>Ga0209963_1000008_pt1 | contig 1577361 bp, 1486 predicted proteins | sample ThiBio_1000_biof_2_FD_183957 | JGI IMG/M metagenome (GOLD analysis project Ga0209963, IMG submission 183957) | Wastewater bioreactor microbial communities from Cape Town, South Africa - Thiocy_cont_1000_biof (SPAdes) | ecosystem: Engineered > Bioreactor > Thiocyanate-remediating >...
GACGGAAGAACTGCGCCTGCTTCGCCGACTGCCGACGACGACCAGGACCCTTCGCAACACGACGAGACGACGCCAACACGAACCCCGATTCTCAAGGACGTGTTGCGACGACGACTGGAAACCACCCCGTCGTCAGAGGGTCAGTCTCAACGCGTCGTCGACACCACGGGTGTCGGTCACTGGGCCGAGCTGCTTGCGGTACGGGTGCACGCCGGCGGGAGCTGAACTGGGGGCTTCCGGTCTCTCGGATCCGGCCGGTCTGCAGCGCGTCACGCTGAACGCCACCCTGGCTCGTCACGCCCGTCAGCGGCGCCAGCGTCTCTGACTTGTCGGACCCAAGCGGCGATTCCTGATGCGCGTGCTGGCTCGCGCCTCTCGGTTCCTATGACGCGGAGCTGGCTCGTCCCCTGCGGTTGGCTCCGGTCGAGGCCTTGCGTGCGGCGGTCGTGTAGGGCTGCAGGGCGCGTAGGAGCTCGTCGCGGTGGGCGTCGGTCAGGTCGATCTCGTAGACGGTGTCCTGCCAGGCGAACCGGTAGGTCCGCGCCGGCTCGGACCCATCCAGGTCGTCGGTCAACGTGATGCGGGTTTGCTCTGCCACGGCCACATGATGACTGGACGACCGTCGCCGCGGGCGCGGTGTTCACCATTCCCGAACGTTCGCCATTGCTGAACAGGGAAGGGGTCGAATGCACCGGCGCTGCCCGTAGCGCATGGGTGAGGCGCTGTGTGCCGGCGCGTCGCTCGACCGGAGTGAGCTGGCACGGACAGAGCTCGTCCCCGTGGACGTTGCTCCCGGGTTGGGGATGGCAGGCGCAGTCGCAATCCGCGGCGCGGTCCAGGTCCCGCACCCTTCCGGGGTCGACCGCCAGCAGGGCACGCCGCCGCGCGACCAACCGGGTCCGCACGGTGCCCGCCGGTTGGTCGCCTACACCCTCGTTGAGGGACGTGAGTGTGTTCTCGGTCATCGCGTTATCCCTTCGGGTGGTGGGTCAGGGGCTGGGGGCGAAGGGGATGGCGTGGGTGGCCAGGTCGCCCGGGTCGTAGACGCTGGCGTGGGCCACGGGAAGGTGGAACCCGACCAGCTCGTCGACCCGCATCTGCAGCGTGAGCACGTCGTCGGGCAGTCGGCCCGTCAGGCACAGTTCGACCGCACCCGGATCCGCACTCGGCAGTCGCAACCGGTACGGCGCGAGCAGGATCGGCTGGCTTACGCCCGCTTCGGTCAGGATCAGGGTCAGACCGGCCCAGTAGTCGCACACCACGGCCGCAGCGGCGACGAAGGCCTCGGTCCGGTACTCCGTCAGGTCCCACACGCTGGTCTCGGCCGGCCAGGAATGGTGGGCGTGCTCCAGCAGGTCGTCGTCGGACAGGCCGGTCGGCAGCTGGCGGATGCCGGTGACCGGGCCGAGGGTCCGGTTGGTCGCGGTTCCGGACCGGTTGAGGACGGCCATCCGCATCGATCGCCCGACCTGCACGGGACCTAGCCCGTCGAGCCGTGCCCACTGGGCACGGTTGCGTGAACGGGCGGCCTCGGGGACGGGCAGGCGGATCGTGCGGTGCTGGTTCAGGTCCAGGACCTGCACTCGGTCGCGGGTGCGGACGGCCCACACCCCGTTCTCCTGGTCGATCCGGGCGAAGACGGTCGGGCCGGTCAGCCCGCGGCGGCCCAGCTCGGCCTGCAGCCCGGCCCAGAACATCGTGTGCTGCAACCAGTCGACGGCCGCCTGCCACAGCGGAACTACGGCGCGGGCAGTACCGAGCGCCTCCATGAACCGGGCCCTACTGGTGCCGGCGGGGTCGGTGATGGCTTCATGCTCGACGACGAGCCGCAACGCCTCGCGCCGCAGCATCGTGGCGATGTTGACCAGGTGCACGTCGTCCAGCCCCGCCAAAGGACGGACCACCGCGGCGGAGTCCACCCAGAGGCGGTCCTGGTCCAGCACGCGCACATCCCAGTCGCCGGGTCGCAGGTGTGTCACGGCTTCCTCGAACGGCAGGTGCCATGGGTAGGACGCCCGCCCGCGCGCCGTGTGAGTCCTGTTCACACCAACTCGCTCCTCCCTATGAGTCGCCGATCACAGGTCCTCATCGGCGACGGCCGGTTCCCGGGTCAGGCTGGCGACGTAGCCCCACGCCGCCGGCGCCTCCACCGCCAGCACCAGGACCACCACCGCCCACAACCCACCGACCCAGCCGACAAGCGCCTCGGGGTGCAGGTGCCACCACAGGGGAGCGGCGAGGACGAAGCCGGTCAGTCCGATGGCCACGATCAGGCCGACGACTCGATGCGGGCGCCGGTGGGTGCGCACCAAGAGCGCGACGTGCATTCGAGCCAAGACCTGAAGGTCCGCTTCGAGGCCGCCGTCGCGGGCCCAATCGGCCAGGTCAAGGAACCGGTGCGCCCGACGTGCCTGTCGGAGCTCTGCCCGGTCGTCGATCCACACCCAGGTGCCCGCGCAGGCCCCGGCGACCGCCGCCATGAACCACACCTCAAGCCCGGCCATCCGCACCCTCCTCGGGTGGCGTGGACGGCCGTGACGTTTCGGTGCGGTGGTGCAGGTAGGGGTGCCAGTCCTCGTCAGGATCCGGCGCACGCCCCACTGGGCGGTCCTCGGGAGCGGCAGGGTCGATGCCGGTGGCTGTGCGCTGGACCCACCACCGGAAGTCAGCGGGACCGCCCGGGTCGGGGTCGAGGTCGTACCGGTGCCGCAAGCCGACCTGAATGACCCCGGTCTCCTGCAGGTTGCTCACATTGAGCAGCTGCACCCAGACCCCGTCATACGGACCAGTCGCAGACAGCTCACCCGGCTGCCGCAACAACAGCCCCGCGTCCAAGTCCAGGAAGTACCTCGTGGCTGACGCACTCGACACTTTCCACACTCCAGTGGCTGACCCGAGCACCAGGCGCTCCAGGGAGCGACCGCGACCCTCGAGTGGAGAGCCACGGGCCGGCTTGAGCGCCCTAGGCGCATCCGAGCCGAGGAGCCGCTCATGGGCCTGCCCGACCTCGGCCGGGTTCTCGTCATTCCGCATCAGGCACCCCTTCGTCGATCGCAGTCGCGTCCAGGCGCTCGATGCTGACCACCGGCGTCGTGTGTCGCACCGTCAGGTAGGCAAGCAGCGGGTCCAGTGACTCGAGCGTCAGGATCATGTCGGCGCCGAGGGCCAGCCCCCGTCTGGGGCCGTCGTTCGTCGGATGCCCAAGCGCGCTGACGTTGATTGGGGACCCGTCGCGCCGCAGAGGGCCGAGTTCGAAGCCCGCAGCAGGGATCACACCCCCCGGTGCGATGCGGACGACGGTGACCGGGGCATCTGGGTCGGATGAATCGATCAGGTGCTTCGCTCCCGAGGCGGTGGTTATGAGCCACCGCCCTGGAGTGTCGAAGGGGTCGACTACCACGGGAGCGCACTCGAGCTGTGCGGCACGCGCGGATCAGAGGGCTCGCGACATGCACCTGAGCTGGCGAGCGGAAGCACGACGAGCCCGCCCGTCAGGCTCGCGGGAACGGCAGCATGCCTGACCGTCACCATGGGCCGCTCCTTAGGTCTGATGACTAGGTGTACCATCAGAGCACTCAAGGACCGAGGAAACAACCCTGCTGTGCAGCGTAATGCCTACTTCGTAGGCGCGGCCGTCTCAGTTGAGTAGAGGGCTAGACGTACCATGCAACGTCAGGCATCATGAGACATGAACTGGCGGGAGTCCGACGCGCGGAGGGGAGGGGTCTACAGAGACTTCGTGAAGAACACGGCAGGCGTCACTTGCAGCACGTCGGCGAGCTGCCACAGCATGTCGACCGTCGGCCGGCGCGTCCCGCGTTCAATGCCGCCCAGATAGCTGCGATCCACACCAGAACGAGCCGCGAGCTCTACCTGCGACAGATTCAGCGCCTCGCGCGTCTCTCGGATGCGGCGCCCCAGAGCCTTGCGCCGTGCAAGGTCGAGGTCCGTCGGGGGCACACACGGACCGTACGGCAGCCGCACTGCACGATCGAGCCGCTCGACCGTGTCGCAGCAGACTGCTGCCATCACGCGTCTAGACGTTGCGGTACGTGGCCGCGATGCAGGCGCGCCGAGGACCTGCCTGACGTCGACGACCGTCCGAGGGCTCCAGCCGTCGCGCTCTCTTGCGTTCCGCCGCCTCCTACCGGCGAGCTGGACTGCGGCCCGCAGCAGTATTTGGCAGGCTCGGTTCTGTCAACGGCGCTCCATGCCACGCCCCGCGCCATTCGCTGAGCGGTACGACGGGGAGATCACCAGGCGGGGAACCCACGCCAGCCGGGACTACGGCGCGTCCTCGGCCGGGCCATCAGCGTGCACGGTCGCCTTCGTCACGGTGCGGATGCCTACATGGTGGCGTTGGAGAAGGCGTTGAAGCCTCTGTCCAGCCGTCGGTCCGGACGGCCCCAGTGAGGCTCGCCGTGGACGCCGGCTAGCGCCTTGCACACTCGAGCGGGGTCAGCGGCGAAGTGCTTCTCTGCGTGCGCGTGCTCGCGCTCCCGTCGCATTGAGGCGGTAGTTCACCATCGCCACGCTGATGCCGTAGCGGTGCGCAGCCTGCTCAGCAGGTACGCGGCCACGCGCGATCGCCAGAGCCGCCTCCTCCGTCACCAGGAGGCAACCGCTCAGCCACGATGCTTCGTCTTCGATGTCCTGATTCCAAACCCGGCAGCCAGTGTCGTCGAGAGCGGGCGTTGGGGGGTGGCCGAGCAGCCCGTGGCTCAGTTCGTGGCTGATGTTGCTGTTCTGCCGTGCAGGTGCATGGCTGTCGTTGTGGACGATGGCACGGCGCGGACCGTCGAAGACGGTGACGGCGGAGAAGGCTTCCTTCTCTGGGCCGAGAAGATGCGTGACCTCAGGTGTGGTGCGACTGAGGTGTGACAGATCGATCACTGGGATCTCCAGGGATCGCGCAAGTGCTCGCGGGTCCAGTGCGTCGTACACGCCGAGGCCGAGTTCGCGCCGCGCGTCGAGGGCGACGGACTTCGCCCACGTCTTGAAGCCACGTTGAAACCCCACGCGTCTACCTATCGTCGCGCAGTTGCTCGTAGGCGGCCTTGATCATCGCGTCGAGCGCAGTCGCCGCGGCGGGGGACAGGTTCCGGTCTGACCTCAGGTAGGTCGTGATCTTCGCCAGCGGCTCGGGCTCGCGGCGAGCATCCCCCGTGCGTACGAAATCATCGACCGCGAGGCCGGACCACGCAGCCAACGCGGCGAGCCCGTCGACGTCCGGTCGCTTGCCTTGAGCCATCCGCGTCAGCGTCGAGGCACTGACGCCCGACGCCTCGGCGACGAGCTTCCAGTTGAGCCGCCGCGCCTGCCGCTCGGCGTCGAGCGCCTCGTAGAACGCTGCCGCGTCGAACGAACCGGCCTTGTCCATGAGTCTCCCTCCCGGTGATTGCTAGATCGCAAGTGAGCGCCTAGAGTGTAGTTGCGATCTAGCAACCAGCGCTCTCAATCGTAACCAAGGAGTCAAGATGACTGAGCAGCAACACTCCGAGCACCCCGGCGACGCCAGTCGCTACGAGGTCGTCGTCAACGGCGAGCGGTTCGACGTGCCGGACGCAACGGTCAGCTTCGAGCAGGTGGTCACCTTCGCGTATCCGGACAAGGAGTCCGACCCCGGCTACACGTTCGTCGTCACGTACCGCAAGGCTGCGGCGCCACGTGAGGGGAGCCTGGCCGAAGGCGGTCGGGTCGAGATCAAGCACCGTGGGACGGTCTTCAATGTCACCTTCACTCGTCTCTCGTAACGCTGACCTCAAGCGGCTCCGTGACGAGGGCTTCGAGATCCAGGTCAAGGACAACCACCTACTGCTCCTTCACGTGCCATACGTCACGCCCGCGCGGATCGTGGCGTACGGCACGCTTGTCTCGACCTTGAACCTCAACGGCGACGCCGTCATGACGCCGGATACGCATGTTGTGTACTTCCACGGCGAGCGCCCATCGCGGGCGGACGGCGCCGTTGTCCCGAACCTGCTCCACTCGAGCGGTACCACGCGTCTGACAGAGGCGATCACTGTCGATTTCAGCTTCTCGAACAAGCCCGAACAAGGGTTCTCGAACTACTTCGACAAGATGACGTCGTACGCCAACATCCTGTGGGGCCACGCCCTTCAGCTCGACCCGGAGGCGACACCGAAGACCTACGTCGTTCACGAGGACGAGGACGATGACTCCCCGTTCCTATACGCAGACTCAGCGTCCACCCGCGCTGAGATCGCGGCGATCAACGCCAAGCTGAAGCTGAACAAGATCGCAATCGTCGGCGTCGGCGGCACCGGCTCATACATCCTCGACCTGGTCGCGAAGACACCGGTCCGTGAGATACATCTGTTCGACGGCGACAAGTTCCTGCAACACAACGCGTTCCGTGCACCAGGCGCTGCGCGGAAGGAAGACTTCGCGAATACGCCGCGCAAGGTGAACTACCACGCCGACCGCTACGCGATGATGCGGACGGGCATCGTCCCGCACCCGTACGACATCGACAACTACAACCGCGACGAGCTCGCCACCATGGACTTCGTCTTCCTCGCGGCCGAAGGTGGCACCACCAAGCGTCTCGTCGTGCAAACGCTCGAGGACGCCGGCATCCCGTTCATCGACGTGGGTATGGGTGTCTACCGCGTCCGAGAGTCGCTTGCTGGTGTTCTCGCTGTCACGACAAGTACGAACGGGCGACGGGACCATGTTCACGTCGGAAGGCGAATCGACTTCACGGACTCCGACGAGGAAGGCGTTTACGCCCAGAACATCCAGATCGCGGACCTCAACGCGCTCAACGCCACCCTGGCGGTGATCCGATGGAAGAAACTGTACGGCGTCTACCTGGACCTCGAACAAGAGCATTACAGCGCGTACACCCTCGATGGCAACCACCTGCTAAACGAGGATCACCCCGACGATGGGCAAGGCAGTTGAAGAGCCAACGGCGCAGCACTGTGGCGTGGCGTTTCGTCGACTACATTCCCCGCGAACTTGACGAAGGCGTGGTCTACATCGCCGCGGAGTTCGGGGCTGTCATCCACCTATGCTGCGACGGGTGCGGGGAGCGGATCTCGACACCCTTGGGGAAGGCTCAGTGGTCCCTCACGTTCGACGGCGAGTCGATATCCCTCTGGCCTTCAGTTGGAAACTGGGCCCTACCGTGCCGATCGCACTACATCATCCGTGAAAACCATGTCATCTGGGCTGGCCAGTGGTCGCCGGCGGAGGTGGCTGCGTCCGCCGCGCGCGACCGGGCGGCCGTCGAGACGGTGCAGGTCGAACCCGCCGCAACGCAGCCGAACCCGCTCTGTGCGATCCTGCGGCTCCAGCTCGCCAGGCTCCGCCTTCGGCGAAGCCGGCGATGAGCGGCCATCATCCAGGGGGCCCCGCGGCACGTTCCACCTACTTGTCGGGGTTATCCGCTCCGTAGGCTTGCTCCACCCGTCTCGCCGAAGGTGTCGTACGCGCAGACCGACGTGCGCGGCGGACGGCTGTGCGCGAGCCGCCCCGGCATCTGGGCGTTCTCCGCGAAGCCGCGCACCCCGGGCCCTGGCGGGCTTCGCGACCTCGCGTGCCCCCTTCACTAGGTGGACGGGCACAGTCCCTGCATCGACGAACGGCGCACCGCCGGCCCGGCGACGGCTCCGCAGTCTTCAGGTCCAAACCACCCCGGCAGCTCGCCGTCCACACGGGCGATCGCCGCGGCGTCCGCACCGGACGCGCCGAAGGTCATGATGCGGGCACGTTCGGGCGCGCCGCCGAAGAGGCGACCGCATTCCTCACATCTCGCCCGTCGTTGTCGATCTACCAAGCATGAGTGAGCGTGAGAGGCGCGGTGGCCCGCTGCGGGTACTGTTTCTCATCGCGAACACCGCTCGAGCCCGGGAACGGATCGACCTAGTGCGCGCCGCCCGTCTGCGTGACGAGATCGAAGACGGAGAAGTTCACGGCGCGATCTTGGTCGGCCCGCGAAGGGATACCGACCCCGCAACGTGGTCGAGGCTGCTGCGCAAGTGGTCCGGGCGCGCAGATCTCGTAATCGTCGAAGGGCACGGCGGATGCCTCACCGGCCATGTCTCGTGCATTGATCCGTTGCCCGAATACGCCATCGGAACCCAGGAATCAAACTGGCGACCCGTTCACGACGCCAACCCGGAGGACCGACCGGCATTCGGCCTCGTACTTCTCGGCAGTTGCAACGCCGCGACGCATCTTGACCGGATCGCCACGTTCTTTGCTTCCTGGCAGCGGTTCATCGCTTGCGCCGGCGTGACGCATGGCGGCGACGTCGAGCGCGTGTACCGCCCAGTCCTGGACGCCCTCACGACCGAAGGGATCGCAGACACCGTTCCAGTCCGTCCATGGGGACAAGCCGCCAAGGTCGAGGCTGCGCTCAGGTCGTGGAGCGTCACCTCGCCGAAAAAGCTTGGCAACTAGCAGGCCACGCGCGGTGCCGCGTTCCCAATACCTTCAAAGCAAGCGAGTTTCATGCGCATAGCAGTGTCCCAAACTCAGTGGGCCGTCGGGCAAGGCTTCTTCCACACGGGTGCGGTCAGCCGTGACTTCCCCTACACGCGTCGGAACCCGCTGTTCACGTACGCGTACGACTGCGGCACGGTCAGTTCGCAACGACTTGTCACCGATGAAATCGACGAATGTGCCCGCCAGCCGGAACACCGTCGCGAGCTCGACATGGTCTTCATCTCTCACTTCGACAAGGACCACGTCAGCGGCATCAGGCGACTCCACAAACGGCTGCGTCCGAGGGCCTACGTGATCCCGCAGGTGCCGCGCCTTGAGCGGGTCTTCCTCGCCGCCTCGATCACCGTCCGCACGCGACGACCGCCAACGGGGGAGCACGCGGATCTGCTCGAAGACCCGCGCCGATGGTTTGCCGGCCTTCCCGGCACACCGCGGGTCATCGAGGTCCTCCCCGCCAACGGAGAGGGAGAGACAGAACCAGCCGAACTTGACCCGCTGGGTGTGCCCGACACGTTCACGGACCCCGTCCTCTTGATTGCCCAGGGCGGCCCGACCCCGAGCGGCGCCGTTCTGGCCACGGTCGGACCGCGACGACGCGCGGGCGACAACATGAGTGCCGAGGCGGATCTGTGGATCTGTGTCGGAGCCACGATGCCCGGAAGCGATTCGGACCTTCAAGCTTTCGCTAATGATCTTCGCAGTCGGCTGGGACCGTCGGTGGACAGGATGCCCATCAGAGAACTGGTGCGCGAGCACTGGAATGACCTGAAGGCCGCGTACCACGCGGGAAACGCGCAGTCGCGCAACCGAACGTCACTGTGCATCTACTCCGGGCCACCGGCGGACGTTCAGTACCACTTCTTTCACAGTTCGTCTCACCGGCGAAACCCTGGTCGGTACGGTGCAGTCACGGTGCCCGCGCCGGGTTGGCTGGGTGCAGGAGACTGCGATCTCAGCGACCCCGCAAAGGTGCGTGAGTTCGTCCAGCTCTTCAATCCGGTTCTTCAGCACGTCGGTGTCTTCGCCGTACCGCATCACGGTGCGGCACGATCCTTGGATGGAAGTCTGCTAGGCGCTTTCGCGGAGGTCCCCGCGCCTGGTCCGACGTGCGTGGTGGGCGCTCGTTCGACAAACGCGCATCATCCCAGTAAGGCACTCCGCTCGATGCTTGCTGGCCCTCCCGCCCGGCTCGTGGTGGCGTCCGAAGATCCTGATTCCCGATGGGTCGTCAAGTCGACCGTCGAGGCATGTACCACGACGTGTCCCTGGAGAACCGTGTATTGAGGTCAACGCGAAAGCGCCTCGCAGGGCGTGCTGGTAGAACTGCACCGTCCGCAACCGGGATGTAAAGAGGATTCCTTCCCGACGAGTTGGGCTGCAACGCCCGAACTCGTGCGCTAGTTGTGCGGTGCTGTTGGAGCCGCGCGTAGGTGGGGCCGCCGCGGTTGGCTTCCGCCACGGCGAAGCAGATCATTGAGCGCATCGCCGACGACATCGACGGAACGTCCAACGCGAAGACCGTCTCGTTCGCTTTTGCCGGCAAGTCCGATGAGAGCGATCTTGCCGGGAAGAACAAGGAGGGGCTCGCCAAAGCGCTGGGGCCCTTCGTTTCCGCTGGTCGATCCACACCGGCGGGGAAGCCCGGCGCGGTGCCACCGCAGGCTCGAGCACGCGCGCAGGTGCGAAGCGACAACGATTCGCCAGGGGGCGAAGGCAAAGGGTCTGGAGATCGGCGAGCGCGGCCGAATCGCAGCGGATGTCCTCAAGGCTAACGAGGCGGCCCACTGAACCGACCAGAGCGGAGTAGTGCCCAGGCCGGGATAACTCCGCGATGGGACGGCACGCCACCGGTAGACCCGGCGAACCGATCGGGTCAACTGACCCGCCTAGGCGTTCCTTGCGTGGTGCCACGCAGCAGGTCGCAGGTCCCCAATCCTGAGAATGACGTTGACAGTGTCACTGGGATCGCCAATGCCGTCGAGACGGCGGTCCCACAGCATCTCCACGTCAACGTCGCCGACAAGGTGCGGCAGGATCTCCTCGTGCCGGCCGTCCCATTCGACGTCACGGGGCAGTGTCTCGACCGGCGGGTAAACGCCGACGAGTTCCGCGGTGTCATGTCCCCACGCAACGTAGCTGGTTCGAGTTGCCAGCGCGAGGAGCACCTCTTCGGCGACGCTACGAGGCTCGAGCTCTACCAGGGAGCCAGTTCGTGACGCTTCTAGCAGCCGGTCAGTCGACGCGGCGACCTCTGCCCACCATTTGCGCGGCTGATCGTGGACGACCAGTGGCATGTCGTCGCGAACCACAGAGTCAGGGGAGTGTTTCCAGTCTGATACGAGAGTGTCAAGGTCGGCGGTCATCGCCAGCAAAGTGCAGTACAGGTCGAACCGGTTCCGGACCGTCAGCGGGCCCCGAGACTCGGGGTCGCCGTCGTCGTCAACCTGGAACTGGCGGAACGCCTCGCGGACGTCGAGCGCTCGATCGAAATGCTCGACGACGATCTCCACGCTCGCCGAGTCGGGATGGCCTTCCTCCTGCACCCACACCCAGAAGGCCCTCGAATGCAGGGTTGTCCACCGGGGATCAGCGAACGCGGCGGAAAGCTCCTCTTCGGTCGGGTACGACCGGTCTACCAACGCCATGCCGTCCGGAACCGGCAACCACTGTGGCGCCGGCGAGTAGGGCACCTCAACGTCCTGGTCGTACAGCGCCGACCGGAACTCGACCTCGCCGTCGCTGGCCTGGTTCGTCACCACGAGCATGAGCCCCAAGGTGATGGCGCTTCGGAACTCTTCGGCCAGGTCCCCGGGGCCCGACCAGTACTCGCGAATCTGCCGTCCGCTGTCCGCCACGTCTTCTGCACGCCCTGCAGAAGCAACGTCGAGTGCATGGCGGCACGCGACCGCAACCGGTTCAGGCAGCCCTGCGAGCAGAGCATCAACCTCTGACCGGTCACCGGTACCCACCGCTCCGTTCAACGCGGCGACCAGTCGCGCTGCACGTGCCGGTACCCACGGCACTGTCGTCACCTGCGTTAACGCTGGCTCCCCAGCCGGACCGTCGGCGGTCAGAAGGAAGAGACGGGAGCGCGCCTCCGTCGAGGCCGCCACGAACCAAGGGGTCGACACCTGGACGGCAGTCATTGCTCGCCTCGCGAGTTGAAGGACACCACCGTTCGGGGCGCGAACGCAGCGCAAAAGGAGGTGGATAGGTGCCGCTGGGTTAGCTTCAAACCAACCTGCCCGACGCCGCCAGCCTACCGGCGACCCGACCGAGGGCGCCCTGTGTCGTCCCGCAACGCAGACTCCCGATACCGGTTCGTGTCCTCGGGTATCCCGCACGGATGGAGTGAGCCCGGTTCTGGCCTGTGAACCATCGTTGGACGCATTGGGTTCGGGGGGCACCTCGAAGGTCCGTGCCGCCGGTGACAGTGGGCTACACGAGTCGCCTGCGCTACTCGTGCGGCGGGGACGACGGGCTCGTGCGCCGACGGCGACGCTCCACCGGCGGGGCCGGGTAGAGCGTCCGGCCACCTCTCGACTGGCGCGTGATCACCGTCGCGTAGTCAACCGACGGGCGTTCGAAGTGCATCTCCACGGTGGCCACGACGTACAGGCTCGGCCATCCGTCGCCATCGGCGGCGTACCGCAGGGTCGATAGCGGGATGCGGAGGTCCTCGGACAGCCCGATGAGCCCGTCACGAAGCGACTCGAGTACCTCGGGTTTGGCACCAGGACCGGGAGACCGCCTCGCGCGAGCCCTCACCGTGGCCCCCGGCTGCGCCTCCTCACGTTGGCGCCGACGCTCCTGCGCTCGTTCGATGGCCCGGTTACGCAGGAAGTTCGCGAACTCTGCGGCGTAGAGCACCGAGGGCGGTGAGCCGGGTGCGGGTGCTCCGTGCGGCCAGGCGCCAGCCGGGAAGTAGTCGCGCGGCCGCAAGCGGTGCTCTGTCGCCATGGCACCGGTATAGCAGTGTGAGCACTATCTGGAAAACAAGATAGCGACCAGAGTCGTCACCACGTTCAGGTATAGACGGCACCGAGAGCCCACTCGTTCCGAAGCGTTGCACGCTAGCGTGCAAAGCCGCAGATCAGCACGCTAGCGTGCGAGCACTTCCGACGCGCGCCAAGACACCGTTGGAGGAACCGCACAACCAGCCACCGGTCGATCGCTGGCTCCGCCGACGCGCGCGGCGTGCCGCTATCTAACAGAGCAGCCCAGGTGTACCGTCGGTTTCGATCGCAGACACAACCGCCCCTCCGCGTCCACGTCGTGACGTGGGCGCAGGAGAGGCGGCTGTCCGGTCGCGCCTGGCAGCCACCAGACGCGACCTACTTACCCCTGCACGTATCAGGAGGAAGCGTGACGATCATCCCCGACATCACTGACACGGTTCCAGTCGGCCACGCCACCGGGAGCGACGGCACCACCGCGCCAACCTCGGGTCGGACGCGATAGCTCTTCCGAACGCCTCCTCAACGACGAGGCGCGCGGACGAACCGGGCACGAGCCCAGGCCCCGCCAAGGGCCCCGCGCGCCACGTCACCCACTTGTAGCCCTCGCGCGCTCAAAAGCCAGACCCCCCGCGTGCCACGGCACACCAGGCGACGAGTTGCACCCGCGACCGCGTCGTCCATGTCAGACGGGAAGCCCGATGTCCTTCAACCTCAGCAACGCCGTACGTGCCTTCGACCAGCCCGCCGACCCTCACCTCGGCAGAGATCGGGGAGGGCGAACGCGATGAGCGTCGCCACCCGCACCTTCAGTGCCCTCCACGGCGAACTGTTCCTCTCCGCGATGAGTGACCTCTCGGTCGCTGCCTATATCCAGCGGGCCGAGAACGCCCTGCGTGACGACGACGAGGCGCGCCTCGCCCCGAACCCCTACACCGTGGCCACCCCGATCGTCATGGCGTGCATGCACGCGGGCGCCTTGCGGCAGGGGCCACGCGTCCAGTGGATCGGGTTCTCTCCTGCGCTGACTTTGCACCAGCTCCTCACGATGACGTGGGCCTTGGGCTCGACCGAAGCAGCGCTGCTCGGAATGGCTTGGTACCTCACCGGCGACCGGCGGCGGAATGTCCTCGTCGACCGGGAGATCGAACTCCACCTTCTCGCCGAACGGTCGATCCAGGTCGCAGTGGCCGTCGGTTGGGACCCCAGGAGTAGCCGGTTCAGCCCACAGCTCCTCATTCCGCCCGATCTCAGACCGGCACACGAGGAGCAGGCGTAGTAGCGAAACGCCGACCGTCGGCGACACCGCGCCCGTCGGCGGCGCCGTATACGACCCTCCCGTGCCCGGTCCTGTGACCGGTGCGCCTGCCGTATCGCCCAGCGCAAGTGAAGGAGACCCTCCATGGCTCGAGGCCAGGCAAGCACCACGAGTCCGACTCGGCGCGTCCCCGGGGAAGAGGCGTTCGGAGCGGAACTGAAGGACCAACTTGACCGTGAGAACGCGCGCATCATCGTCGGCTACCACCCGCTGACCCCGATGAGCACAGCCGAACACTGGGCTGCCCTCCGGTACCTGGCACCGATGCTGCTGCAAGCTCGGCTACGCCCACGGGCGACGCGAAACGTCCTCATCTTGCTGCTGCCCGTGGTCGTTCACTACCAGCGAGTCGGACTGGAACTGAGCCCCGACCGGCTCCTCAGTCGCGCAACGATCGAGGAGTACCTGGCCGGTGAGGGGCGACGTCACACCCCAGATGTCCGCAAGAACGTCGTCCAAGCAGCAGGCCAGCTCGGCCGTGCCCTTCACCTGGCCGAATACCCCCCGAAGTTCCCCGGATACCCGGCGAGCGTGTGGAACCTGCCATACGACCTGTCGGACTGGCAGGCATTCATCGACCGGGCCAACCGCATGCGCCGCGAAACCCACGCAGAGGAAACCTGCGCGCTCATCGACCTGTGCTTCGCGGCCGGTGCACGCCGGCCACAGCTGGAACGAATCCGCGGCACGGACATCAGCGAAACCCGTGGGCTCGTCCGCGTGACAATGACGGTCAAGGGGGAGGTTCAACACCGCCCTCTGGGCGGGAGGCCCGCAGAGCGAACCCTCGCCTTCGCACGCCAACGCGGAAGCGCGTACCTGTTCCGACCGGACGGCCGAGGGGACCGGCCCCATGCGATCCAACGAGTCCTCGAGCAACTGCAGAAGGCAACCGGTGTTCGCTTCCAAATCGGGCGTGCAGCCGCCAGTTGGGAGTTGCGCATGGTTCAAGCAGCGGGCATCCGCGCCCCCTTCGACATTCTTGGCATTGGTGCCAAAGGTCACACCGTCATGCGTCTGGCCGACGAATGCCCCAGAAGCGACCCGCGGGAACGTGAGGCGATCCTCATGAGGATGCTCGGCGACTACAAGGAGCTGCCATGACGCTCAAGCGATTCGAAGAGAAGACGGTCACCGACACGCAGTGGCGCCGGGCAACGACCCTTCGCGACCGGTCCGGACTCGTTCCGTTCTTCGAGCAGGCGATGGCGCCAACCGGTCCGCGAACGGGCCGCCCACCGAACCAGGACCGCTACACCGTCAACGCTGTACTGACCGCACTGCTGCTGGTCATCGCAGCCCAAGACATCCCGAACTTGGCTACAGCGCTGCGCGTCCTGTGGTCCCTACCTCCAGATCGAGTCGCCGAACTCGGACTCGAAAGCGTCATCACCCCGGAGAAGAAGGCGCAGATGCGGCGGATCACACCTGCGGAGGGGAAGAACCGGATAGCACTCCTCACGAAGGAGTACTACAGCATCTTCCGCACCTTCAACACCATGATGAACACCATCGACTCAAGCCCGCACCCACGCAACACCCCCGAAACTGTCCAAGCTCGACGGTTGCGCGCGGCACGCCTGACACACGCGGAACGGCACGATCTCAGGCTTCGTGAAGACCGGTTCCTCAAGGTGATCGACTTGGTCATCAGCGCTGGCTGTGCCGGAGGCAGACCGGACCACTACACCGGGGACGCCATCCTGGATGAGACGTGGCTTGACTCGCACGGCGCAACCGTCGGCCGAGGCTACAGGCAGCCCCATCTGAAGGCGCCTGCCGATCCGGACGTGTTCCTCAGGCCGAAGAAGGGTCCCAAGAAGGGCTGGGGGTACGTTCACATGCTCGTGTTCGCCGGTCCTGCCCCGAAGCCGAACGGCCGCAGTGTGCCGGAAATCGTCACAGGCTTCTACATTCGAAAGCGCGGCGACAGCATCACGGACTCCGCAATCGCCACATTACGCTCCCACGTCGCGTCAGGCTTCGGCGCTACGCGCGGGTTCGGCATCGTCATCGCCGACCGCGGGTACACCGCTGAGCAGGACGACTTCGCGATCCGCATGGCAGAGGAGGGGTACCACGTGACCGCTTCAGCGGATCAGCCCCAACCGGTGAACGAGGTCGACTACGTCCTGACCGAGCCGGCACGCGAACCGCGCCTTCCGCTGGTCGAACTGGGCGTGTACATGTTCGCCGGACGCTTCATCTGCCCGGCTGGCGCGCACCTTCGCCCGTTCCGCGACCTGCGCCCTCTCAACGAAAGCAAGGCGACCGACGCCGACTTGCAGCACCGACAGGAGATCATCGACCAGCTTCGGCTTTACACGATGCCAACGAACGGCCTGCCCCGCCGAGTCGTGCGCGCTGGGCGCCTCCAAGGTTGGGCCACCTACGAAGTCCTGTGCCCTGCGCTGGCGGGTCTCGTGAACTGCCCCCTTCAGCCAGACTCGGGTATCCGGTCGCCTCAGCCTCGTCCGATCGCCCACATGACACCCGACGCGCCGTACCCGGTGTGCCGCCAGGCGTACACGAGGGTCCACATTCCCGTCCGGTTGATGAAGCATGTCGATGTCGACCTGCGCGGTTCGTTCGAGCACACCGACCGCTTCGCGCTGCGTTCCGCGATCGAACGAATCAACTCAGACATCAAACGATTCGACACCGCAAACTTGAACGGTCCAGCACTTCAGACGGTGGGCCGGGCCCGGATCGGTTTCCTCGCCGCCTGCACCGCTGCGATGCAGAGCATGATCCGCATTGAGGGATACATCGAGGACTACGGCTCGGTCCACAACATGCCGTACACGCGTCGGTTCCACCTCCGACGCGCGCGCGCCCGCCGACTCGCCCGTCGGCTCCGCACTTCGAAAGCCGCACGCAACAGGGAACGCTGACTCGGTCGCCCAACGTCCATCGAGAGCGGCGGATAGGCAGACACGCCGACGGTGAACCCCTGGAGCGCAGACAGGCAAAAGGGACAATACGTCCACGTCGCGACACGCGGCATTCTGCGGGCGCCCGGGTAAACATGCAGGTCAGAAGGTCGCCCCGAACTGCCGCCATTCGGAACGGCGAACCCCTGGAGCTTCGACGATGAACCCCTGGGCGTTTACGGGAAATGGCTTCTGACCTGCGTGGACAACCGCTCTCTCCTCCGGCGCTGGCCGTGGTGCTCTGCGGGTTCCGGTTCCTCGCGCTGGTCGACCTCGGCGAGGCGTTCTCGGACCGGACGGTGCAGCTTCTCCGGCGGACGCGCATGCTCCTCGTGGTCGTCGCCGGGTGGTTCGCCGTGGGCTTCGTCGGGTTCTGGGTCGGCACCGGGTTGATGCACGTCACGCTCGTCCTGACCTGGTGCGCCGTCGAGGTCGCGGCGCTCCTGGGCATCGGCCTGCTGGCGTTGTTCGAGGGCCTGTTCGCCAGTGCGGCTCAGCTGCGTCGGGAGGCGGCGCTCGTGTCGGCGGGCGGCGCCGGGACGATCCGTGCACCGGATTCCCACATCCCGTTTCCCTGAACCGGCCCGCGCGATGCCGGTGTCTCCCTAGGCTCCGGCCGTGCCCCAGTCGACGCGGCGGTCGTCCCCGGTCCCACGGCACGCGCGTCCACGCAAGCAGCACCCCGCGCTGCGGGTGCTCGCCGTCGGGCTCGTCGCGGTGCTGCTCGGCGCGGTCTCGCTGGCGGGCGCTGTCGCGCAGCGTCTGCAGGGGAACGTCAAGCACGTGGACATCGCGGCCCTGGTGGACCGCCCGACGCCGACGTCGACGTCAGGCGCCACCGAGGTGGCCGACGCGCACGCCGCGAGACCGGTGAACGTCCTGCTCCTCGGCTCGGACGACCGCTCGGGGGAGAACGCCGAGATCGGCGGCGCGAACGGAGGAATGCGTTCCGACACCGCGATCGTGATGCACGTGTCGGCGGATCGGCGCCGCGTCGAGCTTGTCTCCATCCCCCGTGACTCGCTGGTCGACATCCCCGCGTGCAGGCTCACCAACCAGAAGACGACGAAGCCGCAGCGAGCCGCCATGTTCAACTCGGCATTCGCGCTCGGCTGGGACAACGGGGGCGACATCGCGTCCGCCGCGGCGTGCACCGTGACCACCGTCCAGGCCACGACGGGCGTGCCCGTGGACCACGTCGCCGTCGTCGACTTCGCCGGGTTCCAGAAGATGGTCGACGCGGTCGGGGGCGTGCAGATCTGCGTGCCGAAGGCGATGAGCGACGACAAGACGGGCCTGAACCTCCCGGCGGGGCTCAACGCGCTCGACGGCCAGACGGCCCTGCAGTTCGCCCGCGCCCGTTACGAGACGGGCAGCGACGGGTCGGACCTCACGCGGATCGGCCATCAGCAGCAGCTGCTCGCCGCCCTGGCCCACAAGGTGCTCAGCAAGGCCGTCCTCACCGACCCGGTGAAGCTCATGTCGTTCGCCAACGCCGCCACCAGCGCACTCACCACCGACTCGGGCCTGACGTCGTCGACCGCCACCGGTCTGGCCTACAGCCTCCGGGGCATCGACCCGGCACAGGTCGTCTTCACCACCGTCCCCAACGGTCCGGCACCGCAGGACCGCTACCGCGTGGTCTGGACGGAGGCCGCCGGCCGGCTGTGGGCCGCGATGGCGGCCGACCGGCCGATCACCGACGCGCTCGCACCGCCGTCCACGCCCGTGCCGTCGACCACCTCGCAGAGCAGCGCCCCTGCGCCCACCGCGACGGTGCCATCACCCTCCGCGTCGCAGCGCGCGGCCCCGCTGCCGAAGGACGTGACCAGCGTGGACCAGGTCCAGGCGCAGGCGTCCGCCGTCTGCGGCGGCTGACCCAGTTGAGCGGACCTGCTGGAAGGTCGTCCAGGTGATCATCGTCGCCCTCGCCGTCGCTGCGGCGGCCCTGGGGTTCGGCCTCGGCCTGGCATCTCGCTACCTGCGAGCTCGACGGCGGAACGGGGCATCACGCGGGCTGGACTTCCTCGCCGTCCTTCTCCTCGCCGCGGTGATGGCACTGCACCACGACGAGGCTGCCGTGGTCCTCCCGTACCTGGCAGCCTTCGCGCTCGGCCGGTTCATGTGGCCCGCGCTTCCGGGCGGAGCACCAGCACCCGAGTGACGTTCCCGATGGGGGACCGTCCGTCGGCGCCGAGGCCGCGGTCAGAACCCGGTCGGCGCGTCCGGTGGGCGAGGCGCCGAGGTGCGTCGCCACGCGCGCGCGGCAGGTGTGAGCAGCAGTGCCAGCGTGAGGCCCGCCGCCGCGACGATCCCCGCGCCGATGGCGAGGCTGCTGCCGCTCGCCGTGCCGATCGCGTCGGCGATCTCTCCGGGGACACCGACGAGGACGACGGCGCCGAGCGGGATGGCCACCGCCTTCACGTCCTGCCCGCGGAGCAGGCGGGCCGTCCCGACGACGGACCATCCCGCCGCCACCAGGAACAGCACGAGGACGGTCGCCGCACCGCGATCGGCCATGGCGCCGGCGTGAGCCAACCCCGCCTTCTGCCCGAACAGGATGTCCGCCGTGATGCCTGCCTCCACCAGGAACCCGATGGTGAAGAGGCCGGTCAGCACGGCTGCTGCCAGCACGGCCGCGGGAGCGCGGTGCTCCGCGGTCGTGGCGCCGTTGCCGTCGTCGCCCGTCCTGGTCGTCATCCGTCACCCCCGCTCGGGAATCGGTCGCCGACGTCCGGGCCTTGAGGTGGGCCGGTCGGCCGGAGGCCGCCGTGGGGTGGCCGGGCCGAAGCGACCCGGCCACCCCACGCACCTCAGACGCGACCCGCGGCGAACAGCTGTGCGACCTCGTCGGACGAGAGCGCCCGGTCGTAGGCCCGCACGTCGTCCACGGTGCCGGTCAGGTAGTCGACGGGGTTGCCGCCGTACCGCCCACGACCGACGGTGAAGTCACCCGTCCCGGCGTCGACCGAGCCGAGCACGTGCGCCACGCCGGCCTGCTGACCGTCCACGTACAGCGTCAGGGTCGACGCCGCGACGTCCCGGACGCCGACCAGGTGGTACCAGCGCCCGATCACCGGGGTGCCCACCGCGGTCGCCAGCGCGCGGGTCCCGGCGAACGAGAACGCCCACAGGTGGTCCGCGCCGGAGTACTGCAGGAAGAAGGCGCTGTTGTTCACGCCGTCCTCGCTGACCACCGTCTGGAACCCGCCGCCGGCCTGCGACAGCTTGACCCAGGCGGACACCGCGTAGTCGGTGCCCTGGGTGGCGATCACCGGGCCGCTGCTGTGCGCGTAGCCGTTGCCGGTGAACGTCAGGCCGTCGGTGCTCCACGCGCCGTTGACCACGGTCAGCGGGTGGCTGCCGGAGACGTCGGTGGCGGTGGTGCCGCTGCCGTCGTCGAGCGGCCAGTGGCCGATGCCGTTGAGCCCCGGGGTCCCGGCCGGCGGCTGGGGTGCCGACGACGACGAGCCCGTGGCGATGGTCGCCAGGTTGATCGCCCGCACCGGGGCGGGGTCGACCTTCAGCACCTGACGGTCGTACGTCCAGAAGCCGTTCTGCTCACCCTCGACGTCGGCGATCTGCGTGTACACGCTCCCCGACAGGCCCCAGGGGGCGTAGTCCTTCAGCACCGTGGTGTTGTCCACGTAGCCCTGGGTGAGGGCGGCCGAGTCTTTGACGGCGCCGTAGGGGTTGACGTCGGCGCCCGGCCACGCGTGACCGGCGACGGGCAGGGTCAGCCCGCCGTGCTCACCGTCGATCGCCGCACGGTTCGCGTCGGGCGACGGCAGCGCCGGGCCCTGGTACTGGTGCCAGTCGATGATGTTGCCGCTGCCGGGGTCGCCGCCCATGTCGCAGCAGTTGGAGCCGCTGCGAGAGTCGACCAGACGGGTCGGGTCGAGGGACTTGATCTGCGTCGTCAGGTCGGCGGCCGCCTGGATGCTCCACTGGCCCCAGCCCTCGTTGAACGGGATCCAGCCGATCACCGAGGTCTCGCCGCGCAGCTGCGTGACGATGTCCGACACCTGCGAGCGGAACGTCGCCTTGTCGGCCGTGTTCAGCCGCGGCGTGCTGCCGGCCGGCATCGACGGCGCGTCCTGCCACACCATCATCCCGAGGCGGTCGGCCCAGTAGTACCAGCGGGCCGGCTCCACCTTGATGTGCTTGCGGATGGTGTTGAAGCCCAGGTCCTTGGTGTGCTGGATGTCCGACTTCAGCGCCGCGTCCGTGGGGGCGGTGTAGATGCCGTCCGGCCAGAAGCCCTGGTCGAGCGTGGCCAGCAGGTACTGCTGCTTGCCGTTGAGCGTGATCCGCTGCTTGCCGTTGACGTTCGCGACGGCGATGGTCCGCAGGCCGGCGTAGCTCTCGACCTGGTCCGCACGGCCGGCCCCCGTGAGGGTCGCGGTGAACGTGTAGAGGAACGGGTCGTCGGGCGTCCACAGGTGCGGGTGGTCGACGCCGATGTGCAGCGGCTGACCGACCGGGCCCTCGGCGCTGCCGACCTGCTGCCCGTCGGCGAAGGCCGTGACCCTCAGCCGGGCGTCGGCCGCGTCGCCGAGGGTCGTGGCGCTGACGTCGAAGCCCGTCAGGTCGGAGGTCGGCGTGGCGGTCAGGGCGGAGATGCTCGTCGTCGAGACGGGCTCCATCCACACCGTCTGCCAGATGCCCGACGACGCGGTGTAGAAGATGCCGCCCGGCGTCAGGCTCTGCTTGCCCACCGGGATGTTCTCGCTGTTCGCGGGTGCGTGCACCGCCACCAGGATCTCCTGCGGCCCCTTGGCGACCAGCGCGTCGGTGATGTCCGCGGTGAAGGCGGTGTACCCGCCGGTGTGGTGGGCCACCTCGCGCCCGTTGACGTACACGGTCGCCTCGTAGTCGACGGCGCCGAAGTTCAGGTGGATGCGGCGGTCGCCGTTCTTCCACGAGGCCGGGACCGTGGTGGTGGTCCGGTAGACCATGTAGTCCGAGTGCGCCTGGATGCCCGAGAGGGCCGACTCGGTGGGGTAGGGCACCAGGATCTGCTTGGCCAGGTTGGTGCCGAACGGCAGCGGGCTGAACCCGTCCCACGGCTGGTACTGCCACAGGCCGTTGAGGTTGGCCCACTCGGGAGCCGCGGCGCTCGGCCGGGCGAGCTGCGGACGCGGGTAGTCGGGCAGCGCGTTGGTCGGCGAGACGTCGGCCGTCCACGGCGTGCTCAGCGGTGGCGTCCCCTTGGTCCACGCCGCGGTCGAGGCGACGGTCGTGGAGGCGGATGCTGTGGTGGTGGTGCCGGTCGCGGCGTCTGCGGTCGCGGCCGGGAGCGTGAGGGTCAAGACTGCGGCCAACGCCAGGAGCGCACCGGGTGCGCGCCGTGGTCTGGGTACGTGCATGTGGCCCAACCTCCTCGTTGGAACCGAGGGCGGTGCCCCCGGGCGGCCCTCCCCGGACCGGCAACGGACAGTGTTCCGAAAACCTGTCCATAAGTCGAGGGTTCGCCCGTCCCCGCACGGTCGGCGGTAGTACGCTCGCCGCGTCCGCCAGGCGGTCCACCGCCGCGCGCCGTCCGAAGTGCCGTCCGAAGGGCCCCGGGTCATGACCACCGTCGGCTACGTCTGGGTGGGCCCGCTGGAGCACAACGCCGACTACCAGCGGGCGCTGCTGCGCGAGCGCGGCGCGGAGCGGCTGTTCGAGGACGTCAGCGCCCACACGTCCACCCAGATGCGCGAGCACCTGACCGATGCGCTCGACGAGCTGCACGCCGGGGACACCCTCCTGGTCTGGCGCCTCGACCGGCTCGGTGCGACCACCTCCGCCGTCGTCTCCCTGCTCGACCTGCTCGGCCGACGACAGGTCGGCGTGGTCAGCGTCGCCGACAAGCTCGACACCACGGGTCCCGACGGCGCCGCGCTGCTGCGGTTCGTCGCCGCCTTCACGGACCTGGACCGGCGGCTGCACCGCGAGCGGACCATCGTCGGCGTCTACGCCGCACGCTCCCGCGGCCGGGTCGGCGGCCGGCCCCGGGCGCTGTCCTCGACCAACGTCGAGCGCGTGCTGATGCTGCGCGACCAGGGCGCGACGGTGCGGGAGATCGCCGAGGCGCTGGGCACGTCCCGCGCCACCGTCTACCGGGTGATCCAGGACGCCGACCGCGGCGCCGCCGAGGCGCAGGACGCCGACCCTGCGCCTGCGCCCGCGCCTGCGCCGGCCCAGCGTCGCACCCGGATGCTGCGGCTGCCGTCGATCGAGCACGACGCCGGCTCCCTGCCGGCCACCGACTGACGCCGGCTCGCCGCCGGCGACCGACCGACCCGCGCCGACCGACCCGCACCGACCGATGCAGCTGCGCCCGTTCAGGCCAGCGGGCCGGTCTCCTCGATCAGCCGCAGCGCCGCGCTGACCCGCGGGTTCCGCTCCGGGTCGGAGTCGATCCCCAGGGTGTTGTAGATCGCGTTCACGTGGTTCTGCACCGACTTCTCGGCGATGCCCAGCCGTTCGCCGATGCCGGAGTTGCTCAGGCCCTGCGCCAGCAGCTGCAGCACCTCGAACTGCCGGTCCGTCAGTGCCGCCACCGCCGAGCCGCGTCGCGGCCGCATCTTCGCCAGCAGCGCCGGGTCCAGCACCGTCTCGCCGCGGGCGGCGGCGTGCAGCGCCCCGACCAGGGCCTCCACGGTGGTCGCCGATGTCTTGGACAGGTAGCCCCAGCCCACCGCCACGTCGGCCGGCAGGTCCAGCAGCAGCTCCATCGCGTCGTGCGCGGACAGCAGCAGGATGCCGAGCGACGGCTGGCTGCGGCGCAGCTGGACGCCGAGCGCGATGCCGTTGCCGTCCGGCAGGTCGATGTCCAGCACCACCACGTTCGCCAGGCCGGGTGTGATGACGTTCCGAGCCGCGGCGACGGTCCCGACGCTGGCCACCACCTGCAGCCCCGGCTGCTCGCCGAGGGTCCGCTCGAGCATCGAGCGGAACAGCGGCTGGTCCTCGACCACTGCGACGCGCAGCGCGGCGGGGGATTGGTTGGGCATCACTGCTCAGTATCGTCTGTGCCGACCGGATGCTGTGGCGCAACGTCGCACCGGCCGACGAGAGCTGAGGTGAGCGTGCCCGCCCAGAGCGCGCCGGACGACCGTGCGGACCCCGCGGACGAGGCGTCGGACTGGCGCACCCTCTGGGTGACCACCGGGGCCGTCGCCTCGATGTTCGCGATCGGCGCCGTCGCCCAGTCCACCTACATCTTCGCCGCGTTCGTGCCGGGCTGGCAGGCCGTCTCCGTCGTCTCGCGCGTGGTCGTCAACGCCCTGACCGTCCTGGTGCTCATCGCGGTGCTGGCGCTGTGGCGCCAGCCGCACCGGATCACCCGGCTCGGCAAGATGGTCGGGGCGGTGCTCGCCGGGCTGATCGCCGCGCTCGCGCGAGTGGCACTGCAGGTGCTGCTGGGGGTGTACCCCGCGTTCGGGCCGAAGACGGTGGTCGCCGAGGCGGTGACGGGCGCGATGATCGGCGTCGGCTCGGCGGTGCTCGGCACCTGGGTGATGATGTCGCGGCGCAGGCTGCGGGCCGAGGTTCGCGAGCGGGTGCGCACGACGCACGCGGTCCAGACGGCGGTGCAAGCCCTCGAGGACGAGGAGATCCGCGTGCGGCGGGAGGTGGCCGACGGGCTGCACTCGTCGATGCAGCAGCGCCTGGTGCTGGTGACGGCGCGGCTGGACGGCGCGCTGGCCCGGCTCGCCGCCGCCGGTGCTCCGGCGCGGGACCTCGCCACCCTGCGTGAGGTGCGCACCGAGATCGAGAACGTGCGCGAGCAGGACGTGCGGCAGATGAGCCGGCTGCTCTACCCGGACCAGCTGGAGATCGGGATGGTCCCGGCGGTCCATGCGCTGCTGCGCCGCGTCCCGCCGGCGATCGCGACGCACCTGGAGGTCGACGAGGAGCTGCGCGCGCTGGACGACCCGGCCGCCCCGGAGCTCTCCCAGGCGGAACGGCTGCTGGCCGTTCGCGTGGTCGAGGAGGCCGTGAGCAACGCGCTCCGCCACGGCACTCCGACCGAGGTGGACGTGCGGCTCGGCGTGAACCGCACGGGCATCGCGCTGCGGGTGCGGGACGACGGCGGCGGCTTCGACCCGGCGACGGTGACCCGCTCCGGCACCAAGCGGCTGGCCGAGCGGCTGTCGATCGTCGGCGGCCGGCTCGACGTCAAGGGAGTGCTCGGCGTCGGTACCGAGGTGGTCGCGACGCTCCCTGTGGACGCGCTCCGCGGTCGCTGAGGGGCGGCCGCATCCGGCTGCGGCAGCACTGTCGTGAGCGTCGTCGTCAGCGCCGTGAAAAATGGCGCGGATTAGGCGCGCTATAAGGCGCCCAAGCGATTCCCCGGTATACCGCTTCACCCGCCGGAGTGAGCCGCTGACCTGCGGCTGGGTGAAAGAATCGGACAATTAAGACAGCCGTAGGTGCTGCCACCTAGACGCTTGTCCAACTTGGTTATGTGAAGCCCTACGTTCCGGGCGGATCGTCGTCAGAACCCCCGGAACCAGAGGAGCAAGTCCATGTCTCGCAGCAAGTGGTCCACCCGTCGCAAGTCCCTGGCCATCGGCCTGGCCGTCGTCGGCGTGGCCGGCCTCTCCCTGGCCTCCGCGTCGCAGATCAACTTCAACTGGAACACGCAGAGCTTCCAGTCCGGCTCGGTCCCGACCGTCATGAGCGACTGCCAGAAGAGCACCGTCGGCGTCGCGTACGGCACGCCGGCGTTCTCCTCCACCGGCTGGACCGTCTCCAACGTGACGTTCTCGTCCATCGACGCCGCCTGCCAGGGCAAGACCTACGAGGTCGCCTACTCCACGTCGTCGAGCAACGGCTGGGTGCAGACCGGCCTGACCACGACCAGCGCCAAGGTCGACACCACCGGCTCCATCGCCGTCACGCTGCCGAGCGGCGTGACCGACCCCAGCACGATCACCGGCTGGGCGCTGACCATCCACAGCTGATGACCCAGGCGAGGGCGGCCGACTCGAGGCGGCCACCCTCGCGCACACCCTTCGAACCAGGGGGTTCGGCCGTGCAGGAAGCCGCGCACCGCACCAGCGCACCGGCGTCGTCCGCGCCGCGTGTGCTGCGAGTGGTGCGCGGCGTCCTCGGCTGGGTGCTGCTCGCCGCAGGTCTGTGGCTCGTCTGGCCGTCGTCGCTCGGCGGTTGCACCACTCTGACGGTGGTCTCCGGGCACTCGATGGAGCCGACCTACTACACCGGCGACCTGGTGGTGGCGCGGTGCGGCACCCCGAAGGTCGGGGACGTGGCCGTCTACCGGCCCACCGCGGTGGACCGCTCGGCCCGCATCATCCACCGGGTGGTCGGCGGCGACGGTGCCACGGGGTGGCAGCTGAAGGGCGACAACAACACGTACGCCGACCCGTTCTCCCCGACGAACGCCGACGTGGTCGGCGTCGCGGTGCTGCACATCCCGAAGCTCGGCCGGCTGTCCGTGCTGCTCCTCAACCCCTGGCTCTGGGCGTTCGCCGTGCTGGCGGCGATGGTCCTGCTGATCTGGCCGTCCGCGGAGGACGAGCCGCACGACGACGACACGCGCGCCGACGCCGCGCCGTCCGGGGTGGCCGACGACGTCGCGGAGGTGGTGACCGTAGGCGCGGGGGACGTCTCGGGCGACGTCTCGGGCGACGTCTCGGTGGACCGCCGACCCATGGCCGTGGACAACGCCCGATGACGCGACGCCCGCGGTTCCGGCTGATCGCCGCGCTCACCGTCCTGGTGCTCGGCCTGCTCGGCGTTGCCGAGGCGTCCGCCTCCAAGATCCCGCTCAGCTCGGTCGGGGCGGTGTGGCACTCCGCCACCTTCTCCCGGCCGTGCGCCGGCCCGGTGCTGGTCACGCCGATGGGCAACCCCAACGGCGCGGGGAAGTACTCGCAGGCCGCCGTCACCGGGCTGTCGGGCTCGTGCTCCACCGGCTACCTCGAGCTGCGGGACAACTACGGCACCACCCTGATCTCCGGCACGGGCACCATCTCCGGCGGTGTCTTCTCCGTGTCCACCAGCAGCGGCCAGTACACGCCGCCCAGCACGGCGAACGCGCGGATCTTCGTCTCCGGCAACACCTGGCCGATCAAGGCGACGTGGATGCCGTCCATCTACGGCGGTTGCGTCGTCGTCGTCGCGGCGACGGGAGCGACCACCACCAAGCCGTGCTCGATCACCAGCCTCACGGCGGTGAGCAACGGGGACGGCGCCGGTCGCGGCTACCGGACCGACCACATGTACCTGGTGCTGTCCGCGCCGACCATGGTCACGGACGGGACGGAGAAGGCGTACCTGGTGCTCAACCTGGGCGCCGCGTCCGGCCTGCCCAACAACTGGCAGTGGGGCAACGCCGGGGTCACGACGGGCAACCTCACGCCCTATCCCGGCGACCGCTGCTCGGCGCTCCCGATGCTCCAGGCCTACGCGCCCGGCTGGGCCGCCAACGGTGCCCAGGTGTACTTCGACGCGCTCGAGAACCGCACCGGCGCCTCCGGACTCGTCTGCTCCTGACCCGACAGGTCGCTGCTCCGAACGGGTGACGTCCGGTCGGATCCCTCAGCATCGGGGACGCCCGACCGATGGATCGGTCTGAGTTGTGTCTGATGCGTCGCACCTGGTCAGAGGGGTGAAGTTCTGCCCCTAACGGGTCTCCCGGCTCGCGACCTCTGGGTGTTAGCACCTAGCCTCTGTGCTGTCAGCACGACGCTGACACGTCGGTCCGCCGACGATCCGCCGCCCACGGAGGGGAGGCGACCGTGACACAGGTGTCCGCAGGTTCTGCTCGCACCGCGCCCTGGGCGCCGATCCGGTCCCTGCGCTCGCGCGCGTTCCGGCTCAAGTTGGCCGCGGTGCTCACGGCGTTCTCCGTCGCGGGTCTCTACGCCTCGTCCCAGGCGATGGCGCAGGCCCCGCAGTCCGCGGCCGCTGCCGTGCCGTCCGGGTGCGACGGCAACCAGGTGCGCTGGGGGTACGAGGCGGGGCTCGTCCCGGGGGCCGACGGGGGCTTCTCGATCGAGGGCATCCGGGTGGACGACGTCCCGGCCGCCTGCGTCGGGCGGCCCGTGGCGATCACGTACTCCAGCGGTGGCACCGTGGTCCGCCGGGAGGTGCGGCCGCTGGAGCGCGGCGTGATCGACCGGATCGACAGGTCCGTGGTCGGCGACGTGCTGGTCACCGCCGCGTCCTGGGCGCCCGTCTCCTGACCGCGGATTCCGACCGGGACTATCCGCGGGCCTGATCCGCGGCCATGATCCGCCGGCCCTGGTCCGCCGGGCCCCGGCCGCTCACCAGCCCAGGGCGTCGATCGCCGCGACCTCCTCGGCCGTCAGCTGCAGGTCGAGCGCCGCGAGGTTCTCCTCGAGGCGGGCCAGGTGCGTCGTCTTGGGGATCACCACCACGTCGTGCGCCAGGTGCCAGGCCAGCACCACCTGGGCCGGCGTCGCGTCGTGCACCGCGGCCGCCTTGGTGATCGCCTCCGACGCCAGGTCGGTCCGCTTCAAGGGCGAGTAGCCCTCGACGGCGATGCCGCGCTCGCGGTGCGCGTCCAGCAGCTCGGGGTCGTGGTCGGCCGGGCTGTACGGGATCTGGTTGACCGCCGGTGCCTCACCGGTCGCCTCGATCAGCTGGTCGATCTGCGGGATCGAGTAGTTGGACACCCCGATCGACCTGGTCAGGCCCTCGTCGCGGGCGCGGCGCAGCTCCTGCCACACCTCGGGCGCCGCCTTGCCGCCGGGCGGCCAGTGGATCAGCCACAGGTCGACGTGGTCCGTGCCCAGCGCGGCGAGCGACTCGAGGATTGTCCGGCGCTCCCGGCCGGCGTGCTCGGGCGGCAGCTTGGTGGTGAGGAACACGTCGTCCCGGTCGATGTCCACCAGCGACAGGGCACGTCCCACCTGCCCCTCGTTCCCGTAGCCGGTGGCGGTGTCCAGGTGCCGGTAGCCCAGCTCCAGGGCGCCGCTGACGGCACGCACCGCCTCGTCACCGGTGGACTGCCAGGTGCCCAGGCCGAGCATCGGGATGGTGCCGCCGGGCAGGGCCAGGGTGGGGGAGGACGTCATGCGGCCATCCTCGCCGCCACCCCCGTCGAGCCGCACCTGGAGGGCGTGACGACGCCCGGATGTACCGTCGCGCAGGCCGTAGCACAGCCTGTGCACAGCCGGGAACACCGGCGTGTCGCGCATCGTTGTGCCAGCCGAGATGAAGCGATACGAAGACCTCGAGAACGACGACGGCACCGTCGTCCGGTACCGGCGCCACGACAACGGCGGCGGTCTCATCGGCGCGGGCGCGCACGCGGCACCGGACGCCTACGTGGCGGCCACCGCGTGGGTGGACCCGGGCGCGCACGTGAACGCGGGCGCCCACCTGGGCGACCACGTGTGGCTGGAGCGCGGCGCGGTGGTGCACGCCGGTGCGCGGCTCGGCAGCCACGTGCACGTGGAGGCGGACGCGGTGGTGGGTGCGGGTGCGCGCCTCGGCACGCGGGTGACCGTCGGCGCCGGCGCACGGGTGGAGCCCGGTGTCGTCGTGCACTCCGACCAGACGATCCCGGCGGGCGCGCTCGTCCGGCGCTCGGCCTCCCGCCCCGTCGCCGCCTGACCGCGGCACCTCCCGGCGCGGGCTGACCGCGCCGCCACGACGCCCTTCGCCCTGCCGGGCGGAGGTGTCAGTCGTCGTCGGGCAGGTCCGCGCGTCCCGGTGACGACGTGGACCGCGGCCCCGCGCCCGTGATCCCCAGCTCGTCCACCAGGAACAGGAACGCCCGCCCGTACGGGTGCTCGCCGACCTCCTCGCGCACGCGGTCCCAGTCGATCTGCTCCCGCAGGGCCCGCGCCGTGGGCAGCAGCCACGTGAAGTCGCAGTAGTGCTCCCCGAGCACGCGCATCTTCGCCGAGACGATCTCGGTGGCCTGCAGCACGGGCATCCGCACCGCGAGCACCTCGAGCTCCTCGGCGCTGGCCAGCATCTGGTGCGTGATCGGCTCACCGACCATCCGGAACAGCACGTCGATCAGCTGACCGTGGTGGTACGCCTTGAACAGCCAGTTCTCCGCGGGCTGCACCACGTCCAGGCCGGCCGCGGTCAGCGCCTCCTTGGCGCGGCCCACGTCCTCCTCCGTCACCGCGAAGTCCGCGTCGTGGCTCGGTTCCGGCGCACCGCGCGCCCAGGCCGCATAGCCGCCCACCAGGGCGAACGGGATGCCGGCCTCCAGCAGAGCCACGGCGGTGCGGCGCAGGCCGTCCTGCAGGGCGGCGCGCTCGTCTGCCGGCGTCGTCACGTGGTCCGTCATCTTCGGTTGTCTACACCCCGGCGCCTCGACCCGCAGCGTGGGTCGCCGCGCGGCGGTCCGGGGGACGGCGCTGCGGAGGCCCTCAGCAGGACGTGAGCGGCCTGTCGGGCGACACTCGACGGGTGCGGCTGGCCACGTTCAACATTCTGCACGCGCGCTCGCCTGCCGACGGCCGCGTGGACCTGGACCGGTTCGCCGCCGCGGTGCGGCGCCTGGACGCCGACGTGCTGGGCCTGCAGGAGGTGGACCGCGACCAGGCGCGGTCCCACGGTGCGGACCTGACCTCGATCGCCGCCGAGGCGATGGGGGCGCACGCCCACCGGTTCGCCGCGACGCTGCACGGCGAGCCGGGGCTCTGGGTCGCGGCGACCGGCGCCCATCAGCCTCGGGGCGCCGCCTACGGGATCGCGCTGCTCAGCAGGCACCCGGTGCGCGAGTGGCGCGTGCTGACCCTCCCGGTGCTGAACCGCCGGGCTCCGGTCCGGTTCCCGGGACGTCGGTGGCCGGAGCTGGTGCGCGACGAGCCGCGCGCGGCGATCGCCGCGGTGCTCGACGCGCCCGGCGGCACGCTGACGGTGGTGTGCACGCACCTGACGTTCATCCCGCGCTGGAACGGGCTGCAGCTGCGGCGCCTGACCGCGGCGGTGGAGGAGCTGCCGCGGCCGCTGGTGGTGCTGGGCGACCTCAACCTCGAGGACGGTCAGCCGGCGCAGCTCGCCCGGATGACGCCCCTCGCCACCGCGCCGACCTACCCGGTCGGCCGCCCGGTGCGGCAGCTCGACCACATCCTGGGGGAGGGTGCGGTGGCGGCCGTCCGTCCGGCCGAGGCGGTGGACCTGGGCCTGTCCGACCACCGTGCCCTGGTCGTGGACGTGCGGATCGGTGCGGCGGCCGCTCGTGCCGGTGCGGCGCACGCCGGGTCGGCGGGTGCGCAGCAACCGACCGGGACCGTCCGGCGGGACGCCGGCCGGGAGCGGCAGGGCGCCGGTTCGGCACCGTCGTCCAGCCGCGACCCGGGCGGCTACGCGCCCGCCCTGCGCCGGCTCAGGCGCCGCCGAGCAGCTCGCTGAAGTCCGGCACCGCGTCGTACAGCCCGGGACGGGCGGTGGTCGGGCGTCGGGCCACCCGCTCCGCCAGCTCGGTGGCCGCCCGGGTGATCCGGGACGGCAGCGGCTTGACGTCGTCGCCACCCTCGTCGGCCCAGTCGTCCGTCGCGGCGAACACCGAGGTCGGCACCACGTCGGCGTGCAGGTAGGTGAACAGCGGGCGGATCGCCACCTCCGGCACCAGCGAGTGCCGGGCCGTGCCGCCCGTGGCACCCAGCAGCACCGGCGTCCCGGTCAGGGCGTCCGTGCCCAGCACGTCGACGAACGACTTGAACAGCCCGGCCGGCCCGGCCGTGTACACGGGCGTGACGGCGATGACACCGTCGGCGTCGGCGATCGCCTGCTGGGCCGCGGCGAGCGGTGCGGCCGCGAAGCCGGTCAGCGTCATGTTCACCACGTCGTGCGCCAGCTCACGCACCTCGACGACGGTGACCTGCGACTGCTGGCCGAGGTCGGCCAGCGCCGTGACGGTCGCCTCGGCCAGGCGGTCCGCCAGCAGGCGGGTCGACGACGGCTGCGAGACGCCGGCGGAGATCACGACGATCGAGCGGGTGCTCATGCCGTCACCTCGTCCGCCGCGTCGATGTCGTCCTCGGCCGTCTTCCCGGTCCAGTGGTCGCCCGCGGCGACCTGCTGCTCGTGCACCTGACCGGCGGCCCGGGCTGCGGCCACCAGCTCGGCGTGCGACGGCGGGTCCGACGGCACGTCCGCCGGACGGCGCAGCTCGGCCTCGTGCCGCAGCGCGGGCACGATCTCGCCCGCGAGCAGGTCGATCTGCTCGAGCACCGTCTTCAGCGGCAGGCCGGCGTGGTCCACCAGGAACAGCTGACGCTGGTAGTGGCCCACCTGCTCCCAGAAGGCGCCGTACCGGTCGATCACCTGCTGCGGGCTGCCGACCGTCAGCGGGGTGTCACGCGTGAACTCCTCCATCGACGGCCCGTGCCCGTACACCGGCGCCTCGTTGAAGTACGGCAGGAACTCGTCCCAGGCCTTCTGCGAGTCGTGCCGCACGAACACCTGCCCGCCGAGGCCGACGATCGCCTGGTCGGCACGGCCGTGGCCGTAGTGCTCGAACCGCTGCCGGTAGTAGTTCACCATCGCGGCGGTGTGCTCCATGGGCCAGAAGATCGCGTTGTGCAGGAACCCGTCGCCGTAGTACGCGGCCTGCTCGGCGATCTCGGGGGAGCGGATGGACGCGTGCCAGACGAACGGGGGCACCCCGTCCAGGGGCCGCGGCGTGGAGGTGAACCCCTGCAGCGGGGTGCGGAACTTGCCGGACCAGTCGACGACGTCCTCGGTCCACAGCCGGCGCAGCAGCGCGTAGTTCTCCACCGCGAGGTTGATGCCCTGGCGGATGTCCTTGCCGAACCACGGGTACACCGGGCCGGTGTTGCCGCGGCCGAGCATCAGGTCCATCCGCCCGTCGCTGATCACCTGGAGCATCGCGTACTCCTCGGCCAGCCGGACCGGGTCGTTGGTGGTGATCAGCGTGGTCGCCGTGGACAGGGTGATGTGCTTGGTCACGCCGGCCAGGTAGCCGAGCATCGTCGTGGGGGACGACGGCACGAACGGCGGGTTGTGGTGCTCGCCCGTGGCGAAGACGTCCAGGCCGACCTCGTCGGCGTGCTTCGCGATCGTCAGCATGTTCCGCACGCGCTCGGTGTCGTCGGGCGTGTGCCGGGTGAGCGGGTCGGTGGTGACGTCGCCGACGGAGAAGATGCCGAACTGCATGTCAGGTCGCCTCACGATCTATGCGTTTGCATGAACATCGCGCTGAACGCCGTGCCCGGCCACCGTATTCCGCTTCCCGGGACCAAGGTCCGTATCTGGATCGGAATCGGACGTATCAGACACGCGCGCGCCGACTCCTGACGACTCGTGCACCGAGAACCGGTGCCCCCGTCCACCGCGACCCGGTCCGAACGACCGGCGTCCACGATGCCCAGGAGAGTCCCCGCGATGTCCGTCGCCCCCGACACCACCGCGTTCGCCCACGCGCTGGGCGCTGCCGTCTCGCGCGTCCACCTGCCCGGGTCGGCCGGGTACGCCGAGCTGACCGCCACCTACAACCTGTGCACGCGGCTCACCCCGCTCGCCGTCGTCGAGGCGCAGACCGCGCAGGACGTGGCCGCGGCCGTGCGCGTCGCCGGGGAGCACGGCGTGCCGGTCGGCGTGCAGAGCACCGGCCACGGGCCGTGGGCCACGATGGCCGGCGCGCTGCTCGTCGCCACCTGCGGCCTCGACGGGCTGATGGTGGACCCGGTCAGCCGCGTCGCCCGCATCGGCGCCGGGGTCCGCTGGTCCGCCGTCATCGAGGCCGCCGCGCCGCACGGCCTCGCGCCGCTGTGCGGGTCGTCACCGTCCGTGGGCGTCGTCGGTCTGCTCACCGGTGGCGGCCACGGTCCGCTCGCCCGCACGTACGGCCTGTCCGCCGACCGCGTGCTCTCGTTCGACGTGGTCACCGGCGACGGCGTGCTCCGCCGGGCGTCGGCCACCGAGAACCCGGACCTGTACTGGGGGCTGCGCGGCGGCAAGGGCACGCTCGGCATCGTCACGGCCCTCGAGCTCGAGCTGGTGCACCAGCCGGAGGTCTACGCCGGCGCGGTGTGGTTCGACGCCCCGGACGTCCCGGCGGTGGTGCGCACGTGGGCGCAGTGGTCGCAGCTGCTTCCCGACCAGGGCACCACGTCGATCGCCGTCATGCGGCTGCCCGCCATGCCGGGCGTCCCCCCGATGCTCGCCGGCCGCACCAGCGTGTCCGTCCGCTTCGCCTGGACCGGCGACCCGGCGGTCGGCGAGGAGCTGCTGCGCGCGATCCGCTCGGTGGCTGCACCTCTGGTCGACCTGGTCGCCGTGCGGCCCTACGCCGAGATCGGCATCGTGCACAGCGACCCCGAGGACCCGATGCCGGCCGTCGAGACGCACCTGCTGCTGGAGGCGTTCGACGCCGCCGCTGCCGACCAGCTGCTGGACCTCGTCGGACCGCAGGCGGCCACCACGCAGCTGATGGTCGAGGTGCGCCGCCTCGGCGGTGCCGTCACCACCCCGTTGCGCGGGGAGTCTGTGCTCGGCCACCGTGACGCGCAGTGGACCGTGCTGGCCATCGGCCTCGGCATCCCCGAGATCGCCGACCTGGTCCGCGCCGACGCCCGGCGCATCGTCGACGGCCTCGCGCCGTGGCGTCGCCCCGGCGCGCTGCCGAACTTCCATGCCGGCAGCGGTCCGGACTGGGCCCTTCGGGTGTTCGGGGAGGACGGCGCCAGGCGCCTGCGCGAGGTGTCGCTGCGCTACGACCCGGACGGTGTGCTGCTCGGCAGCCGCAACGTGCGGGACCTGCCGGTGGGCGCCGCGACCGTCGCCACGGTCGAGGAGGAGCTGGTGCTGGGGGCGTGAGCCTTTGGGGCTGCGCGGGGAGGGCGGGATGCCGGTGGAGGGCCGGTGTCCCGCCCTCCGTCGTCTGCCGCCCGGGTGAGGCGCAGACGCGGTCCGGGCGGGACCCGCAACCTGCGCTAGGGGATGGTGGGCGTGGCGGTGATGTCCCCGCTCACGCTGCCGCTGTCCGTGTAGATCGCGCCCGTCGTGGCGATGACTCGCGGTCCGAGGATCGCCGCGAGCGCGAGGGCGAGGACGACGACCAGCCGCAGCCAGCCCGTCCGGCCCGTCGGGAGGAAACGGGGCTCGCCAGGAGCGCGTCCCGGCGGGGTGGTCCCGCTCGGCGACGGCGGCGTGGGCTCAGTCGAGGAGGAGCTCATCGTGCGGCCCTCTCGCTCGGGAACGGCGGTGCCCGTCGTGACCCCTGGACTCGAGGATGCTGAGCAGCTCGAGCACGCCGAGCGCCACGAGCGGCGGCACCAGCATGGTCGCACGTCCCTGCGGCGACCCGGCCCAGAGCAGCACCCGGCCCCACCCGTGGTGCCAGCCCAGCACCACGCCTCGTACGCGGCTGACCGGCGTCGCGTCGGGGTCCGGGCTCTTGTTCGCATCGCCCTGCGTGATGATGTAGGGCTGCAGGATCGGGTTGCCGTTGGAGTCCAACCGGGGGACCGCTCGACCACCCGCCGTCTGCGTCATCGCCGGCAGCTTGTGCAGCTCGACGATCCGGTGGGTCACCAGCGTCTGGCTGCCCACCGGTCGGAACGTCACCACCTGGTCGACCTTGAGCTGCGACTCGTCGGTGATCGCCTTGAGCACCACGACGTCACCGGCCACGAACGTCGGCGCCATGGAGCCCGAGGTGACGATGAGCAGTCGCTGACCCTGCAGCTGGAACGACAGCGGCACCGCCAGGGTGGTCGCGTACGCCAACGTGCCGAGCGCCACCACCGTCCACAGGACCGCCGAGACCGCCACCCGCCAGCGCGGTCGGTGGGACCGCCGCCGCCGCCGGATCGCAACAGGGGTGGGCACTCGTCGATCGACGAACGCCGACTCCTCCGCGCCGGTGAGCTGGGTCATCCAGATCAGTTGTTGACGGTCTGCTCGGAGTCGATCCGAAGGTGCAGCTTGGCGCTGGTCGCCTGGTAGATGTTGGTGGCGTTCTTGTCGAAGGTCAGGCGGACGCAGAGCGTCTCGCTGTTGCCGCCCTGCGTGCCGGCCGACAGGTCCCGGTCGCCGGTCTGCGCACCGGTGGCGGGGTCGCCGACGATCTTCGCCGCCGTGGCGTCGCTGATCGCGACGGTGCCGAGGGTGGTGACGGAGCCCAGCGGCGTCGTGTTCGCCGGCACCGCGGCACAGCTCGCGTTGGCGCCCAGGGGCAGGATCGAGAGCGACAGCATGTTGCGCAGGTCACCGGCCCCGGTCGGCGGGTTCTGCGTCGTGTTCTCGGACCAGTAGGAGACGGCGTACCGCAGGGCCAGCGAGCCGGAGTTCGTCACGACGAGCGGTGCGTTGACGACGTCGCCGGGCGCCACGTTGCCGGCGTTGAGGGCCAGCGTCGAGGTGGGGTCCGTCGGGTCCAGGGTGACGACGACGGTCCCGGAGAGCAGGTCGCCCGCGACGGAGTCGGTGTCCGTGAACACCGCGCTCGTGGTGAGCGACGTGACCCCGACGCCGACCAGGGTGAAGACCCCGATGGTCGTCCAGAGCCGCCACCTGCGCGCACCGTCACGGCGCGGCGGCTCGGGGTCGATCATCTCCTGGAGCAGTTCGTCCATCGCGAGCGGGTCTCCTCGAAGGCGGGCATCGACGTGCGACACGTCCGGTCGTCGATCCCTATCGACGCGCGCTGCGCGGTTCTTGAGTACTTCGGCCGGGGTTTCACTCTATCGGGCGGTCGACGGCGCTCCGGCACTGGTCAAAAGGGTCATAACCGTCGCAGATCGACCGCAGGCGCGGCTCGGCCTACCGGCCGGACGGCCGAGGCGGTCGACCCGGCCGCGGCGTCCGCGCAGCGGGGTCAGGCAGGCCGGGAGGCGGCGGGCCGTCGGCCCCGGCCGCTCCGGACGCGCTGGCCCGGCAGCCGCACCTGCACGGGCAGCTCGGTCGGCGCCGCGGGCCTGGCGTAGAAGAAGCCCTGCGCCTCGTCCACGCCGAGGCGCGCGAGGATCGTCGACGTCGACTCGTCCTCCACACCCTCCGCGACCACCCGCAGGCCGAAGGAGTGGGCCAGGTCCACCATCGCCTGCACCACCACCTGCGAGCCCTCGCGGGTGTCGTCCCGCAGGTCCGCGATGAACAGGCGGTCGATCTTCAGCTGGTCCACCGGCAGGTCCCGCAGCTGGGAGATCGACGTGTTGCCGATGCCGAAGTCGTCGATCGCCACCCGAACGCCCATCCCGGCCAGCCGCTGCAGCACCGGGATCACCCGGGACCGGTCGGAGACCAGGGCCGTCTCGGTGATCTCCACCTCGAGCTGTCCGACCGGCACGTGGTACCGCTGCAGCAGCGTCTCGATCAGGTCCACGACGTGGTCCGTCGCGACGTCGTGCGCCGACAGGTTGACCGCGACCGGCGTGGTGGAGCCCTGCCCGTTCCAGGCGGCCAGCTGCCGGATCGACTCCTCGAGGGCGAACCGGGTGACCACGTGGATCAGCCCCGACTGCTCGGCGAGCGGGATGAACGAGCTCGGCAGCAGCAGCCCGTGCTCCGGGTGCCGCCAGCGGATCAGCGCCTCCAGGCCGACCGTCCGGCCGGACGCGAGGTCGATCTTCGGCTGGTAGTGCATCTCGAGCTCGGTGGACGCCCCGGACTCGGCCTGCTCGAGGGCCCGGTGCAGGTCGCCGAGCAGGATCAGCCGGGCGGGGGACGAGTGGTCGTCGTCGGCGTCGTACACCTCGACGCCGGTGCGGTGCGTCTTGGCGGCGTACATGGCCACGTCGGCGGTCCGCATCAGGGACGACGCGTCGTCGGCGTGGTCCGGCAGGCACGCGACGCCGATCGACGTCTCGACGTGCAGCTCCATCCCGCCCAGCCGGAACGGGGCGCCGAAGACGTCGCGGACGCGGTGGGCCAGACGTGCCGCGTTCTCGATCGTCCGCACGTCCGGCAGCAGGATCGCGAACTCGTCGCCGCCCAGCCGGGCCACCACGTCCTCGTCGCGCAGGGAGTGGCGCAGCCGCTCGGCCACCAGCTCGAGCAGCTCGTCGCCGCGGTCGTGGCCCAGGGTGTCGTTGATCTCCTTGAACCGGTCGATGTCCAGCAGCACCAGGCCGACGCGGGTGCCCTCGTCACGGGCCTGCTGGATGCCGCGGCGCATCCGGTCCGCCAGCAGCCGCCGGTTCGGCAGGCCGGTCAGCGAGTCGAGCAGCGCCAGGCGGGCGTTCTCCAGCGCGGTGTTGTGCAGCCGCTTCGACGTCGAGTGCACGGTGCGGAACAGCAGCAGCCACAGCAGCACCAGACCGCCGACGACGACGTAGGTGACCGTGCGCACGGCGTCGGCGAGCGACTGCTGCGACACCGTCTGGTCGATCATCACCTCGGCCGCGCCGATGATCGCGTCCTTGGGCTGCACGCCGACGCTGGTGGTGGGGTCGCTGGTGTCGCCGGCGCGCACGGGGACGTACACGTCCAGCACGGGCTGCTCGGTCGAGGCGAGCGCCGAGCCCCCGGGCACCCGTCGCACGTCGGTGACGATCTGCGCGTCCGGCTCGCCGGAGGCCCGCATCCGCTCGAACCGGGTGTTGTCCGGCAGCCCCGTGGTGGTGTTGCGGGCCGTCGAGTACATCAGCCGGCCGTCGATGCTCCACAGCCGCAGCTCGACCAGCTTGTCCTTGAACCCCGAGGTCGCGGCGGTGACGGCGGCGCGCTGGGTGTCGTCGAGGATGCCGGTGCGGAACATCTCAGCGTTGAGCGGTGCGACCGCGTACGAGCCGACGGACGAGGCCGTCACCGTGCCGAGCCGCACCGCCTGGTGCCGCATCACGGACGAGGACACCCACACGAGGGCACAGCCCAGCAGCGTGGTGGCGACGAGGCTGACCACGACGAAGTATCGGGTCAGGCTCGAGCGTCGTCGGGCTGCTCGTGGCACGGGGACCTCGCGGGACGGCGGGGGGCGCCCGGCGGGGCACCTGTGGACAGGGTATGGCGTGGTCCCGCCACCGGGCGATAACCGCGGACACCCGCGCCGACCCGCGGCGGGGAACGTCACGGTGCGGCCTGGTGTTGCACGGGCTGACGCGAAGGAGGCGTGATGACCTACCAGGTGGACAAGAGCGAGCAGGAGTGGCGGCTGGAGCTGGAGCCCCAGGAGTTCGCCGTGCTGCGGCAGGCCGCGACCGAGCGGCCGTGGACCGGCGCCCTGCTCGACGAGCACCGCGAAGGTGTGTACCGGTGCCGGGCGTGCGGTGCGGAGCTGTTCCGCTCCGACACCAAGTTCGACTCGCACTGCGGCTGGCCGAGCTTCTTCTCGCCGCTCGCCGGTGACCGCGTGGAGCTGCTGACGGACCGGACGCTCGGGATGGTGCGGACCGAGGTGCGGTGCGCGCGGTGCGGCTCGCACCTGGGTCACGTGTTCGACGACGCGCCCCAGACGCCGACTGGTGACCGCTACTGCATGAACTCGGTCAGCCTGACGTTCGAGCCCACGCAGGGCTGAGGTCCCGGGTGAGCCGGTACCGGGTGTGCAGAACAGCACATCCGGTGCCGGACGCGCCGGTCCTCCCACCTCACGCACAGGCCGCGCGATGCCGATAATCAGGTCGTGGATGATCTGCTGACCGTGCGCCGCTGGCGCCGCTACGGCGCGGACCGTCTGTACGTCACCCAGGACAGCGGCCGTCCGGTCGGATCGGTCGACCTGCAGTCCGGCGAGGTCGTCGCCGCGGACCCGGGCATGGAGAACGAGCTGCGCCGGGCCGCCCAGGAGTTCCTGCGGGCCGACGTCACCGAGCTGGTGCTCCCCGCGACCACCGTCCGCGCGCAGGAGGACCTGCGCCGGCTGGACGCCGCGATCGAGGAGTGGCTCGGCAAGAGCGTGCTCGCCACCGGTTCGGCCGCGCAGCGCGGCAGCTCCGTCGCGCAGCGTCTGGACCGGCTGGCCGAGGAGGGCTGGGAGACGGTGCACGACGTGCCGCTGGGCCGCCAGGGCAGCCTCGTCGAGCACCTGCTGATCGGCCCCGGCGGCCTGTTCACCGTCACCGAGCGCCGGCACCCGGGCGAGCGTGTCCGCGCCCGCGGCCGCACGGTGACCGTGTCCGGTCAGCCCGTCAGCTACCTGCGCGACTGCCGGCTCGAGGCGGCCCGCACGCAGGACCGGCTGATGGCGGCCGGCTGCGCGCAGATCCACGTGCGCGGCGTGCTGGTGCTGCAGGGCGAGCTGGACCTCGACGTCGTCGCCACCAGCCCCAGCGACCCGCTCGCCGTGCCGCGCAGCGACGTCCCCGCCGTCTTCCGGCGGATGGAGCCGGTGCTGGACGAGGCGCGGGTCGCCGCGCTGGCCAAGGTCGCCCGCCGCCGCACCACCTGGATGGGCTGACCGGCCCGACCGCCCGCGACGGCTGCCCTACGCCCGGGCTGCCGCGCCGTGCGCACGCGACTCCTGCCGCGACGTGTGCAGCGACTCCATGTCCTCCAGCTGCACGCCCTTCGTCTCCGGGACGCGCACCAGCACGAACACGAACGACACGGCCGCGAACACCGCGTAGAGCACGTACGGCACGCTGGGACCGAACTGCGACAGCAGCTGCGGGAAGCTGACCGTGATGGCGAAGTTGGCCAGCCACTGCGCCGAGGCGGCCACGCCGAGGGCCGCCGCGCGGATGCGGTTGGGGAACATCTCGCCGAGCAGCACCCACACCAGCGGGCCCCACGTCGCGCCGAAGAAGACGACGAAGGCGTTCGCGGCCACCAGCGCCGTCACGCCCCAGCCGTGGGACAGCGTGACGTGCTGGGCGCTGCCTCCGGAGTGCGCGAACGCCAGGGCCATCAGGCCGAGCATCGCCGCCATGCCGGCGGACCCGACCAGCAGCAGCGGACGCCGGCCGAGCCGGTCCACCAGCGCGATGGCGATCAGGGTGACCAGCACGTTGGTCACCGAGGTGAGCGTGGAGAACAGGAACGACTGCTGCTCGCCGAACCCGACCGCCTGCCACAGCGTCGTCGAGTAGTAGAAGATCACGTTGATCCCGACGAACTGCTGGAACACCGACAGCAGGATGCCCACCCACACCACGCCGAGCAGGCCCAGCACCGGCCCGCGCAGGGTGACACGCTGCTCGGCCTTCCGGTCCGCCCGGATCGTCTCGCGGATCAGGTCCACCCGGCGGCCGGCGTCCTCGTCCGGACCCAGCACGCTGGCGAGCACCTCGCGCGCCTCGTCGTGCCGGCCCTGCGCCACCAGGTAGCGCGGCGACTCCGGCAGCCGCAGCGCGAGGAAGCCGTACACGGCCGCCGGGATGGCGCAGACGCCGAACATCCAGCGCCAGGCGGGGAACCCGAGCCACAGGTCGTGCGACGCGCCACCGGCCGACGTGGCCAGCAGCTGGTCGGACAGCAGCGCGGCGAAGATGCCGAGCGTGATGGCGAGCTGCTGCAGCGAGCCGAGCCGCCCGCGGACGCCCGCCGGGGAGATCTCGGCGATGTACGCGGGGGCGATCACCGACGTGATGCCGATGCCGACGCCGGCCAGCACCCGCCACAGCGCCAGGTCCCAGGGGGTGACGGCCAGCCCCGACAGGATCGAGGAGGCGAAGAACAGCACCGCGCCCAGCAGCATCACGCGGGTGCGGCCCCAGTGGTCGGACAGCCGCCCACCGAGCCACGCGCCGAGCGCCGAGCCGAGCAGCGCCACGGCCACGACGAGGCCGGTCACCACCCCGCCGAGGTGGAAGTGCGCGGTGATGGACTGCACGGCGCCGTTGATCACCGAGCTGTCGAACCCGAACAGGAAGCCGCCGATCGCCGCCGCGACGGCCAGCCCGATGGCGGCCTTGTGGTGGGCAGGACGTGGGCGGTCGCTCGGGCTGGACATGTGGGGACCCCCTGCGGTCGTGGCGTTGTGACCTTCACCTTCCGTCCGCATCTGCGCATGCGCACGCCGAGCCGCGGCGTCGGGCGACGGCGACCGGCGCGGGCAGGGCGGGTCCGCGCGAGGGATGATCGGCGCCGTGCCCGACGACAACCGCAACGGACCGACCGGCCCCGGTGCCCCCCCGCCACCACCGGCCGGTGCTGGTCGACCCCGCCTCCACCGACGGGCTGGCCGACCCGTCGGACGCGCGCCTGCGCGAGGAGGTGGCCCACACCACGGCGCAGCTGCTGGTGCACCGCGGCCGCGCCAGCGAGGACCCGCAGGTGCTGGCCCGGCTGACCGCGCTGGTGGAGACCGAGGGCCTCGACGTGGTGGCCGACCTGTGGTCGCACAGCCCGGCGGGGACGCTGCCGGGGGCGCTGTGGCGGCTCTACGTGCTGCGCGAGTGGGTGCGCCGGGACCCCGGGACGGTCGCCGACCGGTACCGGCAGGGCATGGCGGTGGCGCCGGTGCAGGACGCGGTGGCCGGCGTGGTGACGCCGCCCGGGCCGGACGACGTGCGGCGCGCGGCCGACGAGGTGCTCGGCGGCGTGTACTCCGGCGATCTCGCGGTGGCGCTGGAGCGGGCCGCGGCGTTCTGCCGGGTGCTCGCCGCGGGCGCCGCCCTGGACGCCGACCACCTGGACCTGGCCGATCCGGATGCCGCCGCACGGCAGACGCACGGCGCGTCCGCCCTGCTCCGGACGGCCGACGAGCTGGCCGACGACGCCCGCTCCTGGCGGGCCGGCACGCTCGACTGACGGGCCGGCCCGGCGACCCGTCGGGACGCGTGCCTACACTGGAAGGGCGTCGGGTCGCGGTAGCCCCGGGCTCCACTTTTCGCCGCTTCGAGCGGCCACGCGCCGAGAGGCGCTCTGCGGCCCGACGCACACAATCCTCCGGCAGGCCCACCTGCCGCGCCCACGGCCGCTCGCCCGCGCGCATCACCTGCACGTAGCAGACACCCGGCGTCCATGTCCCGGTCGGGTGCCGTTAGGCTGTCGGACGTCCGAGCGGCTCGCCCGGGCACCCCATTCCTCGACCGGAGCCTGCCGTGCGCCTGCGCCTGACACCGCGCGAGAACTCGTACTACGACCTCTTCGCCGCCCAGGCCCAGCACCTGGTGACGGGTGCGAACCTGCTGGGCGAGATGCTCGGTGCGGACCGTGCCACCCGCAAGGAGATCGGCAAGCGCTTCGCCGAGGCGGAGCACCAGGCCGACGAGGCGACGCACACGATCATGCGGCAGCTGAACCTCACGTTCATCACGCCGTTCGACCGGGACGACATCTACACGCTCGCCTCCGGCCTGGACGACTGCATGGACTTCATGGAGGAGGCCGCCGACCTCGTCGTCCTCTACAAGATCGAGGGCCTGCCGCCCCGCGTGGCCGACCAGGTGCAGGCGCTGCAGCGCGCCGCCGAGCTCACCGCCGAGGCGATGCCGCGGCTGCGGTCCATGAGCTCCCTGTCGGAGTACGTCGTGGAGATCAACCGGCTGGAGAACCAGGCGGACAAGGCGCACCGCAAGCTGCTGGCGCAGATGTTCGAGGAGATCTCCGACCCGATCCTGCTGATGAAGCTCAAGGAGATCGTCGAGAAGCTCGAGGAAGCGGCCGACGCGTTCGAGCGGGTGGCGAACACCATCGAGACCATCGCCGTCAAGGAGTCCTGAGCCGCCGTGGAGGCCGTGCTCGTCGTCGTCGTCGTCGCGTTCGCCCTGGGGTTCGACTTCACCAACGGCTTCCACGACGCTGCGAACGCGATCGCCACGTCGGTGTCCACCCGGGCGCTGACGCCACGCGTCGCGCTGATCATGGCGGCGGTGATGAACTTCGCGGGCGCCCTGCTGGGTACCGGCGTCGCGGAGACGATCGCCAAGTCGATCGTCGACCTCAAGGACGCGTCCTCGCACGACGCGCTCGTGGTGGTGGTGTGCGCCCTGATCGGGGCGATCGCCTGGAACCTGATCACGTGGTGGCTGGGGCTGCCGTCGTCGTCGACCCACTCGATCATCGGCGGGCTCGTCGGCGCCGGGCTGGCGGCCGGGTTCGGCGTCTACGGCAAGGCGATCGAGAACAAGGTCGTGCTGCCGATGATCGTGTCGCCCGTGCTGGGCTTCGTGCTCGGCTTCGCGGTGATGGTCGGCGTGCTGTGGGCGGTCCGGCGGCGTCCCCCGGCGCGCACGCTGCGCCGGTTCCGGCTGGCGCAGACGATCTCGGCGGCGGCGATGGCCCTGGGCCACGGCCTGCAGGACGCGCAGAAGACGATGGGTGTGATCTACCTGGCGCTGATCAGCGTCGGGTGGGCCAACCCGCACACGGGCATCCCGGTGTGGGTCAAGCTCGCGGCGGCCGGTGCGATCTCGGCCGGCACGTACTCCGGTGGCTGGCGCATCATGCGGACGCTCGGTCGGCGGATCATCGAGCTCGACCCCGCGCGCGGGTTCGTCGCCGAGTCCGTCTCGGCCGTGGTGCTCTACGTCAACGCGTTCGCGCTGCACGCCCCGGTGTCCACGACCCACACCATCACCTCGGCGATCATGGGCGTCGGCGCCACCAAGCGGCTGTCCGCCGTGCGCTGGGGCGTCGCCGGGAACATCGCCGTCGCGTGGGTGCTGACCATCCCCGCCGCCGCCGCCGTGGCGGCCCTCTGCTACGTGCTGCTGCGGCCGCTGATCGGCTGATCCGGCCGTAGGACGGCCCTGCCGGCCCGCGCCTTCAGGGGAGGCCCGGCCGGCTCCGTGTCAGACGTGCCGGTGCCGCTCCGTCGCCACCACGCGCGGCCCCGGCGCCGTGTCCGCCACGTGTGCGACCAGGATCTCCCCGGGGTGCAGGAAGGGGTCCTGCGCCGGCAGGCCGTCGGCCACCTCGCGCCGCGAGTGCTCGGCGATCACGTCCATCACCGTGGCGAGCACCGGCCGGTGGGTGCACAGCGCGACGTCGTGGCGGCCACGCACCAGGTCGGCCACCTCGGCAGCCGCCAGGCCGGGGCTGGTGTGGTGGCCCGCCTCGGTGAGCACCGGCGACGTCCGCACCGGGATGCCGGCGGCCTGCGCGTACGGCCGCACGGTGGCTGCGCAGCGCAGCCACTCGCTGGACACGATGCCGGTCACCCCGAAGGCGGACAGCAGCGGCACCAGGTGCTCCGACTGGCGTACGCCGTCGGGCGTCAGGGGCCGGTCGGCCTCCGTCCCGGTCCACCCGGCCCGCTTGCGGGCCGACCCGTGCCGCACCACCACCACCGCGCGCGTGTCGAGCCGGCGCTTGGCGTAGGAGTCGATCAGGGCGTCGAGGGGCGCCATGTTGGACGAGCGCGTCAGCTGGCGAGCCGCGTCCGGGGCGTCGAACCACCGCACGTCGTTGATCTCCGTGCGGGCGGCCGGCGGCACCGGCTCCCGCGCGTGCACCGCCGGGGCGTCGGAGCGCCCGGCCACCTGCGCCGCCCAGTAGTGCACCCGCTTGATGCGGCCGTCGCGCAGCTTGTACTCCTGCGACGGCAGCGGCATGCCGAGCACCACGTCCTGCGCGATCTCCTCGGCCACCTCGCGGGCGGCGGCCTCCACCGCCGTCTCGTCGGCCTCCAGCTTGCCCTTGGGCCACGACCAGTCCCGGTACCGGGGCCGGTGCACCAGCGCCACCTGCAGCGTGCCGCGTCGCACTCGCCACACGAGCGCGCCGGCCGCCTCGACGACGACCGGCGCAGCGACTGCCTTCACTGGCCGAGCCCGGGCCGGCGCCGCTGCCGGGCGATCAGCACGGCCTGCACGTCCGCCAACGGCCCCTCGGGACCGCTCGAGTGCCGTTCCCACGCGCCGTCCGGCAGCAGGTGCCAGGACGAGACGCCGTCGTCCATCTGCAGGTCGATCAGGTCGAGCAGCTCCACGACGTGGTCCGGGTCGGCCACCCGCACCAGGGCCTCGACCCGGCGGTCGAGGTTGCGGTGCATCAGGTCGGCGGAGCCGATGAACACCTCGGGACCGGCGAAGTCGAACCCGTCCTCGGGGGTGCCGTCGGCGTGCGCGAACGCGAAGACGCGCGAGTGCTCGAGGAACCGGCCGAGGATCGAGCGCACCCGGATCGTCTCGGACAGCCCCGGCACGCCCGGCCGCAGCGCGCAGATGCCGCGGACGCTGATGTCGATCGGCACGCCGGCCATCGAGGCGCGGTACAGGGCGTCGATCGTCGCCTCGTCCACCATCGAGTTGACCTTGATCTTGATCCACGCCGTGCGGCCGGCACGGGCCGAGGCGGCCTCGCGCTCGATCCGCTCGATCAGCCCGGCGCGCACCGAGCGGGGTGCGACCAGCAGCCGGTGGAACCGCGACTTCGGGGCGTACCCGGACAGCTGGTTGAACAGGCGGGTCAGGTCCTGGCCCACCTCCGGGTCGCAGGTCAGCAGGCCCAGGTCGGTGTACAGGCGTGCCGTCTTGGGGTGGTAGTTGCCGGTGCCGACGTGGCTGTACCGGCGCAAGCCGTCGCTCTCCTGCCGGACCACCAGCGACAGCTTGCAGTGCGTCTTCAGCCCGACGATGCCGTACACCACGTGCACGCCGGCCTGCTCGAGCTTGCGCGCCCAGGAGATGTTGTTCTGCTCGTCGAACCGGGCCTTGATCTCCACCAGGGCCAGCACCTGCTTGCCGGCCTCGGCGGCGTCGATCAGCGCGTCGACGATCGGCGAGTCGCCCGACGTCCGGTACAGCGTCTGCTTGATCGCCAGCACCTGCGGGTCGGCGGCCGCCTGCTCGAGGAAGGCCTGCACCGACGTGGAGAACGAGTCGTACGGGTGGTGCAGCAGGATGTCCCGCGCGCGGATGGCCGCGAAGATGTCCGTCGGCGTCGCCGACTCGACCTCCGCCAGGTGCCGGTGGGTGGTCGGCACGTACGTCGGGAAGTGCAGGGACGACCGGTCCAGGTCCGCGATCAGGTTCAGGCCCGTCGCGTCCAGCGGGGCGGGCAGCTCGTAGACGTCCTCCTCGGACATCGCCAGCTCGCGCACCAGGAGCTTGCGCACGCGTGCGCTGGTGCCGGCGGCGAGCTCGAGCCGCACCGGCGGGCCGAACCGGCGCCGCAGCAGCTCCTTCTCCATCGCCTTCAGCAGGTTCTCGGCGTCGTCCTCCTCGACCTCGACGTCCTCGTTGCGGGTGACGCGGAAGGTGTGGAACTCCTGGATCTCCATGCCCGGGAACAGGTAGTCCAGGTGCTGGGCGATCACGTCCTCGACGGGGACGAAGCTGGTCGGGCCCTTCTCCACCGCGGCGGTCTGCAGGTCCGGGGCGCTCGGCCGGCCGGAGGCGTCCACCGCGACGTACCGGGGCAGCAGCGGCGGCACCTTGACGCGGGCGAAGTGCTCCTTGCCGCTGGTCGGGTTCACCACCGAGACGGCCAGGTTCAGCGACAGCCCCGAGATGTACGGGAAGGGGTGCGCCGGGTCGACGGCCAGCGGGGTCAGCACGGGGAAGATCTGCCGGCGGAAGTACTTGTGCAGCCGGTCCTGCTCGGCCTCGCCCAGGTCGTCCCAGCGGACGATGGTGATGCCCTCGGCGGCCAGCGCCGGCTGCACCTGCTGCACGAACACCTGCGCGTGCCGGGTCATCAACGTGTGCGCGCGCTCGCTGATCGCCTCGAGCACCTGCCGCGGGGACAGGCCGGAGGCGGCCGTGACGGCGATGCCGGTGGCGATGCGGCGCTTGAGGCCAGCCACCCGCACCATGAAGAACTCGTCGAGGTTCGACGCGAAGATCGCCAGGTACCGCACCCGCTCCAGCAGCGGGACCGTCGGGTCCTCGGCCAGCTCCAGCACGCGCTGGTTGAACGCCAGCCAGGACAGCTCCCGGTCGAGGAACCGGCCCTCCGGCAGCGGGGTGGCGTCCACCGGGACCACCGGCATGGCGGAGGTGTCCAGGTGCTCGGCGATGGTGGCCGCCAAGGAGTTCTGGAGCACGGTCGCGTCGCTCATGCGCCCATCGTGGCACCCTCGCGCGGGTCCGGTCCGGTGGGCTCGGCTAGGCCAGGGGTGCGGCGGGTTCCGTGACGTCCGGTGCGGCGTCGTCGGCCGTCGGGCTCGGTCCGTACCGCACGTCGACCACCACCGGCTCGAAACCGGCGCGTTGGTAGGTGCGCACCGCCCGGTCGTTGTCCCCGGACGTCCACAGCACCACGGCGGTCAGCCCGCGCTCGGCCAGCACCCGCAGGCCCAGCGCCGTGAGCATGCCGCCGAGGCCCGCACCCTGCGCGTCCGGGTCGACGCCCACCACGTAGAGCTCCCCGACCGGTCCCTGCTCGAGGTCACCGGCGGGGTGCACCTTGGTCCAGACGAAGCCGACCGGCGCCCCGGCACGTTCGAGCAGCAGCAGCCCGGCCGGGTCGAACCACGGCTCCGCCTCCCGGGCCAGCACGTCGTGACGCGTCCAGCGGCCCTGGTCGGGGTGGTCGGCGAAGGCCCGCGCGTTGAGCCTGACCAGGGCGTCCTCGTCGTGACCGGGCACGAACGCCCGCACCCGGACACCGTCCGGCAGCGCCGGCGCGGGCGGCGGGACGGGCAGCGCCGCGCGCATCCGCCACAGCTGCTCGACCGGCACCAGTCCCGCGGCCGTCGCCAGGGCCCGCGCCGCGGGCAGGTCCCCGTGCGCCCACACCAGCGGCGGCCGACCGGCGATGCGATGCGCGGCGGCGAGCAGCTCGCGGCCCACCCCGTGGCCGCGGGACGGCGGGTCCACCACCACCTCGACCAGCGGCGCGGCGGGGTCGTCCAGCGCCAGCTGCGCGTACCCGTGGAGCTCGGGGATGCCGGGCTCGTGCACCAGCAGGTGCCGCACGGGCGCCTCGGGGTCGGTCAGGCGCAGCAGGGGCTCCTCGGACAGCGGCGCGATGCCGTCCGCCGCCTCGGCACGGGCCGCGAGCGCGCGCACCCGAGCGGCGGTGGCCGCCGGCAGGGGACCGGTCAGCTGCTCGGGGTGCATGGGGCGATCCCATCACGGGGTGTGCGCGGACGGCAGGGGCGCCGGGCGCTGGGTTACCGTGGGCGGGCGATGGAGTCCACGCCCGCCCCGCCGTCCGGGTCGCGCCGGTCACGGCGTCCCGGGCCGCCTGCGGGACCCCGCACCGTCGACGTGGACGTCGTGGTGGTGGGTGCCGGGCAGGCGGGGCTGTCGGCGGCCTACCACCTGCGCCGCACCGGTCTGGTCGCGGTCGGCTCGCGCGGCTGGGAGCAGGCGCGGGCGACGTTCGTGGTGCTCGACGACAACCCGCGGGCCGGCGGGGCCTGGCAGCACCGCTGGCCGGCGCTGACCATGGCGGCGGCGCACCGGGTGCACGAGCTGCCCGGCATGCCGCTGCACGTGCCGGACGAGTCCGAGCCGGCGGCACAGGCGGTGCCGTACTACTTCGCGCAGTACGAGGACGCGTACGACCTGCAGGTGCAGCGTCCCGTGCGGGTGGAGCGGGTGGCCGACGACGGCGGCGGCCGGCTGCTGGTCCGCAGCCGGGTGCTCGACGGGTCGGACGCCGAGGTCGTCTGGCGCGCCCGCGGCCTGGTCAACGCCTCCGGGACGTGGCAGAAGCCGTTCTGGCCGGCGTACCCCGGGCGGTCGACGTTCGCCGGACGACAGCTGCACACCCACGACTTCCGCACGCCGGAGGAGCTGGCCGACGGGCCGGTGGTGGTGGTCGGCGCCGGCACCTCGGCGGTGCAGCTGCTGCTGCTGATCGCCCCGCTCACCCCGACGACGTGGGTCACCCGGCGGCCCCCGCAGTGGATCGACGCGGACTTCACCCCGGAGCACGGTCGCGAGTCGGTGTCCCAGGTGGACGCCCGCACCCGGGCGGGGCTGCCGCCGGCGAGCGTGGTCAGCGTCACCGGGCTGCCGCTGACGGCCGCGTACCGCGCCGGCATCGAGGCCGGGGTGCTGCGCGCCCGGCCGATGTTCGACCGGATCGTCCCGGACGGCGTCGAGTGGGACCACCCCGACGACGCCGCCGACGGCTGGGTCACCGGCCCGGCCCACGTGCCCGCCCGCACGCTGCTGTGGGCGACCGGGTTCCGCGCGTCGCTGGACCACCTGGCGCCGCTGGGGCTGCGGGCGCCGGGCGGCGGGATCGTGATGGACGGCACGCAGGTGGTGGCGGACCCGCGCGTCCAGCTGGTCGGGTACGGGCCGAGCGCGTCGACGGTGGGGGCCAACCGCGCCGGCCGGGAGGCGGTGCGCAACCTGCGGCGGACGCTCGCGCTGTAGCCGACCGCGACGCGGCTGCGGCGCTCGCGGGCGGGCTCAGGCCGCGTCGGGCGCGCTCGTCGGCGGGGGTACGGGCTCGCGGGCCGGCCGCACCGACCCTCGTCGAGGGCGCGGCGCCGGGTCGGGGGCGAGCCGGCGCTCGTCGGACGGCAGCCGGGAGGCGGCGAACGCCAGGGCGTGCGGCAGCCCGTGCCTCGCCATCACCCAGGTGTGGTCGTGCCCCGGCTCGTTGCGCACCAGCACCTGGGCGCCGCGCGCCCGCAGCACCCCGGCGATCGAGCGGGCGACCTGACCGTTGGTGCGTCCGCGGGCGTGGCCCGCGATGTCGACGAACACGCCGAGGTCCGGCGGGAGCGGCACGTCGCCGACGTACGACGACACGTCGTGCTCCGCCCACTCCTGCGGCGTCCGCAGCATCAGCCGCCCGCCCAGGCCGGGGTCGCCGTACGGCTCGAAGGTCAGCAGCGTGGCGAACAGCTCCGGGTGCCGCAGCCCCTGGTCGAGGGCGGCGAAGCCGCCCGCCGAGAACCCAGCCAGCATCCGGCGCCGCCGGTCGTCGCTCACCCGGAACCGCTGCTGCACCCACGGCAGCAGCACCTGCCACAGGAAGGTCTCGATCTGGGCGCCGCCGGTGGTCGAGTCCAGGCCCTCCGTGTCGAGCCACGAGAGGCCGGTGCCGTTGAGGTCCGGCGCGACGGCGACCACCGGCGGGATCGCCCCGGACGACACCAGCTCGTCGAGCAGCCGGGGGACCTCCGCCGCCGCGAACCAGTCGGCGGACGACCCCGGGGTGCCGTGCAGCATCAGCAGCAGCGGGTACCGGCGCTCCGGCTCGTCGTCGTAGCCCGGCGGGGTCCACACCCACGTGATCGAGGCGGGCAGACGCAGCTCGCGCGGTACCGGCACCTGCACCGCGAGCACCTGTCCGGAGCCGTCCTCGGCCTGCCGCCACGTGCGGACGCTGCCCGGCGGCGGCGTGCTCCGGCGCACCCGCGCCGACCAGCTGGCCAGGTACATGCCGACGGCGCCCGGGGTCGGCACGTAGCCGACGTACCGGTTGACCGCGAGCGCCGTGGTCAGCGCCAGCGCGCCGCCGGCACCGATCGTCCAGCGCCGGCCCCCGGTGCCCGACCGGCGGCCCAGCACCACCCCTGCGGCGGTGAGCCCCGCCGCCACGGCCACCGGCCAGCGGGCGCGCAGCAGCCTCGGCGGGTCGGCGAGCCGGCTGATCGGGGACCGCACGGAGCTCACCACGGACGGGGCCCGGCCGGGGTTCACCGCCTCATGGTGCGCACGGATCCTGTGCGGGCGCCATGAGAGCTCAGGCGGCGCTCAGGTGGTGCGAGGCGAACACCAGCGCGTACGGCAGCGTCGCGCGGGCCATGTTCCAGGTGTGCACGTCCCCGCGGGCGACGTGGAGCACCACGTCCTGGCCGCGCTCGCGCAGCGTGGCGGCGATCGTGCGGGCGTCCCGGGAGTCCTGGCCGTGGTCCGCGCCCGCGACGGCGACGAAGGCGGCGACCGGGTGGGGCAGCGGGATGGTGGGCGCGTACGCCGTCACGTGGTGCGTCGCCCACTCGGCACCGGTGGCCAGCATCGCCGTGCCGCCGGTGCCCGGGTCGCCGTAGGGCGCCATCGCCAGCAGCGTGCTGTACAGCCCGGTGTGGCGCAGCACCTGGTCGAGGGCGCAGTAGCCGCCCGAGGAGAAGCCGCCGAAGGCCCGGCCGGTGCGGTCGGCCACCGTGCGCAGGTGGGTGTCGACGTACGGGATCACGACGGTGGTCAGGTACGTCTCGACGAGCGCCCCGCCGGTGGTCGAGTCGAGGCACTCGGTGTCCCGGGCGCCGGGGCCGGTGCCGTTGACGTCGACCGAGACGACGATCATCGGCTGCACCAGCCCGTGCGCCAGCAGCGTGTCCATCGCGTGCCCGACGTTGCCCGCCGCGAACCAGTCGCCGGCGTGCCCGGGGCTGCCGTGGACCAGGTAGACCACCGGGTACCGGTCGGCGCTCTCCGCGTACCCCGGCGGCGTGTACACCCAGCTCGGTGCGGTGCCCATCCGCAGCTCCGGCGGTGCGGGGATGGTGACCGGCTGGGTGGCTCCGGTCGCCACCGACGCCGCGTTGGCGACGGGGATGCCGTGCCGCAGGGCGTGCGCGTGCCCGATGCCCCAGCCCGCCAAGGTCACGCGAGCCGCCGCCACGCTCGGCATGTACCCGACCACCACGTTGGTGGCGATCGCCAGGCACAGCACCAGGGCGGTCACCGCCGCCGTCCAGGCGGGCCAGGCCCGCCGACGCCGCCGCCCGGGACGCGGGCGCCGACGGCGGACCGCGACCGTGACCAGCACCGCCGTCAGCAGGGCGAGCCCCACCGCGGTCCACCAGGACCCGAGGAAGTCGCCGCCCTGACCGAGCTCGTGCAGCACCTCCGGCGGCAGCACGGGGTCGGCGTCGCTCCTCACCGGGCCGATCCTGCCGCATGCGACGGCCGGGTCGGTGCGAGACTGGGGCCGTGGCGACGGCGGCGACAGCAGGCTCTCGAGGGGCCGGGCGGGTGGCCACCGACGACCGGATGGAGGCCCTCGCGCGGCACCGTCGTCAGGTGCGCGTCCGCACGGTCGCGTCCCGCGCGATCCTCGCGCTCGCGGTGATCACCCTGATCTCCGCCGCGCGTCCGCACCTGTGGCAGCCGGTCGCGGTGCTGGGTCAGGTGGCCTGGAACGCCCGGCCGCACGTGGCACGTCCGTCGCTGGTGCTCGCGGCGGTGGTGATGCTCGGCACGTCGCGCGGCCTGCGCCGCGGGCACTCGATCGCGTGGGCCGGCACGCTCGCCGTGCTGGCCGTCTCCGCGGTGCTGCACCTGGCGCACCGCGTGGACGTGGTCCCGACCGTGCTGGTGCTGGGTGCCGCGATCTGGCTGGCCCTGCAGCGCCGGTCGTTCCCGGTGCGGGCCACTCGCCGCGAGGCACGGCGGGTGGCCCTGATCGCCGGCACGTGGCTGCTGCTGACCGGTGCGGCGGAGGTGCTGTTCCGGCTCGTGCTGCGCTCCGAGCCGGAGCACCGGTCGGCGCTGCGGGACCTGTCCGCCGACATCGACCTGGCCCTGGTCGTCGTCTTCGTCGTCGCGCTCGTCTGGTTCGTCATGTCCCCGCAGCGGCCCGGGCGGCTGCACACCGCGGCGCACCTGAACGAGCGGGAGCGCGCCCGCCGGGTGATCGAGCGGTGGGGCCGCGGCACCCTGGACTACTTCGCGCTGCGGGACGACAAGGACTGGTTCTTCGTCGGTGAGTCGGTGGTGGCCCACGCGGTGCGCGGCGGCGTCTGCCTGGTGTCGCCCGACCCGATCGGGCCGCCGGGGGAGCAGGCCGACGCGTGGGCGGAGTTCCTGGACTACGCCGTCGACTGCGGCTGGTCCGTCGCGGTGCTGGGCGCCTCGGCCGACTGGCTGCCGATCTACGAGGCCAGCGGGCTGCGCTCGGTGTACCTGGGCGACGAGGCGATCGTCGACTGCCCGGGCTTCAGCCTCGAGGGGCACGCGCGCAAGTCGCTGCGGCAGGCCGTGAACCGGGTGGGCAAGGCGGGCTACACCACCACGTTCGTCGAGTCGACGGCGGTGGACCCCGCGCTTCGGCAGCAGATCGAGGAGGTCGCCGACCAGTCGCGGCGCGGCGAGGCCGAGCGTGGCTTCTCCATGACGCTGTCCCGCCTGTTCGACCCGCACGACGCCGGCCTGATGCTCTCGGTGACGACGTCGCCGGAGGGCCGGGTGGACGCCTTCTGCCAGTGGGCGCCGGCTCCCGGCATCGACGGGTGGTCCCTGGACGTGATGCGCCGCCGGCTCGACGTGCCGGACCTGCCCAACGGGCTGATCGACTTCACGGTGGTGCGCACCATCGAGGAGGTGGCGGCGCGCGGTCAGCGGGCGGTCGGCCTGAACTTCGCGGTGATGCGGGACGTGCTCGGTGGCCGCGGCGACTCGCGGTGGGAGGACCTGGTGCGGCCGATGCTGCAGCGGCTGTCGCAGCAGACCCAGATGAGCTCGCTGGCCAGCTTCAACGAGAAGTTCGGGCCGTCGTGGCAGCCCCGGTACGTGGTGCTGGACGCCGCCGAGTTCGTCGGCACGCAGGCGCTGGTGATGGCAGGTGCCGAGGGCGTCACGGAGATCCCGGTGATCGGCCGGTTCCTCGGCCGGACCACCGCATGATCGTCGGGCTCCTGGCGGCGATCGGCGCCAGCATCGGGTACGGGGTGGCGACGATCATGCAGGCAGTCGGCACCCGCCGCGCGCACGGCATGGCGGCGTTCGGCAACCCGCTGGTGCTCGGCGGTCTGGCGCTGGACGGGGCGTGCTTCCTGCTGTCCCTGCTGGCGTTCGCGCGGCTGCCGCTGTTCGCCGTCGAGACGGTGATCGCCGCCTCGGTGGTCGTGGTGGTGCTGCTGGCACGGCCGTTCCTCGGAGCGCCGCTGCGGCCCGTCGACCTCGCCGCGGCCGTCGGTGTGGTGCTGTCGCTCGTGGTGCTCGCGGCCGCGTCCGGCGACCAGCCGCCGGTGCAGGCGCACGGCACGTTCCTGGTCGCGACCGTGGCCGGCGCCGGCGCGCTCGTGGTGCTGCTCGCGGCGTCCTACGCCAAGGGGCCGGCGTGGCTGCTCGGCCTGGTCAGCGCGCTCGGCTACGCCGGGGTGGCGATCGGCGCCCGCGGCGCCCGCACCGACGGCCCGCTGCTGCACGTGGTGCTGCAGCCGATGGCCGCCGTCGTCGTCGGCTGCGGGGTGATCGCCGTGGTCGCCTACGTGCGCGCGCTCGAGCGCGGCCCGGTCGGGCTGGCCGCCGCCACGGTGTCCGTGGTGGAGGTGCTGGTCCCCGGCCTGGTCGGCGCAGCGTTCCTCGGCGACACCGTGCGGGCGGGCTGGCTGCCCGGGGTGGTGCTCGCGGTCGGCGTCGCGCTGGCGGGCTGCGTGGTGCTCGCGCGCAGCCCCGCCAACGCGGCCGCCGGCGGCTAGCTCGCCCCGCCGCCCGCGAGGCCCTGGGAGATCAGCTCCATCACCGAGGCGTCCGCCAGCGTGGTGGAGTCACCGACCTGCCGGTGCTCGGCGACGTCCCGGAGCAGCCGTCGCATGATCTTGCCGGAGCGCGTCTTCGGCAGCTCGGGCACCACCAGGATCTGCCGCGGCTTGGCGATCGGGCCGATCTGCGTGGCGACGTGGTTGCGCAGCTCCGTCTCCACGTCGTGGGCGTCCTTGTCGAGCCCCTCCGAGCCGGCGCGCAGGATGACGAAGGCGACGACGGCCTGGCCGGTCGTCTCGTCGTGCGCCCCGACCACCGCGGCCTCGGCGACCCACGGGTGCGAGACCAGCGCGGACTCGATCTCGGTGGTGGACAGGCGGTGGCCGGACACGTTCATCACGTCGTCCACGCGACCGAGCAGCCAGATGTCGCCGTCCTCGTCCTTCTTGGCGCCGTCACCGGCGAAGTACAGGTCGCGGAACCGGGACCAGTAGGTGTCCCGGTAACGGTCGGGGTCGCCCCAGATGCCGCGCAGCATGGACGGCCACGGCTTGGTCACCACCAGGTAGCCGCCCGCGCCGTTGGGCACCGGGTGGCCCTCGTCGTCCACCACCTCTGCCGCGATGCCGGGCAGCGGAACCTGCGCCGAGCCGGGCTTCGCCGCGGTGACGCCCGGGAGCGGGGTGATCATGATCGCGCCGGTCTCGGTCTGCCACCACGTGTCGACCACGGGGGTGCGGTCGCCGCCGATCACGCGGCGGTACCACATCCACGCCTCGGGGTTGATGGGCTCACCGACCGAGCCCAGCACGCGCAGGCTGCTCAGGTCCCGAGCCGCCGGGATGTCGTCGCCCCACTTCATGCAGGTGCGGATCGCCGTCGGCGCCGTGTACAGGATCGACACCTTGTACTTCTCGACGATGTCCCACCAGCGGCCGCGGTCCGGGGTGTCCGGCGTGCCCTCGTAGATCACCTGCGTGGCACCGTTCACCAGCGGCCCGTAGACCACGTAGGTGTGCCCGGTGATCCAGCCGATGTCGGCGGTGCACCAGTACACGTCCGTGTCGGGCTTGAGGTCGAACACGTTCAGGTGCGTGAACGCGGCCTGGGTCAGGTACCCACCGGTGGTGTGGAAGATGCCCTTCGGCTTCCCGGTGGTGCCGGACGTGTAGAGGATGAACAGCGGGTGCTCCGCCGGCAGGTCCACTGCCGTGTGCTGGTCGGAGGCGCCGTCGACCACGTCGTGCCACCACACGTCGCGCCCGTCGGTCCACTCGACGTCCTGACCGGTGCGGCGCACCACCAGGACGTGGCGCACGGTCGGCGCGCCCTTGGCCAGGGCCTCGTCCACCGCGGGCTTCAGCGCGCTCGGGTGGCCGCGGCGGTAGCCGCCGTCGGCGGTGACGACGAGGGTCGCCTCGGCGTCGAGGATCCGCGAGTGCAGCGCCTCTGCCGAGAAGCCGCCGAACACCACCGAGTGCGGGGCGCCGATCCGGGCGCACGCCAGCATGGTGATCACGGCCTCGGGGATCAGCGGCATGTAGATCGCCACGCGGTCGCCGGTGCGCACGCCGAGGGACTCCAGGGCGTTCGCGGCGCGGGACACCTCGCGCAGCAGGTCGGCGTAGGTCAGCGTGCGGGTGTCGCCCGGCTCACCCTCGAAGTGCAGCGCGACGCGGTCGCCGTTGCCCGCCTCGACGTGCCGGTCCACCGCGTTGACGCAGGCGTTCAGCGTCCCGTCGGCGAACCACTTGGCGAACGGGGCGTCGGACCAGTCGAGCGTCTGCGTGAACGGCGTGCTCCAGCTCAGCAGCAGGCGCGCCTGCTCCGCCCATGACCCCTCCGGGTCGGCGTTGGCCCACGCGTACAGGTCCCGGGTGGCGTTCGCCTGGGCGGCGAACTCCGGGGACGGCGGGAACCGGCGGTCCTCCGTCAGCAGGTTCTCCAGTCCGTTGTCCCCGGTGTCCGGCTCGGTCACGGTGTCTCCTCCGCAGCGACGATGATGCGATCGGTCGAGTCACAGATGGTGCCACCTGGGACTTTAGACCCGCATGTGCCGTGGTCAGGGCCGTGGGCGGCTCCGTGCTCGGCTCCGGTGCTCAGCGCCGTGCTCAGCTCCGTGCTCGCCTCCAGTGCTCGGCTCCGGTGCTCGCCTCAGTGGGCGTTGCGCTCCCGGAAGGCACCGAGATGGATCCCGTGCCGGCGGGCGACGTGCGACACGATGCCGCTGGCCAGCACCATCACGCCGATCACCAGCAACGTGCCTGAGGTCGCCGCGACCGACGTCTGCACCACGGTGGGCTGCCACCCCTCGGCGCTGACCACCTGCAGCATCGCGTTGCGGCTGACGCCCGGCGCGAACAGCGCCAGCGCCCCGGCCAGCGTCAGCAGCACCCCGCCCGTGTAGCCGACCCACGGCGTCCACAGCGACAGCAGCGCCACCGCGGCCAGCAGCAGCGCGCCCAGTGCCACCAGCACGATGCCGAGCACCTCGACCCGTGCCACCCAGCCGTCCGCCTCGACGGACAGGATGCGGGACACCCCGAGCAGCGTGACCACGGCGGCCACGGCCGGCAGCAGCAGTCCCACGATCAGACCGAGCACGTGCGTGCCGGCCCCGATGGTGCGCGGTGCGTTGGGGTCCGGGAACAGCGTCCCGTCCTCCGCGGTGCCCGGCGTCGACGCGACGGTGGCCGGGGTGGCGAGCGGCGGGGCGCCGGTGCGCTCGCCGGGCCGACCTGCCGAACCTGGTTCGCCGGCGACGGCGCCGGCGGCGACCGCCGGGCCGGGCATCGGCGCGGGTGGCACGTCGCGGGCCGGGCCGGAGCCGGGTGCGCCCGCTGCGGGGAGCGCCGTCGTGGTGCGCGAGTCCGGTGTCGGCTCCTGGCGTTCCGAGCGGGCGGCGGTGAACCGCGGCGGCGGGAGGCGGCGGTCGGCAGCCTCCGGGTCGGGCGGGGTCGGCAGCGGCCGCGCCTGCGCGTGCCGGTGCGCGGTCTCGTCGCTGACGGTCAGGCCCTCGCCCGACGGCGGCAGGTCCGCCGGTGCCGCGCTCTCGTGCGCGGCGGCGGGCTCGCTGCCGGGCGCTGTGCCGGGCACCGGGCGGGGCTCGCTGGTGGGCGCGCTGCCGGCGGGGCGGGTCGGCGTCGTGCCCGCTGCGGCGCCGGCGTCCGCGGCGTCCGGTGCCGGGGCCACGGGCTCGGTCGGAGCGGGGCGGTCCTGGGGGTCGCTGGTGCTCATCGCGCGCATGCTCCTCGGCTGGTCGTCGGCGCCCTGCGCGGGCGCGTCGAGGTCACGCTATTGCTCTCCGGCCCGGTGCGCGCTCGCACGGCCAGGCGCGCCGCGATGCGACCGCGCAGGTGAGGGCACCGCGCAGGACGCCGAGGGGTCAGCGGACGGCGGCGACCTGAGCGAGCTGCTCGTCCAGCTCAGCGTCCGCCACGGTCGGGGTTGCCGACGCCGGCTCGACGGCACCCGGCTTCGCGTCCGACGCCGCACCGCGCGGTCCGTGCACGCCGTAGGCGTACGACGCGCCCACCAGCAACCCGCCGCCGACCAGGTTGCCGAGCCCGACGGCGAGCAGGTTCCGCGCGAACTCGCCGACGGTCGCGTGCGGCAGCCCCGCGATCAGGCCGAACGAGAAGGTGGTCATGTTGGCGACCACGTGCTCGAAGCCCGACGTGATGAACACCATGACGCAGGCGAAGATGACGGCGATCTTCGCGCCCTCATTCTCCAGGCGGCCGGCGCACCAGATCGCCAGGCAGACCAGCAGGTTGCACAGGATGCCGCGGACGAACAGCTGACCGGTGGTCTCGGCCGCCTTGTGCTCGATCATCGCGGCGATCGTCTTGCCCGCCGCCGTCGTCGGCGCCAGCACGCCGGAGCCGCGCAGCAGGGCCGCGAACACCGCGGCACCGACCAGGTTGCCGACGAACACGGCGAGCAGCGTCAGCGCCGCCCGCCCCGGCCGCACGGACCGCCGGAGCACGCCCTGGGTCAGGATCATCATCGCCGAGGTGGCCAGCTCACCCCCGGCGACCACCACGATCGTCAGCGCCACCCCGAAGACGAGGCCCTGGATCAGGGGCGCCCACGGGGACCCGGCCTGCACCAGCGGCCCGCCGGCGGTGACCATGATCAGCACGCCGATGCCGATGTACGCGCCGGCGAGCATGGTCCGCACCAGGAACACCCCCGGCCGGTGCGTGAGGTCCACCTTGTGATGCGCGGCGTCCGCCTCGAGGTCCACGGTCTGCGGGATGGTCAGCACCCGACCAGGGTGACGGCTCGCCGAGGGTCAGTCCTGGGACGAATGGTCCGGTGCGGGACGCTGACCAGTGCGAGGACCGCCCGTTGTGATCAGCCCCACTCGGCGAGGCGTGCGGCGTTCGCCACAGCGGCGGCGACCACGCGGGTGACCTCCGGGTTGAACACGCTGGGGACGATGTACGTCGGGTTGAGCTCGTCGTCGCGCACCACGGACGCGAGGGCGTTCGCCGCCGCGAGCAGCATGTGCTCGGTCACCTTGTGCGACTGCGCGTCGAGCAGCCCCCGGAACACCCCGGGGAAGGCCAGCACGTTGTTGATCTGGTTGGCGAAGTCGGACCGGCCGGTGCCCACCACCGCGGCGTGCTGGGCGGCGTCGTCCGGGTCCACCTCGGGTCGCGGGTTCGCCAGCGCGAAGACGATGGCGTCGTCAGCCATCGTCGCCACGTCGTCGCCCGTGATCACGTCCGGTGCGCTGACGCCGATGAACACGTCGGCCCCGACCAGCGCCTGCGCGATCGTGCCCGTGACGCCGCGCGGGTTGGTGCTCTCGGCCGTCCAGCGCAACGACGGTGCCAGCCCGGGCCGCGCGGGGTGCACCACGCCCTCGATGTCGGCCACGACCACGTCGCGAGCCCCCGCCGCGAGCAGCAGCCTCAGCACCGCGGTCCCGGCAGCCCCCGCGCCGGACAGCACGATCCGCACGTCGCCGATCGCCTTCTCGACCACCTTCAGCGCGTTGGTCAGCGCCGCGACCACCACGATCGCCGTGCCGTGCTGGTCGTCGTGGAACACCGGGATGTCCAGGCGCTCGCGCAGCCGGCGCTCCACCTCGAAGCACCGCGGCGCGCTGATGTCCTCGAGGTTGATGCCGGCGAACACCGGCGCGATCGCCACCACCGTCTCGACGATCTGGTCGACGTCGGTGGTGTCCAGCGCGATCGGGAACGCGTCGATGTCGGCGAACCGCTTGAACAGCACCGCCTTGCCCTCCATCACGGGCAGCGCCGCCAGCGGGCCGATGTCACCGAGGCCCAGCACGGCGGTGCCATCCGTCACCACGGCGATGGTGTTGCGCTTGATCGTGAGCCGTCGGGCGTCCTCCGGATGCGCCGCGATCGCCTCGCACACCCGGGCCACGCCCGGCGTGTACGCCATCGACAGGTCGTCGCGGGTGCGCAGCGGCACCTTGGACTCGATCGACAGCTTGCCGCCCAGGTGCATGAGGAACGTCCGGTCGGACACCCGCTCGACGACGACGCCGTGCAGCTGCTCCAGGGCGGCGACGATGGTCGCCGCGTGCTCCTCGCCGCGCGTCGCGCACGTGACGTCGACCGTCATCTGCTCGTGGCCGGAGGACTGCACGTCGAGCGCCGTGACGATCCCGCCTGCGGTTTCGATCGCGGTGGTCAGCTCGCTGACCGCCGTCGGGCGCGCGGTCACCTTCAGGCGCGCGGTGATGGACGACGAGACGCTGGGGGCTGCCACCATGCGGTCATTGTCACGACGTGAGGCCGATGCGCTCGTCGGCGCGCGGGACGGGCGCCCGTCGTGCCGTTCGAGGGGACCCCGGTCGGCCGGGGAGCCGGGGCCGCGGTGACGCCAGCGACGGCGCCCCGCAGGACGCCGCCGTCGGTACCGAGGTGCGGGGGTGAACATGGCGTGCATCGCTTCGGTCGCTACGGGTCCAGCCCGGTCGACCTGCCCTGTAGGTGGGCACTCCTGCGCGTGGGTGCCCCCGCACGTTCAGTTGTGAACCCTTGGTACCTCCTGCGGCGCCGTCTGCCTACCCCTGGCGGCGTCCGACGAGGTCAGGGCGTGCCGGCGGTCACATGGCGGGACGACGGACCGGCATGTGGACGGGGCTGCCGTCAGTGGCCGACCCGTCCGCCGCCCCGGCGTCGCCGGGCCGCAAGGACCCACACCACGGCGCCCGCCGCCAGGAGCAGCAGCACGGCGGCCGCCGCGGTCCGGGAGTCGCGGCGCGACATCAGCCGGAGCGACACCGGCCGGACGAACCGCAGCGTCTCCCAGCCCCGCTCCTCGGCGAGCCGGCGCAGGGCCCGGTCGGGGTTGACCACCGCGGCGTGGCCCACGGCCGCGAGCATCGGCTCGTCGGTGATCGAGTCGGAGTACGCGTAGCTGGCCTGCAGGCTGTACCCCCTGCGGTGCGCGAGGTTGGCCATCGCCTCCGCCTTGGTCGGCCCGTACGCGTAGAAGTCGATCAGCCCCGTGTAGCGCCCGTCCGCGACGCGCATGTGCGTGGCGATGACGCCGTCCGCGCCGAGCAGCCGGGCGATCGGCTCCACCAGCTCCCGGCCCGACGCCGACACCACGATCACGTCCCGCCCGGCGCGGTGGTGCTCGTCGATCAGCACCACGGCCTCCGCGTACACCGCCGGGTCGATCGACTCGTGCAGCGTCCGCTCGACGATGGCCGTCACCTGGTCCACGTCCCAGCCCGTCACCATCCGGGACAGCTGGGCGCGCATGCGCTCCGTCTGCACCTCGTCCGCGCCGCCCACCTGGTAGAGGAACTGGGCGTACGCGGCGCGCAGCATCGCGCGCCTGGTCAGCAGGCCGCCGGCGAGGAAAGGGCGCGAGAAGGCCGTGGCCGACGAGGTGGCGATGATCGTCTTGTCGAGGTCGAAGAAGGCCGCCGCCCGGTGCGGGTCGGCCGGTGCCCGGTCGGCGGAGGGGTCGGCGGAGGGGTCGGCGGAGGGGTCGGCTGTGGGGCCGGCTGTGGGCTCCGCTGCGGCGGCGTCGCTCATCGATCAGCCTCCTCGGCGGCCTGGGACCACGTGCTGCGGCGGCACCCGACGGGCGCCGGCTCACGCGAGCGTATCGGCGGCCACCCACCCACAGCCCGGCTCCGCACGTCGGCCCCCGGCGGGGCGTCGCACCGGGCCCGCCGCTTGCGGCGCGCAACGGCAGGCTGGGCGGCCGCTGAGGAGGTGGGGCATGTCGTCGAGCAGGGTGCTGCTGCCGCCCGGACCGGGCGGAGCCGTCGCCGGCGCGGGGCCTGGGCGGCGCGCCGCCGTCGTCGGCGTGGTGGGAGCCCGTGGCGGTGCCGGCACGTCCACGCTGGCGGCGCTGACCGCGGCCCGGCTGGCCCGCCGCACCAGCACGGTGCTGGCCGACCTCGACTGCCGGGGGGGCGGCCTGGACGTCACCGTCGGGGTGGAGGACGCCGACGGCGCGCGGTGGCCGGAGCTGGCGGGCGCGCGTGGCGACGTGCCGGGTGAGGACGTGCTCGCGCTGCTGCCCCGGTGGGGCGGCTGCGCGGTGCTCAGCGCCGACCGGGACGGTTCGGACCCCGACCCCGGTCTGGTGACCGACGTGCTGCACGCGCTGACCGGCGTCGTCGGCGCGATCGTGCTGGACCTGCCGCGGGGCGGCGCGTCGGCCGGTGCCGCCGTGCTGGGGGCGTGCGACGTGGTGGTCGTGGTGGCGCGGCGGGACCTCAGGTCGGTGGCGGGCACCCTCGCGGTTCGGCCCCGGCTGGCCGCGGCGGGCACGTCGGCGGGGCTGGTCGTCCTCGGGCGCGGTCCCGGCGGGCTCTCCGTGGCGGAGCTGTCGGCCGCGGTCGACCTCCCCGTGCTCTGGGCCGGCGGCACGACGCGGCGGCTCGCGCGCGCGGCGGAGCGGGGCGTGCTGCCGAGCAGGGGGACGGCCGTGCGCGCGGCGCGCGCGGTCGCGGCGCAGGTCGAGGCGTCGTGGCTGCTCGGATGACGGCGCGGCGGTGAGCGGATGAGTGCCGGGCGGCTGGTGGCTCGGGACGTGCTGCCCGACTCGGCGGCCCGTGGTGCGGCGGTGCTGTCGGGCAACGGCCTGACGGCTCTCGCCGAGCGGGTGCGTGCGCGGCTGCAGGACGGGCTCGGAGCACCGCCGGCGTCCTCGACCTCTGCCGCGTCCGGTCGCGGTGCCGACGGCGGCGTCGGGACGGTGCCGTCGGACGAGCTCCTGGCCGCGCTGGTCGGGGACGCGGTGCACCAGGAGGGCACCCTGCTCGGCCCGTCCGCCCTGGCCACGGCCGTGCGGGAGGTCCGTGCGGTGCTGTTCGGCGCCGGGCCGCTGCAGCGGTGGCTCGACGACCCGCTGGTCACCGACGTGCTGGTCAACGGACCGGCCGACGTGTGGGTGGAGCGCGCCGGGCGGCTGGTGCGCACCGACGTGGACCTCGGCTCGGTGGCCGACGTGCGGGACCTGGCCGTCCGCCTGGCGGCATCGGGCGGCCAGCGGCTCGACGACGCGACGGCGACGGTCGACGCCCGTCTGCCCGACGGGACCCGGCTGCACGCCGTGCTGCCTCCGCTGGCGGGGCCGTGCACGGTGCTGAGCCTGCGGGTGCTGCGTCGGCAGCCGTTCACGCTGGACGAGCTGGTCGACCGCGGCACACTCGCGCCCGCAGTCGCACCGCTGCTGCGGGCGCTGGTGCACCGCCGGGCCAACCTGCTGCTGTCCGGCCCGACGGGATCCGGCAAGACGACGCTGCTCGCAGCGCTCCTGACAGCCGTCCCGCCGGACCAGCGGATCGTGGTCGTGGAGGAGGCCGGCGAGCTGTGGCCGGACCACCCGCACGTCGTCCACCTCACCACCCGCAACGCCAACGTCGACGGGGCCGGCGCGGTGGACCTCGCACGGCTCGTCCGGGAGGCGCTGCGGATGCGTCCCGACCGGCTCGTCCTGGGAGAAGCTCGCGGCGCCGAGATCCGGGAGGTGCTCGCGGCCCTGAACACCGGGCACGAGGGCGGTTGCGCGACGCTGCACGCCAACACGGCGGCCGACGTCCCGGCGCGGCTCGAGGCGCTGGCGGCCCTCGCCGGGATGTCGCGGGACGCCCTTGCCGCCCAGGCCGTCAGCGCCGTCGATGCGGTGCTGCACCTGCGCCGCGCCGGCCCCGACCGCGCGCAGCGCCGGCTGAGCGAGATCGGTGTGGTGCGCCGGGCCGACGACGGGTCGCTGGCCGTCGAGACCGCCGTGCGCTGCGGCGATGGGGGAGCCGTGGAGCGCGGCCCGGCGTGGGACCGCCTCGCGGCACGCCTCGACCGGACCGCATCGTGACGGCCGTCCTCGGGCTGCTCGTCGCACTGGCGGCGCTGCTGGTCGCGGGACCGCGGGGGCGGCGAGGGCTGGGGTCCGGTGCCGAGCAGCGGAGGAGGGTCTCGGCGAGCACCGGAGCCGAGCAGAGGAGGAGGGTCTCGGCGAGCACCGGAGCCGTGCTGCAGGGGGCCGGGGCGAGGCCGCTGACTGCCGGCCGGGAGTGGCGGCCACCGCCTCCTCCGGGGTCGTCGCAGGCGCGAGCGGCGCCCGTCGGCTGGACGGCACGGCTCGCGTCCCGCCGCCGTGCCCAGACCCGTACGGGGGACCTGGCGGCAGTCGTCACCACCGTCAGCACCTTGCTGCGTGCCGGTGCGCGACCCGCCGACGCGTGGGCCCGGGCGCTCCGCCTCTCCGCCTGCGGTGCCGTGCCGACGGTGGACCAGCTCCTGCAGGGTGCTGAGCCCGAGACCCGTGGTCGACGACGTCACCGGGTGCCGCCCGGTGAACGTGCGCGCGCCCAGGCGGTCGTCGCGGCTGCCATCGTCGCGCAGCAGCTGGGAGCTCCGCTCGCCGCCGTGCTGGACGAGGTCGCCGCTGCGGTGGTGGCCGATGCGGAGGCCGAGGCGGAGCTCGACGCGGCGCTCGCGGGCCCGCGTGCATCGGTGCGCGTGCTGCTCGGGCTGCCCGTGCTCGGCGTGCTGCTGGGCGCCGCTGCCGGCGCGGACCCCGTCGCCGTGCTGCTCGACGGCCGCCTCGGCACGGCGTCCGGGGTGCTGGGCTGCGGCCTCGCCGCCGGGGGATGGGGCTGGACCAGGCTCCTCGTCGCCCGGGCGCGGAGAGCGGCAGCCCCGTGAGCGGCGGTCCCGTGGTGCTCGTGATGCTCGTGGTGCTCGGCAGCGTCCCGTGGTGGTGGTGCGCTGCTGACCGGGTGCGGTCGGTCGCTCGCGGGTCGGGCGTGGTGCGGGGCCACGACGCCGACGCCCACGCTGCCCGGCGACGCCCGGGGCGCGGGTCCGGGTGGGCTCGGTGGGGGCCGGTGGGTGCACCGCGCGGGTGGGCGCTGGATGTCGATCCGGACCCTGCGTTGCTGCTCGACCTGGTCGCAGCCGCGCTGGCGGCGGGTGCGCCGATGCCGAGAGCACTGTCGACCGTCGCCGACGCGCTTCCCGGACGTGTCGGTGCTCCGCTGCGCCGCGCAGCGGGCGCGCTGGCACTCGGCTCGTCGTGGCACGCCGCGTGGGCGGACGCGCCACCGGCAGCCCGTGCGGTGGCGGACGCGCTGGAGCCCACGGCCGCGGCCGGAGCGTCACCGGTGCCGCTCCTGCGTGCCGCCGCTGCGGCGTCACGTCGCCGTCGCCGGGCTGCCGGTCGAGCTGCTGCCGGACGGCTCGGCGTCTGGCTGGTGCTGCCCCTCGGCCTGTGCTTCCTGCCGGCCTTCCTGCTGCTCGGCGTGGTGCCGGTGGTGCTGTCCATCGCCGGCCGGGTGCTCGGGTGACCGCGGACGTCATCCGTCCACAGCCCGGGGCGATCCCGTGGGCGATCCGGGCCTTCGGCGGGTGGGGAGTCGCCCGGCGGAGGACCACCAGGCTCGGGCCCGCCGGGACGGGACCGGCCTGGTCGGAAGGAGACGTGGATGGGTGCGGATGTGATCGGTGTAGGTGCGGCCGATGCCGGGGCGACCGGTACTGACGTGACGCGCGCGGGGTCGGCACGCGCCGGCGCGACGAGCGCGGGCGCGGGGGACCGCCTCGGCGTCGGGCCGCTCAGCGGCTTCGCACGGTGGGTCGTCGCGAGGGTGCGCGCACTGCGGTCGGGTGCGCGGGACGCTGGGATGGCGACCGCGGAGTACGCGATCGCCACGCTGGCGGCGGTCGGGTTCGCCGGGCTGCTGGTGGCGATCCTGCGCAGCGACGAGGTGCGCGGACTGCTGCTCGGCATCGTGCGGCGTGCGCTCTCGTCGTGACGGCGCGTGCGGCTGTCGTGACGGTGCCTGCTGTCGACGTGACCGTGCCTGCTGTCGTCGGACCGGCCCGCGCTCTCGCCACGACGGCGCGTGCTGTCGCCGAGACTCCGGTGCGGCGGCACGACCGTGCGGTGCGACGTCCGCACGCCGCCGGCGGTCGTGGGGCAGTCGCCGATCGTGGGGCAGTCACCGATCGTGGGTCGGTCACCGTGGAGCTCGCTGTGGGCTTGGTCGGTGTGGTGGTGCTCCTCGGGCTGGTGCTGCTGCTCACCACGGCGGCCACCACCCAGCTGCGGTGCACCGAGGCGGCGCGTGCCGGTGCGCGCAGCGCCGCGCTCGGTGAGGACGACGCCGCCGTTCTGGGCGTTGTCAGACGCTCAGCCGGGGACGGTGCCGGCGTTGCCGTGGTCCGCGCTGACGGGTGGGTGACGGTGACGGTCGACCGGCCTGTGACGGGCGCATGGGGTCTCGGGGGTCTCGAGGCGCGGGCGAGCAGCAGCACGCCGGCGGAGCCGTGAGCACGCCACCGAGCCGAGTGGCGCGCGCGCGGCGACGGCTTCCGCGCGGTGACCGTGGGTCCGGAACCGTCCTGGTCCTCGGCGTGGCCGCGGTGGTCGTCCTGGTCGGGGGCCTGCTCGGCGTGCTGGCGGCCTCGTTCCTCGCGCACGCGCGTGCGCAGGCGGCTGCCGACCTCGCGGCGCTCGCGGCTGCGGAACGGCTGCAGCGGCAGTCCGTCTTCCCCGACGCCGCCGAACCCGCGTCCGCACCGGCCGGGGGCCCGTGCGTCCTCGCCGCTGCTGTCGCCGAGCGCAACGGCGGCCGCACGACGGGGTGCGAGACGGGCGCGTCCGGGACGGCAGGCTTCGGAACGGTGACCGTGCAGGTGACGGTGGACGGGCCTGCCGGCGCCGCGCGAGCGAGCGCCCGCGCGGGGCCGAGCCCGGTTGCGGTCGGCCCGCGGGCGACGTGACCGTGCGGTCAGCTCGGCTGGGACCCCGCTCGATCGACCGTCGGCCTCAGCTCGGATGGCGTTCGATCGGCCGTCGAGCTCGGTGCCTGCGCCCCTGGACCGGCCGTCGAGCTCGGTGCATGCGCCAGGACCACGTCGAGCAGCCGGATCGCAGCCGCCTTGTCGAGGGGGTCGTTGCCGTTGCCGCACTTGGGCGACTGGACGCAGGCGGGGCACCCGTAGCTGCACGGGCACGACGCGATCGCGTCACGGGTGGCCCGCAGCCAGACGGCGCCGAGACCGAACCCCCGCTCGGCGAACCCGGCGCCCCCGGGGTACGCGTCGTGCACGAAGACGGTGGCGGTGCCGGTGTCGACGTGCACGGCCGTCGACAGGCCGCCGAGGTCCCAGCGGTCGCACGTCGCCAGCAGGGGCAGCAGGCCGATCGAGGCGTGCTCGGCGGCGTGCAGGGCGCCCGGAGTCTGCTCCAGCGTCACTCCGGCGGCCTCGAGGACCTCCGGCGGTGCGGTCCACCAGACGGCGGTGGTGCGCAGGGTCCGCGCGGGCAGGTCCAGCTCCGACGAGCCGAGCACCTGCAGGTCCGGGACGCGCTTGCGTTGGTAGCCGAGCACCTGGCTGGTCACGTCCACGTCCCCGAAGCCCCACGTCACCGGGCCCCACGCCAGCTCCTGACGGACCTCGCGGATCTGCGTCGTGGTGACCCAGCGGGCCCACGTGCCGTAGTCCACGTCGCGGCGCGTCACCAGGGCGATGCCGTCGTCCAGGGACAGCTCGTCGACGACGAAGGTCGCACCCTGGTGCACGTAGACCGCGCCCTCGTGCACCGTGGAGTCGGCGGACGCGGCGTCCACCGTGCCCAGCAGTCGGCCAGTGCCGGACTCGACCACGCGTACGGGGTCACCACCGGTGCCGCGCAGGTCGGTCAGCCCGCTCGCCGGCTCGGCGTGCGTCCAGTACCACCCGGAGGCTCGGCGGCGCAGGGCGCCCCGCTCCACCAGCTCGTCCAGCAGCGCCGGCGCGGCCGGTCCGAACATCGCGAGCTCGTCCGTGCGCAGCGGCACCTCGGCCGCCGCGGCGCACAGGTGCGGCGCGAGCACGTAGGGGTTGCCCGGGTCGAAGACGGTGGCTTCGACAGGTGCATCCAGCACCGCCTCCGGATGGTGCACCAGATAGGTGTCGAGCGGGTCCTCGCGGGCGACGAAGGCGACGAGCCCGTCGGCGCCGGCCCGGCCGGCGCGGCCGGCCTGCTGCCACAACGACACGCGGGTGCCGGGCCAGCCGGCGATCAGCACGGCGTCGAGGCCGGAGATGTCCACGCCCAGCTCCAGGGCGTTGGTCGTGGCGAGCCCCCGCAGCTGGCCCGTGCCGATCGCCCGCTCCAGCGCGCGCCGCTCCTCGGGGAGGTAGCCGCCGCGGTACGCCGAGACCCGTCCGGCCAGCTCCGGCACGCTGCGCTCCAGGTGGGCGCGCGCCGTGGCGGCCACCGACTCGGCCCCTCGGCGTGAGCGGGTGAACGCGAGGCTGCGGGCACCGGCGGCGACGAGGTCCGCCAGGAGCTCCGCCACCTCGGCGGTCGCCGTGCGCCGAGGGGCGTCGGTGCGCTCCACCACCAGTTGCTCGCCGGTGCCGAGCGGGCCCGACGGCAGGCCCGCGAGCGGCGTCTCCGGCGCGCGCGCCGCCTGCGCCACCACCGAAACCTGGGCCGCCACGACCCCCGGCGCCGCCGCAACCCCCTGCACCACGACCCCCTGCGCCGCCACCGCCACCGGCACGGGAGCCGGCACCACCGAAACCTGCGCCCAGGGGTCGTCCTCCGGCAGCAGCGCCGACCACGGTGCATCGGACCCCGGCAGCTCGGGCGGTTCCCACAGCACCACCGTCTTGGTGCCGGCCGGCGACGCGTCGTCCGTGATCGCCCGTACCTCGTCGGGACCCACCCCGATCAACCGTGCGGCGCTCGCCGCCGGGTCCGCGGTGGTGGCGGACGCCATGACGAAGGTCGGGTACGCCCCGTACGCCGCGGCGACCCGTCGCAGCCGGCGCAGCACCAGCCCCACGTGCGCGCCGAACACGCCGCGGAACGCGTGGCACTCGTCGAGCACCACGTACTGCAGCGAGGAGAGCAGGCGCGACCACCGCTGGTGCTGCGGCAGCAGGGTGACGTGCAGCAGGTCGGGGTTGGTCAGCACCACGTCGGCGTACTCGCGCACCCAGCGACGCTCCTCGCGGGAGGTGTCGCCGTCGCACGTCGCGACGCGGACGTCGCGCAGCTCGGCTGCGTTCAGCAGCCGTTCGAGCCCGGCGAGCTGGTCGGCGGCCAGCGCCTTGGTCGGGCACAGGTAGAGGGTCGTGGCGCGTCGGCGGACGGTCTCGATCCGGCCCCGGCCGGCACCCGTCGCGGCGTCCGTGCCCGCGCGGCGCACGGCGCTGAGCGCGGGCAGCCAGAACGCCAGGGACTTGCCCGAGCCGGTGGACGTCGCGAGCACGGTGTGGGTGCCGGACCACGCGGCGTCCGCCGCCTCCGCCTGGTGCGCCCACGGCGCCTCGACCCCGAGCCGCCGGTAGCCGGTGACCAGCGCCGGGTCGGCCCAGGCCGGCCAGTCGACGGTGCGGCCGGGCCGGCTCGGCAGGTGCCGGACATGCGTCATCCGGTCCGCTCGGCGGCCTCCCGCGAGCAGCACGTCGAGCAGCTCGCCGGTCCCCACCTGTTCATGGTCGCACCCGCGCGTGGTGCTCTCGTCGGACGCCAAGATCACCCGCATTCCGGGACGTTGGTCCCGGGCCTGCGGCGCGCGCCGGGCGTTGAACGGAATGTCGTTGTGGCACATGTGGGCGTGTCGGGCGAGTCGGACCACAACATCTTGTGTCGGGTGCGCTCGGATAGGGCTCCACCCGGACCGCGGGTGACGCAAGGCTCAGGAGGGCGCAGATGTCGGTGCAGGAGTCGTCGCAGCACGCGACGCAGGGGTCGAAGCTCGGTGCAGAGCTTCAGCAGCAGGTCGAGGCGCAGCGTGGGACGACGACGTCCACCGTGCCGCAGCAGCCGGCCGCGCCGGTGATGGTCGAGGTCGGCTCGTCCATCGAGGAGTACCTGGACCGCAGCGACTGGCGGGTCAACGCCAACGCGAACCAGGGGTACTCCCTGGGCGGTCTGATCCTCAACACCGCCGGCAAGATGGTGGCCAACTACTGGCTGTCCCACGTGTACCCGGCCGAGATCGGCACGGCCCACCGCGAGGGCGACATCCACATCCACGACCTCGACATGCTGAGCGGCTACTGCGCCGGCTGGTCCCTGCGCACGCTGCTGCAGGAGGGTCTCAACGGCGTGCCGGGCAAGGTCGAGGCGACCGGCCCCAAGCACTTCTCGTCGGCCATCGGCCAGATTGTCAACTTCCTCGGCACCATGCAGAACGAGTGGGCCGGCGCCCAGGCCTTCAGCTCGTTCGACACGTACATGGCGCCGTTCGTGCGGCTGGACCAGCTGACCTACGAGCAGGTGCGGCAGGGGATCCAGGAGCTGATCTACAACCTCAACGTGCCGAGCCGGTGGGGCACGCAGACGCCCTTCACCAACCTGACGTTCGACTGGACGTGCCCGGAGGACCTGAAGGAGCAGGTGCCGTTCGTCGGCGACGAGCCGTGCGACTTCACGTACGGCGAGCTGCAGGTCGAGATGGACATGATCAACCGGGCGTACATGGAGGTGATGACCGCCGGCGACGCGTCGGGCCGCGTGTTCACGTTCCCGATCCCCACGTACAACATCACCAAGGACTTCCCGTGGGAGTCGGAGAACGCCGAGCGGCTGTTCGCCATGACGGCGAAGTACGGGCTGCCCTACTTCCAGAACTTCATCAACTCGGACATGAACCCCGGCGACGTCCGGTCCATGTGCTGCCGCCTGCAGCTGGACCTGCGCGAGCTGCTCAAGCGGGGCAACGGCCTGTTCGGCTCCGCGGAGCAGACCGGCTCCGTCGGCGTCGTGACGGTCAACATGGCGCGCCTGGGCTTCCTCTTCCCGGGCGACGAGGCGGGCCTGACGACGGCGCTCGACCGGCTGCTGGAGCTGGCTCGCACGTCGCTCGAGCTCAAGCGCGACGTGATCGGGCGGCTGCTCGAGGAGGGCCTGTTCCCGTACACCAAGCGGTACCTCGGCTCGCTGGAGAACCACTTCTCCACGATCGGCGTCAACGGGATCAACGAGATGATCCGCAACTTCACCGGTGACGAGTACGACATCACCGACCCTCGAGGCCACCAGCTGGCGCTGCGCATCCTGGACCACGTGCGCGGCCGGATGGTCGAGTTCCAGGAGGAGACGGGCCACCTGTACAACCTCGAGGCGACGCCCGCCGAGGGGACGACGTACCGGTTCGCCAAGGAGGACCGCAAGCGGTTCGAGGGCATCCTGCAGGCCGGCACGGACGCCAACCCGTACTACACCAACTCCTCCCAGCTGCCGGTGGGCTTCACCGACGACCCGTTCGAGGCGCTGGCCCGGCAGGACGAGCTGCAGACCCGTTACACGGGCGGCACGGTGCTGCACCTGTACATGTCGGAGCGGATCAGCACGGCGGACGCCTGCCGGGAGCTGGTGAAGCGGTCGCTGTCGAGCTTCCGCCTGCCTTATCTGACCATCACTCCGACCTTCTCCATCTGCCCGAACCACGGCTACCTCGCCGGCGAGCACCACACGTGCCCGCGCTGCGCGGAGGCGCACCCGGACGCCGCGCCGGTGGAGTGCGAGGTGTGGACGCGCGTCATGGGGTACTTCCGGCCCGTGAGCTCGTTCAACGTCGGCAAGAAGGGTGAGCAGGCAGAGCGGGTCTCGTTCGAGGAGCGCGTCGCGTTCGGTGCGGACCCCGGCATGCACGCGTACGCGCACGACGAGATCGTCGGCGCGGGCGAGCCCGTCGCGGTGGGTGCATGACGATGACGACGACCGGGCCGACGACGGGGCGCGCTGTCTCGTCGTCGGCCCGTGGCGCCGCCGCCGCCGACGACCTGCAGATCGCCGGTCTCGTGTCGCTCTCCACGGTCGACTGGCCGGGGCACCTGGTCGCCACCGCGTTCCTGCAGGGCTGCCCGTGGCGGTGCACCTACTGCCACAACAGCGCGATCCTCGATCCCCGGACACCCGGAGTGGTCCCGTGGCAGGCCGTCCGCGACCTGCTCGCGCGACGCCGGGGGCTCCTGGACGGCGTGGTCTTCTCGGGCGGCGAGCCCACCCGGCAGGCCGGGCTGGTGGCCGCGATGCGTGAGGTGAAGGAAGCAGGCTTCCTCGTCGGACTCCACACGGGCGGCGCCTACCCACGTCGGCTCCGGCAGCTGCTGCCCCTGGTGGACTGGGTGGGGCTCGACATCAAGGCGCCGGCGCGCCTGTACCGCGAGATCACGCGGACCGGCGGGCCGACGACGAGCGCCGACCAGGCGTTCTCCTCTCTCGAACTGGTGCTCGCGTCCGGTGTGGACGTGCAGGTGCGCACCACGGTTGATCCGACGGTGATGTCCGACGACGACGTCGCCGAGCTGACTGCCGTGCTCGCGGAGCGGGGGGTCCGCGAGCACGTGCTGCAGACCGTACGAGCGGACGGCACCACGGAGGAGTACCGGGCTGCGCTGGCGGCGGTCCGGGCTGCTGGCTGACGGGGTTGTGGTCGGCTCGGCCCGTTCGCTCGGCGCCTCTGCCGCCAGCGTGCAGTGCCCGGTTTGAGACGCTATGTCGGTGGTCGGTGGTGGGGTCTCCCCATGGATGACGCGCGGTCGGCACCGGTAGGGACGCTCCTCGCCGTGCCCGCCGTGCCCGCGGTGCCCGCGGTGCCCGCCGTGCTGGCCACGCCCGCCGTGCGTGGCGCTGCGTTGTCTCAGGGCGATCGGCAGGTCCGTCCGGCAGCCACGGCCGGCGCCACCGTGCTCGCGGACGGGGACGATCGCGATCCCGTCGACGACGTGATCTCGGCCGTCTCCGCTGCGGACCGCCTGGTGAACCGCATCTCCGCCTGGCGTGACGGTCTCGTCGTCGAGGCGTTCCGGAGCGGCGCTGCCATGCGTGGGGCCGAGCTGCCGGCCGGCCTGTCCGACAACGTCGCCTGGGAGTGGGCCCGGACCGACATGATCGCGGAGCTTGCGCTCGCTCTTCGTCTGCCGGAGTCGACCGTCTCGTCGCGGGTGCGCCGTACGGCTGTGCTGACCAGGTGCTTCCCGCGTCTCGCGGAGGCGCACGCCGACGGTGAGGTCTCCCGGTGGCACGTCGACGTGATGCTCGAGCTGTTCGAGCGGTATCCCGAGGAGGTGCGCTCAGCGGCGGACGAGGCGCTGACCCCGCGGGCCCTGGTGCTGGACCCGTCCCGGTTCCGCTCCGTGGCCCGTCGGTGGCGTGCGCGGCACGCCGGTCCGGTGACTCCGGAGGCGCGCCGCGCCGCCGTTGCGGACCGGCACGTCACCGTGACACCGGCTGACGACCACCTCGCGTGGCTCAGCGCTCTGCTGCCCGCCGAGCAGGCCTATGCGGCGTTCCACCGCATCTCCGACCTCGCCGCGGAGGTCCAGGGTCCCGATGACGAGCGCTCGCTCCCGCAGCTGCGCGCGGACGTGATGTCCGCGCTCCTCATCGACCCGGACGCTTCGGACGCCGTCCGGCCGGTCACGGCCGTTCCGCGACGGCTGTCGGAGCAGGACGAGCGGCACCCCAGCCGGGCCGACGGACGCGACGATCCGAGCGACGCCGACCACGTGGACGCCGACCACGTGGACGCCGACCTGAGTGGGCTCGGCAGGTCTCTCCCCGACGGAGCTCGGGGAATCCGGGCGACCGTGGTGCTCACGGTGCCGGTTCTGACGCTGCTCGGACACGATGACGAGCCGGCGGTGCTCGAGGGCCACGGGCCGATCGACATCGAGACGGCTCGTCGTCTGGCGGCGGACGCGCCGTCGTTCATCAGGGTGCTCACCGACCCGCACACCGGGGCGGTGCTCTCCGTCGGTCGCCGCCGGTACGCGGTTCCGGCGGATCTCCGTACCGCGTTGGCGGTGCGGGACGTCACCTGCCGGTTCCCCGGCTGCGCGCGGCGGGCGGCGCGCTGCGACGTCGACCACTCGACGGCATGGGCGGCCGGCGGCGCGACGGCAGCCGACAACCTCGCCCATCTGTGCCGCAAGCACCACCGGCTCAAGCACCTGGGTCGATGGCACGTGACGCATCGGCGTGGTGGTGAGCTCGTCTGGCAGACGCCGTCCGGGCGCCGGTATCGCGACGAGCCGGCTGTCCGTCTCGACATCGGGCCGCCGCCGTCAACCGCCGCCCGTGCGCCAGCGGATGCCTCCGCTGGTCGCGCCGTTCGTTCGGCAGTTCCTGCTGGGCATCGTGCTGCTGCTGCCTACCCACTGGTCCCACCCTTCTGACCGCGCGCTCCCGGTGTTCCGACGCGCCTCCGGGCGCTGCGAGGCTGTGCCGCGCCCTGTGGAGGCGGTGCGACGCGCTGCGATGCTGTGCGCGGTGCCGCGCAGCTGTAGGTGGCGGTGCGAAGGCGAGCGACGCTTTGGGAGGGCGTGCGACGTGCCCCGCAGCTGCGAGCGGCGATGTGCGGTGCCCGAGGCGCCTGGTGACGAGCGCCACGGTCGCTGTTGTGGCTCCTGGCCGGCGCGGATGCTTCAATTCCGGTGTCGTGCCGAGCGGACGTGGAGGGGCAGGCCGTGGCGCTGCGTGTGGTGAGCCGTGAGGTCGGCCAGCAGACGGTGGTCGAGGTCGACGGCGAGATCGACGTCGCCACCGCCGACACCCTGCGGGAGCGCCTGAACGCCCTGATCGACCGGCAGCAGGTCGACCTGGTGGTCGACCTGCGGGGCGTCAGCTTCATGGACTCGACCGGTCTGGGCCTGCTGGTGGGCACGCTCAAGCGGGTGCGAACCGCAGGTGGCCGGCTGCAGCTGGTCGTCGACTCGGAGCGGTTGCTCATGGTGTTCCGCATCACGGCGCTGGAGCAGGTGTTCACCATCCGCCCCTCCCTTGAAGACGCGCTGGTCGAGGAGCCGACGCACTGACGTCGGTGGTCGGCCGCTGCCCGTCGCGCGGCCGAGGCCATGAGATGGCCCGGTCGACGGCACCGTGCCGTGCTGAAGGACCAAAGCCCGGACACCTCTCGTTCGGCCCTCGGTAGGACCAAGGTCACACTCCCTGGCTAGACTGCCCGGATTCCCGGCGACGGTGCCGAGGAACGACTCGGCCGAGAGCCGTGCGACGTCCTTGGGGGAGGATCCATGCTGCAGCTCGGCACCACGAGCCTGGTGATCGTCGGATGCATCGCCGCCGTGGCGGTGGCTGCCCTGGCGGTCGCTGCGGTGCTGGCCCGTCAGGTGCTGGCCGCGGGCGAGGGAACCGTCCGCATGCAGGACATCGCGCACGCGGTGCAGGAGGGTGCCTCGGCGTTCCTCCGTCGGCAGTTCCGCACGCTCGGCCTGTTCGCCGTGGTGGTCGTCGCGCTGCTGCTGCTGCTCCCCGGAGACGGTGGCGTCAAGCTGGGACGCAGCATCTTCTTCCTGTTCGGAGCCGGTTTCTCCGCATCGATCGGGTTCCTCGGCATGTGGCTGGCCACCCGCGCCAACCTGCGCGTCGCGGCGGCGGCCTCCGGCCCCGACGGACGCGCGGCGGGTGCCCGGATCGCCTTCCGGACGGGCGGCGTGGTGGGCATGTCGGTCGTCGGGCTCGGGCTGCTCGGCGCGTCCGCCGTCGTCCTCGTCTACCGGGGCAACGCACCCGCGGTGCTCGAGGGGTTCGGCTTCGGCGCCGCGCTGCTCGCGATGTTCATGCGGGTGGGCGGCGGCATCTTCACCAAGGCGGCCGACGTCGGCGCCGACCTGGTCGGCAAGGTGGAGCAGGGCATCCCGGAGGACGACCCCCGCAACGCCGCGACCATCGCCGACAACGTGGGCGACAACGTCGGCGACTGCGCCGGCATGGCGGCCGACCTGTTCGAGTCGTACGCCGTGACGCTGGTCGCCGCGCTGATCCTCGGCAAGGCGGCGTTCGGCGAGCACGGCATGGTGTTCCCCCTGCTGGTCACCGCGGTCGGTGCCCTCGTCGCGGCCCTCGGCGTGTTCATCACGCGCGTCCGTGGCCAGGAGTCCGGGCTGCAGGCGATCAACCGCGGCTTCTACACGGCAGCGCTGCTCGGCGTGGTGCTGGCCACCGTCGCGGCCTTCGTCTACCTGCCGTCGTCGTTCGCGGCCTTCACCGACGGCACCGCCGGGCTGCAGACCCACCACGGCGACCCACGCCTGATCGCCTCGGTCGCGGTGCTGGTCGGCGTGGTGCTGGCCGGAGTGATCCTCTGGGTGACCGGCTACTTCACCAACACCACCAGCAACCCGACCCTGCACGTCGCCCGGACCACGCTGACCGGTGCCGCCACCGTGGTGCTGTCGGGCATCGGCGTCGGTTTCGAGTCCGCCGTCTACACCGCGGGCATCATCGCCGCGGCGATCTGCGCCGTGTTCCTGGTGGCGGGCGGGTCGATCCCGCTGGCCCTGTTCCTCATCGCGCTGGCGGGCTGCGGCCTGCTGACGACCGTCGGCGTGATCGTCGCGATGGACACCTTCGGGCCGGTCAGCGACAACGCCCAGGGCATCGCGGAGATGTCGGGCGACGTCACCGAGGAGGGTGCGCGCATCCTCACCGACCTCGACGCCGTCGGGAACACCACCAAGGCCGTGACCAAGGGCATCGCCATCGCCACCGCCGTGCTGGCGGCGACCGCCCTGTTCGGCTCCTACGCCGACGCGGTGCGCACGTCGCTGGCGGGGGTCAGCGGCCGGATCGGCGACGACCTGGTCACCGCGATGATGGACTACCAGATCATCAGCCCGGTCACGCTGGTCGGCCTGATCCTCGGCGGCGCCACGGTGTTCCTGTTCTCCGGGCTGGCGATCGACGCCGTCACTCGCGCGGCCGGCGCCATCGTGTTCGAGGTGCGCCGCCAGTTCCGGGAGCACCCCGGCATCATGAGCGGCACCGAGCGGCCGGAGTACGGCCGGGTGGTGGACATCTGCACGCGCGACTCGCTGCGGGAGCTCGCCACCCCGGGCCTGCTGGCGGCGTTCGCGCCGATCGCCGTCGGGTTCGGGCTGGGCATCGGCCCGCTCGCCGGGTTCCTCGCCGGGGCGATCGGCGCCGGCGTGCTGATGGCCGTGTTCCTCGCCAACAGCGGTGGCACCTGGGACAACGCGAAGAAGATCGTCGAGGACGGGCACTACGGCGGCAAGGGGTCGGCGGCGCACGCCGCGGCCGTGATCGGCGACACCGTCGGCGACCCGTTCAAGGACACCGCCGGGCCGGCGATCAACCCGCTGATCAAGGTGATGAACCTGGTGGCGCTGCTGGTCGCACCGGCGGTCGTGTCCGTGTCGGCCGGTGCCGGCGCCAACCACGCGCTGCGCCTGGTGATCGCCGTGCTGGCCGCGGGGGTCGCGTTCGGGGCCGTGATCGTGTCCCGGCTCCGGGCGGCGCGGGTGGACCGCCAGTCGGTCGCCGCGGCGTCGGCGGAGGGACGGCGCGCGTCCGGCGGGTCGCCGGCCCCGGAGGTGCTCGAGGCGGAGCTCGAGTTCGACGAGACGGACGAGTTCTCGGACGCCGAGCTCGCCGCCGACCTGCCTGACCAGGACCTGGACGACGACAGCCTCGCCGACTCGGCACCGCGGGGACCGCGCCCGCGGGAGTGAGGGAGTCCTCCGGAACCACGGAGCCCGCCGGAGTGACGGAACCCGCAGCACTGCCGGAACCCGCAGCACTGCCGGAACCCGCAGCACTGCCGAGACCCGCAGCACTGCCGAGACCCGCGGAGGCGCCCCAGCCCGCCGAGGCACACCAGCCGCTGCGGGTGATGACGTGGAACCTGCACGCGCTCGGCACGCCCTGGCTGACCACCCGACGGTGCGTCGACGCCGTCGTCGGCGTGCTGCGAGACACGGCTCCGGACGTCGTCGGCGTCCAGGAACGTCCGCTCGGCCCGCTGGGCCGGTGGCGCCTGCGCCGCGTCGCCCGGCGTGCAGGGCTCCGCGTGGTCGTCGGCGGTGGCGCCTCCCGGACCACCGCCCTGCTGGTGCGCGCGACCTGGCGTCCGACCAGGCGGCGGCGTACCGGCTGCCCTGGGAGCTGCCGCGCACCCGCCGTGGTGCCAGCACCGCGCGCGTGCTGGCGGGCGGCGAGAAGGTCCGCGTGGTCGTCGTCCACCTCGGTCTGGACGCGGGCGAGCGGGAACGGCACCTGCGCCTGCTGCTCGACCGGTTGCCCCGCACCGAGCCGCTGGTGGTGCTGGGGGACGTCAACGAGGTGCCGGACCAGCCGTCGTGGCGCACGCTGCTCGCCCAGGGGCTGACGGATGCGGCCGCGCACGCCGGTCCGACGTTCCCGGCGTCCGCTCCGGCCCAGCGGATCGACGCCGTGCTGGTCGGCTACGGTCTGCGCGTGACAGCCGCCCGTGTGCTCGACGTCCCGGCGGCCCGCGTCGCCAGCGACCACCTGCCGGTGGTCGTCGACCTCGCTGCGGGGGAGGAGCGGTGACGTCGTCTGCCACGACTCCGGACGACCGCACTCCGCGGCGCGTCCCCGTTGTCGACGAGGCCGAGGTCGCCGCCCTCCGTGCGGACCTTGCCGCCTTCACCGTCGACGCCGTCGAGGCGCTGCTCCGTCCCGTCGCCTCGGCGGCGCTGCAGCGCGGTGAGCCGACCCCAGCACTGCGGGCGACCGCCGGCCCCGACGTCCCACCCGTCGCGACGCTGGTGCGGGCCTTCCTCCTCGGCGAGGTCGTGACCAGGGCAGACCTCGAGCGCGCCCTGCCGACTGCAGGCGCGGCCGGTGCGCTGGCGCTCGGGCTCGTCGCCCGGGCCGACGACGTGGACGAGCGCGAAGCGGCGGCGCTCGGCCGTGACAGCCGCGAGTCGGCACCGTCGGACGCGGCGCCGCCGGCGTCAGCGCACGGCTCGTCCCGGCCGGAAGGGCTCCGCCCGCTCGTCGACCTGCGCCCGTGGACGGCGGTCGACGGTGCCGACGAGACGACGTGGTGGGTCGCCTCCGACCTCGGTGAGCTGGCGACCGGCGGTCCGCTGGGCACCGACCACGTTCTGGGCATCGGCGGTGCGTCGGTGACGCTCGCCGCCGCCACGGTCCCCACGCGGGTCGACCGGGTGCTGGACCTCGGTACCGGCTGCGGCGTGCAGGCGCTGCACGCCTCGCGGCACGCGCGGCACGTGACCGCGACGGACGTGTCCGACCGGGCGCTGGCGTTCGCGGCGTTCAACCTCTCGCTGGCCGGTCTCGACCCGTCCCGGGTGGACCTGCGCCGCGGCTCGCTGCTCGAGCCGGTCGCCGGCGAGGTGTTCGACCTGGTGGTGAGCAACCCGCCGTTCGTCATCACGCCGCGCATGCCGGATGTGCCGGTGTACGAGTACCGCGACGGCGGTCGCGCCGGCGACTCGCTGGTCGAGGAGCTGGTCACCGGGGTCGGTGACGTGCTGGCGCCCGGCGGCGTCGCCCAGCTGCTGGCCAACTGGGAGGTGCACGGGCAGGCCGACTGGACCGAGCGGATCGGTGCCTGGGTGGACGCCTCGGGCCTGGACGCGTGGGTGGTGCAGCGCGAGCTGCTCGACCCGGCCCAGTACGCCGAGACCTGGATCCGCGACGCCGGCACCACGGCCGCGGCCGACCGGACCGCGTGGCGGTCGCTGTACGGCGCCTGGCTGGACGACCTGGCGTCCCGGGACGTCACCGCGATCGGCTTCGGCATCGTGACCCTGCGCCGACCGTCGGTGGCCGACGAGCACCGACCGCGGCTGCGCCGGCTCGAGGAGCTGACCAACCCTCTGCCCGGCCCCGTCGGTCCGGCCATCGCCGCCGGCCTGGCCGCCCACGACTGGCTCGCCGCCCGCGACGACGAGGCGTTCGTCGCGGAGCACCTCGTCGTCGCCCCCGACGTCACCGAGGAGCGGCACCTGGTGCCGGGGGAGTCCGACCCCCGCGTGGTGCTGCTGCGGCAGGGCGGCGGGTTCGGTCGCGCGGTGCAGGTGGGCACGGCCGTGGCCGGGCTGGTGGGGGCGTGCGACGGCGAGCTCAGCGTCGGCACGCTGGTCGGAGCGCTGGGAGCGCTGCTGGATCGGTCGGCGGACGACGTCGCTCGCGAGGTGCTGCCGACCGCTCGGGGCCTGGTGGCCGACGGGTTCCTGCTGCCTTCCTGAGCGGCAGTGCGCCGGCGCGGCTCCGCGTCCCGACGCCCGCCGAGCTCGCACACCAGGCCCGGGCCGTCCGGTCACTCGAGCGCCGTCTGGACGCTCGTCCAGTCACCGACGGTCTCGATCAGGTCACGGGTTTGTTCGCGCGCTTGACGTTATCTGCCTCGCCGCGCATTCTTGTCGAAGCGCTTCGCGGAAGCGCTTCGAACGAAGGGGTTCGCCGTGGCGACGATGCAGGACGTGGCCGATCTGGCCCATGTCTCGCTGAGCACCGTGTCGTACACGCTCACGGGCAAGCGCCCGGTCTCGGCTGCCACCCGGGCCCGCGTCGAGCAGGCGATGGCCCAGCTCGACTTCCGCCGTGACCCCGTCGCCCGCGCGCTCGCCTCGCGCCGCACCCACGTGCTCGCCCTCGCCTACCCGGTGTACGGCGTCTCGCTCGGCGCCACCCTGAACGAGATCGTCCAGGGGGCCGTCGAGGCGGCCCGCGAGGCGGAGTACGAGCTGGTGCTGTGGCCGGTCAGCAGCAGCGAGCCCGAGGTGCTGCGGGAGCTCGCGGCGGGCCGCACCGCCGACGGCGTGCTGCTGATGGAGGTCGCCCTGGACGACCCTCGTATCGAGGCCGTCGAGAGCCAGGGCCTCGCGTGCGCGCTGATCGGTCGCTCGGCCGACCCGGCCGACCGGGTCTGGGTCGACATCGACTTCGAGGAGAGCCTCGAGGTGGCGGTGGACCACCTGGCGGGCCAGGGCCACACGCACATCGCGTTCGTCAACCGCTCGCAGGCGGACCTCGACGCCGGCTACGGCCCGTCGGTCCGCGCGCTGCGCGCGTACGAGGAGTCGATGGCGCAGCGCGGGCTGACACCGGTGAGCACGCCGTGCGACGTCAACCCGGGCGCCGGTCGTCGTGCCACCACCGCCCTGCTCGCCGAGCACCCCGAGCTGACCGCGGTGATCGTGATGAACGAGCTCGCGCTGTTCGGCGTCGCCTCCGCCCTGCGTGAGGCGGGGCGCTCCGTCCCGCGTGACATGTCCGTGGTGGGCATCGCGATCTCCGGCGAGATCAGCGACATGTACGACCACCCGCTCACCTATCTCGCCGCACCCGGCCCCGACCAGGGCCGACGTGCGGTGCACGGCCTGCTCGAGGTCCTCGGCGGCCGCCCAGCCCCGGCCGGGGTCAACCTGCCCTGCTCCTTGCAGGTCCGGGAGACGTCCGGTCCGGTCACCCGGCTCACCACCCCCTGACGAGCCGCACCGCTCCATCCCACCCGCTGCTCGATGCCGAGCCGCACGACGGAAGGAAAGTCATGATCCGTTCGACCCGCCTGAAGGTGGTCGCCGCGACCGCCCTCGCGGCCCTCTCCCTGGCCGCCTGCTCGTCCGGGGGCAGCTCGTCCTCCAGCTCGAGCGCCGCCGCCGGTGGCACCGCCAACCCGACCACCCTCACGTTCTGGCACTACGAGGGCGACGACTCGGCGATGACGCAGGGCTGGAACGCCGCCATCAAGGAGTTCGAGGCGGCCAACCCCGGCGTCACCGTCAAGGTCGAGAAGCAGACGTTCGAGCAGCTGCAGAAGAACGCCAAGATCGTGCTGGCCGGCAACGACGTGCCGGACGTCATGGAGTACAACAAGGGCAACGCGACCGCGGGCCAGCTCGCCTCGCAGGGCCTGCTCACCGACCTGAGCGCCGACGCCAAGAAGTACGGCTGGGACTCCAAGCTGTCGTCGTCCGTGCAGACCACCGCCAAGTACGACGACAACGGGCTGATGGGCTCCGGCAAGTGGTACGGCGTCCCCAGCTACGGCGAGTACGTCACCGTCTTCTACAACAAGGACATGTTCGACAAGTACGGGATCTCCGTGCCGACGAACTTCGCCGACTTCGAGAAGGCCCTGGCGACGTTCAAGCAGAACGGTGTGACCCCGCTGGCCGAGGCCGGCGCCGAGTACCCGCTGGGCCAGCTGTGGTACGAGCTGGTGCTGAACAAGGCCGACCGTTCCTTCGTCGACAACTTCGAGCTGTTCAAGGGCAACGTGGACTTCACGTCCGGCCCGCTGCTGGACGGCACCAACACCCTCGCCGACTGGGTGTCCAAGGGCTACATCTCCAAGGACTCCTCCGGTCTGAAGGCCGAGGACATGGGCACGGCGTTCATCGCCGGCAAGTACCCGATCATGGTCTCCGGCTCGTGGTGGTTCGGCCGCCTGAACAAGGAGGTCACCTCCTTCAAGCTCGGCCAGTTCACCTTCCCCGGCAACAAGCTGAACCCGGGCTCGTCGGGCAACCTGCTGGTGATCCCGAAGAACTCGAAGAACGCCGCGCTCGCAGCCAAGTTCATCGACGCCACGCTGGGCAAGACGTCGCAGGACACCATGGCCAAGCTCGGTGGTCTGCCGGTCGCTGGCGACTCGTCCGTGATCACGGACCCGAACACCAAGACCCTGCAGGACAACTTCGACTCCGTGGTGAAGAACGACGGTCTGGCGTTCTACCCCGACTGGCCGGTCGCCGGCTTCTACGACCAGCTGGTCAGCTTCGGCCAGACGGTGGTCAACGGCTCGAAGGCCCCGGCCGACGCGCTGAAGGACCTCGGCACGTTCTACGACTCCGGTCGCAAGGACCTGACCGGCAAGTGAGGTGACCTCGTCGGGCCCCGGACGGAACCCGGGGCCCGACGAGGAGCCCACCTGCGCTGACACACCCGACGACCCGGACCAGGAGATCCCTCATGTCGGTACAGACGCCCCGCGTCCACCGCGCCGCACGCCGGCGCCAGGCGGTCTACTGGCTCTACCTGCTGCCCGGTGTCATCGCGCTGACGGCCGTGATCATCGTGCCGTTCGGCCTCAACGTGTTCTACAGCCTGCACCGGTGGAAGGGCGGCCTGTCGCCCATGCACTGGTACGGGTTCGGCAACTACACCGACCTGCTGCACGACGCGGCGTTCTGGAGCTCGTTCCGCAACTCCGTCTGGATGATCGTCGCGATGGTGGTCGTCCCGACGCTGATCGGCCTGATCCTGGCGGCGGTGCTGTTCGACTACATCGGCAAGAACGTCGGCAACCGGACGGCCAGCTTCCTGCGGGCGACGTACTACCTGCCGCAGATCATGCCGGTGGCCGTCGCCGGCATCGTGTGGAACTGGATCTTCAACGCCGAGACCGGGTCGCTGAACGCGATGCTGCACAGCATCGGCGTCGCGCACCCACCGAACTGGCTGGGCAGCCCGTCGACCGCCCTGCCCGCGGTGATGCTGGTGCTGGTCTGGATCCAGATCGGCTACCCGACCGTGATCTTCATGTCGGCCCTGCAGCGGGTGGACCCCGAGCTGTACGAGGCCGCCGAGCTGGACGGCGCGGGCTGGTTCCGCCGGTTCCGCGCGATCACCATCCCGCAGATCAAGCCCGAGACCTTCGTCATCACGCTGACCTGCACCATCGCGGCGCTGAAGGTGTTCGCGCCGATCTACGTGCTGACCCGCGGCGGCCCCGAGCTGTCGACGCTGGTGCCGTCGTACTACTCGTTCCTCAACTTCTTCGACAAGTCCAAGGTCGGCTACGGCGCCGCCGTCGCCACCGTCCTGACGCTGGTGATCGTCGTGGTCGCCGCCGTCATCCAGCTGCTGCAGAACCGCTCCGCCCGCAGGGACGAGGAGGGTGTCCGATGACCACGCTCGCGCAGGCGCCGACCGAGGTCGCCGCACCCGTCAAGGCCACCCGCACGGGCGACCGTCACCACCGCGGCGCCCTGCGCTGGGTGGTGCTGGTCGGCTGCGCCGTCATCGCGGTGCTGATGCTGGCGCCGTTCGTGCTCATGCTGATCAACGCGTTCAAGTCTCCGGGCGACTACTCGACGCACGGCCCGCTGAGCCTGCCCACCAACCTGTACTTCACGGGCCTGACGAAGTTCTGGAACACCGTCGACTTCCCGGTGAAGCTGTGGAACTCGATCTGGACGTCCGCCGCGGTGTCGGTGCTCGGCACCGGCCTGTCGCTGCTGACCGCCTACGCGATCGGCGTCGGCCGCGTCCGTGGCCGCGCGTGGCTGGTGGCGGTGTTCCTGCTGGCCAACATGCTGCCGCAGGAGGTGCTGCTCTACCCGCTGTACACGATGGCGCAGAAGGTGGGCCTGAACAACAGCGGCTGGTCGATCGTCATCATCTTCACGGTGATCCAGTCGGCATTCGGCACGTACCTTCTGGCGAGCGTTCTGGGCACGTTCCCCAAGGCATTGCTGGAGGCGGCGGCGCTCGACGGCGCGAACAGCTGGCGGGTGCTGTGGCGGGTCGTTTTCCCCATCGTCCGGCCGACGCTCGCGGTGCTGATGATCTTCTTCTTCATCTGGACGTGGAACGAGTTCTTCATCCCGCTGGTGATGCTCACCACGCCGGCCTCGCAGACCGTGCCGATCGCACTCAGCTCGCTGCAGGGCGACCGCCTGCTCGACGTGCCGACGCTGAACGCCGGCGCCCTGGTGTCCCTGCTCCCCACCCTCCTGTTCTTCCTGTTCTTCCAGCGCACGCTCACCCGTGGGGTGACCGCCGGCGCGGTGAAGTAGCACCCGACCCGCGAAGGAATTCCCTGCGATGAAGTTCACCAACGGCTACTGGATGGACCGCGACGGGTTCACCCTGATCCGCCCCGCCGAGGTGCGGGACGTCGTCGCCGACCCGGAGGCCGGCACGCTGACCGTGTACGGCACCGCGAAGCGGATCCGCACCCGCGGCGACACGCTCAATCTCCCGCTGATCACCGTCACCTACTCCGCGCCGGCCCCGGGCGTGGTCCGGGTGCGGATCGCCCACTTCGACGGGGGAGCGGAGCGGCGTCCCGGCTTCGCGATCGCCGGTCAGCCGGGCTTCGTCCCGCAGGTGCGGGTGGACGACGAGGTCGCAGAGCTGGTGTCCGGCGACCTGACGGTGCGGGTGCGCCGCGGTCCCGGCTGGCTGGTCGAGTTCCGGTCCGGCGGTCGGTTGCTCACCTCGTCCGCCAACCGCTCGGTGGGCGCAGCCACGGCGCCCGACGGCACGACCTACGTGCACGAGCAGCTGACCCTGGCCGCCGGCGAGCTGGTGTACGGCCTGGGCGAGCGGTTCGGGCCGGTGGTGAAGAACGGTCAGACCGTCGACATCTGGAACCTCGACGGCGGCACGTCCTCCGAGCAGGCGTACAAGAACGTGCCGTTCTACCTGACGTCCCGCGGGTACGGCGTGCTGGTGGACCACCCGGAGAAGGTCTCGTTCGAGGTCGCCTCGGAGATGGTGGAGCGCACGCAGTTCTCGGTCCCGGGCCAGGTGCTCGAGTACCTGGTGATCGACGGGCCGACGCCCAAGGACGTGCTGCGCCGGTACACGGCGCTGACCGGCCGGCCGGCGCGCGTGCCCGCGTGGTCCTTCGGCCTGTGGCTCACCACGTCGTTCACCACCGAGTACGACGAGAAGACCGTCAGCTCGTTCATCGACGGCATGGCCGAGCGCGACCTGCCGCTGTCGGTGTTCCACTTCGACTGCTTCTGGATGCGCGAGTTCCACTGGACCGACTTCGTGTGGGACCCGGCGACGTTCCCGGACCCCGAGGGGATGCTCACCCGCCTCAAGGCGAAGGGCCTGCGGATCTGCGTCTGGATCAACCCGTACATCGCCCAGCGCTCCCGGCTGTTCGAGGAGGGCAAGGCCAAGGGCTACCTGCTGCGCAACACCGACGGCAGCGTCTGGCAGTGGGACCTGTGGCAGGCCGGCATGGCGCTGGTCGACTTCACCAACCCGGCGGCGGCCGACTGGTACGCCGGCGAGCTGCGCACCCTGCTGGGCCAGGGCGTCGACTGCTTCAAGACGGACTTCGGCGAGCGCATCCCCACCGAGGGCGTCGCGTGGTTCGACGGCTCCGAGCCGGACCGGATGCACAACTACTACACGCACCTCTACAACCAGACGGTGTTCGACGTGCTGCGCGACGTGCGCGGCGAGGGTGACGCGGTGCTGTTCGCCCGGTCGGCGACCGTCGGCGGGCAGCAGTACCCGGTGCACTGGGGCGGCGACAACGACTCCTCGCTCGCCTCGATGGCGGAGACGCTGCGCGGCGGCCTGTCGCTCGGCCTGTCCGGCTTCGGGTACTGGTCGCACGACATCGGCGGGTTCGAGGGCACGCCCGACCCGCTGGTGTTCAAGCGGTGGCTGGCGTTCGGCCTGCTGTCGTCGCACTCCCGCCTGCACGGCTCCGGCTCGGTCCGCGTGCCGTGGGCGTTCGACGACGAGGCCGTCGACATCACGCGGCGGTTCACGCACCTCAAGCTCTCGCTGATGCCGTACCTCGGCCGGGTGGCCGAGGAGGCGCACACCGACGGCATCCCGATGCTGCGGCACATGCTGCTCGAGTTCGGCGACGACCGGTCGGCGTTCACCGCCGAGACGCAGTACATGCTCGGCGACAGCCTGCTGGTCGCGCCGGTGCTGTCCCCGGACGGCGTCGCGGAGGTGTACGTGCCGGAGGGCACCTGGACCTCGCTCCTGGACGGCTCCACCGTGACCGGCCCGCGCTGGGTGAACCAGGTGCACGGGCTGGACTCGCTGCCCGTGCTGGTGCGGCCCGGGACCGTGCTGCCGATCGGTGCGGTCACCGACCGGCCGGACTACGACTGGACGGACGGCGTCACGCTGCGCGCCTTCGAGCTGGCCGACGGCGACCGGCGCGAGGTGGTGGTCCCGTCCTCGACAGACGGGGCGGCGACCACCTTCGTCGTGCGCCGCGAGGGCGACCGGCTGCTGGCCGAGGGGCCCGCGGACGTCGCGTGGCGGCTGCAGGTCGCTGACCTGGTCGTCGACTCCGCCGACGGGCGCGCGGAGCTGTCGCTCGACTGACCCCTCGACCCGGCCCCGGCCCCGGCTCCGACCAAGGCCGTTCGGCCTGACCACCGCGGGCGGCGGACCCCCGACGCCGCCCCGGGCCCAGAGCCCGGCGTGAGCACGACCCCCCTCACGCCGGGCTCTGCCGCGTCCACCGGGCACCGCCCACGCAGCATTCACAGGCTGGTCACAGCCGGGATCCGCAGCGCGTCCAGCAGCCCTCCCTAGCGTCGCTCGTGAACATCGACACACGACGTGAGGACGACATGCGCAAGCGGTGGAGGTCGGCGCGCCCGGCTGGTCGGGTGATCGCGGTGGTGCTGCTGGCCGTCGTGCTGGCGGCCGGCGGTACGGGCATCTGGTGGTTCGCGGGACGCGACTCCGCCTCGGCAGCGACGACGGCGACCACCACCACGCGCGACGTGGCGGCGAGCCTGACCACGATGCAGAAGTCGGTCTCCGGCACCGGCACGTTGACGCCCAAGGTGAACCAAACGGTGAACTTCGCGGTCAGCGGCACGGTGACCGCCGTGGACGTGGCCGCCGGGGCGACCGTCACCGCCGGGCAGGCGCTGGCCACCGTCGACACCCTGCAGCTCAACGCCGACCTGCTGTCCGCGAAGGCGACGCTCGCCAGCGACCAGGCCAAGCTGGCCGACCTCCAGGCCGCCTCGACCGGCACCGCCGCGCAGGTGGCGCAGATCGCGGCCGCGTCGGCCCAGGTGGCCGTCGCCCAGTCGCAGGTGGACAGCGCGACGACGGCGCTGGGCCAGGCGACCCTCACCGCGCCGGTCGCCGGCCTGGTGACCAGCGTGAACGTGGTCGTCGGGCAGAAGGTGACCGGCTCGTCGTCCGGCACGACGAGCACCAGCGGCACCGGGTCGACCGGCACGTCGGGCTCCTCCGGCTCATCCGGTTCGGCCGGTTCGGCCGGCGGCGGGCAGGGCGGCACCGGGTCGGCCGGGAGCTCCTCGTCGTCCGGGTCCTCCGCCTCCTCGTCGAGCGCGCAGTTCACCATCGTCGGCACGGACGCGTACCAGGTGTCCGTCGGCGTCAGCGACAGCGACATCGCCAAGGTGGCCGTCGGCGACCAGGTCGAGATGACGTCGACCAGCCTGTCCGGCACGGTGTTCGGCACGGTGTCGTCCATCGGGCTGCTGTCCACCTCCGCGGGTGTCGCGAGCTATCCCGTGGTGGTCGACGTGACCGGCGACGTCAGCAAGCTGCACGACGGCATCTCGGTGACGGCCGCGATCGTCTACGAGCGGCGTGCGAACGTGCTCGCCGTCCCGACCGCCGCCATCACCACCGCCAACGGCAAGAGCACCGTGCAGAAGGTGGACGCCGAGGGCGCCGTGCAGACCGTCGAGGTGCAGGTGGGCGAGGCGTCCGGGCAGCTGACCGAGATCACGTCGGGGCTGTCCGAGGGCGACCTGGTGCGCGAGGTCGTGTACACCCGCAGCACCACGGGGTCCGGCACGGGCACCCAGCGCGGGTACGGCGGCTTCGGCGGGAACGGCGGCACGCGGGGCTCCGGCACCGGTGGCACGGGTCAGTTGCCCGGTGGCTTCACCGGCCAGGGCGGTCAGGCGGGCCAGGGCGGTCAGGGCGGCCAGCAGGCCGGCACGACGGGGAGCCGGACCAATGGCTGACAACAGCCCGCGGCACGGCGGCACGGCTCCGCTGGACGGCGTGCTCCCGATCGGCGCGCCGACGGCGGTGCAGGAGCGGTTCGCCGAGCACGCTGCGACCCCGGTGATCGAGCTGGCGGGCGTGAGCAAGACGTACACCACCGGCAGCATCACGTTCGAGGCGCTGCGCGGGGTCGACCTGCGGATCGACCAGGGCGAGTACGTGGCGATCATGGGCCCGTCCGGCTCCGGCAAGTCGACGTTGATGAACATCCTCGGCTGCCTGGACGTGCTCACCACCGGTGCCTACCGGCTGGCCGGCGAGGACGTCTCCGAGCTCGACGAGGTGGAGCTGGCGCACATCCGCAACCGCCGGATCGGCTTCGTCTTCCAGCAGTTCAACCTGCTGCCGGCGTTGTCCGCGTGGCGCAACGTCGAGCTGCCGCTGATGTACGCCGGGGTGCCCTCCGCGGAGCGCAAGGCCCGGGCGATGGACGCGCTCGCCCGCGTCGGCCTCGCCGACCGCACGGCCAACCGGCCCGGCGAGCTGTCCGGCGGCCAGCAGCAGCGGGTCGCGGTCGCACGTGCCCTGGTCAGCGACCCGGACCTGATCCTGGCCGACGAGCCGACGGGCAACCTCGACTCCGTCTCCACCGCCGACGTGCTGGGCCTGTTCGACGAGCTGCACGCCGCCGGCCGCACGGTGGTGCTGATCACCCACGAGCTCGAGGTCGCCGAGCACGCCCGCCGCATGGTGCGGGTGCGCGACGGTCGAGTGCTGTCCGACACCGATCCCGACGATCACGCGGCCGCCCACGTGGCCGACGGCGAGGGGGCGGCGCGATGACCTGGACCCAGACGCTGCACACCGCCTGGTCGGCGGTCCGCTCGCACACCCTGCGCTCGACGCTGACCATCCTGGGCATCCTCATCGGCATCGCCGCGGTGATCCTCACCGTCGGCCTGGGCCTCGGCTCGCAGAAAGACGTGTCGGCGCGGATCAACTCCCTCGGCTCCAACCTGCTGATCGTCACGCCGGGCAGCAGCACCAGCACCACCGGCGTCCGCGGCGGCTTCGGCTCCAACACCACGCTGAAGCGGTCGGACGCCGTCGCCCTGACGTCGAAGGACAACGCCCCGGACATCGCCGCGGTCGCCCCGGAGAAGTCGACCCAGCTGTCGCTGGTCAACGGCACCACCAACTGGACCACCACAGTCACCGGCACCACGGCGTCGTGGCTGGGGGTCCGGGCGCGGCAGCTGTCCGCCGGGCAGTTCATCACCGTCGCGCAGGACACCGCCCGCGCCGACGTGGTGGTCCTCGGCGCCGACACCGCCACGCAGCTGTACGGCACCACCAACGCGGTGGGCCGCACGGTGACCATCAACAACGTCGAGTTCACCGTGATCGGGGTGCTGTCCACCGCCGGGTCGAGCGGGAACACCAGCCTCGACGACCTCGCGGTCGTGCCCCTGTCCACCGCTGCGGAGCAGCTGGTCGGCGGCAGCACCCGCGACGCCGTCTCCCGCATCTACATCGAGGCGGCGTCGGCCCAGCAGCTGTCCGGTGCCTCGCAGGAGGCGACCCAGCTGCTGCTCAACCTGCACTCGATCACCACCGCGTCCAGCGCGGACTTCACGGTCTCGTCCCAGGAGTCGCTGGTGTCGACCGCCACCGCGGTGGCCCGCACCCTGACGGTGCTGCTGACCGGCATCGCGGCACTGTCCCTGCTGGTCGGCGGCATCGGCGTGATGAACATCATGCTGGTGTCGGTCACCGAGCGGACCCGGGAGATCGGCCTGCGCAAGGCGCTCGGCGCCCCGCCGTGGGCCATCCGCCGGCAGTTCCTGGTCGAGGCGTCGATCCTCGGCCTGGCCGGCGGTCTGCTCGGCTGCCTGCTCGGTGTGGTGTCCGCACGGACCCTGCCCAAGCTGCTGAACAGCACCATCGTCGTGTCCGGCGCCGCGGTCGCCGGCTCGGTGGTGGTCGCCGTCGCCATCGGCCTCGTCTTCGGGGTCTACCCCGCCACGCGGGCCGCCCGGCTCGCACCCATCGACGCACTGCGCTCGGAGTGATCGCCGTGCAGCGCGCCCGCACCAGCACCAGCCACGTCTTGAGGAGCACTGCCATGTCGTCGTCCCGTCCCACGGCCGCCCGGCTGAACCGCGCCTGGGCCCTCCCGCTCGGCGCCGTCGTGGTCCTCACCCTTGCCGCCTGCGGCGGCGGTGCCGCCAACGCGAAGGCCCCCGCGGCGCCCGCGGCGTCCGCCTCGGCGGGCGCTCGGGCCGGGGCAGGCGCCGGCGCCAACCAGCAGGACCGGGGCGGGGTGCGCGGCACCATCGCGGCCGTCACCGGCCAGGTGATGCAGCTGCAGGACACGTCGAACCAGACGGCCGTCGCGTGGACCTCCAGCACCGCGATCAGCCAGCAGGTCGCCGGCAGCCTGGCGGACGTGACGCCGGGGGTCTGCATCCTGGCGACCACCGCGTCGGGGACCGCCACGGCGTCGCCGTCCGGCGCGGCGACCTTCGTCACCATCACCCAGCCGGTCAACGGCGCGTGCGCTGCGGGCTTCGGCGGGGCGGCGGGGGCGCCCGGTGGTGGCATGCCGACCGGCGCCCCGCGCTCCGGTGCCCGCCCCAGCGGTGCCCCGACCGGCGGCGCGGGCGGCTTCGCCCGACCGGTCGACGGCCTGGTCACGGCCGTGTCCGGGAGCACGATCACGGTGCAGACGACCACGCGTGCCGCCGGCACCTCCGGCACCGCGACCCCCGGCACGGCCACCCCCGGCACGACGACCGGCACCGCGACCGTGACGGTCGACTCCGCGACGACGTACCGCACCACCAAGACGGCGGACGCGTCGGCCATCGTCGTCGGCCAGTGCGCCACGGCCCGCGGCCAGGCGGACACCTCCGGCAAGGTGACGGCGACCAGCATCGTCGTGTCCCCGCCGACCAACGGCACGTGCGTGACCGCCAACCGCGGCTTCGGCGGCAGCCGCGGCGGCCAGAACGGCCAGCCCCAGCAGGGCGCTCCGGCGGCGGGCTCCAATGCCTGAGCGGACCACCGTGCGACGGCGCCGCGCTCGTGGGCGCCGGGTCGCGGCGCTCGCGGCGGCCGGCGCCGTGGTGCTCACGATCGCCGGCGGGGGAGTGGCCCTGGCCATGTCCCGGCAGTCGGAGACCCGCTACACCACCGCGACGGCCAAGCTGGGCTCTGTCACGCAGACGGTCTCGGCCGTCGGGACCGTCGCCTCGGCCACCCGCCGCGACGTCGCATTCCCCGTCGCGGGGACGGTCGCGTCCGTGGCGGTGGGCGTCGGCCAGACGGTGACGGCCGGTCAGACGTTGGCCACCCTTGACCCGACGGCGCTGCAGAACGCCGTGGACGCGGCGACCACCTCGCTCCAGACGGCCCAGCAGCAGCTGCAGACCGACCTGGACTCGCAGACCAGCGCGGCCACGACGACCTCCTCGGCCTCGTCCGGCGGCAGCTCGACCGGTGCCGCCACCGGGACCTCGTCCGCCGCAGCCGGTGCGTCGTCGGGAGCCGCGACAGGCTCGGCCCCCGGTTCCACCTCCGGCTCCGGGACCGGCTCGTCCGGTGCGTCGTCGGCCGTCGCCACGGCCCTCGCCGGCGTGCAGAAGGCCCAGCAGGCCCTGCTCACCGCGTACGACGCCGCCGACACGGCGCTGAAGGCGAGCACCACCGCGCTGCAGAACGCCCAGACGGCCTGCGCCGCGGTCACGCCGTCCCCGACGCCCACCGCCAGCGCGACGCCCAGCCCGACGGCATCGGCCTCCCCGAAGCCCACCGCGACGCCCAGCCCCACCGCGAGCCCGAGCGCGACGGCCACGCCGACCCCGACGCCCACCCCGACCGTCACCCCGACGCCCACGCCGAGCCCGACCGCCACGACCACGTCCCTGGTCACCAGCGGCACGCCGCCCACGGCGGCGCAGCTGCAGGCGTGCCAGACGGCCCTCGTCGCGGTCGGCACCGCACAGACCACCACCGGCACCGCACAGACGGCCGTCGACACGGCGGCCCAGGCCCTGGACAAGGCGGTCGGCGCGCTGCAGAAGGCGGTCACCGCCTCGGCCGGCACGTCCGGTTCCGGTACGTCGAGCCCGTCGGCCGGCACCGGCTCGACCGGCAGCAGCACCCGCACGTCGTCCGGCACCGGCTCGTCCACCGCCGGCACGTCCGGCACCTCGTCGGCCGCCCGCACGTCCACCGGCGCGTCCGGCGCGGGGACCACCACCGTCGCGAGCGCGGCGGACATCCTCTCCGACCGGGCGGCGATCGACTCGGCGCAGTCCAAGCTCGACATCGCCAACCAGAACCTGTCCCTGGTCACGCTGACGTCGCCGATCGCCGGCACGGTGGCGGCCGTGAGCCTGTCGGTCGGCAGCAGCGTCGCGGCGCAGTCCACGTCCGCCGTGGTCACGGTGGTCGGCACCGACGGGTTCCTGGTGAGCACCACCATCCCGCTCGGCTCGATCGACGCGGTCAAGGTGGGGCAGAAGGTCGCGATCACCGTGCCGTCCACCACGGCGACGCTGGCCGGCACGGTCAGCAGCATCGGGGTGCTGGACGTCTCGTCGACCTCGACACCGTCCTACGCCGTCACCGTCGCCGTCACCCCGACCACCGAGAAGCTGTACGGCGGCTCGTCCGCCCAGCTGGTGATCACGGTGGCCGGCACCGGCCAGGTGCTCACCGTCCCCACCTCCGCGGTGCACGTCGACGGCCAGACGGCGACGGTGCAGGTGCTGGACAACGGCGTCGCCAAGACCGTGACCGTGCAGCGCGGTGCGGTGGGCTCGGAGCTGACGCAGATCACCTCGGGCCTGACCGAGGGCCAGAAGGTGGTGCTCGCGGACCTGTCGGTGCCCATGGTGAGCAGCACCCGCTCCTCGTCGTCCACCGGCCTGCTGTCCGGCGGCAACGGAGGCGCCAACCGGCAGCTCGGCGGCACCTTCAACGGCCCGCCCGCCGGCGTCCGGCCGGGCGGCTGATCCGGGTCGGCCCGGGTCTGCGGGCCGACCCTGCCTGACGACGCGGCGACTTGTCGGCGCCGTCGTCGTCCCGGTGCCGATCGCGCGTTCCCCCGACGCGCGGTCGGCACCGACCATCGGCGGGCCCAACTAGGCTCGGCGCGGACGGCCGGAGCACCCGGCCGCGACGGGGGAGGCCGGGCATGAGCGAGGGCACCGACCGGGCGGACGACGAGCGGGCGCAGCGCGCCCACGTGCTGGTCGTCGGCGGCGGCGTGATGGGCGGCACGCTGGTGGAGGCGCTGCTCGCGGCGGGCTGGTCCCCGCGCGACGTCGAGGTGGCGGAGCGGGACGTCGCCCGCTCCGAGGACCTGCGCCGTCGGCTCGGCGTCCTGACCGCAGCCTCCACGGAGCACGCGGCCGCCCGTGCCGACGTCGTCCTGGTCGCCGTCAAGCCCGATGTCGTGGGCGACGTGCTCACCACCATCGGCCCGGCGCTGCGCGGCGGTGCCCCCGTGATCAGCGTCGCCGCCGGACTGCCGCTCGCGTTCTACGAGCAGCGGCTGCCCGCCGGCACCCCGGTGATCCGCGTGATGCCCAACACGCCGGCGGTGGTCGGCAAGGGTGCCGCGGCGCTCGCCGCCGGTTCGGCGGCCACCGAGCGGCACCTGGCGCTCGCCGAGACGATCCTGCGTCCCACCGGTCTGGTGGTGCGGGTGCCCGAGAAGCAGCTCGACGCCGTCACGGCGATCTCCGGCTCCGGCCCTGCGTACGCCTTCTACCTGATCGACGCGATGGCGGAGGCCGGGGTGCTGCTCGGCCTGCCCCGTGACCTGGCGACCCGCCTCGCGGTCGCGACCGTCGAGGGGTCCGCCGCGCTCGCCGCGCAGAGCGGCGACCACCCGGTGGTGCTGCGCGAGCGCGTCTCGTCACCGGGCGGCACCACGGTCGCCGCCGTCGCGCAGCTGGACGCCCACGGGGTACGTGCCGGTGTGGTCGCAGCCGCCCGGGCGGCGTACGAGCGCTCCCGCGAGCTGGGTTCGGCCCAGTCCGCGTCGCCGCGGCACTGACGGCGCCCCCCGTGCCGAACGTCCCCGCCGCCGTGCCGACGTCCCGCGCCACCAACCCCCGCCCGCCCGCGATGAGCGACGTGGCTGTGGTCGCGGGGGTCTCCCACCAGACCGTCTCGCGCGTGCTCAACGACCACCCGAGCGTCCGGCCCGAGACCCGCGCCCGGGTGCTGGCCGCCATCGCCGAGCTCGGCTACCGCCGCAACAGCGCCGCGCGCGCGCTGGTCACCCGGCGCACCGGTGTCCTGGGCGTCGTCGCGCCCGCCAGCACGCTGTTCGGCCCCACCAGCACGCTGGTCGGCCTGCAGGAGTCCGCCCGACTGGTCGGTGCCGTGGTGGCCGTGGCGATGCTGCGCAGCTTCGACGCCGACTCGATGCACCAGGCAGTCGAGCAGTTCCTCACCCAGGGCGTCGAGGGTCTCGCGGTGATCGCGCCCAACACCGAGGTGATGCAGGTCCTCGAGCAGGCGCCGACCTCGCTTCCCGTGGTGATCGTCTCCTCCGGCGACCTCGGCACGGAGGCGGAGCACCTGCACCAGGTGGCCGTCGACCAGCGCGGGGGCGGTCGTATGGCCACGTCGCACCTGCTCGCGCAGGGCTATGGCGAGGTGGTGCACGTCGCGGGGCCGCAGGACTGGTTCGACGCCCAGGAGCGGCTCGCGGGCTGGCGCGACGCGTGCCGGTCGGCGGGGATCGAACCGGGTGCGCCGATCGAGCCGCCGGCGCCGATGGAGTCCGGGTGGTCGGCCGCGCACGGAGCGGCGGTGGGCCGACGGCTGGTCAAGGAGGGGCTGCCGCGGGCCGTCTTCGCTGCCAACGACCAGCTGGCCATCGGGCTGCTGCACGCGTTCTGGGAGGCGGGCGTCCGGGTGCCCGACGACGTGGCCGTGGCGGGTTTCGACGACGAGGCGGGCGCCGCGTACACGATCCCGGCCCTGACCACCGTCCGGCAGGACCTGGCGGCCCTCGGCGCCCGCGCGGTCCGCGTGCTGATGGGCGCGACGGCGGGCAGCCCGCCGACCGTGGGCATCATCCCCGCGCACCTCGTCGTGCGCGCCTCCTCCCTGCGCCGGCCCTGAGGCCGGAAAGCCCTCCTCACCAGGCGGCTTGGCACCAGACCATGTGAGCGCTAACATCCTCCACGACCGATCGTGAAGGAGCGGACCAATGGTGGTCGTGCCCAACGCCGCGCGTGCCCACGCCGCAGGCCCCGAGACCGACGTGACGAGCGCCTCCCGTGAGGCCGTCACCTCAGGACGTACCTCGCTCGGCATCGAGCTCGGCTCCACCCGCATCAAGGCGTGTCTGATCGGCCCGGACCACACGCCGATCGCCAACGGCAGCCACGACTGGGAGAACCAGCTGGTCGACGGCGTGTGGACGTACTCGCTCGAGGACGTCTGGGCCGGCCTGCAGTCGGCGGTGGCGGACCTGTTCGCGGACGTGCAGCGCCAGTACGGCGTGCGCCCGACGACGTTCGGGGCCATCGGCGTCTCCGCGATGATGCACGGCTACCTGGCGTTCGACTCCGAGGACCGGCTGCTGGTGCCGTTCCGGACGTGGCGCAACACGTCGACCGGCCGCGCCGCCGCCGAGCTGACCGAGCTGCTGGGCCACAACATCCCGCTGCGCTGGTCGATCGCCCACCTGTACCAGGCGGTGCTCGACGACGAGCCCCACGTCCCCGACGTCCGCTTCGTCACCACGCTCGCCGGCTACGTGCACTGGCAGCTGACCGGCCGCCGCGTGCTCGGCGTCGGCGACGCCTCCGGCATGTTCCCCATCGACCCCGCCACCCGGGGCTACGACAAGGAGATGCTGGCGGCGGTCGACGGGCTGCTCGCCACGCACCGCCGGCTCGAGCCCGGCCTGGCCCTCGACGCCCTGCTGCCGCAGGTGCTCTGCGCCGGCGAGGAGGCCGGCAACCTGACCCCGGAGGGTGCCGCGCTGCTCGACCCGACCGGCAGCCTGCGCGCAGGCATCCCGCTGTGCCCGCCGGAGGGCGACGCCGGCACCGGCATGGTCGCCACCAGCTCCGTCGCACCGCGCACCGGCAACGTCAGCGCCGGCACCTCGATCTTCGCGATGGTGGTGCTCGAGCGGCCGCTGGCGCACGTGCACCACGAGCTCGACGTGGTCACCACGCCCGCCGGCGACCCGGTGGCGATGGTGCACTGCAACAACGGCGCCAGCGAGCTGGACGCCTGGGTGGGCCTGTTCCGCGAGTTCGCGCTGCGCTCCGGGCACGGGTCCTCGTCCGACGAGGTGTTCGGCACCCTGTTCCGCGCCGCGCTCGAGGGCGAGGCGGACGGCGGCGGCCTGCTGGCCTACAACTACCTCGCCGGCGAGCCGGTCACCGGCCTGGAGTCCGGCCGGCCGCTCGTCGTGCGCACGCCGGGCAGCAGCCTGACGCTGCCGACGTTCATGCGCGCCAGCATCTACGGCGCCTTCGCCACGCTCAGCCTCGGCATGCGCGTGCTCACGGCTGAGGGCGTCGGCCTCGACGCGATGTTCGCCCACGGGGGCGTGTTCCGCACCGCCGGCGTCGCCCAGCGGTTCCTCGCCGCGGCGATCGGCGCGCCGGTGGCCGTCGGTCGCACCGCCGGTGAGGGCGGCGCGTGGGGGATCGCCGTGCTGGCCGCCTACCTGACCTCCGGAGCGGAGCAGGACCTCGGCGAGTACCTGCGCACCCGCGTGTTCGCCGGTGCGGACCTCGACGTCGTCGAGCCGGACGCGGCCGACGTGGCCGGGTTCGCCGCCTACCTCGACCGCTACCAGGCCGGGCTCGCCGTCGAGCGCGCCGCGACGCTGGCCCTCTGACCCCCCGCGACCCAGGAGCCGTCACCGATGACCGTCCGACCCCTGTCCGAGTACTCGGCCGCCGTGCGCGCCGAGGTCGAGCGCACCCGTGAGGTGGTCGCCCGGCTGCACGCCGAGCTGCCGCGCTGGGAGCTGGTCGTGTGGACCGCGGGCAACGTCTCGCAGCGCGTCCCGGTGGAGGACGGCGAGGACCTGCTGGTGATCAAGCCCTCCGGCGTCACCTACGACGAGCTGACGCCGGGGTCGATGGTCGTCTGCGACCTGGACGGCAACCTCGTCGACGGCACCCGCAGCCCCTCGTCGGACACCGCGGCGCACGCCTACGTGTACCGGCACATGCCGAACGTCGGCGGCGTGGTGCACACGCACTCGACGTACGCGACGGCGTGGGCGGCGCGCGGCGAGGCGGTGCCGTGCGTGCTGACGATGATGGCCGACGAGTTCGGCGGCCCCATCCCGGTCGGCCCGTTCGCCCTGATCGGGGACGACTCGATCGGCCGCGGCATCGTCGACACCCTGTCCGGCTCCCGCAGCCGCGCCGTGCTGATGCAGAACCACGGCCCCTTCACCATCGGCCGCGACGCCAAGGACGCCGTCAAGGCGGCCGTCATGGTCGAGGAGGTCGCCCGCACGGTGCACCTGTCCCGCCAGCTGGGCGACCTGATCCCCATCGACCAGCGCCACATCGACGCGCTGTACGCCCGCTACCAGAACGTCTACGGCCAGGGCGACAGCGCCCCGGTCTCCACCGGTTCCGCACTCGACGAGGAGTCCCGAGCATGAGCAAGCCGTACGCCGACCGCGAGGTCTGGTTCCTGACCGGGAGCCAGGGCCTGTACGGCGAGGAGACGCTGCGCCAGGTGGCGGAGCAGTCGCAGGAGGTCGCCCGCACCCTCGACGCGAGCGACGACGTGCCGGCCAAGATCGTCTGGAAGCCGGTGCTGACCGACTCCGCCGCGATCCGCCGGGCGATGCTCGACGCGAACAGCCGTGACGACGTCCTCGGCGTCATCACCTGGATGCACACGTTCTCCCCGGCCAAGATGTGGATCGCCGGTCTGGACGTGCTGAGCAAGCCCCTGCTGCACCTGCACACCCAGGCGAACGTCGAGCTGCCGTGGGACGGCATCGACTTCGACTTCATGAACCTCAACCAGGCCGCGCACGGCGACCGCGAGTACGGCTACGCGCTGGCCCGCCTCGGCGTGGCCCGCACCACCGTCGTCGGCCACGCGTCGAACCCGGCCGTCACCGCGCGCGTCGGCACCTGGGTCCGCGGTGCCGCCGGCTGGGCCGCCACGCACGAGCTGCGCCTGGCGCGCTTCGGCGACAACATGCGCAACGTCGCCGTCACCGAGGGCGACAAGACCGAGGCGGAGCACGTCTTCGGCGTCAGCGTGAACACGTGGGGCGTGAACGACCTCGTCGCCGCGGTGGACGCGGTCGAGGACTCGGCCGTCGACGCGCTGGTCGGCGAGTACGAGGACCTGTACGACGTGGTCCCGGAGCTGCGCAAGGGCGGCGAGCGGCACGAGTCCCTGCGGTACGCGGCGCGCCAGGAGGCGGCGCTCGAGGCGTTCCTCGGGGAGCTGGGCGCCAAGGCGTTCACGACGAACTTCGAGGACCTCGGTGCGCTGCGCCAGCTCCCGGGCATCGCCGTGCAGCGCCTGATGGCCAAGGGCTACGGCTTCGGCGCCGAGGGCGACTGGAAGACGGCGGTCCTGGTCCGGGCCGCCAAGGTGATGGGCGCCGGCCTGCCCGGTGGCGCGTCGCTGATGGAGGACTACACCTACGACCTGACCCCGGGCGACGAGCGCATCCTCGGTGCGCACATGCTCGAGGTCTGCCCGTCCCTGACCACCTCGACGCCGAAGGTCGAGATCCACCCGCTCGGCATCGGCGGCAAGGAGGACCCGGTCCGCATGGTGTTCGACGCCGACCCCGGCGTCGGCGTCGTGGTGTCGCTGGCGGACATGCGGGACCGGTTCCGGCTGACCGCCAACGTCGTCGACCTGGTGGAGCACCCGGCGCTGCCGAACCTGCCCGTCGCCCGGGCCGTCTGGAAGCCGCGCCCGGACTTCACCACGTCGGCGGAGGCCTGGCTGACCGCCGGCGGGGCGCACCACACGGTGCTGTCCACGGCCGCCGGTGTCGACGCCTTCGAGGTGTTCGCCACCATCGCGCGCACCGAGCTGCTCGTCATCGACGAGGCCACCACGGCCCGCGGGTTCCGCGACCAGGTGCGCTTCAACGCCGCCTATTACCGCCTGGCGCAGCGAATCTAGCTGTTACCCAAATGTGACTCCACGGCCTTGGGAAAACGCAGATGTGAGCGCTAACCTGGACCACGAGAACACGTGACGCCGGAGGTTTACCTTCGTCCGTCTGAGCACCACAGACGCAGTACCCGCGGCCATATCGTCGTATGGCCGTGAATCTCAACGAGGAGATCATCGATGCACGTCAAGCGCATCGCTGCCATTGCGGCAGCATTCACCCTGTCCCTGACGATGGCCGCGTGCAGCGGCGGCGGCGCGGGCTCCACCTCCGGCTCGACCTCCGGCAGCACTGCCGGTGGCGACTCCGCCGCCAAGGGCGCCCTCATCGGCGTCGCCATGCCGACCAAGTCCTCCGAGCGCTGGATCAACGACGGCAACAACGTCAAGAGCCAGCTCGAGGCCCTGGGCTACAAGGTCGACCTGCAGTACGCCGAGGACGACATCCCCACCCAGGTCAACCAGATCGACACGATGATCACCAAGGGCGCGAAGGTCCTGATCGTCGCCTCGATCGACGGCACGGCCCTGACCAGCCAGCTCGAGCAGGCGCACTCCAACGGCATCAAGGTCATCGCCTACGACCGCCTGATCCGCAACTCGGCGAACGTGGACTACTACACGACGTTCGACAACTTCAAGGTCGGCGTGCAGCAGGCCACCTCGCTGCTGACCGGCCTGGGCGTCCTCGACGCCTCGGGCAAGGACGCCGGCAAGACCGGCCCGCTCAACATCGAGCTGTTCGCCGGCTCGCCGGACGACAACAACGCGACGTTCTTCTACAACGGCGCGATGAGCGTCCTCAAGCCGTACATCGACAAGAAGGTCCTGGTCGTCAAGTCCGGCCAGACCGACTTCAAGACCATCGCCACGCTGCGGTGGGACCCGGCTACGGCGCAGTCCCGCATGGAGAACCTGCTGACGTCCACGTACGCGGACGGCTCGAAGGTCGCCGGCGTGCTGTCCCCGTACGACGGTCTGTCGATCGGCATCCTCGGCGCCCTCAAGGGCGTCGGCTACGGCACGGCGAGCCAGCCGTACCCGACCGTGACCGGCCAGGACGCCGAGGCGGCCTCGGTCAAGTCGATCATCAAGGGCGAGCAGTACTCGACCATCTACAAGGACACCCGTGAGCTGGCCAAGGTCACGGTTGCCATGACCGACGCGATCCTGAAGGGTCAGCAGCCGAAGGTCACCGACACCAAGACCTACGACAACGGCGTCAAGGTGGTCCCGTCCTACCTGCTCGAGTCGCAGATCATCACGAAGGACAACTACAAGAAGGTCCTCGTCGACGGTGGCTACTACACCGAGGCGCAGCTGAGCTGACGTCCCGCCACGATCAGCAGCGCGGCGCCCCGCCGGTAGTTCCGGCGGGGCGCCGCCCCGAGACAGCAGGATCGGTTGGGCACATGAGTGACGACATCCTCCAGATGCGTGGCATCACCAAGACGTTCCCCGGAGTCAAGGCGCTCCAGGACGTGAACCTCACGGTCGCGCGGGCCGAGATCCACGCGATCTGCGGAGAGAACGGCGCCGGCAAGTCGACGCTGATGAAGGTGCTCTCGGGCGTCTACCCGTACGGGGACTACGAGGGCGAGATCTACTTCGACGGCGAGCTGTGCAAGTTCAACAGCATCCGCGCGAGCGAGCAGCGCGGGATCGTCATCATCCACCAGGAGCTCGCGCTCAACCCGCTGCTGTCGATCGCAGAGAACATCTTCGTCGGCAACGAGCTGTCGCAGCGTGGCTTCATCGACTGGAACAAGACGAACGCCGAGGCCGCGCGCCTCATGGCGCGAGTCGGCCTGACCGAGAACCCGACCACCCGCATCGCGGACATCGGGGTCGGCAAGCAGCAGCTGGTGGAGATCGCCAAGGCGCTCTCCAAGGAGGTCAAGCTCCTCATCCTGGACGAGCCCACGTCGGCGCTGAACGACGCGGACTCCGAGCACCTGCTCAACCTGCTCCGGCAGCTCAAGGAGCAGGGCATCACCTCGATCATGATCTCCCACAAGCTCAACGAGATCGCCGAGATCGCTGACTCCACGACGGTCATCCGGGACGGCCGGACCATCGAGACGCTCGACATGAAGCGCGACGAGGTCACGGAGGACCGGATCATCCGCGGCATGGTGGGTCGCGACCTCGAGCACCGGTTCCCGGAGCACACGCCGACCATCGGCGAGGAGATCATCCGGATCGAGGACTGGACCGTGCACCACCCGATCCAGCACGAGCGCGTCGTTGTCGACCACGCCTCCCTGAACGTGCGGCGCGGCGAGATCGTCGGACTCGCGGGTCTGATGGGTGCGGGCCGCACCGAGCTGGCCATGAGCGTGTTCGGCCGGGCCTACGGCGCCGACATCTCGGGCCGGGTGATCAAGGACGGCAAGGAGCTGCGCCTGCACACCGTGCCGGACGCGATCGCCGCCGGCATCGCGTACGCCACGGAGGACCGCAAGCGCTACGGCCTCAACCTGATCGAGACGATCAAGCAGAACATCTCGGTCGCCGCCCTCGGCAAGGTGTCCCGCCGCGGCTGGGTCAACGACAACGAGGAGACCAAGGTCGCGCAGGACTCGCGCGTCTCGATGAACATCAAGGCCCCCTCGGTCCTGGCGCTCGCCGGCAAGCTGTCCGGCGGCAACCAGCAGAAGGTCGTGCTGAGCAAGTGGATCTTCGCCGACCCTGACGTGCTGATCCTCGACGAGCCGACCCGCGGCATCGACGTGGGTGCCAAGTACGAGATCTACACGATCATCAATCGCCTCGCGGACGCCGGGAAGGCGGTGCTGTTCATCTCCTCCGAGCTGCCCGAGCTCCTGGGCATGTGCGATCGCATCTATGCGATGAGCGCCGGCCGGATCACCGGTGTGGTGCCGCGCGAGCAGGCGACCCAGGAATCCCTCATGCAGCTCATGACCAAGGTAAAGGACTGACGCCGATGGGCGCGCTCGCCGGGGTGAAGGACGCCTTCACCAAGAACTTTCGCCAGAGCGGGATCTATCTCGCATTCGTTGCGATCATCATCCTGTTCTACTTCCTGACGAAGGGCGTTCTGCTGACGCCCCAGAACGTCACGAACATCGTCGTCCAGAACTCCTACATCCTGATCCTGGCCATCGGCATGGTCATCGTGATCATCGCCGGGCACATCGACCTGTCGGTCGGCTCGGTGGTCGCGTTCACCGGTGCCGTCGCCGGTGTGGTCACCGTCCGGCACGGCCTGCCGTGGTGGATCGGCGTGGTCGCCGCCCTGCTGGTGGGTGCGCTGGTCGGTGCGTGGCAGGGCTACTGGGTGGCGTTCGTCGGCATCCCGGCGTTCATCGTCACGCTGGCCGGCATGCTCCTGTTCCGCGGCGCCACGATGGTGACGCTGGGCAACACGCAGATCTCGCCGTTCCCGGACGACTTCCGCAACATCGCGTCCGGCTACCTCAACGGGGTGATGGGCGGCAACGGGTTCGACGCGTTCACGCTGCTGCTCGGCGCCCTCGGCGTGATCGGCTACGCCTTCAGCCAGTGGCGCAAGCGTCGTGCCCGCATCGCGTACCAGCAGGACGTCGAGTCGATGCCGCTGTTCATCGGCCAGATCGTCATCATGGGCGCGGTCGTCATGGCGTTCGCCTGGGAGCTGGCCAACTACAAGGGCCTGCCGATCGTGCTGATCATCCTGGCGGCGCTGATCCTCGTGTACGCGGCCGTCACCAAGAACAGCGTCTTCGGCCGCCACGTGTTCATGATCGGCGGCAACCTGAACGCGGCCACCCTGTCCGGCATCAAGGTCAAGTGGGTCAACTTCTGGATCTTCGTCAACATGGGCGTGCTGTCCGCGCTCGCCGGCCTGGTGTTCACGGCCCGACTGAACCTGGCCAACCCGAAGGCCGGTACCGGCTTCGAGCTGGACGCCATCGCCGCCGCGTTCATCGGCGGTGCGGCGGTCACCGGCGGTGTCGGCACCGTGGTCGGCACCATCGCCGGTGGCCTGATCATCGGTGTGATGAACAACGGCATGTCGATCATGGGCGTGGGCATCGACTACCAGCAGGCCATCAAGGGCCTGGTGCTGCTGATGGCCGTCGCGTTCGACGTGTACAACAAGCGGCGGGCCGGCGTCAGCCGCTGACCTGCACAGCTCCACCGCCGGGCACAGCCCGCCCGGCGCCGACGACCCGCTCTCCGGCACCTCGGAGGGCGGGTCGTCGGCTGTCCGCAGTCCCTACGCTGGGGCCGTGGCGGGACGAGCGCGGGTGGCCGACGGCGCCGCGGGCGCAGCGGGGGGCGGCGAGGACCAGGCCCGGCCGCGGGGCCGCCGGCCCGCGGGCTCGGACACCCGGGGCGACATCGTCGCCGCGGCCCGGGCGGAGCTGGCGCAGCGCGGGTACGACGGCGCGTCGGTCCGGTCGGTGGCGCGCCGCGCCGGGGTGGACCCGGCGCTGGTGCGGCACTACTTCGAGGACAAGGCCGAGCTGTTCGCCGCGGCGATGGTGCCGACGGGGGTCGAGCCGGCGCAGGTGGTCGGGCAGCTGCTGGAGGGCGGGCTCGACGGGCTCGGCGAACGGCTTGCCCGGGCGGTGCTCGAGGTGTGGGAGGACGAGCACGGCGAGCGGTTCCGGGTCCTGTTCGGTGCCCTGGGCTCCAGCGAGCCGCACGTGCAGGCGATGGCGCAGTTCCTCGGCCGGCAGGTGTTCGCGCGCGTCGTGGCCGAGCTGCCGACGCCGGACGCCGACCTGCGGATGGCGCTGGCCGCCTCTCATGTGGTCGGCGTGCTCATCGCTCGCCACGTGCTGCAGCTCCCGGAGATCGCCGGGATGGGCACCGACCGGCTGGCGGCGCTCGTCGGACCGGCGCTGCAGGGCTACCTGACCGGACCCCTCGCGGATGTCCGGTCACCCGATCGGCCCACGGCGCCCCTTGCGGGCGCGCACACGGAGGAGGACTATTCCTCACATGAGGAATAACGAGGACGGCGGCGGACGGCCCGTCGCCGTCGAGGTGCGCGGGCTCCGGGTGGTCCGGGGCGGCAACGTGGTGCTCGACGGCCTGGACCTCACCGTCCCGGCCGGTGAGGTCGTGGGGCTGCTCGGACCCAGCGGCAGCGGCAAGACGACGCTGATGCGCTCGATCGTCGGTGCGCAGGTCGTCGCAGGCGGCACCGTCACGGTGCTCGGACGGCCCGCCGGGTCCCCGCCGCTGCGCCGCGAGGTCGCCTACGTCACCCAGGCGCCCAGCGTGTACGCGGACCTGACGGTGGGGGAGAACCTCCACTACGCCGGCTCGCTGCTGGGGGCGCCGGCGTCCGACCCCGCGCGGGTGCTCGACGAGGTGGGGCTGACCGGGTTCGAGCGGCGCCTGACCGGAACGCTGTCCGGCGGGGAGCTGTCCCGGGTCTCGCTGGCGGTCGCGCTGCTGAACACCCCGGCGCTGCTGGTGCTCGACGAGCCGACGGTCGGCCTGGACCCGGTGCTGCGGCGGGACCTGTGGAACCTGTTCGGGCGGTTGCGGGACGCGGGGCGTTCCCTGCTGGTGTCCAGCCACGTGATGGACGAGGCGGCCCGTTGCGACCGGCTGGTGCTGATGCGCAACGGTGCGGTGCTGGCCGACGGCACGCTCGCCGAGCTGCTCGCCGCGACGGGTGCGGTGGACGCCGAGGGCGCCTTCCTCAGCCTCGTCGACCGGGCGAACGCCGGGGACGGGTGGGTGGCCGCATGAGCCCGCGCCTGACGGCCGCGACGACCGGCCGCGTGCTGCGCCAGCTGCGGCACGACCCCCGGACGATCGCGCTGATCCTCGTGCTGCCCTGCCTGCTGCTGGGGCTGATCGCCTGGATGTTCCACGGCACGGACGTGCTCGACAGGTTCGGGCCGATGCTGGTGGGCCTGTTCCCGCTGATCGTGATGTTCCTGGTCACGTCCGTGGCGACGCTGCGCGAGCGGACCTCCGGCACCCTCGAGCGGCTGATGACCCTGCCGATCGGCCGCGGCGACTTCGTCATCGGGTACGCGATCGCGTTCGCCGTGCTCGCCCTGGTGCAGTCGCTGGTGGTCACCGGGTTCGCCGTGTGGGTGTTCGGGATGGACGTCAAGGGTCCGTTCCTGCTGATGGTGCTGGTGGCGGTGCTCGACGCGGTGCTGGGCTGCGCGCTCGGCCTGGCCGCCTCTGCCGTGGCCCGCACCGAGTTCCAGGCGGTGCAGCTGATGCCGGCGATCATCTTCCCGCAGCTGATCACGGCCGGCCTGCTGATGCCGCGCGCGCACATGCCGACCCTGCTCGAGTGGCTGTCCCGCGTGCTGCCGCTGACCTACGGCGTCGAGGCGATGCAGCGGATCGCCTTCGGCGACGGGTGGTCGAAGGTGAGCGGGGACGTCGGCGTGATCGCCCTGTTCATCGTCGGCTCGCTGCTGCTGGGCATCAGCACGCTGCGCCGGCGCACGGCCTGAGCGCCGGCCGGACGACGCGCCGGCCCGACGACGGCTGCGCCTACCGGGTCGCCTCCAACCGGGCGAGCTGCTCCGCCACGTCGTAGTCCGCCGACGGCCAGTGCAGGTCCAGGTCCTCGAGCGCGTCCAGCACCAGCTGCGACACCGCCAGCCGCGCGAACCACTTGCGGTCGGCCGGCACGACGTGCCAGGGGCAGTCCGGGGTCGACGTCCGGTCGAACATCACCTGGTAGGCCTCCTGGTAGTCGTCCCAGCGCGCCCGGGTGTCCACGTCGCCCGGGTTGAACTTCCAGTGCTTGTCGGACCGCTCCAGGCGCTCGTGCAGCCGCCGGTACTGCTCCCCGCGGGAGATCATCAGCGCCACCTTGATCACGCGGGTGCCGGCCTTGGCGAGCTCGGCCTCGAAGTCGACGATCTCGTCGTACCGCCTGTCGATCACGTCCCGTGGCGCGAGCTCGTTCACCCGGGCGACCAGCACGTCCTCGTACTGCGACCGGTCGAACACGCCGATCTTCCCGGCCGGCGGGAGCGCCCGGCGGATGCGCCACAGGTAGTCGTGCCGGCGCTCCTCGGCCGTCGGGACGCCGAACGAGTGCAGCGCGACGCCCTGCGGGTCGACCATCCCCATCACGTGCCGCACGATCCCGCCCTTGCCGGCGGTGTCCAGGCCCTGCAGCACCAGCAGGATCGAGCGGGTGCCGCCGGTGCGCCCCTCGGCGAACAGCCGCTCCTGCAGGTCGGACATCCGCTCGCCGATGGCGCGGGTGATCGCGGCGCCGGTCTTCTTGCCGTCGCCGAACCCGGGTGTGCCCCGCGTGTCGAGGTCCGCCAGCCGGAACCCCGGGTGCACCGCCAGGGCCTCCGCCGCCTTGGTCGACCAGCCGTCCGCCACCATCGCCGTCCCCTTCCGTGTGGTCTGCCGCGCGGGCCCGGGCCGTCGCGGTGGTGCCGCGCGTGCCTCGGACCGTCGTCACGTGGCACGGATCCTCGTCCTGCGCCGCCGGTGGCGCGACCGGTCCGCCCCGGATGCGTGGACGCTGGATCGACACCGGCGCCCCGCGGTGCAACCGTGAACCCATGACCTCGCTGTCCCGCACCACGACGGTCGCTCGGGTGGTGTGGTCCACCGAGCTGCTGGCGTACGACTTCGGCCCCGGCCACCCGATGACCAGCGAGCGGATCGACCTGACCATCGCGCTCGCGGCCGGCCTGGGCCTGCTCGACCAGCCGGACGTCGAGGTGGTCGGTGCCGAGCCCGCCTCCGACGCGCTGCTGACCACGGTGCACGAGCCGGCATACGTCGCCGCGGTGCACGCCGCCGCCGAGCAGGGGCTGCCCGACCTCGCCCGGGGTCTGGGGACGTCCGACGACCCGATCTTCCCGCTGATGCACACGGCCGCCGCCAGCGTGGTCACGGGGTCGGTCGACGCAGCGCTGGCGCTGTGGACGGGTGACGTGCAGCACGCGGTCAACGTGGGCGGCGGCCTGCACCACGCGATGCCCGGTGCCGCGTCGGGCTTCTGCGTGTACAACGACGCCGCGCTGGCGATCCGGGCGCTGCTGGACGCCGGGGCGGCCCGCGTGGCCTACGTCGACATCGACGCCCACCACGGGGACGGCGTGCAGGCCGCCTTCTGGGACGACCCGCGGGTGCTGACCATCTCGCTGCACGAGACCGGCCACGCCCTGTTCCCGGGCACCGGCTGGGCGAGCGAGATCGGCGGGCCCCACGCGCTCGGCACGGCCGTCAACGTCGCGCTGCCGTCCCGCACGGGCGACGCGGGCTGGCTGCGGGCGATCGACGCGGTGGTGCCGCCGGTGGTGCGGGAGTTCGCGCCGGACGTTCTGGTGACCCAGCACGGGTGCGACACGCACGTGTCCGACCCGCTGACCACCCTGCGCACCTCGGTGGACGGTCAGCGGCGCGCCGCGGAGCTGCTGCACGACCTGGCGCACGAGCTGGTGGACGGCCGGTGGCTCGCCCTGGGGGGTGGGGGTTACGCGATGGCCGACGTGGTGCCGCGGGTCTGGTCGCACCTGATCGCCACGGCGACGCATCGGTCGGTCCCTCCGGACACCGCGCTGCCGGAGGACTGGGTGACCATCGTGGAGGCTCGCTACGGCCCTCTGTCGACCCACCGGATGACGGACGGTCAGCCCGCGACGTTCCGCCCGTGGTCGGCCGGCTACGACCCGGCGGACGACGTCGACCGCGCCATCCGGGCGACGCGGGCGGAGGTGTTCCCGCACCTCGGGCTGGACGTGGACTACGCATGATTTCGGTCACATCAGACCCTTCGGTCACCCCTTTCCCACCCGTCCCACCAGCCACTACGCTGTGCGCCGAGCACCCGGCGTCGTCGGGCTCGTCCCGCGGCGACACCCGGCCGCGACCGTTCCCCGGGCGCGCGCCCGAGAGAGAGCAGACATGAGCGAGCAGTCCGGCCGGGTGCGGTTCCTCACGGTGCTCGAGGTCGCCGAGGTCATGCGGGTGTCGAAGATGACGGTGTACCGGCTGCTGCACTCGGGCGAGCTGCCCGGGGTGCGCGTCGGACGCTCCTTCCGCGTGCCGCAGGACGCGCTGGACGCCTACCTGCGCTCCTCCGCCACGGCGTTCGTGGACGACGAGGGCTCGGCCAGGCGCGAGGACCGCCGGTCCTCCTGAACGGCCCGGCGCCGTCGTCGGTAGCGCCGGTCGGCCGGCCTGTCGGACGGCCCGGTCGGCCCTGTCAGCCGGACCTGCCGGCCGGCCCTGTCTGCAGGTCGGTCCGCGCGTCGCGCCGCCCCGCGCCGAGGGCGTAAGGTAGGCGACCGGACTTTCCTGCGTGGGCGCCTCGGTTGATCCAGTGCGTCCGTCCCGCGCCGATCGACCAAACCGAGGCCCCGTGCGGGCCGACCGAAGCGAGTGAGGACCACATGGGCTCCGTCATCAAGAAGCGCCGCAAGCGGATGGCCAAGAAGAAGCACCGCAAGCTGCTGCGCAAGACGCGCCACCAGCGTCGCAACAAGAAGTGACCGCCGCGCCGCCCGTCCGGGTGGCGCCGCATACGACAGGCCCGGTCTCGCGACCGGGCCTTCGTCGTTCCTGCCGCTAGAGCGGGCGCTCCAGCACGTAGTCGTCCTCGACCCGGCTGCCGACCTGGAAGTGCTTGGTGCCCACCACGGCGAACCCGTGCCGGGCGTAGAACCGCTGGGCCCGGTCGTTGAGCTGGTTCACGCCGAGCCACACGCCGGCCGCGCCGGTGCCGCGGGCCGCCTCGAGGGTCACCGCCATCAGCCGGCTCGACACCCCGGAGCCGTGGTGGTCCGGGTGCACGTAGCACTTGGACAGCTCGACGGTGGGGGACAGGGTCAGTGCGGCGCGCACGTCGGGGTCGGCAGGCGTCGCGTGCACCAGCATCGTGTAGCCCAGCAGGGCGCCGGTGGGGTCGTCGGCCACCAGCAGCACCCGCGAGGGGTCGGCGGCGTATCCGGCGAACCGCTCGGCGGACAGGTGCTGCGCGAGGAAGGTCTGCTGGTCGGCGGGGGTGGAGCCCGGCGGGCACGCGAGCGGGAACGTGACGGCCGCGAGCTCGGCGAGTGCGCCGGCGTCCTCGGCCTGCGCGGTGCGCACGCGGACGGGCGCCCCCGGCGAGCACTGCCCGTCCCACCGTGGGCCGCGGGCCTCCTCGTCTTGCGCTCCCTCCTCAGTCCGCCCGGCCGGCCGCCCGGCCGGCTGCCCGGCGGTCACGGCCGGTCCGCCAGCGACCGGCGGACGGCTCGGGCGACCAGCCCGGCGACCCACGCCAGCCCGGCGAGGCTGGCGGCGTTGATGCTGCGGCGGGTGGCCCGGCGACGGGCGCGGAACTCGCGGACCGGCCAGCCGACCTCCGCGGCGTGGCGGCGCAGCCGGCGGTCCGGGTTGATGGCGAACGGATGGCCCACCAGCGACAGGATCGGCACGTCGTGCGCCGAGTCGCCGTAGGCGTACGACGACGCGAGGTCGATGCCCTCCCGCTCGGCGAGGGCCCGCACGGCGGCCGCCTTCGCCTCACCGTGCAGCAGGTCACCCACCAGCCGGCCGGTGTAGAAGCCGTCGCGGTGCTCGGCGACCGTGCCCAGCGCCCCGGTCGCGTCGAGGCGACGGGCGATCAGCTCACCGACCTCGACGGGGGTGGCGGTGACGAGCCAGACGGCGTGCCCGGCCGCGACGTGCTCGTCGAGCAGACGTCGGGTGCCGGGGTAGATGCGGAGGGTCAGCACCTCGTCGTAGACGTCCTCCGCGATCACCGCGACCTCGGCGACGGAGTGCCCCCGCATGATCGCGAGCGCCTCGGAGCGCAGCTCGTCGATCTGCTGCTTGTTCTCGCCGAACACGAGGTAGCGCGCCTGGTGCAGGGCGAACCGGACGATGTCGAACCGCCGGAAGAACCCGCGCCGGTACAGGCCGACCGCGAGATGGAAGGCGCTCGCACCCCGGATGATCGTGTTGTCGACGTCGAAGAACGCCCCGACGCAACCGTGCGGCGGTGCACCGGGGCCGACGACCGCCTCCCGCACCGCTGCGCGTCCCGCTCGTTCGTCGTCCTCGGGGACGGCTGCGGCAGGGACGGTCGAGCCGGGGAGGGTCGGGCTGGGGACGCCGGGGACGGCGCCGCCGGGCGCACCGCCTCCCCGAGCGGCACGCCCATCGCTCGACGGGGTGACGGGCGTGCGGCCCTCGTCCGGCGCCGTCACGTCGGACGGTTCGGTCGTCGGGGCCACCCCGCCACTGTAGCCAGGCGGTCGGTGCCGCCCGTCAGGGGGCCGCCGGGGCGCAGGGGCCGCCGCGGTCCGTCGCCGACACGGCGTCCGCACGTGGCCGAGATGGCGTCCGCCCGTCGCCCCCGCCCGCGCGCCCGTGGGCGGCACCTCGACCGGTGCGCCGCCTACGGTGGGTCCGTGAGCTCTCCCCGGGTGGTGCTGTACGGACGTGTCGGGTGCCACCTGTGCGTCGAGGCGCGTGCGGTAGTGGCGGACGTCTGCGCACGCACCGGCACCGAGTGGACCGAGGTGGACGTGGACGACGCGCCGCCGGCGGGCGGCCGCGACCTGCTCGAGGAGTACGGCGAGCTGGTGCCGGTGGTCGAGGTGGACGGCGTCCGGCACGCGTGGTGGCACGTGGACGGCGAGGCGCTGCGACGGGCGCTCGTCGGACGCTGAGGCGGTCGGCGGCGGCTCCCCCGGTGCTGGCCCTGGTCAGCGCCTGGTCGGCGCCCTAGCCTCGGTCCGGTGACACCGGTGCGCGCCCGCCCCCAGGTGCCGCCGGCCACCGTCGCCCGGCTCCCTGCCTACCTGCGCACGCTCGACGTGCTGGCGGCCGAGGGGCACCTGCTGACGTCGTCGGAGGAGCTGGCCACCCGCGCCGGCGTGCAGCCCGCGCTGCTGCGCAAGGACCTGTCGTTCCTCGGCACCTACGGTCGCCGAGGCGTCGGGTACGACGTGCCGCACCTGCGGGAGCAGATCGGACGCGTGCTGGGCATGGCGGTGCCGCAGCGGCTCGTCGTGGTCGGCGTCGGGAACCTCGGACGCGCCCTGGCCGGCTACGCCGGGATCGCGCAACGCGGCTTCACGCTGGTCGGGCTGGTCGACGTCGCACCGGACGTGGTCGGCACGGTGGTGGCGGGGCTGCCGGTACGGCCGCTCGAGGCGTTGGCCGAGCTGGTCGCGGTGCAGGGCGCGACGATCGGCGTGATCACCACCCCGCCGTCGGCCGCCCAGCACGTCGCCGACCTGCTGGTGGCCGCCGGTGTGACCGGCATCCTCACCTTCGCCCCCGCGGTGCTGCACGTCCCCGACGACGTGGACGTGCGGTCCGTGGACGTCGCCTCGGAGCTGCAGATCCTCGCGTTCCACGGGCACGGGCGGCGCCGGGCGGTCGACGGCGAGGGGGCGTGAGCCGGGGTACGACGAGGCCCGGCCCGCACGTGGCGGACCGGGCCGGGTCGTGGCGCCGGGGCGCGGCCCCCGACGCTGACGCTGACGCGGGCTCGAGCCGAGGCTCAGGCCTGCTTGATCACCGACACGTCGAGGTCGACGCGCACCTTGTCGGCCACCAGCACGCCGCCGGCCTCGAGGGCCGCGTTCCAGGTGAGGCCGAAGTCCTTGCGGGAGATGGTGGTGGTCGCCTCGCCGCCGGCGCGGAGGTTGCCGAACGGGTCCGTCGCGGTGCCGTTGAACTCGGTGGCGAGCTCGACGCGCTGCGTCACGCCGTGGATGGTGAGGTCGCCCGCGATCTCGTAGGTGCTGCCGCCGGCCTGGCGGATCTCGGTGGAGACGAAGGTCCACTGGCCGAACTTCTCCACGTCGAAGAAGTCGCCGCTCTTGAGGTGGCCGTCGCGGTTCGCGTCGCCGGTGCTGACAGTGGTCGGGTCCAGCGTGGCCGTCACGCGCGACTCGGCCAGGGAGTCGCCGAGCACGATCTCGCCGGACACGATCGCGACGGTGCCGCGGACCTTGGAGATGCCGGCGTGGCGCACGGTGAAGCTCGCCTCGCTGTGCGACGGGTCGATGGTCCAGGTGCCGGTGGCGAGACCCTGCGGGATGGCGGTGGTGGTCATGGGAGTCCTCCGTGGCCGTGTCCGGCCGGGTTGGTTGAACGGTCAACTGATTCGTTGAACTTTCTACTACACTCGGACGTCGGATGCAAGGGGCGCACCGACAGGTGGACCCCGGTGGGCGAGCAGCACAGGACGGGAGCGGGACGGTGACGTCGAGCGGCGAGCAGACGGAGCGGGCCACACGGTGGCTGTCGACGGAGCAGCAGCGGCACTGGCGCGCGTTCCGCAACGGTGTCGCCCTGCTGATGGACACCCTGGGCCGCGAGCTCGAGGACGAGAGCGGCTTCTCTCTGCACGAGTACGAGGTGCTGGTCCGACTGTCGGAGGCGCCGGACCGCCGGATGCGGATGTCCGAGCTGGCCAGCGGCATCGGCCACTCCCGCAGCCGCCTCACCCACACCATCGCACGGATGGAGGCGGCCGGCCTGGTGCAGCGGCGGACGTGCTCCTCCGACCTGCGGGGCGTGGACTGCGCGCTGACCGACACCGGGTTCCAGCGGCTCGTGGAGGCCGCACCGGGCCACGTGGAGAGCGTGCGGGCGCACCTGGTCGACGTGCTGAGCGACGAGCAGCTCGCCGCGCTCGGGGAGGCGATGGCGGTCGTCGAGCACCGGCTGCGGGAGACGCCCGAGCGCTGAGCGGCGCACCGAGGCGGCGCAATACCCCCAGCGCGGGCTGCGACACTGGGCCCATGGTCGCGACCACGGTCCATCTGCTGCGCCACGGCGAGGTGCACAACCCCGAGGGGGTCCTCTACGGCCGTCTGCCGGGCTACCGCCTGTCCGACGCGGGCGCGCGGATGGCGCAGGTGGTGGCCGACTACCTGGCCGGTGTCGAGGCGGGCAGCGGGCCCGACGCGGACCCGGCGCTCGAGGCCGGCGGCGTGCGGCGCGACGTGACGGTGGTGATCGCCTCCCCGCTGCAGCGGGCGCAGGAGACGGCGGCGCCCGTCGCCGCGGCGTTCGGGCTCCCGATCGGCAGCGACCCCCGTCTGCTCGAGGCGGAGAACCACTTCCAGGGCCTGACGTTCGGCGTCGGCGACGGGTCGCTGCGGCACGTGCGGCACTGGCCCTACCTGCGCAACCCGTTCCGCCCGTCGTGGGGGGAGCCGTACACGCAGCAGGTCGAGCGGATGCTCGGGGCGGTCGCCGACGCACGGGCGGCCGCTCGTGGGCACGAGGCGGTGCTGGTCAGCCACCAGCTGCCGATCTGGATCACCCGGATGGCGCTCGAGGGCCGGCGGCTGTGGCACGACCCCCGTCGGCGGCAGTGCGCCCTCGGCTCGTTGACCTCGTTGCGGTTCGAGGGCGACACGCTGGTCGGCATCGGGTACTGCGAGCCCGCGGCGGCGCTGCTGGCCGGTGCCTCCACGGTGGCGGGGGCGTGATGGCGCGGCTGTACGGACACCGGTGGCGCGCGCCCCTGGCGGCTGCGCTGGGGCTGGCCGTCGTCCTGGGCACCGCAGCGTGCGGGGGAGCGGCACGTCCCGCCGGCCACCCGTCCGACGTGGTCGACCAGGGCTACCGGTCCGGGGACGGCAGCACGACGACCTGGCCCGTCGGCCAGCGCAAGGGGCCGGTGACGCTGTCCGGGACGGACTACAGCGGCGCCACGCAGGACGTGAGCGCGTGGCGGGGTGACGTCGTGCTGCTGAACACCTGGTACGCGGCCTGCCCGCCGTGCCGTGCCGAGGCACCGACCCTCGTCGCGCTGGCGAACGAGGACGCCGCCAAGGGACTGAAGGTGCTCGGCATCAACGGCACGGATGCCGCAGGGGCGGCCGATGCCTTCGTCCGCCAGTTCGCGGTCCCGTACCCGACGATCCAGGACACGGGCGGCTCGGCGATCGCGGCCCTGCAGGGCGTGGTGCCGGTGAACGCGGTACCGACCACCGTGCTGCTCGACCGGCAGGGGAAGGTGGCGGCCCGCATCCTGGGGCTGGCCGACCCCTCGACGCTGCGCACGCTGGTCGACTCGCTGCTGGCGGAGCCGGGTGGGTCTGCCGCCACCTCCGGCGCGACCTCGGGACCGAGTGCCTCGACGACCGCCGGGGCGGCGGGATGAGCGTGGCTGCCGGCATCGGCAACGCGTTCGGCCAGGCGGTCGCCAGCGGGTCGCTGCTGCTCGCGGTGCCGGTGGCGCTGCTGGCGGGGGTGGTGAGCTTCGCGTCGCCGTGCGTGCTGCCGCTGGTGCCGGGGTACCTCGGCTACCTCGGCAGCGCCCTCGGGGTGACGACGCGGCCGACGGCCCTGCTCGCCGGTGTGCCGGGCGTGCCCGGCGCCGGCGGGGCGGCGTCGGCCACTGTCGACGGGCGAGCCGACGAGCGGGCCGCCGAGCGGGCGGAAGCACGGGCCGGCCGGCGGCGGCTGCTGGCCGGCGTCGGGCTGTTCGTCGCGGGGTTCACCGTGGTGTTCGTCGCCTTCGGTGCGCTGGCCGGCACGGTCGGTGCGGCGCTGCTGCACTGGCAGGGGCCGATCTCGCGCGTGCTCGGCGTCGTCGTCGCGCTGCTCGGGCTCGCCTTCCTGGGCTTCGTGCCGTTCCTGCAGCAGGAGCGGCGGATGCACCTCGCTCCGCGGGCCGGCATCTGGGCCGCGCCGATCCTCGGCCTGACGTTCGGCCTGGGCTGGACGCCGTGCATCGGGCCGACGCTCGCGGCGATCCTCGCCCTGTCCCTCGGCGACGGCTCGGCCGCGCGCGGCGCGGTGCTGGCGGCGGTGTTCTGCGCGGGGCTCGGGCTGCCGTTCCTCCTGGTCGCGCTGGGCGTCGAGCGGATGAGCCGGGCGATGGCGCTGGTGCGCCGGCACCGGGTGGCGGTGACCCGCATCGGCGGTGGGCTGCTGGTGGTGCTGGGCCTGGCGATGGTCACCGGCGTGTGGAGCACGTGGGCGGGCTGGCTGCAGGGTCTGCTGACCGGGACGAACGGGTTCGTGCCGGTGGTCTGAGGCACGGTCAGGCACGGTCGGGTGTGCGCCGCACAGGTGTGCGGCGGAGGGTTCGGGCAGGGTTCGAGCGGCCCCGCGGGTTCGGACGACGAACCGGCGGGCCGGACGAGAGGTGGCGATGAGCGGGTACCGGCCGGAAGGCCTGCACGACACGTTCGTGCCGGAGCACGACGCGGACGCGGCCGAGCCGGTGCTGCCCGCGCAGGACGGCGCGGGGGAGCTGCCGGCGCCGGGCTCGCCCACCCTCCCGAGCCTGGGTCCGGTCGGCTGGCTGCGCTGGGCGTGGCGTCAGCTGATCAGCATGCGGGTCGCGCTGCTGCTCCTGGTGCTGCTGGCGGTGGCGGCCGTCCCCGGGACGCTGATCCCGCAGCGGGCGCAGAGCCCCGAGAAGGTGGCCTCGTTCCTCACCAACCACCCCGCGCTCGGCCCGTTCCTCGACCGCATCGGGATGTTCGACACCTACACGTCGGTGTGGTTCTCGGCGATCTACCTGCTGCTGTTCATCTCGCTGGTCGGCTGCATCCTGCCGCGGACGCGCGCCCACGTGGCGGCGCTGCGCGGTCGGCCGCCGCGCACCCCCCGGCGGCTGACGCGGTTCCCGGCGCAGGGCACCGGCACCAGCGGCGACCAGCCGCAGGTGGTCGTCGAGCGTGCCGCGCGCGTGCTGCGCCGCGGCAGGTGGCTGCCGTTCTGGCCGGCCTACCGCGTGGACCTGCACGACGAGGGCGCCGGCACGTGGTCGGTGTCCGCCGAGCGCGGCTACCTCCGCGAGACGGGCAACCTGCTGTTCCACCTCGCCCTCGTCGGGCTGCTCGTCTCGGTGGCGACCGGCCAGGTGCTGCACTACCGCGGCCAGGTGCTGGTGGTGCAGGGCCACGGCTTCGCCAACGCCGAGGTGGCGTACTCACCGTTCGAGCACGGGCGGTTCTACTCGTCGTCGTCCCTCGTGCCGTTCACCCTCAAGCTGGACCAGCTGGACGCCCGCTTCGACCCGGAGACGGACGCCGCCCGTGACTTCACCGCGCACGTCACCGTCACGGCGCCGGGCGGCGGGTCGTCCACCGACACGATCAAGGTGAACCACCCGCTGATGGTCGGCGGGGCGAACGTGTACCTGATGGGCAACGGCTACGCGCCGGACGTCACGGTGAAGGACGCGTCCGGCTCGGTGGCCTTCGCGGGGCCGGTGCCGTTCCTGCCGCAGGACACCGTCTACACCTCGCGCGGCGTGATCAAGGTGCCGGACGTGTCCGGCGGGCAGAAGCAGATCGGCCTGGTCGGGTTCCTGCTGCCGACCGGCAAGGAGGTCGCCCCGGGGGTGTGGCGGTCGGTCAGCCCCCAGTCGGACGACCCGGTGCTGGTGCTGTCCGTCTGGTCGGGCAACCTCGGGCTGGACACCGGGGTGCCGCAGAACGTGTACCTGCTGGACCAGAGCCGCATGACGCAGTCGGTGGACAGCGCGGGCAAGCCCGTGACCTTGTACGTGCACCCGGGCCAGACGGTGCAGCTGCCCGACGGCCTGGGCTCGTTCACGTTCAACGGCCTGCCGCGGTACGTCGCGCTCGACCTGCGGCACGACCCCGCGCTGGCGTTCGTGCTGACGTTCGCCCTCCTGGCGCTCGCGGGCCTCGCGGCCTCCCTGTTCGCGCCCCGGCGCCGCATCTGGCTGCGTGCTGCACGGGACCAAGGTCCTACTACAGTGGTCAGCGCCGCGGGTCTTGCCCGGGGTGACGACATCGGGCTGCAGCCGGAGCTGGACCGCGTGCTCGCCGCGACGCTGGGCCGTCGCGAGGGGCCCGGAGAGGACACGCCATGACGACCGGGGACCTGAGCACGCTGCTGGTGTGGGCGGCGACGACCGCCTTCACCATCGCGTGGATCGCCTACACGGTGGACCTGGCCGGCATCGTCGAGGCGGGGCAGCGGCGGGCCGGTCAGCGGCGTGCCTCGACGAGCCGCGCTCGTGCGGTCCCGGCCGGCGTCGCCGTCACGGCCGGTGCGCCGGTCGCCGTCGGGGCGGCCGGGCTGGTCAGCGGTGCGAGCGCGGACGCGGTGCGGCCCGCGACGGTCGCAGCCGGCGGGCCGGACGACAACCGCGTGACGGCTGCGGCCGACGGTGGCGCTGCCGACGGCCCCGACGGACGGTCGGCGCGCAGCGAGGGAATCGCCCGCTCGACGACGTACCTGGGCACGGCCCTGCTGATCGCCGGCATCGTGATGCGTGGCGTCGCGGCCGGCCGCTGGCCCACCGCCAACATGTACGAGTTCACGCTGGTCGGCGTGCTGGTCGCCTCCGTCGTGCTGACGTTGGTGCAGCGGCGCCGCGTGATCGCGTTCGTCGGCGTCGTCGTGCTGGGCATCACCGTGCTGGCGCTCGCCGCCGACCTGCTGCTGTTCTACGTCAAGGCCGAGGCGGTGCAGCCGGCGCTGCAGAGCTACTGGCTGGTGATCCACGTCGGCGTCGCGATCTCCGCGACCGGTGTGTTCACCGTCGCCTTCGCCGCCTCCGCCCTGCAGCTGCTCTCCGCAGCCCGTGAGGAGGGACGCTCGCACCTGACCGGCTCGTGGGGTGCGGCGGACGGGCTGCGCCGGCCGCTCGCCGGCTGGCGCGTCACCGGCCCGCGGTTCGCGTGGCTGAAGCAGGTGCCGGGTCCGCGCAACCTCGAGGCGCTGTCCTTCCGGCTGAACGCCGTCGGCTTCGTGCTGTGGACGTTCACCCTGATCGGCGGCGCGATCTGGGCCGAGCACGCCTGGGGCCGGTACTGGAACTGGGACCCCAAGGAGATCGGCACCTTCGTCGCCTGGGTGGTGTACGCGGCCTACCTGCACGCCCGCACCACCCGCGGCTGGAACGGCCGGCGGGCGGCGTACCTGGTGTTCGCCGGGTACGCGGTGGTGATCGCCAACTTCACGCTGGTGAACCTCTTCGTCTCCGGCCTGCACTCCTACTCCGGGCTCAAGTAGCGCCACCTACGCTGGATCCGTGCCCGTCGTCGTCTACTCCGTCCTGCGCGTCACCCTGCTGGTGCTCACCTGGGTGCTGCTGACCTGGGCCGGCCTGCACCCGCTCGCGGCGATGCTGGTCGCGGCCTTCGTCGCGTGGGGGCTGTCCTACGTGGCGCTCGGCGGCCCCCGCGACGCCGCGGCTCGGTACCTCGCCGAGCGCGCCGCGGTGCGTGCCGCGCACGCCGGGCGGCCGGTGCTCTCGCAGCACGCGCGGGAGGACGCGGACGTGGAGGACGCCGCGGTGGACGCGGCGCTCGGCGACACGGCGCTCGGCGACACGGCGCTTGGTCACGCGGTGATCGGTGACGCGGTGGTCGGGGACGCGGCCGGTGACGCCGCCGCACCCCGGACCGCCCCCGATGACGACGCCGACGAGCGGCCGGCCGACGGGGACCGACGCGCCGGGCCGAGCAGCGCTCAGAGCGCCAGCGCGAGCCCCAGCAGCATGCCGTAGCCGAGCTGCAGCAGACCGGTGCCGGCCAGCACCGGCACCAGCGCGCGTCCGCGCGCGCCGACCAGCACGGTGACCGCCAGCGCGACGGCGGCCGGGAACAGGGCCAGCACCATCAGCGCCCAGCCCGAGGCGAACGCGCAGCCCGCCCCGAGCAGCACCGGCAGCATCACCAGCAGGGCGTACGCGCGGCGGGCACGGTGGTCGCCCAGCCGAACGGCCAGCGTCCGCTTGCCGGACACGGCGTCGGTGGGGATGTCCCGCAGGTTGTTCACCATCAGCAGCGCGCACGCCAGCAGCCCGACGCCGACCGCGCCGAGCCAGGAGGGCCAGGTCAGCCCGTCGGCCTGCGTGTAGGTCGTGCCCAGCGTGGCCACCAGGCCGAAGAAGACGAACACGCCGACCTCGCCGAGGCCTCGGTAGCCGTACGGTCGCCGCCCACCGGTGTAGCCCCATGCCGCGAGCACGCACAGCACGCCGACGGCCAGCAGCCACCAGTGACCGCTCAGGGCGACCAGCGCCAGACCCAGCACGCCGGCGACGCCGAATGACCCGAACGCCGCCAGCTTCACGTGTCCCGGCCGGGCCGCTCCCGAGGCGGTCAGGCGCATCGGTCCCACCCGGTCGACGTCGGTGCCCCGCACGCCGTCGGAGTAGTCGTTGGCGTAGTTGACGCCCACCTGGAGCGCGAGCGCGACGCCCGCCGCCAGCAGCGCGCGGACCAGCGAGGCAGAGTGGCTCTGGGCCGCGGCCCCGGTGCCGACGAGCACCGGTGCGACCGCCGCGGGCAGCGTGCGTGGGCGCGCGCCGGCGACCCATTCCGTCCAGGTGGCCATGCGCCGAGCCTACGGTGCCGCCCGGGGCGCCCCTGTCGGGGGCTGGGCGGGGCCGGTCAGGGCTGGCCGGCGCTGGCCGCTGCCGGGCGGGACCGGTCGGGTCGGGTCAGCGCGGGTCGGTGCGGTTCTCGGCCCCTGCCGAGGTCGAGGCGAGCGCGGCGGCGGCCCGGCGGTCGGGCTTCCCCGGCCCCCGCAGCGGCAGGGCGGGGACGACGACGACCCGCCGTGGCGCAGCCGCCGCGCCGAGCCGGTCGGCCACGTGCCGTCTGAGGTCGGCGAGCGGCGGGGGACCGTCCGGCCCGACGACCAGCACGGCGACGACCGCCTGCCCCCACTCGGCGTCCGGCACCCCGACGACGCAGGCCTCGCGGATGCCCGGCAGGCCGGTCAGCAGGTCCTCCACCGGACCGGGCGCCACGTTCACACCCCCGGTGACCAGCACGTCGTCGGCGCGGCCGGTCACGGTGAGCACGCCGCCGGCGAGCCGGCCGAGGTCGCCGGTGCGCAGCCACCGCCGGCCGTCGGCGTCCACCGTGAACGTCACGGCGTCCAGGTCGGGCCGGCCGCGGTAGCCGACGGCCAGCACGGGACCGGCCAGCCACACGCGCCCGGTCGCGTCCAGCCGGACGTCCACGCCGTCCAGCGGGCGGCCGTCGTACACGCAGCCGCCGCACGTCTCCGTCATGCCGTAGGTGGTCACCACCCGCACACCGGCCTCGCGCGCGCGGTCCAGCAGGCTGCCGGCCGCGGCCGCGCCGCCGACCAGCACGGCGTCGAACCGGCGCAGCGCCGCGGTGCCGGCGGCGTCGTCCAGCAGCCGCACCAGCTGCGTGGGGACCAGCGACGTGTACCAGGGGCCGCCGGGGGCCGTCCCGACGCCGGCGGTCACCGCGGCGGCGAAGCGGTCGGCCCGGAACGGGCCCGGCGGCAGCACCGTGGGTCCGGTTCCTGCGAGCACGGAGCGCACCAGCACCTGCAGGCCGGCGATGTGGTCGACCGGCAGGGCGAGCAGCCAACGACCTGGGCCGGCGAGCCGCTCGGCGGTCGAATCCGCCGAGGCGCGCAGCGCCGTCGCCGACAGCAGCACGCCGCGCGGGACGCCGGTGGAGCCGGAGGTCCGCACCACGAGGACGACGTCGTCGGGCACGCCGTCCTCGGGCAGCCGGCCGGCGGAGCGCGCGTCGTCGGTGCCGTCGGGCTCGCCGCCGTCGGAGCTGCCGCCGTCGGACCCCTCGGCGACGGGCAGGACCGCCGGCCCGTCGCCCTCGAGCGCCGCCCGCAGCGCTCCCACCAGGACGTCCGCTCGCGCTGGCAGCGCGCGGACGGCTCGGGACATGCCGCCACTGTAGGTCCGCCCTGGGGGCCACCCCGTCGGCGGAAACCTGGTGCGACGCGACCGCGGACCGACCCGCCGGGGCGGTCGTCCACCGTAGAGTGTCGGCCGTCCCGTCCCGAGGAGCTGCCGTGCCTGACGCCGTCCACGCCGTGCCCGTCCGGAGCGGCGACGCCGCACGCCCGCTCGCGCGGCGCACCGGCACGTTGCCCCGGCTGCTCGCCGCCGCCTCGACCGTCGCCGTGCTGGCGGCCCTGGCCGCCTGCTCCAACGGCGGCCCCGGACCGTCACGGAGCACGCCGGGGGACGTCACGGTCGGACCGAGCGTCGGCGTGCAGAAGCAGGCGGCCCCCACGGCCGCCGTGCCGGCGCGCTGGCCGCTGACCGGCGTCGCCGGCACGGTGGCGAACCGGCCGGCGCTCGCCGTCAAGATCGAGAACTCCCGCGAGGCCCGTCCGCAGACCGGCCTCGACCAGGCCGACATGGTGTGGGAGGAGGTCGTCGAGGGCGGCATCACCCGCTTCGCGGCGGTGTTCGACTCGCAGGTGCCGGCCGAGGTGGGACCGGTGCGGTCCGTGCGGCCGATGGACTCGACGATCCTCGCGCCGATGCACGGCCTCATCGCGTTCTCCGGCGGTCAGCCGGGCTTCGTGCAGCTGCTCTCCGACGCCGGGCTGCAGATCTTCTCGCAGGACCAGGGCGCACCGGGTTTCGCCCGCAAGTCCGGCGTCGCACCGGCACCGCACAACGTGTACGGCACACCGTCGACGTGGTGGTCCAACGCCGACGCGCAGCACCAGGCGCCGCCGGCCCCGCAGTTCGTCGTCGCGCGGCAGGCGTCCGCGGCGTCCGCCGTGGTGGCGGGTGCACCGGCCGGCGCGGTGAACATCACCATGAGCGGCTACTCGCAGCCGTCGTGGACCTGGGACGGCGGCAGCGGCACGTGGCTGCGGTCCGAGGGCGGCACGCCGGCGGTGGTGCGGTCCGGTGCACGCCTGGCGGCCACCAACGTGGTGGTGCTGCGCGTGACGTTGGTGGACACCGGCACCAAGGACCCGGCCGGCAACCCCGTGCCGGAGACGGTGCTGACGGGGTCCGGCGAGGCGCTCGTCGCGACCGGCGGCAAGACCGTCAAGGCGACGTGGACCAAGGGCGCCAAGCCGGAGGTCCTCAAGCTGACCGGTACGGACGGCCAGCCCGTGTCCCTCGCCCCGGGCAACACCTGGGTCGAGATGGTGCCGACCAACGGGTCGGTAAACGCGGGCTGAGCCGGGTCGAGGCACGTGGCCGCCGATCCCGCGCTCGAGGAGTTCGAGGCGCACCGCGCTCGGCTGTTCGGCATCGCCTACCGGATGCTGGGCTCGGCCGCCGATGCCGACGACGTGCTGCAGGACGCCTGGCTGCGCTGGCAGGCGGTGGACCGGTCGGCGGTGCAGGCCCCCGCGGCCTTCCTCGCCCGGACGGTGACGAACCTCTGCCTCACGGCGCTGACGTCGGCCCGGGCCCGTCGTGAGGTCTACGTGGGTCCGAGGCTGCCCGAGCCGGTGCTGACCGGTCCGGCCGGCACGGACCTCGGCCCGCTCGACCACGCCGAGCAGCGGGACAGCGTGTCGTTCGCCCTGCTCACGGTGCTCGAGCGGCTGTCCCCGCCGGAGCGGGCGGCCTACGTGCTCCGGGAGGCCTTCGCCTACAGCGCGGCCGAGGTCGCGGAGCTGATCGGCACGTCGGAGGCCAACGTGCGCCAGCTGCACGCGAGGGCCCGGCGCCGCGTCTCCGGGGCAGGCGCGGGTGCGGCGCCGCGCGAGGCGGATCCGGCTCGCCTGCGCGAGCTGGTCGAGACGTTCCTCGACGCGTCCCGTGGCGGCGACCTGGCCGCGCTCGAGGCGCTGCTCAGCGAGGACGTCGTCGCGCGTGCCGACGGCGGCGGCGTCGTCAGCGCCGGCCGCCGGCCGGTGGAGGGCCGCGAGAAGGTGGCCCGCTACGTCACCGGTGTGGTGGACCGCTTCGCCGCCGGGCTGCAGCGGGTGCTCGTCGAGGTCAACGGCGTGCCGGCGGCGGCCTTCACCGACGGCACGAGCCTCCGGGCCGTGCTGGTGGTGCAGACGCGCGACGGCCGCGTGTCGGCGCTGGACCTGGTGCTGAACCCGGACAAGCTCGCCCACGCCGAGCGGCAGCTGTCACGGATCGGGGCGCTGCCTGGTCGTGAGGGGTGACGAGAGGAGCACACCCATGACGACCACCCTGGTCACCGGCGCGACCGGCACGCTCGGCACCCCCACCGTCCTCCGGCTGCGCGCCGCCGGGCACGACGTCCGCGCCCTCAGCCGGCGCACCGGCCCGGGGCTCACCACCGGCGACCTGGTCACCGGTGCCGGTTTGGACCGGGCGCTCGCGGGGGTCGACACCGTGGTGCACCTGGCGACCGCCCCGCGCGCGAAGGGCGACGTCGAGGCGGCGCGGACGCTGCTGACGGCGGCGGCCGATGCGCACGTGCAGCACCTGGTGCTGATCTCGATCGTGGGGATCGACGGCATCCCGCTGGCCTACTACCGGGACAAGGTGGTGATCGAGCGGCTGGTGCGCCAGTCCGGGGTGCCGTTCACCATCCTGCGGGCCACCCAGTTCCACGGTTTCGTCGAGGCCCTGTTCACGGGTCAGCGTGCGCTGCCCGTCGTCGTCGCCCCGGCGTTCACCGTGCAGCCGATCGCGGCCGAGGAGGTCGCGGACCGGCTCGTGGAGCTCGCGTCCGACCGGCCGGCCGGACGGGTCCCGGACATCGGCGGTCCCGAGCAGCGCACCGTGCCGGAGCTGGCGCGGCTGTGGCGCGGCGCCGTGGGCGGCCGTCGTCCCGTGCTGCCCTTCGTGCTGCCCGGGAAGACGTTCGCCGGCTACCGCTCCGGCGCAGGGCTCGTGCCGGGTACGCCCTACGGCCGCGTCACGTTCGCCGACCACCTGGCGGCGCGCTCGGCGGCACGGCGCTGAGGTCCGGGGCCGCCCCGCCGGGCAGCACGCCCCGCGGGGCGGCGCCCGCCGAGGGTCGGCGACCGGTGGAGGCCTCCCTCAGAACGCGTACGGGAACCCGGACCAGTCGGGGTCACGGTGCTGCAGGAACGCGTCACGGCCCTCGACGGCCTCGTCGCTGCCGTACGCCAACCGGGTCGCCTCGCCGGCGAACACCTGCTGACCGGCCAGCCCGTCGTCGGCCAGGTTGAACGCGAACTTCAGCATCCGGATCGCCTGCGGCGACTTGGTGGCGATGATCCGCGCGTACTCCAGGCCCGCCGCCTCGATGTCGTCGTGCGCGACGACATCGTTCACCGCACCCCACTCGTAGGCCTGCTGCGCCGAGTACTCCCGGGCGAGGAAGAAGATCTCCCGGGCGCGCTTCTGCCCGACCTGCCGCGCCAGCAGCGCCGAGCCGTAGCCGGCGTCGAACGAGCCGACGTTCGCATCCGTCTGCATGAACCGGGCGTGCTCGCGGCTGGCGATCGTCAGGTCGGCCACCACGTGCAGCGAGTGCCCGCCGCCGGCCGCCCAGCCGTTGACCAGGGCGACCACCACCTTGGGCATCGTGCGGATCAGGCGCTGCACCTCGAGGATGTGCAGCCGCCCGGCCCGCGCGGGGTCCACGGTCGCCGCGGTGTCGCCGTCGGCGTACCGGTACCCGTCGCGGCCGCGCACCCGCTGGTCGCCGCCGGAGCAGAACGCCCAGCCACCGTCCTTGGGGCTCGGCCCGTTGCCGGTCAGCAGCACCGCGCCCACGTCGGACGTCGTGCGGGCGTGGTCGAGCACCGCGTACAGCTCGTCCACCGTGTGCGGGCGGAAGGCGTTGCGCACCTCCGGCCGGTGGAACGCCACCCGCACCACCGGCAGGTCCCGCTGACCGTCGGCCTGGCGCGCCACCCCGCGGTGGTACGTGATGTCGGTCAGCTGCTCGAAGCCCGGCACGGCGCGCCACCGGGACGGGTCGAAGGTCGCCGAGACGGCGGCAGGCTCGGGTGTCAGGGGCTGCAGGGCGACGGCGGGGGTCACGCCCGTCACCTTAGGCCGGGCGGTGCGGCCACCTGCTGCCGACCCGGACCGGCGGCGCCTGGCCGCCGGGCGCCCTGACCGCGTCGGCCGTACGGAAGGGCTCGAGCGCGGGTGCCTAAGGTGGCGGACGTGCCCGTCCCTGGAGACCTCGTCGTCTGGTCCGTCCCCATGCGCACCCGGTTCCGCGGGCTGACGTCCCGGGACGGCACGCTGGTGCGCGGCGACGCGGGCTGGGGGGAGTTCAGCCCCTTCTGGGACTACGACGACGACGAGTCCCGCCGCTGGTGGCTCGCGGCGCGGGAGGCGGCCGACCAGGGCTGGCCGGCACCGCTGCGCGACCGCATCCCGGTGAACGTCACCGTCCCGGCGGTGGACGCGGCCACGGCCCACCGCATCGTCCGCGAGTCCGGCGGCTGCACGACCGCCAAGGTGAAGGTCGCCGAGCCGGGGCAGTCGCCCGCCGACGACGAGGCGCGGCTCGAGGCGGTGCGCGACGCGCTCGGTCCGGACGGCGCCATCCGGGTGGACGCCAACACCGCCTGGGACGTGGACACCGCCGCCGCTCGGCTGACCGCGCTGGACCGTGCCGCCGGCGGCCTGCAGTACGCCGAGCAGCCGGTGCGCACGGTGGACGAGCTCGCGGCGCTGCGCCGCCGGACCCAGGTGCCGGTGGCGGCCGACGAGTCGGTGCGCCGGGCGGCCGACCCGCTGGAGGTCGCCCGTCGGCACGCCGCCGACGTGGTGGTGCTCAAGGTGCAGCCCCTCGGCGGCGTGCGGGCGTGCCTGCAGCTGGCCGAGCAGCTGGACCTGCCGGTGGTGGTGTCCTCCGCGCTGGAGTCCTCCGTCGGGCTCGCCGCCGGCCTCGCGCTGGCGGCGGCCCTGCCGGAGCTGCCGTACGCCTGCGGCCTGGCGACGGCGGCGCTGCTCACGCACGACCTGGTCACGGAACCGCTGCTGCCGCGCGACGGGGCGATCGACGTGCGCCGGCCGTTGCCCGAGCCGGACCTGCTGACGGCCGCCGCGGCGGCGCCCGACCTCGACGCCCGGTGGCGGGAGCGGGTCGCCCGCGTGGCAGGAGCGGTCCGGGCTCCTCGGGCATGATGGCGGCCGTGACCACCCCGTCGACCAACCCGTCGACCGCCGCCGCCCGCGTGCTCGTCCAGGCGCTGGCGGCGCTCGGCGTGCGCGACGTCGTGCTGGCGCCCGGCTCGCGGAGCGCGCCGCTCGCCTTCGCGCTCGCCGCGGCTGCCCTGCCGGACGACGAGCGGCCGCAGCACGCCCCGGCGCTGCGGCTGCACGTGCGGGTCGACGAGCGGGACGCGGCGTTCCTCGCCCTCGGGATGGCCAAGGCCTCGCCCTGGAGCGACGTGCCGACGGGGCCCGGCGACGGCCGTCCGGCGATGGCGCGGCCCGTGGCGGTGGTCACCACGTCCGGCACCGCCGTCGCGAACCTGCACCCCGCGGTCCTCGAGGCGCACCACGCCGGCGTCCCGCTGCTGCTGCTGACGGCCGACCGCCCGCACGAGCTGCGAGGCACCGGCGCCAACCAGACCACCGAGCAGCCCGGGATGTTCGGCTCGGCCGTCCGGCTCGCGGCGGACGTTCCCGCGCCGACCGGACGTCCGGACGAGGACCGCGACCTGCGCGCGCTCGCGGCCAGGGCGGTCGCGGCTGCCACGGGTGCCCGGACGGGTACGCCCGGGCCGGTGCACCTCGACCTGGCCTTCCGCGAGCCCCTGGTGCCGTCGCCGGACGACGAGGGCTGGCCGACGCCGTCCACCGCAGGCCTCAGCGTCGTCGAGCCCGTCGGCGGGTGGTCCGCGGCGGCCGGTGCGCCGCTGCCCGCGCTGACCGCCGCGATCCCGGCCGTCGTCGACCCCGCTGCCGCGCGCCGCCGGCGCTCCCGTGGCCCGGTGCCGACCGTCGTCGTGGCCGGCGACGGCGCCGGCCCGGCCGCACGCCAGCTCGCGGAGGCCGCCGGCTGGCCGCTGCTCGCCGAGCCGTCGTCCGGTGCGCGTGCCGGCTCGCGCGCGCTGACCACGTACCGCCTGCTGCTGGACGACGAGCGGCTGGGTGGCGAGGTGCGCCGCGTGGTGGTGCTCGGCCGGCCGACGCTGTCGCGGCCGGTGCAGCGGCTGCTCGCGGACCCGGACGTCGAGGTGGCCGTCATCGCCCCGCGCGGGGCGCCCTGGCCGGACGCCGCCCGCAACGCCGCGGCGGTGCTGCCCGAGGTCCCGGCGCGGTGGCGTCGCTCCGGTGCACCCCAGGGCTGGTGGGACGCGTGGCGCGCGGCCGACCAGGCGGCGCTCGCGGTGCTGGACCGTCTGCTCGGGGTGGACGACGCGGCGACGGCGGGCCGGCGAGGTCGTTCGTCGGCCCGGCTCAGCGGTCCCGCGGTGGCGAGGGCCGTCGCGGCCGCGAGCTCTCCGGCGGACGTGCTGGTCGCCGGCTCGTCGAACCCGGTGCGTGACCTCGACCTGGTCGCGCGCTGGGAGACGGCCCCGCTGGTGCTCGCCAACCGCGGGCTCGCGGGCATCGACGGCACCATCTCCACCGCGGCGGGGACAGCGCTCGCGCTGCCCGCGCGCCGCGTGCGCGCGTACGTGGGCGACCTGACGTTCCTGCACGACGTCGGCGGCCTGCTCAGGGGACCCGGAGAGCCGTCGCTGGACCTGCAGGTGGTGGTGGCGAACGACGACGGCGGATCGGTGTTCAGCACCCTCGAGCCGGGTGCGCCGGCGCATGCGGCGGTGTTCGAGCGCGTGTTCGGCACGCCGCACGGCGCCGACCTCGCGGCGCTGTGCGCCGGGTACGGGGTGCGGCACACGCGGGTGAGCGACCTGGACGGCCTGCTCCCGGCGCTGGCGGCGCCGGGGACCGGGCTCAGCGTCGTGGAGGTGCGGGTCGACCGCGCCGGCCGTCGGGCGCTCGGCGAGCGCATCGCCGCCGAGGTGGCCGAGGCCGTCCGGGAGCTGCTCTCCAGCTGAGCTGTGGGTGCCGTGCGGCAGGATCGTCGCCGGACACATGCCGAACTCGCAGCGGATTCCCAGGTTCGGTGGAGGCTCTCTCCAGCGCGAGGACGTCTCATGGTCGTGACAAGGAGGGGACCCATGACCACCACTGATTCGCCCGGACCCGACGGGACCGACCGCCCCGAGGGTGCGCAGCAGCCGCCGGCGGACCAGGGACCGCAGGGGACGGCCGACGCAGGCCAGGAGCCCGCGACCCAGCCGGAGCACCCGCAGGCCGCGGACACGCAGGCGCTGCCCGTCGAGCACCCCACGCAGCCGCTGCCCACCTCGCCGCAGCAGCCCACGGCGCAGCAGCCCACGGCGCCGCAGGCGCCGGTACCGCCGCAGGCCGGCCACACCTACCCGATCCGCAGCTACGGCGGGTACCCCGGCCAGCCGGGCCAGCAGCCGTACGGCGGCACCGGTCAGCCCGGCCAGCAGCCGTACCCGCCCGTGGCAGGCAGGCCCTACGCCCAGCCGTACCCGGGCCAGGCGTCGGGCCAGCCCTACGGGGGCCAGCCGTACCCGGGCCAGCCCTACCCCGGTCAGGCGTACGCCGGCCAGGCGTACCCCGGCCAGGCGTACCCGCCGCAGGGCACCCAGGGCCAGCCGTACGCCGGCTACGACCCGTACGCCGGTCCCGGTCAGCCGACCGGCACGGCCGAGGCGGCCGAGGTCGACCCGAACGCCCCTCGCGGCAGCGCGCCGCGGCGGCGGTGGCTGCCCCTGGTCGCGACGCTGGTCGTGGTGCTGCTCCTCGCCATCGGCGCGGTCGCCGTGGCGTCGCGCAGCGGTTCGCGCAGCACGGCGGGCGGCGGATCGCACCCGGCCTCGCTGGCGACCATCGGGCACTCGGGCTCGAGCTCCGTGCCGGTGTCCGGCTCCAGCTCCCAGAACCCGAACTGGCCGGCCGTGGTGCAGGCGGTGCACTCGTCCGTGGTGGCGATCTCCGTCACCACCGCCTCGGGCCAGGCCGAGGGGTCGGGCGTGATCATCGACTCCAAGGCGCACGTCCTCACCAACGACCACGTCGTCTCCGGAGCCCAGAACAACACCGTCCAGGTGACGCTCGACGACGGTCGGCTGTTCGAGGCCACGGTCGTCGGCACCGACCCGACCACCGACCTGGCCGTCGTGCAGCTGAAGAACGCGCCGAACGACCTGACCGTCGCCCAGTTCGGCGACTCGGGCAAGGTGGCCGTCGGCCAGGCGGTGATGGCGGTCGGCAACCCGCTCGGCCTCGCCAACACCGTCACCACGGGCATCGTGTCCGCCGTCGACCGTCCGGTGTCCACCTCGGAGTCCGGCGGCCAGCCGGTGGTGACCAACGCCATCCAGATCGACGCCGCGATCAACCCGGGCAACTCCGGCGGACCGCTGTTCGACGCGCAGGGCCAGGTGATCGGCATCACCTCGTCCATCGCCACCACGTCCAGCCAGTCCGGCTCGATCGGTCTGGGCTTCGCCATCCCGGTGAACCTGATGAAGAACATCGCGGCGCAGCTGATCGACTCGGGCTCCGCCAAGCACGCCTACCTCGGGGTGTCCCTCAAGGACGGTACGGCCACGGCCGACGGCGTCACCCGGCGCGGTGCCGCGGTCCAGTCGGTCAGCCCCGGTTCGCCCGCCGCGTCGGCCGGCATCCAGAACGGTGACGTGATCGTCGCCATCGACAACAACCCGACCGGGGGAGCGGAGTCGCTGACGGCCTTCGTGCGGGCGATGACCTCCGGCCAGCAGGCCACGCTGATGGTGGTCCGCAGCGGCAAGGCGATGGACGTCAAGGTCACCCTTGCCACCAAGCAGGAGACCGCTACTCAGAACGGGTCCGGCTCGGGCTCCAACGGCTCCAACGGCTCGAACGGCTCGAACGGCTCCAACGGCCAGACCGCCCCGGGCAACCTCAGCCCCGAGCAGCTGTGGCAGTGGCTGCAGCAGCAGGGCGGTGGCAACGGCGGCAGCAGCCCCAACCAGGGCTGACGAGCGCCCAGCACGGCGGACGGGCCGGCCCCGGGGTTCAGCACCCGTGGCCGGCCCGTCGTCGTCCGATCCTCGTCCGCCCTGGCGGTGGTCAGTCCGAGCCGAGCGCCCAGCGCATCGGCACCAGCTTCGCCTCCGACTCGGCGAGCTCCGCCGCCGGGTCGGACGCCGCCACCACACCGCACCCGGCGAACAGCCGCACGCGCCGCGGGTCGTCCGGGTCCACCCGCCCGGACCGCAGCGCGATGCCCCACTCGCCGTCGCCGTCGGCGCCGAACCACCCGACCGGACCGGCGTACCGCCCCCGGTCCATCCCCTCGATGCGGGTGATCAGCGCACGCGCCGCCTGCGTCGGCGTGCCGCACACGGCAGCCGTCGGGTGCAGGGCCGCGGCCAGTGCCAAGGACGAGGGGTGCGGACGGCCGTCGGCCGGTGTCGCCAGCACGCCCGTCACGTCCGAGGCGAGATGCAGCACGTTCGGCAGCGACAGCACGAACGGCACGTCCGGCACGTTGCTCGACGAGCAGAACGGTGCCAGCGCCCGGGCCACCGAGGCCACGGCGTACTCGTGCTCCTCGAGGTCCTTCGAGGAGTGCGCGAGGATCGCCGCGCGGGCCATGTCGGCCGCGTCGTCCCCGGTCCGCCGGATGGTCCCGGCCAGCACGCGGGAGGTGACCAGCCCCTGGTCGGAGCGCACCAGCAGCTCGGGCGTCGCCCCCACCATGCCGTCCACGCTGAACGTCCAGCACGAGGTGTAGCGGCGGGCCAGCCGCTGCAGCAGCCAGCGCACGTCCACCGGCTCCTCGGCGGTCGCCTCGACGTCCCGCGCGAGCACCACCTTGTCCACCTCGCCGGCGCGGATCGCGGCGACACCGGCGCTGACGACGTCCGGCCACTCCTGTGCCGGCACCGCACCCTCGGCGTACGTCACCGTCCCGGGGGACCGCGGTGCCTCATCGGCACCCTCCGCCGCGACGTCGGCCAACCGTGGTGCCGCGCCGAGGTGCCCGCCGGTCGTCAGCGTGGTCAGCCACGCCCGACCGTCCCGTCGGCCCACCACCACCTGCGGCACCACCACCACGCCGCCGGCGGGGGAGTCGTCGTCGAAGGCGAACGAGCCGAACGCCACCGGACCGGTCCCCGGCAGCCGTACCTCGTCCCGCACCACGGCGTGCGCCAGCACCTGGTGCCAGGCGCGCTCGGCGGCGGCGAACCGGTCGGGCCCGTGCACCTCCAGGCGCATCGCCTCGCCCCACGCGACCAGCCCGTCTCCGCGCCGCACCCAGGCGAGCGGGGCCTCGGCGGGCAGCAGCCCCAGCAGGTCGGCCGCGCGATCGGCGAGGTCGGCGGCGGCGGACGGCGCCGCGAGCGCGGACCCGGGCGGCTGCGCCAGGTCGTCGAGCGGGACGGTCCGCACCACCAGCGGGAGGGACGGCGCGGACGGCGCCGAGGACGTGATGCTCATCGCCCGTCAGCGTAGGTGCTGGCGCACCGCACCCGCGCACGGGGGCCCGAGGCTGAGGTCGGGCCACGACCACCACGCCTCGCACCGCCGGTCCCGTCAGCCGGACCTGCGACGATGTCCCCATGCCTCGTGCCAGCCTGGACAAGCAGACCCACGACGTCGCGGCGATGTTCGACGCCGTCGCGCACCGCTACGACCTGACCAACGACGTGCTGTCGATGGGTCAGGACCGGCTGTGGCGGCGCGCGACGCTCGACGCGGTCGGGGCGCAGCGGGGCGACACGGTGCTCGACCTGGCCGCCGGCACCGGCACCTCCGCGGAGCCGCTCGCCGACCGCGGGGTGCGCGTGGTGGCGTGCGACCTGTCGCTCGGCATGCTCACCGAGGGTCGCCGCCGACGTCCCGACCTCGCGTTCGTCAATGGTGACGCCCTGGCCCTGCCGTTCGCGGACGGCTCGTTCGACGCGGTGACGATGTCGTTCGGGCTGCGCAACGTCCCGGACGTCGACACGGCGCTCGCGGAGCTGCTGCGCGTCACCCGGCCGGGCGGCCGCCTGGTGGTCTGCGAGTTCAGCCGTCCGACCAACCCGGTGTTCCGGACGGTCTACACGCAGTACCTGGTCCGGGCGCTGCCCCGGGTCGCGGCGGCCGTCGCCAAGGAGTCCGACGCCTACACGTACCTGGCCGACACGATCCAGGCGTGGCCGGACCAGGCGGCCCTCGGCCGGCAGATCAAGCGTGCCGGGTGGTCGAAGGTGGCGTACCGCAACCTCTCGGGGGGCATCGTGGCGCTGCACCGGGCGACGCGGCCGGAGGACGCATCGTGACCGTTCCGGCCGCGGACGGAGCCTCGAGGCCGACCGCATCCAGGCCGCGTCACCGCAGGTAGAGGCTGGTATCCGGGACCACCGTCCCGCTCCGGACCCTCAACTAAGCCAAGCCTTCGCAGACATGCCCAGAGGCGCTGGTTACACTCGCCGGGGGTCGCACGTGAACATCGTCACAAGATGGGGACTTCGTGGTGGACGCAGCACACGATGACGCAGACGTCGTCGTCGTCGGCGCCGGTCCAGCGGGTTCCTCGACGGCCTTCTGGGCGGCCTCGGCCGGCCTCGACGTGCTGCTCGTCGACAAGGCGACCTTCCCCCGCGACAAGGTCTGCGGCGACGGCCTGACGCCCCGCGCCGTCGCGGAGCTGGTGCGCATGGGCGTGCCGCTGCGCGAGCAGGACGGCTGGATCCGCAACCGCGGCCTGCGCGTGCACGGCGGCGGCCACACCATCGAGCTGCCGTGGCCGGAGCTGTCCAGCTACCCGTCCTACGGCCTCGCCAAGGCGCGCACCAGCCTCGACGCGCTCTTGGTCGACCACGCCCGCGCCGCCGGTGCCAAGGTCCTCGAGGGCACGCGGGTCACGGGCCCGCTGCACGACGAGCGGACCGGTCGCGTCGTCGGCGTCACCGCCCGTACCGCGGACGGGAGCGAGACCACGTACCGTGCGCCGGTCGTCGTCGCCGCCGACGGCGTCTCGTCCCGCCTGGCCACCGCGCTCGGCCGCACCACCCGACCGGACCGCCCCATGGGGGTGGCCGTCCGCACCTACTTCCGCTCCCCCCGCCACGACGACCCGTGGATGGAGTCCCACCTCGAGCTGTGGGACGGCGAGCCCGGTCGCAGCAACCTCATGCCGGGCTACGGCTGGATCTTCGCCCTCGGTGACGGGACCGTGAACGTCGGGCTCGGCTCGGTCAGCTCCACCAACGCCGCCACCAAGGTGGACTACAAGGCGCTGTTCGCCACCTGGATGGCCAACACCCCCGCGGAGTGGGGGTTCACGCCGGAGAACCAGATCGGTCCCGTGCGCGGCGCCGCGCTGCCGATGGGCTTCAACCGCGGGCCGCTGTACGGCAACGGCGTGCTGCTGGCCGGCGACGCCGCCGGCATGGTCAGCCCGTTCAACGGCGAGGGCATCGCCTACGGCCTGCAGGCGGGTCGCGTGGCGGCCGACGCGATCGCGCAGGGGCTCGCCCGCGGCTCGGCCGCGGGGCGCGAGCGCGCGCTCGCCTCGTACCAGTCCCGCATGAAGGACGACCTGGGCGGGTACTACACGCTGGGGCGTACGTTCGTCCGGCTGATCGAGCACCCCGAGGTCATGCGCGTCTGCACGCGTTACGGTCTGCCCCGGCCGCTCGTCATGCGCTTCACGCTCAAGCTCCTCTCGGACTGCTACGAGCCGCACGGCGGCGACGTGGTGGACCGCGTCATCGCCGGGCTGGCGAGGATGGCCCCGGCAGCATGAACCACCGTCTTTCCGCACATCCCGCACGGCATCTCGTACGGCCCCGGTCGAGGAGGGCTCACCGATGAACAACCCCTACGTCCCGCTGCTGTGGATGATGGCGATCGCCGCCGTCATGGCGCTCGGCGGCGTCGGAGCCTCCGCGATCCTGGGTCCCAAGCGGTACAACCGCGCGAAGCTCGAGGCCTACGAGTGCGGCATCCAGCCCACCCCGCACGCGGTCGGCGGCGGCCGGTTCCCGGTGAAGTACTACCTGGTCGCGATGACGTTCATCATCTTCGACATCGAGGTGGTGTTCCTCTACCCGTGGGCCGTGACGTTCACCGAGCTCGCGATGTTCGGGCTGATCGCGATGCTCGGCTTCCTCGCCCTGATCACGGTGCCGTTCGTCTACGAGTGGCGGCGGGGCGGGTTCGAGTGGGACTGACGGCCGCCCCGGCGGGTACGCGAGGCATGCGGACGACGACGAGCTCAACGAGAACGGAGGCCTGAGATGGGTCTGGAGGAGGGCGCACCCCAGGGGTTCCTGCTGACGTCCGTCGAGACGCTCGTCGGGTACTTCCGCAAGGCGTCGCTGTGGCCGGTGACGTTCGGCCTGGCCTGCTGCGCGATCGAGATGATGGCGACCGGCGGTCCGCGGTTCGACATCTCCCGGTTCGGCATGGAGGTGTTCCGGGCCTCGCCGCGGCAGTCGGACCTGATGATCGTCGCCGGCCGGGTCAGCCAGAAGATGGCCCCGGTGGTGCGGCAGGTCTACGACCAGATGCCCGAGCCGAAGTGGGTGCTGTCGATGGGCGTGTGCGCCTCGTCGGGCGGCATGTTCAACAACTACGCGATCGTGCAGGGTGTCGACCACATCGTCCCCGTGGACATCTACCTGCCCGGCTGCCCGCCGCGCCCGGAGATGCTGATCCACTCGATCCTGGCGCTGCACGAGCAGATCCAGAACTCGCCGCTCGGCGTGGACCGCAAGCAGGCGGCCGCCGCCGCCGAGCGCGCCGCGCTGGAGGCCACGCCCACCTCCCACATGACGGGCCTGCTGCGATGACGCCCCCGAAGAAGAAGGACGCCACCGGTCAGTCCGAGGTCGGCACGACCCCGCCGGACACCCGCGCACCCGTCGAGACGCCGAAGGACGCGACGCGCGACGAGCCCGCGAGCTCCGCGCCGACGGGTGAGAAGGCGGACGCAGCGAACGCTGCGAAGCCGGGGGAGGCCACCACCCCGGCGGCTGCCGCCGCGCAGTCGACCTCCGCCGCGGCCGCCGAGGTCGGTGCCGCCAACATCCCGGCCACCGCGGTCGCCGTCCCCGCCGGCACCCCCACCCTCGAGGTGGTCGACGTGCGGCACGGCATGTTCGGCGTGCACGGCTCGGGCGACACCTCCGGCTACGGCGGCCTGGTCGCCACGGTGGCGCTCCCCGGCCCGAGCGAGCGGCCGTACGGCGGCTGGTTCGACGAGGTCGTCGACGTGCTGGCCGAGGTGCTGGACGAGTCGGGCACCGGGTTCGCGAACGCGGTGCAGAGCGTCGTCGTCGACCGCGGCGAGCTGACGCTGAACGTCGCCCGCGAGCACGTGCACGAGGTGGCCCAGGCGCTCCGCGACGACCCCGACCTGCGGTTCGAGATCAGCCTCGGCGTCAGCGGCGTGCACTACCCGCACGACGAGGGCCGCGAGCTGCACGCCGTGTACCACGTGGTGTCGGTGACCCACGGCCGCCGCCTCCGCTTCGAGGTCGCCGCCCCGGACGCCGACCCGCACATCCCGTCGGTCGTCGACGTGTACCCGGCCAACGACTGGCACGAGCGCGAGACGTTCGACTTCTTCGGCATCGTCTTCGACGGCCACCCGGCGCTCGCACGCATCGAGATGCCGGACGACTGGCCGGGCCACCCGCAGCGCAAGGACTACCCGCTCGGTGGCATCCCGGTCGAGTACAAGGGCGCGACAACCCCGCCCCCGGACCAGCGGAGGTCGTACACGTGAGCACGCAGGCACCGCACCGGCCGGGCGTCCCGCACGCCACCGGCCACATCGTCGACGACCAGACCGCCGGCATCCCCACCTTCGAGGCGTCCGGCGGCGACTGGTCGGACATCGCCGAGGAGGCTGCTCGCCTCGGCGAGGAGCGCATCGTCGTCAACATGGGCCCCCAGCACCCGTCGACCCACGGCGTGCTCCGGCTCATGCTCGAGATCGAGGGCGAGACGGTCACCGAGGCCCGTGCGGGCATCGGCTACCTCCACACGGGCATCGAGAAGAACATGGAGTTCCGCACCTGGACCCAGGGCGTGACCTTCTGCACCCGGATGGACTACCTCGCGCCCCTGTTCCAGGAGGCCGCGTTCTGCCTGGCCACCGAGAAGCTGCTCGGCATCACGGACGACGTGCCGGAGAAGGCCTCCGTCATCCGCGTGATGATGATGGAGCTGAACCGGATCGCGTCCCACCTGGTCTGCCTCGGCACCGGCGGCAACGAGCTCGGCGCCACCACGATCATGACGCTGGGCTTCCAGGCCCGCGAGGAGATCCTGCAGATCTTCGAGCTGATCACGGGCCTGCGGATGAACCACGCGTACATCCGTCCGGGCGGTGTGGTGCAGGACGTCCCGCCGGGGTCGATCGACACCATCCGCGAGGCGCTGGTCGGCGTGCGGCACTACCTCGGTCAGCTGCAGAAGCTGATGCTGGCCAACCCGATCCTCAAGGCGCGGCTCGTCGGCGTCGGCTACCTGAACCTCGCCGGCTGCACGGCTCTGGCGCTGACCGGCCCGGTGCTGCGGTCCGCCGGCCTGCCGTACGACGTCCGCAAGGCGGCCCCGTACAGCGGGTACGAGACGTACGAGTTCGACGTGCCGACCGGCACGGGCGCCGACGCCTGGGACCGGATGATCGTCCGGTTCGAGGAGTGCTGGCAGTCGATCCACATCGTCGAGCAGACGCTCGAGCGGCTGCAGAAGCTGGGCCAGGCACCGGTGATGGTCGCCGACAAGAAGATCGCGTGGCCCGCGCAGCTCGCCATCGGCACCGACGGCATGGGCAACTCGCTGGACCACATCAAGGAGATCATGGGCACCTCGATGGAGGCCCTGATCCACCACTTCAAGCTGGTCACCGAGGGCTTCCGGGTCCCTGCCGGGCAGGCCTTCGTCTCGGTGGAGCACCCCCGCGGCGAGCTGGGCTGCCACGTCGTCTCCGACGGCGGCACGCGGCCGTACCGGGCCCACTTCCGGGACCCGTCGTTCAACAACCTGCAGGCGGTCTCGGTGATGTGCGAGGGCGGCAACCTGGCCGACGTCGTCGTCTCCGTCGCCTCGCTCGACCCCGTGCTGGGAGGGGTGGACCGCTGATGTCCGCAGACACGACCGGTCCTGTGCCGGGCCACGTGACAGGCCAGGTCACAGGCCGCGTCCACGGCCAGGCGCACCGCGCCGGGTACGACGAGGAGACCCGCGCCCGGCTCGCCGCCGAGTCGGCGCAGATCATGGCCCGCTACCCGCAGCAGCGCTCGGCGCTGCTGCCGATGCTGCACCTGGTGCAGGCCGAGGACGGGTACGTCAGCCCCCGCGGCATCGCGTTCTGCGCGCAGCAGCTGGGGATCAGCACCGCCGAGGTCTCAGCCGTGGCGACCTTCTACACCCAGTACAAGCGGCACCCGAACGGCGACTACACCGTCGGCGTCTGCACCAACACGCTGTGCGCGGTGATGGGTGGCGACGCGATCTGGGAGGAGCTCGAGGAGCACCTCGGCGTCGGGCACGACGAGACGACGGACGACGGCGCCATCACGCTCGAGCGCATCGAGTGCAACGCGGCCTGCGACTACGCCCCCGTGGTGATGGTCAACTGGGAGTTCTTCGACAACCAGACGCCGGCCTCCGCGGTGGAGCTGGTGGACACGCTGCAGGCGGGCCGCCCGGTGCACCCGACCCGCGGTGCCGACACCGTGGTGCCGTTCCGCGACATGAGCCGCGTGCTCGCCGGCTTCCCGGACGGGCGTGCGGACGAGGGCGTCGGTGCCGGACCCGCCACCCTGGTCGGCCTCGAGGTCGCGCACGAGCACGGCTGGGCCGCGGCGCCGTTCGGCGACGAGAAGGGCGCACGCCGCCCGTCCGAGGCGAAGGAGTCCTGATGACCACCCTGACCCCCGTGCTCAGCGCCCACTGGGACGCGGACAAGTCCTGGACCATGGCCACCTACGAGAAGAACGGCGGCTACAAGGGCCTGCGCGCCGCGCTGGCGATGGAGCCGTCCGCGGTGATCGCCGCGGTGAAGGACTCAGGCCTGCGCGGCCGCGGCGGCGCCGGCTTCCCCACCGGCATGAAGTGGAGCTTCCTGCCGGCGCCGGACGGCGGCCCCCGCTACCTCGTCGTCAACGCCGACGAGTCCGAGCCGGGCACCTGCAAGGACATCCCGCTGATGCTCGCCAGCCCGCAGGAGCTGATCGAGGGCATCGCGATCACGTCGTACGCCATCGGCTGCCACCACGCGTTCGTCTACGTGCGCGGCGAGGTGCTGCACGTCGCCCGTCGGCTGCACCAGGCCGTCGCCGAGGCCTACGCCAAGGGCTACCTCGGCAAGAACGTCATGGGCACCGGCTTCGACCTCGAGGTCACGGTGCACTCCGGCGCCGGCGCGTACATCTGCGGCGAGGAGACGGCCCTGCTCGACTCGCTCGAGGGCCTGCGCGGTCAGCCGCGGCTGAAGCCACCGTTCCCCGCGGTCGCCGGTCTGTACGCCCGCCCGACGGTGGTGAACAACGTCGAGACGATCGCGTCGGTGCCGGGCATCCTGCGCGGCGGTGCGTCGTGGTTCACCGCGATGGGTACCGAGCGGAGCACCGGTCACGGCCTGTTCAGCCTCTCGGGGCACGTGCAGCGGCCCGGGCAGTACGAGGCGCCGCTCGGCATCACCCTGCGCGAGCTGCTCGACCTGGCCGGTGGCGTCCGCGAGGGTCACCAGCTGAAGTTCTGGACGCCGGGCGGCTCGTCGACGCCGATCTTCACCGCCGAGCACCTCGACGTCCCGCTCGACTACGAGTCGGTCGGCAAGGCCGGCTCGATGCTCGGCACCCGTGCGCTGCAGATCTTCGACGAGACCACCTCGGTGGTGCGCGCGGTCACGCGGTGGACCGCGTTCTACAAGCACGAGTCCTGCGGCAAGTGCACGCCGTGCCGCGAGGGCACCTACTGGCTGCTCCAGGTGCTCCAGCGCCTCGAGGCCGGCCAGGGTGCCGAGGGCGACATCGAGCTGCTGCTCGACCAGTGCGACAACATCCTCGGCCGCGCCTTCTGCGCGCTCGGTGACGGTGCGACCAGCCCGATCACCAGCGCCGTGAAGTACTTCCGCGAGGAGTTCGAGGCCGGCATGCACACCCCGGCCGACGTCCTGTTCCCCCCGGAGCGCAGCTCCCTGTTCGCGTACACGCCGCGTCCCCGCAAGGCGCAGCTGGCGGGAGTGCACTGATGACCGTGACCTCATCCCGTACGGATGCGGCGACGCCGCTGGTGCCGCAGGCACCGGCCGCCGTGCCGGCCGTCCCCGCGGCGACCGTGACGTTCAGCATCGACGGCATCGAGACCACCGTGCCCAAGGGCACCCTGGTGATCCGCGCCGCCGAGGAGCTGGGCATCGCGATCCCGCGGTTCTGCGACCACCCGCTGCTCGCGCCCGTCGGCGCCTGCCGGCAGTGCCTGGTCGAGGTCTGGGCACCCGGCCGTGACGGCAACCTGTCCAAGATGCCGAAGCCGCAGCCGTCGTGCGCGCTCGAGGCGACGCCGGGCATGCAGGTCAAGACGCAGCACACCTCCGCCGAGGCCGACAAGGCCCAGCACGGGGTGATGGAGTTCTTGCTGATCAACCACCCGCTGGACTGCCCGGTCTGCGACAAGGGCGGCGAGTGCCCCCTCCAGAACCAGGCGATGAGCAACGGTCGCGCGACCAGCCGGTTCATCGACGTCAAGCGGACGTACCCCAAGCCGATCAACGTCTCGACGCAGATCCTGCTGGACCGCGAGCGCTGCATCCTGTGCCAGCGCTGCACGCGGTTCTCCGAGGAGGTCGCGGGCGACCCGTTCATCGACCTGCAGATGCGCGGTGCCGTGCAGCAGATCGGTACGTTCGACACGCACGTGCTCGACTTCGCCGGCGAGGCGCCGGCGGGACCGGCCACCCTGGACGTCAGCGGCAAGCCGTTCTCGTCGTACTTCTCGGGCAACACGGTGCAGATCTGCCCGGTCGGCGCCCTGACCTCGGCGGCGTACCGGTTCCGCTCCCGCCCGTTCGACCTGGTGTCGACGCCGAGCATCGCCGAGCACGACTCCAACGGGTCGGCGATCCGCATCGACCACCGCCGCGGCGTGGTGCTGCGCCGGCAGGCCGGGGACGACCCGGCGGTGAACCAGGAGTTCATCACCGACAAGGACCGTTTCGCGTTCACCTGGCAGGTGGCCGCCGACCGGCTGACCACCCCGCTGGTGCGCCGTGACGGCGAGCTGGAGCCGGTCAGCTGGCAGGAGGCGCTCGACGTCGCCGCCGACGGGCTGGCCGCCGCGCAGCGTGCCGACGGCACCGCCCACGGTGTCGCCGTGCTCCCCGGTGGCCGCGTCACGCTCGAGGACGCGTACGCCTACTCGAAGTTCGCGCGCACCGTGCTGGGCACCAACGACGTGGACCACCGGGCCCGTCCGCACTCGCCGGAGGAGGAGCAGTTCCTCGGCCACGCCGTCGCGGGCCGGACGCTCCAGGTGACCTTCTCCGACCTGGCGTCGGCCCCCGCGGTGCTGCTGGCCGGTCTCGAGGCGGAGGAGGAGGGCGGCATCCTGTTCGTCCGCCTCCGCCAGGCCGTCCGGGCCCGCAAGCAGCGCGTGCTGTCGGTGGCGCCCTTCGCGACTCGCGGTCTCGAGCGGCTGTCCGGCACGCTGCTGCCGGCCGCGCCCGGCACCGAGGCCGAGGTGCTGGACGGTCTGGTCGCCGGCTCGTCCGACTCCCTGCTGTCGGACGCGGCTGCCGCGCTGACCGCCCCGGGAGCCGTGGTGCTGGTCGGTGAGCGGCTCGCCGGTGCACCCGGAGCCCTGTCGGCCGCCCTGCGGCTGGCCGAGCGGACCGGCGCGAAGCTCGCGTGGGTGCCGCGCCGTGCCGGTGAGCGCGGCGCGGTCGAGGCCGGCACGCTGCCGGGTCTGCTGCCCGGCGGACGTCCGGTGGACGACTCGGCGGCCCGCGTCGACCTCGCCGCCGTCTGGGGCGTCGACAGCCTGCCCGCCGAGCGCGGCCGGTCGCTGACGGAGATCCTCGCTGCGGCCGAGGCCGGGCTGCTCGGCGGCCTCGTCGTCGGGGGTCTCGAGCTCGCGGACCTGCCCGACCCGGCGCAGGCGCGCAGGGCGCTGGAGGCGGTCCCGTTCGTCGTGTCGCTCGAGGTGCGCGCCTCCGAGGTGACGGCGCTGGCGGACGTGGTCCTGCCGGTCGCCCCGCCGGTGGAGAAGGCCGGCACGTTCGTCACGTGGGAGGGCCGTCCGCGGCCGTTCCCGCAGGCGCTGGCCAGCCACCAGATGGCCGACCACCGCGTGCTCGACCTGCTGGCCGACGCGCTCGGCGAGCCGCTCGGGCTGCAGACCGTCGCCGCCGTGCACGCGGAGCTGGACCAGCTCGGCGGCTGGGACGGCGCCCGGGTCCCGGCCCCCGCCGTCGACGCCGCGCAGCCTCCGGCCGTGCCCGACGGGTCGGCCGTGCTGGCCACCTGGCACCAGCTGGTCGACGCCGGCCGGCTGCAGACGGGTGAGCCGTTCCTGGCCGGCACCGCCAAGCGGCCGGTCGCCCGCGTGTCCGCCGCCACGGCCGCCGCGGCCGGCGTGGCGGACGGCGGGTCGTTGACCGTCGCCACGCAGGCCGGGAGCATCACGCTGCCGGTCCTGGTCACCGACATGCCGGACCGGGTGGTCTGGCTGCCGACCAACTCGGTCGGCAGCGCGGTGCGGGACGCGCTGGGGGCGGACGCCGGAGCGGTGGTGCGCCTGAGCGCCGCCGCGCTGGACATCGTCGGCGGGGTCACCGCCGACGCGACGGGTGAAGGGGTCACGGCGTGAACGCGCTCAGCGTGGCGGCGGCCGTCGGCGGTGCGCCGACCGGTGCCGACTTCAGTCACGACACGTGGTGGATCTGGGCGATCAAGGCCGTCGCGATCCTCGTGTTCATGCTGCTGTCGGTGCTCTTCGCCATCTGGTTCGAGCGCCGCGTGGTCGGCCGCATGCAGGTGCGCCCCGGCCCCAACGTGCACGGCCCGTTCGGTCTGCTGCAGTCGCTCGCGGACGCGATGAAGCTCCTGGTCAAGGAGGACATCGACGTCTCGGCGGCCGACAAGATCGTCTACCTGGTCGCGCCGATGATCGCGGTGTTCTGCTCGCTGCTCACCTACGCGGTGATCCCGATGGGTCCCCAGGTCAGCATGTTCGGCCACAGCACGCCGCTGCAGCTGACGGACTTCCCCGTGGCGACGCTCTACATCCTCGCGTGCGCCTCCGTCGGCGTGTACGGCATCGTGCTCGGCGGCTGGTCGTCCAACTCGACCTACCCGCTGCTCGGCTCGGTCCGCTCCACCGCCCAGGTGATCAGCTACGAGCTCGCCATGGGCCTGTCGCTGGTCAGCGTGTTCGTGCTCGCGGGCTCGATGTCCACGTCGCAGATCGTCGACTCGCAGATCCGCGTGTGGTGGTTCCTGCCGCTGCTGCCGGCGTTCGTCATCTACGTGATCTCGATGGTCGGCGAGACCAACCGCCTGCCCTTCGACCTCCCCGAGGCCGAGGGCGAGCTGGTGGGCGGCTACACCACCGAGTACTCCTCGATGAAGTTCGCCTGGTTCTTCCTCGCCGAGTACATCAACATGCTCAACGTCTCGGCCGTGGCCACCACGCTGTTCCTCGGCGGCTGGCGGGCACCGTGGCCGCTGACGGCGATCGACCACGGGGTGCTCAACACCGGCTGGTGGCCGCTGCTGTGGTTCCTCGCCAAGGTCTGGCTGCTGATGTTCTTCTTCGTCTGGGTGCGCGGCACGCTGCTGCGGTTCCGGTACGACCAGTTCATGAAGCTCGGCTGGAAGGTGCTGATCCCGTCCGCCCTGGTGTGGGTGGTGTGCGTGGCCGTCGTCCAGGGCGTGCGCCAGTTCACCCACCTGCAGCTGAGCACGCTGCTGTACGTGCTGGCCGGGCTGGTGATCGTCGGGCTGATCGTGTCGTTCCTCATCCCGGAGAAGAAGCCCGAGCAGCGCGCGGCACCGGTCAAGGAGTTCGACCCGTACGCCGACGGCTACCCCGTCCCGCCGCTGCCCGGTCAGGTGCTGCCGCCCTCGCCGCGCGCCCAGCGCCGGATGGCCGTGCAGACGGCGACGGACGCGACCGCCCCCCAGGTGACGCAGGAGGTGCCACGTGGCTGAGCCCACCAGGCCGACGCCGAAGAAGCCGACGCCGAAGAAGCAGAGCGGGACGAGCGCGACCGGCAAGACGCCGGTCGCCCGCCCGTCGGCCACCCCGGTCCGTCGGCCCGCCGGCACGCCGGCGACCAAGCCCGCCGCGGGCCGCGAGGTCGGCGCCCCGGCCCAGGGCTACACGTCCCGGATGCCGGGGTCGACGGGCCTCCAGGCCGCGCTCGCGCCGGTCGCCGGGTTCGGCGTCACGCTGGCCAACCTGTTCCGGCCCACGGTGACGGAGCAGTACCCGTCGGAGAAGATCCCGCCGAAGCCGCGGTTCCACGGCCGTCACCAGCTCAACCGCTACGCGGACGGCCTGGAGAAGTGCATCGGCTGCGAGCTGTGCGCGTGGGCGTGCCCGGCTGACGCGATCTACGTCGAGGCCGCGGACAACACCCCCGACGAGCAGTACTCGCCGGGAGAGCGGTACGGCCGCGTCTACCAGATCAACTACCTGCGCTGCATCCTGTGCGGCCTCTGCATCGAGGCCTGCCCGACGCGTGCGCTGACGATGACCAACGACTTCGAGCTCGCGGGACCGACCCGCGCCGGGCTCATCTGGGAGAAGGAGGACCTGCTCGCGCCGCTGCGCAACGGGATGCTCTCCTCCCCCCACCCGATGGTGGAGGGCACCACGGACACCGACTACTACAACGGCGCCGTCACCGGTCCGACCGAGCAGCAGGAGGCGTGGGTGACCGAGAACCGGCCCGACGACCCGTCGCTGCCCGCCAACGTCGCCAAGGGCGTGCCGCCGGCACCCCGCGGCGAGACGGCGCAGGCGCAGGCCGACCTCACCGCAGCCGCGATCCGGCAGGGCACCCGATGAGCGCGCTGGTCGCCCTCGTCCCCGCCTCGCTGACGGGCGCGGGGGTCACGACGACGGGTGAGGCGATCCTGTTCTGGACCCTCGGCCCGATCATGGTGATCGCCGCCCTCGGCCTGCTGTTCGCCCGCAAGGCGGTGCACGCGGCCCTGTCGGTCGTCGTGGTGATGATCAGCCTGGCGTTCCTCTACGTCGCGCAGGACGCGGTGTTCCTCGGGGTCGTCCAGGTGGTCGTCTACACCGGCGCCGTGATGATGCTGTTCCTCTTCGTGCTGATGCTGGTCGGCGTCGACACCTCCGACTCGCTGGTGGAGACGCTGCGCGGGCAGCGGGTCACCGCGCTGCTCGGCGGGATCGGCCTGGTGGTGGTGCTGGCCGGCGTCGTGGGCCGCGCGACCTACGGACCCGCGAAGGGCCTGACGGCGGCGAACGCCGACTCGAACCCCGTCGAGCTGGCCCGGATCGTCTTCGGCCAGTACGTCTTCGCGTTCGAGGTGGTCGGCGCGCTGCTGGTCACCGCGGCGCTCGGCGCGCTGGTGCTGACGCACCGCCGCCGCCTGACGGCCCGCGTGACGCAGAAGGAGCGGGCCGACGCCCGAGTCCGCAACGGCCACACGCTGACCCCGCTGCCCGCCCCCGGCGTGTACGCGCGGCACAACGCGATGGACGTGCCGGCCCTCGGCGCCGACGGTCAGCCCCTGGACATCTCCGTCCCGCGCGTGCTGCGCGTGCGTGGCCAGGAGGCCGACGCCGCCGAGTACGCCGCGCGCATCGACCGGGTGCTCGCCGGCGGCTGGGCCTCCGGTGGCGGCGCGTTCACCTCGGCGACCCAGATCGGCCCGGTCGGCGGCACCACGCCGCCCGAGGCGGCGGACCACGAGGCCGCCGTCGTCGGCGCACCGGTGCCTGGGGTGCACGCCCCGAGCGGACCGCAGGACGCCGGGGACGCGACCGTGCAGGACCAGCGGACGGAGCCCAAGCCGTGAGCCTGACCCACTATCTCGTCCTCGCGGCGATCCTGTTCTCCATCGGCGCCCTGACGGTGCTGCTGCGACGCAACTCGATCATCGTCTTCATGGGCGTCGAGCTGATGCTCAACGCGAGCAACCTCGCGCTGGTGACGTTCGCCCGGCTGCACGGCAACCTGACGGGCCAGGTGCTGGCCTTCTTCGTCATGGTGGTCGCCGCCGCCGAGGTGGTCGTCGGGCTCGCCATCATCGTCGCCATCTTCCGCACCCGGCGCTCCGCGTCGGTCGACGACGTCAACCTGCTGAAGAGCTGAGGGCCGGCACGTGCATCTGTTGACCGAACTGGTCGCCTCCGCCTCCCCGGTGGACGGCGGCTCCGTCTCCTACGCATCGCTGCTGGTGGGCCTGCCGCTGGCGTCCGCCGCCGTGCTGCTCCTGCTGGGGCGGCGTGCCGACCGCTGGGGCCACTGGGTGGGCGTGCTCGCCTCCGGCGCCGCCTTCCTGCTCGGCCTCGTCGCGTTCATCACCGTGCTGGGCCGCCCCGCCGACCAGCGCGTGCTCGACGTCAAGCTCGGCACCTGGATCGACGCCGGCTCGTTCCACCTGAACGCCGGCCTGCGCGTCGACCCGCTGTCGCTGACGTTCGTCCTGCTGGTGACCTTCGTCGGCACGCTGATCCACGTCTACTCCGTCGCCTACATGGAGCACGACGTCGACCGCCGCCGGTTCTTCGCCTACCTCAACCTCTTCGTCGCGGCGATGCTGCTGCTGGTGCTGGCGGACTCGTACCTGCTGCTGTTCGTCGGCTGGGAGGGCGTCGGTCTGGCGTCCTACCTGCTGATCAGCTTCTGGAACTACCGGCTCGACTACGCGGTGGCCGGCAAGAAGGCGTTCGTCGCCAACCGCATCGGCGACCTGGGCCTGATCATCGGCATGGGCATGATCTTCGCCAAGGTCGGCGCGCTGGACTTCACCACGGTGCACGCCGCGGCGGCGTCCGGGTCGAAGGACACCGCGCTGTGGACGGGCGTCGGCCTGATGCTGCTGCTCGCCGCGTGCGGCAAGTCGGCGCAGTTCCCGCTGCAGTCCTGGCTGGGCGACGCGATGGCCGGCCCGACGCCGGTGTCCGCGCTGATCCACGCCGCGACGATGGTCACGGCCGGCGTCTACCTGGTGGTGCGGTCGAACGCGATCTTCGACGCCGCGCCCACCGCTCGGCTCGTCGTGACGATCGTCGGCGCGATCAGCCTGCTGTTCGGCGCGATCGTCGGCTGCGCGAAGGACGACATCAAGAAGGCGCTGGCCGCCTCGACGATGTCCCAGATCGGCTACATGATCCTGGCGGCCGGCCTCGGCCCCGTCGGCTACGCGTTCGCGATCCTGCACCTGGTGACGCACGGCTTCTTCAAGGCCGGCATGTTCCTCGGTGCCGGTTCCGTGATGCACGCGATGGACGACCAGACGGACATGCGGTTCTTCGGCGGCCTCGGGCGCTCGATGAAGATCACCTGGCTGACGTTCATGGCCGGTGCGCTGGCGATCGTCGGGATGTTCCCGTTCTCCGGGTTCTTCTCCAAGGACCCGATCATTGAGGCGGCCTTCGTGCCGACCGACGGGCAGCCGTGGCGCGCCTGGCTGTTCGGCACGGTCGCCCTGCTCGGCGCCGCGATCACGGCCTTCTACATCGCGCGGCTGTTCTTCATGACGTTCGAGGGCACCAAGCGCTGGACCGACAAGGCGGACGGGTCGCACCAGCACCCGCACGAGGCCCCGGCGCTGATGACCGTGCCGATGATCATCCTGGCGGTGGGCTCCGTCGCACTGGGCGGCATCCTCGCGACGGGCTCGCGGTTCACGCACTGGCTGGAGCCGTCGGTCGGCGCCACCGACCACGCCGAGCCGGTGATCCCCGCGCCGGTGCTGATCGCGCTGAGCCTGCTCGTCGTCGTGATCGGCGTCGTCATCGCCTGGCGCCGGTACGCCGTCGCCGCGGTGCCCACCACGCCGCCGCTCGGCACCACCCTCACGCGGGCCGCCCGCAAGGACCTGTACCAGGACGTCGTCAACGACGGCGTGCTGGTGGTCCCCGGCCAGGTGCTCACCCGGTCCCTCGTGTACGGGGACCGGGCCCTGGTGGACGGCGCCGTGTCCGGCCTCGCCAAGGGGACGGTCGCCTCCGGCGACCTCGCCCGCCGTCCACAGACCGGCTACGTCCGCTCCTACGCCTCGACGATGCTCCTGGGCCTGGTCGCCCTGGTGGTCGTCGTCCTGGCCCTGCAGAGCTGACGGGAGAGCAGCGACCGATGTCTTCCTTCCCCTGGCTCACCGTCCTGGTGCTGCTGCCCCTGGTCGGCGCCGTCGTGCTGTGGGTGCTGCCCGCCGCGCCACGCAACGTCGTCCGGCCGGTGGCGCTGGCCTTCGCGATCGCCGAGCTGGTGCTGACCGGCCTGGCGTTCCTCGCCTTCGACACCCACCGTGCCGGCGAGTACCAGCTGACCGAGGTGCACAGCTGGATCCCCGCGTTCGGCGTCTCCTACGCGGTCGGCGTCAACGGCGTCGCGCTCGCGCTGATCGGCATGTCGGTGCTGCTGGTGCCGCTGGTGGTGCTCGCCGCCTGGCACGAGCAGGGCAGCACGGCGTCCGCGTCGAACAGCCTGCGTCGCTACCTCGCGCTGGTGCTCGCGCTCGAGGCGTTCGTCGTCGCGGTGTTCGCCGCGCGCGACGTGTTCCTCTTCTACATCCTGTTCGAGGCGATGCTGATCCCGGTCTACTTCATGATCGGCAGCTACGGCGGGCCCCGACGGCGCTACGCCGCGGTGAAGTTCCTGCTGTACTCGCTCGCCGGTGGGCTGGTCATGCTGGTCGGCGTCATCGCGCTGTACCTCAAGGGCCCCGGCGGGCCGCAGGGCTTCCTCACGCAGAACCTGGTCGGCCTGCACCTGGACCCCACCACCGAGCGGCTGCTGTTCGTCGCGTTCTTCGTCGCGTTCGCCATCAAGGCGCCGATGTTCCCGGTGCACACCTGGCTGCCCGACGCCGCCGAGCAGGCACCCGCCGGCACCTCGACGCTGCTGGTCGGCGTGCTCGACAAGGTCGGCACCTTCGGGATGCTGACGCTGTGCCTGCCGCTCTTCCCGAACGCCTCGCGCTGGGCCGCCCCGGTGGTGATCGTCCTGGCGGTGGTGTCCATCCTGTACGGCGCCCTGCTGGCGATCGGCCAGCGTGACCTGCTCCGGCTGGTGGCGTACACGTCGGTGTCGCACTTCGGCTTCATCGTGCTCGGCATCTTCGCCTTCACGTCGACGTCCGTCGCGGGCTCGTCGTTCTACATGGTCAACCACGGGTTCAGCACCGGCGCCCTGTTCCTGCTCGCCGGGTTCCTGATCTCGCGCCGCGGGTCGCAGCGGATCGACGACTTCGGCGGGCTGCAGCGGGTCACCCCGGTGCTCGCGGGCCTGTTCCTGGTGGTCGGCCTCTCGGCGCTCGCGCTGCCCGGACTGTCGCCGTTCGTGAGCGAGTTCCTGGTGCTGGTCGGCAGCTTCCCGGCGGTGCCGGCCGCCGCGGTCGTCGCCAGCATCGGCGTGGTGCTCGCCGCGCTCTACATCCTGTGGACCTACCAGCGGATGTTCACCGGACCCGTGCGGCCCGGTCTGGACACCATGAAGGACGTCAGCACCGTGGAGCGGTGGGCGATCGGCCCGCTGGTCGCCGTCATGCTGGTGCTCGGCTTCGTGCCCGGGCCCGCGCTGAACCTGGTCCGCCCAGCCGCGCAGACCACCGTGCAGAACGTCGGCGTCGCCGACCTGCCGGCCGTCGCATCCGAAGGGACCGCCAAGTGATCGCCGCTGCCTTCACCGCGCCGAGCGTCGCCTGGACGGCGCTCGCCCCGGTGGTCGTCGTGCTGGGCGCCGCCGTGGTCGGTGTGCTGGTCGAGGCCTTCGTGCCCGACCGGCTCCGCCGCACCACCCAGGTCGCTCTCGCGATCGCCGCCACGGCCGGTGCGCTGGTCGCCGTCATCGCCCTGTGGGGCGGGGTGCACCGCTCCGGCGGCACCGTCGTGCTCGGCGGTTCGCTGCTGGTGGACGGCCCGACCCTGGTGCTCTGGGCCACGCTGGCGCTGCTCGGTCTGCTGTCGGTGCTGGTGGTCGCGGACCGCACCCAGACCGGCGAGGACTCGTTCGCGCCGCTCGCTGCGGCCGTCCCCGGCTCGGAGTACGAGGAGCAGGCCCGCCGTGCGGGGCTGGCGCAGACCGAGGTCTACCCGCTGACGCTCTTCGCCCTCGGCGGGATGATGGTGTTCCCGGCGGCTGGTGACCTGCTGACGCTGTTCGTCGCGCTCGAGGTGCTGTCGCTGCCGCTCTACCTGCTGTCCGGCATGGCGCGCCGCCGCCGTCTCCTCTCGCAGGAGGCGTCGATGAAGTACTTCCTGCTCGGCGCCTTCGCCTCGGCGCTCCTGCTGTTCGGCATCGTGCTGCTGTACGGCTACAGCGGCTCGATCCGGTACGCCGACATCACGGCCGCGACGGGCACCCCGGGCGGGACCGAGGGGCTGCTGCTGGTCGGCACGGTGCTGCTGTTCGCGGGCCTGCTGTTCAAGGTCGGTGCGGTGCCGTTCCACATGTGGACCCCGGACGTCTACCAGGGCGCCCCGACGCCCATCACGGGCTTCATGGCCGCGTGCACCAAGGTCGCGGCGTTCGGCGCGATCCTGCGGATCGTCTACGCGATGCTGCCCGGGATGGCGTGGGACCTCGGCGCCCTGCTGTGGATCGTGGCGATCGCCACCATGGTGGTCGGCACGGTCGCCGGCCTGGTGCAGAACGACGTGAAGCGGCTGCTCGCCTACTCCTCGATCGCGCACGCGGGCTTCGTGCTCACCGGCGTCGTCGCGCTGCACCAGCGCGGCATCACGGGCGTGCTGTTCTACCTGGTCGCGTACGGCCTGGCGACCATCGGCGCGTTCGCGATCGTCTCGCTGGTGCGGGAGCGCAGCGGCGACTCGATCACGGGTGAGGCGACGGCACTGTCCCAGTGGGCCGGACTGGGCCGGTCGCACCCGGTGCTGGCGCTGACCTTCACGCTGTTCCTGCTGTCCTTCGCCGGCATCCCGCTGACGGCGGGGTTCATGGGGAAGTTCGCGGTGTTCTCCGCGGCGGTGGCCGGCGGTGCCTGGCCCCTCGCGCTGATCGGCGTGCTCGCCTCGGCGGCGGCCGCGTTCTTCTACGTCCGGATCATCGTGCTGATGTTCTTCACGGCGGCGCACGAGGAGACGGCCGAGGCTGTGGTCGAGGACGGGGCCGTCGCGGGCGGGGAGGGCCTGCCCGCGGCCGCGCCCGACGAGCTGCTCACGGCGGACGTCGCCGCCGGTGGGACAGCCACTGCGGTCGCGGTCGCCCCGACGCTCACCGAGCGGGCCACCGCGACGGTCGTCGTCCGGTCCGAGGGCTTCGCGGCGGTCGCGATCGCGGTCTGCGCCGTCGGCACCATCCTGCTCGGCGTGTTCCCCACCCCGGTGCTCGACCTGGTCGACGCGGTGGCGCGGTTCCTGCAGTGACGGCTGTCCGCCGCTGCGCCGCCACCGGGTCCGGAAGATAGGTTCATCCCGTGACGACGACGACGGCCTTCGCCCTCGCCGACCCCGAGCTCTCCGCACGACTGACGGAGCGGCTCGGCACGGTCGAGGCGCGCCTGCGTGAGGCGGTGGCGACCACCGACCTGCTGGTCGGCGCCACCAGCACGCACCTGGTCTCGGCCGGCGGCAAGCGGCTGCGTCCCCTGCTCACGCTGCTGACGGCGGAGCTCGGCGACTCCGACCGCTCGCAGGTGATCGACGGCGCCGTGGTGGTCGAGCTGACCCACCTGGCGTCGCTGTACCACGACGACGTGATGGACGACGCTCCGCTGCGCCGCGGCGCTCCCGCCGCCCACGAGGTGTGGGGCAACTCGATCGCCATCCTCACGGGCGACCTGCTGTTCGCCCGGGCGTCGCAGGTGGTCGCGCACCTCGGTCAGCCGGCGCTGACCCTGCAGGCGGACACGTTCGTCCGGCTCTGCATGGGGCAGATGCACGAGACGGTCGGGCCGGCGACGGGGGAGGACCCGGTCGAGCACTACCTGCAGGTGCTCGCCGACAAGACGGCGTCGCTGATCGCGACCTCGGCGCAGTTCGGCGCGATGCTGTCCGGCTGCTCGGCGGAGGTGGTCGCGACCGTGGGACGGTTCGGCGAGCTGATCGGCCTGGCGTTCCAGCTGGCCGACGACGTGCTGGACCTGACCTCCGACGGGTCGCTCAGCGGCAAGACCCCCGGTACCGACCTGCGTGACGGCGTGCCGACCATGCCGGTGCTGCTGCTGCGCGCGCGGGCGGCGGGTCCCGACGCCACCGACGAGGACCGTGCGGCGGTGGCCCTGCTGGACTCCGACCTGTCGGACGACGACCGGCTGGCCGCCGCCGTGGCGACCCTCGGACGGCACCCGGTGGTGGAGGAGACGCGGCAGCGCGCCCTTGCCGTGGCGCGTGCCGCCGTGGCCGAGCTCGCACCGCTGCCGGACGGCCCCGTCAAGGAGTCCCTGGTGCAGTTCGCCGACGCGCTGGTGGACCGCGCGGCCTGACCCGTCCTGCGCCGGTCCGGGCACCGCTGCGGCGCGTACCGGGGGCGGGGGAGCGGCCCCGTCGGGCACCGTCACGGGCCGGTCATCGGGTGGTCAGCGCTCCGCCCGGCCCTCGCTATGCTGACCGACGTCCACCTGGTCGTCGTCGGAGAAGACCGCATGAGCGCAGCTGACCCGGCGCCCCGGGAGGGCGGTCCGACGGTGCGGGTGGGCGCCGCCAGCCACCGTGGCGGTCGCCTGGACAACGAGGACTCGTACCGCGCCGGTGACGGCGTGTACCTGGTCGCCGACGGCATGGGTGGGCACGAGGCGGGCGAGGTCGCCAGCGCGACGGCCGTCGAGTCCCTGGGCAGCCTGACGGGCGGCACCCCCGACGAGGACGACGTGCGCGCGGCGCTGCGCACGGCGCACGAGCGCGTGCGTGCCCTGCCGGTCGGTGGTGAGCGGCGCCCCGGGACGACGGTGTCCGGTGTGGTGCTGAGCGAGCGCGACGGGTTGCCGTGCTGGCTGGTGCTCAACGTCGGCGACTCCCGCACCTACCGGATGGTGGGTGGCGTCCTCGAGCAGCTGACCACCGACCACTCGCGCGTGGCGGAGCTCGTGGCGACCGGGTTCCTCGACCCGCAGGACGTGTCCCGGCACCCCGAGCGGCACGTGGTGACGCGCGTCCTCGGCGGTGGCTCTCCGGACGTCGAGCCGGACGTGTTCGCGCTCCCCGTCAGCCCCACGGAGCGCATCGTCGTGTGCAGCGACGGGCTGTCCGAGGCGATGCCGGACGCCCGGATCCAGGCGGAGCTGCGGGCGCACCCCGAGGCGCAGCAGGCGGCCGACGCCCTGGTCGCGGCGGCGCTGGCCGTCGGCGCCCGGGACAACGTCACGGTCGTCGTCGTCGACGTCGTCGGCTGACCCCTGCCGGGTGGTCGCCCTGCCCGCGGGGGCGCCTCAGCGCTCCGCGACCGACTCGCAGTCCCCGCTCGCGTCCACGGCCGCACGAGCCTCGAGCACCTGCGTCCGCCGGTGCCGCAGACCGTCCACCGCCAGCATCACCAGGGCCACCCACACGAGCCCGAAGCCCCACCACCGCGCGGGCGGCATGTGCTCGTGCAGCAGCAGCACGCCGGTGAGGAACTGCAGCACGGGCGTCAGGTACTGCAGCAGCCCGATCACGGACAGCGGCAGCCGGCGGGCGGCGCTGTTGAACAGCAGCAGCGGGACGGCGGTCACCACGCCCGCGGAGGCGAGCGCCGCGGCGTGCCAGCCGCCGTGGCCGGTGAACGAGCCGGTGCCGGCCACCTGCAGCCACACCAGGTAGCCGGCAGCCACCGGGGTGAGCACCAGCGTCTCGGCCGCCAGGCCCGGCAGGGCGCCGACCGAGCGGCCCACCTGCTTCTTGATCAGCCCGTACAGCGCGAAGCTCGCCGTCAGGGAGAGGGCGATCCACGGCACCCGTCCGTAGCCGACGGTGATCACCACGACTGCGGCCGCGCCGAACGCCAGCGCCACCCACTGCACCCGGCGCAGCCGCTCCCGCAGCACCAGAACGGCGAGGCCGACGGTCACCAGCGGGTTGATGAAGTAGCCGAGCGCGTCGTCCACCACCTGGTCGGTGAGGATGCCGTAGACGAACACCAGCCAGTTGATCGCCAGCAGCACCGCGGCGACCCCGAGGGTGGCCAGCGTGCGCGGTCGGCGCAGCAGCTCGGCGAAGGGGCGCCAGCTCCGGGTGGCGACCAGCAGCAGCAGGCAGAAGAGGAGCGACCACACCACCCGGTGGGCGATGATCTCCACCGCGCCGGACGGCTGCAGCAGCGGGAAGTAGAGCGGCAGGCCGCCCCAGAGCAGGTACGCGCCGATGCCGGCGGCCAGGCCGCCCCGGCCGGGCCGGGCTGCGGCGGTGGCTCCGTCGGTCGGGGCAGGGATCGTCCGCTCGTCGGCCACCGGCTGACTGTAGGTCGTGCCACCCACGCGGGCACCGGGCGTCCGTCCGCATGCGAGACGTGCTGGCGGGCGCCGAGGGGGTCCCGCCTAGACTGGCCGGCAGCTACCGAACCCCCTCGCGGAAGGTCCCTTCGTCCCGTGACCACCACGCCCTTGCGCGTCGCCGTCGTCGGCGCCGGGCCCGCCGGAATCTACGCCTCCGACATCCTGGCCCGGTCCGGCCTGGACGTCAGCATCGACCTGATCGAGCGGCTGCCGGCCCCGTTCGGGCTGGTGCGCTACGGCGTCGCCCCGGACCACCCGCGGATCAAGCAGATCATCGTCGCCCTGCACAAGGTGCTGGAGCGCGGGGACATCCGCCTGCTCGCCGACGTCGACTACGGCACCGACCTGACGCTCGACGACCTGCGGCAGCACTACGACGCGGTCATCTTCGCCACCGGTGCGATCCGGGACGCCGGCCTGCGGGTGCCCGGCGTCGACCTGGTCGGCTCGTACGGTGCCGCCGACTTCGTCTCCTGGTACGACGGGCACCCGGACGTGCCGCGCACCTGGCCGCTCGAGGCCCGCGAGGTCGCGGTGATCGGCGCCGGCAACGTCGCGCTCGACGTGGCGCGGATCCTCGCCAAGCACCCGGAGGACCTGCTGCCGACGGAGGTGCCGCCCAACGTCTACGAGGGTCTGCTGGCCAGCCCGGTGACGGACGTGCACGTGTTCGCCCGCCGCGGTCCGGCGCAGGTGAAGTTCTCCCCGCTGGAGCTGCGCGAGCTGGGCCACGTGCCGGACGTCGACGTGATCGTCTACCCCGAGGACTTCGACTTCGACGAGGGGTCGATGGCCGCCATCCACTCCTCGAACCAGACCAAGCAGGTGGTCAAGACCCTCACCGACTGGACCCTCAAGGAGCCGGAGGACCTGACGGCGAGCCGCCGGATCCACCTGCACTTCCTGCAGCGGCCGGTCGAGGTGCTGGGGGAGGACGGCCACGTCGTCGGCCTGCGGACCGAGCGCACGGCGCTCAACGGAGACGGCAACGTCACCGGCACCGGCCGCACCGCCGACTGGCCCGTGCAGGCCGTCTACCGGGCCGTCGGCTACTTCGGCTCGCCGCTGCCGGAGCTGCCGTTCGACGAGGTCGGCGGGGTAATCCCCAACCGCGAGGGTCGGGTGGTGGACGACGGCGGCGACGCGCTGCCCGGCCTGTACACCACCGGCTGGATCAAGCGGGGTCCGGTCGGCCTGATCGGGCACACCAAGTCGGACGCGACGGAGACCGTCGCGCACCTGCGCGAGGACGCCGAGGCGGGGCTGCTGCCGCCGGCGACGGAGCGGGACCCGCAGGCTGTGACCAAGCTGCTCGACGAGCGCGGTGTCGATGCGATCGAGTGGTCCGGGTGGCAGCTGCTGGACGCGTACGAGCGGGCGCTCGGCGAGGTGCAGGGGCGCGAGCGGGTCAAGGTCGTGCCTCGCGAGGAGATGGTGGACGTCTCGTTGGGCCGCCGCGGCTGACCCGCTCCGGGGCCCTCGGGGCGTCCCGGGAACGCCCCGAGCGGAGCGGGCGTTGTCACGCACAGGACGCCGGTACGCGTCGGCCCGCAGGGGCCGCCCGGCGCCGTGCACGGATCAGGAGCTCGACGCGACCATGAGTCATCGGCACTTCAACGGTCTGAAGACCACCGCGCTGTTCGGCGGCATGTGGGCGCTGCTGCTCGGCATCGGCTGGCTGCTGGGCCGCGGCACGCCGCGCTTCCTCCTGCTGTTCACCGCGATCGGCCTGCTCAGCACGGCGTACAGCTACTGGGCCTCGGACAAGATCGCCATCCGCGCCATGCGCGCCCGGCCGGTCAGCGAGCTCGAGCAGCCGGGCATGTACCGGATCGTGCGGGAGCTGTCGACCAGGGCCCGGCAGCCGATGCCGCGGCTGTACGTCTCGCCCACCTCGTCGCCGAACGCCTTCGCCACCGGCCGCGACCCGGCGCACGCGGCCGTCTGCTGCACGGAGGGCATCCTCGGGATGCTCGACGAGCGTGAGCTGCGTGGCGTGCTCGGTCACGAGCTGATGCACGTCTACAACCGGGACATCCTCACGTCCTCGGTCGCGGCCGCCGTGGCCGGCGTCATCACGTCGCTGGCCCAGTTCGCGCTGTTCTTCGGCGGCGGATCCGACCGGGACCGCGGCGGCAACCCGATCGCGGGCCTGGTGATGGTGCTGCTGGCGCCGCTCGCCGCCACGATGATCCAGCTGGCGATCAGCCGGACCCGCGAGTACGACGCGGACGAGGACGGCTCGTCGCTCACCGGCGACCCGCTGGCGCTGGCGTCAGCCCTGCGCAAGCTCGAGGTCGGCACCAACGCCCGTCCGCTGCCGCAGGAGCAGAAGCTGGTGGACGTCTCGCACCTGATGATCGCCAACCCGTTCCGCGGCGCCGGCGTGGCGAAGATGTTCGCCACCCACCCGCCGATGGCCGAGCGGATCGCCCGGCTCGAGGCGATGGCGGGCAACCAGGGGCCGATCACCCGGTACTGAGCCGGCGCGCGCGGCGGAAGGGCAGGGGCGGGAGACGGCCGGGGCGCGGGTGTCGGACCTCACCGGCAGACTGCCGCCCATGGACCCCAAGGACGCCCTGCGGCACTACCTGGACGAGCAGCGCACCAGCCTGGTCGGCAAGCTCGACGGGCTCGACGAGTACGCGATCCGGCGCCCCCTGACACCGACCGGCACCAACCTGCTCGGGCTCGTCAAGCACGTCGCATGGATCCAGCTGGGCTACTTCACCATCGTGTTCGGCCGGCCGCCGGGTCGCGTGGCGCCGTACGAGCGCGAGGGCGGCAACCCGGACGACGACATGTGGGCGCAGGCCGACGAGCCCAGGGACGCGATCCTCGAGCTGCACCGGTACTCCGCGCAGCAGGCGGACGCGACGCTGGCCGAGCTGCCGCTGGACACCCCCGGCGTGGTGCCGTGGTGGCGGCCCGGGCACCAGGAGGTGACCCTGCACCGGATCGCGGTGCACGTGATCGTCGACACGTCCCGGCACGCCGGCCAGGCGGACATCCTGCGCGAGACGCTCGACGGGCGCGTCGGCATGAAGCCGGACGACCCGAACATCCCCGGGCGCACGCCGCAGGAGTGGGCGGAGTACTGCGGCCGCATCGAGGCCGCCGCCCGGACCGCAGCCGGCCTGCCGTCCGTCTGACGGGTGGGCCCCGCGGGCTCAGCGGTAGTTGACGAACTGCAGGGCGGCGTCCACGTCCGCGCCCTTGAGCAGAGCGATCGTCGCCTGCAGGTCGTCCCGGCTCTTGGCCGAGACCCGCAGCTCGTCGCCCTGGATCTGCGTCTTGACGCCCTTGGGCCCCTCGTCGCGCACCAGCTTGGCCAGCTGCTTGGCGACCTCGGAGGACAGGCCCTCCTTGATCGACGTGACCAGGCGGTACTCCTTGCCGGACGGCTTCGGTTCGCCGTCGCCGAGGTCGAGCGACTTCAGCGAGATGCCGCGCTTGATCAGCTTGGTCTCGAAGACGTCGAGCACCGCCCGGACCCGGTCGGCCGAGTTGGCGACCAGCACGATGGTCTCGCCGCTCCAGGCGATCGAGGCGCCGACGCCCTTGAAGTCGTACCGCTGGGCGATCTCCTTCGCCGCCTGGTTGAGCGCGTTGTCGACCTCCTGCCGGTCGACCTTGCTCACCACGTCGAACGACGACTCGCTCGCCATGCCTGTGCCTCCCTCGCGCCACCGGGGCGCCGTCGTCGTCCACCCCTGGCACGGGTGGCCCTCGCGAGTTGCTATCCTTCCATCCGCGCGTTCGCGTCGGCTCGCCCGGACGGTCCTTCGGGATCAGGGTGGGCGTCGGGGACGGGTTGGCCGAGGCGGGTTACCCGAGTGGCCAAAGGGGGCTGACTGTAAATCAGCTGGCAACGCCTACGGGGGTTCGAATCCCTCACCCGCCACGCACGGACGGGGCGTCTTCTCCGCGGAGAGGGCGCCCCGTTCGCATGCCGGAGCTCGCTCGTCGGACGCGGCCGGACGGGCACGCCCCGCCGCCGCGGTGGACGCCAGACCGGGGGCCGACCGGGCTGCGTGGCACGGCGCTCGCCGGCTCCACGCGCGATTTCGCCGCCCCCGGCCCGCCGTGTACTCTGATCCGCGCCGCCCCGATAGCTCAGTCGGCAGAGCGTCTCCATGGTAAGGAGAAGGTCAAGGGTTCGATTCCCTTTCGGGGCTCTCTGGTGTGTTGCCGGTCAAGTCGCCTCGGCGGCTGGCCGCACCACCGGCGCGGCGGGGTAGCTCAGGTGGTTAGAGCACACGGCTCATAATCGTGGTGTCGCGGGTTCGAGTCCCGCTCCCGCTACAGCACGGCAGGCCCGGAGTTCCTCGGAACCCGGGCCCTTGTCGTCTCTCCGGGTCAGAGCCCGAGCCGCTCCGCGATCGCCCGCAACGCCGGCAGCACGTCGCCGGCGGCCGGCACGACCTGGACGCACACGTGGTCGGCGCCCGCGTCGAGGTGCTCACGGACCGCCGTCGCCAGGGCTGCACCGTCACCGTGCCGGACGATCGCGTCCACCAGGCGGTCGCTGCCGCCGTCAGCGACGTCGGACTCGGAGAACCCGCCCCGGCGCATGGTGCTGACGTAGTTGACCATCCCGAGGTAGGACCGCAGGAAGTCGCGGGCGTCGCGCCGTGCCGCCTCCACCTCCGTCCCGAGGACCACGGTCTGCTCGGGCGCCACCAGGGCTGCCGGTCCGAGCGCCGCGCGCGCCTGCGCCGTCTGCGGCGGGATGGTCAGGTACGGGTGCGTCCCGGCGCTGCGCTCACCTGCGAGCGCCAGCATCCGGGGACCGAGGGCGGACAGCACCCGGCGGTCGGCCGGGACGCCGTGCGCGTCGAGCACGTCGACGTAGCGGGCCATCGCGTCGAGCGGTCGCTCCCGCTGGGGGGTCGCCTCCCGGTGGCCCGAGCCGATGCCGAGCAGCAGGCGGCCGGGGTGGCGCCGCTCGATGCGCTGGAAGGAGTCGGCGAGCTCCTCGGCACCCGACCTCCAGATGTTCACGACCCCGGTGGCCACCGTCAGCGACGCCGTGGCGTCGAGGAACCGCTCGGCCGCCCCCAGGTCGGCGCCCGGGCTGCCACCCAGCCAGAGCGTCCGGTAGCCGAGATCCTCGATCTGCACGACGACGCCCGCGTCGAGGCCGCCGACGCGGTGCCACACGCCTACCGTGCCGAGCCGGTCACTCCATCCCATCGCGGCCTCCCGCCGTCGTGCGTGCGGCTGCTCAGCCGGTGGTCCCGGTCAGCCGGTGGTGCAGGCACCCGAGGGAACCGTCGCGCTGAGGCCCGGGGCGCGCGCGACGACGGGCAGCAGCTCCGTGGGGGTCATCGCGTACGCCAGGTCCGGGTTGGAGTCGGAGCGGGCGAACACGATGCCCGCCACCGTCCCGTCGGTGGTCAGCAGCGGTCCGCCCGAGTTGCCGGGTCGGACCACCGCGGCCAGCGCGTAGATCTCCCGCTCGGAGTCGCCCTGCCCGTGGATGTCCGGCACCTTGGCGGTGCTCACGGCCAGCACGCGGGCGCCGCCGGACGTCAACGGGCCGCCGTAGGGGTAGCCCTGCACCACCGCGACGGCGTCGCGAGCGAGCGTCGGCACGATGGGCAGCGGCGCGACGCCCAGGTGGTCGACCGCGATCACCGCCAGGTCGTTCACCGGGTCGAGGTAGACCACGCGCCCCACCTTCGCGCGCTGCCCGGGCAGCTCGACGACGGGCTTGTCCACCCCGGCGACGACGTGCGCGTTGGTCACCAGCCGGTCCGGGGCCACGACGAACCCGGATCCGCTGGAGCTGATGCCGCACGCGTAGGCGGTGCCCTGGATGCGGGCCACGGCCTTGGACGCCTGCGCCAGCTGCGCGGTGGACAGGTCGACCGACGGCACCGTGGGCGACGGCTGCGGCCCCAGCAGGTCGCCGAGCTGCGGCAGGCCGGAGTGCAGCACGGCGCCGCGCAGCTGCGCCATGGTGCGGGTCACGGGGGCGGGCGTCAGGCGGTCGATCGTGCGGAGCACCGACGACGAGGCGATCGCGGGCGCCAGCACCGGGACGCCGGTCGCGGCGATCGCCGACCCGACGAACGCCATCGCCAGCGCCATCACGACGATGCTGGCGACCGCGCCGAGCAGCCGGTCGACCACCGCCAGCCGCGTCCGGTCGACCCCTCGGCGCAGCGCGTGCCCGATGCGCGCGCCGACCGACGAGCCCAGCAGCGGCAGCAGGACGGCGGTCAGGACGACGAGCGCGGCCCGCCAACGGGCCGGTGCCCAGTCGTTGACCAGAGGGACCACCCAGTACGCGGCGGCACCGCCGGCGACCAGGCCGAGCAGCCCGCCGAGCGTGGCCAGCAGGCCGCGGCCGAAGCCCCCCAGCAGCGTGGCGAGGAGGATCAGCGCGAGCACGAGGTCGAGGAGCATCGGCGACATCTTCTCCCGACGGGCGCCCGACGGCGTCGGACGCGCTCTCGGCACCGCGGAGCGGGCCACGTCGGACGCCGTCACCGCAGGTGAGGGTCATCGCAGGGAGGCGTCGGCCGAGGGCCCTGCCATGCCGTAACATTGACGGGTCCAGCGTGCGGGTACGCCGCCGCTGTCAGCTTCCCGGCCGCTCGTCGTGCGTCGGGTAACCACGCGAGAGGGTGGCAGCACCATGGCCAGCAAGAGCCAGGACATCCGTCCGAAGATCACGCTCGCCTGCACCGAGTGCAAGGAGCGCAACTACATCACCAAGAAGAACCGGCGGAACGACCCCGACCGGCTCGAGCTGAAGAAGTACTGCCCGCGCGACGGTCGGCACACCGTCCACCGCGAGACCCGCTGACCTTCGTGCCCGTCGACGCGTCGTACGCCGGTCGGGTGTACCCGGCCGGCCCGGTGTACGAGGTCGGCCGGGAGAAGCTCGCGGAGTTCGCCGAGGCGGTGGGCGCCGACCACCCCGCCTACACCGACCCGGCAGCCGCGCAGGCGCTCGGCCACCCGGACGTGGTGGCCCCGCCGACGTTCGCTGTGGTGATCGCCCAGCGGGCCGAGGCGCAGTACGTGCGCGACCCCGCCGCCGGCGTCGACTTCAGCCGCGTGGTGCACGCCGACGAGCGCTTCACCCACCACCGTCCGATCCACGCGGGCGACCGGCTGGTGACCACGCTGCACGTCGACTCGATCACCGAGCGCGCCGGGCTGGCCATGGTGACCACGCGGGCGGAGATCGCAGCCGAGGACGGCGAGGCCGTCGCGACGGTCGTCTCCACGCTCGCGGTGCGACCGGAGGAGAGCTGATGGGCCTGCCGGTGCTCGCCGACCTGACCGTCGGCCAGGAGGTCGCCCGCGGCACGCGAACCGTCGACCGGTCCCGGCTGGTCCGGTACGCCGGTGCGAGCGGTGACTTCAACCCGATCCACTGGAACGAGCGGTTCGCGGCCTCGGTGGGGCTGCCCGGCGTGATCGCCCACGGCATGTGGACCATGGGGTCCGCCGTCGGCGTCGTCGTCGACTGGCTGGGCGACCCCGGCGCGGTGCTCGACTACCAGGTGCGGTTCACCCGCCCGATCCCGGTGCCGGACCCCGGCGAGGCCGAGGTCGAGGTGGTCGCGACGGTGGGTGCGCTCGACGCGGAAGCCGGGACGGCGCGCATCGACCTGCAGGTCAGCGCGCTGGGCACCCGGGTGCTCGGCAAGGCGCAGGTGCTGGTGCGGCTGGGCTGAGGCCCCGCGGGTGTCAGACCGTCGGTGCGGGTCCCGCCGTGGTGCCCCACACCAGCTCGACCGGCAGGTCCAACGACTGCGGCGGCTCGCCCTCGAGCAGCCTCGCGACCTCCCGCCCGACGGCCCGGCCCTTCTCGGCCAGCGGCTGTGCGACGGAGGTCAGCACGTCCGGCTTGAACCACGGCAGGTCCAGCCCGTCGAACCCGACGACGGAGACGTCCTGCGGCACCTGCAGGCCGAGCTCACGGGCGCCCAGCACGACACCGGCCGCGAGCAGGTCGGACTGGCACACGACGGCCGTCGGCCGGTCCGGGCCGGCCAGCAGCGCGCGCGCCGCGCTGGCGCCGTGCTCGACCAGCGAGGCGGGCGTCTCCCAGATGGCGACGGGTTGGACACCGGCGTCGAAGACGCCGTCGAGCCGCCGGCGGGTCAGCTCCCACTCCAGGGCGTCGAGCCGGGCGGCGTCGACCAGCCCCTCGGAGCGGTCGTTGGTGAACGGCAGGGTCACCGTGGCGATGCGCGTGTGGCCGAGGCCCAGCAGCTGGCGCGTGACGTCCGCGATGCCGGCACGGTCCGCGATGCCGATCACCGAGATGTCGGGATGGCGGCTGCCCTCGACCAGCACCGTCGGGATGCCGCGGCGGCGCAGCGCGCTCAGCACCGGGTCGTCCGTGGTGCCGCCCCACATCATCACCGCGACGTCCATCGCCGCGAGCTCCACCAGCGGGTCCACCGGCGGGTCCGTCGGGTCGTGCGGGCCGGCGATCAGCAGGACGCCCAGCCCCATCGGGCCCAGCGTGCTGGTGATGCCGTCGAGCACCTGGATGGACACAGGGTCCCGGAACGCGCGACGCAGCGCGTCGCCGACGATCACCCCGACGATCCCGGAGCGTCCGCGGCGCAGCTGGCGGCCGAGCGGGTTGGGGCCGGCGTAGCCGAGCGCCTGCGCGGCGTCGAGCACGCGCTGCCGGGTGGCTGCCGCGATCGGGCCGGCCCCGGAGAACGCCAGCGAGGCGGTCGACACCGAGACCCCGGCGGAGGCCGCGACGTCGGCGAGCGTGGGCCGCTGGGAGGACAGGGCGCTCTCCTTCTCGTCGGTCGCCTGCCGGGGCGTCGGTCGGCCGGGCAGATGAGGCCGCTGGTGCACCGCGCTTCGCCGGTCACCGAGGCGGCCACCTGGTTGACGTCGGTCAGCGTACCGGCCAAAATGGCGCCCGTCCTCAAATCGATTCGACAACCTCCGTCCGTTCCAATCGAATCGATTCGACCACTCGCGGCGCCGGACCCGTCCCTCGTCGTCGTCACCTGGAGTCCTCGCTGTGCTGCTCGCCCGCCGATCCCGGACCGGCCCCGTGCCTCGAGCGCGCCTGCTGCTGATCGGCTGCTACGTGCTGATGGGCCTGATGACGTCCGGCTGGCTGGCGCGCATCCCGGCGGTCCGTGACCAGCTGCACCTGTCCACCGCCACGCTGGGTGCGCTGCTGCTGGTCGGGTCCGTCGGCGCCCTGCTGACCGTCATGGCGTCCGGCGTGGTGGTGCAGCGCATCGGCAGCAGACGGTCGCTGGTGCTGTCCACCGGGGTGCTCGGCGCGGGCTACGCGCTGATGGGCATCGGCCCCGGCGCCGGCTCGGCGGCCGTGCTCGCGGTGGGGATCTTCCTCAACGGCGTCGGTGTGTCGCTCGCCAACATGGTGTTCAACCTCGAGTCCGCCCGCATCGAGCGCGCGATGGGCCGCACCGTGATCCCGCACTTCCACGCCGGCTTCTCGGTGGGCGCGGTCGCGGGCTCGGCGGGCGGCGCGCTCGCCTCGCGGCTCGGCATCTCCGTCACGGCGCAGCTGACGGCGGTCGCCGCGGTAGCGGTGGTCTGGCGGCTGGCGTCCGTGCGTGGCGTCGTGCTCGACCCCGTGGCCGACGAGCTGGCCGCCGCGCTTCGTCCGGTGGCGGGGACGAGCGGTGGACGCCTCGGGTCCGTGCTCTCGGCGTGGACCGAGCGGCGCACCGTGCTGATCGGGGTGGTGGTGCTGGCGGCCTCGCTGTCCGAGGGCTCGGCGAACACCTGGCTGTCCCTGGCCGTGGTGGACGGCTTCCGCAAGCCGGAGTCGATGGGCGGCGTGGTGCTCGGCCTGTTCGTGGCCGCCATGACCGTGGTCCGGCTGCTCGGCACGCGGTTGATCGACCGGTTCGGCCGGGTGGTCGTGCTGCGGACCTCGGGGCTCGTGTCCCTGGTCGGGCTGCTGACGTTCGGTCTCGCACCGTCCCTGCCCCTGGCCTGCGTCGGTGTGGTCGCCTGGGGCTTCGGCGCCGCGCTCGCCGTGCCGATCGGCATCGCGGCCGCCTCGGACGACCCCCGGCGGGCGGCTGCCCGCGTCGCGCTCGTCTCCACCTTCGCGTCGGGCGCCTCGATCGCGGCACCGCCTCTGCTGGGCCTCGCCGCCGAGACGATGGGCGCGCGCCACATGCTCCTGCTCGTCGTCGTCGCCATGGTGGCCAGCGTCTCGGTCTCCCGGCAGGTCGCCCGGCTGCGCGCACCCGTACCGGCGGCGGTGCCGACCGCGCGTCCCGCACCGACCGTCGAGCTGCTGGCGGTCGTGGAGCCGTCCGTCACGGGGCTGCCGACCGCTGCCGCCGCCGTGCCCGAGCCCGCCGGCTCACGTTGACCGCAGCCTGGTCACTGCTGCGCCGATGCGTGAGGATGCCCGAGACCCCCGTGGAGAGCTGACGATGAGCACCCCTGCACCCGACCGTTCGGTCCGCGCCGCGTCGTGGGCGGTGGCGGCCGTGTTCACGCTCAGCGGCGTGAACTTCGCCAGCTGGGCGTCGCGCATGCCCGCCATCCGTGACGGCCTGGGGTTCTCGCCCGACCGGATGGGCCTGCTGCTGCTGGTCGCCTCCGTCGGCTCGCTGCTGTCGCTGCCGCTGTCCGGCATGGTGGTCGAGCGGCTCGGTGCACGACGCACGGTGATGACCTTCGCGGTGGTGAACGCGCTGGGCTTCCTGCTGTCGTCGGTCGGCGTGCAGCAGCGGCTGGTGCCGCTGGTCGTCGCGGGGCTGGTCCTGGTGGGCGTGGGTGCCGGCGTCTGGGACGCCTCGATGAACCTCGAGGGCGCCCTGGTGGAGCAGCGGCTGGGCCGCACGGTGATGCCGCGGTACCACGCCGGCTTCTCGTTCGGGACGATGGCCGCTGCCGGGGTGGCGGCCGTCGCGGCCGAGGCGCACGTGCCCGTGGTGGCGCACCTGCCGGCCGTGATGGTGGTCAGCACGGTGCTCGTCGCCGTGGCGGTGCGCCGGTTCCTGCCGACCGGCCACGCGGACCACCTCCTGCACCCGGAGCCGCCGACGGACGCCGTGCCGGATGCCGACGTCGCCGGTCCGACGGCGGGCTCGCGGGCGGCGACCGCTGTCGTCGAGCACCACGTCGACCTGGCCGCCGACCCGGCGGTCAGCACCCCGCGGGGGGCCCGTGGCGCGCTGGCGGCCTGGGCGGAGCCCCGCACCCTGCTCGTCGGGCTGGTGGTGCTCGCCGCCGCGCTCACGGAGGGGGCGGCCAACGACTGGGCCAGCCTGTCGGTGGTCGACGGGTTCCGCACCAGCCACGCGGTCGGGGCGCTGGCGTTCGGGATCTTCGTCACGGCGATGACGGCCATGCGGATGTTCGGGACCCCGTTGCTGGACCGGTTCGGGCGCGTGGCGGTGCTGCGGCTGTGCGCCGGGCTCGCGCTGGTGGGCCTCGCCGTCTTCGGCCTGGTCGGGCCGTTGTGGCTGGCGATGGTGGGCATCGTCGCGTGGGGCATGGGTGCGGCGCTCGGCTTCCCGGTCGGGATGAGCGCGGCCGCCGACGACCCGCGGCGCGCGCCGGCGCGCGTGAGCGTCGTGTCCACCATCGGGTACTCCGCCTTCCTCGGCGGCCCGCCGCTGCTCGGGCTCCTGGCGCAGCACGTCGGCTACCGGCACGCGCTGCTGGCGATCCTGGTGCCCGTGGCGCTGAGCCTGGCCGTGATGGGCGCCGCAGCACCCCTGCATCGCGACCGGGCTTAGCCTGGCCGGGTGACCGCCGAGCCGACCACCACCTCCGCCAGCGGGCCCGCGCAGGACGGTCCGGCATCGGTGCCGACGCTGGCGGACCTGACCACCCTGCGCGTCGGTGGCCCCGCCGCGCGCTACGTGGAGACGGCCACCGAGGCGGAGCTGATCGACGCCGTGCGGACCGCGGACGAGGCCGGCGAGCCGCTGCTGGTGGTCGGTGGTGGCTCCAACCTCCTGGTGGCCGACGAGGGGTTCGACGGCGTCGTCGTGCGCGACGTCCGCACCGGCATCGAGGTCCCGGACCACTCCGCGTGCGCCGGTGTGACCTACCAGCTGCCGGCCGGGCAGCCCTGGGACGAGGTCGTCGCGTTCGCCGGTGAGCACCGGCTGTACGGGATCGAGGCGCTGTCCGGCATCCCCGGCTCGGTCGGGGCCGCACCGGTGCAGAACATCGGGGCCTACGGGCAGGAGGTCGCCCAGACGATCGCCAGCGTGCGCACGTGGGACCGGGCGCGCGGCCGGGTCCGCACCCTCGCGCTGTCCGACCTGCAGCTGTCCTACCGCAGCTCGCTGCTCAAGCGGTCCATGCGGGCGGCGCCGTCCGACGAGGACCCGGGGGCGCCGTGGTGGCCCACCCCCCGCTACGTCGTGCTCGACGTCACGCTCCAGCTGCGGCAGGGCACGCTGTCGGCACCGATCGCCTACGCCGAGCTGGCGCGGACGCTCGGCGTCGAGCTCGGTGAGCGGGCACCGCTCGCAGACGTGCGCGCGGCTGTGCTGAGCCTGCGTGCCGGCAAGGGCATGGTGCTGGACTGGGCCGACCACGACACGTGGAGCGCCGGGTCGTTCTTCACCAACCCGCTGCTGACGCCCGAGCAGGCCGCGCAGCTGCCGCCGGACGCCCCGCGGTTCCCGCTTCCCGACGACGGCGCGCGGGACGGCGTGCCCGGCGGCGTCAAGACGAGCGCCGCGTGGCTGATCGACCACGCCGGCTTCGCCAAGGGGTTCGGTCACGGTCCCGCGCGGCTCTCCGGCAAGCACGTGCTGGCGCTGACCAACCGTGGCGGCGCGACGGCTGCGGACCTGCTGGCGCTGGCGCGCACCGTCCGGGACGGCGTGGCGCGGCGTTTCGGCGTGGTGCTGGAGCCGGAGCCGGTGCTGGTGGGCGCCGCGCTCTGACCGCCGGGCGGGTCAGCCCGCCGGCGCCGCCAGCCAGTCGTCCACGCCGGCCAGCAGCCGGTCCTTCGTCGTCGCCGACGCGCGGCTGGCCAGGATCGACCCCCGGGCCAGCTGGGCCAGCTCGGCGTCGCTGAAACTGTGCACCTCGCGGGCCGTCCGGTACTGCTCCACCAGCCGTGACCGGAACAGCAGCGGGTCGTCCGCACCGAGAGCCACCTGCGCGCCGGCCTCCGCCAGGGCGCGCAGCGGCACGTCGGCCGCCGTGGCGTAGATGCCGAGCGAGACGTTGGACGCCGGGCACACCTCCAGCGCCACGCCCGACTCGAGCACGCGCTCCAGCACCGCGGGGTCCTCGACGGACCGCACGCCGTGCCCCAGCCGGTCGGGCTCGAGCTGGTCCAGCACCTGGTCGACGTGGGTCGGCCCCAGCAGCTCACCGCCGTGCGGCACCGAGGCGAGACCCGCCTGGCGGGCGATGGCGAACGCGGGTGCGAACGCGGAGGTGTCACCCCGGCGCTCGTCGTTCGACAGCCCGAACCCCACCACCTCGCCCGGCCCCTCACCGGCGTGCCGCGCGGCGAGCCGGGCCAGGGTGCGGGCGTCGAGCGGGTGGCGCAACCGCGACGCGGCGACCACCACGGCCACCTCCACGCCGTGCCGGGCGGAGGCCGCCCGGGCCTCGTCGAGCACGATCTCCAGGGCGGGGGTCAGCCCGCCGACGAACGGCGCGTACGACGTGGGGTCCACCTGGATCTCGAGGCGTCCCGAGCCCTCCGCGGCGTCGTCCGCGGCCGCCTCGTCGACGATCCGCCGCATGTCCGCCTCGGACCGCACGCACGCGCGCGCCGCGTCGTAGAGCCGCTGGAACCGGAACCAGCCGCGCTCGTCGGCCGGAACGTGCACCCGCTCGCCCTCCTGCAGCACGTCGGGCAGGACGATGCCGCGGCGGGCCGCCATGTCCGTCAGGGTGGCCGAGCGCATCGACCCGGTGAAGTGCAGGTGCAGGTGCGCCTTGGGCAGGGCCCGCAGGTCGCGCCCGCTCTCGGTGCTCAGCGGGCCTCCAGCATGCCCGTCACCCTACGTGGCGCCCGCCGTCGGGGCGGACGCAGGTCAGGCCCCCGGCAGGATGCCGCGCTCGATCGCCACCGTGACGGCACGCGTCCGGTCGTCGACACCGAGCTTGGCGAAGGCGCGCAGCAGGTGCGTCTTCACGGTCGCCTCGGTGATGTACAGCTCGCGTCCGATGGCCACGTTCGACAGCCCCCGGGCCACCAGCGCCAGCACCTCCTGCTCCCGGGCCGTCAGCCGCTCGTCACCACCACGCAGCTGCTGCACCAGCCGGCGGGCGACGGACGGGGACAGCGCCGACTCGCCACGGGCGGCGGCGCGCAGACCGGCGACGAGCTGGTCGCGCGGGGTGTCCTTCAGCAGGTACCCGGTCGCGCCGGCCTCGACGGCCCGCAGGATGTCGGTGTCCGTCTCGTAGGTGGTCAGCACCAGCACGTGCACGCCGGGCACCTCCCGCGCGATGCGAGCGGTCGCCTCGGCACCGTCCATCCGCGGCATCCGCAGGTCCATCAGCACCAGGTCCGGCCGAAGCCCGGTGGCGAGCGCGACGGCCTCCTCACCGTCGGCCGCCTCGCCGACCACCTCCAGGTCGGGCTCGACGGCCAGCATGCCGGCCAGCCCCGAGCGCACCACCGGGTGGTCGTCGGCGATGAGCACGCGGATCATCGAGCACCCCCGGCAGCCGCTCGCGCGGACCCGCCGCGACCCGCGTCCCGCCCACCGTCCGCCTGCGCGCCGGTCGTCCCGGTCGGCACCGTCACCGCCACCCGCGTCCCTCCCGCCGGTCCCCGCTCCACCTGCAGCGACCCGCCGCCGTCGTGCGCGCGTTCGCGCATGCCCCGCAACCCGTTGCCCTCGGTGGTGCCCGGCGGCAGCCCCCGGCCGTCGTCCTCCACCTCGAGCCGCACCACGTCGTCGGCCCGCACCAGCCGGAGCGTCACGCTGCGCGCGGCGGCGTGCTTGCGGATGTTCGCCAGAGCCTCCTGCGCCGAGCGCAGCAGCACCACCTGCGCCTCCCGCGGCAGGTCGTCACCGGCGGTGTGGTCGCCTGCCAGCTGCACCTGCACGTCGGCCTCTGCCGAGAACCGCTCCGCGAGCCGCACCAGGGCCTCGCCGAGCGACGCGTCCCGCAGCCCGGCCGGTCCGAAGGCCGCGACCAGGCTGCGCGCCTCGGCGAGGTTGTCGCGCGCCACCTGCTCGATCTGCGTCACCCGCGTCCGCGCCGCCTCCGGCCGGCCCCGGTCCAGCTCCGCCTGCGTGGTCTGGGCCAGCATCACCACTGAGGTGAACCCCTGGGCGAGCGTGTCGTGGATCTCCTGCGCCAGCCGCTGCCGCTCCGCCACGACCCCGGCGGCGTGGTGGGTCGCCGCCAGCTCGGCCTGGGCCGCCTCGAGGCGGCGCAGCAGCTCGGCCCGCTCCTCGCTCTGCTCCGCGGTCATCGTGATCCAGAGGCCGAGCACGATGCTGAACACCCGGCTCGCCAGCATCTGGGCGGCGAAGCCGACCAGGTCCTCCCGCCAGCCCCCGGCGGCCACCGTCGCGGCCCCGATCACCACCACCGTCAGGCCGGTGCACCACACGGCGCCGCGCAGCCGGCTGCGGCTGAAGAACCAGATCTGCGTGTACGCCACGAACAGCAGGACGAACCCCGCGCTGGTGAGCGCCGTGCAGACGGCGGTCAGCGGGAGCAGGAGCGCCAGGTAGGCGTCGGCACGGCGCGGGTGGTGCCCGTCCATCGCCCCACGGCCCACCAGCACGTACGCCGCGACCAGCGCGACGATGACCGCGAGCGCCCACCACGTCCGCGAACCGGTGGTCCCCGGGATGACGATCGCCACGGCGGCCACCGCGGTCAGCGCGAAGAACAGGGCGTCCCAGCCGCTGAGCCGGCGCACCGCGCGGTCCAGCCGTTCGACGACCGTCGTCGGCCTGCTGTCGTGCGGGTGCGGCGCCTGCGCGGGCATGGGCCGACCCTCCCACAGCGCCCGGGCCCAGGTGGACGCCACCGACCGCGGCGCCACGGCAGGCGCCACCGGGGGCGCCACCCGGGGCGACGCCGAGGCCTGGCCGGTCCGCACGTCGCGCGGTCCGGCCAGGCCGTCAGCAGGGTGCACGTTCACCCGTCGTCCCGGCGCAGCCACCGGAACCGTCGGCCGCCCAGCACCAGCCCCGCCACCAGCCAGGCGGCCAGCACGCCGGCCGTCAGCCCGTGCTGCCACGAGCCGGAGGGCTCCATGCTCCGCGCCCCGTCCGGCAGGAACACCGACCGCATGCCCTGCGCCATCCACTTCAGCGGGAACACCGACGCCAGGTTCTGCATCCAGCTCGGCAGCTGGTCGTACTGGAAGAACACCCCGGAGATGAACTGCAGCACCAGCACGATCGGCACCACCACGGCGCTCGCGGACCGCCCGGACCTCGGCACCGAGGAGAACGCCACCCCGCACACCGACCCGGTCGCCGTGCCCAGCACGAACACCCACGCGAACGTCAGCCACCGGCCGGCGTCGCTCGGCAGTGGCACGTCCCACAGCAGGGCGGCGGCGCCGATCAGCAGCGCCGTCTGCAGCAGGGCCGTCACCAGCACCTGCCCGACCTTGCCGAGGAAGTACGACGCGGCCGGCAGGGGAGTGCCGCGCAGGCGCTTGAGGGCACCCTCGTCGCGCTCGACGGCGACGAACGTCGCCAGGTTCTGGAAGCTCGACAGCATCACGCCGGTCGCCACCATGCCGGGCAGGAAGTACTGGGCGAAGCTGACCGGTCCGACGGTGCCGCCGTCCCGTCCGAACACCGTCGCGAAGATTCCGAGCATCACCACCGGGTACAGGAAGATGAACGCCACCGCGTCGCGCTCCCGGGCGTAGGCCCGCAGCTCGTACCCGGCACGGACCAGGCCCAGGCGCAGCACGCCGGGCAGGGGAGGGGTGACGACGGCCGACCCACGGTCGGTCGGCACGGGCAGCGCGGTCATCGCCGGGCCCCCGTCCGCTCCGCACCCGCGCGGCCGACGAGCACGGGCGACGCGTCACCCGTACCAGCCCCCGCACCGGCCGCGTCGGCGGCGCCCACCAGCCCGAGGTACACGTCCTCGAGCGTCGGGCGGACCACCTGCAGCCCCGGCACCTCGTCGAGCCCCTCCGCGGCGAACCGCGTGGTCAGCTCGGCGACGGTCCGGGTCGGGGTGTCGGTGGCGACCTCCTGCAGCTCGCCGTCACGCAGCCACCGCACCCGTGCGCGGTGCGCCTGCCGACCGCCCAGCGTGTGCGGTGCGCCCTCGGCCACCACGTGGCCGGCGCTCACCACGACGACGCGGTCCGCCAGCTGCTCGGCCTCGTCCATGTAGTGGGTGGTCAGCAGGATCGTCGTCCCGCCGTCGCGGAGGCCCTTGACCAGGTCCCAGAACGCCCGGCGTGCCTCCGGGTCGAAACCCGTGGTCGGCTCGTCGAGGAACAGCAGCTCCGGACGCCCGACGACGCCCAGCGCGACGTCCAGCCGCCGCCGCTGCCCACCGGACAGCTGACGCGCCCGCGTCCGCCGCCGGTCCTCCAGACCGACCGCTGCGATCAGCTCGTCGACGTCGCGCGGCCGGGGGTAGTACGCCGCGAACTGCCGCACCAGCTCCTCGACCGTGGCCTCGGCCAGGTCGTTGACGCTCTGCAGCACGATGCCGACGCGTGAGCGCCACGCCCGGTCCGCCGTCTGCGGGTCCGTGCCGAGCACCCGCACCTCGCCGGCGTCGCGGTGCCGGTAGCCCTCGAGGATCTCGACGGTGGTCGTCTTGCCCGCGCCGTTCGGCCCGAGCACCGCCACCACCTCGCCGGTGTCGACGTGCAGGCTCACCCCGTCGACGGCGTGCTTGTCCCCGTAGCTCTTGTGCAGCCCGACCACGTCGACCGCGCGGCTGCCGATGTCTCTCGCCATGACCACCAGCGTGGTCGGCGAGCTCCACCTGCCGCGACGGCCGGGTCACCGCCCCGCGCGTCCACCGATCGGTGGACGGGCGGGTCCGTCGTGGTGCGCGGCGAGCGCCCGCCCGCCGCGCACCACGAGGATCAGCCGGCCTCGCCCAGCAGGGACACGATCCGTCCGACGCCCTCCACCAGGTCGTCGTCGCCCAGCGCGTACGACAGCCGCAGGTAGCCCGACGGCCCGAACGCCTCGCCCGGCACCACCGCGACCTCGACCTGGTCGAGGATCAACGCCGCCAGCTCGGCGGAGGTGGCCGGCGTGACGCCCCGGATCGTCCGGCCGAGCACGCCCTTCACCGACGGGTACGCGTAGAAGGCGCCCTGCGGGGCCGGGATCCGTACGCCGTCGATCTGCTCGAGCATCGACACCATCGTCCGGCGCCGCCGGTCGAACGCCGACCTCATCGCCTCGACCGCCGACAGGTCCCCGGTCAGCGCCGCGATCGCCGCACGCTGCGACACGTTCGCCACGTTCGACGTCAGGTGCGACTGCAGGTTGGTCGCGGCCTTCACCACGTCCGACGGGCCGATCAGCCACCCGACCCGCCAGCCGGTCATCGCGTAGGTCTTGGCGACGCCGTTGAGCACGATCGCCGTCTCGGCGAGCTCGGGCACCACGCGGACGATCGGGGTGAACACCGAGTGGTCGTAGGTCAGGTGCTCGTAGATCTCGTCGGTGATCACCCAGATGCCGTGCTCCAGCGCCCAGCGCCCGATCTCCTCGGTCTGCTCCGGGGAGTAGACCGCGCCGGTCGGGTTGGACGGCGAGCAGAACAGCAGCGCCTTGGTCCGCTCGGTCCGGGCCGCCTCGAGCTGCTCGACCGTGACCAGGTAGCCGGCGTCCGTGTCGGCGAACACCTCCACCGGCACGCCGCCCGCCAGCCGGATCGCCTCGGGGTAGGTGGTCCAGTACGGCGCGGGCAGCAGCACCTCGTCACCGGGGTCGACGATCGTCGCGAACGCCTGGAACACCGCCTGCTTGCCGCCGTTGGTGACCAGCACGTCCGCCGGGCGCACCTCGTAGCCGGAGTCGCGCAGCGTCTTGGCCGCGATCGCCTCGCGCAGCTCGGGCAGGCCCGCGGCGGGCGTGTACCGGTGGTTGCGCGGGTCGGCGGCCGCGGCGATCGCCGCGTCGACGATGGGCTGAGGCGTCGGGAAGTCCGGCTCACCGGCGCCGAAGCCGATCACGGGCCGGCCGGCAGCCTTGAGCGCCTTGGCGCGGGCGTCGACGGCGAGGGTGGCGGACTCGGCGATGGCGCCGACCCGGGCGGACACGCGGGGGCGGGGAGACGAGGTCTGCTGGCTCACCGGGCCATCATCGCGCGGACCGGGGGCAGTTCGACCGGGCGTCCACGGTCGCGTACAGTGGACCCCCGGCGGTTGACGTCCGTCATGATCAGTTGCGCCCTCGGCGGGAACCGATCGCACGTGCTGGACGTCGAACGACCGTAGGGCAGTGGCGCAATTGGTAGCGCAGCGGTCTCCAAAACCGCAGGTTGCAGGTTCGAGTCCTGTCTGCCCTGCGCAAGCGGTCATCCGATCGCGAGCAGGTCTGCCGGACGGTCCAGCGGGTCACGCCGGCACCGCAGCCGTCAGGTCCCTCCGGGACGTGACGCGCGACGGATGTCCGGCTCGGCGCCAGCGACGTCCGTCATGAGAGGGAGAGGCCAGACGTGAGCGAACCCGCACCCGCGGCTGCGTCCGAGGGCAAGGCGCCGCGCCGCAGCACGGCACCGAGCACTCGAGCCGGCGCGGAGCGTCGTGGGCTCTTCGCCCGCATCGCCCTGTTCTGGCGCCAGGTGGTCGCTGAGCTGAAGAAGGTGGTCTGGCCCACCCGCTCCGAGCTGGGCACCTACACGATGGTCGTGATCGCGTTCGTCGTGATCGTGATGGCCTTCATCACGGTCGTCGACTTCGGCGCCGGCCAGCTCACCTTCTGGGTGTTCGGCGGCTGACCGCCCACCGGGACCCGTGAGGTCCCGCCAGTAAGTCCCCGAGCAGGAAGCAGGTTCGCACGTGTCGCAGGAGTCGCCGCAGCCCACCCCGGGCGCCGAGGCCGAGCTCGAGGACGCCCTCGAGTCGGTCGAGGCCGTCGAGGGGACGTCGGACGTGGCTCCGTCCAGCACGGACGTGGACGAGGCGCCCGAGGACGAGCTCGCGCAGGACGAGGTCGAGCAGGACGAGGTCGCGGAGCCCGACGAGGTTGCAGAGCCCGACGAGGACGCGGCGTCCGACGAGGACGAGCCGGACCCCGACGAGGACCCGGTTGCTGCGTTCAAGGCCAAGCTCCGCCGGCTCCCGGGTGACTGGTACGTCATCCACTCGTACGCGGGCTACGAGAACCGGGTGAAGACGAACCTGGAGAACCGCACCCAGAGCCTCAACATGGAGGACTTCATCTACCAGGTGGAGGTCCCCATGGAGGAGGTCGTGGAGATCAAGAACGCGCAGCGCAAGGTCGTCAAGCGCGTCCGGATCCCCGGCTACGTCCTGGTGCGCATGGACCTGACGGACGAGTCGTGGGGCGCCGTGCGCCACACGCCCGGGGTCACCGGCTTCGTCGGCCACACCCACCAGCCCGTGCCGCTGACGCAGTCCGAGGTGTACTCGATGCTCGCGCCGAGCCTGCAGCCGGCCACCCCCGCGGCGGCCAAGGCCGCCAAGGCCGCGGCCCCTGTGCAGGTCGACTTCACCGTCGGCGAGTCGGTCACCGTCACCGACGGCGGCCCGTTCGACACGCTGCCGGCGACGATCTCCGAGATCAACCCCGAGAACCAGAAGCTCAAGGTGCTCGTCTCGCTGTTCGGCCGCGAGACCCCCGTGGAGCTGTCCTTCAGCCAGGTCTCCAAGATCTGACCCCCACCCCCTGATCCCGCCGGGCGGCGCTTGCCGCGCGGCAGTGCAACCGGGTCATCGCCCACGGCGTCGGCCCACGACAAGAACGGACTGCAATGCCCCCGAAGAAGAAGGTCACCGGCCTCATCAAGCTCCAGATCAACGCTGGTGCTGCCACCCCCGCCCCGCCCATCGGCCCGGCGCTCGGTCAGCACGGCGTGAACATCATGGAGTTCTGCAAGGCCTACAACGCGGCGACCGAGTCGCAGCGCGGCAACGTCATCCCGGTCGAGATCACGGTGTACGAGGACCGCTCGTTCACCTTCGTCACCAAGACCCCGCCGGCCGCCGAGCTGATCAAGAAGGCCGCCGGTGTGGCCAAGGGCTCCCCGACGCCGCACACCACCAAGGTGGCCACCCTGACCAACGCCCAGGTCCGTGAGATCGCCAGCACCAAGCTGGAGGACCTCAACGCGAACGACCTGGACGCCGCCGCGAAGATCATCGCCGGCACCGCCCGCTCGATGGGCATCCGCGTCGAGGGCTGAGCCCCCGGCACGTCACACCAGTGGCAGGGCCCTGTGCGGCCCGTCGACCACGACTGCTGAACAAGGAGAAGCAGATGGCCAAGCACAGCAAGAAGTACCGCGCCGCTCTCGAGAAGATCGAGGCCGGTCGCATCTACAGCCCGCTCGAGGCGGTGCGCCTGGCGAAGGAGACGTCGACGACGTCCTACCCGTCCACCGTCGAGGTCGCGTTCCGTCTCGGTGTCGACCCGCGCAAGGCGGACCAGATGGTCCGCGGCGTGGTTAACCTGCCGAACGGCACGGGCAAGACCGCACGCGTGATCGTGTTCGCCGTCGGTGAGCGTGCCGAGCAGGCGCGCGCCGCGGGTGCCGACGAGGTCGGTGGCGACGAGCTGATCGAGAAGGTCGCCGGTGGCTACACCGACTTCGACGCCGCCGTGGCGACGCCGGACCTGATGGGCAAGGTCGGTCGTCTGGGCAAGGTGCTGGGTCCCCGTGGCCTGATGCCGAACCCGAAGACCGGCACGGTGACGATGGACGTGGCCAAGGCCGTGTCCGACATCAAGGGCGGCAAGATCGAGTTCCGCGTGGACCGTCACGCGAACCTCAACTTCATCATCGGCAAGACGTCGTTCACCGACGTGCAGCTGGTGGAGAACTACGCCGCGGCGCTCGAGGAGATCCTCCGGCTCAAGCCGGCCGCCTCGAAGGGTCGGTACATCTCCAAGGCGACGATGTCGACGACGAACGGCCCGGGCATCCCGCTCGACCAGAACAAGACGCGTCGGCTCACGGAGGAGGACGCGGCCTGACGGTCACCCTCCCCGCAGAACGAACGAAGGCCCGGTCCGCAAGGACCGGGCCTTCGTCGTTCCCGGGCGGCCCTCCGCCCGCCCGGGCCGCCCGCCGCGTGGCGGCAGGCGGTGCTCGTGGTGGCGGAACGACCTCCCCCTGCGGGGCCGTTCCGCCACCACGACGGTCAGCGCGGGCGGCGGTGCGGTGGGAGCGTCATCGACGCCGGCCCTGCCGCAGGCCCGCCATCCAGCCCTCCCAGAACGCCCGGCGCAGCCGAAGCGTGGCGACCGCTCGTGCGCGGACGGCCCGATCGGCGGCCCAGACGCCGGAGGCCTCGGTGAACGGCTCGGTGAACGGTTCGGTGACCGTGGCGGCGACCGGTTCGGTGAAGGGCTCCGTGAACGGTTCGGTGAACGGCTGGGCCGCTGCGTCGGAGACCGGTTCGGTGAACGGCTCGGTGAAGGGTTCGGTGAACGGCTGGGCCGCTGCCTCGGTGAACGGTTCCGTGAAGGGCTCGGTGAAGGGTTCCGTGAACGGCTCTGTGAACGGCTCGGTGAAGGGTTCCGTGAACGGCTGGGCCGCTGCCTCGGTGAACGGTTCCGTGAAGGGCTCGGTGAACGGCTGGGCCGCTGCTTCCGTGAACGGCTCGGTGAAGGGTTCCGTGAACGGCTCGGTGAACGGCTCCGTCGCCGCCTCCGGTCGCACGGCCGACGTCACGTCGTCTCCGGTCGGCACAGCGCTGACCCGGTCGGTCGGCCCCGCGCCCGGGCCTCCGGTACGCACGCCGTCCGTGGCCGCGCCGCCTCGTGGTGCCGTCGGACGCGCTCCGACGCCGTCACCCATCCCGAAGGCCGCCTCGATCGGCGGCAGCAGGACGTCCCGCCGGATGGACGCCACCAGCTGCGCCTGCGCAGCGCGTCGTGCGGCAATCGCGGCGACCGATGCCGGCGTGGCCACCTGGACCCCGAGCGTCGCCAGGACCACGTCGATGGGGCTGGACACGGCGAAGCTGCCGTCGTCCTCGGCGGACCAGTGCAGCCCGACCACCCGGCCCTGAGGGTCGACCACGGCCGAGCCGGAGTCGCCGCCGGCGGAGAACCGCGAGGTGCCCGGCGCAGGTTCGATCCGCAGCTGGTCTCGCAGGATCTTCGGGCCCGTGCCGGGGCCGAAGTCGACCTTGACCGTCAGGTCGGTCGAGGCGACCACGCCGGACGTCAGACCCGTCGTGCGTCCGTGCTTGCGGACGGCTGTGCCGACCTCCGCGTACGCCCAGCCTGTCACGGCTCCGATGCCGACGACGGCGGGGGTCCACCGCGCACCGGGCGCCAGGGCCACCACGGCGGCGTCGACACGTTCCGTCAGCACGCCGCGCGCCAGCGAGCCGAACCGGTCCGCCGGGGACCCGCCGTCGGCGACCGCCGGCTGCACCCAGACGCTGCCGACGTCCTCGAGGCCGTCGCCGGCGGCGACGTGCCAGTTCGTCAGGGCCAGCGTGCGGTCCGTCCCGGGCTCGGTCACCAGCAGCCCGAGCGTGCCGTTCACCGAGCGGAGGCGCGCGCCCTCGTCGGACGGCAGCGTGACGGGGTCCAGGGGGCCGATCGACATGCCGCCGGCGAGGGGTCGGAACCGTTCCGGGCTGACCGGCGGGGGCGCCGTCGGCTCGAGCCCGACGTGATGCACCACGACGTCGGTCGGCACGCCCTCGATCTGCTCGGGGATGCGCTCCCCGGGGCCGAGCTCGTCGGCGCCGCGCTTCACCTCGACGTGGACCACGATCGCCAGCACGCCGGAGCGTCGGCCACCGGTGAGCTTCTCCGCGATGTCGACACCGACGACGCCGGGCCGGGCGAGCAGCGCGTCCTCCGCTGCGCGCTTCACCGGCCGCACCTCGGCGCGCCCCGGCGGCTCGGCGGCCGCCGACGGCGGAGGAGCGACGGTCGGCGACGGGCTCGAGGGCACTGGTCGCTCCGGTGCGGTCATCGGGTACGCACTCCTCATGGCTCAGGCACGGCGCGGGGGCGCCACGCGATCGACAGGAGCATCCCGCGGCCTGCCAGATACAGGGTCTTTTCGCCCGACGGATCGCCGGACCGGTGTATCTGCGTGCGACGGTGCTGCTCCTGACCCTCGACGCGGCTGGACGTGGGGGACGTCGACGCCGTCGCGAGCGGGCACCGCGACGGGCCGGAGGTCCCTTGCGTCCTTGTCTGGGTTGTCCGGGTCGTCCTAGTCTGCACGGCAGGGGCGGCCACCCGCCGAGGACACGTGCGAGGGGTCGATGATGAGTGACGAGGTGGTGGGACCGGTCGAGGCCGGGCTCCGCGACCAGGAGCAAGGGCTCGCGCTGCGCGCGGCGCACGCCGTGCTGGCCTATCGCGCCGGTGACCGTGCCCCCCTCGCCGAGCTCGTCGAGGTGATGACACCCCTGCTGTGGCACACGGTGCGGGCGCAGGGTGCGGATCCCGAGCAGGCTCAGGACGTCGTCCAGAACGTCTGGCTCACGCTGGTGCGCGACATCGAGACGATCCGCGACCCCCGCGCCACGCTGCAGTGGATGCTCGTCACCGCGCGCCGGGCGGCATGGCGGACGGTGCGCCGCAGTCGCGACGAGCTGGTGCGCCAGCAGCAGGACGAGACGGTGACGGACTGGCTCGCCGCCCCCCTGGACCAGCTGCCCGACGTCGTCGCCGTGCGCGACGAGCGCGACCGGGCGCTGTGGCGGCACGTGCGGGAGCTGCCCGAGCGCTGCCGGCAGCTGCTCGGGCTGGTGGCGACGGTCGACCGACCCGACTACGCCGTCGTGTCGCGCTCCCTCGGGATGCCGGTCGGGAGCATCGGGCCGACGCGCGGCCGCTGCCTGGCCAAGCTCCGCCAGGCACTCACCTCCGATCCCACGTGGAGCCTGGTGTGAACGCCGACGGCCGCGAGCTCGAGGCCCTCGCCGACGCCCCGCTCGACATGCTCGACCTCGAGGTGCTGCGCCGGCTCGACGCCCTGGTCGACGCTGTCGACCCCGTCCCGGCGGGCCTGGTGGAACGGATCGGCATCGCGTTGACCGTCGAGGCCCTGCACGCGGAGGTCGCCGAGCTGCACCTGGTCGGCGAGGCCGCGGGTGCGGTACGCGCCGACGAGACCAGCATCGAGGCCGGCACGATCACCTTCACCACCGACGTGCTGACGGTGATGGTGTCCGTGCACCCGGAGGGGGACCGGTTGCGGGTGGACGGCTGGGCCGCCCCGGCGGGACTGCTGACGGTCGAGCTGCACCAGCACGGCGACGTCGTCGTGACCAGCTCGAACGCGGACGGCAGGTTCTCCTTCTCGGACGTGGAGCGTGGACCGGCGAGATTCGTCCTGCGCCGTCCGGCCGAGCCCACCGTGCCGATCGTGACCCCGCAGATCGAGCTGTAGCCGGATGTGCCCCACCGGTGCCCCGGCGCAGGCCGGGTCGCCGGACCTGGCGGAGCTGACGCTGCGCGTGCGCGAGGCGGAACGGGAGAACGCCGAAGGGCGGCCGGCGCGAGCCCGCCGTCGTCTGCTCCCGGTGCTGCGGACGCTCGACGCCGTGCCGGACGGGGACCCGGACGTGGTGCGCGTGCGCGCGTGGGCGTTGATGGAGCTGGCACGCAGCGAGTTCGAGACGCACGGCAGCGCCGACGCCACGGTCCAGCGGCTCGACGAGATGGTGGAGGCCCAGGCCATCCAGCGGTCGCAGGCGTCCGGCGCCGGGTGGCCGGGACTGCGGCCCGCGGTGGCCGGCCTGCACGGTCTGCTCGCGCTGCGCGCGGGCCGGCTCGACGAGGCGCTGACCTGGCTGGACACCGCTGTCATGCACATCGCGGACGCCGAGCCCCTGGACGCCTGCCGCATGCTGCTCAACCGCGGCGTCGTCCATGCCGAGCGTCGCGAGCTCGGGCAGGCGCGCGCGGACTACGCCGAGTGCGCTCGGCGGGCGCGTGCCGAGGGGTTCGCCCGCCTGCAGTTCAAGGCGGAGCACAACCGCGGTCACCTGGAGCTCTACGCCGGACGGCTGCCGCAGGCGCTCGCGCGGATGGAGGCGGCCGCCCGCACGATGCCGGGGCAGTGGCCGATCGCGCTCCTCGACCGCGCCCTCGTGCTGCTCGAGGCCGGCCTGGTCCAGGTCGCGGACCGCACCTTCGCCGAGGCGGCCGCCCAGTTCGCGGACCAGCACCTGCCGCACGACGTGGGGGAGTGCGAGCTGGGCCGGGCGGAGTGCGCCGCCGTGCGTGGCGACTCGGCGGCGGCTCGGCAGCACGCGGCCGTGGCGCGGCACCTCTTCCGCCGCAGGGGCGACGAGACGTGGGTGGTGCGCGCGACGCTCGGGGAGCTGCAGGCGGACGCGGCTCTCCTCGCCGCGGCACCTGAGCAGGATGCCGCGCTGCGCCGACGGTGGGCCTCGGTGTCGCGCCGGGCCGCCCGCGTCGAGGAGCTGTGCCGGCAGACCGGGCGACCGCTGTGGGCGCTGAGCGCCGCGTGCCTCCGGGTCGAGGCCGATCTCGCGCGCGGTGCCTGCGACGACCCGGCGGCGACGCTCGAGATGCTCGGCCCCGTGCCGGTCGAGGCGCCGATCGCGGTACGGCTCCAGGCGCGCCGTGTCCGAGCCCTCCTCCAGCTCGCGGCGGGCCGACGCGAGGCCGCGGTCCGCGACGTGCGCGCCGGCCAGCGGGACCTGCGCGTGCACCGCGCCCGGTTCGGCTCGCTCGACCTGCGCACGGCCGGCGCGGTGCACGGCACCGCCCTGGCCGACCTCGACCTCCAGCTCGCAACGGCCACCGGCCGCCCGGGATCGGTGCTGGACGCCGTGGAGCGGGTGCGCGCGGTGATCGGCGGCACACCGCGGGTCACGCCGCCGGAGGATCCCGTCACCGCGACCCTGCTCACCGAGCTGCGCCAGCTGGTCGCCGAGAACCGCAACCTCCAGGGCCGTCCGGCCAGCGACCCAGGACGTGACCGGCTGCTGGCCGACAGCCGTCGCCTGCAGCACGAGATCCTGGCGCGCTCGTGGCACGAGCAGGGTCGTCTGGCGGACGACCGTGCGGCTCGGTCGGCGGAGGTCCGGCGCGCGCTGTCCGACCACCCCGGCGCGGTCCTGGTGGACGTGGTCGAGCACCGCGGCGAGGTGCTCGGGGTGCGCGCCGACACCTCGGGCCTGCGTCTTCGCAGGCTCGGCGATGCCGCGCCGTTGCGCGAGCACGTGCACCGGGTGCACGCGGACCTGGAGGTGCTGGCGAACCCGCTCGTCCCGCGCGACCTGCGGGCGGCGGCAGCGCGGTCGCTGGGTGAGGGGCTCGAGGCGCTGCAGCGCACGCTGGGCGCGGTGGTCGACGAGGGCGGTGCCGAGCTCGTCGTCGTCGCCGGCGGGTGGCTCGGCCTGGTGCCGTGGGCGATGCTGCCGGCGCGGCGTGGTCTGCCGACGGTCGTGGCGCCCTCGGTGCGCCACTGGCTCACCCATGCCGGGGCCGCGCCGCGCCGTCCGGAGCGGGTCACCGCCGCCGCGGGACCGGGTCTGGTGCACGGTGAGGACGAGGCCCGCCGGGTCGCCGGTCTGTGGCCGGCCGCCAGCGCGCTGGTCGGGGAGCAGGCGACCGTCGGACGGATGGTCGAGCTGCTCGCGTCCCCGGGGATCGTGCACCTGGCCGCCCACGGCCGGCACGAGCCGGACAACCCGCTGTTCTCCTCGGTCCGCCTGGCAGACGGTCCGCTGTTCGCGCACGAGCTCGACGGCGGTGGCAGCCCGCCGCACCTGGTGGTCCTCTCGTCGTGCGAGGTCGGACGTACGAGCGTGCGCGCCGGCGGCGAGGCCCTCGGCATGGCGAGCGTGCTGCTGCGGACGGGTGTCGGTGCCGTGGTGGCCGCGACGGCGCCGCTGCCCGACGACACGGCGATACGAGTGATGACGCGGGCGCACCAGCTGCTCCGCGACGGGGAGCCGATCGCCCCGGCTCTGGCCCGGGCCACGGCCGAGGACCTGGCCGTCACCGGTCAGCACGTCCCCCTGCAGGTGTTCGGCGCCCCCGTCTGAACCCCGCACCACCCGGCCGGACGACCGGGATTTGGCTGTCACCGAACCGTGCCGTACCGTTGACGCGCCCAAGACCGCCGGTCGTCGGCTCGTCGTGCCCGCCTCGCGGGACCGACCCGTCGTCCGAAGTCCCGCTCACGCGGAGACCGGCGCAGGTGAGTGTTCCCGGTCCCGCGCCGTCGTGCGCGCAGTCCGTCCGAGCCCCGCGCCTGCGCCGGGGCTCGTCGTGCGTCTGGAGACCGGCGGCACCACCATCGGAAGGATCGTCATGGCGAGGCCGGACAAGGCAGCCGCGGTCGCTGAGCTCACGGAGCAGTTCCGTGGGTCGAACGCGGCCCTGCTGACCGAGTACCGCGGGCTCACCGTCGCGCAGCTCAAGTCGCTGCGTAAGGCGCTCAGCGGTAACGCGAACTACGCCGTGGTGAAGAACACGCTGACCGCGATCGCGGCCAGGGACGCCGGGCTCGAGGGCTTTGCGGACGAGCTGAAGGGCCCGTCCGCCATCGCCTTCGTCACCGGTGACCCGGTTGCGACCGCCAAGGGTCTGCGTGACTTCGCCAAGGCGAACCCCGCCCTGGTCATCAAGGGGGGCGTGCTCGACGGCCGCTCCCTGACCGCGGCGGACGTCACCAAGCTCGCGGACCTCGAGTCCCGCGAGGTTCTGCTGGCCAAGGCGGCCGGCGCGATGAAGGCCAAGCTCTACCAGGCCGCTTACCTGTTCACGGCGCCGGCGGCCCAGGCCGTCCGCACCGTCGAGGCCCTGCGCGCCAAGCGCGACGAGTCCGAGCAGTCCGCGGCCTGAGCTTCCGCTCCGGCCGTACCCGTAACCCCAGCATCACCGCCGGTCGCCGCGACCGGCGGGCCCACACGGAAGGAACCGCCACCATGGCGAAGCTGTCCACCGCCGAGCTCATCGACGCGTTCAAGGAGCTCACGCTCATCGAGCTGTCCGAGTTCGTCAAGGCGTTCGAGGAGACCTTCGAGGTCACCGCCGCCGCCCCCGTCGCCGTCGCGTCCGCGCCGGCCGCCGGTGGCGCCGCCGAGGCCGAGGAGGTCGAGGAGAAGACCTCCTTCGACGTCGTCCTCGAGACCGTCGGCGACAAGAAGATCCAGGTCATCAAGGAGGTGCGCGCCCTGACGAGCCTCGGCCTGAAGGAGGCCAAGGACCTCGTCGACGGCGCCCCGAAGCCGGTTCTCGAGGGTGTCAACAAGGAGGCCGCGGACAAGGCCGTCGCCGCCCTCGAGGGCGCTGGCGCGACCGTCTCGGTCAAGTGACCCCCTCGGCGGTCGCGCGCTGACGCGGCCGCCGACAGCACGAGGGCCCGTCCCCGCACCTGGGGGCGGGCCCTCGTCGTGCCCGGCGTTCCTGTCCACCGATCGAGGGGCGCCTGCGGCGGCGCGGACCGTCGTGTGCCATCATGGGCCGCGGCGACACCGGACCGGGCCTCACGGCTCACCGGGTCGCACCCGTCGGGCTCGCCCGCCGGGAGCACGACGAGTGAGCGTGCGGGACAGCGGGGGGACGGCAACGGCGCCGGCATCGGTGTCCTGAGGTCCACGGCCGATCGGGTCGGGGGCGTAGTGGTCGGTCGCGGGGCAGCGGCCGGAGAGTGTACGAGGGAGTGCGCTGCTGGACGGCGCGCGCCGAAGCGAGTATGCTCGCGCTTTGCGCTGGCCTGTGTCCGCGATCCCGTATAACCCGAGCCTTCCTTTCGTCGTTCGTGCGCGACGCCGGGTGGTTCCGAGGCCGGGGGGTCGTATCTCGCCGGGACCGGCGCAGCGTGCACTCGATCCGCAGGGAAGGACCCCTCTTGGCTGCCTCGCGCACCCCTTCTGCACCCTCCGCCGACGCCATCGCCACTCGCACCGCTTCTCGCCGCATCTCCTTCGCCAGGATCTCCGAGCCTCTCGAGGTGCCGGACCTGCTCGGGCTGCAGACCGAGAGCTTCGACTGGCTGCTCGGCAACGAGCGCTGGCAGGCCCGGGTGGCCGCCGCGCTCGAGACGGGACGTCAGGACGTCCCGCAGACCGCTGGTCTGGAGGAGATCTTCGAGGAGATCTCCCCGATCGAGGACTTCGGCGGTTCGATGTCCCTCTCCTTCCGCGAGCACCGCTTCGAGCCGGCGAAGTACACGGCCGACGAGTGCAAGGAGAAGGACTTCACCTTCGCCGCACCGCTGTTCGTCACGGCGGAGTTCGTCAACTACACGACTGGTGAGATCAAGAGCCAGACCGTGTTCATGGGCGACTTCCCGCTGATGACCGACAAGGGCACGTTCATCATCAACGGCACCGAGCGTGTCGTCGTCTCCCAGCTGGTCCGCTCGCCGGGCGTGTACTTCGAGCGCGTCGCCGACAAGACCAGCGACAAGGACGTCCTGACCGCGAAGATGATCCCGAGCCGCGGGGCCTGGCTCGAGTTCGAGATCGACAAGCGCGACAACGTCGGTGTGCGCGTCGACCGCAAGCGCAAGCAGAACGCCACCGTGCTGCTCAAGGCGCTCGGCATGACGGACTCCGAGATCCGTGCCGAGTTCGCGGACTTCCCGGCCGTGCTCGACACGCTGGACAAGGACCACGTGCAGACGCAGGACGAGTCCCTGCTCGACCTGTACCGCAAGATCCGCCCGGGCGAGCCGCCGACGGTCGAGGCCGGCCGCGCGCTGCTGGACAACTTCTACTTCAACCCCAAGCGCTACGACCTGGCGAAGGTCGGCCGCTACAAGCTGAACAAGAAGCTGGGCCGCGACGCCGCGCTGAGCGACTCGGTGCTGTCCCGCGAGGACATCGTCGCCACGATCAAGTACCTGGCCAGCCTGCACATCGACCGCACCTCGATGGCCGGCGTGCGCAACGGTGAGGCGATCGAGGTCCGCGTCGAGACGGACGACATCGACCACTTCGGCAACCGGCGCATCCGCGCCGTCGGCGAGCTGATCCAGAACCAGGTCCGCACGGGCCTGTCCCGGATGGAGCGCGTCGTCCGCGAGCGGATGACCACCCAGGACGTCGAGGCGATCACGCCGCAGACCCTGATCAACATCCGGCCTGTCGTCGCCTCCATCAAGGAGTTCTTCGGCACCAGCCAGCTGTCGCAGTTCATGGACCAGAACAACCCGCTCGCCGGCCTGACGCACAAGCGGCGTCTGTCGGCCCTGGGCCCGGGTGGTCTGTCCCGCGACCGCGCCGGCATGGAGGTCCGTGACGTCCACCCGTCGCACTACGGCCGCATGTGCCCGATCGAGACCCCTGAGGGTCCGAACATCGGTCTGATCGGCTCGCTCGCGACCTACGGCCGGATCAACCCGTTCGGCTTCGTGGAGACCCCGTACCGCAAGGTCGTCAACGGTGTCGTCACGGACGAGGTGCACTACCTCACCGCCGACGACGAGGACCGCCACGTCATCGCGCAGGCCAACGCCGAGCTGAAGGTGGACAACACGTTCGCCGAGGAGCGCGTGCTGGTCCGCGTCAAGGGCGGCGAGATCGAGTACGTCGCCGGCGAGAACGTCGACTACATGGACGTCTCCCCGCGGCAGATGGTCTCCGTCGCCACGGCGCTGATCCCGTTCCTCGAGCACGACGACGCCAACCGTGCCCTCATGGGCGCGAACATGCAGCGCCAGGCCGTGCCGCTGGTCCGTTCCGAGGCGCCGCTGGTCGGCACCGGCATGGAGTGGCGCGCGGCGGTCGACGCGGGCGACGTCATCGTCTCCGAGAAGCCGGGTGTGGTCTCCGAGGTCTCGGCCGACCTGATCACCATCGCGCACGACGACGCCACCACCGGCTCGTACCGCGTGGCGAAGTTCCGCCGTTCCAACCAGGGCACCAGCTACAACCAGCGCGTCCTGGTCAACGAGGGCGACCGCGTCGAGGCCGGCTCCGTGCTGGCCGACGGCCCGGCGACCGACGGCGGCGAGCTCGCGCTCGGTCGCAACCTGCTGGTCGCGTTCATGTCGTGGGAGGGCCACAACTACGAGGACGCGATCATCCTGAGCCAGCGCCTGGTGCAGGAGGACGTGCTCTCCTCGATCCACATCGAGGAGCACGAGGTCGACGCCCGCGACACCAAGCTGGGCCCCGAGGAGATCACGCGGGACATCCCGAACGTCTCCGAGGAGGTGCTGGCCGACCTCGACGAGCGCGGGATCATCCGCATCGGCGCCGAGGTGAACGCCGGCGACATCCTGGTCGGCAAGGTCACCCCCAAGGGCGAGACCGAGCTGACCCCGGAGGAGCGCCTGCTGCGCGCGATCTTCGGCGAGAAGGCCCGCGAGGTCCGCGACACGTCCCTGAAGGTGCCGCACGGCGAGTCCGGCACGGTCATCGAGGTGCGCACCTTCAACCGCGAGGACGGCGACGAGCTGCCCGCCGGCGTGAACGAGCTGGTCCGGGTGTACATCGCCCAGCGCCGCAAGATCACCGCCGGTGACAAGCTGGCCGGTCGTCACGGCAACAAGGGCGTCATCTCGATCATCCTGCCCCCCGAGGACATGCCGTTCCTCGAGGACGGGACGCCGGTCGACATCGTCCTGAACCCGATGGGTGTGCCCGGCCGCATGAACGTCGGCCAGGTGCTCGAGGTCCACCTCGGGTGGATCGCCAAGCAGGGCTGGGACATCTCGCTCGCCGAGGGTGACGTGCAGTGGCGGGACGAGGTCCCGGCCATCGCCGCCAAGTCCGCTCCCGGCACCCCGGTCGCCACCCCCGTGTTCGACGGCGTGCCGGAGCAGACCCTCACCGGTCTGCTCGGCTCCACGCTGCCGAACCGCGACGGCGAGCGGATGGTCGGTCACGACGGCAAGGCCCGGCTGTTCGACGGCCGCTCCGGCGAGCCGTTCCCGGACCCGGTGGCCGTCGGCTACATGTACATCCTCAAGCTGCACCACCTGGTCGACGACAAGATCCACGCCCGTTCGACCGGTCCGTACTCGATGATCACGCAGCAGCCCCTGGGCGGTAAGGCCCAGTTCGGTGGCCAGCGGTTCGGCGAGATGGAGGTGTGGGCGCTCGAGGCGTACGGCGCCGCGTACACGCTGCAGGAGCTGCTCACCATCAAGTCCGACGACGTCCCGGGCCGCGTGAAGGTCTACGAGGCGATCGTCAAGGGCGAGAACATCCCCGACTCGGGCATCCCCGAGTCGTTCAAGGTGCTGCTGAAGGAGATGCAGTCGCTCTGCCTGAACGTCGAGGTGCTGTCCAGCGACGGCGTCTCCATCGACATGAAGGAGAACGACGACGAGGTCTACCGCGCGGCGGAGGAGCTCGGCATCGACCTGTCCCGGCGCCCCAACGCGAGCAGCGTCGAAGAGATCTGACGACGAGCCCGGTGCGGGCCCCTGCCCGGGGGCCCGCACCGTCAGCCCGCACCCCTTGCACCATTCCGTCCGTCGGCCCGCACAGCGCGAGGCCGGCATGCGAAGGAAGTAGGACCCCTTGCTCGACGTCAACGTCTTCGACGAGCTGCGCATCGGCCTGGCCACGGCCGACGACATCCGTGCCTGGTCGCACGGTGAGGTGAAGAAGCCCGAGACCATCAACTACCGGACCCTGAAGCCGGAGAAGGATGGCCTGTTCTGCGAGAAGATCTTCGGTCCCACCCGGGACTGGGAGTGCTACTGCGGCAAGTACAAGCGCGTGCGCTTCAAGGGCATCATCTGCGAGCGCTGCGGCGTCGAGGTGACCCGGTCCAAGGTGCGCCGTGAGCGCATGGGCCACATCGAGCTGGCCGCCCCCGTGACGCACATCTGGTTCTTCAAGGGTGTCCCGTCGCGCCTGGGCTACCTGCTCGACCTCGCGCCGAAGGACCTGGAGAAGGTCATCTACTTCGCCGCCTACATGATCACGTGGGTGGACGAAGACGGCCGCGCCGAGGACCTCCCGAACCTCCAGAACGAGATCGACCTGGAGAAGAAGGAGATCGCGGACCGCCGCGACAACGACATCAACACCCGCGCCGCCAAGCTCGAGGCCGACCTGGCCGAGCTCGAGGCCGAGGGTGCCAAGGCGGACGCCCGCCGCAAGGTGCGCGACTCCGCCGAGCGCGAGATGGCGCAGCTGCGCAAGCGTGCCGACACCGAGCTCGAGCGCCTCGAGACGGTGTGGGACCGGTTCAAGAACCTCAAGGTCGCGGACCTCGAGGGCGACGAGATGCTCTACCGGCAGCTTCAGGACCGGTACGGCAACTACTTCGAGGGCTCGATGGGTGCCCAGGCGATCAAGAAGCGCCTGGAGGCCTTCGACCTCGACGCGGAGTCCGCCTCGCTGCGCGAGACGATCCGGGTGGGCAAGGGCCAGCGCAAGACGCGTGCCCTCAAGCGCCTCAAGGTCGTCAACGCGTTCCTGACGACCAACAACTCGCCGACCGGCATGGTGCTGGACGCCGTCCCGGTCATCCCGCCCGACCTGCGCCCGATGGTCCAGCTCGACGGTGGCCGGTTCGCCACCTCGGACCTGAACGACCTGTACCGCCGCGTGATCAACCGGAACAACCGCCTCAAGCGGCTGCTCGACCTCGGCGCGCCGGAGATCATCGTCAACAACGAGAAGCGGATGCTCCAGGAGGCCGTCGACTCGCTGTTCGACAACGGCCGCCGTGGCCGTCCGGTGACGGGTCCGGGCAACCGCCCGCTCAAGTCGATCTCGGACATGCTCAAGGGCAAGCAGGGCCGGTTCCGTCAGAACCTGCTCGGCAAGCGCGTCGACTACTCCGGTCGTTCGGTCATCGTGGTCGGCCCGCAGCTGAAGCTGCACCAGTGCGGCCTGCCCAAGCAGATGGCGCTCGAGCTGTTCAAGCCGTTCGTCATGAAGCGCCTGGTGGACCTGAACCACGCGCAGAACATCAAGAGCGCCAAGCGCATGGTCGAGCGTGCCCGCCCGGTCGTGTGGGACGTGCTCGAGGAGGTCATCACCGAGCACCCGGTTCTGCTGAACCGTGCGCCCACGCTGCACCGCCTCGGCATCCAGGCGTTCGAGCCCCAGCTGGTCGAGGGCAAGGCGATCCACCTGCACCCGCTCGTCTGCGGCGCGTTCAACGCCGACTTCGACGGTGACCAGATGGCCGTGCACCTGCCGCTGTCCGCAGAGGCGCAGGCCGAGGCCCGCATCCTCATGCTGTCCAGCAACAACATCCTCAAGCCGTCGGACGGTCGTCCGGTGACCATGCCGACCCAGGACATGATCATCGGTCTGTACCACCTGACCTCCGACCGCCCGGGTGCCAACGGTGAGGGCCGCGCGTTCAGCTCGGTGTCCGAGGCGATCATGGCCTTCGACCAGGGCACGCTCGACCTCAACGCGGTCGTCAAGATCCGCATGGACGGCCTGGTCCTCGACGAGGAGCGAGCTCCCGAGGGCTGGACGCAGGGCGAGCCCCTGCTGTTCGAGACCACGCTCGGCCGCGCGCTCTTCAACGAGCTCGTGCCGGTGGACTACCCGTACGAGAACGGCGTCGTCGACAAGAAGCGCCTCTCGGCCATCGTCAACGACCTGGCCGAGCGGTACCCGAAGGTCGAGGTCGCTGCGTCCCTCGACGCCCTGAAGGAGGCCGGCTTCCGCTGGGCCACCCGGTCGGGCGTGACCATTTCCATCTCCGACGTCGCCACGCCGACGGAGAAGAAGGCGATCCTCGAGGAGAACGAGGCGCGCGCCGCCAAGGTTCAGGGCCAGTACGACAAGGGTCTGATCACCGACGACGAGCGTCGCCAGGAGCTCATCAACATCTGGACCGAGGCGACGGACAAGGTCGCCAAGGCGATGCAGGCGAACTTCCCGGCCCGCAACACCGTGTACCGGATGGTCGGCTCGGGTGCTCGAGGCAACTGGATGCAGGTCCGGCAGATCGCCGGCATGCGTGGTCTGGTGGCCAACCCGAAGGGTGAGATCATCCCTCGCCCGATCAAGGCCAACTACCGCGAGGGCCTGTCGGTCCTGGAGTACTTCATCGCGACGCACGGCGCCCGCAAGGGTCTGGCGGACACCGCTCTGCGGACCGCCGACTCGGGCTACCTCACGCGTCGTCTGGTCGACGTGTCGCAGGACGTGATCGTCCGTGAGCTGGACTGCGGCACCGAGCGTGGCCTGACCATGCCGATCGGGGTCGACGCCGGTGACGGGACGCTCCGTCGGCACGACAAGGTGGAGACCTCGGTCTTCTCCCGCACTCTGGCCACCGACATCGAGATCGACGGCGAGGTCATCGGCCACGCCGGCGACGACGTCGGCGACGTGCTGCTCGACAGGTTGCTCGCGGGCGGCGTGACCGAGCTCAAGATCCGCTCGGTGCTCACCTGCGAGTCCCGCGTCGGCACCTGCGCCAAGTGCTACGGCCGTTCCCTGGCCACCGGCAAGCTGGTCGACATCGGCGAGGCCGTGGGCATCATCGCCGCCCAGTCGATCGGTGAGCCCGGCACGCAGCTGACGATGCGTACGTTCCACACCGGTGGTGTCGCCTCGGCGGAGGACATCACGCAGGGTCTGCCGCGTGTCCAGGAGCTCTTCGAGGCCCGTACCCCCAAGGGTGAGGCGCCGATCGCGGAGTTCTCGGGCCGCATCGCGATCGAGGAGGGCGACCGGTCCCGCCGGATCGTCCTGACGCCGGACGACGGGTCGGAGGAGATCTCCATCCCGGTGACCAAGCGTCAGCGCCTGCTGGTCGCGGACGGGGACCACGTCTCCGTCGGCACCCAGCTGGTCCTCGGTGCCGTCGACCCCAAGAAGGTGCTGCGCATCCTCGGCCCGCGGGCCACGCAGAAGCACCTGGTGGACGAGGTCCAGGAGGTCTACCGCTCGCAGGGCGTGGACATCCACGACAAGCACATCGAGGTCATCGTCCGGCAGATGCTGCGCCGGGTGACGGTCCTCGACTCGGGCGACACCGACCTGCTGCCGGGCGAGCTGTCCGAGCGTGGGCGCTTCGAGGACGCGAACCGCAAGGCCGTGTCCGAGGGTGGTCAGCCGGCGTCCGGCCGTCCGGAGCTGATGGGCATCACCAAGGCGTCGCTGGCCACGGACTCGTGGCTGTCGGCGGCCTCCTTCCAGGAGACGACCAAGGTGCTGACCGAGGCTGCGATGTCGAGCCGGTCCGACCCGCTGCTCGGCCTGAAGGAGAACGTCATCCTCGGCAAGCTCATCCCGGCCGGTACCGGGCTCGCCCGGTACCGCGACATCGCGGTGGAGCCGACCGAGGAGGCGAAGGCCGAGCTGTACCCGGCCTTCGGCTACGACGAGATCGACTTCCCGGCCCTCGGCATGGGGACCGGTGACGCGATCCCGCTCGAGGACATCGACTTCGGCGACTACCGCTGACGTCGATCGCACCGCCCGAGGGGCCTGCCGGTTCGCCGGTGGGCCCCTCGGCGCACCTGCACGGTGCCGGCACGTCGTCCCACGTGCTGCTTTGACGCCTGTTCGGCCGCCAGGTAGCCTGGGACACCGTGCCCGCGTCGTCGGGCCCTTGTGCGTGCACGCATCGCGCCGCTGATTCGGACCAGCTCCGAGGCGGTGGCAGCGGCACCGGGTGACAGCCCGACCGTCACGACCGACCAGGACCCAGTCCTGGTTCGCGCCGCGGAGGACCGGGCCGACACGCCCGGGCGCGGGGGTCGGTGCGGGACGCAAGACCAGCCGGGGTAGTCGCGCGACGAGCGTCGATCCGGGACCTGCCGGCCGTCCTGGGTGACGGGTCCGGTCGACCAGAGATCCATCGACAGACGGAGACGCAGTGCCCACGATCCAGCAGCTGGTCCGCAAGGGCCGGCAGGCGAAGACGAACAAGTCGAAGACGCCTGCCCTCAAGGGCTCCCCCCAGCGACGCGGTGTGTGCACCCGCGTCTACACGACCACCCCGAAGAAGCCGAACTCGGCCCTGCGCAAGGTGGCGCGCGTGCGCCTCTCCTCGCAGGTCGAGGTGACGGCCTACATCCCGGGCGTCGGCCACAACCTGCAGGAGCACTCGATCGTGCTGGTGCGCGGCGGCCGTGTGAAGGACCTTCCCGGCGTCCGCTACAAGATCGTCCGTGGTGCCCTCGACACGCAGGGCGTCAAGAACCGCAAGCAGGCGCGCTCCCGCTACGGCGCGAAGAAGGGCTGAGTCCAATGCCTCGCAAGGGTCCGGCCCCCCGTCGGCCGCTCGTCGTCGACCCGGTCTACGGGTCTCCCGTCGTCACCCAGCTCATCAACAAGGTGCTGCTGGACGGCAAGAAGACCGTCGCGGAGTCCATCGTGTACGGCGCCCTCGAGGGCGTCCGCGAGAAGACCTCCGGCGACCCCGTCGTCGTGCTGAAGCGTGCGCTCGACAACGTGCGCCCCGCGCTCGAGGTCAAGTCCCGTCGTGTCGGCGGTGCCACCTACCAGGTCCCGGTCGAGGTGCGCCCGGTGCGCGCCACCACCCTGGCCCTGCGCTGGCTCACCGACTTCTCCCGCGCCCGTCGCGAGAAGACGATGACCGAGCGCCTCATGAACGAGATCCTGGACGCATCGAACGGCCTCGGTGCCGCGGTCAAGCGCCGCGAGGACATGCACAAGATGGCCGAGTCCAACCGCGCCTTCGCGCACTACCGCTGGTAACAACCGGCGGGTCGGGGGGCGGCGGCCCACGTGGCTGCCGCCCCGCCCGACCACCCGAGCCAACCGACAAGGGGCGTACACAACGTGGCACTCGACGTGCTCACCGACCTGACCAAGGTCCGCAACATCGGCATCATGGCGCACATCGATGCCGGCAAGACCACCACGACCGAGCGGATCCTGTACTACACAGGCATCACGTACAAGATCGGTGAGGTCCACGAGGGCGCCGCCACGATGGACTGGATGGAGCAGGAGCAGGAGCGCGGCATCACCATCACGTCCGCCGCGACGACCTGCTTCTGGAAGAACAACCAGATCAACATCATCGACACCCCTGGCCACGTCGACTTCACCGTCGAGGTGGAGCGTTCGCTGCGCGTGCTCGACGGCGCGGTCGCAGTGTTCGACGGCAAGGAGGGCGTCGAGCCCCAGTCCGAGACGGTGTGGCGCCAGGCCGACAAGTACGACGTGCCGCGCATCTGCTTCGTCAACAAGATGGACAAGCTCGGCGCCGACTTCTACTTCACGGTCAAGACGATCGTCGACCGCCTGAAGGCCCGCCCGCTCGTCATCCAGCTGCCCATCGGTTCCGAGAGCAGCTTCATCGGTGTCGTCGACCTGGTCGAGAACCGCGCGCTGGTGTGGCGCGGGGAGACGGCCCTCGGCGAGAAGTACGACGTCGAGGAGATCCCGGCCGACCTGGTCGAGCGCGCCGAGCAGTACCGCGCGGAGCTGATCGAGGCCGTCGCCGAGACCGACGAGGAGCTGCTGGAGAAGTACCTCTCCGGCGAGGAGCTCACCGTCGCCGAGATCAAGGCGGGCATCCGCAAGCTGACGATCTCGTCCGAGGCGTACCCGGTGCTGTGCGGGTCGGCGTTCAAGAACAAGGGCGTGCAGCCCATGCTCGACGCCGTCATCGACTACCTGCCGTCGCCGCTGGACGTCCCGTCCATCGAGGGCCACGACGTCAAGGACGAGTCCATCGTCGTCGAGCGGCACGCCGACGCGACGGAGCCGTTCTCCGCGCTCGCGTTCAAGGTCGCCGCGCACCCGTTCTTCGGCAAGCTCACCTACGTCCGGGTGTACTCCGGCAAGGTGGCGCAGGGCGCCCAGGTGCTCAACTCGACGAAGGGCAAGAAGGAGCGCATCGGGAAGCTGTTCCAGATGCACTCCAACAAGGAGAACCCGGTCGACGAGGCCCAGGCCGGCCACATCTACGCGTTCATCGGCCTGAAGGACGTCACCACCGGTGACACCCTCTCCGACCCGAGCTCGCCGGTGGTCCTGGAGTCCATGACCTTCCCGGAGCCCGTCATCGACGTGGCGATCGAGCCGAAGACGAAGGCCGACCAGGAGAAGCTGTCCACGGCCATCCAGAAGCTCGCCGAGGAGGACCCGACGTTCCGGGTGCGCCTGGACGACGAGACCGGCCAGACCGTCATCGGCGGCATGGGCGAGCTCCACCTCGACATCCTCGTCGACCGCATGCGTCGCGAGTTCAAGGTCGAGGCGAACGTCGGCAAGCCGCAGGTGGCGTACCGCGAGACCATCCGCCGCAAGGTGGACAAGATCGAGTACGTCCACAAGAAGCAGACCGGCGGTTCGGGCCAGTACGCCAAGGTCCAGCTGTCCTTCGAGCCGCTGGACACCGCCGAGGGCGAGGTCTACGAGTTCCAGAACGCCGTCACCGGTGGTCGCATCCCGCGCGAGTACATCCCGTCGGTCGACCAGGGCATCCAGAGCGCCATGCAGCAGGGCGTGCTGGCCGGCTTCCCGATGGTCGGCGTCAAGGCGATCCTGCTCGACGGTGCCTACCACGAGGTCGACTCGTCCGAGATGGCCTTCAAGATCGCCGGCTCGATGGTCCTGAAGGAGGCTGCGCGCAAGGCCGACCCGGCCCTGCTCGAGCCGATCATGGCCGTCGAGGTGCGCACGCCCGAGGAGTACATGGGCGACGTGATCGGCGACCTGAACTCCCGCCGCGGCATGATCCAGTCGATGGAGGACGCCACCGGCGTGAAGGTCGTGCGTGCGCACGTCCCGCTCTCGGAGATGTTCGGGTACGTCGGCGACCTGCGGTCGAAGACCCAGGGTCGTGCGGTGTACTCGATGCAGTTCGACAGCTACGCCGAGGTTCCTCGCAACGTGGCCGAAGAGATCATCAAGAAGACCCGGGGCGAGTGAGTCCCGAGGGTCGACCCCTCGCAGTACCAGCAACACACCCGACCCGGAGGACCGCACGCTCGTCGGCTACCGTTCGTAGGCGACGACGGGCAATCTCTACCAAGTCCTGAGGAGGACACCCAGTGGGCAAGGCGAAGTTCGAGCGGACCAAGCCGCACGTCAACATCGGGACCATCGGTCACGTCGACCACGGCAAGACGACGCTGACCGCCGCGATCTCGAAGGTGCTGCACGACAAGCACCCGGACCTGAACCCCTTCACGCCGTTCGACGAGATCGACAAGGCGCCGGAGGAGAAGCAGCGCGGTATCACCATCAACATCGCGCACGTCGAGTACCAGACCGACAAGCGCCACTACGCGCACGTCGACGCCCCTGGGCACGCCGACTACATCAAGAACATGATCACGGGTGCGGCGCAGATGGACGGCGCCATCCTGGTGGTCGCCGCCACCGACGGCCCCATGGCCCAGACGCGTGAGCACGTGCTGCTCGCCCGTCAGGTCGGCGTCCCCTACCTGCTGGTCGCACTGAACAAGTCCGACATGGTGGACGACGAGGAGATCCTCGAGCTCGTCGAGGTCGAGGTGCGCGAGCTCCTCTCCTCGCAGGGCTTCCCGGGCGACGACGTCCCGGTGATCCGCGTCTCCGCGCTGAAGGCGCTCGAGGGCGACCCGCAGTGGGTCAAGTCCGTCGAGGACCTGCTGGACGCCGTCGACGAGAACGTGCCGGACCCGGTGCGCGACATCGACAAGCCGTTCCTCATGCCGATCGAGGACGTCTTCACGATCACCGGCCGCGGCACCGTGGTCACCGGTCGTGTGGAGCGCGGTCGCCTCAAGGTGAACGAGGAGGTCGAGATCGTCGGTATCAAGGAGAAGTCGATCAAGACCACGGTCACCGGCGTGGAGATGTTCCGCAAGACCCTGGACTACGCCGAGGCCGGCGACAACACGGGTCTGCTGCTCCGCGGCACCAAGCGCGAGGAGGTGGAGCGTGGCCAGGTCGTCGTGAAGCCGGGCTCGATCACCCCGCACACCCAGTTCGAGGGCCAGGTCTACATCCTCGCCAAGGACGAGGGTGGCCGTCACAACCCGTTCTACTCGAACTACCGTCCCCAGTTCTACTTCCGGACGACGGACGTCACCGGTGTCATCACGCTGCCCGAGGGCACCGAGATGGTCATGCCGGGCGACAACACCGAGATCAGCGTCCAGCTGATCCAGCCCATCGCCATGGAGGAGGGCCTCGGCTTCGCCATCCGTGAGGGTGGTCGGACCGTCGGCTCGGGCCGGGTCATCAAGATCATCAAGTGATCACCGCCCCTCGGGGCTGATCGACGCAGAGGGCCCGGGTGCGCACGCCGCACCCGGGCCCTTCTGTCGTGCGGTGCGGGCCCGGCGGGAGATCGTCGGGCGCCAGGGGTCGTCGCTCCGGCGACCGCGTCCGGGCTGCTCCGACTGTGACGCAGTCGGTGCCGACCCGGGTTTGGTCAATCGGGGGAGCGTCTGGCAGACTGTCGGGGTTGCCCGCTGGGGTGTGGTGCGTTCGCGCGCCGCAGACAGGTGGGCGCGACGACGTGGAGAGCCCACGGACCCCGGGGTCACCCGGCGGTGAGGGGCTCGACCGCAACCACTGACCTCGTACCTGACGGTGCGCAGCGCGAGAGTGTGTCGCTCAATGCGACACGCCCGAGTGCGGGGGTCGGACGGACCGGTTTCGAAGAGAGAGAAGTAGACGACGCCATGGCGGGACAGAAGATCCGCATCCGGCTCAAGTCCTACGACCACGAGGTCATCGACAGCTCGGCGCGCAAGATCGTCGACACGGTGACCCGAGCTGGTGCGCAGGTCGTGGGCCCGGTGCCGCTGCCGACGGAGAAGAACGTCTTCTGCGTCATCCGGTCGCCCCACAAGTACAAGGACAGCCGCGAGCACTTCGAGATGCGCACGCACAAGCGGCTGATCGACATCATCGACCCCACGCCGAAGGCCGTCGACTCGCTCATGCGTCTCGACCTGCCTGCGGACGTGAACATCGAGATCAAGCTCTGATCGCTGGGAAGGACTGATCTTCATGGCAACCCAGCAGACCGCTCGCCCGGTCACGGCGCTGCTCGGCACCAAGCTCGGCATGACTCAGGTGTGGGACGAGGCAGGCCGCCTCGTCCCCGTCACGGTCGTCGAGGTCGGTACGAACGTCGTGACGCAGGTGCGCTCCGCTGAGGCCGACGGCTACGTCGCGGTGCAGCTGGCCTACGGCCAGATCGACCCGCGCAAGGTCACCAAGCCGCTCAAGGGCCACTTCGAGAAGGCCGGGGTCACCCCCCGCCGGCACGTGGCCGAGATCCGCACGGCGGACGCCGCCGACTACTCGGTCGGCCAGGAGCTGACCGCGACCGCGTTCGAGGCGGGCCAGTCGGTGGACGTCTCCGGCACCACCAAGGGCAAGGGCACCGCCGGTGTGATGAAGCGTCACGGCTTCAAGGGCGTCAGCGCTTCCCACGGTTCGCACCGCAACCACCGCAAGCCGGGCTCGATCGGTGGGGCGTCCACCCCGTCGCGCGTGTTCAAGGGCATGCGGATGGCCGGCCGGATGGGCAACGCCCGTCAGACCGTTCAGAACCTGACCGTGCACGCGGTCGACGCCGAGAGGGGTCTGCTGCTCGTCAAGGGCGCCGTCCCCGGCCCCAAGGGCGGCGTGGTCCTCGTGCGTACCGCTGTGAAGGGTGCGTGACCACGATGAGTGACACGCTGACCGTCGACGTCCTGGACGCCGAGGGCAACAAGGCCGGTACGGCCGACCTGCCCGGCGCCGTCTTCGACGTGCAGACCAACATCCCGCTGATCCACCAGGTCGTCGTCGCGCAGCTCGCTGCGGCGCGCCAGGGCACGCACTCCACGAAGACTCGTGGCGAGGTGTCCGGTGGCGGCAAGAAGCCGTACAAGCAGAAGGGCACCGGCCGTGCCCGTCAGGGCTCGACGCGTGCACCGCAGTTCGCCGGCGGTGGCGTCGTCCACGGCCCGACGCCGCGCGACTACAGCCAGCGGACCCCGAAGAAGATGAAGGCCGCGGCGCTCCGCGGTGCTCTCTCGGACCGCGCCCGTGCCGGCCGCGTGCACGTCGTCTCCGGGTTCGCCCCGGGCGAGGCGCCGTCGACCAAGGCCGCCATCAAGGTGCTCGACAACCTGTCGGGTCGCAAGAACGTCCTGGTGGTCGTCGAGCGGGCGGACGAGATCACGTGGAAGTCGCTGCGCAACGTCGAGCGGGTGCACCTGCTGGTCGCTGACCAGCTGAACACCTACGACGTGCTCATCAGCGACGACGTGGTGTTCACGCAGGGTGCGCTCGACGCGTTCCTCGCCGGCACCTCGGCCGCCAAGGAGGAGACCAAGTGAGCACCGTCGGCAAGGACCCGCGCGACATCCTGATCGCCCCGGTGGTCTCGGAGAAGAGCTACGGCCTGCTCGACGAGGGCAAGTACACGTTCCTCGTCGACCCGCGGGCCAACAAGACCGAGATCAAGATCGCCGTCGAGCAGGTGTTCGGCGTCAAGGTCGACTCGGTCAACACCGCCAACCGGCAGGGCAAGGCCCGCCGGACCCGGTTCGGCATCGGCCGTCGCAAGGCCACGAAGCGTGCGATCGTCACCCTCCGCGAGGGCTCGATCGACATCTTCGGCGGACCGGTCGGCTGAGCGGCCCGAGAGGACTACTGACATGGGAATCCGTAAGTACAAGCCGACGACGCCGGGCCGTCGTGGCTCGAGCGTGGCCGACTTCGTCGAGCTGACGCGCTCCGAGCCGGAGAAGTCGCTGGTCCGTCCGCTGACCAAGTCGGGCGGTCGCAACTCGACCGGCCGCGTGACCACCCGCCACCACGGCGGCGGTCACAAGCGGGCGTACCGGGTGATCGACTTCCGTCGCCACGACAAGGACGGCGTGCCGGCCAAGGTCGCGCACATCGAGTACGACCCCAACCGCACGGCGCGCATCGCGCTCCTGCACTACGCCGACGGCGAGAAGCGCTACATCCTCGCGCCGAACCGGCTGAACCAGGGCGACCTCGTCGAGGCCGGTGCCACGGCGGACATCAAGCCGGGCAACAACCTGCCGCTGCGCAACATCCCCACCGGCACGATCATCCACGCCATCGAGCTGCGGCCCGGCGGCGGCGCGAAGATCGCCCGCTCCGCGGGTGCCTCGGTGCAGCTCGTCGCCAAGGACGGGCCGTACGCCCAGCTGCGCATGCCGTCCGGTGAGATCCGCAACGTCGACCTGCGCTGCCGCGCGACGATCGGCGAGGTCGGCAACGCCGAGCAGTCGAACATCAACTGGGGCAAGGCCGGCCGCATGCGCTGGAAGGGCAAGCGCCCGACCGTCCGTGGTGTCGCGATGAACCCGATCGACCACCCGCACGGTGGTGGAGAGGGCAAGACGTCCGGTGGCCGTCACCCGGTCAGCCCCTGGGGCCAGCCCGAGGGTCGTACCCGTCGTCCGAACAAGCCGAGCGACAAGCTCATCGTGCGCCGTCGGCGCACCGGCAAGAAGCGCTGATAGGAGCCTGAGATGCCACGCAGCCTGAAGAAGGGCCCGTTCGTCGACGGCCACCTGCAGAAGAAGGTCGACGTCCAGAACACGGCGGGCACGAAGAACGTCATCAAGACGTGGTCGCGCCGCTCGGTCATCACGCCCGAGTTCCTCGGCCACACCTTCGCCGTGCACGACGGCCGCAAGCACACGCCGGTGTTCGTCACCGAGTCGATGGTCGGCCACAAGCTCGGCGAGTTCGCCCCCACGCGGACGTTCCGCGGCCACGAGAAGGACGACCGGAAGGGCCGTCGCCGCTGACCCCCGGGTCGGTGACGACGCCCTGACGGCGCAGACAGAAGGCAGGACAGCGATGGAAGCCATGGCGAAGGCGCGGTTCGTCCGCGTCACGCCCCAGAAGGCCCGGCGCGTCGTGGACCTCGTCCGTGGCAAGCAGGCCAGCGAGGCGGTGGCCGTGCTGCGGTTCGCCCCGCAGGTCGCGGCACAGCCGGTCCTCAAGACCGTGGAGTCGGCGATCGCGAACGCGGTCGAGGGCGCCAAGCGAGCGAGCACGCGGCTCGACGAGGCGAACCTCTACGTCTCCGAGATCTTCGTGGACGAGGGCCCGACGATGAAGCGGTTCCGGCCGCGCGCGCAGGGTCGTGCCGGCCGCATCCTCAAGCGCACGAGCCACATCACCGTGGTGGTCGCCGAGCGCGAGCAGGCGACGGCACAGAGCACGAAGGGACGGGCCCGATAGTGGGACAGAAGGTCAACCCGCTCGGGTACCGCCTGGGCATCACGACCGACCACCGCTCGCGGTGGTTCGCCGACTCGACCAAGACCGGTCAGCGCTACCGCGACTACGTGCGCGAGGACGTGCAGATCCGCAAGCTGATGTCGACGGGCCTCGAGCGCGCCGGTATCGCCAAGGTCGAGATCGAGCGCACCCGTGACCGGGTTCGCGTCGACATCCACACCGCCCGCCCGGGCATCGTCATCGGGCGTCGTGGCGCGGAGGCCGACCGCATCCGCGGCGAGCTGGAGAAGCTCACCGGCAAGCAGGTGCAGCTCAACATCCTCGAGGTCAAGAACGCCGAGATCGAGGCGCAGCTCGTCGCGCAGGGCATCGCCGAGCAGCTCGCCAGCCGCGTGTCGTTCCGTCGTGCCATGCGCAAGGGCATCCAGTCCGCCCAGCGCGCCGGTGCGAAGGGCATCCGCGTGCAGGTCTCCGGCCGCCTCGGCGGTGCGGAGATGAGCCGCACGGAGTTCTACCGCGAGGGTCGGGTGCCGCTGCACACGCTGCGCGCCAACATCGACTACGGCTTCCACGAGGCCCGCACCACCTTCGGCCGCATCGGCGTGAAGGTCTGGGTCTACAAGGGCGACATGACCGAGAAGGAGTTCGCCCGCGAGCAGGCGACGGCGGCTCCCCGCCCGTCGCGCGGCCCGCGCGGCGATCGGGGCGACCGTCCCGAGCGCGGCCCGCGTGCCGGCGCTCGTCGGCCGGAGCGCTCGGAGCAGTCGGACGCCCCGTCGTCGGACACCCCCACCGAGACCGGAACGGAGGCCTGAGCCGTGCTCGTCCCGCGCAGGCTGAAGCACCGCAAGCAGCACCACCCGGGGCGCTCCGGCGCCGCGACGGGTGGCACCTCCATCGCCTTCGGCGACTTCGGCATCCAGGCTCTCGAGCCGGCCTACGTCACCAACCGGCAGATCGAGGCTGCTCGTATCGCCATGACCCGCCACATCAAGCGTGGCGGCAAGGTCTGGATCAACGTGTACCCGGACCGGCCGCTCACCAAGAAGCCCGCCGAGACCCGCATGGGTTCCGGCAAGGGCTCGCCCGAGTGGTGGATCGCCAACGTCAAGCCCGGCCGCGTGCTCTTCGAGCTGGCCGGGGTCCCCGAGGAGCTCGCTCGTGAGGCCATGCGCCGCGCGCAGCACAAGCTCCCGATGAAGACCCGTTTCCTGGTCCGCGAGGGAGGTGCCAGCTGATGGCCGTCGGAACCAAGGACCTCGCGCCGAGCGAGCTGGACGGCTACGACGACGAGCGACTCGTCGCCGAGCTGAAGAAGGCCAAGGAGGAGCTGTTCAACCTCCGCTTCCAGTCGGCCACCGGCCAGCTGGAGAGCCACGGTCGGCTCAAGGCCGTCCGCCGCGACATCGCCCGGATCTACACGATCCTGCGCGAGCGCGAGCTCGGCATCCGGACCGCCCCGAGCCCGAGCGAGTGAGGATCGCATGAGCACCAAGAACGAGTCGACGACGGCGACGTCCGAGCACCGCGCGTACCGCAAGACGCGCCGGGGCTACGTCGTCAGCGACAAGATGGAGAAGACCGTCGTGGTCGAGGTCGAGGACCGGGTCAAGCACCCGCTCTACGGCAAGGTCATGCGGCGTACGAGCAAGGTGAAGGCGCACGACGAGCTCAGCTCGGCGGGCATCGGCGACCTCGTGCTCATCATGGAGACGCGTCCGCTGTCGGCCACCAAGCGGTGGCGCGTGGTCGAGGTCCTCGAGAAGGCCAAGTAAGCAGACAGGCAGTTGCCCACGGGCGGACCCCGGTCCGCGACGTGTGCACCACGGCAACTATCCGTTCGGCCAGGCTCGTCCGTCCGGGAGACCGGGCGGCGAGAACCCGCCAGACGACAGGAGCAGGTAGATGATCCAGCAGGAGACGCGGCTGCGCGTCGCCGACAACACGGGTGCCAAGGAGATCTTGTGCATCCGTGTGCTCGGCGGGTCCGGTCGCCGCTACGCCGGCATCGGTGACGTCATCGTCGCCACGGTGAAGGACGCGATCCCGGGCGGGAACGTGAAGAAGGGCGACGTCGTCAAGGCGGTCGTCGTCCGCACCCGCAAGGAGCGCCGTCGCGCCGACGGCTCGTACATCAAGTTCGACGAGAACGCGGCGGTGATCCTGAAGAACGACGGGGAGCCCCGCGGCACCCGCATCTTCGGTCCGGTCGGTCGCGAGCTCCGCGACAAGAAGTTCATGAAGATCATCTCGCTGGCGCCGGAGGTGCTCTGACCATGGCCAAGATCAAGAAGGGCGACCTCGTCGTCGTCATCTCGGGCCGGGACAAGGGCCAGCAGGGACGCGTGCTGGAGGTTCTCGTCGAGACCCAGCGCGTGGTCGTCGAGGGCGTGCAGCGGGTGACCAAGCACGTCAAGGCGGGCCAGACCCAGCGCGGCACCCGGACCGGTGGCATCGAGACCGTCGAGGCTCCCATCCACATCAGCAACGTGATGCTGGTCGACCCGGAGACCAAGAAGGGCACCCGGGTGGGCTACCGCACCGAGCAGGTCGAGCGTGACGGTCGCACCCGTACGGTCCGCGTCCGCGTGGCCAAGCGCTCCGGTAAGGACATCTGATGACGCAGACCACCATCGACGCGCCGGCACAGCCGCGGCTGAAGGCGCGCTACAACGCCGAGATCCGTGACGCGCTGCTCAAGCAGTTCGGCCACGAGAACGTCAACCAGGTCGCGCGCCTCGTCAAGGTCGTCGTGAACATGGGCGTCGGCGAGGCCGCGCGGGACTCCAAGCTGATCGACGGAGCCGTCCGCGACCTCACCGCCATCACCGGCCAGAAGCCGCAGGTGACCAAGTCCCGCACCTCGATCGCGCAGTTCAAGCTGCGCGAGGGGATGCCGATCGGCGCGCACGTCACGCTGCGCGGCGACCGGGCCTGGGAGTTCCTGGACCGCCTGCTGTCGATCGCGCTGCCGCGCATCCGCGACTTCCGCGGGTTGTCGGCCAAGCAGTTCGACGGCCACGGCAACTACACGTTCGGTCTGACCGAGCAGTCGGTGTTCCACGAGATCGACCAGGACAACATCGACCGCGTGCGCGGCATGGACATCACGGTCGTCACCACGGCCACCACGGACGACGAGGGACGCGCGTTCCTCAAGGCCCTCGGCTTCCCGTTCAAGGAGGACTGACATGGCGAAGACCGCCCTCGTCAACAAGGCGAACGCCACGCCGAAGTTCGGTGTGCGTGGCTACAACCGCTGCCAGCGCTGCGGTCGCCCCCGCTCGGTGTACCGCAAGTTCGGCCTGTGCCGGATCTGCGTGCGCGAGATGGCGCACCGCGGCGAGCTGCCCGGCGTCACCAAGAGCAGCTGGTAACGAACCCTGTAGGAGACAGACGTCGGTAGGTCCCGGTCCCGCAACGTCGGGACCGGGATACCCCGGCGAGAGAGGGGCGACGCCCCATGACCATGACCGACCCGATCGCCGACTTCCTGACGCGGCTGCGCAACGCCAACTCCGCGCACCACGACTCGGTGAGCATCCCGTTCTCGAAGCTGAAGTCGCACATCGCCGAGATCCTGCAGGCCGAGGGCTACATCGCCGGCTGGACCGTCGAGGACGCCGAGGTGGGCAAGAACCTCGTCGTGACCCTGAAGTACGGCCCGCACCGCGAGCGTGCGCTGGCCGGCGTCAAGCGCGTGTCCAAGCCGGGCCTGCGCGTGTACGCCAAGTCGACCAACCTGCCGAAGGTGCTCGGCGGCCTGGGCGTGGCGATCCTGTCCACGTCGTCCGGGCTGCTGACGGACAAGCAGGCCGCCAAGAAGGGCGTGGGTGGGGAAGTCCTCGCCTACGTCTGGTAACGACAGAGACGGAGAGGAGAAGCCCATGTCTCGTATCGGCAGGATCCCCGTCCCGGTCCCGGCCGGCGTCCAGGTCGACATCGACGGCGCCGTGGTGACCGTCAACGGTCCCAAGGGTTCGCTGGTCCACACCGTCGCGGCGCCCATCCAGGTGGCGCGCGACGACGCCGGCGCCCTCGTGGTGTCCCGGCCTGACGACGAGCGCGCGTCGCGCTCGCTGCACGGCCTCACCCGCACGCTGCTGGCCAACATGGTCGTCGGCGTGACGGACGGCTACAGCAAGAAGCTCGAGATCGTCGGTACCGGGTACCGCGTGCAGGCCAAGGGCTCGAACCTCGAGTTCGCCCTGGGCTTCAGCCACCCGGTCACTGTCGAGCCTCCGGATGGCATCACCTTCTCGGTCGAGACCCCCACCAAGTTCACGGTGACGGGCATCGACAAGCAGCAGGTGGGCGAGGTCGCCGCGAACATCCGCAAGATCCGCAAGCCCGAGCCGTACAAGGGCAAGGGCGTCAAGTACGCGGACGAGGTCGTGCGGCGCAAGGTCGGAAAGGCTGGGAAGTAAGCCATGGCGATCAGCATCAAGGGCAAGGGCAAGGCGATCGCGCGCAAGCGTCGTCACCTGCGCCTGCGCAAGAAGGTCGTCGGCACGGCCGCACGTCCGCGCCTCGTCGTCACCCGCTCCACGCGTCACATCACGGCCCAGGTCGTGGACGACGCCGTGGGCCGGACGCTCGTCTCCGCGTCGACCCTCGAGGTCGACCTCCGCGGCGCCGAGGGCGACAAGTCGGCCAAGGCCCGCAAGGTCGGCGAGCTCATCGCCGAGCGCGCGAAGGCCGCCGGCATCGAGGCCGTCGTGTTCGACCGCGGCGGCAACAAGTACCACGGTCGCGTGGCCGCGGTCGCCGACGGTGCCCGCGAGGGAGGCCTGACGCTGTGACCACGACGCACGTCCAGACGAAGAAGAGGATCCACTGATGGCTGCACCTGCACGCAGCAACACCGGTGCCCAGGGCGGCGCCGGCGGCGACCGCCGCGATGGTGGCCGCCGGGACGGCGGCCGTCGGCAGGACGCCGCTGAGAAGAGCGCGTTCGTCGAGCGCGTCGTGACGATCAACCGTGTGGCCAAGGTCGTCAAGGGTGGTCGTCGCTTCAGCTTCACCGCGCTCGTCGTGGTGGGCGACGGCGACGGCACCGTCGGCGTCGGCTACGGCAAGGCCAAGGAGGTGCCCGCGGCGATCGCCAAGGGTGTCGAGGAGGCGAAGAAGAACTTCTTCCGCGTCCCGCGCATCCAGGGCACCATCCCGCACCCCGTCCAGGGTGAGGCCGCTGCCGGTGTCGTCTTCCTGCGTCCCGCTTCGCCGGGTACCGGTGTGATCGCCGGTGGTCCGGTGCGCGCGGTGCTGGAGTGCGCCGGCATCCACGACGTGCTGAGCAAGTCGCTCGGGTCGTCCAACTCCATCAACATCGTGCACGCGACCGTTGCCGCCCTGCGCGGCCTCGAGGAGCCGGCCGCCGTGGCAGCACGCCGCGGGCTCCCCCTCGAGCACGTCGTGCCGGCCCCGCTCCTGCGGGCGCAGGCCGCCGGTCGTGCCGCTGCGACGGCTGCGAAGGTCGGTGCGTGATGGCACGACTCAAGGTGACCCAGACCAGGTCCGCCATCGGCGGCAAGCAGAACCAGCGCGACACGCTGCGCACCCTGGGCCTGAAGCGGATCGGTGATGTGGTCGTCAAGGAGGACCGTCCCGAGATCCGCGGCATGGTCCGCACGGTGACGCACCTCGTCGCGGTCGAGGAGGTCGAGTGACCATGGCCGACGAGAAGAAGGCTGACGAGACGACCGAGGCGAAGGCCCCGGCGAAGAAGGCTGCGGCGGCGAAGGCCGCCCCTGCCAAGGCGTCGAAGGCTGCGGCTGAGAAGCCCGCTGCCGAGAAGCCGGCCGCTGCCAAGGCGGAGAAGGCGACCAAGGCCGAGAAGACCGAGAAGGCCGCCAAGGCTCCGGCGAAGGCCAAGGCCACGCCTGCGGTCTCGGCCGCGGCGAAGGAGGCGGCCGAGGCCGCCGCCGTCCCCGGTGCCGGTGGCACGCTGCGCGTGCACCACCTGCGGCCGGCCCCGGGCGCGAGGACCGCCAAGACCCGTGTGGGTCGCGGTGAGGCGTCCAAGGGCAAGTCTGCCGGTCGCGGCACCAAGGGCACGAAGGCCCGGTACCAGGTGCCCGAGCGGTTCGAGGGTGGCCAGATGCCGATGCACATGCGCCTGCCCAAGCTGCGCGGGTTCACCAACCCGTTCCGTGTCGAGTACCAGGTGGTCAACCTCGACCGCCTCTCGGAGCTCTACCCGGATGGGGGCGACGTCACCGTCGCGGACCTGGTGGCCAAGGGCGCTGTCCGCAAGGGCAAGCCGGTCAAGGTGCTCGGCGACGGCGAGCTGACGGTCAAGGTCTCCGTGGCCGTGGACGCTCTGTCCACGTCCGCGAAGGACAAGATCGTCGCTGCCGGCGGGACCGTCGCGCAGGACTGATTCGATCCGGAACGGGGCCGGTGGCGAGACCCTCGCTCACCGGCCCCGTTCCGGCACCCTGGGCCATCCGTTAGGGTTCCCCAGGTGCCTGCGACGCGTCGCAGGCGGCCCGGCCGGAGTGCTCCGGCCGGACGAGATGCCGCCGACGGGCGGTGCCAGGAGGACAGGTGCTCAGCGCATTCGTGCGGGCGTTCCGTACGCCCGACCTGCGGCGCAAGCTGCTCTTCACCATCGCGATCATGGTGGTGTTCCGGATCGGGTCGTTCCTCCCGACGCCCGGGGTGTCGTACCCCAACGTCCAGGCCTGCATCAAGCAGACGGCCAGCAACGACCTGCTCGGCATCGTCAACCTGTTCAGCGGCGGAGCCCTGCTCCAGCTGTCGGTGTTCTCGCTCGGGATCATGCCCTACATCACCGCGAGCATCATCGTGCAGCTGCTGCGCGTGGTGATCCCCAAGTTCGAGGAGCTGTACCAGGAGGGCCAGGCGGGTCAGTCGCGGCTCACCCAGTACACCCGGTACCTCACCATCGGCCTGGCGATCCTGCAGTCGACGACGATCATCGCGGTCGCCCGGTCCGGCAACCTGTTCCAGGGCTGCACGCAGAGCGTGATCCCCAACAGCAGCTGGGTGACCATGCTCGTCATGGTCATCACGATGACCGCCGGTACCGGCCTGATCATGTGGCTCGGCGAGCTCATCACGGAGCGTGGCGTCGGCAACGGCATGTCCCTGCTGATCTTCACCTCGATCGCCGCGCGGTTCCCCTCGAACATGTGGTCGATCGCCGGCGGCAACGGCGGCGTGAGCAAGTTCATCGTGGTGCTCGCGATCATCGTGCTGGTCATCGCGCTCGTCGTCTTCGTCGAGCAGTCCCAGCGGCGCATCCCGGTGCAGTACGCCAAGCGGATGGTCGGCCGGAAGATGTACGGCGGCTCCAGCACGTACATCCCGATCAAGATCAACATGTCCGGCGTGATCCCGATCATCTTCGCGTCGTCGCTGCTGCAGGTGCCGGTGCTGCTGGCCCAGTTCGGCAACCAGACGACCGGCTGGGTGAAGTGGGTCGGCAAGTACCTCGCCAGCTCCAGCGCCCCGCTGCACATGGTGATCTACACGCTGCTGATCATCTTCTTCTGCTACTTCTACACGGCCATCACGTTCAACCCGGACGAGGTCGCGGACAACATGAAGAAGTACGGCGGCTTCATCCCCGGCATCCGTGCGGGACGTCCGACGGCCGAGTACCTCGACTACGTGATCACCCGCATCACGGCTCCCGGCTCGATCTACCTGGCGTTCGTGGCGCTGGTGCCGACCGTGGCGTTCGCCCTGATGAAGGTCGGCGGCAACATCCCCTTCGGCGGGTCGTCGATCCTGATCATCGTGGGCGTCGGTCTGGAGACGGTGAAGCAGATCGAGTCCCAGCTGCAGCAGCGGCACTACGAAGGGTTCCTGCGGTGAGCGTCCGCCTGGTCCTGTTCGGTCCTCCCGGTGCCGGCAAGGGCACCCAGGCAGCGCGCATCTGCGACAAGCTCGGCGTCCCCGCGATCTCCACGGGCGACATCTTCCGCAGCAACATCAAGGGCGGGACCGAGCTCGGGCGGCGCGTCGTGGAGTACACCTCCGTGGGCGCGCTGGTCCCGGACGAGCTGACCGACGAGCTGGTCCGCGCACGCCTCGCAGAGCCCGACGCGGCCGAGGGCTTCCTGCTCGACGGGTACCCGCGGAACCTCGCCCAGGTGGACGCGCTCGACGCGATCCTCGCCGACGCCGGCCGGGCCCTCGACGTCGTCGTGGAGATCACGGCCGATGCCGAGGTCGTTGTGGAGCGTCTGCTGAAGCGCGCCGAGATCGAGGGTCGGGTGGACGACACGGAGGACGTGATCCGCCACAGGCTCGACGTCTACGCCGACCAGACCGCGCCGCTGTCGGGCGTCTACGCCGAGCGTGGGCTGCTGGTGCGGGTCGACGGGCTCGGCGAGATCGACGAGGTGACCGACCGCCTGCTCGCGGCGATCGAGCCCGCGCTGCATCACTGACCGGCGTGGCCGGCCGGGAGCGGATCGAGCTGAAGTCGCTCGACGAGGTGCGCGCCATGCGGCGCGCGGGGCTCGTCGTCGCGGCGGCGCTGGCGGAGGTGCGGGCCGCGCTCGTACCCGGTGCGACCACCGCCCAGCTCGACGCCGTGGCGGCACGGGTGATCGCCTCGTCGGGTGCCACACCCTCCTTCCTCGGGTACGAGGGGTACCCGGCGACGATCTGCGTCTCGGTGAACGACGAGGTGGTCCACGGCATCCCGGGGGAGCGGGTGGTCCGCGCGGGCGACCTCGTGTCGGTCGACTGCGGCGCGATCGTGGACGGATGGCACGGCGACAGCGCCTTCAGCACGGTCGTCGGCGAGGGCGATCCTGCCGACGAGGCGCTGGTCGCGACGACCGAGGCGGCGATGTGGGCCGGCGTCGCCGCTCTTGCCGGCGGGGATCGCATCGGTGTGGTCGGGGAGGCCGTGGAGGACCTCGTCGACTCGGGTCCGGTGCGCTACGGGATCGTGCAGGACTACGTCGGGCACGGCATCGGCACCGCGATGCACCAGCCGCCCGACGTGCCGAACTATCGGTTGCGACCGAGGGGGCACCGGGTGACGCCCGGCATGGTGCTGGCGGTCGAGCCGATGCTGACGCGCGGTTCGGGGGATACCCACGAGCTGGCCGACGGGTGGACGGTGGTGACGGACGACGGCTCCCGGGCGGCGCACTGGGAGCACACCGTCGCGGTGCTGGAGGGCGCGCTCTGGGTGCTCACGGCCGAGGACGGCGGCGCGGCGCGTCTCGGCGAGCGGGGAGTGCGGACCGCGACGCCGGTCTGAGAGCGCCCGGGCTGGTCACCTGATCGAGTGGCATTCCTGTTGGTGCAGGTCAGGGTTGTGGATTGCCCACATCGGTCCGTTATGTCCGATATGGTCGCTCGCGCGGGAAGGATCCCGCCACGGGCCAGGGGGCGCGAGCGCGTGCGTCACGCACGCAGCGGCACTGGTGCTCGCGTTCCCCGGCAGGTGCCTCAGCGCTGACGCCTGCCCGCATCGATGGGTGGACCATGCTGCGCAGTTCTCGTCTTGGAAGCTCTGTTCCCCGCCGCGGCCTCAGGGCTGCGGCGGCCGTGCTCACCGGGACGGTGATGATGATCGGCCTCGCCACGGGTGCCTCGGCCGCGGCCAGCTGTGTGGACGCGGGCGGTGGGGGTCAGGACGAGTCCCAGGGTGTCCCTGCGCATCCGTTCCCCCAGCGTGGTGGCACGCATGCCGCACCCGCGACCGCGACCGGCGCCTACGTGTACCGCAAGCGCGACGCCAGCCGGCCCGCGTCCTGGCAGAACTCGACGCAGCAGTACCTGGTGGCGACCTGGTCGGGCGCCGAGTACCGCCCGGTGACGCTGGACCAGGTTCGGACCGCGCTGGCCGTGGCGGGTGTCGAGCTGTGCGGCTCCGGCTGGGCGGTGCAGGAGGACCAGGGATATGGCACGGAGTCGCTGTTCACCGACACTCCCGCGCCGAGCTACCCGAAGATGACCATCGGCTGGCCACCGATCTTCGCCGCGCAGCACTGGACCCTGGACAAGCTCGTCGAGGTCCCCGCGTGCGCCTCGGCCACAGTCGCCCCGACCCCGACGTCGACCGCCACGCCGAAGGCGCCCGCCGCACCCGTCGTCGCCCCGACCGAGACGCCCGGACCGGTCGAGACGACCCCCGCCGTCGGCCCGAGCCATGCGGCCACGACCGTGCCCACGGCGTCCCCGAGAGCGACGGTCGCTGCTGCGGCGACCCCGAGTGCCACGGCTGCACCGGTCGCGACGCCGAAGCCGAGCGCTTCTCCCTCGCGCGACGTCGTCGACGTCGTGCTGTCCGCGCCGGACTCCACCCAGAGCGCCAGCCCGCAGGTCGTCAGCGCCGTGCTGGCAGCCGAGGACCGCACGGGTTCGTTGGCGCAGACCGGTGCGGCGCCGATCGGCGCCGCAGCCGCAGCGGTCGTGCTCGTTGCGGCCGGCGTGCTTCTGCTGCTGCTCCGTCGTCGCGGCGCGATGCGATGAGTCCGGCGGCGCCGCACCTCTCCTGACCGAGGTGCGCGGCGCGCCACCGGTCCGTGCCCGACGGTGCCCCTGGGGACCCCTCCTCCCCGGGGGCACCGTCGTGTCCGGGTGACCTGCTGCAGCCTGTGCGCGACAGCCGTGGCGCGCCGCCGACGTACCTGGCACCGGATGTCGGGGAGGGTGTGCCGGGGCTCTCACCGGGCCGGTTTCCCGGGGTGCGGCCGATGGCGTAGGATCGCCCGTTGGGTGTGCGTCATCCTGCGCTGCGGCGTGGGCGGGCAAGGTCGTCATCCCCCGCCCTGTGTGGATGGGGAGACCGGCAGCACCCTCCACGATGGCACGAGTCGCCGGGGCGTCAGCTCTGGCGGGTCGCGTGTCGTGGGTCGACACGTACGGACCGACAGGCAGCGGAGGACATGGCAAAGAAGGACGGTGTCATCGAGATCGAGGGCTCGGTGGTCGAGGCTCTGCCGAACGCGATGTTCCGCGTCGAGCTGAGCAACGGGCACAAGGTTCTCGCCCACATCTCGGGCAAGATGCGTCAGCACTACATCCGGATCCTCCCCGAGGACCGGGTCGTGGTGGAGCTGAGCCCGTACGACCTGTCCCGCGGGCGCATCGTCTACCGCTACAAGTAATCACCACTCGACCACGCCGTCTCACCCGCGAGGGTGCCCGGCGGCGGAGGGAACCATGAAGGTCAAGCCGAGCGTCAAGAAGATCTGCGACAAGTGCAAGGTGATCCGCCGGCACGGTCGCGTCATGGTGATCTGCGAGAACCAGCGCCACAAGCAGCGCCAGGGCTGAGCAGCCACCAGCACCACCCCGGGTCCCGGTGACGGGACCCGATCAGCGCACCGCCGCACCGGTCGCCGTCGTGCAGACGTCGGCACCGGTGACACCCCCGGCTCGGAGGCCGGGGCCCGCAGGCTCGCGGGAGGACGGTGCGGCAGACCTCCGACGAAGTTGCAGGAGCCACCAGGCACATGGCACGTCTCATCGGCGTCGACCTCCCCCGCGAGAAGCGGCTCGAGGTTGCGCTCACCTACATCTACGGGGTCGGCCGCACGCGTGCGACCGAGACCCTGAAGGCGACCGGGATCAGCCCGGACGTCCGCGTCAAGGACCTCGGGGACGCCGAGCTCGTCGCCCTGCGCGACTACCTCGAGGGCAACTACAAGCTCGAGGGTGACCTGCGGCGCGAGGTCGCCGCCGACATCCGCCGCAAGGTCGAGATCGGCTGCTACCAGGGGCTGCGCCACCGCCGCGGCCTGCCGGTGCGTGGTCAGCGCACCAAGACCAACGCCCGCACCCGCAAGGGCCCCAAGCGCACCGTCGCCGGCAAGAAGAAGGCCGGGCGCAAGTAGCCCGCCCGTCGCCGGACGACCCGCAGACCCCGAGAGAAGAAGCAGATGCCCCCCAAGACCCGCACCAGCTCCGTGCGCAAGCCTCGCCGCAAGGAGAAGAAGAACGTCTCCCACGGCCAGGCGCACATCAAGAGCACTTTCAACAACACGATCGTCTCCATCACCGACCCGTCCGGCGCCGTGATCGCCTGGGCGTCGGGCGGCGACGTCGGCTTCAAGGGCTCGCGCAAGTCGACCCCGTTCGCCGCGGGCCTGGCGGCCGAGGCCGCCGCGCGCAAGGCGCAGGAGCACGGCATGCGCAAGGTCGACGTGTTCGTCAAGGGCCCCGGCTCCGGCCGTGAGACCGCGATCCGCTCGCTGCAGTCGGCGGGCCTCGAGGTCGGCTCGATCCAGGACGTGACGCCGCAGGCCCACAACGGCTGCCGTCCGCCGAAGCGCCGTCGCGTCTGAGCTCGATCGCACCGGTCCGTGCCCCGTCGCACGGACCGGTGCGCCGACCGCGCCGGTGGACCGAGACCGCGCGCGGTCATTGCACGTCACTGCGGAGCGTCATATGGCGGACGCCCGCTGAGAGGAACCCCACCGTGCTGATCGCACAGCGCCCCACCCTGACCGAAGAGGTCATCTCGGAGCACCGCTCGCGGTTCTCCATCGAGCCGCTGGAGCCGGGCTTCGGCTACACGCTCGGCAACTCCCTGCGCCGGACGCTCCTGTCGTCCATCCCGGGTGCGGCCGTCACCAGCATCCGCATCGACGGCGTGCTGCACGAGTTCTCCACCGTGCCGGGGGTCAAGGAGGACGTCACCGAGCTGATCCTCAACATCAAGAACCTGGTCGTCTCCTCCGAGAACGACGAGCCGGTGGTCATGTACCTGCGCAAGCAGGGTGCCGGCCAGGTGACCGCGGCGGACATCGTCCCGCCGGCCGGTGTCGAGGTGCACAACCCCGAGCTGCACCTGGCGACGCTGAACGACAAGGGCAAGCTCGAGATCGAGCTGACCGTCGAGCGTGGCCGTGGCTACGTCTCCGCCAGCCAGAACAAGTCGTTCGACACCGAGATCGGCCGGATCCCGGTCGACTCGATCTACTCGCCGGTGCTCAAGGTGACCTACAAGGTCGAGGCGACCCGCGTCGAGCAGCGCACCGACTTCGACAAGCTGATCGTGGACGTCGAGACCAAGCCGGCGATCAGCCCGCGCGACGCGCTGGCCTCCGCCGGCAAGACGCTGGTCGAGCTGTTCGGGCTGGCCCGCGAGCTCAACGTCGAGGCCGAGGGCATCGAGATCGGCCCGTCGCCGACGGACGCCGCGCTCGCCGCCGACCTGGCGCTGCCGATCGAGGACCTGCAGCTGACCATCCGGTCGTACAACTGCCTCAAGCGCGAGGGCATCCACACGGTGGGCGAGCTCGTCGCACGGTCCGAGGCCGACCTGCTCGACATCCGCAACTTCGGTGCGAAGTCCATCACCGAGGTCAAGGAGAAGCTGGCCGAGCTGGGACTGAGCCTGAAGGACAGCCCGATCGACTTCGACGCGACGGCCGGTGCCGGCTACTACGCCGACGACGAGGTCGACTTCAGCGAGGACGAGCAGTACTGACGCCGGGGAACGCGCCGGCCCGTCGCTCGACGGGCCGCGCGCGTCGACCATCACCAGAACTCAAGGAGTAGAGACCATGCCCACGCCCACCAAGGGACCCCGGCTCGGTGGCGGACCGGCTCACGAGCGGCTGATCCTCGCGAACCTCGCGACCCAGCTGTTCGAGCACCAGCGTGTCACGACGACGGAGGCCAAGGCCAAGCGCCTGCGTCCCCTCGCCGAGCGGCTCATCACGTTCGCCAAGCGCGGCGACCTGCACGCCCGTCGTCGGGTGATGACGGTCGTCAAGGACAAGGGTGTCGTGCACGTCCTGTTCACGGAGATCGCACCCGCGGTCGCCGAGCGTCAGGGTGGCTACACGCGCATCACCAAGATCGGCGCCCGCAAGGGTGACAACGCGCCGATGGCGGTCATCGAGCTGGTGCTCGAGCCGCTCTCGCCGAAGCAGGCCGTCGTGAAGGAGGCGACTCGCGCGACCGCCAAGGCGGCACCCGCGGCCGCCCCGGTCGCCGCCGCTCCGGTCGAGGAGAGCGAGACCCCGGTCGAGGAGTCCGCGGCTGTCGCCGAGGAGACCCCGACCGAGCCTGCCGCCGAGACGGCCGCCGACGACGCCCCCGAGGGCGACGCCGACAAGGCCTGATCCGCAGCACCGCAGCACCACACGAGAGCCCGGGACATCCGCAGAGGGGATGTCCCGGGCTCTCGTGCGTCCGCCGGCCGAACCTGGGCACCGCGGTGACGGACGGCCTAGCGTCGACCTGTGACCGAGAGGGACCGGGAGGGGTGGGCGTCGGCCGGGCCCGAGCCGTGGCGGTCGAGGGTCCCGGTCGTGCTGGTGCACGGGCTGCGCACGTCGCGCACCATGTGGCGGGTCCAGGTCGAGGCGCTGGAGCGGTCGGGTCGCACGGCGGTGGCGGTCGACCTGCCCGGGCACGGCGTGCGGCGCGGGGAGCGGTTCAGCCTCGAGGCGGCCGACGAGACGCTGGTGCGCGCCGTGGACGACGTCGGAGGCCGGGCGCTCGTGGTCGGGCTGTCGCTCGGCGGCTACGTGGCGATCGCGCACGCCGCGCGACACCCGGAGCAGGTGGTCGGCCTGGTCGCCGCGTCCTGCTGCACGCGCCCGTGGCGGCCGCTGGTGGACGGCTGGGCGGTTGCGGCGAGCGTGATCGCCCGACTGCCGGACGCGGGCGCGCGCCTGAACCAGTTGCTCGTCGAGCGGATGCTGCCGCCGGCGGGCGTGGCCGACTCGGGTGCCGGCGGGTTCGCCCTCGAGGTGATGGTCGACGTCCTGCGCGCGATTCGGTCGGCGCGGCCGCTGGAGGACCTGGCTCGGGTCGACGCACCCGTCTGGCTGGTCAACGGACGGTTCGACCACTTCCGCGGTGAGGAGCGCGCCTTCCTCCGGGCGTGCCGGCACGGTCGGCTGGTGGTCGTTCCCGGCGCGACGCACCTGGTCAGCCTGGTGCGTCCGACGCGGTTCACCCGGGTGCTGCTCGAGGCGGTCGCCGAGGTCGAGGGCGTCGTCGAGGGAGCGGTGCCGCTGGGCGTCGGACCGACGTCAGAGGGTCAGCGACCAGGCGCGGACACCGCCGACGATGCCGGCCTGGTTGGGCACCACGACGACGTCGTCGCCGAGCCGGTCCAGCACCTGCGGTGAGATGTGGCGGGAGTTGCCGCCACCGAGGTAGAGCCGGTCCCACCAGAACACCGGCCGGAAGCCCTCGACGACGTGCCGCACACGGCGCGACCACAGCGCGTCGCCGAGCCGGGCCCGTTCCGGCTGACCGATGTACGAGTCGTACGTGGTGCTGCGGCGCAGCGGCGCATGGGACAGCTCGAGGTGGGGTGCCAGTCTGCCGCCGTCGAACAGCGCGGAGCCGAGCCCGGTGCCGAGGGTGAGCACGAGCTCCACGCCGGTGCCGGACACCACGCCCGCGCCGTGCACCTCCGCGTCGTTCAGCACCAGCGCCGGCACACCGAGGCGGTCCTCGATCAGGGCGCGGATGTCGCAGCCCGCCCAGGCGTCGACCAGCTCGGGCAGCACGGTGCTGCGCGGACCCGACCGGGTGACGTAGTGCGGCGTGGCCACGACGACGCCGTGCCGGATCATGCCGGGCATGCCGACGGTCGCACGGCTGAACGGGGGAAGGGCGGCACCGAGCTCCGCGACCGTCTGCACCAGCCGGTCCGGGGGGAGGGGGTAGGGCGTCGGCACCCGCACCGGCGGCGCGTGGAGCGTGCCGGCGCCGTCCAGCACTGACGCCTTGATGCCGCCTCCGCCGCAGTCCACGGCGAGGGTGAACGGGTCCGACGGGTTCGCCACCGGACCACGGTAGCGGGGCCCCGTGCGGCTACGGTGTCCGCCGTGACCACCGCCGCGGACCCCGTCGTCCGGCTGCGCCTCGACCTGGCCTACGACGGCGCGGGTTTCGCGGGCTGGGCGCGGCAGCCCGCGCTCCGGACGGTGCAGGGCGTGCTGGAGGACGCCCTCGCAACGGTCCTGCGCGCAGCACCTCGGGGCGAGGCCCCGCCACGGGTGTCGGTGGCCGGTCGAACCGACGCCGGGGTGCACGCCCGGGGACAGGTGGCGCACGTCGACGTCGGTGTGGCGGCGCTGCTGGCGACGCGCGGGCGGTCGGACCGGGACGGCCCGACGGCGCTCGTCGCCCGGCTCGCCGGCGTGCTGCCCGGCGACCTCGTCGTGCATCGCGTGACCGTGGCGCCGAGCGGGTTCGACGCTCGGTTCTCCGCACTGCGGCGCCGCTACGTCTACCGCGTCTGCGACGACGCGGCGCTCCGCGACCCGTTGCGCCGCGGTCACGTGCTGTGGCACCGGCGGGCGCTCGACGCCGACGCGATGGCGGCAGCGGCCCGCCCGCTCGTCGGACGCCACGACTTCGCCGCGTTCTGCAAGCCACGGCCGGAGGCCACGACCATCCGCACCCTGGAGCGCTTCGAGTGGAGTCGCGTGACCAGCGGGCCGGACGAGGGGCTGGTGGTCGCCCAGGTGCAGGCGGACGCGTTCTGCCACTCGATGGTGCGGGCGCTCGTCGGCGCGAGCCTGGTCATCGGCGAGGGGCGACGCCCGGCCGGGTGGGCGGGCGAGCTGCTCGCCGGACGTCGCCGGGACGGGGCTGCAGCCGTCGTACCGCCGCACGGCCTCACGCTCGAGGAGGTGGGCTACCCGCCGGACGCCGAGCTGGCTGAGCGTGCGGTGCAGACCCGGGCGCGGCGCCGGCCCGAGGAAGCCGCCGGTACCCCCGGCTGCGAGTGCGACTGACAACGCCCGGACGGCACACCGTCAGCGGCGGAGTCCCGTACCGCGCGGCGCGACGACCCTGCGAGGTCGCTGACGCGCCCGACCGGAGCGTGCCGCGACGCCCCGCTCACTCGTGCTCGTCGTCCGCCCGGTACAACGGTTCCTCCTGGTCGGGGTCGGGGATGACGTGCACCGCTGCCTCCTCGGCGCTGGCCGCGCCACCCGCGACGCCGACGTCGTGCGCGAAGGTGTCGGTCACGCCGGCCTCCACCGCGTCGTCGTCAGCCTCGAGGCGGCCGGCGCGGTACTCCTCGCGGTCGCCGCTCGGGCCCTCCGGCATCTCCCAGACCTCGGGCTCCTCCTGCCGTGCCCGCTGGTCGATCGTCTCCCGGTGCTCCTCCTCCCACGCCGTCTCGCCGTAGTGGGTGCTGCGGCCACGCTCGGGCGGGGAGTAGCCCTCGTCGAGCAGGTCCTCCACGCCGCGCTCGAGCAGCATGTCCTCGCGCGGGAGCTGGTCGGCGTCACCCTCGGAACCGAGTGCGGCGTCGGTGCTGGTGGCTGGGGTCTCCTCGGTCATGGCTCCACCGTGGCATCCGTCGGCCGGCGGCGCCACGGGTGCGGGGCACCAGCCCGTGCGGTGCGGGCGCACCGTGCGGCGTCGTGCGCCTGTGGTGCGCCGTCGGCTCAGTCGAGGACGAGCCGCACGGCGATCGTCGCCATGACGGCGGCGACGAGCAGGTCGAGGACCCGCCAGGCACCGGGACGGGCGAAGAGCGGCCGCAGGCGCACGGCGCCGTAGCCCAGCGCGGTGAACCAGACGACGCTGGCGACTGCGGCGCCGGCGGCGAACTGCCACCGGGCGGCTCCCGCCTGCTGGGCGAGCGCGCCGAGCAGCAGCACGGTGTCGAGGTAGACGTGGGGGTTGAGGAACGTCAGCGCGGCGCTCGTGGCGAGCACCGGGCGCAGGCCTGCGGGGCCCGAGGTGGCGGGGTCGAGGACGCCCGGCCGCACCGCACGTCGCACGGCGTCGGCGGCCAGCCACAGCAGGAAGGCGGCGCCTCCGACGCGCACGGCGGTCAGTGCGGTCGGGTGGGCCTGCACGACGGCGCCGAGCCCGGCGGTACCCAGGGCGATCAGCACGGCGTCGGCCAGGACGCAGAGGACGACGACCGCGCCGATGTGCTCACGGCGCAGGCCCTGCCGCAGCACGAAGGCGTTCTGCGCGCCGATGGCGACGATGAGGGACAAGCCGCTGAGCAGGCCGCGGAGGGCGATCACGGAGGGACGGTAGGCGGATCCGCTCCAACAGGGAAGTTCAGGTTTCTGCAGCATCTGTAGCATCGCTCATGTGTACGACGCCGAGCAGCTGACGACTCTCGCCGCGGTCGTCGCCGAGGGCACGTTCGACGCCGCCGCGCAGACGCTGCACGTGACGCCCAGCGCGGTCAGCCAGCGGGTCCGAGCGCTCGAGCAGCACGCGGGCCAGGTGCTGGTGCTCAGGACGAGGCCGTGCCGCCCGACGGCGGCCGGAGAGGTGCTGGTGCGGCTCGCCGGCCAGCGCGCCGCGCTGGACACGGAGGCGCGGCATGCGCTGGGGCAGCTGGGCGGACCCGCCGACCGGCTGCCCGTGGCCGTCAACGCCGACTCGCTCGCCACCTGGTTCGTCCAGGTGCTCTCGAGCGTCGGCGACGACGTCACGGTCGAGGTCCACCGGGAGGACCAGGACCGGACGGCTCAGCTGCTCCGGGACGGCACGGTGATGGCCGCGGTGACCGGTGACGGACGGGCCGTGCAGGGCTGCCGCTCGGTACCGCTCGGGTCGGCCCGGTACCGCGCGATGGCATCCGCGTCCTTCGTCGCACGCCACCTGGCCGACGTGCCGCTCGGCGCTTCGGGGGAGCGGCGTCGTCTCGCGCGGGCGCTCGCCACGGCGCCGGCCGTCGCGTTCACCGCGGAGGACGCCCTGCAGCACCGGTTCGTCACGATGCTGGGTGGCGGCGCCGGGCTGCGTCGGGTGCACCACGTCCCGTCCAGCTCGGCGTACGTCTCGGTGGTCGCCGCCGGCCTGGGCTGGGGGATGGTGTCCGAGCAGGAGGCCGACCAGCTCGCGCCGGCCGGTGTGCTCGTCGACCTCGCTCCCGGCTCGTGGCTGGACGTGCCGCTGTGGTGGCAGCGCTGGGCCGTCCGGACCCGGGCGCTCGACGAGCTGTCCGACCGCGTGGTCGAGGTCGCCCGCAGCGCGCTGCGGCAGGCGCCCGTCGCGGTCTGACGGGGCGCCGACGGACGGGTTTTGCCGTGGTGCCGCTCTCAGTTACCCTGGTGTGTCGTTGCGCGTCCCCTGTCGTGCGCCGGTGGCTTCTCACCACCTGGCACCGATGGCTGCACCCGGTGATCCCACTCGCCGGATCGGGATGCCTCGACATACCCGTCACGGGCTGCTCGCTCTGCGAGTCGTCCGCGGCCTCGACATGCATCACTGACCAGAAGGCTCACACCCGTGCGCACGTACACCCCGAAGCCCGGCGACGTCGAGCGGACCTGGTACGTCATCGACGCGACCGATGTCGTCCTGGGCCGCCTGGCCACCCATGTGGCCACGCTGCTGCGTGGCAAGCACAAGCCGACGTTCGCTCCTCACGTCGACGGCGGTGACTTCGTCATCGTCATCAACGCCGAGAAGGTCGCCCTCACCGGCACCAAGCGGGAGACCAAGGTTGCCTACCGGCACTCCGGTTTCCCGGGCGGTCTGACGGCCACCGGTTACACCGAGCTCCTGGCCACGCACCCGGAGCGCGCGATCGAGAAGGCCGTGCGGGGCATGCTGCCCAAGACAACGCTCGGCCGCCAGCAGCTGGGCAAGCTCAAGGTGTACACGGGTCCGGAGCACCCGCACGCCGCGCAGCAGCCGAAGCCCTTCGAGCTCATCCAGGTGGCGCAGCAGGGCTGAGGCCCGCTGCGACGAACGACGGAACGCGAGGATCCCCGTGGCGGAGACCACAGTCGACTACGACACCGAGGGCGACGACACGCCCACCAGCTACACCTCTGAGACGGCAGCCCCCACGGGGCGCGGCCAGTCCCTGACGGCACCGGGCCAGGCGCTCGGCCGCCGCAAGGAGGCCATCGCCCGCGTCCGCCTGGTGCCCGGCACCGGCACGTGGACGATCAACGGCCGGACGCTCGAGGACTACTTCCCGAACAAGCTGCACCAGCAGCTGGTCAGCTCCCCGCTGAAGGTGGTGGACGTCGAGGGTCGCTTCGACATCATCGCCCGGGTCAGCGGCGGCGGCGTCACCGGCCAGGCCGGCGCCCTGCGCCTCGGCATCGCCCGTGCGCTGAACGCGATCGACGCGGAGCACAACCGCCCGGCACTGAAGAAGGCCGGCTTCCTGACCCGCGACGCGCGCGTCGTGGAGCGCAAGAAGGCCGGTCTGAAGAAGGCCCGCAAGGCTCCGCAGTACTCGAAGCGCTGATCAGGCGCTCCGTCACGACGGCCCCGCTGCACCTCGGTGCGCGGGGCCGTCGGCATGCCGGGCCCCGGAGGGGTCCGGCCGACGTTCCGGCCCGCGGCACGATCGCGGCCGGTACCGTCCACAAGCAGATGACCGGCCGGCAGACCTCGGGGTCCCGGCACGTGGGGGACGACGACGAGGGGGTCCGCTGATGGGCCGACTGTTCGGGACCGACGGTGTGCGGGGGCTCGCCAACCGCGACGTGACGGCCGAGGTGGCGCTGGACGTCTCCGTGGCGGCCGCGCACGTGCTCGGCACCAAGGGTGCGTTCGCCGGGCACCGGCCGCGCGCGGTGGTCGGCCGGGACTCGCGGGCGTCGGGCGAGTTCCTCGCCGCGGCCGTCTCGGCCGGGCTCGCCTCCGCCGGCGTGGACGTGGACGACGTCGGCCTGCTGCCCACACCCGCGGTCGCCTTCCTGACGGCGGCGACGGGGGTCGACCTGGGCGTCGTGCTGTCCGCCTCGCACAACCCGATGCCGGACAACGGCATCAAGTTCCTCGCTCGAGGCGGCCACAAGCTGGACGACGAGCTCGAGGACGCGATCGAGACCCGGCTCGGCGAGCCGTGGGACCGGCCGGTCGGTGCGGGGGTCGGGCGCATCCGGGTGGACACCGGACGCGCCGGCGAGCTGTACGTGGAGCACCTGGTCAGCACCATCACCACCCCGCTGACCGGGTTGCGGATCGCCGTGGACTGCGCGAACGGCGCGGCCAGCGAGGTCGGTCCGGCGGCGCTGCGAGCAGCCGGCGCCGAGGTGCTGGTGATCAACGCCGCGCCCGACGGGCTGAACATCAACGACCGCTGCGGCTCCACGCACCCGGAACAGCTGCAGGCGTTCGTCGTCGCCTCCGGTGCCGACCTCGGCGTCGCGTTCGACGGGGACGCCGACCGCTGCCTGGCGGTCGACGCGAACGGGACCCTGGTCGACGGCGACCAGATCATGGCGGTCATCGCGCTGGCCCTGCGGGACCAGGGCCGCCTCGCGCACGACACCCTGGTCATCACGGTGATGAGCAACCTGGGCCTGCGGCTGGCGATGACCGAGGCGGGCGTCACCACCGTGGACACCGCCGTGGGGGACCGGTACGTGCTCGAGGCGATGCGGGCCGGCGGCTTCAGCCTGGGCGGCGAGCAGTCGGGGCACATCATCCTGGCGGAGCACGCCACCACCGGGGACGGCATCCTGACCGCCCTGCAGCTGGCGTCGCGCGTCGCCGCCTCGGGCCGGCCCCTGGCCGACCTCGCCTCCGTGGTCCAGCGCCTCCCGCAGACGCTGGTCAACGTCTCGGGCGTCGACCGGACGCGGGCAGCCGGCGACGGCCCGCTCGGCGACGCCGTCGCCCGTGCCGAGCAGCTGCTGGGCGGCACCGGCCGCGTGCTGCTGCGGCCGTCCGGCACCGAGCCGCTGGTCCGCGTGATGGTCGAGGCGGCCACGCAGGCCGAGGCCGACCGCGTCGCCGGCGAGCTGGCCGACGTGGTGCGGGAGCGGCTCGCGCTGTGACGGGTTCGGACCAGGCAGCACGCGACCACGCGCTGCGCGACCACGCCCTGCGCCTCGTCGAGGCGGCTGCTGCGCGCCCGGACGGGCTGGCTCCGATCGTCCGTGCCGGCCACCCGGCCCTGCGGGCCGTGGCGGTCCCGTTCGACGGTCAGCTGTCGGCCACGGAGCTCGCCGCCCTGCTGTCCTTGATGCGTCGGACGATGCGGGCCGCCCCCGGCGTGGGCCTCGCCGCGCCCCAGGTCGGCCTTCCGCTCGCCCTCGCCGTGCTCGAGGACCCCGGGGTCGGCAGCCCCGAGGTCGCCACGGTGCGCGAGCGCCAGCCGCTGGCCCCTCGGGTCCTGGTCAACCCGCGGTACGCGCCCCTGGACGACGAGCGCGTGTCCTTCTACGAGGGCTGCCTGTCGGTGGTGGGCTACCAGGCCGTCGTGGCGCGGCACCGTTCCGTGCGCCTGACCGGCCAGGACGAGCACGGCGAACCGCTCGACGAGGTGGTCGACGGCTGGACGGCGCGCATCGTCCAGCACGAGACCGACCACCTGGCCGGCACGTTGTACCTGGACCGCGCCGAGCTGCGCTCCCTCTCCGCCACGGACGAGCTCGGAGCCAGGTGGGCGGCGGAGCCGCGGCCGGTCACCGCGTCCCGCACGCTCGGCTTCCCGCTGGACTGAACGCTCCCGGAGGCGGTGCCCCGGCCTGTAGCGTGAAGGCGGCGGCACGCCCGCCCCGGGGCACGGGGAGTGCCGACCGTCGGCGAGGGGACGTCAGGCGTGCAGGAGTGGGCGTTGGCCCTGGTCGGGTCGCCGTGGGTGTTCGCCGCGCTCTACGCGTTCGCCACCGTGGACGGCTTCTTCCCGCCGATCCCCAGCGAGACCGTGGTGATCGCCCTCGCCTCGCTGTGGGCGTCCCGGGGGAGCCCGCCGCTGCTCCCCGTGATCCTCGTGGCGGCCCTCGGTGCGTTCACCGGCGACCAGATCGCCTACACGATCGGCACCCGGGTGAAGGTCCGCAGCCTGCGCATCTTCGCCCGGCCCAAGGCGCAGCAGGCGCTGGACTGGGCCGAGCGGTCGCTCGCGACCCGTGGGGCGTCGTTCATCATCGCGGCGCGGTACATCCCCGTCGGCCGCGTGGCCGTCAACATGACGGCCGGCGCGCTCCGCTACCGCCGTCGCCGGTTCGTCGGCATCACCGCGCTGGCGGCGGTCACCTGGGCGACCTACTCCTCGCTGATCGGCATCGCGTCCGGCGTGGTGCTGAAGAACCATCCGATGATCGGCCTGGTCGTGGGCGTGGTCGGCGGCCTGGTGATCGGAGCGCTGGTGGACTGGGTGCTGAGCGCATGGGCCCGCCGCCCCGGCGCGTCGAGGTCACGATCCGGCGCCGCCGGCTAACGATCCGGTCTCACTGCGTCAATCGGCGGGATGACCCACCTACCCTCGATCCGGGTCGGCGCCGCGGCTAGGCCTCCGGCACCGCACGTCGTCCGCGGCGGTCCTGCCGGCCGCAGGACGTAGGCAGGGGCAGGACGTGGACCGAGGACGAGGGCGCGCGCAGCGCGGTGCCGCGCGTCCGGTGGCCCTGATCGGTGCGGGCCTCGGGATCGGCACCGTGCTGCTGGTCCTGGTGCTGGGTCAGCGGTCCGACGACGACGCGCTGCGCAGCACCCGGTCGGCCGAGGTCGTGCCGGCAGCCGACTGCTTGGCGCCCGAGGTGCTCGACGCGTTCGGGCTGCGGCTCGACGCGGTTCTCGCCACGGCGGGGGCGCACGAGCCGGCACCGGCGGCCGGTCGGGTCCCGAGCTCCTTCAGCCCGGTCGGTGTGGTGGTGTGCCAGGCTGGTGGCACGCTGCGCGACGGGTCCGGCACCTGGTCGGTGGTCACGGCGACGACGAGGGAGGGCACCGCGACGGCGATCGCGGCCCTGCAGGCCGCCCTGGACGGTGCCCCGGCGCCGGTGGCGCCGAGCGGGAGGCCGTCCACGTGCTCGACGAGCCCGACCGACCGGGTGGAGCTGTGGCTGGTGGACTCGATGGGCCGGGCCGTCCGCCCGCAGACGCCGACGGACGGCTGCGGCCGCCCGACTGAGGCCGTGCGGCATGCGCTGGACGCCCTGACGGTGACGGACCAGTCCGATGCGCCGGTCAGCCTGGTCGCGCCGGCGACTCCCGCACCGACGGGTCGCTGAGCCGGACGACGGCCGGCGGCGCGGTCAGAGCTTGCGCAGCCGGACCCGCTGGACGCTGTGGTCGGCGCCCTTGGTCAGCACCAGGGTCGCCCGGCTGCGGGTGGGCAGGATGTTGTCCTCGAGGTTGGGCGCGTTGATCGCGTCCCAGATCCCCTTGGCCATGTCCGTCGCCTCGTCGTCGGACAGGGCGGCGAACCGGTGGAAGTACGAGCTCGGCTGGGTGAACGACGTCTCGCGGAGCCGCAGGAACCGGTCGATGTACCACTTGCGCACGTCGGCGGTCCGCGCGTCCACGTAGATGGAGAAGTCGAAGAAGTCGCTGACCGCGAGGTTCGAGCGGCCGCCCAGAGGGGTGCGAGCCGGCTGCAGCACGTTCAGGCCCTCGACGATCAGCACGTCCGGCCGCCGCACCACCGTCCGGGCGCCCGGCACGATGTCGTAGGTCAGGTGGTCGTACACCGGGGCGCTCACCTCGGGCCGCCCCGCCTTGACGGCGGCGACGAACCGCAGCAGCGCACGGCGGTCGTACGACTCTGGGAAGCCCTTGCGGTCGAGCAGCCGGCGCCGCTCGAGCTCGGCGTTCGGGTACAGGAAGCCGTCGGTGGTGACCAGCTCGACGCGCGGCGTGGCGGGCCAGCGGGCCATCAGCTCGCGCAGCAGGCGGGCGGTGGTGGACTTGCCGACGGCGACCGAGCCGGCGACGCCGATGACGAAGGGCGTCAGCCCGGCGTCCTCGTGCAGGAACGTGCTGGTCGCTCGGTGCAGGTGCCGGGTCGCCTCGATGTGCAGGTCCAGCAGCCGGGAGATCGGCCGGTAGATCGCGTCGACCTCTGCGAGGTCGATCGGGTCCCCGAGGCCACGCAGCCGCTGCACGTCGGCGCCGGTCAGGGGCAGCGGGGTCGACTCCGACAGGCGCACCCAGGCCGACCGGTCCAGGTCGACGTACGGCGTGGACGACGCGGCGGTGAGCGGCACGGCCCGATCCTCGCACGGGCCGTGGGCGCGGGAGGACGCCCGGCGGCGGTCCGTCGTGGCCCGGCCGTTACCATCGACGCCATGTGCGGAATCGTCGGGTACGTCGGGAGTCGAACGGCCAGCGGCCTGCCCCTCGAGGTGGTGATCGAGGGCCTGCGGCGCCTCGAGTACCGCGGCTACGACTCGGCCGGGGTCGCCGTCGTGACCGCCGACGGGGAGCTCGACACCCGCAAGAAGGCCGGCAAGCTGGCCAACCTCGTCGAGGAGCTGGACGCCCGTCCGCTGCCCGCCGCGACGGCCGCTATCGGCCACACCCGCTGGGCGACGCACGGCGGTCCGACCGACGTCAACGCCCACCCGCACGTCGCCGGGCGGCTCGCCGTGATCCACAACGGCATCGTCGAGAACTTCGCCACGCTGAAGGCCGAGCTGGTCGAGCAGGGGGTGCAGTTCGCCTCGGAGACCGACACCGAGGTGGTCGCGCACCTGCTGGCCGCCGCCTTCGACCGCACGGGCGACCTGACGACCGCCATGCAGTCGGTCGCGCTGCGCCTCGAGGGCACCTTCACGCTGCTGGCCGTGCACGCCGACCGCCCCGACCTCGTCGTCGGCGCACGGCACGACTCGCCGCTCGTCGTGGGCCTCGGCGCCGGCGAGAACTTCCTCGGCTCGGACGTCGCGGCCTTCATCGCGCACACCCGCGAGGCGCTCGAGCTCGGGCAGGACCAGGTGGTGACCATCACGCCGGACCGGGTCGAGGTGACCGACTTCGCGGGGAACGCCGCGCAGGGCCGCCGGTTCGTCGTCGACTGGGACGCCGCCGCCGCCGAGAAGGGCGGCTTCCGGTCCTTCATGGACAAGGAGATCCACGACCAGCCGCACGCCGTCGCCGACACGCTGCTCGGCCGGACCGACGTGCACGGCCGGCTGGTGCTCGACGAGATGCACATCGACGAGTCGGTGCTGCGTCAGGTGGACAAGATCGTCGTCGTCGCCTGCGGCACCGCGGCCTACGCCGGGCACGTCGCCAAGTACGCCGTCGAGCACTGGTGCCGGATCCCGGTCGAGGTGGAGCTCGCCCACGAGTTCCGCTACCGCGACCCCGTGGTCGACGAGCGGACGCTGGTCGTGGCGATCTCGCAGTCCGGCGAGACGATGGACACGCTGATGGCCGTGCGGCACGCCCGTGAGCAGGGCTCCCGCGTGCTCGCCGTGGTGAACACGCACGGCTCGACGATCCCGCGCGAGTCGGACGCGGTGCTGTACACGCATGCGGGGCCCGAGATCGCCGTCGCGTCGACCAAGGCGTTCCTCGCGCAGATCACCGCGGTGTACCTGCTGGGCCTGTACCTCGCCCAGCTGCGCGGCAACATGTTCCCCGACGAGGTCGGCACGATCCTCGCCGAGCTGCGGGCGATGCCGGACAAGATCCAGCAGGTGCTCGACCGGGCCGACCGGGTGCGGCAGGTGGCGCGGTGGATGGCCGACACGCAGAGCGTGCTGTTCCTCGGCCGGCACGTCGGCTTCCCGGTGGCCCTCGAGGGTGCGCTCAAGCTCAAGGAGATCGCCTACATCCATGCCGAGGGGTTCGCGGCCGGCGAGCTCAAGCACGGACCGATCGCCCTGATCGAGCCCGGTCAGCCCGTGTTCGTCATCGTGCCGAGCCCGCGCAGCCGGCACTCGCTGCACTCGAAGGTCGTCTCCAACATCCAGGAGATCCGGGCGCGCGGCGCCCGCACCCTGGTGATCGCCGAGGACGGCGACGAGGCCGTGCTCCCGTTCGCGGACGAGGTGTTCTCGGTCCCGCAGTGCCCGACGCTGCTGGCCCCCCTGCTGACGGTGGTGCCCCTGCAGATCTTCGCCTGCGAGCTGGCCACCGCGAAGGGGCTGGACGTGGACCAGCCGCGGAACCTGGCCAAGTCCGTCACGGTCGAGTGACCGGACGGTGATCGTCGGCGTCGGCATCGACGTGGTGGACGTGCAGCGCCTGGTCGAGGCGTTGCACCGCTCACCCCGGCTCCGCGAGCGGCTGTTCGTCGCCGACGAGCGGTCGATGCCGGAGACCTCCCTCGCGGCGCGGTTCGCCACCAAGGAGGCCCTCGCCAAGGCGCTGGGGGCACCTGCGGGGATGCACTGGCACGACGCGGTGGTGCGCCGGGTGGCGGGCGCTCAGCCCGTCATCGAGGTGACCGGGACCGTCGCGGCACGGGCCGCCGAGCTGGGGATCACGCGGTTCCACGTGTCGATCTCGCACGACGCCGGCATCGCGGCCGCCGTCGTCGTCGCCGAGCGGGACTGAGCCGCCAGGTCGTCAGGTGGGCGGTCCCGCGCTGGGCCGACCGGCAGCCGGCCCAGCGCGTCGACCGACCTCTCAGCGCAGCGCCGGCACGACCTCGCGCTCGAACAGCTCGATGCCCGAGCGGTCGTAGGCCGCCTCGGCGAAGTAGCAGATGGCGTACGTCATGCCGAGCCCCTCGAGCTCGCGCAGCTTCTCGACGATCTGCTCCGGCGTGCCGACCAGCGGGCCGCGGCGCCAGGACTCCGCCTCGTCGGCCGCCTTGGCCGGGACCGTCAGCGCGTAGTGCTCCTCGATCCAGGCGATCCGGTCGTCCACCTCGGCCTGCGTCGACCCGATCACCACGTTGTAGTTGGCCGAGCGCGTGATCTCGTCGAACGGCCGCCCGATCGCCTCGCAGTGGCCGCGCAGGATCTGAGACTTCTGCGCGAAGCCGGCCGGCGCCCCGTCGAAGTTGGTGTAGGACGCGTGCTCGGCCGCGATCCGGAGCGTCACCTTCTCGCCGCCGCCCGCGATCCACAGCGGCGGGCCGTCCAGCTGCAGGGGGAGCGGGGCCAGCATCGCGCCGTCCACCTGGTAGTGCTTCCCGTCGAGGGTCGCGGTGCCGGTGCTCCACAGCTGCTTGAAGATCTGAACGCCCTCGTCGAGCATGCCGAGCCGGTTGCCGGCCGACGGGAAGCCGTAGCCGTACGCCTTCCACTCGTGCTCGTACCAGCCGGCGCCGATGCCCATCTCCACGCGGCCGCCGCTGATCACGTCCGCGGTCGCGGCCACCTTCGCCAGGTAGGCGGGGTTCCGGTACGCCATGCAGGTGCACATCTGGCCCAGTCGGACCCGTGAGGTGCTGGCCGCGAAGGCGCTCATCAGGCTCCACGCCTCGTGCACCGCCTCGCCGTTGGGCTCGGGCACCGAGTGGAAGTGGTCGTAGACCCAGATCGACTCCCAGGTGTCGCCGTCGTCGGCGTGCTGGGCGAGGCCGTGCATCACGGACCAGTGCTCGCGGGGGTCGATGCCGGTGAGGTCCTGCCGCCAGCCCTGGGGGATGAAGAGTCCGAAGCGCATGGTTCGCACGCTACCTGGGGACCCGCGAGGATGGGCGACGTGCTGCTGGCGTGGGGGTCGGACGACGTACGGGCCGCGGAGGAGCCGCTGCTGGCGGCGAGGGTGCCGCTGATGGACCGCGCCGCCTTCGCGCTGGCCACGGTGGTCGCGGCCCGCCTGCGAGAACGGCGCGGCCGGGTCGGTGGCGCGACGGTGGTCCTGCTGGTCGGAGGTGGCAACAACGGCGGGGACGCGTTGTGGGCGGGCGTGCGGCTGCTGGGCCGTGGGGCCGAGGTCACGGCCCTGCTGGTGTCCGAGCGGGCCCACCCGGAGGGGTCGGTGGCGTTCCGGGAGGCCGGGGGCCGGATTCGGTCGCTGGACGGGTCGTCCGACGGCTCGTCCGTCCGAGATGCGGCGGCTCTGGCGGCGCAGGCCGACGTGGTGCTCGACGGGATGCTCGGCATCGGGGCGCGGGGCGGCCTGCGTGGCACGGGCGCGGCCCTGGTCACGGCGCTGCAGGAGGCCTTCGCGGCGGTGGAGCGGCCGCCCCTGGTGGTGGCGGTCGACGTGCCCTCCGGCATCGGGGTGGACGACGGCAGCGTCCCCGGTCCCGTGCTGACCGCGGACCTCACGGTGACGTTCGGCTGCGCCAAGCCGGGGCTGCTGCTGCCGCCCGCGGCGGCTCTGGCGGGGCGGGTCGACGTGGTGGACATCGGGCTGCGGAACGCCGGCACGCCGGCCGTGGTGCGGCTCGGGGCCGACGACCTCGCGGCGCTGTGGCCCGTGCCCGGCGAAGCGGCCCACAAGTACACCCGCGGGGTGCTCGGCGTGGTGGCCGGCACGCCGCGGTATCCCGGCGCTGCGGTCCTGGTGAGCAGCGCCGCGGTGCTGGCCGGCGTCGGGATGGTCCGGTACGTCGGTGAGGTCGGCGATGCCGTGCTCGCGGCGCGGCCCGAGGTGGTCGTCGGGACCGGGAGGGTGCAGGCCTGGGCGGTCGGTCCCGGCATCGACCCCGACGACGAGGTGGCAGCCGCACGCGTGCGGGACGCGCTCGGTGCGGCAGCGGCCGACGACCTCCCGGTCGTCGCGGACGCGGGCGCGCTCGGGCTGCTGCCGGACCGGCTGACCCCGCTGACGGTGCTGACCCCGCACGCCGGGGAGCTGGCGACCCTGCTGGGCGCACGAGGTGAACGGGTCCAGCGCGCGGACGTCGAGCGGGAGCCGCTGCGATGGGCGGTGCGGGCGCAGCAGCTGACCGGCGCCACGGTGCTGCTCAAGGGGGCCGTGACGGTGGTGGCGGGGCCGCACGGCGCCCGGTACGCGCAGGCCGAGGCGCCCGCGTGGCTGGCTACCGCCGGTGCGGGCGACGTGCTGACCGGACTGCTCGGCGCCCTGCTCGCCGGCCGCTCGGACGACGTCCGGGCCGACCCGACCCTGGTCGCGGCGCTCGCGGCCGCCGCCGCGTCGGTGCACGGTCGGGCGGCACGGGCGGCGAACCCCGGCGGACCCGTGGCGGCCCTGGCGGTGGCCCAGGCGCTCCCCGGCGTGCTGGCGGAGCTGGTGGCGCCGCGCGAGACGGCGGCGGCGGACGCATGACGATCCCGGAGACGTCCCCGCTGCCGTCCGCACTGGTCGACCGGGTCCGCGCGCTGCTGGACCGTCCGCCCAGAGGATCCGCCGGCGGCGCCGAACCGTCCGACGGTGCCGCGCACCGGCGGCTCCTCGGGATCACGGGTGCACCGGGTGCCGGCAAGTCCACGGTGTCCGCGCGGCTCGCCGAGGCGTTCGGTGCGGACTGCGTCGTCGTACCGATGGACGGCTTCCACCTCGCGCAGACGACGCTCGAGCGGTTGGGGCGGGCGGACCGCAAGGGAGCGCCCGACACGTTCGACGCGGCCGGCTTCGTCGCGCTGCTGCGACGGCTGCGCCGGCCGGTCGACGGCGAGACGGTGTGGGCGCCCGAGTACCGGCGCGAGGCGCACAACGCGATCGCCGGTGCGCTGGCCGTGCCGGCCGACGTCCCGCTGGTGGTCGTCGAGGGCAACTACCTGCTGGTGCGCGAGCACGGGTTCGGGCCGGTGGCCGAGCTGCTGGACGAGACCTGGTACGTCACGGTCGACGACGAGGTGCGGCTCGAACGCCTCATCGCCCGGCACGTGCGGTTCGGCAAGGCGCCGGACGCCGCACGGACGTGGTCGCTCGGTCCCGACGAGGCCAACGCGCGGCTGATCGTGGCGACGGCCGACCGCGCCGACCTGGTGGTCGACCCCGGCTGACGGGCAGCCTCGGGCCCCTCCGCGGGGCCGGTGAGACACTGACGGCCGTGAGCCGCTTCCCCGCCCGTGCCGTCGTCGACCTGGCCGCGATCCGCGGCAACGTGCGGGCCCTGGCCCAGCACGCCCCGACGGCGCAGGTGATGGCCGTGGTCAAGGCGGACGCCTACGGCCACGGGCTGCTGCCGGTCGCGACGGCCGCCGTCGAGGCCGGTGCGACCTGGCTCGGCACCGCGCAGGTGTCCGAGGCGCTCGCGCTGCGCGCCGCCGGGGTGACCACGCCCCGCGTGCTGACCTGGCTTTACGCCCCGGGAGCCCCGCTCGGCGAGGCGATCGAGGCGGACGTCGACGTGTCGGTCGCCGCGCCGTGGGCGCTCGACGAGGTGCTGCGTGCCGCCCGTGCCACCGGCCGCACCGCCCGGGTGCACCTGAAGGTCGACACCGGGCTTGGCCGCAACGGCGTGCTCCCGGACCAGCTGCCGGAGCTGACGGCGGCGGCGCTGCGAGCCGAGGCGGAGGGCGCCGTCCGCCTGGTCGGCGTGTGGTCCCACTTCGCGTTCGCCGACGAGCCCGACCACCCGACCGTCCGGGCCCAGGAGCAGGTGTTCGCCGACGCGGTGCACACCGTGGAGGCCGCCGGTGCACGGCTCGAGGTGCGGCACATCGCCAACTCGGCGGCGACGTTGACGCGACCGGCCGTGCACTACGACCTGGTCCGCCCCGGGCTGGCCGTGTACGGACTGTCCCCGGTGCCCCAGCTCGGCGGCCCGGCCGACTTCGGGCTGGTGCCGGCCATGACCCTCGAGGCGGAGCTCGCGACCGTCAAGCGCGTCCCGGCCGGCCAGGGCGTGTCGTACGGGCACCAGTACGTGACCGACCGCGAGACGACGCTCGGCGTGGTGCCGCTGGGGTACGCGGACGGGATCCCCCGGCACGCGTCCGGGTCCGGGGCGCGGCTCGGCGGGCCGGTGCAGGTCGGGCGCCGCACGCTCGGGGTGGCGGGGCGCGTGTGCATGGACCAGTTCGTGCTCGACCTCGGGCCGGAGGCGACGCAGAGAGCGGGTGACCGGGTGGTGCTGTTCGGGACGGGTGCGGACGGAGGTCCGACGGCGGAGGACTGGGCCCGGGCGGCCGGGACGATCAGCTACGAGATCACCACGCGGCTGGGCGTGCGCGTGCCGCGTGAGCACGTGGACTCCGTGGCGCGGGCCGGTGTGCCGGCGTGCGACCAGGCGGTCGTCCGATGACCGGCGAGCTGGCGGGTGTGCCCGGGGTGCCGGGCTCGGGTGGTGAGGCACCGACCGGCTCGGTGCGGCTGCCGGACGCCGAGGCGACCCGGGCCTACGGGCTCGAGCTCGCGGCCGTGCTGCGCCCGGGGGACCTCGTGGTGCTCACGGGTGACCTCGGCGCGGGGAAGACGACCCTGACCCAGGGCATTGGCGCCGGACTGCACGTCCGTGGGCAGGTCGCCTCGCCGACGTTCATCATCGCCCGTGAGCACCCGCCCGTCCCGCAGCCCGACGGCTCCGTCGGGCCCGGGCTGGTGCACGTGGACGCGTACCGGCTGCGGTCCTTCGACGAGGTCGAGGCGCTCGACCTCGACTCGAGCCTGGACGAGTCGGTGACCGTGGTGGAGTGGGGCGAGGGGTGGGTCGAGCCCCTGGCCGAGGACCGGCTGGAGCTGAGCCTGCGGCGCCCGCGCGGCGCGGTGGACCCGACGGCGGACGAGCCGGCGGACGCCGGTGAGCGGGTGCTGACGGTCCGTGCCGTGGGTCCCCGCTGGGCCGGTGTCGCGCTCCCGCGCGTCGGCGTCCTGACCGTCGTGGCAGGCTGATCGCCGTGCCGATCCTCGCCCTGGACACGTCCTCCGCCGTCGCCGTGGCCCTGCTGGCCGACGACGGCACGGTGCTGGCCACCCGGTCCGACTCCGAGCAGCGGCACCATGCCGAGCTGCTCGCGCCGATGGTGCAGCACGTGCTGGCCGATTCCGGCGTCGACCGGACGCAGCTGACCGCGGTCGTGGCCGGCACCGGCCCGGCGCCGTTCACCGGGCTGCGCGTCGGGCTGGTGACGGCCCGGACGATGGCGCTGGCGCTCGACGTCCCGGCGTGGGGAGTGCCCTCGGTCGACGCCCTGGCGGCGACCGCCGCGCGGACGGCGGAGCCCGGAGCCCGCGTGCTGGTGGTCACGGACGCACGCCGCCGCGAGGTGTACTGGGCGGAGTACCGCGTCGACGCCGACCGCGCGGCGGACCCGATCGGCGGCCCGGACATCGCCGTCCCGGCCACGCTCGTCGAGCACGGCCGCACCACCGGCTCGCTGGTCGTCGGGCGCGGCGCGTGGCTGCACCACGAGGCGCTCGGGCTGACGGACGAGCAGCCGGACGACCCCGCGCTGCTCGACCCCGACCCCGCCGAGCTGGGCCGGCTGGCGCTGGCCCGCCACGCCGCCGGTCAGCCGCTCGCGACCACCCCGCTCTACCTCCGCCGACCGGACGCCGAGCCGTCCGTCGTGCGCAAGCGGGTCCTCACGTGAGCGCCGTCCCGCCCGACGTCGTCGTGCGGGAGCTGGCCGCGAGCGACCTGCCACGGCTCGAGGTCCTGGAGCGGGACCTGTTCGGTGCGGCTGCGTGGTCGCCGGCGTCGCTCGCGGAGGAGCTGGTCACCGAGGGCAGGTGGTACATCGGCGCCGTCACGCCGACCACCGGGCTGCTGGTCGGGTACGCGGGCCTGTGGTTCGACGGCGAGGACGCGCAGGTGATGACGATCGCGGTGGACTCCCAGCACCAGGACCGCGGCATCGCCCGGACCATGCTGAACCAGCTGGTGGACCATGCCCGGGGACTGGGCGCCCTGCGCGTGCTGCTCGAGGTGCGGGTGGACAACGACCCGGCGATCCACCTCTACGAGTCGACCGGCTTCCAGCGACTGGGCCGCCGCCGGGCCTACTACCAGCCGGGCAACATCGACGCCTGGACCATGCTGCTCCCGCTGCACGTGCCAGAGGAGCAGCGATGAGCAGGGCCGACGTGCTGGTGACCGCCGAGGCGCTCGCGGCGGCGCTCGCCGACGAGGAGCCGCCCGTGCTGCTGGACGTCCGCTGGGCCCTGGGCCGGTCCGACGGGCACGAGCAGTACCTCGCGGCCCATCTGCCGGGCGCCGTCTTCGTGGACCTGGACATCGAGCTCGCCGCGCCCCCGAGCGCGGCTGCCGGCCGGCACCCGCTCCCGCCGCTGGCCGACCTGGAGGCCGCGGCGCGGCGCTGGGGCCTGCGCGACGGAGCGGCGGTCGTGGTCTACGACGCCACGGGGGGCACCGCGGCAGCGCGGGCGTGGTGGCTGCTGCGCTGGGCGGGCCTCGCCCAGGTCCGGCTGCTCGACGGCGGCCTGTCGGCGTGGACCGCAGCGGGCCTGTCACTGGAGGCCGGCGAGGTGCTCCCGGAACCGGGGGACGTGGTGCTGCACGCGGGCGGCCTGCCGACGATCGACGCGTACGGCGCGGCTGCCTGGCCCGAGGCCGGCACGCTGCTCGACGCCCGCGCGGCGGAGCGCTACGCCGGCGTTGTCGAGCCGGTCGACCCGCGAGCGGGCCACATCCCTGGCGCCCGCAGCGCACCGACCGCCGACAACCTCGCGCCGGACGGGCGGTTCCTCGACGACGACGCACTGCGCGCCCGGTTCGCCGAGGTCGGCGTCACCGGGCCCGTGGCCGTGTACTGCGGCTCGGGCGTGACGGCGGCCCACGAGGTCGCGGCGCTCGCGGCGGTCGGGATCGAGGCGGCCCTGTACCCGGGGTCGTGGTCGCAGTGGTCGTCGGACCCGTCGCGACCGGTGGCCACGTCCTCCGGAGACACCACCGCCTGACGCGCCTGACCGGGCCGACCGCTCACGTCGGCCCGATCAGGCGTGGGTGCCGTGCCGCGGTCCGCGGCCGGCGCTCCTTCAGACCGTGCGCGTCGCCTGGTCCCAGTCGAGCCGTGCGGCGCGCGGGAACGGGTACTGCGCGCCCTCGGCCTGGCCGACGTTGACGACGAACAGCGAGGCCCATCCGGTGCCGGCGAGGAGGTCGTCGTCGATCGCGGTGGCGTCCATCCCGCCCATCGGCGCCGTGGCCAGCCCGGCCGCGCGCAGGGCGACGACGAGGTAGCCGGCCTGCAGCCACGCGTTGTTGCGCGCCATCTGCTCGCGCATCTGCGGCATCGCCTCGAATGTGTCCACCATCTCGGCGCGGTGCGGCGCGAGCAGCGGCAGGTGCTGGTGGAACCGGGTGTCGGCGGCGAGCAGCAGCGTGACGGGCGCGTCGAGCACGCGCTGCCGGTTGCCCTCGTTCATGTGCGCGGCGAGGCGCGCGCGGGCCTCGGGCGTGCGGACGACCAGCATCCGCAGCGGGGTGACGTTCATCGCCGTCGGGCCCCACTTGGCGAGGTCGTAGGCCGCCTGCAGCTGCGCGTCCGTGACCTCGTCGGCTGTGAAGGCGCCGGCGGTCCGGGCCGCCCGGAACAGCAGGTCGGCGGTGGCTCCGTCGAGGAGGCCGGCGGAGTCCAGCTCGGCGTCGAGGTCCGAGGTGTCCAGGGGTGTGGTGTCGGTGCTCACAACTCGTTGAACATTCAACCGCTGGGGTCACTTCCCGCCACGGGTGTGACCTGCGCCACAGCCGGGCAGATCCCGGGCCCTCGCCTATCCTGTCCTCGTGCCGCTGCCTGGATCCACCGACCCGCTCGTCCTCGGCATCGAGACCTCCTGCGACGAGACGGGCGTGGCCCTCGTCAGCGGGTACGAGCTGCTGGTGGACTCCGTCGCGAGCTCGATGGACGAGCACGCGCGCTTCGGCGGGATCATCCCCGAGATCGCCTCGCGGGCCCACCTCGAGGCGATGATCCCCACCATCCGCCGGGCGCTCGGCACCGCCGGCGTGGGGCTCGAGCAGGTCGACGCGATCGCCGTCACCGCCGGTCCGGGTCTCGTCGGCCCGCTGACCATCGGCGCCTCCGCCGCCAAGGCCCTCGCCGTGGCCCTGGACCGTCCGCTGTACGGCGTCAACCACGTGATCGGCCACGCGGTGGTCGACGAGCTGGTCGACGGACCCTTCCCGGAGCGGGTGCTCGCCCTCGTCGTCTCCGGCGGCCACTCCTCCCTGCTCCGGATCGACGACACCGTCGAGGTGACCGAGCTCGGCTCGACGCTCGACGACGCGGCGGGGGAGGCGTTCGACAAGGTCGGCCGCCTGCTCGGCCTGCCGTACCCGGGCGGTCCGCACATCGACCGGCTGGCGCGCGAGGGCGACCCGGGGGCGATCCGGTTCCCGCGCGGCCTCACCGCGGCGAAGGACCAGGCCGCGCACGCGACCGACTTCTCCTTCTCCGGGCTCAAGACCGCCGTGGCCCGGTGGGTCGAGGCCCGCGAGGACGCCGGGCTCGAGATCCCGCTGCACGACGTGGCCGCGTCGTTCGCCGCCGCGGTCGCCGACGTGCTGACCGCCAAGGCGATCGCCGCCTGCAAGGCCCACGGCGTCGGCACGCTGGTGGTCGGCGGCGGCTTCTCGGCGAACTCGCAGCTGCGTGACATGGCCGCGCTGCGCTGCGAGGAGGCCGGCATCACGCTGCGCATCCCGCCGATCCGGTACTGCACGGACAACGGCGCGATGATCGCGGCGCTCGGCTCCGCGCTGGTGCGCCGGGGGCGGCCGGCGTCGTCGCTGGACCTGCCGGTCGACTCGTCCATGCCGCTGACCCAGGTGCTCGTTTAGCGGCGGACGGCGCGGGGCGCCACCCCGGGACCGCTACAGCGGTCGTCCGGCCCTGAACTCCTCGACCAGCGCGCGGACCACCGCGCCGAGGTCGCCGGCGTTGCGGCGCGCGACCGCCCGCTGCCGCTGGTACGACGCGCCGCGGCGGAGGATGGTGCGGACCTGCTCCAGCTCGGCGCCGCAGCCCAGCCGCTCGGCGACGGGCGCGAGGACCTCCAGCCACCGGGTGACCGAGTCGGTCACCAGCTCCTCGTCGCCGGCGGCGTCGGTGATCAGGATCGCGTCCATGCCGTAGCGCGCCGAGCGCCACTTGTTCTCCTGCACGAACCAGGGCTGCAAGGTCGGCAGGGGCTCGCCGCGGTCGAGCAGCTCGGAGAAGTGCTCGACGAAGCAGTGGGTCAGCGCGGAGATCGCGGTGACCTCCAGGAGGTTCGCGGCGCCGTCGGCGATGCGCATCTCGAGGGTGCCGAAGCGCGGGGAGGGCCGGATGTCCCAGCGCACCTCGTCCACCTGGTCGATCACGCCGGTGTGCACCATGTCGCCGACGTACTGCTCGAGCTGCGACCACTGGTCGAACTGCGGCGGCAGGCCGGCCGTCGGCAGCTGCTGGAAGATCAGCGCGCGGTTCGAGGCGTAGCCGGTGTCGGCGCCGGCCCAGAACGGCGACGACGCGGACAGCGACTGGATGGTGCCGAACACGGTGAGCATCGCGCGGGACAGCGGCAGCACCTTGGCGCGGTCCTCGATGCCGACGTGCACGTGCACGCCGTAGATCAGCATCTGCCGGCCCCACCACTGGGTGCGGTCGATCAGCGTGGCGTAGCGCTGCTTGTCCGTCACCTTCTGGGTGGCCCAGTGGGCGAACGGGTGCGTGCCGCTGCCCATCAGCTCGATCCGCAGCGGTTCGGCGACGCGCCGCACCTGGTCCAGCGCGACCTGGAGATCCGCCGCGGCCTCCGCGACGGTCCGGCACTTGCCGCTCTGCACCTCGATGGTGTTGAGCAGCAGCTCCTGGCTGATGTTCGGGTGGTCGCTGCCGTCCTCGGCGCGCACCGCCTGCAGGATGGTCTGGGCGGCCTGCCGCAGGTCACCGGAGTCGGCGTCGACCAGGGCGACCTCCCACTCGATGCCGATGGTCGACCGCTCGGACACGGCGAACGGCAGGGGCACGGGTGCCGCCATCAGGGCTCCTCGGGCTCGCCGCCGGAGGCGGCAGGGTCGGACCGGCCGGTGGTCGCCGCGGTCGGGCCGGCGACCGGCTCGACGAGCAGCACCCGCTGCGAACCGCCGACGCGGGTGAGCACCACGGTGGCCTCGGCGTCGCCGCGCAGGTCCAGCTGCCCGCGCAGCTGCTCGGGCGTCACGGCGGTGCCGCGCTTCTTGACGGTGAGCCGACCCACCCCGCGCTCGCGGAGGTAGGTGCGCAGCCGCTTGACGCCGAAGGGCAGGTCGTCCAGGACGCGGTAGGTCGTGGCGACGTCGCTCGGCACCAGCCGGTCGGCGGTGACGTACGCGATGGTGGGGTCCAGCAGCCGGCCGCTCAGGTCCTGCGCGACGGTGCCGACCAGGCCGGCGCGGATCACCGCGCCGTCCGGCTCGTACAGGTAGGTGCCGACGGCGCCGACCGGCGGCCGCTCGTCGTCGTCCGTCCCGCCGGTCAGCGTGTGCGCGCGGCCGTCGCGCAGCACCAGCGCGGACCGTCCGGGGCCCTCGGGTGCCAGGGGGCCGAACCACAGACCCACCTCGACGACGTCACCGTCGACGGACACCCACTGGGCGAGCGCGCCGTCGGGCACGAGCCGGTGGGGGAGCCCTGGTCCGAGCTTGAGGCCGACGGCGGGCACCCGGTCGCGAAGCGCGAGCAGCGCGTCCAGCGGCGGGGTCCAGTCCGTCGGCTCCCAGCTGCGCCGTCCAGCGGCGCTGCGCCGGGCCGGGTCGGCGTAGACGCCGTCGACGCCCTCCGCCGCGAGGTCCAGCTGCAGACCGTCGCCGTGGCGCACCTGTGCCTCGGGGAAGTGCCGCAGGTTGACCGTCGCGACCGCCGCGGTCACCTCGTCGAGGTCCACCGCCAGCACCTGGATGCCGACGCCCGCCAGCGCCATCGCGTCGGCGCCGATCCCGGTCGTCAGGTCCGCCACCCGGGTCAGCCCGGCGGCGAGGTAGCGCCGCGCATGGTGCGCCGCGACCGGCAGGCGGGTCGCCTGCTCCAGACCGGCCGGTGTGAACAGCATCCCGTCCGCGAAGTCCCCGAACTTGGTGCGCGCCCGCGCGCGCAGGCGTGACTGCGTCAGTGCCGCGGCGACGAGTGCCGGGTCCAGGCCCTCGGCCTGGAGCCGGGTGGACAGGGCCATCACCCGCTGCTCGTCGTACGGTGGCAGCGCGGTCAGCAACGCCCAGCCCTGCTCGCTGAGCAGGAGCGAGAGGCTGGCGGCGTCCATGCGGCGATCCTCGCACGGCGACCGGCGGCGACGCCGCCCGGTGCTGGCACTCGCCTTGACCGAGTGCTAAGGCGTTCCTAGAGTGAGGAGCTGGCACTCTCCCGGTGAGTGTGCCAACCGCACCCAGGTCCCGGCACCGCGACGACGGCGGCTGACGGTGCGGCACTGACCTGCTGAACTACTCACATGCGAAGGGGAGGTCCGCTGTGTCGGTCTCCATCAAGCCCCTCGAGGACCGGATCGTGGTGAAGGCCCTCGAGGCCGAGACCACGACCGCGTCCGGTCTGGTCATCCCGGACAGCGCCAAGGAGAAGCCGCAGGAGGGCGAGGTCCTCGCCGTCGGCCCGGGTCGCATCGACGACAAGGGCAACCGCGTGCCGCTCGACGTCGCGGTGGGTGACAAGGTCATCTACTCCAAGTACGGCGGCACCGAGGTCAAGTACGCGGGCGAGGAGTTCCTCATCCTGTCCGCGCGTGACGTGCTGGCGGTCGTGGGCTGATCCTCGCCCCCCGTCATGAACGAGGGCCCCTCTCCCGGTCGGGAGAGGGGCCCTCGTCGTTCGGGTCCGTGGCGCGGTCGTTCGGGTCCGTGGAGCGCTGAGCTCTCTCAGCCGACGTGCCGGTGGCCCGCCCGCTCGGCCAGCACAGCAGCCCGCTCGTCCTCGGACAGGCCGCCCCACACGCCGTAGGGCTCGCGCACGGCGAGCGACTGCTCGCGGCACTCCTTGATCACCGGGCACGTGGCGCAGATCGCCTTGGCCGCCTCGGCACGCCGGCGGCGGGCGGCGCCACGCTCGCCCTCAGGGTGGAAGAAGAGGTTCTCGTCGGCGTCGCGGCACGCTCCCTGGAACTGCCACTCCCACAGGTCCATCACCGGACCGGGCAAGCGCGAGATCTCGGCCATCTGGTCGTCCTCCTCGTGTCCTCGGCCTCGTCGGCCGCTGCGTGCGGACCGCCCTGGCGCCGCAACGGGCGGTGCCGGTCGATCGGGTGGTGCGTGGTCACCGTAGCAACCGCGCCACAGGTTGTTCAAGACCCGGTCGGAAGTTCAGCCTCGCTGAAACGATATGGACGCCTGCCCAGATCCGGTCCGGGTGTCGGTGCAGGCCACGGCATCAGGCGCGGGAGCGCGACCACTGCAGTGCTCAGGCTCCTGCGGCCTGGCACAATCGCGTCATGGCCGAAGACGAGCAGGCCGCGCACCTGGCGCCGGCGCTCACGGTCGCTGCGGTCGCCCGTCGCCTCGGCGTCGCACCGGCGACGCTGCGGACCTGGGACCGCCGTTACGGTCTCGGGCCGTCCGAGCACCCCGCGGGCTCCCACCGTCGGTACGGCGCCGAGGACCTCGCCCGCCTGCTGGTGATGCGGCGGCTGACCATCGACGGCGTCGCGCCCGGCGAGGCGGCGCGCATCGCGCTCGCCACCGAGGTCTCCGGCGGTTCGCTCCTCGACGCGGTGCCCGACCGGGTCGCCGTACCGGCGCCGAGCGCGTCCCGGACGCCGGGTCCCGTGGTGGACGCGGCTCTCGCCGGTGACGGCGACGGGTGCGCGGCTCTGCTGCGGATCGGCGCCGGCGGTGACGTGGTCAGCTGGTGGACCGCCCTGGTCGAGCCGGCGCTCGAGGCGCTGAGCCGCCGGACCGTGATCGACCGCCCCGGCGCCGACGCCGAGACGGTGCTGCGGGCAGCCGCCCTGGGCGCCCTCCGGGACGTGACGCCGGACCACGAGACGACGGGCCAGCCCGTCGTCCTCGTCCTGGTGCCGTCCGGTGCCCCGCGGCCGCTGCTGGCGCACGCGCTGGCGGCGGCGCTCGTCCAGCACGGCGTGGACGCTCGCGTGGTGGGCGGCCCCTTGTCGGGTCGGCACGCCGTGGAGCTGGTCGCGATGACGCGGGCCGGCGCGCTGGTCACCGTGTCTCAGCAGCAGGTGCCGGACCTGGCGCCCGTCGCGCGGCTCGCCGAGGACCGGCCCGAGGTACCGCACTTCGTGATGGTCCCGGACTCGGCGGCCGAGCTGCTCCCGCTGGGTCGCTCCGTGCACCGTGCGCGGACCTTCACCGGGCTGCTGCACGAGGTGCTGGCGGCGCTCGGCGAGTCGGGGGGAACCTCGAGTCACGGCGGGCGATTTCTCGGGTGATGCCCCGGAGATCCACTCGAACGGGTCACGGACAATTCCGGTTGTCCGCCCTCCACGGGGCAATTCGGCACCGCGCAGTCAAGCAGTTCCTCCGGTGCCGCTAACGTCCTGGTCCAGCGGGCCGATGTATCGGTAAACGCCCAGATGGGTGTCCGTTGCAGGGGAGGGTTAGCCGAATGGCTGGCGTGGTGGTGTGCCATGCGTCGGCGGCGGTGCGTGAGCGCCTCGTCGTCGCCTCGATCGGCGTGCCCGTGCTCGCGCCGGTCCGCGCCGCCGCCACCGCGGAGGAGCTGCTGGCGCTCGCCCGCCGGGTACCGCCCTCGATCGCACTGATCGACGCGCACCTGCCCGGCGCGGGCACCGTCGAGGTCGTCCGGCGGCTCCGGGCGGTCGCCCCCACCACTGCGGTGGTGCTGCTCGCCGGCCCGGACGACGGCGTGGCTCTCGACCGCGCGCTGGCGCTGGGCGCTCGCGGGTTCCTCGCGCCGGAGGTCGGTCGCGCCGAGCTCGCCGCGGTCGCGGCGCACGTGCAGGCCGGGCTCGCCGGTGGTGGCCGGTCCGCCACCGTCCCGCAGCCCGTCTCCGCGAGCCAGATCGAGTCCGTGCACGACGTGCGCTCGCTGCCGCTGGCCCCGGAGGCGCTGGCGTCGGTCGGCGCGCACTCCTCGGGCGACCTGGAGCTGACCCGGCGGGAGGTGCAGGTGCTGGTCGGCATGAGCAACGGCCAGTCCAACGCGCAGATCGGCGCGGAGCTGTTCCTGTCGGAGGACACGGTCAAGACCCACGCCCGGCGGCTGTTCCGCAAGCTCGGCGCCCGGGACCGCGCCCAGGCCGTCGCCATCGGGCTGCGCCGCGGCATCATCCGCTGACCGCTCGGCACCCGGCTCCGCGGGCCGCGACCGGACCGTCCCGGCGGCCCGGACCGCTGCCGGGGCGCCCGTCCCGGCCCCGTACCATGGACCGATGAGCCGGACAGACGAGCACGACCCGTTCGGCCGCACAGGACTGACGTACGACGACGTCCTGCTGCTGCCCGGGGAGACCGACGTCATCCCCAGCGAGGTCGACACGACCTCGCGTCTCACGCGCCAGATCTCCGTGCGCGTCCCCCTCCTGTCCGCCGCGATGGACACCGTCACCGAGTCGCGGATGGCCGTGGCCATGGCCCGGCAGGGCGGCATCGGGGTGCTGCACCGCAACCTGTCGATCGCCGACCAGGCGCACCAGGTGGACCTGGTCAAGCGCTCCGAGTCGGGCATGGTCTCCGACCCCGTGACGGTGGGGCCGGACGCCACGCTCGCCGAGCTGGACCGGCTGTGCGCCACGTACCGGGTGTCCGGTCTGCCGGTGGTGGACGACGAGCGGCACCTGCTGGGCATCATCACCAACCGCGACCTGCGGTTCGTCCCCGCCGCCGAGTTCGAGCAGCGCCGCGTGCGCGAGACCATGACGTCGATGCCGCTGGTCACCGCACCGGTGGGGATCGCGCGCGAGGACGCCGCAGCGCTGCTGGCCAAGCACAAGGTCGAGAAGCTGCCGCTGGTCGACGAGCGGGGCGTGCTGCAGGGCCTGATCACCGTCAAGGACTTCGTGAAGTCCGAGCAGTACCCGGACGCGACCAAGGACGCCGAGGGGCGGCTGGTGGTCGGTGCGGCCATCGGGTTCTTCGGCGACGCGTGGGAGCGGGCGACCGCCCTGGTCGATGCCGGCGTCGACGTGCTGGTGGTGGACACCGCCAACGGGCACGCGCGCCTGATGCTCGACATGGTGCGCCGGCTCAAGGCCGACCCGGCGACGGCGCACGTGCAGGTGATCGGCGGCAACATCGCGACGTACGAGGGGGCGAAGGCCCTGGTCGACGCCGGTGCCGACGCGGTGAAGGTCGGCGTGGGCCCGGGCTCGATCTGCACCACGCGCGTGGTGGCGGGCGTCGGCGTGCCGCAGATCACCGCGATCTACGACGCGGCACGGGCGTGCAAGCCGGCCGGGGTGCCGGTGATCGGCGACGGTGGCCTGCAGTACTCGGGCGACATCGCCAAGGCGCTGGTGGCCGGGGCGGACACGGTGATGCTGGGCTCGCTGCTCGCCGGGTGTGACGAGTCGCCGGGCGACCTGGTGTTCGTCAACGGCAAGCAGTACAAGCACTACCGCGGCATGGGCTCGCTGGGTGCGATGGCTTCCCGCGGCCGGGTCAGCTACTCCAAGGACCGGTACTTCCAGGCGGACGTGCCGTCCGACGAGAAGATCGTCCCGGAGGGCATCGAGGGCCAGGTGCCCTACCGGGGGCCGCTCGGCGCCGTCGCGCACCAGCTGGTCGGCGGGCTGCACCAGTCGATGTTCTACGTCGGCGCGCACACGATCCCGGAGCTGCAGGCCCGCGGGAAGTTCATCCGGATCACGCCGGCGGGGCTGAAGGAGTCGCACCCGCACGACATCCAGATGACGGTCGAGGCGCCGAACTACACCTCGCACTGATCTGCTCGACCCGAACCGGCCGGCGCCCTACCAGAGGGTGCCGGCCGGTTCGCGTGTCGGCCAGACCAGCTCGGCACCCGGGCCGTCGAGGCCCTGCTCGGCGCGCCAGGCGTTGAACCCCTCGGCCCAGGCCCGGTGGGCGGACACCTGGTACTCGTGCAGCGTGTCCAGGTCGAGCTCCGCCAGGTGCGGGAAGCGGCCGAGGATCCGCTCGAGCACGTCCAGCGTGGCGACGACGTCCACGTCGGCGCTGTGGAGCGAGCCGGACTCGATGACGCGGTAGAAGCCGCACAGGTCGACCAGCTTGCGCTTCCCCCGCCGGAACCGGTCCTCCGCCCGGTCCAGCACCAGCGGGTCGATCACCGGGCGGGCGGCCTGGTAGAGCCGGTCCGGCAGCGTCGGCAGGCGGTGCCGGCGCAGCTCCGCGTCCAGCAGCCGCAGGTCGAACGACGCGTTGTACGCGACCACCGGCACACCGGTCCGGAACGCCTCCGCCAGCTCGACGGCGATCTCCTCCAGCGCGTCCCGCGGCGGCCTGCCGTGCTCACGGGCGTGCTCGGTGGTGATGCCGTGGATCGCGGCCGCCTCGGCCGGGATGGGCACGCCGGGGTCGATCAGCCACGTGGTGATGCTGGTGCTGGTCGCGTCCCGGCGGACCAGCGCGGCGGTGACGATGCGGTCGCTGTCCACGTCCACACCGGTGGTCTCGGTGTCGAAGCCGAGCAGCGGCCCTTCGCTCCAGCTCGTCGTCATCGTGCCCTCACTGCCTGCCCTCACTGCCTGGCCTCACTGCCTGACCTCGGTGCTGCACCGACCGCGTCGTACCCCCGCTGCGGCGCCAGGATGGCACCGGGCACCGACACGGCCGTGCTCGGCACGCCGGTAGCCTGGGCCGGTGAGCGAGGTCGAGATCGGACGTGGCAAGCGCGGTCGCCGCGCGTACTCCTTCGACGACGTCGCGGTGGTGCCCTCCCGGCGCACCCGCGACCCGGAGGAGGTCAACGTCGGCTGGCAGATCGACGCCTACCACGTCGACCTGCCGGTGCTCGCCGCGCCGATGGACTCGGTGATGAGCCCCGCGACCGCCGTCGAGCTGGGCCGCCTCGGCGGTCTCGGCGTGCTCGACCTCGAGGGCCTGTGGACGCGCTACGACGACCCCGAGCCGCCGCTCGCCGAGATCGCCACGCTGGACCCGTCCCGGGCGACCGAGCGCATGCAGGAGATCTACTCCCAGCCGATCAAGCCCGAGCTGATCACCGCCCGCCTGCAGGAGGTGCGCGCCGCCGGGGTCACGGTGGCCGGCGCGCTGTCCCCGCAGCGGACCCAGGAGCACTGGCGCACCGTGGTCGACGCGGGCGTCGACCTGTTCGTCATCCGCGGCACGACCGTCTCGGCCGAGCACGTGTCCGGCCGTGCGGAGCCGCTCAACCTCAAGCGGTTCATCTACGAGCTCGACGTGCCGGTGATCGTCGGCGGCGCGTCGACGTACACCGCCGCGCTGCACCTGATGCGCACGGGTGCCGCGGGCGTGCTGGTGGGATTCGGCGGGGGAGCGGCGCACACGACGCGCGTGTCGCTGGGCATCCACGCCCCGATGGCGACGGCAGTGGCGGACGTCGCCGCCGCCCGGCGCGACTACCTCGACGAGTCCGGCGGTCGGTACGTGCACGTGATCGCCGACGGCGGCGTCGGCCGCTCCGGCGACCTCGTGAAGGCGATCGCCTGCGGTGCGGACGCGGTGATGCTCGGTGCCGCGCTGGCCCGCGCCACGCAGGCGCCGGGCCGCGGCTGGCACTGGGGGCCGGAGGCGCACCACCCGGACCTGCCGCGCGGTGAGCGGGTCGAGGTCGGCACCGCCGGCACCCTGGAGCAGATCCTGTTCGGCCCGGGCCGGACGGCCGACGGCACGCTGAACCTGATCGGCGCCCTGCGCCGGGCGATGGCCACCACCGGCTACTCGGACCTCAAGGAGTTCCAGCGCGTGGAGGTCGTCGTCTCCCCGTACCAGCCCCGCTGAGCGGGTCCACGAGACCTCCCGGCAGAGCCCGGTGCGCACCTGCTGCGCACCGGGCTCTGCCGCGTTCGGGCGTGGACCGCCGGGGTGCGGCGGCACGTGCCCGGTTGGGTGGGAACAGGGGCCTCACCTGCGAACATGACCGTTCTGATGCCCGTTTCACACATGAACCGATGTGGTGATGCCGCCGATTGGGTCCGGATGTGCTTGACATCTGTCCGAGTGGACATCATGCTCTGACGTCGCGGGCACTGCAGCCCGGTCGAGTCGACGGAGACCGATGTACGCACCAGAACGTCACCAGCAGATCCTCACGCGTGCGCGGACCGAGGGTCGGGTCGACGTGGCCTCGCTGGCTGTCGAGCTGGACGTCACACCGGAGACCGTCCGGCGGGACCTCACGGCGATCGAGCGGCTGGGCCTGCTGCGTCGGGTGCACGGTGGCGCGGTGGCCGTCGAGCGGCTCGGGATCGAACCGGGCATCGCCGACCGCGAGCGCGTGATGTCCGCCCAGAAGGAGCGGATCGCCAAGGCGGCGCTCGACGAGCTGCCCGACGGCGGCGCGATCATCCTCGATGCGGGCACCACCACCATCCGGCTCGCGTCGATGCTGCCGACCGACCGCGACCTGACGGTGGTGACCCACGGCCTGCCGATCGTGACCATGCTGGCCGGGCGGCCCAACATCACGCTGCACCTGGTGGGCGGCACCGTCCGCGGCCGCACGCTCGCCGCGGTCGGCTCCTGGGCCCTGGCGGCCCTCACCCAGATCCACGCCGACGTCGTGTTCCTCGGCACCAACGGCGTGACCGTCGAGCGCGGCCTGACCACGCCGGACCTGGCGGAGGCCCAGGTCAAGCGTGCGCTCGTGGCCGCCGCCCGACGTGTCGTGGTCCTCGCGGACCACACCAAGCTCGGCGTCTCCGACTTCGCCCTGGTCGCTCCCCTGTCCGCGGTGGACGTGCTCGTCACGGACACCGACGCGGCACCCGAGCTGGTGGACGAGATCGAGGCAGCCGGACCTCGGGTGGTGCGCGCATGACCGCGCTGCCCGTCCGCCCGCACCCCGCCCGGAGCGTGGGCACCACGAACGAAGGAGAACGATGAAGGTCTTCCGCTTCTACGCCCCGGGCGACGTGCGCATCGAGGAGTCGCCGGAGCCGCAGGTCGCCGCCGGCGAGGTGAAGATCCGGGTGCGCGCCTGCTCGATGTGCGGCACGGACGTGAAGATCGCGACGGCCGGCCACCAGCGCATGCAGCCGCCGCGGGTGATGGGCCACGAGATCGCCGGCGAGATCGTCGAGGTCGGCGAGGGCGTCACCGGCTGGGCCGCGGGTGACCGCGTGCAGGTGATCGCCGCCATCCCGTGCGGCAAGTGCGAGTTCTGCACGGCGGGCCTGATGACCATCTGCCCGAACCAGCTGTCGATGGGCTACGACTTCGACGGCGGGTTCGCGCCGTACATGATCGTGCCGCCGCAGGTGCTCGCGGTGGACGGCCTCAACCGCATCCCGGATGGCGTCTCGTTCGCCGAGGCCTCGGTCAGCGAGCCGTTCGCCTGCGCGATCAACGCGCAGGAGCTCGCGGACACGCACGAGGGCGACGTGGTCGTCGTCGTCGGCTCGGGCCCCATCGGCTGCCTGCACGTGCGGCTCGCCCGAGCGCGCGGCGCCGCCAAGGTGTTCCTCGTCGAGCTCAGCCGCGAGCGCCTCGACCTCGCCGCGGAGATCGTCAAGCCGGACGCCGCGATCTGCTCGGCCGAGACCGACCCGGTGCAGGCCGTCCTCGACCTGACCGACGGCAAGGGCGCGAGCCTCGTCATCACGGCCGCCGCCTCCGGTGCGGCGCAGGAGCAGGGTCTGCGCATGCTGGCCCCGCGCGGCCGGATCAGCCTGTTCGGCGGCCTGCCCAAGGACAAGCCGACGATCACCCTGGACTCCAACCTCGTGCACTACCGCGAGCTGACGATCTGGGGCGCCAACGGGTCGAGCCCTGCGCACAACAAGCAGGCCCTCGCCCACATCGCCGACGGCAGCGTGCCGGTGGCGGACCTCATCACCCACCGGCTGCCGCTGGACCAGATCCGCGACGGCCTCGACGTCGTCCGGAACGGGACGGGCATCAAGGTCACGATCGAGCCGTGAGGCCGTGACCGCCGGGCGGTCGGCCGACGGCCGCCCGGCACCAGTCCCGGGGTGCAGGGGCCCCGGGGAGCAGGGCGCGATCAATGAAGATCCCACAGTGCCGGACCCGGGCGAGAGCCCGACCGACCGTCACACCGAACGGAGAGTGAGCGGGATGTCCGCTAGTGCGGCAGCCGTCCCCACCGTGCGCCGGGGCAAGAGCGCACAGGTCAGGGTCCAGCGGTTCGGGGCCTTCCTGACCTCCATGATCATGCCGAACCTCCCGGCGTTCCTCGCCTGGGGCCTGATCACCACCCTCTTCATCGCCGCCGGGTGGACGCCCAACGGCATCCTCGGCGGGTTCGGCAACGCCGACGCGATGAGCTGGCAGGGTGCCGCCACGGCGCTGGCCCAGGCCAAGGACGGCACGACGTTCCACCAGTACGTCGGCCTGGTCGGCCCGATGATCACCTACCTGCTCCCGCTGCTGATCGCGAACGCGGGCGGCCGGATCGTCTACAAGGACCGCGGTGCCGTGGTCGCCTCGATCGTCGCCGTCGGCATGATCGTGGGCTCCACCGTGCCGATGTTCCTCGGCGCCATGATCGTCGGCCCGGCCTCCGCCTGGGTGATGAAGAAGATCGACTCCATCTGGGCCGGCAAGATCCGTCCCGGCTTCGAGATGCTGGTCGACATGTTCTCCGCCGGCATCGCCGGCGCGGCCATGGCAGTCGGTGCGTTCTTCCTGTTCGCGCCGGTGATCACCTCGGTCAGCAAGGCCCTGGGTCACGTCGTCGACGCGATGGCGTCCCACCAGCTGCTCCCGCTGATGAGCCTGATCGTCGAGCCGGCCAAGGTGCTGTTCCTCAACAACGCGATCGGCAACGGCGTGCTGGTGCCGCTCGGTGCGCAGCAGGTCACCCAGCACGGTCAGTCGCTGCTGTTCCTGGTCGAGGCGAACCCCGGCCCGGGCTTCGGCATCCTGCTCGCCTACACGCTGCTCGGTGTCGGCGTCGCCAAGAGCTCGGCTCCCGGCGCGATCATCATCCAGTTCTTCGGCGGCATCCACGAGGTGTACTTCCCGTTCGTGCTGATGAAGCCGATGCTGATCATCGCCGCGATCCTCGGCGGTGCGACCGGCGTGGCGACCAACGTGGTGTTCGGCTCCGGCCTGCGCGGTCCGGCAGCGCCCGGGTCGATCATCGCGGTGCTCGCGGCGACCCCGCGGGGCAGCTACCTCGGCGTCATCCTGTCCGTGGTCCTGTCCGCCGCGGTGTCCTTCGTGGTGGCGGCCGTGATCCTGCGGGCGCAGCGGCGCCGCGACCTCGAGCTCGGTGAGAGCGGCGACCTGTCCGCCGCGATCGCCCAGACCGAGGCGAACAAGGGCAAGTCCAGCAGCGCGCTGGGCTCCCTGTCCGGTGCGGCCACGGCGGACGCCGCCGGGTCCACCCTGGTCGGCACCCGGCCGATCCACTCGATCATCTTCGCGTGCGACGCCGGCATGGGCTCGAGCGCGATGGGGGCGAGCATCCTGCGCGACAAGCTGCGCAAGGCCGGGCTGAGCGACATCTCCGTGGTCAACAAGGCCGTGGCGAACCTGGAGGACGGCGCCGACATCGTGATCAGCCAGAGCGAGCTGACCGACCGCGCACGTCGGCACGCGCCGACCTCCCGGCACCTGTCCGTCGACAACTTCCTGGCCAGCCCCGTCTACGACGACGTGGTGGCGGAGGCGAGGGCGGCGGCCGCCACGGCCGGCGACAGGAGCGCCTCGTGACGGACGTCCTGACCCGGGACCTCGTGGTGGTGCCGGGCACGGCCCGGACCAAGGACGAGGCCATCCGGGAGGCCGGTGAGCTCCTGGTCAGCGCCGGAGCCGTCACACCGGCCTACGTGGAGGCGATGGCCGAGCGGGAGAGGTCCATGTCGACGTACATGGGCAGCTTCCTGGCCATCCCGCACGGGACGGACGAGAGCAAGGGGCAGATCGTCCGGTCGGCCCTGTGCCTGGTCCGGTACGACGAGCCGATCGAGTGGGGCCCGGACAAGCCCGTGCGGGTCGTGGTGGGCATCGCCGGCGTCGGCGACGAGCACCTGGCGATCCTGTCGAAGATCGCGCTGGTGTTCGCCGACCCCGAGCAGGCGGCACGCGTGCTCGAGGTGAAGGACGCCGACGAGCTGTACGAGCTCATCTCCTCGGTGAACGAGGCCTGACAGGCCCCTGCCGTCGGTTCCCGGGCTGGTGACGCGGCCCGGGAGCCGAGGGACGAAGGGCGTCGCGGTCGTGGTGCGGAGATCACTCCAGAAGGTCTCCGCACCGCGCCCACGGCGCCCTTCGCCATGCCCGGTCGCGGTGGCGGCACGGCCGGAGCCGGTGGCGCGCTCGTCTGGCGCGAGCGCCGTCCGCGCGGGACGCTCGGCGTGTGCCGGGACGTGCGCGGACGCACGGCGTGGATGCGATCCCACAGCCCCGGACATCGGGGGCGTGGCCAATGTCCGATCAGCGCGACCGAATGGGACCAAGGTCCCGTTATCGGGCCAACCGGTGCCCGATCGGACCCGGCTATGTCCGAGTCTGCTTGCTTAGGGTTGACATCCGGCGCCGTGGGCGGGAGTCTCACTGGCACGGACGCGGCGCAGGGCCCGTCCGGCCTGAGGACGACGGAGTCACTGTGTACGCACCGGAGCGGCACCAGCAGATCCTGGCGCGGGCGCGCAGCGAGGGGCGGGTCGACGTCGCCTCGCTCGCGATCGAGCTCGACGTCACGCCCGAGACCGTGCGCCGCGACCTGACCGCGCTCGAGCGGCACGGCCTGGTGCGCCGGGTGCACGGCGGCGCGATCCCGGTCGAGCGCCTCGGCTTCGAGCCTGGCATCGCCGACCGCGAGGGCGTCCTCTCCGGAGAGAAGGAGCGCATCGCCAAGGCGGCGCTCGACGAGCTGCCCGACGGGGGCGCGATCATCCTCGACGCCGGCACCACCACGGTGCGGCTGGCCGAGCTGCTGCCGAGCGACCGGGAGCTGACGGTGGTGACGCACGCGCTGCCGGTCGCCACGGTGCTCGCCACGCGGCAGGGCATCACGTTGCACCTGGTCGGCGGCACGGTGCGGGGCCGCACGCTCGCCGCCGTCGGCACCTGGGCGCTGCGGGACCTGGGCGACATCCACGCCGACGTCGCCTTCCTCGGCACCAACGGGATCAGCGTCGAGCACGGGTTGACCACCCCGGACCTGGCCGAGGCGTCCGTGAAGCGGGCGCTGGTGGCCGCCGCGCGGCGGACGGTGGTGCTGGCCGACCACACCAAGGTGGGCCGGGCCGACTTCGTCCACGTCGCCCCGATCGGTGCCGTCGACACGCTGATCACCGACGCCGGCGTGGACGCCGAGCTCGCCGAGGAGCTGGAGTCGGCCGGACTGAGGGTGGTGCGCGCATGATCGTCACGCTGACCCCCAACCCGAGCCTGGACCGGGCTCTGGACGTCGACCGCCTGGAGGTCGGCGAGGTCAACCGCGCGCACGCCGCGCACGTGCACCCCGGCGGCAAGGGCATCAACGTGTCGCGGGTGCTCGCCCGTCAGGGCGTCGAGACCCGCGCGGTGCTGCCGGTGGGCGGTGCCGACGGCGACTACCTGGTGCGCCTGCTGCACGAGCACCAGGTGCCGGCCGTGCCGGTGCCGATCGCCGGGGACACCCGCACCAACCTGACGCTGGTCGACTCCCGCGGCACCACCACCAAGGTCAACGCGCCCGGTCCGCAGCTGTCAGCCGCAGAGGTGGACGCGCTGCTCGCGGCGGTCGAGGCGCAGCTGGCCACCCGGCCGGCCGCCCTGGTCGCCGCCGGCAGCCTGCCGGCCGGTGCGGGGGAGTCGTTCTTCGTCCGGCTGGCGGGCCTGGCCGCCCGGTACAGCGTGCCGCTGGTGCTCGACACCTCCGGCACCCCGTTCACCAGGGCCGTCCGGGCCGGTGGCCTGTGCCTGGTCAAGCCGAACGACGAGGAGCTGGCCGACCTGGTCGGCCGCGAGCTGAGCACGGTCGGCGACGTCGTCGAGGCTGCGCGCGAGGTGATGTCCGCCGGCACCAAGGCCGTGCTGGTCAGCCTCGGCGCCCACGGCGCGCTGCTGGTGCTGGCGGACGGCACGTGGTGGGCCGGTGGGCCCGCCCTGGTGCCGCTGTCCACCGTCGGCGCGGGCGACACCACCCTCGCCGGCTACCTGGGTGCCACCGGCACCCCGGCCGAGCGGCTGCGTGCCGCGGTGGCCTGGGGACGGGCCGCCGTGATGATGCCGGGCACCGCGGTCCCGGACCCCGCCGACGTCGACGTGGAGGCCGTCCACGTCATCGAGAACCCCGATCCCCGCCTCGCACTGAAGGAGCTGTGACGTGAGCACCTCGTTGATCACCCCCGACCTCGTCGCCGTCGACGTGGTCGCCACCGACCGGGACGACGTCGTCCGCCAGCTCATCGACAAGCTGGTGGCGGCCGGCCGCGTGACCGACGCCGACGGCTTCGCCGCCGACGTCAAGGCACGTGAGGCGCAGATGGCCACCGGCATGCCCGGCGGCATCGGCCTGCCGCACGCCCGGTCCCAGTACGTCACCACCCCCAGCCTCGCGCTGGGCAAGGTGCCGGGCGGCGTGGACTTCGGTGCCCCCGACGGGCCCGCGACCCTGGTCTTCCTCATCGCGGCGCCCGCGTCCGGTGACGCCGACCACCTGAAGATCCTGGCGGCGCTCGCGCGCCGCCTGGTGCACCCGGAGTTCCGGCAGTCGCTGACCGACGCGCCGGACGCCGCCACCGTTGCCGAGATCATCACCCGAGAGGTGGTTCCCGCATGAAGTTCGTCGCCGTGTCGTCATGCCCCACGGGCATCGCGCACACCTACATGGCCGCTGAGGCCCTCGAGCAGGCCGGCAAGGCGGCCGGCCACGAGGTCCACGTCGAGACGCAGGGTGCCGCGGGTTCCGTCCCGCTGGACCCGGCGCTCATCGCCGAGGCGGACGGCGTGATCTACGCCGCCGACCTCGACGTGCAGGGCAAGGAGCGGTTCGCCGGCAAGCCGATCACGGACGTCGGCGTGAAGAAGGCCGTGCACGACGCGCCCGGTGTGATCGCGCAGGCTGTCGCCGCGGTCGAGGCGGCGCGTGCCGCCGGTACGGCTCCCGCCGCCGGTGCCGCCCCGGTGCCGGTCGCGGTCACCCCCGCGCGGACCGTCGGGGTGGGTCACCGCATCCGGCAGTACCTGATGACCGGCGTGTCGTACATGATCCCGTTCGTCGCCGCCGGCGGCATCCTCATCGCGATCGGCTTCCTGATCGCGACCGTGGCGTGGCCGTCCAACGGCGCCATCGAGGTCACCAAGGTGGTGGACGGCACCAACGGTGCGGCCTTCGCCAAGTGGATCGCCGACGGGTTCTCGTTCACCTCCGGGCAGTCGTGGGCCGTCCTGCTGTTCTGGATCGGGAAGTGGGCCTTCGCCTTCCTGGTCCCGGCGCTGTCGGCGTACATCGCCTACGGCATCGCCGACCGTCCGGGCATCGTGCCCGGCATGGTGGGCGGCTTCGCGGCCGGCCTGGTCGGCGCCGGGTTCCTCGGCGGCATCGTCACCGGCTTCCTCGGCGGCTTCCTCGCGCTGTGGATCTCCCGCTGGAAGGTGCCCAAGGGCGTGCGCGGCGTGATGCCGGTCGTGGTGATCCCGCTGCTGTCCGTCGCTGTGGTCGGCGTGCTGACCGCCCTGGTGATCGGTCCGCCGATGAAGGCGCTGAACGACGGGCTCTCGAGCTGGCTGTCCAGCCTGTCCGGCGGCAGCGCGGTGCTGCTCGGTGTGATCCTGGGCCTGATGATGTGCTTCGACCTCGGCGGACCGCTGAACAAGGTGGCCTACGTCTTCGCCACCACGGGTCTTGCCAACGCCGCTAGCACGTCGGCCGCCCCGGCCAAGGTGATGGCGGCCGTGATGGCCGCGGGCATGGTCCCGCCGCTGGCCGTCGCGCTGGCCACCGCCGTCCGTCCGGCGCTGTGGACGGAGAACGAGCGGGAGTCCGGCAAGTCCGCCTGGCTCCTCGGCCTGTCCTTCATCTCCGAGGGCGCCATCCCGTTCGCCGCGGCCGACCCGCTGCGGATGATCCCGTCGTTCATGCTCGGCGGCGCCGTGACCGGTGGCCTGGTGATGGCCTTCGGCAGCGGTCAGCTGGCCCCGCACGGCGGCATCTGGGTGCTGGCCCTGATCAGCAAGCCGCTGCTGTTCCTGCTGGCGCTGGTGGTCGGCACCGTGGTGTCCGCTCTGGCGGTGATGGCGATGAAGCGGCTCGGACAGGGCTCCGACGCGGAGATCGCCGACGAGGCGGTCACCCGTCCGACGGTCGCCCGGGCGGCGTGAGCAGAATCGCAGTGACGACGACGACGTTGGCCTACCTGATGAAAGGCGATTGACGACATGGCAGAACGAACTGTCACCGTGGCGTCCCGGGTGGGGCTGCACGCCCGTCCCGCGATGCTCTTCACGCAGGCGGTGGCCGCCGGCGGCACGCCCGTCACCATCGCCACCGAGGGCGGGCTGCCGGTGGACGCGTCGAGCATCCTGCTGGTGATGTCGCTCGGCGTGCCGTGCGGTGCCCAGGTGATCCTGGCAGCCGAGGGACCGAAGGCGGACGAGGTGCTCGACGGCCTCGTCGACCTGCTCTCCCGCGACCTGGACGCACCCGAGGCGACGTCGTGACCGCGGCGGTGGGGGCCGCGCCGGGTGCCGTGCTGCACGGCGTCGGCGTCGGCCGTCGGACCGCCGTCGGCCCCGTCGTGCAGGTGCGCCCGGCACCGGCCCCCGCCGCCGACGCGCCGCTGCTGGTGGACGGTGCACCGGCCGGCCCGGAGCAGGTGCGTGCCGCGGTGGGGCAGGCGTTCACGGACGTCGCGGACGCCCTGCAGGCCCAGTCCGACCGCTCGTCCGGCACCGTCAAGGAGGTGCTGGCCGCCACCGCGCAGATGGCGGCCGACCCGGCGCTGCGCACCGGCGTGCTCGCCCGGCTCGACGCCGGCGAGCCGCCGGTCGCGGCGATCGACGCCGTGGTGGACAAGTTCGCCGCGATGTTCGAGCAGGCGGGCGGGTACCTCGCCGAGCGCGTCACCGACCTGCGGTCGGTGCGTGACCGGGTTGTGGCCCGCGCGATGGGGCTGCCGGCACCCGGCGTCCCCGAGCTGACCAGGCCGTCCGTGGTGGTCGCCCGCGACCTCGCACCGGCGGACACGGCGGCGCTCGACCTGGCCAACGTGCTGGCGATCGTCACCGAGCTCGGCGGCCCGACCGGCCACACCGCGATCATCGCGGGGCAGCTGGGCCTGCCGTGCCTGGTCCGCGTCACCGGTGCGACGGACCTGCCCGAGGGCGTCGAGGTCGCCGTCGACTCGGCGACGTCCACCGTGACGGTCGACCCGGACGACGAGCTGCGGGCGGCGCTGGCGCGCCGGGCGGCGACCGAGCGCGTGTTCGAGGAGGACACCGCACCGGGTGCCACGGCCGACGGCCATCCCGTGCAGCTGCTCGCCAACATCGGCACCGCCGAGGACGCCCAGCGCGTGGCCCCGCAGCCGGTGCAGGGCGTCGGCCTGTTCCGCACCGAGGTGCTGTTCCTCGAGCGGTCCACGGCGCCGACCCGCAAGGAGCAGGCGGAGACCTACGCCGTCGTCCTGCGGGCGCTCGGCGAGCGCAAGGTGGTGGTCCGCACGCTCGACGCCGGTGCGGACAAGCCGCTGACCTTCGCCACCCAGCCCGACGAGGAGAACCCGGCGCTCGGCGTGCGGGGCTACCGCCAGGTGCGCACGCACCCGGAGCTGCTCGACACCCAGCTGGCGGCGCTCGCCGATGCACAGCGGGAGACGGGCACCACCCCCTGGGTGATGGCCCCGATGATCGCCACGGTGGACGAGGCCCGGGAGTTCGCGGCGCGCGCCCGTGCCGCGGGGGTCGCGACGGTCGGCGTGATGGTGGAGGTGCCCTCGGCCGCGCTGCGGGCCGAGCAGCTGCTCGCGGAGGTGGACTTCGTCTCCCTCGGCACCAACGACCTCGCGCAGTACACGATGGCCACCGACCGGCTGCGCGGTGAGCTGGCCGACCTGCTCGACCCGTGGCAGCCGGCCGTGCTCGACCTGGTCGCCGTCACGGCTCGGGCCGGGGTGACGCTCGGCAAGCCGGTCGGGGTGTGCGGCGAGTCGGCGGCGGACCCGTTGATGGCGCTGGTCCTGGTCGGTCTTGGCGTCACCAGCCTGTCGATGTCGGCCGGCGCCGTGGCGGCCGTGCGGTACGCCGTGCGGCACCACACGCTGGAGCGGTGCCGCGAGATGGCGGCGGCGGCGCTCGCGGCGCGGTCGGCCGAGGAGGGCCGGGCGGCCGTGGTCGGGCTGCTGGTCGACGAGGTGCGCGCGACGCTGGGCTGAGCGCACGACGGGTGGGGGCGGTCGCCGGACGGCGGCCGCCCCCACCCGCGTGCTGCCCCCGACTGCGCCCGACCGGGCTCGACTGACCGCGCTGAACTGCGCCCCACTGCTCTCGCATGGGCTCCGACAGGCGGCGGACGTACTCTGACGCGATGGCGCACGACGCAGGGCAGCCGGACCCGGCACACGCCCAGCTGCACGACCCGGAGACGGACCCGCTCGCCACCTACGTGCTCGAGCCGGACGACCTGCGCACGCTGCTGGCCAGGGTGGTCGCCGGCCCCGGCCACGCCGTCCACGTCGCGCACGCGCCGTTCACCGGCGCACCGATCGCCGCCGTCCCGCTGTCCCGGCCGGAGGACGTGGTGCAGGCCGTCCGGACCGCCCGTGCCGCCCAGCGGCTGTGGTCCGCCACCCCGCTCCGGGAGCGCACCGCGGTGCTGCTGCGGTTGCACGACCTGCTGCTCGAACGGCAGAGCGACGTGCTCGACCTGATCCAGGTGGAGACGGGCAAGGCGCGGACCCACGCCTTCGAGGAGGTCGCGGACGTCGCCAACGTGGCGCGGCACTACGCCGTCCGCGCCCGCTCGTACCTGGCCACCCGGCACGCCGCCGGCCTGCTGCCCGGGCTGACGTCCACCCGGGTGGTGCGGCACCCGATCGGGGTGGTCGGCGTGGTGGCGCCGTGGAACGTGCCGCTGACCATGGCCCTCGGCGATGCGCTGCCGGCGCTGGTCGCGGGCAACGCCGTGGTCCTGCGCCCCGACCCGCAGACGACGCTGACGGCGCTGTGGGCCGCGGAGCTGCTGGAGGACGCGGGCCTGCCGGTCGGCGTGCTGCAGGTGGTCACCGGCGGGCCGGACATCGGCTCGGCGGTGGTCGACGCGGCGGATGCCGTCGTCTTCACCGGCTCCACCGGCGCCGGTCGCACCGTGGCCGCGCAGGCCGGGCGGCGGCTGGTGCCTGCGACGCTCGAGCTCGGCGGCAAGAACGCCCTCTACGTCGCCGAGGACGTGCACGTGGACGTCACAGCCGCCGGGGTGGTGCGCGCCGCCTTCGCGGGCACGGGCCAGATCTGCGTGAGCGTCGAGCGCGTGTACGTGCACCGCGCCGTGTGGGACGAGCTCGTGCCGGCGTTCGTCGCCCGGACGCGTGCGCTGCGGCTGGGTGCGGGGCTGGACTACCGGTCGGACGTCGGGTCGCTGACGTCGGCGAGCCAGCTCGCGCGGGTGGTCGAGCACGTCGAGGACGCCGTCGGCCAGGGTGCACGGGTGCTGACCGGCGGGCACGAGCGACCGGACCTCGGCCCCTACTTCTACGAGCCGACGGTGCTGACCGACGTCCCGGCCACGGCCCTGCTGTGCCGCGAGGAGACCTTCGGTCCGGTGGTGGCGCTCAGCCCGGTGTCGTCGGACGACGAGGCAGTCGCCGCGATGAACGACAGCGAGTACGGCCTGAACGCGAGCATCTGGACCGCGTCGGCGCGGCGCGGCGCCGCACTGGCTCGGCGCGTCCGCGCCGGGTCGGTGAACGTCAACGAGGGGTACGTCGCCAGCTGGGCGTCGATGGGGGCGCCGCAGTCCGGCTGGGGACCGTCCGGGCTCGGCGGCCGGCACGGGCCGGAGGGGCTGTGGCTGCACACGCGGCAGCAGACCATCGCGCTGCAGCGGGGGACCCACGGCGTGCTGGGTCCGTGGGGCGGTCCGACGGTGGGGCTCGAGCGGCTGTTCGGGCTGGGGCACGAGCTCTGGCCGGTCGTCTACACGCAGGCGCTGCGGGCCATGCGGACGGTGCGGCTGCCGTGAGCGCCGCCTGACCCACGGGTGCCCCGGTCCGACGAGCGGACCGGGGCACCCGTGGGTCGCAGGCCTCAGCGGGCCTCGACCACCGCCAGCGACTGGCGGGCGATCGCCAGCTCCTCGTTGGTGGGGATCACCAGCACGGTGACGGGCGAGCCCTCCGCCGAGATGACCTTCGGGCCACCGCGGCCGGCGTTGCGCTCCGGGTCGAGCACGATGCCGAGCGGCTCGAGCCCCTCGCACACCCGCGCGCGCACCACGTCGTCGTTCTCACCGACACCGGCGGTGAACGTCAGCACGTCGAGCCGGCCGAGGATCGCGTAGTAGGCGCCGACGTACTTCTTCAGCCGGTGCACGTACACGTCCAGGGCGAGCGCCGCATCGGCGTTCCCCGCCGCGATCAGCTCGTGCAGCGCGCGGAAGTCGTTCTCCCCGGAGAGGCCCTTGATCCCCGAGCGCCGGTTGAGCAGGTCGTCGATGTCGTCGATCGACATGCCGGCGTTCCGGTACAGGTGGAAGACGACGGCCGGGTCGATGTCGCCGGACCGCGTGCCCATCACCAGGCCCTCGAGCGGCGTCAGCCCCATCGAGGTGTCCACCGCGTGCCCGCCCTTGACGGCCGACGCCGAGGCGCCGTTGCCCAGGTGCAGCACGATCTGGTTCAGCTCTCCGACCGGGCGGTCGAGGTACCGGGCCACCTCCTGCGACACGTACTGGTGCGACGTGCCGTGGGCGCCGTAGCGGCGCACCTGGTGCGCGGCGGCGACCTTCTTGTCGATCGCGTACGTGGCGGCCTCGGCGGGCAGCTTCTCGAAGAACGCCGTGTCGAACACCGCGACCTGCGGCTCGTCCGGCAGCAGCTGCCGGGCGACCTTGATCCCGGTGATGTGCGCCGGGTTGTGCAGCGGCGCCAGCGGGGACAGGGCGTCGATCTTCTCCACCACGTCGTCGTCGATCAGGGCCGGCGCGTCGAACACCGAGCCGCCCTGCACCACGCGGTGGCCGACGGCCACGACGTTGGACGTGTGGATCGAGGGGCCGACCTCCTCGAACAGGTCGAGGACGATCCGCATGCCGACCGCGTGGTCCGGCACGGGCAGCTCGCGCTTGACCGTCTGGTCGCCGTAGGTGTGCTTGACGTTGCCGGAGCTCTCGCCGATCCGCTCGACGAGGCCCGAGGCGATCGCCGTGCCGGCGTCGGGGTCGACCAGCTGGTACTTGATCGACGACGAGCCGGAGTTGACCACCAGGACTGTGCGGGTGCTCATCGGGTTGCTGCCTCCACGGGGTCGGCTGCCGCGGGCAGCTCGGTGCGGGTGGTGGCCCCGGCGAGCGCCTGGGCCTGGATCGCGGTGATCGCGACGGTGTTGACGATGTCCTGGACCAGGGCGCCGCGGGACAGGTCGTTGACCGGGGCGCGCAGCCCCTGCAGCACCGGGCCGATCGCCACGGCGCCGGCGGACCGCTGCACGGCCTTGTACGTGTTGTTGCCGGTGTTCAGGTCGGGGAAGACGAACACCGTCGCCCGCCCGGCCACCGCGGAGTCGGGCAGCTTGGTCTTGGCGACCGAGGCGTCCACGGCGGCGTCGTACTGGATGGGGCCCTCCACCGACAGGTCGGGGCGGCGCTCGCGGACCAGCGCCGTGGCGGTGCGGACCTTGTCCACGTCCGCCCCGGTGCCGGACTCGCCGGTCGAGTAGGACAGCATCGCGATGCGCGGCTCGATGCCGAACTGCTCGGCGGTCGCCGCCGACGAGATCGCGATGTCCGCCAGCTGCTCGGCCGTCGGGTCCGGGATCACCGCGCAGTCGGCGTACACCAGCACGCGGTCCTCGAGGCACATCAGGAAGCAGCTGGACACGTTGCTGACGCCCGGGGCCGTCTTGATGATCTCGAACGAGGGCTTGATGGTGTGCGCCGTCGTGTGGATCGCACCGGACACCATGCCGTCGGCCAGGCCGAGCTTGACCATCATCGTGCCGAAGTAGGACACCGAGGAGACGATCTCCCGCGCGCGCTCCACCGTCATGCCCTTGTGCTTGCGCAGCTCGGTGTACTCCGCGGCGAACCGCTCGAGCAGCTCGCCGTCCTTGGGGTCGATCACCTGGGCAGCGTCGAGCACGAGTCCCAGCTCGGTGGCCCGGGTCCGGATCGACTGCTCGTCGCCGAGGATCGTCAGGTCCGCGACACCGCGCTGGAGCAGGGTCGAGGCGGCGCGCAGGATGCGGTCGTCGCCACCCTCGGGCAGCACGATGTGCTTGCGGTCGTTGCGGGCCCGGTCCAGCAGCTCGTACTCGAACATCAGCGGGGTGACCACGGCGACGCGCGGGACGTCCAGCGCCGCGAGCAGGGCCCTGCCGTCGACGTGCTGCTCGAACAGCGCGAGCGCGGAGTCGACCTTCCGCTGCGAGTCGCGGCTGAGCCGCCCACGGGTCGCCGCCGCCGCGGAGGCGGACCGGAAGGTGCCGAGGTCGGTGCTGATGATCGGCAGCCGGGAGTTCAGGCCGTCCAGCAGCCGGGCGATCACGGGGGCCGGGGTGAGGCCGCCGGTCAGCACGATGCCGGCCAGGTTGGGGAAGCCGTCCGCCTGGTGCGCCAGCTGCAGGCCCAGCAGCACGTCGTGCCGGTCGCCGGAGGTGATCACCACGGCACTCGGCTGCAGCCGGTCGAGCAGGTGCTCCACGCTCATCGCGCCGACCAGCAGGTCCAGCACCTCGCGGGACAGGAGCTCCTCGTCGCCGCGGATCAGCGAGCCGCCGACCGCGTCCACCAGCTCACGCAGCGTCGGGGCCGTCAGCATCGGGTCGTCCGGGATGGCCCAGATCGGCAGCTCGTCCTTGAACTCAGCCCGCACCCCGTCGACGCACGTGGCGGCGCACCGGTTGGCCACCACGGCGACCACCTGGGCGTGGTTCGCCTTCATCTCGGCGATCGCCACCTCCGCGATCTGGTGGATCGCGTCCGGCGCCCGGTTCTTGCCGCTGACCACCAGCACCGCCGGCGCGCCGAGGTTCGCGGCGATGCGGGCGTTGTACGCCAGCTCGGTCGGTCCGGCGACGTCCGTGTAGTCCGTGCCGACGACGACGATCGCGTCGCAGCGGCGCTCCACGTCGTGGTACCGCTGCACGATCTTCGCCAGCGAGCCCTCGGCGTCGTCGAGCACCTGCTCGTACGTGACGCCGATCGCGTCGTCGTACGTCATGTCGATGCCGTCGTGCGCGAGCAGCAGCTCGAGCACGTAGTCCCGCTCCTCGGTGGACCGGGCTACCGGACGGAACACGCCCACCCGCTGCACGGTTCGCGTGAGCAGGTCGACGAGGCCGAGAGCCACCGTGGACTTTCCGGTGTCACCCTCGGGTGAGGCGATGTAGATGCTGCGGGCCACGGTGGGCGTCTCCTGTTTCTTGCGGTTCGTCATGCGACGAGGGGGCCGGAGCGGTCACCCGCTCCGGCCCCCTCACCGACTACTCGTTGTCGCCACCCGTGGACAAGGTCGCGGCGACCTCGCCCTCGGCGGCGGCGTCGCCGGCATCCGGCCACACCCAGTCGCGCACCTCCGGGATGTCCTCGCCGTGCTCCCGGGTGTACTGGCGGGCGCGCAGGCGGGCGTCGACCATGCGCTGGCGCAGGCCGGCCTGCGACGCGCGCAGCCAGTGCACCTGGTCGATCACGTCGATCACCAGGTGGTAACGGTCCAGGTCGTTCAGCATCACCATGTCGAAGGGCGTGGTGGTGGTGCCCTCCTCCTTGTACCCGCGCACGTGGATGTTGGCGTGCCCGTTGCGGCGGTACGTGAGGCGGTGGATCAGCCACGGGTAGCCGTGGTAGGCGAAGACGACCGGCCGGTCCGCCGTGAACAGCGTGTCGAAGTCCCGGTCGGACATGCCGTGCGGGTGCTCCCGCTCGTCCTGCAGCCGCATCAGGTCGACGACGTTGACCACGCGCACCTTCAGCACCGGCAGCTCGCGGCGCAGGATGTCCGCCGCCGCCAGCACCTCCAGGGTCGGCACGTCGCCGGCGCAGGCCAGCACGACGTCCGGCTCCTCACCGGCGACCTCGGTACCGGCCCACTCCCAGATGCCCAGGCCACGAGTGGTGTGCTCGATCGCCTCCTGCATCGTGAGGAAGTTGGGCGCGGGCTGCTTGCCGGACACCACCACGTTGACGTACTGCCGGCTCTTGAGGCAGTGGTCGTAGGTGGACAGCAGGGTGTTCGCGTCCGGCGGCAGGTAGACGCGGACGACCTCGGCCTTCTTGTTGACCACGTGGTCGATGAACCCCGGGTCCTGGTGCGAGAAGCCGTTGTGGTCCTGCCTCCAGACGTGGCTGGACAGCAGGTAGTTCAGGCTGGCGATCGGCCGGCGCCACGGGATGTCGTTGGTGACCTTCAGCCACTTCGCGTGCTGGTTGAACATCGAGTCGACGATGTGGATGAACGCCTCGTAGGAGGTGAACAGGCCGTGCCGCCCGGTCAGGAGGTAGCCCTCGAGCCAGCCCTGGCACTGGTGCTCGGACAGCATCTCCATCACACGACCCGCGCGGGCCATGTGCTCGTCCACGTCGGGGGAGATGTACTCGGCGTTCCACTGCTTGTCCGTCACGCCGAACACGGACTGCAGCCGGTTGGACGCCGTCTCGTCCGGGCCGAAGATCCGGAAGTTGTCCGGGTTCCGGCGGATCACCTCGGTGAGGTAGTCGCCGAGCACCCGGGGCGCCTCGGAGAAGGAGCCGGCGGGGTGGGGCACGTCGACCGCGAAGTCACGGAAGTCGGGCAGCCGCAGGTCCTTGAGCAGCACACCGCCGTTCGCGTTCGGGTTGGCGCTCATCCGCAGGTCGCCCTTCGGCGCCAGCGCGCGGATGTTCGCCTCGAGGCGGCCGGTCGCGTCGAACAGCTCCTCGGCGCGGTACGACTTCAGCCACTCCTGGAGCACCTGCAGGTGCTCCGGGGTGTCCCGGGCGCTGGCGAGCGGCACCTGGTGGGCCCGCCACGAGCCGGTGGTCTTCTTGCCGTCGATCTCCGCCGGGCCGGTCCAGCCCTTGGGGGTGCGGAAGACGATCATCGGCCACATCGGGCGGCTGGTGTCGCCGGCGGCGGCACGTGCCTTGATGTCGGCGATCTCGTCGAGCACCTCGTCCAGCAGGGCGGCGAAGCGGCGGTGCACGTCCACCATCGACTCGTCCGCGTCGTAGCCGCCGGTGAACACGTACGGGTGGTGGCCGTAGCCGACCATCAGGTCGTGCAGCTCGTCGTCGCTGATGCGGGCGAGCACGGTGGGGTTGGCGATCTTGTACCCGTTGAGGTGCAGGATCGGCAGCACGACGCCGTCCTGCGCCGGGTTGACGAACTTGTTCGAGTGCCAGCTGGTGGCCAGCGGGCCGGTCTCCGCCTCGCCGTCGCCGACGACCGCAGCGACCAGCAGGTCGGGGTTGTCGAAGGCCGCGCCGTACGCATGGGAGAGCGCGTAGCCGAGCTCGCCGCCCTCGTGGATCGAGCCCGGCGTCTCCGGGGCGACGTGCGACGGGATGCCGCCCGGGAAGGAGAACTGGCGGAACAGCTTGCGCAGCCCGTCCTCGTCCTCGGTGATGTTCGTGTAGATCTCGGAGTACGTGCCGTCCAGGTACGCGCTCGCGACGAGGCCGGGGCCCCCGTGGCCCGGGCCGGTGACGTAGATGGTCGACTGCGAGCGCTCCGCGATGGCGCGGTTGAGGTGCGCGTACAGGAAGTTCAGGCCCGGCGTGGTGCCCCAGTGGCCCAGCAGGCGCGGCTTGACGTCGTCCCGGCTGAGCGGCTCGCGCAGCAGCGGGTTGTTCAGCAGGTAGATCTGGCCGACCGACAGGTAGTTGGCGGCACGCCACCACTGGTCGATGCGCTCGAGGGTCGATGCCTCGATCTGGGCGCCCGCCCCGCGGCGCCAGGCCGCAGGCTTCTCCGTCGTCGTGCTCATCGGTGTCTTCCCCTCGTCGACGGCCGGTCTAGGCCGGTCCCGGACCCTAGCCTTGCGTGAGCCACGGCTCCGAATCCGGGACATGAGGCCCAGGGAGCGCTGTGACAAGGCTCATAGCGCCATACAACCCCATGGCGACGGGCAGCGCACCGGTGCGAGCCGCATCGGTTCCGCAGGTACCGCCGAGCGCACGTCTGCCCTGGTCACGGTGCTGCTCCCGAGCGCCGAGGTACCGTGGCACGTGCCCATGAGCCCCCTGCCGAGCGCACCGCCCGGCCCGTCGTCGGACCGCGGTCCGGGACGTGCCGAGCAGGCGTCCGGGGACGCGTCTGCACCGGTCACAGAGCCGACTGGGACGCAGGTCCCAGACGCGGAGGGGACCGACGTCCCGGCACCGTCCGGTGGGGCGGCGCGCTGGTTCCGGGCTGCGGTGACGCCGCGGATGCTCGGGATGCTCGCGCTGCTGCTCCTGGCGGCGGCGGTGTGCGCCCGGCTCGGGGTCTGGCAGCTGGACCGTGCGCAGGTCCGCGGGGCCGCCGCCGAGCAGCAGCACCAGGCGGAGCTGACCACGGCCGCACCCGTCCCCCTCGACCAGGTGATCGCACCGCAGCAGCCGTTCACGGGCGGCATGGTGGGGCGGAAGGTGCAGGTCTCGGGCACCTACGACCCGGCGGGGCAGCTGCAGGTGACCGGACGGGTGGTCGGTGGCCGGCACGGGTCGCTGGTGCTGACGCCGCTGCACGTCAGCACCCCGCAGGGCGCCGCCGTGCTCGCCGTCGTCCGAGGGTTCGTGCCCGACGGTGAGCCGCTGCCCGCGGCACCCGGCGGCACCGTCTCCGTGATCGGGTACCTGCAGGCGGGGGAGGCTCCCGGAGCCGGGGTGTCCGACGGGCGCACCGAGGCGATCAGCCCGGCGGAGCTCGTCGGGGTGTGGGGCGGACCCACGTGGACCGGGTACGTGGTGCTCGCCTCGTCCGACCCGGCGCAGGGCGACCCGCCGACGGTGCTGCCGCCGCCGACCAGGCGCGGCACCGGGCTGAACCTGCAGAACCTGTCCTACGCCGCGCAGTGGTGGATCTTCGCGGGGTTCGCGCTGCTGCTGTGGTGGCGCATGGTGCGGGACGAGGCGCGCGGCAACCCGTTCGAGGACGGCAACCCGTTCGAGGGCGAGGCGTCGGACGTGCCCGGCGCCACGGGAGGACAGGGCGGCCGCCCTTCCTGACGTCGGCGGTCCGGTGACGCCCAGGCCTCCGGCTCGGGACCGCGGACCTGGTCAGGCCTCGTGCTGCCACGAGCGCCACAGCGCGGCGTAGTCGCCGCCGGCGGCGACCAGGTCGTCGTGGGCACCGATCTCGCTGACCATCCCGTCCTGCACCACGGCGACCCGGTCCGCGTCGTGCGCGGTGTGCAGGCGGTGCGCGATCGCCACGACCGTCCGCCCGGCGAGGACCGCCGACAGCGACCGCTCCAGGTGCCGTGCGGCCCTCGGGTCCAGCAGCGACGTGGCCTCGTCGAGCACCAGGGTGTGCGGGTCGAGCAGCACGAGCCGCGCCAGGGCGAGCTGCTGCGCCTGGGCCGGGGTCAGCGCTGCCCCGCCCGAGCCGACCGCGGTGCCGAGACCCTCGGGGAGGGCCTGGACCCAGTCCCACGCGTCGACCGCCCGCAGCGCGTGCTCCAGGGCGTGGTCGTCGGCGTGCTCGGCCGCCAGCCGGAGGTTGTCGGCGACCGAGCCGACGAAGACGTGGTGCTCCTGGGTGACCAGGGCGACGTGCCCGCGCAGCTCGTCGAGCGGGAGGTCGACCAGCGGGACACCGCCCACGGTCACCCGTCCGCCCGTCGGCGGGTGGATGCCGGCGAGCAGGCGTCCCAGGGTCGACTTGCCGGCGCCGGAGGGTCCGACGACGGCCAGCCGTTCGCCCGGCACCAGGTCGAGGTCGATCCCGTGGAGCACGTCGTGGCCCTCGCGGTACGCGTACCGCAGGCCCTCGGCGGCGATCCGCTCGTCCACCGGCCGATCCGTGCCGGCGGTCCGGTCCGGCGCCACCAGCTGCACGCCGACGATCCGGGCCAGCGCCGTCATCGCGACCTGGATCTCGTCCACCCAGAAGATGAGCTCCCACACGGGCCCGGCCATCTGGTACCCGTACAGGACGATGGACGTGACGGCGCCGAGGCTGACCCGGCCGTCCGCGGCGAGCCAGCCGCCCCACAGCAGCACGGCGGCGGGCGCGAGCACGAACGCGAGGTCGACGCCGGGGAACAGCACGGTCCGCAGGTTCAGCGTCGCGCGCTCCGCACGGAACGCCTCGTGCAGGTCGGAGCGCACCCGGCGGTGCCGACGGGGCCCGAGGCTCAGGGCGTCGACCGTCCGGGCACCCTCCACCGACTCGGTGATGGTGCCGTTGAGCGTGGCGTAGGCCGCGGCCTCGCGGACGTAGGCCGGGGTCGCGCGGCGCAGGTACCAGCGCACCACGGTGACCATCCCGGGCACCCCGACGAACAGCGCGAGCGCCACCAGGGGTGACACGAGGACGCAGGCGACCACCGTGAGGGTGATCGACACGACCGCGACGATCACCCGCGGCACCCCGAACCGGACGGCGTGCTGCAGGCGGTTGACGTCGTTGGTGGTCCGGGCGACCAGGTCGCCCGTGCCCGCGCGTTCCACCGTGGACAGCGGCAGCGTGGTGACCGTCTCGACGAACTCCTCGCGGAGCCGGGCGAACACCTGCTCGCCGAACACGATCGAGGCGCGGGTGGCGTACCGGGTCAGGGCCGCCTGGGTAAGCACGGCGACCAGACCGACGGCGACCATCCGGTCGATGAACCCGCCCGTGGTGCCGTGGGTGATCCCGTCGACCACCCGCCCGAGCAGCCACGGTCCGGCGAGTCCGGCCGTGGCGGCCAGGCCGTGCAGCACGGCGATGCGCGTCAGCGCGGAGCGGTGCGCGCGCAGCAGCCCGAGGGCGTACGCCCGCACCGTCGGCCCGTCGGCGATGGGCAGCCTCACGACGCACCTCCCGTCCGCTCCGCACCGCCGGCGGCGGTGGTGCGTTCCTCGTCCAGCCGGCGGCCGACGATCCGTCCGTACCGGTCCGCGACGTCGGCGCCCGCCGCACCCGCGAGCAGGTCGTCGTGCCGTCCGCGGGCGACCAGGCGGCCGTCCTCGACCAGCTGCACCTCGTCGACGTGCTCGAGCACCACGGGACTGGCGCTGACGACGAGGGTGGACCGGCCCCGTCTGGCGTCCGCCAGCCGTGCCGCGATCCGCGCCTCCGTGTGGGCGTCGACCGCCGAGGTCGGCTCGACGAGCACCAGGAACTCGGGGTCGGTGAGCAGCGCTCGTGCCAGGGCGACCCGCTGCCGTTGCCCCCCGGACAGCGACCGGCCGCGCTCGGTCAGCTCGCCGTCCAGCCCGCCGGGCAGCGACTCCAGCACGTCGTGGGCGTCGGCGAGCGCCAGCGCGTGGCTCACGTGCGTCCGGTCGGCGACCCCCCGGACGTCCAGCTCGTCGACCAGCGGTCCGGAGAAGAGGTGGGGCGTCGCCTCGGCGACGACGATCCGACGGCGCACCTCCTCCTTGGGCAGGTCGGCCAGTGCGACACCGCCGAGCAGCACCGGTGTCGTGGCCTCCGCCTCGTCGTCGAACCGGCCCATCCGCGTCGCGATCGCCGCGGACTCGTCCGGGTCCGCGCTGACCAGGCCGACCACCCGGCCGGTGTCCACCCGCACGCCGCTCGTCTCGTCCACCAGCGCCACGCCCGGCGCCGGGGCGGCCGCGCTCGCAGGCCGGGCGCCGGAGGCCGGCACCACGCGGAGCACGGCGACCACCTTGGCGGCACCGACGTGCGCCCGGGTCGCGGCCTGCAGCATCATCGTCGCGTTCTGCACCGGCCACGCGAGGAAGGCCGCGAACCCGTAGGTCGACACCAGCTGGCCGGGCGTGACCGTGCCCGTCAGGGCCAGGTGCGCGCCGAGCCACACCAGCGCCACCACGAACGCTCCCGGGAGCAGCACCTGCAGCCCGTCGAGCCAGGACTGCGTCCCGGCGACGTCCACACCGGCGGCACGGACCTTCTGGGACTGCTCGCGGTACCGCGCGGTGAACACGTGCTCGCCGCCGATGCCCCGCAGGATGCGCAGACCGGACACCGTGTCGGCACCCAACGTGGTCAGCCGGCCGGACGCCTCGCGCTGCGCGGCCTGCTTGCGCTGCAGGGGCTTGACGAGCAGCCCGAGCACCGCGGCGACGGTCGGCAGCCCGAGGACCACCACCAGGCCGAGCGGGACGGACACCCGCAGCATCAGCACCGCCACGACCGCGTACGCCACCAGGCTCCCGACGAACCGCCCGGCGTTCGCGTACATCTCCCCGATCCGCAGCGAGTCGTTCGCCACCGCTGAGACCACCTCGCCGGTGGGCAGCTCGGCCGTGATCGTGTGGCCCGAGCGCGCCGCGGTGCGTCCGACGAGCTCGGAGGAGGTGAACGCCGCACGCATCCAGCACGTCACGTCGAACCGGTGGCCGATCGCGCTGGCCGCCGCGCTGACCAGGCCGAGCGCGACCAGGCCCGTCACCGCGCGGAACAGGTCCCGCCCGAACCCGTGCGTCAGCCCGCCGTCCACCGCTCGCCCGGTCAGCCAGGGCAGCACCGCCTGGCAGGCGAACGTGAGGATGCCGAGCAGCACGGCGGCGGTCAGGGGACCCGCCTGCTTGCGCGCCAACCAGCCCAGCAGCGGCCAGGGGCCGCTGGTGGGTGGGGTGCCGGGATCGGCGAGGGGCAGCGAGCGCACGGGCGTCCACGTTACGGACAGGTACCGACACGGCTCACGGTGTTTTCGCTCGTCCGTACGGTGGCCGCGGGGCCGTGGGGAGCCGGCGGGCCGACCTGGCAGCGCCCGCCGGGCCGGGACGCCCGCGACGCGCACCTATCCTGGTCGGGTGACGCAGCCCCCGGCCTCCGCGCAGCGCCCGGTCCTCGTCGTCGACTTCGGTGCCCAGTACGCCCAGCTCATCGCGCGTCGCGTCCGTGAGGCGCACGTGTACTCCGAGATCGTGCCGCACACGGCGTCGGTCGAGGCGATGCTGGCCAAGCACCCTGCGGCGATCATCCTGTCCGGCGGTCCCGCCTCGGTGTACGAGCCGGGCGCCCCGTCCGTCGACCCCGCGCTGTTCGAGGCCGGTGTGCCCGTGCTGGGCATCTGCTACGGCTTCCAGGCGATGGCCCACGCCCTCGGCGGGACGGTCGACGCGGGCGCGACGGGCGAGTACGGCCAGACGCGGGCCGACGTGTCCGACGACGGCGTGCTGCTCGACGGCTCGCCCGACGAGCAGCGGGTGTGGATGAGCCACGGCGTCGCGGTGCAGGCGCCACCGGCCGGGTTCCGCGTGCTGGCCAGCACCGCGGCGGCACCAGTCGCGGCGTTCGAGGACACCGACCGTCGGCTGTTCGGCGTGCAGTGGCACCCCGAGGTGCACCACACGCCGCTCGGCCAGTCGACGCTGGAGAACTTCCTGTACCGCGGTGCCGGCCTGGCCGCCGACTGGAACCCCGAGAACGTGGTCACCGAGCAGGTCGCGGCGATCCGCGCCCAGGTGGGCGACGCGCGCGTGATCTGCGGGCTGTCCGGCGGCGTGGACTCCTCGGTCGCGGCGGCGCTGGTGCAGAAGGCCGTCGGTGACCAGCTGACCTGCGTGTTCGTCGACCACGGGCTGCTGCGCTCCGGCGAGGCCGAGCAGGTCGAGAAGGACTTCGTCGCCGCCACGGGCGTGCGGCTCAAGGTCGTCGACGCGCGCGAGCGGTTCCTGACGGCGCTCGCGGGGGTGTCCGACCCGGAGACCAAGCGCAAGATCATCGGTCGCGAGTTCATCCGCGTGTTCGAGGACGCCGCCCGCGAGGTGGTCGAGGAGGCCGGCGAGTCCGGCGAGCAGGTCCGGTTCCTCGTCCAGGGCACGCTCTACCCCGACGTCGTCGAGTCCGGCGGCGGCGAGGGTGCTGCCAACATCAAGAGCCACCACAACGTCGGGGGCCTGCCGGACGACCTGCAGTTCGAGCTCGTCGAGCCGCTGCGCACGCTGTTCAAGGACGAGGTGCGGGCCGTCGGCCTGGAGCTGGGCGTGCCCGAGGCCATCGTCTGGCGCCAGCCCTTCCCGGGCCCCGGCCTCGGCATCCGCATCGTCGGCGAGGTCACGGCCGAGCGCCTCGACGTGCTCCGCGCCGCCGACGCCATCGCCCGTGAGGAGCTCACGCGCGCGGGCCTCGACCGGGACATCTGGCAGTGCCCCGTGGTGCTGCTGGCCGACGTCCGCTCGGTCGGTGTGCAGGGCGACGGGCGCACGTACGGTCACCCGATCGTGCTGCGGCCGGTGTCCAGCGAGGACGCGATGACGGCCGACTGGACGCGGCTGCCCTACGAGGTGCTCGCGACGATCTCCACCCGGATCACCAACGAGGTCCCGGAGGTCAACCGCGTGGTGCTGGACGTGACGAGCAAGCCGCCGGGGACGATCGAGTGGGAGTGAGACGGTGACAGGGACGACGGACTCGACGGGACCGCGCACGGAGCCGACGCCTGACCCGACGGCCGCTGCAGCGGTGGACCCGCGGGTGCGGCGCGCGTCCGGTGCGCTGGCCCGGTACCGGGTGATGGCCTACGTCACCGGCACGATGCTGCTGGTGCTCTGCCTGGAGATGGTGCTCAAGTACGGCTTCCACGTGAACGCGCTGGACTGGGTGCCGCGGCTGCACGGCTTCGTGTACATCGTGTACCTGGTCACCGTGTTCGACCTGTGGTCGGTGATGCGGTGGAAGCTCGGCCGGTTCGTCACCATGGCGGCAGCCGGCGTGGTGCCGGTGATGTCGTTCGTCCTCGAGCGGCGGGTGCACGCCGACGGTCAGGAGCGTCTGGCGACGCTCGGCCGCCGGTGAGCGCGGCAGGCCGTCAGGCACCTCTCGGTTAGCGGGCCCGCGTGCGGATCGTCCACGTCTCCGACTGCTTCCCGCCCCGCACGGGTGGCATCGAGACCCAGGTCAGCGACCTGGCGACCTACCAGGTCGCCGCAGGGCACGAGGTCCACGTGCTGACCGGGACGTTGGGCCCCGACGGCGAGCGGGGCGGCGCGCTGCAGGACGTCCGGGGCGTGCAGGTGCACCGCCTCGGTGCGCGCATGCCCTTCGAGCTGCCGGTGAACCCGCGCGGACCGCACCTGATCACGCAGGCGCTGCGCGCGGTGCAGCCCGACGTCGTGCACGTGCACGCGGGCGTCGTGTCCCCGTTCGCGTACGACGGTGCCCGCCTGGCGATCGCCGCCGGTCTGCCGACGGCGATCACGTGGCACTGCATGCTCGACGGCATCGCGCCCGTGCTGCACCGCGCCGTGCAGCTGTCGCACTGGCGCACGGTGCCGGCGGCGCTGTCGGCGGTGAGCTCGGCGGCCGCCGAGCGCGTCTCGGCGGTGTTCGAGGGACAGCGCGTCGACGTGCTGCCCAACGGTGTCGACCTGGACCGGTGGGCGCCGCGCGGCGACCCCGACCGGGCCGACCGACCGGGGGAGCGCGGGCCGCTGCGGCTGGTCGCCACCATGCGGCTCGCGCCGCGCAAACGTGCGGTCCCGCTGGTCAGAGCGGTGGCGGAGGCTGCACGGCGGCTGCCGCCGGACCGGCTCCGGCTCACCGTCCTCGGCTCGGGGCCGGCCCGGGGGGCCGTGCAGGCCGCCGTCGAGGACAGCGGTCTGGAGCACCTGGTGGACCTGCGCGGACAGGTGCCGCGGGAGCAGGTGCGGGCGACCTACGAGGACGCGGACGTGTTCCTCGCCCCCGCCCAGCTCGAGGCGTTCGGCATCGCCGCACTCGAGGCGCGGGCCGCCGGCCTGGTGGTGGTGGCACGCCGGGGGACGGGGATCGCGGAGTTCGTCGTCGACGGCGTGGACGGGCTGCTGGTGGAGGACGACGACGACATGGCGATGGCGATCGTGCGGCTCGCCCGGGACGGCGCCCTGCTGGACCGGATGGCGGCCCACAACCGGTCCCGGCGACCCGATTTCGGATGGCAGCGGGTGCTCCGCGCCGCCGAGGTGGAGTACGAGCGCGCGCGTTCGCTCGTCGGCACGCACTGACGCTCCGTCGCCCCGTCTGGGGCCGCACGACCCCCGTGCAAGGGGGGTCATGGGACGAGATCTGTCGACAAAGGGTGCCCTGACCTGCGGCGCTACATTCCGCGGGACCTGGGTCCCAGCCAGGTGCCTCCACCAGCAGCGACGCTTTCTCTCGAGCACAGACGCTCACCGAGGGCCGGATCTCGCCGGGCCTCGCCAGCTGCAGAGATTCATCAAGGAATCGGGGAGACCATGTCCACCACCCTCAGCGAGCGCACCGGGACCGCCAGGGTCCTGGGCCTCATCGTTCTGATCTTCGGCGCGATCTTCATCGTCGCCGGCGGCGTCACGTGGGGCGCCGTGTCGGCGAACCTGGCCGACGAGAAGATCACCGTCGCGCCCGACGCCTCGGCCTTCGGTGGCCAGGACGTCAACTCGCCGTGGACGGCGTTCTCGCAGGCGATGATCATCCGCCACCACGCCCTGACGGCCAGCAACGACAAGACGTACGCCGAACTCGGCGCCATGATCTCGGCCAAGCAGGCCGACCTCAAGGCCGCCGGCAAGTCCGCTGACGAGATCGCCAAGGACGCGGACGTCGTCAAGCTGCAGGGCCAGCGCACCACCGTGATGAACGGCTCGTTCCTCCGCGCCTCGCTCTTCACCTCGGTGATCGCCTTCGGTGTCGCGCTCTTCGCGGTCGGCGTCGGCGCGGTGTTCGCCCTGATCGGCTGGACCCTGATGAAGCTGTCGCGGCCCGCCGCGGTGGCCACGGCGGCTGCTCGCGAGCCCGTCGCCGTCTGACCTGCTCAGCACGCACGGTCCCACAGAACGAGGGACGGTCGACCAACCGGTCGACCGTCCCTCGTCCTTTCGTCCCTCATCACCCTGCTGACCTGCTGCTCGGCCGGGTCGGCCCACCGTCTCCGGCCCTCCGGGCCGACCCGACCGCCTCGCGGTGCACGTCCGCGGCGCGCCCTCCTGCGCGCCGGCTCAGGCCCGCCCGTCCCGCCGGTGCGGTCGGCGGAGCGCCACGACGAGCGAGCCGACCAGCAGCGCGACTCCTGCGCCGGCGAGCAGCACGATCAGCGCGAGCCCGCCGTCGATCCGGGCGCCCCAGGCGAACGAGACGATCCCGATGCCGACCACCGCCACCACCAGGCCCCACACCACCGTCCCGACCCGCAGCTCCGGCCCGGCCGGTGTGGCGGGAGCGGGTGCCGGAGCGGGCGCGGGTGCCGGCGTGGGTGCCGCCGTGGGTGCTGGTGCCGCGGTCGCCCGTGGGGGTGCCGCCGTCTCGGTCGCTGCGGCCGGCCGCGGCGCGTCCGCGCTCTCGCGGGACCCCGCGACCGTCTCCTCGGCGACCGGCAGCGGCCGCGTGGCCCCTGCGCTGTCCTGGCCCAGGGCGGCGGTGTCGACCGCCGGCTCGGCCTCGTCCGCCGCGACCGGCTCGATCGCCCGGGTGGGGGTCTCGTCGTCCGCCGCGGGCAGCGGGCGGGTGTCGTCGGTGCTCATCACTGCTCCTCGATGGTCAGGTCGCCGGTGCCCATGCTGATCCGCAGGTGCAGCTGCGACGTGCCGCTGGACGCGGCCTGGTTGGCGAAGTTGCGCTGGGAGATGCCGACGCCGTTCGCCTGGTCGTTGCCGCCGTCGAGCCGCCAGCTGACGGAGCCGGCGCCGAGGTCGACAGTCGCCGTGACGGCGGTGCCGTGCGGCACCACCACGGTGTAGTTGCCCACCGCGAGCCACAGCGGCACCTCGAGGGTGCTGGCGTCCATCGGCACCGAGCTCAGGTCGATGCGCGTGTTCCCGACGCCGGCGCGCACACCGCGTGCGGCCTCGGCGCGGTCGGACACCGTGACGGTGGACGACCCGTTGACCTGCTGGGCCTGCGACAGACCCGGGGAGGTCCAGTCGCTGCGCTCGCCGAGCGCGGCCGGTCCGGCGATCAGGACCGCGATGATCGCGACGGCGGTCAGCCCGCCGCTGCGACGTCCCCGCAGCCCGACCGCGATGGTCGCCAGGCCGGCGAGCACCACGGTGACCCCCGCCGCCGTGGCGACGACCGGTCCCGTGAAGTCGGTGGTGCGCTGCGCGATCAGCAAGCCGGCGAGCGTCAGCAGGCCGAGTGCCACCACGCTGCCCACCCACGGCAGGCCGGCGGAGCGCCGGACCGGCGAGGGGTACACGGGCGTGGCCGTCGCGACGGGGCGCGGCGGGACGGGCCCGGGGGAGTACGGAGCCGGCGGCGGGTAGCCGGCACGGCCGGACGGCGCAGAGCCGGGGTACGGCCCGTAGGGGCCGGGCGGCGGGTAGGCGCCGGGGCCACCGGGCTGGCCGGTCGTCGGGGTCTGGGGTGCGGCGCCGTAGGCAGCGGGTGCCGGCATCTGCGCGGCCGGGCGGTAGCCGGCTGCGGCCGCAGAGGTGGTCGACGCCGTGCCGGGCGCCGGGGGCACGGGCGCTCCGGGCGGCACCGGGCCGCCGGGGAACGGGCCGTAGGGCGTCGGCGGGCGTGGCGTGGTGCTCCGGTGGGATGCGGCGGTCGCGACCAGCACGACGGCGCCCACCACGGCGGCCACCCAGAACAGGCCCTGGATCCAGCCGGGGACGTGGCCGTCGAAGCCGAAGTAGGAGCCGCGTCCCAGCCCGACGAGCAGCATCACCAGTGCGCCGAGCAGTGCGATGTCCGGGTGCCCGAGCGTCAGGCCCTCGAGGTGGATGCGGCCGTCCCGCTGCTCCGGCAGCAGGGCCCAGCCGATGGCGTAGAGCACCAGGCCGAAGCCGCCCAGCAGCACGGTGACGGCGACGATGCCGCGCACCAGCAGCGGGTCGACGCCGAACCGGGCGGCCAGGCCGCCGCACACGCCGCCGATCCAGCGCTCGTCGGAACGGTAGAGCCCGGTGCGGCGGATCGCCGCGAAGAACCCCGCCGGCGGGGCGGGTGCCGGCCCGGGTGCCGGCGTGGGGGAGGTCGGGTTGTCCATGTCCCGATCGTCCGCCGGGGCGTCCCGCCGCCACCATCGGGTGACCCCCTGAGCGCACCCTGAACCGCCCCTGATCCTGCCCCGGCGGCTGCCCTCACCTGCACCCGGACGTGTCACGATCGACCTGTGTGGACCGCTCCCGTGCCGCCTCCCGCGCCGCCGCGCCTGCCGTGGCGGCGCCCGGCCCAGGGTCGCCGGCTGGCCGGGGTCGCCATCGGGCTGGCCGTGCACCTCGGCATCTCGGTCCGCCTGGTGCGGGTCCTCTTCGTGGTGCTGACGCCCGTGCTCGGCGTCGGGCCGCTGCTCTACGTGTTCTGGTGGCTGACGGTCCCGGAGGGCGACCCCGCCGAGGCGGCCGAGGCCGCGCGGCCCGCGGCGTTCGCCCGGCTGGCCCGCCGGCAGGGCACCGACGGCACGCCCAGCCGCCTCCCGGTGACGGACGTGGCCGTCGGCGTGCTGCTGATGGCGGGCGCGGCCGCGCTGCTGCTCGCCCGGCAGCAGGGGTCGCTCGGGCTGCAGTGGGTGCTGCCGGCGATGCTCGTCGCGGCCGGTCTGGTGCTCGCGTGGAGCCAGCTGGACGCCGTGCAGCGCGGACGGCTGCGGGAGCGCGCCGGTGGCCGCGTGCCCGTCAGCGTGCTGCGCCTGGTCGGTGGCGTGGTGCTGGCCGGTGTCGGGGTGCTGCTGCTGGTGGGTGGCGCCACGGGGCAGGGCATCGCGCCCGCCGTGCTGCTGCAGGCGGTGGTCGCGGCGGTCGCCGTGCTGGCCGGCGTCGGGCTGGTGCTGGCGCCGTGGTGGCTGCGGCTGTGGCGCGAGCTGGGGGACGAGCGCACCGCCCGGGCTCGTGAGGCGGAGCGGGCGGACATGGCCGCGCACCTGCACGACTCCGTGCTGCAGACCCTCGCGCTGATCCGGGCTCGGTCGGACGAGCCTGCCGAGGTCGCCCGCATGGCCCGCGCCCAGGAGCGGGAGCTTCGCGAGTGGCTCTACGACGACCGACCGGCCCCCGGCACGTCGCTGGCGGCGGCCCTGCGCGCGGTGGTCGCCGAGGTGGAGGACTCCCGCTCGGGGCCGGGTGGGGAGGCCGTCGCGGTCGACACCGTCGTGGTCGGCGACCGGGTGCCCGACGAGGGGACCGACGCCCTGCTCGCCGCGAGCCGCGAGGCCCTGGTCAACGCCGTGGTGCACGGCCGCCCGCCGGTCTCGCTGTACCTCGAGGTCCGTCCGGACGAGGTCGAGGTGTTCGTCCGCGACCACGGCGACGGGTTCGACGTGGACGCGATCGGTCCCGACCGGTTCGGCGTGCGCGAGTCCATCATGGGGCGCGTGCACCGGCGCGGCGGCAGGGCGACGGTGACCAGCCGGCCGGACCGCGGCACGGAGGTGCACCTGCTGCTCCCCGTCGGCGTGGCGGTCGTCCCGCCCGTGGTGGCGCGGCCGGCGGCGGACGGTGACGGACGGGCGGAGAGGACGGAGGTGGCCCGATGACGACGAGCGCGGTGCGTCCGCCGGTGGACGTGGTGCTGGTGGACGACCACCACATGTTCCGCACCGGCGTGCGTGCGTCCCTGGACGAGCGTGTCGACGTGGTGGGCGAGGCCGACTGCGTCGACGAGGCCGTCGAGGTGATCCACCGGCTGCGGCCGCCCGTGGTGCTGCTCGACGTGCACCTGCCGGGGGGTGACGGCGGTGGCGGTGCCGAGGTGATCCGCCGGTGCGCGGACCTGCTCGCGGGCACGCGCTTCCTCGCGCTGTCGGTGTCCGACGCCGCCGAGGACGTCGTCGGTGTCATCCGCGTCGGTGCGCGCGGCTACGTCACCAAGGCGATCAGCGGTCCGGACCTGACCGACGCCGTGCTGCGCGTGGCCGGCGGCGACGCCGTGTTCTCCCCGCGGCTGGCCGGCTTCGTGCTCGACGCGTTCGGCACGGCGGCGGGCGACGTGGCCACGGGCGACGACGAGCTCGACCGCCTGTCGGCACGCGAGCGCGAGGTGATGCGGCTGATCGCGCGCGGCTACTCCTACCGGGAGGTGGCCGGCGAGCTGTTCATCTCGGTGAAGACGGTCGAGACCCACGTCTCGGCGGTGCTGCGCAAGCTGCAGCTGTCCAGCCGCTACGAGCTGACCCGGTGGGCGGCGGCGCGTCGGCTGCTCTGAGACGCGCCGCACGGGGCGGTCTCGTAGGGTCGCGCCATGACCGTCGTCGCTGGTGTCCTCATCGTGCTGCACCTGATCGGCTGGGCCATCGTGCTCGGCGGCGCCCTGGTGAGCCTCCGGCCGCCGCGCATCCCCACCGGGATGCTGCACGGCGCATTGACCGCCCTGGTCACCGGTCTGATCCTCGCGTTCCTGCTCACGTCCGGCGCATGGAAGCCCGACGAGCACTTCAGCAACACCAAGCTGGGCGTCAAGCTGGTCGTCGCACTGATCGTCACCGGGCTGGTGGCGTGGGGTGGCCGGCGCAAGGACAAGGGCGTGCCGCGCTGGCTGGTGCTGACCATCGGCGGCCTGACGGCGTTCAACGTCGCGGTGGCGGTGCTCTGGCCGTAGCCCCGACGGGATGACGATCGGCGCGGCCGGGGAGCTGACCTGGCTCGTCGGCGCGCTGGTCGCGGTCGGCCTGGTCGGCACCGTGGTGCAGGTGCTGCCCGGCGCCCTGCTGGTCGGTGCGGCGGTCGCGGGATGGGGTGCGCTGACCGGCGGGCCGCGCGGCTGGACGGTCACCGTGGTCGCGGTGCTGCTCACCGCTGCCGGACAGGTGCTGAAGTACCTGCTCGCCGGGCGGCAGCTGCGGCGCGGGGGAGTGCCGCGATCGGCCCTCGTGTGGGGCGGGGTGCTCGGCGTGGTCGGGTTCGTCGTCGTGCCGGTCGTCGGGGTGGTGCTCGGGTTCGTGCTCGGCGTCTACCTGGCGGAGCGGCTGCGGCTGCGGTCGCACGCAGCGGCCTGGCGCGCGACCGGCGTCGCCCTGCGCGCGGCGGGGCTGACCGTGCTGGTGGAGCTGACGGCGGCGCTCCTCGTCGCGGGCGTCTGGGTGGTGGCGCTGGTCACCCGCTGAGGAGGCCCGCCACGCCCAGGGGTGTGGGTCCGCTCGCCTACCCTGGTAGGGCCATGACGTCGCTGTTCGAGAACCTGTCCCTGCCCCTGCCCGGGTCGGTCCGCGGCACCCCCGCGTCCGGCTCCGTCCGGCCCACGCACGTCGGGGAGTCCTCGGGCCTGCCGGTGGTGCTGCCGCCCCGGGAGGACGAGCGCGCCGGGGCGCCGACGGGCGCGGGGGCGACCGAGGGCCCGGACGACGACCGTGCGCGTGCGCGCGAGGAGGCGCAGGCGCGCGACGAGGCCCGCGCCCACGAGCTGCTCGAGGGCCTGAACCCGCAGCAGCGCGCGGCCGTGCTGCACGAGGGCGGTCCGCTGCTGATCGTCGCGGGCGCCGGCTCCGGCAAGACGCGGGTGCTGACCCACCGGATCGCGCACCTGCTGGCCACGCACCGCGCCCGCCCGGGGGAGATCCTCGCGATCACCTTCACCAACAAGGCCGCCGCCGAGATGCGCGAGCGCGTCGAGGCCCTGGTCGGCCCCTCAGCGCAGCGGATGTGGGTGTCCACCTTCCACTCGGCGTGCGTGCGCATCCTGCGCCGCGAGGCCACCACGCTCGGCCTGCGCTCCTCGTTCTCCATCTACGACTCGGCGGACTCGCAGCGCCTGCTGACGCTGGTCGCGCGCGAGCTCGACCTGGATCCCAAGCGCTACCCGGCCAAGGCGCTCGCGGCCAAGATCAGCAACCTCAAGGACGAGTTGATCGACCCCGAGATGTTCGCGGCGACCAGCGGGCAGGGCGCCGCCAACGACTTCGACACCGCGCTCGCGCAGGTGTACAGCCGCTACCAGCAGCGCCTCCGGCAGGCCAGCGCGCTGGACTTCGACGACCTGATCATGACCACGGTGAACCTGCTGCAGGCGTTCCCGGCGGTCGCCGAGCACTACCGCCGCCGGTTCCGGCACGTGCTGGTGGACGAGTACCAGGACACCAACCACGCGCAGTACGTGCTGGTCAAGGAGCTGGTGGGCGACGGCTCGGACGGCGTGCCGCGCGGCGAGCTGACGGTGGTGGGCGACGCCGACCAGTCGATCTACGCGTTCCGTGGCGCCAACATCCGCAACATCCTCGAGTTCGAGGCGGACTACCCGGACGCGAGCACCATCCTGCTCGAGCAGAACTACCGCTCCACGCAGACGATCCTCTCCGCCGCCAACGCGGTGATCTCCCGCAACCCCGGCCGCAAGCCCAAGCGGCTGTGGACGGACGCCGGTGCCGGCCCGCAGATCGTCGCGTACGTCGCGGACGACGAGCGCGAGGAGGCCCGGTTCGTCGCCGAGGAGATCGACCGCCTCGGCGACACCGCCGACGTGCGGCCCGGTGACGTCGCGATCTTCTACCGGGCCAACGCGCAGTCCCGTGCGATCGAGGAGGTGCTGGTCCGCGTCGGCCTGCCCTACAAGGTGGTCGGCGGCACGCGGTTCTACGAGCGCCGCGAGATCAAGGACGCCATCGCCTACCTGCGCGCCATCGCCAACCCGGACGACGACGTGAACACCCGCCGCATCCTCAACGTGCCCAAGCGGGGGCTGGGGGAGCGGTCCGAGGCGATGGTCGCGGCGTTCGCGGAGCGGGAGCGGATCAGCTTCGGCGCCGCGCTCGAGCGGCTCGACGAGGTGCCGGGGCTCGGCACCCGGGCGGTCACCGGCCTCACGGCCTTCCGCGAGCTGCTGGGCGGACTGCGCGAGCTGGCGGCCGACGCCGGTCCGGCGACCGTGCTCGGTGCGGTGCTGGACCGCAGCGGGTACCTGGCCGAGCTGCGGGCGTCCGACGACCCGCAGGACGGCTCGCGGGTGGACAACCTCGCCGAGCTGCACGCGGTGGCCACGGAGTTCGAGCAGGGGGACCCCGACGGGGACCTCGCCGACTTCCTCGAGCGCGTGTCGCTGGTGGCGGACTCCGACCAGATCCCGACGCCGGACGGCGGCGACGAGGCGACGGGCCCCGACCAGGGCGTCGTCACCCTGATGACGCTGCACACCGCCAAGGGGCTGGAGTTCCCGGTGGTGTTCCTCACCGGCCTCGAGGACGGCACGTTCCCGCACCTGCGGTCGCTGTCCGACCCGGACCAGCTCGCGGAGGAGCGTCGGCTCGCGTACGTGGGGCTGACGCGTGCCCGGCAGCGCCTGTACATCTCGCGCGCCGCGGTCCGCACCGCGTGGGGCGTGCCGAACGAGTTCCCGCCGAGCCGGTTCCTCGAGGACCTCCCGGACGAGCTGATCGACTGGCGGCGGCGCGAGTCGTCGACGTCGCGGATCCGCGGCGGCTGGGGGTCCGGTTTCGGCAGCGGGGGCGGACGGGGCTCGTCCTGGTCCGACGGCCCACGGGGCTCCTCGGGCGGCGGGTCGGGATCGCGCACCGAGCGCGCCCCGCTGCCGTCCACCGGTGCGTCCTTCGGGTCGGCCAAGCCGCGGCCTGAAGGGGCGATCCCGACTCTTGCCGTCGGCGACCGCGTGACGCACGACGCCTACGGCCTCGGCTCCGTCGTGGCGCTCGAGGGCGCCGGTCCCAACGCGGTGGTCAAGGTCGACTTCGGCTCGGCCGGCACCAAGCGGCTGCTGCTCCGGTTCTCGCCCGTCACCAAGCTGTAGCGGTCAGGCGCCGGCCGGGCGGTCGGTGTACGGCAGCACCACCTCGGTCCGTGGCTCGGGGACCCCCGGCTCGTCGAGGTAGGACTCCCACGGCGCTCCCGCGGGTTCCGCGCCCGCCTCGCTCACGGACCGCAGCAGCAGCTCGTACGCCGCGGCGACCGTGTCGTAGCTGCCGCGGTGCACCACGCTCACCGCCGGTCCGCCGGGCAGCGTGCTCGGTGCCACCCGGCCCTGCGCCACCACCGGCGCGTCCACCGGGAAGCCGGCCTCGACGTCGAACGTCCCGTCACCGGCGGGCACGTACCGGCCGAACGGCATGCCGGCGACGTGCCGGCCCTGCGCCGCGACGGTCGCCATCACCTCGCCGAACGCACCACCCAGGAACCCCGGCAGCTGTTCGGTCGTCATCCGCCCGCACACCACCGCCACCTGCTGCTCCGCGCGCACCTCGCGCGCGATCTCCTCGGTCGTCATGCGTCCAGCGTCCCGCTGGTGCCGGGCCACGTCGATACCCTGACGGAGCAGCGGCAAGGTCCTGATCCGCTCGCTATACAACGATGTACGATCTGAGCGCGCGGCGTCGCGCGGCCGGGCGGTCGAGGCGTCTGCCACGCTGTGGCGCACGGGCAGCGTGCCGACGAGAGGGAGGGCCGGATGGGCCGCGCAGGTCGTACGGGCGGTGTGACGATGCACGACGTCGCGGCCCGGGCCGGCGTCTCGATCAAGACGGTCTCGAACGTGCTCAACGAGTACCCGTACATCCGCCCGGCCACGCGGGAGCGTGTCGAGCAGGCGATCGCCGAGCTCGGCTACCAGGTCAACCTCAGCGCCCGGAACCTGCGGCGGGGCTCGACCGGCATCATCGGCCTGGCCCTCCCCGAGCTGCGCCTGCCGTACTTCGCCGAGCTCGCTGACTCCGTGATCGGCGCGGCCGAGCGCGAGGGCCTCACGGTGCTCATCGAGCAGACGGGCGCCGAGCGCACCCGGGAGCTCGCCGTGCTGACCAGCGCCCAGCGGCAGCTGACCGACGGGCTGCTCTACTCGCCGCTGGCGCTCGACCTCGCCGACCTGACGTCGTTGCGTCTCGACTTCCCGATGGTGCTGCTCGGGGAACGCATCTTCGGTGCGGACGCCGACCACGTGACGATGGCGAACGTCGACGCGGCGCGCGCCGCGACGGAGCACCTGCTGGCACGGGGACGGCGCCGGGTCGCGACGGTCGGCGCGCATCCGGGGGAGGCGTCCGGCTCGGCGGTGCTGCGGCTCCAGGGCTACCGGGAGGCGCTGGAGGCGGCCGGGCTGCCGTTCGAGCCCGCGCTCGTGGCGGAGGCCTGGTTCTGGAACCGGGCCGCCGGCGCCGCCGCGATGGATCGGCTGCTGGACTCCGGGGTCGGCGTGGACGCGGTGTTCGCGATGAACGATGCGCTGGCCCTGGGCGTGCTGCACGCGCTGCACCGCCGCGGCGTGGCGGTGCCGGAGCAGGTGGCGGTGATCGGCTTCGACGACATCGAGGAGGCGCAGTACTCGGCGCCGACGCTCTCCTCGATCTCGCCCGGGCGGGACCAGATCGCGCAGACGGCGGTCCGGCTGCTGCGCGAGCGGATCGACCGTGGGGACGCCGCCGGGCCGCCCCGCACCGTGGTCGCGGAGTTCACGGTGGTGGCGCGGGAGTCGACGGCGACGTCGTAGCGCCGCCGCGCCCGGCGGCCGCCCCGCTCGTCAGGCCGCTCGTCAGGTCCGCTCGTCGCGTCCGCTTGTCAGGTGCGGCGGACGTTCTCTATCGTTGTACTACAACGTTCCAGAACGATGGTCGCCCAGCGGCGCCGCGCTCGGGAGCCGCAACCGTCCGAGCAGCGCCGCCCGCACCCCAGGAGCTCCACCGCCATGTTCACCGCGACCCTCACCCTCGACCCGGCGTTCCGCGTCGGCCCCGTCCGCCGCCGCACCTTCGGCTCGTTCGTCGAGCACCTCGGTCGCTGCGTCTACACCGGCATCCACGACCCGTCGCACCCGAGCGCCGACGCGGACGGCTTCCGCCAGGACGTCATCGAGCTGACGCGCCAGCTCGGCGTCTCGACCGTGCGCTACCCGGGCGGCAACTTCGTGTCCGGGTACCGGTGGGAGGACGGGATCGGTCCGGTGGACCGGCGGCCGCGACGGCTGGACCTCGCGTGGCACTCGACCGAGCCCAACCTCGTCGGTGTCGACGAGTTCATGCGGTGGGCCGCCGCGGCGCAGGTCGAGCCGATGATGGCGGTCAACCTCGGCACCCGCGGTGTGCAGGAGGCACTCGACCTGCTCGAGTACTGCAACGTCCCCGGCGGCACGGCGTTGTCGGACCTGCGCCGGGCCAACGGGGCGCAGGCGCCCTACAAGGTCACGATGTGGTGCCTGGGGAACGAGATGGACGGCCCCTGGCAGATCGGTCACAAGACCGCGCACGAGTACGGACGGCTGGCGGCCGAGACCGCGCGCGCGATGCGAATGATCGACCCGGACCTCGAGCTGGTGGCCAGCGGGTCGTCGGGGGTCGGGATGCCGACCTTCGGCGAGTGGGAGCAGACGGTGCTCACCGAGGCCTACGAGCAGGTCGACATGATCTCGGCCCACGCGTACTACTGCGAGCAGGACGGCGACCTCGGCTCGTTCCTCGCGTCGGCGCTCGACATGGACCACTTCATCACGTCGGTCGCGGCAACGGCGGACGCCGTCCGCGCCCACAAGAAGCTGTCCAAGCGCATCGCGATCTCGTTCGACGAGTGGAACGTCTGGTACCAGCACCGTGCCGAGTCCCAGCCGCCGACCGGCGACGACTGGCCGGTGGCGCCCGTCCTGCTGGAGGACCGCTACAACGTGGCGGACGCCGTGGTGGTCGGCAGCCTGCTGATCAGCCTGCTGCGGCACACCGACCGCGTCGCCGCGGCGAGCCTGGCCCAGCTGGTCAACGTGATCGCGCCGATCATGACCGAGCCGAGCGGCCGGTCGTGGAAGCAGACGATCTTCCACCCGTTCGCGCAGGCGTCGTCCGCCGCCGTCGGCGACGTGCTGGAGGTGGCGATCGACGTGCCGACGTACGAGACGACGAAGTTCGGGGACGCGCCCCTGGTCGATGCGGTCGCGACCCACGATCCCGAGACCGGTGCCGTGGCCCTGTTCGCCGTCAACCGCTCGACCGCCCAGGAGGCACGCCTCGAGGTGGACCTGCGCTCGATCCCGGCGCTGCGCCTCACCTCGGCGAGCACGCTGTCGAACCCGGACCACACCTGGCAGGCGACGGTGGACGACGACAGCAGCGTGGCGCCCCGCTCCAACGCGACCGCCACCGTCGAGGACGGGCGGCTCAGCCTCACCGTCCCGCCCGTGTCCTGGAACGTGGTCCGGCTGGGTCTCTGACGCCGGGGCGGCGTCAGCCGACCAGCACGCCGGCCGGCCCGTCGTCCGGCTCGGCCCACGCCCGTCGGACCGCCCGGCGGACCTCCTCCGGTGCCAGCCCGAGGCCGAGCAGCACCTGGTGCGCCGGCACGTCGTCGAGACGCACGGCCGCGAGCAGCAGGTGGCCGGTGTCGATCCGCCGGTGCCCGGCTGCGACGGCCTCGCGCAGGGTGGTCTCGAGCAGCTTCTTGGCGGTGGTGTCGAAGGGGATGTGGGTGCCTCGTCGGCCGCCCCGGCCGGGCGCCGGCCGGTCGAGCGCACCGACGCCGAACAGCCGTTCGGCCCGGGCACGGACGGCCTCGAGGTCGATGCCGAGCGCCGCGAGGGCGTCCGCGTCGAGCCCGGTGCTGCTGCGGCGCCGCACCGCGGCGTCGACGTCGGCCGGCCGGATGCCGAGCGACGCGAGCGCGCGGGCGGCGGCCGACCCCTCGGTCCGCACCGCGCCGGCCAGCACGTGCTCGGTGCCGATCCGGTCGGCGTGCAGCTCGCGCGCGAGCTCCTGCGCCCGCACCACGGCGGTGCGGGCGTCCTGCGTGAACCTCTCGAACATCAGCCCAACCTCTTCCCGTACTTCTGGTGGACGGCCTGCCGGGACACGCCAAGGGCGGCGGCGACCTGCTGCCACGACCAGCCGAGCCGCCGCGCACGCTCCACCTGCAGCGCCTCGAGGCGGTCGGCGAGCTCACGCAGCGCCCCGACGGCGGCCAGGCCGCTCGCCGGGTCGTCGGAGGTCGCTCTGTCGAGCAACGTGTCGGTCATGGCCGTCAACCTAGATTGACGTCCATCACGCTGTCAAGACGACTTGACGCCCTCTGGAGGCAGATGCAGCTCGGCCGCCACCGCCCCGCCGCTCGGCGCGTCGACGGAATCTCTCGATGTCGAGAAATCGCCGGTCCCCGGCTAGAGTCGCCACCGGTGCGCACGTCGCCTACACCGACGTGCGGGACGAGCGAGAGGACGCGCCGGCGTGGACCTGTTCGAGTACCAGGCACGGGACCTGTTCGAGAAGCACGGGGTACCGGTCCTGCCGGGCATCGTCGCGACGACCCCCGCGGAGGCGCGGGCCGCGGCCGAGCGGCTGCTCGGCGAGAGCGGCGGCGTCGTCGTCGTGAAGGCCCAGGTGAAGGTGGGTGGCCGCGGCAAGGCCGGTGGCGTCAAGCTCGCCCGCTCGGCCGACGAGGCCGAGCAGGTCGCCGGCCAGATCCTCGGCATGGACATCAAGGGCCACACCGTCCGCCGCGTGATGGTGGCCGCGGGAGCCCGCATCGCCAGCGAGTACTACGTGTCGCTGCTGCTGGACCGGGCCAACCGCCGGTACCTGGCGATGGCGTCCGTCGAGGGCGGCATGGAGATCGAGCAGCTCGCCGTCGAGCGCCCGCAGGCCCTCGCCCGCGTCGCCGTCGACCCGCGCACCGGCATCGACCGCACCAAGGCCGAGGAGATCGTCCGGGCCGCCGACTTCGACCAGCAGGTGGCCGGTCAGGTCGTGGACGTGCTCGAGCGGCTGTGGGCGGTCTACCGCGACGAGGACGCGACGCTGGTCGAGGTCAACCCGCTGGTGCTGACCGAGGACGGCGACGTGATCGCGCTCGACGGCAAGGTGTCGCTGGACGCCAACGCCGACTTCCGGCACCCGGACCACGCCGAGCTCGAGGACAAGGCCGCGGCGGACCCGCTCGAGGCGCGCGCCAAGGAGAAAGGCCTGAACTACGTCAAGCTCGACGGTCAGGTCGGCATCATCGGCAACGGCGCCGGCCTGGTGATGAGCACGCTCGACGTGGTCGCCTACGCCGGTGAGGGCCACGGCGGCGTCAAGCCCGCCAACTTCCTCGACATCGGCGGCGGCGCCTCGGCGCAGGTGATGGCCGACGGGCTGGACATCATCCTGTCCGACCCGCAGGTCAAGGCGGTGTTCGTCAACGTGTTCGGCGGCATCACCGCGTGCGACGAGGTCGCGCGAGGCATCGTCGCGGCCCTGGGCATCCTCGGCGACGAGGCGTCCAAGCCGCTGGTGGTCCGCCTCGACGGCAACAACGTCGCCGAGGGCCGCCGGATCCTCACCGAGGCGGCGCACCCGCTGGTGACGCTGGCCGACACGATGGACGGCGGCGCGGACGACGCGGCCCGCCTGGCCTCGACGGCCGCCTGAGCCACCCGACGACGAGAGAGACGAACAGCCATGGCCATCTTCCTCACCGCTGCGTCGCGGGTGATCGTGCAGGGCATGACCGGGTCCGAGGGGACCAAGCACACCACCCGGATGCTCGCGTCCGGCACCCAGGTGGTCGGCGGCGTGAACCCGCGCAAGGCCGGCACCACCGTCACGTTCCCCACCGGTGACGTCCCCGTCTTCGGGACGGTCGCCGAGGCGGTCGCCGAGACGGGTGCGGACGTGTCCGTCGTCTTCGTCCCGCCGGCCTTCACCAAGGACGCGGTGATCGAGGCGGTCGACGCGCGGGTGCCGTTGGTCGTCGTCATCACCGAGGGCGTCCCGGTGGCGGACACCGCCGCGTTCTTCGCCTACGCGCAGGACAACGGCGTGCGGGTGATCGGCCCCAACTGCCCGGGCCTGATCAGCCCCGGGCAGTCGAACGTCGGCATCATCCCGGCGGACATCACGGGCCCCGGCCGCATCGGGCTGGTGTCGAAGTCCGGCACGCTCACCTACCAGATGATGTACGAGCTGCGTGACCTGGGCTTCTCCACGGCGATCGGCATCGGCGGCGACCCCATCATCGGGACCACGCACATCGACGCGCTCGCCGCGTTCGAGGAGGACCCGGACACCGAGGCGATCGTGATGATCGGCGAGATCGGCGGCGACGCCGAGGAGCGTGCGGCGGCGTACATCCGCGACCACGTCACCAAGCCGGTGGTCGGCTACGTCGCGGGGTTCACCGCGCCGGAGGGCCGCACCATGGGCCACGCCGGTGCCATCGTCTCCGGCTCGTCGGGCACCGCGCAGGCCAAGAAGGAGGCCCTCGAGGCCGCCGGCGTCCGCGTGGGCAAGACGCCGTCCGAGACCGCCGCGCTGGTCCGCGCGCTGCTGTCCTGAGCCCGCGGAGCCGTCGCGCGCGCTGCGGCGGGCGCGACGGGGCCGGGTCGCGCCGTGAGCGACTCGCCGGACGTGCCTGCCGGACGGCAGGTGGCGGTCGGCCGACCATGGGCGCGTGAGCCTGCGCACCGACCCCGCCACCCGCCGCCGCACCCCGCGGACGACCCGCGGACGTGCCGGTGACCTGGCGCTCGCGGTCGATCTCGGCAGTGCGCTCGACGGCGCCCCGCGGTGGGTCGCGGGCGTCCTCGCCGCCCTGCAGGGCGCCCTGCTGTCGTGGCTGGTCATCGTGGTCCCGTCGGTCGCCGCGTTCGTGGCGACCTCCGCCGACCCGGCGAACGACGGCGTGCCATGGGTGCGCGCCGTCGGGGTCGGCACCGCGGTCTGGCTGCTCGGGCACGGCGTCACGGTCAGCGTCGGGGCGATCACGGTCGGCCTGGTGCCGCTGGGCGTGACCGCGCTCGCCGTGTACACCTGCCACGCCTCGGCCCGGCGGTCGGGCGCGGCGAGCTGGTCCTCCTCGCTGTCCGGGATGGCGACCTACGTCGTGGTGGTGGCCGGGATGGCCGCGCTGACGCCCGCGGCGCGCGGTGGGCTACCGCGCGCCCTGCTGGGCGGGGCGGTGGTCGCGCTGCTCGGGCTCGGCACGGGGGTGATGCGCAAGAGCGACGCACCGACCTGGGCGCGGCTCGCGCAGCCGCTGACCAGTCGGCTGCCACCCGTGCTGCGCGCCGCGCTCGGCACGGGCCTGCTCACGGTCGCGCTGCTCGCGGTGGTGTCCAGCCTGGTGACGTGCGGGTGGCTGCTGGACGGGCGGGCCCAGGTGGCGTCCGTCGTCGGCGGGCTGAACCTCGACGTGATCGGCGGCGTCGTGCTCGCGGTTGTCCAGCTCGGCTACCTGCCGAACGTGGTGGTCTGGGCGCTGACGTGGGTCTCCGGGGTCGGCTTCTCCGTCGGTGCGGGGTCCCGGTTCGCGCCCGACGCCGTCGTGCCCGGGTCGCTCCCGGCGGTACCGCTGCTCGGCATGCTGCCCGCCGAGACGGTGCACGGAGTCGTGGCCGCGGTGCTGCCGCTGGTGCTCACCCTGGTCGGCGTGCTGGCCGGACTGGTGCTGCACCGCCGCTGGTCCGCGCGGCGGTGGTGGCACCCGGCCGCAGCGGCGGGGCTGCTCGCCGGGGTGGTCGCGGTGCTGGTCGCGCTCGTGGTGACGGCCGCGAGCGGGGCGGCGGGCCCGGGCCGGATGGCCGTCGTCGGAGCGGAGGGCTGGCTGGTCGGCCTGCGGGTCGGACTCTGGGTGTGGGTCGGTGCCGCGGTCACGACGACGCTGAGCGCCCCTGTGGTCAGCGCCGCCGTGCGACACCTGGTGCACAGGCGGGCGGTCGACCCGTGGGTGCCGGACGACACCGAGCTCGGCGGGGTCTGAGCGCTCGCGCTCGGTCGTCGGCCGTCAGGGGAGGTGCATCGACCCCTGCTGCGGCAGGAGCGCCGCGCACGAGTAGTGGGCCTGCACGGTGAGCGCCGACTGCTCGCACCGGTACGAGTCGGCACCGGCGGCCCAGTAGGCGGCCAGCATCAGCGAGACCGCCACGCTGCCGACGCCCACCACCAGCAGCAGGGTGGTCAGCACCGAGGCTGGCCCCCGCACCCGGGCCCGGGACATCAGCAGCATGGTCCGTCCCACCACGCCCGTGCCGAGCAGCGCGAACGGCAGCGCGAGCAGCCCCCAGGGCAGCGGCAGCAGCTGGACCAGGAGCGCCGCGAGCACCAGGGCGGCGCCGAAGCGCATGCCCGCGGCGATCCGCGACAGCTGCGCCGGGTTGACCGGCGGCGGCACCTCCTGCTGACCGGGACCCTGCCCCACGCCAGGCCGGTCGGCGGGACGGACGCCGGGCCACGGTGCCGGTGCCTGCCCGTCCAGCGGACCGTGGAACGGTCCGCTGGACGGGCCGTGCCCGGGGCCGGTCACGCCGTGCTGCCCGTCGGCAGCGCCGCGGTCGGCCGGCGCCTCGTCGCCGCGGGGCCGGTCGTCCGGCGGGGCGTACGGGTTGCTCACACCTCATTGTCCCCCGGGCCGTGGACGGGGACGTCGGGCGTCCGTCGGCGCCCGGTTAGGGTTCCCCCGTGACCGCCGCTCCCGGCCCCACCCCCCTCGGCCCGACCCCGCCCGGCCCGACCCCTCCCGCACCGTCCACCCGCACCGCGGGACGCGTTGTCGTGCTGGTCTCCGGCACCGGCTCGACGCTCGACGCCCTGCTGTCCGCCCACTCCGACCCGGCGTACGGCGCGCGCGTCGTCGCCGTGGTCTCCGACCGGCACGGCGTGAGGGCGCTCGAGCGCGCGCGGGAGGCCGGGGTGGCCACGGCCGTGGTGGCCCCGGCGGACTTCGCGGACCGTGCGGCGTGGGACCGCGCCCTCGCCGAGACGGTCCGGGTGTTCACCCCGGACCTGGTGGTCCTCGCCGGGTTCATGCGGCTGGTCGGCCGGGCGTTCCTGGCCGAGCACGGTGGCCGGACGCTCAACACGCACCCCGCGCTGCTGCCGGCCTTCCCCGGTGCGCACGCGGTCCGGGACGCCCTCGCGCACGGCGTCAAGGTCAGCGGCTGCTCGGTGATCGTGGTCGACGAGGGCGTCGACTCGGGCCCGATCGTCGCGCAGTCGGCGGTGCCGGTGCTCGAGGGGGACGACGAGGCGACGCTGCACGAGCGCATCAAGACCGTCGAGCGGGAGCTGCTGGTCGACGTCGTGGGGCGGGTGGTCCGGGAGGGACTCAGCGTCGAGGGCCGTCACGTGCGGCTCGGCGGTGCCCCGGTCGCCGGATAGCATGGCCTCGGCCGTGACTGGCGAACCGAGGTGGATCACCACCGGGGAGCGGCCGCACCACCGTCGTCCGTGCACCGTCCGCCTGGGTGCCCGGGTCCGCCCCGCGCCGTGACCGCGGCGCCCTGACCCGGGAGAGTGCTCGATGTCCCAGCAGCCCAGCCAGTCCACCCCCGCAACGCCGACCGGGGACGGTCGCCGCGCAGTCCGCCGCGCGCTCGTCTCCGTCTACGACAAGACGGGCCTCGTCGACCTCGCCACCGCACTGCACGCGGCCGGGGTCGAGCTGGTGTCCACCGGCTCGACGGCCGCGACGATCGCCGGCGCCGGCGTCCCGGTCACCCGCGTCGAGGAGCTGACGGGCTTCCCCGAGTGCCTCGACGGCCGCGTCAAGACCCTGCACCCGCGGGTGCACGCCGGGATCCTCGCCGACACCCGCCGGCCGGAGCACCTGGCCCAGCTCGAGGACCTCGGCGTGGCCCCGTTCGAGCTGGTGGTCGTCAACCTGTACCCGTTCACCGCGACCGTCGCCTCGGGTGCGTCCGTCGACGAGTGCGTCGAGCAGATCGACATCGGCGGCCCGTCGATGGTCCGGGCCGCCGCGAAGAACCACCCGAGCGTCGCCGTCGTCGTCGACCCGTCCGGCTACCCCGCGGTGGTCGAGGCCGTCGCGGCCGGCGGTTTCACGCTGGCGCAGCGCACCCGGCTCGCGGCGGAGGCGTTCGTGCACACCGCGACCTACGACGTGGCGGTCGCCTCCTGGATGGGCAACGTCGCCACCAGCACCGACGAGGTCGAGGGTGAGCACACCGGCTTCCCGGCATGGGTCGGCGGCACGTGGACGCGCTCGGCGGTGCTCCGGTACGGCGAGAACCCGCACCAGGCCGCGGCGCTGTACACCGCCGGCGACGGTGCGCGGGGGCTGGCCCAGGCGACCCAGCTGCACGGCAAGGCGATGAGCTACAACAACTACGTCGACGCCGACGCGGCCTGGCGTGCGGCGCACGACCACGGCGACCAGCCCACCGTCGCGATCATCAAGCACGCCAACCCGTGCGGCATCGCCGTCGGCACCGACGTGGCGGACGCCCACGCCAAGGCCCACGCGTGCGACCCGGTGTCGGCGTTCGGCGGTGTGATCGCCGCGAACGTGCCGATCACCCTGGCGGCGGCTCGGCAGATCGCGCCGGTGTTCACCGAGGTGGTGCTGGCGCCGGCCTTCGACGACGACGCCCTCGAGCTGCTGTCCCAGAAGAAGAACGTGCGCCTCCTGGTCGTGGACACCCCGCCGGCCGCCCGCCTCGAGCAGCGCTCGATCAGCGGTGGCCTGCTCGTGCAGCAGGCGGACCGGATCGACGCCGTGGGCGACGACCCGACCACGTGGACGCTCGCCGCGGGCGACGCCGCCGACGACGCCACGCTGGCCGACCTGGCCTTCGCCTGGCGGGCCGTCCGGGCGGTGAAGTCGAACGCGATCCTGCTCGCCGCCGACGGCGCCTCGGTCGGGGTCGGGATGGGGCAGGTCAACCGCGTGGACTCGTGCCGGCTGGCCGTCGAGCGCGCCGACGCGGACGGTCAGGCGCGGGCGCGCGGTTCGGTCGCTGCGTCGGACGCCTTCTTCCCGTTCGCCGACGGCCTCCAGGTGCTGCTGGACGCCGGGGTGCGCGCCGTCGTGCAGCCGGGCGGCTCCGTGCGTGACCCCGAGGTGATCGAGGCGGCGAAGGCGGCCGGCGTCACCCTGTACCTGACCGGGACGCGGCACTTCGCCCACTGACGGGCACCGTCCGGGACCGTGCAGACGGCGGTCCCGGACGAGCCCGTCCCGCGACGGTGCCTGCCGCGGCTGTCGCGGCAGCCGTCAGCGCGCGCTGGGGACGATCGCCGCCAGCACGCCCAGGACTAGGGCGAACGCAGTCAGGGTCAGCACGTCGAGAGCGCGTGAGCGCACGGCCAACGCGTTCGGTCCGGGGGCCGGGCGGACGGCCCGCACGACGGCGCACACCAGCAGCTGCAGCGCGAGCAGACCCGCCGCCGCGCGGGTGCCGAGCAGCAGGGCGCCGACCACCACGAGGACGACCCCGAGCACCACCAGCAGGACCGAACGCGGCAGACGAGGCCGGCGCCGGGCGACCAGCGGGACGGCTCCCGTTGCGGGCGACGGCGAGGACGCAGCCATCGGTGGCACGGCGCCGGGGTTGCTCGTCGAGGTGCCGTCTGCGTCGATCCGGGGCCACGTGGACGCGGTGGCGGACGGTGTGCGGGGTGCGCCACCGGAGGTCGGTGCGCCCGTCGGCGCACGACCGACCGCATGCTCAGCGCCCATCCGTGCCTCCCTCTCGGCAGACTACCGTGGCCCGGTGCGCACCAACCCGGCCGCCCGTGACGTCCTGGTGGTCGGCGCCGGGCTGGCGGCCACGCGCACCGTTGCCGAGCTGCGCACGGCCGGGTTCGACGGCCACATCCACGTGCTCGGTGCCGAGGGCGTGCCGCCGTACGACCGGCCGCCGCTGTCGAAGCACCTGCTCGACCGCACCGCACCCGCCTGGCTGACCGACGAGCTGGGGGTGGACGTCGATGCCCTCGCCGACCGCGTCGAGCTGGACCGACCCGCCCGCGCCCTGCTTCTCGACGAGCCCGGACGGCCCGGCGTCGCCACGGACACCGGCGCGGTGCACGCCGACCACGTCGTGCTCGCGACCGGCGCCCATGCCGTCCGCCCTCCGGCCTGGCCCTCCGCCCGCACGCTGCACACCACAGCGGACGCCGACCAGCTGCGTGCCGCGCTCGCGGCCGGTGGGCCGCTGGTGGTGATCGGCGCGGGCTGGATCGGTGCCGAGGTGGCCGGTGTGGTCGCGGCGAGCGGCAGCGCCGTGACCGTCGTCGAGGCGGCGAACGCCCCGCTGAGCACCGCGCTGGGCAGCCGGGTCGGTGCGCTGACCGCGCCCTGGTACGCGGCGGCCGGCGTCGAGCTGCTGACCGGCGCGCCCGTCGCTGCCGTGGAGGACGGCGGCGTCCGGCTGGCTGACGGTCGACGGCTGCCTGCGGCCACGGTGCTGGCCGCTGTGGGCGCCCGACCGGCGACGGGCTGGCTGGGGGACACCCTGCCGCGGGACGCGTCCGGTGCCGTCCGGGTCGACGAGCGGTACCGGGTGCTGGCGGGTCACCGACCCGTCCCGGGCGTATGGGCCGTCGGCGACGTGGCGGTGCGTCGGTCGGCCCGGCACGGCTGGGTCCCGGGCGGGCACTGGGAGGCGGCGCTGCGCGGACCAGAGGCGCTGGCGCGCCACCTGGTCACGCTGGACGACCCCGTGCTGGACGACCCCGCGCTGGCCGACCCCGCGCCCGAAGTGTTCTCCACCCAGCTGGGCCACGACCTGGTGCTGCTCGGCCAGCCCGGCGCCGCGGACGAGGTCGTCGTCCGCGGCGACCCCACGGCGTCCGCCGGCTGGAGCGTCCTCTGGCTCGCCGGCGACCGCGTCACCGCGGTCCTGGTCGTCGACCGGCACCGAGAGGTCGGTCCGGCACGGCGTGCGTTCGGCGGCGCCGAGCTGCCCCGGGTCGACGTCGCGGCCGCCGCGGACCAGGGCGTGCCGCTGCGCACCCTGCTCAGCGCGACGCCCGCCGGCTGAGCTCCCGGAGCGGGAGGCAGACGGCGGGCGTCGACGGAGTGCGAAGGTGCCTTACTGCACGACGAGGATCTCCTCCTCGTCCTCCTCGCCGAACAGGTCGTCCTCGATCGGCTCGCGCGCGAAGGCCCGGTACAGCAGGCCGGACACGGCGGCGCCGAGCAGCGGAGCCACCCAGAACAGCCAGACCTGCTTGAGCGCCCAGCCCTCGGAGAAGATCGCCGTCGCGAGCGACCGCGCCGGGTTCACCGACGCGTTGGTGATCGGCAGCAGCACCAGGATGACGGCGGACAGCGTCAGGCCCACCGCGAACGGGACGTGCTGCAGGTTGGCGCGACGGTCCGTGGCGCCGAGGATCACCGCGACGAAGATCGCCGTGCCGACCGCCTCGGCCAGCAGCGCGGCGCCGACGCCGAACGTGACGTCGGACGTGATCTGGTTCTGCGCCAGCACGTGCGCCAGCGGGGAGTGGGTGCCGTAGCCGGTGGAGACCGTGCTGAACAGGGCGCGGACGCCGCCGGTCTGGTGCCCCAGGATCTGCGGCAGACCGCTCGGCACCGTCAGGAACAGCACGGCCGCACCGAGCGCGCCGCCGACCACCTGGGCCAGCCAGTAGGGCAGCACGTCGGCCCAGCGGGTGCGGCCGGCCACCGCCGCGCCGAGGGTCACCGCGGGGTTGAAGTGCCCGCCGGAGACCCGGCCGAACGCGATGATGCCCGCCAGCACGGCGATGCCGAAGGCGAGCGCGACCGCCAGGGTGCCGCCGACGCCGCTGAAGGCGGAGTACAGGGCGACGCCGACGCCGGCGAACACCAGCACGAACGTGCCGAGCGCCTCGGCGCCGAGCTTGGCGGCCAGCGAGGGCCCCTCGACGTAGGTCTCGACGTCCTCGTCGAGCACCAGCTCGCCCTCGGCGGTGACGTCGGCCAGCTCCTCGGGCTCCGACACCGGCTCGGGGTGGGTGCCGGCCGGGACGGCCTCGGTCTCGACGGGTGCGTCGGACGCGGTCGCCGCCGTGATGTCGGCGGGGTCGGGCTTCTGCTGGGACATGGTCGTCCTGTCGTGAGTACGGGTGGAGATCGGGGATCGGCCCCCAGCATGCCAGCCGGTGCTGTGGCGCGTCAGAGCCCGGCGCCGGGACCCGCGCCGCGAGATCTCTCGATGTCGAGTAATCTAGCGCGCGGCACCCAGCCGTGCCGGCCCCGGCCCACAGGAGAGCCCGCATCATGGCGAAGATCAGCGTCGTCGGTCCGGTCGTCGAGCTCGACGGCGACGAGATGACCCGGATCATCTGGCAGTTCATCAAGGACCGTCTGATCCACCCGTACCTCGACGTCGACCTCCTCTACTACGACCTGTCGATCCAGCACCGGGACGCGACGGACGACCAGGTGACCATCGACGCGGCGCACGCGATCGCGGAGCACGGCGTCGGCGTCAAGTGCGCGACGATCACGCCCGACGAGGCCCGCGTCGCAGAGTTCGGCCTGAAGAAGATGTGGAAGAGCCCCAACGGGACCATCCGCAACATCCTCGGCGGCGTCGTGTTCCGCGAGCCGATCATCATCAGCAACATCCCGCGCCTGGTGCCGGGCTGGACCAAGCCGATCGTCATCGGCCGCCACGCCTTCGGTGACCAGTACCGCGCCACCGACTTCGTCGTCCCGGGCGCCGGCACGCTGACGCTGACCTTCACCCCGGCGGACGGCTCCGCGCCGATCAGCCAGGACGTCGTGGTCTACCCCGAGGCCGGCGGCGTCGCGATGGGCATGTACAACTTCACGGAGTCGATCAAGGACTTCGCGCGCGCCTCGTTCGCCTACGGTCTGCAGCGCGGCTACCCGGTGTACCTGTCGACCAAGAACACGATCCTCAAGGCGTACGACGGCCAGTTCAAGGACCTGTTCGCCGAGGTGTTCGAGACCGAGTACAAGGCGCAGTTCGACGCCGCCGGCCTCACCTACGAGCACCGCCTGATCGACGACATGGTCGCCTCGGCCCTGAAGTGGGAGGGCGGCTACGTCTGGGCCTGCAAGAACTACGACGGCGACGTGCAGTCCGACACGGTGGCGCAGGGCTTCGGCTCCCTCGGCCTGATGACGTCCGTGCTGATGACGCCCGACGGCAAGACGGTCGAGGCGGAGGCCGCCCACGGCACCGTCACGCGGCACTACCGCCAGCACCAGGCCGGCAAGCCGACGTCCACCAACCCGATCGCCTCGATCTACGCGTGGACCGGCGGCCTCAAGCACCGCGGCTCGCTCGACGGCACGCCCGAGGTGACGCGCTTCGCGGAGACCCTCGAGGACGTCGTCATCAAGACCGTCGAGTCGGGTGCGATGACCAAGGACCTCGCCTCGCTCGTCGGGCCGAAGCAGCCCTGGCTGACCACCGAGGAGTTCCTCGCCCAGCTCGACGAGAACCTCGCCGCCCGCCTCGCCTGAGGCGCCCGGCACCAGCAGCACCACCCGGCGGCCGGCCGCCGCGCGATCGATTCGAAGGAGAACGAACGTGTCCGCACCCACCCCCGTGCACGTGACGGTGACCGGCGCGGCCGGCCAGATCGGCTACGCGCTGCTGTTCCGGATCGCCTCCGGCCAGCTGCTCGGCCCCGACACCCCGGTCCGGCTGCACCTGCTCGAGATCCCGCAGGCCGTCAAGGCGGCCGAGGGCGTCGCGCTCGAGCTGGAGGACTGCGCGTTCCCGCTGCTCGCCGGCACGGACATCCACGACGACGCGACGGCCGCGTTCGACGGCGTCCAGGTGGCGCTGCTCGTCGGCGCCCGCCCCCGCACGGCCGGGATGGAGCGCGGCGACCTGCTGACGGCGAACGGCGGGATCTTCGCGCCGCAGGGTGCGGCGATCAACGCCGGTGCGGCGGACGACGTGCGCGTCCTCGTCGTCGGCAACCCCGCGAACACCAACGCGTACATCGCGCAGCAGCACGCGCCCGACGTCCCGGCCGACCGCTTCACCGCGATGACGCGTCTGGACCACAACCGCGCGGTCGCGCAGCTCGCCGCCCGCACCGGCGCAGCGGTGTCCGACGTCACTCGGCTGACCATCTGGGGCAACCACTCCGCCACCCAGTACCCGGACATCACCCAGGCGACCATCGGCGGCCGCCCGGCTCCCGAGGTGGTCGGCGACGAGACCTGGGTCCGCGAGACATTCATCCCGACGGTGGCCAAGCGCGGTGCGGCGATCATCGAGGCGCGCGGCGCCTCGTCGGCGGCGTCGGCCGCGAACGCCGCGATCGACCACGTCCACACCTGGGTGCACGGCACCCCAGCGGGGGACTGGACGTCGGCCGGCGTGGTGTCCGACGGCTCCTACGGCGTCCCCGAGGGGCTGGTCTCCTCGTTCCCCGTCACGGCGGCCGACGGACGCTTCACCATCGTGCCTGACCTGCAGCTCGACGCCTTCTCGCGGGAGCGGCTCGCCGCCTCGGTCGCCGAGCTCGAGGAGGAGCGGGCCCAGGTCCGCGCCCTCGGCCTGGTCTGATCCGCACCGTCCTCGTCCCCACCTCGCCCCGGTCGGCCGCCGCGCCTGCCGGGGCAAGGTCTTGACGATCGGTGGTTTGATTCACCCAGAAACCGCCCGGGCAGGCCCGGTGCGCCGACGAACCGGCGCCGCCTCCGGCGCGGCGCGGCGCGGCGGGAGGGCGAGGACGATGTCGGGGTCGCAGTCCGCCCTGCGAGGGGCGAACCGCGCGCTGATCGTCGACGCCGTCCGCCGTTTCGGCGGCCTGACCCAGGTGGAGCTCGCCGGCACCACCGGCCTGTCAGCGGCCACGGTGTCCAACATCGTCAAGGAGCTGCTCGGCGCCGGAGTGGTCGAGGTCCGCACCACGGTCCGCAGCGGTCGCCGTGCCCAGCTCGTCACGCTCGCGCACCGCACCGGGGTGGCTGTCGGCGTCCACATCGGCCTGCGGCACCTGCGCATCTCGCTGGCGGACGCCTCCCACGAGGTGCTGGCGGACCAGACGTTGCCGCTGCCGCCCGACCACCGTGCGGACACCAGCCTGGACCGCGCCGCCCTGCTGATCGTCGACCTGCTCGAGCGCGTCGGGTCCGCCCTGGACGAGGTGCTCGGCATCGGCATCGCGCTCCCGGCGCCGGTCGACGTCGCCACCGGCACCATCTCGGTGCCCGGCATCATGCGCGGCTGGGACGACGTGTCCGTGGGCTACGTGATGTCCAAGCGGCTGAACCGGCCGGTGTTCGTCGACAACGACGCCAACCTCGGCGCCCTGGCCGAGAGCCGCATCGGCGCCTCCCGCGGCTACCAGGACTCGGTGTACGTGCGTGCCTCGTACGGCGTCGGCGGCGGCATCGTCATCGGCGGCCAGGTCCACCGCGGTTTCGCCGGCACCGCGGGGGAGATCGGCCACGTGCAGGTCGACGCCGGCGGCGACATCTGCCTGTGCGGCAGCCGCGGGTGCCTCAACACGGTGGTCGGTGCGCAGGCACTGCTCGCCCCGCTGCGCGCCAGCCACGGCACGCTGGCGCTCCGCGACGTGATCGCCCAGGCGCTGAGCGGTGACCCCGGCTGCCGCCAGATCGTCGCCGACGCCGGTGCCACCATCGGCGCCGTCGTCGCCGGCCTCGGCATGGCCGTCAACCCGCAGTGCGTCGTGGTCGGCGGCGAGCTGGCCGAGACGGGGGAGATCCTGCTCGGACCCATGCGCGAGGCGATCCGCCGCCGGGTGCTGCTGAACCAGATCGCACCCCTCGAGGTGGTCCCTGCCGACCTCGGCGCCAACGCCGAGGTGATGGGTGCCCTCCTGCTCGTGCTGTCGTCGACCGATCTGTTGGTGAGGGCCGTCGACGACGAGCCGGTCGGGCGCTGGGGGGTTGGTTGACTGTGGACGTCCGCACCGATTCACTGACGGGACCTATGACCGACGAGGAGCAGGAGAGCATGACGGCGACGACGCCCGACATCCGCCCGCCCCTGCTGTCGATGCAGGGAGTGACCAAGCGGTTCGGTGCCGTCGAGGCCCTGATCGGCGTCGACTTCGAGGTGCACGCGCACGAGGTCGTCGCGCTCGTCGGCGACAACGGTGCGGGCAAGTCCACCCTGGCGAAGATCATCGCGGGCGTGCTGCGCCCCGACGCCGGCCTGGTCGAGCTCGACGGCGAGCCGGCCAGCATCACGTCCGCCAAGGCGGCTCGCGAGCTCGGGATCGCCACCGTGTTCCAGGACCTCGCGCTGTGCGAGAACCTCGACGTGACGGCCAACATCTTCCTCGGCCAGGAGGTCCGCGCGTCCGGTGGCTGGCTGGCCGAGGAGCGCATGGAGCAGACGGCTCGGCGCATCCTGCAGCAGATCACGGCCGGCATCCCGTCGGTGCACTCGCCGCTGCGCACGCTGTCGGGCGGCCAGCGCCAGGCCGTCGCTATCGCGCGGACGCTGGTCGGCCAACCTCGGCTCGTCGTGCTCGACGAGCCGACCGCGGCGCTGTCCGTCGCCCAGACCGCCGAGGTACTCACGCACATCGAGCGCCTGCGCGACCTCGGCCTCGGCGTCGTGCTCATCAGCCACAACATGACGGACGTCCGTTCGGTGTCGGACCGCATCGAGGTCCTGCGCCACGGGCGCAACAACGGCTCCTTCGACACGGCCACCACCAGCTACGAGGCGATCATCGCCGCGATCACCGGTGCCTCGTCGAACCGGCCGGTGTCTCACCTGCGCTCCGTCATCTAGCCGTCGTCGAGCCGCAAGCCGTCCCCCGGGGGCTGAACGGTCAGCGAGGCGACCGCAGCCGGTCGACGAGCTCGAGCAGGTCGGCCTCCTCCTGCGTGTCGTGGGTCTCGACCTCCACGAGCTTGTCGCGGCTCGTGGCCCCGCGCACCAGGCGCACCCTGCGGGTGGGGACGCCCAGGGCGTCGGCGACGGCGCCGAGGGCGGCATCCGTCGCCTTGCCGTCGACCGCGCGCTCGTGCACGGCCACCACGAGGCGACCCGCGTGCTCGCCTCCGACGCCCGCCCGGGACGAGCCAGGGCGCACGCGGATCTCCAGACGCATGACCCAGATCGTGCCGCACCGAGGCCGCGGCGGGTGAACTTCCCGGTCCCGTTCCTAGCGTTCAAGAAGTGATGACAAGAAGCGGGCCGGCCCCTGTACTGCGTGAAGTCGGGCGGATCCGGACGCGAAAACTCGGGCGGAGTCGGGGCGAGCCGATGGCAACGGATGCCAATGTCACGGCAAGGTCACGATGCGGTGAGGGTACGGACACGGCCTTGCGTTCATGAGTTGACGCGATGGGGTGCCCTGCCTAGTGTCTGTCCGGACCCGCGGGGTCGCGGTGTGCAGTGTGGCACGAGGAGCGTGAAATGACGGACGGCCCAGTCATCCTGGAGATGCGGTCGATCACCAAGGTGTTCCCGGGGGTCCGGGCCCTGGACCGGGTGAGCATGCAGGTTCGTGCCGGGGAGATCCACGCGATCTGCGGGGAGAACGGTGCGGGCAAGTCGACACTGATGAAGGTGCTCTCGGGGGTGTACCCCTACGGCACCTACGAGGGTGAGATCAACTACCTCGGCGAAGAGGTCCGCTTCAAGGACATCAAGTCCAGCGAGCACGCCGGGATCGTGATCATCCACCAGGAGCTCGCGCTCATCCCCGAGCTCTCGATCACCGAGAACATCTTCCTGGGCAACGAGGTCAAGGGCTCGCTCGGCATCGACTGGGCCGAGGCCCGTCGCCGCGCGGTCGACCTGCTGGCGCGCGTCGGCCTGGACGAGTCGCCCGACGAGGTGATCAAGAACATCGGCGTGGGCAAGCAGCAGCTCGTGGAGATCGCCAAGGCGCTCTCCAAGAACGTGAAGCTGCTCATCCTCGACGAGCCGACGTCGGCACTGAACGAGGACGACTCGGCGCACCTGCTGGACCTGCTCCGGGGCCTGCGCTCCCGTGGCCTGACCAGCATCATGATCTCCCACAAGCTCAACGAGATCGCCGCGATCGCCGACTCGATCACGATCATCCGTGACGGCAAGTCGGTCGAGACGCTGGACGTCGGTGCCGGTGGCGTCGACGAGGACCGCATCATCCGCGGGATGGTCGGTCGGTCCCTCGAGGCGCGGTTCCCGGAGCACACGCCGAACATCGGCTCCACCTTCTTCGAGGTGCGCGACTGGACGGTCGAGCACCCGCAGGTGCCCGGCCGGCTGGTCTGCAAGGGCTCGAACTTCCACGTCCGTCGCGGGGAGATCGTCGGCTTCGCCGGCATCATGGGCGCCGGCCGCACCGAGCTCGCTCGGTCGCTGTTCGGCCGTTCCTACGGGCGCTACCTCGGCGGTCAGATCTTCATCGAGGGCCGTCCCGTGACGATCCACACGGTGCAGCAGGCGATCGACCACAAGGTCGCCTACGTCCCGGAGGACCGCAAGGCGCTCGGCCTCAACCTGCTCGACACCATCCAGGACACCGTCGTGGCGGCGGACCTGCGGCGCATCTCCAAGCGCTCGGTGATCGACCCGGACGCGGCGTACCTGGCGGCGGAGCGGTACCGCAAGGCGCTGAACGTCAAGGCGAACTCCGTGACGGAGGGTGTGGTCAAGCTCTCCGGCGGCAACCAGCAGAAGGTGCTGCTCGGCAAGTGGATGTTCCCGGAGCCGGACCTGCTGATCCTGGACGAGCCGACCCGAGGCATCGACGTCGGTGCGAAGTTCGAGATCTACGGCCTGATCAACCGCCTCGCCGACGCAGGCAAGGGCGTGGTCGTCATCTCGTCCGAGCTGCCTGAGCTGCTCGGCCTCTGCGACCGCATCTACACGATCTTCGAGGGCGCCATCACCGGTGTCGTCGACCGGGCGGATGCCACGCAGGAGTCCCTCATGCGCCTCATGACCGGCGCGGCTTCGGCCGCCACCCACTGAAGCCCTACCGGCACGAAGGAATCTCGACGATGAAGTCTCTCAAGCAGCTGTTCAGCGGCGGCGCGCGCCAGTTCGGAATGGTGTTCGCGCTCGCGGCGCTGATCGCGATCTTCCAGTTCACGACGGGTGGCAAGGTCCTCACGTCGACCAACGCCCAGAACATCATCAACGGCAACGCCTACGTGCTGATCCTGGCCATCGGCATGGTGCTGGTGATCATCGCCGGGCACATCGACCTGTCGGTCGGGTCGGTCGCGGCGGTCGTGGGCATCGTGGTGGCGCTCGCGATCCGCGACTGGGGCATCCCGTGGTGGCTCGGGGTGATCCTCGGCCTGGTGGTCGGCGCCCTGATCGGTGCCTGGCAGGGCGCCTGGGTCGCCTACGTCGGCATCCCCGGCTTCATCACCACGCTGGCCGGCATGATGCTGTTCCGCGGCGCCAACCAGTACATCGGAAAGTCGAACACCATCCCGGTGCCCAGCCAGATCCAGTACCTCGGCGCGGGCTACCTGCCCGAGTGGGGCCCCAACACCGGTCTGAACAACTCGACGCTGCTGCTCGGCGTGCTCGCGATCGTGTTCACCGTCTGGGTGGAGTTCCGTCGGCGCAGCAAGGCCGCCAAGCTCAACGGCGCCCAGATGCCGGTCATGGTGTCGGTAATCCGGACCGTGCTCATCGTGGCTCTGCTCGGCTACGTGACCTGGCTGTTCGGCTCCGGCCGCCCCGGCACGTCCTTCCCGGTCTCCGGCGTCATCCTCGTGGTGCTCGTCATCGTCTACCACTTCATCTCGGCGCGGACCATCACCGGTCGCCACGTGTACGCAGTCGGTGGCAACCGGGCCGCAGCGGCCCTGTCCGGCGTCAACATCAAGCGGACCAACTTCGTCGTCATGCTGAACATGTCCCTGCTGTCCGCCCTGGCCGGCATCGTGTTCATCGGTCGTTCCACCGCGTCGGGCCCGTTCGACGGCACCGGCTGGGAGCTCGACGCGATCGCCGCCGTGTTCATCGGCGGTGCGGCGGTCTCCGGCGGTGTCGGCACCGTCGTCGGGTCGATGATCGGTGGTCTTGTGATGGCCGTGCTGAACAACGGCCTTCAGCTGATGGGTGTCGGTTCCGACCGCACGCAGATCATCAAGGGCCTGGTGCTGCTCGCCGCTGTGGCGTTCGACGTCTACAACAAGGTCCAGGGTCGCCCGTCGATCATCGGCACCCTCTTCCGCAACCGGCGCAACGACATCGTCTCGCCCGGAACCTCCGAGCAGCCCTCTGTGCCGGTCAGCGCCGGCGAGACCGCGGCCCGGGGCTAGTCCTCCACAGATTTCCGCTGTTACACCCGCACCCAAAGACGGGTGCCCGACAAGAAAGCGATATCCCATGAAGAAGTTCGCAGCCGCGGCCATCGCGGTCGGCGCCGCCGGGGCCCTGGTGCTCACCGGTTGCTCGTCCAACTCGCGTTCCACTGCGGCCTCCTCGGCCGGCTCCAGCGCCGCCGCCAAGGGCTTCGCTGCAGACGCGACGATCGGCGTCGCCCTGCCGCAGAAGACCTCGGAGAACTGGGTCCTCGCGGAGAGCCTGTTCAACGACGGCCTCAAGTCCGCCGGCTTCAAGCCGCTGGTCCAGTTCGCCAACGGTGGCGTGACCGAGCAGCAGAACCAGATCTCCTCGATGGTGGAGCAGAAGGCCAAGGTCATCGTCGTCGGCGCCATCGACGGTTCGCAGCTCGGCAGCCAGCTGAAGGACGCCAAGTCCTCCGGCGCGACGATCATCGCCTACGACCGCCTGCTGAAGAACACGGACGCGGTGGACCTGTACATCGCGTTCGACAACTACAAGGTCGGCCAGCTGCAGGGCCAGGCCCTGCTGGACGGCCTCAAGGCGCGCAAGGGCAACGGCCCCTACAACATCGAGCTCATCGCCGGTTCGCCCGACGACGCGAACTCCGCCCCGTTCTTCAACGGCGCGATGTCCGTGCTCGAGCCGAAGATCAAGGACGGCACGCTCGTCGTCCCGTCCGGCCAGACCACGATCGAGCAGGTCTCGACCCAGGGCTGGAAGGCTGAGAACGCCCAGAAGCGCATGGACACGATCCTGGCGGGCACCTACACCGACAAGAAGCTCGACGGCATCCTGTCGCCGAACGACACCCTCGGCCGCGCTGCGATGACCTCGGTCAAGCAGGCCGGCAAGGACGTCCCGGTCGTCACCGGCCAGGACTCCGAGGTCGAGTCTGTGAAGTCCATCATGGCTGGTGAGCAGTACTCCACCATCTACAAGGACACCCGCGAGCTCGTCAAGCAGGTCATCGCGACCATCAAGGACCTGCAGGCCGGCAAGGACGCTCAGGTGAACGACACCAAGTCCTACAACAACGGTGTCAAGGTCGTCCCGGCCTACCTGCTGACCCCGGTCATCGTGACCAAGGCCAACGCGGCTCAGGTCTACGCGAACGACCCGACGCTGGCCCCGCTGACCAAGTAGTTCGTCAGCACAGCACGCACGAGGGCCCTGCACCGGAAGGTGCGGGGCCCTCGTGGCGTGTCGGAGCAGCTTGGGCCGACGCGGGCAGCTCGGGCGAGCGCGGGCAGCTCGGGCCGGCGCGGGCAGTGCGGGCGAGCGGAAGGCTCAGCGGAAGACGATGGTGCGGCCGCCGTCCAGCAGCACCCGGTGCTCGGCGTGCCAGCGGACGGCACGGGCCAGCGCACGACGTTCGACGTCCTGGCCGAGGCGCACCATGTCGGTGATCGTGCGGTTGTGGTCCACCCGCTCGACGTCCTGCTCGATGATCGGCCCCTCGTCGAGCGCCGCGGTCACGTAGTGCGCCGTCGCTCCGATCAGCTTGACGCCGCGGGCGTGCGCCTGGGCGTACGGGCGGGCGCCCTTGAACGACGGCAGGAACGAGTGGTGGATGTTGATCACCCGGCCGGGCAGCCGTCGGCACAGGTCGTCGGACAGCACCTGCATGTAGCGGGCCAGCACGACCAGCTCGACGTCGAGCTGGTCGACCAGCTCGAGCAGCCGCGCCTCGGCCTGCGCCTTGGTGTCGGGGCTGACCGGCAGGTGATGGAAGGCGATGTCGTAGAACTCGGCCAGCGGGCGCAGCACCTCGTGGTTGGACACGACGGCCACGATGTCGATCGGCAGGCTCTCCGACCGCTGGCGGAAGGCGAGGTCGTTCAGGCAGTGCGCCGCGGTGGAGACCATCACCAGGGTCCGGACCGGTCGACCGGCGACGTCGAGCTCCCAGGTGAGGTCGAACCGCTCCGCCAACGCGGCCAGCGCCGTCTCCAGCGACTCCCGCGACGCCGCTGCCGTCACCTGCACGCGCATGAAGAACAGACCCGAGTCGGCGTCCCCGAACTGCTGCGACTCGGTGATGTTCCCCCCGTGCTCGGCCAGCAGGCCGGCGACCGCGGCGACGATGCCGGGACGGTCGGGGCAGGACAGGGTCAGCACCCACGCGGTGGCGTCGGCGTCTGTGGTGGGGGACACGAGGCCCGAGAGTAGTGCGGTCGGTGCCGGGCCTGGGACGATGGCCGCATGACGGCCGACGACATCGAGATCCGCCTCGTCACCGCGGAGGACGCCGGCGAGCTGCTGACGCTGCGCCGGGCTGCGTTCGTGACGGAGGCGCAGCTCGCCAACGACCCCTTCATCCCGCCGCTGACGCAGACGCTCAAGGAGCTGCGAGCGGACCTGTCCGCACCGGGTGTGATCACCGTCGGCATGTGGCAGCGGCACCGGCTGGTCGGCTCGATCCGGGTGCTGGTCGAGGGGTCGAAGGCGACGCTCGGCCGGTTCGCGGTCGCGCCCGACCAGCAGGGCAAGGGCGTCGGCACGCACCTGCTCGACGCCGTGGCGACGTTCCTGCCGGACGGCATCAGCGAGGTGTGGATCTTCACCGCGCGGGACTCCGTGCAGAACATCGCGATGTACACGCGGCGGGGCTACGAGTACCAGCACGACCGGACGGCCGGGGACCTGACCTACGCCTACCTGCGCCGGTTCCTGGGTCGGGACCCCGGCGAGGAGCTGGAGCCCGCCGACGACGGTGCCGCTACCGAGGACTGACGCCGCACGGTTCGGCGAGCCGCGGAGACTCGTCGGCTGAGCCCGGGACGGGCGCACTGCCCCGGACGAGCGGTGCCCGCAGGCGCGCGACGACGGCGGCGGTCGACGGCTGACCGACCAGCACGGCGGCCAGCACGGTGATCGTGCCGACGACCTGGAGCGGGCCGAGCCGCTCGCCGCCGAGCAGCAGCCCGAGCGTGACGCCGGTGACCGGGTTCAGGAGTCCCAGCAGGCCCACCGCCGAGGCGGGCAGTCGGCGCAGGCCGGAGAACCAGGCCAGGTAGGCGACCGCGGTGGCGACCAGCGTCACGTAGGCGACGGCGAGGAGCGCCTCCGGTCCGAGGTGCGGCGGCGGCCCCTCCACGAGCAGGGCTGCCGGGGTCAGCAGCAGGCCGCCGCCCACCAGCTGCCAGGCGGTGGAGCTGATGACGTCGATGTCGTCGCGCCATCGCGTCGCCAGGCCGTAGCCGACCGACGACATCACCATCGCGCTGACCGAGGCCGCGATGCCGAGCGGGTCGGGGTGCGCGGCGCCCGTGGTCAGCATCGCCACGACGCCCGCCACGCCGAGGGCGGCGCCGACCAGGGCGGCGCGGGTCGGGTGCTGGCCGAGCAGCGGCCGGGCGACCAGCATGAGCACGAAGGGCGACGTCGCCATGACGGTCGAGGCGGTGCTGGTCTCCAGCCGCTGCGAGGCGACGTACACGAGAACGAAGAACACGCTGGTGTTGAGCAGGCCCAGCACGGCGGAGCGCCACCACCACCGACCGCGCGGCAGCCGTCGGGCGACGAGGAGCAGCAGCAGGCCGGCGGGGAGTGCGCGCAGCGCCGAGCCCCACAGCGGGAGCTGGGCCGGCAGGGCGTGCCGCGTGACGAAGTAGGTGGCGCCCCACGCGACGGGTGCGATCGCGGTGGTGGCGGAGGCGCGCCAGTTACCTTCCATGGAAGGGATAGTACCTGACCGGGAAGATATACGCTGCGGGCATGACGGACGACGGGGTGCCGGGCCCGGACCGCATCGACCTGCTGCGGTCCGCCTGGGAGCGGGAGCGGCCGGACCTCGACGTCAGCCCCCAGGGTGTTGTCACCCGCCTGCACCGGGTGGCGAACCACCTGACGGACCGGCTCGTGGAGGTCTACCGGAGGCACGGCCTGGGCGAGGGCGACTTCGACGTGCTCGCCACGTTGCGGCGCGGAGGAGAGCCGTTCGAGCGGAGCGCCGGCGACCTCGCGGAGCACACGCTGGTGACCACCGGCGGGATGACCAAGCGGATCGACCGGCTGGAGCGGGCCGGGCTCGTCGAACGTCGTCGCGACGCGCACGACGGCCGCGGCAGGGTGGTCGCGCTGACCGCGCGGGGCCGCGAGGTGATCGACGCCGCCTACACCGAGCACATCGCGAACGAGCACCGGCTGGTGGCGATGATCGGCGAGGAGCGGGCCGGGCAGCTGGAGGAGATCCTGCGGGTGTGGCTGGCGGCGCTCGAGGAGCCGCCCGCGCACGACTGACGGGGACGGTCCGATCAGGGCCGCGGGCGGTGGTCCTGAGACGGGCGGTGGTCCTGAGACAGGCTGGCGGCGGGCGACGGACCCGTTGGTAGTCTTGGCGGGTCGCGACTGGCGCAACGGGTGGGTCACCACCGGGGAGCGACGCAGCAGCAGGACCAGCGGGTCGGACGCCTGGGCCCCCGGTCACCCACCACCACGGTGCGGGGTGCCCGTCGCCGGCCGCCGCCCACCGCTGACTGCGAACGGAGCGCCACCATGACCGATCTGATGGATCAGTCCATCGCCGAGCTCGACCCCGACATCGCCGCCGTCCTGGACGGTGAGCTCGCCCGGCAGCAGGGCACGCTGGAGATGATCGCCAGCGAGAACTTCGTCCCCCGCGCGGTGCTCCAGGCGCAGGGGTCGGTGCTGACCAACAAGTACGCCGAGGGCTACCCCGGCAAGCGGTACTACGGCGGCTGCGAGCAGGTCGACATCGCCGAGACCATCGCGATCGACCGCGCCAAGGCGCTGTTCGGTGCCGAGCACGCCAACGTGCAGCCGCACTCGGGCGCGACGGCCAACGCGGCCGTGCTGCACGCGCTGGCCACCCCGGGTGACCGGATCCTCGGCCTCCAGCTGGCCCACGGCGGTCACCTGACCCACGGCATGAAGATCAACTTCTCCGGCCGGCTGTACGACGTCGCGGCGTACGGGGTGGACCCCGAGTCGTTCCTGATCACCCCTGAGGCGGTGCGTGAGGCCGCGCTCAAGCACCGTCCGGCCGTCATCATCGGCGGCTGGTCGGCGTACCCGCGGCACCTGGACTTCGCGGCGTTCCGCGAGATCGCGGACGAGGTGGGCGCCAAGCTCTGGGTGGACATGGCGCACTTCGCCGGCCTCGTCGCCGCCGGGCTGCACCCGTCGCCCGTGCCGTACTCCGACGTCGTCTCGTCGACCGTGCACAAGACGATCGGCGGCCCGCGCTCGGGCTTCATCCTGTCGCGCGAGGAGTACGCGAAGAAGATCGACTCGGCCGTCTTCCCCGGTCAGCAGGGTGGCCCGCTGATGCACGTGGTCGCCGCGAAGGCCGTCGCGTTCAAGATCGCCGGCACCCCGGAGTTCGTCGACCGCCAGCGCCGCACGCTGGAGGGCGCCAAGATCATCGCGGAGCGCCTGTCGGCGGCTGACGTCAAGGACGCGGGGGTCTCGGTGCTCACCGGCGGCACGGACGTGCACCTGGTGCTGGTGGACCTGCGGAACTCGCCGCTGGACGGCCAGCAGGCCGAGGACCTCCTGCACGACGCAGGCATCACGGTGAACCGCAACGCCGTGCCGTTCGACCCGCGCCCTCCGCGCGTCACCTCCGGCCTGCGCATCGGCACCCCGGCGCTCGCCACGCGCGGTTTCGGTGCGGCCGAGTTCACCGAGGTGGCGGACGTGATCGCGACCGCGCTGGTGGACGGCGCCGCCGCGGACATCGACGCGCTGCGCGCCCGGGTCGCCAAGCTGACCGAGGCGTTCCCGCTGTACGCCGGCCTGAAGCAGTACTGATGACGGCACGGCTGCTGGACGGCACCGCGACAGCGGCTGCCATCAAGGACGAGCTCACCTCCCGGGTCGCCGCGCTGGCGGCCCGGGGGCTGCGTCCCGGGCTCGGCACGCTGCTGGTCGGGGACGACCCCGGGTCGCGGCTCTACGTCGAGGGCAAGCACCGCGACTGTGCGCAGGTCGGCATCGCGTCGATCCGTGAGGACCTGCCGGCGGACGCCACGCAGGAGCAGATCGAGGCGGCGGTCACGCGGCTGAACGAGGACCCGGACTGCACCGGGTTCATCGTGCAGCTGCCGCTGCCCAAGGGCATCGACACGCACCGCGTGCTGGAGCTGATCGACCCGGCGAAGGACGCCGACGGGCTGCACCCCACCAACCTCGGCCGGCTGGTGCTGCGCGTGAACGAGCCGGTGACGTCACCCCTGCCGTGCACGCCGCGCGGCATCGTCGAGCTGCTGACCCGGCACGGGGTCGACCTGCGCGGGGCGGACGTGGTGGTCGTCGGCCGCGGGGTGACCGTCGGGCGGTCGATCGGGCTGCTGCTCACGCGCAGGGAGCTCAACGCCACGGTGACGCTGACCCACACCGGGACGGCGGACCTGGCGGCGCACACGCGCAACGCCGACGTCGTGGTCGCCGCGGCGGGGGTGCCGGGCATCGTGACGGCGGACATGGTGCGGCCCGGTGCCGTCGTCGTGGACGTCGGGGTCTCGCGGGTGACCGACCCGGCGACGGGCCGGTCGCGTGTGGTGGGCGACGTGGACCCGGCGGTGCGCGAGGTGGCGGCGTGGGTGTCGCCCAACCCGGGCGGCGTCGGGCCGATGACGCGGGCGATGCTGCTCACCAACGTCGTCGAGGCCGCGGAGCGCATCCTCGCCTGAGCGCGTGGCCGGCCGTGGGCGGGTGCCGCGTCCCACCCAGGCGCGGCACCCGGCCCGCCCCGCGATGAGATCGCGTGGTGCGGACGGTCGGTACGGCTGACGGTGCCCGCAGGGGGCGCCGGGGACGGGGTCGGTCATGACGACGGTTCGCTCGCACCTGTGGTTCGACGACCAGGCGCTGCCGGCGGCGCAGCACTACGCCGCGCTGCTGCCGGACACGAGGGTCACCTCGGTGGTGCAGGCGCCGGCGGGCACACCCGGTGTGGCGGACGGTGCGCCGTTCATCGTCGAGCTCGAGCTGGTCGGCGTGCCGTTCACGTTCCTGAACGGCGGCCCCGCCCTCCGGCTGGACGCGGCCTTCTCCGTGCTCCTGCAGGTGGACACGCAGGAGGAGGTCGACCGGTACTGGGACGCGTTGACCGCCGACGGCGGGCAGCCGGGTCAGTGCGGATGGCTCGTCGACCGGTTCGGCGTGTCGTGGCAGGTGGTGCCCGCCGGGCTGACGCGCGTGATGAGCGGGTCGGATCCCGCCGGCGTCGCCCGTGCGATGGCCGTCATGCTCACGATGACGAAGCTCGAGGTGGCTCCGCTCGAGGCCGCCTACGCCGGTCGCTGACCTGGGGGATGTCGGCGGCGTCGGGCACGATGTCCCGGTGCTGAGCGTCGCCACCGTCAACGTCAACGGCATCCGTGCCGCCTTCCGCCGCGGCATGGGTCAGTGGCTGGACAAGCGTCAGCCGGACGTGCTGCTGCTGCAGGAGGTCCGCGGGTCGGACGAGATCCTCGCGGACCACCTCGACCCGGCCGAGTGGGACCTCGCCCACGAGGCGGGGGCCGCGAAGGGCCGGGCCGGCGTGGCGATCGCGTCGCGGTTGCCGATGACGGCCGTCCGCGTCGGGCTCGGGACGGGGGCGACGGGCGACGCCGGGCGGTGGGTCGAGGCGGACGTCACGCTGCCGGACGGCCGGACGCTGACGGTCGTCTCGGTGTACCTGCACTCCGCGACGGTGGGCACGCCGTCGCTGGAGGAGAAGTACGCGTTCTGCGAGCACGTCGGTGCGCGGCTGCGGGAGCTGGCGCAGGTGGGCGGGCTCGCCGTGGTCGGAGGCGACCTGAACATCGCCCACCGCGAGGTGGACATCAAGAACTGGAAGGGCAACCTGGCGAACGCCGGCTTCCTGCCGCAGGAGCGGGCGTACCTGGACCACTGGTTCGACGAGCTCGGCTGGCACGACCTGGGCCGTGAGCTGGGCGGCGACGGTCCCGGGCCGTACACCTGGTGGTCCTGGCGGGGCAAGGCGTTCGACAACGACGCCGGGTGGCGGATCGACTACCAGCTCGCGTCGGCCCCGCTGGCTCCGCTCGCCGTCGGGGCGACGGTGGACCGCGCGCCGTCGTACGCCGAGCGGTTCAGCGACCACGCCCCCCTGGTCGTCGAGTTCGACGCCTGACCGCTCGGCTGCGCGTCCCCGATGGCCGTCGGGGGACCGGCGCGCCCCGTGGGACTCGCGTCAGTGGCCGACGGGGGAGAGCCCGAGCGAGCGGCCTGCCAGGCCGCGGGGCCGCACCGCCAGCCGCTTGGCGATGTCGGTGAGCACCTGGGCGGCGGCCGTCTCGGGGTTCGCTGCGACCACCGGGGTCCCGCCGTCGCCCGCCTCGCGCAGCGACACGTCGAGCGGCACCTGACCCAGCAGGGGCACGTCCGTGCCCGTGAGGCGGGACAGGCTCTCGGCGACCCGGGCGCCGCCGCCGGCGCCGAACAGCTCGAACCGGGTGCCGTCCGGCTGCTCCAGCCAGGACATGTTCTCCACGACGCCGATCACCCGCTGCCGCGTCTGCACCGCGACGGCACCGGCACGCTCGGCGACCTCGGCCGCGGCGACCTGCGGGGTGGTGACCACCACCAGCTCGGAGGCGGGCAGCAGCTGGGCCACGGAGATGGCGATGTCGCCCGTCCCGGGCGGGAGGTCCAGCAGCAGCACGTCGAGGTCGCCCCAGAACACGTCGGCGAGGAACTGCTGCAAGGCCCGGTGCAGCATCGGTCCGCGCCACACCACGGGCTGGCCGGGGGCGACGAACTGGCCGATCGACACCACCTTGACGCCGTTCGCCTCGGGCGGCAGGAGCATGTCGTCCACCTGCGTGGGCGGGCGGTCGGCACCGAGCATGCGCGGCAGCGAGAAGCCGTAGATGTCCGCGTCGACCACGCCGACGGACAGGCCCTGGCTGGCCATCGCCACCGCGAGGTTGGCCGTGACGGAGGACTTGCCGACGCCACCCTTGCCGGACGCCACGGCGATCACCCTGGTCAGCGAACCGGGCTGGGCGAACGGGATGACGGGCTCGCCGGCGCCGCCGCGCAGCCGGGAGCGCAGCTCGGCACGCTGCTCGGCCGTCATCGACCCGAGCTGGACCACCACCTCGTCGACGCCCGGTACCGCGGCGACCGCGGCCGTGACGTCCCGCTGCAGCGTGTCCTTCAGCGGGCAGCCCGGCACGGTGAGGTCGATGCCGACCACGGCGCGGCCGCCGTCGAGCTCGATGGAGCGCACCATGCCGAGCTCGGTGATCGGCCGGTGGATCTCCGGGTCCTGCACCCGTGCCAGCGCTGCCCGGATCGCCTCTTCGAGACCGCCGGGGGCGGGAGACGTGGCGGTGGGCGGGGTGTCGGTCGGCATGGGGCAATCGTAGGTGCGGCGGCCGGGCCTCCATCTGTGACCCTCGTCGCCTCCTGGGTCTGCGAAGGCCCGGGCGTCAGGCGCTGGGTGGCGCGCTCCGGTCGGTGCCGCCGCTGGTGGTCGGCACGACGTCGGCGTCGCGGTCCTCGGTCAGGTCCTCCAGCAGGGCCCGGAGCTCGGAGCGCACGAAGTCTCGGGTGGCGACCTCCGACAGCGCGATGCGCAGCGCCGCCATCTCGCGGGCCAGGAACTCGGTGTCCGCCAGGCTCCGCTCCGCCTGCTGCCGGTCCTGCTCGAGCGCGACGCGGTCGCGGTCGTCCTGCCGGTTCTGGGCGAGCAGGATCAGCGGCGCCGCGTACGACGCCTGAACCGAGAAGCAGAGGTTGAGCAGGATGAACGGGTACGGGTCCCAGTGGCCGACCAGCCCGACGACGTTGAGGAAGATCCAGACGATGATGAAGCCGGTCATGTAGAGCAGGAAGCGCCCGGTGCCCATGAACCGGGCGAACGCCTCGGCGCCGCGGCCGATGGCATCCGGGTCCAGGGCGGGCCGCCACGTCCGGCCCTGCTCGCGCGGTGTGTCCAGCCGGCGCTCAGCCACGTACCGCACCCGTCGTCTCGTCGTCGGCCTCGCGCCAGTCCTCCGGCAGCAGATGGTCGAGCACGTCGTCCACGGACACGGCCCCGAGCAACCGGCGCTCGGCGTCGACCACCGGGAGCGCCAGCAGGTTGTACGTCGCCAGCTCGCGGGTCACGCTCAGCAGCGGGGCGTCGGCGGTCACCGGTTCGAGGTCGGTGTCGACGATCGCCCCGATCGGCTGGTGCGGTGGCTCGCGCAGCATCCGCTGCAGGTGCACCACCCCGATGAAGCGGCCCGTCGGCGTCTCGAGCGGGGGCCGGGCGACGAACACGATCGAGGCGAGCGCCGGGTTCAGGTCCTGCCGGCGCACGTGCGCCAGCGCGGCGGCGATCGACGTCTCGGGACCGAGGATCACCGGTTCGGTGGTCATGAGGCCGCCCGCGGTGTTGTCCTCGTACGCGAGGAGCCGCCGGACGTCCCGCGCCTCCTCCGGCTCCATCAGGCCGAGCAGCTCAGCCTGCTCGGCGTCGGGCAGCTCGCCGAGCAGGTCCGCCGCGTCGTCCGGCTGCATCGTCTCGAGGACGTCGGCCGCACGCGTCAGGTCGAGCCCCTGCAGGATCTCCACCTGGTCGTCCTCCGGCAGCTCCTCCAGGACGTCGGCGAGGCGTTCGTTGTCCAGGGCCACCGCCACCTCGATGCGGCGTTCGGTGCTGAGGTCGTGCAGCACGTCCGCCAGGTCCGCGGGCTTGAGGTCGGCGTACTGGGCGAGCAGCAGCGCGGCGCCCTGACCGTCGGTGGAGCGCGCGAGGCCGGTGACCTCGTCGGCGCCGACCAGCAACGTCTCGCCGCGGCGGCGCAGCAACCCGCCACCGACCCGATGACGCCGGACGAAGAGCTTGGTGGCGAGCCAGTCGCCGTTGCGCTGCCGCTCGATGGCGACGTCCTCGATCAGCACGGAGCCCGTGCCGTCGGCCAGCTCGACCGTCCGGTCCAGCAGCTCCCCGACGACCAGGGTCTCGGCGGCGCGCTGCTCGAAGCGGCGCATGTTGAGCAGGCCGGTGGAGATCACCTGTCCGGGGTCGATCGCCGTGACCCGGGTCATCGGCAGGAAGATCCGCCGTCGCCCGGGTACCTCGACCACTAGGCCGACCGCGCGTGCCGCTCCCTTGGGGCGCACGAGCACCACGACGTCGCGGACGCGGCCGACCTGGTCCCCGATGGGGTCGAACACCATGGTGCCCGCGAGCCGTGCGACGAAGACGCGGGTCCCGGCGGCGCTCACGCAGGTGAGCCTAAGCGGTGCGCCTCCGCACGGCACCGGGTGTGCCGGGGCTGCCCTAGGCACATCACAGCAGCGTGGGCCAGGATCGACGCATGTCGTTCACCCGTCCGAACCGGCCCCCGAGCACACCGACGCTGCCCAAGGGCGAGACCGTCGCCTCCTACGGCACCTACCTCGAGGCGCAGCGGGCGGTGGACCACCTCGCCGACTCGCAGTTCCCCGTGCAGAACGTGACGATCGTCGGCACCGACCTACAGATGGTGGAGCGGGTGCTGCGGCGGCTGTCGTACCCGTCGGTGGCGCTCGGCGGGTTCGCCTCCGGCGCCTGGTTCGGGCTGTTCGTCGGGCTGATCTTCACGCTCTTCTCGTCCAACGCGACCAGCCTGTTCCTGCCGGCGATCCTGTTCGGCGGGGCGTTCGGGCTGCTGTTCTCGGTGATCACGTACTCGTTCTCGCGCGGCCGCCGCGACTTCACCTCGTCGAGCCAGATCGTCGCCACGTCGTACTCGGTGCTGTGCGCTGCGGAGCACGCCGGCAAGGCGCGCCAGCTGCTCGCGTCGATCGGCGGGGTCCGCTCCGGCTGGCCGGGCGGCACCCCGGAGCCCAGCCGGCCGATGGGACCCCCGCCGTCGGACCCCGCCGCCGCCTACCCGGGACCGGCGCGTCCCGACGTGCCGCCGGTCGCGCCCCCCGCACCGCCGGTGCCTCCCGCCTCGCCGACGGGTCCGTCGGCTCCGCCGCGTGCGGGTGAGCCGACTGGACCGGCCGGCCCGGGTGGACCGGCCGGACCGGGTGGGCCGACGGCCTGACCGGCCGGCTCAGGCCAGCAGGCCGGCCATCCACGCCTCCACGGCGTCGGGGTCGCGGGGCAGGGCCGCGGACAGGTTCTCGGCACCGTCCGCGGTCACCAGCACGTCGTCCTCGATGCGGACGCCGATGCCGCGCAGCTCCTCGGGGACGAGCAGGTCGTCCGACTTGAAGTACAGGCCCGGCTCGATGGTGAACACCATCCCGGCCCGGACGACGCCGTCGAGGTACATCTCGACGCGCGCCTGCGCGCAGTCGTGGACGTCGATCCCGAGGTGGTGGCTGGTGCCGTGCACCATCCAGCGGCGGTGGAACTGGGCGTCCGGCCGCAGCGACTCGGCGGCGCTGACCGGCAGCAGCCCCCAGGAGGCGAGCCGGTCGGCGATCACGTCCATCGCGGCGCCGTGCACCTCCCGGAACCGGATGCCCGGTCGCACGACGGCGAACGCGGCATCGGCCGCATCGAGCACCGCCTGGTAGACCTTGCGCTGCGCGTCCGTGAAGCGGCCGTCGACCGGCAGCGTGCGGGTGACGTCGGCGGTGTAGAGCGAGTCGATCTCGACGCCGGCGTCGAGCAGCAGCAGCTGGCCGGGGCGCACCGTGCCGTCGTTGTCGGTCCAGTGCAGCGTGGTCGCGTGCTCGCCGGCGGCGGCGATCGTCGCGTAGCCGACGTCGTTGCCCTCCTGCCGCGCGTGCCCGATGAACGTGCCCTCGACCACGCGCTCGCCGCGCCGGTGCGTGGTGGCCGCCGGCAGCTGCCGCACCACCTTCTCGAACCCGGCGATCGTCGTGGCGACGGCCTCGCGCATCTGCTCGACCTCGTGCGCGTCCTTGACCAGCCGCAGCTCGGACAGCGCCTCGGCCAGCCGCTCGTCGCGCCGCTTGCCCGCCGCCTCGTCGGCGCGGATCTCCTCGACGATCTGCGACACGGCCTCGTCGACGTCCGGGACCACGGCCAGCAGCACGCCGTCGGCGCCGGCGTCCTTGGCGAGCGCGTCGCGCAGGTCGTCGAGGTGGGCCGTGGGGATGCCGGTCAGCGTGGCCATGTCCTCGAGGGTCGGCCGGGCGCCCACCCAGAACTCGCCGCGCGCACTGTCGGCGAAGAACTCCTCGCTGTCCCGGCCGGACAGGGGGCGCAGGTACAGCACGGGCCGGTGGCTCCCGCCGCTCTCCCCGGTGCCGTCCTCGACCGGGTGCAGCACGAGCACGGCCTCCGGCTCCTGCTCCATGCCGAGCCCGGTCAGGTGGGCGAACGCGGCGTGCGGGCGGAAGCGGAAGTCGGTGTCGTTCGACCGGACCTGGGGGCGGCCCGCGGGGACGACGAGGCGCTGGCCGGCGAAGTCGGCGGCCAGCGCCGTGCGGCGCGCCGGGGTGAGGTCCGCGACGGCGGAGCGAGTCACCGTGCCGGCCGGGCGGGGAGCCCAGCCGGACGTGACGAACCGGAGGAACTCCGCCGACGACGGCCGCAGCGAACGGTTGCCGCCGCGGTCCTGGAGCGGCTGGTCGGCGGGGTGGTCAGCGGGAGTCGTCGTCTCTGGGGTCAGGTCCTCGGTCACCCGACCAGTTTCCCACCGGAGTCCCACCGACCGTGTCGTCCGACGACCCTGCACGGAGGCGTGCGACCAGCTCGCACGCGTCGTCGGGCGTCACCCGGCCGATCGCCTGCCTGTCCAGCAGGATCGCCGGCGGGCGGTCGCACATGCCGATGCAGTTGGCCCAGGCGAGGGTGACCAGGCCGTCGTCCGTCGTCTCGCCGAACCGGATGCCGAGCTCGTTCTCCAGGCGCTCGGCGATCGCCCCCATGCCTGCCATCGCGCAGGAGATCGTCCGGCACAGGTGGACGACGTGCCGGCCCGTCGGCTCGGTGCCGAGGAAGTGGTAGAAGGTCACCACGCCCTGGACCTCCACGGGGGGCAGGCCGAGGCGGTCGGCGACCACCTGCATGGCGACGTCGCTGATCTGGCGTCGCTGCTCGCGCAGCGCCTCCAGGATCGGCAGCAGGGAGCTGCGTCGGGCGCCGTGCTGCGCCACCAGCCGGTCGATCGCGCCGACCAGGTCGGCCTCACGCTCCAGCACGTCGGCCGGGATGCCGGTCATCGGGAGGCCTCCCTCGTCGCGCTCCGCTTGCCCGTGCCGCCCACGGTGATGAAGCTGCCGCGCGGCGTGTACGTGGTGTGCAGCAGGTGGTGGGCCGTCGGCCCGTTGGGGCCGTCGGTGAGCAGCTCGTCGTACAGCCGCAGCACCGCGGGGTTCTCGTGGCTCTTGCGCGCGCGGCCCGTCTCCCCGTAGTGGGCGTCCTCCGCGTAGATGGCCCTGGCGCGCGCGGCCCGGATCGTCGCATCGGTGGGCACGGGCTGCCCGCCGCCGCCCAGGCAGCCGCCCGGGCAGCCCATGAACTCGATGAAGTGGCATTGGCTGAACAGCCCGCCGGCGGCGATGTCCTCCATCACCTTCCGGGCGTTGCCCGTCCCGTGCACCACGCCCAGCCGCAGCGTCGCACCGCGCAGCCAGTCGAGGTCCGGGATCTTCCCCGCGAGGATCGCCGGGACCGGTCCCAGCTGGTCCGGGAGCGTGATCTCGGTGTAGCGCGTGTCCTCGAAGCCACGCACCGGCGTGATGTCGGCGTGGTCGAACAGCTCCTCGACCGGCCGACCCGTGACCAGCTCGACGACGGTGCGCAGCGCGGCCTCCATCACGCCGCCGGTCGCCCCGAAGATGACGCCGGACCCCGACGCGGTGCCGAACGGGTCGTCGAAGTCCGACTCCGGCAGGTCGGGCAGCCGGATGCCGCACTCGCGGATCATCCGGGCCAGCTCCCGCGTGGTCAGCGAGACGTCGACGTCGCGGTAGCCCGAGTCGGCCATCTCCGGCCGGGCCGCCTCGAACTTCTTCGCGGTGCACGGCATCAGCGACACCGAGACGACGTCGGCCGGGTCCACCCCCGCGCGCTGCGCGTAGAAGCCCTTGATCACCGCGCCGAACATCTGCTGGGGGCTCTTGCAGCTGGACAGGTTGCCGATCGCCTCGGGGTACCGGTGCTCGAGGTACTTGATCCAGCCCGGGCTGCACGAGGTGAACTGGGGCAGCGGCCGGCTGTGGTCGTCGAGGACGAGGTTCTCGTACAGGCGGAGCAGCAGCTCCGTGCCCTCCTCGATGATGGTCAGGTCGGCGGCGAAGTTGGTGTCGAACACCTTGTCGAAGCCGATGCCACGCAGCGCCGTGTTCAGCTGCCACGTCACGGGCGTCCCCGGCGGCAGCCCGAACTCCTCACCCATCGCGGCGCGCGGCGCCGGTGCCGTCTGGATCACGACGTGCTTGGTCGGGTCCTCGATCGCCCGCCACACGAGCTCGGTGTCGTCGTGCTCCTGCAGGGCGCCCGTGGGGCAGCGGTCGATGCACTGGCCGCAGTTGATGCAGACCACGTCGGAGATCGGCAGCGTCAGGTACGGCGACATGGTCGTCGAGCTGCCGCGGCCGATCACGCCGAGGGCACCGACGCCCTGCACCTGCGCGCACGTGCGGATGCAGCGGGTGCAGTGCACGCACTTGTTCATGTCGCGGACGATCGACGGACCGACCAGGTCGAACGGTCGCGTCGGCTCGGTCTGCCGGCCGAACCGGTAGTGGTCCGAGCCGTACTCGGCGGCCAGGTCCTGCAGCTCGCAGGCGCCGTTGCGGCCGCACGTCTGGCAGGAGCCGTAGTGCTCGGCGAGCATCAGGTCGACCACCGTCTGGCGGGCCTGGCGCACGCGGCGGCTGTAGGTGCGGATCTCGACGGGTTCGGTGATCGGGTACGCGCACGACGCCTGCAGCGCGCGCTGGCCGACCACCTCGACGAGGCAGACGCGGCAGATGCCCACGTCCGGCAGGTCCGGGTGGTGGCACAGGGTGGGGATGCGGCGGCCCGCGAGGTGGGCGGCGTCGAGGATCGACGAGCCGACGGGGACGTCGACGGGGACTCCGTCGACGACGACCCGCACGGTGTCCGTGCTCGTCGCGGTGCCGGGTGCCGTGGTGGTGGTCATCGTCGTCCCCTCACCGTGCGCCGGCCGGGATGTGGCTGAGCATCTCCTGCTCCAGGCTTCTGACCAGGGACAGGAACACGTTCGGTGCGGCCTGCCCCAGCCCGCACTTGGACGCGATCTGCATGGTGCCGCCCAGGCTGACCAGGTCCGCCAGCTCCTGCCGCGTGCACTCGCCACGGCGCAACCGACGGATGCCCTCGAGGAGCTTGAGGCTGCCGACCCGGCACGGGGTGCACTGGCCGCACGACTCGTTGACGAAGAACCACTGCAGGTTCTCGGCCACCTCGAGCAGGTCGCGCCAGGGTCCGAGGACGATGACGGCGCCGCCGGTGGACACGTCCTCGTAGCTGATCGCCCGGCCGAAGTCGCGACGCGGCACGCACGTGCCGGCCGCGCCGCCGACGATCACCGCCTTGGCGTCCGCACCACCCGCCGCCTCCAGGACGGTGGCGATCGGCACGCCGAGCGGGAACTCGTAGATGCCGGGGTGCTGCACGTCGCCGGACACGCTGAGCAGCTTGGGGCCGGTGGACCGGTCGGTGCCGATCGCCGCGAACCAGTCGGCGCCGCGCGCGAGGATCGCCGCCGTCCAGGCGAAGGTCTCGACGTTGTTCACCACGGTGGGCGCCCCGTTGTACCCGCGCACCACCGGGAACGGCGGGCGGCTGCGCGCCTCGCCGCGACGGCCCTCGAGGCTCTCGATCAGCGCCGTCTCCTCGCCGCAGACGTACGCGCCGGCGCCGAGGAACACCCGCACGTCGAAGGAGAAGCCGGAGCCCAGCACGTCGTCGCCGAGCAGCCCGGCCTCCCGCCGTCGGGCGAGGCACGCCTCGAGTGCGTCGAGCAGGTAGACGTACTCGCCGCGCAGGTAGCAGATGCCCTCGTGCGCGCCGATCGCGTAGGCCGCGATCGTCATGCCCTCGAACACCAGGTCCGGCAGCTCGTCCAGCAGCACGCGGTCCTTGAACGTGGACGGCTCGCCCTCGTCGGCGTTGCACACGACGTAGCGCACGCCGTCCGGCGCCGGCGCACCCGCGGCGAGGGCCCACTTGCGACCGGTGGGGAAACCGGCACCGCCGCGACCCTTGATGCCTGAGTCCGTGACGGTGGCCACCACCCCCGCCGGGTCGAGCGCCAGGGCGGCTCGCAGGCCGGCGTCGGGCTCGATCGACGCCAGGGTCAGGGGGGTGCGGATGCTCACAGGTGCTACCGCCTCGCGCTCGGAGCGCCAGGCGCACCGCGCGGCTACCTCGGCGCGCCTCACGCTGTGACGTCCTCAGTCCACGCCCCATCGCGCGCGGTGCGCGTGGTCCGAACGTCCCTTGTGGGACGGCGGAGCAGCGGCGTCCCGGCCGATCAGCACCACGAGAGGGCGGAGGCATCGGATCCGGGCACTACCGTGTCCGGGTGACCCCGTCCGACGTGCGCATCGACCTCCACACGCACTCGTCGGCATCGGACGGGACGGGCTCTCCGTCGCAGGTGGTCCGCGACGCGCGGGCGGCGGGCCTGGACGTGGTGGGCCTGACGGACCACGACACGACGAGCGGCTGGGCCGAGGCGGCGCACGAGGCGGAGCGCGCGGGCGTCGCGCTGGTGCGGGGCACCGAGGTGTCGGCGCTCGCGGGCGGTGTCAGCGTGCACCTGCTCAGCTACCTGCAGGACCCGACGGCGCCGGTGCTCGCCGACGTGCTGGCCCGCACGCGGGACTCCCGGGAGCACCGGGCGGAGCGGATGGTGGCGCGGCTCGCCGCCGGCGGCGTGCCGGTGACCTGGGCCGACGTGCTGCTGCAGGCGAAGGACGCGGTGGCCGTCGGCCGGCCGCACATCGCCGACGCGCTGGTGGAGCTGGGCGTCGTGCCCGACCGGTCCGCCGCCTTCGTCGACCTGCTCTCCGCGCGGGGCCCGTACTACGTCGGCTACGCCGCGCCGACCGCGGTCGACGCGGTGCGGGCGGTCGTCGCCGCCGGTGGGGTGCCGGTGTTCGCGCACCCCGGTGCCGACGGCCGCGGCCGGGTGGTGGCGGACGACGTCATCGAGGAGATGGCCGAGGCGGGCCTGGTGGCGCTCGAGGTGGACCACCGGGACCACAGCCCGGCGCAGCGTGACCGCCTGCGGGTGCTGGCGAACCGACTCGGCCTGCTGGTCACCGGGTCGAGCGACTACCACGGTGCCGGCAAGCCGAACGTGCTGGGGGAGAACCTCACCGACCCGGCGGTGCTGGCCGCGATCGAGGAGCGGGGGAGCATGCCGGTGGTCCGGCCGTGAGGGCCGTGCTGAACGTCCAGCTGCTGCTGTCGGCGTTCGTCACGCTGTTCGTGATCATGGACCCGCCCGGGACCGTGCCGATCTTCCTGGTGCTGACCGGGGCGATGAACCGCGCGCAGCGCGTGCGGGCGGCCCGGCAGGCGATCCTCGTCGCGTTCGGCGTGATCGTCGGGTTCGCGCTCTTCGGCCAGCAGCTGCTGACGTACCTGCACGTCTCGCTGCCGGCCCTGCAGGCGGCGGGCGGCCTGCTGCTGCTGGTGGTGGCGATGGAGCTGCTCACCGGGAAGATGGACGACGAGCCGGCGCCGGACGTCGCCCGCGGCAACATCGCCATGGTGCCGCTGGGCACCCCGCTGCTGGCCGGTCCCGGTGCGATCGTCGCGACGATGGTGTTCGCGCAGCAGGCGCGCACCGCCGGCGACTGGATTGCCATCGCGCTGGCCGTGGTCGGCGTGCACATCTGCCTCTACCTGGCGATGCGGTTCGCCAACGCGATCCACCGGGTGCTCGGTGACTCGGGGACCATGCTGGTCAGCCGGATCGCCGGTCTGCTGCTCGCGGCGATCGCGGCGCAGCTGCTCGCGGACGCCGTGCTCACGTTCGCCCGGCAGGTCTGACCGGACACTGCGTCCGACCGGACGGGGCGCGTCCCGCTGCAGCCCTGACGACGACGGGCCGCCGCCGCACCCGAAGGTGCGAGCGACGGCCCGTTCGTCGTTCCGGATGCGGTTCCGGGCTCAGCCCTCGGAGCCGGCCTCCGCCGTGCCGCCCGCGGCGCCCTCGACCGGGCGGCCGCCACGCGTGCGCCGACGGTTGCGCGACCGACGCTTGCGCGTCTCGTCGGCGGACGTCGCCTCGCCGCTCACCGGGGCTGCGCCCTCAGCGGTGGGTGCGGCGTCCGACGTGCGGGTGCGCTCGTCGTCACCCCGTCCCTGTGACCGGCCCTCGGACCGGCCCTCGGACCGGCCGCCGGAGCGCTGCCGGCTCCGCTCGCCGCGACCACCTTCGCCGCGACCACCCTCGCCGCGAGGACCGTCGCCACGGCCACCGCGCCCGCGAGGTCCGTCGTGCTTCGGCGCACCGCCGTGCTTGCCGGTCTCACCCAGGTCCTCGAGCACCTCCGCCGCCAGGCCCTCGCGGGTCTGCTGCGACTTCGGCAGCCGTCCGGTGATGCCCTCGGGGACGTCGAGGTCCTCGCGCACGTGCGCCGAGGAGGAGTAGGTCTCCACCGGCTGGGGGATGCCGAGCTCGAGCGCCTTGTCGATCAGGCCCCAGCGCGGCACGTCGTCCCAGTCGACGAAGGTCACCGCCGTGCCCTTGTGCCCCGCGCGGCCGGTGCGGCCGGTGCGGTGCAGGTAGATCTTCTCGTCCTCGGGGCACTGGTAGTTGATGACGTGCGTGACGTCCTCGACGTCGATGCCACGGGCGGCGACGTCGGTGGCCACAAGGACGTCGACCTTGCCGTGGCGGAAGGCGCGCAGCGCCTGCTCCCGGGCACCCTGGCCGAGGTCCCCGTGGATGGCGCCGGCGGCGAAGCCGCGCTCGTTCAGCTCGTCCGCCACCTTGGCGGCGGTCCGCTTGGTCCGCGCGAAGACGATGGTCAGGCCACGGCCGCGGGCCTGCAGGATCCGCGCGAGCAGCTCCACCTTGTCCAGCGCGTGGGCGCGGTAGGCGACCTGGTGGATGTTCTTGACGGTCTTGGAGTCGTCGTCCGGGTCGCTGGCGCGGATGTGCGTCGGCTGGCTCATGTACCGGCGGGCCATCGCGACGACCGCGCCCGGCATGGTGGCCGAGAACAGCATGGTGTGGCGGCTCGCGGAGGTGGCGCCGAGCAGCCGCTCGACGTCGGGGAGGAAGCCGAGGTCCAGCATCTCGTCGGCCTCGTCCAGCACCACCGTGCGGGCGTGGGACAGGATCAGGCTGCGCTGCGTGAGCAGGTCGATCATGCGGCCGGGGGTGCCGACCACCACCTCGGCACCGCGGGCGAGCGCCTCGACCTGCGGCTCGTAGGCACGGCCGCCGTACACCTGCACGATGCGGACCTTGCGGGTCGCGGCCGCCATCGCGAGGTCGCCGGCCACCTGGACGGCCAGCTCGCGGGTGGGGACGACGACGAGCGCCTGCGGCTTGCCGGGCGCGGTCAGGTCGGCGTAACCGTCCTCGTCGGGCGCGATCACGTGCTCGAGGAGCGGGATGCCGAAGCCGAGGGTCTTGCCGGTGCCCGTCTTGGCCTGGCCGATGATGTCGTGGCCTGCCAGCGCGACCGGCAGCGTCATCGCCTGGATCGGGAACGGGTGCGTGATGCCGTGCGACGCGAGCGCGGCGACGGTCTCGGGGCGGATGTCGAAGTCGGCGAACGAGGCGTCGACGGCCTGCACGGAGGAGGACGCGCGGGAGTAGGCGCCGACGGGCGTCGCCACGGCGTCCGCGGCGGTGAGCATGGTGTCAGCCGGCTGCTGATCGGTGGTGGTCACGTGGACTCTTCACTGCGAAGGGTGGCGGCGGGCGGCGGCCAGGGCGGCCACGGCGTGTCGCCTGGCACCCCGGACGCGGCGGCGGCGCCACGCGGGTTGGCCGGCAGCCGATCGTGAATTCCGCCTCACGCACGACGTCCGGTCCAAGCGGACCGGTGCCGGGGAGGTGGGCCACCTCGCAGGGGTGGACCCGAGATGCAAGACGACCGGGCAACCGATGTACGGGCGCGAGTCTACCGGACCTCGGTGGCGCCGCCCGGTGCGCCGGGCGTTACCCTCCAAGGATGACCGCCGACGCAGCCGTCCCCGCCCCGCAGACGTCCGCCCCGGCGTCCGCCGCGACCCAGGCCGCCGACGCCGGGACCCAGGCCGCCGACGCGGTGGAGCTGCTGGGCCTCGTCGCGCAGGTGGCGCACACCGAGTTCGTCCGCCTCGCCGCCGACTCCCAGGCTGCGCCCTCGATCGAGCAGCGCCTGGCGCTGAGCCGGTGCGCCGCCGAGTGCGTCCAGGGGCGTGACCGGGTGCTCGACCGGATCGCCGAGCTCGGTGCCGACCCGGTGGCGGCGATGGCGCGGCACGAGCACGTGATGGACGACTTCGACGCCCGGACGGCGCCAGGGTCGTGGTGGGAGCGACTGCTGACCGCGTACGTCGGCTACGGCGTCGCCGACGACTTCTGCCGGCTCGCCGCCGAGGGGCTGGACGAGCGCTCGCGCACCCTCGTCCTCGAGGTGCTCGGTGCGGGGTCGCCCGCCGAGCTGGCGGCCGCGGAGCTGGACGCCGCGTCCGCGCAGGACACGGTGCTGGCTGCTCGGCTGGCGCTGTGGGGCCGGCGTCTGGTCGGCGAGTCCCTCAGCGTGGTGCAGCGGCTGCTGGCGCAGCGGCCCGCGCTGGAGCGGCTGCTGCACGCGGCGCGCAGCCGGCACGGGGCGGAGTCCGCGGATGCGGAGCCGACGACGACGAACGCACGGCCCCGGGCGGGCGAGAGCGCCGCGGTGCTCGGTGAGCTGACGGCCGAGCACACCCGGCGGATGAACCGGCTGCGCCTCACCGCCTGAGCGGGTCGGCGCAGCCGTCGTGCGCTGCCGTCAGATGGTGCCGAAGCCGACCCGCGGCCGGGTCTCCGCGCCGATCTCGACGTAGCCGAGGGTCGCGGTCGGCACGATGACCCGTCGTCCCTTGCTGTCCACCAGCTCCAGCGCCGCCTTGCCGGCGAGCGCGGCGGCGACGGCGGCGGCGACCTCGTCCGACGTCTGGTCGGACTCGAGCGTGATCTCCCGGGGCAGGTTCTGCACGCCGATCGTGATGTCCACCGTTCCTCCTCCTGTCCGGTGCGGGAGCCCACCGTCGTCGTCCCCGTCGTCGTCCCCTCGCGGGGTGGGACGGGCGGGGTGGCCTCCCAGGGCGCTGACGCGCCACCACCGGTCGATCCTAGGTGGTGGCGGGCGAGGGGCCCGGGTCGGCGGCCTCGGCCGCCTCGGCGCCGTGGGTCGCCGCGTCCGTCGTCCCGGCCCTGGTCGGCGCCGTGCTCCCGGCGGGCCGCGACACGTCCGTGATCAGGCCGCCCACCCCGCCCCACGCCAGCCGGGAGACGAGGTCCGTGGTCGCCTCCGCCGTCAGCGTGCCGGCATGGCGCAGGCGGTGCACCGCCGCTCCCTGCGCCATGGTCACCAGGGCGGCGGACACGGTCGCGGCCTCCGCAGGCCCGAGGCCGGCGGCCTGCTGCAGCGCCTCGGCGATGCGCGTCCCGGTGGAGACGGAGGCCCGCTCGACCCGGGCCCGGACGCCGGGGTCGCGGGTGACGTCGGACTCGAACAGCAGGCTGGACGCCTCGCCCGCGACCTCGACGAAGGAGATGTACGCCCGCACGATGGCGGCGACGACCTCGCGACCGTCCGTCGCCTGGCCGTGCTGCACCGGTTCGAGGGCGCGGTCCATGGTGGTCAGCAGGTCCTCGCCGCAGGCGTCCACCACCGCCAGGTAGAGGTCGAGCTTGGACGGGAAGTGCCGGTACAGCACCGGCTTGCTGACCAGCGCGCGGTCGGCGATGTCGTCCATCGACACGTGGTGGTAGCCCTCGCTGGCGAACAGCTGCTGCGCGATGGTCAGCAGCTGGTCCCGGCGCTGGTCGCGGCGCATCCGCGGACCCGCGGCGCGGCCCGCCGGCGGTGCCGGTACGGAGGCGGCCGAGTCCCCGTCGACGGGCGGGACGGCGCTCATCCGGTGATGGTAGCCAGCGCACGGCCGGGCGACCCGGTGGGCGCCGGGTGAGCGTGCCGGTGGGAGGTGCTCGGCGCCGGTCGGCGCGGCCGACCCAGGTCGGCTGCGGCGGTGGTGCGTCGGCATGTCGGTGGGACGTGGTGGGATCTGGCCGTGCCCGACAGCCCACCCCCTCCGGTGCTCCGCGCACCGGCGGACGTCGGAAGGTCGGGCGCCCGTGGGACGTCCGGCACGGCGGCCGGTCGATCGAGCACGTCCGGTGCGGGTCCGGTGCTGGCGCGGCCGACGCTGGCCGACGTGCCGCAGGACGGTCCCGGCAGGCCGGTCGCTCTCGACGACGCCCAGCGTGCCGCGGTCGAGGCGGTGGCGGGCGGCGAGCGTGCCCTGCTCGTGCTCGGCGCACCCGGTACCGGCAAGACGACCGTCGCGCTGGAGGCGGTGGTCGAGGCGGCTCGGCGCGGGGCCCGGGCCGACGACGTGCTGGTGCTGGCCGCGAGCCGCCGGCTCGCGGGTGACCTGCGGGACCGGCTCGCCGCCCGCTGGCCGCACACCGCGGGACGTCCGCTGGTGCAGACGCCGGCCGCGGTGGCGTTCGCGGTGCTGCGGGCACGCGCCGTGGCGCTCGGCGAGCCGCCGCCCGCGCTGGTGTCCGGGGCCGAGCAGGACCTGGTCCTCGCCGAGCTGCTCGCCGGCCATGCCGAGGGCGACGGGGCCGAGGTCGGGTGGCCGGCCGACGTACCCGTCGAGGCGCTCGGGCGGCGGGCGTTCCGCGACGAGCTGCGCGACCTGCTGATGCGTGCCGCGGAGTGCGGGCTGGCGCCCGAGGAGCTTGCCGCGCTCGGCAGGCGGCACGAACGGCCGGAGTGGTGCGCCGCGGCGCGGGTCTACGAGGAGTACCTCGCGGTGATGGCGCTGCGCACGTCGACGCCGGACGTCGGTGCCCGGCTCGACCCTGCCGTCGTCGTCGACGAGGCGGTGCGCGCGCTCGAGTCGTGGGCGGAGGAGGTGCCCCGCGTGCCACGGCCGCGGTGGGGTCTCGTCGTCGTCGACGACCACCAGGAGTCGACCGCCGCCACCGCACGGCTGCTGCGCGTGCTGGCGGAGGACGGTGCCCGGCTGCTGCTGCTCGCCGACCCCGACGCCGCGGTGCAGACGTTCAGGGGTGCCGACCCGGCGCTGGTGTCCCGAGCCGCGGTCGCCGGTGACGGCCCGGGCGAGCTGGACGCGCGCGTGCTGGCCCTGACGACGGCATGGCGGCAGGGGGGTGCCCTTCGCGCGGTGACGGCCCGGGTCGCCGAGCGGGTCGGCACGGTCGGCACCGCGCAGCACCGACGCGCGGCCGCCCCGCCGGCGGCGCCGGTCGGCTCGGTGCGGGTGGCGGTGCTGCCGAGCGAGGCGCAGGAGGCGGCGCTGGTGGCCCACGCGCTGCGCAGCGCGCGGCTGGAGGAGGGCCTCGGCTGGGACCGGATGACGGTGGTGGCGCGGTCCGGGGACGGTGTCACGCGGCTGCGTCGGGCGCTGGCGGCGGCCGGCGTTCCGGTCAGCGTGCTCGGGTCGCAGGTCGCGCTGCGCGACGAGCCCGCCGTGCGCCCCCTGCTCGACGCGATGGGGGTCGCCTGCGGCGTGACAACGCTCGACGCGCCGCTGGCCGCTCGACTGCTGTGCTCGCCTCTGATCGGCCTCGATGCCGTGGGTCTGCGACGGGTCCGGCGGGCCCTGCGCGCCGTCGAGCTGGCCGGCGGTGGCGGCCGCAGCAGCGACGCGCTGCTGGTCGAGGCCGCGGCGGAGCAGGCGAGGACCGCGGGGCTGCCCCCGACGGCCGCCGGCCCGTTGCGGCGGCTGGCCTCCGTGCTGGCCGCGGGTCGCGACGCGGCGCTGCGCGACGGCGCGGATGCGCAGGGGGTGCTGTGGGCGGTGTGGGACGCCGCGCGGGTCGCCGAGACGTGGCGGCGGGCGGCCCTGTCAGGTGGCGCCTCGGGACAGCGGGCGGACCGGGATCTCGACGCCGTGCTGGCCCTGTTCCGCGCGGCCGAGACGTTCGTCGACCGGAACCCGCAGGCGCCGCCGGGGGCGTTCGTCACGTGGCTGGAGGGGCAGGACCTGCCCGTCGACTCGCTGGCGGCGCGCGCCCGGCACCAGGCGGTCAGCGTGCTGACCCCCGCGGGCGCGGCCGGCCGCGAGTGGGACGTGGTGGCGGTGACGGGCGTGCAGGAGGGCGTGTGGCCCGACCTGCGGCTGCGGGACAGCATGCTCGGCGCCGCGGCGCTGGTGGACCTGCTCGACGGGCGGGCCGGGGCGTCGGACGGTCGTGGCGACCCGGTGCAGGCACGGGCGGCGGTGCTGGCGGACGAGCTGCGCTCGTTCACGGTCGCGTGCTCGCGCGCGCGCCGACGGCTGCTGGTCACGGCCGTCGCGGACACGGACCAGCAGCCGTCGCCCTTCCTCGACCTGGTCCAGCCGCCCGAGCAGGAGGACGGGGCCGAGCGCCGTACCACGGCGCCGGCGCCGCTGGACCTGCGCGGCCTGGTGGCGTCGCTGCGGGCGTCGCTCGTCGCCTCGGTCGCGGACGGGCACCCGGACCGGGCCGCGGCACGCACGCTCGCGCGTCTGGCGGCCGCTGGCGTCGAGGGTGCCGACCCGGCGGAGTGGTCGGGGCTCGCGCAGCCGTCGTCGGACACGCCGCTGTGGGACGAGGACACCCGCGTGCCTGTGTCGCCGTCGCGCATCGAGGCGGCGCAACGCTGCACGCTGCGCTGGGCGCTGGAGTCGGCGGGCGGCACACCCGCCGACTCGGGTCAGCAGACGCTCGGCACGCTGGTGCACGCCATCGCGCAGGAGCTGCCCCGCGGCACCAGGACCGAGCTGCGGGAGGCGCTCGACCGCCGGTGGTCCGAGCTGGGGCTCGGTGACGGCTGGCCGGCGCGTGCGGCGCGACGGCGTGCCGAGCAGATGGTGGACCGGCTGGCCGACTACGTGCAGACGGCGGGGGAGCCGCTGCTGGTCGAGGCGGAGTTCACCCTGACCACCGAGCGGGCCCTGGTGCGTGGTTCGGCCGACCGGGTGGAGCGGGCCGCCGACGGCGCGGTGCGGGTGATCGACCTCAAGACGGGTCGTACGCCGCCGCCGCAGTCCGAGGCCGAGGCGAACCCCCAGCTGGCCGCCTACCAGCTGGCGGTGGAGGGCGGCGCGTTCGAGGAGCTGGCCCCCGGCACCTCCAGCGCCGACGCCCGGCTGGTGTACCTGGGCAGCGGCAAGAAGGCGGCCCAGCGGGTGCAGCCGCCGATCGGCCCGGAGGTGGACGGCCCGAGCTGGGCCCGGACGATGATCGACGAGGTGGCCGGTGCGATGGCGGCCGCGCGGTTCCCCGCGACGCACAACGCGATGTGCGACCGGTGCCCGGTGCGCCGCTCGTGCCCGCTGCGCGACGAGGGTCAGCAGGTGGTGGCCGGATGAGCGCGCTGTCCGCGGTGCAGATCGCCGCGCTGCTGAACAAGGAACCGCCGACGCCGGAGCAGCAGCGGGTGATCGAGTCGCCGTTGCGCCCGGCGCTGGTCGTGGCCGGGGCGGGGTCCGGCAAGACGGAGACGATGGCGGCGCGCGTCGTCTGGCTGCTGGCCAACGGCCTGGTCGCGCCCGAGCAGGTCCTCGGGCTCACCTTCACCCGGAAGGCGGCCGGTGAGCTCGAGGACCGCGTCCGTCGGCGGCTGCGGGCGCTGGTGCGCAGCGCCCGGTCGGCCCGGCTGGAGCTGCCCGGTGCGGAGCTCCTCGGCCTGCACGACCCCGACGACCCCCTCGGTGCCCTCAGCCGGCCGACCGTCTCGACGTACCACGCCTACGCCGCGGGGCTGGTCGGCGAGCACGCCCTTCGGCTCGGCCTCGAGCCAGGCGCCCGGCTGCTGGGCGAGGCGGCGCAGTGGCAGCTGGCGGCCGACGTCGTCGAGTCGTGGTCCGGCGACCTCGACACGGACAAGGCGACGTCCACCGTGGTGGACGCGGTGCTCGAGCTGTCCGGCGCGCTCGACGAGCACCTGGTGACGGTGGCGGACGCCCGGCGCGGGATCGAGCGGATCGTCGACGGCCTGACGTCGACACCCTCGGGGGATCCGCCGCGGCCGCTGAAGCAGGAGCTCCGCACCCTGATCGGCTCGCTGCAGGAGCGGCTGCGGCTGCTCGACGTGGTGGCCGCCTACCGGGACCGCAAGCGCGCCGGAGACGTCATCGACTTCGGCGACCAGGTCGCGCTGGCGGCCAGGCTGGCCGGCGAGGTGCCGGCCGTCGCGAGCGCCGAACGGGACCGGTACCGCGTGGTGCTGCTCGACGAGTACCAGGACACGTCCCACGCCCAGCTGGAGCTGCTGCGAGCCCTCTTCGGCGACGGCCACCCCGTGATGGCGGTCGGTGACCCGCACCAGTCCATCTACGGCTGGCGCGGGGCCAGTGCGGGCGGTCTGGAACGGTTCCCGACCTCGTTCCCGGCGGTGGACGACGACGGCCGGCGGCCGGCCGACGTGCACCAGCTCTCCACGTCGTGGCGCAACGACCGGGCGATCCTCGACGCGGCGAACCTCGTGGCGGGTCCGCTGCGGGCTGCCGCCGCGGCTCGCGTGCACCCCGTGGAGGTCCCGGTGCTCGGCGCCCGGCCCGGCGCGGGGCCCGGTCACGTGGCGGCGCTGATGTGCGCCACGGTGGAGGAGGAGGCGTCGGCGGTCGCACGGTTCGTCGCCGAGCGGTGGCGTCCGGCGAGCGAGGACGGCCGCCGCGTCAGCGCCGCCGTGCTGTGCCGGAAGCGGTCGCAGTTCGAGGTGCTGGCACCTGCCCTGCGGGCGGCAGGGCTGCCGGTCGAGGTGGTCGGCCTCGGGGGGCTGCTCTCCACACCCGAGGTGGTCGACCTGGTCGCGGCGCTGCAGGCGGCCCACGACCCGTCGCGCGGAGACGCGCTGATGCGGCTGCTCACCGGGGCGCGCACCCGACTCGGCGCCGCGGACCTGCACGCGCTCGCGGCCTGGGCGCGCGAGCTCGCCGCCCGCGGTCCGGGCAGGTCGCGGTCGACCGACGACGGCTCTCGCGAGCACGACGTGGTGGACGAGCGCAGCATCGTCGACGCGCTCGACGACCTACCCGCTCCGGGCTGGCGCAGCCATGACGGGCGCGTGCTGACCGAGGTCGGCCGGACCCGCCTGGCACGCCTCGCCGCCGTGCTGCGTGACGTCCGCCGGCACACCTACCTGCCGCTGCCGGAGCTGGTGGCGGAGACGGAACGCCTGCTCGGCCTCGACATCGAGGTCGCGTCCCGACCGGGCGTCGGCGCCGCCCGTGCCCGCCTGCACCTCGACTCGTTCGCCCGGGTGGCCGGCGAGTTCGCGCGCTCCGCGGAGCTGCCCACGCTCGGCGGCTTCCTCGCCTGGCTGGAGGCGGCCGACGCGCGCGAGGACGGTCTCGAGCTGCCCGTGAGCGAGCCGGACCCGGACGCCGTCCAGCTGATCACCGTGCACGCCGCCAAGGGGCTGGAGTGGGACGTGGTCGCCGTGCCCGGCCTGGTGGACGGCGTGCTTCCCGTGCTGGCGAGCGGGGCCGACGGGCCGACGAGCTCCGGCTGGCTGACGGGCCTCGGCACGCTGCCGTATCCGCTGCGAGGCGACCGGGACGACCTCCCCGCCTTCCGCTACGCGGGCGCCGCGAGCCCGCAGGACCTGGACCGACGGCGGCTGGAGTTCCGGCTGGACGCGGGCCGGCACGAGCTGGCCGAGGAGCGGCGGCTCGCCTACGTCGCGCTGACCCGTGCACGGACGGACCTGCTGCTGACGGGTGCCTGGTGGGGCACCGCGACCCGACCACGGGCCGTGTCCCCGTTCCTCGCCGAGCTGCTCGAGGCGGGGGCGGTCTCGGAGGCCGGCTGGGAGGCGCCGCCCGAGGTGGGCGCGGCCAACCCGCGTGACGACGTGGTGGCCACCACGCAGTGGCCGGGCGACCCGTTCGGGGACGACGGTCGGCGACGCGCTGCGCTGGAGGAGGCGGCGGGCGCCGTGCGCGCCGCCGCCCAGGGCGCCGGCGGGCCCGACGGTGCCGGCACCGCCTGGGACGTGCTCGCCGACCGGCTGCTCGCCGAGCGGTCCGCCGCTCGGGAGCCGGACGGGCCCGTGGAGCTGCCGTCGCACCTGTCCGCGTCGGCGCTGGTGCGCCTCGACGCCGACGCGACCGGCTTCGCCGCCGAGCTGCGCCGCCCGGTCCCGTCGGCCCCCGCCCCGCAGGCCCGCCGCGGCACGGCCTTCCACGCCTGGGTCGAGGGCTGGTTCGGGGCTGCCTCGCTGGTGGATCTCGATGCGCTACCCGGTGCCGACGACGACTCGGTCGCGGTCGACGCCGACCTCGCGGGGCTGCGTGCGGCGTTCCTGCGCTCCCCGTGGGCGTACCGGACGCCGCTGGCGGTCGAGGTGGACGTGCAGACGTCGGTGGACGGCTACGTGCTGCGCAGCCGCATCGACGCGGTGTTCCCGGACCCGGACGCGCCCGGTGACCCGCACGCCGTGGTGGTGGTCGACTGGAAGACGGGAGCGCCACCGACCGACCCGGCCGAGCGGGCGCACCGCGAGCTGCAGCTGGCGGTGTACCGGCTCGCGTGGTCGCGGTGGACGGGAATGCCGCTGGAGTCGGTGCGTGCAGCGTTCTGCTACGTCGGTGCGGAGCAGACGGTGTGGCCGGAACGACTGATGGACGAGGAGCAGATCGCCGCGATGCTCCGCGGCGTCACCGTGTGACGCGCCGGGCGGCCCTAGACCGCCTCGGCGGCCTGCTCCTGCTCCTCCTGCATGCGGAGGTGCTCCTCGAGGTCCAGGAGCATCGCGACCGCATCGGCCACCACCTCGTCGTCGTGCGAGCGCACGCCCACCAGCAGCCAGCGTGCCAGCGCCAGCTCGCCGGCCAGCAGCGCACGCTCGGCGAGGTGCGGGTCGATCAGCTCGGTGCGCCGCAGCTGGTAGGCCTCGAGGATCGAGTCCACCGCGTCCTGGGGTGCGGCGACCAGCAGCCACGCGAGGTCGTCGGCCGGGTCGGCCACCATCGCCTCGCCCCAGTCGAGGACCCCGCTGACGTCGTCGTCGGCGACCAGGACGTGCTCGCTGGTCAGGTCGCCGTGGACCACGGTCGGCCGGAACCGCCACAGCGACACGTCCTCGAGCTTCGCCTCCCACCGGCGCAGCAGGCTCGCGGGGACCTTGCCCGTGCGTGCTGCCTCGTCGACCTCCGCCTGGCGTCGCTCCCGGTACGCCCCCGCCTCGTAGACGGGCATGCCGGCGTCCTCGACCACCGAGGTCGGCAGCTCGTGCAGCGCGCCGATCGCCCGGCCCAGCGAGGCGGCGAGACCGGGACCGGGCCGCAGCGACTCCAGGCGCAGCGGGCGGCCCTTGACCAGCGGGTGCACGCAGGCGCGGCCGCCCTCGGGCAGGTGCGCGAAGCCTTCCGGACGGGGCACGTCGAACGGCAGCGCACCCGCGTCGACCTGCGCACCGAGGCGCTCGAGCAGCGCGACCTCGGCCTCGAGCGCCGCCCCGGACGCGGCCCCGACGGGGCAGCGCACCACCCAGCGGCGCGCGGCGGAGTCGATCACCATCGCCACGTCGAACTCGGAGCCGCCGCTCAGCGGTCGTCGCACGTCGACCGCGTCGAGGCCGGGGACCGCGACGGTCGCGAGGGCTGCGAGGGCGAGGGGCGAGCGAGGCACGTGGTCAGAGTAGGTCGGGTTCGTGGTGGTCCCGGGTGCCTGACCCGGCGTGTCCGGCGTCGGCGGCACGCGAGGTCGTGCGACCCGGCGGTGGGCCGGGGGACCGCAGCCGGCAGCCCGGGCGCGGACCGACCGCCGCGTACGGTCGGCGCATGATCTCCGACGACCTGCCCCTCTCGCGCGCCTCGGTCGACCGCACCGCCGTCGCCCGTGCCGACGACGAGCTGATCCGGCGAGCCCGGGCGGACGGCCGCACCCGGGTGCTCCTGGTCCGGGACGGCTCGGTGGTGATGCGCACGCCTGCCGGGGATGCGGACCCCCTGGTCGGTGAGGGGTGGGGCCGTCGCGCAGGCGGCACGGTGCGGGTGGCGTTCCTGGACCCCGGCACGGCCGAGGCGGTGGCCCGAGCGGCCGATGCGGCACCGCACGATACCGAGCCGGCTGACGCGGCGCCGCGCGGCACCGCACCCGCTGACGCGGCGCCGGCTGACCCGGAGCCGGCGGACGCCGAGCCCGGCGACGGCGGCTGGCTGTTCCTCGGCCGCGACGACGACGGCGACGTCCTGGCCCGCCGCGTCCGCCCGGAGCACAGCGCCCCGCGGTCCGGAGCGCCCTCCGACGTGCTGGTGCACCGGCCCCGCCGGGACAGCGGTGCGGCCGCGGACGCCGCGATCGCGGCGAGCACGGGCCTGACGAACGGCACCTCCTCGTCGCCGTCCTCGTCCTCGGGTTCGACGTCGTCGACGGTCTCGTCGTCCGCCGCCGACACGGCACCCACCTCCCCGTCGGACGTCGACGCCGAACCCGTGCCCGAGCCCCTCCCGAGCCTGCGCTGGGTCGCCCTGCGCGCGATCGGTGCCGAGCTGTCCGACGCGGATGCCGGCCTGGCGACCACCGCCGTCGCGCTCGACGCGTGGCACGCCCGGCACCCGCGCTGCCCGCGCTGCGGGGCGCCGACGACGAGCACGGCGGCCGGCTGGACCCGCCGGTGCACGGTCGACGGCTCGGAGCACTACCCGCGCACGGACCCCGCCGTGATCATGGCGGTGGTGGACGACTCGGATCGGCTGCTCCTGGGCCACGCCGCCGCCTGGGCACCGCACCGGTTCTCCACGCTCGCCGGCTTCGTCGAGGCGGGCGAGTCGATCGAGCACGCGGTCCGTCGCGAGGTGGCGGAGGAGACGAGCGTCCTGGTGGGCGACGTGGCGTACGCCGGCAGCCAGCCGTGGCCGTTCCCCGCGTCGCTGATGCTGGGCTTCCGCGCCCGCGCCCTGAGCACCGACGTGGTGGTCGACGGGGTCGAGCTGACGGAGGCCCGCTGGTTCAGCCGCGACGAGCTCGCGGCCGCCGTCGCCACCGGTGACCTGGTGCTGCCCAGCCCGGCGTCCATCGCGCACGCCCTGATCGAGGACTGGTACGGCGCCCCGGTGCCGACCTCGGACTGAGGGCCGCCCCGGCCGTCAGACGCCTAGCCGCTCCCGCACCTGAGCCAGCGACGGGTTGGTGGCGGCGGAGCCATCGGGGAAGACGACGGTCGGCACCGTCCGGTTGCCCTCGTTGACCGACTCGACGAAGGCGGCGGCGTCGGGCACCTGCTCGACGTCCACCTCGGAGTAGTCGATCCCGGCAGCGTCGAGCTGGCTCTTGAGCCGGCGGCAGTACCCGCACCACGTGGTGGTGTACATGGTCAGCGGCTGCTGCGGGATCTCGGACGTCCGGGTGTCGCTCATGGGTCCTCTGGGTCCTCGTCGGTTCGTCGTGCTGCGTCTCGTGCTGCGTCGTGGTCCGTGCAGCCGCCGAGCGTGGTCGCTCTGCCGCGGTCACTCTGCCGGCCGTCCGGCGCAACGCCGCACCGCGGTGCCGTGTTCCCGCCGTCCACCGGTCGGCCGCCACGGTGTCGGTGCCGGCTGGGAGGATGTGCCCGATGTCCGCCGACGACCTGCTGGCCGCGCTCGACCCCGAGCAGCGTGCCGTCGCCACCGCCCTGACGGGGCCGGTGTGCGTGCTCGCGGGCGCCGGCACGGGCAAGACCAGGGCGATCACGCACCGCATCGCCTACGGCGTGCGCACCGGCCAGTACCGGCCGGCCGGCGTGCTCGCCGTGACGTTCACCGCGCGCGCCGCCGGGGAGATGCGGCTGCGGCTGCGCGCCCTCGGCGCTGGCGGCGTGCAGGCGCGCACGTTCCACTCGGCGGCGCTGCGGCAGCTCGGCTTCTTCTGGCCCCGCGTGGTGGGGGGTGCCCCGCCCCGGCTGCTCGAGCAGAAGGCGCCCGTGGTGGCGGAGGCGGCCCGCCGGGCCGAGCTCGAGGGTGTCGACCGGCTCGCGATCCGTGACCTCGCCGCGGAGATCGAGTGGGCGAAGGTCAGCCTGGTCCCGTCCGACGACTACGTCGCCGCGGCGCGTGCCGCCCGGCGGCCGGCCCCCGGCGGGGTCGACCAGCAGGACGTGCCGCGCCTGATGTCCGCCTACGAGGACGCCAAGGAGGCGCGGGGCGTCATCGACTTCGAGGACGTGCTGCTGCTCACCGCCGCCATGCTGGCCCAGCGTGGCGAGGTCGCCGAGCAGGTGCGCGCCCAGTACCGGCACTTCGTGGTCGACGAGTACCAGGACGTCAGCCCGCTGCAGCAGTACCTGCTGGACCAGTGGCTCGGCGGTCGGCACGACGTGTGCGTCGTCGGCGACCCGAGCCAGACGATCTACTCCTTCGCCGGGGCGAGCCCGCGGCACCTGCTCGAGTTCGCCCAGACGCACCCGGGGACCACGCAGATCGACCTGGTCCGGGACTACCGCTCCACCCCGCAGGTGGTACGGCTGGCCAACGCCGTGCTGGCCACCGCTCCGAAGCGACCCGGTCACGCCCCGCTGCACCTGGTCGCGCAGCGTCCCGACGGTCCCGCGGTGCAGTGGACGACGTACGCGGACGACGAGGCGGAGGCGGCCGGCGTCGCGCAACGGGTGGCCCGCCTGGTGGCGGCCGGCACGCCGGCGTCCCGCATGGCGGTCCTGTTCCGGACCAACGTGCAGTCGGAGGCCTTCGAGGACGCGCTGTCCCGGCTGGGCCTCGGCTACCAGCTGCGCGGCGGCGACCGGTTCTTCTCCCGGCAGGACGTGCGCCAGGCGGTGCTGCTGCTGCGCGGCGCCGCGCGGTCGGCCGACGCGGACGAGCCGATGCCGCAGCTGGTGCGCGACGTGCTGCTCTCCGCCGGCTGGGCGCCGGCACCACCGGCCGAGCGCGGTCAGGTCCGCGAGCGGTGGGACGCGATGCAGGCGCTCGTCGGCCTGGCCGACGAGGTGGCGGCCGGAGCCGAGGGCAGGCCGGCCACCCTGGCCGACCTGGTGGCCGAGCTCGACGAGCGTGCGGCTGCCCAGCAGGCGCCGACCACCGACGGCGTGACGCTGGCGTCCCTGCACGCGGCGAAGGGCCTGGAGTGGGACGTCGTGTTCCTCGTCGGGCTCAGCGAGGGGCTGCTGCCGATCTCCTTGGCCGAGACGGACGCGGCTCGCGAGGAGGAGCGTCGGCTGCTGTACGTCGGGGTGACCCGCGCCCGGGACCGCCTCGAGCTGTCCTGGGCCAAGGCCCGCACCCCGGGGTCGCGGGCGACCCGTACCCGCTCGCAGTTCCTCGACGCCCTCTGGCCCGCCGGTCGCGAGGCCGGGGCGTCGGACGGCACAGCGTCCGACGAGGATCCCGCGGCGGCCCGTGCCCTCGCACGGCTCCAGCGCTGGCGTGCCGACCGGGCGGCGGCGGACGGCAAGGAGCCGTCGAAGGTGCTGACGGACCGCGTCCTGGGGGAGCTGGCGCGGCACCGCCCGGCCAGCCCCGAGGCACTGACCCGCATCGCCGGCTTCGGTCAGAACCAGCTGGTGCGCTACGGCCGGGACGTGCTCGCCGTGATCGCGGACGCCCTCGCCGAGGGTGCGGCCGGCGACCCCTCGGCGGCCCCTTCAAGAATGTCTGGCACGAAGCCCGGAAAAAGGGTTGTGACGTCCACGAAGGCCCCCCTAAGGTGAACGGGTCCTTGTCGGAGGGCGCGACCGTGCAGGTCGCAGCCCGGATCGTGGGAGGAGGTGGCCACTGATGAAGCTGATGCTCGATGCATCCGAGCGTTGCGAGCGCCTGCGCGTGCGCATCCCCGCGGCCACGTCCCGCACGTTCCAGGGGCGCACTGTGCCCGCCGGCCTCTCGACGTACGTCGGCGTCGTCCGTGGCGCCACCACCGATCCCCGTCCCGGGACTCGTATGACCTGATCCGACCGTGAGGTCGGCACAGGCCGCGGAGTCCGGAACTCGGACCCGCGGCCTTTCTCGTCTCTCCGGACGTCCGGTGAGCGCACGGCGCAGGTCCGCACCGTCGCAGCACAACGCTCACCAGCAAGGACGTAGGAGGACATCGTGCGGCTCACCACGCTGCTCGACACCGTGAACAACGGGGGTTCCGGCCCGTGGCCGCCCGGCGCAACCGCGCCCGACACCCTCGACCAGCTCGTCGCCGAGCTGATCCCCTGCCGCTCGAACGACCCGGAGCTGTGGTTCGCCGAGCGGACGGCGGAGGTGGAGCGCGCCAAGGCGCTCTGCCGGACCTGCCCGCTGCTGGACGGCTGCCTCGCCGGTGCGATCGAACGCGCCGAGCCGTGGGGCGTCTGGGGCGGCGAGGTCTTCGTCGCCGGCCAGGTCGTCGCCGTGAAGCGCGGGCGGGGCCGTCCGCGCAAGGAGGCGAAGCCGGCAGCCTGACCCCGGCTCCGCGTGCCGGCCTCGCACCGGGCTTCTCGCGGACGGGATGGCTGGGGGCGCAGGGGGCGCTCAGCCGGCGACGGCAGCAGCACCGTGGGAGGTGCACCCGCAGTCCGGGTGCACCTCCCACGTGCGTGTCCGGGGCAGGACGTCCGGGAGACCGACCTCGAACGTCGCGCCGGTCCGCAGCCGCGTGCGTGCCGGCGGGTCGTCGACCGCACGGAGCACCGCGGCGGCGGCGAGCCCGGCGCAGACGACGGCCATCGCACCGACCTCGGCGGCGGGCGGTGCACCGACCAGCTGGGCGACGATCCGCGGCCAGCAGGGGTCGGCGTCGGCGCGGTGCAGGTCCAGGCACCGCAGGCAGGGTCCGGTACCCGGCACGACGAGGGGCCCGACGACGGCGTCCGCCTCGCGCACCAGCACGGGCAGGTGCACCGTGCCAGTGCCGAGCAGCAGCTCGGTGCGGGCGGGATCCGCGGCGCCGTGCTCGACGACGACCACCACGTCCGGCTCGGCGGAGGAGTCGGTGCGGACGTCCGGCGCGATGTCCCGCAGCACGCGGGCCGCGGCCCGCTCCCGCACCGACCCGACGTCGGACCACCGGTAGCCGCACACGCCGACGTCCACCGAGCGCACCGGGCTCGCGTCGTCGACCAGGACGGTCCCGACCCCGGCGGCCGCCAGCGTCCCTGCCGTCGCCAGGCCGATCGGCCCCAGCCCGACCACGCCGACGACGGCGGCCCGCCTCGCGTCGACCACCCGGGCGCCGTCGCCGTCCGGTCGCAGCAGCCCGCACACGGTCGCATCGGCTGCGGCGGGGCCGAGGACGGCGGGCGAGCGGCGGTCCGGCGCCGCCAGGCCGGCGTCGCGCAGCAGCGTCGCGAGCTGGGCGAGCCGCGCTCCCGTGCCTGCGGCCAGCTGGTCGGAGTCGGCGCCGGCGCCGAGCGCCAGCACGGCGGCGGTCTCCCGCTCGGTCAACCCGTCGAGGCGAACCGCCCACCGCGGGTCGGTACCGACCTGGACCTCACCGTTCGTGCGGGTCAGCACGCGCAGCCCGGGCCGCAGCCTCATGGTCCCTCCTCGTCCGCCGTCGGGCGGCCACTGTGCCAGGCGGGGCCGGCACCGGACCGCGGACCGTCCACAGGGCCGACGGCCGTCCGCAGGGCCGGGGACGACGAAGGGGCCGAGGACGACGAAGGGGCCGGGGACGACGAAGGGCACCGTCACCCGGTGGTGACGGTGCCCTTCGCTCGGGACGTGAGGGTCAGGCCTTGCCCAGGATCCGGTTCAGCTTGGTGCCGCAGACCGGGCAGATGGCCTTGGCCATCTTGCGACCGGACTCGGAGACGACGACGTCGCCCTCCGCCTGCCGCTTCTCCTTGCACTTCACGCAGTAGAACTCACCCGCGTACGTCTCGGCCATTCAGGTCCCTCCTCGGTGTGGTTCGCCCGACCGGAGCATGCCGGCCGGCGACAGGGTCGGCGCCGTGCCGGCGCGCCCGCGCTCACAGTAGTGGCCAGGCGCTCCGTGCGTGCGGAGCCTGCGCGGCCGCCTGTCGCACCTGGGATCTGCCGTGGTGTCGCCGCGCCGCGCTACGGTGCGGCCTGTGCCGCCCGCGCACGACCCGTCGGTCGAGGTCCGCCGCTCGCGCCGCCGTGCCCGGACGGTGACGGCGTGGCGGGAGGACGGCCGCACCATCGTCGCCATCCCGGCCCGGTTCACCCGGGCGCAGGAGGCCGAGTGGGTGGGCCGGATGGTGGCCCGGCTGGCGGCGCAGGAGAAGCGGCGCCGGCCGTCCGACGACGAGCTGCTGTCCCGCGCGGCGGACCTGTCGGCGCGGTACCTCGGCGGCCGCGCGGTGCCGTCGTCGGTCCGGTGGTCCACCCAGCAGGGGCGCCGCTGGGGGTCGTGCACGCCGACAGACGGCACCATCCGCATCTCGGACCGCATCCGCGGCATGCCGCGGTGGGTGACGGACTACGTGCTGCTGCACGAGCTGACGCACCTGCTGCACCCCGGGCACGGTCCCGAGTTCTGGGCCGAGCTGGAGCGCTACCCGCACACCGAGAGGGCGCGCGGCTTCCTCGAGGGGTACGCGCACGCCGTGGACCGGGAGGGCGTGCGGCCCGCGGCCGTGCCGTCGCCGACCGGGCCGTGGTCGCACGACGATGCGCCGGACGACGGGCCGGACGGGGTGGACGACGACGTCGAGGAGGACGGTCGACCGGCCTGAACCGGGACCGCCGACCCGGCGGACGTCCTGACGTGGCGCCGCCCAGCCAGGGGTGCCGCCCGGTCGGTGACGCCGTGCGAGCAGGTCAGCTCTGCTCGTCGTCCTTCGGCGGCTCCTCACCCAGGATCTCGGCCAGCGCCCGGTCCAGCTCCGCGCCCTCGTCGATCGCGGCCTGCCGGCGGGCGGCGTAGCCGGACGGGTCGTCCAGGTCCGCCGTGGTGGGCATCAGGTCGGGGTGCTGCCAGACGGCGTCGCGCCCCGACTGGCCGCGCTCTGCGTCGATGGCCGCCCACAGGGTGGCGGCGTCGCGCAGCCGTCGGGGGCGCAGCTCGAGGCCGACGAGGCTGGCGAACGTCTGCTCGGCCGGTCCGCCGGACGCGCGTCGGCGACGCAGCATCTCCCGCAGCGGGACCGCGTGCGGCAGGTGGGGGAGGGCGGCCTGGGCCGTCACCTCGTCGACCCAGCCCTCGACCAGCGCCAGCGAGGTCTCGAGGCGCTCGAGGGCGGCGGCCTGCTCGGGGGTGTTCTGCGGGACGAAGATGCCGCCGGTCAGCGCCTCCTGCAGCGCCTGCGGGTCGGTCGGGTCCACCGAACGGACCGCCTCGCCGAGCTCGTCGGCGTCGATGGCGATGCCGCGCGCATAGGCCTCGACCAGGCCGAACAGGTGCGCGCGCAGCCAGGGGACGTGCGTGAACAGGCGCGTCGCCGCCGCCTCGCGCAGCGCCAGGAACAGGCGTACCTCGTCGGCCGGCACCTCGAGGCCCTCACCGAACTCCGCCACGTTGTGCGGCACCAGCACGGGCACGGGCTGCTCGAGCAGGGGCAGGCCGATGTCCGTGGCGCCGAACACCTCGCGGGACAGGGTGCCGGAGGCCTGACCGACCTGGAGGCCGAACACCGCCGACCCGAGGCGCCGCAGCAGCTGACCCATGTCGATCGGCCCACCGGTGCCGTCGCCGAGCAGGCCGCTCAGCGCGGCCGGGGGCAGGCCGCCGAACGCCCCGCCGGGTCCGCCCGGCGCCCCGAGCTCCTCGGCGAAACCCTCCGGCAGCGACGAGCCGAGCGCCTGCACCAGCGCGGTGGACAGGGAGGACGCGACGGGTTCCGTCAGGGTGCGCCACGTCGGCAGCGTCGCCTCGACCCACTCCGCGCGGCTCCACGCGCGGCCCGTCGCCCCCGTGGGCGGCAGGTCGGTGGCGGCATCGAGCCACAGCTCGGCCACCGAGAACGCCTGGGCGACCTGGTCGGTCTCGGCACGGCTGACGGACGGGTCGCCGCCCAGGGAGGCCTGCTGGCGGGCCAGCTCGTGGGCCATCGACCAGTTGACCGGCTCGTCACCGGACTCGGCGAACATCCGCTGCACCTGGCTGAACACCTGCTGCAGGGCGGCGGGGTCCTGGGGCAGGCCCGCCCCCGAGGCCATCGCGGCGGGGTCGATACCCGCCGCGCGCAGCTGGGCGATCGCCTCGTCGGCGGCCGGGCCCAGCATCGAGCGGAGCACCTGCTCCCAGTCGGGCTGCTCACCGGGCACGGCGGGGTCCGGCGTCTGCGGGCTCATGGGTCCTCCTGGACGGTCGGCGGCCGACGCGTCGCGCGCACCTGCGTCCGCCGGTCGCGGTCGGTGCGGCCGCCGTCGTGGGGTCGCGGCTCCACGGTAACCGCCGCCGTCGCGGCCGAACGAGGGCCGGCACCGCCTGGAGCAGCGGGTTCGCTCACGGCGCAGCGCCGCGTCACCGGCGCCCGTCCCGCGGTCGGGCGGTGGCGCCCGTCGGTACGCGCGGTCCCAGACGCGTGCGCGATGATCGGCGGGTGTTCGCCAGCCCCGAGCCCCGTCCCGACGAGATCGCGCCGGCACCCGACGAGGGTGCGGCGGCGGCCGTCGAGCCGCGCCGACCGGTCGACCCGCGCTCCGTGCTGCTGTCCGGCGGCATGCTGCTGACGGCCGTGCTGATCGCCGTCGCCGTGGTGATCCCGGTCCCGTACGCCGTGACCAGCCCGGGACCGACGCGCGACGTGCTGGGCTCCCAGAACGGCACGCCGCTGATCCGGATCTCCGGCGCCCAGACGTACCCGTCCACCGGTCAGCTGCGGCTGACCACCGTGTCCGGCACTGGGGGGCCGGGGTACCCGTCGTCCCTGGCAGGAGTGCTGCGCGGCTGGTTCGACCCGACCTCCGTCGTCGACCCGGCCGAGGCGGTGGTCCCCAAGGGGCAGACGCAGCAGCAGATCGACGCGGCCAACTCCCAGGAGATGACCAGCTCGCAGGAGAACGCGACGGTCGCGGCGCTGACGCAGCTGGGCTACACCGTCCCGGCGACGCTGACCGTCGCCGGCACGCAGGACGGCACCGACGCCGCGACCAAGCTGCACAAGGGCGACGTGCTGGAGCAGCTGGACAGCACGACGCTGCCGGACTACCAGACGCTGGTGCGCAAGCTCGAGGCCGTGACACCCGGGAGCACGGTCACGCTGACGGTGCGGCGCGACGGTGCCGACCAGCAGGTGCCGATCGTGACGTCGAAGCGCCCCGACGGCCGCGCGCTGATCGGGGTGATGATCGACCCGACGTTCACGTTCCCCGTCAAGGTGGACATCAGCATCGACGGGATCGGCGGGCCGAGCGCGGGGACGATGTTCGCCCTCGGCATCGTCGACAAGCTGACCCCGGCCGACGAGGCGAACGGCGCCAAGATCGCCGGCACCGGGACGATGGACGTCACCGGGGAGGTCGGGCCGATCGGCGGCATCCAGCAGAAGCTGGTGGGCGCCCGGCGCGACGGTGCCGACTGGTTCCTGGCACCGGCGTCGAACTGCGACGAGGTGGTGGGTCACGTCCCCGCAGGCCTGCACGTGGTCAAGGTGGCGACGCTGTCGGACGCGGTGGCGGCGATGACCGCGATCGGCAAGGGCGCGGGCGGCTCGTTGCCCACCTGCACGCGCTGACGCGTCAGTCGAGCGTCGAGCGCAGCGCCGCGACCAGGCCGGGGACCACGTCGGGACCGCCGCCCACCTGGTCGTCGGAGTCGTGCGCGCGGGTGCGGACGGCGCACCATGCGGCACCGTCGCGCAGCACGCCGACGGCGATCCGCACGTCCTGCCGGTCCGGGTGGCTCATCAGGTAGGCGACCGCCGCGTCCGGGTCGGCCGGCATCTGCGCCTCGGCGGCCGGCGGGAGCACCACGCGCTCCACCGTGAGCGCCGCACCGTCCACCGTCGACGGCCAGGACAGCTGGCCCAGCAGCTGCTCGACGTCCTCCGCGGCCGGCAGGCCCTCCTGCTCGACGGAGGTCAGGTGCCAGGGGTTGGTGCGGGCGGCGGCGAGCACGTCCGGCTCCAGCTGCTCGGCGAGCGTCGGTTCGGTGGCGAGCGCCTGCTGGGTGCGCACCAGGGCGAACACCCGGACGGGTGCGTCCCAGCCCGCGCGGGCGACGTGCAGCTCGATCTCCCGGACCGCGGCGGTCAGCGCGGTACGGGCCGCGACGGAGCCTGCGCCGCTCGTCGTGGCGTCGTCGTCTCCTGCCGTTGCGTCGGTCGCGGGAGCGCCGCTCGGGGCCGGTGTCTCGTCGGGCGCGTCGCCCGCTGCCTGGTGTGCGTCCGCCATGGCCTCATCGTCGCATCGGTGTGGGAACCTGGGCCCCGACCGGCGCGTTCACCGGCTGGCCCCTTCGTGGGCCACCCGGCCAGGAGGCCGGACCGCTCACACGACGAGGACCCACCGCCGGATGTTCGCCTCACCGCCCCGCCCCCGCCCCCGTCCCGCCCGGCGTCGACGCGGGCCGCTGCTGCCGACCATCGCGATCCTCGCCGGCATCGCGATCGTCGTCGTGATCCTGTCGCACGTGTGGACCGAGGCGCTGTGGTTCAACCAGCTCGGCTACCTGCAGGTGCTGTGGACCGAGTGGGGCACCCGGGCCGTGCTGTTCGTCGTCGGGTTCGCCGTCATGGCCGTCGCGGTGGCGGGCAGCCTGCGGTTCGCCTACCACTCGCGTCCGGTGTACGCGCCGTCGACGCCCGAGCAGACCAGCCTCGACCAGTACCGCGAGGCGATCGAGCCGCTGCGCCGGCTGGTGATGCTGGTCGGACCGGTGCTGCTGGGGCTGTTCGCCGGCGGTGCCGCGGCGCAGCGCTGGGACACGGTGCAGCTGGCGATGCACGCGCAGCGCGTCGGCACGACCGACCCGCAGTTCCACCTGGACCTCGGCTTCTACATGTTCACGCTGCCGATGCTGCGGTTCACGGTGTCGTTCCTGATGGCAGTGGTGATCCTGTCCGGCATCGGCGCGCTGGCGACCCACTACCTGTACGGCGGCCTGCGGCTGGGCCCCGCCGCCAAGGGCAACCGGACCACCCGCGCCGCGCGCGTGCACCTGTCGGTGCTGGCCGCGGTCCTGCTGGTGCTGATCGCCGCGAGCTACTGGCTGGACCGGTACTCGCTGCTGATGAAGAACAGCGCCGGGCAGAAGTTCGCCGGCGCGACCTTCACCGACGTGCACGCGGTGATGCCGTCCAAGGCGATCCTCACCGTCGCCGCCCTCGTCGTCGCCGCGGCGTTCGTCTACTCGGCGATCACCGGCAACTGGCGGCTGCCGGGCATCGGCGTCGCGCTGATGCTCCTGTCTGCCATCGTCGTCGGCGGCATCTACCCGGCGATCGTGCAGCGCTTCCAGGTGCAGCCCAACCAGCAGGACGCCGAGAAGGAGTACATCCAGCGCAACATCGACTCGACGCGGCAGGCGTACGGGCTGACGGACGTCAAGACGAGCGAGTACCCGGCCAAGGTGACCGCGGAGGCGGGCGCGCTGCGCTCCGACGCCGAGACGACCAACTCGATCCGCCTGCTCGACCCGCAGCTCGTGTCGCCGTCGTTCAAGCAGCTGCAGCAGATCCGCGGGTTCTACGACTTCCCGCAGACGCTGTCGGTGGACCGGTACACGGTCAACGGTCAGAGCCGCGACACCGTGATCGCCGTCCGCGAGCTCGATCTGGCCGGGCTGAGCGACTCGCAGAAGAACTGGGTGAACAACACCACCGTGTACACCCACGGGTACGGCGTGGTGGCGGCCTACGGCAACACGCGCGGCGCCAACGGTCAGCCGGCGTTCTGGGAGGGCGGCATCCCGTCGAGCGGTGACATCGGCACCTACGAGCCGCGCATCTACTTCGGCGAGACGTCCCCGCCGTACTCGATCGTCGGCGGTCCCGACGGCTCCGCGGGGTGGGAGTTCGACTACCCGGACGACACGGGCGGCTCCGGGTCGCTGAACACGCGGTTCCCGACGCAGACGGTCTCCGCGGGGCCGAGCATCGGCAACCTGTGGAACAAGATCATGTACTCGATCAAGTTCGGGGACGAGCAGATCCTGTTCTCCAACCGCGTCACCCCGCAGTCGCAGATCCTCTACGACCGCAACCCGCGGGACCGCGTGGCCAAGGTGGCGCCCTACCTCGAGCTGGACGGCCGGGTGTACCCGGCGGTGATCGACGGCCGCGTGAAGTGGATCATCGACGGCTACACCACCTCGGACCAGTACCCGTACAGCGCCAGCCAGTCGCTCTCGGACGCGACCACCGACTCGGTCACCCAGACCAGCTCCAACGTGCAGGCGCTGCAGCCGAAGACGGTGAACTACATCCGCAACTCGGTGAAGGCGACGGTCGACGCGTACGACGGGTCGGTGGACCTGTACACCTGGGACACGCAGGACCCGGTGCTCAAGGCGTGGTCGAAGGTGTTCCCCACGTCGGTCAAGCCGATGTCGGACATCAGCGGTGCGCTGATGAGCCACATCCGGTACCCGGAGGACCTGTTCAAGGTGCAGCGCACGCTGCTGGCCAAGTACCACGTCACGGACGCCGGGCAGTTCTTCTCCGGCAACGACTTCTGGGCCAACCCGCTGGACCCGACCACCACCACCGAGAAGGTCGACCAGCCGCCGTACTACCTGACCCTGCAGATGCCGGACCAGAAGTCGGCGAACTTCTCGCTGATGTCGACGTTCATCCCGGCCGGCTCCACCGCGCGTGAGGTGCTGACGGGATACCTGGCGGCGGACGCCGAGGCAGGCAACGTCGCCGGCAAACCGTCGCCGGACTACGGCACGTTGCGGCTGCTGACGCTGCCGCGCGACTCGACGGTGCCCGGACCGGGACAGGCCAACTCGGCCTTCACGGCGGACGCCACCGTGTCGAACGAGCTGAACATCCTGGGCCGCGGCGACTCGTCGGTGCTGCGCGGCAACCTGCTGACGCTGCCGGTGGGCGGGGGACTGCTCTACGTGCAGCCCGTGTACGTGCAGGCGTCGAGCGGCACCACGTTCCCGCTGCTGCAGCGCGTGCTGGTGTCGTTCGGCAACAAGATCGGGTTCGCCGAGACGCTGGACGAGGCGCTGAACCAGGTGTTCGGCGGCAACTCCGGCGCCCAGGCCGGTGACGCCGGGTCCGGTGGGGCGCCGAGCCTGTCGCCGATCCCCAGCGGCACCCCGTCGCCGGCTCCGTCCGGCACGCCGACGCCGAGCGCCAGCCCGACGCCGTCGCCGAGCGGCTCCTCCACGGGTGGTGACGCCTCGGCGCGCGCCGACCTGCAGTCGGCGCTGCAGGCGGCCAGCCAGGCGATGAAGGACGGTCAGGCGGCGCTCGCGGCGAACGACTTCGCGGCGTACGGCGCAGCGCAGTCCCGGCTGGACGCGGCGATCCAGGCCGCGATCGACGCGCAGGCGCGGCTGGGCAGCTGACGCGGGTGGCTGACGGGTGAGGGTGGGTGCGCCAGGTGCGCACCCACCCTCACCTCGTTCAGGAAGCGCCCGGCTGCACCGCCTGGACCGAGAGGAGGTGCTGCACGTCGGACCGGCACGCCGTCAGGCCGCTGGCCGAGACGAACAGCGAGTCCTTCTGGCCCGACGGGTAGACGCGCAGCCCGTCCGCCGGTGCGGGGTTGCACGCCGCGGCGTCGTAGTTCTGCGCGTTGGCGATCCGCATCGGGACGTGCGCGGCCGCGCCGGGCGCCAGGGTGACGAGGGTGTGCGAGCCGGTGTCGTCCCGGTCCGCCGCGGCACCGAGCTGGGTGCCGTTGCCGCCGCCGACGAACGAGACGCCCGGCCAGCCCTGCAGGGTGCAGGTGTCGCTGCCGGTGTTGGTCAGCACCAGCACGGGCATGGTGCTGCCCGCGGCGGCACCACCCGGTACCAGCGACGCCGACAGGTGCGCGGACGTGCAGCCGCCGGGGGCTGACCCGGTACCCGACGCCGCTGGCGTCGAGGCGGTCGGGGTCGACGGTGTCGTGCCGCTGGTCGCGCTGCTCGGGACGGGCGTGCTGCTGCTCCCGCTGCCCGCCGGCGTTCCCGGTGTGGTGCCGGTGGGGCCGGCTGATCCCGGCGTGGCGCCGCCGCTGCACCCGGCCAGGGCGATCGCGAGAGCAGCCGGGGCGAGGCTCGCGAGCAGACGGCGGCCGCCCGGCCGCCGGCGGGGAGATGTCATGGTGCGAGTCTGGGCGCCCGGGGACGGCCCTTCAACGGTGGCGCGCCCGCAGCCGGTGCGGCCGCCGGAGAGGACCCACGGCTTCCCTCGGTGGTCCGCTCCGGCGGCCTCCGGTGAGCGTTCGTGCAGTGTTCACCCGCGTGCCTGCGCGGCCGCGGGGCGGTGGTCGTCGTGCCGCCGTACCATCCGGCCGTGACCGACGACTGCAGCCGGCCGTGATCGACGACGATCTCGGCCCCGGCCGGACCTCCACGCCGCCCGCACGTGCCGCGCGCCTGACCACCGGCCGGGTGCTCGCCTGGGCCGCCTGGGACTGGGGGTCGGCGGCGTTCAACGCCGTGGTGACCACGTTCGTGTTCACCGTCTGGCTGACCTCGAAGGTGTTCGTCGAGCCGGGGGCCGACGTGACCGCCACCACGGCGCTGCACTCGCAGTGGCTGGGCTGGGGGCTGACCGTCGCGGGCATCCTGGTGGCGCTGCTCGCACCGGCGCTCGGCGCGCTCTCGGACGCGTCCGGCCGGCGCAAGGTGTGGCTCGGCGCGAACACGGCGGTGACGGTGGCCGCGATGGCGGCCATGGTGCTGGTGCACCCGCACGACGGCGCCCGGTCCCACGCCGTGCTGCTCGGCGTGGTGCTGCTGGCGGCCGGCAACGTGTTCTTCGAGCTGGCGTCCGTGGCGTACAACGCCCTGCTGCTGCAGATCACCACGCCCGCCACGGTGGGCCGGGTCAGCGGCATCGGCTGGGGCTCGGGGTACGTCGGCGGGATCGTGCTGCTGATCGTGCTGTTCGTGGGGTTCATCAACCCCGAAGTCGGCTGGTTCGGCGTGACGTCGGCCGACGGCTGGAACATCCGTGCCGCGGTCGCGGTGTCCGCCGTCTGGATGGCGGTGTTCGCCGTCCCCGTGCTGGTCGCGGTGCCGGAGCGCGCCCGCCCGGACCCGCGTGCGATCGGCGCGCTCGGCGCGTACCGCAAGCTCGGTCACGACGTGGCGCACCTGTGGCGCACCCGCCGGTCGACGCTGGGGTACCTGGTGGCCAGCGCGGTGTACCGGGACGGGCTCGCCGGGGTGTTCACGTTCGGTGCCGTGCTGGCCTCCGGCACGTTCGGGTTCACCTCGTCGCAGGTGATCGTGTTCGCCATCGCCGCCAACGTGGTGGCCGGGATCAGCACCATCGGCGCCGGCTGGTTGGACGACCGGTTCGGGCCGCGGCGCGTGATCACGGTGTCCCTCGTCGTGCTGGTGCTGGCGGCCGTCGCGGTGTTCGTGCTGCACGACCAGGGGCAGTCGGCGTTCTGGGTGGCCGGTCTGGTCCTGTCGTCGTGCGTCGGCCCCACGCAGTCCGCCAGCCGCGGGTTGCTGGCGCGCCTGACGGACGCGGGTCGCGAGGCCGAGGCGTTCGGGCTGTACGCCACCACCGGCCGGGCGGCGAGCTTCCTGGCGCCGATGGCGTTCTCGCTGGCCATCGCCTGGGGCGGCGCGCAGTACTGGGGCATCCTCGGCATCGTGGTGGTGCTGGCGCTCGGCCTCGGGCTGCTGCTGCTGGTGCGGTTCCCGCGCGGACGCGGGGTGGACGGCCGGCACGACGTCGCGGTGCGCGACGTCCCGACTGCCGGCGAGCGGGCGTGACATGAGGCTGCGGACGCTGCTGTGGTCGCCGGCGGTCGACGCGGCGGCGGGCGGCCTGCACTGGGTGGACGACGAGCAGCTGGACGGCTTCGTCGCCACCCGGCTGCCCGCCGGTCCGCCCGCGCCGGGGCGGCCGCTCGCCTCCGCGGCCGCGGGCCGGACCGACCCCGTGCTGACCGTCGTCCGGCGCGCTCCGGCCGGCCGGCTGCGCCGTGGGCGACCGCCGCGCGGCGTGGTGGTGCACCTTCACGGCTACAACGACTACTTCTTCGCCGAGCACCTCGCCGCCGCCGTCGAGGACGCCGGCTGGGCGTTCCTCGCGGTGGACGTGCGGCGTGCGGGCCGGTCGTGGCGGCCGGAGGAGGTGCCGCACTACCTCGACGACGTGCGGGAGCAGGCCGACGACCTCGGCGCCGCCGTCGCGGTGGCCCGCGGGCTGCACCCCGCGGTGCCGGTGGCGGTGCACGCGCACTCGATGGGTGGCCTGGTCGCGGCGCTGTGGGCGCACGCGCACCGGGTGCACGGCGGTCCGGACGCGCTGGTGCTGAACAGCCCGTTCCTCGCGCTGGGACGGTCGTGGGTGCCGCGCGTGACCGACCGGGTGCTGCGCGTGCTGGCGCGCACGGCGCCGCTGACCGTCGTCTCCTCGGGGCCGTCGGTGTACGCGAGCCACCTGCTGGCGGCCAACGGCGGGCGGTGGGAGTTCGACACCACCCTCAAGCGGCCGGACGGCGTGCCGGTCCGGGCGGGCTGGCTCGCGGCCGTGCTGTCGGCGCAGGCGCGCGTGTCGCGGGGGCTGGAGATCGGCTGCCCGGTGCTGGTGGGGCACGCCGCGATGTCCGGCCCCGACCGCGCCGACAACCCGGCGCTGGACGAGCAGGACACCGTGCTGGACGTGCGGGCGATCAGCCGCCGGGCGCCCGGTCTGGGTCGGGACGTCACGGTGCGGTCGTTCCCCGGCGCGGTGCACGACCTGGCGCTCTCGGCGGAGGCGCCGCGGGCGGCCTACCTCGCCGCGATGACCCGGTTCCTCGACGAACGGGCGCGCCGGTGACGGCGACCGGCTACCTCGCGGACCCCAGCGGGTTCGTCGCGCTGGCGCACCGTGGGTTCTCCCGGGAGGGGCTGGAGAACTCGCTGGCGGCCTTCGCGGCAGCCGTCGCCCTGGGGTTCCGCTACGTGGAGACGGACGCGCACGCGACGAGCGACGGCGTGGCGGTCGCGCTGCACGACGAGACGCTGGACCGCACCACCGACGCGCACGGGCGCGTGCGGGACCTGCCGTGGTCCCGCGTGCGAGAGGCGCGGATCGGCGGTGCCGAACCGGTGCCGCTGCTCGAGGACGTGCTGGGGCTGAGCCCCGACCTGCGGGTGAACATCGACGTGAAGGCGGCGTCGGCCGTGGCGCCCGTCGTCGCGGCGGTGGAGCGCACGGCATCGCACGACCGCGTGTGCATCGCGTCGTTCTCGGTGCGGCGCCGGCTGGCGACGCTGGCCGGGCTGTCCCGGCCGGTGGCGACGTCCGCGGCGACCAGCGAGGTGGCGGCGTTCGTGGTCGGCGCGCGCACCGGGCTGCCGGCCGGCGGGCTGCGGCGCGCGGTGCGGTCGGTGGACTGCCTGCAGGTGCCGGTGGCGCAGGGGCGCGTGACGGTGGTGGACCGGCGGACGGTCGCCGCTGCGCACCGGGCCGGGCTGCAGGTGCACGTGTGGACGGTGAACGAGCCGGAGGAGATGCGGCGGCTGCTCGAGCTGGGGGTGGACGGCCTGGTCAGCGACCGGGCGGACCTGCTGGCGCAGGTGCTGCGGGAGCGAGGGGTGTGGGCATGAGGGTGATCGGGCACCGGGGCAACAGCTCCGTGGCGCCGCAGAACACGCTGGCGGCGTTCGAGGCGGCCTGCGCGGCGGGGGTCGACGCGATCGAGCTGGACGTGCAGCTCACGGCCGACGGGCACGCCGTGGTGATCCACGACGACGAGGTGGACGCCACCACCGACGGCTCCGGCCGGGTGGACACGCTGACCCTGGACCAGGTGCGCACCCTGGACGCCGGCTCGTGGTTCGCCCCTGCCTACGCCGGTCAGCGGGTGCCGGTGCTGGACGAGGTGGTCGACCTGCTGGTCCGCCACCCCCGCACCGACCTGCTGCTGGAGCTCAAGGGCGTGTGGACGGCCGACCGCGTGCGGCTGCTGCTCGGCCCGCTCGCCGAAGCGGGGCTGCTGCCGCGCGTCGTCGGACAGAGCTTCGAGCCCGACAGCGTCGCCGCCCTGCGCGAGGTGGCCCCGCAGCTGCACCGCGGGCTGCTGGTGGAGGACCTGCCGCTGGGCCCCGACGGCGCACCGCACCTGGCGGCGCTCGACGCGCTCTGCTCGCGGCTCGGGGTGATGACGTGCAACCCCGACGGCCGGCTGCTGCAGACGCACCCCGACCTGGTGGAGGCGCAGCACGCCGCCGGTCGGCAGGTGATGGCGTGGACGCTCGACGAGCCGTGGATGTGGGCCGAGGCCCAGGCGCTGGGGGTGGACGCCGTGATCACCAACCGCCCGGACCGGCTGCGCGGGTGGCTGGCCGCCCGGGCGGGGGAGCGCTGATGGCCCGCAGCATCCGCTACGACGTCTACGGCGGACCGGAGGTGCTCCGCCTGGTCGAGGGCCCGGACCCGGTGGCCGGTCCGGGTCAGCTGCGTGTCCGGGTGACGGCCGCCGGCCTGAACCCGGCCGACTGGAAGGCGTTCGGGGGCCTGTTCGCGCGCGGGCCGGCTCCGGACGGCTCCCGCGGCGTGGGGCACGACGTGTCGGGGGTGGTGGACCAGGTCGGTGCGGGGGTCGACCGGTTCGCGGTCGGCGACACCGTGTGCGCGCAGGTGCCCGAGGGTGCGCTGGCGGACGTGCTGGTGGTGGACGTGACCGACGCGGTGCTGCCGGTGCCCGAGGGGGTCGACCCGGTGGTGGCCGGGACGCTGCAGGTGGCGAGCCGGGCGGCGGTGGCCGGCCTCGCCGCAGTGGGCGTGGGACCCGGCGACGTGCTGCTGCTCAGTGCCGCCGCCGGCGGCGTGGGGCTGATCGCCGCCCAGCTGGCGGTGGACCTCGGCGTGCAGGTGGTCGGCGTGGCCGGCGAGGCGAACCACCCGCTGCTGCGCGACCTCGGCGTGGTGCCCGTGACGCACGGCGACGGGCTCGTCGACCGGGTGCGCGCCGCGGCACCGGGGCCGGTGACCGCCGTGCTGGACCTGCACGGGCCGGAGTACGTGACGGCCGGCATCGAGCTCGGCGTGCCGGTGGAGCGGATCGCCTCGATCGCCGCACCGCCGGACCGGCTCCAGGGCGCGGTGTCCACCGGGGGTGCGCACGCGACGTCGCAGGACGTGGCGCACGTGCTCGACCTGGTGGCCGCTGGACGGGTGCGCGTGCCGATCGCGGGCCGCTACTCGCTGGAGCTCGACGCGGTGCGCGAGGCGTACGCGCGGCTGCGCGACGGTCACGTGCAGGGCAAGCTCGTCGTCACGCCCGCGGCCTGACCCCCAGCTGCCGGGCCTGCGACGCCTGCAGCGCGCCGTGCAGCACGTGCGGCGGGATGTTCGGGTTGGCGATCGCCAGCATCGTCAGCCCGTGCACCTCGCCCCACAGCGCGAGCGCCTGGATGAACGGGTCGGTGTCGGTGGACAGCTTGCCCGCGAGCCGGCACCGCACCACGTTGTCGACCAGCTCCGCGAGGCCGTTGCTGGCGTCCGACTGCCGCTGCTCCCCGGCGACCGCCCAGCTCGGGCGGTCGAACAGCACGCGGTACTCGCCCGGGTTGGCCAGCCCCCATTCCAGGTAGGCGGTGCCGCGGGCGGCGAGCTCCTCGAGCGGGTCGGTGATGGTGCGGACCTGCAGCTGCAACCCGGACATGAACTCGCGCATCACGCCGTCGCAGACCTCGCTGAGCAGCTCGTCTTTGGTGGCGAAGTAGTGGTACAGCGACGGCGGCGTGCACGCCGCCCGTGCGCAGACACGCGCGATGCTGACGACGCGGGGGTCGCGGCCCTCGATCAGCAGCTGTCGCGTGGCCTCGAGGATGCGGCTCCGCAGCCCTCCGGAGTCCTGACCCGTGCCCACCACCCGAGCAGGGTAGCCGTGCGCACGGGCCCCTCCGACCCCATGCGGTCGCTCAGCGTGGCGGCGCCTCGAAGTGCACGGCCTTGTGCCTGGTCATCGCCGCGAGCAGGCGACGTGAAGGTGTGGTGACGGGCCGCGGCTCCACCCACCGGCCTCCGCGTCCGACGACGCGCTGTGCGTGGACGCCCCCTCCACGGCTGCGGTCCAGGCGGTGCACCTCGTCGCGGCGCACGCCCTTTGCGCTGCCCTCGGCGCGGTGCTGGCCCTGCGTGACGACCGGCCCGAGCTGGAGCCGGAACCGGCCCCGAACCGGCAGATCGGGATGAGGGCATGGCGCGACGCCCGCACGTGGTGGTGGTCGGCGACGTGATGCTGGACCGCGACGTCGACGGCACGGTGGAGCGCCTGTCCCCGGACGGACCCGCGCCGGTGCTCGACGTGACGGGTACCCGGGAGAGCCCCGGCGGTGCCGGTCTCGCGGCGCTGCTCTGCGCCGGCTCCGGTGCTCGTGCCACGCTGGTGGCACCGGTGGCCGTCGACGAGGCCGGTCACCGGCTCACCGCAGGGCTCACCGGCCGGGTGGACCTGCTCGCCCTGCCGCACCGGGGCGCGACTTGCACCAAGACCCGCGTCCGCAGCCAGGCGCAACCTGGGTCGTGACTCAGGCCCGCCCACAACTCACGGGGGCTGCGGCACCGGCGAGTCACCTCATCGAGAGCCGCGCGGGCACGCTCACCATCCCGGCCCTAGCCGACGTCGTCGCCCACGCCGCCGTGCTGACTTGCGGTGACACCGGCGTAGCCCACCTCGCGACGGCCCTCGGCACTCCGTCGGTCCTCCTCTTCGGCCCCACCCCGCCACAACTGGGGCCCGGCCATCGACGAGGACATCCACACAGTCCTTGGGCACGGCGACCCAACTCACCCGGGCGACCCCCACGACAACGGAATTGACCGCGCATTAGCGGACGTCAAGGCCTAAGAGGTGTAGCTCGGAATGCGTCTGTCGCCGATATCGGGCTTGAGCATGATCGGATTGCCGACCAGTTGCTAATCGTGCCCGCATGACGAACCGGGCCGCGGGTGCGGCCATCCACTCTGCTCGACCGATCTGCCCGTCGGCGAACATCACCGCCAGGTCGGTCAGGCGGCGATCGTCCTGCTCGATGCTGTCCGCCAGGGCGATCGCGCACGAGGGCTCCACACGAGCGGCACCAACAGGGACCGCCGAGCGCCTTTCTGAGCGAGCAGCACAGACGGGGCTCAGCATCCGGTCACGAACCGGAGGGCCTCAGTCGTCTTTGCCTTCGAGCGTTCTCTGGGCGCTGGCCTTCTGCGCTGCTCAGCCCCCCCAAGCAGGGCTACCGAATCGATCTCATGGGCCTTGGGTGGTCTGCCCGATCGCCTAACACCTACCACACGCCGCAGCGCGGGTCCCGCGACACGCAGGCTGCCGCGGGACCCGTTCGTCCTCGCCCGCTGCGCGGGCTCCGGGCGCTGCGTCCCTTGCCACCAGAAGCCCCTGGGTTGGTTCCGAGTTGTGTTGCTACTTCAAGTCAAGAGCGCCGCCTGCGGCGGCGCCCCGCGGCTAGCCTCTGCGTGTGGTCGCCGTCGCACGCCCGATACCCCAGTGGTCATACACTCTCGCCACTCCCTCCTTCGCGCAGGCTCAAGTGTTCGTCGAGCCCGCGGGCGCCAAATCACTTTGGCTACTTCTACAGCAGTACGCCGATGTGCCAGATAAGGGCCGACGGCTATTTCGCGGCACCCTGGCACAAAAGAACGAACGCTACCGGGAGTTCCGGAACTTCGTGCGACAAGCGCGCGCCTATTGGGACGCAGGCGAGCGAGTCAGCGGATCCGCATCGGCACTGCTCTACTACTACTGTTTTCTGAACTTGGCGAAGGCAGAAATACTGGCTCAATCAGCCGCGCCAATGCCGGTTAAGATCCGCCACGGACTCACGCACGATCCGCGTGGCACGGATTCCGTCCGAAGCGACCACCTAACGGTAAGGCCAGGGGTATTTCAAGAGCTCTTGAAAGCGCGCACGGGCTCCCGGCTTCCGGATGCGACTCGCATTCCAGTAATGAGCCTCCTATCACAGATCCCCGAGATAGGGATGGAGATGGACGAGTTTGGCCTGACGAGACCGCGGACAACGCCTGCGTATCACGTGGTGGCCCAGAATCCGGACGAGGCCTGGGTTCTGCTCGCACTTCCGGAAGGAGGGATGCACCAGAGGGAGCCCCTCCAGCGACTCCTGAATCGCCATTTTGACGACATCAGACTCGATAACTGGTGGAGCCTCTTCGCTCTGAGCGCCCGTGTATCTACAGCCGAACTCCGGATCTTGCAGTCCAAGAGGACCTTCTTCACAACAAGCGCATCTGGCCAGCGCAGCCCGGACGCTGACTCGGCAAGCCATTTCGCCCGCGACATCCTCGCTTCACACGCTTCCGATGCCATCGGATTCAACTGCGACCTCATGCTTTCGCACAGTCTTATGAAGTCGAAGCCCTTCGCAATGCCGCTCGGCCTGGCTCGTTACGCGGCGATGTTCTACATCTCGTCCCTCGTTCGATACAAGCCTTCAGCCCTTGATCCCGTGCGCAAGGGGCCCAGGCGTGGCTCATGGACTCATTCACGCGTGAAGTACCACTGAACCTCCTCGCCTCGGCACTCGGGGAAATCTCGAACACGACCATTGCGTTTGAACCGAACGGCTTTCGCCTCTAGGTGGCTCCTCCGGGTGGGTTGCTGCCTTGTCGCGTTGCCCGTTTGTGTCTCTCCACCTGTGATGTTGGTGGTGTCCGCCCCGTGCGTAGCGCGAGGTTGGTTGGTCGGGGCCGTCGCGATGCTCGACCTCGTGGCACACGGCGGCGGCCTCCGGAACGTCTGCTCCGGAGGCCGCCGCATCGATCAGTACCGAGCGATCACCTGGCTCACGGGAAGCTGACCACCTGGCTGGCCACGTCCTTGTTGGCGTTGCTGACCGGCCCGCCGGTGTCGTTCACCACGTGGTCGATGGTCCCCGGCCCGCTGAGGTTGATGGTCAGCAGGTCGTGCAGCCGCACGCCGTCGTTCACGGGCACCTCGAACGCGTGCGACACGTGGATGTCGGGGTTCACGTTCGTGTAGATGTAGCTGCCCATGCCGTAGCCCTCGAAGGTCCGAACCGAGTCGGCCACCTTGAACGCGGCATATCCCAGAACGCCGTCGTGCTGGTAGTCGGCCTGCGTCGGCGGGTCGTAGGGCAGCTCGTTCTGGAAGAAGAGCACCTTTCCGCCGTTGCCGTTCCAGATCACGTTGTACTTCTGGAAGTGCTCGACGAACAGGCCGGTCGCCGTGACGTCGTCACCATTCACCACCAGGCCGGTGTCCGAGGTGTTGACGGTCCAGCCCACCGAGCCGGGCACGCCGTGGTCGGCGCGCCACACCCACAGGTCGTCGAGGATCGCGTGGTCGGTGTTGACCTCGAGCGCCAGGTCAGCCTTGCCGACGTGCGGGCCGCCGATGCGGAAGAAGACGTCCTGCAGGGCGACGGGGTTGGACGCCCCGTCGTGCGGGCGGCCGTTGTTGCCGTTCTTCGAGCCGATCTGCACCAGCACCGGCGAGCTGACCGGGCCGGCGTCCACGGTGATCCCCGCGATGTCGATGCCGGGCACGTCGCCGGTGGTCAGCACGGTGTTGCCGTTGGTGGCGGTCAGCGTCGCCATGCCCAGGCCGAGCACCACGGTGTCGGGCCGCTTCACCTTGATGGGGGAGGCGACGTCGTAGACGCCGGGCGTCAGCAGCAGGTTCAGGCCCCGGGCGAGGGCGGCGTTGATGGTGGCGACGGAGTCCGACGGGGTCGCGACGAAGAACTTCGACAGCGGGATCGACGTCCCCGGCGTGTGCCCGTTGGCCCACGTCGTGCCGACGGAGTCGTGCTGCACGGACGGCACGAAGACGTTCCAGCTGCCCGCGGTGTCGGTGTAGACGTACGGCTTCTCCTTGCTCACCGGCGTCTGCGTCAGCGTGGTGTACGCGGCGCCGTTGCCGAAGTCCTGCGCGGGGGCGTTGACGTCACCGGAGAACACCTGGTTCCACACGTAGTTGGTCCAGCCGCCGCCCAGGTTGGTGTTGCGCACGTAGAACTGCTGCTGGGAGCCGTTGAGCGCGCCGCCCTCCAGGAACGAGTCGGCGACGAAGCCGCCGGACGCGTAGTTGGGGCTCTCGCAGTACGGCATGAAGGTGGTGAAGTCCTTCACGTCGACGCGCCGCATGGGTGCGGCCTGCGAGACGGCCCACATCTCGTTGCCGGTGTGGCAGCCGTCGGAGGTGGGCACCACGTGGATGGTCAGGTTGGAGACGGACCGCCAGAAGATGTCCAGCGAGCCGCTGCCGTTCTTGCCGATGGCGGTGACGCCGCCGTTGATGGTGACGGCCGACGGGTCCTGGCCCAGGCCGGCCACCTCGGTGTAGTAGCCGACCGGGATGTCCAGCGGGTCGGTCGCCGAGCCGTAGGTGCCGGGCTCGAACAGCAGGGCGTACCGGCCGGTGCCCATCTCGCTGTCGGACTGCTGGGCGTAGATCGCGTCCACGCGGGCCCGGATGTCCGCCGTCGACATCGACGGCGTGAAGACGACGACGTTCGCCCCGAGGTCTGTCGCGCTGCCGCCCTGGTGCGGGTCGGCCGCGACTGCCGGCGCCGCGGCCAGTCCGGTGCTCAGCGCCAGACCGAGGAACGTCACCCCCACGACTGCGACTCGGCGCCTGGGAGCGCTCTCTTGACGCAGGTTCTCACCACGTGATCGCACGTGCGACCGCCTTTCCGGCTGGTAAGTAGCAACCATCTGCATTGATGGTGCCGCGGCGCGCGAAGCGCCTCGTGCCAGTATCAGAAAGGCCTCGACCGGTGTCAACGGAAGCGCTCCCATGAGGGAGTCACGTCAAATCGGCCGACGATTAGTTCGCCGGACTGGCAATTCAGGCGGTGCGGCTCAGCGCGGTGGTCAACCAAGGAAGCTGTCCAGGCAGACCTCCTCGATCGGCCGACCCGACGACCACCGCACCCCACGACCGCCGGGCGGCCGGGGGACCCGCAGACCCGTCCGGCCGCCGCGCAGTCAGAACACGGGCTTGCCGCCGGTGACGCCCAGCACCGTCCCGGACACGTACGACCCGGTGGAGTCCGCCGCCAGGAACACGTACGCCGGCGCCACCTCGGCCGGCATCCCGGCCCTGCCGAGCGGGGTGTCGCTGCCGAACTTCTCCAGCTTCTCGACGGGCTGCGTCGCCGGCTGCAGAGGCGTCCAGATGGGCCCGGGGGCCACCGCGTTCACGCGGATGCCCTTCGGGCCGACCTCCGCCGCGAGGTTCACCGTGAAGTTGGTGATGGCGGCCTTGGTCGAGGCGTAGTCCAGCAGCGACGTCGACGGCTGGTACGCCTGGATCGACGTCGTGTTGATGATCGAGGCGCCGCTGCCCAGGTGCTCCAGAGCCGTCTGCGTCACCCAGAACATCGCGTAGAGGTTGGTCCGCATCGTGCGGTCCAGGTCCTCCGTGGTGATGTCGGCCATCGACTCGCGGCGCGCCATCTGGAACCCGGCGTTGTTCACCAGGATGTCCAGCCCGCCCAGGCCCTCGACGGCGTCGCGCACCGACTCGCGCGCCTGCTGCTCGTCCATGAGGTCCGCCGGCACCAGCACGCACGTGCGGCCGGCCTTCTGCACCCAGTCGCGGGTCTCCTCGGCGTCCTTCTGCTCCTCGGGCAGGTACCCGATCGCCACGTCGGCACCCTCGCGGGCGAAGGCAATCGCTACGGCCCGCCCGATGCCGGAGTCGCCGCCGGTGATGAAGGCCCGCTTGCCGACCAGCTTGTCCGAGCCGGTGTAGCTCTGCTCGCCGTGGTCCGGGTCGGGGACCATCGGGTCGGTGTGGCCCGGCGGCTGCTGCTGCTGTGCGGGGAAGCCCTCAGCCATCGTCCGACACCCCCTCGCGCAGGTCCCGCGGGTTCAGGTTGTTCGGGTCCGCATCGGTGTCCTCGTACTCGCCCGACGACTCGTCGCGAGCCGCCGCGCCGGAGCGCGGGTTCAGCGTGCCGGGGTCGGCGTCGGTGTCGTCAGGGCCGCGCGTCGAGCCCGGGTCTGCGGAGGTGGTCATGCCTCCACCATCACTCGGCCCGCAGGTCCCCGCATCTGGGGACGAGGGCCCGCGCCAGCACCTCGGGCGGCCCGTGCGAACCGTCAGAAGGCGTCCCCGCAGACCCCGGGCGCCGGCGGTCCGAATCGTTCCGGATGCGAACCTGTGAAAGCCGGGTGACGATCTTTCCCAGGTGGCTTACCGCCGCCGTCCGCTCAGCGAAGGGAGCTGTCCCATGGCTCTGTGGCTCATTCTCATCATCGTCGGCGTCGTGATGATCGTCCTCGGCGTCGCAGTCACCGCAGCGAAGATCCTGCTGTGGATCGGAATCGCCCTGCTGGTCATCAGCCTGATCGGTTGGCTGGTGGGTCGCGGTCGCTCGACCGTGTAAGCCGGTAGGCCCAATGTGGCGCGCCAGGGGGCGCGACTGCAGAAGGGCGGCGGTGGAGACGTGAACACGTCCCGCCGCCGCCCTTTCACTTGTGCGCGTGCTCACAATGTGGGCGCGCGTCTTTCCCGCGGCCCGCTCGACCGGTTCAGGCGACCGGCGCCGAGCCCTCCCACCCGCGCGGGGTGATGTCGGGCCGGTTCGCGTTCCAGTCGGTGGCCAGCAGCGGCGACGAGATCAGCATGTCCGCCGTGGCGACGTTGCAGGCCATCGGCACGTTCCACACGGCGCCGATGCGCAGCAGCGCCTTGACGTCGGGGTCGTGCGGCTGCGGCTCCAGCGGGTCCCAGAAGAAGACGAGCATGTCGATGGCGCCCTCGGCGATCTTGGCGCCGATCTGCTGGTCGCCACCCACCGGGCCGGACAGCAGCCGGGTCACCGGCAGCCCCAGCTCGAACTCGAGCATGGTGCCCGTGGTGCCGGTGGCGTAGAGGTGGTGGTGGGACAGCGTGCCGCGGTTGAACTCCGCCCAGCGCAGCAGCTCCACCTTCTTGTTGTCGTGGGCAACCAGGGCGATGTTGTGCGCGTACCCGGCCATCGTCGTCCTCCTTCGCGTCGCTCCGACCGCCCGCGGGCCGTCCGTCCGTGCGGGCGTGGCCCAACCTAGCGGGCGGGTCGCGGGCCGTCCCCGGTCGCCCCTTCCACGGGTTGCCACGCGATACTGCTCGGTGGCCGGTGCCGGTCGGCACTGCGACGGGTTGCGGAAGGGCTGAGATGAGCGACGAGGGTCTGCGGCTGGCCGTGGAGAAGATGCGTGCGGCTGGCGTCGCACCCGCGGCGGTCGAGGTGTTCGCCGGGTACTACCGCGACCTCGAGGCAGGGGCGACGGGCCTGATCCGCGAGGACGACATCACCCCGCTCCTGGACCCGCCGAGCCTGGACGCCGTCGAGGTGCCGCCGACGGACGCCCGTGACGCCCTGGCCCGCACCGCGATCATCAAGCTCAACGGCGGCCTGGGCACCTCGATGGGCATGGACCGCGCCAAGTCGCTGCTGCCGGTGCGCGAGGGGCTGAGCTTCCTCGACGTGATCGCCCGGCAGGTGCGCACCGCCCGGACCCGGTACGGCGCCCGCCTGCCGCTGATCCTGATGAACTCGTTCCGCACCCAGCAGGACAGCCTGGACGCGCTCGCGGCCTACCCGGACCTCAAGGTGGGCGAGCTGCCGCTCGACTTCCTGCAGAACCGCGAGCCCAAGCTGCGGGCCGACGACCTGACGCCCGTCTCGTGGCCCGCCGACCCGTCGCTCGAGTGGTGCCCGCCCGGCCACGGCGACCTGTACACGGCGATCGAGGCGTCCGGCGTCCTCGACGCCCTGCTCGACGCCGGTTTCGCCTACGCCTCCGTCTCCAACTCCGACAACCTCGGTGCCGCGCCGGACCCGCGCATCGCCGGCTGGTTCGCCGAGTCGGGCGCCCCCTATGCCGCCGAGCTGTGCCGGCGCACCGCCGCCGACCGCAAGGGCGGCCACCTGGCGATCCGCCGCTCCGACGGCCGGCTGGTGCTGCGCGACACCGCCCAGACGGCGCCGGAGGAGATGGACTACTTCACCGACGAGCACCGGCACCCGTACTTCCACACCAACAACCTGTGGTTCGACCTGGCGGCGCTGCGTCGCACGCTCAACGAGCGGCACGGGGTGCTCGGCCTGCCGATGATCCGCAACTCCAAGACGGTGGACCCGACGGACCCGTCGTCCCCGCAGGTGATCCAGGTCGAGTCCGCCATGGGCGCCGCGATCGAGGTGTTCGAGGGCGCCACCGCCATCGTCGTCCCGCGTTCCCGCTTCCTGCCGGTGAAGACGACCAACGACCTGCTGCTGCTGCGGTCCGACGCCTACCAGCTGTCCGAGACGGCGACGCTCGACCTGGTCACCGAGCCGGCACCGCTGGTCGACCTCGACTCGAAGCACTACAAGACGATCACCGCGTTCGACGCCCACTTCCCGGCCGGTGCGCCGTCCCTGCGCGACGCGCGGTCCCTGACGGTGCACGGCGACTGGACGTTCGCCCGCGGCGTCGTCGCCACCGGCGACGTCACGCTGGCCGACGAGGGCGCCCCGCGGTACGTGCCGGAGGGCACCCACCTCGGCGGCTGACACTCGGTACCCCTAGGGGTATACGGTGAGGATCGTGGCGACCGTCGACCTCACCGCTGACACGTTCCAGCCCACCGTCGACGCCGAGGGCATCGTCCTCGTCGACTGCTGGGCCTCCTGGTGCGCACCGTGCCGCATGTTCGCACCCGTGTTCAGCAAGGCCTCCGAGAAGAACCCGGACATCACGTTCGCGAAGCTGGACACCGAGGCCGAGCACGCGCTCGCCGGTCGTCTGGGCATCAGCGCGATCCCCACGCTGATGATCTACCGCGACGGCGTGCTGCTGTTCGAGGACGCGGGCGCGCTGCCCGGTCCGGCCCTCGACGACCTGATCGCCCAGGCGCGCGCGCTCGACATGGACGAGGTGCGCCGGAAGGCGGCCGAGCAGGCCCACTGACGTCCGTCCGGTGACGAGGCCCCGGGCCGCACAGCGGCACCGGGGCCCCGTGCTGCCCTAGGTCCGAAGTCCGACGACCTCGGCAGCGGCCCGCCGTACCGTCGCAGCAGAACCCGAACCGGCACCGGAGCCGGTCCGGAAACAGGCGACGGCGGGCAGCGCGACGACGCGGTGCACGCAGGTCCTGGCCAACGGAGGTCACGGCATGCGCGAGCTCTCGGACGACGACCGCATCACCATCACGGTCAACGGGCGCGAGACCCAGGTGTTCGGCGGGCTGACCATCCTGCAGGCCCTGGACAAGGAGAACATCGAGGTCCCGTCGCTCTGCCACGACATCCGCCTCAAGCGGTCCAACGGCAGCTGCGGCCTGTGCGTCGTCGAGGTGGGGGAGACCAACCCCCGCGACGTGAAGGCCTGCCTGACGCCCGTGCGTCCCGGCATGGTGATCACCACGCACACCCCGCGCCTCGAGGCGTACCGGAAGGTCCGGCTCCAGCAGCTGCTGTGCGACCACAACGCCGACTGCGTCGCCCCGTGCGTGCAGACCTGTCCGGCGAACGTGGACATCCAGACGTACCTGGCGCACGTCGCCGACGGCAACTACGAGGCCGCCGTCCGGGTGATCAAGGACCGCAACCCGTTCCCGTCGGTGTGCGGCCGCGTGTGCCCCCACCCCTGCGAGGCCGAGTGCCGCCGCAGCCTGGTGGACGAGCCCGTCGCGATCAACAACGTCAAGCGGTTCGCCGCCGACTGGGACATGAGCCGCAGCCTGCCGTGGGTGCCGCGGGTCGCCGAGCCGACCGGCAAGCGGATCGCCGTCATCGGCGCCGGTCCGTCGGGCCTGTCCGCCGCGTACTACGCGGCGATCGCGGGCCACGCGGTCACCGTGTTCGAGAAGCAGGACCGGGCCGGCGGCATGATGCGCTACGGCATCCCGGAGTACCGCCTGCCCAAGCGCACGCTCGACCGTGAGATCGGCGTGATCGAGGCGCTGGGCGTCAGCATCGTCACCGGCAAGGCGCTGGGCGCCCAGCTGCTGCTGGAGGACCTCAAGCGCGACTTCGACGCGGTGTACCTGGCCATCGGCTCGTGGCGGGCCACCCCGCTGCGCCTGGACGGCGAGAACCTCGACGGGGTCTGGCTCGGCATCCAGTACCTCGAGGAGCTCACCAAGGGCGTCGACGTGCCGCTGGGCCGCACCGTCGTGGTGATCGGCGGCGGCAACACCGCGATCGACTGCGCCCGCACCGCACTGCGTGCCGGTGCCGAGAAGGTGCGGCTGCTCTACCGGCGCACCCGGGACGAGATGCCGGCCGAGGCGGCGGAGGTCGAGGCGGCGATCGACGAGGGCGTCGAGATGACGTTCCTCGCCGCACCGACCCGCATCACGGCCGCCGGTGGGGTCAAGCAGCTGCACTGCCTGCGCATGGAGCTCGGCGAGCCGGACCGTTCCGGCCGGCGCCGTCCCGTGCCGGTCGAGGGCAGCGACACGATCATCGAGGCCGACACCGTGATCGGTGCCATCGGCCAGAGCACCGACACCGGCTTCCTCTACAACGACCTGCCGGTGCGCCTGAACGCCTGGGGCGACATCGACATCGACGGCCGCACCATGGAGTCGTCCGAGTCGAAGATCTTCGCCGGCGGCGACTGCGCCACCGGCCCCGCCACGGTGATCCAGGCCGTCGCCGCCGGTCGGCGTGCCGCCACCGCGATCGACGAGTTCCTCACCCGGGGCTACGTGCGCCCCAGCCAGGACGACTACTCCTGCAGCCGCGGCTCGCTCGAGGACCTGCCGCGCGACGAGTTCGAGGTCCGTGAGCGCCGCGTGCGCGTGCACCCCGACGAGCTGCCGGTGGCCAGCCGCGTCCGCACCTTCGAGGAGGTCGAGCAGACCCTCACCGAGGAGCAGGCCCGTGCCGAGGCGGCGCGCTGCCTGAGCTGCGGCTGCGGCAAGCAGAACGACTGCGACCTGCGCCGTCAGGCGACCGCCCACTCCGTCACGTTCGCCGCGCCGTTGCACGTGCGGCCCTACGAACCGGTGGTGCGCGACCACCCGTTCATCGTCCGGGACAACAACAAGTGCATCAGCTGCGGCCGCTGCGTCGCCGCCTGCGCCGAGATCGAGGGCCCCGGCGTTCTGGCGTTCCAGTTCGAGAACGGACGACTGACCGTCGGCACCCACAACGGGCTGCCGCTGAACCAGACGGACTGCGTGTCCTGCGGCCAGTGCGTGCGGGCGTGCCCGTGCGGCGCCCTGGACTACGTGCGCGAGCGCGGCGGGGTGTTCACGGCGATCAACGACCCGACCAAGACGGTGGTCGGCTTCGTCGCCCCCGCCGTCCGCAGCGTCATCGCCGCCGAGTTCGGCATCCCGTTCGACCAGGCGTCGGCGTTCATCGCCGGGATGATGCGCAAGATCGGCTTCGACAAGGCGTTCGACTTCGCCTTCGCCGCCGACCTCACGATCATGGAGGAGACCACCGAGCTGCTCGGTCGGCTCACCGGCGGCGGCGTCACCCCGCTGTTCACGTCGTGCTGCCCGGGCTGGGTGAACCTGGTCGAGCGGCGCTGGCCGGAGATGATCCCGCATCTGTCCAGCTGCAAGTCCCCGCAGCAGATGATGGGCGCGACGGTGAAGCGGCACTACGCGTTCCGCGCCGGGATCGACCTGGACGACCTCTACGTCGTCTCGATCGTGCCGTGCCTGGCCAAGAAGTACGAGGCCGCGCGTCCGGAGTTCGCCCCCGAGGGCATCCGCGACGTGGACGCCGTGCTGACCACCACGGAGTTCCTCGAGATGGCCAAGATGCTCCGGCTGGAGAAGCAGGACATCGTCCCGGGCGAGTTCGACGCGCCGTACTCCCTGGTCAGCGGCGCCGGCGTGCTGTTCGGCGCGTCTGGCGGCGTCGCCGAGGCGGCCCTGCGGATGGCCGTGGAGAAGCTGACCGGCGAACCGCTGGTGGAGGGCCTGGAGTTCGAGGAGGTCCGCGGGTTCGAGGGCTTCAAGGAGGCCACCGTGCAGGCCGGCGACGCCACCGTGCGCGTCGCGGTGATCAGCGGCCTGAACAACGCCGAACCGCTGGTCCGCCGCATCGTCGCGGGAGAGGACACCGGCTACGACATGGTCGAGGTCATGGCCTGCCCGGGCGGCTGCATCAACGGCGCCGGGCACCCGGTCCCGTCCGAGGTCGGCGTGATGGCGGCCCGGCAGCAGGTGCTGGTGAACATCGACCAGACGTCCCGCTACCGCAAGTCGCAGGAGAACCCGGACGTGCTGCGCCTGTACGAGGAGACCTACGGCGAACCGAACTCCCCGGCGGCGCACCACGCGCTGCACACCACCTACGAACCGTTCCGGCGCGAGCCGGTGACCACCCCGACCCGGAAGGGCTGAGGCCATGCGCCGCACGTCGCTCATCGTCCCGCTGCTCGCCGTCGCCGCGCTGCTCGCCGGCTGTGCCGGCGGCACCCAGGCGGCGGCCTCCACCCCGGCCACCACGGTGGCCTCGGCGTCGGCGACGCCGGCGGAGCGCACCACCGTCCGGATCGCCTCGCTCAAGGGCCCCACCACCATGGGCCTGGTCAAGCTGATGAGCGACGCGACCGCCGGCACCACCGCCGAGGACTACAAGGTCACCATGTACAGCACCCCGGACCAGGTGGTGCCGCTGGTGGCGCAGGGGTCGGTGGACGTCGCGCTGCTGCCGTCGAACCTGGCGGCGGTGCTCTACGCCAAGACGAAGGGCGCCGTCCAGGTCGCGGCGGTGAACACGCTCGGCGTGCTGGACGTGGTGGAGAACGGGACGGCGGTGCACGGCCTGGCCGACCTGCGGGGCAAGACCGTGGTGACGTCCGGCAAGGGTGCCTCGCCGGAGTACGTGCTGGACTACCTGCTGCGGCAGGACGGTCTGGTCCCGGGCACCGACGTGAAGGTCGACTACCGGTCGGAGCCGACCGAGGTGGCCGCGGTGCTGGCCGCCACGCCGGGCGCCGTCGGGATGCTGCCGCAGCCCTTCGCCACGGTGCTGACGTCGAGCCACCCGGGCATCCGCACCGTGGTGCAGCTGTCCGACGAGTGGAACAAGGTCACCAGCGGCACGTCGCAGCTGGTCACGGGCGTCCTGGTGGTCCGCAAGGCGTTCGCCACCGAGCACGCCGCGGCGCTCAAGCAGTTCCTGGACGACTACAAGCTGTCCACCACGTTCACCAACGAGCACCCCGACCAGGCGGCGCCGCTGATCGTGCAGGCCGGCATCGTGCCGTCCGCCCCGGTGGCGGTCGCCGCGATCCCCGCCAGCCACGTCGTCGACCTGGAAGGTGTCGACCTGCGCAACGCGCTGAGCGGCTACCTCAAGGTCCTGTTCGACGCCGACCCCGCCTCGGTGGGCGGCGCGCTGCCGGGTGATGACTTCTACTACCAGCGCTGAGCGGCCGGTCGCAGCGCGCCCCCGGCGGTCCGGGCGCGCGCTGCGCACCGTCGGCGTGCTGGTGTTCTGGCTCGCCGTGTGGCAGCTGGTCGCCCAGGCGGTGGGCCAGCAGATCGTGCTGGCCTCACCGGTCGAGGTGGTGGGCCGGCTGGCCGAGCTGGTGCGGACCACGGGGTTCTGGACGACGGCCGGGCACTCGCTGCTGCGGATCGGCGCGGGCTTCGCGATCGGGGCGCTGGTCGCGGTGTGCCTCGCGGCGGTCGCGGCGGCGATGCCCCTGGTCGCGGCGCTGCTCGCACCGCTGATCAGCACCGTGCGGGCCACGCCGGTGGTCAGCTTCATCATCCTGGTGATCCTGGTGACGGGCACCGGGCGGCTGGCGCTGGTGATCTCGGCGCTGATGGTGGTGCCGGTGGTCTACACCAACACCCTCGAGGGGATCGCCCACCGGGACACCGCGCTGCTGGAGATGGCGACGGTGTACCGGGTGCCCCGGCTGCGGCGCGTACGGGCTATCGACGTGCCGGCCGTGCTGCCGTTCGTGGTCGCCGGCTGCGAGACGGGCGTCGGCCTGGCGTGGAAGAGCGGCATCGCCGCCGAGGTGATCGGGCTGCCGACGGGCAGCATCGGCGAGCGGATGTACCAGGCGAAGATCTTCCTCTCGACCCCGGACCTGTTCGCCTGGACGCTGGTGGTCGTGGCGCTGAGCGTCGCCTTCGAGCGGCTGGTGCGGCTGGGGCTGACCGCCGCGCAGCGGCGCTGGGGTGGTGCGGCGTGAGCGGGACCGGCGGGATCGGGCTCCGCGGCGTGACGCGGCGGTTCGGCGAGCACGTGGTGCTCGACGGGCTGGACCTGTCGCTGACGCCCGGCGGGGTGACGGCCCTGATGGGGCCCAACGGGTCGGGCAAGACGACCGTCGCCCGGCTGCTGCTGGGGCTGGACCGACCGGACGGCGGGGCGGTGGAGGGTCTGGACGGTCGGCCGCGGTCGGCGGTGTTCCAGGAGGACCGGCTGTGCCCGCAGCTGTCGGCGGTGGACAACGTGCGGCTGGTGCTGGGGCGGGGGGCGGACCGCGGTGCGGTGCTCGAGGCGCTCGCGGCGGTGGGGCTCGACGACGCGACGGTGCACGCACCCGTGCGCGAGCTGTCAGGCGGTCAGCGCCGGCGGGTCGCGATCGTGCGGGCCGTGCTCGCCGACGCCGAGCTGGTGGTGCTGGACGAGCCGTTCACCGGCCTGGACCAGGCCGTGAAGCCGGTGACCATGGCGTGGGTCCGCGACCGGTGCGCCGGGCGGACCGTGCTGCTGGTGACGCACGACGAGCGCGAGGCGGCATGGTTCGAGGCGCGGGTGGTGCACCTGGAGGGTTCCGTCGGATCGGTGTCCGCCGCGCGCGGCTGATCGGACCGCCGGCCGCTGCGCGTCATCCGTCGGCTGCGTCGTCATACGCCCCGGGGTACCGTGCCACACGCCTCGCGGAGTGCGTGGCATCACCGATCGAGGGGTCGTGCCGATGTCCGGAGTCGTGCTGCACCTGTCCGAGGGCTCGCCGGACAAGCACCGTGCCGTGCTGCGCAACGCGCTGAACCTGCTGCGCGAGCTGGAGCCCGGCACGCCGGTGGAGGTGGTGGTGCACGGGGAGGCGGCGCGGCTGGGCCTGCCGGGGCAGGAGACGGCGCCTGCGCTCGCGGAGGCGTTCGAGGCGGGCATCGGGCTCGCGGTGTGCCGCAACTCGCTGCGCAGCATGGGGCTGGACGACGACGCGGTGACGCCCGGTGCCGTGGTGGTCCCGTCGGGGGTGGCGCACCTGGTGGCCCGGCAGCGGCAGGGCTGGGCGTACCTGCGGCCCTGACGCGCGGCGGGGTCGGCGGCGGGGTCAGTAACCCCTGCCGCCGTGGGTGAAGAACCACAGCGACGACGTGAGCCACAGGCCGACGAACGCGAGCACCAGCGAGCCGCCGAGCCAGGGGATCAGCCAGCCCGGCGGGCGTCGCAGGCGCAGCGCGAGCATCTTCGCCACGAACACGCCGTAGAGCAGGCACCCGAGCACCGAGTGCACCAGCACCCGCGCGCTGTACGTGCCGAAGCCGAGCGACCACGCGCACTGGAACGCCACCGGCAGGGTCAGCAGCACGGCGAGCGCGCCGCCCGACCGGTGCAGCCGGTGCACCCAGACCGGTGCCGGCTCGGCTCGCTGTCCTGACGAGGCTCGTTGTCCTGACGAGCCCCGCTGCCGACCACCGAGCCGGCCGTAGAGGCGCAGGGCGCTGAGCACCTGACCCGCGGCCAGCACCAGCGCGGCGGTGGTCAGCCACGCCTTCATGTGCACCAGGTCGGTGAACCCGAGCGTCGTCAGCGTCCGGCCGGTCGGCACGTGCAGGCGGGCGTAGAGGCCCAGCGCCGACGACACGGCGGCGCCGGCGACGAGGGTGCCGAGCAGCGCCCGCGTCGCGCCACGGCTCGGCGCACCCGTCGTCGCGACCCCGCGGCGGCCCGGTGCGTCGGTCGTCGCCGCGGCGCGGCCCGGCGCGCGTCTCGTCGTCACCGCCGCGGCGTCACTTGGTGGTGATCGGCGTGCCCTGCGGGCTGACCACCCACCACACGCCTTGCACACCCTGGCCGCTCGTCTGGCCGGGCGCGGAGTCCTGGGCCCAGTAGTACAACGGCATGCCCTTGTACGAGACCTGCGTCTTGCCGTCGGGCCGCGTCAGCGTGCCGAGCATCGAGGCGTCGACGCCCGTGCCGGCCGTGGGGGTGCCGAGGAGCGGGGGCCATACGGCGAGGCAGCCGCCGGTGCACGTCGACGTGCCCGGCGAGTCCTTGGTGAACAGGTAGAGGGTGCGGCCGCTGCCGTCCACCAGGATGGTGCCGAGGCTCGAGCTCGCCGTCATCACCGTCGCCGCGGCGGCGGAGGCGGACCCACCGGCCGCCGGTGCGCTCGACGAGGACCCGCCCGAGGCAGCGCCGCCGCCGTACGCGCCGGCACCGCCGCCGGAACCACCTCCGGAGGTCGAACCACTGCCGGTGCTCGAGCTCCCGCAGGCGGCCAGCGTCGCCGTCAGCAGCAGGCTCGCCCCGAGCGTCCAGACGCGGGATCGTGCAGTCATGGCTCCTCCAGGTGGTCGCAGCGGGCCGCCCCTCGGTGGGTGGCCGTCGAGGGTGATACGTGCGCCGTGGGCCCGGGGATTGCGCCGCGGGGCCGCCGCCGTCCCTCCCGCCGCAATCCCTCCCGCCGCAATCCCTCCCGCCGCAATCCCTCGAGGCCCCGGCGACGTACCAGAGGACGTGCAGCTCTTCTCCGGTGCCGACCGCACGGCGGACGCCGCGCTGGTCGCCGGTCTCGCGGTGGACGACGACGCCGCCGCCGTCGCGTTCGTGCGGCGCTTCCAGTCCGCCGTGTTCGGCCTGGCCGTGTCGATCACCCACGACCCGGGGCTCGCGCAGGACGTCAGCCAGGAGGTCTTCGTCCGGGCCTGGCGGGCCGCCGGCACCTACGACGTGCGGCGCGGCTCGGTGCTGACCTGGCTGTTGACCATCACCCGCAACGCGGCGATCGACGCGATGCGGGCCCGCCGGCCGATGCCCGTCGACGGCGCGGTGCTCGAGGAGATGATCACGGCGACCTTGCAGGTGCCCGGGCCGGAGGACGAGGTGGTGCGCTCCACCGAGCGGGACGCCGCCGTCGCGCGGCTGCGGGCGCTGCCGCCCGAGCAGGCGCGTGCCGTGGTGCTCGCCGTGATCGGCGGGCGGACGGCCAACGAGATCAGCGTGTCCGAGGGCATCCCCCTCGGCACGGCGAAGACGCGCATCCGGACCGGCCTGCGTCGGGTGCGCGAGGCGATGGAGGCGGACCGTGACTGAGCAGCAGCCGCACCTGGGTGACGAGGCGCTGACGGACCTCGCCCTCGGGCAGGTCGACGAGCGGCTCCGGGACGGCCTGACGCGCCACCTCGGCGGGTGCGAGACGTGCCGCAGCCGGTACGCGGAGATCGCCGATGCCGTGGAGCACGTGCTGGTCGCCGCGCCGCGGGTCGAGCCGCCGGCCGGGTTCTCGCAGCGGGTGCTGGTGGCGACCGGGCTCGGCGGCAGCGTGCAGACCATGCGACCCGCGCGGGTCCGCCGGCATCACGGCCCCTCGCGGCGGACCGCGCTGCTGGTCGCTGCCGCGCTGGTGGTGGGCATCGGCGTCGGCGCCGCCGGCTCGGCGGTGGTCGGACGGGGGACGAGCACGCAGCAGGTGGCGGTCGGCGCCCCGCTGCGGACGGCCGCGGGCGATGCCGTCGGGTCGGTGCAGCGCAGCTGGTCGGACGCCGGGCAGGTGCTGGTCGTCAGCGTGAGCGGCGGCCGCGCGGGAGAGCGGTACTCGTGCTGGCTGGTGCTCGCCGACGGCTCGCGGCAGGCGGCCGGCACGTGGGCGCTCGACGGGTCCGGCGGCGGGAGCTGGGTGGTGCCGTGGCCGCCGACGGGCCAGGTGAGGTCGGTGGAGATGGTGTCCGACTCCGGGGTGCGCTGGGCGACCGCGCAGGTCTAGGGGCCGCAGGTGCAGGACGTAGCCTGTGCCCGCCACGACCGGCACTGGACGGCCACGACGCAGGCGTAGGACGGCCCGGCAGCGGTCAGACCTTGCGAGGCACGCGCCCGGTCAGCGTGAACAGCCGGCACATGAACCGGTGCCCCGGGTCGGACGCCGCGCCGTACATCAGCGGGCAGCCGCCGTCGATCACCGTGATGCCGTGCGACCGCCCCAGTGCCGTCGCGGTGGCCGAGACGCTGCCCTTGTCCACCGACCGGTGCATCCACACGTGCCCGACGCCGGCGTCCATCGCCTGCTGCATGGTCTCGTCCGCGTGGTCCGGACCCGTGGCGATCACCACCGCGTCAACCCCGCCCGGCACCGAGGCTAGGTCCGGGTAGCAGGGGTCACCCTCCACCGTGGTGGCGTTCGGGTTGACCGCGACGACCTCGTAGCCCTTGTCGCGCAACGTCTTGTAGACGACGTTCGCGCCGTGGCTGGCCGGCGTCCGCGACACCCCGGTCACCGCGATGCGGCGCTGGGAGAGGAACTCGGCGGCGGCGTCGGCGGTCTTCATCGTGCGCTCCTCGGCAGGGTTCGACGCTGCTGGTGCAGCGGGTTCCCGACCAGCGGACCGCCGGGGCCGGCTCGCGTCCAGGGCCGAAGGGCCCGGTGGGGACCTTCGGTCCGTGGTGCTGACGAGTGCGCGGTGGGACGCTCGAACCAGACAGTGGCCCCGCGGCGGGCCCCGTCGCAGGGCCCGGGGTCGCTGCAGGAGCGCGCCATGTCGACGCTGACGAGGCCCTCGTCGTTCCCCTTCCTCGCGGCCGGTGCGGTGGTCGCCGTCGTCGGCGCGCTGCTGGCCGGGTGCCAGAACCAGACCGCCGGTCCCGGTTCGTCGCCGTCGACCGTCCCGGCTCCCACCGTCACGACGTCCCCCTCGACGCCGAGCATCCCGCCGAGCCCCACGCCGACATCCACGCCGACCGTCACCGCGGCTGACGTGCCCGTCTACTTCATGATCGACACCCGCACGGGCCTGCGGCTGATCCCCGAGCGGCACGACCTCACCGGTGAGCCGGTGCGCAGCGCCGTCGAGCGGATGATCGCCGGACCGGACGACCCGGACTACACCAGCCCGTGGAACAAGGCGACCACCGTGCTCGGGGTCACGCCCGGTGACCCCACCGTCGTCGACCTCAGCGCCGACGCCCGGACCGCGTCGATCGGCTCGGCGGGGGCGGCGCTGATGATCCAGCAGCTGGTGCACACGGTGACGGCGGCGACCGGCAACCCGTCCGGCTCGGTGCTGCTGACCATCGCCGGTCAGCCCGCCGGCGAGCTGTGGGGTGCCGTGGCGTGGACCAGCCCGCAGGTGCGGGAGCCGGCGCTCGACGTGCAGGCCTGGGTGCAGATCGACACGCCGCGGCAGGGTGCGACGACGACGTCGCCCGTGACGGTCAGCGGTCAGGCGGCCGTGTTCGAGGCGACCCTGCCGTGGCAGGTGCTCGGCGCGACGGGCGCGGTGGTGCAGCAGGGCGTGGCGCACACGGCCGAGGGCCAGACGTTCGCGCCGTACTCGTTCACCGTCCAGCTTCCGCCGGGGACGTACACGGTGGTGGCCACGGAGGACGACCCGTCCGGTGGCGAGGCGCCGGGGCCGCGGATGAGCGACAGCAAGGCGTTCACGGTGCACTGACCGGTGGCGTCGCCGCCCGTCGGCCCCGGCGCACCCGGTGGGTGACGGCGGCGACGGCCGCCACCAGGAGCGGGATCGCCAGACCGCGTCCGGCGTAGGGCACGGCGAGCAGCAGCAGGACCAGCGCGAGCACCGCGACCAGGCGGCGCGCGCCGGTCAGCAGGCGGACGGCCGCCGCCGACGCCACCAGGTACGTGGCCAGCACCAGCACCGAAGGGATCACCACGATGCCGTCGGTGCCCCAGCCGAGCAGCGCGGCACCGACGAGGCCGACGGCGCCGATGGCGGACACCGTGAGCACCGCGGTGACCGGTGCGCCGTGCCGGTTGCGCCGGGCGAGCGCGGCCGGTGCCCACCCGTCGCGTCCGAGGGCGTACCCGAGGCGCGACACCGACGCGACGTAGGCGTTGGTGGTGCCGACGCAGATCACCACGGCGGCGACCGCGACGACGTGCAGCGCCGACAGGCCCAGGCCCCGCTGCACGACGGTGCCGAGGGCGATGCGGTCGAGCGCGGGCGTGCCGTAGGCGCGGGTGCCGACGACGGCGAGGGCGACGCCGAGGTACAGGACCGTGACCACCACGACGGTGATCAGCGTCGCGGCGGGCAGGGTGCGGCGGACGTCGCGGAACTCCCCGGACAGGTGCGCGACGGCCTCCCAGCCGGCGAAGGCGAAGAAGAGCACCACGACGGCGCGGCCGATGCCGCCGACCCCCGCGGGCGCGAAGGGGGCCAGCTCGGCGCGGTGCACCTGCGGCAGCGCCACCAGCACCACCGTGACCAGGATCGCCGCGACGCCGAGCGCCAGCGCCACCTGGACCCGCGCACCGGTCCGCAGCCCGCGCAGGTTGGCCAGCACGGCGCAGGCGAGCACGGCGGCGGCGACCGCCGGCGACCAGCGCTGGGCGACCCCGGCCGCGGCCGTCACGTAGTACCCGGCGGTCAGCGCCACGACGGTCTGCCCGACCGACCCCGCGACGAGGTACCACCACCCCGTGATCCCACCGAGCGTGGGCCCGAACGCGGCGGCGGTGAACGTCGCCACCCCGCCGGCGTCGGGATGGCGGACCGCGAGGGCGGCGAAGGTGAACGCCAGCGCGAGGCCCAGCAGGGCACTGAACCCCCACGCCACCAGGGACGCCGGGCCGGCGAGCGAGGCGGCCTGCCCGGGCAGCACCAGGACGCCGGCACCGAGCACGGCGCAGGCGTACAGAGCGACGCCGTGGGCAAGGCCGATGGTGGCGGTGGTGGTGCCGGTGCTGGTGCCGGTCGAGGCGTCCGGCGCCGCGAGCGGACGCGCGAGCCCCGCAGGAGCGGTGGCGGGCGGCACCGCCGTGTCGTCGGTCATGACGTCATCGCACCGCGCCGCCGAGCCGACCGAGAAGTGGCACCATCGCCGTCATGCGCAACAGAACGGACACGCACCGCGTGGCGCTCGCGGTGATGCCGGGCGCGCCGATCTTCGAGGTCGCGGTGCCGTGCGAGGTGTTCGGCATCCCGCGTCCGGACCTGGTCGACCCCTGGTACCGGCTGCAGGTCTGCGCCACCGAGCCGGGCGCGGCGGTCGGTCCCGGCTTCGTCGTCGGCGGCGACGCCGGGCTGGAGGAGCTGGTGACAGCCGACACGGTGATCGTGCCGGCGTGCACCGACGTCCACGAGCAGCAGCCGGCGGCCCTGGTCGAGGCCGTGCGCGAGGCGCACCGTCGGGGCGCCCGCATCGCGTCGATCTGCTCGGGCGCCTTCGTGCTGGCGCAGGCCGGTCTGCTCGACGGGCGCCGGGCGACCACGCACTGGATGCACGCCGACGAGCTGGCGCGCCGCTACCCGCGCGTGCGGGTCGACGCGAGCGTGCTCTACACGCAGGACGACCGCATCCACACCTCGGCCGGCACCGCCGCCGGGATCGACCTGTGCATCGAGCTGGTCCGGCAGGACCACGGCACGGCGGTGGCCAACGAGCTCGCCCGCCGGATGGTCACCCCGCCGCACCGGGCCGCCGACCAGGCGCAGTACATGCTGGGCCCGGTGACGGACGTGGCGGCGTCGACGGTCGCCGACGTCGCGGACTGGGCGCTGCGCCACCTCGGCGAGCCGATCCGGGTGCGCGACCTCGCGGCACGTGCCCACCTGAGCGAGCGGCAGCTGACCCGCCGGTTCCTCGACGTCTACGGGCGCAACCCGGGGCAGTGGCTGGTGCGGGAGCGGCTGCGCCGGGCCCAGGAGCTGCTGGAGCGCACCGAGCTGACGGTCGACGCGGTGGCGGCCCGCTGCGGGTTCGGCACCGGCGCCGGCCTGCGGGCGGCGTTCAGCCGGCACCTGCACACGTCGCCGAGCGAGTACCGCGCCACCTGGGCGGCATGAGCCGCGCGGGCGGTGCACGGAACCGGGAGCGGGATCAGCCCAGCTCGGCGAGCGGTTCCACCGCGGGCACCACGGCGTCGCGCACCCAGGCGTGCAGCGACGTGGCCGGCGGCCGCAGGATGACCGTCTCCACCCCGAGGTCCGCGAACGGCCGCATCGTGTCGACGAACCCGGCGACGTCGCCGTTCAGCAGCTCGTCGCCACCGTTGAGCACCGTCACCCGGATCTCGGCCGGGTCGCGGCCCACGTCGGCGCAGTGCGCACGGAGCACCTCGAGCTTGTGGGCGACCTCGTCGGGCGTGGCGCCGAACAGGTTGCAGGCGTCGCCGTACTGCGCGACCAGGCGCAGGGTCTTCTTCTCTCCGGAGCCGCCGATCATGATCTCCGGCCGGTGCAGGGGCAGCGGGGAGCACAGCGTGCGGTCCAGCTGGTAGTACCGACCGGTGTACGGGCCCTCGTCGGACGGGTCCCACATCTGCCGGGCGATCTGCACCGTCTCCTCGAGGCGCTCGAACCGCTCGGACAGCGGCGGGAACGGCACCCCGAGGGCGGCGTGCTCCTCCTCGTACCAGGCCGCGCCGATGCCGAGCGCGGCGCGCCCGCCGCTGAGCACGTCGAGGGTGGCGACGATCTTCGCCAGCAGCCCCGGGTACCGGTAGGTCACCCCGGTGACCAGCACGCCCAGCTCCGCGCGCTCGGTGTGCCCCGCGAGGTAGCCCAGCGTCGTGTACGCCTCGAGCATCGGGTCCTCGGCTGGGAACCCGGCGCGCATCATCTGGAAGTAGTGGTCCATCACCGAGATCCAGGCGACGCCGGCCGCGTCCGCCGTCTCGACCGTCCGCGCGAGCTCGCCGCGCAGGTCGGCGGGGGTGACGCTGTCGAACCGCATGAGGTGGATGCCGACGCGCATGGGTGCTCCTCGAGGTACGAGCGGGAGACGGCGAGAGCCGCCAGCAGCACTCTGCACACGGGGCCCCGTCCGGCGTCAAGCGGAAGGGACCTCCGTTTGCTGCACCCGGTCAGTCCGTCTCGACGCGCTCCCAGGTGCGGCCCTGCGCGGACCGCTCCACGGCCGCGAGCACCCGCTGCACCTGCAGCCCGTCCGCGAAGGTCGGCTCCGGCTGCTGCCCGGCCGCGATGCCCCGCACCAGGTCGACCACCTGGTGGGTGAACGCGTGCTCGTACCCCAGCCCGTGCCCGGCCGGCCACCAGCTGCCGGTGTACGGGTGCACCGGCTGGGTGACCTGGATGCGCCGGAACCCGGCGGTGCGTGGATCCTCGTGCGCGTCGAAGACCTGCAGGACGTTCATGTCCTCGAAGTCGAACGCCAGCGCGCCGTCCGTGCCGTCGATGTCCAGGCGGATCGAGTTGCGTCGTCCCCACGCGAAGCGCGTCGCCTCGAACGTGGCGAGGGCGCCGTTGCCGAGGCGCCCCATGAACACCGCGGCGTCGTCCACCGTGACGGGTCCCCGCTCGGTGCCGGGGGTCCCGCCCAGCCCGGAGGAGCCGACGGCCACGGGACGCTCGCTGACGAACGTCTCGAGCATCGCCGTCAGCTCGGTCAGCCGGTCACCGGTGATGAACTGCGTCAGGTCCACGATGTGCGCGCCGATGTCCCCGAGCGCACCCGATCCGGCCTTCTGCCGGTCGAGCCGCCACGACAGGGGCGCCTCCGGGTCTGCGAGCCAGTCCTGCAGGTACTGGGCGCGCACGTGCCGCACGGTCCCGATGCGCCCCTCGGCCACGAGCTGGCGGGCGAGCTGGATCGCGGGCACGCGCCGGTAGCTGTAGCCGACCATCGCCACGACCCCGCGCTCGGCGGCGCGTGCGGCGGCCGCCGTCATCGCCTCCGCCTCCGCCACCGAGTTGGCCAGCGGCTTCTCGCACAGCACGTGCTTGCCGGCCTCGAGCGCCGCGATCGCGATCTCCGCGTGCGTGTCGCCCGGGGTGCAGACGTCCACGAGGTCGACGTCGTCGCGCGCGACGAGCGCCCGCCAGTCCGTCTCGACGTCCGTCCACCCCAGCGTGTCCGCTGCCGCGCGTGCGGCCGCGGCGTCGCGGCCGGCCAGGACCGTCAGCTCCGGCAGCATCGGCAGCTCGAAGAACCGCGGTGCCGTGCGCCAGGCGTGCGAGTGCGCCCGGCCCATGAACGCGTAGCCCACCATCCCGATGCGCAGGCGGGGTCGCTGGGCAGGGGCAGGGGAGTTGTCCGGGTCCATGCGCACATCCTGACCCGGGCGGCGCTCCACCAGGCGCAGCCGGCACCCGTACGCGGCGTGGCGGGACGCCCCTGCCGTCGGCGGCGGCCCGGGGTGACCATGGGCGCATGACGAACCTCGAGCAGGCGCCGACCGAGACGGTGTGCGACGGCTCCGGTGCCACGGAGGCCGTGCAGGTCCTCGAGCCGCGCGACGTCCCGCTCGGCGGCATCCGCGCCATGACCGTGCGGCGCACGCTGCCGCAGCGCGCCCGCTCGCTGATCGGCGCGTGGTGCTTCCTCGACCACTACGGGCCGGACGACGTGTCGGTGACCGGCGGCATGCGCGTGCCCCCGCACCCGCACACCGGGCTGCAGACGGTCAGCTGGCTGTTCTCCGGCGAGATCGAGCACCGCGACAGCCTCGGCACGCACGTCCTGGTCAGGCCCGGTCAGCTCAACCTGATGACGGCCGGGCACGGCATCAGCCACTCCGAGGACTCGACCGCGCGCACCACCCTGCTGCACGGCGTGCAGCTGTGGACCGCCCTGCCGGCGGTGCACCGCGACACGGCGCCGGCGTTCCAGCACTATGCGCCGCCGGCCCTGCGGCTGGAGGGGGTGACCGTGCGGGTGTTCCTCGGGGCGCTGGCCGGCGCGGTGTCACCGGTGCCGACGTTCTCCCCGTTGCTCGGTGCCGAGCTGCTGCTCGACGCCGGCTCGCAGCACACGTTCGTCGTCGACCCCGACTTCGAGCACGGCGTGCTGGTGGACCGGGGCGAGGTGCAGGTGGCCGGGACGCACGGGGTGGCCGAGCAGCTGCTCTACCTGGCGCCCGGCCGCACGCAGCTGACCGTGGTGGCCGGTGACACGCCGGTGCGGCTGCTGCTGCTGGGCGGCCGGCCGCTGGGGGAGCGCATCGTCATGTGGTGGAACTTCGTCGGGCGCTCGCACGAGGACGTGGTGCAGGCGCGGGCGCAGTGGCAGGCGGAGATCGGTGCCGAACCGGACGGGGGTGCGCAGGTGCTCGGCGGCGACGACGGGTCCCGGTTCGGCCGCGTCGCGGACCATCCGCACGCACCGCTGCCGGCGCCGGTGCTGCCGCCCCTGCGGCTCGCGCCGCGCGGCTGACCCGCCCACGGGGTCAGAGCGGGGCGTCCAGCCAGACGCGCGACGGCGGCAGCAGGGCCTCCAGCTCGTCCCAGATCGCCTCCGGCAGCTGCTGCTGCGCCGCGGACACCGTCGCCGCCACCCGCTCGGGGCGGCTCATGCCGACGACGGTGGTGGCGAACCGCGGGTCCCGCAACGAGAACTGCAGCGCGGCCGTCCGCAGGTCGGTGCCGTGCCGCTCGCACACCTGACGCATCGCGTCGACCGCCTGCAGGATCTCCGGCGGCGCCGGCCGGTACCCGTACCGGGCCGGACCGGTGCCGCCCGACCCACCTGACCTGCCGCCGGCCAGGATGCCGCCGCCGTACACCGCGGCGTTGATCAGCCCCATCCCGCGCCGCTCGGCCTCGGCCAGCAGGTCCGCGGCGCTGCGGTCCAAGAGCGTCCAGCGGTTGTGCACCAGCAGCACGTCGAACACCCCGAGGGCCAGGTACCGCGCCATCTCCTGCACCCGCCCGCCGGCCAGGCCGATCGAGCCGACCACGCCGGACTCCCTCAGGCTGACCAGGGCGTCCACCGCACCGCCCGGTGCGGTCAGCTCCGCGAACTCGAAGGCCTCCGGGTCGTGCAGGTGCACCAGCGGCAGGTGGTCCAGGCCGAGGCGCTGCATGCTCTCGGCCACCGAGGCGCGCACCCGGTCGCCCGAGTAGTCCCGGCCGTCGGCGTCGACCTTGGTGATCACCACCACGTCGGCCGGCTTGCCGCCCACCTGGGCCAGCGCGGCGCCGATGCGCCGCTCGCTCTCGCCGTCGCTGTACCCGTTGGACGTGTCGATGGTGCGGATCGGGCTGTCCAGCAGCGCCCGCACGGTCGCGATGCCCTCGTCCCGGCTGACGTCCCGGCCGTACAGCGCCGGCATGCTGCCGAGCGGGCTGCCGCCGGCGCACACCGCAGAGACGGTGATGCCCGTGCGGCCCAGAGGGCGCATCCAGTCGGGCGACCCCGGACGCGGGAGGCCTGACGGCGACGCTGCCGGTGCCGGGCTCTGCGTGGGATCCTGCATGACCGCTCCCGTCCGTGCCTGGCGACCACCGCGGACGCCTGTCCGACCTTCCCATGCGCGACTGCGCCGTGCCTGCCCGGTTCCGTCGCCCAGCGCCGCGATACTCGCGCCATGCCGGACCTCTTCGAGTACATCCCGCACCCGCACATCGCCCGCCGCCAGCAGGCCGGGCCGCCGAAGGTCGCCGCGGCGGCCGCCCAGGTGCACGGCAGCGGACTCGTGGGGCGGTTCAACGCCCGGGTCGGTCTGCGGATCACGCTGATCGTCGGCACCATGTGGACCGCGTACGTGTTCACGGTGCTGGCCCTGGTCAGCGCGCCTGCGGCGTTCAAGTCCGGCGACCGGCTGGTGATCGTCGCGTGGATCGCCCAGACGTTCCTGCAGCTGGTGCTGCTGCCCATCATCATCGTGGGCCAGAACGTGCAGGCCGCGGCGGCCGACGAGCGCTCGCTCGCCACCTACAACGACGCGTCGGCGGTGCTGGAGGAGGCGCGGCAGATCCAGGCGCACCTGCTGGCTCAGGACGCGGCGATCCAGCAGATCCTCGCGTCGCTCGCCGCGGGCGAGAAGCCGACCACGGACGTGCCGGCCCTCGACGCGAAGCCGACCCTGGACGCGAAGCCGACCGCGGACGTGCCCGGACCCGATCCGGCGTAGCGCCGCGCGGCGGGAGCTCCTACAACAGCAGCAGCGTGCGGGCGGTGGCCAGCGCCTCGCTGCGGCGTCCGGCGCCGAGCTTGGCGTAGAGGCTCGCGACGTGGGTCTTCACCGTGTTGGTGCTCACCACCAGGTCGGCGGCGATGTCCGCGTAGCTGGCGCCGCGGGCCAGGCGGTCGAGGACGTCACGCTCACGGGGCGTGAGCGACGCCACCACGTCGCGGCGCGCGAGCCGGGACTCGGCCGGGGTGGGGCTGGCGTGCGAGACGAGCGCGGCCAATGACCGGTGGGTGCGGGCCTGGTCCAGCAGGTGCGCCGTCCAGCGGGAGCGGCTGCGGGCGCTCGAACGGTCGAGCAACGCGTGCACCGGCGTCACGTGCCCCAGCCAGCCGACCATGGACAGGGCGTCGCGCCTGCTCTCGGCGCGCTGCAGGCCCTCCTCCAGCAGGAGGTCGGCGAAGGGCCCGTCGCCGAGGGTGTCGGCCACCTGGGCTGCCGCGACCAGGGCGATGCCCACGGTGTCCGGCTGCGCGAGCGCCGGCGTCGTCGCCGCTCTCCGCAACGCGGCGAGGCCGCCGTTCAGGTCCCCGTTCCGCGCGGCGAGCAGCCCGGCGGCCAGCTCGGCCTCGGCACCGGCACCCAATGACGCGAGCCGCTCGGCGGAGACGGTCAGTGCCGCGACGTCGTCGGCTGCGGTGCTGATGAGAACCCGCAGGGCGTGCCGGGCCACGTCGAGCGAGCGCGGCAAGGGCGGCAGCTCGATGGGTGAGTCGAGCAGCTCAAGCGCAGCCGTGCAGCGTCCCTGGATCGCCAGCCGCAGAGCCTGGCCCGCGTGCGACCAGAACCGCCCGGGCGGTCGGCCACCCGACCGTCGGGGGACGACCTCGTCGGCGGCCGCCGCCCACGGGTCGGCGTGCAGGGCGGCGAGGGACAGGACCGCCTCGGCCAGGGTCGTACGCGTCTCCGCCGGCCACGCGCGCTGCCCGCGCCGGGCCAGCTCCGCGGCGGCGCCCGGCCAGCCGAGCGCGTAGCGGGCGAGCGCCAGGTGCGCGAGCACCTCGGAGAGCAGGCGGTCGCTGGCGTCGGACCGCGCCGCCGCCGCGGCGTTCCCGAGCGTGGCCTCCGCCGCTGCCAGGTCGTCGAGCCACAGCTGACCCTCGCCGACCAGGGCGAGCAGGAGCGCTCGCCGCCCCGGGCGCTGCCCGGCGGTCGTGACGGCGAGAGCCTGGACGGCCGCCGAGCACGCCGGCGCGAGCGGCTCGAGTCCGAGAAGCGCCTTCAGCAGTCGGGCGATCTCGACGTCTCGACCGTCCGTCACAGGAGCCGCGGGACACACGTCGGCCAGCCCCGCCACAGCCCCGGACTCGTCCCCGGACATCCAGCGGTCGACGGCCAGCGCCAGGCGCGCACTGGTCCGGGTGCCGAGCGCGTCGGTGCAGCGCGCGGCCACCGCACGGAAACGAGCCGGATCGGTTCCGAGCACCATCGAGAGCCCGTGGCTGGCGAGCAGCGCTGCCGCACGGTCCGGCCCGGCACCGACGAGCGTGCGGGTCGCGGCGGCGCCGAGGTCCCCGCCGGCGAGGTCGATCCGGGCGGCGCGCGCGATCGTCGCCCGCGCCCGGGCTGCGTCCGCTCCACCGGCGGCGAGCCGGCGCCGGGCGGTCTCGGCCAGCACCGGGTGCACCCGGTAGAGGTCCGCGCCCGCCGGGCCCGGCTCGTGCGTCACGAGGAGCCCGGTGGCCTCCAGCTCCTCGAGCAGGCGCCCTGCGCCCGCGTCGTGCGCGAGGTGAGCCGCCGTGCCGGCGGTGACGGCCGGCTCGTGCGCGAGCGACATCAGGAGGTGCCGCTGTCGTGGGCCCAGGCCGGCCAGCACCTCGTGCGCCACGAAGTCGGAGACCACCGGGCCGGGCACGGTGGGCCACGACTCCAGCCCCGCCGGTGCTGCCGTCCGGGCGGCCCGCGCTGCGAGCACCAGCGCCGCGCACCAGCCGGCGGCCTGCTGCACGATCCGCTCCAGCACGTCGGGTGGGCAGTCCGGCGCATGCCGCCGCACGAGGGCCCGCGCGTGCTCGGGGTCGAGCCGCAGCGCGTCGCCGCGGATCACGCAGAGCGTGCCGAGCAGCTGGGGGACCACCCTGCTCAGGGGCAGGTCCCAGCGGGTGAGCAGCAGCACGCGGCCGCCGTCCCAGCCGGTCTCGAGCACCTCCTCGAGGACCGCGAGGCACGACGGGGCCAGGTGCTCGGCGTCGTCCACCACCAGCAGTGCGCTGTGCCCCGACGAGACGGGTCCGCCGCGCGCCGGCCGGCGGGAGCGGACGGCTGCCCGCAGGTCCTCACCGTCGAGCTGTCCGCCCCGCACCCACCGCACGCTCGACGGCGGCCGCCCTCCGGCCGAACCCGGTCGGCGCAGCCAGCCGGCGGTGCCGAGCGTCTTGCCCGCGCCCGCGGGCGCCACCACGACCGTGACCGCGGCGTCGGCAGATCGGTCCAGCCGGTCCCACAGCTGGCCCGGCGGCACGTACGTGCGGGGGAGCACCGGCACGCCGTCCAGCGTCTGAGGAGCCTCACGCGGCGCGACAACAGCCGGCTTCCGAGGAGCCGGGCGTGTGGCTACCAAGCGCGCAGTGCCGGCGTACACGTCCCGTCGTCGGTCCGTGGCCATGGCCGCCCCCGTCTCGGCCACGGACCTCGTCAGGTCCCCGGCCCACCGCCACCGGGGCATCCCGGTCCGGTGCAGGTGCACCGCGCCGCCCCCCGGCGCTCGAGCGAGGCCCACGAGCCTGCTCCGGGCCATGATCACCACGCCAGCGGGCAATGGGCAACGGTCAGCGACTCGGAAGTTCCGGGGCTCGCCCGGTTCGGGGGAGGCCGGTGGCGCCCCGGCGCGGCAGCGTTGCGCTCCGGACGTGAGGGAGGCGGACGTGGTTCGGCTGATGATCCGGGTCGACTCCGAGCTGCCTGAAGGCGCGCTCGCGGGGTTCCCCGGGCTGAGTCCCGTGCAGCACCCGGCGCAGACCAGCCTGGTGGGCCCCGTCCAGGATCCCGAGGAGCTGCAGGGCATCCTCAACCGCCTCGCCGAGCTCGGGGTCGCGATCGTCGAGGTGGTGACGATCCCGGACTGAGCCGGCGGGCACCGGACCACCCGTAACGGGTGGTCTGCCCGAGCCCCCCCGATGCGACGGTGCAGCGACGGCTGCGCCCGGTGGCACGGCCCTACCGAAGGAGGAGCGATGTCCGAGCTGATCATCCTGGGCTACGAGGACCACGCGACCGCGGAGAAGGCGTACCAGGCGGTGCTGGGCCTGCAGTCCGACTTCGTCGTCGAGCTCACCGGTCTCGCGGTGGTGCGGATCGACCCCGACGGGAAGAAGCACGTCGACACCCCGGCGCGCATCGTCGGCGCATCGGCAGCGTCCGGTGCGCTGTGGGGCTGGCTCTTCGGGCTGCTGTTCCTGGTGCCCGCGTTCGGGTTCCTCGTCGGCGGTGCGCTCGGTGCGCTGACGGGCAGGCTGAGCAAGTCCGGCATCGACCGGGCGTTCCGTGACCGCGTCGAGGACCTGCTGGCACCGGGCCACGCCGCGGTGGTGGTGATGGCCAGGAAGGTGACCGAGGACAAGTTCGGTGCCGCACTGGCCCCCTTCGGCGGGACGGTGCTCAAGACCTCGCTGTCCGAGCAGGACGAGAAGGAGCTCGCGGAGGAGCTGGCCGGGCCGACCGCCTGACCAGCTCGCGACCGACATGGACCCGGCGATCATCAGCCTCGTCGTCCTGGCGGCGACGGTCGGCCTGTTCCTGTGGAACAAGCTGTCGGTCGGTGTCGTCGCGATCCTCACGACCCTGGCCCTCTACGCGACCGGCGTGCTGGACGCGCGACAGGCGCTGGCGGGCTTCGGCGACCCCGTGGTGGTCTTCGTCGCCTCGTTGTTCGTGGTCAGCGAGGCGTTGGACGCCACGGGCGTGACCGCGTGGGCCGGCCAGGCGATCGCCGCACGGACCGGGTCGGGGCGGCGCCAGCTGCTGGTGGCGGTGATGCTGCTCGCCGGGCTGCTCACCGCTGTGGTCAGCCCCAACGGCTCCGTCGCGGCCCTGCTGCCGATGGTGGTGGTGCTGGCCGTGCGCAACGGGCACGCGCCGTCGCAGCTGGCGCTGCCGCTCGCGTTCGCCGCCCACGCCGGGTCGCTGCTGGCGCTGTCCGGCAGCCCCGTGAACGTGATCGTCAGCGAGGCGGCCGCCGCGGACGGGCACGGGTCGTTCGGCTTCTTCGAGTTCGCCGTGCTCGGTGTGCCGCTCCTCGCGGTGACGATCGCGATCAGCGCGTACCTCGGGCCACGGCTGCTGCCCGCGGCGTCTGCCGGATCGCCGCTGGCGGACCTCAGTCGGCACGCCGGCGCGCTCGCCGGGCACTACGCCCTGCAGGACGGCTTCTACCGGTTGGCGGTGCCGCCCCGTTCGCCCCTGGTCGGGACCCCGGTGCCGGCGCACGACCCGCCGGCGGTCCGGGTGCTCGGGGTGCAGACGGTCGACGGTGCTGCGGCAGCGGTGGGCCGGACCGTGGAGGCGGGTGACGCGATCGTGGTGAACGGACCGGCGGAGGCCGTCATCGGGTTCGCCGCCCGCTGGCAGCTGGACGTACGGCAGCGGCCGGTCGGCGGTGACGAGCTGCTCACGCGGGAGAGCGGCGTGGTCGAGGTGGTGGTCCCGCCGCGGTCCGAGCTCGTGGGCGAGCGGGTGTTCCCGGGCATGGTGCGCGTGGGCTCGCTGGTGATCCTCGCGGTGCGGCACCTGGGCAAGGAGTCAGGGGCGCGGGGCACCGTGCTGACCGAGGGTGACAGCCTGCTGCTGCACGGTCCGTGGGCCGTGGTCGACTCCCTCGTGGACCACCGCGACGTCCTCGTGGTCGACGCGCCCGACCAGGTGCGCCGCCAGGCGGTGCCGATGGGGGCGCGCTCCGCCGAGGCGCTGGTGGTGCTCGGGGTGATGGTGGTGCTGCTGGCCACCGGCGTGGTGCCGCCGGCGGTCGCCGGGCTGGGTGCCGCGGTCGCGATGGTGGCCCTTCGGGTGGTGACTCCCCAGCACGCGTACCGGGCGGTCTCCTGGCAGACGGTGGTGCTGCTCGGCGGGCTGATCCCGCTGTCCACCGCCATCTCGAGCTCGGGAGCGGCGGACCTGCTGGCGCGCGGCCTGCTGCGCGTGGTCGGTGACCTGTCGCCGTACCTGCTGCTGGTCGCGATCTTCCTGGTCACCGCCGCACTGGGCCAGGTGGTGAGCAACACCGCCACGGCGCTGATCGTGGTGCCCATCGCCGTGGCCGCCGCGCAGGCCGCCGGCACGGGGGTCGAGCCCGTGCTGATGACGGTGGCGGTCGCCGGTGCCGCGTCCTTCCTCACCCCGATCGCGACCCCGTCCAACATGATGGTGATGGGCCCCGGCGGGTACCGGTTCGGCGACTACTGGCGGCTCGGGCTGGTCACCATGCTGGCCTGGCTGGTCGTCGCCCTGGTGGTGATCCCGCTCGTCTGGCCGCTGCGCTGACGCTGCCCGGGAACCCGTGCCGCACACGTGCGCTGCTCCCGTGTCCCTTCCCCCGGGACGTGCAGGTCGTCCGGAACGGGTGATGTCGGGCTCTCCGCCGCGTCCGAGGGTGGGCATGGCGCCGCACGCGCGCCCGGAGGAGGGATCGCCATGGCACGCCGCCCCAACAAGCTCATCCCGGACTCCTTCACCGCGGTGCCGTCCCAGGTGGCACCGCCGACGGCGCGCGTGGTCGGTGCCGCGGACGACCTCGAGGGTGTCGACGCCCTCGGCGTGCTGGTGCACAGGGACGCTCCCGTCGACCCCGCGCTCGGCCTGACCAGGCCGGCCCTGGAGCGGGCGGGCTTCAGCGGAGAGGTCGGCAGCGCGCTCGTCGTCCCGCGTGCCGACGGCCCGCTGCTGGTGGCGGTCGGCGCCGGGGCTCTCGCCGACCAGGACGCCGCCTCGCTGCGGGACGCCGCGGCGGCGTTCGCCCGTGCCGCGGCATCGGCGCCGCGCCTCCGGCTGCACGTGCCGGCGCTCGGCGACGTCGCACCGGCGGCCGCAGCACGCGCGTCGACCGAGGGGGCCGTGCTCGCCCGCTACCGGTACTCCGAGCTCCAGAGCGCGCCCAAGCGCGTCGCGCTGACGGACCTGCAGCTGGTGCTCCCCGGCGTCGACCAGAGCGAGGCGGCGAGGGGTGCCCGTGAGGGTCTGGTGACCGCCCGGGCCGCCCTGGTGGCCCGCGACCTGGTCAACACCCCGGCGGCGCACCTGACGGCGGCCGACCTGGCGGACGCCACGGTGGAGCTGGGCCGCGCGCACGGGTTCGACGTCGAGGTGTTCGGGCCCGACCAGCTGGTGCAGATGGGGTGCGGCGGGCTGCTGGGCGTCAACCGCGGCAGCGTGGAGGAGCCCCGGATGGTCAGGCTCGTCTACACCCCGGACGGCGAGCCGGCCGGACACCTCGCCCTGGTCGGCAAGGGGATCACGTACGACTCCGGCGGGATCAGCCTGAAGCCGTCCGACCCGATGCACCTGCTGATGAAGATGGACATGGGCGGCGCCGGCGCCATCGTGGGCGCGTTCACCGGCCTGCGTGACCTGCACGTACCGAGCCGCGTCACCGCGTTCCTCGCCTGCACCGACAACGTGCCCTCCGGGAGCGCCTACGTGCTCGGCGACGTGCTGCACACCCGGTCGGGCACCACCGTGGAGGTGCGCAACACCGACGCCGAGGGGCGGCTGGTGATGAGCGACGCCTTCGCGTTGGTCGTCGAGGAGCAGCCGCAGGCCGTGGTCAGCATCGCGACCCTGACAGGTGCGGCGCTGGCGGCGCTCGGCCCGGCGATGGCCGCCACGCTCGGCAACGACCAGGCGGTGGTGGAGCAGGTGAAGGCGGCGGCGGCGGCCACCGCGGAGCGCGTGTGGCAGCTGCCGCTGGAGCGGAGCTACCGCAAGCAGCTGGACTCCGACATCGCCGACATCGCCAACCTCGGCGGTCCGCACGCCGGCACCATCACGGCGGCGCTGTTCCTCGACGAGTTCGTCGGCGGGCTGCCGTGGGCGCACCTCGACATGTGCGGGCCCATGCAGGCCGACGCCGACGAGTCGTGGCGGTCCAAGGGCGCCACCGGCTACGGCGCACGGCTGCTGCTGGAGCTCGCCCGCACGTTCACACCCCCAGCGGGGACGGCACCGGCCGGCGCGAGGGCCCGCGCATGAACCCGGTGCTCGCGTTCGTCTCCGTGATGGCGATCTGGACGGTCAGCGACCTGATCGCGAAGCGGACCCGGTCCTTGCTGTCGTCCCTGTTCGTGGCCTCGCTGATCTTCCTGGTCGGGTTCCTCACCGACCTGTTCCCGCACGACATGCTGGGCAGCTCCGCGCTGCTGGCGCTGGGCGGCGTCGTGGTGGGGCTGATCGTCGTGCACCTGGGCACGCTGATCAGCCTCGACGACTTCAAGCGGCAGTGGCGCACCCTGCTGATCGGCATCGCGACGGTGGTCGGCATCGGCCTGGCGCTGCTGCTGGCGGCGGTGATCTTCCACGGCCGCGCCCCCGGCGGCTACCCGGGCGTGGCCAGCGCCCGGGACTTCGCCATCGCCGGTACCGGGGCCCTGAGCGGCGGCACCATCTCGGTGCTGATCGTGCAGGAGGCGGCCCTCGGCTACGGCCTCACCGCGGTGGCCGTCTTCCCCGTGCTGATCGCGGCCCTGCAGGGGCTGCTCGGCTTCCCGCTCACGTCCGTGATCCTGCGGCGGGAGGCGCAGCGGCTGCGCGGCGAGTACCGCGCCGGCCGGTTGGCCCCGGCCGCCACCGTCGAGTCGCAGGAGGCCCGCACCAGCCGGCTGCCGGCGGCGCTGCAGACGACGGCCGGCACGCTGCTGGTGGTCGGCGCCGCCGTGCTCGTCTCCATCCTGATGAACAACCTGACGGACGGGGTGCTCAACACGTTCGTCGTCGCCCTGCTGCTCGGCATCACGCTGCGCGCCACCGGGGTGCTCAAGCCGTCCGTGCTGGTGGGCATCGACTCCCTGGGCCTGATGATGATCTCGATCATGATCCTGGTGTTCGCCCCCCTGGCCGGGGTGGTGCCGGCGGACGTGAAGGCGCTGGCCCTGCCGCTGCTCCTGGCGTTCGCGTTCGGCCTGGTCGGGATCGTGCTGTTCGCCGGGGTGACCGGCAAGCTGCTGGGCTACACGGTGCCCATGTCGGTCGGCATCGGCCTGACCGCGCTGTACGGCTTCCCCGGCACGATGATCCTCAGCCAGGAGGCAGCCCGCGGTGCGGGTGAGACGCCGGAGGAGGTCGCCGCCATCGAGGGGGACATCCTGCCGAAGATGATCGTCGCGGGCTTCTCCACCGTGACCATCACGTCGGTGGTGGTGACCAGCATCATCGCGGGCCATATCGGCGGGTAGCGAGGTACTCGCGCAGCACCTCGGCCTGGTTCAGGTGCGGGTCGCGCGCGGAGTAGACGAGGGTGACCACCGGGTGGTCGTGCAGCAGCCGGTGCAGCTCGTCGAGCGCGGGGTTCGCGTCCAGCTCCGCGCGGTAGCGGGCGGTGAACTGGTCGAGGCGGGCGGGGTCGTGGTCCCACCAGGTGCGCAGCTCGGCACTCGGGGCGACCTGCTTGAGCCAGGTGCCGACGGCGGCGCGCTCGCGGCTGACGCCGCGCGGCCAGAGGCGGTCGACCAGCACGCGGTAGCCGTCCTCGGGCGCCGGGTCGTCGTAGACCCGCTTGATCCGTACGACGCCGCTCATGCCTGCCTCCTTCGAGGGCCTCCTTCGGGGGCCTCCTTCGAGGGCCTCGTTCGCTGACGACGGGTGCCGGGCCGGCTCGGGGAGGGCCGGCCCGGCACCTGGCGCCTCAGACGGCGGCGGTGGCCAGCCGGGTGAGACGGACGTGCCACTCGGTGGGGCCCTCGACGAGGAACTCCACGTCGATCGGCGCGCGCTCGGACAGCTGCCACAGCATCGGCAGCGGCGCGTGCGGGGCGACGATCACCATCGAGCCGCCCGGGGCGATCGCGTCGAAGGCGCCGAACACCGCGGCGTGGCGGATGGCGTGCGGGATGGTGCGCACGTCGAGCACCGGGACGGCCTCGTCGTGGCCGCCGCAGCCGCAGGAGTGGCCGGAGGCCGCGGGGGCGCTGGGCAGGATCTCGATGGGCTCGCTCACGTGGTGCTCCTCGGTGACGTCGCGCCGGGCGCTCCGCCCGGGACAGGGCCGTGTCTCGCCCTGAATAGAGAGGACTCTACTCCGGCTTATTCGTCGAACGGACCCGTGTCCCGCCACGGTGACGTGGCGCTCTCGCAGGGCTCTCGGGGGGTCTCAGGCGGTGTGGCGCCCCGCCCGGCGCACCCGGACGAAGAGCCGCGTGAAGCCGCTGGCGGGGTAGACGGCCAGCTCCGGCTGCTGCTCGGTGTCCAGCTCGATCGAGCGCGTGCGGCGCAGCAGCTCCTCGGTCAGCACGCGCAGCTCGAGCCGGGCCAGCGGGGCACCCGGGCAGACGTGGATCCCCGCGCCGTACAGCAGGTTGTCCGCCGGCGGCCGGTCCAGCCGCAGCTCGTCGGGATCGCCGAACACGGCCTCGTCCCGATCTGCCGACGCCCACATCACGGTCAGCCGGTCGCCCGGTGCGAAGTCGTGGCCACCCACGGTGACGTCCCGGGTCACCACGCGGCGGTTGGCCACCAGCGGCGGGTGGATCCGCAGCATCTCGTCCATCGCGGCGGGGATCAGCGACGGGTCGTCGCGCAGCGCCTGCTGCGTCTCCGGTCGGGTGGCGAGCAGGTGCACGACGATGCCGACGGACGCCGCGATGGTGCTCAGCTCGCCGACGGTCCAGTTGCGCAGCGTGGAGACGAGCTCCGGGCCGGTCAGCGGCCGCCCGTCCACCTGGTCGGCCAGCAGGCGCGTCGTCAGGTCGTCCGGCGCCGCGTCCCCGAGCGCCCGTCGCTCGTCCAGCAGACCGGTGATGTAGCCGTCGAAGTCCTCCGCCACGTCCGCCATCGCGCCGCGGTCCCGCGCCAGGGTGGCCGCGCGGTTGCGGGCGGTCCAGGCGCGCAGCGGCTCGTGCAGCCGCTCCGGCCAGCCGAGGTACGCGGACTGGGTGCGCAGGGCCACCTGCTCCGAAAGCTCCGCGACGTCCCACGGCGACCCGTCCCGCGGCAGCTGGCCCAGCAGCTCGGTCACCACCCGGCGGCACTCCGGCTCGAAGGCGTCCACCAGCTCGTCGGTGAAGTACCGGTCGACCATCTGCCGGTACACGGTGTGCTCGGGCGGGTCCATGCCGTCCGGGACGTTCAGGTGCGTGGACACCGCGTTGGAGAAGGTCTGGTGGTCCTGCACCACCTGCAGCACGTCGGCGTGGCGGAACAGCGACCAGCCGAGGTACTCGCTGTGCGCGACGGGGCAGCGGCCGCGCATCTCGTCGTACGCGGCGAGCTGGTCCTGCAGGACGGCGGGAGAGCGCGGGTCCCAGTCGTCCTGGGAGCTCGGTTCAGCGGACAAGGGCGTCATCCGTTCGCGGGGCCAGGCGGAGCACGCAGAGCTCCGGTTCGACGAAGGGGGTGAGGCGTACCTGCACACGTTCCCCGTCGAAGGCCCGTTCCGCCAGTCTTTGCGCCAACCCGGTGTGCACCTGGCAGACGATCTCGGGGTAGCGGGACGCGGTCTCGCGGAACGGGCAGGACCTCAGCCGGATCGTGTCGTCGTGCGCCTCGGGGTCGAAGCCGAGCCGCCCGAACACCTCGGAGATGGCGGCGGTGGCCTCGGCAGCCTGACCGGCGGGGTCGGTGCGCGTGGCGGGGTCGATGTGCGTGTCGGGGTCGGTGTCGGCTCGCGCCGCGAGCTGGTCCGCCCACCGCCGGCCCGCCGCCGCCGACTCCCGGTGCGCGGCGGCTCCGCTCGCGGCAAGGGCCTCGGCGAGCGCCTCGATCATCTGGTCCCTCGCGACGTCCGCCGCCGGGCCCACCGCGCGGTAGTGCACGCTGGGCCGCCCGCGCCGGCCGGCATGGCGGGTCACCCGCTCCACGAGACCCGACTGCTCCAGCAGGTCCAGGTGGAAGCGGACCGTGGTGACGTGCAGGTCCAGCTCGACGGCGAGCTGCTGGGCCGTCGGGGGCTCCGCTGCCGCGCGGACCGCGTCGAGCACCCGGCGGCGTGCCGGGGAGGCCAGCGCGGCGCTGGTGCTCGCGTCGTCCGCTGCCGTCACGGCTTAGAAACTACCATCGTCCGTTATATTGACCGGATGCCGCGACCGGACCCGACGGACGCCGCTGCGCACGGCGTGGACACCGCCGGCCAGCACCGCCACGAGGTCGACCGCAACCCCTCCGCCGACGCCCACGTCCACGTCCACACCGACCAGGTGCCGCGTCGCCGCGCCGTGGTGATCACCGTCTCGGACCGGTCCGCAGCCGGGCTGCGCGAGGACCTGTCCGGACCCGCAGCCGTAGAGGCGCTGACGCAGGCCGGCTGGTCGGTGGACGCGCCCCGCGTGGTCCCGGACGGGGCCGAGCCGGTTCGCCTCGCTCTCGAGGAGGCGGTCGCGGAGGGTCCCGACCTGGTGCTGACCCTCGGTGGGACCGGTGTCGGACCGCGGGACCGCACACCGGAGGGGACCCGCGCCGTGCTCGACCTGGAGCTGCCGGGTGTCGCCGAGGTGATCCGCGCCCGAGGTCTGCAGAAGACTCCGACGGCGGCCCTGTCGCGCGCGGTCGCCGGAACGGCCGGACACTCGGTGGTGGTGAACTTGCCCGGTTCGCCCGCCGCCGTCCGCGAGTCCCTGGAGGTGCTGGTGCCCCTGGTGCCCCACGTGCTCGACCAGCTGCGCGGCGGCGACCACTGATGGCGGCGCTCGCGCGCGTCAGCAGCGCACCGCTGGACCTCGCCGAGCACCTGGCCGCCGTGCAGGACCCGGCCTGCGGTGCCGTCGTCACCTTCGTCGGGCAGGTGCGCGACCACGACCCGGGCGCCGACGGCGAGGTGACCGGCATCGAGTACAGCGCGCACCCCGACGCCGAGCGGATCCTGGTGGAGCTCGCGGCGCGAGCCGAGGCAGGCGGGGCCCGGGTGGCCGTCAGCCACCGCATCGGTGCACTGGCCGTGGGTGACCTGGCCCTGGTCGCGTGCGTGGCGACGGCGCACCGCGCGGAGGCGTACGAGGTGTCGCGCGAGCTCGTCGAGCGGATCAAGGCCGAGCTGCCCGTGTGGAAGCGGCAGTCGCAGGCGGACGGTCGCTCCACCTGGGTGGGGATCTGACGTGACGGGCCCGCTGCGGACGGCGGTCCCGGTCACCATCGGTGGCCCCCGACCCGCATCCGAGCCGATCGGCGGGACGCCGCTCGGCCACCGCGGCGACCCGCTGGTGGACACCTTCGGCCGGGTGCACCGCGACCTGCGCATCTCGTTGACCGACCGGTGCTCGCTGCGCTGCACGTACTGCATGCCGGCCGAGGGCATGGCCTGGCTGGCCACACCAAGCATCCTGTCCGCCGACGAGATCGTCCGGGTCGCCCGCGTGTGCGCGCAGGACGGCGTCACCACGTTCCGGCTGACCGGGGGCGAACCCCTGCTGCGGCCCGACCTGGTGGACCTGGTGCGGCGGCTGTCGGCGTTGCGCGGGCCGGCCGGAGACCCGGTCCAGGTAGCGATGACCACCAACGGCATCCGGCTCGGCGCGGTGCTCGACGACCTGGTCGCGGCCGGTCTGCACCGGCTGAACATCAGCCTGGACACCCTGCGCCCCGACCGGTTCCACGCCCTGACCAGGCGCGACAGGCTCGACGACGTGCTCGAGGGGATCGCGGCGGCGGCCGCGTCGCCGCTGCGGCCGCTGAAGCTCAACGCAGTGGCGATGCGCGGCGTGAACGACGACGAGCTGGTGGACCTGGTCGAGTTCGCCGTGGCTCACGGCGCGCAGATGCGGTTCATCGAGCAGATGCCGCTGGACGCCGGGCACACCTGGGACCGCGGCCGCATGGTGACGCGCGACGAGATGCTGGCGGCGCTGGGGGAGCGGTGGACGCTCACTCCGCTGCCGGGGCGTGGCGGCGCGCCGGCGGAGACGTTCCTGCTCGACGGCGGGCCCGACCGGGTCGGCGTGATCGCGGCCGTGACGGCGCCGTTCTGCGGCGCGTGCGACCGGCTGCGGCTGACGGCCGACGGCCAGCTGCGCAGCTGCCTGTTCGCCACCTCCGAGCTGGACCTGCGGGCGGTGCTGCGGGATCAGCCGGGCCCGGACGGGCTCGACGACGAGCGGACGGACGACGCGCTCGACGTCGTGCTCCGCCGGTGCGTGCACGGCAAGCTGCCCGGCCACGGCATCAACGACCCGGGCTTCCTCCAGCCGGCCCGCGGCATGAACGCCATCGGCGGCTGACCGCGCGCCGGCCCGCCGATCAGCGCGGCTCTCGGGGCAGCAGGACGACGGCCCGGCCGTCCTCCCCGCGCCAGATCCCGACGGGGTGGCCGACGGCCGGTCGGCGCGTCTGCCAGCCGGTCCACGAGCCCGTCCACGGGCCCTCGGTGCCGCCCGACGCCTCGACCGTCAGCTGCCGGCCCCAGGGCGGACCGTCGACTCGCACCACCCAGCCGTCGATGCGCGTGCCGCGGCGTGCAGCGACGACGCGGTCGCGTTCCGCGTGCGCTTGCCGTCGAAGACGCTCTGCGCCGATCACCTCCCCGAGGATGCCGAGCGTCAGGAATCCGAGCAGCAGACGCTCGTCCGGCAAGGCCCCACCGAGCAGGGCCGCACCGGTCGCGACCCACACCACCGTTGTGACGGCCATCGCGACCGTGACACCGCGGGCGCCTCCGAGCTCCATGCCCGTCGCCGCAACACCCACCACGACGAGCAGAACTCCGAGAGACGCGAAGGGGGACGGCGGTCCGGGTCTGATGAGGAGGGCCGCGAGGAGCAGACCGAGCGCACCTGCGGCGGGCACCATCCAGCGCGGCCCCGGTTCGAAACGTGCCTCTGCGCCCGCTGGTACGTGAAACGTCCCCGCCCAGTCCTCGATGGTGAGCACGACGGCGGAGGCGGCCGACGGCTGCGAGCCAGGACTGCGCATGGTCGTTTGTCGTCACCCGGGGCTGTCGGCTTGAGCCGAAGCTTCGCGGACCGCGGTCAGCCGCCGGTGAACGACGCAGTGGCGGCGCCTGCCAGCTCGACCAGCATCCGCTGACCCTCCGCTCAGGATCCGGCGAGGAACGCCTTCACGAGCGGCACGTCGACCGTCGGCACGGCCATCTCAAGCACCCCACCGGGGGTGCGAGCGATGATCACCCGGAACAGGTCGCTCTTGACGTTCCACTCGGCAGGGTCCGGCTCGCGGACGTCCATGACCGTCGCGTCGTTGGGCAGCTGAAGTCCTCGACGGCGGACCGACCAGAACGGCCGCCACGTCGCCGCAGGCCGCTGGAGCCACAAGAGACCCTGCCGTGACCGACGCGGGTAGCCATCGAAGTCTGCACGCAGGAAGCAGCTCACCGTGCGCGCCTCTCCCGCCGCAACGGCCGCTCGGTCCGAGTGAGCTCGCTCCACGGAAGGCCCGTTCCGCAGCTCCCGCATGTGGAGGGCGAGGAACCAGGCCGACCTGGTGCCTGCGGAAGGCGGAGGGACGCGGGGCACCGATGCAGTATCTGGCGTGATCTCAGGGAACGGTGTCACCCGGTGGGGTGTCCGCAGCGGCAGCTGTCAGCCGCCGGCAAACGGCGGCATGACGTCGACGACGGCACCAGCTGGCACCGCGACCTGCGCCGTGTCCGCGCGCAGGCCGCCGACCAGGAACGAGCAGCGGCCGAGGACCGAGGCGGTGTCCGGGCCGCCCGCCGCGACCAGCGCGTCGACGACGTCCTGCACGATGGCGGCCGGCAGCTCCAGCTGCTCGGCACCGACCGCCTCGGCTGCGGCGGCGAACAGCCGCACCGTCACGGTGGCCGTGGTGGTGCTCACGCGGTGCCCTGCTCTGTGGCGGCCTGCTCTGTGGCGGCCTGCTCCGGCATCGGCGTGCCTGCGTCGTCGTCGGTGCCGGCGTGCTCCAGCGCGCGCCGCTGCACCAGCGCCGCCAGGCGCTCCAGCTCCTCCTCGACCGGCACCCCGGCAGCGGCCGAGCGGCCCACGGCCAGGCCGAGCGCGAACGTGCTCAGCGGCGCCGCCGGACGCGCCACCCCGTGCGCCACGTCGCGCGCGACGTCCAGCACGGTGTCGACGTCGATCCGGTCCTCGATGCCGAGCAGCCCCTGCAGCTCGGCGAGCCAGTCGCCGAGCGCCCCCGCCGGAACCCGTCCGGCCTTGCCGCTGTGCTCCACGGTCGTCCTCCCGCTCGTCGTCCCTCGTTGCTCCCGCGCCGCCCGCCACCACGCCAGGTCGTCCGGGGTGTCCACGTCCCGCGAGACGCCGGCCGCGTCCGTCACCGGTGCCAGCTCCAGCTGTCCCACCACGTCGCCCATCCGCACGCCGCGCCGTCCTCCGAGCGTCGCGGCCGAGGCGGCCGACCGCAACGCCTGCGCGAGCGGCTCCCGCGCGTAGATCCCGGCGAGCCACTGCGGGTGCTGCTCGCCGTCCACCAGCACCACGCCGTCGCCGGCGGTGCCGGACGCGTCGCCCCAGCGGTCCAGCAGCAGGCGCACGACGTCGGCGGCGCGCGGCAGGTCGCACGCGAGCAGCAGCACCCAGGGGGCCTCGACCAGGGGCATCGCCGCCTGCACGGCCGCGGCCGGACCGCCGAAAGGCGGGTCCTCGCGGGTGACGCGCACGCGGACGGAGTCCGGCACGTGGGAGGGTGGCGGCCCGACGACGACGGCGTCGGCGATGCCGGCCGCGCCGAGCGCGTCGAGCAGCCGGGCGATCAGCGGTCCGTCGCCGAGATCCAGCTCCGCCTTGGCCGCACCGCCGAGCCGCGACCCGCGCCCGCCCGTCAGAACCACCGCCTGGACGTCAGCGGCGCGAGCGCCGACGCTGACCCGCGCGGTGACCCCGGCTGGGTCGCCAGCCGCGCCGCCCGCCGTGCCCCCGGCGGTCACGGCTCGCGGCGCCACTCGCCGGACTTCCCGCCGGTCTTCGCCTCGAGCCGCACGTCGCCGAACCACACGCCCCGGTCCAGCGCCTTGACCATGTCGACCAGCGCGAGCGCCGCCACCGACACCGCGGTGAACGCCTCCATCTCCACACCCGTGCGGTCGGCCGTGCGCACCGTCGCGCTGATCCGCACGCCCTCGTCGGTCAGCTCGAGGTCGACGCTGGCGCCGTGCACGCCGATCACGTGCGCGAGCGGCAGCAGCTCGGCGCACCGCTTGGCGCCGGCGATCCCGGCGATGCGGGCGACGGCGAACGCGTCGCCCTTCGGCACCGCGTCGTCACGCAGCGCGGCGACCACCGTGGGGCTGCAGTGCACGAATCCGCTGGCCGTCGCCGAGCGGACCGTCGGCGTCTTCTCGGTCACGTCGACCATCCGGGCGTGGCCGGCACCGTCGAGGTGGGTCAGTGCGTCCATGGCTCCTTCTTCGTCCTCAGCGCCGGTCCGTCAGCACGACGTCCACCAGGTCGCCGGCCTGAACCTCGTCAGTCTCCGCGGGCACGATCGCATACCCGTCGGCCGCCGCGAGGCTGCCGACCAGGTGCGATGCCGACCCACGCCGGGCTGCCGGTTCGACGGACCAGCCCTCCGCGGCCGGCGACAGGCGGACGGGCAGGTACTGGGTGCGGCCGGCCGGCGTGCGCCACGACGATGCGGCGCGGGCGCGCACCGGCTCCGGCTGCACGGCCGACGGCTCCGCACCCTGCATGGTCAGCAGCGCCGGACGGACGAACACGTGGAACGACACCCACACGCTGACCGGGTTGCCCGGCAGCGCCAGCAGCAGCGCCCCGCCCGGCAGCGTGCCGAACGCCTGCGGCTTGCCGGGCTGCATGGCGACCTTGGTGAACGTGACGTCCGAGGAGCCGGTGAACAGCTGCTTGACCGGGTCGAACGCCCCCGCGCTCACCCCACCGGTCAGGATCACCGCATCGGGCTCCAGGGCGACCGCCCGTTCGAGGGCGGACGCGAGCGCCGCGGGATCGTCGTGCACCCGTTCGGCCGTGAGCACCTCGCCACCCGCCTCGGCCACCAGCCCGGACACCAGAAGGCTGTTCGAGTCGGGGATGTGCCCGCGCGGGAGCGGCTCTCCCGGTGCCACCAGCTCGCTGCCGGTGGCGATCACGGCGACCCGCGGCGCCCGGGTGACCAGCACGCTGCCGTGGCCGGTGGACGCCAGCGCTGACAGCACGGTGGCCCGCGCCAGCGTGCCGGCGGGGACCACCAGGTCGCCGACGGCCTTGTCCTCGCCAGTGCGCCGCACGTGCATGCCGGCCGTCGGTACGCGCAGCACGGTGACGGTGGGCGGCAGGGCGGCGAGTGTGTCCGTGCGGTCGGTGTGCTCCAGCTGCACGACGGTGTCGGCGTCGGTGGGCAGCGTCGCACCGGTCATGATGCGGACCGCCTGGCCGGCGGTCAGGTGCGGGTCGAGGTCCGAGCCGGCCGGCACGTCGGCGACGACGTCGAGCGTCACGCCGTCGTCGTCTGCGCCGCCGGCCTCGCCCTGGGTCGCCACGCCGGCGAGGTCGACGTGGCGCAGCGCGTAGCCGTCCATCGCCGAGGCGTCCCACGGCGGGACCGGCACCAGGGCGTGCACGTCCTCGGCGATCCGCCGCCCCGCCGCCTGCGCGAGGGGCACGCGCTCGGCCGGCAGCGTCGGGGTGGCGGCCAGCACGCGCGCCAGGTGCTCGGCGACCGGGACCAGACCGCTCACCGGGCACTCCGCCCGGCAGCCGCGACCTCGGCGCGGATCGCCGTCACCGCCGTCGGCGCCAGCGTCCGGGCCCGGTGGTCGGTGGCCACCAGCAGCTGCACGGCACGCGCCGACCGTGCACCGACCGCGCAGTAGGCGACCAGCAGCCCGGCGGGGTCGGCACCGGCCTCGGTCAGCAGCGCCCGCACCACGTCCGGCCCGTGCCGCGAGGCCTGCACCAGGGCGGACACCGGCACGTTGACCGCACCCGGCAGCGCGTCGAGAGCGAACTCGGACGGCTCCCGCACGTCGAGCAGCACCGGGGCCGGGTCGGCGCCGGCCAGCGCCCGGTACTCGTCCAGCGACAGGTCGCCGGACGCCGTGGCCGCTCGCGCGGGCCCACGCGGATCCCCGGTCGCCCGAGCGGTGAACGGCACAGGGTGCGTCCCGACGGCGAGCCGCTCGGTCGCCACCTGCGGCGACGCGCCCGCAGCCTCCGCCGGTGCGCCCGCGACGTCCGTCGGCGCGCTCGCCGCCCGCGGCAGCAGCGGCACCTCACGCACCCGCATGCCCAGCGCGTCCACCACCGCGACGCGGCCCAGCAGCACCTGCCCGGCGCCGATGATCAGCTTGAGCGCCTCGGTGGCCATCATCGAGCCGACCATCCCGCACAGCGCCCCCAGCACGCCCGCCTCGGCGCAGGACGGCACCGACCCCGGCGCAGGCGGCTCGGGGAACAGGTCGCGCAACGTCACGGGCGCCACCCCGGCCGGCGGCCGGGACCAGAACACCGAGACCTGGGCGTCGAACCGGAGCACCGACGCCCACACCAGCGGTACCCCGAGCTCGGCGCAGGTGTCCGAGATCAGGTACCGGGTGGCGAAGGTGTCCGTGCCGTCCAGCACCAGGTCGTAGCCCTGCAGCACGGCGGCGGCGTTGGACTCGTCGAGCCGGAGGCGGTGCGTCTCCACGACGACGTCCGGCGCCAGCTCGGCCAGCCGGCGGGCGGCGCTGTCCACCTTGGGCTCACCGACTGCCGCGCCGTGGATCACCTGGCGGTGCAGGTCGGTGAGCGACACGACGTCGTCATCGACGATGCCGATGGTGCCGACCCCCGCCGCCGCGAGGTACAGCAGCGCGGGCGCGCCCAGGCCGCCGGCGCCGATCACCAGCACACGGGCGGCGGCGAGCCGCCGCTGACCGAGCTCGCCGAGCTCCGGCAGCCGGGTCTGCCGAGCAGTGCGCTGCGCCTCGGCGCCGTCGAGCGGCGGGCCGGGCTCGACCAGCGGGGGGAGCGCCACGGCCGGCTGGGATGTGAGCATCGCCTCAGTCTCCTAGCCGTGGGCGCGGTACTCGGCGGGTCGCCAACTTACTACGGTTAGATCCGTGACAAAGAGCCGGCCGGACGCGCGGGCGACGGGCGTCCCCACAGGGCGCGTGCCCCGCGGTCGGCTCGCCGTGCTGGTGCTCGTCCTGGTCGCGGCGCTGTCCGGGCTGGACGCCGCCCTGCTGCGCCTGGGCGTGTCCGCGCCGGTGCACTCGCAAGCGCTGGCGTCGTCCCACGGCATCCTCATGATCTACGGGTTCCTCGGCACCGCCATCATGCTGGAGCGGGCCGTCGCCCTGCAGTCCCGGCCGCGCTCCGGCTGGGCCTACGCCGCCCCGGTCGCCGGCGGGTTGGGCGCCCTGCTCCTCGTGGCCCAGTCGACCCCGCTGCACGTCCCGTGGGGCCGCGCGCTGCCGGGCGGGGCGTGGGTCGCCTCGATGGCGCTGTTCGTGGCGATCTACCTGACCGTGTGGCGCCGGCAGCAGTCGGTCGCGGTGCTGGTGCAGCTGCTCGGCGCGGCCGCCGGGCTTGGTGGCGTCGCCCTGTGGGCGCGCGGGTACGAGGTGGCGACGATCGTGCCGTGGTGGGCCGCCCTGATGGTGCTCACCATCGTCGGCGAACGGCTGGAGCTGGCCCGGGTGGCGTTCATGACCTCGGCCACCGAGCCACGGATCCTCGCCGAGTCGTGCCTGCTGCTGGTCGCGCTGGTCGCCACCGTCGTGACCCCCGCCTGGGGGTACCCGCTGCTGGGGCTTGCGCTCGGCGTGCTGATGGTGGACGTCGGGCTGCACGACGTCGCCCGGCGCACCGTCCGCAGCAGCGGTCTGACCAGGTTCATGGGTGCCTGCATGCTGGCCGGCTACGTGTGGGCGATGGTGCCGGCGCTCGTCTGGATGGTGCACGGACCGGTGTTCTCCGGCTTCGGGTACGACGCGGTGGTGCACGCGCTGACCATCGGGTTCGTCATGTCGATGGTGGTGGCGCACGCCCCGGTCATCGTGCCGGCGGTCGCCCGGCGGCCGCTGCCGTACCACCCGGTGATGTGGGCCGTGTGGGCGATGCTGCACGTCGGGCTGGCGATCCGGCTGGTGGCGGACGCGCGGACGTCGGTCGGGGCGTGGCAGCTCGGCGGCTCCCTCAGTGTGGTGGCGCTGCTCGCGTTCCTGGGCAGCACCGTGGTGCTGGTGACCGTGGGCGGACGACGAGCGCGGGTCCCGGCCCGCACCGATGCGGCCGGAGACGACCGCGAGGTGGTGGCATGACGGGGCTGGGCGGGCTGTCACGGCCGGCAACCCCGGCGCGGCGGCCGACGCGACGGCCCCGGACGGACCGGTGGACCACCGGCTGGCTGCTGGCCACGCTGGCGGTGACCGCCGTCGGGCTGCTGCACCCCGCGGCGCTGCCGCAGCCGCTGTGGAGCATGATCCACGTCGGCGCCCTCGGCGTGCTGACCAACGGGATCCTGCAGTGGTCCTGGTACTTCACGCGGGCACTGCTGCACCTGGCGCCCGACGACCTCCGGTCCGGCCGGGACGCCACCGCGCGCAGCGTGGCGTTCAACGTGGTGCTGATCGGCCTGGTCGCGGCGATGTGGACGGCCAGCACGTGGGGCACCGTCACGGCCGCGGGGCTGGTCGGCGTGGTGATCGGCTGGCACGGGCTGGCCCTGCTGCGTGCGGGCCGCACCGCCCTGGCGTCCCGGTTCGCGGTGGTGATCCGGTACTACGTGGTGGCGGCCGGCTTCCTGGTGGTCGGCTGCGTGCTGGCCGGCTTCCTCACCGTCTCGATGTTCGCCCGCACCGCGCCGGCCTGGCTGCTGCACGCCCGCGACGACCTGACGCTGGCGCACGCCCTGGTCAACGTGGGCGGCTGGCTGGGCCTGTCGATCGCCGGGACGCTGGTCACCCTCGGTCCCACGATGCTGCGCACGCGCATGGACCCGCGGGCGGTGGACGACGCGATCGGCGTCCTGCCGTGGGTGGCCGGCGGCGTGCTGCTGGCAGCGACGGCGGCGACGGCCGGGCTGATGCCGGGCATCGGCATCGGCCTGCTGGTGGTGGTGGTCGGTCTGCTGCTCGGCGTGGCGCTCCCGCTGGTGCGTGCCGCGCTGGGCAAGGCGCCCCGCGCCTACGCGACCTGGACCATGACCGCCGGCATCGGCTGGGCGCTGGTCGCCGTGCTGGCCATCGCCGTCAACGCCTTCCGTGCGGCCGACGCGTCGGCCCTGCGCGACGCCGACCTGCCCTGGTTGGCGGTGCTCGGGGCCGGCGGCCTGGCGCAGGTGTTCGTCGGCGCGCTGACCTACCTGATGCCCGTGGTGGTGGGTGGCGGTCCGGAGGCCGTCCGCCGGGGCATGGGGGTGCTGGAGACCGTCTGGCCGCTGCGCGTGGTGCTGCGCAGCACCGCCCTGCTGCTGATCGCCGTGACCGGCACCGGGTCCGGTGCGCTGCGCACGGCGTGGTGGCTGCTGGTGCTGGGCGCGTACGCGTTCGACGTTGTCCTGTTCGCGCTCTCCGGGGTGCGGCAGGCCAAGGCGCGACGGGCCGCGGTGGAGAGTCTCGGAGGAGCCGATGTCTGAGCAGTCCCGCCCGACCGGACCCCGGCAGCTGCCGGGCCGCGAGGGCACGCCGACGTCCCGGGCGGCGATGGCCGTGGTCGGCGTGGTGGTCGTGGTCGGTGTCGCGCTGGGCGTGCTGCTCGCGCGCCCCGCGACGGGCCTGGCCGGCGGTGGGATGACGATGACGCCGGCGGCGACGGCAGGCGGGGGCGCGGGCACGACGACGGTCACCCCGACCGGGCACACGACGGAGGTGACGCTGCACGTCAGCGGCATGTCGTTCACCCCGTCCACCATCCAGGTGCCCGTCGGCGACCGGCTGCGCGTCACCCTGGTCAACAGCGGGGACCAGCGGCACGACCTGGTGTTCGCCAACGGCGCGACCCTGGAGCCTCTGGCGCCCGGTGCCACGGCGGTGCTGGACGTCGGGGTGATCAGCGGCAACCTCGAGGGCTGGTGCTCGCTGCCGGGCCATCGGCAGCTGGGCATGGTGGTGCACGTCGTCGCGATCGGGGCGCCGGCGGCATCTTCCTCGTCGGGTTCGTCGTCCGGCTCGGCGTCCGGCTCAGCCATGCCCGGGATGGGGACCACCGGCGGCACCACCGCCGCCCCCACCATGGCCGACCTGCAGGCCGAGGCCGCCGCGCTCCCGGCCTACCCGGCGCAGCTGCCGCCGCTCGACTCGTCGACCGACCACTCGTACACGTTCACCATCACCCAGCAGCAGGATCCGGTGACCGCCGGCCTGACGCGCGAGGTGTGGACCTACAACGGCACGACGCCGGGCCCGATCCTGCACGGCCGCGTGGGCGACACGTTCCACATCACGCTGGTGAACCACGGGACGATGGGCCACTCGATCGACTTCCACGCCGGCGAGGTGGCCCCGGACCAGCCGATGCGGACCATCGAGCCTGGTCAGAGCCTCGACTACACGTTCACGGCCGGCCGTGCCGGCATCTGGATGTACCACTGCGCGACCATGCCGATGTCCAGCCACATCGCCAACGGCATGTTCGGGGCGGTCGTCATCGAGCCGGACGGGCTGGAGCAGGTGGACCGCTCCTACGTCGTGATCCAGTCCGAGCTCTACCTCGGCGCGAACGGCCAGCCGGCGGACGCCACCAAGATCGCCGGGCTGGTGCCCGACGTCGTGGCGTTCAACGGCCGCGCCTTCCAGTACGACGCGCACCCTCTGACGGCGGCCGTCGGCCAGCGCGTGCGCCTGTGGGTGCTCGACGCGGGGCCGAACGCGGCGCTGTCGTTCCACGTCGTCGGCACCCAGTTCGACACCGTCTGGACGGAGGGCGCGTACCGGATCCACCACGGCACGGCGACCGACGGGGCCACCACCGGCAGCACGGGCGCGCAGGTGCTGTCCCTGCTGCCGGCCGAGGGCGGGTTCGTCGAGCTGGTGCCGCCGGCCGCGGGCCGCTACGCCCTGGTGAACCACGAGATGAGCCTGGCCGAGAAGGGCGCCCACGGCGTCCTGCAGGTGACGGGCTGACGGCTCGTCGCCTGACGACCCGCCACCGCGCGGCCACCGCCACGGCCGGCGAACCCGTCCTCAGGCGGTGGCGGCGTCCCGCTTGGTCAGGTGCAGCGCGACCGTGCAGTGGTCCGGCCCCGCGAACGGCGTCAGCTCGGCCTCCACGTTGCCGTGGGACACCCGCTGCAGCACCTCGTCGATCAGCCCGCGGTGCATCTGGCACACCAGGGGGCTGGGCACCTGGCCCTCGATGCGCAGCGGGCACTGGTGCAGCGTCAGCCGCCCGGGGGTCTCCTCGGACAGGGCGCCGTAGCCCAGCGAGCTGAGCAGCAGCCGAAGCCGGCCGCCGTGCACGTCGATCCGCTGCGGCTCGTCGAGCGGCTGACCGTTCTTGCCGGCGGGCGGCCCGGCCACGTCGACCATGCGCCGGGCCCACCGCGAGCCGATGTCCCGCGCCGCCGCCTCCGGGTCCGGCACCGTGTCGGCCAGGTGGTCCGCGACGGCGGCGCAGACGTCCGCGAACTCGCGGGCCAGCGCGGACGGCTGCGCGGGGGCGACCGACCGGTAGGTCCACGACGGCCGGCCGCGACCGACCGCGGGCCGACGGCCCCGGGCCACCAGGCCGGCGTCGAGCAGGGCCGCCATGGACTCGCGCACGGAGTTCGGGTGCAGGCCCATGCCGACGGCGAGCTCGGTGACGGTGACCGGCTCGGTGTACCGGGCGACCTCGCGCAGCAAGGTGTGCTGGGCGGGGGACAGCGCCTCGAGGGCGCGCATCAGCGTCTGCGGGGTGGCGGGCCCGTCCGGAGCACCGGGCTGGTCGTGCGTGGCGAGGCTGCTCATGTCGGCCGTGATCCTGTCATGCGAGGCGTCCGATCCAAGGATGCGCCCTTTCGCGCCGGGCGCCGGCACGGCGCTCATGCGCCCCGGGACCGAGCGCCGTCGCGGTCGGCGGAGCGCTGCACGGGCGCCCAGCCGCGGCGACCGGCGGCTGCGGACACCGAGGCGCGCCGGGCGCGGTAGACGATGTACGGGCGCGTCGGGTACTGCACCGGGATGGTGACGGCGTGCACCAGGCGCGTGAAGGGCCAGATCGCGAACAGCGCGAACCCAGCCAGGACGTGCAGCCGGAACGACAGCGGGACCGCCGTCATCAGCTGCGGGTGCGGGGAGAACGTCAGCACCGAGCGGAGCCAGGGGCTGATCGTCTCGCGGTAGTCGTAGCCCTCCGGGCCGCCGAGCACCTGGTTGGCGACGGTCGCCCACGTGCCGAGGGCCACCGGCAGCACCAGCAGGACGTACATCACCTTGTCCCGCGTGGTGGTGGCCAGCGTGACCGACCGCACGGCGAACCGCCGGTACAGCAGCCCGGCCAGGCCGAGCACGGTCGCCAACGCCGCCACCGACCCACCGATGGTCGCCGTCAGGTGGTAGACGTGCTGCGGGATGCCGACCGCCGCGGTCCACGTCTTCGGCACCAGCAGGCCGACGAAGTGCCCGCCGATCACCGCGAGGAACCCGAGGTGGAACGTCGGCGAGGCCGCCCGCAGGATCGGCTTCTCGTACAGCTGCGAGGAGCGGGTGGTCCAGCCGAACTGGTCGGTGCGCCACCGCCACACCATGCCGCCGACCAGGAGCGTCAGGCAGATGTAGGGGTACGCGACCCAGAGCAGGACGTCGGCGGTGGTCACGAGCGGGAGCTCCCGTCAGCGAGGGCGAATGCGGGTGCGAATGGCATCGCGTCGGCGAAGGCCGACGTGGTGCCGACCATCTCGGCCGGCGGCCCCTGGGTGACCAGGCGCTGGTACCGCTCGTGCGTGGCGGCGTCCACCGGCGGGAGCGTGCGGCAGAGCGCGTCGAGCAGGTGTGCGTAGGGCGAGCGGTACCCGCGCAGCGCCGAGCGCATCACCTCGATGCCCTCCCGGTGCGAGGCGAGCAGCTCCAGCACCAGCCGGTCGCCCGTCAGGCCCGACAGCTCCAGCACCAGCGGCAGGTAGTCCGCCAGCTCGTCGCGCACCTGCTCGAAGCCGAGGGCGCGCAGCACCGCCTTGAACCCGAGGATCGCGGCACCCCGCTGCCGGGTGTCGCCCACCGCGTAGTAGCTGAGGTACAGCGCACAGCGACGGCGCTGGTCGAACGTGTCGACGTAGTGCTCCGCCATGGCGCGCAGCCCGCTGCGGCCGGCCCACTCGCAGAAGGCCTCCACGTCCTGCTGCACCAGCGGCGGCAGCCCCGCCATCGACTCGCGCGCGGCGCCCAGCGCGGCACCTGTCCGCTCGCCGGGGTAGTCCAGCAGCACGGACACCGTCATGTGCACGGTCCGCAGCTGCTCGGGGGTGCAGACGACCCGCGCGAGCTCCGGCAGCCGCGGGGCGTGCACCATGCGGGCGACCATCAGGCGTCCACCCCCGCGGCGGCCGGCGGGAACAGCCCGGCCTGGGCGGAGTCACCGCTCCAGTCGAGCAGGTTGACGCGGCCCGGGGTCGGTGCGAGGCCCTCCGCCGCCGTCTTGGCCCGACCGCGGGAGGTGATCCGCAGACCCGTGCCGCCGCCGTGGAACGTGGAGACCGAGCACGCCTCCGGTGCACCCTCACCGGCGCCGACCAGCTCCTCGACCATGCCGGTCACGTCCTCGCCCAGCTCGGCGATGCCGCGCGGCGTCTCCGGGTGCGTGGTGGGGATGACGTACCGGTCGTCGTACTTGGCGATCGCGAGCAGCCGGTACATCGCCTGCACCTGCTCGCCGGTCATGCCGACGGCACCGGCGATCTCCTCGTTCCCCCCGCGTCCCAGGTCCAAGTCGCGCATGTACGACCGCATCGCGGCCAACCGCCGCAGCGACCGCTCCACCGGTCGGGTGTCCCCGGCCGTCAGCAGCCCGGCGAGGTACTCCAGCGGGATCCGCATCGTCGACAGCGCCGTGAGCAGGATCTTGTGGTCCTCGCCGTCGTTGCCGGCAGCGGTCACGCGGTCCACCACCGGGGACAGCGGCGGGACGTACCAGACCATCGGCAGCGTGCGGTACTCCGGGTGCAGCGGCAGCGCGACCTCGTAGGTGTCGATCAGCGCCCAGATCGGGGAGTCCTGGGCGGCCTTGACCCACGAGTCCGGCACGCCGCCGGCCCGCGCGCCCGCGATCACCTCGGGGTCGAACGGGTCGAGCAGGATCGAGCGCTGGGCCATGTAGAGGTCCTGCGGGTCCTCGACCGAGGCGGCCTCGGTGACGCGGTCCGCGTCGTAGAGCAGCACGCCCAGGTAGCGCAGGCGGCCGACGCAGGTCTCGGAGCACACCGTCGGCTGACCGACCTCCAGGCGCGGGTAGCACAGCGTGCACTTCTCGGCCTTGCCGGTGGTGTGGTTGAAGTAGACCTTCTTGTACGGGCACGACGAGACGCACATCCGCCAGCCGCGGCACCGGTCCTGGTCCACCAGCACGATGCCGTCCTCGGCCCGCTTGTACATCGCGCCGGACGGGCAGGCCGCGACGCAGCTCGGGTTCAGGCAGTGCTCGCAGATCCGCGGCAGGTAGAACATGAACGTCTGCTCGATCTCGGCGCGGACCTCGGTGTTGATCTTCGCCAGCACCGGGTCCTGCTGCATCGTCTCCGTGGAGCCGCCCAGGTCGTCGTCCCAGTTGGGGCCCCAGCCGATGGTGTCCATCGGCTTGCCGGTCAGCTGGCTGACCGGACGCGCCACCGGGAAGTCCTTCGAGTCCTTGGGCGCCGAGAGCAGCTTGTCGTACTCGTACGTCCACGGCTCGTAGTAGTCGACGATCTCGGGCAGGTCCGGGTTGGCGAACAGGTTGGCGAACCGGGCCACCCGGCCGCCGGACCGCGGCTTGAGCCGGCCCGAGCGGGTGCGCGTCCAGCCGCCCTTCCAGCGGTCCTGGTCCTCCCAGGTGTGCGGGTAGCCGACGCCCGGGCGCGTCTCGACGTTGTTGAACCACATGTACTCGGTGCCGGTGCGGTTGGTCCACGTCTGCTTGCACGTGACCGAGCAGGTGTGGCAGCCGATGCACTTGTCGAGGTTCATCACCATGGCGATCTGGGCCATGACCTTCATCAGAACTGCACCTCCTGCGACCGGCGCCGGATCAGCGTGACCTCGTCGCGCTGGTTGCCCGTCGGGCCGATGTAGTTGAACGCGTAGCTCTGCTGCGCGTAGCCGCCGATCAGGTGCGTCGGCTTGATCAGCACGCGGGTCAGGGAGTTGTGGATGCCGCCGCGCTTGCCGGAGGTCTCCGAGAGCGGGGTGCCCATGGTCCGTTCCTGTGCGTGGTACATGAACACGGTGCCCTCGGGCATGCGGTGGGAGACGACGGCACGGGCGACGACGACGCCGTTGCGGTTGGTCGCCTCGATCCAGTCGTTGTCCCGGACCCCGACCTTCTCGGCGTCCGCCGGGCTCATCCACACCACCTGGCCGCCGCGGCCCAGCGTGAGCATGTGCAGGTTGTCGAAGTACTGGGAGTGGATCGACCACTTGTTGTGCGGGGTCAGGTAGCGCACCGCCACCTGCGCCTCGCCGCCGGCAGCCGTCCCCAGGTCACCGACGGCGCTCTCCCCGTACAGGTGGTGCAGGTCCAGCGGCGGCCGGAAGATCGGCAGCTGCTCGCCCAGGTCACGCATCCAGTCGTGGTCCAGGTAGAAGTGCTGCCGGCCGGTGAGCGTATGGAACGGCCGGGACCGCTCGATGTTCATCACGAAGGCGCTGTACCGCCGCCCGCCGTGCTCGGAGCCGGACCACTCGGGCGAGGTGACCACCGGCTGCGGTCCGCCGCGCTGCAGGTCGGCGAACGTGGTGCGCCGGTCCTTGGACCCGTCGGCCAGGTCGGCGAACGCCGTCCCGGTGCGCCGCTCGAGGTCCGCGAAGCCCTCCGCCGCCAGCCGTCCGTTGGTGGTGCCGGACAGCGCCAGGATCATGTCCGCCGCCTTCGCGTCGGTGTCGACCAGCGGTCGGCCGGCCGCCACCCCGCCGGCCGCGGTGCCGTTGCGGCGGCCCAGCTCGGCGATCTCCTGGTCCGGGTGGTACTGCACGCCCTTGGTCACCATGCCGACGCCGTCGGCGAGCGGCCCGATCGCGTCGAACTTGTGCCGGATCGCGGTGTAGTCGCGCTCGATGGTGACCAGCTTGGGCATCGTCACGCCCGGCACCAGGCCCACCACCGAGACGTCCGGGACGACGCCGCCGGGGTTGGCGAGCTCGTCCGGGGTGTCGTGCGAGATGGGTGCCGCGACGACGTCCGTCTGCGTGCCCAGGTGGCGCACGGCCATCTGGGAGACCAGGCCCGCCAGCGTCTGGAAGGCCTGGTAGTCGGTCCGGGCCTCCCACGGCGGGTCGATCGCCGCGTCGAACGAGTGCACGAAGGGGTGCATGTCGGTGGACGAGAGGTCGTTCTTCTCGTACCAGGTGGCCGCCGGGAACACGATGTCGGAGTAGAGCGTCGTGGACGTGTTGCGGAAGTCCATCGTCAGCAACAGGTCGACCTTGCCGACGGCGGCCGCGTCCCGCCACACCATCTGCGCAGGACGCCGGTCCCCCGGCACCTCGGCGGCCGTGACCGCGCTGTCCGAACCGATCACGTGCCGGTAGAAGAACTCGGCGCCCTTGGCCGACGAGCCGAGCAGGTTGGTCCGCCACGACGTCAGCACCCGTGGGAAGTTCTCCGGGTCGTCCGGGTCCTCGCACGCGAACCGCAGGTCGCCGGACTCGAGCTGGGACACCACCCAGTCCTTGGGGTCGACGCCCGCCTGGCGGGCCTCCTGCCCGAGCAGCAGCGGGGACCGCGAGAACGTCGGGAAGGACGGCATCCAGCCGCGCTTCATCGACTCGACCAGGGTGTCCGCCGTCGTGAGCCCGTCGAGCGAGCCCTCCGCCAGCGGCGACCCGATGCGCGCCACCGGCGTCCCGTCGTACCGCCACTGGTCGGTCAGCAGGTAGAAGAAGCCGGCGGAGATCATCTGCCGGGCCGGCCGCTGCCAGTCCAGGGCGAACGCGTACTGGGCGAACCCGGTGATCGGGCGGACCTTCTCCTGGCCGACGTAGTGCGCCCAGCCGCCGCCGTTGACCCCTTGCGTCGCGCACATCGTGGTGAGCGCCAGGAACGTCCGGTAGATCTCGTCGGAGTGGAAGAAGTGGTTGGTGCCGGCGCCCATCACGATCATCGAGCGGCCGCCCGTGTCGATCGCGTTCTGCGCGAACTCCCGGCCGATCCGCTCGGCGGCCGCCGCCGGGACGCCGGTCAGCTCCGCCTGCCAGGCGGGGGTGCCGGGAGTGGAGGCGTCGTCGTAGCCCGTCGGCCACTCGCCCGGCAGCCCGTCGCGGCGCACCGCGTACTGCGCCAGCAGCAGGTCGTAGACGGTGGTGACGTACTCGCCGTCGGCGACGCGCACCGCCGGGACGCCGCGGCGCACCACGCCCGCGCCGACCGACCCCTCGCCCGGCCCGCCCGGCAGGTCGAACCGCGGCAGCAGCAGCTCCACCGGCTCGGCGCCCGGCAGGTCCTGCGCCGACAGCACCGGGTCGACCCCGGACAGGTCGAGGTTCCAGCGACCGGCGCCCTCGGGGCCGTAGTGGTCCGCCAGCGTGCCGCCCGGGTCGGCGATGCCGCCCTCGCGGTCCCACACCAGCGGCCGGAAGGCGGCGTTGGCCGCGCCCGCCACGTCGGAGTCCCGCACCAACGGGGACGTCGGGTCGAGGACCCCGTCGGCCGCGACGTCCGCCGCGACCAGGAACTTCCCGGGCACGAACGCGCCGTCCCGCTGCTTCAGCCGCACCAGGAACGGGCTGTCGGTGAACCGCCGCAGGTAGTCCAGGAAGAACGGCGTGCGCTGCCCGACGTGGAACTCCGACAGGATCACGTGCCCCATCGCGGCCGCCAGCGCACCGTCGGTGCCGGGGGCGATCCGCAGCCACTCGTCGGCGAACTTGGTGTTGTCCGCGTAGTCGGGGGAGACGGCCACCACCTTCTGGCCGTGGTACCGCGCCTCCGTCATGAAGTGCGCGTCCGGCGTGCGGGTGACCGGGATGTTGGAGCCCCACATCACCAGGTAGCCCGCGTTGAACCAGTCGCCGGACTCCGGCACGTCGGTCTGGTCGCCGAACACCTGCGGCGAGGCCATCGGCAGGTCCGCGTACCAGTCGTAGAACGACAGCATGGTGGCGCCGAGCAGCTCGTAGAACCGCGCGCCGGCGCCGTAGGACACCATCGACATCGCGGGGATCACCGAGAAGCCGGCCAGCCGGTCCGGCCCGTACCGCTTGATCGTGTAGACGTGCGCGGCGGCCGCCATCTCGGCCGCCTCGTCCCAGCTCGCCCGGACCAGGCCGCCCTTGCCGCGCGCCGACTTGTACGCCCGCGCCTTCTCCGGGTCCTCGACGACGTCGCGCCACGCCAGCACCGGGTCGCCCAGCCGGGCCTTCGCCTCGCGGTAGAGGTCGAGCAGCACGCCGCGCACGTAGGGGTACCGGATGCGGGTGGGGGAGTACGTGTACCAGGAGAAGGACGCGCCGCGCGGGCAGCCGCGGGGCTCGTACTCCGGCAGGTCGGGGCCGGTGCTGGGGTAGTCGGTGGCCTGCGACTCCCAGGTGATCACGCCGTCCTTGACGTACACGTTCCACGAGCAGGAGCCCGTGCAGTTCACGCCGTGCGTGGAGCGCACCACCTTGTCGTGGCTCCAGCGGTCCCGGTAGAACCGATCGGCCTCGCGGCCGCCGGTGAGGAACAGCTGCCGGGCGTCGGGCGACGCCTCGCCGCGGCGCAGGAACGAGCCGAAGCGGTAGATCGGCGCGGCCGGGTCGGCGGTGGCGGCTGTCTCCGGTGCGGGGATGGCACGGCCTGCGGGCATGACGGGTCTCCGGTCTGGCGTCGGGCCGGAGCCGGACGCCTGTTCACGGTCGGTGGGGTACGCGGGTGGACCCGGACTGGGTCGTGGGGGGTCAGCCCGGGTACGGCGCCCTCGGCCGTGCGTAGTTGACCCACACCAGGACGGTGCAGATCGCGAAGTAGACGGTCGCGCCGATGAAGAACGACTTCGGCGTGACGGCGGTGAGCGAGACGCCGACGAAGAACGGTCCGAAGGACGCGATCGCGGCGGTCCACCCGATCACGCCGCCCGCCTGGCGGGGCGGCAGGATCATCGGCATCTGCTTGAACGTGCCGGCGTTGGCGATCCCGGTGAAGAAGAACATCACCAGCATCGCGAACAGGAACGGCCAGAAGTCGTGCGGCGACCGCGGTGAGAGGTAGACCGCGGCCACAGCCGCCGAGATCACCATCCCGACGCCGCCGACGAAGGTCCAGATCGCCCCGCCGAACCGGTCGCACAGCGGTCCCCACATCGCCCGCACCAGCGAGCCGATCAGCGGTGCGAGGAAGGCGAACGTGCCGCCCAGCGGCAGGGTCGAGGTGGCGTAGTGCCCGCCGGTGGCGAACGGCGAGTCCTTGCCGAACGTGTTGTTGATGATCAGGGCCAGCTGGGCGGCGAACCCGGAGAACGCCCCGAAGGTCATGATGTAGACGGCGGTCAGCACCCAGGTGTTGCGGTTGCCGAAGATGTCGATCTGCTGGCGGAAGTTCGCCTTGATCGGCACGTCCTTGAGCAGCCAGAACGCCAGGATCGAGGCCAGCACCGTCCACGGGACCAGCACGATCGCCGCGTTGTAGACGTTGAGCACGTGGCCGCTGCGCGCGTGCTGCGTGCCCACCATCTGCAGCCCGAACAGCCCGAAGCCCATCACCCACGGGCCGAGGAACTGGATGAGCGAGACGCCGAAGTTGCCGAGCCCCGCCTGCAGGCCGAGGGCGGTGCCGGCCAGCCGCTTGGGGAAGAAGTACCCGGTGGACGGCATGTAGCCGGAGAAGCACCCGCCGCCGATGCCGGTCAGCGCGGCGAGCACCAGCAGCCACCAGTACGGCGTCTTGGGGTTGCCCACCGCGGAGAACCAGCCGAGCATCGGGACCACCAGCAGGAGCGAGGTGATGCCCACCAGCTTGCGCGTGCCCAGCACCGGCGGCAGGAACATGTAGACGAGGCGGATCAGGCCGCCGGACAGGCCGGGGATCGCGACCAGCCAGTACAGCTGCGGCTTGGTCAGCGTGAAGCCGACCTCGTTCAGCTTGGGGGCGACCGCGCTGACCAGGTACCAGACGCAGAAGGCGATCAGCAGCGAGTACGTGGTCACCGCCAGCGTCCGCCACGCGATCTTGCTGTCCCAGTGCTTCTCGTCCTCGGGGTTCCAGCCCTCGAGAACCCTGCCTGAGGTGGCCAGCTGAGCCACGCGATCCTCCTCGATCCGCCGCGATCCGTGCGGGGGGAACTTACTACGGGTGTGGCTGTGAAAATATCCTGCCCGTAGGTCGTCGCGCCACGTCCGGCGTGTCGCGGTGCCGACCGACCGTGCGCCCGTCGCCGGCGGACCTCGTCGTCCGCGGCACGGGTGCTCCGTCCAGCCCGTCGCAGAGCCAGTGGGAGAGACATGGTCTACGTGATCGCCGAGCCGTGCATCGACGTGAAGGACCGCGCGTGCGTCGCGGAGTGTCCCGTCGACTGCATCTACGAAGGTGGCCGGTCGCTGTACATCCACCCCGACGAGTGCGTGGACTGCGGCGCCTGCGAACCCGTCTGCCCCGTGCTCGCGATCTACTACGAGGACGACCTGCCGGCCGACTGGCAGGTCTACCAGGACGACAACGCCCGGTTCTTCGCCGAGCCGCTGCCCGGACGGGCCGCGCCGCTCGGGTCGCCCGGCGGTGCGTCGCGGACGGGTCCCACCGGGGTGGACACCCCGCTGGTGACGGGTTTCGAGAGGCGGCGGGGATGAGTGCACGACGAGGGACGACGGGCCGCGGCACGACGGCGCGCGCCCGGTCCGGACGGGCCGCCGCACGCGCCGTCCCGGTGGCCACCGCGGTCGGCCTTCTGCTGACGGCCTGCGCCACGGGTCCCGGCACCGGGGCCGGCACCTCCTCGAGCGCGCCCACCGGGTCGGCGTCGAGCCGGGCCCCGCTGACCGGCCAGCTCGTCGTGTTCGCGGCCGCCTCGCTGCAGCAGACGTTCACCGCCCTCGGTGACCGGCTGATGGCCCAGAACCCCGGTCTGCACATCACCTTCAGCTTCGGCGCGTCGTCCACGCTGGCGCAGCAGCTGGAGCAGGGCGCCCCGGCCGACGTCTTCGCCTCCGCCAACCCCGCGACGATGAAGGCGGCCTCCGCCGTCACCGACCGGCCCGTCACCTTCGCGCACAACTCGCTGGAGATCGTCGTGCCGGCCGGGAACCCCGGTCACGTCACCGGGCTCGCCGACTTCGCCAAGCCGCAGCTGAAGATCGCGCTGTGCGCCGTCGAGGTGCCGTGCGGGTCGGCCGCCGCGACCGCGTTCGCCGCCGCGGGTGTCACCCCGGCGCCGGACACCTACGAGAAGGACGTCACGGCGACGCTCACCAAGGCGGTCCTCGGCGAGGTCGACGCGGCGCTCGTGTACCGGACCGACGTGCGGTCCGCGGGCGACAAGGTGCAGGGCATCGACTTCCCCCAGGCGTCCGCCGCCCGCAACGACTACCCGATCGCCACGGTGGCAGGGGCCCGCAACCATGCGGCGGCGCAGGCGTTCGTCGACCTGGTGCTGTCCGCCCAGGGCCAGAAGGTGCTCACCGACGCGGGGTTCGACGCGGCCTGAGAGAGTTCAGGCAGGTCGGCGCCGCCGGCCGGGCACCGCCGGAGAGAGGGGACCCGTGGTGGGGCGCGTCCGACCTCGCCGACGCAGCCGTCCGCCCGTGCTGCTGCTGGCGCTCGCCGCCGTCGCGGTGCTGTTCCTCGTCGGACCCTTCGTCGCCCTGCTGGTCACCGCCCCGTGGAGCCGGCTCGGCGGCCTGATCGCCTCCGGCCCGGTGCTGCAGGCGTTGTGGCTGTCGTTGCGCACCGCGACGGCCGCCACGGTGCTGTGCCTGCTGCTCGGCGTGCCGCTCGCCTGGGTGCTCGCCCGCACCGCGCTGCCGGGCCGCGGACTGCTGCGTGCCGTGACCACCATGCCGCTGGTGCTCCCGCCGGTGGTCGGCGGCGTGGCGCTGCTGACGCTGCTGGGCCGCCGCGGCCTGCTGGGGCGGCACCTGGACACCTGGTTCGGCGTCACGGTGCCGTTCACGTCCACCGCGGTGGTGATCGCCGAGGCGTTCGTCGCGCTGCCGTTCCTGGTGCTGGCGGTGGACGGCGCCCTGCGCAGCGCCGACGAGCAGTACGAGCAGGCGGCCGCGACGCTCGGCGCTACCCGCTGGTACACGTTCCGGCGCATCACGCTGCCGCTGGTGGCGCCCGGCGTGCTGGCGGGTGCGGTGCTGTGCTTCGCCCGGGCGCTCGGCGAGTTCGGCGCCACCATCACCTTCGCCGGCAACTACCCGGGCACCACCCGCACCATGCCGCTGGCGATCTACCTGGCGATGGAGCAGGACCCCGCGCAGGCCGTCGCCCTGTCGCTGGTGCTGATCGGCGTCTCGCTCGCGGTGCTGATCGGCCTGCGCACGCGGTGGCTCTCGGCGCTCACCGGCGGTCCTTCATGAGGCTGGACGCACGCGTGGTGGTGCGCCGGCCGGCGTTCACCCTCGACCTGGAGCTGACCGTGCAGCCGGGGGAGACGGTCGCGCTGGTCGGCCCCAACGGTGCCGGCAAGTCGACGTTCCTGCAGGCGGTCGCCGGCCTGATCGGGCTCGACGACGGGAAGGTCGTCCTGGGCCCGCACGTGCTCGACGACGTGGCCGACGGCGTGCACGTGCCCACCGAGCTGCGCCGCTGCGGCCTGGTGTTCCAGCACCACCGGGTGTTCCCGCACCTGTCGGCGCTGGAGAACGTCGCCTTCGGGCTGCGTGCCCAGGGCGTGCCGCGTCCGGAGGCCCACGAGCAGGCGCGGCAGTGGCTCGACCGGGTCGGCATGCTGCCCCACGCCGGCCGGAGCGCGGCCCGGCTGTCCGGTGGGCAGGCGCAGGCCGTCGCCCTCGCTCGGACCCTGGCCGCCGAACCGGACGTGCTGCTGCTGGACGAGCCGTTCGCGGCGCTCGACGAGGCCGCGCGGCCGCTGCTGCAGGAGGTGGTCCGACGGCACGCGTTCGACGGTGAGCGTCCGGTGGTGCTGGTGACCCACGAGCCGGCGGACGCCCGCGCACTGGCGGACCGGGTGGTGCCGATGGTCGCAGGACGGGTCGCTGCGACGACCTGACGGGTCCGCACGCGCCCCCGTCGGGGCCCGTCTTGGTCGAGCGTCCAACTTCACCCGCGATTACCTGGGCACATGTCCAAGATCACATGGGCGACTCCTATACCGGCCCAGGTACCGGCCGATCGGTGGACCAAGTGTCGGAAGGTCCGCCGCCCGAAGGGAGCTCGCCATGTCCACCGTCGTGCCTCCGGCGCCCCGCTCGCTGCTCAAGCGGCTGACCGCCGACTCGTCGATCGCGCTGAAGATCGGCCTGTGCCTCGCGCTGCTGGTGCTCGTCGCGGCGGGGCTGACCGGCCTGTCGGTACAGCGCATGAACTCCCTGAACGTGGAGTCCGGGCGGCTGTACGACAGCACCACGGTGCCGCTGACGGCGATGATCGACATCCAGCAGCAGTTCGCCGGGGACCGGGTCCGCAACGCGGAGGTGCCCGCCCTGAGCGGCGCTGATCTGACCGGGGTGATCTCGGAGCTGCAGGGCCGGTTCAAGGACACCCAGGCGCTGCTGACCAAGTACGAGCCGATGGCGTCGAGCCCCCAGAGCATCAAGGCCATCGAGACCGAGATGGCCGCCTACCAGGCCGACTCCCAGAAGATGTTCGACCTGATGACCACCGGTGACCGCGCCGGCGCGCTCACCTACACGATGGGCGGGCTGCGTGACCAGGCCACAGCCGCGAACACGGCGATCGCGGCGGAGGCGGCTGCACTGACCAAGCTGGCCAAGTCCCTGCACGACACGGGTGCGGCGCAGGCGGTGTCGGCGATCCGGATCATGTGGATCGTCCTGGCGGTGGCGTCGGTGCTGGCGATCGTGCTGGGGATGGCGGTGCTGCGCGGGGTGCTGACGAAGGTCAACGCGGTCAAGGGCGCGCTGGAGGCGATGGCGGCCGGGGACCTGACCCGAGAGCTGCACCTGGACTCGCATGACGAGCTGGGCCGGATGGCCGGGGCGTTGTCGGCGGCGCAGGGGTCGTTGCGGGGGACGTTGAGCGTGGTCAGTGAGACTGCGGCTGCGGTGGCGGCGGCGGCGGAGGAGCTGTCGGCGGCCTCGGGTCAGGTGGCGTCGGGCTCGGAGGAGACGTCGGTGCAGGCGGGTGTGGTGGCGGCTGCGGCGGAGCAGGTGTCGCGCAACGTGCAGGCGGTCGCGGCGGGCGCGGAGCAGATGGGCGCGAGCATCCGGGAGATCGCGCAGAGCGCGACGGAGGCGGCGAAGGTCGCCTCGCAGGCCACGGGGGTGGCGGCGGCGGCGAACGAGTCGGTGGGCCGCCTGGGGGAGTCGTCGGCCGAGATCGGCAACGTGGTGAAGCTGATCACGAGCATCGCGGAGCAGACGAACTTGTTGGCGTTGAACGCGACGATCGAGGCGGCCCGTGCTGGTGAGGCGGGCAAGGGGTTCGCGGTGGTGGCCGGGGAGGTCAAGGACCTGGCTCGGGAGACGGCCAAGGCGACGGAGGACATCGCCCGTCGGGTGGAGGCGATCCAGGCGGACACGGCGGGGGCGGTGACCTCGATCGGGCAGATCGGCTCGATCGTGGCGGCGATCAACGACCACCAGATGACGATCGCCTCGGCGGTGGAGGAGCAGACCGCCACGACCAACGAGATGTCCCGCGGGGTGACCGAGGCCGCGACGGGGTCGGGGGAGATCGCGCAGAACATCACCGCGGTCGCCTCCGCAGCGTCCACGTCCTCCCAGGTGCTGGGGCAGATGGGCGACTCCGTCGCCGAGCTGGCCCGCCTGTCCGCCGACCTACGCACCCGCGTCGCCGCGTTCACCGTCTGACGCGTGAGCGGGACCGCTCCTCCTCTGGCGGCGGGTGGCCTCAGCCGTCGGAGGAGGAGTGGTCGGCGCCCCCGTCGGGCGTGCCCTGGGTGGCCGTCTGCTGCGGCACGCCGGCCACGCACACCGCGGTGACCTTCGTCTCCGTGCCGGACTGCCGCAGCTCCACCTCGAGGTGGTCCGGACCGGCGGCGCCCACCTCGACGGTCCAGCCGTCGAGCGGCGTCGCGTACAGCAGCGAGATCGCCGAGCCGGTGCACGAGGCCGCGACGGTGCCGCCCGGGACGGTCCAGGTGCGTGCCACCGGGACCGTCGTGGGTGCGGGCGCGGCCGTGCTGGGCGCGGGGCGCGGCGGCGGGGCCGCGGTCACGGGGGCGCTCGGCTCCGGAACGGGCCCGGAGGTGGGGGTGGCTGGACCGGTGGTGGGTGTCGCTGCCGGCGACGTGGCGGTGCCCACGGCGGCCGCGCGGGCGGCCACCAGCACCCGGTCGACCTCGGCGCGGGACAGCACCCCTGACCGGGACGTGTCGGTGTCGAGCACGGCGACCGCGCGGCTGGCGATCAGCCCGGTGACGGCGACCCCGACCAGCCACACGGAGGCGGCGATCGCTCCGGCCCGCCGCGGCCCGGAGCCCCCGCCCGCGACGCCCGTGCGGGGTCGCCGCGACGGCGTCCACCGCCGGCCGGATCTCGGGCTGCTGCGCGGCACGGTCCATGGTCGCCCACGTCAGGGCCAAGGGAACGTTAAGGCGGGCGCAAGATCCGCTCGACGCTGCCGCGGGACGGTCGCCGCCGCCTGCCGATGGCCTAGGTTCCGGGATGTGGCGGACGTGCTCATCATCGAGGACGACGTGACGATCCGGACCGCGCTGGTGCGGTCCCTGTCGGCGCGCGCGCACTCCACGATGACCGCACCCAACGCCCTGGAGGGGCTGCAGAGCCTGGTGGACCACCCGCCGGACGTGGTGCTGCTGGACCTCGGGCTGCCGGACCTGGACGGTGCGGCGCTGCTGGCGATGATCCGCGCCGTGTCGCAGGTACCGGTGATCGTCATCAGCGCGCGCGACGAGGGTGCGGGAATCGTCGCCGTGCTCGACGCGGGTGCAGACGACTACCTGGTCAAGCCCTTCGCCGCCGACCAGCTCGAGGCGCGGATCCGGGCCGTGCTGCGCCGCTCCGACCACGCCCGGCCGCCCGGGCCCCTGGTGGCCGGCGGGCTGGTGATCGACGTGCGGTCCCGGACCGTCACCCTGGACGGCAACCCCCTGGAGCTGAGCCCCAAGGAGTTCGACCTGCTGGCCTACCTGGCCGAGCGCAGCGGCGAGGTGGTCGCGAAGCGGGAGCTGCTGGCCAAGGTGTGGAACCAGCCGTACGGCGGTGCGGACAAGACGGTGGACGTGCACCTGCACTGGCTGCGGCGCAAGCTCGGCGAGACGGCGGAGGAGCCGGTCTACCTGCACCGGGTGCGCGGGGTGGGCGTCAAGCTGGTGCCGCCGTCGTGAGAGGCCTCCTGGTCCGCTACGGCCTGGCGATGACCTCCGTCATGCTCGTCGCCTTCCTCGTGCCGCTCGGGCTGCTCGCCCGCTCGCTCGCCGCCGAGCGGGCGCTCACCGGCGCGCGTCAGGACGCCCAGCAGGTGGCGATGTTCACGGGAGTGGTCGCGCAGGACCCGTCGCGGTTGCAGGCCACCCTGCTCGCCGTGAACGGCGGGGCCCGGCGCACCAGCGTGTTCCTGCCCGACGGCAGCGTCGTCGGCTCGCCGGCGTCGCGCACCCCGGCCGTCGACCTCGCCACCCTCGGGCGTGCGCTGACCGCGAGGGCCGACGGCGGTGTCGAGGTGCTGCTGCCGGTCGGGGGCCCGGCCGGCACCGCCGTGGTGCGCACCTTCGTGCCCGATGCGCTGCTCACCGCCGGGGTGATGCGCGCCTGGAGCGTGCTCGCCCTGGTGGGCGTCGTGCTGCTGGTCGTCACGGCCTTCGCGGGGGACCGGATCGCCGCCCGGCTGTCCCGGTCCGTGCGCGACCTGGCGGACGTCGCCGAACGTCTCGGCTCCGGTGACCTCGGCGCCCGGGTGGCGCCGAGCGGTCCGGCCGAGATCGTGTCCGTGGGCGCGGTGCTGAACGGGCTCGGCGACCGGGTCGCCGGTCTGCTCGCCGACGAGCGCGAGCTGGTCGCCGACCTCTCGCACCGGCTGCGCACCCCCATCACGGCGCTCCGCCTCGACGTCGACCTGCTGGCCGACCCCGCCGAGCGTGCGCAGGTGGGCGCGCACGTCGACGGACTGGTCGCCGCGGTCGACACCGTCATCCACGCCGCCCGCACCCACGACCCACGACTGCCGGCGGCGTGCGACGCGGCGGAGGTGGTCCGGGCCCGCGCCACGTTCTGGGGTGTGCTCGCCGTCCACCAGGGCCGTCCGCTGACCGTGGACGTGCCGCCCGGGCCCACTCCGGTCGACGTCGGGGCGGCCGAGCTCGGCGCCGCGCTGGACGTGCTGGTGGACAACGTGCTGCGGCACACGCCCACCGGGACAGCGCTCGCGCTCACGGTGCACCGCGGCCCCGGGGTCGTCGTGGTGGCCGTCGCGGACGCAGGCCCGGGACTGGCCGACGGCGCTCTCACCCAGCGCGGGCGGTCGGGGACCGGCTCCACCGGTCTCGGGGTCGACGTGGCGCGGCGGACTGCCGAGCGGGCGGGCGGGCGGCTCGAGGTCGGACCCGGGCTCGAGGGGCGAGGTGCCCGGTTCGCCCTGGTCCTCCCGTCGGCGTTAACCCACTCTTAGCCACCGGTTGCCGCGGACCTCACGCCGCGGCCCGCACGCTGCTCCTCGACGACGCCGCACGGGCCGTCGGACGAAGGAGGACCCTCATGCGCTGGACCGTTCGCACCGCACTCGCCGGCACGGCGGGCGTCGCGCTCGTCGGCGCCGGTGTGCTCACCGCCGCCTACGCCGCGACCGGCACGCCGCAGCCCGCACCCTCGGCGGTCGCCGACCAGGACCCGCAGGTGGCGGCGCTGAACCAGGAGGCCCACGACCTGCAGGAGCAGCTCGCCCGGCTCGAGGCTGCGGCGGCGCAGGTGCCGGCACCGGTCGCGACAGCGGCGGCGCCCGGACCGGTCGACGACAGCCCGGCTCCCGCACCGGACGTTGCGCCCGTGCAGCAGGCACCCGTCGTGGCGCACGAGCCGGAGCAGCCCGAGCACGAGTCCGGCGAGCACGAGTCGGCCGAGCACGACGGCTCCGGGTCCGATGACTGACCGCGGCCGTCAGGTCCGGCGTCTCGCGGCCCTCGGGCTGGTCCCGTTGAGCGTGGGCGGGTTCGGCGGCGGCGTCGCCTGGGCGGCGTCCCACGAGCCGGCCGCCGTGCCGACCGCACCGCCGGTGCCCGTGGCGTCCGCGACCCCGGACCCGCAGGTGGCGGCCGCCCTCGCGGCGATCCAGGACGCACGGACCCGCATCGTGGCGCTCCAGGCGACCCTGGACCAGCAGGCTGCGGCTGCGCACGCCGCGGCGGCCGCCCCCGTCGCTCCTGCTGCACCGGCACCGGCGGCGCCCGCCAAGGCACCGGCCCGCGCGGCGGCACCGGCACCCGCCGCCGCCCCAGCACCGGCCGCCCCTCCGGTGCACACGACCACCAAGGCCTCCTGATGACGGCCGGCACCCGGTCCCGCGAGCTGAGCACCACGTTCCGGTCCATGGCCAGCGACGTGGAGCTGCGGGTCGTCGACCCTGGGCCGGACGCGCCGCGGGCGGTCGAGGCGGCGCGCGTCGCCATCCGGTCCGTCGCCACGCACCTGACCCGGTTCGAGGCGACCTCAGCCCTGTCCAGGCTCAACGCCCGGCCGTCGTCCTGGCACGTCGTGCCCGAGGAGCTCGCCGAGGCGGTCGAGGAGGCGGAGCGCGCCCACCGGATGACGGGCGGGCTGTTCGACCCGCGCGTGCTCGACCAGCTGCTGGCCTGGGGGTACGACCGGACGTTCGACGAGGTGGTCGGCAGTACGAGGGGCACGACGGCCTCGACCGGCCCGACGGCCTCGACCCGCGCGGTGGGCTCGACCGGCGCGGTTGGCCCGACGGGCGCGGTGGGCTCGGCCGGCTCGGCCGGCACGCCGGGGCCCCGCGGGACTCGACGGCCCTGGCGCCCGACGGTGCTGCCCGGCACCGACCGGCGGCTCGTGCAGCTCGACGGGGCGCCGATCGACCTGGGCGGCATCGGCAAGGGCCTGGCGGTGCGGCGTGCCGCCCGGGCGCTCGTCGGGGCCGGCAGCGCGGTGCTGGTGGACGCCGGAGGTGACGAGTGGCTCGGCGGCGCCGGTCCGGACGGCAACGGCTGGACGGTGGGCGTCGAGGATCCCCACGGCGGTGCGGACCCCGTGCTGGTGCTCTCCGTCACCGACCGCGGCTGTGCCACCTCCTCCGTGCGGCGACGGCACTGGGCGGCGCCGGACGGCACGTCCGTGCACCACCTCGTCGACCCCCGCACCGGCCGTCCCGGCGGCCCCGGCCTGGCCGCGGTGACGGTGCTGCACCCGGACCCGATGTGGGCGGAGGTGTGGAGCAAGACCCTGTTCCTCGCCGGCGTCGTCGAGGTCGAGGCGCAGGCCCACGTCCGCGAGCTGGCCGCGGCCTGGGTGACGGACAGCGGTGCGGTCCGCGTGTCGGCCGCGATGGAGCCCTACGTCGTCTGGCGGGCCGCATGAGCCGCGCGCAGGAGTCCCGTCCCGTGCTGCTGAGCGCAGCCACCGCGGTGCTGGTGCTCGCCACGGCGGCCAGCCTGGCGGCGGCCGGCTCGCTGGTGCTCGACGCGGCAGGTGGGCGCATGGCGCACTGGGTGCTCGGGCGGGCCGCGGGCCTGACGTCGTACGTGCTGCTGCTCCTGCTGGTCGGCACCGGCATCGTGCTGGCACACCCGTGGGCACGCCACCTGCGCCACCCGTCGGCGCGCACCAGGCTGGCCCTGCACGCCGGCCTGGCCACGTTCACCCTCGCGTTCACGGTGCTGCACGTGGTGGTGCTGGCCACGGACCCGTGGGCGAAGGTCGGCTGGATGGGCGCACTGCTGCCGATGGCGGCCGTCTACCGCCCGGTGCCGGTCAGCCTCGGCGTGATCGCCGCGTGGGCGGGGCTCGTCACCGGCCTGACCGCACGGTTCGCGGGCCGGCTGCTCGGCCGGCTGTGGTGGCCCGTGCACAAGGTGGCGGCCGGGCTGCTGGTGCTCGTGTGGGCGCACAGCGTGCTGGCCGGCTCCGACGTGGCCGCGCTGCGTGGCTTCTACGTGGGCACGGGCTGCGCCGTGGTGGCCCTGGCAGTGACGCGGTACGCGGCGCGCACGCCGGCCGACGAGGTCGGCGAGCTCGCCCGTGACCTGCAGCGGGTGCCGTCGCCGGCGGTGGCGGACGACGCGGCGTGGAGCGACGACGCGCTCACCGGTCTCCGGCCGGAGCGCCAGTCCGGCCGCGCAGGTCGGGACACGGCTCCCACCCGACCGATCCCCGTGGTGGGGCGCGGGCCGTGGCGATGACCGGGCTCTCAGCGTTCCCGACGCTGCCCGGGCGCACGGTCGGTGCCCCGGTGGACGGCGCGCGCCGGCTGCTGCTGCGGGACGTGCGGCTGCACCGTTCCGGCCCCGCCGACCCGGTCGAGCCCGTCGCCGCCGAGCCGCTGGACGTGCACCTCGACCGCCTCGGTCCGCGGCCGCTCGGCGACCCCCGGCTGGTCGACCTGCTCGAGGCCGCCCGGCTGACCGGCCACGGCGGCGCGCACGTCGCCGCCGCGCTGCGCTGGCGGGCGGTCGCGGCGGGCGCCGGACCGTTGACGGTGGTGGCCAACGGCGCCGAGAGCGAGCCGGTGGCTGGCAAGGACGGCACGCTGCTGCGCCAGCGCCCGCACCTGGTGCTGGACGGCCTGATGCTGGCGGCCGAGTCGCTGGGCGCCCATCGTGCCGTGGTCTGGCTGCACGGCGACGACGACGGTGGCCGTCGCGCGCTGCTCGCCGCGCTGGCCGAGCGGCGCTGGAGCGACTCGCGGCTGCCGGTCGAGGTGCTGATGGGACCGGTGCACTACCTCGCGGGGGAGTCGAGCGCCATCACCCGGGCAGTGCAGGGCGGCCCGGCCCTGCCCACCGTCCGCCGCCGGCGGGGCGACCCCCGGGCGCCGAGGACGCTGGTGCACAACGTCGAGACCCTGGCCCGCCTCGCGCTGCTCGCCCGCGGGCACGCCCCGGCCGGCACCCGGCTGCTGTCGGTGCTCGGTGCGGACCGGGTGGTGGTCGAGGTCGAGCAGACCACCACGTTCGGTCAGCTGCTCGCCGGCCTGGGCTGGCCCGCGGCACCGCAGGCGGTGCTGCTCGGCGGGTACGGCGGGCTGTGGGCACCGTGGGAGCGGCTGTCCCACCTGCCGGTGGACGAGCGTGCGCTGCGCGCCGAGGGGCTGACCCTCGGCGCGGGGGTGGTGCTGCCGCTGGCGGCCGGCGAGTGCGGGCTGCGTGCGACGGCCGACCTGGTGGACTACCTCGCCTCGATGAGCGCGCGCCAGTGCGGTCCCTGCCGGTTCGGGCTGCCGGCGCTGGCCGACTCGTGGCGGGCGCTCGCCGAGGGCCGTGACGTACTCGGGGAGGTGCTCGACGACGCGGGAGCGGTGGAGGGCCGCGGCGCCTGCCACCACCCGGACGGGGCCACCCGGCTGGTCGCGTCCGCCGTGGCGACCTTCGAGGCGGACGTCGCGGCGCACCGAGCCGGGCGTCCGTGCGTCGCGGGCGGGTCGGGGCCGTCATCCGCCGGATGGTCGTCCTCGTTGCCGTCGTCCGCGGTGCCCGCGTCCACCGGGCCGACCCCCGGAGAGCGTCGGTGAGCCGCGATCCCGGCCCGGCCGTGCGGCTGCGCGTGGACCCGGTGGCGTGCGAGGGCGTCGGCCTGTGCGCGCAGGTCGCCGACCGAAGCGTCACGCTGGACCGCTGGGGCTACCCGGTGCTCGCCGCCGAGCTCGAGCCGGGCGCTGCGACGCGTCAGGCGCGCCGAGCCGTGCGCGCCTGCCCTCGCAAGGCCCTGTGGCTCGAGAGCGCGGTCCCGGACCGCTGACGTGCGGCGCTCCGGCATCATGGGCCGGTGACCAGCAGCGGCGACGACGAAGGTGGTGGCACCTTCTCCGCCGGCGAGGTGCGCACCGCACGGCTGCTGGTGGCGGCGCAGTTCCTGCTCCTGGCGCTGATCGCGCTCCTGCCCCGCGGCTGGGGCTGGCCCGTGCCGGGGTGGCTGCGCGCCCTCGGGGTGCTGGGCGTCGTGGTCGGCGCCGTCGTCATGCTGCTGGCCGGCACGGCGCTGGGCCGCGGACTGACCGCCGTGCCGATCCCCAACGAGCACGCGCAGCTGCGCACCGGCGGCCTGTACGGGCTGGTGCGGCACCCGATCTACAGCGGCCTGCTGCTCGCCTCCGGCTCGTACGTCGTCGCCACCGGCAGCGGCTGGCGCGCCCTGGCGTTCGGCGCCCTCGTCGTGCTGCTGACCGCCAAGGCGCGGTGGGAGGAGGCGCGGCTCGCGCGCCGGTTCGCCGCCTACCCGGAGTACGCGGCGCGCACGCCGCGCTTCGTCCCGCGCGGGCCGCGCCGACCGGGAGCACCGCGCGCGTGAGCACCGTCCACGTGGTCGGCGGCGGTCCGGCCGGGCTGATCGCCGCGGAGCGCCTGGCGCAGGCCGGGGTGACCGTCACGGTGCACGACCGCATGCCGTCGGTGGCGCGCAAGCTGCTCATGGCCGGCCACGGTGGCCTCAACATCACCCACTCCGAACCCCTCGACCGCTTCCGCACCCGGTACGGCCCGTCGGCGGACCGCCTCGACCCGATGCTGGCGACCTTCGGCCCCGACGCGTTGCGCCGGTGGTGCGCGGACCTGGGCGAGCCGACGTTCGTCGGGTCGAGCGGGCGGGTGTTCCCCGCGTCGTTCCGTGCCGTCCCGCTGGTGCGCGCCTGGCTGGCGCGGCTCGCGGGGCTCGGGGTGCAGGTCCGGACGCGCGAGCGGTGGACCGGGTGGACGCAGGACGGCGAGCTGAGCTTCGTCGACGCCGGCGGTGCCGTCACGCACGTGCGCCCGGACGCCACCGTGCTCGCGCTCGGCGGTGCGTCGTGGCCCCGGCTCGGCTCGGACGGCGGCTGGGTGTCGCTCCTCGGCGAACGAGGTGTGCAGGTGCGGGCGCTCCGGCCGGCGAACGTCGGGGTGCGGGTGGCGTGGTCGCCCGTGTTCGCCGAGCGGTTCGCGGGCGTGCCGCTCAAGCACGTGGCGCTGACGGTGCCCGGGCGGACGGGCACGTCGACGGGCGACGCGATGGTGACCGCCGCCGGGCTCGAGGGTGGACCGGTGTACGCCGTCGGGGTGCCGATCCGCGAGGCGCTCGACGCCGACGGGCGGTGCGTGCTGCACGTCGACCTGCGGCCCGACCTGACGGTCGAGGAGCTGCAGCAGCGGCTGTCCCGCCGCCGCGCCAAGGACTCGGCACCGTCCTGGCTCCGCCGCAGCATTGGGCTCGACGCCGTGTCCACGGCGCTGCTGTGGGAGGCCGGCGGCGGCCTCCCGACGGACCCCGCGGTGACGGCCGCCCTGGTCAAGGCCGTGCCGGTGGTGGTGACGGGGACCATGCCGATCGACCGGGCGATCTCGACCGCGGGCGGCGTGGCGTGGTCGGAGGTGGACGAGCAGCTGATGCTGCACCGGCTGCCGGGCACCTTCGTCGCCGGGGAGATGCTCGACTGGGAGGCGCCCACGGGCGGCTACCTGCTGCAGGGCTGCTTCAGCACCGGGGTGGTGGCGGCCGGGGGAGTGCTGCGGTGGCTCGCCGGCGCGGGGTCGTCGGGCATCGCCTGAGGTCAGAGCGCCGGTGGTCGTCGGACACCCCCGGACCCGCCGGAGAACGCAGTCACGACGCTCGTGACTCGTCTCGTCGTTCCGGTTGACCGACGTCGGGACCGCACCTACTGTCGAGGCACATCCGGATGTAAAACGTTATCGAACGCTGGCGGCGCCACCTGCGAGACGTCCAGGGGCGCAGCCCTCTGCTGCAAAGGAGCACGCAGTGCGCATCCGTCAACCCCTGCTCGTGGCCGCCCTCGCGGCGGCCGCCCTCGCCGCGACGCCCGCCGTAGCGACCGCATCGGACGTCCGTGGCACCGACGCCCCCGACCGCTCCGCCCACAGCGTCCTGAGCACCCAGCCGAGCCTCCGCATCCTCGCGCAGCGCTCCGGCCTCAAGGTCGGCACCGCCGTCAACATGGACCTGTACGGGTCCGACGCGGCCTACACCCGCATCGTCGACCAGCAGTTCAGCACGGTCACCCCCGAGAACGTCATGAAGTGGCAGCTGGTCGAGCCGACGCAGGGCACCTACGACTGGGCGGCCGCCGACCGCCTCGTCGCCGCCGCACGGGACAACCAGCAGCTGGTGCGCGGCCACACGCTCGTGTGGCACAGCCAGCTGCCGTCGTGGCTGTCCACGGACGGCACCACCACCACGTTCACGCCGCAGCAGGTGCGGGACCTGCTGCACAAGCACGTGGTCGACGAGGTCAGCCACTTCCGCGGCCAGATCTGGCAGTGGGACGTGGTGAACGAGGCGTTCAACGACGACGGCACCCCGCGCCAGGACATCTTCTACAAGGCCTACCAGGCGCTCGGCATGAACGGGCTCGACTACATCGCCGACGCCTTCCGGTGGGCCCACCAGGCCGACCCGCACGCGCTGCTGTTCTACAACGACTACAACCTCGAGTTCACCGGGGCGAAGAGCAACGCGGTGTACGCCTTCGTGCAGCAGCTGCAGGCCGCCGGCGTGCCGATCGCGGGCGTGGGCTTCCAGGGTCACCTCGACACGCAGTACGGGTTCCCGGACCTGCAGAACAACCTGCAGCGGTTCGCCGCGCTGGGTCTGAAGGTCGCACTGACCGAGGTGGACGTGCGCACCTTCGTCCAGCCGGACCCGGCCAAACCGGGGTCGTACACCGACGTCCCGCTGACGCCCGCGCTGCAGGCGACCCAGGAGTCCTACTGGAAGCAGACGCTGCAGGCCTGCCTCGCGGTGCGCAGCTGCATCTCCTACACCGTCTGGGGCGTCGCGGACTCCAACTCGTGGATCCCCGGGGTGTTCGCCGGTGAGGGTGCGGCCCTGCTGTTCGACGACAACCTGCAGCCCAAGCCGCAGTACCAGGACCTGCGCCAAGTGCTCTGGACGACGAGGGCACCGCACCGCGGCTGAGAACGGCGGGACCGACCCCCGGTCCCGTGCAGGTGAGCACGACCGGGTGGGCGCGGGGCCTGAGGCCTCGCGCCCACCCGGCTGTGCGCCGTCGCGGTGGGGGAGCGGACGTCGCGGTGGGCGACGCTCAGTCGGCAGGCGGGACGACGACGACCTTGCCGTGCACCTGACCGTCGGCGGCCCGCCGGTGGATCGCCGGCAGCTCGCTGAGCGGCACCCGCTCGGCCACCTCCACCCGCAGCTCGCCGCGGTCGATCCGCCGCACCAGCTCGGCGAGCTGCTCCGCGTCGGGACGGACGAAGACCGTGACGGCACGCACGTGCCGCTCGTCGTCGCCGGGCGTCGGCATCCAGGCGGTGGTGGAGACGACGGCACCGCCGTCGCGCACCCGCGCCACGAGGGCGTGGAGCTCCGCCGGGTCGATCGGCGCCAGGTTCAGCAGCACGTCGACCGGCTCGGACACCGCGTCGAGCAGGTCGGTCGCCGTGTGGTCCACCACCTCGTCGGCCCCCGCGGCGCTGACGCTCGCGCGGCTGCGCGGGCTGGCCGTGGCGATGACGTACGCGCCGGCCCGCTTGGCCAGCTGCACCGCGTACCCGCCGACGGGGCCGCCGGCGCCGACCACCAGCACCCGCTGACCGGCGACCAGGCCACCGTCGTCGAACAGCGCCTGCCAGGCCGTCAGTGCCACCGAGGGGAACGCCGCGGCGTCGGCCAGCGGGATGGTGGTGGGGGCGCCGACCAGCACGTCGGCCGGGGCGACCACGTACTGGGCTGCCGAACCGTCGGCCGTCATCGGGAGGAAGCCGACGACGGCCTGTCCCACCGTCAGACCGTCCACGCCGTCGCCCACCGCGTCGACCGTGCCGGACACGTCGTAGCCGGGGACGTGCGGCAGCGTCACCGGGATCGGCAGGCGGCCGGCCCGGATGTTGCCGTCGGCGGGGTTGAACGCCGACCCCGCGATGGCGATGCGCACCTGGCCCGGGACCGGCGTCGGCTGCTCCGCGTCCTCGTACCGCAGCACCTCGGGGCCGCCGATCTCGTGGAACCGTACTGCCTTCATGTCGAGCTCCTCAGGACATTGCTTCGAGTTCGAAGCGGATGCCGTCACCGTAACGCTGCTTCGACTTCGTAGCAAGTGTTTCGAGTTCGGAGCGTCGATATGCTGCGGTCGTGGCCTCACCGACCCCGCCCCTGGACCCGACACAGCTGGGCGCGTACTTCGCGCTGATCGAGACGAGCAGCCTGCTGCGGCACACCGTCGAGCAGCAGCTGCGGGAGGCCGGTGACCTCAGCTACGTGCAGTTCCAGCTGCTCGCCACGCTGGGCGACTCGCCGACCGGCAGCCACCGGATGACCGATCTCGCGGACGGCGTCGTCTACAGCCGCAGCGGCCTGACCTACCAGGCCCAGCTGCTGGAGCAGCGCGGGCTGGTGACACGTGCGCCGTCGCCGGACGACGAGCGCGGGGTGACCGTGACGATCACCGACGCCGGTCGCGGCGTGCTGCGGACGGTGTTCCCGGGCCACGTCGCCGTGCTCGACGAGCTGCTGTTCGCACCCCTGTCCCGCGCCGACGTCGAGATGCTGGCGGACGTGCTGGGCCGCGTGCGCGACCACATGCGCGCGGCGCCGCCCCGCTCGGCGGCGCCGCGAGGCCAGCGGGCCCGTCAGCGTCCCAGCCAGCCGCCGTCCACCGGCAGGACGATGCCGTCGACGTAGTCAGACGCGGACGAGGCGAGGAACACCGTGGCGCCGGCGAGGTCCGCCGGTCGGCCCCACCGGCCGGCCGGGATCCGTTCGAGGATCGACCGGGACCGGTCCGGGTCGGCGCGGAGCGCCGCCGTGTTGTCCGTGGCGATGTAGCCCGGTGCGATCGCGTTGACGTTCACGCCGTGGGTGGCCCACTCGTTGGACAGCGCCTTGGTCAGGCCGGCGATGCCGGACTTCGCCGCCGTGTAGCCGGGCACGTTGATGCCGCCCTGGAAGCTGAGCAGGCTGGCGGTGAAGATCACCTTGCCGCGGCCGCGCTCGAGCATCGGGCGGGCGACCAGCTGCGTCAGCACGAACTGGCTGGACAGGTCGACCTGGAGCACGCGGTCCCAGCTCTCCAGCGGGTGCTCCGCCGCCGGCGCCCGCTCGATGGTGCCGGCGTTGTTGACCAGAACGTCCGGGGCCCTCTCGGCGAGCTCGGTGCCCAGCGCCACCACGGCGGCGCGGTCCGCGAAGTCGACGGCGCGGGCCTCGAATGACCGTCCGTGCGCCTCGACCGCCGCGGCGACGGCGCTGCCGCTGCCGGGCATCGTCGCGCTGACCCCGATCACGTCGGCACCCGCCTGCGCCAGCGCCCCGGCCATGGCCATCCCGATGCCGCGGCTCGCGCCGGTCACCACCGCCAGTCGCCCGGACAGGTCGAACATGCCGCTCATGCCGCTCATGCCCGGACCTCCTCGGGCTGACCCGCCTGCACGTCGACCAGGATCTTCATCGCGCGGCCCGCGCCGAGGTCGTCGAGCGCGCCGTTCACCTCCGTGAGCGGCACCACCCGCGTGATCAGCCTCTCGGCCGGGACCACCCCCGCGGCGACGAGCTCCACGGCCCGCTCGAAGTCGACGCGCTCGTAGACCCGCGCCCCGACGAGCGTCAGCTCGCGCCAGAACACCCGTTGCAGGTCGACGGGCCGCGGCTCGGGATGGATGGCCACCACCACCAGCGTGCCGCGCACCTTGGCCAGGCCGGTGGCGGCAGCGACGGCGGCGGCGGAGCCGGACACCTCGAAGACCACGTCGGCGCCCGCTCCGGCGGTCCACCGCTCGACCTCGGGGCCGATCTCCTCCGGGCCGACCGCGCGGAACCCGAGGTCCTGCACCAGCTCGCGACGTGAGGGGTCGGGCTCGACGACGACGACGCGTGCACCGGCGTGCGCCGCGACGCAGGCGATCAGCGTGCCGATCGGCCCGCCGCCCAGCACCACCACGGCGTCGCCGGCGGACACCCCGCCACGCCGCACGTCGTGGACGGCCACCGCGACCGGCTCGACCAGGGCCGCATGGCGCGGCTCCACGTCGGCCGGCATCCGCACCAGCGTCGACCCGGGGACGTTCCACAGCGCCTGGAGAGCACCGGGGGAGTCGATGCCGATGAAGGTCAGGTTCTGGCAGACGTGGCTGTTGCCTGCCCTGCAGGCCGGGCAGGTGCCGTCCCAGAGCAACGGCATCACGGTGACGAGGTCGCCCGCTCGCCAGCCCTCGACGCCGTCGCCGACGGCGTCGACCACCCCGCTCATCTCGTGGCCGAAGACCAGCGGCGTGCGCACCCGGCGCTCCATGTCGCCGTGCGCGACGTGCAGGTCCGTGCCGCACAGGCCGACGTACGCGACGCGGACGCGGACCTCGCCCGGCCCGGGGGCGGTCGGGGACGCGTCGCGTACCGCGACCGTCCGGTTGCCGAGGTACGCAGCAGTGAGCACGACTCGCCTCCGTGAGGTTTCGGCGTGGCCCGTCCGGTCACGACCCGCGCCGACTCTAGCCGAGCATTGCCCAAACGTCACACGTATGATCTACTGCCGTCTGCTACCTCGATCGAGCGGTGGGCCTCGAGTTTCTCCAAGGAAGAAGGAACGAGACACATGACCACAGAGCACCCCCGAGGCGCGGCGACCCCGTTGCGGCACCTGGTCGTGGCGGCGACCGCAGCCGTGACGTTGCTCGCCCTGGCGGCCTGCGGCTCCTCCACCTCGCCCAGTGCGAGCAAGTCGGACGGCTCCACGTCCGCCTTCGGGTTCGCCCCGGTCAAGCAGGACTCAAGCGCGGCGATCACGGTGTGGGTGGACGCCACCCGGGAGGCGGCGGCGAAGCAGTTCCAGACGGCGCACCCCGAGGTGCCGATCAAGGTCGAGACCTACGACGGCGGGGCCGACGGGTCCGGCTCCTTCCAGACCAAGGTCGAGGCGTTCAACCAGGCCGGCAGCGGCTGGCCGGACGTGGTGTTCTCCACGCAGAACAACGAGGCCGCGTGGGCCAGCCAGGGGAAGGACGCCTTCGCGGCTCCGCTGGACAAGGGCTACCTCGACAAGTCGTTCCTCGACGGGTTCACCCCGGGCGCGCTCGCGCCGGTCACGGTCGACGGGACCGTCTACGGGCTCCGCAACGACCTGGCCCCGACCGTCACCTGGTACGACACCGCGCTCATGAAGCAGTTCGGCTACACCGTGCCGACCACGTGGGAGGCGTACCAGGCCCTCGGCGAGAAGGTCGGCAAGGAGCACCCCGGGTACATCGTCGGGACCGTGGGCGACTCGTTCGCGCCGGAGATCTACTTCTGGGGTGCCAAGGCCCCGGTGAACGTGGTCAAGGGCACCGACCAGTTCAGCGCGAACACGTCCGACGCCTCGTCGGTCAAGATGGCCACCCTGGTCGACGACCTGCTGAAGTCCGGGTCGATGGCCAAGGAGAGCGTGTTCAGCCCCGAGTTCGTGCAGAAGTACACCGGCAAGGTGCTGATGATGCCCGGCCCGGTCTGGTACTCCGGCGCGCTCTTCAACAACCCGAGCTCGCTCAAGTCCGCGCCCGGCACCATCGCCGCGGGCCTGCCCCTCGGCTGGGACGGCCAGCAGGCCGTGGCCGGCAACGTCGGCGGCGGCACCTGGTACGTCTCGCGGCACTCGGCCAACCTCGAGGCCGCCAAGAAGTTCATGGAGTTCGTCACCTCGGACCCGAGCTACCAGGTGGACCTGGCCCAGGGCCTGCCGGCCTACAAGGACGCGGGCGACAAGTGGCTGGCCAAGCAGGCGGCCAGCGGGTTCTTCGCCGGCGACTTCGCCAAGAACGTCTCGGCGGCCGCGTCCGAGGTCTGGGACGGCTGGGGCTACCCGCGGTTCAGCCAGGAGGCGGTCTGGGCGAAGACCGTCACCCCCGCCCTCTCGGCGGGCAAGAGCCTCGTCGACACGCTCCCCGAGTGGGACAAGGCGATCAAGAACCAGGCCCAGGCGAACGGCTACAAGGTCAAGTGACCGTGACGCTCGCACCGTCGCGCGCAGCCGCTGCCGGCGCCCCCACGGGGGCCCGGCAGCGGCCCCGCCGCGCGTCCCGCTCCGTCACGGGTCGGTGGTCACGCATCTCCTACCTGTTCGTGTCGGGGTACGTCCTGTTCGCGCTGGCGTTCGGGATCCTGCCGACGCTCTACGCGGTCCGCATGTCGTTCACGCACGACGACGGCACCTTCGCCGGTCTGAGCAACTTCGTCGACGCGGTCCAGGACTTCCGCTTCCTGCCCGCCGTCGGCCACGTCGCCGCGTTCGTCGGGGTGTGGCTCGTCTCGCTGCTCGTGCTCGTCACGGTGCTCGCACTGATGGTGCACGCGATCGGCAGGGCCTGGCTCAGCTCGAGCGTGCGCTTCGTCTACTACATCCCCGGCGCGCTGGCCGGTGCCGCCTCCGTGGTGCTGTGGCTCTTCCTGCTGAACCCGACCGTCAGCCCCGTCTCGGCCGTGCTGCGCGCCTTCGGCTTCAGCACCTTCGTCGAGACGATCGCGCCGGGGAACCTGCCCGTGATCTTCGCGGTGATCGCCTTCTGGAGCGGCGCCGGCGGCTGGATCGTCGTGATGTACGGCGCCCTGAACAGCATCCCCGTCGAGGTCCTGGAGGCGGCCCGGCTGGACGGTGCGGGTGCGGTGCGCACCGCGCTGCACGTGCAGCTGCCCATGCTGCGGAAGTGGATCTCCTACATGGCGATCATGTCGCTGGCCGCCGGTACCCAGCTGTTCGTCGAGCCCCGCGTGCTGTCCCAGGCGAGCCACGCCGTGGTGCCCAACGACTACTCCCTGAACCAGCTCGCCTACCTGTTCGCGTTCAAGCAGGGAGACCTGAACGGGTCGGCCGCGATCGCGGTCCTCCTGCTGCTGGTCACGCTCGTGCTGAGCGTCTTCTTCGTGATCCGCGGAGGTCTCTTTGAGCGCGACTAGCCCGCGACGCTCGTACCAGCTGACACCCGGCGCGTGGCTCGGTCGCGCCGCGACGGTCCTGGTGCTGGTGTTCTTCGTCGTCTTCTTCGCGCTGCCGATCGTGTGGCTGCTCATCGCCTCCGGCAAGACGCCGCACCAGCTGGTCAGCACCGGCGCCTTCACGCCCGGATCGCTCGGTGCGCTGTCCGCCAACTGGGGCGCGCTGGTCCACTTCCAGAACGGCATCGTGTTCCAGTGGCTCGGCAACTCGGCGTTCTACGCGGTCGCGGCGCTCGCCATCACCCTGCTCACCACCATCCCCGCCGGCTACGCGCTCGCGCTGGGCGACTTCCGTGGGCGCAAGGCGCTGCTCACCACCACGCTCGTCGTGATGCTGATCCCGAGCACCGCGCTGGTGCTCCCGGTGTTCCTGGAGCTGTCGGCCGTCAGCCTCGTCGGCAAGCCGGCCGCGGCGATCCTGCCGTTCTCGTTCTTCCCGTTCGGCGTGTACCTCACGTACATCTACTTCTCGACGAGCGTGCCGCGCGACCTGCTGGACGCGGCGCGGATCGACGGCTGCGGGGAGCTGGCGGTGTTCGGCCGGGTGGCGATGCCGCTGGCGCGGCCGGTGGTGGCGCTGGTCGGCTTCTTCAGCTTCGTGGCGAACTGGAACAACTTCTTCCTGCCGTTCCTCACCGTGCCGGGGGCGCGCTCGCCGATCCAGGTCGGACTGACCAACCTGCTCGCCAGCGTCCCGGCGTTCAACTTCACGGCCACCGGGGACGCCGCCGTCGAGCTGCCCACCCTGGCGGTCGCCACGCTGCTGTCCGTCACCCCGGTGCTGCTGATCTTCCTGTTCTCGCAGCGCTTCCTGGTGGCGGGACTGACGGCCGGCGGGACCAAGGAGTGAGCGTGCAGCGGTTCGCCTTCGTCGTCGACGTGGTGCCGGAGCTGCGCGAGGAGTACCTGCGCCTGCACGCCGCCGTCTGGCCGGAGGTCGAGGCGGCCCTCTCGGCCCACCACGTCACCAACTACTCGATCTTCGTGCTCGAGGACACCCTCTTCGCGTACTACGAGTACGTGGGAGACGACCACGCCGCCGACCTGGCGGCGGTCGACGCGGACCCGGTCACGCAGGAGTGGCTGTCCCGCACCGACCCCTGCCAGGTGCCGTTCGGCCAAGGTGCGAGGCCCGGGGACCGCTGGCGTGCGCTGGAGGAGGTGTGGCACCTGCCGTGAGCCCGCTCATCGACTCCCACCTGCACGTGTGGGAACGCGAACGTCATCCGCAGCCGTGGATCAGCCCGGCGATGTCCGCGATCGACCGCGACTTCCCCCCGGCGACCGCCGTGCGGCAGCTGGCCGACGCCGGCGTCGACGGCTGCGTGGTCGTCCAGTGCGTGAACGAGCTCGCCGAGACGGTGGACCTGCTCGCCGACACGGAGCACCTGGCTGCGGTGCGCGGGGTGGTGGGCTGGGTCGACCTGGCAGGTGACCTCCCCGCGCAGGTCTCCGCGCTCCGGGCCGGCCCGGGTGGCGCTCGGCTGGTCGGCGTCCGGCACGTGACGTTCGCCGACCCGGACCCCGCATGGCTGCAGCGTCCCGACGTCGGGCGCGGGCTGACGGCGCTCGGCGAGGCGGGGCTGACGTTCGACGTCCTCGTGGCGCACCACCAGCTGGCCGCGGCCGCCGACGTGGTCCGTCGTCATCCCGGCACGTCGTTCGTCCTCGACCACCTCGGCAAGGTCCCGATGACCAGCACGGAGCTCGTCACCTGGGCGCGCGGGCTGACGGCGGTCGCCGAGTGCCCCAACGTGACGTTGAAGGTGTCCGGCGTCGTCACCGAGGACCGCTGGGACGCCTGGTCGGTGGAGCGCCTGCGTCCCGTCGTCGACCACGCGCTCGCGCTGTTCGGTGCCGACCGGCTGATGTTCGGCTCCGACTGGCCCGTCGTGGAGCTCGCCGGCGGCTACCGCCGCTGGCTCGAGGCCTACCGCGAGCTCACCGACCACCTGACGCCCGCCGAGCGCGATGCCGTCGACGGTGGGAACGCCGTGCGCGTCTACGGTCTCGCATGACGCCGCTGCCCAGCCGCGCGCTCGGCGGCACCGGGCTGCGGCTGACCGAGGTCGGCTTCGGCGCGTCCACGCTCGGCAACCTGCACCGCGCCATGTCGGACGAGGACGCGACCGCGGCCGTGGAGCAGGCCTGGGGCCGGGGCGTGCGGTACTTCGACACCGCCCCGCACTACGGTCTCGGGCTGTCGGAGCGGCGCCTGGGCCGGGCGCTCGCGGCGCACCCCCGTGAGCAGTACGTGCTGTCCACCAAGGTCGGCCGCCTCCTCGAGCCCAACCCCACCCCGACGGAGCTGGACGACGACGGGTTCGTCGTCCCGGGAGACCTGCACCGGGTGTGGGACTTCTCGGCCGACGGCGTGCGCCGGTCCCTGGACGAGTCGCTGACCCGGCTCGGGGTGGACCACGTCGACATCGCGTACGCCCACGACCCGGACCAGCTGAGCGACCGGGCCGGCCTCGAGGCGCTGGAGGCGCTCGCCGGCCTGCGCGAGCAGGGCGTGGTCCGGGCGATCGGGGTGGGGACCAACGCGCCGGACCGGGTGCCGGGCCTGTTCACCAGCGGCCTCGCCGACGTCGCGATGGTGGCCGGCCGGTACACCCTGCTGGAGCACGCGGCGCTGGCCACGGCGCTGGAGCCCGCACGGGCCAACGGGGTCGCCGTGGTGGTGGCCGGGGTGTTCAACTCCGGGCTGCTGAGCAGCCCGTGGCCCGGCGACGACGCGCGCTACGAGTACGCGGCGGCCCCGCCCGCCACCATCCGCCGCGCCCGGCTGCTGGCAGACGCGTGCCGTCGGCACGGCACCACGCTGCCCGCCGCGGCGATCGCGTTCCCCCTGCTGCACCCGGCGGTGGCCGGCGTCGTGCTGGGGATGCGCACCGTCGACCAGGTCGACGCCAACCTGGACCGCTACCGCGCCGGCGTTCCCGACGAGCTCTGGGACGACCTGTGCGACCAGGGGCTCGTGGACCCCGCGGCGGTCGCAGCGGGACGCTGAGCCGGGCGTGTCCCCGCCCGTGGGTCACCCGTGGTCGGGCGCCACAGGTGGGCGGCCGGGTCTCAGCCCTGGCCGGGTGCTCCCTTCGCCCGGCGGGCCGTCCGGCACCAGCCGGAGCCCCGCACGTGCCGGCCGGACGTGCGGCCCCGCCGGCTGCGCCCAGCCCTGCTCCAGCAGCCCGTCGGCGATCGACGCCTCGTCGAGCTGCACGCCGTTGCCGGGCTCCAGACCGAGCAGCACGCCGCCGTCGACGAGCTCGTGGTCGAGCCGCACGCCCAGCGGTGCGCCCAGGTCCTGCAGCTCGAGGGCGAGGTGGTTGGGCACCGCCGCCGCGGCGTGCCACACGGGGCTGGCGGCGGACCCGACGGGGCTGACCGGCAGGTCGCGGCTGTGCGCGACGGTGGCGACGCGCAGGAAGTGCGTGATGCCCCACATGCTGCCGGCCTGCACGATGTCCACCGCGCCCGCGTCGAGCAGCGGCTTGTACTGCTCGAGCCCGGTCAGGTTCTCGCCCGTCGCCACGCCGGCCCGTACCGACCGGCTGATCATGGCGAGGCCCTCGGCGTCCCAGCGCCGCAGCGGCTCCTCGACCCAGGCGAGGTCGATGTGCTCCTCGAGCGCGCTGATGTAGCGGATCGCCTGCTTGCGGTTCCACGACTCGTTGGCGTCCAGCATCACGCCCGGGTGCGGGGTGTTCGCCCGGAAGATCTCGCGGATCCGAGCCAGCCGCCGGAGGTCGCTGCTGAGGTCGAGGCCGCCCTTGACCTTGACGCTGGTGAAGCCCCGGTCGATCCAGCCGGCGTACAGCCCCTCGAGCTCGTCGTCCGGGATCGCGATCTCCAGCGCGGAGGCGTACCCCGGCACGAACCGGTCCAGGGCGCCGAGCGTGCGCCACAGCGGCTCGCCGGCGATCTTGGCCTTCAGGTCCCAGAGCGCCATGTCGAGGGCGCCGATGCCGCCGAAGGTGGCCCCGCCGTGACCGCTCTTGAACACCCACGCGAGCATGCGGTCGTAGAGCGCGAACGTCGCACGGGGGTCCTGACCCTCGATGGCGGGGAACACGCGGGCGACGTCCGCGTGCGACCCGATGCCGATGCCCTCCAGGCCCTCGTCGGTCTCGAGGACGACGAGGGGGACGTCGGTCACGCCGCCGCTGATGAAGCCGTTGACGTCGCCGACCGGACGGCCCCAGTCCTGCAGCGTCGTCAGTGTCCGCAGGCCGGTGATCTTCATGGGCGTGTCACGAGTCCTTCGCGTGGCCGGTCGAGGTGGCGACGTCGTCGGACGACATCGGAAAGAGCATACATCACACGTCTCAACTCACGGCTGGGCGGCCCTATAGTGGCCGCATGACGGAGCGGGCCACCGACGGCAAGGCCCCACGCATCTCCTCGCTGCCCGACAGGCTGCCGGCCCAGCGGCTCGGCGTCGCCGTCGTCGAGGCTCTGGTCAACGTCATCGTCTCGGGCGAGGTCGCCCCGGGGGAGTCGCTGCCGCCGGAGCTGCCGCTCAGCCAGCAGTTCGGGGTGTCCCGGACGGTGCTGCGGGAGTCGGTGAAGCGCCTCGAGGAGAAGGGCATGGTCAAGGTCGGTCAGGGCCGCGGCACCGTGGTCCAGCCCACGCGGAGCTGGAACATGATGGACCGGATGGTCCTGAACGCCCTGATCGCGCACGACGAGTCGCTCGGCGTCCTGGACGAGCTGAGCGTGGTGCGGGCACAGCTCGAGGCCGTCATGGCGCGGGAGACCGCCGGCGTCCGCACCGAGGAGGACCTGGCGCGGCTGCGCCAGGTGGTGGAGACGATGCGCGGGTCGCTCGACGACTACTCCGTCTTCGGCGCGGCGGACGTGGAGTTCCACGAGACCGTCATGGCCATCTCCGGCAACCGCCTGGCCGAGAGCATCGCGCGCGTCCTGTTCGAGCGGGCCCGGGAGAGCGCGCGGTACCGCGGCACCACGCCCGACTCCTTCCACGAGCAGACCCTGCGGGAGCACGAGGCCGTCTTCGCCACCATCGAGGCGGGTGCACGGGACGCGGCCGCCGAGGCGATGCACTCCCACATCATCGAGGCATGGCAGCGCCGCCGGCTGCCGGACCACAGCGGCCGTCGTCGCTGAGCACCGCGCCTGGCGGCAGCCGGTGATCCGCACCGCCGGTGACGGCGGACCGTGACCGCTCGAACCGGCCGAACACCCGGACCAGCACCGCCAGCACCAGGGCGAAGGCGCCGAACCAGACCGGCCGGCTCGCCCACCAGTCGACGCCCCAGGGCTCCGGCAGGCGCTCGTGGAGCACCAGCAGATCCAGACCGACCACCGTGAACATCGCGGTCAGGTGCCACAGGTACACGGTCACCGACCGGCCGGCCAGCCAGGCGACAGGCCGTCGTCCGGCACCGCGGGCCCACCGCTCGATCGCGGTGCGCGCCAGGAGGATCGCGCACACCTGCGCGACGGCCTGCGCCACGACGGGAGCCGTCGGCGGGCACAGGTTCGACATCGCCTGGCCCGGCATGCCGACCATGCTGAGCGGGTACGGACTCACGGTGACCAGCACGACCATCGAGGCGAGGGCCAGCACCAGCCCGGTCCACAGCGCGGCGGGCCGCGGGCTGGGGGAGCGGCCCGAGGCACGCTCGTCGGCGTACGCGAGCCCGGCCAGGAACGGCACGGCCCAGACGAGCAGCACGTTGGCCCAGCCGAGGGGCTGCAGGCCGGCGCCGAACCGCAGCACGTCCACGGCCAGCGGCAGGGCGACCGCCATGGCCAGCGCCCGGCCGCGCCACCGCCGCCAGGCGCGCAGCAGCAGCGGTGCGACGCCGACGAGGGCGAGCCAGACGAGCAGGAACCACAGCGGCTGCGGGGCCATGGTCGCCATCCGCCGGAGCGCGCCGGCCGGCACCCCGGCGCCCTGCAGTGCGGCGACCGCGACGACCCACACCACGGCCAGCGCGGCCACGGGGCGCGCCAGACCTCGGACCCGCCGACCGAGCGTGCGGGCCCAGCCGGTGCCCGGCATGCCCGCCACCCGGGCCGCGGCGGCTGCGCGCGACTGGTGGTACCCGGCCGCTGCGCCCGCGGCGAAGAACAGCAGCGGCAGCACCTGCAGCACCCAGGTGAGGGTCCACGCCGCGCCGTGCGCCAGGGCGTTGCCCACGTGCAGCGACGTGCCGTCCCAGGTCGCGTCGGCCATCAACCAGTGCAGCGTGACCACCGCGACGGTGCCGAGGGCCCGTACCGCGTCGACGAAGGTGTCGCGTCCGGCGGGGCCCGGTGCGCCGGAGGCCTGTGCCGGCGGGCTCGGTGCGGGACGGATCAGGACGGTGGCCACGGCAGGCTCCCAGGATCGGCTGACGATGCCGTTCCAGCCTTGTGACCAGGCACGACGCCCGGAACGTGGCCGTCCTCCCAGCGTCCGGGTGGCCCCCGCCGTCGTGCTCGGGGGGTCGCCTCAGCCCCGGCGGGGGCTGTCCCCCCCTCGCCGTCGCGATCAGGCGCCGAGGTACCGCAGCACGGCCAGCACGCGCCGGTGGTCCGCGGCGTCGGGCTCGAGGCCCAGCTTGGTGAAGATCGCCGCGACGTTCTTCTCCACGGCGCCGTAGGACAGGTACAGCTGCTCGGCGATCGCGCCGTTGGAGCGGCCCTGCGCCATCAGCTCGAGCACCTCGCGCTCGCGAGCCGTCAGCCGCCCGACGCCGTCGTCCCGCGCCGTCGAGGAGCTGAGCAGCTGGCTGACCACCTCGGGGTCGAGCACGGTCTGACCGTCCGCGACGCGGCGCAGCGCGTCGACGAAGTCGCCGACGTCGGCCACGCGGTCCTTCAGCAGGTAGCCGACACCGCGGGCGTCGCCGGCGAGCAGCCGCGAGGCGTACCGCGTCTCCACGTACTGCGAGAACAGGAGAACGCCGAGCTCCGGATGGGCGGCGCGCAGCGCCAGAGCCGCGCGCAGGCCCTCGTCGGTGTGGTTCGGGGGCATGCGGATGTCGGCGACGACGACGTCCGGCGGTGTCCCGGCGGCCGCCAGGGTGTCGACCTCGCGTACCAGCGTCTCGCCGTCGCCGAGCGCGGCGAGCACCTCGTGCCCCCGCCGTGCGAGCAGCGCCACGAGGCCGTCGCGCAGGATCACGGAGTCCTCCGCGAGCACCACGCGCAACGGCCGGGTGGCCACCGCACCGTCGGTGGGCGTCACCGCTGGGGGCCGGCCGGCAAGGTCACGGTGACCACCGTAGGTCCGCCCACCGGGCTGGAGAGGTCGAACGTGCCGTCGACGGCGTGCACCCGTTCGACCAGCCCGGCGAGGCCGGTGCGCAGGCCGGTGCCGTCCGCCGGCACCACCACGGCACCGCCGTCCCCGTCGTCGTGCACGCGCAGCCGCAGGAGGTCGGCGTCCCGGTCCACGTCCACCCGCACCACGTGCGCCGCGGAGTGCTTGGCGGCGTTGGTCAGCAGCTCGGCGAGCGTGTAGTACGCGATGGACTCCATCGCCGGCGTCAGCGGTGCACCACCGGCCACCGCCGGGTCGACGCGCAGCTGCACCGGCATCGCCGACCGTGCGGCGAGCGTCTCCAGCGCCACGGACAGGCCGCTGTCCAGGGCCGGCGGGTGGATGCCGCGGGCGATCTCGCGCAGCTCGGTCAGCGCCTCCTTGGTGGAGGTGTGGGCGGTCGAGAGCAGCTCAGCGGCCAGCGTCGCGTCGCCCGAGCTCAGCTGGTCGCGTGCCTCACCGAGCTGCATCGCGACGGCGACCAGCCGGGCCTGCGTGCCGTCGTGCAGGTCCCGCTCGATGCGCCGCAGCCGGGCGTCCGCATCCTCGACCGACGCCGCCCGTGACGCCCGCAGCTCTGCCACGCGCTCGCTGGTGCGGGACGGACCGAGCAGGGCCTGCGTCAGCAGCCGGAACAGCAGGGCGAACAGGTGCTGCACCCACGGCCACACCAGCAGCAGCACGAGCCCGCCGGCCGCGACGACCACCAGCCGGCCGGGGGTGTCGGCGTACCAGTCGGTGCCGAACTGGGCGCCGCGGTGCCAGGTGCCGTCGGCCGCCTGCTGCGCCGGCAGGAACTGGTACCACTCCCAGTAGGTCAGCCCGGCGACCGCCCACGCGAGGAACGTGATGCTGGACACCCACCCGGCGATCGCCACGGGGAACGCGACCAGCATGAACAGCAGCGCGCGCCACCCGTCCAGGTCGCCGAGCATCGCCCAGATGGTGCGCCAGAAGCCGCGCGGCCGGACGAACCGGTGCGGCTCGGCGACCTCCTGGTCGAGCAGCGTCCGCGCGAGCCCCCGGTACATCCCGCCCCAGCCGCGCGCGGCCAGCACCAGCGCGCCCACCAGGCCGAGCCCGACGACGGTCACCACCAGCCCGGCGGCCAGCGACGGCACCAGCACCACGTAGGCGAACGCGAACGGCGCCAGCAGCAGCACCAGCCACAGGTAGCCGTGCTCGCGCCAGGTCCGGGCGTGGAACGGCGCGGTGAGGAAGTTCGGTCCCGGGCGCTGCTCGCGCTGCAGGGCGGCGTCAGGGGTGGCGGACGCCGGCACGCTCATGCTCGTCATGGTCCCAGCGTCCCGGTCCCGGGTGGCGCAGGGCAGGGTGCCGACCGCCGAGCCGCTACGGGGGACAGCCCCCGCCCGCGCCCTCGCCTGCACACCCGCCCGCGCAGCCGCGGGCCGTTCGACGGGTCAGAGCACCGTCCACGGCGAGCCGGCGAGCAGCACCACGTCGACCGCGGCGACGGCGATGGCGGCGACGAACGGCAGGCGGCTGCGCGGGTACCGCAGCGACACGGCGGCACCGGCCGCCGCCACGGCCGCGGCGAGCACCAGCGTCACCGAGTCCGCGACGGACACGCCTCCGGGTGGGCCGGTGACCAGCAGCACGGTCGCGACCAGCAGGACGGCCGCGGAGCCCACCGCCGTGGGGACGACCCCGAGCCGGTGCGGCAGGCCTCGCACCCCGGTCGCAGCGTCGTCGAGCAGGTCCGGCAGCACGTTGAGCCCGTGGGCTCCGGTGCCGAGCAGCGCGCCCGCGCCGATCGCCCACCACGCCGCCGTCGGCCGCCCCGGAAGGGCCAGCGCGAGCGCGAGCGGCAGCAGGCCGAACGAGAGGGCGTAGGGCGCCCACGACCAGGCGGTCCGCTTGAGCCGCAGGTTGTACGACCAGGCGGACGCGACCGCCGCCAGGTGGACGATGCCCGCCGCCCAGCCGAGCAGCAGCGACAGCACCACGCACGCCGCGGCGGCGCTCAGCGCGGCGTTCCGGACGGTCCCGGCCGTGACCCGCCCGGCGGCGACGGGCTTGTCGGCCCGTCCCACCGTGGTGTCGCGCACCGCGTCCAGCCAGTCGTTGGACCACCCGACGGACAGCTGCCCGGCGAGCACGGCCGCGACGATGAGCACGCTGCGCACCCCGGCGCCGGCGGTGACCACCAGCACGCCGGCCAGGGCGGACACCGCGGCGGTCGGTCCCGGGTGGGACGCCCGCAGCAGGTCCACCGTCATGCGGCCACGACCGGGCCGTGCGCCCGACCGGTGCGTGCAGCGGGCGCGGCGGCTGGCTCGCAGCGCACCGACGACCGGATCACGCGACGAGCATGGCAGCGTCCCCGGCGCATCGCCGCCGGTGCGGACGTCACGGGCGCAGCAGCACCTTGCCGACCCGTCCTGCCTGCAGGCTCGCGGTCGCCGCCTGGGCGATGTCGGCGAGCGGGTAGCTGGCCGCGACCGGGAGCGTGAGCGCCCCGCTCAGCACGTGGCGGATGACCTCGCCCATGAGGGCGGCGCGCTTCTCAGCCGCCATCTCGCGGCTGACCTTGCTGCCCCAGAACCCCTTGACGACGAGCTGCTTGAAGATCACGTCGCCCGACGGGATCTGCAGCGTGGGGTCGGACATCGCGCCGAACACGGCCAGGGTCGCGTTCTCCGACAGCAGCGACGCGACGTCGCCCGCCGCCGTGCCGCCCACGGAGTCGACACCGGCCACGACGCGTCCCCCGGCGATGATCGCCGCGGCGCGCTCGCGCCAGTCGGGTGCGTCCGTGGCCACCACGTCGGTGATCCCCTGGGAGGCCAGCTCGTCGACCGCGGCGGACCGGCGCACCAGCCCGAGCACGTGCACGCCGCGTGCGGGGCCGAGCTGAGCCACGAGCCGTCCGACGGCGCCGTTGGCGGCGTTCTGCACCATCCAGTCGCCCTCGTGCAGGTCGAGGGAGTCGATCAGGCTGACGGCGCTGAACGGCATGGCCACGAGCTGGGCGGCGACCTCGTCGGACAGGCCGTCCGGCACGGGAAGCAGCCCAGCCGCCGGGGCGGTGAAGTGCTCGGCCCAGACGCCGAACGTGCCGCCGGTGGCCACGCGCTGACCGACCTGCAGGTGGGTGACGCCCTCGCCGAGCGCGTCGACGACGCCGACGGCCTCGGTGCCGGCACGGGCGGGCAGCTCGGGCTTGTAGCCGTAGGTGCCGCGCACCGTCCACAGGTCGTGGTTGTGGATCGGGGAGGCGAGGAGGCGCACGCGCACGTCGCCGGGACCCGGCTCCGGGGTGGGGACGGTCTCGACGGCGAGGACGGCTGCGGGGTCTCCGAAGCTGTGGTGCATGACGGCGTGCATGGTGGCGCTCTCCCTTGTCCGGTGTCGGTCGGCGGGTCGTGTCCTGACCTCGTTGTAAACCGGTCGTTGCACTATATACTGCAACAGACAGTTCAGAAAGTGGGCCGGGGAGGACGCCATGGGACGCGTGCGCACGTTCGACGAGGGTGCGGTGACGCGGTCCGCCCTCGGCGCGTTCTGGGAGCGCGGGTACGCCGAGACCGCCGTCCCGGAGCTCGAGGACGCCACCGGCCTCAACCGCTCGAGCCTGTACCACGCGTTCGGCAGCAAGCGGGGACTGTTCGACGCGGCGGTGGAGCGCTATCTGGACGAGGTGGTCCGTCCCCGGTTGGCCCCGCTGCTGGCCGACCGCGTCGCGGCCGGGGCGTTGGGGGACTACCTGCGGGAGCTGCGCGAGGCGATGCTCGGCGGCCTGCCGGAGCTGGCCGCCAACGGCTGCCTGCTGATGAACGCGACCGCCTCGTCCTTGGGCCACGACGCCGCCCTCCAGCACGTCGTCGCCCGGTACCACGCCGACCTGCGGGCCGCGATCGGCGCCGGGGTGGCTGCCCATCGTCCCGACCTCGATGCCGAGGCCACGAGGGACCTGGCGACCGCCTGCACCGCGATGGTGCTCGCCTCGATGATGATCGTCCGGGTCAACCCGGCGGCGGCCGGGGAGATGCTCGCCACCGCGTCCCGCACGCTCGGCTGAGGCACGCCGCACCGTCCGGGTCAGCGTGACACCCCGCGGGCCGGACGGCACGGGCGGCGTCGCCCCGGCCCTGCTCACTGCTGCAGGCGCGGGTCCTGCGTCGGGTCGGCGTACATCGCGGGACAGCCGCTGCGGACCGCCGCCGGGCGCAGCTCGTAGTGCCAGGGCTCGTTGCGGTAGGTCTGGCACAGCCCGTGGGCGGCGCCGTGCCGGGCCAGCCACGACGCGGCGGCGGTGGGCCCGACGTCGACGGCGCCGCCGGAGACGTGCGACGACGTCGTCGGACCGGCGACCCACCGGGCGGCCTCCGCCGCCGAGCCGTAGGTGGCGACCGCATGGCTCATCAGGCGGCTCTGGTAGGCGGCGGAGCGCCAGCCGCTGGTGACGTCGAGCCGCACACCGGCCGCCGCGGCGTCCGCGGCCGCCCGGCGCAGGGCGGCGAGCAGGTCCGGGCGCAGGTTCGCGATACCGGGGTAGCGGGTGTCCGACGGGGTCACGCCGGCCGGCAGCAGGCCGTCGGCCTGCGTCACGTCCGGCGGCGCAGCGGCCTCGCCGGTGGGGGTCGACGACGCTGCCGCGGAGGGGGAGTCGTGGACCGCTGCCGCGGAGGGGGAGTCGTGGACGGTCGACGCCGAGGCCGAGTCGTGGACGAGCGTGCCGACCACGGCAGCGCCGGCGACCACCAGCGCCGTGACGCCGACGACCGTCCGCCTCACCCATCGGCGCCGCGGTCGTCGTACCGCCGGTCGGACGCCCCGCACCGCCGGTCGCGCGCCGCGCACGGCTGGGACTCGTTGCATGCCGCCAGTCCAGGCGCCGGCGCGTTGCCACCCCGTATGCGGTTGCCGATACGCGGACCATATGTGCGGGCTCGTAGCATCCGGTGGGTGCGTGTGCTGGTCGTCGAGGACGAGCCCTACATGGCCGAGGCGATCCGCGACGGCCTGCGCCTCGAGGCGATCGCCGCGGACCTCGCCGGCGACGGCGACACCGCCCTGGAGCTGCTGAGCGTCAACTCCTACGACATCGCCGTCCTCGACCGGGACATCCCGGGACCGTCCGGCGACCAGGTCGCCGCGAGCATCGTCGCGTCCGGCAGCGGAACCCCGATCCTCATGCTGACCGCGGCGGACCGGCTGGACGACAAGGTGACCGGCTTCGAGCTCGGCGCCGACGACTACCTGACCAAACCGTTCGAGCTGCAGGAGCTGGTGCTGCGGCTGCGGGCCCTCGACCGCCGCCGCGCCCACCTGAGGCCTCCGGTGCGCGAGCTCGCCGGCCTGCGTCTGGACCCGTTCCGGCGCGAGGTCTACCGGGACGGCCGCTACGTGGCGCTGACCCGCAAGCAGTTCGCCGTGCTCGAGGTGCTGCTGGCGGCGGACGGCGGCGTGGTCAGTGCGGAGGAGCTGCTGGAGCGGGCCTGGGACGAGAACGCGGACCCGTTCACCAACGCCGTGCGGATCACGGTCTCGGCCCTGCGCAAGCGGCTGGGGGAGCCGTGGGTGATCGCGACGGTGCCGGGCGTGGGCTACCGCATCGACGCACCATCGGCGGGCGATGCGCGTGGATAGGCGGCCGGGGCTGAGCGTGCGACTCAAGCTCACCCTCAGCTACGCCGGCTTCCTGATGATCGCCGGCGCGCTGCTGCTGGCCGTGGTCCTGCTGTTCCTGCTCCGGTACGTGCCGGCCGACGCGGTCAGCATCCCCCGGGAGCTGGTGCCAGGCCGGATCGGTGGTCCGAACCTGTTCATCCCCGGCCGGTCCGACCTGTGGCGGGCGTTCGCGCCGAGGGCCGCCGAGGCCGCCGTCGTCCTGCTGGTGTTCGGCCTGGTCGGCGGCTGGCTGCTGGCCGGCCGCATGCTCGCGCCACTGACGCGCATCACCGAGGCGACCCGGCTCGCGGCGGCCGGGTCCCTGTCGCACCGGATCCAGCTGCCCGGCCCGGACGACGAGCTCCACGAGCTGGCCGACGCGTTCGACACGATGCTGGCGCGGCTCGAGGCGCACGACGCCGAGCAGCGCCGGTTCGCCGCCAACGCCTCCCACGAGCTGCGCACGCCGCTGGCGATCACCCGCACGATGCTCGACGTCGCCCGCAAGGACCCCGACCGCGACACCGACCGGCTGCTGGAGCGGCTGCAGACGGTCAATGCGCGCGCGATCGACCTGACGGAGGCGCTGCTGGTGCTCAGCCGGGCCAACCAGCGGTCGTTCACCCGCGAGCGCGTCGACCTGTCGGTGCTGGCCGAGGAGGCCGCCGAGACGCTGCTGCCGCTGGCGGAGAAGCAGGGCGTCACCGTCACCACGACGGGCGACGCGGCCGTGACGGTCGGCTCGCACGCCCTGCTGCTGCAGCTGGTCACCAACCTGCTGCACAACGCGATCGTGCACAACGTGCCTGGTCAGGGCACCGTGCAGGTCGGCACGGCGGCACGCACCGGCTGGGTGGTGCTCACCGTCGAGAACACCGGCCCGCGGCTCGCGCCCGAGCTCGTCTCCACCCTGACCGAACCGTTCCAGCGCGGCACCGAGCGGGTGCACGACGACCAGGCGGGGGTCGGCCTGGGCCTGGCGATCGTCGACAGCATCACGCGGGCGCACGACGGCACGGTGACCCTCACGCCGCGGGCCGAGGGCGGCCTGCGCGTGCGGGTGCGGCTGCCGGCCGCACCACCGCCGGTCGGCTGACGCCTTGTCGGTCGTCGCCCGCCGCACCCGGCGCTCGCGCGCCGTCAGGCCACCGGGAAGTCGAAGTACGTGTCCGGGTAGGGCTCGTCCCGCAGGGTGTAGTGCCACCACTCGCAGGGGTACCGCTCGAACCCGCAGGCCTCCATCACGGCGCACAGGCACTCCCGGTTTTCCGCCTCGGCCGGCGTGACGCCCGGCGCACCGTGGTGGGACACCGGGTCCATCAGGTCGTGGTCGCCACCCATCGCGGCGCGCTCGCCGGTGGCCAGGTGGTACAGGGTCAGGTCGACGGTCGCGCCGCGGCTGTGGCCCGAGCGGGCGGCGACGTACCCCTGCTCGAGGATCTGGTGCCGCTCGAGGTTGGGGTAGTGCCGCCGTTTGGTGCGGCCGTCCTCCGGGCTGCGCGACCACCGCACGAAGCAGTCGACAGCCCGGCGGGGGCGGTAGCCGTCCCACAGCAGCAGGCCGAACCCGAGCGCCGCGGCACCGGCCTTCGCGTCCGCGAGCGCCGCGCACAGGGCGCGGGTGCCGACCACGCGGTTGGCCAGGTACCCGTCGACCGGTCTGCCGGTGAAGTTGTCCCACGTGGCGTACTTGGCGTCCCAGCGGATGCCCGGCACCGCCTCGTCGACGAAGACGAAGTCGTCCCTCATCGGGCACCCGCCTCCAGGGCGAGGTCCACGAGCCGGTCGATGACGTCGGTGAGCGACAGGCCGGCGGCGGCCATCATCCGCGGGTAGCGGCTGTAGGACGTCAGGCCGGGCAGGGTGTTCACCTCGTTGAGCACCACGGTGCCGGCCTGGGTGAGGAACAGGTCGACGCGGGCCAGTCCCGTGCAGCCGAGGGCGCGGTACACGGTCGTTGCGGTCCGTCGGACCAGGTCCCGCGACTCGTCCGGGATGTCGGCCGGGACGATCGGCGTCGAGTTCTCCGAGCCCGTCTCCGGCCGGTCCTCCTGGTGGATGCGGAAGAAGCCGTGCGACAGAGCGATCCGGTCCACCTCGCCCACCACCAGGTCGGCGCCGTCTCCTCCCAGCACGGCGCACCCGACCTCCTGGCCGACGACCGCCGCCTCGACCAGCACCTTCGCGTCGTACCGCCGGGCGGTCCGGATGGCGGCCGGCAGCTCCTCGGGGCGGGAGACCTTGCTGACGCCGAAGGACGAGCCGGAGCGGGCGGGCTTGACGAAGACGGGGTACGGCAGAGCCTCCGCGTCGACGTCGTCGTCGGGCCCGACCGTCCGGAAGTCCGGCGTCGCGACCCCGGCGCCGCGCGCGACGACGTAGGTCAGCGACTTGTCCATGCACGCCGCCGAGCTCGCCACGCCGCAGCCGACGTAGGGCACCCCGGACAGCTCGAGCAGCCCCTGCACGGACCCGTCCTCACCGAACCTGCCGTGCAGCACGGGCAGCACCACGTCCAGGTGCACCGTCCGGTACCGGCCGCCCTCCAGCACCAGCAGGCCGCGCACGCCGCGGTCCGGCACCAGCACCGCCGGACTTCCCGGGCGCTCGTCCCAGTCGCCGTCCGGCCCGTCGCACAGCCGCCACGTGCCGGACCGGGTGATGCCGATCCACACCGGCTCGTACCGGTCGGTGTCCAGGGCGGCCGCCACCTCACGGGCCGACCGGACGGAGATGTCGTGCTCGTCCGACATCCCGCCGAACAGGATGCCCAGCTGCGGCCTAGCCACGCCGCATCCCCCGGTGCACGCAGCCGAGCAGGCTCTGCTCGACCGTCTCGCGCAGCGCCCGGTCCGTGTAGTACGCGGTGTGCGGGCTGACCAGGACGTTCGGCAGGGACGTCAGCCGCTGCAGCGGGTCGGCGTCCGGCGGCGCCGCCCGGTGGTCGGCGTAGAACAGGCGCCCCTCACCCTCGATCACGTCCAGGGCGGCGCCGCCGAGGTGGCCGGACTCGAGCGCGTCGACCAGCGCCGCGGTGTCGACCAGGGCGCCGCGGGCGGTGTTGACCAGCAGGGCACCCGGCCTCAGCAGCGCGAGGCGCTCGCGGTCGACCAGGTGGTGGGTCTCCGCGGTGAGCGAGGTGTGCAGCGTCACGACGTCGCTGGCGCGCAGCAGCTGGTCCAGCCGGACGCTCTGGACGCCGGGCGTCGGACGCCGGTCGAAGGCGAGCACGTGGCACCCGAAGGCCCGCAGCCGGTCGATCACCGCGGTGCCGATGCGGCCGGTGCCCACCACGCCGACGGTCAGGTCCCGCAGCTCGCGGTGCCGGCCCCCGACGATCCGGTAGTCCTGCGCGTCGACCCGTCGGACGATCCGCCGGGCGTCCCGCACCAGCATGAGGATCAGCATCAGCGTGTAGTCGGCGACGCCGTCCGGGGCGTACGTGACGTTCTGCACGCTCAGGCCGATGCTGCGGGCGACCGCCACGTCGACGTGGTCGAGCCCGATGCTGCGCGTGGACAGGTGCTCCACCCCCGCTCGGCGCAGCGCCACGAGGGTCCGGCTCGCCACCGGCGCCCGGTGGTCGATGCTGACGCACCGGTTGCCGTACGCCAGCGCGACGTTCGCCTCGGACAGAGGCTCCGCGGTGACGGTCGGACGGACACCGAGCGCCGGCGCCAGCTCCCGGACCAGAGCGGCCTCGTCCGGCGTGCAGCCGTACACGGTGACGCCGGTGACGGCGGGAGGCGTCGGCGGCGACGCCGCCGGTGCGGGGTGGTCGACCAGGGCGAGCGCGGGGTGCCGGTGACTCATGACCTGCAGTCAAGGTAGCGGCGTGTTGCCCGGCCGTATGCGGATGCCGATACGTCGGCGATACGCGCCCGGTCCGTCGGACGTCCGGGGGGTCGTGCCGCGGCGCGTCAGCCCTGGCGGTACGCGACCCCGAACCCACCCCGCGGGTAGTGCCAGCTGACCGCCTCCGGCGCGACCGCCAGGCACGTGCCGCACTCCAGGCACGCCGCCGCGGTGAACCCGACGCTGGCGTCCGGCTCCGCGGTGTACACGTGCGCCGGGCAGATCCGCACCAGCAGCGGCGCGGCGCCCGTGCGGCGCACCACGTCCTGGTGCACCTCGATGTGCGGCGTGCCCTCGTCGACGTCGTACTGGTTGCGGGCGAGCCGCTCCGGGACCGTACCGAGCTGCATCACAACCCCCTCATCGCGGCGACGCCGAGGCCCGCCAGCTGCCGCAGCGGCACGCCGGACGCCTTCACCGCACGCCGTGCCGTGGTCCGCAGGTGCGTGCGCGGGCTGGTGTCCAGGTCGAACACGCCGTGCATCACGTCGGCGAGCATCGGGCCGACCTTGTCGTAGAGCAACGTGCTGTCGAGGAACGCCGGCGCCTTGGCGTAGGTCGCCAGGTCGGCTCCGACGAACGAGCTCGCCAGCTCGGTCAGGTAGCCGTCCATCGCGGCCTGCGACACGTCGTCGGCCGCCAGCGCCCGGTCCGCCGCCGTGGCGGCCGCGATCGCCGAGCCGGCGGCGAGGTCCATCCCGCGCACGGTCATCCCGGTGTTCAGCGTGAACCCCGCGGCGTCGCCGACCAGCATCAGGCCGGGCCGGGTGAGGTCGTGGCCCGCCATCGCGGGGCCGTCCTCGATGGTGAGGTGGCAGCCGTACTCGAGCAGCTCGCCGCCGGCCAGCAGCGGCGCGATCGACGGGTGCGCGAGGAACGCGTCGTGCACGTCGGACGTCTGCAGGCCGGAGGCCACCAGGTCGTCCAGCCGCAGCACCACGCCGACGGACAGAGACTCGGCGTTGGTGTACAGGAAGCCGCCGCCGGCGATCCCCTGGGTGCAGTCGCCGACCACGGCGTACGCGGCGCCCTGGTCACCGCTGACCCCGAACCGCTCGTCGATCACCGCGCGCGGCAGCCCCACCACCGACTTCACGCCGACCGCAAGGTGCTTCGCCGGTTCCGGGCCACGGATGCCGGCCGACCGGGCGACGAACGAGTTCACCCCGTCCGCCGCGATCACGATGCGTGCTCGCAGCTCGTCGTCACCGGCCCGCACGCCGACCACCTGCTCGCCGTCCCGCAGCAGCCCGTCCACCCGGATCCCCGGCATCACCATCACGCCGGCGTCCTCGCACTGCCGTGCCAGCCACGCGTCGAGCCGCGCCCGCAGCACGGTGACCGCGTTGACCGGCTCCGCCAGCCGCTGGTCGCGGTAGTCGACGCTGACCGACGACGTCGGGTTGAGGAACATCAGGGTGTTGCGGGTGATCCGGCGCTCCACGGGCGCCTGGTCGACGAAGCCGGGGAACACCTGCTCCATCACCCGGCAGTACAGCACCCCGCCGGACAGGTTCTTGGAGCCGGGCTCGGCACCGCGCTCCAGCAGCACCACCGAGCGGCCGGCCTGCGCGAGGCGGTAGGCCGCCACGCTGCCGGCGATCCCGGCACCCACCACCAGGACGTCGAACACGTCCTCGTCCATCGTCGATCTCCTTGCTCGTCGGGCACGCGGGAAGCGCGGGGCGGGGCCGGCCCGCTCGGGGAAGACGAGACCGGCCCCACCCCGCCGTCTCAGACGGTGACGAGCTTCTTGATCGTCTCCGCGGCGTGGTCGGCGGCGAGCCAGCCGGAGGTCAGCGCGAAGCCGTTCGCCGAACCGGGGACGGTGAGGATGTACGAGTCGCCGAACAGGCCGCCCGCGTCGCAGCCGACGGAGTACAGGCCGGGGATGGGCTCACCCTCGCCGTTGATGACCTGCATGTTCTCGTTGATCTTGATGCCGCCCATCGTGACCATGATCCCGGGCTCCATCTTGATGGCGTAGAACGGGCCCTCCTGCACCGGGACCAGGTACTTCTCCTTGTGGAACTTGGTGTCCTTGCCCTCGGCGCAGGCCCGGTTGTACGCCGCGACCTCGTTGGTGAGCACCTCGGGGTCGACGCCCAGCTGCGGCGCGAGCTCCTCGAGCGTGTCGGCCTTGAAGACCGTGCCGGCGGCCACGTCCGCCTCGAGCTCGGCGGGCAGGTTGACCAGCTTCTCGCCGGTGCGCACGTACACGCCCAGGCCCACCTCGCAGCCGTCGGTGACCAGGTGGTTCACCTGCGCGGTGTCGAGGATCGTCCAGAACATGCTGCCCGGCAGGCCCGCCACCACGTCGCCGGCGTTGCCGAAGTTCAGGCCGCAGATCTCGTTGGTGCAGCGGCGGCCCTCGCGGTTGACCCACAGGTAGGGCTGGAAGCCGGCGGTGTTGGTGTGCGACGTGACGGTCTTCCCGCGCATGAACGGGAACAGCAGCATGGTGCCGATCGACGACCACGGCACGGCGCCGACCTCGAACATCATCGACAGGCCGTCGCCGGTGTTGCCCTCGCCGCCGACGTTGATCATCTGGTCGCCGCAGTCCCAGGTGGAGAAGCGGTTGATCATCTCGGGGTTCTTGGCGTAGCCGCCGGTGCCGACGATCACGGCCTTCGCACCGATCCGCACCTCCTCGCCGTCGGCGTCCGTGACGACGATGCCGGCGACGCGGCCGTCCGCCATCACGATCTTCTGCGCGGCGGTCTGCAGGTAGATCTCCACGCCGAGCTCCCGCGCCCGGGCCTCCATCAGCTCGAGCACGTGGGCCACCTCGCCGCGCGGGATGTGCCACGTCACCAGCTCACCGGGCTGGTCCTCGGCCGTGACGATGACCTCCTCGTACACCGCCCCGAGCTCGCGCATCTTCACGATGGTGGTCGCGGCGTTCTCCACGAACCGGGACACGATCGCCGCGTCGGCACGCCAGTGGCTGTAGTCCAGGTAGGCACGGAAGCCCTCGTCCTTGGAGACGTGGATGCCGCGCTTGATCTGCTCGTCGGACTCGAACGCCGCGTGGCCCTCCGCGAACGCCGAGGAGCCGCCCAGCTGCGGCATCTTCTCCAGCACCGCGACCGTCAGCCCGTTCTGCGCGGCCTGCACGGCCGCCGACAGCCCGGAGCCGCCGCCACCGACGACGACGACGTCGTACTCGACGTCGAACTGCTCTGACATCTCGTTCTCTTCTCTCGTGGTGTGACTGTGAGGTACCTGTGGTGCGACGAGCGCGTGCTACTCGGCGAGGGCGGCCACCAGCGCGGGGACCACCTCGTAGAGGTCGCCCACCACGCCGTAGTCGGCCGTGCGGAAGATCGGGGCCGCCGGGTCGTTGTTCACCGCGGCGACGACCTTCGCGTCGCGCACGCCCTCCAGGTGCTGCGGCATCCCGGAGATGCCGAGCGCCAGGTACAGGCGAGGGGCGATGTGCTGGCCGGACCGGCCGACGTACCGCTCCTTGGGCACCCAGCCCAGGTCGTCGGCGACCGGCATCGAGCACGCCAGCTCCGCGCCGAGCGCCGCGAGCAGGCCGTCGAGCAGCGCCAGGTCGTCCTTGGACCGCAGGCCGCGGCCGACGGAGACGACGCGGGCTGCGTCCCGGATGCCGGCGGCGGCACCGGGCAGCGGCTCCCGCTTCACCTGCATCGGCACGGGCGCCCCGGCGGGCGCCAGGGGAGCGACGGTGGCCGGCGCCGCGGCCGGCGGTGCGTCGTCCGCGTCCTCCAGGACGGCCGCCAGCGGACCTTGCACAGTGAGGGTCTCCACCACGGCGCCCCCGAGGGAGGAGCGGTCGACGACGAGCGCGTCGTCCTGCGACCGGACGGTCAGCACCCGGGTCAGCAGCGCCGCGCCGAGCGGTACCGCCGCGGCCGCCAGCAGGGTGCGCGAGGCGGGGTCGGACGGCGCGAGCACCACGTGCGGCGCCGCGGCGGCCACCTCGGCGGCGAGGGCCGCGGCCCACGCCTCGGCAGGCTGGTCGTCGGCCGTCTCCAGCCAGCGGACCTCGTCGGGTGCGGCGGCCGCGGCGGCGTCGGCGAGCTCGCGCGGGCCGACGGCCAGCACGGTGACCCGTCCGCCCGCTGCACGTGCCGCGGCGACGGCGCCCTTCAGGTGGGTGCCGGCGGCGGCCAGCAGCCAGGTGTCGTCGCTCATCACAGGACCCCCTCGGCCCGCAGCGCGGCGACCAGCTGCCGCGCGGTCTGTTCCGGTTCTCCCTCGAACACCCTGGTCCGGGCCTGTTCCGGCAGCCGGGTGCCCCCCGCGACCACCGCGGCGGGCAGCGTGTCCACGCCCAGCTCGGCGAGCGTCGTCGTCACCACCGGACGCTTGCGGGCCGCGAGCTGCTCCTTCATGCCGGGGGTGCGGCTCTCCGCACCCTCCGCCGCCACGCCGAGCACGGCCGGGCAGGTCACCACGACGGTCTCCTGCACGTCACCGGCCCGCCGGACCGCCTCGATCCCGGCACCCGACGGTGCGGCGGACACCACGCCGGCCACCACCGGCCAGCCGAGCCGCGCGCCGACGGCGGCCGCGACACCGGGGTGCTCCTCGCTGTCGCCGACCACCACCACGTCGACGTCGGCCACCGACCGGACGCCCGCCGCGATCACCGCGGCCGTGACGCCCTCGTCGTCGGACGCCGGCGCATCGGTCACCCGCACCGCACGTGCGGCGCCGCGGGCGAGCGCCCAGCTGGCGTCCGCGTCGCCGAGCGTCAGCCCGACGACGTCGCCGTCCGGCCCTGCCACCGCGAGGGCCGCGGCCACGGCCGCCGGGTCGTCCTCACCGGCCACCGGCCGGGCGTGGCGCCACTCGACCCCACCGTCCGCGTGCACGATCGCCCCTGCGGCCGACCGGGCCCACGCGTACACCACCACTGCCCTCATCGACGCCTCTTCGCTCGAGCCGGACGGCGCGCGTCTGCGCGCACCGTGACTGCCTCGAGTCAACCGGCGGGGCGCAGGGGCGGACCAGCACCGACCGGGTACGCCGGGGTAGCCGATCGGCTACCTCTGCCGGGGCCGGCCCACGGCCGCGGCGGCATAGGCGGACGAGCCGCGGCGCGCGAGCGGACAGTCCGCGGCGCGTGGGCAGACGGTCCGCGAGGGCTAGCGGACGATCCCCTGCCGCACGCCGAACACCGCCACCTGCACCCGGTTCCGCACGTGGAGCTTGGTCATGATGCTGCCGAGGTGCTTCTTCACCGTCGCCTCGGACAGGAACAGCTGCTGGGCGATCTCCTCGTTGGACAGCCCGTCCACCAGGAACCGCAGCACGTCGCGCTCGCGGTGCGTCAGCCGCTCGTGGGCCGGCGGGACCGGGGTGCCGGAGCCGCCCGGCAGGCCGAACTCGGCGAGCACCCGCGCCGCGATGGTGGAGGACATCGCGGCCTCGCCGCGCATCAGGCCGGCGAGGTACTCGTGCAGCCGGTCGGCGCGCTCGTCCTTGCTCAGGTACCCATGCGCACCGTTGCGCAGCGCCTGGTACACGTCCTCGCCGAGGCTCGACATGGTCAGCATCACCACGCGGACGTCCGGGTCGGCGGCGGTGATGGCCGCGGTCGCCTCGACGCCGCCGACCGGCTCCATCCGCACGTCCATGAGGATCAGGCCGGGCCGCAGGGACCGGGCCAGCCGGATCGCCTCGGCGCCGTCCGCCGCGGTGCCGACCACCACGAAGTCGTCCCACCGGCTGATCAGCGCCGTCAGGCCGTCGCGGAACAGCGCGTGGTCGTCCACCACGAGCACGGTGGTCGGCGTCATGACGCCACCCCGACGCGCGACGGCATCGCCGACGACGAGCCGGCGCGCCGCAGCGGCGCCTCCGCGGTGACGAGCGTCCCGCCGGCGGCGCCGCGGCCGAACCGCACCACACCGTCCACCTGCTGCATCCGCTCGGACATGATGCGGACGCCGAGGCGGGAGTCCGGCACGGAGGTGGGGTCGAACCCGTTGCCGTCGTCCTCCACCTCGAGGCGGATGCGCGTGGAGGTGGGCAGCAGCCGGACGGTGACGGCGGCGGCGTGCGCGTGCAGGTGCACGTTCGCCAGCGCCTCCTGCAGGACGCGGATCAGCTGGGCCGCCACCGCCAGCGGCACCTGGTCGGCGTCACCGGTGCACTCCAGCGTGACCGGGATGCCGAACTGCCGCTCGAAGTTGTCCAGGTGGCAGCGCACCTGCGCGGCGAAGGTGCCCTTGACCATCTCCGCGTCGGTGCGCAGGCCCAGCATCTGGTGCCGCAGGCTCCGGTTGGCGGTGGAGACGAGCTGCTCGAGGTGGTCCACGTCCGCCACCAGACGGTCCACGTCCCGCGCGGCGGCGTCCAGCTGCATCACCCCGGCGTGCAGCCCCAGCGCAGCGAGCTGCTGGGACAGGTCCACGTGCAGCTCGTCACTGAGCCGGCGCCGCTCCTCCAGCGCACCGAGCTCGCGCTCCCGCCCGGCGACCTGCCACCGGTACACCGCGTTGCCGAGGATCCGTCCGGCCGCCGCGAGGAACTCCTTGCGGGTCGTGGTCAGCGCCCACGGCCCGTCGAAGCACAGCAGGACGGCGCCCAGGTGCCGGCCGTCGGCGTGGATCGACACCACCACGCCCGACTCGCCGAACCACGCCTTGAAGTCGTCGGGCAGCAGCCTCCACGCCGGGTCCCCGAGGTGGTCCGCGGCCGAGACCGGCCACTCCTGCGGGTTGATCCACGGGGGTCGGACGTGCTCGTGCGCCGGCATCGTCGCGAAGTGGGGGCCGAGGGCGTCCCGCGTCTGGTCGTCCGTCACCAGCACCAGCAGGTTGCCGGCCTCGTCCTGCAGGTAGGTCGGCGCCAGGCGGGCGCCCATGATCTCGCGGATGATCTCGACCGCGGCGACGAAGGAGTCGGTGCGGTCCTGCGACCAGATCAACGTGTCGTTGATCCGGACGAGCTCGGCCAGGTACGAGCGCCCGTGACCCATGAGGTCAGGGTAGGGGCGGGTTTCGGCCCGCGGATGGGACCGTGATCCCGCCCGTCAGCTGGTCCGACCGACCTCGTCGAGCGCCGTGCGCAGCGCGCGGACCGCCGCCTCGTCCGTCGCCTGGCGCGCCGACGAGCCGGCCTGCGCCAGCGACCCGAGGTCCACCCGGGACGCCTCGACCACCGTCCGCTTCGCCGACGCGTGGACCGCGGCGACGCCCGTCGCCACCACGGCCCGCACCGTGGACGCGTCGATGCCGGACCCCGCCATCACCTGGAGCCGACCGTCGGCCCGCTCCACCAGGCGTTCGAGCTGAGCCAGCCCGTCCGCGACCCGGCTGGCGCCGCCCGAGGTCAGCACGCGGTCCACGCCGAGGCCGGCGAGCACCTCGAGGGCCGGCTCCAGGTCCGTCAGCGTGTCGAACGCCCGGTGGAACGTCACCTCCGCCGACCCGGCGAGCGCCCGGACCTGCTCGACCAACGACGTGTCGATCCGTTCGCCGCGCACCCCGCCGACCACCACGCCGTGCGCGCCGAGGTCGAGGGCCCTGCGCACGTCGTCGAGGATCACCGCGAGCTCGACCGCGCTGTACTCGAAACCCCCGGCACGCGGCCGCACCAGCACGTGCACGGGCAGCCCGGCGGCCACCGCCGCCCGGACCAGCGCGGCCGACGGGGTCAGGCCACCGAGTGCGAGAGCGGTGCACAGCTCGATCCGGTCGGCGCCACCGGCGACCGCCGCGGCGACGCCCTCGGGGTCCTGCACGGCGATCTCGAGCGCGACGGCCACGGGCGGGCTCCTTCGGGGTGAGGAGGGTCAGGGCACCAGTCGGTAGCCGATGCCCGGTTCGGTGAGTAGGTGGCGAGGATGAGCCGGGTCGGGCTCGAGCTTGCGCCGCAGCTGGGCGACGTACACCCGCAGGTAGTGGGTCTGCCGGTCGAGATGGGGCCCGCGCAGCTCCGTGAGCAGCTCGCGGCGGCCCACCACCTTGCCCACGTTGCGGGCGAGCTGTTCGAGCAGGTGCCACTCGGTGGGCGTGACCCGCACGTCCTCGCCGTCGCGCGTGACGCGGTGGTGCGGGATGTCGACGGTGAAGGTCGCCGTCTCGACCACGGGAGCGGTCTCGGGGACGGCGTGCCGGACCGCCACCCGCAAGCGGGCGAGCAGCTCGTCCATGGTGAACGGTTTGGTCAGGTAGTCGTCGGCGCCGGCATCCAGCGCGGCGACCTTGTCGTCGGCCGTCTGCCGGGCGGACAGCACCACCACCGGCACGCTCGTCCAGCCGCGCAGCGCGTGCAGCACGTCCATGCCGTCGAGGTCGGGCAGCCCCAGGTCCAGCACGACGAGCTCGACGTGGCCGCCGCCGGCGGCGTCCAGCGCGGCGGCGCCGGTGTGGGCGACGATGACGTCGTACCGGTGGGCGCGCAGGGTGATCGCCAGCGCGCGGGCGAGCGCTGGGTCGTCCTCGACCACAAGAACGCGGGTCATCCGGCCTCCAGGGGCAGCGTGACCACCATCGTGAGGCCTCCGCCAGGCGTGTCCTCGGCGTCGAGCGTGCCGCCGTTCGCCTCGACGAAGCCTCGCGCCACGGCGAGCCCCAGGCCCAGGCCGTGACCGCGCGGGTTGTCGCCCAGGCGCTGGAACGCGGTGAACATCGCCGGCTTGTCCTCGTCCGGGACGCCGGGCCCCTGGTCCACCACCCGCAGCACCACCGAGCCCGGAAGCGCACCGGCGACGACGCGCACGGGGGCCGAGGTGTAGCGCAGCGCGTTCTCCACCAGGTTGGCGACGGCGCGTTCGAGCAGCCCCGCGTCGGCACGGACCAGGGGCAGGTCCTCGGGGACGTCGATGGTCAGCCGCTCGTCGTCGAGCGGGGCCAGCGCGGTGAGCACCACCTCGTCGAGGGCGACGGGGGTGCGGGCCACGGTGACGGCGCCGGCGTCGAGGCGGCTCATGTCCAGCAGGTTGTCGATCAGCGCCTGCAGCCGGTCGGTGCTGGTGGTCAGGTCGTCCAGCAGGGCGTCCCGGTCGGCCGGCGGGAGCATGTCCCCGCTGCTGGTCAGCGCGGTGACCCCGGCCTTGATCGCCGCCAGGGGGGTGCGCAGGTCGTGGGAGACGGCGGCGAGCAGCGCGGTCCGGGTCGCGGTCCGTTCGCGTTCCAGCCGGGCGGCCTTGGCCTGGGCCTGCAGGGCGTCGCGCTCGAGCGCGGCTGCGGCGTGCACGCCGACCGCGGCGACGACCCGGAGGTCCTCGGCCGACAGCGGACGTCCCCGCAGCGTGACGGCGAGCGTGGGGTGCACGGGGACGAAGGTGACGTCGGCCTCGGACGGGTCGGGGGCCGCCAGCCCTGCGCTGTGCGCGGGCGCCCAGGCGGAGGTCTCGTCCGCACGTGTCAGCAGGGTGACGCCGTCGACGGAGAAGGCCTCGCGCAGCGACGTGAGCATGGCCGGCACCGCGTCGGTGCCGCGGAGCACGGCCGCGGAGGCGGAGGCGAGAGTGTCCGCCTCGCCGCGGGCGCGGACGGCCTGCACGCTGCGCCGGGCGGCGAGGTCCACCACCGCCGAGACGGCGACGGCGACGGCGATCAGGACGGTGATGGCCACGGCGTTCTGCGGCTGCGTGATGGTCAGGGTGCCGACGGGCGGGACGAACAGGTAGTTGCTGAGCAGGCCGCTGAGCACGGCGGCGCACAGCGCCGGCCCCACGCCGCCGACGATCGCGACGCCGACCGTCAGGGCGAGGAACAGCATGAGGACGGTCGGCAGGGAGGTCGCCGCGGCCTGCGCCTGCCGCAGCACGAGCCCGAGCAGGACCGGCCCCGCGACGGCGAGCGCCCAGGCGGTGGCCACCCGGCGCACCGACAGACCCGGTCGGCGAGCCCGGACCGGACGTCCGCCGCCGGCGCGCTCGTGGGTGACGACGAGCACGTCGATGTCGCCGGCGCCGCGGATGACCCGCGGCACCGCACCGGGCGCCAGCCGGCCGAGGGGGCCGCGGCGGCGGGTGGCGCCGAGCAGCACCTGGGTGGCGTTCATCGCCCGGGCGAAGTCGAGGATCGCCGCCGCGACGTCGTCCCCGACGACGTTGTGCCAGGTGCCTCCGAGGCTCTCGGTGAACGTCCGGTGCCGCGCCAGCGCCTCGGGACCGGCACCGGCCAGGCCGTCGCCGCGCGACACGTGCAGCACCAGCAGCTCGCCACCGGCCGGGCGGGACGCGATCCGCACCCCCCGGCGCACCAGGGTCTCCGTCTCCGGCCCGCCGCTGACGGCGACCACCAGCCGCTCGCGGGCTGGCCACAGCTCCGCGATCTCGTGCTCCTCGCGGTAGCGGGCGAGGGCGTCGTCGACCCGGTCGGCGGTCCACAGCAGCGCCAGCTCGCGCAGCGCGGTGAGGTTCCCGGGCCGGAAGTAGTGGGTGAGGGCGGCGTCCACCTTGTCGAGCCGGTAGACGTTGCCGTGCGCCAGCCGGCGGCGCAGCGCCTCCGGGCTCATGTCGACCAGCTCGATCTGGTCGGCGCGGCGCACCACCTCGTCGGGCACGGTCTCCTGCTGGTGCACGCCGGTGATCGACTCGACCACGTCGTTGAGCGACTCGAGGTGCTGGATGTTCACCGTGGTGACCACGTCGATGCCGGCTTCGAGCACCTCCTCGACGTCCTGCCAGCGCTTGGCGTTGCGGCTGCCGGGCACGTTGGTGTGCGCCAGCTCGTCGATCAGGGCGACCTCCGGGCGGCGGGCCAGCACCGCATCGACGTCGAGCTCTCCGAAGCTGGTGCCGCGGTACGCGATCATTCGCCGGGGGAGCACCTCCAGGCCGGCGAGCTGGGCGGCGGTCTGCTCGCGGCCGTGCGTCTCGACGAGGCCGGCGACGACGTCGACGCCCCGCTCGTGCCGGCGCTGGGCCTCGTCGAGCATCGCGTAGGTCTTGCCGACGCCCGGGGCTGCGCCGAGGAAGACCCGCAGCGTCCCGCGCCGCCGATCTGCGTTGCCCACGTGCTCACCCTGCCGCAGCGGCGGGCAGCGCGGCGAGCGCCACGTTCAGCTGCAGCACGTTGACGTGCGGGTCGCCGAGCACGCCGAGGGTGCGCCCCTCGACGTGCTCGTCCACCAGCGCGCGGACCACGGCCGGGTCCAGGCCGCGCACCCGCGCGACGCGGGCCACCTGCAGCCGCGCGTAGGCGGGGGAGATGTCCGGGTCGAGCCCGGAGGCCGACGCCGTGACGGCGTCCGCCGGCACCGCGGCCGGGTCGACGCCCTCGCGAGCGGCGACCTGCTGACGGCGCTGCTCCACGGTGGCCAGCAGACCCGGATCGTTCGGGCCGAGGTTCGAGCCGCCCGATGCCAGGGGGTCGTAGCCGTCGCCGGCCGCCGACGGCCGCGGCTGGAACCACTGGTCGCCGCCGGATGGCTGACCGATCAGGGCGGAGCCGACCACCGTGCCGCCGACGCGCACCAGCGACCCGTCGGCGCGGGCGGGCATCAGCCGGCCGATGCCCAGCACCACCAGGGGGTAGGCGAGGCCGAGCACGAGCGTCGCGACGAGCAGCACCTTGAGCGCCGCTACCAGCTGACGCAGCCAGGAGGTCATGGAGGTTCCCGTTCCGTCCCGGTTCACAGACCGGGCAGCAGCGTGACGAGCAGGTCGATCGCCTTGATGCCGAGGAACGGCACGACGATCCCGCCGAGGCCGTACACCAGCAGGTTGCGGCGCAGCAGGGCCGCGGCGCTGGACGGGGTGTACCGCACCCCGCGAAGCGCCACCGGCACCAGCGCCACGATGATCAGGGCGTTGAACACGACGGCCGACAGCACCGCCGTCTGGGGCGAGTGCAGGTGCATCACGTTCAGCGCCTGCAGCTGTGGGTAGAGGCCGGCGAACATCGCCGGGATGATCGCGAAGTACTTGGCCACGTCGTTGGCGATGGAGAACGTGGTCAGCGCCCCGCGGGTGATCAGCAGCTGCTTGCCGATCGCGACGATCTCGATCAGCTTGGTCGGGTTGGAGTCGAGGTCGACCATGTTCCCGGCCTCCTTGGCGGCCGAGGTGCCGGTGTTCATCGCCACCCCCACGTCGGCCTGAGCCAGCGCCGGGGCGTCGTTGGTGCCGTCGCCCGTCATCGCGACGAGGCGTCCCTCGGCCTGCTGGGTGCGGATCAGCGCGAGCTTGTCCTCCGGGGTCGCCTCGGCCAGGAAGTCGTCGACCCCCGCCTCGTCGGCGATCGCGGCGGCGGTCAGGCGGTTGTCGCCGGTGATCATCACCGTCCGGATGCCCATCGCCCGCAGCTGCGCGAACCGCTCGCGCATGCCGGACTTCACCACGTCCTTCAGGTGCACCACGCCGAGCGCCCGCGCCGGCCCGTCGCCCACCAGCTCCGCGACCACCAGCGGGGTGCCGCCGGAGCCGGCGATCGCGTCGACCGCCTCGCCCACGTCGGCCGTCGGGTGGCCGCCGTGCTCGCGCACCCAGGCCATCACCGCACTGGCCGCCCCCTTGCGGATCGACCGGGTGCCGTCCGGGCCGGACTGGTCCACCCCGCTCATGCGGGTCTGCGCCGAGAACGGGATGAACGTGGTCTGGCCCAGCTGGCCGGCCGGCCGCTCGCGCAGGCCGAACTCCTCCTTGGCCAGCACGACGATCGAGCGGCCCTCCGGCGTCTCGTCCGCCAGGGACGACAGCTGCGCGGCGTCCGCCAGCCGGTCCGCCTCCACGCCGTCCGCCGGCACCAGCTCGACCGCCTGCCGGTTGCCCAGCGTGATGGTGCCGGTCTTGTCCAGCAGCAGCACGTCGACGTCCCCGGCCGCCTCGACCGCCCGACCCGACAACGCCATCACGTTGCGCTGCACCAGCCGGTCCATGCCGGCGATGCCGATCGCGGACAGCAGCGCGCCGATGGTGGTGGGGATCAGGCACACCAGCAGGGCCACCAGAACGGTGATCGACTGCGCCCGGCCCGAGTAGGTGGCGAACGGCTGCAGCGTCACGACGGCCAGCAGGAATATCAGCGTCAGCGACGCCAGCAGCAGCGTCAGGGCGATCTCGTTGGGGGTGCGCTGCCGGGCCGAGCCCTCGACCAGGGCGATCATCCGGTCCAGGAACGTCTCGCCCGGCTTGGCGGTGACCTGCACGACGATCCGGTCGGACAGCACCCGGGTGCCGCCGGTCACGGCCGACCGGTCGCCGCCGGACTCGCGGATCACCGGCGCGGACTCGCCCGTGACCGCGGACTCGTCGACCGCCGCCACGCCCTCGACCACGTCGCCGTCGCCAGGGATCACCTCGCCGGCGGTCACCACCACGCGGTCGCCGACGGTGAGCGCCACCCCGGGGACGTCCTCGAGGGTGCCGTCCGCACGCAGCCGGTGCGCCGTGGTGGACGTGCGGGTGCGGCGCAGGGACGCCGCCTGGGCGCGGCCCCGCCCCTCGGCCACCGCCTCGGCGAGGTTGGCGAACACCACCGTGAGCCACAGCCACACGGTGATGGCCCACGCGAACCCGCTCGGGTGCAGCACCGCCAGCACGGTGGTGAGCGCCGCGCCCACCCAGACGACGAACATCACGGGGGAGCGCACCTGGTGGCGCGGGTCGAGCTTGCGCAAGGCCTGCGGCAGCGACGCGAGCAGCTGCCGCGGCTCGAACGCCCCGGCCGGGGGTCGGGTGCTCGGCAGGTCGGGAGCGGGGACTGGCAGCGCGGTGACGGTCATGACAGGGCCTCGGCGAGGGGTGCGAGCGCGAGTGCGGGGAAGAAGGTCAGGCCGGCGACGATGACGACGACACCCACCAGCAGCCCGACGAACACCGGCGTGTGGGTGGGCAGCGTGCCCGCGCCGGGCGGCACGGTCCGCTGTGCGGCGAGGGAGCCGGCCAGCGCCAGCGTCAGCACGATGGGGACGAACCGGCCCAGCAGCATGGCGATGCCGAGGGCGACCTCCTGGTAGGTCGAGGTGGCGGTGAACGCGCCGAACGCGGAGCCGTTGTTGTTCCCGGCGGAGGCGTAGGCGTAGAGGATCTCGCTCAGCCCGTGCGGGCCGCCGGTGCTGATGGCCGCGGCCCGCAGCGCGGGGATCCCGGCGGTCAGCGTGCCGCCCACCAGCACGATGGCCGGCATGGTGAGGATCGACAGCGCGACGAGGGTCACCTCGCGGCGGCCCACCTTCTTGCCCAGGTACTCCGGCGTGCGCCCCACCATGAGCCCGGCGAGGAACACGGCGAGCACCGCGACGACGAGCATCCCGTACAGCCCGGTGCCGACGCCGCCGGGGGAGACCTCGCCCAGCATCATGTTCATCATCGCGACGCCGCCGCCGAGGGCGGTCAGCGAGTCGTGCGCGGCGTTCACCGCGCCGGTTGACGTGCTGGTGGTGGAGGCCGCGAACAGGGCGGACGCGGCCGGCCCGAACCGGACCTCCTTGCCCTCCATCGCGGCGCCCGCCAGCGCCGGCACCGCTCCGGGACCGCGCAGCTCCACCCAGGTGGTCACGGCCACCGCGGCGCCCCACAGCGTGCCCATCACGGCGAGGATCGCCGCGCCTTGGCGCCGGTCGTGCACCAGGGTGCCGAACGTCCGCGGCAGGGAGAACGGGATCATCAGCAGCAGCACGATCTGCACCAGGTCGGTCCACGCCGACGGGTTCTCGAACGGATGGGCGCTGTTGGCGTTGAAGTAGCCGCCGCCGTTGGTGCCCAGCTGCTTGATCGCCTCCTGGGAGGCCACCGGGCCACCGACCAGGTGCTGCGTGCCCCCGGCCAACGTCGTGACGTCGTGCACGCCGGTCAGGTTCTGCACCACGCCGCCGGCCAGCAGCACCACCGCGGCGAGCACGGCCAGGGGCAGCAGGATGCGGACCACCGAGCGGACGACGTCCACCCAGAAGCTGCCGATCCGGTCCGTGCGGCTGCGCGTGAACCCGCGCACCAGCGCGACCGCCACCGCCAGGCCCACCGCCGCGGACAGGAAGTTCTGCACCGCCAGCCCGGCCATCTGCACCAGCTGGCCCATGGTCTGCTCGCCCGAGTACGACTGCCAGTTGGTGTTGGTGACGAACGAGGCGGCGGTGTTCCACGCGGTCGCGGGGTTCACGGCGCTCATGCCGAGGGACAGCGGCAGGTGCGCCTGCACCCGCTGCAGCCCGTACAGCACCAGCACGCCGACGCCGGAGAACGCCAGCAGCGACCGGGCGTACACGCCCCAGCGCTGGTCGGCGTCCGGGTCGACGCCGCACAGCCGGTACACCCACCGTTCGACGCGCAGGTGCCGGGTGCTCTCCAACGCCCGCGCCATGTAGTCGCCGAGCGGCACGTGCACCGCCGCCAGCACCGCCACCACGATGGCGATCTGGGCGACCGCCGCCGCCGTGGCGGACATCAGAACCGCTCCGGGTGCAGCAGCGCGTACAGCAGGTAGCCGGCCAGCGCGGCGGCGATCGCCAGCGCGACCCACGTCTCGGCGTTCACCGCCGCTCCAACCCGCGCACCAGCAGCCCCAGCACCACGAAGCACAGGGCGGTCAGCACCACGAACGCCAGGTCCGCCATCGTGTGCGCACCCCTCGCCGTCCACGGCCCGCAGGCCGGACGTCCACCGTGGCCGTCACGACCATTGATCCACCGGGGTCGGCGCCGGGCGACGATCCTGACGGTTCCCGGACGCCGGAGCCGCGGCCCCGGACGCAACCCGGGCCCAGGCAGACGTGGTCCGGCGTGCCCGCCGGTCCCGCGCCGTCAGTGCGCGGCGCAGCCCGTGGCGGCCGGCACGAGCAGCCCCTCGTGGACGGCCTCGAGGAAGGCAGGGTCGAGCGGCTCCCGGCCGACGAGCAGCCGGTACGTCACCATCGCGGCGGGCACCTCGGCCAGCAGGTCGGGGTCGGCCGCGCCGAGCTCGCCGCGTGCCGCCGCTCGGCGCAGCACCGCGCGCAGCTGCTCGACGCGCGGCTGGACCAGCCGGTCGCGGATCGCCGACGTCAGCTCCGGCGAGTCGGCGGCCTCGGCCACCAGCCCGGGCAGAGCACGCCAGAACGCCTCCTCGTGCGCGCCCGCGCGCAGCGCGCGCAGGTCGTCGACCACCGAGCCCGTGTCCGGCGCGGTGCTCGGATCCGGTCGCGGATCCGCCAGTGCGTCGACCACCAGCTCCGCCCGGGTCCACCACCGCCGGTGCACCCTGCTCCCGCGGGTACCCGCGCGCTCGGCCACGGCGGTCAGCGTGATGCCGTCGTACCCGCGGTCGCGGAGCTCGTCCCGGGCCGCCGCGAGGAGCTGCGCCTCGTCGGCCTCGGTCGGGCGGTGCCGCCACCCGCCCTCGGTCAGCCACGTGGTCATCGGGCGCTCACCCGCTCGAGCCACGGCGCCGCAGACTCGTCCGGCCAGACCGGCACCGGGATCGTCCGCCGCGCGACGGCGACGACGGTGCCGCACACGACGGCCAGCACCGCGACGGCGGTCAGCAGAACGGGGTAGCCGCCGACCGGCTGCAGCCAGGCGAGCACGACGGGCAGCGTGAACCCCAGGTACGTGAGGCTGTAGTACACGCCCGTCAGCCCCGCGAGGTGCTCCTCGTCGGTCAGCCGCTGCACCTCCACCAGGCCGGTCACCATGCAGATGCCGTAGCCCAGCCCCAGCACCACCGCCGCGACCGCCGCCAGCCACAACGTCGGTGCGACTGCCGCCCGGGCGCACAGCGCGGCACCGACCGCCATCGCGCCCATCCCCACGTGCGGCGCGTGCCGACGGCGTCCCGGCGGCAGCCGCCGCAGGCCCACCTGCACCAGCGCGCCGGTGCCGAGGGTCACCAGCGCGAGCACCGCCGCGACGGCGACGTCCGCACCGTGGCTGGCCCGGTGCAGCAGCGCGGGCAGCACCGCGTACGCCAGCGCGGCACCGGCGAACACCCACGGCGCCAGCGGGGTCAGCACCAGCAGGAACCGGCGGCGCGACGCCGCCGGCACGCGCAGGTCCGCCAGCAGCGAGCGGATGTCGGCGTCGAACCGCCGGGTCTCAGGGGCTGCGACCAGGGCGGCGAGCGCCCAGAGCGACAGCAGCACGTGCACGACGTAGGGGAGGACGGACGGCTCGGGCGCCCACTGCGCGAGCGCACCCGACACCCCGGCGCCCACACCGAACCCGAGCGTCAGCGTCACCGAGGCGCGTGCGGCTCCCGTGCCGTCGTCCGCCCCCGGCTCGAACGGAGCCTGCGACAGCTCGCGCAACCAGCTGGTGCCCACCACCATCGCCGCGGCGACGCTCAGCCCGGACAGCAGCCGCCCCAGGCACATCAGCGGCAGGGTGTGCACACCCGTGGCCAGGGCCGCGCTCGCGGCGATGCCCAGCACCACGGCCGGCACCATCACGCGCTTGCGGCCGTACCGGTCCGACAGCGCGCCGGAGAGCAGGAAGCCCGGCACCAGGCCCGCCACGTAGGCCGCGAACACGACATCCACCGCCATCGTCGTGTACCCGTCGTGCTGCCGGTACATCAGCATCAGCGGCGTGAAGTGGTTGCCGCCCCAGGCCGCCGCGAACACCGCCGGGGCGACCGTCGTCCAGGCCCGCGCCCGTCCCGTCCACGGGCCCACGCCCACCGTCGCCTCCGACATCCAACCGCCGTCCTACTGGAATCCAACTGGGATACCAATCAGGTTACCCCCGCGACCCGAGTGGGACAGACTGGGGGTCCAGCAGCGGGAACGAGGGGGCACGTGGTGGTGTCGCAGACGCCGAGCGCCGCACAGCGGGCGCTCCAGGAGATCCGCCAGGCGATCGCCAGCGGGGAGATCGCCCCGGGTTCGATGGTCAGCGAGCACGACCTCGCCGCCCGGGTGGGGGTCAGCCGCACACCGGTCCGCACGGCGCTCGTCCGGCTGCAGGACGAGGGCTGGGTCACCATCTACCCGCAGCGCGGCGCCCTGGTCCGGCAGATCGGCCCGGAGGAGTCCCGCCACGTGATGCAGGCCCGGCACGCGGTCGAGTACGCATCGGCACGGTCGCTGCCCGAGGCGGACCGCCGGGCGCTGGCGCGGACCCTCGCCGCACTGGTCGACGACCAGGCGGAACAGCTCGCCCGGGCCGACCTCCCGCGGTTCGTCGAGGTGGACGTCGAGTTCCACCGGTCCTTCGTCGTCGCCGGCGGCAATCCCGTGCTGCTCGACTTCTACGACAAGCTGCGCGCGCGGCAGGTGCTGCTCACCGCTCGGCGTGCGGCCAGCGGGCCGAACGCCGAGCGGATCCTGCAGGACCATCGCAGGCTGGCGGAGCTGGTCGAGCACGGCGACATCGAGACCCTCGACGGCGCGCTGCGCGAGCACCTCGCCACCGCGGAGCTGTCGCCCCAGGACTGAGCACCGGGTCAGACGCACGCTCCGTCCGCCGACCGGGTCGCCGCTGTCACAGGCGCTCCGCCAGGCGTTGCCGAAGTCCGGTGAGCTCGGCCGCGACCTGCGGCGGCAGCCGGTCGCCGAAGGTCTCGAACCACTCGGCGGTGGCGTCCGCCTCGGCCAGCCAGGCGGCCGGGTCGACGTCGAGCAGCTCGGACACCTGCTCGGGGTCGACGTCGATCCCGGTGACGTCCAGCGCGCCGGGGGCGGGCAGCAGGCCGACGGGGGAGTCCACGGCAGCCGCCGACCCCTCCAGCCGCCCCACGACCCACGCGAGCACCCGCGAGTTCTCGCCGTACCCGGGCCACAGGTACCGGCCGTCGGCACCCTTGCGGAACCAGTTCACGGCGAAGATCGCCGGGGCGCCGGCTCCGAGCCGGGCGCCGACCTCGAGCCAGTGCGCCCAGTGGTCGCCCATGTGGTAGCCGCAGAACGGCAGCATGGCGAACGGGTCGCGGCGCAGGGTGCCGACCGTCCCCTCGGCGGCGGCCGTCTGCTCGGAGGAGATCGTCGCCCCGAGGAACACGCCGTGGGCCCAGTCCCGGGCCTGCGTCACCAGCGGCACGTTGGTCGCCCGCCGGCCGCCGACCAGGATGGCGTCGACCCGCACCCCGGCCGGGTCCTCCCAGTCCGGGGCGATCGCGGGGCAGCGGTCCGCGCTGACGGTGAACCGGGAGTTCGGGTGGGCTGCGGGCCGGCCGGAAGCCGGGGTCCAGTCCTGCCCCGTCCAGTCGACCAGGTGGTCGGGGACCCGCTCGGTCAGCCCCTCCCACCACACGTCGCCGTCGTCGGTGAGGGCGACGTTGGTGAAGATCGTGTCGCTGGCGACCATGGCGATCGCCGTGGGGTTGGTGGTCTCGCCCGTGCCGGGGGCGACGCCGAAGAACCCGGCCTCGGGGTTGATCGCGCGCAGGCCGCCGTCCGGGCCGGGGCGCATCCAGACGATGTCGTCGCCCAGCGTCTGGGCGGACCAGCCCGGCAGGGTGGGACGCACCATCGCCAGGTTCGTCTTGCCGCACGCGGAGGGGAACGCGGCGGCGAGGTGGTAGTCGCGTCCCTCGGGGCTGGTCAGCCGCAGCAGGAGCATGTGCTCGGCCAGCCAGCCGCCGTCGCGCCCCATGACGGAGGCGATCCGCAGGGCGAAGCACTTCTTACCGAGCAGGGCGTTGCCGCCGTACCCCGAGCCGAACGACCAGATCTCGCGGCTCTCGGGGAAGTGCACGATGTACTTGGTCTCGTTGCACGGCCACGGCACGTCCGCGCGGGCCGTGCCGTCGGGGTCGACCAGCGGCATCCCGACGCTGTGCACCGCCGGCACGAAGTCCCCGTCCGAGCCGAGCTGGTCCAGCACCGCCGCCCCGACGCGCGTCATCAGGTGCATGCTCACCACGACGTAGGGGGAGTCGGTCAGCTCCACGCCGATCTCGGCGAGCGGCGAGCCGACCGGACCCATGGAGAACGGCACCACGTACATCGTCCGGCCCCGCATGGACCCGGCGAACACGCCGTCGAGCTCGGCGCGCATCTGCGCGGGCTCCCGCCAGTTGTTCGTCGGACCCGCATCCTGCTGGCGCTCCGAGCAGATGAACGTCCGGCTCTCCACCCGGGCCACGTCCCCCGGGGCCGACCGTGCGAGGAAGGACCGCGGGCGCCGCTCGGGGTTCAGCCGCACGAACGTCCCGGCGTCGACCAGCAGGTCGCACAGCTCCTGGTACTCCCGTGCCGACCCGTCGCACCACACCACCCGGTCGGGGAGGGTCAGGCGGGCGACGTCCTCGACCCAGGTGCCGAGGCGCTCGTTCCGCTGCGCCAGGTGCTGACCGCTCACGGTCACGCTCGGTTCGGCCAGGGACGTCATCGGGTACTCCTTCTCTCGCAACATCGCGGACGGTCTTGACGATTGCACCGTCCGGGCCACGAGGAACCGTGGCGGCGGCCGCAAGAAACGCGGATCTTTCGTTATCGTCATGCCATGTCGATCGAAGCCACCCGCCGGACCAGCCAGGCCGCCCTGACCGGCCCGGTGATCGCCGTACCGGAGACGACGGGTGCGGCGGCGGAGGCCGACGACCTCCTGACGCTGGGTCGCCGCATCCGGCACGTCCGGACCGAACGGGGCATGACCTTGGACCAGCTCGGTGCGGCGGTCGGGGTGAGCCCCAGCCAGCTCTCCCTCGTCGAGAACGGCCGGCGTGAGCCCCGAGTCACGCTGCTGCAGGCCATCGCGACCGCGCTCGCGGTGCCGACGGCCTCGTTCCTGTCCGTCGAACCACCGTCTCGCCGAGCGGCGCTGGAGATCGCGCTCGACCGGGGGCAGCGGCGGGCGTCCTACGCCGCTCTCGGCCTGCCGGAGATCCGTCCCGGTCGCACGCTGCCCACCGACGTGCTGGAGGCGCTGGTCGGCCTGCACGAGGAGCTGGCCCGCCGGACGGACGCCGCGGTCGCGACGCCCGAGGAGGCACGCCGGGCCACGACGGTGCTGCACCGCTGGATGCGCCAGCGGGACAACTGGCTGCCGCCGATCGAGGAGGTCGCCGCGGACCTGGTCCGCCGCAGCGGCTACACGACCGGGGCACTCAGCCACCGCAGCGTCGCGCAGATGGCCGAGAGCCTGGGCTTCACGTTGGTCCACACGCCGGACCTCCCGCCGTCGACGCGCACCGTCACCGACCTGGCCAACGGACGGATCTACCTGCCGCCCGCCTCGATCCCCGGGGGCCACGGGCTGCGCTCCCTGGCGCTGCAGGCGATCGCCCACCGGGTCCTCGGCCACGAGCGACCCGCCAGCTACGCCGACTTCCTGCGGCAACGCATCGAGATCAACTACTTCGCGGCCGCGTGCCTGATGCCGCAGTTCGCCGCGGTCCCGTTCCTGGAGCGGGCCAAGAAGGCCAAGAATCTGGCGGTTGAGGACCTGCGCGACGCGTTCGGGGTGACGCACGAGACGGCGGCGCAACGCATGACCAACCTGCTCACCTCCCACCTCGACCTGCGGGTGCACTTCATGCGGGTGGGGGAGGACGGCGCCCTGTACAAGGGCTACGAGAACGACGGCTTCCCGCTCCCGACGGACAGCACCGGCGCGTCAGCCGGGCAGATCGTGTGCCGGCACTGGCCGGCGCGCGCCGCCTTCGGCCGGCGCGACCGCAGCGCGGAGAACCACCAGTACGTGGACACCCCGGTCGGCACCTACTGGGCGTCCACCCAGACGGGCACCACCTCGCTCGGCGAGTTCTCCATCACCTTCGGCGTCCCGTTCGACCAGGCCAAGTGGTTCCGGGGACGCGAGACGACCGCACGCACCCGCTCGACCTGCCCCGACCCGCGCTGCTGCCGCCTGCCGGCCCGCGAGCCCGCCGAGCGGTGGGCCGACCGCTCCTGGCCCAGCGCGGTGGTGCACACGCAGATCCTGGCCCCGCTCCCGACGGGGACGTTCCCCGGGGTCGACGAGAACGACGTGTACGCCTTCCTGGACCGCCACTCCGGGAGCTGACGTCCCGGCCCGGGCGAGCGACGGCCGCCCGCATAGGCACGGGTGCGTGCCCCACCTCTGCTCGGTGGGGCACGCACCCGTGTGCGGACGCCCGCTACTGCGCGAAGCCCTCCAGCTTGTTGGCGGCGACGACGAAGTCGTTGGTGTAGGTCTTCGTCAGGTCGACCGGTGCGGTGACCTTGCCGGCCAGCTTCTCCACCGCCAGGACCGTGTCAGGGCCGTTGGCCGGCATCATGCCGTCGGGCAGGAACTGTCCCTTGTCCTGGTCGAGGGCCTTGACGTAGAGGTCCTTGGTCACCAGCCCGTTGGACACGAAGTTCGGGGGCAGGTGGTCGGCGATGTCCGCCGCGCTGTGCGTCGCGATGTAGTGCATCGTCGCCACCAGGGCGTCGACCACCTTCTGCACCGTGTCCTTGTTCGCGTTCACCCAGTCGGCGTTCGCCAGGACGGCGGCGGACGGGAACGCGCCGCCGAGCCACTTGTCGGCCCCGTCCGTCGTGGCCAGGTCGATCGCGGAGTACGCGATCTTCTGCGTCTCCAGCGCGCTGACGGTGGGCTGGGTCGTCATCCCGCAGACGACGGTGCCGTGCTGGAGTGCCGCGACCAGGGTGCTGCCCGCGCCGACGCCCTGCCGGTGGAACTGCGCCTGGGTGAGGCTGCTCTTCGCGGCGAGGTACAGCGTGAGGTCGTCGGTGCCGGAGCCGAGGTCGGTGACGCCCACGGTCTTGCCCGACCAGTCGGCCGGCGAGGAGATGGTCGTACCCGTCGCGCACATCTCCCGCTCGCCGGGCGCCCCGCTCAGCTGGGCGACGCTGATGACGTCCTTGCCCTTCTGCTGGAAGTCGATCGTGTGGACGTACCACGCACCGGCCAGGTTCACCTGGCCCGACGCCACCGCGTCCTCGGCCCCGACGCCGCCGGACACCTCGGTGCTCAGCTTCATGTCGATGCCGTACTTCTTGTAGTAGCCCAGGCCCTCGGCCAGCTGGTACGGCAGGTAGATCTGCTTGTCGATCCCGCCGACCATCATCGTCACGGTGACCGGTGCAGCGCTGGCGCTGCTGGCGCTGCCGGCGGCGGCACTGCTCGCGCTCCCGCTCCCGCTCGCGGCTCCGCCGCAGGCGGCGAGCGTCATGGTCGTCGCGACAGCGACGAACCCCGTCATCGTTCGGGCGTGCACTCGTGTGGCCATGTCTCGTTCTCCTCGTTGAGAGCTGATGTGCGGGTGGTCCGGTCGGTCACGTCTTGGTGGGCACCTCCTCGGTGGTTCCGGGCAGGCGGACGGGCATCGCAGTGGCAGGCCACAGCAGTGGCAGGCACAGCAGGGCAGGGCAGGGCAGTGGCTGCGCAGTGCAGTGGCAGGGCACAGCCGTGGAGGGCATGGCTCGCCCAGCGATGTGCCGGTGAGGGAGCGGGCTAGAGGCCCGCGACCTCGGTCTGGGTGCCGGGCCGCCAGCTGAGCAGGCGCTTCTCGAGCTGGCTGATCAGCCCCTCGGCGCTGAGCGCCACGACGGCGATCAGCAGCATCGCGGCGAAGATCCCGTTGGGGTCGAAGTTGTTCTGCGCCGTCGAGATCACCAGCCCGAGGCCCTGCTGGGCCCCGAGGAACTCGCCGACGATCGCCCCGATGATCGCGAACCCGAAGGCGACGTGCAGGCTCGCGATGATCCAGACGACGGCCGACGGCAGCACGACGTGCCGGACGGTCTGCGCCCGGGAGGCGCCGAGCACCCGCACGTTGGCGACGAGGTTGCGGTCCACCTCACGCACGCCCTGGAAGGCGTTGAAGAACACCACGAAGAAGACGAGGACCGCCGCGAGGAGCACCTTCGAGGTGGTGCCGAACCCCAGCCACACGACGAAGATCGACCCGAGCACGATGCGGGGGATCGCGTTGAGCACCTTGATGAAGGGCCCGATCACGTCCGCCAGGAACGGGATCTGGCCGAGCAGGACGCCGAGGACGATCCCCGCGCCCGTGCCGTAGGCGAAGCCCAGCAGGGCTTCCTTCATGGTCACGCCGATCTGCAGCCACAGGGAGCCGTAGGCCGTGCCGTGCTCCACCCAGTCCACCAGCTTGAGCACGATCCCCGACGGCTGGCCGAAGAAGAACGGGTCGACGATCTTGCGGTCGGTGAACAGCTGCCAGCCGCCGACGACCACGACGAGCACGGCGAGCCGCGTCGACTGGACCAGCACCTTCCGCCGGCGCACGCGGCGGCGCGCAGCCTCGGCGATCGACGCCTCGTCAGTCGAGGCGGGCTGGACGGACTGTGCGCGGATGGCGGCGAGCGTCCGGGCGTCGCCCATGGTCGAGGCCTCGTTCACGGCCGTCCTCCCTCGGTGCCGGTGGTGGCGGTGCCGGCGGTGCGGCCGGTTCTCGCGTACGCGCGCTCGACCTCCTCGCGCAGCGACTCCCAGATGCGCTGGTGCAGCTCGAGGAACCGGCTGTCGAACCGGATCTCCTGCACGGCCCCGCGCGGGCGGGGCAGGTCGATGTCGTAGACCGCCTTCACGGTGCCCGGACCGGCGGTCATCACCACCACCCGGTCGGCGAGCGCCACGGCCTCCTCGAGGTCGTGCGTGATGAAGATGACCGAGGGCCTGGTCCGCTCCCACAACGTGAGCAGCTCGTTCGACATGATCGCCTTGGTCTGCACGTCGAGGGCTCCGAACGGCTCGTCCATCAGCAGGATCGACGGCTCGCTGATCAGCGACGCCGCGAGCGTGGCCCGCTTGCGCATGCCGCCCGACAGCTGGTGGGGGTGGTGGTCCTCGAAGCCGGACAGGCCGACCACGTGGAGCCACTCCCGTGCGCGACCGAGGGCGGACGCCTTCGACTCGCCGCGGAACCGGGGCCCTAGCGCGACGTTCTGCAGCACGCTCTTCCAGGGCAGCAGCGCATCGTGCTGGAACATGAAGCTGGTGCTGTCGGGAATGCCGTCGACCACCGCGCCGCCGACGCGGACCACACCCGCGGTGGGCCGGTCGAGGCCGGCCACCATGGTGAGCGTCGTGGACTTCCCGCAGCCGGTCGGGCCGACGACGGCGCAGAACTGACCGGGCTCGACGACGAAGTCGACGTCGCGCAGCGCGGTCATGGCGGCCCCCGTCGGCGACACGAACCGCTTCGTGACGCCGACGAGCTCGATACGGGAACGGTCCTGCGGTGCCGAGGCCGGGGCGGCCCCGCCGGCGGCGGCGGAGCGCGGGGCGGCGCTCTCGTCGGCGGTTCGGGGAAGGGGCTGTCTGAAGGACATGTCGGGCGGTCCTCTCGCTTCGTCGGGAGATCACCGGGTCCGACGACTGTGAGCGGCGCCACACGTCCGGTCCAGGTTGCGTCGGTAGATCGCACCAACTGATCGATGAGGGCTTTGATGAACATTTCGGTCGCGGCGGCAAAGTCGCGGAACCGGACTAACATCCGCCAATGGCACTCATCGGTGAACGCCATCGGCTGTCGACGCAGATCTTCACGCTGCAGATCGTGATCCTGCTGCTGACGGTCGTCGCGGGCTTCGCCGTGTCGTTCGTGCAGGCCAGGCGGGTGCTGGACGCCCGGACGGCCGAGTCGTCCCTGGCCATCGCGCGCACGGTGGCCTCGATGCCGGAGATCGTCACGGCGCTCGCCGACCCCTCGCCGGCCCGCGTGATCGCCCCGGTCGCCGAGCGGGTCCGGCGTGCGACGGGGGCCGCGTTCATCGTCGTCGCGGACCGCCAGGGCATCCGCTACTCGCACCCGAACCCCCAGCTGATCGGGACGTCCCTGCTGGGAGACCCGGCCGAGGACCCGCAGTCGGTCCTGGCCGGCAACACCTTCACCGGCGTCGAGACCGGCTCGCTCGGTCGGTCGATGCGCGCCAAGGTGCCGATCGTCGCGCCGGACGGGGCCGTCGTCGGGCTGGTCTCGGTCGGGGTGCTCGAGGCGCACGTCAGCTCGGAGCTGGCGGCACGCCTGCCCGAGTCGTCGGTGCCGCCGCTGCTCGGCCTCGGGCTGGGAGCGCTCGGTGCGCTCCTGCTGGCACGCCGCGTGAAGCGGCAGACGTTCGGCCTCGAGCCGCGGGAGATCGCGGCGCTGCTCGAGCAGCGCGAGGCGATGCTGCACAGCATCCGGGAGGGCGCCCTGACCATCGACCCTGCCGGCCGCGTGACGCTGGTCAACGACGAGGCGACGCGGCTGATCGACATCGACACGTCGGCGCTGGGACGACGCCTCGACGAGCTCGCGCCCGCGGGACGGCTGCGGGACGTGCTGACGGGCAAGGTCCAGGGTCTCGACGAGGTGGTGCTGGTCGGCGACCGGGTGGTCGTGGTGAACCGGATGCCCGTCGAGGTGCACGGGAAGTCGGTCGGCGCCGTCGTCACGCTCCGTGACCGCACGGAGCTCGACGGGCTGCTGGACGAGCTCGCCGACGTCCGCACCATGGCCGACGCCCTCCGGGCGCAGGAGCACGAGTTCGCCAACCGCCTCCACGTGATCGGGGGCCTGCTCGAGCTCGAGCGCTATGCCGAGGCGGTGCGGTTCGTGAACGCGAGCTCCTCGCTGCACCAGGAGCTCGCGGGCGCGCTCGTCGGCCGGATCGGGGAGCCGATCGTGTCTGCGCTCCTGCTCGGCAAGGCCTCGGTGGCCAGCGAACGCGGCGTCACCCTGCGCGTCGAGATGGTCGAGGAGGTGCCGGCCGGGCTCGTCGACCCGCAGAGCCTGGTGACCATCCTGGGCAACCTGGTGGACAACGCCCTCGACTCGGCGGCGCAGGGCGGTCCGGGTGGCCGTGTCGAGGTGTCGATCGGGCTCGACGGGCCCGAGCTGGAGCTCCGCGTCCACGACTCCGGCCCGGGGATCGACCCCGCGGTGTCCGCCGAGATCTTCCGCGACGGGTTCACCACCAAGGTGGCGCGCGGCAACGGCCGCCGACGGGGGCTCGGCCTCGCGCTGGTCAGCCAGGCCGTCCACCGGCTCGGTGGTCGGATCGTGGTGGACAACGCCGACGGCGCCGTGTTCACCGTGACGCTGCCGATCCGTCCCCGGGACCGGGCGGCGGTGGCCGGGTGATCCGGACCCTGATCGTCGACGACGACTTCATGGCCGTCTCCGTGCACCGCCAGTTCACCGAGCGGGTGCCCGGCTTCGAGGTGGTCGGCACGGCGAGCACGGGGGCGGCCGCGCTCGCTGCCGTCGCCGAGTGTCGGCCTGACCTGGTGCTGCTCGACGTGTACCTGCCGGACGTGGACGGCGTGGAGACCCTCCGACGGCTGCGCGCGACCACCGGCGTCGAGGTCGACGTCATCGCGATCACCGCGGCGAAGGACGTCGACATCCTGCGTCGCGCCATGCACCTCGGCGTCGCCCACTACCTGGTCAAGCCCTTCACCTTCGCCACCTTCCGGGAGCGGCTCGAGACCTACGCGGCCGCACGTCAGCGTCTGCAGCAGATGGCGGAGGCCGACCAGCGGAACGTGGACCGCGTGTACGGCACGCTGCGCTCGGCCGGCGTGGACTCCCTGCCGAAGAACATCTCGGCCCCGACCCTCGCGGTCGTGGTCGAGGTGCTGCGTGAGCGGTCGAACATCTCGGCCGCGGAGGTCGCGACGAGTGCCGAGATCAGCCCGGGCGTGGCACGCCGGTACCTGCGCTACCTGCTGGACATCGGGACGATCGACTACACGCTGCGCTACGGCGCCGCCGGGCGCCCGGAGCACCTGTACCGATGGCTCGGGCAGCAACCCGCGGCCGCGGAGGGTCCCCGCCGGGCGCGCTGACGCCTGCGCTCCTGGGCGGGCAGCGCGGGCGTCCGACGACGGTCAGCGCCAGCTGAAGTACTCCTGGTGGATGTTCACCTTGGCCACTCCTGCACGCCGGAAGGCACGGGTGAGCTGCTTGACCATCCGCTGCGGCCCGCACAGGAACACGCTGAGCCGCTGCGGCGGCACGGGGAGCTCGGCGAGCACCCGCTCGGCGGTCAGGTGACCGTCCACCGCGGTGTCGACCACGTGCAGGTGCAGGTTCGGGTGCGCGTCCGCGATGCCGTGCAGCTCGTCGGCGAACGGTGACCGGCCGCGCGAGCTGACGTAGAAGTCGACACGGTCCGCGTCCAGCTGCTCGTCCAGCGAACGGGCCCAGCTCAGGAACGGGGTGATGCCCACCCCGGCACCGATCCACACCTGTTCCGCGGTGCCGTGCGCCCGGTCGAAGCGGCCGTGCGGCCCGTCGACGACGGCCGGCATGCCGGGGCGAACGAGGTCGTCGACGCTGCTGGAGAAGTCGCCGAGGCCCTTGACGGTGATCGAGAGGTCGCCCGCCCGGTCGGAGCTGGAGATGGAGAACGGGTTGCGTGACCAGCCCTGCTTGGTCTCGATGGAGACGATCGCCCACTGGCCGGCGACGAAGCGCAACGGCTTGGCCTGGGGCGCGAGGGTGATCACCTGCGCGTCCCGGCCGGGGATCGGCTCGACGGCCTTGACCTTGTACCGGTGCACCCGCACGAAGAACCGGGCGAACAGCTCGCGGTACACGTAGAAGGCCAGACCTGTCGCGCCGACGACGATCAGGCTCCACCGCAGCACCGGGTCGCCGCCGAACACCGTCGCATCGAGCACGGCGTGCACGATGCCCGCCGCGACGAACAGCCCGAGCACGCGGTGCACGTTGCGCCACAGGTCGTAGCCGTTGAGGAACCGATGGGCCCATCGACCGCCCGGGCTCTGCGCCACCCGCTCGACCGGCGCACGAAGGAACGGCGGCACGAGCTGCCGCCAGCGAGGCAGCATCGCCCACAGGACCAGCCCGACGATCCCGACGGCGCCGACCACGCCGAGGCTCTTGCCCTTCGGTGCCTCCTGGCCGGTCGACGTGGTCGCGGTGTGCACGAGCATCAGCACGGTGCCGGCGATGGCGCACGTGCGGTGCCAGATGGCCGCCCGGTCCAGGCCGGCGAACAGCGACTCGACCCAGCTGGTCGAGCTCATGAGCACCAGCGCCAGGGTGAACAGCAGCACGGCCTCGGAGCCGATCGCCTGGCCGAGGTACGTCCCCCACGGTCCGGCCGGGTGCCGGACACCCCAGAGGGCCGCGTAGCCGACCACGAGGGCGCCGAGGACGAACGGTCCGGCCGCACGGGTCCGGTACCGGATCATGGTCTTCCGGTCGAACGGCCACACCCCGGCGAAGGCCATCCGCCTGCCTCCCGCCGCGAGAGCCGACCCGACACGGGCAGTATTCGCTGGCCGCGGCGCGACTGCGACCGGTGGCGAGCCCGGTGCGGGGAGCGGGCCCGCGATCACCGAGGTCTCGTAGGGGAGCATGCCGCGGCGGGACACGATCGCGCCAGCCGCGACGCACCACACCGCGGCGAGCGGCGTCAGGAGCCCGAGCGAGCGCGCGGCGCCCTCCGCTGGACGGCTCGGCCGCCGGACGGCTCGGCGGCGACCGCGATCACTCGCGGTGCGGCAGCTCCTGGAGGGCCCAGGCGTTGCCGTCGGGGTCGCTGAAGTAGACGAAGCGTCCCCAGGCGAGGTCCTCGACGGCGCTGACGGCAACGCCGCGCGCCGACAGCTCCTCGTGCGCCGCATCGGCGTCGGCCACGACGATCTGGAGCCCGTGCACCGACCCCGGCGGCGTGTCGACGAGGCCTTCACCGAAGGCGATCGAGCAGGCGGAACCGGGTGGAGTGAGCTGGACGAACCGCAGCTGGTCGCTCACGCGCTGGTCGTGGTCGACCACGAAGCCGACCTTGTCCGCGTAGAACTCCTTGGCACGGTCCACGTCGGAGACGGGCAGGATGATGAGCTCGATCTTGTAGTCCATGTCGAGATGCTAGAGACGCCCACCGACACGGCACGAGGCTCACGCGCAGGACCGCTGCGCGGTGTCACCGGGGGAGGCGATGCCCAGGCCGACGATCCGGTCGGTCGGGGCACCGGCCGGTGCTGGGACCGTCGCGAAGCGCCCCCGTCGCACCTGCAGACGTCACCGCGCAGCGGTCAGGCTCGGACGCGGATGATCGTCTTGCCCTGGCGCCGCGTGGTGGGGTTGAGGGCGCTGGCTGCACTGTCGAGGGCGGCCACGGTGCCGATGTTCGACCGCAGCCGTCCGTCGCGCACCCGCTGGACGATCTCCTCGAGCTGCGCACGATCGGGCTCGACGACGAAGTCCACAGCCCGGCCGCCGTCCGGCCGAGCCTCGGCGGGGCCGACGACGGTCACGAGGGTCCCTCCTGGACGGATGAGCGCCGTCGACCGCCTCTGGACGTCGCCACCGATCACGTCGAACACGAGGTCGACGCCACCGAGCTCCTCGAGCTCGTCGTTCTCGAGGTCGAGGAACTCGTGCGCGCCGAAGCCCAGCACCTTGTCGCGGTCGCTGGTGCGCCCGCTGCCGATGACGTGCGCGCCGGCCTCGCGGGCGAGCTGGGTCACCACCGAACCGACGGCCCCCGCCGCACCGTGGGCGAGGACGGACTGTCCCGCACGGAGGCGGCCATGCTCGAAGAGACCCTGCCAGGCGGTGAGCCCGGAGATCGGCAAGCTGGCGGCGACCTCGAAGTCGACGTCCTCGGGCAGGGGCGCCAAGTCGCGTGCTTCGACGGCCGTGAGCTCCGCCAGCGTCCCGTCGCGATACCAGTCGGTGAGGCCGTACACCCGTTGTCCGACCGAGAGGCCGGTGGTGCCGTAGCCGAGAGCGACGACCACGCCGGACAGCTCGTGTCCCGGGACCGAGGGCGTCCGGTCACGACCCTGTCGGTCCACCCATGTGGACGGCCATTCCAGCTCGGTCGGGACGAAGCCGGAAGCGTGAACCTCGACGAGCACGTCGTTGATCGCCGCACTCGGCTCTGGCCGCTCCGTCAGCGACATCCCTGCCAGGCCCGCGCCCTGCTCACTCACCACGATCGCCTTCATACGACCACCTTCTCTGTCAGTTGTCCGGGGCGTCCTGGGGGCGCCCGGGAGCGCCCTGCTCAGAACCATCACCAGCGAAAGGAAGACGTGGCTTCCAGTGGCGGCCGGTGCCGGGCGGCGGTGAGGTGCCGGCCGATCGCCACCAGCGTCCCCACGAGCGCAAGAGCACCGTGCCCGAGGGCGATCTGGAGGTAGGCCGCAGCTGGTCGTCGGGAGCCGTGAGCGTGCAGATCGACGGGCCGAGTCCGCCGCCGTTCGGAGGCGCGCCTCGTCGGCATCGCCTTCACGTCACGGGAGGGCAAGGAGTCCAGATCGGCTGACGAAACAAGGAGAGGCCCTCTCGCTCGTCTGAGCGAAAGGGCCTCTGACCTGGATCTTTGTAGCGGGGGCAGGATTTGAACCTGCGACCTCTGGGTTATGAGCCCAGCGAGCTACCGAGCTGCTCCACCCCGCGTCGGCTCGACAACCCTACGTCACCACCAGGGCACGGCCAAATCCGCCGGCCCACCCCCGCCGCCGAGCGGGCCCGCGCACCACCCCTCCGGGCCGCGCAGGACGCCCCACGGACACCCGCCGTCACCACCCCCGCGAGCCAGTACGCTCGCGCGCGGCGTAGCCACGGCGGCGGACCGGTCCGCCTCCACGCGAGAGAGATGGCCCGATGCACCTCCTCACCACCGCAGCACCCGTCGACGCCGGCGACACGGCGTGGATCATCGTCTGCACCGCGCTCGTCCTGCTGATGACGCCGGGGCTCGCGTTCTTCTACACGGGCATGGTCCGGTCGAAGCACGCGCTCGCGATGATCATGCAGAGCTTCACCGCGATCGCGGTCGTGTCGGTCACCTGGGTGGTCGCGGGGTACTCGCTCGCGTTCGACACCGATGCGGGCGGCGGCCTGATTGGCGGCCTGCACCTGGTGGGCCTCGCGCAGGCGGAGTCGGCGGTGCCGGGCATCCCGCTGACGGTCCCGCCGCTGGCCTTCGTCGCGTTCCAGCTGATGTTCGCCATCATCACGGCGGCCCTGATCAGCGGCGCGTCGGCGGACCGGATGCGGTTCGGCGCGTTCGTCACGTTCGTCGCCGTCTGGTCGCTGGTCGTGTACGCGCCGCTCGCGCACTGGGTCTGGTCGCCCACCGGGTGGCTGCACCGCGCGGGCCTGCTGGACTTCGCCGGCGGGACGGTCGTGGAGATCTGCTCCGGGGCGTCGGCCCTGGCCCTCGCCCTGGTGCTGGGACCGCGGCGCGGCTGGCCGCGGGAGATGATGGCGCCGCACAACCTGCCGCTCACGCTGCTCGGCGCCGGCCTGCTGTGGTTCGGCTGGATCGGGTTCAACGCCGGGTCGGCGCTGACGGCGGGCACCCTCGCGGCGAGCGCGGCCCTGGCCACGCACCTGTCCGGCGTCGGCGGCATGATCGGCTGGCTGGCGCTCGAGAAGCGGCTCACCGGCAAGGCCACCACGCTGGGCGGCGCCACCGGTGCGGTCGCGGGGCTGGTCGCCATCACACCGGCCGCCGGCTTCGTCGCACCCGTCCCCGCGATCCTCGTCGGGGTGGTCGCCGGCGTCGTCTGCCTGTTCGCCATCCGGCTCAAGTTCCGCTTCCGCTACGACGACTCGCTCGACGTGGTCGCCGTGCACTACGTCGGTGGCGTGATCGGCACGCTCGCCGTCGGCCTGCTCGCCGCCACCGCGGTCAACCCGGCCGTCGCCCACCAGGGTCTGCTGCTCGGCGGGGGGCTCGGTCAGGTGGGACGCCAGCTGCTCGGCGTGCTGGCCGCCTCGGCGTTCGCCTTCGCGGCGTCCTACGCGATCGCGTGGGCGCTGCGCGCGACCATCGGGCTGCGGGTGACGCCCGAGGAGGAGCACGAGGGCCTCGACTCGAGCCAGCACGCCGAGACCGCGTACGAGCTCACCGCCACCTCCAGCATCGGAAGGACCTCCTGATGAAGCTCATCACGGCGATCGTCAAGCCGTTCAAGGTCTCCGACGTCCGCGAGGCGCTCGGCGCCATCGGCGTCCGGGGCCTGACCGTGTCCGACGCGCAGGGGTACGGCCGCCAGGGCGGGCACACCGAGGTGTACCGCGGCGCCGAGTACCAGATCGACTTCGTGCCGAAGGTGCGGCTCGAGGTGGTGGTCAGCGACGAGATGGCTGCGACCGTCGTGGACACGCTCGTCGCGGCGGCCCGCACCGGCAAGATCGGTGACGGCAAGGTGTGGGTGCAGACCATCGACGAGCTGGTGCGGGTGCGGACCAACGAGCGCGGGGACGACGCGGTCTGAGCCGCCGTCCGGGCCGCGGGCGTCAGACGACGGGCACCTCGAAGATCGTCTCGAGGCCGTCCTCGTCGTCCCACTGCTCGCCCACCTCGACCAGCCCGAAGGATGCGACGAGGGCCCGGGACGCGACGTTGTCCGGGCTGACCGTCGCCCGCAGCACGCGCACGTCGGCCCGGTCCCGCGCCAGGGCCAGCAGCGCGTCCATCGCCGCCCGTGCGTACCCGCGACGGCGCGCCCACGGCACCACCTCGTAGCCGACCTCGACCATGCCGCGTGCGTCGGGCGGGCCGTGGAACCCGGCGCGGCCGACGGCGGTCCCGCCGTGGGCGGCCGGACCGGATCCGAGGCCGGTGCCCGACCCCGCGGCTCCGCTCGTGGCCGCCACCAGGGAGGAGTCCACCAGCAGCCGCGTCACCCAGGACGCGTCCGCGGGCCGCTCCCGGACCTGCGCGGCGCGGATCTGCCAGACCCGACGGCAGTGGTCCGTCGCCAGCCCGGGGTCGATGTGCAGGCCCGGCACCGCGCGTTCCGCGCCGTCCGCGTGACCTGCGGCGAGGGCCGCGAGCGCCCGGGCAGGCACCTGGACCAGCCGCACCTCCGGCCGGGCGGGGGAGAGCCAGGGGTCGTCGAGCGCCGTCACGACCCCATCGTGGCCGGGGGCTCGGGGCCGGTCACGGGATTTGCCCTACAGCCAGTGCCGCCGCTTGAACACGACGTACACCCCGAGGTCGATCAGCACCACGGCGCCCATCACCCACGCCCATGCCCCGGCGGTGTTCACCAGCGGCAGGTCCTTGAAGTTCATCCCGAACAGCCCCGACGTCACCGCGGGGATGGACAGCATCGCCGCGATGGCGGAGATCTTTCGCGTGTCCTCGTTCTGCTGGGCGGCCACGTTGTTCTCGTGGCTGGCGACCACCGCGTCGAGGGTGAGGTTCTGCTCGTTGGCCAGCACGGCGGTGCCCGCCAGGTCGTCCATCAGGTCCCGGATCCACGGCCCCACCTCCTCGTGGTCGACGGAGAGCTCCTCGAAGTGGCCCTCGCTGGCCTTCAGGGAGGCGTTCAGGGTGGCGACCGCCCGGTCGACCTTGCCGATCTGCCCGCGGAGCCGGTAGATCCGTTCGCGGCTCTCGCGGACGGAGTCGTCGAACACGTCGCGCTCGAGCTCCTGGAGCTCGTCCTCGATCGTGTCGGTCAGCCGGGCGTAGTCGCCGGCCACCTCGGCCATGACGGCGAACGCCGCGCCGAGGGCCCCGCCCCGGACCCGGGCGTCCGGCTCGGCGAGGCCGGAGCTGCGGACCTCCTCGCCCTGCGCCCGGGTGCGCCGTACCGTGACCAGCGCTCCCGGGGCGACGAACAGGAACACCTCGCCGACCGTGACCGTGGGGTACGTCCTGGTCAGCTCCAGGGTCCACAGCACCACCGCGAGGTGGTCGCCGAAGCGCTGGATCTTCGGCTGCTGGCGGCCCGTCACCGCGTCCCGGGTGGCACGGGGGTCCAGCGACAGGGGCTCGGCGACCGATGCCATCTCGGCCTCGTCGGGCATCCAGAGCTCCAGCCACAGGAAGCCGCCCTCGTGGCGCGCCTCCTTCAGCTCCCTCGCGACATCCGGTGACGGCTCCGTGTCCAGTGCGTGCGGTTCCCCGGCGCTGTCGAACCGGACGGCGTGCGTGAGCACGGTGCCTCCTTCGTGCGCCGCACGTTGCTGGACGGTCGTCCGACGTGGGCGGTGGCACGAGTGTCCTGGCAGGCCCCGTGCTCCGCATCCGATGGCTACGGCTGTGGGCCGATGGTCCCGCCGTCGGGTGACCGCCCGTCAAGGCGGCGTCAGGATCCGCGCGACGGCGTCAAGACGGCGTCAGGACGGCGACCTGCCCACCGCAGGAGCCGTTCGATGGAGACGTGACCAGCCTGCTCACGGCGCCCAAACGCCTGCTCGTCGGCAACCCGCTGCGCAACGAGCGGATGGGGGAGACCCTCCTGCCCAAGCGCATCGCGCTGCCGGTGTTCTGCTCCGACCCGCTCTCCTCCAACGCCTACGCCACGGAGGAGATCCTCCTGGTGCTGTCGGTCGGCGGGGCGTCCCTGCTGCACCTGACCCCGTTCGTCGCGCTCGCCGTCATCGTCCTGCTCGTCGTGGTCGTCGCGTCCTACCGGCAGACCTGCCACGCGTACCCGACCGGCGGTGGCGCCTACGCCGTCAGCCGCGCCAACCTCGGCGCGCGGCCCGCCCTGGTGGCCGCCAGCGCGCTGATGGTCGACTACGTGCTCACCGTCGCCGTCTCCGTGGCGGCGGGCGTGGCCAACATCGTCTCGGCGTTCCCGTGGCTCGCGCACTCGGCGCTGCCGATCACGCTGGGCTTCGTCGCGCTGCTCGCGGTGATCAACCTGCGCGGCGTGCGCGAGTCGGGCACCGCGTTCGCGATCCCGACGTACGGGTTCGTCGTCGCGGTGCTCGCGATGATCGGTGTGGGCGTCGCCAGGACGCTCGCGGGGCACGCGCCCGTCGCGGCCTCCGCGGCGATCAGCGTGCACTCGACCGCGACCCTCGGCCCGCTGCTGGTGGTGGGCATCGCCCTGCGGTCCTTCGCCTCGGGGTGCACGGCGCTGACCGGCGTCGAAGCGGTGAGCAACGGCGTGCCCAACTTCCGCGAGCCCAAGGCTCGGAACGCGGCGAGCACGCTCGCCGCGATGGGCGGGCTGACCATCGCGATGTTCATCGGCATCACGGCGCTGGCGATGATCAGCCACGTCCACATCGCCGAGGACACCTCCCAGCTGATCGGCGCGCCGGCCGGCTACCACCAGGGCACGGTGATCGCCCAGCTGTCCGGGGCCGTCTTCGGCTCGAGCAGCATCGCGTTCTACGTCGTGCAGGCGTTCACCGCCGCGATCCTGGTGCTGGCTGCCAACACGGCCTTCAACGGGTTCCCGATCCTCGCCTCGATCCTGTCCGGCGACGGCTACCTGCCGCGGCAGTTCGGCCGGCGGGGCGACCGGCTGGTGTTCAGCAACGGGATCGTGATCCTGGCGCTGCTGGCCGGCCTGCTGCTGTGGGTGTTCGACGCGAGCACCACCCGGCTGATCCAGCTGTACATCATCGGGGTGTTCGTCTCGTTCACCCTGAGCCAGGCCGGCATGGTGAAGCACTGGACGACGGCCATCCGCGCCACCGTGCTGCGCGACGAGGTGCCGCGGATGGTCCGCGCCCGGCTGGTGAACGGGCTCGGCGCCGTGGTGACGGCGATCGTCCTGGTCATCGTGCTGGTCACCAAGTTCACGCACGGCGCGTGGCTGGTGGTGATCGCGATGCCGGTCGTGTTCCTGGCGATGGAGGGCGTGCACCGGCACTACGCCTCCGTCGACCGCGCGCTGACTCCTCCGCCCGGCGGCGTGCCGCTGCCCAGCCGCGTGCACGGCATCGTCCTCGTGTCCCGGCTGACCATGCCGACGCTGCGCGCGCTCGCCTTCGCCCGGGCCACCCGGCCGTCCACCCTGACGGCGCTGACGGTGCGCACCCAGGAGAAGGAGGCGGCCACGCTGCTCGCCGACTGGGCCGAGCGCGACGTGCCCATCCCGCTGACGGTGCTCGACTCCCCGTACCGGGACCTGACCCGCCCGGTGCTGGAGCACATCGCCCGCATCCGGCGGGACTCGCCGCGTGACCTCGTCGTGGTGTTCGTGCCGGAGTACGTGGTGGCGCACTGGTGGCAGCAGGCGCTGCACAACCAGAGCGCGCTGCGGCTGAAGGCCCGGCTGCTGGTGCAGCCCGGGGTGATGGTCACCTCGGTGCCGTGGGTCCTCAGCCCGGAGCAGACGCCGGCGCCGGTGCAGGTGGCCGGCTGACCGCATCCGCGCCCGCACCGGGCGCGACCACCCGCGCCCGCACCGGGCGCCTCCAGCTCGCCCGCCCGGACGGTGCGCGGCGCTCCCCCCGGGGGCGACCGCGGTCCCCTCACCGTCCGGGCGGGCGTGGCACGCTGACGCCATGAGCGCCGCGCCGTCCGCCCTGCCACGTGCGGGGATGCGGCTCACCAGGGCCCGGCGCCTGGCCGGCATCGGTCTGGTGGTCGTCGGCGGCCCGCTCGGCACGCTGGCGCTGGTGCGCCTGGGTACCGGCCTGTCGCTCGGCGCCGTGCTGATGCTCTACGTGCTGATGGTGGTGATCGCCGCCGCGGTCGGCGGCCTGGAGGCGGCCGGGCTCGCCGTGGTGGTCGGCTTCCTGCTGGCGAACTGGTTCTTCGTGCCGCCGCGGCACACCCTCGCCGTGGACAGCCGGGACGCCGTGGTGGAGCTCACGGTGTTCGTGCTGGTCGGCGGGGTCGTCGGGCTGACCGTGCAGCTGACGGCACGGGAGCAGGCCGCCGCCGCCCGGAGCCGGTTCGGCTCGCAGGTGCTCTCGCGGCTGTCCGCCGAGCCGGTGTCCGACGCCTCGGTGGTCGGTGTGCTGGACGAGGCTCGTCGCGTGCTCGGCATGGACACGATGGCCCTGGTGCGGCGGGGCGTCGGGGCGCCGCTGGCGCGCGTCGGCGCCACGCCGACCGGCGCTCCGGACCTGGTGCTCGACGCCGGCGCGGACCTGCAGCTGGTCGGCTACGGACCGGAGCCGTTCGCGGCGGAGCGGTCCCTGCTCACCGGCCTGGCGGGGGCGGCGGCGCGTGCGTGGGACGCGCAGGTGCTCGCCGAGCAGGCGGCACGGGCGCGCGAGCTGGCCGAGGGGGAGCAGGTCCGCACCGCGCTGCTCGCGGCCGTGGGCCACGACCTGCGCACGCCGCTGGCCGGGATCAAGGCGGCGGTGAGCAGCCTGCGGTCCACGGAGGTGGAGTGGTCGGACGACGAGCGCGCCGAGCTGCTGGAGGCCGTCGAGCAGGGTGCGGACCGGCTGTCCGACCTCCTGGCCAACCTGCTGGACCTGTCCCGGCTGCAGGCCGGGGCGCTCGCGGTGCACCGGGTGCCGGTCGACCTCGACGAGGTGGTGGGCCGTGCGCTGCTGACGCTCAGCGACGAGCAGGTCCAGGTGGACGTCCCGGCGGGGCTGCCGCCGGTGCTGACCGACCCCGGCCTGGCGGAGCGGGTGGTGGCCAACGTGGTGGACAACGCCCGCCGGTACGCGCCCGCGGGTTCACGTGTGCGGGTGGAGGCCCAGGCGGTCGACGACGCGGTCCAGCTCCGCGTGGTGGACCACGGTCCCGGGGTGCCCGAGGGGCAGTGGCGGCACCTGTTCGAGCCGTTCCGCCGGCTCGACGACCGGTCGGCCGGCGTCGGGCTGGGGCTCGCGATCGCGCACGGGTTCGCTGAGGCGGTGGGCGGCTCGCTCGCACCGTCGCGGACGCCGGGCGGCGGGCTGACGATGACGTTGCGGCTGCCGCTGGCCGGGCGGCAGGCCGAACCGACCCCGGGGGAGACGGCGTGACCAAGGTGCTGGTGGTCGACGACGACGCGACGCTCCTGCGCGCCCTGACGATCAACCTGCGCGCCCGCCGGTACGAGGTCGAGCAGGCCGCCACGGGGCGGGCCGCTCTGCGCGCCGCGGCGGCCGGGGTCGACGTCGTCGTGCTCGACCTGGGGCTGCCCGACATCGACGGCGTCGACGTCGTGGCCGGCATCCGGGGCTGGTCGCAGGTGCCGATCATCGTGCTGTCCGCACGCGAGTCCCAGGCCGCCAAGGTGGACGCCCTCGACGCCGGTGCCGACGACTACGTCACCAAGCCGTTCGGCATGGACGAGCTGCTCGCCCGCATCCGTGCGGCGCTGCGCCGGGCCACCCCCGAGCCGGTGGCCGAGCCGCTGGTGACCACCGACGCCTTCACCGTCGACCTCGCCGACCGCCGGGTCACCCGGGACGGCGCCGACGTCCGGCTGACCCCCACCGAGTGGCACCTGCTCGAGGTGCTGGTGCACAACGCCGGGCGCCTGGTGACGCAGAAGGAGCTGCTGGCGCAGGTGTGGGGCCACGGCTTCGAGGAGCAGGGCAACTACCTGCGGGTGTACATGGCGCAGCTGCGGCGCAAGCTGGAGCGGGAGCCGTCCCGGCCGCGGCACCTGGTCACCGAGCCCGGGGTGGGCTACCGCTTCGTGCCCTGAGCGGGCGGACCCGCGTCGCGACGGCCCGAGGGTGGCAACGAGCGGCTCGACGGCCGGCACAGCCCGCCGCCGTAGGCTCGCCCCATGTCGTCGGCCGAGCTCCTGCGGGTGCTCGTCGGCATCACGACGCTGGTCGTGGCCGCCGCGGTGGTGCTGCGGACCTTCCGCGTGCGGCACCCCTGGGCGCCGGCGACGGCCGTGGCGCGGGGAGCGCTGCAGCTCGCGGCCATCAGCCTGGTGCTCACCGGCGTGATCACCTCCCACCTGTGGGTCGCCGCGGCGCTGCTGGTGATGTTCTCCGTCGCCGCGACCACGGCCACCCGCCGGCTCGGCTGGACCCCGCAGCGCATGCGGCAGGTCGTCCTCGCGATGGCGGCCGGCGTGCTGCTGGCCCTCGGTGTCGTCTTCCTCACCGGGGCGATCGGCTTCACCGCGCGCTACACGTTGGCCATCGGCGGCATCGTCGTCGGCAACTCCATGACCATGGCGACGCTCGCCGGTCGGCGCTTCACCCAGGGGGTGATCGATCACTGGGAGGAGGTCGAGGGCTGGCTCGCGCTCGGCGCGCACCCGGCCCAGTCCACCGCCCAGATCGCCCGCGACGCGGTCTACTCGGCGATGATCCCGATCACCGACCAGACCAAGACCACCGGCCTGGTGACGCTGCCCGGCGCGTTCGTCGGCGCGATCTTCGGGGGCGTGTCCCCGCTGGAGGCGGGGCGCTTCCAGATCGTCGTGCTCGCCGCCGTCATCGCCGCCGGCTCCTTGACCGCCGTGCTCCTGGCCCACTGGCTGCAACCGATCCGTACCCGTCCGGAGGCCCTGAGATGACTGCCGTTCCCGGCACCGAGCGTCGGCTGCTCGTCGTGGAGGACGACGCCGACCTGGCCGACATGCTGGCGGAGCTGCTCACCGGCGAGGGCTACTCCGTCGACGTCGCGCGGGACGGCCAGCGCGGCCTGCACCTGGGGCTGACGCGCAGCTACGACGTGATGGTGCTGGACCGCGGCCTGCCGGCGATCGAGGGGCTGGACCTGCTGGGCCGGCTGCGCAGCCGGGGCGTCACCACGCCCGTGCTGGTGCTGTCGGCGCTCGGCAACCCCGCCGACCGCGTGGAGGGTCTGGACGCGGGCGCGGAGGACTACCTGGGCAAGCCGTTCGACATCGACGAGCTCGCCGCGCGGCTGCGGGCCCTGACCCGCCGGCACACGGAGGACGCGCTGACGCTCCCGGTGCTCGGCGGCACGCTGCACCCGGCGACGCACGAGGTGGTGCGCGACGACGGCGAGCGGGTGGCGTTGTCCGTGCGCGAGAGCGAGCTGCTCGAGGTGCTCGCGCGGCACCCGGGTCGCGTGTACGACCGTGAGCGGCTGCTCGACACGGTGTTCCCGGACGCGGGGGAGGTGGGCGTCGTGGACACCTACGTCTACTACCTGCGCCGCAAGCTGAGCCGGGACGTCGTCGCGACCGTCCGCGGTGTCGGGTACCGGCTCGGTGCGTCATGAGCGACGCCGAGCCCGCGCCCGACGAGGGCGTCGTGATCCGCCCCGGCCCCCCGCGCCCGCGGCCGTCCCCCGAGGACGTCGAGGTGGCACGTGCCGCGCGGCGCCTCGGCTGGCAGACCGCCGTGGTGGTGCTCGCCAGCGTGGTGCTCATGTCTGCCGTGGTGCTCGTCGCGGTGCTGCGGGGCCAGGCGCGAGACGCCGAGGCGAAGCTGGAGCAGGTCGCGCACAGCATCGACGACACCCGGGACGTCCCGCCCGGGCTGTGGGTGACCGTGATGTCGACGGTCGACGGGTCGATGACGTCGAGCCCGGGCCTCCCGCAGGGGCTGCCGGACGTCGGCGCCCTCAGCGCCGTCGCCGAGGGCCGGCACGAGGTGCGCAGCACGGTGGCGACCGGGGAGGGGCCCGTTCCCGTCGTCACGGTCGAGCGGGACCGGGTGGTCGTGCAGGTCGCGGTCGACCCGAACGAGAAGCACGACGAGCTGGAGCGGCTGCTGACGGCCCTGGCCTTCGCCGGCGGGACCGGGGTGGTGCTCGCCGGGGTGGCGGGTGCCTGGTTCGGCCGCCGGGCGGTCCGCCCGCTTGCGGATGCCCTGGCACGCCAGCGGCGGTTCGTCGCCGATGCCAGCCACGAGCTGCGGACGCCGCTGACGCTCCTGAGCACGCGGGTGCAGCTGCTCGGGCGCCACCTCGACGCCGACGTCTCCGACGTGCCACCACGGGTTCGCGCCGACGTGACGGGCCTGCACGGCGACACCGCCGCCCTCGCGGCGCTGTTCGACGACCTGCTGCTCGCCGCCGACGACCGTCGGGTCGCTCCCGAGCCGGTGGACGTCGCCGCGGTCGCGGCGAAGGTCGTCGCGGCCGCCGCTGCCTCCGCCTCGGCCCGGGGCATCGCGCTGCGCACCACCGGCGAGTCCGCGGCCGTCGCCCTGGCCGGAGGGGTCTCGGTGCGTCGTGCGCTGACGGCCCTGGTGGACAACGCGCTCGACCACGCGGAGTCGGCAGTCGACCTCGACGTGGTGCGCGACGGGGACCTGGTCCGCGCCCGCGTGCTCGACGACGGCCCGGGCATAGCCCCGGGCACCCGGGTGTTCGAGCGCTTCGCCTCGCACCGGCCGGCGGCCGACGGTCGTCGGCACTACGGCCTGGGCCTCGCCCTCGTCGCCGAGATCGCCACGCAGCACGGCGGCCGCGTGGCGGCCGGTCCCCGGGACGACCAGCGCCGCGGGGCTCAGGTCACGCTCGAGCTGCCGGCTCTCCGCTGACGGCAGCCGGCGCCGCGGTGATCACGCGCCGGTCGGTCGTCACGGCGATCACGGTGGCGGCCCCGTGCTCCACCGCCCACGCGGGTCCGTCCTCGCCCATCGCCAGCACGGTGGTGGCCAGCACGTCGGCGACCGTCAGGTCGGCCGCCACCACGGTGGCCGCCACCAGGGGCAGCTGCCGGGAGCCGCTGCGACCGTCCCACACGTGGGCGCCTCGCTCGTAGGTGCCGGAGGTCGCCACGGCGCCGTCCGTCACGGACAGCACGGCGAGCACCGCCTGCGGGTCGTCGGGGTGCCGCACCGCGACGTCCCACGCTCGCCCGGGCTCCGGCTCGCCGCGGGTCACCACGTCCCCACCGGCGTTCAGGCAGAAGTCGCGCAGGCCGGCGGCGACCAGCACGTCGGCGGCCCTCTGCGCAGCCCAGCCCTTGACCACGCCGTTCGTGTCGAGCCGGCCCTCGGGCGTGCAGACGTCGAACACGCCGCCCGACTCCTCGTGGGCGCGCGCCGCGAGGTCGAGCACCTCGCGCATGTCGGCGGACAGGTCGTCCTCGGGCACCTCACCGCGCTCCAGCCGCCGCAGCTCGCTGTCGGGCCGGTAGGTGCTGAACCGCTCGTCGGCCTGGTGCAGCACGGCGAACGCCGCGTCGAGGGCAGCCTGGACGTCCGGGCCCTCCGCCCGCCGCACGTCCACGGACATGGGGAGGCCCATGACCTCCTCGACGCGACGCACCGCGCTCAGCCGAGCTTGTCGATCGCCGACTGCAGCGACTGCGCGTACGCCTGCGAGGTGAACGTCGCGCCGGACACCGTGTCGATGTTCGAGGAGTTCGCGGCGACCGCCTCCTTCGCCAGGACCGGCAGCGCGTACTGGTTGATCCGCACGCTCTCCCCGTGGCTGTTCGGCGACTGCAGCGCCTGCACGGCGCTCACCTTGCCGCTGGTGAACGTCACCGACACCTGCACCGGCCCGTACGGCGTCTGCACGCTGCTGCCCACGATCGTCTTGGTCCCGCTCGTGGTGCCGGACTGGGTGCCGGTCGCGCTCGACGAGCCCGAGGTGCCCGACGACGTCCCCGTCGAGCCGCCCGTCGTACCCGCGGCGGACTGCCCGGTCGAGGTGCCACCCGTGCCGGTGTGCACGGCGCCGGACGCCGCGAGACCGTCGGACCCGGAGAACCGGGCGGCGGCGGTCGCCGCGATCGCGGCCAGCGTGCCGGCGAAGATCAGGGTCCCGCGCCAGGGTTGGGTGCTCATGACAGGCTCAGCTCCTCGTGGTGGATGGCGGCACGCGGGACGCCGAGCGCCCGTGCCGACCTGACGACGGTTTCCGTCATCGCGGCCGGGCCGCAGACGAACACGTCGCGCTGCCGGATGTCGGGGACCACACGGCCCAGCGCGGCCGGCGACAGCGGGTCGTACCCGAGCGCGCGCCGGCGGCCCGGCAGCGGGACGTAGTGCAGGGTGTCGTAGTCGGGGAACTCCCGGGACAGCGCCAGCCCCTCGGCGTCGTGGGCGCGGTGCACCACCACGACGTCACGCCCCTGCGAGACCAGCTCCTCGGCCAGCGCCCGCACCGGGCCGATCCCGGCGCCACCGGCCACCAGCAGCACGCGGCGCGAGCGGGCCCGGTCGGCGGTGAACTTGCCGAACGGTCCCTCGAGCAGCACCCGGGTGCCGGGGCGGATGCGCCGCACGGCCGTGGAGTGGTCGCCGAGCGCGCCGATGGTGAACCGCACGCGCTCGTTCGTCGGGACGACGGACACCGAGTAGGGGTGCGCGGTCCAGATGTGCCCGGGGGTGAGGAACCGCACCAGGAAGAACTGCCCGGCGCGGGCCTGCAGCGCGTCGATCCCCGTGCCCTTCAGCCACACGCTCGTCGTGCCCTTGGCCTCGTTGACCACGGACTCGACCGTCAGGCCGAGGTGCGTGTGCTGCACCAGCGGGAGCCCGACGCGCCACCAGACGATCGCCAGCGCGGTGCCGGCGTACATGGTGAACCACACGGTCTTGGCCGGCCAGGAGCCGACGAAGTGCGCGCCGGAGGAGATCTGGTGCAGGAAGGTCAGGAAGATCCCGCCGTAGATCGTGAAGTGGATGCCGAACCACCACTCGTAGCTCAGGTAGCGGCGCAGCAGCCGGGCGCTGGTCAGCCCGACGACCAGGAAGACGACCGTCCCGACGATCGCGGGCAGGATGTCCGAGTAGGTGTGCAGCTGCGCCATCAGCTCGGCCCACGGCGCCTTGTGGTCGCTGAGCATCCCGCCGAGGATCATCGCGCCGACGTGGGTCAGCACCAGCAGCAGCACCGTGGTGCCCAGCGACCGGTGCCAGGACACCAACCGGTCCAGCCCCACGGCCCGCTCGAACCACGGCACCCGCGCCACCAGCAGCACCTGGGCGCACACGAGGAACGACGCGATCAGTCCGGCGAGCTCGCCGAACGCCGTGATCGCCGTGCCGGGCGTGCTTCCCATGGACGGCGAGGTCCCGGCCCACCAGAACCACAGCACGGCGAGCGAGCCGAGCCAGATGACGGCACGGACCGACCGGGCACCGGGCCCCCGTACGGGTGCGGACTGACGGCTGCGCGACGAGGCTCCCGGGCGGCTGCCTCGGGCTGCCGGACCGGCCGTCCTGGTCATCGTGGAGGTCGTCATGGCAAGGATCATTCCGAGCCGTTCTCAGAGTTCTCTCCGAGCCACCTGTGTGTCGGTTGTGCGGCGGGTCGGGGGCGTCGGCAGACGGCAGGACGGCCGCGCCAGACGGCTCCGCGGCTCCCTCGCGACGCCGCCAAGGCCAGCCGATCCTTGCTATCGCACCTGGCCTTGGTTCAGGTATCACGGACGCATGACCAAGATCGAGGACTGGCTGCGCCGCTACCCGATGGTGGCCGCGACGCTCGTCGTGGCCCTCGCCGGGCTCGTCCTGACGCTCACGGCGCCCGCCGCCACCCGCTGGGTGGTGGGGGGCTACGCGCTCGTCGTCGCCGGGATGCACGCCTACCAGATGGTGCGGGACATGCTGCGGGGCAACTTCGGCCTCGACGTGCTCGCCGTCACCGCCGTCGTGTCCACCGTCGCGGTCGGTGACGTCTGGGCGGCGCTGATCGTCGTGCTGATGCTCACCGGTGGCTCCGCGCTGGAGGACTACGCCTCGGCGCGCGCGCACCGCGAGGTGTCCGCCCTGCTGGCCCGCGCACCGCACTTCGCCCACGTGGTGGGCCCGGACGGCGAGCTGACCGACGTCGCCGTCACCGACGTCCGCGTCGGCGACCTGCTGCTGGTGAAGCCCGGGGAGGCCGTCCCCGTCGACGGCGTGCTCGAGGGCGACACGGCGTCGTTCGACGAGTCCTCGCTGACCGGTGAGTCGCTCCCGGTGGAGCACCTCGCGGGCGAGGCCGTGCTGTCCGGCTCGGTCAGCGACCAGCAGGTGGCGATGGTCCGCGCGACCGTCGAGGCGAAGGACAGCCAGTACCAGAAGATCATCGAGCTGGTGCAGGCGGCGGCCGACTCCAAGGCACCGATCGTGCGGCTGGCCGACCGGTACGCCGTGCCGTTCACCGCCGTCGCGCTGGTGCTCGGCGGCGTCGCCTGGTGGCTCAGCGGCAGCCCGGTGCGCTTCGCCGAGGTGCTCGTCGTCGCGACCCCGTGCCCCCTCCTCATCGCCGCGCCCGTCGCCTTCATCGCCGGCATGAGCCGCGCCGCGAAGAACGGCGTCGTCATCAAGTCCGGCGGCATCCTCGAGCAGATGGCCCGGATCCGCACGGTCGCCCTCGACAAGACCGGCACCCTGACGTACGGCCACCCGCGCGTCGAGTCGGTCGAGCCGGTGCTCGGCACGGCGTCCGACGACCTGGTGCGGTTCGCCGCCGCTGCGGAGCAGTTCTCACCGCACGTCCTCGCCCAGTCCGTGGTCGACGCCGCGCAGAGCCGCGGGCTCGACGTCCCCGACGCCTCGGACGTGACGGAGACGACCGCTGCCGGCGTGACGGCCACCGTGGACGGACGGCGGGTGGTGGTCGGCAAGGCGAGCCACGTCGAGCAGGTCACCGGGACGACGGTGCTGGCGGCCGAGCTGCCGCCGGGCCGCCTGGCGGTGCACGTGGGCGTCGACGGCCGGCACGCCGGCCGGCTCGTCGTCGCCGACGAGATCCGCCACAACGCCGCGCCGACGCTGCAGACGCTCCACCACCTCGGTGTCCGGCACGTCGTCATGCTGACCGGCGACGCCGAGCCCACGGCCCTGCACGTCGCGGCAGCGATCGGCGTCGACGACGTGCGCGCGGGCCTGCTGCCGGCGGACAAGGTCTCCGCCGTGGTCGGCCTGCAGGACCGCCCGGTCATGATGGTCGGGGACGGCGTCAACGACGCCCCGGTGCTGGCGGCGGCGGACGTCGGCGTCGCGATGGGTGCGAAGGGCGCCACGGCCGCGAGCGAGTCGGCCGACGTCGTCATCATGCTGGACGACCTCGGCCGCGTGGCCTCCGCCGTCGCGATCGCTCAGCGCACCGTGCGGGTGGCCCTCGAGTCCATCTGGATGGGCATCGTGCTGAGCGTCGGCCTGATGGTCGTCGCCGCCTTCGGGGTGATCCCGGCCGTGGTCGGCGCCTCGCTCCAGGAGCTGGTGGACCTCGTCGCCATCCTGGGTGCGCTGCGGGCCGTCCGCCCGGGCCGCTCGGAGCCCGCACCCACCCACACCGACGTCCCCCCGGTGGAGCACACGCCGCCGGTCGCCGCCGCCGTGCTGTGAACCGCCCCTGAGGCGGCGCACCTCAGGGCACGACCACCGTCATCCCCACCCTCGCGGCGCCCGGCTCACCGAGCGCCGCGAGGGCGTCGGCGGCTTCGTCCAGGCCCACCACCGCCCCCACCAGCCGGTCGGGGGAGAGCCGCCCGTCGGCGATCGCGGTCAGCATCGCCGGGTACTCGTGAGCCGCCATGCCGTGGCTGCCGTACAGCTCCAGCTCCCACGCGATGACGCGGTCCAGCGGCAGCGGTGGCCGCGAGTGCGCGCCGAGCAGCAGCCCCACCTGGACGTGGCGGCCACGCCGCCGCAACGCGAGGACGCCCGTGACCGCCGTTCGCGGGTCACCCAGTGCCTCGACGCTCACGTGCGCACCTCCGCCGGTCAGCTCCACCAGGCGGCCGGCCACCTCCTCGGGGCTGTCGTCACCGGGGTCGAGCACCGCATCGGCCCCCAGCTCCAGGGCGGCCGCCCGCGCGGCGGCCGAGGTGTCCACGCCCACCACCCGCGCCCCGAGCGAGCGGGCGATCATCACCGCCGACAGACCCACGCCCCCGCACCCGAGCACCACCACCTGGTCGTCGGCCCGCACCCGGCCGTGCACCGTCAGCGCCCGGTAGGCGGTGGCGAACCGGCACCCGAGCCCGGCGGCCGTCGTCGCCGCCATGCCGTCCGGCAGGCGCACCAGGTTCGTGTCCGCATGGTGCAGCGCGGCCAGCTCGGCGAACGAGCCCCAGTGCGTGAAACCGGGCTGGGTCTGGTGCGGGCACACCTGCTGCTCGCCGCTGCGGCACGTCGGGCAGGTACCGCACGCGCAGACGAACGGAACGGTCACCCGGTCCCCGACGCGCCACCGGCGGACCAGAGGACCGGCGGTCACCACCGTGCCCGCCAGCTCGTGGCCAGGCACGTGCGGCAGCACCACCGAGTCGTCGTGCCCCTGCCAGGCGTGCCAGTCGCTGCGGCACACGCCGGTCGCCTCGACCTGCAGCACCACACCGTCGTCCGGGCACGCCGGGTCGGGGACGTCCACGACGGCGGGCCGGGCCCCGAACTCCTCGATCAGCAGCGCGCGCACGACCCGATCGTGCCAGCCGGCGCGGGCCCAGCCGTCGCCCCGTCGAAGATGCGGCCATGGTCCCGGTCCGACGGCACGCGCCGGTGGTCGGATGGGGAGTGGTCTGCACTCCGGGCCTGACCCCCGGGCCTGATCTCCGGGCCTGCGGGTGATCGGTCGCGACCGGCTGCCGCCGGCGCGTGGACAGAGGAAGAGGTTCGACGACGATGATCGTGCTCTGGGACCTGGACGGGACCCTGCTGCTGGACAACAGCCCCGAGGGCGGCGAGAGCGTGTTCGCCCAGGCGCTGCGCGACGTCACCGGTCTGACGGACGTCACGGTCCCGGAGCGGCACGGCAAGGTCGACTGGCAGATCCTCGACGAGATGCGCCGGGGCGCGGGCCAGCCGGACACGGTCGCGGGCCCTCTGACGCGCCGCTTCGTCGAGCTGTCGGAGGCCTGGTACGCGCAGCCCGAGAACGCGTGCGACCCGGTACCGGGTGTCCAGGAGGCGCTCGCGGCCGTGCACACCAACGGCTGGACCAACGCGCTGATCACGGGCAACTCCAAGCAGCGCACCCGCGTGAAGCTGACCAGCGCGGGCTACGACCTCGCCCTGTTCGACTGGGGCCACTCGTTCTTCGGCGCCATCTACCCGGACAGGGCGGCGCTCGCGTGGGCGGCCGCCCGTGCGGTGCACAACGGGGTGCTGGTCGGTGACACGGAGGGCGACGGCGTCGCGGCGAACGCGGGCGGCTTCGCCTTCGTGGCCGTCACCACCGGCGGGACGGACGCCGGCAAGCTGGCCAAGTTCGGTCCGGTCCTCGTCGTCGACGACTGGACCACCCAGCTCGAGGACTTCCTCACGGTGGTCAAGCGCTCGGTGCGCTGACCGGCGGACGGGGGCGCGGCCGTACCCGGTCGCGCCCCCGTCGTGCCCGCCCGTCGTGCCCGCGGGTGGTGTCGGCTCGTCGTGCCGCTCGGGCCAGCCGTGAACCCGGCCGCGGACGTCAGGGAGCGCCGATGGAGAACTCGTGCGGCGTGTACTTCCACACCGTCCAGATCCAGGCGACCTGCAGCACCGCCGAGATGCCCAGCAGCACCACCGGCCAGCGCCGTGCCCGTGGACGGTCTCCGGTCTCGAGGCCGAGCGCGACCACGCCGAACGGGAACGCCAGCAGGAAGAACCTGACCAGGCTGAAGATGATGTCGCCGACGGACAGGATGTAGACCAGGTACGCGGCGCTCCAGACGTACAGCTCCGCACCGAGCCGCCGCGCCGACCGGCTCGCCAGCATGGCGAACATCCCCAGCACGATGAGGACGATCCCCACCGCGACGGGCCACGGCATGATCCCCAGCCGCGCCCAGCCGGCGAAGGGGTACGCGCCGCGGCCCACCCGCCACGCCTTCTGGGTCAGCAGGTACGCGTCCGGGATGCCGGTCACCCAGCCGCAGATCGCGGGCCAGGCGAGCCCCGAGACCCCCGCGACGGCCAGCAGCACCCCGATCCGCACCAGCTCCCGCACGCCGAGCCGGTCGCGCCCCGCGCGCTGCTCGCGCCAGCGCAGCCATGCGTGCGCCAGCACCACCACCGCCATCGGCAGGGCCACCGCTCGGGTGAACCCCAGCGCGGCGACCGGAAGGGCCGCCCACAGGTACTGCCGTCGCAGCACCAGCAGCAGGCTCCCGGCCACCAGCAGCAGCGCCAGGGACTCGGTGTAGCCCGCCTGCAGCACGGTGGCCGCCGGGTAGAGGCCGATGGCGGCGACGGTCAGCACCGGCAGACCGGGTCGGGCTGCGACGGCCCGCGGGGCGCCCTCGGTCACCAGGCGGTGCACGACGACGGCCGCTGCACAGCCGAGGACCAGCGACAGCAGCGGGGCCAGCAGGTCCCAGCTGCCGCCCGTCAACGTCATCAGGCCGCGCACCAGCATCGGGTAGAGCGGGAAGAAGGCCCACGTGTTCTTGTCCACCCGGCCGCGGAAGTCCAGCGGGAGCGTGTGGGGGTACCCGGCGGTCGCCACCTGGTGGTACCACCAGCCGTCCCACCACCGGCTGAGGTACAGGTCGAACGGCGGCTGGGCCAGCACGCGCCAGGAGTGGGGAGGACCGAAGCCCTGCTGCGACCAGGCGATCAGCAGCACCCCCGTGGTGAACACCCGGGTGAGCAGGTAGACCAGCAGCGCCTGTGCCCACCAGGGCCGGCCGAGCAGCGCACGGCGGACCCGTGGCGCGAGTTCGGTCACGACGCTCCTCGGGGTACCGGCCACGGGGCCGGCCGGCGCGTGACGATGATAGGGGGCGGTGGGGCCGTCGTGGGCCCCCACCGCCCCCTGCCGTGCCGCCGTCAGACCGCCACGCCCACGCCGAACCACTCGTGGACGCGATCGGTGATCGCCTTCTCGAACAGGTCGTCGCTGTGCTGGTCGCGGAGCCACCGCGCCAGGCTGCCTCCCGCCGACGCGTCGATGTCCCGCCAGCACCCCACCGGGTCGGTGACGGCCCGGTAGAGCTGCTCCTCCGCCTCGGCGGGGGAGCGGTAGAACAGCGGGTAGCCGCTGGGGAGCAGGGCGTGCGCCCACGGCAGGTCGGGGAAGATGCCGACCGCGCCGGCGGCGAGCGCCTCGACGTACTCCAGGCCGTAGGACTCCTCGGTGGCGGTCGCGAGGAACGCCGTGGTGCGGGACAGCGCGTCCCAGTACCCGTCGCGCGTCGCCGTCAGGGGCCCGACCCACATCCACTCCCGCGACGACATGCGCATCGCCAGCTCGGACACCAGGTGCGACTCGTGCAGGCGCGCCTCGACGCGGATCGGCGTGCGCTCGCGCACGCGCTCGACCACCTCGAGGAACAGCCGTGGCTGCTTGCGCTCCGAGACGTAGATGGCCGGGTACAGCACCAGCGGCACCGGAGGCTCGTGGCGAGGCCGGACGTGCTCCAGACGGAAGCCGAGGTTGACCCACGCCAGCCGGGCCTTCTCGGCGAGGGGCTGGACCGTCCACCGGGAGACCACCTCGCGCGCCTCGTTCGCCGTGCGCTCGGAGTTGGCGAACGTGGGGAAGAGCGCGCAGGACAGCGCCAGCGCGGCCTGCTCCACCGGGTGCGGGTACGTCGTGGTCGGCCACCACAGGAAGTTCATCAGCCGTGGCTCGGCACCCGCGGGGCGGAGCGTGCGCCACACGTCCACCGAGTCGAGCACGTCCATGCTGATCACCACGGTGGTGACCGGGTCGACGAACTCGAGCGGGATCAGGTCGAAACCGGCGCACCTGCGCGGTCCCGGCCCGATCAGCTCCGAGCCGGGGAACACCCGCAGCAGCCGCCGCACCAGCGTGGAGCCGGCGTCGTGCCCGACGACGTGGCCGCTGCCGTCGACGAGCGCCGCGTCGTGCTTGATGGCGACCTTGGTGATCATCGTGCGTCGCCGCCCACCGTGTCGGTCGCGCCGGCGTGGGCGAGCGCGGCGTCGTCCGGACTGCCGGCCGGGGTGACCAGCTGCTGACCCTGTGCGGCTGCCGCAGGTGCCTCCACCGGGGCCGCTGCCGCCCGCGTGGTGCTCGGCAGCTCCCGCGCCTCGGGCCGGTCGTCGGAGCCACGCGGTGCCGACGGCTCGGCGGGCTGCTCGTCGTCGAGCGACGCCCGGATCCGCATCCCGTAGAACGACCGGTGCACGAAGAAGACCGACACCAGGAAGAAGACCCCGGCGAGGATGCGCACCAGCGTGCCGTTGCCGTCCCCGGTCAGGCTCACACCGAGCTCGACGGCCAGCAGGCCGAACAGCGTCGTGAACTTGATGACGGGGTTGAGGGCCACCGAGGAGGTGTCCTTGTACGGGTCGCCGACCGTGTCACCCACGATCGTCGCGTCGTGCAGCGAGGTGCCCTTGGCGTGTAGGTCGACCTCGACCACCTTCTTGGCGTTGTCCCAGGCGCCGCCCGCGTTGGCCATGAAGATCGCCTGGTAGAGACCGAAGATCGCGATCGAGATCAGGTAGCCGATGAAGAAGTACGGCTCCACGAAGGCGAACGCGAGCGTGACGAAGAAGACCGCCAGGAACATGTTGAGCATGCCCTGCTGGGCGTACTGGGTGCAGATGTCGACGACCTTGCGGGAGTCGGACTCGCTGGCCTTCGTGACCCCGTCCAGCCGGATGGTGTTCTTGATGAACTCCACCGCCCGGTAGGCGCCGGTGGTCACCGCCTGGATGGACGCGCCGGTGAACCAGTAGATGACCGCCCCGCCCGCGATCAGGCCGAGCAGGAACGGCGGGTGCAGCAGGGACAGGTTCTGCACGTCCTTCGTCAGGCCGGCGGTCAGCGCCATGATGATCGAGAAGATCATCGTCGTGGCGCCGACGACGGCCGTGCCGATCAGCACGGGCTTGGCGGTCGCCTTGAACGTGTTCCCGGCGCCGTCGTTCTCCTCCAGCATCTGCTTGGCGCTGTCCCACTTCGGCTCGATGCCGAAGTCGGCGGCCAGCTCCGCGTCGACGTTCTCGACCTCTTCGATCAGGGACAGCTCGTAGACGCTCTGCGCGTTGTCCGTCACGGGGCCGTACGAGTCGACCGCGATGGTCACCGGGCCCATGCCGAGGAAGCCGAACGCAACCAGGCCGAAGGCGAACACCGCGGGCGCGGTCATCAGGGCGCTCAGGCCCTGCCCGCTGATCAGGTACGCGCCGCTCATCAGGGCGACGATCGCCATGCCGAGCCAGTAGCCGGAGAAGTTGCCGGCCACCAGGCCGGACAGGATGTTCAGCGACGGACCGCCCTCGCGGGAGCTCTTCACCACCTCGCGCACGTGGCGGCTGGACGTCGAGGTGAACACCTTGACCAGCTCGGGGATCAGGGCGCCTGCCAGGGTGCCGCAGGAGATGATCGTCGCCAGCTTCCACCAGGCGCCGGCGCCGGGTCCCTGCAGGTCGCCCAGCACGAACCACGTCGTGACGAACGTGAGCACGATGCTCACCGCCGAGGTGAGCCACACGAGCGAGGTCAGCGGCTTCTCGAAGTCCATCCGCGTGGCGTCGCGGTAGCGCGCCCGTACCAGGGCGTCGTTGACGAGGTAGGAGAGGGCCGAGGCGACGAGCATCACGGCCCGGACGGCGAAGATCCACACCAGGAGCGTCGCCTGGATCTTGGTGTCGGCGACGCCGAGCAGGATGAACGTCACCAGGGCCACACCGGTGACGCCGTAGGTCTCGAAGCCGTCGGCCGACGGGCCGACCGAGTCGCCCGCGTTGTCACCGGTGCAGTCGGCGATCACGCCGGGGTTGCGGGCGTCGTCCTCCTTGATCTTGAAGACGATCTTCATCAGGTCGGACCCGATGTCGGCGATCTTGGTGAAGATGCCGCCCGCGATGCGCAGGGCGGAGGCGCCGAGCGACTCACCGATGGCGAAGCCGATGAAGCACGCGCCGGCGATGTCCGCCGGCAGGAACAGCAGGATGACCAGCATCATCAGCAGCTCGAGGCTGATCAGCACCATGCCGATGCTCATGCCCGACTTCATCGGGATGCGGTGCACCGGCAGCGGCTTGCCGTCCAGCGCCGCGAACGCGGTCCGCGAGTTGGCGAAGGTGTTCACCCGGATGCCGAACCACGCCACCGCGTACGAGCCGCCCATGCCGAGCAGGCTGAACCCGATGATCACCGCGACGCGGCCCCACGTGAAGCCGACGAGCGCCCGGTAGTACACGACGATGACCGCCGCGATGAACACCCACAGCGTGAGCAGGAACCGGCCCTGGCGCAGCAGGTACGCCTGGCAGGTCGAGTAGATCAGCTCGGAGATGTCCCGCATGCTGACGTGCACCGGCAGGCGCCGCAGCTGCAGGAACGCGACGAGCCCGAAGGCCAGCCCGAGCAGGCAGACGAGCAGGCCGGCGACCAGCAGCACCCGGCCGGAGAAGCCACCGGCGATGGTGACGGCGGACAGGTCCGGCAGCCGGAGGCTCGCCTCACCGCCGTGGCTCGCGCCGGCGCTCCCCGACGAGGCGCAGCCGGCCAGCGACGTCGCCGCCAGTGCGCCGACGGCGAGCCCGAGCAGCGGTCGACGCCGCCTGCGACTGCCTGGGTCGGGGCTCCCGGGGGGCGGAGCGGTGGGGGTGAGGAGGTGGGTGCGGGTATCCAGAAGTGTGCGCACGGTCCGATCCCAGGGAGAGCGTCGTTGCTGTCGTTCTCCACGCTAGGAGCGGGGCGCTGCGAGCGGGCGTGACCTACGGCCCAGGGCTCCGTGCAGGTCGCGGACGTGCGCTCAGACCGACGTCAGCGCACGTCCGAGCACGTGCGCGACCTCGTCGGCGAGTGCTGCTCCCAGGGCGGTGCACGACGTGTACGGACCGCAGACCACCCCTGCGGCGGACCAGACGAGCGTGCGAGCCAGCTCCGCACCCGACGCGGTGGCGAGCGTGACCTCGTAGCAGCGCAGCAGCCCCTCGTCGGTCGCGTCCCGGAACTCGGGGTCGTCGGCCGGGAACAGTCCGGCGGGCCGCTCGTCCGGCCAGCGCTCCACCTCGATCACGTACCCGGTGCCGACCAGCAGCTCGTCGACGGCGCCGGCGTCCGGTGCGGTCGCGACGGTGAGCGCGGGGCCGGGTGCGATCCGGACGGTGTCCACGGTGCTCGTTGTCATGCTCGCCACGGTAGGTCGGACCACCGACAGTGCCCGGGACCACCCTCCGGCGCGTCGCCGGGCACGTGCGCGCGACGGACGGCCGCACCCCTGTGGGGGCGCGGCCGTCCGCGGTCCCGCCGCGCGTCGTGCGTGCGGCAGCTCAGATGTACAGCGGCGTCAAGGCCTCGTACTCCGCGACGGAGGCGTCGTTGAGCACCAGGTCGATGATCCGGCGGCCGAGCGGGTCCAGCTCGTCCGTGGCGAACTGCTCCAGCTCCGACTTGAAGAAGCCGGTGAGGATGGCTGCCCCGGCGTCGTACGCCTCGACTCCCACCTGCGACTGGGACTCCGGCGTGAGCAGCGTCGGCCGGATCTGCTGACCGTCGATCTTGATCTCGCGCGGCCGGTAGCCGAACAGGGCGCAGCGCGCCGGCTCGAGCTGGTCCTTGCCGATGCGGCCGCCACCGCGGCGGGCGAGGTACTCACGGGTGAGCCACTCGGCCGCGAAGCCGACCTTGTAGGCACCGATGTGCTGGTTCGGGGTGAGGACGTACCGCGTGTGGTCCATCTCGACGATCTGCTTGAGCAGCAGGTTCGCCGAGCCCACCTTGGTCCCCGTCGAGAACGGCCAGTACGACCCGACGCCCTCGGCCACCATGCCGCCGTGCGAGATCGCCGACTTCTCCTTGGCGCTCTCGCCGATGGACGGGTTCTTGTCCCCGCGCGGCGCGATCAGCCGCCACACCCAGGCGAGCGACGGCGGGACGATGTGCATCATCCCCATCACCCCGTAGGTGGGCGCCTCGCGGGTGCACAGCGGCATCCGGACGCCGAACGTCCGCACGTCCACGCTCTTGGGCTCGCTGACCACGTTCTTGACGAACTGGCGGGGGATCACCACTCGCGGGTTGGGGCAGCGCTTGCCGTTCGAGTCGAGGGTGTGCTCCCACGGCAGGGCGGTCGCGTCGGCCACACCGTCGATCGACAGGAACACCAGGGGCTCCTGGGGCTCGATCACCGCTCGCTCGAACGCCGGGTCCTCGCCGTAGCTGGTCATGTTGTCGACGCGGACGAACCAGCCCGCCTCTGCGTCGGCCACGACCAGCCGGTGGTCGCCCTTCTGGATCGACGGGTGGCACAGCGTCATGTCGTCCGTCACCGGGGCGAGGGCGCTCGTCTCGCCGAGGGTGATGTGGTACGGCTCGTTGCGGACGACGTTGGTGCCGACCAGGATGCGGCCGTCGTCCTCGCGCCGGATCTCCTGGCACATCTCCGACTTGCCACCGCCGGAGGCGCCCTCGTGCATGATCACGGTCTCGTTCTCGTACGGCGTCGTCACCTTCACCGACGAGGCGTGGGCGGTGATCCACTCCTCGTGCTGGCCGATGTCCAGCAGCACCGAGAACACGCCCTTCTTGGCGCTCGGCCCCGGGTACAGGTTGTACGCGAACACCTCGTGCAGCGTGTCGGTGCGGTCGTGCACCACCACCTGGCGCCCGCCGAACTGCGTGTGCCGGAACGGCGGTGCGACGTACAGGATCGACCGTGGCGTGAACGGCCCGATCTCGTCGAAGGTCACCCAGCCCTGCAGGTCGACCAGCACCAGTGCGAAGAAGGCCGCGTTGGCCGGGACGATCGCCACGGACGGGTACCCGTACACCGGGCCGCCGGCCTTGAACGGGACGACGACGAGCTCCTGCGTGCCGAGCCACTCGAGGGTGTCGGCCTTGACCGGCGCGAACGCCTCGCCGAAGACGTCGCGGTAGCGCGGCTTGTCCGTGGGCAGGTCGTCCGCGATGCGCATGCAGTCGGGGTCCCGCCGACGCATGTAGTCCTCGAGGTAGTTGACCGCGATGCCGTTGCGGCAGCGGGTGACGGTGGCCTCCGGGTAGGGCGCCCCGTCCACCTCGTACTCCACCGTGAAGCTGGGGCCTCCTGCGGGGCCGAGTGCCAGCTCGTAGAGCTCGGCACGGCTCTCCGGCACGATCAGGCGCGGGCTCGCCTCGAGGGCGGCGCGGACGCCCTCGGGCAGGGCGACGTCGGCCAGGGATGCGGACGTGGTGACGCTCACGGCAGCTCCTTCTTCGGAAAGGGGCACCGGCGGGTCGGCGGCGGCTGCCGCCACGGCGCCGGGGCTGCGAGGCGGTCCGGGAGGAAACCCCGGCCCAGCACTTGCTTTGCCTGGACGTTACGACGGGATGGCCAGCAGCCAGTGGGACCTTAGGCTGCGGACGGCGGCGCAGCCCTGTGTGAGGTCGACGATCGTCTCTGCATCTGAGACGGGATCGTCCGGCGGCGTTCAGCCCGCCGGCGGCGCCGGCGGCCTGGCGGCCGTGGCGGTCGGGCCCGGAGCGCTCGGGCCGGGAGCGGATGGGCCGGGCGCCGGCGGGCCGGTCGGCACCGCCGGGACCGGTGCGCCCGGGGGCGTCGGCGGGTTCCCGGGGACCATCGGTCCGCCCGGCCCCCAGGGGACGCCGTGGTCGCCGGGCCGAGGCGGCATCGGCCTGGCGCCGTAGCGCCTGCGCAGCAGTCGTCGGGCCGCGCCCGCAGCGACGGCGACCAGTGCCGCGAGCAGGAGCCACGGGCCCACCACCCCGAGCGCGACGAGGGCGCCGCGCGCCACGGCCCCGAGCGCCTTCAGGCCTGCGGACCACCCGTCGGCGAAGCTGTGCAGCTGGATCCTCGGCGCGGGAGCCTCGCCGGGGGAGGTGAGCACCACCCGCAGCGTCGACAGCGCCACCTGGTCGGCCAGCACCGCGCGCTGGCCCTGGAGCTGCTCGAGGGCTGCCTGGCGCTCCGACAACGCCTGCTCGGTGGAGATCAGGTCGGCCGTGGTCGTGGCCTTCGACATCAGGTCCTGCATGCGTGCGACCGACAACCGCGCCGCATCGATCCGCGCGTCCAGGTCCTCCGCGGTCCCCGTGACGTCGGTCGCCTGCAGCGTGAAGGAGGTGACGTCCCCGAGGCCGCGGAGCGTCTGGACGGTCTTCTCGAGCTGTGCCGCGGGGACGCGCACGGTGAGCGTGGCGCTGCCGGCGGTCCCCGGCCCTCGTCCCGTCTCCTCGTGCGCGTCGACCCGACCGCCGGCCTGGTCGACGACCGCGAGCACCCGAGTCACCGAGCCGACCGGGTCCGGCACCGTCAGGTGCAGCTCGCCCGTCTGCACCACCTGGCGGTTGACGCCGGCGGCTGCGTTGGAGCCGGCTGCTGGCGCGGCGGCACCGCCACCGGCCGGCGCCTTGTTGACGTCGCCCTGCGCGGCGCTGTTCGGCTGGGAGCTCGAGGAGGAGCGCTGGTCGGCCGAGCACCCGCCGGCCAGCCCGACGAGCCCCACGACCAGCGCCACCACCACGACGCCGCCCCCGGGACGGCGGCGGCGCCACCGCGTGCGGCTGAAGGCGGAGGTCCAGGTCAGTGGCGTCGACGAACGCATGCCGAGACGCTAACGACCGCAGGGCCTTCGGTGTGACGCGGTTGACCTGATCGTGACCCGACCGTCACCGTTCTGTCGATGCAGGGCGCTGCCCGGCTCGGCCCTCGTGCCGCGGACCGTGCCGTTCGCTGCGAGCGTGAAGGTCTCTTGGTCCGAGGCGGACGTTCCCTATGCGCGAGGTGAGAGGTGGTGCTAGAAAGGAGACGGGCCGGGAGCGGGTGCCGGCCCTGCTCGAGGGTCGAGGGTCGCGGCGAGAGCCGGACCGCCCGTCAGGGTGCAGGAGCGCGCCACGTCTCGTGCCGGCGAGACGCCTCCCGTGGACGCCCCGTCTCCACAGGTGGAGACGGGGCGTCACAGCGTCCGGGGTCGGCCGCGTCGGTCCCGTACGCGTCGGCACACCTGGTGGTGGCCAGCCCGGATGCGACGCGCACCGGCCGGTGCCACCGTGGTCCGCAGGCGCCCGCGACGGACCGGGCCCGGGAGGAGCGGCGTGGACACCGTCGGCGATCGGCAGCGCTCATGAGGGTCGTCATCGTCGGGGCCAGCGGCAACGTCGGCACGGCGTTGCTGCGCCGCCTCGCGACGGATGCCACCGTCACCTCCGTCGTGGGCGTCGCGCGGCGCGTCCCTGACCGCGTCCCGCCCGCGCCGTACGACATCGCCTCGTGGCAGGGGGTCGACCTGGGGGCCTCCGGTCCGGACGAGCCGGTCGTGCACCGGCTCACCGAGGTCGTCACCGGGGCCGATGCCGTGGTCCACCTGGCCTGGGCGATCCAGCCGAGCCACGACCGCGCGCGGCTGCGCGCCACCAACGTCGTCGGGACGCGTCGGGTGCTGGAGGCCGTGCGGCGGGCCGGGGTACCGCAGCTGGTGGTGGCGTCCTCCGTCGGCGCCTACTCGCCCGCCGAGGGTGACCAGCCGCGCACGGAGGACTGGCCGACCGACGGCGTGCGGTCGTCGTCGTACAGCGTGGACAAGGCGGCGGTGGAGCGGATGCTGGACGAGGCCGTGCAGCGGCTGCCCAGCCTTGCGATCGCCCGGCTGCGGCCCGCGCTGATCTTCCAGCGGGCGTCCGGCCGCGAGATCGGCCGGTACTTCTTCGGTCCGTTCCTCCCCGAGCGTGCGCTCGGACACGTGCCGGTGCTCCCGTGGCCGGCCGGCCTGCGGCTGCAGGTGGTGCACGCCGACGACGTCGCCGCGGCCTACCGCGAGGCCGTGGTCCGCAGGGTCAGCGGACCGTTCAACGTGGCGGCGCCCGGGGTGCTGCACGCGGAGGACGTCGCGCCGCTGGTCGGCGCCGACCGCGTGGTCGAGGTCTCCCGGGCCGCCGCACGGGCAGCGGTCGCGGCCGGCTGGCACCTGCGCCTGGTGCCGGTCGGTCCGGGCTGGCTGGACATGGCGTTCGCGGCGCCCGTCCTGGACACCGGGCGCGCTCGGCGCGAGCTCGGATGGCAGGCGGGACGCGACGCCGCGACGACCCTGGCGGAGGCGGTGCGGGGCATCTCCGACGGCGCCGGCACCGCGAGCCCGCCGCTGCGTCCCCGGCACGTGCCGCGGCACCCGGCGAGGGGACGACCGGTTCCGGAGACCGGCATCGGGCGCTAGCGACGCCCGGACCGGCCCTGGGCTAGCCCAGCGCCGGCGAACCCAGCGCAGCCGGCACGTGGTCGGCGTGCCCCGCAGCACGCAGACCTGTCCGGAGTGCCTCCGCCGAGGCGTCGAGCTGCTGCGGGAGCACGTCCGTCCGGGCGTTGGCGAACGTGAGGCTGCGCTCGTCCCACGCCGGCAGCACGTGCAGGTGCAGGTGCGGCACCTCGAACCCGGCGACGAGGACGGCGGCGCGCGGAGCGCCCCACACCGCCTGCTGCGCGAGCCCGATGGTCTTCGCCACGGCGATGAGGTGGGCCAGCGCGTCGTCCGGAGCGGCCGTCAGCTCGGGGTACTCCGTGCGTGGCACGACGAGGACGTGGCCGTCGGTGATCGGGGCGATCGTCGCGAAGGCGACGGCCTGGTCGTCCGCCCAGACGAACCGCCCGGGGAGCTCGCCGTCGATGATCCGGGTGAAGAGCGTCGCCATGAGGCTCACGCTAGCGCCGTCCTCGGAGCCACCCGAGCGGAGGTCAGCGGCGCTCGTCGACCAGCGACTGCAGCGCCAGGACGGTGCGCCAGTTGCGCGCGGTGCCCACGCGGCCGGCGGCACGCGAGAGCACGTCCAGCGTCAGCCGGGACCGTCCGATGCCGTGCGGGTAGTAGACGTACGTCTCCTCACCGTGCCAGGCGACCTGCTCCTCCCCGTACCGGGCGGCGTCGAACGTCCCGACGCTCTCCTCGTCGGGCGTGCCCTCCCAGCAGACGACCGTCAGCCGGGACGGGTCGTCGGCGGCGTGGTCGGTGAACGGTACGTCCACGACCAGCCGGTCCCACTGCGTCCCGCTCCTGGTCAGCACGGGCACCGCGAAGCCGCACAGCCGGCCCAGGGCCCGCGACAGGCGCGGGCCGATCGTCTCGGGACTCGAGTCGGGCGAGGCGACCAGCACCGCGTTGCCGCTGGCTGCGTACGTCGCCACGCGCTGATGACCGAGCTCGGCGGCGGCGGCGCGCAGGTCGGCGCTGCGGACTGTCCGGCCGCCGACGTTCACCGCGCGCAGCAGCGCGACCGTCACCTCGGGCACGGTCCACACTGTGCCGCGCTCGCGTCACCGCAGCCAGTGCGCCACGCGCTCGCCCTGCACCCGCTCCGAGCGAGGGTGCGGTCGGGCGCCCCGACCGACCGGTCAGAGGTAGCGGGTGGGGTCGAACTCGTCGAGCGGGATGATGCGCAGGCGCGGCAGCTGCACGTTGAAGGCGGCGACGTCGAGCTCGAGGTCGAACGTCTGCAGACCCTTGGCGGTCAGCGAGGCCAGCGCGGTGCTGGTGAACTCGCGGAAGGCGAGCAGGCCGACCCTGCGGTCACCCTCCACGAGCCGCTGGACCTCGGGTGCGAAGTCGCCGTCGTGGCTGGCGAGCATGACGTCGCCACCGTGCTCGGCGATCGCGTCGAGCATCCGCTTGATGCCGATGTCGACCACCTTCTCGGTGGCGTCGCCCGCCAGCGGGATCGGCTGGAAGCCGATCGCCAGCAGCGCCTGCACGAACGACATCGGCAGCGAGCCGCTGGAGGCGTTGAGGAAGAACAGGCCCCGCACGTGCTGACCCCAGCGCTGCTCGGCGAACGCCAGGACCCGTTCCCACCGCGGTCGCTGGTCCGGGCTGGGCCGTCCACCGAGGATCGAGGATCCGAGCGTCGCGTCGATGTTCTCGCCGTCGACCAGCAGGTACGTCGTCGGACCGGTGGCCGGGATCGTGCTCATCCGGTCACTGTAGCCAGCGGGCACAATGGGACGCCGCGTGCCGGTCCGCAGTCCCGCCGGTGGCGCCGGGAGGCTCACGACGGTGTCCTCGGCGAGGGTCGGGACGGTGGCAAGGACAGGACGGGAGAGGCGGCGACGATGGAGCGCGCAGGGCGGCGGCCGACGACCCGCGAGGTCGCCGACGCGTGGGAGTCGCTGTTCCGCACCCAGGTGACCGTGCTCCGTCGGCTCCAGGACGACGACATCTGGGACGAGGTCTCGCTGCGCGAGTACGACGTCCTCTTCGCCCTCTCGGGGGCGCCGGGCCTCACCTTGCGGCAGCGCGACCTCCAGGACGCGTCGCTGCTCAGCCAGCCGAGCCTGTCCCGCCTGGTCGACAGGCTGGTGGCGGCCGGCCTCGTCGAGCGTCGCCCTGTGCCCGGCGACGGACGTGGGGTGGGCGTGCACCTCACGGACGAGGGCCTGAAGGTGCAGCGTGCGGTGGGCCGCCGGCACGTGCGCTCGATCGAACGGCTCCTGGGCGGCACCCTGGACGCCGAGGAGCTGGCAGCCCTCCGGACGCTGCTGGACCGGCTCCGGCACGGTGCCGCGACGACCCCGCCCGAGCGGCCGTGAGGTCGCCGATCGCGGGACCTCCGGCCCATCGCACGGCGGGGCACCGCAGGAGACGATGGATCCCCTCGCCACGAAGCGCAGCGCATCCCGGGGAGGGTTGATGAGAGTCCTGGTTACGGTCGCGTCCCGCCATGGCGCGACGTGGGAGATCGGCGAGGTGATCGCCGAGGTCCTCGCCGACCGCGGTCTCGACGTGGAGACCCGCGCGCCGGAGGACGTCGCGACGCTGGACGGGATCGACGCTGTCGTCCTGGGCTCCGCGGTGTACCTGGCGCACTGGATGCCGTCCGCACGCGACCTGGCCGACCGTCAGACCCAGGAGCTGCGGAAGCGTCCCGTGTGGCTGTTCTCCTCGGGTCTCGCGGTGCAGCCGGCGGCGTCGGCGAACTCGCCCCACGAGCTCCTCGCGCTGCGCGACCAGCTGCAGGCGCGGGGTCACAGGAGCTTCCGGGGTCGGTTGGACCGCTCGTTGCTCACGTTCACGGAGCGCGCCGCCATCGCAGGCGCTCGTGCGCGCGAGGGTGACCATCGCGACATGGGTGCGGTCCGCGCGTGGGCGGCCGAGGTGGCCGACGACCTGATCGCGCGCCCCGAGTCGCTGCCCGCCTCGGCGGAGGGTGCGTCGTTGCTCCACGAGCCGCGGCACGCCGCGGTCTGAGCCCGGTCCGCCCGTTCGCCCGTCCCGGCGGGCTCCCACGGCCGTACGGCGCCTCGCGGCGGCGGCCGGAGGTCGAGGTCGCCGTACCCGGCTCGGTCAGCCGGCCGCCGGCGCGAACCGCAAGGCCCGGAGCTCCGCGGCGACGGCCGTGATCGGCGGGCGGTTCGCCGGTTCCAGCTCCGTCATGCCGCGCAGCAGCCGCTCCCAGTCTCGGCCGAACCGGGTGGGCACGTCGGGCGCGCGAAGGAGCCGCGCGAGGCCGCTCGCGATCGGGTCGCCGGGGTACGCCCGCTCGCCGGTGAGGCACTCCGTCAGCACCAGGCCGAGCGAGTAGACGTCCGTCGCTGCCGTCAGCGGTCGGCCGAGCGCCTGCTCGGGGCTCTGGTAGCCCGCGGTGGCCGCCGAGTCCTCGCTGTGCGACCGCTCCGACGGCACCGCGATGCCGAAGTCCGCCAGCACGACGGGCAGCTCGGGCCCGTGGGTCGCACCACCGGGGCGCGGGTCCGCGACCAGCACGTTCGCCGGCTTCACGTCCCGGTGCAGCACCCCGGCACCGTGCGCGTGCGCGAGCGCCAGCGCCAGCTGGCGCCCGACGTCCGCCGTGACCGCCGGGCCGAGCGGACCGTCCCGCAGCACGTCGCGGAGCGTGGGCCCGGGCACCAGCTCCATCACCAGGAAGGCGACGGAGCTGCCGTCCTCGAGGACGTCGGAGCCGACGTCGAGGAGCGCGACGAGCGCGGGATGGCTCAGTCCCGCGAGCACGCGCGCCTCTTGCGCGTACCGGCGGATCTGGTCCGGCGACGCGGAGTCGAGGGGGAACAGCTTGACGGCGACAGGTCGGTGCAACCGAAGGTCGGTCGCCTGGACCACGTGCGCCTGGCCCCCGTGCCCCAGCGCATGGCCCAGGAGGTATCGGTGCGCCAGACGGGTGCCTGGGGCAGGGGTCACGGAACACGACGGTAGGAGCGCGCGGGTCTGCCCGCACGTCGAGGAGCGGCTTGCGGCCACTTGCGCGATCCTGCAAGCCGCTTGCGGGAGGTGTTCGAGGCGGCGCGCGTCGACGCAGCCGGTCCGTACCGCCTGTTCTGGTCCGTGGCGCTGCCGATGAGCAAGCCGATCCTCGGCGTCGTCTCGGTGTTCGCCGTCATCGCGTCGTGGAGGGACTTCCTCTGGCCGCTGCTGGTGCTGCGCAACCCCGGCGGACCCCGGGGCGGAGCGCAACGGTGACGATGCGATGATCGGGGTGTGCCCACCTCGCCCGACCTGACCCGTCCGTCCGGGGCCGACGCCCCGGCCGCGCAGCCGCTCGCACCGTACGACGCCGTGCTGCTGCTCTCCTTCGGCGGGCCCGACGGTCCCGACGACGTCATGCCGTTCCTGCGGAACGTCACCGCGGGGAAGAACATCCCGGACGCCCGGCTGGAGCAGGTGGCCGAGCACTACCACCACTTCGGCGGCGCCAGCCCGATCAACGGCCAGAACAAGGCCCTGCTGGCGGCCCTTCGAGCGGAGCTCGACGCACGCGGAGTAAGCACACCGCTGGTGTGGGGGAACCGGAACTGGGCACCCTTCACGCTGGATGCGCTGACGGAGGCGTACGCGGCCGGCGCCCGCCGGGTGCTGGCAGTGGTGACCAGCGCGTACTCGTCGTACTCCGGCTGCCGGCAGTACCGCGAGGACCTCTGGAAGGCCCTCGACGGGCTCGCCGCCCAGGTGGCCGGCCCTGGTGCCGACCACCCGTTGCAGGTCGACAAGATCCGGGCGTACTTCAACCATCCCGGCTTCGCCGAGGCGGCCGCCGACGCGCTGGTCGACGCCTTCGCGCAGCTCCCGCAGGACGGCGACGGAGCCCGCCTCGTCTTCGTCACCCACTCGATCCCGACCACGATGGACGAGGCGTCCGCGGTGTCCGGGGCGAGCTACACGGACCAGCACCGCGACGTCGCCGCGGTCGTCGCGGCGACCGCCGCCGAGCACCTCGGCCGCACGCTCGACTGGGACCTGGCGTTCTGCTCGCGGTCCGGCCCGCCGAACCAGCCGTGGCTTGAGCCCGACGTGAACGACCACCTGCGCGCGCTGGACGCCGGGGGGACCCGGTCGGTGGTCCTGGCGCCCATCGGCTTCGTCTCCGACCACATGGAGGTCGTGTACGACCTGGACACCGAAGCGCTTGCGACGGCGGCGGAGCTGGGCATGACGGCCGTCCGCGCCGACACGGTCGGCGTGCGGGCACCCTTCGTGTCGGGGCTCGTCGACCTGCTGCTCGAACGCGCGGCGCACGAGCGGGACCGATCGGCAGGGCGGCTGCTCGAGCCGGGACACGTGGTCGGCGACCTGCCGGCCTGGTCCGAGATCTGCCGTCCCGGCTGCTGCCTGCAGCGCGCCGGATCGCCGTCGGGCGTGCCGGCCGCCTGCTCGGCGGACCCGCTGTCCTGAGCGCCCGGCCGCGCGCCACCAACCCCCTGACCCAGCTGACCGAGGAGACCCCGTGACCACCGTCGACGCCGAGACCGTCAACTCCAGCCTGCGCTACACGATGTGGGCCGTCTTCGCGCTCGAGGACGCGCTGCCCGCGGACGACGAGGAGCGTGCCGCTCTCGTCGCGGAGGCGGAGCAGGCCGTCGGTTCCGACCCCGGGCTCGTCGTCCGCGGGTGGTACGACGTCTCGGGCCTGCGGGCCGACGCCGACCTGATGGTGTGGTGGCACGCGGAGACGGTGGAGCAGGTGCAGGGCGCGTACCAGCGGCTGCGGGCCAGCGAGCTCGGTTCCGTGCTCACCCCGGTGTGGTCCGTCGTGGGCCTGCACCGGCCGGCGGAGTTCAACCGCTCCCACGTGCCGGCGTTCCTCGCCGGCGAGGAGCCGGGTGCCTACATCTCCGTCTACCCGTTCGTCCGCTCGTACGACTGGTACGTGCTGCCGGAGGAGGAGCGCAGCCGGATGCTCGCGCAGCACGGCCGCGCCGCCGCCCCCTTCCCGGACGTGCGGGCCAACACCGTCGCGACGTTCGCCCTGTCGGACTACGAGTTCCTGCTCGCGTTCGAGGCACCGGAGCTGCACCGGATCGTCGACCTGATGCGCACGTTGCGCGGGGTGGACGCCCGGCTGCACGTGCGCGAGGAGATTCCCTTCTTCACCGGGCCCCGCACCGCGCTCGCCGACTGGGCGGACAAGCGGCCCCTCCGCTGAGCGGCCGTCGTGGCGGCACGCCGCTGCGCATGCGCCTGCGGCGGTCCATGATCGGCGCATGACCATCGACCTGCGTGGCACGTGGACGCTGGTGGAGCTGGACGACTCGTCGCCCGCCGCCGGACCGCGAGGCCCCGTGCACCTGACCTTCGACGGTGACGGTCAGGTGTACGGGATGGCGGGCGTGAACAGCGTCCGCGGCACGTGGACGCTCGAGGACGGCCGGCTGCAGCTGGGCCCGCTCGTCTCCACGCTGCTCGCCGGCGACCCCGAGCCGATGGCGACCGAGCAGGCCCTCGTCGCCCTGCTCCGCGAGCCGTTGCAGGTGACGGTCGACGAGGACCGCCTGCGGCTCGCGGCCGACGACGGGTCGACCGCGCTGCTGGCGCGCGCCGACCCGTCGGTCGTCCTCCTCTGACCTGCGCCCCCGGTCAGGGGTACAGGCCGCGGATCAGGTGCGCCTCGGCCACCCGGCGCACACCGATGACCAGCGCGGCGTCCCGCAGCGAGATGCCCTCGGCGCGGGACACCTGGGACACGGCGGCGTAGGCCTCGAGCATGCGGTGCTCCAAGCGCTCCTCGATCTCCCGCTCGGTCCACCAGTACGCCTGGTTGGCCTGCACCCACTCGAAGTAGGAGACGACCACGCCGCCGGCGTTGGCGAGGATGTCCGGCACCACCACCACGCCGCGATCGGCCAGCACGCGGTCGCCCTCCGTCGTCGTCGGCCCGTTCGCGGCCTCGACGACCCACCGCGCCTTGACCCGTGCGGCGCTCTCCTCGTCCAGCACACCCTCGACGGCGGCCGGGAACAGCACGTCGACGTCGAGCGCCAGCAGCTCCGCGGGGTCGAGCGGATCGGCGTCGGCGAACCCGACCACGGACCCGGTGCGCGCCACGTGTGCCGACAGCGCCGCGACGTCCAGCCCGTCGGACCGGACGATCGCGCCTCGCTCGTCTCCCACCGCGACGACGCGGCAGCCCTTCTCGTGCAGAAAGCGGGCCAGCGGACCGCCCACCTTGCCGAAGCCCTGGATCGCCGCGCTGACCTCGTCCAGACGCACGCCGGCGTCGCGCAGGGTCGCGGTCGCGGCGTGCAGCACCCCGCGTGAGGTGGCCGTCGCCCGGCCGAGCGACCCGCCGACGGCCAGCGGCTTGCCGGTGGTGACGGCCGGGATGGTGAACCCGCGGTTGACCGAGTAGGTGTCCATCACCCAGGCCATGATCTGCTCGTCCGTCCCGATGTCCGGCGCCATGACGTCGCGCTCGGGACCGATCATGGGCATGATCTCGCTGGTGTAGCGGCGGGTGACCCGCTCCAGCTCGGAGGAGGAGTAGGCCCGCGGGTCGATGGTGACACCGCCCTTCGCGCCGCCGTACGGCAGCTCGACGACGGCACACTTCCAGGTCATCCACATCGCGAGCGCCCGGACCTCGTCGATGTCGACGCTCGGCGCGTACCTCAGTCCGCCCTTGCCGGGCCCGCGGGAGATGTTGTGCTGCACGCGGTAGCCGTGCAGCAGCTCGACGTGGCCGTCGTCACGGCGCAGCGGCACGGCCACGTGCAGCTCGCGCCGGGGTTGGCGCAGGACGGCGTGCATGCCGTCGTCGTACCCGAGGATCTGCACGGCTGTCGCCAGCTGCGCTCGCGCCGTCGCGAGCGGAGAGGGAGAGGGGTTCATGGGGCCACGATGCCACCCACCTGCTGACCGGGCCGGTTGCCTACGCCGAGGCGCGCACCACCAGCTCGGGGGCGAAGATCAGCGGCGGCGTGGGCGTCGCGCCCTGCAGCTGGTCCAGGAGGCGCAGGCCGGCCGCCCGCGCCATCGCGACGACCGGCTGGATCACCGACGTCAGCGGCGGCTGGGTCGAGGCCGCGACCCCGAGGTTGTCGTAGCCCACCACGGCGACGTCCTGGGGCACCTCCCGGCCGAGCTCCGCCAGCACGGGCAGCGCACCGGCCGCCATCAGGTCCGACGCGATGAAGATGCCGTCGACGTCCGGGTACTCGGTGAGCAGCCGCCGGGCCGCCTCGGCGCCGGAGACGATGGTGAAGTCGCCGTGCACCACGGCGTCGTCGCGCTGGCCGGCGGCGGTCATCGCCTGCCGCCAGCCGATGAGGCGGTCGATGCCGGCGGACATGTCCTCGGGTCCGGCGATCGTGCCGATCCGCCGGCAGCCCCGGTCCAGGAGGTGCTGCGTGGCCATCCGGCCGCCCTGCACGTTGTCGGTGTCGACGTACTGCAGCCGGGAGTCCACCTCGGGCGTCGCGGACAGCGGTCGCCCGACGAACACGCTCGGCAGCCGGAGCTCGACGAGGGCCCGGTCCAGGGTGTCGTCGCGGTGGTGCGACACCACGATGGCGCCGTCCACGTGGCCGTTGCGCAGGTATCGGACCGTCCGCTCGTTCTGCCCGGGACGGGCGATGACGAGCACCACCTGGATCTCGGTGTCCGCCAGCGCGCTCGCCAGACCGTTCAGGGTGCCCGCGAAGAACGGGTCGGACAGCACCCGCTCGTCCGGCTCCGGCACGACGAGGGCGATCGAGTCCGTCCGTCGCGTGACCAGCGACCGCGCGGCCCGGTTGGGGGAGTAGCCGAGGTCCGCCACGGCCGCCTCGACCGCCAGCAGGGCCTCGGGGGAGACCCGCAGCCCTCCGTTGATCGCCCGCGACGCCGTGGACCGGGACACGCCGGCTTTCGCGGCGACCTGCTCGAGCGTGGGGACGCCCGGGCGCGCGGCATCCACGCCGCGCACGAGGCGGTCGGCCATGCTGCCTCCTCCACTGCCTGGGGATGAGCCGGGACGAGATCCGTCCCGGTCAGGACACCCTCCTGGTCTGGAACCTAGCGCGGCGCGCCCGTCGATCCACATCCGGGCCGCCCGCGTCTCGTTCTGCGCGCCATGGGCACCGGGCGCGGCGCGTGCCGGGACGGACCGCCGGCGCGGCTCCGGTTTGGGAGCGCTCTCCTCGGTCACCTTGGAAGCGCTCCTACGAAAATGGGGTCCCGGGCTGGCGTGCCGGGTCTCCGCGCGGCTGCGGAGGGCTAACGATTCGGTAACGCCAGCCGGTCGTGCAAGCCCCTGACCTGCATGGATGCGTTCCCACGCCGCAACGTCACCTGATCCCTGCTTGACAGCCCCCGGGGGACGCAAGAGGGTTCCGGCAGCGCGTGGGAACGCTCCCGCAAGGTGGTGGGAGCGAGTCCACGGGGCATCAGCCCTCGTCCGCGCCGGGTGGTGCGGACGACGACCGGTTGACGGCAGAGCTGCCGTCAAGACGACGAGGGAGTCAGCAGTGCACAAGTCACGCACGGTGTGGGCCGCGGCCGCAGGCCTGACCGGCATCGCCCTGGCGGTGACCGGATGCTCGACGGGCAGCAGCAGCAACAGCGCGAGCACGGCGTCGTCCGGCGGCAAGGTCACCCTGAAGGTGCAGACCTTCAACGAGTTCGGCTACGCCGACCTCTTCACCGAGTACATGAAGGACCACCCGAACGTCACGATCGTCAGCGACAAGGCGGCCAAGTCCGACGACGCGCGCGCCTCCGTCAAGAACTCCATCGCGACCAGCACCGTCACCGACGACATCGTCGCCGCGGACGTCGACTGGATGCCCGAGCTGCTGAAGTCCTCCGACTTCTTCGCCGACGTCAAGACGACGGACAACGCCAAGCGCTGGCCCGACTGGAAGATGGCCCAGGCCACCGACGCGTCCGGCAAGCTGATCGGCCTCGGTACCGACTCCGGCCCGCAGGGCGTCTGCTACCGCAAGGACCTGTTCCAGAAGGCCGGCCTGCCGACCGACCGCGCCCAGGTCGCGACGCTGCTCGGCGGCTCCAGCGCGACGTGGGACCAGTACTTCGCCACCGGCCAGAAGTTCATGGCCGCCAACACCGGGGCTGCCTGGTTCGACTCCCTCGGGGCCCTCGCCCAGGTGGCGAACAACCAGCAGGCTGAGCCGTTCGAGTCCAAGTCGGACGACTCCATCACCGTCGGCAAGTCGGACTCGAACGCCAGCAAGGTCTTCACCATGCTGACCTCGCACACCGACCAGTCCGCGCACCTCGCCCAGTGGACCGACGACTGGACGAAGGCCTTCGCCTCCGACAAGTTCGCCACGGTCATGTGCCCCGCGTGGATGACGCAGATCATCGCCGGTGACGCTCCCGACCAGAAGAACTGGGACATCGCCGACGTCCTGCCCGGCGGTTCCTCCAACTGGGGCGGCTCGTTCCTGCTGGTCCCGGCCAAGGGCAAGAACGTCACGGAGGCCAAGGCGCTCGCCGACTGGCTGACCGCCCCGGCCCAGGCCGCGAAGGTGTTCGTCAAGTTCGGCAACTTCCCGAGCCAGACCGACGCCGTCAAGGACGCCACGGTCACCGCGAAGACGGACACCTACTTCAACAACGCCCCGACCGGCCAGATCTTCTCCAACCGGTTCTCGGCCGTCTCGAAGCAGCCGTACCGCGGTTCGCACTACTTCGACATCAACGACCAGTTCGGAAAGGCGCTGACCCGGGTCGACGTCGACAAGACGGACAACGCCGCGGCCTCGTGGCAGAAGTTCCTCGACGCCGTCAAGCAGCTCGGCTGACAACGGTATGACCAGCGGGGTCGGGGCGTCGCCGTCCCGACCCCGCTGGTCGCCCGCGCACCCGCAGTCAAGTCGGACGAGGAGTTGCTCCCATGGTCACCATCACTGAGTTGCCGACGCGCCCGCGCGACGTACGGCCTCGCCGCCGGATCGGCATGCGTCAGCGGCTCGGCCGCTGGGACGTCAAGGTGTCGCCCTACCTGTACATCTCGCCGTTCTTCGTCCTGTTCGCCATCACCGGCCTCTTCCCGCTGCTCTACACGGCGGTCGTCTCGCTCCACAAGTGGAACCTGCTGACCGGTGAGGGTCCGTTCGTCGGGCTCAAGAACTACGTCGACGTGCTGCACCAGCCCTTCTTCTGGAAGGCGCTGCGGAACACTTTCAGCATCTTTGCGCTGTCGACGATCCCGCAGATCATCATCGCCCTGGTCATCGCCGCCGTGCTCAACGCGAACCTGCGCGCTCGTACGTTCTGGCGGATGGGCGTCCTGGTGCCCTACGTGGTCGCACCGGTCGCCGTCGCGATGATCTTCGGCCAGATCTTCTCCGACCAGTCCGGCATGATGAACGCGATCCTCTCCAAGGTCGGCATCAGCCCTGTCGGCTGGCACTCCAACGTGCTGGCGAGCCACCTGGCGATCGCCAACATGGTCAACTACCGGTGGACCGGGTACAACACGCTGGTCATCCTGGCCGCGATGCAGGCCATCCCCAACGACATCTTCGAGGCGGCCATCATCGACGGCGCCTCCCGGGTGCGGCAGTTCTTCTCGGTGACGATCCCGATGATCCGGCCGACCCTGATCTTCGTCATCATCACGTCGACCATCGGCGGCCTGCAGATCTTCGACGAGCCGACGATGTTCGACCAGCAGAACTCCGCGACCACCGCCGGCGGCGCCGACGGCCAGTTCGTCACGGTGACCATGTACCTGTACCAGCTGGGCTGGGGCAGCCAGAACAACCTCGGGCGGTCGGCTGCGGTCGCGTGGCTGCTGTTCCTCGTCATCCTCGCGATCTCGTTGGTGAACTACTGGTTCACCAACCGGATCGCGTCCGACTCCGGCGCCGTGCGCCGGGCACGGAAGGTCCGGTCATGAGCGCGCCGTCCATCCCCTCGATCGAGCAGTTCGCCGGCCGCGGTGCGGCCAGGGCGGCGGCTCGTCGCCAGAACCACCGAGGATCCGGCGCCGAGCGGCGGCCTCGCTGGCTGACCTACACGATCCTCACGATCGTGCTGCTGATCGCGATCTACCCGCTGTACTACGCGTTCCTGATCGCGTCCTCCACCAAGGAGGACGTGGCACGTCACCCGATCCCGTCGCTGGTCCCGGGATCGCACCTCTTCGAGAACATGCTCTCGGTCATCAACTCCGACATCGGGTTCTGGTCCGCACTGGTGAACTCGATCATCGTGTCGACCGTCACGGCCGTGTCCGTGGTGCTGTTCTCCACCCTCGCGGGCTACTCGTTCGCCAAGCTGCGGTTCCGCGGCCGCGGGCCGCTGCTGGTCTTCGTCATCGCCACCACGGCGATCCCCACCCAGCTCGGTGTGGTGCCGCTGTTCCTGGTGATGAAGCAGCTGCACCTCATCGGCAAGCTGCCGGCGGTCATCCTCCCGGCGCTCGTCACGGCGTTCGGCGTGTTCTGGATGACCCAGTACCTCGAGGGCGCGCTGCCGTACGAGCTGATCGAGGCCGCACGCGTCGACGGTGCCTCGATGTTCCGCACCTTCTGGTCGATCGCGCTCCCCGCGGCTCGTCCTGCTGCCACGATGCTCGGCCTGTTCGCGTTCGTCGCCAACTGGACGAACTACTTCTGGCCCCTGGTCGTGCTCGGTGCGGTGCCCGGGAGGACCACGCTGCCGGTGGCGCTGAAGATGCTCCAGGCCCACTACTACGCCGACTACTCGCAGGTGATGGCCGGTGTGTTCGTCTCCGTGCTCCCGTTGCTCGTGATGTTCATCCTGGCCGGTCGCCAGCTGGTGTCGGGCATCATGCAGGGAGCGGTGAAGGGCTGAGCACCGTCCGGCTGAGGGACGGGCGGCCCCGCCAGACGCACCAGCACGGTGGGGTCGCCGGGGTCCCTCCCACCCTCGAGGAGGTCGCGGCACGGGCGGGCGTCTCCCGGTCCACGGCGTCACGGGCGATCAACGGTGGCGATCGCGTCTCGCCCGCGGCCCTGGCCGCGGTCAACGCCGCCGTGCTGGACCTCGGCTACTCGCCGAACCGTGCGGCACGGTCGTTGGTGACGCGCCGCACCGACTCGATCGCGCTGGTGGTGCCCGAGCCCGACGAGCTGGCGCTGTCGGACCCGTTCGTGCTGGCCGTGCTCCAGGGGCTGTCGAGCTCGCTCGCCGACTCCGACGTGCAGGTGGTGCTGGTGATCGCGCGGCCGGGGCAGTCCGAGCGGACGTTGCGGTTCCTGCAGGGCGGTCACGTCGACGGTGCCATCGTCGTCTCCCACCACCGCGGGGGAGACCTCGATGCCGTCCTGGCGCAGCTGCCCCAACCGCTCGTGTTCGTCGGCCGGCCGCTGGTCGGCGCCTCGACCGGGCTCGAGCAGTACGTCGACACGGACAACGTCGACGGTTCGGTCCAGGCGACCCGCCACCTCATCGACACCGGCCGGCGGCGGATCGCGATGATCGCGGGGCCGCCGGACATGTCGGCGGGGGTCGACCGGCTCGCGGGCTGGCGGCAGGCGCTGACCGAGAAGGGCCGGCCGGTGAACGCGATCGTGCACGCCGACTTCACGCTCGCGGGCGGACAGGCGGCGACGCACCGACTGCTGGACGAGCACCCGGACGTCGACGGCATCGTGGCCGCGTCCGACCTCATCGCCGTCGGGGCCATGGCTGCGCTGGCCGCGCGGGGGAAGCGCGTACCGGAGGACGTGGCGGTCGTCGGGTACGACGACCTGGGGGTCGCGGCCACCGCGCACCCGCCGTTGACGACGGTCGTTCAGCCCGCGGTGGCGATGGCGCGGGCTGCCGGTGAGCGGTTGCTGGAGCTGCTCGCGGGCGGACCGCCCCGGGAGCCCGAGGTGTTCCCGGCGACCCTGGTGGTCCGGGCCTCGAGCTGATCCCGCAGGGCTTCCCGCCTCGTCCGCCCTAGTGCGCGTTCTCCGCGAGCCACCGAGCCGCGATGGCCTGCTCGGCCTCGAGTGCGTCCCGGACGGCGCCTGCTGCCGCCTTCTCCACCGCGGCGCCGAACAGGGGCACCGCGGCCCTCAGCTCACCGTCGTAGGTCAGTGTGCAGCTGTACGGCGTCACGGCACGCAGGCTGGTGCGCCCCGTCAGCCGCACCGGCGCCCCGACCACCTCGACCACCACGGTCCCGTGGCGGCCGTCCTCGTCGGGCTCGTCCCACGCCTCGACCTGTCGCACGTCGATCCGCGCCCCGACGAAGGACCGCAGCTGTGCCGGGATCTGGTCCGTCGGCAGCGAGCGTCGCGTCGTGACCGTGAACCCGTCCGCCGGTGAGCCGGCCACCACCACCTCACCGTCGGGGTCCCCGGTCGCGGCGACCTTGGCGCGCACGTAGCCGGGGTCCGCGAGCATCCGACCCGCGCCGGCGAGGTCGGTGGGCAGGTCCAGGGTCACGCGCAGCTGCACGGTGAGCCTCCTCGCAGGGGGTCCGTCACCACCCGCGCCCGCGGGACGCTGGGCGCTTGTCGGTGAGGGTGAGGGTATCCCGCCGCGGGTCACGGCGGCGGGTCGTTCGCCGCCTACCCTGGTCCGGTGTCAACCCTGAGCACGCTCGCCGACAAGCACGGCAGCCTCGAGCCGGCTGACCTGGAGTGGCTGCACCTGCTGGTCGGGGACTGGCAGGTGATCTCCGACCTCGCGTTCGCCGACCTGGTGCTGTGGCTGCCCACCGCCGACGGCGACTTCGTCGCGGTCGCCCAGGTGCGCCCGTCGACCGCCGCGACGGTGCACTACGACGACGTGGTGGGCTCCCTGGTGCCCGAGGGGCAGCGGGCGCAGCTGCTCCGGGCCCTCGACGAGCAGCGGTCGCAGCGGTCGCGCGAGCCTCGCTGGTTCGGCGAGTACGCCGTGCGGGAGGAAGCCGTGCCGGTGGTCCGCAAGGGACGGGCGGTCGCGGTGCTGGCCCGCCAGACCAACCTGGGCGGCGCGCGGACACCGAGCCGGCTCGAGCTCAACTTCGTCGAGGCCGCCGACGACCTGCTCGGGATGGTGGCGCGCGGCGAGTTCCCCGCTGCGGACGCGCCGACCGGCCCTCGCCGCGGCGCACCTCGCGTGGCCGACGGTCTCATCCGGCTCAACGGCGAGGGCGAGGTGCTCTACGCCAGCCCGAACGCGCTCTCGTGCTTCCACCGGCTGGGCGCGCTGGGCGACCTCGTCGGGCGTTCCCTGATCGAGGTGACCACCGACCTGCTGGACGCCGACGCCACGGTCGACGAGTCGCTGCCCCTGGTGCTGATGGGCCGTGCGCCGTGGCGGGTGGACGTCGAGACGCGGGGTGTGGCGCTCTCGTTGCGCGCCGTGCCGTTGACGGAGGGCACCGAGCGCGTCGGCGCCGTGCTGCTGTGCCGGGACGTGTCCGAGCTGCGCCGCCGGGAACGGGAGCTGATCACCAAGGACGCGACGATCCGGGAGATCCACCACCGGGTGAAGAACAACCTGCAGACCGTCGCGGCGCTGCTGCGGCTGCAGTCCCGGCGGGTCGGCAGCGACGAGGCGCGGGAGGCGCTCGGCGAGGCGGAGCGCCGTGTCGCCACCATCGCCCTGGTCCACGAGACGCTGTCCCAGACGCTCGACGAGACGGTGCCGTTCGACGACCTGATCGGGCGCAGCCTCCGCCTCGCGGCCGACGTGGCGACGCAGGACGGTGCGCACGTGCGGACGCGGGTGCACGGCTCCTTCGGTCTGGTCCGGGCCGAGGACGCGACGGCGCTCGCCCTGGTGCTGACCGAGCTGGTGACCAACGCCGTCGAGCACGGGTTCAGCGGCCGCGCGGTGGGGACCGTGGAGATCACCGCAGAGCGGGCCGGCGACCTGCTGCACGTGACGGTGGCCGACGACGGTGCCGGCGTCCCGAGCGAGAAGGGGGCCGGCAGCGGGCTCGGAACGCAGATCGTGTCGACGCTGGTGCGCAACGAGCTGCGGGGGTCCATCGCCTGGCGTCCGCGGCCCGGCGGCGGCACCAGCGTCGAGCTCGAGGCTCGGCTGCGGGTCAACCGGGATGCGGCCACCGTGGCCTGACGTGCGGTGCTGCCCGGAGAGCAGCAGGACCGGCTCGCCAGTAGGCGGCCGGTCCTGAGGCTCGATCGGGTGCGAAGCAGCGGCCGCCTGCGGTCAATCCGCGCGGGACGCCGACGCGGGCGGGCTGACGGGGTGCGGCGCTCGGCTCAGCTGGCGCGGCGCTGGCGTGCGGTGCGGCGCTTGAGGGCCCGGCGCTCGTCCTCGGACAGACCGCCCCAGACACCGGCGTCCTGACCGGTCTCGATCGCCCACTTCAGGCAGGTGTCCACGACCTCGCAGCGACGGCAGACCGCCTTGGCCTCCTCGATCTGCACGAGCGCGGGGCCGGTGTTGCCGATCGGGAAGAAGAGCTCGGGGTCCTCGTCGAGGCACGCTGCGCGGTGGCGCCAGTCCATGACATCTCCTTGGCACACGACGGTCCGGCTGCCCGGTCGGGGGCATGGCGGACGGCCGCGAGAAATTGGGGGTGGGATGACTTGCTGCGTCAAGGTTCACATCCGCGGCGGGCCCGCACAAGGGTTACGGGAACGTTTCGACCCTGTGACGAGTGAGGCGTTCGTCACACCTGTGCACGTGCTGAGCGGACGGGACGGCGCCGGGTGGGGGCAGGTCCGGACGTTCGTCCAGGTCAGCCCATGAATTTCCAAATCAGGGCGCTGACCAGGGGTGCCGCAGCGATCGCGACCCGCCCGACCGTGGCGTCGAGGCGATGTGGGCCAGGTCACGCCGGTGGGCGAAGGTTGCCGGCTAGTGAACGTAGGACAAAGGACCTAGGCACTCTGGTGACGGTCTGGTCATCGCCACGTCTGGGATCTGCTATACGGCCCCGGGGGCCGTAGGGTCGTCGCCGTGCCACCCTCCTCGGACGCCCGCTCGACGGGGTCGCGGCCCTCCGGGTCCTCGCCGTCGGGACGTCGTACCCCATGGCAGTCCGACGAGGCCGCCGGCAGGCCCCGGCTGGTGTGGGCGGTCGTGGTGGCCGTCTGGGTGGAGGCGCTCGGCGCGGCAGCCGCCGTGGTCGCCCTGGTCGTCGTGGTGGTGCGCGGGACCGAGCTCGCTGCCGCATCGGTGGCGCTCGCCGTCCTCGCGGCCGGTCTGGCCGCGGTCCTCGCCGCCGCCGGTCGGGCGCTGCTGGCCGGGCGGCGGTGGGCGCGCAGCCCGGTGATCACCGTGCACGTGCTGATCGCCGCCATGGCGGTGGCCTCATGGCGCACCGCGCCGGCGCCGTGGCCCGCCGTCGGAGTCGCTCTCGGGGTCCTCGTGGTCGCGTTCCTGCTGCAGCGGTCCGTGGTGTCCTGGACCGACCGCACGAGCCCTCCGCGCCCGGCGGCCGGTCAGGACGGGCGGCGCTGAGCCTCGCCCGTCAGTCGGCGTGCGGGCCCCAGAGCTGAACAGGAGCGACGTCCCCGTCCCGGCGCAGGACCCCGCGCCCGGGTCGTCCTCCGACGGGGTCGACGAGCCAGCGTGCCTGCGAACCGATGAGGTCGAGGGAACCGGGCTCCCGCGGATCGAGGACGACGAGGCGGCGGGAACGCAGCATCGTCGGGACCAGCCCGCGGTAGCTGGCGACGGCGTGCGCGGTCGACGTCGCCGCCACCACGCGGAGCAGCGGTGCCCCGCCGGCCGCGCGACGCTGCGCACCAAGCCGTTCGGCGAGCTCCTGGGCGAGGTGAGCGTCCATCCGCTCGAGGTCGTCGAGGTCGTCGAGGACGAGCACCACCTCACCACCCGGACGGAGCGTCTCGAGCAGCCGTCCCGGTGGCGCGCCGGAGGAGGTATCGAGCAGCTCCGCCGCTCCGCACGTGGCGATGCCGAGGTGCTCCAGGGCTCTCGCTATGCCCACCAGAGCGGTGCTGCGCCCAGAACCGGCGGGCCCGGCGACCAGCAGCGAGTCGGTCAGGTCGACCTCGACGACGCCGTGCCCGTCCGCGCCCAGGCCGAGCGGGAGGTGCAGGCGGCAGTCCGCGGTCAGACGCGCCGGTGCGCCGCTCCAAGGTGCGATGCTCGGGGGCGCACAGAGCCGCAGAGGGCCATGCCGCCGTTGTGCGGGCGGCGTCGCCTGGACGGCGTCGGGGAGGGCGACCTGGCACAGGAGGGCTCCGGCGGCGCGGACGTGGACCGCCCTGCCCGGCGCGAGGCGCGGCGCGCTCAGTGCCGGGGGGACACCCGCCAGCGCGTCGAGCGTCGGATCGGCGACTCCCAGGACCAGGCGGTCGGGGAAGGCGCCGAGCAGCCGGCTGGTCAGCGGCGACACCGGCGCGCTCGCCGCCACGCAGACCGGTGGGTCCGAGCGCTCCCAGAGCGAGGTGAGCAGCTGTACCCCGGCACCGCGCGCCACCGAGGCGAGGTGGTCGAGCGCCCCGTCGAGCCCGTCGACCAGCAGCACCGGACGTCCGGACGCCGGAAGTCCCCGCGTCAGGGAGTCCAGCAGCCGAGCGACCGTCACCACGTCGTCGACCGCGGCCACCGTGCCGAGCCCCTCCGGGACCGCCCCTCGCAGCGCTTCGACCGCGGACGGTGGCAGGCCCAGGGCGTGCACGTCCCTGCCCGAGACGAGAGCCTGCCGGCCGACGGCGACCAGCGTCGTGCTGCGCCCGGAGCGCGGCCCGCCCAGCACGAGGAGGTGGCCGTCGTCCGGCCGCCAGCGGACGGTCGTCCGACGCTGCTCCTCCGACACGTCTGCCAACGCGAGCGCCAGTCCAGGGCCGGGGGCCAGGTCGGCGAGGGCGACGCGTTCGGGCAGCTCGGGAAGCCAGGGGACGTCGGGAGGAGGCATGTCGACCGCGGCAGCCCTGACGGCGGCGACCCAGCAGGCGACCGGGTCGGGCGCCGTTCCGGCTTCCCGCGCGAGAGGCGTCCACGCGGGTCCCGTGGGCCCGGCGCCGACCTCTTCCGCCGCGGGCCTCGCGAGCTGGACGCGGCGGTGTCGCCCGGAGGCGCCGGCCCGTGCGACCTGGACGGCCTCCGCGGCACCACCCCCACGGACGAGGACGCACCGACCCGGCGTGCCGGAATCGATCCGGGCCGCATCCGGGACGCCGACCAGGTCCACGGAGTCGGCGGCGTCGACCACCCGGAGCGCCACCCGGAGCGAGACGTTGGCCCGCAGCTCCGCCGGCACGGCACCCGCGGGGCGCTGGGTCGCCAGCACCAGGTGCACCCCGAGCGAGCGGCCCTGCGCGGCGGCCCGTGCGAGCCCGGGCACGAGCTCCGGCAGGTCGTCGGCCAGTGCGCGGAACTCGTCGATCACCACGAGCAGCCGCGGCGGGACCGGGCAGCCGGCGGCGGGCTGCAGCTCCTCGACGTCACGCACCCCGGCGCGGGCCACGATCCGCTCGCGGCGCCGCAGCTCCGCCCCCAGGCCGAGCAGCACGCGCCGCGCGCCGGCCGCGTCCAGGTCCGAGAGCCGACCGACCACGTGCGGCAGCGTGGTGAGTCCCGGCAGGCCCGTGCCGCCCTTGAAGTCGACGAGCAGGACGGCCAGGCGCCGGGGTGGGTACGTCAGGGCCAGTCCGAGCACGAGCGTGGTCAGCAGCTCGGACTTGCCCGCACCGGTGGTGCCGGCCACCACGGCGTGGGGTCCGTCGCGGACCAGGTCGAGCCACACGGCGCGGCCGTCCGGCCCCTCCCCGAAAGGGGTCCTCAGCCCGGGCGGCGGTGCCGACCAGGCCGCCGCGACCGCTGACGGCTCCGCCGCGGGCGTCCCGGGCAGGTCCACGAGCGCTGTCGCGTCGGGGCAACTGCTGAGCCGGATGCCGTCGACGGCGGTCGACGGCTCGGCGACCGCTGCGCCCGGTGCCTGCATCGCGCGGCCCAGTGCTCGCGCGTGCGCCTGTGCGACGTCGGCCCGGACCCCCACGCTCGGCACGACCCGTGGAGCTTCGTCGCCCGATCGCAGCACGGAACCGGCGGCCGTCACGGTCAGCACGTTCCGGCACCACGCCGGCGCAGCGGCGCTTCCTCTGCCCACCCAGAGCAGCCGCTGCGTCGCCGGAGCGTGAGCGCGCCACCGCGTCACCTCCGCGGCACTCTCGCCGCCGTCCACCACGACCAGTGCCCGCGGCGACGGGCCCGTGCGGGTCGCGGACGTGCCCGTGCCGGGGAGCGCGTGGGAGGCAGCACCGCTCCAGACCAGCCAGGCCCAGTCGGACACATGGCGACCGCGGACCGTGACGCTGCACGCCCCACGGCTGCCGAGCTCGCCCAGCACGATGGCCCGCGCCGCCGCCAGGACGGGCTCCTCCGCACCGACCACCGCGAGGCAGCCGTCGTCGTCCCACGGCGCCGGAACCGTCAGATCGGTCCCGGGCGCGCCGAGCGCCACGGCGAGGCGCAGGGACGCGATGTCGGGCGGTCCGCCGTCCACCGCGTTCTCCGGCGATGCCGGTGCCGCCGGCACCGTCCGTCGGTTCGCCCACCACAGGAGCGGTCCGGTGAGGCTCGTCAGGGCGAGCAGAGGTTGGTGCACGGCGACCGCGAGGACGACGCCGGTCACGGTGGTGCCCACGGTCGACGCCGCCATCGCCGCGAACCCGCCGCCGCGTCGGCCGCGTCGGCCCCTCGGTTCCGCGGTGCGTCCCGGACCGTGCGGGGCGGTGTGCTGGATCGGCGGTGCACCGGATCCCGGCGGCGCGGCGACGTCCCGCAGCTCGAGGACGCTGGTCCCGACGTGCACCGCGGCCCCGAGCGGCCAGCGTGCCCAGTGTCGACGGGGCAGGCGCCGGGTGCGGGTGGACCCCCGTCGCGCCAGGACCGCGTCACCCGTGGTCCGCACGAGGACCACGGGCCCGTGCCGCCGTCCGGTACGCGTGCCCCGCCGGCGCGCCGCACGCACGCGGAGCCGCAGCGGCGACTGCCATCCGTCGTCCCGGACCACCAGCTCTTCGCCGGGGCCCACGGTGGTGCTGCGCGCCAGCCCGAGCGGCAGCACGGTGCCGGAGTCCGGCCCCGCGACCACCGCCAGGTGGCGTGCGCACGTCAGCCAGCGCCGTTCCGGCGGCACGGCGCTGGGAGCGCCGACCGACAGCACAGCCCCCGGCAGCACCGGGGTGAGGCCGGCGGGGTGCGAGTCGTCCACGGGGATGCCGTCGGCGGTCAGGGTGGTCCTGAGGGAGGCCCACTCGGGTCGGCCGGTGAGCCGCGCGACCTCCGTGCGCAGCGTCGCCACCGACGTCCCCGCGTGGACCTCCACGTCGGTCGCTCGTACCGGGTTCGGTCCCTTGTCGGCATGGAGGACGGTCAGACGCACGCGCCGACCCTGTCGTCGAGACACCGGCCCGTCGGGGCACCCGGAGGGTCCGCGGAGCCGCGCACCGATCCCCAGGGGCGTCGGTCGGTTCGGGTGCCGTGCGAAAGTCCGCCCCACCTGCACGCCGGTAGCGGAGCAGACCCGCTCGTGACCTAGCATGGGCCAATGACCCAGGTGCTGCTGGCGGAGGACGATCCGGCGATTGCAGAACCTTTGGCCCGGGCCCTCGGGCGTGAAGGTTATGACGTGGACGTGCAAGGAACCGGTCAAGGCGCGATCGACGGTGCGCCGACGGCGGACCTCGTCGTGCTGGACCTCGGTCTCCCGGACATGGACGGCCTGGACGTCGCCCGTGCCATCCGCCACCAGGGCCTGAGCACGCCGGTGCTGGTGCTCACCGCACGCGCCGACGAGGTGGACCTCGTCGTCGGCCTCGACGCCGGCGCCGACGACTACGTCACCAAGCCGTTCAGGCTCGCCGAGCTGCTCGCACGCGTTCGTGCGCTCCTGCGGCGCAGCGGCGCCGAGCTCGTGGAGGACGACGAGCTGCACGCGCAGGATGTCCGCGTCGACGTCACTGCGCACCGGGCGTTCCAGGGAGAGCGGGAGCTGCACCTGACGGCCAAGGAGTTCGAGCTCCTCCGTGTCCTGGTCGGGTCGGCCGGTGCCGTCGTCGGCCGTGACGGCCTGATGCGTGAGGTCTGGGGCTCGGACCCGACGGGTTCGACCAAGACGCTCGACATGCACGTCTCGTGGCTGCGCCGCAAGCTCGGCGACGACGCCAACGCGCCGCGCTACATCACCACCGTGCGGGGGATGGGCTTCCGCTTCGAGACCGCACCCAGCGCGCTCGACCGGGTCTAGCCGGTGCGCCGTCGCGTCCTGCAGGCCACGATCGCGGCGGTCACCGTCGCGGTGGTGCTACTGGGGTTCCCGCTCGCCTTCCTCGGCGCACAGCTGGTGCGCGAGAGCGAGATGCGTGGGCTCGAGGCCCGCGCGACCTCCGCAGCGCGGGCCGTCGACTTCCGGATCGACCAGCAGATCGACCTCACGGACACGATGCTCGAGCCGTACACCGGAGGTGGCGGGGACATCGCCTCCTCCGTCGTGGTGCACGGTCCGGACGGCTCCGTGTACACGGCCGGTCCGACGATGTCCGGCCGGGTCCTGTCCGTCGATGTGACCAGCAGCGACGGCGCCTCCGTGGCGTTGTACGTCTCCTGGTGGGACGTGTTCTGGCGATCGGCGCGGGTGATCGCCCTCGTCGTCGTCGCAGCCGTCGTCGCGTTCGCCGCGGGGATCGCGATGGCCATCTGGCAGGCGAACCGCCTCGCGGCGCCACTCGTGTACCTGGCAGCGTCGGCCGAGCAGCTCGGCTCCGGCCAGGTGCGCCCGCACCTCGACCCGTCCGGCGTGGAGGAGATCGACCTGGTCGCCGCCGAGCTGGCGCGCAGCGCGGACCGCATGGCCGGTCGGCTGGCCGCCGAGCGGCAGTTCGCGTCGGACGCGTCGCACCAGCTCCGGACCCCGCTGACGGCACTCACGATGCGGCTGGAGGAGATCACGCTGACCACGGGCGAGCCCGAGGTCAAGGAGGAGGCGCGGATCTGCCTCGAGCAGGTCGAGCGGCTGGTGCGCGTCGTCGACGACCTGCTCTCACGCTCGCGCAAGGCGCAGGGCGGCACCACGGAGGCCGTCGTGCTGTGGGAGGTGGTGCACCAGCAGGAGGAGGAGTGGGAGCGTCCCTTCGCGGTGGCGGACCGCGAGCTCGTCGTCGACGTCGACCGCACCACACAGGTGCTGGCCACCCCGGGGGCGCTCGCCCAGGTGCTCGCGACCCTGATCGAGAACTCGCTGAAGCACGGCGCCGGCACCACGACGGTCCGGGCTCGTAGCGGTGGACCCTCCGGTGCGGTGGTGGTCGAGGTGGCCGACGAGGGTCAGGGCGTGCCCGACGACCTCGCCCCGCGGATCTTCGAGCGCGAGGTGACGTCCGGCGCCGGGACCGGTCTGGGGCTCGCGCTGGCCCGGGACCTGGTGAACGCGGACGGCGGCAGGTTGGAGCTCGCGCAGCGACGCCCCGCGGTGTTCGCCCTGTTCCTGGCCGGAGTACCGGCGGCGCTCGCACCCGACGTCGTGCTGCCTCGCGGCGCCGCGGTGTCCTCCAAGGGAGAGCGCCGGCGGCGCTGACCGCAGGCTCGCGGGCGCGTCCGTCGACCACCGGCACCGCTGGTGCAGCGGCATGCCGCACGGGTCACTGCGTCCGTACCGCCACGAGGTGGCGGCCGGCCATGGAGGGGTCAGACCGTCTCGGCGACCGCGTTCGCGCCGGCCGTGGAACCCGTGAACACCCACTTCTTGTAGCCGACGTACCGCAGCACGGTCGCCGCAGCGATGCCGATGACGGTGGAGACGTTGTCCGCAAGCGGACCGGCGAGCGCCAGCGTGTAGCGCGAGAACGCCAACGTCCCCACGGGGACCAGGGCGCCGACGACGTTGATCGCGCCGTAGACGACCAGCTCGCGCGCACCGCGGTTGGTCCTGTGCTCGGAGAAGGTCCAGTACCGGTTGCCCACCCAGGACACCAGGGTCGCCAGCGTGACCGAGAGGATCTTGGCGGTCAGCGGCTTGTGCCCCAGCAGGTGACCCGGGCCGTAGAGCAGCAGGTTGAACAGGCCGAGATCGACGACGAAGGAGAGGCCGCCGACGGCGAGGAAGCGTGCCATCTCCCAGAGCCACGCGCGCAGGGCGGCCAGGTTCAGCCGGCCGCCCACGGTGAAGCGGCCGGAGAGCGGCTCCTCGAGCAGCAGAGCGTCGTCCTCGGCCACGGCCCGGGTGTGGGCCCGGTCCAGGGCATGGGGGACGAGGGTCTCGTCTGCGGCTGTCACCCGGAAACCATATCGCCGGAGCCTGAGCGCGGCCTGGGCAAGGATCGGCGAGCGGTGCGACCTCCACCACACTCCCACATCGGTTCTCAGTTTGCGCCCATGAGAGGCCTTGCCGACGCCCGCGCAGTTACGCTCCTGCACCGTGACGTTCCCCGTGGGCAGCCCTCCGGTGGTCGCGGTGGTCGGTGGCGGCCAGCTGGCGCGCATGATGACGCCGGCTGCGACCGCGCTCGGCCTGCACCTCCGCGTCCTCGTCGAGTCGGCCACGTCGTCCGCGGCGCAGGTCGTCGTCGACTCGCCGGTGGGGATGCCACGCGAGCCGGGCGTCCTCGAACAGCTCGCCGAGGGTGCGGACGTGCTGACCTTCGAGCACGAGCACGTCCCGAACAGCGTGCTGGACGCACTGGCAGCGCGTGGCGTGGCGGTGCACCCGTCCGCCGGTGCGCTGCGGCACGCGCAGGACAAGATCGTCATGCGGTCACGGCTCACCGCACTCGGGGTCCCGTGCCCGGAATGGGCGCCCGTCTCCACCGAGCTGGAGCTGACGGAGTTCCTCGAGGGCCACGGCGGCACCGGGGTGGTGAAGACGTCCCACGGCGGGTACGACGGCAAGGGCGTCCGGGTGGTCTCCTCGGCGGACGAGGTGATCGACTGGCTCGCGGCCGCGGCGGACGGCTCCGGAGCACCACTGCTGGTGGAGGAGCGGGTGCCGTTCAGCCGCGAGCTGGCTGCCCTGGTGGCGCGGCGGCCCTCCGGCGAGCTGGTCGGCTGGCCGGTGGTCGAGTCCGTCCAGGTGGACGGCGTCTGCTCGGAGGTGACCGCACCGGCTCCCGGTCTCCACCCGGCGACCGAGGCGCGCGCCCAAGCCGTCGCCCGTGCCGTCGCGGAAGGCCTCGACGTCACGGGAGTGCTCGCCGTCGAGCTGTTCGAGGTGCCGGACGAGGCCGGTGGGCCGCCCCGCGTTCTCGTCAACGAGCTCGCCATGCGTCCGCACAACAGCGGCCACTGGACCATCGACGGCGCGGTGACCAGCCAGTTCGAGCAGCATCTGCGGGCCGTTCTCGACCTGCCTCTGGGCGACCCCTCGCCACGGGCTCGCTGGACCGTGATGGCCAACGTGCTCGGTACCTCGCTGCCCGACCCCACCGCCGCCCTGCCGGCGGTCGCTGCGGCGGACCCGGCGGCCAAGGTGCACCTCTACGGCAAGGAGGTGCGTGCCGGACGCAAGCTCGGCCACGTGAACGTCAGCGGCGAGGACCTCGAGGACGTCCGCGACCGGGCCCGCCGCGCCGCAGCCCTGATCCGCGGCGACAGCGTCTGAGGCGGGAGGTCACCTCACTTCGGGGTGCCTCCGACGGTGCCGGCCGGGAGCTTGCCGTCCCTGATCTGGGCGAAGAAGGTCGGTGTGGCCGCCGGGTCGAGCTGCACCGCCGCCCCCACGTTGCCGGGGCGGTAGTCGAGGTTCTTGATCGGCGGCGTGCCCGTGATGCCCTTCGGGCCTGTCGCGGCCCGGAAGTCGAGCGCGAGGCGGCCGAGGTCCAGCACGCCGGTGGCGTCGTCGACCGTCAGCGAGTCCGTGCCCGCCCGGACAAGGGCCACCTGCTTGCCCGGGGCCAGGAGGACGGACGGCGAGGCGGCGACCTTGGTGATCGCCGAGATCACCTGCCGCTGGCGCGCCGTCCGGCCGACGTCCCCGGTCGGGTCGGAGTAGCGCATCCGCGAGAAGGCCAGCGCCGTCGTCCCGTCGACCGTGCGGCAGCCCGGCGTCCACACGAGCCCGCTCAGCTGGTCGTTGACGTTGAGGTCGGAGCACAGGTGGACGCCGCCGACCGCGTTCACCACGGTCTCGATGCCGCCGAACCCGACCTCGACGTAGTGGTCCACCTTCATCCCGGTCAGCTTCTCCACGGTGGCGACCAGCAGCTTGGGGCCACCCCAGGAGTAGGCGGCGTTGATCTTGTTGGAGCCGTGCCCGGGGATGGGGACGTAGCTGTCGCGCGGGATGCTGATCAGAGCGGTCGGACCGCTGGTGGGCACGTGCAGCAGCAGGATGGTGTCGGACCGCGCTCCGGCGGTGCCGTCCTGCATGTCCGCCGGCCGCTGGTCGGAGCCGGCGAGCAGGTAGGTGGTCCCCGGTGTGGCCGCCGCTGCGGACAGCGCGGAGACGTGGTGCAGGCGGCCGTTCGCCCACATGGCCAGCCCCACGGGCCAGGCCAGGAGCAGCACCAGCACCAGGACGAGCGTCAGGACGACGGCAGGACGGCGACGGTGGACTCGGGTGCGTCCCGCCGGTCCCGGCTCTGTCGCCGGCCGTTCCGTCTGACCGTTCCGCACCGGTGCGGCAGCGCCGACCTGCGGTACGGGACGGCCGGAGGAGGAGACGGACCGCCGAGCAGCCGCCGGCGGTCGGACCGGTGCGGGTATCGCGCGCGTCGAGCCCGGAGGCCTGCCGTCGTGGCCCGGGCGCGGGTCCGCGTTCGGCACGGCCCGGTCGATGCGGGTGGGCGTCGGCTCGGCCGCCGGTGCGGCACCAGGGACAGCGGGTCGTGACTGGCGCCGCGGCGGTGCTGCAGGTGGGACCGCCGGTGGTGCAGCCGCGGGCGGGACGGGCCGGCGAGGCGTCGCCGGGCGGCTTGGGTGCGACGTGCCCACGACGATCGGCGAGTCCTCCCCGCCATCGGGGCGAGGGCGCCGGGCACCGGGGTCGAAGCTCGGTGGCGGCGTCCCAGCCGCACGTCGCTCGTTGCTCACTGGTCCTCCTCGGTGCCGCCCCTGGTCCCGACCGGTCGGGCCGGGTGCTCGTCGATCGTACGGAACGGACCCCGCTCCGACCTGGCGAGTCGGGCGCGCCGCGCGGCTGCGACCGGCCGGCTGGCCAGGACGGATGCGGCACCCGTCGGCGGCGGGGCGGCATCATGGGACCGCCCGCAGCAGAACGCACCGCACCGGAGGACGCCATGCCAGCACAGCCGCTCGTCGGGATCGTCATGGGTTCCGACTCGGACTGGCCCGTGATGGAGGCTGCCTCGGCTGCGCTCGCGGAGTTCGAGGTGCCGGTCGAGGTGGACGTGGTGTCGGCCCACCGTCAGCCAGACAAGATGCTCCAGTACGGCCGCACGGCTGCGGACCGAGGCCTTCGGGTGATCGTCGCGGGGGCCGGCGGCGCGGCGCACCTGCCGGGGATGCTCGCGGCCGCCACTGCCCTGCCCGTGATCGGGGTCCCGGTGCCGCTGGCGCACCTGGACGGCATGGACTCGCTGCTGTCCATCGTGCAGATGCCGGCCGGGGTGCCCGTGGCGACCGTGTCGATCGGCGGCGCCCGGAACGCCGGCCTGCTCGCGGTCCGGATCCTCGCCAGCGGCGCCGACGAGCAGGCCGCTCGCCTGCGGGCCGCGATGGTGGCGTTCCAGGACGGCCTGCGGGAGGTCGCCGAGCGCAAGGGCGAACGTCTCCGTGTCCTCGGCCGGCAGCGGACGGGCTTCCAGGCCTGAGCTCCGAGCCCCTGGGGCGCACCCGGCGTACGTCGAGGCCTCGGCCGTCACGACCGGAGCCCCCAGGCGGACGGCCGGCGACGGCTCAGGAGCACGAACCGGTGTTGTCCGCGGAGGTGAACGCCTCGTGGCCGGCCGACTTGGACGCCGACGGTGCCGGTGCGGCAGGGGTCGCTGCGGCAGCCGGTGGCGTCGTGGTGCCCGCCTTGGTGCCGCCCGCCGCGCTCGTCTTGGCCGGCGTGCTCGCCGTCGTCGGCGTCGGCTGCGCCGCCTCCTGGAGGATCGGCTTGTCGGCCGCCATGTTGGCCCAGATGGCAGTCGCGGCCGACGTCCACACCAACCGGTTGGGGTCGCTCGGCGCCGGTCCCGTGGGGATCGTCATGAACACCACGTTGTCGCGGTTGATGTTGCGCAGGTTGTAGGCCAGCCCGGTCAGGTTCTGCAGCTGCAGACCGGAGTCGGTGGTCAGCGAGCTCGTCGCGGCGGAGAGGAACGAGACGAGGTTCGGCACGTTGGTCAGGACCTTCTTGGAAAGGACCTCGTTCACCATCGCCTGGATCAGTCGCTGCTGGTTGCCGATCCGGTCCAGGTCCCCGCCGTCGCCGACGTTGCCGTGCCGGGCGCGCGCCAGCTCCAGCGCCTGCTGGCCGTTGAGCACCTGCTGCCCAGCCGGGAGGTTCAGACCGCTGTACGTGTCGTGCAGGGCGTGCGGGATGCACATCGGCACACCGCCGATCGCGTTGACCATCGCCTGGAAGCCCGCGAAGTCCACGACCGCGAAGTGGTCGATCGCCACGCCGGTGTTCTGCTGGACGGTCTTGATCGCGCAGGCGGCCGCCGACGCCATGTCGCCGCCCATGTCCCAGCCGGTGGCGAACGCCGAGTTGAACATCGCGCTGCTGCTGGCCCGCGACGACTTGCCGTTGGTCGCCTGGCACACCGGGATCTTGACCAGCGAGTCGCGCGGGATCGAGACGAGCTCGACGCGGGACCGGTCCGCGGAGATGTGCACCACGATCGCGGTGTCCGACCGCTGCCCGGAGTCGTTGCCGCCGATCGACGCGTTGACACCGGCCCGTGTGTCGGAGCCCATCACCAGGATGTTCACCGGCTGGCCGGCGTTCGGGTCGCCGGGCTTGGCGACGGCCTTCGACGACGGGCGCGGGCCCGTGAGGCCGCTCACGTCGACCGTCGTGATGTTGTTCTGCAGGCGCTGCGCGACCGCCACCGCGCTCGAGGCGCCGAACACGACGAGCGCGACCGCCGCCAGGGCGACGCCTCGTACGGCGTTGTGGCTCTTCAGGCCGCGCGCATGGCGGGGCTGCTGCGCATGCGGCACTGACTGGTGGCGGGCTGGCACGGGTCGATCCTAGGAGCGGCGTCGGGGGGCGCGGCGGAGCGGTCGGACAGGCGCAGTGGAGGATCTGTGCAGATCAGCGCCCCAGCTGGGCGTACTTCGCCTCGGTCGCGTCCTTCTGCGGCCGCCACCAGGGCTCGTTCGCCCGGTACCAGTCGATCGTGGCGGCCAGGCCGTCGCGGAACGTCGTGTACTGCGGCCGCCAGCCCAGCTCGTCGCGCAGCTTCGAGGCGTCGATCGCGTACCGCAGGTCGTGACCGGGGCGGTCGTTGACGTGGTCGTAGGCGGTCGGCTCCTGGCCCATCAGCTCGAGGATCAGCTCGATGACCGTCTTGTTGTCCTTCTCGCCGTCCGCGCCGATCAGGTACGTCTCCCCGATGCGGCCCTTCTCGAGGATCGTCCACACCGCGGCGTTGTGGTCGTCCACGTGGATCCAGTCCCGGACGTTCTCCCCGGTGCCGTAGAGCTTGGGCCGCACGCCGTCGACCACGTTGGTGATCTGCCGCGGGATGAACTTCTCGACGTGCTGGTACGGCCCGTAGTTGTTCGAGCAGTTGGAGATCGTCGCCTGCACACCGAAGCTGCGGGCCCAGGCGCGGACCAGCAGGTCGGACGACGCCTTCGTGGACGAGTACGGGCTGGACGGGTTGTACGGCGTGTCCGGCGTGAACTTCGCCGGGTCGTCCAGCTCGAGGTCGCCGTACACCTCGTCGGTGGAGATGTGGTGGTACCGCACACCGTGGCGGCGCACCGCCTCCAGCAGCTGGTAGGTGCCGATCACGTTGGTGCGCACGAACGGCCACGGGTCGTGCAGCGAGTTGTCGTTGTGCGACTCGGCGGCGAAGTGGACCACCACGTCGACGTCCTTGACGAGGGTGTCCACCACGTCGGGGTCGGCGATGTCGCCCTTGGCGAAGACGACCTTGCCCTCGACGGGGTCCAGGCTGCGCTCGTCGCCCGCGTACGTGAGCGCGTCGAGCACCGTCATGTGCACGTCCGGGTGCTCGCGCACCGTGTGGTGGACGAAGTTGGAGCCGATGAACCCGGCTCCGCCGGTGACGAGCATGCGCATGCGGTCCTCCTGGGCCAGAGACGGCGTGGAGTCTATCGATCCGGCCGGTCCCGTCCGGACGCCTCCATCTCCAGGACGGGCGCCTCACTTTCCAGGACGATTCAGACAGTGCTGGCGCGGAACCTTGACCCGACCGGGTGATCGACCGAATCTCCTTGTGACCGCCCCGGCCATCGTCAGGATCAGCCATGCACCAGCCCGTCGTCCCGTTCGCACTCATCGTGGCCCTGGCCCTCCTGGTATCGGGGCCGATCGTCGACGGGCAGCAGCACACGTCCGGAGGGCAGGCGCCGTCCTCGGCCGGGGCGCTGGAGCAGGGGGCACCCGCGGCGCCGACCGTCGAAGGAGTCAGCGGAGGAGGTCCGACGGACCCCGTGACGGTGAACCAGATGGCGGTCGCCGTGTCCCCGGCAGGCTCGACCGGCACGGGGACGCCCTCGGCCGCGGCGTCACCGACGGCGTCGCCCTCGGCGTCCCCGTCGGCCGCACCCTCGGCCGCTTCGTCCGATGCGCCGCCCGTCGCGCCGTCCGCGCCGGTCGTCGCGGCGGCGAAGGACCCGAGCGGCGTCGTCGAGACCGCTCCCATCGACACGACGTCGGTCCAGACGGTCGGCATCACCTGGCCGGCCGGCCAGGACGTCGCGACGCTGCAGCCTCAGATCCGCACGAAGGTGGGCGACACCTGGTCGAGCTGGCAGCCTGTGCCGCAGCCTGACAGCGCCCCGGATCCCGGCTCGGCCGAGGCCGCCCGCGGCAGGTCCGGCACCGACTCCGTCTGGATCGGCTCGGTCGACGCGGTGCAGGTCGGCTTCGCCGCGAAGAGCACCGCTGCCATGACCGATGTGAAGGTCGCGCTCGTCGGGTCCAAGGCCGCGGCGACGCAGGCGCAGCCGGCCGGCTGGAGGCCCTCGGGCGCCGTCTCGCACGCCGCGTCCGCCCGACCTGCGGCCGCTCTCGCGACGTCTGCCGTGGGGGCGCCGACCATCATCAGCCGGGACCAGTGGGGCGCGGCACCGGAGGCCTGCACACCGGCCGTGGCGTCGACGCTCGTGGGTGCCGTGATCCACCACACGGCCGACACCAACAGCTACACCACGGTCGCGCAGGCCGAGCAGATGATCAGGAACGACCAGGCGTACCACATCAACGTCCGCGGCTGGTGCGACCTCGGTTACAACTTCGTCGTCGACAAGTGGGGAAACATCTACGAGGGTCGGGCGAACAGCGAGACCGAGCCGGTCATCGGTGTGCACGCCGGCGGCTTCAACACCGGGACGCTCGGCGTGGCGATCCTCGGCGACTACACCAGCCTCGTCCCCTCCGCTGCGACGCAGGAGGCGCTCGCCGAGCTCATCGGCTGGCGGCTCGCGGCGTACGGCCGCAACCCGGGCGGGATGATGACCTACACGACCTACGGTGGCGAGACGTCGCGATGGCCGACCACCACGACGGGCACGACCGTCACGGAACCCGTCGTGATGGGCCACCGTGATGTCGACTACACCTCGTGCCCGGGCGACGGGGCGTACTCGACGCTCGCATGGATCCGTGATCGCGCCAGCAAGATCGCGTTCTCGGAGCCACTGGTGCAGGCGCTGTACAGCGACATGCTGCAGCGGCCCGTCGATCCGACCGGTCTGTCGACATGGACCGCCGCACTGATGGCGGGCACCGGGGCGAGCGCGCTGGGTGACCAGATCGCGCACAGCGCCGAGTACGTCAACCGGCGGGTGGTCGAGGCCTACGCGCAGATCCTGGGCCGGACCCCGGACCCGACCGGGCTGGCGACCTGGAGCCAGGCGATCATGTCCGGACGCCTCCGGGTGGAGGACCTGCGTGGCCAGCTGATCCAGAGCGACGAGTACTACGCCCGTGCGGGCGGGACCGACCCGGCGTACGTCGCACGGCTCTACCAGGACATCCTCGGCCGGGCGCCGGCGGCCTCCGAGGTCAGCTCCTGGGTCAGCCAGATCCCGAGCCGCGGCCGAGGCATCGTGAGCAACGGGGTGTGGCGGTCGCTGGAGAGCGCGCAGCGGCGCGTGAACGAGGCCTTCGGGATCTACCTCGGGCGTTCTGCGGACCCCACCGGACTGTCCACCTGGGCGCCGTACTGGCAGGCGAACGGTGAGGACGCGTTGCGGGCCATGATCATCGGCAGCGACGAGTACCTCTCTCGGGCGGTCAGCCGCTTCCCGTGACGTTCCGGGACCCCCGGATCCGCTCGACGTTCCCGTGCCCCGGTAGACTTCCGCGGGCTCCGCGCCGCACGCGGGGCCGTCTGTCAGCCGTGAAGGGGAGTTCCGAGTGCCTAGCCCTGCCCCGGACCTCTCGGTGGTGATCCCCAGTTACCAGAGTGAGCCCTACCTGCCTTCGACGCTGGCGGCCTGCGCGGCTGCCCTGGCCAGGACGTCATGGCGCGCCGAGGTCGTCGTCGTGGACGACGGGTCGACCGACGGCACCGACGCGCTCGTCCGCGAGCTGGCGGCCTCGTTCCCGGTGCCGCTCCACCTCGTCCGCCAGTCGAACAAGGGCCGGTTCCTGGCCCGGTGGGCGGGGATGCAGGAGGCGACAGGCCGCCTGGTCCTGCTGCTCGACAGCCGGGTGCTTCTCGACGGAGACGCGCTGGTCACCGTGGAGACGGCGATGGCGGCCGACCCGGCCCTGACCGTCTGGAACGGGCATGCCGTGACGGATCCGCAGGCGCCACTCGTCGGGCACTTCTGGGAGGTCCCCGTGCACGTCTTCTGGGGCGGATGGCTCGGCAGCCCCAGGCCGGTCAGCTTCGGGATCCAGGACTACAACCGGTACCCGAAGGGCACCGGCGTGTTCCTCGCTCCTCGCGAGGTCCTCATCGAGGCGTGCCGTGAGGCATGGCCGACCGGGGACGCCGCCCTGGCCAGCGACGACACGAAGGTGATCCGCGGCATCGCGGCCCGCACGCCGATCCATCTCGACCCCGGCTTCCGTGCGGTGTACCGGCCGCGGACCTCGACGGGTGCGTTCGTGCGGCACAGCCTCGGCCGTGGAACCTTCCTGGTGGACAGCTTCGGCGGGATCTCCTTGGGATGGTCCGCGGCGCTGGTTGGGCTCGGCGTGGCGCCGCTGGTGGCTCTGGCCCTCCTCTGGTGGCTGGCTGCAGCGGGAGCCTGGGCCCTGATCGGATGGCTGGTCGTGGCGGGACTCCTGGCCGTGCTCGCGCCGGCGGCGGTGGCTGCCGCCCACGGCTGCTCCCGTCGTGGGCTCGCTGCGTACGTCGCCTATCTCCCGGTGTTCGTCCTGCCGTACTGGCTGGGTCTGCTGCGGGGCCTGCTCGTGCACCGTGCCGCGCTCTCCGTCGGGACGGGGACGGTGGCCCGATGATCGTCTTCTGCTACGGGACGACGGCGGAAGCCATCAAGCTCGCACCGGTCATGCGCCGGCTGGAGCAGCGCGGTGTCCCGTTCCAGCAGTGGGTCACCCTGCAGCAGGCCGACACCGTTCTGGACGCCCTGCCCGGCCTGGGCGTGCCCGACCCCGACCACGTGCTCGCGGTGGGCCGGGGCGGCCGACCCCTGCGCGGGCCGCTCGACGTCGTCGTGTGGCTCGGGCAGATCGGCCGGTGGGCGCTGCGGAACCGTCGGACGCTTCGGGGTCGGCGCGGGCGGGACGTCGTGGTGGTCCACGGGGACACGATGACGAGCGTCGTCGGCGCCCTGCTGGCGCGTTCGATGCGGATGGACAGCGCCCACGTGGAGGCCGGTCTGCGCTCCGGCAGCTGGCGGCACCCGTTCCCCGAAGAGCTGGACCGCCGCATCGTCGGCCGGCTCGCGACCGTCCACTATGCGCCGACCGAGGTGGCGGCTGGGCACCTGGCGGGTCGCGACGTCGTGATGACCGGGGGCAACACCGTGATCGACGCCGTGCGTGACCGCGTCCGCGGCGCCTCGGACGCGGGGACGGGGGAGACGTACGGCGTCGTGCTGCTGCACCGCTTCGAGTTCCTCGGCAACGGGTCGCTCGTCCGGCAGACGCTCCAGACCATCGTCACCGAGAGCCGGTCCCCGGTCGTGATGGTGGTCGACGACCTCGCGAGGCACTCGCTGGGGGCCGTGTTGCCAACGCTCCCGCCTGACCGCGTGCGGGTCGTGGACAAGATGCCGCACGCCAGCTTCACGCAGCTGATCGCCGGAGCCGACTTCATCGTGACGGACAGCGGCGGGGTGCAGGAGGAGGCGGCCATGCTGGGCGTGCCCACCCTCGTCCATCGTCGAGCGACCGAGCGGGGCGAGGGCCTCGGCGTCAACGTCCTGCTGTCGGGCTGGGACATGGGGGTGCTGCGAGAGTTCCTCGGCGACGTCGAGTCGCTTCGCACGGTCCCGCAGGACGACGGTGTCTCGCCGTCGCAGATCGTCGTGGAGGACCTGGTGAGGCGGGGTTATGGGGACTGAGTCGGCAGCCGTCAGCGTGGTGGTGCCCGCCTACCAGGAGGAAGCGAGCATCGTGCCGGCGCTCACCCGGCTCCTCGACGTGCTGGACCACGCCGGCCGAGAGTTCGAGGTGGTCGTCGTCTGCGACGGGTGCACCGACCGCACCGCAGAGCTGGCCAGGGGCATCGGACGCACCGAGGTGCGCATCGTGGAGTACCAGCCGAACCAGGGCAAGGGCCACGCCCTGCAGACCGGTTTCGCTGCCGGTACCCACCCCCTCGTCGCGTTCCTCGACGGCGACATGGACCTCGATCCCGTCGTGCTCCCTGGCTACCTCGCGCGGATCGAGGCCGGCGAGGCGGACATGGTCGTCGGCTCGAAGGTCCATCCGGAGTCACAGGTGGCCTACCCGCTGACCCGGCGCGTCGCGAGTCGAGCCTTCCGGCTCGCCACGCGGCTCGTGATCGGCCTGAACCTCGGTGACACGCAGACCGGGATCAAGGCGATGCGACGGGACGCCGTCGCCGAGGCGCTGGCGCACTGCTCCTCCCGCGGCTTCGCCTTCGACCTCGAGCTGCTCGCCCGGCTGGTCGACCACGACGTGCGGGTGGTCGAGGCGCCCGTCGTGCTCGAGTACGAGTTCACCTCGACGATGGGTCCGGGTGCGGCGCTGGAGGCGCTGCGTGACCTCGTGGCGGTCGCCCGACGCCGTCACGTGCTGGGGCAGCACCACCATCGGGACGTCGCGTGAACGAGCGACGCGCCATGCGCCTCGGCTACCTGCGGCGGCACGCGGCACCGTTGGCGACGGTCGGCGCAGTGAGCGTCGTCGGCATCCTGGCCTCGACGCTGTTCCAGGCCCTGACCGGGCGAGGTCTGGGTCCTGCCGCGTTCGGGCTGCTCGCTGCGTTCCTGTCCATCGTCAACATCGCCGCCATCGGCGCCTCGGCGCTGCAGAACTCCGTCGCCGTGGCGACCGCGCGGACGCTCAGCGGTGCACCGGACGCACCCGCTGCTCCTCGGCGGTGGGACGGCGCGATGGTGGAGGGTGTCGCTCTCGGCGGCGGCGGCGCGCTCGTGGTCGCCGCGTTGGCGGGTCCGCTGAGCGGCCGGCTGGGCACCAGCGTGATGGCGGTCCTGCTTGCGGCCGCCACGGTGCTCCCGAGCTTCCTGTTCTCCGTCGCCCAGGGGAGGCTGCAAGGTGCCGGGCGCGCGACTGCGGTGGCGGGCTGGTCCACGGCGTCGCAGGTGCTTCGGCTCGTGCTGGCCGGTGTCGCGCTGCTGGCAGGTCTCGGAGCCGTCTCGATCCTCGTGGCGGTCCTCCTCGCGATCGGTGCTGCAGCGCTCGCAGCCGCGATCCAGGCGGACCGTGCCGGGCTGCGCACGTCGACGTCGGCGTTCACCAGGAACAGCGTCGTGCTCATCGGGCTGACGTTGGCCTTCGCCTGGTTGACGAACATCGACGTCATGCTGGTGCGCACCGGCGCGCCCGAGCACCCGGCCGGCATGTTCGCCGCAGCGGCCGTGCTGGCGAAGCTGATCCTCATCGTGCCGACGACGCTCTCGCTGTACCTCTTGCCGCGGTTCGTGAACCGTCGCGAGGACCACGGGGCGATGCGCTTCGGTGTGAACGTCGTGCTGCTCACCGTGCTGGGGACCGGACTGCTCGGAGCCGGCGCGCTCGCGATCCTGGGCGGCTTCGTCATCCGCCTGTTCTTCGGCTCCGGCTACGCCGATGCCGTGGGCCTGCTGCCCGCGCTCGCGCTCGCGTACGTGCCGTGGGCGCTCTCGCAGGGCCTCCTCATCCGCCTGACGGCTTCGCGTTCCAGGCGCGCGCTCGTCGTGCTGCTGGCGGCGTCGGTCGCGCAGTGGGTGCTCGCTCGGCAGGTGCTGCCGGACCTGCGTGCGATGACCCTCGTGATCGGGGTCCTCGGCGCGATCGTCGCCGGCGTCTTCTACCTGCTCCATCACTTCAGCCGCGCTCAGTCCCCCGCGGCTCCGACCGCCCCGGAGTCACTTGCATGAGGCTCGTCCGTACCGCCGGCTGGTGGGCCCTCGGCACCTTCCTGATCGCCCTGGCGCTGCTGCCAGTGGCCCGGGTCCCGATCCTCGGAGACGACCTGCACGCCTACTTCGAGACGTACGCGCTCGCGCACGGCAGCGCCTGGCGTGCTCTGACGTTCGGCTGGGGTCAGGGGATGAAGGCTGGGCACTTCAACCCGGTCGGCCAGGCGATCGGTGCGCTCTACCACTTCGGCGCCTTCGCCTTCTCGTCGAGCACGGGCATGAGTCCGCAGCGCTACCACGTCGCGGGCGGGGCTGTGCTGCTCTGGCTGACGGTCCTGGCCGCGGCGGCCGTCCTCGTCTGGGGCGTCCGCCACGCGGCCGCGAGCCGCGTCGTGGAGCGCCTGACGTTGCCGCGTGCGTTCGCGCTGGTCGCCGGGGTTGTGGCCGTCTCGCTCGAGCTGCACCCGTGGACGAACGACCCCGTCAGCACGTTCGCCATGGCCGGTTGGGGCTCGGCCGCGATCGGCTTCCTGGTTCTGGGCCTGGCCCTGCGCGCAACCGTGCCGGGACGCGCTGGGTGGGTCGATGTGCTCCTGGTCGCCGTGGTCGGTTCGATCGCGGTCCTGTACTACGAGGAGCTGACCGGCATGGTCGCCGGGGCAGCTGCCGTGTACCTGCTGGTGGGCGTGCGGGCGCGGCGGCGTGGTGACCGAACGGGGGTTCGCCGTGTGGTCGTGCTCGCCCTGGCGGGCGTCGTGCTGCCAGCCGTCGTCTTCGTGCTGGGCCGATACCTCGCCATCCCCTCCGACGTCAGCAACTACACGGGAACAGCCGTCGCGTTCGGCCCTCGGGGGCTGGCGACGTGGTGGGCGGCCATGGTGGGTGCCCTTCCCGGCGGCGGCCTCCCGTTCCTCCTGAGCAACGCGGGCGGGGCGGCGCTGACCCTCACCTCGTTGGCCCTCGGCCTGGCGATGGTCGTGGGCCTCGGTGTGCTGGCTGTCGCGTGGCGTTCCGCTACGCCTCTCCCGGAGCCGGCGGGGTGGTCATGGCTCCCGCTGGTGGTCGGCATCTGCGTCGGCTGGGCGCTCACCACGGCCACGCAGGCGTTCACCCCGAAGTACATCGAGGAGATCCAGATACCGGGGCAGGTGTACCTCTACTACTCGGTCGGGGTGGTGAGCGCCGCGCTCCTCATCTCCTGGGTGGTCGTCGCGCACGCCCGGGGCCTTGCCCGGCTCGCCCCTGCCCTCCTGATCGTGGTGGGCGCGTTCGCCATGGTGCAGGTGCCCCTGAACTGGCAGCTCGGCGGCATCAGCGCGAGCGCCTACACCGTCAACCACCAGCTCTCCCGGGTCGCGTCCGACGACAACGTCCCGTCCGCGGCGCGTTGTGCCGCAGTGCTGGCGTTCGCCGAGCGTCCGTGGCCCGACTACTACCGCAAGGCTGTGGTGACCAACGCGATCACGGACTTCCAGCTGGCCTTCGGGACACCGCTGTGCCCCGACCCGGAGGTCGACGCGAAGGTGGACGCGCTCGTGAAGTGACGGCGCTGGTCACCGCCGCGGATCGCGCGGGACGGTGACCCGCCGTGCGGGGTGTCTCTTCTCAGGCGCGCTGGAACGTGGAGTCCACCGCGAGGGGGCCCTGGCTCCGACCGTCACCCTGGACCTGCAGGCTGGTCGCCTCGAGCACCCGGTGGATCTCGTGGCCGTCCCTGCCCACGAGGTCTGCACGTACGGTGTACAGCCCCTCGCCGAGGTTGATGTCCGGCAGGCGGAAGTCGAACATCGCCGGGCCGTCGAGCCGCGGCGTCTCGACGTCGAGAAGCTGGGTGTTGGTGCCGAAGACGGTGGTACCCATCGCGGTCTGCAGCCCCACTCCCAGCACCCAGTCGGACAGGGAGCCCTCCGGCTCGACCTGGACGCGCACCCGGATCGAGTCCCCGGTGCGGACCTCCGTCACCTGCTCGCCGGTCCGGTCGTCGACGACGGCGGCCCACCCGATGCGGCCGGCAGGGAGTGCACCCGCGGCGGTTGCGGTCGCTCGCGCCTGAGCCCGTTCGATCTCGTTCTGCCGGGTGGACTCGAAGTCGGCGCGGAGCACCCGGAGCGCCTGCTGCGGCTCCCCGTCGGCCACGACGCGCCCGCGCTCGAGGACGAGTGCCCGGTCGCACAGCTCCGCCACCTGGTCCAGCGAGTGCGTGACCAGCACGATCGTGCGGCCCTCGTGCTGGAAGCCGCGGATCCGCTCCATGCACTTGCGCTGGAACGGCTCGTCACCGACGGCCAGGACCTCGTCGACCAGCAGGATGTCGGGGTCGACGTGGACCGCCACCGAGAAGGCGAGCCGGACGTACATGCCGGAGGAGTAGAACTTCACCTGCGTGTCGATGAACGGCTCGATGCCGGAGAAGTCGACGATCGCGTCGAAGTAGCGATCCGTCTGCGCACGCGAGATGCCGAGGATGGCCGCGTTCAGATAGACGTTCTCGCGTCCTGTCAGGTCCGGGTGGAAGCCCGCGCCGAGCTCGAGAAGGGCAGCGAGGCGGCCACGCAGCTGGACCGAGCCCGTGTTGGGCTGGATGATCCCGCCGATCAGCTTGAGCAGGGTCGACTTGCCGGAGCCGTTGGGACCGATCAGCCCGACCGTCGTGCCGGAGCCGATCGTGACGTTGACGTCCCGGAGGGCCCAGAAGTCGTCCTTGTGCAGGTTGGAGCGGCCGAAGTTGACCAGACGCTCCTTGAGGGACTTCTCCTTGCGGATCACGAACCGCTTCGAGACGTCGCTGATGTCGATGACGGGCGTGGACATCACAGCTCCTGCGCGAAGTTGCTCTGGAGCCGTGCGAACACCCGCTGGCAGATCCACAGCGCGAGCACAGACACCGCGAGCGCGGCCGCCAGCATCTTGCCGAGACCGGCGGGGTACGGCTCGTCGGACCCCGCCACCCAGAGTGACCGCTGGAAGCCCAGGACCACGAGGGTCATCGGGTTCGACAGGTACAGGTCGAGCAGCAGGCCCTTGATGTGGCTGCCGACGAACTTCCAGGCGTACAGGATCGGCGACGCCCACATCAGGATCATGATCAGGATCTCGATGAGGTACTGCACGTCCCGCAGGTAGACGTTGACGGCGGCGAGCAGCAGGCCGACGGCGGTCGACCACACGATCAGCACGGCGAGTGCGAGGAAGAAGTATCCCCACCGCCGACCGGTCGGGATCTCGCCCATGAGCACCGTCGCCCCGAGCAGGATCACCATCTGGATCGCGAAGTTGAACAGCGCCGCGCCCACCACGCTCAGCGGGTAGACCTCGCGAGGGACGTAGACCTTCTTGACGAGTCCGGAGTTGGCGACGATCGAACCCGTCCCACCGACCACGATGTCGCTGAACAGCTGCCAGGCCGTGAGGCCCGAGAAGATGAAGATCGCGAAGCCCGGGATGCCGCCCGGTCGGCCCGGGACCTGCTCGGCGCCGAGGAACTTGCCGATGGCGACGTAGTAGACGAGCAGCATCGCCAGCGGCTTCGCCAGGCTCCAGAAGAACCCGAGGACGCTGTCCTTGTAGCGGGCCTTGAGCTCACGGCGGATCAGCAGGTCCAGGAGCTCGCGGTGCGCGTGCAGGTCCGCCACAGAACGCCAGGTACCGGTGACGAACCCGGGGCGCGGGCCGGCCGGGCGCATCGGCTCGGCTGCCAATCGCTCCGCGCGCGACTGGCTCTCGATAGTCATCGGCTCCCAACATCCATCCTGTCGGCCGTGCCGACGACTGCCAGCACACAGTACCCGCCCGTGCGGCACACCGGTCGCGGGAAGGGCTCAAGGGCGGCCGTCAGTGCGACGATGGAGAGTACACGCCGTACCGAGAGGATCTCGATGTCTGCCAGGCATGCCCTTGTCCGACCGCTGGTCGTCCTGGCAGCGACCGCGCTGCTGGTGGGCGCAGGAAGCCCCGCGCTGGCGGCGACCGAGCAGTCGTTGCCGACGGTCACCAGTCCGATCGGCAACTACGGGTTCACCGGCCACGGATACGGGCACGGACGTGGGATGGGCCAGTACGGCGCGCTCGGCTACGCCCTGAACTACGGGTGGGGCTACCAGGACATCGTCGGCCACTACTACGGCGGCACCGCCTTGACGCCCACAGGGCAGAACCCGCTGATCACCGTCGACCTGACCCGCTTCGACGGGCGCACCACGGTGGTGCAGGGCTACCGGCTCAGCGTGAACGGCGTGGCGGTCCCGGCGGACCCGACGACGGGGTACTCCTACCTCCAGGTCTCCTTCGACGCGTCCGGCAACTACACGGCGCTGAGCTCGAGCGGCTGCTCACCGTCGGGCAGCTGGCAGCCCTTCACGACCGGCAGCGGCAACGCCGTGATCGCGTCGCCCGACCAGACGAGCCCGCACCTCGTGCGGACCTGCGAGAGCGGCGTCTCCTACGGGTACCGCGGCGTGCTCGTCGCTGCCGGCGGGTCGGGGGGTCCCCGGACCTACAACGTCCTCGGTGTGGAGGACTACGTCCGTGGGGTCGTGCCGCGCGAGTCGCCCGCGTCCTGGGGCGACCTGGGCGGTGGCAAGGGCATGCAGGCCCTCATGGCGCAGGCCGTCGCCGCGCGCAGCTACGCGCTCGCCGGGACGACGCCGGGCTCCGCGCCAGGTGTGATCTGCGACACCACGTCGTGCCAGGTGTTCATGGGCACGACCAGGTCGTCGGTCGACGGTCCCAGCTCGGTGGCGGCAGGCAACCTGACGATCATCGAGGACTCTCGCTCGGAGGTCGCCGTCGCGAACACCTTCGGGCAGGTGATGATGGCGGGCGGGCGCATCGCCCGGACCGAGTTCAGCTCCTCGACCGGCGGCTGGACGGTCGCCGGCACGTTCCCGGCCGTCGAGGACCTCGGCGACGCCGTCTCGTACAACCCGTACCACAACTGGTCCACGAGCATCAGCGCCACCGACATCGCCGCGCGCCTGGGGATCTCCGGCGTGAGCGCGATCAACGTCACGCAGCGAAACGGGCTCGGCGACCTCGGCGGACGGGTCCTGCAGGTGCAGGTCGTGGACGGCAGCGGTGCGAGCCACACATACAGCGGCGCGGGCTTCCGCAACGCGATGGGGACGAGCACGTTCAGGTCGGACTGGTTCGCCGTGACCGGCGTGACCCCCGGCCAGGCGCAGGCCGTGGTGCAGGCGCTCTACCAGGACGTTCTCGGCCGGGCGCCGGACCCCACGGGCCTCGCAGGCTGGACGGCCACCGTGCAGTCCACCGGTAACGGCCAGGTCGTGGCCAACGGGATCGTGTACTCCAAGGAGCGGCTGGTGACGCTGGTGAGCGCCCAGTACCGCGCGGCGCTCGGTCGTGAGCCGGAGACCGACGGCCTCAACAACTGGGTGGGGTACCTGGAGCGCGGCGCCGGGGTGTCGGACCTGCAGATCGGCATCTACGCGTCGCAGGAGTCGCTCAACGTGCTGGGCGGCGGCGACACGGCTACCTGGGTCGGCGCGATGTACGCCTCGATCCTGGGCCGGACCGCCGCACCGTCGGAGCTTGCCCAGTGGACGCAGGTGGCGCTCACCCAGGGCCGGGTGCGGACCGTCACGGGGATCGCCAAGTCCAGCGAGGCGGGCCTGCACCGGCTCGACGCCTACTACGTCCAGTACCTCGGCCGGCACCTCGACCCGACGGGTGCTTCGACGTGGCTGCCGTACATGAACGGTGCCGGTGACTTCCAGGTCCCGGGCTTCATCGGCGGCAGCATCGAGTACTGGAACAGGGCGCAGGTCCGCTACCCGTCCTGACGGGTGACCGACCGGTGTGACGGTCCGGCAGCGCTCCGGCTGCCAGGCCGTCACCGGTTGGTCGCGACGAGGTACTGCCAGGTCTCCTCGGCGTACTGCTGCCACGTCCGCGCCGCACGCCCGCGCGCCTGGGCCACGAGCTCGTGGTGGAGGACGTCGTCGGTGAGCAGGGCGCGCATCGCGCTCGCGACCGCGGCGTCGTCCCGCGGGTCGACGGTGAGCGCACCGCCACCCTCCGCTATCTCGAGCATGCTGCCGAAGCTCGACGTCACCACCGGCGTGCCGCTGGCCAGCGACTCCGCAACGGGTAGCCCGAAGCCCTCGTTGAGCGACGGGAAGACGGTGCAGCGCGCCAGCGCGTAGAGCGCCCAGAGCAGCCGGTCGGACAGCCCGAGCACTGACTCGACCGGACGGCCGGCGGCCGCGAGCTCGGCCAGCCGCCGCGAGAAGCCCTCACTCTTCCAGGCGTTGCCGCCGACGAAGACCAGCGAGAACTCGACGCCGTCGCGCCACAGGCGTTCGGCGGCATGCAGAACTGCGAGGTGGTTCTTGCGCGGCTCGTGGCTGCCGACGCAGAGCACCATGGGTAGCGTCGGGACGCAGTACCGGGCGGACGCCTCTGCCAGCGCCGCCGGATCGGGTGTCACCGCCTCCACGGCCAGGGTGATCTCCCTGATCTCCGGTCCCTCGAGGCCCATGCTGCGCACCATCGTCCGCCAGCCCTCGTACTCGCAGGCCGCGGCTGCCGAGATGGTCGCGATCCGGTGCGCGTGCCGCAGCGCTGCCAGCTCGAGCACGAAGCGCGGCGGCACGTCGTCGGCGGCCGTCTCGGCGGAGGTCAGCGGCACGGTGTCGAAGCCGATCGCCGCACCACGTGAGCGCGAGAAGCGCAGCAGCGCCTGCATGCGCCGGGTGCGCCCCTCCTCGAGGACCACCTCCGGCAGCACGTACGTCGCCTGCCACGGCACCAGCACCCGCCGCTCCTTCGGAGGGTGGGGCACCGACGGACGGCCCTTCACCGAACCGCCGAGGGCGCGGCCGAGCTCGGGGGCCGTCAGCGGTCGCATCGCCCGGTGGTCCAGGTGCCAGCCCGCGGCGTGCAGGTCGTGACGCGCCACCCAGTGCCGCATCGTCTCCCTGGTCACCCGCTGGATACCGGTCCCGAGGGAGGTGCGCGCGAGGTGCTCGATGTCGATCACCGGGCCGCTGACGACCTCGACGATGGCGGCGCGGTCCTCCGGGTGCCCCAGCTCCATGGCCGCGTCGATGACGGCCTGGGGACCGCCGAACCGTGCCGCCCGTCGCGCGGTGACCACCTCGTCGGCCGTCGGCAGGGCGCCGGACAGCACGGCGAGCGTCAGCCACACGACATCGTCACGCGGCGTCGTCAGATGCGCCTCGAGGACGGTGCGCGCGTGCGCGGCTTCCACCTTGTGGCCCTCGAGCGTCGTCGCGAGGAGGGCCATCCGGACGGGTGCTGGCGACGGCGTCCGGGACCGACGGCGGGCCTTGGCGAGGACGGTCATCGTGCTGCCTCCTCGACGACGAGCGCGTCCCACAGCTCGTCCGCGTAGGTCCTCCACGACTTGGGCGTGTACGCCCGCGCCTCGGCCCGGAGTCGCTCCAGCAGCTCGGGCTCCGTCAGCACGCGGCGCAGCGCCGCCTCGAGCTCGTCGTCGTCGCGGGGGTCGACGAGCAGGCAGCCGCCCGCGGCGGTGGCGATCTCGCGGGTCGAGCCGTAGTCGGTGGTCACCACAGGTGTGCCGCAGGACAACGACTCCGCGACGGGTAGGCCGAAGCCCTCGTGCAGGGAGGGGAACACCGTGACGGTCGCGGACGCCGTGAGCGACCACATGTCCTCGTCCGGCAGGACGCCGTGGTCCACGATCGGGCGTCCGTCCCGCAGAAGGCGCGCCACCGTTGCGTCGTACGCCCGCACGTCCCAGCCCGGTCCGCCCACGAAGTGCAGCTCGAAGTCCAGGCCGTCCCGCCACAGGGCCTCGGCGACGTGCAGCACGGCGAGGTGGTTCTTGTGCGGTTCGTGGCTCCCGAGGCAGAGCAGCAGGGGACGGTCGCCGCCGGCGGTCGACTCCCGACGTACCACCTCCGTCGCCAGGCTCACCTCGACCACCTCGGGACCGGCGATGCCCTGCGCCGCGAGTGCCGACGCGAAGCCCTGGAACTCGGTGGCCGAGGACACGCTGATCGCGGCGATCCGCCGCGCGTGCTTCAGCATGCTGAGGTACCGCACGAAGGTCGTCGCGTCCGCGAGCGGGCGCAGGTCGATGCTGGTGACCGGGATCGCGTCGTAGCCGATCGCGACGACCGTGCTGCTGGAGGACTCGGCAAGCGCGGACAGGGGGATGGCGCCGGCTGACGGGGGCACCTCTGCCAGGACGAGCGTGCACCGCCACGGCACGCACAGCCTGGGCAGCCCGGTCGGCGCGGCATCGTCTCCGGCCCACGGCTCACCGTGCCGCAGAACCCGATGCGTCTCGCGCTCGGTGAGCCGTCGGTGGCCGGCATGACCGGGCGCCCAGGCCACCAGGACGAGCGAGTGCCGCTCGGACCAGAGCGCGCTGACCTGCCGCGTCACGCGCTGGATGCCCGTCTGCTTGTCGTTGCGCGCCGAGAAGTCCGCCTCGACCACCACCGCGTCGCTGACCACGTCCATCTCCATGGGCGGCAGCGTCCGCGCCGCGGCGGCCTGCCGGGCGTGCTCCAGGAGCAGCAGCTCGACATCGGTCCGGTCGGCTGCGAACTCGATCGCCCGCCGGGCCCAGGCCTGGTCCTGCGGGCTGGGGTACGCGCCCACCACGGCCGTGAGCACGAGCCAGAGCTCGGCTGGCGAGGCCGTGCGCACATGGGCGGAGAGCGGGGGCAGCAGCTGGGCGGCGTCGCGAGCGGGTTCCGGGTCGCGTTCCGGCAGGGTGTCGAGCAACACCTCCGCTGCGGCGCGCAGGCGCTGCGCGAGGCAGCAGAGGCGGTCGCGCTCGATCGCCTCGCGGTTCGAGTCGATGGAGGACGGGCCGAGGTTGCGGGATCTCGACACGCGATCAGCCCCGAGTGCGCGAACGGACCGACCGCAGCGGGGCCGTGACTCGCCACGAGATCGTCGCGCGCATCGCGGCCAGCTCGGCCCGCAGCCGTTCGGCCTCGTCGTCGGACGGCGGCGTCGCGCTGCGTGCCCATCCCTCGAGAGCCAGTGCGCGCCATCGCAGCACCTCGTCGAGCAGCTCGCGGCGCTCCTCGCGTGCGTCGCGAGCCACCCTGGTGTCGTAGACGTCATGAGGGCAGGCGGGGTACGAGAGCGCCGCCGCCAGCTCCTCGTGCTCCGCGGCCACGTAGAAGCGGGAGAGGCCGTCGAACAGGCACAGGCGGTAGTCGGCCGCGAGCACCCCGTCCTCCCAGGCCATGTGGCTCGGCTCCGGGCTCAGCGGGTTGGTCGCCTCGACCACGAGCACCCACGGGCGCCACCGGTGGAGATCGACGCTGGCGAGCACGGACCGTTCGGCGCCCTCGACGTCGATGAGCAGGAAGTGGATGGGCTCGTCCGGTGAGAGGTGCTCCTCGAGGACGTCGTCGAGGCGGCGCGCTGCCACCTCGATGTCGCGGTGCGCCCACCCGTTGCCCTCGTGCGACGTGCTGACCGCGTCGACCAGCGTCGAGAGGCCCGTGCCCGGGATCTCGTGGAGCGTCACGGTGTGCACGTCGGCATCCGTGATCGCCGCCTCGACGAGGGTGTCGCGCGGCCGCAGCTCGCGGTGCAGGGACGCGTAGACCGGCACGGGCTCCACGGTGATGCCCGACCAACCGGCGTCGTAGAACGCCTTGGTGACCGACATCTCGGACGGGTGGTTGGCGCCTACCTCGACGTACCGACCGGCCGTGACGTGCTGCAGTGCCCGCCAGAGGACCACGTCCTCGCCGTTCTGGGCATAGGACAGGAAGACGGACTCAGGCACCGGACGAGCATAGGGGACCTCCCGAAGGCGGGCCCGCGACGCTGGGACCGGCAGCGCGGGTGCCGCACGATAAGGTGCCTTCGACTGAACCCCCTGGATCAGAGGAATCATGCCCCGCGCACTCATCACCGGAATCACCGGCCAGGACGGCCTCTACCTGTCCGAGCTCCTGCTGTCCAAGGGCTACGAGGTCTACGGCCTCATCCGTGGGCAGAACAACCCCAAGCGGGAGCTCGTGGAGCAGACGGTCCCCGGTGTGAAGCTGCTCACGGGCGACCTCATGGACTTCTCGTCCCTCCTGCGGGCTCTGGAGACGGCGCAGCCGGACGAGGTCTACAACCTCGGTGCGATCTCGTTCGTCGCGTACTCGTGGGAGAACGCCCACCTGACGGCTGACGTCACCGGCAAGGGCGTGCTCAACATCCTCGAGGCCGTGCGGCTGTACGCGCACGACGACGTCTCGAAGGTCCGCTTCTACCAGGCGTCCAGCTCCGAGATGTTCGGCAAGGTCCAGGAGGTCCCGCAGCGCGAGACCACGCTGCTCTGGCCGCGTTCGCCGTACGGCGTCTCGAAGGTCTTCGGCCACTACATGACGATCAACTACCGCGAGTCGTACGGGATGCACGCCTCCAGCGGCATCCTGTTCAACCACGAGTCGCCGCGCCGCGGTCCGGAGTTCGTCACCCGCAAGATCTCGATGGCGGTCGCGCGGATCAAGCTCGGCCTGCAGGACCACGTCACCCTGGGCAACCTCGACGCGAAGCGTGACTGGGGCTACGCCGGCGACTACGTCGAGGCGATGTGGCGCATGCTGCAGCAGCCCGAGGGCGACGAGTACGTGGTGGCGACGGGGGAGACCCACTCGATCCGCGACTTCCTCGACCGCGCCTTCGCCCACGTCGGCATCGAGGACTGGGCGCCGTACGTCAAGCAGGACCCGCGGTTCATGCGGCCGGCCGAGGTCGAGCTGCTGATCGGCGACCCGACCAAGGCGCACGAGAAGCTGGGCTGGGAGCGGAAGGTCGACTTCCCGCAGCTCGTCGCGATGATGGTGGACAACGACCTGCAGGAGCAGCGGGGGCTGACGGCTGGATGAGCGGGCGTCGCGCCCTCGTCACCGGGATCACCGGGCAGGACGGCGGCTACCTGGCTGAGCAGCTGCTCGCCGAGGGAACCGAGGTGCACGGTCTGGTGCACCACCAGGACTCGCTGGCAGCCGACTTCGCGCGCAGCCACCCGGAGGTCGTGCTGCATCCCGGCGACCTCGCGGACCATGCCGGGCTGCGCGCCCTGGTCGAGGACGTCGAGCCGGACGAGCTGTACAACCTGGCGGGTGTCAGCTCGGTCGCCTTCTCCTGGGAGCACCCGGTCACGACGGCGGAGCTCACGGGCGTCGCCGCCGCGGTGATGCTGCAGGCGGCCCTCGCCGTGCAGGAGCGGACCGGCCGGCGCGTGGCCTTCGTCCAGGCGTCCAGCTCCGAGATCTTCGGGGAGGCCGACGTCTTCCCCCAGGACGAGACGACGCCCGTACGCCCGGTGTCGCCGTACGGCGCGGCCAAGGCGTTCGCGCACCACATGGTGACCGTCTACCGAGGGAAGGGGCTGCACGCGACCAGCTGCATCCTCTTCAACCACGAGTCGCCGCGCAGGCCGCCGACGTTCGTGACGCGCAAGATCACGGCCGCCGCGGCTCGGATCGGACGCAGCGGGGCGGGCACCATCACGCTCGGCAACCTGGACGCCCGCCGCGACTGGGGGTGGGCGCCGGACTACGTCGACGCCATGGTCCGCGCAGCACGGCACACGGACGCCGGCGACTTCGTCATCGCTACCGGTGAGACACACACGGTGGAGGAGTTCGCCGAGACGGCACTGCGGCGCGCGGGCGCGGGCGACCACTGGCGCGAGCACGTCGAGGTGGACCCCGACCTGCTGCGGCCGGTGGACACGCCGCTGATGGTCGGCGACGCCGGCAAGGCGCTCCGGGAGCTCGGCTGGAAGCCGAGCGTGGGGTTCGCCGAGCTGGTGGCCAAGATGGTGGACCACGACATCGAGCTGTTGCAGGAGGGCTGATGCCCGAGCCCCTCGTCCGCCCCGGCGTGGTGTCCGTGGTGCTGGTGAACTACCACGGCGCCGACGACACGATCACCTGCCTCCAGGAGCTGCAGAAGCTCGACTGGCCGGAGGACCGCCTCCAGCTGGTGGTGGTGGACAACGACTCGGGCGACGGCGAGGCCGACCGCATCCGCCGTGCCGTGCCGGCAGCCACCGTCGTGGACTCGGGGTCGAACACCGGCTTCGCGGGTGGGTGCAACCTCGGCGTGGCCCACGCCACGGGCGAGTACGTCGCCTTCCTGAACAACGACGCGCGTCCGCACCGCGACTGGGTCTCCGCGGCAGTGCTGGCCTTCGAGGAGGACGCGACCGTCGGGTCGGTGGCCTCGAAGGTCCTGGACTGGGACGGCAACCTGGTCGACTACGTGGACGGTTCGCTCACGTGGTTCGGCATGGGCTACAAGCGCGAGGTCGAGAAGCCGGACACGGGGGAGTGGGACACACCCAAGGACGTGCTGTTCGGTACCGGTGCGGCGATGTTCGTGCGCGCCGAGCTCTACCGCGAGATCGGTGGGTTCGACGAGCGCTTCTTCATGTTCTACGAGGACGTCGACCTCGGCTGGCGCATGAACCTCCTGGGCCACCGGGTGCGTTACGTTCCCGGGTCGGTGGCCTACCACAAGCACCACGTGACCATGAAGAAGTTCGGCAACTTCCGCGAGAGCTACCTGCTCGAGCGCAACGCCTTGCTCTCGATGGTGAAGAACTACGACGACGAGACGCTGGCCCGGACGCTGCCGGCGGCGATGGCGCTGGCCGTGCGACGGTCGATCGCGCGCACCGGCGTGGACGCCACGGCGCTGGACCTGCAGCGTTCGCCTGGTGGTGACGACGTCGGCACCCTGGACATCCCGAAGATGGCGCTCACAGGCCCGTACGCGATCGACTACCTGGTCGAGCAGCTGCCGAGCCTGATGGAGACGCGCCGAGACCTGCAGGCGCGCCGTCGGCGAAGCGACCGCGACCTGTTCCCCCTGTTCCGGGAGGCGCTGGAGCCTGCCTACGGCATGCCGAGCTACCTCGCCGCTCACGACTCCCTGGTGGACGCCTTCGGGATCGCGGAGCACGTCAGCGCTCGGCACCGCATCCTCGTCGTCACCGGCGAGCCTCTGGCCGACCGGATGGCAGGTCCGGCCATCAGAGCCTGGGAGATCGCCAGCGCTCTGGCGCCCGAGCACGACGTGCGGCTGGTCTCCACAGCCGGTGCCCACCGCAGCAGCCCCGAGTTCTCGGTGGAGTACGCGGCCGGAACCGGTCTGCGCGAGCCGACCGACTGGGCCGACGTCATCGTCTTCCAGGGCTTCCTGCTCGAGACGGCTCCGTGGCTCAAGGCGAGCAGCAAGGTGATCGTGGCGGACGTCTACGACCCGATGCACCTCGAGCAGCTGGAGCAGGCCAAGGACCTGGGCGCCGAGGGGCGGCGCAACGCCCTCGCGGTCACCACGCACGCCCTGAACGAGCAGCTGCGCCGCGCCGACTTCCTGATGTGCGCCTCGACCAAGCAGCGGGACTTCTGGCTCGGGCAGCTTGCCGGCCAGGGACGCGTCAACCCCGCGGTGTACGACGAGGACGCGTCGCTGGACAACCTCATCGCGGTGGTCCCGTTCGGGATCGGCGACGAGCCGCCCGTCCAGCGGCGGCACGCGATCAAGGGAACGGTGCCCGGCATCGGGCCCGACGACAAGGTGATCGTCTGGGGCGGCGGCATCTACAACTGGTTCGACCCGCTCACGCTGGTGCGGGCGGTCAGCCGGCTCAAGGAGCGCCACGGCGAGGTGCGCCTGTTCTTCCTGGGAACCAAGCACCCGAACCCGGGGGTGCCGGACATGCGCATCGCCTGGGAGACGCGTCAGCTGGCCGACGAGCTGGGCCTCACGGACCGGCACATCTTCTTCAACGACGGCTGGGTGCCGTACGACGAACGTGCGGACTACCTGCTCGACGCAGACCTGGGTGTCTCCACGCACTTCGCGCACGTGGAGACGGCCTACAGCTTCCGCACCCGGATCCTCGACTACCTGTGGGCGGGTCTGCCGATCGTCGCCACGGACGGTGACACGTTCGGCGCCCTGATTCGCGAGCGCGGCCTGGGCCGTGCGGTGCCGGAGCAGGACGTCGAGGCTCTCGAGGCGGCCCTCGAGGAGATGCTGTTCGACGACGCCGCACGTTCGGCAGCGGCAGCTGCGGTCCGGGCGGTGGCCGGCGAGTTCGTCTGGAAGCGTGCCCTCGAGCCACTCGTCACCTTCTGCCGCTTCCCACGGCGTGCGGCGGACCTGGCCGTCCCCGGTGCACCGCAGCCTGCGGCTCGGGGTCGTCGCCGCGTCGGGCCCAAGCGGTCCGTCCGGTCGGACCTCGCGCTCGCGCGCGGCTACCTGCGGGCGGGCGGCGTGCGTGAGGTGACGCGGCGCGCCGGAGGGCGCGTGCGCCGGGTGCTCGGCGGGCAGTGACCGGCCACCGGGTCGAGTGGGCCAACGCGCTGCGCGGCATCGCCGCCGGCTGTGTGCTCGCCTTCCACTTCGGCGTCGTCTTCTGGGTCCGTCAGGACGTCGCTGCTTCGCTCGCCCGCCGCCCCGCGCTCTACGCGGGTGACGCGCACGCCCCCGCGCTGTCGCGTCTCGTCGAGCGCTCCGGCGTGGACCTGGGGGCGTTCGGTGTTGCGCTGTTCTTCCTGCTGAGCGGCTTCGTCATCGCCATCAGCCTGGAGCGCTACACACGCGGCGGCTTCCTGGTCGGACGGCTGCTCCGGGTGCTGCCGACCTATGCGGCCGGCTTCGCGGTGACGGTCGCGGTGGTGCGGCTGATGGGCGACCCGGGGCACGAGCTCTCGGTCAGGGGCGTCCTCACCGGCATGGTCCCGGGTCTGGCGCTGGCGAGCGGCGCCCGTGCGCCCGGTGACGGGATCGTCTGGACGCTCATCATCGAGATGGTGTTCTACGGCGTGTGCCTGATCGGCTATCGACGCCTGACCCGCGGCTGGGTCGCTCCCTTGGTGGTCGCGGCCGCGTGCGTGCTGGTCCAGCTGGCGGTGCCCGCGCCGCACGTCGTGGTGGGCTCGGCCGTCGGCGGTATGACGTACATCGTGCTGCTCGCCGCTCCATTCGTCCCGGTGATGCTGCTCGGTGGGGTTCTGTCGGGCATGCGGAGAGCCGCGGTGGGCCGCGGAGCCGCCTGGGCCGTGGCCGGAGTGCTCGCGGCGACCCACGTGGTGCTCCTCAGCACCACTCGGGTGGTCGCGACGAACCTTGGGTACCGGCTCACCTTCCTCGCCGCGATCGGGCTCTTCTCTGCTCTCGTCGTCGCAGGCGATCGTTGGCGACCGCACCGCCTCCTCGCCCGCCTCGCCGATGTGAGCTACCCGCTCTACGTGGTGCACCCGGTGCTCGGGTACGCGTTGATCTCCGTGCTGGTCGGCCATCACGTCCCGGTCGCGCTCGCCGTCCTCGGCGCGACCGTGGTGGTGCTCGCCGCCGCCTGGTCGCTCCACGTGCTGGTCGAGGTGCCGACGCACCAGGTCGGCCGTGCGTGGGCCCGCGGCCTCACCGCCCGGCAGGCTGTGTCGCCGTCAGCGGAGCTCGTCGCGGAAGGCAGCAACGGCGGCGCGGACTGAACGTCGAGCGGCGCGCGTCAAGGACCGGCGGGCGCGGGCCTTGCGGGCGCCCTGGAGCTCGCTGAGCCGCGCGGCGACGGCCCGGCCGGCGACCTCTGCGCTGTGGAGGGCGGCGATGTCCCGAGCAGCCACCGCGCCTCGGGCAGCGGCGACGTCGGGTGAGTCGACGACGAGGCGCATGAGCTTCGCCGCCGCGTCGAGGTCGGGATCCGCCCACACGCCTCCCGGCGGGTAGGGGGCCGCGTCCGCAGGGATGGTGCCCGCGGACCACGGGACCAGGAAGCTGTTCTCGTCGGTCATGAACTGCAGGTTCCCGGAGTACCCCGTGGCGATGACCGGCTTCCCCCACGCCATGGCCTCCGCCATGGTGAGCCCCAGCCCCTCGCTCCGGTGCAGGGACACGTAGCAGTCGCAGTGCGCCACCAGCGCGTCTCGCGCAGCAGGTTCCAGGTAGTCCTCGAGCAGCAGGACGTCGGGCCGGGACGCGGCCCGGATCCGCAACCGCTCGGCGTCGGCGACGCGCTTGTCCGCGTTGATCGACTTGATCACGAGGACGGGTCCTTCGCCGGGGCGGAACGCACGCTCGAAGGCCTCCACGAGCCCGACCGGGTTCTTCCGCTCCGCCGTGGACAGGTAGTCGAAGGAGAAGAGGAACACCGGCGCATCGGGGAGGCCGAGCTCGGCCCTGCTCAGGGTCGGGTCGGCGCCGCGCTGCGGCAGCGATGGGGTCAAGGTGCGGACCGGGACGGGGGAGTGCGGCTCGATGGCGCGACGGATGAAGTCGGTGGCGACCCAGACCTCGTCGACGGCGCCGAAACCGCCGTGCTGGGACGGCGGGAAGTCCTCCACCTCCCAGTACCACATGCCGATGCGGTAGCTGCGGCGGAGCAGGTCGGGCACCGCGGCCGCGACGCTGGGCGTCAGGTCCGCGTTCACGCAGATCACCGTGGTGTCGTACGGCGGACCGTCCGCCGTCGCGGAGGTCGTTCGCTGGCGGCTCGTGAGGTGAAGGTCGATCGGCCGGGTGGTGTGCGGCACCTTGGCCGCTGACAGCGCATTGACCAGCTGCCGGGCGGACTCGCCGATGCCGAGCTCGCCGGTGAGATAGCCGACGACGGTCACCCCTGGCACGGGACGTCCCCGGTTCTGGCGCGTCGGTTCAGGGGCCACGCGCTGCGCGGCCTCGACGATCTCGGCGGCGTATCCCTCCAGGCGCGCGTGGGCGCCGACCCAGGCGAGGAACGCCCCGGTGTCGCCACCGGGCACCTGCACGAACGCGTCCCGAAGATCTGCCCGGGTGCCGTGGATCGCCTCCAGGTAGCGCGCCGGGCGCCCGGGCAGCGACGGAGTGGTCAGCCAGGTCCGAAGCGACTCGGCGTCCGCGGCCTCGTAGGGGTCCGGCAGCTCGTCGAGGTGTCCGGACGCCGACGCGTTCTCGTACAGCCACCGGATCGGCCGATCGAGGGGGATGCCGAGCGACGTCGTCGACATGTCCCATGAGCGCTCGTGGGAAGCCGTGGCGCGCTCGTCTGCACGGACGCGTGCTGCGACCTCCGCCACGAACGCCGCGACCGCTGGGTGCCGGCTCATCAGGGCGGAGGGATGCGACTCCCGTGCGTCGAAGAGCCACGGACGGTCTGGATCGAGGCCGGACAGATCGACGCTGCTGACCGGCACGCCGTCAGCCGCGAGCTCGCCGGTCTCCGAGGCACTCACGGAGCGAGCACTGGCGAGCGTGCTCGCATCCAGGCGCACGGAGTGGTCCGGCGTCCCGCTCCGAAGCGGGAGCACCCCGGGCTTCATGAGCTGGAGATCGCCGGCGAGCTGCCGCCGGACGGCGTCCAACGCGTGCGGACCCACCTTCTCCGCGAGGCCCTCGGATCCCAGTGCGGCTGCCCACAGGTGGAGGGTCCGTGGGGACACGCCGAGCTCGCGGGCAGGGAGGACCGGCTCCGTGCCGACGGGGACGTAGCTGTCGTCGACGTCCACCACCGCCACCGGGCGGCCGGCGGCTTCTGCGTACCGCACCGACTGCCGGACAAGAGCCCGGGACGGTGCGAGATTCACCACGACAACTCTCGGCGATTCCACGCGCCATGCCCTCCAGCTCCCGGTTGGTCCGAGCGTACCTGTGCACAGGGGGCGCTGTTCTGGCCGCTATTCTGTTGGGGCCGCCGGCGCTGATGGGGGAAGAGATGTCCGTGGACGAGATTTCCGTCGACCAGGCTGAGAAAGCCGCAGGCGGATTCTCTTTCCGACGGTTTCGTCCCTCGGTGCTGCCCGTCGCGGCGGCCGTGCTCGTTCTGGTGGTTCACTTCCGCCCGTGGCAGCAGGGTCTTCTCGAAGACTGGGGCCTGGCGCTCGCCTGGAAGCAGGAGGGTTTCGGAGGATATGTCGCACGCCTCCCGGCGACCCTCGGCCGTCCGCTCCATCTCCTGCCTCACTTCGTCGGGATGGCGCTGAGCAACGGCGGGTTCGTCGGTCCGTACGCCGTGCTGACGGCGGTGGCGCTCGGACAGCTGCTCTGTGCCGCCTGGGCGCTGGCACCCGTGGTCTCGTCGAGGGCTCTGCGCTGGGGCATCGCCCTGGCGATCGCCGTTCATCCTTGGTGGGCGGGCGGCGACATCCTGCGGTTCATGCCGGCTCAGGTGGCGGTGCTCGGCGTCGTCGTGTGGCTCGGCGCAGCCGTCCGGTTCCTTGAAGGCCGGCGTGCCGCGTGGTTGGTGCTCGCAACCCTCGCTCCGCTCGCCGGCCTGCTCACCTACGAGGGCCCGCTCGCCGCGCTCCTCATCGGTGCATTCACGCTCACCGCGACGGGCCGTGCCAGTGTCCGACGACGACTTGCGGTCTTCGGCTCGACCGTCCTCGTGGCGGCAGCTGTGGTGGCCTGGTCCGCCGTGATCGCCCCGGCGATCTCGCCGCAGTCGTACGAAGGCCAGCTCGTCGGTGGGCTCCCCGATCCCCGCGCCTCGGTCGTGGCGATCGCGCGCACGATGCTGCACCACACGCCAGCGCTTCTCCTCGCGCTGGCAATCGTCGGACTCATCGTTCTCGACCTCGGCTTCTCCCGTCGCGTCGGGCGACGCGACGCGTGGGTGCTCCTCGTGGCGACGGTGTCGGCGCCCCTTGCCGCCCTGGCCTATGCGGCGACGTCGCTGCATCTGCACGATCCCGAGCGTGTAGGACTTCCCGTCGGCGTCGCGGCGTGGCTCGTCCTCTGCGTCGCGGCGCCGGCGATCGCCGCCGCGGCTGCGCCGCGCCGGGTCGTTCTCGCGGTGCTCCTGCTCGGCTCCGTGGCCGGCGCCGTTGCGGGGTACCGGACGTGGACCACCTTCGCCGAAGACCAGCAGCAGCTGATCCGAGCGCTCGAGCCCGTTCGAGCAGCGGCGCCGCCGGGGAGCACCGTCGTGGTGGCAGACGAGAGTGGGCGGTGGGGCGACGTCTACCTGTTCCTGCCGCCTCATCTGGCCCTCGCGATGCAGGTGGAGCAAGGCGCCGGAGCCGCTGTGGAACTCTGCACGCAGGACGGCATCGCGCGCCATCAGCCGGTAGCCGACGTCTATCCGATCGCGACCACACCGGCGTGCAGTGCGATCGTCGCACCTGACGCCACCCGATCAGCCACCGTCTCTGTCGGCGCCGGAACCGTCGACGTGTTCCTCCAGCCCGCCACGGTCAAATGAGGGCCGCAGTCACGGACGTCGTGCCCCGACAGGTCGCTCTTCGCGACCGCACCTCCTGGTCCATCGCCGCAGCGTTCTTCGTGGCGACCCTGGCACGAGGTGTAGGGCAATTTCGTTATGACGCCCTCTATTACTGGTGGGGTGCCCAGCAGGTCGTCGGGTCCATTCCCGGGGCTCCGGACGACTTCTGGCCCCTCCGCGGCGTCCTCACTGCGTGGATCTACGCGCCGGCCGCCCTCGTCGCGAGGTTCCTCGGGCAGCCCGTTGCGCCCGCGACGGTCCTCGTAGAGAATTCCCTGCTGCTCGCCGTTGTCGCGGCATTCCTCGTTCCAGCGGCCGCGCAGCGCGGGCGACGGGCTGGCGACGTCAGGGCGAGATGGATCCTGGGTGGCGTGCTGTGGCTCCTCACGGCGGGGTTCGCCCCGTTCCCGCTCATGGACATCTGGGCTGCAGCAGGATGTCTGCTGCTGGTGGTTCTCATTCGGCGTCGTGAATGGTGGGCGCTGATGTCCTCCGGTGCTGTGGCGGGGGTCGTGCTGAACCTGCGCCCGGCCTATCTGGTCGCGGTGATCGCCCTTGGCGTCTTCGTCGTGGTGCGGCACCGCTGGCGAGCGGTGTTCGTCGTCCCGGGCGTTCTGCTCGCGCTCCTCCCGCAGTTCGTCGAGAACCTCAGCAGGTTCCCGGGGAGCCTGGCCCCTTGGCCGCCGGCCTCGGTCGGCCTGATGAATGCTCAGGCGGCCTGGGCGTCGTGGGTGGTCCGGTACGACACGCTTTTTGGCGCCGACCCGGCCGGCCAGTTCTTCTGTTCGCCCGCGATGGCGCAACGGGTTTCTTCAGACCTTCCGGTCTCCTCGGTAGCTCTGGGCCTGAGCTTCCTCAGGAACGTGCCGACCTCGATCGTCTTCTCGAGCGAGAAGCTCGCGTCCGCGCTGCACTGGCCGCTCTCGACGCCCTATACGGTGCCGGTACCGGTGCTCGATGGTCTCTTCGCGCTGTTCGTCACCGCAGTGACGGTGCTCGGGCTGGGGTACCTGCTCCTGACCAGATCATCCAGCTCTTGCGCGACTGCGCGACGCGACGTCGGACCGGTGCTGGCGATGGCCGGGGCGAGCGTCGTGGCGATCGTTGGTTCGGCGGCGGAGAGCCGGTTCGCCCTTCCCGTCGTGCTCGCGGGGGCTTCCGGGTTGTTCCTGCTGTTGCAGCGTGAAGGAACGCCCCGTTTCGGGAAGACGTTGACCATTTCGGTCTTGGTGGTCGTGATGGCTGCCGCAGTCGTCGGAGGCTATGCGGGCCTCTCGTCGCCGATGGCGCCCGGCGTGTTCGGTGTCACCGCCTGCGGCGCGTGACACCTGGTGCGTCAGACGCCTGCCGCTGACGCGAGAACGAGGAACTCGTCGTAGTCGCGGATGTAGTCGGCGCCGTCGTAGGGAAGTGACGCGAACACGCCCAGCACGGCGTCCGGGGAGTAGTCGAACTGCGTGCCCCACGTCATGGCGGGCATGTAGAGGCCGAGGCCGGGCCGGTTCAGGAGCACCTCTTGGCGCCGGCTGCCGTCGTCCACGATGCAGCGCACGGATCCAGCGAGGCAGACCAGCATCTGCTCGCAGCGCCGGTGGGCGTGCTCGCCCCGGACGTCCTTCGACGGCACGCCGAACACGGCGAAGAACCGTGCAGGCGCGAAGGGGATGTCCCGGCCCAGCTCGAGAGCGGCGAGCGACCCGCGCAGGTCCTGGGCGACGGTGACGGGCAGGAGACGTGCGCCTCCGACGAGCGCGACCTCGTGCGTTGCGCTGCTCGGCACCGGGATCGCGTCATCCGCCACGGGCTCGTGCACGTACCCCTTGATTCGGGCAGGATTGCCCACCACGACAGCGTTGGCGGGGACGTCCTTGGTGACGACCGCGCCGGCGCCCACCATGGCACCGCGGCCGATGCGCACGCCCGGCAGGATGACGGCGCCACCGCCGAGCGAGGCGCCGCGGCCCACGACCGTCGTCGCGAAGGACTCCGGGTACTGCTTGCTGCGGGGGAACGGGTCGTTGGTGAAGGTGACATTCGGCCCGACGAAGACGTCGTCGGCGAGCCGCACGCCGTCCCACACCTGGACGCCGGACTTGAGCGTGACGCGGTCGCCGATGATCACGTCGTTCTCCACGAAGACGTGGTCGTTGACGTTGCAGTCGGCGCCGATCACGGCTCCGGGCAGCACGTGCGCGAATGCCCAGATGCGCGTGCCATCGCCCACCGACTCCGACTCGCAGATGCCCATCGGGTGCACGAAGAAGCTCATCAGCGAGTCCTCTCAGCTGTCGGGACGCGACCGACCAGGAGCAGGCGGCCGCCGACGAAGGTGAGTGGCGCGGTGACCAGGACGACCAGTCCGCTCCACGAGTGGGGGAGTCCTTCGTGCACCGCCAACGTCACGGCTCCGAGGCCGATGAGGTAGACGGTCAGGTACATCAGCACGTACAGCGTCACGAGGCGTGGCGTCATGCGGACGCCGAAGACGAATCCGCCTGCCATCGCTACGGCGAGCGCGACGCCCAGCGCGAACACGATCGAGTACGCGAGGCGGGGGTCGATCACCCGCGCCAGGAGCGAGAGCGCAACCCCGGTCACGGCGGTGTTGATGCCACCCGCAACCACGAAGCGCAGCGCCGACGACCGCAGCGAGCGAGGTTCGTCAGCCGACACCATCGAACCCCTCTACTGACATGGCGATGGAGACAGGTCTCGCCTTGCTGTTCTCGAAGGTGCGCCAGACGTACGACCCGACGATCCCCAGCCCGGAGAGCAGGGTGAAGGTGGAGAACAGCAGCACCAGCATCAGAGGCGTGTAGCCCGGATCCACGATCCGGCCCATGAGCCACCCGACGAAGACGATCAGGGCCGCGACGGTGGTCAGCGCACCGCCGACGAACCCGACCGTGGTCAGCACGCTGATCGGGATGTCGGTGAAAGCGAAGACCGAGTCCAGGAGGTACCGGACCCGCTTGCGGAACGTCCAGCCCGAGCGGCCGGAGGGCCGCGGCCTGCGCTCGTACGGAACCTCTGCGCGCCGGTAACCGATCCAGTACAGCTGCGCGACGAGGCTCGAGTGCGCCTCGTCCAGACGGAGCAGCTGGCCCGCCACCTCGCGAGTGCAGCCGAACACGTCCACGCCGCCGCGCGGGATCGCCGGGTTGACGACGCGTCGGTAGAGCCACCAGAACGTGCGCGACGCGATCGACGACACGGCCGGGTCGGAGCGGGACTCACGGCGCCCGACCGCGACGTCGCACTCACCGCTCGCGAGCCGGCTGAAGAACGACTCCATCAGCTCGGGCGGCTCCTGGAGGTCTGCGGCCATGACGCCCAGGTACTCGCCCCGAGCCGTGGCGAGCCCGGTGCGGATGGCCGGGAACGAGCCGAAGTTCCGCGAGTGAACGACCACCTGGCTGCGCATGCGTGCCTCGGGGAGCAGCCTCCGAAGCACCGCGAGCGAGCCGTCGGGAGAACCGTCCACCACGAAGACCGCTTCTGTGGGGCCGTCGAGCCGCGCGGAGACCTCGGTGAGCCGCTCGATGAGCGCGCCCAGCGTCGCCTCGTTGCCGTACACCGGGATGACGATGGAGTACCGCACGCCCGACTCGTCGGCCCCGGGCTGCTCAGAACTCGGCGAGCGCATCGCAGACCCGTTCCACCTCGTCGTCGCGGAGCCCGGGATACACGGGCACAGACAGGACCCGCTCGGCGGCCCACTCGGTCACCGGCAGGCTGACGTCCGCCAGCTCGTGCGCCCAGGCGGGCTGGCGGTGGTCCGGCACGGGATAGTGCACGTCCGTGCCGATGCCACGGCTGGTCAGGTGGGCCCGCAGGTCGTCACGGTGCTCCGTCACGACGGCGGCGAGGTGCCCGACGTGCCAAGGGCCGTCCGCGGGAAGGACGCGGAGGCGGGAGCTTGCCGCGCCGGCGTAGGCGGAGATGATGGCGCGACGGCGTGCGTTGTCCGCGTCGAGGCGGCGCATCCTCCGCCGCAGCACCGCAGCCTGAAGCTCGTCCAGGCGCGAGTTGCGCCCGCCCTCGCGTCCGATCGTGTACTTGCCCTGCCAGCCGTACTGGCGCAGCTCTCGCACCGTGCCGGCGAGTGCGTCGTCGGACGTGGTCACGGCGCCGCCGTCGCCGAGGGCACCGAGGTTCTTCGTCGGGTAGAAGCTGAACGCAGCAAGGTCCCCGAGCGACCCGACCCGGCCCTCCACGGTGGTCGCTCCTATCGCCTGTGCGCAGTCCTCGAGGACTCGGATGCCGTGCTCGACCGCTACAGCCCGCACCGCTGCCACGTCGGCCGCACGACCGTAGAGGTGGGTGACGACGACCACGCCGACGGACTCGTCGACCGTGCGGGCGAACGAGCCGGCGTCGAGGCACAGCGACTCGCGATCGACGTCGGCGTACCGAACCCGGAAGCCGGCGCGACGAGCGGCCGTCGCCGAGTAGCCGCCGCAGTTCGCCGTGGTGACCACGGTCGAGCGCCCTTCGGGCATCGCGGCCCGCAGGGCGAGCTCGAGCGCGTCGGTCCCGCTCGCAACCGCGACGGCGTGGTGGGCGCCGACGAAGTCCGCGAGCTCGGACTCGAACGCTCCGTGCTGCGGCCCGTGGACCAGCCACCCGCTGTCGATCACCTCACCGACGACGTCGACGAGCTCCGAGCGCTCGGCGAGGAGCGCTCGCGACAGGTCGTTGATCCGGACGTTGTCCACGTGCGCCCCTAGGCGAGGTCGAAGAGCTCGAAGGCAAGATCGCTGACGAGGTCCACGACTGCCGGCTGACGGTGCAGGTCGATCCGCTCGAGCCGACGGTTCAGGTCCGCGGCCAGGACCGTCATCGGGCGTGCTGCGAGGGCGCGCTCGGCGGCGACGAGGATGGCGTCGGCGTAGGCAGAGCCGTTACGTGCCCCGGCGTAGTCGCGCGCGGCCTCGCCCCGCCGAGCACGCTCCTCGGGGTCTCGTGCCAGGCGCTGGAGCGCGTCGACCAGACCGTGCCGGACGTTGTCCGGGTCCACCTTGACCACGGCGTCGTCCGGGAGCTCGGCGTAGTGGCCGTGGTTCAGGACGACCGCCGGCAGCCCGGCCCTCATCTGGGTCAGCACGCTGGCCGACTGCCCCTCGAGCACCGGGGTGCGCAGCGCCACGGCGATGTCCGCCCGCTCCAGCACGTCGGCCAGCAGAGCGTCGTCCACCCGGCCGGTGAGGAGGAAGCGATCTCCAAGGCCCAGCTGGACCGCGCGCCTGCGCAGCTCGGCGCGCGTCGACGACTCGACGTGGCCGACGGCCCACACATGGAGCCGTTCGCTCTCCAGGTCCGCGGCCGCGCTGACGATCTCGTCGACCAGACGGTTCGCGTTGACGTGCCCGACGGTGACGACCAGGAGGTCGGCCGGGTCGAGAGCCGCCAGCGCCTTGTCGATCGGTCCTCGGGCCCGCTCGGACTTCTCGCGCATCCGCGACGTCGGGACGGGCAGCGGTGCGACGGTGATCTCGCCGAGGGACATCCCGTCCACTCGCCGCGCGTGCCACTGGGAGTGCACCACAGCGCCGAGGCTGCGCTGCAGCGCGATCTGGTCCAGGGGGACCTGTGAGCAGAAGTCGAGCCACTTCAGCGGCCCGCCGGGTGCGTACCCGACACGGAGGATCTCGGCCGCCTCCTCACCGTGCAGCTCCTCGACCTCGCGGACGACGGTGTCCAAGGACTTGTCGCGCACGGCGGCCGTCCGCACCAGGTTGGTGATCGACGCGTCGTGCAGGACCACCAGCCCGGGGATGCGACGCATGAACGGCAGCATGGCCGCGTGGAACGGGCTGTCGCCCAGCACGTAGACGACGAGGTCGAACTCCGCGAGCTCGGCCAGGGCGTCGGAGTCGAGGGCGCCGAACGACCGCGACGGCACCGGGCACGGTCGCGGGTTCGGTTCGGCGGGGTACCAGACCTCGAGGTCCCACTCGCGGGCGAGGTCCGGGACGGCCTGCAGCATGACGTCCGCGATAGCACTGTCCTGCGCCATCGGCGTCAGCATCGCGACCCTCATCGCGTCAGCTCCGCGATCACGCGCGTCCACGACAGGTCGAGCTCGAGAGCGAGGCGGCGGGCGTGGATGCCCATGGCTCGTGCCTCGTCCGGGCGTGCGGCGAGCTCGTCGAAGGCCGCTGCGAGGGAGTGCGGGTCCGGATCGCTGACCAGCCCCGTCTCGCGGTGCTTGACCAGGGTCGACGTGCCGCCCGAGTCGGTCCCGGTGACGCTCGGCTTGGACGCCATCGCCGCCTCGTAGCACACGTAGCCGTAGGAGTCCTCGTCGACCGGCAGGTAGACCGAGGCGAGGCAGCGCGCGAGGAGGTCCAGCTTCTCCTGCTCGGAGATGAAGCGGGGGATCACCTCGACGCGGTCCTCCAGACCACCGTCGGCGATCTCACGCTCGATCTCCTCCAAGACCGCCGGGCTCTCGGGCTGACCGGCGACGACGAGGCGGTAGCCGGGGCGTGCGTACCGCATCGCCCGGACGGCCGACAGCTGGCGCTTGCTCGCCGAGAGGCGTCCGAGGGCGACGACGAAGCCTTCCGACTCGGCGGTGCGGAACTCGTGGTCCGTGTGCGGCGGGGTCATCAGGACCTCGGCATCGACGGAGTTGCTCCGCTTGAGCCGGTCGGCCACGAAGGGCGAGATCGCGTACATGCGGTTCGCCGCCTCGAACGCCGCTGCGTCGGCGGCTCGGACGGCGTTGACGACGCGGTCGAGCCGCGGCTCGGACGGCCAGCCGACGGGTGGTGGGTCGTAGGCCTGGCGGAACTGGTGCACGAGGTAGATCACCACGTCGTCGTGCGGGATCAGGTACGCGGGGAACTTGAGGCCGATGACGCGGTCGACGTTCACCAGCTCGGTCAGCGTCGCGGCGACGATCGACTCCAGGATCTGCTCGGGCGTGTCGCCGAGCGGGATGCGGAACAGCTCGGCCTCGTGCCCGGCGTGACGCAGCTCGGTGACGAGCCGGTCGGCCAGAAGCTCGGCGCCGCCTCGGACGAAGGGTGCGGCGTTGTTGGCCACGAGCAGCTTCATGCGCCGTCTCCGAGCAGTCGGGCGATCGTGTTGGGCCAGTTGATGCCGAGCTCGTCCCGACGGTCGAAGCTGTGGCGCCCCATTCGTTCGGCTGCCTCGCGGTCGAGGTAGAGCCGGTCGAACGCGGCTGCGAGGGCCTTGGCACCCGGCTCCGTGACGAGACCCTCGACGCCGTCGCGGACGAACTCGAGCGCTCCGCCCGAGTCGGAGAGAGTCACGATCGCCTTCGCGGAGTGGGAGGCCTCGAGCGACGGGTACCCGTACGAGTCCTCGTCCCGAGGGAGGTACGCGACCGCGAGGCACCGAGCCAGCAGATCGACCTTCTCCTCCTCCGGCATCCAGCCGAGCCGCAGGTCGACGCGGTCCTCGAGCCCCTGCCGACGGACGTAGTCCTCGATCTCCGTGCCGAACGAGGCCACGTCGGGCCTGCCTGCGACCACGAGCCTGACGGGCGTCGTCGTGTGACGCATCGCCCGGATCGCCAGCAGCTGACGCTTGATCGGGGTCAGACGGCTCGGGTAGAAGATGAAGTCGCCGTACTCGTCGGTGCGGAATCGCGACGTGTCGCCGCCGAGCGGCGGGAACAGCGGAACGGCCTCGAGCTCGTTGTAGTGACGCAGGCGGTCCCGCACGATCAACGAGTTCGAGAACAGGGCGCGTGACTCGGAGAGCGCCATGTTGTCGATGCGGCGGAGGGACTCCCGGAAGGCCATTCCCTCGGCGTTGTCCGGAACGCCCCGAAAAGGTGTGTCCCACAGGTCGAACACCTGGCGGAAGTGGTGGATGAACCACGTCGCCTTGTTCTCGTGCCGGATGACGTGCGCGGGCCAGCGGATCGCGAGGAGGCGGTCAGCGCTTCCCGAGAACGGCATGGACCGGAGCCCCACCATCGCGGACAGCACGTGCCGCGGTTCGGTCGGGAACGGCAGGTAGAACTCCTCGACGTGGTGGCCTTCCTCGCGCATCGCCTCGGCCGTCCAGCGCGCGATGAGCGACCCGCCGCCGGCGACGTGCGGGACCGTTGTGGACGCGATCAGGACCTTCATGCGTCGTTCACCGCCGACGTCCGGGGTGTCGGGAGGACGTGGGGCCGGCCGGCGGCGACGTCGATCAGCACGGTGAGCTGCCGGTGCTCCGCGAGCGCGACGAGGTTGCGGAAGCCCGCCAGGTGCGCCGAGCGGTCTCGTCGATGCCGTAGGAGGGCCCGGACGCCGCGCCCGCGCGCGCCCACGGACCGCGCGAGCACACCAGGTGCGTTCGCGAACGCCCGCAGCAGCCACTCGCGGCTGGTGCCGCCGCCGAGCTTGCCGAGCTCGTGCTCGAGCTCGGACGCGGTGGGGCTCCGGTGGTACGCGACCTCGAAGAGGGCCAGCACGAAGATCTCGTCGGACACCCTGCCCGCCTGGTACGGGTGGTCAGTCGGCCGGAACGCCACGCCGATCTCGGCGAGCCAGACGCGGGCGTCCCAGGCCGCGAGCTGGTCGAGCACGTTCTCGCGGTGGTCGCGTGCGAGGCGACCGAACTCCGCAGAGCTCACGAAGGCGTGCGCCACGTCCCGAACCGGCATCCCGGACCTGATGTGGCCCGTCCACGCGCTCAGGCCCTCGGCGTCCGCCTCGCGGCTCAGCACCTCGCGGTACAGGGTCGTGACGGTCACCGCCGCGTCCGTGGGACCGGCGACGAGGTCGAGCAGGGGGGTCGAGGACGTCGCATCGGCGACCGGCTGCGGCCGGTCCGTCGTCAGGATGCGGAGGAAGGTCGCCCTGCGGCGGTGCGCTCGTTGCTCGTCCGGCCGGACGGCCGTCGTCACACTCATTCGCGCACGTCGGCAACACGACGCGTGAACGCGTCGCAGATCGTGTCGACGTCGGCGTCGCTGAGCAGCGTGTGCGTCGGAAGGGAGATGCCCTGTGCGCCGAGCTGCTCCGAGACGGGGAACGACTGGACCGGGTCGCTGATGTAGGGCGGCATCAGGTGCAGCGGGTAGAACACGGGGCGCGTCTCGATGCCGTCGGACGCGAGGAGCTCGATGAGGTGGTTGCGCTGCTCGGTGGTGAAGCCCTCCACGCCCACCGTGTACAGCCAGTCGACCCGGCGGGCGTCGGGACGCTGCACCGGCAGCCGGATGCCCTCGACCGCGTGGAGCCGCTCCGTGTAGCGGGCGCCGATCTCGCGACGGCGCGCCGTCAGGTCCCCGATCCGCTCCAGCTGACCGACGCCGATCGCCGCAGCGACGTTGGTCATCCGGTAGTTGAAGCCGACCTCGTTGAACCAGTAGCGCCGGTTCGGGTCCATGCCCTGGCCGCGCAGCAGCCGCAGGCGGGCGGCGAGGTCGTCGTCGTCCGTCGTCACCGCGCCACCCTCACCGGTGGTGACGATCTTGTTGCCGAAGAAGCTGAAGACGCCGACGTGGCCCAGGGAGCCGACCGGTCGCCCGTCGACGGCTGCCCCGTGCGCCTCGGCGGCGTCCTCGATCACGAGGAGGCCGTGCTCCGTGGCGATCCGCATGATCGCCGTCATGTCGGCGGGGTGGCCGTACAGGTCGACGGGGATGATGGCCCGCGTGCGGTCCGTGATGCGCCGGACCACGTCGGCCGGGTCCAGGTTCATCGTGTCCAGCTCGACGTCGGCGAAGACCGGCGTGGCCCCTGCGTAGACCACGGCGTTTGCGGTGGCGATGTACGTCAGCGCCGGCACGATGACCTCGTCACCGGGCCCGATGCCGAGGGCGGCGATCGCGAGGTGCAGGGCGGTGGTCCCGTTGTTGGTGGCTACCACGTGGCGGGTACCGGCCACCTCGGCGAACGCTTCCTCGAAGTCGGTGATGAAGTGCCCGACGGACGAGATCCACGTGGTCTCCAGGCACTCGGCCACGTAGGCCGACTCCTTGCCCGAGAGGTCGGGGCTGGCGATGTGGATCAAGGTCATCTCTCCTCGGCAGGGACGCCGACCACGGTGCGGCCGGCCGGGACGTCGTGCAGCACCACCGCGCCGGCACCGACGACGGCGTCCGCACCGATGGTCACACCGGGCACGACGCTGGCGCCGATACCGATCATCGCGCGGTCGTGGACCGTCACGGTGCCCGCGAGGTTCACCCCCGGGGCGATGTGCACGAAGTCACCGATCACGCAGTCGTGGTCGATCGTCGCGCCCGTGTTGATGATCGATCCTTCGCCCACCCGCGCCTTGGCACCGAGCACGGCGCGGTGCATGACCACGCTCCCGGCGCCGACGGCGGCGGTCGCGCCGACCACGGCCGTCGGCGCCAGAACGGTCACCAGCCGAAAGCCGACGGCAAGCGCTCGGCTCGTGAGCTGTGACCGGAGGTGGTTGGACCCGAGTGCGACGAAGGCGGCTGTGAGGCCACCGGCCATCAGCTCGGCCAGCTGGGCGTCGGTGCCGAGGTGGGGGAGGCCGAGCACGTCGCCCGGTTCCGGTGCCAGGTAGCCCACCGGCTCGAGCTGCGACGCCGGGTCCCAGGCATCGAGGCAGGCGCGAGCGTGGCCTCCGTTGCCCAGGATGACGACGCGCATGCCAGTAGAACCCCCCTTTTGCACAGGCCGGCGGGCGGAACGACAACCCACGTGCACGAAGGCGCGAGCCCGACCGGGTGAAGATAGCAGCCACCGCTATCCTCACAGAAACAGTCACCCGGGCGTGCCAACGGTGCCTGCCGCCGACGTCCGGTTTGTGGTCAGTCGACACGGTCGCGCCCGAACCTCTTCGAAAGGTCTCGAGGATGCTGCGCGTGCGGACCGCTCTCCCGTGGTTCGCCGCGGGTTCTGCGATGCTCGGGGCCGGATTTGTCCCCGTCGCACGAGTCCCTCTGATGGGCGACGACTTCCACGCCTTCCTGTTCACCTATGGCGAGGTCCGCGGGAGCGCGTCCCAGGCGCTCGCCTACGGCTGGCGGGCGGGCCAGCAGGCGGGCCACTTCAACCCCTTCGGGCAGGCCCTCGGGGCGCTGTTCCACTACGTGTCCTACGCGCTGCCTGCGGCGACGGGCCTGCCCGCGAGGACCGTCGCGGTGCTTGCGGGGGCCACGCTGATCTGGGGCACGGCACTCGCGGTCGCGTGGTGCACGGCCTGGGGCCTGCGGCACGCGGGCGTGGTGGACGACGTCCTGCTGCCGCGGTGCTTCGCGGTGACCGCCGCGGTGCTGGGGGCAAGCCTGCAGCTGCATCCGTGGTCGAACGATCCCGTCTCGTCGTTCCTCATGGCCGGATGGGCCTCCGCGCTGCTCGGGTTCGTCGTCCTCGGCGCGGCGCTCCGCGCCGTGGCGCCGGGGCGGTCCGGCTGGTCGGACGTGGTGTGGCTCGGGGTCCTGGGGGTGCTGGCGGTGCTGTGGTACGAGATGCTCGCCGGCGTCGTCGTGGGAGTGGCCGCCGTGCTGGTCGTCGCGGGGATCGCGGTCTGGAGGTCGCGCGGCGCGCGTGCCGTCGGCCGCGTCCTCGCCCTGCTCGGCTCCGGCGTCGTGGTGCCGGCCGTCGTGTTCGTCGCCGGGAGGTTCCTGTCCGCGGGCCAGCAGCGGGGGTACACCGGCACGGACGTCGCCCTCGGCCGCGCTGCGCTCAGGTCGACCTGGGCGGCCTTCGTGGGGGTGCTGCCCGGCGGTGGTTGGCCGTACCTGATCACGTCGGCCGGGCCGCCGCACCTCGACGCGGTCCCGGCCGCGCTCACGCTCCTGTACGCACTGGCCCTCGCTGGCGTGGTCCGCCTCTCCGGGTCGCGCGTCCCCGTGGTGCCCGACCCGCGTGGGCTCGTGGCGCCCGCGCTCGGCGCCGCGGTGGCGTGGGGCGCGACCACGGCGACGCAGACGCTCACGCTCAAGTACGCCTCGGAGATCCGGGTGGCGGGGCAGGTGTACATGTACCACGTCGTCGCGCTCGGTTCCCTTGCGGTGATCGTCGCGCTCGCCGTGGTGGCGGCCTCCGGGCGGTGGCGCGGGCCGCGGGCGGCGGGGACGGGGGCGGCCGCCGCGATGCTGGTCGGAGCGTTCGTGCTGGTGCAGCTGACGGTGGCCTGGCACCTCAGCGACTTCCTTCGCGGCGCGTTCGACGGCAACAGGGAGCTGACGGCGGCGGCGGTCGACGCCTCGCGCACTCCGGACGCGCGGTGCGCCGTGCTCGTCCGCTGGGCCGACCGGCCGTGGCCGGACTACTACCGGTCCGCCGTGGTCATCGACGTGCAGCGCACCTACCAGGCGCGGTTCGGAGAGCCGTTCTGCGTGGCGTCGTCCGAGCTCGACCGCGTGCTGGCCGCCCCGAGCGGATGACGGTTCCAGCCGCGGGCCCGCCTGAGACGGGTCCGGGGCAGGTCGGTCGTGCGATGGCCTACGCCTGACCGGCCACCGAGCGGTAGACCTCCGCGGTCGCGTCCGCCGCGGCGTCCCAGGTGAACGCGGCGGCCTGGCGCAGCGCGGCCGCAGCGAGCGCGTCGTGGTCCGGACCCACTGCCCGCAGCAGCCCGGCGGCCAGCGCGTCGGCGTCGCGCGGGTCCACGAGGACGCCGGCGTCTGCGGCCACCTCCGCCATCGACGTCTCGCGGGAGGTCACCACCGGGGTGCCCACCGACATCGCCTCGAGGACCGGAAGCCCGAAGCCTTCCCAGAACGAGGGGAACGCGAGCGCGCGCGCGGCCACGTAGGCGAGCCGCAGGTCCTCGGTGCTCAGCCGTCCGAGCTCGTGCACGCGGTCGGTCCAGGGGCCCCGGGGCGCGGCGGGCCGCTCTCCCCAGCCGCGCGGACCCACCAGCACCAGGTGCAGGTCGGGGTCCGCGTCGGCCGCGATCGCGAAGGCCTGGAGCAGGCCGCCCAAGTTCTTGCGGGGCTCGAACGTGCCGCACCACAGCACGAACCTGTCCGGGAGCGAGTGCGTGGAGCGGAACGTGGTCAGCTCGTCGGGCGTCCACGTCCAGCCGGGGGCCCCGTGCGGCACCACGTGCACACGGTCGGGTGCGAAGCCGGCCTCGACGACGTCCACGGCGGTCGCCCGGGACGGGACGATCACGGCCGCGGCCTCGTCCAGCGTGCGCCGAAGGGCCCGGGTGAAGAACGCCACGCCGTGCGGCGTGAAGTGCGACGGGTCCCGGAGGAACGCCAGGTCGTGGACGGTCACCACCAGTGGTCGCCGGGTCGGCGGAACGGCCCACGTGGTGGCGTGCACCACGTCCAGGCCGTGCACCAGCCACTCCGGACGTGGCGCGCCCCACCTGTTCCACGCCTCGTAGAGGAGGCGGCGGGGCGCCCGGAGGGATCGCACGGGGACGTCCGGCACGCCCTCGGGGACCGGGCCCGGGCGGTGTGCTGCCGCCAGACCCACCGGCTCGACGTCCAGGCGGCGGGCGAGCGACTCGAGCAGCCGCGTGATGTACGTCCCCGAACCGCCGGGGACCGGTTGCCAGAGCTGCTCGACCGTCAGCCCCACGCGCAGCGGCGCGCTCACGACGAGGCCCCGTCCGGCACGAGCAGTGCCGCCGGCACCGCACGAGGCACCGTCGCCGTCCGGTCGACCGCTCGCCGCTGCTGCAGTGCCCACGGCGCGCGCGCGAGCGCCGCGAGGAGCGCGCGGGCCCGGCGGCGGCGTTGCGGTCCGACCGCGACGCGGACCGCCGAGCGCACGGCCGCCCGCAGCGTGACGGCCCACGGTGCGTGCATCAGGCAGACGAGGATCCGGTTGCGCTCGTTGTGGTCGAGGAAGAACGCGGAGGCGGTGCCCGACGACGCGGCGTGGTCGTGCACCGTGACCGCGTCCGGCACGTGCCGGACGTCCCAGCCGCGCCGCCGCAGCCGCCAGGACAGCTCGGTGTCCTCGTAGTACATGAACAGCGGCTCGGTGAAGCCGCCCACGTCGTCCAGGGCCGCCCGGGACAGGGCGGCGCACCCGCCGTTGAAGCCGAACACCTCCGCGGCGGCCGAGACGGTCCCGGCGGGTCGCAGCCAGTCCCGGTCGCGGCCGTTGCCCGACCGAGTGACCTCGTTGCCGGTGCTGTTGACCAGCCGGACACCGTCCTCCGAGGAGCGGGCCCAGCGGCGGCCGTCGTGGCCGACGAGCGCGGGACCGGTGGGGCCGGCGGGCACGAACGACCCGCTCAGCAGGACGAGACCGGTGGTCGCCCCGAGACGAGGCGTCCCCGCGCCGAACGGTGCGACGAGGTGGGCCAGGAACCCCGGCTCCGCCACCGCGTCGTTGTTCAGCAGCACGACCACGTCGCTGCTCGTGGCGGCCAGCGCCGCGTTGACCCCGCCGCCGAACCCTCGGTTGTCCGGCAGCGCGACGAGGAGCACGTCCGGCTCGTCCCGCAGCGCCGCCGCCGTGCCGTCCTGCGAGCCGTTGTCGACCACGACGAGCTGCATCTGCGTCCCGGCGGGCAGCTGCTGGTCGCGGATCGAGTTCAGGCACCGGCGCGTCAGCCCGAGCGCGTTCCACGTGACCACGACGACGGCGACACGCATGGCGTCAGACGGCTCCGGATCGCTGGGGGACGGGCGGTCGCCGCGCGAGGGCGCGCGGACCGCGGCCGGCGGGACTGCGGTCCGCGACTCTACCGTGCAGGCCGCCGCGCCGACCGTCCCCGTTACGCTCGGCGCCGTGCAGATCGGCTGGCGATGAAGATGCGGGTGCTCGTCGACGCGACGGCGATCCCACCGGACCGCGGTGGCGTCGGCCGGTATGTCGAGGAGCTGCTGCGTGCGCTGGACGCCCTGGACGTCTCGCTCGCGGCGGTGGTCCAGCCGCGGGACGGCGAGCGTCTGGCGGCAGCGGTGCCGGGCGCCGAGATCGTCGTCGCACCCGGAGCGGTGGCACGGCGGCCTGCACGGATGGCGTGGGAGCAGCTGGGGCTGCCGCGGGTGGCGCGCCGCTGGCGGGCGGACGTCCTGCACAGCCCGCACTACACGATGCCGGTCGCGGCCGGCGTGCCCGTGGTGGTGACCCTGCACGACGCCACGTTCTTCAGCCACCCGTCCCTGCACTCAGCCGTCAAGGGGCGGTTCTTCCGCACCGCGACGCGGTGGGCGGTGCGGCACGCCGCCGCGCTCGTCGTCCCCTCCGCGGCGACGGGCCGCGAGGTGCGCCGGTACGCCGGAGGGGAGGTCGCCCGCTTCCACGTGGCCCACCACGGCGTGGACACCGCGGTGTTCCACCCGACCGACGCCGTGGAGCGCGATCGGGTTCGTGCGACGCTCGACATCGCCGACCAGCCGTACGTGGCGTTCCTGGGCACCCTGGAGCCGCGCAAGAACGTCCCGGCGCTGGTGCGCGGCTGGGTGGCGGCGGTCGCGGGGTGGCAGGAGCCGCCGGCCCTGGTGCTCGCCGGGGGACCCGGCTGGGACGAGGGCGTCGAGCCGGCGCTGGCGGCCGTGCCGGATGAGTTGACGGTGCGACGCCCCGGCTACCTGCCGCTCGCCGACCTGGCCGGATTCCTGGGCGGTGCGCAGGTGGTGGCCTATCCGAGCCTCGGCGAGGGCTTCGGACTGCCGGTGCTCGAGGCCATGGCGTGCGGCGCGGCCGTGCTCACCAGCCGGGAGCTGTCGTTGCCCGAGGTCGGCGGCGAGGCCGTCGAGTACGGCGGGACCACCGACGAGCAGATCGCGGCCGCGCTCCGGTCGCTGCTGGAGCGCCCGGAGCGCCGGTCCGAGCTCGGCCGGGCGGCGCAGGAGCGCGCCGCGGGATTCACCTGGGACGCTGCCGCGCGCGTGCACCTCGACGCCTACCGAGCGGCGCTCGGCTCCTGACCGGCCTCGGCGGAGGACCGCCGCGTCGCCCGGGCGCCGCCGTCGGGCCTGGCAGCGCTGCGGACGTCAGCCGTGCAGCACGGTGGCCGCGGCGGCCGCCCAGCGCTCTTGCCAGGGTCCGATCGGCGCGACCCCAGCCCCCAGCAGCGCGTCGTGTCCCAGCACCGAGTACGCGGGCCGGGGCGCCGCCAGGGCGAGCGTCGCGCTCGAGGTCGGGCGGACCTTCTCGGGGGAGAAGCCGGCCGAGCCCATGACGGCGCGGGCGAACTCGAACCACGTCGTGGCGCCCGATGAGGTGCCGTGGTAGGTCCCGGCCGGTGCCCCACCCTGGACGAGCCGCACCACGAGGTCGGCGAGGTCGACGGTCCACGTCGGCTGCCCCACCTGGTCGTCCACGACCGCGATCTCGTCACGTTCGGCGGCCAGCCGAGCCATCGTCCTGGGGAAGCACCGACCGCCGGCGCCGTAGAGCCACGCGGTGCGGACGACGAGGTGGTCGGGCTGCTCGGCACGGACCGCCCACTCGCCGGCGGCCTTGGTGCGGCCGTACGCACCCCGGGGGGACGGCGGCGTCGCCTCGGCGTACGGCGACGCCGCGTCCCCACCGAACACGTAGTCGGTGGAGACGTGGACCAGCCGCGACCCCGTCCGTCGGGCGGCGCGTGCGAGCAGCGCCGGGCCGACGGCGTTGACCGCGAAGGCGGACGCCTCCTCCGACTCGGCCGCGTCCACCGCGGTCCAGGCGGCGCAGTTGACCACGACGTCGTAACCGTCCGCCTGCAGGGTCGCGTCGACGGACCGCGGGTCGGTGATGTCGACGGTCTCGCGGTCCACGCCGCGGACCGAGTACCCGGCGCCGGAGGCGGCCGCGACCATGTCCCGACCGAGCATCCCGGCCGCACCTACGACGAGCCAACGCACCGCGTCCTCCTTCTCCGCCCCGGCATCGCCCACCGGCAGCGGGCCGCCGTCACCCTACCCACGCACGGGCGGGGCACCCGCGGATCAGCCGGCCAGCGACCTGACGTACTCCTGGACCTCGTCGTAACGCGGGAGCAGGCCCGCCGCCGCCGCCTCCGCCAGGGACGGCGCAGCCGTGTCCTTGGTCGACAGCAGAGCCTCGACGGGGCGGCCGCGGCGGTCGGTCGTCGGCCACGTGATGGCGAGCGTCGGGTCGAGCGGGTGGACGCCGTGCTCCCGGCCGGGGGAGTAGCCGGTGGAGCACAGGTACATCACGGTCGAGTCGTCCTCGAGGGAGAAGAAGCCGTGCCCCAACCCCTCCGGGAGGTAGACGGCGCGCCTGTCGACGTCGTCGAGCAGGACGGTGTCCCACGTGCCGAAGGTGGGTGAGCCGACCCGGATGTCGACCACCACGTCGAGCACGGCGCCGCGGACGCAGGTGACGTACTTCCCCTGCCCGGGGGGCACGTCGGCGAAGTGGATCCCGCGCAGCACGCCCGCCGCCGACACCGAGCAGTTGACCTGCTGGAGCTCCAGCGGGTGTCCGACGTGCTCGGCGAAGGGGCCCCCCTGGAACGCCTCGAGGAACACGCCGCGGGGGTCGCCGTGCTGCACCGGGGTCACTTCCCAGGCGCCGGGCACGGACAGGGAGCGGTAGGTCATGTGGCTGCTTCCGGACGAAGGGACATCGGACTAGCGGTCGGCCGTCTCCAGCAGCCCCAGCAGGTACGTGCCGTAGCCCGACTTCACCAGCTTCTCCGCTCGCCGGCGGAGATCGTCGTCGGACAGGAATCCCCGGCGCCAGGCGACCTCCTCCGGCGAACCGATCTTCAGCCCCTGGCGTGACTCGATGGTGCGGACGAAGTCCGAGGCCTCAAGGAGCGAGTCGAAGGTGCCGGTGTCCAGCCACGCCGTCCCTCGGGGAAGCACCTCGACGTGCAGCCGCCCCTGCGCGAGGTAGGTGCGGTTGACGTCGGTGATCTCGTACTCGCCCCGCGCCGACGGCTGCAGGTCGCGCGCGATCGCCACGACGTCGTTGTCGTAGAAGTAGAGCCCGGGGACCGCATAGCTGCTCTTGGGGTGCTCCGGCTTCTCCTCCAAGGAGAGGGCGCGGCCCTCCGCGTCGAACTCGACGACGCCGTACGCCCGCGGCTCGGCGACCCGGTAGGCGAAGACGGCGGCGCCGTCGAGCGTCCTGAACCGCTGGAGCTGGGACCCGAGCCCGGGCCCGTAGAAGATGTTGTCGCCCAGCACCAGCGCGGCCGCAGCGCCGCCGATGAAGTCCGCTCCGAGGACGAAGGCCTGTGCCAGCCCGTTGGGCACCTGCTGCTGCACGTAGCTGATCGACACCCCGAACTGGGAGCCGTCGCCGAGCAGGCGCTCGAACTGGGCGGCGTCGTGCGGTGTGGTGATCACGAGGATGTCCCGGATGCCCGCGGCGATGAGCGTGGACAGCGGGTAGTAGATCATCGGCTTGTCGTAGACCGGCACGAGCTGCTTGCTCACGCCGAGCGTGATGGGGTGCAGCCGGGTGCCCGAGCCGCCAGCCAGGATGATGCCGCGCATGGGCAGCCAGTCTGGCCCATGGGTGCCGTGCGGCGCCAAGCCGCTCCCGCGTGGCCGCTCTCACGCCGTGGCGGCGGGCGAGCGCTCAGGCGGAGGCGCTGGAGTGCTGCCTCTCCTCGGGCGGCGCGTCGATCGAGGGGGCGTCGATCGACGTCGTGGTCGTCGGCACGCGCCGGGCGAGGAGCCACACCGCGACGACGAGTGCTGCGGCGTTGAGGACGGTCAGTGCCACGCCGGAGAGCGGCGGCGACCACGCGCCGGTGAACGCGTGGCGCCATGAACCGGCGTCACCGACGGTGTAGCGCCGCAGGTTGGTGACGAAGGCCACGAGCTCGACCGCGGCGAAGGCGGGCAGCAGCGTCCGCAGGACGCGGCGCCCGAGCCAGCCCGGGAGGTGCCACGCACCGGCGCGCGCCCCGAAACCTGCGACCACCAGCACACCCACGGTGAGCGGTAGCGAGTACCGCGCCGTCCAGATGTAGCCGACGTTGCGCGCCTGCCACGCCTGGATGAGCACCGGCATCAGCACGGCGACCGCCACGGTTGCGAGCGTGCCGAGCCGGTCGCGCACCGACCCGAGCGCCAGCCCCAGCAGGGTGGGCAGCCCGATCAGGGCGGCCGCGACCAGGACGACGAGGGTGGGCAGCACGGTGTCGAGCCAGCCGAAGCGGCCGATCGACATCACGAGGAAGTCGCCCGTGTCGACCAGGGTCCTGTTCGCCGTCGAGAAGAAGCCGAGCTCCTGATGAGCCGCACCGCCACCCGCCAGCGTGCCGGCGCCGAGCGTCCAGAGCAGCGACAGGGCCGTGCCGAGGACGACGGCTCCCATCCACGGCCACGTCCGCCGGTCGCGCAGCAGAATCCGGACACCCGACCACGGGCCGACGGCCGCCACCACGATCGCGATGGCGCCGAGGTACAGGGGCGACAGGCCGCGGGAGTTGACCATCAGCACCGCCACCACCGCGATGCCGATCGACCGGGGGACCGCCCGGGCGGGGTCGGGGTCGCGCACCATCGCCGTCAGCGCGATCCAGAGGGTCAGCGCCGCGCTGATCTCGAGTCCGGAGGGGTTCACGACGCTGTTCAGGAACACCACCATCGGAGTGAGCGCGGCCACCACGCCCAGCAGCGGGAACGAGCGTCGGCGGAGGGTGGCGAGCTCACGGAAGCCCCAGGCGAGCACCGCCGAGGTCAGCGCGGCAGAGAGCAGCCGCATGAGGTACACGACCACGCTGCTCGGCGGCAGCAGCAGCGTCGGCAGCCCCACCACCGCGTAGTAGAGCGGGTTGTTGCGGACCACCCAGGTCGAGGCGGGCGTCTGCACGGCCGCCGCGGATCCGGACGGGAGCGGAGCGGCACACCGCGCCGGCACGTCGCCGTGGAAGGCGAAGCAGATCGGGTAGGTCATCAGGTCCGCGTAGACGGCGGGCACGTCCACGACGCCGGAGCCCGGGTTGTCCGGGGCGGAGCGGCCCTCGAGCTGGCCGCGCACCACCGCGGCCGCCTTCACGACGTGCGCGTTCTCGTCCGGGCCGGAGGCCAGCGGCGACGCCAGCGACCACGTCGCCGTGATCAGCCACAGCAGGCCGAACGCCGACCAGAAGGAGCGCCGCCCGCGGTGCTCGGCGGTGCCCGACGGCCGTTCGCGCGTCGGGGCTGAGGAGTAGTCCGCCATGGCTTCTTCCCACGTTCGCTCGTCGGGCCGGCTGCACGATAGCGCTCACCGCGGCTCGCTAGCCTTACCCGGTGCGGATCGCGGTGGCCTTCGACTGCTTCTACCCGCTGAGCACCGGCGGCGGTGAACGCCAGTACCGCCTCTTCGCCGAGGCCTTCGCCGCCCGGGGCTGGCAGGTCGAGTACCTCACGCGCCGGCAGTGGTCCGGGCCTGCGCCCGAGGTCGCGGGCGTCCAGGTGGTAGCGGTGAGCGGCGCGACCCGCCTGTACGACGAGCACGGCACGCGCCGCCCGGCGGCCTCCCTCGTGTTCGCGTTCGGGCTGTTCCGCCATCTGGTCCGCCATCGGCGCTCCTACGACGCGGTGCTCGTCAGCGCGCTGCCCACGCTCAACGTCCTGGCCGCCCGGGCCGCGCTCCTGGGCACGCGCACCGCGTTCTGCTCCGACTTCCTCGAGGTGTGGCGACCGGCGCAGTGGCGCGAGTACTCCGGTCCGGTCGTCGGACGTGTCGCGTCGGCGCTCCAGCGCCTGGCCGTCCGCGTGAGCCCCTGGGTGAGCGCCCACTCGGCGATGAACACCGAGCGGCTCCGTGCGGAGGGCGCGCGGCGCGAGCCGGTCCGCAGCCCGGGTCTGATCCACGGGACCGACCACATCGCGTTCGTCCCGGTCCCGGCGGACCCGCCGACCGTCGTCTTCGCCGGGCGACACATCCCGGACAAGCGCGTCGAGGTCATCCCGGCCGCGGTCCGGTTCGCGCGGCAGCACGTTCCCTCGCTGCGCGCGGTCCTGCTCGGCGACGGACCGTCGCGGGAGTCGGTGCGCACCGCCGTGCACGCCCTCGGTCTCGACGACGTCGTGGAGCTCCCGGGGTTCGTCAGCCAGGCCGAGCTCGAGGCGACCGTCGGGAGAGCCGCGGTGCTGGTGAACCCCTCGCGGCGGGAGGGGTACGGCCTCGTGGTCGTCGAGGCCTGCGCCGCCGGCACGCCGGTCGTGCTCGTGCGGGCGGAGGACAACGCGTCGACGGAGCTCGTCGAGGAGGGGGTCAACGGGTACGTGGCGGCCTCGACCGACGCCGCGGAGCTGGGGGCGGCCCTCGTGCGCGCGGTCGAGGGCGGGGCCGCCCTGCGCCGCAGCGCCCGCGACTGGTTCGAGCAGGCCGCCCGGACGCGTACGGCGGAGGCCGCGGCGCGCGCCATACTGACCGCGCTCGCGGGCGACGGGGCCCACGGCCGGCACGATGGCGAGGGATAAGGTGTCGCGACCCAGCACGAACCACCGGACGGACCAGATGGCAGCGCCCGCGACCTGCGAGCTCACGATCCTGATGCCCTGCCTGAACGAGGCCGAGACGCTCGCCACCTGCATCCGCAAGGCGCGCGCGTACCTCGATGCGTCGGGCATCGACGGCGAGGTGCTCATCGCCGACAACGGCAGCACCGACGGGTCCCAGGCGATCGCCGAGGGTCTCGGCGCCCGCGTGGTCCCCGTCGCCGACCGTGGCTACGGTGCCGCGCTCATCGGCGGCACGGCCGCGGCGCGCGGTCGCTACGTGATCATGGGCGACGCCGACGACAGCTACGACTTCTCGGCGCTCGACCCGTTCGTCGAGCGGCTCCGCGCGGGTTACCAGCTGGTGATGGGCAACCGCTTCAGCGGGGGCATCGCGCCCGGGGCGATGCCGCCCCTGCACCGGTACCTCGGCAACCCCGTGCTGTCGGGTGTCGGACGCTTGTTCTTCAACCGGAACATCCGTGACTTCCACTGCGGGCTGCGGGGCTACGAGCGCGACGCGGTGCTGCGCCTCGGGCTGGTGACCACCGGCATGGAGTACGCGTCCGAGATGGTGGTCCGCGCGAGCCTGGCCGGGCTGAGCATCACCGAGGTGCCGACCACCTTGAGCAAGGACGGGCGGTCGCGTCCGCCGCACCTGCGCAGCTGGCACGACGGGTGGCGGCACCTGCGGTTCCTGCTGCTGTACGCGCCCCGGTGGCTCTTCCTGTACCCCGGTCTGCTGCTGTTCGCGCTCGGCTGCGCCGCGACCGTCACGCTGATGTTCGGACCGGTGCGCATCGGCGACGTCGGTTTCGACACCGTCACGATGGTCTACACCGCTGCCATCACGCTGCTCGGGTACGAGGCGGTCATCTTCTCCGTGCTCACCAAGCTCTACGCGGCGCGCGAAGGCTTCCTTCCCATCGGCCCCCGGTTCCGCTGGGTGTACGAGCTGTTCACTCTCGAGCGCGGCGTGGTGACCGGTCTGGTGATCTTCCTCGCGGGGCTCCTCGCGGGGCTCACCCAGGTGATCAGCTGGGGCGGCAGGGGGTTCGGGGCGCTCGACATGGGGGCGTCGATCCGCATCGGCATCCCGGTGACCCTCGGCCTGACCATCGGCTTCTTCACCGTGATGGCGTCGATGTTCGCGGGCACGCTGACGGTCGCCACACGCGCGGAGGCCGGCGGTCGGATCCTCACGACCGACGACGAGGCGTCGGCGCTCGGCGTCCAGGCCCCGTGACGCGATCCAGGGTCGCCGTCGACCTGCTCTACTTCACCGGTCGGCGAGGCGGCACGGAGACGTACATCCGCCAGGTGCTGACGCGGGTCGCGGCCCTCGACCCGGAGCTCGAGCTCGTGGGGCTGACCAACACGACCGGCCGGGACCTGCTGCGGGACTGGTTCCCCGGCGAGCTGCGCACGGTACCCGTCTCCGGCCAGAACCGGCCGGTGTGGGCGCTGGCGGAGGTGCTCGCGGTGGACGCGCTCGCTCGTCGTGCCGGCGCCGACCTGCTGTGGTGCCCCGCGAACTTCGGTCCGGTCGCGGGTCGCGTGCCGCGCCTCGTGACCCTGCACGACATGATCGCGTTCGACTTCCCGAACCCCGAGGTCAGCGCGGTGACGCGGGGGATCACCAGCGGCATCATCCGCGGTGCCGCTCGGGGTGCACGGGCGCTGCTGACGGACAGCGAGGACGCCGCCGCGTCCATCGTGCGCCACCTCCACGTCGCCCCGGGTCGGATCACGCACACGCCGCTTGCGTCGAGCACGCCGCACCCGGTCGACCCGGACACGGCGGAGCAGGAGCTGGCCGGCCTCGGGATCGGTCAGGACCGGCCGTTCGTCCTCGCGACGGGGAACCGGCTGCCGCACAAGAACTTCGTCGGTCTGGTCCAAGCGCTCGCGCGCATCGACCCCTCGGTCAGACCGCGGCTGGCGATCACCGGGAGCCACGGTGCGGACCCGCTGCGGCCCGCCGTCGAGGAGCTGGGGCTGGCGGGCGACGTCAGCCTCCTCGGCTGGGTGACCGCCACCCAGCTCGAGTCGCTCTACAGCGAGGCCGCGCTCTACGTGTGCCCGTCCCTGTCCGAGGGGTTCGGTCTCCCGGTGCTGGACGCCATGGCGCGCGGGGTCCCCGTCCTGGCGAACGACATCGCGGTCCTCCGAGAGGTCGGCGGTCCGGCAGCGGCGTACGTCGACGCGACGGACCCCGAGCTGCTCGGTGCGGCCGTCAGCCGCCTGCTGGCGGATGCGGGGCGCCGTGCCGCCATGCGGTCCGCGGGGTTCGAGCGCGCGGCCTCGTTCAGCTGGGACCGCACGGCGGAGCTCACGCTGGCCGTCCTGCACGGGCTGCTCCGGACCGGCGCGCCAGCGACGACATGAGAGCCCTGCTCGGCCGGCTGGCCGGATTCGGCGGGCTCCCCCTGATCTCCCTGATCACGCCGCTCCTGGTGCTGCCCGTCATCGGCCGTGTCGCCGGCTCCGGCGGCTGGGCGAGCCTCGCTGCGGGGGAGTCGATCGGCACGCTCGGCGGCATCGTCATCGGCTACGGCTGGAACGTGTCGGGGCCCCCCCGGATCGCCGCGGAGCAAGAGGCGGGGCAGCGGTACGCGCTGTACCGCCAGAGCCTCGTCGTCCGCGGCACGGTGGCCTGCCTCGTGCTGCCGGTCGTGGTGCTGCTGTCCGTCGTCGCGGCTCGGGCGGGGTACGAGCTGCCGACCGCGCTCATGGGCGTGTCCGCGTCGGTCACCGGCCTGTCGTTCGCCTGGTTCTGCGTCGGCGCCGGTGACCCACGGTCGATCGCGCTCTTCGAGGCGGTGCCCAGGGTCGCCGCCGCGGCGGCGTCAGCGGGCCTGATCCTGCTGACGCGCCAGCTCGTCATCTACCCCGCCCTGGCAGTCAGCGTGTCGCTCGTCGGGATCGTCCTCTTCAGCCGCCGCGTGCCGGGTCGCCGTCCGCTCCCGCGGACCCGGCTGCCGGAGCTGTGGCGGCTGGTGGTGCGCGACCGGGGGCTGGCCGCCATCGACATCGCCGGGAGCGCGTACGGCTCCGTCCCCGTGCCGGTGGTGAACGCCGTCGCCGCACCGGTGCTCGCCAGCTCCTACGCCTCCGGTGACAAGCTGTACCGGTTCGGGCAGTTCGTGCCCATCACCCTCGCCAACGCGTTCCAGAGCTGGACGGTCGAGGCCGGGCGTGCCGGGCGCGGCAGACGCCTCCGGTTCGCGGTGCTCGCGCACGGTCTCCTCGGCGTCACGGGCTGGCTGGTGTTCGCCGTCGCAGGGCCGTGGGTCTCAGGACTGCTGTTCGGCCCGCAGGTCCGGGCCACGCAGGCTGTCTGCTTCTGGCTCGGCGCTGCGTTCGTGCTGCTCTCGTTGCGCACGGCGGTCGTGCGGCTCGTCCTGGTCCCCGAGGGCAAGGTCCGGATCGTCTTCGCCGCGACGATGGCGGGCACCTTGGTCGGCATCCCCGCGATCGTCGGGCTGACGTCGCTCGTCGGACCGGTCGGGGCCGCCTGGGCCCTGGTGCTGAGCGAGGTGGTCAGTGCGGCCGTGCTGGCGTCCCCGACCGTGCGCGAGATGCGGCTGGCGGCACAGGTGTCCGGCTCCGGCCAGTCCCTGGGCGTCGCCGGGGACGTGCGTGGTTGAACGTCGGCCGCGGTCGTGAGAGCCGCGCCGACCACCGTCGCCTCGGTACCATCACCCGGCAACCGCTCACCCACCCCGAGGTTCCCGTGCTGAGGATCACGCAGGCGACCCAGGCCTACGCCTGGGGCTCGCCCGACGCTTTGCAGGACACGCTGGCGCTGACGCACGACGGAGTGCTCGCCGAGGCGTGGATGGGCGCGCACCCGTCCGCCCCGTCCCTGGTGCTGGACGACGGGCTCGAGAACCTGGTCGAGCTGCTGCGGCGGACCCCCCGCGAGGCGCTGGGCCTCGACGTGGTCAACCGCTTCGGCCCGCAGCTGCCGTACCTGCTCAAGGTGATCGCCGCCGAGCACCCGCTCTCGCTGCAGGTGCACCCGGACATCGACGCCGCCCGCGCCGGCTACGACGCGGAGGATGCCGCCGGCGTCCCGCTCGACGCGCCGCACCGCAACTACAAGGACCGGAACCACAAGCCCGAGCTGGTCTACGCGCTGACGCAGTTCGAGGCGATGTGCGGGTTCCGCGCCCCGCGCCGGGCGGCGGAGATGTTCGCGGGCCTCGACTGCCCGCTCGCCAAGGAGCTCCACGGGGTGCTGGTGGAGAAGCCGTCCACCGAGGGCATCCGCGAGGCGTTCACCCGGCTGCTCGACCCGGCGACCCGGCCCGGTCCGGAGGAGGTGGCCCGGCTGGCCGACGCGGTCGCGGCCCGGCTCGCCGACGGGTCGCCGTCACCGCGCACCGACCGCACCGTCGGGCTGCTGCAGCGGGAGTACCCCGGCGACCCCGGGGTGGTGACGTCGATGCTGCTCAACCCCGTGACGCTGCGGCCGGGCGAGGCGATGTTCGTCCCGGCGGGTGGCGTGCACGCGTACCTGCAAGGTGTCGGCGTGGAGATCATGGCGAGCTCGGACAACGTGCTGCGCGCGGGACTGACCCCCAAGCACGTGGACGTGCCGGAGCTGCTGCGCAACGTCGACTACGTCGCGGCTCCTCCGATCCGGATCGCCCCCGAGGTGTTCCACGGCGCGACCAAGGTGTTCTACGCGCCCGTGGACGACTTCGAGCTGTCCGTCACCGAGCTGGCCGACGACGACGACCATCCTCTGCCCGGCCGGGGTCCGCGGATCCTGCTGGCGCTCGCGGGGGAGCTGACGGTGGCGACGTCGAACGACGGCACCGTGACGCTGACCCAGGGCCAGGCCGCCTTCGTGCCGGCGAGCGACGGGCGGCTCACCGTGCGGGGTCGCGGGCGACTGGTTCAGGCTGACGTCCCGTGACGACTTGGTCGTAGACCCCTGCTGTGGTTGCTCAGAGCGTGTCGCGGGGTGGTGGTCGGCGGGGTAGGGCCTCTACAGAAGGTCCGACGTGACGCGTTCGCTTGCGACGAGGGCGGTCCGGCGCGGCGCGTCCGCGCGGAGCGCGGTGGCCATCGCGACGTCCAGCAGCACGACGGAACCGGCGCCAGCCAGCACGGCGAGCACCTTGCGCAGGGCGCCGGGGAGATCGACGCCCTCGAGGAGAACTCGCTCGGCCGCCGTGGCGCCGGCTGCTGCGTCCCCTGCGTCGGAGAACAGCGCCGCGTGGCTCGTCGTCCCGGCCGGCGTGGCCAGTGCCGGCGCTGCAGGGTCGACCGCCGGCGACCAGCCGATGCGGTCCGAGTAGGTCATCACGGCGCTCGCCGCGTCCACGGCGCCCGCCGGTAGGGCTCCGTCGAACCGCCGAGCGAGGGCGGCGAGCGTGACCACGACGAGGTCCCGCGCCTCGCGGTGCGCCGACGGACGATCCGTCACGACCACGTCGGCGGCCGGGCCGGGACCGTCGGACGGCTCGGCCGCGTCTGTCCCCTCGACGGCTCTGACGTCGAACGCCGACGTCACCACGCACGCGCCGACGCGCCACGCCGCCAGCGCCCACACCACCGAGCGCCAGTGCGCTGGCAGGTCGAGCAGCACATGCGTGCCGGGCGCGGCATCGAACTCTTCGACCAGCAGGTTCGCCGTCTTGCAGACCCAGTTGTCGAGCACCGCCCCCGACAGCTCGACGCGCTCGCCGGCGCCTGAGTACCACGTCAGGCGCGGGCGGCCGGGGTCGGCAGTCAACAGGGCGAGGAGCTCGGCGACGGAACGCGGGGGGGTCGGCACGCCGTCAGGGTAGGGCGACACGCCGGGCCGTCGAGAATTCACCCCGGACGAGGTGGACAAATACCACGGCTCCGGTTGACTCCCCAGAACGACACGCGTGTAATTCATGGCAACCGCGGTGGCGCGGGGCAGTGATCTGGCAGGCCGGTTCGACCACTCGACAGCCCGAGGACAGCCCACAGACCCAGGCAGCACCGAGCACCAGACCCGCACGGAGGCACGTATGTGGAACCTGCTCGACGACGACGACGAGAGCTTCCCGTCGGACGCGAAGGTGGTCGGGTCGGTCTCGGCGTCCAACGTGCACTCCCTCTTCGGGGAGGCCGAGGACGACGGCCTGATGGGGTGGCAGGAGCGCGCACTGTGCGCGCAGACCGACCCGGAGGCCTTCTTCCCGGAGAAGGGTGGCTCGACGCGCGAGGCCAAGAAGGTCTGCACGCAGTGCGAGGTCCGGGCCGAGTGCCTGGAGTACGCACTGGCCAACGACGAGCGGTTCGGCATCTGGGGCGGGCTCTCGGAGCGCGAGCGGCGCAAGCTCAAGCGGCGTGTCGTCTGACGAGCACCTCCGCGAGGCCGACGGCGTCGCGGGAGTGTCGCAGCAGGGGAGGCACCCGGCAGCGTCGCATGATGGCGCGAGCATGACGCAGACCGTCCAGGGCCCAGCCGCCCCCACCACGACGACGTCGTCTATCCCTGTGACGGCGCCGGTGACCGCCGTCGTCGTCACCGCGGGGCTCACCCGGTACCTGCCGACGACGCTCGCCGCCCTCGCGGCACAGGTCAGACGCCCGTTGCGGGTCCTGGTCGTGGACGTCGGCGGGCCGGACGGCGTCGCTGCGGCGCTGGACGAGGCGTTCGCGGGTTCCCCGGCCCCGGCACCGCGGCTCGCGCGCACGACGGCACCAGCGGCGAAGACCTTCGGCCAGGCGGTCACGCGAGGTCTGCTGACGGTGGCCGAGGCCCTCGGCGAGTCGCCCACGCCGTGGCTGTGGCTGCTCCACGACGACAGCGCGCCGGCGCCGACCGCCCTGCTCGAGCTGATGCGTGCGGTGAGCCACGCGCCGTCGGTCGCCGTCGCCGGCGCCAAGCAGCGGACGTGGACCGAACCGGAGCGGCTGCTCGAGGTCGGCCTGCGCACCACGCGCTGGGGCCGGCGGATGTCCGACGTCGAGGCCGGTGAGCTGGACCAGGGGCAGCACGACGGGCGTACCGACGTGCTCGGCGTCGGCCTCGCCGGTGCGCTCGTCCGGCGCGACGTCTGGGATGCGCTGCGCGGCACCGACGCTGCGCTCGGACCGTTCGGTGACGGGCTCGACCTGTCCCGCCGCGCGCGTCTCGCAGGGCACCGCGTCGTGGTGGTCCCGGCCGCGGTCGTGCGGCACGCTCAGGCTCTCTACCAAGGGCTGCGGGACGCCGACGCGGGCCCCGAGACGGACCTCGACGGTGACGGTGAGCCGGACCTCGGCGACCCGCGACGGTCGTTCGCGGCCCGCCGGCGGTCCGCGGTGCACGCCCGGCTCGTCGCAGCACCGCTGCCGCTCGTCCCCTTCGTGGCCGTCGTCGGCCTGCTCGCGGCCGTGGTGCGCGCGCTCGGTCAGCTGGCCGTCAAGCAGCCCGGGCTCGCCGTCGCCGAGCTGACCGGCTGTCTCGCGGCGCTCGGCAGACCCGGGGCCGTGCTCCGCGCGAGGCGGGTCGCCGCCCGCACCCGCGCCGTGCCGAGGCGGACCCTGTGGCCGCTGCAGGCCGGTCTGCGCGACGTGTGGACCCAGGAGCAGGACCGGCGGCTCGCTCGGCTCGAGGCGCGGAAGGTGCAGCGCGCCCCGTCCGAGCTGGAGCTCGGTGAGCTCGCCGCGATGGCGACCCGCCGGCGGTGGACCGCCCTGGGGCTGACGGCGGTGCTCCTCGTGGCGTCGCTCGCGGCCTTCGGGCGGCTGCTCGGACCGGTCGTGGGTGCGGGGGCTCGCCTGGTCGGGGGTGCTCTCGCGCTGAGCTCGTCCTCCGTCGGGCAGCTGTGGCAGGCGGCGTCCTCCGGCTGGGTGCGGGACGGTCTGGGGCACGCCGCACCGGCGGACCCGCTGCTCACGGTGCTCACGGTGCTCACTCTCCTGGCGGGGCACACGCAGGCCGTGGTGGACGTGCTGATGCTCGGTGCCGTGGTCCTGTCCGGCATCGGCGCCTGGGCCGCTGCCGGTGCGGCCACCCGGTCCGCGGGCGTGCGTGCGTGGGCGGCACTGGTCTGGGCGGCCGCTCCCGCCCTCCTGCTCGGCATCGGCGGAGGTCACCTCGGCGCCGTCGTCGCCCACGCCGCGCTGCCGTGGGTGGCGCTGGGCATGGCGCGCGCCGTCGGCGTGCAGCGCGTGGACCAGGTGCTCTCCGGTCTGGTCACGGTTCGTCGGGGGGACGACGAGGACGACGGCATCGTCGACCTCGACGAGGACGCGGAGCCGGGGGCCGTTGCGTCGACCGCGCCGACCACGGCGATCCCGTCGCCCCGGCCGGCGCCGACGCCCGCCGGCGGTGTCGCCTCGGCGGCCGGCACCATCGGCGTCGCTCCGGTCGCTGCCGCCGCCTCGTCGGACGGTTCGTCGACGGAGAGCGTCGGCGAGCCGGTGCACCTGGGGGAGTCGACACCGGAGCCGGGACCCCTTCTCGTCGGGACGCCGGACCCGACCGGCTCCGTCGCCGGCGCGGCCGGTGCCGCACTCGCGCTCGCCGTCGCGGTCGCCGGTGCACCCGTGCTGCTCGCCCCGGCCGTCGTGCTCGCGGTGGTGGCGGCCGCGACGGCACCCCGTCGGCGGGGCCGGCTGCTGCTGGTGCCGGTCCCGGCCGTCGTGCTGGCGGGTCCGTTGCTGGCCGAGGTGGTCCGCCGCGGGGTGCCGGGGCTGCGGCTGCTGCTCGCCGAGCCCGGTCTGCCCGCGCAGTCCGTCCCCAGCGGACCGCTGCTGCGGCTGCTCGGTGTGCCGACCGATCCCGGCGCCCTCGTGCCGGCAGGGCTGCACGGCACGCTGGCCACCGTCTGGCCGCTGGCTCTCGTCGGAACCGTGCTGCTGCTCGCCGTGCTGGCGCTGCTGCGCGGCGCTGCGGTGGCCCGCGGCGTGCGCGTCGGGTGGCTCGTGGCCGTCGTCGGACTGGCGGCCGCCACGGTGCAGGCGCAGCTGCCCGCCGTGCACGACGCCGACGGAGTCGGTCGGGCCTGGGTCGGTGCGTCGTTGTCGTTGGCGCTGCTCGGTCTGCTGACCGCGGCGACCCTCGGCACCGACCGGCTGCAGGCGAGGCTGACGCGGTCGACGTTCGGCTGGCGCCAGCCGCTCGCGGTGCTCGGGAGCGTGGTCGTGGTCGCGGTCGCGGTCGGCTCGCTCGCCTCGTGGGTGTGGACGGCGCCCGGAGCGACGTCGCTGCGGTCGCTCGGACGTCCGGTCGTGCCGGCCGTGGCGCAGCAGGCCCAGCAGGGCGCCGACGCATCACGCGTCCTCGCCCTCAGCGCGACGACCGACGGCGTGTCGTGGGAGCTGCTGCGGGGCGACGGTCTGGACCTGGTCGACCAGGCTGCTGCGGTCCAGACGGGGTCGCTGGGCGGCGGGCTGCGTTCCGCGACCGTCGCCGCCGCCGACCCGGCGACCACGGAGCTCCGCACGCTGGTAGCCCGGCTGACGAGCACGGCGCCCGGCGACGTCGCCGGCCCGCTCGGCGGCCTGGCGGTCGCCCACGTGGTCGTCCCGCCGCTGCCGGTCGGCACCTCGGACACCGATCCCGCCGCCGCAGCGCGCGCGCAGCTCGTCGGCCGGCTCGACGCGACCCCCGGACTGGAACGCGTCACCGAGAACGCGTCCGGGACGTTGTGGCGGGTGCGCCCGGCCGTCGGCGCGGACGGGTCCCCGGCGCCGACGGTGGTGACGTCGTGGGCGCGCCTGGCGAAGGCCGCCGGTGACGTGACCGATCCGGCGACGGCCGTGACCGCGGTCGCAGCGACCGACGCGAACGTCGACACGACCGTCCCGGCCGGTGCAACCACGCGGGTCCTCGTCCTGGCCGAGCGCGCCGACCCCGGCTGGCACGCGTGGCTCGACGGACGACCGCTGCGGTCGGTGCAGCTCGGCTGGCGCCAGACGTTCGAGGTCGGTGCTGCAGGAGGTCACCTGGTGGTCCGCTACGACTCGCCGACCCGGACCGGGTGGTTGGCGCTGCTCGCCGTGACCGGGGTGGTCACCGGGCTGCTCGCGCTGCCGATCCGCCGGCGCCGGGCAGGTCGCTCGTGAGCGCCCGTCCCGCCGTGCAGCGGGGGCTGCGTGTGCTGTCCGGCGTCGCGGTCCTGGCGCTCGCGACGGCCACGGTGGTCGGTGCGAGCCGGCTGCCGGCGCCGAGGAGCGCCGCGGACGGTCCGGCCCTGGTCGCCGTCCCCGCCTCCGCCGCCACCGCGGTGTGCCCGGGCCCGCTGATCATGCCGAAGGCGTCCTCCAGCTCGAAGTTCAACCCGGCGCCCGTTCCGCCCGCCACCTCGGTGTCCGTGCTCTCGGCGCCCGACGAGGGAACGTCCGGGGCCGGCACGGTGCGTGCCCTCAGCAGCTCCGCGGTGCTCGCACCGCTGTCGTCGGACGTGCCTGCCGCAGCGCTCACGGGCACCACGGGACCTGTCGTCGTGCGCGCCGAGCCCGGCAGCACCGGTGGTGCACGCGTCGCTGCGACCGCGGTCGGCCTGGTCACCGACGGCGACCTGCGAGGCCTCTCGGCCGAGACGTGCACGGCACCGACCTCGGACGCGTGGCTCGTCGGCGGCTCGACCGACCTGGGCCGCACGGCCGTTCTGGTGCTGGTCAACCCCGGCAGCACGGCGGCCGAGGTCGGTGTCGAGGCGTGGGGCCCCAACGGACGCCTCGACCTGGCCGGCGGCTCGCAGGTGGTGCCGCCGCACGGCAGCCGGTCGGTCACCCTTGAGGCGGTCGCGGCGGCGCAGCGGTCGATCGCGGTGCACGTGCGGGCCACCGGGGGACAGGTGTCCGCCTGGGTGCAGGACGGCGCCGTCCGGGGCTTCACACCCGCCGGTGCGGACCTCGTGGTGCCCGGCAGCGCGCCGGCCCAGCGCGTCACCGTCCCGGGGCTGCTCGTGGAGGCCTCCACGGTGGACAGCCCGGACGCGCCGGTGCTGCGACTGCTCGCACCGGGCGCCAGCGGCACCACGGCGACGGTGAGCCTTCTCGGGTCCGACGGTCCGGTCACGCTGCCGGGTGCCGGCACCGTGGACCTGGCGGCCGGTTCCGTGACCGACCTCCCGCTCGGCGGGCTGCCCGCCGGGCAGTACACGGTCGTCGTCCAGGCGGACCAGCCTGTGGTCGCCGCCGCGGAGTACTCGCGCGTGGGGACGCCCGGTGCGCTGGACACCCAGCCGCGGGTCGAGCGGGCCTGGGCCGCCGCCGCGCCACCGGCTGCCGGGCTGGTGGTGCCTGCGCCCGGGACGGTCGACACGCTCGTCGTGGGCGCGGTGCCGCGGTCCGGCGACCCCACGGCCCAGGGGTCCGGCGCGGCCGCCTCCGTCACCGGGACGCTGCGCCTGCTCCGGTCCGACGGCAGCGTGCTCGACGAGCACCAGGTCAGCGTCGACGCCGGGACGACGGCGGCGTGGCCGCTCGCGAAGCTGGTCGCCGATCCCACGCAGGTCGCCGGGGTGTCGCTGATCACCACGGACGGTCCCGTCGACGCGTCCTGGGCGCTGGTCGCGGAGCGGGCACAGGCCGACGGCACGCTGGTGTCCCTGCTGCTGCCGGCTCCCGAGCCGACGGCTGCCGGCAGGATCGCCGTCCGGCAGGACCCGCACGTCGGACTGGGCTGACCGCCTCAGCGTGCCGCGCGGAGCTCCACCTGCTCGCGCAGCCACAGCCCACTGCGCAGCACCAGGCGCACCGGTGCCAGCCGCCAGCCGGTGTACCGGCGGGACAGGTACCGCCAGGCGCTGGCGTGGTGAGCGCGGATCATCGGGGCGGGTCGCGACCGCCACGACGTGCCGCCGATGTGCGTGACGGTCACCTGCGGGACGTAGAGGTTCACCCAGCCCGCGGCGCCGAGCCGCTCACCGAGGTCCACGTCCTCGAAGAACATGAAGTAGTCCTCGTCGAAGCCGCCGACCTGCTCGAACGCCCGCCGTCGCAGCACCAGGCACGCGCCGGACAGCCAGCCGGCCGCACGCTGCACCCCGACGGTCTCCTGACGTGCCTGGTAGGCGCGCGTCCACGGGTTGCCCGGCCACACCCGGCCCAGCACCGCGTGGCCGACGCCCTGGGTGAGCGACGGCAGCTCGCGCGCCGAGGGGTACACGCTGCCGTCGGTGTTGAGCAGCGCGGGTCCGACGGCGCCGGCCTCGGGGTGTGCCGCGGCCGCGTCGAGCAGCCGGTCGAGCGAGCCCGCGGGCCACTCCAGGTCGGAGTTGGCCACCACGAGCCACTCGGCCGTCGCGTCCATCGCACCGACGTTCGCCGCGGCCCCGTAGCCGAGGTTGCGACCGGGCACGACCAGGCGCGCACCGTGCTCGTCGGCGACCGCCCGCGACACGGTCTGGTCGTCGCCGTTGTCGACCAGCACCAGCTCGAAGGGTCGCGAGCTCGCCGTCCGCAGCCCGGCGGCGAACCGCGCCAGCTCCGGTCCGGGGTGGTAGACGACGCAGACGACGCGGACGGCCGGGATCGGGGTGCTCATCGTCCGGACAGGCTATCGGCCCTCGCCGTAGCCGGGGTCCACGTCCTCCGGTGACCGGCCGAGCAGGTGCGCCACCTGCTCCACGACCACGTCGTGCACCAGCTCGGCGAGGTCCGCGCGGTCCTCGGCACGCGCCTCGAGCGGCCGCCGGTAGACGACGATCCGGGCCGGCAGCCCTGCGTCGGACGGGAAGCACCGGCCCAGCGGCACCCCGCCGCGCTCCCAGGGAGCGGGGTTGGACGGCGGGACGTCCTCGACGGCGAACTCCGTACCGTCGAGCTGCCGCGCCCACGTCCGCTCGAGCTCCTCGACCGCGTCGAGCACCAGGTCGTCGAATAGCTCCGCACGGGTCCGGTAGGCCGGGAGCGTGCTGGGCAGCAGGGGGCCGCGGGGACCGCGACCGCGACGGTCACGACGACGGACGGGCGCGGCGGGGGACCCCGCGCGGGCGGCCGGGGCCCGCGGCGACGAGGTCGGCTCCGGGAGTCGGTCACCGGTGCTCTCCGCGTCCGCCGAGCGACGTCCCCGACCGGGCAGCTGCCCGGGGAACGAGACCCGCCGAGAACCTCGTGACCTCACCACCGGAACTCTAGTCGCCGCCACCGGGCGCACCCGAGGCCGCGGCACCGTCCGGGGGTGTCCCGGCCGAGGTGTCGCACCCGCGTTGTAGCGTCAGCGCGTGCGATCCGTTCGGCAGTGCTCCCGCTCGGCGTGCGCGCGCCCGGCGGTGGCGACGCTCACCTACGTCTACGCGGACTCGACCGCGGTGCTCGGCCCCCTCGCCCAGCTGGCGGAGCCGCACTCCTACGACCTGTGCGCCGAGCACGCCGAGCGACTGACCGCGCCGCGCGGCTGGGAGGTGGTCCGGCTGCTGCCCGACTTCGAGCCGGCAGCCCCGAGCCACGACGACCTGCTCGCCCTGGCGGACGCCGTCCGTGAGGCTGGTCGACCCGCCGTCGCGGTGCTCGAGCCGGAGCCGGTGGCGCAGCCCGTCACGCCGGACGGCCGCCGTCGCGGACACCTCCGCGTGGTGCACGGCGAGGAGAGCGTGCGGTGACACGGCGGCGCGAGTCCCGTCGCGTCGCCGAGGGGCCGGTCCCGCTGGGGTCGGTCAGCCAGGGCGGCGGGCCGCTGCTCGAGGGGACGCGCGAGTGCCAGCGTTGCGGCTCCACCGATCTGGTCCGCATCCGGATGAGCACGCCGACCGGGCGCGCGGCTGTGTTCGTCTCCTGCCCTGCGTGCGAGCACCGTGCGTGGTTCGCGCTCGACGGGGACGGGACGCCGCTCAGCGACGAGGACGTGACGGGCCGCCCCGCGGGTGGTCCCGGGGCCGGCCGGTAGGCTCGTCGGCGCCCTCGACGCCAAGGAGCCTGACCCGTGACGGAAGCTGACGACCCGGACCGCCTGCTGGCGGTGCTGCGGGACGCCGTCGACCTCCGGGATGCCCGCACCCTGCACGTGGTGGTGCACGCCGGCACCCAGGGCCGTGCCGAGGTGCTCCAGCGGCTGCTGGCGGACGGACCGGTGCGGCTGACGCTCGTCAGTGGCCCCGGAGCGGACCTGTCCGACCTGCGCAGCGTGGTGCTCGAGCACGGCGCCGACGCGGGCGCGGTGCTCGCCGGTGGCCGGGTGCACCTCCTCGACGAGCGAGGTGAGCCCGTGCCGCCGTCGACGGTGCTCACCGTCGTGGGCCTGCGGCTGACGGCGGCGGAGCTGGCGGCGGGGCGCGTCCCCCTCGTGCTGCACGACGACCTCACGTCACGGGCGGTGCCGGACCTGCTCGCCGCCGCTGGTGCGGCCACGGCACGCGTGCACCGTGCCGAGCTGGCGGAGCAGCTGGCCGTCCAGGGCGCCGTGCTGGGCGGCGGCGCCGACGGCACGCTCGTCGCCCGGGACGCCGGTCCCGCGACCGCCGGTCTGCTCGCGCTGGTGCACGTGCTCGCCGAGCTCGGTCGCCAGCCGCACGCTCTGTCGGTGCTGGCCGAGCTGTACCAGCCCTACGTCACGGCGGGACCGATCGCCGTCGAGGTCACCGACGCCGACCGCGCGGTGGCGCGGGTGGTCGAGGCCTACGTGACCCGACCGGGCGGCGGGCCGGTCGAGTCCGAGGAGGGCGACGGGCTGCTGGTGTCCCACTGGGACGCCCCACCTCCGTGGTGGTTCGCGGTGCGGCCCGCGGTCGACGGTGTGGAGCTGACGGTCGAGGCGGCCGACGAGGACGTGCTGGACAAGGTGCGCGACGACGTCCTGTCGTTGCTGCGGACGGGGGAGGACCGATGAACGAGCCGGCGACGAGCCTGGAGCCCTGGGCGCGAGAGCTGCTGCGGTGCCCGGTGACCGGGGCGACGCTGACCGACGAGGTGGGCCCGGACGGGCAGCCCGAGCTGGTGTCGACCGACCCCGACCGGCCGCTGGCGTACCCCGTCCGCGACGGCATCCCCGTCCTCCTCGCCGACGAGGCGCGGCCGGTCACCCGCGGCTGAGCCGCCGTCGGTGCGTGGTCGCCTAGGCTGACCTGCGTCGACGCAGGCCGCACGACCGGGGGAGACGGGCATGGCGCACGAGAGCGGCACCAGGGCGATCATGGCGGCGCTCGCCGCGAACCTCGGGATCGCCGTCACCAAGTTCGTCGCGTTCCTGCTCACCTCCTCCAGCTCGATGCTCGCCGAGTCGGTGCACTCCGTCGCCGACTCCGGCAACCAGCTGCTGCTGCTCCTCGGAGGCCGGCGCGCCCGGCGCGTGCCGGACGAGACGCACCCCTTCGGCTACGGCCGCGAGCGGTACGTCTACGCCTTCATCGTCTCCATCGTGCTGTTCACGCTCGGTGGCCTGTTCGCGCTGTACGAGGCGTGGCACAAGTGGGCCGACCCGCACCCGCTCGAGGGTCGCTGGTGGTGGGTCCCGCTCCTCGTGCTGGTCATCGCCTTCGTGATGGAGGCGTCCTCCTTGCGGACGGCCGTGCGGGAGTCGGACGCCGCACGGGCCGGTCAGTCCTGGCCGTCCTTCATCCGCACCGCCAAGGCGCCCGAGCTCCCGGTCGTCCTGCTGGAGGACTCCGGGGCGCTGATCGGTCTGCTGCTCGCCGGGCTCGGCGTCGGCCTGACGCTGCTGACCGGCGACGGCCGGTGGGACGCCGTGGGCACCGCCGGCATCGGGGTCCTGCTGGTGCTCATCGCCGCGGTGCTCGCGGTGGAGACGACCTCGCTGCTGCTCGGTGAGGCGGCGTCCGCGGCGGACGTCGCGGCTGTCCGCTCGGCGTTGGTCGGGGACGGGGTGGCCTCCGTCATCCACCTGCGGACGCTGCACCTCGGGCCCGAGGAGCTGCTGGTGGCGGCCAAGATCGAGGTCACCGCGGACGACAGCGCCGCGGATATCGCCGCCGCGATCGACGCTGCGGAGGTCCGGGTGCGGTCGGCGGTGCCGATCGCGCGTGTGATCTACCTCGAGCCGGACCTGCGTCGGACGGCGCCGTCGTCCTGAGGCCGCACCACCACCGGCGCCCGGCGCCGGGGTCGCTCAGTCCACCGGGTCCGGGATGGCGTGCGGCAGCCGCGTGAGCGCCGCCGCCTCGACCGACTCGCGGACGGCCCGGCGCTGCTCGGCGGCGAGCTCGCGCTCCCTGCGCTCGGCGAGCACCGCCGCGAGGAAGTCCTCCGGGTGGGTGCCGGGCGGGGGCAGGGGACGGACGTACTGCTGCACCTGCGCGGTCAGACGGCCGCCGAGCTCCATCCGTGAGGCCGGGTGCAGCGCCCGCGCCCGGGCCAGGAACTGCCGCACGGCGAGCGCGAGGCCGTCGGGCAGCCGTGCGACGTCGGCGTGCGCCGCCCACCGGGCCAGGTACGGCGGCATCGGCACGGGTGTGCGCACCGGCGCCTTGCCCCTGACCCGCGCCGCGTAGGTCCCCGCCAGCACGTCGCCGAGCCGCTTGCCCTGCGGGTGCGCGACGCTGACCAGGAGCGCCACGACGCCGGACGTCAGCCACAGCTCGAACACGCCCGTCAGGGCGCGGACCAGCGCCTGCCGGAACAGCACCGGGCCGCCGTCGTCCCGCACGATGCGGATGCCCATCGCGAGCTTGCCGAGCGACCGCCCCCGGCTGAGCGTCTCCACCGTCGCCGGCACCAGCACCGTCACCGTGGCCAGCGCCACCACGCCGACCGCCCGCGCCGCCTTCTCGTCCGGCACCAGGTTCAGCGCGCCGAACAGCAGCCAGGCGAGCACGCCGATCACCACGGCGAGGGCCAGGAGGTCGAGAACGGCACCGAGCGCGCGGGAGGCGAACGAGGCCGGCCTGGTGTCCAGCAGCACGGCCTCGCCGGTGAGGATGCCCTCGTCCACGGTGCCTCCCTCAGGTCCGGGTGCAGGCTATCGGGCCCGGCGGCCCCGGCGCCGGGCGTCGCGATGGCAGGCTGTGCGGCATGGACCTGGACGCCCTGGTGGTCGCGCGGACGCCGGAGTGGGACCGCCTGGACCGGCTGGTGCGCCGCCGCCGGCTGTCGGGCGCCGAGTCGGACGAGCTGGTGCGGCTCTACCGCGCCACCGCCACGGACCTGTCGACGCTGCGGTCCGCCGCTCCCGACCCGGAGACGGTGACACGGCTGTCGCAGCTGCTCGGCCGGGCGCGCGCCCGGATCGCCGGTACGCACGAGCCGGCGTGGCGGGACGTCGCCCGGTTCCTCACGGTGCTGCTGCCGGCCGCGCTGTACCGGATCCGGTGGTGGACGGTCGGCGTGATGGTGGTGTTCCTCGCGGTCGGCGTCGTCAGCGGTGTGTGGGTCGCGACGCATCCGGAGGCGCTGGCCGCGATGGGGACGCCGGCCAGCCGCAAGGAGTACGTCGACCAGCTGTTCGCCGCGTACTACGACCCGGGCGTGACGTTCGCCGCCATGGTATGGACCAACAACGCGTGGATCTCGGCGCTCTGCGTGGCCACCGGGATCACGGGCGTGGTGCCGGTGTACTTCCTGCTCAGCAACGCCGTGAACGTGGGTGCGGCCGGCGGGCTGATGGCGGCGTACGGCCGGCTGGACATGTTCCTGCAGCTGATCAGCCCCCATGGGGTGCTCGAGCTGACCGCGGTGTTCGTCTCCGGTGCGGCCGGTCTGCGCCTGTTCTGGACGCTGGTCGACCCCGGCCCGCGTCCGCGCGGGCGAGCCTTGGCGGAGGAGGGCCGGGCGCTGTTCACCGTGGCGCTGGGCCTGGTGGGGGTCCTGGCGGTGTCGGGCCTGATCGAGGGCTTCGTCACCGGTTCCCAGCTGCCGTGGGCGGCGAAGATCGCCATCGGGCTCGCGTCGCTCGCGGCGTTCTGGGTGTACGTGCTGCTGCTCGGTCGGCGCGCGGCACGTGCGGGTCAGACGGGTGACCTGGAGCTGGACCGCGCCGGCTACGCGGTGGCGACGGCGGGCTGACGGCACGGCGCCGGCACCGGGACGGCACGAGCGCCGCGGCCGCATGAGGCCGCCGCGTGGATCGGCCCGTCACGACGCGGCGGCGACCTCGACCCGCCGGTCCTCCACGTCGCCGGCGAGCAGGGCGAGCACCGCGTGGGCCTCCGTGTCCAGCTCGTCCCGCTGCTGGTGCGACAGAGCCACGAACGGCTCGACGAGCAGGGTCACCGACCCGGGTGCGCGGGTACCGGCCGTGCCGCGCTCGCGGCGCAGCCGCCAGACACCGCCGACCTGCCCGTCCACCAGCACGGTCCCGGGACCGCTGCCGTTCGGCGTGACCAGCCGGCGGCGGACGTCCTCCGGCACGATGCGGGTGCGGTCGGCATGGGACAGCACCACGTTGTCGAAGTCGGGCAGGAGTCGCACCGGCGCCGGGGTGTCCTCGTGGGGCCGCGGCGCGTCCGGCAGGTCGAGGAGCACCGTCCGGTTCCGTCCCGCCGGCGCCGTCAGCGGGCGCAGGTGCACCACCCGGTCACCCAGTGCCTGCACCACCGGGGCGAGACGCGTCATCCCGGACCACGCCTGCACGTCCGCGACCGACGCCGGCCCGAAGGCGGCGAGGTAGCGCAGCACCAGGTCGCCCACCACCTCCGCGCGCACATCGGGGTCCTGCAGGTCGGGGGCCGCCGTGACCGTCTCCGGGGCGAACCACGACTCGGCCGTCGTCCACGTGGTGGCCATGCTGGCGCCCCACTGTCCCCGCGGCGTGACCTGCACCAGGGACAGCAGGCAGCGAGCGGCGTAGGCGAGGTTGTTCGGCGGAACGTGCGGCAGCTCGGGCGCGAGCGCGGGACCGAGCTGGTTGGGCCGCATCGGCGTGCGCTCGAGCAGCTCGCGAGCGCGGACGGCGATCCTGTCCAGCTCCGCGGCAGACAGGCCGCGCGTCTCGCGCGAGAGGGTCCGGGCGGTCAGCACCGGGAGGGTCAGCGCGTCCTGGGCGGTGAGCAGGTGGACGGTGCTGCGCATGGCGGCGACCCGGGCCGTGCGACGGTCGGCCAGCGTGGCAGCCAGGTACGGCGGCGCGAAGCCCTCGAGGCGGCTCCAGAGCGCGAGGTACGGCGACGTGGGGTTCTGGGCCTGCAGCCCGACGAGGTGACCGACGAGCCGCTCCGCGGCAGCCGCTCCGTCGCTCTCCGCCGGTGCGCGCGCCAGCAGGTGCTGACGCGCGAGCAGCGCGCGACCCAGCGCACGGGGGGAGAGCTCGTCCTCGGGCACGCGGCGACGGTAACGCCGTCCACCGACACCGGTAGTGCTCAGAGCCGGCCGGCGGCCTTGAGCGCGAGGTACGTGTCCGCGAGACGCGGGGCGAGCTCGTCCGGCAGCGCGTCCAGCACCTCCACGCCCAGACGTCGCAGCCGCTGCGCCACCGCCTCCCGCTCCAACACGGTGCGCTCGGCCGCCGCGGCGTCGAACACCTCGGCCGCGCTGCGGCGACCGTGCCGCAGGTCGTCCACCTCCGGGTCCGCGACCGAGGCGAGCACCACCACGTGCCGGTCCGTGAGCCCGGCGGCCACGCCGAGGACGCCCCGCTCGACGGCGGCGGGGTCCACAGTGGTGAGCAGCACCACCAGCGACCGCCGGCTCAGCCGGCTGCGCACCTGACCCACCATGCCGGCCCAGTCGGCCTCGACCAGCGCAGGCTCGACGCCGGCCAGCGACTCCGCGACGGCCGGCAGCACCCGGCTGCCCGTCCGCCCCGCGGTGCTCGCTCGGACCCGACGGTCCCAGGCGAGCAGCTCCACTCGGTCGCCGGCCCGCGTGGCGAGCGCGGTGAGCAGCAGTGCCGCCTCGATCGACGCCTCCAGCCGCGGGGCGTCCAGGACCCGCACGGCGCTGGTGCGGGAGGTGTCGACGACCACCAGCACCCGCCGGTCCCGCTCGGGCCGCCAGGTGCGCACCACCACGTCGGCACGACGGGCGGTCGCGCGCCAGTCGATGGACCGGACGTCGTCGCCGACGACGTACTCGCGCAGCGAGTCGAACTCCGTCCCGGCCCCGCGCACCTGCACCGCGGCGCGGCCGTCCAGCTCGCGCAACCGGGCGAGCCGGCTCGGCAGGTGCCGCCGCGAGGCGAACTCGGGAAGCACACGCAGCCGCCCGGGAACGGGCAGCGAGGCCTGGCGTCCGGCCAGTCCGAGCGGACCGACGGTGCGCACCGTCACCGCCCCCGCCGGGATGTCGCCCCGCCGGGTGGGCTGCAGCGCGCTGACCACGCGGGCCGCCTCGCCGACCGGGATGTCCACGGCGTGGCGAGGTGCCCGTCGACCGAGTGCGGCGGGTGCGCCCGGTTCGACCGGTCCCGAGGCCGGCAGCGCCGACGGCGGCCACGCGTCCCGGACCAGGCCCCGCAGCCTGCGCCGGTCGAGGTTGGTGATCGTCAGCGTCGAGCTCGTCGGCTCCGTCCTGCGGACGGACGCGGGCACCGACCGGGACACCGCCAGCCGTCGTGGGGACGCCGCGAGGGCGACGTCCACCGCGCACAGCGCCGCGACCAGCGCCACCCAAACGAGCACCGTGCCGGGGACCGGCAGCAGCAGCACCGGGACGGCACCGAGCGCGGTCAGCGCCACGGCACGCCACGTGATCGCCATCGGGCCGCCTCAGCGGGGGACCGGCACCGAGGCGAGCACGGTGTCCAGCACCGACTCCGCGGTGACGCCCTCCAGCTCGGCCTCGGCACGCAGCTGGACCCGGTGGCGCAGCGTGGGGTGCGCGAGCGCCTTGACGTCGTCGGGCGTCACGTAGGGCCGTCCGCTCAACCACGCCCACGCACGTGAGGTCGCGAGCAGCGCCGTCGCACCTCGAGGCGAGACGCCCAGCGACAGCGACGGCGACTCACGCGTCGCCCGGCACAGGTCGACCACGTAGCCGAGCACCTCGCGGGCCACCTGCACCCGGGCCACCTCGGCGCGGGCCGCCGCCAGCTCCGCGGGGCCCGCGACGGGCCGCAGGCCGGCGGCGGCCAGGTCCCGCGGGTCGAAGCCGGCGGCGTGCCGGGCGAGCACCTGCACCTCGTCGGCGCGCTCGGGCAGCGGCAGCAGCAGCTTGAGCAGGAACCGGTCCAGCTGCGCCTCGGGGAGCGGGTACGTGCCCTCGTACTCCACCGGGTTCTGCGTGGCGATCACGAGGAACGGGTCGGGCAGCCGCCGCGCGGCGCCGTCGACCGAGACCTGCCGCTCCTCCATCGCCTCGAGCAGCGAGGCCTGGGTCTTCGGCGGTGTCCGGTTGATCTCGTCGGCGAGCAGGAGGTTGGTGAACACCGGCCCGGCCCGGAACGAGAACTCCGCGGTCCGCGCGTCGTACACCAGGGATCCGGTCACGTCGCCCGGCATCAGGTCCGGCGTGAACTGCACGCGCTTGGTGTCCAGCGCCAGGGCCGCCGACAGGCTGCGGACCAGCAGCGTCTTGGCGACACCCGGCACGCCTTCCAGCAGCACGTGGCCCCGGCACAGCAGCGCGATGACCAGGCCGGTGACGGCGGCGTCCTGACCGACCACCGCCTTGGCCACCTCGGCCCGCACCGCGGCCAGCATGCCGCGCAGGTCGACGGAGGGGCTCGGGGCGGCGGCGTGGGACCCGGTCACGCCCGCCCCCAGGCCGGGCGGGTACGCCCCGGCCGTCGGCGCCGCCCCGTGCTGCGGGACTGTGGCAGGTCGGGGCACGGTGGCACCGTCACCACCGGGGGTCGCTGCCGGGTACGGCGCGGCCGAGGGCGGCACGGGGGACGGCGGCAGGACGTCGCTCACGATCGGTGAACCTCGCTCTCCAGGTGGTCCAGCTCACGGGCCAGCACGGCCAGTGCTCGGTCGTCGGTGGGTGACGAGCCGTACAGCAGGTGCTCCACGTCTGCGGCCGGCCGGCCGGTGGCACGGGAGATGGCGGCCACGGTGGCCGGTCGGTCGGCGGAACGGGGCAGACCGAGGCGGGCCGCCGAGCGGGACGCCGCACCGGCCCGCAGGGCGGCGGCGGCGTGCGCGTGCGCGCCCGCGCGTCGGTACAGGCGGCCGCGCCCCCGGGTCGTCTCGCCGGCACGCACGACGACCGGCAGCCGCTCGCTGACCACCGGTCCGAGCCGACGGCCACGCCACACGGCGGCCGCCGCCGCGACGGCCACGGCAAGCAGCCCCAGCTGCACCAGCCACGGTGGTATCAGGTCGGTGAGGCTGGTGCCGCCCTGCGAGCTCCGCTCGATGCCGAGGTCGTCGGAGGACGGGAGGTACCAGACGAGGTCGGGGTGCACGCCCAGGAGGCGCAGGGCCAGCGCCGCGTTCCCCTGGTCGGCCAGGGACCGGTTCGTCAGAGGGCCGGCGTCGGTCAGGACGCTGACGCGTCGCGCGCCGGCGACGACCGCGAGCGCACCGCCCTCGCCCGCGCCGGCGCCCGACTCGAGGAAGCACACCGTGACGCCCGGACCGTGGCCGCGGACCGCCCCGGCGGCCGTGATCGTCCCCGCGGCGACGGCGTCCGGGTCGTCGCAGGCGGCGCCGCGGACGTCGGTGGTCGAGCCCCCGAAGCTCGGGACGACGCCCGGGGCCAGCCTGTCGAGCACGTCCGGCGTCTCGACGAGCACGAGGTCCGCCGCGCTGCGGCCGATCCGGCCGACCATGTCCGGAGTCAGGTAGAGGTCACCGAGCACCAGGAGCGTGCTGCCAGCCGTCGCGGCCTTCTCCGCGGCCGCGATGGTGCGCACGTAGTGCACGTGCACGCCGTGGCGCGTGAGGATCTGCGCGAGCGCGCGCGCCCCGGTGTCCCCGGGGTTGTCCGGGGCCAGGGGGGCGGTGGAGGTCCGCGGAGCGGGCAGCACCGCGAGCAGGCCGCCGACGAGCAGCAGGGCGAGCACCACCAGGGGCGCCCGGGCCCTGCGCCAGCGTCGGGCTGCGCGGCTTCGTGCCGTCGTCCCGTCGCCGGTGGCGGGGATCAGGGTCGTGGTCATGGGCGCGGTCACGGGGCGTCCTCGGCTGCGTGGCCGGCCGACACCGTCCGGCGGGCGGCACGGACCGCGTCGTCGGTCGCCCGCAGCTCGTCGTCATCGGCGCGTCGGGCCGTGCGACCGCCGTACACGACGTCGTCGAACAGGCGCCCCGCCCGGAGCAGGTCCGTCGCCACCGCGCTCAGCACCTCGCCGGCGTCGCGCGCGACCTCGTCGGCCGTGCGGCCGGGTCGCTCGTCCAGCACCGCCCGCTCCTCGAGACCGCGGGCCAGGGAGCGGAACCGCTCGGCGACGGCCGTCGAGAAGTCGCCCGCAACGGCCGCGGCGTCCGCCGCCGCCCGGAGCTCGGCCGCCGTGCGCCCGTCCGCGGCGGCCAGGACGGCCTCCGGCCGGGTCCGTCGGGACCGCCGCACCGGGCCGGTCACCCACAGGCCGGCGACGACGAGCACCGCGAGCCCGACCGCCGCCGCGAGCAGGGCACCGCGCGGCGGCAGGGCGGCGCCGTGCATCCCGCTGAACAGGTGCCCCAACCAGCTCAGGAACCGGCTGAGCAGGCTCTGCTGCTGGTGGTAGACGGGATCGAGCAGCTCCTCCCGCGCCCATCGCTGGGCCGTGGGCCCGTCCGGACGGACCGGCGGCTCCGCGGCACCGACGAGGGCGGCGACGACGGCCACCGCCCGTGCACCGGTCACGCGGGGGAGTCGGTCGAGGCCGCGCGCGCCAGCTCGACGTCCAGCGCCTCGCGCCGCATCCGCACGTCGATGTACAGCAGCGCGATGACGGCTGCCTGGTACGTGGTCGCCGCGGTCAGCGTGATCACCTTGCCGACCGAGATGATCACGACCGCCCAGAACGACGTCACCCCGCCGGTCACCCCCTCGGCGACCAGGGTGAACGGCACGGAGATGATCTGGGTCAGCACGGAGACGAGCACCGCGACCAGCAGCGCGATCCCGAACAGCCGCCAGAAGCTGCCCCGGGTCAGCCGCCACGCCCGCGCGATGGTGCGCCAGAACGGCTTGCCCTCGAGCATCAGCGCCGGCGTCACCAGCAGCGTGCGGGTGTTCACCCACACGGCGGCGACCGCGAACGCCAGACCGCCGACGAGGGCCCCGAACGCGAGCCAGCCCCACTGCTGGCTCCGACCGGCCCACACCAGCACCGCTGCCAGCACGCCGCCGACGACGAGCACAGCCAGGGACATCAGCAGGGTGAACCCGATCACCCACCACACCCGCCACGACCGCGCGACCTCGCCGACGGTCGCACGTCGCCCGAGCACCGAGCGGCTGACGGACACCACGAGGAGGCCGTCGAGGATCGTCGTGGCCAGCGCGGTGACGGGAAGGGCGGCGAACGTCGCGAACGCGGTGCCGAGCTGGCTCGAGATCGCACCGAGGTCGGTGGTGCTCGCGTCGGGGAGGCCCGAGAGCTGACGGGAGAACGAGTCGAGCGGACCGGTCAGGAGGCCGCCGACGTACGCGGTGACGATCGCCGAGAGCACCACGCCGACCGTGACCACCACGGCGGCGAGGCCGAACATGACCGCGGGGTTGGCGCGGATCGCCCGGACCCCGCCGTCGAGCAGCTCGCCGAGGCTGAGCGGCCGCAGCGGGATGATCCCGGGCTGCAGCGCGGGTGGACGCCAGGCGCCGGCACCCGGGGGGCCGTACGGGGTCGGTCCCCAACCGGCCTGCCCGTACGCGGGTGGCTGCTGCCCGTAGGCCGGTGGCTGCTGCCCGTAGGCCGGTGGCTGCTGCCCGTACCCGGGTGGCTGCTGCCCGTACGCGGGTGGCTGCTGCCCGTAGGCCGGGGGCTGCTGCCCGTACGCGGGTGGCTGCTGCCCGTACGCCGGCGGCTGCTGCCCGTACCCGGGTGGCTGCGGCGCGTGGCCGGGCGGGGGATCGGCGGGGACCCAGCTGTCCGGCCGGTCGTCGGCCGGCTTCCCGGCGGACGCACCGGGCGCCGCCCAGCCGCTCGGCCGGGACGGGTCCTGCGGTTCGCTCATGTGCTGGGGCTCCCCTGTGGCGGCGCAGCTGGTGGTGCGGCCGGCTGCTCGGGTGAGGGCTCGGCTGAGAGCGGTCCCGGCGCAGCACGTGGACACGTCGACGGGCGGGCCGCCGACGCCTCATCGTGCCACGGGGCCCTGCCGTCGGGGGCCGTCCGGACGGGTGGACTGCCAGGTGCGGACCACCCGTCCGGCGCTGGGGGATCGGAGCAGGTCAGGTGCGACAATGACCGCCATGAAGGGACGCGTCCTGGTGGTCGACGACGACACCGCCCTCGCCGAGATGATCGGCATCGTGCTGCGGTCCGAGGGCTTCGAGCCCGCGTTCTGCGAGGACGGCGACGAGGCGCTCGGCATCTTCCGTGCGACGCAGCCGGACCTGGTGCTGCTCGACCTGATGCTCCCGGGCCGTGACGGCTACGAGGTGTGCCGCCAGATCCGTGCGGAGTCGGGCGTGCCGATCGTCATGCTCACCGCCAAGAGCGACACCGTGGACGTGGTGCTCGGCCTCGAGGCGGGGGCCGACGACTACATCTCCAAGCCGTTCAAGCCCAAGGAGCTGGTCGCCCGGGTGCGCGCCCGGCTGCGCCGCAGCGACGAGCCAGCCCCCGAGCACCTGACGATCGGCGACCTGACGATCGACGTCCCCGGGCACCGGGTCGCGCGCGACGGCACGCCGATCTCGCTCACCCCGCTCGAGTTCGACCTCCTCGTCGCCCTGGCGCGCAAGCCGTGGCAGGTGTTCACCCGCGAGGTGCTGCTGGAGAAGGTGTGGGGCTACCACCACGCGGCGGACACCCGCCTGGTCAACGTCCACGTGCAGCGGCTGCGGTCGAAGATCGAGCACGACCCGGAGCGCCCGGACATCGTCGTGACCGTGCGGGGCGTCGGCTACAAGGCGGGGGCTGGCTCGTCGTGACCCGGGCCGGGGGTGCACCGTGCCCCGGATGACGAGCGTCTGGCGGCTGGTCCGCGCCCGGTGGGGCCGTCGGCTCCGGTCGGCGCTGCGCTGGTGGCGCGGCTCGCTGCAGGTCCGCGTGCTGACGTCCACGCTCACGATCGGCCTGGTGGCGCTCGCCCTGGTGTTCGCGTACGTCGGCCAGCGCACGGCGGACGGGCTGTTCCGCGCCCGGCTGCAGCAGGTGCTGGAGGAGAGCGCCCGCAGCACGCAGCAGGCCCAGAACACGTTCGACTCCGCGACGGCGACCACGGGCGCCGAGGTGCAGCAGCTCCTCTCCGACGTGACGAGCGCGCAGCACAACGCGGGCTCCGGCGGGCGCGAGGTGTTCCTGCTGCGCGCGCCCGGCCAGGCGGTGTCGGTCCAGGCGGGTGCGACCGCCACCAACGCGGCGTACGTCGACCTGATCAGCGCGGACCTGAAGACCGCCACGTCGTCCGGTGGTCAGCACTGGCAGTCCGTCGCCCTGCGGGCGGGCGGCCGGCTCGAGCCGGCTGTCGTCGTCGGCCAGCAGGTCACGGTGCCCGTGGTCGGCACCTACCAGCTGTTCTTCCTCTACCCGCTGCAGGCGGAGCAGGACCGGCTCGACTTCCTGCTGCGCACGCTCGCGCTCGGAGCCGGGGCCCTCGTGCTGCTGCTCGGCTCCACCACCTGGCTGGTCACCCGCCAGACCGTGCTGCCGGTGCGCCGGGCCGCGCAGGTCGCCGAGCGGCTGGCCAACGGGCAGCTGACCGAGCGGATGAGCGTCCAGGGCGAGGACGAGATGGCGACGCTCGCCCAGTCGTTCAACGAGATGGCGGAGAGCCTGCAGGACCAGATCCGCAGGCTCGAAGAGCTCTCCACGCTGCAGCGCCGGTTCGTGTCCGACGTCTCCCACGAGCTGCGCACCCCGCTGACGACCGTCCGGATGGCCGGTGAGGTCATCCACGCCGCGCGGCACGACTTCGAGCCGTCCGTGAAGCGCTCGGCGGAGCTGCTGTCCACCCAGCTCGACCGTTTCGAGGACCTGCTGGCCGACCTCCTCGAGATCAGCCGGTTCGACGCGGGTGCCGCGGTGCTCGACGCCGAGAGCCGCGACGTCCGCGACGTGGTGGTGCGCACGGTCGACGCCTCGGTGCCGCTCGCCGAACGCAAGGGCACGTGGATCTCCGTGGTGCTGCCGGAGCAGCGCGTCGTGGCGGACATCGACCCGCGCCGGGTGGAGCGCATCCTGCGCAACCTGGTCGTCAACGCGATCGAGCACGCGGACGGCACGCCCGTGGAGGTGACGGTCGCCGCCGACCAGCACGCCGTCGCCGTCACGGTGCGCGACAAGGGCGTCGGGATGACCGCAGGGGAGGCGCAGCACGTGTTCGACCGGTTCTGGCGCGCGGACCCCGCCAGGGCGCGGACGACCGGTGGCACGGGGCTGGGGCTGGCCATCTCGCTGGAGGACGCCCGGCTGCACGGTGGCTGGCTCGAGGCGTGGGGACGCCCCGGGCGCGGAGCGTCGTTCCGGCTCACCCTGCCGCGGCGGGCGGGCATCCGGCTCCAGTCGTCGCCCCTCGAGCTGGTGCCGGACGAGACGCAGGAGCAGGCGGCGCCGGTGGCCGCGACGAGGCCGCGCTCGGACCCGGCGGCCCTGCCGGACTGGTCCGACGCCGACCAGCCGGCCCAGGAGGTCCGATGAGCACGCCCCGGCGGCTGCGCGCCGCCCTGGCGGCGGCGGCGGTGCTGGTGGTCGCCGCGTGCAGCGCCATCCCGACGCAGGGTGCGGTGCAGAAGGGTGATGCGCGCGTCCCGGAGGGGGACCCCGTCGTCGTGGTGGCCGAGGGTCCGGCTCCCAACGCGGACCCCGTCTCCATCGTCGAGGGCTTCCTGCTCGCCGGCTCCGCCGGGCTGTCCGGGGACTTCGTCGACTTCGTCGCCGCACGGGAGTTCCTGACCCCGGACGCCCGCTCCAGCTGGGACCCGCTCGGCAGCGTCGTCGTCGCCTCCGCCACGCAGGTGCAGCGCACGTCGGACACCCAGGTGACCGTCGAGGTGCAGGTGGCCGGCAAGGTGGACGCCGACGGGCGCTACACGGAGGCCTCCGCCGACGGTCGTGAGTCGGTGACGTTCGACATGGTGCAGGACAGCCGGCAGCAGTGGCGGATCGGTGGCACGCCCAAGGGCCTGATCCTGTCCCAGGGCGCCTTCGCCTCCCGGTTCCGTGCCGCCCAGCTGTACTTCCTGTCGCCCGACTCGCAGGTGCTCGTCCCGGAGACCCGGTGGTACCCGTCGCGGAACCTGCCGACCTCGGTGGTCAAGGGCCTGCTCTCGGGTCCGTCGCCATGGTTGCGCGACGCCGTCCGCACGGCTGTGCCGGACGGTGTCCAGCTCAAGCCCGAGGCCGTCACGGTCGACGCGGACGGGGTGGCCGAGGTCGACCTCGATCCGGCCCGCACCGTGCAGACCGCCGACCGCGGGCTGCTGCTGGCCCAGCTGCAGCAGTCGCTGCAGCTTCCGCAGGTGCGGTCGGTCGTCGTGCGGGCAGGGGCCACGGGCGTCCCGCTCGACGGCGCCACCTCGGTGCCGACGCCGGCGGTCGGCGACCCGGTGATGATCCAGGGTGACGCCCTGGTCAGCCTGGTGAACGGGGCGCTCCAGCCGGTGGCCGGCGTCGGCTCGCTCGCGGGTCTCGACGCTCGCAGCCCGGCCCGCAGCGCCGACGGGTCGGTGCAGGTGCTGCTCTCGGGGACGGACCGGCTGGTGCTGGCGCCGACCGCGACCGCGCCCGCCCGGGTGCTGATCTCGGGCGCGGGCCTCGCGGCACCGTCCGTGGACCGCCGGGGCTGGATCTGGACCGCGACGGGCGGCAGCGTGCTCGCCGTGACGCCGGCCGGCTCGCAGGTGACGCTGACGGCGCCCTGGTTGGTCGGGCGATCCGTCAAGGCGCTCGCGGTCGCGCGCGACGGCACCCGGGTCGCCGTGGTGTCGGACGGTCCTGACGGGGTCGCGATCGACGTCGCGGGCGTCGTCCGCGACGCGTCCGGGGCGCCGCAGCAGCTGAGCACCCCCGTCCGGGCGGGAGCCTCCGTCGCCGATGCCCGCCAGGTGGTCTGGGCGGATGCGGTGACGCTCGGGGTGCTCGGCGGCGCCGGCGGCCCGTCCACGCTCCGCCTCGTGCCGGTCGGTGGCCAGTCGGAGCCCTTGCCGGACGTGGCAGATGCCGCGTCGATCGCCTCGGGGGTGGGGGAGCGCAGCATGCTCGTCGCCACGCACGCGGGCGAGCTGCTCCGGTACGACGGGCGCACCTGGGTCCCGGTGCAGGGGGCCACAGGAGTGCGCGACCCGGCGTACCCGGGCTGACCCGGACCGGCCCGCGAGCCGCCCTCAGGTCCGCCGGCCGCCGAGCCGTTCTCGGTCGACCGCCGGCCGCCGCCGGGCCGCGCCGCCCGGTACCACGTTGTCGGTGTGCCGACCGATGCGCCGACCTGGTTGCGCCGCGCCGCCGTCGAGCTGCTCGGCCTCGTCCTGCCCGTGGCGTGCGCCGGTTGCGGTCTCGACGACCAGTCCTGGTGCCGGGACTGCGCCGCGCTGCTGCGGCGGGCGGCCTGGCGGTGCGAGGACCGGGCCGGCCGGCTGGACCGGCTCGACGGCAGGACGCCGCCGTGGTGGGCCGTCGCCGACTTCACCGGACCGGTGCGCCGCGCCGTCACCGCCTGGAAGGACCACGGTCGCACCGACCTGACCCAACCGTTCACCGCAGCCCTGCGGAACGCCGCCCGGGCCGCTGTGCCGGTGCTGGCCGGCGCGGCCCCGGTGCTGGTCGTGCCCCTGCCGTCCACCGCCGCAGCCCGGCGCACCCGCGGGTGGGTCCCCGCCGGCGTGCTCGCCGCGGCGGTGGCGGACGAGCTGGCGCGGCGCGGCGTCCGCGCGACGGCGGCCGGTGTCCTGCGTCGGTCGCCCGGCGCGGACCAGTCGGGGCTGTCGGCACGCGCCCGATCGCGCAACCTTGCAGGTCACGTGCACGTTCGAGCTCGCGCACGGGTCGCGGGCGCGCGCGTGCTCCTGGTGGACGACGTGCTGACCACCGGTGCGACCGCGGCCGCTGCAGCTGACGTGCTCGGGGCGGCGGGGGCGCGGGTCGTGGCCGGTGTCGTCCTCGCCTCGACACCCCCGCCCGGTCGCTTGGTGGCCGGAGCGCACTCGCGTTAGCGTGGAGGTTCCAGCCGACGCAGCCGGCCGGTCCCCGCCAGGGGGCCGCCCCGCGCAGGCCGAGGAGGTGGTGCCGCACCTGCCCCCACCAGGGGCACAGACAGCACGTCACCGGGCGAGCCCTGCAGGCTCTGCCCCTCACCTCCCAGGAGGCCCGCATGGAGATCGTGGTTGCCGGTCGGCACACCGAGGTGTCACCCAGGTTCCGGGCGCATCTCGACAGCAAGCTGACCAAGGTCGAACAGCTGGCGCCTCGCGCGCAGCGCATCGACGTCCTCGTGTCGCACGAGCCGAACCCACGCCAGTCCGACAGCAGTGAGCGCGTCGAGCTCACCGTCGTGGACAAGGGGCCGGTCATCCGCGCCGAGGCGTGCGCCGACGACGCGTACGCGGCCCTCGACCTGGCGATGGCCAAGCTGCTGGAGCGCCTGCGCCGCACCCGCGACCGCCGCAAGGACCACCGTGGGGCCGCACCGGTCAGCACGACGGAGCCTGTCGCCCCGGTCGTCCCCGAGGCAGAACCGCCGCGGGCGCCTCGCACCGTCTCCGACGGAGCGGTCGAGATCCCCCTCGGCGACTCGCCGGTGATCATCCGGGAGAAGGTGCACCACGCCGCCCCGATGACCGTCGACGACGCCCTGTACGAGATGGAGCTGGTGGGCCACGACTTCTACCTCTTCGTCGACGCCGAGACGGCGCAACCCGCCGTCGCCTACCGCCGCCACGGCTGGAGCTACGGCGTGATCAAGCTGGACACGCCGGTCGCCGGACCGGTCGTGGTGGCGGACGCCCTCGCCGGCTGAGCACCCCGCCCGGGAGCCGTCCCGGCGACGCACCACCAGCACGACTCTCGGCCCGGACGCCCGCCGTGGCGCCCGGGCCGAGCGCCGTCCCCATGTGGGTGCTCGGCGGCAGGATGTGCGGGTGTCTGACACCACCACCGTCGCGGACGCCCGGAAGTCCGTCGTGGGTGCCCGGGAGTCCGTCGCCGGTGAACGACTGAACCTGGGCCAGGCGCGTCGCCTCGCGCTCGCGGCCCAGGGGCTGCACCGGGAGCGTCCCGAGCGTGCTGCCGCCGTCACCGCCCGGCACCTCCAGCAGGTCGTCGACCGCCTCGGCGTGCTGCAGATCGACTCCGTGAACGTGTTCGCCCGGGCGCACCTGATGCCCCTGTACTCCCGGCTGGGACCCTACGACCCGGCCGTCCTCGACAGGGCGGCGGGCAGGGCGCCGCGACGGCTCGTGGAGAGCTGGGCCCACCAGGCGTCGTTCATCCGCACCGAGGACTACCGGCTGTTCGACTGGCGTCGCCGCGACTACGAGTCGCAGGCGTGGGGTGCCATCCGCGAGGTTCCGCGCACCCACGGCCCGGTGGTGGACGACGTCCTCGCGATGCTGGCGGACGAGGGGCCGCTGACGGGCGCCCAGGTGCACGAGCGGCTGCAGCACGAGCACCCGGGTCGGGGGGTGAACTGGGGCTGGAACTGGACCGTCGCCAAGCGTGTCCTCGAGTACCTCTTCTTCACGGGCCAGGTGACGTCCGCGGGTCGCAACGGAGCGTTCGAGCGCCGGTACGACCTGGTGGAGCGGGTGCTGCCCGCCCCGGTGCTCGCAGCTCCCGAGCTGCCCCGGGCCGATGCGGTCCGCGCCCTGGTCTCCGCCTCCGTACGGGCGCTCGGCATCGGCACGCTGCGCGACGTCGCGGACTACTACCGACTGAGCACGTCCGAGACGGCGGTGGCGCTGACGCAGCTCGTGGAGGACGGTGAGGCCGTCGCCGTGGACGTGCCCGGGTGGGGTGACGGCCGCTCGTGGCGGCACCGCGACGCCCCACCCGTGCCGCGGCACGCGCGCGGACGAGCGCTGCTCAGCCCGTTCGACCCCCTGGTGTGGGAGCGCCGTCGCGTCGAGTCGCTGTTCGGGCTCCGCTACCGCATCGAGATCTACGTCCCCGAGCCGCAGCGCGTCTGGGGGTACTACGTCCTGCCCTTCCTCCTCGGCGAGCACCTGGCGGCTCTCGTCGACCTGAAGGCCGATCGCCAGTCGGGTGTGCTGCGGGTGCACGCAGCCCACACGGCGCCTCCGTCCGGCGTGACGGCGGGGGCCGTCCCACCGGCCGACGTCGTCGCGCGGGAGCTCGCATCGGAGCTCCGCCTCGCGGCGCGCTGGACCGGGCTGGGGGACGTGCTCGTCGGTGACCGGTCCGGTGAGCCCCGCGGCGACCTGGCCGTGGAGCTGGGCCGGGCGCTCGCGGACGCGTCCGGCTGAGGCCGACGGCTCCTTCGCGCCAGGTCGAGGAGGCCGGCGGCCCACCGCCGGTGCCTGCGGCTCGCCTACGATGGACCGGCCCGGCCGTGCGGTCGGTGCAGCCCCCACCCCGTACGGGGTGCGATCACGTCGGGAGTCATGCGTGCCAGCGATGCTCGAGAAGGTCCTGCGCCTCGGTGAGGGCCGGATCCTCAAGAAGCTGTCCGGTATCGCCAGCCAGATCAACGCGCTGGAGGACAGCTTCACGGCGTTGTCCGACGCGGAGCTGCGCGAGGAGACGGACCGGTTCAAGGCGCGGCTTGCCGACGGCGAGACGCTCGACGACCTGCTCGCGGAGGCGTTCGCGGCGGTGCGCGAGGCGTCGCGGCGCACGCTCGGTCAGCGGCACTTCGACGTCCAGCTGATGGGTGGCGCTGCGCTGCACCTCGGCAACATCGCCGAGATGAAGACCGGTGAGGGCAAGACGCTCGTCGCCACCGCGCCGGCCTACCTCAACGCCCTGACGGGCAAGGGCGTGCACGTCGTCACGGTCAACGACTACCTGGCCGGCTACCAGTCGGACCTGATGGGTCGCGTCTACCGGTTCCTCGGGCTGACCACCGGCACGATCCTGTCCAACCAGACGCCCGCGCAGCGCCGCGAGCAGTACGCCGCGGACATCACCTACGGCACCAACAACGAGTTCGGCTTCGACTACCTGCGCGACAACATGGCGTGGAGCACCGAGGAGCTGGTGCAGCGCGGCCACAACTTCGCGATCGTCGACGAGGTCGACTCGATCCTCATCGACGAGGCCCGTACGCCGCTGATCATCTCCGGGCCCGCCTCCGGTGACGCTAACCGCTGGTACGCCGAGTTCGCCAAGGTGGTGCGCCGCCTCGAGCCCGAGCGCGACTACGAGGTCGACGAGAAGAAGCGGACCGTCGGCGTCCTCGAGCCCGGCATCGGTCGGGTGGAGGACTACCTCGGCATCGACAACCTGTACGAGTCCCTCAACACCCCGCTGATCGGCTTCCTCAACAACGCGATCCGCGCCAAGGAGCTGTTCAAGCGGGACAAGGACTACGTCGTCCTCAACGGCGAGGTGCTCATCGTCGACGAGCACACCGGCCGCATCCTGCCGGGCCGTCGCTACAACGAGGGCATGCACCAGGCGATCGAGGCCAAGGAGGGGGTGGTGATCAAGGCCGAGAACCAGACGCTCGCCACTATCACCCTGCAGAACTACTTCCGCCTGTACTCCAAGCTCTCCGGCATGACCGGCACCGCCGAGACGGAGGCCGCGGAGTTCCAGGGCACCTACAAGCTCGGCGTCGTGCCGATCCCGACTAACCGGCCGATGATCCGGATCGACCAGAAGGACTTCGTCTACAAGAGCGAGGAGGGCAAGTTCGACGCGGTCGTCGCGGACATCGTCGAGCGGCACGCCAAGGGCCAGCCGGTCCTGGTCGGCACCGTCAGCGTCGAGAAGAGCGAGTACCTCTCCCAGAAGCTGAAGAAGCAGGGCGTCCCGCACGAGGTGCTGAACGCCAAGCAGCACGCACGCGAGGCGACCGTGGTCGCGCAGGCCGGCCGCAAGGGTGCGGTGACGGTCGCGACGAACATGGCGGGCCGCGGCACCGACATCATGCTCGGCGGCAACGCCGAGTTCATGGCCGTCGCCGAGCTGGCGGCCCGGGGCCTGGACCCGGCCGAGAACGCCGAGGAGTACGAGGCCGCCTGGCCGGACGCGCTGGCCAAGGCCAAGGAGGCCGTGGCGGCCGAGCACGAGGAGGTCGTCGAGCTCGGCGGCCTGTACGTGCTCGGCACCGAGCGCCACGAGTCCCGTCGCATCGACAACCAGCTGCGTGGCCGCTCCGGTCGTCAGGGCGACCCGGGGGAGTCCCGGTTCTACCTGTCGATGCAGGACGACCTGATGCGCCTGTTCAACTCGAGCCTGGCCGAGTCGATGATGACCCGTGCCGGCTTCCCGGAGGACATGCCGCTCGAGAGCAAGATCGTCACCCGCGGCATCCAGTCGGCGCAGTCCCAGGTCGAGGCGCGCAACTTCGAGATCCGCAAGAACGTCCTGAAGTACGACGACGTCATGTCGCGGCAGCGCGAGGTGATCTACGAGCAGCGTCGCCGGGTCCTGGAGGGTGAGGACCTCGAAGAGCAGATCGCGCACTTCCGCCACGACGTCCTCAGCGCGTACATCGAGTCCGCGACGGCCGAGGGGCGTCCCGAGGACTGGGATCTCGACACCCTGTGGACCGCCCTTCGGGGCGTGTACCCGATCTCGATCACGCCCGAGGAGGTCGTCGAGGCTGCGGGTGGGCCGACGCGCCTGACCCACGAGGTGCTGGAGCGAGAGGTCCTCTCCGACGTCGACGTGGCGTACGCCGACCGCGAGGAGCAGATCGGCTCGGAGAACATGCGCCAGCTGGAGCGGCGGGTCACGCTCGCGGTGCTCGACCGCCGGTGGCGCGAGCACCTCTACGAGATGGACTACCTCAAGGAGGGCATCGGGCTGCGCGCGATGGCGCAGCGCGACCCGCTGGTGGAGTACCAGCGGGAGGGCTTCCAGCTGTTCGGCGCGATGACCGATGCCATCAAGGAGGAGACGGTCGCCTACCTCTTCAACCTCGAGGTGCAGGTCGCCCCGAGCGAGGAGCAGCAGGCGGCAGCCGCGGACGGCACCCCGGTGATCACGGCTGAGTCGGCCGCGCGGACGGCGACGGGGCCCGGTGCGGAAGCCGCGGCTCCGGCGCGGCTCGTCGCGAAGGGTCTCGACGGTCCGGACGCCCGGGTACCGCTCCAGTACTCGGCCCCGTCGACAGACGGTGACGGCGGTGTGGTGACCGAGGCGGAGGACACGGCGGGTCGTCGCAGCCCGGCCTCGGGTGGCGGCGCGGGTGACGGGTCCAACCGGGAGGCGCGGCGCAAGGCGGCCAAGCAGGGGAAGCGTCGACGCTGACCGCCTCCCAGGCGGTGTGAGCACCGCGCTCGACGTCGCTCAGCCGACGTCGAGCGCGGTCGCCCGCCACATCCCGCGGTGGGTCTCCAGGCGCACGGCCACGGCCCTGACCCTGCAACCGTCGTCGACGACGACCGCGGCCTCGACCACGCGCTCCTCGACCCGACACACGTGGGCGCTGCGGACCACCGGCGGCCGTGACCCGACAGTCGCACGTCCCGCGGCGGACGTCGCCCGGCGATGCAGGTCGGCTCGCAGCCGGACGGCCTGCAGCACCCCGGGGGTCAGCCACCGGGCCAGCTGCGCGGCGGGCCGGAGGCCGGCGATGACCTCGACAGCGGCCAGCGCGAGCCGGCGCACGACCACCGCGGGCTCGGCGATCGGCAGGTCCCCCCGCTCCTCGTCCGCGCACTCGAGCACCAGGGCCCGGTCCGAGGAGCGCATCACGGTGATGCGCTGCTGGACGTGGACGGCCGTCCCGTGCGCGGGACCCTCGGCCTGCGCCGGCGACGCACTGCCGCGGGCCGGCAGGAGGCGTGCGCGGAGCTCGGTCGGCCGGCCGGACGGTGCGCGCCTGGGCGGAGCGGAGGTTCCGCGTTCGGCCGACCGGGGACGCGACGCGGCGAGCGACAGCGTGGCCGGCCGAGAGCCGGCTCGAGGCAGTGGTGCGGTGGCGCACGCGATCACGTCCTCCACGCTCGTCGTGCCCACCGGCTGGTCGCTGAGGGCGGCGGTCATGACGCCGAACCCAGGTCGGCCGGCACGCTGAGGACCAAACCGGGACGGATGAGGTCCGGGTCGCTGCCGATGCGGGTCGCGTTGGCCGCGTACCAGATCGGCCAGGTCGCCGCGATCTGCGCGTCGTCGGCGCCGGCCGGAAGGTGCCTCGCGGCGATCGCCCACAGCGTGTCGCCGGGCGCGACCGTGACGGTCCCCGGCGCTACGGGGGTACCCGCGGTCGGCGAGCTCGATGACGTCGCGTGCGGGGAGCTCGGTGACTCCGCAGCGACGGTCCGGGCCGCACCCCCGGCCGTTGCGGCGCTCGCCGGTGTGCCGAGGGGATAGGCGCTCGACAGCGATGCGTCGGGCCTGGTGTCGGGCTCCGCGAGCACCGTCGGTGCGGGAGCGCCGGACGCGACCGCCGAGGTGCCGGGCTGGGTCGGCATCCAGCCCAGGTCCCGCCCGCCGTCCGGTGCCGCCGTCGCGCTGACGGTGGGCAGCGGCGATACCGTCGGCACCGCGTCGGCCGCTGACGCTCCCGTCGCCGCGGAGAGGCCGATCCCGGCTCCGACGGCGATCACGACCGCTCGCCGCACGACCGCCGGCGCCCAGCGTTGCACCCACGCCTCGCCGCGCCGCCATCCGGCGCCGGTCGCGCGCGCCGTCAGGCATGCGGCGGCGACCGCGCAGCTCAGCGTCAGCCACGCCAGCACGGCAGCCCCGACCGCGACGACCCCGAGCTCGACGAACCCGTCGACCCGCGAGGGACCCGCCGAACCGACCAGCCCCAGCAGACGAACGGTGAGTCCCGTGCCGAGCGCTCCGGCCGTCAGCGCTGCGAGCCAGAGGCCACCTGCGCCGCGGAGCGCGTGGCCGCGTGCGACCGGGGGATCGGGGTAGCGGGTCATGTGCCGTCCGTTCGTGCGTCGGAGTCAGTTTGATGTCGTTTGATGTCGTTTGATGACATAGGTGTAGAGCATCCCAGCCCGAGTTGTCCAGTACGTCCCCCTCTGGCACCGGCCGGAGTGCCCGATCCCCTACGGTTCGGCCGTGCGCTGGGACGAGCTGTTCGACGACCTGGAGGCGCAGCTGCGGGCCGCGCGTGCCGACGAGGCCCGGGGCGAGCTCGGTGAGCTCGTCCGTGCCGAGCGGGCGACCGTGCAGCTCGGCGACCGCCTCCGTGCGACTCGCGGTCGTCAGCTGCGCGTGCACGTGGGCGATCTCGCAGGGGAGCGTGACGCGGTCGTCGCCGGCGAGCTGGTCGAGGTCGGTCCGGACTGGATGCTGGTCGTCGAGCCGGGTGCGCGGCACGCGCTCGTGCCGCTGGGTGCCGTCCAGGCCCTCGTCGGCGTCGTCGCCCACATCAGCCCGACAGGAGCCGAGGTGGAACGCCGCCTCCGGCTCGGGTCCACCCTGCGTGCGCTGGGCCGTGACCGTGCCGAGGTGCAGGTGCACACGTCAGGTCGCACGCTCGTCGGCCGGATCGACCGGGTGGGTGCCGACCACGTCGATGTGGGGGCGGGGCGGGGCGGGCCCGTGTGGACCGTGCCCCTCGCTGCGCTACGAGTCGTGCGTTCTCGCTGACCGATCGCCCCCCGGCGAGACGTCAGTCCTCAGGCAGGGGCTCCGCAGCACCTCGTCCGGCACGTGCCCGGGTCTGCGCGTACATCCGCTGGATGTACTTCTCCAGCTCCGTCGCCTCGACGCGCCACACGTGCCGCCCGCCGACCTGGATGGCGGGCAGGTCGCCCGAGACGACCAGCGCGCGCGCCTGCTGCGGGGAGACGTTGAGGATCTCCGTCACGTCGGTCAGCGTCAGGAACCGCGGTGCCATGTCGGCAGTGTGGCATGGGCGGGGACCGTCCCCGATTCGTCCACAGAACCGGCCCGCAGGCGTCTCCGACCCGGCCAAGATAGGCGGGCACGACGTCGATATGAGGGGGATTGGGTGGATTCCGCGTCCAACGAGCTACCACTGCCGGTTGCTGCCCGGCTGCGACGCCCGGGCTGGCGAGACCCGCGGCTGCTGGCTGGCATCGCGATGGTGGCCGCTTCGGTGGCCCTCGGCTCCTGGGTGGTCCGCGCGGCGCAGCACTCGGTCCCGGTCTACGTCGCCCGTACCACGACGGTGCCCGGGCAGCGTCTCGGTGCCAGTGGCCTGACGGTTGCCGACGTCCGGCTCTCGGGAGCCGATCTGGCGCGGTACCAGCGCGCGGACCAGGAGCTGCCGGCTGACGCAGTTGCGCTCCGGGTCGTGCAGGCCGGAGAGCTGCTGCCGCGGTCGGCGGTCGGCTCCGCCGCCGACCTCGCCGTGCGGCCGGTCTCGGTGCCGGTCACGGGCGTGCCGTCGGAGGCGGTGCGGGCGGGCGCGCAGGTCGACCTCTGGTTCACCGCCGCGGTGGAGCGATCGGCCACGTCGAGCGGCACCGCGCCGGTGCCGGTGCAGCTCGCCTCGGGGCTCACTGTGGCGGACGTCAGCCGGCCCGCGGGTGCGTTCGCGGCGGGCGGGACGACGACGGTGCACGTCCTCGTGCCGGTCACGGATCTCGCAAAGGTGCTGGGCGCGCTGGCCACCGACGGCGCGGTCGAGGTCGTCGCCGTGCCGGGGACGGGCGGCTGAGGTGGCCGTCGGGGTGCTGTGCGCGGTCCGAGGTGCGGCGGAGAGCCTCGTCGTTCGTGCGGCCGAGGCCTCCGCCGGCCGGTTCACGGTGACCCGGCGCTGCGCGGACCTGACCGAGCTGCTCGCTGCCGCGGAGGCGGGCCTGGGCCGGGTTGCGATCGTCTCCGCGGAGCTCGACCGGCTCGACGTGGAGGCGATGCTCACGCTGCATCGCGCCGGGGTGCAGGTCGTGGCGCTCGCCGATGCGGCTCGTCCGTGGCTCGTCGACCGGGTGCAGGCGTGCGGTGCGGACCTGGTCGTGCCGACACCTGACGGTCTGGCGGGTGCGCGGACCGTGCTCGAGAGCGCGACGGCGCTGCTCGACGCGGCGGTACCGGATCATCCGGACCTAAAGGGAGCCGACGCCGTCCTCGGCGAACCGCTGCGGCGGGGCCGCCTCGTCGCGGTGTGGGGACCGACCGGCGCCCCGGGTCGGACGACGGTGGCCGTGAACCTCGCCGCCGAGCTCGCGGCTCGGGGCGAGACGTCGCTGCTGGTGGACGCGGACACGTACGGAGGCACGGTCGCCCAGGTCGTCGGGCTGCTGGACGAGGCGCCGGGTCTCGCGGCCGTTGCCCGCGCTGCCGGTCAGGGTTCTCTCGACCTTCGGTCGCTCGCGCGACTCGCACCGGTGATCGCCGAGCGTCTGCGCGTCCTGACGGGGATCTCGCGGGCGGACCGCTGGCCCGAGCTCCCCGCGTCCGCCCTCGACGTGGTCTGGGGTGTGGCACGTCAGCTCGTGCCCTGGACGCTCGTCGACACGGGCTTCTGCCTCGAGCAGGACGAGCAGCTGAGCTACGACACCCGCGCGCCGCAGCGCAACGCCGCGACGCTGAGCGCGCTCCGGGCAGCCGACGTGGTCGTGGTGGTCGGTGCGGGCGACCCGGTGGGTCTGGCCCGTCTGGTCCGCGCTCTCTCGGAGCTGGCAGACCTGCGCCTCGACGTCCCGCAGGTCGTCGTGGTCAACCGGTTGCGGGCCTCCGCCTCAGGTGCTCGGCCGGAGGCTGCCGTGCACGACGCCCTCGCGCGCTATGCGGGTGTCCACCGAGTGCTCACGCTCCCGGAGGACCGTGCGGCCGCGGACGGCGCGCTGCTCGCCGGTCGGGTGCTGCGCGAGTGCGCCCCCGGCTCGGCGCTCCGCAAGGCGCTCCTGGCCGTCGTCGAGCGGCTCGCCGCGCCGGTGGCTGTCGGCTGAGCGTGGGCCCGGCAGACTGGCCCCGTGCGCGTCTACCTGCCGGCAACCCTCGACGAGCTCGACCACCTCGCTGCCGATGGTGGTCCGCGGCGCGCCCACGCCGTGACCGCGGCACTGCGCGCCGCTCTTCCGGACGAGGACGACGAGGGCTGGGAGTTCGTCGCTCAGCTCGTCGCCGCCGACGAGAGCCTCGCGATGCTGGCGGACCGGCCCGGCGTGCCGCGACTGCGACTGGTGCTCGCGGCCGACGTGCCGGACGAGTCGGTGGTACCGGATGCGGACCCGGACGCCGACGTGACCGCGGTGACGGTCCTCTCGGGGGTTCCTGCCGACGCGGTGGTGTGCGCGCACGTGGACGAACCCTCCGCCGCGGCCGACGTCGTCGCCGCGGTCGCCGGGGACGACGCAGCCGTGCAGCGGCTCGAGGACCGCGACCTGCTCTGGTACGACGTGAGCGAGTTCGGCCGCATCCCGCGCTGACCTGGCCACCCGGCCGGAGCTGCCGACCGACGCGGTGTCGTCGGGGACCTGGCCGGGCCCCGCACGGGCCGGCTCTGCAGCGAGTTGGACCCGCCCCCGCGGCTCCGGTAGTGTTCACCGCCGGTACGGCCCCCGGGCTGCTCCTGTCGCTCTCCTCCGAGGTGCGTCGGGATCGCGGAGGTCATACCCCCATGGGGTATGGTGTAATTGGCAGCACGAGTGATTCTGGTTCACTTAGTCTAGGTTCGAGTCCTGGTACCCCAGCGTGAGCACCGCTGGTCCGCTGTCCGGCTGAGTCCGGGCATCGGGTAGAGTGTTCATCCGCACGCGCGGCTCCGGCTGCGCAGGCGTAGGCCCCCGTTGTGTAGCGGCCTAGCACGCCGCCCTCTCACGGCGGTAGCGCCGGTTCGAATCCGGTCGGGGGTACGCACAAGGCCCGGTCACCGAGGTGACCGGGCCTTCGTCGTGCTCTTGCCGCCTGGTGGACGTCGACCTCGGGGTCAGTCGCCGGTGCGGCGCAGCACCTCGGTCAGGCGGTTCGCGGCGGACACGACCGCGGCGGCGTGAAGCCGGCCGGGCTGCCGGGAGAGCCGCTCGAGCGGACCGGACACGGAGACGGCCGCGACAACCCGCCCGGACGGTCCGCGCACGGGCGCGGAGACGGACGCGACACCGACCTCACGCTCGGAGACCGACTGCGCCCAGCCCCGTCGGCGCACCCCGGACAGGATCGTGGCGGTGAACTTCGCGCCCTGGAGCCCCCGGTGGAGCCGGTCCGGCTCCTCCCAGGCGAGCAGGATCTGGGCGGCCGACCCGGCGAGCATCGTCAGCGTCGCGCCGACCGGGATCGAGTCGCGCAGGCCGACCGGACGCTCCGCGGCGGCGACGCAGATGCGCATGTCGCCCTGGCGGCGGTAGAGCTGGGCGCTCTCACCCGTGTGGTCCCGCAGGGCGGCGAGCACGGGGCCGGCGGTCGCGAGGAGGCGGTCCTCGCCCGCGGCGGTCGACAGCTCGGACAGTCGGGGTCCGAGCACGAAGCGTCCCTGCAGGTCGCGGGCGACGAGGCGGTGGTGCTCGAGCGCGACGGCCAGTCGGTGCGCCGTGGGACGGGCAAGATGGGTGGCGGTGACCAGCTGCGCGAGCGTCGCCGGGCCGGCCTCGAGGGCGCTGAGGACGGAGGCGGCCTTGTCGAGGACGCCGACTCCGCTAGAGTTGTCCATAGGTCGATATTGGCGTCTCGAACCCTGAGATGCAAGCCGCGGGTTCGGCGGGTCGCGCAGCGACTCGTACCGAGGCTGACGCCGACGACGAGGACACGGGACAGCACGACGAGACGGGACTCACCTATGACCGGCACGCTGGCGGAGAAGGTCTGGGACGCACATGTGGTGCGTCGCGGCACGGACGGGGCTCCCGACCTGCTCTACATCGACCTGCACCTGGTGCACGAGGTCACCAGCCCCCAGGCGTTCGAGGGCCTGCGGCTGGCGGGTCGAGGAGTGCGTCGTCCCGACCTGACGCTCGCGACCGAGGACCACAACACCCCGACGCTCGACATCGACCTGCCGATCGCGGACCCGACCAGCCGGACCCAGATCGAGACGCTGCGGCGCAACGCGGCCGAGTTCGGTGTGCGGATCCACTCGCTCGGCGACGCCGACCAGGGGATCGTGCACCAGGTCGGTCCGCAGCTCGGACTCACGCAGCCGGGCCTGACGGTGGTGTGCGGCGACTCGCACACGTCGACCCACGGGGCGTTCGGCGCCCTCGCGTTCGGCATCGGCACCAGCGAGGTGGAGCACGTCCTGGCCACGCAGACGCTGCCGCTCGCGCCGTTCAAGACCATGGCGATCACGGTGAACGGTCAGCTGCCGCAGGGGGCCGGCGCCAAGGACATCATCCTGGCGATCATCGCCAAGATCGGCACCGGCGGCGGTCAGGGCTACGTGCTGGAGTACCGCGGGGAGGCGATCCGGTCCCTGACGATGGAGGGCCGGATGACCGTCTGCAACATGTCGATCGAGGCCGGTGCCCGCGCCGGCATGATCGCGCCGGACGACACGACCTTCGAGTACCTCAAGGGCCGTCCGCACGCTCCCGAGGGGGCCGACTGGGACGCGGCCGTGGAGTACTGGCGCACGCTGCGGTCGGACGAGGATGCGCAGTTCGACGCCGAGGTGGTGCTGGAGGCTGCCGACCTCGAGCCGTTCGTCACGTGGGGCACCAACCCGGGCCAGGGTCTCCCGCTGTCCGGCAACGTGCCGGTGCCCGAGCAGATCGCGGACGCCAACGAGCGCGTCGCGGCCGAGCGGGCGATCGAGTACATGGGCCTGACGCCGGGGCAGCCGCTGCGGGAGATCGCGGTGGACACCGTCTTCATCGGCTCGTGCACCAACGGACGGATCGAGGACCTGCGCGCCGTCGCCAAGCTCGTCAAGGGCCGGCAGAAGGCCGAGAGCGTGCGCGTGCTCGTGGTGCCGTCGTCGGCACGCGTCCGCCTGCAGGCGGAGGCGGAGGGTCTGGACAAGATCTTCCTGGACTTCGGTGCGGAGTGGCGCAACGCCGGCTGCTCGATGTGTCTCGGCATGAACCCCGACCAGCTGGCGCCGGGTGAGCGGTCGGCCTCGACGTCCAACCGCAATTTCGAGGGCCGGCAGGGCAAGGGCGGTCGCACGCACCTCGTGTCGCCGCTCGTGGCAGCCGCGACCGCGATCCGCGGGACGCTGTCGTCCGTGTCCGACCTCGGGCCGGACGTCGTCTCCCCGGACGGCTCGCCCCTCACCCCCGACCTGCTGACCGCCTGAGACGAGGACGACGACGATGGAGAAGTTCACCCAGCACACCGGCGTCGGGGTCCCGCTGCGCCGCAGCAACGTCGACACCGACCAGATCATCCCGGCGGTCTACCTCAAGCGGGTCACCCGCACGGGCTTCGAGGACGCGCTGTTCGCCGCCTGGCGCGGTGACCCGGCGTTCGTGCTCAACCAGGACGCCTACCGCAGCGGCTCCGTGCTGGTCGCCGGTCCCGACTTCGGCACCGGCTCGTCGCGCGAGCACGCCGTCTGGGCGCTGAAGGACTACGGGTTCCGCGTGGTGATCTCGGCGCGGTTCGCCGACATCTTCCGCGGCAACTCCGGCAAGCAGGGGCTGCTCGCCGCGCAGGTCGCCCAGGAGGACGTCGAGCTGCTGTGGAAGGTCCTCGAGACGCACCCGGGCACCGAGGTGACCGTGGACCTGGAGTCGAAGACCGTCACGTGCGACGACGTAGTGGTGCCGTTCGCGGTGGACGACTACACCCGCTGGCGGCTGCTGGAGGGCCTCGACGACATCGGCCTGACGCTGCAGCACGAGGCCGAGATCACGGAGTTCGAGGCACGTCGTGAGGCGTGGCGGCCCGCCACCCTCCCGGCCAAGCACCTGCCGCCGGTCGCGATCGTCGCGGCCCGCCCCGTGGTGCACGTCGAGCTCGGCGCCTCCCGCACCAGCTGAACGCGCAGCGCGGGACCAGACGTCGTTCGCGATCTGGTCCCGCGTGCCGGCCTCGGGCGGGGCGTGCACCACCTAGCGTGGGAGCACGTCCGACACCGAGGAGGGTCCGATGGTCAGCAGGTCCGAGCTCGCGACACGTCTGGCACGCGACGGAGCGAGCCACGCGCAGGCGGCGCACGCGGTCGACGCGGTGCTGCACGAGATCACGGCGGCGCTCGTCGCCGGCGAACGCGTCGCCCTGACGGGCTTCGGGACGTTCGAGCCGGTCGCTCGGTCCGCGCGCACCGCCCGGAACCCGCGGACCGGGGCGGCGGTCGAGGTGGCTGCGACGACCGTGGCCCGCTTCCGCCCGGGCGTCCAGCTGCGCGAGGCGCTGGTCAGCGGGGACGCCGGCGCCGCGCCCGCGGGACGGCTCCCCGCATCGGCTCACCCGGCCGCACCGGCAGCGGTCCCCACGGACGCCGAAGCGCTGCCGCGAGCGACGGACGAGGCGGCCTCGGTCGGGACGTCCGGCAAGGCGTCGACCGGCTCGCAGAAGGTCGAGCCGAAGTCGCAGCGCAAGTCCACGTCCAAGGGCAAGCCCACGGGCTCCAAGCACGCCGACAGCGCGAAGCCCGCGAAGGGTAAGAAGGGCAAGAAGCTCGCGACGACGAAGGCGTCGTCCGGTTCGGCGAAGGCACGCGGGGCGAAGAAGTCGTCCAAGGGGAAGCACTGAGGCGCGCACCGCGTTCGTGACCAGGACGGAACGGCGCACGGCTCCCTGTGTGCCACCGGAGGACCTCCCGGGTGGCTTGTGAGGGTTTCGGGTGGGATCCTCGCCGCACCCGGGACCGCGGTCCGGGGCTCGTGAACCCATGAGAGACGATGGTGCGATGGCCGACCTGCTGTACGTCGACGGTGGCAACCCGCTGAACGGTGAGATCACCGTCCGCGGCGCCAAGAACTTCGTGTCCAAGGCGATGGTCGCCGCCCTGCTGGGCGAGACACCCAGCGTCCTGCGCAACGTCCCGGAGATCCGGGACGTGCAGGTGGTGACGGGGCTCCTCGACCTGCACGGAGCCCGGGTGGACGTGGACGCCGATGCCGGCACGGTCCGCATCGACCCGACCGACGTGGAGTCCGCGCACGTCGCGGACATCGACGCGCACGCCGGGTCCAGCCGGATCCCGATCCTGTTCTGCGGCCCGCTGCTGCACCGCCTCGGTGAGGCGTTCATCCCGGACCTGGGCGGCTGCCGCATCGGCGACCGTCCGATCAACTACCACCTCGACATCCTTCGGCAGTTCGGCGCGGTGGTGGACAAGCGGCCCAACGGCATCCACATCGTCGCCCCGCAGCGGCTCCAGGGCACCAAGATCGCCCTGCCGTACCCCAGCGTGGGCGCCACCGAGCAGCTGCTGCTGACGGCCGTGCGCGCCGAGGGCATCACCGAGCTGGCGAACGCGGCGATCGAGCCCGAGATCATGGACCTGATCAACGTCCTGCAGAAGATGGGCGCGATCATCTCCGTCGACACCGACCGGGTGATCCGGATCGAGGGCGTCGAGCGGCTCGTCGGCTTCAGCCACACCGCGCTGGCGGACCGGATCGAGGCCGCCTCGTGGGCCTCGGCGGCGCTGGCGACCGGGGGCGACGTGTTCGTCCGTGGCGCCACGCAGCCGGAGATGACCACCTTCCTCAACACGTTCCGCAAGGTCGGCGGCGAGTTCGCCGTCGAGGAGGACGGCATCCGCTTCTTCCACCCGGGCGGCGACCTCAACTCCATCCAGCTCGAGACGGACGTGCACCCCGGGTTCATGACCGACTGGCAGCAGCCGCTGGTCGTGGCGCTGACCCAGGCCAAGGGCCTGTCGATCGTGCACGAGACGGTGTACGAGAACCGCTTCGGGTTCGTGGACGCGCTCGTCGGGATGGGCGCGACCATCCAGGTGTACAAGGAGTGCCTCGGCAGCCGGCCGTGCCGGTTCGGGCAGCGGAACTTCTACCACTCCGCCGTGATCTCCGGACCGACCCCACTGTCGGCCGCGGACATCGAGGTGCCCGACCTGCGCGGCGGGTTCAGCCACCTGATCGCGGCGCTGACCGCCAAGGGCACGTCGGCCGTGCGGGGCATCAGCCTGATCGACCGTGGGTACGAGCGGTTCACCGACAAGCTCGAGGCGCTGGGTGCGCAGTTCAGCCGGGAGGAGCCGCGCTGACGCTGCGGCTAGCATCGTCGCCGTGCCGACCCCCGCGCGAGCGAACCGCGCCTACCGCCGTGTGGCCGCCGTCGTGCGCCCCGTCCTCTTCGCCACGACGCGGCGGGACTGGCGGGGGGTGGAGAACCTGCCCAGGGAGGGCGGGTTCATCGTGGCGGCGAACCACGTCACGCAGGCCGACCCGCTGACCCTGGCGCACTTCCTCTGGGACAACGGGGTGGTGCCGCGGATCCTGGCGAAGGCGTCGCTGTTCACGGCACCGGTGATCGGCGCCGCGCTGCGCGGGACCGGCCAGATCCCGGTGCAGCGCAACAGCAGCGCCGCCGGTCAGTCGTTGGACGCGGGCGCCCAGGCCGTCCGCGACGGTGAGTGCGTGGTGGTGTTCCCCGAGGGGACGCTGACGCGCGAGCCGGACATGTGGCCGATGCAGGGCAAGACCGGTGTGGCACGTCTCGCGCTGACCACCCGGGCCCCGGTGATCCCCGTCGCCCAGTGGGGGGCGCACCACCTGCTCGCGCGCTACGGCAAGGTGCCGCACCTGTTCCCCCGGGCGCACGTCGAGGTCCTCGCCGGGCCGCCCGTGGTGCTCGACGACCTGTACGACCGACCGATGGACTCCGCGACCCTGCGCGAGGCGACGGAGCGCGTGATGGAGGCGATCACGCGGCTGCTCGAGGGCATCCGCGGCGAGCAGGCCCCCGCCGTCCGGTTCGTGCCGCCTCCGGGTGGTCGTGGCGGGGCGACCAGCACGCCGTCGGCGTCGTGACGGACGACCCGACATCGGGCACGCGCCCGTCGGGCACGGCCACCCGCGCAGCCGTGCTGGGGGCGGGCAGCTGGGGCACCACGTTCGCGATGGTGCTGGCCGACGCCGGCTGTGACGTGACCGTCTGGGGCCGCGACCCGCGGGTGTGCCGGCAGATCCGCGACGAGCACCGCAACGAGGCCTACCTGCCCGGGGTGGCCCTGCCAGCGGCCGTGACCGCGGAGGCCGATGTCGTCGAGGCGGTACGGGGAGCCGACCTGGTCGCCGTCGCCGTGCCGTCGCAGGGTGCGCGGGCGCTGCTCGAGCCCCTCCGGTCGGCCATCGGTCCGGAGACCGTCGTCGTGTCCCTGATGAAGGGCGTCGAGCTGTCCTCCGACCGGCGGATGAGCCAGGTGGTCGCCGAGGCGCTCGACGTGCCGGCGGGACGGGTCGCGGTCATCTCCGGACCGAACCTCGCGCACGAGATCGCCCAGCGGCAGCCGACGGCCACGGTCGTCGCCAGCACGGACCCGGACACCGCCGCCTTCGTCGCGCGCTCCGTGCGGTCGTCGTACTTCCGGCCCTACACCAACCCCGACGTGGTGGGCGTCGAGCTGTGCGGTGCCGTGAAGAACGTCATCGCGCTCGCGGTCGGCATCTCGCAGGGCCGCGGCCTCGGGTTCAACACGATGGCCACGGTGATCACGCGGGGCCTGGTGGAGATCACCCGGCTCGGTCTGGCCCTGGGCGCCGATGCCGACACGTTCGGCGGTCTGGCCGGCATGGGAGACCTGATGGCGACGTGCGCGTCGCCCGACTCCCGCAACCACCGGCTCGGTGTGCACCTCGGCGCGGGGATGTCGCTGGCGGAGGCGATCACGGCGACGGGCGGCACCGCCGAAGGCGTCAAGACGTGCCGACCCGTGCTGGACCTCGCCCGCTCCCGCGGTGTCGAGATGCCCATCACGGAGGCCGTGGTGCGCGTCCTCTACGAGGACCTGCCGGTGGACGAGCTCGCTCCGCTGCTGCTGGGTCGGCCGACGAAGGCCGAGGGCCTCTAGCTAGCGGTTGGTCGCGACCCGCAGCGCCGCGTCGAGGTCGGACCAGAGGTCCTCCACGTCCTCGATGCCGACGGAGAGCCGGAGCAGGTCGTCCGGGACGGTGGGTGACTCGGTGCTGTAGCGCCGACGGCGCTCGAGCGACGACTCCACCCCACCCAGGCTGGTCGCGGGGACCCACAGCCGGACGGCGCCCACCACCGCGTCCGCGACGGCCGGTCCGCCCGTGGGCCGGACGCAGAGGATCGAGCCGAAGCCCTCCATCAGCCGTGCGGCGCGCCGGTGCCCCGGGTCGCCCGGCAGGCTCGGGTGCCGCACCTCGGCGACGTCGGGGTGGTCCGCCAGGCGGCGCGCGAGCTCAGCGGCCGTGGCCTGCGACCGCTCGACGCGCAGGGCCAGCGTCCGCAGCCCGCGGAGCGCCAGCCACGCCTCGAAGGGCCCCGCGATGGCGCCGTGGACCGTCCGGTGCGCCAGCAGGCGCGCATGGATGGTCTCGTCGTCCGCCAGAGCTGCGCCCAGCACGACGTCGCTGTGGCCCGCGAGGTACTTGGTCACCGAGTGCACGACGACGTCGGCGCCGAGCGTCAGAGGCCGCTGACCGAGCGGGGTCGCGAAGGTGTTGTCGACCGCCACGAGAGCGCCGACGCCGTGCGCCGCCGCCACGAGCACCGGCAGGTCCGCGACCTCGAGCATCGGGTTGGTCGGCGTCTCCACCCAGAGCATCGCCGCCCCGCTGAGGGCCCCGACCACCGCCTCGGTGTCGGCGATGTCGACCCGCGTCACGGAGAGGGCGCCTCGTGCCTCGAGCTCGTCGAGCAGGCCCAGGCTGACCTGGTAGGCGTGCCGCGGCACGACGACCGTGCCGCCGGTGGGCACCAGCGAGAGCGCCGCTGCCACCGCCGCCATGCCGGAGCCGAACAGCAGGGCGGGACGGGCGGAGCCCTCGAGCTGTCCGAGCGCCTCCTCGAACGGTCGCCACGTCTCGGTGCCGCTGCGCGTGTACACGAGCTCGCCCCGGCCCGGCACGCCCTGGGACACGTACGTCGAGGAGAGCACGATCGGGGGGTTGACCGGAGCGCCCTGCGCACGCGGCGGCCGGCCTGCGGTGACCGCCAGCGTGGCGGGGGACAGGCCGATCGGGTGCTCCGACGTGTCGTTCACCCGCGCAGGGTAGCCCGCTGCTCGGGGTAGGGTCGGCGCGATGTCCGACACTTCCGCCCCGCGCCGCCCCAGGGTCATGGTGCTGTTCGGCGGCCGGTCCGGCGAGCACCCCATCAGCTGCGTCACCGCAGGGGGAGTGCTCCGCGCGATCGACCGCGACCGCTACGACGTGCTCGCCGTCGGCATCACCCGTGACGGTCGGTGGGTGCTGGTGGACGACGACCCGGACCGCTGGGCCATCACCGGCGGCAGGCTGCCGGAGGTGACGGACGCACCAGCACGCGTGCTGCTGCCCCAGGCGGTCGACGACCGCGAGCTGCAGGTGCTGCGCGGAGGGGTCGCCGAGGCGCTGGGCACCGTGGACGTCGTCTTCCCGCTGCTGCACGGCCCGTTCGGTGAGGACGGCACGCTGCAGGGGATGCTCGAGCTCGCCGACGTCCGGTACGTCGGGGCCGGCGTGCTCGCCTCCGCGGTCGGCATGGACAAGCAGATGATGAAGCTGGTCTTCGCCGGTCAGGGGCTGGCTGTCGGGCCGTACCGCGTGGTGCGTCCCGGCGAGCTGGACCGGGACCCCGTGGGGGTGGTCGCGCGCGTGCAGGAGCTCGGCCTGCCGGTGTTCGTCAAGCCCGCGCGAGCCGGGTCCAGCCTCGGCATCAGCCGCGTGGACGACTCGGCGGACCTGGAGACGGCGATCCGCGCGGCGGCGGAGCACGACCCCAAGGTCGTCGTCGAGGCGGCGATCGTCGGTCGCGAGATCGAGTGCGGCGTGCTGGGCGGGGCGGACGGCCGGCCGGCACGGGCGTCGCTCCCGGGGGAGATCGTCGTCACCGATCTCCGGCACGCCTTCTACGACTTCGAGGCCAAGTACCTCGACGAGGCCAGCGTGCGCCTCGAGTGCCCGGCCGACCTGCCCGCGGACGTCATCGAGCGGGTCCGGGCGATCGCGGTGCAGGCGTTCGACGCCGTCGGCTGCGAGGGTCTGGCCCGCGTCGACGTGTTCGTCACGCCCGACGGCGACGTGGTGGTCAACGAGATCAACACGATGCCGGGGTTCACGCCGTTCTCGATGTACCCGCGGATGTGGGCCGCGACGGGTACCGACTACCCGACGCTGGTCGACGAGCTCCTGCGGCTCGCGCTCGAACGGCCCACCGGCCTGCGCTGAGCACCGCCGCGCCCGGGGCGGTCGCCCGCCGCACCGGTCAGACGCAGGAACGCTCCTTCGCCGTCCGCGCGATCGCCGGTCCCAGTGCGTCGAGGAACGACGTCGAGCGCTGTGCGGCCACCTCGGCCGGCACGTGCACCTCGACCGCCGGAACGCGTCCGTAGGTGACGAACGTCCAGTCGGTCGGCGCGCCCGTGCTCGAGGCGGCAGCGTCGGCCGGGATCACCAGCCAGTCGATGCTGGGGCCGTTCGGCGTCTGGATCGTCTCGCACCGCTCGGTGGTCGGCCCCGGCGGCTCGACCCCGCACCGCAGGACGACGGGCGCCTGCTTGGTCCCCCAGGCCGTGGTGGCCTGCGCGGACGTCGCGAGCCGGTGCAGCCCCGGACCGAGCACGTCCGGCGTGCTGAGCACGACGTCGGCGCACACCGGGTCCGTCGCGTGCGTCGCCACGGCGACGGGGACGGTGCTCGCACAGCCTGCGAGAGAACCGGCGGTGACGGCGGCGCCCAGCAGAGCGGAGGTCCGCAGGACGGCACGGCGCCGCCAGGCGGGCATCGGGAGGGGCACACGCCACCGTAGCGCTAGCGTGGGCCGCCGTGGCTGAGCTGCTCGTCCGTGACCTCTCCGAGGAGGCGCTGCTCCGTCGCATCGTCCCGGTGCTCCCGAGGGGCCGGCTGACGCTGATCGCCGCCGGCGACGACGCCGCCGTGGTGAACGCCCCGGACGGCCGGGTGGTGGTCACCACCGACGTGCTCGTGGAGAACCAGCACTTCCGTCGGGACTGGTCGTCGGGCATGGACGTCGGCCGGCGGGCTGCCGTCCAGAACCTCGCCGACATCGCCGCGATGGGCGCCCGGCCGACGGCCCTGGTGGTCGCGCTCGTGATGCCCGGCGACCTGCCGGTCGACTGGGCGGTCGGCGTCGCCGAGGGGCTCGCCGCGGCGTGCGGTCCGCTCGGGGTCGGCGTCGTGGGCGGCGACCTGTCCGGTGGTCCGCTCGTCGTGGTGAGCGTGACGGCGCACGGTGACCTCGAGGGTGCGGCGCCGGTGCGCCGGTCCGGTGCCCGGGCGGGCGACGTGGTGGCGCACGCCGGCGTCCGAGGTTGGTCGGCGGCGGGCCTCGACCTGCTGCTCGCCGGCCGGGGACACCTGGACGACGAGCTGGTGGCGGCCTACCTGCGCCCGACGTCCCCGCTGGACGCCGGGCCGGCGGCGGCTCGTGCCGGCGCCACCGCCATGATCGACGTGTCGGACGGCCTGCTGCGCGATGCCGGTCGGGTGGGACGCGCGAGCGGCGTGGTGATCGACCTCGACCGCGCGGAGGACGCCTTCGGAGACGACCTGGACCGCCTGGCCGATGCCGCCGGCGTGCTCGGGAAGCTCGCCCGCAGCTGGGTGCTGGGCGGAGGCGAGGACCACGGTCTGCTCGCGACGTTCCCGCCCGACGCCGTGCTCCCGGAGCCGTTCCGGGTGGTCGGTCACGTGCGCCCGGTGCCGCACGGCGGCCGGCCCGGGGTGCTCGTCGCCGGGGCCGTGCCCGACGTCGCGCCGGGGTGGGACCACTTCGGCGGCTGACCCGTCAGCCTCGGCGGTAGCGCACCTCGAGCAGCTCGGCACCGCCGACGTCCTCGTACTTCTCGATGCCGTCCGGCTGGAACCCGTGGCGGCGCCAGAAGTGCTGTGCTCGCTCGTTGTCCGCCATGACCCACAGGACGAGGCGCCGGCCGGCGCCGGCCTCCGCGATCACCGTGCGCATCAGCTCCCGCGCGACCCCGCGGCCCCACTGCTCGGGGGACAGGTACATGGAGTAGATCTCGCGGTCCGCCCGGAGGCTGTCCTCGTCGCGGCCGGGACCGAGCGATGCGAAGCCCACGATGCGGTCGCCGACAACGGCGACCCAGGTCCGCACCTCGTCGGCGGGGCCCCTGCTCAGCAGGTCCGCCCAGACCGGGGTGCGCTCGTGAGGGTCGAGGTCCGCCAGGTACGAGTCGGGGACGATGCCGGCGTAGGCCTCCTGCCACGACCGGACGTGCACCTCGGCGATTCCGGACGCGTCGTGGACGTCGGCCAGGCGGACGACCACCTCGTCGGGCTGCTCCATGGGCTCACGATGCCACAGCGTCCTGTGGCGGTGGCAGCGTCGGCGGTGCGAAGGTCCACCGGCACGAGGACGGCTGGTCGACGCCTCCGGGCAGCACGAAGGCCCGCGGGCTGAGCCCACGGGCCTTCGGTGACGCTCGACCGGTCGGTCAGACCGCGCGCTGCACCTTCCCGGCCTTGAGGCACGAGGTGCACACGTTCAGCCGCTTCGGCGTCCCGGCCACGACCACGCGCACGCGCTGGATGTTCGGGTTCCAGCGCCGCTTCGAGCGGATGTGCGAGTGCGAGACGGAGTGCCCGAAGCTCGGGCCCTTGGCGCAGACGTCGCAGTTGGCAGCCACGATCTTCTCCTGGTCTTCAGTGGTGCATGGTTCGAGGGCCGGACGGGCCGGAGATCGAGCTCCGTCCGCCAGGTGGGGCGCTCCGCACGGCCGCCGGCACCGTCGCGAGACGATGGGAGCCGAGCCGGGCACCACCAGTGGTCCGGACCGGCCGGACAACCGGACAAGACTAGCCCACGGTCCGGTGGGGTCCAAAATGGCGCGGGCGGTCGCGATGTCGGCGGTCCCGGGCAGGGTTGGCCCCGACGAGAGGGAGGTCGATGGAGGAGCTGGACGGCGCCGTCGTGCGGGCCTGGGCCGTGGCCGCCGCCGACGCGATGGCGTGGTCGGCCGCCCGGATCGACGCGGTGAACGTGTTCCCCGTACGGGACGCGGACACGGGCACCAACGTCCGGCTGACGTTGGGCGGGGGCGCGGCCGCGGCAGGACGGGCGCCGCAGTCCGCGGACGCCGAGGAGGTCGCGCGCGCGTTCGCCCTGGGATGCCTGCGGTCGGCGCGCGGCAACTCCGGCGTCATCCTCAGCCAGTACCTCGAGGGGTTCGCCGCAGGGCTCGGCGACGCCTCCCACGACGTCCCCGGCCGCGCGCCGGGCACGGACGGGAAGCTGCTTGCGCGGGCGCTGGTGCGGGCAGCAGCCGAGAGCGCCCGCGCGGTCGCGCTGCCGCAGGAGGGCACGGTGCTCACCGTCGCGCGGCTGGTCGGCGAGCGTGCGAGCCGTTCGGCCGCGGACGGCGGGCCGGCGGACCAGGTGCTCGGCGTGGCCCTTCGCGAGGCGCGAGCGGAGCTGCGCCACGTCAGCGCGGGGAACCCGGTCCTGCGGCAGGCCGGCGTGGTCGACGCGGGCGCCTGCGCCCTGCTGGTGCTGCTCGAGGCGCTCGAGCGCGCGCTCCTGGCGCCCACCGGCCAGCAACCGGCTCCGCTGACCGGCGCCCCGGACTGGCTCCCGGTGGGCGGCCCACGGACGGGTGGTCGGAACGCACCCGGGTTCGGCGGCACCTTCGAGGTGATGATGCTGGTCCGGCCCTCGGAGCCGGACGCCGCGGTGGGGGACCGGTTGCGGACGGCGCTCGCCGAGGTCGGCGACTCGGTCGCCGTGGTCGGTGCGGACGACCTGTGGCACCTGCACGTGCACACCGACCTGCCGGCGGCCGCTATCGAGGCGGGCGGGGCCGCCGGGCCGCGCGAGCAGGTGGTGGTGCGGCTCGTCGAGGGGGCGGCCGCCCAGGTGGCCGCGGGCGACGACCTGGGGGTGGTGATCGGGACGGCGTCGCCCGCGACGGCCGGCTGGTTCGCCACCGGTGGCGCGGTCGTGGTCGTGCAGTGCCCGGAGGCGCCCGTGGACGCGGCACACCTGGTCCGTGCGGCTGCCGACACCGGTTCCGACCACGTGGTGGTGCTCCCCGGGACCGAGGAGGCCGCCGCCGCCGTCCGGCTCCTGGTCGACCCGGACGGTGGCGGCGGTGAGCTGCCCGGGGTGCGGGTGGAGGCCGTGGACACGGCGGTGGGCGTGCTGCGGACGGCCGTCGCGTCCCTCGCGCTGCTCGGCACGCACGGTGGCGCCGCGGCGGGGCGGGCCGAGCAGGCGCGCGCCGCCCTGCTCCGGCTGCGCAGCTGTGACGTCGAGGCGGCGGACGGCGTCGGCGACGTGGTGCGCGCCGTGGAGCGGCTGGTCGCGGAGCTGCCGTCCGCGCAGGCCGTCACGCTCCAGCACGCGCACCCGTTGCGGGCCGGGGCCGCCGTGCTCGGCGCGCTCGCGGACCGCTTCCCGGACCTCGACGCGGTGCCGGTCGGTCCGGTCGGGTCCGGACCGGCGTGGCGGATCGGGGTGGACTGAGGTGGCCGACCGTTCGAGTGCGGGATCGCGCGCCAGCACGTCGGCCGTGCGCTCCGACCGCCCCCTGGACCGCCCGCTGACCACCCTGGTGTCGAAGGGGGCCGCCAAGGCGCTGGGGGGACTTGGCCTGCACACGGTGGGGGACCTGCTGCGGCACTATCCGCGCCGTTACGCCGAACCCGGGCAGCTGACGGACCTGGCGGGCCTCCGGGAGGGCGAGCACGTCACGGTCGTCGCCCAGGTGGTCCAGGTGACCCTGCGAACCACCCGACAGGGCCGGGGGCTGCTGGAGGCGGTGGTCACCGACGGGCGCGGTCGCCTCGACCTCGGGTTCTTCGCCGCCCGGCCGGGCGTCCTGAAGTACCACGAGGGCGTGCTGCTGCCGGGTCGCCGGGCGATGTTCACCGGAACGGTGAGCCGGTACGGCCCCAAGCTGCAGCTGCTGCACCCGGCGTTCACGCTCCTCGGCGACGACCTGGACGAGGAGCGGCACCGCGAGGAGGCGGCGTGGCCGATCCCGATCTACCCGGCGTCGAAGAGCATCGAGTCGTGGAAGATCCGGGAGGCGATCCGTGGGGTGCTCGCCGGTCTGGACGAGGACGACGTGCTCGATCCGCTGCCGCCGCGGGTGCGGGCCGACCAGGGCCTCGGGACCCTGCGCTCGGCGCTGACGGACGTGCACGAGCCGCACGTGGACGCCGACTGGCGCCGTGGGCAGGACCGGCTCCGGTACGAGGAGGCGTTCGTCCTCCAGGCCGAGCTGGCCCGCCGGCGGGTGCAGGCGGCGCAGCAGGCTGCTGTGCGACGTCCAGGCCGCCCGGAGGGTCTGCTGGACGCCTTCGACGCCCGGCTGCCGTTCACCCTGACCGCGGGCCAGCGTGAGGTAGGGCAGGTGCTGTCGCATGAGCTGGCCGGCGACCACCCGATGCAGCGGCTGCTGCAGGGCGAGGTCGGATCGGGCAAGACGGTGGTGGCGCTCCGCGCGATGCTCCAGGTGGTCGACTCCGGCGGGCAGGCTGCCCTGCTGGCCCCCACCGAGGTGCTGGCGGTCCAGCACGCCCGGACCCTCCGGGCCCTCCTCGGCGACCTGGCGGAGGGAGGGTTCCTCGGCGGGGCCGACGTGGCGACCCGGGTCACGCTGGTGACGGGCTCCCAGCCGGCGGCGGTCCGACGGGAGGCCCTCGCCGATGCGGCGGGAGGCCGGGCCGGGATCGTCGTCGGGACGCACGCGCTGCTGTCCTCCACCGTGCAGTTCGCCGACCTCGGGCTGGTGGTGGTGGACGAGCAGCACCGCTTCGGCGTCGAGCAGCGTGACCTGCTGCGCGCCAAGGCGCAGGCGACCCCGCACCTGCTGGTGATGACCGCGACGCCGATCCCCAGGACCGTCGCCATGACGGTGTTCGGGGACCTCGAGACGTCGGTCCTGTCCGAGGTGCCGGCCGGACGCAGCGGCGTGCGCACCTTCATGGCGGCGGCGGACCGACCCGCCTACGTGGCCCGGACGTGGGCCCTGGTGCGCGAGCAGGTGGATGCCGGGGGCAGGGTGTTCGTCGTCTGCCCACGGATCGATCCCGACGACGCGTCGGCCGCCTCGCCGGAGGCGGAGCTGGACGGCGCCGACCTGCTCGACGACGAGGGCACGACCGGTCCGCGCCGACCGCTGCGCGCCGTGCTCGAGGTGGTGGAGGACCTCGGCAGCCGCCCGGAGCTGGCCGGTGTGCGTATCGGCCTGCTGCACGGGCGGTTGCCGGCGGAGGCCCGGGACGAGGTGCTGGCCGACTTCGCCGCCGGGACGGTGCCCGTGCTGGTCACCACGACGGTCATCGAGGTCGGCGTCGACGTCCCGGCCGCCACCGTCATGGTGGTCCTCGACGCCGACCGGTTCGGCCTGTCCCAGCTGCACCAGCTGCGTGGTCGGGTGGGTCGCGGCACCGCACCTGGCACCTGCCTGCTCGTCTCGCACGCGACGGAGGGGACACCGGCCTGGGACCGGCTGACGACGCTGACCACCACGTCCGACGGGTTCGCCCTCGCGGCCGCCGACCTCGAGCTGCGCCGCGAGGGAGACGTCCTCGGAGCGGCGCAGTCCGGCGGGACGAGCTCCTTGCGGCTGCTCCGCGTCGCCCGCGACGTGGACGTGATCGAACGCGCCCGCGCGGATGCGACGCGGTTCGTGGCGGACGACCCGGAGCTGCGGAGCTGGCCACCGCTCGACGCCGCGATCGCCGACCGGCTGACCGGTGACCGCGAGGAGTTCCTCGAGCGGGTCTGAGGCCGCCCACCGGGATGGCACCGCGGCCCCCGCACCCAGGCACCCCGACCGGCCCACGGGACGGTCGCCCGCTCGGTCTACCCTGACCGTCGTGCCGAAACCCGTGCCCGCCGTCCGCGCCCAGGACCTGCTCGTCGGCTACGGCGGCGCCCCGGTGTGCGCACCCGTCACCTTCACCCTGCAGCCCGGGCGCGCCCTTGCGCTCGTCGGCGCGAACGGCGCAGGCAAGTCCACCGTGCTGCGTGCCGTGATCGGGCTTCTGGAGCCGGTGAAGGGACGGCTGGAGGTCTTCGGCTCCGAGGTCGACGAGCGCGAGATCGGCTTCCGCACGCAGGTCTCGAGCGTGCTCGACGACGACGCCTACTTCCCGTCCCTGTCCGTCGCGGAGCACCTGTACCTGGTCGCCCGCGGTCACGGCGTGCGGGACGCGTGGGACCGGGTCGACGAGCTGCTGGAGGAGTTCGGCCTCACCGAGCACGCGCGGGCCCTGCCGGTGGCCCTCTCGTCCGGTCAGCGGCGTCGGCTGCTGCTCGCGGCGGGCTTCGCCCGTCCGCGGTCCCTCCTGGTGCTGGACGAGCCGGAGCAGCGGCTCGACCGGCGGATGCACGCGCGCCTGATGGAGCGTCTGCGAGCCGAGAAGGCCGCCGGGGGCGCGGTCCTGGTCGCGACCCACGACCCCGCACTGGTGCGCGGCGTGGCGGACCGGGCGCTGCACGTCGACGAGGAACGGTGCGAGCTGCTGTCGGCCGAGGACGGGGCTGCGCTGATCGCCCAGGTGCCGGCGTGACGTCGTCGGAGACGGTCGACGGCACGCCCGCGGTCCTGCCGGGGGAGCGCGGCGAGCTGCCGTCCGCGCAGGCAGTCCGACGTTTCACCGCGGCGGCGGGCCGTACCAGGGCCGGCGCCGGCGTCGGTTCGCTGCTGTCGGACGTGTACTACGCGGTCATCATGCTGGCGATCGCCGTGGGCGTGGCGCTCGGTGTGGCGCAGCAGCTGCGCGTGGCGCTGCCGCCGGCGCCGGCGGTGGCGGCACCGCACGGGCTGAACCTGCCGACGCTGGTGACCGTCCTGGTCGCGGGACTCGTCGGCGTGCTGGTGTCGTTGGCGGGCCGCCTCGGCCCGGTCGCTGCGGGCGGTGCCGAGGCCTCCTGGTGGCTGAGCCTCCCGGTCCCGCGTCGCGGCCTCCTGCGGCCGGCGGCTCGGCGGCTGCCGCTCGTCGCCGCCGCTGCGGGTGCGGTCGTCGTGGCCCTGCTCGACGCCGGTCTGCTGGCCGACGGCGGTGACCGCGTGCTGCGCGCCGCCGCGGCGGGCGCCCTCGGTTCGGTGCTGCTGGTCCTGCTCGCGGCCGTCGGCCAGTCGCTGGGCGTCGCCCGTCGGCACACCGCCCTGGTCGGCGACCTCGTGCTGGCCGCCGCGCCGCTGGTGGCGATCGGCCTGACGCTCGCGGGCACGCGCGTCGGGGCGCTGCCCGTCCCGTCGTGGCCCCTGCTCGTGGTCGCGGCGGTCGTGGTCGTCGGGCTCGCCGCCGTGGTGGACCGCCGGCTGGACCGCATCCCCGCACGGACGCTGCGCGAGAGCGGCTCCGTGGTGACGCAGGCGATCGGGGCCGTCGTCTCGATGGACTCCCGGGAGCTGGGCCGCGCGCTGTCCGCAGGCAGTGAGTCGCCAGCCCGGCGGCGCATCTCGCGCCTGCGCACCGTCCGCGGTGCCACCAGCGCCCTGATCACCGCCGATCTCGTGCTGCTGCGACGCTCGTCGCGACACGTGGTCCAGCTGGCCGTCGCCGCGTTGGTGCCGCTGCTCGCCACCGTCGTGCCGCAGCTCGCGGCCCCGGCGGCCGTCCTGCTCGCGCTGCTGCTGTCCGGGATGGTGGCGCAGAGCGCGACGGCCGAAGGGGCTCGTCGCGGCGAGATGGCGCCGGTGCTCGACCGGGCGCTGCCGCTCGCGGCCAAGACGGTGCGTCGGCTGCGGATGGTGGTGCCGGGCGGGGTGATGCTCGTCTGGAACCTGGTCGTGTTCGCCGGGCTCGGGCGTTGGGCGGCGGACGTGCCCGGTTGGCTGGCGCTCGCGGTGGCCGGGACACCCGTCTGGGCCGCCGGTGCGGTGCGGGCGGCGTACCGACCGGCGCCAGACTGGAACAAGCCGCTGGTGTCCACGCCGATGGGCGCCCTGCCGACCGGGGTCGCCTCCGTGATCGCCCGTGGGCCGGACGTGCTGGTCCTCGGTCTGCTCCCGACGTGGATCGCCGTCCTGCTGCGCACCGTGAGCCCCACGCTGCTCCTGGTGCAGGCCGCGCTGGCGGTCGTCGCCGTGCTGATCTCGTCCTCCCTGGCGACGGGCGGCGTCATGGACTGGATGGCCCGCCAGCAGGAGCTCCTCGAGGAGGAGAAGAAGAAGACCGGCGCTCGCACGGGACGTCCGTGACCCGGATCGTCGCGGGCTCGGCCGGCGGGCGCACCCTCCAGGTCCCTCCGCGCGGAACCCGTCCCACCAGCGAACGCGTCCGGGAGGCGCTGTTCTCCCGGCTGGAGCACCGCGACGCGGTGGCCGGTGCCCGCGTGCTCGACCTGTACGCCGGGTCCGGAGCGCTGGGCCTCGAGGCGGCGAGCAGGGGCGCATCCACCGTGACGCTCGTCGAGGCGGCCCGTGCCGCGGCGGACGTGTGCCGCCGCAACGCGACCACGCTGGGCCTCGCGGCGCGGGTGCAGGTGGTGGCAGAGCGCGTCGAACGGTTCGTCGCGCGGCCCGCCGCAGCGCCGTGGGACCTCGTGCTGCTGGACCCGCCCTACGACGTCCCCGCCGCCGCGCTCGACGACGTCCTCGCCGCCCTGGTGCCGGCGCTGGCGCCGGGCGCCGTCGTCGTCGTGGAGCGCTCTGCCCGGGGGGCCGGGCCCACGTGGCCGGACGGTCTCGTGGCGGACGGCGAGCGCGGCTACGGCGAGACCCACGTCTGGTTCGCCACGACGTCCTGACGGCGTTCGCGCACCGGCCCGGCGTAGGTTGGCACCGTGAGCCTCGCCGTCTGCCCCGGGTCGTTCGACCCCGTGACCCTCGGCCACCTGGACGTGGTGCGGCGCGCGCGGTCGATGTTCGACGAGGTGGTCGTCGCGGTCGCGCACAACTCCGCCAAGCGCCCTCTGCTCGGCGTGGACGAGCGCGTGCGGCTGGTGCGCGAGGCCGTGGCGGACCTGCCGGGGGTGCGCGTGGCCGCCACCGAGGGGCTGCTCGCCGACTTCCTGCGTGAGACGGGTGCCGACGCCGTGGTGAAGGGCCTGCGCGGTGGTGCGGACGTCGACGCCGAGCTCGCCATGGCGTTGATGAACCGGCACCTGTCCGGCGTCGAGACGGTGTTCGTCCCCGGCGACACGGCGCTCGCTCACATCGCTTCGTCCCTGGTGAAGGACGTGGCCCGGCACGGCGGGCGGATCGACGACCTCGTCCCGCCGGGTGTCGCCGAGGCGGTCCTGCGGGCGGTGGCGGCGGAGGGAGCCGGTGCCGGGGGCGGTGCGGGGGTCGTGACGGGCTCCGACGGCCCGAGCGTGTCGGCAGCGACGGAGGTGACGTGGTGAGCGAGATCGACGACCGCACGGGCGGTGTGCAGGGCGTGCTGGAGGCGTTGGCGGCCGCGGTGGAGCAGGCGCGCGCGATGCCCATGTCGTCGTCCGTGCTGGTGAACCGCGCGGAGCTGCTCGACCTCGTCGACCAGGCCCGTGCGGCGCTGCCGGCGCAGCTGACCAGGGCCGACGCCCTCCTGGCCGACGCCGACGCGGCGCGTGCCGACGCCCGGTCCGAGGCCGAGGCGATCCTCGCTCGCGCCCGGGAGCAGGCCGACCGGCTCGTCGAGGCCGAGGCGATCACGGTCGAGGCCCGCGACCGTGCAGCACAGCTGCTCGCGGACGCGCAGGAGCAGGCCGACGCCCTGCGGCGCGATGCCGACGACTACTGCGACCGCCGACTGGCGGACTTCGAGATCGACCTGGGCAAGGTGCTGAGCCAGGTGCAGGCCGGTCGCGCGAAGCTCGCGGGGCGGCTGGGCGCCGCGGGCCTGTAGTCGCTGCGTTTTGGCGTGCCCTACCGGGTGCCGTAGAGTTGCCGGCTGGTCCTGCCGGTGGTGGTCCGGACCGAGATCGACGAGGGGACACCTGCCGTGCAGCGCCCTGGCCAGCTCGATCCCCGCTCGCCCCTGGTGCTGGACACGCACGAGCTGGGCCGGGCACCGGGGTCGATGCGACCCGAGCGCCGGACGGTGGCGGCCCCCGCCGACCTCGGCACGGCGGTCATCGGCATCCCTGACGGATCCGAGCTCGAGCTGGACCTCCGGCTCGAGGCGGTGACTGAGGGGGTCCTGGTCTCCGGAACGGTTCGCGGCCAGGCGGTCGGGGAGTGCGTGCGCTGCCTGGACCAGGTGCTCGAGGACGTCGAGGTGCACCTGTCCGAGCTGTACGTGTACCCCGAACGTGCGGCGGTCGCGATCCAGGACGGTGACGACGACGAGGACGTGCGGGAGCTCGAGGGCGATCTGATCGACCTCGAACCCGCGCTGCGGGACGCGGTGGTGCCTGCGCTGCCGTTCCAGCCGGTGTGCCGGCCGGACTGCCCGGGCCTGTGCCCGCAGTGCGGTGCGCACCTGGCGGACGACCCGGACCACACGCATGAGACGCTTGACCCCCGATGGGCTGCCCTGGGCAGCCTGGTCGGCCAGGATGACGAGACGAAAGAGAGCTAGCCGTGGCTGTTCCGAAGCGCAAGATGTCGCGCAGCAACACCCGGGCGCGCCGCTCGCAGTGGAAGACCACTGCCACGCCGCTCACCACCTGCCCGCAGTGCAAGGCTGACAAGCAGCCGCACGTCGCGTGCCCGTCCTGCGGCACCTACAACGGCCGGCAGTACGCCCAGGCCGTGCGCAGCGAGTTCGAGGGCGTCTGACCTCGCGCGGTGATCTCGTGATGAGCACCGCGGCCGATCAGCTGCTGACGAAGCTCGGGGTCCACCTGGACCCCGAGCTTCTCGTGCTTGCCCTGACCCACCGGTCCTTCGCCCACGAGGCGGGGGGTCTGCCGACCAACGAGCGCCTCGAGTTCCTCGGCGACTCGGTGCTCGGCGTGGTCGTCACGGAGCGGCTCTACCGGGAGCACCCGGACCACCCCGAGGGCGACCTCGCCAAGATGCGTGCGGCGACGGTGTCGCAGCGCGCCCTCGCGGGAGTCGCCCGCGAGCTGGACCTCGGCCGCTTCGTGCTGCTCGGCAAGGGTGAGCTCGCCACGGGTGGTGCGGACAAGGACTCGATCCTCTCGGACACCCTCGAGGCGGTCTTCGGCGCCGTCTACCTGACCCACGGCCTGGAGACGGCGCGGGTGCTGGTGGACCGGCTGGTGGGACCGACCCTCACGCGGGCGGCGGACCTCGGAGCCGGGCTGGACTGGAAGACCTCCCTCCAGGAGCTCGCTGCCGCGCTCGGCATGGGCGCACCGGAGTACCTGGTCACGGGCGAGGGCCCCGACCACGCGCGCGTGTTCACCGCCCAGGTGGTGGTGGGCGGCGAGGTGCGCGGCACGGGTGTGGGCTCGGCGAAGAAGATCGCCGAGCAGGAGGCGGCCGAGGCGGCCTATCTCGTGCTGGGCGCGCTCCGGGACGCCCAGGACGAGGCAGAGGCGCAGGCCGTGGCTGACGGCCGCACTCTCGGCGGCTGAGACCGCTTGCCGGAGCTGCCCGAGGTCGAGACTGTCCGCGACGGTCTGGCGCGGCACGTCGTCGGACGCACGGTCGCCGGGGTGCAGGTGCACCGCGACTACAGCGTCCGGCGGCACGACGGCGGACCGCTCGACTTCGCCGCGCGGCTGGCCGGACGGCCGCTGACGGCAGCGGTCCGGCGGGGCAAGTTCTTGTGGCTGCTGCTGGGTTCCGACGACGACGCCCTGATGGCGCACCTCGGGATGAGCGGACAGCTGCGGGTGCACCCGCCGGGTGACGACGAGGCCGTCGAGCACCCGCACCTGCGCGTGCGGCTGCAGCTCGACGACGGGTCGCGGCTCGACTTCGTCGACCAGCGCACCTTCGGCCACCTGTCCGTGCCCGACCTCGTCCCCACGTCCGACGGTGGTGCCGGGGGCCTCGGCTCCGCACTACCGGCGATACCCGCGCCGGCGGCGCACATCGCCCGTGACGTGCTGGACCCCGCGCTGGACCCGGCCGTCGTGGTGCACGCCATCCGCTCCCGCCGCACGGGGCTGAAGCGGGCGCTCCTGGACCAGACGCTGGTCTCCGGCATCGGGAACATCTACGCGGACGAGGGCCTCTGGCGTGCGCGGCTGCACTACGCCCGGCCGACGGCAGGTCTCCGCCGGGCCGACGGGCTGCGGCTGCTGGAGGCAGAGGCCGAGGTGATGCGCGAGGCGCTGGCAGCGGGCGGGACCAGCTTCGACGCGCTGTACGTCGCGGTGAACGGCGCCTCGGGGTACTTCGACCGGTCGTTGGCGGTCTACGGCCAGGCGGGTCGCCCGTGCCCCCGGTGCGGCACACCGGTGCGCCGGGAGGAGTTCATGAACCGCTCGTCGTACCGGTGCCCCCGCTGCCAGCCGCGACCGAGGCAGCCGCACCTCTGACGGGAGCCGCGCCAGCCGCTACCGCTGCACCACGTTGCGCAACGGGCTGCCGGACACGAACCGCACCAGGTTGTCCGCGACCAGCTCGGCGGCGCCGACGGGCCGCCCACCCGCGGCGTGCGGGCTGATCAGCACCGACGGCTCGTCCCAGAGGGGTGAGTCGGACGGCAGCGGCTCGCTCTCGAACACGTCCAGCGCCGCGCCCGCCAGGCGGCCTGCGCGCAGGGCCGCGACGAGCGCCTCCTCGTCGAGCGTCGCTCCACGGCCGACGTTGACCAGCAGCGCCCGCGACGGCAGGAGGGCCAGTGCGCCGGCGCCGATGGCGTGCCGGGTCGCGTCCGTCGCGGGCAGCAGCCCGATGAGCACGTCGGTACCCGGCAGCACCTCGCTCAGCGCGGCACGGGTGACCACCGGGAACCCGTGCCGGACGCCGGCCGCGGTCGCGATCCCGGTCACGTGGGCCCCGAGCGCCGCGAGGGCGGGTGCGAGGCGGGCGGCGATCGACCCGAAGCCCCAGACCGTCACGTGGGCGTCCAGGAGCGTGCGCACCGAGCCCTCGGGGTGCAGCGGCTGCAACCCACCGAGCTCGGCCGCCCAGCGGTGCTGCTGCTGGGCGCGCACCAGCTCCGGCACGCCGCGGACCAGGGCCAGCGTCAGGGCCAGGGTGTGCTCCGCGACCGGCAGGTCGTGCAGGCCGCGGCCGGACGTGATGACCACCTCGGGACCGAACCCGGCGGCCAGCACGTTCTCCGGCCCGGCGGCCAGCGACTGCACCCAGCGCACCTTGGGCAGGCGCGCGGCGGCCTCGGCCAACCATCCACGGGAGCTGCCCCAGACCACGAGCGCCTCCGCCTCGTCGGCCTCGGCGGGCAGCGGTCGGTCGGCTGCGTAGCGGACTGCTTGGACGTGTGCCGGAAGGACGGGTTCGCCGTCGAGTGTGTCCGGGAGCAGGACGATCGTCACAGGTCGCTACGATGCCACGGTGAGTTCCCCCGGGACTGCGGGCATCGACCGCCAACGCCCCATCAGCGTCATGATCGTCGACGACCACGAGGTCGTCCGCCGCGGCATAGCCGAGGTCGTCGAGCGCACGGACGGCATGACCGTCGTCGCCGAGGCCGGCTCCGTCGCCGACGGCGCCCGCCGGGCGGCGCTGGTGCGCCCGCAGGTGCTGCTCGTGGACCTGCAGCTGCCGGACGGGACGGGCATCGACCTGATGCGCGCCGTGCGCGAGACGCTGCCGGACAGCAAGGCCATCGTGCTGACGTCGTTCGACGACGACGACGCGGTGGCGCAGGCGCTCGACGCCGGCGCCGCGGCCTACCTGCTGAAGAGCGTGCGTGGCGCGGAGATCACCGACGTGATCCGCGCCGTCGCGGCCGGTCGGACGCTGCTGGACGAGCGGACCGTCACCCGCCGGCGGGCCGGTCACGAGGACCCGACGGAGAACCTGACGCCGAGCGAGCTGCGGGTGCTGGACCTGATCGGTGACGGGCTGTCCAACCGCGAGATCGCCGACCGGCTCGGTGTCGCGGAGAAGACGATCAAGAACCACATCACCTCGCTGCTGGCCAAGATGGGCCTGCAGCGGCGCACGCAGGTCGCTGCCTGGGTGGCCGCGCGCAAGCACTCCGGCTGGCGGGCCGAGCCCGGTCACTGACCGGCGGCCGGCGGCCGCCCGATCCGTGGGGCCGGCACGCCGGCGTGGCCGGCGGCGCTCAGGGGAGGGGCGCCTGCCACGTCAGCAGCGTCCCGCGCCCGTCCGGCGGCGTGCTGAGGGAGAACGTCCCGCCGTGCTGACGGGCACGGGCCGCGAGGTTGCCGGTGCCGGAGGTGCGGTCGCGACGCATCGGCATGCCGATGCCGTCGTCCTGCACCTCCACCAGCACCGTGCCCTGCGGTCCGCTGCCACGCACGGACACCGACACGGTCACCGACGAGGCGTGCGCGTGCCGGGCGGCGTTGGCCAGCCCCTCCCGGACGACGGCGACCACGTCGTCGGTCAGCTGCGCGTCGAGCCGCTCGTCCAGCAGGTCCTCCGCCTCGACGTCGTCCGCGCCGAGCATGGCGCCCTCGAGGGAGATGACCAGGGACGGGGCGAAGCCCAGGCCGGTGCGGGCGAGCGACGCCTCGCGGCGCAGCCGCTCCACCAGGCCCGTGGCGGCGTCCGGGTCGCGCAGCTCGTGCACGATGTGGCGGATCTGCCGCACCGACTCGTCGACGTTGTCCAGGGCCTCCTCGACGATGGCGGTCAGCTCGTGCGCGTCCACACCGCGGGCCGAGCGCCGACGCACCGTCTCCAGCTGCATGCCGGTGGCGAACAGCTGCTGGATGGCCAGGTCGTGCAGGTCCCGGGCGATCCGCTCGCGCTCATCGAGCAGCGCCGCGACGTCCTGGGCGTGACGGGCCTCCGCCAGCACGTAAGCCAGCGCGGCCTGCGACGCGAACGACTCGGCGGTCACCAGGTCGCCCTCGTCGAACGGCAGGGAGGCCACGCGGCGCAGCAGGATCAGGACGCCGACGCCGCGTCCGGAGGTCTGCAGCGGGGCGAACATCGCCGGCCCGAAGGCGCGCATCGCGGCGAGGGTCACCGTGCGGGAGGCGGACAGGGACGGCGTCATCAGTCCCTTGCCCTCCTTCATCACCGTCCACGCACGGCCGCCCTCCGGCATCACCTGGCCGAGCAGCTTGTCGGCGTCGTGCCCGTCGGCCAGCTCGATCAGCAGCTCACCGGCGAGCCCGGGCAGCGCCAGCGCCGCCGTGTCGGCACCGGCCACGTCGCGTGCGGTGCGGGTGATGTGCTCGAGTGCCTCCTCCTCGTCGATGCCCTCGAGCAGCATCGTCGTGATCTCCTGACCGGCACGCAGCCAGTGCTCCCGGCGGCCGGACTCGGCGTACAGCTGGGCGTTGGAGACGGCGACACCGGCGGCGGCGGCGAGGGCGACCACGGTGTCCTCGTCCTGCTGGGTGAAGGCGCTGCCGTCCAGCTTCTCGGACAGGTAGAGCTGGCCGAACACGCGGTCCCGCACCCGCACGGAGGCGCCGAGGAACGAGCCCATCGGCGGGTGGTTGGCCGGCCAGCCGCGGAACGCCGGGTGCTTGGTGAGGTCCGTCAGCCGCAGCGCCCCCTCGTCGGGGATCTGGCCGAGGACGCCCTGGGCGTGCGGCGGCCGCGCGAGCATCCGGGCGATCGCCGTGGGGACGCCGGTGTAGACGAACGTGGTCGAGGCCCCGCGGTTGTCGAGCACGTTGATCGCACCGAACCGCGCACCGGTCAGCTCGGCGCTGACCTGGACGAACCGCTCGAGGACGGCCGAGAGCTCGAGCTCGCCGGCCACCGAGAGGATCGCCTGCATCAGGTCGGTCAGGCCGTCGCCGGTCAGGGTCGCGGGATGCGTGCCGGCCTCCGTGAGCACACCGTGCTCGAACGGGGCGCCCACCTGGCGACCGGGCGCAGGGACTGCGGTCATGCACGCTCCTGTGGCTCGACCGCGACCCGCTCGCGGTCCACCGCCTCACGGTAGCCCGGGGTCCCGTCGAGGAGCTGCTGGTGGGTGCCACGCGCCGCCACGGTGCCGTCGGCGAGCCACAGCACCTCGTCGGCGGCGGCGAGGGGCGCCAGACGATGGGTGACGACGACCACCCCGCGCGGTCTGCCGTCCCAGCCGGTCGGCCGGTCCAGCAGCTCGTGGACCAGGGCGTCCGCCGTCGCGGGGTCGAGGTGCTCGGCCGGCTCGTCGACCAGCAGCAGGGGGGCAGGGGCGAGCAGCGCACGGGCCAGGAGCAGCCGACGACGCTCACCGCCGGAGACGGTGCGCGCATCGGGGCCGAGGAGCGTGTCGAGCCCGTCCGGCAGGCCGGCGAGCCACGTGCCCAGACCGACACGCTGCAACGCCTCCTGGGCCTGGTCCGGCGTCACGTCGCCACGGGCGACGCGGAGGTTCTCCAGGACGGTGGTGCCGAACACGTGCGCATCCTCCGTGGTGACGACGACGCGGGCCGCGCGGTCCGGGTCGTCGAGCATCCGCAGCGGCGTCCCGTCGAGCGTGACCGACCCGTGGCGGGGATCGAGGAGACCGGCGAGCGTCAGCAGCAGGGTCGTCTTGCCGATGCCGCTCGGTCCGACGACGGCGACGGTGCGGCCCGGCCGGAGGTCGAGGTCGACACCGGTGAGCGCGGGCGACCGGGAGGGCCAGCCGACGGCAAGGTCGCGCGCGTGCAGCACGTGCGCTCCGCCGCCCGTCTGCTCCGGCGCCGCGTCGCCCATGTCGACCGCCGGGGCGTCCGCGGCGTCCAGCAGTGCGAGGATGCGGGCTGCTGCGACCCGGGACCGCTGCAGCTGCACGGCCGCAGCGGGCAACAGCGCGGTCGCCTCGAAGGCCGCGAGCGGAGTCAGCACGATCACCGCCAGCTCCACGGGCGCGAGCAGACCCGCGCGTAGCGCGGGCACGCCGGTCACCAGCGCCGCCACCGCCGCCAGGACCGTCGCGGCGGTGCCGATCCCGGCCGCCAGGGCGGTCGGTCGGGCCCCGCTGTCGACGGCCGCGGCCACGCGGGCGTCCGCCTCGCGCACCGCGCTGAGGCGGCTGTCGAGGCGGCCGGAGACCAGCAGGGGACCGGCGTCGTCCAGGACCGACAGCGCCGCGGCGGACGAGTCGGCCCTGGCCTGTGCCGCCCGCCGCTCGGTGGCGCGTACGCCACGGACCGTCAGCGCCGGGGCGACCACACCGGCCAGCAGCAGGCACAGGGCCAGCGCCAGGGCGGCCGGCGGCCAGAAGAACGCCATGGCGGTGACGGTGCCGACACCGAGCATCAGCGCCACACCGGCGGGCAGCAGACCGCGCACCACCACGTCGCCGACGGCGTCCACGTCGGCACCGACCCGGGCGAGCAGGTCGCCCCGACGCAGGCCGAGCGTGGCGTCCGCGCGACCCGCCGCGAGGCGGCCGTACAGCGTGGTGCGCAGCGTCGTCATGCCGCGCAGCGCCACGTCGTGCGAGACCAGCCGGTCGCAGTACCGCAGCACCCCGCGGCCGATGCCGAAGGTCCGCACCGCGACCGTGGCGACGGACAGCAGCAGCACCGGCGGCATCTGCGACGCTCGCGCGATCAGCCACGCGGAGACCGCCGCCAGCGCGACGGCGCAGCCCAGGGCCAGCGTGCCGACCAGCACCGCGAGCAGCGCGCGGCCACGCGGCACCTCCAGCAGTCGGAGGGCGCGACGGAGGGTGCCGCGGGGCGGGGTGTCGGCCCCGGCGTCGTCAACGGGTGCCGGTCCCGCCGGGAGCGTCTGGTCCGTGCTCACGCCACCACCTCGGCGGCGCGCTCGGCGTGCACCGTGACGACGTGGTCGGCGCCGGCCACCAGCGAGGGCCGGTGGGCGACGAGCAGCACCGTGCGGCCAGCCGCGCGCAGCGCGGCGACTGTCGCCAGGACCACCTGCTCGCCGGCCGCGTCGAGGTGCGCCGTCGGCTCGTCGAGCACCACCAGCGGCGCGTCCGCGAGCAGCGCGGCGGTCAGAGCGACGCGCTGCCGCTGGCCGACCGACAGGCCGGCACCGCCCGTCCCGAGCGGTTGGTCCCAGCCGTGGGGGAGGCCCGCCACGACGCCGTCGAGGCCGGTCAGCGCCGCGGCGTGCGCACGGGCGGCGTCGTCGCGACCGCCGACGAGCTGCCGCACGGTGCCGGGTTCGAGGACCGGCCGTTGCGGCAGCCAGCTCACCTGGTCCCAGTAGCTGCGCCGGTCGACGTCGGACAGGTCCAGCCAGCCGCCGTCGGAGGTCTGCACGCGCGCGGTGCCGTGGTCGGGAGCCAGCAGGCCCAGCAGCACCTCGACGGTGCTCGTCTTGCCCACGCCTGAGGGCCCGACGAGGGCCGCCACGGTGCCGGGGACCAGCTCGAGATCGAGGCCGGCCGGTGTCAGACCCCCGGCGGACCGCACCCCCACACCCGAGAGCCGCAGCGTCGAGCGGGACAGGTCCGGGCAGGCCTGGGTGCCCCGAGCGGGTACCGGTGTGTCGAGGACGCCGAACGCCGCCTCGGCCGCGGCCACGCCGTCCGCGGCTGCGTGGAACTGCGCCCCGACCTGCCGCAGCGGCCAGAACACCTCAGGGGCGAGCATCAGCACCGCCAGGCCCGTCACCAGGTCCAGCCGGCCGCTGACCAGGCGCAGCCCGATCGCCACCGCGACGAGCGCGACGGACAGGGTGGTCAGCAGCTCGAGCACCATCCCGGACAGGAAGGCGATCTGCAGCGTCGCCATGGTCGACCGCCGGTGCGCGTCGCCCAGTGCCCGCACGCGTGCGGCCGGGCCCCGCTGCCGCCCGAACGCGCGCAGCGTCGGCAGGCCCGCGAGCAGGTCGAGCACCTGGGCGCCGAGGCGCTGCATCGCCTCCAGGCCCCTGGCGGAGCGGCCCTGCGTCAGCTGACCGATCAGCACCATGAACAGCGGGATCAGCGGCAGCGTGCCGACCAGGATCGCCGCCGACACCCAGTCCAGGCCGAGCACCACCAGCAGCGTGCCCGGCGTCAGCGTCGCCGCGAGCACCAGCTGGGGCAGGTACCGGACGAAGTACGGCTCCAGCCCGTCCAGACCACGCGTCGCGAGGGTGACCACCGCAGGGCCCTGACCCGATGCGAGCCACCGTGGCCCGAGGTCTGCGGCCCGCCCCACCACGCCGCTGCGCAGCTCGGCCACGGCGCGCGTGGCCGCACGGTGCGCGAACCGCTCCTGCACCGCGGTGACCAGGCCGCGACCGACCACGACGCCGACCAGGGCCACGACGGTGCCGGAGAGCGATGCGAGCGTGGCGCCGTGCTCCACCGCACCACCGAGCGCGTGCGCCAGCAGCAGCGCCTGCGCCACCACCAGGGCGCCCATCACGAGGCCGAGGCCGACGGTCAGGGCGACGTAGGCTCGCGCGGAGCGGGCGTAGCGCAGCAGCCGCGGGTCGAGCGGCCTCACGCGGCCGTCACCGCAGCGACGGGGCGTTCTCGAAGGTCACGTCCACCTGCTCGGGGATGTGGTGCACGCCGATGCGCTTGCGGAACACCCAGTACGTCCACGCCTGGTACGCCAGCACCAGCGGCGTCAGGATCAGTGCCACCCACGACATCATGGTGAGCGTGTAGGCGCTGGACGAGGCGTTGTGGATGGTCAGCGAGTACGCCGGGTCGATGGTGGACGGCATCACGTCGGGGAACATCGCGCCGAAGATCAGCACCACGGCCGCCACGATCGCCACCGCCGAGGCGGCGAACGCCCGCCCGTGGGCGCCGACCCACGCGAACCAGGCCGCGGCAGCGAGGGCGAGGGCTGCGAGCACGAGCGCAGCCCACGTCCAGGCGTTGCGCGAGAAGGCGAGCTGCAGCCAGATCGCCCACACCGCCCCGACACCGAGCGCGCCGAGGGACAGCCGCTTCGCCAGCACGGCGGCCCGCGACTGGAGGTCTCCCGCGGTCTTCAGCGACAGGAAGATCGCGCCGTGGGCCAGGAAGACGGTGGCCGTCAGCACGCCGGTCAGCAGGGCGAACCCGTGCCCGGCGCTCAGCAGGTCGAAGAACCCGCCCGTGTACTGCAGCGTGGTGCGGGTGATGTCCTGGGCGGCGCCCGGGTTGCTCACGGTGCTGGTGACCGGCGAGATCTTCAGACCGGCGACCAGGTTGCCGAACGCGACGCCCCACAGCACCGCCGGGACCCACGAGCCGAGCACCAGGCCCCAGTAGAAGCTGCGCTGCCATCTCGGGGTGCTGATCTTGCCGCGCCACTCGAAGGACACGACGCGCGCGATCAGGGCGAGCAGGATCAGCAGCAGGGGCAGGTACGCGCCCGAGAAGAGGGTGGCGTACCACTCCGGGAAGGCGGCGAACGTCGCGCCGCCTGCGGTGAGCAGCCACACCTCGTTGCCGTCCCAGACGGGGCCGACGGTGTTGATCATCACGCGGCGCTCACGCTCGTCGCGCGGCAGGAAGGGCAGGAGCATCCCGACGCCGAAGTCGAACCCCTCGAGGACCAGGTACCCGGTCCAGAGGACGGCGATGAGGACGAACCAAAGGATCTGCAGGGTCTCGTGGCTCATGGTCTGAAGGCTCCGGCGGTCTCAGTACGCGAAGGACAACGGGCGGTCGACGTCGGTGGTCGTTCCCTCGCCACCGTCCGCGGGGGTGTCGGCGCCGAGGCCGGCGTCGTCGACGCCGCCGGCGACGTACCGGCGCATCAGCCGGTACCACGCGACGGCGAGCACTCCGTACAGCAGGGTGAACAGCACCAGGGAAGTCACCACGGAGCCGGCGCTCACCTGCGTCGAGACGCCCCGCATCGTCAGCTGCCACACCATGTCCGCACCCTCGGGGTTGGGGTTCGGCGCGACGACCCAGGGCTGGCGGCCCATCTCCGTGAAGATCCAGCCGGCGCTCGACGCCAGGAAGATCGTCGGCAGCGCCGCGATGGCCACGGGACGCAACCAGACGTTGTCGCTGACCCGGCCCTTGCGGGTGAGCCACAGCGTCATCAGGGCCAGCAGCGCCGCGAAGGCGGCGAACGCCATCATCAGCCGGAAGGACCAGTAGGTCACCGCGAGGTTGGGGATGTAGTCGACGCCGGTGCCGTACTTCTGCTCGTACTGCTTCTGCAGGTCCGCGACGCCCTTCAGCGTGGAGTTGCAGGTGTTGTCGGCGAGGATCGACGTCAGGCAGGGGATCTGCACCAGGTGCTGGACGCTGGCCGGGTCGTTGTTCAGGCTGCCGACCGTCAGCAGGGACAGCGGGACGCGGGTCTCCGTGTTGACCAGGCCCTCCGCCGCGGCCATCTTCATCGGCTGCTGGCGGAACATCAGCTGCGCCTGCCAGTGCCCGGAGCCGGCCACGACGATGCCCGAGATGACGATGGCCACCAGGCCGAGGCGCAGCCCCGGCCTGTAGACCGCCCGTGCCCGGTCGGTGTCGCCCCGGCGCACCAGCCGGACCATCCACAACGTGCAGACCGCCGCGACGAAGGTGCCGGCGGTCAGGAAGGCCGCCGCGATCGTGTGCGGGAAGGCCGCCAGCACCGTCGGGTTGGTCACCACGGCGCCGAGGTCGTGCATCTCCGCACGGCCCGTCGCGGGGTTGAAGGTCGCGCCCACCGGGTGCTGCATCCAGGAGTTGGCCGAGAGGATGAAGAAGGCCGACAGCGTGGTGGACCCGGCCACGAGCCAGATCGTCGCGAGGTGCACCCGCTTCGGCAGCTTGTCCCAGCCGAAGATCCACAGGCCGAGGAACGTCGACTCGATGAAGAAGGCCGCCAGGGCCTCCATCGCCAGCGGCGCACCGAAGATGTCGCCGACGAACCGCGAGTACTCGCTCCAGTTCATGCCGAACTGGAACTCCTGGACGATGCCGGTGGCCACGCCGATCGCGAAGTTGATCAGCAGCAGCTTGCCGAAGTACTTGGTCAGGCGTAGCCACTCCGTCTTCCCGGAGCGGACCCACAGCGTCTGCATGATCGCGACGAGGGTCGAGAGACCGATCGTCAGGGGCACGAAGATGAAGTGGTAGACGGTGGTGATACCGAACTGCCAGCGGGCCAGGGTCAGCGCGTCCACGCAGGTCTCCGGGGGTCCAGGATCGGGCGGCGGGGCAGGCCCTGCGCCCGTCGCACCTGATGGCGAGGCGGGTCTAGGCCCGTTCGGAACGCTAGGGCTCGTAGGGCCGAGGTCCTAGGACCTAGGTCACGTATGCCGACGCGGTGTCGTCTTCCTGTCGGCGTGGCGTCGGCGTGTCGCGACGCGCTTCTCGGCAGGCGACGACAGACCGCCGGAGGACGGCCCGCAGGCGGCCCGGCGCGCCCGGGCGACGCGGACCAGGCTCGTCGCTCCCGCCTCCGGAGGGGTGCTGTGCGATACTTGCGGCGGACATCGGGCGCCCACACCGCCCTCCCGTCCACCGAGCTCGCAGTCCGGCGCGTCCCGCGTGCCAGCCGCCGCTCGGCCAGGCAGGACGCTCCAGACCGGGGCCGCCCAGCCGGGCCAGCAGGCGATGGCGCCGACGTGCGAGGCCGCGACCCGACCGCCGACTTCCGTCCCGGCCACCGTGCCGAAGGACGACCGACCGCCCGACCAGCACCGTGACGTGTGGGCACGGGGCTGGTGGGTACCCAGGAGCACATCGCGTGACCGAGCAGACCACCCCCGAACCCGTCGACGGCCAGGCTGGCGGGGGTGAGACGGTCCGTCCGCGTCGGCGCCGGGCCACTCGCTCCGTCGCGGCGCCGACGCCGGTGACGCCCCAGGCAGCCGCGGGACCCGAGCAGGAGGTGCCCGTCGCGGCCACCGCCACGCCGTCCGGCGACGCCCCGACCGCCGAGGCGGCGTCGGTCGAGACCGGGACGGCGGGTTCTCCCGCATCCGACCTCCCTGCGGAGCCGTCCGCGGCACCGCGTCGCCGCCGAGCGGTCCGCCGGACCGCGGCGGCCGGCGACGCCCCGGACGCGGCTGTCGAGCCGTCCGCACCCGCTGTCGAGGCGCCGGTGGCGCCCGAGGCGGAGGAGGCTCCCGCCGGTCGTCGCCGTTCGAGCCGTCGTCCGGCGGGCGGCCGCGCGCGTTCAGCAGTGCGGGACGAGACGGTGGAGGTCGAGCCGACCCAGACCGCCGAGCCCGAGGCCGGGGCGGAGGAGGTCGAGGAGGAGCCGCAGGCGGCACCGACGTCGGGCGAGCCGGAGGCGACCGCGCCGGCGGCGCAGACCGCAGCGTCCTACGAAGCCCCTCAGCCGCCCCGGCTGGCGACGACCGCGCTCCTGTTCCAGGCGCCCGATCTCGCCGCGACGCGGCAGCGCCGCCGCCGGGCCCAGGTCGGTGCCGGCTCGCCCGAGGAGATCTCCGAGGCCGCGCGCCGCGCCGAGCGCGCCGATGCAGCCGTGGCCGAGATCGAGACCCCCGTCGAGGCGCCGGTGGCCGAGGAGAGCCAGCAGGGCGGCCGCTCCCGTCGTCGCCGTGGTCGTGGGCGAGGCGAGCAGGCCCCCGAGGTGGCCGTCGTCGACGAGGTCGTCGGTGGCGCCGAGCTGGAGGGCGCCGGCGACGAGGCCCTCGACGTCTCGGAGGACGACCTGGACACCGAGGTCGACACCGAGGTCTCGGAGGACGAGCAGGGCGCACCCCGTCGTCGTCGGCGCCGTGGCGGCCGTGGCCGGCGTTCGCGCTCGGAGGCTGGTGAGCCGCTCGTCGGCGCGACCGACGAGCCGTCCGAGGACGAGGAGGAGCCGGCCACCGAGGTCGGCGAGGAGGACGGCGCCGAGGACGAGCAGGGCGCGTCGAGCCGTCGCCGTCGCCGTCGTCGTCGGGGGGCCCGTATGGACTCCGCCGAGAGCGAGCCCCGTTCGCGCACCCGCAGCGACGAGGTGACGGCGCTCCGCGGCTCCACGCGCCTGGAGGCGAAGCGTCAGCGCAGGCGTGAGGGCCGCGACGCCGGACGTCGCCGCCAGATCATCAGCGAGGCCGAGTTCCTCGCCCGCCGCGAGTCGGTGGACCGCGCGATGGTGGTGCGCGAGGCGAACGGCCGGACGCAGATCGCCGTGCTCGAGGACGGGGTGCTCGTCGAGCACTACGTGTCCAACCAGGCGCAGGCGTCGATGGTCGGCAACGTGTACCTCGGCCGGGTGCAGAACGTGCTGCCCAGCATGGAGGCGGCGTTCGTCGACGTCGGCAAGGGTCGCAACGCGGTGCTCTACGCCGGCGAGGTGAACTGGGACGCGGCCGGGCTCGAGGGTCAGCCCCGGCGCATCGAGCAGGCGCTGAAGTCCGGCGACGCGGTGCTGGTGCAGGTGACCAAGGACCCGATCGGGCACAAGGGCGCGCGCCTGACCAGCCAGGTCACGCTGGCGGGGCGGTACCTCGTGTACGTGCCGGGCGGGGGGATGACCGGCATCAGCCGCAAGCTGCCGGACAACGAGCGTGCCCGGCTGAAGAAGATCCTGCGGGACATCGTCCCGGACTCCGCCGGCGTCATCGTCCGGACGGCCGCCGAGGGTGCCAGCGAGGAGGAGCTCCGCGCGGACATCGCCCGGCTCCGGGGCCAGTGGGAGGCGATCGAGAAGAAGTCGGCCAGCGCGTCCGCCCCTGCGCTGCTGCAGGGCGAGCCCGACATGGCGATCCGCGTGGTGCGCGACATCTTCAACGACGACTTCTCGTCCCTGGTGGTCCAGGGCGACGACGCGTGGTCGACGATCTCCGGCTACATCGGTGAGCTCGCGCCCGACCTCGCCGCGAAGGTCAGCCGGTGGACCGGCACGGGCGACGTGTTCGCGGCGCACCGGGTCGACGAGCAGCTGGCCAAGGGCATGGACCGCAAGGTGTGGCTGCCGTCCGGCGGCTCCCTGGTGATCGACCGCACCGAGGCGATGACCGTGATCGACGTCAACACGGGCAAGTTCACCGGTGCCGGCGGCACCCTCGAGGAGACGGTGACCCGGAACAACCTCGAGGCGGCCGAGGAGATCGTGCGCCAGCTGAGGCTGCGCGACATCGGCGGCATCATCGTCGTCGACTTCATCGACATGGTGCTCGAGTCGAACCGCGACCTGGTGCTGCGTCGGCTGGTCGAGTGCCTGGGGCGCGACCGCACCAAGCACCAGGTGGCCGAGGTCACGTCGCTCGGTCTGGTCCAGATGACCCGCAAGCGCGTGGGCCAGGGCCTGGTCGAGGCGTTCAGCGAGACCTGCGAGCACTGCCACGGGCGCGGGTTCATCGTGCACACCGACCCGATCGAGCGGAACGTGCGTCCGGACGCCGGTCAGCAGCAGGCGACGCCGAGCGAGGGGACCGCGAAGCGTTCGCGTCGCAAGCGCGGTGCCGGGGAGCCCGTGGCCACGCCGGCGGTGCCGGTGGTGCCCGTCCTGCCCGAGGCGCGCGAGGCGGTCAAGGCGACGCTGGCGACGATCGCCGCGGCCGCGGCGCACGCCCACGAGCACGCGCCCCAGGAGGGGCACGCGGGACCGGAGGACGTCCCAGCCGTGCCCGAGCTGCCCGCGCGGGACGAGGTGTCGTCGGCGCCCGTCGAGGTGCTCGTGGTCGAGGCGGAGGACGCCGAGCCGGCCGCGGTAGCCGCGGCACCCGTGCTCGACGTGTTCGCCGAGCTGGCGGCGCGTGGTGTCACCGCCGATCCGCAGCCGCCGTCGGGGACGTCGGTCGTGGCCGAGCCGACGGCCGGTGCCGAGCAGGGCGACGCCGAGCAGGGCGACGCCGAGCAGGGCGACGCCGAGCAGGGCGACGCCGAGGCGCTCGCGCTGACCCCGGTGGCACCGGAGGTGTTCGCGGCCGACGGAGAGACGGACGCTGACACGGGCGCCGAGACGGGCGCCGAGACGGGCGCCGAGACGGGCGCCGACACCGGCCCCGAGCAGGTTTGACCACCGCTCTCGCGGTCCGTACCCTGGTGTGTCGGCGCGCTCAGCGTGCCGACCGTGCGTGCCTTCGCTCGTTCCGTGTTGCGGGTATCCGCGACGCGCGGATCCAAGCGACGGACGCCGACGCGAACCCCCAGGCCTGCGGCCACGGGTGTGCGCGGGCGCCGGGGGCATGCAGGTACAGGACGCAGGACGACGAGCAGAGATGAGCAGCAACGTGGTGTACGCGATCGTGAAGGCTGGCGGCCGCCAGGAGAAGGTCGCCGTCGGCGACATCGTCGTCGTGGACCGTCTCGCCGCCAAGGCGGGTGCGACCGTCGAGCTGCCGGCGCTGCTGCTGGTCGACGGTGAGAAGGTGACCGCCGACGCCAAGACGCTGGCCGGTGTCACGGTCACCGCCGAGGTCGTGCGCGACGAGCGCGGGCCGAAGATCGACATCCTGCGGTACAAGAACAAGACCGGCTACCGCCGCCGTCAGGGCCACCGTCAGGACCTCACCCGCCTGAAGGTCACCGCCATCGGCTGAGCCTCGCGCTCGGTCACCATTCGTCGTACGAGAGCAGGTTCGTCATGGCACACAAGAAGGGCGCGAGCTCCTCGCGCAACGGTCGCGACTCCAACGCCCAGCGCCTCGGCGTCAAGCGTTTCGGTGGTCAGGTCGTCAAGGCCGGCGAGATCATCGTCCGCCAGCACGGCACCCACTTCCACCCCGGCGTCAACGTCGGCCGCGGCGGGGACGACACCCTGTTCGCGCTGGCCGAGGGCGCTGTGGCGTTCGGCACGCGGCGCGGCCGCAAGGTGATCGACGTCGTCACGGCCGAGGTCTGACGTCCAGCACAACCGTCGTCGACGAAGGGGCGCACCGCTTCGGTGCGCCCCTTCGTCGTGTGACCATCGAGCTCGACCCCGCACCGGGGTTCCGGTGCACCGACGGATCAGGGAGGAGTGAGCGATGACCACGTTCGTGGACCGCGTCGTACTGCACGCGACGGGGGGAGACGGTGGGAACGGCTGCGCCTCCATCCGCCGGGAGAAGTTCAAGCCGTTGGCGGGACCCGACGGAGGTGACGGCGGCAGCGGTGGCTCCGTCGTCCTCGTCGTCGACCCCCAGGTGACCACGCTGCTCGACCTGCACCGCCAGCCGCACCGACGCGCGCAGCCCGGGTCGCAGGGCATGGGGGACTACCGCGACGGCAGCACCGCGCCGGACCTGGTGATCGGCGTGCCGGACGGCACCGTGGTGAAGTCGACCGACGGGCAGGTCCTCTCGGACCTGGTCGGCGTGGGCTCGCGCTACGTCGTCGCTGCCGGGGGCCGTGGTGGTCTGGGCAACGAGAAGCTGGCCTCGGCCCGCCGGAAGGCGCCGGGGTTCGCGCTGCTGGGCGAGCCGGGCGAGACCGCCGACGTCGTGCTCGAGCTCAAGTCGATCGCGGACGTCGCGCTGGTCGGCTTCCCGAGCGCGGGCAAGTCCTCCCTGGTCGCGGCCATGTCCGCAGCGCGCCCCAAGATCGCCGACTACCCCTTCACGACGCTGGTGCCCAACCTGGGGGTCGTGCAGGCCGGTGCCTCCCGGTACACCGTCGCGGACGTGCCGGGACTGATCCCCGGTGCGTCGGCGGGCAAGGGCCTCGGCCTGGAGTTCCTGCGGCACATCGAGAGGTGCGCCGTGGTGGTGCACGTGCTCGACTGCGCCACGCTGGAGCCCGGGCGGGACCCGGTCAGCGACCTCGACGTGATCGAGGCCGAGCTCGGCGCCTACGCCGGCGACCTCGGCATCGAGGGTGGCCGCGTGCCGTTGATGCAGCGGACCCGGGTCGTCGTGCTGAACAAGATCGACGTGCCGGAGGCGCGTGACCTCGCCGAGCTGGTGCGACCCATCCTGGTGGACCGCGGCCTGCCGGTGTTCGAGGTGTCGACCGCGAGCCACGAGGGTCTGCGTGCCCTGGAGTTCGCCCTGGCGGAGCGGGTCGAGGCGGCTCGTGCCGCGGCCCCCGAGCCGGAGCCGACGCGAGTGGTGCTGCGCCCGCGCGCCGTGGACGAGGCCGGCTTCACCGTGACACGTCGCGAGGCGGCCGGTCAGGTGTGGTTCGCGGTTCGTGGCGGCAAGCCCGAGCGCTGGGTGCGGCAGACGGACTTCAGCAACGACGAGGCGGTCGGCTACCTGGCGGACCGGCTCGCCCGGCTCGGCGTCGAGGAGGCGCTGTACGAGGCCGGTGCGGTGGCGGGTGACGAGGTGCGGATCGGACCGGAGACGAACGCCGTCGTGTTCGACTGGGAGCCGACGCTGCTGACCGGCACGGAGCTGCTCGGTGGCCCCCGCGGCACCGACATGCGGCTGGACGACCGCTCGCGGCCGACCCGTGGCCAGAAGCGGGCGGAGTTCAAGGAGCGGATGGACGCCAAGACCGCCGCGCGCGACGAGCTGTGGTCCGAGCGCGAGGCCGGCGTCTGGACCGATCCCGACCGGTGACCGTCGGCGCGGCGGCACGCCGGTGCGCGGGAGAATGCCCGCCGTGAGCGCCGCCTCGCTGCAGACCAGGGCCCAGCTGCCCGCCGCCCACCGGATCGTGGTGAAGGTCGGGTCGTCGTCCCTGACGGACGGCACCGGCCACCTCGAGCCGGAACGGCTGCGCGCCCTCGTCGACGTGCTGGCCGCCCGGCTCGGTGCCGGGGGGCAGGTGGTGCTGGTGTCGTCGGGCGCCATCGCCGCCGGCATGGGGCCGTTGGGGCTCGTCGCGCGCCCGCGCGACCTGGCCACCCAGCAGGCGGCCGCCTCCGTCGGCCAGGGCCTGCTGATCGCCCACTACACGCGGGCGTTCGCGGCCCACCAGCACCGCGTCGCCCAGGTGCTGCTGACGGCCGACGACACGGTGCGCCGCGGCCACTACCGCAACGCCTACCGCGCCCTGGCCCGGCTGCTGGACCTCGGCGTGGTGCCGGTGATCAACGAGAACGACGCCGTCGCGACCGACGAGATCCGGTTCGGCGACAACGACCGCCTGGCCGCCCTGGTGTCGCACCTGGTGCACGCCGACGCGCTGGTGCTGCTCACCGACGTGGACGGGCTCTACACGGGCCCGCCCGACCGGGAGGGCAGCGTCCGCATCCCCCTGGTCGCCGGTCCGGCTGACATCGAGGGCGTCGACGTGACCAGCCGGGGGAGCGCGGTGGGCACCGGTGGCATGGTGACCAAGCTCGAGTCGGTGACGATCGCGACCCAGTCGGGCGTCCCCGTGCTGCTGACCTCCGCCGCGCAGGCGGCCGCGGCACTGGCCGGCGAGGACGTCGGCACGTGGTTCGCCGCCACCGGGCGGCGCTCGTCCGTACGGCTGCTGTGGCTGGCGCACGCCGCGCGGACCCGGGGCCGGCTCGTGCTGGACGACGGTGCCGTGCGGGCGCTGGTGGAGCGGCACAAGTCGCTGCTCCCGGCCGGGGTCACCGGTTTCGACGGCGAGTTCGAGGCCGGCGACCCGGTCGAGCTCGTCGCACCGGACGGCACGCTCGTCGGGCGGGGGCTCGTCGCCTACTCCGCAGAAGAGGTCCCTGACCTGCTGGGACGCAGCACGAAGGACCTGCGCGCCGAGCTCGGACCGGGGTACGACCGCGAGCTCGTCCATCGGGACGACCTGATCCTGATGCGCCGGCGGGGCCGGGCTACCCTGGACCGATGACCCTCTCCCTCGACGCCGCTGCCGTGGCGCCGGCCGGGCGCACCGGCGACGTGGACGCCCACGTCCGTGAGATCGCGCGGCGTGCCAAGACGGCCTCCCGGGCGCTGGCCACCGCGACCAGGTCGACCAAGGACGCGGCCCTGCACGCGATGGCGGACGCCGTGCTGGCCGCGACGGACGAGATCATCGCGGCCAACGAGCTGGACCTGGCCGCCGGTCGCGCCGCCGGCCTCAGCGCCGGTCTGCTGGACCGGCTCACGCTGACGGCGCCGCGGCTGTCGGGCATCGCGGACGCGCTGCGCGAGCTCGCCGGCCTGCCCGACCCGGTCGGTGAGGTGGTCCGCGGCTCCACGCTGCCCAACGGGCTGCGGCTGCGGCAGGTGCGCGTGCCGATGGGCGTGGTCGGCATGATCTACGAGGCGCGGCCGAACGTCACGGTGGACGCCGCCGGTCTGGCGCTGAAGAGCGGGAACGCCGTCGTCCTCCGCGGCGGTGGCGCCGCGGCGCACAGCAACCAGGTGATCGTCCGGGTGCTCGGCGAGGCGCTGGAGGCGCAGGGGCTGCCGGCCGACCTGGTCCAGTCGATCGACCGGTACGGACGCGAGGGCGCGGTGGCGCTGATGCATGCGCGCGGCCTGGTCGACGTCCTGGTACCGCGTGGCGGTGCGGACCTGATCGCCACGGTGGTGCGCGAGGCGAGCGTCCCGGTGATCGAGACCGGCGTGGGCAACTGCCACCTGTACGTCGACGCGACGGCGGACCCGCAGGCGGCGACCGCCATCCTGCTGAACGGCAAGACGCAGCGCGTCGGCGTCTGCAACGCGCTCGAGACCCTGCTGGTGCACGCCGACGCCGCAGCGGCCTTCCTGCCGTCCGCACTGGCCGCGCTCGGGCACGCCGGGGTGACGGTGCACGGTGACGAACGGACCCTCGAGCTGGTGCCGGACGGTGTCACCGCGGTCCCGGCCACCGACGTCGACTGGGCCACCGAGTACCTCTCGCTGGACATCGCCGTGCGCGTGGTCGACTCGCTCGACGAGGCGCTCGAGCACATCCGCACGTGGAGCACGGGCCACACCGAGGTGATCTGCACCCGCGACCTGGCGGCGTCCGAGCGGTTCGTCGCGGAGGTCGACTCGGCGGCCGTGATGGTGAACGCGTCGTCGCGGTTCACGGACGGCGGTCAGCTGGGGCTGGGGGCCGAGATCGGCATCTCCACCCAGAAGCTGCACGCCAGGGGGCCCATGGGCCTCGCGGAGCTCACCACCACCAAGTGGGTGGTGCACGGCGACGGGCACGTCCGCCCGTGACCCGTCCCGCACCCGTGAGAGACTGGCCGTCCCGTCCCGACCGCTGGAGGTTCCCGTGCAGGCTGCGCTGATCGCCGCCCAGGAGGCCGCAGGCGCCACGTTGCCGTTCCCCGCACCCGTGTTCGGCATCGGCGCGTTCGTGGGGCTCGCCGCCCTGCTGCTGATCACGTCCGCGTTCCGTCACGCGGGCTCGAAGCACTGACCTCCGGCGTCGTCGCGCCGCCCATGACTCGACCACGCGTTGGCGTCATGGGCGGGACGTTCGACCCCGTGCACCACGGTCACCTGGTGGCGGCGAGCGAGGCGGCCGCGCGGTTCGACCTGGACGAGGTGATCTTCGTCCCCACCGGCAAGCCGTCGTTCAAGCAGAACCAGCCGGTGTCGGAGGCGGAGCACCGCTACCTGATGACGGTGATCGCGACCGCCTCGAACCCGCGGTTCTGGGTCAGCCGGGTGGACGTCGACCGGCCCGGCCTCACGTACACGGTCGACACGCTGCGGGACCTGAAGTCTCAGCGTCCGGGTGCCGATCTGTACTTCATCACGGGAGCGGACGCCGTCGCGCAGATCCTCACGTGGAAGGATGCCGACGAGCTGTTCACCATGGCGCACTTCGTCGCGGTCACCAGGCCGGGGCACACGCTGTCGGTGGACGGGCTGCCGGGGGATCGCGTCAGCGTGCTCGAGATCCCCGCGCTGGCCATCTCCTCGTCAGACATCCGGGCACGGGCGAGGACCGGCATGCCGGTCTGGTACCTCGTGCCGGACGGCGTGGTCCAGTACATCGGCAAGCACAGGTTGTATCGAGGTCCTGATGAGTGAACCCGGAGAGCGCCGGCGGCGCCGCGAGAGGGAGCGTGCTGCCTCCGAGGCCGCCGTCCCTGCGGAGGAGACCGCCACGGGAGCCGCACGCGCACCCCAGTGGGCGCCGTCGGCGTCGTCCTGGCCGGAGCCGACCCGTCCCCAAGGACCGTCCGGGACGGAGCAGCCGGCTCGGCCTGATGCGCGCCCTCCGACGGCGTCCCGCCGCGCGCTGCGCGAGCAGTCGACGCCCGGTCAGCCGACCTCCGGGGGGACGCCCGTGTGGGCGGCACCACGGCCGACGTCCGGTCCGACGTCGGGCTCACGGCCCGCCCCCGCTGCGCCCGCCGCCGTCCCGGGCCGTTCGACGCTGGGCCCGACGCCCCGGAGCGCCGCGACGCCCGGCCGTGTGCCACCCCCCGTACCCGCGCAGGGGTCGGTCGCACCGCCCGCCGGTCCGACGCAGGGCGGCGTCCGTCCGCCGGTCATCTCCGACGCGGCCTACCGCTCTCGCCGCGCGACGCGCGACACGCTCGACCCGACGGCGGGTCCTCGCTCGTCGATGGCGACGTCGGGCGCGTCGGCAGGTGCCCCGCAGGGTGGGGCGCCCGCGGGGGGTGCCGCACCGACGTCGGGCCTCGCCGGACGCCCCGCCGCGGCCACCGGCTGGGGACCGGCGACGAGCTCCCCATCGTCGGCCAATCCGTCCCCAGGTCCGTCTGCGGCGCCGCCGGCCCGCAACCCGGTGCCGCGGGAGGCCTCGGCACCACCGGCGCCTCCCTCCCGCGCCGCCTTCGCACCCGCTCCGTCGAACGGCAGCACGCCTCAGGGCAGGCCGAGCGACGCGAGCCAGCCGGGTCGCGGGGCCGCGCCCACGTGGGCGCCGGGTGCAGCCGCTGACTCCGCCACGCGCGGACCACGCGCGCAGAGCGCGCCGTCGTGGGCTCCCGAGGGCCGTGCCGCTACCTCGGGACGGCCGGCGGATGCCCCGCAGGCCCCGGCCCAGTCGTGGCCGTCCTACGGCTCGACCCCGGCTGCAGCGGAGCCGGTCGCCGGACAGCGGCCCGCGGCCTGGACGCCGGCTCGTGCGGAGGCGGCACCGACCATCCAGGCGCCCGCGCCGTCGCCCGCAGTCCTCACGCCCCCGGCGGAGCCACGTCGCGGCTCCTGGGCGGTCGTGGAACCCGATGGGGCTCCCGCCCCGACCCCGACCCCGGCAGCCCGGCCGGCCGGTCCCGCCGCGGCGTCGCCCGAGGTCCCCAGCGCACCCTTCCCGTCCCCGCGGACGGCCCCGCCCGTGGACCTGGACGACGAGGACGACGAGCCGGTCGCGCGCCGTCATCCCTACACGTGGTTGCACCTGATCGTCCTGGTCATCGTGGCGTTCGTGCTCGGCTTCCTCGTCGTCGCACTGTGGAACCACGGGCGCCCGTCCGGCTCGTCCGGCGCCGAGGGAACCTCGTCGCACTCCGTCGTCTCTGTGCTGGCCACCGCCGTCGCAGACCCCACCACCGCGCTCTGACGCGCCACCGAGGAGCCCCGTGCCCGCATCCGACCGTGCCCTGCAGCTGACCTATGCCGCGGCGCACGCCGCTGCCGACCGCAAGGCGCAGGAGATCATCGCCCTGGACGTGAGCGCCCAGCTGGTGCTCACCGACGTGTTCCTCATCGCGTCCGGCACCAACGAGCGGCAGGTCGGCGCGATCGTCGACGCCGTCGAGGAGGCCCTGTTCAAGCTCGGCGCGAAGCCGCTGCGGCGAGAGGGCAAAGGTCAGGGCCGGTGGGTGCTGATCGACTTCGGCGACATCGTCGTGCACGTGCAGCACGCCGAGGACCGGGTCTACTACGCCCTCGAGCGGCTGTGGAAGGACTGCCCGGTGATCGAGCTGCCGGCTGACTCACGGGGTGTCGAGCAGCAGGAGCGCGCGGGCCAGGAGCACGAGGACCTCGGGGAGTGACCGCCGGACGCGTGCTGCTGTGGCGGCACGGACGCACGGCGGCGAACGCGAGCGGACGGCTGCAGGGCCAGATCGACATCCCTCTCGACGCCGTCGGCCGCTGGCAGGCTCGCACCGCCGCCGCGACGATCCTCGCCCGGTACGAGCCGACGGTGATCGTGTCGTCGGACCTCTCGCGGGCGCAGGCCACCGCCGAGTACCTGGCCCGCGGTGCCGGCCTGCCGCTCGCCGTGGACCCGCAGGTGCGCGAGCGCAGCTTCGGGGAGTGGGAGGGGCTGACCGGCGAGCAGATCGACGAGCGGTGGCCGGAGGAGTTCGCCGTCTGGCGCGCCGGTGGCGACCCCGTCGGTGTCGGTGCCGAGTCGCGGGCCGACGTCGCGGCACGCCTCGGTGCGGCGGTCCGTGCCCACGCAGAGGCGCTCGGACAGGCCGACACGCTCGTGGTGGTGTCGCACGGGGCGGCCATCGCGCTCGCGGTGGGTGAGCTGCTGGGGCAGGACCCGGCGTGGCGCGGGGTGATCGGCCTGCAGAACGCGCACTGGGCCGACCTCAGCCCCTCGCACGGGCCGGTGGCACCGGACTGGCGGCTGCACGGCTTCAACCTCGGCCCGACGGACGCTTCCCGGGACTGGGACGCGGGGCCCGACGCACCCGCCGAGGCGGAGTCGCAGACCCGGAACCCGGATTAGCGTTCGGGCCGGGGATCGTCCTAGACTCTCCAGGCGCCCTCCGGGGCGCGGCTCGCGGTTGCGGGTCGAGGGGCTGTGGCGCAGCTGGTAGCGCACCTGCATGGCATGCAGGGGGTCAGGGGTTCGAATCCCCTCAGCTCCACCATCGATGCAGGTCAGAGGCCGTTTCTCCGGGTGGAGAGGCGGCCTTCTTGCTGGTCGAGGGCCAGAAAGTGGACAGAAATCCGGACGATATCGCGACATCCGTGCAGGTCAGACGCGTCCCCGCTGGGATTGAACCGGTGGGTGCACGGGCGTCGAGTTAGCGTAGTCGCAGGTCAACAGGCTGCGAGACTCGAATCCGCGGACGCCGTTGAGCCCTGCGGCGCACGCCGTACCGCCGAGGTCACGAGTCGCGGTCGACGACGTGAGGGCGGTGCCGGCCAGACTTCACCATCTTGGCGAGGCGCCCGGTGGACGAGGACCGAGCCGGCCTGCTCTACTTCCTATTGGTCGTGGAACCAGTTCCTTCTCGCACTGATCCTCATCCAGGATCCCGCATCTGGCATCGAGCGGTGTCAGATGGCTGGGCCTGCCTCACTATCGACTGTGGCTCGACGCTCCGGTCTGGCTCGGCGCTCAGGGGCCGCGTCATCTATGGCGGTCTCGCTTTCCGGCGTTCGTCGCGCGGGCACACGAATCAAGGGGACCGGGAAGGACGCTGCGCGGATCGGGTCGAGTGTGTCGTCGGTGATCCCGGCGGTGAACTCCTCGAAGCCGAACACCTTGAAGAGCGCCTCACGGCCGAACTTGGAGCTGTCGGCCACGAAGAAGGCCTCGGCCGCAATGGCTCGCATGTGCCGCTTCACCTCGAGCTCGTAGCTGGCTCGGATGTAGAGGCCCTCGTCGAGGACGGTGTCCGCGCCGAAGATCGCGACGTTGACCCGCATGTTGTCGATCTGCTGCACGGATGTGGGACCCCACATGGCGAACTCCTGGGGCAGCAGCTCACCTCCGATGAACACCAGGTGCATGCTGCGCCGTTTGGCGATCTCCAGGCCGATGCGCAGGTCGTGCGTGACGACGGTCAGTCGCTGGTGCTTCAGGTGCCGGGCGACCTCGAGGGTCGTTGTCCCGCTGTCGAGAAGGACCGTCTGGCCTTCGTGGATGCGTTCGGCCATGGCGGCCCCGATGGCGGCCTTCTCAGCGCGATGACGCGTCTCGGAGGAGGCCCGTCCGTCAGCAGACTTCACGGGGACGGCCCCGCCGTGCGTGCGCTCGATCAGCCGCTGCTGCTCGAGGCGGTCCAGGTCGCGGCGGATCGTCGAGGTGTCGACCCTGAAGTGCTGGGCCAGTGAGACCACGCTGGCGAAACCCGTCGACCGGACGATCGCCACGATGTCCTGCCGTCTGCCCACTGCCCCCTCCTCGCATCGTCGCGTTGCACGCAGCCTACACAGGGGTCTGCGCGGTAACGAGCAGGTAACGATCGTCATATGCGCGATATCGCGCATAACAGGTGCTCGACCTGTGCGAAATCGGGGTCTACTGTCGCCAAAGTCGGCGTAGTGGCCGCTGGGAGTGCACGAAGCCGTGCAGAGGCTCGAGATCACGAGGGAGTGAGACATGAGGCGCACGAAGTCCATGAAGCTCGCGGTGGCCGCGACCGTGGTGACTGGTCTGCTGACCGCATGCGGTTCGGTCGGCGGTTCGACGACGTCCTCGTCGTCGGGTGCTGCGGGCGGTGGCGCCGCTGGCGGTGCCACGAAGGACCCGAAGTCCATGACGATGGTCACGGTCGTGAAGATCCAGGGTGTGGGCTGGTTCGACCGCATGGCCGAGGGTGTGGCGCAGTTCAAGAAGGACACCGGTGTGGACGCTCGCCAGGACGGCGGCGACGACGCCACCCCGGAGAAGCAGGTCCAGATCATCCAGAACCTGATCCCGCAGAAGCCGACGGCCATCACCGTGGTGCCCAACTCGCCGGCGTCGCTCGAGCAGGTGCTTGGCCAGGCCCGGTCGCAGGGCATCGTCGTCGTCTCGCACGAAGCCGCCGGCATGAAGAACGTCGACATCGACATCGAGGCGTTCGACAACGCGGCCTACGGCGCCAAGATGATGGACAACCTGGCCCAGTGCATGGGCACCTCCGGGAAGTACGTGGCGTTCGTCGGCCACCTGACCGCCAAGACGCACATGGACTGGGTCCAGGGGGCGCTCGACGAGGCCAAGGCCAAGTACCCGAACGTGACCCGGGTCGAGGACCCGATCGAGTCCAAGGAGGACGAGAACGTCGCGTACCAGAAGGCCAAGGAGATCCTCGGCAAGTATCCCGACATCAAGGGCTTCGAGGGCTCGGCCGGCACCGACGTCGCCGGTATTGCCCGCGCCGTGTCCGAGGCCGGCAAGGCCGGTCAGGTCTGCGTGATGGGCACGAGCATCCCGTCGGTCGCGTCGAAGTACCTCACGGACGGCTCGATCCAGAAGATCTTCTTCTGGGACCCCGCCCTGGCCGGCCAGGCGCAGCTGAAGATCGCGCTCATGCTCGCCCAGGGGCAGAAGGTCCAGGACGGTACCGATCTGGGCCTGGAGGGGTACCACTCCCTGAAGAAGCTGACCGGAACGGACAACGTCTACGTCGGTGACGCGGCCGTGATCGTCGACAAGTCGAACATGGCGAAGTACCCCTTCTGATCCGCTGAACGCAGGTGCGGCCCCGTCGAGACGACGGGGCCGCACCGTCCCCCTGGAGGTGAGCGATGAGCGAGAGCGAAGCTCCGGTGCTCGAGGTCAGCGACATCGTCAAGACGTTCGGCGGCGTGCGCGCCCTCGCAGGCGTCTCCCTGAGCCTGAAGCCGGGCACCGTGCACTGCTTGGCCGGTGAGAACGGCTGCGGAAAGTCCACGCTGATCAAGATCATCAGCGGCGTCGAGCGACCCGACTCCGGCAGGATCGTCGTCGCGGGCACCGAGCACGACCGCATGACGCCGAGCGGCGCCATGGATGCGGGAATCCAGGTCATCTACCAGGACTTCTCGCTGTTCGGGAACCTCACCGCGGCCGAGAACATCGTGCTCACGGGCGAGGTCGCCGCCCACCGGGCGCTCTACTCCAGAAGGCGCGCACGTCCCGCCGCCGAGCGGATCGTGCGCGAGCTGGGCATCAAGCTGGACCTCGAGGAGGACGTCGAACGCCTCTCCGTCGCCGACAAGCAGCTCACCGCCATCTGCCGCGCCCTGGTCCACGACGCGCGCATCCTGATCATGGACGAGCCGACCACGGCGCTGACCCGCACCGAGGTGCAGCGGCTGTTCGCGGTCGTGCGGCAGCTGACGGAGCGCGGCGTCGCGCTCCTCTTCGTCAGCCACAAGCTCGACGAGGTCCTCCAGGTCGCTCAGACCGTCACGATCCTGCGCAACGGGTCCCACGTGCTCACAGCGCCGGCCGCCGAGCTCGACGGAGCCAGCATCGGGCGCTACATGACCGGGCACGACATCGACGAGAGCCGGCAGGTCGTACGCCTGCCAGCTGACGCCTCCGCCGTGCTGGAGGTGCGGGACCTGACCCTTCCCGGGGCGTACCGCGACGTGTCCTTCACGCTGCACCGCGGTGAGATCCTCGGGCTGACGGGCCTGCTGGGCTCCGGTCGCAGCGAGATCGCCGAATCCCTGTTCGGCGTGCTGCCTGCCCGCTCGGGCACCATCACCGTCGACGGGCAGGACTGCACGATCCGCTCCATCGACGACGCCGTCGCGGCAGGCATCGGGTACGTGCCGGAGGATCGCCTTACTCAGGGCCTGTTCATGGATGCGTCGATCGCGGACAACATCATCGCGTCCTCACTCGACGCCTACCGGCGCCGCCCCTCACGTCTTCTCGATCGCCGGCGCATCGCCGAGACGATCACGTCGCTGTTCGGGCGGCTGCGCATCAAGGCGCCGAACGTCTCCTCGCCTGTGCGGAGCCTGTCGGGCGGCAACGCGCAACGGGTCGTGCTGGCCAAGTGGCTGGCGACCAAGCCGAAGGTGCTCATCCTGAACGGACCGACCGTGGGAGTTGACGTGGGGTCGAAGTCAGAGATCCTGCAGATCCTGCGCCAGGAGGCGGCAGACGGTCGCGGCGTGCTCATCGTGTCCGACGACGTGCCCGAGCTGGTCGCCGTGTGCCACCGCGTCCTGGTCATCCGCCAGGGCCAGGTGGTTCAAGAGCTCGAGGGCGACGGCGTCGACCTCGAGACGATCCAGCGGACGATGGCCGCATGAGCGCCCGGCTCATGGCCCTTCGTGGTTCCAACAACGAGGGCGTTCTCGCGGCCGTCCTGGTGGTCCTCATCGTCGCGATGTCGCTGGTGAGCCCGTCATTCTTTACCGTGGGAACCCTCTTCGCGGTGATTCGCAGCTCGATCGTGCCGGTGATCTTCGCCCTGGCCGTCCTGATCGTCATCATCTCCGGCGGGATCGACGTCTCCTTCGCGGCAATCGCCATCTTCGCCGCGTACACCACCGTGAAGCTCTCCGGAGCCGGTGGATCGACCGCCTCGCTGGTCGTCCTCACCTTGCTCGCGCTGGGGATCGGTGCGGTGCTCGGGCTGGTCAACGGCGGGCTGATCGCCCGGTTCCGGCTGCCGACACTGATCGTCACCCTGGGTACGCAGAGCGTGTTCAAGGGCGCGTTGCTGGCCTACATCGGTTCGCGGTACATCGCCGCGCTGCCGCCCAGCATGGACCGCGCCGGCAAGCACGACCTGGTCACGGCCCACTCCGGAGGCTCACCGGTCTCGGTGAGCCTGATGGTCCTGGTCCCGGTCCTGCTGACGGTGTTCGTGTGGTGGCTGCTTCGCAACACGATGTTCGGGCGCGGGGTCTACGCGATCGGTGGGGACACCGAGGCAGCGAGACGCGCTGGCTTCCGCGTGATCCGGTCCCAGCTGCTCGTCTACGTCCTGGTCGGGATGCTCGCCGCCGCCGGCGGTGTGGTCTACGTGATCCTCGGGCGGAACGCCAACCCGCAGGACCTGGTCGGCAGCGAGCTCGACATCATCGCCGCCGTCGTTCTCGGTGGGGCGTCGATCTTTGGTGGCCGCGGCTCTGTCGGAGGCACGCTCCTCGGGGTGCTGCTCGTGCAGCTGATCAACAACAGCCTGCTGCTCGTGGGTGTGCCTACCGCCTGGCAGCGCGCTGCGGTGGGTCTCCTGCTCGTCATAGGTGTCGGCGTCCAGGCGGCCGCCGCGAAGCGCTCGCGCAAGAGAGTGTTCGCCCACGAGGACCTGGAGGTGGCCCGGTGACCGCCCAGAAGGAGCAGGGCTCGCTGCGGCGAGTCAATGCCAGTGTCGACGAGGTAGCCCGATCGCTGGTCGGCCGCTTCCAGACGAACCGTGGCGTGCGGCGCATGCTGGTCCTCGTCGTGGTGGCTTTCGCCCTGTTCGCAGCGCTGCGTCCCGGGGTGTACCTGTCCACCCTCAACCTGCAGAACATCGCCGTGGCTGCACCGGAGATCGGCGTGCTCGCCATCGCCCAGATGCTCGCGATGCTCACGGGCGGGATCGACCTGTCGATCGTGGCCGTTGCCAACCTGACCGCCATCACCATCTCGACGCTCTACACGGCCGCCGGCAGCCGCGGCGACGCGCTCGGACCGGTGTTCATCCTCATCGGTCTGGTGGTGGCGCTGGTTGGCGGTTTGGTCAACGGCCTCCTGGTCAGCCGAGTCGGCATCACCCCGATCCTGGCGACGCTCGCCACGATGCAGATCTTCAACGGTCTGGCGGTGGTGTGGACGGGCGGCCGGACGCTCTACGGAGCCCCGCGGGTCCTGACCGGTGTCGGGAACGCCACGGTGGGCGGCATCCCGGTCCTGTTCATCGCCCTGCTGCTCGTGGCCGCGGGGATCGGGATTCTGATCAACCGGACCGCACTCGGGCACAAGATCCAGCTGCAGGGCGCCAACCCGACCGCGGCTGCGTACTCCGGGATCAGCAGCCGACGGACCCTGTTGGGCACGTACGTGATGACCGGACTGCTCGGCGGTATCGCCGGCATGCTGTTCATCGCACGCAACCCGACGGCCAGTGCGGACTACGGCGCCTCCTACACCCTGCTCGTCATCGTCATCGCGGTCCTCGGCGGCACCAATCCGAACGGCGGGTTCGCCACCGTCACCGGGGTCGTGCTCGCCGCCCTGACGTTGCAGATCGTGTCCAGCGGGTTCAACGCCATGCGCTGGTCGCCCTACCAGTACGCCGTCGCCCAGGGCCTGATCCTCATCGTCGTCATGGTCTCCGATCAGGTGCACCTGCGCCGCCGGCGACGAGGGACTCCACCCGCGCTACCAGTCGGGCCCGCGACGCCGCCGACACCGGTGTGACCTGCACCGACACACGAAGCCGTACCCGCCCGGCGCGCACCGTCGTGCACCGAAGGAAGGAATGACGTGAAGAAGATCATCAACGATCCCGATCGATTCGTCGACGAGATGATCGAGGGCATCCTCAAGGCGCACCCGACGTTGGTGAAGACGCCGGCCGACGACCTGAGGATCCTGGTGCGCGCCGATGCGCCGGTCGCCGGCCATGTCGGCATCGTCACCGGTGGCGGCTCGGGGCACCTGCCGCTGTTCAAGGGCTACGTCGGTACAGGTCTGTGCTCGGGCGTCGCGATCGGCAACGTCTTCAGCTCCCCGTCCTCACAGCAGTGCTTCGAGGCCGCCAAGGCTGTCGACGGCGGCGCCGGAGTGCTGTTCCTGTACGGCAACTACGGCGGCGACGTCTTCAACTTCGACCTCGCGACCGACCTGGCCGAGCTGGAAGGCATCGAGACTCGCACCGTGCTCGGCCGCGACGACGTCGCGAGCCAGCCGAAGGACCGCAAGGCGGATCGGCGAGGCGTCGCCGGGATCATCTTCGCGTACAAGGCGGCCGGCGCCGCGGCCGAGCGCGGCGACGACCTGGACCAGGTCGCCGCCGTCGCCGAGGACGTGATCGAGCACACCGCGACGATGGGCATCGGCCTGTCGCCGACCATCCTGCCCACCACGGGCCACCCGAGCTTCGAGCTGCCCGACGGGGAGATGGAGATCGGGATCGGCATCCACGGCGAGCCCGGGATCCACCGGGGCCCGCTGGAGTCGGCCGACCAGATCGCCGATCGGATCATCACCGCGCTGGTCGCGGACCTCGACCTGACCTCGGGCTCGCGCGTCGCGGTCCTGGTCAACGGTCTGGGTGCCACACCGCTGGAGGAGCTGTACGTCCTGTTCCGCCGGGTGCACACCTTGCTCGCCGAGCGTGGGATCACGATCGCCAAGTCCTACGTCGGCGAGTACGCGACGAGCCTGGAGATGGCCGGCGCCTCCATCTCTCTCCTCGAGCTCAACGACGAGCGGCTCGCGCTGCTCGAGGCCCCCGCCAAGTCGCCCTTCTTCGAGGAGTAGAACGATGCGTTCCGTCCAGCTTCAGGAGTCGATCAGCCGCGCCCTCGGCGAGCTGGTCGGCTATGCCGACGAGCTCCGCGACCTGGACCAGGCGCTCGGCGACGGCGACCTCGGAATCACCGTGTCCCTCGGCGCGAAGGCTGTCATCGAGGCGCTTGAGGCGTTGTCCGACGACGCGTCCCCCACCGAGATCGCCCGGACGTGTGCGAAGGCGTTCGCCAACGCGAACCCGTCCACGATGGCAGCGCTCGTCGCCGGCGGCCTGCTGGCGGGATCGCGTGGCTGGGCAACGTTGGACGATGTCAGCGTCGCAGACGCCGGCGCGTTCGCGCGCCTGGCCGGGGAGAACATCGCCAACCGAGGCAAGACCCAGCTCGGGGACAAGACGATCCTCGACGCGATCATGCCCGCGGCCGAAGCGCTGGAGGCAGCCGCTGACGCGAGCAGCGGCCTGGACGAAGCCATCGGCGCCGCCCGTCGCGCGGTGGAAGACACCACGCCGCTGCAGTCCCGGCGGGGACGTGCGTCCTGGCTCCAGGAACGCAGCATCGGTCTGCAGGACCCCGGGGCCACGGCCTTCTTGAGGTTCCTGGAGTCCTGGCGCGCAGCCAACGACGCGTCCGCCCCCGCCGACACCGTGACGGCGAGGAGCTGAGCCATGGCATCCATCGGGTACATCGGCCTCGGGACCATGGGCCGCGGCATGGTGGCGAACCTGCTGCGTGCCGGTCACGACGTCACGGTGTGGAACCGGACGGCCGAGAGGATCGCCACGGACGCGCCCGGCGCCACTGCGGCCGGCTCGATCGCCGAGGCGGTCGCGGGCCGCGACGTCGTTCTCGTCTGCCTGTCGGACGACCCCGCGGTCCGCGAGGCGGTCCTCGGTCCTGACGGGGTGCTGGCGCACGTCGCTGCGACCACCGTGGTGGCAGACATGTCGACCATCAGCCCGACGCTCAGCGACGAGGAGGCCCGGGCCGCCGAGGAGCGCGGCATCCGCTTCCTCGACGCGCCCGTCTTCGGGTCCAAGGGTGAGGCGGCCGCCGGCGGGCTCTGGGTGGTGGTCGGGGGTGACACCGAGACGGTGGAGACGGTGCGCCCCGTGCTGGACGCTGTGGCCGAGACGGTCCATCACATGGGTGGGCACGGTGCGGGGGCGCGGATGAAGCTCGTCGGCAACCTCGTCGTCGCAGCGCAGCTCAACGTGCTTGGCGAGGCGCTGGCCCTCGCCAAGCGTGCCGGGCTCGACCTGCACGCCGTCCTGGACGTGCTGCACGTGACCGACTTCCGGTCGCCGATCTTCGACGGCGTCGGTCCGGCCGTGCTCGCCGGGGACTACAGCCCGTCGTTCGCCCTCGACCTCATGGTCAAGGACGCCCATCTCATCGACGCGTTCGCGGCCCAGGTGGGCTGCCCGCTGCCGGGCCTCGCCCCGGTGCTGGACAACCTCGAGGCCGCCCAGCGGTCCGGCTACGGACGCGAGAACGCATCTGCCCTGATCAAGGTCATCGCCGACCGCGCTGACACCCACCTGGAGGACTGACATGACCTGGCTGGACGACGTCTTCGAGGTGCGCAAGCCCGTCATCGCGATGTGCCACCTGCCGGCCCTGCCCGGGGACCCGGGGTACGACTCGGCCGGGGGGATGGAGGCGGTCGTGGCCCACGCACGCCGTGAGATCGGTGAGCTGCAGGCCGGCGGCGTCGACGGGATCCTCATCTCCAACGAGTTCAGCCTGCCGTACCTGACGAAGACCGAGACGGTGACCGCGGCCGCCATGGCACGGGTCATCGGCGAGGTGCGCGACCAGATCGAGGTGCCCTTCGGGGTCAACGTGCTCTGGGATGCCCAGGCCTCGATCGACGTCGCCGTCGCCACCGGCGCCCGCTTCGTCCGCGAGGTGTTCACCGGCGCGTACGCCAGCGACTTCGGGGTCTGGGACACCAACGTCGGTGCGACGGCCCGCCACCGCGCCGCGGTCGGAGGCCAGGACGTGCGCCTCCTGTTCAACATCGTGCCGGAGGCGGCCCAGTACCTCGGGGAGCGGGACCTGGCCGCGCTGACCCGCTCGACGGTCTTCAACTGCCGTCCCGACGGTCTGTGCGTCTCGGGCCTGACCGCCGGTTCGGAGACCGACGCGGCGCAGCTGAAGGTGGTCAAGGCCAACGCCAGGGACACGCCGGTCGTGGCGAACACCGGTGTCCGGGTGGACAACATCGAGGAGCAGCTGTCGATCGCCGATGCGGCCATCGTCGGGACGGCGTTCAAGGTCGACGGCGTCTTCGAGAACGTCGTGGACCGTGCGCGCGTCGCCGCGCTGATGGCGGCGGCGTCCCTGGTGCGCGGCTGAGGAGCCCGCGATGTTCCTCGGTGTCGACGTCGGCACGTTCGAGACCAAGGGCGTGCTCGTCGACACCTCGGGTGCCGTGCGCGCGGCGGCCTCCCGGCGGCACGGCCTGGCGACGCCGCGCGCGGGCCACGTCGAGCACGATGCCGAGGCGGTGTGGTGGGCGGACGTCGTGGCCGTGTGCCGCGAGCTGGTCGGGAGGGACCTGGGTCGCGTCGACGCCGTGGGCGTCTCCGCCATCGGGCCGTGCGTGCTCCCCGTCGACCGCGACCTGCGCCCCCTGCGGCCGGCGATCCTGTACGGCGTCGACACCCGGGCCCAGGCCCAGGTCACCGCGCTCGAGCGTCGGCTCGGCACCGAGGAGGTCGTGCGGCGCACCGGGAACAGGCTGACGAGCCAGTCCGCGGGGCCGAAGATCGCGTGGTTGCACGACGAGGATCCGGACGTCTGGCGGTCGGCGCGCTGGTTCCACACGTCGCAGAGCTGGATCGTCGCCCGTCTGACCGGTCGATCGGTGATCGACCATGCCACCGCGGGCTACTTCCACCCGTTCTACCGGCTGGCCGAGCACCGGTGGGACGTCTCCGGCTGCGACGACCTCGTCGACGTCGGACGCCTGCCCGAGCTGGCCTGGTCGGGCGAGCTCGCGGGACCGCTGACCGCCGACGCGTCCGCCGCGACAGGGTTGCCCGGCGGCACGCCCGTGATCGTCGGCACGACCGACTCACCGGCCGAGGCGGTGGGCTCGGGGGTGCTCGGCAGCGGCGAGCTCATGGCGATGTACGGGTCGAGCAGCTACCACATCCGCGTGGGCACCGACCCGATCGTCGACCCCGCGCTATGGGCGGCACCCTTCGTCTTCCCCGGCACGTCCGTCCTCGCCGCGGGCACGTCGACCGCCGGCACGGCGACCCGGTGGGCGGCCGACCTGCTCGGGCTCGCGGGCGACGACGAGACCGTGTTCACGGCACTGCTCGCCCTCGCCCAGGACGCCCCGAGCGGGTCGGACGGTGTGATGTTCCTTCCGCACCTCGCCGGGGAGCGCACGCCGGTCCAGGACCCGGACAGCCGTGGGGTGCTCGCCGGCCTCGGCCTCGCCCACGGGCGGCGCCACGTTGCACGCGCCGTCCTGGAGGGGATCGCCCACTCGGTGGTGCACGCGCTCTCCGCGTACGACGCGGCCGGCGCAGACCTGAGCACGATCACCGCCGTGGGTGGCCTCACGCGCAACCCGGTCGTGATGCGTGCCGTGTCCGCCATGACGGGCCTGGACCAGCGGGTCGCAGCGACCAGCGGGGCCTCCTTCGGGGACGCGATGCTCGGTGCCCTGGCCGTCGGAGCGCTCCCGGACCGGGACGCCGCACGTGCGTGGGTGACCTATCGGGAACCGGTCACGGCCGTGGCCGACGACCGCCTGACAGCCGACCACCGCGACTACGTCCGCCTCTACGAGGCGATGGCGCCCTGGCAGCACAGGAGGAGGGGCGCATGAGTCTGTGGGCCGACGTGGCCACCACGGTCGCCGACGGCGTGCAGGTGGTCGAGGGCGACCGGGTGTCGGTGTTCATGACGGACACCGACACCGCGCCTGCGGTCGAGGCGTTCGTCGCCGAGGTGTTCCGCCGCGGGGCGGTGGCGCAGGTGGTGGCTGCGGACGAACGGTACGAGCGAGCCGCGCTGGCGTACGCGGACGGTGGCGTCCTGAGCACGGCTGCCCCGCTCGAGGTCGCGGCGCTGGACTGGTCGCAGAAGCACGTCTCCTTCCGCGGGATGGTCGTCCCTCCGGCCGAGCAGCCGGACGCGGACCGGTTGGCGCTGCAGCGTCACGGCAAGGGTCTCGTCTCGTCCCGGCGGTGGGACCAGCGAGGCTGGGCACTGGTCCGGGTGCCGACCGCGGCGTGGGCGCGGATGATCCGTGCCGACCCGGATGCCCTCCTCGCGGAGTGGGCGGCCGGCTGCCTGCAGGACTGGGCCACGGTGCGGGTCCGGCTCCGACAGCTGTGCGACGCCCTCGAGCAGCACGAGGCGCTGGTGATCCGCAGCGCCGACACCGACCTGCGTGTCCCGTTCGCCGGACGCCGCTGGATGCCCTTCGCCGGCGAGGCGAACTTCCCCGACGGAGAGGTGGCCACGGCACCGCTCGACGACGGCGCGGACGGGCACATCGTGTTCGCCGGACCGCTCTGGTTCGGCGGCGCGCGCATCGACGACCTGCGGCTGGTCCTCGACCGCGGCCAGGTGGTCGACGTCGGCGCAGCGGCCGGCGCCGACGTCGCTCGTGCCCTCGTCGCCTCGGACGAGGGCGCCCGGCGCGTCGGCGAGCTCGGCATCGGCACGAACGCGGCGATGCGGACCGTCACGGGCGACCTGCTGCTCGACGAGAAGATCCTCGGCACGGTGCACATCGCCCTCGGCCGTGCGTACCCCGAGTGCGGCGGCGTCAACCGGTCGGCGCTGCACTGGGACATCGTCAAGGACCTGCGGGCCCCCGACGGCGAGCTGTGGGCGGACGACGAGCCGCTGGTCCTCGCCGGGCGGCCGCAGGCACCGTTGGCGAGAGCCGCCGGCAGCGGGCCGGACCGCTAGAGGACCGCCGGTCGCGGGACGCCGAAGATGCGCCGGACCTCGTCGACGCGCTCGGCGGACAGCATCCGCTCGCCGCCGAGCGCCCGGGTGATCGTCGTCAGCTGGGCGGTGTACTCCAGCCGTTCCATCACCAGGTAGGCCGTCATGAGGTCCGTGCCCCAGGTCAGCGCGCCGTGGTGCTCGAGCAGGCACGCCCGGTGGCTCCTGACGAACGGGGCCACCGAGTCCGGCACCTGACGGGTCGACGGTGCCGCGTAGGCCGCCAGCGGCACCTCCGGCAGGGCGACGACGCTCTCCGGCATCATGAGGCCCACGAGCGGCTCGCCCTTGATGGCGAACGCCGTCGCGTAGACGGGGTGGGCGTGCACGACGGCGCCGACGGACGGGTCCTCCGCGTAGACGCGCAGGTGCATGAGCACCTCCGTGGAGGGTCGCCGGTCGCCGCGCACCACCAGCCCGTCCCCGTCGACGACGACGAGCATCTCCGGCGTGAGGAACCCCTTGCTCACCCCCGTCGGCGTGCAGAGCACCGAGCCATCGGGCAGCCGGACCGAGAGGTTGCCGTCGTTCGCGGCCACCATCCCGCGCTGCCACAACGCCCGGCCCACGTCGCACGTCGCGGCCCGGAGCGCGTCCTCCTGGGCTGTCCCCCCCATCAGTCCCGGGCTCCGCCGGAGAGCTCGGCGTACAGGTCGGCGGCCTCCTGCGGCTTGGAGCGGCCATGCACCACGGAGCGGACGGCCTGGATCATCGCCACCGGGTCCTTGCGCTGGAAGATGTTCCGGCCCATGTCCACCCCCGACGCGCCCTGGTCCACCGCGCTGTAGGCCATGGTGAGCGCGTCGAGCACCGGCAGCTTCTTGCCGCCGGCCATGATCACCGGGACCGGGCAGCCGGCCGTCACGTGCTCGAAGTCGGTGTCGCAGTAGTACGTCTTGACCACCTGCGCGCCCAGCTCGGCGATGATCCGGGTGGCCAGGCCGAGGTACCGGGCGTCGCGGGTCAGCTCGCGGCCGACGGCGGTGACCCCGACCACCGGGATCCCGACGGACAGGCCGGCGTCGACCAGCTGTGTCATGTTGTGCACCGACTGCGTCTCGTGCTCGCCGCCGATGAACACCTGCACCGCCACCGCCGCCGCGTCGATGCGCACCGCGTCGCCGATGTCCATGGCCACGCGCTCGTCGGAGAGCTCCTTGAGGATCGACGGTCCGCCGGACGCCCGCAGCACGAGCGCGTTGGGGCTGGCCGCCGGGACGACGGTGCGCATGATGCCGCGCGTCGCCATCAGGGCGTCGGCCCACGGGGCGAGCGGCACGACGTTCAGGTCCACGCGCTCCAGGCCTCGTGTCGGGCCCTGGAAGTAGCCGTGGTCGAAGGCGAGCATGACGGTCCGCCCGTCGCCCTGGAAGATCCGGCCGAGCCGGTGCCGCATGCCGAAGTCGAGCTGGTCCGAGCCCTTGATCGGCGAGGCCGGTACCGACTGCGGGGTGCCGATCCCGAAGTCCTTCGCGTCGACCGTGCTGTCGAGGTCTGCCATCACTGCTCCTTGGGGTGTGGTCCAGCTACTTCGTCGGGTCGGTCGGTCGTACGGGCAGCGGGTCGCCGGGCACCCACGGGACGTTCACGGTGTCGCCGGGGCTCGCCGGTGACTTGATGAAGACGCACCGGAAGTCGGCGTCCGAGTCGTTGACCAGGTAGTGCAGCTCGCCCGGCTCGCACCGGACGACCACCTCGGGGCGCAGGTCCACGCGCGTGGACCCGTCGACCCACAGCGACGCACGGCCCTCCAGGACGACGAACGTCTCGTCGCAGTGCGCGTGGTAGTGGTTGGTCATGGCCTGACCGGCGCCGAGGCGGAGCACCCCGAGGTCGCTGGAGGGCCCCTGGACGAGGTAGGCCGGCCCCCAGTCGCCGTTCCGGTAGGCCGGGTCCGTCGTCGTCGCGTGCTGCATGGCTGCCCCTTCCTTGGTCAGATGACGGTCAGATGACGCGTTCGTTGCCGCCGTCGACCGGGACCTGTGCACCGGTCGTCCGGGCGAAGACGTCGCCGGCCATCGCGGCGACGAGCCGGCCGACGTCCGCGCTGGTCACCTCCGCGTGCAGGAGGTTGCGGCGCTTGTAGTCCTCGACGCTCAGGCCGTAGTGCTCCGCACGTGCGGCGAGCAGCTCGGGGGTCCACAGACCGGTGTCGAACACCGCGTCGGGGTGCACCAGGTTCACCCGGATGCCGTCGTTCGCCCATTCCAGCGCCGCGACGCGGGAGAGCTGGGTCAGCGCCGCCTTCGAGGCCGAGTACGCCGCCGCCCCGGGACCGGGTGCCGGGACGTTCTTCGACGCGATCACCACGACGCTGCCGCCGCGCGGTGCTGCGGCCAGCAGGGGATGGGCCAGCCCGTAGAGCAGGGCGACGGAATCGACGTTGACCGCCATGACCTTGCGCCACGTCTCCTGGGTCATCACCCCGATCGGCGCGGCGCTCGGGAAGATGCCGGCGGCGACGACGAGGACGTCCAGACCCCCGAACGCGTCGACGCCCGCCGCGAGGGCCGCGCGGACCGCCTCGGCGTCGGTGACGTCGACCTGCAGCCCCAGCCACCCAGGGCCGTCGAACGTCGTCGCGACGGAGGCGGATAGGTCCCAGCCGACCACGGCGGCGCCCTGTGCCAGCAGCTCTGCGGCGCACGCCCGGCCGATGCCGGACGCGGCGCCGCTCACCACGGCGACCTGCCCTGCCAGCGGTCCGGCCGGCACCGATCGGCGCAGCTTCGCCTGCTGCAGGGGCCAGTACTCCAGGTCGAAGACGTGCTCGTCCGGCAGGGCGCGGTACCCGCCGAGGCGGGTCGCGTCCGTGACGGCGCGCAGGGTGTGGCGGGCGATGGCCTCGGTGACGACGGCCTCCGCGGCGGTGCGACCGGCGGTCACCAGACCGAGCGCCGGGTCGAGCACGACGCGGGGCGCGGCGTCGAGCGGCTCGACGTCCCGGCCGGTGCGGGCCGCATTCCTCTCGACGTACGCCCGGTAGCCCTCTGCGTAGGCCTCCAGGTCGGAGCCGACCAGGGGTGCGGGCTTCGTCCAGATCACGTGGTCGGGCGTCAGCACGCCGTTGGCCGCTGCTGCGAGGAGCTGCGGGTCGGCCAGGAACGCGCGCACCTCGTCGTCCGCGCTCCGACGCAGGACGAGCGGCCGCCCGGCGGCCGCGCTCAGCCGCCGGCGCAGATCGGCGACGACCTCCGGCGCGACCGGCGGGACCTCGACGGGCGTCACCTGGTGCCGGGAAGGCGCCGCCGCGACGGCGGTCTCGGCGGCGGCGACCAGGCGCGTGTGGCGCTCGAACGCCTCGCGGGGGGTCGCGCCTAGGGCGAAGATGCCGTGGTCGAGCACGACCACGGCTTCGGTCTCGTCGTCCCCGTGCTGCGTCCAGGCGGAGGCGCACGCCGCGGCCAGCGCGGGTCCGGGCTGGGCGTAGTCGACGACCAGCGTGCGGGGGCCCAGCGCGCGCCGGATGCGGTCGGCGCCATCGGGCGCGTGCGTGAGCGTCAGTACGGCGTCGGCGTGGGAGTGCAGCACGCAGGCGTGGGGCAGGACCGCGTGGACCAGCGACTCCACGGAGGCGTCCGGCGCACCGGCGTCGACCGACGCGCAGCGCAGCTCGTTGGCGAGGGCGGCGTCGTCGAGCCGGTCCGCGACGGGCAGGAGCGCGCGGAGCCTGTCCAGCCTCAGCGGCGCGAAGCCGTGCCGGTCCACCCCGGCCAGGTCCTGGCCGCTGCCCTTCACCAGGAGGATCCGCAGCGGCTGGCCCGTGACGTCGGCACGGTCCAGCTTCAGGGACGTGTTCCCGCCACCCGCGAGCACGAGCCGAGGGTCTGCGCCCAGGCTCCGGGAGACCTCGACCAGGTCCTCGACGAGGCTGTCGGGAGACTCCACGCCACTGCTGGACATCGTTGACCTCTCTGACAACGTTCCGCGGTTGTCGGACAACCTAGCAGGTGTCGATCGGACAACCAAGAGCGCTGCGTGAGCGACGGAGGCGGCGTCGTACGGCCTCCTACGGGCCTCGGACGGCCCTCTGCCGGCCTCTGCCGGCCTCGGACGGCCTCGGACGGGCCTCGGACGGGCCTCGGACGGGCCTCGGACGGGCCTCGGACGGGCCTCGGACGGGCTTCGGACCCCTCCGGGGCGGTCGGTTGCGGTCACCCCGGCAGGGGCCCGACCGACCGGTCAGCCGTGGCGGACGATGCTGAAGGAGTAGCGACCCTCGATGAAGTAGGTGCGCGAGTACAGGACGAGCTTGTCGGCCTTGTCGTAGTGCCGCTGCACCAGCAGGACGAAGAGGTTGTGCGTCGCAGCCTCGGTGCCCCAGCCCACGTGGTTCGACGTCACCGCGTGCACCTCGCCGAGGGCGTGGTCCGGCACGATCCCCAGCCGTGTCCGGAAGAAGCCGAAGATAGAACCGTCCAGGTCCGCCGGGTCGAAGTCGGCGGGGAAGATGTCCATCGGCATGAGGTCGTAGGAGTACGCGACGATCTCGCCGTCGGCCATGATCGCGCGCCTGACCTCGAGCGCGACCGTGTCGCCCGGGACGCCCATGGTGGCGGCCTCCTCCGGCAGCACCGGTCGCACCACGCGGCTCGCGTAGCTCATCCCCGGCTGGTGACCGGTGGCTCGGATCGACTCCGTGATCGAGTCCAGTCGTTCGAGGCCCGCCCGGACCGCGGGCGGCTCCGTCACGAACGTGCCGACCCCGTGCTGGGTGCGCACGAGCCCGAGCGCCTCGAGCTCGCGCAGCGCCGCGCGCACCGTGGGCCGGGACACCTGGAACTCCGCCGACAGCTCGCTCTCGGTGGGCAGCCGGGAGCCCGGGGGGAGGTCGCCGGCCGCGAGCCGGCTGCGCAGGTCGTCGGAGACCCGTGAGACGAGAGTCCCGTTGCTCCCCATGCCTGGCTCCCGCGCTCGACCCCTGGCTGAACAGGCAGCAGGGTACAGCTTTGACCGCCGTCGTTGTCACAACTTGGTCTCGGTTGATTGACAACTTCGGAACGTGCCGCCTAGCGTGCGATCGAGGTTGTCGGACAACGTGGTTCGGAAGGTGCCGTCATGGTCTTGGCAGTGGAGTGGCGGGACGAGCCGCAGCCGATGGTGCGGCTGATCGACCAGACCCAGCTCCCGCGCGACGAGGTGTACCTCGAGGTCACCACGGTCGACGGGCTGGTCGAGGCGATCTCGACGCTGGCGGTCCGCGGCGCCCCCGCACTCGGGGCCGTCGGCGCCTTCGGGGTCGTCGTCGCGATGCTGCAGGCGAAGGACGAGGGCTGGGACGACGAGACCCTCGCGTCGCAGATCCGACGGATCCGCGACGCGCGTCCGACCGCGGTGAACCTGGCCTGGGGCGCGGACCGGGTCCGGCCGTTCGTCCCGGAGGGCGTGGACGCGGTCCTCGCGGAGGCCCGCCGCATCGTCGAGGAGGACGGGCAGGCGAACCGGGAGCTGTCGCGGCTCGGTGCGGACTGGATCCTCGAGCGCACGGGCAAGGACAAGGTCCGGGTGGTCACGCACTGCAACACCGGCGCCCTCGCGACGACGGCGTGGGGGACGGCGTACGGGATCATCCACGAGCTCCACCGTCGTGGTCGCCTCGGCCTCGTCTACGCAGACGAGACCCGCCCGCTCCTGCAGGGCGCCCGGCTCACCAGCTGGGAGCTCGCGCAGGACGGCATCGACCACGTCGTCGAGGTCGACGGAGCCGCGTCGAGCACCATCCTGCGGGGACTGGTGGACGTGGCGATCATCGGCGCGGACCGCATCACGGCCAACGGGGACACGGCGAACAAGGTCGGATCGGTCGCCCTCGCCCTCGCCTGCCAGCGGGCCGGGATCCCGTTCGTCGTGGCCGCTCCGTCCTCGACGGTGGACCTCTCGACCGCCACCGGCTCCGAGATCGTGATCGAGGAGCGCGATCCGGCCGAGGTGGTCGATTTCAACGGGCACCCGAGCGCACCGCCCCGTGCGGTGGGCTTCAACCCGGCGTTCGACGTGACGCCGCACGACCTGATCAGTGCGGTCGTCACGGAACGAGGCGTGGTCGAGCCGGCCACAGCACCTGCATCCCAACTGCTCGCGCAGATCGCGGGCTGACGAACAGCGCAGCAGCGACGCTGCGCCATCGAGAGGAGCACCATGAGGAACACCAAGGTCCTGATGGCGGCCGTCGCCGGGGCCACGATGCTCGCGCTCGCCGCGTGCAGCCAGGGCGGCACGACCGGCGCGGCGGCACCCACCACGGGCGCCAGCAACCAGGGCACGGTCGGCACCGCGAAGGCGAAGGCGCCCGCGCCGTTCGACACGTCCGGCGTGAAGGTCGCGATCGTGCAGAACAGCGGCCAGGGCGACTACTTCCAGCAGTACCTCAACGGCACCAAGAAGCAGGCCCAGGCCATGGGCGTCGACCTGGACGTCTACGACGCCAAGGGTGACAACGCGACGCAGGCCCAGCAGCTCGAGCAGGCGATCGCCTCCGGGGTCAAGGGCATCGTGGTCCGCCACGGCTTCGCGGACACGCTGTGCCCGGGCGTGAACGAGGCCATCCAGAAGAAGATCCCGATCGTGATCTACGACGTCGAGATCCAGAAGTGCGCTCCTGACGCCGTGCAGACGCAGCAGTCCGACGCCGACATGGCGGGCCTGGTGCTCAAGCAGATGGCGTCGGACATCGGCAGCGGCGCCGAGGTCGGCTACGTCAACGTCGCCGGCATCGCCCCGCTCGACCGTCGCGACGTCGTGTGGCAGAAGGCCGTCAAGGACAACGGCTGGAAGCAGCTGTTCAAGACCGGCACCTACACCGACTCCAGCGCGACCGACACGGCACCCATGGTGGTCGCGGCCCTGCAGGCGAACCCGGGCGTGAAGGCGATCTACGCCCCGTACGACGAGCTGAGCAAGGGCACGCTCTCCGCCCTGCAGCAGCTCGGCATTAAGAACGTCAAGGTCTACGGCGCCGACATCTCGAACGCCGACATCGAGCTGATGACGGCGGCGGGCAGCCCGTGGGCGGCCACCGGCGCGACGGACCCGAACGCCATCGGCGCCGCGGTGCTGCGGACGCTGTTCCTCGACATGGCCGGCCAGCTCAAGGGCAAGAACGTGCAGTTCCCGCCGATCCTGATCACCCAGGACATGCTCAAGTCCAAGAACATCAAGAACATGGACGACCTCCGGGCCGCCGAGCCGTCGCTCAACATCGCCGACGTCTCGGGCGCGGACTGGATCCCGTCCGTCACGTTCTGACCCCCGCAGGTCCTACCGTGGGCGGGCGGCACGAGCCGCCCGCCCACGGCCCCACGACGACGACGTCGGAGGAGTGTCACGCATGGACGACGAGGTCGTCACGGACCCGGCCGCAGCTCCCGCGCCCGCGGCCGAGGTGCTCAACCTGGACGACATCACGATGGCGTTCGGTGGCAACCAGGTGCTCAAAGGGGTGACCGTCGCGCTGACGGCGGGGCGCGTGACCGCGCTCCTCGGTGCCAACGGTGCGGGCAAGTCGACGCTCATCAAGGTGCTGGCGGGGGTGTACCCCGACCACGGCGGCACCGTGCGCGTCGGCGGAGAGCCCGTCCAGATGACGTCCCCCCTGGCGGCCGCCCGCCACGGCATCCAGACGGTCCACCAGCGGATCGACGAGAACATCGTCCCCGGCCTCACCGTCGCGGAGAACCTCGTCTTCGAAGAGATCATCCGGGGCGAGCTGCCGCCGGTCCGCTCCCTGCGTCGACTCCTGCCGCGTGCCCGAGAGATCGCGGACACGCTCGACCTGGGCTGGCCCGACTCGGTCCTCACCAAGGACGTCTTCGAGCTGGGCATCGCCGACAGCCAGCTGCTGCTCCTCGCGCGGGCGCTGAGCCAGCGGCCCCGGGTGCTGGTGCTGGACGAGCCCACGTCGACGTTGTCCGCCGCGGAGGTCGATCGGCTGTTCGCCCTGATCCGCCGGCTGCGCTCGGAGGGCGTCGCGGTCCTCTATGTCACCCATCGGCTGAGCGAGGTGCGCGAGCTGGCCGACGAGGTCGTCGTGCTGCGCGACGGACGCATCTCCAGCTCCCAGGTGGCGCCCTTCGACATGGCCGCCGTCGTGCGGGCGATGCTCACCGAGTCCGTGCTGGTGCAGAGCCACGAGCTCGTGGAGCAACGGGGCCACGACGTCGCCGTGCGGCTGCAGGGCGTCCAGCTGCTGAGCCGGTGCGCACCGATCGACCTCGAGCTGCGGTACGGCGAGGTCACCGGGGTGGTCGGGCTGATCGGCGCCGGCAAGTCCGAGCTCGCCCGCGGCGTGTTCGGCGCGGACCGGCTCCGCACGGGGTCCATGACGTTCGACGGACGGCCGTACCGCCCGCGGCACTCGAAGGACGCGGTCCGCAAGGGCATCTACCTGGTCCCCGAGGACCGGGCCGCCGAGGCGATGCTCCCGGGCTGGTCCCTGGCGTGGACGGCGACCCTGCCGTTCCTGGGCCAGATCAGCCGAGGCAGGGTGATCAGCGCCGCGAAGGAGAACCGGATCGGCCGCGAGGTCCTGGAGCACTTCGGGGTCGTGGCCACCAGTGCGGCGCAGGCGGTCGACGCCCTGTCCGGCGGGAACCAGCAGAAGGTCGTCGTGGGGCGCTGGATGCGCGCCGCCCCGCGCGTGCTGCTGCTGGACGAACCGTTCCGCGGCGTGGACATCGGGGCGCGCCGCGACATCTCCAGCCAGGCCCATGAGCAGGCCGCCTCGGGCGCCTGCGTGGTCGTCCTCTCCAGCGACGTGGAGGAGATCCGCGGCGTCGCCGACCGGATCGTCGTCCTCGTCGAGGGCGAGGTCCGGCTGGACAGGTACACGAGCGAGATCGACGACGAGGCGATCGTCACGAGCATGTCGGAGGTGGCGTAGGTGTCAGGCAACACGACGCAGGTCGCACGGGATCGTGCGTCCGCGCTGTCCAAGGCGCCCCTCGCGGGGAACGGCCTCACCACCAGTCAGCGGGTCCAGGACTCGGTGGTCAAGTACGGCTTCATCGCCGTGACGGTGATCCTCTTCGTCTACTTCGCGGCGTCGGAGCCGGCCTTCGCGACGCAGCTGTCGATCTTCCAGATGCTCAAGGGGGCCGCCGTCACAGCGATCCTCGGCCTGGCCGTCATGTTCACGATGGTGGTGGGCGGCCTGGACCTCTCGATCGGCTCGACCGCGGGGCTGTCCGTGCAGCTCGCCGCGATGACGATGGTCTTCTACAACCTCACCGGACCCACGGCTGTGGTCGTGGTGATCCTCGGAGGCCTCGTCGTCGGCCTGCTGAACGCGTTCCTGATCGTGGTGTGCAAGATCCCGGACCTGCTGGCGACCCTCGGGGTGATGTTCGTCATCCAGGGCGCCAAGCTCATCCCCGTCCGCGGCCAGTCGATCTCCAGCGGCATGACGCTGCGGGACGGGTCGACGGCGCCGGGCAAGTTCACGGCCGACTTCCTCAAGATCGACCGCGGCTTCGTCGGGCGGGTGCCCGTCCCCGTGCTGATCATGCTGGTGCTGGTGGTGCTGGCCTGGTTCGTGCTCTCGCGGACCACGTGGGGACGTGTCATGTACGCGATCGGGGCCAACCCGGAGGCGGCGCGGCTCGCCGGCGTGCGCGTCGGGTTCTACCGCGGCCTGGCCTACGTCGTCTCGGGCCTCCTGGCGTCGGTCGGAGGGCTCATCCTCGTGTCGCGGATCGGGCAGGGCGACGTCAACGCCGGCTCCTCGAGCCTGCTCGAGGCCGTGGCTGTCGCGCTGGTCGGCACCTCGGTGCTGGGGATGGGCAAGCCGAACGCCTGGGGCACGCTGCTCGGCGCCCTGCTCGTCTCCATCGTCCTGACGGGCCTGACGATGAAGGGCCTGCAGTACTACCACCAGGACACGGCCAAGGGTGTCGTGCTGCTGGTCGCCCTCCTGTTCTCGTTCACCATCTCGCGGCGCAAGGTCCGCTACACCCCTGCCACCTGAGCTTCGAGGAGACGCACCCCCATGGCCGACTACGAGTTCCTCACTGCTGAGGAGATCCCCGGCTACATCGCCACGTACCCGAGCCTGGCCGGGCGCATCGACGTCGAGCAGATCGCGTCGGTGGACGAGATCGGTGACGGCAACCTCAACCTCGTCTTCCTGGTCAAGGACCAGACCGGCCGGGGCATCGTGCTGAAGCAGGCGCTGCCCTACGTCCGGATGTCCGGCGGCAGCTGGAGCATGACCCCCGACCGTGAGCGGCACGAGGTTGAGTCACTGACCGCGCACCGCCGGCTGGTCCCTGACCTCGTCGTCGAGGTCCTGCACGACGACGAGAAGCGGCACATCTTCGCCATGGAGGACCTGTCCGACCACACCGTCTGGCGGCCCGCGCTCAACGCAGGCAAGGTCCACACGGGGGTGGCCGGACGTGTCGGCACCTACATCGGCGCCGTCGCGTTCGGCACGTCGCTGTTCGCCCTCGAGCGTCAGCAGCTGGCCGACGCCCAGGCCGCGGCGATCAACCCGGAGCTGTGCAGCATCACCGAGGACCTCGTGTTCACCGAACCGTCGGTCGACGCCGGCCGGAACTCCGTCCTCCCGGCGAACGAGGCGGACGCGGCGGCGCTGAGCGCCGACACGACGTTCGTCGACGCCATGGGACGCGCGAAGTACTGGTTCATGACGTGCGGCGAGGCGCTGATCCACGGCGACCTGCACACCGGGTCGGTCATGGTGCGCGGCGCGGGCGACGGGTCGCGGGCCGACAGCGTCAAGGTCTTCGACTCCGAGTTCGCCTTCTTCGGGCCGGTCGCGTTCGACATCGGTGCGACGTGGGCCAACTACGTGCTGGCCGCCTCCCGTGCCTATGCGCTCGGCGACGACGCCCGTGCGCAGTGGGCGCTCGGCCTGGTGACGGAGACGTGGACCGGTTTCGAGACCGAGTTCCGGCGGCTGTGGCCGGGACGTCGCGACCCGCGCGTGTGGCGGGACGGGTTCCTCGAGGAGCGTCTGGCGACATGGCAGGCGCAGGCCTGGCTGTTCGCGGCCGCGAAGATGTCCCGGCGGATCGTCGGGTACGCCAAGGTGACGGATGTCGAGACGCTGCCGCCGCACCTGCGCGAGGGCGCGGCGCGTGGAGTGCTGGCGGCGGCGCGGGCCGTGGTCCGCTATGGCGCAGACATGCAGCCCACGACGTTCGCTCAAATCTGCGGCGATGAGCTGGCCACGCACCGGACGGCGGGCTGAGGGTGCTCAAGGGTATCGATCCGCTCGTCACGCCGGACCTGCTCGCCGGCATTGCCCGGGCCGGCCACGGCGACGTCGTGGCGATCGTCGACAGGAACTTCCCAGCGTCCTCCACCGGCGCGCCGGTGGTCGAGCTGCCCGGCGCCGACGTCACCGCTGCCGTGCGGGCGATCTGTGCACTGCTCCCCGTGGACATCGCATTTCAGGCCGCACCGGTCAAGCACATGCTCACCGGTGATGGGGCCCGCGGGCCCGCCGTGGATGACGTTCGCGCGGCGTTGGTCGACGCGGAGGGCCGGGACGTTGGCATGGAGGGGCTCGACCGCTTCGCGTTCTACGACGCTGCGGCAGGCGCAGTACTCGTGGTGCACACGAGCGACGCGCGTCCGTACGCCTGCTTCCTCATCGCTAAGGGCGTCCTCTAGCGCGACATCGGGGCGATACTCGGACGGCGGCGTCAGCGCCCGAACCCTGGCCTTGTCTGCGCACTGGACAAGAAGTGGCCACAAAGGCGGCGCGAGTTGCACCCAGGCAGGTCGAGACAACCCGGCACAGCCCGATACCGTGGTGTAGTCACGCCGAGCGGATCTCGGCCGTGGCCCAGGCCAGAACGCAGACGGTCCGAGACGACGCCCGTCGACTCGATGCACGACGAGACGGGCGATCCGGTCGTCGCGCAACAGGGGGTCAGGGGTTCGAATCCCCTCAGCTCCACCATCACCGCAGGTCAGAGGCCGTTTCTCCGGGTGGAGAAGCGGCCTTCTTGCTTGTCCGCGGCCAGAAGGTGGACAGAAATCCGGACGATCTCGCGACGTCTGTGCAGGTCAGAGGCATCTCCGCCTGGGTATGCGCCGGTCGGTGCATGGGGCTCGAGTTGACGTATCAGCAGGTCAGGAGCCCGCGAGACTCGAATCCCCGGACTCCTCTCGAAGGCGACATCGTCACCTCACGGCTGGTGTCCGGGGAAGCGGGTCAGGGTCCCTACACCTAGACCTAGACCTCGCCGGTGATGGCCGCACGCAGCTCGTTCAGCGGGAGTTTGGGGTTGCGCTCCGCATCGACGAGCCCGTTGGTCTCCTGGAGGGTGTCGCTCAGCTGGGTGTAGCAGAATCCGGCCAGGACGGAGCTGGAGCGAACGGCGTCCACGACGTTCCGGAGGTGCTTGGCGAAGTCGTCCGGCGTCGTGGCGGCGGAGTAACCCCAGGCCTCGTCGACGTGGTCGGGATTGAAGGAGATGCCACCGAACTCGGTGAGCATGATCGGCGCATCGTCGACGTTCCCGGACAGCACCAGCGGACGCCCCGCGGGGCCCAGCGTGCCGATCATCGTGTCGACAGCCGCGCGGTCCCGGTATCGCCCCGCGAGGACACCGGCGTCGGCAGCGTAGTCGTGGATCGCCACGATGTCGGTGTCCACCTGCTCCCAGCCGTCGTTGGACACGACGGGGCGCGTCGGGTCGAGCGCCTTGGTCAGGGCGACGAGGGAGCGGGCGAACTGCTGCATCTGCTGGTCGTGGGCGATGTGCTGCACGCCCCAGCTCTCGTTCAGAGGCACCCAGGTGACGATCGAGGGATGGGAGTAGTCCCGCCGGATGATGTCCATCCACTCTCGGACCGTCCGCTCGACCGCGACGGAGGAGTAGGCGAAGCTCGCGGGCGCTTCTCCCCAGACGAGGAGTCCCAGGCGGTCGGCCCAGTACAGGAAGCGCGGGTCCTCGAACTTCTGGTGCACTCGGGTCGCGTTGAAGCCGAGGTCCTTGATGAGCTGCACCTCGGCGCGGAGGGCGGAGGCCGAGGGTGCGGCGAGGTGGCTCTCCGGCCAGTAGCCCTGGCTGAGGACGGACCGCACGAAGCAGGGCCTGTCGTTGAGCATGAAGTGGCCGCGGGCGACCTCGGCGGTGCGGATCCCGAGGTACGAGGAGACGTGGTCGGTCCCGACGTCGATCCGCGCGTCGACCAGGCGGGGATGGCGGGGGGACCAGAGGAGGTCCTCGTAGGCCTGGCCGTTGGTCAGGGCCGGGACCGTGAGCACCAGCCGTACCTCAGCCCGGGTGGTCGTCGTTGATGCCTCCACCAAGGTTGTACCGGCGTGGCTGAGCACGATCCGGACGTCGGTGGGTGACGTCGGTGCCGCGGACAGTTGCAGTTCGGCGGTGATGCTGGCGGTGCGGGGGTCGGTGGACCAGTGCACGGACTCGACCGCGACAGCCGGCACCGCTTCGAGCCAGACCGGCTGCCAGATCCCGCTCGTGCGGTTGTACCAGATGACGTGGGCGTGCTCGCGCCAGTCCTGCTTGCCGCGGGGCTGAGCCACGTCGTCTGGGTCGTCATCGGTGCGAACGACCAGGACGTGCTCGTCGACGTCGTCGAGCGAGTCCGTCACGTCGAACGAGAACGGCGTGTGCCCGCCCTCGTGAGTCCCGACCAGGTGGCCGTCGACCCAGACGCGGCACCGGAAATCGACCGCGCCGAAACGCAGCCTGAGCCTCTCCCCGGACCTGCGCCCGGTCGCCGCGAGGTCGTCGGCGGTCAGGGTGCGTCGGTACCAGGCCACCCGGTGGAAACCGGTGTCCCCGATGCCCGAGGCCGGCGACTCCGGCGGGAACGGCACCACGATCGCGGCGTCGACGGCCGGCCAGCTGTCCCACCAGCGCTCCGTCAGACCCCGGTCGTCGTCGTCGAACGCGAAGCGCCACGGGCCGGACAGGTCGACCCAGTGCGCCCGGAGCAACTGGGGCCGCGGGTGGGTCCCGTCCTGCGCGGAGGCCTGGGGCAGTGTGGGGTCGTCGTCGATCACGCCCGACAGCATGACCCAAAGTTCTAGCGCTGTAAACTCGTGCCCAACTAGGCCGGTGCGCTCTCGCGTACCACGACCTGGTACGGGACGGTCTCGTGGCGCCCCATGCCGTCGTAGCCGTCCACCCGCTCCAGCAGGAGCGTGATGGCCCGCTCGGCGAGGGCTTCCAGGTCGGGGGAGACGGTGGTGAGGCTGGGGAACGTGACGGCGCTGAGCCGGATGTCGTCCCAGCCCGTGACCGCGACGTCGTCAGGGACGCGTATCCCGCGCTCCTGCAGCGCGCGCAGCGCGCCGAGCGCGGCGAGGTCGTCTCGACACACCAGCGCGTCCACCTTGATCCCCGCATCGAGTGCCGCACCGACCGCTCGCACGGCACCGAGGGCCGAGATCTCGTCGGTCGGGATGAGGAGCCCCGGGTCCGGCGTCAGGCCCGCTGCCTCGAGGGCCTGCTGGTACCCGGCGATGCGTTGACGCGACGTCTCGGACAGCCCCGACCGCTCGTGCCCGACGAAGCCGACGCGTCGGCGGCCGTTGCCGAGCACGCCGCGAGTGACATCCTGAGCAGCGGCGACGTTGTCGATCATGACGCGGTCGGTGGTGAGCGGAGCCGCCGTCTCACCCAGGAGCACGATGGGCAGCTCGCTCCGGTGCCGAGCGATCTCGCTCGAACCCATGATGCTGGGCTGGAAGATCATCCCGTCCACGAGGCCGGACTCACCGCTGGCGAGCAGCGCTCGCTCGCCCTCGAGCGTGGCATCCGTCTCCTCGACCAGGACGCGGTACCCGTGTCGCAACGCGACGCGGGAGACGACGCGGGACAGCTCGGCGAAGTAGGGGATCCCGATGTCGGCGAAGGCCAGGGCGATCAGCCCGGTGCGGCCCGTGGCCAGGCGGCGGCCCATCATGTTCGGTCGGTAGTCGAGCTCGTCGATCGCCTTCTGTACCCGCGCGCGCATCCGGTCGGACACGTGCGGGGCGTTGCGCACGACGTTCGAGACGGTCTTCATCGACACGCCGGCGTGCTCCGCCACGTCCTGCAGCCGCACGCGACCCATGGCACCCCCTCGTTGCTGGTGCACGCCACCAGCGCGCGGGCCCAGCGTAACGGGACGCGCCAGGCGGCCGCGGGGTGTTGACCCGAACTTTCCAGCGCTGTAAGTTCGGCCGGGCCGAAGGGCCGGGTGCGTCGACGGACCAGATGCCCGTCGTCGCTCGCCACTCACACTCAAAGGAGAGCGCGCATGAGGAAGTCAGTGACCAGAGGAATGGGAGCTGGGCTCGCGGTCGTGGTCGGCCTCGCGCTGGCGGCCTGTTCCGGCTCCGGTTCGGCCAAGGCGCCGGGCGGCGGGGCGGTGACCGGCAACGGCGGGTACAACGGCCCCAAGGTCGAGATCACGTTCTGGCACGGGTGGACGGGCGGCGCCGCGCCGACCCTGGTCCCGCAGATGATCGACAAGTTCAACGCGGCGCACCCCAACATCGTGGTGAAGGCCGTGCCCCAGGAGTGGGGCGACATCGCCTCGAAGCTGCCGCTGGCGATCAAGGCAGGCAAGGGTCCGGACGTGGCGGTGCTGCACGGTGACGACCTGGCGACGTACGCGGCGCAGGGACTGCTGCTGAAGGCGGACGACATCGTCCACACCCTGGGGTACTCGGCCAGCTCCTTCCCGCCCGGGGTGTTCGACAAGGGCAACTACAAGGGTGCGCAGTACGCGGTGCCGTGGAGCGTGACTCCGCTCGGGCTCTACGTGAACAAGACGGTGGCCGCCAAGGGCGGGGTCAACGACGTGCCGACGGACAAGGCGTCCTACGAGGCGGCGCTGAAGTCGCTCAAGTCCGCGGGGGTCCAGGGCGAGTGGGTCGACGGGTACGTGTTCACCGGGACCTTCGAGTTCGAGAGCCTGCTCTGGCAGTTCGGTGGTGACCTGTACAACAAGGACGTCAGCCAGGCCACGTTCAACTCCCCGGCCGGCGTGCAGGCGCTGACGTGGATGAAGAGCCTGATCGACAACGGCTACAGCCCGGCGAACGTCGCCCAGGACGGCAACATCAAGGCGCTCCTTGCCGGCCAGACCGCGTTCAACTGGAACGGCGTGTGGCAGACCACCAACTCCGCGTTCAAGGGGCTGGACTGGACGGCGGCTGCTGTGCCGCAGATCGGCACGCAGAAGGCGGTCTGGTCGAGCTCCACGCACTGGGTGTTCCCCGCCAACAAGGGCCAGGACCCCAACAAGACTGCAGCGGCCGCGACCTTCGTCAAGTGGATGAACGACAACTCGGCCGGCTGGGCGCAGACCGGTGAGCTGCCCGCGGCCAACACGGTCCGCAACGACCCGTCGCTGGTTGCGACGTACCCGAACCTGAAGGCGTTCATCGCCGAGTTGGACTACGCGCACTACGAGACGGTCTCGCCGGGCATCAACGAGGCGAACGCGCTGATCACGACCGCGATCAACGAGGCGCTGACCGGCAAGGCGACGCCTCAGGCGGCGCTGGACGAGGCCAAGCAGAAGGCCGACCAGATCCTGCAGCAGAACCGGTCCAAGTACGGTGCCTGACCGACTCCTCGCGGCGACCGCCGCCCCCCAGCGGACGACCGCTGGGGGGCGCGGTGCCCCGCGGACCGCGACTGCTCGCGCGCGCCGCCGCCGCACGCTGGTGGCGTACCTGTTCCTGGCGCCGTTCCTCGCCCTGTTCGCCACGTTCGTGCTTGCACCTGCTGCCTACGGGCTGTGGATCAGCGTGACGGACTGGAGCCCGTTCCGGGACGTGCAGCACTTCGTCGGCCTGCGCAACTACGCGGACCTGTTCACTGCGGGCTCGCCCTTCCACGACGACTTCTGGCAGTCCATGGGCGCCACGGGCGTCTTCGTCCTGGCGAGCGTGCCGTTCCTGGTCGTGGTGCCGCTGCTCGTGGCCGTGCTGCTGAACCAGCGCATCCGTGGCGGCACCGTGTTCCGGACGATCTTCTTCGCGCCCTACGTGCTGGGCGTCGCCGTGGTGGGCGTCGTCTGGGGCTACGTGCTCGACACCCAGTCCGGCATCCTCAACCACCTCGCCCACGCCGTGGGCATCAGAGCCGACATCCCGTGGACGGTGGACACGCCGTGGGTGTGGGTCGCGCTCGTCGGTGTCACGTTGTGGTGGACGTCCGGCCTCAACACCGTGATCTTCCTGGCCGGCCTGAAGGGCATCAACACCGAGCTGTACGAGGCGGCCGCGCTGGACGGAGCAGGCGCCGTGCGCTCCTTCTTCGCGGTGACGTTGCCGGGTCTGCGCCCGGTGATGCTGTTCATCACCACCACGACGGTGCTCGCCTCGGCGAACATGTTCGGCCAGTCGTACCTGCTGACCAAGGGTGGCCCGGGCAACGCGACGCGCACCGCGATCATGTACATCGCCGACCAGGGGCTGTCGCAGAACAACATGGCCCCCGCCGCCGCCATGAGCTACGTGCTGTTCGCGTTCCTGGCCGTGGTCAGCCTCATCAACTTCCGGCTCCAGCGTGAGCGGCTCGAGAAGGGGCGTGTCCGATGAGTGCCACTGCCGTGAGCGCGTCGAGCGGCCGTACCGGCGCACCAGCACGCGGGGCTCGGCGGGGCCGGGGGCGGTTCACCGCCCGCACGGCTCTGTACGTCGTGCTGGTCCTGCTGGCGGCGCTGATCGTTCTTCCGCTCGTGTGGATGCTGGTGACGTCGTTCAAGACGGACGCCGACGCGATCCGCAACCCGTACTCGCTGCCGAGCCCCTTGTCCGTGGACGCGTACCGGACGCTGTCCGGCGGGCAGCAGCCGATCTTGCTGTGGCTGTGGAACTCGCTCGCCGCGGCGACGATCCAGACGGTTCTCATCGTCGCCACCGCGTCGCTCGGGGCCTATGCCCTGGCGCGGATGGAGTTCGCCGGCAAGAAGGTCGTCTTCGGGCTCATCGTGTCGACCCTGCTGGTGCCGCCCGTCGTGTTCCTGATCCCCAACTACCTGATCGTGCAGAACCTGGGATGGCTCGACACCATCTTCGCGATCACCGTGCCGGGTGCGGCCGGGGCCTTCGGCATCTTCTTCCTGCGCCAGTTCTTCGTCGGTCTCCCCGTCGAGATCGAGGAGGCGGCACGGATCGACGGGGCGGGCGACCTGCGCATCTTCCTGCAGGTGGTGCTGCCGCTGGCGCGCCCCGCCCTGGCTACGCTCGCCGTGCTGTCGTTCCTCAACAACTGGAACGACTTCCTGTGGCCGGTCTACGTCCTGCTGTCCCCGGAGCGGATGACCTTGCAGCCGGGCCTCTCCATGCTGCAGGGCGCGTACCGCACCCACTTCGCGATCGTGATGGCGGGCGCGGTGATCGCGTCGGTGCCCGTGCTGCTGCTCTTCGCCATCGCGCAGCGGCAGATCGTGGACTCCGTCACGGGTGCGGCGGTCAAGGGATGAAGCGGCCCGGCCGGTTGGTCGCGCTCGGTGTGCTGCTGCTGGCGGTCACCGGCTGTGCCGCGGGCGCCGGGAACGGTTCGCGCACCGCCTCTCCGACGCAGTCCGCGGACAGGTTCGCGCCGGTGATCGACGAGGACTTCCCCGACCCGGACGTCGTCGCGGCTCCTGACGGCTGGCGCGCCTTCGCCACCGGGATGTCCGGCCTGAACGTCCGCATCGCATCGAGCACCGACCTGAGCACCTGGACGGTGCAGCGGCGCGACGCCCTGCCGACGCTTCCGGCCTGGGCCACGCCCGGCCGCACCTGGGCGCCCGACGTGTCCCGACGCGCGGACGGGACCTGGATCATGTACGTCGCGGCGCAGGATGCCGCGTCCGGCCGGCAGTGCATCGGTGTGGCCACCAGCCCGACGATCGACGGTGACTTCACTCCCGCCAGCGACCGGCCGATCGTGTGTCCGGTCGCCGAGGGTGGCGCCATCGACCCCAGCACGTTCCAGGACACCGACGGGACGCGGTACCTGCTCTGGAAGACGGACGGCAACTGCTGCGGCCAGGACACGTGGATCGAGATCTCCACGCTGTCCCAGGACGGCCTCTCGCTGGTGGGCCCGGCGACCAGGCTGATCAAGGAGAGCCTGCCGTGGGAGGGGTCCGTGGTGGAGGCACCCGTCCTGGTCCGCCACGACGCGGAGTACGCGCTGTTCTACTCGGCCAACGCCTACGGGGGCGACGCGTATGCCGTCGGGGTGGCGCGCGCCACCTCGCTCCTCGGCCCTTACACCAAGCAGCCGGAGCCCGTGCTCTCGACGGACCTCTCGGGTGGTCGCCTGCACGGTCCAGGCGGGCAGGACGTCGTCGCGACGCCGAACGGTGACGTCCTCTTCTTCCACGCCTGGGACGAGCTGTTCACGTACCGGGCGCTGCATCGGGCGCCCCTGACGTGGCGGCCCGACGGCACGGTCGCGGTCGCGGGTCTGGACCACTGACCGTGCTTCGGATCGGCCGGCCCGCGGCGCCACAGCCGATGGCCGACGACCCGGGGTCAGGAGCTCGCCGCGTCCCGCGTGGGCGGCGCTGATGCCGCCAGGTCGGTCAGCAGCGTGGCCAGGAGGTCGTCCAGAGCTCCGGACACCGGGTCCCGTTCCAGGGTCAACGGCGGGCAGCCGCGGTAGGTCAGCTCGATGACCGACGTCGCCGACAGCCGGTGCGGTGCCACGCTGTTGTCCCGTCCTCCGAGCAGCTCGAAACCACGGACCCGCACCGCCGCGAGCGTGGTCCGGGGCCGGAGCTCGACCGTGGCGGACCACTGCGTGGCGCCGGGCGAGCGCGACCAAGGCGCATCCGTGAGCTCGACGAAGGCGACGGTCGACCGCAGGAGCAGCAGGAGCGTGCCGGAGACGACGTCCCTGCCCGGACCGTCCGCCGTGACGAGCGTGGCATGCAGCACTCGCTGGTGCGCGACCGCGTTGAACAGCTGCCACACCACGTCCGACCGCAGCGCACCACCCATGGCCGCCTCGACCTGCGCACCGAGCTCGCCCGCGTCCTGCTCGAGACCCATCTCCGCCCCCGTCCCGCCGTCCGGCTCGGACCTCGTCGTCGGTCCTCACCTTGCCATCCGGCGCGCCGCCACGGGGATGTCCAGCGGCACGCCCGGCAGGACGGAGCCGTGCCGGCGCAGGAGCGCCACCGAACCGCCCGCGCGGTTCTCAAGCCTGTGGCAACGATCCCAGATCGACGGTCCAGGCCGTCGGACTGCGGTGCGCCCGCTAGTGCGACCCGCCCGGCGCCGCCGTGGAGCCGCGCGGCACGATCCGCGCCTCGAGCACGATGCCCGCCGGCGGGGCGTCCGGGTCGGCGATGCGGTCGAGCAGCTGGTCCATCGCCGCCTCGCCCAGCGCGACGGCGTCCTGCGCGATCGCCGTGATGCCGGGCTCGACCATGCTCATCCACTCGGCGTCGTCGAACGAGACGATGCTCAGGTCCTCGGGGATGCGCAGGCCGAGGGCGTGGGCCGCGCGCCACAGGCCCTCCGCCAGGAGGTTGTTCGCGGCGAACATCGCGGTGGGCCGCACCCGCCGGGCCAGCATGTCGACCACCGCGGCGCGGGCGGCCGTCACGTCCGACCCGGCGGCGATGATCAGGCCGCGGTCCACCTCGAGCCCGGCGTCCTCCAACGCGTGGGTGTACCCGGCCATGCGGGCCTCGCCGGTGGTCCACGCCGTCTCGTCGATGAGCAGGCCGATGCTGCGGTGGCCGAGCGACAGCAGGTGCTCCGTGATGCGCCGGGCGACGGTCTCGTTGTCGATGGTGACGGAGTCGCAGGCCTGCGGCAGGAAGTGGCGGTCGACCTCCACCACGGGGATCTGCTGGCTGAGCAGGTACTGCGGCACCGCGGCGGACAGCGGGGTGACGATGACCCCCGCGGCGCGGGTGCCGACGAACGCCTGGGCGGCGCTGAGCTGCTCCTCCTCGAGCCCCTGGTCCGCCACCAGCATCATCGTGTAGCCCCGCGCCCGCGCCTGCGCACCGATGCCGGCCGCGAGGTCCGCGTAGAAGGGGTTGCGGAGGTCGGAGACGAGCACGCCGACCGACCGGCTGACCTGCTTACGCAGGCTGCGGGCCATGGCGTGCGGGACGTAGCCGAGCTGCTCGGCCGCGGCGAGGACCCGTTGGCGGGCAGCCTCGGCGACGTAGCCCTCACCGCTCAGCGCGCGGGACGTGGTCGACTGGGAGAGCCCGGAGGCGAGCGCGACGTCCTTGAGGGTGGCGCGGCGGTTGCGGTTGCCGTTCCGGCCCGCGAGGTCGCTCATCGGGCTCCTCTCCTCCGTATGGCAACGACACCCTACCGCCGAGGCCACCGCGTCGATCGGGGTGGCCGGCGTGAGGGACGCGGGCCACGAGCGTGGGGAACCCGGCGCCCGAACCATCCCGGTTCCGATTGCCGCGGCCCACTCCCTCACTTATAGTGCGACGGTGTGGCAACGATGCCACACCGTCGGTCCCAGTCCTGCTGCACGACGTGGAGCGGACACCGGCGTCGTCCCGAGCGACGGAGGCCTCGACATGGCGCAGGTGAGCACCCGTTCGGCCCCGAAGAAGGAGCGCGCTCCGCGGCCGCCCCGTGGACGCAAGGTGACGTACAACCGCCGCGAGGCGTTGGCGGGCTACCTGTTCATCTCCCCGTGGATCATCGGGTTCCTGATCTTCACGGCCGGCACGATGATCTACAGCCTGATCATCTCGTTCAGCCACTACAACCTGGCGACCAACGTCGCGACGCCGGCGGGTCTCAGCAACTACACCGAGCTCTTCGCCGACCGCCGGGTGCGGCTGTCGCTGAGCAACACGCTGTTCTACGCCGTCCTGGCCGTTCCCCTGGAGATCTGCTTCGCGCTGCTGCTGGCCAGCCTGCTGAACCGGATCGTCCGCGGTGCCGGGGTGTTCCGCACGGTCTACTACCTGCCCAAGATGACCCCCGCCGTGGCGACCGCCGCGGTGTTCTTCCTGCTCCTCAACGGCAACACGGGTGCGGTGAACCAGGGGCTGCGGCTGATCGGGATCCACGGGCCGCAGTGGCTGGTCGACCCGAACTGGGTCAAACCGTCCATCGTCCTGATGACCCTCTGGGCGGTCAGCGGCACGATGGTGATCTTCCTGGCGGCGCTCAAGAACGTGCCGCGCGAGCTCTACGAGGTGGCGTCCCTGGACGGTGCCGGTCCCGTGCGGCAGTTCTACAACATCACGCTGCCGATGATCTCCAGCGCGATCTTCTTCAACGTGATCGTGCTGTCGATCGCGGCGTTCCAGGTGTTCGACCAGGCTTACCTGCTGTTCTGGCGGGATCAGAACAACGCCTCCCCGGAGGCCTCGCTGTTCTACGCCGTGTACCTGTTCCAGCAGGCCTTCCGCCAGTTCAACTTCGGCTTCGCGGCCGCGATGGCGTGGCTCCTGTTCGTCATCATCATGATCATCACGTCGATCCAGGTGCGGTTCGGCAACCGCTTCGTCTACTACGAGGGGAACAAGTGATGGCGGGCCACGCAGCACCGACGACCGTCACGGCCGCACGGCGTCGCAGCAGCGATCCGACGAGCCCGCCGACCGCGCTGGAGGCCCGGCGCCCCCGGCGGTGGACCCTGGGCAGGACGGTGGCGTTCATCGTCTCGATCGGGTTCGGGGTGCTGTTCATGTACCCGTTCGCCTGGCTGCTGGCCGCGAGCCTCAAGGGCCGGGGGCAGGTGTTCGACAACTCGCTGTGGCCGTCCCCGGCGCACTGGTCGAACTACGTCGAGGTGTGGACCCAGCTTCCGCTGGTGCACTGGCTCTTCAACAGCCTGTCGATCGCCCTGCTGGCAGCGACGACGGTCGCGATCTCCAGCTCTGTCGTGGCGTTCGGCTTCGCCTACTTCCGGTTCCCCGGTCGCGGCTTCCTGTTCGGGCTGGTGCTCGCCACGATGATGCTTCCGGGCGCGGTCACCATGGTGCCGACGTACCTGATCTGGAAGTACACAGGATTTCTGGGCACGTGGGTGCCGCTGTTCGGGATGAACCTTTTCGGCTCGGCCTTCTACATCTTCCTGCAGCGCCAGTTCTTCCTCGGCCTGCCGCGCGAGCTGTTCGAGGCGGCGCGGATCGACGGCGCCAGCTACTGGGGCCTGTTCTGGCGGATCGCGATGCCGTTGTCGATCCCGTCGTTCATCATCATCTTCCTGTTCGAGTTCCAGGCGAGCTGGAACAACCTGCAGGCGGCGCTGATCTACCTCAACGCCGGGCAGGTGTCGCAGTTCACCGCCCCGCTGGGCATCGCCTACGCGATGACCCGCTACAGCCCGACCAACGGCGGCCAGGGCGACTACCAGTTCGTCATGGTGGCGGCGCTGCTGGTCACGCTGCCGATGCTCGCGCTCTTCGCCTTTGGTCAGCGGTACTTCATCGAGGGAGTCGCCACGCAGGGGCGGAAGGGCTGAAGCCGGGCCGGACGGTCACGGGCGGCGCCTGAGGACGACGTCGGCGACCCCGTGACCGTCCACCCGCACGGTCCCACCGCCGGCCACGCCGGCACCCGTCCACCGGACGGTTGCCTCCACCGGGTCCGGGCCGAGCGCGCGCAGCCGCACGCGGACCGCGTCCCCGGCCACGGGCCTGACCTCGGCGAGCAGCCGGTCGGCGGGCTCCACCTGCAGCCCGGAGGGCCCGTCCAGGACCACGGGGCCGTCGTACGCGCGCGCCTGCAGCGGCTCGAGCGCTTCGTGCCCGAACCGGGCGACCTGCTCCCGGGTCACCCGCGTCGCGGTCGGCACCAGGCGGTAGCGGTACCGGCGGGTGCCCTCCTGCCGCGCCTGGAAGTTGGTGAAGTGCAGGTTGTTCATCAACCAGCTGTTCAGATGACCCGCGGTCGCATCCAGCGTCGTCGCCCACAGCCCGGTCCGGAAGCCGCCAAGCTGCACCAGCGGAGCGTCGAGGGTCGCCCACAGGAACCCGCCGTGCTCCCCGTTGACCCCCACGGCGTGCTGGATGGAGTACCAGTCCTTGCTGGTGTCAGGCAGCTGCTCGGTGTCGGCGGCGAACACCGCCCCGGCCGTCTCGAGCAGCACCTCAGGATGCTGCGCGAGGAACGGGAACGCGACGAAGATGCTCTCCGGCCCGAACCGCTCCGGCTTTGCGAGGTCCACCTCGAGGTCGATCGCGTCGACGTCCTCGTACAGCGTCAGGGTCGTGGTCGCCGGCGGCAGGCCGGCGGGTTCGCTGCGCCAGCGCAGCTGCCGCAGGCCCGGCGCCTCGAGGACCTCCGGCACCCCGGTCGCGGGCGCGGCCGACTGCCGGAAGGGCGGCCCGGGGTCCTCGGGGCGGAACGCCTTGGGGTTGTCCGTCATCGGGTGGACGCTCCCGGGGACCACCTCCTCGACCACCACCGCACCGAGCCCGTGCAGGGCGGCCGGGTCGACCAGCTCGCGCCCGTCCCACCGGTCGACGATCGACACGACGCCACCGGCGGCGGCGTCGAACCGCACGGTGAACGAGCCGTAGGTGATCGCGTCCGCGTGCCCGCCGGGCACTGGCTGGGGCGGGAGGGGGACGAGGGTCGTGCCGAACGCGGGCACGGCGACCACCGCGCGGGTGCGCGTGCGGCCGTCCACCTCGACCTCGACGGGCTCGCGCCGCGGCGACGCCGTCGGGTTCACCACGGCCAGCGCCCGCTCGGCGGCGCGCGCGTCGCCCGGGCCGCTGGCCAGCAGCCGGAAGAAGCCCTCGACGGCCAGGTCCCGGGCCTCGTCGAAGGCCGTGTACGCGAAGCCCGCCTTGGCGTTCCACGCGGAGTGGCTGAAGGTCGAGAACGGCTTGGAGTAGGACTCCCACGAGCCCCACGTGTGCTCGGTGAACAGCAGGAGCTGCTCCTCGACGGCCGCCAGGTCGTGGAGGACCTCGTCGTCCGCGCGCAACCGGCACGGACCCCGTCGGTAGCCGACCACCTCGGCCAGGGCGGGGCTGCCGTCGCCGCGGAGCCGCGTCAGCCCCAGCGTCGTCCCCGCCGCGCGCGCGAAGGAGCGCGCCTCCCGGTAGACAGCGACCTCCCGGGCCGTCGAACCGTGCCCGTGGCTCCACCAGTCCGACCACTCGCCGCGGACCACGGGCAGGTCGCCGGCCGCGCCCGCCAGGAGCCGGTCGAGGGCGTCGTCGATCGTGGCGGTGCGCATGGGCAGCTCGGGGTGCCGACGGTTCCAGTCCCGGACGACGTCGAGGAAGCGCGCCGTGGGCCACCGGTTGTCGTTGCCGGCGTGAACGACGGCCACGTCGAACGGGTACGACGGGCGGGCCTCGAGCGCGGCGACGAACTGCGAGATGTGGCGCTCCGCGGCGTCGGTGTCGCCGTCGACGATCCCCCACTCCTCCCCGACGCCGTAGTGCGTCGAGAGCCAGACGAACACCCGGTGGCCGGACACGCCCTCCCACCAGAAGCCGGACGGCTGCACCAGGGGAGGGCGGCCGTGGTCGGGGTTCAGCGCCATGACGAGCCGGTCCAGCCCGGCACGCCGCATCGCCTCGACGGTGCCCCAGGCGATGCCGTTGACGTCGCCGTGCTGCTCGGTCCGCACACGGAGGCCGGCGGCCCGGAATGCGTCAACCGCCTCGTAGCCCGCCTCCAGCTCGGCGGTGGAGGGGAGCTGCGTCATGTTGAGGTAGCCGCCGGTGACGGAGATGCGGCCCTCGGCGACGCGGGCGCGCAGCCGTGCGACGTCCGGCTCGGGCGCCTCCTGCAGGAAGCGCAGCACCGGGCGGGCGACCTCGAAGGTCCACCGCAGCTGGTCGGGCCCGGGCGTCGCGTCCCGGTCGCAGAGGTCGAGCACCCGACGGACCATGTCCTTGTGGGCTCGGTCCACGATGCGTGGGCTGTTGGTGTAGCCCACGTCGTGGTGCGTGTGACCGAGTAGCAGAACTTGGCGAATCCGGCTCATGACACCTCACTGTGTGGGATCGTCGCCACACGATCGTAGAGCGTCGCCGCAGAGGTCTCGGGTCACATTTCGGTTGCGGAACGCCTGCTCGACGGGTGCGCACGAGAGTCTTGTGCGAGCCTGCCTCTGCTGGTTACCTTCCCATGTGGAAAGGTTTCCAGATCTGGGGAGCTTCCCGATGTCCGGCGACGGGGCCGGCCATCCCGCCCGAAGGGAACAGCATGAAGAAGATCCGCAAGTCCATGGTCGCGATGGGCACCGTGCCGCTCCTCGTGCTGCTGGCCGCCTGCTCGACCGGCGGCTCCAGCGGCAAGGCCTCCTCCAGCGCGGCGCCCTCGTTCGGCACGAGCCCCTCCGGGACGCTCAACGCATGGGCGTTCGACAACGCGGACGACGTCGGCAAGGCGCGCATCGACTACGCGGCCAGCCAGCTGTCCGGCGTGACGATCAAGCTCGACGCCACGGCGTTCGACGCGCAGAAGTTCACCACCCGGCTGGCCAGCGGTGACGTCCCCGACGTGGTGCAGATGGACCGCCGGTACGTCGGCACCTATGCCGCGCAGGGCCTGATCATGCCGCTCGACCAGTGCTTCGCGGCGTACCAGGTGAACCCCGACAAGGCTTGGTACCCCTACGTCGTCGACGACGTCCGGCTCAAGGGCCACGTCTGGGCGGTGCCGCAGTTCTACCAGCCGCCGGCGATCATCCTGAACAAGACCGTGATGGACGCCGCGGGGGTCAGCAACGACCAGATCGACACGTCCAAGCTGGACACCCTGATCCCGGCGATCCAGAAGATGTACAAGACCAACGGCGACGTCCCGGCCACCCTCGGCTTCGACCCGCAGCCCACAGGCCAGGCCCCGCTCTGGGTGCTCGGCATGGGCGGCAAGCTCACCGACGCCGACGGCAAGCCGACGCTGGACGACGCGGCGAACGTGAAGGCACTGGACGATCTGAAGAAGATCCTCGACGCGCAGGGCGGCTACGCGAAGTACAAGAGCTTCGCCGACGCCTTCGACTTCTTCGGCGCCAAGAACCAGTTCGTGTCCAAGCAGGTCGGCGCCCAGGTCGACGCGCAGTGGTACCCGAATGTGCTGTCGCCGTACCTGAACCAGGTGACGCTGCAGGCGGTGCCCTTCAAGGGCGCTGACGGCCAGCCGTTCACCGTCGCGGGCGGCACCAGCTTCGTGATCCCCACCGGTGCCAAGAACCCCGACGCCGCGTGCAAGTGGGCGCTGCAGCTGACCACCACGAAGGCGTGGATCGCCGCCGAGGAGGCGCGCGTGAAGACGCTGGCGGCCAAGGGCGGCATCAACACCGGTCTGTTCACCGGCTCTCCCGAGGCGGACCAGCAGATCCGCTCGCAGTACGTGAAGCCGTCCGGCAACAAGGACTTCGACCAGGTCATCCAGACCTACTACGACGTCCTCGCCCACGGGAAGTCGTTCGGCGCTTCCCCGGTGGGGCAGCAGATCGCCACGGAGCTGTCCAACGCCGTGACTGCGGCTCTGCTCGGCAACAAGACGTCGAAGAACGCACTCGCCGATGCGCAGCAGACGGTGATGCAGGCCTACAACAACCTCGGCGGCAAGTAGCGGGCAGCGGCCGATCAGGCTGTGCGACGCGGGGCGGGTCCTTCCGGGGCCCGCCCCGCCTCGTCGTTCGTGCCGCGGGTGCGGTCCGGGCGAGGCGTGGAACACCTGCCGTCACCGTCGCTCCCCCGGGACCGCCACGGCAGCGGTCAGTGCCGCCGCCGTGGCCGGTCGCCGCTCCGGCGGCTCCCGCTTATGGTGCAGAGAAGTGGGCGGACGACCCTGAGCGACCTCGCGGGAGGTGCGTCATGGAGGTGAGCATCGAGTTCGGTCTGGACGCGCCGGGTGCGCTGATCGTGGTGCGGGGCGTGCTCGACGTGACCACGGTGACCGAGTTCCGGGAGACGCTGCAGTCGCTGCTGGACAGTGCCGGCCCGCAGGCCCTGGTCGACGTGACCGAGCTCCGGCTGGCCGACGACCCCGCCCGGGCGGCCCTGCGGCACCTCGAGCGCCAGTTCCGGGAGTTCGGTGGCGCTCTCCGCGGGGCGGTGGAGGAGGCGCAGGCAGAGGCCGGCGAGGGGGCACCGGCCCCGTAGGCGGCACCCGCCTCAGCGCCGCAGCGCGTCCACCTGCTCCGGCGTGAGCAGCCGGTGGGGACGGTCGGCGAGCACGAAGTGCAGCCTCGCGGCCGCCTCGAGCTCCTCCGCCAGGTCCGTCGCGGCGTCCAACGTGGGCCCCGCCACCACGGACCCGTGGTTGGCCAGCAGCACGACGGTGTGCTCCCCGGCCAGCGCCGCCACGCCCTGCGCGAGCTCGGCGCTGCCGGGCGGCGCGTACGGCGCGACGGGCAGCGCACCGAGGCGCATCACCTGGTACGGCGTGAGCGCGGGCAGCGGTCCGGTGGCCGGGGGCGGCGCCGTGGCGTCGAGGCAGCTGGCCGCGACGGCGTAGGGGGAGTGCAGGTGCACCACCGCCGTCAGCTCCGGCCGGGCGGCCAGGAAGGCGCGGTGCAGCGGCAGCTCCTTCGACGGCCGGCCGCCGCTGCGCACCTCGCCGTCCTCGAGCACCGTGACCGCCTCGGGGGTGAGGCGGCTGAGGCTGGACCCGGTGGGCGTGACGAGCAGCCGCGTGCCGACGCGCAGGCTGACGTTCCCGGAGCCGCCCGGCGAGAGGCCCTGGGTGGCGAGGTGCCGGCAGGCGGCGACGAGCGCGTCGAGCGCCCGCGTCAGGTCGTGGTCCGAGGTGCTCATGGGCAGGTGCTCCACGCGGTGCTGAACAGGTCGGCGTCCCCGAAGTTGCCGGACTTGAGGAGCAGCGCCAGCGGGGGGCCGTCCTCGCTCACGGTCCACGGCACCCCGGGGGCGGCGGCAGCGCCGACCTGCAGGGTGCGGACGCCCAACGCGCGGACGACGGCTCCTGACGTCTCGCCGCCCGCGACGAGCAGGCGCCGCACGCCGAGCGAGTCGACGGCCCGTCGGGCGACGTGCCCCGTCCACGACTCGAGCAGGTCGCTGGCCGCCGCACCGAGCCGGCGCTGGACGTCGCGCACCCGGTCCGGCGCGGCCGACGAGGTCACCAGGACGGGGCCCGCAGGCTCGCGGGCGAGCGCGTCGGCGATCCGGGCGAGCACCCGGTCCACCGCCGCGGGCCCGTCCTGCGCCAAGGCGACGGGGTCCAGCTCCACGTGCACGCCAGCGAAGTCCTCGACCTGGGCCAGCGTCGCGGCCGAGCAGCTGCCGGAGAGGATGAGCCGGCTGCCGGCGGGCACCGTGCGGGTGCGACGGGTCACCCCGCGACGAGCCCGGTCCCCGGGTGCGCCGGCGTGGCTGCGGGCGAGCGCGGCGGCCAGACCGGCCGCCCCGGACAGCAGCAACGGGCGTTCGCCCGGCACCGACCGGAGGGCGCCGGCCAGCACGTCGAGGTCCTGGTCGCGCAGCGCGTCGGCGAGAACCAGCGTGCGGCGGCCCGCGGCCAGCTCGGTCAGTGCGCGCACCGCGGCAGCCGGGCCGTCGACCAGCCTCTGCCAGGGCAGCAGCCGCACGGCCGAGGTGGTCTGCGGCGTGAGCACCCGCACCAGGTCCGCGTCACGCATCGGGGTGAGCGGGTGGTCCCTGAGCGGCGACTCCGACAGCAGCCGGTCGCCGACGAAGAGGTGGCCGAGGTACTGCGTGCGGCCGGAGCGCGGGGTCGCGGGCGTGCCGACGCCGGCAGCCGTCGCGCTGCCGGTCCGGGAGGCCAGGAGGTCGAGCAACGCGTCGGCGACGGGCCCGATGGTGCCCTCCGGCGTGGAGTCGAAGGTCGAGCAGTACTTCTGGTAGAGCCGCTCGGCACCCGCGTCGAGCAGCCAGCGAGCGGCGTCGACCGACTCCGCCACCGCCTGGTCCACCGGCGCGGTCCTCGTCTTGAGCGCCACCGCGAGGCAGTCGGTGGCCGGCGCGGCCTGGTCCGCCGCAGGGACGCCGACCACGACGGACGCCGTCGCACCGGCGTCCGCCACCGCGTCCGCCAGGTCGCACGCGCCGGTCAGGTCGTCGGCGACGACGCCGAGGAACGGGCCGCTCATCGGGCCCGCGCGCCGTCCCCGGCCGACCCGGTGCGGGCCACGACGACCTCCGGGCACCGGTCCCGCAGCATGGCGAGCTGCTCGGCGGAGGCGCCGTCGTCGACGACGACCGTCCGGACGTCCTCGAGCCGGCAGAACCGGATCGGCGCGCGCACGTCGAGCTTGCGGTGGTCCACCAGGAGGACGACCGCGGCGGCCGAGGCGCGCATCGCCCGCTTCACCTCCGCGTCGGCCGCCTTGGCCGAGTAGACGCCGTCCGGCCCCACCCCCGTGGCGGACAGCACGGCGACGTCGACCGCGAGGTCCGCCAGCGCGGCGCGTGTGTGCTCGCCGGTGAACGACCGCGTCTCGCGGTGGAAGACGCCGCCCAGGCCGAGGACCTCGAGGTCCTCGCGCTCGCTGCACGCGGTGAGCACCGGCACGGAGTGGCTGACCACCGTGAGGCCGCCGGGCAGCACGCGGGCGAGCGCGGCGACCGTGGTGCCGGCGTCGAGCGCGACGACCGCCGCTCCGGCCAGCAGCGGCACCGCGGCGCGCGCGACGGCCTCCTTCTCGCGCTCCGCGAGACCGCGGCGCTCGCTGTAGGGGAGGGCGGCCGCGCTCGCGCCGCCGAGCACCCGGCGCGCGAGACCGTCCGCTGCCAGGGCGTGCAGGTCGCGGCGGATCGTCATCTCGGACACGCCGAACTCGCTCGCGGCGGCGGCGCTGGAGACGTAGCCGGTGTCGGTGATGCGCCGCAGCAGCTCCTCGCGTCGCCGGGGCGCGGCGGTGTAGCGCACGGCGCCATTGAACGGCGGCCCGGGCGGGATGTCAACGGGCGCACATTCGTTGACCAATCTGTTCGTGCATGAACATACTGGGGGTCGTGAGCGCCGGTGCAGGGGCCAACGAGGGGGCGTCCGTGCGCGCCCTCGGGCTGGACCTCGGCACCACCAACACGAAGGCGGCCCTGGTGGTTGTGCGCGACGGCGCCGTGCGCGTGGTGGCCACGGCGTGGGCTGCCACACCGGCCCCCGCCGCGTTGGAGCCGGTGCTCGCCGCGCTGGTGCGCGAGGTGCTGCGTGACGGTGCGGCGCCGGATGCGGTCGGCATCTCCTCCATGGCGGAGACCGGCGTGCCGCTCGACGGCGACGACCGACCGCTCGGCGACTGGCTGCGCTGGGACGGCCACCGTGCCGAGGTCCAGGCGCGCCGCCTCGCCGAGCGGCTCGGCGCGCAGGAGCTGGCGGCCGCCACCGGCGTGCGGCCGTCGGCGAAGGTGCCCCTGGCGACGTGGGCGTGGCTGCGCGAGCACGAGCCGGACCGCTGGTCGGCGATGGTGCGGTGGGCCGGGGTCGCGGACCTGGCGTGCCTGGTGCTGACCGGGACCCTGGCGACGGACCACACGCTGGCGGGACGCACCCAGGCGTACCGGCTCCCCGAGGGCAGCGGGCCGCTGCCGGTCGGCTTCGACCCGGAGCTGCTCGCCGAGGTGGGGCTGCGCCCGGACCGGCTGCCGCACGTCGTGGCCCCGGGCGCGGTGGCCGGCCACGTCCGGTCCGCGGCCCTGGTCGCGGCCGGGCTGCGGCCAGGCACCCCGGTGGTGGTCGCGGGGCACGACCACGCGGTCGGTGCCTACGGCGCCGGCGTGCGGCGTCCCGGTCAGCGCGTCGACTCCGTCGGGACCTCCGAGGCGGTGATCACCGTGCTCGGGGGGCCGCTGGAGCCCGGCCTGCGACGGGCGGCGTCCCGGGCGGGGATGAGCGTGGTGGTCACACCGTCCGGCCGGGACCAGGCGCTGCTCGCGGGGTCGTCGAGCGCGGGGGCCGCCCTGCGGTGGTGGAGCGAGACCACCGGGCTGCCGCTGGACGAGCTGCCCGGCCTCGTCGACGCCGCGGGTCCCGGGCCGACGGGGGTCCTGGTCCTGCCGTACGTCTCGGGCCGTCAGACGCCGGAGCCCGACCCGTCCGCCCGCCTGGAGGTGCTCGGCGAGCGCCGTCCGGCGGCGAGGTTCGCCAAGGCCGTCCTCGAGGGCGTCTGCCTGCACGCCCGCTGGATGACCGCCGAGCAGGAGCGCCTCGCCGCACGAGCGGGCGGACCGGCGTGGAGGCCCGGCGCGATCACGGCGCTCGGCGCGCCGCTGGTGCGCAACCCGGCGTGGGCGCGGGTCGCCGCCGAGGTCGCGGAGGTGCCCCTGCAGCTCACCGACTGCCCCGAACCGGTGGCCGTCGGGGCCGCGCTGCTCGCCGCCGAGCGCGTCGGGCTCGGCTCGGCCCAGCTGTCCGCCGTCGCCGCGCCCGGCCGGCCCGACCCGCGCTACGACGCGGTCGCCGCACGCTTCGTCGCCGCCGCCACCGGGGCCCCCGGCGTGCTCGCCGCGGCGACCGCCGCCACACCTGCCCCCGTGGGCGCCCCGCAGGGTGCGCTCACCCGTCCTCGGAAGGACCCAGCATGACCGCAGCCGCCTCCGCACCCACCCTCGACGCGATCGCCCGGCCGTCCGGCGGCCTGGCCATGGTGGCCATGGACCAGCGCGAGAGCCTCAGCACGATGTTCGACCAGGCGGGTGCCGGGCGGCCGGACCGCGACGCGATCGTCCGGTTCAAGCTCGACGTCGCCCGCGCGCTCGCGCCGCTGGCGTCCGGGTTCCTCATCGACCGGCACTACGGCTTCGAGGACATGCGCGCCGGAGGCCTGCTGCCGCCCGGCTGCGGGCTGATCCTCGCGGCGGACGCCCTGGAGCAGAAGGAGGGCGGACCGGTCGAGGAGACCTCGCTCGACCGGGTGGTGCTCGACGAGACCGACCTCGGCGGCGTGGCGGCGCTCAAGCTCCTGGTGATCTGGCGCCGCGACGCGCACCGGGAGCAGCGGGTGGCGCTCGCGGAGCGGTTCGTGGCGGCCGCACGCGAGCGCGGGCTGCTGTCCGTGCTCGAGCCCGTGGTCCGGGCGACGCCCGCCGAGCAGCGGGACGGCAGCTGGGACCTCGACGCGGCGATCCGGGAGGCGGCCTCGGAGCTGTCGCCGCTGGGACCCAGCCTCTACAAGGCGCAGGTGCCCAGTGCGGGCGTGGGCTCGCCGGAGGAGCTGCAGCACCTCTCGGAGCTGCTCGGCGCCCGGATCCAGGGGCCGTGGGTGGTGCTCTCCCAGGGCGTCGACCGGGACAGCTTCCTGGCGGCGGTCACCGCCGCGTGCCGCGGGGGTGCGAGCGGGTTCCTGGCCGGCCGCGCGCTGTGGAGCGACGTCGTCGGGCGACCGGACGTGCCGGCCGCGCTGGCCGCCGTGTCGGTGCCCCGCCTGGAACGGCTGGTGGAGGTCGTCGACGCCGAGGCGCGCCCGTGGCGGCAGGCATGACCGCGGGCCTCGTCGGGCTGCTGCACACCGTGCCCGGGCTGGTGCCGACGTTCGACGGGCTGCTGGACGACGCGCGCCCCGGGCTGCGCCGGGTGCACGTCGCCGACGCCTGGCTGCTGAGCACCGCCGTGGCCGTCGGGGTGACCGACGAGGTGCGACGCGCCGTCCTCGCGCACGTCCGGCACCTGGTGGACGTCGGGGCCGGGGCGGTGCTGGTGACGTGCTCGTCGATCGGTGAGGTGGCGGACGAGGTGGACGGCCTGGTCGACGTGCCGGTGGTCCGGGTCGACGCCGCGATGGCCGACGAGGCGGTGGCCCGTGCGGCCGGCGGCAGCGGCAGCGTCACGGTGCTGGCGACCCTCGCCTCGACGCTCGGACCGACGGCGCGGCTCGTGGAGCGCAGCGCCCGGGCGGCGGGTCGCCAGCTCGCGGTCGAGGCGACCGTCGTGGAGGGCGCGTTCGACGCGCGGAGCGCCCGCGACCTGGGACGGCACGACGAGCTGGTGGCGCAGGCCGCGCGCGCGGCGGCCGCCCGGGCGGACGTCGTGGTGCTGGCGCAGGCGTCGATGGCCGGGGCGGCGGCAGGCGCGGCGCCCGGCGTCGCGGTGCTGAGCTCGCCGGCCAGCGGCGTCCGACGCTTCCTCGAGGTGGTCGACGGGGTGGTGCCCTGATGGCCGGGGCAGCCGAGCTGGCCGCGGCGACCGGGACAGCCGGCGCGGCCGGGGACGTGCTGGCGGGCGTGCACCTGCTGGCCTACACCGACCGGCTCGGCGGTGACCTGGCCGGCATGCGCCGGCTGCTGACCACGGGTCCGCTCGACCGCTTCTCCGGCGTCCACCTCCTGCCGTTCTTCACGCCGTTCGACGGCGACGACGCCGGCTTCGACCCCGTGGACCACGGCACCGTCGACCCGTGCCTCGGCACGTGGGCCGACGTCCGCGCGCTCGCGGACGACGGGCTGGCGCTCACCGCCGACCTGATCGTCAACCACGTGTCGGCCCGTTCCCGGGAGTTCACCGACTGGCTGGCGCACGGCACCGCCTCGCCGTGGGACGGCATGTTCCTCACCTACGACCGGGTGTTCCCGCACGGCGGGACCGAGGCGGACATCACCCGGATCTACCGACCGCGGGGCGGCCTGCCGTTCACGCCGTACCAGCAGGCGGACGGCACCCGCCGGCTCGTGTGGACCACCTTCCTGCCCAGCCAGGTGGACCTCGACGTCGACCACCCGGTCGCCCGCGAGTACCTGCGCCGCATCATGCGGACCCTGGCCGCTGCGGGCGTGCGCATCGTGCGGCTCGACGCCGTCGGCTACGCCGTCAAGACCCCCGGTACCGACAGCTTCGTCACGCCCGAGACGCTGCGGTTCGTCCGCGAGGCCGTCGCGATGGCGCACGAGGAGGGCCTCGTGGTGCTCGTCGAGGTGCACGCGCACGTGTCCCAGCAGCAGGCGGTCGCCGAGCTGGTCGACCTGGTGTACGACTTCGCGCTGCCGCCGCTGCTGCTGCACGCGATGGGCACAGGCCGGATCGGTCCGCTGGTCGAGTGGCTCGAGGTGCGGCCCCGGAACACCATCACGGTGCTGGACACGCACGACGGGATCGGCGTGGTCGACGCCGGGCCGGGGGCGGGCCGGCCGGGTCTGCTCGACGAGGAGGAGATGGCGGCCCTGTTCGCCCGCGCCGCCGAGCTCACGGGCGGCGCGTCCGACCGGATGTCCCAGCGCGTCGCCTGGACGCGGGTGCCGCACCAGATCGCGTCGACGTTCCTCAGCGTCCTCGGCGGCGACGCGACCGCCCTGGTGCTGGCGCGGGCGGTCCAGGTGTTCCTGCCGGGCCTCCCGCAGGTGTACTACGTGGGGCTGCTCGGGGGTCTCAACGACGTGCCGCAGTACGAGCGGACCGGGCAGGGCCGCGAGGCCAACCGGCATCGCTACACGGCCGAGGAGCTGCGTGACGCCCTGACCACGGAGGTCGCCCGCGCCCAGCTCGCGCTCGTCGCTCTGCGCACCGAGCACCCGGCCTTCGCCGGCGAGCACTCGGTCGAGGTGCTCGACGAGCACCGGATCGTGCTGCACTGGACGGCGGGCGAGCACCGGGTCCGGCTCATCGCGGACTTCACGCCCGGCCGGCCGCAGCTGCGGGTGGCGGCGACCACGCCCGAGGGAACGGTGGAGGCCACCTCCGTCGCGGAGCTGGCCGCGTGGGACGCGGTGGCGGCGTGGCGCTGAACGACCCGGCGGCGAGCAGGCTCGGCGAGGTGCTCACCGGTGCCGTGCTCGACCTCGGCGGTCCTGGGTGGTGGCTGCGCGAGGCGCTGGGGGAGACGTGGCGCTGGTACGTGGACGCGCCGCTCGGGCCGGTCCGCAACAGCGTCCCCGACCCGGCGGCCGGTGTCTCGGTCGGCCCGGGCGCCGCGCCCGGCTGGTGGCCGGCGACCGTCCCCGGCACGGTGGTGACCGACCTGTGGCGGTGCGGCGAGCTGTCCGACCCCTACCGGGCCCGGCAGTCCCGCGACTGCGAGTGGACCGGTACCCGCTCGTGGGTGCTGCGTCGGCAGGTCGACCTCGCCGACCTGCCGAGCGGCTGCACGCGGGTGCTCGAGGTGGACGGGGTGGACCCGCAGGCCGAGGTGCTGTGGGACGGCGAGGTGCTGGGCCGCACGCAGACCCTGTACCGGCAGGCCCGGTTCGCGCTGACCGGTGCGGCTGCGGCGGCCGGCCCCCACCGGCTCGCCCTGGTGATCGCCCCGGTGCCCCCGGGGCAGCCGCAGGTGGGCCGCACGGAGCTGGTCCGCCGTCATGCCCCCCGGCTGAACGAGGGCTGGGACTTCTCCCCGCGGTTCCCGCACCAGGGCGCCTGTAAGTCGGTGCGCGTGGTCACCGCCCGCACCCACCTCGCCCAGGTGCAGGTGCAGGCGCGGCTGGCGCCCGACGGGGCCGACGGCCTGGTCACGGCCGCGCTGCGCCTTGACCCCGGCCACCGGGGCACCCGCGTCGGGCTCGAGGTGGTCGCGACGGGCGGTGGGGTGGTGGCGTCGGCGGCCGCCGACGTGGTTGACGGCGACGACACGGCCACGGTCGCCGTCACCGTTCCGGAGCCCCGCCACTGGCTCCCGCGGCGGCTGGGCACCCCGACCACGTACCGCGTGCGGCTGCGGGTGGACGACGACGTCGAGCCGCGCTGGGAGGGGCTGACCGGGTTCCGGGACGCGCGCCTGGTCCACGCGCCCGGCGCGCCGGCGGGGTCGCTGCCGTACCGGCTGGAGGTGGACGGTCGGCCGGTTCCGGGCGTCGGCTGGAACTGGGCGCCGGTCGACGCGCAGCACGGTGCGGTGCCGCCCGCCCGCGTGCGGCACCTGGTGGACCTGGCGGCGCGGTCGGGCGCGGCCGTGCTGCGCGTCTGGGGCGGCGGCCTGGTGGAGACCGAGGCGTTCTACGAGGCGTGCGACGAGGCCGGGCTGCTCGTCTGGCAGGAGTTCTCCCTGTCGAGCTCGGGGCTGCAGAGCGCGCCGAGCACCGACGCCGAGTACCTCGAGCTGCTGCGGCGGGACGCCGAGGAGCTGGTGCCGCGGCGCACGCACCACCCGAGCCTGCTGGTGTGGGGCGGTGGGAACGAGCTGGACGACGACGGCGGCCCGTTGACGGACGACCGCTCACCGGCGCTGGCGACGCTGCACGAGGTGGTCGCCCGCCTCGACCCCGGCCGGAGCTGGCTGCCGACCTCGCCGTCCGGCCCCGTGTTCCACTACCGACCGGGCCAGGGCGGCGCGCGACCCGAGGACCATCACGACGTGCACGGCCCCTGGGAGCACCAGGGCCTGCGCGAGCAGCACCGGCTCTACGACTCCGCGACCGCGCTGGCGCACACCGAGTTCGGCGTGGAGGGCATGGCGAACCGGCGCCTGCTCGAGCACCTGGTGCCGCCGGACGACCGCTGGCCGGCCGACCGCAGCAACCCGGTGTACCGGCACCTGGGTGACTGGTGGGACAACGCCCCGCTGGTCGCGCGCAGCTTCGGCGACCGGCTCACGGACCTCGAGCAGCTGCGGCGGGCCAGCCAGCTGCTGCAGGCGACCGGGCTGGCGTACGCCGTCGAGGCGGACCGCCGCCGCTGGCCGCGCTGCTCCCTGGTGCTGCCGTGGCAGCTGGCCGAGTCCTACCCGAACGCCTGGTGCACCAGCAGCGTGGACCACCGCGGCGACCCGAAGCCGGCCTTCCATGCCGTGACCAGGGCCTTCGCCGCGGAGCGGGTGACCGTGCAGGCCCCCACGTCCGTGCTGGGCGGGGACCCCGCGCTGGACGCCGAGCTGTGGCTGTGGTCCGACGTCGGACGCCCGGCCGGCTCGGTGGTCACCGCCCGCCTGCGGACCCTGGCGGGCGACGTGCTGGCCGAGCGACGGTGGACCGTCGGGCACGCCGTGGGCGACCCCGTGCCGGTCGGGGCGCTGCAGGTCCCGGCGGACGGGCTGCCGCCCGACGCCATGCTCCTGTGGGAGGCACTGTGGGAGGGGCCTGACGGGGACCTCGTCGACCACGAGCTGGTGCTCACCTCCACGGCGTCGACCTGGGCGCCCCTCCTGGACCTCGCGCCCTCCGCCGTCGAGGTGACGGCGGTCCCGCACGACGACCAGGTGCTGGTCCACGTGGTCCACCGGGGCGGCCCGGCCGTGGTCGGTCTGACCCTGACGGACGACCGTCCGTTCGAGGCGCCCGGCTGGGCGGTGCCGTCCGGCGACCCGCGGCCGCTGCTGCCGGGGACCGCGCGGACCTACCGCGTCGACTGGGTCGACGCCCCGCCCGAGGGACGCGCGCTGCGGCTCGAGTCCTGGAACGCACCGCCCGTACGCATCGACCTGGAGAGGACCCCGCGCACATGAGCACGACGTTCCCCGACGGCTTCCTGTGGGGCGCCGCCACCTCCGCCTACCAGACGGAGGGCAGCCTGACCGCCGACGGCCGCGGCCGGTCGGTGTGGGACGACTTCACCGCCCGGCCCGGTGCCGTCGAGGGCGGCGGCGACGGCTCGATCGCGTGCGACTCCTACCGCAGGTGGGCCGACGACGTGCAGCTGGTCGCCGACCTGCACCTGGGCGCGTACCGGTTCTCCGTGGGCTGGTCGCGCGTGCTGCCGACCGGCCGCGGTCCGGTGGAGCAGCGCGGCCTGGACCACTACGAGCGGCTGGTCGACGCGATCCTCGAGCGCGGCGCGACCCCGGTGGTCACGCTCAACCACTGGGACATGCCGTCCGAGCTGATGCGCGACGGCGGATGGGCGGGCCGCTGCACCGTCGACGCGTTCGGCGAGTACGCGTCCGCGGTGGCGGACCGCCTCGCGGACCGTGTCACGTGGTGGATCAGCCAGAACGAGCCGTGGATCGTCTCGCTGCTCGGCTACCAGCTCGGCCTGCACGCGCCGGGGGTCGCCGACCTGGACGCCGCGTTCCGGGCGGCCCACCACGTGCTGCTCGGCCACGGTCGGGCGGCGGACGTGCTGCACGCCGCCTCGGGGCGGGCACAGGTGGGCGCCGCGCTGAGCCTGTTCCCGTGCGACCCGGCGACGGACGCCCCCGAGGACCGGGCGGCGGCGTGGGGCTCCGACGGGTACGTCAACCGGTGGTACCTCGACGCCCTGCTCGGCCAGGGGTACCCCGCCGACATGCGCGCGCACTGGGAGCGGGCGCTGGGCCACGGCGTGGACGACGTGGTGCGGGAGGGCGACGAGCCCGCGATCGCCGGCCGGAGCGACTTCGTCGGCGTCAACTACTACACGCGGCGCGTCGTCGCGGCCGCCCCGGTCGGTCCCGACCGGGCGTTCCCCTGGCGCGTGGTCACTGCGACCGACGACAACCCGCGCAGCGACGAGGGCTGGGAGATCGTGCCCGACGCCCTGCGCGACCTGCTGGTGCGCATCGAGCGCGAGTACGGGGTGCCGTCGATGGTGACGGAGAACGGGGGCGTGTTCGGCGACGGCCCCACCCACGACGGCCGCGTGCACGACGTGCGTCGCACCGAGCTGCTCCTCGGGCACCTGCGGGCGGTGCACCACGCGATCGGGGCCGGGGCGCGGGTGCTCGGGTACCTGCACTGGTCCCTGCTGGACAACTTCGAGTGGGCGCTGGGCTACCGGCCGCGGTTCGGCCTGGTGCACGTCGACTACCCGACCGGCCGGCGGACGGTGAAGGACTCCGGCCTGCTCTACGCCGAGATAGCGAGGACCGGCACGCTGCCGGACCGGCTCCCGGCGATCACCCCCTTCGGCTGACCTCGACCCACCACGGAGACGTCCCATGCAGCTGATCAACGGACCGGGTACGCACACCGTCGCGGCGCGCGACTACGTGCTGCAGGTCCGATCCGCCCCGCCCGAGGCGATCCTCGCCGAGCCCGACGGCCGCATCTGGGCGCGGCTCAGCCTGCTCGCGTCGGTGGACCGGGTCGACGTGCCGGACGAGTCGGTGGACGTCGGCGCGCCCGTCGTCCGGACCCTCGCGGACGACGGCGCGACGCCGACGCACGACGGGTTCGTGGTCGAGGTGCGGCTCACCACCGACAGCACCGCGTGGGACCACCGCACCACCGTGCTGCGCTGCTTCGAGGACCGGGTCGAGGTCACGGTGCATGTCGAGGGCCAGGGCCGGGTGTCCACCGTGCGGCTGCTCGGCGGGCGCGCCGCACTGAGGTCCGGTGCCTGCGGCTCCTTCCGCTCCGGCATCGAGTTCGCCTCGGTCTACGTGCCCACTCCCACCGAACCGGTCGACGTCGTCCGGCCGGCGCACGCGCCGGCGACGCTCGGGGTGCTCGGCGACGCCCTCCCGGGGCGGCTGCACGGCGTGTTCTCGCCGCCGCCCCTGTGCCTGGCGCTCGGGCGGAGCCTCGCCGACGGTGCGACCGACGTGCCGGCGGGCCCGTGGCTGTCGCTCGCCGTGCTGGCGCCGGTCTCCGCTCTCCGGTTCACCGAGCTGCGCTACCAGCCGTCGGACGGCGGCTTCCACCTCGAGCTGGACTACGACGGGCACACCGTCGTCCAGCAGGAGCTCACCACCCCCACCCTGGTCCTGCGGCCCGTGCCCGACCCGTGGTCGGCTCTGGCCCGCTACCGCGACGACCTCGTCTCCCGCGACTTCGCCCCGGTGGCCGGCCCGGCACCGGCGGACTGGTGGGCCGAGCCGATCTTCTGCGGCTGGGGTGCGCAGTGCGCCCGTGCGCCGCTGCCGGGCGACCCCCTGACCCATCCGCTCTTCCTCGCCGACCTGCCGTCGGCGGTGGTGCCCGATGGGCTGCCGGTCGCAGCGGACCTCGCCCGGCAGGACGTGTACGACGAGCTCCTGGACCACCTCGCCGCCCACGACGTGGTGCCGGGCACGGTGGTGGTCGACGACCGCTGGCAGGCGGCGTACGGCAGCGCGGAGCCGGACCCGCAGCGGTGGCCGGACCTGCGCGGCTGGATCCGCGCCCGGCACGAGCGGCACCAGCGGGTGCTGCTGTGGTGGAAGGCGTGGGACGCGGACGGCCTGCCGGCCGACTGGTGCGTGCGGGACGTGACCGGCCACGCGGTGGCGGCGGACCCGGGCAACCCGGCCTACCTGGAGGGCGTGCGCCGCATCGTCGGGCGGCTGCTCGGCCCCGACGGCCTGGACGCGGACGGGTTCAAGGTGGACTTCACCCAGCGCAGCCCCGCCGGCACCGGTCTGGTGCCCCACCGTGAGCCCGACGGCGGGGCGACCACGTGGGGCGTCGCCGGGCTGCACGCGCTGCTCGAGGCGCTGTACCGGGCCGCCAAGGAGGTGAAGCCGGACGCGCTCGTCGTGACGCACACGCCGCACCCCTCGTTCGGGGACGTGTGCGACATGGTGCGGCTCAACGACGTGCTGGAGCGGGACGTGGCCGGCAGGCCGGTTCCCGTCGCCGACCAGCTGCGCTTCCGGCACGCCGTGGCGACGGCGTCCCTGCCGCACCACCTGGTGGACACCGACCAGTGGCCGATGCCGGACCGGGCCCAGTGGCGCAGCTACGTCGCGGCGCAGGCGGCCCTCGGCGTGCCGGCGCTGTACTACGCGGAGCGCATCGACAGGACGCAGGAGCCGCTGCGCGACGACGACCTGGCGCTGGTCGCGGCGACCTGGCGCACCTATCGCGCGCAGCGGACCGCGCTCGTGGGGTCGCAGCCTGCAGGCGTGCCGTGACGGTCCGCTCGGCCGACGTCGTCGTCTGGGGGGCCACCTCGGCGGGGGTGTGCGCGGCCGTCGCCGCCGCGGAGGCCGGTGCGCAGGTGCTGCTGCTCGAGCCGGGTATGCACCTCGGCGGGATGACGTCCGGCGGCCTGGGCTACACGGACGTGGGCGACCCGCGGGTGGTCGGAGGTCTCGCGGGACGCTTCCGCCGGGCGGTCGCCGACCGCTACGGCGTCGGCGTCGGCACCTGGGCCGGCCCCGAGCCACGGGTGGCGGAGGCGATCTTCCTCGACTGGCTGGAGAGCGCCGGCGTCGAGCTGGTGACGGGCGCGGCCCTCGGCGGCGTCGACGCGGCGGACGGTCGCATCTGCGCGCTGCGGCTGGCCGACGGCACCACGGTGTCCGCGCCCGTGTTCGTCGACGCCGGGTACGAGGGGGACGTGCTGGCCGGTGCGGGGGTGCCGTACGCCGTCGGACGCGAGAGCCGGGCGCTGCACGGCGAGCGCTGGGCGGGACGCCAGGAGATCCGTCCCGGCCGGCACTCGATGCCGGACTGGGTGTCACCGTTCCGGGACGACCCGTCCGGCCTGGACGACGGGCCGCTGCTGGACCAGCTCCGGCCCGGACCGCTCGCGCCGGTGGGGTCGGGCGACGGCGGCGTGATGGCCTACGGCTACCGCGTCTGCCTGACCACCGCGCCGGACCGCATCCCGTTCCGCCGCCGGGCCGGGTACCAGGACGCCCACTGGGAGCTGGGCCGCCGGCTCTTCGACCGGTGGGCGCGGTGCCACGTCGAGCCGCGGGCCGGCGACCTGCTCGGCCTGGAGCCGAACCTCCCGGGCGGCAAGTGCGACGCCAACTCGCTGGGCCCCTTCTCGCTCAACGTGCTGGACGGCTCCGCATGGGAGTACCCGGACGCCGGGCCCGACCGCCGCGAGGAGCTGCGCCTGCACCACCTGCATCATGCCGAGGACCTGCTCTGGTTCCTGGCCAACGACCCGGCGGTGCCCGCGGGCGTCCGCACGGAGCTGGCGCGCTGGGGACTGCCGCCCGACGAGTTCACGGACTCCGGCCACCTGCCCCACCAGCTGTACGTGCGGGAGGGCCGCCGGATGACCGGCGAGGTCGTGCTCACCGAGCACGACCTGCTGGGCACCCGGCGCTGGTGCGACGTCGTGGCGATGGGCTCGTACCACCTCGACGTGCGGGAGGTGCAGCGGACGTGGCAGTGGGAGCCGGAGCATCCCCGGCCCGTCGCCACGGTGGTCAACGAGGGCTACCTCTCGGTGCCCGTGCCGCCCTACCCGATCCCGTACCGCGCGATCGTCCCGCGCTTCGAGGACTGCGCCAACCTGCTGGTCCCCGTGTGCGTCTCCGCGTCGCAGGTCGCGTTCAGCTCGATCCGCATGGAGGTGCAGTACCAGATGCTCGGCCACGCGGCGGGCCTCGCGGCCGCGACGGCCGCCGCCTCCGGCCGGTCCGTCCAGGCGGTCGACGTCATCGCCCTGCAGGCGCGGCTGCGCGACGAGGGGCAGGTGCTCAGCCTGTGAGCGCGGGCCGGTGGCCGCGGTGCGGCCGACCGGGTGAGGTCCGTGCCACCAGGCGCCGCGTCCGTTGTCCTGCTTCTCTGGGATCGTTACCATGACGCGGGTGATCAGCCCGGTCGTCGAGCTCCACCCCGGCGTGTTCCGTCTTCGCGACACCTGCAACGTCTACGTCGTCCTGTCGGCGGAGCCCCGACCCGGCGGGGAGCGGACCGCGGTGGCCGTCGACTTCGGTTCCGGCGCCGTCCTCGACCATCTCGCCGAGATGGGCGTGGACCGGCTGACGGACGTGCTGATGACGCACCACCACCGCGACCAGGGCCAGGGTCTGCCGCGGGCGGTCGCCGCCGGCGTGCGGATCCACGTGCCGCCGGTCGAGCGGGACCTGTTCGACCGGGTCGACGAGATGTGGCGCACCCGGCAGCTCTACAACGACTACAACCTCCGCCAGGACCGGTTCTCCCTGCTCGAGCCCGTCCCCGTGGCCGGCGTGGTGCCGGAGTACCGCTCCGCCGACTACGGCGGGGTGCGCGTCGAGACGTACCCGACGCCCGGCCACACCACCGGGTCCGTCACGTACGTCGTGGACCGCGACGGCCGTCGGCTCGCCTTCACCGGTGACCTGGTCTACGCGCCGGGCAAGGTGTGGTCGCTGGCCGCGACCCAGTGGTCGTACACCGAGAACGAGGGTCCGGCGATGACGGTGCTGAGCTGCTACGCGCTCATGCGCCTGCAGCTGGACGAGCTCCTGCCGTCCCACGGCGAGGCGATGGCGGACCCCCAGGAGGCCCTCGGGCTGCTGGCCACCCGGATGCGCGCCTACGTCGACTCGCGGCGGCCGTACCCGTGGGACCTGCAGACCCGCATGTCCGAGCCCTACGTGCTGGTGACCGAGCACCTGCTGCTCAACCGCACCAGCAACGCCTGCAGCTACGTGCTGCTGTCGGCCAGCGGGGCGGCGCTGCTGATCGACTACGGCTACGACATGACCACGGGCCTGCCGCCCGGTGGCGACCGCGCGGCGCGGCGCCCGTGGCTCGCGTCCCTGCCGGCCCTGCGCGAGCAGTACGGCGTGACGGCGATCGAGGTGGCCCTGCCCACCCACTACCACGACGACCACGTCGCCGGCCTGAACCTGCTGCGCGAGGTCGAGGGCACGCAGGTGTGGGCGCCGTCGAACGTAGCCCCGGTGCTCGAGGCCCCGATGGTGCACGACCTGCCGTGCCAGTGGTGGGACCCGATCCGGGTGGACCGCGTGCTGCCGGTCGGTGGCACGTTCACGTGGCGCGAGTACGAGATCACGGTGCACGAGCTCCCGGGCCACACCCTCTACGCCGCGGCGTTCGAGCTGGTGGTCGACGGGGTGAAGGTGCTGGTCACCGGCGACCAGCAGGAGGGTCTCGGCATCCCGGGGCATCGCCGCGAGGTCCTCAACTACCAGTACCGCAACCTGTTCCGGATCGAGGACTACCGCGCCAGCGCCGCGCTCTACCGCCGGGTTGCTCCCGGCGTGATGGTGAGCGGGCACTGGGAGCCGCGCTGGGTCGACCAGGCGTACCTCGACATGCTCACGGAGGAGGGCGAGGAGCTGGTCCGCCTGCACCACGAGCTGCTGCCGCTCGACGAGCTCGACCTGGGCGCCGACAGCGTGCTGGTCCACCTGACGCCGTACCTCTCGGCGGTCGCAGCCGGTGCCACCTGCGAGCTGACCGCGACGGTGCGCAACCCGCTCCCGCAGGCGGCCGAGGCAGCGGTCCGGCTGGTGGTGCCCGACGGGTGGTCCGTGTCGCAGCCCGACGAGCGCCACGTCAGCCTGGACCCCTCCGCCTCCGGGGCGGTGACCTGGCAGGTGCGCGTCGGTGCGCCGCAGACCCGGGCCCGGGTGGCTGCCGACGTGCGGGTCGGCGACCTGATGCTCGGGCAGCAGGCGGAGGCGATCGTCGACGTCCTCCCGTTTGACGCGCCGGGAACCCGTCCCTAGCCTTGTGGGATCGTTGTCACATCGACACCACACACACCGGTCGCGGAGCCGCGGCAGCGGCGGAGCAGGGACGGAGGCCACGTGCCCCTCACCAGCGCGGGACCGGCCTCTCCGGACCACTCGGACGGTGCGGGCCCGGCCGTGCTGGCGCTCGACATCGGCGGCACCAAGCTCGCCGTGGGAGTCGTGACGCCCGACGGGTCGGTGCACGGTCTGCTGATCGAGCCGACGCGGCGCGAGACCGGTCCGTCGGCCGTGCTGGCGCACCTGTTCGACATGGGCCGGCGCTCGATGGCGCAGGCAGGGCTCGGCCCCGTCCGCGCCGTCGGCATCTCCTGCGGCGGTCCGCTCGACCCCGCCTCCGGGGTGCTGCTCAGCCCCCCGCACCTGCCGGGCTGGCTGGGGGTGCCGGTGGGTGACCTGGCGACCGCCGAGTTCGGCGTCCCGGCGATGCTGGAGAACGACGCGACGGCCGCGGCGCTGGGCGAGTTCCGCTACGGCGCAGGGAGGGGCACGACGACGATGCTCTACCTGACGGTCTCGACCGGCGTCGGCGGCGGCGCGGTCATCGACGGTCGGCTGCACCACGGAGCCGCCGGGAACGGCGGCGAGTTCGGTCACCTGACCCTGCAGCGCGGTGGCCGGCTCTGCTCCTGCGGACGTCGGGGCTGCGTCGAGGCCTACGTCTCCGGGACCTCGATCGCCGAGCGCGCTGCCGAGCGGCTCTCCCGGCCTGGCCCGTCGTCGCTGCGGAGCCTGCCGGCGGTGACCGCGGCGGACGTCGCGGCCGCGGCCGCCGCGCGGGACCGGCTCGCCACGGAGGTCTGGGACGAGACGGTGGACCTGCTCGGCTGCGCCGTCACCGACCTGGTCAACGTGTTCGAGCCGGACCTCGTGGTGCTCGGCGGCGGCGTGACGCGGTCCGGCGCCCTGCTGCTGGAGCCGGTGCGCGACGTGGTGGCCCGGGAGGCGATGCCGCCCGCGGCGCAGGCCGCCCGCGTCGAGCTCGCCGCGCTCGGGGACGTCGTCTGCGTGGTCGGTGCGGCCGCGGTCGCCTTCGACGGGCTCGAGGAGCTGTCCCATGTCTGACCTGCTGACCGACCAGCTCCAGGACCACGTCGCCGCGGCCACCGCCCTGGTGGGCCTGGCCGACCAGGTGCACGTCGTGGCCGATCTGCTGTGCGCGACCTTCGCCCGCGGGGGGTTCCTCTACGCGTTCGGCAACGGCGGCAGCGCCGCCGACGCCCAGCACCTGGTCGGCGAGCTCGTGGGCCACTACAAGCGGGACCGCCGTCCGCTCCCGGCCGTCACGCTGTCCACGGACCCGAGCAGCATGACCTGCATCGCCAACGACTACGCGTTCGACGAGGTGTTCTCCCGCCAGGTGGAGGCCCTCGCCCGGCCGGGCGACCTGGTCGTCGGCTTCACCACCAGCGGGCGGTCGCCGAACGTCGTCCGGGCCCTCGCCACCGGGCGCGACCGCGGGGCGACCACGCTGCTGTTCGCCGGCGGCGACGGCGGCCCGGCCGCGGCCCTCGCCGACCATGTGCTGCTGGCACCGTCGCACGAGACCCCCAGGATCCAGGAGATGCACACCGTGATGCTGCACGTGATCTCCGAGGTGGCGGACAGCTGGGCCGCCGGCTCGGGGGCGTCCCGATGAGCCGCGCTCCCCGTGCCGACCGGCGGAGCCCGGAGGCGCCCGTCGCGAACGCCGCCTTCGGCCGGCAGCCGGCGCCGCCCCGCCCGGTGCGGCCCCTCGCCGCCCCGGCGCGCACCCTGCACATGGTGGGCAACGCGCACCTCGACCCGGTGTGGCTGTGGCCGTGGCAGGAGGGCTACCAGGAGGCGCGGGCCACGTTCTGGTCGGCGATCCACCGGATGGACGAGTACCCGGACTTCGTCTTCACCTGCGACCAGGTGGTGCTGCTGTCCTGGGTGGAGGAGTCGGACCCTGAACTCTTCGAGCGGATCCGCCGCAGGGTCGCCGAGGGGCGCTGGCAGATGGTCGGCGGCTGGTGGGTGGAGCCGGACTGCAACCTGCCGATGGGGGAGTCGTTCGTCCGGCAGGGGCTGTACGGCCAGCGGTACCTGAAGGAGAAGCTCGGGGTGATCGCGACGGTCGGCATGAACGCCGACCCCTTCGGGCACAACGGGATGCTCCCGCAGATCCTGCGCGGGCAGGGGATGGACTCCTACTGCTTCCTGCGGCCCGGCCCGCACGAGAACTCGCTCGACGCGACCGCGTTCTGGTGGGAGTCGCCGGACGGCTCCCGGGTGCTCGGCTACCGGATCCCCTTCGAGTACTGCAGCGCCCCCGGCGACGTCGCCGGCCAGGCGGACAAGGCGCTCGGCACGCTCGACCGCGACCTGGGCGACGTGATGGTGTTCTACGGCGTGGGCAACCACGGCGGGGGTCCCACCCGCGCCAACATCGACTCGATCCACCGGTACGACCGGATGGGGACGTTCGGAGCCATGACGATGTCGTCGCCGCGGCGCTACTTCGACGAGCTCGCCGCCCGGCTCGGGGCCGACGGCCTCGAGGACCTGCCGGTGTGGCGGACCGACCTGCAGCTGCACGCGGCCGGCTGCTACTCGGCGCACTCCGGCATCAAGCTGTGGCAGCGGCGGGCGCAGGCGGCGGTGCTCAACGCCGAGCGCTGGGCGGCGGTCGGTGCGCTGGCGTTCGGGCTGGACTACCCGCGCGAGGACCTGGGCCGGGCGTGGAAGCAGATCCTGTTCAACCAGTTCCACGACGTGCTGCCGGGATCGGCGATCGAGCCGGCCTACGAGGACGCGCGCGACCAGCTGGGTGAGGCGGTCGCGATCTCCAAGCGGATCATCACCCGCACGCACAACGTCATCGCGCGGCAGGTGGAGATCCCGCTCGAGGACGGCACGCAGCCGGTGCTCGTGTTCAACCCCCACCCGTGGCGGGTGGTCACGGCGGTGGAGCTCCAGTACGGCTCGCAGCCGCAGGGCATCCACGTGGTTGACGGCGACGGCGGGCTGGTGCTCTCGCAGCGCGTGCAGTCCGTGGCGACGACCAACGACCAGGGCCGGCACGCGACCGTCCTCGAGGCGGACGTGCCGCCGCTCGGCTTCCGGCTCTACCGCCTGCGCCCCGGCGCCGCACCCTGGGGCGCGGTCCGCACCGGCCGTCCCCCCGGCGTGCTGCGAGCGAGCGAGACCGTCCTGGAGAACGACCTGCTGCGGGTCGAGGTCGACCCTGGCACCGGCTGGCTCACCTCGCTCCTCGACAAGCGCTCGGGGGTCGACCTGCTGGCCGGCGCCGCCGGCCCGCACACCCAGGTGTGCCAGGACCCGACCGACACGTGGGGCCACCACGTCGTCTCCTACGCCTGGCCCGGCGACGAGATGCGCACCGTCCGGGTGCTGCTCCGGGAGAGCGGCCCCCTGCGCGCAAGGCTGCGGGTGGAGCGCGAGTGGGGCAGGTCCACGATGGTCGAGGAGCTGGTGCTCGGCCACGCGGACGACTACCTCGAGGTCCAGGTGACGATCGACTGGCGCGAGCAGGCGCACCTGCTGAAGATGCGGTTCCCGGTGGGCATCACCGACCCGACGGCCACCTACGAGATCCCGTTCGGCTCGACCACCCGACCGGTCGACGCCGGTGAGCACCCGGGTCAGTCGTGGGTCGACGTCACCGGGGAGGTGCAGGGCCGCCGTGCCGGCCTGGCGGTGGTGAACGACGCCAAGCACGGGTACGACGTGTCGCCCGCCTCCGCCGAGGCGTCCGCCAGCATCGGCATCACGGCGCTGCGCAGCCCCGTGTACTCGTGGCACGACCCCCGCGCCCTCGACCCCGACGGCATCTACTCGTTCCAGGACCAGGGCATCCAGCGGTTCCGCTACCGCCTGGTGCCGCACGACGGCGACTGGCGCACCGCGGGCCTGAGCCGCCGTGCCGCCGAGCTGGGCTCGCCGGTGCGGGCGATGCTGGAGAGCTTCCACCCCGGCCCGCTGCCGGACCGGCAGAGCTACGCGTCCGACGGCGGCGGTGCCGTCATGGTGACCGCGGTCAAGGGCAGCGAGGACGTCCCGGACGGTGCCGCGGCGGACCTCGTGGTCCGCGCGGTCGAGACGACCGGCTCCCCGACCCGCGCCCGCATCGAGCTCCCCCTGGTCGGCCGGGTGGTGGAGGCCGACTTGGGCCCGAGCCAGATCCGCACCTTCCGCCTGCCGGCCGACGGCGGTCCGATGGTCGAGGTCGACCTCGTCGAGTGGCCGCTGGCGGAGACCCCCGCTGCGCCGGCGGACGTCCTGCCGCTCGCGCCGGCCGTCGAGGGCGTCGAGTCGACCGGACCGACGCCGGACGACTCGGACGCGCCGAACCCGGCCGAGCTCGAGGCGCGGGACGCGGAAGGACGCGACGGGTCGTGACCTCCGAGGATCCGGTGCTGACCCTGCGGGCGCCGGACGGCGGCGTGGTCGGCGAGGTCGCCGCCGTCGCCGAGCTGGTGGTGCCCGACGGCCGGACGGTCCCCGTGCCGCCCGTGCGGGTGACGTCCGACGGCGGGTCCGCGGTGCACGCCACCGGCTCGGCGCTCGGCCTGGAGGTGTCCGCACGCTGGTCGGCGCCCTCGTCGACCGGCCGCCGGGAGGTGCGGGTCGACGTCCGGTGCACCGGGACGCGGCCCGTGGACGCGTGCCTGCGCATCGCCGTCGACCTGCCGACCGACCCGGAGCCGCCCTGGTGGCTGGTGCCCGGGGTGTTCTACGGCGAGAACCGGCCGGCGGGCTGCGCCCGGCTGTTCCCCCGGTTCGCGCCGGCGTCGCTGGACCTGCAGGAGATGGTGAGCGACCGCTGGGCGTTCCGCGCCGACCGGGCGTCGACGCCGGCGGTCCTGGCCTGGACCAGCGGCGGCGGCGTGGCGCTGGTCGCCGCGGAGCTGAGCGACGTCGGCATGACGGGCGTCGGCTTCGCGCACGACGCGCGCGCGGGCGCCGGCCGTGTGCACCTGACGTTCCCGTTCCGCGAGGAGCCGCTGAGCTACGACGGGTCCGCCACACCGCGCACCGCGGAGCTGAGCACGTTCCGGTGGGAGCCGGGCGCCCGGACCACCGTCACGTTCGCCGCGTACGGGCTGTCCGCGGACCGGCACGGCTACGCCGCCGTGCTCGCCGAGCAGCACCGGCACAATCGTCGGCTGGCCCGCCTGCGGCCCTGGTCGGGGATCGGGGAGAGCGCGGCGATCGCCGCCGAGGGGCTCTGGCGCTGGCACTACGACCCCGACCCGGGCGTGCTCCTGGAGACCGCGGCGTTCGACCGGGGGATCAGCGGGGCCGACGGCGCGAGCCTCGACCGGCCGGCGATGCACGTCGGCTGGGTCAGCGGGATCCCGTGGGCCTACGCGCTGCTGGTGCACGGCCGGCGGGCGGTCGACCAGCGGTACACCGCGGCGGCCCTGCGGGTGATCGACCACATCTGCGCCGAGCTGTCGCCGTCGGGGACGTTCTGGGGCGTCTGGTACCGCGGGCTCGGCTGGTCGCAGAGCTGGTCGCCGGTCCAGGGCGCGCTGCACTCGCGCACGCTCGCGGAGGCCACCCAGTTCCTGGTCCGGGCGTTGGAGCTGGGCGACGACCTCCGTGAGCGCTCCTCCTGGGTGCGCGCCGTGCGGTCGAACCTCGACGCGGTGGTGGCGCGGCAGCGCGGCGACGGGAACCTCGGCAGCGCGCACCACGCCGTGAACGGCTCCGTGCTGTCCTGGGAGGGGGCGGCCGGGCTCGCGTGGGTCGGGGCGCTCGCGGAGGCGGGCCGGTGGGACGGTGCCGACGGCGCGGACGGTGCCTACCTGCGGGCCTCCGAGCGGGCGGGCGAGTACTACGCGCAGTTCGTCGAGGAGGAGTTCCTCAACGGCGCGCCGGAGGACGTGGACCTCGCGCCGAGCTCGGAGGACGGCTACGTCGCGGTGATGGCGTACATGGCCCTGCACCGGCGCACGGGTGATGCGCGGTGGCTGCGGCTGGCCCGGCGCGCCGCGGACTGGACGCTGACGTTCCGGTACACCTACGACGTCACGTTCCCGCCGGGCACGCTGCTCGAGCGCTACGACTTCGGCACGCGCGGTGCGGACAACGCCTCGCCGTCCAACCAGCACCTGCACTCCTACGGCCTCGTCTGCAGCGCCGAGCTGGCGGAGCTGTCCCGTGCGCTCGGGGACCCGTTGTACGTCGAGCGCGCCCGGGAGACCCTCGCGTGCTTCCGTCAGCTGGTGCCGCGGTTCGACGGCGAGGTGAATGCGTACCGCGGGATGGTGACCGAGCGCTACTACCAGACCGCCTGCTTCCAGCCGAAGGGCATGGTGCTCACGCTGTCGCACGCGTGGAGCGTCGGCGTGCTGCTGCTCGCCTGCGAGCAGGCGCTGCTCGACCCCGACCTGGCGGAGCAGCCCTTCTGACCCCGGCTCAGCGCACCGCAGCACCACCGAGCAGGAACGCGACGGCCGCGTCGACCAGCGCCAGCCCCGCGGGTGCCGTCAACCACGGCGCGAGACCGTCCGGCCCGAGGTGCGTCGTGACGCGGTCGGCCGGCGCCGTGCCGCCGTCCGTCAGCCGGGCGCCCTGCGGGTGGTGCACCAGCACCGGTCGGTGCTCCTCCTCCGCCACCGCGACAACCACGGCATCGGGTCCGGGCTCCGTCCATCGCGCCATGGCGGGGCCCTCGTGCACCACCACCCGCCCGCTGCGACCGTCCGCCAGCGCGTGGTCGGGAGCGACGATGGTGACCGCGGTCTCCCGGTGCACCACACCGGTCCGGACCGCCAGGCCCGCGGTGACCGGGTGGGCCGCCGCGAGCAGCGGGTGGGGCAGGGCCGCCGCAGCCGCCACCTCGTCGGGGCCCGCGCCGGGCAGGACGACGACGAGCCGCGGGTCACCGCAGCCGTCCGGCGCGCGCCGCACACGCAGCCCGTGGCGGTGCAGCAGCGCCTCGATCTGCTCTTCTCCGGCGGTCGGCCGCCTACCGGTCACCAGGAGCGCCCACGGCTCGTCGGTCACCGGGTCGTCGCCGGCGGCGGGCAGCAGCGCGCGGACCAGCGGGGGGACCAGGCCGCGCAGCACGTTCGGGTAGTGGCGCTCGGCACGGTCCAGCGCGTCGCGCGCCCGGGCCTCGAGCGGACGTCGGGCGTCGCCGGGGACGCGCCCCAGGGTGGCGAGCAGCAGGTCGGCGGCGGCGCAGCCGGCGGCGCCCATCGCGGCACCCGCGTGCGACCAGGGCCTCAGCTCCTCCGCGAGCCGGCCCTGCCCCGGCGGCATCTGGGCCAGCGCCGCCATCCGCTCGCGCCAGCGGAGCGTCGCCGCGTGCGCCGCCGCCCGGTCAGGGCCGAGCATGCGCTCGGCGAGCGTCGTCAGCTCCTCGTCGCCCGCGACGTCCGGCGGCCAGGTGCTGCACGCCCTGACCAGAGGGCGCAGCGCGTCCGCGTCCGGGCCGGCCACCGCCGCCAGCGCGCGCTCCGCCGCGGCGTCCGGGTCGTAGCCGTCCGGGTCCCACGCGTACTCGGCCACCGTGGCGAGCGCGAGCCGTGACGCGACGGCCGACGCCATCGGGTTGGCGTGCAGCCCGACGAGGCCGTGGGCGGCTCCGCTCGACCGCCCGACGAGCGGCCCCAGGAACGCCCGGGAGGGGTCGAAGTCGTTGACCGGGAAGTTGTCCCAGAGCAGCAGGGGGCGGTCGAACGCGGCTGCTGCCGCGGTCACCTCGGGCTCCGAGACGGAGCCGACGACGATGTCGGAACCCGTCCACCACACCGGCGAGGTCTCGGGGAGCGTGGTCGCCAGGCCCGTCCGGTACGCGCTCACCTGGGTACCGGCGTAGTCGGTGGGCACCATCGGCAGCGGCTCGTGGACGCCGCGCGGGGCGAGGAAGCCCTCGGCGAAGGCGCGGCACACCGCGCCGTGCCGCGCGCCGAGCCACTCCGTCGGCCGCTCCAGCGGCAGCCTGTCGGCCGTCAGCTCGGCCGGGAGGTCGTCGAACAGCAGGGCGAAGTGCCGCACGCCGGCGTCCCACAGCTGGGCCGCCTTGCGGTGCAGCACCTCCTGGTCGGCGGGGTCGTCGAGCCGCATCGTCAGGCCGGGGGCGATCCCGTAGACGAACCGCACACCGTTCCGCTCCGCCTCCTGGGCGAGCTCCGCGAGCAGCGCCAGGCGGTCGTCCGGGTACGGCTCGCGCCAGAGCGCCCGGTGGTAGGGGTCGTCCTTCGGTGCGTACACGTAGGAGTTCAGCCCGTGCTCGGCGGAGAAGCGCAGGTGGTCCAGCCGGTCCTGGTGGGACCACGGCGGACCGTAGAACCCCTCGACCACGCCCCGGTGGGCCAGCGCCAGCACCTGGTGGGGACGGTCGGCGACGGGTCGCTCGGATCTCTCGGGCACGACGTGCACTCCGCTGGTCGGTCGGTGTGAGAACGTCACCACGTTAGTGCGTTGAGATCAGCGTGGGGCATTGCGCCGCTCGGGTTGACCGCAGCAAAGCGCCATGATTTCGTGCTGGTTACGATCCCAGAGTCGAGCGATGACGACGGGGTTCTCCACGTCCGTCGCCCACGGGAGTCGTCACCATGCACCGGGCCGTGCAGTCCCTCACCATGCGGATCGAGCGCATCCTCCTCGAACGCCTCGTCCCCGCGGTCTACGGCGACCGCGAGCCCGTCGAGGTGGCCGCCCTGCACCTCCCGGGCGAGCCGGTGCCGGCGGCGGAGGCCCTCGGTGCGCAGTACGAGCCGTTCGCCGTCGGCGACCGCTGGGGACCGCCCTGGTCGACGACGTGGTTCCGGTTCCGCGGCCAGGTCCCGGACCGGATGCGCGGCCGGCGGGTGGAGCTGCTCGTCGACCTCGGCTTCGAGCGGTCCGGGCCGGGATTCCGCTCGGAGGGCCTGGCGTACACGCCCGACGGCCGGCCGCTGAAGGGCATCGAGCCCCGCACCGCCTACGTGCCGGTCGCGCGTGACGCCGAGGGCGGCGAGCCGGTGGACGTCTACGTCGAGGCCGCCGCGAACCCCCGGTTCACCGGCGTGGTCACCGCGCTAGGCGACCCGCGGACGGCGCCCCGCGAGCCGCTCTACCGGCTGGACCAGGCCGAGCTCGCCGTGCTCGAGGAGGACGTCTGGCACCTGGTGCTCGACCTGCAGGTGCTGCACCAGCTCGCCGAGACGCTGCCGGAGTCGTCCCCGCGCCGGCAGGAGATCCGCACGGCCCTCGAGGCGGCTCTCGACGAGCTCGCCCTCCGGGACGTCGTCGCCACGGCACCGGCCGCCCGCGACCGCCTCCGCGGCGTGCTGGCTGCCAAGGCCACCGCGAGCGCGCACCGCGTCTCCGCCACCGGCCACGCGCACATCGACTCGGCGTGGCTCTGGCCCACGCGGGAGACGGTCCGCAAGTGCAGCCGGACCTTCTCCAACGTGGTCGCGCTCGCCGACGAGTACCCCGACCTGGTCTTCGCCTGCTCCTCCGCGCAGCAGTACGCCTGGATGGAGCAGCACCACCCCGCCGTCTTCGAGGGCATCCGGGCCAAGGTGGCCGCCGGTCAGTTCGTCCCGGTGGGCGGCATGTGGGTCGAGTCGGACACCAACCTGCCCGGCGGGGAGTCCCTGGTCCGCCAGTTCACCTACGGCAAGCGCTACTTCGCGGAGCGGTTCGGCGTCGAGCCGCAGGAGGTCTGGCTGCCTGACTCCTTCGGCTACACCGGGGCGCTGCCGCAGCTCGCCCGGCTCGCCGGCTTCCGCTGGTTCCTCAGCCAGAAGATGTCCTGGAACGACACCAACGTGTTCCCGCACCACACCTTCTGGTGGGAGGGCATCGACGGGACCCGCGTCTTCACGCACTTCCCCCCGGCGGACACGTACAGCGCGGAGCTGACCGGCGGCGAGCTCGCCCGGGGCGTGGCGAGGCTCGCCGAGCACGACAGGGCCACCCGGTCGCTGCTGCCGTTCGGTTATGGCGACGGGGGCGGCGGCCCGACCCGGGAGATGCTCGAGGTGGCGCACCGGGTCGCCGACCTGGAGGGCTCGCCGCGGGTCGTCGTCGAGAGCCCCCGCGCCTTCTTCGAGGGAGCCGAGCAGGAGCTCCCGGACGCGCCGGTGTGGTCCGGCGAGATGTACCTGGAGTTCCACCGCGGCACGTACACCAGCCAGGCGGCGATGAAGGAGGGCAACCGGCGCCTGGAGCACCTGCTGCGCGAGGCGGAGCTGTGGTCGGCGACGGCGGCGTCCCGGGGTCGGCTGGACTACCCGTACGACGAGCTCGACGGGATCTGGCGTGAGGCGCTGCTGCTGCAGTTCCACGACATCCTCCCGGGCAGCTCCATCGCCTGGGTGCACCAGCAGGCGCGCGAGACGTACGCCGGCCTCCTGTCGCGCACCCAGGCGCTCGTCGACGCCGCCGTGCTGGCGCTCGCCGGCACCGGCGACACCGAGCTCGTCTTCAACGCGGCGCCCCACGCGCGTGACGGCGTCCCGGCGCTCGCCGCGGGCAAGGCCGTCGCCGCGGACGCCGCACCGGTCGCGCTGACGGCCGACGACGGCGGGACGTGGCTGGACAACGGCGAGCTGCGCGTGCACGTCGCCGCTGACGGGACGTTGGACACCGTCACCGACCTGCGCGCCGGGCGCCAGGTGCTCCCGGCCGGATCCCGCGCCAACGTCCTGCAGCTGCACCCCGACCTGCCCAACCGCTTCGACGCCTGGGACATCGACGCGTTCTACCGGAACAGGTCCCGGGACCTCGACGCCGTGGACAGCCTCGAGACCCGGCAGCACGACGACGGCTCGGCGAGCGTCACCGTGGTGCGGACCATCGGGGCTTCCCGGTTCGAGCAGGTCACCCGGCTCGCACCCGGGGAGCGCGCCGTGGAGCTGCGGACGGACGTCGACTGGCAGGAGCGCGAGTCGCTGCTCAAGGTGGCGTTCCCGGTGGACGTGCACGCCGACCGGTCCACCTCGGAGGTGCAGTTCGGGCACGTGCACCGGGCCACGCACACGAACACGTCCTGGGACGCTGCGCGGTTCGAGATCCCGGCGCACCGCTGGCTGCACGTGGCGGAGCCGGGGTACGGCGTCGCCCTGGTCAACGAGCGCACGTACGGCCACGACGTGACGCGGCGCGCCCCCGGTGACGCGCACGGCGCCGGGGCCACCACCGTGCGGTTGTCGCTGCTGCGCGGCCCCCGCTACCCCGACCCGGAGACGGACCGCGGTCGGCACAGCTTCGGCTACCGACTGTTGTGCGGCGCCGGGATCCCGGACGCCGTGCGCGAGGGCTACCGGGCCAACCTGGCACCACGCCGGGTGCGCGGCGCCGGCCCGGTGCCGGCCGTGGTGAGCGTGGACACGCCCCAGGTGGTCGTCGAGGCGGTCAAGCTCGCCGACGACCGGTCGGGCGACCTGGTGGTGCGGCTGTACGAGTCGTGCGGCGGCAGGACGACCGTGCGCGTGGCGTTCGACCGACCCGGTCAGGTGTCCGTCGTCGATCTCCTTGAGCGGCACTCGGCCGAAGTGGCGGGTCTGACCAGCGCGACCACGTCCGAGCAGGGCGTGTCCCTGACCCTGAAGCCCTTCCAGGTGGTGACACTGCGCGTCCGACGCTGAACGGCGCGTTCAAGGCGTTCGTCAGGCAGGCGACCTCCAGCCCCGGAGCGCTGATCGGCCCGGCTCGGGTGCGACCACGCCGGCGGGCTCAACGGCTGGTCGCCACGAGCCGATGGTGACGCTGTGGCGCCGATCCCGGACGACTTGCCCCGCTCACCCAGCGGTCGTCTCCCGCAGTGGGTGATCGACGAGGCCGCAGGGAACGCCACCCAGCCAACCGGGTGGCGGATGGCCGAACCGCTCCCGGTGGTGCCGTCCCGCAAGACCGCACGCCGCGGGGCGCGGGCAGCGGCCACGGTCCTCGTGGTGTTCGCCGTCCTAGGTGGCGGCTGGTGGCTGGTGACGGGCGACCACCCGGCGGCTGTGCTGACCGCCGCCGCCTCGCGCCCGCACGGAGCGGTAGGCCGGGTTCCTGCGCCTTCGGCGACCGCGGTGCAGCTGGCTGACGCGGCGCACCTGTCGTCCCAGGGCCGTGCGATCTTCTATGGCACAGCCCCGCGCGTGCTGGACGCCAAGAGCTTTGCCGGCCAGTGCGTGAACGCCCCCACGATGGCCGTGCTCGCTGACGGGGCGGTCGGCTGCTACCTGACGGGTCTGAACAAGATCGTCGTCTACGAGCCCGCCGATCCGCGGCTGCACGGGTTCGCGGTGCTGACCGTCGCCCACGAGACGTTGCACGCGGCGTGGGAGACGCTCACGGCGGGGGAACGGGACCGGCTGGTTCCTCTTCTCGAGGCGGCCGTGGCGCCGTTCCCGGCGGACAGCACCGTGCAGAAGGAGCTCGCCGGCTCCGTGGGCTCCCACCCGCAGAACCGTCCGACGGAGATGTTCGCCTACGTCGGCACCCTCGTTGCGCCTGGCGGCGGGGTCGACCCCGTGCTGGAGGCCGTCTACACCCGGTTCATCGCGGACCGGACCGCGCTCGTCGCCGTGAACACCGCCGACCTGGCTCTGCTCGACGGCATGAACGCCGCGATCCAGCAAGCATCGACGGCCCTCGCGGTGAGTGAGACGAAGAACGCGCAGGACCGCGCCCAGCAGGCGGCCGACGCCGCGTCGGTGGCGTTCTACCAACGGGCGTACGACGCGAAGGTCGCCGAGGTCGCCGCGATGGCCCCCACGACTCGTAACGGACTCCAGCTGTCGTGGACGTGGTGGGACGGCACCAGGCTGCCGTTGGCGCCGGCGCAGCAGACGTTGTCCGCCGCTGCAGCTCTGCTGACGCGCGACCACGCTGCCCTGTCCCAGCGGGCGACCGCGACCGCTGCCGCTGAAGCGGCAGCGGCTACGGAGCGCGTCCGGATCCAGGGCCTCATCGACGACCTCAACCGCCTGCAGACCCAGCTCGACCCGGCGAAGGCCGCGGTGAGCTGACCACCGGACGGGACCGGCACGGGGCGTGGGGGCACGACGGCGCGCGGCGGTCGGGCCCCCGGCCGACGTCTGCGGCGCGGCAGCGCAGGCCTGCGAGGGCCACCGCGGCTCGTCGGACACCTGCCGGGACGGGATCAGGCGTCGGCGGGTGGCCGCGTCTGCCGTTCGTGGGGGAACAGGACAGGGCTGAGCACGTAGGGCCGTCGGTCGGGTGCGGGCTCGTTGGCCATGGAGCCGCGCAGAACGTCGACCATCTCGCCCAGCAGCTCGGCGAGCTCGGTGGGACTCAGCCACAGCACCGCCTGGCGGTAGCCGACCTGGTCGGCGACGGGATCGGCGTCAGCACCGTCCAGGTAGGCGTTGAACTCGGCGATCAGAACGGCCATCGCAGCGGCGAACCCGCGGCGGTGGTCCTCGACCGTCATGTCCGCTGCCAGGTCGGCGCCGATGCGTGGACGCTCCGGGAGCAGTCGGTAGCGGCGTTCGACGGCGCCCCGGACGCGCGCCTCGCCGGCAACCTCGATGTAGCCGGCGTCCAGCAGCAGCGCGAGCTGCCGGTAGACGGTCACGCGGGACACGGCGCTGATGCGCTCGCACAGCTGCCTGGTGGTCAGCTCCGACACGCCCGACAGGGCCGCGACGATCCGCAGTCGCACCGGGTGGAGCAGGACCTCCGTGGCGTTCACCTGTCAATGGTGTCATAGTTGCGACCGGTATCGAAGATGAAACTGATCGAGGAGGCGGCCGTGCGCGATGTCCCGGGTCGGCTGGAGGCGGTGAACGGCCGCAGCGTCTACGTCGAGGAGTCGGGGAACGGCGAGGACTGGGTCGTCTTCGAGTCCGGAGCGGGCGCCGGGCGGACCTGCTGGGATCCCGTCCTGCCGCTGCTCCCGGACACCGCCCGCCTGGTCGCCTACGACCGCGCGGGACGTCCACGAACGGAACCGGTCGCCGGGGCCCTGAGCATCGATCAGATGGCGGACGACCTCGTCGCCATGACCGAGCTGGTCGTCCCGCGCCCCTTCGTGCTCGTCGCGCACAGCATGGGGGGCCTGGTCGCGCGCCGCGCGGCCGAGCGCCTCGGCTCGCGGCTGCGCGGACTGCTCCTGGTCGATCCCACACCCGAGACTTCGCCGATGTACGACGACTGGGACGCGAGAGTGGCGAAAGCCGACCGCATGATGGCCGTGATGCAGGTGCTCACCCACGTCCGGGCGCTGCGGCGACTGTTCGCCGGGAACCTGCGCGCCGGCTACTCGCCGGACACCTGCCAGACGATCCTCGACGAGGACTTCACCCCGGCCGGGACCGCGCAGACCCGCAAGGAGCTGCAGGCGGTGGCCGACGGGATCCGCGACGTCCGCCGGCTGCCGCCGGCGCCGCCGGCGTGTCCGGTCATCGTGCTCGCGGCGGCTCGCCCCGTGCGACGCAAGCCGCACGAGATCGCGTTCGTCGCGTCCGCGCAGGAGCACGACCGGCTGTACGTCCAGTCGTTGCCCGACGCGAGGTTCGAGGCGGTGGACTCCGCCCACCTCGTGCAGGCCGAACGGCCGCAGGTCATCGCGGCGTCAGTCCGAGAGCTCCTCGCGCGCGCCGAGGCGCACGAGGCGGAGTGAGCGGCGAGTCTGCCCGCGTCACGTCACGGTCTCGGGTCCGTCGAGGGACTCGTCCCGCCGAACCAGGGCGACCAGGTTGTCGAGCAGCTGCTCCCAGCCGATGCCGAGGCCGCCGATCGCCGCCTCGGCGCCGGGGCGCACGTCGGTCGGGCTGACGGTGAGCTGCACGTCGGTGCCGCCGGCGGCCGCGGACAGGCGGACGTCGTGGCGGGCGACGAACAGCGGTTCGCCGTCCGGGCCGGCAGGGTCGAGGGTGAAGGTGAGCTGCCGTGGTGCGTCCGCGGTCACGACGTGACCGGCGGCGCGGTGCAGGGCGCCGTCGCCCTCTTGCAGCACCAGCTCGACGACCCCTCCGGCGTGGGCCTCGAGGCGGAACCGCTCGACGGTGAAGTGCCGTGGGTGCCACCAGTGGGCCGCCAGGGCAGGGTCGGTGAAGGCACGCCACACGGTGGCCGGACCGGCGGGCACCGCGCGCCGGACGGTGACGGGCGCCGGCACCGACGCTGCGCGGATCGCAGCGCCGTACCGTGCGAGCGCGGCGTCGTCCGGACCCGGGACGGCGAGGTCGTCGGCCCAGCGCGCGACGTCGGCGAGGCCCGACCGGTCCAGCGCGCACACCTTGCGCCGACCCAGGCGGTGCACCTGCACCAGGCCGGCACGCTCCAGCGTCTGCAGGTGCTTGGTCACCTGCGGTTGACGCAGGCCCAGGGACGCGGCGATCTCGCCGACCGTGCGGGGCTGGCGGCCCAGCAGCTCGACGATCCGCAGCCGGTTGGGTTCGCCGAGCGCCACGAGCACGGTCACGTCCACGTGCTCAGTGTGCCCTGACTTACATTCTCGAACAAGAATATGTTCGCCACCATGACGACCCATCGCCTCGAGGACACCTATCCGACCGACCCCGCCACCATCTGGAGGCTGTGGACCACCCCGAGCGGCATCGCCCGCTGGTGGGCGCCCGACGGGTTCACCACGAGCGTCGACACGCTCGACCTGAGAGAGGCCGGCGAGCTCGTCTACACGATGACCGCCACCGCGCCGGAGGCGGTCGCCTTCATGCAGGCGGCCGGCATGCCGTTGTCCACCGTGTCCCGCAAGCGGTTCACCGCGGTGGAGGAGCCGACGCGGCTGGCGTACCAGTCCCTGGTCGACTTCGTGCCTGGCCACGACCCGTACGAGTTCGGCACCGAGGTGGTGCTGACACCGACCGACGGTGGTACGCACGTGGTGATGACGGTCGAGGCGCTGCACGACGAGGTCTGGACGCAGCGCCTCCTCGAGGGGCGCACCAACGAGCTGGCCAACCTGGACCGGGTCGTCCGCGCCGCGTGATGCTTGGCGGCGTCCATCGTCAGGACCGAGAGGTCGCGTGCGGCGGCCGCACCACCCAGGGGAGCGGGGTACTCATGAGCGTCAGGTTCGAGAACGTCGGCATCGCGGTGCGCGACCTCGACGAGGCCATCACCTTCTTCACCGCGCTCGGCCTGGGCGTCGTGGGCCGGGACACCATCAGTGGGGAATGGGCCGACACCGCGGTCGGGCTGGACGGCAACCACGCGAAGATCGCCGTGCTCCAGACGCCTGACGGCACTGCCTGCCTCGAGCTGTTCGAGTACCTCCACCCGGACGCGATCGAGACCGAGCCGACCCTGCCCAACGAGATCGGGATGCATCGCGTGGCGTTCTCGGTGGAGGACCTGGACCGCGCGGTCGAGGCCGCGGCGACGCTCGGGTACCACCCGCTGCGGGGCATCGCCACGTACGGCGACGTCTACAAGCTCACCTACCTGCGCGGCCCCAGCGGCATCCTGGTGATGCTGGCCCAGGAGCTGACGCGCAGCTAGGCGCGCCGCGTGGGCGGGTGATTCTTGGTCACCTGTCCAGAACTTCTTCTTCCGGTCCTGCGTCGGCCGATCGGGACGTTCGAGGGGTCTGCGTCCGGCGGCCCTCGGACGGGGGGAAGCCGTGGATCGGCCAGCGCCCGGGACAGGTGTTCCGCGTGACGTCGTGTCGCGGGGGCGGGCGGTGCTGGCCCGGCGTGGGCAGACGTCGCCGCCCGAGCCGCCGGACACCGTCGTCCCGGCCCCACGTCCGCAGCAGGACGTCGAGCGGGCGGACGCCGCGCGAGCCGGTGGACCGGCGGAGACCGGGGCGTTCGCGCGGCTGGCCGGGCTGACGGTCTTCGGCCTCGCGGCCGTCGCGGGGACGCTCCTCCTGATCACGGCGAGCGCGATCGGCAACCCGGTGCAGATGGCGCCCATGGAGGGTCACCTGCTCGGGCTGTGGCGGGTGCTCTACGCGACCGAGGCGCCGTCGGTGCCGGTGGCGCTCGCGGCCGTGGCGCTCGCGGTGCTGCTGGCGGTGGGTGTCGCGGTCGTCGAGCTGCGGATCGCCAACCGAGCGCGTCGCTCCGCCGACGGCCTGGGACATCCGCTCGCCCCGAAGCCGGTGATGGCCCGGACCGAGGGTGTCTTCGCCGGCCCGGTGACGGTCACGGTGCTCATCCCGGCGCACGACGAGGAGGCGTCCCTGCCGCAGACCCTCGCCTCGCTGGTGGACCAGCCTCGCCCGCCCGAGCGGATCGTGGTGATCGCGGACAACTGCACCGACGCCACCGTGCAGGTCGCGCGCCGTGCCGGGGTCGAGGTGGTCGAGACGGTGGCGAACACCCAGAAGAAGGCCGGCGCCCTCAACCAGGTGCTGCGCGAGGTGCTCCCCGGGCAGGGCGACAACGACGTGGTCATGGTGGTGGACGCAGACACCCGCCTGGACCCGGGGTTCCTCGAGGAGGCGGTCGCGCAGTTCACGGCCGACCGGGCGCTGATGGCCGTGGGGGGCCTGTTCTACGGCGAGGAGGGTGCCGGCGTGCTGGGCCAGTTCCAGCGCAACGAGTACAGCCGGTACAGCCGGGACATCCGTCGGCGCCGCGGACGGGTGTTCGTGCTGACGGGGACCGCGTCGATGTTCCGGCCTGCGGCCCTGCGGACGGTGGCGGAGCAGCGCGGCACCTCGTTGCCCGGCACGCCGGGGGACGTGTACGACACGGCCGCGCTGACCGAGGACAACGAGCTGACCATCGCGCTGAAGTCCCTGGGCGCGCTGATGATCTCGCCGGCGGCGTGCACCGTGGTCACCGAGGTGATGCCGACGTGGCGGGCCCTGTGGCGGCAGCGGCTGCGGTGGCAGCGCGGCGCGCTGGAGAACCTCGCGGCCTACGGGTTGACCCCCACCACGCTCCGGTACTGGTCCCAGCAGCTCGGCATCGGGTACGGGGTGATGGCGCTCGCGGCGTACGGGCTGCTGTGCGCGGTGACCGTGCTGTCCGTCGACAGGTGGGTGTGGTTCCCGTTCTGGATGGGCATGGGCGTGCTGTTCGCCGTGGAGCGGGTGGTGACGGTGTGGGCCGGTGGCTGGCGGGCTCGCGGGCTCGCGGCCCTGCTGCTGCCCGAGCTGGTGTTCGCCGCCTTCCTCGACGTGGTGTACGTGCGTGGCGTCGTCGACATCCTGCTGGGGCGGCGGGCCGGCTGGAACCACGTGGTGCACACCGCCCCGGCCCCGGTGCCCGCGGCCGACGTCCCGGTGGGGGCGGCGTGGTGACGGCCGTCCACGCGGCGATGCTCCCCGTGGGGGTGCTGCTGCCCGAGCGCCTGCTGCACTCGTCCGGCTTCGAGATCCTGGCGACGTTCGTGGCCCTCAACACGCTGATGTACGCCACGCTCGCGGTGCTCAAGGTGCTGCCGAAGGGCCATGCGCTGCGCCGGTGGACGTCGCGGCAACGAGACCGGGTGGGCGCCGGGGCCCCGCACCGGCCGACGGGCTCGCGCGTGCCCGGCCGGGTCTCGCGGCCCCGCGGTCGGGACCGGCGCGCTGCGGACCGGAGCATCTACGCCGGCCTGCCCGCGGCAGTCGTCTCGGGATCGCAGCCCGCCGGACCCCCGGCCCCGACCTGGGATCGGTAGGCGGGGCCACCGCCGTCGGTCAGGGCCTCCCGCGCCGGGCCGCAGCCGGTACGACGAGCGCGGCGGCGGTCAGCACGGCCAGGGCGATCAGGACGGCACCGTCGCGCATCGCCGCGGCATAGGTGCCGGAGACGGCCAGGACCAGGCTCATGCCGAGCGCGCCCCCGAGCTGGTGGACCGAGCTGACCACGCCGGAGGCGGCGCCGGCCTGCGTCGGGTCGACGCGGGCGATGCCGGAGGAGGTGAGCGGTCCGAAGGCCAGCCCCTGGCCGGCGCCGACCAGCACCATCGGCAGGGCGACACCCGGCAGGTAGCTGCTGCTCGGGCCGACCAGACCGAGTGCCGCGGTGCCGACGGCCGCCAGCGCCAGGCCGGTGACCAGGAGCACCGCGGCGGGCACCCGGCGCTGCAGCCGCGTGACGGAGACCGCGACGGCGAAGTTCACCGTGGTCATCGGGAAGAAGCCGAGCCCCGCGGCGAGCGCCGACCAGCCCCACCGGGCCTGCATGAACTGGCTGGTGAACACGAAGAACCCCATCATCGAGCCCATGAACAGCGCACGGGCGACGTAGGCGCCGACGCGCTCGCGGTCGCGGAAGAGCCCGAGCACCAGCACGGGCTGGGCGGCCGACCGCTCGACGAGCACCAGGCCGGCGACGAGCAGCACGCCCACCAGCAGCGCGAGCAGCACCCCCGGGTCGGTCCAGCCGCGCTCCCCGACACGCACCAGCGCGTACACGAGCGCCGCGGGTCCGGCCGTCGCGAGCGCAGCACCGGGCAGGTCCAGCCGGCCGCCCGAGCGGGGGGTCTCGGGGAGCACGCGCCGGCCGGCGACGAGCATCGCGATCCCGATCGGCACGTTGACCAGGAAGCCGGCCCGCCACGTCACCAGGTCGGCCAGCAGCCCGCCGGCGACCAGGCCGACACTCGCCCCGATGCCGGCCACCGCGCCGTACGCCGTCGTCGCCCTGGTCCGCCGCGGCCCGTCGGGGAAGGAGGCCGTGAGCAGCGCGAGCGTCGAGGGCGCCAGGACGGCGGAGCCCAGCCCCTGCGCAGCTCGTGCCGCGACCAGCAGGGCTCCGGTCGGGGCGAGGCCCACGCCGGCGGAGGCGAGCGTGAACACCACCAGGCCGACGACGAACGTGCGGCGCCGGCCCAGCAGATCGCCGGCCCTCGCGCCGAGCAGCAGGAGCCCACCGAAGGCCAGCAGGTACGCGTTCACCACCCACGCGAGCGACCCGCGGGTCATCGCGAGGTCCGCGGCGATGTGCGGCAGGCCGGTGATCACGATCGAGTTGTCGAGCACCACCATGAAGTAGCCCACGAGGACGATCCCGAGCACCGCACGGGGGTGCGGTGGGGCGTCCCCCACCCGAGGTGCCAGGGGTGCCGAGCTGAGCTGGTCCTGCGTCGTCGTCATGGCGCCAAGGCAACGACGGCCCCGCACGGCGGGGGACGGCGGGCCGTTCCGGGTAACGCCCGTACCTCCCAGCCGGTCCGGGCGGACCGTACCGTCGGCCCATGGACCTGAGAGCCGAGACCCGGGAGTTCCTCAGAAGCCGCCGGGCCCGGATCTCGCCGCAGCAGGCGAACCTGCCGGCGTACGGGCGCACCCGGCGCGTGCCCGGGCTCCGGCGCGAGGAGGTCGCGATGCTCGCCGGCGTGAGCATCGACTACTACACGCGGATGGACCGGGGATACCTGGCCGGCGTGTCGGACGAGGTGCTGGAGTCCCTCGCGCAGGCCCTGCAGCTCGACGACGCCGAGCGCGGCCACCTGCTCGACCTGGCGCGGGCGGCCAACGCCTCCGGTGCCGCTCGCTCCCGCGCCCGCCGGGCACCGGCGCCCGCAGTGCGCCCCGAGGTGGCTCGCATCCTCGAGGTGATCGACTCACCGGCGTTCGTCCGCAACGGCGTGCTCGACGTGCTGGGCGCCAACCTGCTCGGCCGCGCGCTGTACGCGCCGCTCTACGACTCGCCGACCCACGGTCCGGGACACCCGGTGAACGTCGCCCGCTTCCAGTTCCTCGACCCGGCCGCCGCCGCGGCGTTCTCCGGGGACAGGCTCGAGCAGCTGGCGCACGACGCCGTCGCCAGCCTGCGCGCCGAGGCCGGCCGCAACCCCTACGACCGACGACTGACCGACCTGGTCGGGGAGCTGTCCACCCGCAGCGAGGACTTCCGGCGCCTGTGGGCGTCGCACGACGTGCGGCACAACCGGTCCGGCAGCAAGGTGTTCCAGCACCCGGCCGTCGGCCGCCTCGAGCTGGACTACGAGGTGCTGGTCCTACCCGCCGACCCGGGTCTGCAGCTGAACGTCTACACCGCCGCGCCGGGCTCGGCGTCCGACGACGGCCTGCGGCTGCTCGCCTCGTGGGCCGCCACGGCCTTCACCGCGGAGCTGGAGAACCGCCCGGCCGGTCCGACCGGTGTCGCCTCCCGGTAGCGCCGCCGGCAGTCAGGAGCGGAAGGCGTCCCAGAGGCCGAGCAGGTACTGGGTGCCCAGCGCCCTGTCGTACAGGCCGTAGCCCGGCCGCGGCCGACGGGTCGTGTTCTCGTCCCACAGGTGCCGACCGTGGTCGGGCCGCACGTAGCCGGTGAAGCCCGCCTCGGCGTAGGCCTTCATGATCCCGATCGTGTCGACGGAGCCCTCGGACGCGCGGTGGCCGACCTCGGTGAAGCTGCCGCCGGGCAGGTGCTTGATGTTGCGGACGTGCGTGAAGTGGATCCGGTCCATGAACGTGCGCACCGCGTCCACGGCGGCGGCCTCGGGATTCGACGAGAAGCTGCCGAGGCACAGCGTCAGACCGTTGTAGACGCTGTCGTTCAGGGACAGCACGGTTGCCAGGTCGTCCTTGGTGGAGACCACGCGCGGCCAGCCGAACAGGTCGAAGGCCGGGTCGTCCGGGTGGACGCCGAGCTTGACGTCGTACTCCTCGCAGGTGGGGATCACCGCGTCGAGGAAGTACTTGTAGTGCGCGTACATGTCCCCGTGGGTCACGCCCTGGTAGGCCTCGTTCAGCTCCGCGAAGTGCGCGAGGCGCTCGGGCTCCCAGCCGGGCATCGTCAGGGCGCCCGTGCCGGCCGCCATGTCGGCGATCAGCTTCTCCGGGGTCAGCCCGTCGACGACCTTCTGGTCGTAGAACAGGGCGGTGGACCCGTCCGGCAGCGGGTGGAACAGGTCGGTGCGCAGCCAGTCGAAGACGGGCATGAAGTTGTAGCAGACGACCTTCACGCCGGCCCGGCCCAGGCGCTCGATCGTCGTGACGTAGTTCGCGATCGCCTCGTCGCGGCTCATGCCCAGGACGGTGGTGCCGAGCTTGATCGACTCGTGCACGTTGACCGACTCGACGACCTCCGCGTCGAGCGTCTTGGTGACCCCGCGGGAACGGTGCTCGTCGGTCAGCCCGGTGATCGTCGCGATCTCCGCCGCGATCTCCGCCTCCTCCCAGACCTCGCCGGCCTGCTTGTGGTGCAGCGACCAGACGACGGTCTGCACGCCGGGGATCTGGCGGATGTCGTCGAGGGAGACGGTGTCGTTCCCCTCGCCGTACCAGCGGAAACCCATCTTCATGTCCGCTCCTGTGCGGGTAGGTCACCGGACGGTGCCGGCGAGCGCGTCGGTCGACCGGCCGGCTCCCGCGGCGACGGTGCGGCGGCCTGACGGAGCACGGACGACCGGTGCCGATACTGCCCCGAACGGACGGCCCGGGGCCAGGCGCCGCACGTGGAGGCCGTCGTGCGCCTGCACATGGTCGGCGCAACACCTGCGCCGGACGTGCCCAGCCGGCTCCTCGCGCCCCGACAGGAGCCTCAGACCCGGCACCTAGACTCCGCGCGTGGACCACATCAGCTACTTCCAGGCCGTCGTCATCGGGCTGCTGCAGGGCGTGACCGAGCTGTTCCCCATCTCGAGCCTGGGTCACTCGATCCTGGTGCCGGCGTGGATCGGGGGAAGCTGGACGGCGCTGGTGACGGACCAGTCGAAGGCCGAGTCGCCCTACCTGGCGTTCATCGTGGCGCTGCACGTGGCGACCGCCCTCGCGCTCGTCGCCCTGTTCTGGCGGGACTGGGTCGGCATCGTCCGCGGGTTCTTCACCTCGCTGGTGCACCGTCGCATCGAGACCACGCACGAGCGGCTGGCCTGGCTGATCGTGGTCAGCACCATCCCGGCGGGGCTCCTCGGCCTGGTGCTGGAGCACCCGCTGCGCACGCTGTTCGCCAAGCCGCTGTTCGCTGCCGTGTTCCTGACCCTGAACGGCCTGGTCCTGTTCGCCGCCGAGCGGCTGCGCCGGCGGGCGCCGAGGCACCGCCCGGCACCGGACGCGGTCGACGCCGAGGGCCCCGTGCCGGGTCTGGACGTCGCGATGACGCAGCAGGTGAGCGTGCGGGACGCCGGGGTGATCGGCCTGCTGCAGAGCGGCGCGCTGCTGGCGGGCATCAGCCGGTCCGGCATCACCATGGCGGGCGGTCTGCTGCGCGGGCTGACGCACGAGGAGGCCGTGCGGTTCGCCTTCCTGCTGGCGACGCCGATCATCCTCGCGGCCGGCGTCCTCAAGGTGCCGGACCTGATGGGACCGCTCGGCGAGGGCATCCGGGCGCAGAGCCTGGCCGGCGCCGGGGCGGCGTTCGTGGCGGCGCTCGCGGCAGCCACGTTCCTGCAGCGGTGGTTCAAGACGAGGACGCTCACGCCGTTCGCCGTGTACTGCCTGGTGGCCGGGGTGCTGTCGATCGTCCGGTTCGCCTGAGCGGGGCTCGCTCGGCGGTCGGCGCGGCATCCGGACGGCCCGGCGTGCCGGACGCGCCCGGACGTACGGTGACCTGCGAGACGATCGACGGACGGAGGCGGCGGGCGTGAGCCCCCTGGAGACCGGGCGGTTCAAGGACCTGTTCCGCGGGCACCCTGCAGGCGTGGCCGTGGTCGGGCTGCGGGGACCGGACGGTGCCTTGGTGGGGCTGACCGTCACCTCGGTGATCTCGGTCTCTGCCGAACCGCCGATCCTGGCGTTCTCGATCGCCTCGACGTCGTCGTCGTGGCCGGCGGTGCAGGCCGCGCGGACGCTGGCCGTCAGCTTCCTCGCCGACGACCAGCACGAGCTCGCGGCGCGGTTCGCCCGGCACGGCATCGACCGGTTCGCCGACGGCGGCTGGCGCCTGCTGCCGACCGGCGAGCCGGTGGTCGAGGGCGCCGTGGCCTGGATCCAGGGCGAGGTGGTGCAGCGCGCGCCGGTGGGCAGCAGCTACCTGGTGGCGGTGCTCGCGCAGCAGGCCTCCGACCGTGGGGATCGGCACCCCCTGGTCTACCGGGACCGGACGTACCACCGGCTGCGCGAGCGTCGCGAGCCGTGAGCAGATCCCCTGGTCGCGGGCCCGCGGACCGTCCGGGCGGGAGCGGGCGCACCCGCCGGGCAGGGCGGCGGCGGGCGTCGTCCGGTCGGTGCCGGGTAAGGTCGGGGCGCCCGCAGGGGAACCCGGGTTCGTCGAGCAGAGGGCAGAACGCGTGCGAAGGCTTCTCGGCACACTGACCGGCAAGGCGGTCGCCGCCGCGGTGCGGCTGCGCGGACGCAGCGCGGGGCAGGCGATGCCGGGCCGGGTGGTCGAGCGGCTGGTGCCGGGATACCTGGCCGCGGTGCTCGGTCAGCTGCCGCGTGGCGTGGTGATGGTGACCGGGACCAACGGCAAGACCACCACCACCAAGATGGTGGTCGAGGTGCTGCGGGCCAACGGGCTGCGCGTGCTGACCAACGCGACCGGCAGCAACATGACGCGCGGCATCATCAGCAGCGTCAGCCAGCAGGCGCACCTGACCGGCCGGCTGCCGTTCGACATCGCGGTGTTCGAGCTGGACGAGGCCTACGCCCCGCAGGTGGCGGCTGCCGCCCCGCCGACGTGGGTGCTCGCGCTGAACGCCAGCCGCGACCAGCTCGACCGGTTCGGTGAGGTGGACACCGTCGCGCGGCTGATCACCAGCGCCATGCGCGCCGCGGGCACCGGCGTGGTGGTCAACGGCGACGACCCCCGCCTGTCCTCCGGCGCCCCGACCACGGGTGTCCAGGTGGAGCGGTTCGGGGTGGCACCGGAGCTGCTGCGGTACTTCCCGCGGGACGACGAGCTGGTGCGCACCGGAACCGGTGCGGCGACGCACATGGCGCCCGCCACCGTGACGGGTGAGCTCGAGGAGGCGGCTCCGGTCCCGCCGGCGCCGGGGGTCGAGCTGCTCGCGTTCGACGGCGACCGCGCGCGCTACCGGGTGGGTGACCAGGAGCTCGACGCGCGGCTGCAGGTCACCGGTCAGCACAACTTCCAGAACGGCGCCGCCGCGCTGGCGCTGGTGCACGCCCTGCTGCCGGACGTCCCGGTGCGCACGCTGGTGGACCAGCTGGCCGACGTGCGGCCCGCGTTCGGGCGGGGCCAGGTGTACACGCTGCCGGGCGGCGCCCACGTCCAGCTGAACCTGGTCAAGAACCCCGCGAGCTTCCGGCAGGGGCTGGCCTCGTACGTGCGGGAGGGGACGACCGTCGTCGTCGCCGTGAACGACCTGGTCGCGGACGGGCGGGACCTGTCCTGGCTGTGGGACGTGGACTTCTCGCCGCTGGCCGGGCGGGAGGTGGCGATGACCACGGGGATCAGGGCGGTCGACATGGCCCTGCGGCTGCGGTACGACGACGTGCCCGTCGGGCGCATCGAGCCGGACCTGGAGGCGGCCGTGGCGGTCATCGCCGGAACACCGGGGGAGACGGTGGTCTTCTCCACCTACACCGCCATGCTGCGGCTGCACACCATGCTCTCGGCGTCGGCCGTGAAGGGGACGGTGACCGCACGATGACGCTGCACCTGGTGCACCTGTACCCGGACGAGATGAACACGTACGGGGACCGCGGCAACCGGCTGACGCTGCTGCAGCGGGCCCGGTGGCGCGGCCTCGACCCGGTGGTGCACTTCGTCGGCATCGGTGACGACCTCCCGGACGAGACCGACCTGGTGCTGGGCGGCGGCGGCCAGGACTCCGCGCAGGCGGACATCCAGGCCGACGTGCTGCGCAAGGGGGACCGGCTGCACCAGCTGGTCCGCGACGGCGTGCCGATGCTCATGGTGTGCGGCACGTACCAGCTGCTGGGCCGGCGGTTCCGCACCCACGAGGGCGAGGAGATCGCCGGCATCGGCGTCTTCGACGTGGAGACCATCGGCGGTGACCGCCGCCTGATCGGCAACGCGGCGGTGCAGACCGAGGCGTTCGGCACGCTCTACGGCTTCGAGAACCACAGTGGCCGCACCCGGCTGGGTGCCGACCAGCAGCCGCTGGGAAAGGTGCTGCGCGGCAACGGGAACAACGGGGAGGACGGCACCGAGGGCGCCCGCACGGGAAACGCCATCGGCACCTACCTGCACGGCCCCTTGCTGCCGGCGAACCCCGTGCTGGCCGATGCTCTGCTGTCCCTGGCGCTGGCGCGACGTGGTGAGCCGGCGCAGCTCGAGCCGATCGACGAGCCGCTGGTCGAGCGGTCCCGCGCGGAGGCGGCGAGCCGGGTGTACTGACCCCGCTCGGCCCCGCTCGGGGTGGTCACCGGGTTGGCAGCGCGGCCCGGCAGGAGGACGCTGGGAGCAGGACTCGCGCAGCGCGTGAGCAGGGAGTCAGCGATGACGACGACACCCGTTCCCCCGGCCGGACCGGCCCTCGAACCGTCCGGCGGCACACCCCCTCGCGGCCCGGTGCAGGCGGCGCTCGCGGCCCTCGTGGCCGACGGCACGCTGAGCCGTGCCCAGGCGGACGCGGTGCTGACCGCGATCGCCGGTGCGGAGGTCGCTCCGCCCGGCACCTCGCCCGTGGTGGCACCGGCGGTGCCGACCACGGTCACCGCCGCACCACGTGCAGCATCGGTCGCGGCGCCGGTCGCCCAGCCGGCCCCCGCGTGGCGCGGTCGCCTGCTCGAGGCGGGCGTGTACCTCGGCAGCGTCTTCGTGCTGGCGGCCGTCGCGCTGGTGGTGCAGCAGTCCTGGTCGACGATCTCGCGCGGCACGCAGCTGCTGCTCGCCGGCGGCCTCACGGCGCTGGCGGCGGTGGCCGGGCTGCTGGTCGGCTGGCCCGTGCGACCGCAGCGGACGGGCGCCGACCCCCGGCACGCCGTGCGACGGCGGTCCGCGAGCGTGGTGCTCACCCTCGCGGTCGCCCTGGCGGCGGCCACCACCGTGCTGCTGGTCCGCGAGGCGCGGTGGTCCGGCGTCGTGGCCGCAGGCGTCGCGCTCGTCCTGATGCTCGCCGTGCACCTGGTGGCGCCGAGCGTGGTGGCCGAGCTGGCGGTGTTCGGTGCAGGCGCTGCTCTGATGGGGATGGTCCCGGACGCCGTGTGGCCGGCGCCGGGGTTCGAGGGCCCGGGCGACACCTACGACTTCGCGCGGACCGACCTGACGAGGGGCCTGCTGCTGTTCGGCTACGGGGTGGTCTGGGCGTGGCTGGTGTCGCGTCGGCTGCCGCACCGACAGCTCGGTGTGGCGCTCGGGCTGGTCGCGGCGGTGATCGGTGCCCCGACCACCGCCGGTCGGGGGATGCCCGTGGCGGCCGCGCTGCTCGGCCTCCTCGCCGTCGCCGCCGTGGTCACCTACCTGCGCGACCCCTTGTGGGCGTGGATGGTCGGCGCGGTCGGCGCCGCGTTCCTCGCCGTCGTGCTGATCGGGAACCGGACCATGGGACCCGCGCTGACCTTCCTCGTGGCCGGTGTGGTGCTGCTCGGCGGGACCGCAGCGGCGGTGGTCGTGGGCCGCCGTCGGGCGGCTCGGGCCGGCGACCGCGGGGCGCCCTGACGGGCGACCCGGGCCCGGTGGTCGGTCGGTCCGGGGAGCGAGGGGTGGGTGCCATGCCCGTCGGGACGCTGCTCGCGGGGGCCGCCGACGTGGTGCGGCTGCTCGACGCCCCGGCCGGCGCCTACGTGCACGTCCCGTTCTGCTCGTCCATCTGCCCGTTCTGCCCCTACGACAAGGTGCGGCTGGGCGACGTGCCTGCGATGCCGTACCTGGAGGCGCTCCGGCGGGAGGTCGACGCGGTCGTCGACGCGCACACCGCCCGGTTCGGGTCGTTCACCTCGCTGTACGTCGGGGGCGGGACGCCCACGCTGTTCCCCGAGGTGCTGGCCGACCTGGTCGAGCGCGTGCCGACGGCGGGGCGCCGAGCCGTCGAGGTGCTGCCGACGCACGCCACGCCCGCACGGCTCGACGCGCTGGCCGCCGCGGGGTTCGACGCGGTCAGCATCGGTGCGCAGTCGTTCCACGACCCGGTGCTGCGGCGGCTGGGTCGGCCGCACGACGCGGACGCCTCCCGCCGGGCGGTGCTGACGGCCGTCGGGCGCTTCGCCGTGGTCGACGTGGACCTCATCGTCGACGTCGCCCTGCCGGGGTCGTCGCCGGCCGCCGCGACCGCTGTCCGCGCGTTCCTCGACGACGTCGCCTGGTGCTTCGAGACCGGTGCCGACCAGGTGTCGACGTACCCGTTGATGCGCTTCGGGTACACGCCGTTCGGTGTCGCGCGGCACGCCCGCCGCCGCGAGCACGCCGTGCTGTCGCAGGTGGCGGAGCTCGCCCGTCGCCTCGGGTACGAGCGCCGCTCGGTGTGGACGTTCAACCGCCTGGGCAGCCCGCCGTACACGTCGATCACCCGGCGCCGTTTCCTCGGCATGGGTGCCGGCGCCTCGTCGGTCACCGGCAGGGACCTGCTGGTGAACCACTTCGGCCTGGCGGCGTACGAGGCGGCGGTCGCCGCCGGCCGGGTGCCCGTCGCCCGGCGCTTCCACCTCGGCGCGCTCGGCGGCGCGGCGTACGAGGCGTTCTGGCAGGCGTACGCGGGCGCGGTCGACCCGGCCACCCTCACGGCGGCCTACGGCCTGGTGGGCGCCGGACCGGTGCGCGGTCTGACGGCGGTGCCCCGAGCCGCCGGGCTGGTCAGGTCGGACGACGGGCTGCGGCGGCTGACGCCGCGCGGCTACGACGTGTTCCACGACCTCGAGCGCGCGGTGACGTACGGGCTGATCGAACCGTTGTGGGCGCAGATGCTGCGCGAGCACGGGGACGCGGCGGGGCAGGCCGCCGGGGGCTGGGCCCGACCGGCCCGCGGGCGCAGCGGCCCGGTGTGGTGGCTGGCCCGGACGCTGACGGAACGCCGGGTGCTCGACGGTGCCCGGCCCGCTGAGAGGAGCTGACGTGCACCCGTTCTACGAGCACAGCGGCCGGCTGGTGGCGGACCGGGACACCCGCGCGCTGGGGCTGGTGTCCATGGCCGCGTACCTGCTGTTCTGGGCGGCGGCGATCCCGGTCGCGCTGCGCGCGCTGCGCCGTGCGCAGGCATCCGTGGGCCCGGACGGGAACCGTGACCCCGCGCTGGAGATCGTCCGCGCGCGGTACGCCCGGGGAGAGATCGACGAGCGGGAGCTGCGGGAGCGGACCCAGGTGCTCAGGCCTCAGTCGGTGGACGGGGTGCGCCGGAGGTAGGGCTCCAGCAGCTCGTGCGCGAGACCGCGGGCGCGGCGTTCGCTGACGCCGTCCTCCACCATGCGGCTCACGGCATAGACCAGGGCCTGGACCAGCTCGGCGGTGCGGTCCGGGTCGCTGCTGCCGTGCTCCCGGAGCGCGGCGACGAGCGGTGTGCGCAGCTCGTCGTGCAGCAGGTGCGTCGACTCGGCGAGGGCGTCCGAACGTGCGACCGAGGCGAGGGTCATCGCGAGCGCGTGGTCGCCGCGCGCGACGAGGTGCACGTTGGCGTCGACGTACGCCAGCACCTTGCCGCCGGGCGTCGACTGGCGGGCCATCCGCTGGTGCACGTACCCGGACCAGCGGGGGAACGTGTCGGAGACCAGGGCGTCGAGCAGGTCCTCCCGGGAGCTGAAGTAGGAGTAGACGCTCGACCTGGCCAGACCCGCCCGCTGCGCGACGTCCGCCAGAGCCGGCGCCTCCGTGGCACCCTCCGACAGCAGGTCGCGGGCGGCGTCGAGCAGGGCGGTCCGCTGCGCCGCGCGGTGCTCGGCGACGGTCGGTGCCTGGATGCGGGGCACGGCGGCCTCCTCGCTGCCGGTCGGGGCTGCGCGAGCGCGGAGCCGCGGAGCCTGGTCGGGCTCATGATAACGACGGGGTGTCGAGACCCCCGGGCGGCGTCGATCGATTTTGCCGACACGGTGTCGGTAAAGTCGCCGCCGTGACCCAACCTGCCGCCGCACCCCCCGCCGTCCCCACCCCGCCGAGCGGGCCGTCCGGGGCGCTCGACCGTCGAGCCTGGGCGGCGCTGCTCACCATCGGGTTCGGCGTCGCGCTGGTGATCATGGACGCGACCATCGTCAACGTCGCCCTGCCGGTGGTGATGGCCGACCTGCACCTGACCGCCGCCGACGCGCAGTGGCTCAACGCCTCCTACGCCCTGGTGTTCGCCGCCGTGCTGATCACGGTGGGGCGGCTCGGCGACCTGCACGGGCGGCGGCGGCTGTTCGCCGCCGGGATCGTGCTGTTCATGGCGGCGTCCCTGGTCGCCGGGCTGAGCGGCGGTGCCCCCCAGCTGATCGTGGCCCGGCTGGTGCAGGGGCTCGGCGCGGCGATGGTGGTGCCGAGCACCCTGTCGACGCTCAACGCCACGTTCACCGGGCGGGCGCGCGCGATCGGGTTCGCCGTGTGGGGCTCCGCGATCGGTGGCATGGCCGCCATCGGCCCTCTGCTGGGCGGCTGGCTGGCCACGGACGTGTCGTGGCGATGGGCGTTCTGGCTGAACATCCCCGTCGGGCTGCTGGTTGTGGTCGGGATCGTGCGGGTGGTGCCGGAGACCCGGGACGCCACCGCCGCGCCGGGTCGTGACGCGTGGGGTGTGCTGCTGAGCGCCGTCGGCATGGGCGGCATCGTGTTCGCGCTGATCGAGTCCTCCTGGTTCGGCTGGACGCGGCAGCCGTCCGGCGCGCTGTCCCCGGTGCTGTTCGCCCTGGTGGGCGGGGTGCTGGCGGTGGTCGCGTTCGTGCTCCTCGAGCAGCGTCGGTCCGCCGCCGGGCGCCACGTGCTGGTGGACCTCTCGCTGCTACGGGTGCGCACGTTCCGCGCCGGGATCGTGGCGGCGCTGATCGTCGCGTTCGGCGAGTTCGGCCTGCTGTTCACGCTGCCTCTGCTGCTGCAGGGCACGCTCGGCTACACCGCGCTCGGCACCGGCGGCGTGATCCTGTGCCTGGCGATGGGCACGTTCCTGGTCTCCGCCGCCCTGCCGCGGCTGAGCGGCCGGATGTCCCAGCGGGCGATCGTGCAGACCGGGCTCGCGCTCGAGGCGATCGCGGTCGGCGGGCTGGCGCTCAGCCTGTCGACCAGCACGTCGACCCTGGTGCTGTGCCTGTGGCTGTTCGGCTACGGGGTCGGCGTCGGCATGGCCACGGCCCAGCTGACCTCGCTGCTGCTGTCCGACGTACCGGTGCAGGAGAGCGGACAGGCCTCCGGGCTGCAGAGCACCGTGCGCCAGCTGGGCTCGGCGCTCGGCGTCGCCCTGCTCGGCGGGCTGCTCGTGTCCACGTTGGCCTCGAGCACTCGCGCCAACCTGGCGGCGGCAGGCCTGCCGCCCGGCGCGGTGGACGGCCTGACCGCGGCGGTGAAGGACAGCGCGGGCATCGCGATCGCGGGCCTGCAGACGGCGCCCGGCATGCACACCGCGGCGACGGCCGCGGCCGACGCCATGGTGCACGCCAGCCAGGTGACCACCGGCCTGGCCGCCGTCGCCCTCGCGGTCGGCCTCGCGGCGACGTTCGCCCTGCCGCGGCGCTCGGCCACGCCCCCTCCGACGCCCCCCGCCCCGGCTGGACACGAGGCGCCGGACGTCGTCTGATGGGCCGTCCGGCCGGTGAGCGGCCGTCCGCGGGCGGCACCCCTCGCCGCCGCGCCCGCACCAGGCACGGAGGACGCATGCGAGCACGTCGGGTCAGCGGGACGGCCGCCGCGATCGCGGTGGGGCTGGTGGCAGCGTGCAGCCCGTCGACGCCCGCGCCCGCCGGGGTGCACGGTGCCGCCTCGGCCACCGCCGGGGGTGCACCGAGCTCGACGTCGGCCTCCACCGCCTCGGCCCCCGGCGCATCGGCGTCGGCCGCCTCGGCCGGCCGGCTCACCGTGACCACGCTCGCCACGCACCTGCCGTCGCCGTCGTCCCGCATGGTGGTGCTGCCCGTCGGCGACCGCCTGCTGCTGCTCGGCGGCCTGGCGGGGGGTTCCACCACGGCGAACGTCCTCACGCTGGACCCCGGCACCGGCTCCACCTCGGTGGTGGGGCACCTGGCGCAGCCGACCCACGACGCCGGGGGAGCGGTGCTGGGTGGGCGTGCCGTGGTGCTGGGCGGCGGCGTGAACGCGTCCACGGACCCGGTGCAGGCGATCGCGACCACGGGTGGCACCGGGACCGTGGTGGGCCACCTGCCGCAGGCGCGGTCCGACCACGCGGTGGCGGTGGACGGTGGCACGGCCTACGTGGTCGGCGGGTACGCCGCGACGACCGAGCTGGCGGACGTGCTGGCCACCACCGACGGGACGACGTTCCGCACCGTGGCGCACCTGCCGACCACCGTCCGGTACGCCGCTGCGGCCGTGGCCGGCGGGGCGCTGTGGGTGCTGGGCGGGGAGCACTCGGGCACGGCGATCGACCTGGTGCAGCGCATCGACCTGACCAGCGGCGCCGTCACGGTCGCCGGGCACCTGCCGGCACCGTTGTCCCACGCGGCGGCGGCCACCCTCGGGGGCGCGGTGCTCCTGGTCGGCGGCACGCGCGGCGCCGCGCACCAGGACGTGGTGTACCGCCTGGACCCGGCCACCGGGCAGGTCACCGCCGTCGGGCACCTGCCCGCGCCGACCTCCGACCCGGGGATGGCCGTGCTCGGGGACTCCGCCTACGTCGTCGGCGGTGAGACCGCGGACGCGGCCGGGAAGACGTCCGCGCTCTCGACCGTCGTCCGGATCCAGCCGGCTCCGTAGCGACCTGCGGCCGGCGCGCCCGCTACCAGGCGCCCGGAGCCGGTGCCGTCAGCCCGACGACGGTCGCGTACGAGTGCGGCGGGACGGGGTCCAGGCCGTCCGGGGTGTTGAGGTACCCCGGCTGGTCACCCGCCTGGCCGGTGTGCCCGTACTGCCAGACGATCTTGTTCTGCGTCGGGTCCAGCACGATCACGCGGTGGTTGGCGTCGTCGTTCAGGATGACGTCACCGTTCGGCAGCCCCTCCGCCAGCGACGGGTGGTTCAGCCGGCCGTCGCCGCTGGCGGGGTTCCACCGCCACAGCGCCTTGCCGGACTGGTCGAACAGCACCACCTGACCCGGGTTCGAGTAGTCGACCGTGACGTACTGGCCGGGCTTGTACTGGCTCGAGTCCGACGGGTAGGTGATGGCCGGCGGGTGCGTGGACCAGTAGACGTGGCCCGAGCGGTCCATCTCCTCGACCCAGTCGCCGTTGATCTCGGTCACCAGGAAGTGCCCGTTCGGCAGGGGGAACACGCCGTTCGGGCTGCCGAAGTGCGACGGCGGGTTGTGCTGGCACGAGCCGAGGGTGCCCAGCGTCCACAGCGGGCTCTGCGAGGACGGCGAGAGGTCGACGATCCGGCAGTTCTTGATGTCCGGGGCGATGACCGTGTGGTCCGGCAGCATCATGCCGTCGTCCGGGTTCCAGAGCTGGTTGGGGCCGGAGCCGTGGGTCCCCGGGGTGCCGTAGCGCCAGACGATCTTGCGGCTGGCGATGTCGATCTGGGTGATGACGAAGTTGTCCTCCTCCGTCGCGACGATGCTCTTGCCGTCGGGGGTGAAGAAGGCGTCGTCGGGGATGAGGAACGTCTGGCCCGGCGCCAGGTCGCCCGCCTGCGGCCACTGCCACAGCACCTGCCCCTGCGGGCTGACCACCACGAGCCGGTTGTTCTTCTTGTCCGCGATGAGGATCGGACCGGGCAGCACGCTGGGGTCCGAGCCGGCCGCGAGATAGCCCGGCGTGCCGGCGGGCGCGGCCGGAGGCCATGCGGGGGTCGAGCTCGGGGTGGGTGTCGCAGCCGCGCTCGCGCTACCGGCACCCGACGGGGCCGGTGCGGTCGTGGCGGCGTCCGCGGCCGAGGTGGACCGTGGCGCGGTGCTGGGGCCGGCCGTGCAGGCGGACAGGATCAGGACGGCGGCTGCCGACGACGCCAGCAGGGCGCCCGTTCTCTTCATGGCCGGGAGTCTGCGGTGCGATCGGTCCGAACGCCAGCGCGGTCCATCCCGCGGCTCCGCAGCAGGGCTCGTCGTCCCTCTGGTGCGTTTCAGCCGAGCGCGGCCGCGTGCTCGACGACGCCCAGCACGGTGAGGGTCGCCTGCGCGCCCGCCGCGGCGAAGAACTGCACGCCTCGAGGCGTCTGCCCGGAGGCCCGCATCGCGTCGAGCGCCTCGAGCGACGCCCACACGGTGACGATCCGCCACTGCGTGTCGTCGCGGGCGTCGTGCAGCAGGTACGTCTCGACGATGCCCGGCTCCAGCTCCCCGACGCCCTCCCGGTAGGCGCCGACCAGGTCCGCCGCCCGTACCGGGTCGACCTCTGCCTGCAGGATCGTGACGACCATCGCGCACCTCCACGGGAGCCGTGATGCGTGCATCACACCACTGCGCCGGACCGGCCGCACGGGCCGGTTACCGTGTGCCCGCGGGTCGTGGGCCCGCGCGAGGCGACGGGAGCGGCGTGCACGACGAGCACACAGACAGCGCGACGGTGGCGCCCGGCGGGCGGACGTGGGCCGTGGTGGTGCCCGTCAAGGACGCCCGGCACGGCAAGACGCGCCTGTCGGCGGTGCTGGCGGCCGGCCATCGGGCCGACCTGGTGCGGGCGATGGCGCTCGACACGGTCGAGGCGGCGCTCGCGTGCGACCGGGTGGCCCGCGTGCTGGTGGTGACGGCGGACCCCGCGGTGGCCGAGGAGGCGTCCCGGCTCCGACGTGTGACCGTGGTGGGCGAGCCGTCGCACACCGGTCGGCGCAGCGGGCTGGACGCGGCGGTGCTCGCGGGCGCCGCGGCAGCCCGGCGCGATCGGCCGGCGCCGGTGGCCGTGCTGCTCGGTGACGTGCCGGCGCTGCAGCCGTCCGATCTGGGGGACGCGCTCACCGCAGCGGACGGCGTGGACCGCGGCCTGGTGGCCGACGCACCCGGCACGGGTACGACCGTGCTGACGGTCGGGCCGTCCGCGGAGCTGGAGCCGCGGTTCGGGAGGGGGTCGGCGGCGGCCCACCGGGCGCTGGGGCACGTGCCGCTCGACGTCCCTGAGGCGTCCACGTTGCGTCGGGACGTCGACGTCCCCGCCGACCTCAGGGCGGCGGCGGCACTCCCGCTGGGGCCGCGCACCACGGCCCTGATAGCCCGGCTGCCCGGGCTGGTCTGACGCGCCGGGGGAGTTCGCTCGGCCGCGTCCGGGCGCGGCGGTGGGTCACGGCAGCCGGTCCACCAGCGACAGCGCCGCAGCGGCGATCCGGGCGGTGGTCGGCACGTCGCTCATGAGGGTGCCGGTCGCGGCCGCCGCGAGACCGGCGAGGGCCAGCTCCGGCACCGCGCCGGCGTCCGCGTCGTCCACCAACCAGCCGTCCAGGATGCCGCCGGTCGACCGTGCTCCGTAGTGGTGGGCGACCGCGGCCGCGGAGGTCTCCACGCCGATCGCCGCCAGGCACGCGTCCGCCATGCCGCGCACGGGCGCACCGCCGATCACCGGGCTGACGCCGACCACCGGCGCCGCCGTCGCCGCCAGTGCAGCGTGCACGCCCGGCACCGCGAGGATCGTGCCGATCGACACCACCGGGTTGGACGGCGGCAGCAGCACCACGTCCGCCTCGGTCAGCGCCTCCACCACGCCCGGTGCCGCCGTCGCGACCTCGAGCCCCGCCTGCACGAAGCTGCGGGCCGGCACGCCCGCCCGCAGGCGTACCCACCACTCCTCGAAGTGCACGGTCCGGCCGTCGACCAGCTCGACGTGGGTCTCCACCGGCTGGTCGCTCATCGGCAGCAGCCGCACGCCCAGGTCCCATCGCTGGGCCAGACGCTCGGTGACCTGCGACAACGTCAGCCCCTCCTGCAGCAGCTGCGTCCGGGCCAGGTGCGTGGCCAGGTCGAGGTCGCCCAGCGTGAACCACTCCCAGCCGAGGCCGTACGCGGCGAGATCGCCCGAGACCCGGCTCGTCTCGTCCCGCCGACCCCAGCCCTGGCCCTCGTGCACGGCGTCGCCGAGCGTGTACATCAGCGTGTCCAGGTCGGGGCAGACGCGGACGCCGTGGAGCCACATGTCGTCCCCGGTGTTGGCCACCACCGTCACCTGTGCCGTGGTGCCGCCGGCGCCGTCCGGCAGCCGGTCGCGCAGCATCGCCAGCAGGCCGCGGGTGAACCGGGCGCCGCCGACGCCGCCGGACAGCACGGTGATCCTCAACGGTCCTCCTGGGGTCGGGGGGTCGGACCGACCGGGGAGCGGTCGGTGAACGCGATGACGGGCCGTCCGGTGCGCGGATGGGTCAGCACCTCGGCCTCCACGCCGTACACCTGGCGCAGCAGGGCGGGCGTGAGCACGTCGGCGGGGTGGCCGGCGGCGGCCAGGCGACCGGCGGACAGCACCAGGACGTGCTCGCAGAACGCGGCGGCGAGGTTGAGGTCGTGCAGGGCGGCCACCGTGGTGGTGCCGAGGTTCCGCACGAACGCCAGCAGGTGCAGCTGCGCGGCGACGTCCAGGTGGTTGGTCGGCTCGTCGAGCAGCAGCAGCGCAGGCTCCTGGGCGAGCGCGCGGGCGATCTGCACGCGCTGACGCTCGCCGCCGGACAGCGTGGCCCACGCGCGGTCGGCCAGGTGGGCGGCCTCCGCGGCCTCGAGCGCGCGGTCGACGGCGGCGGGGTCGTCGTCCGTGCCCCACCACGACCGGTAGGGGATCCGGCCCAGGGCTACGACGTCGCGGACGGTCAGCGGGACGGCCGAGCTCGACTCCTGCTCCAGCAGGGCGATGCGGCGGGCGCGGTGCCGACGGGGGAGCAGGTGCACGGGGACCTGACGTGGTGGGACGGCGCCGGCCGCGCCGGCCGTGGACGTCGGCCCGGGACCGGGCTCGTCGTCCGAGACCATGACGGCTCCCGCCTGCGGCACCAGCAGCCCGGCGACCAGCCGCAGCAGCGTCGTCTTGCCGGCACCGTTGGGTCCCAGCAGCCCGGTGAGGGCTCCGGTCGGCGGCGTCGCGTCGACCCCGTCGACCACCCACCGCCCGCCCAGCCGGGTCCCGACGCCCGCGATGGTCAGCTCCACGCCGACCCCTGCCCACGTCGCAGCAGCACCGCGAACACCGGCACCCCGATCAGCGCGGTGACGATGCCGACCGGCAGCTCCCGCGGGTCGAACGCCGTGCGCGCCAGCGTGTCCGCCCAGACCAGGAACGTGCCGCCCGCCAGGGCCGCCACCGGCAGCAGCCGCCGGTGCGCCGGCCCGGTCAGCGCCGAGACGATGTGCGGCAGCACCAGCCCGACGAACCCGATCGCGCCGCTGACCGCCACCATCGCGCCGGTCAGCAGGGCGACGAGCGTCATCAGCGTCCACCGCGTCCGGTCCACGTGCAGGCCTAGCGCCGCCGCGCTGGTGTCGCCGAACGTGAAGGCGTCCAGCCGTGCCCCGCTGACCACCAGCACGGTGCCGACCACGAGCAGCGCCCCCGCCGAGATGGCGACCGACCGCCACGTCGCGCCGGCCAACGACCCCATCAGCCACGCGAGGATCTCCCGGTAGGAGTCACCCGTCGCCGTCCAGAAGATGACGAACGACGTGCCCGCCGCCGCGAGCTGCGAGACGGCGAGGCCCGCCAGCACCGCGCGTCCGGGGGTCAGCGTCCCGCCCGCCCGTGCCAGCGTGAGCGTGCCGACCAGAGCGAGCAGCGCACCGGCGAACGCCGCGAGCGGCAGCACCAGCGCCACACCGACCACCAGCACCGCGACGGCGCCCAGCGAGGCTCCGGAGGACAGCCCCAGCAGGTACGGGTCGGCCAGCGGGTTGCGGGTCAGCGACTGCATCACCGCACCGGACAGCGCGAGCCCCGCCCCGACCGCCGCGGCGGTGAGCACCCGCGGCAGCCGCAGCTGCCACACGATCGCGTCGTGCAGCGTCGGCACGGGCGCCGCCCCACCGGCTCCGAGCAGGTGCAGGTGCACGCCGATGCTGCGCGCCACCTCGCTCACCGCGAGGTGCGCGGGCCCGATCGTCACGGCCACCAGCACGGTGACGACGAGCGCCACCACGCCGACCGCCACGAGGACGGTCAGCGGGAGACGACGGACCCCTGCTGCCACCGGCGTCAGCCGGCGCTGGGGGTGCTGCCCGGGGTCGCCGTGGCACCACCCGTCGGCGCCGCGCCGCCGTCCAGGGCGTTCACGCCCGCGACCACGGTCTGCACCGCCTCGACGTTGCGCACGCCCGCCTCGGTCGCGGCGAACGGCACGACCACGTACCGGTGCTGCTTGACGGCGGCCAGCTGGGCGGTCGCCGGGTTCTGCTCGAGCGCCGTGATCTTCGAGGTGGCGGTGTTCCACGTCGCGTCGACCAGCACGATCACGTCCGGGTTGGCCGCCACGACCTTCTCCCAGCCGACCGACGTCCAGGTGTCGTGCACGTCCGCGAACACGTTGGTCAGGCCGGCGGCGTCCATGATCATCTGCGGTGCCCCGATGCCGGCGCCGACGTACGGGGTGTCGTTGCCGGAGGAGTACCACAGGGCGGTGCGGTGGCCGGGCAGCTTCTGCACGGCCGCGAGGTCGGCCTTCTGCTTCGCGACGAGCGCCGCGGCGCGGTCCGGCACGCCGAAGATCTGCCCCACCTGGCCGATCTCACCGAACACGGTGTCGAACGTCAGCGGGTCGGGCATCGAGCCCTTCTCCTTGCAGGCCGCGGGGGAGACGTAGGTGCCGATCCCGCGCGAGGCGAGCGTCGCCCGGTCGCCGACGCCGGACGACGACACGTTCGACTCCCAGCCGGCGTAGACGAAGTCCGGGTTCGCCGCGAGCAGTGCCTCCTGGCTGGGCACCGTGTCGCCGAGCACCGGCACCTTGGCCGCCGCGGCGGCCCACTGGCTGGGCACCGGCCCGTCGGCGAAGGCGGTGCCGACCAGGCGGTCGCCGAGGCCGAGCGCGAGCATCATCTCGGTCGCGCTGGACTTGATCGACACCACGCGGGTGGGCGGCTTGGTCACCGTCACCTGCGTGCCGCAGTCGTCCAGGGTGACGGGGCCGAACGTCGCCGCCGTGGCGGCCGCGGCGGTGGACGACGACGCGGCGCCGGAGGCGCCCGAGGCGCAGGCGCCGAGCGCGAGGACAGGCGCGAGCACCAGGGGGAGCATCAGACGGGACGGGACGGCACGGCGGTGCATGGGAGGGCTCCTCGGCAGGTGGCGGGTCGGCGGCTCGTCGCCGCTCGCACGGGAGCACGTCGCTCCCCGGAATCGCACCGCCCAGTGGGGACGGCGCGGCCCTCGCCAACATCCGGTGGGGTTCCGGCGCACACCCTAGGCATGCAGGTCGGAGCCCCACAACCGGCCGGTCACGGCGCCGCCGCGAGGGCCAGCGCGCGTGCCACCGCGTCGACGTCCTGGCGCAGCGCGCTGACCGTCACGCGCAGGTGACCGCCACCCTCCTGACCCGTGGCGGCGAACGGCCGGCCGCGGGCCACCCGGATCCCGGCCGCACCGAGCCGCACGAGCGCACGCTGCTCGTCCGCCACCGGGACCCACAGGTTCACGCCGTCCCCGGGGACCAGCTCCAGGCCGTGGTGCGCGAGCGCCTGCGTGAGCGCGCGCTGGCGTCCGTGGTAGACCCGGCGGGCGTGCTCGACGGCGTCCACGGCGGGACCGTCGGTGAGCAGGTCCGCCAGCACGCGCTGCAGCAGGCGGCTGGTCCACCCAGGGCCGAGCAGGCGGCGGGCGACGAGCGCGTCGAGCACGGTGGCGGGTCCGCCGACGGCGGCGATGCGCAGGTCCGGACCGTGCGACTTGGAGTACGAGCGCACGTGCACCACCCGGTCGGGCAGCAGCGCACCCAGGCTGACGTCCCGTGCGGAGGAGATCTGGCCGGAGTGGTCGTCCTCCAGCACCCAGACAGGCTGGGGTGCCGCGCGTACGGCGGCTGCGAGCTCCCGCGCACGGGTCGGCGTCAGGCTGACGCCCGTGGGGTTGTGCGCGCGCGGTTGCAGCACCACGGCGGACGCCCCGGCGGCCAGCGCCGCCCCGAGCGAGTCCGGCACCATGCCGTGGGCGTCCAGCGTGACGGGCACGCGTTCGAGGCCCAGCTGGTCGAGCAGGTCGAACAGCGGCGGGAAGCCGGGGTCCTCCACGGCCACGCGGTCGCCGTACCCGCACGTGACGTCGAGCGTGCGCGCCAGCGCGTCGACCGCTCCGTCGACCACGGTCAGCCGTTGCGGCGGGAAGGGCCACGTGCCGCGCAGCAGGTGCTCGAGCTCGGGCACCAGGGACGGCGCGACGTAGCTGGCCGTCTCGGCCGCGGGCATGCGGGCCGAGACCCGCGCCAGCGCCGGGCCCAGCTCGGGCAGCAGCTCGGGGTCCGGCGTGCCGGTGGACAGGTCGAGGCGGCCGGGCGCCCCGCCGGTCAGGTCGCGGTAGCGCGGTGGTACCCGGTCCTCCGGTGAGGGCAGCACGGTGGTGCCGGCCCGGCCGCGGGACGACACCAGGCCGACGACCGACAGCGCGTGCCACGCCGAGCCGACGGTGGCGGGGCTGACCGCCAGCTCCGCGGCGAGGGCCCGGACGGTCGGCAGCCGGTCGCCGGGGCGCAGGCCGCCCGTGTGCACCATCCGCGCCACCGTCGCGGCGATGCCGCGCGGGCTGCGGTCGACGACCAGGTCCGCGAGGAGTGCCGCGGCGGCCCGGCCGTGCCCGAGGTGGTGCTCGTCGTGCCCGCGGCGCGGCCCCGTCTGCAAGTCCCGCTGCGAATCCCCCTGGTCCACCACGGAATCGTCGGTGCTGGACGCGGTCGGCGCGGACCAAGGTCCCCACTGTTTACACGCGGCGCCCCGGAAGTTCCCGCTCGGCAAATCCCGAGAAACGCCGCAGAAATGTCCAACCTCGACAGTCACATTCCAGGCGGTGCGGCCGGGACGGCCCCCGCCGGACCCGACGTACCGCTTCTCGCCCGATGCCGAGCACCACCGAGGAGCCGCAGATGACCGTCGTACGCGTCGCCTTCACCCAGGCCACCTGGACCGGGGACAAGGAGTCGATGATCGCGCTGCACGAGGCGTGGACCCGCGAAGCGGCATCCGCCGGTGCGCACGTGATCGGCTTCCAGGAGCTGTTCTACGGGCCGTACTTCGGCATCACGCAGGACACCGCCTACTACGACTACGCCGAGACGATCCCCGGCCCGACCGTCGACCGCTTCGCCGCGCTGGCCGCCGAGCTGGGCATCGTGATCGTGCTGCCGATCTACGAGGAGGACCAGCCGGGCGTCCTCTACAACACGGCGGTGGTGATCGACGCCGACGGCACCGTGCTCGGCAAGTACCGCAAGCACCACATCCCGCACCTGCCCAAGTTCTGGGAGAAGTTCTACTTCCGCCCCGGGAACACCGGCTGGCCGGTGTTCGACACGGCGGTCGGCAAGATCGGCGTGAACATCTGCTACGACCGGCACTTCCCGGAGGGCTGGCGCACGCTCGCGCTGAACGGCGCGCAGATCGTGTTCAACCCGAACGCGACGGCGCCCGGCGTCTCGAACCGGCTGTGGGAGCTCGAGCAGCCCGCCGCGGCGGTGGCCAACGGGTACTTCGTCATCGCGAACAACCGCGTCGGCCTGGAGGACAACGAGTACGGGGACGAGGCCGTCAACTTCTACGGCTCGTCGTACGCCGTGGGCCCGGACGGGAACTACGTCGGAGAGGTCGGGTCGAGCACCGACGACCAGCTGATCGTCCGGGACCTGGACCTGGAGCAGATCCGCGAGGTGCGCGAGCGCTGGCAGTTCTTCCGCGACCGTCGGCCGGACCAGTACGGCCCGATCGTCGCGCCCTGACCGCACCGACCCGCGAAGGAGACCCATGCCGACCACGCTCATCACCGGCGGCACGGTGGTCAACGCCACCGGCCGCGGCGCCGCCGACGTGCTGATCGACGGCGAGAAGATCGTCGCGATCCTCGACCCCGGCTCCACGCTGCTCGGCCACGACCTGAAGGCCTCCGTGGACCGCGTCGTCGACGCCGCCGGCAAGTACGTGATCCCCGGCGGGATCGACGCGCACACGCACATGGAGATGCCGTTCGGCGGCACGTTCGCCTCCGACACCTTCGAGACGGGCACCACGGCCGCCGCGTGGGGCGGGACGACGAGCATCATCGACTTCGTCGTCCAGTACGCGGGCGAGAACCCGCTGGACCAGTACGCGCTGTGGCACCAGAAGGCCGCCGGGAGCTGTGCGATCGACTACGGGTTCCACCAGATCCTGTCCGACGTGCAGGACTCGTCCCTGGACGCGATGGACGAGCTGGTGGCCGAGGGCGTGAGCAGCTTCAAGCTGTTCCAGGCCTACAAGGGCGTGTTCCTGTCCGACGACGGCCAGATCCTGCGCGCGATGCAGAAGGCGGCGGACAACGGCGCGCTGATCATGATGCACGCGGAGAACGGGTCGTGGATCGACACCGTGGTGCAGCAGCTGGTGGCGCAGGGCAAGACCGACCCGTACTACCACGGCATCTCCCGGCCGTGGCAGGCCGAGGAGGAGGCCACGCACCGGGCGATCATGCTGGCGCAGTACACCGGCGCCCCGCTGTACGTGGTGCACGTCTCGGCCAAGCAGGCCGTCGCGCAGATCGCCACCGCCCGGGACAACGGGCAGAACGTGTTCGGCGAGACGTGCCCGCAGTACCTGTACCTGACCCTGGAGGACCAGCTCGGAGCCCCCGGCTTCGAGGGGGCCAAGTGGGTGTGCTCCACCCCGCTGCGGTCCAAGGCGGAGCACCACCAGGAGCACATGTGGCAGGCGCTGCGCACCAACGACCTGCAGGTGGTGTCCACCGACCACTGCCCCTTCTGCATGAAGGGGCAGAAGGAGCTGGGGATCGGCGACTTCTCCAAGATCCCCAACGGCATCGGCTCGGTGGAGCACCGCGTCGACCTGCTCTACCAGGGCGTCGTCACCGGGCAGATCACCCTGGAGCGCTGGGTGGAGCTGATCGCCGTCACCCCGGCGCGGATGTTCGGCCTGTACGGCCGCAAGGGCGTCCTCGCCCCGGGCGCCGACGCGGACGTCGTGGTCTACGACCCGAACGGCCACACGTCGATCGGGGTGGGCAAGACGCACCACATGAACATGGACTACTCGGCCTGGGAGGGCTACGAGATCGACGGGCACGTCGACACCGTGATCTCCCGCGGGTCGGTGATCGTGGACGACGGGCAGTTCCTGGGCACCGCCGGTCACGGGAAGTTCCTCAAGCGCGACCTGTCGCAGTACCTGGTCTGAGGCGCACATGGACTTCGGCGTCGTCCTGCAGACCAACCCGCCCGCCTGGCGGACCGTCGACCTGGCCCGCCAGGCCGAGACCCAGGGCTTCGACTACGTGTGGACGTTCGACTCGCACCTGCTGTGGCAGGAGCCGTTCGTCATCTACTCCGCGATCCTCGCGGCGACGCACACGGTCAAGGTCGGCCCGATGGTCACCAACCCCGCGACGCGGGACTGGACGGTGATCGCGTCCCTGTTCGCCACCCTGAACGAGATGTACGGCAACCGCACGGTGTGCGGCATCGGGCGCGGCGACTCGGCCGTGCGGACGCTGAACGGCAGGCCGTCCAACCTCGCGACGCTGCGCGAGGCGGTGCAGGTGATCCGTGAGCTGGGGAACGGTCGAGCGGCGCACCTGAACGACCGCACGGTCCGGTTCCCGTGGGCGACGCGCTCGGAGCTCGAGGTGTGGGTCGCCGCCTACGGCCCGCAGGCCCTCAAGCTCACCGGCGAGGTGGGCGACGCGTTCATCCTGCAGCTGGCGGACCCGGACATCGCCACCTGGATGATCAAGGCGGTCCGCGACTCGGCCGAGGCGGCCGGACGCGATCCCGACGAGGTGCAGTTCTGCGTCGCCGCGCCCGCCTACGTCGGCGACGGGCAGTCGCCCGCCGAGCGGGCGCACATGCGCGAGCAGTGCCGCTGGTTCGGCGGGATGGTCGGCAACCACGTCGCGGAGATCGTCCGGCGGTACGGGACGGACTCCGCGGTGCCGAAGGCCTTGACCGACTACATCCGCGACCGCGAGGGCTACGACTACAACCAGCACGGCCGCGCGGGGAACACCCACACGACCTTCGTGCCGGACGAGATCGTCGAGCGCTTCTGCCTGCTCGGCTCCCCGTACGAGCACGTGGAGAAGCTGCGGGTGCTCGAGTCCCTGGGCTGTACGCAGTACGCGCTCTACCTCCAGCACGACAACAAGGAGGAGACGATGCGCCTGTACGGCGAGCGGGTGATCCCGGCTCTCGCCGAGCCCGTGGTGGCGACGGCATGACGGGCGGCCGGTACCGCGCCCTGCGCGCGACCGCCTACGGGATCGCCGCCCTGCTGCTGTTCTGCCTGGTCTGGGAGCTGGTCAAGGCCGTGGTCCCCGCTGCGGGCGTGCACGTGCTCGGCGCCAGCGTGCTGCCCCGCACCGACGACCACGCGATGCCGCACGTGTGGGACGTGGTCGCCCGGATGGGTCGGTCGGAGACGTCGGCGCGCGGCGCCGACTCCGTCCTCGTCGCGATGGGCAAGGCCGGCTGGTTCACGTTGCGGGTGGCGCTCGCGGGCTGGTTGGTGGGGGTGGTCGCCGGGATGGCCCTGGCCGTGCTGATGGCCCGGCGCCGGCTCGCCGAGGCCGCGGTGCTCCCGTGGGTGGTGCTCAGCCAGACCGTCCCGCTGATCGCGCTGGCCCCGCTGGTGGTCGGCTGGGGCGGGCGGATCCACCTCGGCGCGTTCGAGTGGCAGCGGTGGATGTCGGTGGCCGCGATCGCGTCCTACCTGGCGTTCTTCCCGGTGGCCGTCGGCGCGCTGCGGGGGCTGCAGTCCCCGACGCCGGCGCAGACCGACCTGTTCCGCGCCCAGGCCGCCGGGTGGTGGCGCACGCTCGTCTCGCTGCGGCTGCCGGCCAGCGTGCCGTACGTGGTGCCCGCGCTGCGGCTCGGCGCCGCCACGGCCGTGGTGGGCGCCATCGTCGCCGAGGTGTCCACCGGGGCCCCCGGGGGCATCGGGCGGCTGATCATCTCGTACGCGCAGTCCGCCAGCGGCGACCCGGGCAAGCCGTGGGCGGCGATCGTGGCCGCCGCCGCCCTCGGCCTGGTCGCCGCCGGGCTCGTCGGCCTCGTCGGGCTGCTGCTGCGCCGCTACCGCTACGCGGAGGTGTCCTCGTGACCGTCCCCACCCCCACCCCGGCGCCGGTTGCGCCGGTCACCACGCATCCCGCCGCCGCGGTGGTCGCCCGCGGCGTCGGCAAGACGTTCCGCACCCGCAGCGGCGAGGTGGTCGCGCTCGAGGGCGTCGACCTGACGGTCGCCGCGGGGGAGTTCGTCTCCCTGATCGGACCGTCCGGGTGCGGCAAGTCCACGTTGCTGCGCCTGGTCGCCGACCTGGACGAGCCGACGTCCGGCGAGCTGACCGTGTTCGGCAAGCCGCCGCGCGTGGCCCGGGAGGGGCAGGACTACGGCATCGCGTTCCAGCAGGCGGGGCTGCTGCCGTGGCGCACCGTCCGGGCCAACGTCGAGCTGCCGTTGGAGCTGCACGGCGTCGGACGCCGGCAGCGAGCCGCGCGGGCGACCGAGCTGCTCGAGATGGTGGGGCTGGGGGACTTCGCCGGCCACCTGCCGGGCCAGCTGTCGGGCGGCATGCAGCAGCGCGTGGCGATCGCCCGCTCGCTGGCGGAGCGACCGAGCCTGCTGCTGATGGACGAGCCCTTCGGGGCGCTCGACGAGATGACCCGCGAACGGATGCAGACCGAGCTGGTGCGCATCTGCGCGGAGAGCGGCGCGGCGGTGCTGTTCGTCACGCACTCGATCCCCGAGGCGGTGTTCCTGTCCCACCGCGTGGTGGTGATGAGCGCCCGACCGGGCCGGATCAGCCAGGTGGTGCCGATCTCCCTGGCCGCGACGGCCAGCCGCACGGACGGCACCCGCGAGGACAGCGCGTTCTTCGCCGACGTCACCGCGGTGCGCGAGGCGCTGCACGGTGGCGCGACCGCGGCGCGCGGCGTGGACCTGCGATGACGGCCGCCGCGGTCCGCCGGTGGCTCGCGCCCGTCGTGCTCGGTGCGCTGGCGCTGCTGGGCTGGCAGCTGTTCGTCCAGGTCAGCGGCGTCAAGCCCTACCTGCTGCCGGCACCGACCGCGATCTGGACGCAGCTGGTGACGGTGTGGCCGCTGGTGTGGCGCTCCGCGCTGGCGACGGGCACCAACGTGCTGGTCGGGCTGCTGCTCGGGGCCCTCGCGGCGGTCGGCGCCGCGCTCCTCGCCGCCCGCAGCCGGGTGGTGGACGCCCTGATGTCGCCGACTGCCGCGGCGCTGGCCGTGATGCCGATCGTCGCCCTGGCACCGGCGCTGAACACGATGTTCGGCACCACCACCACGACCCCACGGCGACTGATCGTCGCCGTCGTCGTGTTCGCCCCGGTGTTCGTCAACACCCTGCGCGGGCTGCGCCAGGTGCTGCCCGTGCACCGCGACCTGCTGCGGGCCTACGCCGCCACGCCGGGCCAGCTCGCCAGGACCGTCACGGTCCCCGGTGCGCTGCCGTACCTGTTCACCGGCCTGCGCATCGCCTCGTCCACCGGGGTGATCGCCGCGATCGTCGCGGAGTACTTCGGCGGGCTGCAGAACGGCCTCGGCTCGCGGATCACCGCCGCGGCGTCCAGCTCGGCCTATGCCCGGGCCTGGGCCTTCGTGGTCGGCGCGATCGCGCTCGGGCTCGTGTTCTACCTGGTCACGCTCGCGGCCGAGCAGGCCGTCGCCCGCCGTCAGGGAGCCCCCTGAACCCACCACCCGTCCCGCCTGCCATCGGCGCCAGGCCGGCCGACCCGGCGTCTCGCCCCTCCGCGAGCCGCACCCCGCACCGAGGAAAGGGATGAGCCAGATGAGACTCACCAGGCGCACCGCGTGGGGCCTGACCGTCGCCGCGACCGCCGCAGCGCTCGCGCTGACCGGCTGCAGCAGCAGCGGCTCGGCCGCCGCACCGGCAGCCTCCGCGTCCGGGACGGGCGGCTCCGGCGCGCTCACGCCGGTCAAGCTGCAGCTGCAGTGGTTCACGCAGGCCCAGTTCGCCGGCTACTACGCGGCGCTGAAGCAGGGCTACTACAAGGACGAGGGTCTCGACGTACAGATCGTCGAGGGCGGCACCGACATCGTGCCGCAGACCCAGCTGGCCAACGGGTCGGTGGACTACGCGCTGGCGTGGGTGCCCAAGGCGCTCGCCTCGCGCGAGCAGGGTGCCGGGATCACCGACGTGGCGCAGATCTTCCAGCGCTCCGGCACGCTGCAGGTCTCGTTCAAGGACAAGAACATCACCACCGCGGCGGCCCTCAAGGGCAAGAAGGTGGGCAACTGGGGGTTCGGCAACGAGTTCGAGCTGTTCGCCGGCATGACCAAGGCCGGCCTCGACCCGGCGAAGGACGTCACGCTGGTGCAGCAGCAGTTCGACATGAACGCCTTCCTCGCCGGTGACATCGACGCGGCCCAGGCGATGGTCTACAACGAGTACGCCCAGCTGCTCGAGGCGAAGAACCCGGCCACCGGCAAGCAGTACACGGCCGACGACTTCAACGTCGTCGACTGGAACACCGAGGGCACCGCCATGCTGCAGGACGCGATCTGGGCCAACACCGACAAGCTCAAGTCGGACAAGGCGTACCAGGACACGACCGTGAAGTTCATCAAGGCCAGCATCAAGGGCTGGGCGTACGTCCGGGACAACCCGGAGGCCGCGCGGGACATCGTCGTGGCCGCGGGCTCCAAGCTCGGTCAGAGCCACCAGCTGTGGCAGACCAACGAGGTGAACAAGCTGATCTGGCCGTCGCCCGACGGCGCCGGGATGATCGACCAGAAGGCCTGGGACCAGACCGTCGCCATCGCGCTGGGCACCAAGAACGACCAGGGCGCCACCGTCATCACCAAGAAGCCGGACGCCGACGCGTACACCAACGACTACGTCACCAAGGCGCTCGACGAGCTCAAGGCCGAGGGGGTCGACGTGACCGGCTCGAGCTTCAAGCCGATCACCGTCACCCTCGCCGAGGGCGGCAACTAGTCCGACCGGCGGTGGGGGCGGCCGGGATCCGTCCGAGGTCCGTCCCCACCGCCCGCAGCACCCTGCGCAACCGATCGTCACCACCGACCAGCACCGCCACGAGGAGCCTCGCTCATGCCACACGCAGCCCCGGCCGTCCCGACCGCCGCGGCCCCGACCGGACCGGAGCTCGACGCCCTCGCGGCGAGCCTGGACCGCGCGCACCTGTTCCACTCCTGGTCGGCGCAGGCGCACCTGACGCCGCTCGTGCTGGCGGGCGGTGCGGGCTGCGAGCTGTGGGACCACTCCGGCCACCGCTACCTCGACTTCTCCAGCCAGCTGGTCAACGTCAACATCGGCTACCAGCACCCCAAGGTCGTCGCCGCGATCCACGAGCAGGCGGACCTGCTGACGACCATCGCGCCGGCCACCGCGAACCTGACCCGTGGCCGCGCGGCGGCCAAGATCGTCGAGCACGCACCGGCCGGGTTCTCCAAGGTCTTCTTCACCAACGCCGGTGCCGACGCCAACGAGAACGCGATCCGGATGGCCCGGCTGCACACCGGACGCGACAAGGTGGTCAGCGGCTACCGCTCGTACCACGGCAACACCGGCGCCGCGGTGAACGCGACGGGCGACTGGCGCCGGATGCCCAACGAGTACGCGCGCGGTCACGTGCACGTGTTCACCCCCTACCTGTACCGCACGGAGTTCTGGGCGACGACCCCGGAGCAGGAGTGCGAACGTGCCCTGCAGCACCTCGAGCGGGTGATCCAGTGCGAGGGTCCGGAGACGGTCGCCGCGATCCTGCTCGAGTCCGTCCCGGGCACCGCGGGAGTCCTGGTGCCGCCGCCCGGCTACCTGGCCGGGGTCCGGGCGATCGCCGAGCGGTACGGCATCGTGCTGATCCTCGACGAGGTGATGGCCGGGTTCGGCCGCACCGGCTCGTGGTTCGCCTTCGAGCAGCACGACGTGGTGCCGGACCTGATCACCTTCGCCAAGGGCGTGAACTCCGGCTACGTGCCGGCCGGCGGGGTGCTGATCAGCGACCCGGTCGCCGCGACGTTCGACGAGCGGGTGTTCCCCGGCGGCCTGACGTACTCCGGCCACCCGCTGGCGATGGCGGCGATCGAGGCGACCATCACCGCCATGGAGGACGAGGGCGTGGTGGCCAACGCCGCGGCGATCGGCACGGACGTGCTGGCGCCGGGCCTCGCGGAGCTGGCGGCCGGCCAGCCGCTGGTGGGCGAGGTACGCGGCACCGGGGTGTTCTGGGCGGTCGAGCTGGTGGCCGACCGGGACAGCAGGAGGCCCGTGAGCCCTGCGACGATGGGCGCCGTGAAACGCGCCCTCCTCGACCGCGGCCTGCTGCCCTTCGTCTCCGACAACCGCATCCACGTGGTGCCGCCGTGCGTGATCAGCGCCCAGGACGCCCGGCGCGGCCTGGCGATCATCGACGACGCGCTGACCGCCGTGACCGCCGGGGGTGCGGCATGAGCGCGCGTCGGGTCCTCGTCACCGGGGCCTCGTCCGGCATCGGCGCCGCCACGGTCCGGCGGCTGCGCGCCGATGGCTGGGACGTCGTCGCCACGGCCCGCCGCGCCGACCGTCTCGCTGCGCTCGCGGAGGAGACCGGCGCCGAGGCGTACCCGGCCGACGTGACCAGCGACGACGACGTCGCCGCGCTCGTCTCGCACCTGGCCGCCACCGGCGGGCTCGACGCGGTGGTGAACAACGCCGGCGGCGCGCTGGGGCTGGAGCCCGTCGAGCACGCCGACCTGGACCAGTGGCGCACCATGTACGAGCTCAACGTGCTCGGCACCCTGCGCGTCACCAAGGCCGTGCTGCCCCTGCTGCGCGAGCGCGGAGCCGGTGACGTGGTGGTCGTGACGTCCACCGCGGCGCACGCCGCCTACCCGGGCGGAGCCGGCTACACGGGGGTCAAGGCCGCCGAGCAGCTGCTCACCACCACCCTGCGCTGGGAGATCGTCGGCGAGCCGCTGCGCGTCATCGAGATCGCGCCCGGCGCGGTCGCCACCGAGGAGTTCTCCCTGGTCCGGTTCGGCGGGGACGCCGAGCGGGCGGCGAAGGTCTACGAGGGCTACCAGCCGCTGGTGGCCGAGGACATCGCCGACGCGATCGCGTGGACGCTGAGCCGTCCGTCGCACGTCAACGTCGACCTGCTCGTCGTCCGTCCGCGGGCGCAGGCCAACAACACCACCACGGCTCGCACGGGCGTCTGACGCCGGACGGGAACGGCCCCGCAGCTTCGGTCGCTGCGGGGCCGTTCTCGCGTCCCGGCCGGGGCCGGATCCGGACGGCTCAGAACACCTGGCGCAGGTTCGCCCGGCCCAGGTCCAGCAGCTCGTCGCCACGGCCGGAGAGCAGCGTCCGCAGGGCGTACAGCGCGAAGCCCTTGGCCTGGTCGAGCTTGATCGACGGGGGGATGGTCAGCTCCTGGCGCTCGGTGACCACGTCGACGAAGGCGGGCCCGTCGTACGCGAACGCCTCCTCCACCGCCGTGCGCAGGTCCGCCGACCGCTCCACCCGGAACGCCTTGAGACCCGCCGCCGCGGCGATCCCGGCCAGGTTCGGGTTCTCCAGCCCGGTCGCGTTGGTGACGAACCCGGCGGCCTTCATCTCCAGCTCGACGAAGTTCAGCGACGAGTTGTTGAACACCACGATCTTCACCGGCAGCTTGTTCTGGGTGAACGTCAGCAGCTCGCCGAGCAGCATCGCGACCCCGCCGTCGCCGGACATCGCCACCACCTGCCGTCCCGGGAACGCCGCCTGCGCGCCGACGGCCTGCGGCAGCGCGTTCGCCATCGACCCGTGGATGAACGAGCCGATCACCTTCCGGTCGCCGTTCATGGTCAGGTAGCGGGCGGCCCAGATGACGGGGGAGCCGACGTCGGGGATGAACACGGCGTCCTTCGACGCGACCTCGTCGATCACCTTGGCGACGTACTGCGGGTGCAGCGGCTGGTCGCCCTTGCGGGGGGTGGCCAGGTCGTCGAGCTTGGTGCGCGTGGTGCGGTAGTGCGCGAGGGAGTCGTCCAGGTGCGAGCGGTCCGTCTTCTTGGCCAGCAGGGGCAGCAGCGCGGTGACCGTCTCCTTGACGTCGCCGACCATGCCGAGCGCCAGGGGCGTGCGGCGGCCCAGGTTCTCACCGCGGATGTCCACCTGGATCACGGTGGCCTTCTCGGGCAGGAACGGCCGGTACGGGAAGTCGGTGCCGAGCATCAGCAGGGTGTCGCACGCCTCGAGCGCGCGGTAGCCGGAGGCGAAGCCGAGCAGGCCGGTCATGCCGACGTCGAACGGGTTGTCGTGCTCGACGAACTGCTTGGAGCGCAGGGTGTGCACGATCGGCGCGGCCAGGCGGTCGGCCAGCGCCGCGACCTCGTCGTGCGCGCCCTCGACCCCTGCACCCGCGAGGATCGTCACCTTGCGGCCGGCACCGAGCAGCTGGGCGGCCTGCTCCAGCTCGGCGGTGGACGGCAGGATCCGCGGCCGGGTGGCACGCACCGGCGTCACGCGCGTGTCCTCGGCCTCGGCGAGGGCGACGTCGCCCGGGATGACGACGACGGCGACGCCCTTCTTCTCCAGCGCCGTCTGCATCGCGGTGCGCAGGATGCGCGGCATCTGCGACGGCGACGAGGCGTACTCCGAGTACACCGAGCACTCGCGGAACAGCTCCTGCGGGTGCGTCTCCTGGAAGTAGCCGCTGCCGATCTCCGAGGTCGGGATGTGCGCCGCGATCGCCAGCACCGGCGCGCCCGAGCGCTGCGCGTCGAACAGGCCGTTGATCAGGTGCAGGTTGCCGGGCCCGGCGCTGCCGACGCACACCGCCAGCTCGCCGGTCAGGGCCGCCTCGGCACCGGCCGCGAAGGCCGCGGCCTCCTCGTGCCGCACGTGCACCCAGTCGATCCCCGAGCCCCGCAGGGCGTCGGTGAAGCCGTTGAGCGAGTCGCCGGGGATGCCGTAGACGCGCTTGACCCCGGCGGCGACGAGCGTGTCGACCATGTTCTTGGCGACGGTGACCATGTGGACCTTCTTCGTGGTGGGCCTGTGGTGGCGGGTGGTGCGGGTGGGGGACCAGACGGTGGGGGATCAGGGGGTGGCGACGCTCGGCCAGACCAGCGCGCACACCTGCTCGGCGAGGTCGTCGCCCAGCTCCGTGTGCCCCCAGATCAGCCGGTAGTAGGCCGGTGCGAACAAGGTGTCCGTCACCAGTCCGGTGTCGGTGCCCGGGCGGACGACGCCCGTGGCGATGCCGCGCTCGAGGTGGTGGATCGCGGCCAGCCGGCGCGGTTCGAGCCAGTGCTCGAGCATCGCGGCGGCCACGTCGCGCTCGGTGATGGACGCCGCCATCAGCTGCCGCAGCAGCATCCCGGCGGAGGTGTCGCGCAGCAGGTGCACCAGCGCGTCCACCTGCGCGGTGAGCGCCTCGCGCACCGGCAGGTCGTCGTCGAACTCGATGCTCTCGTGGAAGTGCTCGAGCAGCCCTTCGAGGAGCACGGTGGCGGCCGACGGCCACCACTTGTAGAGGGTGGTCCGGGAGACGCCGGCGCGCGCGGCGATGGCGTCCATGGTCGGGATCGACCCCCCGGCGAGGGCGAGCTCGGCGGCGGCCTCGAGGATCGCGGTGCGCCGCCGCTCGGAGCGTGGCCGGCCCGGTCGGGCGGTGTCGGTATTACTGGACACGTTGTTCACTATATCGCTGCCGAGGACGAACGTCCCGAGGTGTGACGCAGATCGCTCGGATGGGTCGGAGGACCCGCGCGGGCGGGTCGGGGTGGTGGCTACGTTCCCAGCAGGGGACCGGCACGACGCCCCGCGCGCAGGTGCGGACCGGGCGCATCGGGGCCGGAGAAGCCGGACGGCACAGAAGGCGGCGGTGGATGCCAGGGCGCGGTGGTGCGACCCAGGACGCGCTCGCGGCGTCCATCACCCGGGCGGCGAGCCTGCAGTCGTACCTCACGGTGCGCCGGCTGGCCGACCGCGACTTCCGAGGCGACGGCTTCGCGCTGTACGCCTATTTCCGCTGGCTCGACGACCAGGTGGACGAGCACCTCCCCGACGACCGGCGGCGGCTGGCCTTCGTCGCCCAGCAGCGTGCCCTGCTGGAGGCCGCGCTCGACGGACGACCGTGCAGCGTGCTGCGGCCGCAGGAGGCGCTGCTGCTCGGGCTCGTCGACCGCGACCGCGCCCGCCGGCCCCTGCGTCCGGCCGCGCCCTCGCCGGACGGCGAGGGGCTGCCGCTGTGCCTGCGGTCGATGCTCGACGTGATGCAGGTCGACGCCGGTCGACGGGGACGAGCGGTCGACGTGGCGACGCTCGACGCGTACACGCAGAGCCTGTCCGTCGCGGTGACGGAGGCCTTGCACCACTGCATCGGCCACGGTGCGGGCGCGCCGCACGGTGCCGACCGGTACGTCGCGGTGCGCGGCGCCCACGTCGCGCACATGCTGCGCGACCTGGTCGAGGACGTCGAGGCGGGCTACCTCAACCTCCCGGCCGAGCTGGTGCGGAGCGGTGCCCACCCCCTGGAGTGGGTGCACGAGCCGGACGTGCGCGCGTGGGTGCAGGACCGCGTGGCGCTCGCCCGGTCCTGCTTCGCGGCGGGCCGCCGGTCGTTCGCCGCGGTGGAGAGCCGACGGTGCCGGCTGGCCGGTCACGCGTACGTCGCCCGGTTCGAGTGGGTGCTGGACGCGATCGAGCACGACGGCTACCGGCTGCGAGCGTCCTACCCCGAGCGGGCGACGTGGCGCGGCGGTGTGCGGATCGCGGTGGGGACCGCGCGGTCGGCGCTCACCATGTCGCCAGCGGCCGCCCGTGGCGCGCGGCAGGAGGTCGGCGCATGAGCACACGGGCGGTCGTGGTCGGCGCAGGCGTCGGCGGCCTGTCCGCGGCGATCCACCTCGCCCGGCAGGGTCTCGACGTGACCGTCGTCGAGAAGAACGGGGCGCCCGGCGGCCGGCTCGGGCAGTTCACGCGGGAGGGTCATCGGTTCTCGACGGGCCCGACCCTGCTGATCATGCCGCTGCTCTACCGGAGCGAGCTGGCGCACCTGGGCGCCGACCTCGACCGTGACCTGGCCCCCGTCCGGGTCGACCCGACGTACGACATGGTGTTCGACGACGGCACGCGGCTCGCCATGACGTCCGACCTGGAGGCGATGCGCCGCCAGCTCGAGGCGATCGAGCCCGGCTCGTTCGGCGGCCTGCTGCGCTACCTCGAGGAGGGGCGCCGGCACTACGACCTGTCGATGCCGGGCCTGGTCGAGCGCGACTTCCGCCGGGCCGTGGACTTCGTCAACCCCCGCAGCCTGGCCCTCGCGCTGCGGGTCCACGCCCTGGTGCCGCACTACCGCCACATGGCCCGGTTCTTCACCTCGCCACAGCTCAAGGCGGCGTTCACGTGCCAGGACGTGTACATGGGACTGAGCCCGTTCAGTGCGCCGTCGACGTTCTCCCTGACGCCGCACAGCGAGCTCGCGCACGGCGTCTGGTACCCGACCGGCGGGATGTACCGGATCGTCGAGGTGCTCGCGGCGCTCGCGGACGAGGCGGGCGTGCGGTTCCGGTACGACGAGCCGGTGCGGCGCATCGAGGTCGAGGGCGGCCGGGTGACCGGGGTCCGGCTGCACGACGACGGCGTGCTGCCGGCCGACGTCGTCGTCGCCAACGCCGACCTGCCCTACGTCTACCGCGCTCTGCTGCCGGACCCCGCGCCGGCGGCGCGGCTGGCTCGCAAGACGTTCTCCGGGTCGACGATCAGCTTCTACTGGGGGCTGGACCGCCGGTACCCGCAGCTGCGGCCGCACACCCTGTTCCTCGGTGACCGCTACCGCGAGAACTTCGACAGCATCGACCGCAACGAGCCCCTGCCGGACGACCCCAGCGTGTACGTGCACGCCCCCGCCTCGGTGGACCCGACGGCTGCGCCGCCCGGCGGTGAGACCCTCGTCGCCGTGGTGCCGTCGGGACACCTGACCTACGACGGCACCGACCCGGACCGCCGGGAGCGGGAGCGTGAGCTGTGGGCCGGTGAGCTGGCCAGGGCCCGCTCCGCCGTGCTGCGGCGGCTGGCCCAGGTCGGAATCGACGACCTCGACGCGCACGTGACCGTCGAGGCGACCGCGACGCCGCTGACCTGGCAGGCGCACCACAACCTCGCCTGGGGCGCGACGCACGGGCTGGCGCACACGCTGCCGCAGCTGGCCTACCTGCGACCGCACAACCGGCACGCGCGCTACCGCAACCTCTACTTCGCGGGCGCCAGCACCCACCCGGGCACCGGTGTGCCGACCGCGCTCGTGTCCGGCCGGCTGGCCGCGGAACGGCTGCTCGACGACCTCGGCGTCGACCGTCCGCGAGCCGCGCAGCGGTGACCGGCCTCCGGGTGCCGGTCACCGTTGCCCGGACCGGTGCGACGATGCCGACGTGCCTGCGTCACGATCGTCCACCACGGCGTCGCCGGACCCGTGCGTCGCGCGGGTGCCCGTGTTCGCGGGCCTCTCGCGGGAGCAGCAGGCGGAGGTCGCCCGGCACGTGCGTCCCGTCTCGGTCGAGGCCGGCCAGGCGGTGGTGCGCGCGGGGGAGCGGTCCCCGCGGCTGCTCGTCGTCCACGAGGGCCGGGTCGCCGTGTCCCGCACCAGCGCGAGCGGGCACCGCACGATCCTGCGGGTGCTGGGGCCCGGCGACGTCTCGGGCGAGGCGGCGTTCCTGACCGGCGCACCCGCCGAGGAGGACGCCACCGCCGTCGAGCCGTCCCGGCTGTGCACGCTGGAGCACGCCGAGCTGGCGCGCCTGCTCGCGCGCATGCCCGACATCGGTGTGGGGATGCTGCGCGCCGTCGCGGCCAAGCTGACCTCCGCGGAGCGCATGCTCGCGGCGCTCACGTCCGCCGACGTCGGGACCCGGGTGGCCGCGTACCTGCTCGACGCACCCAGCACCTGGGACGGCGGACGCGCCACGGTCCACCTGCCGCTGCCCAAGAACCAGGTCGCCGCGTACCTGGGCACCACGCCGGAGACGCTCAGCCGTCGGTTGCGGGCCCTGGAGCGGGACGGGCTGATCGAGGTGCTCCCCGGGCGCGACGTCGCGATCCTCGATCCCGCCGCGCTGGACCGGCGCGCGACGTCCTGACCAGGTGGGGCTTGACCTGCGTCAAGGCGGGCCGTCCGCGACCTTCGTACCGTCGCCTCACCGACGACGAAGGAGCGGACGATGACCCCCCAGAGGACCCTCACCCGGACGATCGCACGCGGCATGCGGGCAGCGGCGCGGCTCGTCGTGCGACCGGCGAGCGCGCACTGCGACACCGAGGACGGCCCGGTGGTGAAGGCCGGCCGACGTGCGCTGATCAGCGGTGACGTCAACCACGCGCTGGCGTGGGTGCACGCTGCCGACGAGGACGAGGTGCGGACGGCGTTCGCCGCCGTGGCCGCAGGCCTGGGTCCCGAGCGGGTCGGGGCCGACCGGCGCTTCCTCGAGACGCTGGTGCGCCTGCACCGTGCGGGGGAGGGCGCGGGCTTCGACGGCATCAAGCCGTCCGGGACCCCTCAGCCACCCGCCGTGACGGCCGCCGACCGGGCGCTCGAGACCGGCTCGCTCGTCCCGTTGCACGGTCTGGTCGATGCCGATCGCTGGCAGGGCGTCGTGGAGCGGTTCGCCGCCGCGAGCGCGCTGAAGGACCACGACAACGGCGACCTGCCGGCGGCACGAGCCGCGGTCGCGGCCTACGTCGACTACGTGCACTACGCCGCGGGCCACGGCGATGCCCACCACGGCGATGCCCACCACGGCGATGCCCACCACGGCGATGCCCACCACGGCGATGCCCACCACGGCGATGCCCACCGCCGCGATGCCCACCACGCGCTGGGCGGCAACCGGCCGCACCAGACCCTCGGCACGCTGCCGTCGCAGCGCGCGAGCTGATGCCCTGGCTCACCGCCGTGCGGTCCGGCTCGATGGAACCGGCGCTCCGGGACGGCTCCCTGTGGCTGACCCGGTCGTTCGGGCGGCGAGCCGTCCGGCGCGGCGACGTGGTGGTGGCGGACTCCGCGGAGCTCGGTCGCCGCATCGTCAAGCGGGTGGTCGGCCTGCCGGGGGAGCGCCTGGCGCTGGTGGACGGCCGGATCACCGTCGACGGGCGGCGGCTGGAGGAGCCGTACGCGAGCCCTTCGGTGTTCCGCGGCACGTTCCGCGTCCCGCCGGACCACTACCTGCTGCTCGGCGACAACCGCGACGCCTCCGACGACGCCCGGTCGTGGCAGCAGCCGTACCTGCCCCGTGAGGCGCTGGTCGGCCGGCTCGTCGGTCGCCGCCTGCCGACCGGCACCTGATCCGGGACCGGCGCCGGTGGCCGTCACCAGGTGCCCGGTGACGGCAACCGGCGCCGTCCTGTCAGAGGTGCTGCTCGGCGTACCTGTGCAGCGCGTCGCGCACCAGCTCGGCGCCGTGCTGCCCGCCGTAGTGCGCCGCGAACCGCGGGTCGGCGACGTACATGTCGGCCAGCCCCTCGATGTAGGCGCGCACCGGGGTGCCGCCGTGACCCGGGGTCCCCGGCACGTCCGCCAGCCACGCCACGTGCCGGGCGGCCAGCAGCTGCGCCTCCTCGGAGCCCGGCTCCACGCCCCGCTCCGCCGCCGCGCGCCAGTCCGCCTGCAGCGCCGCCTGCCGGGTCTGCCAGGCGGCCCGCCCCTCCTCGCCGAGCCCCCGCCACCAGCGGTCGGACTCCTCGTAGGCGGCCACGCCCCAGCGCTGCTCCACCTCCTCGCGGTAGACCGTGTGGTCGAACCCGTCGAACATCTGCTCGCTCATCAGTGCCTCTCCTGCCTCTCGTGCCGTGACGGTCCGTTCGACGGAGGCGATCTGCCGCGCGAGGCGCTCCTGCTCCGCGCGCAGCACGGCGAGGTGGCGACGCAGCGCCGCCACGTCGTCGACCTCACGCTCGAGCACCCGGCGCACCTCGGTCAGCCCGAGCCCCAGCTCGCGCAGCAAGAGGATCCGCTGCAGCCGCAGCACCTCTCGCGGTGGAAGGCCTGGTCAGGCCGCCTGTCGTCGAACCTGCTCGACGGTAGGCGTTGACGCTGCGTCAACGTCAAGCACCGTTGGGTGGCGACACGCAACGGCCAGGTTGGGACCTCGTGCCCTGGCGCCCAGGCCTCGCGCGGTTCGATGGTCGAGTAGCGGGCCGGTGCCCGTCGGTGGCGCCCGGCCTCGCAGGGAGCTGCACCATGTGCCGGCTGCGCAGGGGCTGGGTCTGTCTGACGTTCCTCCTCGTTCTGGGGGTCGGTGCCTGCTCGGGAGCATCCCCCGGCGCGCCGACCCCGTCACCGTCCGGCGTGCCCGGTTCGTCATCGGCGCCGCCCACCGTCGAGGCGCCGTCGTCGTCGGCCCCGTCCTCGACGCCGCAGACGCCGCTGCCGTCGAGGGCGCCCCTGACGAGCGCCTCGGCGCAGGGCGACCTCGCCCCCTTCGTCGACGCAGCGCGTGACCTCGACAGGCGGCTGCATGCCGCAGCGGCCCTGATCAACACGGATATCCACGCCGACGCCGTCGTGGTCGACCGGTCGACGGCCGCGGCGGTGCAGGGACTCGACCTCGGTGCCGTCGGGTCGGCCATCCCGGGCGGCCTACCTCGCGAGCTGATGCGGCGGGTGCTGACCACCTACAGCGACCTCGCCTCCCGCACGCTGGCGATGAGCCCCTTCCGTTTCGCGGACAGGACGTACCCGCGCATCCCGCCTGAGGGGACGACGGCCCGGGCGGAGGGCGAGGACATGGTGCTGTGCCTCGGCAACGGCACCGTCGCAGCGCAACGCTTCGATGCGGACCTCGCGGGCGTGGTGACCGCCGCGGGATCGACACCACCACTGCCGACGGTGAACCCGGCCTCGCTCGCGCGGGCCGAGGTCGACGTGCGGCTGATGGAGATCGTCTTGCGTAACCGTGGCTGCGGCGCCTGCGGCGGCTTTGTGCAGACCGAGGTGTCGACCATCGTCTGGGACCAGGCGCCGGCGTCCGCCACGACGCGGACCGGCGCGATCCTCCCGGAGGCGTCCGCCGGGTCCGGAGGCGTCGGCGGCGGCCTCTCGTTCACGGCCGTCTACACGCCCGGTACCGGCTGGAGGATCGACATCCTCGCCTGCTGACGTCTGCGCCCGCGATCTTCGGAACCGAGCTGCGGGTCGGAGACCCCGCTCGACCTGCGCGGGGACCGGCCACCTGCAGTCGTCACCCGTTGCGCACGGCTCGACGCGCGGTCGTCGGGCGCCACCCCTAGCGTGCAGGCATGAAGGCCACGGTGTCCCGCCGCAGGCGGCTGCTGCGTGCTGTGGGGCTGTCGCTGGCGTTCAGCATCCCCGCCGCCGCGCTCGCCTTCGTGGTCCGGGTAGGCGTGCCGGACGTGGTGCGGCTGGACGACGCCGCCATCAGCGCCGCGACACCACTCGCCCAGACGGACGCGACCCTGCGCTCGGTGCTGCTCGCCGGGCAGGCAGCGTTCCAGCCGCCCTGGGTGAACCTCGCCGTCGCCCTGGTCTGCGTGTGGGCGTGGCGGCGTCGGAGCCTCGGCACGCGGGCGTTGTGGGCGATCGTCACGGTGCTGCTGGGCTGGGGGCTGGGCAACGGGGTCAAGGCCCTGGTGGGTCGCGCACGGCCCGTCGTCGAGCACGCCGTGGACCACGCCCCGGGGTACAGCTTCCCGTCCGGCCACGCCACCAACACGACCGTCGCCGCGATCGTCCTGCTGGTGCTGCTCTGGCCGCAGCTGCGTCGCCGAGGACGTGCGACCGGCGTGGTGCTCGCGGTGGCGGCGGTGCTGCTGATCGGCGTGGACCGGGTGATGCTCGGCGCCCACTTCCCGTCCGACGTGCTGGGCGGCTACCTGCTCGGGGCCGCCGTCGCGGCAGGCTCGGCGCTCGGCTACCTCGGCCGTGGTCCCGCTGCGCCCGACGAACCCTCGGTCGACCACCCCTCCACCGCCCCACCGTCCCCCGAGGAGCCCTGATGAGCGCCCTGACCCGGTACGACGCCGACCGGTCCGCGCCGACCGTCCGGGAGGCCGCCCGCGACGCGCTGGTCCGTGCCGCGCTGCCGGCCGTCCTGCTGTTCGGCGTGGTGCTCGGCCTGGGTCTGGTGCTGGCCGGACCGCTGCACGGCGTGCCGTCGGAGCGCGCCCTGAGCCAGGCGCTCGCCGACGGCCGGACGCCGCTGATGAACACGCTGACGCGCTACGGCTCGCTCACGGGCAGCACGGGCGTCATCGCCGTCTGCACGCTGCTCGCCGTCCTGCTGCTGTGGTGGGCGACGCGCCAGTGGTGGTCCGCCGTCGTGCCCGCGATCGCGGTCCTGCTCGAGCTCGCCGTGTTCCTGAGCACGTCGCTCATCGTCGGGCGGCCGCGCCCCGACGTCCCGCACCTCGACCAGGCACCGCCCACGTCGAGCTATCCCAGCGGGCACACCGGCGCGTCGACCGCCTTGTGGTTCAGCCTCGCGCTGCTGGCGCAGCGGATCCGCAGCACCTGGGTCCGGGTGCTGGTGACCGTGCTCTGTGCGCTGGTGCCGTTCGCGGTGGCGTACTCGCGGATGTACCGCGGCATGCACAGCGCCACCGACGTCGCGGCCGGGTTCCTCAACGGTGCCGTCTGCGCGGCCCTCGCGTACGGGTACCTGCGCCGGGACACCGGGAGGGCGGCGCCGGTCGACGACGGCCCTGACCGCACCGGGCACGGCCGGTTCACCCCGGAGCTGACGCCGCCCGTGGGCTCGCCGACGCCAAGCTCGCCCACGTCGGCGTTCACGCCGGCGTCCGGGCCGGCGCCCCTGCGGACCGGGCGGCATGCAGCCGCGCCCACGTCGGCACCTCCCGCGTCCGCAGCGCCGGTGGCAGCCTCAGACGCGGGCGTACCGCGCGCGGGCGAAGGAGTAGATGCCGTACGCCGCCAGGCCCACCGCCACGAGGATCAGCAGCACCCGTCCCAGGGGTAGCGCCAGCAGGCTGCGCAGCGCGCCGTCCAGGCCCTTGGCCTTGGTCGGGTCCGCCGTGAGCGCCGCCGAGACGAACAGGCCGCCCACCAGGGCGAGCGCGATGCCCTTGGCCACGTACCCGATGCGTCCGGCGAGCACGACGCCACCGTTGGGGTGCTCGCGCAGGTCGGTGAGGAACTTCTTCTTCCAGCCCTTGACGACGTGGTAGACGCCGACGACGACCACCAGCACGCCGATCGCACCGACCAGCAGCCGGCCGGCGGGGTAGGTCATCAGGCGGGCGGCCGTGCCCGAGGACTGCTGGTTGCCGGACGCCCCAGAACCGCGCAGCACGCTGAACGTGGTCCAGGCGAGCGCCAGGTACACCACGGCCTTGGCGGCCGGCTTGATCCGCTGCTTGCCGTACCGGCCGATCGCCTCGGCCACCTGCCAGACGCCGAGCAGGATGAACCCGGCCAGCAGCACCCACAGCAGCGCCTTGCCGATGCCGGTGCTGGCGAGGGCTGCGAGCGCGCCGTTCTGGTCCGCCGTGGCCGCGTGGCCCAGGGCGAGCTGCAGGGCGAGCCAGCCCAGCAGCAGGTGCAGCACCCCGCTTGCCGCGTAGCCCAGGCGGGCGCCGTTCTCGAGCACGGGGTGGTTGCCGGCCCGGACGGCCGACGCGCGCACGGTGTGGTCCATGGATCGCAGGATCGCACCGGCTGTGCGCACCCGCGCGCCGAGGGCGCAGGGCCTCCGCCGGTGCGCAACCTGGTGGCAACGCGGCGCCCCTACCCTGTGCCGATGACGATCGGTCGCCCGACCCAGGCAGACGAGTCCGGTGCCGAGCTGGTGGACGCCCGCGAGGTGCTCGGCTGGGAGCTGTTCGGCACCGCGGTCCGCGAGCTGGCCCAGGCGGTGGTCGACTCCGGTTTCCGGCCGGACGTCGTGGTGGCGGTGGCACGCGGCGGGCTGCCGCCCGGTGGCGCCCTCGCCTACGCGCTGGGCACCAAGGCGGTCGGCACGCTGAACGTCGAGTTCTACACGGGGGTCGACGAGCGGCTGGCGGAGCCGGCCGTGCTCCCTCCGCTGCTGGACACGTCGGCGCTGCACGGCCTGCGGGCGCTCGTCGTCGACGACGTGGCCGACACGGGGGAGACGCTGGCGCTGGTGCAGCGGCTGGTGGCCGAGCACTGCGACGAGGCGCGCACCGCGGTGCTGTACGCCAAGCCTCGATCGGTCGTCGACCCGGACTACGTGTGGCGGCGCACCGACCGGTGGATCACCTTCCCGTGGTCGGCGCAGCCTCCGGTCGCACCTTCTGCGGGGTGAGCGGCAGGCGGTCCGCCACCGCGGGCACAAGCTCGGCGGGGCCGTCCAGCACGGCCACGGCCCCGGCACCCAGCAGCTCGCCCGGAACGGCGTACCCCCACGCGACCCCGAGCGTGTCGATGCCGTGCGCACGGGCGCCGATGACGTCGTGCTCCCGGTCGCCCACCATCAGCGTGCTGGCCGGGTCGTAGCCGTCGGGCCCGAGCGAGGCGAGCGCCTCGGCGATCACGGTGGCCTTCGACGACGGCAGGTCGTCCGGCGGAGCCCCGAACACCCCGTCCAGCAGCTCCGCGAGACCGAAGTGCTCGACGATCGGCCGGGCGAACACCGTCGGCTTCGACGTGGCGACGAGAAGCCGGGCACCGGCGGCGCGCAGCCCGCGCAGCGCCTCCGGCACGCCCTCGAACACCGCGTTGTCGTACATGCCGCCGGCCCGGAAGTACCGCCGGTACGCGGCGATCGCCTCGGCGACGCGCTCGGGCGGCACCCCGTGCGCCAGGAACGACCCGGCGATCGGCGGCCCGACGAAGGTGCGCAGCGTCGCGGCGTCGGGGGTCGGCAGCTCGAGGTCGGCGTAGGCCGCCTGCGCCGACGCCACGATCCCGGGGGCCGAGTCCGTCAGGGTGCCGTCGAGGTCGAGCAGGACGAGCGGTGCGGGCCTCATCCCACGATTGTCTCAGCGGCCCTGAGGTGCCCGACGGCCCGGGCCGGCCGCGCCAGCAGGTCGCGCGCCTCACCCGCGCAGGCTCGTCATACACTCGGGGCACAGGCGTCGACCCGGCCATCACCGGCGAGCCTCCGGAAGAACAGGTCCGCAGCAGCACCGCGGCCCCCAGTAGAACCGGACGGGGCAGGCCCGTCACAGCCGCAGGCGAGCGGCCGGACCCCTCGGGGCCCGGCAAACGAGGTGGTACCGCGGTGTCGTCCGGCCGGTCCGGACGTCGTCGTCCTCGTGACCAGGAGTCGTCCGCACCCGCCCGGGTGCGTGCAACCAGGAGAGTCTCGCCGTGGCGTATCCGCTGCACCGTCCCGCGCCGTCCGCGCCGTCCCCCCAGTCCGAGCCCCAGGGCGTGCCCGCCTCCCCGGACCTGCCCGCGCTCGAGCAGGACGTGCTCGCCTACTGGAAGGCCGACGGCACGTTCGCCGCCTCGGTCGACGCGCGTGAGGCCGGTCCCGACGGCAGCAACGAGTTCGTCTTCTACGACGGCCCGCCGTTCGCCAACGGCCTGCCGCACTACGGCCACCTGCTGACGGGCTACGTCAAGGACGTCGTGCCGCGCTACCAGACGATGCGCGGTCACCGCGTGGAGCGCCGGTTCGGCTGGGACACCCACGGCCTGCCGGCGGAGCTGGAGGCCGAGCGGATCCTCGGCATCACGGACAAGTCGCAGATCGAGGAGATGGGGATCGCGGCGTTCAACGCGGCCTGCCGCGAGTCGGTGCTGACGTACACCCACGAGTGGGAGGACTACGTCACCCGCCAGGCCCGCTGGGTGGACTTCGAGCACGACTACAAGACGCTCGACCCGACGTTCATGGAGTCGGTGATCTGGGCGTTCAAGCAGCTGTACGACAAGGGGCTGGCGTACTCCGGCTACCGCGTGCTGCCGTACTGCTGGCGCGACGAGACGCCGCTGTCCAACCACGAGCTCGGCATGGACGCGGACGTCTACCGGGAGCGTCAGGACCAGACCGTCACCGTCACGTTCCCCCTGGTCGGGGAGCGGGCGGAGGCTCTCGGCCTGGCCGGTGTGCGGGCGGTCGCGTGGACGACGACGCCGTGGACGCTTCCCACGAACGAGGCGCTGGCGGTCGGCGCCGACATCACGTACGTCGTCGTCCCGGCCGGCCCCGCGGGGACCTCCGCCGGCACCGGTCCCTTCCTCCTGGCGCGCGACCTGCTGCCGGGCTACGCCAAGGACCTCGGCTACGCGGCCCCCGACGAGGCTATGGCCGCGGTGACCCGCGAGGTCCCCGGCGCCGAGCTGGCCGGCCTGCGCTACGAGCGGTTGTTCGACTACTTCGCGGACACCGAGAAGTACGGCACGCAGGACGCCTGGCAGGTGCTGGTCGGCGACTTCGTCACCACCGAGGACGGCACCGGCATCGTGCACCTGGCACCCGCCTACGGCGAGGTCGACCAGGGTGCCTGCGACGCCGCGGGCATCCCCACGCTGCTGTCCGTGGACGACGCCGGCAGGTTCACCGCCGTGGTGCCCGACTTCGAGGGCCAGCAGGTGTTCGAGGCGAACATGCCGATCATCCGGCGGCTGCGCGAGGACGGCCGGCTGCTGCGCCAGGCGTCCTACGTGCACTCCTACCCGCACTGCTGGCGCTGCCGGAACCCGTTGATCTACAAGGCCGTCTCCTCCTGGTTCGTCAGGGTGACCCAGTTCCGTGACCGGATGATCGAGCTGAACCAGCAGATCGCGTGGACGCCGGAGCACATCCGCGACGGCCAGTTCGGCAAGTGGCTCGAGGGCGCCCGCGACTGGTCGGTGTCCCGCAACCGGTACTGGGGCACGCCGATCCCGGTGTGGGTGTCCGACGACCCGGCGCACCCGCGCGTCGACGTCTACGGCTCGTTCGCCGAGCTGGAGGCCGACTTCGGCCGGCTGCCGCGCAACGAGGCCGGTGAGCCGGACCTGCACCGGCCGTTCATCGACGAGCTGACGCGGCCCAACCCGGACGACCCGACCGGGCAGAGCACCATGCGCCGCATCCCGGACGTGCTGGACGTGTGGTTCGACTCCGGGTCCATGCCGTACGCGCAGGTGCACTACCCGTTCGAGAACGCCGACTGGTTCGAGCACCACTTCCCGGGCGACTTCATCGTCGAGTACGTCGGCCAGACGCGCGGCTGGTTCTACCTGCTGCACGTCCTGGCCACGGCGTTGTTCGACCGTCCGGCGTTCACCTCGGTGATCTGCCACGGCATCGTGCTGGGCGACGACGGCCGCAAGGCGTCCAAGTCGCTGCGCAACTTCCCGGACCCGATGCAGATGTTCGACACCTACGGCTCCGACGCCGTGCGGTGGTCGCTGATGAGCTCGCCGGTGCTGCGCGGGGGCAACCTCGTGGTGGCGGAGGAGAACATCCGCGAGGCGGTGCGCCAGGTGGTGCTGCCGCTGTGGAGCACGTACTACTTCTTCAGCCTGTACGCCGGTGCGGCCGACGGGGGGCGGGGCTACCTCGCCCGGGCCGTGGACGACGAGCGGGTCGCCGGCCTGCCGGTGATGGACCGCTACCTGCTGGCCCGCACCGGCGAGCTGGTCGCCCAGGTGACCGCGGCGCTCGACTCCTACGAGATCGCCGCGGCCTGCGCCCTGGTGCGCGAGCACCTCGACGTGCTGACCAACTGGTACGTCCGCACGCAGCGCGACCGGTTCTGGGCGGAGGACCACGACGCGTTCGACACCCTGTGGACCGCGCTCGAGGTGCTCACCCGCGTGATGGCGCCGCTCGCGCCGCTGGTGACCGAGGAGGTGTGGCGGGGTCTGACCGGGCAGCGGTCGGTGCACCTGACCGACTGGCCGACGCACGTACCGGGCGGGCACGGTGCCGACGAGAACCTGGCGGCCGTGGTCGACCAGGTCCGCTCCGCGGTGTCGACGGCGCTGGGCCTGCGCAAGGCGCACCAGCTGCGCGTGCGGCAGCCGCTGCGGTCGCTCACGGTCGCGGTGGCCGACCCGGCGGCGGCTGAGCCGTACACCGACCTCGTGGCGGCCGAGCTGAACGTCAAGCGTGTCGAGCTGGTGGCCGACGACGAGGACGCGGCCGGCCGGTTCGGCATCACGCAGCGCCTCGCGGTGAACGCCCGTGCGGCCGGCCCGCGTCTGGGCAAGGGCGTGCAGACCGCCATCCGCGCCGCCAAGGCCGGCTCGTGGCGCGCGACCGAGGACGGTGTGGTGGTGACGCTCGACGACGGCACCGACGTGCCGCTGCTCCCCGCCGAGTACGACCTGACGACCGTGGTCGACGGAGCGGCCGGTGCTGACGTCGCGGCGGCGGTGCTGCCGGGCGGCGCCGGGTTCGTCGTGCTCGACCTCGCGCTCGACGACGCGCTGCTCGCCGAGGGGTACGCCCGGGACGTGGTCCGCGCGGTGCAGGACGCGCGCAAGGCGGCCGGCCTGCGGGTCAGCGACCGGATCGACCTGCGCCTGCAGGTGCCGGCCGACCAGGTCCCGGCCGTCGAGGCGCACCGCGAGTTCGTCGCCCGCGAGACGCTGGCGACCTCGTTCGAGGTGCGACCGGGCGACGAGCTCACCGTCCAGGTCAGCCGGGTGGAGGCATGAGCCGCCGCGGCTCGTCGGGCGCCGACCGCCGCCGCGACCAGCAGGCCGAGGCCGCCCGTCAGGAGGCCGATCGGATCTACGCCGCGATCGTCGCCCGAGCACCGGAGCACGAGATCGACCCGACGCTCGACCGGGTCCGGCAGGTGTGCGAGCTGCTCGGCGACCCGCAGGACGCCTACCGGGTGGTGCACCTGACCGGCACCAACGGCAAGACGTCCACCGCGCGCATGGTCGAGCGGCTGCTGCGCGAGCACGGGCTGCGCACCGGCCGGTTCACCAGCCCCCACCTGACCCGGGTGAACGAGCGCATCGCGATCGACGGCGAGCCGATCAGCGACGAGCAGTTCGTCGCGGTGTGGAACGACGTGGCGCCGTACGTCGAGCTGGTCGACCAGCGGTCGACGGAGGCCGGCGGCCCGCGGCTGTCGTTCTTCGAGGTGTTCACCGTGATGGCGTTCGCCGCGTTCGCCGACGCGCCGGTGGACGTCGCGGTCGTCGAGGTCGGCATGGGCGGCCTCTGGGACTCCACCAACGTCGTCCGCTCGCAGGTGCAGGTGATCACGCCGGTGGCGATGGACCACGAGCGCTACCTCGGCCACACCCTGGCCGAGATCGCCGCCCAGAAGGCGGGGATCATCAAGGACGGCGGCACGGTGGTGGTCTCCGCGCAGTCCGAGTCGGCCGAGGCGGTGATCGAGGCGGCTGCCGCCGAGCACGGCGCCCGGCTGGTGCGCGACGACCAGGAGATCGCGGTCCTGGAGCGTCAGGTGGCCGTCGGCGGGCAGCTGCTGACGCTGCGCGGGATCGGCGGCGTCTACCAGGACGTGTTCCTCCCGCTGCACGGTGAGCACCAGGCCCACAACGCCCTGCTCGCGCTCGCGGCCACCGAGGCCCTGCTGACCGGCGGGGGTGCGCTGGGCGGCGACGTCGTCGGCGCCGCGTTCGCCGACGTCAGCTCCCCGGGCCGCCTCGAGGTGGTCCGCAGCAGCCCGACGGTGCTCGTGGACGGTGCGCACAACCCGGCGGGGATGGAGGCGATGGTCGCCGCGCTGGACGAGGCGTTCGCCTTCGAGCGGCTGGTCGGCGTCGTCGGGGTGATGGCCGACAAGGACCCGGAGGCGATGCTCGGCCTGCTGGAGCCGGTGCTGGCGGAGGTCGTCGTCACGCACGCCGGCTCACCGCGGGCGATGGACGTGCAGGATCTGGCCGATCTCGCCTACGACGTGTTCGGCGAGGACCGCGTGCACGTCGTCGAGCGGCTCGACGAGGCGATCGCGCTCGCGGTGGAACGTGCCGAGAGCGAGGTCGAGCGGGGCGCGGGCGTCCTGGTCACCGGTTCGCTGCTGCTGGTCGCGGAGGCGCGTGTGCTGCTGGGTCGCCCCTGACCTCGTGCACGAACGTGCAGCGGCAGCGCACTTGCGTCCGGTGCAGCCCCCGGCGAGGGTGAGCCTCACGGGACGACGGCGTCCCGGTCGCCGTGTCCCGGGCCGGCCGACGCCGATCGGCGCCACCCTCGGGACGCCGCACAGCTGCCCACCCGAGGAAGGCAGGTCGCCGGAGTGAAGAAGCTCATCAACGATCCCGAGCACGTCGTCAACGAGTCCGTCGAGGGGTTCGGTCTGGCCCACGCCGATGTCGTCGCCGTGCACACCGACCCGATCTTCGTCACCCGCGCCGGTGGTGCGGTGCAGGGCAAGGTCGGCCTGGTCAGCGGCGGCGGTAGCGGCCACGAGCCCCTGCACGCCGGCTTCGTCGGCCTCGGCATGCTCGATGCCGCCGTCCCCGGCGCCGTCTTCACGTCTCCTACCCCGGACCAGGTCGCCCCGGCCATCCAGGCCGCGGACGGCGGTGCCGGTGTGCTGGCGATCGTGAAGAACTACACGGGCGACGTGCTCAACTTCGAGACGGCCGCCGAGCTGGCCGACGCCGAGGGCGTCACGGTGCGCTCGGTGGTGGTCAACGACGACGTCGCCGTCGAGGACTCGCTCTACACCGCCGGCCGTCGCGGCGTCGCCGGCACGGTCTGCGTGGAGAAGATCGCGGGTGCCGCCGCCGAGCGCGGTGACGACCTCGACGCCGTGGTGGCCGTGGCGGAGAAGGTGATCGCGAACGTCCGCTCGATGGGCGTCGCCCTGACGGCCTGCACCGTCCCGCACGCCGGCAAGCCGAGCTTCGACCTGCCCGAGGACGAGATCGAGATCGGCATCGGCATCCACGGCGAGCCGGGCCGCCGCCGCATCCCGCTGGCCTCCGCCGACGAGATCACGGAGATGCTGCTCACACCGGTCGCCGACGACCTCAAGCTCGCCTCCGGCGAGAAGGTGCTGCTGTTCGTCAACGGCATGGGCGGCACCCCGCAGTCGGAGCTGTTCATCGTCTACCGGCGGGCGCGGGCGCTGCTCGAGGGCCGGGGGGTCGAGGTGGTCCGGTCGCTGGTCGGCAACTACGTCACCTCGCTCGAGATGCAGGGCGCCTCCGTGACGGTGCTGCGTCTCGACGACGAGCTCACGGCCCTCTGGGACGCGCCGGTGCACACCGCCGCGCTGCGCTGGTGAGGAGCGCCTGGTAGGACGGTCGCCGGGGGCATCGGCGACGGTGAGCGGGTCGGACGAGCCAGGGAGCGCGGGATGAGTCTGGACGTGGCGTGGGCGGTCGAGTGGGTGCGCCTCTCGGCGAAGGTGGTCAAGGAGCACCGCGAGGAGCTGATCGAGCTCGACCGGCAGATCGGCGACGGTGACCACGGCGAGAACATGAACCGCGGGTTCACCGCCGTCGTCGCCAAGCTCGATGCCCTCGAGGCGGCGCCGGAGCAGGTCGGTGACGTGCTCAAGCTGGTCGCCACCACCCTGATGTCCACGGTCGGCGGTGCCGCCGGCCCGCTGTACGGCACCGCCTACCTGCGTGCGGCGAAGGCGGCCGCGGTGGCCGAGCTCGACTCGGCTGCCGCGGTTGCCGTCCTGGAGGCGGCGCTGGAGGGCATCGTCGCCCGCGGCAAGGCCCACACGGGCGAGAAGACGATGGTCGACGCGTGGACGCCCGCGGTCGAGGCGGCGGAGTCGGTGGCGGACAACGGCGGGTCGCCCGCCGCGGTGCTGGCGGCGGCGGCCGACGCCGCGGCCACGGGAGCGCAGGCCACCATCCCGCTCCTGGCCACCAAGGGGCGTGCGTCGTACCTCGGCGAGCGGTCCATCGGCCACCTGGACCCCGGCGCCCGGTCGACCGAGCTGCTGCTGCGCGCGGCGGCGGACGCGGCCGGCGCATGACCGTCCGGGTGGCGTTGGTGCTGGTCTCGCACTCGCGCCTGATCGCCGAGGGGCTGGCCGAGCTCGCGGGGCAGATGGCACCGGACGTCACGCTGCTCCCGGCCGGTGGTATGCCCGACGGCGGCCTCGGCACCAGCTACGACGCCATCGAGGCCGCCCTGGAGCAGGCGACCGCCGACGGCCGCTCTGCCGTGGTCCTCACGGACCTCGGGTCCGCCGTGATGACCGCGCAGTCCGTCCTGGAGATGCTCGACGAGCCGGTCGCGGAGCGTGTCCTGCTGGCCGACGCACCGCTCGTCGAGGGTGCCGTGGCCGCTGCGGTGGCTGCCCAGGGCGGGGCAGGGGTCCAGGGGGTGCTCGCCGCGGCCGAGGGCGCCGTCGCCACGTTCGCGGACGTCCTGCACCCGCACCCCGGGCACACCGCGCTCGAGCAGTCGTCCACCACGGAGCTGTCCACGGAGCCCGGCGCCGTCCGCACCACCGTCACGGTGACCAACAGGTTGGGGCTGCACGCGCGGCCCGCGGCGATCGTCGCCCGGACGGTCGCAGGCTTCGACGCGCACGTGCGGCTGGGCGGGGTGGACGCGGCGAGCGTGCTCCAACTGATGGCGCTCGGCGTGGCCAACGGCACGGACCTGATCCTCGAGGGCAGCGGGGAGCAGGCCCAGCAGGCGGTGGACGCGGTGGTCGCGCTGTTCGAGGACAAGTTCGGCGAGGACTGAGCGCCGGTAGCCTGACCGCGTGACCAGCCCCGTGCCCGCCGTGCGACGCAAGCGCCCGGCGCGCATCGTCCTCGGTCAGACGATGCTGCTGCTCGAGGCCTTCGTCGTGCTCTTCGCCGCACTGGTGGCGTTCGGCCTCCGGTCGGCGCCCCCGGCGGCGATCTGGTCCGTCGGCGGGGGGCTGGCGGCGCTGCTGCTGGTGCTCGCCGGCCTGCAGCGGCCGCGCTGGGGCTCCGTCGCCGGCACCGTGGCGCAGCTGCCGGTGCTGGCGTGCGGGTTCGTGGTGCCGATGATGTTCGGCGTCGGGGGCCTGTTCGCCGTCCTCTGGGTGCTGTTCCTGTGGCTCGGGGTGCGGATCGACGCGGAGCGAGCGGTCTTCGACGCCGCGCACCCGGACGCCGTGGAGCCCGCGCGGCCCCGTCGTCGGGTCTGACGGCGGCCGGGTCCGAGGCCGGCACTGGCGAGACCGGCACTAGGGTTTCCGCCATGGCCGACGCACCTTCCGTTCAGCGCACCCTTGTCCTCGTCAAGCCCGACGGCGTCAGCCGGGGCCTGGTGGGCGAGGTGCTGCGCCGCATCGAGGCGAAGGGCTACACGCTGGCCGCCGTCGAGCTGCGGACCGCCGACCGAGCGATCTTCGAGCAGCACTACGCCGAGCACCTCGGCAAGGCGTGGCTGCCGGCCCTGATCGAGTTCATGACGTCCGGGCCCCTCGTCGCGGTGGTGGCCGAGGGTCACAAGGTGATCGAGGGCTTCCGCTCGCTCGCCGGCGCCACCGACCCGACCGCCGCCGCCCCCGGTACCATCCGCGGCGACCTGGCGCGCGACTGGGGCACCTCGGCGATCCAGAACATCGTGCACGGCTCGGACTCGCCCGAGTCCGCAGCGCGTGAGATCGCCCTCTGGTTCCCGCACCTGTGACCGACGCCGCCTCCGCGGCGCGCGCGGTGCCCGACCGTAGGCTGCCCCCGTGCACCTGAAGACCCTGACGCTGCGGGGCTTCAAGTCGTTCGCCTCCGCGACGACCCTGAGCTTCGAGCCGGGCATCACGTGCGTCGTGGGGCCCAACGGCTCCGGCAAGTCGAACGTGGTGGACGCCCTCGCGTGGGTGATGGGGGAGCAGGGCGCCAAGTCCCTGCGCGGCGGCACCATGGAGGACGTCATCTTCGCCGGCACCGCCGGCCGGCCGCCGCTCGGCCGTGCCGAGGTGTCCCTGACCATCGACAACACCGACGGCGCGCTCCCGATCGACTACACCGAGGTGTCGATCTCGCGGACCCTGTTCCGCAACGGCGGGTCGGAGTACGCGATCAACGGCCGCTCCTGCCGGCTGCTGGACATCCAGGAGCTGCTGTCGGACACCGGCATGGGCCGCGAGATGCACGTCATCGTCGGCCAGGGGCGCCTCGACACCGTCCTGCGCGCCACGCCGGAGGAGCGCCGCGGCTTCATCGAGGAGGCGGCGGGGGTGCTCAAGCACCGCCGGCGCAAGGAGAAGGCGCTCCGCAAGCTCGACGCGATGCAGGCCAACCTGACCCGGCTGGCGGACCTCACCACCGAGATCCGCCGCCAGCTCGGCCCGCTCGGCCGTCAGGCGGAGGTCGCCCGCAAGGCCGCCGTGGTGCAGACGGACGTGCGCGACGCCCGTGCCCGGCTCCTCGCCGACGACCTCGCGCAGCTGACCGCCGCGATGGCGCAGGAGACCGCGGACGAGACGGCACTGCTGGCGCGGCGGCAGGAGGTCGGCACCGAGCTGGCGACCACCCGCGACCAGCTGGCCACGCTCGAGCGGGCGGCCGGCGAGGCCGCACCCGCCGTCACGGAGGCCGGCGAGCTCTGGTACCGGCTCTCGGCGCTGCGTGAGCGCCTGCGCGGCACCGCGTCGCTGGCCGCTGACCGGGTGCGACTGCTCGGCGCCGCGGCACCGGAGCGGTCCGGCGGTCAGGACCCCGACGACCTGGTCGCCCAGGCGGCCCGGGTCCGTGCCGCCGAGGCGGAGCTCGGCACCGAGGTGGACCTGGCACGCGCGGCGCTCGAGGGTGCGGTGACCGCGCGACAGCAGGCGGAGGCGGTGGCCACCGAGGCGGAGAAGGCGTTGGCCTCCGTGCTGCGGGCGGCCGCGGACCGTCGCGAGGGCGTGGCGCGGCTGGCCGGCCAGGTCGCCGCCCGCCGCAGCCGCCTCGAGGCGACCGGTGAGGAGATCGGCCGGCTGCGCGGGGCGCACGCCGCCGCGCAGCGCCGCGCCGAGGAGGCGACCACCCAGTTCGCGGCCCTGGAGGGCCAGGTGGCCGGCGCCGAGGAGGGCGAGGAGGGCCTGGACGCGGCCCACGAGAACGCGGCCGACGCCCTGGAGACGGCGACGGAGCGCCTCGCGGACCTGACGGAGCGGCTCGCGGAGGCCGAGCGGGAGCGCAGCACGCTGACGGCCCGCGCCGAGACGCTCGAGCTGAGCCTGTCGCGCAAGGACGGGGCCGGAGCGCTGCTCGCGGCCGACGGCCTGCGCGGGACCATCGGGTCGGTGGCCGCCCTGCTCTCGGTGGACCCACGCGACGAGGAGGCGGTGGTCGCAGCCCTGGGACCGCTCGCCGACGCGGTGGCGGTCGACGGTGTCGACGCGGCGGTCGACGCCATCCGCTACCTGCGCGAGCAGGACGCAGGGCGGTCCGGCCTGCTGGTCGGCTCGGCGGCGGCCGCCGGTGGCGGCCCGGTCGACGACCTCCCGCTGCCGACCGGTGCCGACCGCGCCGTCGACCTGGTCCGCTGCCCGCCGGCGGTGCGGGACGCGGTGACCGCCGCCCTGGCCGGTGTCGTCGTCGTCGACGACCTCGCCACGGCGCGCGCCGTGCTCGGCGCCCGCCCGGACCTCGTCGTCGCCACCCGCACCGGTGACCTGCTGTCCGCCCACCGCGCGTCCGGGGGTTCCGCCGAGGCGCCCAGTGCCCTGCACCTGCAGGCCGCGCTCGACCAGGCGCGCTCGGGCGCCGAGCAGGCGCAGGCCCTGGCGGAGCGGCTGCGCTTCGAGCTGGCGGGCGCACGCGACCAGCAGACCGCTGCTCGACAGGCGTACCAGGAGACGCTCGACCGGCTCAACGAGTCCGACGCCGCGCTCGCGGCCGTCGCGGAGCAGCTCGCCACGCTGGGCTCGACGGCGCGGTCCGCCCGTGCCGAGGCCGAACGGGTCCAGCAGTCGCTCGACGCTGCCGAGCGGACGCTGCAGGAGGACACCGAGGCGCTCGCCGAGCTGACCGAGCGGCTGGCTGCCGCGCAGGACCAGCCGGCGGACGGTGAGGACGCGGTCGCTGAGCGCACGTCGGAGCGCGACCGGACCGCGGCCCTCGCGACGGCGGCCCGCGGCCGCGAGACCGATGCCCGGCTCACGCTCCGCACCGCCGAGGAGCGGGCGCGCGCGCTCGCCGGCCGCGCCGACTCGCTCGAGCGTGCCGCTGCCGCGGAACGGACGGCGCGCGAGCGTGCCGCGGAGCGGGAACGCGACCGCGCCCGCCAGGCGGCCGTCGCCGCTGCCGTGCACGAGGGCGCGCGCCGCGCGCTGCTGGTGCTCGACGAGTCGCTGCGACGCGCCTCGCAGGAGCGGGACGCCGCCGAGGCTGCCCGTGCGGAGCGGGACCAGGAGCTCGCCGCGACCCGCGTTCGTGCCGAGGCGCTGACGGGGCAGCTCGCCGAGCTCACCGACGTGGCGCACCGCGACGAGGTCGCCCGCACCCAGCAGCGCCTGCGCATCGAGGCCCTCGCGCAGCGGTCGGTCGAGGAGCTCGGCATCGACCCCGAGGTGCTGGTCGAGGAGTACGGCCCCCACCAGCCGGTGCCGGTGGTGCTCGCTCCCGGCACCGAGCCCGATCCCGAGGCACCGACGTCCGTGCCGTACGTCCGCGAGCAGCAGGAGAAGCGGCTGCGCGCCGCCGAGCGGGCGCTGGCTCTGCTGGGCCGCGTCAACCCGCTGGCGCTGGAGGAGTTCGCGGCGCTGGAGGAGCGGCACAAGTTCCTCACCGACCAGCTGGCGGACCTGAAGTCGTCCCGGGCGGACCTGCTGCAGATCGTGCGCGAGATCGACGAGCGCGTCGAGCAGGTGTTCGCGGAGGCCTATGCCGACACCGCCGCCGCGTTCGAGCAGGTGTTCCCGCGGCTGTTCCCGGGTGGTGAGGGACGGCTGGTGCTGACCGAGCCGGCGGACATGCTCACCACGGGCGTCGAGGTCGAGGCCCGTCCCGCCGGCAAGAAGGTCAAGCGGCTGTCGCTGCTGTCCGGTGGCGAGCGGTCGCTGACGGCCGTCGCCCTGCTGGTGGCGATCTTCAAGGCGCGACCGAGCCCGTTCTACGTGATGGACGAGGTGGAGGCGGCGCTCGACGACGCCAACCTCGGACGGCTGATCGAGGTGCTGCGCGAGCTGCAGGCCGACTCGCAGCTGCTGATCGTGACCCACCAGAAGCGGACGATGGAGATCGCCGACGCGCTGTACGGCGTGACGATGCGGGACGACGGCGTCACGACGGTGATCAGCCAGCGCCTCCGCGAGGACGTGCCGGCCTGAGGCGGCCGCCGGACCGGTCCACCGGTCCGGTCGGGGCGCCGGGTGGGACGCGGCGGGTGTGAAGGTTGTGTGACCGGCACGGTGGGATGCGCCACCATTGCCGGTCGAGGACGCGCGGCCGACGGAGACTGGACCCATGGCCGCTGTGATCCTCGTCGTCGTCGCGCTCCTCGTCACCGTCGTCGTCCTGCTGGCGTCGACGCCGCGCGGTCGGGACGAGGAGTCGCCGCTGCGGGCGTTCCGGCGTGGCCTGCGTGGCCGCCGCCACCCGGATGCCGACCAGGTCGCCGCCGCACGGGCCGCCGCGGTCGAGCCCGTCGACGTCTCGCTCGGCGAGATGCTCGCCGCCAACGTCGAGCGCGGCGAGGGCTACGTCTCCGTGGACGAGCTCACCGAGCCGCTGCTGCACGCGCGGGAGATGGCCGCCCGGGTGCTTCCCGGCCGGGACGCCGGCGGGTCCGACGACGCCGCCGAGCACGGAGTGCTCGCCTCCCGCTGAGGCGCCGGCTCGCCCCGGGCACCTCCGCACCGACAGACTGTGCCGGTGACTCATGAGCTCCTGACCTGGTTGCTGGCCGGCGGTGTCCCGCTCGCCGTGGTGGTCGCCGCCTCGACCGTGCTGGTTCGCCGCCGCGGTCGTGGCGGGGACACTGCCACCCCGACGCTGCCCGCCCCGCCGGCAGCTCCGACCCCGACCGGCGAGCCGCAGGTCGAGGCCGCGCCGGTGCCGCAGCCTGGGACGGAGCCGACCGCGACCGCGACGGTCGAGGAGGCGGCGGTCGCCCCTCCGCTCGAGGTCCCGGCCCCCGCCGCCGGCCGCCTCGTCCGGCTCCGCGACCGGCTGGCCAGGTCGGGATCCCCGTTCGGCGCGCGCCTGCTGGCGGTGCTGTCCCGGGACCGGCTGACAGAGGACGACTGGGACGAGCTGGAGGAGACGCTGCTCCTCGCGGACGTGGGCGCCGGACCCACCACCGAGCTGATCGACGCGCTGCGGACGCGCGTGCGGGTCGAGGGCCTTGCGGATCCGGCCCAGGCCCGGGCGCTGCTGCGCGAGCAGCTGCTCGCCATCGTCGACCCGACGCTCGACCGCAGCCTGCGCACGGAGCCCGGCACGGGCGCCGACGGCGCGCCGGTCCCCGCGGTGCTGCTCGTCGTCGGCGTGAACGGGACGGGCAAGACCACGACCGTCGGCAAGCTGGCCCGCGTGCTGGTCGCGCAGGGCCGCACGGTGGTGCTCGGCGCCGCCGACACGTTCCGGGCCGCGGCCGCGGACCAGCTGGCGACGTGGGGCTCCCGCGTCGGCGTCCGCACGGTCCGTGCCGAGCGGGAGGGCGGTGACCCGGCCGCCGTCGCGTTCGACGCGGTGCGCGAGGGTCGCACGGAGGGCGTCGACGTCGTGCTCGTGGACACCGCCGGCCGGCTGCAGAACAAGGCCGGCCTGATGGACGAGCTCGGCAAGATCACGCGCGTCATCCAGCGCGAGGCCCCGCTGTCCGAGGTGCTGCTGGTGCTGGACGCCACCACCGGGCAGAACGGCCTGGTGCAGGCGCGGGTGTTCGCCGAGGTCGCCGGGGTGACGGGCATCGTGCTGACCAAGCTCGACGGCACGGCCAAGGGCGGCATCGTCGTGGCGGTGCAGCGTGAGCTCGGGGTGCCGGTCAAGCTCGTCGGACTGGGGGAGGGCGCCGACGACCTGGCGCCCTTCGAGCCGGAGGCGTTCGTGGACGGTCTTCTCGGAGCGTGAGACCACGGGCGCCCGGACACACGATGTTTACGTGCCAGGGGCGCTCGTGACGCCGTCGTAACACCCGCGGCGTCGCCGGGAAACGCCGGTCCTCCACCGTTGGACCCGTGTCCAGCCACCCGGCTGGCGACGGGAGAAACGGGTAATCCGGATGCTGATGGCAGATTTTCAGCTGAACTCCGGCAACACCGCCTGGATGCTGACGTCCGCAGTGATCGTCCTCATGATGACGGTCCCTGCGCTGGCGTTCTTCTACGGCGGGATGGTCCGGGGCAGGTCCGTCCTCAACATGCTGATGATGAACTACGTCGCAGCGGGGATCGTGGGCTTCGTCTGGTTGCTGTGGGGATACTCGATGTCCTTCGGCACCGACACGACAGGCATCAACCAGTTCTTCGGCAACCCCTTCCAGTTCTTCGGGATGAACAACCTGACCGATGCGGCGAGCCCGCTCGCGTCCGGCGGGGTGCCGGCATTCGCGGTCGTGGCCTTCCAGGCGACGTTCGCGGTGATCACGGTCGCGCTGATCACCGGGGCGATCGCGGACCGCATGAAGTTCGGGGCGTGGATCTGGTTCTCGGTGATCTGGGCGACGATCGTCTACTTCCCGATGGCCCACATGGTGTGGGCCGGCGGGTTCCTCGGCGTCGGCGGGTTCATCTCGCAGCACATCTCGACGCCGATCGACTTCGCCGGTGGGACCGTCGTGCACATCGACGCCGGTGCGGCCGGTCTGGCGCTCGCGCTGCTGCTCGGCAAGCGCAAGGGCTGGCCGCGTGAGCCCATGCGGCCGCACAACCTGCCGTTCGTCATGCTGGGCGCAGCCCTGCTGTGGGTCGGCTGGTTCGGCTTCAACGCCGGGTCCGAGGGTGCCGCCGACGCGGTCGCCGGTCGTGCGTGGCTCAACACGTTCCTCGCCACCTGCGTCGCGATGCTGGCGTGGCTCGCCACGGAGAAGGTCCGGGACGGTCACGCGACGTCCCTGGGTGCCGCGTCGGGCATCGTGGCCGGCCTGGTCGCGATCACCCCGGCCGCTGCGGCGGTCGACACCTGGGGTGCGATCGTCATCGGCGCCGTAGCGGGCGTGCTGTGCGCCGTCGCGATCGGCATCAAGTACAAGTTCGGCTTCGACGACGCGCTCGACGTCGTCGGCGTCCACCTGGTCGGCGGCATCACGGGCACGGTGCTGATCGGGTTCCTCGCCACCAACAACCAGGGCGCGTGGTACCCGACCGGGTCCAAGAACGGTCTGTTCTACGGCGGCGGCGTGACCCAGCTCCTCGCACAGGTGCTGGTGGCAGCGTTCGCCGTGGTGTTCTCCTTCGTGCTCACCTGGGTGATCGGCTCGATCCTCAAGGCCGCCGGCGGCATTCGCCTGTCGGAGGACGTCGAGGTCGGCGGCATCGACCTCGCGGTGCACGGCGAGTCCGCGTACGAGACCCTGGGCGCCACCCGCGTCGTGACGGAGGTGAAGTGATGACCAAGCTGGTGACGGCGGTCATCCAGCCGCATCGGCTGGACGACGTGAAGTCCGCACTGCAGGCGGCCGGTGTGGCGGGTCTGACGGTGACCGAGGCGAGTGGCTACGGCCGCCAGCGCGGGCACACGGAGGTCTACCGGGGTGCCGAGTACACGGTGGACCTGGTCCCCAAGGTGAAGATCGACGTCCTCGTGGCCGACGAGGACGCCGCCGGGGCGGTCACGGTGATCGTCCAGGCCGCGCAGACCGGGAAGATCGGCGACGGCAAGGTCTGGGTGACGCCCGTCGAGGACGTCGCCCGGGTGCGCACCGGTGAGCACGGACCGGATGCGCTCTAGCCGATGAGCGACGAGCGGCCGCCCTCGGGGGGAGCGGCCGGGCAGGGGCCGACGCAGGTCCCGCACCTGGCGGTGCGGGACCTGCGTCGTGAGCGTCTGGACCTGGCCGAGCAGCTGGCGGGTCCCGGTGCCGACGGGGTGCTGCGCCGCCGTCGGGTCGCGGACCTGGTGGTCCAGCGCCTGGCGGAGCTGTGGGACACGGCCACGGTCGGGCTCGACACGACCGGGATGGCGCTCGGCGCGGTCGGCAGCATCGGACGCGGGGACGCCTCGCCCGTCAGCGACCTGGACCTGGTGCTGGTGCACGAGGGCCGTGGCCGGTCGCCGGAGGACCTCGCGCACATCGCCGAGCGGCTCTGGTACCCGATCTGGGACGCCCGGCTGGAGCTCGACCACTCGGTGCGGTCTCTCGCTCAGTGCCGTCAGGTGGCCTCCAAGGACCTTCCTGCGGCCGTCGGGCTGCTGGAGCTGCGCCACGTCGCCGGCGACCCCGTGGTCGTGGCCCGGGCGATGTCGGCGCTGCTCGAGGACTGGCGCGCGGCCGCCCGGCGCCGACTGCCCGAGCTGCTGGCCTCCACCCGGACGCGCGCGGAACGGCACGGGGAGCTGGCCTACCTCATCGAGCCCGACCTGAAGGAGGCGCGCGGCGGCATCCGCGACGCCGTGGTGCTGTCGGCGCTCGCGGCCACCTGGTTGACCGACCGCCCGCACGGCGCCGTGGACACCGCCTACGAGCACCTGCTCGACGTGCGGGACACCGTGCAGCTGGTCACCGGCCGCCACACCAACCGGCTGATCCTGGCGGACCAGGACGAGGTGGCGGCACGGGTCGGTTTCGACGACCGCGACGACCTGCTCGCCTCCATCGCCGAGGCCGGCCGGGTCATCTCCTACGCCCTGGACACCACGGCTCGCAACGCCCGTCAGGCGCTGCAGCGGCCCGCGCCCAAGCCGTTCCTGGTGCGGGGCCGCCGGCAGCCGCCCCGGCTGCGCACGATCGCGGAGGGCCTGGTGGAGCACGACGGTGAGCTGGTGCTCGCCGCCGACGCCCGCCCCGCCGACGACCCGGTGCTGTCGCTGCGCGCGGCCGCGACGGCCGCGCGCACCGGTCTGGTGCTGTCCCCGGTGACGGTCGCGAGCCTCGAGGCGTCCCCTCCGCTGCCGGTGCCGTGGCCCCGCTCGGCGCGCACCGCGCTGCTGAGCCTGCTCGGCTCCGGGCCCGCGCAGGTGCCGGTGTGGGAGGCCCTCGACCTCGCGGGGGTGGTCACCACGTGGATCCCCGAGTGGGCCGCGGTGCGCAACCGTCCGCAGCGGTCACCGATCCACCGGCACACCGTGGACCGTCACCTGGTGGAGACGGTGGCCCGTGCCGGTCGCGACCGGCACCCCGGCGACCAGTCGGACACGCTGCTGCTCGCGGCGCTGCTGCACGACATCGGCAAGCGAGCGGGCGCGGGTGACCACTCCGTCGAGGGGGCCCGGCTCGCTGGCCCGATCGTCACGCGGATGGGCTTCCCGGACGAGGTCGCCGAGGATGTCGTCCGGCTGGTGCGTGAGCACCTGACCCTCGCCGAGCTGGCCACGACCGAGGACCTGGACGACCCGGCCACCGTGCAGCGCCTGCTGACGGCGGTGGACCACCGCGCGGACCTGCTCGGCATGCTCCGGGTGCTGACGGAGGCGGACGCCTCCGCGGCCGGACCCGCCGCCTGGACCACGTGGCGCCAGCGGCTGGTGGACGACCTCGTCGCACGGGCCGAGCGTGCGCTGGCAGGTACCCTGGACCGTCCGTAGCCCCCAGAGCCCACGAGGTCTGCCGCGGTGTTCGCCACCCTCTCCGACCGCCTGACGTCGACGTTCCGCAACCTGCGCACCAAGGGCAGGCTGTCCGAGGCGGACATCGACGCCACGGTGCGTGAGATCCGTCGCGCCCTGCTGGACGCGGACGTCGCCGTCACCGTCGTGCGCGCGTTCACCGCCGCGGTGCGCGAGCGCGCGCTGTCGGCCGAGGTCTCCGGCGCGCTCAACCCGGCCCAGCAGGTCGTCAAGATCGTCAACGACGAGCTGGTGACCATCCTCGGTGGTCAGACGCGCAACCTCCGGCTGGCGAAGAACCCGCCGACGGTCATCCTGCTCGCGGGTCTGCAGGGTGCCGGCAAGACGACGCTGGCCGGCAAGCTGGCCGTCTGGCTGAAGGGTCAGGGCCACACGCCTCTGCTGGTGGCGGCCGACCTGCAGCGACCCAACGCTGTCACCCAGCTGCAGGTGGTGGGGGAGCGGGCCGGTGTGCCGGTGTACGCACCGCACCCCGGCAACCAGGCCGCGGCCGACCTCGACGAGCTCCCGGCCGGCGCCGATCCGGTGGCCGTGGCGCGCGACGGGGTCGCGACCGCCCGCAGCCGTCAGCACGACGTGGTGATCGTCGACACGGCCGGTCGGCTCGGTGTCGACGCCGAGCTGATGGCGCAGGCGGCCGACATCCGCGACGCCGTGCAGCCGGACGAGACGCTGTTCGTCGTCGACGCGATGATCGGCCAGGACGCCGTCACCACGGCCCGCGCCTTCGCCGACGGCGTCGGCTTCACCGGCGTGGTGCTGTCCAAGCTGGACGGCGACGCCCGCGGCGGTGCGGCCCTGTCCATCGCGAGCGTCACCGAGCGGCCCATCCTGTTCGCCTCGACCGGTGAGAAGCTGACCGACTTCGAGGTGTTCCACCCCGACCGCATGGCCTCCCGCATCCTCGACATGGGTGACGTGCTCACCCTGATCGAGCAGGCCGAGCGCGCGTTCGACGCCGAGCAGGCCGAGAAGATGGCCGGCAAGCTGGCCGCGGGCGAGGACTTCACGCTCGAGGACTTCCTGGTCCAGATGCAGCAGCTGCGCAACGCCGGCCCGCTGAAGAAGATGCTCGGCATGCTGCCCGGCATGGGCCAGATGCGGGAGGCGCTCGACTCGTTCGACGAGCGCGAGGTGGACCGGATCCAGGCGATCATCCAGTCGATGACGCCGCTGGAGCGCCGCAGCCCCAAGGTGATCAACGGGTCCCGCCGTTCGCGCATCGCCGCCGGTTCCGGCACCCAGCCGTCGGACGTCAACCAGCTGCTCGACCGGTTCGACGCGGCGCAGAAGATGATGCGCCAGATGGCCCGCAGCGGCGGGATGGGCGCGATGCCGGGCATGGGGAACCTGCCGGGCATGGGCGGCAAGAAGTCGCGCGGCCGGACGGTCGCCCCGGCGCGCAAGGTCAAGGGCAAGTCCGGCAACCCGGCGAAGCGGGCGCTGCAGGAGCGGGCGGCCGCCGAGCGCGCGACCGCAGGACCGGCCACGACGTCGGCGCCGGGTTCCGCGTTCGGTCTCGGCCGACCGCCGGCACCGGGCGGCGACGGCTCCGACGTCCAGCTGCCCTCCGGGCTCGACGGGCTGCTCGGCCGCTGACGGCCATGGCGGACGTCCTGCACCTGCGCGGGCCGGTGGCGCTCGGCGACGGGCTCGAGGCGCCGGAGGCCTGGGTGCTGGGCGGCCGCATCACGTACGAGCGGCCGTCGGGCCCGGCCGTGGACCTCACGGGCTGGGTGCTGCCCGGCCTGGTGGACGTGCACTGCCACATCGGGCTCGGGGCGAACGGGGCCGTCGACCGGGAGACCGCCGAGGCCCAGGCGGTGTCCGACCGCGACTCCGGCGTGCTGCTGATCCGGGACGCGGGGTCGCCGGCCGACACCCGGTGGGTGGACGACCGCCACGACCTGCCCCGGCTGATCCGCGCCGGTCACCACCTCGCCCTGCCCAAGCGCTACCTGCGCCACTACGCCCGCGAGCTGAGCTCGCCGGACGAGCTGCCCACGGCGATGGCGCAGGAGGCGGCCCGTGGCGACGGCTGGGTGAAGATCGTCGCCGACTGGATCGACCGTGACCTCGGTCCGGAGGGTGACCTCCGCCCGCTGTGGCCGGACGACGTGCTGACCGCCGGGATCGCGGCCGCCCACGCCGCCGGTGCCCGCGTCACGGCGCACACGTTCGCCACCGAGGCCCTCGACCCGCTGCTCGACGCGGGGGTCGACTGCCTCGAGCACGCGACGGGTGCCGACGCCGGGCAGATCGACCGCATCGCCGCCGCCGGCATCCCCGTCACGGCGACCCTGCTGCAGGTCGAGCGGTTCGCCGCGATCGCCGACCAGGCGGACCGTTACCCGGTGTACGCCGCGCGGATGCGGGCGATGCACGCCCGCCGGCACGCCCAGGTCCGCGACCTGCACGACGCCGGCGTCCCGATCCTGCTCGGCACCGACGCCGGCGGCACCATCGGCCACGGCCGGATCGCCGACGAGGCCGCAGCGCTGGTCGAGGCCGGGCTGCCGGCGGCCGACGTGGTGGCGGCCGCCTCGTGGCGGACCCGCGAGTGGCTCGGCGCTGCCGGTCTCGACGAGGGTGCACCGGCGGACCTCGTCGTCTATCCCGCGGACCCGCGTCAGGACGTCCGGGTGCTGGCGGCGCCGGAGGCCGTCGTCCTGCGCGGCGAGGTGGTCGCTGCCCGCTGAGTGTCACTGCGGGCTGAGCCGGTGGTTGGGCGCCCCCCCGGGCGTCTGGCAGAATGGCCCGCTGTACTCGGCATGCGCAGCCCCTCTACCTGCGCGCCGCCGTGTCCCTCGGCCGGACCGGTGCCCCCACCCCCACGGGCGGCACGGCGAGGCCACCCCGCAGACTCAGGAGAACACCCCGCTCGTGGCCACCAAGATCCGCCTGAAGCGCTTCGGCAAGATCCGCGCTCCGTACTACCGCATCGTCGTCGCCGACTCCCGCACCCGCCGTGACGGCCGGGTCATCGAGGAGATCGGCAAGTACCACCCCACCGAGGAGCCCTCGCTGATCGAGGTCGACTCCGCCCGTGCGCAGCACTGGCTGACCGTCGGCGCGCAGCCCACCGACCAGGTGCTGGCCATCCTCAAGGTCACCGGTGACTGGCAGAAGTTCAAGGGCCTGCCGGGCGCCGAGGGCACGCTGCGGACCAAGGCCGCCAAGGTCGACCCGAAGGCCGCGATCGACAAGGCCGCCGCGGACGCCGAGAAGGTCAAGGCCGACGCGTCGTCCGCCAAGGCCGCAGCTCCGGCACCGGCCGAGGACGAGCAGGCCTGATGCTCGCCGACGCGCTCGAGCACCTCGTCCGGGGGATCGTCGACCATCCGGACGACGTGCACGTGCGCGCGGCCAGCCTGCGCCGCGGTGAGCTGCTCGAGGTCCGGGTCAACCCCGAGGACCTCGGGCGGGTCATCGGCCGCGGCGGACGCACGGCGCGCGCGCTGCGGACGGTCGTCGGGGCGCTGTCCCGCGACGGAGCGGTGCGGATCGACGTCGTGGACGTCGACCGCCGCTGACGGTGCTGCTCACCGTCGCCCGCGTGGGCCGTGCGCACGGCCTGCGCGGTGAGGTCTCGCTCGACCTGCGTACCGATGCCCCGGCCGACCGCCTCGTGGTCGGCCGGGAGCTGCGCACCGACCCCGCGTTCGCCGGGCCGCTGACGCCCACCCGCGTGCGGGAGCAGCAGGGCCGCTGGTTCGTCACGTTCGCGGAGGCGTCCGACCGCACCGCCGCGGAGGCGCTGCGCGGGGTGAGCCTCGTGGTGGACGCCGAGGAGGCGGACGAGGACGACGACGCCTGGTACGAGCACCAGCTGGTCGGCCTGCGTGCCGAGCACGTGGACGGCCGGCTGCTCGGCGAGGTCGTCGGCCTGGAGAGCGGCCCGGCCCACGACCTCCTCGTGCTGCGGGAGCCCGACGGCGCCCGGAGCCTCGTGCCGTTCGTGCAGGCGATCGTGCCCGTGGTCGACGTCCCCGGCGGTCGCGTCGTGCTCGACCCCCCGGGCGGTCTGCTCGCCTCGGACGCGGCCAACCTCGTCGTCGTCCGTGACGACGAGCCGGACGACGACGCGCCGGACGACGACGCGCCGGGCTCGGACGGCGTCCCCACCGACCCTCGAGGCTGAGCGCAGCGTGCGGATCGACGTCGTCACCATCTTCCCGGAGTACCTGTCCGCGCTCGACGTCTCGCTGGTGGGCAAGGCCCGCACCTCCGGCCTGCTCGACGTGCGGGTGCACGACCTGCGGGACTGGACCGACGACCGGCACCGGACCGTGGACGACACGCCGTTCGGCGGTGGTGCCGGCATGGTGATGCGCCCGGACGTCTGGGGCCGGGCCCTGGACGACGTGCTCGGTGCCGACGGGCACCTCGTCGTGCCGACCCCCTCAGGCGTGCCGTTCACGCAGCGCACCGCCGAGGCGTTCGCCACCCAGCCGCACCTCGTCATCGCGTGCGGCCGGTACGAGGGCATCGACGCCCGCGTGATGGAGCACTACCGGTCGCGCGGGCCGGTCAGCGAGGTGTCGCTCGGCGACTACGTGCTCAACGGTGGGGAGGTCGCCGCGCTGGCGATCGTCGAGGCGACGGCTCGCCTGGTCCCGGGGGTGCTGGGCAACCCGGAGTCCCTGGTGGAGGAGTCGCACGGGTCCTCCGGTCTGCTCGAGTACCCCGTCTACACCAAGCCGCCGGTGTGGGGGGACCTGGAGGTGCCGCCCGTCCTCCTGTCCGGGCACCACGGCCGGGTGCGCCGGTGGCGCCGGGACCGGTCGTTGGAGCGCACGGCGGAGCGCCGGCCCGACCTGCTCGCCGCGCTCGACCCCACGGAGCTCGACCGAGCGGACCGCACCCTGCTCGCGGCCCTCGGGTGGGTCGTGGCCGAGGGGCGGCTGCAGCGGGTACCCGTGGGGCCGGTCGACGCGACTCCCTGAGCCGCCACCGGCCGGCACGCCGCTGGCGCGGGCGACCGGATTCCCCGCCCGTGCCGCCGTGTGGCAGACTTGCGGACCGGCGCGCGTCGGTCGTGTCCTCTGCCGCAGGGGAGACCGCCAGGACGCCCGGTCCCGTGCTCGTCTCGGGTCCGGCGACGCCGGACCACTCGTTCATCGGGTGCACCGCCCCGACCCGCCTCGTGCGGTCGGCGAGGTCCGCCCAGCATCGTTCCTGACCTGCGGCAGGGCGGGGAAGCGATACCACCATGCACACGCTGGACATCGTCGACGCAGCCTCGCTGCGCACCGACGTCCCGGACTTCCGCCCGGGTGACACCGTCAAGGTCAACGTCAAGGTCGTCGAGGGCAACCGCTCCCGCATCCAGGCGTTCCAGGGCGTCGTCATCGGCCGCCAGGGCAGCGGCGTCCGTGAGACCTTCACGGTCCGCAAGATCAGCTTCGGCGTCGGCGTCGAGCGCACGTTCCCGCTGCACACGCCGGCGATCGACACGGTCGAGGTCGTCACCCGCGGCGACGTCCGCCGGGCGAAGCTGTACTACCTGCGCTCGCTGCGCGGCAAGAAGGCGAAGATCAAGGAGAAGCGCGAGACGGTCCCGGCCAAGGGCTGACCCGCAGCTGCTGCTTCTCTCGGACGGACGGTTCCCGCACGGCGGGGGCCGTCCGTCCGTGCGTCCGCAGGAGCCGTCTCGGGGCGTCACCGGTGGCCGCATCGCATGGCTCGGCGTGCGACGCTGTGCGGGTGACCGACTGGCGTTCCGACCGACCGCAGCCGGCCCAGGGGAGGCCCTGGTCCGCGACGCCCGCCTCCGTCCCGCCCGCCGGCCCGCCGGCGTCCTACGAGCCCGCCACCTCCGCCCTGGACGGCACCGAGCCGACGCCGCGGGACGGCGCGACGGCCGCGACGCGCCGCCAGCGCCGCGCACCGGCCCCCCGTCGTGGCGGGGCGTTCGCCTGGCTCCGCGAGACCGTGGTGATCCTCGCCAGCGCGCTGGTGCTGTCCCTGCTGGTGAAGACGTTCCTGGTGCAGGCCTTCTACATCCCGTCGCCGTCGATGCACGAGACGTTGATCGAGAACGACCGCATCCTCGTCAGCAAGCTGGTCCCCGGGCCGCTGAGCCTGCACCGCGGGGACATCGTGGTCTTCAAGGACCCGGGCGGCTGGTTGGAGAGCCAGCCGGTCGTGACCCGGTCCGGCTGGCAGCGCACGGCGAACGACGTGCTCACGTGGGTGGGTCTGCTGCCGGTCGACGCCGGGGAGCACCTGGTCAAGCGGGTCATCGGCCTGCCGGGTGACCACGTGAGCAGCGCAGGGAACGGCGCGCCGGTGATGGTGAACGGTGTGGCGCTCAAGGAGCCGTACGTCGCGCCCGGGTCCCAGCCGAGCAGCATGGCGTTCGACGTCGTCGTCCCGCCGAGCTCCCTGTGGGTGATGGGCGACAACCGTGACCACTCGTCGGACTCGCGCTACCACCAGGGGAACCCGGGAGGTGGTTCCGTCCCCGAGGCGAACGTGGTGGGCGTCGCCTTCGTCACCGTCTGGCCGCTGCAGCGCGTCACCGTGCTGCACAACCCGTCGGCCACGTTCGCCGGCGTCCCCAACCCGTGACACCGGCGGCCGTCCCCGGACCGGCTCGGGCGGGTCGCCCGACGCCGCACCTGCGCCACGAGCGCGGGCTGCTGCGTGACGGCGCGACGCTCGTGGCCGGGATGGACGAGGTGGGGCGAGGCTCGCTGGCCGGTCCGGTGAGCGTCGGGGTCGTCGTCGTCGCGGCGACCACGCGCTCCGCACCGCAGGGCGTCGCGGACTCCAAGCTGCTCACCCCGCTCGCCCGGACCGCCCTCGTCCCGGCCCTACGTCGGTGGGGGGTCGCGAGGGCCGTCGGCCACGCCAGCTCGCTGGAGATCGACCAGCTCGGCATCATCGCGGCGCTCCGCCTCGCCGGCACGCGCGCGCTCGCGGAGGCGGCGTCGGTGTGCGGACCGGTGGACGTGGTGCTGCTCGACGGTTCGCACGACTGGCTCACGGCACCCCAGCCGGATCTCTTCTCGTTCGACGACGAGCCCGTCGGGCCGCTGCCGCGCGTCCTCACGCGCGTCAAGGCAGACCGCACCTGTGCCAGCGTCGCCGCGGCCAGCGTCCTGGCGAAGTGCGAGCGCGACGCCCTGATGGTGGAGCTGTCGGCCGGTCACCCGGAGTACGGCTGGCACGAGAACAAGGGCTACGCGTCTCCCGAGCACATCGCCGCCCTGCGCACGTGGGGTCCCTGCGATCTGCACCGCCGTTCCTGGCGGCTGCCCGGCACGGACCACGCCGCGCTGCTCGCCGCGCTGGCCGCGGCCGAGGACGACGAGCGCGACGACGAGGAGCCGGGGGAGCTGCTTGCCGAGGGCGCCGACGCGGCCCTCGCGCCCCTCGTCCGCGGCCTGGTCCCCACCGGCCGTGGCGCCGACGTCGTCGGGGCAGGGGGATGATGGGGCGGTGAGCGCCGAGGACCTGGAGAACTACGAGACGGACGCCGAGCTGGCGCTCTACCGCGAGTACCGAGACGTCGTCGGGCTGTTCTCCTACGTGGTGGAGACGGAACGGCGCTTCTACCTCGCCAACCAGGTCGACCTCCAGGTGCGCTCGGCGGCTGGTGAGGTCTACTTCGAGCTGACGCTCGCCGACGCCTGGGTGTGGGACGTGTACCGCTCGGCTCGGTTCGTGAAGTCGGTGCGGGTGGTGACGTTCAAGGACGTCAACGTCGAGGAGCTCGCCAAGCCGGAGCTCGACCTCGGGGGCGGCTCGCCGTTCACGCGCTGACCGGCGCGGTCGTCCGCTGACCGGCGGGGTCGTCGCGCGCCGGTAGACCGCGTCGCGCACCGGACCCGCCACGCGGGGCGCTCGCCACCCCCCGCCGAGCGCTCGGGGTGGCGGCGCGTCGGGGCGGGAGCCGTCCCGTCCGAGCCGTCCCCAGCCCGGAGCGATCGTGCCGACGGACCCGGCGCTGCACCGCGACCGGTCGCGCCCGGGCGGGCGCGCAGCACCCTGCACCGGGAGGTGGTGCTCGATGCGTGCCAAGGACGCGGTAGGTCGGTACGGCGAGGACGTGGCGGTGGCGCACGTGCAGGCCGCGGGGTGGACGGTGCTCGACCGCAACTGGCGGTGCGCGGTCGGCGAGCTCGACGTCGTCTGCCTCGACGGGCGCGAGCTGGTGGCGGTCGAGGTGAAGACGCGTCGTTCGGACCGCTTCGGCTCGCCGGCGGAGGCCGTCACCGGCGCCAAGCTCGCACGGCTGCGTCGCCTGACGGCCGCCTGGCTGGACGCCCACGACGTGCACGCGGCATCCGTCCGCATCGACGTCATCGCCGTGACGCTCCCACCCCGTGGTGCCGCCAGGGTCGAGCACCTCGTGGCGGTGGTCTGAGTGACCCTCGGCCGCACCAGGGCGGTGAGCCTGCTGGGCCTGTCCGGCCATCTCGTCGAGGTCGAGGCGCACCTCGCGCCGTCGTTGCCTGCGTTCTCACTCGTGGGCCTGCCGGACACCGCCCTGGCCGAGGCGAGGGACCGGGTGCGGGCGGCCGTGACCTCGAGCGGTCTCGTGTGGCCCAACCGGCGCATCACCGTCAATCTCTCACCGGCAACGCTGCCCAAGGCCGGCTCGGGCTTCGACCTGGCGATCGCCGTCGCGACGCTCGCGGGCGCCGGCGTGGTGGACGCTGCCGCGGCGGCCGACCGGGTCCACATCGGTGAGCTCGGGCTCGACGGTCGGCTGCGTCCCGTGCGCGGGGTGCTCCCAGCCGTCGCGGCCGCCGTGGCGGCCGGCCACCCGCGCGTCGTCGTGCCGACGGCCAACGCGGCGGAGGCGTCCCTCGTCCCGGGTGCCGACGTGGTGGGTGCCGCCTGCCTCGCGGAGGTGGCGAGCCGCTACGGGGCCGACGTCGAGGTGCCGGACCTGCCGCCGGTTCACGACGACGTCCCGGCCCGGCGTGCCGTCGTGGACCCCGACCTGGCGGACGTGATCGGCCAGCCCGAGGCGCGGCACTGCCTCGAGGTGGCGGCGGCGGGCGGTCACCATCTGCTGATGGTCGGACCGCCCGGGGCCGGCAAGACGATGCTGGCGGCGAGGCTGCCGGGGCTGCTGCCGGACCTGGCCGAGGCGGAGGCGGTCGAGGTGACCGCCGTGCACTCCCTCGCCGGGACCTTCGACGCGGGCGACGGCCTGGTCCGCCGGCCACCCTTCGAGGACCCGCACCACACCGCGACGCCCGCCAGCGTCGTGGGTGGTGGCTCCGGCGTGCCGCGACCGGGCGCGGCCTCCCGCGCCCACTGCGGCGTGCTCTTCCTCGACGAGGCGCCGGAGTTCCCCACGGCCGTGCTGCAGACGCTGCGCCAGCCCCTGGAGCACGGCGAGGTGGTGCTGCACCGGGCGGCCGGCGCGGCCCGCTACCCGGCCCGCTTCCAGCTGGTGCTGGCGGCGAACCCGTGCCCCTGCGGCCGGTCCGTCGGCAAGGGGCTGGAGTGCACGTGCCGGGCGGAGCAGCGGCGGCGGTACTTCGGCAAGCTGTCGGGCCCGCTGCTGGACCGCGTCGACCTCCAGCTCGAGGTGCTCCCGGCACGCGCCGAGGACGTACCGGGGGAGCGGTCCGCCGTCGTCGCGGAGCGTGTCCGGCAGGCCCGAGGTGCTGCAGTCGAGCGCCTGGCCGGAACGGGGTGGCGCACCAACGCGCAGGTGTCCGGACGCTGGCTGCGCGAGCGCCTGGGTCCGCGGCGCAGCCTGATGACGGACCTCGACCGGGCGCTCGACCGCGGGACGCTCAGCCTGCGTGGCGTGGACCGGGTGCTGAGGGTCGCCTGGACCCTCGCGGACCTGCAAGGCCGTGCTGCACCGTCGCGGGACGACGTCGGCCGGGCGCTGCTGCTCCGGACCCGAGGCCAGGGCGCGTGAGCGGGACCGTCGACGACGACTCGTCCGCGACCGCGGAGCGGATGGCGCGGGCTGCGTGGTCTGCTCTCGTCGAGCCCGGTGACCGCGTCGCCGGGGCGCTCGTCAGGATCCTCGGCGCCGCCCACGCGCTCGCGTGGGCTCGTGCCGCGGCCCGGGGGGCCGTCGACTGGTCCGTCGTGCTCACCGCGGCGGGCGAGGAGATGGGCTCGGCCGACCGGGCTCGGCTCGGCCGAGCCGTGCTGCGCTGGGCAGGGCGCCTCGAGGCCCTGTGCCCGGAGGGTGATCTCGGCGCCCTGCACCGCCTGAACGGTCATCTCGTCGTCCCGGGGGACGACGAGTGGCCGCGCGGCCTGGACGACCTGGGGGATGCCGCACCACCGGCTCTGTGGGTTCGCGGCGCGCTGCCCGCGCGCAGCACCGTGGCGGTCGTCGGGGCGCGAGCGAGCACCACGTACGGCGAGCGAGTCGCCTACGACCTCGCCCACGGCCTCGCGACGCGGGGGAGCTGTGTCGCGTCGGGCGGTGCGTACGGCATCGACGCAGCGGCGCACCGTGGCGCCCTCGGCGCGGGCGGCCCGACCCTGGTCGTCCTCGCGGGTGGCGTGGACCGCGCCTATCCGGCCGGGAACGCGCGCATCTTCGAGGAAACGGTCGGAACGGGCGGCGCCCTGCTCAGTGAGGTCCCGCCGGGTTCCCTTCCGACCAAGTCCCGATTTCTGCAACGCAACCGTGTGATCGCCGCACTGTCCGACGCCACCGTGGTGGTGGAGGCGGCGTGGCGCTCCGGCGCCCTCAGCTCCGCTCATCACGCCGCGGCGCTGCTGCGGCCGGTCGGCGCCGTGCCGGGACCGGTGACCTCGGCAGCGTCCGCGGGATGCCACCGGCTGCTCCGCGAAGGGCATGCGGTGTGCGTGACCGACGCCGACGAGGTGGCCGAGCTCCTGCCGGGCGGCCTGCACCACGCCGGCGACGCCGGCGACGTCCGCACCAGCGACGACGCGCTCAGCCGTGGCACGCTCACGGACCTCGGCACGAGGGTCGTCCAGGTCCATGACGCGTTGCCCCTGCGCGGCGGCCTGGACGAGTCGACGATCGCGACGCGCGCCGGCACGTCGGTCGCCGAGGCGAGGGCAGCGCTCGGCATCCTGCAGCTCGAGGATCTCGCCGTGCGCGCAGGAGACCGGTGGACCGCTCGGCGGCCGGCGCGCGCGACCGACACTCGGCCGACCGGGTGAAAAACAACGGCATTCGGCTCAATTGTCGACGCGGAATCGGACATTGCCGTCGCATTCGCCCAGGCGGTCAGCGAGCGTGGCCATGCGTGTCTTGTCCGAATCCGGCCGAGCAGTCACGGTAGGCATGTGTACGTGGCAGAGATCACTGCGGGAGCGCCCGAGCGCGCCCTCCTGCAGTCCGACTTCGCCCTGCACCTGCGCGCCCAGCGGGGCCTGTCCGAGCACACCGTGCGCGCCTACGAGGGAGACCTGGACCACCTGTTCGCGTACGCGGGTCGTCACGGTCGCACCACCCTGGACTCCATCGACCTGACCACTCTCCGCGGCTGGCTCGCGGCGATGGCGGCGAGCCAGCACAGCCGCGCGACCCTGGCGCGCCGCTCGGCGGCCGTCCGGACGTTCTTCGGCTGGGCCGTCCACACCGGGCGCCTGACATCCGACCCGACGGCTCGGCTCGCGACGGCTCGGGTCTCCGGTGTGCTGCCCACCGTGCTGGCGCAACCTGCGGTCACCACGCTGCTGGACACGGCCCGGGCCGCGGCGCAGGACGGTGACCCCGTCGCGGTGCGGGACTGGGCGGCGGCCGAGCTGCTGTACGCCACCGGGGTGCGGGTCGGGGAGCTCTGCGGAGCGAGCCTGTCGGACCTCGACCTGAACGAGCGGACGCTGCGGGTGTTCGGCAAGGGCGGCAAGGAACGAGTGGTGCCGGTGGGCCTCCCCGCCGTGCACGCAGCTCGGGCATGGCTCGAGCTCGGTCGGCCTCGCCTCGCCGGACCGATGTCCGGCGACGCGCTGTTCCTCGGTGCTCGGGGCGCCCGCGTCGACCAGCGACGGCTGCGGGATGCGGTGCACCGGCTTGCTGCCACCGCGGGCGTGGACGACGTCGCCCCGCACGCGCTCCGTCACACGGCCGCGACGCACCTTCTCGAGGGCGGTTCGGACCTGCGCACCGTCCAGGAGCTGCTGGGCCACGCAAGCCTCGGCACCACGCAGCGGTACACCCACGTCTCGGCGGAGCGTCTGCGCTCCGCCTACCAGCTCGCTCACCCCCGCGCATGAGCCCCCGGACGGAGCCCCCCATGACCACACCCTTGAGCGCGCCGGTCCGCTCGTCCGTGCGCACGGCCGAGCCGGCAGACCGCTATGCGGCCGGCACCGCCCCGCAGGGTGTCATCCCGCAGCAGCGCTCCGTCGCCGCAGGCACCGCCGTACCGACGGGTCCGGTCGCCGACGCCGTCCTGGACCTCGAGGCCACCTGGGTGACCTTCAAGGACACGGGCTGCCCCCAGGCGCGCGAGCGCCTGATCATGAACTTCGTGCCGCTGGTCACGGCCGTCGCCGGCCGGGTCGGGATGCGTCTGCCGAGCATGGTGGAGCACGCGGACCTGGTGTCCTACGGCATGTTCGGCCTGATCGACGCCATCGAGAAGTACGAGCTGGGTCGTTCCGTGAAGTTCGAGTCGTACGCGTCCTCGCGGATCCGCGGCGCGATCATCGACGAGCTGCGCGCGATGGACTGGGTGCCCCGCTCCGTCCGGACCAAGGCCCGCGCTGTCGACCGTGCCTACGGCGAGCTCGAGGCCACCCTGCACCGCTCACCGAGCGAGCACGAGGTGGCGGGCCACCTGCAGATGCCGGTCGAGGAGCTGCGCTCCGTGCTCGGGCAGCTGTCCTCCGTCAACGTGGCTGCGCTCGACGAGATGCTGGGTGGGGACGACCGGCCCGGCTCCGTGTCCCTCGGGGACACCCTCGGCGACGAGCGGTCGGAGGACCCTGCGCGGTCGGTGGAGGCGCAGGAGACCAAGTTCCTGCTGGCGCGGGCCATCGAGCAGCTCGGCGAGCGTGAGCGGATGGTCGTGGTCCTCTACTACTACGAGGGCATGACGCTGGCCGAGATCGGCCGGCTGCTCGGCGTGACCGAGTCCCGCATCTCGCAGATGCACACCGCGGCGATGGCCCGGCTCCGGACGCGACTGGTCGAGGCCGAGCGCGCCTGACGAGGCGGAGCACGCCTGACGCGACAGCGGACGCCTGACGGCGTCCGGACGAACCCGATCGAACGCCGTCCTCACCCGGCGGGTGCCACCGGCAGCAGCACGATCGGGCCGCCACCGGGCAGCACCGTCATCGGGTCCAGGTAGCGGTCACCCTCCCGCAGGCCCCAGTGCACGCAGCTGCGGGGTGCGCAGTGGCCGCCGGACCCGTCGAGAGCCCCCAGGACGTCACCGGCACCCACCTGCTGGCCGACGACCACGGCTGCTACCACCGGCTCGACGCTGCTCCGTCGCCCGTCGGGGTGGAGCACCGACACCACTCCCCGGTCCACGACCGTGCCGGCGAACGTCACGGTGCCGGCGGCCGGCGCCAGGACGGGCATGCCGTCGCCCAGCCAGAGGTCCATGCCCCGGTGGCCGGCCGACCACCGCTGCGCGGGGGCCCGGAAAGGGTGTGCGAACGAGGGGGTCCCCGGGACCGGGGCCCGGTAGACGGCCACCGGCTCGTCGGTCGGGGGCGTGCCACGCGGCGCGCCGGCACCGATCGCGCTCCCCGAGACCGACGCGCTCGGTGCCGCAGGGGCGGCGATCGCGCCGGCGAGGAGCGCCGTGGTGACGGCGAGCCTGACGACGGCTCGCGCCCGACGGCCACGGGCGACGCGGACGGATGCCGTCGAGGTAGGCAGAGGTGGGGGAGCAGCGGACCGCACCGGACGAGCCAACCGGTCGCCCGACAGGGTCGACGCTCTCCGGCTCCGTCGTGGTGCCGCACCTGCATCCGGACGGGGCTGTGGTCGCTCGAGCGGGACCGACGCCGGGACCGCCCGCCGCACCACCCGCCGCACCGCGCCCGCCGCTGCCCCCGTCCGTGGCCGCGCGCTGCCCTCGCTCCGCCGTCTGCGCCCCGTCGCAGGCCCGGGCGCCGGCACCGATCCGGTAGCATTGCCTCGGCGACCGGTCCGTACCGGTCGACTTCGCGCGTCATCTCCCGCCCTCACGGCCCTCGGGTCGCCACGGGCGGGGCCGAGCATCGCAGCGGTCCGGGCCACGCCCGGCGCGGTGCACCGGCTGGCGCCAGGGGCACCGACCGACCGGTCGGGGCCGACAACCGAGCCGCGGTGTGCCCGTCCTGGACGGGACCCGCACGAGCGCGCACGCCCTGGGCGAGCGCCGGAAGGACCGTGCCATGGCCGTCGTGACCATGCGCCAGCTGCTGGAGAGCGGTGTCCACTTCGGGCACCAGACCCGCCGCTGGAACCCCAAGATGAAGCGCTTCATCTTCACCGAGCGCAACGGCATCTACATCGTCGACCTGCAGCAGTCGCTGACCTTCATCGACAGCGCGTACGACTTCGTCAGCCAGACCGTCGCGCACGGTGGCAGCGTGCTGTTCGTCGGCACCAAGAAGCAGGCGCAGGAGCCCGTCGCCGAGCAGGCCGCGCGCGTGGGCATGCCCTACGTCAACCAGCGCTGGCTGGGCGGCATGCTGACCAACTTCTCGACGGTGCACAAGCGCCTGCAGCGCCTCAAGGAGCTCGAGCAGATCGACTTCGACGACGTCGCGGCCTCCGGCCTGACGAAGAAGGAGCTGCTCGTCCTGCGCCGCGAGAAGGACAAGCTCTCCAAGACCCTCGGCGGCATCCGTGACATGGCCAAGGTGCCGTCCGCGGTGTGGATCGTCGACACCAACAAGGAGCACCTCGCCGTCGACGAGGCCCGCAAGCTGGGCATCCCGGTCGTCGCGATCCTGGACACCAACTGCGACCCCGACCAGGTCGACTACCCGATCCCGGGCAACGACGACGCGATCCGCGCGGTCCAGCTGCTCACCCGCGTGATCGCCGACGCGGTCGCCGACGGTCTGCTCAAGCGCCACTCCGGCGCGCCGGCTGCCGCCGAGGGCGCCGGCACGGTCGAGGCCGAGCCGCTGGCCGAGTGGGAGCGTGAGCTGCTCGCCGGTGCCGAGGCCGACCTGGCCGCCGCCGACGTGACCCCCGCTGCGCAGCCCGAGGTCGCCGAGGCCGTCGAGGAGGTCGCGGAGCAGGTCGAGGAGACCTCCGTGGTCGAGACGCCCGCCGCCGAGGCGGCCGAGGTCGAGACGCCTGCCGCCGACGAGCCCGGCACCGACGCGCCGGCCGAGGCCTGAGCACCCACCACGAGCACACGAGGACAGGAACCACTGATGGCGAACTACTCGGTCGCTGACATCAAGGCGCTCCGCGAGAAGACGGGCGCCGGCATGCTCGACGTCAAGAAGGCGCTCGACGAGGCGGACGGCGACTCGGAGAAGGCGCTGGAGATCATCCGCGTCAAGGGCCTGAAGGGCATCGGCAAGCGCGAGGGCCGCTCGGCCTCCGACGGCCTGGTGACGGCGTGGGTCGGCCCGACGGCCGACGGCGAGGGTCAGAGCGCGGTGCTGCTCGAGGTCAACTCGGAGACGGACTTCGTCGCCAAGAACCAGACCTTCATCTCCTTCGCGGACCGCGTGCTCGCGGCGGCTGTCTCCTCCGGCGCCCGTGACGCGGACGCGCTGCTCGCCGCCGACTCGGACGGCACCCCGGTGCAGTCCGTGGTCGACGACATCGCGGCGACCATCGGCGAGAAGATCGTCGTCCGGCGGCTCGCCCGCCTGGCCGGCGAGCACGTCGAGGTCTACCTGCACAAGGTCAACAAGGACCTGCCACCGCAGGTCGGCGTGCTGGTCGCCACGGACGCGGCCGGCGCCTCGGTCGCCCGCGACATCGCCACGCACATCGCGGCGTACTCGCCGACCTACCTCACCCGTGAGGACGTCCCCGCGGACGTCGTCGCGAGCGAGCGGCACATCGCCGAGGAGACCGCGCGCGGTGAGGGCAAGCCCGAGGCTGCCCTGCCGAAGATCGTGGAGGGTCGCCTCGTCGGCTTCTTCAAGGAGAACGTCCTGGTCGACCAGGCGTTCGCCCGCGACGCGAAGAAGTCCGTCGGCCAGGTCCTCGCCGAGGTCGGTGGCACCGTCACCGGCTTCGCGCGGTTCCGCGTCGGCGCCTGAGCACCACCGTGCCGGTGACCGGTGCCCTTCGGGGCCCGGTCACCGGCACGTCAGCATCACCCCGCCGTACCCGGGCGGACCGGCCACCAGTGGAGGACATGTGAGCCCGCAGGGCAAGGATCGCTCCGACAAGTGGACCCGGCGGGTGCTGCTCAAGCTCTCCGGAGAGTCGTTCGGCGGCGGGAGCGTCGGGCTCGCGGCGGACGTGGTGCGGCGCATCGCGGACGAGATCGCCGTGGCCGTGCGCAACGGCGTGCAGGTGGCGATCGTCGTCGGCGGCGGCAACTTCTTCCGCGGGGCCGAGCTGGCGCAGAACGGCATGGACCGGGCTCGCGCCGACTACATGGGCATGCTGGGCACGGTGATGAACTGCCTCGCCCTGCAGGACTTCCTGGAGCAGGCCGGCGTCAGCACCCGCGTCCAGACCGCGATCACGATGGGCCAGGTCGCCGAGCCGTACATCCCGCTGCGGGCGATCCGGCACCTGGAGAAGGGCCGCGTCGTGATCTTCGGCGCCGGCGCGGGCATGCCGTTCTTCTCCACGGACACGGTGGCGGTGCAGCGGGCGCTCGAGACCCACTGCCAGGAGGTGCTGATGGGCAAGAACGGCGTGGACGGCGTCTACAGCGCCGACCCGCGTCGCGACCCGTCTGCCCGCAAGCTCGACCACCTGACCTACACCGAGGCGCTGGTCCAGGGCCTCGAGGTGATGGACGCGACGGCCCTGTCCCTGTGCCGTGACAACGACGTCCGCATGGTCGTGTTCGGCCTCGAGGAGCGCGGGAACGTCACCCGCGCGCTCGACGGTGAGAGGATCGGCACGCTCGTCACGACGAGCTGACCTCCCAGCCCACGACCCCGTCCCCACCCGCATCGCAGCACGAAGGAGCTCGGCGTGATCGACGAGACCCTCCTCGAGGCCGAGGAGAAGATGGACAAGGCGATCGAGGTCGCGAAGGACGACTTCTCGTCGATCCGCACCGGCCGTGCGAACGCGGCGATGTTCTCCAAGATCCTGGTCGACTACTACGGGAGCCCGACGCCGCTGCAGCAGCTGGCGTCGTTCAACGTGCCCGAGGCGCGGACGATGCTGATCTCCCCGTTCGACAAGTCCTCGATGCACGCCATCGAGAAGGCGATCCGCGACTCCGACCTCGGGGTGAACCCCACGGACGACGGTGGCGTGATCCGCGTCGTGCTCCCGGCGCTGACCGCCGAGCGGCGCAAGGACTTCGTCAAGCTGGCCAAGACCAAGGCCGAGGACGCCCGCGTCTCGGTGCGCAGCGTGCGTCGGCACGCCAAGGACGAGCTGGACCGGATCGCCCGTGACGGCGAGGCCGGCGAGGACGAGGTCGCCCGCGCCGAGAAGGAGCTCGAGGCCCTCACCAAGAAGCACGTCGAGCTGGTGGACCACCTGCTCGCCACCAAGGAGAGCGAGCTGCTCGAGGTCTGATGTCGCAGCTCGCCGCCCCCCGCACCCCGACTCCGGGCCGTGACCTGCCGGTCGCGGTCGCGGTGGGTCTCGGCCTGCTCGGCGTGGTGGTCGCCTCGCTGTTCATCCGCAAGGAGGCCTTCGGCGTCCTGGCGGTGATCCTGGTCTGCGGGGCGATGTGGGAGCTCGCGCGCGCGTTCACCCGCCGCGACGTGCACCTACCGCTGGTCCCGCTGATCGTCGGCTCGATCGGGATCCTCGTGTCGGCGTACACCGCGGGTCCGGAGGCGCTGATCGTGGCGTTCGTCCTCACCGTCGGCGGTGCCGTGGTCTGGCGCGTGCTGGACGGCTCCGGCCGGCCGGCGCTGCGCGACTCGACGGCCGCGGCGTTCGCTGCGGCGTACCTGCCGTTCCTCGCCGGCTTCGCGATGCTGATGCTCGCCCAGCCGGACGGGCCGTCCCGCACGCTCGTGTTCGTGCTGCTGGCAGTGGCGAGCGACGTCGGTGGCTACTCCGTGGGGGTGCTGCTCGGACGGCATCCGCTCGCGCCGAGCGTGAGCCCCAAGAAGAGCTGGGAGGGGCTGGCCGGATCGGTGGTGCTGGCCTGCGTGGTCGGGGTGGTCGGCGTGCAGGTGGCCTTCGGCGCGCAGCCCTATGTCGGCGTGCTGCTCGGTCTCGCGACGGTGTGCACTGCCACGCTCGGCGACCTGTCGGAGTCGATGCTCAAGCGGGACCTCGAGCTGAAGGACATGGGCAGCCTGCTGCCCGGCCACGGCGGCCTGCTCGACCGGCTCGACTCGTTGCTGCTCACGGCGCCCGCGGTGTACCTGGTGCTCGCCGTGCTGGTGCCGGTCCGATGACCGGCACCCCGGTCCGGCTGGACCTCTCCTCGCCGTCCCGCGGTCCGCGGGGCAAGCCGCCGCGCCACTTCGTCGACCTGACGCCGTCGGAGCGTGCGGCGGCCGTGCAGGCGCTCGGCCAGCCGGCGTTCCGGGCCCGCCAGCTCGCGACGCACTACTTCACGCACCTCACCGTGGACCCCGAGGCGATGACCGACCTGCCGGCCGCCGCCCGGGACACGCTGGCGGCCGACCTGTTCCCACCGCTGCTGACCCCGGCGCGCACGCTGACCGCCGACCGTGGGACCACGGTGAAGACGCTGTGGCACCTGTTCGACGGCGCCCGCGTCGAGTCGGTGCTGATGCGGTACCCGGACCGTGCCACGCTCTGCGTCTCCAGCCAGGCTGGGTGCGGTCTGGCGTGCGCCTTCTGCGCCACCGGCCAGCTGGGCCTCACCCGGAACCTGTCGACGGCCGAGATCGTCGAGCAGGTGCGGCGCGCGGCACGCTCCCTCGCGGACGGCGAGGTGGCCGGCGGGGCGACCCGGCTGAGCAACGTCGTCTTCATGGGGATGGGCGAGCCCCTGGCGAACTACCGCTCGGTGATGGCCACCGTGCGGCTCCTGGTCGCGGCCCCGCCGGAGGGTCTCGGTCTGTCCGCGCGCAACGTCACGGTGTCGACCGTCGGGATGGTGCCGGCGATGGACCGGCTGGCCGACGAGGGCATCCCCGTGACGCTGGCCCTGTCGCTGCACGCCCCGGACGACGAGCTGCGCAGCGAGCTGGTCCCGGTGAACACCCGGTGGAGCGTCGACGAGGCGATCGACAGCGCGCGCCGGTACTTCGACAGGACGGGCCGTCGGGTGTCGATCGAGTACGCGCTGATCCGCGACGTGAACGACCACGCCTGGCGCGCCGACCTGCTGGGGGAGAAGCTCGCGGCGCGGGGTCAGGGGTGGGTGCACTGCAACCCGATCCCGCTCAACCCGGTGCCGGGCTCCCGCTGGACGGCGAGCGACCCCGCGGTGGAGGCGGAGTTCGTCGCGCGGCTGCGCGCGCACGGCATCCCGACGACGGTGCGGGACACCCGCGGCAGCGAGATCGACGGAGCGTGCGGTCAGCTCGCGGCGGTCGAGGACGAGGCGGCCGGTGCGCCGGCGAGCGAGGAGGAGCGGTGAGCGACGGGATGTTCCGCACGGTCTCCAGCGTGCGGCGCGGGTACGACCCGGACGAGGTCGACGAGTTCTTCTCGCACGCGCGGTCGATGTACGAGCAGGGGCCCGCGGGGGGCCTGTCCGGCAAGGACGTCCGCCGGGTCTCGTTCTCGATGATCCGCGGCGGGTACGTGACCGCGGCGGTCGACGCCGCCCTCGACCGCCTGGAGGCGGCGTTCGTGGCGCGGTCCCGTGCCGACTTCGTCGCCCAGCGGGGCCAGGAGGCGTGGCTGGCGCACCTCGGCGAGCAGGCGCGCACGCTGTACGGCCGGCTGGGCCGTCCCGACGGTGACCGGTTCGCGCCGCCGGAGGGGCGTCAGCCAGGGTACGAGCCGGCCGATGTCGACGAGCTCTGCCACCGGCTGGTCGCCTACTTCGACACGGGCGCGCCGCTGACCGCCGCAGAGGTGCGCAACGCCACCTTCCGCTCCCGCAGCGGCAAGAACGGGTACGACGAGGCCTCGGTCGACGCGTTCTTCGGTCGCGCCGTCGAGGTGCTGCTCGGCGTCGAGTGAGCACGGTGTCGGGTGGGCACGCCGCTGTGACGGGGAGCGCACGTCGTTCGGTGGTGCTGCTGGGCTCAACCGGCTCGATCGGCACCCAGGCGCTGGACGTCATCGACCGGTTCCCCGAGCGGTTCGAGGTGGTGGGTCTCTCCGCGGGCGGCGGGAACGTCGACCTGCTCGTGGCGCAGGTGCGTGCCCATCACGTGCCTGTGGTGGCCGTGGCCGACGAGGCGGCCGGCGCGGCGGTCCGCGAGCGTCTCGACGGGACCGGGACGCACGTGCTGACCGGAGCGGACGCCGCGGCGCGCGTCGCCGCTGAGGGAGCCGACGTCGTGCTCAACGGCATCACCGGCTCCGTCGGTCTGGGGCCGACGCTGGCCGCGCTCGGCGCGGGCAGCACGCTCGCGCTTGCCAACAAGGAGTCCCTGGTGGTGGGCGGGCCTCTGGTCCGCGCGGCGCAGCGCCGGCAGGACCAGCTGGTCCCGGTGGACTCCGAGCACTCGGCGATCGCCCAGGCGCTGCGGTCCGGCACGCACGCCGAGGTCCGGCGGCTGGTGCTGACGGCCTCGGGCGGCCCGTTCCGGGGCACCACGCTCGACGAGCGCAAGGCCGCCACGGCCGCACAGGCGCTGGCGCACCCGACGTGGTCGATGGGCCCGGTGGTGACGATCAACTCCGCGACGATGGTGAACAAGGGCCTCGAGCTGATGGAGGCGCACCTGCTGTTCGACGTGCCGCCGGAGGACATCGCCGTGGTGGTGCACCCGCAGTCGGTCGTGCACTCGATGGTCGAGTTCGTGGACGGCTCAACCGTTGCCCAGGCGTCCCCGCCGGACATGCGCCTGCCGATCGCGCTCGGCCTGTCCTGGCCCGAGAGGCTCGACGGCGTGGTGCCCGCGTGCGACTGGTCCGGCCCGACGGCGTGGACCTTCGAGCCCCTGGACGAGGACGCGTTCCCCGCCGTGCGCCTCGCCCGTGCCGCCCTGGCGGCGTCGGCGACGCACCCTGCCGTCTACAACGCGGCGAACGAGGAGTCCGTCGCCGCGTTCCTGGCCGGCCGCATCGGGTTCCTCGACATCGTCGCGACGGTCCGCCGTGTGCTCGACGAGCACGCAGGCACGGCCGCGGACGGCATCGACCTGCCGACCGTGCTCGCCGCGGAGCGGTGGGCCCGCGTGCGGGCCAGGCAGCTCCTCGACGAGCGCTGACCGGCACGGCCTGCGCCTGAGGAGGGTGCGAGCCGGTCAGCGGCCGCCGCTGCGGCGCTCCGCCAACGTCTCGGCCTCGTCGGCGAGGCGAGCTGCCCAGCCGGCCGCCGTCACCTCGGCGCTGCGCACGACGCCGCGCGCCCATCGCGGGGACCGGTGCCCCACCCAGGGCAGGTGGACCAGGGGCGAGTCCGCCCCTGTCACCAGGTCGGCCAGCGTCCGGCCGGCGAGGTTCGCGGCGGCGACCCCGTCGTCCCCGTAGCCCCCTGCCCAGCCGAGTCCGGACTCGGCATCGAGACCCACCGACGGATGACCGTCGCGGGGGACGCCGACCGGGCCGCCCCACCGGTGCGTCACCGCGACGCCGTCGGCCGCGGGGAACAGGCTCCGCAGGCCGCGCTCGAACCGCTCCCACGGTGCGTCCAGGTCCCCGGGGACCTCGTCGAACGCCCGGATCGCGCCTCCTGCCGCCCGCCCGCCCAGCACCAGGCGGTCGTCCGTCGTCCGGACGCCGCGGAGCGCCAGGTGCGCGACGTCCTCGAAGGTCCCGCCCGGTCGGAGGCCGATCCGCTCCCAGAACTGCTGGTCCAACGGTTCGGTGGCCAGCAGCTGCGTGCGCACCGGCGCGACGTCGCGGGCGGAGCCGGGCAGCTGCGCCGACCAGGCCTCGACGGCGCGCACCACCCACCGGGCGCGCACGGTGCCGTGGAGCGTCACCACGGCGCGCGGTGAGATGCGCACGGCCCGTGTGTGCTCGACCAGCCTCGCGCCCCGCGACACGACCAGGTCGGCCAGCTGGCGCACCAGCGCGGCCGGTTGGAGGAAGGCGCAGTCCGGGGTGTACGCCCCACCCAGCACACCGGCGGCCACCAGGTGGGTGGCGACCTCGTCGGGCCCCAGCAGCTCGAGCTCGTCGCCCCAGGCGGCCGCCTCCGCGGCGTGCGCCCGCAGCCGCGCGAGCTGCGCGCCATTGCGCGCGACGCTGACGGTGCCGGCGTAGGTGAAGTCGCACGCGAGGTGCTCCGCGGCGGCCACGCCCCCGACCTCGACGACCGCGTCCCGCATCGCGGCGCGCAGGTCGCGCGCGCCCTCGGCACCGTGCAGGCGGGCCAGCTCCGCGGCGGAGACGCCGAGGCGTGCCGAGCACCAGCCGCTGCTGCGTCCGCTGGCACCGGCTCCCGCGACGTCCTGGTCGAGGACGAGCACGTCGAGACCGGGGTCGGCCTCCTGGAGGTAGTAGGCGGTCCACAGACCGGTCAGGCCGGCACCGACGACGGCGACGTCGGCCGTCGTGTCGCCGTCGAGCGGCGGTCGTGGCACCGCCTCCTGCGGCCGGGCGGTGAGCAGCTGGTCCCACCACAACGAGCGGTGCGGGGACGCCATGCCGTGATCGTTCCACAGCCCCTGGTCACCGGCCTGTCGCGGCTCCGTGCGGCGGCCGTGCGCGGACCGCTGCGGCGGACGGACGTCGTCTGGCGCCTTCCCAGGCCGTTTCGAGGCAGGTCCCAGGCAGGCAGCGGACAATGGTGCGGCCGGCGGCTGCCGGCGCAGGACGGGACGGCCCGGAACGGGCGGAAGGTCGGTCGCGGCTCATGGCCTATGTGGTGGCGGTGCTCATCGTCGTCGTCGTCCTGCTGGCGTCGATCGGCCTGCACGAGCTGGGCCACATGATCCCCGCCAAGCGGTTCGGTGTGCGGGTCAGCCAGTACATGGTCGGCTTCGGCCCGACGTTGTGGTCCCGCACGCGCGGCGAGACGGAGTACGGCCTCAAGGCGATCCCGCTCGGCGGCTACGTGCGGCTGGTCGGCATGTACCCGACCGCGGCCGCGGTGGAGGCGAAGGAGCCGCGGACGTGGGCCGGTCGGCTCGCGGCCGACGCCCGCGCCGCCAGCGCCGAGGAGATCCACCCGGGGGAGGACCACCGGGCGTTCTACCGCCTGTCCACGCCGAAGAAGCTCGTGGTGATGATGGGCGGCCCGGTGATGAACCTGCTGATCGCCGTGGTGCTGCTCGGCATCGCCTACGTCGGCATCGGCATCCCCGGCACGACCACCACCGTGGCGGAGGTCTCGCAGTGCGTCCTGCCCGCCAGCTCGACGGCGACGGCGTGCCAGGCCGGCGATCCGGCGGCTCCCGCGGCCGCGGCCGGTTTGAAGCCGGGCGACCACGTCGTCTCCTACGGCGGCACCGCGGTCACGTCGTGGACGCAGCTGACGGCGCTGATCAGGGCCTCCGGCGGGCAGACGGTGCCCCTGGTGGTGCAGCGCGGCGGCTCGCCGATCACCTTGACCGTCACCCCGATCGTCACGGACCGCCCGGTGCTGGACGCCAACGGCAACGTGGTGACCAACGCCGACGGCACGGCCAAGACCCAGAAGGCCGGCTTCCTCGGCGCGACCCCGACCACCGCCACCCAGCGGATGTCCGTGCTGAGCCTGCCCGGCCAGGTGGCCGACCGGACCTGGCAGACGATGAAGATTGTGGTCGCCCTGCCGCAGCGCACCGCCCAGGTGGTCAGCGAGACGGTCAACGGCCAGCCCCGCGACTCGAGCAGCGTCGTCGGCATCGTCGGCGTCGGCCGGCTGGCCGGGGAGATCGCCTCGGACAAGGCCGCGGGCGTCGACCTCGGACTGCGGGCCGTCGGGCTGCTGGAGATGCTCGCCGCCCTGAACATCAGCCTGTTCGTGTTCAACCTCATACCGCTGCCACCGCTCGACGGCGGCCACGTCGCCGCTGCCCTCTGGGAGGGCGCGAAGCGGCAGGTGGCGCGGCTGCGAGGGCTCGCCCGGCCTCGCCCGTTCGACTCGGCGCGCCTGGTCCCGCTCGCCTACGGGATGTTCGTCGTGCTCGGCGGCATGGGGCTGGTGCTGGTGTGGGCGGACCTCGTCAACCCGGTCCGGCTCGGCTGAGTGGGATGATGAGGCAGTGAGCCCCGCCATCAACCTCGGCATGCCTGCGTCTCCGGCGCCCGTCCTCGCGCCGCGGCGACCCACCCGCAAGATCCGCGTCGGCAAGGTCGAGGTCGGTGGCGACGCGCCGATCAGCGTCCAGTCGATGACCACGACGCCGACCACCGACATCAACGCGACGTTGCAGCAGATCGCCGCCCTTACCGCGGCCGGCTGCGACATCGTCCGGGTGGCCGTCCCGAGCCAGGACGACGCCGACGCGCTGCCTGCGATCGCGCACAAGTCGCAGATCCCGGTGATCGCCGACATCCACTTCCAGCCGAAGTACGTGTTCGCCGCGATCGACGCCGGCTGCGCCGCCGTCCGGGTCAACCCCGGCAACATCCGCAAGTTCGACGACCAGGTGCGCGAGATCGCCAAGGCCGCGACGGACGCCGGGGTCTCGCTGCGCATCGGCGTCAACGCCGGCTCCCTGGACCCGCGGCTGCTCCAGAAGTACGGCTCGGCAACCCCGGAGGCGCTCGTCGAGTCGGCCGTCTGGGAGGCGTCGCTGTTCGAGGAGCACGACTTCCACGACTTCAAGATCTCGGTGAAGCACCACGACCCGGTCGTGATGGTGCGCGCCTACGAGCTGCTGTCCGAGCGTGGGGACTGGCCCCTGCACCTCGGGGTGACCGAGGCCGGTCCGGCCTTCCAGGGCACCATCAAGTCCGCCACCGCGTTCGGTGCGCTGCTGAGCAAGGGCATCGGCGACACGATCCGCGTGTCCCTGTCGGCACCGCCGGTCGAGGAGGTCAAGGTCGGCATCCAGATCCTGCAGTCGCTCAACCTGCGGCCGCGCAAGCTGGAGATCGTCTCCTGCCCGTCCTGCGGCCGGGCCCAGGTGGACGTGTACTCGCTCGCCGAGCGGGTCACCGCCGGGCTGGAGGGCATGGAGGTCCCGCTGCGGGTCGCGGTCATGGGGTGCGTCGTCAACGGCCCCGGTGAGGCGCGCGAGGCGGACCTCGGTGTCGCGTCGGGCAACGGCAAGGGCCAGATCTTCGTCCGCGGCGAGGTGATCAAGACGGTCCCGGAGTCGAAGATCGTCGAGACGCTCATCGAGGAGGCCATGCGCCTGGCCGAGACGATGGACCCGGTCGAGACGGGCTCCGGCACCCCCACCGTCAGCGTCGGCTGAGTCCTGCGGCCCACCGCCACGCCGGCCGGTCCGGCCGAGCCGCGCCCGTCGCGTCGGTACGGCACAATCACCGCATGACAGCCCTGCGGGCCGCCGTGCTCGACGGTCGCACCGGCGCTGCCGTCCTCACCGACGAGGACGTCACCGGCGCGCTGGGGTTGTGCGCCCTCGACCCGGTGGGCACCGTGCTGGCGACGACCCGGCTGGACCACGCCCGCACCTCCGGCCTCCGGTCGGCGGGCGGTGAGCTGTGGGGGTACGCCGAGGCCGGTGAGCTGGTCGCGGCCTGCTGGGTGGGGGCGAACCTGGTGCCGATCCTGCCGGGCCTGGCGGGGCCGGTGCGGGACCGGGCGCTCGACGCGTTCGCCAAGCTCGGTGCGTACCGGGGCCGACGGTGCTCGTCGTTGGTGGGTCCCCGGGACGACGTGCTGGACCTGTGGCGTCGGCTGGACGGCCTGTGGCCCGCCGCCCGGGACGTGCGGCCCGACCAGCCGTCGATGGTGATCGACTCGGACCCGCCGCTCGCCCCGGACCCGCTGGTGCGCCGGTCACGACCGGAGGAGCTCGACGCCGTGCTGCCCGCGTGCGTCGCGATGTTCACGGAGGAGGTCGGTTACTCGCCCCTCGCAGGCTCCGGAGGTTTCTACGAGGCACGCGTCCGGTCGCTGATCACCCAGCGACGCTCCTTCGTCCGGATCGAGGACGGCTCCGTGGTGTTCAAGGCGGAGGTCGCGGCGGTCGCGGGGGGCGTGGCCCAGGTCCAGGGGGTCTGGGTCCGGCCGGACCGACGTGGTGAGGGGCTGTCCGAGGGCGGCATGGCAGCCGTCGTGCGGACCACGCGGGACGAGATCGCGCCGCTGGTGTCGCTGTACGCGAACGCGCACAACGTGCGGGCGGTCGCGGCGTACCGCGCCGTCGGCTTCCGGCAGGTCGGCACGTACGCCACCGTGCTGTTCTAGCCGCCGTCCCCGGCACCGGCCGGCGCGACGGGCAGGGACGCGACCGTCCGCCGGAGCCGCGGCGGGTCAGCGCAGCAGCCGCGACATTCGGCGGTCGGCCAGCGGCTTGCCGCCCGTCTGGCACGTGGGGCAGTACTGCAGCGACGAGTCGGCGAACGACACCTCGTGGACCGTGTCGCCGCACGGCTCGCCGTTCCAGCCGGGGCACGGCAGCCCGGTGCGTCCGTGCACGCGCATCGACCGGCGCTTGGAGTCCTTGAGCTCGGCAGCCGGTTTGCCGGCGGCGGCCACCACGGCCTCCGTCAGGACCCGCCGGACGGCGTCGTAGAGCACTCGGGTGCGTTCCGCGTCGAACGACCTCGTCGGGGCGAACGGGCTGGTGCGGGCGGCGTGCAGGATCTCGTCGGAGTACGCGTTCCCGATGCCGGCGACGGTGCCCTGGTCACGCAGCAGCCCCTTGATCTGCTGGTTGCGGGCCGCCATCAGCTCGCCGAGCCGTTCGGGGGTGAACTCGTCGGACAGCGGTTCGACGCCGAGCGTGGCGATCTGCGGGATCTCCTGGACGTCCTCGACCACGTGCACCGCCAGCCGTTTTCGCGTGCCCGCCTCGGTCAGGTCGAACCCGGACGCGTCGTCCAGGCGGAGCCGGAGCGCGATGGGGGACCGGCCGGGTCGCACGGGGGTGGTCGACAGGTGTTCCGACCAGCGCACCCAGCCCGCGCGGGACAGGTGCCACACCAGGTGCAGCGGCTCACCGGCCGGCGTCGCGGCGAGGAGGTCCAGCCACTTGCCGTGGCGCAGCACGTCGACGACGGCTGCCCCGACCAGCGCGTCCGGAGGCGGCGAGAACGTCTTCAACGCGCTGATCGCACCCACCTCCACCGCCGTGACGGTGCGACCCACGGCCCGCCCGCGCAGGAACTGGGCGAGCGCCTCGACCTCCGGCAGCTCAGGCACGCGCCCATCGTGGCGCATGCCGCCCACGTCGTCGCCTGCGGCGGCTGCGCCGCGCTCCCGCCGGCCGCGCCGGACGTGCGTGCCGGACCGCCAGTGCCGGGCAACTAGCCTTGCGCCCATGCTCTTGCGCCTGTCCAGCCTGTTCGTCCGCACGCTTCGCGAGGACCCGGTCGATGCCGAGGTCGCCAGCCACAAGCTCCTGGTCCGTGCCGGGTACATCCGGCGCGCCGCACCGGGCATCTACACGTGGCTCCCGCTCGGCCTGCGCGTGCTGGCGAAGGTCGAGGGCGTGGTGCGCGAGGAGATGGTCGCCGCCGGCGCCCAGGAGGTGCACTTCCCGGCGCTGCTGCCCAAGGAGCCCTACGAGGCGACGGGTCGGTGGACCGAGTACGGGCCGAACATCTTCCGGCTCAAGGACCGCAAGGGCGGCGACTACCTGCTCGCGCCGACGCACGAGGAGATGTTCACTCTCCTGGTGAAGGACCTGTACTCGTCGTACAAGGACCTGCCGCTCACGCTCTTCCAGATCCAGACGAAGTACCGCGACGAGGCTCGGCCCCGCGCGGGTCTGATCCGGGGGCGCGAGTTCATCATGAAGGACGCGTACACCTTCGACCTCGACGACGACGGCCTCGCAGCCTCGTACCAGGCGCAGCGTGACGCCTACGTGCGGATCTTCGACCGCCTCGGGCTCGAGCACGTCATCGTCGCCGCGACCTCCGGGGCGATGGGCGGCTCGCGGTCGGAGGAGTTCCTCACCCCGACCGCGATCGGCGAGGACACCTTCGTCCGGTCGCCCGGCGGCTACGCCGCCAACGTCGAGGCGGTCACCACCGTCGTCCCGCCGTCGCTGCCCTGGGACGACGCACCGGCACCGCACGTCGAGGACACGCCCGACACCCCGACGATCGACTCGTTGGTCGCCCTGGCCAACGACCGGTTCCCGCGTCCGGACCGGGCGTGGACGGCCGCCGACACGCTGAAGAACGTCGTGTTCGCGCTGGTGCACCCCGGCGGGGAGCGCGAGCTGCTCGTCGTCGGTCTGCCCGGCGACCGGGACGTCGACGCCAAGCGGCTCGAGGCGTCGGTCGCCCCCGCCGAGGTGGAGGCGGCCGGTGACGCGGACTTCGCCGCCCACCCGGAGCTGGTGCGCGGGTACATCGGTCCCGCGGTGATGGGGCCGAACGCGCCCGCCGGCCCGGACGGCGAGCGCACGGCGGTCCGCTACCTGCTCGACCCGCGCGTGGTGCCCGGCACCCGGTGGATCACCGGCGCCAACGAGGCGGGTCGGCACGTGTTCGACCTGGTCGCAGGACGCGACTTCACCGCCGACGGCACGATCGAGGCGGCCGAGGTGCGCGCCGGCGACCCGGCGCCGGACGGCTCCGGACCCCTCGAGCTCGCGCGCGGCATCGAGATCGGCCACATCTTCGCCCTCGGGCGCAAGTACGCCCAGGCGCTGGGCCTCACGGTGCTGGACCAGAACGGCAAGGCCCAGGTGGTCACCATGGGGTCGTACGGCATCGGCGTGAGCCGCGTGCTGGCGGCCCTCGCGGAGGCGAACCACGACGAGCGCGGCCTCGCGTGGCCGGCGGCGGTGGCGCCGGCGCACGTGCACGTGGTGGCGACCGGCAAGGACCAGGCGGTGTTCGAGGCGGCCGAGGCGCTGGCCGGGACGCTGGCAGCCCGTGGTGTCGAGGTGCTGTACGACGACCGGCCGAAGGTGTCGCCCGGCGTGAAGTTCGCCGACGCCGAGCTGCTCGGCGTGCCGCTCGTGGTGGTGGTCGGACGCGGCCTGGCCGACGGCGTGGTGGAGGTCCGCCCGCGTGTCGGGGGCGAGGCGCGGCAGGTGCCGGTGGCGACGGCTGCCGACGTGGTCGCCGAGCTCGTGGACGGTCTGCTCGCCGACTGACGGGGTCCTCGCCGACTGACCGGGGTCCCCGCCACGGCGCGTCGCGGGGACCGTCAGCGGGTGGGTGTGGCGGACGGTGCGGCAGACGCCGTCGGCAGGACGAGCCCGGGAAGCGGGTCGGGCGCGCCGCCCCAGGCGACCACCGCGTCGGCGGCGGTGCGGAGGTCGTCGATCAGGGCACCACGCTGGCCCGCCGGCGCGGCGGCCACCATGGTGGCGTCGGCGCGAGCGACAGCCTCCTCCAGGGTCCGGGCCAGGGCCGTCGCGGTCGCGGCGTCACGCAGACCGGTGGGCAGCGTGTACGCCGCTCGTCGCGGGTCCCGTGCGGTGGCCGCCGTCCCGGCGCGCACGGCCCAGGCCTCCGCGGCCGCTCGGTGCGCACGGGCGGCCGCGAGCGCCCGGGCACGCGCCGCGCCCTCGAGCTTCGCCGCGACCACCTCCAGGCCGTAGCCGGCCTGGTCGTGGACCACCGTCAGGGCGTCGAGGTCGGCCGGGCTGAGCCGGGACGCGGAGCCGGACGTGGTCGCCGACGGGCTCGGGGCCGCCGACGTGGTCTGCGTCGGGGCGGCCGTCGGCGTCGCGGCACCTGCCTTCGGAGTCACGGCGGGCGCAGGCAGGCCCAGTGCCGTGGCCAGCCGGCTCGCGAGCTGGGCCCGAGAGGTGCCGATCGCGGCGAGCAGCCGAGCCATCCCGCCGTCCGGCACGGTCTCGGCGGTGCCCAGCGCGTCGGCCGCCGACGCGACGAGCACCGCCAGGACGTCCGCCGGCGTGCTGGGCGGTGCGGTGGCCGTCGGCGTGGCGGTGGCCGATCCGCTGGGGTGCAGGCCCGAGGAGTACACGCCTCCGAGCTCGGCCGCCTGGCGCGTGCTGAACGCGACGACGTCGTCCAGCACGGGGGCCACCGCAGCGGCGGTCCCGGCCGCCGTGCCGCGCGCCGCGCGCGCGGTCTGCTCCAACGTCAGCGCGTCGTCCACCGCTCGGGAACGCAGCAGCTCGGCCGCCGACCGTGCAGGTTCGGTGGCTGCGGGGGTCGCGAGCCGCAGCTCGCAGCCGCTGAGACCCAGGCCGAGCGCCACGCTCAGGGCGAGGGCGACGGCCGCGTGGCTGCGTCGGAGGACTGGGGCGCTCATCGCGGGCGATCCTCCCACGGCCCTCGACCGGCGACCGGCGGCACGCGCGGACTCGTTAGGCTGGTCCGGCACGTCGCGAGGTCAGGTCCTCGGCGAGCTCCTCGGGGGCACGTGCAGGTGAGCGGAGGCGGAGATGGCGGCGGCGACCCCGGAGCGGGTGCGGCAGCTCGTCGCACCCGCCGTCGAGCGGACCGGCCTGGTGCTGGAGGACGTCGCCGTGGTCGGCACCGGTCCGCGCACCGTGGTCCGGGTGACCGTCGACCTGACCGAGGACGACACGGCGGAGCTCGACCTGGACCGCGTCGCGCTGGTGCACCAGGCGGTGTCCGAGGCGCTCGACGAGGCCGACGTGCCGTCCGGCCCGTACACGCTGGAGGTATCCAGCCCCGGTGTGGCCCGTCCGCTGACGCAGCGCCGCCACTACGTGCGCGCGGTCGGGCGCTCGGTGCGCCTGCGGCTCGACGACGGGTCGGAGGTGGTGGGCCGGCTCGACCAGGTCGACGGGCCGGTGGACGACGCGGTGGCGGTGGTCGTGCCGGTGACCTCGCCCGGCAAGGGACGTCGACCCGTCGAGGGTCCGCCGCAGCAGGTGCCGCTGCACCGGGTGGTCGACGGCAGGGTCGAGGTGGACCTGAAGGGGCTCGGCCCGGTCGAGGAGCCCGAGCCGGACGGCGAGGACGTGGCAGGGCCCGGTACGGGGGACGACGAGCGAGGGGAGGCGTGACGTGGACATCGACATGCAGGCGCTGCGACTGATCGAGCGCGAGAGGGACATCAGCCTGGACGTGCTGGTCGAGGCGATCGAGCAGGCGCTGCTCTCCGCGTACCACCGGACGCCGGGTGCGTACCCACGGGCCCGGGTGGAGCTCGACCGCCAGACCGGCCACGTGACGGTGTGGGCGCGCGAGCCGCTGCCGGCACCGGACGCCCCGCCGGTCGAGGGCGAGGAGGAGGCCGTCCCGGCACCCGTGGAGCTGGGACCCGAGTTCGACCACACCCCGGCCGGCTTCGGCCGGATCGCGACCTCGACGGCGAGGCAGGTGATCGTGCAGCGCCTGCGCGACGCCGAGGACGACGCGGTGCTCGGCACCTTCCGCGGCAAGGAGGGGGAGGTGCTCGGCGGCGTCATCCAGCAGGGCCGTGACCCCCGCACGGTGCTCGTCGACATCGGCGGCACCGAGGCGGTGCTGCCCGCGCACGAGCAGGTGCCCACCGAGCAGTACGTGCACGGCGAGCGCATCCGCGGGTACGTGCTCGAGGTGGCTCGCGGCAACCGCGGTCCGCAGGTGACCCTGTCCCGGACGCACCCGGGGCTGGTCCGCAAGCTGTTCGCCCTCGAGGTGCCCGAGGTGGCCGACGGGACCGTGGAGATCACGGCGATCGCCCGCGAGGCGGGTCACCGGACGAAGATGGCGGTCCGCGCCACCGTCCCGGGGGTCAACGCCAAGGGAGCGTGCATCGGCCCGCTCGGCGGTCGGGTACGCGCCGTGATGGCGGAGCTGCACGGCGAGAAGATCGACATCGTCGACCACTCGGACGACCCGGCGGAGATGGTGGCCAACGCCCTGTCGCCGGCCCGGGTCCTCTCGGTCACGGTCGTCGACCCGGTCGCCCGGGCTGCCCGGGTCGTCGTGCCCGACTACCAGCTGTCGCTGGCGATCGGCAAGGAGGGGCAGAACGCGCGGCTCGCAGCGAAGCTGACGGGCTGGCGCATCGACATCCGCTCCGACGCCGAACCGGCCGCGGGTGCGGCAGCAGGACAACCGGGTGCGGCCGACGAACGCTGACGAGAGCGCGCTGCCCGGCGTCGTGTCGTCCCGACCTGCCGCCGAGCAGGCGGTCCGGGGTAGACTTGCCAGGCCTGGGCGGCGCGCCCGGCGTCCCTCGTCCTCCGGTGCGGGCTCTGGCCCGCTCCGGACGTGCGTCGGCTGCCGTGCGACAGCCCCCCGGTACGCCCTGCTGAGGGTGGTCGCCAGCACCACCGGGACCGGAATGTCGGTCCTCGTGGTGGACACCGGCCGCCGGATGCCGGGAAGGGGTGCGTGGCTGCACCCCGATCCGCACTGTCTCGAGCTCGCCGAACGTCGGCGCGCGTTCGGGCGGGCCCTGCGAGTGCCGGGTCTGCTGGACGTCACCGTCGTCCGCCGTCATCTCGAGGAGTCGGAGCAGGACCCCACCGGGCCGGTCCCGGAGGGGTAGCCACCGTCGATGAGGAAAGCGGGTCAGGAAGCCGATGGCTGCCCGATGAGCGCGCACCGATGAGTGCCCAGCTATGAGTGCCCAGCACTAACGACGGTCCGACCTGTCCGGGGCGGACCGAGACAGGAGAGATGTGCCCAAGGTCCGCGTCTACGAGCTCGCCAAGGAGCTCGGGGTCGACAGCAAGACCATCATGACCAAGCTCAACGAGCTGGGGGAGTTCGTCAGGTCCCCCTCCTCGACCATCGAGCCCCCCGTCGTGCGCAAGCTGCGCGACACCTACCCCGCGGCGACCAGCGCCGCGCCCGCGGCTCCGGCCCGTCCGGCCGCGCGTCCTGCCGCACCCGCCGCGCCGGCACCGGCCGCGCCGGCGCCCGCTGCGCCCGTCAGCGCCGCACCCGTCGCACCGGCTGCCGCTGCAGCTCCCGCGCCGGCGGCGCGCCCGGCAGCCCCGGCTCCCGCACGCCCGGCAGCCGCCACTCCCGGCGCCCGCCCGGCAGCGCGTCCCGCGGCCTCCGCGCCGGCACCGGCTGCGCCCGCCGGCCGCCCCAGCGCACCGGCCCGTCCCGGTGCGGCACCTGGTCCTCGGCCGCAGGCCCGTCCCGGCAACAACCCGTTCGCGCCCTCGCAGGGGATGCCGCGGCAGGGTGACCGCTCCGGCGCCCCGCGCCCGGGTGGTCCGCGTCCGGGGAACAACCCGTTCGCGCCCTCCCAGGGCATGCCGCGTCCGGGCGAGCGACGCACCGAGGGTGCTCCCGCGGCCGCCGCGGGCGACCGTCCGGGCGGTCCGCGCCCTGCGGGACCCCGTCCCGGCGGCCCGCGTCCGAACCCGGGCATGATGCCCGGCCGCACCTCCAGCGGTGTCGGCCGTCCCGGCGAGCGTCCGGCCCCCGCGGGCCGTGGCGCCGGTCGCGGTGGTCCGGGCGGCCGTCCGGGTGCCCCGGGTGGCGCTCCGGGCGCCGGTGGCGGTGGTTTCGCCGGACGTCCGGGCGGTGGCGGCCGCAGCGGTGGCGCCGGCCGTGGTTCGACGCAGGGCGCCTTCGGGCGTGCCGGCGGTCGTCCCGTCCGTGGGCGGAAGTCGAAGCGCGCGAAGCGCCAGGAGTTCGAGCAGATGCAGGCGCCGTCGCTGGGCGGCGTGTCCGTCCCGCGCGGCAACGGCTCGACCGTCGTGCGCCTGCGTCACGGCTCGTCGCTGAACGACTTCGCCGACAAGATCGACGCCAACCCGGCCTCGCTCGTGACGGTGCTCTTCCACCTCGGGGAGATGGCCACGGCCACCCAGTCGCTGGACGAGGACACCTTCAACGCGCTCGGCGCCGAGCTGGGCTACGTCGTCGAGATGGTCTCGGCGGAGGAGGAGGACCGCGAGCTGCTCGGGTCCTTCGACATCGACCTGGAGGCGGAGGAGGCCGGCGAGTCCGACGAGGACCTGCAGGCCCGGCCGCCCGTGGTCACCGTCATGGGCCACGTCGACCACGGCAAGACGAAGCTGCTGGACGCGATCCGCTCCACCGACGTGGTGGCGGGCGAGGCCGGCGGCATCACGCAGCACATCGGCGCCTACCAGGTGCGCACCGAGCACGAGGGTGTGGACCGGGCGATCACGTTCATCGACACCCCGGGCCACGAGGCGTTCACCGCCATGCGTGCCCGTGGTGCCCAGGTCACCGACATCGCGATCCTCGTGGTGGCGGCGGACGACGGCGTGATGCCCCAGACGATCGAGGCGCTGAACCACGCCCAGGCGGCCGGCGTGCCGATCGTGGTCGCGGTGAACAAGGTGGACAAGGAGGGGGCCAACCCCGCCAAGATCCGCCAGCAGCTCACCGAGTACAACCTGGTGGCCGAGGAGTACGGCGGCGACACGATGTTCGTCGACGTCTCCGCCAAGCAGCGAACCGGGATCGACCAGCTGCTCGAGGCGGTGCTGCTGACGGCGGACGCCGCCCTCGACCTGCGGGCCAACCCGGACAAGGACGCGCGCGGCGTGGCGATCGAGGCCAACCTCGACCGCGGTCGCGGTGCCGTCGCGACGGTGCTGGTCCAGTCGGGCACGCTGCACGTCGGGGACGCGATCGTCGCCGGCACGGCCCACGGCCGCGTGCGTGCGATGTTTGACGAGCACGGCGAGAACGTCACCGAGGCGGGTCCGGCCCGTCCCGTGATGGTCCTCGGCCTGGCGTCGGTCCCGAGCGCGGGTGACACCTTCCTGGTGGCGCCCGACGAGCGGACCGCACGGCAGATCGCCGAGAAGCGCGAGGCCGCCGAGCGTGCCGCCCTCCTGGCCAAGCGCCGCAAGCGCATCAGCCTCGAGGACTTCACCCAGGCGCTGGCCCAGGGCAAGGTCGAGACCCTCAACCTGGTCATCAAGGGCGACGTGTCCGGTGCCGTCGAGGCGCTGGAGGACGCGCTGCTCAAGATCGACGTGGGCGAGGAGGTCGACCTGCGGGTCATCCACCGCGGTGTGGGTGCCATCACGCAGAACGACGTCAACCTGGCCACGGTCGACAACGCGATCATCATCGGCTTCAACGTGAAGTTCGCGGAGCGCGTGGAGGACCTGGCCGACCGCGAGGGCGTCGACGTGCGCTTCTACTCGGTCATCTACCAGGCGATCGACGACGTCGAGGCGGCCCTCAAGGGCATGCTCAAGCCGGAGTACGAGGAGGTGCAGCTCGGCACGGCCGAGGTGCGCGAAGTCTTCCGCTCCTCCAAGTTCGGCAACATCGCCGGTTCGCTGGTCCGTTCCGGCGAGATCCGCCGCAACTCCAAGGCGCGCGTGCTCCGGCACGGTCGCGTCATCGGCGACAACCTCACCATCGAGTCGCTCAAGCGGTTCAAGGACGACGCCACCGAGGTCCGCGAGGGCTACGAGTGCGGCATCGGCCTCGGGTCGTTCAACGACCTGCAGGTGGAGGACGTCATCGAGACGTTCGAGATGCGCGAGAAGCCGCGCTCCTGACGGCGCGCACCGGGCGGGTCACCTTTCGCGGGTGACCCGCCCGGTCCCGTGCGGGTCTCGCCCACGTGGGCAGCGATGAGCACCGAGCGTCTTCGCACCGACATCCCGGCGTGAGCCGGCACCACGAAGGAGGAAGGGCCATGGCGGACCGCCCCCGCGCCCGCAAGATCGCGGACCGCATCCAGCAGGTCGTCGCGCAGATGCTGGACACGCGCGTGAAGGACCCCAGGCTCGGCTACGTCACGGTGACGGACGTGCGCGTCACGGGCGACCTCCAGCACGCGGACATCTTCTACACCGTGCTCGGGGACGACGAGGCGCGGACCGGTTCCGCCGCCGCGCTCGAGAGCGCCAAGGGGCTGATCCGGTCCGAGGTCGGCAAGGCGACGGGCCTGCGCCTGACGCCGACGATCGCGTTCCACCTCGACGCCGTTCCCGAGACGGCCGCCCACCTCGAGGCCGCGCTGTCCGAGGCGGCGCGCCGCGACGCCGAGGTCGCAGCCCTTGCTGCCCGTGCGTCGTACGCCGGGGACTCGGATCCGTACCGACGTCCGGCAGAGGACGCCACGGACGACGACCTCAGCGAGGACGGCGAGCCGGACGCGGACGCCGGCGCGGACGGCTCCGCGCCGTCGACGGCCGAGCCCGCCGCCGGGCCCACCGCCTGACGGCCGTGACCACCCAGGCGGACACCGAACCGCTGCGCAGGCTGCCGGACGGAACCGTCAAGCAGGTCTCGCCCCTGACGGGCACCACCGTCTGGACGCTGCCCGGCCGGGCCAACCGTCCGCTGCCGGACGTGCCCGCACAACGGTCGCCGGTCGACCCGGCGCGCGCCGACGCGCTCTGCGCCTTCTGCCCGGACCGGTACACCGAGACACCGCCGGAGAAGGCCCGCCTGGTCTGCGACCCGGAGCCGCGCCTGGTCGAGCACGTCGCGGCCGCCGCCCTGGGTGAGACCGTCGCCGAGGTCCGCCGCATCCCGAACCTCTACGAGATCCTCTCCGTCGACTACTGGCGCGCCAACCACGGCTACGTGGTCCCGGCTGACGTGGCGGACCGTGCGGCGCGGTACGTGGCCGACCCCGCCGGCCGGGCGCACGTCGTGTCGGTGCTCCGGGCGCGCGCGGCGGCCGGAGCTGCTCCCGCCGGCGGTTCCGACGACCCGCTCGCAGGTGCGGTCGACCTGTTCGCCGGCTCGCACGACGTGGTGGTGGCCCGCCGTCACCTGGTCGACGGCGCCCGGTTCGACGACGAGCTGGCCGGGTCGGGCACGCTGACGCCGGACGAGCACCACCGGTTCATGGCGATGACGGTGCGGACGGTGCAGGACCTGTACGGCTCCCGGCCCGACGCCCTGTACGTCGCCGCCTTCCAGAACTGGCTGCGGCCGGCGGGGGCGTCGTTCGACCACCTCCACAAGCAGGTGGTGGCCATCGACGAGCACGGCCCCCAGGTGGAGCGCGAGCGTGAGCGGCTGCGCGACGAGCCGGACCTCTACAACCACGCGGTGCTCGACGTCGCGCTGCGGCACGGGCTCGTGGTCGCGGCGAACGAGCACGCGGTCGCGATCGCCGGGGTCGGCCACCGCTACCCGGCGTTCGAGGTGTACGCGACCGGCGAGCACCAGCTGCCCTGGGAGCACGACGACGCGGAGGTGCGCGCCGTGTCCGACCTGGTGCACGCGCTGCACGCCGTGTCCGGGGTGCACACGCCCAGCAACGAGGAGTGGCACCACCGGCCGCCGGACGTGGCCGAGCCGATGCCGTGGCGCATCGTGCTGAAGTGGCGCGTCTCGACGCTCGCGGGGTTCGAGGGGGGCACCAAGGTGAACGTCAACACGATCGACCCCTTCACGCTGCGCGACCGCGCGGTCGTCGGCCTGCGTCGGCTGCGGGACGCCGGCGCGATCGCACCGATGCGCATCGGCGAGGAGACGTCGGGCCACCCCGTCCGGCTGCGCTACGCAGGCGTCCGATGAGCGCCCGGCCCGACCGCCCGACCCGGGCGCAGGACCACCGGCCCACTGCCGCCGACGGCCTGCTGGTGGTCGACAAGCCGGCCGGGATGACCAGCCACGACGTGGTGGCCCGGGTGCGGCGCCTCGCGGCGACCCGCAAGGTCGGCCACGCCGGGACCCTCGACCCGATGGCCACGGGCGTCCTCGTGCTCGGCATCGGGCGCGGCACCCGGCTGCTGACGTACCTGGTCGGCTCCGACAAGGACTACGACGCGACCATCCGCCTCGGCCAGACCACCACCACGGACGATGCCGAGGGCGAGCTGGTCGCCGCGGCCGGCGCTGCCGAGCTCGAGGAGGAGCGGCTTCGGCGCGCCGTGTCGGCGCTGACCGGGCCGATCAGCCAGGTGCCCAGTGCGGTCAGCGCGATCAAGGTCGACGGGAAGCGCGCCTACGCGCGGGTCCGGGCCGGCGAGGAGGTCGAGCTGGCGGCCCGCGACGTGGTCGTGTCCCGGTTTGACGTGCTCGACGTCCGCAGGGCGTCGGCGTCGGACGGCACCCCCGTCGTCGACCTGGACGTCTCCGTCACCTGCTCGTCGGGCACCTACGTAAGAGCTCTGGCGCGCGACCTGGGCGCCGCGCTGGGTGCCGGGGGCCACCTGACCGCGCTGCGCAGGGCCCGTGTCGGTGCCTACGGCATCGAGGCGGCGACCCCGCTCGACGTCCTCGAGGCCGAGCCGACGGACCGCCCGATCGCCGTGCTGCCCCTGGCGGACGCAGCCCGGGCGATGTTCGCCCCCCGGGAGCTCAGCGAGGCCGAGACCCGGGCGCTGTCCTACGGTCAGCGCCTGGACGCCGTCGCTGCTGCGGGCGGACCGGTGGCGGCGTTCTCCCCGAGCGGCGAGCTGGTGGCGCTCCTGGAGAACCGGGGTGGTCGGGCGGTGCCCCTCCTGGTCTTCGCGCCCGCCTGAGGCGCTGGGACGAGGACCTGCGCCGGCGCAGCGGTCAACGGATACGGCGGACACCGGCGCAGGTGGCAGGCTTGGGCACCGGCGTCGAGGACGCCCACCACGGAGGACGACCCGAGCAGGAGCGTGCGTGCAGGTCTGGACGGAGCTGGGCGAGGTGCCGGCGGACTTCGGCCCGAGCGTGGTCACCATCGGCAACTTCGACGGTGTCCACCGCGGGCACGCGGGTGTGCTGCAGCGTCTGGCGTCGGACGCGCACGCCGCGGGCCTGCGCTCGGTCGCCGTCACGTTCACGCCGCACCCCGCCCAGGTGCACCGGCCGCAGACCGCGCCGCCCCGCCTGACGGGCGACGCCGACCGGTTGGAGCTGCTGGGGGAGACGGGTCTCGACGCGGTGCTGCTGATCACGTACACGCTGGACTTCGCCCGGCAGTCGCCCGAGGAGTTCGTCCGGCGCTACCTGGTGGAGGGGCTGCACGCCAGGACCGTCGTCGTCGGGCGTGACGTGCGCTTCGGCCGGGACAACGGCGGGGACCTGGCGGCGATGACGCGGCTGGGCCAGGGCTACGGGTTCGACGTCGAGGTCGTGGAGGACGTCACGGCGGACCCCAGCGTCGGCGACGGCCACAGCGCCGACCCGTTGCGCCGGCGCTGGTCGTCCACCTGGGTGCGGGAGCTGCTCGCCGAGGGCGACGTGCGGCAGGCGGCGCGCGTGCTCGGGCGGCCGCACCGCATCCGAGGGCTCGTGGTGCACGGCGACGCCCGCGGCCGGGAGCTGGGCTTCCCCACGGCCAACCTGGCGTCGGACGCGACCGGCATGGTGCCGGCCGACGGCGTGTACGCCGGCTGGCTGCGCCGGTTGGCCCACGCCGACGGCACGCCCGTGTCGCCCGACGACCCGGACCGCGTGCTGCCTGCCGCCGTGTCGATCGGGACCAACCCGACGTTCGACGGCGTGGTCCGCCGCGTCGAGGCCTACGTCCTGGACCGCACGGACCTCGACCTGTACGGCGAGGAGGTGGCCGTGGAGCTGGTGGAGCGCCTCCGCCCGACGCTGCGGTTCGCGTCGGTCGACGAGCTCCTGGAACGCATGGGGCAGGACGTGGCGCGGGTGCGCGAGGTGCTCGCCGGCGCCGCCGACCCCGGCGTACGTGTCCTCCCCGGCAGCTGACCGGCGGCAGCTGGCCCCGGCGGCTGACCGGCGGGCAAGAGGTGGACCAACCGGCCGGCGGCAGACCTGCTGGTAGACTTCACGCGCCGTCAGAACGGCCGCGGACCCACAGAGCCCGGGTGGACAAGCCCCGGAGCGCCGCGCAACGAGACACCAGGAGAACCGTTGGCCCTCGACACTGCCACCAAGCAGTCGATCATGACCGAGTACGCGACCCACGAGGGTGACACCGGTTCGCCGGAGGTCCAGATCGCGGTGCTCACGCAGCGCATCAAGGACCTGACCGAGCACCTCAAGGAGCACAAGCACGACCACCACTCCCGTCGTGGTCTGCTGCTGCTCGTCGGGCGCCGTCGTCGGCTGCTCGGCTACCTGCAGAAGATCGACATCGAGCGCTACCGCAGCCTGATCGAGCGGCTCGGCCTGCGCCGTTGACCCACCGGACCAGCCCGGACCCCGCACAGGGTCCGGGCTGGTCCCGCGTCGGGGCCGGTACGCGTCCCTGACGCACGCACCACGTCACACCACACCGCCGCGCCGGTCCCACGTCCGGTCCTCGGTAGTGGCCCCCGGACCGCCGCACGGCGCGCCGAGGGCCTCGATCGAAGACCGCCGCGGACCCACCGGCGCACTTCGAGAACAAGGAGGGCACCCGTGGAGGGTCCCGAGATCCAGTTCGCCGAGGCCGTCATCGACAACGGCAAGTTCGGCAAGCGCACCGTCCGCTTCGAGACGGGCCGCCTGGCCAAGCAGGCCGCCGGCTCCGCCGTCGCCTACCTGGACGACCAGACGATGCTGCTGTCGGCCACGACGGCCGGCAAGCACCCCAAGGACCAGTTCGACTTCTTCCCGCTGACGGTCGACGTCGAGGAGCGGCAGTACGCCGCCGGCAAGATCCCCGGCTCGTTCTTCCGTCGCGAGGGCCGTCCCTCGACCGAGGCGATCCTGGCCTGCCGCCTGATCGACCGCCCGCTGCGCCCGCTGTTCGTCAAGGGCCTGCGCAACGAGGTCCAGGTGGTCGTCACCGTCCTCGCGCTGCACCCGGACGACGCGTACGACGTCCTGGCGATCAACGCCGCGTCCATCTCCACCCAGCTGTCCGGCCTGCCGTTCTCCGGCCCGGTCGCCGCGACCCGCATCGCGCTGGTCGACGGCCAGTGGGTCGCCTTCCCGCGGTACTCCGAGCGCGAGCGCGCCACGTTCGACATGGTCGTGGCCGGCCGCATCGTCGGTGACGACGTGGCGATCGCGATGATCGAGGCCGAGGCGCCCGAGGCGACCTGGGGCCTGGTGCACGGCGGCGGTGGCACGGTGCCGACCGAGGAGGTCGTCGCCGAGGGTCTCGAGGCCGCCAAGCCGTTCCTGCGGTCCCTGTGCCTCGCGCAGGCGGAGCTCGCCGCGCGTGCGGCCAAGGAGACGCAGGTCTTCCCGGTCTTCCCGGAGTACCAGCCGGACGCCTACGCCGCCGTGGAGACCGCTGCGGCCGCCCGCCTGGGCGAGGCGCTGTCCATCGCGGACAAGCAGACGCGCGAGAACCGTCTCGACGAGATCAAGGCCGAGATCCAGGCCGAGCTGGCCGAGGGGTTCGAGGGCCGCGAGAAGGAGATCTCCGCGGCCTACCGCTCGGTGCAGAAGAAGCTGATCCGTCAGCGCATCCTCACCGACGGCTTCCGCATCGACGGCCGCGGCCTGCGGGACATCCGCACGCTGTCCGCCGAGGTCGAGGTGCTGCCCCGCGTGCACGGCTCGGCGCTCTTCGAGCGCGGCGAGACGCAGATCCTCGGCGTCACCACGCTGAACATGCTCCGCATGGAGCAGCAGCTGGACACGCTGTCGCCGGAGACGCGCAAGCGGTACATGCACCACTACAACTTCCCGCCGTTCTCCACCGGTGAGACGGGCCGCGTCGGCTCGCCGAAGCGCCGCGAGATCGGTCACGGCGCCCTGGCGGAGCGGGCCCTCGTGCCCGTCCTGCCGAGCCGCGAGGAGTTCCCCTACGCGATCCGCCAGGTGTCCGAGGCGCTCGGCTCCAACGGCTCGACGTCGATGGGCTCCGTCTGCGCCTCGACGCTGTCCCTGCTGAACGCCGGTGTGCCGCTGCGCGCGCCGGTCGCCGGCATCGCGATGGGCCTCGTGTCCGACACGGTCGACGGCCAGACGCGGTACGCCGCACTGACCGACATCCTCGGTGCCGAGGACGCCTTCGGTGACATGGACTTCAAGGTGGCCGGTACGCGGGAGTTCGTCACCGCGATCCAGCTGGACACCAAGCTCGACGGCATCCCGGCGAGCGTCCTGGCCGGCGCGCTGACGCAGGCCAAGGAGGCGCGCCTCGCGATCCTCGACGTCATCGCCGAGGCGATCGACACGCCGGACGAGATGAGCCCGTTCGCGCCGCGCGTCATCACGGTCAAGGTGCCGGTCGACAAGATCGGCGAGGTCATCGGCCCGAAGGGCAAGATGATCAACCAGATCCAGGAGGAGACCGGCGCCGACATCTCGATCGAGGACGACGGCACGGTCTACATCGGCGCCACCGACGGTCCGTCGGCGGAGGCCGCGCGGGCGGCGATCAACGCGATCGCCAACCCGCACATGCCCGAGGTGGGCGAGCGCTTCGTCGGCACGGTCGTCAAGACCACGACGTTCGGTGCCTTCGTCTCCCTGTCGCCGGGCAAGGACGGGCTGCTGCACATCTCGCAGATCCGCAAGCTCGTGGGCGGCAAGCGGGTCGAGAACGTCGAGGACGTCCTCGCCGTGGGCCAGAAGGTCCAGGTGGAGATCGGCGAGATCGACCCGCGCGGCAAGCTCTCGCTGCACGCGGTGGTCGACGAGGAGGCGGCGGCCCCGGCGGCCGGCTCCGAGGAGACCGGCACCGACGCCACCGACGCGGCGCCTGCGAACGCCTGACGTGCCGCTGGACCTCCCGCTCGTCGCCTCCGGTCAGCCGGGGGCGGAGCAGTCCGCCGGGCAGGACGGCGACGCACTCGTGCGTCGTTCCGTCCTGCCCGGCGGGGTCCGGGTGCTGACCGAGCACATGCCCGGTCTGCGCTCGGCGACGGTCGGCGCCTGGGTGGGCGTCGGATCGCGCGACGAGACCAGCGGGCACTTCGGCTCGACGCACTTCCTCGAGCACCTGCTGTTCAAGGGCACCGAGCGCCGCACCGCGATGGACATCGCGGAGGCGTTCGACGCCGTCGGTGGCGAGGCCAACGCCGCCACCGGCAAGGAGCACACCTCGTACTACGCGCGGGTGCTCGACGACGACCTGCCGATGGCGGTCGACGTCATCGCCGACATGGTCACCTCCGCCCGTCTGGACACGGACGAGCTGGAGACCGAGCGCGGGGTCATCCTCGAAGAGCTCGCGATGAACGACGACGACCCGAGCGACGTGGTGCACGAGCAGTTCGCCACCGCGGTCTTCGGGTCGCACGCGCTCGGCCGGCCCATCGGTGGAACGCCGCAGACCATCCGCGACGTCCCGAGGGACGCCGTGTGGGAGCACTACCGCCAGCACTACCGGCCGGCGACCCTGGTGGTCACCGCAGCGGGCGGTGTGGACCACGACGCGTTGTGCCAGCAGGTGCTGCGCGCACTGCCGGCCGGTGGTTGGTCGCTGGACGACCACGCCGTGCCCGTCGGGCGTCGCGTCGGTGGTGACCGCCTCCTCGCGGGCGAGCTGGGCATCCCGTCGGACGGTACGGAGCTGACGGTCCGTCGACCCACCGAGCAGGCGAACGTCATCGTCGGCGGCCTGTGCCTGACCGCCACGGACGACCGCCGCTTCGCCCTCACCGTGCTGAACGCCGTGCTCGGCGGCGGCATGTCGTCCCGCCTGTTCCAGGAGATCCGCGAGAAGCGGGGCCTGGCGTACTCGACTTACTCGTTCTCGTCCGGCCACGCGGAGACCGGGTTGTTCGGCCTGTACGCCGGGTGCACGCCGGCCAAGGTCGACGAGGTGATGTCGCTGCTGGTCCTCGAGCTGGAGAAGCTGGCGCAGGACCCGATCACGCCGGCCGAGCTCCGGCGGTCCATCGGACAGGTGTCCGGCGGCCTGGTGCTCGGCATGGAGGACACGGGCTCCCGGATGAGCCGGCTCGGCCGCGCGGAGCTGGTGCACGGCGAGCTGCTCAGCACGGACGAGTCGCTCGAGCGGATCCGCGCGGTGACGGCGGCGGACATCCAGTCCCTGGCCGTCCTGCTGGCGGCACAGCCGCGCAGCGTCGTCCGCGTCGGCCCGTTCGGCGACTGAGCCGTCAGCCCAGCGGGTCGACCGCGTCCGGGAGGGTCGTGCGCGGATCGCGCGTCCCCACCAGCTCGGCAGCCCAGGCGACGCACGGCCGCCACGCCGCCACTGCGGCGCAGGCTGTTGCGCCAGCCGCTGCCTGGAGCAGCAGCACGTCGCTACCACCGGCGAACCATGAGCCGAGCGGCACCAGGGCCACGGGCAGCGCCGCGAGCACCGTCACGACAGCTCCCGACGGCCCGGTGCCGGAGAGCAGGGCCGCGGCGAGGAGTGCGACCGCCAGCGTGGCCAGCTCACGGTCGGCGGTCAGCCAGCCGGAGCCCACGAGCAGCGCAGCGACGGCTCCGGCGGTCGCGACGGTGGCAGGGATCCCGACCACGGCGGCGGCCAGCATCCGACCACCGGCCGCGAGAGGCAGGAGGCGGACCGCAGCGCCGTCGTCCTGGCGTCCGCCGTCTCGGTTGCCGAGCACCGCCGCGCCCATGAGGGCTCCCGCGGTGAGCACGGGGAATCCCCACGCAGGCCCCACGCCGACTGCCCAGCTGCCGTCCGGCCGGAGCTGGAGCGGGTCGGCGGGTCCTGGCCAGACGCCGAGCAGCTGAGCTCCGCCCGGCAGGGGCACGACGGCCACCACGGAAGCAAGGATCACGAGGACCACCGCGAGCCAGGCGGATGTCCATGCGCTCCGGAGCTCGACACGAGCACGGCTCGCGAGCCACACGGCGAGCAGCGGAGCGGCAACGGCCCGGGCGTGCTCCCAGCCGAGCTGTCCGGCGCTGCCCCACCTCGAGACCAGCCCGTCGCGGACGAAGTGCTGCCACGTCGGGTCGGTGCGGACCACCCACAGCGCGAGCGCCGCGCCGACGACCAGGGTCACGAGGAGCAGCCCCGCGGTGTCTCGGACGGCGTGGAGGACCGACCTGGGGATGCGGCTCATGGCATCGGATCGTCCTCCCGATGCCCGCTCTTGAAGGGCCCTTTGCGCGACACAATGGCGTCATGGCCGTGGCCGAGGTGACGTACCGGCGAATCGAGGTGCCCGACCCGCTGCGCGGGGTCGTCGAGCACGTCTGGGTGCTGCACCAGCCCGCAGGTCGGGGCGAGACCGAGGTGCTGCTGCCCGACGGCCGCGGCCTGGTGCTGCTGACCGCCGGCGCCGCCGGCCTGCTCGTCGACCCGCTCACCGGTGAGCGCCGCCCCGAGGAGCCGGAGCTCCGCGGTCCGTGGACGCACGCGCTGGTGCGCACGCAGACGGGCCCGGGCGTGCGGCTGGGCCTGCAGCTGCACCCGCTCGGTCCGGCGCGGCTGCGCGGTGGGCGCCCGATCGCGGACCGGGCGCTGCCGCTGGCGGACGTCGTCGGGCCGGTCGCGGACGACGCCTCTCGTCTGCTTGCGGCGGGCGCGGAGGACGACGCGGCCCGTCTGCTGCTCGACGCGTTGGCACGGCAGCCGATCGAGCGCTCCGCGGACCTGGACCGGCTGGACGACGTGGTCGCCCGCGTGGACCAGGAGCGCGGGCTGGTGCGTCCGGTCGACCTGGCCAGGTTCGCGGGCGTGCAGCTTGCGGAGCTCCACCGCTGGTGCGTCGCGCTGCTCGGCATGGCCCCGGCCGCCTACCTGTCGGCCGTGCGGTTCTCCTCGTACGTGCGTGAACGGGTCGGCGCCGGGCCGGTGCGGCTCGAGGCGGCCGTGGCGGCGCTGCGCTGGTTCATGGACCCGGCGTACCCGGCGAGAGAGGTCGAGCGGTTCACCGGCCTGGCGCCGGCGGACCTGCGGCGCCTCGTCGAGCGGCTCCGGCGTCCGACGCCCTGACGGCGGGGACGTGCGTCGGCACGCCAGCCGACGCACGCAGCGCGCCTGAGCCCCATGGGTAGGGTGGCTCCCCGTGACCGACGAGATCCGGGTAGCCGTGCTCGGCGCCCACGGGCGCATGGGGTCGACCGTCTCGCAGGCGGTGGACGCCGCACCGGACCTGCAGCTGGTGGCGCAGGTCGACGCCGACGGTGACCTCAGCGCCGTGTCGCAGGCCGCTGCCCAGGTAGCCGTCGACTTCACCGTCCCGACCGTCACCGAGCAGAACGTGCACGCGTTGATCGACCGCGGTGTGCACGTCGTCGTCGGGACGACGGGCTGGACCGACGAGGCGCTCGACCGGGTGCGCGACCACCTGGTGCACGCCCCGGGCATCGGCGTCCTCGTGGCCCCCAACTTCGCACTCGGCGCCGTGCTCGCCGAGTCGTTCGCCGCCCAGGCTGCGCGCTGGTTCGAGTCGGTCGAGGTGGTCGAGCTGCATCACCCCGACAAGGTCGACGCACCGTCCGGTACCGCACGTGCCACGGCGCGAGCCATCGCCGCTGCGCGTGCCGCCGCCGGCCGAGGTCCCGTCCCGGACGCCACGACGCAGTCGCTCGACGGCGCGCGCGGCGCCGAGGTCGAGGGGATCCATGTGCACGCCGTCCGGCTGCGCGGGCTCACCGCGCACCAGGAGGTGCTGCTCGGCAACCCGGGGGAGCAGCTGACCATCCGCCACGACTCGTTCGACCGCACCAGCTTCATGCCTGGGGTGCTGCTCGGTGTGCGCCGTGTGGGCAGCCTCCCCGGGCTGACCGTCGGCCTGGCGCCGTTGCTCGGCCTGGGCACGGCGTGAGCGCGCAGCCCGACCGGCCGCCGGCCCGGCGCCGGTACACCGGGCTGGTCGGGGCGGTGCTGGTCACCGTCCTGCTGGCCCTGTGGGTGTGGCTGGTCGGAGTGCGTTCGGTCCAGCTGATCGTCACCGGTCGGGCGGTCGGCATCGCCCTCGGCACGGCGTTCCTGGTGCTTCCCCTGCTGGTCATCGCCCTGATCGTCCGAGAGTGGCTGCTCGCGGTGGACGTGCAGCGGATGGCGGACGAGCTCGACCGTGCCGGTGAGCTGCCGGTGGACGACCTGCCGCGGTCACCCGGCGGACGGGTCGACCGGCAGGTGGCGCGGCAGCGGTTCGAGCCTGCCCGGCAGGCCGTGGAGGCGGCCCCGGACGACTGGCGCGCGTGGTACCGCCTGGCGTTCGCGTACGACGCGGCCGGGGACCGACGTCGTGCCCGTGGCTCCCTGCGCCGCGCGAGCCGGCTGCACCGGGGACGCGAGCAGTCCTAGCTCCCGGCCCGCCTCGATCGACCGGCGTCCCTAGATCGAGGCGTACCAGCGGCGTTCCCGCACCACGAAGGCCTCGCCACCGGGACCTTCTCCCGAGCTGAGGTCCCGTACGGCGCCGTCCGGTCCCATCCCGGCCCCGGCGAGGAAGCGGTCGCGTGCCTCGTCGCCGTCGATCACCCAGGTCTGGACCTGGTCGGCACCGTCCCCGCGCAGCAGGTCGACGGCGGCCGCCAGCAGGCGAGAGCCATGGCCGGCCCGCTGCTCGGGCGGGTCCACCTCGAGCGCGAGGATCACGCCACCCGGTGCGGCCAAGGGCTCCTCCTCCGGCGGCGGGACGGGTGCGACGGCGGCGAAGCCCACCACGCGCGGCCCCGCGCACGCCACGAGGACGCGATACCCGGGAGCCGGCGGCATCCGGACCGCCTGCGCCCAGCGCTCCACGAAGGCGCCCTCGTCGAAGCTCTCCAGCACCTCCTGCCCGAGGGTCGCCGCGTGCGCCGACCGCCAGGCGGCGAGCTGGATGCGGGCCACCGCGCGCTCGTCGCCCGCGACGGCCGGCCGGACCGAGACGTCGGCGTGCGCACCGTCCGCGTGCGCGCCCTCCGCGTGGTGGCCGTTCACAGCGCCACGTACATCGGGTCGACGTACTCCTCGATGCCGGCCTCGCCGCCCTCGCGGCCGAGACCGGATCGCTTCACCCCGCCGAACGGTGCCGACGCGTCCGACACCATGCCGCGGTTCACCCCGAGCATGCCGGCGTCGATGCGCTCGGTCAGGCGCATCACCCGGCCGACGTCACGGGTGTACGCGTACGCGACCAGGCCGAAGGGCGTCGCGTTGGCCAGGTCGACACCCTCGTCCTCGGAACCGAACCGCAGCACCGGGGCCACCGGTCCGAACACCTCCTCGGTCACCACCCGCATGTCCGGCGTGACGCCGTCCAGGACCGTGGGCAGGTAGAACCAGCCGCGCCCCTCGGGTCGCATCCCGCCGACGCGCACCTGGGCACCCGCGTCGTCCGCCTGCTGCACCACCTCGGTCACCCGGTCGACGGCGCTCTGCTGGATGAGCGGGCCCACCGTGGTGCCTGGTCGGTCGCCCGGTCCGACGACGAGCCGGCCGAACGCCTCCGTGAGCCTCGCGGTGAACTCCTCGGCGACGCCCTCCTGCACCAGGAACCGGTTGGCCGCGACGCACGTCTGGCCGGAGTTGCGCATCTTCGCCGCTACGGCGCCCTCGACGGCCGCGTCGAGGTCGGCGTCGTCGAAGACGAGGAAGGGGGCGTTGCCGCCGAGCTCCATCGACGTGCGCAGGATCCCGTCCGCCGCCTGCTTCAGCAGCGATGCGCCGACCTCCGTCGAGCCTGTGAAGGACAGCTTGCGCAGGCGTGGGTCCGCGAGCAGCGGTCGGGAGATGCGGGAGGCGGACGACGACGGCACCACGTTGACCACCCCGGTCGGCAGGTGGCGGGCCGCCAGCTCGGCCCGCACGATCTCCGCGACGAGGGCGGTGGTCAGCGGCGTCAGCTGTGCAGGCTTCACCACCACGCTGCAGCCGGCGGCGAGCGCCGGCGCGAGCTTGCGGGCGATCATCGCGATCGGGAAGTTCCACGGCGTGATCAGCAGTGCCGGACCGACCGGCTTGCGCAGCACCAGCTGGTGGTGCGTGCCGGCGGGAGCGCGCCTCGCCAGCCCTTCCATCCGCACGGCCTGCTCGGCGAACCACCGGACGTAGTCCGCGGCGTAGGCCACCTCGGCACGGGACTCGGCCAGGGGCTTGCCGCCCTCCGCGGTGATCACCGCGGCGATCTCGTCGGTCCGGGCCGTGATCGCCTCGAACACCGCCCGCAGCAGCTCGCTGCGGTCGCGGGGCGCGACGGTCCGCCACTCCCGGAAGGCCGCGTCGGCGGCGGTCAGGGCGTCGAGGGCGTCCTGCTCACCGGCGTCGGACACCTCCGCCAGCACGTCGGTCGTCGCCGGGTCGTGGACGGCGAACGTGCCGCCCGAGCCGGCGGCTCGCCACTCGCCACCGATCAGCAGCCCGGTCGGCAGGTCGGCCGGCAGTGCGGACCCAGCGGTGGGCGGTGAGGACGACGAGGCGGTCATGGCCCCCAGTCTCGCCGTGCGAGCCCCCGATGTCCTCCCGCGTCCGCGACCTACGATGTCCGCCATGACGAGCCCGGTCGACGCGTCCGTGCCCACGCCGTACGAGGACCTGCTGCGCCGGGTGCTGGAGACGGGGACGCGGAAGGCGGACCGGACCGGGACGGGGACCCGCAGCCTGTTCGGTGCGCAGCTGCGGTTCGACCTGCAGGCCGGCTTCCCCCTGGTGACGACGAAGCGGGTGCACCTGCGTTCGGTCGTCTACGAGCTGCTGTGGTTCCTGCGCGGGGACTCGAACGTCCGCTGGCTCCAGGAGCACGGCGTGTCGATCTGGGACGAGTGGGCCGCACCGGACGGTGAGCTCGGACCCGTGTACGGCGTGCAGTGGCGGTCCTGGCCCACGCCGGACGGCGGCCACGTCGACCAGCTCGCGGCCGTCCTCGACGGTCTGCGCCGCGACCCGGACTCGCGCCGGCACCTCGTCTCCGCGTGGAACGTCGCCCAGATCCCGCAGATGGCGCTGGCTCCGTGCCACGCGATGTTCCAGTTCTACGTCGCCGACGGACGCCTCTCGTGCCAGCTCTACCAGCGGTCGGCGGACATGTTCCTCGGGGTGCCGTTCAACATCGCCTCCTACGCGCTGCTCACCCACATGGTGGCCCAGCAGGTGGACCTGGAGGTCGGCGACTTCGTGTGGACCGGCGGCGACTGCCACGTGTACGACAACCACGTCGACCAGGTCCGCGAGCAGCTGTCCCGCACGCCGTTCCCGGCACCGCGGCTGGAGCTGGACCGGGCGCCGTCGCTGTTCGACTACACCTACGAGGACGTGCACGTGCTGGACTACCAGCACCACCCGGCGATCAAGGCGCCGGTGGCGGTGTGAGCCTCGCGCTCGTCTGGGCGCAGACGGCGGACGGGGTGATCGGCCGGGACGGCACGCTGCCGTGGCACCTGCCGGAGGACCTGGCCCGCTTCCGCCGGCTCACCGCCGGGCATGCCGTGGTGATGGGCCGTCGGACGTGGGAGTCGCTGCCGGAACGGATGCGGCCCCTCCCGGACCGCCGCAACGTCGTGCTCTCGCGTGACCCGGCGTACCACGCCGCGGGCGCGCAGGTGTGCCCGTCGCTGGAGGCCGCGCTCGAGCTGGTCGGGGCCGACGAGGAGCTGTGGGTCATCGGCGGAGCGGCGTTGTTCGCGGAGACGATCACGCGTGCCGACCGCCTCGAGGTGACCGACGTCGACCTCGACGTGCCGGGGGACACCTACGCGCCGCTGGTGGATCCGGTCCGCTGGCGTCCTGTCGGGGTCGACGGCGCCCAGCCGCTCGAGGCGGACGGGCCCGGCGAGGCGGCCCTCGACGCCGGTCCGTGGCTCGTCTCGCGGACGGGGACGCGGTACCGGTTCCGCTCCTACGCCCGCGCGGACGCGTCCGGGACGCCGGGGACCGGGGCGGTAGCGTGACCCCATGCCCGCCGTGACGTCCTCCACCCGTCCCTTCGGGTCCGTGCTCACCGCGATGGTCACCCCGATGACGCCGGACGGCGCCGTCGACGTGGCCGCTGCCGTCGCGCTCGCGCAGCACCTGGTGGACCAGGGCAACGACGGTCTCGTGCTCAGCGGCACCACCGGCGAGGCGCCGACCACCCACGCACCGGAGAAGGCGGAGCTGGTCTCGGCGGTCGTCGAGGCCGTGGGCGACCGCGCCTTCGTCGTCGCCGGCGCCGGTTCCAACGACACGGCGCACGCGGTGCGGATGGCCGAGCAGGCCGCGGACGCCGGCGCACACGGTCTGCTGGTCGTCAGCCCGTACTACTCACGTCCGTCGCAGGACGGCCTCGCGACGCACATCGAGTCGGTCGCCGACGCCACCGAGCTCCCGGTGATGGTCTACGACATCCCGGGCCGCGCCGGGGTCCGCGTGCAGCCCGCGACGCTGGACCGGCTGGCCGAGCACCCCCGCATCGTCGCCGTCAAGGACGCGACGGGCGACACCTACGGCGCCGCGAAGGCGATCGAGCGCACCGGCCTGGCGTGGTACTCGGGCGACGACTCGGCGTTCCTCACGCTGCTCGCCGTGGGCGCCGTCGGCATCGTGTCCGTCGTCGGCCACGTCGCAACCCCCGGCCTCGCCACCATCGCCCGCTGCTGGGTGTCCGGCGACCACGCCGGTGCGCTCGCGGCGTTCCGCCAGATCATGCCCGCGGTCGACGCCCTCAACGGTGCCGGCATGCAGGCTCCCACCGCCAAGGCAGCGCTCCAGCTGCTCGGCCTGCTGCCCAGCCGGGCCACCCGGCTGCCGATCGTGCCGCTCAGCGACGCCGAGCTCGGTGCGCTGCGCACGGACCTGGTGCGCGCAGGCCTGCTCGACCTCGTCGCCGGCTGACCGGCGCCCCTCTGACAGGAGTCCCGTGAGCCACCCCCACCCCGAACTCACCCTGCCCCCGGCCCTGGCGGCCGGCGCCCTGCGCATCGTCCCGCTCGGCGGCCTCGGTGAGGTGGGCCGCAACATGTCGGTCCTCGAGTTCGACGGTCGCCTGCTGGTCATCGACTGCGGCGTGCTGTTCCCCGAGGACAACCAGCCCGGCGTCGACCTGATCCTCCCGGACTTCGACTACATCCGGGACCGGCTGGACGACATCGAGGCGATCGTGCTCACGCACGGTCACGAGGACCACATCGGCGCGGTGCCCTACCTGCTGCGTCTGCGCCAGGACATCCCGCTGGTCGGCTCGCAGCTGACGCTCGCCTTCGTCGAGGCGAAGCTGAAGGAGCACCGGATCACGCCGCGCACGCTCCCGGTGCGCGAGGGCCAGACCGAGCGCCTCGGGGTGTTCGAGTGCGAGTTCGTCGCCGTGAACCACTCGATCCCGGACGCCCTGGCAGTCGCGGTGCGGACGCCGGCGGGCACGGTGCTCAACACCGGCGACTTCAAGATGGACCAGCTCCCGCTGGACGGACGGATCACCGACCTGCGCGCCTTCGCGAGGCTCGGTGAGCAGGGCGTCGACCTGTTCATGGTCGACTCGACCAACGCCGAGGTCCCCGGGTTCGTCACCGGCGAGCGCGAGATCGGTCCGGTGCTGGACCGGGTGTTCGCCGAGTCGACCCGCCGGATCATCGTCGCGTCGTTCGCCTCGCACGTGCACCGCGTCCAGCAGGTGCTCGACGCTGCCGCGATGCACGAGCGCCGGGTCGCCCTGGTGGGGCGCTCGATGGTCCGCAACATGACGATCGCGGCCGAGCTGGGCTACCTGCACGTCCCGGAGGGGGTGCTGGTCGACCAGAAGCAGGTCGACGACCTGCCGGACGACCAGGTCGTCTTCATGTGCACCGGGTCCCAGGGCGAGCCGATGGCGGCGCTGTCGCGCATCGCGAACGGCGACCACCGCATCAGCGTCGGCCCCGGCGACACGGTGATCCTGGCCTCGAGCCTGATCCCCGGGAACGAGAACGCCGTGTTCCGCGTCATCAACGGCCTGACCCGGCTCGGTGCGCGCGTCGTGCACTCCGGCAACGCCAAGGTGCACGTCTCCGGGCACGCCAGCGCCGGTGAGCTGCTCTACGTCTACAACGTCCTGCGGCCGCGCAACGTGATGCCGATCCACGGCGAGGTGCGGCACCTGGTCGCGAACGCCGCGCTGGCCGTCCGCACCGGCGTCCCCGCCGACCGCGTGGTCCTGGCGGAGGACGGTGTGGTGGTCGACCTGGTCGACGGCCGCGCCTCCGTGGCCGGTGCCGTGCCGTGCGGCTACGTCTACGTCGACGGCTCGAGCGTGGGCGGCATCACCGAGGCCGAGCTGAAGGACCGCCGGATCCTGGGCGACGAGGGCTTCGTGTCCATCTTCGCCGTCGTCAGCTCGGCGGACGGCAAGGTGCTCGCCGGGCCGCAGATCCACGCGCGCGGTGTCGCCGAGCAGGACTCGGTGTTCGACGCCGTGCTGCCGGAGCTGTCCGTGGCACTGGAGGAAGCGGCCAGGTCGAGCTCGGTCGACACGTACCAGCTGCAGCAGGTGGTGCGCCGGGTGGTCGGCCGGTTCGTGGCGAGCCGCCTGCGGCGTCGGCCGATGATCATCCCGGTGGTCGTCGAGGCCTGAGCCCGGTGGTCGGCGAGGCCTGACGGCGCCGCCGACGCGCGAGCCCGTCAGCGCGTCGGCGCCGCCGAGTCCCGGCGTCCCGGTCGGCCCGCCGGCTCGTCGTCGCCATCGGCGGTGGCCGGCACGGCGACGGCAACCCCACCGCCGCCCAGGTCCCCCGTGGACCGCCCGCCGAGCGCGCGTGCGACGCGGCGCAGCACCAGCGCACCGACGGTCAGAACGAGGCCCACGCCGCCGGCAGCGAGGAAGCCGGCTCGTGCACCGACGTGGTCGATCACCAGCCCGCCGAGCGGTGCACCGAGCGCGGCACCCACGGTGTTGGCCGTCCCGCTCCAGCCCATCACCTCGCCGCGTCGGCTCTCCGGCACCGAGCGGACCAGGGCGGCGTTGATCGCCGACAGGCTCGCGGCACACGGCAGGCCGGCGACGACCACGGCCACGGCGAGCTGCGTCTGCGTCGTGGCGAGGGCTGCGGGCAGTGTGAGGGCCGCGAGCAGGGCGACGAGCGCCAGGGGGTGCACCTCCCGCCGGCCACCGCCGTAGACCAGCCCGCCGATGACGGAGCCGAGGCACCACAGCGCGATCATCCAGCCGACCGAGGCCTCGTGGCCGGTGCTGCGCAGGGCGGCGATGATCGACACGTCCGTGCCGTTGAGGACGAGCGCCGCGGCGGTGCAGGCTCCCAGGATCACCAGCAGCCCCGGAGTGGCCAACGCCCGCGCGCCGCGACCGACCACGTGGTCCTCGGGTTCGCCGGCCGGCTGCGCGTCGACGTCCGCCCCGCGAGGCGAGGTGGTGGGCGGGTCGAACCACATGAGCAGCAGCCCGGCGCCGACCGTCGCGACGCCGATCACCGTGAGCGCGAGCGTGCTGGACGCCCGGGTCGCCAGCACCACGCCGACGGCCGGCCCCAGCATGAACGTGAGCTCGGTGGCGACCGAGTCGAGCGCGAAGGCCGTGCGCTGCTGACCCAGGGGGACCAGCGCGGCCAGCGACTGACGAACCACCGAGAACACCGGCACCAGGAAGAGCCCGGCGACGAACACCGCGCCGAGCAGCGGCACGTACCCGAGCCGCGGTGCGACCAGCCAGACCGCCGACTCGACGACGACCGACGGCAGCAGGGCGCGTCGCAGCCCGAGCCGGTCGACCCGTCGACCGCGCCACGGTGCGCCGATCGCCATCCCGACGGTCATGGCCCCGGCCGCGAGACCGGCGCGCCCGTAGCCGAGGTGCAGGTGCCCCACGACGTGGAGGGTCAGCACCACTCCTGTCATCGCGTGGGGGACCCGTGCGACGAGAGCGACGAGCACCAGCGGCGTCACGCCGGGCAGGCGCAGCAACCGTCGGTACGGGCTCTCAGGCATGCGGACGACCCTCTCACCGGCGTCCGACAGCCGACGAACGACTTTGCGCGGTCACCGTCCGTGCACGGGCGGGAGGCCCGACGCCCTCAGGACTGTGCCGGGCACTGCTCCGGCTCGTCGGTCCGCGGCGACGCCGCGGCAGACGCAGCACCCACGGCCGGAGCAGCGGCCACGGCCGACGCGGCCGCCACCACCATGGGTTCCGTGCCGCGCCGGCCCACCGAACCGGTGCCCCGTGAGCCGCGCCGGGACGCCGCTGCGGACCCCGCCAGGATCAGCGCGGTCGCCAGCAGCACGGTGAGCGTGACGGGCTCGTGGAGCACCGCCGCGCCGAGCGCGACGGCGACCACGGGGTTCAGGTAGGCGACCAGCGTCGACCGCGCGGCACCGACCTCGGCGATGAGGCGGAAGAACAGCACGAACGCGAGCCCGGTGCAGACGACGCCGAGTGCGAGGAGCGCCAGCGCGGCGTGCAGCCCGGGCAGGTGCGGGTGCCCGGTCAGCAGCGTGAACGGCAGGTACAGCAGAGCGGTCATACCCAGGCAGGTGGCGGTGAGGGGGATGGTCGGCACGTCGCGGAGGTAGCGGTCCGCGATGATCGGGGCGGTGGCGTAGCCCAGCGCGGCGAGAAGCACCTGGACGACGGCCCACGGGTCGTTCGCTGCTGCCCCGGGTCCGAGCAGCAGCACGATCCCGCCGAGCGCGACGGCCAGCCCCGCCCATCGGACCGCCGCCACGGGCTGCCGGTCGACGAAGCGACCGAGCACGACGGCGACGACCGGCACGGTCGCCACCAGCAGGCCGGTCGTCGAGCTGGTGAGCGTGCGCTCCGCGTTGGACAGCAGGATCCACGGCAGGACGATCTCGATGACGGCGAAGCCGAGGACCGCCGGCCAGTGCCCGCGCAGCGCTCGCAGGCCGCCGAAGCGGCGGGCGAACGGCAGGAGCAGCAGGGCCCCGACGGCGGTTCGGGCGAAGACGACGTCCACCGGGCTCACGTCGGCCACGGCGACCTTGATGAGCAGGTACGGGACGCCCCAGATCACACCCATGGCGGCCAGCAGCAGCGCGCCGCGCCGGCTCATCGGGCGCCGTCCCGGTTGGCCTGTCCCGCACCGCGCCAGCGGGACGGACCGGTGGGGGTGGGGTCGTCTGGCTGCAGCTGCGGGACGCCGGTCGGCGGCCGTCGGGTCGTCACGGGGACCACCGTAGGGGAGGCCACCGACACGGCCGCTGCCGACCGTCGACCAGGGCGAACGTCCCTGCTCGGGCGCGTGGGCCCACGTCGTCCGTGCACGACACGCGCCCGCCGGGCCCCGACACGGCGGGTGCGGCGGGGACCCGCCGCTACCGTGAGGACCATGGCAGCACGTACGTCCGCACCCAGCGCGGCCCGGCGCACCGGCGACCGACCGGGCGGGGCTGTGCGCGGCGCTGCCTCTGGCGGCCGTGGTTCCTCGGGCCGGCCGTCCGGCTCCGGGAGGCCGTCGTCCCGCACCGCGCCCCCGCCACGCGCCGCGCTGCCGTTGCGCATGGTGCGCGGGGTGTGGATGGGTGCGGCGCACGTCGTCGGCGGCTCGGCGCGCCGGGTCGGCCGCGGTGCCCGGGACCTCGACCCCGCGCACCGGCGGGACGGGCTCGCCTTCACCCTGCTCGGGCTGGCCGTCGTCGTGGGGGCGCGGGAGTGGTTCGGCCTGTCCGGCACCGCCGGCACGGCCGTGCACGGCGCCGTCGCGGGAGCCTTCGGACGCGTCGGCCTGGTGCTGCCGCTGGTGCTGGCCTGGTTCGCCGTCCGGTTGATGCGCCATCCCGACCTCGGTCCGGCCAACTCCCGGATCGGCATCGGCGTCGGTGCGATCGCGGTGTCCGTCTGCGGCATCTTCCACGTCGCGGCGGGGGTGCCGACGACCGGTCACCTCGCTGCCGTCCGCGCGGCCGGCGGGCTCGTCGGGCTCGCCGTCGGCACCCCGCTCGCGACGCTGCTCACACCGGTCGTCGCCGTCATCCTGCTGGTGCTGCTCGCGCTCTTCGGGCTGCTCGTCGTCACCGCGACCCCGGTGAACCAGGTGATCCCGCGCATCCGGTCGGCCTGGTCCGCGGTGGCGCACCACGGCACGCCGGAGGACGAGGACGACGACGCACCCCTGGTGATCCGCGAGGGGCACACCGCCGAGGAGCCCGTCGAGCCGTCGAAGCGGCGCGGGCTGCTCGGCCGGCGGAAGGACCGCGCGGAGGCGGCAGCTGCCGCGGCGGCGGAACGGCTCGAGGCCTACGAGGGTGACGAGGCGTTCGAGCGGGCCGCGCTCGTCGCCAAGCACCCGGGCAGCGAGGACACGGACCACCTCGCACCGCTCGACCCGGCCGACGTCGAGGCGGCCCGCGCGGCGGACACCGTCCCGACCACCGTGGTGACGCCCGACGCGGGCGTGGTGACCAGCACCGGCCTGGCCGCACCGCCGACGCGCGGCGTGCCGCGTGGCGAGCAGCCGATGCTGTCCGGTGACGTCCTGTACCTGCTGCCGTCCGAGGACGTGCTGACCAAGGGAGCCCCGCACAAGGTCCGCTCGGCGGCGAACGACCGGGTGGTCGAGGCGCTGACCAACGTGCTCGAGCAGTTCGAGATCGACGCGCAGGTCACGGGCTTCACCCGGGGCCCGACGGTCACGCGGTACGAGGTCGAGCTCGGCCCCGCCATCAAGGTGGAGCGGGTCACGGCGCTCAGCAAGAACATCGCCTACGCCGTGGCGAGCGCCGACGTGCGGATCCTGTCGCCGATCCCGGGCAAGTCCGCGATCGGCATCGAGATCCCGAACACGGACCGCGAGACCGTGGCGCTCGGTGACGTGCTGCGGTCGGCGGCCGCCAAGCGCAGCGAGCACCCGATGATCATCGGCGTCGGCAAGGACGTCGAGGGCGGCTACGTGGTGGCCAACCTGGCGAAGATGCCGCACCTGCTGGTCGCCGGCGCGACCGGTGCCGGCAAGTCGAGCTTCGTCAACTCGATGATCGTCTCGATCCTCATGCGCTCGACGCCCGACGAGGTCCGGATGATCCTCGTCGACCCCAAGCGCGTCGAGCTGACGGTGTACGAGGGCATCCCGCACCTGATCACCCCCATCATCACCAACCCGAAGAAGGCCGCCGAGGCCCTCGAGTGGGTGGTCAAGGAGATGGAGGCCCGGTACGACGACCTGGCGATGTTCGGCTACAAGCACATCGACGACTTCAACGCCGGCGTGCGGGCGGGCAAGGTGCAGCCGCTGCCGGAGTCGAAGCGGAAGATCGCGCCGTACCCGTACCTCCTGGTGATCGTCGACGAGCTGGCCGACCTGATGATGGTGGCCCCACGAGACGTCGAGGCGTCGATCCAGCGGATCACCCAGCTGGCCCGCGCCGCCGGCATCCACCTGGTCCTCGCCACCCAGCGACCGTCGGTCGACGTCGTGACCGGCCTGATCAAGGCCAACGTGCCGTCGCGGCTCGCCTTCGCCACGTCGTCGCTGACCGACTCGCGCGTGGTGCTCGACCAGCCCGGTGCGGAGAAGCTGATCGGCCAGGGCGACGCGCTGTTCCTGCCGATGGGCGCCGCCAAGCCGATGCGCACGCAGGGCGCCTGGGTGACCGAGAGCGAGATCCACGCCGTCGTCGAGCACGTCAAGACGCAGCTCAAGCCCGTCTACCGGCCGGACGTCACCGCGGCACCGGCCAAGAAGCAGGTGGACGACGACATCGGCGACGACCTCGACCTGCTGCTGCAGGCGGCGGAGCTGGTGGTCACCACCCAGTTCGGTTCCACGTCGATGCTGCAGCGCAAGCTGCGGGTGGGCTTCGCGAAGGCCGGCCGGCTGATGGACCTGCTCGAGTCGCGCGAGATCGTCGGCCCGTCCGAGGGCTCGAAGGCACGCGAGGTGCTCGTCAAGCCCGACGACCTGCCCGGGACGCTCGCCCTGCTCCGCGGGGAGCCGGCGGCGGACGACATGGACGACGACGAGTACCTCGAGGAGGACGCCGCCGACGACCGGCGCGACGCCCCGTGGTGAGGCTGCTCGAGAGCCTCGGTGTCCCCAGCTGGGTCGCACCCGTCACCGCTGCGGTGGCCGTCGTCGCGCTCGGGGCCCTGCTGGTCCTGATCGCTCGCCAGCGCCGGCAGGTGCGGCGGGTCGAGCAGGCTCTCGCCCTCTCCCGTGAGCTGAGGAACCGGTACGACGCGCTGCAGTCCGTGACCCGCGAGGGCGTGCTGGTGCAGTCGCTGTCGTCGCGGGTGCTGGACATCTCCGAGCGGGCGGCGGACATCCTGCGCGTCGACCCGGCGCAGACCGTCGGGCGGTCGGTGGGCGACCTGCCGGTGGTGATGATCAACGAGCGCGGCATGGCGATGAACCCCACGGCGGTGCTCAGCGTCGGCACGCGTCCCGGGGACACCCCGCTGGTAGTCGGGGTGACGGTGCCGGGCATGGCGTCGGCACCGGTACGGCTGGTGCAGGTCGCGGGTCGGGTGGTGCCGCACGGCGACGGCGACGCCCCGGCGGTGCTGACCACGCTGGTGGACGTCACCGGACGCCACGAGGTGGAGAACGCCCTCTCGCGCTCCGAGAAGCAGTTCCGGGTCGCGATGGAGAACGCGCCGATCGGCATGGCGCTCGTCGACCTGGATTGGCAGATCATCGAGGCCAACTCGGCGTTCGCGGAGCTGCTGGGCACGCACGTGCGGGCGCTGAGCGGCTACCCGATGGCCGACCTGTCGGCCCCCGAGGACCGGGACACCGAGCAGGGCCACATCCATCGGCTGCTGGTGGGGGAGGACCACCGCTTCTCGCTCGAGAAGCGGTACCGCCGGGCCGACGGACACCTGGTCTGGGTGGTCCTCGACGTCGGGCTGGTCCGCGACGACGACGGCAGTCCCGACCACTTCGTCGTCCAGGTGCGGGACACGACCGAGTCCAAGCTCAAGGCCGAGATGCTCACCCACCGGGCCATGCACGACCCGCTGACGGGCCTCGCGAACCGGACGCTGCTGCAGGAGGTGCTGCAGACCGTCCTGGAGCAGCCCGGGGCGGCCGGCCGGGTCGCCGTGCTCGCCTGCGACCTGGACGGGTTCAAGCAGATCAACGACCGGCACGGGCACGCGGCGGGCGACGAGGTGCTGGTGCACGTCGCCGGTGTGCTGCGCGCCGCGAGCAACCGGCGGGGGACCGTCGCCCGCCTCGGCGGTGACGAGTTCGTGGTGGTGGTGCAGGACGAGAACGCCGCCAAGGCGGTGTTCGAGGTCGCCGCCGCGGTGCACGCGGGGCTGCGGGAACCGGTCCGCATCGCCCGCCGACGGCTGACGGTGGCGGCCAGCGTGGGCATCGCGACGCTGGACCCCGACGTGCCGGACGAGGGCGGGGCGCCGGCTCTGCTCGCCGCGGCGGATGCCGCGCTCTACCGCGCGAAGGCCGGTGGACGCTCGCGCACCGAGGTCTACGACCCGTCGATGGCGGTGGCATCACCGACAGGGATGCTGCGCGAGCTGGCCGACGCGGTGGAGAACGACGAGCTGGTGGTGCACTACCAGCCGATCGTCGACCTGGCGGACGTCAGGGTGGTCGGCTACGAGGCGCTGGTCCGCTGGCAGCACCCGCGCCGTGGGCTGCTGCTGCCGGGCACGTTCCTCGGCTACGCCCAGGAGGCGGGGATCCTCGGGGCGCTCGGTGCCCTCGTCGCGACCCGTGCCGTGGAGCTGCTGGCCCGTTCGGGTGCCGACGGGCCGTGGGTGTCCGTCAACGTCTCCGCGGACCAGCTGGGCGACGGGCAGTTCGCGACGACGCTGCTGTCCGAGCTGTCGCGGCACCGCGTGACCGCGGGGCGGCTGGTCGTCGAGCTGACCGAGTCGTCGCTCGTGGCGTCGAGCACCCGGATCCGGCACGAGCTGACGCAGCTGTCGGCCGCGGGCGTCCCCGTCCTCCTGGACGACTTCGGCACCGGCGTCTCGCCCCTGTCCTACCTGCGGGACCTGCCCGTGTCTGGCGTGAAGCTCGACATGTCGTTCACCGCCGGCATCCCGACGGACCCGACCGCCGGCCGGGTGGCGCGGGCCCTGGGAGCGCTTGCGCGAGAGCTCGCGATGGTGACCATCGCCGAGGGCATCGAGCACACCGAGCAGTCGAGGTTCCTGCAGGCGAACGGCTGGCGGTACGGGCAGGGCTGGCTGTTCGGCGGGGCGCAGCCGCTGCCGTGAGTCCGGCGCTGCGGTCGCGGCTGCGCGGCGGCGCCGCCGCGCGCCTCTAGGCTGATGCGGTGGTCGACGCAGCTGCTCCCTCGCCGTGGAACGTGGCGAACGGGTTCACGGCGCTGCGCATCCTCGTGGTCCCCGTCTTCGGCGTCCTGCTGCTGTGGGACCACGGGCAGCAGGTCGGCGTGCGGCTGGCCGCGCTGGCGGTCTTCGTCCTGGCCGCGCTCACGGACCGGGTGGACGGGTGGATCGCGCGCCGCTTCTCCCTCGTCACCGACCTCGGCAAGCTGCTGGACCCCATCGCCGACAAGCTGCTGATGGGCATGGCCCTGATCGGGCTGAGCCTGCTGGGCGAGCTGTCGTGGTGGGTCACCGTGGTGATCCTGGTGCGCGAGGTCGGCATCACGGTGATGAGGTTCTTCCTGCTGCGGTACGTGGTGCTGCCGGCGTCGCGCGGCGGCAAGCTCAAGACCGTGCTGCAGTCCGTCGCGCTCGGCCTCTACCTCCTGCCGCTGCACCACCTGCCGGGCTTCGTCGCCGTGGTGGCTGCGGTCGTGATGGCAGCGGCCGTGCTGGTCACCGTGGTGACGGGTCTGGACTACCTGCGGGACGCCTGGCGGATCCGACGGGCGGCGCGTCCGGGGCCGGCCGGCGCGCGGTAGGCATGACGGACGACGATCTGGTCGTGGTGGCGCGCGAGCTGCTCGCGGCCGCCGGTCGTCGCGGGTGGACGGTCGCCGTGGCGGAGTCGCTCACGGGCGGTGCCGTGTGCTCCGCGCTCGTCGACGTGCCGGGGGCCTCGGCGGTGCTCCGAGGCGGCGTGGTGGCCTACGCGACCGATCTGAAGGCGACTCTGCTCGGCGTCGACCGCGAGCTGCTGGCGCAGCGTGGTGCCGTGGACCCGGACGTCGCCCGCGCGATGGCGCACGGCGTGCGCGAGCGGCTCGGTGCCGATCTCGGCCTCGCCACCACGGGCGTCGCGGGGCCGGAAGGTCAGGACGGCTTCCCGCCGGGGACGGTCCACGTCGCCGTCGCGACGGCGACGGGCGTGCGGGTCCGGTCGCTGCGGCTCGGCGGCGACCGGGCGCAGGTGCGGGTCGGCGCGGTCGACGCGGTGCTGCGCCTCGCACTGGAGGAGGCGGCCGGGCCTGCCGCCTGACGGGTGGCCCTGTTCCCGTCGTCCCGTCGGTGCCTGTGCCAGCTCGTCTGTGCCGGCGCCGTCGTGAGGGAACACGCCGGGTACCGACCGCGTTGCTGCCATCGTGATGATGGATCGTCCGCTCGGACGCCGCGGCGCACATGCGGGTGCCGCAAGGTACGGTGGAAGCCTTCCGGCCGAGGTTCGGCCGGGTGCCGTGGGGGTTGGCCCGTTCACGGGGAGCCCTTCGCAGCACAAGCAGCGTGATGCGAAGGGGGGAGCCCGGATGGTCGTTCTTCGTCGTGAGATCGGCGACGTGCTGCGGGACGCACGGCAGCGCCAGGGCCGCACCCTGCGTGAGGTGTCGTCCGCTGCTCGGGTGTCGCTCGGCTACCTCAGCGAGGTCGAGCGGGGGCAGAAGGAAGCGTCGTCGGAGCTGCTCTCGAGCATCTGCGAGGCGCTGGACGTGCCGATGTCGCTGGTGCTGCGCGAGGTCAGCGACCGGATCGCCGTCGCCGAGGGCCTGCTGATCCCGGACACCGTCCCGGTTGACCTGGCGGCTGCCGTCGCCGGCCGCTCCTGGGACGGGCGGACCTGGGAGTCGTCGCGTGGAGAGCTGGCGCCCGTCGGCTGAGCTGCCCAGCCTGTGACGTGCGGAGGGCCGTGACCTGAGGGTCGCGGCCCTCCGTCGTGCCTGCAGGGCTCAACCGGCCGATGCCGGCCGCGACTGGCAGCGCGGGCACCAGAAGACCACCCGCTGCAGCGGTGGTTCCCCGGCGGTGCCCACCGCGATGGGACCACCGCACCGGGTGCACGGTCTGCCCGCGCGCCCGTGCACACGCTCGTCCGGCCGTCCTGCTGCGACCGACCGCTGCATGAGCCGACGTGCCACGGCGAGCAGGTGTCCCGGGTCGGGCACCTCGTCGGCGGGCGTCCAGGGCCACACGCGATCGGCGAACAGCGACTCGGCCATGAAGATCGTGCCGATCCCGGCCACGACGCGCTGGTCGAGCAGCACCTCCGCGGCAGGACGGCCGCCAGCGGCGCTCCACCGGCGCAGCAGCTCCGGGGCGTCGACCCTGTCCGCGAGGATGTCCGGTCCGAGGTGGCCGACCACCGCCTGCTCGTCACGGGTGCGGAGCACGTCGAGCATCCCCAGCAGGTAGCCGACCGCCGTGGTGTGCTCCGCGCCCAGAACCGCGCGGACGTCGGGGGAGCGCGCGGCGGCGCGGCTCGACCCGGTGGGCCACACCCGCCACGAACCGTCCATGCGCAGGTGCGTGTGCACCGTGGTGCCGTCGTCGAGACGGGTGAGCAGGTGCTTGCCGTAGGCGACGGTGCCGAGGACGGTCCGCCCGGTCAGGTCGAGGCCGCCGACGCCGGGCCAGCGCAGCTCCGTGCGGACGAGGACGTGGCCGGCCAGCGCGCGGTCGAGCACGGCGGCCGTCCGCCGCAGCACGTCACCCTCGGGCACGGCGACGCCCGCAGGTCATGAGTCGGCCCGGAGCCGCAGGCCACGTGGCGTCGGGGTGAAGCCGGCGCCGACCAGCGCGTTGCCCAACGGGCTGCGCAGCGCTCCTCCGAGCACCTCGACGCCGTCGACCCGGCCGATGGTCAACCGGCCGGTGCGTCCGGACCGCGCTGCCTCGGCGAGCGCCGCCGCCGCGGTGCCGAGCACGACCGGGTCCTCCGTGAACGTCAGCGTGGTTCGGCCGCCACGCTCGACGTAGAGCGTCAGCGCGCCGTCCACGAGGACGACGAGCGCCCCGGCCTTCCGCCCGGGGCGGTGCCGACCGCTGCCCTCCTCGGTGGGCTGCGACGGGCCTTCGGGCCAGCCCAGCGCCGCACCGTACGGGTTCGCCGGATCGGTCGCGGCCAGGACGACGACCACCGGCGGTGCGCCGCCGTCCACCGTGTCGCGTCCGCCGCCGGCGAGCTGCCAGGGGAGAGCGGGGCCCGCGACGGCGTCGCCCTCGTCCCGTCGGCGGGCCCTCTCGGCAGCCTGGTCGACGACCTGCGCATCGGTCCGGAGCCGGTCCACCGCTCCGGGCAGCGCGAACTGGGAGCCCCCGAGGTGCTCGACGAAGTACCCGCGGCGCACCTGTCCACCCTGCTCGAACGCGCCCAGCACCCGGTAGACGTCCCCGAACTGGCCGCTCAGCCCCTCCGAGGCGGCGACGGCCCGGGTCAGGACGCCGTGACGATCGAGCAGCTGAGCGGCGAGCGCGTGCGCGCGCAGGGTCGGATCCGTCTCGCGAGGCGGCAGGAGCGACCACCGGCCACCTGCGTGCGGTCCGACTGCGGCACCCGCGCCGTCGTCCCCACCGGTCCATGCACCTGCGGTCGACCCCAGCCGGGCGGCCGCGCGCAGACCGAGCCGCGGTCGCAGCGCTCGCCCTCGCGGCGTCGCGGGCCGCACGCGATGAGCCGTGCTACCGGTGCCCAGCCAGGCCCGCAACGGCGCCAGGCTGTCGTTGGTCACCCGTCCGGACCACACCAGGTCCCACAGCGTGTCGGCGACCTGCGCCTGGGACGGGACGGCGTCGCCGGACCAGGCGTCGTCGTCCGCCACCGCGGTGCGGACGCGCTGCGCGATCGCACCGAGGAACCACGCACCACCACCGCTGAGCGCGTCCAGCACATGACGTCGCAGGCTGACCGCCGTCGCGTCCGTCGGGCCGGCGGACCCGTCCGGCAGCGCGGGCAGCGTCAGGTCCGCGACCGCGGCGGGGTGCAGGGACACGAGCCCGTCGTGCCCCGCCAGCGCTCCGTGCCCCGCCCACACCACCTCACCGGCGGCGAGCAGCTCGTCGAGCATCGCCGGTCGGTAGTCCCGGACGCGGGCGGGCAGCACCCACGTCTCCAGCGCCGACGCCGGCACCACGGCGCCCGCGAGCTGCTCCACGGCCCGCGCGACGCCGTCGACGCCCTGCAGCGCACCGCTCGCCGAGCTCCGCGAGCCTCCTCCCGCCGGCAGCACCCCCTGCCACCGCGGCAGGAACACGCCGAGCGCCTGCGGGGGGACCGGCTCGACCGCGGCGCGGAGCGAGGCGAGCGAGCGGCGCCGCAACGTCCGCAGCACCTCGGCGTCGCAGAACTCGTCGCCGGTACCGCCCAGCACCTCCGGTCGCAGCCGGCCCTGCACCAGCACGCCTCGACCCTCGAGCCGACGCAGCGCCTCGGTCACCACGGCGACTCCGAGACCGAAGCGCGTCGCGGCCTGCGCCGCGGGGAACGGGCCATGGGTTCGCGCGTGCCGGCGCAGCAGGTCGCCGAGCGGGTCCGGGAGCACCTCGGTGAACACCTCGGGCACGCCGACGGGCAGGGCGACGCCGAGCGCGTCGCGCAGCCGCCCCGCGTCCTCGACGGCGGCCCACTGCTCCGCGCGGTCGGCCGGCAGACCGCCGATGCGCACGCGGATCACCCGCCGTGCCCTCTCGAGCTCGCCGAGCCAGTCGGTGGCCTGCTCGCGGAGCTCCGGCTGGATGCGGGCCCGGACCTCGTCGAGCGGCAACGGGCCCAGGCGCCGCAGCACGTCGGCGAGCTGCTCGAGGGTCGTGGCCTGACGGTCCGGCGCCAGGGCGCCCAGCTCGGCCTCGGTCCGCTCGACCGCCTCCGGGTCCAGCAGGTCGGCGAGCTGAGACTGTCCGCCCGAGCCCAGAAGCTCGGCCAGCAGGGTCGGGTCCAGGGTGAGCGCAGCTGCCCGGCGCTCGGCGAGCGGGGCGTCCCCGTCGTACAGGAACTGGGCCGTGTACCCGAACATCAGCGACTGGGCGAAGGGTGACGGGTGCGGCGTGGTCACCTCGAGGACCCGGACGCGTCCGGCCTGGACGTCGCGCATGAGGTCGGCGAGCGCCGTGGTGTCGAAGTCGTCCTGGAGGCACTCGCGCACCGCCTCGAGCAGGATCGGGAAGTCGGGGTACTGCGCCGCGACGGACAGCAGCTGCGCCGCGCGGTGCCGCTGCTGCCACAGCGGCTGCCGCCGGTCCGGCCGCCGGCGCGGCAGCAGCAGCGCGCGCCCGGCAGCCTCCCGGAAGCGGGCGCCGAACAGCGCGGAGCCACCCAGCTCCGCACGCACGGAGTCGACCACCTCGTCGGGCTCCAGGAGCAGGTCGTCCAGCCCGATGGCGGGTGCGTCGCCGACCGGTCGGTCGACCGGGTCGTCCAGGCCGATGTCGACGAGGTCCGGGAGCCGCAGCACGATGCCGTCGTCGGCATGCATCACGGCCGCATCGACGCCGTACCGCTCGCGCAGGCGGGCTCCGAGCACCACCGCCCAGGGCGCGTGCACGCGCGCGCCGTAGGGCGAGTGCAGCACGATCCGCCAGTCGCCGAGCTCGTCGCGGAACCGCTCGAGCACCAGCACGGTGTCGCTCGGCACCTCGCCCGTCGCCTCGCGCTGCTCGTGCAGGTAGGCCACGAGGTTGTCCGCCGCCCAGGGATCGAGGCCGGCGCCCTCGACGCGGGCCCGTGCACCCGACGCCGGCAGCGCCAGCACCTCGCGGACCCACGCCCCCATGGCCCGCCCGAGCTCGGCCGGCCTGCCGGGGGAGTCGCCCTTCCAGAACGGCAACCGGCCGGGCAGCCCTGGCGCCGGCGTCACGACGACCCGGTCCGGGGTGATGTCCTCGATCCGCCACGTGCTGGACCCGAGGGTGAACGTGTCGCCGACACGCGACTCGTACACCATCTCCTCGTCCAGCTCTCCGACGCGCTTGCCGCCGCGCAGCCGACCGCCGGTGCGCTCGGCGTCGACGGGCACCTCGGCGTTCGTCGAGCCGTCGGCCAGGAACACGCCGAACAGCCCGCGATCGGGGATCGTGCCGCCGCTGGTGACCGCGAGCCGCAGCGCGCCTGGTCGCGCCGTCAGCACGTCGCGGACGCGGTCCCACACCAGACGTGGCCGCAGCTCGGCGAACTCCTCGCTCGGGTAGCGACCGGCCAGCATGTCGAGCACCGCCCGCAGCGTCGCGTCGCCGAGCCCCGCGAACGGCGCCGACCGGCGGACCACCCGGGCGAGCTCGTCCACCGGCCAGTCCTCGACGGCGACCATCGCCACGACCTGCTGCGCGAGCACGTCGAGGGGGTTGGCCGGTACGGACAGCGTCTCGAGCTGGCCCGACCGCATCCGCTCCGCCGTCACCGCCGCCGGCACCAGCTCGCCCCGGAAGGTGGGGAACACGACGCCGTGCGACACCGCCCCCACCTGGTGGCCCGCACGGCCGACGCGCTGCAGCCCGCTGGCCACCGACGGCGGCGAGCCGACCTGCACCACCAGGTCGACGGCGCCCATGTCGATGCCGAGCTCCAGCGAGCTGGTGGCGACCACCGCCGGCAGCACACCGGCCTTGAGCTCCGACTCCGTCCGGGTCCGCTCGGCACGGCTCATCGACCCGTGGTGCGCCCGCGCCAGGATCGTCGTGGCGTCGCGCGTGTCCACCCCGGCGGAGGTCCCCGACTGGCCCGGCACCGAGGCCGGCTGCAGCGCGCCGGGCGCGCCGACCGGCACACCTTCGCGCTCCGCCCACACCTCGTTGATGCGGGCCGTCAGCCGCTCGGCGCCGCGGCGCGAGTTGGTGAACACCAGCGTGGAGCGGTGCGCCGCGACCAGGTCCACCACACGCTCCTCCACGTGCGGCCAGATCGACGCGCGCGGCACCGGGTCGCCACCGAAACGGTTGCCCACCAGCTCACCCCCGAGCTCGTCTCGGGGCCCGGCCGAGCCGCTCGCCGGCCCGGTGTCGCGCACCGGCGCCGCCGCGAGCTCCGCGAGGTCGGGGACCGGCACCACGACGTCGACCTCGATGCGCTTGACCGACGGCGGCTGCACGGTCACCACCCGACGCCCGCCGTCGTCGAGCGACCGCGCCCCGGCGAGGAACGCCGAGACCGCCTCGACGGGGCGGACGGTGGCGGACAGACCGACCCGCTGGGCAGGGCCGGGGCCGCCGGGCCGGTCCAGCAGCGCGTCGAGCCGCTCCAGGGACAGCGCGAGGTGTGCGCCGCGCTTCGTCCCTGCCACCGCGTGGATCTCATCCACGATGACCGTCCGCACGCCGGCGAGCCCGGCGCGCGCGGCCGAGGTCAGGATCAGGTACAGGGACTCCGGCGTGGTGATGAGGATGTCCGGCGGCCGCCGGGCGAACGAGCGCCGCTCCTCCGGCGGCGTGTCCCCGGTACGGGTGCCGACCGCGACCTCCGGCAGGACGCGACCGAGCCGCGTCGCCGCCTGACGGATGCCCACGAGCGGTGACCGCAGGTTCCGCTCGACGTCCGCCGCGAGGGCCTTCAGCGGCGAGACGTACAGCACCCGGCATCGCTCGACGGGGTCCTCCGGCGGGTCGGCGGTCAGCAGGCCGTCGAGCGCCCACAGGAACGCTGCCAGCGTCTTGCCGGAACCGGTCGGGGCGACGACGAGCGCGTGCTGACCGCCCGAGACGGCGTCCCAGGCACCGAGCTGTGCCGGGGTGGGCTCGGCGAACGCGCCCGTGAACCACGTACGGGTCGGCTCGGAGAAGCGGTCCAGCACCACGCGCCCATCATGGCGGGGCCCGCCGACACGTGCGCCCGGCGGGTGGCAGGCTGAGGCCGTGCGGTACCGCGAGTTCTGGGACCTTGTCGACGAGGTGCTGGGCCGCGCCCACGGCCGGGTGCTGGTCAGCGACCTGCGACTCGGCGAGCTCGGTGACCGGACGGGCGCCCAGGCGCTGGACGAGGGCGTGGAGCCCCGTGAGGTCTGGCACGCCCTGTGCGACGAGCTCGACGTGCCCGAGTCGCGCCGCTGGGGGGCGGACCGGCGCCGCCCCGCCCCGCCGCGCCGCGCACGCGGGTGAACCCGGCCGGCCGTCGCCGACCGGCCTGGTGGCCCACCCCGGCCGACGTGGCGGACGCCGGCGTGTCCCTGGCCACCACGACGGTCGGGCTCGCGGCCGCGATCGCCGTCGTCTCGGGCGTGCGGACCTCGTCACCCCTCGCGGTGCTGCTGACCGCGGTGGCGGTCGCCGCGGGCGCCCTCGTCGTCGCACCGCTGCTGCGACCGGTGGCCAGGTTCGGCGGTGCCGGCGCCGCGCTGCTCGCCGGGATCGCCGCTCAGCTGGCCGTCGCGTGGGCGGCGCTCGCGTACGTGCCGGGGATGCACGTCGAGTCCGGCTGGTCCGTCGTGCAGGTGCTCGTGCTCACGGGGCTCGTGATGGCCGCCGGGCGCTGGCTGTGGGCCGGACCGGGCAACGGCTACGTGGTCGACGGGGTGGTGCGGCGTGCCCGTCGCGCCGCGTCGGCGGCGGGTCGTGCCGCGGACGACCCCGACCGGCCCGCCGGTCTGCTCGTCGTCCAGCTGGACGGTGTCGCCGCCCCGGTGCTGGAGCAGGCGATGGAGGCGGGCCTCGCGCCGACGATGCAGCGGTGGGTCGTCGACGGCTCCCACCTGCTCGAGCCGTGGTGGGCGCGGCTGCCGGCGACCACCCCGGCGAGCCAGGCCGGCCTCCTGTACGGGGACTCGAGCACGATCCCGGCGTTCCGGTGGTGGGACCGGGAGCTCGGCCGGCTCGTCGTCGCCAACCATCCCGCGGACGCCGCGGCCATCGAGGCCGGGCTGGACGGGCGCGACGGCCTGCTGGCGGACGGGGGCGTCGCGGTCTCGACGATGTTCTCCGGCGACGCCCCGACGGGCTTCCTGGTGATGAGCCGGACCGGTCGACGGCGCGGCCTGGGGCCCGGTCAGGGCTACCTGCGGTTCTTCACCTCACCCTTCGTGCTGGTCAGAGCGCTGACCGTCACCGTCGGAGAGATGGCGAAGGAGCTCTACCAGGCGCGCCGCCAGCGCGAGCACGGCGTGCACCCCCGGGTGTCCCGCGGCGGCTGGTACGTCCCGCTCCGCGCGCTGACCAACGTGCTGCTGCGGGACCTGATCACCTCGATCGTCGCCGAGGCGCTGGCGCGGGGTGTGCCGACCGTCTTCGTCGACCTCGTCGACTACGACGAGGTCGCCCACCACGCCGGCCCGACCAGGCCCGAGGCGTTGCGCGCCCTGGAGGGGCTGGACGGTGTGCTCGGGACGCTCGAGCGCGTGCTGGCGTGGGCGCCGCGGCGGTACCGCGTCGTGGTCCTGTCGGACCACGGCCAGTCGCTCGGCGCGACGTACGAGCAGGTCGAGGGACGGTCGCTGCTCGACACGGTGCGCGAGCTGATGGCGGAGCCCGACGCGCCCGGTGTGACGAGCGCCGGCGGCGAGGACTTCGGGCCGCTCACGATGCTGCTGACGCGCCTGGTCGGGCCGCCGCGGAGGGGTGGTGCCGTCGCGGGTCCCGACCGGAGGGCCGTCACCTCGGCGTCGAGCGCCGGCCCCCCCGAGGTCGTCGTCACCGGGTCGGGGAACCTCGGCCTGGTCTGGTTCCCGCGGCACGGTGCCCGTCTGACGCTCGAGGACCTGCAGGAGCTCTACCCGGGCCTCGTCGCCAGTCTGGCGGGCCGCCCTGGTGTCGGCGTCGTGGTGGTGGACACCCGCGGCCGCGGGCTGGTGGCGGTCGGGGAGGCGGGCGTCCGGCTGCTCGAGCCCGTGCGGGCGGGCTCGTCGGCCCTGGTCGACGGCACGGACCCGGTGCTCGGCCTCGGACCGCGTGCCGCCGAGGACCTGGCCCGGGCCGGGCGGCTGCCGTGCACCGGCGACCTGATGGTCGTGTCGGCGGTGACCCCCTCCGGTCACGTGCACGCGTTCGAGGGTCAGGTCGGCTCGCACGGCGGCCTGGGCGGCGCACAGTCCTGGCCGTTCCTGCTGCACCCGGTGGAGTGGGCGGTCGACGAGAGCGACCGGACGGACGTCGCCGGGCGCCGGGTGCTGGTCGGCGCCGAGCTGGTGCACGCTCATCTCATGAGGTGGGCGCGGTCCGCAGGGGTTCGCCGATGACGCGGTCGGGACGCCCGACGAGCCCGCCGGGACCCGGGGTCGTCCGCATCACGTGGCTCGGGCACGCCAGCGCGGTGCTGGACGTCGCGGGGGTGCGCGTACTGACGGACCCCCTGCTGCGGCGCCATGCCGGCCTGCTGCGGCGACGTGGCGCCGCGCCGGCACCGGCGGTGTGGTCCGGAGCCGACGTCGTGCTCCTGTCGCACCTGCACCACGACCATGCCGAGCTCGGTTCCCTGCACCTGCTCGACGACGTCCCGGTGCTCACGGCACCGGCCAACGCGCACTGGCTGCGCGACCACGAGGTGCGCGGTGCCCTCGGCCTCGCGGAGGGCGTCTGGCTGAGCATCGGGCCCCGCGGGTCGCACGCGCGCGGCGCGGCACCGGGAGCCGGCGTGGCGGTGTGCGCGGTGCCTGCCGTGCACGGGGACCGCCCGATGCCGCACCGTCCGAACGCGGCCAACGGGTTCGTGCTGGTGGCCGACGGGCTGCGCGTCTGGTTCCCCGGTGACACGGAGCCGTACCCGGAGATGGCCCGGCTGCCGGAGCTCGCCGGCGGGCCGATCGACCTCGCGCTGGTGCCGGTGGGCGGGTGGGGCCCGCGGTTGTCCGGCGGGCACATGGACCCGGTCCAGGCGGCGCGGGTCTGCGCCCTCGTCGGAGCCCGGCACGCGGTGCCGGTGCACTGGGGGACGCTGCACGCTCCCGTGTCGCGCAGGCTCCCGCCGGGGTGGATGGACCGGGCGGGTGCGGCGTTCGCCTCGGCGGTGGAGCGCGAGGCACCGGGGTGCCGTGCCCACGTCCTCGAGCCGGGGCAGCAGGTGGCCGTGCGCACGGTCGGCACGCGGTAGCCGCGACCGCGTCGAACCACGCCGTTCGGTGACCGGCGTGTCGCCGGGCATCGAACACCTGTTCGGGTAGGTTGTCTGCGGGCGATCAACCGTCGAACCGCCCTCAGCCCGTCCGGCACGCCTGCCGCGACGGGAGGTGAGGGGTCTCGACGGCCGTGTCGGTGGTCGGACATACGGTCGCTCACGACGAAGACCAGCCCCCGCAGCCGCAGCGCACGCTGCTCGAGACGACGAGGTGGGACCCATGCCCGCACCGCAGGACCGTGAGAAGGCCCTCGAGGCCGCCCTCAGCCAGATCGACCGCCAGTTCGGCAAGGGGTCGATCATGCGCCTCGGCGACGAGGGGCGTGCCCCCGTCGAGGTGATCCCCACCGGTTCGATCGCGCTGGACGTGGCGCTGGGGATCGGTGGCCTCCCGCGCGGCCGCGTGGTGGAGATCTACGGCCCGGAGTCCTCCGGCAAGACGACGGTCGCACTGCACGCCGTCGCGAACGCGCAGCGTGCGGGTGGCATCGCGGCGTTCATCGACGCCGAGCACGCCCTTGACCCGGAGTACGCCAAGAAGCTCGGCGTCGACACCGACGCCCTCCTGGTCTCGCAGCCGGACACCGGCGAGCAGGCGCTCGAGATCATGGACATGCTGATCCGCTCCGGCGCGATCGACGTCGTCGTGGTCGACTCGGTCGCGGCCCTGGTGCCCAAGGCCGAGATCGAGGGCGAGATGGGGGACAGCCACGTCGGCCTCCAGGCCCGTCTGATGTCCCAGGCCCTCCGGAAGATCACCGGCGCCCTGAACTCCTCCGGGACGACGGCGATCTTCATCAACCAGCTCCGCGAGAAGATCGGCGTGTTCTTCGGCAGCCCGGAGACCACCACCGGAGGCAAGGCGCTGAAGTTCTACGCGTCGGTGCGCATGGACATCCGCCGGATCGAGACCCTCAAGGAGGGCTCGGACGCGGTGGGCAACCGCACCCGCGTGAAGATCGTCAAGAACAAGATGGCGCCGCCGTTCAAGCAGGCCGAGTTCGACATCCTCTACGGCGTCGGCATCTCCCGCGAGGGCGGCCTGATCGACATGGGCGTCGAGCACGGGTTCATCCGCAAGTCCGGCTCGTGGTTCACGTACGAGGGCGACCAGCTGGGCCAAGGCAAGGAGAACGCCCGGTCCTTCCTCCGGGACAACCCTGACCTCGCTGCCGAGATCGAGAAGAAGATCAAGGAGAAGCTCGGCGTCGGCGCGCGTGTGGACAACCCGGCCGAGAGCGCGCCGGTGGACTTCTGAGCATGCGGGACGCACGCCGCCGTCGGCCCGCCTCGGAACCACCTGAGGCGGGCGCGGCGGCGGTGGACCGGGAGCCGGACCCCGAGGAGGTTGCCCGCGCCATCGCCCTGCGGCTGCTGACCGCCGCACCGCGGAGCCGGGCCCAGCTCGCCGATGCGATGGCGCGGCGGGACGTCCCCGTGACCGTCGCGGAGCGCGTGCTCGACCGCTTCACCGAGGTGGGGCTCGTGGACGACGCCGCGTACGCCGGCTCCTTGGTGCGCACGCGGCACGCCGAGCGGGGCCTGTCTCGCACGGCGCTCGCGAACGAGCTGCGTCGCAAGGGCATCGACCCGGTGACGGCCGCCAACGCGCTGGAGGAGGTCGGCGACGAGGACGAGGAGACGGCCGCGCGCGCGCTCGTCGTCCGCAAGCTGGCGGCCACCCGTGGCCTGGATCGTCAGACGCGCATCCGGCGCACGTACGGCACGCTCGGCCGCAAGGGGTACCCGCCCGGGCTCGTGGCGAGGCTGGTCCGCGACGCACTCGCCGACGAGGGCGCGGACCCCGGTGGCGACGAGGACCGGTTCGGCACCGACATCTGACGGGCCGGGCGGCCCCCGCGAAGCGAACAGCGCCGCTGCGCTCGAGCGACGGTCCGCGACGGTGGTCACTGAGCACGCCCGAAAGGTTCGCCCTGCTCAGCCTGTCGGCACGTCGCCCGAGCGCAGCACCGGTGCGTGACAATGTGGCACTGCCCCGAGTGCCGGGCCGGCGCCCGGTGCCCGGCGCCGCCGGTGCCGGCGTCGGAGGATCAGCTGGGAGGCTTGGGTGGACGTCCCCTCGATCGTCACGGTCGTCGGACTGCTCGGCGCCTGCCTCGTGGCGCTCTTGCTGGTTCTCCTCGCTCGTCGGGAGGCCGAGGCGGTCCGTCGCGGCGCCCGCGAGGACGTCGTCCGGATGAAGGACGAGGCGCGGGCCCAGCTGGCCGACGCGGAGCGGCGTGAACGCCGCGTCACGGAGCGCGAGGAGGCCGTCGGACGTGACCGTGAGGAGCTGGACGGGCTCCAGCGCGCGCTGAGGGAACGGGCCGACCGGCTCGACGCGGAGGAGCGGACCTCGGCGCGGGCGGTGGACGCGGCCGAGCGTGCGGCCGCGCGGACGATGGCCGATGCGGAACGCACCGTCGCACGCCGGCTGGTAGAGGCGCAGCAGCAGGCGCGAGCCGAGCTCGAGGCGGCGTCCGGCCTGACGGAGGAGGAGGCGCGGGCCGAGATCGTGCGCCGCGTGACGGACGAGGCGCTCCACGAGGCCGCCGCAGCGGTGCGCCGCGCCGAGGCGAGTGCTCGCCGCACCGCCGAGGCGAAGGCGCGACGAGTGGTGACCACGGCCGTGCAGCGGCTGGCGGTGCCGACCAGCTCGCAGGCGGCGATCACCGTGCTGCCGCTGCCCTCGGACGACATGAAGGGCCGGATCATCGGCAAGGAAGGGCGCAACATCCGCTCGTTCGAGGCCCTGACGGGCGTGAACGTCCTGGTCGACGACGTACCGGGCGCTGTCGTCCTGTCGTGCTTCGACGCCGGCCGGCGGGAGGTGGCGCAGGTGACGCTCGAGGCGCTGATGGCCGACGGCCGGATCCATCCGCAGCGGATCGAGGCGGCGTACGCCGAGGCGCTGGCGGGCGCCGACGAACGTTCGGAGGCGGCCGGTGGTGAGGCCGCCGAGCGTGCGGGGGTGCGCGGCCTGCACCCCGAGCTGGTGGCCACGCTGGGGCGCCTGCGGCTCCGCACCTCGTACGGGCAGACGGTCCTGGAGCACCTCGTCGAGTGCGCCCAGCTGGCGGCAGCGATCGCCGCGGAGGTCGGCGCCGACGTCGAGGTGGCGCGCCGTGGCGCGCTGCTGCACGACGTGGGCAAGGCGCTGACCGCCGAGGTGCCCGGCACGCACGCGCTCGTCGGCGCCGACCTGGCCCGCCGCTGCGGGGAGGGCGAGGCCGTCGTCAACGCCGTCGCCGCGCACCACGACGAGGTGCCGCCGACCACGGTGGAGGCCGTGCTGGTCCAGGCGGCGGACGCCATCTCGGCCGCCCGTCCGGGAGCTCGTCGTGAGGAGCTCGACCAGTACGTCGAGCGGATGGACCGGCTCGAGGCCCTGGTGGCCGCGCATCCGGGCGTCCGTCGGGCGCTGGCGATGGCCGCCGGTCGTGAGGTGCGCGTCGTCGTCGAACCGTCCGAGGTGGACGACACGGCGTTGCCCGGCCTGGCGACCGCGATCGCGAAGCAGATCGAGCAGGACCTGACGTACCCGGGTGAGGTCAAGGTGACGGTGGTCCGGGAGCTGCGCGCCAGCGCGACCGCGGGCTGACCGCGACCCCGTCGTACCCTGGTCCGCGATGTCCACGACCCCGACGGCCGAGCCGGCCGCACGCACCTATCTGGTCAAGACCCTCGGCTGCCAGATGAACGTGCACGACTCCGAGCACATGTCCGGCCTGCTGGAGGCCGCGGGCTACGTGCGCGCCGACCCGCAGGCCGTCGCCGCGGAGGACGCGGACGTCGTCGTGATCAACACCTGCGCGGTGCGGGAGAACGCGGCGGACCGGCTGTACGGCAACCTCGGTCGGCTGGCAGCGGCCAAGCGTTCCCGGCCCGGCATGCAGATCGCGGTCGGCGGCTGCCTCGCGCAGAAGGACCGGGCCGGCATCGTCGAACGAGCTCCCTGGGTGGACGTCGTCTTCGGCACGCACAACCTCGACGTGCTGCCGGTGCTGCTCGAGCGGGCCCGCCACAACGAGCGGGCCGAGGTCGAGATCGCCGAGTCACTGCAGGTGTTCCCCTCCACGCTGCCGACCCGTCGCGAGTCGGTCTACGCCGGCTGGGTGTCCATCAGCGTCGGCTGCAACAACACCTGCACGTTCTGCATCGTCCCGTCCCTGCGCGGGCGTGAGCGGGACCGCCGGCCGGGGGAGATCCTCGCGGAGGTGGAGGCCCTGGTCGAGCAGGGCGCCATCGAGGTGACCCTGCTCGGTCAGAACGTGAACTCCTACGGGGTCGAGTTCGGCGACCGCGGTGCGTTCGCCCGGCTGCTTCGCACGGTCGGCGCCGTGCCGGGCCTCGAGCGGCTGCGGTTCACCTCCCCGCACCCGGCGGCGTTCCGCGAGGACGTCATCGAGGCGATGGCGGCGACCGCGACCGTGATGCCGCAGCTGCACATGCCGCTGCAGTCCGGCTCGGACCGGGTCCTGCGCGCGATGCGGCGGTCGTACCGGGCGGAGCGCTTCCTCGGCATCGTGGGCGCCGTCCGCGAGGCGATCCCGCACGCGGCGATCACTACGGACGTGATCGTCGGCTTCCCCGGGGAGTCGGACGAGGACTTCGAGGCGACGTTGCGGGTGGTGGAGCAGGCGCGGTTCTCCTCGGCGTTCACCTTCCAGTACTCGCCCCGTCCCGGCACGCCGGCGGCGGGCATGGGCGACCAGGTGCCCAAGGCTGTCGTGCAGGAGCGCTACGAGCGGCTCGTCGAGCTGCAGGAGCGCATCTCCCTGGAGGAGAACCGGACGCAGGTCGGCCGGGACGTCGACGTGCTGGTCGCGGAGGGGGAGGGGCGCAAGGACGGGCTGACCGCACGCCTGTCCGGCCGTGCGGAGGACAACCGCCTCGTCCACCTGGCGGTGCCGGCGAACCTGCCGGTCGAGGGCCGGCCGCGTCCGGGTGACCTGGTCCGCGTCCGCGTGACGCACGCGGCACCGCACCACCTCGTCGCGGACGGGGCGCTGGACGGTGGCCCGTTCGAGGTGCGCCGCACGCGTGCCGGCGACGCGTGGGCGGCGCGGGGCGCGGACGACGACGCGCACGCCCACGCGCACGGGTCGTCGGCGCCGACCGGGCCGGTGCTGCTGGGCCTGCCCGCACGGATGCGCTGACCCCGCCGTCCCGGGCCGAAAGGCCCGGGGTCTTTCGGCCCTGCTGGGTGCGGGATGCGGCTGCTGTGATGGCGGCGCAACGTCGCACCCAGCCGCAGGAGTCCCTATGCACTCCGTCCTCGCCTTCCTCGCTGCGCAACCGATCCTGCTGCTGTTCGTGATCGTGGGGTTCGGGTCGGCGATCGGGCACCTGAGGGTCAAGGGCGTGGGCCTGGGCGCCGCGGCGGTGCTGTTCCTGGCCATCGCGGTCAGCGCGTGGGGCTCGGCGAGCGGCCTCGACCTGCAGGTGCCCGAGACTCTCGGCACCCTCGGCCTGACGCTCTTCACGTTCAGCGTCGGCATCGTCTCCGGTGCCACGTTCTTCGCCTCGCTCCGGCGCGGTCTGGGACCGATCCTGTCGATGGTCGGGGTCCTCGCCGTGGCGGCGCTCGCGGCGGTCGGCATGGGCCGGCTGCTCGACCTGAAGCCGGCTGTGGTGGCCGGTGCATGGGCGGGCGCCGTGACCAACACGCCCGCCCTCGCCGCGGCCCGGGAGGCGGCCGGCGACCAGACGGCGCCGACGGTCGGCTACGCCGTGACGTACCTCTTCGGCGTCGTCGGCATGCTGATCGCAGTGTCCTTCGCGCTGCGCAACCGCGCCGCGGACACCGATGCACCGGCGGCCCTGATCAGCCGGACGGTGCGGGTCGAGATCGAGTCGTCACCGCGGCTCGCCGAGCTCGAGGAGCTCCACGGCGACCGGATCAAGTTCTCGCGCGTGCGGCACGGCGAGCAGTCACCCATCCTCACGGCGGACGAGCGCGACACGCTGCTGCTCGACGACCTGGTCACCGTGGTGGGACCCGCGGACGACGTGGAGGCGGTCACCCGCGAGCTGGGGCACACCTCCTCGCACCATCTCGAGGTGGACCGCGACTACCTGGACGTCCGGCGGATCACGGTGTCGAACGCCCGTGTCGCGGGACGGACGGTCGCCGAGCTGGGGCTGGCGGCGCGGTTCCGGGCCACGGCCTCGCGCGTCCGCCGCGGCGACGTCGACATGGTGGCCACCGACGACTTCCTGCTCCAGCTGGGCGACCGCGTGCGCGTCATCGCGCCGCGGGACCGGATGAAGGACGTGTCCACCTTCTTCGGGGACTCGTCGCGAGGTCTGTCGGACATCACCCCGATCGTGCTCGGCCTCGGCATGGCCGCGGGTGTGCTGCTGGGCGTCGTCGCGTTCCCCGTGCCGGGCCGGGTCTTCTCCATCGGGTCGGCGGCCGGGACCCTGGTGCTCGGCCTGGTGCTGGGCCGGGTCGGTCGCATCGGGCCGCTGGTGACCGCGATGCCGTACACGTCCGCGCAGGCGATCGGCGAGTTCGGCATGCTCGTGTTCCTCGCGCAGGCCGGGACCCGTGCCGGTTCGCAGATCAGCGGGGCCTTCTCCTCCGGGGAGTGGCTGCGGATCCTGGTGCTCGGCGTGGTGGTCACCACGCTGGTCGGCGGCGGGCTGTTCGTCGTGATGCGGCGCGTCTTCCGGATCGGTGGCACCCAGCTGTCCGGCCTGATGGGCGGTGCCCAGACGCAGCCGGCGGTGCTGGCGTTCGCGAACGCACGGACCAACAGCGACTCACGCGTGGCGCTCGGCTACGCCCTGGTCTACCCGGCGGCCATGATCGCCAAGATCCTGCTCGGCCAGGTGCTGGGCGGCCTCTGAACCGGTCAGTGGTCGGGGACGTCCGGCGGCTCGGCGGCCGCGCCCGGGTCGGGCAGCATCCCCTCGAGCGCGGAGAACATCTGCACGCCGGTGCCGAGGCCGCACGCGATCAGCTGGGCGAGCTGCACGTCGGTGGCGCCCGGCTCGAGGTCGGCCGAGACCTCGCTGTACAGCGCCAGCTGGCCCTCCTCCTCCCGGAGGTACGCCTTGGGCCAGATCCGCTCGCGGTTCCAGTCGTTGACCGTCAGCGCGACGGCGGGCCGGTTCTCCAGCGCGAGCATCCGGTGCCACCGGCCGCGCACCTGGAGGATCTCCTGGTGCTCGCCCAGCAGCAGGAACCAGAACCGGTTCCCGTCCCAGGTGCCGGTCAGGTCGCCGTCCTCGTCGACCACGAACTTGTAGCCGCGGCCGCGGAGGTAGTCCGCGACGCGTGACCGGGCCAGCGGCGTCGGAGGCTCGTCGTCGGCCAGCCGGGACTTGGCGGGGGTCGGCAGGCCGCCGAGGGCCCGCTGCAGCCACCCGGGCCGGCTCACGGGGCCACCCCGGCCGGGTCGGGGTACCGCTCGTCCAGCGAGTCGAAGAACATGCTGCCGGTCGACAGACCGCAGAACAGCGTCTGGTGCAGCTGTGCGTCGGTCGCACCGTGCTCCAGGTCGACGGCGACCTCGCTGATCACGTGGACGCGGCCGTTGTCGCGGACCCGGACGTACGCCTTGGGCCAGATTCGGTCGGCGTTCCACTCGTTGCACAGGTCGAGCACCTCCTCGAGGCGCTCGATCGCCACCTCGCGGTGCCACTGCCCGCGGATCTGCAGGATCTCGGCCTGCTCCCCGAAGAGGAAGAAGTAGAACAGCCGGCCGCGCCAGAGACCGCCCAGGTCACCGTCGTTGTCCACGAAGTAGGAGAAGCCGTTGTCGGACATCCAGGCGGCGATCCGGGCCGGTGTCACGGGGACCGGGAGCTCCTCACCGGCTTCGGCGACGCCCAGCTCCCGAGCGAGCAGGGCCGCGACGTGGTCGTGCAGCTCGTCGTCCGACAGCGGTGGCCCGTCGGCCGGCTCCGGTGCCCGACGACGGCTCCGGCGGGCGACCCAGTCGCGCGCGCGGTCGGCGAAGGAGGCCATGCGTCGAGGGTACCCAGCACCCGGTACGGTCGACGCGTGCCGTCCGTCTCGCGCCGGGCCCTCGTCGTGGCCGTCGTCGGACCGACGGCCACCGGGAAGTCCGACCTCGGGATCGCTCTGGCGCTCGCGCTCGGTGGCGAGGTGGTCAACACCGACGCGATGCAGCTGTACCGGGGCATGGACATCGGCACGGCGAAGGTGCCGGTCGACGAGCGGCACGGCGTGCCGCACCACCTTCTCGACGTGCTGGATCCGTCGCAGGACGCCTCGGTGGCGGACTACCAGCGATGGGCGCGCGCGACGCTGGACGAGCTCGCCGGCCGTGGCCGCCGCGCGGTCGCCGTCGGCGGGTCGGGCCTCTACGTGCGCGCCCTGCTGGACCACCTGGAGTTCCCCGGGACGGACCCCGCGCTCCGGGCGGCGCTGGAGGCGCGCGTCGAGACGGAGGGTTCCCGAGCGCTGCACGACGAGCTGCGCCGGCTCGACCCGACGGCCGCGGACGCCATCGGCCCGCGCAACGCGAGGCGCATCGTGCGGGCCCTCGAGGTGATCGGGGTGACGGGGCGGCCCTACTCCGCGGCGCTGCCCGACCACGTCGACGAGGTGCCCTCCGTCCGGATCGGTCTGGACTGCGACCGCCCGACCCTCGACGCCCGCGTGGCGGCGCGCGTGCGACGGATGTGGGACGAGGGCCTCGTCGACGAGGTCGACCGGCTGGTCTCCGGCGGCCTCGGCCGGACCGCGGCTCGTGCGGTGGGCTACGCGCAGGTGATCGCGATGCGGGCGGGTTCGCTCACGGAGCAGGAGGCGTTCGAGTCCACCGTGGCCGCCACGCGTCGGCTGGCGCGCAAGCAGATGGGCTGGTTCGGCCGCGACCCGCGCGTGCACTGGCTCGACGCGCAGGCGCCCGACCTGGTCGACCAGGCGCTCGACGTCGTCGCGCGGGCCGACGCCGGCACGCTCGGACCTCCGCCGGAGCGCCCCGACGGTCGCCGTAGTCTGGGCTCATGACGTCCGTTCCCGCCGCCCAGCGGCTGCACGTGGCCAAGGGGCACGGGACACGCAACGACTTCGTGCTGATCGACGACCGCGACGGGAGTCTCGACCTGACGCCCGCGCTCGTGCAGGCGCTGTGCGAGCGACGTGCGGGGATCGGCGGCGACGGTGTGATCCGGCTCGTCGCCTCCCGCCGGTTGGTCGAGGACGCGGCGACGCTGGCGGCGGACGCGGGTGCCGAGTGGTTCATGGACTACCGCAACGCGGACGGCTCCGTCGCCCAGATGTGCGGCAACGGCGTGCGGGTGCTGGCGGCGCTGGTGCGCAGCCTCGGGCTCTGGGACCCCCGCGACGGCGAGCTGGTGCTCGGGACGCGTGCCGGCGTGCGACGGGTCCGGGAGGTGCCCGTCCCGGCCGGAGTGGCGGACGAGCGCTGGTACGCGGTCGACATGGGCGTGTGGTCGCTGCCGGGTGGCGCCGCGGCCGTGCAGGCGGGCGGTGACGCGACGGTGGACGTCCCCGGGCTGCGTGTCGCGCGACCTGCCCTCAGCGTGGACATGGGCAACCCGCATACCGTGGTCGTCGTCGCGGACGCCGACGAGCTGGAACGCGCGGACCTGACTCGCGAGCCGACCGTTCGCCCCCTCCCGCCCGAGGGCACCAACACCGAGCTGGTGCTACCCCTCGGGGAGCGTGCCACCGAGGACGGCGGGACGGTGGGCGTCGTCCGGATGCGCGTCTACGAGCGCGGCGTCGGCGAGACCGCCTCCTGTGGCACGGGGGCGTGCGCGGCGGCGCTCGCGGTGCGCACCTGGGCGGGCGACAGGGCGCCGGACGAGTGGCTGGTGCACGTGCCGGGGGGCACCTTGCGCGTCACGGCCCGGGCCGACGGGCACGTCGAGCTGGCCGGTCCTGCGGTGCTGGTCGCCGAGGCGACGGTCGACCTGGCGACGCTGACCTTGTCCTGACGGGTCCGCGGCGCGTCAGCCGACGACGTCGTCGCCCGACCGGACCGCCTCCGCGCGGAGCACCCGGAACCCCTTGGCGCTACCGGACCGCTCCGTGCGGACGTCCGGCCCGAGCTCCTCCTGCAACCACCGCAGCAGCGGGTCGGCGCCGAGATGGCGGCCGACCACTAGCCAGGCCTCGCCGCCGGGTTCCAGGCGCGTCAGCCAGTGCTGCAGCAGGGCGTGGAGCTCGTCCTTGCCGACCCGCACGGGTGGGTTCGACCACACGGTGGCGAACCGCACGTCGGCGGGCACGGCCTCCGGTGCCACCGCGGTGACGTTCTGCAGCCCGAGCGCCGCCGCGTTGCGCCGCACCAGGTCGAGCGCCCGCTCGTTGACGTCTACGGCCCACACGTGCGCATCGGGGGACTGCAGCGCCAGCGTCAGGGCAAGCGGGCCCCAGCCGCAGCCGAGGTCGAGCAGGTCGCCGGAGGTGGGTGGCGTCGGCACCGAGCGCAGCAGCACCCGGGTGCCCAGGTCGACGTGGTCGGGGGAGAAGACGCCCCCGGCGGTCTGGACGGCGACCGTCCTGCCCGCCAGCTCGACCTCGATCGTCCGGCGGTCGGCGGCCGAGGACGGACGGGCCGTGAAGTAGTGCTCCTGCTCGCCCACGCGCCGACCCTATCGGCGTCCGCCACGCCGCTCGGCCCACGGCGAAATGCCTCGCCGCTCCGCATCGCCCGTGCGACCCTGGAGGGACCGACCTGAGAGGAACCGCGTGAACGACCCCCGGACCACCACCCACGGGACGCCCGACCGGGCGCGCACCGCGCAGGAGGTGGCCGACGACGTGGTCGCACGCGTGCTCGCCCGGGCGGGCGCGTCGCTGCAGTCCTCCGCCGCGGAGCACACCACCTACGACGGCGACCAGCTGGACCTCGAGGAGCGCACCTCCCTGCGTCGCGTCGCCGGTCTGTCGACGGAGCTGCAGGACGTCACCGAGGTCGAGTACCGGCAGCTGCGGCTGGAGCGCGTCGTGCTCGTCGGGCTGTGGGGCGAAGGAACGGCGGAGGACGCGGAGAACTCGCTCCGCGAGCTCGCCGCGCTCGCCGAGACCGCCGGTTCGCAGGTGCTCGACGGGCTGCTGCAGCACCGCCGCACGCCAGACCCCGGTACGTACCTCGGCTCCGGCAAGGCGGCCGAGCTGGCGCGTCTCGTCGCGGCGGTCGGTGCGGACACCGTCGTGGTCGACGGCGACCTCGCCCCCTCGCAGCGGCGCTCCCTGGAGGACGTCGTCCGCGTCAAGGTCGTCGACCGGACGGCGTTGATCCTCGACATCTTCGCCCAGCACGCCAAGTCCCGGGAGGGCAAGGCGCAGGTGGAGCTCGCACAGCTCGAGTACCTGCTGCCACGGCTGCGCGGCTGGGGCGAGTCGATGTCCCGGCAGGCCGGTGGCCAGGTCGGCGGCGCGGGCGCCGGCATGGGGTCGCGTGGTCCCGGTGAGACGAAGATCGAGCTCGACCGCCGTCGGATCCGCAACCGGATGGCGCGGCTGCGCCGGGAGATCGCGGCGATGCAGCCGTCGCGGCAGACCAAGCGTGCGTCTCGCAAGAGGAACGCGGTGCCGTCGGTGGCGATCGCGGGCTACACCAACGCCGGGAAGTCCTCGCTGCTCAACCGGCTCACCGGAGCGGGCGTCCTGGTGGAGAACGCGCTGTTCGCGACGCTGGACCCGACCGTGCGGCGGGCCGAGACGGCCGACGGGCGCGTCTACACGCTCGCGGACACCGTCGGCTTCGTGCGGTCGCTGCCGCACCAGCTGGTCGAGGCGTTCCGGTCGACCCTCGAGGAGGTGGCCGACGCGGACCTGATCCTGCACGTCGTGGACGCGTCGCACCCGGATCCCGAGGGTCAGATCGCCGCGGTGCGGCACGTGTTCGCCGACATCCCGGGGGCGATGGACGTGCCCGAGATCATCGTGCTGAACAAGGCGGACCTCGCGAGCCCCGAGGCGATCGCCCGCCTGCGCTCCCGCGAGGTGCACTCCGTGGTGGTCTCGGCGCACACCGGCGAGGGGATCGCCGAGCTGATGGAGCTGGTCGCGGACCAGCTGCCGCGCCCCGGTGTGCCGGTCGACGTGGTGGTGCCGTACTCCCGTGGAGACCTGGTCAGCCGTGTGCACGAGCACGGCGACATCGACGCGGAGGAGCACACCCCGGACGGCACGTGGCTGCGTGCCCGGGTCGACGCGACGCTCGCCGGTGAGCTGAACGCGGTGGCGGTCCGTCGCGCCTGATCCGGCCCGCCCACGCGGCGCCCGCGCCCGCTCGCGCTCGTCGCGGCGCCGGCACGGGTCGACGCGCGCCGCGACTACGCTGACGCGGTGCCAGACCCCGAGCCCCCCGTTGCGGAGCTGCTCGACCTGGCGGTGACGGCTCTCGGCGGAGCTCGCCGGGACGGTCAGCACGCGATGGCGGAGGCCGTCGCCCAGTCGGTGGACCGTGGGGAGCACCTGCTGGTCCAGGCGGGGACCGGCACGGGGAAGTCGCTCGGCTATCTCGTCCCGGCTGTCCGTCACGCGGTGCTGGCCGACGAGCGCGTGGTCGTGTCCACCGCCACCCTCGCGCTGCAGCGCCAGGTGGTCGCACGGGACCTGCCGCTGGTGGCCGACGCGCTGGCGGGCCGGCTGCCCCGCAGGCCGACGACCGCGCTGCTCAAGGGCTGGCACAACTACCTCTGCGTGCACAAGGTGGCCGGGGGATACCCCGAGGACGACACCGCCGTCCTGTTCGATCTCGGCGAGCGTCGAGGTGCGGCCGACCACCCGGCGCCTGATGCCGAGGCCGGTCGCGAGAGCCTGGGTGACCAGGTGGTCCGCCTCCGGGAGTGGGCGCAGGAGACGGACAGCGGAGACCGGGACGACCTCGTGCCCGGCGTGAGCGACCGGGCCTGGCGGCAGGTGTCCGTCACGTCGCTGGAGTGCCTGGGCTCCACGTGCCCGATGGTCGACGAGTGCTTCCCGGAGCGCGCCCGCGCCGCGGCACGGGCGGCCGACGTCGTGGTGACCAACCACGCGATGCTGGGGATCGCGGCGTCGGGGTCGCCCAACGTGCTGCCGGAGCACCAGGTGCTGATCGTCGACGAGGCGCACGAGCTGACGGACAGGGTGACGGCGCAGGCGACCGACGAGCTGTCGTTGGCGACCGTGGAGCACGCCGCCCGGCTGGCCCGTCGTCATGGCGGCGTCCCGACGACCGACCTGGACGCCGCCGGCCGCGCGCTCGCCGCCGCGCTGGTCGAGCTGCCGGAGACCCGGTTCGCCGACGGCCTGCCACCGGCCGTGCGTGACGTGGTCGGCTCCGTGCGGGACGCCGCCCGCGCCCTGCTCAGCGCGCTGAAGCCGGACCCGGGCCGCACGGCGGCAGCGGGCGGCCCGGACGGCGGAGTGAAGATGGCCAGCACCGCGATGCTGTCCCTCTTCGAGGTCGCCGAGCGGATGACGGCCGACCCGGAGGCCGCCCGCCGGCAGGTGCTGTGGTGCAGCCGTTCCGAGGACCGTCGCGGCGGCACCCTGACGCGGCTGCTCGTCGCCCCGCTCGCCGTGCACGGACTCATCCGCACCAACCTGCTGGCCGGTCGCTCGGCCGTGCTGACGTCGGCGACCCTGACGCTCGGCGGCTCGTTCGAGCCGGTCGCCCGGTCGATGGGCCTCACCGGCCCGCCCGAGGCGACGGCCCAGCCCGCCGTCGAGACCGGCGTCGCCCCGGAGCGGCCGTCGAACGGGGACGAGGCCACCCAGCCGTGGCGGGGCCTCGACGTCGGGAGCCCGTTCGACTACGGCAAGCAGGGGATCTGCTACGTGGCGCGGCACCTGCCGCCGCCCGGTCGGGAGCCCGCCACAGCCGCTCAGCTGGACGAGATCGAGGCGTTGGTGCGCGCCGCCGGCGGTCGCACGCTCGGCCTGTTCTCGTCCCGCCGGGCCGCACAGGCGGCCGCCGAGGCGATGCGGCAGCGGCTCGACGTCCGGGTGCTGTTGCAGGGCGACGACCAGCTGCCCACCTTGGTCGCGCAGTTCTCGGCCGACGAGTCGACGTGCCTGTTCGGCACCCTGTCGCTGTGGCAGGGCGTCGACGTGCCGGGCGCCACCTGCCGGCTGGTGATCATCGACCGCATCCCGTTCCCGAGGCCGGACGACCCCCTCATGGCGGCTCGCACGGAAGCCGTCGCGGCGGCCGGGGGGAACGGGTTCATGGCGGTGTCCGCGACGCACGCGGGCCTGCTGCTCGCGCAGGGTGCGGGTCGGCTGATCCGGACGGTCGACGACCGGGGTGTGGTGGCGGTCCTGGACCCTCGTCTGGCGACCGCTCGGTACGGCACGTTCCTGACCAGGAGCATGCCGCCGTTCTGGACGACGACCCGGCGTGACGTCGCTCTCTCCGCACTGCAACGGCTGGCGGCGGCCGACTAGCCTTCCGAGTACCGGGGTGATCCGGTCAGGGCGTGACCAACGTCCTGCTGCCGCCGCCAGGTCGCGGCGCACCGCGAGGAGGAGCCGTGAGCGAGAGCGACGACATCGACGAGGGTGGCCTGCACGGGACCGTCTTCTCCCCCCGCAGGGCCTCGAAGCTGGCGATCGTCGGTGCGGGCGCCGTGGGGTCGACCATGGCCTACGCCGCGCTGATGCGGGGTTCGGCGCGCACCGTGGCGCTGTTCGACATCAACCGCGCGAAGGTCGAGGCCGAGGCGCTGGACCTGTCGCACGGGATCCAGTTCATGTCGATGGCGGAGGTCGTCGGCTCGGACGACATCGAGGTCCTCGCCGACGCCGACGTGGTGATGTTCACGGCCGGCGCCAAGCAGAAGCCGGGCCAGAGCCGCCTCGACCTGGCCGGGGCGACCATCTCCCTGGTGCAGAAGGTGCTGCCGAGCATCGTCCGCGTGGCGCCGAACGCCGTCTACGTGATGGTGACCAACCCCGTCGACGTGGTGACCTATGCGGCGCTGAAGATCTCCGGGCTGCCGCCGTCGCAGCTGTTCGGCTCCGGCACCGTGCTCGACTCCTCGCGCCTGCGCTTCCTCATCGCCCAGCACACCGGCGTCGCGGTGCAGAACGTGCACGCCTACGTCGCCGGGGAGCACGGAGACACGGAGATCCCGCTCTGGAGCTCGGCGAGCCTCGGCGCGGTGCCGCTGCTGGACTGGAACGGGTTCGGCGACCGCGGTCCGCTGACCGCCGGCGTCCGGGAGGCGATCGCCCGCGACGTGGTCGAGTCCGCCTACAAGATCATCGAGGGCAAGGGCGCGACGAACTACGCCATCGGCCTCGCCGGCTCGCGCATCATCGAGGCGATCCTCAAGGACGAGCACCGCATCCTGCCCGTCTCGTCCCTGCTCGAGGGCTACCACGGCATCAGCGACGTCTGCCTCTCCGTCCCGGCCGTGGTGGCGGCCGACGGTGTGGGCGAGCGGATGCCGGTGCCCATGTCCAGCGACGAGCTCGCGGGGATGCGACGCTCCGCCGACGCGGTGCGGTCGGTCGCGCGGCAGTTCGGGTTCTAGACGACGCCTGCGGGCTCGCCGGACCTGACCGGCGGGCCCGCAGGGCCGTCCTGGCGTGCGCCGATCGCCCTAGAGGCTGCGCAGCACGCTCACCACACGACCGAGCACCGTCGAGTCGTCGCCCGGGATCGGTGCGTACGCGGGGTTCTGCGGCATCAGCCAGACGTGACCGTCCGTGCGCTTGAGCGTCTTGACCGTCGCCTCGCCGTCGATCATCGCGGCGACGATCTCGCCGTTCTCCGCCACCGGCTGGCGCCGTACCACCACCCAGTCGCCGTCGCAGATGGCGGCGTCGATCATCGAGTCGCCACGGACCCGGAGCAGGAAGAGGTCGCCCTCGCCGACCACCTGGCGGGGGAGCGGGAAGACGTCCTCCACCACCTGGTCGGCGAGGATCGGGCCACCGGCCGCGATCCGACCGACGACGGGCACGTACGCCGGCCCGGGGGTGCGGTCCAGCTCCGGCAGGTCGGGGTCGAGACCGGCCGCCCATTCCGCCGTCCCGATGCGCACCGCACGGGAGTCGTCGGGCTGGACCACCTCGATCGCGCGGGGCCGGTTCGGGTCCCGGCGCAGGTACCCCTTGCGCTCGAGCACGGTCAGCTGGTGCTTGACCGACGACGGGCTGGTCAGGCCGACCGCCTCGCCGATCTCCCGCATGCTCGGCGGGTAGCCGCGGCCCTCGACGGACTGCTTGATCGTTGCGAGCACCAACCGCTGACGCGGTGTGAGCCCCTCGTCGTCGGGGGCGCCGTCCGGTAGTGCGTGCACCGAGGCGAGGGTCCCGTCCTCGTCCGTCCGCCTGCTGTCCGTCACCGCGCTGTCCTCCCTGTGGCTGGCGGCGTGCCGGACCGTCGCGCCCACCGACCCCGGCGTCCGCGTCCGGCCTGGTCCCAGCGCCGCGCGGGTCGTGTCAGTGGTCGGTGATGGTCTGTCGCCGTGCAGCGAGCGTATGGCTCGCGGCACCCGGACTCAAACACCTGTTCGAGCGTGTCTCGACGGATGTCGGTCCGGTCTGGTAGACATCGTACAGACGTTCGACGAACGGATGTTCGATCCGGTGGTGGCATCGCGAGGTGCCACCCGCGACGGAGGTGGGCAGCATGAGCGCGATCCTGGTCACGGCACGTCCGGCGGTCGTTCCCGTCCGGGCTGGTGCAGCGGCACCTCGCGGTGTGGCCGGGGCGCGGGAGCGGCACCTCCGGCTGGTGCCGGACGCGACGGCGCCGACGGACGAGCGGTCGGCTCAGGAGCGGCCGCTGCGGCTGACCCGGCGGGGGCGCGTCGTGGTGGCGGCGCTCTCGCTGCTGCTCGTGGCCGGCGTCGGCGTCCTGGGGAGCAGGGCAGCGGCCGACGGACCCGCCTCCGCCCCGGTGGTCGAGCGGCACGTCGTGACGCCCGGTGAGACGTTGTGGGGCATCGCCGCGTCGGTCGCGCGCCCCGGTCAGGACGTCCGAGACGTGGTGGTCGAGCTGCAGAAGCTGAACGGGATGGGCGACTCGGGCCTGGTGGCGGGCGAGGAGCTGGTGGTTCCCGCCGCCGGCTGACGGCCCTTCGTTCCTTGCGCGGCCCGCAGGCGTCGCTTAGCGTCGCCTGCGACCCCGACGAGTCGGAGGGGTCGTTCGACGGTGCCGCCGACCGCCCCTGGGTGGCGGCACAGGTGAGAGGACCCCTGTGCACTGCCCCTTCTGCCGGAACCCCGACTCGCGCGTCGTGGACTCGCGGACGTCTGACGACGGTGCATCGATCCGTCGTCGACGTCAGTGCCCCCAGTGCGGACGACGGTTCACCACGCTGGAGACCACGAGCCTCGCGGTGGTGAAGCGGTCCGGTGCCACCGAGCCCTTCAGCCGCGAGAAGGTCGTCAACGGCGTCCGCAAGGCCTGTCAGGGTCGGCCGGTCAGCGAGGACGACCTGGCCCTGCTGGCGCAGCGCGTCGAGGAGACGCTCCGCTCGTCCGGTCAGGCCGAGGTCGACGCCTACGAGATCGGGCTGGCGATCCTCGGTCCGCTGCGGGAGCTCGACGAGGTCGCGTACCTCCGGTTCGCCTCGGTGTACCAGGGCTTCGACTCCCTGGAGGACTTCGAGGCGGCGATCACCGTGCTGCGGGCCGCGCACGAGGACCACGACACCGACGACGTGGCTCCCGACGCGACGGACGAGCCGGCTGCGAACCCGACCGACGGTCGACCGTCGGTCCCGACGCCGCCGGGTCCGCCGTCAGAGGTCGCTCGAGCGTGAACCCCAGAGGTTGATGCCGGCGTCGACGGCGTGAGGCTCGATCGCGACGAGCTCGTCCTCGGTGAGCGGCGCGGTCGCCGCACCGGCCAGGTTCTCGTCCAGCTGGTGCGGCGTACGCGCACCCACCAGCACGGTCGTCACCCGTGGGTCGCGCAGCACCCACGCCAGCGCGAGCTGCGGCAGCGTTCGTCCTGAAGCCCGCGCGATCTCGTCCAGCGCGCGCACGTGCCCCAGCGCCTCCTCGGTGAGCCACTCGGGGCGGAGGGGACCGCCTCGTGCCGCGCGGGAGCCCGCCGGGACACCGTGCAGGTAGCGGGTGCTGAGCATTCCCTGCGCGAGCGGCGAGAAGGCCACCATGCCCATCCCGGCGTCACCGACCACGTCCAGCAGCGACCGACCGTCGCTTCCGGGCCGCTCCACCCACCGGTTCAGCATGGAGTAGGCCGACTGGTGGACCGTGAGCCGGATGCCGAGCTCGCCGGCGACGTGCAGCGCCTCTCGGGTCCGGTCGGCCGAGTACGAGGAGATGCCGACGGCCCGTGCCTTCCCGGCGCGGACCGCAGCCGCGAGTGCACCGACCGTCTCCGCCAGCGGTGTCGCGGGGTCGTACCGGTGCGAGTAGAAGATGTCGACGTGGTCGGTCCGCAACGCCCGCAACGAACGGTCGAGGGACGCGCGGAGGTACTTCGCCGAACCGTGCTCCCCGTACGGCCCCGGCCACGCGCGGTAGCCCGCCTTGGTGGTGATCACCAGGTCGTCACGGTGCGCCGCGAGCTCCCGGTCGAGCAGGCGGCCCACGGCCTCCTCGGCGGCGAAGGGCGGGGGTCCGTAGTTGTTCGCCAGGTCGAGGTGGAAGACCCCGCGGTCGACGGCGCGCAGCACGAGGGCCCGCTGGGCGTCGAACGACGTGTCCTGGCCGAAGTTCTGCCACAGCCCGAGAGAGACGGACGGGAGGATCAGACCGGCCACGCGTCGGGTCGGTACCGGCTCGGGGAAGGCGTGCACGTGGTCGACGCTACGGCAGAGCCGACGCACCCGAGGCGGCCGGGAAGGGCCTCGCGGCTATCCGGCTTGCCCGTCGTCGCGCTGACGGGCCAGGCTGGCCCCAGGCCGCCCGGATGGGCGGCAGCGGGCGGTGCCCGCAGGATGAGGGAGGGCCCATGGCGGACGAGGAGCACGCACCGACGGTGAGCGAGGACGCCAAGGCGAAGTTCCGGGAGGCTCTGGAGCGGAAGAAGTCGGCACAGCACCGGACGACCGACAGCTCGGCGGGCAGCGGTGCCGTCCGCGGGTCCGAGACGTCCGGACCCGTGCAGCGTCGGTTCCAGCGCAAGAGCGGCTCGGCGTGACGCGGGGCTGATCGGGGTCTGATCGGGATCGTCCCGGACCGACCAGTCCGGGACCCGGGCAGGGCCCCACGTGCACGAAAGGTGCACGACAGGTGCACGACCACGGCCGTCGTCGCAGCAGTGCGACGACGGCCGTCGTCGTCCGCCCTCAGGAGAGCAGACGCAGGCGGACGGACTCGGGGCGGTCGCGCAGCGCCGTCACGGCCGCCTCGTCGACCAGGCTCCCGGCGTCCGTCACCACGTAGCCCAGCTCGCCGCGCGTGGCCAGCAGCTGGCCCTCGATGTTGACACCGTGCTCGGCCAGGGTCGCGTTCACCGCGGCGAGCACGCCGGGCACGTTGCGGTGCAGGTAAGCCAGGCGGTGCACGTCCGGCGCCTGGTCCAGCGCGAGGTTGGGCACGTTGACCGACAGGGTCGTCGAGCCGGTGGTCAGGTAGTCGCGCACCTTGTGGGCGACGAACTGCCCGATCGCCTCCTGCGCCTCCTCGGTGGAGCCACCGGTGTGTGGGGTGAGGATCACGTTCGGCAGGCCGCGCAGCTCGGACTCGAAGGGGTCGCCGTTGCGCTTCGGCTCGTGCGCGAACACGTCGACCGCCGCCCCGGCGACGTGCCCGGAGGTGATGGCCTCCTGCAGTGCCGGGTAGTCGACGACGAAACCGCGGGACAGGTTGAGGAAGATCGCGCCCTCGCGCATCCGGGCGAACTGCTTGGCACCGAACAGCCCGGCGTTGCCGGACCGGCCGTCGACGTGGAGCGTGACCACGTCGGCTGCCTCGAGCAGCTCGTCGAGCGAGTGCATGCGGCGGGCGTTGCCCAGGGCGAGCTTCTCGGCGGTGTCGTAGAACACCACCGACATGCCGAGGTTCTCGGCCAGCACCGACAGCTGCGTGCCGATGTTGCCGTAGCCGACGATGCCCAGCGTCCGGCCGCGCACCTCGTGGGCGCCGCTGGCCGACTTGTTCCACACGCCCGCGTGCATCTGGCGGTCGAAGTCCACCAGCCGCCGGGTGAGCGCGATGATCTCGGAGATCGCCAGCTCCACCACCGACCGGGTGTTGGAGAACGGCGCGTTGAAGGCCGCGATGCCGTGCGACGCGGCGGCGCGCAGGTCGATCTGGTTGGTGCCGATGCAGAACGCGCCGACGGTGAGCAGGTCCGGGGCGTGCTCGAGCGCACGGGCCGACACCTGGGTCTTCGAGCGGATCCCGAGCATGTGCACGCCGTCGAGCGCCTCGATCAGCTCGTCCTCGTCGAGCGCGCCGGACCGCGTGACCACCTCGAACCCGGCCTCGGTGAGGATGGTGCGGGCGTGGGGGTGGATGTTCTCCAGCAGCAGGGCCTTCAGCACGACACCATGGTGCGCCCGTCCGCGCCTCGGACGGGCAACGGTCCGCTCCGCGGACGTCGCCGAGGGCCTCAGGCCGGCCGGAGACCGTCCGGCAGGGGGTTCGCGTGCACGACGTGCAGCAGCTGCGTCGGCCGGGTCATCGCGACGTACAGGTCCCCGGCGCTCTCCTGCAGCACCTCGGCCGGCTCCACGAGCACGACCACGTCGAACTCCAGGCCCTTCGTCTGGACGGGGCTGAGCACGACGAGGTCCGCACCGAGGTCCACCGCGGTGCCGTCGTCCGTGCCCGCGACCGGCCGGCCGAGCGCCGCCAGCGCCGCGCGGACGTGCGGCAGGCGGTGGGGGACCGCCACCAGCGCGACCCGACCGGAGCCGGCCGTGTCGGACACGTCGCCGACCGCCTTGAGGGCACGCTGCGCGGCCGCGTCGGCGAGCTCGTCGGCAGCCACCCCCTCGATCACCAGGGCGTCCTCGACGTCGCGGGCGGAGGTCAGGGGGCTGACGGGCAGGCCGACCGCGGCCGCCATCCGGCCCGCGGCCTCCGCGACGACTGCCGGCGTGCGGTAGTTGACGGTCAGCTCGGCCAGCCGCCACGAGCCGCCGAGGACCGGGTCGAGCATCCCGGCCCACGAGCTCGCACCGCCCGGCGACGACGTCTGCGCCACGTCCCCGACCACCGTCATCGACCGGGTCGGCACGCGCCGCAGCAGCGCTCGCCACGCCATCGCCGACAGCTCCTGCGCCTCGTCCACGACGACGTGACCGTAGGTCCAGGAGCGGTCCGCGGCGGCTCGTTCCGCCGTGGTGAGCGACGGTCCGGTGCCGGCGAACCGGTCCGCGAGCGACTCCGCCGAGACGAGCCCGCCGGCACCGGTGGACGCCAGCACCTGCCGGGCGTACTCCACCTCGTCCGCACGGCGCCGCGCGGCGTTGCGCGCCTGGGCGCGAGCGGCCTGGTCGTCCTCGCCGAGCAGCTCGGCCGCCTCGTCCAGCAGCGGGACGTCGGCGGCGGTCCAGGGCGACTCGGCCGGCCGTGCGAGCAGCTGACGCTGCGCGGCGCTCAGCTCCGGTGCGGCCTCGGCCAGCCGGTGCGGCTTGGCGTACAGGTCGGAGACGAGCTTCTCGGCCGTCAGCGGCATCCACGCGAGGTTCAGCGCGATGCGGATCTCCCGCGTCGTCCGCAGCTCCTCCATCAGCTCGGCGCGCTCGTCCGCCGGGACGGCGAAGCCCAGCTGGGCGGCGTACTGCTCCGCGAGCCGTCCCAGCATGTCGCGGACGAAGCCGATGCGGGCCTGGTTGTGCGGCCGGTGCTGGCGCTGCGCGCGCGCGATCGCCGAGGCGACGTCGGCGGGGCGCACCTCCACGACCCGGCCGTCGATCCGGACGCTCACCGGTGCAGCGGGAACGCGCTGGCGCGCGCGGACCGCCCGTGCCACGACGCGGGCCATCACGGCACGGCCCTTCAGCTCCGCCACGTCGGCGGGCTCGGGCGCCACGCCGACGATGCCCGGGTACAGCTCCGACAGCGTGGTGGTGACCACGCCCGTCTCGCCGAGCGCAGGCAGGACCTGGTCGATGTACCGCAGGAACGTCCTGCTCGGGCCCACGAGCAGCACCCCCGCGCGCTCGAGGAGCCGGCGGTGCGCGTAGAGCAGGTAGGCCGCCCGGTGCAGGGCCACGGCCGTCTTGCCCGTCCCCGGACCGCCCTGCACCACCAGGGTTCCCTGCAGGTCGGCCCGGATGACCGCGTCCTGCTCCGCCTGGATCGTGGCGACGATGTCGCCCATCCGGCCGGTGCGCCGAGCGCCGAGGGCCGCCAGCAGAGCCCCCTCCCCACTCAGCGTCCCGGCGGTGTCCGACGCGTCCAGCCGGTCCAGGTCGAGCACCTCGTCCTCGACGCCGGTGACGGTGCGACCGGACGTCACCAGGTGACGTCGCTGCACCACCCCCTCGGGATGCGCCGCGGTCGCCCGGTAGAACGCCCGCGCCGCGGGAGCGCGCCAGTCGGTCAGCAGCGGGGTCTGCTCGGCGTCGGTCAGCCCGATGCGTCCGACGTAGCGGCGCTGGCCGTCGTCCAGGTCGAGCCGGCCGAAGGCGAGGCGGTCCTCGACCGCCTCCAGCTGCGCGAGCCGGTCCTCGTACAGGGTGGCGAACGCGTCCCGCTCGCTGCGGTTCTGCGGGGAGCCCGACGGGCCGGACCGTCGCACCGCGGCCAGGCGGTCCCGGGTCTGGGCGCGCTGCTGGTCCAGCCGGGCGTACAGCTCGTCGACCACCTGCTGCTCGCCGGCGAGCTCGTCCTGACGTCCTGGCACCTGCTGCGCTCCTGTCCGGCGGCCCGCGGCCGTCGTTCCGGGTCCTGCACGGACGTCGCCCGGGCGTCGATCGCGGGTGTCGATCGGCGCGGGCGGCCGTCCATTATCCGACTCCGGCGGAGGCGCTGCACGTGCGTGTCCGCGCGGTGCGCTGCGCCACCTCCCGCCGCGCGCCGGGCGGTGCCCCGCCGTACGCTTCGCCAGACGGCCGGCCGGAGAGGAGACCTGTGAGGCACACGCCGCCCGCGTCGGACGACGTCGCCCGCTTCGGCCCGGTCGGGACGCGGCCGGACGGCCCGCTCCGCATCCTCCTGGTGGAGGACGACGACGGGGACGCCCTGCTGGTGCGGGAGCACCTCTCGGACGCCGGCCTGGAGACGCGCCTCACGTGGGTGCGCACCATGGACCAGGCGCTCGAGCGGCTCGACGTGGACTGCGTGCTGCTGGACCTCGGTCTGCCGGACACCGTCGGCCTCGCGGGTCTGGAGCGGCTGCTGTCCCACCAAGCGCCGGCTGTCGTGGTGCTCACAGGGCTTGCCGGCGACGGGGTGGGGCTCGCCGCGGTCGCCGCCGGTGCCCAGGACTACCTGGTGAAGGGCGACGTCGACGGCGAGAGCCTCGGTCGTTCGGTGCGGTACGCCGTGCAGCGCCGCCGGCTGGAGGACACCGACAGGGCTCTGTACCGCAGCCTCGTGCGAGGCGCGGAGGCGGCGCGGCTGGAGCGGGCGCTGCTGCCGAGGCCGTCGGTCCAGGACCCGGGCCTGGAGGTGCGCGTCGGGTACCGGGCGGGCCGGGACGGTCTGCTGGGCGGCGACTTCTACGACGTGGTGCAGCGGCCGGACGGCACCGTGCTGGCGATGGTGGGCGACGTCTGCGGTCACGGGCCCGACGAGGCGGCGCTGGGCGCAACCTTGCGCACGGCGTGGCGCACGCTCGTGGTGACCGGCGTCCCGACCGAGCAGATCCTCGGGCAGCTCGAGCTGGTGCTGGCCACCGAGCGCTCGCGGCCCGAGCTGTTCACCACGGTGTCGATGCTGGCGGTGCACCCGGACCGGCGGCACGCCGACCTGTACCTGGCAGGACACCCGGTGCCCATGCTGGTGGGCGACCCGGCACGGCTGCTGCCCGCCTCGGCACGCGGCCGTGCCCTGGGGATCCCCGTACCCGGTGGCTGGGACCCGCTGCCCTTGGAGCTCGGAGACCGCTGGCGCGTGATGCTCTACACCGACGGTCTGCTCGAGGCGACCGTCGGCGGCGCGGGCGAACGGCTCGGCAAGGACGGTCTGCTCCGGGTGGTCGAGGGTGCGGCCGCCGCCCACGGCCACGTCCCGGCCGTGCCGCCCGGCGCCGGTGACGACCCGCTGGTGACCACGGTGCTCGACGCCGTGCGGGACCGGCACGGCGGCGACCTCGTCGACGACGCGGCGGTGATCGTGATCGGGCGGACGTCATGACGACGCCGCCGTCCTCGCGCCGGGTGGCTCCGACCCGGACGCTGCGCGACCGGCTGACCGGCATGCTGACGACCGCGACCGTCGTGCTCGCCGTGGTGCTGGTGGTCGCGACGCTGGCCGCTGCTCGGCTGCTGTCGGTGCAGCGGGCGGTCACGGAGCGCAGCTTCGACGAGATCAGCCGGGCGGACAGCGCCTATGCCGGGCTGGCGGACGCCCGGTCGGCCGTCCTCTCGTACGCCATGGCCGCGGACGCGTCGACGCTCGGACCGTTCGACACGCTCCGCAGCGCTCCCGACGGCGGCTTCGGCGCCCTGGCGGCCGACCTGTCGGGCTCCGGTGACGTCGCTGCGGCGACCGCCGGCCGGCGCGCTGCTGCGGCGGCGGAGGCGTGGACCTCCGGGTGGGCCGAACCCGTCGTCGCGCAGGTGCGGGCCCAGGGCGCCGGCTCCGTGGCCGCGGCGCAGGTGCAGGCCGGTCAGCGCCTCTTCGACGCGGTCCGCGACCAGGCGAGCGGCCTGTCCAGCGCACTGCGCGCCGAGCGGGACGGTGCGCTGCACCGGCTCGCCCTGTACACGCAGGTGCTGCTGGCCTCGGTCGCGCTGCTGGTCGTGTCGGCCGTCGTCGCCGGCGTCCTGCTCTGGCGCGCCCTGCGGGGCTGGGTGCTCCGCCCGATCGACCAGCTGACGGCGGACACCCGCGCCGTGACCTCCGGCGACCTGCTGCACGAGGTCACGTTGGACGGGCCGGGGGAGTTCGAGGTGCTTGCGCGCGACGTCGAGGCGATGCGGCACGCCCTCGTCGTCCAGGTGCAGCAGATCCAGGCGTCGCGCGCGGGTCTGGAGGAGGCGCACGCGCGGCTCACCGAGCAGGCCGAGGAGCTTCGGCGGTCCAACCGTGACCTCGAGCAGTTCGCCTACGTCGCCTCCCACGACCTGCAGGAACCCCTGCGCAAGGTCGCGTCCTTCACCCAGCTGCTCGCCAAGCGGTACGGCGGTCAGCTGGACGAGCGGGCCGACCAGTACATCCAGTTCGCCGTGGACGGCGCCAAGCGGATGCAGCAGCTGATCCAGGACCTGCTGGGCTTCTCCCGCGTGGGTCGGCTGGGTGGCGAGAGCTCGGACGTGCCCCTGCAGGACGCGCTCGACGCGGCGCTGGACACGCTCTCGGAGCGGATCGAGGAGAGCGACGCGGTGGTGACGCACGACGAGCTGCCGGTGCTCCGCGGGGAGCGGCCCCTGCTGGAGCAGCTCCTGCAGAACCTGGTCGGGAACGCGATCAAGTTCCGTCACCCCGACCGTGCGCCGCGGGTCCACGTGAGCGCGAGGCCGGCGGAGGACGGGTTCTGGGAGCTCGAGTGCCGGGACAACGGCATCGGCATCGAGCCCCAGTACGCCGAGCGGGTCTTCGTCATCTTCCAGCGGCTGCACGCCAAGGACGTGTACGAGGGCACGGGCATCGGGCTCGCCCTGTCCAAGAAGATCGTCGAGTACCACGGCGGCCGGATCTGGATCGACGGCACGGCGGGCGCCGGGACGTCGATCAGGTGGACGCTGCCGGGGGTCGAGGTCGAACGCCCGCCCGGGCCGCAGGGCCTGGAAGCCGTGCAGCCGTTCCCTCTGCCCACACCCGACGCGCGAACGCCTGACCCGCTCACGACCTGACCCGCTCACGACCCGACCCGCTCACAACCTGACCCGCCCACAACCTGGCCCGTTCACAACCTGACCCGGCCACCACCCGAACCGGCCCGACCGGGGCCCGACGAGACGAGAGGACGGTGCACCCGTGCCGGACCAGAAGATCATCGACGTGCTGCTGGTGGAGGACGACCCCGGGGACGTCCTGATGACGCGCGAGGCGTTCGAGCACAACAAGCTGCGCAACCGCCTCGCCGTGGTGTCCGACGGCGTCAGCGCCCTGGAGTTCCTGCGAAAGCAGGGGGAGCATGCCGAGGCGCCGACGCCGGACCTGATCCTGCTCGACCTCAACCTGCCTCGGATGGACGGCCGGGAGGTGCTGCAGGCGCTGAAGTCCGACGACGAGCTCCGCAAGATCCCGGTCGTCGTGCTGACCACCTCGGAGGCCGAGGAGGACGTCGTCCGCAGCTACTCGCTGCACGCGAACGCCTACGTGACCAAGCCGGTGGACTTCGACCGGTTCATCGACGTGGTGCGCCAGATCGACGAGTTCTTCGTCGAGATCGTGCGGCTCCCCGCGCACTGACGCGGACGGCGCCCGCGGCGGAACCGTCCCGGGAAGAGTCGCGGGCGTCGCGGCGTTGTGACCCTCGACCGGGTGCACCGCCCGGCGCAGGACGAGGACGAGCGAGGCGCCACATGCTGGATCCCAGCGAGATCTACGACGTCGACCCGCAGGTCGCCGCTGAGGTCGACGCCCGCGGTGCGACCGTCGGCTCCGGCCCGGTGCTGGTGCACGCGGTCCGCGGGTTCGTCGACGCCGGCCAGGCCGGCCAGCTCGCAGCGGAGCACCTGACCGAGCAGCTCGGGTCGCGCCGGCTGGTCACGTTCGACGTCGACCAGCTGATGGACTACCGCTCCCGTCGGCCGGCGATGACCTTCGACTCCACCACCTGGACGTCCTACGACGAGCCCGAGCTCGCGGTCGACCTGGTCGAGGACGAGCAGGGGGTGCCCTTCCTGCTGCTGCACGGCACCGAGCCGGACGTGCAGTGGGAGCGGTACGTCGCCGCTGTGCGGCAGGTCGTCGAGCGCTTCGACGTGCCGCTGACCATCGGCCTGCACGGCATCCCGATGGGGCTGCCGCACACGCGGCCGGTGTCCGTCACCGCGCACGGCACCCGGCCCGAGCTGGTCGCGGACCAGCCGGCGTGGTTCGGCACCGTGCAGGTGCCGGCCAGCGCCCAGGCGCTCCTCGAGTACCGCCTCGGTCAGTCGGGGCACGACGCGATGGGCTTCGCGGTGCACGTCCCGCACTACCTGTCCCAGTCGCCGTTCCCGCAGGCCGCCATCGCGGCGCTCGGGCGGGTCGAGCGCGCGACCGGCCTGCAGCTGAAGGTCGGGGCGCTGGAGTCCGCCGCGCACGAGACCATGCGGCAGATCGACGAGCAGGTGGCCGGCTCCGAGGAGGTCGCCTCCTTGGTGCACGCGCTCGAGGAGCAGTACGACGCCTTCACCCGGAGCATCGGGCGGACGAACCTGCTGGCCTCGACCGACGAGCTGCCGACCGCGGACGAGCTCGGCGCCGAGTTCGAGCGGTTCCTCGCCGAGCAGTCCGACGAGGGTTAGCCCTTTACCAGATCGTTGCGTGGAGGGCGGTCCGTTCGTCCCAGAACCGTGGCGTGCGTCACGTCCCACGTGCAAGGATGCCTGCGTTGCAGTGACGTACGGACGCTTGACCGGCGCTTGGCTGTGCCACCCCGGGGCAGCACGTGAGGCATTGCGGCACGGCGGAGGCAGCGGGCCTGCGCCGTCACCGGTGGGACAGAAGGAATCAGGACATGGCACAGGGTGCTGTCAAGTGGTTCAACGCCGAGAAGGGCTACGGGTTCATCGCCCAGGACGGCGGCGGTGCCGACGTCTTCGTCCACTACTCGGCGATCGACACCCAGGGTTACCGGTCGCTGGACGAGGGCCAGCGCGTCGAGTTCGAGATCACGCAGGGCGCGAAGGGCCCGCAGGCCGAGCACGTCCGTCCCCTCTGATCGGCGCCCCCAGCGGGGCTTTCCGGTAGAGGACCACATCCAGAACGTCGGGGCCGCACCTCGTGGGGGTGCGGCCCCGACGTGTGTCCGGCGGTCAGGGGCGTGATGCCTCCTCCACGTCGTGGCGGACGGGTGCCCGGCCCGCGAAGCTGCTCAGCTCCTCCCCGTGCAGCAGGTGCGCCGGCACGGGGAGGGACCGCAGCGCCCTGGCCAGCGCGGGGGAGTCCAGCACCGCGGGCGAGTCGGTCGCCGCGAGGACGACGTTGCCGTACCGGCGCCCCTTGAGCTGAGCCGGCTCGGCGATGGCGGCGACGTGGGTGAACACCGAGGCGACCGTCGCCACCTCCGAGCGTGCCAGCGTGAGCGGCGGACGGTCGGCGCAGTTGGCGAGGTAGAGACCGCCCGGCCGCAGCACCCGGCTCACGTCCGCTGTCAGCTCGGCGGTGGTGAGCGGGTCCGGGGTGCGGTCGCCGGCGAACACGTCGCGGACGACGACGTCCGCCGAGGCGTCCGGCAGACGGCCCAGCTCGGTGCGTGCGTCGCCGACCCGGATCCGCAGCGCGGGCGACCGCGGCAGGTCGAACCAGGTGCGCACCAGCGCCGCCAGCTGCCCGTCCAGCTCCAGGGCCAGCTGCCGCGACTCGGGCCGCGCGGCGTGCACGGCTCGTGCGAGCGCGCAGGCGCCGGCGCCCAGGTGCACCACCGTGAGGGCGGCGGGCGGAGGCCGGAAGGCGTCCAGCACGGCCGTCATCTGCTGCATGTACTCGAACTCGAGCCGTGTGGGGTCGGCGAGGTCCAGGTGCGAGCTCGGCACGCCGTTCACCAGGAGCGTGACGCCGTCCGGGTCATCGGCCGTCTGGACCACCTGCGCCGTCCCCGTGCTGATCCGCACCGGCTCCTGCGGCCACCGCTCGTCGCCCGGCAAGGACCGTGTGGGTGGTCGGTGCGAGGGTGGACGCCGTCGGGGACGCCCCGGGGATGGCGGCACGCGGCCAGCGTACCGTCCGGGTTGACGGCGATCGAACACCTGTTCGATGATGAGGGCGGGAGGTGCGGAGATGAGAGCGACGAGTCCGAGGTCGGTGACCACCGGCGGTGCCCCGGTTCCGTCGCGTGTCCGTCAGCTGCTCGCGCGCGCCGACGCGGAGCTCGTGGCGGCCCAGTTCTCCGCCGAGCCGTGGGAGCAGCTGTCCCACGCGCACCTCGCGGCCGTACGGGCGGCGGCGGCCGTCGTCGCGGCCGAGGGTGCACCGGCCGGGCGCTCGGCGCCTCGCACCGTGTGGGGCCAGCTCGGCTCGGTCGCACCGTCGTTGAGCCGGTGGGGGGCGGTCTTCGCGGACGCGGCGCCGCTGCGGGCGGCGGTCGAGGCGGGTCGGTTCGACCTCGTCACCGGCGCTCGTGCGGAGCAGGCGCTCGTCGAGGCCGAGGACTTCGTCGACGTGGTGCGGACGTATCTCGACGGCGAGGCCCACGCCGCGAGGGCCTCATGAGCCGCGGCCCCCGGTCCGCCGCGGCCAAGCGGGACTGGGGCAGCGAGGAGGACGGGTGCACCATCCTCCACGTCGACATGGATGCGTTCTTCGCCTCCGTCGAGCTCGCCCGTCGACCACAGCTGCGCGGGCTGCCCGTGATCGTCGGCGGTGCCCAGCGAGGGGTCGTGCTCGCCGCGACCTACGAGGCGCGGGCGTTCGGCGTCCACTCCGCGATGCCGATGTCCACGGCCTTGCGCATGTGCCCGCAGGCCGTCGTCGTCCCGCCCGACCACCACGCGTACCACGAGGTGTCCGAGGGTGTGATGTCGGTGCTCCGCGACGTGACCGCGCTGGTGGAGCAGGTCAGCGTGGACGAGGCGTTCCTCGACGTGGCCGGTGCGCGGCGTCGCATCGGACCACCCACGGCGATCGCGGCGCTGATCCGCACCCGGGTGCGGGAGCACTACGGCATCACGTGCTCCGTCGGCATCGCGTCGACCAAGTTCGTCGCCAAGCTCGCGTCCGGCCACGCCAAGCCCGACGGGGTCCTCCTCGTCCCGCGGGCGGCGACCGTGGACTTCCTGCGGATCCTTCCCGTCGGCGCGCTGTGGGGCGTCGGCGAGCGGACGGAGGCGGCGCTGGCCCGGTGGGGCATCAGGACCGTCGCCGAGCTGGCGGACAGCGAGGTGGACACCGTGCGACGCGCAGTCGGCAAGGTGGCCGGTGAGCACCTGTACGACCTCGCGTGGGGCCGAGACCCTCGTCCGGTGCAGCCGGGCCGCGAGGAGAAGTCGATCGGCGCCGAGGAGACGTTCGTCGCGGACGTGTCCGACCTCGCCGTGGTGCAGACCAAGGTGCTGGAGCTGGCGGACCGGTGCGCGGCCCGGCTGCGCAGGCACGGCATGGTCGCGCGCACCGTCGCGATCAAGGTGCGGACCTCCGACTTCCGGACGCTGAGCCGTGCCCGGACGCTCACCACGCCCACCGACGTCGGCCGCGAGATCTACCTGGCGGCGCGCGCCCTGCTCGCCGGCGTCGACCTGGGCGGTCTCCCGGTCCGGCTGGTCGGCGTCCGTGCCGAAGGCCTGTCACCTGCCGCGACGACCGTCCGTCAGCCGACTCTCGAGGAGGCCGCGGCGCAGACCTCGGGGCGTCGAGACGCCGAGCGGGCCATGGACGCCGTTCGTTCCCGTTTCGGGACCCAGGCCATCCGGACCGGCTCGGCCGAGACGGCGCCCGCTCGCTCGACTACCACCTTCGTGCCGGTCGATCTATCCTGAGGCGACCAGAGGCCGTGGTCCATCGGTGCATCGGAGGTCGCCATGCCACTCTCCGAGTACGAGCAGCGAGTGCTCGAGCAGATGGAGCGCCAGCTCGCTTCAGACGATCCGCGTCTGGCGAACACCCTCACCCAGCGCCGACGTCGTCCCGTGGTGCGGTTCGTGCTCACGGGCACGGGCGCCGTGGTCGGTCTGCTGCTGCTGGTCCTCGGTGCGGCGAACTCGAAGCCGTGGCTCGGGGCGATCGGCTTCGTGCTGATGTTCGCCTCGGTCGCCCTCGCCTTCGCGATGCCCCGGCGGTCAGCCGGCCCTCAGGGCGTGGTGGGCACGGACGGTAAGGTGCACCGGCCGGTGCGGAGGTCCGTCTCGAAGCAGGGCTTCATGGCCCGGCTGGAGGCCCGCTGGGAGCGGCGGCGCGACCAGGGCGGTCGCTGACCAGCTCGTCGACCCCGCGGAGGGTCTCGCCGATCCAGTGATGGAGCTGGCTGGACGTCCGTGGGCTCTGGGCAGGTGCGTAGCGCTCGTCCTCGACCGTCCGCGCGAGCTCGGTGAGGCCCTCGAACGCAGCGCCCTGGAGCTCGCGGCCGGTCAGCTCCAGCAGCGTGTCCTGGACCGTACGGACGCAACCCCGTGGGGTCGTCGAGTCGGCCCAGGTGATGTGCCGCTTCGCGAGGCGGCGCCGTAGCGTGTGCCACGCCCGCTCGGCGTTGAGCTCCGGGGGGCGCCGGAGGCGCCGCCACACGAGCAGCGCAGCGGCGGCGGCGAGCAGGACCAGTCCCATCGTGACCGCCGTCGGCACCCAGCTGCCATGGACGGTGGTGGTCACCGTCTGGTGCGGCGCCTGCGTCGGGGCGCCGGTCGCGCCACCGGTCGCGGCCTGGCCGGCGCGGCCGAGGTCGTTGGGACCCTGCGCACCGGGACCGGTCGAGCGGACGTACGGGTCGCTCCAGGCAGGGGGTGCACCCGTCTGGACGGCCGGTGTCGGCTCGAACCGGACCCATCCGTAGCCCGCGAAGTACAGCTCGGGCCAGGCGTGCGCCTGCTTGCCGGTGACCACGTACTCGCCGTCGTTGCCGGTCTGCGTCCCGGGCAGGAAGCCGACGGCGACGCGTGCCGGGATGCCGAGGATGCGCGCCATCAACGTCATCGTCGAGGAGAACTGGACGCAGTAGCCCCGCCGGGACTGCAGGAAGTCCCACACGGCGTCCTGGGACGTCGCGGGAGGCACCTTGGTGTCGTAGGTGAAGTTCGCCCCGGAGCGGAAGTACTGCTGCAGCGCCATCGCCTTGTCGTAGGCCGTCGTGGCGTTCCCGACGATCTGGTTGGCGCGCGCCGTGATGTCCGCGAGGTGCTGGGTGGCAGGCACCTGGAGGTAGTTCTCGCTGCCCGACGGCGCACCGGCACCGGCGGCGATGAGCTGGTCGGCGCTGAGGTCCTGCACCTCGACCTGCATCGAGTACGTCTGCCCCGCGGCGGTGGCCTGGGTCCCGACGACCTCGTCGCGCTGAGGGTCGTAGCGCCAGGTGCCGTCCACCGCCACCGTGCGCGGGAAGGTGCTGATGGGCAGGCGGGTCTCGCGCAGGGACTCGAGCCGGACCTGCACGTCGAGCTCCCGGGCGGGGTCGGGGGTCGCGGAGTCGGTGCCGAGCCACGACCCGCCGTCGAACGGGAACACCGGGCCGTCGCCGGCCCGGGACCACTGGCGACCGTCGAACGAGCTGAGCGTGAAGGCGCGCAGGGGACCGATCGACAACGGCAGCGCGGACGTCGCGGCCGGGCTGGGTCCGGAGCCGTCCTGCGGTGCAGGGCGGGACACCGTGTAGCGGAGCACCACCTGGCTGGACCGGGAGCCGAGGCTGTCGCGCAGGTCCAGGTTGCTCGAGAGGACCAGCGGACCACTCGGACCGTCGCCGAGGGTCGGCAGCCGCACGCTCGACCAGCCGGGGAACGCCGCGACGGCGGGCGCCGCGAGGAGCGCGAGCACCACCGCCCCGGCCGCGGCGGCGAATGCCGTGCTCGAGCGACGGACCAGGTCGGCCTGCGGACCTCCGGGTGCCGTGGTCAGCGCCAGCAGCATCAGGTACGCCAGGCCCGTCCAGAAGACGGCCCAGCCGGACGCCGGGTAGCCGAGCACCACGGCGGGCACCCACAGGGCGCTCAGGGGGAGCGCGACGAGCGCGGGCGCGCCGGCTCCGAGCGCGAGCGCGTCGACGAGGAGCAGCACCGCCGCCGCGCCCGCGACGACCAGCACCTCCGCCGACCGGTTCGACGGCATCGGCACCAACGAGCCCTGGATCAGGGCGACGCCTTCGCCTGCCAGCGCCCACGTGCGCCGCACGGCGTCCGGGGTCGGCAGCACCTGGGTACCCCCGGGCGGTGCGCCGTACCGCACGACGAGGCCCGCGAAGGCGACGACGGCGCCGACGACCGTCGGCACCCAGGGGGAGCCCGTGAGCGAGCGGACGGCGGCGATGACCGCCGCCAGGAGGATCACCGCGACGCAGGCGACCGCCGGCCAGCGGCCCGGCTGGATGAGCCGACCGAGGGCCACCAGGGCTCCACACGTGGCCAGCGCGCAGAGGGCCGACGAGAGCCAGCCTCGCGTGTTGCCCTCGGCGCGGTCGGCGGTCGTCACGCCGCGCTCCCGAGCAGGCGTCGCCAGCAGACCATCAGGTCCTCACCGGCCGTCGCGCGACTGACCCGCCAGCCGGCGCGCTGCAGTGCCCGGACGGTGTGCTCGGCACCGGCCGCCTCGGCCGGGTTCCGGCCGTCCGTCCGCACCACGGCCCAGCTGTGCGAGGAGCTGCTGGCGTGCACCAGTGCCGCTCGAGCGCGTGCGGACAGCGGTCCGAGCACGGCGAGGACCATCTCCGCACCACCCTCGGCCGTCTCGAGCAGCCGCACCCCGTCGAGCAGACGTTGCTCCGCCTCCGCGTCGGTGCGGGGCCCCACCAGGTCGATCGTCCGGTTCAGCAGCGTGGCACGCGCCTGCGGACCGCTGCGGGCGTGCACGAACTCGGGGATCTCCGACACGTCGTCGCCGGTGGTCGGCTCGAGGCCGACCAGGCGCACCGGGTGGCCGCCCTCGAGCATCGCCAGGGCCATCGAGGCGGCCAACGAGATGGACCACTCGAGCGTCTTGGACCGGACGGGCTGGTCGAGCAGAACGCTGACCGGCCTCATGCCCGCCCGTTCGTCCGAGCGCACCAGGAGGGCCCCGCGCCGTGCGCTGCTGCGCCAGTGCACGCGTCGCAGGTCGTCGCCCTCCCGGTAGTCGCGCAGGGCCGCGTCGTCGGGCGACGGGGTGCGCGCCCCGAGGGTCACGCGATCCGGCTCGTCGACCAGGACGTCGCTCGGCGGCGGCAGCGCGACGACCTCCGGCCAGACGTCCACGTCGGCCGCCCCACCCAGCGTCGCGGGGGAGCGCACCACGCCGAAGGGGTCACCGTGGGTCACGACGAGGGGGCCGATCGGCCATCGGCCGCGTCGGGTCGCCCGCACCGGGTAGCGCACGGTCACCCGCCCGGGAGAACGGGTCACCCTCGCCCGCAGCGGGCGGCCGCCGGACAGCTCCGTCGCAGCCTGCTCGGCGAACCGGAGACCGGCGAGCCGCACGCGCGCCCCGGAGTCCGGCGCGAGCACGTCCACCTGCACGTCGGCGTCCTCACCGACGTGCACCGGGTTCGGCTCGACGGACCGACGCACCTCGATCCGGTGCCGTCCGCGCCCCGGGACGGTGACGGCCACACCGACCTCGGCACCGGCGACCAGGACCAGGGCGACGATGCCGATGCGCACCAGGTCGACCGTGCCCAGAAGGGCGCCGAGCACCATGGCGAGCAGGCCGCCCGCGACGAGCGCCCAGCCGCGGACGGTCGGCCGCGGGACCATCAGCCTGCCGCGCGACGCACCCGGGCCGAGGTCGCGGCCGGTGCGGGCAGCGGCGTCCGCTCGACGACGTCCTCGACGATCCGCGCGGTGGTGCGCCCGGACAGGCGCGACTCCGTGCTCGGGAGCAGGCGGTGCGCCAGGACCGGTACCGCGAGCTGCTGCACGTCGTCCGGGAGCACGTGGTCCCGACCGGCCATGGCGGCCACCGCCTTCGCGGCACGGAGCAGCTGGATGGCGGCGCGCGGCGAGGCGCCGAGCCGAAGACCTGGGTCGTCCCGCGTCGCCCCGACCAGGTCGACCACGTAACGCTTCACCGCGGCGGAGGCGTACAGACGCCGGACCACCTCGATCATCGCGGCGACGTGCTCGGCGTCGGTGGCCGGACGCAGCTCGTCGATCGGGTCGGACCGCTCCTGCATGTCGAGCATCTCGAGCTCCGACTCGACACTCGGGTAACCGACCGCGAGGCGCGCCATGAAGCGGTCCCGCTGTGCCTCGGGGAGCGGGTACGTCCCCTCCATCTCCACCGGGTTCTGGGTCGCGACGACGAGGAAGGGCCGGGGCAGCGGGTACGAGCGTCCGTCGACGGTCGCCTGCGCCTCCTGCATGCACTCCAGCAGCGCCGACTGCGTCTTGGGGGAGGCGCGGTTGATCTCGTCGCCGATCACGACGTGGGCGAAGACCGGACCCGGGCGGAACTCGAACTCGTGCGTCTGGGTCCGGTAGATGTTCACGCCGGTCAGGTCGCTCGGCAGCAGGTCCGGGGTGAACTGGATCCGGCCCACCGTGCAGTCGATCGACCGGGCGATCGCCTTGGCCAGCGTGGTCTTGCCCACCCCCGGCACGTCTTCCAGGAGCAGGTGGCCCTCTGCCAGGAGGACCGCCAGGCTGACCCGGACCAGGTCCGGGCGTCCGGTGATGACCGACTCGATCCCTGCGCGCATCCGGCCCGTCACGTGGACGACGTCGTCCAGCTGCGACCCGGATGGCACGTCGGTCGTCATCGCTCCTCCTCGCAGGGCAGGTGGGCTGAGCCTACGTGCGGTGCCACCGATCCCGCAGCGCGTCGGCCGGCGCACTTGCCCGCCCCACTTCCCTCCACCTGAGGGGGTGCGCCCGACGTGCGTGGCGCGCAGGCCGACGTCACCACGCCGCAGACGGCTCGCGCCGAGCGCGAGGGCCGGCGAGACCGCCGCGGGGCGGGTCGGCGCGGTCGTCGTCGCCCGGCGGAGCGATCTCCGCCGCGTCCGGCCCTCCACTTTCCACCACGGCGGCTGACCTGCGAAATCGCCCGCCGGGAGGGGTGAAAAAGCCGGTGCCTACCGGGCTCGGTGGAGGGAAGTGGAGTAGCGTGGTGCGCGGTGGTGAGGTCGGGAGTGCTCGGGCGAGGGGAGGCGTGGTGTCCGAGGAGCCGTTCGGTGGGGTCCTGGGCTCCGTCGCGCCGTTCCTGGGCACGTACACACCCCGGCTGGACGACAAGGGGCGGCTGATCCTGCCCGCCAAGTTCCGCACCCGGTTGGCGCCGGGTCTGGTGCTGACCCGGGGTCAGGAGCGCTGCCTGTTCCTGCTGCCGCTGGACGAGTTCCGCCGGATGCACGAGCACGCCCAGGCCGCCCCGGTCACCAGCAAGCAGGCCCGTGACTACCTGCGCGTGCTGCTGTCGGGGGCGAGCGACGAGCTCCCGGACAAGCAGGGCCGCATCTCCATCCCGCCGGTTCTGCGCAAGTACGCCGGCCTCGACCGCGACGTCGCCGTGATCGGCGCCGGCAACCGCGTCGAGCTCTGGGACCTGCAGGCGTGGGAGACGTACCTGGCCGAGCAGGAGGCGCAGTACGCCGAGACCGCCGAGGAGGTGTTCCCGCAAGGCATCTGACCGTCTTCTCGTCCGCACCACCGCAGCCCGCACCACCGCACGAAGCCCGCAGCTCCACCCGACCGCCCGGCGAGACCTCCTCCCGTCCGTGCTGACGCACTTCCCCGGCGCCAGCACAGCCGGTGGGGGATCTGGTCGGACGGTGGAGGGCCTCCGACCAGCAACGACTCGCAGCACCAGCAGCGAGAGCACACCGACAGGCAGTACCCGAGAGCTCGTGCCGGACGCCCGGCCCGGAACCCGACCAGGACCAGGAGAGGAGAGCGCCGTGGAGCAGCCGACCGACGACACCGCAGCCCGGCACGTCCCCGTCCTCCTGGCCCGCTGCCTCGAGCTGCTCGCGCCGGCGCTCGGCAACCCGGGCGCCGTGATGGTGGACTCCACGCTCGGCATGGGCGGTCACACCGAGGGCGTGCTTCGTGCCTTCCCGCAGGCGCGGGTCGTGGGTCTGGACCGGGACCCGCAGGCGCTCGAGCTGGCCAGCCGACGGCTGGCTCCCTTCGGCGACCGCTTCACGGCGGTCCACGCGGTCTACGACGACGTGCGGGCGGTGCTCGACGATCTCGGCATCGACCTGGTGCAGGGCGTCCTGATGGACCTCGGCGTCTCGTCCCTGCAGCTCGACGAGACCGAGCGCGGCTTCTCCTACGCGCACGACGCTCCGCTGGACATGCGCATGGACCCCAGCACCGGACCGACGGCGGCGGAGGTGCTGGCCACCTACGACGAGCAGCAGCTGGTCCGCGTGCTGCGCACCTACGGGGAGGAGCGGTTCGCGCCGCGCATCGCCCGCGCAGTGGTGCGCGAGCGGGGCCGGCGGCCGTTGACCCGCACCAGCGAGCTGGTGGACCTCGTGCGCGCCTCGATCCCTGCCGCCGCACGGGCACAGGGTGGCCATCCCGCGAAGCGGACGTTCCAGGCGCTGCGCATCGAGGTGAACGGCGAGCTCGACGCCCTGGCCCGCGCCCTGCCCGCCTCCGTCGAGGCGCTCGCGGTCGGAGGACGAATCGTCGTCGAGGCCTACCAGTCGCTCGAGGACAAGCTGGTCAAGCGGGAGCTCGCCGTCGGTGCCACCTCGAGCGCGCCGGCCGGGCTGCCGGTGGAGCCGGCCGACCACGCGCCGTACCTGCGGCTGCTGACCCGGGGTGCCGAGCTCGCCGGCCCGGACGAGGTGGCCGCGAACCCCCGCGCCCAGTCCGTCCGGCTACGCGCCGCGGAACGCCTGCGAGCCACGCCGACACACCTGCTTCCGGGCCGCACGTCCTCGAGAGGAGCCGCCGCATGAGCGCTCAGCCGTTGCGGGCGGCCACGCCCGTCTCCCTGGCACCCCGTCCCGCGCCGGCCGCACGCCCTCGGCTGCGCGTGGTCCGGGCGCCGCAGCAGGCGCGAACCCGCGTGCCGTTCGTCTTCCTCTGCATGGCGATCCTCGGTGCGGCGCTGCTGTCCGCCCTGCTGCTCAACACGTCGATGGCCGGCGGTGCGTTCGAGCGCTCGTCACTGACCAGCCGCCTCGGTCGCCTGCAGCAGGACCAGCTCGACCTCGTCGCGCAGCTCGACGCACGGTCCGCGCCGGCCAGCCTGGCCCAGGCGGCGCGCGGCATCGGGATGGTGCCGGCCAACGGCACCGGCTGGCTGCGGCTGTCCGACGGCTCCGTCCAGGGCGCACCGGCGCCGGCTGCGGCGGGATGAGCACGCCGACGCGCACGCCGGCGTCGTCACGCGGTGCCAGTCGTCCGGTCCCGCGCGGCGCGACCGGACGTCAGCCCCGCCGTGGCACCGTGGCGGGCATGGCGAGGACCGCGGCCCGAACCCCGGCCGGTCGGCGCGTGGTCGGCGAGGCGACGCGGCTGCTGCAGGTACCGACCCAGCGCGGCCCCCGACCGGTGCGCGAGGCAGGCCCGCGTGGCCGCGTCACCGCGCTCGTCGTCGTCCTGGTCCTGGTCCTCGCGACGTTCGCCGGGCGGCTGGTGTGGGTCCAGGGCATCGCCGGTCCGGCGATCGCCAAGGTGGCCCTGGAGAAGCGCCTGTCGTCCGTGACGGTGCTCGGGCAGCGCGGTCAGATCACCGACGCCGCGGGCGTGCCGCTCGCCACCTCCGTCGAGCGCTACGACATCTCCGTCAACCAGCGCACGATCGCGAAGTACCGCAGCACGGGTGGGACCGGGGCGCCCGACGGCGCCGCCGGCGTCGCGGCGCGCCTCGCCCCGGTGCTGGGCGCGAACCCGGCCGAGCTGGGCGGCGAGCTCGCGGGCAGCTCGACGTTCCGGTACGTGGCCAAGGGTGTGCTCCCGGAGGTCGCCCGGTCCGTGCAGGCCCTGCGGATCGACGGCGTCATGGTGGAGAAGGTCGCCGACCGGGTGTACCCCAAGGGGACGCTGGCGGGGAACATCGTCGGGTTCGTCAACGCCGACGGGAAGGGCCTGCAGGGCCTCGAGGCGACCCTCAACAGCCGGCTGACCGGCACCGCCGGTTCGGAGACGTACGAGCGTGGCGCAGGGGGGCAGGCGATCCCGGGCGGCTACTCGACCGGTTCTCCCGCCAAGGCGGGCGACTCCGCGCGGCTGACCATCCTGTCCGACCTGCAGTGGAAGGCCCAGGCGGCCGCCGATGCGCAGAAGGCGGCCACCGGGGCGGACACCATCGAGATCGTCGTCGAGGACGCCACGACCGGAGCACTCCTGGCGCTCGCCGACTCGGGCTCGATCGACCCCAACAAGCCCGGGGCAGCGGCCGGCGGCGCGCTCTCCCGAGCGGTGTCCGACGTCTTCGAACCCGGTTCCACCGGCAAGGTGATCACCATGTCCGGGCTGCTGGAGAGCGGCCTCGCGACACCGACGTCCCAGTTCACGGTGCCGTACCAGTACACGGCGCCGAACGGGCAGAGCTTCACGGACTCCCACCCGCACCCCACCGAGCAGTGGACGACCACGGGCATCCTGGCCGAGTCCTCCAACTCGGGCACCGTGATGGTCGGCCAGCAGCTGTCCAAGGACCAGCGCTACGACTTCATGCGCAGGTTCGGGCTGGGCAGCCCGACGGGCATCGAGCTGCCGGGCGAGTCGGCGGGCATCCTGCACCCGGCCAACCAGTGGGACGGCCGGACCCAGTACACGGTGCTCTTCGGCCAGGGCGTTGCCGTGACCGCCATCCAGGCGACGAACGTCTACGCGACGATCGCGAACAAGGGGGTGCGGCCGCAGCCCCACCTGATCGACGGGTGGACCTCCGCGGACGGCACGTACACGCCCGTCACCACGGCAGCGCCGCAGCGGGCGGTCTCGGAGCAGACCGCGCAGACCGTGCTGACCATGCTCGAGAGCGTCGTCGACGACGGAACCGGCGCGGCCGCCTCGATCCCGGGCTACCGCGTCGCCGGCAAGACGGGAACCGCCCAGGACATGCAGTCCAACGGCATCACCGCGTCCTTCATCGGCGTGGTCCCGGCGGACGCTCCGAGGCTGGTGGTCGGCGTCTTCGTGCACAACCCGAAGACCGACATCTACGGCGGCACGATCGCCGCTCCGGTGTTCAGCGACGTCGCGGGGTTCGCGCTGTCCGAGCTCGGCGTGGCGCCGTCGGGGACCAAGGCCTCCTTGTTCCCGACGACCTGGTGAGCGGGCCGACGAGAGCGGCCGGGTAGATTCTCCCCATGACCTCCCCCCAGGGACGGATGCGTCCGCTCAGTCCCCCGGCCCGTCGGGTGGACGACCTGGTCGAGGCGTTCGCCCTGGTGGCGGAGGGTGTTCCGGTCGCCGGGAGCGTCGTCAGCGGGGTCAGCATGGCCAGCGGCGACGTGCAGCCGGGCGACCTCTTCGTCGCCGTCCCCGGGTTCACCGTCCACGGCGCGCGGTATGCCGAGCAGGCCGTCGACGCGGGCGCCGTCGCGGTGCTGACCGACGACGCGGGGCTGGCGGCAGCCGTCGCCGCCGGTGTGGCGGCGCGGGTTCCCGTGCTCGTCTCGGCCGATCCGCGCGGCCTCGCCGGGCCGGTGGCCGCGTGGGTCCACGGAAACCCTGGCGAGGGACTGGTCACCGTCGGGGTCACCGGGACCAACGGCAAGACGACCACCACGTACTTCGTCGACGCGGCGCTGCGCGCCGTGCACGCCGTCACGGCCGTGCTCGGCACCGTCGAGCTGCGGATCGGGGACGAGGCGATCGAGAGCCCCCGCACGACGGTCGAGGCGCCGGTCCTGCAGGCGATCCTCGCGCTGGCGGCGGAGCGCGGCGCGACGGCGATGAGCACCGAGGTCTCGTCGCACGCGCTCGCGCTGGGCCGCGTCCGCGGTCTGGTCTTCGACGTGGTCGGCTTCACCAACCTGCAGCGCGACCACCTCGACTTCCACGGCGACATGGAGACGTACTTCGCCGACAAGTCGCGGCTGTTCGCGGCCGACCAGGCCCGACGGGGCGTCGTCGTGGTCGACGACGAGTGGGGCCGGCGCCTGGCCGCCTCCGCACCGATCCCTGTGCAGACGGTGGCGACCCACGTCGGGGACCCGGTGGGCGAGACGGCCGACTGGGCGGTGGTCGAGGCGCAGATCGGGCTCGACGGCGTCGGCTCGAGCTTCGTGCTCCGAGGGCCCGACGGTGCGAGGCACCACGCCGCCAGCCCGCTGCCGGGACTGGTGAACGTCTCCAACGCCGCGACGGCGGTGGTGCTGGCGCACACGGCGGGCGTGCCGTTGCCGACCGCGATCGAGGCGGTCGCGCACGCGCACGAGATCCCCGGCCGGATGGAGCGCGTGATCGAGCGCGGCGGCGGCTTCCCGCTGGCGCTCGTGGACTACGCCCACACGCCGGACGCGCTGGTGCTGGCGTTGGAGGCCGTCCGGCCGATCACGCCGGGGCGCCTGGTGATCGTGCTCGGATCCGACGGCGACCGGGACCGCGGCAAGCGGCCGATGATGGGGGAGGTCGCGGCGCGGCTGGCGGACGTCGTCGTCGTGACCGACGAGAACCCGCGTTCGGAGGACCCGGGGTCGATCCGGGCGGCCATCCTGGAGGGTGCCCGCGCGCAGCGACCCGATCTTGTGGACGTGCTCGAGGTGACGACCAGCCGTGCCGACGCCGTGCGGCGCGCCCTCGACCTGGCAGGCGACGAGGACACGGTGATCATCACGGGCAAGGGGCACGAGCCGACCCAGGAGATCGCGGGGGTGTTCCACCGCTACAACGACCGCGACGTGCTGACCGCCCTCCGGGACGAGCGGCTCGCCGCGGCCGGTGCGGCATCCGGGCTGCACGCGTGATCGCCCTCACGGCGGCCGAGGTCGCGGCCGCGACGGGAGGCGTGCTGTCCGGGGTGCACCCGGGGACCGTCGTCAGCGGTCCGGTGGTGTCGGACTCGCGCGAGGTGCTCCCGGGTGCGCTCTTCGTCGCGCTGCCCGGCGAGCACGTCGACGGTCACACGTTCGCGGCGCGAGCGGTGGAGGCGGGCGCCGTGCTGGTGCTCGCGGCGCACGACGTGGCGCACCCGGCAGGAGGAACCCTGCCCGCCGTGCTGGTGGACGACGTGACGGTGGCGCTCGGCGCCCTGGCCCGTGAGGTGCTCGCCCGGCTGCGCGAGGCCGCGGCCGAGCCGGGCGGCGCAGCGCTCCAGGTCGTCGCCGTGACCGGGTCGGTCGGGAAGACGACGACGAAGGACCTGCTGGCGCAGCTGTTCGCGGCCGACGGGCCGACGGTCGCGCCCGTGCGCTCGTTCAACAACGAGATCGGCCTGCCCCTGACGGTGCTGCGTGCGGACGAGGCGACGACGCACCTGGTGCTCGAGATGGGCGCGTCCGGCATCGGGCACATCGAGTACCTCACGCAGATCGCGCCGCCGGACGTCTCCGTCGTGCTCGTCGTGGGCGCCGCCCACCTCGGCGAGTTCGGCGGTGTCGAGGCGACGGCTCGGGCCAAGTCCGAGCTGGTCCGCGGTCTTCGGTCCGACGGTGTCGCGGTGCTGAACGCCGACGACCATCGCGTGATGGCGATGGCGGAGCTCGCCCCCGGACCGGTGGTGACCTTCGGCACGTCGCCGGCCGCGCAGGTGCGCGCCACCGACGTGACGCTCGACCAGCGCGGGCGGGCGGCGTTCACGCTGGTCGACGCTCGCACCACGCACGCCCCGCGGTCGGCGTCGGTGCGACTGCGGCTGGTGGGGGAGCACCACGTGCACAACGCGCTGGCGGCGGCCGCCACCGGACTGGTCGGCGGGCTCGAGCTGGCCGACGTCGCCGCCGGGCTGTCGTCCGCGGACGCGCTGAGCCCCCACCGGATGCACGTGGTGGACCGCCCGGACGGCGTCACCGTGGTCGACGACTCCTACAACGCCAACCCGGACTCGATGCGCGCCGCGCTGAAGGCGCTCGCCCAGCTCGCCGGCCGGGACCGCCGCTCGGTCGCTGTCCTCGGCGAGATGCTCGAGCTCGGCGCCGAGGCGCGGCAGGCCCACGACGCGATCGGGCGGCTCGTCGTCCGGCTCAACATCGGGCTGACCGTCGTGGTCGGGGACGGTGCGCGGGCCATCCGCGACGGCGCGAACCACGAGGGCTCGTGGGGCGACGAGGTGGTGCTCGCGGACGACGTGGACGCCGCCGAGCAGCTCCTCGCGCAGGAGCTGCGCGCCGGCGACGTCGTGCTGGTCAAGTCGTCGTACGGCGCCGGGCTCTGGCAGCTCGGCGACCGGCTGGTCGGAGCAGGCGAGTGAAGGCGGTCCTGATCTCCGGCGGCGTCTCCATGGTCGCCGCCCTGCTCGGCACGCCGCTGCTGATCCGGTTCCTGGTGCGGCGCCGCTACGGGCAGTTCATCCGGCAGGACGGTCCCACCGCGCACTTCACCAAGCGCGGCACGCCGACGATGGGCGGCGTCGTCATCATCGTCGCGACGATCGTCGGCTGGCTGGCCGGCTTGCTGCTCACCGGCACGGCACCGTCGGCGTCGGCGATCCTCGTCCTGTTCCTCATGGCGGGGCTCGGCGTCGTCGGGTTCCTCGACGACTTCATCAAGATCTCCCGGCAACGCAGTCTCGGGCTGTCACCGGCGGCGAAGATCGTCGGCCAGGGCGTGGTCGGGGTCGCCTTCGCCGTCGCCGCGCTGCAGTTCCCCAACGCGCGGTTCCGCACCCCCGCCTCGACGCACATCTCGTTCGTGCGCGACACGGACCTGAACCTCGCGTTCGCCGGCGCGGCGATCGGTCTGATCCTGTTCGTCGTCTGGGCGAACTTCCTGATCACGGCCTGGTCCAACGCGGTGAACCTGACCGACGGCCTCGACGGCCTGGCGACCGGCGTCTCGCTCATCGTCTTCGGCGCCTACGTGGTGGTGGGCGTGTGGCAGTTCAAGCAGTCCTGCCAGATCCTCGGCTCGGTGGGCCCGCGCTGCTACGAGACCCGGGACCCGCTCGCGCTCGCCGTGGTCGCCGCCGCGATCACCGGGGCGCTGTTCGGCTTCCTGTGGTGGAACGCGAGCCCCGCGCAGATCTTCATGGGCGACACCGGCTCCCTCGCGCTCGGCGGCGCGCTGGCGGGGTTCTCGATCCTCACGCGCACCGAGATCCTCGCGGCGATCCTGGGTGGGATGTTCGTCGTCATCGTGATGTCGGACGTGGTCCAGATCGGCTTCTTCAAGGCGACCGGCAGACGGGTGCTGAAGATGGCGCCGCTGCACCACCACTTCGAGCTGTCGGGGTGGGGCGAGGTGACGATCGTGATCCGGTTCTGGATCATCGCCGGGCTGTTCGTGGCTCTCGGCGTGGGGCTGTTCTACGGGGAATGGGTGGCGGGGTAGGTGCGGACGTCGGTGGACGGCTCGGCGGACGGTGCGGACGGTCCGAGGGCAGCGTCGCCGGGCACGCCGGACGTCACGTTGGCCGGTGCGCGGGTGCTGGTGGCGGGTCTCGGTCTGTCGGGGCGTGCCTCCGTGCAGGTGCTCGAGCGGCTCGAGGCCCGGGTCCGGACGTTCGACGACCGCCCCGGTGCCGCGGACGAGCACGACGCGGACGACTTCCTGTCGCGCGACGGTCTCGCGGAGGTCGACCTCGTCGTCACCTCTCCGGGCCTGCAGCCGCGGCACCCCCTGCTCGCGGCCGCCGTCGAGCGCGGTGTACCGGTGTGGAGCGAGGTCGAGCTGGCCTGGCGGGTCCGGGTCGACCGGGCGGACGGCGCGGGGCCGGCGCCCTGGCTGGCCGTCACGGGCACCAACGGCAAGACGACGACGGTCGGGATGCTGGAGTCGATCCTGCGGGCCGCCGGTGAGCACGCGGTCGCCGCCGGCAACGTGGGCAACCCGCTGGTGCTCGCCGCGACCGACCCCGCCAACGACGTGCTGGCCGTCGAGCTGTCCAGCTTCCAGCTGCACTTCACCAGCAGCATGGCGGCGCAGGCGGCGGCCGTGCTCAACGTCGCGGCGGACCACCTCGACTGGCACGGCTCCATGGAGGCGTACGCGGCCGACAAGGGGCGCGTGCTCGACCGGGTGGAGCGGGCCTGCGTGTACTCGGCGGCCGATCCGGTGACGCGTCGGCTGGTCGAGGAGGCGGACGTGGTCGACGGCGCCGTCGCCGTCGGGTTCACCCTCGGCGTGCCGTCGGTCGGTCAGGTCGGTGTGGTCGAGGACGTGCTGGTCGACCGGGGGTTCGCGCGGCTGCGGCACACGCACGCGCAGGAGCTGGCGACCCTGGACGACCTCGCGCAGCTGGCCGGCCCGGACGGGCAGGTGCCGCCGCACGTGGTGTCCAACGCCCTGGCGGCTGCCGCGCTTGCCCTGGCCCACGGCGTCGCCCCGGCCGACGTCCGTGACGGTCTGCGCGCCTTCGCCCCGGGGGCGCACCGCATCGTGACCGTCGCGCAGCGCGGCTCGGTCGCCTGGATCGACGACTCGAAGGCGACGAACGCGCATGCCGCCGCCGCCTCCCTCGCGGCCTTCGGCGAGGCGAGCGTGGTGTGGATCGCCGGCGGGCTCGCGAAGGGCGCCACGTTCGACGAGCTCGTGCAGCAGCGCCGCGACCGGCTCCGCGCCGTCGTGCTGATCGGCGTGGACCGCGCACCGCTGCGGGACGCCCTGGCCCGACACGCGCCGCAGGTCCCGGTGGTCGAGGTGGTCGCCGGTGACACTGAACCGGTGATGACCCGTGCCGTGCAGACCGCCGAGCGGCTCGCCGCCCAGGCGCCCGCCGGTACCCCGGTGAACGTGCTGCTCGCCCCCGCGTGCGCGTCCATGGACCAGTTCACGTCCTACGCGGAGCGCGGCGACGCCTTCGCTGCCGCCGTCCGGGGCCTGTCCGGGCAGTCGTGAACCCCGTGGTCTCCGCCCAGCCGGACGCCGTCGCGGCGGACCCGGCGCGGCGTCGTTCCGCGCTCGGGCACTGGAACAGCGCCGTGACCAGCTACTACGTGCTGGCGGGGTCGTCGGCCCTGCTGCTCGTGATCGGCCTGGTGATGGTGCTGTCGAGCTCCAGCGTCGAGTCCCTGCAGAAGGGCAACTCGGCGTACGCCGTCTTCCTGGACCAGACCAAGTTCGCGCTGATCGGCCTGCCGCTGATGCTGCTCGCGTCGAGGCTGCCGGTGCGGGTGCTGCGCAAGCTGGCCTGGCCCGCGCTCGCCGCCGGCGTCGTGTTCCAGATGATGGTGTTCGTGCCCGGCCTCGGCTGCGGGGCGGGCGGCAACCAGAACTGGGTGTGCCTCCCCGGGTTCTCCGGTCAGCCGTCCGAGGCGCTGAAGCTGGCCCTCGCGCTGTGGCTCGGCGCCGTGCTCGCCCGCAAGCTGCCGCTGCTGCACCGCTGGCAGCACGCCCTGGTACCCGTCATCCCGATCGGGGGCATCATCCCGATCGGGACGGTCCTGCTCGGCCAGGACCTGGGTACCGCGATGGTGCTGCTGCTCCTGCTGTTCGGCGCGATGTGGATCGCCGCTGTGCCGCGCCGGTACCTGGTGACCCTGATCGTCGGCGGCGTCGCGGCGGTCATCCCGCTCGTGACCCTCGGCCACAACCGCGTCGGCCGCATCCGCTCCTGGCTGTCCGGCAGCTGCGACGTGCAGAACGAGTGCTACCAGACGTTGCACGGCGGCTGGGGGCTCGCTAGCGGCGGCTGGGGCGGCCTCGGTCTGGGGGAGAGTCGCGAGAAGTGGTCGTACCTGCCGGCCGCGCACAACGACTTCATCTTCGCGATCATCGGTGAGGAGCTCGGCCTGATCGGCACCCTGCTGGTGCTGGCCCTGTTCGCGCTGCTCGCGTTCGCGATGGTCCGCGTGATCCGGCGGCACCCCGACCCCATGGCCCGCATCACCACGGGCGCGATCCTGTGCTGGATCGTCGGCCAGGCGATGATCAACATCGCCGTGGTGATCGGTCTGCTGCCCGTCATCGGCGTCCCGCTGCCGCTCGTCTCCGCCGGAGGTTCAGCCCTGATCATGACGATGGCCGCGATCGGTGTGGTGCTGGCGTTCGCCCGCTCGGAACCGGGTGCCGCCGAGGCGCTCGCGGCCCGACCGTCGGTGGTGCGCCGGTCGCTGGCCGTCCTGGGGCGCGCGCGTGGCTGACGACCCGGGCTCGGTCCTGCTCGCCGGTGGCGGCACCGCGGGCCACGTCAACCCCCTGCTGGCGGTCGCCGACGCGCTGCGCGCCGCGCGTCCGGGCATCCGGATCACCGTGCTCGGCACCCGCGAGGGCCTCGAGTCGGACCTGGTCCCCGCCTACGGCCTGCCGCTCGCCATCGTCCCCCGTGTCCCGCTGCCGAGGCGTCCGAGCGGGGCGCTGCTGCACCTGCCCGCGCGGCTGCGCGCCGCCGTCGGAGCCGCCACGTCCGCGCTGGAGGACGCCGGGGCGCAGGTCGTCGTGGGCTTCGGCGGCTACGTCTCCACCCCGGCGTACCTCGCAGCGCGCCACCGGGGTCTGCCCGTCGTGGTGCACGAGCAGAACGCCCGGCCGGGCCTGGCGAACCGGCTCGGAGCCCGGTGGGCGCGTGCCGTCGCGGTGACGTTCCCGGGAACCGTGCTGCCGCACGCCCAGGTGACGGGTCTGCCCTTGCGCCCTGCGGTCGCCGCACTGCTGGACGAACGCGCGACCGACCCCGCAGCGGTGCGGCGGCGTGCGGCCGACGAGCTGGGCCTCGACCCCGACCTCCCGACGCTCCTGGTCACCGGGGGGTCGCTCGGTGCGCTCAGCATCAACCGTGCGGTCTCGGCGGCTGCGAGCGACCTGCTCGGTTCCGGCGTGCAGGTGCTGCACCTCACCGGCCGCGGCAAGGCCGACCCGGTTCGCCGGGCCACGGAGGACCTCCCCGGCGCGGAGCACTACCACGTGCTGGAGTACCTGTCCCGGATGGAGCTGGCGCTCGCGGTGGCGGACCTGGTGGTCGGCCGTGCGGGCGCGGGCACCGTGTGCGAGCTCGCTGCGCTCGGCATCCCGGCGGTGTACGTGCCGCTGCCCGTCGGCAACGGGGAGCAGCGCCTCAACGCCGCCTCGGTCGTCGCCGCCGGCGGTGGCCTCCTGGTGGAGGACACCGCGCTGGATGCGTCGTGGCTGCGCGCCCAGGTGCTGCCGCTGCTGGTCGGACCGGGCGCGGTGCGGCAGCGGGAGCAGATGGCGCGAGCGGCCGCGTCGGTGGGTGTCCGTGACGCGGCGCAGCGGGTGGCTCAGCTGGTGCTCGACCAGCTGCCGCCCGTCGCACGTCCGACCTCGCCGTCGGGGTCTCCGGAGCCGGGCGCCACCGGTACGGAGGAGCAGGGCGACGACGTGCCCTCCGTCGACTCCCTCGGCCGGGTGCACCTGATCGGCGTCGGCGGTGCGGGGATGTCCGCCGTCGCGGCGCTGCTGGCCGCCCGCGGCCTGGACGTCTCGGGCTCCGACGCCCAGGACGGCCCTGCGCTGCCCGGCCTGCGCGAGGCCGGCGTCCGCGTGCACGTGGGGCACGACGCGTCGGCGGTCCGGGACGTCGACACGGTCGTGATCTCCTCCGCGGTACGGGAGACCAACCCCGAGCTGGCGGCCGCGCGTGCGGCCGGTCTGCGCGTCCTGCACCGGTCCCAGGCGCTGGCCGCCCTGATGGCCGGTCGGGACTCCGTCGCCGTGGCGGGCGCGCACGGGAAGACGACCACGTCGGCGATGGTGGCGACCGCGCTGCTGCACGCCGGGGTGGACCCGTCGTTCGCCATCGGCGGCACGGTGCTGACCGCGCAAGGACCGGTCGGTGGCGGCCGGCACGGCGAGGGACCGTTCGTCGCCGAGGCGGACGAGTCCGACGGCTCGTTCCTGGCCTACCGGCCGCTCGTCTCCGTGGTGACCAACGTCGAGCCGGACCACCTCGACCACTACGGGACCAGGGAGGCGTTCGAGGCGGCCTTCGTGGCGTTCGCGGACCGCATCCGTCCGGGCGGCCAGCTGGTGGCGTGCTCGGACGACCCCGGTGCGGAGCGCCTGGTGCGGACCGCGGCGGACCGGCTCGCCGCCCGCGGGGTCGAGGTGGTGACCTACGGTCGCTCGGCCGGTTCCGACGTGCACGTGGGTCCCACCCGGGCCACGGCGCAGGGCTGGGAGACCGAGCTCGCCGCGGGCGCCGAGCGGGTCGTGGTGCGGCTCGCCGTCCCCGGCGCGCACAACGGTCTGAACGCCGCCGCCGCGTGGGCCGTGCTGCGCCGCCTGGGTCTCGACGCGACCGCGGCCGCGGAGGCGCTGGGTGCCTTCCGGGGCACGGGACGGCGGTTCGAGGACCGGGGAACCGCGGGCGGGGTGCGGGTGGTCGACGACTACGCCCACCACCCGACGGAGATCGCCGCGCTGCTGGGCGCCGCGCGCCAGGTGGCCGGCGACGGCCGGGTGCTCGTGTTGTTCCAGCCGCACCTGTACTCCCGCACCCGGACGTTCGCCGACGAGTTCGCGCACGCGCTCGAGCTCGCCGACGCCGTGGTGGTCACCGACGTCTACGCCGCGCGCGAGGACCCCGAGCCCGGCGTGACGGGTGCCCTGATCACCGACCGCATGACCACGCCTGGTCGCGGCCGGTTCGTCGCCGACAGGGCCGAGGCGGCGTCCGCCGTCGCGGCGCTGGCACGTCCGGGCGACCTGGTGCTCACCGTCGGCGCGGGTGACGTGACGCAGCTGGCACCCGTGGTCCTCGCCGCCCTGGACGCCCGGCTGGGCGCGGGCCGAGCGGACCAGGGTGGGGCGGGGCCGGCCTGATGAGCCCGTCCCGCCCACCCGCACCGCGTACCCGACCGCCGACCCCGAGCCGAACGACTCCACGGAGCTCCGCGCGACCGGAGGCCGCGCGCTCGCCGGTCGGCGACGCGGTCCGTGAACCGGTCCGCGAGCCGCACGCCGAGACGGGCGTGCCACCGGCCGCGGCACCGTCGAAGACGGCGGCCGCACCGGTCGCCTCCACGCCATCGCCTGCGGCGAGCGGGCCGTCCCCGCTGCCGACCGCGCCGGCCGGGAGCCGGTACCAGACGGCCACCACGTACCAGGTGCGCCGGTTCGGGGGCCCGGTTCGCCCGCCGGTCGTGTCCACGCGCTCCGTGCAGCGCTTCGCCGAGCGGGCACGCGCCCGCCGCACGCTCGCGCGTCGGCAGATCGCCCTCGCGGCGGCTGCCGTCCTGGTGGTCGCCGCGCTCGCGTGGCTGCTGCTCTGGTCCCCGGTGCTGGCGCTGCGGCCCGCGGACGTGACCGTCGCCGGAGCCGGCACCGTCGTGGCCGTCGACCAGGTGCGGGCCGTCGTCGCGAAGGACAGCGGCGTCCCGCTGCCGCGCCTCGGGACCGTGGCGCTGCGGGACCGGCTGCTCCAGGTGCCCGGCGTCCGGGAGGCTCGCGTCACGCGTGACTGGCCGCACGGGCTCACCGTCCAGCTCGTCGCGCGCGAGCCCGTGGCGGCCGTCCCCGAGAAGCAGGCGCCGGCCGGTGCGGCCAAGCCGGGCTTCGCCCTTCTCGACGAGGAAGGCGTCCAGGTCGGCCGTGCCGATGCGGCGCCCGCCGGGCTGCCCGTCGTCGACGTGCCCGCCGACGACGCACGCACGCTGCAGGCCGTGCTCGGCGTGCTGCGCCAGCTGCCACCGGCGCTCCTGGCCGAGGTCGCCGGCGTGGCGGCCCAGACCCAGGACACCGTGACCATGCACCTGCGCGACGGTGTCGAGGTGGACTGGGGCAGCTCTCAGGAGACGGCCCTGAAGATCGCGGTGCTCACCGCGCTCCGGGCGTCGCCGACGGCCAAGGGAGCGCACGTCTACGACGTGTCGGCGCCGCGCCTGCCGATCACGCGGTGAGAGAGCCCGTCAGGGATCACCCGCCGACACGCGCGGCGCGGTCGTTGATCGGGATGAGGTGCGGACCTAGCGTCACGCACTGACGACAGACCTGACATAACTCTAACCCTCAACTTGAGGGTGAAGGTTGAAGCGACGCTCCGCGTGTCGGAGCGGCGACCGCGGCCCGGCCGCGACCCGCACGACGCGAGAACGAGAGGCACCCACCGTGGCAGCTCCGCAGAACTACCTGGCGGTCATCAAGGTCGTCGGCATCGGCGGCGGCGGCGTCAACGCCGTGAACCGCATGATCGAGGTCGGTCTCAAGGGCGTCGAGTTCATCGCGATCAACACCGATGCGCAGGCCCTGCTCATGTCCGACGCGGACGTCAAGCTCGACGTCGGTCGCGAGCTGACCCGTGGGCTCGGCGCCGGCGCCGACCCGGAGGTCGGCAAGAAGGCCGCCGAGGACCACACCGAGGAGATCGAGGACGTCCTGCGCGGGGCGGACATGGTCTTCGTCACCGCGGGTGAGGGTGGCGGCACCGGCACCGGCGGTGCGCCGGTCGTCGCGCGGATCGCCCGCTCGCTCGGCGCGCTCACCATCGGTGTCGTCACCCGGCCGTTCACCTTCGAGGGTCGGCGCCGCTCCAACCAGGCGGACTCCGGGATCGACGCCCTGCGCGCCGAGGTCGACACGCTGATCGTCATCCCCAACGACCGCCTGCTGTCGATCTCGGACCGCTCGGTCAGCGTCCTCGACGCCTTCCACTCCGCCGACCAGGTGCTCCTCTCGGGCGTGCAGGGCATCACCGACCTGATCACCACGCCGGGCCTGATCAACCTCGACTTCGCGGACGTGAAGTCGGTGATGCAGGGCGCCGGCTCCGCCTTGATGGGGATCGGCTTCGCCCGGGGCGAGGACCGTGCGGTGCAGGCGGCCGAGATGGCGATCTCCTCGCCGCTGCTCGAGGCGAGCATCGACGGCGCCCACGGCGTGCTCCTGTCCATCCAGGGTGGCTCCGACCTCGGTCTGTTCGAGATCAACGAGGCCGCGCGGCTGGTGCAGGAGGCGGCGCACCCCGAGGCGAACATCATCTTCGGCGCGGTCATCGACGACGCGCTCGGCGACGAGGTGCGGGTCACGGTCATCGCGGCCGGTTTCGACGGCGGTTCGCCGCAGGTGCGACGGGACGCGCGCGCCCTCGGTCAGGTGAGCGGCGGGAGCCAGCAGGCCGCGGCGGCGCGTCCGGCCGCCCTGCCGGGCGCTCACCAGACGCCGGTCGTCCCCGCGCCGCGGACGTACGTGCCCGAGCCCCTCGAGCCCGTCCAGGCGCCGGCCACCTCGCCGGTCCCCGCCTTCCTGTCGACCGAGGCGGAGCCCCGGCCTCTCACGGGTCCCCTCGAGGTGCCTCGGGTCTTCACCGAGGAGCCGCCCCGTCGTGAGACGGACGACCTGGACGTGCCGGACTTCCTCAAGTAGTCGATGAGCTCCAGCGCACCGCAGGCCGGTCTCGAGGTTCTCGAGGCCGGCCTCGGTCCGTCGGTCCGCGCCGGGTTCACCACGCGAGCGGGCGGCGTGAGCGTGCCGCCGTGGGACGGTCTCAACCTCGGCCTCGCCGTGGGTGACGACCCGGACCGGGTGCGCCGCAACCGCGAGCTCCTAGCGCAGTGGGCCGGGGTCCCGGTGGCCTTCGCCACGCAGGTGCACGGGCGCGACGTCGTGGTCGTCGACGGTCCTCCCGCGGACCGGACCGACTCGGTCGCGGTGGCCGACGCCCTGGTGACCACGCGGACGGACGTCGCGCTGGCGGTCCTCGTCGCGGACTGCGTCCCCGTGCTGCTCGCCGACCCGGAGACCCGGGTGGTGGCGGCGGTGCACGCCGGCCGTGGCGGCCTCGTGGCGGGCGTGGTCCAGGCGGCGCTCGACGTGATGACCGATCTGGGCGCCCGCTTGGACCGGGTCGTCGCGGCAGTGGGACCGTCGATCGCCGGGCGGTCGTACGAGGTGCCGGCCGACCTGCGTGACGCGGTGGCTCAGGTGGTGCCGGCCAGCTCGGCGACCACGTCGTGGGGCACCCCCGCGCTCGACCTCGCCTTCGGCGTCGTCGCCGGCCTGGCGGCAGCAGGGGTGCACCGGGTCCACCGCGTCGATCGCGACACCTTCCGGGATCCCGGCCTCTACTCGCACCGACGGGCGACCGCGGCCGGCACGACGACGGGCCGCTCCTGCGGGATCGTCCGGCTGCTGCCCGCGGCACCGCGTGTCGCGCCGCCGACCAGCGAGGACGCCTTGCTAGCGTGACGAGCGCAGTGCTTCCGCCGGTGGCGCTGCGCCGTCTCCGGGGGTCGACCCGGACGGGTGGGGGACCGGAGACGTCCGGAGGATGGGAGCAGACGCGATGGCTGGAGCGTTGCGGAAGACGATGCTGTACCTCGGTCTGGCCGACGAGCGGCCCGAGGAGCAGGACGAGTGGGTCGAGGACGACGTCGAGGAGGCCGAGGTGCCGGACCAGTTCGAGGCTCAGGTCACCCCGCTGCGGCGACCCACCCGCGTCACCGGTGCCGCCGTCGCTGCGGCGACGTCCAGCGAGCTGCGCCGGATCACCACGATCCACCCGCGCTCGTACAACGACGCCCGCAAGATCGGTGAGGCGTTCCGGGACGGCGTCCCGGTGATCATGAACCTCACGGACATGGACGACGCCGACGCCAAGCGCCTCGTCGACTTCTCCGCGGGCCTGATCTTCGGTCTGCACGGTGCGATCGAGCGCGTCACCAGCAAGGTGTTCCTGCTCTCCCCGGCGACGGTCGAGGTCTCCGGTGAGGGGCACGGCCCCGATGCGGCGGCGCGCCCCGGCTTCTACAACCAGAGCTGACCGGTGGGCCTGGTCCGCGCCGTCCTGCACCTGGCGGTCCTGGTCTTCTTCCTGATCCTGCTCGTGCGGATGGTGCTCGACTGGGTCCAGGTCTTCGCCCGCACGTGGCGCCCGACGAGCGTGGCTCTGGTCGTCGCCGAGGCGACCTACACGGTCACGGACCCGCCGCTGCGCCTGCTCCGGCGCTTCCTGCCCCCGCTGCGGCTCGGACCGGTGCAGCTCGACCTGGCGTTCACCGTCCTGTTCCTCATCTGCATCGTGCTGCTCTCGGTCATATAGGACAGAAGGGGCCGAGCGCCGGTCGCGCCCGGCCGGACAGCCGTGAACGGGCGCCGGAGGGCAGCCGCAAGGCCCCGCTCCTCACCCGGACGGCACGCGTGTCGGGGGGAGTCCGGCTCGCCGTTTGTCCGCTACGGTGGCCCGAGGCGGTCGGTGGACTGCCGCCGGCCTAGCAGCACGACCGACAGAGGTGACGACGATGGCACTGCTGACCGCAGACGACGTCCTGAACAAGAAGTTCCAGTCGACGAAGTTCCGCGAGGGTTACGACCAGGACGAGGTCGACGACTTTCTCGACGAGATCGTCAACACCCTGCGCGAAGTGCAGAACGAGAACGAGGACCTCAAGACGAAGCTCGCGGCAGCCGAGCGTCGGATCGCGGAGCTGAGCCGCACCGGCGTGCAGCAGCAGCCGCCCGCGCCGAAGCCTGAGCCCGCTCCCGCCCCGGAGCCCGTCCAGGCTCCCGCGCCCGCTCCCGTCGCCGCAGTCGCGCCCCCCATCCCGGCGGTCACGGCGCAGGCGCCCCGCAACGAGCCGGAGTCGGCCACCGGGATGCTCGCCCTGGCCCAGAAGCTGCACGACGACTACGTGCGCAGCGGCCAGGAGGAGTCCGACCGTCTGATCAACGAGGCGAAGTCCCGCGCCACGCACATCGTGCGCGAGGCGGAGGAGACCTCCCAGCGCACTCTCGGCCAGCTCGAGCAGGAGCGTTCGCTCCTCGAGCGCAAGATCGACGAGCTGCGGGTGTTCGAGCGCGACTACCGGACGCGTCTGAAGAGCTACCTCGAGAACCTGCTCGGCGACCTGGACAACCGCGGCAACGCGCTGCCCCCGCGCAGCGGCCAGGCGCAGCCCGTGGGCGAGGTCCAGGGCATCTGAGTCTGCGGCCTCCCGCGGTCGCAGCGTCGTCGTCGCGCCGCCCGGCGCCCCTCCGGGGGTGCCGGGCGGTCGTGCGTCTGCGGCGTCGCCACCCCGTGGTCCAGCCGGTGCGCGGTCGTCGCGGCTCGCGTCCCTGACCTGCGCCGAGGCCGGAACCGGGCATGCGCGGCAGGTTCAGCGAGACTTCAGCCGGTCACCGCGGGCGAACGGGTGCGTGTCCTGTTGTGCTCCGGCCTGCGCACGAATACATTCGCGTGACTCCAGCGAGGGGGGCCCGACGGCCATGAACGAGGCACTCACCACGCTCACCGCGAGCGGCGAGACCAAGGACCTGAGCACGATGGTGAAGCAGTTCCCCGTACGGGACGGTGAGAAGCCGTGGACGGCGGCCGAGGTGACGGAGGTCGCCGACGAGCTGACGGCGGAGCGCGCGCGGCTCGAGGGCGAGCTGGTGAACGCCGACGCCGAGCTCTCCGAGCTGCTGCGGCACTCCGGCGACGGGGCCGGTGACGACCAGGCCGACTACGGGTCGTCGGCGCTCGAGCGCGAGCACGAGCTGACGCTGGTGAACAACACCCGCGACCTGCTCGAGCAGACGCGTCACGCCCTGGAGCGCATCGCGGCGGGGACGTACGGCGCGTGCGAGTCCTGCGGCAAGCCGATCGGCAAGGCTCGGCTGCAGGCGTTCCCGCGCGCCACGCTCTGCGTCGAGTGCAAGCAGCGCGAGGAACGGCGCTGACGCGCCCGTAGACTCCTGCGGTGCCCACGCCTGACGAGCCACGACCGATCCCCGGTACCGCCCAGCAGGCCGATGCAGACCCTTCGCGGTCTGCGCGGGACGGGAGCGCGGCCGTGCCTCCGGGCGCGGCGGGAGCGCCGGCGCACCGGCGGCTGCTCGGTCTCGTCGTCGTCCTCGCGGCGCTGGTGCTGGTCGTCGACCAGCTGACGAAGGCGTGGGCGCTCCGTGCACTGGCGGACGGTCTGCGCCGTCCGGTGCTCGACAGCCTCCTGGGGCTGCAGCTCGTGTTCAACCCCGGCGCCGCGCTGTCGATCGCGACCGGCATGACCTGGGTGCTGACGATCATCGCCGCGACCGTCGTGGTGGTCGTCGTGCGGGTGTCGCGGCGGCTCGGCTCCACCGGCTGGGCGCTGGCGTTCGGCCTGCTGCTCGGCGGCGCGGTGGGCAACCTGGTCGACCGGCTGGTCCGGGCGCCAGGGCCTGCGCGCGGGCACGTCGTCGACTTCATCGCCTACGGCCACCTCTTCGTCGGCAACGTCGCCGACGTGGCGATCGTCGCGGCCGCCGTGCTGGTGGTGCTCCAGACCATGCGCGGCGTCCAGCTGGACGGCAGCAGGCCGGAGCGCGTGGCGCGGGGCGGGGCGGCCGCGTCGGCGGACGACGTCCCGCAGTGAGCGAGCGACGGAGCCTGCCCGTGCCGGACGGTCTCGCCGGGGAACGGGCGGACGCTGCCGTGGCACGGCTGCTCGGCCTGTCCCGCACGCGGGCGGCCGACCTGGTGGAGGCGGGCGCCGTCGCCCTGGACGGCCGGCCTCTCGGCAAGTCGGACCGCCTCGTCGCGGGCGGGTGGCTCGAGGTGGAGCTCCCCGACGTGGCATCGGCCAAGGCCGCTGCGCCGCCGGAACCAGTGCCGGGGATGGTGGTCCGGTACGACGACGACGACCTGGTGGTCGTCGACAAGCCCGTGGGGGTGGCGGCGCACCCGTCGCCGGGCTGGACCGGCCCGACGGTGGTCGGGGCGCTCGCCGCTGCGGGCTACCGGGTGTCCACGTCGGGAGCCGCCGAGCGGCAGGGTGTCGTGCACCGGCTGGACGTCGGCACCTCCGGGCTGATGGTGGTCGCCAAGAGCGAGCGCGCGTACACGGCCCTGAAGCGCGCCTTCAAGGAGCGCACGGTCGAGAAGGTCTACCACGCGCTGGCCCAGGGGCATCCGTCGCCGGCGACCGGCACGATCGACGCCCCCATCGGGCGGCACCCGTCGTCGGACTGGAAGTTCGCGGTGGTCGCCGACGGGAAGCCGTCGGTGACGCACTACGAGGTGATCGAGGCGCTCCCCGGGGCCTCGCTCACGGAGGTCCACCTCGAGACGGGCCGCACCCACCAGATCCGCGTGCACTTCGCGGCACTGCGCCACCCGTTGGTCGGGGACGTCACCTACGGCGCCGATCCGGCGCTGGCGCAGCGGCTGGGGCTCACTCGGCAGTGGTTGCACGCCGTCCGCCTCGGCTTCGAGCACCCGGCGACGGGCAGCTGGCTCGAGGTCGTCAGCGAGTACCCGCAGGACCTCCAGCACGCCCTGGACGAGCTGCGCTCGACGTATCGCTGACCCCGCCGCGGCACGCCCGACGACACACCGGGGGGCGTCGGTGGGGCGACGTAGGATCGCCCGCATGGCAGCGGCGGGTGGCTCGAAGAGCACCGACTTCGTCCACCTCCACGTGCACACCGAGTACTCGATGCTGGACGGTGCGGCACGGATCGGCGAGCTGTTCGACGAGGCGGAACGCCTGGGCCAGAAGGCCATGGCGATCACCGACCACGGCTACCTGTTCGGCGCGTTCGAGTTCTGGCAGAAGGCCAAGGCCCACGGGATCAAGCCGATCATCGGCGTCGAGGCGTACGTCACCCCGGGCACCAGCCGGTTCGACCAGACCAGGGTCCGGTGGGGCGAGGCGCACCAGGCGGCCGACGACGTCTCCGCGCGCGGGGCGTACACCCACCTCACCCTGCTGTCCCGGACCACCGCGGGCATGCACAACCTCTTCCGGCTCGGGTCGGAGGCGTCCCTCGAGGGCCAGATGGGCAAGTGGCCCCGAATGGACCGCGAGCTGCTGTCGCGCTACGCCGACGGCCTGATCGCCACCTCCGGCTGCCCCTCCAGCGAGGTGCAGACCCGGCTGCGGCTGGGTCAGTTCGACGAGGCGCTGCGCGCCGCCGGTGAGCTGCAGGACATCTTCGGCAAGGAGTACTTCTACGTCGAGCTGATGGACCACGGGCTCGACATCGAGCGCCGGGTGATCAAGGACCTGCTGCGCATCGCGGAGGCGCTGGACGCACCGCTCGTCGCCACCAACGACCTGCACTACACGCGCGAGGAGGACGCCCACGCGCACGAGGTGCTGCTCGCGGTCCAGTCCGGCTCGACGCTGGACGAGCCGACGTCGGACCAGGGCGGCAGCCGGTTCGCCTTCGGGGGGACGGGCTACTACCTGCAGTCGGCGGAGCAGATGCGGCGCACCTGGGCCGAGCTGCCCGAGGCGTGCGACAACACCCTGCGGATCGCCGAGCAGTGCGAGGTCGAGTTCACGACGGGCGTGAACTACATGCCGCGGTTCGACACCCCGCCGGGGGAGAACGAGGACTCCTGGTTCATCAAGGAGGTGGAGCGCGGCCTGCAGCGGCGCTACCACGGCGAGGTGCCGGAGGACGTGCGCCGCCAGGCGGAGTACGAGACCGGCGTCATCACGCAGCTCGGGTTCTCGGGCTACTTCCTCGTCGTCGCCGACTTCATCAACTGGTCGAAGTCGCAGGGCATCCGCGTCGGTCCCGGCCGTGGGTCCGCGGCCGGGTCGATGGCGTCCTACGCGATGGGCATCACCGAGCTCGACCCGCTCAAGCACGGGCTGATCTTCGAGCGCTTCCTCAACCCCGAGCGCATCTCGTGGCCGGACGTCGACGTCGACTTCGACGAGCGTCGGCGCGGTGAGGTGATCCGGTACGTCACGGAGAAGTACGGCGAGGACCGGGTCTCCCAGATCGTCACCTACGGCACCATCAAGGCGAAGCAGGCGCTCAAGGACTCCTCGCGCGTGCTCGGGTTCCCCTTCGCCATGGGCGACAAGCTCACCAAGGCGATGCCGCCGGCGGTCATGGGCAAGGACATCCCGCTGTCCGGCATGTACGACCCCGAGCACCCGCGCTACGCGGAGGCCGAGGAGTTCCGCCAGGTCGTCGCGGCCGACCCCGAGGCGCAGCGCGTGCTCGAGACGGCGCGAGGGCTGGAGAACCTCAAGCGGCAGTGGGGTGTGCACGCGGCCGGCGTGATCATGTCGAGCGTCCCGCTGACGGACGTCGTCCCGATCATGAAGCGCCCGCAGGACGGCGCGATCATCACGCAGTTCGACCAGCCGGCGTCCGAGGCGCTGGGCCTGATCAAGATGGACTTCCTCGGTCTGCGGAACCTGACGATCCTGGACGACGCACTGGCGAACATCGTCGCGAACGGCAAGCCGGCGATCCTCATCGAGGACACGCCGCTCGACGACCAGCCGACGTACGACCTGCTGGCGCGCGGCGACACGCTCGGGGTGTTCCAGCTGGACGGCGGCCCGATGCGCTCGCTGCTGCGGCAGATGCGCCCGGACAACTTCGAGGACATCTCCGCCGTCATCGCCCTGTACCGGCCCGGTCCCATGGGCATGAACTCGCACATCAACTACGCGCTGCGCAAGAACAAGCTGCAGAACGTCGAGCCGATCCACCCCGAGCTCGAGGAGCCGCTGCAGGACGTGGTGGGGATCACCCACGGGCTGATCGTCTACCAGGAGCAGGTGCAGCGCGCCGCACAGAAGCTGGCCGGCTACACGCTGGGCCAGGCCGACCTGCTCCGCCGCGCGATGGGCAAGAAGAAGAAGGAGATCCTCGAGAAGGAGTTCATCCCGTTCCAGGCGGGGTGCCGCGCGAACGGCTACTCCGACGCGGCGATCCAGGCGGTGTGGGACACCCTGGTCCCGTTCGCCGGCTACGCGTTCAACAAGGCGCACTCCGCGGCGTACGGGGTGGTGTCGTACTGGACGGCGTTCCTCAAGGCGAACTACCCGACCGAGTACATGGCCGCCCTGCTGACCTCGGTGCGCGACGACAAGGACAAGTCGGCGCTGTACCTCGGCGAGTGCCGGCACATGGGCATCACGGTGCTGCCCCCGGACGTCAACTCCTCCTCCGCCCTGTTCACGGCCGTCGGCGACGACATCCGGTTCGGTCTGACGGCCGTGCGCAACGTGGGCGCCAACGTGGTGGACGCGATCGTCAAGGCGCGCGAGGAGAAGGGCGCGTTCACCTCCTTCACCGACTTCCTGGACAAGGTGCCGGCCGTGGTGTGCAACAAGCGCACCATCGAGTCGCTGATCAAGGCGGGCGCGTTCGACTCGCTGGGCCACACCCGACGCGGCCTGCTGCTGGTGCACGAGCAGGCCGTCGACTCCGTCATCGGCGTCAAGCGCAAGGAGGCCGAGGGCCAGTTCGACCTGTTCGCCGATCTGATGGGCGGCGGCGCGGACAGCGGTCCCGGGTTCGCGGTCACCGTGCCGGACGTCCCGGACTGGGACAAGCGGCAGCGGCTGCAGTTCGAGCGCGAGATGTTGGGCCTGTACGTGTCCGACCACCCGTTGTCCGGGCTGGAGCACGTGCTCACGACGGCGGCGGACGTGTCGATCGCCACGCTGCTCGCAGACGAGGCGCGGCCGGACGGCTCGATGGTGGTCGTGGCCGGCCTGGTCACGTCGCTCCAGCGCAAGATGTCCAAGCAGGGGAACCCGTGGGCCGTGATCACGCTGGAGGACATGGAGGGCTCGATCGAGGTCCTCTTCTTCGGCGAGACGTACCTGGCGTACTCCACCGTGCTGGCCGAGGACGCCGTGCTCGTCGTGCGCGGCCGGGTGCGACGCCGGGACGAGCAGCTGCAGCTGCAGGCGAACGAGGTGACCCTGCCGGACATCTCGCAGGGTACGGACGCTCCGCTGCTCGTCTCGCTACCGGTGGCGCGGTGCACACCGCCGGTGGTCGAGCGGCTGCGGGAGGTGCTGGGCACGCATCCCGGCGTCACCGAGGTGCGGCTGCGGCTGACGAGCCCGGGCCGCGCGACGGTGATGCGGCTCGGCGACGGCCTGCGCGTGGAGCGCACCCCGGCCCTATTCGGCGACCTGAAGGCGCTGCTGGGACCGAGCTGCCTGGCCTCCTGAGGAGGGAGCGTCGCACGCGGGCTCGGACGCCCCGGGCCGGCCTCGGGGGCCCCGCCTAGACTGCGCCCCGTGATCTCCCGCATCGACCTGCGCGGCCGTTCCCTGTCCCGACGTGAGCTGATCGACGCGCTTCCTCGGGCGGAGCTGGACGTCGAGCACGCCGCCGCTGCGGTGCTCCCCGTGCTGGAGGCGGTGCGGACCCGCGGTGCGTCGGCGCTCCGCGAGCTGGGGGAGCGGTTCGACGGTGTGCGCCCCGAGCACCTGCGGGTGCCCGCGGACGTCCTGGCGGGAGCGGTCGAGGCGCTCGCACCGGAGATCCGCGCCGCCCTGGAGGAGACCATCCGTCGCGTCCGCCAGGTGCACGCCGCGCAGCGGCCCGCGCCGTTGGTCACGGACCTCGCGCCCGGTGCCCAGGTGCGGCAGCGCTGGATCCCGGTGCGGCGGGTCGGGCTGTACGTCCCCGGCGGCCTGGCCGTCTACCCGTCGTCGGTGGTGATGAACGTCGTCGCGGCCCAGGAGGCCGGGGTCGGGTCGCTGGCCGTCGCCTCGCCGCCGCAGAAGGACCGTGGCGGACTCCCGGACCCCGTGGTGCTGGGCACGTGCGCGCTGCTCGGCGTGGACGAGGTGTACGCCGTCGGTGGGGCCCAGGCGGTGGCGATGTTCGCCTACGGCGCGGTCGGGGAGGACGACCGCGACGGTGCGGTGCTGTGCGAGCCCGTGGACGTGATCACGGGACCGGGCAACGTCTACGTCGCGGCGGCCAAGCGACTGGTCCGAGGGCGTGTGGGCATCGACGCGGAGGCGGGACCCACCGAGATCGCGATCCTCGCGGACCAGTCAGCCGATCCCCGCCACGTCGCGGCGGACCTGATCTCGCAGGCGGAGCACGACCCGCTCGCGGCGGCGGTGCTCGTCACCCCGTCGTCGGCGCTCGCCGACGCCGTGGACGTCGCGCTGGCTCAGCTGGTGCCCGCGACGGCGAACGCGGAGCGCGTGCGGACGGCCCTGGCGGGCACGCAGTCCGCGATCGTCCTGGTGGACGACGTCCGCGCGGGGCTCGAGGTGGTCAACGCGTACGGCGCCGAGCACCTGGAGATCCAGACGGAGGACGCGGCCGCGCTCGCCGAGCAGGTGACGAGCGCCGGCGCGATCTTCGTCGGCCCGTACTCGCCGGTGTCGCTCGGGGACTACATGGCCGGGTCGAACCACGTGCTGCCGACCGGGGGCTCGTCGCACTTCACTAGCGGGCTGGGTGTCCACTCGTTCGTCCGCCCGGTGCAGGTTGTCGAGTACGACGCCGGGGCGCTCGCCGCGGTGGCGGACCGCGTCGTCGCGCTCGCCGACGCGGAGCGGCTGCCGGCGCACGGCGAGGCGGTGCGGGTCCGCTTCTGACGGGCGTCCGCGAGGTGAGGTGGTCGGCGAGGTGAGGCGGTGGGCGGACGAGGTCACGCGCCGGCCCGGACGGCGGACCGCTGCGGGGCTCGTTCGAGGTGCTCCCTAGACTCGTCCGGTGACCGCCGACCAGCCGCGTGCCGCTCTGCCCCTACGACCCGAGCTGGCAGGTCTGCACCCCTACGGGGCTCCCCAGCTGGACGTCCCCGTCCGGCTGAACGTCAACGAGAACCCGTACCCTCCCTCGCCCGCCGTGGTCGACGACATCGCCGCTGCGGTGCGCACCGCTGCCGCGACGCTCAACCGGTACCCCGACAGGGACTTCGCTGACCTCCGGGCGGACCTGGCGGCCTACCTGCTCACGGAGTCGGGGGTGCGGCTCGACCCGTCTCAGATCTGGGCTGCCAACGGCTCCAACGAGGTGATGCTGCACCTGCTGCAGGCCTTCGGTGGTCCCGGGCGGACGGCCGTGTCCTTCGCCCCGACGTACTCCATGTACCCGGAGTACGCCCGTGACACGTCGACCCGGTGGGTCACCGGCCGCCGGGCGGAGGACTTCAGCCTCGACCCCGCGCACGCGCACGACGTGATCGCCGAGGAGAGGCCGAGCGTCGTGCTCCTCGCGAGCCCGAACAACCCCACGGGCACCGCGCTGCCTCTCGCCACCGTCGAGGCCGTGCTCGCGGCGGCCGACGAGGTGCCCGACGGCTGCGTCGTCGTCGTCGACGAGGCGTACGGCGAGTTCCGCCGTCGCGGCACACCGTCGGCGCTCGAGCTGCTCGTCGACCACCCCAACCTCGCCGTGAGCCGCACGATGTCGAAGGCCTTCGGCCTCGCCGGCGGGCGCGTCGGGTACCTGGCCGCCGCCCCCGAGCTGGTCGACGCGCTGCGCGTGGTGCGGCTGCCGTACCACCTGTCGGCGGTGACGCAGGCGGTCGCGCGTGCGGCGCTGGCGCACTCCGAGGAGCTGATGGCCCAGGTCGGGGCGCTGCGGGACGAGCGCGACGACCTCGTGGTGTGGCTGCGGTCGAAGGGCCTCACCGTGGCGGACTCGGACGCGAACTTCGTGCTGTTCGGCGTCCTCGACGACCCGCACGCCGTCTGGCAGGGTCTGCTCGACCGTGGCGTGCTGATCCGTGAGGTCGGCCCGGCCGGATGGCTGCGGGTGTCGGTCGGCACCCCGCAGGAGACGGCGGCCTTCAAGGCCGCCCTGGTGGAGGTGGCGGGACTGTGAGCGGTCGCACGGCGCGGGTGGAGCGCTCGACGAGCGAGTCGAGCGTGGTGGTCGAGCTGGATCTCGACGGGTCCGGACGGACGACGATCGACACCGGGGTGCCGTTCTACGACCACATGCTCACGGCGCTCGGCAAGCACGCGCTGCTCGACCTGACGGTGCAGTCGCGGGGCGACACCCACATCGACGCGCACCACACGGTCGAGGACACGGCCATCGTGCTCGGCGAGGCGCTGCGCGAGGCGCTGGGCGACAAGCGCGGGATCGCCCGGTTCGGGGACGCCACGGTGCCCCTCGACGAGGCGCTCGCCCAGGCGGTCGTCGACGTGTCCGGCCGCCCGTACTTCGTGCACTCCGGCGAGCCTGCCGGGCAGCAGTACCACCTGATCGGGGGCCACTTCACCGGCTCCCTGACGGCGCACGTGCTCGAGTCGATCGCGCACCACGCCGCGATGACCATCCACGTGCGCGTGCTGGCCGGCCGGGACCCGCACCACATCGTCGAGGCGCAGTTCAAGGCGCTGGCACGGGCGCTGCGCGCGGCCGTGGCGCTCGACCCGCGGGTGGAGGGCGTGCCGTCCACCAAGGGCGCCCTGTGAGCGGCGTCGGACCCGTGCCGTCGGGGCCTGACGACGACCCGCTCGCGGGTCTGCAGATCCCGGACGACCTCTCGGAGCTGGACGACGAAGTCCCGTCCGTCGCGCTCGTCGTGACACCCGTGGCCGACCCGGCGCCGCTGGCGGCCACCTGCGCGCTGGCCAAGGTCGACGTCGACGCCGTCCCGTCGGACGTCGGCGCGATCGCCGTGCTGCGCGACCCGGGTGCCGGCGAGCGGGCCGCCGCCGCGATCTCGGAGCTGCTGCGCGCCGTGCCGGTCGTCCTGCTGGAGCGCCGCGAGCAGCAGGTGTCCGCCACGCACTGGGTCGGCGGCGAACGCACGCGAGACCTCCCGCCCGGCCTGGTGCTGTCCGACGCGCCCGAGCTCCTCGAGAACCTGCTGCTCGGGGGCCTCCGAGCGGCCGACGTGCCGGGCACGGTGACCAGCGTGGGCATGACCCGGTGGAAGGCCCTGCGAACCCTCGCAGGGCGGCGCTCGCGGGACTGACACCACCTCGGGCACCGCGTGCCGCGCCGGGCCCAGGCGCGGGCGCCGCGGAGACGGCGTGCGATGCGCAGGTACCCTGACGGCGTGCCCCAGCAGCCCCACGTCGTGGTCCTGGACTACGGCTTCGGCAACGTGCGCTCCGCCGTGCGCGCGCTCGAGAGGGTCGGTGCGCAGGTCGAGCTGACCGCCGACAAGGAGCGCGCCCAGGAGGCCGACGGTCTCGTCGTCCCCGGCGTCGGCGCGTTCGCCGCCGTGATGGCCGGGCTGCGCGCAGTCGGGGGTGACCAGGTCGTCGACCGCCGCCTCGCCGGCGGCCGTCCGGTGCTCGGCATCTGCGTCGGGATGCAGGTGATGTTCACGGAGGGCGTCGAGCACGGTGTGCGCACCGCGGGGCTGGGGGAGTGGCCCGGGCTGGTGGACCGCCTCGAGGCACCGGTCGTGCCGCACATGGGCTGGGCCACCGTGCAGCCTCCCGAGGGGTCGACGCTCTTCGCCGGGCTGGAGGACGAGCGTTTCTACTTCGTGCACTCCTACGCCGCCCGGTCGTTCCCGCTCACGGCAGCCGGAGCACGTCCCGGCCCGATGCCACCGCCGTTGGTGACGTGGGCGGAGCACGGCGACCGGTTCGTCGCCGCGGTGGAGAACGGTCCCCTGGCCGCGACCCAGTTCCATCCCGAGAAGTCCGGCGACGCCGGGGCGCAGCTGCTGTCCCACTGGGTCGCCTCCCTGCGCTGACGCGCGTCGCCGCACGGCAGTCCCTGTTTTTCCGACGGTTTTCCGACGTGAGGAGCACGACGAGATGAGCGAGCCGCGCCTGCAGCTGCTGCCGGCGGTCGACGTGGTGGACGGCCAGGCCGTCAGGCTGGTGCAGGGGGAGGCCGGTTCCGAGACCGGGTACGGCGACGCTCTGGATGCGGCGCTCGCCTGGCAGCAGGCGGGGGCGGAGTGGGTGCACCTGGTGGACCTCGACGCGGCCTTCGGGCGCGGGTCCAACGCCGCGCTGCTCGCCGACGTCGCGGCTCAGCTCGCCGAGCGGGGGGTCCGGGTCGAGCTGTCCGGCGGCATCCGCGACGACGCCTCCCTCGACAGGGCGCTCGCGACCGGCGCGGCACGGGTGAACCTGGGCACGGCGGCGCTCGAGGACCCCGACTGGACGGCCTCGGCCATCGCGGCGCACGGCGACCGCGTCGCCGTCGGGCTCGACGTCCGCGGCACCACGCTCGCGGCCCGGGGCTGGACCCAGGACGGCGGCGACCTGTGGGAGGTGCTGGCTCGCCTCGACGACGCGGGCTGCGCCCGTTACGTCGTGACCGACGTGACCAAGGACGGGACCCTGCGAGGGCCCAACGTCGACCTGCTGCGCCAGGTGTGCGGCCGCACGTCCGCGCCGGTGGTCGCCTCGGGCGGCGTCTCGAGCCTGGACGACCTGCGCACGCTGCGCGCGCTCGTCCCGGTCGGTGTCGAGGGTGCCATCGTGGGCAAGGCGCTGTACGCCGGCGCCTTCACGCTGGAGGCGGCGCTGCAGGTCGCCGGGCGGCCGTGAGCCCGCGCGAGCTCCCTCCGACCTCGGCGTTCGCGCACGACGACGGATCGGCGGACCCGGCACTCGCGGCCGTGGTCAGCGCCTACGCAGCAGGCCGCTCGTCGTTGGCCGACGTCGTGGCCGTGCTGCGCGGCACCCGGGTCCTGGTGCCGGTGCTGGCCCACGCCGAGGTGTCCGCCGAGCAGGCTGCCGCCGAGCACGCCGGCGACTCGACGGCGTCGGCGGGCGTCGTCGGGCTGCAGATCGCGGACGGGCGCACCGCGCTGCCGGTGTTCAGCAGCGTCGCCACCCTGGCGGCGTGGCGCCCGGACGCCCGGCCGGTACCGGCCGAGGCGTCGCGAGCGGCGCAGTCCGCCGTGTCCGACGGCTGGCCCGTGCTGGTCCTGGACCCTGCGGGCCCGATGGCCGTGACGGTGCCGCGTCCCGCGGTGGTGGCGCTGGCGGAGGGCCGCTCCTGGGAACCGGCGGTCGCGGACGGCGTCGTGGTGGTGGCGGTCCGGGACGCCGTTCGCGCAGCCCTGGACGGGCTCGACGGTGTGGTCGCCTGCGCGGCGGTGCCGGGCGGGCGTGCCGAGGTCGCCGTGGACCTCACGCTGCGCGCCGGGCTCGACCGGCAGCAGCTCGACGCGCTGCTGCAGCGGGTCGGTGAGCGGCTCGCGGCGGATCCCGTCGCCGCGGAGCGGGTCGACTCGTTCGAGCTGCGGCTGCGCAGCGCCTGACCCGATCGGCAGACCGCGCGCTGGACCAGGCGCCGGTCAGCCGGTGCAGGTCGGCGCGGGGCTGAAGGCCGAGCTGTCGTCGAGCATGCGGCGCAAGGTGCTGACCGGCACCAGATAGCTGTGCCCGTCCGAGCTCTTGGCGTAGACGACGCCGATCACGGTGCCGTCGGCTCCGAGCGCGGCCGAACCGGAGCTGCCCGGCTCCACGGGCGCATCGGTCACCAGCACCTGTCCGAGCGTCGCGTTCAGCGGGTCCGTCGTGGACCCGATGACGTGCCCGTCGGTCAGCGTGAGCCGGCTGCCCAGCGGGTAGCCGACGACCGTCACGGGGTCACCGGTCTGCGGGTCGTGGGCGGCCAGCTGGGGCGCGGACGGCAGCGCGTCGGCGGTCCGGACGATCGCCAGGTCCGCCAGCTTCGCGGTGCTGGCCGCGGTGACCGCCACGTCGCGGCCGTCGTACGTCGACACCTGCAGGGACGCCGAGTCGGCCACGACGTGCTTGTTGGTCACCAGCTCGTGGTCCGTCAGCGCGAAGCCGGACCCGGTGGACACCTGGCCGCAGCCGACGTTGCGGATGCGCACCGCCATGCGCCGCACGGCGTCGAACCCGTCCGCCGACAGCGTCGACGTGCCGGCGGAGATCGACGGCGTCGGCAGGCTGGTCGGCACGACGCTGGTCGGTACCGGGGCGGGCATCCCGGGCAGCACCCCGCAGCCGGCCAGCAGGGTGGCGCCGCCGACGAGAGCGACGGCGACGGGACGTCTCACCGCGACAGCTCCCGCTGCAGCGCGGTGTTCGCGGCAGTCGCCTGCCCGCAGTACGACTGCACGTCGTTCCGGTAGCTCGCCAGGGACGCCGGGTCGTAGGCCGAGGCGTTGGACAGGTAGCTGATCAGCTTGTTCTGGCCGTCGATGCAGGTGGCGAGGGAGGTCGCGACCTTGCCGGCGGCCTGGGACACCCGCGCCTGGTAGTCGGCGAGCTGCTGCTGGGCCGCGGTGGTGTCGCCCAGCTTGGCCTTCTCGTCGGCCAGCTGGGTGATCCGCTGCTGCGCGGCGTCGAGCTGCGAGCGGGTGGCGGTCAGCTCGTCCTGCGCCGCCTTGAGATCCGCCTGGGCCTGGGCGAGCTGGTCCCCGTGGGTGTGCGCCAGCGCCTGCCACTGCGCGGACGAGCGCTGCCATGCGGTCGTCACCTGGATCATCCGGCCGACCGCGACGAGGGCGACGACCAGGGCGACGACGAGCACGACGATCAGGGGCGCGGGGCGCCGACGCCCGTGGCGACCCGGCTCGACGACCGGGAGCGGCCGCGTCTCGTCGTCCCGGTGCGGGGGCTGGCTCCAGACGAGGCCGGTCGGCTCATCGCTCACGCGGCAAGGATAGGAGCGAGCCGCTCAGGACACGGGACCGGTGAACTTCTCGCCGGGGCCCTCGCCACGGGCGTCCGGGTACGGGGACGCCTCGCGGAACGCCAGCTGCAGCGACCGCAGCCCGTCGCGCAGCGGCCGGGCGTGCTGGTCGCCCAGGTCCGGCGCGGACGCGGTGACCAGGGCCGCCAGCGCGGTGATCAGCTTCCGGGCCTCGTCCAGGTCGAGGTACGCGGCACCGGCTCCCGCCGGCCCGTCCTCCGCGAGCCCGCACTTGACCGCCGCCGCGCTCATCAGGTGCACGGCCGCGGTGCTGATCACCTCGCCCGCCGACACGTCCGCGATGTCCCGCGTCGCCTCGGCGACCGACTCGTGCAGGTGAGCCGGACCCGTCGTCGTGGCCTGGGCGCCGTGCGCCTCGGCGGAGGCGCTCACCGGCGGCTCGGGGCTGGCGTTCGCAGTCATGGGACGCATCCTCTCATCGCGTCCCCGCGTACCCGCTCGAGAGGGCCGCGGCTGCCGTCTGGTAACCTGTGGGACGACTGACCTGGCGCAGGCCCCGTCCTGTGCTCCCGCGGACCATCCGCAGGGGTGCAGACGGACGCAGGCGTCGGGTGCACAAGTGGAGAACCTCCCACCTTGGTCCCGACCGCACAGCACGTCCGCCGGACGTGCTGACGACAGGGGCCGGGTCCAGTCCGCAGCACACGGCCACGCCGTGTGCCGCCGTGTGGTCACCAACCACCGGTGCGGTGCTGTCGAGGCCTCCGCCTGTGCCCAGGGCGGGGGCCTTCCTCGTTCCCGGGCGGTCGTCCGTCACGACTCTCGAGGAGCACCACATCAGCGAGCCCCGCATCAACGATCGGATCCGCGTCGCCGAGGTCCGCCTGGTCGGCCCCAACGGCGAGCAGGTCGGCATCGTCCGCGTGGAGGACGCACTGCGCCTTGCCCAGGACGCCGACCTCGACCTCGTCGAGGTGGCCCCCGACGCCCGCCCGCCGGTCGTCAAGATCATGGACTACGGCAAGTTCAAGTACGAGGCCGACATGAAGGCCCGTGAGGCTCGCCGGAACCAGACGAACACGGTCCTCAAGGAGATCCGGTTCCGCCTGAAGATCGACCCGCACGACTACGCCACGAAGAAGGGGCACGTCGAGCGGTTCCTCAAGGGCGGCGACAAGGTCAAGGTCATGATCATGTTCCGCGGCCGCGAGCAGTCGCGCCCGGAGATGGGCGTGCGTCTGCTGCAGCGTCTGGCCGACGACGTGACCGAGCTGGGCTTCATCGAGTCGATGCCCAAGCAGGACGGCCGCAACATGATCATGGTGCTCGGGCCGACCAAGAAGAAGGCGGACCAGCGCAGCGAGCAGCGCCGGGCACAGGCAGCGGCCAAGCCGGCCGAGGCCGAGGCCGAGCAGCAGCCGGCAGCGGCTCCCGCGGACGAGCAGGCGGCCGGCGCGGTTCCCGCGACAGCACCCGCCGCCGCGCCTGCACCCGCCGCCGCGCCGGCACCCGCAGCCCCCGCAGCGGCGGCTCCCGCGACTGCTGCACCCGCACGGACGGCTCCGTCCGCCGCGCGCCCGGCAGCTGCGCCGGCGTCGACGCCTCGGCCGAGCCCGCGTCCGGCTCCTGCACCTCGCACGGCTGCGCCCGCGGCCCGGCCGGCAGCGGCGGCCCCGCGTGCACCCCGTCCTGCGCCGGCCGCACCCGCGGCAGGGGAGCAGGCGTCGGCACCGCGGCCTGCCGCGCCGCGCCCCGCGGCACCGCGCCCGGCACCGCCTCGGCCGGCGGCTGCGCGCAGCACGAGCACGGGCAACCGCACGGCTCCCACGGAGGGGGCGAGCTGAACCAGCGCCGGGACGCCGACCGGCGGACCTGCACGGCACGAGCCACCCGGGCACCCGGGTGGCGCGAACGACAAGGAGACACGGCAGCCATGCCGAAGAACAAGACGCACTCCGGTGCCAAGAAGCGCTTCCGCGTGACGGGCACCGGCAAGATCATGCGGGAGCAGGCCAACGGGCGGCACCTGCTGGAGCACAAGTCGAGCCGTCGCACCCGCCGCATCGCCGGCGACGTGCTCGTCTCGTCGGTCGACACCCCCAAGATCAAGAAGCTGCTCGGCCGCTGACCCGTGGACGCCCCACGGGGCGTCCCGGGCGCGACGAGCCTGGACCAGCAAGGAGCATCACGTGGCACGCGTGAAGCGGGCGGTCAACGCCCAGAAGAAGCGCCGGTCGACCCTCGAGCGGGCGAGCGGCTACCGCGGTCAGCGGTCCCGTCTCTATCGGAAGGCCAAGGAGCAGGTCACCCACTCCCTGGTGTACGCCTACCGCGACCGCAAGGCGCGCAAGGGCGACTTCCGCAAGCTCTGGATCCAGCGGATCAACGCCGCCGGCCGAGCCCAGGGCATCACCTACAACCGCCTGATCCAGGGCCTGAAGCTCGCGGGCGTCGAGGTGGACCGGCGTGTGCTGGCCGACCTGGCCGTGAACGACGCGGCGGCCTTCGCCGCGCTGGTGCAGCTGGCCAAGGATGCGCTGCCGGAGGACGTCAACGCCCCCTCGGCTGCGTGAGGTCCGTCGACCCGCTCCACCCGAACGCCCGGCCATGAGCGCTGAGCTGACCAACCCGCGCGCCGAGCGCGTGCGGTCGGTCGCCGCCCTGGCCGGGCGTTCGGCACGTCGGCGCACCGGACGGTTCCTCGTCGAGGGGCCGCAGGCGGTCCGCGAGGCGGTGGCGACGGCCGACGTCGTCGTCCACGACGTCTACCTGACCGAGGGTGCGGCGGAGCGCTACCCGGAGATCGTGGCGTCGGCTCGGGAGCGGCGGCTGCACCTGCACGTCGGCGACGCCGCCGTGCTCGAGGCGATGAGCCCCGACGCCCAGCACGTCGTGGCGGTCGCGGACCAGCGCCACGACGACCTCGGCACCGTGCTCGCGGCGCGTCCCCGGCTGCTCGCCGTGCTGGCGCACGTGCGTGACCCGGGCAACGCCGGCACGGTGCTGCGGGTGGCCGACGCCGCCGGCGCCGACGCGGTGCTGCTCTCGACCGAGAGCGTCGACGTGCACAACCCCAAGGTGGTGCGCTCCACCGCGGGTTCGCTCTTCCACCTGCCCGTGGTCGAGGAGGTGGCCCTCGCCGCCGCCGTGGACGCTCTGCGCAGCGCCGGTGTCACCGTCCTCGCCGCGGACGGCCGCGGGGACGTGGACCTCGACGACCTGCAGGACACCGCCGGCTCCGGCGCGCCCGACCTCGCCGGTCCGACCGCCTGGCTCTTCGGCAACGAGGCGTGGGGCCTGGCGGACGAGGACCTCGCCCTGGCCGATGCCGTGGTCCGGGTGCCGCTGCACGGCCGCGCCGAGTCGCTCAACCTCGCGACGGCTGCCGCGGTCTGCCTGTACGCCTCCGCGCGCGCCCACCGGCACGTCCGGCTCTGAGCCGTGCGCCTGTTCGCCGCGGTCTGGCCGCCCGAGGAGGTGCTCGACCACCTCGACCTCGCCCTCGCGGCCGTGCGCGGGGCGACGGCGGGGGAGGACCGCGGCCCGGTCCGGTGGGCGGCACGGGAGACCTGGCACCTGACGCTCGCCTTCTACGGGACCGTGGCCGACGGCAGCGCCCCGATCCTGCTCGAGGAGCTCGCGGCCGCGGCGGCTGCGGCGGAGCCGTACGCGCTGCGACTGCGCGGCGCCGGGGTGTTCTCCCACCGGACCCTCTGGACCGGCGTCGCGGGCGACCTCGACGAGCACCGGGCGCTGACACGCGCCTGCGGCCGGGCCGGTGACGAGGTCGGCGCTCCGCCGGACGTGCGCGTGCGGGAGCGGCCGCACCTGACGGTGGGTCGGGTGCGACCGGGTGCTCCGGTCGTCCGTGGTGGTCGGGCCGCAGGGCGCGGTCGAGCCGAGCGTGCGGCCGGAGAGGTGGGGGGTCAGCTGCCGGATGACCTGGTCTCGGCGTTGGCGGTGTACGAGGGGCCGACGTGGACGGTGACGTCCCTGCGGCTCGTCGAGTCCACCCCGGGCGCCGGGCGCGGCGGAGGTCCGTTGTACGTGCCCATCGGCGAGCTCCCACTGGGCACCTGACCGGTGGGTCGGCGGGCCGCCGGTCACTCGGACGGCGGGCCCTCTGCTGGACGCACCCGGGCCGGTGCAGGGCGCGCCACTAGACTGCCGGGTCGGCCGCCCGTGCGCGTGGCGGCCGGGCCGGTCCGCCTGCTGCGCCGGTCGTCGTCCCACCCTGGAAGGCTCGGATGCCCGACGAGAGCACGGTGCTGTCCCCCCTCGACGCCGACGCGATGCAGAACGCGCTGGACGAGGCGCTCGCGGCGGTGGCCGCCGCTGCGGACCTCGCGGCACTGAAGGCCGTCCGCCAGGCGCACACCGGGGAGCGCAGCACGTTGGCCCTGGCCAACCGTGCCATCGGCGGTCTGCCGGCAGCGGAGAAGGCCGCGGCGGGGCGCATCGTCGGCCAGGTCCGGGGGCGGCTGACCGGCGCCATCGCGGCGCGGGAGGCAGAGCTGGAGGCCGAGCGCGACGCGAGGGTGCTGGTCGACGAGGCCGTCGACGTCACCCTCCCGGTGGACCGTCGCCCCGCCGGGGCCCGGCACCCGCTCGAGACGCTGATGGAGCGCGTCGGTGACGTCTTCGTCGCCATGGGCTGGGAGGTGGCCGAGGGGCCCGAGGTCGAGGCGGAGTGGTTCAACTTCGACGCGCTGAACTTCGGTCCCGACCACCCCGCGCGGCAGATGCAGGACACGTTCTTCGTCGACCCCGCCGGCTCCGGCCTGGTGCTGCGCACGCACACGTCCCCGGTGCAGGCTCGCTCGTTGCTGGAGCGGGAGCTGCCGGTCTACGTCGTCTGCCCGGGTCGCGTGTTCCGGACCGACGCGCTCGACGCGACCCACACGCCCGTGTTCCACCAGGTCGAGGGCCTGGCGGTGGACCGGGGCCTGACCATGGCGAACCTGAAGGGCACGCTCGACCACTTCGCGCGAGCGATGTTCGGGCCGGAGGCCCGCACCCGGTTGCGGCCGTCGTTCTTCCCGTTCACCGAGCCGTCGGCGGAGATGGACCTGTGGTTCCCGCAGAAGAAGGGCGGCCCGGGCTGGATCGAGTGGGGAGGGTGCGGGATGGTCAACCCGAACGTGCTGAGGTCGGTGGGGGTGGACCCCGACGAGTACTCCGGCTTCGCCTTCGGGATGGGCATCGAGCGCACGCTGATGCTGCGGCACGGGATCGCCGACATGCACGACATGGTCGAGGGCGACGTGCGCTTCTCGGAGCAGTTCCGGGCGGTGATCTGACGTGGTGATGGTCCCGCTCGCCTGGTTGGGCGACCACGTGGAGCTCCCGGAGGCTCTGACGGCGGCGCAGCTCGCCGCGGACCTGGTGCGGGTCGGCCTGGAGGAGGAGGCGATCCACTCCGGCTCCGACGTCACCGGACCGCTGGTGGTCGGCCACGTACTGTCCGCTGATCAGGAGCCGCAGAAGAACGGCAAGACGATCAACTGGTGCCAGGTGGACGTCGGCGCGTTCAACGCGTTGGACGACGCGGGTCAGCCGACCGTTCCGCGCGGCATCGTCTGCGGCGCGCACAACTTCGGCGCGGGCGACCACGTCGTCGTCGCGCTGCCGGGCGCCGTGCTGCCCGGCCCGTTCCCGATCGCCGCGCGCAAGACCTACGGGCACGTCTCGGACGGGATGATCTGCTCGGCCCGCGAGCTGGGCATCGGGGACGACCACTCGGGGATCATCGTGCTGTCCCGCCTCGGGCTGGCCGACGACCAGACACCCGCAGGCGCGGACGCGGCGGAGCTGCTCGGGCTGCGCGACGAGGTCCTCGAGATCAACGTCACGCCCGACCGTGGGTACTGCTTCTCGATGCGCGGGATCGCGCGGGAGTACGCGCACTCGACGGGTGCCCGGTTCACGGACCACGGCCTGCCGACCGACGCGCAGCGCGCGCCCCTGGCGGGCGGCTTCCCGGTGGAGATCGACGACGATGCGCCGATCGACGGCGTCCCCGGCGCCGACAGGTTCGTCGCCCGCATCGTGCGTGGCGTGCGCGCCGACGTGCCCTCGCCGTCGTGGATGCAGCACCGGCTGGTGCAGGCCGGCATGCGGCCGCTCGGGCTCGCGGTCGACGTGACCAACTACGTGATGCTGGACCTCGGTCAGCCGCTGCACGCCTACGACCTGGGTGGCCTGGCCGCGCCGATCGTCGTACGCCGGGCGGCGCCCGGGGAGCACGCGACCACGCTCGACGGCGTGGACCGTGCGCTGGACCCGCAGGACCTGCTGATCACCGACAGCCCCGACGGGGCACGCGGCTCCCGTGTGCTGGGGCTGGCCGGTGTGATGGGCGGTGCGGACAGCGGGGTCGCGGGGGGCACCACGGACCTGCTGATCGAGGGTGCGCACTTCGACCCGATCACCGTCGCGCGCACGTCGCGCCGCCACCGGCTGTCGAGCGAGGCGGCCAAGCGGTTCGAGCGCGGGGTCGACCCGCAGCTCGCGCGGGTGGCCGTGGACCGGGTTGCGGAGCTGCTGGTCGAGCTCGGCGGCGGGACCGTCGACGAGACCGGGACGGACGTCGACCGGACCACGGAGCCGCCGACCGTGCTGCTCGACCTCCGGCTGCCGGCGCGGCTGGTGGGTGTGCCGTACACCGACGACGAGGTGCGCGGCACGCTCGAGCGGATCGGGTGCACCGTCACCGACTCGGCGGCCGGTCTGTCCGTGCAGGTGCCCTCCTGGCGACCCGACCTGGTTGTGCCGGTCGACCTGGTCGAGGAGATCGCGCGGCTCGGCGGCTACGACACGATCCCGTCCGTGGTGCCCGCTGCGCCCGCCGGACGTGGACTGACCTGGTCGCAGCGCGCTCGCCGGGCGGTGGCCGACGCGCTGGCGGCCGAGGGGCTCGTGCAGGTGCTCTCGTACCCCTTCGTCGGGACGGCGCAGCTGGACGCGATGAACCTGCCCGCCGGGGATGCCCGCCGGCGTGCCCTGCGGCTCGCGAACCCGATCTCCGAGGCCCAGCCGCTGATGCGGACGGATCTCCTGGTGACGCTGCTGGACACCGCGCGCCGCAACGTGGGTCGTGGCCAGAGCGACCTTGCGCTGTTCGAGACCGGGCTCGTCACGCTACCGCGTGCCGGCGCACCGGCCGCGCCCCTGCTGCCGGGTGGCACGCTGCCCACCGACGGGCAGCTCGATGAGCTGGCGGCGGCGCTCCCGGACCAGCCGCGGCACCTGGCGGCGGTGCTCACGGGTCTGCGCGAGCGCGCCGGCTGGACCGGCCCCGCCCGGCGGGCGGACCACACCGACGCGTTCGCCCTGGTGGACGTCGTGGCCCGGCGCCTCGGCGTCGAGGTGCACGTGGCAGCCGAGCCGGACCGTGCGCCCTTCCACCCGGGGCGATGCGCCCGCGTGCTCGCCGCCGACGGTCGTGTGCTGGGCCATGCGGGCGAGCTGCACCCGGCCGTCGTCGCCGCGCACGACCTGCCCGCCAGGGCCGTGGCGTTCGAGCTCGACCTCGACGCTCTGCTCGCCGCTGCTCCGTCGGCCCCGGTGCAGGCCGAGGCCGTGTCGACGTTCCCGGTGGCCAAGGAGGACGTGGCGCTCGTGGTCGACGCCGCCGTCCCGGCGGCCGACGTGCTGGCCGCCGTGCGGGACGGCGCGGCGAGCAGCCCCGCGGGTGACGTCCTGGAGGACGTGCGGCTCTTCGACGTCTACGTCGGGGACCAGGTAGGGGAAGGCAGGCGGTCGTTGGCGTTCTCGCTGCGGCTCCGGGCCTCCGACCGGACCCTGACGGCGGCCGAGACGGCGGAGGTCCGCAACGCCGTGGTGGCGACGGCGCAGGCGCGGTTCGGGGCGGAGCTGCGGTCCTGAGCCGCCGCTGAGCGGCCGGTGGATACGCTCCGACCGTGTCGAAGACCCGGCTCGAGGCGTTCAGCGACGCCGTGATCGCGATCGTGATCACGGTGATGGTGCTCGAGCTGCGAGCGCCCCACACCACCGACCTGGCGGCCCTGCGGCCCCTGCTGCCGGTGTTCCTCGCCTACGTGCTGAGCTTCGTCAACCTCGGCATCTACTGGAACAACCACCACCACATGCTCAACGCGGCGCGGCGCGTCGACGGCTCGGTGCTGTGGGCCAACCTGCACCTGCTGTTCTGGCTGTCCCTGTTCCCGTTCACCACCGCGTGGCTCGGCGAGAACCACGCGGTGGCGGTGCCGACGGCGGCGTACGGCGTGGTGGCGCTGTGTGCGGCGATCGCCTACTGGGTGCTGCAGGGCCGGATCATCGCCCTCGAAGGTCCGCGGTCCACGCTCGCGCTTGCGGTCGGTGCGGATCTGAAGGGGCGGATCTCGCCGTTCGTCTACGCCGCGGGCGTGGGCATGGCCTTCGTGGAGCCGTGGGTCTCCATCGCCCTCTACGCCGGGGTCGCGCTGCTGTGGCTGGTACCGGACAGGCGCGTCGAACGGCAGCTCGCCCGGGGCGACCGCGGTTGAGGCTGCGCCGCTGCCCTGCACGGGCGCCGGCAGCGAGCCTCAGAGCGTGAGCAGCACCTTGCCCGTGGTGCGGCGCCCTTCCAGGGCTCGGTGCGCGTCGGCCGCTTCCCGCAGGGGGAACGTGGCCCCGATCCGGACCGACAGCCGTCCGTCCGCGATCAGCGCGAACAGCTCGTCGGTGCGGCCCAGCAGCTCCTCGCGCGTGGCGGTGTAGGCGCCGAGCGAGGGCCTCGTCAGGTACACCGAGCCCGCGGCGTTCAGGCGCTGCGGGTCGAAGGGCGGCACCGGTCCGGACGACGCACCGAACAGCACGAGCGTCCCCCGAGGGCGCACGCTGGCCAGGGAGGCGTCGAAGGTGTCCTTGCCGACGGAGTCGTACGCCGCACGTACGCCGACCCCCGACGTCAGCTCGCGGACGAGAGCCGGGAGCTGTCGCGTCAGGTCGTCGAGCTCCCGGTACCGGATCACGTCCGTCGCTCCGGCCTGGCGCGCCAGCTCCTCCTTGACGGGGGTGCCCACCGTGCCGATCACCCGCGCGCCACGCAGCGTGGCGAGCTGCGTCGCGAGCAGACCCACTCCGCCGGCCGCGGCGTGCAGCAGCACGTCGTCACCCGGTCGCAGCTCCACGGTCGAGGTGATCAGGTAGTGGGCGGTGATGCCCTGCATCGGGATCGCCGCGGCCGTCTCGTCCGAGACCCCGTCCGGCACGGGGATCAGGTCCGAGGCGCGCACGGTGGCGAGCTCGGCGTACGACCCGTTCGCGGCGGTCCACGCGACGCGGTCGCCCACCGCCACCCCGGTGACGGAGGAGCCGAGCGCCACCACCCGACCGGCGCCCTCCGAGCCGACGACGTGGGGGTAGCGCATCGGGTAGAGGCCTGACCGGCGGTAGGTGTCGATGAAGTTCACGCCCGCCGCCGCGACGGCGACCACCGCCTCGTCGGGGCGTGGCTCCGGGTCGGGGAGCTCGACGACCTGCAGGACCTCCGGACCGCCCGGGGCGGTGGCGACGACAGCGCGCATGGCACCATCAAAACGCCTGCGGCGTGGCGTGGCGTCCCAGCGAATCGTCGTGCACTGTGGTGTATGTTCATGCACATGTCCTTCACCGTCGCCGTCGCCGGCGCGAGCGGGTACGCAGGCGGCGAGATGCTGCGGCTGCTGCTCGGCCACCCCGAGGCCCGGATCGGCACCGTGACGGCGCACAGCAACGCCGGCAGCACGCTCGCGGAGCACCACCCTCACCTGCACGCGCTCGCCGACCGTGTGCTCGAGCCGACCTCGGTGGAGGCGCTCGCCGGTCACGACGTCGTCGTCCTGGCCCTGCCGCACGGTGCGAGCGGCCAGATCGCCGCCGAGCTGGAGGCGCTGGGCTCCGATGCCGTGCTGGTCGACCTCGGTGCCGACCACCGGCTGGTGGACGCCGCCGACTGGGAGGCCTTCTACGGCAGTCCGCACGCCGGCACGTGGCCCTACGGCCTGCCGGAGCTGATCCGCGCGGAGCACGCCGACACGCAGCGGACCGCACTGGTCGGCGCGCGCCGCATCGCCGTGCCCGGCTGCAACGTCACGGCGGTGACGCTCGGCCTCCAGCCCGGTGTCGTCGCCGGTCTGGTCGACCCGCAGGACGTGGTCGCGGTGCTCGCGGTCGGGTACTCGGGTGCCGGGAAGGCGTTGCGCCCGAACCTGCTCGCCGCCGAGGCGCTCGGCGCGGCCGCGCCCTACGCGGTGGCGGGCACGCACCGGCACATCCCCGAGATCGCGCAGAACCTGCGTTCGGCCGGGGCCGCCGCCGTGTCGCTGTCCTTCACGCCGGTGCTCGTGCCGATGTCGCGTGGCATCCTCGCGACCACGACGGCCCGCGTCGCGCCCGGGGTCGACGACGCCGCGCTCCGAGCTGCGTGGGAGGCGGCGTACGCCGACGAGCCCTTCGTCCGGCTGCTGCCGCCGGGCCGCTGGCCGACCACCGCCTCCGTCGTCGGGTCGAACACCGCCGAGGTGCAGGTGGCGCTGGACGCCGCGGCGGGACGTGTCGTCACCGTCACGGCGATCGACAACCTGGTCAAGGGCACCGCCGGCGGTGCGCTGCAGTCGTTGAACCTGGCCCTCGGCCTGCCCGAGGTCCTCGGCCTCCCTCTGGACGGAGTGGCACCGTGACGGACCATCTCGCCGACGCCCTGGTCGGCACCAGCCCGGGCACGTCACCCGGCGTGACGGCGCCCGCCGGGTTCCGCGCGTCGGGCGTGGTCGCCGGGCTCAAGCCCTCCGGCCGGCCGGACCTCGCCCTGGTGGTGAACGACGGGCCTGCGCAGGTCGGCGCCGGGGTGTTCACCACCAACCGCGTGGTGGGGCACCCCGTGGTGTGGTCGCGGCAGGTCGTCAGCGACGGTGTCGTGTCGGCCGTCGTGCTCAACTCCGGCTCGGCGAACGTGTGCACCGGTCCCGAGGGTTTCGTGCACGTGCACGAGACCGCCGAGAAGGTGGGCGACGCGCTCGGAATCTCGTCCGGCGACGTCGTGGTGGCGTCGACGGGGGTGATCGGCCAGCCCGTCCCGATCGACGCGCTGCTCGCCGGGGTCGACACGGCGGCGGCGGCGCTGTCGACCGACGGCGGCCTCGCGGCGGCCACGGCGATCATGACCACCGACACGGTGGCCAAGACGGCGCACGTCTCCGTCGAGACGCCGGACGGTACGTGGACCGTCGGGGGCATGGCCAAGGGCGCGGGCATGCTCGCTCCGGCCCTCGCCACGATGCTCGTGGTACTCACCACCGACGCCCAGGTCGACGCGGGCGGCCTGCGCACCGCCCTTCAAGGTGCGACCCGGACCACCTTCGACCGGGTGGACTCCGACGGCTGCATGTCGACGTCCGACACGGTGGTGCTGCTCGCGTCGGGCGCCTCCGGCGTCCTGCCGGACTACGTCCAGTTCGCCGACGCCGTGCGGCAGGTGTGCGCCTCGCTGGCCCGGCAGCTCGTGGCCGATGCGGAGGGCGCCAGCCACGACCTCGCGGTGCACGTCGTCGGCGCGTCGTCCGAGGCCGCCGCGGTGGCCGTCGGACGCGCGGTCACGCGGTCGAACCTGGTGAAGACCGCCGTCTTCGGCAACGACCCCAACTGGGGACGCGTGCTGGCGCAGATCGGCACGGTGCCGGAGTCCGTCGCGCCGTTCGACCCGGACCAGGTCGACGTGACGGTCAACGGGGTGCAGGTGTGCCGCGCCGGCGGCGCCTGGGCCGACCGCGCCAGCGTCGACCTCGCCTCGAACCGGGAGGTCCACATCGAGATCGACCTGCACGCCGGCACGGCCGACGCGACGGTGTGGACCAACGACCTGACGCACGGCTACGTCCACGAGAACAGCGCGTACACCACATGAACCCGACCCCGCTCCCCGAGGACGCCGTCTTCGACACGCGCACCGACCTGCGCCCCGACCAGAAGGCCGAGGTGCTGATCCAGGCGCTGCCGTGGCTGCGCAAGTTCAGCGGCGCCCTGGTGGTCGTCAAGTACGGCGGCAACGCGATGGTGGATGACGAGCTCAAGCGCGCCTTCGCCGCGGACATGGTGTTCCTGCGGCAGGTGGGCCTGCGGCCCGTCGTCGTGCACGGCGGAGGACCGCAGATCAACGCGATGCTCGAGCGGCTGGACATCGCCAGCGAGTTCCGCGGCGGCCTGCGCGTCACCACGCCGGAGGCGATGGACGTCGTCCGCATGGTGCTCACGGGTCAGGTGTCCCGCGAGCTCGTCGGGCTGCTGAACGCCCACGGGCCGCACGCGGTCGGTCTCTCGGGGGAGGACGGCGGGCTGCTGCAGGCCCGGCGGCGCAACGTCGTGCTGGACGGCGAAGAGGTCGACGTGGGTCTGGTCGGCGACGTCGTGCAGGTCAACCCCGGCGCGGTGCTCGACCTGCTCGACGCCGGGCGGATCCCCGTGGTGTCCACCGTCGCACCGGACATCGAGGACCCCACCCAGGTGCTCAACGTGAACGCCGACACGGCCGCCGCCGCGCTCGCGATCGCCCTCGGCGCCCGCAAGCTCGTCATCCTCACCGACGTCGAGGGCCTGTACACGGACTGGCCGGACCGCAGCTCCCTGGTCCGGCGCATCCGCGCGAGCACCCTGGAGGCGCTGCTGCCGCGGCTGGACTCGGGGATGCGGCCGAAGATGGAGGCCTGCTGGCGGGCGGTCCGCGGCGGCGTCGGGCGCGCGCACGTCATCGACGGCCGGCAGCCGCACTCGATCCTGGTCGAGGTGTTCACCTCCGACGGCGTCGGCACCATGGTGCTGCCGGACGAGGAGCTGCCGGAGGCACCGGCCACCGCGCCCGTCCCGGTGGTGCTGGCATGACCGCCGCACGGCACGTGGCGGTCGGCGCCGGCGACGACGCGCTGCCCACCGCCACCGAGGGCGGCTCCGTCGCGGAGTGGACCGACCGGTACACCCACGCCGTGATGGACACGTTCGGACCGCCGCAGCGCGTGCTGGTGCGGGGTGAGGGGGCGTGGGTCTGGGACGCCGACGGTCGTCGGTACCTCGACCTGCTCGGGGGCATCGCCGTGAACTCGCTCGGCCACGCGCACCCCACCCTGACCGCCGCGATCAGCGCACAGCTCGGCACGCTCGGCCACGTCTCCAACTTCTTCGCCAGCCCCACGCAGGTGGCGCTGGCCGAGCGGCTGCTGGCGATCGCCGGTGCGCCGGCCGGCTCGCGGGTCTTCTTCAGCAACTCGGGCACCGAGGCCAACGAGGCGGCCGTCAAGCTGACCCGGCGGCACTCCGCCGGCTCGCGCCCGCGGCTGCTCGCGCTCGAGGGCGCCTTCCACGGCCGCTCGATGGGTGCGCTAGCGCTGACCCACAAGGCGGCCTACCGGGAGCCGTTCGAGCCCCTGCCACCGGGGGTGGAGTTCCTTCCGTTCGGGGACACGGACGCGCTCGAGGCGGCGTTCGCCACGGACGGCGAGAAGGTCGCGGCGCTGTTCCTGGAGCCGGTGCAGGGAGAGGCGGGCGTGCGGACGCTCCCCCCGGGCTACCTCGCACTGGCGCGCCGGCTCACCGAGCAGAACGGTGCTCTCCTGGTGCTCGACGAGGTCCAGTCCGGCATGGGTCGGACGGGCCGGTGGTTCGCCTTCCAGCACCCGCACATCGGAGGCGGCGTCGTGCCCGACGTCGTGACGGTGGCCAAGGGTCTCGGCGGCGGGTTCCCGGTCGGAGCGCTGATCGCGTTCGGCGAGCACGCCGCCGCGTGCCTGGGGCGCGGCCAGCACGGGACGACCTTCGGCGGCAACCCGGTGGCCGCGGCCGCTGCGCTCGCCACCATGGGCGTCATCGAACGCGACGGCCTGCTGGCCCACGTGCGCGAGCTGGGGGAGTGGTGGCGTGCCGCCCTCGCCTCGACCGGGAACCCCCTGGTCGGCACCGTGCGCGGTGAGGGTCTTCTGATCGCCGTCGAGCTGACGGCGCCCGTCGCCGCCGTCGTCGCGGCCCGGGCGCTCGAGGCGGGCTTCATCGTCAACCCGTGCACGCCGACCACGCTGCGCCTCGCACCGCCGTACGTGCTCACGCGTGAGCAGGCCGGCAGCTTCGTCGACTTCCTCGCCGGCGTGCCGGCCGACCTGGGCCAGGAGGCCAGCTGATGGCGCACTTCCTTCGTGACGACGACCTCACACCGGCCCAGCAGGCCGAGGTCCTGCGGCTGGGCCTCGAGCTGCGCGCCGACCGGTTCGCGCGGCGGCCGCTCGAGGGACCGCGAGCCGTCGCGGTGATCTTCGACAAGCCGACGCTGCGCACACAGGTGTCATTCACCACGGGCGTCGCCGAGCTCGGCGGCTACCCCGTGGTCGTCGACGGGAACCTGGCACAGATCGGCGTTCGTGAGTCCATCGCGGACACCGCGCGGGTGCTGGGCCGCCAGGTCGCGGCCATCGTCTGGCGCACGCACGCCCAGGCGCGGATCGAGGAGATGGCGGCCGAGGCGGGCGTCCCGGTCGTGAACGCGCTGACGGACGACTTCCACCCGTGCCAGGTGCTGGCCGACCTCCTGACGGTCGCGCAGCACCGTGGCGGGGTGGGGGAGCTGCCCGGGCGGACGCTGACGTACATCGGCGACGGCTCGAACAACATGGCGCACTCGTACCTGCTCGGCGGCGCGACGGCGGGCCTGCACGTGCGGATCGGCACACCGCAGGAGTACGGGCCGGCCGCGGAGGTGCTCGCCGCGGCGCAGGGGGTCGCGGCGGTCACCGGCGGTTCGGTCACCGTGGTGCACGACCGTGCCGAGGCGGTGGCCGGTGCCGACGTGGTCGCCACGGACACGTGGGTGTCGATGGGCCAGGAGGGCGAGTCGCAGCAGCGGCAGCTGCCGTTCGTCCCGTTCCAGCTCGACGCCGCCACGCTGGCCCTGGCCGCGCCCGACGCGCTGGTGCTGCACTGCCTGCCCGCCTACCGCGGCAAGGAGGTCACGGCGGAGGTGCTCGACGGGCCCCAGTCGGTGGTGTGGGACGAGGCCGAGAACCGGCTGCACGCCCAGAAGGCGCTGCTGACCTACCTGCTGCAGGGGCACGCATGACCACCACGTCGGTACCGTCGACGAAGGCCGCTCGACAGGCGCTGATCACGGCGCTGCTGGCACGGCAGCAGGTGCACTCCCAGGTGGAGCTCGCCGAGCTGCTCGCCGCCGAGGGCGTCACGGTGACGCAGGCGACCCTGTCCCGCGACCTGGTCGAGCTGCAGGCCGTGAAGGTGCGCCACCAGGGCACCCTCGTCTACGCGGTGCCGGTCGAGGGCGGCGGCCGTGCGACCCTGCAGGCCGAGAGCACCGAGGTCCTGGCCGCCCGGCTGGCTCGGCTCTCCGCCGAGCTCGTCGTCACCGCGGAGGCGTCCGGGCCGCTCGTCGTGCTGCGCACGCCGCCCGGCGGCGCGCAGTTCCTCGCCTCGGCGATCGACCACTCGACCATGCCGGGCGTGCTCGGCACGATCGCGGGCGACGACACCGTCCTGGTGATCGCCGCCGAGTCGGACACCGGCGCGGCGGTGGCCCAGCGGTTCCTCGACCTCGCGGCAGGGCGTGACTCCACGCGAGACGTCGCACGAGACAAGGACGTGATGTGAGCAAGGTTCTGACGCAGCTTCCGGTCGGCGAGCGGGTAGGCATCGCCTTCTCCGGCGGTCTGGACACCTCGGTGGCCGTCGCCTGGATGCGGTTCAAGGGCGCGATCCCGTGCACCTACACCGCGGACCTCGGTCAGTACGACGAGCCGGAGATCGCGCAGGTGCCCGGCCGCGCCATGGCGTACGGCGCCGAGCTGTCGCGCGCCGTCGACTGCAAGGCCGCGCTGGTGGAGGAGGGCCTGGCCGCGATCGCGTGCGGCGCCTTCCACATCCGCAGCGGTGGCCGCTCCTACTTCAACACCACGCCGCTGGGCCGGGCCGTCACCGGCACCCTGCTGGTCCGCGCCATGCAGTCCGACGGCGTCGACATCTGGGGCGACGGGTCGACCTTCAAGGGCAACGACATCGAGCGGTTCTACCGGTACGGGCTGCTCGCCAACCCGAACCTGCGGATCTACAAGCCGTGGCTGGACCAGGACTTCGTCACCGAGCTCGGCGGACGTGCGGAGATGAGCCAGTTCCTGGTCGACCACGACCTGCCGTACCGCGACAGCGCGGAGAAGGCGTACTCGACGGATGCGAACATCTGGGGCGCCACGCACGAGGCCAAGACGCTGGAGCACCTCGACGTGTCGCTCGAGACGGTCGAGCCGATCATGGGCGTGCGGTTCTGGGACCCGGCGGTGCCGATCGAGACCGAGGACGTGACGATCGCGTTCGAGCGCGGCCGGCCGGTGGCGATCGACGGGGTGCGGTACAGCGACCCGGTGGCGCTCGTCCGGCAGGCGAACGCGATCGGCGGTCGGCACGGCCTGGGCATGTCCGACCAGATCGAGAACCGGATCATCGAGGCGAAGTCGCGCGGCATCTACGAGGCGCCCGGCATGGCGCTGCTGTTCGCGGCCTACGAGCGGCTCGTCAACGCGATCCACAACGAGGACACCGTCGCCACCTACCACAACGAGGGTCGGCGGCTGGGCCGGCTGCTCTACGAGGGCCGGTGGCTGGACCCGCAGTCGCTCATGGTGCGCGAGTCGATCCAGCGGTGGATCGCCTCGGTCGTCACGGGCGAGGTCACGTTGCGGCTGCGGCGCGGGGAGGACTACACCATCCTGCGCACCGACGGTCCCGGGTTCTCCTACCACCCGGACCGGCTGTCGATGGAGCGCACCGAGTCCGCCGCGTTCGGCCCGACCGACCGGATCGGCCAGCTGACGATGCGCAACCTCGACATCGCCGACTCGCGCGCAAAGCTCGAGCTGTACGCGAGCCAGCCGATCGACCAGGGCCAGGTGCTCGTCGAGCACGGCACGCTGTTCGGCGCACTGCCCGCGGGTGGCGCGGACGTCATCGCGACGAACCCGGCGGTGGTCGGTGACGAGGAGGCGGCGCTGGACGCCGCCGCGATGGAAGTCGGGACGGACTGACGTGGCCGCTCCCGACTCGTTCGCTCGGTCCGCCACGATCGCCGGGGCCCTGTGGGGCGGCCGGTTCGCCTCCGGGCCTGCGGACGCCCTCGCCGCGCTCTCGAAGTCGACGCAGTTCGACTGGCGGCTGGCCGGCGAGGACATCGCCGGGTCGGTGGCGCACGCGCACGTGCTGCACAAGGCCGGTCTGCTGTCCGACGAGGACACGGACCGGATGGTGGCCGCGCTGGGGGCGCTGCGCGCCGACGTGGAGTCCGGCGCGTTCGGGCCCGCGCCCGACGACGAGGACGTCCACGGCGCTCTCGAGCGCGGGTTGATCGAGCGGGCGGGCGCCGAGCTCGGCGGTCGGCTGCGCGCCGGCCGCAGCCGCAACGACCAGATCGCCACGCTGGTGCGGATGTACCTGCGCCGCGAGGCTCGCGTGCTCACCGCTCTGGTGCTCGACGTCGTGGACGCGCTCATCGGCCAGGCGGAGGCCGCCGGCGACGCGCCTATGCCCGGCCGCACCCACCTGCAGCACGCCCAGCCCGTGCTGCTGGCGCATCATCTGCTGGCGCACGCCTGGCCGCTGCTGCGTGACGTCCAGCGGTGGCAGGACTGGGACGCGCGCGCCGCGCTGTCCCCGTACGGCTCGGGCGCGCTCGCGGGCTCGTCGCTGGGCCTCGACCCCGCGGCCGTCGCGGCCGAGCTGGGCTTCGCCGGACCCGTGGAGAACTCGATCGACGGCACCGCCTCGCGGGACGTCGTCGCCGAGTTCGCGTTCGTCGCCGCGATGGTCGGGGTCGACCTGTCCCGGATCGCCGAGGACGTCATCCTGTGGTCGACCAAGGACTTCGGGTTCGCCCATCTGGACGACGCGTACTCCACCGGGTCGAGCATCATGCCGCAGAAGAAGAACCCGGACGTGGCCGAGCTCGCCCGTGGCAAGGCCGGCCGCCTCGTCGGCGACCTGACCGGCCTGCTGACGACGCTGAAGGGTCTGCCGCTGGCGTACAACCGCGACCTCCAGGAGGACAAGGAGCCGGTCTTCGACCAGGTCGACCAGCTGACCGTCCTGCTCCCCGCGTTCGCCGGGATGGTCGCCACCCTCCGGTTCGACACCGAGCGGATGTCAGCGGTCGCCCCGCAGGGCTTCTCGCTCGCGACGGACGTCGCGGAGTGGCTGGTCCGGACGGGCGTGCCGTTCCGCGAGGCGCACGAGATCGCAGGTGCGTGCGTGCGCGCGTGCGAGAGCCGCTCACCGGCGATCGAGCTGTGGGACCTGACGGACGCGGACCTCGCGGCGATCAGCCCGCACCTGACGCCGGACGTGCGGTCCGTGCTCACCGTCGAGGGGTCGCTGGCCTCGCGCGCGTCCTACGGAGGCACGGCACCGGTCCGCGTGGCGGAGCAGCGCGCCCGTGCCCGTGCCGCAGCCGACGACGCGCGGACGTGGGCACGCTGACCTCAGCAGACGGCGCAAGCTCGGCGAGGGCCCTGGCGGACGACGTCCTCGCCGGCGCGGCGCGGCTCGGCCCTGTGCGGCTGCTCTGCATCGACGGTCCTGCCGGGTCGGGCAAGACGACCACGGCGGCGGCCGTGGCGGCCGTCCTGCGGGCGCGGGGCGCGACCGCGACCGTGGTGCACCTGGACGACCTGTACGAGGGCTGGTCCGGCCTGGAGGGCACCTTGTGGCCCCGGCTGGCCGCCCAGGTGCTCGAGCCGCTGCGACGCGGCCGGCCCGGGCGCTTCCAGCGCTACGACTGGATCGCGCACCGCTTCGCGGAGTGGGTCGATGTTCCGCTGGCCACCGTCCTCGTGCTCGAAGGTTGTGGATCCGCCCGCCGCGAGGCCGATGCCGTCGCCACCCTCCGCGTGTGGGTGGAGGCGCCACCGGCCGAGCGGCTCGCGCGCGGGCTGGCTCGCGACGGGACGGCGATGCGCGGCCACTGGGAGGACTGGATGCGACGGGAGGCCCGTCACTTCGCGCACGAGCGCACCGCGGAACGGGCCGACGTCCGGCTCGACGGATGCGGCAGGATGACCCGGTGACCAGCGAGCGGGACGCCGTGGAGCCGGCCCGCCCCGGGGATCCGGACCTGGGGACGTGCCCGGCCCGGGTCTGGTTCGCCCGCGACGTGCTGACGGTGGCACGCGACCTGCTCGGAGCCCATCTCACCGCCCGGTCGCCGGAGGGCGACGTGACCGTGCGCATCACGGAGGTGGAGGCCTACCGGGGCGAGGACGACCCTGGTTCGCACGCCCACCGCGGCCGCACGCAGCGCAACGCCGCGATGTTCGCCGAACCGGGTCGGCTGTACGTCTACCGGCACCTCGGGCTGCACCACTGCCTCAACGTCGTGGCGGAGCCCACCGGTCGCCCTGCCGCGGTGCTGCTGCGAGCGGGCGAGGTGGTGGCAGGGCGCGAGCTGGCGTGGCGCCGACGGGAGGCAGCCGGCGTCGTGGACAACGAGCGCCAGCTGGCCCGCGGTCCGGCGCGGCTGGCCGTGTGCCTCGGTCTCGACCTGGACGCGAACGGTGCGGACGTCACCGAGCCCGACGGCGCGATCGTGCTCCGCCGCGGCGAGGCCGCAGTGGCGCCCGCGCACCGGCAGGGAGCACGGGTCGGCGTGTCCGGTGCCGGCGGGGACGCCGCACGGCACCCGTGGCGGTTCTGGCTGACGGGGGAGCCCACCGTGTCCGCGTACCGCCCGGCCTATCGGTCGCCGACGCCGGCAACGACCCCGCCCGGGGCCACGGCGTCGGCCTGACCACCGGCCACCCGAACCGTCCGTCGGGCGCCGTTCGGCGTCCGTGTGCAAGGAGACAGATGTGACCAGCGTCCTCGACGAGCTGACCTGGCGTGGGCTCGTCGCCCAGACCACCGACCGAGACGCGCTCGGCGCGGCGCTAGCCGCCGGTCCCGTCGCGGTCTACTGCGGCTTCGACCCCACCGCCCCGAGCCTGCACATCGGCAACCTGGTGCAGATCCTCACCATCCGGCGCCTGCAGGACGCCGGTCACCGCCCGTTCGCCCTCGTCGGCGGAGCGACCGGCCTGATCGGCGACCCGAAGATGACGGGGGAGCGCACCCTCAACGACCCGTCGGTCGTCGCCGGCTGGGTGGAACGCATCCGCAGCCAGATCGCACCGCTGCTCCGCTTCGACGGACCTGCGGCCGCGACGATGGTGAACAACCTCGACTGGACCGCCGACCTGTCCGCCATCGCGTTCCTGCGCGACGTCGGCAAGCACTACCGCCTCGGGACGATGCTCGCCAAGGACACCGTCGCGCGCCGGCTCGCCAGCGAGCAGGGCATCAGCTTCACCGAGTTCAGCTACCAGATCCTGCAGGGGATGGACTTCCTCGAGCTGCACCGCCGCCACGGCGTCACCCTGCAGACCGGGGGCAACGACCAGTGGGGCAACCTGCTGTCCGGCGTCGAGCTGGTCCGCAAGGTGACCGGTGACCCGGTCCACGCCCTGACCACACCCCTGATCACCAAGGCCGACGGCACCAAGTTCGGCAAGACGGAGTCGGGAACCGTGTGGCTCGACCCTGAGCTGACCAGCCCGTACGCCTTCTACCAGTTCTGGCTCAACTCGGACGACGCGGACGTGGTCAACCACCTCAAGGTGTTCACCTTCCGCACGCGGGAGCAGATCGCCGAGCTCGAGGAGGCGGTCCGCACCCGGCCCGCCGCCCGCGACGCCCAACGAGCCCTGGCCGGCGACGTGACCACGCTCGTCCACGGTGCCGACGCGACGGCCAAGGTGGTCGCCGCGAGCCAGGCGCTGTTCGGCCGCGGCTCTCTCGCGGAGCTCGACGAGTCCACCCTGCGAGCCGCAGTGGCAGAGCTCCCCGGCACCGACGGCGCCCCTGGCGACCTGGTGGTCGACCTGTTCGCTGCGGCAGGGCTCGTCAAGAGCAAGAGCGAGGCGCGGCGTGCGGTCGCGGAGGGCGGTCTGTCCGTCAACAACCGCCGGGTCGCCGACGAGGCCGCCGTCCTGGAGGGTGAGGACGTGCTCGCCGGCGGCTTCGCCCTTCTCCGTCGTGGCAAGCGCTCGCTCGCCGTCGTGCGCAACGCCGGCAGCTGAGGGACCGCGCGACGGAGTGCCACCCGGCACCGCCCCAAGCTGGTCGCGCCGCCGACGGTCTGCACGACCGCATCGAGGTGCCGGGAGCGGCCCGAGGCCTGCGTCACCGCGCTGACCAGCACATTTGCCTCCGGCTTGCGGGTCGCGTAATGTCTTCCAGGCCCCCGGCAGGGAGGAACGAACACCAGGGAACACCCGGTGGTCGGTCCCGCCGAGAGCAAAACTCCACTCACTGGTTCGAGGCGCTCAGTGCGCCCTGGAGCCGGTGGTCGGAGAGCAGGACTGGATGGGATAACCTCCGGTGCCGGCCTCGAAAGGGCCAGCAACGGGTGAGATAGCCTCCGGGTCCGGCCCGCAAGGGTCTGACGGGATGAGCGTCTGTTCTTTGAGAACTCAACAGTGTGCCAAGTAGTCGATGCCAAGTTGTCTGCTGCGATGTTGTGTCGTGGTGGGCTTTGGTGTTGATGGGAGCCTGTCGTCCACCCCGTGGGTGGTGGGTTCCTTTTTGATGCCAGATCTGTGTTGTTCTTTGTTGTGTCTGTTGCCTGACTGTCTTCGGGTGGTTGGGTGGCGTTGGACATTGACGGAGAGTTTGATTCTGGCTCAGGACGAACGCTGGCGGCGTGCTTAACACATGCAAGTCGAACGGTGATGGCCAGCTTGCTGGTCTGATCAGTGGCGAACGGGTGAGTAACACGTGAGTAACCTGCCCCTGACTCTGGGATAACTACCGGAAACGGTGGCTAATACCGGATATGAGGCGCCTGGGCATCTGGGCGCCTGGAAAGTTTTTCGGTCAGGGATGGGCTCGCGGCCTATCAGCTTGTTGGTGGGGTGATGGCCTACCAAGGCGACGACGGGTAGCCGGCCTGAGAGGGCGACCGGCCACACTGGGACTGAGACACGGCCCAGACTCCTACGGGAGGCAGCAGTGGGGAATATTGCACAATGGGCGCAAGCCTGATGCAGCGACGCCGCGTGCGGGATGACGGCCTTCGGGTTGTAAACCGCTTTCAGCAGGGAAGAAGCGCAAGTGACGGTACCTGCAGAAGAAGCGCCGGCTAACTACGTGCCAGCAGCCGCGGTAATACGTAGGGCGCAAGCGTTGTCCGGAATTATTGGGCGTAAAGAGCTCGTAGGCGGTTTGTCGCGTCTGCTGTGAAATCCTCAGGCTCAACCTGGGGCTTGCAGTGGGTACGGGCAGACTAGAGTGCGGTAGGGGTGACTGGAATTCCTGGTGTAGCGGTGGAATGCGCAGATATCAGGAGGAACACCGATGGCGAAGGCAGGTCACTGGGCCGCAACTGACGCTGAGGAGCGAAAGCATGGGGAGCGAACAGGATTAGATACCCTGGTAGTCCATGCCGTAAACGTTGGGCACTAGGTGTGGGGTCCATTCCACGGATTCCGTGCCGCAGCAAACGCATTAAGTGCCCCGCCTGGGGAGTACGGCCGCAAGGCTAAAACTCAAAGAAATTGACGGGGGCCCGCACAAGCGGCGGAGCATGCGGATTAATTCGATGCAACGCGAAGAACCTTACCAAGGCTTGACATACACCGGAAAAGTGCAGAGATGTGCTCCCCGTAAGGTCGGTGTACAGGTGGTGCATGGTTGTCGTCAGCTCGTGTCGTGAGATGTTGGGTTAAGTCCCGCAACGAGCGCAACCCTCGTCCCATGTTGCCAGCGGGTTATGCCGGGGACTCATGGGAGACTGCCGGGGTCAACTCGGAGGAAGGTGGGGATGACGTCAAATCATCATGCCCCTTATGTCTTGGGCTTCACGCATGCTACAATGGCCGGTACAAAGGGCTGCGATACCGCAAGGTGGAGCGAATCCCAAAAAGCCGGTCTCAGTTCGGATCGGGGTCTGCAACTCGACCCCGTGAAGTCGGAGTCGCTAGTAATCGCAGATCAGCAACGCTGCGGTGAATACGTTCCCGGGCCTTGTACACACCGCCCGTCAAGTCATGAAAGTCGGTAACACCCGAAGCCGGTGGCCCAACCTTTGGGGGGGAGCCGTCGAAGGTGGGACTGGCGATTAGGACTAAGTCGTAACAAGGTAGCCGTACCGGAAGGTGCGGCTGGATCACCTCCTTTCTAAGGAGCATCTGGCAGCTGGTCGTGCCTGTCATGGGTGCGGTTGGGTGTCCAGGCCCATGCCCTGGCCGTACGTGTCGGGGGTGGAGCTCACGGGTGGAACATCGACTACGGCCGGTCTTTGCTTCTGGTTCGTCCTAGTACGTCGTGCTCGCTTCGGTGGGTGCGGGTGGGAACGGATGGGTCAGGGGTGGGGGTCGGCCAGGCACGCTGTTGGGTCCTGAGGGAACAGCCGTTCGCGGGTGTTGTCCTTGGGGTCGCGATGATCGCTTCTGCTGGTCGGGGTTCTGCTCCGGGTGGTGGGAGGGGTCGGGTGGCCGGCAGGCCCCTGGTCCGGTGGACTGCTCCCGTCGTGGGGGTGGGCGCCGGGGTTCCGGGTGGGTCCTGGTCGTTGGTTGAGAACTGCACAGTGGACGCGAGCATCTTTGATTTTTGTGGTCAAGTTGATAAGGGCACAGGGTGGATGCCTTGGCACCAGGAGCCGAAGAAGGACGTCGTAGCCTGCGATAAGCCTCGGGGAGTTGGCAAACGAACCGTGATCCGAGGATGTCCGAATGGGGAAACCCCGTACGAGTCATGTCGTACGACCCGCACCTGAATATATAGGGTGTGTGGAGGGAACGCCGGGAAGTGAAACATCTCAGTACCGGCAGGAAGAGATATTCCGTGAGTAGTGGCGAGCGAAAGCGGATCAGGCCAAACCGTGCGCGTGTGCAAGCCGGCAGGCGTTGCGCGTACGGGGTTGTGGGACCTTTCGGTCCGGTCTGCCGACCGGGCAGGGAGTCAGAAAGCCGTGTCATAGTCGAAGGGTCTTGAAAGGCCCGGCACAGAGGGTGGTACCCCCGTAGACGAAATGATGCGGCCTCCCGAGAGGGATCCCAAGTAGCTCCGGGCCCGAGAAACCTGGAGTGAATCTGCACAGACCACTGTGTAAGCCTAAATACTACCTGGTGACCGATAGCGGACAAGTACCGTGAGGGAAAGGTGAAAAGTACCCCGGGAGGGGAGTGAAATAGTACCTGAAACCGTGTGCCTACAAGCCGTCGGAGCCTCCCTAGCAGGGGTGACGGCGTGCCTTTTGAAGAATGAGCCTGCGAGTTAGTGGTACGTGGCGAGGTTAACCCGTGTGGGGAAGCCGTAGCGAAAGCGAGTCCGAATAGGGCGTCTTTAGTCGCGTGCTCTAGACCCGAAGCGAAGTGATCTAGCCATGGGCAGGGTGAAGCGCGGGTAAGACCGCGTGGAGGCCCGAACCCACCAGGGTTGAAAACCTGGGGGATGACCTGTGGTTAGGGGTGAAAGGCCAATCAAACTTCGTGATAGCTGGTTCTCCCCGAAATGCATTTAGGTGCAGCGTCACGCGTTTCTTGCCGGAGGTAGAGCTACTGGATAGCCGATGGGCCCGACCAGGTTACTGACGTTAGCCAAACTCCGAATGCCGGTAAGCCAGAGCGTGGCAGTGAGACGGCGGGGGATAAGCTCCGTCGTCGAGAGGGAAACAGCCCAGACCACCAGCTAAGGCCCCCAAGCGTGTGCTAAGTGGGAAAGGATGTGGAGTTGCACAGACAACCAGGAGGTTGGCTTAGAAGCAGCCACCCTTGAAAGAGTGCGTAATAGCTCACTGGTCAAGTGATTCCGCGCCGACAATGTAGCGGGGCTCAAGCACACCGCCGAAGCTGTGGCATTCACACGTGTACTAGGCCTTCGTGGTCCAGGTGTGTGGATGGGTAGGGGAGCGTCGTGTGGGCGGTGAAGCCGCGGGGTGACCCAGCGGTGGAGACCACACGAGTGAGAATGCAGGCATGAGTAGCGAATGACGGGTGAGAAACCCGTCCGCCGAATGACCAAGGGTTCCAGGGCCAGGTTCATCCGCCCTGGGTAAGTCGGGACCTAAGGCGAGGCCGACAGGCGTAGTCGATGGACAACGGGTTGATATTCCCGTACCGGCGAAGAACCGCCCATACCGAGCCCGGTGATGCTAAGCGCCTCGTGCGTGCCACCGCCCCTTCGGGGGCACCGGTGCGTACGGGCCGCGACCCGATCCGGTAGTAGGTAAGCGTATTAACAGGGGTGACGCAGGAAGGTAGCCCGGCGTGGCGATGGTAGTCCACGTCCAAGGTCGTAGGGTGAGGGGTAGGCAAATCCGCCCCTCCTGAGCCTGAGAGCCGACGGTGACCGCGCAAGCGGGAACTGGGTGATCCTATGCTGCCAAGAAAAGCCTCGACGCGAGGTTCTAGCCGCCCGTACCCCAAACCGACTCAGGTGGTCAGGTAGAGAATACCAAGGCGATCGAGCAAATCGTGGTTAAGGAACTCGGCAAAATGCCCCCGTAACTTCGGGAGAAGGGGGGCCTCAAGCGTGAACCGGCTTGCCCGGGGAGCGTGGAGGGCCGCAGAGACCAGGGAGAAGCGACTGTTTACTAAAAACACAGGTCCGTGCGAAGTCGCAAGACGATGTATACGGACTGACGCCTGCCCGGTGCTGGAAGGTTAAGAGGACGGGTCAGCCGCAAGGCGAAGCTCAGAATTTAAGCCCCAGTAAACGGCGGTGGTAACTATAACCATCCTAAGGTAGCGAAATTCCTTGTCGGGTAAGTTCCGACCTGCACGAATGGCGTAACGACTTCTCCGCTGTCTCAACCGCGAACTCGGCGAAATTGCACTACGAGTAAAGATGCTCGTTACGCGCAGCAGGACGGAAAGACCCCGGGACCTTTACTATAGCTTGGTATTGGTGTTCGGTGCGGTTTGTGTAGGATAGGTGGGAGACTGTGAAGCGGGCACGCCAGTGTTCGTGGAGTCGACGTTGAAATACCACTCTGACCGCTTCGGATGTCTAACCTCGGTCCGTGATCCGGACCAGGGACAGTGCCTGGTGGGTAGTTTAACTGGGGCGGTTGCCTCCTAAAATGTAACGGAGGCGCTCAAAGGTTCCCTCAGCCTGGTTGGCAATCAGGTGGCGAGTGCAAGTGCACAAGGGAGCTTGACTGTGAGACTGACAGGTCGAGCAGGGACGAAAGTCGGAACTAGTGATCCGGCGGTGGCTTGTGGAAGCGCCGTCGCTCAACGGATAAAAGGTACCCCGGGGATAACAGGCTGATCTTGCCCAAGAGTCCATATCGACGGCATGGTTTGGCACCTCGATGTCGGCTCGTCGCATCCTGGGGCTGGAGTAGGTCCCAAGGGTTGGGCTGTTCGCCCATTAAAGCGGTACGCGAGCTGGGTTTAGAACGTCGTGAGACAGTTCGGTCCCTATCCGCTGCGCGCGCAGGAAACTTGAGAAGGGCTGTCCCTAGTACGAGAGGACCGGGACGGACGAACCTCTGGTGTGCCAGTTGTTCCGCCAGGAGCACGGCTGGTTGGCTACGTTCGGAAGGGATAACCGCTGAAAGCATCTAAGCGGGAAGCCTGCTTCAAGATGAGGTTTCCATGCCCCCTCGAGGGGTGAGAGGCTCCCAGCTAGACCACTGGGTAGATAGGCCGGATGTGGAAGACGGGACTAACGACCGTCGCAGCTGACCGGTACTAATCAGCCGACCACTTCACCACAACATCATGCACGCGTCCACTGTGCGGTTCCCGAGCAACGAACGGGAACCCGTTTGACAACTCGATACCGTTACGGCGGCCATAGCGAAGGGGAAACGCCCGGTCCCATTCCGAACCCGGAAGCTAAGCCCTTCAGCGCCGATGGTACTGCACCCGCCAGGATGTGGGAGAGTAGGACGCCGCCGAACACCATTCCAGAAAGGCCCACCCCTCACCGGGTGGGCCTTTCTGCGTTCACCCACGACCGCGGCTCGGCCACGGAGCGCCAAGCCGTCCGGGTGGGCCATGTCCATTCGACCGCGGGTTGGCCTATGTGCAGGCCTATGCGGGCACGTTCGGTGCGGACGGGTGCTTCGCCCCGGTTCTCGGTCACCGATGGCGGGTCGAGCCGGACGACCGGTGTCCGGTTGCGGGATGGCGTTCGGGCGACGTTCGCCGTGCGCGTCAGGCCGGTGAGCCTCGGTGTGCGGGGTGGACGTGTGCCGACGGGTCGGCAGCGGTGCCGCTCTGAGGCCGGCGGGTGTCCCGGTGGGGCTTGGCTGCCGGTGTCAGCTGTTGTCGGCGATGAAGATCACCGCGCCGAGAGGCGGGATGCGGACGCTGGCCGAGAAAGGTCGTCCGTGATGGGGCACTGGATCCGCGGTGATCTGCCCGAGGTTGCCGACACCGGAGCCGCCGTAGATCGCGGCGTCGGTGTTGAGGGCCTCGGTCCATGTGCCGGCGCCGGGCAGCGCGAGGCGGTACTGCTCGTGCGGCACGCCGGCGAAGTTGACGACGACGACCGCGGTGGGCGCGCCCGGTGCTTTGCGGAGATAGGCGAGGGTATTTCCCTGGGAGTCGTTCGAGTCGATCCATTCGAAACCCTCGGGCCTGTGGTCCAGCTTCCAGAGCGCCGGCTGTGCTCGGTACAGGGTGTTGAGGTCGCGTACGAGTCGCTGGACGCCGGCGTGGTTGGGGTCGTCGAGCTGTCCCCACCACAGAGAGTCCGCCTCGGACCACTCGCCCTGCTGCGCGAACTCGTCGCCCATGAAGATCAGCTGCTTGCCCGGGTGCGTCCACTGGTACGCAAACAGGGCGCGCACGTTCGCCGTCTTCTGCCAGTGGTCGCCGGGCATCCGGGCGTAGAGGGACCCCTTGCCGTGCACCACCTCGTCGTGCGAGAGCGGCAGGATGAACTGCTCGGAGTACGCGTACACCATGGAGAACGTGATCTCTCCGTGGTGGTAGCTGCGGTGCACGGGCTGCTCCGCCATGTAGCGGAGCGTGTCGTTCATCCAGCCCATGTTCCACTTGAGGCCGAAGCCCAGACCGCCGTGGTCGGTCGGCGCGGTGACGCCGCCCCACGCCGTCGACTCCTCGGCGATCATCAGGACGCCTGGCGTGCGGCGGTAGGCCGTCGCGTTCGCCTCCTGGAGGAACGAGATGGCGTCGAGGTTCTCACGACCGCCGTACTGGTTGGGTCGCCACTGACCGTCCTTGCGGGAGTAGTCGAGGTACAGCATCGAGGCGACGGCGTCGACGCGGAGGCCGTCGACGTGGAACTCCTCGAACCAGTAGGTGGCGTTGGCCACCAGGAAGTTGCGGACCTCGGCACGGCCGAAGTTGAAGATGTACGTGCCCCAGTCCGGGTGCTCGCCGCGCAGCGGGTCAGGGTCCTCGTAGAGCGATGTGCCGTCGAACCGGCCGAGGCTCCAGTCGTCCTTGGGGAAGTGGGCCGGCACCCAGTCGACGATGACGCCGATACCGGCCTCATGGAGGGCGTTGACCAGGTAACGGAGGTCGTCCGGGTGGCCGAAGCGGGAGGTCGGCGCGTAGTACGACGAGACCTGGTAGCCCCATGAGCCGCCGAACGGGTGCTCCGCGACCGGCATGAACTCCACGTGGGTGAACCCGGTCTGACGCACGTAGTCGGTCAGCTGGGTGGCGAGGTCGCGGTACGAGAGCCCCTGACGCCACGAGCCGAGGTGGACCTCGTAGATCGACAGGGGACCGGTGTGCGGGTCGGTGCTCGCGCGATGGGCCAGCCACGCGTCGTCCGACCAGGTGAAGTGCGAGTCGATGACGACCGACGCGGTGGCGGGCGGGACTTCGGTGCCGCGTGCCATCGGGTCGGCCTTCTGCCGCCAGGTGCCGTCGGCGCCGACGATCTCGAACTTGTAGCGCGCCCCCGCGGTGACGCCGGGCACGAACAGCTCCCAGACGCCGCTGTCGCCCAGCGAACGCATCGCGTGCTGCGCACCTTGCCAGTAGTTGAAGTCGCCGATGACGCGGACGGCGCGGGCGTTGGGCGCCCAGACGGCGAAGGACGTACCGGTCACGTCGCCCAGGGGATCCGGGTAGCGCCGGACGGCCGCACCGAGGACTGTCCAGAGCTGCTCGTGACGGCCCTCCCGGATGAGGTGGAGGTCCACCTCTCCCAGCGTCGGCAGGTAGCGGTAGGGCTCGTCGACCAGGGTCGTGGTCTCGCCGTAGGTGACCGCGAGGCGGTAGGCGGGGACGGCGTCGGCGTCGAGAACGGCGACCCAGATCCCGTCCTGCTCGTGGCGAGCCTCCGTCTGCCCGCCGTCGGTCACCACGACGACGCTGTCCGCCAGCGGCCGCAGCGTGCGGATGGTCACGCCGTGCTCACCGGGATGGGCGCCCAGCACGCCATGGGGGTCGTAGTACAGGCCTGACGCGACCGCCCTCAGGGTGTCGGCGTCGACGGGGACCGGGGAGGGTGCGACCGAGGTCATTGCCCTAGCCAACCACCGCAGCGGCGTCCCTGCAGACGGGCGCACGGGACACGCGGACGGGGCGGGCGACCGACGAGGCCCTGTCCCTCAGCGGAGCAGCCGGTCCAGCCCGGCCAGGGGGATGTGCAGCCAGTCGGGACGGTTGCGCTGCTCGTAGACCGCCTCGTACAGCGCCTTGTCCAGCTCCAGGGCCGTCAGGAGCAGCGCCGACGAGCCCGAGCCCGTGGCCAGGGAGGTTCCGGCGGTCGCGTCGTACCGGACCAGGAGGGCGTCGCGGGCCGCACCGGACCAGGCGTGCGCGGCCTCGTGGTGCAGGCCGCCGACCGCCGCCGCGTAGTCGAAGGACCGGAGCATGCCTGCGACGTCCCGCACCGCCAGGTCCGGTCGGGTGCGCATGGCCAGCGGCGCCAACGGCTCACCCTCGAAGTCGGTCACCACCCACCGGTCCGCCGATCGGAGCACCTGGCCCAGGTGCAGGTCACCGTGCACCCGCTGCCGCGGCGGTGCGTCCGGCAGAGCACGGACGCGGGCAGCGACGCCGTGGACCGCGTCCCCGTACTCCTGAAGCGCGGGCACGGACTCCGCGGCCCAGGCGAACCGGTCCTCCAGCTGGCGGGCGACCTGCTCCGGACCCGCGGCGCCGTCGCCGTCGTCCGCGCTGCTCGGTTCGGCACCGAAACCGCGGACCAGGGCGTCGTGCATGCCGGCGATGAGGGTGCCGAGCTGGCCGGCCGCGTCGTCGAACGGTGCGCCGGCACCGGCGAGCTCGCAGGCGAGCTCGAAGCCGTCACGCGCCGCGGGGACGAACGCCGAGAGCGCGCCGAGGTAGCCCTCGACCAGCTGCCCGTCCGCGTCCGGCCAACGTCCCACGAGCCAGCCGAGCGGTGCCGGTACCCCGTCCCAGCCGACCTCGACTAGCCGGCGCGGTACGTCCACGTCCGGGTTCGGTCCGGCGGCGAGCGTGCGGAAGACCTTGAGGATGCCGACCGCCGGCGCCTGCAGCTCCTCGCCGGCACGGCGGAGCACCACGGAGGTGTTCGACTGCTCGCCCGTGATGACGCGCGCGGTGGTCGGGTCCAGGTCGGTGGGCGCACGGCCGTCGGGGCCGTCGGCGGCGGCGAGCCAGGCGCGCAGGAACGCGGGGTGGCCGGTGCCGTCGAGCAGCAGCAGGTCGCCGATCCGGCCGACGGTGTCAGGGTCGACCGGCTGTGACGGGTCGGCTTGCGCCGTGCCGCTCGGAGCGAGCCGTTCGAGCACGAGCGGCACCTGGAGCAGCGTGTCGACCGAACCGAAGCGCACGCGGACCAGAGGGATGCGCACGGCCTCGTCGTCCAGCAGCAGCGTGGCCACCACGTCGAGCTGCGCCTCGGTCCCCTTGGCGGGGTACCAGCGGCGCGTCGGCAGCCACGTCCGGACGAGCTCCGTCAGCGGCACGAGGGGGAGGTCCGCCGACCCTGCAGTCGCGGTGAGCGTCACGGGGTGACCACCTCCAGCCAGTAGAAGTCCCGCGAGCCGAGCGTGAACGTGCATGCGTCGTCCGGACCCACGGCGGGGAACGGAGCGCCGCCGAAGACGTCGCGCAGCGCGGACCCTGCGGCACCGGGGAGCGTGACGCGGGCGGCGCGGGCCGTCGAGGCGAGGTTGGCCACGACGAGCACGGTCTGCGTCGGCGTCCGGCGCAGGAAGGCCAGGATGGAGTCGTTGTCGCACGGCACCACCGTGAACTCGCCCATGCCGAGCGCCGGGTACCGGCGTCGGACGGCGAGCATGCCCTTGACCCAGTGCAGCAACGAGGTGGGCTGGGCCAGCTGCGCCTCGACGTTGACGTGGGCGTAGTGGTGCACCAGGGACTGGACCAGCGGCAGGTACAGCTTGCCGGGGTCGACGGTGGAGAAGCCCGCGTTGCGGTCCGGGGTCCACTGCATCGGGGTGCGGACGGAGTCGCGGTCCGCGAGCCAGATGTTGTCGCCCATCCCGATCTCGTCGCCGTAGTACAGGCAGGGGCTGCCGGGGAGCGAGAGGAGCAGGGCGTGGGCGAGCTCGATCTCCTTGCGCGAGTTGTCCAGCAGCGGGGCCAGCCGACGCCGGATCCCGACGTTGGCGCGCATCCGGGAGTCCTGCGCGTACCAGCCGTACATGGAGGCGCGCTCCTCGGTGGACACCATCTCGAGCGTCAGCTCGTCGTGGTTGCGCAGGAAGGTGCTCCACTGGCCGCCGGCCGGGATCGGCGGCGTGTCCGCGAGGATGTCGACGATCGGCGTCGCGCGCTGATCGCGCAGCGCGTAGAAGATGCGCGGCATCACCGGGAAGTGGAAGCACATGTGGCACTCCGGCTCCTCCGGGGTGCCGAAGTAGTCGACGACGTCCTCGGGCCACTGGTTCGCCTCGGCCAGCATGATGCGGCCGGGGAACTCCTCGTCGAGCATCCGCCGGACCCGGCGCAGGAAGGCGTGCGTGGCCGGCAGGTTCTCGCAGTTGGTGCCCTCCGCCTCGAACAGGTAGGGGACCGCGTCGAGCCGGAAGCCGTCGACGCCGAGGTTCAGCCAGAACCGGCCGACGTCGAGCATCGCCTCCGCGACGCGGGGGTTCTCGAAGTTGAGGTCGGGCTGGTGGCTGAAGAACCGGTGCCAGAAGTACTGCCGCCGGACGGGGTCGAACGTCCAGTTGGACGTCTCGGTGTCGACGAAGATGATGCGGGCATCGGGATAGCCCGCGTTGTCGTCGCGCCAGACGTAGAAGTCGCCGTAGGGCCCCTCGGGGTCGGCCCGCGACGCCTGGAACCACGGGTGCTGGTCGCTGGTGTGGTTCATGACGAGGTCGACGACGATCCGCATGCCGCGGGCGTGGGTCTGCTGCACCAGCTCGGTGAAGTCGGCGATCGAGCCGTACTGCGCGGCAACGGCCGTGTAGTCCGCCACGTCGTAGCCGCCGTCACGCAGGGGCGACGGGTAGAACGGCGGCAGCCACAGGCAGTCGATGCCGAGCCACTGCAGGTAGTCCAGGCGCTGGATCAGGCCCTGGATGTCGCCGGAGCCCTCGCCCCGCGAGTCGGAGAAGCACCGCAGCATCACCTCGTAGAACACGGCGGTGCGGTACCACTGGGAGTCCGGCGTCGGGGCGCCCGGCAGCTCCGCGGCGGGCACCTGGGGCTGGCGGCGCGCGGGCAGGCCGTGCAGCGCCAGCGCGGCGGTGGTCGGTGGCGGCTCGGTCACGGCACGTCCACGTGCACCACGTGGGCGCAGCTGACGGTCGGGTCGAGCCGGACGAACGCCTCGGGGCCCCACCAGAACGTGGCGTCGGTCAGCAGGTCGTGCGCTCGCACGGGACCGAGGGCCGGCAGCCCGAGCGCCTCGAGGTCCAGCAGGACCATGCCTTCCCGTGGGTGGAACGGGTCGAGGTTCACGACGACCACCACGGTGTCCGCGACGCCGGTCGGCGAGTCCTGAGCCGCGACGTGCCGGGAGAAGCAGACCAGCGCGTCGTCCGTCGTCGGGTGCACGCGCACGTCACGCAGCTGCTGGAGAGCCGGGTGGGCGCGGCGCACCGCGTTCAGCCGGCCGATCAGCAGCGCGATGCCGTAGCGGTCCGCCTGCGACCAGTCGCGGGGGCGGAACTCGTACTTCTCGTTGTCGATCTGCTCCTCGACACCCGGACGCGGGATGTGCTCGACGAGCTCGTAGCCGGAGTAGATGCCCCACGTCGGCGAGCCCGTGGCGGCCAGCACCGCTCGGACGGCGAAGCCGCCCAGGCCGGTGGCCTGCAGGTACGGGGGGAGGATGTCGTGCGTCGTCGGCCAGAAGCTGGGGCGCATCCACGCACCGTCCGGGCCGGCGACCGTGGCGATGTACTCCTCGAGCTCCTCCTTCGTGTTGCGCCAGGAGAAGTACGTGTACGACTGGTGGAAGCCGATCTTGGCCAGCGCGAGCATCATCGCCGGCCGGGTGAAAGCCTCGGCAAGGAAGAGGACGTCGGGGTGGTCGCGCGCCACCTCCGCGAGGAGCCGCTCCCAGAACGCGAGCGGCTTGGTGTGCGGGTTGTCGACGCGGAACGCGGTCACACCGTGGGAGATCCACAGCTCCACGACGCGGTGGATCTCGGCGTAGATGCCCTCGGGGTCGTTGTCGAAGTTGAGCGGGTAGATGTCCTGGTACTTCTTGGGCGGGTTCTCGGCGTAGGCGATCGAGCCGTCGGCACGCGTGGTGAACCACTCCGGGTGCTCCCGGACCCAGGGGTGGTCCGGCGAGCACTGCAGGGCGAGGTCCAGGGCCACCTCGAGGCCGAGCCCTCGGGCGGAAGCCACGAAGGCGTCGAAGTCGTCGAAGGTCCCCAGGCTCGGCTCGATCGCGTCGTGACCACCGGCGGCCGAGCCGATCGCATAGGGAGAGCCCGGGTCGCCGGGCTCGGCGACGAGCGTGTTGTTTCGGCCCTTGCGGAAGGTCGTGCCGATCGGGTGGATCGGCGTGAGGTAGACGACGTCGAAACCCATCGACGCGATGCGCGGCAGCTGCTCGGCGGCGGTGCGCAGCGTGCCCGAGACCCAGCGCCCCGTGTCCGGGTCGACGTGCGCGCCGTGGGACCGGGGGAACAGCTCGTACCAGGAGCCAGCCAGGGCGAGCGGGCGGTGCACGACGAGCGGGTAGTCGGCCGACGGGGAGACGAGGTCGCGCAGCGGCGTACGGGCGAGCGCATCCCGGACGGCGTCGGACAGGGCGACGCCCAGGCGCTCGTCGGCCGGGCGCTCGCGGTCCCGCAGGGCCGCCGCGGCGTCCTGCAGCACCACCGCGTCCTGCTCGGGCATCGCATCCGGCCCGGTGCGCTCGGCCGCGCGCGTCAGCACCCGCGCACCCTCGGTGAGCATCAGCTCGGCGTCGATGCCGGCCGGCACCTTGATCCCCGCGTCGTGGGCCCACGTGCCGTACGGGTCGGACCAGCCCTCGACCCGGAACGACCAGGCGCCGGTGGCGTCGGGCACCACGCGGGCCTCGTAGCGGTCGAGGCCTTTGAGCACCTCCGTCATGCGGACCCGCTGGTGCACCTCGCCGTCCGGCCGGACCAGCACGGCGGTGGCGCCGAACGCGTCGTGGCCCTCGCGGAAGACTGTCGCCTGGATCGGCACCGCCTCGCCCACCACGGCCTTGGCGGGGAACCGGCCCTCCTCCGCGACCGGCGCCACGTCGAGCACCGGGATGCGTCCGATGCGGACGGGCGGCTCGTCGGGCGGCGCCGGCTGGACCGCGTCCACCGCGGAGTGCCGTGCGGGCGCGCCCGAGGCGGTCGCGCCGGAGGAGGTCGCGCGGCGTGCCGGGGCGGCCGCAGGGGTCGGGGGGACCCCGGGCGCCACCGTGGGCTCGGGCTGCGGACGGGGGGACGGGGACGACGACGGTCGCACGGTCCGAACCTATCCGCCCGTGCCGCACGTGAGCATCCGCACGGGGCGTCGCTGGACGCGTGTCCTGGTCAGGTGGGGATCCGGTGCTGCGGAGCGACGGGGCCGGTCACGCGGCGCAGGTCGGTGGCGGTACCGCTCAGGCGCGGACGTAGACGCGCATGCTGAGCGGCTCGAGGACCACGCTCTCGCCACCACCGGCGTGCAGACCGCCTGCGATCGCCGTCAGGCGCTCCTCGCGGGGGTGCTCCCACACCGAGTCCCACGCCAGCTGCCACCTCGCGACGTGGTCCGGCGGCAGCCGCACCGCCAGCTGGTCCAGGGCGCCGTTGACGACGACGAGGACGGAGTCGGACTCCGGTGCGGCCGTCGTGCGGACCATCTGGAACGTGCGGATGGACGCGTCGTGCCAGCGGGCGTGGTCGAACGGCGCTCCGTCGGGGCCGAACCAGGCCAGGTCCGGTGCCTCGCCGTCGTCGGCCGGCTCACCCGTGTAGAAGCCGGTGGCCCGGAGCGCGGGGTGGGCGCGGCGCAGCGTCAGGAGGTGGCGGGCGGTCTCGAGCAGGTTGCGTCGCCACGGCGGCAGCTTCCAGGACATCCACGACAGCTCGGAGTCCTGGCAGTAGGCGTTGTTGTTGCCGTGCTGGGTACGGCCGAGCTCGTCGCCGGCCGTGATCATCGGCGTGCCGGCGGCGAGCACCAGCGTGCCGAGCAGGTTGCGGATCGAGCGGCGCCGCAGGGGCAGCACGTCGGCACCGGGTGAGTCGGGCGGCACCGGCCCCTCGACGCCGTGGTTCCAGGACCGGTTGTCGTCGCTGCCGTCCCGGTTCTGCTCCCCGTTCGCGGCGTTGTGCTTGTGCTCGTAGGCCACGAGGTCCGCGAGCGTGAACCCGTCGTGCGCCGTGAGGAAGTTGACCGACGCGGTGGGCGTACGAGCCAGCGGCGGTGTGCCGTTGCCGAACAGGTCGACCGAGCCGGACAGGCGCGTGGCGACCTCGCGGACGCGATGGCCCGGCAGACCGTGCGCGGCACGGCCCGGGTCGGCCAGCCAGAAGGAGCGGACGGCGTTGCGGAACCGGTCGTTCCACTCGCCGAACGGTGGCGGGAACTGGCCCGTGCGCCAGCCGCCGGGCCCGATGTCCCACGGCTCCGCGATCCGCTTGAGCGCATGCAGCGACGGGTCGGTCGAGGCGGCGACGAGCAGCGGGTGGTCCGGGGTGAAACCCTGCGTCCCGCGCCCCAGCGTGACGGCGAGGTCGAACCGGAAACCGTCGACCCCCACCACGTCGGCCCAGTACCGCAGCGAGTCCATCGTCAGGGCGACCACCTCGGGCCGCCGGAAGTCCAGGGTGTTGCCGCAGCCGGTGACGTCGACGATCCCCGCCGGGATGTTGCCGTCGTGGGCGTAGTAGACGGCGTTGTCCAGGCCGCGCCAGGACAGGTGCTGGCCGTCGGCCCCGCCTTCGCAGGTGTGGTTGTAGACGACGTCCAGCAGCACCTCGAGCCCCGCCTCGTGCAGGGCGTGCACTGCCGTCCGCAGCTCGGCGAGGACCGCCGCCGGTCCCAGCCGCCGGGCCAGCTCGGTGGCGTACGGGGCGTGCGGCGCGAAGAAGCCGAGGGTGTTGTAGCCCCAGTAGTTGGTCAGGCCCCGGCGGACGAGGTGCGGCTCCGAGGCGTGCGCGTGCACCGGGAGCAGCTCGACGGCGGTCACCCCGAGCCGCACCAGGTGCTCGATGACCGTCGGGTGCGCCAGCCCCGCGTAGGTCCCGCGCAGCTCGGGCGGCACGTGCTCGGCCAGCGCGGTGAGGCCCTTGACGTGCGCCTCGTACACGACCGTGTCCCGCCAGGGCGTCCAGGGTCGGTTGGCGGCCGGGTCCGGGCCGGCGAGGTCGCGCGTGTCCACGACGACGCCGTGAGGGACGTGCGCGGCGGAGTCACGGCCGTCCGCTGCGCCGTGCGGGTCCCCACGGAGCTGGTCGTCGACGACGTGGCCGTAGGTGGCCGGGCCGTAGCCGAGCGCGCCGACGAGACCGCGCGCATAGGGGTCCACCAGCAGCTTCGCCGGGTTGTAGCGGAGGCCGTAGGAGGGCTCCCACGGCCCGTGGGCGCGGAAGCCGTACCGCTGACCGGGCTGCACGCCGGGGACGTGGGCGCTGAAGACGCCGAGCGAAGGACCGTCGAGCCGGACGCGGCGCTCCGCGCCCTCGTCGAGCAGGCACAGGTCGATCGCATCGGCGTGCGGGGCCAGCACGGCGACCTCGATGCCGTCGTCGACGACGTGCACGCCGAGGCGTGGCGGTCGTCGGGACGGGGAGCTCACGCGACCCATTGTCACCGCCCGCCGGCGGGAGCCCGCACACGCCTCGCCTGGGACCGTCGGTCCTTGCGGCACGCGACGAGCGGCGGACGCCTCGGGACCGCGCCGGTGACGCCAGGTAACGTTCCGCGCGTGAGGATCCTCGTCGCCGTGAAGCACGTGCCGGACATCCAGTCCGAGCGTTCCCTCGGACCCGATGGCCGGATGGTTCGCGACGGCGGTGACGGGACGCTGAACGAGCTGGACGAGAACGCCGTCGAGGCCGCGCTCACCCTGGTCGAGGAGGCGGAGGACGGCGAGGTGGTCGTGCTGACCGTCGGTCCGGACGACGCCGTCGACGCGGTGCGCCGAGGGCTGCAGATGGGAGCCGACGAGGCCGTCCACGTCGTCGACGACGCGATCGCCGGCTCGGACGCCGTCAGCACGGCCCGCGTGCTGGCGGCCGCGGTGCGCCGGCTGTCCGAGCAGCAGCCGGTGGATCTGGTGCTCACCGGCATGGCAGCCCTCGACGGCCTGACGTCCCTGGTGCCGACCGTGCTGGCCGACCTGCTGGAGCTGCCGGCCCTGACCTTGGCGACCGAGGTGATGGTGGACGAGACGGCGGGCACCGTGACCGTCCGCCGCGAGCTGGACCACGCGGTCGAGCTGCTGCGCGCACCGCTGCCGGCCGTCGTCTCGGTCACCGACAGCGCCAACGAGCCGCGGTACCCCGGCTTCAAGGGGATCATGGCGGCCCGCAAGAAGGCCGTGACCACGTGGACGCTGGCCGATCTCGGTATCGAGCCGGACCAGGTCGGTGCGGCAGGGGCGCGCACCGCGGTGGTCGCCGCCGCCGAGCGGCCCGCCCGAGAGGACCGCGTCCTGGTGACCGACGGGGGCGACGCCGGTGTGCGCCTGGCGGCCTACCTCGTCGAGAACAAGCTCGTCTGACCCCGGACCCGAGGACCTGCGATGACTTCCCCCGTGCTCGTGCTGCTCGACCACGCCGCCGACGGCGCGCTCCGACCCTCGGCGGCGGAGCTGGTGACGCTCGCCCGCCCGCTGGCCGGTGACGGCGGCGTGCTCGGCGCCTGGGTGGGTGACGGACCGGGCCCGGACGCGCTGGCCGTCCTCGCTGCGCACGGTGTCGCGGCGGTGCACGTGGTACGCCCGGACGCCGATCCCGCGCTCAGCGCCGTCACCGCCGAGGCGGTGACGGCCGTGCTGGCCGCGACCGGGGCGGGCTTGGTGCTGATCCCCTCGACGTTCGAGGGCAAGGAGGTCGCCGCCCACCTGGCCGCCTCCACCGGCGCCGGCGTGGTGACGGACGCCGACGGGGTGCAGCTGGAGGACGGCGTGCCGGTGGCGAGCAAGACCGTGCTCGCGGGGACCTGGACCACCCGGTGCTCCGTGGTCGGCGCGCCCGCCGTGGTGACGGTGAAGGCCAACGCCGTTCCCGCCGAGCCTGTCGCCGCACCGAGGGAGCCCGTCGTCGTCGAGCACGAGCTGACGGTGAGCCCCGCGGCACGGCGCGTCGAGCTGGTGGAGCGCACCGAGCGCGCACCGTCCGACCGGCCCGACCTCTCCGGTGCGCAGGTGGTCGTGGTCGGCGGGCGCGGGACGGAGGGCGACTTCGGTCCCATCGAGGAGCTCGCGGACCTGCTCGGTGCGGCGGTCGGCGCCACCCGGGTGGCGACGGACGAGGGCTGGATCGCCAAGGAGGCGCAGATCGGGCAGACCGGCGTCACCGTGACGCCGCGCCTCTACATCGGCGCCGGGGTGTCCGGTGCGGTGCACCACCGCGGCGGCATGCAGGCCGCCGGCACGATCGTCGCGGTGAACTCCGACCCGGACGCGCCGATCTTCGAGATCGCCGACTTCGGCGTGGTCGGAGACCTGTTCACCGTGCTTCCGCAGGCGACCGCGGAGCTTCGTCGGCTGCTCGGCTGACCGTCGGCCGTCGAGGTACGACGGCCGACGAGCGCCGGGGTCGCGGCGGGCGGGTCAGGACAGGTCGCGCAGCCAGCGCAGCGTCGCCTCGCCCTGGGCGGCCTGGAACGGCCGGAGGTTCGGCACGCCGGCCGGCGCGGGCTGCAGCGACCCCCACACGAGGTACCCGGCCAGACCGGCCAGCCCGGCGCGCAGGTCGTCGCGGCTGACACCGTCCGACACCGCCCGGGACGCGAAGATGCTGGCCGGGTCGCCGCCGCCCTGCAGCTCGACGGACGGCAGCATGAACGCCAGGTCCAGCCATGGGGCCCCGACGCTGGCGTGGGGCCAGTCGATCAGCCACACGCGGTGGTGCTCGTCGATCATCACGTTGTCCGCGCGAAGGTCGCCGTGCACCAGCCCGTCACCGGCGAGGACGCCCGGCGCGTCCTGCTCCCAGCGCACCAGGTCGTCGAGGTGCTCCAGTGCCCACAGTGCGACGGGTCCCTGCCCGGCGAGGGTCGCACGGTCCGCGGCCGGGCCGTGGAACAGGCGACGCCAGCCGGTCAGGTCCTCCGCCAGCAGGTCGTCGGTACGGGGCAGGCCGTGGCCGGGGAGTGGCTCCGCGTCCGCGAGCGCGTCGACGGCGTCGAGGACGGAGGCGAGGTCGCTCGGCCGCCACGGCATCTCGGGGGAGCGGCCGTGCACGGACTCGAAGCCGAGCAGCAGCCAGCCGTCCTCCTCGCCGGACCACAGCAGCCGGGGCGCGGGCACCTCAGGGGGCAGCGCCGCGGCCACGACGATCTCGCGGCGCGCCAGCTCGACGGAGGAGGGGTTGATCTCCGCGGAGACGGCCTTGACGAAGACGTCGCCACCGTCCGCCAGCTCCAGCACCGCGACGAAGCCGGGGGAGAAGCCCTCCGTCGCCGTGATCTCCGCCGTCACCTGCGAGCCGGCGAGGGTGCTGATCGCCCGGCGCACGCGGGTCGGCAGGTCGCGCCAGTCGAGCCGCTGGCCGCTGAAGGCAAGCGGCAGGGCGATGGCGTCGTCGGCACCCACGGAGGTCATACTGCCAGCCCGTCCTGTCCCGGTGGCGGTTCGTCCATCCACCGGTTCGTAGACTCGCACGGTGAGCGTCTATCTCGACCACGCGGCCACCACGCCGATGCTCCCGGCCGCCGTCGAGACGCTCACCGCCGAGCTGGCCCGCACGGGCAACCCGTCCTCCCTGCACGCGTCCGGCCGTGCGGCCCGGCGCACGGTCGAGGAGGGCCGCGAGCGGCTCGCAGCCGCGCTGGGCGCCCGGCCCAGCGAGGTCGTCCTCACCTCCGGGGGGACGGAGGCCGACAACCTCGCGGTGAAGGGCCTGTTCTGGGCGCGGCGCACCGCCGACCCGGACCGACGCCGGCTGCTGGTGTCGAGCGTGGAGCACCACGCGGTGCTGGACCCGGCGTTCTGGATGGCGGAGCACGCGGGCGCCGAGGTGGTGCTGCTGCCGGTCGACGGGGACGGCGTGGTGGACACGGCGGCGCTCGCGGCCGAGCTGGCCGAGCACGGCTCCCGGACGGCTCTCGTGTCGGTGATGTGGGCCAACAACGAGGTCGGTGCGCTGCAGCCGGTGGACGAGGTGGTGGCGCTGGCACACCGCTACGGCGTTCCTGTGCACGCCGACGCCGTGCAGGGCGTGGGTCAGGTGCCCGTCGACTTCGCCGGCTCGGGGCTCGACGCGATGACCGTCACCGGGCACAAGCTGGGTGGGCCGGGTGGCATCGGTGCGCTGCTCGCCCGGCGCGGCCTCGACCTGACGCCGGTGCTGCACGGCGGTGGCCAGGAGCGCGGCGTGCGGTCGGGCACGCTGCACGCTGCGCTGGTGGCCTCGTTCGCGGTCGCGGCGCAGGAGGCCGTCGCGACGATGCCGGAGCTCGCGGTCCGCGTCGGCGCGCTGCGCGACCGGTTGGTCGCCGGCGTGCTCGAGCGTGCGGAGGGGGCACGGCTGCGGGGACCGGAGCAGGCGTCGCGACGGCTGCCCGCGAACGCCCACTTCACCTTCGACGGGTGCGAGGGCGACTCGCTGCTGTACCTGCTGGACTCGGCGGGGATCGAGGCGTCCACGGGCTCCGCGTGCCAGGCCGGCGTCCCGCAGCCGAGCCACGTGCTGCTGGCGATGGGGCTCGGCGAGGACGACGCCCGCGGCGCGCTGCGGTTCAGCCTGGGCCACACGAGCACGGAGGAGGACGTCGACGCCGTGCTCGAGGCGCTGCCGGCCGCGGTGCACCGTGCGCGGGCGGCCGGCCGGGCGCTGCGTGCGGCGGTGCCGGCCTGATGCGGGTGCTCGCGGCACTCTCCGGCGGTGTCGACTCGGCGGTGGCGGCCGCTCGCGCGGTCGATGCGGGTCACGAGGTGGTCGGGGTGCACATGGCCCTGTCCCGCAACCGCGACCAGCTGCGGACCGGGTCACGTGGCTGCTGCTCGATCGAGGACGCCGGCGACGCCCGTCGTGCGGCGGACGTGCTGGGCATCCCGTTCTACGTGTGGGACCTGTCGGCGCAGTTCGAGCAGACGGTGGTCGCCGACTTCCTCTCCGAGTACCAGGCGGGCCGCACCCCGAACCCGTGCGTGCGGTGCAACGAGCACGTCAAGTTCTCGGCGCTGCTGGACAAGGGCGTGGCGCTCGGGTTCGACGCGGTGTGCACGGGGCACTACGCGCGCGTCGTCGAGCGTCCCGACGGGTCCCGCGAGCTGCACCGGGCGACGGACGCGGCCAAGGACCAGTCGTACGTGCTGGCGGTCATGGGGCCGGAGCGGCTCGCACGTGCGCTGTTCCCGCTCGGGGACGTCGTCTCCAAGGAGCAGACGCGTGCCGAGGCGGCGCAGCGGGGCCTGTCCGTCTCGGCGAAGCCCGACTCGTACGACATCTGCTTCGTGGCCGACGGGGACACCCAGGGTTTCCTGCGGGACCGGCTCGGTTCGCGCCCGGGGGAGGTGGTCGACGCCGACGGCACGGTGGTCGGCGCGCACGACGGGGCGTACGCCTACACGGTGGGGCAGCGGCGCGGGCTGCGCCTGGGACGGCCGGCGGCGGACGGTCGACCGCGGTACGTGCTCGCCGTCGAGCCGGTGCAGAACCGGGTGGTGGTGGGGCCGGCGGAGGCGCTCGCGGTGACCGCGGTGCGGGCGGACCGTGCCGTGTGGTTCGGCGACGCGCCGGCCGGCGGGACCGCGTGCGAGGTGCAGGTGCGGGCGCACGGTGCGGCGGTGGGCGCCCGGGTGATCCGGGCGGACGACCGGGTCGAGGTGGCGCTGGACGCGGGTGCCGCGCTGCGCGGCGTGGCGCCGGGGCAGTCGCTGGTGCTCTACGCGGGGAGCCGGGTGCTGGGGCAGGCGACGGTCACGGGAACCACCGGGCCGGTATCGGCCCCGACGGGCAGGGAGTCCGCGGTGCGCGCATGACGGCGGTGACCGGTCCCGGCCCGTGGCCAGGGGTTGATGCGCTCGAGGCGCAGAACGTGGTGCTCGGCGAGCTCGGTTCGCCACCCGAGGGTGTCACCGGGATGCCGTTCGCGGTGGTGCTGACCCAGCGCGGGCCGTGGTCCGACCTGCTCGGGCGAGCCGTCGGGATGCTCGTCGACCTGCCGGTCGAGCTGGGGCCGCACGGCTGGCGGCTGACCGGTCGGCCCGGCGGCGACCTGGTGCGGAGCCGCTCCTACCTGCGCGACGACGTCGACGCCCTCGCGGTGGCGGCGCACGGCTGGTCCGGCCCGCTCGTGGTCCCCGTGTGCGGACCCGTGACGACGGCCGCCTCCGTGGACCTCGCCCGCGGTGACCGCGTGCTGAGCGACCCCGGCGCCTCCCGGGACGTGGCGGAGTCGCTGGCCGCAGGCGTCGTCGACCACCTGGCGTCGCTACGCCGCGCGGTCCCGGGCGCGCACCCGACGCTGCTGCTCCACGAGCCCGCGCTCGCGGCCGCCATCGAGGCTCGGGTGCCCACGTTCTCCGGTCGGGCCACCTTGCGTGCGGTGCCGGTGCAGGTGGCCGGTGAGCGCATCGCCGCGGTGGCGGCTGCCGCTCGTAGCGCCGGGGCCGGGGACGTGGTGGTGCACACCGGGAGCTCCCTGGTGGGGCTGCCCGCAGCGCTCGCGGCCGGGGCCGACGGCGTGGCCGTGGAGATCAAGGACCTGCCGGCTGCGGGTTGGGAGCAGCTCGCGGGTGCGGTCGAGGCCGGGACGGCGCTGTGGGCCCAGCTGGCCCCGGCACCCCGCGCGCCGGGAGGGGGGGTGGACGTCGCGGCGCACGCGCAGCAGCTGCTGCAGCCGTGGTCGCGCATCGGGCTGGCCACCGCACGGCTCGAGGGCGTGGTGCTGATGGCCGCGGTCGCCGACGGTGCCCCGGCCGCGCGCAGCGGGCTCGCGGACGCGGTGCAGGCCGCGCAGCGGGTCGCCGACCGCGCCGCCGGGTAGGCGCGCGGCCGGTGGCCGGCGCTCCGGGGCGGCTGGCGCGCCGGAGCTGCGGTGCACGGTCGGCGGCTGTCGGTGGTGCGGACCATGATGTGCAGCGTGAGCGAGGCGAACCAGACCGGGTCCGACGACGCGGCGCAGGGCGGTGACCAGGGCGTCGGCCCGCAGCAGGAGCAGGAGGTGCCGGCCGAGGTTCGGCGCCGGTGGACCGAGCTCGCCGAGCGGGTGCGGTCCGACCAGTTCGCCTACTACGTGCTCGACTCGCCGCCGTCGTCGGACGCGGAGTACGACGAGCGCCTGCGGGGGTTGGCCGCGCTCGAGGACCAGTTCCCGGGCCTGCGCACCCCCGACTCGCCGACGCAGCAGGTGGGCGGGACGTTCTCGACCGAGTTCGCCGCCGTGCAGCACGCCGAGCGGATGCTCTCGCTGGACAACGTCTTCTCCCGCGAGGAGCTGACCGCCTGGGCCGACCGCGTGCAGCGCGACGTACCGGCCGGGGTGCCGCTGCACTGGCTGTGCGAGCTGAAGATCGACGGGCTCGCGATCGCGCTGCTGTACGAGCGCGGCCGGCTGGTGCGCGCCGCCACCCGAGGCGACGGGCGCACCGGAGAGGACGTCACCCTCAACGTGCGGACCATCCCGACGATCCCGACGGTGCTGGCCGGACCGCCGGAGTCGCACCCGGAGCGCATCGAGATCCGCGGCGAGGTGTTCCTGCCGGTCGAGGCCTTCGAGCAGCTCAACGCCGCACAGGTCGAGGCGGGGCGACCACCCTTCGCCAACCCCCGCAACGCCGCCGCGGGGTCGCTGCGGCAGAAGGACCCCCGCGTGACCGCGTCGCGGCCGCTGCGGATGTACGCCCACGGGTTCGGTGCGCTGCGCTGGGGTCCCGGCGGAGGGGTCGGCGTGGACCGGCAGTCGCAGGTGTACGACCTGCTGGCCGGGTGGGGCGTGCCGGTGTCCTCCCACAGCCGCGTGGTCGGCTCGCTCGACGACGTGTGGGCGAGGGTCGAGCACTACGGCGAGCACCGGCACGACGTGGAGCACCAGATCGACGGGATCGTCGTCAAGGTCGACGAGATCGCGCTGCAGCGTCAGCTCGGGAGCACCAGCCGCGCTCCGCGGTGGGCGATCGCCTACAAGTACCCGCCGGAGGAGGTGAACACCCGGCTGCTCGCGATCGAGGTCGGCATCGGCCGCACGGGCCGGGCGACGCCCTTCGCGGTGATGGAACCGGTGCTCGTGTCCGGCAGCACCGTCCGGCAGGCGACGCTGCACAACCAGGACGTGGTGCGTGCCAAGGGCGTGCGGATCGGCGACATGGTGGTGCTCCGCAAGGCGGGGGACGTGATCCCGGAGATCGTCGGCCCTGCACCCGCGGCCCCGGACGACACCGTGCCCCGCGTGGAGTGGCACATGCCGGCCGACTGCCCGGAGTGCGGCACCCCGCTTCGCCCGATGCGGGAGGGGGACGTCGACCTGCGCTGCCCGAACGCCCGGTCGTGCCCGGCCCAGGTTCGTGGTCGTCTCGAGCACATCGGGTCCCGCGGCAGCCTCGACATCGAGGCCCTCGGAGAGGTGACGGCCGCCGCGCTGACGCAGCCCGAGGTGCCGAGCACCCCGCCGGTTCCGACGGAGGCATACCTGTTCGACCTGGTCGGCTATCCCGCCGACGCCACCGCCGAGACGGTCGAGCGTGTCCGGGCGGCCAGCATGGAGCTGCTCGCCCAGGTCGAGGTGGTGGTCCGCGATCCCGAGACCGGGCTGCCGCGCGAGGATCCCGACGGGGCGGTGCGGCGGCGCGCACCCTTCCGGCGGCAGGCGAAGCACACGCCGGCCGCACGACGCGCGGCGGCGGCGGACGGTCGCACGCTGCCGGAGTGGGAGCCTTCCGAGCAGGCCCGCAAGCTCCTCGACGAGCTGGATGCGGCCAAGACGAAGGAGCTGTGGCGGGTCCTCGTCGGGCTCAGCATCCGCAACGTCGGCCCGATCGCGGCGCGCGCGCTCGCGTCCGAGCTCGGCTCGATGGCGGCGCTGCGCGAGCTGCTGGACGACCGGGACGCGGCGCTGGCCCGGCTGTCCGGCATCGAGGGCATCGGACCCACGATCGCGGAGTCGATCGTCGACTGGTTCACCGGCCCGGAGTCGGGCTGGCACCGCGAGATCGTCGACCGGTGGGCGGCCGCCGGGGTCCGCATGCAGGACGCGCGTGACGACACGACGCCGCGCACCCTCGAGGGCGTGACCGTCGTCGTCACCGGCTCGCTGGAGGGCTTCAGCCGCGACGAGGCGAAGGAGGCGATCCTCACCCGCGGGGGCAAGGCTGCCGGCTCGGTCTCGAAGAGCACCGACTTCGTCGTCGTGGGGGAGAACGCCGGCTCCAAGGAGGCGAAGGCTCGCGAGCTCGGCCTGCGGATCCTGGACGAGGCGGGGTTCGTGGCGCTGCTCCGGCACGGTCCGGACGGGGTGCCGGCATGACGGCGGACGTCACCAGGCTCCCCGTCGCGGTGCGCGTGGCCCGTGGCGAGGACGAGCAGGCGGCGGGGGAGCTGACGGCGCAGGCCTACCAGGCCGACGGCCTGCTGCTCGCCGCGGACCCGTACGAGGAGGAGCTGCGGGACGCGCACCGGCGAGCGCGGGAAGCGACGCTGCTGGTCGCGGCCGTGCCGACCGGCGACGGGCGGGACGCGGTGGTCGGCTCGCTGACGCTCGCACCGTACGGCTCCTCCTACGCCGAGGTCGCCGAGCCGGAGGAGGTGGAGCTGCGGATGCTCGCCGTCGCGCCGGAGGCGCGCCGACGTGGCGTCGCCGAGGAGCTGCTGCAGGCAGCTCTCCGCGAGGCCGTCGACGGCGGTGCGCGGCGGGTGGTGCTGTCCACGCTCGACGTGATGACCGGGGCCCAGCGGCTGTACGCGCGGCTCGGTTTCGAACCACGGCCGGACCGGGACTGGCACCACGGTGATGTCCACCTCCTCGTCCACGTGTGGACCGCTCCCGCGGCGCCGGGCGTGCTGGTGGAGGTCGCCACCTGGACGCCGACGCAGGTGGTGGACGTCGACGGCTGGCGCGTCGGGCTGTCGGGCGGGCTGACCCGCCGTGCCAACAGCGTCGTGGCCCTGGGCGAGCCCGCCGATCCGGTCGCGGCTCTGGAGAGGGTCGAGATGCTGTACGCGGACCAGGGGTTGCCGTCGGTGTTCCGGATCGGGCACGAGACCCGACCGAGCGGCCTGGACGCGGTGCTCGAGGCGCGGGGCTACGGGGTCGTCACGCGAACCGACGTCCTGGTGCGCGGCCTCGACGTGCAGCCGGAGCCCGGCGCCTCACCGAGGCAGGTGGCGGGTCTGCACCTCTCCGACGAGCCGGACGACGACTGGCTCGAGGACTGGCTGGCCGGCAAGTCGTCGAGCGGGTCCTCGGCCGCCGGGCTGCGGGGTGCCGGCCGCGCGCTGCTGACGGGCGCACCGGCGCGGTACCTCTCGGTGCACGACGGCGGTCGGCTGGTCGGCCGGGTGCGCGTGGCCTTCGCCGAGGGATGGGCGGGCGTGTCGTGCCTCGCGGTCGACCCGTCGCAGCGGCGGCGTGGTCTCGGCCGGGCGCTCACCCTCGCCGCGCTCGACGAGGCCCGGCAAGCCGGTGCCCGCCGCGCGTTCCTGCAGGTCGAGGCGGCCAACTCCGGTGCCGCCCGGCTCTACGCAGGTCTCGGGTTCCGGCCGGCGCAGCGGTACGCGTACCGCGAGCGCCCCCTGCAGTGAGCCGCCTGCCGCGGATACTGGAGGGGTGATCTCGACCTCTGCCGCCGAGCGGTTGCACCGGGCGGGCCTCGTCTGGCACCCCCAGGCTGGGGATCGGTTCGCGCTCCGCTCGGCCCAGCTGTCCGGCGAGGTGTTCACCATCAGCGACATGGTGGTGGAGGCGCACCCGTACCCCAGCGGGACGGTGCTGGGCTTCAACGGCACCACCGAGTGGGCGCTGGACTCCGTCGAGCAGGACGACGCCCTCTGGCTGCCCCGCGAGGACCAGCTGCGCGAGCTGCTCGGCGGCACGTTCCGCAGCCTGGCGCGCACGTTCGACGGTCGTTTCGAGGTGCTCGTCGAGCTCGCCGGCCGGCCCGAGCAGGTGTTCGGGGCGGACTCGGCCGCGGACGCCTACGCGGAGGCGCTCCTCGAGCTGCTCGCCGTCGCCCTCGAACGCGGCTGACGAGCGCCTGGGGTGGTCGGCGGGACGCGCCGGACGGCCGGGCCGGCGGTCGTCCGGTCGGGCCCCGGGGCCCGAGGGGCCGTCCGAGGGCGCCACTAGACTCCACCGCATGTCCACCCTCTCTCGCGACGAGGTCGCGCGCGTGGCGGCCCTGGCGCGGATCGACCTGACGTCCGTCGAGCTGGACCGCCTCGCCGGCGAGCTCGACGTCATCGTCCAGTCGGTCGCCCGGGTCGCCGAGATCGCCACCCCGGACGTCCCGGCCACCAGCCACCCGCTGCCGCTCACCAACGTGTTCCGCGCCGACGAGCCGGTGCCGCCGCTCGACCGCGACGAGGTGCTGGCCGGCGCACCGGCCGCCCAGGAGGGCAAGTTCGCCGTCCCGCAGATCCTGGGGGAGGACGCGTGAGCACCGACCTGACACGGCTGACCGCCGCCGAGCTGTCCGAGCGCCTTGCCAGCCGCGAGGTCAGTGCCGTCGAGGCGACCACCGCGCACCTGGACCGGATCACCGCGGTGGACGGCCCTGTCCACGCGTTCCTGCACGTCAGCGCCGACCAGGCGCTCGCGACGGCGGCGGACGTCGACGCCCGGCGGTCGGCCGGCGCGCCGGTGCACCCGCTCGCCGGGGTGCCGATCGCCGTCAAGGACGTCGTCGTCACGCGCGGCCTGCCCACCACCGCCGGGTCCGCCATCCTGCGCGACTGGGTCCCGCCGTACGACGCGACGCTGGTGCAGAAGATCAAGTCCGCCGGCCTGCCGATCCTGGGCAAGACCAACATGGACGAGTTCGCGATGGGCTCGTCCACCGAGCACTCGGCCTACGGCAACACCCACAACCCGTGGGACCTCGACCGGATCCCCGGCGGCTCGGGCGGCGGGTCGGCCGCGGCCGTCGCGGCCTACGAGGCGCCACTGGCGATCGGCACGGACACCGGCGGCTCGATCCGTCAGCCGGCGGCCGTCACCGGCACGGTCGGAGTGAAGCCGACCTACGGCAGCGTGTCCCGCTACGGCCTGATCGCGCTGGCGTCGAGCCTGGACCAGGCCGGCCCGGTGACCCGCACGGTGCTGGACGCGGCGCTGCTGCACCAGCTGATCGCCGGCCACGACCCGCTCGACTCCACCTCGCTGCCGGACGAGGTGCCGGACTACGTGGCCGCGGCCCGTGCCGGCGCGTCCGGTGACCTGCGCGGGGTGCGCGTCGGCGTCATCCGCGAGCTGCAGGGCGACGGCTACCAGCCGGGCGTGCTGGCCCGCTTCAACGAGTCGCTGGACCTGCTGCGCGAGGCGGGTGCGGAGATCGTCGAGGTGTCCTGCCCGCACTTCCAGTACGCGCTCGCGGCGTACTACCTGATCCTCCCGGCGGAGGCGTCGAGCAACCTGGCGAAGTTCGACGGCATGCGGTTCGGCCTGCGGGTCGAGCCCGACCACGGTCCCGCGACCGCCGAGCGCGTGATGGCGGCGACGCGAGGCGCCGGGTTCGGTGACGAGGTGAAGCGCCGCATCATCCTCGGCACCTACGCCCTGTCGGCCGGCTACTACGACGCGTACTACGGCTCGGCGCAGAAGGTGCGCACGCTGATCCAGCGGGACTTCACCGCGGCCTTCGAGCAGGCCGACGTGCTGGTGTCCCCCACGGCGCCGACGACGGCGTTCCGGCTGGGGGAGAAGCTGGACGACCCGCTGGCGATGTACCTCAACGACGTGGCGACCATCCCGGCCAACCTCGCCGGCGTACCGGGCATGTCTTTGCCGTCGGGACTGTCCGACGACGGCCTGCCCGTCGGCTTCCAGGTGCTGGCGCCGGCCCGTGAGGACGCGCGGCTGTACCGGGTGGGGGGCGCCCTCGAGGCGTTGCTGGAGCAGAGCTGGGAGGGGCCGCTGCTGTCGCGCGCGCCCGAGCTGGAGGAGGCGCGGTGACGACGAGCGTGGACCTGGTCGACTACGACGAGGCGGTGTCCCGGTACGACCCGGTGTTCGGCATCGAGGTGCACGTCGAGCTGGGGACGCGAACCAAGATGTTCGACGGCGCGGAGCAGTCCTTCGGCGCCGAGCCGAACACCCAGATCACGCCGGTGAGCCTGGGGCTGCCCGGTGCGCTGCCGGCGGTGAACGGGACGGCGGTCGAGTACGCGATCCGCATCGGCCTGGCGCTGAACTGCTCCATCGCGGAGCGCTGCCGGTTCGCCCGGAAGAACTACTTCTACCCGGACGTGCCGAAGAACTTCCAGACGTCGCAGTACGACGAGCCGATCGCGTACGACGGCTGGGTGGACGTCGACCTGGAGGACGGCACCACCTTCCGCGTGCAGATCGAGCGCGCGCACATGGAGGAGGACGCCGGCAAGAACACCCACGTCGGCGGAGAGGGCGGCCGCATCCACGGTGCGACGTACTCGCTGGTGGACTACAACCGGGCCGGCGTGCCGCTCGTCGAGATCGTGACGCGGCCGATCGAGGGAGCCGGCGCCCGGGCACCCGAGGTGGCCCGCGCCTACGTCCAGACGCTGCGCGACCTGTTCCGCACGCTGGGCGTGTCCGAGGCGCGGATGGAGCGCGGCAACGTGCGCGCCGACGTCAACCTCTCGCTGCGCACCAGCCCCGACGCGCCGCTCGGCACCCGGACGGAGACGAAGAACGTCAACTCGTTCCGTGCCGTCGAGCGTGCCGTGCGGTACGAGGTCACCCGGCAGGCGGCCGTGCTCGACGCCGGCGAGACCGTGGTCCAGGAGACGCGGCACTGGCACGAGGACACCGGCATCACCACGCCGGGCCGCGTGAAGTCGGACGCGGAGGACTACCGGTACTTCCCGGAGCCGGACCTCGTCCCGATCGCGCCGGACCCGGCGTGGGTCGAGGAGATCCGCGCCGCGCTGCCGGAGTTGCCGGCGGCTCGCCGTCGCCGGCTGCAGGGGGAGTGGGGCTACGCCGACGCCGAGATGCGCGACGTGGTCAACGCCGGTGCCGTCGAGCTGATCGAGGCGACCGTCGCCGCCGGCGCGTCGCCGGCGGCGGCGCGCAAGTGGTGGATGGGCGAGCTCGCTCGTACCGCCAAGCAGCAGGAGATCGAGCTGGCGGACCTGCCGATCACGCCGGCGCAGATCGGCGCCCTGCAGCAGCTGGTGGACGCCGGGCGGATCAACGACAAGCTGGCCCGCCAGGTGCTCGAGGGCGTGCTGGCCGGCGAGGGCGAGCCGGAGCAGGTGCTCGTCGCCCGCGGCCTGGAGGTCGTGTCCGACGACGGGCCGCTGCTCGCCGCGATCGACGACGCCCTGGCGGCTCAGCCGGACGTGGCGGAGAAGATCCGTGGCGGCAACCTCGGTCCGGTGGGCGCGATCATCGGTGCGGTGATGAAGGCGACGCGCGGGCAGGCCGACGCCGCGCGGGTGCGCGAGCTGGTGCTGGAGCGGGTGCAGGGCTGACCGGTGCCGACGTGCGACCGGCCGGTCGAACCGGCCGATCGCACGTCGGCAACATCCGGGTCACATGCCGTCCCTACGATCCGATCCGGCAGGACGCGGCGACGAGAGGCGTGCGGGCGATGAAGGCACCGACCTTGCAGGGCGAGATGATCGTGCTCCGGCCGATCGAGGCACGTGATGCCGACGCCGTGTACGAGCTGCTGGCCGACCCGGAGGGCCGGCGGCTGGTCGGCGGCAGCCGCCAGTACACCCGGCCGGAGGTTCCCGCGGCGATCGCGCAGGCTGCCGCGTCCGACGACCGCCTGGTCCTGGCCGTGACCGCCAACGGGGACGACGAGTACCTGGGCCAGATCGCGCTCGAGTCCATCGACCCCGTGGTCGGCTCCGCCTCCGTGACGCTGCAGATGCGGCCGGCGTACCGGGGCCGCGGCTACGGCACCGAGGCGATCGAGCTGGTGCTCGGCTTCGCCTTCGACGGGCTCGGTCTGCACCGCGTCGGCATCGAGGTGCTCGCCATCAACGCGCGCGCGAAGTCCCTGTACGAGAACCTCGGGTTCCGCGTGGAGGGCCGGCTGCGCGACGCGTACCGCGACGGCGACGGCTGGTGCGACGGGATCGTGATGGCTCTGCTGGAGGACGAGTACCGGGCCGGACAGCCGGCATAGAAGGGATCGGCGTGCTGACCGTCACCGTGCCGTCGCAGGACCTGCTCGGCCGTCTGGCCGACCTGGCCGACCGGGTGCGGCTGGTCCGGTGGGACCTCGCGGCCCCGCTGGACCCGGACGTGGCGCCCGACGTCGACGTGGTGGTGGTCCCGCACTACTTCGTCCGGCCCGGCGGCTTCGCCGTGCTGCACGGCCTGCCACGGCTGCGGCTGGTACAGCTGCCCAGCGCCGGGTTCGAGCACGCCCTGCCGCACATGCCGGCGGGCATCACGCTGTGCAACGGCCGCGGCGTGCACAGCACGGGCACGGCAGAGCTCGCTCTCGCCCTGACGCTGGCGATGCAGCGGGGGCTGCCCGATGCTGTCGCGGCACAAGCAGAGGGTCGGTGGAGCTCGCCGATGCTGCACTCGCTGGCCGACCGGCGGGTGGTGGTGGTCGGCGCCGGTTCGGTGGGCGCCGCGGTCGTGGCCCGGCTGCGGCCGTTCGAGGTGGACGTCGTCCAGGTCGGTCGTCGCGCGCGGGACACCGCCGACGACCACGTGCACGCCGTCACCGAGCTGCCCGGCCTCGTCGCGGACGCCGACGTGGTCATCCTCGTCGTGCCGCTCGACGCCAGCACGCACCACCTGGTCGACGCCGACCTGCTGGCACGCATGAAGGACGGTGCGCTGCTGGTCAACCTGGCCCGCGGCAAGGTGGTCGACACCGACGCCCTGCTGGCGGAGCTGAGCGCCGGACGGCTGCGGGCGGCGCTGGACGTCACCGACCCCGAGCCGCTGCCGCCGGACCACCCGCTCTGGCACGCCCCGAACGTGCTGATCACCGCCCACCAGGGCGGCAACACGGACGCCACGGAGCCCCGGGTGGCGGCAGTGGTCCGCAGGATGATCGAGGACCTTCTCGCCGGCCGTGAGCCGCAGAACGTCGTCGCCCGGACCTGACGGGCGGCTCGGTCGGACCTGCTACCGCCCGCGTCCGTACGCCTCGAGCGCCGCGCGCCGCTCCGTCGCGTGGTCGACCATCGGCGCGGGGTAGTCCCCGGGTGCGCGCTCACCGAGCGTCCACGGCTGGTGCACGGCGGGCGCCGGGACGTCCCGCAGCTCCGGAACCCAGCGGTGGACGTACGCACCGTCGGGGTCGAACCGCTGGGACTGCGTGACTGGGTTGAGCACCCGGAAGTACGGCGCCGCGTCGAACCCGGTCCCGGCGACCCACTGCCAGTTCAGCTGGTTCTGCGCGACGTCGCCGTCCACGAGCTGCGCCATGAAGTGCGCGGCGCCGCGCCGCCAGTCCAGGTGCAGGTCCTTGACCAGGAACGACGCGGTGACCATCCGGACCCGGTTGTGCATCCAGCCGGTCGCGGCCAGCTGCCGCATGCCGGCGTCCACCAGCGGGTAGCCGGTCCGGCCGGCCGCCCAGGCCGCGAACGCCGCGTCGGCATCCGCGCCTCGGGCCCACGCCTCGTCGTGGACGACCGCGCGGAGCGACCGGTGCGCCGCCTCCGGCCGGTGCCACAGCACGTCGGCGTGGAACTCGCGCCAGGCGAGCTGACCGGTGAAAACCTCGGCGGCCGCTGCGAGCTCGGGGTCGGCGGCGACGGCCTGCTCGAGACGGGCCAGCAGCGTCCGCGGGTGGACCTCGCCGAGCTTGAGTGCCGCCGAGAGCCGTGAGGTCCCGGGCCGGTCGGGACGGTCCCGCTCGGTCGCGTAGTCGCGCAGCGCACCGTCGACGAACCGGTCCCACGCCGTCCCCGCGGCACGCTCCCCGGCCTCGTCGTCCCCGGGAACGCCGCCGTCGTCGGGCCGGGGGAGCGCCGCCCAGCCGTCGCCGCTCAGCCTCTCCCACGTCACCCCGCCGGCGGACGCCGCCGGTGCCGACCAGCCGTGCCGTTCCCACGCCCGCCGGAACGGCGTGAACACCGAGTACGGCGTGCCCTGCTGCGTGCGGAGCCGACCCGGCGCGACGGCGTACGGCGAACCGGTCCGCACCAGTGGCACGTCCAGGCCCGTCTCCACGGCGGCGTCCCGACGCCGGCCGTACGGCTCGGTGGACGCGGACACGTGCACCTCGGTGGCCGCGACCTCGCGCGCGACGGCGGGTACGACGACCTCAGCCGCCCCCGTGCGGAGCACGAGCGTCCCGCCGAGCGACTCGTCCAGCGCCCGCAGGCTCGCCGCCAGCCGGACGAGGCGCGGAGCTCCCGCTGCGGCCACCAGGCGGGGGTCGACGACGAAGAGCGGCACCACCGGCGCACCGTCTCGCGTGGCGGCGAGCAGCGCCGGGTGGTCGGTGAGCCGCAGGTCGCGGCGGAACCACAGGACGGTCGGCACGAGCCGACGCTACGGCGAGGATGTGGACCCGGCACGGGCAGCTGCCGGCGCGGACCGGCGCCCTGGCGGGCCCGGGGCCGTCAGGCGGTGCCGCGGTCCGACGCCGTGCCCGTCAGCGAGCGCAGGTCGTCGAGGACGGCCGTCTGCAGCTCGGCCAGCGACCGGTGCTCGCCCTCGGCGATCCACTGCCCGAACGCGACGGTGAAGACGGTGCTGCCGGACTCCGCAGCGAGCGTGGCGGCGGGCTCGGAGGTCCCCCGTGCGACCAGCGCGGCGCGCATCGTCCGGGCGAGCCCGGCCATCTTGTGCCGCTCCCGCTCGAGCAGCGCGGGGTGCTCCGCGATGACGGCGCGGCGCAGGCGCGCCCAGGCGCGCAGGTCGTCGGGGAACAGCTCGGCGCCGGCGCGCAGCCCGGCCGCGACGACGTCGAGCGCCGGGGCGTCGGCGGGCGCCGCACGCAGGCCCTCGACGACCGCGTCCACGAGCCGCGACTGACCGTCGAACAGCACCTCACGCTTGTCCGGGAAGTGCCGGAAGAACGTCCGCTCGCTCACGCCGACGGCCGCGGCGATGTCGGCGGCGGTCGTCTGCTCGAAGCCGCGCTCGGTGAACAGCTCCAGCGCGGCGGCCTGCAGACGTTCCCGCGTGCCCGGTTCCCAGCGCACCATCCGCCCAGTCTAGTGATGACAGCCGCTGACATGAGATCTAGAGTGATGTCTGTCGCTGACATCGGCGACACCCGTCGAGAGGGAGCGTCCCATGCATGTGTTCGTCACCGGAGCCTCGGGGTGGATCGGCTCCGCCGCCGTCGACGAGCTGCTCGCCGCCGGCCACACCGTCACCGGGCTCGCCCGCTCGGACTCGTCCGCCGCGGCGCTCGCGGCCAAGGGCGTCACCGTGCTGCGTGGCGACCTCGACGACCCGGGCTCGATCCGGTCCGGTTCCCTCGCCGCCGACGCGGTGCTGCACCTGGCCAACAAGCACGACTGGTCGAACTCGGCCGCGTCCATCGCCGCGGAGCGTGGCGCGGTGGAGACGATCGGGGAGGCGCTCGCCGGTACCGGGAAGGCCTTCCTGCTCGCCTCAGGTGTGGCAGGACTGACCGCCGGACGCGCCGCGACCGAGTCGGACCCGTCGCCCTTCCACGGCCCCGACTCGCCGCGCGGGGGCACGGAGAACCTGGCGCTCGGCCTGCCCGGCGTGCGGTCGGTGGCGCTGCGCTTCGCCCCGACCGTGCACGGTGCGCGGGACCACGGGTTCATCGCGGCGATCACGGCGGTCGCCCGGCAGAAGGGCGTCTCCGGGTACCCCGGCGACGGCACCAACCGCTGGGCCGCCGTGCACCGGTCGGACGCCGCCCGGCTGGTGGCGCTGGCGCTGGCGGCGGCACCGGCGGGCACCCGGGTGCATGCGGTGGCCGAGGAGGGCGTCCCGACGCGGCAGATCGCCGAGGCGATCGGTGCTGCGCTCGGTGTACCCGTCCGGTCGGTGGACCCCGACGACGTCGCCGAGCACTTCGGCTGGATCGGCACGTTCTTCGGCATGGACCTGCAGGGCACCAGCGAGGCGACCCGTGACCTGCTCGGATGGACGCCCACCGGCCCCACGCTGCTCGAGGACATCGCGGCCGGCGCCTACAGCCTCGCCTGACAGCCCCAGGGGCCGACGACCACCCGGTCGCCGCCCCCTGGGGAGCGGGGGAGCGACGACTACCGCTCGACACCCACCAGCTCGGCCAGCTCGAGCAGCCGGTGCGAGAACCCCCACTCGTTGTCGTACCAGGCCAGCACCTTCACCTGGTTGCCCACGGCCTGGGTCAGCGGGGCGTCGAAGATCGCCGAGTGCGGGTTGCCGACGATGTCGGCCGACACCAGCGGCGCCTCCGAGTACTGCAGGTACGGCCGCAGCTGGTCGGACGCGGCGGCGGCCCGGAACGCCTCGTTGACCTCCTCGACGCTCGCCGGGCGGGACAGCACGGCGGTGAGGTCGGTGATCGACCCGACCGGCACCGGCACGCGCAGGGCGAAGCCGGTGAGCTTGCCGTCCAGCTCCGGGATGATCCGGCCGATCGTCTTGGCCGCCCCGGACGACGTCGGAATGGTCGACACCGCGGCGGCGCGGGCGCGCCGCAGGTCGGAGTGCGGTGCGTCGTGCAGCCGCTGGTCGCTGGTGTAGGCGTGCACCGTCGTCATCAGCCCTGACTCGATGCCGAAGGCGTCGTTCAGCACCTTGGCCATCGGCGCCAGGCAGTTGGTGGTGCAGGAGCCGTTGGAGAACACGTCGGACGCCGTCGGGTCGACCGCCTCGGTGTTCACACCCAGCACGACGGCGGGCACGTCACCCTTCGCCGGCGCCGAGACGATCACCTTGCGGGCGCCGCCGGTCAGGTGCTGGCGGGCGCTGTCGGCGTCGGTGAAGCGTCCCGTCGACTCGATGACGACGTCTGCGCCCACGTCTCCCCAGGCGATCTGCGAGGGGTCACGCTGGGCGAAGACGCGCAGCCGGCGCTCGCCGACGACGATGTCGTCACCCTCGACCCGCACGCCTGCCAGGTGCCCGGAGATGGAGTCCCACTCGAGCAGCGTGGCCAGAGTGGTGACGTCGGTGATGTCGTTGACGGCCACCACCTCGACGTCCGCACCGCTGGTCAGCGCCGCGCGGAGCACCGTGCGGCCGATGCGTCCGAACCCGTTGATGCCGATCCGTACCGTCATGCTGTCTCCTTCGTCGTTCCGGTCTGTGCCCGGGCCGCCTCGAGGAGCGCCACCGCTCCGCGGACCGCTCGGTCCATGTACTCCTGGGACCCGTGGGCGCGGGCCAGCACGTAACCGCCCTGCAGCACCGCGGACAGCGCCAGGGCCAGGTCCTGCGCCGGGATCGTCCCCGGCAGCTCGCCGGCCTCGATCGCCTGCTCCACCGCGCGCGTCCAGCGGTCCGCCTGGGTGTCGAACGCGCGCGCCACCTCCGCGAGCAGCTCGGGGTCCTGGACCACCTGCGGGTCCTGCGTCATGCGTCCGGCGCGGCAGCCCTTGGTGCCGGGTCGCGGCCGTTGCAGGTAGCCCTCGATCCGGTCGAGCGGCGTGCTCCCGTCGTTCTCGTTCTCGAGCACCCGCGACTCGGCGATCAGGGTGTCGATCGCGGACCGGAAGGCCGCGACCGCGAGCTCGTGCTTGCCGGAGAAGTGGTGGTACATGCTGCCCTGCCCCACGCCGGCCTTCGCGAGCACGTCGTGCGGGCTGGTGGCGGCGTAGCCGCGCTCCCAGAGCAGGTCCGCCATCGCCTCGGTCAGGCGGTCCCGGGTGGAGGTCATGACGGCACTGTACCTACTAGTAGTTACAGAGCGCCAGGTGGTCTGCGTGGCGTTCCGCGGTGCACCCCGGGCGGCGTGGACGCTCACCCAGCGGGACAGCCGGTTCTCTGTGCGTGAGACGGACGTACCGTTGGCGGGCGCCACCAGGCGGTGGCCACCGTCACGCCCGAGGAGATGCCCGCGATGAGCCGTCCGCTGCGCTCACGTACCTCGACCCACGGCCGCAACATGGCCGGTGCCCGCGCGCTGTGGCGCGCCACGGGCATGGGTGCCGACGACTTCGGCAAGCCGATCATCGCGATCGCCAACTCGTACACGCAGTTCGTCCCGGGCCACGTGCACCTGAAGGACATGGGAGACCTGGTCGCCTCGGCGATCCGCGAGGCCGGCGGCGTGGCCAAGGAGTTCAACACGATCGCGGTCGACGACGGCATCGCGATGGGCCACGGCGGGATGCTCTACTCCCTGCCCAGCCGCGACCTCATCGCCGACTCCGTCGAGTACATGGTCAACGCGCACACCGCGGACGCCCTCGTCTGCATCTCCAACTGCGACAAGATCACGCCCGGCATGCTGCTGGCGGCGCTGCGCCTGAACATCCCCACGGTGTTCGTCTCCGGCGGGCCGATGGAGGCCGGCAAGGCCGTCGTCGCCGACGGCGTCGCCAGCACCCACCTCAACCTGATCAACGCGATCAACTACTCGGCGGACGACAACGTGTCGGACGACGCCCTCGGCCTGGTCGAGGCGAACGCGTGCCCCACCTGCGGGTCCTGCTCCGGCATGTTCACGGCCAACTCGATGAACTGCCTCACAGAGGCGCTCGGCCTATCCCTGCCCGGCAACGGCTCCACACTGGCCACGCACGTGGCCCGTCGCGAGCTGTTCCTCGAGGCGGGGCGCACCGTGGTGGAGCTGGCCAAGCGGTACTACGAGGACGACGACGACACCGTCACGCCCCGCGGCATCGCGACCAAGGCGGCGTTCGCCAACGCGATGACGCTCGACGTCGCCATGGGCGGCTCCACCAACACGGTGCTGCACATCCTCGCCGCGGCGCAGGAGGCGGGCGTCGACTTCACGCTGGCCGACATCGACGGGCTCTCCCGCCGCGTCCCCTGCCTCAGCAAGGTGGCGCCGAACCACCCCGACTTCCACATGGAGGACGTGCACCGCGCCGGTGGCATCCCCGCCCTGCTCGGTGAGCTGGACCGCGCCGGCCTGCTGGACCACGACGTGACCAGCGTGCACACCCCGACGCTGCGCGCCTGGCTCGACGACTGGGACGTGCGCGGCGGCAAGGCGACCGACCGGGCGCTCGAGCTGTTCCACGCCGCCCCTGGCGGGGTTCGCACCACCCAGGCGTTCTCCACCGCCAACCGCTGGGACCACCTCGACACCGACGCCGCGAACGGCTGCATCCGGGACGTCGAGCACGCCTACACCGTCGAGGGTGGCCTCGCCGTGCTGCGCGGCAACCTCGCCGACGACGGCGCGATCATCAAGACCGCCGGCATCGACCCCGAGCTGTTCCACTTCGTCGGCACGGCCGTCGTCTGCGAGTCGCAGGAGGAGGCGGTCGACAAGATCCTCTCCAAGCAGGTGAAGCCCGGTGACGTCGTCGTCGTGCGGTACGAGGGCCCGTCGGGTGGCCCCGGCATGCAGGAGATGCTCTACCCGACGTCGTTCATCAAGGGCCGCGGGCTGGGCAAGGTGTGCGCGCTGATCACCGACGGCCGGTTCTCCGGCGGGTCGAGCGGCATCTCGGTGGGCCACGTGTCCCCGGAGGCGGCCGCGGGCGGCACGATCGGCCTGGTCGAGGACGGTGACGAGATCGAGATCGACGTCGAGACGCGGCTGATCAGGCTGAACGTGCCGGACGACGTGCTCGCGGCGCGCCGCGCCAAGATGGAGGCGTCCGAGCGGCCGTGGCAGCCGGTGGACCGCGAGCGGTACGTGTCCCAGGCGCTGCAGGCGTACGCGGCGATGGCGACGTCGGCCGACCGCGGGGCGGTGCGGGACCTGTCGCGGATCCGGCGCGGCTGACGCGTCGCGCTCGGCCGGCGGCGCGGCCCGGGCCGGCGAGATAAGGGCGACCTACACTCCGAGGGCATGACGGCCACCGCAGGTGCAGGCAGCGACGGGATCGACCTCAAGCCGCGCTCGCGGCAGGTGACGGACGGGATCGAGGCGACGGCGGCGCGCGGCATGCTGCGCGCGGTCGGCCTGGGCGACGAGGACTTCGCCAAGCCGCAGATCGGCGTCGCCAGCTCGTGGAACGAGATCACGCCGTGCAACCTGTCGCTGCAGCGGCTGGCGCAGGCGGTGAAGGGCGGGGTGCACGCCGCGGGCGGCTACCCGTTGGAGTTCGGCACCATCTCGGTGTCCGACGGCATCTCGATGGGCCACGAGGGGATGCACTTCTCGCTGGTCAGCCGCGACCTGATCGCCGACTCGGTGGAGACCGTGATGATGGCGGAGCGGCTCGACGGCTCGGTGCTGCTGGCCGGCTGCGACAAGTCCCTGCCCGGCATGCTGATGGCGGCCGCTCGGCTGGACCTGGCCAGCGTGTTCCTCTACGCGGGCACGATCATGCCGGGCTGGGTGAAGCTCGAGGACGGCACCGAGAAGGACGTCACGATCATCGACGCCTTCGAGGCGGTCGGGGCGTGCGCCCGCGGCCTGATGAGCCGCGGCGACCTCGACCGGATCGAGCGGGCCATCTGCCCTGGTGAGGGCGCCTGCGGCGGCATGTACACCGCCAACACGATGGCGTCGGTGGCCGAGGCGCTCGGCATGTCGCTGCCCGGTTCGGCAGCCCCGCCGTCGGCGGACCGTCGCCGCGACTCGTACGCGCACCGCTCCGGCGAGGCCGTCGTCAACCTGCTGCGGCAGGGCATCACGGCGCGGCAGATCATGACGAAGGAGGCGTTCGAGAACGCCATCGCCGTGGTGATGGCGTTCGGCGGCTCCACCAACGCGGTGCTGCACCTGCTGGCGATCGCGCACGAGGCGCAGGTGGACCTCACGCTCGACGACTTCTCGCGGGTCGCCGCCCGGGTGCCGCACCTCGGCGACCTCAAGCCGTTCGGCCGCTACGTCATGTACGACGTCGACCGGGTCGGTGGCGTTCCCGTCGTGATGAAGGCCCTGCTCGACGCGGGTCTGCTGCACGGCGACTGCCCGACGGTCACCGGCCGGACCGTCGCGGAGAACCTGGCGGACATCGACCCGCCGGACCCGGACGGGGTGATCCTGCGGGCGCTGGACAACCCCATCCACCGCACGGGAGGCATCACCATCCTGGGCGGCAGCCTGGTGCCCGAGGGTGCCGTGGTGAAGTCCGCCGGCTTCGACTCGGACGTGTTCGAGGGCACCGCGCGGGTGTTCGAGCGCGAGCGCGCGGCGCTGGACGCGCTCGAGGACGGCACCATCCAGTCCGGCGACGTGGTGGTGATCCGTTACGAGGGCCCGAAGGGCGGTCCGGGCATGCGCGAGATGCTCGCCATCACCGGAGCGATCAAGGGTGCCGGGCTCGGCAAGGACGTGCTGCTGGTCACCGACGGCCGCTTCTCCGGCGGCACCACCGGCCTGTGCGTCGGCCACATCGCCCCCGAGGCCGTCGACGGCGGCCCCATCGCGTTCGTTCAGGACGGCGACCGGATCCGCCTCGACGTCGCGAACGCCCGCCTCGACCTGCTGGTGGACGCCGAGGAGCTGGCCGCGCGGCGCGACGGCTGGACGCCGATCGCCCCCCGCTTCACCACCGGCGTGCTCGGCAAGTACCAGAAGCTGGTCGGCTCGGCGTCCCGCGGAGCCGTGCTCGGCTGACTCTGTCCGGGGCGCTCGCGGGCGGTTGCCGGCGGCCCGGCTGGCGGTGCCCCCTCGGTCGGGTTTGATGGACGGGTGACCTTCACCCCCGCCGACGCGCCCTGGTGGACGCGTGCCGTCGTCTACCAGATCTACCCCCGCTCCTTCGCCGACTCCGACGGCGACGGCATGGGCGACCTGCGCGGCATCCTCGAGCACGTCGACCACCTGGTCGACCTCGGCGTGGACGTCGTCTGGCTGTCGCCGGTGTACCGCAGCCCGCAGGACGACAACGGCTACGACATCAGCGACTACCAGGACGTCGACCCGATGTTCGGCACCTTGGCGGACCTGGACGAGCTGATCGACACGCTGCACGGCCACGGCATCCGGCTGGTGATGGACCTCGTCGTCAACCACACGTCCGACGCGCACCCGTGGTTCGTCGCCTCGCGCTCGTCGAAGGACGACCCCAAGCGGGACTGGTACTGGTGGCGGCCGGCGCGCGCCGGCATGGAGCCGGGCACGGCCGGCGCCGAGCCGAACAACTGGGGCTCCTTCTTCTCGGGTCCGGCATGGCAGTACGACGAGGCGACGGGCGAGTACTACCTGCACCTGTTCTCCAGCCGCCAGCCGGACCTGAACTGGGAGAACCCCGGCGTCCGCGCGGCCGTCTACTCGATGATGCGCTGGTGGCTCGACCGCGGGGTCGACGGCTTCCGGATGGACGTCATCAACCTAATCTCCAAGGACCCGCGGCTGCCGGACGGTGAGGCGCAGCACGGTGCCCACGCCGGTCCGCTGGTGGCCAACGGCCCGCGGGTGCACGAGTTCCTCGCGGAGATGTACCGGGAGGTGTTCGCCGGACGGGCCGACAAGCTGATCACCGTGGGGGAGACCCCCGGTGCCACGGTGGCCGACGGCGAGCGCTACACCGACCCCGCGCGGCACGAGCTCGACATGGTGTTCACCTTCGAGCACGTCGACCTCGACCACGGTCCGGGCGGCAAGTTCGACGTCCGGCCGCTGAAGCTGACGGACCTCAAGGCGGTGCTGGGCCGGTGGCAGGTCGGGCTCGCCGAGCGGGGCTGGAACTCGCTCTACTGGGACAACCACGACCAGCCGCGGATCGTCTCGCGGTGGGGTGACGACGGGCGCTACCGCCGGGAGTCCGCCCGGATGCTCGCCACCGTCCTGCACCTGCACCGCGGCACGCCGTACGTGTACCAGGGCGAGGAGCTGGGCATGACGAACGCCCACTGGGACACGTTCGACCACTACCGGGACATCGAGTCGCTCCGGTACGTCGAGGAGATGCGCGCCGCCGGGACGCTGACCGACCAGCAGCTGCTCACGGCGCTCGCGGCGATGAGCCGGGACAACGCCCGCACCCCGATGCAGTGGGACGACTCGCGGCAGGCGGGGTTCACCACCGGCCAGCCGTGGCTGCCGGTCAACGTGAACCGCACGACGATCAACGCGCGCGAGGACCGGGCCGACCCGGACTCGGTGTTCGCCCACTACCGCCGGCTGATCGCGCTGCGCCACGACCACTCGGTGGTGGCGCTGGGCGACTTCACCATGGTGCTGCCGGACGACGAGCACGTGTACGCGTTCACGCGCCGCCTCGGCGCCGAGGAGCTCCTGGTGCTCGGCAACTTCACGGGGGACCCGCAGCCGGTGGCGCTCGACGACCCGTGGCCCGCCGACGCGGAGGTGCTGATCGGCTCGTACCCGGGCGAGACCCCCGGGCCCGACACGGCCCTGCGCCCGTGGGAGGCACGCGTCTACCGCAGGCTGCACGCGTGACGTCCCGCGATCCGAGACCGTGCACCGCGATGTGAGACGAACGGGCCCACGCGTGACAGCGCGTGGGCCCGTGGCGTAGTGTCCGGCGGGTGCAGACGAACCTCCTCGTAGTACTTACCTGAGCGCCGGCGACGACCTCCCGCTCCGGTCTTCGTCCGCGCGCACCCCTCGACCAGCCCGTCCCCGGGCCGAGGGGTTTTTTCGTGTTCGGGGACCTGCAGCACCGCAGTCCGAAGTCCAGCAGTCCCGCAGTCCGACCCCGAGGAGACACCGATGGTCCAGGGTCCTCACCCGGCACCACCCGCGACGCCGCGGCCCACGGCCGCCGCGCGGCCGCCCGCCGCACCGCAGCACGGCTCGACGATCGGGCCCGAGCAGGTCACCGGCGCGCAGTCGATCGTCCGGTCGCTCGAGGAGGTCGGCGTCGAGGTCGTATTCGGCATCCCCGGCGGCGCCATCCTGCCCACCTACGACCCGCTGATGGACTCGGCGAAGGTCCGGCACATCCTGGTGCGCCACGAGCAGGGCGGCGGCCACGCGGCCTCCGGCTACGCGCACGCCACCGGCAAGGTCGGCGTGACGATGGCGACGTCGGGCCCGGGTGCGACCAACCTCGTCACGGCGATCGCCGACGCCAACATGGACTCGATCCCGATGGTGGCGATCACGGGCCAGGTCGGCGCGGCGCTGATCGGCACCGACGCGTTCCAGGAGGCCGACATCGTCGGCATCACGCTGCCGGTGAGCAAGCACAACTACCTGGTGACCGATGCGGACGAGATCCCGCGGGTGATCGCCGAGGCTTTCCACATCGCCTCGACCGGACGGCCCGGGCCGGTGCTGGTCGACATCGCCAAGTCGGCGATGCAGGCGCGCACCACGTTCTCCTGGCCGCAGGAGATCCAGCTGCCCGGGTACCACCCGGTGACCAAGCCGCACGCCAAGCAGGTGCGCGAGGCGGCCCGCCTGCTGGCGACCGCGCGGCGGCCGGTGCTGCTGGTCGGTGGTGGCGTGATCCGCGCCGACGCCACCGCCCTGCTGCGCCGGCTGGTGGACGCCTCCGGTGCGGCGGTGACCACCACGCTGATGGCCCGCGGCGCGCTGCCCGACGACCACCCGCAGCACCTCGGCATGCCGGGCATGCACGGGACGGTGCCCGCGGTGGCGGCCCTGCAGCGCGCGGACCTGATCGTGGCGCTCGGCGCCCGGTTCGACGACCGCGTCACCGGCCTGCTGTCGAGCTTCGCGCCGAACGCCGCCGTCGTGCACGCGGACATCGACCCGGCGGAGATCGGCAAGAACGTGCGGGTCGACGTGCCGATCGTCGGCGACCTCAAGGAGGTCATCGCCGACCTGCTGCCGGAGCTGGAGCGCGAGCAGGCGCACCACGGCAAGCCGGACCTCGAGGCCTGGTGGCGGCAGCTGGACGCCTGGCGCGAGACGTTCCCGCTCGGGTACGACGAGCCGTCGGACGGCCACCTGGCGCCGCAGCACGTGATCAGCCGGATCGGGGAGATCTCCGGGCCGGAGTCGATCTTCGTGGCGGGCGTGGGTCAGCACCAGATGTGGGCCGCGCAGTTCATCAAGTACGCACGGCCCAAGTCGTGGCTGAACTCCGGCGGTCTCGGCACCATGGGCTACGCCGTTCCGGCGGCCATGGGCGCCAAGGTCGGCCAGCCGGACCGCACGGTGTGGGCGATCGACGGTGACGGCTGCTTCCAGATGACCAACCAGGAGCTGGCCACCTGCACGATCAACGACATCCCGATCAAGGTGGCGGTGATCAACAACTCCTCGCTCGGCATGGTCCGCCAGTGGCAGACCCTGTTCTACGAGTCGCGGTACTCCAACACCGACCTGCACACCGGCCACGGCACCGTGCGGATCCCCGACTTCGTCAAGCTGGCCGACGCGTACGGCGCCGTCGGCCTGCGCTGCGAGACGAAGGCAGACGTGGACGCGACGATCAAGCGGGCGATGGAGATCGACGACCAGCCGGTGGTGGTCGACTTCACGGTCTCCCGCGACGCGATGGTGTGGCCGATGGTGGCCGCCGGTGTGAGCAACGACGACATCCAGTACGCCCGGCACCTGACCCCGGCGTGGGACCGGGAAGACTGAGGAGATCCGACCATGACCCGGCACACCCTCTCGGTGCTCGTCGAGAACAAGCCCGGCGTGCTCACGCGCGTCGCCGGCCTGTTCGCGCGGCGCTCGTTCAACATCCACTCCCTCGCGGTGGGCCCCACCGAGCACGAGGAGATCAGCCGCATCACCGTCGTCGTCGACGTCGACGCGAACCCGCTCGAGCAGGTGACAAAGCAGCTGAACAAGCTGGTCAACGTCATCAAGATCGTCGAGCTCGAGGACGAAGCCTCCGTCCGCCGCGAGCTGCTGCTGGTCAAGGTGAAGGCCGACCAGTCCCAGCGCACCGGCGTGCTGGAGGTGGTGGACCTGTTCCGTGCCCACGTCGTGGACGTCGGCACGGAGTCCGTGGTCGTGGAGGCCATCGGCAGCCCCACCAAGCTGACCGCACTGCTGGCGGCCCTGGAGCCATTCGGCATCCGTGAGATCGTCCAATCGGGCACCGTCGCCATCGGCCGCGGCCCGCGCTCCATCACCGACCGAGCCCTCGAGCGGGTGAACCGGTCGGCCTGACCGGCCGATCTCCCGCCGCCTTCCCCCGCACTCTGCACAACCGACAACCGAGGAGAGTTCCACCGTGGCTGAGCTGTTCTACGACGACGACGCCGACCTGGCCGTCATCCAGTCCAAGAAGGTCGCCGTCATCGGCTACGGCAGCCAGGGGCACGCGCACGCGCTGAACATGCGCGACTCCGGCGTCGACGTCCGGATCGGCCTGCGCGCCGGTTCGGCGTCCCGGGCCAAGGCCGAGCAGCAGGGCCTGCGGGTCCTCGAGGTGGCCGACGCGGTCAAGGAGGCCGACGTCGTCGTGATCCTGGCGCCGGACCAGGCGCAGCGGAAGCTGTACGCCGAGGAGATCGAGCCGAACCTCAACCCGGGCACCGCGCTCGTGTTCGGGCACGGCTTCAACATCCGCTTCGGCTACATCACGCCCAAGGCCGACGCCGACGTGTTCATGGTCGCCCCGAAGGGCCCGGGGCACCTGGTTCGCCGCGAGTACGTCGCGGGCCGCGGTGTGCCGGTCGCCATCGCCGTGGAGAAGGACGCGTCCGGCCAGGCGTGGCCGCTCGCGCTGTCCTACGCCAAGGCGATCGGCGGCCTGAAGGCGGCGGGGATCAAGACGACGTTCACCGAGGAGACCGAGACCGACCTGTTCGGTGAGCAGGCCGTCCTCTGCGGCGGCGTCTCGCAGCTGATCCAGTACGGCTTCGAGACGCTGACCGAGGCCGGCTACCAGCCGGAGATCGCCTACTTCGAGGTGCTGCACGAGCTGAAGCTGATCGTCGATCTCATCTACGAGGGCGGCATCACCAAGCAGCGCTGGTCGGTCTCGGACACCGCCGAGTACGGCGACTACGTCTCGGGTCCCCGCGTGATCGACCCGCACGTGAAGGAGAACATGAAGGCGGTGCTGGGCGACATCCAGTCGGGCGCCTTCGCCGAGCGGTTCATCGCCGACCAGGACGCCGGTGCACCGGAGTTCAAGGCGCTGCGCGAGAAGGGCCAGAACCACCCGATCGAGCCGGTCGGCCGCGAGCTGCGCAAGCTGTTCGCGTGGGTCAAGCCGTCGGACGCCGACTACACGGAGGGTTCGGCGGCGCGTTGATCGGAGGTGGGGTCGCCCGCGGGCGGCACCCGCCGGAGGGCAACGCAGAGCCGAACCCGACCACAGGTAGAGCGGGTTCGGCGGCACGTTGACCGCAGTCGTGCAGGTGGGGGTCGTCCTTCGGGCGGCCCCCACCTCGCACGTCCGGCCCCGGCCCGCCACGATGTCCCCATGACGGACGAGACCGACGAGACGGACGAGCAGCTGGTGCCGGAAGCGGGTGGGTCGGCCGTTCCGGGGGACGTGGACGGTGACGGCCTGTCGGACGTGCCTGCCGTGGGCGGTGACGTCGAGGAGGAGGACGCCCTGGTGGCGTTCTGGCAGGCGGCCCAGGGGCACCTGGGCCTGGGCCGGATGGACGTGGTGATGGGCCCGGGCGACCGGGACCTCGTCGCTCCGCCGGTGTGGTCGTTCGGGGACAGCCCGGAGCTCGCGGACGAGCTGCTCGAGCTGGTGCTGGCCGGCCGGAAGACGGCGACGGCCGGCGCCCTCGGTGACTACGAGGCGGTGGGGGAGGCGCTCCCGCAGGTCGGTGACGTCTCGATCGTCACCGACGGGTCGGGGACGCCCCGCGTGGTGCTGCGCGCCACGCAGGTGGACGTGGTGCCGTTCGACGAGGTGGGGCCGGAGCACGCCGCCCTCGAGGGAGAGGGCGACCGGTCGCTGGAGCAGTGGCGACGGGACCACGAGGCGGTGTGGCGACGTAGGCTGCCGGCCGAGCCGTTCGACCCGCGGATGCCGATGGTGCTCGAGCAGTTCGAGGTCGTGTACCCGACGCTGGGTCCCACGCCCGCGGAGTAGGGCATCGCGACCACTAGGTGAGACCACCATCCCGAAGGATGGGACGGCCCGCTAGCGTTGCCCCCATGTCCGACGCCGCACCGCAGGTGCCCGCCCTCGCCGACCCGACCGTGATCGACCTGGCCGTCGTGCCGGGGGACGGCATCGGCATCGAGGTGGTGGAGCAGGGCCTCCTCGCCCTCGAGGCGGCGCTCGCGGGTGGTGGCCCGGCGCTGCGCACCACGCAGTTCGACCTCGGGGCGCGCCGCTGGCACGCGACGGGGGAGACCCTGACGGACGACGACCTCGCCGCCATCCGCACCCACGACGCGATCCTGCTCGGCGCCGTCGGCGACCCGACGGTGCCGTCCGGCGTGCTCGAGCGCGGCCTGCTGCTGCGGCTCCGGTTCGCGCTGGACCACTACGTCAACCTCCGCCCCGGCCGCCTCTACCCGGGCGTGCGGTCCCCGCTGGCCGACCCGGGCGAGGTCGACTTCGTCGTGGTCCGCGAGGGTACCGAGGGCCCCTACGTCGGCAACGGTGGTGCGCTGCGCGCCGGCACGCCGCACGAGGTCGCCACAGAGGTGAGCCTGAACACCGCCTTCGGCGTCGAGCGGGTGGTCCGCTACGCGTTCGAGGTCGCCTCCCGCCGGCCCCGCAAGAAGCTGACGCTGGTGCACAAGCACAACGTGCTGGTCCACGCCGGTCACCTGTGGCGCCGCACGGTCGACGCGGTGAACGCCGAGTTCCCCGACGTGACGGTCGACTACTCGCACGTCGACGCCGCCACGATCTACCTGGTGACCAACCCGTCGCGGTTCGACGTCGTGGTGACCGACAACCTGTTCGGCGACATCCTCACGGACCTCGCCGCCGCGATCACGGGCGGCATCGGCCTCGCCGCCTCGGGGAACGTCAACCCGGACCGCACGTCGCCGAGCATGTTCGAGCCCGTCCACGGCTCGGCGCCGGACATCGCCGGTCAGGGCAAGGCGGACCCGACCGCCACCGTCCTCTCCGTCGCGATGCTGCTCGACCACCTCGGGCTGCCGGACGCCGCTGCGCGCGTCGAGCGCGCCGTCGCGGCCGATCTGGCGGACCGCGCCGGGGCCGCGCGAGTACGGTCGACGGCCGAGGTGGGCCAGGACCTCGTCTCCCGCATCGTCGGCTGACCTACGGGTCGCGTCGCGACCCGTCCTGCCGCTCGGCCGTCGTCACCGGTACCGTCGTCCCGACCCTGGTGAAAGGCCCCGATATGAGCACGGACATGAGCAGCACCACGCCGGACCTGTTCGAGATCCGACCCAGCGCCCATCCGGTGACCGATGCCGACCGTGAGGCCGCGCTGGCGTCGCCCCGGTTCGGCACGGTGTTCACCGACCACATGGCGCGGATCAGCTGGTCCACGGCCGACGGCTGGCACGACCGCCGCGTCGAGCCGTACGGGCCGCTGCAGCTGGACCCGGCCACGGCGGTGCTGCACTACGCGCAGGAGATCTTCGAGGGCCTGAAGGCGTACCGGCACGCCGACGGCTCCGTGTGGACGTTCCGTCCGGAGGTGAACGCCGCCCGGTTCGCGCGCTCGGCACGCCGGCTGGCCCTGCCGGAGCTGTCGACCGAGGACTTCCTCGGCGCGATCGGGGCGCTCGTCGGCGTCGACCGGGCCTGGGTGCCGGCCGGCGAGGAGATGAGCCTGTACCTGCGGCCCTTCATGTACGCCTCGGAGTCCTTCCTCGGCGTGCGGCCCGCCGGCGCCGTGGAGTTCCTGGTCATCGCCTCGCCCGTCGGCCCGTACTTCGCCGGCGGCGTGAAGCCCGTGTCGATCTGGGTGGACCGCCAGTACCACCGCGCCGGCCCCGGCGGCACTGGTGCCGCCAAGTGTGGCGGCAACTACGCCGCCAGCCTGCTGCCGCAGCAGGAGGCCTACGCCAAGGGCTTCGAGCAGGTGTGCTTCCTCGACGCGACCACCGGCACGCAGCTGGAGGAGCTCGGCGGGATGAACGTGATGGTGGTGCACGCCGACGGGCACGTCAGCACGCCGCCGCTGTCCGGGTCGATCCTCGAGGGCGTCACCCGGTCCTCGATCATCCAGCTGCTCGCCGACGCGGGGCACCCGGTCAGCGAGGAGCCCGTGCTGCTGACCGACCTCCAGGCCGGCCTGACCGACGGGTCCGTGACCGAGGTGTTCGCGTGCGGCACCGCCGCCGTGATGACGCCGATCGGCCGGCTCGCCTCCGACGACTTCGACCTGACGGTCGGCACCGGCGAGGCCGGCCCCGTCACCACCCTGGTCCGGCAGCAGCTGACCGACATCCAGTACGGCCGCGCCGAGGACCGGTACGGCTGGCTGCACCGGATCGCCTGACCGCACGGGGCGCCGACCGGCGTCCTGTCGCACCGGTCCCTCGTCGCTCACCCGCTGGTCCCGACCGGCCGTGGACGACGCTGCACGTCAGCCGCAGCGTCGTCCACAGGCCGGACGGGGTGTCCACCGGACGTGACCTGTGCCACCATGGCGGCGTGACCCGGTTCCACCTCATCATTGGATAGCGCGTCGGCACCCACCCCCGCCGACGCGCAGACCTCCCGACCTTCGGGGGGTCTTTTTGTTGTCACCGACGGTTCCCGGGCACCACCCCCGCCCGGTACGTCGTCCCCGGCACCACCCCCGCCGGTCCCGCACCGCACGAGCAGGAGAGCCCCGTGAGCACTGGCTTCCAGGTGTACGACACGACGTTGCGCGACGGCGCCCAGCAGGAGGGCATCGCCCTGTCGGTCGCCGACAAGCTGGCCATCGTCCCGCTGCTCGACGAGCTCGGCGTCGGCTACATCGAGGGCGGCTGGCCGGGCGCGGTGCCCAAGGACACCGAGTTCTTCAAGCGCGCGGCCAAGGAGCTGGACCTGCGGCACGCGGTGCTCGCGGCGTTCGGCGCGACGCGCCGGGCCGACGCCCGTGCCGTCGACGACCCGCAGGTCCGGGCGCTGGTGGACGCCGAGACGCCGGTGGTGACGGTGGTCGCCAAGAGCGACGTCCGGCACGTGGAGCGGGCGCTGCGGACGACGCCCGACGAGGGTCTGGCGATGATCGCCGACACCGTACGGTTCCTGGTCCGTGAGGGGCGGCGGGTGGTGGTGGACGCCGAGCACCTGTTCGACGGCTACCGCTACGACCCCGGGTACTCGCGCTCGGCGGTGCTGACGGCGTTCGAGGCGGGCGCCGAGGTGGTGACGCTGTGCGACACGAACGGCGGCATGCTGCCGGCCTGGGTGACGCGCATCGTCACCGAGCTGCGCGAGGCGGTCGGCCCCGCCGGCATCCTGGGCATGCACGCGCACAACGACTCCGGCTGCGCCGTGGCCAACACGTTGGCCGCCGTCGAGGCGGGGTGCGAGCACGTGCAGGGCACCGTCAACGGCTACGGCGAGCGCACCGGCAACGCCGACCTGCTCACGGTGGTGGCCGACCTCGAGCTCAAGCTCGGACGGACCGTCCTGACACCGGTCGACGGCGGTGGGCTGCGTGAGCTGACCCGGATCGCCCACGCGATCAGCGAGATCACCAACATCTCCCCGTTCGCCCGGTCGCCCTACGTCGGTGCGAGCGCCTTCGCGCACAAGGCGGGTCTGCACGCCTCCGCGATCCGGGTGGACCCCGACCTCTACCAGCACGCCGACCCGGCGGCGGTGGGCAACGACATGCGCATGCTGGTCTCCGACATGGCCGGGCGGGCGTCGATCGAGCTCAAGGGCCGAGAGCTCGGTTTCGACCTCTCGAACCGCCCGGAGGTGCTCTCCGCGGTGACCAACCGGGTGAAGGACGCCGAGGCGAACGGGTACACGTACGAGGCGGCCGACGCGTCGTTCGAGCTGCTGCTGCTGGAGGAGGCGGGTGCCGGCAAGCCCGCCTACTTCACGGTCGAGTCCTGGCGCACGATCATCGAGCGCCGGGGCGGGCGGGGCACCCCGGCGACGGCCGAGGCCACGGTCAAGCTGCACGCCGGCGGCGAGCGGCTCGTCAGCACAGGGGAGGGGAACGGTCCCGTCGACGCCCTGAACCATGCGCTCCGGCACGCGCTGCTCGGTGTCTACCCCGAGCTCGAGCCGTTCGTGCTGATCGACTTCAAGGTCCGGATCCTCGACTCGCAGCTCGGCACCGACGCCGTCACGCGGGTGCTGATCGAGACCACGGACGGCAGCTCGTCGTGGAGCACCGTCGGGGTGGGCCCCAACCTGATCGAGGCGTCGTGGGAGGCCCTGACCGACTCGGTGATCTGGGGCTTGTACAAGGTCGGCGTCCCCGCCCGCTGAGCGAGGGTCGACGGTCGCCTGACCTGCCTCGTCGCGTGCCTAGAGTGGCGGGGTGCACGGTGCGTACAAGGTTCCCGGGGGCAAGCTCGTCGTCGTCGACCTGGACGTGGTCGACGGCCGCCTGACCGACGTCGAGCTCAGCGGGGACTTCTTCGTCGAGCCCGACGAGGTGCTCGACGTGCTTCGCGACGCGCTCGAGGCGATGCCGGCCGAGAGCGCGGTGACGCGCCTGACGCACGCGATGGACGAGGCGCTGGACGACGCACGCCTGCCGTCCGCCCCCGCGATGATCGGGTTCACCACCCGGGACGTCGCGGTGGCGGTGCGCCGGGCGCTCGGCCTGTCGACGACGTGGCAGGAGCACACGTTCGAGCTGCTGGACCCGGGCCCGCTGCCCCCGGCGATGCACACGGCGCTCGACCAGGTGCTCACCGAGGAGCTCGCCGCCGGACGCCGTGGAGCGACCCTGCGGTTCTGGGAGTGGCAGACGCCGGCGGTGATCATCGGCTCGTTCCAGTCCGTGCGCAACGAGGTGGACGCCGAGGCGGCGGAGCGGTACGGCGTGCAGGTGATCCGGCGGATCAGCGGCGGCGGCGCGATGTTCATGGAGGCGGGCAACTGCATCACGTTCTCCCTGGTGGTGCCCGAGTCCCTGGTGGACGGCCTCTCGTTCGAGGAGTCGTACGCCTTCCTCAACCAGTGGGTGCTGGGGGCCCTCGCGGACGTGGGCGTCGAGGCAGGGCTGTCCGGTCTCAACGACATCTCCTCACCCGCCGGCAAGATCGCCGGCTCCGCGCAGAAGCGGATGGTCGGCGGGGCGGTGCTGCACCACGTGACGATGGCCTACGACATCGACGCGGAGAAGATGAACGAGGTGCTGCGGATCGGCCGCGAGAAGCTCTCGGACAAGGGCACGGTCAGCGCCGTCAAGCGGGTCGACCCGGTGCGGTCCCAGACCCGGCTGCCGCGCGAGGCGGTGATCACGGCGTTCACCGAGCACTTCCGCTCGCGGTACCCCACCGTCGACGGCGAGCTCCGTCCGGACGAGCTGCACCGGGCCGCCCAGCTGCAGCACGAGAAGTTCGAGAACCCGCTCTGGACGCGTCGTCTCCCTTGAGACGCCGGGCGCACAGTGCGGGGAGCCGTCGGCTCGGCTGACCGTCCCGCACTTCAGCTGCCGCCCGGAGCGCCCCGCCGCGTTCCCAGCGGTCGGAGCGAGTCGAGGACCGCGGGACCGTGCGCACCGAAGAACTCGGCGTCCGCGGCCTCCACGACGCGGACGGCCTGCTGCGCGAGCTCGGCGCCGGCGGCCGTGACCTCCACGCGTCGGACCCGCGTGTCCGCCGGGTCCACCGTGCGCACCAGCAGCTCCTTGGCCTCCAGCCTGCGCAGCACCTCGGACGTCATCTTCGGGTCGGTCCCTGCCTGCCGGCCGACGTCCAGCTGGCTGGGCAGCGTCGCCGACCTGCCCAGCCACCACGTGCAGGCGAGGAGCACGAACTGGACGTGGGTCAGGTCGAGCGGGCGCAGCGCCTCGGCGACGTCGCGCTGCCACGCCAACGTCACCTGCCACAGGACGAAGCCCGGGCTGTCGGCGCCGGGGTCGGCGAAGCGGCTGGCCGCGCTGCTGTCAGGCACGGCGCGCCGCGTCGACCAGGGCGTCGAGCTGCTCCGGGAAGTCGGCGCTGATCTGCGGGCCCACGACCGGTCCGGCCTCGTCCGACCCGGGCCCCGTGATGGTCAGGGCGTGCGTGATGCGGGTGGTGCCCTCGAGCGGCTGGAAGCGGTGCCGGAAGGTGAGGACCAGGTCCCCGTACCGGGTCTCGTCGGCGTAGGCGGCGCCCGGCTCGAGCTCGGTGACGACGGACGTCATCGTGTTCTGACCTGCCGGTGTGACCGCGATCCGCGTGCCGACCGCCAGGTCACCCTCGGGTCGGAACACGTCTCCGCCGGGCAGCCGGAGCCGCCCGGAGTGGATGTCGACGAAGGTCTGCCAGATCCGGTCGACCGGGACGTCCGTCTCCGTCGTGCACTCGTGCGTCCACATGATGCCTCCATAGGTGCAGAGATTATCCGTGCACCCACTATCGGAGGAAGCGGTGCCGCGTGTCAACACCGCGGCTCAGGCCTGCGGCGGACGGCGGGCGCCGAACACGGCCGTGCCCACCCGGACGACCGTCGCGCCCTCGGCGATCGCGGCCTCGAGGTCGCCGCTCATGCCCATGGAGAGCTGCACGGCCCCGGACGTCCCGGGTGACTGCGACGCGACCAGCTCGTCGCGCAGCCGGGCCAGCAGCGCGTACCCCGCCCGGACCTCGGCCTCGTCGGAGGAGTTCGCCCCGACGGTCTGCAGGCCGGTGAGCCGCAACCCCGGCAGGGCGGCGACCGCGAGCGCGACGTCGACGGCCACGGCCGGCTCGACGCCGTGCTTGCTGGGCTCGCCCGACACGTTGACCTGCACCATCACGTCCAGCGGTCGTCCCCGGTCGGCGCAGCGGTCGGACAGCCGCTGCGCGAGGTCCACCGACTCGACCGAGTCCACCGAGTCCGCGACGCGCAGCGCGGCGTTCACCTTGTTCGTCTGCAAGGGCCCGATCAGGTGGTACGGGACGTCGAGGTCGGTCAGGGCGGGCGCCTTGGCGACCAGCTCCTGCACGCGGTTCTCACCGAGCAGCAGAGGGCCGCCGCCCGCCGCACGGTCGGCGAGGACGGCCGCACGGACCGCGTCGACCGGTTGCGTCTTGGTGGCCAGGAGCAGCACGACGTCGTCCGGACGACGACCGGCGGCCTCCGCAGCCGCCGCGATCCGCTCCCGGACCCTCAGCAGGCGTGCGCGCAGGTCGTCGTCCACGATCACGCACGGTACCCAGACCGGCGGCGCCACGTCCCGACGGTCCGTCGCACTTAGGTCAGCCGGCGGCGATCGGGGCTACGCGTGCGTCCGTCAGCCGCACCAGGTCGTCCGGCGCCAGGCCGACGTCGAGGCCGCGCCGACCGCCGGACACGTACACCTGGTCGTAGAGCCACACCGTCTCGTCGAGCACCGTCGGGTGAGGCGTCTTCTGGCCGAGCGGGGAGATGCCTCCCGCCACGTACCCGGTGGCGCGCTCGGCGTCGGACCTGTCGGCCATCGCCGCGCGCTTGCCACCCACCGCGTGCGCCAGCGCCTTGAGGTCGAGCATGCCGGTGACAGGCACCACGGCCACGGTGAGCGTGCCGTCCACCTCGGCCATCAGGGTCTTGAACACCTGGCCGGGGTCGAGACCGAGCACGGTCGCCGCCTCGAGGCCGTAGCCCAGGTCGGTGCGGGGGTCGTGGTCGTAGGAGTGCACGGTGTGCGGGGTCCCTGTCTCGGTGAGCAGCAGCAGGGCCGGGGTGCCGGTGCCGCCGCTCTTCGCGCGTGCCACGGTCAGCCAGGGTAGAGCGGCGTCACAGGGCCCCGACGGCCTCGACCACCAGGCGTACCTCGCCGGCCTCGTCGCTCGCCGCCAGATCGACGACGGCGTCGATGCGCCAGTCGTGATCGCCCGCCGGGTCGTCGATCAGCTGCCGCACGCGCCAGGTGGTGGCGCCCGGGGTGACCTGGAACAGGGCCGGCCCCCGTGCCGCGGCACCGGTGAGCATCTCGTCGTGGTCCTGCCAGTAGGGCTCGAGCGCGTCCGCCCAGCGATCGACGTCCCAGGGGCGGCCCTCGTCGTCCACGTCGCCGAGCGCGGCCAGGCCGTGGACGTCGTCCCGGGCGGCCAGCTCGACGCGACGGAACAGCGCGCCGCGGACCAGGGCGCGGAACACGCGGGGGTTGCCGGTGATCGGCGGGGTCGCCTCCTCGGCCGTCGTCGGCGCCGGCTCGTCGGCCTCGTCCGGGTGCGCCAGCCGCTCCCACTCGTCCAGCAGGCTGGAGTCGGTGCGGCGCACCAGGTCGCCGAGCCACTCGACGATCTCCTCGAGCTCCTCGGTGCGGCGCTCCTCCGGGACGGTCTGGCGCAGGGCGCGGTACGCGTCGGCGAGGTAGCGGAGCAGCACGCCCTCGGTGCGGTCGAGCTTGTAGAACGACACGTACTCGGCGAACGTCATCGCGCGCTCGTGCAGGTCGCGGACGACGGACTTCGGTGCGGGGGACAGGTCGGCCACCCACGGGTTGGTCTGCCGATAGGTCGCGAAGGCCGCCGCGAGCAGGTCCGCCAGCGGCCGCGGGTACGTCACGTCCTCGAGCAGGGCCATCCGCTCGTCGTACTCCAGACCGTCCGCCTTCATCGCCGCGACCGCCTCCCCGCGCGCCTTGTTCTCCTGGGCGGCGAGCACCTGGCGGGGGTCGTCCAGCGTGGACTCGATCACCGAGACGACGTCGTGCGCGTACCCGGGGTCGTCGCGGTCGAGCAGGTCGAGGGCGGCGTAGGCGAAGGGGGACAGCGCCTGGTTGAGGGCGAAGCCGTGCGGCAGGTCGTGGGTGAGGCGAACGGCACGGCGACGGCCCTTGGGTGCCGACGGGTCGTCGACCCACTCGCGCTGCAGCACACCGGCCGCGCGCAGCGACCGGTACACCTCGACGGCGCGGCGGACGTGGCGACCGCGGGCCCCCACGGGCTCGTGGTTGTCCGCCAGGAGGTGGGTCATCGCCGCCACCGGGTCACCGGGGCGGCCCAGCACGTTGAGCACCATGGCGTGCGTCACGGCGAAGGACGAGGTCAGCGGCTCGGGCGGCGCGTCCCGCAACCGTTCGAACGTCTTGTCCGTCCAGTTCACGTGACCGGGCGGCGCCTGCTTGCGGACGATCTTGCGCACCTTGCGCGGGTCGTCACCGGCCTTCGCCAGCGCCTTGCGGTTCTCGATCACGTGCTCGGGGGCCATGACCACGACCTCGCCCACCGTGTCGAAGCCCGCCCGGCCGGCCCGTCCGGCGATCTGGTGGAACTCCCGCGCCGACAGGTGCCGCATCCGCACGCCGTCGTACTTCACCAGCGAGGTGAGCACCACCGTGCGGATCGGCACGTTGATGCCCACGCCGAGGGTGTCCGTGCCGCAGACCACCGGCAGCAGCCCCTGCTGGGTCAGCCGCTCGACGACCCGCCGGTACTTGGGCAGCATGCCGGCGTGGTGCACGCCGACGCCGTGCCGCAACAGGCGTGACAGCGTGCGTCCGAAGCCGGGTCCGAACCGGAAGCCGCCCAGCTCGTCGGCGATGCGGTCGCGCTGCTCGCGGGAGGCCAACGGCGTGGACAGCAGCGCCTGGGCGCGCTCGACGGCCTCCTTCTGTGTGAAGTGCACGACGTAGACGGGGGCGCGGTGGGTGTGCACCAGCTCGTCGAGGAGCTCGTGCAGCGGCTCGACGGCGTAGGAGTAGGTGAGGGGGACCGGCCGCTCGACGCTGGTGACCACGGCCACCGACCGGCCGGTGCGACGCGCCAGGTCCTCTGCGAAGAACGAGACGTCGCCGAGGGTCGCCGACATCAGGACGTGCTGGGCACGGGTCAGCTCGAGCAGCGGCACCTGCCACGCCCAGCCGCGCTGCGGGTCGGCGTAGAAGTGGAACTCGTCCATCACGACCTGGGCCACGTCGGCGTCGGGACCGTCGCGCAGCGCGAGGTTGGCCAGGATCTCGGCCGTGCAGCACAGGATCGGTGCCGTCGGGTTCACCGCCGAGTCGCCGGTCATCATCCCGACGTTGGCCGAGCCGAACATGTGCACCAGCGCGAAGAACTTCTCGCTGACCAGCGCCTTGAGCGGCGCGGTGTAGACGCTGCGGCGGCCGGCCGCGAACGCGACGAAGTGCGCAGCGGCGGCGATGAGCGACTTGCCCGACCCGGTCGGTGTGGAGACGATCACGTGCTCGCCGCTGACGAGGGCGAGCAGCGCCTCCTCCTGGTGCGGGTACAGGGCCAGGCCCTGGTCCGCCGCCCAGCCGCTGAACGCCGCGTAGAGGGCGTCCGGGTCATGGGGATCCGCGGGCACCCGGTCGACGAGGCGCTGACCCGGTGCTGCGACGGTCACCCGTCCAGTCTCCCACGGCGGGCCGGATCCCAGATGGTGGTACGTACTGTTCCGTCTCTTGAAACGAAAGGGTCGTCGACGCCTACGATGGCGTGTGTCCACCTCCACGCACCCGGATGTGTACGTCCACGGCCACCAGGAGAGCGTCCTGCGGTCGCACCGCTGGCGCACCGCCGAGAACTCCGCGGGCTACCTCCTGCCGTCGCTCGAGCCGGGCATGAGCCTGCTCGACGTCGGGTGCGGGCCGGGCACCATCACGCTCGACCTCGCCGACCGGCTGGCGCCGGGCGCGGTGGTCGGCGTCGACTCCTCGGCCGCCGTGGTCGACATCGCCCGCGAGGCGGCGCGCGAGCGCGGCACCACCAACGTCGAGTTCCGCAGCGCCGACGCCTACGAGCTGCCGTTCGAGGACGACTCGTTCGACGTGGTGCACGCCCACCAGCTGCTGCAGCACCTCACGGACCCGGTCGCCGCACTGCGCGAGATGCGGCGGGTGGCACGTCCGGGCGGCCTGGTCGCCGTGCGGGACTCCGACTACGCGGGCATGACGTGGTTCCCGCCGTCGGCCGGGCTGGACGAGTGGCAGGCGCTCTACCACGAGGTCACCTCGGCGCTCGGCGCGGAGGCGGACGCCGGGCGGCACCTGCTCGCCTGGGTGCGGGAGGCCGGGTTCGACCCCGACGGCATCGCGCCCGGTGCCGGCGTCTGGTCGTACGCGACGCCGCACGACCGGCGCTGGTGGGCCGGCCTGTGGGCGGAGCGGTGCGTGACGTCGAACTTCGCCGCACAGGCGGTGCAGCACGGGCTCGCGGACGAGGTCGGGCTGGAGCTGCTGGCCGACGCCTGGCGGGACTGGGGCGAGCAGGAGGACGGCTGGTTCGCCGTGCTGCACGGCGAGGTGCTCGCCCGCGCCTGAGCGGCGCAGGTGCCGTCGGCCCGGGCTCGTCGGCCTGGTTAGGGTTGCCCCGTGCGCATCGCCAGGTTCACCACCGGCGGGGATCCCCGCTTCGCCCTCGTCGAAGGGGCTCCCGGTGACGAGGAGCTCGTCGTCATCGCCGGCGACCCGATCTTCACCCCGGTCCAGGCCACCGGTGAGCGCGTCCCGCTCGCCGACGAGGGGGTGCGCCTGCTCGCACCGGTGATCCCGCGGTCCAAGATCGTCGGCGTCGGCCGCAACTACGCCGAGCACGCCGCCGAGCACGGGGTGGAGGTGCCGACCTCGCCCCTGCTGTTCCTCAAGCCGAACACCGCGGTGATCGGCCCGGACGACCCGATCGTGCTGCCCGACTGGTCGCAGCAGGTGGAGCACGAGGCCGAGCTCGCCGTCGTGATCGGCAAGGTCACCAAGGACGTCAGCCCCGAGCACGCGCTGGAGAAGGTGTTCGGCTTCACGGTCGCCAACGACGTGACGGCGCGCGACATCCAGCGCACCGACTCGCAGTGGGCCCGGGCCAAGGGGTTCGACTCGTCCTGCCCCCTGGGGCCATGGATCGTGCCCGGGCTCGACGTGGACGACCTGGCCGTCAGCGCCCGCGTCAACGGTGAGACCCGCCAGTCGGGCCGGACGTCGCAGATGGTGTTCGACGTCGCGTACCTGGTCAGCTACGTCTCCGAGGTGTTCACGCTGCTGCCGGGCGACGTGATCCTCACCGGCACGCCGGCGGGTGTGGGACCGCTGAACCACCGCGACGTGGTCGAGGTCGAGATCGAGGAGATCGGCGTGCTGCGCAACCCGGTGCTGCGCCGGTGAGCGAGCGAACCGTCGCCGAGCCGCCTGCCGGCGCGGCGGCCGTGCCGACCACCGTCGAGATGTGGACCGACGGCGCCTGCAAGGGCAACCCGGGACGCGGTGGCTGGGGCGTGCTGATGCGCTACGGCGACCACGAGCGCGAGCTGTTCGGCGGCGAGGTGCTGACCACCAACAACCGCATGGAGCTCACCGCGGTGATCGAGGGTCTGCGGGTGCTGACCCGGCCCTGCACGGTGACGCTGCACGTGGACTCGCAGTACGTGATGAACGGCGTGACCAGGTGGATCGCCGGCTGGAAGCGCAACGGCTGGAAGACCGGTGCCAAGCAGCCGGTGAAGAACCAGGACCTGTGGCAGGAGCTGGACGCCGAGCTCGCCCGGCACCAGGTCAGCTGGACGTGGGTGCACGGCCACCGCGGAGACCCCGGCAACGAGCGAGCCGACCAGCTGGCGAACAAGGGCGTCCCGGCGGCCTGACCGGCGTCAGGGCGTGCGCGGGGGCCTCGATAGGCTTGTCCGGTGACCCCCACGAGCCCGATCCGCGTCCGTTTCTGCCCGTCACCGACCGGAACCCCGCACGTGGGCCTGATCCGCACCGCGCTGTTCAACTGGGCGTACGCGCGGCACGTCGGCGGCACGTTCGTCTTCCGCATCGAGGACACGGACCCGGCGCGCGACTCGGAGGAGAGCTACCAGCAGCTGCTCGAGGCGCTGCGCTGGCTGGGCCTGGACTGGGACGAGGGCGTCGAGGTCGGTGGCCCCTACGAGCCCTACCGGCAGTCGCAGCGGATGGACGTCTACGCGGACGTCGCGCGGCGGCTCCTCGAGGGCGGGTACGCCTACGAGTCGTTCTCGACGCCGGAGGAGATCGAGGCGCGGCACCGGGCGGCAGGGCGCGACCCCAAGCTCGGGTACGACGGGTTCGACCGGGACCTGTCCGACGAGCAGAAGGCCGCGTACCGCGCCGAGGGCCGCGAGCCGGTGCTGCGCCTGCGCATGCCGGACGAGGACGTGACGTTCGACGACCTGATCCGCGGCGAGGTGACGTTCCGCGCGGGTTCGGTGCCGGACTACGTGATCGTGCGGGCCAACGGCTTCCCGCTATACCCGCTGGTCAACCCGGTGGACGACGCGCTGATGGGCATCACGCACGTGCTGCGCGGCGAGGACCTGCTGTCCTCCACCCCCCGGCAGGTGGTCCTCTACCGGGCGCTGCTCGACCTGGGCATCGCCACCGTCATGCCGCAGTTCGGCCACCTGCCGTACGTGATGGGCGAGGGCAACCGCAAGCTGTCGAAGCGTGACCCCGAGTCGAACCTCTTCCTGCACCGCGAGCGCGGGTTCACCCCGGAGGGCCTTCTCAACTACCTGGCGCTGCTCGGCTGGTCCATCTCTCCGGACCACGACGTGTTCAGCGTGCAGGAGATGGTCGAGGCCTTCGACATCGCGAACGTCAACCCGAACCCCGCCCGGTTCGACCTGAAGAAGGCCGAGGCGATCAACGCCGCGCACGTGCGGCTGCTGGAGCCCGAGGACTTCCGCGACCGGCTGGTTCCCTACCTGCACGCCGCCGGGCTGGTGGCTGCGGCCGGCTTCGCCGAGCTGCCCGCGGATCAGCAGGGCGTGCTGACCGCCGCGGCGCCGCTGGTGCAGACGCGCATGACGCTCCTCGGCGAGGCCGTCGGCATGCTCGGCTTCCTCTTCGTCGCGGACGACGCGGTGGTGGTGGAGGACGACGCTCGCGGCGGGCTCAAGGACGACGCGGCGACGATCCTGGACGCGGCGACCGCCGCGCTGCAGCAGCTGGCGGCCGACGGGTTCACGACGGCGGCCACGCAGGACGCGCTGCAGGCGGCGCTGATCGACGGCCTCGGGCTCAAGCCCCGGCTGGCCTACACACCGCTGCGCGTCGCGCTGACCGGTCGGCGGGTGTCGCCGCCGCTGTTCGAGTCGATGGAGATCCTCGGCCGCGACGCCACGCTGGCGCGTCTGGCGGCGCTGCGGGCGGCGCTGTGACGGCTGCCGCGCCGCGCGCGGGCGCACGGCTGGACGGCGTGCTGTTCGACATCGACGACACCCTGGTGGACACCCGCGGCGCGTTCCGCGCCGCGTTCGAGGTGATCGCCCACCGCTACCTGCCGGAGCTGCCGCCCGAACGGCTGCCGGAGGTGCTGGCGACCTGGCGGGCCGACGCCAGCGGCCACTACCGGGCGTACACCCGCGGGGAGACCGGTCACCGCGAGCAGCGCATGGCGCGGGCGAACGAGCTGCACGCGCTGTTCGGCGGCCCGGAGCTGGACGACGCCGCCTTCGAGGCCTGGGACCAGGTGTTCGAGGGCGGCTTCACCGCGGCCTGGGCCGCCCACCCGGAGGCGTCCGCGGTGATCGACCACCTGCTGGTGGCGGGACTGCAGGTCGGCGCCCTGTCGAACGCGCACGTCGCCTACCAGACCGACAAGCTGGCGCGGACGGGCTTCCTCGACCGGGTCCCGATGCTGGTGGGGATCGACACGCTCGGCGTCGGGAAGCCTGACCCGTCGGTGTTCCTCGAGGCCTGCCGGCTGCTCGGCACCGAGCCTGCGCGCACCGCCTACGTGGGCGACGAGCTCGACGTCGACGCGGTGGCGGCCGCCGAGGCGGGCCTGCTCGGCGTCTGGGTGGACCGCCCGGGTGGGCGGCGCGTCCCGGTGTCCGAGCAGCAGATCGCCGACGCGGACGTGCTGGTGATCCACAGCCTTGCGGAGCTGCCCGAGGCGCTCGGCGTCTGAGCGGACCGGTCAGCGGCGCGGCAGCCGCCGGTCAGCGACCGGGCAGCGGGTCCAGCAGCTCGAGCACCTCGTCGTGCAGGCGTCCGTTGGTCACCAGCGCGGAGCCGCCGAGCGGACCGGGCACGCCGCGCACGGAGGTGAACCGCCCGCCCGCCTCGGTGACGATCGGCACCAGGGCCGCCATGTCGTGCAGCGCCAGCTCGGGCTCCGCCGAGACGTCCACGGCGCCCTCCGCGACGAGCACGTGCGACCAGAAGTCGCCGTAGGCACGGGTGCGCCACACCTTCCGGGTCAGGTCGAGGAACGCGGGCAGCCGGCCGTGCTCCTCCCAGCCCGAGAGGCTGGAGTAGGAGAGCGAGGCGTCGGCGAGCCGGTCGACGGCGGAGACGTGGATCTGCCGCGCGGCGGCCAGCGACCGTCCCGTCCAGGCGCCGGAGCCGGTGGCTGCCCACCAGCGCCGGTTCAGTGCGGGGGCGCTGACCACGCCCACCACCACGTCGTCGCCCTCCATCAGGGCGAGCAGCGTCGCCCACACCGGGACACCCCGCACGAAGTTCTTGGTGCCGTCGATCGGGTCCACCACCCAGCGCCGCGGCCCGTGGCCGGTGTCCGCCAGCTCCTCGCCGTGCACGGCGTCCCGGGGCCGCGTCCGCGACAGCTGGGAGCGGACCAGCTCCTCCGCCGATCGGTCCGCATCCGTGACCGGCGTCAGGTCGGGCTTCGTCTCGACGTGCAGGTCCTGGGCGCGGAACCGCTCCATGGTCAGCGCGTCCACCTGGTCGGCGATCACGTGGGCCAGTCGCAGGTCGTCGTCGTACCCGGGGCGCGAGCCCATCGTGGAGTCCCTCCGGTCGGCGGCGCCGGTCGGCCGCGTCGCCGTCACGCTAGCGCGCCGGGTGGGGGGCCCAGGGCGCCGGTCCGGCGCGGCGTGTCAGCGTTCGGTGCGGTCGTCCGGGTCAGCGGTGCCGGTACGCGCCGCGAGCAGGCGGCGGAACGAGTCGAGCCGCGCGGCACGGGCGGCACGTGCGGTGTCGTCCGGCGCGGCGGACACCCAGTCGTCCAGTGCGCAGTCCGGGGCGTCGGCGGCGTGCGTGCACCCGCGCGGACAGGCCTGCGCCACCTCGGCCAGGTCGGCGAACGCGGCGAGCAGGTGGGCCGGTTCCACGTGGGCGAGGCCGAACGAGCGCACCCCGGGCGTGTCGACCACCCACGTCACGGGCCCGTCGCCCGGGACCCGCAGCGCGATCGCCGAGGAGGAGGTGTGCCGGCCGCGTCCCGTGGTGTCGTTCACCGCGCCCGTCGCGCGGTACGCCCCGGGCACCAGGGCGTTCACCAGCGTGGACTTGCCCACGCCCGAGTGGCCGACGAGCACCGACACCTTGCCCGCGAGCGCCGCTCGGACGTCCTCGAGGCCGGACACCAGCCGGTCGCCGTCCATGCCGGTCACCAGCACGCGGACGCCCACGGGCGTGTACATCGCGCTGAGGGGCGCCGGGTCGGCCAGGTCGGCCTTCGTCAGCATCAGCACCGCCGACATGCCGGCGTCGTACGCCGCCACGACGCACCGGTCGATCATCCGCGGGCGGGGCTCGGGGTCGGCGAGCGCCGTGACGATCACCAGCTGGTCCGCGTTCGCGACGATGACCCGCTCGACGGGGTCGGTGTCGTCGGCCGTCCGGCGCAGCACCGTCCGGCGCTCCCCGATCCGCACGATGCGGCCCAGCGTGCCCGCGTCGCCGGACGTGTCGCCGACGACGTCGACCAGGTCGCCCGGCACCACGCGCTCGCGGCCGAGCTCGCGTGCCTTCATCGCCACCACGGGCTGCTCGTCAGGACCGCCCGGGTCCACCAGCACCGCGTACCGACCGCGGTCCACGCCGGTGACCATGCCGACCCGTGCGTCGGCGTGCTCGGGCCGCTGCTTGGTCCGCGGCCGAGAGCCGCGGCCGGGGCGCACCCGGACGTCCGACTCGTCGTACCGCCGGACGGCCATCAGGCAGGGGTCCCGTTCCCGGCCAGCATCGCGGTCCACATCCCGACGAAGTCGGGGATCGTCTTGGCGGTGGTCGCGACGTCGTCCACCTCGACGCCCGGGACCGCCAGCCCGATCAGCGCACCCGCGGTCGCCATCCGGTGGTCGGCGTAGCTGTGCCAGGCCCCGCCCGTCAGCGGGCGCGGGGTGATGACCAGTCCGTCCGACGTCTGCTCGGCCCGTCCGCCGAGGCCCGTGATCTCGGCGGCCAGCGCCGCCAGACGGTCCGTCTCGTGACCGCGCATGTGCCCGATCCCGCGCAGCCGCGTGGGGGAGTCGGCGAGGACCGCCAGCGCGGCCACCGTCGTGGCGAGCTCGGACGCCGCACGCAGGTCGAGGTCGACGCCGTGCACGGCACCCGTGCCGCCGACCGTCAGCACGTCGCCCACCAGGGTCGCGGTGCCGCCCATGCTCGTCAGGATGTCCGGCAGCAGGGCTCCGGGCTGGGTGGTGTTCGCAGGCCAGCCCGGCACGGACACCGTCCCGCCGGTCACCAGCGCGGCAGCCAGGAACGGTGCGGCGTTCGACAGGTCCGGCTCGACCCGGACGTCCCGACCCTCGATCGTTCCCGGCAGCACCTGCCAGATCGCCGGCCGGGAGTCGTCCACCTGCACGCCCGCGGCGCGCAGCACCTCGACCGTCATCTCGATGTGCGGCAGGGACGGCAGCGTCGGTCCGGTGTGCCGGACCGTCAGGCCGTCCCGGTAGCGTGCGCCGGCCAGCAGCAGCCCGGAGACGAACTGGCTGGAGCCGCTGGCGTCGACGTCCACCTGACCGCCGTCCACTGCGCCGTGCCCCCGCACCGTGAACGGGAGCCGCCCCGGCTCACCCTGCTGCTCGACGTGCACGCCGAGCGCCCGCAGGGCGTCCAGCACGGGCCCCATCGGCCGCACGCGCGCCTGCGCGTCACCGTCGAAGTGCACGGTTCCGTCGGCCAGCGCGGCAACGGGAGGCAGGAACCGCATCACCGTGCCGGCCAGCCCGCAGTCCACCGTCACGCCGCCCAGCACGGGCCTGGGGTCCACCAGCCAGTCGCCGTCCTCCTCGACCACGCGGCTGCCCAGGGCACCCAGGGCCGCCGCCATCAGGCGGGTGTCGCGCGACTGCAGCACACCGTGCAGGCGGCTGGGCCCGGAGGCGAGCGCGGCGAGGACCAGGTACCGGTTGGACAAGGACTTGGAGCCGGGGACCTCGACGACCGCGTCGAGCGGACCGACGGCGGACGGTGCAGGCCAGGGCGCTGGCCGGGGGGCGTCGGTCATGGCTGCAGGGTACCGGCGGGGTCGTCCACCTCAGCGGCCGGTCCGCGCCGCCCGTCAGTCGTCGGCCGTCGCCTCGCGCACCGCGTCCTTGACGGCCGCGCGGGTGTCCCAGGCGTTCTGCCAGCGCCACGCCAGCCCCGGGCGGCCCTCGTGGTCCGCCGCCGCCAGCAGCGCACCGCCGGTGGCGGACACCGCGGACCAGAACCGGCGTCGCCGCACGGCACGCGCGCTCGGCTGGTCGAGGGTCGCGACCGTCACGCCGCGGCCCGCCGGGGCGTTGACCAGGGCCACCGGTGCCGCGAGGGCGGCGAGCGCCAGCGCGGAGGTCCGCGGCGCCCGCCCGGTCGCCAGCATCCCGGCCGCGACCAGCATCGCGGCCCCGTGCAGCCGCACCGCAGTGGTCAGCTGCCGGTCGCTCAGCTCACGGCCGAGCGCCTGGTCGAGCACGGCCTGCACGTCGACGCCGTACCGGTCGTCGAGCACGCGCTCGGCGCCGCTGAGGTGCGCGTACCGCGCCAGGCGTGCCCGCAGTGCCGTGACGCCCTCGCGCGCCGCGGCCGCGTGGGAAGAGGGATGCCGCACGGCGTCGAGCCCCTCGACCAGGAACCACGAGGCGAACATCGGACGGGCGACGCGGCGCAGCAGCACGGCAGACCTCCTCGGGACCGGGCACCGACGCCGGTGCGTACGTCCACGCTAGCGCCGGGGGAATGACCCCGCCGGGCGCCGGTGTTGCAGCCACCATGACCTGTGTGCTCGACCGCCCCCGTGCGGCAGACCGCTCCACGGACGAGGTGCTCGGCATCCCACCGGTCGCGACGACGGCCGTGTGGGCCCCGTACTCGGCGGACGTCCAGGTGCGACGGCTAGGCTCGGCGCCGATGAGCGACGACACCACGCGGGCCCCCCAGGGCGAGGGCGACTCCGCGCGCGCCGAGCGGTTCGAGGCCGAGGCTCTGGTCTACCTCGACCAGCTGTACGGCGCTGCCCTGCGGATGACGCGCAACCCGGCGGACGCCGAGGACCTGGTGCAGGAGACGTTCGCCAAGGCGTTCGCGGCGTTCCACCAGTACCGCCCCGGGACCAACCTCAAGGCGTGGCTGTACCGCATCCTCACCAACACCTACATCAACTCCTACCGCAAGAAGCAGCGGGAGCCGCAGCAGTCCCACGCCGAGGAGGTCGAGGACTGGCAGCTGGCGCGCGCGGAGTCGCACACCTCGACCGGGCTGCGCTCGGCCGAGGCCGAGGCGCTCGACCACCTGCCCGACTCGGACGTGAAGGACGCCCTCCAGCGCCTGCCCGAGGACTTCCGGATGGCCGTGTACTACGCGGACGTCGAGGGCTTCGCGTACAAGGAGATCGCCGAGATCATGGGCACTCCCATCGGAACAGTGATGTCCCGGCTGCACCGTGGCCGGGCACAGCTGCGGGAGCTGCTGCACGACTACGCCCGCGACCGCGGGCTGGTGCCGAGCGGCCCCGCCGCACCGGAGGCATGACGATGACGCACCTGCAGCCGGACGACGAGGCCCGGCCCGAGCTCGGTCAGCACACGCACGCCGAGGACGACCCCTGCGCGGCGGCCGTCGAGCGCCTCTGGTCGTACGTCGACCACGAGCTCGACGTCAGCGAGGCCGACGAGCTGCGCGAGCACCTCGCCGAGTGCACGCCGTGCCTCGAGGAGTACGGGATCGACGTGGTGCTCAAGACGGTCGTGCGTCGCGGCTGCCAGGAGTCGGCGCCGGAGACGCTGCGCGTCCGGATCCACCAGACGCTGCTGCGCGGCGAGGCCGAGCCGCAGGTCTGACGCCACGGCCTGACGCTTCCGCGCCAGGGCGCTGCGGCGCGCCTGGTCCGCGGACGGTCAGCGGGAGCACAGACGACGAAGGCCCCGACCGGACGGTCGGGGCCTCGCGTGCATCACGGCTCAGGCGTTGGGGCGCTTGCCGTGGTTGGCGGCGCTGCCGGCGCGGGACTTGCGCTTGCGACCACGCTTGCTCATCGGGTTCTCTCCTCGGCTGGGGGTACGGCTGCGGCGCACGGCGGTGCGCGACGTCGTCGTCCATGGTCCCACACCGGACGAGGAGGCTCGTTCGCGGCGAGGGTCGGGTGCCTGCGCCGGCGGCGGAGGCTCAAGTCGGGGAGCCCGCCAGCCGATGACCGCAGGGTGAGCGCGCAGATCCAGTCCGTCATCCCGTTCCTGCACGCGCTGGCCAGCACGGGCGGCTCCGACCTGCACTGCAAGGTCGGCTCGGCGCCGCGCGTCCGCGTGGACGGCCGGCTGCGCAAGCTGCAGGCGCCCGAGCTCACCCCCGCGGACACCGAGCGGATGCTCGAGGAGGTGCTGCCGGACGACCTCGTCGAGGTGTTCCGGCGCTCCCGCGAGGCCGACTTCGCCTACTCGCTGCCCGGGGTGGGGCGGTTCCGCGTCAACGCCTACCAGGCCCGCGGCACGTACGGGCTCGTCTTCCGGCGGGTCGCGGTGGGGGCCCAGTCGCTGAGCGAGCTGGGGCTGCCCGAGGTGGTGGGGGAGCTCGCGCTCGAGCCCCGCGGCCTGGTGCTGGTGACCGGCCCGACGGGGTCCGGCAAGACGACGACGCTGGCGTCGATGGTCGACCTGGTGAACTCGTACCGCGAGGTGAACATCATCACCATCGAGGACCCGATCGAGATCCTGCACTCGGACAAGAAGGCGATCGTCTCCCAGCGTGAGGTGCGCCAGGACACGGCCGACTTCGGGGTGGCGCTGCGCGCCGCGATGCGGCAGGACCCCGACGTGATCCTGGTGGGCGAGATGCGCGACCAGGAGACGGTCCGCGCCGCATTGTCCGCCGCGGAGACCGGCCACCTCGTCATGTCGACGCTGCACACGATCGACGCGCCGGAGACGATCAACCGGATCGTCGACTTCTTCCCGCCGCACGAGCAGAAGCAGATCCGCATCGCCCTGTCCCAGTCCCTGCGCGGGATCGTCTCGCAGCGGCTCGTCCGCAAGGCGGACGGCACCGGCCGGCGTCCTGCCGTCGAGGTGATGGTCAACACCGGCCGCACGGCCGAGGCGATCGTCGAGCCACTGGACAACCCGCCGCTGATCGACCTGATCCGCGACGGTGAGTTCTACAAGATGCAGACCTTCGACCGGCACCTGTTCAGCCTGGTCCGTGACGACGTCATCACCTACGAGGAGGCGCTCGCCGCCTCGTCGAACCCGCACGACCTCACGGTGGAGCTGAAGGCCGCCGGCGTCGTCGTCTGAGGTCGATCGCCGCCTGACCTGCCTGCGGAGAGCCCGCCCCGACACCGCGTCGCGGCGGGCTCTTCCGCGTGCACAGCCCGTTCTCGAGACCCCTTGCCCGCGCGCAAGACGCGATATATCGTGAACGGCAACAAGATATATCGCGATCTGAGGAGGGGTCATGCCCACGGAGTCCTGGGTGGTCGACGGGCCGCGCGTGATCGAGCTGGAGCAGGTCACCGCCGTCCGGGTCGGGCTGGTGGCGGGACGGGTCGACGTCGTCGCGCACGACGAGCCAGGCGTGCGGCTCGAGGTGCACTCCGTCGACGGCCGTCCGCTCGAGGTGACGCTGTCCGACGGCGAGCTGCGCGTCGGGTACGCGTTCACGCTCGGCGGCTGGGAGGGCTTCCTGGAGACGGTGCGCAACTTCCGTGGCCGGGACCGGGCCGACGTGCACGTGGCGGTCCCGCGGGAGATCGCGGTGCGGCTGGGCACGGTGAGCGCCGACGGCCTGCTCGCGGGCGTGCAGCAGGACTGCGCGGTCTCGACGGTGTCCGGGTCGGTCGTCGTGGACGGCACGCGTGGACGGCTGAGCGCCAACACGGTGTCCGGCGAGATCGCCGTGCGGGACCACCGTGGCGACCTGCGGATCACCAGCGTGTCCGGCGACGTGGCGGCGTCCGGCCAGCTCGTCGTGGTGCAGGGGACGACGGTGTCCGGCGCCCTGACGCTCGACACCGCCGCCGAGGCGTCGTCGTTCACCGTCAGCTCGGTCTCGGGCGACGTCACCGTCCGGCTGCCGCTCGACAAGGGGCTGCGGGCGACGGCGCACACCGTCTCGGGACGGCTGGTGGTGGACGGGCAGGAGTACAAGGGCACGTCGCCGGGCCAGAAGTCGGTGGACCTCAGCTCCGGCGACGGCAGCTGCTACCTGACGGCCAACACGGTGTCCGGGCACGTCACCGTGCTGCGCGGCGTCGCGGCCACCGCATGATGGCCTCGGTGTTCGCCCACGGTCAGCTGCGCCTGTACCTGCTCGCGCTGCTCGAGGACGGTCCCCGGCACGGGTACGAGCTGATCACGGCGCTCTCGGACCGGTTCGGCGGCACGTACCGACCCAGCGCGGGCACGGTGTACCCGCGGCTCGCCCGGCTCGAGGAGGAGGGGCTCGTCGCGCGGACGGACGAGGGTCGCAAGACGACCTACGCGCTGACGCCGGCGGGCCGCGCCGAGCTCGAGGACCGTCGGGACGACCTCGCGGACCTGGAGGCCGGCATCGCCGAGACGGTCCGCGACCGGGCCGTGCAGCTGCGGGACGACGTGCGGGACGCGATGCGGGGGCTGCGCGCGGACCTCGCGTCGGCCGCCCAGCAGGCCCGTGCCCATGCGGTGCCGGCGCCGCCCGCCCCTGCCGACGAGGCGCGGACGGCATCCCACGTCAACCGGATGGAGGCCGATGCCCTGGTGCGGCGGTTCGCCGACGAGCTGCGTGCGGACCTGCGGCGAGCGGACGCGGGGCCGGGGGTGGCCCCGCTGACCGTGGACACCGTCCGGACGGTCCTCGACCAGGCGCTGCGGGCGGTGCGGGGCACGCTGCCGCGCTAGCGGAAGCGGTCAGGCGTCGTCCGGCAGACCGAGCCAGGTGTGCCAGCCGGTGTGCAGCACCAGCCAGGCGATCAGCCCGTACCCGGCCTGGCCGGGCAGCTGCCCGTCGCCCGCGGCGAGGTCCGCCAGCCACTGGTCGTGGGCGACCAGCGGGGTGTACGTGTCGACGTACGGCACGCGCCGCCGCCCCGCCACGTCGGCGTAGGCCGCGGACAGCTCGGCGAGGTGATGCGCCTGGTCGGGTGAGCCGGGCGGCGGCCCGACGACGAAGGCGGGGACGTGGCGCTGTTCGGCGACGTCGAGGATGTTGGCCAGGTTCAGCCGGCTGCGCGCCAACGAGAGGCCGGCGTCCGCATCGGCCCGTCCCAGCGCGACCACCAGCCGGTTGTCCGCCTCGGGGACCCAGCGACGGGATGCCTCGAGGTCCCACCGGGCGCCGAGCTGGGTGCTGTTCTCGCCCGGCACCGCGAGGGTCAGCACGGCCAGCGGTCCAGGCGTGCTGGTGCGGGCCGCGACGCGTCCCACCCATCCGAGCGCCCGTGGGTCACCTGCGCCTGCCGCGAGCTCGTCCCCGACCACCACCAGCCTGACCGGCAGGTCAGCCACGCCCCTCACCGCCTTCCGTGCGCCGACCGGCGCGCCGCACGGGGGCCAGTCTGGCAGCGCCCGGCCGCCAGCCCGGGGAGGCGGCGGCCGGGTCGCGCGTCAGCGGGCGAACGCCTCGGCGATCAGCTCGGTCTGCTGCACCGCGTGCTTCTTCGCGGAGCCCGTGGCAGTGGCGGCCGACTCGGCACGCGACACGACGCGGAGCTGGCGGCCCAGCACCGGAGGCACGTGCAGCGACAGGTAGGACCACGCGCCCTGGTTCTGCGGCTCGTCCTGCACCCAGACCAGCTCGGCGTCCCCGTACGGCGCCAGCGCCTCTCGGGCGGCCTCGGCGTCGAAGGGGTACAGCTGCTCGAGGCGGACGATCGCCGTGTGCCGGTCGCCCGAGGACACCCGGTGCGCCAGCAGGTCCCAGTAGACCTTGCCGCTGCACAGCAGCACGCGCGTCACCTGGTCGGCCTGTGCCGCGGCGAGCTCGTCGCCGATCACCGGGCGGAAGGTGCCGGACGTGAAGTCCGCGACGTCGGAGGTCGCCGACTTCAGGCGCAGCATCGACTTCGGGGTGAAGACGACGAGCGGCCGGCGCGGCCGGTCGTAGGCCTGCCGGCGCAGCAGGTGGAAGTGCGACGCCGGGGTCGACGGCTGCGCGATGGTCATGTTGTCCTCGGCGGCCAGCTGCAGGAACCGCTCGATCCGCGCCGACGAGTGGTCCGGCCCCTGGCCCTCGTAGCCGTGCGGCAGCAGCAGCGTCACGGAGGACTGCTGCGCCCACTTCTGGCCGGCCGAGCTGACGAACTCGTCGAGGATCGTCTGCGCCCCGTTGACGAAGTCGCCGAACTGGGCCTCCCACACCACGAGGGCGTCGGGACGCTCGACGGAGTAGCCGTACTCGAACCCGAGCGCGGCGTACTCGGACAGCGACGAGTCGTAGGTCCAGAACTTCGCCTGGTTGGCCGACAGGTAGCTCAGCGGCGTCCACTCGGCGCCCGTCTCGCGGTCGTGCAGCACCGCGTGCCGCTGGGCGAACGTGCCGCGCCGGCTGTCCTGACCGGCGAGCCGCACGGGCGTGCCCTCGACCAGCAGCGAGCCGAACGCGAGCAGCTCGCCGAACGCCCAGTCGATGCCGCCCTCGCGGCTCATCGCCTCGCGACGGGTGAGCAGGGTCGCCAGCTTGGGGTGCACGGTGAAGCCCTCCGGGGCCTGCACGTGCGCGGCGCCGATGCGCTCCAGCACCTCCGCCGGCACAGCGGTGCGCCAGCCGACCATCACGCCGGCGTCCTCGTGCTGCGCCTCCGGACGCTCCAGCCCGGCGACCGTCTCCGGTGCCTTCGTCGGCGTCCAGCCGTCCTCGCGCGTCTCCGCGAACACCCGCTCCAGCTGCGACTGGTAGTCGCGCAGCGCGTGCTCCGCCTCCTCGAGCGTGATGTCGCCCCGCCCGACCAGCGTCTCGGTGTAGAGCTTGCGCACCGAGCGCTTGGCCTCGATCAGGTTGTACATCAGCGGCTGGGTCATCGACGGGTCGTCGCCCTCGTTGTGGCCGCGGCGGCGGTAGCACAGCATGTCGACCACGACGTCGCGGTCGAACTGCTCGCGGTACTCGAAGGCGAGCTCGGCGACGCGCACCACGGCCTCCGGGTCGTCCCCGTTGACGTGGAACACCGGCACCTGCAGGCCCTTGACCACGTCGGTCGCGTACTGCGACGACCGGGACGACGACGGGCCGGTGGTGAAGCCGACCTGGTTGTTGATGACCACGTGGATGGTGCCGCCGGTGCGGTACCCGCGCAGCTGCGACAGGTTCAGCGTCTCGAAGACGACGCCCTGACCGGCGAACGCGGCGTCGCCGTGCACCAGGATCGGCAGCACGGAGAAGCCGTCACCGCCCAGGTCGATGCGGTCCTGCTTGGCCCGCACGATGCCCTCGAGCACCGGGTCGACGGCCTCCAGGTGCGACGGGTTCGCCGCCAGGTGCACCCGCGTGGTCGCACCCGACTCGGCGGTGAACCGACCCTCGGTGCCGAGGTGGTACTTCACGTCGCCGGAGCCCTGGACGCTCTTCGGGTCCTGGTTGCCCTCGAACTCGCTGAAGATCTGCCCGTACGACTTGCCGGCGATGTTGGCCAGCACGTTGAGCCGGCCGCGGTGCGCCATGCCGATGCCGACCTCGTCGAGGCCCGCGTCCGCCGCCTTCGAGAGGATCGCGTCCAGCAGCGGGATCAGCGACTCGCCGCCCTCCAGCGAGAACCGCTTCTGGCCGACGTACTTGGTCTGCAGGAAGGTCTCGAACGCCTCCGCCGCGTTCAGCCGCCGCAGGATGCGCAGCTGGTCCTCACGAGGCGTCCGGGCGTAGCCGGACTCCAGCCGCTCCTGCAGCCACCGCCGCTGCCGGGGGTCCTGCAGGTGCATGTACTCGATCCCCACGGTGCGGCAGTACGAGTCGCGCAGCAGGCCGAGGATCTCCCGCAGGGTGGCGCGGGACTTGCCGGTGAAGCCACCCGTGGGGAACGTGCGGTCGAGGTCCCACAGCGTCAGGCCGTGGTTCTGCACGTCCAGGTCGGGATGCTTCCGCAGGCGGAAGGCCAGGGGGTCCGTGTCCGCCATCAGGTGTCCGCGCGAGCGGTAGGCGTGGATCAGCTCGGCGATGCGCGCCGGCTTGATCGCCTCGTCGTCCGGGTCGGCCGTGTTGTCCCGCACCCAGCGCACCGGCTCGTAGGGCACGCGCAGCGACGTGAAGATCCGGTCGTAGAAGCCGTCCTGACCGGTCAGCTTCTCCGCGATGATCCGCAGGAAGTCGCCGGACTGGGCGCCCTGGATGATCCGGTGGTCGTACGTCGAGGTCAGCGTGAGCACCTTGGAGATGCCCATCTGGTTCAGCCGCTCGACGGACGTGCCGGCGAACTCCGCCGGGTAGTCCATCGCACCGACGCCGACGATGGTGCCCTGGCCCTGCATCAGGCGCGGCACGGAGTGCACCGTCCCGATCGTGCCGGGGTTGGTCAGCGACACCGTGGTCCCGGCGAAGTCGTCCACCCCGAGCTTGTTCTGCCGGGCCCGGCGGACCACGTCCTCGTAGGCGGCCCAGAACTGGGCGAAGTCGAGCGTGTCCGCCTTCTTCACCGACGGCACCAGCAGCTGCCGCGTCCCGTCCGGCTTGGACAGGTCGATGGCGATGCCGAGGTTGACGTGGGCCGGCGTCAGCACCGCCGGCTTGCCGTCCTGCTGCGTGTACGACGAGTTCATCGCCGGCATCTGCGTCAGCGCCTCGACCATCGCGAAGCCGATGAGGTGCGTGAACGACACCTTGCCGCCGCGGCCGCGAGCGAGGTGGTTGTTGACGACGATGCGGTTGTCCACCATCAGCGTGGCCGGGACGGCACGCACGCTGGTGGCGGTGGGGACCTCCAGCGAGGACTCCATGTTGGTCACCACGCGGGCCGCGGGGCCGCGCAGCTTCTGCACCTCGTCGGCGGCCTGGTCCTGCTCGGTGTGCTCGTGGCCGAGGGCCGCGGCCGCTGCGTACGGCGCGGTGGCGGGCAGGGCGCGGGCGACGGGGACGGGACCGGTCGGCAGCAGCTTCGCCTGGCCGCCGGCGCCGTCGCCGGACGGGCGCGGAGCGGCGGCGGGGGCCGGCGCCGCGGGGACGGGCGCGGGGGCCGTCGGCGCGCCGTCGGACGGAGGTGCGGTCGGCTCGGCGCCGCCGGTTGCCTCGGACCCCGGGGCGAGCGGCCGGTACCCCTCGAAGAAGTCCCACCAGGCGGGGTCGACCGTGCTGGGGTCTCGGAGGTACTGCTCGTACAGCTCGTCCACGAGCCATTCGTTGGCGCCGAAGTCGGCGCGCCTCGAATCGATCTCGGCCTTCTGCGCCACGCGAAACTCGCCCACTTCCGCTGCGGCCAGTCGACCGCGTCGTTGACTGATCTGTTGATGACAACACTACGGCCTGAGGGTCTTAGGTCCCGCCTCGGGCGCAGGTCCAGGTGCCGATCCGCACACCGTCTTCACCCGCTCCGACCGACGTGCTGCCCGAACGTGAATGAGCAGGTCAAGACCGGGCAAGCGGTCGGTTCGCGGGCCCTCAACGGCCGGTGCGCTACGGCTCGGGGACGCGCGGCACGGCGCCGGTACCCGGGGCCGGGCGTCCCGGCAGGGTGACCCGCATCGTGCACCCCGAGGGCGTGTCGGCCACCTCGATCGCGCCGCCGTGCAGCTGCACCGCCCAGCGGACGATCGCCAGCCCGAGGCCGGTCCCTCCCGTGGAGCCCTGGCCGGTGACGGCAGGGGAGTTGCCGCGCACGAACCGTTCGAACACGTGGGCCCGCTGGTCCACCGCGATGCCGGGACCGTTGTCCACCACGTCGATCTGCACGTCGCGCCCGGACCGCCGTCCCACCAGCCGCACCACGTCGCCGGTGGGGGATGCCCGCACCGCGTTGTGCAGCAAGTTGGCCACCACCTGGTGCAGCCGCTCCGGGTCGGCGGGGACGGTCAGGCCCGGCGGTGCCACGGACACCTCGAACCGGACCTGGCGCGCAGCGGCGACGAGGGCGGACCCGTCGGCGGCCTCCTGGAGGAAGTCCGCCAGCCGCACCTCCTCGAGGTCGAGCGCCGCGTCCCCGGCCTCGAGGCGGGACAGGTCGAGGAGGTAGGTGACCAGCCTGCCGAGGCGTTCGGTCTGGGACAGCGCGGCAGCCAGCGTCGCCTCGTCCGGCTCGCTGATCCCGTCCACCATGTTCTCCAGCTGCGCGCGCAGCGCCGCCACCGGTGTGCGCAGCTCGTGGGAGACGTTGGCCACCAGCTCGCGGCGAAAGCTGTCGGACTGCTCGAGGTCGTCGGCCATCGTGTTGAAGGCCGCAGCGAGCTGACCGACCTCGTCGTGGCTGGAGGCGTGCACCCGCTGCGTGTAGTCGCCGGCCGCCATCGCCTGCGCCGCCGCGGTCATCTCGCGCAGCGGAGAGGTCATCCCGCGCGCCAGGAGCTGGGTCAGCACCAGGGAGAGCACGATCGCCAGCGGCAGCGTGCGGGTCGGTCCCAGGTGCCGGTACAGACCGATCCAGGTGATGAACGCGGCCAGGGTGACCGTCGCCGCCACCAGCACGCCCAGCTTGATCTTGATCGAGGTGACCCGGTCCAGCGGGCGGATGTCGGGCAGCCGGTCACCGATGGGCCGCCGGTGCCGCGCCACCGGACCCGCGTCCCGGTCGTCGCCCGCGTCCTGGCCGTGGACGAAGTCCCACCACGGCGCGCGCGCCGGCTGACCACCCGGGGTGGGACCCGGGTCGGTGGTGCGGTCCGCCGTCACGTGCCTGCCGGCGCGGCGTGCTCGGCCGGGGTCGTGGGCTCGGCGGGCTCGAAGGCGTAGCCCACGCCGTGCACGGTGCGGACCAGGTCGGGGCCGAGCTTGCGGCGCAACGCCTTGATGTGGGAGTCGACGGTGCGCGTCCCGCTGGCGTCCACCCAGTCCCACACCTCGGCCAGGAGACGCTCGCGGCTCAGCACGGTGCGCGGCCGGGTGGCCAGCGCGACGAGCAGGTCGAACTCGGTCGGCGTCAGGTGCACCTCGTCGGCACCACGCAGCACCCGTCGCTGCGCGCGGTCGACCGTCACGTCGCCCACGACCAGCGGGGGCTCCGGCTGGTGCACGGTGCTCAGCTCGGCCGCCTGCGACGCCCGCTGCTGCCGGCGCAGCAGCGCCTTGGTGCGTGCGACCAGCTCGCGCATCGAGAACGGCTTGGTCATGTAGTCGTCCGCCCCGACGCCGAGCCCGACGAGCATGTCCGTCTCGTCGTCGCGGGCGGTGAGCATCAGCACGGGGACGGGTCGCTCCGCCTGGATCCGCCGGCACACCTCCAGGCCGTCGATGCCCGGCAGCATCACGTCGAGCAGCACCACGTCGGGGTGCAGCCGCGCCGCCGTGTCGACCGCGAGGAGCCCGTCGCCGACGGCGTGCACCTGCCATCCCTCGGCCGAGAGCCGGTGCACGATCGCCTGCGCGATGGCCGGTTCGTCCTCCACGACGAGGACGGTCGTCGACCCGCCCGGCCCGGCGGGTCCTTGCGAGAGCGCCATGGGGTCAGCGTGGCACAGGCGCCTGTCGACGGCCGGTGCACGCGCAGGGACCCCGCGCTTGCACGCCTCGGGCGCCCGTCGCCTGCACGCGAGCGGATCCCGCCGGGCCGCCGTCGGCCGTCCGGGGTGTGACCTTCGTCCCACCGCACCCGCGTGTCGTGCTGGGCGACGGCCGTTCGCGCGCGGGATCGACGTCGGACGACCGTCCAGGGGGCTTGGAACGGTGGGGGCCACCCCGTTATGGTTTCGTGACCGCGACGCCCGGGCCGGATGGCCGGCCCCTTCGCGGTCTCGTCCCGGGTCGTGCCAGAGCAGGAGGTGTCGTGGGTTCGCACCGTGCAGAGCCGGCGACCCGGACCCTGCCTCGTGCCGCACGCGTGCACCACGGTGCGACCGGTCGCGACCACGCCGTCCCGGCACCGGTGAGCAGCGCCGCTGCCGCCACCTCCGGACGGCGGCGCCGTGGAGCGACCCGCGCCTTCGGGCGGGTCGGCGTGCTCGGCGCGCTCGTCGCGGTGACCGTCGTGGTGCCCGTCACCCAGGGCGCGCTCGCCGATGCGGGCTCGGGCTATGCGACCGTGTCCGACGCCGCGCTGCCGTCGACCGTCCAGGCACTGACCTCGACGCCCGCCACCCAGCTGCCGCCCGCCTCCCTGGTCACGGCCGATGCCGCCCTCTCGCTGCGTTCCGCCGCAGCGGTGTCCCGTTCCGCCGACCGCAGCCCGCTGCCGGACTGCGACGGGCAGCCGCATCCCGGGGGTGAGAACGGCACGATCCCGGACGCCTGGCTGTGCACGCTGTTCGACGGTCACACCCGCCTGCGTGCCGACGCGGCCGTCGCTCTGGCCCAGATGAACGAGGCGTTCGTCCAGCGGTTCGGCGCCGATCTGTGCCTGTCATCCGGCTACCGCTCGCTGGCCGAGCAGCGGGCGGTGAAGGCCACCCGCGGCAGCCTCGCGGCCGACCCAGGACGCAGCAACCACGGCTGGGGCCTCGCGATCGACTTCTGCTCCGAGGAGACCTCCGGGGCGCGCTGGACCTGGCTGCAGAAGAACGCCGCCATCTACGGCTTCGGCAACCCGGCGTGGGCCCAGCCCGGCGGCAGCGGACCGTACGAGCGGTGGCACTGGGAGCTGACCAAGGCGGTCGCGGAGTCCGGCTTCAACTGACCGGCCCACGGCCTGGTCCGGCGCCCGTGAGGGCACCGGACCCCGTCCGTCGTCAGCGCAGCTCGAGGCCCCAGCGCAGCACGTGCTCCTGACCCGGCTCGAGCCGGACCAGGTCGTCGCCGGTGCGGAACGCGTCCGCGACGCAGCTCATCGGCTCGACCGCGACGGCGGTGCGCCCGATCCTCTCCACCTGGTCGCCGGTGCACACCTGCCACGCGGTCGTCGCCGCGTCGCCCCACATGGCGACGGTGCTGCCGTCGGGCCGGCCCAGGGTCGCCCACGTCCGCTCGTCCTCGTCCCGCAGCACGTCCACCCACGCGTCGTCGAGCGCCAGTCCGGCGAGCGACTGCGCCTGGCGCAGGTCGAACTGGTTGGCCACCGGCTCGGTGCCCGTCGGGAGGAGGCGGTTGTCCACGGTGACGTGCCGGGAGGCGCCCACGCTCAGCGAGCAGTCGTCGACGGCGGCTCCGCCGGTCGACAGCCACGGGTGCACGCCGACCCCGTAGGGGGCGGTGCTCGAACCCTGGTTGAGCGCGGTGACGGTGCACTCGAGCCCGGTGTCGGAGAGGGTAAAGGTCACGGTGATCAGCAGGGGCCACGGGTAGCCACCGGTGGGGACGAGGTCGTGCTGCAGCGTCACCGAGGCCTCGTCGTCCCGCGGGCCGACCGCCGTGAAGCGCTCGTGGCCGACGAGCCCGTGCAGCGCGGTCATCCGGTCGACCTCGGTGACCGGGACCTGGTAGACGGCACCCGCGAACCCGTAGCGGCCGTCCGCCAGGCGGTTGGGCCACGGTGCGAGCAGGGCGCCCGAGAACGCCGGTGTCAGGACGTCCTCGTCGTAGGGCCGGACGACTTCGCGGCCGCCGACGCGGTACAGCCGCAGGCTCGCGCCGACCTCGGCGATCACCGCCTCCTGGTCGCCGTGGTGCAGGTGGTGCTGGGTGCCGGAGGGCAGCGGTGTGATCACCCGCACACGCTAGCGGGCGTCGCCCGAGGCCCGCCGCGCGGGGCCGTGGAGCGGGCGGCTGTCCGAGCGGCATCTCGTCCGGCGACGACGTGCAGCGGCTGCGCGGCCTGGGACCGAAGGCCCACCCATGGCCGACGGACGCCGTCACGGCGCGCACCCGAGGGAGTGCGGGGTGACGTGACTTGTGCGGAACCGCCCCCGGCGCACCGCGGTGTGCCCTAGCGTCGCGCTGCCGAAGAACCGGACACTTCGGGCAGAACGGAGAAATGCCGTGGACGGCGTCGCGATCGTCGAGCGCGAGGTGCGCGAGCTGATCCGTCGCCGTGGCGTCGACCCGGCCCGCGACCGAGCCGGTGTGGACGCCCTCGTCGCGGCGGCGATCGCCGACTACGACGAGCGCTCGGTGCTCGGTGCGCTGCCTCCGCTCGCGGATCCTGGCGCCGTCCACAAGCAGGTGGTCGACTCGGTGGCCGGGCTCGGGCCGCTGCAGCGGTACCTCGACGACGACACGGTGGAGGAGATCTGGATCAACTCCCCGCACCAGGTGTTCGTCGCCCGCGGCGGGGAGCCCGAGCTGACCACGACGATCCTCACCGACAGCCAGGTGCGGGACCTCGTTGAGCAGATGCTCAAGGTCTCCGGCCGGCGGCTCGACCTCAGCAGCCCCTTCGTCGACGCATCGCTGCCCGGCGGTGAGCGGCTCCATGCGGTGATCCCGGACGTCACGCGTCGCCACTGGTCCGTGAACATCCGCAAGTACGTCGTGCGTGCCGCCGGTCTGGACGACCTCGTGACGCTGGGCAGCGTCCCACCGGCCGTCGCCGCGTTCCTGCACGCGGCCGTGCGCGTGGGCCTCAACGTGGTCGTCTCGGGCAGCACGCAGAGCGGGAAGACGACCATGCTGAACGCCCTGTGCGGCTCGATCCCTCCGCGGGAGCGCGTCATCACCTGCGAAGAGGTCTTCGAGCTGCGCCTGGCGGCGCGCGACTGGGTGGCGATGCAGTGCCGACAGCCCAACCTCGAGGGCACCGGCGAGATCCCGCTGCGGCGGCTGGTCAAGGAGGCGCTGCGGATGCGTCCGAGCCGCCTGGTGGTCGGTGAGGTGCGCGAGGCCGAGGCGCTCGACCTGCTGATCGCTCTCAACGCCGGCGTACCGGCGATGTGCACCCTGCACGCCAACTCCGCGCGGGAGGCGCTGACCAAGCTGTGCACGCTGCCGCTGCTCGCCGGTGAGAACGTCTCCGACCGGTTCGTCGTGCCGACCGTCGCGTCCGCCGTCGACCTGGTCGTCCACCTCGACCTGGACCCGTCGGGCCGGCGGTCGGTGCGCGAGGTGCTGGCAGTGCCCGGGCGCGTCGAGGCCGGCGTCGTGGAGACGGCGGAGCTGTTCGTCACCCGTGACCGGCGGCTCGTCCGCGCGGACGGCTTCCCGCCGCACGCCGAGCGGTTCTCGCGCGCGGGCGTCGACCTCGCGGCTCTGCTGCGCGGGCGGGACTGACGGCGTGGGTGTTCTGCTCGGGCTGCTGCTCGGTGGCGGGCTCGCCTGCATCTGGTGGTCGTGCTGGCCGTCCTCGACCGTCCCGCGGCAGCGTGCTCGGTGGGTCGAGACCATGCGGGACACGCTGGCCCAGGCCGGTGTCAGTGGGGTGGAGCCCGCGGCCGTGGTGGGCGCGAGCGCCCTGGCCGGCCTCGTCGTGGCGGTCGTCGCGTTCGCCGTGGTCCCGGTCGCGCCGATCGTGGTGGCGTTCACCTGCTTCGGCGCGGGCGCGCCGTGGCTGCTGCTCCGGGGCCGGGCGCGACGGCGCCTCGGTCGCCTGCGGCAGCTGTGGCCCGACGTGGTCGACCACCTCGCCTCGGGCGTCCGTGCGGGCCTGTCCCTCCCGGAGGCGCTCGCGCAGCTCGCCGACCGCGGCCCTGCGGAGCTTCGGGAACCGTTCGCGGCGTTCGCAGCGGACTACCGGGCGTCCGGTCGGTTCGGCGAGAGCCTGGACGCGCTGAAGGACCGGCTGGCGGACCCGGTGGCGGACCGGATCGTCGAGGCGCTCCGGCTCACACGGGACGTCGGTGGGACGGACCTCGGCCGTCTGCTGCGCACGCTGTCCGCCTTCCTCCGTGACGACCTACGCACCCGAGGCGAGCTCGAGGCGCGCCAGAGCTGGACCGTCAACTCGGCACGCCTCGCCGCCGCGGCGCCGTGGATCGTGCTGGCGACCCTGGCATCACGTCACGAGGCGGTGCAGGCGTTCGGCACCCCTGCCGGTGCGCTCGTCCTGCTGCTGGGGGCCGGGTGCACGGTCGGGGCGTACCTGCTGATGCTGCGAGCCGCGCGCCTGCCCGACGATCCGAGGGTGCTGCGATGACCGCGGTGACGCTCGGCGGCGCCATCGGCCTCCTCGGCGGTGTGGGGCTCCTCCTCGTCGTGCTCCGGTGGCCCACGCGACGGCCGCCCCTCGACTCGCGGCTGGCGCCGTACCTGCGCGGGCGTCGCACCGAGTCCGCGCTGCTCCGCACGCCCGTCGCGACGTCGCCCTTCGGTGTGGCGGAGCGTCTGGCGGCACCCTTCATGGCGGACGCGACGCGCCTGGTCGGCCGGCTCGGCTCACCCGCTCGAGAGCTGCGGCGCAGGCTTGCTCGCGCGGGCCGGACGGAGTCGGTGGAGCAGTTCCGCGCCGGTCAGGTCGTGTGGGGAGTGCTCGGCCTGGCGGGCGGGCTCGCCGCCGCCCTGCTGGTGGGCACGGTCCGCGGCGGCTCGCCCCTGGCGCTCGCCGTCCTCGTGGCGGTCAGCGGCATGAGCGGCGTCCTGCTGCGCGACTGGCTGCTGAGCCGGCAGGTCAGAGAGCGGGAGCAACGGATCCTCACCGAGATGCCCACCGTCGCGGAGCTGCTCGCGCTCGCGGTCGGCGCCGGCGAGGGTGCCGCCGGAGCGCTCGAGCGCGTGGTGCGGTCCACCAGCGGAGCGCTGACGGAGGAGCTGCGCGCGACGCTCTCCGACGCGCGGGCGGGCGCCCCGCTCACCGAGGCGCTCGATGCGCTGGCCGGGCGTACCGGTCTGCCGGCGCTGACCCGGTTCGCCGAGGGGGTCGCCGTCGCGCTCGATCGCGGCACGCCGCTGGCCGACGTCCTGCGAGCGCAGGCGCAGGACGTCCGGGAGGAGTCCCGCCGCGCACTGATGGAGGCGGGCGGCCGCAAGGAGGTGCTGATGATGGTCCCGGTGGTGTTCCTGATCCTCCCGGTGACCGTCCTGTTCGCCGTGTTCCCCAGCCTCGTGGTGCTGCGGGTGGGCCTGTGACCGACACGTCGCCGGCGGAGGACCGGCGGGACAAGGAGGACGAGCATGACGACATCCCGTGGACGGATCCTGAGGCGGTTCCGCAGCCTGGTCTCCCGCGTGGTCGGCCCCACCGGCGGCCGTCCGGACGCCACCGCGGTCGGGACCGCGACGTCCGCGACCGGGACGGACGAGGACTCCGTGGCGGCGAGCGTGCCCGCAGACCGGGGAGACGTCCCGGGGTGGGTGCTGGTCACCCTGATGACGGCGGGACTGGTCTCGGCCCTGTGGCTGGTGGCGGGCAAGGCGCTGGTGAACCTGTTCGAGACGGCGATCAGTCACGTCGCGCCCTGATCCGGCGCGTCTGGTGCGGTGGGCGCCTTGCGTCGGAGCGCGGTTCGGCGGTCGTGGACTTCGTCCTGGTCGGGGCGCTGGTCGCGGTGCTCGGTGTCGCCGTGCTGCAGCTCGCGCTCGTGCTGCACGTGCGGGCGACGCTCGTGGACTGCGCCGGCGAGGGTGCGCGGTACGCCGCCCAGGCGGGGCACCGTCCGGCCGACGGCGTCGAGCGCACCCGGCTGCTGGCGAGCCAGGCGGTGTCGTCCGGCTACGCGGGCGACGTCACGGCGGTCCGGACCGTCGTCGACGGGGTGGACCTGGTCGAGGTGACGGTCCGAGCACCGTTCCCGGTGGTCGGCCTGGTCGGGCCGAGCGGGGAGCTGGTCGTGCGTGGCCATGCGCTCGTGGAGGGCGGATGAGCCGGCGGCCGGTGACCGGTCGCCCAGGCCGTCGGGACGTGCGAGTGCCGTCCCGGTGGAGCGACGACTCGGGCAACGCCGTCGTCGAGTTCCTCGGCCTCGCCGTGACGCTGCTCGTCCCGCTGGTGTACCTCGTCCTCGTGCTGGGCAGGCTGCAGGCCGGCACGTTCGCCGCGGACGCGGCGTCCCGTGACGCGGCACGTGCGTATGCCGGCGCGCAGACAGCCGATGCCGGTGCTGCCCGAGCCCTTGCCGCCGTCGGCGTGGCGCTGGACGACCAGGGCTTCGATGCCGCACCGGGGGACGTCCTGCGGCTGACGTGCTCCGCAGAGTGCCTCGCGCCCGGCAGCGAGGTGCACGCCGTCGTCCAGGTGAGGGTGCCGCTGCCGTTCGTGCCGCCCTTCGTCCGCTCCGCGGTCCCGCTCGAGATCGCGGTGTCCGCGGAGCACGCGGCGATGGTGGACGACTACCGGGCGGCACCGTGAGCCGCTCAGGGCTCGCCCCGCACGCACGGTGGACGCGCCGAGCGGTGGCCGGCGACGACGAGGGGCAGGTCACCCTGCTCGTCCTCGGCTTCGTGCTGCTCGCCGTCGCCCTGATCACGGTGGTGGTGGCGGCGACCGGAGTGCACCTCGACCGCAAGCGCCTGCTGGACCTCTCGGACCTGGCGAGCCTCGCCGCGGCGGACTCCGTCACGGACGACGGGTACTTCACGAACGGTGCGGCGTCGGGTGCTCGTGAGGTGCCGCTGAGCTCCGACGCGGTCCGTGCCGCGGTCGAGCGGTACGTCCGCGACCACCCGGACCGGTTCGCTCGGTGGTCGACGGTGCAGGTGCTCGAGGCCCGGACCGCGGACGGCCGTACCGTCGTCGTGCGACTGGGTGCGGTGAGCCGGCTGGCCCTGGTCGGACCGCTGCTGGCGCCATGGTCCGACGGGGTCCGCATCGAGGCGACCGCCACGGCTCGCGCCTGGTGAGCCACCGGGTCGGCCACGCGGCGGTGGCGGTCCCGGTCCGGTGCCTGACCGGCAGGCCCGGCAGGTGGTCAGCGGTGAACCGGTAGCCTGGACGGTCGTGGCCACCGACTTCCCCGCCGAGATCCGCGCGCTGCGCAGCACCCTCGAGTCGATCGAGGCTGTGATCGACCCGGCGGCGCTCCGGGAGAAGATCGCGGACCTGTCGAGCAAGGCGTCCGCGCCGAACCTGTGGGACGACCCGGAGTCGGCGCAGCAGGTGACGAGCCAGCTGTCCGCGGCTCAGTCCGAGCTCGAGCGGCTGGCGAAGCTGAACGCGCGCATCGACGACCTCGAGACGCTGGTGGAGCTCGCCACGGAGGAGGACGACGCCGACAGCGCGGCCGAGGCCGAGACGGAGCTCGGCGCCGTCCGCAAGGCGATGGGTGAGCTCGAGGTCCGCACGCTGCTGTCGGGGGAGTACGACCAGCGCGAGGCCGTGGTGACGATCCGGTCCGGTGCCGGCGGCGTGGACGCGGCCGACTTCGCCGAGATGCTGATGCGGATGTACCTGCGGTGGGCGGAGCGGCACGGGTACCCCACCAAGGTGCTGGACACCAGCTACGCGGAGGAGGCGGGGCTGAAGAGCGCCACCTTCGAGGTGAAGGTGCCGTACGCCTACGGGAACCTGTCGGTGGAGGCGGGCACCCACCGGCTGGTGCGCATCTCGCCGTTCGACAACCAGGGACGTCGTCAGACGAGCTTCGCGGCGGTCGAGGTGATCCCGCTGATCGAGCAGACCGACCACATCGACGTGCCGGAGTCGGACATCCGGGTGGACGTGTTCCGGTCCTCCGGCCCCGGCGGCCAGTCGGTCAACACCACCGACTCGGCGGTGCGGATCACCCACCTGCCAACCGGTCTCGTGGTGTCGATGCAGGACGAGAAGAGCCAGATCCAGAACCGAGCGGCCGCCATGCGCGTGCTGCAGTCGCGTCTGCTGGTGCTGCGGCAGCAGCAGGAGGACGCGAAGAAGAAGGAGCTGGCCGGCGACATCAAGGCCAGCTGGGGCGACCAGATGCGCAGCTACGTGCTGCACCCGTACCAGATGGTCAAGGACCTGCGCACCGACTACGAGGTGGGCAACCCGATGGCCGTGTTCGACGGTGACATCGACGGCTTCATCGAGGCGGGGATCCGCTGGCGCCGCGGCCAGGAGAACGGCACCGCCTGATCCGCGACGCGTGCTGCTCCACGGGCACGCTGCCGCGTCCGACGGCCGCTGTCGGACCGGCGCGCCTGCTGCCGACCGGTGAAGTCGGACGCCCGTCCGGGACGTATCGGGCATACCGGACACCGGGTGCCGATTCACAGCACCCGGGGCGGCGTGTCCTGCCCGGAGGGGTCGTCGGCCGTTCGTAGCCTCGAGGAGGCTCGCGAGGAGTGGGCCGTCCGGACGTCGGCGTGAGTCGATGCTCGGGGCACGACGAGGCATGGGCAGGCACGTGATCCGGTTCGAGAACGTCACCAAGGTCTATGCACGCGGTGCGAGGCCCGCGCTCGACCGGGTGAGCCTCGACGTCGAGCGCGGTGAGTTCGTCTTCCTCGTCGGCTCGTCCGGCTCGGGGAAGTCGACCTTCCTGCGGCTCGTGCTGCGCGAGGAGCGCGCCTCCGCGGGCAAGGTGTTCGTCGCCGGCAAGGAACTGAGCACCCTCTCGTCGTGGAAGGTGCCGCAGATGCGCCGCCAGATCGGCGCCGTGTTCCAGGACTTCCGCCTGCTGCCCAACAAGACGGTCTTCGAGAACGTCGCCTTCGCGCTGCAGGTGATCGGCAAGCCGCGCCACCACATCCTCACCACCGTGCCGGACGTGCTCGAGATGGTCGGGCTGGCCGGCAAGGAGAAGCGCCGCCCGCACGAGCTGTCCGGTGGCGAGCAGCAGCGCGTCGCCATCGCCCGTGCCTTCGTCAACCGCCCGTCGATCCTGCTGGCCGACGAGCCGACCGGAAACCTCGACCCGACCACGTCACTGGGGATCATGCGCCTGCTCGACCGCATCAACCGCACCGGCACCACCGTGGTGATGGCCACGCACGACGACGAGATCGTCGACCAGATGCGCAAGCGGGTGGTCGAGCTGAACACCGGGGCCATGGTGCGCGACCAGTCGCGCGGCGTGTACGGCTCGGACCGCTGAGGGGACCGGGACCGTGCGACTGCAGTTCATCCTCTCCGAGATCGGCATCGGTCTCCGCCGCAACCTCTCGATGACCATCTCCGTCATCCTCGTCACCTTCGTGTCGCTGACCTTCGTCGGCGTCGCCGGGCTGCTGCAGACGCAGATCGGCAAGATGAAGGACCAGTGGTACGACAAGGTCGAGGTGTCGGTGTTCCTCTGCCCGGCCAACTCGTCGGCCACGACGTGCTCGTCTGGCGAGGTGACCGACGCGCAGAAGGCGGACATCCAGTCGGCGCTGGACGCGCCCGAGGTCAAGCCGTACATCCAGAAGGTCTACTTCGAGACGAAGCAGGAGGCCTTCGCGTCGTTCCAGAAGCAGTTCGCCGGCCAGTTCTGGGCCAGCGCCGCGACGGTCGACGACATGAACTCCTCCTACCGCATCAAGCTGACCGACCCCACCAAGTACCAGGTGGTCGCCGACGTGCTGTCCGGTCGGCAGGGCGTGGAGCAGGTGCAGGACCAGCGGGCGCTGTTCGACAAGCTGTTCCTGGTGCTCGACCGCGCCACCCTGCTCGCCGGAGGCCTCGCGGCGGTGATGCTGCTCGCCGCGGTGCTGCTGATCACGACCACCATCCGGCTCTCGGCACTGAGCAGGCGCCGGGAGACGGGCATCATGCGGCTGGTCGGCGCGAGCACGGTGTTCATCCAGCTGCCGTTCATGCTCGAGGGTGCGATCGCGGCGACCATCGGTGCCGCCCTGGCCGTCGGCGCCCTGTGGCTGGGCGTGCGGTACCTGGTCACCGACTGGCTCGGCTCGTCCGTCGGCTGGATCCCGTACGTCGGGACCGGCGACGTCATGACGGTGGCGCCGATCCTCGTCGCGGTGGCGATCCTGCTGGCCGGTGTCTCGTCCGTCGTCACTCTGAGCCGCTACACGAAGGTGTGACATGAACCCTCAGACGACCCTTCGCCGCCGACGCTCCCGAGATCTGCGCCGAGGGCTGGCCGCGGTGCTGTCCGCCCTGCTGCTCGCCCTGGTGGCGACCGCGTCACCGGCCGGCGCCGACGACCTGTCGAACAAGCGCAAGCAGACGCAGGCCCAGATCCAGGCGAACCAGGCCCAGCAGGATGCTCTGCAGGCCTCGCTCGAGGACCTCTCGGCCAACCTGGCCCAGGTCGTGTCCGACCTGCAGAACGTGCAGGCGCAGCTGCCGGGGGCGCAGCAGAAGCTGGACCAGGCCAACGCGACGTTGCAGGCCGCCCAGCGCGAGGCGCAGCGGATCGCCGACGAGCTGGCGGACGCCAAGTCGCAGGAGTCGGCGATCACCGACGCGGTCGCCAAGGACCAGGCGCAGGCCGCCCAGGTCCGGACCGCGATCGGGCAGATGGCGCGTCAGGCGTACCAGGGCGGCGCTGCGGCTGACACATCGGGACTCTCGGCGGTGCTCAGCGCGAGCGACGCCCAGGACTTCGTCGCGCGCTTCGCCCTCGCCTCGACCGCGCAGCGCACGCAGGAGCAGGTGCTGGGCCAGATGCAGCAGCTCGAGGCGCAGGACCGCAACTCGCAGGCCCGCCTGACGGCGGTCCGGCAGCGGATCGACGAGCTGAAGAAGGCCGCCGACCAGCAGGTGGTGATCGCCGACCAGGCCAGCAAGGCCGCGGCGGCGGCGAAGGCGCAGCTCGACCAGCTGCTGGCTCAGCAGGCCCAGAAGCAGGCGGCGCTCCAGGGGCAGATCGCACAGGCGCAGGCCGACCAGGCCGCCCTCGACGCGGCGCGCACCCAGCTCGACCAGCAGCTGGCGCAGATCGTGGCGCAGCAGGCGGCGCAGGCCGCGGCTGCCGCTCGCGCGGCGGCGGCCAGCGGGCGGCCCGCACAGGCCGCGGCCGGTGCCTGGTTCGTCAACCCCACGGCGAACAACCCGATCGTCGTGACGTCCGAGTACGGCATGCGCCTGCAGCCGATCCTACACATCTGGCGGCTGCACGCCGGCATCGACCTGATGGACCACTGCGACCAGCCGGTGTACGCGGGGCGCGACGGGATCGTGCAGTGGGCCATGTACCGCACCGGCCTGGGCAACCAGGTGATGGTCGACCACGGGTGGGTGAACGGCGCGTCGCTGATGTCCAGCTACAACCACCTGAACAGCTTCGCCGTCTCGGCCGGTCAGCACGTCACCGCCGGTCAGGTGGTCGGGTACGCCGGCATGACCGGTGGCGTGTCGACCGGCTGCCACCTGCACTTCGAGGTGTACATCAACGGCGGCACCGTGAACCCCCGCCCGTACCTCGGCCTCTGAATCGGCCTGCGTCCGGGTCCGCTGCCTGTGTAGGCTTCCACGGGCCCGCCGGGACGGTGGGCTGATCGAGGGGAGGCGGCACGGTGGTCAAGCCGACCGGGCGCAGCCTCGTCGCGGCCAACCGCAAGGCCCGCCACGACTACACGATCGAGGACGTCTACGAGGCCGGCGTCGTCCTCACCGGCACCGAGGTCAAGGCCCTGCGGGCCGGGCGGGCGTCCCTGGTGGACGGCTGGTGCGAGGTCGACGGCGGCGAGGCGTGGCTGCACGGCGTCCACATCCCCGAGTACTCCCAGGGCACCTGGACCAACCACGCTCCGCGGCGCAAGCGCAAGCTGCTGCTGCACCACGACGAGATCGAGCGCCTCGCTGCCGGCACCAGGGAGAAGGGTCAGACGATCGTTCCGCTGGCCCTGTACTTCCTGAACGGGCGCGCCAAGGTGGAGATCGCCCTGGCCCGCGGCAAGAAGGACTGGGACAAGCGTCAGGCGCTCCGCGAGCGTCAGGACAACCTGGAGTCGCAGCGGGCCATCCGGGAGCGACGGGACCGGTGAGCAGGAGCAGGGGCCTGAGGCGTGCCGCGGCGGCCGCGCTGACGGGAGTCGGGCTCGTCGCCGCCGTCACCGGGGGCCTCGTCGCGAGCGCCCGGCCTGCCACAGCAGCGCCGCACGCGGCGGTGACCACGGGGCTGGCCACCACGGCGCCGACGGGAATCCAGACCGCCTCCACGGGGCTCTCGCACAGGCCCGGGGACATGACCGCCGGCCGGGAGGTGACGCGGTACGACGTCCGGGCGGACGTCGGCGCGGACGGTCGCACCCGGGTGACCATCGACCTGGACTTCGACTTCGGCAACGATCCCGGGCACGGCCCGTACCTGACGCTGACGACGCGGCAGCGGTACGACGACTCCCACGACCGCCTGTACCAGTACTCCGACATCACCGCGTCGAGCCCGACCGGGGCACCGGCCCACGTGAACAAGGAGAACGACCGGGACGCGATCGTCCTGCGGATCGGCGACCCGAAGAACGGCGACGTGCAGGGCGTGCAGACCTACCGGATCGCCTACACGGTGGACGGTTGGGTGAACCCGGCGAACAGCCAGCACGCCGGTGACGAGCTGTACTGGAACGTGATCGGGTCTGGGTGGGTGGTGCCGATCTCGCACCTGTCGCTGGTGGTGACCGGGCCTGCGTCGGCGGTGGGCGCCGCCTGCTACGTCGGCAGCTACGGCAGCTCCGACCCGTGCACGTCGGCCGCGGTGCAGGGCACCGGCGGCCGGTTCACGCAGGACGTGGTGGACGTCGGCCAGCAGTGGTCGGTGGTGACCGGGTGGCCGGCCGGCACGTTCCGTTCCCAGCCGATCCTGGGGCCGCGGTACGACCCGACCGCAGCCCTCGAACCGTTCAGCGTGGCCGGCGGAGCTGCGCTGGTGGTGCTGGTGCTCGGTGCCGTGGTGGTGGTGCGGCGCGTGCTGCGGACGGGCCGGGACCAGGCGTACCTCGGGCTGACGCCGGGGCTGCGGCCGGCGTCCGGCCAGCAGGTGGCGACCGGGCTGCGGGGCAGGCAGGCCGTCGCGGTGCAGTTCACACCGCCGGAGGGCACCGGCCCCGGCGCGGTCGGGACCCTCGTGGACGAGCGGGCGAACGCGGTGGACGTCACCGCGACGCTGGTGGACCTCGCCGTCCGCGGCTACCTGCGCATCGAGGAGGTGCCGCGCCGCGACCCGAACAAGAAGCCGAAGGACTGGACGCTGGTGCAGCTGCGTGATGCGGGCCCCGAGCTGCTGCCGTTCGAGACCGCGCTGCTCGGCTCCGTGTTCGCCGGCCGCCGGCAGGTCCGGCTGTCGGAGCTGCGCACGACGTTCGCCGCGTCGATGGCGGCGGTGCAGAGCAGCCTCTACCAGCACGTCACGGAGCGCGGCTGGTTCCGCAGCGACCCGCAGGCGGTGCGGAACCGGTGGCGGGTGGGCGGCGGGCTGCTGTCGGCGGGCGGCATCATAGCGCTGGTCGCGCCGCTTACCGCGCGGGTCCAGGTGCGGGGCGTCTCGCTGATCGGCGTCGCGATCCTGCTGGTCGGCCTCCTGACGCTGGTGCTGGCGCGACGTGCGCCGGCGCGGACCGCGGACGGGACGGCCGTGCTGGCGCAGGCGCTCGGCTTCCGGCAGTACCTGGCCACGGCCGAGGCGAACCAGATCCGGTTCGAGGAGGGCCAGGACATCTTCAGCCGGTACCTGCCCTACGCCATCGTGTTCGGGCTGGCCGACCGCTGGGCCCGGGTGTTCGCCGAGCTGGCGGCCCGCGGCCGAGCGGTCCCGCAGCCGACCTGGTACACGGGGTACTACAACGTCGGCGCCGGCATGTTCTGGGCGCAGAGCTTCGCGGGGGCGATGGACCGGTTCTCGACGATCGCGACGCAGTCGCTGTCCGCGCCGACGCCGGGGTCGTCCGGCGGGTCCGGGTTCGGTGGCGGCGGGTTCTCCGGCGGGGGCGTCGGCGGCGGGGGCGGCGGGGGCTGGTAGGTCCGCTCCGCCGGGTGCGGGGGAGCGCCGCCCCAGCGCTGGTCCGTGTCGGTGGGCTCGGGGACACTGGCGCGATGGACCTGCCGGTGATGCCGCCGATCGACCCGATGCTGGCCAAGGTCTCGCCGTCGATCCCACCCGGGCTGCTGTACGAGCCGAAGTGGGACGGCTTCCGCTCGATCGTGTTCCGGGACGGCGACGCGGTGGAGATCGGCTCGCGCAACACCAAGCCGATGCAGCGGTACTTCCCCGAGGTGGTCGCCGGGATCCTGGCGCAGCTGCCGGAGCGGGTGGTGGTCGACGGAGAGATCGTCGTCCCCTCGACCCGGCACACCGGCCTCGACTTCGAGGCCCTGCTGCAGCGCGTGCACCCCGCTGAGTCCCGCGTGCGGCTGCTCGCAGCGGAGACCCCCGCACGGCTGGTGCTGTTCGACGTGCTCGCGGTGGGGGACGACGACCTGCGGGAGCGGCCGTTCGCCGAGCGTCGTGCTGTCCTCGAGACGCTGGTCGGGCCGGGCGAGGTGGTGTCCGTCACGCCGCAGACCGACGACCTCACGCAGGCCCAGCGGTGGTTCGAGCAGTTCGAGGGCGCCGGGCTGGACGGCGTGGTGGCCAAGGACGCCGCCGGCACCTACCAACCGGCCAAGCGCACGATGACCAAGATCAAGCACGAGCGGACGGCCGACTGCGTGGTGGCCGGGTACCGGCTGCACACGTCCGGCACGGACGCCGTCGGGTCGCTGCTGCTGGGGCTGTACCGGCCGGACGGGGTGCTGGCGTCGGTCGGCGTGGTCGGCGCGTTCTCGATGGCGCGTCGACGGGAGCTGCTCACCGAGCTCGCACCCCTGGTCACCACCCTCGAGGACCACCCGTGGGGGGCGATGGCGACGGGTCGCACGCCGCGGGAGGCCGAGCACAGCCGGTGGGCGCGGGACCGTGACCTCTCGTTCGTCCCGCTGCGTCCGGAGCGGGTGGTCGAGGTGGCGTACGACCACCTGGAGGGCGACCGGTTCCGGCACACCGCGCAGTTCCGGCGGTGGCGGCCGGACCGTGACCCCTCCAGCTGCACCTATGCGCAGCTGGAGGAGCCGGTCACCTACGACCTGGCGGACGTGCTGGCCGGGCGCTGACCCGGCTGCGGTGACCGCCGGCCTGGCCGGTGCGCGCCGGGCGGTCAAGGCCGCCGGTGCGGGCGCGACCGTCAGGCGCGTCGCCGCAGGGCGAACGCGGCGCCGGCGACGCAGACGACGCACCAGGTCAGCAGCACCGCGACCGACCGGCCGGGCACCGTGAACGACCCGGGCGCCAGGCCGGCCCGGACCGCCTCGGCCATCGGCTCGATCGGCAGCCAGTGATGGGCGTGCTGCAGCCAGACCGGCATCCGGTCCGCCGGGAAGCTGACGGGCGAGAACAGCAGCACCACGAAGACGAGCACCTGCGACATCAGCTGCGCGATGGTGCCCGGCAGCAGCCACGCCATGGCGTAGCCGACCGCTGCGGCCGTCAGCGAGACCACGAGCGCCGTCGGCAGCAGCCACCAGCTCGGTGCGAGGTGCACGTGGAAACGCAGCACCCCGGCGAGCACGCCGAGCACCACGCCGGGCAGCGCGATCAGCGTCCACACCAGCAGGTCCGCCGCCAGGAACAGCTCGCGCGGAACCGGGAGCGTGCGCATCCAGTCGGCGCTACCCTCCGTGCGGGACTGCACCACCAGCTGGGGCGTCATCACCAGCCCGACCATGACCAGCGAGACGGTCGGCGCACCGGTGGCCAGGTACAACGCCTCAGCGGGTGCCGGCTGGCCGACGAGCAGCCCGTAGCCGATCACCGTCGCGACAGACAGCAGGATCTGCACCAGTACCAGCAGGGGGAGCGCGGAGGCCATCCGGCGGGCCTGCCAGCGCAGCAGCAGGGGCAGCTGCCGCAGTGCCGAGACGCGAGGCGTCGTCAGTGCGGTCGACAAGGTGGCGGGTGCCGCGGTCGTCGTCGTCATGCCGCCACCTCCGTCGCCTCGTCGGCGGCACCCGCGGCGGACGCGGCGGCCCCGTCGCCGGAGCCCTCTCCCACCAGCTCCACGTAGACGTCCTCCAGCGAGGCCGGTGCCAGGGCGTACCGCTCGAGACGTCCGGCGGCGAGCTCGTCGGACGCCCACTGGACGGCCGCGGCGGCGTGCGCCGCCGGGACGGCCGCGGTGGCGCGCAGACGTCCGCGGTCCACCAGCACGAGCCCGTCCGGCGTCATCGGGTGCCGGCCCGGTGCGAGGTCCAGCTCCAGGGTCAGGGTGCCGCCGCGGCGGGCGGTGATGGCCGCCGGCGTCTCGTCGGCGAGAACCCGTCCCTGGTCCAGCACCACCAGCCGGTCGACCACGCGCTCTGCCTCCCGGACGTTGTGGGTGACCAGCAGCACGCCGGACCCCTCGTCGGCCAGCCGCCGGATCTGGGCCCAGAGCAGGCGGCGCCGGACGGGGTCGACGTCGTTGGTCGGCTCGTCGAGCACCACGAGGCGACCGGGCGCCACGGCCGTCATGGCGAACGCCGTCAGCCGCGCCACGCCTCCGGACACCTTCTCGGCCGGCGTGCGTGCCCACGGCATCAGGTCCAGGGACTCGAGCAGCTCGGACGTGCGGTGCCGGGCGACGGCGGGCCGGGCGCCGCGGATGCGGCCGACCAGCTCGACCGCGCGGGCCGGGGTCAGCCCCGTGATGGGCACGTTGGCCTGCGCCTGGACGCTGACCAGCCGTCGCGCGAGGTCCGGCCGGGCCACCGCGTCGGCACCGCACACCCGCACGGTGCCGGAGTCGGGCCGGGTGAGCCCGACGACCTGGTTGACGAGCGTCGTCTTGCCGGCGCCGTTGTGGCCCAGGAGGCCGACCACCTGGCCCGGCGCGACGCGGAGGTCCACCCCGGCGTTCGCCTGCACCACGTGCCCCCTCCGCACGAACCGCTTGCGCAGCCCGTGCACCTCCAACACCGCGTCCATCACGCCTCCTTAGATACCGATCTGCTTCGCGTCGGAACGTAGCAGATACCGAACGGTATGGAACAGAGATTCCGGACGGGATGTACTCTGCGTGCATGGCGCGCTCACGGGACCCGCGGGACTGGGACGACGACGAGACGGTGAGCGCGGCCTCGCGCGCCCTCGTCGATGCCGCGGCCGTGCTGACCCGCGCGATGAGCCTCGGCGCCGCCGCTGCGGGGGAGCAGGTCAGCGACACGCTCTCCCGAACGCTGAAGGACGCCTCCCGCGAGCTGGCGGAGGCGTCCGCACAGCTGGGGCGCCACGCGGGTGAGCGTCGGCGCCGCGCGAAGGTGGAGCGGACCCGTGCCGACCTGCTGGCCGCCGCGCGCCGGGTGTTCGCCGCCAAGGGCTACGAGGGTGCCGCGGTGGGGGACATCGCCGCGGAGGCGGGCTACACCAAGGGGGCGCTGTACTCGAACTTCGAGTCGAAGGAGGCGATCTTCCTCGAGATCGCCCGCGAGCTCACGGAGCAGGAGGCGGTGGAGACGTCGGGCTGGACGCCGGCGGACCTGCGGCGCCACCTCGCGGTGCGGGTGCCCGACGACGACCTGCTGACCCGCATGCTGCTGACCCTGGAGCTGTACACCTACGCCGTGCGGCACCCGGAGGCGCAGACCGAGCTGGCCCCGCTGGCGCGTGGGTCGATGGACGTGCTGGCGCGGTTGGTGCACACCGCGCGGACCGGCGCACCGGGCGAACCGACCCGCGGAGACCGGGACACCGCTCTGGGACTGGCCGCCGTGCACCTGCTCGCGGTGGTGGCAGGGCCGCTGCTGGGTGATGCTGACGAGGTGGCCGGTGCCGCCGACCGGCTGGTGCAGCGGCTGCTCGCCGAGGGCTGAGGGCACGGTCCGGGGTCCACCAGTACTCCGATCCAGGTGCTTCCCAGGTTGGGTCGCCGGTGCACAGGAAGCCCACATCGGTCGTCCAGCGCTCTTCCGGACTGCCGAGGTCTGATGGTCACCGTCGACGTCACGGTGACGGCGGCGGGGGAGGTGGACGGGATGTCCGAGCAGGAACCGCAGCAGGTGGGTGCAGGGGACGACGCCGTGCAGGCGCAGCCGGCCGGTGGACCGGTCGCGGAGCCGGTGGTGCAGCCGATCGCCGCGCCGCCCGCTGCCACGCCCCCGGTCGACGACGACGCGGTGCACGGCGAGCCCGTGCCGCCGGTCGTCCGCGACCCGTACGCCGTCCCGGCCGACGGTGGCTACCCGGTGGCCCCTGCGGTCGGGGACGTGCCGCTCGCGGTCGACCCGCGGCGGCGCACGCGTCGTCGTCGGGCGATCGTCGGGAGCTCCGCCGCCGCCGTGATCGCCGCCGCCCTCGTCGTCGGCGCAGCCGTGCACCCCGGCGCCGCTCCGACCGGCACCGCGGCGACCGCGACCGACGAGCGTGCCCCGTGGAGCTGGTCGCACGACGGGTACGGCCACTCCGGACGCGGCGGGTTCGTCCCGAGCGCCCCCGGCTCCTCGTCGGACGGCGGGTCGTCCGACGGGTCGGGCGTGGCGCCGTCGGACGGCACCACCACCTCGGGTGCCACGACCGCGACCGCCACGCAGCAGGTGGGCGTGGTGACGATCACCAGCCAGCTGGGCTACGAGAACGCGACCTCTGCCGGCACCGGCATGATCCTCACGGCCGACGGCGTGGTGCTGACCAACAACCACGTGGTGGAGAACGCCACGGCGATCCGGGTGACCGTGGAGAGCACGGGCACGAGCTACACGGCGACGGTGCTCGGCACCGACAAGAAGGCCGACGTGGCCGTGCTCAAGCTGCAGGGCGCCAGCGGCCTCACGCCGGTCACCCTCGACACCGCGGGCGTGACCAGCGGCGAGGCGGTGACGGCGATCGGCAACGCGGAGGGCACGGGCACGCTGGTGGCCGCGGCCGGCTCTGTCACGGCGACCGACCAGACGATGACGGCGTCGACCGACTCCGCCACGGCCGAGACGCTGTCCGGGCTGATCGAGTTCTCCGCCTCAGTGGTCAGCGGCGACTCGGGCGGTCCCGTGCTCGACTCGAACGGCCAGGTGGTCGGCATCACCACGGCCGCCTCGAGCGGCCCCGGCTCGACCGTCGCCTACGCGATCGACATCCAGGACGCGACGGCGATCGCCAAGCAGATCGAGGCAGGCCAGGGCTCGTCCGACGTCGTGATCGGATACCCGGCGTTCCTCGGCGTGTCCATCGGCTCGTCGGCGCAGACGCGCGGCGTGCCGGGCGACACCACCGGAGCGACCGGCACGACGAGCGGCGCGACCATCGCCGGCGTGATCACCGGGACGCCGGCCGCCGACGCCGGGCTGGTGGCCGGCGACACCATCACCAAGGTCGGCGGCACCGCCATCACCTCGTCCGACCAGCTGTCCACCGTCCTGGCCGGCCACAAGCCGGGCGACAAGGTGACCATCACCTGGACCTCCGCCAGCACGGGCGCCAGCCACACGGCCACCGTGACGCTGGCGACGGGTCCGGTCGCCTGACCGGGCCGGCAGCCGGGCGCCGGGCGGGCCCGCGGGAATGAGCGGGACCCGCCCGGCGTTCTCCAGTACGATCGACCAGCCGCCCGCGGGCGGCGCTTGACAACTCAACATGGGGGTGATCGGTTTCGACGGTGGTCGCCGATCCAGGGGAAGCGGGCCGAGGACGCACGGTTATCTCGTTAACGATCCGCGCAAACCCATAGGTGCCAATACATCGCGCACCGACTTCGCCCTCGCCGCCTGAGCGAGCTGTGAAGTCCGTCAGCCCGAGCTAGCTTCCGACTCGGTTCCTGGCGTCATCTAGGGAGCCACTGCTCACAGCGTTCGTCAGTGACGTTGTGGGGACTTTCAGCTGACTGAGCCTGTCCACGACTTGTCTGCGTGATCGTGGGGGCTGAGAAAAGCGCAGCAGAATGCGCCCGGAGAAGCCCTGGTTCTGTGTCATCGGACGCGGGTTCGATTCCCGCCACCTCCACCATGCTTGATCTGCGGGTTCGTCCCGCACGACGCTGATTTCGTTGACACGGGCCCCGGCTTTGTTGAGACGGATGGTCGTGCGGGCGGACTCTCACGCCCATGGCGTCCCTTCGTGAGCGTCGTCGTGCCGACGGCAGCACCGCCTATGCGGTGCTCTGGCGCGACCCTCGAACCGGGCGTCAATCCTCCATGACCTACGCCTCGCGCAACGAGGCGCGGGTGGCGATGGAGCTGCTCGAGGCGGCCCACGGACACGCGAAGGTCGCGGCAGAGATTGCCGCGTCCATTTCTTTGCCCCCGCAATCCGGCGCCGCCGCCGCCGCAAATACGTCGTCGTCCTTGGGTGGCGTTCATTCCCTGCCGGCCGCCGTTGCGGTCGCGCCCACCGGCGGCCCGACGATCGCAGCCCTCGTCCGGGAGCACACAGGCGGCGGGTCAGGATCGAGCCTGCTCGCGCTGCGCGTCGGTCAGCCACTGACGGATGAGCGCGGTGTCGCTGTCGGCTGATCGGCCAGCGACGGTGATGCCGATGAGGTAAATGACCGGGAAGGCCACTGCGGGCAGCAGGGACCCCGCCGTGGTGTGACCGGCCTCGAAGCTGCCGAGGACGGTGGCGACCACGACGAGCAGCAGCAGAAGTGTCATGAGTCGGGCGAGCGGGTGCCATCCAAGGCTTCCCTCGAGCCGGCAGCCGGTCCCGTTCGGGACTAGGCGTCCGCGCAGGATGAATTCCCATGAGTTGCGGACCCGCGGGCGGGTGCACGTGACGGCCAGGCGGCCGTTCTGCACCGCGCCGGTGAGAACACGGTCCTGTGTGGTGCGTAGCCCGCGGAGTTCACGCCGTGGGACCACACCGGCGGCCAGGATCGCCACGGTGGCGTCCACTGAGGTCGGGAAGGTTAGGTCGATCTGCTCGGGCCACCAGCCACGGAAGAGGTGCACGGAGTGCATCATGCCGTGATCTAGCGGGCTGTACGGCAGGAATGCGAAGCGAGGCGGTCGACCAGCTCAGTGAGGCGGATCGGCAAGACCGAAATGGGCCCATGTGTCCGCGGGACAGGTCTAGCGCGGCATCCCTTCGTTACCCCTTCTCCGTCAGATGCCCAACTCGTGGGTCAGCCGTTCGAAGTCCGTCTGCTGCTTCCGTCGGAAGTGAAGCTGGTAGGTGCGTCCCTCGGACGTCGTGATGACGAGGTTGCCGTTGACTAGTGGATTCGCCCCCTGGAGCTTCGCGCTGACGATCGCGTCTCTGGGAATCACCACGTCGCCCTGGCCGTGCTCCGCTCCTGCCAGGGCGAGCCGAGCCAGCCCGTTCGTCCCTCGAACGCGAAGTGTCTGGTGATCGTAGATAACCGTGATCCCGTACCCCTCGATCTCGGACTGTGCGGGCAACGACTCGTACCCTGCGCTCGCCGCGGGCGCGCCAACGACCACTGCATTCGCGGGCGCGGCCGCTTGCGTGACGTTCTGGGCAGGTGCTTGGTGCTCGGTCCAGTTCCGGCCATCCCACCAACGCAGTGCGGCGCCTCCCGCCGGGTCGGGGAACCAACCCGCCGGCGGAAGTTGCGGTGCAGCCGGCGCCGCTGGCTCGGACCGCCCGCCCCGGTCACTCGGGCTCGGTTGAGCTACTGGAGCGGACGCGGCGGCCTGTTCGCGTGGTGCGGGCCGGGCGGCCGCGGGCGCTGCACCGACGGCTGCTCGGATCCAGTCTTCACCGAGCTGGCCAGCCTTCGCTGCGTACAGGACCACGTCCGCTTTGAGTGCGTTGCCCTTGACCACCGCTCTCGCGGCAGTCAGAACGCCCGACTCGTCCAGCAGCTCGATCACAGGGGAGTACTCCCCACTCATTTTGGGAGTGAGCTGACCGACCGGCTCTCCGTCGAGACGTACTTCCACGACGGTCCGTGTTGATCTCGCCAACTGTTCCGTCACGCGGTGGAGGGTCACGTGAACCCACTCTTCGCCCTGCGGTCTGGTCCACGCTCGAAGAGTCCCCATGTGGCCCTCCTCGCCGGTCACGTGAACGGCGTTACCGACCGGAAGCACCGCGTGTGCCGGCCCGGGCGCGGCGTTGAGCGGTACCAGCATGTGCGGTTCGGCGAGGTCGAGGCGGACGCTCGCCGAGATTCCGCGGCGTCGCTCTTGAGTGCGGCCACGCGAGTCGAAGGAGTAATCGAAATCCGGCCACGCGCGAATCTGAGCGCCGCACTGCGGTGCGTATCCCGCAGTGAGGAGCTGGCGCAGCACGGGCTGGTAGTCGCCCGCGATCTCCTTGGGCAGGTAGCCGACGTGCGACGAGCCGACCGCGACCTTGATCGCGTTGCGATCGTGACGGTTCGTCGGCTCAGGGATCAACTGAGCAACCACGTCGAGCGTCGCGCCGCCGGCCGGCACCTTCCCGCGAAAGAGCCGCTCGATGTCCTTGGTGTGGAAACTCTCCCCGGCAACGTCGACCCCATACCAACCGCGCTGCCCCCACACGTCGAAGGCGATCGCGACGCCACCCCTGCCGGCCATCTTGGTCCCCCTTGTCGACCCGTCAGTGATCGTGGCACTTCCTGCCGCTCGTGCGAGCGCCCCATCCCGGATGTCAACCGAAGCCAGTGCGCACGTCTACACCGCGGGCGACGATCCTTCGTAGAACGTCCGCGGCGTCCCAGGCTCCCGCGTGTGCCGGAGGGCCGGTGAGGCAGTGCGCTTCGAGGGCTCGCGGTCCCATGTCAACGCTCTGTCAACGAGGCGTCCACGAGGTGACCGCTGGGGACCTTCTCGATCGCGACGTCACCGCAGGTCGGCCCGTTGCGTCTCACCATCCGGACACTTCGATTCCCGCCACCTCCACGAATGTTCTGCCACGACGACGGTCGGTTCCCTTTGGGAGCGGCCGCCGTCGTGCTGTCTGGTGGCACAAACAGGTACCCCCGCGAACGTACGAGGAAGTCTCCGCAGCCGCGTCGGCCCGCCGAGACTCGCCCCGTCGGTCGGCAATCGTCAGAGCGGCGTCGGTGACGGCTTCGGATCCATGTCGAAGGCAGGCAGCCCGTCGATGCTGGTCCGGTTCTTCTGCCGCCGGTAGGCCGCCTGCCCCTCGGCGCCCTTGCGCTCCATGTACTCGGGCAACAGGTGCCGCTCGCCGACGTAGTCCATGAGCGGTACGCCGTAGCCGCACGAGTCGGAGACCCGTTCGACGTCGACGACCACGACGGCGCGCGCGCCGCGCGTCTCGGGGAACCGGCTGACCAGCTCCGCGAACCCGTCGTCGTAGAGCGTGACGAACCGGCCGTGCCCGTGCAGCCGGACGACGTTCGGCGGTCCGTCGAAGGCGCAGAACATGACCGTGATCCGGCCGTTGTCACGCAGGTGCGCGATCGTCTCGGCACCGCTCGCCGTCAGGTCGACCCATGCGACGGTGTGGTCGTCGAGCACCGCGAAGGACCCGTCGATGCCCTTCGGCGACAGGTTCACTCGTCCGTCCGGCCCAGTCGGCGCCGTCGCGACGAAGAACACGTGCTGGTGTGCGATGAACGCGCGCAGACGCTCGTCGATGCAGTCGTGGACCTTCCCCATGAACCCTCCGTCCACTGAACCCGTCCGTCACCACCGTAAACGCGTCGAGCCCGACGTCACCGCAGGTCCGCCGAGCGTGGCTCACCCTCCGAACCCTGGCCGGCAGTTCCTCGGCGGCAGGGGCGCGTCCGAGTGGTTCTCGCCGGCGCCTCTCGACCCTGGGCGCGCCCGTGCTGCACGCTGGCCTGCGATGACTGAGACACCCGACGCGCGTGGCCCGTCGATGCGGCCCTACATGTGGGTGGCCGGGCTGTTCTGGGTGCTTCCCGCGGTCCTCACGGTCCTGGGCTACCTGTTCCTGCCCCACCACAATGCCTCCGGCCAGTGCGAGGGCATCGGTTTCGGGTGCGTGCCGCCCCCGAACGTCGGGCTGGTCATCTTCATGGGCGTGGTCGGTGCACCGGTCCTGCTGGTCGGCGGTCTCGTCGCGATGGGTGTCATCGCGCTGGTGCGGTTCCTCCGTCGCCGCTGAGGCAGGTCGGCGAAGGGGCCGAACCGCCGTGCCGGAGCGGCGGCAACCGGCCGTTCAGCGGGCGTTGGCCCGGGCGCCGTAGCGCAGACCGTCCAGCAGCAGCCCGACCATCCGGTCGGCGCGATCCGTGCCGCCGCCCGGTGCCGGCAGCGACAGGTTCGCGATCGCGCTGATGAGCTCGAGCGGGTCGACGTCGTCGCGGATGGTCCCCGCTTCCGCCGCGGCATCGAGCAGGTGCTGCAGGGCCGGCGCGGCGTTGGCCTCGAAGTACTCGCGCAGGCCGCTGTACGCGGGGTCGCCCGAGTGCAGTGCCGCGCCGAGACCGTGCTTGGTAGCGACGAACTGCGTGTAGCGCCGGGCCCAGAGCTCGAGCGCCTCACCGGGGTCGTACTCCTGCGCGAGCAGGGTCGCCTGCGCGGTCACGTCGTCGATCTCGCGGCGGAACACCGCGGCGATCAGGTCCGAGCGCAGCGGGAAGTGGCGGTACAGCGTCGCGGTGCCGACCCCGGCGCGAGCGGCGATGGCGCGCACCGGCACGTCGACGCCGTGGGCGGCGAACTCCTGCTTGGCCGCCTCCAGCAGGGCGTCGAGGTTGCGTCGGGCGTCCGCGCGAGGCATCGGTCTCTCCGTCGTCGTCGGTGGACCCGTCGTTGATAAACGGGACAGCGTTCCGTATAGTCGAGTAGCGGGACATTGTTCCGCTTCTGCCTCATCGTACGGCGTCCGCTCGGGTGCCAGCAGGGAGTCACCATGCAGTACCGCACGCTCGGCCGGACCGGCATCAAGGTCAGCCCCTACGCGCTCGGCGCGATGATGCTCGGATCGCTCGGCAACCCGGACCGCTCCGAGGGGATCCGCATCGTCCACCGGGCGCTCGACGCCGGCATCAACTTCGTCGACACCGCCGACCGCTACGGCGACTCCGAGGAGGTGGTGGGGGAGGCGCTCAAGGGGCGACGCGACGACGTGGTGCTCGCGACCAAGTTCTGGGGCCCCGTCGACGACGACCTGAACCACCGCGGCGCCTCGCGCCGCTGGATCATGCAGGCGGTCGAGCGCTCCCTCCGCCGCCTCCAGACCGACCACATCGACCTGTACCAGCTGCACCGCCCCGACCCCGAGACGGACATCGACGAGACCCTCTCGGCCCTCACCGACCTGGTCAGGCAGGGCAAGGTGCGCGCCATCGGGTCGTCGTCGATGCGCGGCTCGGAGATCGTCGAGGCGCAGTGGACCTCGGAACGACGCGGCTTCGAGCGGTTCCGTACCGAGCAGCCCAACTACTCGATCCTCGACCGCGAGATCGAGCGGGAGATCCTGCCGGTCGCGCAGCGCTACGGCATGGGCACGCTGGTCTACAGCCCGCTCGCCGGCGGCATGCTGACCGGCCGGTACCGAGCCGGTCAGGACAACGACAACTTCCGCTCGACGCGCACCGGGATGCGGCACTTCCGGGACGAGCGCCGGCTCGCGGCCGTCGAGCAGCTAGTCGCGCTCGCCGAGGAGACCGGGATCAAGCTGACCCATCTCGCGATGGCGTTCGTCATCGCGCACCCGGGTGTGACGTCGGCGATCGCCGGTCCGCGCACCATGGAGCAGCTCGAGGACACCCTCGCCGGGGTCGACGTGGCCCTGAGCGACGAGATCCTCGACCGCATCGACGCGATCGTGCCGCCGGGGGAGAGCGTCGGGGCGATGGACATGGTCTACCGCGGGCCCGAGGTGAGCGACCGCTCCTTGCGACGGCGTCAGGCCGGCGACCGATCGGCGGCGTAGCCCAGGCGTCGTCAGCCGGTGCGTGCCGTCAGCGGGCGTGGTCCGCACCGTCGCAGTCGGGCTCGGTCGCGCGGTCGGACCCGTCGCCGTGCACGTTCGTGCGGGAAGGACGATGGGCCCTGCCGCCCAGGCTGGCCTCGGCAATAGCGTGGATGTGCTGCGCGCCTCGTCGAGGAGGTGGAGACAGTGCCCACAGCTGCCCGGTCAGCCATGCCGCACGTCGTCGTGGTGGGTGGTGGTGGGACCGGCGGTGCCGTCGCGCACGACCTGGCGTTGCGCGGGCTGCGCGTCACGGTGCTCGAGCGGGGAGAGGTGACGTCCGGGACCACCGGTCGGCACCACGGGTTGCTGCACAGCGGTGCCCGGTACGCGGTGGCGGACGCGACGTCCGCCGTCGAGTGCATCGCCGAGAACCGGATCCTGCGGCGGATCGCACCCGGGTCCTTCGAGGAGAACGACGGGCTGTTCGTCGCGCTGACCGACGAGGACCTGGCGTACCTGCCGGGGTTCGTCGAGGCGTGCCGTGCCTGCGACATCCCGGCGGAGGTGCTCGACAGGGCCGAGGCGCTGCGTCGCGAGCCCGGCCTGGGCCCGGAGGTCAGGGCCGCCGTGCAGGTGCCGGACGGCACGATGGACGCGATGCGGCTGCCGCTGCGGTTCTTCGCGACGGCACAGTCGAACGGCGCCGTGATCAGGACCTTCACCGAGGTGGTCGGGCTGCGGCGGCAGGACGGCGCCGTGACCGGTGTCGCGTACCGCGACGACGTGACCGGCGAGGAGGGGCTGCTGGCTGCCGACCTGGTGGTGAACGCCGCCGGGCCCTGGGCGCAGCGCATCGCCGAGATGGCCGGTGTCGACGTGCCCATCCGGTGCTCGCCCGGCGTCCTGGTCGCCGTCCGCGGCCGGTGGTGCGACATGGTGGTCAACCGCCTGCACCGGTCCGGCGACGGCGACATCGTGCTCCCGCAGCGTGGTCTCAGCGTGATCGGCACCAGCTCGTGGGTGGTGGACGACCCGGACGAGCTGCACCTCCCGGAGGACCACATCCGCACGATGGTCACGGAGGGCTCGAGGCTGGTGCCGGCGGTGGCGCACGCCGAGATCCGGGCGGCCTGGTCCGCGGTGCGGCCGCTGATCGGCGACGGCGGCAGCACGACCGGACGGGAGCTGTCCCGCACGTTCAAGTGCTTCGACCACGCGGAGCGGGACGGCGTCGAGGGGTTCGTCACCATCTCCGGCGGCAAGGCGACCACGCTGCGGGCGATGGCGGAGGCGACGGCCGACGTCGTCTGCCGCCGGCTCGGCGTCGAGGCGCCGTGCCGCACCCGCGAGCAGGTGCTGCTGCCGCACACCGCGTACTACACGTCGCACGAGTCGATGCGGTCGACGACGCGACGGGCGCCGACGGCGACCGTCACCCCCAACGCCGATGCGACGCCGGCGCCGACGGCCAGGCCCGGAGCGGTGGCCCGCACCGTCACGACGAGCCGGACCGCCACGACCGGCGGCACGGCCACGACCAGCACGGGCGGCACGACGGCCACGTCGAACCGCGTGCTGCGCGTCTCCCGCTGGAAGCCCGGCTGGCCCGCCCCGGCTCAGCTCGAGTACGTCGTCCCCGTCGAGCCGCGCACCACCGTGCTCGACGCGCTGCGCAACATCAGGTGGCACGGCGACGCGTCGCTGACCGTGCGGCATTCCTGCTGCCACTCGTCGTGCGGCACGTGCGGCGTGCGGGTGAACGGGGCGGAGGTGCTCGGCTGCGTCACCGCGCTGGCGGACCTGCCGGCGGGCCCGGTGACGGTCGAGCCGATGGCCAACGCGCCGGTGCTCAGCGACCTGGTGGTCGACATGACCCGGCTGTACGACGGGCTCGAACGGTCCGGGCGTCCGTTGGTGCGGCAGGTCGAGACGACGGGGCGGACGCCCAGGGCGAAGGTCCACAGGTCCGGGACGAGCCCGGCGTCGGTGCGGCTCGAGGACTGCGTCGAGTGCGGGCTGTGCGTCTCCGCCTGCCCGATCACCGGGACCGACCAGGCGTATCTCGGCCCCGCGGTGCTCGGCGCGGCCGCCCGGGTGGTCGCCGAGCCGCGCGGCAAGGACGTGCGGTCGGTGCTCACCTGGGTGGACGACCACGACGGCTGCTGGCGCTGCCACCTCAGCTTCGCGTGCAGCGAGGTGTGCCCGACGGGCGCGGACCCGGCGGCCGGGATCATGGCGCTGCGCGGGGCCCTCACGCGGGAGCACCTGAGGTGGCGGTCCGACGGGCACCGCGGTGCGGACCGGCCGGCCGACGAGGAGAGGACGGCAGCGCGATGACGAGCGAACCGGGCACGACGCGCGGCACCGGCCGCCGCGGCCTGCGGGGGTGGATGACGCACCCCGGCGCCGGCACCCCGACGTGGGCGTTCGTGGCCAACCGGGTGTCGGCGCTGATCCTGGTCGGGTACCTGTACCTGCACCTGGTGGTGCTGTCGATGCTGCTGCGTGGCTCGGCCAGCTGGGACTCGTTCCTGGCGATCGCCGGTACGCGGGCGTTCGTGGCGGTCGACGTGGTGCTGTTCGCCGCGGTGGTGTGGCACGCCGCGAACGGCGTGCGGGTGGCGCTGGTCGGGACCGGCGTGGCCGTGCGGCGGCAGCGCGCGCTACTCGTCGGTGTGCTCGTGGTCACCGTGCTGGTGACCGCGACAGCCGCGGTGCTGCTGCTGGCGAGGGAGTGAGCGATGAGCGTCGATCTGCGTCACCGTTCCCGGCCGTCTGCCCCCGCGGACACCGACGAGCGACCCCGTACCGATGTGGAGCCGGGTCGCCGGGGCGGCGGCTGGGGCTGGATCCTGCAGGTGGTCACCGGCGCCGCGCTCCTGGTGCTCGTCGTCGTGCACCTGGTCGCCCAGCACTTCGTCGTCTCCGCGCCGGGCGGCCTGCGGGACCGGGCTTCGGTGCTCGCCTACCTGGGCAACCCGGTGATCGTGGTGATCGAGTCGGCCTTCATGCTGACGGTGACGTGGCACGCCCTGCTCGGCGTCCGCTCGATCCTTTTCGACCTCGGCCTGGGTCCGCGCGTCCGGCGGCGGGTCACCGTCGGGCTCAGCGCGCTCGGCGCGGTGACGCTCGGCTACGGCTTCTGGATGATCGCGGTGCTGGCGGCCGGCTGAGCCAGCTCAGTCGAGCTGGCTGCGCCGGCGGGCCAGGTAGGCCGTCTCGGCCGTGTTTGCGGTGAGGGCCAGGGCGCGGTCGTAGGCCTCCCGCGCCTCGGCACGCCTGCCCAGCCGGCGCAGCAGCTCCGCGCGCGTCACGTGGAACGCGTGATGGCCGGCCAGCGGCAGCCGGTCGACCAGGGCGAGCGCGACGTCGGGGCCGTCCAGCTCGGCAACCGCGATCGCGCGGTCGAGCGCCACCAGCGGTGACGGGTCGACGCGCACCAGCCGGTCGTACAGCGTCACCACCTGGGACCAGTCGGTGTCCCGTGCGTCGCGGGCCGCCGTGTGCACCGCGTTGATCGCCGCCAGCAGCTGGTAACGGCCCGGAGGCGGACCACCGGCGGCCACGGCCGCGAGGCGTTCCCGCACCAGGTGGTGCCCCTCGTCGACCAGCTCGGAGTCCCAGCGGCTGCGGTCCTGCTCGCCGAGCGTCACCAGCTCGCCGGTGGACGACACGCGGGCCGGCCGGCGCGCCTCGGTCAGCAGCATCAGCGCGAGCAGCCCGGTCACCTCGCCGGAGTCGTCCGGCAGCAGCTCGCGGACCAGCCGGGTCAGCCGGATCGCCTCGGCGGTCAGGTCGGCACGGACGGGCTCGGTGTCGCCACCGGTGGCGAGGTAGCCCTCGTTGAAGACGAGGAAGAGCACCGTGAGCACCGCGTCGAGCCGCGCCGGCAGGTCCTGCGCCGTCGGCACCCGGTACGGCACGTGCGCGGCCCGGATCTTCGCCTTCGCCCTGGTCAGCCGTTGGCCCATCGTCGCCTCGGGCACCAGGAACGCCCGCGCGATCTGCGGCATCGTCAGGCCGCCGACCATCCGCAGCGTCAGCGCGACCCGCGCCTCCGGCGACAGCGCCGGGTGGCAGCACGTGAACACGAGCCGCAGCCGGTCGTCCTCGACGGCGCCGCGGTCCAGCGGAGGGTCGTCGTCGTGCAGCAACGCGGCCTCCTGGTGCTTCTCGTCACGGCGCAGCTCGCGGCGCAGGCGGTCGATCGCCTTGCGGGTCGCGGTGGTGGTCAGCCAGCCGCCGGGGTTGGGCGGGACGCCGTCGTGCGGCCAGCGCTCGACGGCGGTCGCGAACGCGTCGGCGGCGGCGTCCTCGGCGGCACCCAGGTCGCCGAGCCGTCGGGTGAGGGTGGCGACCACCCGGGCCCACTCCTCACGGTGGGCCCGGGTGATCGCCTCCTCGACCGGGTCGAGGCGGGTCGGGTCGAGCCGCGTCACGGCTCGAGCAGCGCCTTGAACGACTCCTCCGTCTGGAACGGCCGCACCTCGACCTTGCCGCGGCACGCCTTGGAGCCCTCCGCTGCGAGGCGCAGCGCGACGTCCAGGTCCGGCGCCTCGATGATCCAGAACCCACCGAGGTGCTCCTTGGCCTCCAGGTACGGGCCGTCGGTGATCACCGGCTGCTCGCCGCGGCCGTCGACGACCGTCGCCGTCGTCGCCTGCTCCAGGCCGTCGGCGAACACGAAGTAGCCGTCGGCGACCAGCTTGTCGTTGAACGCTCCGGTGTCCGCGAACGCCTGGAGCATCGACTCCTTGTCGGGGTAGTCGCCGAACTGGTTGCGCTCGGCGGGGCCGTAGACGGACAGAAGGTACTTGGGCATCTCGTCGTCTCCTTCGGTGCTCGGTGCGGCGGTGGGCCGCCTCTCACCCCTGCTACGAACGGGTGCGCCCCGATCCGACACCGCGGGTGCGGCGAATTTCAAGGCCTCGTGCCGGGCGTCCGACCGCGGCCCCGGCCCGAGCGTCTCGACGGCTGCGACGTGCCGGCGCGCGCGTGTGACGATCAGAGGGTGAGCCCCGTCGTGAACCCGCGAGCCGCCCTGGCGCACGCCCTGCTCACGCGCGTCGCCGGACCGGAGCCGGACGAGGCGCGGGACCGCATCCACCTGACGCCGGGCCCGCGGTGGTTCGACCCGGACAGCCCGATCGGACGGGTGCACGGGGACGCCTCGATGTTCGTCGGCGGGGTGCGGGCGCTGCTGCTGCAGTCGTTGCACCCGCTGGTGATGACGGCGGTCGCCGACCACTCCGGCTACCGCCAGGACCCGTGGGGACGGCTGCAGAACACCGCGACGTTCATCGCGGCGACGACGTTCGGCACCAGCGCCGCAGCGGAGCGCGCGATCGCGATCGTCAAGGCGGTGCACAAGCGGGTGGTCGGCACCATGCCCGACGGCACGCCCTATGCCGCCGGTGACCCGCACCTGCTGTCCTGGGTGCACCTCGGCGAGGCGGAGAGCTTCCTGCTGGCGCACCAGCACCTCGGCCGGCGGCCGCTCGACCGGGCCGGCTGCGACGAGTACGTCGCGCAGACGGCGGTGGTGGCGCGGGCCCTGGGCGTCGTCGACCCGCCCGTGACGTACGCCGGCCTGCGCGCGCAGCTCGCCGACTTCCGTGGCGAGCTCGCCGCCACCCCGGCCGCTCGTGACGTCGCCACGTTCCTGCTGCACACCCCGCCGCTGCCGCGCGCCGCGCGTCCCGGGTACGCGCTGATCACGTCCGGCGCGCTGGCGCTGCTGCCGCCCTGGGCGCGGCGGGAGCTCGGCGTGCACGCCGCACCGGTGCTGGACCCGCTGCGCCGCGCGGGTGGCCGGGCCGTCACGGCGACGATCCGCTGGGCGCTGGACTCCGCGGAGCCGGGGCGGGCTCCCGAGGCGGTCGAAGCCGCGCGGTAGGGGTGCGGTAGGGGTGCGGCAGCCGCTGCGGCCGGCGGTCCGGTGCCCGACGGCGCCGCGCCGGTAGGGTCCCGAGCGTGACGGCGACCAGGACGACGACGGGCCGGGCGCTCGTCGTCCCCGCCGTGCTGCTGGCCGCGCTGGCCGGTGCCTTCGTCGCCACGCAGGGGCGGCTGAACGGGGACCTGGCCACGGCCGGTGCCGGGGCGCTGCTGTCCGCCTGGCTGTCCTACGTCGGCACGTTGGTCACCGTGGTTTTGGTGATCCTGATCCAGGGACGGGCCGGACCGACGGTGCGGATCCTGCGTCACCAGGCGCGCTGGTGGTGGTACGCCGTCGGGTTGTGCGGGGTGCCGATCGTCGTGATGTTCGCGGTGGGCATCCCGGTGGTCGGCGTGGCGATCGCGTCCGTGTGCTCGGTGGCCGGCCAGACCGTCGCCGGGCTGGTGCTGGACGCCCGCGGCGTCGGCATCCCCGCAGCCCTGCGCCTCACCGGGCGGCGGCTGGTCGCCGCGGTGGTCGCGGTGGCGGGGCTCGTCGTCGCCGTCGGCTCGGCGCCGTCCTCGGACCTCGGTCGCGTGATGGTGCTCGGCGCGCTGATGTTCGTCTCCGGTGCGGTGCTCGCCGGTCAGCAGGCGGGCAACGGACGGGTGAACCTGCTGACGCGCGACGCGGTGCTGCCGGCGCTCACCTCGTCGGCGGGCGGCACGGTGGGCGTCAGCGTGCTGGTCGCCGCGGTCGCGGCAGCCGGTGGGCTGCACGGGGTCGCGCTGCCGAGCCGTCCGGACCAGTGGTACCTGTACCTCGGCGGTCCGCTGGGCGCCGCCATCACGGTGCTGGCGGCATGGTCCATCCGGCACCTGGGCACGTTCGCCCTCACGCTGGGCGTGCTCGCCGGTCAGATGGTCGCAGCGGTCGGCGTCGACCTGATCTGGGGCGTGGGCGCTCGCGGGTGGACGTACCTGGCCGTCGCCATGATCACGGCGGCGACGGTGCTGGTGGTGCTCCCGCAGCGCGCCCTGCGCCGTCGTCCGGCTGCCGGCTAGCCGCCCGTCAGCCGCGCGGGGCGATCCAGGGTCCGGTGCCCTCGGACGGGTCGAGGATGCCGTCCTCCACCCAGGTCATCCGCCCCGCCATGACGGCGCGTGCGAGCCGGTTGTCCGTCGGGCCCGTCGAGCCGCCCAGACCTCGGAACAGCGCGTCGACCCGAACCCGGGACTGCTCGCAGAACGCGTCGGCCAGGCGGACGGCGTCGGCCCCAGCCGCCGGGTCCGACCGGCGCATCGCGACGGCGCGGGTGCAGACCGCGGACATCGCGAACAGCTCGGCCCCGATGTCGACGATGTGGCCGAGCAGCACCTGCCGGCGGTCCAGCCGCGCCTGGTAGCGGGCCATCGCGTAGAACGTGCGCCGGGCCAGGGCGCGCGACGACCGCTCGACGAACCTGACGTGCCGGGCCAGCCGGCCGAAATCCGCGTACGTGCCGGGACGTGAGCCCTCACCGGCCAGCAGGCCGGGGAACCAGCGGGCGTAGAACTTGCTCGCACCGACCGCCGACCGCGCCTTGGCCACCAGAGAGGCGTCCCGCGACGCCAGCTCGCCGGCCGCCGCGAGGTGCGCGTCCACCGCCTCGCGGGCGATCAGCAGCCGCATGATTTCCGACGACCCCTCGAAGATCCGGTTGATGCGCATGTCCCGCAGCAGCTGCTCGGCTCCGACGGCCCGTTCACCACGGGCCGCGAGGGAGTCCGCGCTCTCGTACCCACGCCCCCCGCGGATCTGCACCAGCTCGTCGGCCACCCGGTACCCCATCTCGCTGGCCCACAGCTTCGCGAGCGCCGCCTCGATGCGGACGTCCTTCTGGCCCGCGTCCGCGAGGCGGGCGGACAGGTCGAACACCGACTCCAGCGCGAACGTCGTCGCGGCGATGAAGGCCAGCTTCGAGGCGATCGCCTCGTGCTCGCCGACGGGCCGGCCCCACTGCACCCGCTCCGTGGACCACTGCCGCGCGATGGACAGGGCCCACTTGCCGCCGCCCGCGCAGATCGCCGGGATCGACAGCCGACCGGTGTTCAGCGTGGTCAGCGCGATCTTCAGGCCCTGTCCCTCGCGGCCCAAACGGTTCTCCGCGGGGACGCGCACCTGCCGGAACCGGGTGACCCCGTTCTCCATGCCGCGCAGCCCCATGAACCGGTTGCGGTGCTCGACGGTGATGCCCGGGGTGTCCGCCTCGACGACGAAGGCGCTGATGCCGCCGCGCTCGCCGTCGTGCGCGGGCACGACGGCCATGACGACCAGCAGCTCGGCGATCGGGCCGTTGGTGGTCCACAGCTTGGTGCCGTCCAGCAGGTACGCGGCACCGCCCTCCGTGGGGGTGGCCGTGGTGCCGAGCCGCGCGGGGTCCGAGCCGACGTCGGGCTCGGTGAGCAGGAAGGCCGAGATGGCGCCCGCGGCGCAGCGAGGTAGGTACTCCTGCTTCTGCGCGGGGCTGCCGAACTGGTGGACGGGCTCGGGCACGCCGATCGACTGGTGCGCGGACAGCAGCGCCCCCAGGCTTGGGTGCACGGTGCTGACCAGCATCAACGCCCGGCCGTAGTCGACCAGCGACAGCCCGAGGCCGCCGTACCGCTGCGGGATCTTCATGCCGAAGGCGCCCACCCGGCGCAGGGCGTCGATCACGTGGTCGGGGATGTGGTCCTCGCGCTCGATGGCCGGCCCGTCGATCGTGCGGCACACCTCGAGCAACGCCGCGCGGAACGCCGCGCCCCGCGCCTCGGCGTCCGGGTCGGACGTGGGGTACGGGTGGATCAGACCGACGTCGAAGGAGCCGAGGTACAGCCCCTTGGCGAAGCTGGGCCGGGTCCACTGCGTCTCACGGGCCGCCTCCGCGACCTCACGAGCCTTGCGCTCACCCGGGGTGGGAGCCTGGTTCACGGCGACGTTGCTCACGGCGAGCCTCCCGCGCGGGGCCCGCACCGAACGGGCCGGCCGCTCGTGCCGATGTTACCGAGCGGTCACCCTGTCGGGCTCGTCCGTCAGGGTGACGTCTCCCGGGCGGTCGGCCCCTCAGCGGCCGGCCGCGTCGCCGAGCACCTCGCGCAGACGGGCGGCGAAGGCCTCCGGCTGGCCGGGCTGGCCGAAGCCGGGACCGACGAAGCCGGCGTGGTGGCTGGGGAACACGGTCAGCTCGGTGCCGAGCGCCGCGGCGAGGGCCTCGGAGGCACGCCAGGTGACCAGGTCCTGGCTCTCGATGCCGGCGGCGACGACCACCCGGGTCGGTGCCGCCCGGAGCGCGGCGATGTCCGGGCGGTAGGCCGTGACGTCGTCGGACACGCCGGACAGCAGCGGGTCCTCGCGCGACCCGTCGTCCTGCGTCGGCAGCCCGAACACGGCAGGGTCCGGCGGCTGCACGCCGAAGTCGTCGCCGATCTCGCCGCGCACCGAGGTGAACGCGATGAACATGGCCATGCCGGCACCCCAGCCGTGGGCGGCGTACTCCTGCTGCACCCGGCGCTCGGCGGCGAACGCCCGCTCGGCGTCCGGGAGCACCAACAGCAGCGGTGGCTCGTGCGCGACGAGCGTGCGGACGTCCTCGGGGTGCCCGCTGACCAGGGCGAGCGCCGTGACGGCCCCGCCGCTGCTGGCGAACAGGTCCACCGGTCCGGCGCCGAGGTGCGCCACCAGGTGGTGCAGGTCGTCCGCCTGCTGGGTGGGGCTGTTGCGGGTGGAGCCGTCCCGGCGGGTGCTGCGGGCGAGGCCCCGCGGGTCGTACGTGACGACGGTGCGCTCGGGGAGCAGGGAGGCGAGCGTCGCGAACCCGCGGGCGTCCATCGGCTGCCCGATCATCAGCAGGGGTGGCCGGCCGTCCGACGTCGGCAGGGGACCGTGCACGTCGTAGGCGAGCGTGGCGGTCGGCAGCTCCAGGTGCTGCGTCGAGATCGTGTCCGTCATGGCGGCGCTCCTGTCGTCGGGCGGTGATCGTCGGGCGGTGACCAGCGTGGGCTCCCGCCCCGTCGTCGTGCAGACCGCTGTGGCGGCGCGGACTCATCGTGGACCTCGGTCCCTTGTCCCAGCCGGACGCTGGCACTACCGTCTACCTTGCATTGCATAGAACTAGGCGCGACACGGTAGACGGGAGGCCCCGCGTGGCAGACGGACGCGAGGGCATCCCGTCGCAGTTCCGCAAGGGCGTGGTCGAGCTGGCCATCCTGGCGCTGCTGCACCGGGAGGAGGCCTACGGCGGCGAGATCGTCGACCGGCTGGCGGCGTTCCCGGGGCTGGCGATCAGCGCGGGCACGGCGTACCCGCTGCTGTCGCGGCTCAAGCGGTCGGGGCTGATCGCGTCGGTGTGGCGGGAGTCGCCGGTGGGCCCGCCGCGCAAGTACTACCGGCTGACGGCCGACGGCGAGGAGTCGTTCGCCGACCTTGCGAGGGCATGGAACGGGATGAAGAACGACATGGACCAGCTGCTGGGCACGGACGTGGCGCCATGAGCGGGCGGTCTCCGGCCGCGCAGGCCGTGGTGGACGGGTACTTCGCGGCGCTCGCGGCGGCAGCGGAGCGAAGCGGTGCGCCCATCGGCCCCGACGAGGTCGCGGAGCTGCGGGCGCACGTCGCGGAGCGGCTGGCCTCGACCGCCGGCACGGCGCAGGACGCCGAGCGGGTGCTCGCCGAGCTGGGCGACCCGGCGCGGCTGGCGCGCGAGTTCGCCGCCGCTCGTGAGGACGGCGGCGAGGGGTCGCCCGGGGGTGGTTCCCTGGTCGGACGGGTGCTCGGCATGCCGTACGACCTGCGGAACCCGAGCTCGGACCGGTACGCCACGCGCATGTGGGACCCGTCGAACCCGCACGTCCTGGTGCCCAAGGCGCTCGGCGTCGGCTGGACGGTCAACTTCGGTGCGCTGGCGGTGGCGCTGCACCTGGTGCGCCCCGACGACGAGGACGCACCGTTCGCGTCGGCACCGCCCGGCGTGGTGACCGGCACGCTCGCCGCGCCGATCGCCGTGGTCGTCGTCCTCGGCGCGCTCGTCGCCACCCGCTGGCGCACGCTGCCGGCCACCGTCCCCACGCACTGGGACGCGGTGGGCCACGCCAACGGCTACTCGAGCCGCGGCGCCGCGCTCGTCCTGGTCGGGCTGATCGCGGTCGTGCCGCTGCTCTTCGCGATCGGGGTGCACCTGCGCCGCCGGAGCGCCGTCAACCGGGTGGTCGCCTCGGCGCTGAGCCTCGGCCTCGGCACGGTGGCGCTGGCGATCGCCGTGCAGACCCTCGTCAGCGCCGGTGGCGGCACGCGGCCCTGGATCACCTGGCTCGGGATCGTCGGCTTCGTGGTGCTGCCGTTGGCCCTGCTCGTCGGCGTCTCGCGTCTCGGCCGTGCCGCGGAGCAGCGGCGCGACCTCTCCTCCTCGAAAGGACAGTCGTGGTGAATACGCAGCTGACCAGCCTCCCCGGCCCCCTGCTGGTCGTCGTGATCGTGCTCGGGGTGATCCAGCTGACCCTGGACGTCATCGCCCTCGTCGACCTGGTCCGCCGGCCCGTGGACCGCGTCGCGCTGGGCAACAAGTGGGTGTGGGTGGCGATCATCCTGCTGGTCAACCTGCTGGGGGCGATCCTCTACCTCCTCGTGGGGCGCCGGCCGGCACCCGTCGCCGAGGTGCAGGCACCCGCCGGCTTCACCCCCCGGGCCGGCAGCGTCGCGGAGTCGCTCTACGGGCCTCGGCCCCCGGCGCTCGGTGGACAGGTCGGGCCCGGCCTCCCCGGTCCGGACGTCCAGCCCCGCCCCGGTGACCACGGCACGGACTCCCGCCGAGACGACGTCGACCCGAGATGACCGCGACCACCCCCGCCACCGCGGCGATCCGCACGACCGCGCTCACCAAGGCCTACGGCGCCAAGCGCGCGCTCGACGCCGTGGACCTCACCGTCGAGGAGGGCTCGATCTTCGGCTTCCTCGGCCCCAACGGCGCGGGCAAGACGACGATGCTGCGCCTGCTCACCGGTCTGGCGCGACCCACCAGCGGTCGCGTGGAGGTGCTCGGCCACGACGTCGCGACGGCGGGCAACGCCGTCCGTGCGCAGATCGGCTTCCTGCCGGACGTCCCGGGGTTCTACGACTGGATGACGGCCGAGGACTTCCTCCGCTTCGCCGGGCGGCTGTTCGGCCTGCACGGCGACGCGCTGGACGAGCGCGTCGTCATGCTGCTGGACCTCGCCGGCCTCACCGGGGTCGGCACGCGGATCGGCGGCTACTCGCGCGGCATGAAGCAGCGGCTGGGCGTCGCGCAGGCGCTGGTGAACGCGCCCCGCCTGCTGCTGCTCGACGAGCCGACCAGCGCCCTGGACCCGATGGGCCGCAAGGACCTGCTGGAGATGATCGCGTCGTTGCGCGGCCGCACGACGGTGTTCTTCTCGACGCACATCCTCGGTGACGTCGAACGGGTCTGCGACGCCGTGGCGATCCTCGACCTCGGGCGCGTCGTCGCCCAGGCGCCCATCGCCGAGCTCAAGGCGACGTACGGCGCACGCAAGGTGGTGCTCGACGTCACGGACGACGCCGACGGCCTGGCCGTCGAGCTGGCCGGGCGCCCATGGGCGTCGGCAGTCCAGCGGGGCACCAACGGGTCGATCGAGGTGACGGTGGTCGACCTGGCCGCGGCGCAGCACGAGATCCCGGCGATGGTGGCGGCGCGCGGCAGCGGGCTGTCCCGGCTGGACGCGGGGGAGCTGGGGCTGGAGGACGTGTTCGTCGAGCTGGTGGGAGGGGAGCGGCGGTGACCGGGTTCTCGGTGTTCGCGCGCAAGGAGGCGTCCGAGATCCTGCGCACGTGGCGGCTGTGGGTGCTGCCCGGGATCCTCACGTTCTTCGCGCTGACCGGTCCGCCGCTGGCCCGGTACACGCCTCAGATCGTCCAGGCGGTCGCCGGCAGCCAGCTCGCGGGGTTCACCGTCCCGGAGCCGACCTACCTCGACTCGTACGGGCAGTGGGCGAAGAACCTCACCCAGATCGCGCTGTTCGCGCTGGTGATCATCTACGGCGGCCTGGTCTCGGCGGAGAGCCGCAGCGGCACGGCGGTGCTGGTGCTGACCAAGCCGGTGTCCCGCAGCGCGTTCGTGCTGGGCAAGGCGCTGGTGAACGCCGGGTTCGTCGCCGTGCTGCTGGTGGGCGGGACGCTGGTGACGTGGGGCCTGACGGCCGCCTTCTTCGGCACGGCCCCGGGGTCGGGGCTGTGGGGGTCGGCGCTGGTGTGGCTCGTGCTCGCCGTGCAGTTCATCGCCCTGATGACGCTGCTGTCGGTCGTGATCGGCTCGGCGGCGGGCGCCGCGGGCGCGGGCCTCGGCGTCTACGTGCTGCTGTCGATCGCCTCGATCTGGAAGCCGCTCGCCCGGTACTCACCCGCCGGCCTGCCGACCCAGGCGACCGCCCTGGCCGCGGGGACCGAGGCGTCGGCGCTGTGGCCCGTGGTCACGTCGCTGGTGCTGTCGGTGCTGCTGGTCGCGGCGGCCGCGCTGGTGTTCCGGCGCAAGGAGCTCTGAGCCCCGGCCGGCGGGGCGGCGGCGCGTCGCTCAGGCGTGCGGCAGCGGCGCCCGGCGCAGCACGGACGCCGCGTCGGACGTCTCGGGCACGGGCAGCTCCAGCACCGTCCGGCCCAGCCGGAGCGCCGCGACGACGACGCCGGCGTAGGTCGGGTGCGGACGCACCGTGAGCTGGTCGACGCGGTCCAGGGGGATCGTCGTCCGGCACACGGAGTGCACCGGGACGTGACCGCGCACCCACCACGCGCGTCGGTGGATCACCGTCAGCTCGCGGGGCTCGGCGCACAGGATCGCCGCCTGGAGCGTCATCGGCCACGCGAAGTGGACCAGCCGGGAGACGGCCCCCACGAGCCCGCGGGAGTCTCGGGGCGTCACCACGCGTCGCTGGTGGGCGGCGAGGAAGGTCACGGCCGGCTCGCTGCGCAGCACGGCGCCGTACTCGCTGACCAGGGCGAGGTCGGCGGCGAAGTGCTCGAACTCGACGTCGCCGTCCCGGGCGTCGCTGGGCAGCCGCACGTCCGCCGTCGACCCGGCGAGGTACCGCGTGCGCACCACGCCGACCAGGCGGTCGACCATCGCCTGCGACGACCCGTTGTACCGGACCGTCAGCGCCGGCTCACCCGTGGTCAGGTGCAAGGTGAGCTGCCCGTCCAGGAGGTCGGTGCCGGACTCGATCGCCGCGATGCCCGCGTAGGGGACGGTGGCGGTGGTGTAGCCCCCCGGCTGCCGGCTCAGCACGGTCAGCTGGTCGGGACCGGCGGCGAGCAGGTGGTCGTACAGGTCCATCTGCGGGGTCGCGTCCCGGCGGGCGATGTTGCGCGGCACCTTGAGGACCAGCTCGCTGCCGTCGAGGTCGAGCGGCCCGTCCCGGAACAGCCGCGGGACCTCCTCGGGCGTGCGGACCTGGTAGACCCACGGCCCGAACGCGTCGTACTCGGCGGTCATGGGCAGACGGTACGCCGGATGGGGGCCGTCGCCGCCCGGGGTCGGACCCTGATCTACAACTGCAATCTCTCTATTGCACTTCCACTGGACGAGTGCAACTCTGTGGTTGCACTAAACCGACCTGAGAGGACAGACTCATGACCATGACCACCAACCCGCCTGCCGTCAGCGACCTCGAGGGCTTGACCGTCACGCGCGCCGTGACCATCGACGCCCCCGTGGAGAAGGTCTGGGCCGCGATCACCGAGCCGGAGCACATCTCCCGGTGGTTCGGGCAGCGCGCGGTGCTCGACGAGCTGGCGCTCGGCGCCCGCGGCGTCTTCTCCTTCGACGGCTACGGCGACTTCCCGGTGCTGATCGAGGAGCTCGAGCCGCTGCGGGTGATCGCCTACCGGTGGAGCAACGACAACGCCCGGGCGCTGAACGGCACCGACGTGGACCTGGAGCACTCGACCGTGTTCCGGTTCACCCTCGAGCGCGCCGGGGCCGGCACCGTCCTGACGGTGGTCGAGCGGGGCTTCGGCACGCTGACGGACCCGCAGGCGGCCCTGGAGAGCAACCGCGGCGGGTGGACGGCCGAGCTCGACGAGCTGGTCGCCTACGTCGAGAGCATCGCGTGAGAACCAGCACCCTGGTCCCGGTGCTGGCCGCGCTCGGCGACGACACGCGGTGGAGCATCCTGGCCGCGCTCGGCGAGGGCGACGCGTCCGCGTCCGCCCTCGCCGGGCGTCTGCCGGTCAGCCGCCAGGCGATCGCCAAGCACCTCCAGCTGCTCGAGCAGGTCGGGCTGGTGGAGCCTGTGCGGGTGGGCCGGGAGATCCGCTACCGCGTGCTCGGTGCCCGGCTCGGCGAGACCGCCCGGACGCTCGAGCAGGTCGGGGCGCAGTGGGAGCGGCGGCTGGCGACGATCAAGCAGATCGCCGAGAGCCTGTAGGGGGTTGGCTCGGGGCCGGGCCCGGGCCAGGGCTGGGAACGGGACCGGCGCCCAGCTCTGGGGCCCGGTCACCGGGAGTTCACCCGTAGTTTCACCCGTTCACAGGGTTGTGCCAGGGGCTGACCAGCGAGTTCACGGCTCGGCGTGCACATCGGTGCAGGTCAGGCGGGTTCACCAGGTGGCCACGTGCCGTCAGTGGTGGGGACCTAGGTCCCATTCCTAGCGTCGCTGTGTCGCCGGCCTCGATGCCGCGGCGAGCACCCACAGCCCTGACGACGGGAGCACCCATGTTCGAGCGCAAGCTCATCCGACCGGCGACGGTGGTGACCGCGGCACTCCTGGCCGCCGCGGTCGGCACCGGCGCCGCCTATGCGGACGGAGCGTTCGGCAACTCGCCGCTCGCGCACCGCACGGTCGGCAAGCAGGCCGACGGGTCGTACCTGACCCAGACCAACCAGTTCGTCACGCCGGTCGGCGACGTGATCAAGGAGAACGGCCGGCCCTTCGGCCTGGCGCTGCGCCCGGACGGCAAGACGGCCGCCGCCCTCAACACGGGGGGTGCCACCACCGGCATCGTCACGGTGTTCGACCTGGTGAGCGGCAAGGTGCTGCAGCAGACGGGCGGCGGGAAGATCTCCGACGGCGGGATCGTCTACTCGCCTGACGGCAAGTACCTGTGGGCGGCCCGCCCTGGCGACCTGCAGCGGTTCCCGGTCAACGCCGACGGCACGCTCGGCACGCCCGTCACGGTCGCCCTGCCCGGTACCGGCGGTCGCAAGGCGGTGCCGGCCGGCCTCGCGTGGGCGCCGGACGGCACGCTGCTCGTCACGTTGAGCGCCAACGGCACGCTGGGCGTGGTCGACCCGGTCAGCAACACGCTCGTCAAGCAGATCCCGGTCGGCAACGTGCCGAACGGCGTCGTCGTCGTCGGCGGCAAGGCGTACGTGAGCAACCAGGGCGGGCGCCCCGCCCAGCCGGGCGACCAGACCGACACGTCGTACGGCACGGCGATCGTCACGGACCACAACGCGGCGCCGACCACCGGCACGGTCTCGGAGGTCGACCTCGGCTCGGGCGCCCAGGTCAAGACCTTCGCCGTGGGGCTCGAGCCGAGCGCGCTGCTCGCCGTCGGTCCTACCGTGCTCGTCGCGAACACCGACGACGACTCGGTGACCAGCATCGACACCCTGAAGCAGCAGGTCGCCCGCACGTTCAGCGCCAACCCGGCACCCGGGGCACCGTTCGGCGCGCAGCCGAACGGCCTGACCATGCTCGACCCGACGCACCTGGCGGTCAGCCTGGGCCGGGACAACGCAGTGGCCGTGTACGGCTACCAGGACGCGTACGCGCAGCCCACCTTCGAGGGCCTGATCCCCACCGGGTCGTTCCCGACCGGCATCGCCCAGGACGCCGCGCTCGGCAAGCTGGTGGTGGCCAGCGAGCAGGGCATCGGCTCGGTCGGGCCGGACGGGACGGTCGCCGAGGGGGTCGACACCACGCCGGCTACGTCGCACCTCGGCTACAACTTCGTCGGCACGGTGCAGACGATCGCGACGCCGACCCCCGCGCAGATGGCCACCGACACCGAGCAGGTGTTCCGCAACAACCAGTGGAACGAGCTCGACAAGCGCAACGAGGCGGCCGACAAGAAGAAGGCGGCACCCGTCGCCGTCCCCGTGCGGATCGGCGATCCGTCGACCATCCAGCACGTGTTCCTCATCGTGAAGGAGAACCGCACCTACGACCAGGTGCTGGGCGACGTGGCCAAGGGCAACGGCGACGCGAGCCTGGCCCAGTTCGGGCAGCGGATTACCCCGAACATCCACTCGCTGGCGACCACGTTCCCGCTGATCGACAACCTCTACTCGGACGGCACCAACTCGGCCGAGGGGCACCACTGGCTCGACCAGGCGTTCGTCAACAGCTACATGCAGCAGATGTACGGCAACTACACCCGCTCCTACCAGACCGGTGACCCGCTCTCCGACGTGAAGACGGGCTGGATCTGGGACGACGCCGTCTCGCACGGGAAGTCGGTGACCAACTGGGGCGAGCAGATCGACAGCTACACCGACGCGAGCGGCAAGGGCACCACCTCCGACAGCTGGACCAAGTGGCTGGCCGACTCCCACGTGCTCGACGGCTCGGCGACCGGCTCGCTGAACTACCCGCTGGGCACCTACACCGCCAAGACCGACATCCCGTCGCTGGCCGCGGTCACCAAGCCGAACTTCCCCAACTTCGACCTCAACATCCCCGACCAGTACCGCGCCGCGATGTTCGGCAACGACTTCGCCGGGTACGTGAAGAACGGCAACCTGCCGGCGCTGAACATGCTGTGGGTGATGAACGACCACACGGCCGGCACCACCCCGGGCGGCATCACGCCCGAGGCCCACGTGGCCGACAACGACCTGGCGGTCGGGCGCATCGTCGACACCATCTCGCACAGCCCGTACTGGAAGAACAGCGCGATCTTCGTCGTCGAGGACGACTCCCAGAACGGGGTCGACCACGTCGACGGCCACCGCAACCCGACGCTGGTGGTGAGCCCGTACGCCAAGCGGGGCGCCGTGGTGCACACGTACTACAGCCAGCTGAACGTGATGCGCACCATCGAGCAGATCCTCGGCCTGCCGCCGATGAACCAGGAGGACCTGACGGCGGAGCCGATGTTCGACGCCTTCACCGACAAGCCGGACCTGACGCCGTTCACCGCGCTGCCGAGCAACGTCTCCCTGACCGAGACGAACCCGCAGCCCGGTGCGGCGCCGGCGCCGACGGCGACCACCACCGCGGCGAAGGGGTCCACCACGTCCGCGCTGCAGACGGCCTGGGCCCAGTGGTCCGCCAAGCAGGACTGGAAGTCGGAGGACATGGTCAACATGGCCCAGGGCAACCGCGACGTCTGGTACTCCGGCAACGGCTTCACCACGCCGTACCCGGGTGACGCCAAGGTGCTGATGCCGGACGAGGTACCCGGCGCCGACGCGGGCCCGGACACCGACGCCGGGGCAGGCACGGGTGCGGCGCCGGCGTCCCCGGCAGCCGCCCCCACGGCGGGGGGCGACGGCTGATCTCGTCCGCGCGGCCCTGACGGCACGCGACCGGCCCGGTGGGATCCCCTCACCGGGCCGGTCGACGCCCCACGATCACAGAGCCGTCGGCGGGCAGTGCTCGACGGCCTCGTCGTCCCAGTTCTCCGCGGTCTGCAGCACCCAGAACGCGACGAAGAGCACCAGCAGGACCGACTCGACCACGAACACCGTGCCGAACCAGGGCCGGAGGCCGAGCAGCCGGGCGCCGCCCACCACGCCCGCGCCGAAGACGAGCGTCACGAGGATCAGGGTGGCGATGGTGCGGTATGCCCGGCCGTACCGGTCCGGCGACATCAGCCGCAGGTCCGTCCGCTCGCCGGCTCGTCGACCGGCGAGCCACGCGACGGCAGCCGTGAGCAGGAAGAACACGAGCGCGGCCGCGTAGTGACCCACCCGCAGGAAGAGGTGCGGTGCGACGACGAACACCACCGCGACCGTCAGCCACGCCGCACTGGCGGCCGTGAGGCCGATGGCGGCCGGACGGCCACGACGTCGGGCACCCCACCACGCCACGCCGAGCGCGAGGGCGCCCACCACCAGCAGGGCCGTCACGTTGTTGCGAACGGCCGGCACGTACTCCGGCGGCACGCAGCTGGCCGTGCCCGGGCCGCAGACCTCGGGGCCCAGCTCGCGCGGCGTCGGGACGAACGCGACCAGCGGCACCGCCATGCCGGCGAGGTCGAGCAGCGTGTCCTCCCAGCCGGGGCGGCCCTTGATCGCGATCAGTGCCGGGCCGATCGCCATCAGGGTGCCCACCAGCACGCTGCGGACGGGGGAGTAGTAGTACCCGCTGATCGAGCCGAACCGCTCCCCACCGCGGGCGACCTCCAGGGTCAGCGAGACAGCCAGCAGCAGGGTGAGCGCCACCACGGAGACGCGGAGGTACCGGTAGGTGGTGCGCGCCGCGTCGTCGAGCGCGGCGTCGTCCATCTCGCCAGTGTGCCCCGCAGGTCCCACGTCGACCCGTCGGACGGATCCGTACCGCCCGTCGGCGCCGCGACCGCCCGTCGTGCGCCGACCCGGAGCGCGGGGGGACGATGGTCGTGGGCCGCCGACCGGCGGCGCCGGAGCGGAGGTCGGCCAGATGTCGGGTGCTCGCGGAGATCGGTCGGTGCTGGGTACGGCGGGACGCGCGGTGCTGCGGACCGCCGCCCGCGGACTGACCGGCTGGCTGTTCGTCGAGGCCGGGTACGCGGTGGTGAAGGAGCCGGGCGGCCGCGTGGACCTGGCGGCCGGCACCCTGGGCACCCTGCGCAAGGTGGTCCCGCTGCCCGCGGACGACGAAGCCCTGGTGAAGGCCAACGGCGCGGCCCAGCTGGTGGCGGGTGCGACGCTCGCCCTCGGCATCCTGCCCCGTACCTCGGCCGCCGTGCTCGCGGCCTCGTTGCTGCCGACGTCGGTCGCCGGCCACCCCTACTGGCGGATCGACGACCCGGCCAAGCGTGCCGCTCAGAAGCTCCAGTTCCAGAAGAACATGGCGATGCTGGGCGGCCTGCTGTTCGCCGTCATCGAGTAGCGCGGCGGTCAGCCGCGGCGGGCGGTCAGACGCGCTGGCGCACCGTCAGCCGGGCCAGCAGCGGGTGCACCAGGGGGCCCACGCCGACCGCGTACACCAGCGTGCCGACGCCCAGGGCACCTCCCAGCAGCCAGCCGACCAGCACCACGCTGACCTCGATGGACGTCCGGACCACCCGTACGGACCAGCCCGTACGGGCGACGAGCCCGGTCATCAGACCGTCGCGCGGCCCCGGACCCAGGCGGGCCCCGATGTACAGCGCCGTCGCCAGGGCGTTCAGCGCCACCCCGGCCACGAGCATCGCTGCGCGCCACGTCAGGGACAGGTGCGGCAGCAGGTCCAGGAGCCTCAGCACCGGGTCGACGAGCACGCCGATCACCACGACGTTCGCGATGGTGCCGATGCCGGGCCGCTGCCGCAGCGGCCACCACGCGGCGAGCACGAGCACGGAGACGACGAGGGTGATCTGCCCGAACGAGAGCGGCGTGTGGCGGCGGATGCCGAGCGTCAGCACGTCCCACGGCATCGCGCCGAGCCGGGCGTGCACCAGCAGGGCCATCGACACGGGGTAGAGGGCCAGGCCGACGGCGAGCTGGGCGCCGCGGCGCAGGTGGAGCCGGCCGGTGGTGGTGCGCCGGCCGTCGGCGGGGCTGATCGCGGTGGTCACGACGGCGATCCTGCGACACAAGTGGCCTTGTGCTCCAGGGCCACTTGCCCGACAGTGGCCTGGTGCGCGTGAGCAGCGACCGTCGGGTCGGTCCGGACCGGGTGGCGGCGCTGATGGACGGCTGCGCCGGCTCGGGGGCGGCGTACGCGGCGCTGGCCGACGGGCTGCGGTCCGCCGTGCTCGCCGGAGCGTTGCCGCCGCGCACCCGCCTGCCGGGAGAGCGCGAGCTCGCGGCCGCGCTCGGAATCTCCCGGACCACCGTGTCCACCGCCTACGACGTGCTGCGGGGCGAGGGGTACCTGGTCAGCAGGCAGGGCTCCGGCACCGTCACCGCGCTGCCCGGCGGGGTGCGACTCTCGCCCCGGTTCTCCGACCTGCCGGGTGCGGACCTGCTGGACCTGACCAAAGCGGCGCCCGGTCAGCCCCCCGAGCTCGCCGCCGCGTGCGAGGCCGCCGTCGACGACCTGCGCCACGTCGCCGGCCGCGGGTACAGCTCCTTCGGCCTGCCGAGCCTGCGCGCGGCGCTCGCGGACTGGTACGACGAGCGCGGCGTGCCGACGACGAGCGAGCAGATCCTGGTCACCACCGGCGCCCAGCACGCGATCCACCTGCTCATGGGCCTGTTCGCCGGCCGTGGGGACCGCGTGGCGCTGGAGCACCCGACCTACCCGCTGGCCATCGAGGCGGTCCGCTCCGCAGGTGCCCGACCCGTGCCGGTGCCCGTCGGCGCAGCCGGGGTCGACGTCGAGCTGCTGCGCGCCACCGTCGCCCGGACCGACCCCCGCCTGGCCTACCTGATCCCCGACTTCCAGAACCCCACCGGCACCGTGCTGGACCCGGAGAGCCGGTCCGCGGTCCGGAGCGTGCTGGCCCGGGCCGGCGTGCCGCTCGTGGTCGACGAGGCGTTCAGTGAGCTCGCGTTCGGCGAGCCGGCGCCGTCGCTGGTGGCCGGTGACGGCCGCGCCGTGATCGGCATCGGCTCCAGCTCCAAGGCGTACTGGGGCGGCCTCCGCGTCGGCTGGGTGCGCGCCCACCCCGAGCTCGTCGCCCGGCTCGCCGCCCGCCGGGCGAGCATGGACGTCGGCACGTCGGTGCTCGACCAGCTGGTGCTGGTGCGCCTGCTCGCCGAGCGGCACACGATCCTCGCCCGTCGTCGTGCGGAGCTGCGGCGCCAGCGCGACGTGCTGCTGGGGCTGCTCGGCACCCACCTGCCGGGCTGGAGCGCGCGGCCCCCGGCGGGCGGTCTGAGCCTGTGGGTGGACCTCGGTGCACCGGCGTCCACGGCGCTCGCGCTGCGAGGCCCGGCGTGCGGCGTCCATCTGGTGCCGGGCACGGCCTTCGGCACCGACGGCACCTTCGACGACCGGCTGCGGCTGACCTTCGGTGAGCCGGAACCCGTGCTGGTGACCGCGGTCCAGCGGATCGCGGAGGCGTGGGCGACGCACGACCGGCCGGCGCCGGCGCGGCGGCCCTGGGCGCCGGCCGTCTGACGGGGCTGCCGCGCCCGACGGAGGTGCCGCACCCGAGGGGCGGAGGGCGGCACGATGGGCGGGACGACGATCGGAGGTGGTCTCGTGGCTGCGCACCGGCGGGGCTCGTACGGATCCGTCTGGGTCCGGTGGACGGCGCTGCTGCTGTTCGGCACCGGCTTCGGGTACGTCGAGGCGGCCGTGGTGCACTACCTCCGCCGGGTGATCGGCTACCACGCCGGCTACGAGGTGGCCGCGCAGCACGTCTACCTCGACCTGCGGGTGATCGCCTTCGTGCGGCCGGAGCACACCGTGCTGGTCGACCCGGTGCTCACCCAGGTGGAGGTCGCACGGGAGGCGGCCACGCTGCTGATGCTGCTCGCGGTCGCGGTGATCGCCGCGGACACGCTGCGGCGCCGGGTGGCCGCCTTCTTCATCGCCTTCGCGGTGTGGGACCTGACGTACTACCTGTTCCTGCGCGTGCTCGACGGCTGGCCGGCCGCTCTCACCGACCGAGACGTCTTCTTCCTCATCCCCGTGACGTGGGTCGGTCCCGTGCTCACCGCCGTCGTCGCGTCGACCGTGGTGCTGGTCGTGGCGTCGTGGGTCTACGTCGCCCGCGGGGCGGGTGAGAAATCGTCAGACCCCCCGTCCGGGACCTAGGTCCGGCGCAGCGAGCGCGCAGATGCCGATGTAGTGACGCTAAAGCCGGCACGGTTCCTCCGTCCTGGTCCGCTGCGGACGTCAGAGGTGGTGCGGGTTGCCGGAGGGTACGGGCGGTGCGTCGCGGAGGGCGTCCGGCGTCCCCGCCGGGCTCCCCACCGGGTTGCACACCCAGGTGCTCCAGCAGCTGTCCGAGGCGGTCTACGTCGTGGACCGCGAGCGGCGCATCCAGTACTGGAACGATGCGGCCGAGGCGCTGACCGGCCGCACGGCCGCCGAGGCCATGGGCCGCTGGTGCGGCGACGGCCTGCTCAACCACGTCGACGACGCCGGTGTCTCGATGTGCGGGCCCGGGCGGTGCCCGCTCGCGCTCACCATGCGGGACGGCGAGCCGCGCGCGTGCCGGGTCCAGCTGCACCACCGCGACGGTCATCTGGTGCCGGTGCGGGTGCGCGCGACCGTGCTGCGCGACCTCGACGGCGACGTGATCGGTGCCGTCGAGGTGTTCAGCGACGACTCCGAGCACCGCGCCGACCGGCAGCGCATCGACGAGCTGGACCAGACGGCGAGCCACGATGCGCTCACCGGTCTCGGCAACCGCCGGTACCTGGACCGTCAGCTGGAGCTCCGCCTGTCGGAGTGGCGCCAGGACCCGACGGCCGCCTTCGGCGTGCTGCTGCTGGACCTGGACCGGTTCAAGCAGGTGAACGACGCGCTCGGGCACCTGGCCGGCGACGAGGTGCTGCGCGCCGTCGCCGTCAGCCTGCGGCTGGCCGCACCCGACGGGTGCGACCTGGCGCGCTTCGGCGGCGAGGAGTTCGTCGCCGTGGTGCCGTGCGACGACGTCACCGACCTCGAGGCGGTGGGGGAGCAGATGCGCGCCATGGTGGCCAGCATCCGGATGGAGCGGTTCGGCCGTGACGAACCCGTGACGGTCTCGGGCGGTGGCACGCTGGTGCGCTCCGACGACGTGCCGCTGTCCCTGCTGGCACGGGCGGACAGCATGCTGCTGCAGGCCAAGTGGCGGGGACGGGACCGCGTCGTCGTCCAGCCCTGACGAGCGCCCGGCGGCGCGCTGTCAGCGCCAGCCGAGCGCCGGTGCGACGTGCGTGAGGAGCGACTCGATCACGTGCGCGTTGTAGTCGACACCGAGCTGGTTGGGCACCGTCAGCAGCAGGGTGTCGGCGTCGGCGATCGCCTCGTCGCCCCGCAGCTGCTCGATCAGCACGTCAGGCTCGGCGGCGTAGCTGCGGCCGAAGATCGCCCGCGTGGTGGCGTCGATGTTGCCGATCTGGTCCTCGTCCTCCGACCCGTGCCCGAAGTACATCCGGTCCCGGTCGTCCACCAGCGCGAAGATGCTGCGGCTGACCGACACCCGGGGCTGTCGCTCGTGGCCCGCCGCCGTCCACGCCTCGCGGAACAGGCGGATCTGGTCGGCCTGCTGCACGTGGAACGGCTGGCCGCTCTCGTCGTTCTTCAGCGTGGAGCTCATCAGGTTCATCCCGGCCTGCGCCGCCCACTGCGCGGTGGCGTTGGACCCGGCACCCCACCAGATCCGGTCGCGAAGGCCGGGGGAGTACGGCTCGACGCGCAGTAAGCCTGGCGGGTTGGGGAACATCGGGCTCGGGTTCGGCTGCGCGAACGCCGCGCCCTCGACCACGCGCAGGAACGTCTCGGAACGGGCGCGCGCCATGTCGGCGTCCGTGCTGCCCTCCGGTGGCTCGTAGCCGAAGTACCGGAACCCGTCGAGCACCTGCTCGGGCGACCCTCGGCTGATACCGAGCTGCAGCCGACCGCCGGCGATCAGGTCGGCAGCCCCCGCGTCCTCGGCCATGTACATCGGGTTCTCGTACCGCATGTCGATCACGGCGGTGCCGATCTCGATGCGGCTGGTGCGGGCGCCGACGGCGGCGAGCAGCGGGAACGGCGAGCCGAGCTGCCGGGCGAAGTGGTGCACCCGGAAGTAGGCGCCGTCGGCGCCCAGCTCCTCGGCGGCGACGGCCAGGTCGATCGACTGCAGGAGCGCGTCGGAGGCGGACCTGGTCTGCGAGGCGGGTGACGGGGTCCAGTGCCCGAAGGACAGGAAGCCGATGGTCTTCATGTCCGCCTCAACGCGTCTCAGGCCTCGATCTTCCGCCGGACCAGCTCGACGACGCGTCCGACGTTGACCGTCCACCCGACACCGAACACCTGCGGGCTGAGCAGGTGGTCGCCCTTCGGGTCCCAGACCCGCTCCTTGAACCGCGCGACGGTCGGCGGCCGGAAGTCGTAGGGCACGAACCCGACGACCTCGCCGTGCCAGGTGCGCTGGTCCTCCGGGGTGCGCAGCTCCTTGACGACGGCTGCGGCGGCCAGGCCGAGGACGACGAGCCGGCCGATCGAGGGGCCGCGGCGGCCGTGCTCCCGGTTGCTTCCCATGGTTGCTCCCTTGCGACGTCGGTGCTCCGATCCTCCACCCGTCCGCACCGACACGGGTGTGATCCGTGTCGCATCCTCACCGGCGGCGGCGTGTCCGGTTCCCCGACGAGCCGCCGGCACGCCACCCTCGGCCCGCGACCGTCGCCCCGCGGTCGCACGGCCTGACGAGGGATCGATCACCCATGCTGAAGAAGTCACGCTGCGCCAAGTCCGCCACCTGCACGCTCACGTTCGCGCTGCCCGTCGCGCAGCTCGTCGGGTCGGTCAGCGTCGTCGGGACCTTCAACGACTGGACGCCGGGTGTGCACGTGCTGCGCCGGCGCTCCAACGGCACCGCCAGCGCCTCGGTCACCGTGCCGGCCGGGACCGACGTGCGGTTCCGCTACCTCGGCGAGCACGGCCGCTGGTTCGACGACGCGGACGCCGACCTGGTGACCACCGACGGCGGTCTGGTTCGCGTCTGACTCCTCCGGGTCGCGACGCGTTTTCACAACCAAGTTTTGTGTAAACTCCGTCGCATGACCTACGTGATCGGATCGCCGTGCGTGGACGTCAAGGACCGCGCCTGCGTGGACGAGTGCCCCGTCGACTGCATCTACGAGGGCGCTCGCACGCTGTACATCCACCCCGACGAGTGCGTGGACTGCGGCGCCTGCGAACCGGTGTGCCCCACCGAGGCGATCTACTACGAGGACGACCTGCCGGACGCCGAGCGGGCGTACCTGGCGGACAACGCGGCGTTCTTCGCCGACACGCTGCCCGGCCGCCCGGCACCGCTCGGCTCGCCGGGCGGGGCGGGAAAGCTCGGCGCCCTCGGCGTGGACACACCGCTCGTCGCCGGCCTGCCGACCACCGACCCCGGCGCCTGAGGGCCGTGCGGCGGGACCAGCCCGGGACCGGTGCCGACCCGGTGGGTCCGGGTGCCGGTGCACGGACGGGCGTCTCCGGCCGCCGCCTGGCGGTGCTGACCCGGCTGCGCGCGGCGGCGCGACCGCTGGGGATCGCCGAGCTGGCGACCGCCCTGGACGTGCACCCCAACACGGTGCGGTTCCATCTCGAGGCTCTGCTGGCGGCCGGGCTTGTGCGGCGTGCGGACAGCGTGCGGCGCGCACCCGGTCGCCCGGCGCAGCTGTTCGCCCCGGTCGCGGCCATGGACGGGACCGGTCCGCGGCGGTACGGGCAGCTGGCCCGGGTGCTGACCGCCGCCTTGGACGGCGTGCCGGACGGCCCCGCGCGGGCGCTCGAGCAGGGCCGGGTCTGGGGTCGGGAGGTGGCTGCGGGCGTCGACACCCCCGCGGCGTCGTCCGGCAGCCGCGGTGGGCGAGCGGAGGTCCCCGGGCGAGCCGCCGGGGTCGACCGGCTGGTCGCGCTGCTGGACGACCTGGACTTCGACCCCGTGGTGGTCCCCGCGTCGGACTCTGCTGGCAACGGCGTGCGGCAGCCGGCCGACGCGCCTGCCGGCGACGCGGTCCGCATCGGACTGCGGCGGTGCCCCTTCCTCGAGGTGGCCGGCGCGAGCTCGGCGGTGGTGTGCCCGGTGCACCTCGGGCTCATGCAGGGCGCCATGGAGGTCTGGTCCGCACCGGTGACGGTGGACCGGCTGGACCCGTTCGCTCAGCCCGACCTGTGCGTGGCGCACCTGGCGGCGGTGGTGTCCGGCTGATGCCGGGCCGGACGGGCGCACGATGGGTCGCACCCGGACGACGAAGGAGATCTCATGGACTCGACGAACCTCGAGACGCTGGCGGACGAGCTGATCGCCGCGGCGCACGCCGCCGACTCCGGCCGCGCGTCCCGCACCGTGCACGGCGGCACGGGTCACCCGCTGCGGCAGACGGTCCTCGCGCTGGTCGCCGGCCGTGCGCTGGCGGAGCACGACAGTCCCGGTGACGCGACGTTGCAGGTGGTGCGCGGCCGGATGCGGCTCACGGCGGGTGAGCTGTCCTGGGAGGGCCGTGCCGGGGAGCTGGTCACCATCCCGCCGTCCCGGCACGGGCTGACGGCGCTGGAGGACGCCGTCGCGGTGCTGACGGTGGTCGCCGCGCTCTAGCGGGCGCGTCAGCTCGCGGCGAGCAGGTCGTCGATCTGCCCGAGCGCCTGCTTCATGCCCGGCTCCATGCCCATGCCGAGCACCTTCTGCAGGTCCTCCGCGGAGTCGAACCGCGACACGATCGTCAGCAGCGTCCCCTCGTCCACCGGCTCGAGCGCCACGCTCGCGTGCGCGGTCGGCATCTCGAGGTTCGGCGTGCCCGAGTCGTCGGCGAACCCGTCGTCGAACGTCAGCGCCCGCGGCTCCTCCAGGCTGACGAACCGCCACCAGCCCCACGCCTTCTCGCCGTCGGGTCCCGTCATGTAGTAGGTGGCGCGGCCGCCGGGGCGGAAGTCGTGGTCGACGAAGGTGGCCGGCCACGTCGGCGGTCCCCACCACCGCTCGAGCCGGCGCGGGTCGGAGAAGACGGTCCACACCTGCGCCGGGGGCGCGGCGTACTGCGCGGTGACGGTGAGGGTGAGGGCCGTCGGGTCGGTGACGGACGTGAGCACGGTCATGCGGGTCCTCCTTGGGCTGGTGGCCGGTCGGGGGTCGGCTCGGCCAGCAGGGCGTCGATGCGGTCGAGGCGCCCGTGCCAGATCTCCTGGTACTGCTCGAGGAGACGGGCCGCGGCGCGGACCGTCTCGACGTTGCCGCGCACCAGCCGCTCGCGCCCGTGCACCTGCTTGGTGACCAGGCCCGCGCGTTCCAGCACCGCGACGTGCTTCTGGACCGCGGCGAAGCTCATCTCGTAGCGCTGCGCCAGGTTGGAGACGGACTCCTCGTGGTGCAGCACGCGCGTGACGATGTCCCGCCGGGTCCGGTCCGCCAGTGCGGCGAACATGCGGTCAACGGTGTCCGGGTCCAGAAGTTCTACAACCATCGGGTTGTACGTTAGCGCACCCGGCCGCGGACCACCACCACGCCGCCGGCGGGCACCTTGACCGCACCGGACACCTGTTCCCCGGACAGCAGCTCCGTGCCCTCGGCCGGCACCGCGACGGACTCCTCGCCGTGGTTGACCGCCACCAGGTAGTCCGCCTCGCTGCCGTGGCGGACCACCACCTCGACGTCGTCCGGCAGCTCGGAGGCCGCGAGGCCGGCGTCGGCGTAGGCCCGGTGCAGCACCGCGGCGAGGCCGTCACCGGTCAGGTGCGTGGACACGTACCAGCCCGTGCCGTCACCCCGCACGTGACGGGTGACCGCCGCGCCGCCCGCCGCGGGCCCGTCGACGTAGTGCGCCAGCACCTGCGCGCCGCGCAGCACCAGGTGGTCCGCCCACACGTCGGACACGACGTGGTCGGCGCCGTCGACCCAGGCCAGCCGCACGCGCTCGCCGGTGCGCAACGGCAGGAACTCCTCGACGGTCACGCCCAGCGCGTCGACCAGCGGTGCCAGGTAACCACCCGGGTGCACGGCGTCGTGCTCGTCGACGATGCCGGAGAAGCACATCACCACGAGCGTGCCGCCCGCCTCGACGTAGGCCGTGAGGTTGCGGGCCGCCACGTCGCTGAGCAGGTACGACGCGGGAGCGACCACCAGCGGGTAGGCCGACAGGTCCGCCTCGGGGTGCGCGAAGTCCACCGTCAGACCGTCGCGCCACAGCCGGTCGTACACCGCCCGCGTCCGCTCGCGGTGGCCGAGGTCCACGCTCGGACGCCACTCCAGGTCCTGCGCCCAGAACGACTCCCAGTCCCACAGGATCGCGGCGTCGGCGCGGACCCGCGACCCGCGCACCTCGCCCAGCCGACCGACCTCCGCGCCGAGCTCGCACACCTCGCGCCACACGCGCGACGACGTGCCGGCGTGCGGAAGCATCGCCGAGTGGAACTTCTCGGCGCCGGAGCGAGAGGCGCGCCACTGGAAGAAGAGCACGGCGTCGGCGCCGCGGCCCAGATGGGTCAGCGCGTTGCGCGCCATCTCGCCGGGGCGCTTCGCCACGTTGCGCGGCTGCCAGTTGACCGCCGACGTGGAGTGCTCCATCAGGATCCACGGCCGGCCCCCGGCGACCGAGCGGGTCAGGTCCGCCGCCATCGCCAGGCCGACGTACCCGCGCGGGTCGGCGGCGTCGAGGTAGTGGTCGTCCGAGACCACGTCGACCTCCCGCGCCCACTCCCACAGGTCGGTGGAGGGGCACGCCGTCGCCATGAAGTTGGTGGTCACCGGCCGGTCGGAGTGCGCGCGGATCGCGTCCCGCTCGGCGCGGAAGCACTCGCGCAGCGCGTGGTCGCTGAAGCGGGCGAAGTCGAGGCGCTGGGCCGGGTTGACCACGCTGGGCGCGACGGACGGCACGCCGACGTGCTCCCACTCGCCGTACCGCTGCCCCCAGAAGGCGGTGCCCCACGCGGCGTTCAGCGCGTCGAGGCTCCCGTACCGCTCGCGCAGCCAGACTCGGAAGCCCGCCGCGGACGACTCCGAGTAGTCCTCGGAGACCGGCGCCCCGTACTCGTTGTGCACGTGCCACAGCACCACGGCGGGGTGGCGGCCGTAGCGCTCGGCGAGGGCCGTGGTGATGCGCACGGCGGCCTGCCGGTACGCCGGTGAGCTGGGACCCGCCATGCCGCGCGAGCCGAAGCCCAGCACGGTCCCGTCCCGCGTGACGACCCGTGCCTCGGGGTGGGCGGCGAAGAACCAGGCGGGGGGAGACGCGGTCGGGGTGCCGAGGTCGACGGCGATGCCGTGCGCGTGCAGCAGCTCGATCAGCCGGTCGAGCCAGCCGAGGTCCAGCTCACCCTCGCGCGGTTCCAGCAGCGCCCAGGAGAAGATGCCGACGCTGACCAGGTTCACCCCGGCCTGCGCCATCAGCTCGACGTCCTGCTGCCACACCTCCTCGGGCCACTGCTCGGGGTTGTAGTCCCCGCCGTAGGCGATCCCGTCGGGTCCCAGCGGCCAGCGCGGCGTGGTGGGGCCGACGGCTCGCAGGCTGCCGGGACGCGGGGCCACTGGCCCCGTGGGGTGGGAAGACATGACTCTCCGTCGAGCTCGTGGGATCAATCGGTGTGCACGATCACAGCCGTCAGCGGCACACCGTGCAACAGGAAACACCACGTCGCGAGCAGTTGACAAGCACCTCGGGACTGCCCTTACTGTGAGCGTGCACAGGCACCCGCGCCGCACCGGCGCATCCGTCGCGCTGCCGCGACGGCCTTGACGAGGAGGTCACATGCGCCTGCACTCAGGCATCCGGATCGGCGCGGTCCTGGCCGCGTCCGCCCTGCTGGTCACCGCCTGCTCCGGCGGCGGCGGCTCGGCCGGCGGCTCCACCGCGGGTTCGACGGGCGGGTCCACGGCCGCGGGAGGCAAGGTCGATCTGACGTTCTGGACGTGGGCACCGGGGATGGACGCCATCGTCGCCAAGTGGAACGCGGAGAACCCGAACATCCAGGTGACGGTGAACAAGCAGGACGGCGGCGACCCGGCCGTCACCAAGCTGCTCACCGCGATCAAGGCGGGCTCGGGCGCGCCGGACGTGATGCAGACCGAGTACCAGAAGATCCCGACGCTGGTCTCGTCGGACGCGCTCGCGGACATCTCCGGCGACCTGCCGAAGGACCTCAAGAGCCACTACTCCGACGGCACCTGGCAGGCGGTCACGCTGGGCGGTGACCAGGTGTACGGCGTGCCGCAGGACTCCGGCCCGATGGAGTTCTACTACCGCACGGACATCTTCCAGCAGTACGGCCTGACCGTCCCCAAGACGTGGGACGAGTACGCGCAGGTCGCGGCCAAGCTGCACGCCGCCGACCCCACCAAGTACCTCGGCACGTTCTCCGCGACGGACGCCGGCTGGTTCACCGGCCTCGCGCAGCAGGCCGGCGCCTCGTGGTGGGGCGTGGACGGCACCGCGTGGTCGGTGAACATCGACTCCGCGGCCACGCAGAAGGTCGCCAAGTACTGGGGCGACCTGGTGGAGCAGGGTGTGATCGACAACAAGCCGATGTACACCCCCGAGTGGAACGCGGCGCTGAACGACGGCACGCAGGCCGGCTGGGTCTCGGCGATCTGGGCACCGGGCGTGCTGCAGGGCAACGCGGCCGACACCAAGGGCAAGTGGGCCATGGCGCCGCTGCCGCAGTGGAACGCGGGCGACAACGCCACGGGCAACTGGGGCGGTTCCGCCTCGTCGGTCACGTCGCAGTCCAAGCACAAGGCGGAGGCCGCCAAGTTCATCGCGTGGATGAACTCGAGCCAGGAGGGCGTCGACATCCTGGCCAAGCAGGGCGGCCTGTACCCGGCCGACCTGCCGGGCCAGTCGGAGGCGCTGTCGGCACCGCCGGCCTTCTTCCCGCAGCAGACGGACTTCTACAAGACCGCCGCTGACATCGCGAAGTCGGTGAAGCCGTTCACCTACGGGCCGAACGTCAACGTGGCGTTCTCCTCGTACAACGACGCCTTCGGCAAGGCGACGCAGGCGAAGTCGTCTGCGGCGTTCGTCGCCGCGGTCAAGACGATGCAGGACGCGACCGTCGCCGACCTGAAGAACGGCGGCTTCACCGTCAAGCAGTGACCCTGGCCCCGTGGCCGCCCGGCACCTGCGCCGGGCGGCCACGGGCGTCCCGTCCCTCGCGGACCCCTCGTCGTCCGCTCGTCGTCGTCCGGCTCGTCGTCCCACTGGAGTGACCTGTGAACCGTGCCACCGTCGCCACGCCCAACCGTGGGGTGCGCCGCCACACGGGGCTGAGGGCCTACGGCTACCTCGCCCCGGCCGCGGTGCTGTTCACCCTGTTCCTGGCACTGCCGATCGTCTACGCGCTCTACCTGAGCCTCCGCACCGTCAAGGTGAAGGGCCTCGGCCTGGGAAGGGGTGCGCGCACCGAGGTGTGGGCCGGGCTGAGCAACTACCGGCACGCGCTGGTCGGCGACCCGGACTTCCTCGGCTCGGTGGGCCGGGTGGCGCTGTACGGCCTGGTGCTGGTGCCGACGATGCTCGGCCTTGCGCTGCTGTTCGCGCTGCTGCTGGACGCCCGGGGTGCCCGCGCGCGGGGCTTCTCCCGGGTGTCGATCTTCCTGCCGTACGCCGTCCCCGCGGTGATCGCCTCGCTGCTGTGGGGCTTCCTCTACCTGCCGCGCGTCAGCCCGTTCCTGTACGTCGCCGGCCGGCTCGGTTGGCCGCAGCCCGACGTGCTGTCGCAGCAGTGGGTCACGTTCGCGATCGCCAACATCGGCCTGTGGGGCGGCGTCGGCTTCAACATGATCGTGATCTACACGGCGCTCAAGGCGATCCCGAGCGAGCTGTACGAGGCGGCCCGGTTGGACGGCGCCTCCGAGGCGGCGATCGCCTGGCGGATCAAGGTGCCGGTGGTGGCACCGTCGCTGATCCTCACGTTCCTGTTCTCGATGATCGCGACGCTGCAGGTGTTCGCCGAGCCGATGACGCTGCGACCCCTGACCAACACGATCTCCTCCACGTGGAGCCCGCTGATGAAGGTGTACCGGGACGCCTTCACCCGCAACGACATCTACTCGGCCGCCGCCACGTCCGTGGTGATCGCGCTCGCCACCTTCGTCCTCTCGTTCGGCTTCCTGCGCCTGGTGCAGCGCCGCGCGTTCAGCCAGGAGAACAGCTGATATGGCCACCGTCGTCAGCGGCCCGCAGGTCGCCTCCGCCCGCCCCGCAGCCCCGAGCCGGCGCGTCAGCTCGTCGGCACGACGACCCAACCGCATCGGCACCGTGGTGCTGCTGATCGGCGCCCTCTACTGCCTGATGCCGGTGGTGTGGGTGCTGACGGCCTCCACCAAGAGCGCCAACGAGCTGTTCTCCACGCTGACCTTCGTGCCGTCCACGCACCTGTGGGACAACATCCGCGAGCTGTCGGCGTACCGCGGCGGGCTGTACTGGCGGTGGATGGCGAACACCGCCCTGTACGCCGGCGTCGGCGCGCTGGCGTCGACCCTCGTCTCCGCGATGGCGGGGTACGGGTTGGCCAAGTTCGTGTTCCCCGGCAAGAGAGCGGTGTTCAACGTCATCCTGGCCGGCGTGCTGGTGCCGGGCGTGGTGCTGGCGATCCCGCAGTACCTGCTGCTGGCCAAGGTGGGGCTGACCAACACCTACTGGTCGGTGCTGCTGCCCAGCATGATCAGCCCCTACGGCATCTACCTGGCCCGGATCTACGCGGCGGCGTCGGTGCCGGACGACGTGATCGAGGCGGCGCGCACCGACGGCGCCCGGGAGTGGCGGGTGTTCGGCTCGATCTCGGTGCCGATGATGATGCCCGGCCTGGTCACGGTGTTCCTGTTCCAGTTCGTCGCCATCTGGAACAACTTCATGCTGCCCTACATCATGCTGGGCAACGACCGGCTGTTCCCCATCACGGTGGGCCTGTCCGGGCTGCTGAACCAGGGCGCGTCGCAGCCCGCGATGTACACGTCGGTGATCACCGGCGCGCTGCTGTCGATCCTGCCGCTCGGCGCCCTGTTCCTCACCCTGCAGCGGTACTGGCAGGTGGACCTGGCGGCCGGTGCGGTGAAGGCCTGATGGGCCGCAGACGCCCCCTAGAGTTCGGACCGATGGAGTCGACAGGGGGCGCACGCAGGCGGCCGACGATCGTGGACGTCGCGGCTGCGGCCGGCGTGTCCCGCGGCACCGTCTCCCGGGTGCTCAACGGAGGCCACTGGGTGTCGCCGGAGGCGGCGGCGGCCGTCGAGCGGGCCATCAAGGAGACCGGCTTCCAGGCCAACCAGTACGCGCGCAGCCTGGTGACCGGCCGGGCCAACTCGGTGGCGTTCCTGCTGACCGAGCCGCAGCACCTGCTGTTCGAGGACCCCAACTTCTCGATCCTGCTGCGGGGTGCCGCGCAGGCGCTCGCGGCCAAGGGCATGCCGCTGCTGCTGATGGTGGCCGGCACCCGTGACGAGCAGCAGCAGGTGCTGCGCTACGTCGGCGCCGGGCACGTCGACGGGGTGCTGCTGATCTCCACCCACGCCGGCAACCCGGTGGTCGACGCGCTGGTCGCGCAGCGGGTGCCGACCATCGCGTGCGGCGTCCCGCTGGGGCACGAGGGTGCCGTGGGGTACGTGGCGGCCGACGACCTGGGCGGTGGGCGGCTGATGACGCGGCACCTGCGCGAGCGCGGCCGTCGGACCATCGCGATGATCACCGGCCCGCTGGACACTCCCGGCGGTCGGATGCGGCTCGACGGGTACCGCGCCGAGCTGGGGGACGACTTCGACGAGACGCTGGTGGAGAACGGCGACTACACGCGCGAGAGCGGCGTCGCGGCGATGCGGGCGCTGCTCGAGCGGCGGCCGGACCTCGACGCCGTGTTCGTCGGCTCGGACCTCATGGCCGTGGGCGCGATGCAGGCGCTGCGCGAGGCGGGACGCTCGGTGCCGGACGACGTGGCGGTGGGCGGGTTCGACGACTCCGGCCTGGCCGAGACGCTCGACCCGCCGCTGACGACGATGCGGCAGCCGTTCGCGCGGATCAGCCAGGAGATGGTGCGGTTGCTGCTCGAGGTTGTGGACGGCGAGACGCCGGCGGCGATCACGCTGCCGACCTCGCTGGTGGTGCGGTCCAGCACCTGACGGCCGTGTGCCGACGGCCTCCCGCGGCGGTCAGGCGGGGGAGAGCTCGCCCACGGGGACCGCGCCGGTCAGCGTGTTGCCCGGTCCCGGCAGCGGGCAGGCCCACGCCTCGTCGTACGCGCACGACGGCGGGTAGGCGAAGTTCAGGTCGACGACCAGCGCGTCGGGCGTGCCACCGAGGTCGGCACCCTTGACCGTGTCGAGCACGTAGCGCCCACCGCCGTACGTCTGCCGGCCGCTGGTCGCGTCCTTCAGGGGGACGAAGATGCCGCCGCCGTACACGGCCACCCACCACACGTCCAGGCCGCCGAGGCCCGGCAGCTCCAGCCGTCCCACCCGCTCGAGCGGAACCACGCCGTCGGTCGCGGTGCGCGCCTCGCGACGCTGCGGCGGTACCGACCGGTCCACGGGGACGACGAAGCGGAACGCCTCGTCGTACGGCGCCACCCGGGGACCGTCGTAGCTGGCCCGTTCGCCGACCGGCACAGGCGACGCGGGGTGCGTGCGGAGCAGCCGCTCCCGGCCGGCGACCCAGCGGCGGTGCGCCTCGGCGACGTCCTGCTCCGCGCGCACCGCGCGGTACAGGTCGGCCACCTGCCGGCGCCAGTCCAGGACGTCCCACCGCGACTCGGTCACCGCGCGAGCGTATGTCGGGCCGTCGTGCGCGCCACCGGCCGCCCACCCGCCGCCCACCTGCCGCCGACCCGCGACCCACCTGCCCGCGGAGGTGCCGCGGAGGTGCCGCCGAGGTGCACGGATCCCGTCCGCGCGGCGCGGCACGGTACCGTGGTGGGTCGTTCCCGGCGCCGGCCCCCTCGCGCGGCCCGCCGGTGACGCCCTCCCGGCGGCCCTCCACCGGCTCGTCGGCCGCCATCCGTACGCCGCACCGAAGGACGTCCCCGTGACCGCAGCACTGGCCCTGTTCGACCTGGACGACACGCTCGCGCCCTCCAAGAGCAAGGTCGGCGACGAGGTGATCGACATGATCGTCGCCCTCACCAAGGTGGTGCAGGTCGGTGTGATCTCCGGCGGCCGGTTCGAGCAGTTCGACGCCCAGCTGCTCTCGTCCATCCACGACGACGCGGCGCTCGGCCAGATCCACGTGCTGCCGACCTGCGGCACCCGCTACCTGGTGCACCAGGGCGGCGACTGGACCGAGGTGTACTCCGAGCCGCTGACCGCGGACGAGGCGGACCGCGCGACGGCCGCCCTGGAGGAGGGCGCCAAGGCGCTCGGTCTGTGGGAGGAGAGCACCTGGGGCGACCGCATCGAGCTGCGCGGCAGCCAGGTGACGTTCTCGGCGCTCGGCCAGGCGGCCCCGGTGGACGCCAAGGCGGCGTGGGACCCGGACGGGCGGAAGAAGGAGTCGCTGCGCGCGTACGTGGCCGACAAGCTTCCGGACCTCGAGGTGCGCTCCGGTGGGTCGACCTCCGTGGACATCACCCGCAAGGGCATCGACAAGGCGTACGGCGTCAACCGGCTGCTCGACCGCCTCGGTCTGCGCCCCGACCAGGCGGTGTTCTTCGGTGACCGTCTCGACGAGGGCGGCAACGACTACCCGGTGATCGCCACGGGAGTGCCCTGCATCGCGGTGACGGGCTGGGAGGACACCCCGGCCAAGGTCCGCGTGGCCATCCCCGAGGCGTTCGCGGCCGATCTGGCTCGCTGACCGGTCCGCTCGTGCGGTGCGGCTACTTCGAGGCGGGGGTCTGCAGGTCCTGCACCCTGCTGGAGCAGCCGTACGACGAGCAGGTGCGGGCCAGGCAGGACGCGTGCGTCCGGGCGCTCGGCGACCCTGACGGGCTGGTGTGGCTGCCGCCGGTGACGGGGCCGCAGGAGCGGTTCCGCAACAAGGCGAAGCTCGTGGTGGGCGGCACCGTCGACGCCCCGACCCTCGGGATCCTCGACGGTGCGGGTCGCGGCGTCGACCTGCGTGACTGCGGGCTGTACGAGCCGGCGATCAGCGACGTGCTGGAGCCGTTGGCCCGGTGGATCGCGGCCGCCCGCCTGGTGCCTTACGACGTGCCGTCGCGCGTCGGCGAGCTGAAGCACGTGCTGCTGACGGCGTCACCCGACGGTGAGCTGATGCTGCGGCTGGTGCTGCGGTCCACCGAGGCGCTGGCCCGGATCCGCAAGCACCTGCCGGCGCTGCAGCAGACGCTGCCCGCGCTCGGGGTGGCCTCCGTCAACGTGCAGCCCGCCCACGCCGCGGTGCTCGAGGGTGAGCGGGAGATCCCGCTCACCGAGCGGCAGACGCTGCGCATGCGGGTCAACGAGGTGGACCTGCACCTGCGGCCGCGCAGCTTCTTCCAGACGAACACGGCCGTGGCGGCCGCGCTCTACCGGCAGGCTGCCGCGTGGATCGACGAGGTGGCGCCGGCCACGGTGTGGGACCTGTACTGCGGGGTGGGCGGGTTCGCCCTGCACGCCGCGGCGCCGGGACGCGAGGTGACCGGCGTGGAGGTGAGCGCGGAGGCGGTGGCCAGCGCCGAGGCGAGTGCTGCGGAGCTGGGTCTCGACGGCGTGCGCTTCCTCGCCGGCGACGCGACGTCGTTCGCCCGGACCGCGGCACGGGCGCCCGACCTGGTGGTGGTGAACCCGCCCCGACGGGGGCTGGGTTCGGAGCTGGCCGGCTGGCTCGAGGCGTCGTCCGTCCGGTCGGTGCTGTACTCCAGCTGCAACCCGGACTCCCTGGCGCGGGACCTGGCCGCGATGCCGTCGTGGCGGCCCCGCCGTGCGCGGCTGCTGGACATGTTCCCCCAGACCACGCACGCCGAGGTGCTGGTGCTGCTCGGGCGCGAGGGCTGACCGGACGACCGGTGCGGGGAGCTCAGCGGCGCGTGGTGCCGCCCGGCTGCCGCGGCTCGCGCGGCCGTCGGACCCTCGCCGGCTCCGGCCGCCAGAGACCCGCCGCGAGCAGGCCCCGGGTCCGGCGGGACAGGTTGGCGTGCACCGTCCGGTACGAGTCCACGAGGAGCTCCTCGAGCAGCTGGTCCGGCACCTCGTCGTCGTCCAGCCGTGCCGTCAGCCAGTGCCGGTGGTCCATGTGCCAGCCGGGCAGCAGCGTGGGGAACTCGCGGCGCAGCGCGGCGCCGTCCTCCGGGTCCACCTTGACGTTGAGCCGGTAGGGCGCCGACGCCCCGACCAGGGCGAACATCCGGCCGGCCACCTTGTACACCGCGGTGGTCGCGTCGAACGGGTGCGTGAGCTCGGCCCACTCCAGCCCCATGGCCACGGCGTGCAGGTGGGCACGACGAGCTGCGGGATCGACGTCCTCGGTCACGCCCATGACGCTATCGAGCACCCCCGACAGCGTCCCGGCGGAGCCGGGCACGCTGCCACCCCGTCGTCGCCCGTCCGTCTCCCCGGGTGCTTGGCTCGGCTTCGACGCGCGTCGCGACCGGTCGGTGGTAGGACGGGGCCATGCGCACAAGGTCGGCAGGGTCCCTGGTCGGCGACCTGTGGGTGGTCAGGCGGGGAACGGGCCGCCCGTTGGTGCTCCTGCACGGCAACGGTGCGAGCCACCGCGAGTTCGACCGGCTGGTCCGGCGGCTCGCGCCCGGCCGCAGCCTCATCGGCATCGACTCCCGGGCGCAGGGGCGCTCCCTGCGCGGCGAAGGGCCGCTGACGATCGCACGCCTGGCGGACGACGTCGACGAGGTGCTCGGTTCGCTCGGGGGGCCGACGGTGGACGTGCTCGGTCACTCCGACGGAGGCAACATCGCGCTCGAGCTGGCCCTGCGTCACCCGGAGCGGGTGCGCCGCATCGTGATCAGCGGCGCCAACCTCGACCCGAGCGGTCTGCGGCCCAGCCTCCTGCGGACCTTCGCGGTGGTCCGTGCCGCCTGTGCGCCCGTCGCCGCGTGGTCACCCTGGGCGAGGCGGCGGGTCGAGCTGATGGACCTCATGCTCCTGGACCCGCAGATCGCCCCGTCGGACCTCGGGGCGGTGACTGCGCCCGTGCTCGTCGTCGTGGGCGAGCGTGACGTCATCCTGCCCGCCCACACACGCCTGATCGTGTCGAGCCTGCCCGACTCGCGGCTGGTCGTGATGCCCGGCGTCGGCCACATGGTGCCCGTGCGCCGTCCCGCCGAGCTGGCGGCCCTCGTCGAGGACTTCCTGGGCGCTCCTGACTCGGACTGACCTGTCGACGACCGCTCTCCTCCTCGCGGGCGGGTGTCGGACGTCCGGCGTAACGTCCCCGGCAGGAGGTGGGTCATGGACGTGTCGACACTGCTCACGGAGCTGTTCAGCAGGATCCCCGAGGTGCTGCACCGCGCCGCCGGAGGACTGGACGCCGAGGGCCTCGCGTTCCGTCCGGACGCAGACGCGAACTCGATCGCCTGGTTGGTGTGGCATGCGGCGCGCGTGCAGGACGCCCAGCTGGCGGACGTCGCCGGCCTCGAGCAGGTGTGGACGTCCGAGGGGTGGGTCCAGACGCTCGGGCTGCCGCTCGACGCGGGCGACACCGGCTACGGGCACACCTCGGCACAGGTCGCCCAGGTGGTGGCCCCCGCCCAGGACCTGCTCGGCTACGTCGACGCCGTCGCGGCGTTCGCGGCCGACTACGTCGGCGGCCTGAACCATGCCGAGCTGGACCGGGTGGTGGACCGCCGCTGGCAGCCGCCCGTCACACTCGGGGTGCGGCTGGTCAGCATCGTGGTGGACGCCACGGAGCACGCCGGGCAGGCCGCCTACCTGCGTGGGCTGGTGGACCGCTCCCGCGGCTGACCGTGCCCGCGGGCGCCGGCTCCGGTCGGGCCGGCGGCGAGGCAGGTGAGACAGGGCTCAGGCAGGGACCGAGGAGTCCTCGAGGACGGACAGCACGTTGCCCGCGGGGTCGGTGAACCACGCGATCGGCGGCCCGCCCGCGCCCCGGACCACCCCGGCCTCGTCGGTCGCCTCCGCCATCGACGGGTAGCGCTCGAACACCACGCCGCGCTCCGTCAGGGTCGCGACGGTGCTGTCGATGTCGCGCACCGGGAAGTTCAGCACCGTGAACGACGCCGGGGTGTGGTCGGCGCCCTTCGGGTAGACCAGCACGCTGGCGCCCGTCCCGAGCCGGAGCGTCAGCATGCCGTTGTCCACGCTGACCGTCAGGCCGAGCAGGTCGCGGTAGAACTCGGCTGCCTTGTCGACGTCGTCGACGGAGAAGCCGCTGAACGCGGGTGACTGACCGAGCATGGTGACCTCCGGAGCTGGGACGGCGGGACGGTGCCGCACCACGACCGGCGCGGACGTCCCCTCATCAACAGACCGGCCGGCGGTGTCGGGCTCATCGCACCGGCCGCCTCGATCTTCAGCCCTCGAGCAGCCCGCCGCCCACCCAGGCGCGGATCGCGGCGACGTCACCCTTGCTCAGGTCCATCCGGGCGCCCCGGCACAGGCCGATGACGTTGTCCGCCCACGCCTGCGCCAGCTTCTCGGCCGGGTGGGCGGTGGTCAGCTCGAGGCCGGTGTAGAGGATGCCCGAGATGACGGTGTTCACCGTCGCGCGGCCCACCTGGGCCCCCGCCTTCTGGCAGGCGTCCCGGACGCGTCGGGACGTCTCGGCGCGCTCGAACGGGTGGGCCGAGATGTCCGTCGCGAGGCCCTCCAGCAGCTTCCGGTAGCCCGAGGCGGGCAGGCCCGGTGTGTCCGTCACGGCGATCACCTGGCGGGTCAGCGCGCTGGGGTCGGTGTCGGCGACCACGCCCGGCAGGTCCGCCTCGTCGAACCGCTGCGGGTCCCAGACGTACCCCGGCGGCCGGCTGGTCATGCCGAGCTCCGGCAGCACGCGGCCCAGCCACGCCGCGAAGCTGCCGGCGCCGCCCCAGCCGGAGCCTGGCAGCGCCGGGTCGGCCTGCTGCGCGGCCTGCGCCACGGCGCCCAGCGGCACCGGACGGTCGGCGGTGCGGACCCGGTGCAGCACGGCACGGCGGGCGGCCGGCGACGGGTGCGCCTGCGTGGCCGGCGCCGGGGCAGCCGACGCAGAGGCGGCGGCCGGCGTGCCGGTGCTGGGGGAGCCGGTCGTCGTGCGACCGGATGCCGCGCCCCGCCCCGTGGCCTTCTCCTCGGCACCCGGGGGCTGCTCGGCTGCGGCGGGCTCCGGCGTGACGGGCTCCGGCGTGGTGGCGGTGGGCGGCTCCTCCGAGAGGGACGTGGTGGTGGTGACCAGCTCGGCCAGGGCGTCGGCCGTGATCACGTTGTCGGCGACGGCTCGGTAGGCGCTGGCGGCGGGGCTCGCGGTGATGATGGTGACCATGCGGTCGGCGGCACGGCACCGCAGGGCCAGCGGTGTGAAGTCCGCATCGGCCGAGACGATGACGAACTCCTCGTACCGGGTCGGCGCCGCGAGGGCGTCCACCGCGTCCAGCACCAGGTTGATGTCCGCGCTCGACTTGCCCTGCTGGGTCAGCGACGGGCAGTCGACCACCTGGAAGCCGGCGCGCGTGAAGTTGGGCCGGTAGACGGAGAACACCGACGGGTTCAGGTAGCAGGCGCGGATCAGGAACCGCCGGCTGAACTCGCCCTGCGAGTCGCTGCCCGTCTCCAGTTCCGCCAGCCAGTGCCCGGGGTCGGTGGCGAAGGCCTCGGCCGCGGCGGGGTCGAGGCGGCGCAGCCCGATGTAGACGTTGTCGAAGTCCACGAACAGGGCGCACCGCACGCGGCGGCCACCGTCCGTGCGGGCCAGGGTGTCGGTGCTCACCGGGCCATCTTCCCCGGTCCCGGGCGCAGCAGGGCGCCGTGACGGTCCGCGTCGCGGCCGTCCCGTCGTGCACGGCGGCTGCCCGCCATGCAAGACGGGACGGCGCCGACCCGTCGTCCGGGCAGCCGACCGGCGCCGTCTGGACCACTATGGAGACGTGATCGCACAGCACGTCGTGGTGCACGGACAGGTCCAGGGCGTGGGTTTCCGCTGGTGGGCGGCACGCGAGGCGGACCGGCTCGGGGTGACCGGCTGGGTGCGCAATCGCCCCGACGGGGCCGTGGAGGCGCTGGTGGAGGGGGAGCCCGAGCCGGTGCAGACGATGGTCGACGAGCTGGCCAGCGGCCCGCGGCACGCCGCGGTCAGCGGGGTGGACGTCGAGGACGCCACGCCGACCGGGTCGACGCGCTTCGTCGTCGAGCCGTAGACCGCGTCGTCGTGGAGCCGCAGCCGCTGCGCCCTGGCGCCTCGCGCTCGACGTAGCATGCGGACCCGTGGCCACCCCCGACTTCGTCCTCGCCCTGCGCGCCAAGGTGGACCACGACCTGCTGTGGCTCTCCGGGGTGACCGCCGTGGTGCTCGACACCTCCGGGGACCGCGTGCTGCTGGTGCGGCGCTCCGACGACGGCCGCTGGACACCCGTGACGGGCATCATCGACCCCGGTGAGCAGCCGGCCGCGGCAGCCGCCCGGGAGGTGCTCGAGGAGGCCGGTGTGGTGGCCGTCCCGGAGCGGCTCGCCCGGGTGCGGGCGCTGCCGCCCATGACCTATGCCAACGGCGACCGGTCCCAGTACCTCGACCTGACCTTCCGGTTCCGGCACGTCAGCGGCGACCCCTACCCGGCCGACGGCGAGAACACCGAGGCGGCCTGGTTCGAGCTCGGCGCGCTGCCGGCGCTGGACCCGGAGATGCACGGCCGGCTGGCCGTCGCGCTCGGGGACGGTCCGACGCTGTTCGACTGACGCGGTCGTCGGACCGGCCGCCTCGACCGACGCGGGCCGCCGACGTCAGGACGAGACGTCGGCGGTGGTGAAGCGGCTCCACGCGAGCGCGCCGAACACCGCCACCCAGGCGGCCTGGACGCCGACGCCGGTCCAGAGCACGTGGGAGTCGGGCGCGATCCGCAGGAACTCGGCGAAGTCGAGCCAGTGGTGGGTCAGCAGGTACGGGTGGATGCTGGCCAGGGCCGGCAGCGTGTCGAGCACGGCGCTGACCACCGCGGTCACCACGGTGGCCGCCATCGCGCCGATCGGCACCTCGGTCAGCGTGGAGAAGAACAGCCCGACGGCGACCAGCCCCGTCATGGACACCCCGACGTAGAGCACGATGCCCGCCACCCGGAGCACCGAGTTGCCGATGGGCACGGACCCGCCGGAGATCAGCGCGATGTCGTGCACGCCGAACAGCGCGGCGCCGACGATCAGTCCCACGACGGCGATCGCCAGCACCGCCGCGGCCACGAACGCCAGGGCGCCGAGCGCCTTGACGGCCAGCAGCCGGGCTCGTGCGACCGGCACCACGAGCAGGTAGCGCAGGGTGCCGGCGTTGGCCTCACCGGCCAACGAGTCGCCCGAGGCGATGCCGACGGTCAGCGGCAGCAGGAAGGGCAGGCAGAGGAACAGGGCGGCGACGACGAGGAACAGGCCGTTCTGGGACACCCGGCCGATGAACCCGGGGCCCTCGCCCCTGGTCGAGGTGTCCTGGGTCAGCCAGATCATCAGGCCGATCAGCAGCGGCACCATCGCCAGTCCGGCCAGCAGCACCTGGTTGCGGCGACGGCCGAACACCAGCCGCAGCTCGCTGCGGACCAGCCGGCCGGTGGCGCCCCGCTGCGGCGACGGTGGGTCGAGGGGTGCGCCGGCGGGTGCGGGCGCCGGGCCGGGCGCGACCACCACAGGCTCAGCGTGCGACATCGAAACCCTCCCCGGTCAGCTCGACGAACACCTGTTCCAGGCTCGGTCTGCGCACGTCCAGCCCCAGCAGGGGGACGTCGGCACCGACCAGCGCGGCGGAGACCCGGTCGGGTGGGACCTCGCCCAGCAGACCGTCCACGCGGTCGCCCGTCACCGACACGTCCGAGAGGCCCAGGCCGGTGAGCACCCGGGCTGCGGCGGGTGCGTCCGTGGCGGTGGTCGTCACGGTCGCCCGGGTGGTCCGCGAGTCCGTCAGCTCCGAGCGGGCGCCGGACAGCACCAGCCGGCCGCGGCTCATGATGCCGACGTGGGTGCACACCTGCTCGATCTCGGCGAGCAGGTGCGAGCTGACCAGCACCGTGGTGCCGGCCGCGGACAGCTCCCGGATCAGGTGCCGCACCTCGCGGGTGCCCTGCGGGTCGAGGCCGTTGGTCGGCTCGTCGAGCAGCAGCAGCTCGCGCGGGCGCAGCATCGCCGCGGCGAGGCCGAGCCGCTGCTTCATGCCGAGGGAGTACTGGCGGTACTTCTTGGACCCCGCCGCGGTCAGACCGACCCGGTCCAGTGCCGCGTCGATCCGGTCGGCGGCGGTGCGGGGGTCCGCCGTCGCGTCGACCGCCTCGAGGCGGTGCAGGTTCGCCCGCCCGGACAGGTACGGCTGGAAGGCAGGACCCTCGACGAGCGCGCCGACGCGGGGCAGCACCCCGGCAGCCGCGTCGGGCATCGGCTCGCCGAGCAGCCAGGCCTGGCCGCTCGTCGGGCGCACCAGGCCCAGCAGCATGCGGATCGTCGTCGTCTTGCCCGAGCCGTTGGGGCCGAGGAAGCCGAACACCGCGCCGCGGGGCACCTCCAGGTCCAGGTGGTCGACGGCCACCTGGCCGGACCGGAAGCGCTTGGTCAGCCCGCTGGTGCGGATGGCGGACGTGCCGCCGACCGCGGGTTCGGCGGCGGGACGGATCGCGGTGGCGGTGGTGGTGGTCCTGGCGGCGGACGTGCCCGTACCCGGCGCCGCAGCGCCGGGTACCGAGGAACCCTCAGGTGGGGTGCCGGGAGCGGAGCCCCTGACCCCTGTCGGCAGCCCGGTCATCCGGCGAGCTGCTGCAGCGTGGTACCCGGCACGGCACCGGCCAGCACCCGGCCGTCGTCCAGGATCAGCACCGACACCAGGGCGGAGGAGAGCAGCCGGCCGCCGGGGACCGCCTTGGTCAGGCCGTCGTACAGCGTGCTGGCGCTCAGGCCCGACCCGGACTTCGACGGGTCGGTGCCGTCGCCGCCCATGAACTGGCTGACCACGTCCTGACCCTGGGCGGTCGGCGGGTGCGGCAGATTGCGGGCGGCTGCCGCAGCTGCCGCGGCGTTCCCGGACAGCAGCGCCGAGACCTTCACGCCGCGCACCTCGACCACGCTGGCCCAGCCTGTCCCGCTGACGGTCACGTTCTGCGGCAGGGCTCCCGCGGTGGGCGACGGCGTCGGCTTGGTGGCGTCCGTGTGCTGCGGCAGCGCGATGGTCTTCTCGGTCACCTTGGCGCCGGGCGGGGCCGAGAACGACAGCACCGCGTCGGACGGCTTAGCGAACGACACGTCGGTGAAGCCGACCTCGAGCGCGGGCGCCTTCGCGTTGTCGGTGCTCCACACCTGCACGCGCAGCGGCGTGGAGGTGGCCGCGTCGACCGTCACGACGATGTGCGCCACCAGCGTGCCGCTCGTCTTCGGCGTCACCACCAGCTGGTAGGCGCCGCGGCCGGCCACGGTCGTCTGGCTGTCCAGCGTGACCGTCGAGTACTGCTGCGCCTGGCTCAGTGCCTGGTCGGCGGCCTGGGACGGCGTCGGCAGCTCGGAGGCGCCGGGGACCGGCGTCTGCGCGTGCTTCTGCTGCTCAGCCTTGAGCTTCGCGGCGTCGGCGGCGGAGAGCGTGTAGTGGGTGACGGCGTCCTGCTTGGAGGAGTAGGTCCACGCCTGCGTCGTGTCGTGCACCACCGAGTACTCCGAGGTCGCACCCAGCAGCGACACGCGCGAGCGGCCGGCGCCGTCCGTCCACATCCGCAGCGTCGAGCTGCCGGACAGGAGGTTGATCGGGTCCGCCGGGCTGACGGTGCCGCTGACGGCACCGAGCGAGGAGATGTCCGGCAGGCCGAGCCGCGCCGTGTAGACCACGGTGCCGGACATCGGCACCGGCTTCGCCTCGAGCACCTTGGTCACCAGCTGCTGGGCCGTGATGTCGGGGAGCCCCGCCGAACCGGCGTCCGCCAGCAGCGGTGCCGCGGCGAACCCTGCCACCACCACCGCACCGACCGCGACGGGCACCGCCCACCGCGCTCGTGCGGACAGGCCGCGGCGTGGGGGACGCGGAGCGTCCGAGGGGACGGTCGTCACATCGCTCGTCATGGCACCAGGGTGCACCCCCGCCTCTGAGGGGCTGCTGAGAGCCGGCGGGCGCGGCGTCCGCGCCGTCGCGGCGTACCGTCGGACGGCGATGGGATGCTGACCGCGTGCGCGTGCTGGTGGTGGACGACGAGCGCGGCCTGGTCCGTGCGCTGCAGCGGGGGCTGACGGCGGAGGGGTTCGCGGTCGACGTCGCCTACGACGGCGAGCACGGCCTGGAGCTGGCGACCGATCGCGACTACGACGCGATCGTGCTGGACATCATGCTGCCGCGCCGGCACGGGTACGACGTGGTGCGCGAGCTGCGGGCGCGGGACGTGTGGACGCCGGTGCTGCTGCTGTCGGCCAAGGATGGGGAGCACGACGTGGCCGACGGCCTCGACGTCGGTGCGGACGACTACCTGACCAAGCCGTTCTCGTTCGTCGTGCTCGTCGCCCGGATCCGCGCGCTGCTGCGCCGGCCCGTCGCCGAGCGGCCGGCGGTGCTGCGCGTCGGCGACCTCGAGCTCGACCCGGCCACCCGCTCGCTGACCCGCGGCGGTGAGACCGTGGCGCTCACGGTGCGCGAGCTCGCACTGCTCGAGTACCTGATGCGGCACGCCGACCGGGTGGTCGGCAAGGTCGAGCTGCGCGACCACGTGTGGGACGCCCCCGGCGAGGACCTGAACGTGGTGGAGGTGTACGTCGGCTACCTGCGCCGCAAGCTCGGCCGCGACGCGGTGCTCACCGTCCGCGGTGCCGGGTACCGGATGGCGGGATGACCACGGAGCGGCGCGGCGGCGGACGGCGCTGGCGCGGCCTGTCGCTGCGGCTGCGGCTGACCGTGCTGACGGCGGCGGCCGTCGCGGTGGCGCTGGTCGCCGGCGCCTTCGCGCTGACGGCGGTCCTGTCGCGCAGCCGGCTGGCGGCGCTGGACGGGCTGCTCCGGGACCGGGTCGGCGTGGTGACCGGGCTCGTGGAGAGCGACACGGTGCCCGCCACGCTGCCGACCGTCGAGGCGGGCGAGGTCGCCCAGCTGCTGGACGAGCAGGGCGGCGTGCTCGCGTCCTCCCCGAACGCCAGCCGGACGCTGCCGGTGCTGCCCGCCGGGCCGTTGGCGGCGCTCCGCTCGAGTGCCGGCACCGGTGTGCTGGTGCTGAGCACCGCCGACGACGCGTACAGCAGACCGGGCCGCGTGGCGCTGCACGCCGTCACGTACCGGGGGTCGCCGGCGACGGTGGTGGTCAGCCTGCCGCTCGGCGAGGTGCAGGGGCTGCTCGGCGCCCTGCGCGTGGCGCTGCTGATCGTCGTCCCGCTGCTGACCGTGCTGGTGGCGCTGGCCCTGTGGCTCGCCGTCGGTCGGGCGCTGCACCCGGTCGAGCAGCTGCGCCGGGGAGCGGCGCAGGTCGCCGCGGCGGGCGGAGGTGGCGGGCTGCCCGTCCCCGCGGCGGACGACGAGCTCGCGGCGCTCGCGCGCACCCTCAACGAGATGCTCGAGCGGCTGGACCGGGCGGCGTCGCGGCAGCGGACGTTCGTCGCCGACGCCGCGCACGAGCTGCGGTCGCCCCTCGCGGCGCTGCGGGCGACGGTCGACGTCGCACGGTCGCACCCCGGCACGTGGACGGTGGCGGAGCTCGCCGCCGAGCTGGAGCCGGAGGCCCTGCGGATGCAGTCCCTGGTGGACGACCTGCTGCTGCTCGCGCGGGTCGGCGCGCGGCCCGCTCATCCGGCCCCGGTGGACCTGCGGGCGGTGGCGGACGGCCTCGCCGCGACCGCGGCTCGGGTGCCGGTCGAGGTGATCGGCAGCGGGCACGCCGTCGCGGACGCGGAACGGGTCACCCGCGTGCTGCGCAACCTGGTGGACAACGCCACCCGTCACGCGAGCAACCGGGTGCGGGTGGTGATCGACCAGCGGGCCGACACCTGCCGGGTGGTGGTGGAGGACGACGGCCGCGGCGTGCCGGTGGCGGACCGGGAGCGGGTGTTCGAGCGGTTCGTCCGGCTCGACGAGGCGCGCGAGCGGGAGGCGGGCGGTGCGGGGCTCGGCCTGGCGATCGCGCGGGAGCTCGCCCGCGAGCAGGGCGGCGACGTGACTCTCGCCGGCAGCCAGCTGGGCGGTCTGGCGGCGGTGGTGCTGCTGCCGTCGGCCCCGTCGGAAGGTCCGGACCGCGCTGGCGCGTGAGCCGTGCCGCCGGCCGTGTGGGCCGTGACCTCGGGCGGGGAGGAGAATGGGGCCGATGTCCAGCCCCGCCCGCGCTCAGCAGAACGCGATGGGTGGCTTCCTCTCCCGGTCGGCCGTCGCCGGCGTGTTCGGCCCGGCGCTCGCGTTCGAGGTGGGCATCGGCGCGGTGACGCCGATGGTGGCGGTGTCGGCCTCGCAGCTGGGCGCCTCGCTCGCGGTCGCCGGCCTGCTGGCGGCGTTCCTCGGCATCGGTCAGATCCTCGCGGACGTGCCGGCCGGTGCCCTGGCGGCCCGATGGGGTGACCGGCGGGCCATGCTGGCCGCCGCCGTGCTCGCCATCGTGGCGCTGGTGGGGTGCGCGACCGCGCACAGCCTGCTGGTGCTCGGCGTGGCGGTGCTGGTCACCGGCGCTGCCAATGCCGTGTTCCTTCTGGCCAGGCAGGCGTACCTGACCGAGATCACGCCACCGCTGTACCGGGCGCGGGCGCTGTCCACGCTGGGTGGGGTCGGCCGGATGGGGGTGTTCCTCGGACCGTTCCTCGGTGCCGGTGTGGTGCACCTGGCCGGGACGCCCGGTGCCTACTGGCTCGCGGTGGGCGTCACGGTCGTGACTTTCGTCATCGTCGCCGCCGTCCCGGACGTGGCCGCCGAGGCGACCGCCGCCCGGCGCGAGGCGCCCCGCGTGCCGCTGGTGCGTGTGCTGCGGGAGCACGGGAGCGTGTTCGCCACCCTGGGTGTCGCCGTGCTGCTCGTCGGCGCGACGCGAGGGGCGCGACAGGTGGTGCTGCCGCTGTGGGGCGAGCACCTCGGGCTGGCGCCGGCCACGACCAGCCTGGTCTACGGCGTCTCGGGCGCGCTCGACATGCTGGTGTTCTACCCGGCCGGGAAGGTGATGGACCGCCGGGGGCGGCTGTGGGTCGCCGTGCCGTCGATGGTGCTGCTGGGCCTGTCGATCGCAGCGCTGCCCCTGTCGCGGTCCGTCGGCACCCTGTCGGTCGTCGCGATGGTGATGGGGCTGGCCAACGGGGTGGGCTCCGGGCTGCTGATGACGTTGGGCGCCGACGTGGCGCCTGCGGCCGTCCGCTCGCAGTTCCTCGGGGTGTGGCGGCTGTTCCAGGACGCCGGGCTCGCGGCCGGACCCCTGGTCGTGTCCGCCGGGGCCGCGCTCGGCAGCCTGGCGGCCGGCGTGCTGGCCGTGGCCGGGGTCGGGGGAGTGGCGGCCGCCGTACTGGCGGTCACCGTGCCGCGGTGGTCGGTGCACGCCAACGCGCGGACGCGACGGGCCGCCGGCCTCCGGGCGGACGGGACAGCGCCGGGGCCAGCGCCGGGGCCCGGCTGACCGGCGTCCGAGGCGGACCGGTCAGCTCTCCTCAGCGGCGACCGCGGGGCTCGGGACGCCCTCCGGCACGGCCGGGGAGGGGTCGTCGGACGGTCGGCGCACCAGCCAGGCCGCGGGGATGGCCAGGAGCGACACCAGGGCCCCCACCAGGAAGGCGGCCTGCACGGCGCCCGCGGTCGCCGCCGCGCCGTCGGCGCCGTGCTCGGCCAGCCGACCCGCCTGGGCGGTGAGCACCGTGACGAACAGCGCGGTGCCGGCGGCACCTGCCACCTGCTGCACGGTGCCGACCATCGCGCTGCCGTGCGAGTACCGGTGTCCCGGCAGCGAGCCGAGGGCGGACGTGAACAGCGGCGTGAACATCGCCGCCAGGCCGGCAGACAGCGTCACGTGGGCCGCGAGCAGCAGCCCCGGGGAGCTGTGCTGGTCGAGCGTCGTCATGCCCCACAGCGCCGCGCTCAGCAGCACCGCGCCGGGCACCAGCAGCGGCCTGGGCCCGAACCGGTCGTAGGCGCGGCCGACCGCGGGGGCGAGCAGGCCCATCAGCAGCCCACCGGGAAGCAGCAGCAGGCCGGTGGACAGGGTGGTCAGGTGCAGCACCTGCTGCGCGTAGATCGGCACCATGATGATCGTCCCGAACATCGCCATCATCACCACGGCCATCAGTGCGACGCTCACCGTGAAGGTGCGGGAGCCGAACACCCGCAGGTCCAGCAGCGCGTCGTCCGCCCGCTGCAGCCACAGCTGCCGGGCGACGAACAGCGACAGCGCCGTCAGCCCCACCACCAGGCTCACCCAGGCCGTCACCGGCACGCCGCCGGTCGCGCTGCCGAGCGTCGACAGCCCGTACACGATCCCGCCGAACGCGAACGCCGACAGCACCACCGAGCCGACGTCCACCCGTGCCGTGCGGGTCACGCCGATGTTGGGCACCCGTGCCGCGCCGAGCGCCAGCGCACCCAGCGCGATCGGCAGCACCAGACCGAACATCCAGCGCCACTGCAGCACGGACAGGATCAGACCCGAGATGGTCGGCCCGATCGCCGGGGCGACGGAGATCACCACCGAGATGTTGCCCATCGTGCGGCCACGCGATGCGGGCGGCGTCACGGTCATCACCGTGGTCATCAGCAGGGGCAGCATCACGGCGGTGCCGGTCGCCTGCACCACGCGGCCCGCGAGCAGCACGGGGAAGCCGGGGGCGAGCGTGCACACCGCCGTGCCCAGGCTGAACAGGCCCATCGCAGTCAGGAAGGCGGCCCGCGTCGTGATCCGCTGCAGGACGAAGCCCGTCACGGGGATCACCACGGCCATGGTGAGCATGAACGCGGTGCTCAACCACTGCGCAGTCGCCGGCGTGACCGACAGGTCCGTCATCAGGCGGGGTAGCGCGACGCCCATGATCGTCTCGTTGAGGATCACGACGAACGTGGAGACCAGGAGCAGCACGACGGCGAGACGGTCGCGCGGCGCCATCCGTTCCGGGGTGGCTGCCGGGAGCGGCCCCTCGCTGAGGGGCGAGCCGGGTTCGAGCAGCTCGGGGCTGGGCCGGTCGGTCACAGGACTCTCCAGGCGAGGTCGGGCCCCGAAGCAAGGCAGGGCGAGGTCGGTCAGGACGGCGACGTACGGCTAGCCGCGCGGGACCGCGCGCGGCGGCCGCCGTCCAGTCTGTGTGAGCAACCTCTCACCCGTCACTGACATTCCTCGCGGCGTCCCGTCGGCGACGGCTGCGCGGGCGCCCGCCGACACTCAGTGCGCCCAGCGCGCCCTGCGTCCGAACAGCCCCCGCTGTGCCGCCGACTCCGCCGCTGTCCCCGCCGACACGGCGGCCGGCACGGCACCGGCGACCGTCCCCTCGTCGTCGGCCACCGCCTCGTGGGCGACCGGCAGCGGCTCCGCGACCGCGACGCCGGCGAGCGCGTTCCGCACGGCGTCCAGAGCGCGTTCGGCCTGCTGCGCACGGTGCACCGCCCGCTGCTCACCGGAGCGCGCCTCGGCGAGCTCGGACTCGTACTCGGCGCTCGTGGCGGCCAGCTCGGCGGCGTGGGCCGCACGCGCGTCGGCCAGCTCGTCCTCCAGCTCGGAGATCCGGCCGGTCAGCCGCACCAGGTCCGCGTCGTGCTCCGCCTGGCGCGCGCGGAGTTCCGCGTCGCGGGCCGCGACCTGCTCCGCCAGCCCGTCCGCCTGAGCGCCCCGTGCCACCACGACCGCGACGGCGGCCGTCACCCCGGACTCCTCGAGGGCGGCCCGCATCACCTCCACGCGGGTGTCGCGCTCGGTGTCGCGCAGGTCCTCCCAGGGCTCCTTGCGCAGACCCGAGTAGCGAGCGCGTTCGATCGCCGATGCCATGCCGTCGGGGCTGAGCGTGTCCATGGCCCCGAGCATCGGCCTGCTCGGGCACCCGTGGCGATGGGCGACCGGATGAATGTGCGGGTGATCCGGTGCCGGACCGGCCGACCCGTTCCCACCGACGGGTCGGCCGGCCGGGTCAGATGAACAGCGTCGTGCCGGAGTCGTGGGCCTCGCCGAGGAAGGTGGCGACCCCGCCGAGCTCGACGCCGTCGATCAGGTCCTCGTGCGCGATGCCGAGCAGGTCCATGGTCATCGTGCAGGCGATCAGCCGGGCCCCGCCGGCCTGGGCGGAGGCGATCAGCTCCGGGAGAGACGGCACCGCCTTGTCCTTCATGACCTTCTTGATCATCGCCGTGCCGGCGCCCGCCAGGTGCATCTGGGACAGCGCGAGCTTGTCCGCTCCCTGCGGCATCATCGCCCCGAACATCCGGTCCATCGCGCTGCGGTCGCGGGCGGGAGCGTCGGTGCGGCGCAGCGAGCTCAGTCCCCAGAAGGTGAAGAACATCGACACCTCCTCGCCCATCGCGAGCGCGCCGTTGGCGATGATGAACGCGGCGAGCACCTTGTCCAGGTCGCCGGAGAACACGACGAAGGAGTTCTTCGCCGCCGGGGCCGCGACGCCGGCCAGGGCGCTCAGCGCGGCCGTCGGGGCGGGGGCCGACGTGCCGCCCTTGCGGAAGCGTCCGACGTAGCCCGGGCCCGACGGGGCCAGCTCGACCAGCTCGTGCCCGTTGCGGCGGGCCCAGGCGGGGCCGTCGTTGGCGAAGCCGGGGTCGGAGACGGTGACCACCACCTCGTCGCCGGTGCCCAGCCCGCGCATCGTCTCGGCGAGCTTCATGATCGGGCCGGGGCAGGCCAGGCCGGAGCAGTCGAGGTCGACGCTGACACCGCTGACCACCGGCTGCGCCGCCTGCCGACGGACCTGCGCGGCCAGCTCCGGCGGCTCGGCGTACGCGATGACCGGCGCCGGCGGCTCGTCGGACTCGGGCATCAGCTCGCGCCAGGCGCGGAACGTCGCGGTGCCGCCGGACAGGACGGACACGTCCGCGAACCCGCGCTGCACCAGGGCGCGGTGCGCCAGGTAGCTGCGGAAGCCGACGGCGCAGTACAGCCGCACCGGCACCGAACGGTCCCAGTCGACGCACCGCTCGCGCAGCACGGCCAGCGGGAGGTTCTCCGCGCCGGGCAGGTGCCAGATCTCGTACTCCTCGGGGGTGCGCACGTCGACCAGCCGGGCGCCCCGCGTCGCCGTCTCCCAGTCCTGGGCGTACCAGAGCGCGATGTCGCCGCGCAGCACGTTCGACGCGACGAAGCCCGCCATGTTCACCGGGTCCTTGGCGGACCCGAACGGCGGGGCGTACGCGAGCTCGAGCTCCTCGAGGTCGTACACCGTCTGCTCGGCGCGCAGCGCGGCGGCCAGCACGTCCAGCCGCTTGTCCACACCGTCGAACCCGGCGGCCTGGGCGCCGAGGATCCGTCCCGTGCCGGGGGAGAACAGCAGCTTCAGGCTCATCATCGCGGTGCCGGGGTAGTACCCGGCGTGGCCCGACGGGTGCACGTGCACCGCGCGGTACGGCACCTGGGCGGCGACGAGCTGCCGCTCGGTGGCACCGGTCCCGCCGGCCACCATGTCGAACACCTTGACCACCGAGGTGCCCTGCGTCGACCGGTAGACGGTGTCCCGTCCGCAGATGTTCTCGGCTGCCACCCGCGCCTGCCGGTTGGCCGGGCCGGCCAGCGGGGCCAGCGCAGTGCCGGGCAGGACGGTGTGCGGCGTCTCGACGGCGTCGCCGGCGGCCCAGATGGCCGGATCCGACGTCCGCATGTGCTCGTCGACCGCGATCCCACCGTGCGGGCCGAGCGCCAGCCCCGCCTCGACGGCCAGACCCGTGGCGGGCCGTACGCCCGCCGCCAGGATCACCAGGTCGGCCGGCAGCAGCTCGCCGCTGGTCAGCTCGACGTTGACCGCACCGTCGGGCCGGGGCGTGAACGCGGCGGCCCCGGTCGACAGGTGCAGCTGGACGCCGCGCGAGCGCAGGTGCTGCTCGACGGGCACCGACATCTCGTGGTCCAGCGGCGGCAGGATCTGGTCCGCCAGCTCGACGACGTGCACCTGGGCGCCCCGGTGCTGGAAGTTCTCGGCCATCTCCAGGCCGATGTAGCCGGCGCCGATCACCACCGTGCGAGCCGGGCCGCGCTCACCCTTCGCGGCAGCGGTGACCAGGGCGTCGAGGCGCGCCTTGATCTGGTCCATGTCGCCGAGCCGGCGCAGCACGTGCACGGCCGGGTGGTCGATGCCGGGCAGCGGCGGACGCACCGGGTTCGCGCCGGGGCACAGCGCGAGGGCGTCGTAGCTCTCGGTGTACTCGCGGCCGGAGTCGAGCTCGCGGACGGTGACGGTACGGGCGGAGCGGTCGATCGAGAGGACCTCCGCGCCGACCCGCACGTCGATGTCCAGCGACTCGCGCAGGCTGGCGGGGGTCTGCAGCAGCAGCCGGCTGCGGTCGGCGATCACCTGGCCGATGTGGTACGGCAGCCCGCAGTTGGCGAACGAGACGTGGTGGCCGCGCTCGAGCACCACGATCTCGGCGAACTCGTCGAGTCGTCGCGCACGTGCCGCGACCGACGCTCCCGCTGCCACTCCACCGACGACGACGATCTTCACGAGCTGTCTCCTCACATACCCCGGGTGGTATGCAGAGACGCTAGGCGACCGATCATGGGATGAGCTGGGACCTGGGTCCGGGGGCTGGTCCGGGTCGAGCGAGCGGCGCGGTCAGGCGAGGGAGAGGAAGAGCTGCTCGAGCCGGTCCGCGGCGACGTCGTCGGGACCCTGAGGGTCGCGCAGGCAGCTGCGCAGGTTGGCGGCGACCAGGGCGAAGCCCGCTCGTTCGATCGCACGGGAGACAGCGGCGAGCTGCGTGACGACGTCCTGGCAGTCGCGCCCGTCGTCGAGCATCCGGATCACCCCGGCCAGCTGCCCGTGCGCCCGCCGTAGGCGCGCGGACACCTTCGCCACCGCCACCGGGTCCGGTGCCGCGGGGGCGGGGTCGACGGCCACCGCGGAGGCAGAGGCGTCCGCGGTGACCGTCGGGGCTGCGTCGGACGGTGCCGCCGCAGCCGGACGTCGGGGCCTGTCAGGCCCGGTCATGGCTCGCCTCGTGCTCGGCGATCTGCCGGCGCACGTCGTCCATGTCGAGGTCCTTGACGCCTGCGATCACCCGCTCGAGGTCCGGGGCGCGCAGCGCACCGGGCTGGGCGAACACCAGCACGCCCTCGCGGAACGCCATCAGGGTGGGGATCGAGGTGATGCCCGCCTGGGCGGCCAGGCCCTGCTCCGCCTCGGTGTCCACCTTGGCGAACACGACGTCGGGGTGGGTGGTCGACGCCTGCTCGAACACGGGCGCGAACATGCGGCACGGCGCGCACCAGTCGGCCCAGAAGTCGACCAGCACGATGTCGTTGTCGCGGACGGTGTCGGCGAAGGTCTCCTCGCCGACGGCGATGGTGCTCATGTCAGTCCTTCCGGACGGTCGTGGCGGTGGGTGGGCGCAAGGTGGTCAGCGGCGGCAGGTGCACTGCTGCTCGGCCGGCACGTTCGCCATCACGGCGTCGACGTGCTGACCGCAGCCGGTCCAGGTGACCTTGCCGCAACGGGAACAACGGATGGGGCTGCACATAGGGGTGTCTCCTCGGGGGTTGGGGGTGGGGTCAGCGCCGGACGGCGCCGCCGGCGGCCTGCCAGGCGCCGATGCCACCGGACACGCTGGTGGCGTCGAAGCCGAGCTTGCGCAGCTGCGTGGCGGCGGTGCGCGAGCGCATCCCGCTGTGGCACATCACCACCACCTGCTGGTCGGCCTTCAGCCGGCGCGGTGCGCCGGAGATCTGGGCGAGCGGGATGTGCAACGCCTGGGGCGCGTGCCCGGTCTTCCACTCGTGGTTCTCGCGCACGTCCACCAGGGCGGCGCCGTCGCGGACCAGCTCGACGGCGCGGTCGGCGCGCACACTGGACGGCAGCCTGCCGTCGTCCTTGCCGAGACCCAGCAGTCGCAGGAACGGGTTGGTGCTCATACGGTCGCGGGCTCCTTGGGCTGGGTGGGCACTGCGCTGGTGCGCAGCTCGGGACGGGAGGCGAGCAGGCTGAGCCAGCCGCCGGACAGGTTCCGCGCGTCCATCCCGGCACCGATCAGCATGCGGGTGGCCAGGTACGACCGCACCCCGCTCTGGCAGTGCACGCTGATCGGGCGGCCGGCGGCCGCCGCGCGGATCTTCTCGAGGTGGTCCCGCACCTGGATGTGCGGCACGTGCATCGCGCCCGGCAGGTGGCCGCGGCTGAACTCGCCGTGGGTCCGCACGTCGAGCACCAGCGTGTCCCGCCGCACCTCGTCCAGCTCGTCCGGGTGCCACTGCGGGGCGGTGCCGTCCAGCGCGTTCTGCGCGACGAAGCCGACCATGTTGACCGGGTCCTTCGCAGAGCCGAACGGCGGCGCGTAGGACAGCTCGAGCTCGGCGAGGTCGTCGGCCGTCATGCCGGCGCGCAGCGCCGTGGCCAGCACGTCCATCCGCTTGTCGACCCCGGCGCGGCCGACGGCCTGGGCGCCGAGCAGGCGCCCGTCCGGAGCGAAGCTCGCGACGATGTGCACCTGCTGGGCACCGGGGTAGTAGCCGGCGTGGTGCCCGGGGTGCACCCGCACCACCTCGTGGTCGATGCCCGCACGGTCCAGCACGCGCTGGCTGGCACCGGTCATCGCGGCGGTCAGGCGGAACACGCGCACGATCGCGGTGCCCAGCACGTCGGCCTGCGGCGTGGTGCGGTGGCCGAGCATCGAGTCGGCGGCGCGGCGGCCCTGCCGGTTGGCCGGGCCGGCCAGCGGCACGGGGCCGACGGCGCCGGTGACGGCCTGGCGGACCTCGATCGCGTCGCCGACGGCCCACACGTGCGGGTCCGACGTGCGGTGGTCGGCGTCGACCCGGATGGCACCGGTCGGGCCGAGGTCGAGGCCGGCGTCGCGCGCCAGCGAGCTCTCGGGCCGCACGCCGACGTTGACCAGCACCAGGTCGGCGGGCAGCTGGGACCCGTCGGAGAGGGTGACGACGACGGAGCCGTCGGGCTCGTCGGACACCTGCGTCGCGGACACACCGACGTGCAGCCGCACGCCGTGGTGCACCAGCTCGTCGGACACCAGCGTGGCCAGCTCGGCGTCCAGCGGGGGCAGCACGTGGTCCGCCAGCTCGACGACGTCGACGCTCAGCCCGCGCGTGACCAGGGCCTCGACGGCCTCAAGCCCGATGAAGCCCGCGCCGACGACGACCGCCCGCGCCTCACCCTCCGGCCGGGTGGCCAGCACGTGGTCCACGGTGCCGCGCAGCCGCTGCACGTCGTCGATGGTGCGCAGCGCGTGCACCGCCGGGTCGTCCAGGCCGTCGATCGGCGGTCGGACGGCCACGGCGCCGGGGGCCAGCAGCAGCGAGTCGTAGGGCAGGTCGTACTCGGACGCGGCGGTGCGGACGTGCACCGTGCGGGCGTCGCGGTCGATCGCCGTGACGGTGCTGCCGGTGCGCACGTCGAGCGCCAGCGCCTCGGCCAGCGACTGGGGCGTCTGCACCAGCAGGCTCTCCTCGCGGCCGATCTCACCGGCGAGGTGGTAGGGCAGGCCGCAGTTGGCGAAGGAGACGTAGGCGCCGCGCTCGAGGACGACGATGCTGGCGTGCTCGTCGAGACGGCGGGCGCGGGCGGCGGCGCTCATGCCGCCTGCGACGCCGCCGACGACGACGATGCGCGTGCTGGCCGACGGCGTGGACGATGAGGGACTCGCGCTGGGGGTCACGGGAGGAAGATACCCCCGGGGGTATCGAGATCGCAACTTGCCGACCCGTCGTAGCGTGGTCGTCGACGCGGCTGCCGGGCCGCCGGACGCGCTGACGAGGGGGAACGCCGTGCACCGACGCCGTGCCGCGGGCGACGACCCGGTCCGTCGCGCGAGCCGCTACCGGACGGAGCGCGTGGAGGCCGACGACGCAGCGACGGCCGGGGCCGGCGGTGGACGTCCCGACGTGCCCGCGGCCGCGGCGGAGGGGACCGGCGGCTCCGCACGCCCGGACCCTGCCGGTCCGCCGCGCGCCGTCGGACGGATGGACCAGCGCGCCTGCTGGGTCGACGTGCTGGTGGACCAGGCGATCGCCCGCGGTGAGTTCGACCACCTGCCGCTCGCCGGCAAGCCGCTGCCGAACCTGACCCGGCACGACCCGGACTGGTGGCTCAAGGCCTACGTCGAGCGCGAGCACGTGTCCGGCGTGCTTCCGGAGGCCCTCCAGCTGCGCGCCGACGCCGAGCGGCTGCACGACCGCCTGGACGAGATGCGGTCGGAGGCCCGGGTCCGCGACGCGCTCGCGGAGCTCAACCGCCGCATCGTCGAGGCGCGGCGGCAGCTGCTCGGCGGACCGCCGGTCGTCACGCCGCTGCGCGACGTCGAGGCCGAGGTCGCCGCCTGGCGCGAGCGGCGCAGGCGCTAGACCAGCGCGGCGATCCGCTGCAGCGCGCCGACGACCACCGCGGCCGACCGGTCCGCCGCGTCGTCCACGTGCTGGTTGAACTCGTCGGCAGGTCCGCACAGGTCGGAGATGCCGCGCACCGAGACGAACGGGACGTCGTACAGGTGCGCGACGTGCGCGAGCGCTGCCGACTCCATGTCGGTCGACAGCGCGTGGGGGAAGGCGGTCCGCACGCGGTCGACGCCGGACGGGTCGATGAACGCGTCGCCGGACAGCATGGTCCCCGCGAGCACGCGCTGGCTCTCGGGGCGCACGGCGAGCATCGCCTCGACCAGCTGCGGGTCCGCGTCGAACACGGCGGGCATGCCCGGCACCTGGCCCAGCTCGTACCCGAAGGCGCGCGCATCAGCGCCCGAGTAGACGTACGAGGTGCCGACGACGACGTCCCGCACGCGCACCTCGGCACCCAGGCCACCGGCGCTCCCGGCGCTGATCAGGGTCCGCGGCGCGGTGCTGGTGACCGCGACCGCCGCGGCGGCCGCGGCGTTGACCAGCCCGATGCCGCACACCACCAGCAGCACACCGTGCCCGCCGAGGGTGACCACCCGGTGCACGGCCCGGCCGACCTGCGTGGGCGCGCCGACGAAGTCGGCACGGGCCAGGAACGGCTCGGCCTCCTCCGCCATGGCGGTCACGACGACCGCGTCGACGGCGATCACGCGGTCACCTGGCTCCACACCGCGCGCTGCGCGAGGAACTCGCGGGCGGCCTGCTGGGCACCCTCGAGGGTGTGGTGGGCGCCCCAGCCGCACTGCACCTCGTTGGCGGCCGGGACCTCGGTGGCCGTGAGCACGTCCTCCAGCGTGGCCTGCACCAGGGCCAGCACGTCGTCGTACGCCCAGTCGCCCGCCAGGATCAGGTAGAAGCCCGTCTGGCAGCCCATGGGGGAGAAGTCGACCACCTTGTCGGAGTGGTTCCGGGACTTCTCGGCGAACAGGTGCTCGATCGAGTGGACGGTGTCCATCTCCAGGTGGGCGCGGTTCGGCTGGGTGAACCGGACGTCGTACTTGACCAGCACGTCGCCGTGCGGGAGCACCTTCCGGTCGGCGAGGCGCACGTAGGGGGCGCTGACGGTGCGGTGGTCGAGGTTGAAGGACTCGACGTTCATCCGGGGCTGGCTCGTCTCCACGCGTCCAGTGTGCGGCAGCGAGCGCGACCGCCGTCGTAGCGGCCGCCATCCGCGCGTCCGACGCGCACGGTTCCCGGCGTGTTCATCGGCCGTTCACCACGTCGGAAGGCGGTCTCCGCCCGAGCGGGTGAGAGTTCGGTACGGGACGTTCGTCCCAATCCGACATCCAAGGAGCAGCACGTGCACCGCATGCATCGGTTCACCGCCGTCGGGGCCGCGAGCCTCGCCGTCGCGGGCCTCGTGGTCGCCTCGGCCACGGCGTCGTCCGCGCACGACCAGCGGGACGACGCCCGTCGGGGCGCCACCGCCACGCCGATCAAGCACCTCGTGGTGATCTTCAACGAGAACGTCTCGTTCGACCACTACTTCGCCACGTACCCGAACGCCGCCAACACCGACGGCACCCGGTTCACCGCCGCGCACGCCACCCCCCGCGCCAACACCCTGCAGACGGCCGGTCTGCTCACCAGCAACCCGAACTCGGCGCTGCCGCAGCGTCTGTCGTCCTCGCAGGCGCTGACCTGCGACCAGAACCACGGGTACAGCGCCGAGCAGAAGGCGGCCGACGGCGGCCGCAACGACCTGTACGTGCAGAACACCGACGTGGAGACCTGCACCCCCGGCCTGTTCACCGAGCCCGGGCTGGTCATGGACTACTACGACGGCAACACCGTGACGGGGCTGTGGAACTACGCGCAGCACTACGCGATGAGCGACAACTCGTACTCGACGACGTTCGGGCCGTCCACGCCGGGCGCGATCAACCTGATCAGCGGCCAGACGCACGGCATCCACGCCGTCACGCCCACCGGCACGCCGACCACCGACTCCTACGTCGTCGCCTCGCCGGACGCCAACGGCGTCGGCACGGTCATCAACGACCCGGACCCGTACTACGACGACTGCTCCAACTCCAACGCGACCAGGTCGAACAACCTCGCGGTGGCCAGCGGCAAGAACGTCGGTGACCTGCTGAACGCCAAGGGCGTGACGTGGGGCTGGTTCCAGGGCGGCTTCAAGCCGACCACGCCCTACGCCGGTCCCGGCACCAAGGCCGTGTGCGGCGCGAAGAGCACCAACATCGGTGGCGGCGCGTCGCTCGACTACAGCCCGCACCACTCGCCGTTCGAGTACTACGCCTCGACGTCCAACCCGCACCACCTGGCCCCGAGCTCGGTGGCCGCGATCGGGCACACGGACCAGGCGAACCACAACTACGACGTGAGCGACTTCGACGCCGCGCTCGCCGCGGGCAACCTGCCGGCGGTCAGCTTCGTCAAGGCGCCCGAGTACCAGGACGGCCACGCCGGCTACTCCGACCCGATCGACGAGCAGCACTTCCTGGTCAAGGAGATCAACGCGCTGCAGAAGTCGCCGGACTGGTCGAGCACCGCGGTGGTCGTCGCCTACGACGACTCCGACGGCTGGTACGACCACCAGTCCGCGGTGATCACCAACGGCTCGAACGACCCGGCCAGGGACTCGGCTATCTGCACCTCGGCTGCAGCCACTGTGGGCGTCGCAGGCGGCTACGCCGACCGCTGCGGCCCCGGCACGCGCCAGCCGCTGCTGGTGATCTCGCCCTTCTCGAAGACGAACTACGTCGACCACACGCAGACCGACCAGGCGTCGATCCTGTCGTTCGTCGAGACCAACTGGGGCACCGGCCGCATCGGCGACTTCTCCGCCGACGCCAAGGCGGGGTCGCTGGACGGGCTGTTCAACTTCCACCGTCCGGTCGGCCGGCAGGTGCTGCTGAACACCGACGGATCCGTCGCGTCGGTCAAGGTCACCACGCCGCAGCACGACTGACCGGCAGGTAGCACGCAGCACGGTCCCGGCCCGGCCCGCACACCTCACGGTGGCGGTGCCGGGCCGGAGCCGTCCCGGGGTCGAGCGTCAGCTGGTGGACAGCTCGACGAGCACCGCGGGCAGGCCGTCGAGCAGCTCGCGCGCCAGGTACCCGGTCAGCCCGACGCGCGCGGCCAGCCGGTCACCGGCGGACCCGTGCAGCCACACACCCCAGCACGCGGCCTGCGCCGGCTCGGCGCCGCCGGCGAGGAGCCCGGCGATCGCCCCGGCCAGCACGTCGCCGCTGCCGGAGGTGCCCAGCCCGGACGCACCGGTGCCGGAGCGCCACGTGCGGCCGTCGGGTGCTGCGAGCTGACCACCGTACGCGACGACGGCCCCGTACCGGCGCGCCGCCGCCGCGGCAGCCTCCGCCGGGTCCGGCTCGTCGTCCGTCCCCGCCGCGCCGCCGTCGGGCAGCAGGAACTGCGCCTCGCGCAGGTTGGGGGTCAGCACGCTGCGGCCGCCGAGGAGCTCCCGGACGTCGTCGGGCAGGTCCCGCAGCACGCCGAGGGCGAACGCGTCCAGCACCAGCGGGACGTGCCGCGGCAGCGCGCGCAGCAGGTGCTCCACCAGCCGTCGGGTGCCCACCGGCTCGTCGAGCCCGGGACCCACCACCACGGCGTCGGCTCGCTCCAGCTGGCCGTCCAGCGCGTCGTTGGGCCCGTGGACCGAGCCGTTGCCGTCCTCGGGAAGCCCGACGACCCCCGACTCGGGCACCGCGACGGCCAGCGGCCCGGCCACGGACTCCGCGACCGCCAGCGTCAGCCGCCCGGCGCCGACCCGGAGTGCCGCGAGCCCGGCCAGCAGGGCCGCGCCCGGGGTGGCACGCGCGCCGCCGACCACCAGCGCGCTGCCCCGGGCGTCCTTGGTGCCGGTGCGGTCCGGCAACGGCCAGCCGCGCAGCAGCTCCGGGGTGATCGGCTCACTCGCCACGAGGGTCCGTCCCGGGATGGCTGGTCACCGGCGCCTCGAGCACCTCGAGGTGGTCCACGACGTCGAAGGTGTCGAGCCGCCACAGGTCGTCGTGCCTGGTCAGCTGCGTGACCGAGGCGTTCCGCACACCGCGCCGGCGCACCTCGGCCATCAGCTGCGCCTCCGTCATGCCCTCGAGCACGTACCGCAGCAGCATCACCGTGGCGTCGTGGGTGACCACCAGGACGCGGCGGCCGTCCTCGAGCCGCATCAGGTCGCCCAGCACCGAGCGCAGCCGCTGCGCCACGTCCGCCCACGACTCGCCGCCCGGCGGTCGGTAGTACATCTTCCCGAGCAGGTGCCGGCGGGCGTCCTCCTCGGGGAAGCGCCGCTGCACCCCGGCGCGCGTCAGCCGGTCGATGATGCCCAGCTCGCGGTCGCGCAGCCGCTCGTCGTACCGCACCTGCACCGTGAGGCCGGACGCGTCGAGCGCCGATGTCGCGGTCTGCGCGGCGCGCACGTACGGGGAGCACCACACCGACTGCGGTGCCCGGTCGGGCGGCAGCGCGCCGAGCCAGGCGCCGAGAGCCCGCGCCTGGTCCTCGCCCCGCACGGAGAGCGGGGTGTCGGCGTCGCGCGTCTGGACGGCGATCGTGTCCGCCCCCGTCCGTTCCGCCTCGGCGGCGGCGACGTTGCCCACCGACTCGCCGTGCCGCACCAGCACCAGCTCGGTGGGACCGGTACCGCTCAACGGTCCTCGAGGGCCGGCATGATCGCGGTAGGGATCGCGTACGCGAGCGCGAACGAGGCGATCGCACCGCAGAACAGCCAGGGCTGCGCGCCGCCGGACACGCTGCCGGACAGCCCGAACAGCACGAAGGCCAGGGCCAGCATCACGAAGGCCAGCACGGTGCTCGCCGCACGGCCCGCGAGGCGCGCCTCGCGCGGGGGCTCGTCGTCGACGTAGAGCGGGTCCTCGTCGGACCGGTCTGCGTATCCGTAGCTCATCGGGTGCTCCCTCCAGTGGTGATCCCTCGCAGTATCGCCACAGAAGGGGGCCGGCTGCCCGGCGAGGGCACCGGTCGGACAGCCGGTGGTCGGCGGGGGCAGGGTCGGACGAGGGCGGGGTCAGACGAGCGCACGCGCCCGCGGCGCGCGCGGCCCGCGTGCAGGCGGCCGGCTGCCGGCCACCTCGAGCAGCCGCACGGCGCGCAGCCGCTGCGGCCGGAACGGCTCGAGCAGCTCCAGCATCCCGGCGTCGTCCGTCCGCCGGCCGGCCAGCGACCACCCGACCAGGTTCGGCAGGTGCAGGTCGCCGACGCTGACGGCGTCGACGTCCCCGAGCGCACGGGACGTCACCTCTGCCGCGGTCCAGGGCCCGATGCCGGGAACCGTGCGCAACCGCCGCGTCAGCTCGGTGGCGCCCAGGTCCGCGCCCAGCGCGTGAGCAACCGCCGCTGCCCGGACGACGGTGCCGTGCCGCTGGGCGTCCACCCCGGCACGCCGCCACACCCAGACCGGAAGGTCGCGCCACACCGACGCGGGCGGCGCGACCGTCAGGCCCTCCGGTGCCGGGCCGGGTGCGGGCGTGCCGTGCCGCCGGACCAGCACCCGCCACGACGCCTGCGCGTCCAGGCCCACCACCCGCTGCTCGAGCACGGCGGGGACCAGCTGCTCCCAGACCTGCCCGGTGCGACCGATGCGCAGCCCGGGCAGCGCGCGGTGCGCGCGGTCCACCAGCGGGTGCAGGTGGGCGGGGAAGGTCGAGTCGTCGTCGTCCGCGCCGAGCAGCGCCGGCACGCCGGCCACCACGCGCTCCGCGCCGGGACCCCACGCCGCGGCGTGCACGGCACCGGAGCGTGGTTCCAGGCGCAGCGTCGCCGGGCCGTCCGCCGTCCGCGTCGCCCACCAGACCGCGCCGTCGCGCGTCCACCGCCACACGGGATCGCCGCCGCCGTGCCGCAGCGGGACCAGGGTGTGCACCAGGTCGAGCGGCCGTGCCGGCCGGTAGACGTCCACGGCCACCGGCGCCGCGGCGCCCGCGACGTCGTCGGGCGAGGTCTGCGGCACGGGACCAGCATGACGGACGTGGACGTGCGCATCGGCATCTCGGGCTGGCGGTACCGGCCGTGGCGTGGCGTGTTCTACCCGCCCGGGCTGCCGCAGCGCCGGGAGCTGGAGTACGCCTCGCGGCGCCTGCGCACGGTCGAGCTGAACGGTTCCTTCTACTCGTTGCAGCGGCCCGAGAGCTACCTCGCCTGGGCGGCCGCCGTGCCGACCGACTTCCTGTTCGCCGTCAAGGGCGGACGGTTCATCACCCATATGAAGCGGCTGCGGGACGTCGCCGCGCCGCTCGCCAACTTCTTCGCCAGCGGACCGCTCGCGCTCGGCCCTCTGCTCGGGCCCGTGCTGTGGCAGCTGCCGGAGCGGCTCGCCTTCGAGCCGGACCTGGTCGAGGCCTTCTTCGCGCAGCTGCCGCGCAGCACCGCGGAGGCGGCGACGCTGGCCGAGCGGCACGACGAGCGGCTCGACGGCCGGGCGTGGACCACGACGGATGCGGACCGGCCGCTGCGGCACGCCCTCGAGGTGCGTCACGCGGGGTTCGTGGACCCCCGGTTCACCGCGCTGGCCAGGGCGTACGGCGTCGCGGTCGTGGTCGCGGACACCGCGGGGAAGTGGCCCCTGCTCCTCGAGCCGACCGCGCCGCTGGTGTACGTCCGGCTGCACGGCGACACCGAGCTGTACGTCAGCGGCTACGACCCACCGGCGCTGACCCTGTGGGCGGACCGCATCCGGCGGTGGGCCGACGAGGGGCACGACGTGGTCGTCTACTTCGACAACGACGTGAAGGTCCGGGCGCCGTTCGACGCGATGGCGCTCGCGGACCTGCTGGGCGTCGGCCCGCCGGCCACCGACTGACCCCGCGGTCCGCGCGGCCGGTCAGCGCCCGCGCAGCCGGTCGATCTCCCGCCGCTCCCGCTTGGTCGGTCGCCCGGCGCCACGGTCCCGCACGCCCAGCGCCGCGACGTGCTCCTTCGGCACCGGTGCGGGGGAGCGGTCGAGGTAGCACGTCACCGCGACCGCCGCGGACACGCGCTTGACGATGGTCCGCTCGACGATCACCACGCGGTCCCGCTCGGCACCCCGGACGTGCACCTCGTCGCCCGGCACGACGATCGTCGCCGGCTTGGCGCGCTCACCGTTGACGCGCACGTGCCCGCCGCGACAGGCAGCACCGGCCGCCGACCTGGTCGGGAACAGCCGCACGGCCCACGTCCACGCGTCGACCCGTGCGCGCACCTGCTCAGCCGGCATCGCCCCAGCGTGCCACGGGCCGGGCGGGAGCCATCCCCGCCCGGCCCGTGCCGGTCACCCTGCGCGCGAGGCGTCAGTGCCGCAGCTCGAGGTACTTCTCGATCAGGCCCTTGGTCGACGGGTCCTGCGCCTCGAGCGCCGCGCGGTCGCCCTCGACGGCCGGGGCGATCTCCATCGCGAGCTTCTTGCCCAGCTCGACGCCCCACTGGTCGAACGAGTCGATGCCCCACACGACGCCCTCGACGAAGGTGATGTGCTCGTAGAGCGCGATCAGCTGGCCCAGCACCGACGGGGTCAGCGCCGGCGCCAGGATCGACGTCGTCGGCCGGTTCCCCGAGAACACCCGGGCCGGCACGATCGCCTCGTCCGTCCCCTCGGCACGGACCTCGTCGGCCGTCTTGCCGAAGGCCAGCGCCTTGGTCTGCGCGAAGTAGTTCGCCAGGAACAGGGCGTGCACGTCGGTGTCGCCGTCCTTCAGCGGGTGCGCCGGGTTGGCCACCGCGATGAAGTCCGCCGGGATGATGCGGGTGCCCTGGTGGATCAGCTGGTAGAAGGCGTGCTGACCGTTGGTGCCGGGCTCGCCCCAGAACACCTCGCCGGTCTGCGTGGTGACGGGGGAGCCGTCCCAGCGCACCGACTTGCCGTTGGACTCCATCGTCAGCTGCTGCAGGTACGCCGGGAACCGGGACAGGTACTGCGCGTAGGGCAGCACCGCGTGGGTGTGCGCGCCCAGGAAGTTGACGTACCAGACGTTGAGCAGACCCATGAGCACAGGCACGTTCTGCGCGAACGGCGTCCGCGCGACGTGCTCGTCCACCACGTGGAAGCCGTGCAGCAGGTCGGTGAAGCCGTCCTCGCCGATCGCGATCGCCAGCGAGAGGCCGATCGCCGAGTCCATCGAGTAGCGGCCGCCCACCCAGTCCCAGAACCCGAACGCGTTGGCCGGGTCGATGCCGAACGCCGCGACCTTGTCCAGGGCGGTCGACACGGCGACGAAGTGCCGGGCCACGGCACCGGTGCGGGCCTCGTCGGTGTCCTCGATCCGACCCTCGGCCACCAGCCGCTCCCAGAGCCAGGCCCGCGCCAGCCGCGCGTTGGTCAGCGTCTCCAGCGTGCCGAACGTCTTGGACGCGACGATGAACAGCGTCGTCGCCGGGTCGAGGTCCTTGACCTTCTCGGCCAGGTCCGTGGGGTCGATGTTGGAGACGAACCGCACGCTCAGCCCGTCCAGCACGTAGGGCTTGAGCGCCTCGTACGCCATCGCCGGGCCCAGGTCGGAGCCGCCGATGCCGATGTTGACGACCGTGCGCACCCGCTCGCCGGTCACGCCGGTCCAGGCGCCGGTGCGCACCTTGTCGGCGAACGCGTAGACCTTGGTCAGCACGTCCTGCACGTCCGCGTCGACGTCCTGCCCGTCGACGACGAGCCGCGGCGACGACCCCGCCGGGCGCCGCAGCGCCGTGTGCAGCACCGCCCGGTTCTCGGTCACGTTGATGTGCTCGCCGCGCAGCATGGCGCCGAACCGGTCCGCGACGCCCACCTCGTCCGCCAGCCGCGTCAGCAGCGCCAGCGTCTCGTCCGTGACCAGGTTCTTGGACAGGTCGACGGTGAGGTCGCCCAGCTCGAACGTGAGCCGACGGGCACGCTGCGGGTCCTGCGCGAACCACGCCCGCAGGTCCGGGCGCAGCGTGCTCTCGTGGTCCGACAGCGCCTGCCAGGCGTCGGTGGTGGTGGGGTCGATCGGCGACGAGGACACGGCTGCTCCCGGCAAGGACGTGGTGTGGACCGTCCCACCGTATTGCCTCCCGGTGACCGGGCTACCGGGACCCTCGTGCCTGCGGCGCGACGGGGCCGGGCGCTCACCACAGCGGACGGGCGCCGCGGGTCCCTCCCTCCGGCACCGGGCTGAGCAGCGTGCGCAGGTCCGCGCGCAGCTGCTCCACCCGCTCCGCACCGACCTGCGCCGCCCAGTCGCGTTCCAGCTCGGCGTAGATCGAGTCGACGTGCCGCACGTAGTCGACGCCCTTGTCCGTCAGGGTGACGGTGACCGCGCGCCGGTCGTGCGCATCGGGACGGCGCTCCACGTACCCCCACTGCTCGAGCTCGGCGACCACCTGGGAGGCCGCCTGCTTGGTCACCTCGAGGTGCGCGGCGATCTCGACCACGTTCGAGCCGCCCGTGCGGGTCAGCAGCCGGAACACGTAGCCGTGCGCCGGGCGCAGCGCCTCCCGGCCCTCCTCGCGCAGGCGGTCGTGCAGGCGGTCGACGAGGTGCCGGAAGCCCATCGCGAGCAGCAGCGGCAGCTCGGTCGGCAGCGGGTCCGTCGGCTCGGCCCGGAGCGGCACGGCGTGGGTCGCGGTGGCCGCGGTCCGGTGTCCTGGTGGCACTGTCAGCGCTCCTTGATCGTCAAGCCACTTGACCAGATGGTCTAGCGTCTTGACCAACCGTACCGATCGCGCACCCACAGAGGAGTCCCCGTGCCGCTGAGCACCCTGTCCGACGCACCGACCTTCGCCGCCGACGGCTTCGTCTTCCAGCCGCTCGCGGCCCCGTCCCGCGGCAGCACCGAGATCGCCGTCTGGCAGGTCACCGGCCAGCCCGGTGCGCGCAGCTCCGTGCACTCGATGGACCGCGAGGAGGTGTTCGTTGTCGCCGAGGGGGTGCTCGGCGCGACGGTGGACGGTGCGCAGCTGCGCGCCGGTACGGGTGACGCGCTGACCGTCCCCGCCGGTGCCGTGCTGCAGCTGTGGAACGCCGGCGACGGCGGTCCAGTCCGGCTGATCGCCTGCACCAGCCGCGGCATGCGCGCGACGGTGGACGGCGCGACGTTCGCGCCACCCTGGGCGCAGTAGCGCGCCTAGGGTGACCGGCGTGGCCGACGACCGCACCCCGCCTCCACCGTCGCTGGTGTGCTGCGGGCTCACCACCCTCGACGTGGTCCAGGTGGTCGACGCCGTCCCCGGTCCGGACCAGAAGGTGGTGGCGCGGGACCTGCACGTCGCCTTCGGTGGTCCGGCGGCGAACGCCGCGGCGACGGCGGTTGCGCTCGGCGTGCGGACCACCCTGGTCACGGCGCTGGGGGATGGGCCGGTCGCGGACCTGGTCCGGGCCGGGCTGCGCGATGCCGGCGTCGAGGTGGTGGACCTGCTCGCCGGCCGGCCCGCCGACCCGCCGGTGTCGACCGTGCTGGTGACGGCCTCGACCGGCCAGCGTGCGGTGGCGTCCACCAACGCGACGGGCCGTCCGGACGACCTGGGTCCGGCGGCGCGGGCCGCGCTCGACGTGCTCTCCGGCGCCACCGCGCTCCTGGTCGACGGGCACCACCTCGCTGCTGCTGTGGTCCTGGCCGCCGAGGCCGGCCGCCAGGGTGTCCCGGTGCTCCTCGACGGCGGCAGCTGGAAGCCAGGCCTGGCGTCCCTGCTCGCCCACGTGGACGTCGCGGTGCTGTCGGGCGACTTCCGGCTGCCGGGCGCGGCCGACGACGGGCCGGACCGGCTGCTCGAGGCCGTCGCCGCCCTCGGCCCGTCCGTGGTCGCCCGGTCGGCCGGCGGGGGAGCGGTCAGGGTGCGTCTGGGCGCTCGGTACGACGAGGTGGTACCGCCGCCGCTGGCGCCCGGCGAGCTCGTCGACACGCTCGGCGCCGGCGACGTGCTGCACGGGGCGATGGGCGCCGCGCTGGCCCGTGGCCGTGACCCGCTCACAGCGCTGCGCGAGGCGGTTCCGGTCGCCACCGAGTCGTGCCGGCACGCCGGCGCGCTCGGCTGGGTCCCGTCCTCGGCTCGCCACTGAGCGCCCGCACCTCGTCGCGCTGACCGCGGGCCGGGTCGGCCGCGCCCTGTCGCGCCGGTGCCCGCGTCCGTCGACCGGTACGCGTCCACGCCGGGCCTGTTTCGGTCGTGTGACGCCCTGACCTGCGCAGACATCCCATGAGTCGTGCAGGTGAACGGCTCGTCACGATGTGATCACGGTCACGGGAACCGCTTGACGTCGATTAGTAAGGAAGGTCTACTAACAAACGTGACGACGCAGGTGGGCGCCCGCCGGATCAGCCGGGCGCTGCGACCGACGGGCAAGGTGCTCCCCGAGCACGCCCGCGCGCACAACCGGTCCCTGGTGCTCGGCCACCTGTTCCACTCCGGCCCGTCGTCCCGGGCCGACATCGCCCGGAGCACCGGCCTGACCCGCGTGACGGTGTCCGACCTGGTGGGGGACCTGATCGACGAGGGGCTGGTGGCCGACCTCGGTGTCCGGTCGGCGGGCAAGGTCGGCAAGCCGGCCACTCTCGTCGGGATGCGGACGGAGGACTTCGTCGTCGTCGCGGTCGACCTGACCGACGACGCGCGGATGCTGGGCGCCGTCATGACCCTGACCGGAGACGTCGTCGCCCGCCGCGAGGTGCCGCTCGACGGCCGCCGGGGCGACGAGGCGGCCGACCTGCTCACCGACCTGTGCCGCGACCTCCTTGCCGCCGCACCCGCGCCGGTGCTCGGCATCGGCATCGCCTCCCCGGGCGTGGTCGACGCCGACGGGGTGGTCGTCGAGGCACCCAACCGCGGCTGGTACGGGCTGCCGCTGGCGGCGCGGCTGGCACAGACGCTCGGCGTGCCGGTGCACGTCGCCAACGACGCCAACACCCGCGCGCTGGGCGAGTTCACCTACGGCGGTGCGCAGGACGCCGCGATGGTGCTCACCGTCGGCCAGGGCGTCGGCGCCGGCCTGCTGGTGGACGGTGCGCTGGTGCGCGGCCGGCGCTGGGCTGCCGGCGAGATCGGCCACGTGACCGTGGTGGACGACTCGTCGTCCGAGGAGCCCCTGCCGTGCGCCTGCGGGCGCCGCGGCTGCCTGGAGACCGTGCTGAGCGCGCCGGCCCTGCGCCGCCGCGTCGCCGGTCTCGACCGTGAAGCTGCCGACGCCGCGCTGGCGTCGGTCGGACGGCTGCTGGGAGTGACCCTGGCACCCGTCGCGAGTGCGCTGAACCTCGCGGAGGTCCTGCTCTCCGGCCCGCCGGAGCTGCTGGACGGCCCTCTGCGGGAGGCGGCGCTCGCCACCGTGCGCGAGCGGACCATGCCCGTCATCGGGCAGGAGCTCGACATCCGGATGGCAACGCTGGACGAGGACGCCTCGCTGACGGGCGCGGCGGTCCTGGTCCTGTCGGGTCAGCTCGGGGTCACGTGACGACCCCGAGCCGACCGTCCAGCAGGTCGCAGCACCACCCGGCGTCGTCGTCGACGAACGCCTTGCTCACAGGAGGAGCTCCAACGTGAAGATCCTACGTTTCGCGGCCGTCGGCCTCGCGGCGACGCTCGCGCTCGCGGCCTGCAGCTCCGGCAGCGGCTCGAGCGGCACGACGACGGCGGCCGGTGGCGGCACGCCCGCGCCGGCGACGATCAAGCTGTGGCTGGCCGGCGCCGACACGCCCGACGAGCTGCGCACCTACCTCAAGACGGAGTTCGCCAAGCAGAACCCCGGCTCGACGCTGGTGATCGAGCAGCAGGACTGGGGCGACCTGGTCACCAAGCTGACCACCGCGCTGCCGGACGCCGCGAACACCCCCGACGTCGCCGAGCTGGGCAACACGCAGTCCTCGACGTTCACCAACGTCGGCGCCTTCATGGACATCTCGAGCATGTACAACGACCTGGGCGGCTCGAAGCTGCTGCCCGGGTTCGTCGAGGCCGGCAAGGTCGACGGCAAGAACTACACGCTGCCGTACTGTCGGAGTTCAACGACGACGTGAAGAAGATCGCCGCGGCGGACCCGAAGGGCATCGCCAACCTGTCCGGCCTGTGGATCGGCGGCCAGGACTGGCGCAACGCGATCTCCTGGATCTTCGCCAACGGCGGCGAGCTCGCCGTCAAGGACGGCAGCCAGTGGAAGTCGACGATGTCCGACCCGAAGACGATCGTCGGCCTGCAGCAGCTGCAGGACCTGTGGAAGAACGCCTCGAAGGCGCCGCATGACGCCACCGACGCCAACACCTACAACCACCTGAACGACTCCGACTCGGTCAAGGCGGCGGACGGCTCCACGACGAGCTACTCGCTCGACGCGGCGACGATCATGGCGCCCGGCTGGGCGCACTGGTCCATCGGCGACCTGGCCAAGAAGGACGGCAAGGACGTCCGCAACTGGAACGACCAGACGTTCGGCGTGTTCCCGCTCCCGGGTGTCAGCGGCGGTGCCGCACCGGTGTTCGCCGGTGGCTCCAACATCGGCATCTCGGCCAAGACGCAGCACCCCGAGCTGGCGAAGTCCCTGATGAAGATCATCTTCTCGCCGGAGTACCAGCAGATGCTGGGCAAGAACGGCCTGGGCCCGGCGAACACCGACTACGTCAGCTCGCTCGGCACCGACCAGTTCGCCAAGGCGCTGACCGAGTCGGCGCTCAACGCCAAGCTCACCCCGGCCGCACCGGGCTGGGCCGCGCTGGAGAACAGCAAGAAGCTCGAGGAGTTCTTCCAGAAGATCTCCCAGGGCGCGGACATCGCGTCGACCGCCAAGGCGTTCGACGACGCCGCAACGCCCATCCTCAACGGCAAGGGCTGACGTCCTGCTCCCCGCGGTGCCGGCACGTCGTCCGGCCGGCACCGCGGGGCACCGTCCCTCCCGTTCGACCGCAGGAGCCCCGATGTCACGCCCCGACGCCTCGGCGTCCCCCGCGCCGGCAGGTCCGGTCCCGGTGCCGGAGCAACCGGCCGCCCGGCCCCCGCACGACGCCGTGCAGCGGTCGACCCGGTCCGCGCGGCGGACCGCCGTCGTGACCGTCGACCCGGACGCGCAGCGTCCCGCACCCCGCCGCCGCGGCCCCCGCCTCCCGTACGCGCTGCTGGTCCCCTCGATCGGGATCCTCGTGCTCGCCCTCGGCTACCCGCTCGGCTGGCAGGTGGTCACGTCGCTGCAGAAGTTCGGCCTGGCCCAGCAGTTCGGCAAGCCGCCGCAGTTCGTCGGCCTGCGCAACTACCTCGACCTGGCCGCCGACTCCTACCTGTGGACCGTGGTGGCGCGGTCGATCGCGTTCTGCCTGGTCAACGCGGGTGTGACGGTGCTGGTCGGCGTGCTGGTGGCGCTGCTGATGAAGGCCGTCGGGACCGTGCCGCGGCTCGCGGTGCAGATCGCGATGCTGCTCGCGTGGGCGATGCCGGTGGTCGCGTCGATGACCGTGTGGCGGTGGCTGTTCGACTACCGCCGCGGCGTCGTGAACTACGTGCTGACCGCGATGGGCTTCCACTTCACGGGGCACAGCTGGCTGGCCAACCCGCTGTCCTTCTTCTTCGTCGCCACCGTGATCATCGTCTGGATGTCCGTGCCGTTCGTCGCGTTCTCCGTCTACGCGGGCCTGAGCCAGGTGCCGGACGAGGTGATGGAGGCCGCCGCGATCGACGGTGCCGACGGCGTGCGGCGGTTCCGCTGGATCGTGCTGCCGATGATCCGGCCGGTGCTGTCCATCGTGCTGCTGCTGCAGATCATCTGGGACCTGCGGGTGTTCGCCCAGATCCGGCTGCTGCAGGACGCCGGCGGCACGCCGAGCGAGACCAACCTGCTCGGCACGTACATCTACCAGCTGGGTGTGGGCTCCGGTGACTTCGGGGCGGCCTCGGCGGTGTCGATCTTCGTCCTGCTGCTCACCGTCGCCCTCAGCTGGGCGTACGTGCGCACGTTGCTGCGAGAGGAGGACGAGCGGTGACCACCCGTCGTCGTCGCATCCGCCCCGGCCGGCTGCTGCTCGGCCTCGTCGCCCTGCTGGTCGCAGCGCTCTGGGCGTTCCCCGTCTACTGGATGACCATCTCCTCGCTGATGTCGAACATCCGCCTGCAGTCGGGCGCCCCGACGTTCTGGCCGGTGAACGCCTCGATGGACAACTACGCCGCCGTGTGGGGCTCCGGCTCGTTCCTGCCGGCGCTGCGCATGTCGCTGCTGGTGACCGGCCTGACGATCGTGTGCACGCTGGTGTTCGCGTTCCTCGCCGCACTGGCGATCAGCCGGTACCGGTTCCGGGGACGGCGCAGCTTCGTGCTGGCCGTGCTGCTGATCCAGATGCTGCCGGCCGAGGGCCTGTTCATCGCCCAGTACCGCCTGATCGGCTCGCTGCACCTGCTCAACACGGTGCTGGGCATCTCGATCATCTACGTGGCGGCCGTGGTGCCGTTCACCATCTGGATGCTGCGCGGGTTCGTCGCCGGCGTGCCCGTGGAGCTGGAGGAGGCCGCGATGGTCGACGGCCTGTCCCGCACCAAGGCGTTCCTGCGGATCACGTTCCCGCTGCTCGCCCCGGGGCTGGTCGCGTCCGGCGTGTACGCCTTCCTGCAGGCGTGGAACGAGTTCACCGTGGCCCTCGTGGTGCTGCAGTCCGACACGGCCAAGACGCTGCCGATCTGGCTGCGCAGCTTCGTGCAGGCGAGCGCCAGCCGGGACACCGACTGGGGGCAGGTGATGGCGGCGTCGTCGCTGATCGCCGTGCCGGTGATCATCTTCTTCCTGTTCGTGCAGGGTCGGATGACGTCCGGTCTGGTGTCCGGGGCGGTGAAGGGCTGATGGCCGCGGCAGCACCGCCGGCCGTTCGCAGGGGGCCGACGGTCGGTGTCGACGTGGGCGGCACCAAGGTGCAGGGCGTCCTGGTGGACGACGCCGGAACGGTGCTGGCCGAACGGCACGCCCGCACGGTGCCGGGGCCGTCGGGGGTGGTCGCCGGGATCGTCGCCCTGGTGCGCGGCCTGCTGGCCGACCGTGACCTGACCGTCGCGGACGTGGCGGGCGTCGGCATCGGGCTGCCCGGTGTCGTGGACCCGCAGGGCGGCACGGTGGCGCACGCCGTCAACCTCGGCCTCGAGGCGCCGCTGCCGCTGGGCGCGCTGGTCGCGACGGCGCTCGGTGGCGACGTCCCGGTCCGCGTGGAGAACGACCTCAACGCCGCGGTGGTCGGCGCCGCGCACGCGCTGGGCCGCACGTCGGCCGGGTCGGACGTCCAGGACGTCGCCTACGTCGCCCTGGGCACGGGCGTGGCGGCCGGTCTGCTGCTGGACGGCACGCTGCGCCGCGGCTCCCACCGGGTGGCCGGTGAGATCGGGCACCTGACGCTGGTGCCGGGCGGCCGGCCGTGCAAGTGCGGTCAGCTGGGCTGCCTGGAGCAGTACGCGTCCGGCAGTGCGATCGAGGCGGCGTGGCCGTCGCGGCACGGTCGACCGGCGCCTGCCGAGCTGTTCGAGGCCGCCGCGGCGGGGGACCCAGCCGCCGTCGAGGTGCGGGACGAGGTCGCCGCGGGGGTGGCGGCGGCGGTGCGGGTGCTGGTGCTCACGTGCGACGTGGACGTCGTGGTGCTGGGCGGCGGGGTCAGCCGGGTGGGCGCGCCGCTGCTGGAGGCGGTCACCCGGACGCTGGACCGACAGGCGGCCGCCTCGCCGTTCCTCGCGTCGGTCGGCCTCGCCCAGCGGGTGCGCCTCGCGCCGGCGGATGTCCCGGCCGGGGCGCTCGGCGCGGCGCTGGTGGCACGGGCGCACGACGGCGCCGCCGCGGTACCGGCCGCCGGCGGGCGGAGGGCGTTCTGATGGAGGTGGTGATCGGCGCGCCGGACGCGCTGGCACGGCTGGCGGCGGACGCGGTGCAGCGCCTGCTCGAGGGCACGCCGCGTCCCGTGCTCGGCCTGGCGACCGGCTCGAGCCCGCTCGCCGTGTACGACGAGCTGGCCCGGCGGCACGCCGAGGAGGGCCTGTCGTTGGCGCACGCCCGCGGCTTCCTGCTCGACGAGTACGTCGGGCTGCCGCCGGGGCACGCGGAGGGCTACCGGGCGGTGATCGAACGGGAGCTGGTGTCCCGCGTGGACCTCGACCCGGCCGCGGTGCGCGGTCCGAACGGCTCCGCGGACGACGTGCCGGCCGCCTGTGCGGCGTACGAGCGGGCGATCGTGGAGGCCGGCGGCGTGGACCTGCAGCTGCTCGGGATCGGCACCGACGGCCACGTCGGCTTCAACGAGCCCGGCTCGTCGCTCGCCTCGCGCACCCGGATCAAGACGCTGACCCGGCAGACCCGTGTCGACAACGCGCGCTTCTTCGGCGGCGACGTCGACGCCGTGCCGACGCACTGCCTGACCCAGGGGTTGGCCACGATCATGTCCGCCCGGCACCTGGTCCTGCTGGCCACCGGCAGGGGCAAGGCGGAGGCCGTGCACCAGCTGGTCGAGGGCGCGGTCAGCGCCCTGTGGCCGGGAACCGTCCTGCAGCTGCACCCCCGGGTGACCGTGCTGGTCGACGACGCGGCGGCCAGCCGGCTGCAGCTCACCGACTACTACCGCCAGACCTATGCCGGCAAGCCCGCGTGGCAGGGGATCTGACGCCCGCACCTGACGCCCGCACCTGACGCCTGCCGACCGGCGCGGTCGCACCACGCGGGCACGGCTCGGGAGCGCCGGTGCGGCCGGTCCGAGCCCGGGCGGTGTCGCACCCGGAACGTACGATGGCCCCCATGAGCGAGCCGCTGCCTCCCACCGGTCCCGACGACCCGTTCGGGCCCGGACCGGTCGGAGAGCCGGCGGCCGGCACCTCGGTGCTGGAGCGCACCGAGCACGCCGAGGAGCTCGAGCCGGGGGACCACGAGCGGTTCGCGCACTACGTGCGCAAGGAGAAGATCCTCGAGTCGGCGGTGTCCGGCAGCCCGGTGATCGCCCTCTGCGGCAAGGTCTGGGTGCCCGGGCGTGACCCGAACAAGTTCCCGGTGTGCCCGGTCTGCAAGGAGATCTACGACGGGCTGCGCGCGCCGCAGGACGGTCCCGGCGGCGGGTCCTCCGGCGGCGAGTCCGGCGGGTCCGGCGGCTCCGGGCGCCGGTGGGGCTTCGGTCGGGGCTCCGGCAAGTGACGGCGGGGACGGAGCCGTCCCCGCACAGCCCGCACGTCTCGCCGTCGGCGGCGTCCAACCTGCCGCCGGCGTTCCCCGGCCGCGCGCCGTGGGGCACGGCGGGACGGTTGCGTGCGTGGCAGGCCGAGGCGCTCGAGGCGTACCGGGAGCGGTCCCCGCGGGACTTCCTCGCCGTGGCGACGCCGGGCGCCGGCAAGACGACGTTCGCGCTGCGGGTGGCCACCGAGCTGCTCCATGCCCGGGTGGTGCGGCGCGTCACCGTGGTGACGCCGACGGAGCACCTCAAGCGGCAGTGGGCCGACGCCGCGGCGCGGGTCGGCATCGCGATCGACCCGACGTTCTCCAACGCCCAAGGTCGGCACGGCGCCTCCTTCGACGGGGTGGCGGTCACCTACGCCCAGGTGGCCAGCCGCCCGGCGCTGCACGCCGCTCGCACCCACGCGGCGCCGACGCTGGTGATCCTCGACGAGGTGCACCACGGCGGCGACGCCCTGTCCTGGGGTGACGCGGTCCGCGAGGCGTTCGAGCCGGCGGCCCGGCGGCTGGCGCTGACCGGGACACCGTTCCGCTCGGACACCGCGGCGATCCCGTTCGTCACCTACGAGCGCGACCCGGACGGCATCCGACGCAGCAGTGCCGACTACACCTACGGCTACGCCGAGGCGCTGCGCGACCACGTGGTGCGGCCCGTCATCTTCCTGTCGTACAGCGGGTCGATGCGGTGGCGGACGCGGATGGGCGACGAGGTCAGCGCCCGGCTCGGCGAGCCGCTGACCAAGGACATCACCGCGCAGGCATGGCGCACGGCCCTCGACCCGAACGGCGAGTGGATCGGCAGCGTGCTGGCCGCCGCGGACACACGGCTGACGGAGGTCCGGCGGACCGTGCCGGACGCCGGGGCGATGGTGATCGCCACCGACCAGGACGACGCCCGCGCGTACGCCGGCCACCTGGCGCGGCTGACCGGTGAGTCGCCGACCGTCGTGCTGTCCGACGACGCGGGCTCGGGCGACCGCATCGACGAGTTCTCCGCAGGCACGTCCCGGTGGCTCGTCGCCGTGCGGATGGTGTCCGAGGGCGTCGACGTGCCGCGGCTCGCCGTCGGCGTCTACGCGACCAGCACCGCGACGCCGCTGTTCTTCGCCCAGGCCGTGGGCCGGTTCGTGCGGGCCCGCCGCCGCGGGGAGACCGCCTCGGTGTTCCTCCCGAGCGTGCCGCAGCTGCTGGCGCTCGCCGCGCAGCTGGAGGTGGAGCGGGACCACGCCCTGGACCGCCCGACCTCGGCGGCGGACGACCCGGAGGCCGCACTGCTGCTCGCGGCCGAGACGGAGCGCAGCACGCCGGACGCCGTCGGTCCGGACGGTCTGGCCGGCACGTTCCAGGCGCTGGAGGCACAGGCCTCGTTCGACCGCGTGCTGTTCGACGGCGGCGAGTTCGGGACCGGCGCCGAGGTCGGGTCCGACGAGGAGCTGGACTTCCTCGGTCTGCCCGGTCTGCTGGACCCCGACCAGGTGTCCGCGCTGCTGGCCCAGCGGCAGGCCGACCAGCTCAGCGCCCGCCGGGCCGCCGACGCCGCGGCACCGCCGCTCGGCGACCACCGGCAGCGGTCGGAGCTGCGGCGGGAGCTGTCTCGGCTCGTCTCGGCGTGGGCACGCCGCAGCGGGCAGACCCATGCGCAGGTGCACGCCGAGCTGCGCCGGCGCGCGGGTGGTCCCGAGGTGGCGCTGGCGGACGTCGACCAGCTGACCGCGCGGGTGGAGCTGGTGCGGCGCTGGTTCGTCGGCCGCTGAGCGCCCACGCCGCACCTGCGCACCGGCGTCTCGTACCCGCCGCGCCCCGGTCCGCCGTCGAGGGCCTAGGCCTCCAGGCGCACGGTGACGGTCGGTACCGCCGCCTCGTCGGCGGACAGCCGGCGCGCACCCCGGGGCAGCTCCTCGCGTGAGGCGGTGTGACGCGCCTGCGCCAGCCGTACGCCGGCGGCACCCGTCCAGCGCTCGTCCGACACGCCACCCGTGATCAGCGGCACGTGCAACGGCCGCAACGTGGGCTCGGGGCTGCTCCACTGGGCGTCCTGCCAGGCGAGCACCCGCTCCGGAGGTCCGCTGACCAGCACCTCCTCGACCGCTCGACCGTCCGGGCCGAGCCGCCGCGCCGCCGCCTTGCGCCCACCGACGCTGGCCTTGGACCGCGACACCTTCGCGACGGCCTCCATGGAACCGTCGGCCCGTTCGCGGCTGACCATCTTGTAGACCATCCCGCAGGTCGGCGCCCCGGAGCCGGTCACCACCGACGTGCCGACGCCGTAGGAGTCGACCGGCGCGACGGCCAGCGCCGCGATCGCGTACTCGTCCAGGTCGGACGTCACGACGATCTTCGTCCGGCGGGCGCCGGCCGCGTCCAGCTGGGCCCGTACCTCCTGCGCGAGCGCCGCGAGGTCGCCGGAGTCGAGCCGGACCGCACCGAGCTCCGTGCCGGCCGCCGCGAGCGCCCGCTCCACGCCGCGGCGCACGTCGTAGGTGTCCACCAGGAGCGTCGTCCCGCGTCCCTGCGACGCGACCTGCGCCGCGAACGCCGACTCCTCGTCGTCGTGCAGCAGGGTGAAGGCGTGAGCGGCGGTGCCGATCGTCGGCAGCCCGTACCGGCGTCCCGCCTCGAGGTTCGACGTGCCGGCGAAACCGGCGATCACGGCGGCACGTGCGGCCGCGACGGCCGCCTCCTCCTGCGCGCGCCGCGCGCCCATCTCCAGGCACGGGCGGTCCACGGCCGCGCTGGTCATCCGCGACGCGGCCGAGGCGATCGCCGAGTCGTAGTTGAGGATCGACAGGACCACGGTCTCCAGCAGCACCGCCTCGGCGAACGTGCCCTCGACGACCATCAGCGGCGACAGGGGGAAGAAGACCTCGCCCTCGGCGTACCCGACGACGTCACCGGTGAACCGGTAGTCGCGCAGGTAGTCCAGCGTCCGCTCGTCCACCACCCGCTCGGCGGCGAGCCACCCGAGCTGCTCCTCGTCGAACCGGAAGTCCCGCACCGCGTCCAGCACCCGACCCGTACCGGCCACCACGCCGTACCGGCGGCCGGGGGGAAGCCGACGGGTGAACACCTCGAAGACGCAGCGGCGGTCGGCCGTGCCGTCGGCCAGCGCGGCCTGCAGCATGGTCAGCTCGTAGCGGTCGGTCAGCAGGGCCGTGCTGGCGGTCATCCGGCCAACCTAGTTCTCTACAGTGGGGCGATGCCCACCGAGACCGTGCCTGAGCAGGACGTACGGTCCGACGAGGAGGCCGTGGTCGCCCGGCCCTGGGTCACCATCGTGTGGAACGACCCGGTCAACCTGATGAGCTACGTGGCCTACGTCTTCCGGTCGTACTTCGGCTACTCCGAGCAGAAGGCGGAGCGGCTGATGCTGCAGGTGCACCAGGAGGGCCGCGCGGTCGTCGCGACCGGCAGCCGCGAGGCGATGGAGGTCGACGTGCAGGCGATGCACGGGTTCGGCCTGTGGGCCACGCTGCAGCGCGAGGACGCCTGATGCGCGGCTTCCGCTACGAGTCCGGCGCCTACCGGGCCGAGCTCGACGCCGGTGAGCGGGAGGTGGTGGCGTCCGTCGTCGCCAACGTCGTCGAGCTGCTCGGTGGCGAGCTGCCGGACCTGGCCGACGGGTCACCGGACGGGGCTGCGGAGGCGGCAGGGCGCTCCGACCCGTCCGTCGCGCCCGTCTGGCGGCTCCGCACGGAGCCCGTGCCGCCCCCCGACGACCCCGCCGTGCACCGCCTGCTGCCCGACGCGTCGCAGGACGACCCGGCCGTCGCGGCCGAGTTCCGGCGGCTGACCGAGGACGACCTGCGGACGGCCAAGCTGGCACGGCTGCGCTGGCTGTGGACCGCGCTGCAGGACGACGGACCGGTGGTCCCCGCGCCGCAGGCACCCGCCGTCGCCGCCACGCTGACCGACCTGCGCCTGGTGCTGGCGGAGCGGCTGGGGATCCGGACGGACGAGGACGCCGACCGCCTGGGGCGCGCGGTGGGTCGCCGACGTCGCCACGGCGCCGACGACGTCCGCACGTACCTCGTCACCGTGTACGACGCGCTGACCTGGCTGCAGGAGTCCCTGGTCCAGGCGATGCTGGCCCGCGGGGACCTGGGTCCGCCGGGCCGTGTCGGGCCGGGCGACTAGGCTCGCAGCGTGGACGACGCGCCGATCGGGATCTTCGACTCCGGCGTCGGGGGACTGACGGTGTCGCGCGCGATCCTCGACCAGCTGCCCCACGAGTCGACGCTCTACATCGGCGACACGCTCAACACGCCGTACGGGCCCAAGCCGCTCGCCGTGGTCCGTGCCTTCGCCCTCGCAGCGCTCGACGACCTGGTCGACGCGGGCGTGAAGATGCTGGTCATCGCGTGCAACACCGCCTCGGCGGCGATGCTGCGCGATGCGCGGGAGCGGTACACGCTGCGCCGCGGCATCCCGGTGGTGGAGGTCATCCTGCCGGCGGCCCGGCGCGCGGTGGCGGCGACCCGGAACGGGCACATCGGCGTGATCGGCACGCGGGCGACCATCGAGTCGCGGGCGTACGACGACGCGCTGGCGGTGGCGCCGGGCGTCCGCCTGACAACGGCCGCGTGCCCCGAGTTCGTCCCGCTGGTCGAGGCCGGCGTCACCTCCGGACCGCGGGTGCTCGAGGTGGCGCACGAGTACCTCGACCCGATCCGTGAGGCCGGGGTGGACACCTTGGTGCTGGGGTGCACGCACTACCCCCTGCTCACCGGCGCGATCAGCTACGTGATGGGCGAGGACGTCACCCTCGTCTCGAGCGCCGAGGAGACCGCCAAGGACGTGTACCGGACGCTCGTCGCGCACGACCTGCTGCGCTCGACGGACGGGCCGCCGCCCGAGCACCGCTTCGTCGCGACCGGTGACCCCGAGCAGTTCGCGCGGCTCGCTCGGCGGTTCCTCGGACCCGAGGTGACCGCCGTCGAGTCACCGCTGGCCCTGCGATGAGGCTCGTCGTCGTCGGCTGCGCCGGCTCGTACCCCGGCCCCGACGCGGCCTGCGCGGCGTACCTGGTGCAGGCGGAGGACGCCGACGGCCGGACCTGGACGGTGCTGCTCGACCTCGGCAACGGCGCTCTCGGCCCGCTGCAGCGGTACGCCGACCCGACGACGCTGGACGCGATCGGCATCTCCCACCTGCACGCGGACCACGTCGCCGACATGGTGGTGCTCAACGTGCTGCGCCGCTACCGTCCAGGCGGCGCGCCCCTGCCGCCGGTGCCGGTGCACGGCCCGGAGGGCACGGCGGAGCGGCTGGCCCAGCTGGCGGGCAAGGACCCGGCGGCCGACTGCAGCGACCAGTTCGACGTGCGGGTGTGGGACCCGGCGGCGCCCGTGACCGTCGGTCCGCTCACGCTCTCGCCGGTGGCGATGAACCACTCGCTGCCGACCTTCGGGGTGCGCGTCGCCGGGCCCGCGGAGGGCGACGCGTCCCGTTCCGTCGCGCTCGCGTACACGGGCGACACGGACTCCGGTCCCGGTCTGGACGCGCTGGCGGCCGGGGTGGACCTGCTGCTCGCCGAGGCGAGCTACCTCGAGGGTCGCGACGACAGGTTCCGCGGCGTGCACCTGACGGGCCGACGGGCGGGCGAGGCGGCAGCCCGCGGTGGCGCCGGCCGGCTGGTGCTCACGCACGTGCCCGCGTGGAACGACGCCGAGGTGTCCCTCGCCGAGGCCCGGGCCGTGTTCGACGGTCCCGTGCACCTGGCCGCACCGGGCGCGGTGCACGCGCTCTGAGCGCCGCCCGGCCGAGCTCGCGGGCCGTGTCCCGGTCAGCCCAGGAGCGTGTCGGGGTGCCCGGATAGGCTCGCGCCCATGACCGTCCCCCCTTCGACGCCCTCCACCGGCGTGCCCGCCCGCGCCGACGGGCGCGCGCTCGACGAGCTGCGCCCCGTCGCCCTGACCCGCCGCTTCCTGCAGACCGGTGAGGGCAGCGTCCTCGTCGAGTTCGGGCAGACGAAGGTGCTGTGCGTCGCCTCGTTCACCGAGGGCGTGCCGCGCTGGCGCAAGGGTTCGGGCCAGGGCTGGGTCACCGCGGAGTACGCGATGCTGCCGCGCGCGACGAGCACGCGGTCGGACCGCGAGTCGGTCAAGGGCCGTGTCGGTGGCCGCACGCACGAGATCTCGCGGCTCGTCGGTCGCTCCCTGCGGGCCATCATCGACGTCGCGGCCCTCGGCGAGAACACGGTCGTGCTGGACTGCGACGTGCTGCAGGCGGACGGCGGCACCCGCACCGCGGCGATCACCGGTGCGTACGTCGCGCTGGCGGACGCGGTGGCGTGGGCCCGTGAGCAGGGACTGGTCCCCGCCGGTCGCACCGTGCTCACCGACTCGGTCAGCGCCGTCAGCGTCGGCATCATCGACGGTGCGCCCATGCTCGACCTGCCGTACGTCGAGGACGTCCGCGCCGAGACGGACATGAACGTCGTGGTGACCGGCAGCGGGAAGTTCGTCGAGGTGCAGGGAACTGCCGAGCACGCGACGTTCGACCGCGCGGAGCTCGACACGCTGCTGGACCTGGCGCTGGTGGGCACGGGGCGGCTCACGGCGCTGCAGCAGCAGGCGCTCGCCGCCGCGCCCGGCACCCGGGTGACGGCCGGCGTCGAGGTGGCCTCGTGACGGCTGCGCCCGGCGCGACCGCACCTGTCCGGCTCGTCCTCGCCACCCACAACGCCCACAAGGTCCGCGAGCTGCGCGAGATCCTCGTGCCGGCGCTGCCGGGGCTGGACGCGGCGAGCATCGTGGGCGCGGGCGACGTGGGCGCCACGGAGCCGGTGGAGGACGGGCTGACGTTCGCCGAGAACGCCCTGATCAAGGCCCGTGCGATCGCGGCCTTCACCGGGCTGCCCACCGTGGCGGACGACTCCGGCCTCGCGGTGGACGTGCTCGGCGGTGCGCCGGGCATCTTCTCCGCGCGGTGGAGCGGCCGGCACGGTGACGATGCGGCCAACCTCGAGCTCCTGCTCGCGCAGCTGGCGGACATCGCCCCGGAGCACCGCACCGCCCGGTTCATGTGCGCCGCGGCGCTGGTGACACCGGACGGGCGCGAGGAGGTGCGGACCGGGGCGCTGGACGGCGTGCTCGCCACCGAGCCGCGGGGCGCGCACGGCTTCGGCTACGACCCCGTGCTGGTGCCGCTCGGCGAGACGCGGACGTGCGCGGAGCTGACGCCGGCGGAGAAGAACGCCATCAGCCACCGCGGCAAGGCGTTCCGCGCGCTCGCCCCGCTCGTGGTCCACGCCCTGGGCGGCTGAGCGTGACGGACGCCGCCCGGGTGCAGCTGGTGGCGGACGAGGTGACGTTCGGCTATCCCGCACACCCGGTGCTCGACCGGGTGTCGCTCGTCGTCTCCGCGGGCGACCGGCTCGGCCTGGTGGGGGAGAACGGCACCGGCAAGACGACCCTGCTGCGGTTGCTGGCCGGTGAGCTCCCTCCGCTGGGCGGCTCGGTGCGCCGTTCGGGAACCCTCGCTGTGGTGGAGCAGGAGCTGCGGGCCCCGACCGATGCGACCGTCGGCGACGTCGTCCGGACGTCGCTGCGTGCTGCTCGGGCAGCTGCGGCGGCGCTCGAGCACGCCATCGCGGCGTTCGACCACACCAGCGGTGAGCTCGCCACGCTGACCGAGGCGGTCGAGGCGATGGAGCACCTGGCGGCCTGGGACGCCGACCGCCGGGTGGACGAGGCGCTGAGCCGGTTCGGTGCACCGCGCGACCCCCGGCGTCCGCTGGCGGAGCTGTCGGTGGGGGAGCGGTACCGCGTGCGGCTGGCCGCGCGGCTCGCGGAGCGGTCCGACCTGCTGCTGCTGGACGAGCCGACCAACCACCTCGACGCCGCGGGCGTGGAGTACCTGACGGCTCAGCTGCGGCAGTGGCGCGGTGCGCTCGTCGTCGTGACCCACGACCGGCGGCTGCTGGACGACGTGATGACCGGGATCCTCGACCTCGACCCGTCCATGGACGGCCGGCCCGCGCTGTACGGGGCCGCGCGGTACGCCGACTACCGGTACGCCCGCGACCAGATGCTGCGCCGGTGGCGCGCGCGGTACCGCGCCGAGCGCAAGCGCGCCGCGGCGCTGGCCGACCGGCTCGACCAGTCCTACGAGCAGCTGTCGGACGAGTGGCGCCCGCCCAAGGGCAGCCAGGCGCACCGTCGGGCCACCCGCGCGCGCAGCAAGGTGACCACCGTCGACCGGTTGATGCAGCGCCTCGCCGAGCAGTCCGTCGAGGTCCCCGTACCGCCACCGGCCCTGACGTTCCCCGACCTGCCGTCCACCCCGAGCACCTACGCCGGCGGTCCGCTGCTGGACGTCCGCGCCCCCCTCGTGGCTGGCCGGCTGGACCTGCCCGGCCGGCGCATCGAGGTGGCCCCGTGCAGCCGCTTGCTGGTCACCGGGCCCAACGGGTCCGGCAAGTCGACGCTGCTCGCCGTGCTGGCCGGCACCCTCGGGACGGACCGCGGCGCGCGGGTGCTCGCACCGGGTACACGGCTCGGGGTGCTGGCGCAGGAGTCGGACGACGTGACGGCCGACGCAGACGGGACCGCCCGAGCGGCTGCCCGGCCCGGTCGGCCGGACGGCAGCGCCCCGACGGCGTTCGAGGCCTACGCCGAGCACGCGCTCGGCCTGCTCGCCTCCGGCAGCCTCGACCCCGCGCAGCTGGTGCCGGTCGCCGCGCTCGGCCTGCTGACCGAGCAGGACCTGGACCGGCCGCTGGCGGAGCTGTCCGTCGGTCAGCGCCGCCGGTTCGAGCTCGCCAAGGCCCTGCTGGCGGCGCCGCACGTGCTGGTGCTCGACGAGCCGACCAACCACCTGTCCGTCGGGCTGGTCGACGAGCTGACGGCGGCCCTGCGCGCCACGTCGGCCGCCGTGGTCGTCGCGACCCACGACCGGCAGATGCTCGCCGACCTCGCCGACTGGCCCCGTCTGGACCTGTCCTGACGGAGCCGCCCGGTCAGGGCATGCGCCCCACGTGCGCCATCGCCTGGCGCAGCAGCAGCCCCTGGCCGCCGTTCATCTCCAGCTGCACGTCCTGCTCGCAGGCCTGCTCGGGCGTGATCCAGGCGAGGTCCAGGGCGTCCTGCTGCGGGCGGCAGTCGCCCGCGACGGGGACCACGTAGGCCAGGGACACCGCGTGCTGGCGCGGGTCGTGGTACGGCGTCACGCCGGGCGTCGGCAGGTACTCGGCCACGGTGAACGGCTGCGGGCTCGCCGGGATCTGCGGCAGGGCCATCGGGCCCAGGTCCTTCTCGATGTGCCGGACGAGGGCGTCCCGCACCCGCTCGTGGAACATCACGCGTCCCGAGACGAGCGCCCGGGACATCACACCCTCCGGTGTGACGCGCAGCAGCAGGCCCACGGCCACCACGTCGCCGGAGTCGTCCACCCGCACCGGCACGGCGTCCACGTACAGGATCGGCAGCCACTGCCGGGCGGACGCGATCTGGTCGGCACGCAGCCAGCCGGCGGGGCGCTCGGACTCGGGCGGGAACTCGGCGGTGTCGGTCACCGCCCTGTTCTACCCCGTACGGGAGCGCTCACGCGGCCGTACGCTCCGGCGGGCGGCACACCGGCTGCGCGTGCGCCCGCAGACCGGGTGCGGAATACCTGCGGGGCGCCGCACGCTGAAGGGGCAGGACCGACGACGAGAGGATCACCACTCATGGCCACCACCACCCTCACCGGTGCCACCATCGGCGACACCGTCCGCGACAACGGCATCGTGCTAGTCGACTTCTGGGCGTCCTGGTGCGGACCGTGCCGCATGTTCGCCCCGATCTTCGACGCCGCCTCGCAGGAGCACACGGACATCGTGTTCGGCAAGGTCGACACCGAGGCCGAGCAGGACCTGGCCGCCGAGCTGCAGATCACCTCGATCCCGACGCTGATGGCCTTCCGCGACGGCATCCTCGTGTTCAACCAGGCCGGGGCGCTGCCCGCGCCGACCCTGGAGCAGGTCATCACCGCGGTGAAGGACCTGGACATGGACGAGGTGCGCGAGAAGATCAGCCAGCGCGAGACCGCGAACGCCTGACGGCTCGCCGACCGCGCCGGGCCACGGCTGCCGCCGTCGCCCGCGCCGCCGGTCGGCACCCTGAACGAACCGAAGGCCCGCTCACCTCGACGGTGAGCGGGCCTTCGTCATGTCGGGCGCGTCGTCGGCCTGCCGAGACCGACGAGCGGACGTGCGGGAGGCGGGACTTGAACCCGCACGCCCGTGAGGGCACCAGGACCTAAACCTGGCGTGGCTGCCGTTTCACCACTCCCGCGCGAGCGGCACCGCCGCGCGTCGCCGATCCTCGCACAGGGCGGCACGGGCGAGGCGGCCGGCGCGGGAGCCCCATCGGGATGACCGGCGGAGCCAGCGCCGGGGTCAGGCGAGCTGCAGGTCCCGGCGCAGCTTGGCGACGTGGCCGGTCGCCTTGACGTTGTACTGCGCCAGCTCGACGATGCCGTCCGGGTCGACCACCACGGTCGAGCGGATCACGCCGACCACCGTCTTGCCGTACAGCGTCTTCTCGCCCCAGGCGCCCCACGCCTCGAGCACCTGGTGCTGCGGGTCGGACGCCAACGGGTAGGTCAGGTGCTCCGCCTCGGCGAACTGCGCCAGCCGCTCGGGCGTGTCGGGCGAGACGCCGACCACCCGGTAGCCGGCGCTCTGCAGCGAGCCGAGCGAGTCGCGGAAGTCGCACGCCTGGGTCGTGCAGCCCGGCGTCATGGCCGCCGGGTAGAAGTACACGATCACGTGCGAGCCGCGCAGGTCGGAGAGCGTCACGGTGCCACCGTCGGCGGTGGGCAGCGTGAAGTCGGGAGCCGGGTCGCCGGCGGACAGTCGAGGCACGGGGTCCTCCCGGGGTCGTTTCTGCCCACCCTATGTCGGCGGGTACCGTGCCCGTCGTGACCGCCCGGGACGAGACGAGCTCCGCCGACCTGCCGATCCGGATGCTCAACGACCGGGTGCTGGTCGCCCTGGACCAGGACAGCTCCGAGCGCCGCTCGGCGGCCGGCATCGTCATCCCCGCCACGGCGACGGTGGCGAAGCGGCTGGCATGGGCACGCGTGGTCGCGGTCGGCCAGCACGTGCGGCAGGTGGCGGTCGGCGACCGGGTGCTGTTCGACCCGGAGGACCGTGCCGAGGTGGAGCTCGCCGGTGCCACCTACGTGCTGCTGCGGGAGAAGGACGTGCACGCCGTCGCGGAGCCCCGCGGCGAGGGTCAGGGGACGGGTCTCTACCTCTAGCCGGACGGGTCTGCGACCCACGTCCGGCCAGGACGGCCGGCCCCGGCAGCACCCGACGGTGCCCACCGGGGCGGCACGGTCGCCTCGCAGGTTCGCACGGATGGCGGCTGGGCGAATCCGGATCCGTGGGTCACCATGGAGGACCCACGATCGGACGGAGCCCCATGGCGCAGGACGACGAGACCACGGCCGACCAGCCCCAGGCGAGCCCGGTGCTCCCCGTGCAGCCGACCGGCGAGGAGCAGTCCCGCGTCGCGCAGGAGCTGCTCGCCGAGCACGTGCCGCTCGCCCTGCTGGTCGACCTCGTCGCACCGGTCGTCTCGTCCGAGGAGATCCTTGAGACGGAGGGTCTGCCGGAGGAGACGTGGTGGGAGGCGGAGCCCGAGACGCCCGGTGCCTGACCCGGTCACCGTGTCCCGGCGCGACAGTGCAGCACTGACCTCCGGTTTCGCATCCGCGGCCCACCCCTGCTAACGTTTCGCCCCGCGCGCCATTAGCTCAACTGGCAGAGCAGCTGACTCTTAATCAGCGGGTTCGGGGTTCGAGTCCCTGATGGCGCACCAACAACTCGGCCGGCTCCAGACCAAGAAGGTCTGCGAGCCGGCCGAGGTCGTCTACGGTCAACTTCACCCGGCCACGAAGACGGTCAGACACAGCCTGCTGTGAGAGCCCCAGCAGAGACGCCACGGCTTCCTGAGGAACCTGGCGCCGCGCCAGCGCCGCGCGGAGGTTGGCCTGCGCGACATCACCGAGGTTGGTGTAGTCGCGCTCGGGGAACGGGATGACGCTCTGTGTTGTCATTCCCGCAACGTACCGCGTGACGCGGTACGACATGAGCGATTCGTAGTACACGACTGCGGCGTGTCGTGACTACGGATACTGCGATCCGCAGTAAAAACCTCGCATGCCGGATCTGACTACGCACGCCTCTGCTGCTGTGCGCGAGGCACTGCACGCTCGGGGTCTACGCCAACAGGACCTAGCCGTCGTGCTGGATCTTTCGCAGCAGGCCGTGTCTGACCGTCTCCGCGGCCGCACGCCCTTCACGCTCGCTGACCTGGATCGCATCGCTGCGTATCTCGGGGTTCCGATGGCGGAACTGTTGGAGGCTCCGGCGTCAGTGGTCGACGACGCGCCGGAGGCGAACCGAGCGAGACGCTCAGAGGCCTCCGAAGGTCGACCCCAGCCCGTGGAGCTGCACGCAGTCCCCGAGGTGGTAGCCGGCGCAGGCGTGGCAACGCCCGCAGTGCTTGTTCCGGGTGTCCCCGCAGTTGGTGCAGATGCCCTTGAACTTCGGGGGACCGGCGTAGACGTGCGCGGCGACCGCTCGCGCGTTCGAAGCCGGGATCCGCGTGGACATCTTCCTCACCACAGCGCCGAGACTAGCGACGAGCTGTCGGTGGTCGACGACGAGGCGGCCGACCGATGAGCAGCTGGCGTGAGCGCAAGGTCGAGTGCTGGTTCGCCTACAACGGGGTTCGCTACGCCGTCAGCGAGCAGAACTGGTGGCTGGCCGTCCAGCGGCTGCCGCTGGTGACCAGAGACGGCTCGCAGTTCGGCTTCCGCACGCTGGACGGCGGGTACATCACGCTGTGGGACACGGTGGGCCTCACCGGCGCAGTCGAAGAGTCGTGGGTCGAGCACGACGAGGCGGCCGACCGGTGAGCGATCGTCCGACGGTTGGCCGGATCGTCCACTACCGCATGGCTGCTGGAGACATCGAGACCGGGGCTCCTGGGTACGGACTCATCGGCCTAATCTTCCCGGCGATCGTGGTGGGCCTCGGTGGACCAGGTGAGGCCAGCCTCTTCGTGTTCCTCCCCGACACGGCGACCGCCTACGTCCACTGCCGCGTCGAGGGCGATGCGCCGGGCACGTGGCGGTGGCCACAGCGACTTCCTGAGCAGGCCGGGTCGGTGGATGCCCCCGCCATCGACCCGGTCCTGGACCCCGACCCGGCCCCGGCCCCGGACCCGATCATCTGGAGGAACGCCCCGGTCGTCCTAGCCACGGTCATGCGCGACGACATCCGCCGGCTGACCGCTCGGGGCCCGTTGGGCGCACGCGCCCTGGCGGACGCCCTGGTCGGGCTGGGCTGGGTCAGGCGATGAGCGCGTCGACGTCGACCACGCCGCGGCGCGTGGTCTCCACCGAGCGGCGGGCCCGCAAGTCCCACACGTGCGACGGCTGTGGTGAGCGGATCGCCGCCGGCGCGGTCTATCTCGAGCACCGGGCGCCGGCGCACTTCGAGCGGCTGGGCAACACGACCCCGCTGATCCGCCACGAGTGCCTGGCGTGCGCGGGCCGTCTCGGTCGCCGCTCGGACCAGGCGCCGGAGGACTTCATGGTGCCGCTGTTCGACCCGGACGGTGTCGCGTGAACCCCCTCACCGGTCTCCTCCTGCTGGGCGCGGTGTACCGGGTCGTGACGAGCCGGATGCTCGTCGCGCAGGTGTGCAACGGCGACGTCTACACCCGCGAACGGCGCGCGCAGCTCGACGACGGCGTGCCCTCGCTGCGGAGCCTCGCCCGGCTCGTGCCTGACGAGGACGGCGTGCTGCGCCTGGTCCTCGCGTGAGCCCCCGGCTCGTGGTCCGCACGGTCGTGCGCGCCCTGTTCTGGAGCGCCCTGGCGTGCTCGGTCCCCGTCTACCTCCTGGCTGCCGATTGGCTGGTGAAGCACTCGTGAGCACGTACTGGGACCTGACCGTTCTTGTCGTTCCGCCGCTGGTCGCACTCGTCGTCGTCGGGCTGCTCGTCTGGTCCGGCTACCTGTGGCGGAACCGGGACGAGGACGAGTTCACGGGGTTCGCGATCGCCCTGTGGGCGGTGTCGTTCGTCGTGGTCGTGGCGACGCTGCTCGCCTTCTACCCCTACGAGGCGCGGTTCCATCAGTGGCGCCCGGTGTCCGGGACGGTGCAGCAGGTGACCTCCCGGCTGATCGGGGAGGACAAGAGCACCAACCAGGTGTTCCTGGTGCAGATCGCCGGCCACGACTACCGCGTGGACGACACCCGCGGTGCCGGGCTGAAGGCCGGCGACCAGGTGAGCCTGATGTGCCGCGACACGTGGGAGTACGCCGCGGCCGCGGGAACGGTCTGCCGCTGGGGCGGTTCGGTCGTGAACCGGTGAGCGAGGACCAGGTCGACCGGGTCGTGCGCGCGTTCGTGCTCGACCAGATGGCCGCACGCGCCGCGGCGGACCGCGACCGGGTGTTCGCGGGCCTCCGCCGTCTTCTGGCCGCCGTGGCGGTCGGTGTCGTGGCGGGTATCGCCGGCGGTTGCGTGGCCTGGCTGGTGCTCCGGTGAGCGTCGGTATCGCGCGGCCGCGGGTGCCGGTACGCAAGCTCAACGACGGTCGGCACCGTGCAGAGTGCGCGCACTGTGACTGGACCCTGACGTCGACCAGCTCGACGCGCGCGGAGAGTGAGCTCTACGTCGCTGCGCATCGGCACGGGCACTGCCTGGGCACCATCCCCGACACCCGACGGGCCCGGTGACGCCGGCCCCTCTCGCCGCACTCCTGAACGACGTCTCAGCCGCCCCCGGGCGGCCTTTCGTCGTGCCCGGACACTGGCGCTCGTCGCGCCGCCGGCACACCCGTCCGTCACGCCGGACGGCCACGCGGCGGTCGGTCTACATGCGCGCGGTGCCACACGGCTCGATGCGGGCCCCGTCGCAGAAGGCCTTCCTGGACGCTGTGCGGGCCTCTGAGGCGTTCGCGTCGCTCCGGTCAGACTCTGCCGCCTCGCTGTGGGCTGTGGCCCAGCAGCTCGCGTTCTGCGCCGACTGGGAGACCATGACGACGCGCCCGACGTGGGCGCTCCTGGTGGACAAGACGGGCCGGTCCTGGTCGACGGTCGCCCGCGCGATCAAGCGGCTCCGCGACGCCGGCCTGGTAGGTGTCGTCAAGACCGGTCGCGACGGTGCGCACCAGCCCGCGAAGTGCGACGCCGGGCTCAACGACGCCGCGGTCTACGTGCTGTGCGTCCCAGCGACCGTTTCGCCTGTGGACGAAGATGACACACTCTCCGACCTCCGGTCGGGAGAGGAATCTCTCCCCCCGCACGCGCGCGAGAGCGACGGCTCATCGGTGCCCCTTCGGGGCCCTCAGCCCGGCGCTTTCGCCGCGCCGGGCGCGCCAGCCGAGCGGGACGACGTCCCAGGGCGGCCTACGGACACTCCGCAAGAGCCACGGCGCCCTGACGAGCGCCTAGCGCAGGCTGTCGAGCTGCGCAAGCGAGTGTCGGCGCTGCAATCGATCAGCGACCGACACGTGCGCTCGATCATCCGGGAGTTCGCGCTGGCGGGCTGGACGACCGGCGAGCTCGCGATGGCGATCGACCACCGGCCCGACGGCACCACCTGGCACCACACCGACGCGGTCGGCGTGCGGAACGTCGGCGCGTGGCTGGCGCACCGGCTGGACGCCTGGCGCGAGGCCGGCGGCACGGTCCGTCAGTCCCCGGGCCGGCTGGCGCAGCTCGCGGCCGCCGAGCGGCTGGCACGGGCGCGTGTCGAGCGTGAGGCGGACGCCGCGTGGGCCGCCTCCGAGCACCCGAAGTCCCCGGCGCTGGTCGCGATCCGCGCGCACCTGGCCGGCCTGCCCAGGAGGACCCGATGAGCGTGTCGACCACCCCGACGTACCCGCAGTTCTTCAACGACACGACGACCACGACGATCACCACCCGGCGGATCGCGATGCAGGTGGACCCGTCGAAGGCGATCACGTTGGGCCAGCTGCAGGAGTTCGTGACGTTCGCGCTGGCCGCTGGCGCCGCGTCGAGCGAGCCAGTGCAGGTCGCGCTCAACGGAGTGTCGGTGGCTCGCACCAGCACGTCTGACACGGCGATCGGCGCCCCGACTCCGTGACGGGCGGGTGCGTGTTCACCCTGGTGAACGGGCGAATACACCGGTGTGTATTCATCCCAGGGCATTGAACGCGCAGGCGGCGGGCCCCTAGACCGGTGGTGCACACCGGTGGGGCCTGGAGTGTCGACGTTGGTCGCCCGGCCCCACGGTGCCGTCTGACGTCGACGCTCCAGGCGCCCACCGGGCCCCCGTCATCGAGCCTGGAGAACCCGCGATGAGCGTGAAGTCGATCCTCCTGACCGCCGGCATCGCCCTGGTGGTCGTGGTCGCGTTCGAGAAGTCCAAGGGCAAGCTGCCCGCCTCGGCCACGGCCCGGTTCGGCGCCTGATGAAGGTCCCGCGCCAGCTGACGTTCTGGCTCGCCGTCGGCGGCATGGCGATCGTCGCCGACGTCGTCGTGAACATCGGCGCCGACAAGCTCGGGGGCCGGTTCCCTGCGCTGCGGACGCTGAACAACTACCGCACCGGCAAGGAGAGCTGACCCATGACCACGACCACCGCGCCGGCCGCACCGCAGCGCACGATGCAGGGCCTGGCGATCGCCGCCGAGTCGGTGAACCCGAAGGCGTTCTTCGCCCTGACGCGCCGCAAGACGCTGCAGGAGAAGACGTTCACCTACAACGGCCAGAGCCAGGACGTCGTCGAGCTGCGCAAGTCCGACATCCTCGCCGGAATCGACATCGAGTTCGTGGGCAACCTGGTCACCGCCAAGGGCGCCGGCACGGTGGGCACCACCGGCCGCTGGCCCTACGACCTGATCAAGGCCGTGAAGGTCTCCGCGAACGGGCAGTCCAACCTCATCAACGTCTCCGGCGCGAAGCTGAAGGTCCGGGACCTGATGAAGAACTCCGACCTGTCGGACCGCGGCATCACCCAGACCGTCAACGGCGTCAACGTCTCCGCCGGCACCCTGGCGGGCTCCTCGGAGTCGTGGGGCGTGGGCTCGCAGACCGCGAACATCGCGGACGGCAACTACAACGTGGACCTGCAGTGGCACGTGCCGATCAGCGAGGACGAGACCGACCTGGTCGGTGCGATCTTCCTGGCCACGTCCACCTCGGACATCACGGTCACCCTGGAGTACTCCTCGCAGGCCGACCTGTTCTCCCTCGGTGCGCCGGCCACGGCCACCCTCACGGGCACGTTCAAGGTGTCGACCACGAAGTTCTCGGTCCCGGTCGGCCCCAACGGCCAGATCGTCGTGCCGGACCTGAGCACGTTCCACTCCCTGATCCAGAGCCGCTACACCGCGCTGCAGACGGGGGAGAACGAGATCCGGCTGGTCGGCCAGGGCGCGAACAAGTCGCTGCTGCGCATGTACTACCAGCTGTGGAACGGCGCCACGCCGGCGCCGGTCCCGATGACCCGGACCGCGTTCGGCCCGCAGTCGTGGCGCTTCGGCAACAACGAGACGCCGGAGGTCTACAACGACGGCTCCTACCTGCGCAAGCACATGGAGCGGTCCTACAACTCCGACATCGGCGCGGTCTTCGGGTTCGGCTGCCACGACTTCGCGGAGGAGAACGTGTTCCGCGACGTCGTCGACATGGGCACGACCTCCGAGCTGCGGCTGGTCACCACGCTGCAGAACGGCTTCGTGCTGACCAACCCGGCCCTGGAGTACGTGACCGAGGTCGTGTTCCTCGCCGGCACCGCGGCCTGAGGCGGCGGTCGGCATGGACACCTCCTACTTCCAGCCCTCGGGCTTCGGGCGGTTCCACCTGGACGCCGGCACGGCGAACGTCGCGGCACCGACCGAGCTGAACGCGGTGGCCACACCCTCCGAGGGTGCGGCCGCGGCGTCGGCCCCGTGGTCGCCGTCGAACCCGCTGTTCTGGTTCGGGGCCCTGGCGGCGCTGACGCTCGGCCTGGCCGCGGTGTCCACGTCGGTGCGGGTCGGTCCGGCGCGCGCGTCGGTCTCGCTCGGGAAGTGACCCGTGGCGTTCGCAGCTCCCGCCCTGGTGGAGGGTGCAGCTGGCACCGCGGCGGCCGGAGGGGCCGCCGCGGGTGCCGGCGCGGCTGAGACCGCCGGCGCGAGCGCGGGCGTGGGCGGCCGTCGTGCCGTCAAGACCGCCAAGGCCCGCGCCGGCGAGCTCGCCGGCCAGCCCCGCTACAAGGCACGCCGGGCGCTGCGCGACGAGCTCGGCGCGACCTCGGGCCAGGCCGACGACCTGCTGGACGCGGCCGCGGCGGACCAGCCGGCCGACGAGCCAGCCGACGAGCCGGCCCGCCGGCGCTCCTCGAGTAGCTCGCAGCTCGGTGGGGCGATCGGCGGGCAGCTGGGCCGCTCGGTCGGCAACGGGCTGAACGCCTCGGGCGGGTTCGTCCTGGGCGCTTTGGCCTACGTGCTGTTCCTGGTCTACCTGCGCGGCGGCACCCCGGCCGTGAAGTCCTGGCTGGCCGCGAAGTTCCTCAACCGGACCGGGTCGGTGTCCACCGGCGCGGCGACCGAGCAGGTCGCCCCGTCGACCGTCACGGCCGGCTACCGGCTGGCCCCCTACGGCGGGGCGGCACCTCGCACCACCTCGGCACCGACCCCGGCGCCGGCCACCACCAGCTCGGGAAGGACGTGGTCCGCATGAAGCCCGGTGCGGTCGTCCTGATGATCGCCGGCGTCTGGGTCCTGACCCAGGTGCTCGCCGGCGACGCCCTCGGCCGGCTGAAGGTGATCTGAGGTGGGCACCGTCGGCTGGGCGCTGTCCGCCGCGCTGTCGCTGATCGCGCTGCAGGCGCTGACCAGCCCGTCGGCCCCGGCCCGAGTCTCGGGGATCTTCGCCGGCGCGCAGAAGGCCGTCGACCGGGCCCTGAACCCGAACCTGCCCGCCATCCCCGACCTGCGCGCGAGCGCTGCAGCCAGCACCACCTAGGGAGAGACCGATGTTCCGTCAGGCGCTCAAGTACGGCACGGGGCTGATCGCCCTGTACCTGGTCGTCGCCCACTCCTCGGGGATGGGCACGCTGTTCGGCAACGTCAGCACCGGTGGATCGAAGATCATCACCACGCTGCAGGGGCGCTGAGCTGTGCCCCGCACCGACCTGTCGGCCGCGGTCAACGCCACGATCGACCCGGTCGTCACGTACCACCTGGACCCCCGCGGGGCCTCGTTCGTGCGTCGGCTGGCCGGCTCCATCGGGGACGTGATCAACGGGCGCACCGGGCAGCACGTCTACGCCCCCGGTGCCTCGTTCCACGGCTACGCCCGCTCCCCGCAGAACTTCACCGGTGCGGCGCGCCTGGGCACGCCCCGGCCGATCGCTGCCCGCTCCTCGACCCTGACGGCGGAGAAGGAGGCCTCCCCGCTGAACGCCGCGGCGTCCACGCTGTTCTACGAGCGGATGCAGCGGGGCCGGCGGTGAACCGTTGGCGGGCGCTGTTCGAGCGCAACAAGAGGACCGCCGCGATCCTCGGCGCGGTGGCCGTCGGCGGGTTCGCGCTGGTCGCCCGCCGGCGCGCCGCGATGGGCTCGACGTCGACCAGCTCGACGGGCACCAGCTCGGGGCCGGCGGCGACCACGTCGACGTACTCGGCCAGCGGCCAGCCGGCGGTCTACGACTCCACCGGCACGGACGTCTACAACGCCCTGCAGCCGCAGATCGAGCAGCTGCAGCAGCTGGCCCGGCAGATCCCTGTCGCCGGGTCGACCACACCGGCCACACCGACGAGCTGGACGGCCAGCGAGACCGATCCGCGCCGGACCGAGATCATCACCGACTACCAGTCGATGCTCGGGCGCGACCCCTCGCGCTCTGAGGTGAACTTCTGGGACACCGGCGGGCGGAACCTGTCCGACATCCACGCCCTGATCGGCCAGTCGCAAGAGGCGCAGGGCGCCAAGTGAGCACCCCGTTCACGATCGCCCCCGCCGTCGCCGTCCCGACGGCCAGCGCACCGACCGACCCGGTCGGTGTGGCGATCGCGTTCGCCCGTGCGCAGATCGGCAAGCCGTACCGGTGGGGCGGCACCGGCCCGGACGCCTACGACTGCTCCGGCCTGGTCCAGGCGGCCTACAAGTCCGCCGGGGTGAACCTGCCGCGGACCACCACCCTGATGCTCACCGTCGGCAAGCCCGTTGCCAAGGCCGACCTGGCCCCCGGCGACCTGGTGTTCCCCGACCCCGGGCACGTGCAGCTCTACACCGGCGGCGGCAACCAGGTGGAGGCACCCCGCGCCGGCGAGAACGTCGTGGAGCGGCCCATGTGGGGCTTCATGACCGCCCGCCGTGTCGCCGGCGACGGCGGCACCGCAGGGTCCCCGATCCCGGTCGTCGGTGCGGCCGTCGACGTCGCCAACGGGCTGGCCTCCGGCGCGCTCGGCGCCCTGGGCAACGCCCTGGGGCTCGGGTCGCTGGCCACCGACATGCGCAAGATCGCGCTGCAGATCGCCTTCGTCGGCGCCGGCGTCGGCCTGGTCCTGCTCGGCGCGTCCCGCGCGGCCGCGGCCCCCGTCCAGAAGGTGATCGGAGCACTCGCATGAGCCTGCAAGAGCAGCTGGCGCAGCACCTCGCACACGTGATCGAGCTGGTCGAGACCGACCACGAGAAGATCGCCGCCGCGCTGGTGCAGACCAACAACGGCAACCGGCTGCGCGCGGCCCGGCCCCTGCCCGCCGGCATCGGCGGCCGGCCCCTGCTGTGGGCCGGCGCCGGCCGGCTCGTCGGGTGGGCCCTGACCGCCACCGCCACGACCACCATCACCCTGCGCGACTCGCGCGACACCACCGGCGACGCGATCGCCTCTATCGCGATCGCCGCCGGCGGGTCCGCGCAGCTGTGGATGGGGCCCGGCGGCGTCAGCTTCGGCGAAGGGCTGTTCGTCGACGCCGCCATCGGGTCGGTGTTCACCGGATCCATCTGGCTCGGGGCGGTCGACTGATGGACCAGCTGCTGTCCGGACTGCTGTCCCAGGGTGGTGCCGCAACGGCGATCGCCCTCGTGCTGCTGATCAAGGTCCTGGTGGGCGACCGGCGCACCGACCGGCGGATGTCGGACTACACCCGCTCGCTCGAGCGACGCCTGGAGCTGCTGGAGGCGTGGAAGCAGGACGCCACCTCCGCGATGGTCTCCGCCGGCGTCCCCCTGCCCAGGCTCGTCTCTGTCCCCGCCCCCTCCGCACGCACCGACTGGAGCTGATCATGAAGACCCGTCCCGACATCGCCACCCTCGCCCTGGTCGCCCTGTGCGTGATCGCGATCGCCGTCCTGGCCGCCCTGCACGTGGCCGTCCCGTCGGTGCTGGAGACCATCTCCCTGGTGGCCGCCGGCGGAGCCGTCGGCATCGCCCTGCCCCAGGCCGCGCAGACCGCGGCGATCGTGGCCACCACCACCACCACCGCCACCCAGCCGGCGATGCCGGACCCCGCACCGGTCGTGCCGGCGCCGGTTGCGAGCACCGCTGTGACAGCCCTGGCCGGCTACCCGCGCACGGCCGTGACGGCCGCGCCGGCACCCGAGGTGGCCGCCCCTGCCGCTGTGGTGATCAGCGCCGGCGGGGTCACCTCCACGTACCCCGTGGGGCAGTGATGGGCGCACCCGTCGTCACCGACCGGCGCACCGCGCTGATGACCGGGTGCGTGCTGCTCGGCGTCGGCTCGTGGATGATCTGGCAGGCGTATGAGGCCCGCGGCCGCGTGCGCCCGTTCTGGGTCCGGTTCCTGCCCGGGGCCTGACGTGTCGGTGATCATGCCCGTGCAGGTCGGCGGCTCGGCCGCCGGCTGGACGCTGGTCGACTTCATCGAGCTGAACGCCGTGACGGCGGCAGCCGCCGGTGGGGTAGCCACCGCGCAGTTCGCCCAGCTGGACACCTCCGAGCTGTGGCTGGTCGACCATGCCGTGGTCTCGTGCACGTCGAGCACGGCGACGTCGGTGCGGTGGTACCGCGACAGCGTCGACCCCCGCCGGCTGCTGGACGGGTCCAACTCCGGCAACTTCGACGTGGCCGACTGGCCCCAGTCGTTGCAGGTCCAGCCTGGCGCGTCGCTGCTCGTGCAGTGGTCCGGGGCCAGCGCCGGCGCCATCGGCACCTGCACCCTGCAGGCCCGCCGGCTCCGGCGGCTGTGATGGGATTCCGCGACCCGATCACGTCGCTGTCGGCCACCCAGATCACCCCCGGGGTGCTGCCGACCGGGGTGAAGATCGCCGCCGACCAGGTCCTGGCCGGCACGCTCGTGGGGTCGACCATCGAGACGGCCCTGAGCGGTCGGCGGGTCCAGATCACCGCTCCGCAGACCAACCCCCTGGCCATCGAGGCGTTCTCCGGCGACTCCCAGGAGACCGCATCGGGGGGGATGCTCGCCGACGTCGAGCTGGCGGTACCGGCGAACCCGCCAGGCGACCAGGGCCGGCTGCTGCTGCGCGCGAACAAGATCGGCAGCGGCTCCGGCGCCGCCGAGCTGCGCCTGTACTCCTCCAGCCGGGACAACCTCACCCCCACCCGGGCGTCCCTGACCGCCACCAACCTGTACCTCATCGGCACGGTGATCGCCCCGACCCTCAGCGACCCGATCTTGAACGGCTACCGGATCCGCCAGGCGTCCCCCGTCGTCACCACAGACGTCGCCGGGAACGTCGACGTTCCCTACGGCACGCCGTTCCCCAACTCCACGATCAACGTCGTGGCGATCAACGGGGACGGCACGTTCTCTCCGAGCTTCACCACGGTGCAGATCACCAACCTCTACCCCGACCGGTTCCGCTGCCGGGTACTGAACGCCGCCGGGAACGGCATCGGCTCGACACCTGTCCGGATCAACTACATCGCCTGGGGGAACTAGTGACGCCGACCAACGGAGCGATCTCCGACACCCTGCTGGTGCCCGCGGCCCACGCTGCAGCTGCAGGCCGGCTACGGTCCGGCACCGCCTCCCGGTGGGCCACGATCTGCGCGCAGGTCGCCGCCCGGTACGGCTGGACGCCGGCGATCATCGCCGGCGGGGCGTACCGGCCCCTGGCCGACCAGGTCGCGATCTTCACCGCCCGCTACAGCCCCGCACCCACCGGCGCCGGGCCCTTCGGCGACGTGCGCGCGTGGGCCGGCACCCGGTACGTGCGCACCTCCGGCGCACCCGCGGCCGTCCCCGGCACGTCGAACCACGGCTGGGGGACCGCCGTCGACGTCGACGGCCTCGCCGCGTTCGACACCCCCACGTACGCCCAGCTGGCCGCCGTCGCGGTCCCGCTCGGGTTCACCAACACCGAAGGCCGCGCCATCGGTGAGCCCTGGCACTGGGTCGACCAGCTCGACCCGGACAACCCACCCACACCCCCGGAGGACACCATGAGCTGGAACCAGGAGATGCCGAACGGCGACCACAACCCCGACGGGAGCGACGTCGTCGAGCCCGCCTGGACGCTGCTGCACGACGTGCGTGTGATGGCTGGTCAGGCCCTCGCGGCGATCGCCACCATCCCCGTCGCGGTGTGGTCCAAGCAGATCGACAACGGCGGCACCGCGGAGGCACGCCTGGCCGCCGTTCAGAGCCTGGCCGAGCAGCACACCGCCGGCGGCACTGTCGACGTCGAGGCCCTGGCGGCGTCCCTGGCCGCGCAGCTCGGCACGCCGCTGGTCCTGCAGCTCGGCGCCGCGATCACGAAGGGCGCGAGCGCGTAGACGGCGCTCTGACGCGACGAACGGGCCGGCCCGGGGTGATCACCCGCGGACCGGCCCGTTCGTCGCGTCTGGCGGCGCCTCAGCGCGGCAGCAGCTCGTCGCGGCCGTAGCGCTTCTGCGCCGCCGACCGCGTCACCCCCAGTACGTGCCCGATCACCGACCACGAGGCACCCGCCGCGCGCAGCTCCTGCACGCCCACCGCGATCTGGCCGCCCAGGTTCGCCCGGGCGTCCACGAGCCGGCGCAGTTCCTTGACCGCGTCCGGCTCGGTGCGTGGCCACGACCATGAGCGCTTGTCAACGACGACGGGCGGCGCTGACCCCCACGAGCGCTCTAGCTCGAACCGTGCGCGCGTAGCCATCGGAGCCTCCCTCGAGGAACTGTGGAGGTGACTCTACAGTCGCTCGAGGTAGCCATAGGCCGGTTCAGCGCTCCAGCGGTGGCAGCGGGGCGCACCGATAGAGAGCGTGCGCCTCGGCGTGCCACAGCAGGAACCAGTACTTGCCGCGCCGCCAGGTCGTCTCGCACTCCTCGTGGAACCGAGCGGGCGGATAGCCGATGGTGTCCGCGACCCGCTCCTGGTCGGCCGGGTTCGGCAGGTGGAAGATCGCCACCAGGTCCGACTGGGCGAGCACCAGCGGGTTCACGTTCATCGGCCGCGGCCCGTCGAACAGGGCCGTGGTGTGGTAGTGCCGGTTCTGCATCAGCAGCCGGCGCATGTGCGGGCCGGTGCGCTGCGCGGTCGGCATGAACTCGCCGATCTCCCCACACCACACCAGCGTCTTGTGCGCCTGGGGGAACAGGGCCATGCCCACCGCGCGGTCTAGGTCGTCGGCGTACGTCGGTGCACCCGGATCGGCCCGGAACACCAGCGTGCGCGGCCCCGGGCGCGGCCCGCCCGGGACCGGCTCCGGTGGGGCGGGGAACCGGCCCGGCAGCGGGGTGGTGACCTTCGTCGCGTCCGGGCCGGGGTCCGCGTCGCCGTTCACGTCGATCGCGAGCTTGTCCCACGGCCACGAGTCGAACAGCCGCCGGTTGAACACCGACTTGCCCGAGCCCTTGCGACCCCAGGCAGAGATGATCGCCGGCTTGGACGGATCGATCGGCGGCAGCTCGTCGCCCAACTCGACCGTCGGCGCGGCCAGCGGTGTGCGCTCGACCATCAGCGCATCGCCGGCCACGCCGCGGGCGGCGCGGTGGCGGTGTCGTCGACGTGCTCGCTCTCGCCAGCCGCGGCCGCGGCCTGGTCAGCCGCGAGCTGGCCGGCGCGGCGCAGCTGGCGGGCGGCGTTCCACCGCTGCAGCTGGCGCCACAGGTAGACGCCCACGCCCACGCCGGCGGCGATCGCGTCGGCCACGTCGGGGTTGCCGACGGCGCCTAGGGTCTCGTGCCGGTTGACGATCCGCGCTAGCGGGGTCCCGATGTTCTCCGCGTCGTGGTCGTCGGTCAGCCACATGCCGACCTGCTGGGAGGCGCCGTCGCGTGCGAACGTCTGGTTGAGCATCTCGCCGGCGCCGATCACCAGCTCCTGCGCGAGGTCCTCGATCGTGCCCTTGGACAGCAGCGGCTCAGCCGAGGATGCCGGCGAGGAAGTCGGGGCGGGCGACGGGTCGGGCTCGCCGGCGCTGTCGCTCGTCTCGCTGATCGAACTCCACGGGTCCCCCAGTGCCGTCGGGTCCGGCAGGTCGCTCGGGCTCACCTCCGCCGGCTCCGTCGGCTGCAGGAACGCCAGGCTGCTGCTGGACGGGCGCAGCTGGTCGACGGTGGGGACGGGCTGACGGGCCATAGGAGGTCACCTCTCGCACGCGGTACTGGTCGCCGTCGACGTCCTCGCCGGCGGTCGGGGGAGCAGCCACGGCCGCAGCCGGGGTGTCGGCGGGGATCCGCCGGGCCTTCACGCGCAGCTCGCAGCCCTCGTGCGAGCACGTGCCCTCCCACGTCAGCCGGCCCGGGTCGGACTTGGCCTCCGTGACGTGCCCGGCGGCGCAGGTGCCCCGGACGCGTACCTGCGGTTTGGGTGTGCTCACGGGCGGTACCGTGCACCCGGGGCCGGGTGTTCACGGAAGTGAACAGCGGGGTGAGTTCACCAACATGTACAGCCGCTTCACCGCTATGAGCGGGGCTGTTCACCCTGGTGAACGTTTCCGCGAAAGTGCAGGTCAGACGTGCCGGAACCGGTGCTCACCGACATGAATCCCCGCCTGGAGGCCGCCGCGGCCGACCTGGACGACGCCCGGGAGAAGTACCGGGCCTCGCTGGAGCTGCGCAACTACCTCGTGGTGGCCGCGGTCGACCACGGGATGAGCCAGCGGGCCGTCGCCGCGGCCGCACACGTCGCTGTCTCGCGCGTCTCCGCGCTGCTGCTGACCGGCGGCCGCGTCGACGAGGCCCAGCTGAACTAGGACGCCCGCCGGCGCACGCCGGCCCACTCCGCCGAGCGCTGGCCGACGGCGGCGCGCAGCTCGTTGTCCCGCACGAGCACGTAGCGCTGGGTGGTCGTCAGCGACGCGTGACCGAGGAGGCGCTGGACCAGGCGCAGGTTGTGCGTCTCGTCGTGCAGCTCGGTCGCGGCCAGGTGGCGCAGCTGGTGCATCGTCACCTCCTGCGGCAGCGACCGGGACACCAGCCGGCCGACCCACCGGGCCGACAGGTGCCCCTCGCAAGCCCCGGGGAACACGAAGCCCGAGCACCGGCGGATCACCGCGGCCAGGTCGTCCGGCAAGGGCACGACCCGCTCCCGGGCGCCCTTTCCATGCACCCGCAGCGACCAGCCGACCAGGTCCGCCAGCAGATCGTCGGTGTGGACCTGGGCCACCTCACCGCGACGCATCCCCAGCTCGTTCGCCAGCCGCAGCATCAGCCGCAACCGCGGGTCCGCCGTCGCGATCGCGTCATGCACCGCCGCCGGGGGAGCGGGCCGCGGCCGCGGCTCCTTCGGCGTGATCGGCGGCAACCCGATCGCCACGTCCACCCGGGCGCGGCCCGTCAGGACCGCCCACCGCCAGAACCCGCGCAGGCTTGACCGCACCGATCGGCGCGTCTCGGCCTCCCACAGCATCGCGCCGGTCCAGCCGATCAGGTCGTCCAGCGTCAGATCCCACGGGCCGCGCGGCGCCGCCCAGCTCGCGAGCCGGCGCAGGTGGTACGTGCGCAGCTCGATCGTCGTCTTCGGGCGCCCAGCAGCCGCCAGGGCCAGCCGCCAGGCCTCAATCTCGATACCCCACGCGGGGGTTAGTGGTGTGCTCACAGACCGGCTCATCGACGCGCCGACCTACCCTGACCAGCCGTTATGCCCTCAGCGTGACGCGCGCCGCGAGACGCGCACCAGCATTGCGCCCGACCCGACCAGCAGAGCGCCCACCGCGGCGTACGGGGCGAGGGGGACCCCCGTCTGCGCCAGCACGCGTACCGACGGACGCGCCGGCGACGGCGCCCCAGGGGCCGCGGCTGGAAGGTGCGGCAGCGCGATCGCCGCCGGCGAGGGCGCGGGGGCCGGGTCGTACTCGCGGCCCGTCGTCTCCGTCGGCAGCTGCCCCTGCGCACAGTGGTCGACCTGGACGCTCTGCCCCGGCTCGCACACCGGGTCGTCCGGACCCGGTGTCCAGCTCGGCGACGGAGTCACGTACAACAGAGCAGCCAGCGCGAGCGCGATCATCGGTTCCAGCTCTCAAGCGGATCGGGGTAGCTGGACCGGTCCGACGCCTCGGCGTCGATAACCCAGCCCCGCGGATGGTTGTGATCCACGGCGTGACGTTCGCGACGGTCGTCGGCGACCCACTGCAGCGGGTAGCGACCGATCTGGCCACACACGCCGCAGACGACGACGAAGTCCAACGTGACGCGGCGAAAAGAGCGCTGCCAGCGCACACACAGGAGCATGAACGCCGCGGCGGCACGCCTGGCTTCGAACAGCGACGGTGATTCGTCCTCGAAGATCATCCGAGTGCAGTCCCGCATCGCCATCGTCATGGCGGAGTAGAGGCAACCCGAGGCCTTCCCCTTGCTCCTCTTGCTGGCCTGCGATCGCTCGAGACGCGCAGTGGCGAGGTACACCGCCGCCTCGGTCCTGGCGGTGTCGCTCATGCCGACACCGCCGAACGCTCGACGCGGTACGCCGCGAGCGAAACCACCTCAGTCGATATCGGCTCAAACCGATAACCCCGACGACCCAGCAGCTCCATCACCCGTTCGAGGGCGGAGGCTCCAAACCAGCGGGTTCGGGGTTCGAGTCCCTGATGGCGCACAGACGAGGGCCCCTGACGGCGGAGACGCCGTCAGGGGCCCTCTGGCATGTCGGCGTCCGCGATGCCGGCACGCCCTTCAGCGGGTCACCAGGTGGTGTCGCCGCGGATCACCGCGTCGCTGCCACCGTCCACGAACACCACCTGACCGCACAGGTGCGTGTTCTCCTCACTGGTGAGCCAGGCGAGGAGCCGCGCCACGACGATCGGCTGGGCGATGCCGTTCAGGGGCATGGGGACCAGCTGCAGCAGGTCGGTGCGGGCCTGCTCGGTCGTGAGCATCCCGCTGGTCATCGGCGTCTCGATGACACCCGGCGCCACGGCGTTGAGCGGGATCGAGGCTCCCGCCCACTCCGGGGTCGGTGCGCTGCGGCGCACCCACTGGGCGAAGGCCTTCTTCGTGGAGCTGTAGATGAGGTTGCGCAGCTCCGGGTCCTTGGCCAGGACCTCGGCACGCGCCAGCGCGGCGGTCTCGTCGCCGGCCGTCATGTGCGCCACCAGCTCGTCGTCCAGCGGGTGCAGGCTGGCCATCGACGAGACACCGACGGCGCGGGGCGCCCCGGAGCCGAGCAGCAGCGGACGCAGGCCCTCGAGCGTGGCCACCATGCCGAAGAAGTTCACCGAGACGGTCTTCGGGGCCGGGATCGCCAGCCCGGCGATGGCGAGGACCGCATCGACCGCGCCCCCGCTGAGCCTGGTGACCTCGTCGACCAGGGCGGTCCGTCCCTCAGCCGTCGTGAGGTCCACCGTCACGTCGGCGTCGTGCAGGTCGACGCCGATCACCTTGTTGTCGCGGGACTCGAGCAGCTCCTTCGTGGCCTTCCCGATGCCGGAGGCCGCTCCCGTGATCACGTACGTGCGAGCCATGGCTTCTCCTTCGACCCTGGTGGCTCCGTTGCCACCTGACTCGATGCTAGGAGCGTCGAGGCTCGACGTCGCCGGCCGGTCACTGAGCTCTCGGGCCGCCGGGGGCCGGACGCCCCGCCGTCCCCGGACTACCATCCCGGCGTGCACCTGGCGGAGCGTTCGGCGCCCGACGAGCAACCCAACGAGATGGCCCGTCTCCGGGCCCGTCTGGCGGCCGACGGGGTGCCGGTGCTGGACCTGTCCGACTCGAACCCCACCCGTCACCGCCTGACCGACCCCGGCGTGCTCGAGGCGGTGTCCCGGGCCGTCCCCGCGGCGGCGTCCTACGAGCCGGATCCTCACGGCCCCCGCGCGGCTCGCCTCGCGCTCGCGGGCCGGTACGGCGGCGTGCCGGAGGACTACTACCTCACGGCGAGCACCTCGGAGGCGTACGCCTGGCTGCTCCAGCTGCTCTGCGACCCCGGCGACGCGGTGGCTGTCCCGGCCCCCGGCTATCCGCTGGTCGAACCGCTCGCACGACTGGCCGGGGTGCGGACGGTGCCGTACGCCGTGCACTACCTGCACCCGTACGGCTGGTCGGTGGATACGGGTCAGGTCGCTGACCTGGCGGCCCGGCCCGAGGTGCGGGCGGTGGTGGCGGTGAGCCCCGGGAACCCGACGGGCGCCTACCTGCGTGCCGAGGAGCGGGCGCTGATGGAAGCGGCATGCCGTGACGGTGGCGCCGCCCTGGTGCTGGACGAGGTGTTCGCACCCTTCCGGCTGGAGGCCGCGCCCGGCGACACGGTCGCCGCGCCGTCGTCCGACCCGGAACGCCTCTGCACCACCTTCACGCTGGACGGCCTGTCCAAGCTCGTCTGCGCCCCCCAGCTCAAGCTGAGCTGGTTGCGCGTCGAGGGCCCTCCCGGCGAGCTGTCCGCCGTGCATCGCGCCCTCGAGACCGTGGCCGACACCTACCTCTCGGTCTCGTCCCCGGTCGCGCTCGCCCTGCCGGAGATCCTCGATCGGGCGGACGCCTCGGTCACCGCCACGCGGGCGCGGCTCGCCGCGAACCTCGCCGTGGCGCACGCGCTGCTCGACGACGACGGCTTCCGGGTCCGCCGGTGCGGAGGCGGCTGGACCGTGCTGGTGGACGTGCCGCGGTACCTGCCCGACGAGCAGCTGGTGCTCACCCTCCTGGCAGAGGCGCACCTGGCGGTCCACCCGGGGTACTTCTACGACCTGCCGACCCCCGGGACGCTGGCCCTGAGCCTGCTTCCGGAGCCCGCCACGTTCGAGGCGGGCTGCCGACGGCTGCGGGCGGGGGTGCAGGCGCTGGCCTGACGCGTCGGCGGCAGCGAACCGCGGCGGTGGCTCGCGGCGGGAGGCCGGACATGGCGGTGCAGGCGCGTGCTGCGGGGCGTCGCGCTGCGCACGGGCGGGCTGCAGGACACCATGGCGCCATGACCGAGCGCGAGTTCGACGTCGTGGTGCTGGGTGGCGGGGCGGTAGGGGAGAACGCGGCCGACAGGGCGTCCCGCACCGGCCTGTCCGTGGCTCTCGTGGAGGAGGCCCTGGTCGGCGGGGAGTGCTCGTACTGGGCCTGCATGCCGTCCAAGGCCCTGCTGCGACCGGGCGACGTGGTGCAGCAGGCCCGTGAGGTCCGGGGCGTCGGCGACCCGGGCCCGCTGGACGTCCACGAGGTGCTGGCCCGGCGCGACGAGGTCACCCATCACTGGGACGACACCGGCCAGGTCGAGTGGGCCGAGGGTGCCGGCCTGACCGTGCTGCGGGGCCACGCCCGGTTCACCGGCCCCCGGGCCCTACGCCTGGAGCAGGTCGACGGAGACGTCGACCTCCGAGCCCGCTGCGCCGTCGTGGTGGCGACCGGCTCCACGGCCGTCGTGCCGCCGGTGCCGGGGCTCGCGGACGTGCGTCCGTGGACCAGCCGGGAGGCCACGTCGGCGCACGAGGTGCCGGAGCGGCTGGCCGTCATCGGCGGTGGGGTGGTCGCCGTCGAGATGGCGACGGCCTACGCCGACCTCGGGTCCGCCGTGACCGTCCTGGTCCGCGGCGACCGGCTGCTCGAGCGGGCCGAGCCGTTCGCCGGCAAGGCCGTCGCCAGGGCGCTCACGCAGCGCGGCGTCCGCGTGGTGCTCGGTGCCGAGGTGGTGTCGGCCCGGCGCGAGCCCGGCGGGGTGCAGCTCGTGGTGCAGCACCACCAGCACGAGGGTGCCCGGACGCGCGACGGCTCGGCCGCCACCCGTCCGGAGGACCTGGTGGTGGACGAGGTGCTCGCGGCGACGGGCCGCCGGCCGAGCACGGGCGACCTGGGCCTGGAGACGATCGGGCTCGAGCCGGGCCGTGCCGTCACGGTGGACGACGCGCTGCAGGCCGTCGGTGTGGAGGGCGGCTGGTTGTTCGCCGTCGGCGACGTCACGGGCCGGACGGGCACCACCCACCAGGGCAAGTACGACGCGCGGGTGTGCGGGGACGTCATCGCCGCGCGGTTCGACCCGCGACAGGACGCGGACGTCTCGGCGGACCAGGGAGCGGGATCGGTGCCGCGGGGCCTGAGCCGGTCCGCCGAGCAGGAGGCGCGGCCGTGGAGCCGCTACCGGGCGTCCGCCGATGTGGCTGCCGTCCCGCAGGTCGTCTTCTCCCGACCCCAGGTCGCGTGGGTCGGTATGACGGAGGCCGAGGCGAGACGTGCCGGCCTCGACGTGGTGGTCCACGGGTACGACCTGCAGAACCTGGCCGGTGCGACGGTCACGTCGCCGGACTACTCCGGACGGGCGCAGATCGTGGTGGACACCTCACGCGACGTGATCGTCGGCGCGACCTTCGTCGGCCCCGACGTCGGGGAGATGCTGCATGCCGCCACGATCGCCGTCGTGGGCGAGGTGCCGCTCGATCGGCTGTGGCACGCGGTGCCGTCCTACCCGACGGTCAGCGAGGTGTGGCTGCGGCTGCTCGAGACGGCCGGCCTGTAGGGCTGCCGGCCGTCCCGAGCACGCATCGCCGGGTCAGCCGAGGCTGCCGTCCGACGTCAGCACCAGGCCGATCGTCGCGTCGCCCTTGCGGATCGCCTGGCCGATCGCGCCGAAGTCGTACGACTTGAACTCGGAGACCTTCAGGCCGTAGGTCTGCTCGAGACCGATCTGGCAGAACGGCCGCTGCGGGCACTCGGCCGGGCCGGCGAGCACCACGCCGCCGCACGCCGAGGCGAGATCGCTCAGCGTGCTGACCTTGTGCTTGTCGGCGAAGGCCTGGGTGACGGCGAAGCCGTTCTGGTCCTGCGCCTTGGACGCCGTGCCGATCGTCAGACCCGCCTTGGCGGCCAGCGGCGTCAGAGCCGCCACCGTCTTGTCCACGTCGGAGGAGGCGACCGGCGCCGCGCTCGCGCCGTTGGCCTGGGAGTTCAGGTAGGTCGCCAGCGAGGCCGCGTACTCGGGGACGGCCGTGAGCTGGCCGGACTCGAGGGCCGGGAGGTAGGTCTCCCGGGAGCCGATGGTCCGGGTGCTCGCCTGGTAGCCGGCGGTCCGGAGCACCTCGGCGTAGATCTCCGCGAGGGTGGCGCTCTCCGAGAAGCCCGCGGCTCCGACCACGACGGTGGCCCCCGCCCCGGACTGGTCGGTCGCCGCGAGCCCCTGCTTCTGCACGAACTCCTTGGCGACGTCGGACGAGGTCCGCCGGTCGACGTCCACCGACTTGTTCAGCGAGACGAGCGTCGGGGTGTCCAGCTTGGCGGACACGGAGTTCAGCAGCGTCACGAGGCTCGGGTGGTCCGTCGCCGCCTTGGTGTTGATGGCGGGCAGCACGTTGTCGGCGTTCTGCAGGCCCTTGTCGTCCTTCAGCAGGACGAGCTTGTCGCCGGCGACGGGTGCACAGGCGGCTGCCGTGCCGGAGGCCGCGGCGGCCGGAGCCTGCGTCGTGCCGCCGCCGGAGCCCGGGGCGCCGCAGGCGCTCAGGGCGAGCACGGCGACAGCCACGCTCGTGAGCAGGGTGGTGCGTCTGGCGGGCATTGATGTGCTCCTCGCAGATCGGGGTTCGGACGACTCAGACATCGCGGGCGGGGTCGTTCGACCCGGTCCGGACGACATGGGCAACTTGCGTGCCGGGCGGCGTATGCCCGGACTCGCTCTCGACCGGCGCCGAGCGGGCCAGTGCCCGGATGCCGGCGGGGGTCACCGCGCGTTGCAGCAGCGCCAGCAACCCCTCGGCGACGAGGGACAGCGCCGCGACCAGCACGGCGCCGGCGACGACCTGCCCGTACCGCTGCACGCCGAAGCCGGTGACGACGATCGTGCCCAGGCTGCGGCCGCCGACGAGGGCCGCGAGGGGCACGGTGGCCACCACCTGGACCACCGCGGTGCGCAGCCCGGCAGCGAGCTGCGGGACGGCGAGCGGCACCTCGACCGTCCACAGCCGCCGTGCGCCGGACATCCCCATCCCGCGTGCGGCGTCCCGGACGTCGGCGTCCACGCCGCCGAGCCCGGTGACGGCACCGGACAGCAGCGGCGGCACGGCGAACACCGCGCACGCCAGGGCGGTCGCTGTGTTGCCGAACAGGCCGGTGGCGCCGAACAGCGTCAGCATCGCCAGGGTCGGGAGGGCCCGGGACGTGTTCGACACGACCACTCCGACGGTGGCCCCCCGCCCGCGGTGGCCGAGGTAGAGGCCGGTCGGTACGGCGACGAACGCTCCGAGCAGCACCGCCAGGCCGGTGACCACCAGGTGCTGCCGGGTCAGCGCCAGCACGCCGGACGGCCCGGTCCAGTTCAAGGGGTCGTTGAGCCACCGCAGCGCCTCGAGCAGCACGTTCATGCCGGCTGCACCCCCCGGACCGCCCACGGCGTGAGCAGCCGCCCGATGCCGGCGAGCAGCAGGTCGACCACGAGCGCCAGCAGCAGGCACAGCAGCGTGGCCGTCATGATCTCGGCGTGGTAGTTGCTGCGGAAGCCACGGAACATCAGCTGTCCGAGGCCGCCGAAGCCGACCACCACGCCGACGGTGGTCAGCGCGACGGTGGTGACGGTCGCCAGCCGGACCCCCGCCACGATGCTGGGCAGCGCCTGTGGCAGCTCCACCTGCGTCAGCATCCGGAGCCGCCCGTACCCCATGCCGCGCGCCGCGTCGACGATCGCCGGGTCGACGCCGCGGAGGCCGACCAGCACGTTCCGCACGATCACCAGCAGCGCGTAGGACACCAGGCCGATCAGCACCGTGACCCGACCGATCCCGGTCCACGGCGCCAGCACGGCGAACAGCGCGAGGGACGGGATCGTGTACAGCACCCCGGTGACGCCGAGGACCGGACCGGCGAGCCGTGGTCGCAGGTGGGCGAGCGCGCCGAGCGGGAGGGCGATCACCAGTGCGATGGCCACCGCCTGCAGGGTCAGCGTCACGTGCTGCCCGGTCGCCGCCAGGACGTCGCCGCTGTTGCGCTGCAGGTACGTCCAGGACAGCCACGGGTTCGGCGCGGCGTCCGACGCGAGGGCGGGCACGAGCGAGGGGACCAGCTCGGGGACGAGCAGGAGCATGCGCCGAACCTAGCCAGGGCCACTGACACGCGCAGCCGCTGCGGCTGTCGGAGGCCTCCGCTACCGTCCGAGCCCATGACCAGCACACCGGCGATCCGGTTCGAGCACGTGCGCAAGGAGTACGGCGGTGAGGTCGCGGTCGACGACCTCACGCTCGAGGTGCGTGAGCACGAGCTGCTGGTGCTGGTCGGCCCGTCCGGCTGCGGCAAGTCGACCACGCTGCGGATGGCGAACCGTCTGGTGGAGCCCACGTCCGGCCGCATCGAGCTGGCGGGGGAGGACGTGACGCACGTGGACCCGGTGCAGCTGCGCCGGCGCATCGGGTACGTGATCCAGGGCGTCGGGCTGTTCCCGCACCGGACCGTCGCGCAGAACGTCGCGACCGTGCCCGCGCTGCTCGGCTGGGACCGTCGTCGCACGCAGGACCGGGCCGAGCAGCTGCTGGCCCTGGTGGGGCTGGACCCCGCCCGGTACGCGCGCCGCTACCCGCACGAGCTGTCCGGCGGGGAACGCCAGCGCGTCGGCGTCGCCCGTGCTCTCGCCGCCGACCCGCCCGTGCTGCTGATGGACGAACCGTTCGGTGCGGTGGACCCGGTGGGCCGGGCGCGCCTGCAGAGCGAGTTCCTGCGGCTGCACGCCGAGCTCGGCACCACCGTGGTCATGGTCACGCACGACGTCGACGAGGCGGTGCGGATGGCGGACCGGATGGTGGTGCTCAGCACCGGTGCGCACGTGGAGCAGCTCGCCCCACCGCTGGAGGTGGTGGCGCGCCCCGCCACGGCGGCGGTCGCCGACCTGGTCGGCCGCGGACGCACGGCGAGCCTCCTGTCGCTCGGCACCCTGGAGGGGGCGGACCTCGACGAGCCGGTACCCGCCGGGGCGACGGACGGCGCTGCCGGGCGAGGTGACGAGCGGTCCGTGGGCGGCGCCGCGCCGGCCGCGGGCGGTACCGCCGCGGGTGTCGTGCCCCTCGGCGCGGGCCTCGACGAGGTGCTCGGTGCGCTGGTCGCGCTCCCGCCGGGCGGCGACGGGCAGGCGCCGTCCCTCACCGTCCTCGACGGGGACACCGTGGTCGGCCGGGCCGGACCGGCCTCGGTCCAGCGCGCCCTGCACCGGCTCACCGCCCTCTCACCCGTCGGTACGCTGCCGGAGTGACCACCGTGCCCCCCAGCTCCGCTCCGGCTCGCCTCGCGATCGCCACGTGCGCCGAGCTCCCCGAGCTGGACCAGGACGATCGCCTGCTGCGCGACGCCCTCGAGGCGCGAGGTGTGGCGACGGCGGCCGTCGTCTGGGACGACCCGACGGTCGACTGGTCGGCGTACCCCACCGTGCTCATCCGCTCGACGTGGGACTACACCGACCGCGCGCGTCAGTTCGCCGACTGGACCCGCCGGGTGGAGCACTCGTCGGCGCTGCTGAACCCCGCCGAGGTGGTGGCGTGGAACATCGACAAGACCTACCTGCGCGACCTCGAGCAGCGTGGCCTGCCCATCGTCCCGACCATCTGGCTGGACCCCGAGCGCAACATGGACGCCCGCGCCATCCACACCCGGTTCCCGGCGTTCGGTGACTTCGTCATCAAGCCGACCGTCAGCGCCGGCTCGCGCGACACCGGTCGCTACGAGGCCGGCGACACGCCGTCGCGGATGCTGGCGATCACCCATGCGAAGAACCTGCTCGGGGTCGGTCGGCACGTGATGCTGCAGCGCTACCTGCGCCAGGTCGACACCGTCGGAGAGACCGCCCTGGTGTACGTCGACGGGCAGTTCAGCCACGCCGTGCGCAAGAGCGCCCTGCTCGCGGGGCCGTACCGCCGTGACGAGACGGAGGGTGTGCTGTACCGACGCGAGCGGATGGCGCCGCGCGACGCCTCCGAGGCGGAGCGTGCCGTGGCCGACCGGGTGATGGCGACCATCCCGGAAGTCTTCCCCGGCCTGGACCGTCCGCTGCTCTATGCCCGGGTGGACCTGATCCCGGACGACGAGGGCAAGCCGGTGATCCTCGAGGTCGAGCTGATCGAGCCGTCGCTCTTCCTCGAGCACGCGCCCGGGTCCGCGGAGCTGCTGGCTGCGGCGGTGGAGGCACGTCTGTGAGGCCGTCCGCCCTCGGCTGCTGAGGGCTGGGCCGCGTCGGCCGGGGCGGAACCGTCGCGCGGTCCGCCGGGGCGGACCGCCGTCCGGCACCCGCTACACTTTCCGTCGGTCCTCGCCGCTGCGGCGGCGCGGAGACCGTGGTGGCTATAGCTCAGTTGGTAGAGCACCTGGTTGTGGTCCAGGGGGTCGCGGGTTCAAGTCCCGTTAGCCACCCCAGCGCGAAGGGCGCCGACCTGCGAGGTCGGCGCCCTTCGTCGTCCCGTGCGGCGCGGGTCGGGGCATGGTGCCCGGTGCCCGAGAGGTCAGGCGCTGGTCCCACCCGCCACGGACGGGCTGGCCAGCACCTCGGCGGCGATGCGTCGCGCCGTGGTCGAGTCGGGCCCCGGCGCGGCGGGCAGGAGCGCCGACCGGTAGTAGCGCAGCTCGTCGATGCTCTCGAGGATGTCGGCCAGCGCACGGTGGCCGCCCTGCTTGGCGGGCGAGGCGAAGTACACCCGCGGGTACCACCGGCGGGCGAGCTCCTTGATCGACGACACGTCGATCACCCGGTAGTGCAGGTGCCCGACGAGCTCCGGCATGTCCCGGTCGAGGAACGTCTTGTCGGTCCCGACGGAGTTGCCCGCCAGCGGAGCCTTGCCGGCCTCCGGCACCCACGTGCGCACGTAGTCCATGACGATGTCCTGCGCCTGCTGGAGGGTCACCCCGGTGCTCAGCGCCTCGAGCAGCCCGGACGTCGTGTGCATCGCGCGCACGAAGTCGCCCATCGCCTCGACCGACTCCGGCGGCGGTGCGATCACCACGTCCACGCCCTCGCCGAGCACGTGCAGCTCGGAGTCCGTCACCACCGCCGCCACCTCGACCAAGGCGTCCTGTCGAAGGTCGAGGCCGGTCATCTCGCAGTCGATCCAGACGATCCGGTCGGAGCTGCCGTTGGCGGGGGTGCTGGTCACGGGGGCCAGCCTAGATCGGGCCGCCCACCAGCACCGTCGCGCGACGGTGCAGGGCGGCGACGCTGCGCCCACGCGCGCCGGCCCGGCTAGCGGTGCCGGTGGGGCTCCTCGGCGCTGTGCCTCTCCGCGTCGTGACCCGGGAGCGTGGACGCCGCCCACGCGGCGCACGGCACGACGAGCGCGACGCCGGCCGCGGCCCACGCGGCAGCGCCGGAGGTGGTGCCGGCCCACTGCAGCACGCCCCAGGTGCCGCCGCCCGCGGCGAGCCCCAGCGCGGCGCGCTCGGCCCAGGTGGTGAGCACGGTGCGCAGGTGGCGGCCGGTCGGGAGGGACGCGTGGGGCGGAGGCGCGCCGTGCCGACCCATCCGTGCCGTCCTTCCCGGGACTCGTCGGCCGCGGTGCCACCTGTGCGAGGCGAGTCGACGGCGCGGCCAGGCGCCATGGTGGCACGCCGCGGACGGTCGCACGTCCCGGGCCGTGGGGAGCCCTGCACGACGAAGGGCGCGGTCCCTGCCCTCGTCGGGAAGGACCGCGCCCCTCGTGCGCTGCCTCGTCGTGCGGTGCCGTCAGCGAGACGCCACGGTCGGCGGGTGGCCGGTGCGACGACCGGGCCTCCCGCCGCCTTGTGCACGTCTGGGCACCGTGCGGGCGCGGCGCGCCGCGGCGGCGCGCGCGATGCGCTCGGCGTGGTCGAAGCAGATCAGCTGGTAGGTGGTCTCGGGCAGCATGGACGCCTCCTGGGCGCGACGAGGCAGCCCCGTGCGAGGGGGCGACCGGTGAGGTGGACGTGATCTACGACACCACGGCGCCCTCGCGCGGTCACGGCATTTTCGGCACCCACCAGCGGCACCCGACGGGTGGCTGACGTGCTCGTCCTGCGGTGCCCCCGCCCGGATTCGAACCGGGAACCGACGGATTAGAAGGCCGTTGCTCTGTCCGTTGAGCTACGGGGGCGGGCCGGTCGTCCGGCGCAGCCATCGTACGAGGCCCGGAGGTGGCTCCGGAGCGGCCGGGTGGGCTGCTGCTCGTTCACCCGCGCGCCGCGTTTGTGCAGGTCATCAGTGGGACACGAGAATGGGGCCGTGAGCGCGCAGCCCGGCACCGCGCCGGCGCACCCCTCGTCGTACGGGGGAGGCCGGCATGCCGGCGACGATCCGCGCTCGATGCTGGCCCGTCCGCTGGCGGCGACGTCGCTGCTGGACGCCGTCCGGGACCTGCATCGCGACGTCGAGGCGACGTCCTTCCCGCTCGACCTGCCGGGTGCGGAGCCGGCGCGGACGTCGCGCACGAGGCTGGTGGACCAGCTGGGTGAGCACCTGGTCCCTCGGCTGACGGAGCTCTCGGCACCCGCGGTGGTCGTGGTGTCCGGGTCGACCGGCGCCGGCAAGTCGACGCTGGTGAACTCGCTGGTCGGCACCGAGGTCAGCGCGGCCGGCGTGCTGCGGCCGACCACCAGACGCCCCGTGCTGGTGCACAACCCGGACGACGCCGACCTGCTGTCCCACCACCCGGTGCTGGAGTCGGTCGAGGTCGTCGCGCACGAGTCGGTGCCCCGCGGCATCGCCGTGCTGGACGCCCCGGACCTCGACTCGGTGCTCGAGTCGAACCGGGAGTCGGCCCACCGCCTGCTCGAGGCCGCGGACCTGTGGCTGTTCGTCACCACCGCCGCCCGTTACGGCGACGCGCTGCCCTGGCGGGTGCTGCAGGACGCGGTCGAACGGCAGACCACCATCGCGATGGTCCTCAACCGGGTCGCCCCCGAGTCCTTGCCGGAGGTGCGCGGGGACCTGCTGGAGCGCCTCAGGGCCCACGGACTGCAGGGGGCACCACTCTTCGTCGTGCCGGACGTCGGCCCGCACGAGGGCGTCCTGCCACCGGCCGTCGTGGCGCCGATCCGCCGGTGGTTGACGATGCTCGCGGGCCCCGACCGCGCGCGCACGGTGGTCGCCCGCACCCTGCGCGGGGCGCTGGAGGCCCTCCGGCCGTGGGTCGACGAGCTCGCCGACGCCGTGCAGGAGCAGGCGGACGCCGCGGCGGCCATCGGTGCACGGCTCGACGACGCCGTCGTGGCCCCCGGCCGTCGAGCCCGCGAGCACGTGGCCGCCGGTGCGGTGGCCGACGGCGCCGTCCGGGCACGCTGGGCCGAGCTGACCGCCTCCGGGGCACCCCTCGCGGGCGTCGTCAGGCGCTCCGGCCGGGTGCGCGGCTCGTCGCGGACGGCGCGCGCTCGGGAGGCCGCCGTCGCGCCGCTGCTGCGTGACCTCGTCACGACGGTCACGTCCGTCCTGGTCGCCGCGGGTGAACGAGGTCAGGACGCCGTCCACGCCGCGCTGGTGGACGAGCACGCGCCTGCCGGCTCGGCCTCCGTGGCGGCGGTCCTGGGCGGTGACGACGGCGTCGACGAGCGCATCGCTGCGGCGCAGCAGGCCGCGCGCGGCTGGGTGGCCCAGGGCGAGCGCGCCCTGCACGCAGCCCTGGCTGCCGAGGCTCATCAGGGCGCCGGCGCGTCGCGGCGTCGTCGGCGCGTCCGCCGCGTCGTCGGAGATCCGGTGCTGGCCGCCGTGGCGCTGACGGGAGCGGCCGGCGTCGGTGGAGCCGAGGAGCTCCTGAGCACTCTGCTGGGCGGCACCGGCGCGGCCGTCGTGGAGAACCTGCGCGGGCAGCTGTCGGTGCTCGCCGCGAACCAGGTGGACCTCGAGCGCGCCGCGGTGGACGCGGTGCTGCGGCAGCGTGACCTCGCGGCCGACGCCGCCAGCACGTTGCGGCTGCGGCTCGCCGTGCTCAAGGCGTTGACGTGAACGGCACCCCCGCCCTTCCGGACCAGCCGCTTCCCGCACCGGCCGGACCTGCGGTGAGCCCGGACGCCACGTCGACGCTGCAGGGTGAGCAGACCGCAGCCCTGCGTCGGCGGGCGGACGCGCTGGAGGAGGCCGTCCGGCGGGCCGGTGAGCGGGTGGACCCGGAGGTCGCGGAGCAGGTGCTGGCGGTGCTCGGCCGGGTGCGGGAGCGGCTGCTGCTCGGCGTCGACCACACGGTGGTGGCGCTCGCAGGCGGCACCGGTTCGGGCAAGTCGAGCCTGTTCAACGCGGTCGCCGGCCTGCAGTTCGCCGAGGTCGGCGTACGTCGCCCGACGACGTCCCGGGTGACCGCCTGCGTCTGGGGGATGGGCAGCGGTCCGCTGCTGCAGTGGCTGGGGGTGGACCCGGACGACCGCATCGAGCGCGAGAGCCTGCTCGACGGCGAGCACGAGGCGGCCCTGCGCGGCCTGGTGCTGCTGGACCTGCCGGACCACGACTCGGTCTCCCCGGAGCACCGCGCCGTCGTCGACCGGGTGCTGCCCCAGGCCGACATGCTGGTGTGGGTGGTGGACCCGCAGAAGTACGCGGACGACGCCCTGCACGCCGGTTACCTGCGCCGGCTCGTCGGTCACGAGGCCGCGATGGCGGTGCTGCTCAACCAGGTGGACACCGTCCAGCCCGCGCTCCGCGACGGCCTCGCCGCCGACGTCGAACGCCTGCTGGTCGAGGACGGGCTGCGCGGCGTACCGGTGCGCCAGGTGTCGGCCCGCACCGGCGAGGGCGTGCAGGAGGTCCGCACGGAGCTCGCCCGCACGGTCGCGCAGCGCTCGTTGGCGGCGCGGCGCGCGGACGCCGAGCTCGACGGTGCCGCCAGGCTGCTGTCCGGACAGCTCGCGCCCGCCGAGCCCGAACCTGCTCGGCTCGCCGTCGCCCCGGTGGTCGAGACGCTCGCAGCCGCGGTGGGGCTCGACGCGGTCGCCGATGCCGTCGCGGCCCTCGTCCGCGGCGCGACTTGGTCAGCACCGACGTTCGGTCCCGTGCCCCTGGACTCGGTCGCCCAGGCGCGCTCCGGGTGGATCGAGCACGCCACGGCGGGACTGCCGGCGCGGTGGGCCCGCGACGTGCACGAGCGGGTGGCGACGGACGCCGAGCTCGGCCTCGCGCTGACGGACGCCCTGGCGGGGGTCACCGTGACCGCTCGACGTTCCCGCTGGGCGGCCGCTCTCACCGCCCTGGCCGTGCTGCTCGGCCTCGCCGCCGTGATCGCGGCGGCCGTGGGCCTCGGGGAGTGGCTCGGTGGCAGGTCCGTCGACGGCTGGGCGCTTCCCTCGGCCGCCGCGACGGCCCTGGCAGCCGTGCTGGCCAGGTTGGGAGCGACGGCCGTGCGCCGCGCCGCGGCCGGCCGACGCGCGGCCGCCGTCGTGGCCGACGGACGGGCGTCCATCGAGGGCACCGCGCGCGCCCGGCTGGTGGTCCCGGCCCAGCAGGTGATCGCCGAGCACCGGCGCACCCGTGAGCTGGTCGCCTCGGCGCGGTCGCTCGACGACTGAACCGCCCACAGTCCCGGTCTGCCGCCCGTCGTCGTCGCCCTCCGTTCCCATCGGCTACGGGCGCGGCGCGCCGAGGGCAGCCTGCCGCCACGCGCCCCGCCACCGTCGGGGCCTCGGCGATGGAGGTACCGATGAGCACGCAGTCGACCCTGACGATCACCGGCTGGCTGGGATCGGACGTGAAGTACTCGCCCGGCGGCGACGGAGCCGTCCCGTACGCCTGGTTCCGGCTCGGCGCGACGCGCCGGTTCTACGACCGGGCGTCGGGGGAGTGGCGGGACGCCGCGACCCAGTGGTTCACGGTCAAGGTGTGGCGCCACGTCGCGGCGAACGTCGCGCAGTCGCTGCGCAAGGGTGACCCGGTGCTGGTGCACGGCAGGTTCGCCACGGACGAGTGGACCGGTCCGGACGGACCGCGGACGACGCTGGTCATCGAGGCCGATGCGCTGGGTCCGGACCTGACCTTCGGCAGCTCCCACTTCGCACGGACCGTCAGCCCCGGCCGTGACCAGACGCCGGAGGGAGCACCCGCCGACCTGAGCGGGTTGGCCGAGCTCGACGACGAGGCGCAGCCGGACGCCGCGCCGGCGGGGCCGGACGGCGCGGCGGGGGCGCTGGGTCGCGCGTCCTCCGTGGAGCACGAACCAGCGGACGGGGCCGACGAGCCCGACGAGGACCTGTCGATGGCCGCCCTCACGCTGGCCGGGAGCAGGTGATCGCCTAGGCTGGTGCACCGGCACCCGGCGACGACGCAGCGGCGCCGGCCCGCTCACAGCGTGGCCGGCCTGCTGCGACCCGCGCGGAGCACCTGCGCGGGCGACGGCCCGGGGAGCCACCGCCGGCGGCGAGATCCCGCGCCGGCCACCCGAGCAGCGGAGCGGACAGCAGGCCAGTGGCTGAGTTCATCTACACCATGTACAAGGCGCGCAAGGCGCACGGCGACAAGGTCATCCTCGACGACGTCTCGCTCAACTTCCTCCCCGGCGCCAAGATCGGCGTCGTCGGCCCGAACGGGGCCGGGAAGTCGACGATCCTGCGGATCATGGCCGGTCTGGACCACCCGTCCAACGGCGAGGCGCGGCTGTCTCCCGGCTACACCGTCGGGATCCTGCAGCAGGAGCCACCGCTCAACGAGGACAAGACGGTGCTCGGCAACGTCGAGGAGGGCGTCGCCGACATCAAGGGCAAGCTCGACCGCTACAACGAGATCTCGACGCTGATGGCGGACCCCGACGCCGACTTCGACGCCCTGCTGGCCGAGATGGGCCACCTGCAGGAGGCGATCGACGCCGCCGACGCGTGGGACCTGGACGCCCAGCTCGAGCAGGCGATGGACGCGCTGCGCTGCCCGCCGCCGGACGCGGACGTCAAGGTGCTCTCCGGCGGTGAGCGTCGCCGCGTCGCCCTGTGCAAGCTCCTGCTCGAGAAGCCGGACCTGCTGCTGCTGGACGAGCCGACCAACCACCTGGACGCCGAGTCCGTGCTGTGGCTCGAGCAGCACCTCGCCAGCTACCACGGCGCCGTCCTCGCCGTGACCCACGACCGGTACTTCCTCGACCACGTCGCGGAGTGGATCTGCGAGGTCGACCGCGGTCGGCTCTACCCGTACGAGGGCAACTACTCCACCTACCTGGAGAAGAAGCAGGAGCGCCTGCAGGTTCAGGGCAAGCGCGACGCCAAGCTCGCCAAGCGGCTGAAGGACGAGCTCGAGTGGGTCCGGATGAACGCCAAGGGCCGGCAGACCAAGAGCAAGGCGCGGCTGGCCCGCTACGAGGAGATGGCGGCCGAGGCCGACCGCACCCGCAAGCTCGACTTCGAGGAGATCCAGATCCCGCCGGGCCCGCGGCTGGGCTCGGTGGTCATCGAGGCGAGCGACCTGCGCAAGGGCTTCGGCGACCGGGTGCTGATCGACGACCTGAGCTTCACGCTGCCGCGCAACGGCATCGTCGGCGTGATCGGCCCGAACGGTGTCGGCAAGACGACGTTGTTCAAGACGATCGTGGGCCTCGAGCCGCTGGACGCCGGCACGTTGAAGGTGGGCGAGACGGTCTCCGTCAGCTACGTCGACCAGGGCCGTGGCGGCATCGACCCCGCCAAGACGCTGTGGGAGGTCGTCTCCGACGGGCTCGACTTCATCAAGGTCGGCCAGGTCGAGATGCCGTCCCGCGCCTACGTCGCCGCGTTCGGGTTCAAGGGTCCCGACCAGCAGAAGCCGGCCGGCGTGCTGTCCGGTGGTGAGCGCAACCGACTGAACCTGGCGCTGACGCTCAAGCAGGGCGGCAACCTGCTGCTGCTCGACGAGCCGACCAACGACCTGGACGTCGAGACGCTCGGTTCGCTGGAGAACGCCCTGCTGGAGTTCCCGGGCTGCGCGGTCGTCGTCTCGCACGACCGGTGGTTCCTCGATCGGGTGGCGACGCACATCCTGGCCTACGAGGGCACCGAGGAGGACCCGTCGCGCTGGTACTGGTTCGAGGGCAACTTCGCCTCGTACGAGGAGAACAAGGTCGCTCGGCTCGGTGCCGACGCCGCTCGCCCGCACCGCGTCACGTACCGCAAGCTGCGTCGCGACTGACCGATGACCTGCGTGCGCGGCGGGGTGCACCTCGATCGAGGGCGTGCCTGTCGCGGCGAGCGACATCGCGACTGACGGGCCCGCACGGGGCGGTTCCGGCACACTGACCGGATGAGTGTGCCGGAGCCGTACCCGCGCCCGGCCGCGAGCGGCCGGCTCGAGGCGGCGGTGCACGTACCGCTGCTCGACGCGCTGGAACGGCTGCGCAGCCGGCTGGTCGCGCTCCCGCTCCCGCTGCGCACCTCAGGGGTCGACGCTGTCCGCGCCGAGCGCGATGCCGCCATCGCGCAGCTGGACGACTACCTGCTGCCGCGGCTGCGGGCGCACAGCGCCCCGCTGCTGGTGGTGGTCGGCGGATCGACGGGTGCAGGCAAGTCCACCCTGGTCAACTCGCTGCTCGGCGAGGTCGTCTCCGCTCCCGGCGTGCTCCGACCGACCACGCGCTCGCCGGTGCTGGTGCACCATCCGCTGGACGCCCGGTGGTTCAGCACGGACCGCGTGCTGCCCGCGCTGGCCCGGACGTCGTCAGCCGCACCCGCCGGTGTCGGCCGGGAGCTGCGTCTGGTCCCCAGCGCCACGCTGCCCCAGGGTCTCGCCCTCCTCGACGCCCCGGACATCGACTCGGTCGACGTGGCGAACCGCGCGCTCGCCGGCGAGCTGCTCGCGGCGGCGGACCTCTGGCTGTTCGTCACCACCGCTGCCCGTTACGCCGACGCGGTGCCGTGGGAGCTGCTGCGCGGTGCGGCCCGTCGGCGCGCCCGAGCGGCCCTGGTCGTCGACCGGGTGGACCGCGGCGCCGAGGCGGTGGTGGACGACCTCCGCCGGATGATGGGGCGCGAGGGGCTAGGCGACTCCCCGCTGTTCGTGGTGCCGGAGACGGTGCTGGTCGACGGGCTGCTGCCCGAGCCGGCGGTCGCCGCGGTCTCCCGCTGGCTGACGGACCTCGGTGCGGATGCGGCCGCGCGGGCCGACGTCGCGCTCGCGACGCGCGACGGGGTGGTGGACGACCTGGTGGGCCGCGCACGGGAGCTCGCGGCGGCCGCGGACGCCCAGCGTGAGGCGGACGCCCGGCTGCGCGAGCGGGTGCGCAGCGCCTATGCAGATGCGGCGGCGCACGTGCGGGCCGTGACGTCCGACGGTGCACTGCTGCGCGGGGAGGTGCTGGCGCGGTGGCAGGACTTCGTCGGGACGGGTGACCTGTTCCGGTCGGTCGAGCAGGGCGTCGGGCGGCTGCGTGACTCGCTGACCGGCTTCTTCCGCGGCCGTCCGGCGGTGGCGCCCGGGGTGGAGACGGCCCTCGCGCACGGTCTGCAGGCCGTGCTGCTCGATGCCGCCGACGAGGCGGCGGGCCGCGCCCACGCCGCTTGGCGTGCGGACCCCGCAGGCGCGGCGCTGCTAGGAGGTCTCGAGCTGTCGCGCGCCTCTCGCGGTCTGCGCGACGAGGTGGACCGCCAGGTACGCGGCTGGCAGGCGGACGTCCTGGGGCTGGTGCGCGAGCAGGGGGCCGGTCGGCGCGGCACCGCGCGGTACCTGTCCTTCGGCGTCAACGCCCTCGGGGTGAGCCTGATGGTCCTCGCGTTCGCCTCGACCGGTGGCCTGACGGGGGTGGAGGTCGGCATCGCCGGCGGCACGGCGGTGCTGGCGCAGAAGCTGCTCGAGGCGGTGTTCGGCGACGACGCGGTGCGCCGGCTCACGGTCGAGGCTCGCGAGCGGCTGGACGTGCGGGTCGCCTCGCTGCTCGACGGCGAGGCGACCCGGTTCACCGGACAGCTCGACGCGCTCGGAGCGATGCAGGCGGACGGCGGCCCCCTGCGCGAGGTGGTCGACGACGTGGTCGCGGCCGCCCTCGCGGAGCGCGCGCACAGGTCGCCCGTGCCGCCCGGTCCCGCCGGTGACAGCCGTCCGCTGCGCGGTGCCGGGACGGTGGTGGACGAGGCGGCCCCGCGGCCCCGACGAGGTTTCTGGCGTCGCCTGCTCGGCCGGGACGCGCCCGCATGAGCCTGACCGTGCAGGATCGCCTCCAGTCGCTGGACGCCGCGCTGGATGCCGGCGCCGGTCGGCTGCCGGACACACTGGTCGGCCGGTGCCGTGAGGTCGTGGCGAGGGCGCGCGAGCGCGGGGGACTGTCCGCCGAGCACACCGTCGTGGCGTTGGCGGGGGCGACGGGCTCCGGCAAGTCGTCCCTGTTCAACGCTCTGGCCGGCGCGGACCTCGCCGCGGTGGGGGTGCAGCGACCGACGACCGCGGAGGCGATGGCGGCCGTCCGTGGAGACGGCGCGCAGACGCTGCTCGACTGGCTCGGGGTGCAGCGGCGGTACCGGCTGGCGGCGGACCCGGGGTCTCAGGGCGGGCTGGTGCTGCTCGACCTGCCCGACCACGACTCCGTGGTCACCGAGCACCGCCTGCGTGCCGACCGGTTGGTGCAGCGTGCCGACCTGCTGGTGTGGGTGGTCGACCCGCAGAAGTACGCCGACGCCGCTCTGCACGAGGGCTACCTGCGACCGCTCGCCGGGCATGCCGCCGTCGTGGTGCTGGTGCTGAACCAGGCCGACCGGCTGCCCGCCGACCAGGTGCGCGCCGTGCAGGCCGACCTGCACCGGCTCGCCGTGGAGGACGGGCTGGACAAGGCCCGGATCGTGGCCGTCTCGGCGCGGACGGGTGCCGGCATCGAGCCGCTGCGCCGGCTGCTGGACGAGGCGGCGGCACGTCGCCGTGCGGCGAACGACCGCTCGACCGCGGACCTGCGCTCGGCCGCCGCCCACGTCCTGGCCGCGTGCGGACCGCCGGCCGGGCCGTCGCGTCCGGCGGCGACCGACCGGCTGGTCGACGCGCTGGCGACCGCGGCCGGCGTGCCCGTGGTGACCGAGGCGGTGCGTCGGTCGGCCGTCCGCCGCATGGGCGCCCGCACCGGCTGGCCGCCCGTGCGCTGGGTCGCACGCCTGCGGCCCGACCCGCTGCGCCGGCTGCGCCTGGCCACGGCCTCCACGGCGGACGACCTGACCACGACGTCCCTGCCCCCGGCGAGCCCCGCGGCCCGCTCGGCTGCCGCCACCGCCGTCCGTGACTACACCGACGCCGCGCTCGCGGGCCTCCCGGACGCCTGGGTGCTCGCCGGCCGGGACCAGCTGCGCATCGCCGACCTCCCCGACGAGCTGGACCGCGCGGTCGCGGCAACGCCGCTGCTGCCCGAGCGCGTACCGGTCTGGACCCGCGCCCTCGGTGCGGTCCAGTGGCTGCTGCTCGCCGCGGCGCTGGCCGGTCTGCTCTGGCTCGGCGCGCTCGCCGGCATGGGGTACCTCCGGCTCCCGGAACCGCGGACGCCGCAGTGGGGACCGTTCCCGGTGCCCACCGCGCTGCTGCTCGGCGGCGTCCTCTGCGGGCTGCTGGTCGCCGGCCTCGGTTCGGTGCTCGCGCGGGTGTCCGCCCGTCGGCGGGCCCGCGCGGCGGGGCGTCGGCTGCGCGAGGCCGTCGGGGGCGTCGCGGCCCGGTTGGTGGTGGCACCCCTCGCAGCTGCCCTCGACGACCTGCGCACGTGCCGTCAGCTGGCGGCCCGGGCAGCTGGTTGACACCGCTCACGGACCGCGGGAGCTGCGCCGACCGACCGCGGTAGGGCCGGCGCGCCCGCGAACGTGGCGGCGCCGCGACGGGCGGCAGGGCAGGATGCGTCCGACGAAGGAGGTGCCGCATGGCCAGGCTCGAGGTGCCCGTGCAGCTGCGCTGGGCCGACATGGACGCGTACGCGCACGTCAACAACGTGGCGATGCTGCGGCTCCTCGAGGAGGCGCGGATCCAGGCGTTCTGGCGGCACCCCGTGTCCGACCAGGCGGCCGACGCCGCGCCGGCCGTGCAGTGGCCGACGGCGGTGCTCGACGCAGGGCCTGGCGCCGACGTGTCGACGCTCGTGGCGAGGCAGGAGATCGAGTACCTGCACCCGCTGCCGTACCGCCGTCGTCCGGTGATCGTCGAGATGTGGCTCGGCTACCTGGGCGGGGCCAGCATCGACGTCTGCTACGAGGTGCGCGACGACGCCCCGGAGCCGACGGTGTATGCGCGTGCGGTGGCGACGCTCGTGCTGGTGGACACCTCGACGGGCAGCCCGCGGCGCATCAGCGAGGCCGAGCGGGTCGCGTGGCAGCCCTACGTGGAGGGTCCGATCAGCTTCCGCCGGCGCCGCTGACCCCTGCGCTGACCCCGGGCGGCCCGCCGCTCGTCGGTCTCGGCCGTCGTCCCCGGTCCGCGCCGCGCAGAGTCACGGCGACGTCTCGAGCAGCGCCAGGGTGGCCCGCTCGGCGGCGGCCTGCGTCCGGACGGGCCCGATGTGCTCGCCTCGCTCCCACAGGTCGATCACCCGCGGGTCGACGTAGGACGCCCGGCAGACGGCGGGGGTGTTGCCCAGCTCCGCGGCGACGTCGCGTACGGCCTGGGTGACGGCACGTCGACGGGCCCGGTCGGACGCGGGTGCCGGGCCCGCGTCCGCCAGGGCACGCGCCGCGAGCACCGTCGCGTGCCACGTCCGGAAGTCCTTGGGCGTCGCCTCGCCGCCGAGCCGCTCCCGCACGTAGGCCGCCACGTCAGAGCTCGTCACGTCGTGCCAGCCGGCCTCGTCCCGCCAGGCGAGCAGCTCCGGGTTGTCGTCGTGCCGCCGCACCAGCGTGCGGACGCCCGGCGCCACCTCGGCGTCGTCCACCAGCGTGTCCCGCACCTGGCCGGACTTGGCGGGGAACGTGAGGTGCACGGTGTCGTCGGCATGCACCCGCACGTGCTCGCGCCGCAGCGTCGCGAGCCCGAACGAGCCGTTGGTGACCGCGTAGCCCTCGCCGCCGACGCGCAGGTAGGCCAGGTCGAGCAGCAGGAACGCCAGCGCGAGCGCCTTCTGCCTCGGCATCCCGTCGAGCCGCACGTCGGCACGGACGGCCCGGCGCGCGGCAGGCAGGCGGCGGGCCACCTCGAGCACGTGGTCGTGCTTGAGCCGGTCGCGCCGGCGGCGCCACTGCGGGTGGTACAGGTACTGGCGGCGCCCCGCGGCGTCCACCCCCGTCGCCTGCACGTGACCGTTCGGCCGTGGGCAGATCCACACGTCGTGCCACGCGGGCGGGATGGCGAGGGCGGCGATCGCGGCCCGTACCTCGGGGTCGTCGATGCGGCGCCCGGCCTCGTCGAGGTAGACGAAGCCGCGGCCGGCCCGGCGCCGTGTCCAGCCCGGGGCGTCCAGGCGGGAGCGGCGCAGACGAACCATGGCAGGCAGTGTCACCTGGCGGCTGCCACCTCGCCCGCCGAGGCCGCCACGCCCACCGAGGCAGCCCCGTTCGTCGAGGCCGCCGCGGCTCGTCGAGCCCGGGCTCAGCCCAGCGGCACCCGCACCATGCCCTCCTGGGCGATGGACGCCACCAGCGCCCCGTCCTGGTCGAACACCCGCGCTGCGCCGAGCCCCCGCCCGCCCTGACCGCTGGGGGAGGACTGCACGTACAGCAGCCACTCGTCGACGTGCACGTCGCGGTGCCACCACATCGCGTGGTCCAGCGAGGCGATGGACAGCTGCGGCGTGGCCCAGGACAGCCCTGCGTGGCGGAGCACCGGCTCGAGCATCACCTGGTCGCACGCGTACGCCAGCAGCGCCCGGTGCAGCAGCTGGTCGTCCGGCACCGCGGCCCGGGCCTTGACCCACGCCAGCTGCCGACCGGTGCGCTCCCGGTCCGGGCGCAGGTAGATCGAGCCGTTGACGTGCCGCACGTCGAACGCACCGTCGGCCCAGAACCGCGCGAACGGGTGGTCGATCCGTGCCAGGTGATCCAGTGCCGTCGGCACCTCCTCCGGACCGGGCACCCCGTGCGGCATCCGCTCGGCGTAGTCGATGCCGGGCTGCTCCTGCTGGAAGGACGCCGTCATGGACAGGATCGGCGCGCCGTGCTGGGCCGCGTGCGTGCGGCGGGCGCTGAAGGACCGGCCGTCACGCAGGCGCTCGACCCCGAACTCGATCGGGACGTCGATCTCGCCCGCCCGCAGGAAGTACCCGTGGAGCGAGTGCGGCAGCCGCGGGCCCGCGTCGGGGTCGTCGACGAGGGTCCGGCCGGCGGCGAGGAGGGCCTGGGCCAGCACCTGGCCGCCGAAGACGCGCCCGTTGGGGTGCGCCAGGCTCGTCCCGACGAACGTGTCTGGGGCGTCGCCGGCGTCGAGGTCGAGCGTGCGGAGCACCGTGCCGAGGGCTGCGGCACCGGCCTCGTCGCTCGCCTCCACCTGGGCGGCGTCGACCGAGGATCCCGTCGGGGACGGCGCGGTCGGTCCGACCGGCTCGGGATCCACCGTGCGCGACCGGTCCGTCATCGTGCCTCCTCGAAGGTGTTGAGCAGCGAGTGGGCGGCCCGCTCCAGGTAGTCCCACAGCTCGCCCTTGTGCAGCGGTGCCAGGTCCAGGGTGTCGAGCGCCGCCCGCATGTGCCCCAGCCACCGGTCGCGAGCCTCCGGGTCCACCCGGAACTCGGCGTGCCGCATCCGCAGCCGCGGGTGGCCCCGCGTCTCGGAGTACGTCGTGGGGCCGCCCCAGTACTGCTCCAGGAACATCGTCAGACGCTGTGCGGCGGGCCCCAGGTCGTCCTCGGGGTACATCGGCCGGAGCACCGGGTCGTCGGCCACCCCCGCGTAGAAGGCGTCGACCAGCCGCACGAACGTCTGGTGCCCGCCGACGGCGGTGTAGAAGGAGTCGGACCGCACCGCGCCATCCTCACACGACCCGTCACGACCCATGACGACAGGGACCGCTCGCACGTGCGGCGATACGCTGGTCCGACGCCGGCCCTCGCCGTGACGGATGCGGCGGAGCGACTGAGGGAGACCGATGAGCAAGGCGGAGCAGATCCTGGCGGCACTCGGTGGCAGCGCCAACGTGGTGGACCTGGAGCCGTGCATCACCCGGCTGCGTGTCGAGGTCACGGACACCCAGCAGGTGGACGAGGCCGGTCTGCGGGCCAGCGGGGCGTTCGGCGTCGTGCGGTCCGGCAAGGTGGTCCAGGTGATCGTCGGCCCCGAGGCGGACTCGCTCGCCGCGGAGCTGGACAGCCTGCGCTGACGCGGCCCGTCCGCTCAGCGCGTCGGGCCCTCCGGCGGCTGCTGGGCGGCGTCTGACGTCGACCCGGTCGGGTGCGGTTCGACGGCTTCCTCCACCGGCGTGCGGTGCGGGTCCCGGGCCGTCGCGTCGGCGTCCGCCCCGGCGGGTGACGGCTGCCGGTCGGCCGCGGCGGAGGGGTTGCCCGCGTCGCCTGCCGGGTCCGTGGCTCCGGGCCCGGTGGCCGCGTTCCGCGCCGCGAGCCGTGCGGCCATCGCGTCGCGCTGACCACCGAGCGGCACGTCGTTCCGCTGCAGCACGTCGCGTGCCGCGCGTCGCAGCCGCCGGGCGACCTCCCACTGGCGGGCGGGCGCGGTGCGCACCGTCAGCTGGAGGGTGACCGCGTCGGCGCTGAGCCGCTCGATCCCGCGCACGGAGGGCTCGCCCTCCACCCAGTCCCGGACGTGGGGATCGGCGACCACCTGTGCGGCGGCCTGCTGCAGCAGCGAGCGGACCTGGTCCAGGTCCTGGAAGTAGTCGACGTCGATCTCCACCGTGGCGGTGGCCCAGCCCTGCGTCTTGTTGCCCACGCGGACCATCGAGCCGTTCGGGACGTACCAGAGCGTGCCCTCGGCATCGCGCAGCCGCGTCACGCGCAGCCCGACCGCCTCGACGGTCCCGGTCGCCGGGCCGACGTCGACCACGTCGCCGACGCCGTACTGGTCCTCGACCAGCATGAACAGCCCCGTCAGCGTGTCCTTCACCAGGCTCTGCGCACCGAAGCCGACCGCCACGCCGACGATCCCCGCCGAGGCGATGAAGGGTGCGAGGTTCACGCCGAGCGCGTCCAGCACCAGGAACACCGCCATGGCGCCGACGACGAGCCCGGCCGTGGAGCGCAGCACCGAGCCGATGGTGCGCGCGCGCTGCGCGCGCCGGGCTCCCGCGACCGGGTTGGTGCCGAGCAGCGCGGCGGCCCGTTCCGACTCGCCGAGCGACCGCAGCGTGGGGATGCCCTTGGCGATGTGGTCGGTCAGCGTGTTGATCAGCACGCGCAGGACCACGAGCACCACGCCGGAGATCACCAGGATCAGCAGGATCCGCAGGGGGACGCCGGTGAACCAGTGCCACCAGCTGCGTGCCGAGGTCGGGTTGGTCGGCAGCAGCGCGGGCTCGGTGCTCTGGCTCGGGTGCGGTGCCGGGGTGGCGGCCGCGAGCCAGGGGCCGGTCGCCAGGCGCTCGACGAGCGGGCTCATGCGAGCAGCCCCGTCCGGTCCGCGACGAACTGCAGCTCTTCCGTGGTCAGTCCGATGCTGCGCGACAGCGACCTGCCGCCGTGCCCCACGCCCGTCTCGCGGCGGACCAGCACCGGCGCCTCGTCGGGCGCGGCGCTGGTCGCAGCCTGCAGGGCGGCGGCGAGCTTGCGGGCGTGCAACGGGTCCACGCGGCTGTCTCCTTCGAAGACGGTGAAGAGGGTGGCCGGGTAGCGGGTACCTGGGACCACGCGGTGGTAGGGGGAGTACCCGAGCAGCCAGTCGAGCTCCTCCGGCACCTCCGCGTCCCCGTACTCCTCGGTCCACGTGCGGCCGAGCCCGAACAGCTGGTACCGCACCATGTCGAGCAGCGGCGCCGAGCACACGGCCGCGGCGAACAGGTCGGGCCGTTGGGTGACCGCGGCGCCGACGAGGAGGCCGCCGTTGGAGCCGCCCCAGCACGCCAGCTGTGCGGCCGTCGTCCAGCCCGTCGCGACCAGGTGCTCCGCCACGGCGTGGAAGTCGTCGAACACGTTCTGCTTGTGCTGCCGCATGCCGGCGCGGTGCCAGTCCTCGCCCTCCTCACCGCCGCCGCGCAGGTTGGCGACGACGTAGGTGCCGCCGGCCTCGACCCACGCCAGAGTGGTGGCCGAGTACGCCGGGTCGAGGCTGACCTGGAAGCCGCCGTACCCGTACAGGACGGTCGGCGCGGGCGTGCGGGGCCGGCCCGCCTCGTCGACCGCGTCGGCGCGGGTCACGACGAAGGCGCGCACCACCGTGCCGTCCCGGCTGGGCACCTCGAGGCGTCCGACGTGCACCGCCGGCAGGTCCGGGGGAGTGCCCGGTGGGGCGGCCCACAGGCTCGTGGCACCGGTGCGGCCGTCGTACACCTGCACGCTCGGCACCGTGGTGTGGTCGGTGTAGGAGAACCAGATCTCGGGGCCGCCGTCGCGCCGGGCGACGAGCCCGGACACCGACCCGAGCCCCGGCAGCGGGACCTCACCGAGCCGGGCGCCGGTCACCGGGTCGTGCCGGCTGACCTCGGAGACGGCGTGGCGCCGCCACGACGCGAGCAGGGCGGTCGGCACCGTCTGGTCGCCGCCTCCGTCGAGCAGCGCGACGTCCTCGAGCACCGCCTCGTCGTCCTGCGCGAGGAGCGTCCGCCACGTGCCGACGCCGGGGTCCTCCGGTCGTGTCACGGCCAGGCGGCCGCGCGGGGCGTCCAGGTCCGTCAGGACGTAGAGCAGACCGTCCCGGCCCACCCAGGCGCCGACCTGCGCGTCGTGCCCGACGGCCACCTCCCGCAGCTCCGGCACCGGGCCAGCCGACAGGTCGGCGATCCAGACGTCGGTGCGCGGAGCCGTGCCCGCCGACGCGGAGACCAGCAGCCACCGTCCGTCGCGGGACACCGACACGCCGTAGTAGTTGGTCGGTTCCAGGCCGGCCCCGAACACCTCGACGTCCTGGTCGGCGTCCGTGCCGACGCGGTGCAGCCACACCCTCCGGTGGAACGCCCGCTCGTCCGCCGGCACCAGGCCGGGCGCCAGCCGGCGGACGTAGTAGAACGCCGCGTCGCCGTCCGGGTCGGGGACCCAGGCGACCGGCGAGTACCGCGCCCGGTCGACGGGGCCGTCCACCAGCTCGCCGCTCTGCACGTCCAGGACGAACAGGACGCTCTCCTCCGTGCCGCCGGACGAGATCTGGTACGCGAGGAGCCGTCCGTCCGTCGACGGCTGCCAGGCGTCCAGCGTCGTCGTGCCCTCCGGGTCCAGCGCCATCGGGTCCACCAGCACGCGCTCGCGGACGCCGCCGTCCGGCGCCGGCTCCGCCACGACCACCACGGCGTGCTCCGCCCCGGGCTCCCGGCGGGTCTGGAACCGCAGGTCGCCCCGCCAGACCGGGGTGCCGACGTGGCCCGCACCCAGCAGGGACCGCATCCGCTGGTCCAGCGTGCCGGCGGCGAAGGCCGTGCCGGCTGCGCGCTCCACCAGCTCGGTGCGGTAGGCGGCGTACACGGCGTCCTGCGCGGCCGACCACTCCCGCGTCGCCGCGTCGTTCGGGTCCTCCAGCCAGCGGTACGGGTCCGCCACCGGCCGCCCGTGCAGCAGGTCGACGACGTCGTCCACGCGGGCGGCCGGGTAGCGCAGGCGGATCGAGGAGGCCATGACCCGACAGGCTACGCAGGCCGGGACGGGCGCCGCGTGTGGCCGGGTCGCGCCGCACCGGCTCTGGCAGGATCGGTGCCGTGCCAGACGAGACCGACCGCCCAGCCGAGCCGCTGCTGCGCCTCGCGGCGGCCTACGGGGTGGTCCCCGACTACCGCGGGCACGACGGGCTGCACCACTGGGCCTCCGAGGCGACCCTCCGCGGTGTGCTCGCGGCCCTGGGCGTCGACGCGTCCTCGCCGGAGCGGGTGGCGCTCGCCGTCGCGCACGTCGAGGACATGCCGTGGCGCCGCGTGGTGCCGCCCGTCGTGGTCACCCGCAGCGGGCGCCAGGCGCACGTGCCCGTGCACGTGACGGACGGCGACCCGGTCCGCGTCTGGCTGGCGCTGGACGAGGAGGCCGGCGGGGGCCGGCTCGAGCTGACCCAGGTCGACGTCTACGTCGAGCCGCGGGTGGTGGACGGTCGGCGCGTCGGACGGGCGACGTTCACCCTGCCCGCCGACCTCCCGCTGGGCTGGCACGAGCTGCACGCCGAGGGACCGAGCGCGGGTGCGCACTGCGCCGTGGTGGTCACCCCGGACCGCCTGGAGCCGCCCGCCGCACTGGCCGGTCGGCACACCTGGGGCTACATGGCGCAGCTGTACTCCGTGCGCTCGGCGGCGTCGTGGGGCATCGGCGACCTCGGCGACCTGGCGGAGATCGGCTGGCTCGCGGCGAAGCGGTGCGGTGCCGACTTCGTCCTGGTCAACCCGCTGCACGCCGCCGAGCCGGCCGGGCACATGACACCGAGCCCGTACCTGCCGACCTCCCGGCGCTTCATCAACCCGGTGTACATCCGCGTCGAGGACGTGCGGGAGACGGCCTACCTGTCGGCCGCCGACCGCGCGCTCGTCGAGTGGGCCGCCGAGCCGGTGCTGGCGCTCGACGCCGATCCGGGCCCGATCGACCGGGACGCGGCCTGGACCGCGAAGAAGGCCGCTCTCGAGGTGGTGTTCGCCGCGCCGCGGTCCGCCGCCCGGCAGGAGGCGTTCGACGACTTCGTCGCGGAGCAGGGCGCAGGCCTCGAGACGTTCGCGCTGTGGTGCGCGCTGTGCGAGCGGTACGCCGACCAGCCGCGGTGGCCGGCCGAGGCGCTCGACCCGTCGTCCGAGCTGGTGAAGGCGGCGCGGACCGAGCTCGCCGAGCGGATCGTCTTCCACGAGTGGCTGCAGTGGGTGGCCGACACCCAGCTGGCGGAGGCCCACCGCGCCGCCCGGTCCGGCGGGATGGCGATCGGTGTGATGCACGACCTCGCGGTCGGCGTGCACCCGGAGGGGGCGGACGTCTGGGCGCTCGGCGACGTGCTGTCGTCCGGCGCGACCGTCGGGGCGCCCCCGGACATGTACAACCAGCAGGGGCAGGACTGGTCGCAGCCGCCGTGGCGGCCGGACGCCCTGGCCCGTGCGGCCTACCGGCCCTACCGCGACATGCTGCGCACCATCCTCCGGCACGCCGGGGCGCTGCGGATCGACCACGTGATCGGCCTGTTCCGGCTGTGGTGGGTGCCCACCGGCATGTCGGCCGCGGAGGGCGCGTACGTCCGCTACGACCACGAGGCGCTGGTCGGCATCCTGGCGCTCGAGGCGCACCGCGCCGGCGCGCTCGTGATCGGTGAGGACCTCGGCACGGTGGAGCCGTGGGTCCGCGACTACCTGTCCGAGCGCGGGATCCTCGGCACCTCGGTGCTGTGGTTCGAGCAGGACATGCACGGCAACCCGGTGCCCCCGGAGCACTACCGCCGGCTGGCGCTGGCCACGGTGACCACCCACGACCTCCCGCCCACCGCCGGCTACCTCGCGGGCGAGCACGTGACGCTGCGCAACCGGCTGGGCCTGCTGACGGCGCCGGTGGAGCAGGTCCGCGCCGAGGCCGAGGCGGAGCGCAACCGGATGCTGACCGCCCTCCGGCAGCGCGGCATGCTGGGCGACGACCCGTCCGAGCGGGAGATCGTCGAGGCCCTGCACCGCTGGGTGCTGGCCACGCCGGCGGCGCTGATCGGGGTGTCCCTGGCGGACGCGGTCGGGGAGCGGCGGGCGCAGAACCAGCCGGGCACCGACACGGAGTACCCGAACTGGAAGATCCCGCTGACGGACAGCTCCGGGGCCGTCGTGCTGGTCGACGATCTGTTCGACAACCAGCGCCTGCTCTCGCTCGCCGCCGTGATGAACGACCACTGAGCGGCCAGTGAGCGGCCGCTGACCGGCCACGGACGAGCTCGGCCCGTGGCCGGCCCACCGCGGACGGCGGGACGGCCACGGGCGCTGGGCGTCAGCTGCGGCGGTCCGCCTCCTGCGCCGCCAGGGCGCGGCGCACGCCGTCGCGGTTCTCCGACACGATCCGGCGGAGCGCCGGGGCGGCGTCCGGGTGGGCGCCGAGCCAGGCGTCGGTGCGGGCCAGCAGGTCGACGTGCGCGTGGCCGACGAGCTCCACCGGGTAGAGGCCGAACACGATCGTCTGCGCGATCTCGTTGGTCCGCGTGCGCCACACCTCCTCGATCGCCTCGAAGTAGCGGTCGACGAACGGCACCAGCAGGTCCACGTCGTGCACCCGGCCGAAGCCGGCGATCGTGGCGGCCTGCACGGCGTTCGGCAGGTCGTCACGGTCGACGACCGATGCCCAGGCGGTCTCCTTCGCCTCGGCGGTCGGCACCGCCGACCGGGCCGCCGCGGCGGCGCGCTGCCCCGTGGCCGTCGGGTCGGCGGCCAGCTGCGCGGCGATGTCGGGCTCGCCGGCACGCCCACCGGTGACGAGCGAGCTGAGCAGCTCCCAGCGCAGGTCGGTGTCCACCGACAGGCCCGGCAGGTGCAGCCGGCCGTCGAGCAGATCCGTCACCAGGCTCAGCTGCGGCTCCGTGACGGCGCGGGCCGCGAACGCCTTGACCAGCTGCAGCTGCAGGTCGGAGCCGGCGGCGGCGGCGCGCGCGAGCTCGAGCAGCCGGTCGGCCGCAGCGGCCGCCGTCGCGTCGCGGTGCTCCGGGGCGACGTACAGGTCGAGCGCCGTGGTCAGCTGACGCAGCAGCACCAGCACCACGGACGAGTCCGTCTCGTGGGCGATGTTGCCGAGCACCAGCTCGACGTAGGCGCGTGCTGGCGGCTCGCCGTCGCGGGTCGCGTCCCAGGCTGCCGCCCAGACGAGCGTGCGCGGCAGCGAGGCGTCGAACGCGGCGAGGTGGTCCGTGGCGAAGGCGAGCGACACGGGGTCCAGACGCGTCTTGGCGTAGGCGAGGTCGTCGTCGTTCACCAGCAGCAGGTCGGGGCGGTGCGTGCCGACCAGCTCGGGGACCGGGGTGCTCGGGCCGTCGACGTCGAGCTCGATCCGGGTGGTGCGCACCAGACGGCCGGACGGGTCGAGGTCGTAGCCGCCGACCGCCAGGCGGTGGGGACGCTGCACCGGGTGGGTGTCCGGCACCTCCTGGAGCACCTCGAACGAGGTGATTACCCCGTCGTCGTCCACCTCGATCGCCGGCCGCACCAGCGTGACCCCGGCCTGCTCCAGCCACAGCCGTGACCAGGCGCTCAGGTCCCGGCCGCTGGTGACCTCCAGCTCGCTCAGCAGGTCGCGCAGCCGGGTGTTGCCGTAGGCGTGCTTCGCGAAGTAGGCCCGTACACCGGCGTCGAACTCCTCCTCGCCCACCCAGGCCACCAGCTGGCGCAGCACGCTCGCGCCCTTGGCGTACGTGATGCCGTCGAAGTTCACCTCGACGTCCTCGAGGTCACGGATGTCCGCGGCGATCGGGTGCGTGGACGGCAGCTGGTCCTGCCGGTACGCCCAGCTCTTCTCCAACGAGGAGAAGGTGGTCCAGGCGCTGGTCCACGGCGTGACGGTGGCGGTCGCGCGGGTGGACTGGAACTCGGCGAACGACTCGTTCAGCCACAGGTCGTCCCACCACTGCATGGTGACGAGGTCGCCGAACCACATGTGGGCCAGCTCGTGCAGGATCGTCACGGCGCGGCGCTCGACGGTCGCGTCCGGCACCTTGGAGCGGAACACGTAGGTCTCGACGAAGGTGACGCAGCCGGCGTTCTCCATCGCCCCGGCGTTGAACTCGGGCACGAAGAGCTGGTCATACTTGGCGAACGGGTACGGCGTGCCGAACGTCTTCTCGTAGAACGCGAACCCGGCACGCGTGATGTCGACGATGTTGTCGGTGTCCAGGTGCTCGGCCAGCGAGGCGCGGCAGTAGACCCCGAGCGGGATGGTGCGCCCGTCGATGCTGGTCAGCTCGCGGTGCTCACCGTGGTACGGGCCGGCCACGACCGCCGTGATGTACGACGAGATGCGCGGTGTCGTCTCGAACTGCCACACCGCGATGCCGTGGTCGGTGCCGCCGTTGCGGTTCACGCCGCCCTCGATGCGTACCGGCTGGCCGACCGCGGGCCCGTTGGAGACGACGGTCCAGTGCGCCGGCGCCGTGACGGTGAACGTGAACGTCGCCTTGAGGTCCGGCTGCTCGAACACCGCGAACACCCGCCGGCTGTCGGCCACCTCGAACTGGCTGTACAGGTAGATCTCGTCGTCCACCGGGTCGACGAACCGGTGGAGGCCCTCACCGGTGTTCATGTAGGCGCAGTCCGCCACGACCACCAGCTCGTTCTCGGCCGCCAGCCCGTCCAGCCGGATCCGCGAGTCCGCCACCACGTCGGCCGGATCGAGGCCGCGGCCGTTGAGCACCACCTCGCGCACCGTCGGCGCGATCAGGTCGATGAAGGTCGACGCACCCTCGGTGGCCGTGAACCGCACCGTGCTGCGGGACAGGAACGTGCTCGGGCCCGTGGTCAGGTCGAGAGCCACCTCGTAGCTGGCGGTCTGGACGAGGGAGGCGCGCTGGCGCGCCTCGTCACGGGTCAGGTTCTGTCCGGGCACGTGCGACTCCTGCGGGATGTGCCGACCGATCGGGCCGGCGCGGAGGCCGCGGGTGGCGGCCGCCGACGATCATGGCACGCGACCCGTGCACACGGCCCGCGGGCCGTGCCGAGGTGCGCCGGGCCCCTGCGGGCAGGCAGACTCGAGCCGAGTCAGGCCAATTGCGACAGATCGGAGCCCGTGTGCCCGCTCGTGCCGAGAAGACGCCCGTCGGTGCCCGGACCAGGAGCGTCCGTACCCGGACCAGGTGCGTGCAGTGAGCGCCGGGCGTCCGGACCAGAACCGGCTGATCCGCATCCTCGTGGCCGTGGACGCGGTGCTGGTCGGTGCCCTGGTCATCGCCCTGGTGGTCACGGGGGTCAACCGGGGGACCCGGACCGGCACCGCTGCCACCACGGGCAGCTCGGTGGGCGGTTCGGCCTCGGCTGCCCCCAGCGGCTCGGCGTCGTCGGGCCCGGCCCACTTCCGGCTGCCGAGCGGCAACATCGCCTGCACGCTGACCGCCGACTCCGCGACGTGCACCATAGCCAACGCGACCTTCACCGTGCCGCCGGTCGCCGGGTGCACCGGCACCGTCGGGCACACGGTGGTGCTCGACGCCCACGGTGTCACCACACCCTGCGAGACGGGGCCCGCCCCGGGACCCGCGGGCGCGGACGTCCCGGCGCTGCCGTACGGGAGCTCGAGCACGCTCGGCGGACGGACGTGCACCAGCGCGACGGACGGGGTCACGTGCACCGACGCGCGGGGCGTCGGCTTCCGGCTGGCACGCGAGTCCCTCACGCTCCTCCCGCAGGGCACCGCACCGTCCGCGACCCCCGCGCCGTCCGCGACCACCGCGTCCAACGTGACGAGCGGGTCCGGTCCGACGGGCGGCAAGGGGAAGGGCAAGGGCAAGGGCTAGTCCGCGGACCGGCCCCGCCCGTCACCAGGTCCCGTCACCAGATGCTGACGCGCTCCTCAGGCGGCAGGTACAGGCCGTCGCCCGGCTGGACGTCGAACGCCTCGTAGAACGCGTCGAGGTTGCGGACGACGCCGTTGCAGCGGAACTGCTCGGGGCTGTGCGGGTCGACGGCCAGGCGCCGGATCACCTCGGCGTCGCGGCCCTTGGACCGCCACGCCTGCGCCCAGCCGATCAGCACCCGCTGCACGCCGGTGAGCCCGTCGATGACCGGCGACTCCTCCAGCGGCCGACCGAGCGCGATCCGGTACGCCTTCAGCGCGATCGCCATGCCGCCGAGGTCGCCGATGTTCTCGCCGATCGTCAGGGCGCCGTTGACGTGGTGGCTGCCGTCCAGCTGGGCGGGGGAGTACCCGTCGTACTGGTCGACCAGGGCCTTGGTGCGGGCCTCGAACTCGGCGCGGTCCTCGGCGGCCCACCAGTCGGCGAGCCGGCCGGTGCCGTCGTACTTGCTGCCCTGGTCGTCGAACCCGTGCCCGATCTCGTGGCCGATCACCGCGCCGATGCCGCCGTAGTTCACCGCGTCGTCCGCGTCCGCGTCGAAGAACGGCGGCTGCAGGATGGCGGCGGGGAAGACGATCTCGTTCATCCCGGGGTTGTAGTAGGCGTTGACCGTCTGCGGCGTCATGAACCACTCGTCGCGGTCGATCGGCTTGCCGATCTTGGCCAGCTCCCAGTCCTGCTCGAAGGCGGACGCCCGGCGGACGTTGCCGACCAGGTCGTCCGCGCGCACCACCAGGTCCGAGTAGTCCCGCCACCGCACCGGGTAGCCGATCTTCGGGGTGAACGCGTCGAGCTTGGCCAGCGCCTTCGCGCGGGTCTCCGCCCCCATCCACTCCAGGCCCGAGATGGACTCCCGGTACGCCTCGACCAGGTGGCCCACCAGGGCGTCCATCCGCGCCTTGTGCTCGGGCGGGAAGTGCCGGGCGACGTACTGCTTGCCGACGGCCTCGCCCAGCACGCCCTCGACGAACGAGACGCCGCGCTTCCAGCGCTCGCGCTGCTCCTGGGCGCCGGTCAGGGTGCGGCCGTAGAAGTCGAAGTTCGCCTGGCTCAGCTCGTCGGTGAGGAAGGCGGCGCGGCCGCTGACCGCGTGGAACGCCATCCAGTCCTTCCAGTCCGCCAGCGGCTCCGTGTCCCACAGCCCGGCGAAACCGCGGGCGAAGTCCGGCTCCCGGATCACCAGGTCGTCCATCGAGCCCTCCGGCGCCCCGAGCGCGCGCGCCCAGGCGTGCCAGTCGAACTCGGGAGCCTCGTCGGCGAGGTCGGCGAGCGTCGTCGCGTTGTAGGTCAGCTCCGCGTCACGGTCCTTGACGACGTCCCAGTGGTGCGCGGCGAGCGCCATCTCGAGAGCGACCACCCGGCCGGCGCGCTCGTCCGCGTCCGCCTGGTCGGAGGCGACGCCGCCGAGCAGCAGCATGCGGGCGACGTGCGGGCGGTACGCCTCGAGGAAGGTGGCGTACTGGGGGTCGCGGTAGTACGCCTCGTCCGGCAGGCCGAGCCCGGACTGCGTCAGGTGCACGACGTAGCGGTCGGGGTTCCTAGCGTCGTTGTCGACGAAGAACGCCACCGCGCCGCCCGCGCCGGTGCGCTGCAGGGCGCCGAGCGCGCCGGTCAGCTCCGCCTGCGTGCTCGCCTGCTCGATCAGCGCCAGGTCGGTGCGCAGCGGGGCCAGCCCGGCGGCCTCGATCGCCTCCGTGTCCATGAAGCTGGCGAAGGCGGCGCCGACCTTCGCGGCGTCCTCGTCCTGCTGCTGCCCGGCGGCGACCTGCTCGCCCAGCTCGGTGATGATGTCGCGGACCTGCTCCTCGGAGCGGTCGCGCAGCGCGCGCAGCACGCCGTCGGACGCCCGGTCGGCCGGGATGGTGTGGGAGGCGATCCAGAGTCCGTTCACGTGGGCGAACAGGTCGTCCGCGGGACGGGTGGCCGGGTCGAGGGCGGTGACGTCGATGCCGCTACGGGTCATGGGCGCCAGCCTACGGACCGGCACCGACGGGACGGCGGACGCGGTCGGTCGGGCGGCGCACCGGGCTGGCAGGATGACGCCATGCGCATCCACGTCGCCTCCGACCACGCCGGCTTCGAGCTGAAGAACGCGGTCGTCGAGCACCTGAGCGCGGCCGGCCACGAGGTCGTGGACCACGGCGCGCACACGTACGACCCGCAGGACGACTACCCGTCGTTCTGCTTCGACGCCGGTGAGGCCGTCGTCGCCGACCCCGGTTCGCTCGGCGTGGTGATCGGCGGCTCGGGCAACGGTGAGCAGATCGCCGCCAACAAGGTGACGGGCGTCCGCGCGGCCCTGGCCTGGAACGACGACACCGCCCGCCTGGCGCGGCAGCACAACGACGCCAACGTGGTCGCGATCGGTGCCCGTCAGCACTCCGTGGACGACGCCCTCGCGCTGGTCACGGTGTTCGTCGACGAGCCGTTCTCGCACGACCCGCGCCACCAGCGCCGCATCGACCAGCTCGCGCAGTACGAGCGCGACCGCGACTGACCGCCGCTCAGAAGGTCCAGCTGCACAACGGCGCGACCGGCCACCCGAACGCCGCGGCGGCGCGCGCGCCGGCACCGGGCGTGCGCTCCTCGACCAGCCCGGCGGTGACCAGGCCGGCCAGCGACCTGCCGCCGAGGTAGGCGGCGCCCAGCTCACGGACGTCGACCCGCAGCTGCGCGTCCTGGTCGGTGCGCTCGACGGCGAGCGCCCACGTCCCCTGGTCGTCGGGGCTGTGCGACCGCAGCCGCCACCTGCCCGCGTTCGCGGGGACCAGGGCGTCGGTCACCTCGAGGACGGTGTCGAGGGGCGACAGGTAGCGGCGTCCGGCCAGCGCGGCAGGCAGGTCGAGGAGCCGCACCCACAGGTTGTCCTCCAGCCGAGGGCGCCCGGGCCGCTGGTCGACGAGCAGCGAGAGCAGAGGGTCGTCGAGGGCCAGCTTCGGCGTGCTGACGGTCGAGGTGAGGTCCAGGTCCAGGAGGAACGACCACAGCCGGTGCGTCGCCGGTGCGTCCAGCGCGACGGCGGCGAGCACGTCCACCGGGAACTCGGGTCCCGCCTCGGTCCACCGGGATGTCCGGCGCAGCAGCGCGAAGGCGCGCGGTCCCCCGCCGGACCCCCGCACGGTCGCCAGCTGCATCGGCTCGCCCCCGGCGCGCCACTGCGGCGGGTCGACCAGGATGCGCCGGCGCAGGGCGGGCGTGGTGCGCGCCACCCAGCCCGGCCTGCCGGCGCCTGCCGCGACGTGCAGCCGGTCGACGAGGTCCTCGTGCAGGTCGGCGTCCGCCGTCGCGAGCTCGACCGTCAGGGCGTCCGATCCGGGGACGGGACGCAGCGCGGCCCGGCGGGGCAGGGTCAGCCGGACCGCGTCCGCCGCACAGCCGTAGCCGAACCGGCCGTAGATGCCCTGCTCGGCCGCGAAGAGCGCCGACACGGGCTCGCGGCGGGCCAGGGACCTCTCGACGTGGGTGGCGATCATCGACGTGAGCAGTCCCCGCCTGCGCTCGTCGGGACGTACCCCGACCCACGTCAGGCCCGCGCAGGGCACCACGCCGCCCGGCACCGGCAGCGTGAAGGGGTACGAGCCGTGCACGGCCGCGAGCCGGCCGCCCGGCCCCTCCACCGCCATCGCGCGGTCGAAGGGAACGGTGAACGGCACCTCGGCGTCGACGTCGGGGTCGGGGGGCCAGGCGAAGGCCAACCGGTCCACCGCCTGGAACTCCTCCTGGCGGTCCTCGCCGATCTCGATCGTCCTGTAGCCGTCGGGCAGCGTCGTCATGGTGCCCATGCTGCCGGGCGCCCCGGTGCCGCGGCTCCGTCTTTGCTGGTCGACCGGCGGATCGTCGGGCCACCGTCGGTGCGCCCGGTTAGCCTTCGCGCATGACGAGCAGCCCCGACCGGCGCGCCGGCGCCGACGTGCCGGGTGGGCCGGCCGCTCGCGTCTCCGGCCGAGCCGCGCGCGGCCGGGCCGCCTCCGGCGGAGCCGGTGGGCTGGAGCACAGCCTCGGTCGGTGGGCGCGGCGGCCGCAGGCCGTCCCCGGGGTGGTGCTGGCGGCGCTCGCGGTGCTGCTGGCCCTCGGCATGTGGGACCGACCGGAGTGGGTGGCGCCCTCGGCCTTCCTGCTCCTGCTGCTGGTCGCCGTGTTCGTGCTGCGCTGGCTCGCCCTGGTGGTGATCGCCGCCCTGGTCAGCGTGCTGGCCCTGACCCTGTGGGCGATGGGGTCGGGGACGATGACGCCGGGGACGATCGTGGTGCTCGCCGCGGCGGTGGGTGCGGTGCTGATCTTCGGGCGCAGCCGCGAGCGGCTCGGTCTGCAGGGGGCGCCGAGCGGCCTGATGCTGGTCGACCTGCGGGACCGGCTCGAGGCGAACGGCCACATCCCGCCGCTGCCGGCCGGCTGGCGGGTCGACGCCGTGGTGCGGTCGGCCCACCAGGACGCGTTCTCCGGGGACTTCGTCGTCGCCCGGGCGCCCGCCGACGACGTCCTCGAGGTGGTGCTGGTCGACGTCTCGGGCAAGGGTCAGGCCGTCGGGGTGCGGTCGCTGCAGCTGTCGGGCGCACTGGCCGGGCTGCTCGGCGCGATGGCGCCGGCCGACTTCCTGCCCGCGGCGAACTCCTACCTGCTGGGGCAGGGCTGGGACGACGGGTTCGCCACCGCTGCCCACCTGGCGCTGGACCTGCGCACCGGGGCCTACCAGGTGGCCACCGCCGGCCACCTGCCCCCGGTGCAGCTGCACGCCGGGTCAGGGCGGGTCAGCGTGGTCGACACCGTCGGTGCACCGGTCCTCGGTGTGACGCCGGACTTCCGGTGCCAGGCCCGCACCGGCACCCTGCAGCCCGGTGACGCGCTGCTGCTGTACACGGACGGCCTGGTGGAGACCCGCGGCGGCGACCTGGACCAAGGCATCGACCGGCTGCTCGGCGTCCTGGAGCAGCTGGTGTCCACGGGACGTGGCGGGGCCGATGCGGTGCTCGCGGCGGCGCGCCGCCAGGAGGACGACGACCGGGCGCTGGTGCTGGTGCAGCGGGCCTGAGCGATGGACGACGACTACCTCGAGCAGGTGCTCGACCTGGTCGCCGCCGTGCCGGCGGGCCGGGCGGTCACCTACGGCAGCGTGGCCGAGGTGCTGCGGGACCGGTTGGGCCGCGGCGGCCCCCGGCAGGTCGGTCAGGTGCTCGCGCACGCGGGCGGGGGAGTGCCGTGGTGGCGCGTCGTCAACGCCGCCGGGTCGCCGCCCGCCCGGCACGCCACCGAGGCGCTCGACCGGCTGCGCGCCGAGGGCACCCCGCTGGTCGCGGACGGTACGCGGGTCGCGCTGCGCCGCGCGCTGTGGTGGCCCGACGACGACGCGTTCGACGACGCGGCGGAGCCGCGCTGAGGGGAGCCGGGTCGCCCCGAGCCGCGCTACGCGTCCCGGGAGTCGTCGACAGCGGCGCCCGCCGTCGCCCCGAGAGCCTCGGCGACCCACGGAAGGTCTCGTGGATCGGTCTGCAGCAGCATCGTCGTCACCGCGGTCTGCTGCCAGGCCCCGAGCTGGTCGCGCAGGTCGTCCGCGGTGCCCACCAGCGCGACGTCCCGCACCAGCTCCGTCGGCACCGCAGCGGCGGCACGGGCGCGGTCTCCGGCGAGGAAGTGCGCCGCGATCTCGTCGAGCGCCTCGGCGTACCCGAGCCGTGCCAGCGCGTCCCGGTGGTAGTTGGCGCCGCGTGCGCCCATGCCGCCCGCGTACAGCGCGATGAAGGGCCGCACGGCGTCGGCCGCCTGCTCGACGTCAGCACCGAGCACCGCCGGCACGGTCGCCGTCACCTCGAAGCGCTCGCGGGGACTGGAGCCGGCGGTGCGGTGCCCGAAGCCGTCGTCGAGCAGCTGGCGGAACTCGCCGTCGAGCCGCGGGGCGTAGAACAGCGGCAGCCAGCCGTCGGCGATCTCCGCGGTGAGCGCGATGTTGCGGGGGCCCTCCGCCGCGAGGTGGATGGGCAGGTCGGCGCGCAGCGGGTGCACCGTCGAGCGCAGCGACTTGCCGAGGCCCATGCCCTGGTCCGCCGGCAGGGGCAGGCGGTAGAACTCGCCGTCGAACGTCACCGGCGCCTCACGGGCGAGCACCTGGCGCACCACGGCGACGAACTCGCGGGTCCGGGCCAGCGGCTTGGGGTAGGGCTGCCCGTACCAGCCCTCCACCACCTGGGGCCCGGACACGCCGAGCCCCAGCACGAACCGCCCGCCGGACAGGTGGTCGAGCGTGAGGGCGGCCATCGCCGTGGCGGTCGGGGTGCGGGCGGAGATCTGCGCGACGGCCGTGCCGAGCCGGACCCGCGTGGTCGCGGCACCCCACCAGGCGAGCGGCGTGAACGCGTCCGACCCGTAGGCCTCTGCCGTCCACACCGAGTCGAAGCCCAGCCGCTCGGCGGTCAGCACCGCCTGCTGCGCGCCCTGCGGAGGTCCCGCGGACCAGTAGCCGGTGTGGTAGCCGAGCCGCACGGGAACCTCCGATGGTCCGACGTTGCCGCGCCGTCGCGGCGTCCGTGCCGGTCAGGCTACGGCCCGCACCGGCCCGCCCGGCGTTCGGCGCGGTGCTCCGTCAGATGTAGATCGCCGGGTCGTCGACCTCGGGGTCGAAGCTGTGCGCCACCTTGGGCAGCCGGATCTGCGCCGGCACGCCCACCGCGATCGCTCCGGCCGGCACGTCGTGCACCACCACGGCGTTGGCGCCGATCTGGGCGCCGTCGCCGATCCACACCGGTCCGAGCACCTTGGCGCCCGCCCCGACCACCACGCCGTCACCCAGCGTGGGGTGCCGCTTGCCGTGCCGCATCGTCTTGCCGCCCAGCGTGGAGCCGTGGAACAGCACCACGTCGTCGCCGACCTCGGCCGTCTCGCCGACCACCACGCCCATGCCGTGGTCGATGAACAGCCGGCGTCCGATCCGGGCGCCGGGGTGGATCTCCACCCCCGTCGCCGCCCGAGCGGCCTGGGACAGCAGCCGCGCGGCGAGCCGGAGCCCGGGCTCCTGCCACATCCGGTGCGCGACGCGGTAGACCCAGACGGCGTGCACGCCGGGGTAGCCGAGCGCCACCTCGAGCCGGCTGCGGGCCGCGGGGTCGTGGTGGTGGGCGGCCTCGAGGTCCTCCCGGAGGACCTCGAGCAGCGGTCGGTGGTGCGCGGCGGTGGACGGCCGCGCACCACCGACGACCCGTCCGCGCGCCGGTGCGCCGTGGCTGCCGAGCAGTGCGGTCATGGACAGGCTCCCGGTGGATCGGTCGGACGGGTGGGGACGAGCAGCGAGCCGGCGACCCGGCTCAGTCGAGCAGGTCGGCGTACAGCACGGTGGACAGGTACCGCTCGCCGAAGCTGGGGATGATCGTCACGATCAGCTTCCCCTTGTTCTCCGGACGGTTGGCCACCTGGATCGCCGCGGCGATCGCGGCACCGGAGGAGATGCCGACCAGCAGGCCCTCCTCCTTCGCCGCACGACGGGCGTAGGCGATCGCCGTGTCGCCGTCGATGTCGATCACCTCGTCGTACACCGAGGTGTCGAGCACCTCGGGCACGAAGTTGGCGCCCAGGCCCTGGATCTTGTGCGGACCGGGCTCGCCACCGTTGAGGATCGGGGACTCCTTGGGCTCCACTCCGATGATCTGCACGCCGGGCTTGCGCTCCTTGAGCACCTGGCCGACGCCGGTGATGGTGCCGCCCGTGCCGATGCCGGCGACGAAGATGTCGACCTCGCCGTCGGTGTCCGCCCAGATCTCCTCGGCGGTGGTGCGGCGGTGGATGGCCGGGTTGGCCGCGTTGGCGAACTGGCGCGCCAGCACCGCGCCGGGGCGCTCGGCGGCGATCTCGTTCGCCTTGTTCACGGCGCCCTTCATCCCCTCGGAGCCGGGCGTCAGGATCAGCTCGGCACCGTAGGCGCGCAGCAGCGCGCGGCGCTCCTTGGACATGGTCTCGGGCATCGTCAGCACGACCTTGTAGCCGCGGGCCGCGCCGACGAACGCCAGCGCGATGCCGGTGTTGCCGCTGGTCGCCTCGACGATCGTGCCGCCGGGCTGCAGCTCTCCGGACTCCTCGGCGGCGTCGACGATGGCCACGCCGATGCGGTCCTTCACCGAGCTCGCGGGGTTGTAGAACTCGAGCTTGCCGACGATCTGCGCGGGCGCGCCGTCCGTGATCTTGGTGATGCGGACCAGCGGGGTGTTGCCGATGAGCTGCGTGGCGTCGTCGTAGATGCGGGACATGGTTCCTCTTCGTCGGTCTGGTGGAGGCACGGGCCGGGCAGGACGTTCACCTCGAGCCTGCCCGGTGCACGCGGCGTCGGCCACGGCAGCGGGGGGCGGGGTCGTCCGACGAGGCGAGCGCTGGCCGACCGGGTGGTCCGGGTTCCCGCCGTCGGGCAGGAGGCAGCCAGCGCTCTACCGACAGCGACAGGTGCGGGCCGACGAGGCCGCGCTGGTGCGCCCGGACGGGCGCAAGACGAGGGCGCCGGGTGCGTGCTGCACGCTCATGCCCCTCCCTCGTCCGGCGGACGGCTGACCACCGACGGGTGGTCCTCCTGGTCCGCGACGCCATGACGGTAGCCGCAACCGCGAGACCGGCGCAAAGATTCCCGACCGGTGAGGCGGTCGGCCGCCATCGGCGACGAGGGCGTGGTGGGTCAGAGGTCGTAGTCGAACGTCAGCCGGAGCCGGTCGCCGCGGAACACGATCGAGGAGTACTCGAACGGGCGCTCGTCCGCGTCGGCGTTGACGTCGTGCAGCAGCAGCGCGGGGTCGCCGCGGTGCATGTCCAGCTGCTTGGCCTCGTTCGCGCTCACCGCGACGGCCTCCAGCTGTTCGTGCACGTGCCGCATGGGCAGCCCGTAGCTCTTCTCGAGCACGACGCACAGCTGTTCGGAGACGACGTCGTGCTGGTCGAGGTCCGGCGCGAGCGCGGCCGGGATGTGGGACCGGTGCAGGCTGATCGGCTCGCCCTGCACGGACCGCACGCGGACGATCACGTAGACCTCGTCTCCCCGGGCCAGGCGCAGCCGGTCCCGCACCACCGAGGTGGCCGCCTCCCGGTCGAACGAGACGAGTCGCGTGGTGGTCGAGTAGCCCAGGGCTTCCAGCTGTTCGCGGATGCCGCGGTAGGCGGGGGAGACGGCGCTGATCTTGGTCGGGGCGACGTAGGTGCCCTTCCCCGGGACGCGGAGCAGCAGACCGTCGTTGACCAGCTTGGTCAGCACGCCGCGGACGGTCATGCGGCTGAGCCCGTACATGCGGTTCAGCTCGTTCTCCGACGGGATGCGCTGGTTGGGCAGCCACTCACCGCCGGTGATCTTGCCGGACAGGATCTGCTCGAGCTGGACGTAGAGCGGCACCGCCGAGTCGCGCTCGAGCACCTCGGTCATGGGACCTCCTCTCCTGCCCCGGCATCGTAGCGAGGGGTGGGATGCCGACCGGTCGGCTCCTCGCCACCTCTCACCTATACCTGTATAGTCCGGTCTACTGCTTTTGGGTGCATTCGCCACACCGTCGTTCGCCGCACCGCCGAGGCGAAGGAGTCCGCTCATGCAGACTGCGACGCTCGCCCCGCCGCTCGAGCCTGTGCACAAGGTCCGCAGCCTCGGCCTGCCGGCGGTCCGGGGCCAGGAGGACGCCGTCGACCGCGTGCTGGACCGGCAGCTGGCACCCGGCAGCGTCGAGGAGCTGCGCCGGTCCGCCCGCGCGATCGGGGTGAGCGACGAGCTGGTACGCATCGTCGGCCTGTTCGGCACCCCGGCGGGTCACACGCCGCCGGGGTTCCGCGTGGAGTGCCAGCTCGACGGGGACGGCACGCTGCGGTTCGACCTGCGCCGGGACATCTCCTACGACGCCGACGGTGCGCTGCGGCCGACCGGCCAGCTGTTCTCGGTGGACAGCGCCAACCCGTACGAGATCGCGCCGGTCGCCCCGCTGGTGGCGAACCTGACCTGCAACCCGTCGATCATCTGGGACCTGTTCCTGTCCGACCCGACGAAGAACGTCGGCGGCGCGTTCCGGGACCGCGACGAGGTGCTGGTGGAGATCGCGCGGATCCTCGGGCCCGGTGCGGACATGAGCGTCGAGCTGGAGAACCCGTTCGAGGACGTGGGCAAGGCCGTCGAGGAGGCGGAGCACCTGCGGGACCTCGTCTCGGAGTACCGCGTGGTGATCAAGGTGCCGCACACCGGACCGGTCGACGCGGACAACTACCGGCAGCTGCTGGAGGGCGCGGGCCACCTGGACCGGCGCTACGACGCCCCGACGACGGCCGATGCGTTCCGGGGCCACAACCTGGCGCTGACGCTGCGGGACCGGGGCTTCCGGGTGAACTTCACGCTGATGTTCGAGCCGCACCAGGTGCGTCTGGCCCTGCAGGCCCGGCCGTACTTCGTCAACGCCTTCGTCCGGCACCGGATGTTCCAGTCGCAACGGATGGCCGAGCTGCTCGACCAGCACGCGCAGACGCGGGACGACGAGCCCCTGCTGGCGCTGCGGGCGTACCTGCTGGACAACGACTACCTGTCCACGGCGGACGCGGACCTCGACCTCGGCGAGTGCCGGCGGATCGCGGAGCGGGTGGTGGCCTACCGCCGGATCCGCGAGCCGGAGGGTGCCGACGGCCTCGACCACGCCCGCCACGCCTTGCGGGTGCTGCGCGACGCCAACCTCCCGGACACGCGGCTGATCATCTGCTCGATGGAGGGGGACCGGAACTACCCCGACATCGACCGCATGCTCGCCGAGCCCGAGCTGGCTGACATGGTGCACCGCGTCGTCGTCACGGCGGAGCCCGGGTACCTCGCCCGGTTCACCTCGACCAACCAGGTCGTGTCCTACCAGCGCCGCTTCCTGCGGGCCGCCGAGCACACCCGGGCCGCCCGGGCCGCCGCCCACCGCGCCGGCTCTGGCCAGCCATGAGTAGACCTGTCTAGACTGCCCGCCATCCCGGCGGGAGCGCAGCATGCGGGCAACGGGGGAGGTCGAGGATGATCGCGTCGACGGTGGCACTCGCACGGCACGGCCGGGAGCACGGCTACGCGGTCCCGGCGGTCAACGTGCTCGACGACATCAGCCTGCGGGCCGTGGTCGCCGCGGCGGTGCACGCGTCGGCCCCGCTGATCGTCCAGGCGTCGGTGAAGACCGTGAAGCAGCTCGGCATCGAGCTGATGACCACCACGTTCCGCCTCGTGGCGCAGGACGTGCCGGTGCCCGTCGCGCTGCACCTCGACCACTGCCCCGACCGGGCGGTGATCTCCGACGTGGTCGCCGCCGGCTGGTCGTCCGTGCTGTTCGACGCCTCGGACCGCGACCTGGCGCAGGCCGAGCGTGAGACCGGCGAGGTCGTCGCCGAGGCGCACGCCCGCGGGCTGGACGTGGAGTCGGAGATCGAGAACATCGTGGGTGTAGAGGACGGCGTCGGCTCCGACGTCGCGCTGCACGCCTACTCCGTGGAGGAGCTCGCGGCCGTGGCCGACCGCACGGGCGTCGACCTGCTCGCGCCGCAGCTGGGAACCGCCCACGGCCAGTACACCGCCCGCCCCGTGCTGCGCCCGGACCGGGTGCGCGCGCTCGCGGCGCTCACCGACCGTCCCATCGTGCTGCACGGGGGGACCGGCCTGGCACCCGAGGACTTCCGGGCGTTCATCGACGCCGGGGTCTCCAAGATCAACATCTCCACGGCCGTGAAGATGGCGTACATGAAGGCCGCCGCGGCCCACCTGGACACGGCGCGCGCCAAGGACAAGTGGGACCCGCCCACCATGTTCCGCGAGATCCAGGGGGCCGTGACCGCGGCCATCGCGACGCACATCGACTGGTTCGGCGCCGCCGGCCACGCCGCCGACGCCATGGCCTCCGGCGTCGGGCTCGCTGGCCGCGCGACCGGGGTGGAGCGGTGACGCCCGCGCTGGTGTTCGACTGCGACGGCGTGCTCGCGGACACCGAGCGCGACGGTCACCTGCCGGCGTTCAACGCCACATTCGCGCAGTTCGGGCTGCCGGTGCGGTGGAGCGTCGAGGAGTACGGGCGGCTGCTGGCGATCGGCGGGGGCAAGGAACGGCTGGCGACGCTGTTCACGCCCGAGAACGTCGCGGCCTACGGGCTGCCCGCAGACCCCGACGAGCAGAAGGCGCTGATCGCGCGCTGGCACAAGGACAAGACGGAGCGGTACACGGCCCTGATCGCCTCGGGGGTCCTGCCGGCCCGGCCCGGCATCGCCCGGATCGCCGCCGAGGCGTTGGCGGCGGGGTGGCTGCTGGCCGTCGCGTCGACGTCTGCGGAGGCGTCCGTGCAGGCCGTGCTCGAGCACGCGGTCGGGTCGGAGCTCGCGGGGACCTTCTCCGTGTTCGCCGGCGACGTGGTGCCGCACAAGAAGCCGGCCCCGGACATCTACCTGCTGGCGCTGCACGAGCTCGGGGTCGCACCGGCCGACGTGGTCGTCGTCGAGGACAGCGGCAACGGCCTGCGGGCGGCGCGGGCGGCAGGCCTGGCGACGCTCGTCACGGTGAGCAGCTACACCGCGGACGAGGACTTCACCGGCGCCGCGCTGGTGGTGACGTCCCTGGGCGACCTGCCCGACGAGCCGGCCACCGTGCTCGCGGACCCGTACGGGCTGGGTGTCCGCGGCGAGGTCCGGCTGGACGACATCGAGCGCCTGCGGACGGCCGCAGGGGATGCCCCGGGGACGACGAGCAAGGGAGCTGCACTGTGACGAACGACCTGGCCCGCGTGGAGTCCGTGATCGGTGTGGTGGCCGACACCTGCCTGGAGAACGAGAAGTACTTCGGCGACCTCGACTCCGTGGTGGGCGACGGTGACTTCGGCTTCTCGCTCGCCCGGGGCTTCGAGAACGTCAAGGCACAGTGGGACAGCCTCGACCGCACGGACATCGGCACCTTCCTGCAGAAGCTCGCCGTCGTCATCACCGGGCGGGTGGGCGGCACGTCGGGGCCGATCTGGGGCACGGCGTTCCTGCGGGCCGGCGGCGTGGCCAAGGGCAAGCTCGACCTGACCGGCGAGGACGTCGTCGCGATGCTGCGGGCGGCGATCGAGGGGATCAAGGCCCGCGGTGGAGCGTCGCTCGGGGAGAAGACGCTGCTGGACGCCTTGGCGCCGATGACCGACACGATCGAGGAGCGGCTGGCGGCGGGTGATCCGACTGCCGAGGTGGTCAAGGCCGCCGCCGTGACGGCCCGCACCGCGGCCGAGGCGACCAAGGACCTCGAGGCGAAGCGAGGGCGGGCGTCCTACACGGGTGAGCGGTCCATCGGGTCGGTCGACCCGGGCGCGATCGCGGTCGCGGTGCTCGCCGAGAGGGTCGCGCAGACCTGGTGAGGCGCTGATCGTCCGGCCGCCACCAGCGGTCCGGGAACGGCGGGGTGGGGACCGTGCGCCCCGCGGCACGGGCTGGACAACACGACGATGTGGAGACGGCAATGAAGAAGTTCGTCAACGACCCGAAGAACTTCGTCCCCGAGATGCTCAAGGGCATCGCCCTGGCGAACCCGCAGACCCTCCGGTACGTGCCGGAGTACAACCTGATCATGCGGGCCGACGCCCCGCGGGACGACAAGGTGTCGATCGTGCAGGGGTCGGGCTCCGGTCACGAGCCGGCTCACGTGATGACCGTCGGCAAGGGGATGCTCGACGCGGCGTGCCCGGGCGACGTGTTCTCGGCGCCGCCGATGGAGTACGTGCTGGAGACCACCAAGCTGCTGCGCTCGGACAAGGGCGTGCTGCTGCTGGTCAACAACTACACCGGCGACAAGATGGCGTTCGAGATGGCCTCCGAGCTCGCCGAGGCGGAGGGCCTGAAGGTGCGCACGCTGTTCATCAACGACGACGTCGCGGTGCAGGACTCGCTGTACACGATCGGACGCCGGGGCGTGGCCGGGAACTTCTTCGTCATGAAGGCCGTGGGCGCAGCCTCCGAGGCCGGGGCCGACCTGGACGAGGTCGCCCGGATCGGCGAGAAGGTCAACTCCGTCACCCGCACCATGGGCATCGCGCTGTCGGCGTGCACGCCGCCGGCGAAGGGCGAGCCCCTGTTCCAGCTCGGCGACGACGAGATCGAGATCGGCATCGGCATCCACGGCGAGCCGGGCCGGCGCCGCGAGAAGATCCGGGACGCGAACGCGATCGTCGACACGCTGCTCGACGCGGTGGTGCCCGACCTGCCGTACGGGTCGGGGGACGAGGTCGCCCTGATGATCAACGGGCTGGGCGGCACCCCGATCAGCGAGCTGTACCTGCTGTACGGCATCGCCCACGAGAAGCTGGCCGCCAAGGGCATCACCGTGTGGCGCAGCTACGTGGGCGAGTACTGCACCTCGCTGGAGATGGCCGGCGCGTCCCTGACGCTGGTCAAGGTGGACGACGAGATCAAGCAGCTGCTGACGGCACCGGCGGAGATCGCCATCCGGGTGTTCTGACGCCTCTGCTGTTCAGACGCCTCTGCGCGGGGCCGTGGGCGACCGGGTCGGCCACGGCCTCGCGTCATGCCCGCCGGCGGGGACCGTAGGCTTGGGCCGCGGGCGTGAGCCCACGGGGTGTGGCGCAGGTTGGTAGCGCGTCCGCTTTGGGAGCGGAAGGTCGCCGGTTCGAATCCGACCACCCCGACGATGTGACGTCTCGGCGTCTGACTTCCCCCAGGACGGAGGTAGGCGCGTGGAGAACCAGCGCGGACCGGCTGACCAGCAGCTGCTCGACCTGCTCGACGAGCAGCTGACGGAGTTCACCTCCGGCGCCGCCGTGGTGCTGGGGGACCGGGCGTCCTGCAGTGTGATGCTGCGGCTCGACGGGGGCGTGCGCCGCTCGGCGAGCAGCGACCCGCTCGCGGCCGCGTGCGACGAGGTCGAGCTCGCCGTCGACGAGGGGCCGTGCCTCGACGCCCTCGAGACCGGGCTCGTCATGCTGGTGGACGACCTCGACACCGAGGACCGGTGGCCGGCCTGGACGCGCACCGCTCGTGCCGCGGGGTTCCGGTCCTCCGGGGGCTTCCCGGTGCACCTGCGCAGCGAGGCGGCCGTCGCGGTGAACGTCTACCGGCCGGGGCCCGGGCCCTGGGACCGGGACAGCCTGGTCCGCGCCGACGTCTACGCGCAGCAGCTCGGCAGGGTCGTCGACCTCTGCCTGGACCTGCGCGAGGCGAACGGTCAGCGGCACGCCCTCGAGGACGCCCTCGCCGCGCAGGCGTCCATCGACCAGGCGGTCGGCGCGATCATGGCGACGAAGCACTGCGACGCGTCGGCGGCCTTCGCCATGCTGATCGCGGCGGCTCGGGACGGCCGGTCCGACCTGAGCGACGTGGCGGTGCAGATCCTCGAGGCGCTGGTGGACCGCCGGCCCGGCGGAGAGCTCTGAGCTGACCCCGCCGGGCAGGCCGTCCGGCGTCAGAACGGCAGGGCCAGGCCCTTCGGCGTGCCGTTGCCCGTCGGGCCGTCGTAGCCGGTGCGGGCGGTGCACAGGTACGCCGTGGCGGTGGACCGCTTCGAGGTGCACGTCCCGTTGGAGCCGCTGGTGACGTCGTACAGGCTCGTGGCGTTGGCGTACAGGTTCGCCGCCGCGTAGCCGGTGGTGGGGACGCCGTCGCGGGCGAACACGGCTCCGACGATCGGCGCGGCGACCGAGGTGCCGCCGAAGACGAGCCAGTTCGCGCCGCCGGTGGAGCCGTACGAGTCGTAGACCGCGACACCGGTGGACGGGTCCGCGACCGCGGCGACGTCGGTCACCGTGCGGCGGGTGCACGCGGTGTCGTGCTGCCACGACGGCTTGCCGACGTACGCGGAGCAGCCGGAACCGGTGCCGGACCACACCGTCTCGGACGCCCGGGCGCCGGTGGACGTCAGCGTCAGCGTGGTGCCGCCGACGGCGATCGCACCGGCCGATGCCGCGGGGAACTGGACGCCGTACCCGTTGTCACCGGCGGCCACCGTGACGGCCACCCCGGGGATGTTCCAGTTCGACCAGCTCGTCTCACCCTTGAACTCCGCCCCGCCGTAGGAGTTGGAGATCACGGCCGCGCCCAGGTTCTTCGCCGTCGTGACGGCCGCTGCCAGGTCCGAGAATGACGCCGAGCTCGCACCGACGTAGAGGATCCCGCAGGCGGGGCAGATGGCGGACACCATCTGGAGGTCCAGGTCCTCCTCCTGGCCCCAGCCGGTGTCGCCGGCCACGGTGGAGATCGAGCCGCCCGTCTGGTTCACCTGCGTGAGCCGGGCGGTGCCGAGCCCGAACTGGGTGCGGTAGGCGGCCAGGTCCCCGGCGGCGTTCGGGTTGGCGTAGGCGTCGACGACGGCGACGGTCGGCGCACCGGAGCCGAAGGGTCCGTAGACGCCGGTCAGCTGCGCGGGGCTGTAGCCGGCCGCGTAGCTGGTGGTCGCGGCGGGTCGGCCGGTCCGCGCATCGGTCACCACGTGGGCCTCGCACGCCGCGGCTCCTGCCGGCGCCACCGCGCAGACCCGCTTCTGCGAGTGCGCGGCACCGGTCGGTGAGGGGGCCGCGGCCGCGGCCCCGGCCGAGAACGTCAGTCCGGCGGCGGTCAGCAGACCCAGGGCGGCGGTGAGGACGGCTGTCACGCGGGTACGGCGCACGGTGTGCTCCTGGGGGTCGGGGCTGGCGACACCCTTCTCATCGGCACGGCGCTCAGGTACCTGAACGATGCAGGCGCCTGCTGGTGCTCAGCGGCTGCCGCTGCGCCGCCCGCGCCGCGCTCCGCCGGCCGAGAACGCTGCCGCACCGCCGGCCGAGAACGCTGCCGCTCCGCCGGTGCCGGCCGCGCGCGGCGCCGGACGGCCCGTGGCGGTCGCGCCACCGACCGGTCGGTCCTGCGCGCCGGCACCCGAAGCGGTCGTCCGGCCGCCGCGCGGGGCCGCACCCGGTGCGGCGGAGCCGCGGCGTCGTCGGGAACCGCGACCCGCCGGCGCTGCGCCGGAACGCGGTGCGGCCGGCTGGACGGCCGGGGCCGCACGGTGCACCCGCGCGGCCGGCTGTCCGACCAGCGCGCGCACCTGCGGCGACTCGGCGGTCACGGCCTGCAGCGGGGCGTGCACGGCGGCCCGGCGCAGCAGCGTGGCGACGTCGTGCCGCTGCTCGGGCAGCGTCACGGTCACCACCGTGCCGGCCGCACCGGCGCGCGCCGTACGTCCGGACCGGTGCAGGTAGGCCTTGTGCTCCGTCGGCGGGTCGACGTGCACCACCAGCGGCACGTCGTCGACGTGCACCCCGCGGGCGGCCACGTCGGTGGCCACCAGCACGCGCACCTCGCCGCTGCGGAAGGCCGCCAGGTTCCGGTCGCGGGCCGCCTGGGAGAGGTTGCCCTGCAGGTCGACGGCCGGGATGCCGTCCGCGGTCAGCTGCTTGGCCAGGCGCTTGGCGACGTGCTTGGTCCGCACGAACAGGATGGTGCGCTCCTCGCCGGAGGCCAGCGCCTCGACGAGCCGCTTCTTCGCATCGGCGTCGGCCACGCCGAACACCGCGTGCTCCAGCAGCTCGACCGCGTTGGTCGCGTCGTCGACCGAGTGGGTGGTGGGGGAGGACAGGAAGCGACGGACGAGCTTGTCCACGCCGTTGTCCAGCGTCGCGGAGAACAGCAGCCGCTGACCGCCGGCCGGTGTGGCCGCGAGGATGCGCGTGACCGCAGGCAGGAAGCCGAGGTCGGCCATGTGGTCCGCCTCGTCGAGCACGGTGACGCGGACGGCGCTGAGCCGGACGTGGCCCTGCTTCATCAAGTCCTCGAGGCGCCCGGGGCACGCGACCACCACGTCGACGCCGGCCTGCAGGGCCTGCACCTGCCGGTTCTGCGAGACGCCGCCGAAGACGGTGGTCACGCTGTGCCCGGTCGCGGCGAGCAGCGGCTCGAACGTCGCGGCGATCTGGGTGGCGAGCTCACGGGTGGGCGCGAGCACGAGCGCGGTCGGGTGGCCCGCCCTCGCCCTCGTCCCTGCGGACGCCAGGCGCGCGACCACGGGAAGGGCGAAGGCGAGCGTCTTGCCGCTGCCGGTGCGGCCGCGGCCGAGCACGTCCCGGCCGGCGAGCGTGTCGGGGAGGGTGTCGCGCTGGATGGGGAACGGCTCGTCGATGCCCTGCGCGTGCAGGACGGAGACGAGGCGGGCGGGGACGCCGAGGGCGTCGAAGGAGGAGGACATGGACTGCTTTCGCGAGAGGGGCGCTGCGACGCGCTGAAGGGGACCGTGCGGGACACACGCACCCCGGCAGGAGCCGGAGGCGGTTCGCCGTCGATCCGCGTCTGGGCACCGGGTGCCGCAGGGAGCGTTCGTCGACGCGAGGCGCAGGAGTGCGCCGGGTGGCCCCAGCGTACCTGCTGGCGCACGTCCGCCCCGCCGAGGCGGGGCGCCGGGAGCCTGGACTGGGCACGCATATGTGCTCTGACCTGCGCATCTCCTCGACGAGCGCCCTCGGTGGTGCCGACTTAGCATCGAGCCCCAAGGGGGTGACCGGCCGACCGCGGAGGCAACAGTGAGCCAGACCCGTCCACACTCGCAGGACGTGCCGCCCCAGCTCGACGTGGGCACGCCCGAGGAGCCGGGAAGCCACGGCAAGCGTCGGTCCCCCCTCGCGCGGTTCTTCGGGGTGCTCGGTCCGGGGCTGGTCACGGGTGCGGCCGACGACGACCCGTCCGGCATCGCCACCTACGCCCAGGCCGGTGCGACGTTCCGCTACAGCATGCTGTGGACGGCGATCGTGACGTTCCCCCTGATGACGGCCACGCAGGAGATCTGCGACCGGATGGCGCAGGCCACGGGGGACAGCTTCGGCAAGCTGATCCGGCGCAAGTTCCCGCACTCCCTCCGGCTCGTGATCGGCGTGCTGCTGGTGGCTCTGATCGTCGCGAACGTCGTCAACGTGGCGGCGGACCTGATGGCGATCGGCCAGGGGATGCAGCTGCTGCACGCGGGTCCCGCGCCGGTCTGGAGCGCGGTGGCCGGCGTCGCGATCCTGGGCGCCGTGGTGGCCGGCTCGTTCGAGCTGATCGGCCGGGTGTTCAAGTGGTTGTGCCTGGTGCTGCTGGTCTACATCGGCGTGCTCTTCGTGGCCGACGTGGACTGGGGGCAGGTGCTGCGGGGCTTCGCCGGCCTGTCCATCCAGCTGACGCCGGACTACCTCGGCCTGACGGTCGCCGTGCTCGGCACCACGATCTCGCCGTACATGTTCTTCTGGCAGACCGCCCAGCGCGTCGAGCAGCTGCGCGCCGAGGACCTCGGCGGCGACAAGGCGCCGCGGCTCGCCGACCGCACGCCGAGCGCGGCCCGGCGCAAGCTGCGCAACGGCCGGATCGACGTCATCGCGGGGATGGCGTTCTCGCAGCTGATCATGTTCGCGATCATCACCGCGACCGCGGCCACCCTCGGCAAGGCCGGCACGCAGGTCAGCACCGCGGCCGACGCGGCCAAGGCCCTCGCACCGATCGCCGGGGCCAGCTCCACCGTGCTGTTCGCCGTCGGGTTCATCGGCTCGGCGGTGCTTGCGATCCCGGTGCTGGCCGCCTCGGGTGCCGCCGGCATCGCGGGCCTGGCGAACAAGGAGTGGGGCCTGGAGCGGAGCCCGCGACGAGCGCCGTTGTTCTACGTCGTGCTGAGCGCCGGCATCGTCGGCGGCACGCTGATGAGCGTGCTCAGCTCCGACCCGATCGGCCTGCTGGTGCTCAGCGCCATCCTCAACGGGATCGCGGCCGGCCCGTTCCTGGTGGTGATGATGCTGATCTCCCGGGACCGCCGGATCATGCGGGAGTACGCCAACGGTCGGCTGGCGGCGGTGCTCGGCTGGACGACGACGGTGCTGATGTGCGCGGCCGGTGCGTACGGCATCTGGTACACGGTCACCGGGGGCTGAACCGGTGCCGGCGGCGAGCGCCGATTCGGCCCAGGGTCACGGGTCCACCGCGTAGGGTCTGCGGCATCGACGTGGCGCACCAGCGCGCCCCGTCGCTCGTGGCCAGCTCACCCGGCTGGCGCCTCGCAGGGTGCCGGGTCTGCGGCGGGCGTCGAGCCGGGTCCGGGCGCTCGCTCGTGGAGGTTCCGCGTGGTGACCAGCACGTCCACCCACCGCCCGCGCCGCGTCGGTCTCGCGGCCGACGGCGGGCGGTCCGGCGCACCCGGTCCGCTGGACCGCCCGCCGGGTCCGGTCGCACGCCGGATGAACACGCTGGTCCGGGCGCTGGCCGGCAGCTGGGTGTCCGACCCGCGCGTGGCGGTGTCGCTCGCCGGCGCGGGCCTTCTGCTCGGGATGCTGCTCGGCGCCACCGCCCCCAACGCCGAGGCGATCGGCGTGCACCTGCCGCTCTCCCTGCTGCCGTCGCTGTCTGGGCACACCGTCCTGGCCAGCCTGATGCTCTACGCCGCGGAGATCCTCGCCGGGCTGGGGCTCGCCGGGATGATCTGGGCGAACAGCAAGGGCTGGCGGCCCGACCCGCGGCACCTGCTCGTCGCCTCGGCGGTGGTGGTGGCCGTCATGGTGAGCCTGACGCCGGTCGGCTCGTCCGACGTGGCGAGCTACGCGGTGTACGGACGCATCGCCGCGCAGGGCGGCAACCCGTACGTCACCAGCCCGCTCGCGTGGGGTGAGGCGGCGTACCTCGACCCGGTCGGCATGATGTGGAAGGACCAGCCGTCGGTGTACGGCCCGGTCGCCACCCTGCTGCAGTCGTTCGCCGCCTGGGTCGGCGGCAGCCACGTCGCGACGACCGTCCTGGTGTGGATGGTGCTGAACGGGCTCGTCTTCCTCGGCGTCGGCGTGCTCCTGCTGCGGACGTCCGACGACCCCGTGCGCGCCACGCTGTTCTGGACCGCGAACCCGGTGCTGATCCTCGCGCTGGTCGGCGGCGGCCACCTGGACACCCTGGTCGCCGCCGCGGCCGTCGGCGCGATCCAGGTCGCGCGCAAGCTGCGGTCCGGCTGGGGTGACGTGCTCGCCGGCGTCCTGGTGGGCCTCGGGAGCGGCGTGAAGATCTCCGCGGTGCTGATCGGTCTTGGCCTCGCGTGGCCCCTGGTGGCGCGGCGGCAGTGGGGCCGCCTGCTGCGGATGTCCGCAGCCGCTGCCGCCGCGCTGGTGGTGCCGTACACGTTCTACGGCACCAGTGCGCTCGGCCCCCTGCTGCACGGGCTGCAGCTGGTGACCTGGCCGTCCCCGTGGCGGCTGGTCGAGATCACCGGGCGGGCGCTCGGCGTGAGCGAGGCGGCGATGATGCACGGCATCAGCCTGCTGTGGCCGCTGGCGCTCCTGGTGGTGGCGTGGCTGCTCAACCAGCGGATCGCGAGGGACCAGCCGCGCGAGGTCGTCGGGCCCTTCGTGCTGGTGTTCGCCTGGATCCTCGTGGCCCCGTGGGTGTTCGCCTGGTACACGGCGGTGGCGTGGGCGGCGCTGAGCCAGGTGCCGCGCAACCGGATGACGCGCTGGCTGACGCTGGTCACCGTGGTCCTGGCGCTGTTCCTGTCCAGCGGTGGGCACCCGATGCCCGTGCGGTGAGGACGCCGGGTGCCGGCGCGCCCGTACGCTGACCGCGTGGTCACCGCCGTGGACGCCGGAGCGGCATCTCCCCTCGAGAGCGTCGATCGCGCGCTGCGGCTGCTGGAGGCGCTCGCCTCGCACGGTGCCGACGGCGCCACGCTCGCGGAGCTCGCCACGGCGACCGGTATGCACAAGACCACCGCCCACCGCACCCTCGGCGCGCTCCGGCACCGGCAGTTCGTCGACCAGGACGGCCAGACGGGGCGGTACCGGCTCGGGCGGGGGGCGGTCGCCCTCGCCGACCGGTTCCTCGACGAGGGGAACCTGCCGTCCCTGCTGCACGGCGCGCTGGTGGCGTTGTGCTCGGCCACCGACGAGCTGGTGCACCTCGGGGTGCTGTCCGGCGCGCAGGTGCTGTACCTGGACAAGGTCGAGCCGGACCGGCCGGTGCGGGTGTGGTCCGCGGTCGGCCGCCGGCGGTGGGCGGTCACCACGGCCCTGGGCAGGGCGATGCTGGCCTACTCCGGGACGTCCCGGGAGGCGCTGGACGGGTACGTGCGGCCGACCGGGGGCGACGGCCGGTCCGGCGAGCGGGCGGTCGAGGCCGACCACGTGTGGGACGAGCTCGAGCGTGCTCGCGCGCGCGGCTACGCCGTCGAGTCGGAGGAGAACGAGGCCGGCATCTCCTGCGTGGCCGTGCCGCTGGTCCGTGGTGCCGCGAGCTCGTCCGCCGGCGCCGGTCCGCGGGGCGCGGTCGTCGGCGCCGTCAGCCTCACCGTGCCCAGCGAGCGGATGGACCAGCGGCGGGTGGAGCAGCTGTACACGACGATCCGCGAGGTGCTCCCGCCGCTCCTGCCGGCCGGCCTGACGCTGCCCCTCGGCTGAGCCGGGGGACAGCGGTGTGCTCCCGCGCATGGCTATGACATACTCGTTTCGCTGCCCGCGATGGGCATTGCGACTAGCGAAACGGACTCCCGGTGCCGACCGTCCTCGACCAGCTCTCCGCCCACCGTCTGGTGCCCGTCGTCGTCATCGACGACTCCGCCCAGGCCGGCCCGCTCGCGCAGGCCCTGGTCGACGGCGGTCTGCCCGTCGCCGAGGTGACCTTCCGCACCGCGGCCGCCGCCGACGCGATCCGCGCGATGGCCGACCGCGGTGACGTGCTCGTCGGCGCCGGGACCGTGCTGACACCGGCACAGGTGGACGCCGCGGTCGCCGCCGGCGCGCACTACGTCGTCTCGCCCGGCACGGACCGCGCCGTCGTCGAGCGCGCGCAGGAGCACGGTGTGCTGGCCCTGCCCGGAGCCGTCACGGCGACGGAGGTGCAGGCTGCGCTCGCGCTGGGGCTCACCACGGTGAAGTTCTTCCCGGCCGGCACGTCCGGCGGTGCCGCGGCGATCGCCGCGCTGGCGGCGCCGTTCGGCGGCGTCGGCTTCGTCCCCACCGGTGGCGTCGGGCCGAAGAACCTCGGCGAGTACCTGGCGCTGCCGTCGGTCAAGGCCGTCGGCGGCTCGTGGATGGTGCCGCGCGACCGGGTCGCCGCGGGTGACCTCGCGGGGGTGCGCGACCTCGTCGCCGAAGCGGTCCGGCTCGCGTCGAGCCTGCGCCCCTGACCGCACCCGACCGCCTGCCCCGCAGCCCGAACCAGTGCACCGTCCCGACCCAGCCGCAGGAGTGCCCGTGCCCGCCCTGACCATCCGCCCCGCCGAGCAGACCCGGTACGACGCCGTCAGCCTGGGCGAGGTGATGCTGCGGCTCGACCCGGGCGAGGGGCGCATCCGCACGGCCCGTGAGTTCCGGGTGTGGGAGGGCGGCGGCGAGTACAACGTCGCCCGGGGCCTGCGGCGTGCCTTCGGGCTGCGCGCCGCGGTCGTGACGGCGCTCGCGGACAACGAGGTCGGGCGGCTGGTCGAGGACCTGATCCTGCAGGGCGGCGTCGACACCTCGTTCATCCGCTGGATGCCGTACGACGGCGTGGGCCGCACGGTGCGGAACGGGCTGAACTTCACCGAGCGCGGGTTCGGAGTGCGCGGCGCCGTCGGCGTCTCCGACCGGGGCCTGACCGCGGCCAGCCAGCTGCGCGCCGAGGACGTCGACTGGGACCACCTGTTCGGCGAGCTGGGCGTGCGGTGGTTCCACACCGGCGGCATCTACGCGGCGCTGAGCGAGACGAGCGCGGCGACCACGCTGGCGGCCGTCGAGGCGGCGCACCGGCACGGCACCGTCGTCTCCTACGACCTGAACTACCGGCCCAGCCTCTGGAAGGCGATCGGTGGCAAGGAGCGCGCGCAGCAGGTCAACCGCGAGATCGCCCGGCACGTCGACGTGATGATCGGCAACGAGGAGGACTTCACCGCGGCCCTCGGGTTCGAGGTGGAGGGGGTGGACGAGAACCTGTCCGCGCTGGACGTCGACGCGTTCGGCGCGATGATCGACCGGGTCGGTGCCGAGTACCCGAACTTCGCCGTCATCGCCACGACGCTGCGCACCGTGCGGTCCGCCACGGTGAACGACTGGGGCGCGATCGCGTGGTCCCGCGAGGAGGGGCTGGTGCGCGCCACGCACCGGCCGGGGCTGGAGATCCTCGACCGCGTGGGCGGCGGCGACTCGTTCGCCTCCGGCCTGGTGTTCGGGCTGCTCGACGGTCAGCCGCTGGCGACGGCCGTCGAGTACGGCGCCGCGCACGGCGCGCTGGCGATGACCACGCCGGGCGACACGACGATGGCCTCCAAGGCGGAGGTGCTCAAGCTGGCCGGCGGCGGGAGCGCGCGGGTGGACCGCTGAGGGTCAGCTGCCGGACCCGTCGAACGTCAGCACCACCTTCACGTCGTCGTCCTGGTCCACGAACGCGTCGGCGAACCGCTCGACCGGGATCCGGCGCGTGATCAGCCGTGCGAGCCAGTCCACGTCCGCCTTGGCGAGGGCCTGCGCCGCGAGCTGGTAGTGGTGCAGGTTCGCGTTGACCGAGCCGACGACAGCCTCGTTCTCCAGGACGATCTCGCGGTTGAGCCCGCCGGCGTCGATGGTCAGCCGGCGCCTGGTCGGTGACACGCCGGTCAGGCAGACGATGCCGTACGACGAGGTTGCGGCGATCGCGCCGAAGATCAGCGGGCCGACGCCGGTCGCCTCGATGACGACGTCCGGCTTGATCGCCGTCGCGACCTCGTCGATGTCGCCGTGGTGGTAGGTCGCGCCGAGGTCGGAGACCAGCGCGGGCTTGGGCCCGTCGGTCACCTGGTCGAGCACGTGCACCTCGAGCCCGCGCTGGACGCCCAGCATGGCCGCCAGCAGCCCGATGGGTCCGGCGCCGGTGACCAGCACCGTGCGCGGCTCGAACCAGGCGCGCCGCCCGACGTGCTCCACCTGGTCCCACGCCTTGGCGACCACCGTCGTCGGCTCCATCAGCACGCCGACCTGGTGCAGCCGCGGGTCCAGCTTCACGGCGAAGTCCGGTTCCACCGACCAGTGCTCGCTCGCGTAACCGTCCAGCTGCTTGATGCCGCGCTCGGTGTACTGCCCGTTGCGGCACATGTCGAACTGCCCGTGCGCGCAGGCGCCGCACGGCACCGGGTCCGGCCGGCGCACGACTCCGACCACCAGGTCGCCGGCCGAGAAGCCGCTGCCGTCGGGCGCGGTGCGCACGCGCCCCAGGGACTCGTGGCCGATCACCAGCCGCTCCCTGCCCGGCGGAGCCCACCCGTAGTCCCCGTCGGCGATCTCCCGGTCGGTCCCGCACACGCCGACGGCGAGGGCGTCGACCAGCAGGTGACCGTCCGGCGCCGTGGCGTCCGGGACGTCGCTGACCTGCAGGGTGCCGCCGTGCAGCGGGATGGTGGTCAGCGCGCGCATGGTCGCTCCTTCTCCGGGGGGCCGGGTCCGCATGAGGGCCGGCGGGCGGCCGAGGGCCCGATGGAGCCCTCCCGCACGCTAACCACGGACCGCTGGAGCGGCACGGCGAGAGGAAAGTTGAATTTCCACGGGTGTCTCCGCTTTTAACCGCGCCTTCCCTGAGCAACACTGACGGCAGCCGAGTCCGGGAGGAACCGAGGGTGGTCCAGCCGAGGGAGAACGACCTCGCCCGCCGCGCCGTCGCGGCACCCGCACCCTTCGCACCCGCACCCTTCGCACCGGCACCCTTTGCGCCCGCACCCTTCGCACCGGCACCGTTCGCACCGGCACCCTTTGCGCCCGCACCCGCCCCGGGGTCACCCCGGCCCAGCTGAGCCCGTTCCCGCTACCTCCGCACGAGCGTGTGTCGATCGAAGGAGCACAGATGAACCCGAGCACCACACCGCGCACCCCTGCCGAACCGGGTCTCGACGGCCCGGTGTCGGAGGCGCTGCTCCGGCTCGGGCGCCATCTGCGGCGCGGGGAGGTCTCGGCGGACCTGCGGACCCTCAGCAAGGTGGGCGGGCGGGACGCCGACGAGTTCTACCGGGACCGCTGGAGCCACGACAAGGTGGTCCGCTCCACCCATGGCGTCAACTGCACCGGGTCGTGCTCGTGGAAGGTCTACGTCAAGGACGGGATCATCACGTGGGAGTCGCAGCAGACCGACTACCCGAGTGTCGGTCCGGACCGGCCCGAGTACGAGCCGCGTGGCTGCCCGCGGGGCGCGGCGTTCAGCTGGTACACGTACTCGCCGACCCGGATCCGCTACCCGTACGTGCGCGGGGTGCTGCTCGACCTGTACCGCGAGGAGCGGCGCCGCACCGGTGACCCGGTGGCGGCGTGGGCGGCGATCGTCGAGGACCCGGACAAGGCCCGCCGGTACAAGAGCGCGCGGGGCCGGGGCGGCCTGGTGCGGGCGAGCTGGGACGAGGCGGTGGAGATCGTCGCCGCCGCGCAGGTCTACACGATCAAGACCTACGGGCCGGACCGCGTCGCCGGGTTCTCGCCCATCCCCGCGATGTCGCAGGTGTCGCACGGCGTCGGCGCCCGGTTCCACGAGCTGATCGGCGCGCCGATGCTCTCGTTCTACGACTGGTACGCGGACCTGCCGGTCGCGTCGCCCCAGGTGTTCGGCGACCAGACGGACGTGCCGGAGTCGGGGGACTGGTGGGACGCCGGCTACCTGATCATGTGGGGCTCGAACGTCCCGGTGACGCGCACGCCGGACGCGCACTGGATGACGGAGGCGCGCTACCGCGGGCAGAAGGTGGTGGTCGTCTCACCGGACTACGCGGACAACGTGAAGTTCGCCGACGACTGGCTCGCGGCGCAGCCCGGCACCGACGGGGCGCTGGCCATGGCGATGGGCCACGTGATCCTCAAGGAGTTCTTCGTCGACCGGCAGACGCCGTACTTCGACTCCTACGTCAAGCGGTACACGGACCTGCCGTTCCTGGTGCGGCTCGACGAACGGGACGGCGCGTACGTGCCGGGCAAGTTCCTCACCGCCGCGGACCTGCCCGGTGCCGAGGCGACCAGCGAGAACGCCGCGTTCAAGACGGTGCTGCTCGACCGGGCGACCGGCCTGCCGGTGGTACCGGGCGGGTCGCTCGGCTTCCGGTACGGGAAGTCCGGTGAGGGGCGGTGGAACCTCGACCTCGGGGACGTCGACCCGCTGCTGAGCCTGTCCGGGGAGGCGCCGCTCGGAGCGGCACCCGGCCGGGCGGCCGGGGTGGACGGCGTGCAGGGCGTCGAGGTGGACCTGCCGCGGTTCGACGCCCTGGACGGGTCCGCCGGGACGATCCGGCGCGGCGTGCCGGCGCGCCGGGTGGCGGGTCACCTGGTCACCACGGTGTTCGACCTGCTGCTCGCGCGGTACGGCGTCGGACGCCCTGGGGTGCCCGGCGAGTGGCCCACCGGGTACGACGACGCGACGCAGCCCGGCACACCTGCCTGGCAGGAGGAGTTCACGGGCGTCCCCGCGGCGGCCGCCGCGCGGATCGGGCGGGAGTTCGCGGCGAACGCCGAGGAGTCGCGCGGCCGCTCGATGATCATCATGGGCGCGGGCACCAACCACTGGTTCCACTCCGACACGATCTACCGCACGTTCCTCACGCTGACGATGCTGACCGGCTGCCAGGGCGTGAACGGCGGTGGCTGGGCCCACTACGTCGGCCAGGAGAAGGTGCGGCCGATCACCGGCTACACCACCTACGCGATGGCGCTGGACTGGGCGCGACCCCCGCGCACCATGATCCAGACGGCGTACTGGTACCTGCACACCGACCAGTTCCGGTACGACCCCTTCTCGGCCGACGCGCTCTCGGCGGCCACCGGCACCGGCCTGCTGGCGGGGCTGACCACGGCGGACGTGATCGCCAAGACGGCGCGGATGGGGTGGATGCCGTCCTACCCCACGTTCGACCGGAGCCCGCTGGCGCTCGCGGACGACGCGGAGGCGGCCGGCCTGCCGGTCGACGAGTACGTGCCGCAGGAGCTCACCGCCGGCCGGTTGCGCTTCGCAGGCGAGGACCCGGACGCCCCCGAGAACTTCCCGCGGGTGCTGACGGTGTGGCGGGCCAACCTGCTCGGCAGCTCCGCCAAGGGCAACGAGTACTTCCTCAAGCACCTGCTCGGCACCGAGTCCAACCTCCGGGCGGAGGAGGCGCCGCCGGACCGGCGGCCGCGCGACGTCGTCTGGCGCGACGAGGCCCCCACCGGCAAGCTCGACCTGCTGCTGTCGCTCGACTTCCGGATGACCAGCACCACGGTGTTCTCCGACGTGGTGCTGCCCGCGGCGACCTGGTACGAGAAGCACGACCTCAACACGACGGACATGCACCCGTTCGTCAACTCGTTCAGCCCTGCGATCGCGCCGCCGTGGCAGTCCCGGACCGACTTCGACATCTTCCAGACGCTGGCGCGCACGTTCAGCACGCTGGCGCGCACGCACCTCGGGGTGCGCCGGGACGTCGTGGCCGTGCCCTTCACGCACGACACGCCCGACGAGATGCTCAACCCGGGCGGTGTCGCGCTGGACTGGGCGCAGGGCGAGTGCGACCCGGTGCCCGGGGTCACCATGCCGAAGCTCGTCGTCGTCGAACGGGACTACGGGGCGGTCGCCGCGAAGATGGCGACCCTCGGGCCCCTCGTCGACACCCTGGGCGCGACCACCAAGGGCGTCACCTTCGACGTGCGCGAGGAGGTCGCCTACCTCGGCCAGAAGAACGGCGTGGCGCGGAACACGGGCAGCGACGTGCTCGAGGGGCGACCGCTGCTGACCCGGGACGTGCACGCCTGCGAGGCGATCCTCGCGCTGTCCGGGACCACCAACGGGCGCCTCGCGGTCCAGGGCTTCCACACCCTCGAGAAGCGCACCGGGACGACGATCGCCGACCTCGCGGCCGAGCACGAGGGCAAGCGGGTCACCTTCGCCGACACCCAGAGCAGGCCGGCGACGGTGATCACCTCACCCGAGTGGTCCGGCACCGAGGCGCACGGGCGGCGGTACTCCCCGTTCACGGTCAACGTCGAGCGGCTCAAGCCGTGGCACACGCTGACCGGTCGGCAGCACTTCTACCTGGACCACGACTGGATGGCCGAGCTCGGCGAGCAGCTGCCGGTGTTCCGGCCGCCGCTGGACATGGCGCAGCTGTTCGGCGAGCCGGAGCTCGGGTCCACCGGCGAGCTCGGCGTCACGCTGCGGTACCTGACCCCGCACAACAAGTGGTCGATCCACTCCGAGTACCAGGACAACCTGTTCATGCTGACGCTGTCCCGCGGCGGCCCGACCATCTGGATGAGCGACCTGGACGCCGCCACGGTCGGCGTGCGGGACAACGACTGGGTCGAGGCGGTCAACCGCAACGGCGTCGTCGTCGCACGGGCGGTGGTCTCGCACCGGATGCCCAAGGGGACCGTGTACATGTACCACGCCCAGGACCGCCTGATCGACGTCCCGCTGACGGAGACCACCGGCCGCCGCGGCGGCATCCACAACTCGCTGACCAGGCTTCTCATCAAGCCGAGCCACCTGATCGGCGGGTACGCGCAGCTGTCCTACGCGTTCAACTACCTCGGTCCCACCGGCAACCAGCGCGACGAGGTCACGGTCATCCGCCGGCGCTCGCAGGAGGTGCAGTACTGATGAAGGTCGCTGAGCGGCGCACTCCGGAGCGAGGAACGAGCGAAGGGGAAGCGCGATGACGGGCACTGCGCGGCGCACTCCGGAGCGAGGAACGAGCGAAGGGGAAGCGCGATGAAGGTCATGGCTCAGATGTCGATGGTGATGAACCTCGACAAGTGCATCGGCTGCCACACGTGCTCGGTCACCTGCAAGCAGGCGTGGACCAACCGCACGGGCATGGAGTACGTCTGGTTCAACAACGTCGAGACGCGACCGGGTCAGGGCTACCCGCGCACGTACGAGGACCAGGAACGCTGGCAGGGCGGCTGGACGCTGAACCGTCGCGGCCGGCTCCAGCTGAAGGCGGGCAGCCGGGCGAAGAACCTGCTCACCATCTTCGCCAGCCCCAAGATGCCGTCGATGGACCAGTACTACGAGCCGTGGACCTACGACTACGAGAACCTGACCAGCGCCCCGCTGCAGGAGCACACACCCGTCGCCCGGCCGTTGTCGCTGATCACCGGTGAGCCGACCAAGGTGCGCTGGAGCGCGAACTGGGACGACGACCTGGGCGGCGCCCCGGAGCTGACCAAGGACGACCCGGTGCTGGCCAAGGTCTCGGCGGACGTCAAGCTCGAGTTCGAGAAGACGTTCATGTTCTACCTGCCCCGCATCTGCGAGCACTGCCTGAACCCGTCGTGCGCCGCGTCGTGCCCGTCGGGCGCGATCTACAAGCGGTCCGAGGACGGCATCGTGCTGGTGGACCAGGACCGCTGCCGCGGCTGGCGCAAGTGCGTCACCGGCTGCCCGTACAAGAAGGTCTACTTCAACCACCGCACGGGCAAGGCGGAGAAGTGCACGTTCTGCTTCCCTCGCATCGAGGTGGGCATCCCGACGGTGTGCTCGGAGACGTGCGTCGGCCGGCTGCGCTACATCGGCCTGGTGCTGTACGACGCCGACCGCGTCCTCGCGGCGGCCAGCGAGCCGGACGAGACCAAACTGCTGGCGGCGCAGCGCAGCGTGTTCCTCGACCCGTTCGACGCCGAGGTGATCCGGGAGGCGGAGCGGTCGGGCATCCCGCGCGACTGGATCGACGCCGCGCAGCGGTCGCCGATCTGGAAGCTGATCAGCACCTACGAGGTGGCGCTGCCGCTGCACCCGGAGTACAGGACCATGCCGATGGTCTGGTACATCCCGCCGCTGTCGCCGGTGGTGGATGTGGTGCGGGACACGGGGGAGGACGCCGAGGAGCGGGGCAACCTGTTCGCGGCCATCGAGGCGCTGCGCATCCCGGTGGAGTACCTGGCCGGCCTGTTCACCGCCGGCGACACCGCACCCGTCACCGCGGTGCTGCGCAAGCTCGCGGCGATGCGGTCGTACATGCGCGACCTGTCGATGGGCCGCGAGAGCGACGCGTCGATCCCGGCGTCCGTCGGCATGGACGAGGGCACGATGCGCGAGATGTACCGGCTGCTGGCGATCGCCAAGTACGACGAGCGGTACGTGATCCCCACCGCCCACGAGGAGCAGGCGCACGGCCTGGAGGAGCTGGCCACCGAGTGCAGCCTGGACTACGAGGGCGGCCCGGGGATGAACGAGTGGGGCCCGTTCGGCGAGGGCTCGGGCGGCACGACACCGATCGCGGTGGAGAACTTCCACATGCTGCAGCAGCGGCAGACCACCGACACGGTCGCCGACCCGGCCACCCGCAAGGCACGGGTCAACCTGCTGAACTGGGACGGCAAGGGGGCCCCCGAGGGGATGTTCCCGCCACGCCCGGACGAGGCGCGGCCGCACGAGCCCGAGGGGCCGTCCGGCGAGACGCAGCCCCTGCCCGCGGGTGGAAGCGAGCCCGGTCCGACGGGGTCGGGGACGGAGCCCCGATGAACCGGGTCGCCCGCGCCGCCGCCGCCCACCGGCTCGCCACCCGGCAGACGGCGGTGGTGCACCGGCTGGCGGCGCTCCTGCTGGAGTACCCCACGCCCGAGCTGCTCGCGCTGCTGCCGCAGATCGAGGCCGCCGCGCAGGAGCTGCCCGACACCGTGGCGGCCCCGGTGCGCCGGCTGGCCGACCACCTCCTGGTCACGCCGCTGTCGCAGCTGCAGGCCGACTACGTCGAGACCTTCGACCTGCGCCGACGCTGCAGCCTGTACCTCACCTACTACGCCTACGGAGACACCCGGAAGCGGGGCGTCGCGCTGGTCGAGCTCAAGCAGGCGTACCGGGCGGCCGGGGCCGAGGTGGACGGCGAGGAGCTGCCGGACCACCTGTGCATCCTGCTGGAGTTCGCAGCGACCACCGACGCGGAGGCGGGCATCGGCCTGCTGCTGGCGCACCGGGCGGGTCTCGAGCTGCTGCGGCTGGCGCTCGAGGACTCGCGGTCGCCCTACGCGGGGGTGGTGGGCGCCGTGTGCGCCACGCTGCCTCCGCTCGCGGGGGACGAGCGGGACGCGGTCGCGCGCCTCGCGGCCGAGGGGCCGCCGGGGGAGGAGGTCGGTCTCGAGCCGTTCATGCCGCCGCCGACGCCGATGGGAGCCCGCCGATGAGCACCAAGGACCTGCTGCTGTGGGTGGTGGTCCCGTACGTCTGCCTTGCGGTGTTCGTGCTGGGCCACGTCTGGCGGTACCGGTACGACAAGTTCGGCTGGACCACCCGCTCGTCGCAGCTCTACGAGTCCCGGCTGCTGCGCTGGGCCAGCCCCCTGTTCCACTTCGGCATCCTGTTCGTCTTCCTCGGGCACGTGATGGGTCTCGGCATCCCGGAGTCGTGGACGTCGGCGGTGGGCATCAGCGAGACGGCGTACCACGTGATGGCCGTGGGGATCGGCGGCATCGCGGGGGTCTGCACGCTGGTCGGGATGGTGCTGCTGATCTACCGCCGGCGCACCGTCGGGCCCGTGTTCAGCGCGACCACCAAGATGGACAAGCTGATGTACGCCTGGCTCGCCGCGGTGGTCCTGCTGGGGCTGTGGAACACGGCCGCCGGGTCGGCGCTCAAGCTCGGCGGCGAGTACGACTACCGCCTGGGGGTGTCGGTCTGGTTCCGCGGCATCTTCTACGGACACCTGCACCCGGAGCTGATGGCGCACGCGCCGATCGGCTTCCAGCTGCACGGGCTGCTCGCGTTCGGCCTGTTCGCGCTGTGGCCGTTCACCCGGCTGGTGCACGTGTTCAGCGCGCCCGTCTGGTACCTGTGGCGGCCGTACGTCGTCTACCGCTCGCGCAGCCCCCGGCTCGGGGCGGAGCCGCCGCGGCGCGGGTGGGAGCGGGTGGAACGGCCGCGGAGCGGCGCACGCCGCTGAGCGCGGCAGCCGTGCGGCTCGTCGCAGACGGCGGCAGGATCGGGCGATGCGACTGGTGCTGCTCGCGGACACCCACGTCCCGGCCCGGGCGCGCGACCTGCCGCCCGTCGTGTGGGCAGCGGTCGACGCGGCGGACGTGGTGGTCCACGCCGGCGACTGGATCTCCGAGGAGCTCTACGCCGCGCTCGCCTCGCGGGCCGCGCAGCTGGTCGGCTCCGCGGGCAACAACGACTCGGCGGCGCTGACCAGGCTGCTGCCGACGGTCGCGACGGTCGAGCTGGACGGCGTCCGTCTCGGCGTGGTGCACCAGACCGGCCCGGCGACCGGCCGCGAGGCGCGCTGCGACCGGGACCACCCCGGCCTGGACGTGCTCGTCTTCGGCCACAGCCACATCCCGTGGGACTCGCGCACACCTGCCGGGATGCGGCTGCTCAACCCCGGCTCACCGACGGACCGGCGGCGTCAGCCGTTCGCGACGTTCATGACGGCCCGGGCGCGTGACGGTGCGCTGCACGACGTGGAGCCGCCAGGACGGGTCGACCCGTCCTGGCGCTGAGCCGGGCCGGGGTGGCCCGCTGCTAGGGCGTCGGGCGGCCCGGCGAGGGTACGCGGAGGCTGCGCCCGGCCGGTGGTCCGGACGACGCGGTCGTGCGCCCGACGGTGTGCACGCCGTGGCTGCGCAGGTAGTCCTCCACGGCGTGGGCCGGCTGCGCCCGGGCGAACAGGAAACCCTGCACGTAGGGGATGTCGAGCTGCTGGAGCGCCACCAGCTGCCCGGCCCGCTCGACACCCTCGGCGACGAGCACGAGCCCCAGGGAGCGGGCGAGCGCCGTGACCGCCGCCAGCAGGGGTGACGGCTGCGTGTCGACGGAGTTGATCAGGCTGCTGTCGAGCTTGAGCACCGAGACGGGGAACCGCTCCAGGTAGTTCAGGGCGGAGTAGCCGGTGCCGAAGTCGTCGATCGCCAGCTCCACGCCCGCTGCCGTCAGCTCCTTGAGCGCAGCGGTCAGCTCGGCACCGCCGGGCACCGCGGTCTGCTCGGTGATCTCGATGGTCAGCTGGCTGGGCAGCAGACCGGCGTTCGCGACGTGGTCGAGCACGTGCGTGACCAGGTCGGAGCGGCTGAGCGAGGCCGCCGTCATGTTGACGGCGACCCGGATGGACCGGAACGCGGGGTCGGCGTCGCACCAGGTGGCCAGCTGACGCAGCGCCGTGGCGAGAACCAGCTCGTCGAGGTCCGCGGAGAGGCCCGCGTGCTCAGCGGCGGGGAGGAACTGACCCGGCAGCAGCGGACCTCGGCTGGGGTGCCGCCACCGCACCAGCGCCTCGACGGACCGCAGGCCGGCGCCGCCGACCGCCACGACCGGCTGGTAGGCGACCCACAGCCCGCCGGACCCCGGGTGGCGCAGTGCGTGGTCCAGCTGACCGGCGAGCTCGCGCTGCCCGAGCATCTGGTCGCGCAGCTCCCGGCTGTAGACCCGGTAGGTCGCTCGGCCCGCGTCCTTGGCGGCGTACATCGCGATGTCCGCGTCCACCTGCAGCCGTTCGAGGGTCTGGACGTCGGGGGAGATCACGACACCGACGCTCGCCGACACCCGCAGCGGGAGGCCCTCCAGGACGAAGGGCTCGGCGAACACCGAGAGGATTTGGCCGCCGATGCGGTCGGCCTGCGCCGTCGCGTCGGCGTCGGTCCCGACGGCCAGGACGCCGAACTCGTCGCCGCCGAACCGGGCGACCAGCAGCCCGGCAGGAAGCGTCGCGGTCAGCCGGTCGGCCACCTGGACCAGCAGCGCGTCGCCCACCGTGTGCCCGTAGGTGTCGTTGATCGCCTTGAAGTCGTCCAGGTCGAGCAGCGCGAGCAGCGCCGTCACACCGTGCGGCAGGTGCGCCGACCGGGCCAGCTCGTTGCGGAACCGCCGGAGGTTGGCCAGGCCGGTCAGGGCGTCGTGCAGGCTGGCGCGCTCGCTGCGCGCCAGCAGGTCGATCGCGCGGGACATCGCCAGCAGGAAGAGCACGAGGCCTGCAACCGCGGCCAGCCAGAGGTCCAGGTGCAGCCGGCCAAGCACCGCCCCCAGGCACAGCGCCGGCACGACGGCCCCTGCGGGCAGCAGCAGCATGAGGCCGGGGACACGCGACGGCGCGACGCCCGCGGAGGGGAGGCCCACCTTGGTCATCGACGGGTGCGCCGCCGCGACGCCCAGCGCCAGGTAGGAGATGTAGGAGAAGCCGTCCCACCGGGAGCCGGGGTGGTACTGACCGCCGATGGTGGCAAGCCCGACGACCGTGTCGGACGCGACCGCGCAGCACAGGGCACCCACCAGCACCACGAGCGACGTGCTGCGGCGTGGACGGTGGTCGCGCAGGCGCAGCAGCAGCGCGAACAGCCCGAGGTCGAGGGTCGGCAGCGCCGCCGCGGACGTCACCGCCGCCGTCGTGGCGCCTGCGTCGACGTACGGCTGGACCAGGAACTGGTAGCCGACGGTGGCGAGCGACACGAGACCGATCGCGCTCTCCAGCCAGGCGAACCGGTCCCGTTCAGCCGGCACGGGGGGCGTGAAGCCGAGGATCGCCACGCCGACAGCCAGCGAGCCGATGTCGAAGGCGACAGACACGGCCGACGTGATGGCCTGCTCGTGCACCTGCACCGCGGAGCCGATCGCGGCCGAGACGAGCGCGAAGGCCAGCAGCAGCCACGCCCGTGGGCGTGCCGGACCGCGCAACCCGACGGACAGGATGACGGTCACCGCTGCGGCCAGCGGAGCGACGACCAGCAGCCACAGCCGCACGTGGGCACCGGCCAGGGCGAAGGCGACGACCCCGACGACCGACACACCGGCGGCCACCACGAACGGAGACGGGGTTCGATGCATCGCCGTCATCCAGGCCTCGCGCTCTCTGCCCACTCCGTCGCCCGGCGAGCGCCGTATCGCGCGCGGGTGGCATCCCCCCTATCGGCCTGCACCGGCGCACCGGAAGGACTCCACCGGGTGGTGCGGCTCACGGGGTGCTGATTCACCCGGTGACCGCCCGCCTAGCATCGGTGAGGTGACGGACGGGCAGAGGCTGGCGGTGGCCGGTGCCACGGGCCTGGTCGGCTCGCAGGTGGTGGAGCTGGCGCAGGCCGCCGGCCACGAGGTGGTGCCGCTGAGCCGCGCGACCGGCGTCGACCTCACCGTCCCGGGATCGGTGGGTGGCCGCCTCGAGGGCGTGGACGCGGTGATCGACACGACACGCTCGCCCGCGATGGACCAGGCCGGGGCCGTCGACTTCTTCACCCGGGTGGCGGCCAACCTCGGCGCCGCGGCGCACGCCGCCGGTGTGCGTCGCACGGTCGTGCTGTCGATCGTGGGCGTCGACCGGAGCCAGGACTACCCCTGGTACGTCGCCACGCTGGCCCACGAGCGCGCGACCCGTGAGCACGCGCCGGGACCCCGGGTGCTGCGCGCCACGCAGTTCCACGAGTTCCCCGGGCAGGTGCTGGACCGGGGCCGGCACGGCGACACGGCAGAGGTGATGCAGATGCCGACCCAGCCGGTGGCGTCGCGGGAGGTCGCGCGGCTCCTCGTCGAGCTCGCGACCGACCGGACGGACGGCGACGTCGAGGTGGCGGGTCCCCGGCGGGAGGACCTCGTGGACCTGGTCCGCCAGCTGGTCGAGCTGCGCGGCGAGCGGGTGCGGATCGAGCCGGTGCCGGCATCGCCCAGCATGACGGCCGGCTCCGTGCTGCCCGGACCGAACGCGCTGGTCAGGGGCGTGGACTGGGAGACGTGGGCGCGCGCGACGGCGGCCTCCGGCCGGCTCTGAGCGTCGGCGCCCTCAGCCGGCGGCCAGCAGCCGCCGCACCGAGCTCGGCACCTGCAGGCGCCCGACCGGCACCCCACCGCCGAGCACCGGCGGTACGGGCACGGTGCGGAGCGCGGCCTGGTCGACACCGAGGCTCTCCAGCACCGCGAGCGCGACCGGCAACCGCGCCCGGTCGGACCCGTCGGCGACCTTGATCGCCACGCCGGTCCCGTTCGGCAGTGCCAGCGCCTCCACCCCCTCCGCGCCGTCCTTGGCGACCAGGCCAGGCACGGCACGCATCAGCTGGGTGACGTCCCGACCCTCGCCGCCCACCAGCTCGGGGAACCGACGCATCGCCGCGGCCACCCGGCCCTCAGCCGTGCCCTCGGCCGCCGTCGCGAGCCGCGCGTACGCCGTGGCGACGCCACGCAGGCTGACCGCGAACAGCGGGGCGCCGCAGCCGTCCACGGAGACGCTGGCGGGCTGCTCGCCGGTCAGCTCGGTGACGGTCCGCTCGATCGCCTGCTGCAGCGGGTGGTCGAGCGACAGGTAGTCGTCGACCGACCAGCCGTTGACCACGCACGTCGCCACCATCGCGGCGTGCTTGCCGGAGCAGTCCTGGCACACCGGCACCGGTCCGTGGCCGGCGCGCAGCCACTCCTCGCGCTCCGGCTCGCCGAGCGGCAGTGCCGCGACGTTGCGCAGCGCCGTCTCGTCGTGCCCGTGCAGCGCGAGGATCCGACGCACACCGTCCCGGTGGACCGCGGCCCCCGAGTGGCTCGACGCGCCGAGCGCGAGCAGCTCCTCGGGGAGCTCGAGGCCGCTGCGCAGCATGGCGGCGAGCTGCAGCGGCTTCAGCGTCGACCTCGGGAAGACGGGCGCGTCGACGGGACCGGCGTCGACCAGGGCGCGGCCCCCGGCGTCCGCGATGCAGAACGAGCCGCGGTGCACGCTCTCGACGAGCTCGCCGCGGGTGCACTCCACCAGGCCGACGGGTCCGGCGTCCGTCGTGCCGGCCGGGTCGTGGTCCATCGTCGTCCGTCCTGTCGGGGGTGTCGTCAGAGGGCCTGCGGACCGGTCGTCGAGAGCAGCGCCAGCGCACCCGCCGCCTCGCTGCCCGGGTCCGCGGTGTACAGCACGACGCGCAGGTCACCGGCTCCCGGGACGGTCAGCACGTCGCAGTCCACCACGACCTCGCCGACAGACGGGTGCACCACCGTCTTGCGCTCCGAGGCGTGCCGTCCCACCACTCCGGCGTCCCACAGCTGCGCGAACCGCTCGCTGCGCGCCCGCAGGCCGCTGACCAGGGCGTCCACCGACCGGTCGGCGGGACGGTCGGCCGCAGCCGCCCGCAGGTCGGCGACCAGCGCCGTCTCGAAGCGGTCGAGGTCGGCGGCCGACCCGTGGCGCACCGCGCTGACCCCCAGCACGAAGTGCCGCCAGAGCAGGTTGCGCTCCGTCTCGTCGCGGAGCGGGCCGAGCAGCGCCATCCACTCGTCGTTCGCCAGCAGCATCGTCCACGTCGCGTCCCACACGCTCACAGGCGTGCCCGAGAGCCGGTCGACCAGGCGACGGACCCCGGGCGTGACGTACCGGGACACGGTGCCGGTGCCCGGCGGGCGCAGCCCGGCGGACAGGAAGAGGTGGTCGCGCTCGGCCGTGCCGAGCCCCAGGGCCCCCGCCAGTGCCTCGACCACTCGCGCGGACGGCGCGGTGGCGCGCCCCTGCTCCAGCTGGGTGAGGTAGTCGACCGAGATGCCGGCGAGCAGCGCGAGCTCGTCGCGGCGCAGCCCGGGGGTCCGCCGGCGGAACCCGGGCGGCAGACCGACGTCCGCGGGTGCCACGCGTTCCCGCCACGTGCGCAGGACGGTTCCCAGGTCGGACGGCATGGACCCAGTCTCGCTCCGCCGACCGGCCGCTCCGCACCCTGGTACCGCGGGTACCTGCCGGCGCACGGGGGACCGGCACAGGCTGCTCGCATGACCACGACCTTGATCACGGGTGGCAACAAGGGCCTCGGCCGCGAGACCGCCCGCCAGCTCCTCGCCCACGGGCACGACGTGTGGATCGGCGCCCGGGACGCCGAGCGCGGCCGGCGAGCGGGCGACGAGCTGGGCGCCCGGCTCGTTCAGCTCGACGTGACCGACGACGCCTCCGTGGCCGCGGCGGTGGCCACGGTCGGCGATCTCGACGTGCTCGTGAACAACGCCGGGGTGTCCGGCGGGCTCGCGGCACCGGCCGACGTGACGGCGGACCTGATGCGCACGGTGTTCGACACCAACGTCTTCGGCCTCGTGCGCGTGACGCGGGCCTTCCTGCCGGCGCTGCTGCGGTCCACCGCCGCGACGCTGGTCAACGTGAGCAGCGGGTTGGGCTCGTTGACGCTGGCCACCGACCCCGGCTCGATCGCGAGCCGGTACCAGCTCGTCGCCTACAGCTCGGCGAAGGCGGCCGTGAACATGGTGACGGTGCAGTACGCCAAGGCGTTCCCGCAGCTGCGCGTCAACTGCGTCGACCCGGGGTTCACCGCCACCGACTTCAACGGCCACCGCGGGGTGCAGACGGTGGAGGAGGGCGCTCGGGCGATCGTGCGCGCTGCCCTGCTCGGCCCTGACGGACCGACCGGCACGTTCTTCGACGACTCCGGCACGGTGCCGTGGTGACGTGGCGACGGACGGACCCGGCGGCGGGCGCCGGTCAGAGCTGGGGGCCGGCCGTCCGCGTCCGCTTCAGCTCGTAGAAGCCCGGCACGCGGGTCATCAGCACCAGACCGTCGAACAGGTCCAGCGCGGCCTGGCCGGTCGGCGCGGGCGTCACCACCGGCCCGAAGTACCCGACGCCGTCGACGGCCATCACGGGCGTGCCGACGTCGTCCCCGACCAGGTCGATCGCACGCTGGTGGGAGGCGCGCAGCAGGTCGTCCACCTCGGTGGTGCCGCCGACCTCCGCGAGCGGGGCCGGCAGGCCGACCTCCGCGAGCGACTCGGCGATGATCGCGTCGGTGTCGGTCCGGCCCTGCGGGTGCCGCCGGGTGCCCAGGGCCGTGTACAGCGGTGCCAGCACCTCGTCCCCGTGGTCCCGCGCGGCGGCGATCGCCACGCGCACCGCGGCCCACGAGTCGTCCATCAGCCGCCGGTAGTCCTCGGGCAGGTCCCGGCCCTCGTTCAGCACCGACAGGCTCATCACGTGCCAGCGCAGGTCGATGTCGCGGTGCCGGCTCACCTCGGTCACCCACCGGGAGGTCATCCAGGCCCACGGGCAGGCGGGGTCGAACCAGAGGTCGACGACAGGGCGCGGCGAGGCGGTCACGGGGCTCCTTCACGGGTGGACGGCAGACGGCAGCAGAAGGCAGACGGTCTCCATCATCAGGCCGCCCGGTCCGTGCCGCCTCGCGCTCCGGTGCCGTCAGGACGTCGGCGCGAGGTACGCGAGGGCGGCGACCACCTGCGTCTGCACCATGGTGGCCAGGGTGGGGTCGATGACGGGCGCGAAGAGGGGGGAGTGGTTGGCCGGGATGTCCTGCGCGACACGGCCGGCCGCGACGGCGGCGCGGTACTCGGCCGCGTCGTGCCCGCCGACCGTCCAGTAGGCGTACGGGATGCCGAACGCGTCGGGGATGCGGGAGAAGTCCTCCGAGGCGGTGACGGGCTCCTGGTGGTGCACCCGGTCGGCGCCGAAGTGGGCGACGAACGCGCGGGTGACCTGCTCGTTCACGCCGGGGTCGTTGGACGTCAGCGGGAACTGGTCGTAGTACTCGATGTCCGGCTCGCGGGGACTGCCGGACGCCTCGCACTCCGCGCGGACCATCCGCTCGATCGAGGCGACCACCCGCGCGCGCAGGGCGGCGTCGTACGTCCGCAGGTTCAGCAGCAGCGTCGCCCGGTCCGGGATGATGTTCGACTTCGTGCCCGCGTTCAGGGCGCCGACGGTCACCACGGCGAAGGCCCCCGGCGGGGTCTCGCGGGAGACGATGGTCTGCAGCCGCAGCACGATGCTGGCCGCCAGCACCACCGGGTCGACCGAGTTGTGCGGCATCGAGCCGTGCGCGCCCTTGCCGTAGACGGTGACCTTGACGGAGTCCCCGGCGGACAGCACCGGACCAGGGGTGGTGCCGATCGTGCCGGCCTCGAACGGCAGCACGTGCTGGCCCACGGCGACGTCGGGTCGCGGGATCTTCGTCGTCAGACCGTCGTCCAGCATCGCCTGCGCACCCGCGCCGATCTCCTCGCCGGGCTGGAGCAGCACCACGTACGTCCCTGACCACGCCGCGCGTCGACCGGCCATGAGCGTGGCGGCCCCCAGCAGCGCCGCGGCGTGCATGTCGTGCCCGCAGGCGTGCATCACCGGTACGGGTCCCGACTCGTCCTGGACCGTCTCGGTCGACGCGTAGTCCAGCCCCGTGGCCTCGCGCACGGGCAGCGCGTCGATGTCCGCCCGGGCCAGCACCACGGGTCCGGGCCCGTTGGCCAGCACTCCGACCATACCCGTCCCGCCGATCCGCTGCACCGCGTAGCCGAGGCCGCTCAGCCGCTGCTCGAGCAGCTCGGCCGTGCGGTGCTCACGCATGCTCAGCTCGGGATGCCGGTGCAGGTCGCGGTACAGCTCCCGCAGGCCGCCGAGCTGGTCCTTCAGGGCGACCAGCACCTCGTCCACCGCCGCCATCTCGCACCTCCGCGCCCGACAGCACCCTGCACATGGTGCATCCGGGCTCATGGTGCATCCGGCCGTGCCCGCCGGCCACCGAGCCATCGACCGGATGAGGCCGCTCCAGGTGCTTGCCGTCAGCAAGTCCCCGGGTGCAGACTTAATAAGTCTCCAAACGAGGACTTAGGAGAGATCGATGGCACGGACCGGTAGGCGTCCCGGACCGACGAGCACGCGGGAGTCGATCGTCGCCGCGGCGGCCGAGTGCTTCGCGACCCAGGGGTTCGACGGGACGAGCATGCGAGGCGTCGCGGCCGCCGCCGGCGTCGACTCCGCCCTGGTCCGCCGCTTCTTCGGCACCAAGGAGCAGCTGTTCACCGAGGTGGCGACCGCTCTGATCGTTCCCGAGCGGGCCCTCGCGGCGGTCGCGGCCGGCGCACCGGATGCCGCCGGGGAGCGGCTGGTCAGGTACTTCCTGTCCTTGTTGGGGGACGTGTCGCAGCCGGGGCCCTTCTTCGGGCTCATCCGGTCCGCCGTCGACAGCGAGCACGCGGCGGCGCTGCTGCGCCGTCTGCTCGCCGACCGCGTGCTCGGCGAGCTCGCGACGTCGTTCCGCTCCGAGAACGCCGAGCTCGGTGCGGCGCTGGCCGCCAGCCAGCTCGTCGGCCTGGCCGTGGCCCGCTACGCGGTCCGCCTCGACGCACTGACGGCAGCGGGCACCGAGGACCTGATCCCGTGGGTCGCCCCGGTCGTCCAGTCCTACCTCACCGGCACCCGCATCTCCTGAAGGGGGAGACATGACCACCTGTGCGCACTCCCACGTGCTGGTCACCGGAGCCTCGTCCGGCATCGGTCGCGCCACGGCGCTGCGCCTGGCAAAGAGCGGCTACCACGTGTTCGCCGGGGTCAGGAAGCCTGCGGACGGCGCGGCTCTGGCCGAGGCGGCCGGCGGTGACGTGACTCCGGTGATCCTGGACGTCACCGACCCGCAGCAGGTCGCGTCGGCCGTCGAGCTCGTCTCCGGCCATGTCGGCGACGCAGGCCTCACCGGCCTGGTGAACAACGCGGGGATCGGGGTGTTCGGGCCGCTGGAGCTGATCCCGGTCGAGCAGTTCCGCCGCCAGCTCGAGGTCAACGTCACCGGCCAGCTCGCCATCACCCAGGCCGCCCTCCCGCTGCTGCGGCGCGCTCGCGGCCGGATCGTGATGATCGGCTCGATCGGCGCGCGCTTCACGCCGCCGTTCGTCGGGCCGCTGGCCGCCACCAAGAGCGCGCTGGCCACGATGAGCACCGCGCTGCGGCAGGAGCTCGCGCCGTGGGGCATCCACGTGACGGTGGTGGAGCCGGGCAGCATCCGCAGCGGGGCGGTGGACAAGCTCGAGAGCGACGCCCAGCGGGTGCTGGACGAGGCGACCGCGCAGGGCCGGGCGCTGTACCGCGACGCGTTCGGCCACCTGGTGGACTTCTTCGCCGACCTGCACGAGAAGGGCAGCCCACCCGAGGTCGTGGCGACGACCGTCGAGCGCGCGCTGCGCGCCTCTCGTCCTCGGTCCTCCTACCTGTCCGGCAAGAACGCGCGGCGCATGGCGACGATCGCCCGCCTGCTGCCGGTCCCCGCCCAGGACGCGCTGCGCCGCAGGCTCGCCGGGCAACCAGCGCCAGGCTCCCTGACCGTCGGCGCAACGGGCTGATCGCACCTCTGACCTGCGCATACGTGGGGTGGAGCGGACGACGGGAATCGAACCCGCGTAGCCAGTTTGGAAGACTCACGCGGATAACGCGCTGACCTGCGTGTATGCCCTCACTTGATCGCCAGATGGAACCGAGCTGGAACCGACCGGTGTGTTGAACCAGGTGTAGTTCACCTCCAGCGACGAGCCGGAAGCGCGGATCACCGGGGGCTGGTGGCACCACCGCTACCTCCGAGAGTGCATCCGGCCGCCGCGGACCAGGTCTTTCAGAAGGAGCTGGTGCGGCGGTCGGCGTCGCGAGCCGCGAGATGACCCCGTCGTCGCCGCTGGGGCACCCCGCTCGCCACGACGCGCCGCCTAATTCGATGTACCTGTTCTTTCACTGGTGCTGCTAGTCTGTCTCCCGTCGGCCAGCCCTGGGAGGAATCCGCGCATGACGATCCACACCCCGAAGACCCGCGAGGACCTCGCACAACTCCTGGCTCCGATGCGTCTGCATGCGACCGCCTTCGAGCGTGCGGTCTCAGTCGGAGCGGCAGAGAGTCGCACCTTCTCGATGGGCGCCCCAAAGTCTGCTCCAAACATGACGCGCTGGTTCCGCACCGTCGAGGTCATGCACGAGCAACTCATGTCGCTGCAGCTGGACTGGAAGCGATCGGACCCGCAGAACCTGCCCTACTTCTCGCAAGCCGACCTGAATCTTGGACTCATCACGAGTAGCGGCGACGAGTTTACCGGGGTGGCTTGGGGGACCCCCAGCACGAAGAACCCGAAGGGTTCCGCGTTCGCCCGCCGCGTTGAGGAGAACGGCCAAGGGACGTTATTCGGCCAGCCGACCGATGGCGGCGAGATCGACGTCAAGTTCCTGTGGATCCTGCTCTACAACGAGCGTGACGGCATGGTGCATCTGGAGCTGTCGCGACCGAGCACGATGGCGCGCAAGCGCATCGACAGCTGGGCGGAGCGGATCATCTTCCCACCGTTCGATCTCGCGCTCGGTGGCTTCACGTTCGACGAGGGTGGCGCAGAGGACGAGGGCTTCGGGTTTACCGTCGCACGGCGCTGAGGGACGCCGCCATGAGCACCACCTTCATTCCTGCGCGCCTGGAAATGGCGCGCTCCATTCGGCAGATGACTGCGACCGACCTGGCTGCCGCATCAGGAACGACCGCGCCCTGGGTATCCCAAGCGGAGAATACGAAGAAGACTCCCAGCCCGGAGCTGATTCGCGAGTTCGCGAGGGTGCTCCATTTCCCCGTCGAGTTCTTCTACCGGCCCGTGATGAGCCTGCCACCCTCGGACGCATTCCACTTCAGAGCGACGTCGCGGCTTGCGAAGAAGGACGAGGCGACAGCTCGGAGTCTGTCGATGCTCGCCATCGAACTGTCCGACTGGATCGAGGCGACCTACCTTGCGCCGGCCCCGGCCGTGCCAGAGTTGCAAGATCTGCTCGATTCTGACGACTGGCTGCCACCCGAGCAGGCGGCGGAAGCGCTGCGGGGCGCATGGGGGTTGGGCGTCGCTCCGATCAAGAACCTGCTGCAACTCCTGGAGTCCAAGGGTACGAAGGTGTTCTCGGCGGGTGGGCCTCTGCAGGCGATCGATGCTTTCTCGTTCCGCCAGGGCGCGACGCCAGTCATCTTCCTGAATGTCCATAAGTCCGCCGAGCGACTCCGGTTCGATCTTGCGCACGAACTCGGGCACCTGGTCATGCATGGAGGGTCACTACACGTTGCCCCCGGCAAGGAGAAGGAGCAGGCAGCCAACGACTTCGCGAGCGCGTTCTTAATGCCGCGCGCGGACGTCCTCGGAGCCATACGCGGAAACCTCATGCTCGAGGACGTGCTGGTGTTGAAGCGGCGCTGGCGGGTCAGCGCCATGGCACTCAACCTGCGCGCCCATCGGCTCGGGGTTATCTCTGAATGGACCTACAGCACCCTTGCCAAGCAGCTTTCCATGGCGGGATTTCGGCGCGGGGAACCCGGCTCGGATCTCCTCATCGAGAGTTCAAGCCTGCTGACGCAGGTCATGACCGACCTGCGCTCACATGGACAAGGTTTCGTCGAGATCGCGAGAGCGCTCGACGTGCGCGCCCAGGACATCCGCGATCTCATGCTCGGCCTGGTCACTTTTGCCATGGAGGGCGACGCCATCAACCGCGCCCGGAGTACGGCGAACCTTCGGGTCGTGTAGCGGCTGCCCAGAGTGCATGCAACGCGTCGTTGGCGGCCGAGGTCGGTGCAGCGGCCAGCTCGGCGCGCCGACATCGCGGGTAGGTGGGCACGTGGTCGGCCAATGACCATGCCGATCGACGGGCCAGCCGACGACGAGACGTACTACGCGCAGGGCTGGGTCCTCGGAAGGACGTACTCGTGACGTAGCTTCTCGATCGAACGTTCCCGAGTCTCGTGACTTCGGCAAGTGCGAAGCTATGTATCGCTTCGGTACGCCGAACCCAATTGGTCCTGCCATGAGACGTGCTGTCGCCCGAGGAAAGCCCCAAGGGCCCTTCACCCACTAAACCGCCAACAGAACGGCCCTGATGGCCTATCGTGGGGACAACAAGCGACCCTGGGGGGCAAATGACGAAGGCGAGGGCACTAACGCGGGAAGGCGCCGCGCCATTGCCGCTTGACGTGCTCCGACCGTATGTCACACTGACCATAATTGAATGCGTCGCTGAGGAGGCCAGCACCGAAATAGCTCGCCTTCGTGAGCGAATCGTTGCTCTCGTTGCCTCTAGGGGGCGAGTTTCCCGATCGGTGTACGCACTGACGGAGAACGGAAATCCACCGCAGCCCGAGCAGTCAGTCGGCAGCACAGATGACACGGACCCGGAAGTTCATGCCCTTGTCTACACTGAACGCTCCGAGCCGGCATGGGTAAAGGACAGTGGGCTGTTTGACGTCAGCCATCACCTTGCCCTCTGGTGCTCGCACGGTCGCTTCGTCGCCGTGCGAGCAGATGGCTATCTCGCAGACGCGCTGCAGCGATGGCTCGACAGGGAGCCGAAACCGATGTTTCGCCGGATTCCGGCAGATATACTCGAAAATGTTGTGTTCCGGAGCGGCGAAGTTACAAACCTTTGGCTCCGAGGTGTCCACACCCGCCGGAGGACGATGGCGGACACGAAATACCTTAGCGGCCCTGGACTCCGTGATGCGTTGAACCCAAACACCGACTCATCGTTCGCACTCGGCGCCGGGCGGGGCGAAATTGCTCTAGATGACGCGAGCCCCGATGATACCGAGCCAATAGGCTGCACTCCGAGCAAATCTACCGTTTGGGTAAAGCAGAGCGCCGACTTTCAAGACTTTCTCAAACTCACCCGTGAAATTCTCGTGTTGGTGGCGTCGGCGGTTGCCGCCGGCTCGATGCCTCCGGCACTTCCGTGGCTCGCTACTCGTCTCACAACACTTTCCGGTGTTGGAGCGGCCTACGCTCTCGTTACTTGCTCCGCCGATGAAGTCGGCGGCGGAACTGGCTCCAGCGACGATGCGCGCAATGCCGCCGCCCTCCTAGAAGACGCCGAACTCAATGTACGCCCCGCCTCGGGGCCCGATTTCTACCTTGAGGTCGGACTCGGCGGAAGGGTTGGAGGCGTCCTGAAGTGCGTAGTTTCGCTGCAGGAAGGCAAGGTTCGGCTCGCCTTCGGGATACATGGGGCGCCAACTGACATCACGCTCGTCCGGCCCGTACTTGACGCTCTCAAATATACGGAACTCGTTACCGTCTACTACGAGTCCGGGCATGCCCTTACGAGTGATGCCGTTTGGGAGAGCTCACTAGCGAGTGCCGCCTTTCCGGAATGGCGGTGGGCTGACTTTGCCGGATACGACGTCACTGCCGAGAAGCCCAGCACGAAGCCGGCAGAGGTGCACGCCTTGGCCGGGACTGCCGGCGACCGGTCACTCTTCTCGTGGGTTGCGCACACCTTTCGTAGCGGTTTGCTTACATGCGACGATGGCGCTGGCGAAGTCGCAGATTTCGTGCACTTGGCACATGACGAGACATTGAGCCTAATACATGTGAAAGCAGCTTCTTCATCGAGCGCGCAGCGAAGCGTGGCCGTGCAACGCTTTGAGGTCGTCGTCGGACAGGCTGTGAAGAATGCAGTTTACCTTGATGGCGAGAACCTAAGATCGGCCCTCAGTGGAAGTCGAGCGTCCAATTCTGCGGCCTGGCTTGACGGGGTCCGAGTTGCCGATCGTTCTGACATGCTTGACTTCCTCAAGGTTCGCTCGCCGCGGGCAGTCGGACGCGTCATTGTGGTGCAGCCTCATATGACTCAGACGGCTTACGAGTCTGCGTGGAGGGCATCGACAATGCCCGTCCGCCTACTAGACACGCTTCTGAACTCAGCTAGGGGATCGATAGTTGGTGTCGGTGGCGAGCTTCAGGTGTGGGGGGCGCGATTGCCGGTCCGCGCCGCCGCGGGGGCGAAGGTGTCTCGGTAGTTGATCAGCGATTGAGGAGCGCGGCGCGGCTCGATAGTTCTTGTGACACCCGACAGGTGATGCCCCGGTTCACCCACGTAGGCTCGCAACTGACGCGCTTTCCCGGACGGCGCCGCCGCCGAGGAGTGTGGCCATTCAGGGTCGGGCTGCATGGGGACGGGGACGTGAATCGTCTTCAGTGAGGTCAGGTCCAGCGACCGCGGCGCAGCAGATTGGCGCGTCCGGATGGCCAGCTCTGCGGCGACGTGGGCGTCGATCTGATCGATGCTCCGGGGGTTGGCCACTGCTCGGCGTCGCCGCGCGTTCGAAGCCCGGGTGACGTTGGCGTTGGCGTGAGCGGCGTGCTTCGCCTCGTGGCAGCTGAGGCGCAGCGCGACCAGACCGGTGAGCGACCGCGTAGAGACCGTGTCGCCGTAGTGGGAGCCACTCTGCCGCTCATCTTCGACCGAGCACACACCCGCCCCCGACGGCCGGCCGGAGGGGTCCGGCGGGCTGCCGAGTGGGAAGCGCGTACGCAGCACTCCTCTGGCACTAGGGCGCAACAAGCGCTGTCGCGTCGCACCGGCGTCCGCCTCTTAGGGATCGGCGCGTTGCCATCCGCCCGGTCTCCGACGTGATGGGCAGGGCACCGGAGAGGGCTGATTGATCGGAGCACTCTTCTTGCACCGCGCTCCGCGCCGCTGCCAGTGGAGGGCGACGGAGGCATCGCGCAGCTCGCCAGGTGGTGTTACCGGCGTCCGGCCCCATGATCGGTCTGTGAGCGAGATAGAGGGGACGCCGAGTCACCCTTCCTGGGTGCGCTCGCCAGGCGGCTGGCCCGCTCCCGCGCGCTCGGCGCCCGGATGGAGGTGGTTGCCGCCGGGCGGAGTACGACCGCGTCTCGACCTGATGCCGACGTGGGTCCGGGTCTTGTACCGAACTCCCTTCATTGACCGGTACGCGCACATCTGGATGTGGCATCACGGCGGTTGGGAAGTTGTCTCCGCAGCCGGCGACGACGGCGGCGCGGCAGGGGTTCGGGAGCCTGGCCGGCCACTGCCGCCCAGTCCCGCACTCGCCGCTGAGCTCGACCAACTCGCTGACTAGGTTCTTCCGGACTCGGCCAGGGCGCGCCCCCATCTGTCGGTTCGTGTGCGTCGCTCCTCGTGGCCCTTCGGGCGCTGCAGGGCAGTTCCGCCGCACTTTGGGACGGGAGTCGGGGCATATCAGGCGACAGATGTTCTACACTGAAGCACGTGAGCCAGGTGGGGATCAGGGCGCTGAAGCAGAACGCCTCGGCAGTCGTCGCCGAGGTGGTGGCAGGGGAGACCGTGACCATCACCGACCGCGGCCGTCCGGTCGCGCAGCTGTCCCCGATCCCGAGCTCGCCCCTGCACCGGTTGATCGCAGCCGGCGTAGCCAGGTCGGCGCGTCGCTCGATCGCCGAGCTCCCAGCGCCGCAGCCCGGCAGTGCGCTGTCCGACGAGCTCGCGAGCATGCGCGGCGCCGAGCGGTACTGACGTGGCGTTCTACCTCGACACCGCCGCGCTGGTGAAGCTCGTCGTCGCCGAGCAGGAGACGGCGGCGCTGCGCGACTGGCTGGGGGAAGCGGACCGCGACCCGGTGTCGTGCGATCTCGCCCGGACCGAGCTGATGCGTGCAGTCCGTCGCTCAGCCCCTGACCGCGTGGTGCAGGCCCGTGCCGTGCTCGACGCGCTGACGCTGCTCGAGGTGACCACCGCGGTCTTTGAGGAGGCGGGTCGCCTCGATCCGGCTGTGGTCCGCAGCCTCGACGCGATCCACCTCGCCGCCGCACTGAGCCTCGGGGACGACCTCGAGGGTCTCGTTACCTACGACGAGCGGCTGGCCGACGCCGCCCGAGGCAACGGCGTCGCCGTCGTCGCGCCCGAGTAGTCGCTTCGCTGGCCGGACGGGCCCCTGACCAGAGACGGTGATGTGCCTGGGTCGAGGTCGATATGGTATCTGACCTGCGTAAACACTGGGAGCGGACGACGGGAATCGAACCCGCGTAGCCAGTTTGGAAGACTGGGGCTCTACCATTGAGCTACGTCCGCACAGGTCCGCCAGGGCGAACCGCGGCCCTCAGGGTACCGGGCGGATCAGGCCTTCCGGCGCACCACCCGAGCCGCCTGCGCGGCGGCGATCCCGCCGATGCCCCCGCGTCCCGCCCGCAGCCGCGTGAAGGCTGACGCCTCCGGTCCGCCGGGTACGCGCCGCGGCAGCGAGTCGACGGCGACCAGCCAGCTCGGCCAGCCGAGCAGCCGCGCCGCGGCCTGCAGCCGCTCCGACTCGTTCTCGCTCTCGCCGAGCCGCTCGGACAGCAGCTCCTGCAGCTCGTCGGCGGCCTGCGCCCGGTCCGCAGCACGCGCGAGGGCCGAGGCCCCGTGCGCCCCGACCGGCCCGTCGGAGATCCCCACCGGGTTGCCGAACGGGTCGAGCTCGAGCGGCGCGTCCTCCGCGCCGACGCTCGGGTCGCTGACGTAGTCGACCAGCTGCGCGCCTCCCCGGCCCGCCCACAGCCGCAGCAGCTCGTCCTTGACCACGACGACCGAGGCCACCACGGCATCGGTGCGGTCGCTGATCGCCTCCGCGAGCTCGGGCAGCCGCCGTCGGCGCGAGGCGACGTGGCCGACCGGCGACTCGGGCACGGCGACCGTCCACCCGTCCTCCGTCGGCGCGACCCAGCCGGAGAACCGCTCCGAGGTGAGGATCTCCAGCAGCTCGTCGTGCGCCAGCCGGGTCACCAGCACGGCGTAGGTCAGCCCGTTGGGGCCGCCCACCTCGGTCTCGCCGTAGAAGCTCATCAGGGAAAGTCTGCCGGACACCCCCGCGATTGGGGGGCCCGGGGCCGGTGACGTACGATCGAGGGTCGCCAGCGCGAGGTCGACGCCGCCCTGCTCAATTCCGGGCGGTACGCGCGACGCACGCGCCCCCGCCGGAGCACCGGCGCCCGCCGAACCAGTTGGAGAGCACCCGAAGTGAAGAGCGCCGTCGAGACCCTGGAGCCCACGAAGGTCAAGCTGACCGTCGAGGTGACGTACGACGAGCTCAAGCCGAGCATCGAGCACGCGTACCAGCACATCGCCGAGCAGGTCACCGTGCCGGGCTTCCGCAAGGGCAAGGTGCCGCCGCGCATCATCGACCAGCGTGTGGGCCGCCCCGCCGTCATCGAGCACGCGGTCAACGAGGGGCTCGGGGAGTTCTACGCGGAGGCCGTGCGCGACAACAAGCTGCGCCCGCTCGGCCAGCCGAACGTCGAGGTGACCCAGGTCCCGGGCCTGACGAGCACCAAGCCGGGCGAGGAGGGCGAGCTGCACTTCACCGCCGAGGTGGAGGTGCGTCCGGAGATCACCGTGCCGGAGCTCGACGGCGTCAGCGTCGCGGTCGACGACATCGAGGTGACGGACGAGGACGTGCAGGCGCGTCTGGACGGGCTGCGCGAGCGCTTCGGCACCCTGGTCGGCGTCGACCGGCCGGCCGCGGACGGCGACTTCGTGCAGATCGACCTCGTCGCGACGATCGACGGCGAGGAGGTCGACAAGGTCAGCGGCGTCAGCTACCAGATCGGCTCCGGCAACATGCTCGAGGGTCTGGACGAGGCGCTCACCGACCTGTCGGCGGGGGAGACCACCACGTTCGAGAGCGCCCTGGTCGGTGGCGAGCACGCCGGCCAGACCTCGCAGGTCACCGTGACGGCCTCCACCGTCAAGGAGCGTCAGCTGCCCGAGGCCGACGACGACTTCGCCCAGCTCGCCAGCGAGTTCGACACGCTCGAGGAGCTGCTCGTGGACCTGCGCGAGCAGGTCGGCCGCATCAAGACCCAGAACCGTGCCGTGCAGGCCCGGGACCGGCTGCTCGAGCAGCTGCTGGCCGACCTCGACATCCCGGTCCCGGCCGGTGTCGTCGAGGCCGAGGTGGTGCGCCACCTCGAGTCCGAGGGTCGCCTCGAGGACGACGTCCACCGCGCCGAGGTCACCGAGCAGGCCACCACCGCTCTGCGCAACCAGATCCTGCTCGACACCCTCGCCGAGGACCTGCAGGTCAAGGTCAGCCAGCCCGAGCTGGTCGACTACCTGATCAACGCCTCGCGGCAGTACGGCATGGACCCGAACACCTTCATCCAGACGATCGACCAGCAGGGGCAGATCCCCTCGATGGTCGCCGAGGTCGCCCGGTCCAAGGCGCTCGCCGTCGCGCTGCGCCGCGTGACCGTCACGGACCCGGCCGGCGCCACCGTCGACCTGTCTGAGTTCATCGGCACGGACGAGGAGGAGGCGGAGGCGCAGGCTGCCGAGTCCGACGAGGCCGGCGAGACCACGGAGCAGGCCTCCCCGGTCGCCACGGACGCCGCGACCGACATCTCGGCGATCATCCGCGACTGAGCTCGCAACCGTCACGACGGGCCCGGGTCGGCACCACGCCGGCCCGGGCCCGTCGCACGTCCGGCCGCACCGGCCGGGCTGCCGCAGCCGCTCGAAGCCGGGGTGCGCGCCCCGTGCGCCGTCAGCGAAACGGCCCCCGCGCCGGACATGGCCCCACCTGGCAGGGCGTTAGGGTCGCTGCAGCGTCGCCGCCCAGCACGGTCCCTCGCGGGACCCGGACCGGGCGGCACGGTGATCCACCAGCACTCGACGAGGGAGCCCATCCGTGAACGAGCAGGTGCCGGCGATCGCCCGGGCCGATTCCCCGGGGTTCGGTCTCAACGACTCCATCTACAACCGTCTGCTGCGCGAGCGCATCATCTGGCTCGGCTCGGAGGTGCGCGACGAGAACGCGAACGCCATCTGCGCCCAGATGCTGATGCTCGCCGCGGAGGACCCCGACAAGGACATCTGGCTGTACATCAACTCGCCGGGCGGGTCGATCACGGCCGGCATGGCGATCTACGACACCATGCAGTTCGTCCAGCCGGACGTCGCGACCATCGGCATCGGCATGGCCGCCTCGATGGGGCAGTTCCTGCTCTCGTCGGGCGCCAAGGGCAAGCGCTACGCCACGCCGCACGCCCGCGTGATGATGCACCAGCCGTCCGGCGGCATCGCCGGCACCGCGACCGACGTGCGGATCAACGCCCAGCTGATCCTGCACATGAAGACCGTGCTGGCCGAGCTGACGGCCCAGCAGACGGGCAAGACGATCGAGCAGATCAACTCCGACGCCGACCGGGACCGCTGGTTCACGGCGCCCGAGGCGCTCGAGTACGGCTTCGTCGACCACGTCGTCGAGACGGCCCACGCGGTCACCGGCCGCGGCGGCACGGCCTGACGCCCGACGACCTGAAGAGGAGACCTTGATGAGCATCGAGTCCCAGTTCGTCGCCGCCGCCGGCCGCCTGGCCGGCCCCGGCGGCCTCGCACCCACCTCGCCGTCCGGCCGGTACGTGCTGCCTCAGTTCGAGGAGCGCACCGCGTACGGGTTCAAGCGGCAGGACCCCTACACCAAGCTGTTCGAGGACCGGATCATCTTCCTGGGTGTCCAGGTGGACGACGCGTCCGCGGACGACGTGATGGCCCAGCTGCTGGTGCTGGAGAGCACCGACCCCGACGGCCTGATCACCATCTACATCAACTCGCCCGGCGGCTCGTTCACCGCGCTGACCGCGATCTACGACACGATGCAGTACATCAAGCCGCAGATCCAGACGGTGTGCCTCGGGCAGGCCGCATCGGCGGCGGCCGTGCTGCTCGCGGCGGGCTCGCCCGGCAAGCGGCTGGCGCTGCCCAACGCCCGCGTGCTGATCCACCAGCCGGCGATCGAGGGCGGCGGCTACGCCCAGGCGTCGGACATCGAGATCCAGGCGAACGAGCTGATCCGCATCCGCGAGTGGCTGGAGCAGGCCCTCGCGCACCACACCGGCCAGCCGCTGGAGCAGGTGCGCCAGGACATCGAGCGGGACAAGATCCTCACCGCCCAGCAGGCCGCCGAGTACGGCCTGGTCGACCAGGTGCTGGCCAGCCGCAAGGGCGTCGTCCCGACGACCGTCCAGCCGTCCTGACGGGAAGGGCCGATCTGTCGGCTCCCTTTCGCGCACCGGGACCTGCGTCCCAGTCGTGACCGGGCGCCGGCGGATCGGCCCAGCAGGACACGCCGTCCGTTGCGGGGGGTACGGCTGACACGACGCCTGCCGTGGTGTCCAATGGGAAGACGCGCACCGCCGCCGGAGCCGTGCTGCGGGACGATGCACGGAACGCACCGCGGGTGCACTCGAGGAAGGGGATTCTGTGGCTCGGATCGGGGACGGGGCCGACCTCCTCAAGTGCTCCTTCTGCGGAAAGTCGCAGAAGCAGGTCAAGAAGCTGATCGCCGGACCGGGCGTGTACATCTGCGACGAGTGCATCGACCTCTGCAACGAGATCATCGAGGAGGAGCTGGCGGAGAGCACCGAGGCGGGCATGGTCGAGCTGCCCAAGCCGAAGGAGATCTTCGAGTTCCTCGAGCAGTACGTGATCGGCCAGGACGCCGCGAAGCGGTCGCTGGCCGTCGCCGTCTACAACCACTACAAGCGCATCCAGGCCGGCGAGACCGGCCGTGTCGGTCCCGCCGAGGACCACGTCGAGATCGCGAAGTCGAACATCCTGCTGATCGGCCCGACGGGCTGCGGGAAGACGTACCTCGCGCAGACCCTCGCGAAGATGCTCAACGTGCCGTTCGCCATCGCGGACGCCACCGCGCTCACCGAGGCCGGGTACGTCGGCGAGGACGTGGAGAACATCCTCCTCAAGCTGATCCAGGCTGCGGACTACGACGTCAAGAAGGCCGAGACCGGCATCATCTACATCGACGAGGTCGACAAGATCGCCCGCAAGAGCGAGAACCCGTCGATCACGCGGGACGTGTCCGGCGAGGGCGTGCAGCAGGCGCTGCTGAAGATCCTCGAGGGCACGACGGCGTCGGTGCCCCCGCAGGGTGGCCGCAAGCACCCGCACCAGGAGTTCATCCAGATCGACACCACCAACGTGCTGTTCATCGTGGCGGGTGCCTTCGCCGGCCTGGACGAGATCATCACGTCGCGCGCCGGCCGTCGGGGCATCGGCTTCGGGGCGCCGCTGCACACCGCCGACGACATCGACGTCTACGGCGAGGTCATGCCGGAGGACCTGCTGAAGTTCGGCCTGATCCCCGAGTTCATCGGCCGCGTGCCGGTGATCACCACGGTGTCCCCCCTGGACCGCGAGGCCCTGGTGCGGATCCTCACCGAACCGCGCAACGCCCTGGTCAAGCAGTACCAGCGGATGTTCCAGATCGACGGCGTCGAGCTCGAGTTCGACGACGACGCGGTGGCGGCGATCGCCGACCAGGCGCTCCTCCGGGGCACCGGGGCTCGCGGGCTGCGCGCGATCATGGAAGAGGTCCTCCAGCAGGTGATGTTCGAGGTACCGAGCCGTGACGACGTCGCCCGCGTGGTGATCACCCGGGACGTCGTGCTGGCGAACGTGTACCCGACGCTGGTGCCGCGCGAGGCTCCGCGGGACAAGCGCCCGCCGCGCGAGAAGAGCGCGTGAGCGACAGCAGCCCGACCGGCCCCGTGGTGCCGGCCGAGCTCGCCCGCCTGCGGCACAGCATCGACAACATCGATGCGGCGCTGATCCACATCCTGGCGGAGCGCTTCAAGGCCACCCAGCGCGTCGGGGTGCTGAAGGCCGAGCTCGGGCTGCCCGCGTCCGACCCCGGCCGCGAGGCCGTCCAGGTCGCCCGCCTGCGCGACCTCGCCCGTGAGGCGGACCTCGACCCGGTGTTCGCGGAGAAGTTCCTCGCGTTCATCGTGGAGGAGGTGATCCGCCACCACGAGGCGATCGCATCCGGGGTGGCGCTCGGCCGTGCGGGTGGCGGAAGGTAGAGGGGTCAGCCCCGGGGCCTTCGGCCCCGCCGTGGTCGCCGGGGACCGTCGAGCACCGAGGAGTCCTCTCGATGGATCTGCACTGGCTCAAGCCCCTTCTCGGGCGTCCCGCTCCCTTCACCACCGTGTACCTGGATGCGACCCCGTCCCAGCTGTCCGCTGAGGCGGAGGCGGCGGACCGGTGGAAGGCGGTGCGTCGAGCGCTCGAGCGTGACGGGGCACCGGCCGCGGTGCTGGATCAGATCGGTGAGCGCCTCCAGGTGCCCGACGGTCGTCGCACCCCGCACGGCCGCGTGCTGGTGGCGGACGCCTACGGGCTCGTGGTCGACCGGCTGCTGTCCACACCACCGGCGCAGTCGCAGGGCATGTTCGGGCCGGCTCCTGCGCTGCTGCAGGCGATCCACGCCGCCGACGAGACCGTGGACCTGCTCGTCGTCGCGGTGGACCGCAACGGTGCCGACCTGCAACGCATGCAGGCCGGGGAGCGGGACGCCAAGCCGACCACCGAGGTGGTGCAGGGCGGTCACGACGAGGTGCACAAGACTCGCGGCGGTGGCCTGGACCGCCGGTCCCAGACCCGTGCCGAGGACTCCTGGCAGCGCAACGCGGAGGCGGTCGCCTCGGCGCTCGACCACCGCGTCGCCGACGACCCGCCGGACCTCGTCGTGCTGACCGGCGACGTGCGGGCGGTCGCGCTGGTCCGTGACGCCGTCGGGCAGCCGGTGCGTGACCTCATGGTCGAGGTGCCGGGGGGTGGCCGCGGCGAGGGCGTGCACGAGGAGGCCTTCCACACCAAGAAGGTCGAGGCGGTGGACGCGTACCGCGCACGGCGCCGTGCTGCGACGCTGGACCGGTTCCGGCAGGCGCTGGGTCAGGGGAACGCCGCCGTGACGGCCCTGGACTCCGTGGTGGAGGTGCTGCGGCGCGGTCAGGTCGCCGAGCTGGTGCTGGGCGACGGGGCCGCCGCGCTGACGCAGCGGACCCTGTGGGTGGGTCCGGACCCACTTCAGCTGGCGACCAGCGCGGGGGACCTGGCGGCGATCGGCGTCACGTCCGGCGAGGCGCGTTCGATGCCGTGCGACGTCGCGCTGCTGCGGGCGGCCCTGGGCCAGGACGCGGGGGTGACGTTCGCGGGCGAGGGTGAGGCGGAGCTGGTCGAGGGTGTCGGTGCGCTGCTGCGCTGGTCCGACGGATCGACGCCGAGCGGTGGGCTGCTGTCCCAGTCCGCCGACACGGCGCGGCTGCGCACGCTCGTCTGACGCCCGCGGGGACGAACCGTCCACGGCGCGGCCGTCGGCACCCTCGGGCTGCCGGCGGCCGCGCCGGTGGGACGTGTCAGTCGTTCTGGCGGGTGTCCTCGTACAGCTCGTCGATCTGCGCCGCGAAGTCCTTGAGCACCTGCGCGCGCTTCACCTTCAGCGACGGGGTCAGGTACCCGTTCGCCTCGGTGAAGTCGGTGCTCAGCACGTGGATCTTGCGGATGGACTCCGCACGGGACACCGCCTCGTTGGTGCGGGCGACCGCGCGGTCGAGGGCCTCGAGGACGGCGGGGTTGGTCGCGGCGGTCTCGACGTCCATCGACGGCAGGCCGTGCATCGCGAGCCAGCCCGGCAGCATCTCGGCGTCGAGGGTGACCAGCGCACCGATGAAGGGTCGCTGGTCGCCGACCACCACCACCTGGCTGACGAGCGGGTGCCCGCGCAGGCGGTCCTCGAGGAGCGCAGGGGCGACGTTCTTGCCGCCGGCGGTGACGATGATCTCCTTCGACCGGCCGGTGATCCGCAAGTAGCCGTCGTCGTCGAGCGAGCCGAGGTCGCCCGTCTTGAACCAGCCGTCCACCAGCACCTCGGCGGTCTGCTCCGGCAGGTGCCGGTAGCCACGGAACACGTGCGGCCCGGCGACCCAGATGGCGCCGTCGTCGTCCACCCGCACGCTGGTGCCGGGGAACGCCGGGCCGACGGTGCCGACCTTCGTCAGCCCGGGACGGTTCACCGCCGTCGGGGCGGTCGTCTCCGTCAGGCCGTAGCCCTCGAGCACCCGCACCCCGATGCCGCGGTAGAAGTGGCCCAGACGCTCGCCGAGGGGCGCGCCCCCGGACACCGCGAACTCCGCCCGGCCGCCGAGCGCCGCCCGCAGCTTGCGGTGCACGAGCCGATCGGCGATGCCGTGCTGCGCCCGCAGCACGGGGTTCGGCCCGGAGGGGGTGTCGAGAGCCCGTGAGTAGGTGATGGCCACCTTCGCGGCCCACCGGAAGATGCGCAGCGAGGCGCCGTCGCCCGCCTTCTGCTCGGCGGAGTTGTAGACCTTCTCGAACACCCGCGGGACGGCCAGCACGAAGGTCGGCTGGAACGCCGCCAGGTCCGCGATCAGGTTGCGGGCGTTGGGTGCATGGCCCATCACGGCACCCGACGGCACGCAGAGCACCTCGATGAACCGCGCGAACACGTGCGCGAGCGGCAGGAACAGCAGGGTGCGCGAGTACGGCTTCGCGCAGACCTCACCGAGTCCGGCGACGCCCTCACGCGTGATCGAGACGAAGTTGCCGTGGGTCAGCTCGACGCCCTTGGGCCGGCCGGTGGTGCCGGACGTGTAGATGATGGTCGCCAGCGACGCGCCGTCCGCCAGGGCGCTGCGCCGGGCGATCTCGTCGTCCGGGACGTCGGCGCCGCGGGTGACCAGGGTGTCGATCGCGCCCTCGTCGAGCACCAGCACCTCGGTCAGGCCCGGAAGGTCGTCGCGCACCTGGGCGACGGCCGCCGCGTGGTCGGGCGTCTCGACGACGGCGAGCCGGGCGCCGGAGTCCGAGACGATCCAGCGCACCTGCTCCGGCGAGGACGTCTCGTACACCGGGACCCCGAGCGCACCCGCGGCCCAGCACGCGAAGTCGACGACGGTCCACTCGTAGCGCGTCCGAGACATGATGGCGACCCGGTCCCCGGGCTGGATGCCTGAGGCGACCAGGCCCTTGGCGACCGCGTTGACCTGGTCGACGAACTCCCGCACCGTCACGGTGGTCCAGCTGCCGTCAGGACCGCCGGAGCGCTCGGCGAAGACGTCGTCGGGGTCGCGGGCCAGGCGTGCGGCCAGCATGCCGGGGATGGACAGCGCGGGATCGTCCTCGACCTGCGCGGGGGATGTGAACTCGACCATGGGTGCTCCAGGTGCCGTGATGACGGACCGACCCTAGTGGCTGGAAGGTCACGCCCGGCCGGGTGCGGCCGCGCGCCGGAAGGTCGTCGGGACCCTCCCGGCGCACGGGGACGGTCAGGCGCGCTGCTCGGCCACGCCCAGCTCGGCGTCGCGGGCGACGGACGTGCCGTCCTCCCCGCTGACCAGCCTCAGCGCTCCGGTCACGCGTCCGGCTGCGCGCACGTCGCCCAGGGCGAGCTCCACCGAGGCGCGGGCCGGGGACGGCACCGTGAGCGTCACCGCCGTGATGGGCGTGCGCATGGACACCTTCGCCTCGGACTTCACCTTGCGGAGGGCCGCGAGGGCCGCACCGGCAGCGGCGACCACACCGGCGTCCGCGTCGCCGGCCGCGACGCGCAGCGGCTCGGCCGTCGGCCAGGCGGCGCGGTGCACCGAGCCCTCACGCCACCAGGACCAGACCTCCTCGGTGGCGAACGGCAGCACCGGCGCGAACAGGCGCAGCAGCGTGTCGAGGGCGATGCCCAGCGCTGCGCGCGCCGAGGCGGCACCCTCCGGGTCGTCCTCCGCGGCGTAGGCGCGGTCCTTGACCAGCTCGAGGTAGTCGTCGCAGAACGTCCAGAAGAACGTCTCGGTCACCTCGAGGGCGCGGGTGTGGTCGTAGGCCTCGAGCGACGCGGTGGCCGCCTCGACCACGTCGGCCAGGCCGGCGAGCATCGCCCGGTCGATCGGCCGTGTCACGTGTGCGGGGTCGAGCGAGACGGGCTCGTCGGCGGCGCCGAACGACAGCGCGAACTTGCTGGCGTTGAGCACCTTGATCGCCAGGCGGCGGCCGATCTTCATCTGGCCGACCTCGAAGGCCGCGTCCGTACCGAGCTTCGCCGAGGCCGCCCAGTACCGGACCGCGTCGGAGCCGTGCTCCTCGAGCAGACCCATCGGTGTGACGACGTTGCCCTTGGACTTGCTCATCTTCTTGCGGTCGGGGTCGAGGATCCACCCGCTGATCGCGGCATCGGACCACGGCAGCGCCCCGAACTCCAGGTGCGAGCGCACCACCGTGGAGAACAGCCAGGTGCGGATGATGTCCTGGCCCTGGGGACGCAGGTCCATCGGGTACACGCGGGAGAACAGGTCGTCGTCGGACAGCCAGCCGCCGACGATCAGCGGGCTCAGCGAGCTGGTCGCCCAGGTGTCCATCACGTCGGGGTCCGCAGCGAACCCGCCCGGCACGCCGCGCTGGTCCTCGGTGAAGCCCTCCGGGCAGTCGGTGGAGGGGTCGATGGGCAGGGCGCTCTCCGCCGGCACCAGCGGGTTGCCGTGGTCGGGGTTGCCGTCCTCGTCGAGTCGGTACCAGACCGGGAACGGCACGCCGAAGAAGCGCTGCCGCGACACGAGCCAGTCGCCGTTGAGGCCGTTGACCCAGTTCTCGTAGCGCACCCGCATGAACTCGGGGTGGAAGCCGAGCTCCGCACCGCGCGTGAGCAGCGCGGCGCGCAGCTCCTCGTCCCGGCCGCCGTTGCGGATGTACCACTGCCGGCTGGTGACGATCTCGAGGGGCTTGTCGCCCTTCTCGTAGAAGTTCGCCTTGCGCTGGGTCGCCACCGGCTCGCCGTCCAGCTCGCCCGAGTCGCGCAGGCCGGCGACCACGGCCTCCCGCGCCGAGAACGTCGTCTTCCCCGCCAGGTCCGCGTACAGCGCGCGGCCGCCGTCGGAGGTGATCCAGTCGGGCGTCTCGCGCAGCAGCCGGCCGTCGCGACCGACCACGGACCGGGTCGGCAGGCGCAGCTCGCGCCACCACTGCACGTCGGTCAGGTCGCCGAACGTGCAGCACATCGCGATGCCGGCACCCTTGTCCGGCTCGGCGGCCGGGTGGGCCAGCACCGGCAGCTCCACGCCGAACAGCGGGCTGGTCACGGTGCTGCCGAACAGGTGCTGGTAGCGCTCGTCGTCCGGGTGGGCGATCAGTGCGACGCATGCCGGGAGCAGCTCGGGACGGGTCGTCTCGATGTGCACGTCACCGCCGCCGTCGGTGCGGTGGAACGCGACGCGGTGGTAGGCGCCGGGGTAGTCCCGGGCCTCGAGCTCTGCCTGCGCCACCGCCGTCTGGAACGTGACGTCCCAGAGGCCGGGCGCCTCGGCCTGGTAGGCCTCGCCGCGGGCGAGGTTCCGCAGGAAGGCCGCCTGCGCGACGGCTCGGGCCCGCTCGCCGATGGTCTGGTAGGTCCGCGACCAGTCGACCGACAGGCCGAGCCGGCGCCAGAGCGCCTCGAACTGCTGCTCGTCCTCCGCCGACAGGCGCACGCACAGCTCGATGAAGTTGCGCCGGGACACCGGCACCTGGTCCTTGGCGGACTTCCCGCCTGAGCCCGCATCGCCCTGGTGCGGCGGCACGAAACCCTCGACGTACGGCAGCGAGGGGTCGCAGCGGACGCCGTAGTAGTTCTGCACCCGGCGCTCGGTGGGCAGGCCGTTGTCGTCCCAGCCCATCGGGTAGAACACCTCGGCGCCGCGCATCCGGCGGTACCGGGCCACCACGTCGGTGTGCGTGTAGGAGAAGACGTGACCCACGTGCAGCGAGCCGGAGACCGTGGGGGGCGGGGTGTCGATCGAGTAGACCTGCTCACGCGCCGCCGTGCGGTCGAACGCGTACAGCCCCTGCTGCGACCACGAGGCGTCCCAGCGCTGCTCGACACCGTCGAGCGAGACCCGGTCCGGTACCTCGCGCACGGCACGGGTTGCCGGGACACGGGGCGACAGGGGGTTCAGCTCGGCCATGACCGCCATTCTCCCAGAAGCGCAGGTGGTGCTGCGCACCGCGGGGTGTCAGTGCGGCTGGTGAGAGGTGAGCCAGTCGAAGGCCGGTGCCGCCATCTCGCCCCAGACGGACCAGTTGTGGCCGCCCTTGGGCAGCACCTGCACGTCCACCGAGACCCCCGGCCCCACGGCCGCCTTCAGAGCCTGCGCATCCTTCACCGTGGCGCCGTCCTGTGCCGTCGCCGTGAGCAGCAGGGCGACCGGCGGGTTCGTGCCGTGAGCGGCCAGGGTCCGCAGGTCGGCCGCGGTCCGGTCGGCGGCCGTGCCGGACAGCGCCGGGGCGTCCGGGGCGTTGCTGCCGGACATGCTGATCGCCGTGCCGAAGCGGGTGGGGTCCGTCAGCAGCAGCCGTGCGGCGCAGTAGCCCCCGCTCGACAGGCCCACCGCAGTCCACCGGGCGCTCGGGTCGGCACCGAACTCGCGCACCATCAGCTCCCGGACGTCCCGGGTCAGCCAGGTGGCGACCTGGGGGCCGCCGGTCACGTCGGCGCAGTCCCAGTTCTTGCCGCCGAAGTTGGTGGTGGCCGCGACGACGATGGTCGGCGGCAACGTCCCTGCCTGCATCCGGCTGTCCACCTCCGAGGCGAGGTGCAGGCCGATGATCGCGTCGACCGGGTTGCCGGGGTAGCCGGCCAGCCCCAGGATCACCCGGTACCGCGGGTGGTGGCCGGGTTCCCATCCCGGGGGCAGGGCGACGACGACGTCACCCTCGACACCGGAGGCCGTGCCGGTCAGGTGGCCCCGGACGAAGCCGTCGGCCGACCGCGAGAAGCCGGGCGGGAGCGGCGCCGGCGTACCGGACGGCGTCGGGGCCGCGCCGGTCGCGCCGGGCTGGTCCGGAGACAGCGCGGCACCTGCGGCATCGCTGGGAGCCAGCGCGCCGCCGAGGTCGCTCCAGGACGTGAAGAACTGGTTGACGTGGTTGACCGCCGCGGCGGCGGTCGCGACCGCCAGCAGCTGGCACAGCAGCAGCAGCCCGATGCGTTGAGCGGTTCGCAACGGCCGCGCGCCGCGCACCCGGTTCCAGAGGACGACGGCCGCCGCCATCGCGACCAGGAGGACCACCGCCGCGGCGATGACGACAGCGAGACTGTCAGGCCTGGTCACGCCCGGATGCTAGAACCGCTCGGCGCTCACCGAGGGGAGTTCTGCGGTTGCCCGACGTCCATCGAGAACATCTTCACGACGTGCCCACTCAGCATTCGCTCAGTGTTCACCCAGCCGGTGGGCCGGCTGCGCTACACCGGGTCCGCGGCTGCTCGGCGGGCGCGGTAGGCGGCGACGTGGGCGCGGTTGGCGCAGTTGTTCACGTCGCAGAAGCGCCGGGACCGGTTGCGGGACAGATCGACGAGCACCGCCTGGCAGTCCGGCGCCTCGCAGAGCGCCATCCGCGCGTACTCGTCGGACCGGATGACGTCGACCACGGCCATCGCGGCCTCGACCATGATCCGCACCGGCAGCGGGGCCTCCATGTCGGTGGCGTGCAGGTGCCAGTCCCAGCCGTCGTGGCGGACGAGGTAGGGCAGGGCGCCGGCCTCCCGCAGCATCTCGTTGACGAGCCCCGCCGCCTCGTCGCGGTCGACCTCCCACAGGCGGTGCAGGCGTTCCCGCACGGTGCGCACCGCGGCGACCTCGTCGTCGTCCCTGTCGTGCCGGCCGGCGTAGCCGAAGTCGGCGTAGAAGCGGTCGAGGTCCGCCACCGACGTCAGGGTGTCCACGCCGTCCCGGCGCAGGCCTGTGTTGACGAGCCAGGCGGCCGCGGTGAGCGACACCTCAGTGTCAGGGGCGAACGTCACTTTGACTCCTGTCGGCGTGTCTGGGTACTGTCACGAGCATAAATCGCGTTCACCCCTGACATCGGGGCGTTGGAGGGGGTAGTCGTGCGCACTGCGGGATCCCGCGGGGGCGGTGTGGTGGCCGGGCTCGTGGCGGCCGCCGCGTTCGCGACCTCGGGGCCGGTGGCCAAGCCGTTGCTCGAGGCGGGGTGGACGCCGGGCGGCGCGATCCTGTTCCGCCTCTCGTTCGGCGCACTGCTCCTGCTCGGCCCCGCGCTGTGGGCGCTGCGCGGCCGGTACCGCCTGCTGGTGACGGAGCGCCGGACCCTGCTGCTGTTCGGCCTCGTCGGCGTCGCCGGGTCGACGTCCCTGTACTACCTCGCCGTCGACCGGCTGCCGATCGCCGTCGCCCTGCTCGTCGAGTACACGGCACCGCTGCTGCTGCTCGGCTGGGCGTGGGCCCGGACCCGGCGAACGCCCTCTCGGCTCACGCTGGTCGGCGCCGCGCTGGCGATGGGCGGTCTGGTGCTGGTGCTCGACCTGACGGGCCGCATCCACCTCGACCCCGTGGGCCTGCTGTTCGCGTTCGCCGCCGCGGTGGGGAACGCCGCGTACTTCGCGATGACGGCGCGCCCGTCGCCGCTGCCCCCCGTGGCGGTGGCCGGCTCGGGGCTGGTGGTCGGCGCCCTGGTGATCGGGCTGCTGCTGGTGGTCGGCGTCCTCCCGCTCCGCACTCCCGCGGTGCCGGTGCACGTCGCCGGCACCAGCACGTCGTGGCTGGTGCTCGCCCTGGTGCTCGGAGCGCTCCCCACCGCGTTCGCCTACGGCGTCAGCACGGTCTCGGTGCGCATCCTCGGGGAGCGCACGGCGTCGTTCCTCGCCCTCGCCGAGGTGCTGTTCGCCGTGGTGCTCGCCTGGGCGCTGCTCGGCGAGGCTCCCGCCGGCGTCCAGCTGGTCGGCGCGGTGCTGGTGGTGGGCGGTGTGGCGCTGGTCCGCCGTGGTGCGACGGACGAGTCGGCGGCCCTGCTGGTCGAGCCGGCGGACGCCGACGTCCTGCTGCTGCCCACGTCGGACGCGCCGCCGCCGGACGCAGACCTGCGGGAGCCGCAGCCGCTGGCTGTCTGACAGGGGCGTCCTAGGCTCGTCGTCGTGCGCGCGGGACGACCTGGCCTCCGCGCCGGGCGGACGGAGACGATGTGGCAGTGACGGCGAACGGTCTGACGGTCGGCTACGCGGCGAGCCTCGAGCAGTTCCACCCGACCGAGGCGGTCGAGCTGTCGGCGGTCGCCGAGCAGCACGGGTTCTCCGGGGTAATGGCGGCGGACCACTTCCAGCCGTGGGTCCCCGCCCAGGGACAGTCGGCCTTCGTCTGGAACGTGCTGACGGCCGTCGGCGAGCGGACGACCGGTGACTTCGGCCCCGGTGTCACGGCGCCGACCTTCCGCTGGCACCCCGCGATGGTCGCTCAGGCCTCGGCCACGCTCGCCGCCATGTACCCCGGTCGGCACTGGCTGGGCCTCGGCTCCGGCGAGGCACTGAACGAGCACGTCATCGCCGGGTACTGGCCCGAGGCACCCGAGCGGATCAACCGGATGTTCGAGGCGATCGAGATCATCCGCAAGCTCTTCACGTCCTCGCTGGCGGGCAAGGACACCAAGCACGCCGGGCCGTTCTACAAGCTCGAGTCGACGCGCCTGTGGACCATGCCGGAGGTGCCGCCGGAGATCCTGGTCGCCACCGCTGGTCCGGTCACGGCCAAGCGCGCCGGCCGGCACGCGGACGGACTGATCACCGTCGGTGCGCCCCTGGAGAAGATCGGCGGCCTGTTCACCCGGTTCGCCGAGGGCGCGCGCGAGGCCGGCAAGGACCCGGACGCCATGCCGAAGGTGCTGCAGCTGCACCTGTCCTGGGCGGCGACGGACGAGGAGGCGATGGCCAACGCGATGCACGAGTGGCCCAACGGCGGGATGAAGTTCCCCAAGGGCGACGTCCGCTCGCCGTTCGACTTCGAGCAGATGGCCCGGATGGTCCGACCGGAGGACTTCGCCGGCCGGATGGTGATCTCGGCCGACCCGGACCTGCACAGGGCGGAGATCCAGCGGTACGTCGACCTCGGGTTCGACCGGATCTACCTGCACAACGTCGGGCGCAACCAGCGGGAGTGGCTCGAGGTGTTCGGGCGGGACGTGCTGCCGGCGCTGAGCCGATGACGGGTGCCGACCGCGAGCCGTCCGAGATGCGGGTCTGGGCACCGGGCGGCGTCGGCGAGGTGCGCACCGGCGACGACCTCGTCACCCTCCTGCTCGACGCCCTCGCGGCCGACGACGACCCGGACCACCGTCCGGCCGACGGCGACGTCCTGGTGCTGACCAGCAAGGTGGTGTCCAAGGCCGAGGGACGGGTGGTCGCGGCCGAGGACCGCGAGCAGGCGATCACCGACGAGACCGTGCGGGTGGTCGCGACGCGGGAGCACGCCGCCGGGGTGACCCGGATCGTGGAGAACCGGCTGGGGCTGGTGATGGCCGCCGCGGGGGTGGACGCCTCGAACACCCCGGCCGGCACCGTGCTGCTGCTGCCGCTCGACCCCGATGCCTCCGCGCGGGCCCTCCGGGACGGCGTCACCGCGAGGTTCGGGGTCACGGTCGGCGTGATCGTCAGCGACACCGCCGGTCGGCCGTGGCGCGACGGCGTGGTGGACATCGCCATCGGCGTCGCCGGCCTGGCACCCCTCGAGGACCTGCGGGGGCAGGCGGACAGCTTCGGGCGACCGCTGACGATGACTGTGACGGCGGTGGCCGACGAGCTGGCAGCCGCGGCCGAGCTGGTCAAGGGCAAGGCGTCCGGCCGGCCGCTCGCCGTGGTGCGCGGCGCAGGCCGGTGGGTCACCGCGGAGCACGGGCCCGGTGCGCGGCCGCTGCAGCGGACGGGGCCCGACGACATGTTCCGGCTCGGCACCGCCGAGGCCTACGAGGAGGGCTTCGCCGCGGGGCGGGCAGCCGCCGGTGGCACGCCCGAGGGACGCACGCAGGCGTAGCCGGCGGTCAGGCCCGAGGCGGCGGTCAGACCCCGGCGTCCGGGGTGCCCGTCGCGAACTGCACCGACTGGGGCGTGGCGCCCGGCTCACCGGCGGCGATCGGCTCGACGACGGCGGCGGTGCCGTACGCGCACACCTCGCTGAACTGCCCGATCGAGTCGGTGTCGAACCGCATCGCCAGGATCGCGTTGGCCCCGCGCTGCTCCGCCTCGGTCACCATCCGGCGCATCACCTCGTGCCGGCTCTCGTACATGATCTTGGTGTACTCGGGGATCTCCCCGCCGCCGATGGCGCGGAAGCCGGCGGTGAAGCTGGCGCCGATGTTGGTGGAGCGGACAGTCAGACCCATCACCTCGCCGAGGACGGCGAGGACGCGGTAGCCGGGCAGGTCGTTGGAGGTGACGACGATCATGGCGGCGATCCTGCCAGCGACGTCGACCTCGTGGGGACGGTGCGCTCGGCCGCGGCTCAGCGGTTGCGGCGCAGCAGCCGGTCCTCCGGGTCGAGCCGCGTGAGCAGGGCGGACGTGATCGCCTCGAGCTGGGCGACCTGCTCGTCCGTCAGGACGTCGATCACCAGCTCGCGGGCGGTGCGGACGTGCCCCGGCGCCGTCCGGACCAACGTGTCCCAGCCCAGGTCGGTCAGGTGCGCGTTGGTGGCGCGGGCATCCCCTGGACAGGGGAGGCGTTCGACGAGCCCACGGACCTCGAGCCGCTTCACCACGTGCGACAGCCGGGGGAGGGTGGCACTGGTCCGCTGCGCGAGCCCGGTCATCCGCAGCGTCCGCTCGGGCGCCTCGGACAGCATCGCCAGCACCTGGTAGTCGAAGTGCGTGAGGTCGGCGTCGCGCTGAAGCTGGGAGTCGAGGCGAGCAGGCAGCAGCTCGGCGACGGAGATCAGGCCGACCCACGCGCGCAGCTGGTCCGAGGTGAGCCACGGCACGTCCTGCTGGTCGGCGGACGCGGCGACGTCACAGGCGCGCCCCGCCGCGGCCACCGCAGCGGCCGGCTCGTCATAGGTCGAGGTCGTCATGCGACCAGACTACGGCATCAGTTGACACGTCAACCATTTCGAGTATGTTGGTTGTACCGACAAACTTCTGGAGGATCAGCATGAGCACGGTCACCGTCATCGGGACAGGCAACATGGGAACGCAGATCGCCGGGCTCGCCGCCAAGGGCGGCGCCACGGTCCAGGTGCTCGACCGGCACGTGGAGAAGGCCGAGGCTCTCGCAGCGAGCATCGGGGGCACGCCGGGCGCCGTGGGTGAGCCGATCACCGGCGACATCGTCGTGCTGGCGGTCCCGTACCCCGCCGTCGCGGACCTGGTCGGCACCTACGGGAGCCAGCTGGCCGGACACACCGTCGTCGACATCACCAACCCGGTCGACTTCGCCACCTTCGACTCCCTCGTGGTGCCCGCGGGCTCCTCGGCGACCGAGCAGATCGCTGCGCAGCTGCCGTCCTCCGCGGTGCTCAAGGCGTTCAACACCAACTTCGCGGGCACGCTCGCCTCGGGGACCGTCGGGGCGCTCCCGACGACGGTCCTGGTCGCCGGCGACGACGCCGCCGCGAAGGCGGCCTTCACCGAGGTCTTCGGCTCCGCGATCACCGTCGTGGACGCCGGTTCCGTGCGCCGGGCGCACGAGCTGGAGGCCCTGGGCTTCCTGCAGATGACCCTCGCGGCCGCGGAGAAGATCGCCTGGACCGGCGGTTTCGCCACGGTCCGCTGACCGGCGGCGCCGGTGGACGCACTCGCTGTCCACCGGTGCGGCACGACGCGGCGCCCGTCCGGTCTCGACCGGTACGTGGCGCCGCGTCGTGGTATCCACGGGGGCCGTGCCTCACGTCGCGGACAGGTACGGCAGTCATGGGACCTTGGCCCTACGGTTGGCCCCGTGACGTCATCCGAGAGCACCCCTGAGGCCGTTCGAGGCCTGGCCCGGCACGAGGTCCCGGAGCCGCTGCGGACGGATGTCCGGCTGCTCGGGGAGCTGCTGGGACGTGTGCTGCGCGAGGCCGGCGGCGACGAGCTGTTCGAGGACGTCGAGCGGCTGCGGGAGCTGGCGATCCGCGCCCACGACGACCCCGAGTCGGACGCCCTCGCCCAGGCCGAGGCGCTGGTCGAGGGATTCGACCTGACCCGCGCCGAGCACGTGGCCAGGGCATTCACCTGCTACTTCCACCTGGCGAACCTGGCCGAGGAGTACCACCGGGTGCGCGTGCTGCGGGAGCGTGAGTCGCAGATCGCGGCCGACGAGCTCGCGCCCGACGACTCCCTCGGGTCGGCGTACGCCCAGCTGGCTGCCGAGGTGGGACCGGATGAGGCGCGCGCCCGGCTGGGAGCCGTCGAGTTCCGTCCGGTGTTCACCGCCCACCCGACCGAGGCCCGGCGCCGCGCCGTCGCCCGCTCGATCCGGCGGATCGCCGACCTGGTCGCCGAGCGGGACGCGCTGAACATCGGCGGGACGACCCTCGCGGAGAACGAGCGCCGGCTGCTGTCCGAGATCGACACGCTCTGGCGCACCTCACCGCTGCGTGCCGAGAAGCCGACCGTGCTCGACGAGGTCGCCACGGTGCTCAACATCTTCGACACCACGTTGTTCGACGTGCTGCCGGCCGTGTACCGCCGGCTGGACGACTGGCTGCTCGGGGACGCGGCGGGCACCACCGCTCCGGTGGTCCAGCCATGGTCGCACCCCGGCAGCTGGATCGGTGGTGACCGCGACGGCAACCCGAACGTCACCGCCGAGGTGACGCGAGCCGCCGCGGTGCTCGCGTCCGAGCACGCGCTGACCGCACTCGAGGCGTCCGCCCGCCGTACCGCCGAGGCGTTGACGCTGGACGCCGACGGGACGCCACCCTCGGCGGGCCTGCTGGCGCTGTGGCAGCGGCAGCGGTCCCTGTCCGACTCGCTGACCGCGGCGGTCGCCGCCGAGTCGCCGAACGAGCCGCACCGCAGGGTGCTGCGCCTGATCGCCGAGCGGATCGCCGCGACGCGTCGGCGGGATGCCGACCTGGCCTACCCCGACGCCGCGGCCCTCGAGGCCGACCTGCTGGTGCTGCAGCGGTCCCTCGCGGAGGCGGGGGCCGTCCGCGCGGCCTACGGAGACCTGCAGCGCCTCGTGTGGCAGGTGCAGACCTTCGGCTTCCACATGGCCGAGCTGGAGGTGCGCCAGCACTCCCAGGTGCACGCCGAGGCCCTGGCGGACATCGCCGAGCACGGGCTGGGTGGCGAGCTGGCGCCCCGGACGGTCGAGGTGCTCGACACCTTCCGTGCGATCGGCAGCGTGCAGCGCCGGTTCGGGCTCGCGGCGGTGCGCCGGTTCATCGTGTCGTTCACGCAGTCCGCCGAGCACCTCGCCGCGGTCTACCGGCTGGCGGAGCTCGCGTTCGACGGTGCCGACGACGCACCGGTGATCGACGCGATCCCGCTGTTCGAGACCTTCGCGGACCTGCAGGCGAGCGTCGACATCCTCGAGGAGTCGCTGGCGATCCCGCAGGTGCAGCACCGCCTGGAGCAGACCGGCCGGCACCTCGAGGTGATGCTCGGGTACTCGGACTCGTCGAAGGACGTCGGGCCGGTCTCGGCCACCCTCGCGCTGGACGACGCGCAGCGGCGGATCACCGCGTGGGCGCGCGAGCACGACATCCGGCTGACCCTCTTCCACGGTCGCGGTGGTGCTCTCGGCCGCGGCGGCGGCCCGGCGAACCGCGCCCTGCTGGCCCAGCCACCGGGGAGCGTCGACGGTCGTTTCAAGCTGACCGAGCAGGGCGAGGTGATCTTCGCCCGCTACGGCGACCCGACGATCGCCGCCCGGCACATCGAGCAGGTCACTGCGGCGACCCTGCTCGCCGGCGCGCCCTCCGTCGAGCGGCGCACGGCCGAGGCGGCCGAGCGTTTCGGCGACCTCGCGGCGCGCCTCGACGTCGCCTCGCGCCAGCGGTTCCACGCCCTGGTCCGTGCCGAGGGCTTCCCGCAGTGGTTCGCCGAGGTGACCCCGCTGGAGGAGGTCGGCCTGCTGCCGATCGGCTCCCGGCCGGCACGACGCGGCCTGTCGGTGTCGTCCCTGGACGACCTGCGCGCGATCCCGTGGGTCTTCTCCTGGTCGCAGGCCCGGATCAACCTCGCCGGCTGGTACGGCCTGGGCACGGCGCTCGACTCCGTCGGCGACGTCGACCTGCTGCGCAGCGCCTACCGCGACTGGCCGCTGTTCGCCACGGTGATCGACAACGTCGAGATGTCGCTCGCGAAGACGGACGAGCGCATCGCGGCTCGTTACCTCGGCCTCGGCGAGCGTGCCGACCTCGCCGCGCTGGTGCTGGAGGAGATGGCGCTCACACGGAAGTGGGTCCTGGCGATCACGGACTCTGAGGTGATGCTGTCTCGCCGGCGGATCCTCGGCCGCGCCGTCGCGCTCCGCAGCCCCTACGTCGACGCCCTGTCGTTGCTCCAGCTGCGTGCGCTGCGTGCGCTGCGGACCGGTGCGTCCCAGGAGAGCGTCGAGGACCTGCGCCGGCTGCTGCTGCTCACCGTCAACGGTGTGGCGGCAGGTCTGCAGAACACGGGCTGACCGGCACCGACATCACGGCGGGCAGCGGCTCGCCGTGCGCCAGCGCGTCGAGGACCGTCCGCTCGTGCGGGACGACCGGTTCGGGCAGCGCGTTCAGCGGGTACCAGGCCATCGCGGCGGCACGGTTCGCCTCGCGCAGCTGCGGCTCACCCGTCCAGCGGTCTGCCGCGAAGAAGACGTCGACGCGCTGCTCGACGGCCGGGCCGCCGCGCTCGAACCGGTGCAGCACCGTGAGTGGCTGCAGGTCGTCGATGCGCACCTGGACGCCGGCCTCCTCGGCGGCCTCCCGGCAGGCGGCCTCGTGCACCGACTCGCCCGGGTCCACGTGGCCGGCGAGCGTCGCCCAGTGCTCGTCTCTGTACCCGGTGCCGCGGCGCAGCTGCAGCAGCACCTCGTCGCCCTGCGGTCCCGGGCGACGCAGCACCAGGTACGCCGCGGCGACGAGCAGGGTGCGGCCGGCCAGGTGGTCGTCGTCGGCGTAGCGCTGGGTCACCCGCGCAGTCTGGCACCGGGTCCCTCGGCTGCCTCGGGGAGCGGCTGCCACGGCAGGGCTGCCGCGGTGTCGGAGGCGCGGGTTACCGTCCTGGTGTGACGCAGACCACAGCCGAAGCCGCCGCGTCGTCCGCCGCGCCGGACGACGTCGGCGCACCGGTCGTGCAGGACGGGTTCGACGCTCTCGTCGCGCCGCTGCGCCGCGAGCTGCTCGCCCACTGCTACCGGATGACCGGGTCGCTGCAGGATGCCGAGGACGCCCTGCAGGAGACCTGGCTGCGGGCGTGGCGCGCGCTGCCGGACTTCGAGGGCAGGTCCTCCCTGCGGACGTGGATGTACCGCATCGCGACGCGCGTCTGCCTGTCCCACCTGGAGGGCAGGGCGCGACGGCCGCTCCCGGTGGGTCTCGGTGGACCGCCGGCGGACCCCGCCGTCGAGCCGCACCCGGACCGCTCGGTGCCGTGGCTGGAACCCCTGCCCGACCGCCTGCTGTGGAGCACTCCGGACGCCGACCCGGCCGACCGGGCGGTGGACGTCGACACCGTGCGCCTGGCCTTCGTGGCGGCGCTGCAGCACCTCACCGCGCAGCAGCGCGCCGTCCTGCTGCTGCGGGACGTGCTGGCCTGGACGGCGGCGGAGGTGGCCCAGGCGCTGCGGCTGTCCGTGGCGGCGGTCAACTCCACGCTCCAGCGGGCGCACTCCCGCATGGCCACGCTCGACGTCCCGCCGGCACCCGCGGAGCTCACGCCCCACCAGCAGCATCTGCTGCGCCGGTACGTGGCGGCCTTCGAGGCGTACGACGTGCCCGCTCTCGTCACGCTGCTCGCGGCGGACGTCGTCTGGGAGATGCCGCCGTACCCCGAGTGGTACCAGGGTCCCGACGCGGTCGGGAACCTGATCTGCCGCTGGTGCCCCGCGACCGGCCCCGGCAGCATGCGCCTGCTGGGCACGTCCTCGAACGGGTTGCCGACCTTCGGCCTGTACATGCGGGAGGCGGACGGTCGCCACCACGCCTTCCAGCTGCAGCAGGTGACCGTCGGCCCGGACGGCGTGGAGCGGGTCACCGTCTGGTTCGCGCCCGAGCTGTTCGGCGCGTTCGGCCTGCCCGACGTCGTGCCGCCGGACGAGGAGAGGCGCCACTAGGCTCGGCGGGTCGGCGCGTGAGCGCACCGCCGCAGGGACGGCCGCCGTGGCGGCCACGGCTCGGGAGGCCCCGATGAGCGACTCCGGCGAGGGTGACTTCGAGTTCGAGCGGAGGTTCGTCGCGCGGGACGTGCCGGCCGAGCTGCTCGAGGCGACCCCGACGTTGATCGTGCAGAGCTACCTTCTGGCCGCCGACGGCTATGCGGTGCGTGTGCGGGTGCAGGCGCCGGGCGTCCCGGCGGTGCAGGACCCGGGGCTGGACGAGCTCCTGCTGCTCGAGCGGTACGTCGACCGCGTCGAGTTCGCCTCGGTGACCGTCAAGGGCCCGATGGTCGCGGGCACCCGGTACGAGGCCGAGCGGGAGCTCGACCCCGTGATGGGCATCGAGATCGTCCGCCGTGGACCCGCGCGGGTGGCCAAGCTCCGCCACGCCGTCTGGCTCGGTGACGACGGCTGGGTGATCGACGTGTTCACCGGCGCGAACGCCCCCCTGGTGGTGGCGGAGGTGGAGCGAGGGGGACCGGTCACCGACCTGGCCATCCCGTCGTTCTGCGTCACGGAGGTCACGACCGACCACCGCTTCGCGAACGACGCCCTCGCGTCGAGGCCGTTCAGCACGTGGGCGGCTGAGCTCGACGCCGAGCTCGCCGAGCACGGACCCGTCTTCCTCTCCGAGCTGGGCACCAACCGGCGCCTCGAGCCGTGACTGCTTGAAAGTTGACCCTTCAACTATTACAGTGGTTGACATGACAACCACTTCGTCCGCGTCCGGCACCGCTCCTCGACCCGGGGCCGGGGCCCGGACGGCCGTCGCGCCGACGCTCGCGCAGGCTCACGAGTCCATCGCGGCGGGCACCGGCATGGACGCGGTCACGCTGCTCGTCGGGGACCTGGACACCCAGCTGCACTTCTACCGTGACGTCCTGCGCCTCGCGGTGGTCGAGCAGCCGGTCGACCGGCTCGGCACCGGGCCGGCGCAGGTGACGCTGGGCAGGGGGACCACACCCCTGGTCGTGCTGCGGCACACGCCCGACCTGCCGCCCGCACGCCGCGGATCGGCCGGCCTGTTCCACACCGCCCTGCTGTTCGACGACCGTGCGGACCTGGCCGAGACGCTGGCCTCGGTCGCACGTCACGCCCCCGGCACCTACACCGGCTCGGCCGACCACCTCGTGTCGCTGGCGTTCTACCTGACCGACCCCGAGGGGAACGGTGTCGAGCTGTACTGGGACCGGCCGCGTGACGAGTGGCGGCACTCCGCCGACGGCGGCGTGGTGATGGACTCCCTGCGGCTCGACCCGAACGAGTTCATGGGCGAGCACCTGGGGGAGGCGCAGCTCGAGCGGCTGGAGCAGGCGGCACCCGACCCGGCTCCGGTCGACGGGGAGACCGTCGTCGGCCACGTGCACCTGTCCGTCGGCGACGTGCCCTCGGGGCGGGCGTTCTACGTGGACGCGCTCGGCTTCGACGTCACCGCGCAGTGGCACGGGGCGCTGTTCGTCTCCGCCGGCGGCTACCACCACCATCTGGCGATGAACACGTGGGCGTCGGCCGGCGCGGGACCGCGCGCGTCGTCCCTCGGCCTCGGCGAGGTCCGCATCCTGGTGCCGACGGACGACGACCTCGGGGCGCTCGCCGCACGGGTCGCCCGGGCCGGGGTGCGGGGCGAGCACGACGGGCAGACGTTGCGTTTCGAGGACCCCTGGCGAAACGTGATCCGGGTCGCGGCCGCGGCCTGATCAGCACGTCTGCGCCTCGGGACGTAGCCTGCACGGCGTGACGCATCCTGTACGCATCGGTGTCCAGCTCCAGCCCCAGCACGCCGACTACCCCCAGATCCGCGACGCGGTGCGCCGCGCGGAGGACCTCGGCGTCGACGTGATCTTCAACTGGGACCACTTCTTCCCGCTGTCCGGCGACCCCGACGGCAAGCACTTCGAGTGCTGGACGATGCTGGGCGCCTGGGCCGAGCAGACGAGCCGCGTGCAGCTCGGCGCACTCGTCACGTGCAACTCGTACCGGAACCCCGAGCTGCTCGCCGACATGGCGCGGACCGTCGACCACATCAGCGGTGGGCGGCTGATCCTGGGGATCGGCGCCGGCTGGAAGCAGAAGGACTACGACGAGTTCGGGTACGAGTTCGGCACGCCCGGCAGCCGGATCGCGGACCTGGCGCAGGCGCTGCCGCGGATCAAGGCTCGCCGGGCGGCGGGCAACCCGGCGCCGACGCGGGAGATCCCCGTGCTGATCGGCGGGGGCGGTGAGCGCAAGACCCTGCGCGTCGTCGCCGAGCACGCCGACGTGTGGCACTCGTTCGGTGACGTGACCGAGCTGCGGCGCAAGAGCGCGATCCTCGACGAGCACGGCGCCGCCGTCGGGCGGGACACCGCGTCCCTCGTCGAGCGCTCGGTCGGCGTCGGCGCGCCGCCGGCGGCTGTCGCCGACGACCTGCTCGCCGCAGGCGTCACGCTGTTCACGGTGGGGACCGGCGGACCGGACTACGACCTCTCGCTCGCGCAGCAGTGGGTGCGGTGGCGGGACGAGCGGGCGCGGCGCGAGGGGGACGAGGGCAGGTAGCCGGGGCGGACAGCCCCGGAGGTCGCCCCGACCGGTGGCGCGCCTAGGGTGGTGACGATGCGACATCCACGCTTCCCCCGACGCTCCCGGCGCTGGTGGCTGCGCGCGAGCCTGCTCGTGCTGCTGGACCTGCTGGTCGCGGTGGTCGTCGGGGTGACCACCGCGTCGGTGCACGGCTCGTTCGGCCCGCACGAGGCACGGTACGAGGTCACCACCGACTCGACGGTCACCATCGACGTCGGTCCGCTCGGCACGCTGCAGGTGCGCTCACCGTTGCCGCTGACGCTCGGCGTGCGTGCCACGGTCGAGGAGATCCCCGACACGCTGACCTCGGTGGACCCGGCGACCACACTGGCCGCGCTGAGCGGGGACCTGCAGTCCTACGTCCAGTTCTTCAGCGCACCGCAGTCCACGGTCCACGACGTCACGCTGGCGTTGATCGCCGACGCCGCGGTGCGGGCGGCGGTCACGGCGCTGCTCCTAGCGGGCCTGTGGTACCTCGGTCGGTGGCTGCTGGGCCCGGCTCGACGCGCCGAGCTGGCGACCGCGCTGCGGGTCCACCGGCGCCTCGTCGTGGCCGTGGTCGCCGGGGTCGCCGTGTGCGGCACGGTGCTCACCTCGAGCACCGGGCCGACCCTGAGCCGCTCGACCGCGGCGGTCTCGCCCGTGTTCAACGGCACCCCGCTGCAGGGCGCCCGCGTCACCGGTCGGCTCGGTGGCGTGATCGACACCTACGGCGGCTACGTCCTGTCGGCGGTGCGCGAGAACGACGCGTTCTACCAGGCGGCCGACCAGGCGCTCGTCACCGCGTGGGGCTCCAGGCCCGCCGATCCCGTCGTCTGGTCCCGGCCGTCCCCGACCGCGAGCCCGACCGCCACCCCGTCCGTGTCCGCGGCCGGCTCGACCGCCGGCGCCACCGGCTCGCCGACGGGGCTAGCGCCGCAGGCGACCGGTCTCGCGCCGCAGGCGGCCGGCCTGGGCGGCGCCGCCTCCGCGTCGCCGACGTCCTCGCAGAGCGCCTCGCCCAGCCCGTCGCCGACGCGCGCCCAGGCGAAGCTGGTCACCGTCGTCGTGGTCTCCGACCTGCACTGCAACGTCGGGATGGCGTCCCTGCTGCACTCCGTGATCACGCTGTCCCGGGCCTCGCTCGTCCTCGACGCGGGCGACACGACCCTCGACGGCACGCCGGTGGAGCAGTACTGCGACACCACGTTCGCGCGCGCCGTCCCGGCCGGCGTCGCGCTCGTGACGTCTCCGGGGAACCACGACTCGGACACCACGAGCAAGCGGTACGCCCGTTCGGGCGCCACGGTGCTCGCGGGCTCGGTCGTGACGGTCGACGGCATCCGGATCCTCGGCGACCACGACCCGAGCCAGACCCGGGTCGGTGGCGGCACCACCTCGGTGGCCGGCGAGACCGTCACGGACGCCGGTGCACGACTCGCGGACGTCGCCTGCGCCGACAAGACCGGCGTGGACCTGCTGCTGATCCACAACCCCCCGGTCGGCCAGGAGGCGCTGGACCGCGGCTGCGTGCCGGCGCAGATCTCCGGGCACTACCACGTGCGCACCGACCCCGAGGTGGTCGGCGAGGGGGTGCGGTACATCAGCAGCACGACGGCGGGCGCCCAGGTGAACCAACCGACGATCGGGCCGCTGCACGGGGTGGCGGAGCTGACGGTGCTGCGCTGGGACACCGAGACCCGCAGGTTCGTGGACTACCGCGTGATCGCCGTGCACCCGGACCGGACGGTCACCGTCGGGGCGGCACAGCCCTGGCCGGCGCTGCCGCCCGCACCGTCGTCCGTCGCCGGGTCGTCGTCCGCTCCCGGACCGGGCGCGACGGGCGGCACGGTGCCGGCAACCGCGGCACCCTGAGGTCGCCGATCCCGCCCGGCACCGACCGGCTCGGCCCCTACGCTGGACGTCGTGAGCCAGTCCCCGCAGTCGCTGACGGCTGTCAGCCAGGACTACCTCAAGGTGATCTGGTCCGCCCAGGAGTGGTCGGACGCGCCTGTCACCACCAAGGCCCTGGCCGCGCGCCTGGGCGTCGGCGCGTCGACGGTCTCGGAGACCGTCCGGCGGCTGGCCGACGCCGGTCTGGTGACGCACGAGCCCTACGGCGCGGTGGGGCTGACCCCCGAGGGACGGGCGCACGCGCTGGCGATGGTGCGGCGGCACCGCCTGCTGGAGACCCTCCTGGTCGCCCACCTCGGCTATGCGTGGGACGAGGTGCACGACGAGGCCGAGGTGCTCGAGCACGCCGTCTCGGACACGTTCGTCGAACGCATCGCCGCTCACCTGGGGCACCCGACCCGGGACCCGCACGGCGACCCGATCCCCGGTCCCGACGGGTCGATGGACGTGCCGGCCGCCAGGACGCTCTGGGACGTCGAGCCGGGGGAGTGGCGGGTGGTCCGCATCTCCGACGCCGACCCCGAGCTGCTCCGCTACCTCGCGGCCCGGGGGCTGGGCCTCGACGCTCCCGTGAGCGTGACGCGGCACTCCGTCGCCGGCGTCGTGTCCGCGCGCGTCGGTGACCAGGAGCAGGTCGACCTCGGTGAGGTCGCCGCATCTGCGATCTGGGTCGGGAGCCCGTGACGGCTGACGGGTCGTGCTGACGCGTCAGCGTCTGCGCAGCGTGCCCAGCAGCGTCCGGGTCAGCTCGCGTCCCAGCTGCGTGCCGGCCGACCGCAGGAACGAGTCCAGCGGGTCCGCCGTCCGGGACCTCGCCCTGGGGCGGTACGACGAGCGGGCGTCGCGCTCCGCCTCGCGCTGCGCAGCCTCGGCGTCCTTCTCCTGCTGCGCGGCCTCCTGCTGGGCCGCGACCCGTGCCGCCGCCTCCTGCGCCCGCGCGGTGAGCAGCTCGTACGCCGACTGCCGGTCGACCGGCGTGCCGTAGCGCGCGGCGAGGGGGGACGCCGCGACCACACCGAGAACGGCGGCGTCCGGTGCGGCACCCATCGACGCCTGCGGCGCCCGTAGCCGCGTCCACGCGACGGGTGTGGGGGCACCGGTCTCCCCGAGCACGGTGACGATCGCCTCGCCGGTGCCCAGCTGCGTGAGCACCTGCTCGAGGTCGTACGACGACGAGGGGTAGGTGCGAGCCGCCGCGCGGAGCGCCGCCGCGTCCTCGGGCGTGAAGGCACGCAGCGCGTGCTGCACACGGCTCCCGAGCTGACCGAGCACGTCGGCCGGCACGTCCTTGGGGCTCTGCGTGACGAAGACGATGCCCACGCCCTTGGAACGGATCAGCCGCACGGTCCGGACCACCTGGTCGAGGAGCTGCGGCGAGGCGTCGTCGAACAGCAGGTGCGCCTCGTCGAAGAAGAAGACCAGCCGTGGCTTCTCCGGGTCGCCCACCTCCGGGAGCACCTCGAACAGCTCGGCGAGCAGCCACATCAGGAACGTGGAGAAGAGAGCCGGCCGGTCCTGCACGGCGGGCAGCTCGAGGGCCGACACCACGCCGCGTCCGTCGGGCGCGGTGCGCAGCAGGTCCGTGACGGCGAACGCCGGCTCGCCGAAGAAGGCCGCGGCCCCCTGCGACTCGAGTGTCACGAGCTCGCGCAGGATCACTCCGGCGGTCGCCGCCGACAGCCCGCCGATCGCCTTGAGCTCGGCCTTCCCCTCGTCGGAGGTGAGGAACTGGACGGTCGCCCGCAGGTCGGGCAGGTCGAGCAGCGCCAGGCCCTGGGTGTCGGCCCAGTGGAAGATCAGGCCGAGGCTCGACTCCTGCGTCTGGTTCAGCCCCAGCACCTTCGACAGCAGCAGCGGGCCGAACTCGCTGACGGTGGTGCGGATCGGCACGCCCGTACCGGTCCCGCCGAGCGTGAACAGCTCCACCGGGAAGGACGACGGCGTCCAGTCCTGCCCGATCGCGCGCGTGCGCTCCAGCAGCTTGTCGTTCGGGGTGCCGGGCACCGTCAGGCCCGTGAGGTCGCCCTTGATGTCCGCGACCAGGACGGGGACACCGGCGGCGGAGAGGGACTCGGCCATCAGCTGCAGCGTGCGCGTCTTACCGGTGCCCGTCGCACCGGCGACCAGCGCGTGCCTGTTCAGCATGCCGAGCGGGATGCGGACCTGGGCCGCCGGGTCCGGGGAGCCGTCCTGCAGCAGCGCGCCCAGGGCGAGTGCCGGACCGGTGAACGTGTAGCCGGCAGCGACCTGGTCGGCCAGGGCGGACGACGCGGGAACGGTCGTGGCCGCCGGCGCGCCGGACACCTGCGCCGCGGCCAGTGCGGTGGCTGCCGCGACGGCTTCCGCCTCGGCTGCCTCGGCCCTGGCCTTCGCGGCATCGGCAGCGGCGCGTGCTGCCTCCGCCTGCAGCTGCGCGAGCCGTGCGGGGTCGACCTGGTCACCCGTCTGCGACGACATCTTCGAAGTCTAGGAAGCACGGTCGGGCGCCGACCAGGGGAGCCGTCGCCGTCCGAGGTCCCGGCCCCCCGCCGGTAAACTCGCCCAGGTGACGTCGCAGGAGATCAGCGCCCCCCGACCGGCCGCGACCCCCGACGAGGTGCCCTACCGCTACACCCCGTCGCTCGCCGCGAAGATCGAGGCACGCTGGCAGGACGAGTGGGACCGCCGGGGGACCTTCTTCACGCCGAACCCCACCGGTCACCTCACCGACGGCGCGGGCCGCCACGCCGAGCCCGGTCGGCGCCCGTTCTTCGTGATGGACATGTTCCCGTACCCGTCCGGGGCCGGGCTGCACGTCGGTCACCCGCTCGGGTACATCGCCACGGACGTCGTCGGCCGCTTCCGCCGGATGCAGGGCGACAACGTGCTGCACGCGCTGGGCTTCGACGCCTTCGGGCTGCCCGCCGAGCAGTACGCGGTGCAGACGGGGCAGCACCCGCGCGTCACCACCGAGGCGAACATCGCGATCATGCAGCGGCAGCTGCGACGGCTGGGCCTGGCGCACGACCCGCGGCGGTCGTTCGCGACGATCGACCCCGAGTACATGCGCTGGACGCAGTGGATCTTCCTGGCGATCTACAACTCCTGGTACGACGAGTCCGCGCCGAACCCGGACGGTGGGCTGGGTCGCGCCCGGCCCATCGCGGAGCTGGAGGCCGAGCTGACGTCCGGCGCGCGGCCCGTGCCCGACGGTGTGCCCGGCGTCCCGGCCGGCGCCGCATGGGCCGACCTCGACGACCCGGCCCGGCGGCGGGTCGTGGACGCCCACCGTCTGGCCTACCTCTCGGAGACGCCCGTGAACTGGGCGCCGGGTCTGGGTACCGTGCTGGCCAACGAGGAGGTCACGGCCGACGGCCGCTCCGAGCGGGGCAACATGCCCGTGTTCCAGCGCAGCCTGCGGCAGTGGAACATGCGCATCACCGCCTACGCCGACCGACTGGCGGACGACCTGGACGCGATCGACTGGCCCGAGAAGGTCAAGTCGATGCAGCGGCACTGGATCGGTCGGTCCACCGGTGCTCGCGTCCGGTTCGCCGTCGAGGGCGGTGCCGAGCTCGAGGTGTTCACCACCCGCCCGGACACCTTGTTCGGCGCCACGTTCATGGTGGTCGCGCCCGAGCACCCGCTGCTGGATGAGGTGCCGGTGCAGTGGCCGGACGGCACCCGGTCGGCCTGGACCGGGGGCTTCGACTCGCCCGCGGCTGCCGTCGCCGCGTACCGCGCCGAGACCGCGGGCCGCTCTGCGGTCGAGCGGCAGGCCGACGCGGGCCGCAAGACCGGGGTGTTCACGGGCCACCTCGCGATCAACCCCGTCAACGGCGCGCCGCTGCCCGTGTTCACCGCCGACTACGTGCTGATGGGCTACGGCACGGGCGCGATCATGGCCGTGCCCGGCGGCGACGAGCGCGACTACGCCTTCGCGCAGGCGTTCGAGCTGCCGGTCGTCTACACGGTGGCCGCGCCGGTGGGCACCCCGGACGGCGCGCGGACCGGTGACGGCGCGGTGATCAACTCGGCCAACGACTCGCTCGACCTGAACGGCATGGACGTCGTCACGGCCAAGGACCGCACGATCGCGTGGCTGCAGGAGCGTGGCCTCGGAGAGGGCACCACCACCTACCGCCTGCGCGACTGGCTGTTCAGCCGCCAGCGGTACTGGGGCGAGCCGTTCCCGATCGTGTACGACGAGCACGACCAGCCGGTCGCCCTGCCGACGTCGGCGCTGCCCGTCACCCTGCCGGAGGTGCCGGACTACGCCCCGCGCACCTTCGACCCGCACGACGCGGAGTCCTCCCCGGAGGCGCCGCTCGGCCGCAACGAGGACTGGGTCAACGTCACGCTCGACCTGGGCGACGGTCCCAAGCAGTACCGCCGCGACACCAACACCATGCCCAACTGGGCCGGTTCGTGCTGGTACTACCTGCGCTACCTCGACCCGGACTCGGACCAGGTGCTGGTGGACCCCGAGCTGGAGCGCTACTGGATGGGCCCCGGCCACGGGTCCCAGCCGGAGGGTTCCATCGGCGGCGTCGACCTGTACGTCGGCGGTGTGGAGCACGCCGTGCTCCACCTGCTGTACGCCCGGTTCTGGCACAAGGTGCTGCACGACCTGGGTCACGTCAGTGCCGGCGAGCCCTTCTACACGCTGTTCAACCAGGGCTACATCCAGGCGTACGCCTACACCGACGAGCGCGGCGTGCACGTGCCGGCGGCCGAGGTGGTCGAGGACCCGGCGGCCGGTACCGGTTACAGCTGGCAGGGCGAGGCCGTCAACCGCGAGTACGGGAAGATGGGCAAGTCCCTGAAGAACGTGGTGACGCCCGACGAGATGTACGCCGAGTACGGCGCCGACACGCTGCGCGTGTACGAGATGTCGATGGGTCCGCTCGACCTGTCGCGCCCGTGGGAGACCCGGGCGGTGGTGGGTGCGCAGCGCTTCCTGCAGCGGCTGTGGCGCAACGTGGTCGACGAGGGCACCGGCGCGACGGTGGTCAGCGACGACGAGCCGTCGGTGGAGACGCTGCGCGTGCTGCACCGCACCATCGCCGAGGTCGGCGACGACATGGCGGCGATGCGGGTCAACACCGCCATCGCCAAGCTGATCGTCCTGAACAACCACCTCACCACGCTGGACCGCGTCCCCCGGGCCGCCGTCGAGCCGCTCGTCCTGATGACGGCACCGGTGGCGCCGCACATCGCCGAGGAGCTCTGGGACCGGCTCGGTCACGAGGAGTCGCTGACCTACGCACCGTTCCCCGTCGCCGACCCGGCGTACCTGGTCGAGGAGTCGGTGACCTGCGTCCTGCAGGTGGCGGGCAAGGTGCGTGGGCGGGTCGAGGTGGCGCCGTCGGTGTCCGACGACGAGCTGCGCGAGCTGGCGCTGGCCGATGCCGGTGTGCAGCGGGCGCTCGACGGCAGGGCCGTGCGCACCGTGGTGGTCCGCGCGCCCAAGCTCGTCAACGTGGTGCCGGCCTGACGCGGTCCGGCCCCCACCCCGATGTCACGCCTCGGCTCAGCGCGGCTGGCGGCCCACGTCGCCGTCGTGACGGACTCGACCGCGGCACTGCCCGCCGGCGCCGCCGAACGCTGGGGCGTGCAGGTCGTACCGCTCCAGGTGCTCGTCGACGGTGCGCCGCTCGTCGGTACGGACCTGGGCGCGGCGACGATCTCCGCCCTCCAGCGCGGTGCGCGCGTCACCACGTCCCAGCCGTCGGCGGCGGCGTTCGCCGACGCGTACGTCGCGGCGGCGTCCGACGGAGCGACCGCGGTGGTGTCCGTCCACCTGTCCGGTGAGCTGTCCGGGACGGTGCAGGCGGCCCGGTCCGCCGCCGAGCGGGCACCGTTGCCGGTCCACGTCGTCGACTCCCGCACCGCCGCGATGGGGCTGGGGTTCGCGGCACTGGCGGCGGCGTGGGTGGCCAGTGGGACGGCGGTGGACGGCGCCCGGGTCGACGGTCCGCCGGCCGAGGGCGGGCGTCGACCCGCCTCCCGGTGGCGCATCCGGCGCAGCGGCGGCTCCGACACCCGTCCCGCCACGGACGTCGAGGCGGTCGCCCGGGCAGCGCGGGCCGCCGCGGAGTCGTCCAGGGTGTGGTTCCTGGTCGACTCCCTGGAGCACCTGCGGCGTGGTGGTCGGATCGGCGCGGCTGCGGCCGCCCTCGGGACCGTGCTCGGGCTGCGGCCGCTGCTCACCGTCGCGGACGGTCGGCTCGTCGTCGCGGAGAAGATCCGCACCCGCCGGGCAGCGGTCGAGCGGCTGGTCGCCGTGGCCACGGCCGCTGCGCTCGCTCGTCCCGGCGCGCGGGTCGCCGTGCACCACGCCGATCGCGCCGACGCCGCCCAGGACCTGGCACATCGGCTGGCCGAGGCGACCCGCGGCACCGTGCGGGAGATCGTCGTGAGCCCGGCCGGTGCCGTGCTGACGGCGCACGTGGGCCCCGGGTTGCTCGCCGTCGTCGTCTCGGACGGCGTTCCCGGCGAGGTGCCGGCCCGGCCCTGACCGAGCCATCCCCAGCCCGTGGCGTCATGCGGGCCATCGGACTCAGCTGCGACGCTCGTCTGGGCGGCCGGCTCTCGCGCCTAGCGTCCCCGGCGTGTTCCGTGCCGACGCCAGCGCCGCCCGCCGTCGGCTGGACCGACTGACCCGCCGGGCAGAGGCACACCCGCCGGCCGAGGATGCACCGCCCGCCGGACCGCCCCTCGCGGATCGACCGCTGCCCGATCGACCGCTGCCCGATCGACCGCTGCCCGATCGACCGCTGCCCGATCGACCGGTGGCCGCACGACCAGGGGCTGACGAGCCACGCGCCGCGTCCGAGTCGCGGCCGACTCTCCGCGGTGACGGCCTCGTCGGTCCACCGCCACCGGAGCCCGCAGCGCTGCTGGCTCGGACATCGTGCGTGCCCTCGGTGCTCGGACTCGATGCCGCCGAGCCATCCACGTCGGGCGGCCCAGGTTCGGCCGGGCCGACCGCCGGGGTCGGAGGGTGGGTCCCGACCGCCGTGCGCGCGGCGGCGGTCGAGTACCGGGACTCGTACGGGGTCGCGACGGACCTCAGCGTCGCCGACGAGCCCCCGCAGCGGGTGCGCTGGAGCGTGCCGTGGCGGCTGGCCGCCTCGGCGGCGACCGCGGTCGCGCTCGTGGTCGGCGCCACCCTGATCCGGGCGTCCGCCCTCGCACCGGGGGACCCGGTCGAGCTGCCCACGCCGGTGCCCGCCACCGCCGGCAGCTCGGCCACGGGGTTCGCGGCACCGGCGTCCCCGCTCTCGACCGACGCCGCTCAGCTCGTCATCCACGTCGTCGGAGCCGTGGCCCGGCCCGGCGTGGTACGGCTCCGGCCCGGAGCGCGGGTGCAGGACGCCATCGAGGCGGCCGGTGGTGCGGCCGACGACGCGAACCTCGCGGCGGTGAACCTGGCGCGGCCGGTGACCGACGGCGAGCAGCTGGTCGTACCCGGTCCCGGCCAGGCCGCCCCGCCGTCCGCCCCGCCGAGCCCGGGAAGCGCGGGGGCTCGCCTGGACCTCAACGCGGCCGCGCTCGCCGACCTCGACGCGCTCCCGGGCATCGGCCCGGTGCTCGCGCAGCGCATCCTCGACCGGCGTCAGCAGCATCGCTTCACCTCGGTCGACGAGCTGGGCGAGGTCAGCGGCATCGGCCCCACCCTGCTGGAGCGGCTCCGCCCGATGGTGCGCGTGTGAGTGCCCGTGAGACGCGTTCCGGCACCGCGCCACGGCAGCGCCCGGGAGCAGCCCCGCGTGCCGCTGCGGGTGTCGACGCCCGTCAGGACGGTGCGTCCGACGCCGGGACGCCCGAGGCCCCGGAGGTGCTCGACCTGCGCCTGCTGCCGGTGGCCGTCGGGTGCTGGTCGGGCGCCGCGCTGGGAGTCGCCGGTGGTCCGACTGCGGTGCGGTGGATCGGGACCGCGGCCGTCGTGGTCGTGCTGTTCGTCGTCGTCGCGCCGCGGTGCCGGCGCCCTCGGCGGCCGGGGCACCGCGTCTCCGCCACCGTGGCACTCGCGGTCCTCGTGCTCGCGCTGGCGCTGCTCGACGCGTCCGCGCAGCGCGCACTCCGGACCGGCGGTCTGCTCGGCACCGCCCTCCGAGAGGGTGCGACCGCGACGGTCACCGGACGTGTCGTGGACCCCCCTGTGCCGATGGACGCCCGGTGGAGCGACGGCGAACCGGACCGTCGGTACACGGTCTCGGTGCGCTGGGTGGAGAGCCGTGGGCGACGGTCAGGCGCTGCCGCTTCCGTCGTCGTCGTCGCGCCGGGTGACGTGCCGCCCGGCAGCATCGTCCGCGTCACCGGACGGCTGACGCGGACGGACGTCACGGACAGCACCGTGGCGACGCTCGCCGCGAGGTCGGCGGCCGAGCTCGTGACCCCACCCGCCTGGCCGGATCGCGCAGCGGAGCGCGTGCGCGCGGCAACGCGTGGGATCGCGCAGCGGCTGCCGGCCGACGCCGGCGCCCTGCTCGTGGGCATGGCGCTCGGCGACAGCTCGGGTGTCCCGGACGACCTCTCGGAGGCGATGCGAACGGCCGGGCTGACCCATCTCATCGCCGTCTCGGGATCCCACTTCGCGCTCATCGGTGCGATCGCGGCGGCCGCGGCGGCGGCGTGCCGACTGCCCGTGGCGCTCCGTGCAGGTGTCGTCCTGCTGACCGGGGCGGCCCTGCTCGTGCTCGTCGGGCCGCAGCCCAGCGTGCTCCGCGCCGCCGTCACCGGGGTGGTCGGCCTGCTCGGCCTCCTGTCCGGCCGACCTGCCCGAGCCCCTGCAGCCCTCGCCACGACGGTCACGGCGCTGCTGCTGACCGACCCGTGGCTCGCGTTCCAGATCGGCTTCGCCCTCTCCGTGGTGGCGACGGCGGCGATCGTCGTCCTCGGCGGCGCATGGGTACGCGTGTGGTCGCCCCGGCTCGGTCGTCCTCTCGCGGCCGCGGTGGCCGCTCCGCTCGCCGCGCAGCTGGCCTGCGCACCGGTCCTGCTCGTGCTGCGGCCCTCGGTCGGCACGTACGCGCTCCTGGCCAACCTCGCCGCAGCGCCGGCGGTGCCGCCTGCCACCGTGCTGGGCCTCCTGACCGCTGTGGTCGCCCCGTGGTCGCCGCACGCGGCCCTGCTGCTGGCACAGCTCGCCGGCGCCGCGTGCTGGTGGGTCGCCGCGGTCGCACGGGTCGCGGCCGCGGCGCCTGGTGCGCAGCTCGCGTGGGCCCCTGGCGCCGGTGGCATCGTCGCGATGGCCGGCGTGTCGGCTGCGGTCGGCGCCCTCGTGCTGTCGGCACGGCGGCGCCGGCACCGCCGAGCACCGCCGCGCGTCCCGGCCTGACCTCCGTGACGGTGGCTGACCCCGAACGTGTCCGTGCTGTCTGGCAGGCTGGTGCCGTGCCCAGCGCCCGACGTCCGACGTCCCGATCCGCGCAGAGCGGGATCGGCTGGCAGGACGCACCGGTCGCACCCGTGGTGCTCGTCTCCGGTGCCGAGGCGCTCCTCGCCGAGCGTGCGGTGGACCGGATCGTCGAGCAGGTGCGGGCACGGATCCCGGACGTGGCGGTCGAGCGCCTCGATGCCGCGGAGTACACGCCCGGTGCCCTCGCCGTGCTCACCAGCCCCAGCCTGTTCTCCGACGACAAGGTGGTCGTCCTCGAGGGCCTCGAGCGAGCGTCGGACGAGCTGCTGTCCGACGCGGTCGCGTACGTCGGTGCTCCGCTCGACTCCGTCGTCGTGGTGCTCCGCCATGGGGGCGGTGCCCGGGGCAAGCGTCTCCTCGACACGTGCAGGGCTGCCGGCGTGCCCACCGTCGCCGCCGATCCCGTGAAGTCGGATGCCGACAAGGTGGCCTTCGCCGCCGCCGAGCTCCGGCGTGCCGGCCGCCGCGCCGACCCCGCGGCGCTCCGTGCGCTCGTGGACGCCGTCGGCGCGGACCTGCGCGAGCTGTCCGCCGCATGCTCGCAGCTCGCCGCCGACACCACCGGGCTCATCGCTGCCGAGACCGTCGAGCGGTACCACGGAGGGCGTGTCGAGGCGACCGGCTTCCAGGTCGCCGACGCCGCCGTGGTCGGTGACGCCGGCCGCGCGGTGGCCCTGCTCCGGCACGCCCTGTCCACCGGTCTCGACCCCGTGCCGATCGTCGCGGCGCTCGCGGCCCGGCTCCGCATGCTGGCCAAGGTCGGTGCGGTGCGGAGCCGGGGCGCTGCCGCCGCGCGGGAGCTCGGCCTGGCTCCGTGGCAGGTCGACCGGGCCGCCGGTGAGCTGCGCCGCTGGACACCCGAGGGTCTGGCTGCCGCGATCAGCGCCGTCGCGCAGGCCGACGCCGAGGTGAAGGGTGAGAGCAGGGACGCCGAGTTCGCCGTCGAGCGTGCCGTCCTGCGGGTCGCGGGTGCCGTCCGCCGCTGACGGCGCGCGGCTCCCGTTCCTCAGCAGGCCTGCGTCGTCGCGGCGCCCAGGGCGTCACCCTGGAGGAACTCGAAGCCGAGCTCGAGGGCGCGCACCAGCATCTCGACGTCGCACACGTGCTCGGCGACCAGCTGCGCACCGTACCGCCGTGCCCCTTCCAGAGCATCGCCCGGCAGCCGCACGAGGTCGCGGCAGTCCACCTTGACGAAGTCGGCGTACGGCAGCATCGCCCGCTGGTCCGTCGACGCGGTGTAGTCGTCGACGGCGATGCGGTAGCCGCGGGCTCGCAGCCGCCGAAGCCCGAGCAGCACCCCGGCATGGGCCGGAACGGTCTCGACGACCTCGAGGACGAGCCGGCCTCGCGGTGCGGGGAGCGGTCGGTCGCGGACCAGGAACGAGCGCGTGACGTTGACGAAGGCCAGAGCTGACCCCGCCGCCACGCCGCCGTCGCCGAACATGGTGCGCAGCACCGAGGCGGACGCCTCGTCCTGCCGCGCCGCGACCCAGCCGTCGACCCCGGCCGGCCGGCCGGAGACCGACCGGTACAGGTACTCGTGCCCGAGGAGTACTCCGTTCGTGGCCCAGATCGGCTGGAGAGCGACGGGAAGCCGCTGCGTGGGGACGCCCATCGGCGTGCTCCCGTCTCCACGCGTCCGGTGCACCTGTGCGGTCACATCGGATGAGAGCGGTGGTCGTCGGGATCGTGACGGCGCATCGCCCGTTCGGTCCAGTCGACCATGACGCGACACAGCTCCGCTGGGGGTCACCTGGGGACGCCGCAGGCGCCCCGGAACGGTGCGGGGGAGCGACGCCTCAGGGGACGACGGGCCGCGCGTCGGCCCGGTCGAGCACCCCCGCGCGCTCGAGCAGATTGCCCTGGAAGAGGTTCACGCCGAGCTCGCGCGCGTGCTGCAGCTGCTCCGGTCGTTCCACGTACTCGCCCACCACGAGCGCGCCGTACGACCGGGCGGCGCGGACGACGGGCCGCCCTTCCACGTCGAGGTCACGGACGTCGATCTTGACGAAGTCGACGAGCGGCAGCAGCTGACGTTCGCTGGGAACGTTGGTGAAGTTCGGCAGCGCGATCCGGAAACCCTGAGCGCGCAGGCGCCGGATCCCGCCGATGACGGCCGGGTCCACCGAGTCGCTCACCTCGATGACCAGCCTGTCCGGGCGGTGCGGCACCCGCAGCTCGCCGACCAGGTAGGCGCGTGGGCACCGGACGAACAGCAGGCGTCCCTGAGCGACGTCCTCCAGGTCGGCACGGCCGAACGTCGCGTCCAGGACGTGCGCGGTCGCCTCTTCGTGCTGCCGAGCGCTCCACGCGGACGGGTTCTCCAGACGGTGCCCCGGTGACCGGAACGAGAGCTGGTAGGCGAAGGCCCGTCCGTGCTCGGTGAAGATGCCCTGCCGTGCGACGAGCACCGGCGCGCGTGCGACGTGCCGGTCCCACTCCAGTCGCAGCTGAGGCGGGATCGCCTCGTCCACCGCGGCGCCCAGCCAGGACAGGCTGTCGTCGCTCTCGGGCGTCATGCGGTTCATGACACCACATGTGTGCCCCAGGCACGCAGTTCGGCGGGGGTGGATTTTGGGGCGAGGCGATGCGGCCTTTGTGACGGTCCGTCGTTCCCGTGCCGACACGCCCCGAAACGTACCGAGAAGTAGGGACATCGTGCGGTCCAGGTGTGATGATGGGAATGACCGCACGCACAACCCTCATGACAGGAGCCCGTCATGTCCCGCGCCGCCAAAACCCTCACCGCCGCCCTCGCCCTCGTCGCCCTGCTCGGCCTGAGCGCACCCCAGGTCGCGCCCGGTTCGTCGACCGCCGGCGGCGCGATCGGCTGCTGCAAGACCTACTGAGCGTTCGCGCCGGCCGGGGCGGTTGCGACCCCATACCGCCCCGGCCGGAATTGACCCGCTGTTGAAGGCGTCACCTACCGAGGTCACAGGTAGAGTGACTTGGTATGACGACCATCGCTGACCGTGTGCGGGAGGCGCGACTGGCCGCGGGCCTGTCCCAGACCGCCCTCGCCGGCAACGCGTTCTCGCCCAGCTACATCTCGCTCATCGAGTCCGGGCACCGAGAGCCGACAGATGCTGCGCTCTCGGTCCTCGCCGAGCGCCTGGGCAGCACGCTCGAGTACCTCAAGCACGGCGAAGAGGGCCCCAACGAGGCCCGGATCCGCTTGGAGCTCAGCTACGCCAGGCTCGACGTCACCACGGGGGACACGGAGGCAGCGCGCCGGCGCCTGGAGGCGCTCGACCTCGCGGTCGTCACGCCCGCGCTGCGTGTCGAGGTGCTGTCGGAGCTCGCTCGCACCCACGAGCTGCTCGGTGACCTCGAGTCGGCCGTCGAGATCCTCGAGCCGCTCCACGCCGACGAGCGCGCCCGCGGGCACCACCTCGAGGCGGCCAAGCTCGCGAACGCCCTTGTCGTCTCCTACCTCGAGGGTGGCGACCTGCACCGAAGCGTGGAGGTCGGAGAGGCTGCGCTGGAGGACCTGGTCCAGCAGGACCTGGTCGGCACCGACGAGCACCTGCGCCTCGGTTCGACGGTCCTGTGGTCCTACGTCGAGCGTGGTGACCTGCTGTTCGCCACCCATCGAGCCGCCGAGCTGATCCAGCTCGCTGAGTCGCTCGGCTCACCGCGCGGCCGCGGGTCGGTGTACTGGAACGCGGCGCTGGTCGCCGAGGAGCGGCGGGACTACACGCTGGCCCAGCAGTACACGGAGCGGGCGCTCGCCCTGCTGTCGGAGGGCGAGCCGGACCGCGACCTCCCCAGGCTCCGGCTGAACTACGCGTGGCTGCTGCTGCGCTCGGACCCCCCGGAGCCGGCGGCGGCTCTGCAGCACATCCGCGGTGCGGCGCGCGACCTCGAGGTGCTCGGGTCCACCGTCGAGCTCGCGGCGATGGACGTCGAGACGGCGCGGGCGCACCTGCTGCTGGGAGATCCCGAGCTGGCGGAAGAGCAGGCCCGGCACGCGATCGAGCGCCTCGGCGCCGCACCGCGCCTCGAGTCCGCAGTGGCGCACCTCGCGCTGGGCGACGCGCTCCACGCCCTTGGTCGTACCGAGGAAGCGGCCGGGGCCTACCAGTGGGCTGCCGACGTCCTCGGGATGATGTCCGCCTCCCGACAGTCTGCGGCAGCGTGGCGGGACCTGGGGGACCGCTACCGGGCGCACGGCGATTCGGCTGCCGCCGCCCAGGCGTACGACCGTGCACTCGCGGAAGCGGGCTTCCGCAGCACCGTGCCGGTCGGCGGTTGGCAGGTCTGGGCGCGCTGAGGAGAGGTGCCGGCGGCCGGTCGCCAGGAGGGCGGTGACCGGCCTCAGTCGTCGTACGAAGCGGTGCCCTGCCGGACTACCTCACGGAGCTGCGGCCGAACGGCTTGGCGGCGCGGTGCGCGCCGCCGCTGTCAGAGGCCGTTGACCGACTTCGCGAGGGCCGACTTCTTGTTGGCGGCCTGGTTGGCGTGGATGACGCCCTTGGAGACGGCCTTGTCGAGCTTGCGGGACGCGGTGACCAGCGCCTCGCCGGCCTTCGCCTTGTCGCCACCGGCGACAGCCTCGCGGACGCGCCGGACGTAGGTCTTCAGCTCGGACTTGACGGCCTTGTTCCGCATCCGCGCCTTCTCGTTGGTGCGGATGCGCTTGATCTGAGACTTGATGTTTGCCACGTGTGGACTCTCTGGTGTTCGCCGAAGCGGTCTGACAGGTCGTGAGGGCGGACCGGCTCCGGGACCGAGGCGGTGGGGACGCCCGTGCGGAGGAGCTGGACCAAGCAGCGCAGACGTGCCGTGCAGGTGGTCGGTGAGGTGGATCCCGCCGACGCAGGCCCGCCGGGCACGCGAGCGACCATGCTATCAGGCCGGGCGGTCGGCCATCGCGCGCGTGACCAGGTCGAACGTCGCACGCGGAAGCACGGCGCCCTCGCGACGCACCGCCGCAGGGGCGATCCGCAGCACGCGGTCGAGGCGCACCTCGCTCGGCCGGCGGCGCGGGTCCCAGGGCCCGGTGCCGAGGTCCAGCCACACCTGGCCGTGACGGTCGGCACGCACGCCGCCCGCCTCGCCGGCAGGGATGTGGTCCTTGCTCGTCAGCATCAGTCCCAGCAGCCACGGTCCGTCGCGGCCCACGAGCAGGGCGGGCCGGTCCTTGCCCTGGCTCGGGTCCTCCTCGAAGGGCACCCAGGTCCAGACGATCTCGCCGGGGTCCGGTGCACCGTCGAGGTCAGGCGAGTAGACCGGGCGCACGGTCCCCTGGAAGTCGGGGAGCGCCCGGTGACGAACGACCGACGGGGGCGACGCAGCGCTCGCGGCCGGGCGTGGGACTGACGTCGGCACGGGACTGCCCGACGGTCGCCACCGGTCGAGGAGGGTGCGCCACCAGCTGCCGGCCATGGTGGGGAACGGTAGCGGTCGGTCGTCGCACGTAACACGGCGTAACGCGGCCGAGACATCGCGCTCCTAGCCTCCCGGCATGGCGGACCTGTTCGACGGCTATCCCACCGGGAGGGCGTGGGACGAGATGCTCGGTCCCGACGGGACCGTGCTGACCGCGTACCAGCAGGTGCACGCGGCGGTCGCGCGCCTCACCGCCGACGAGCTGCGTGCCCGGGCCGACGGCCTCGCGCGGTCGTACCTCAAGCAGGGCGTCACCTTCGACTACGCCGGTGAGGAGCGGCCCTTCCCGGTGGACGTGGTGCCGCGCGTGCTGGCGGAGGACGAGTGGGACCACGTCGCCCCCGGGGTCGCCCAGCGCGTGCGCGCCCTCGAGGCGTTCCTGGCGGACGTGTACGGACCGCAGCGGGCCGTGGCGGACGGCGTCGTGCCACGTTCGGTGATCGTGTCGTCGCACCACTTCTGCCGGGCGGCCCGAGGCATCGAACCGCCCAACGGGGTCCGGGTGCACGTCTCCGGCATCGACCTCGTTCGTGACGGGCACGGCGGATGGCGGGTGCTGGAGGACAACGTCCGCGTGCCCAGCGGCGTGAGCTACGTGCTGGCCAACCGACGGTCCATGGTGCAGACCTTCCCGGAGCTGTTCGCGACGCTGCGGATCCGTCCCGTCGCCGACTACCCGCGTCGGCTGCACGCCGCGCTGACCGCTGCCGCGCCTGCGGGCGTCGACGAGCCGACGGTCGTCGTCCTCACCCCGGGTGTGCACAACAGCGCGTACTTCGAGCACACGTTGCTCGCGCGGATGATGGGCGTCGAGCTCGTCGAGGGCAGGGACCTGTTCTGCGCGGGCGGTCGCGTCTGGATGCGCACCACGCAGGGCCGTCGTCGGGTGGACGTGATCTACCGGCGGGTGGACGACGACTTCCTCGACCCGGTGGTGTTCCGTTCGGACTCCGTGCTGGGCTGCCCCGGGCTGCTGGCGTGCGCGCGCAACGGGACGGTGACCCTGGCCAACGCCGTCGGCAACGGCGTGGCCGACGACAAGCTCGTCTACACGTTCGTCCCCGACCTGATCCGGTACTTCCTGCGTGAGGAACCGATCCTGGCGAACGTCGACACGTGGCGGCTCGAGGAGCCGGGTGCGCTCGAGGAGGTGCTCGACCGGCTGGACGAGCTGGTGGTCAAGCCGGTCGACGGGTCGGGCGGCAAGGGCATCGTCGTCGGACCCGCCGCGAGCGGCGCCGAGCTGGCCGCGTTGCGCGACCGGCTCCTGGCCGACCCGCGCGGGTGGATCGCCCAGCCGGTCGTCCAGCTCTCCACCGTCCCGACCCTCGTGGAGGAGGGGCTCCGGCCGCGGCACGTGGACCTGCGGCCGTTCGCCGTGAACGACGGCGAGCACGTCTCGGTGCTGCCAGGTGGGCTCACCCGCGTGGCACTGCCCGAGGGCCAGCTGGTCGTCAACTCGTCCCAGGGCGGCGGCTCGAAGGACACGTGGGTGCTCGGTCGGATGGCACGCCGAGGTCCCGCCGCACCGCACACGCCGCCGCAGGCCGTGGCGAAGGACGCGTCGGTGCCGATCGACGCGGGTCCGGAGGACCTGCGCGGTCAGCAGATGCAGCAGCAGCAGGCCCGGACGACCGGCGGTGCACCGTGCTGAGCCGCATCGCCGAGGCGCTGTTCTGGATCGGCCGCTACGTCGAGCGTGCCGACGACACCGCCCGCCTGCTCGACGTGCACGTGCAGCTGCTCGCGGAGGACCCGTGGGCCGAGGAGGACCTGGCGTGCCGGTCGCTGCTCTCGGTGATGGACCGGCCGGTGCCGGCGCCCGACGTCGAGGTCGGCCGGGAGCAGGTGCTGGCCGTGCTGGCCTACGAGCGGTGGTCCGCCTCGTCCGTCACGGGCGCGGTCCTCGCGGCCCGGGAGAACGCACGGCGTGTGCGGGAGATCATCTCCACCGAGCTGTGGGAGTGCCTGAACGCGACGTGGAGCCTCCTGCCCGCGATGACGACGAGCACCGGTCCCCACGAGTTCTTCACCTGGGTGCGGGAGCGGTCCGCGATGGTGGCGGGCATCGTCGACTCGGCCGTGTCCCGCGACGAGACGTGGCAGTTCCTGGTGCTGGGGCGGTCGATCGAACGGGCGGACATGACGGCGCGGCTGCTGACGACCCGGGCGCTCGCCGGCTCGACGGGGCCGAGCTGGACCGCTCTGCTCCGGTCCTGCGGGGCGTACGAGGCGTTCCTCCGTACCTATCGCGGAGCGGCGTCCGACGAGCGGATGGCCGGGTTCCTGCTGCGGGACCGGCTGTTCCCGCGCTCCGTGGTGCATGCGCTCGAGCAGGCGGACGTCTGTCTCTCGGGCCTCGAGCCCGTCGTGGACCGCTCGACGGTCGAGGACGCCCGACGGCACGTGGGCCAGGTGCGCGCAGCGCTGGAGTTCAGCCGGCTCGGCGACCTGGTGGACGACCTGCCCGGCCAGATGGCCCTCGTACAACGTGGCTGCTCGGCCGCGTCCGACGCCGTGCGGGCGCGCTACTTCCCGACGCCGCTGGTCACCACGTGGGTGGGGGAGGCGCTGTGAGCCGCCTGCGCATCGTGCACACGACGACGTTCCGCTACCCCCAACCGGTGGCCGTCTCGCACAACGAGGCCCGGATGACACCTGTGGACGAGCCGGGTCAGCGGGTGCTCTCGACACGTCTGGACGTGCAGCCGAGCACCTGGTCGACGACCTTCCGGGACTACTGGGGGACGGCCGTGACCGCCTTCGAGGTGGTGACGCCGCACACCACCCTGAGCATCACCGCCGAGCACGTCGTCGAGGTGGGTGGGCGACCGGACGTCGTCGCGGTCGACTGGGACGTCGTCCGCTCCGGGCAGGTGCGCGACCGGTACGCCGAGCACCTCGCCGACCCGCCGAGCACGCAGGTCCCCGACGAGGTCGTCGCCCTCGCCGTGTCCGCGGCCGCCGGTCTCGCGCCCGAAGCCGCGGCCCGGGCCGTCTGCGCGGCCGTGCACGATGCGATGGAGTACGTCCCGGGTGTCACCACGGTGCACACACCCGCGGCCGAGGCATGGGCCGCACGCACGGGCGTCTGCCAGGACCTGACCCACCTGGCGCTGGGCGCGCTGCACGCGATCGGGCTGCCGGCGCGGTACGTGTCCGGATACCTGCACCCCAAGGCCGACGGCCCGACGGGACAGCCGGTGACCGGGGAGTCGCACGCGTGGCTCGAGTGCTGGGTGGGGGACTGGCTCGCCCTGGACCCCACGAACCTGGGCGTCGTGGCGGACCAGCACGTGGTCCTGGCACGTGGTCGCTCGTACGAGGACGTGCCGCCCCTGCGCGGCATCTACGCCGGGCCGGCGGCGCAGGAGCTGAGCGTGCAGGTGCAGGTGACCCGCCAGGCCTGAGGTCGTCGTGTGAGGGCCTCGTGCGGCATGGGACGATGAGGGGCCCCCGCCCTCCCGTCGTCCGGAGCCCGACCGCCCGTGTCACCGATCCCGAGCACCGCCGCCGCGGCCCGCATCCGCCCCGCGGCGACCCCGCCGGAGCTGCTGCGCAACTTCTGCATCATCGCGCACATCGACCACGGCAAGTCCACGCTGGCCGACCGGATGCTGCAGCTGACGGGCGTGGTGGACGCGCGAGCGATGCGCGCGCAGTACCTCGACCGGATGGACATCGAGCGCGAGCGCGGCATCACCATCAAGTCGCAGGCCGTCCGGATGCCGTGGGAGAAGGACGGCACCCCGTACGCCCTGAACATGATCGACACGCCGGGGCACGTGGACTTCACGTACGAGGTGTCGCGGTCGCTGGCCGCCTGCGAGGGAGCGGTGCTGCTGGTCGACGCCGCCCAGGGCATCGAGGCGCAGACGCTCGCGAACCTGTACCTGGCGCTCGAGAACGACCTGGCGATCATCCCGGTGCTCAACAAGATCGACCTGCCGGCGGCACAGCCGGAGAAGTACGCCGAGGAGCTCGCCCGTCTGATCGGTGGCCAGCCCGAGGACTGCCTGCGGGTCTCCGGAAAGACCGGTGAGGGCGTGCGCGAGCTGCTCGACCGGATCGTCGAGCAGGTGCCGCACCCCGAGGGTGACGCCGCCGCTCCCGCGCGGGCGATGATCTTCGACTCGGTGTACGACACCTACCGCGGGGTCGTGACGTACGTCCGCGTCGTCGACGGGCACCTGGACCCGCGCGAGCGCATCGCGATGATGTCCACCCGGGCGACGCACGAGCTGCTGGAGATCGGCGTGATCTCCCCGGAGCCCGTTCCCACCAAGGGCCTCGGCGTCGGCGAGGTCGGCTACCTGATCACCGGCGTGAAGGACGTCCGCCAGTCGAAGGTGGGCGACACGGTGACCAACGCCGCTCGCCCCGCGAGCGAGTCGCTCGGCGAGTACCGCGACCCCAAGCCGATGGTCTTCTCGGGGCTGTACCCGCTCGACGGGACGGACTACCCGAACCTGCGCGACGCCCTCGACAAGCTGAAGCTGAACGACGCGGCCCTGCACTACGAGCCCGAGACCTCCGTCGCGCTCGGGTTCGGCTTCCGGGTCGGGTTCCTCGGGCTGCTCCACCTGGAGATCGTCCGGGAGCGGCTGGAGCGGGAGTTCGACCTCGAGCTGATCTCCACGGCACCCAACGTCGAGTACGACGTGACGATGGAGGACCGGACCGAGATCCGGGTGACCAACCCCAGCGAGTTCCCCGGCGGCAAGATCCGCGAGGTCCGCGAGCCTGTGGTCACGTCGACCGTGCTGGCCCCCAGCGAGTTCGTCGGCACGATCATGGAGCTGTGCCAGTCGCGGCGTGGCGAGCTGCTCGGCATGGACTACCTCTCCGAGGACCGGGTCGAGCTGCGGTACCGCCTTCCCCTGGCGGAGATCGTCTTCGACTTCTTCGACGCGCTGAAGTCCCGCACCCGCGGGTACGCGAGCCTGGACTACGAGCCCGCCGGTGAGCAGGCGGCCGACCTGGTGAAGGTGGACATCCTCCTGCAGGGCGAGCAGGTGGACGCGTTCAGCGCGATCGTGCACAAGGACAAGGCGTACGCGTACGGCGTCGCGATGGCGTCCAAGCTGCGGGAGCTGATCCCTCGCCAGCAGTTCGAGGTGCCCATCCAGGCGGCGATCGGCTCCCGGGTGATCGCCCGCGAGACCATCCGCGCGATGCGCAAGGACGTGCTGGCCAAGTGCTACGGCGGTGACATCACCCGCAAGCGCAAGCTGCTGGAGAAGCAGAAGGAGGGCAAGAAGCGGATGAAGACGATCGGTCGGGTCGACGTGCCGCAGGAGGCCTTCATCGCGGCGTTGTCCTCCGAGGCGGCGCCGTCGACCGCCAAGGACAAGGACGCGAAGCGCAAGTGAGCCCGGCGCTGCCGGACGGCGACCCGGCACCCGAGGACGGCGCGCTCCCGGCATCGGCCGCCGTCGGTGCGGAGGACCGTCGGTTCGGGGTGTACCTGCACGTGCCGTTCTGCACGGTGCGGTGCGGGTACTGCGACTTCAACACGTACACCTCCGCCGAGCTCGGCGGGGGTGCGAGCCAGGTGGCGTACGCCCGGACGGCGGTCGACGAGATCCGTCTGGCGGCACAGGTGCTCCACGACGCCGGCCTCCCGTCGCGGACCGTGTCGACCGTCTTCGTGGGTGGTGGCACGCCGACCGTCCTGCCCGTGGCCGACCTCGGGACGATGCTCGGTGCCGTCCGGGACGGCTGGGGCCTCGCCGAGGGCGCCGAGGTGACCACCGAGGCGAACCCGGACTCGGTGGACGCCCGGTCGCTCCTGGCGTTGGCGGAGGCGGGGTACACGCGGGTGTCCTTCGGGATGCAGTCCGCGGTGCCGCACGTGCTGGCCACCCTCGACCGGACGCACGACCCGAAGCGGATCCCGGAGGTGGTGCGCTGGGCGCGCGACGCCGGGCTGCGGGTGTCCCTCGACCTCATCTACGGCACGCCCGGGGAGTCGGTCGACGACTGGCGCCGGTCGCTGGACGCAGCCCTCGCCACCGGCGTCGACCACGTGTCGGCGTACGCCCTGGTGGTGGAACCCGGCACGCGCATGGGGGCGCAGGTGCGTCGCGGTGAGCTGCCGATGCCCGACGAGGACGACCAGGCGACGAAGTACGAGCTGGCCGACTCCGCCTTCGAGGCCGCCGGCCTGCACTGGTACGAGGTGAGCAACTGGGCCCGCGGGCCGCAGGACGTCAGTCGGCACAACCTCGCCTACTGGCGCGGCGACGACTGGTGGGGCGTCGGGCCCGGCGCCCACTCCCACGTGGGCGGGGCCCGGTGGTGGAACGTCAAGCACCCGCGGGCGTACGCGGACCGGCTGGCTGCCGGACGCTCACCGGCGGCCGGTCGCGAGGTGCTGGACGAGGACACCCGCACGATGGAGCGGGTCCTGCTGCGCGTGCGGCTCGCCGAGGGTCTGGCCGTGGACGAGCTCTCGACGACGGCACGCAGGCGCGTCGCCGAGCTGGTGGCCGACGGTCTGGTCGACCCGGTGGCGGCGCTGGGAGGCGCGGGCGCGCGGCGCCTGGTGCTCACCCTGCGCGGGCGGCTCCTGGCCGATGCGGTGGTGCGCACGCTCGTCGCCTGACGGCCGGGCACCGCTCGCGGCGGCCCGTCGACCACGTACGAGACGCTCCGGACGCGACGGAGGCCGGCGCCCGCGGGCACCGGCCTCCGTTGGTCCCGGCTGACCGCGACGGTCAGCCTGCACGGCTCACTTGATGATGCGCCAGTTGAACGGGTAGCGGTACAGCTCGCCCTTGTTCGCGGCGACGGCGCCCATGATCCCGAAGATGATGGTCGCCAGCCATGCGAGGGCCAGGAGCAGGCCGCCGATGAGGACCACCGTCAGGATGCCACCGACGATGTAGGCGATCAGGATCAGGATCTGGAAGTTGAGGGCCTCCTTCGCCTGGTCGTTCACGAATCCGCTGCGCTCGCGGAACACCAGCCAGACGACCAGCGGCGCGATGAATCCGAGGACGATGCCGCCGACGTGCGCGAGGGTCGCCCAGAGCCGCTCGTCGCTCGGGCTGAGCGGCGCCGCGTAGACCGGCTGCCCGTAGACGGGCGGCGTCTGGCCGTAGCCAGGGGGCGGAGCCTGGTAGGCGGGGGGCGTCTGGGGCGGGGTGGGGGAGTCCGGCGGCGGGTAGGCCCCGGGATCCGGGGTGCCCTCGGGAGGGTTCGTGGTCATGGTTCCAGCTCTCTCATCGGGGGTCGCCAGCCGCGTCGGGCGCGGCCTTGCGCCGACAGTAGCGCCGCGCACTGTCGCGGTGGAGGTGCTGGCAGGGCGGTTTTCGACCAGTTCGTCGCCGTTGCGCGAGCCGGTCAGGAGGTGACGAAGTCGATGAGCTCCTCGACGCGTCCCAGCAGGCTCGGCTCCAGGTCCGCGTACGACCGCACCGTCCGGAGGATCCGTTGCCAGGCGCGTGCGACGTCGGCCTGGTCGTCGGCCGGCCAGCCGAGCTCGCGCAGGATGCCGAGCTTCCACTCCGTCCCCCGCTCGATCGTCGGCCACCGGTCGAGACCCACGCGTTCCGGTCGGACCGCCTGCCACACGTCCACATAGGGGTGGCCGAGCACCAGCACGCTCCCGGGTGGACCGCACCGCCTCGCCTCGACGGCGATCCGCTCCTCTTTCGAACCGGCGACGAGGTGATCGACCAGCACCCCGACCCGACGGTCCGGACCTGGGGCGAAGCTCCGCAGGTGGTCCACCAGGTTGTCGACCCCGTCGAGCAGCTCGACCACCACGCCCTCGACGCGCAGGTCGTCGCCCCACACCTTCTCGACCAGCTCGGCGTCGTGCCGGCCCTCGACCCAGATCCGGCTGGCGCGGGCGACACGCGCGGGGGCGCCTGCGACGGCACGCGAGCCGGATGCCGTGCGCGCCGGTGCCGCCGGCGCTCGTCGGCCCACCGGTGCGGTGAGGACCACCGGTTCACCGTCGACCCAGAAGCCGGGCCCCAGCCCGAAGGTGCGGGTGCGGCCGCGGCGGTCCTCCAGCACGACGACGTGCTGACCACCCGACTTCTCCACCCGCACCACCGCGCCGACCCAGCCCGTCTCGACGTCCTCGACCACGAGCCCCGGCTCCGCCGGGCACGGCCGGGCGCGGGGCGCGGCTCGGTGGGGCACGGCCTGGGTCCCGGCCAGCACGTCGCGGCCGTAGCGGTCCTCGGTCACCCGGGCACTGTAGGGGCACGAGGACGGCGCCTCCGTCACCCTCCCGCGACCTTGCGTAGAATTGGCACTCGACTGCGTGGAGTGCTATCCGCAGCGATCCGGCTGTGACGGGCGGGAGGGACGCATGAGCAGCGAAGACCGACGCCTCGACGTCCTGCGCGCGATCATCGAGGACTACGTGGCGACCCGTGAGCCGGTCGGTTCGCGGGCCCTGTCCGAGCGGCACCAGCTCGGGGTGTCGCCCGCCACGATCCGCAACGACATGGCTGCCCTCGAGGAGGCCGGCCTGATCGTCCAGCCGCACACCTCCGCCGGTCGGGTCCCCACCGACATGGGGTACCGGCAGTTCGTCGACCGGCTGGCCGAGGTCAAGCCGCTCTCCCTGCCCGAACGGCGGGCGATCAGCGCTCTGCTCGAGCAAGCGGTCGACCTCGACGACGTCATCGACCGAGCCGTGCGGCTGCTCGCCCAGCTGACCCAGCAGGTCGCGGTGGTGCAGTACCCGTCGCTGCGGCGCTCGTCGCTGCGGCACGTGGAGCTGGTTCCCGTCGGCGCCCGTCACCTGCTCGTCGTCATCATCACGACCACCGGCCGGGTGGAGCAGCGGACGCTGGAGCTCACGGAGGACCTCGACGAGGCGCTGGTGGCTCGCCTGCGGGTGCGGCTCAACGTCGCACTGTCCGGGCTGCGGCTCGCCGAGCTCTCCAAGGCGCTGGAGAGCCTCGTCACCGAGCTGAGCCCCGCCGGCGCAGCACTGGTGCGCGTCGTCGTGGCAGCCGTGTCCGAGACGCTCGCGCAGGAGAGCGAGGAGCGGGTGGTCGTCGCCGGTACCGCCAACCTCGCCAGGACGGCCGGAGCCGACTTCAGCCGCACCATCGGTCCGGTGCTCGAGGCGCTGGAGGAGCAGGTGGTGCTGCTGCGCCTGCTCGCCGAGATGGCGGAGGACCACACGGCCGTCGCCGTCCGGATCGGGCGCGAGACGCAGCACGCAGGCCTCGCCGAGACGAGCTTCGTCACCAGCGGCTACGGCGGAGAGGGGTCCGGCGTGGCCCGCGTGGGCGCCGTCGGACCCCTCCGCATGGACTACCCGGGCACGATGGCTGCCGTGCGTGCCGTCGCCCGGTACCTCACCAGGATCCTGGCCGGCTGACCGGCCGACCTCGAAGGAAGCGAGCACACCTGCTTGTGACGGACTACTACGAGATCCTCGGCGTGCCGCGGGACGCGACCCCCGAGCAGATCAAGAAGGCCTACCGGCGGCTGGCCCGCGAGCTGCACCCCGACGTCGCGGGCAACGACCCGGCGTCCGAGGAGCGCTTCAAGGACGTCTCGCGCGCCTACGACGTGCTCGGCAACCCGGACAAGCGCCGCGCGTACGACCTGGGCGGCGACCCGAGCGCTGCGGGTGGCATGGGTGGCGGGTTCGGCTTCCAGGACATCTTCGAGACGTTCTTCGGCGCGGCGACGGGGGCGACGGCGCAGCGGGGCCCGATCCCGCGCGCACGACGCGGTCAGGACGCGCTGGTCCGGCTGGACATCGACCTCTCGGAGGCGACCTTCGGGTCGCACCGCGAGGTGCAGGTGGACACCGCGGTGGTCTGCCCCACGTGCCAGGGCAGCTGCTGCCGGCCGGGCACCTCTCCCCGGACGTGCGAGGTGTGCGGCGGCCGTGGTTCCGTCCAGCGCGTCGCCCGGTCCTTCCTCGGCCAGGTGATGACGACGCAGCCCTGCGCCGCGTGCCAGGGCTTCGGCACCGTGATCCCCGAGCCGTGCACCGAGTGCGCCGGTGAGGGTCGGGTGCGTTCCCGTCGCACCATCTCCGTGGACGTGCCCGCCGGCGTGGACACCGGGACGCGGATCAAGCTCACGTCGCAGGGCGAGGTCGGCCCGGCCGGGGGACCCGCCGGCGACCTGTACCTCGAGGTGCGTGAACGCCGGCACGACGTGTTCGTCCGCCGCGGCGACGACCTCCACGCGACGCTCCCCGTACCGATGACGGCCGCGGCCCTCGGCACGGTGCTGACGCTGGACACCCTCGACGGGCCGCAGGAGGTCGATCTGCGACCGGGCACCCAGCCCGACCAGGAGGTGGTGCTCAAGGGCCTGGGTGTCGGGCACCTGCACACCGGTGGCCGGGGTGACCTCCACGTGCACGTGGACGTCCAGGTGCCGGTGGCGCTGGACGACGAGCAGGCGGAGCTGCTGCGACGGCTCGCGGCGCTGCGCGGCGAGGAGCGCCCCGACGCGCGGCTCGCGACCGCCAGCACGGGGATGTTCGCGCGGCTGCGCGACAAGCTCGCCGGACGATGAGCCGCGACCGCCGATGAGCGCGCCCGTCTTCCTGACCGAGCCGGGGGACCTCCGCGGCGTGGTGGCCGGTGGGACGTACCTGCTGGACGGCGCCGAGGGACGGCACGCCGGCGTGGTGCAGCGGCGCGGCCCCGGTGAGCGGGTCGACGTGGTGGACGGCAGCGGCGTCCGGCTCGTCGGCGTCGTCGACTCGACCGGCCCGGACGGCGTGCGGCTGCGGGTCCTGGCCCGCAACGAGGAGCCGCCCGCCCGGCCGGCCCTGGTCCTGGCCCAGGCGTTGGCCAAGGGCGACCGGGACGAGCTGGCGATCGAGGCGGCCACCGAGGTCGGGGTCGACGCGGTGCTGCCGTGGCAGGCGGCGCGGTCGGTCGTGGTCTGGCGTGGGGACCGGGCGGCGAAGAGCCGGGCGCGCTGGCTCGGCACGGTGCGGGCGGCCACGAAGCAGGCGCGCCGTTCCCGCGTGCCTGCGGTGGAGCTCGCCGTGGACACGGCCGGGCTCGCCCGCCGGGTCGCCGACGTGGTGGCCGCGGGGGGAAGGGCACTCGTGCTTCACGAGGAGGCCACCGTGCCGCTGCGGACCGCCGCCCTGCCGGTCGACGGCTCGGACGTCGAGGTCCTGGTGGTCGTCGGCCCCGAGGGCGGGATCTCCCCGGACGAGCTGGGCCGTCTGGTGGAGGCGGGAGCGGTGCCCGTGCGTCTGGGGCCGTGGGTGCTGCGCACGTCGACGGCGGGCCCCGTGGCGCTCGCCCTGCTGGCCGAACGCCTGGGGCGCTGGAGCTGATCAGCGCTGACGGCGGCGGCTGGAGCGTGGGGCTGCTGCCGCGCCCGTGCGAGTGAGCTCGTCGTCGGATCCTCCGACGAGCCCGCGGGGGGCCGGGCCCAGCCCTGGCCCGACCCCCCGCGGGGACTCAGCGGGCGTCGCTCGTGCTGCTGTCGATCGCCGCGCGACCAGCCTCGAGCCGGGCCACCGGCACCCGGAACGGGGAGCAGGACACGTAGTCGAGCCCGACGGAGTCGAAGAACCGGATCGACTCCGGGTCGCCGCCGTGCTCGCCGCACACGCCGAGGTGCAGGTCCGGCCGCGTCGCGCGGCCCTCCTCCACGGCGATCTTCACGAGGCGGCCGACGCCCTGGGCGTCGATCGTCTCGAACGGGGACACCGACAGCACGCCGTTCGCGGTGTACTGCGCGAAGAAGGCGCCCTCGACGTCGTCGCGAGAGAAGCCCCACGTCGTCTGCGTCAGGTCGTTCGTGCCGAAGGAGAAGAACGCTGCCTCCTCCGCGATGCGTCCGGCCGTGAGCGCCGCGCGCGGCAGCTCGATCATGCAGCCGATCGGAAGGTCGAGCGTGATGCCGTGCTTGGCGCCGACCTCGGCCATGATCTCGATCGCCGAGTCGCGGACCAGGTGCAGCTCCTGCACCGAGCCGATGAGCGGCACCATGATCTCGGCCCTGGGGTGACCGCCGGCGGAGATGCGTGCGGCCTGAGCCTCGCAGATCGCACGGATCTGCAGCTCGAACAGGCCGGGGATCACCAGTCCGAGCCTGACGCCGCGCAGGCCGAGCATCGGGTTCGCCTCGTGCATCCGCTCGACCGCCGCGAGCAGCTCGACGTCGTGCTGGTCGACCTTGCCGCGCTCCTTGGCGAGGGCCACCTTGACGGACAGGGCCGTCAGGTCGGGGAGGAACTCGTGCAGCGGCGGGTCGATGAGCCGGATCGTCGTCGGCAGGCCGTCCATCGCCTCGAAGATCTCGATGAAGTCCTGCGTCTGCACGGGGAGCAGCGCGTCGAGCGCCGCCTGGCGCTCGTCGTCCGTCCCGGCCAGCACCACGTGCTCGACGAGCACCCGGCGCTCGCCGAGGAACATGTGCTCGGTACGGCACAGCCCGATGCCCTGCGCACCGAGGCTGCGGGCACGGCGGGCGTCCTCCGGGGTGTCGGCGTTGGCACGCACCCCGAGCCGACGGGCGGCGTCGGCGTGCGTGATGATCCGGTCGACCGCACGCACCAGCTCGGAGGTGTCCTCGTCGGCCGCCTGCTCGAGCGCGGCGTCGAGACCCTGCTCGAGGTACGTGCTGACGGGGGAGGGTACGACCGGCACGTCGCCGAGGAACACCTCGCCGGTCGTGCCGTCGATGGCGATGACGTCGCCCTCCTTCACGACCTTCGCGCCGCAGGTGAACTGGCGAGCGACCGGGTCGACGACCAGCGCCTCGGCACCGACGACCGCCGTGCGGCCCATGCCGCGCGCCACGACCGCCGCGTGCGACGTCTTGCCGCCGCGCGCCGTCAGGATGCCGACCGAGGCGATCATGCCGCCGAGGTCGTCGGGGTTGGTCTCGCGGCGGACCAGGACGACGTCCTTGCCCTTCGCGGCCCACTCGACGGCCGTCGCGGAGTCGAAGACGGCCTCACCGACAGCCGCGCCAGGGGAGGCCGCCATCGCCTTGGTCAGCAGGGTGGTGGACGATCCCGGCGCGAACTGCGGGAACAGGAGCTGGGTCAGCTGGGCGCCGGTCACGCGGGCCAGGGCCTCGTCCATCGTGATCAGGTGCTCGTCCACCAGCTGCGAGGCGATCCGGAACGCGGCGGGTGCGGTCCGCTTGCCGACGCGCGTCTGCAGCATCCACAGCTTGCCGTGCTCGATGGTGAACTCGATGTCGCACAGGTCGCGGTAGTGCGTCTCGAGCTGGCGCATCACGCGCTTGAGCTCGTTGTGCGCCTCCGGGTCGATCCGCTCGAGGTCCGCCAGGGACATGGTGTTGCGGATGCCCGCCACCACGTCCTCGCCCTGGGCGTTGGCCAGGTAGTCGCCGTAGTCACCGGTCTCGCCCGTGGACGGGTTGCGGGTGAACGCCACACCGGTGCCCGAGTCCGGGCCGAGGTTGCCGAACACCATCGCGACGACGTTGACGGCGGTGCCGAGGTCGTCGGAGATGCGCTCCTTGCGCCGGTACAGCCGGGCGCGCTCGGTGCCCCACGAGCCGAACACCGCGACGATGGCCAGGTCGAGCTGCTCGCGGGGGTGCTGCGGGAACTCCCGGCCGGTCTCGTCGATCACGATCTGCTTGAACGTGCCGACCAGCTCGCGCAGGTCGTCGGCCGTCAGGTCGACGTCGTTGGAGACGCCGCGGGTCGCCTTGGCCTTGTCGAGGGCGTCGGCGAACTTGTCGCCCTCGATGCCGAGCACCGTGCGGCCGAACATCTGGATCAGCCGGCGGTAGGAGTCCCAGGCGAACCGCTCGTTGTGGGCGAACTCGGCGAGGCCGCGCACGGAGGCGTCGTTGAGGCCGACGTTGAGGACCGTCTCCATCATGCCGGGCATCGAGAACTTGGCGCCGGAGCGGACGGAGACCAGGAGCGGCTCGTGCACGTCGCCGAGGGTGCGGCCCATGGTGTCCTCGAGGTGCCGGAGCGCCTGCGTCACCTCGACCCGCAGCTCGGGAGGGACGTCCCCGGACTTCATGTAGGCCCGGCAGGCCTCGGTGGTGATGGTGAAGCCAGGCGGTACCGGGAGGCCGAGCCGGGTCATCTCGGCAAGGTTCGCGCCCTTGCCCCCCAGCAGGTCCTTCTGGTCCTTGTCGCCCTCGGTGAAGTCCTTCACGTACTTGGCCACGGTGGCACCTCCGCGTGCGCCGCCAGGCTCCGTTGCCCGGCGTCCTCGCCCGTCAGTGTCGTCCTCGCCCTTGGCGAACAACAGGACCATCGGCCCACCGCTGGACGGGGCTCTGCAGGTGTTGCCAGGTAGGATCGGCTTGCCTGCCGGACCGACCGAAGGAGCGCACGGCGCACGCCGAGCACATGGCTCAACCCACACCCGCCCAGCCCTCGTCGGGCACCCCCGGCGCGACGCCTCCGGCTGCGGGCGCCCCGGTCCTCTCGACCCCCCTCCAGCGTGGCCGGCCCGGCGCCGTCCCTGCCCGCGTCGAGCACCGCATCACGGTGCCGTCGCAGGTGCCGATGGTCGAGCTGCTCGGGCTCCGCGACGAGGTGCTGCGCGAGATCGAGGCCGGCTTCACCACCGTCGACGTGCACGTCCGCGGCAACGAGGTCACGCTGACCGGTCCGGTGGGCGACGTCGCGCTGGTCGCGCGCCTGGTGGAGGAGCTCGTGGAGACGGTCTCCGCCGGGACGCCGCTCAGCCCCGAGGTGGTGAACCGTTCCGTCGCCATGCTGACCGCGGCGTCCTCGGCCCGGCCGGCCGACGTGCTCACCTTCAACATCCTGTCGACGCGAGGGCGCGCCATCCGGCCGAAGACCGCCGGGCAGAAGGAGTACGTCGACGCGATCGACCGCCACACGCTGACCTTCGGCATCGGGCCAGCCGGCACGGGCAAGACGTACCTGGCCATGGCCAAGGCGGTGCAGGCGCTTCAGGCGCGGCAGGTGAACCGGATCGTGCTCACCAGGCCGGCGGTGGAGGCGGGGGAGCGGCTGGGCTTCCTTCCCGGGACGCTGGCCGAGAAGATCGACCCGTACCTGCGCCCGCTGTACGACGCGCTGCACGACATGGTCGACCCGGAGTCGATCCCCCGGCTGCTCGACGCCGGCACCATCGAGGTGGCGCCCCTGGCGTACATGCGGGGCCGCACCCTGAACGACGCCTTCGTCATCCTCGACGAGGCGCAGAACACCTCCTCGGAGCAGATGAAGATGTTCCTCACCCGGCTGGGCTTCGGCTCGAAGGTCGTGGTGACCGGCGACGTCACGCAGGTGGACCTGCCCTCCGCCGCCACCTCGGGCCTGCGGCAGGCCGAACAGGTGCTGCAGGGCGTCCCGGACGTCGAGTTCTGCCGCCTCACGTCCTCCGACGTGGTCCGTCACCGCCTGGTGGGGGACATCATCGACGCCTACGCCCGTTGGGACTCCGCATGAGCATCGAGGTCAACAACGAGTCGGGCGTCGAGGTCGACGAGGCCGAGTTCGCCGCGCTGGCACGCCACGTGCTCGACGAGATGCACGTCCACCCGCAGACCGACCTGTCGGTGCTGCTGGTCGACACCGACGTGATGGCGGACCTGCACGTGCGCTGGATGGACGAGCCGGGCCCGACCGACGTGCTGTCGTTCCCGATGGACGAGCTGCGGCCCGGGACCGACTCCGAGCCGACGCCCGCGGGGCTGCTCGGCGACGTGGTGCTGTGCCCGCAGGTCGCCGCGGACCAGGCGCGGGCCGCGGGCCACTCGACCATCGAGGAGCTGCTGCTGCTGGAGACCCACGGGATCCTGCACCTGCTGGGCTACGACCACGCGGAGCCGGAGGAGGAGAAGGAGATGTTCGCGCTCCAGCGACGTCTGCTGCTCACGTTCCTGGCCGGCCGATGACCGGAGCACCGCTGGTGCTGCTGGGCGCGCTGGTGGTGCTCGGCATCGCTCTCGCCGCGCTCCTGTCCGCCGGTGAGGTCGCGGTGATGCGTGTGACGCGCGCGCAGGTCACCGAGCTGGTCGCGGCGCACCACCCGGCGGCACCGCAGGTGCAGCGGCTGGTGGCGCACCCGTCCCGGGTCGCGTCCGCGGCGGCGTTCGTCCGGCTGCTCGGCGAGATGACGGCGACCGTGAGCGTGACGCTGGCCGCCTCCGAGCTGGTGCGGCCGTGGTGGGCGGTGCTGCTGACGTCTTTCGGCGTCTGCGTGGTGATGGCGCTCGTGCTGGTGCGCGTCAGTCCGCGCACCGTCGGGCGGCGCCGGCCCGTCGCGACCCTGACGGCGCTCGCCGGGCTGCTGTCCGCGGTCACGGCGGCGTTCGGCGGTCTGGGCCGGGCGGCGGCGGCAGGCCGGACCACGGCCGAGGAGGACGAGAACGAGCTGCGGGACATGGTGCAGCGCGTGGCGGAGTCCGAGGTGATCGAGGACACGGAGCGGGCGATGTTCCGGTCCGTCCTGCAGCTGGGGGACACGCTGACGCGCGAGGTGATGGTGCCGCGCACGGACATGGTGGTGACCCACGAGGACACACCGGTGCGCAAGGCTCTCGCGCTCCTCATGCGGTCGGGGTTCTCGCGCGTGCCGGTGATCGGCGAGTCGGTGGACGACGTCCGCGGGGTGCTGTACCTCAAGGACGTGGTGAGTCGCCTGGCGCCGGACCGCCCGCGGGACGCGGCGGAGCTGGACGTCCCCGTCAGCGCGCTTGTGCGACCGGCGGTGTTCGTTCCCGAGTCCAAGCCGGTGGACGACCTGCTGCGGGAGCTGCGCGACGGTGCGAGCCACATGGCGATGGTGGTCGACGAGTACGGCGGCATCGCCGGGCTCGTGACCATCGAGGACGCGCTGGAGGAGATCGTCGGTGAGCTGACCGACGAGCACGACCGCACCGCGCCCACGGTCCAGGACCTCGGCGACGGGGTGTTCCGGGTGCCGGCGCGGATGGGCCGTGACGAGCTGGGCGAGCTGTTCGGGCTCGAGGTGGAGGACGAGGACGTGGACACCGCTGGGGGCCTGCTGGCCAAGGCACTGGGGATGGTGCCCCTGCCGGGCTCGGCGGGGGACATCCACGGGCTGCACCTGGTCGCCGACCGGGCGGAAGGACGGCGCCGACGCCTCGCGACCGTGCTCGTGAGCCGGTCCGTCGAGGGCCAGGTCGGCGAGGGAGCCGAGCGTCCCGGCGATGCGGAGGTCGAGCGATGAGCCACCGCTCCGGCTTCGCATGCCTGATCGGCCGTCCCAACGCGGGCAAGTCGACGCTGACCAACGCGCTCGTCGGCCAGAAGGTGGCGATCACCTCGGGCCGTCCGCAGACCACGCGGCACACCGTCCGCGGCATCGTCACACGGCCGGACGCCCAGCTGGTGCTGGTGGACACCCCGGGGCTGCACCGCCCTCGCACGCTCCTCGGTGAACGGCTGAACGACCTCGTCAAGGACACGCTCGGCGAGGTCGACGTCATCGGGTTCTGCATGCCGGCCGACCAGCAGGTCGGGCCCGGCGACCGGTACATCGCGGCCGAGCTCGCGTCGCTGGCTCAGGGCAGGCGCCGGACCCCGGTGGTCGCCATCGCGACGAAGGCGGACCTGGTCGGCAAGGGCCGGCTGGCCGAGCACCTGATGGCGATGAGCCGGCTGGGTGAGTGGGACGACGTGGTGCCGGTGTCGGCGCGTTCGGGCTACCAGATGGACGTGCTGGCCGACGTGCTGACAGGTCACCTGCCGGAGGGACCGGCGCTGTACCCGGACGGCGAGCTGACCGACGAGCCCGAGGCGGTGATGGTCGCCGAGCTGGTCCGCGAGGCGGCGCTCGAGGGTGTGCACGACGAGCTGCCGCACTCGCTGGCCGTGGTGGTGAACGAGATCGTGCCGCGAGGGACCGCCGGCCGGGACGACGTTCCGCTGCTCGACGTGCGCGTCGACCTGTTCGTCGAGCGGGACTCGCAGAAGGCGATCGTCATCGGCAAGGGCGGTGGTCGGCTGCGGGACGTGGGTACGCAGGCTCGGCGCGAGATCGAGGCGCTGCTCGGCGCGCGCGTGTTCCTGGACCTGCACGTGCGGGTGGCCAAGGACTGGCAGCGCGATCCCAAGCAGCTCGGCCGACTCGGGTTCTGAGCGTGAGCCTGCACACCGTGGCGTCTCTCCCGCACCTGCTCAACCAGGACGGTCACCGGCGTCCGCCGCACGCCGTCTCGCGCGCCGGCAACGTGTACCGGGTTCTCGCGTCCTCGGTCCTGGGTGTGCTGGTCCTTGCCGTCGTCGGCGCCGTGCTCGGGCCGCAGTGGGACCCGGCGCCGCTGACGCAGCCGCTCCAGGTCCAGAGCTCCTCGACCGCGGTCACCGGGGCACCGTCGCTGCACACCTACCCGGTGCGGACCGAGGTGGTCACGGTGCAGCTGGACGGCACGACCGTGCAGGCTCAGCTCAGCGAGCCGGTCGGGGCGCCGGGACCGCTCCCCGGCGTGGTGTTCATCCACGGCGCCGGCACGGGCAAGTACGCGGTCGCGTTCCGGTCGCAGGCGGCCGCGCTGGCCAGCGCCGGTGTCGTGGCGATGGTCCCGGACAAGCGGCTCGACACCTACACCACGGCGCACCGCGACTACGTCGCGATGGCCGCCGACTACGAACGGTCGGTCCAGGTGCTGCGCGCGCACGCGGGCGTGGACCCTTCCCGGGTCGGGGTGTACGGCGAGAGCGAGGGCGGCTGGATCGCGCCCGTCATCGCGGCCACCGACCACCAGCTCGCCTTCGTCATCCTCGCGTCCTCGCCGGTGGTGCCGCCGCGGCAGCAGGCCGCCTTCGCCTCGGACAACTACCTGCGCAACACCGGCGTGCCGCACGGGGTGTTCCGCGCGATCCCCCGGGCGGTGGGGATGACCCTGCCGGGCGGCTTCGAGTACGTCGACTTCGACGTGCAGCCGTACCAGCAGCGGATGACGCAGCCGGTGCTGGTCGTCTACGGCACGGGCGACGCCTCGATGCCCGTCATCCAGGGCGCTCAGCAGATCCTCGCCGACACGGCACGGGCCGGCAACGACGCGGTGACCGTCCGTTACTACGCCGGGGCGGACCACGGCCTCAAGGTCGACGGGATCGTGTCCGCCACGTTCCTGCAGGACATGACCGGTTGGGTGCTCGGCCTGCCGGCCACCGCGTCGGGCGTGCCGCAGGTCGCCGGCGCCCAACCCGTCCAGCTGTACCTCGCGGGGCCGGTCCCGCAGCCGCAGCAGCTGCGGGACGGGAACGTCGTGCTCCTCGTGGTCCTGGGGGCGGGCGGCCTGGTGCTGCTCGGCTGCCTGCTCGTGGTCGGCCACCGGGTCGGCGAGGCGTGGACGAGCCGCCGCTCGACCCGCGACCGTCCCGCCGGAGCGCGCTGGCCGTCGGGCTACGCGCGCTACCTGGTGGCGTTCGGCGGGGGCGCGATCCTGACCGTGGCGGGGCTCGTGTGGTACCTGCTGTCGGTCGCGCGGCTGGCGATGGACTACCAGCACAACTCCGTGCTGGTGCAGGGCGGATGGCTCGCCGTCCGGCTCGCCGGGATGCTGGTCGTGGTCGCCGGGGTGCTCGCCGTGCGGCGCGCGAGGGCCGGCCGGGTCCCCGGCTCCGGGCCCGGCGTCGTGCGGACCGCCGCGTCGTGGACCGTCGCCACCGGAGGACTGGTCCTGCTCGTCGTGCTCGCGTACTGGGGTGTCTACCAGCTGGGCGTCTGAGGTCCCGCCAAGATAGGCACGGGCGCCGGTACCGTCGACGCTCAGGTTGGCGTCCCTCGACGCCGATGTCATCGTGAAGAGTGCGGACGGGAGGTGCAGGGTGCGGACGTCGTGGGGCTCGGCCAGCGACCGCGGTCGCGTGCGCGACGTCAACGAGGACGCCCTGCTCGCGTGCCCGCCCGTGTTCCTCGTCGCCGACGGGATGGGCGGGCTCGACGCCGGCGCCATCGCCCAGCCGGGTGGCGGTCGAGGAGTTCGCCCGCCTCGCCGGGCGGCCCTCCGTCGGCACCGCGGACGTGCTGGCCTGCCTCGACAGCGCATGGGCACGCCTGCGTGAGGAGCTGACCGGTGACCGCCAGGGCGGTACGACGGTCGCCGGCGTCGCCACGGTGGAGGACGAGGGACGTCCCTCCTGGCTGGTGTTCAACGTGGGCGACTCGCGGGTGTACCGCTGGGCCGACGGCGTGCTGCACCAGGTGACGGCCGACCACTCGGTGGTGCAGGAGCTGCTGGTCGAGGGCCGCGTCACACCGGACGAGGTGGCCCGGCACCCGGAGCGGAACGTGCTGACGCGCGCGCTCGGCACCGGCCGCCGCCCTGACCCGGACCTCTGGATCCTTCCGGCGGGCCCCTCCGACCGGTTCGTCATCTGCACCGACGGCCTGACCCGGGACGTCCCGGCCAACCGCATCGCCGAGCTGCTCAGCCAGGAGCCGGACGCGCGCCGGGCGGCGAGCGCACTCGTCGCCGAGGCGCTTCTGAACGGCGGCCACGACAACGTCAGCGTCGTCGTGGTCGACGGCGGCACGCGGGCGGACGGTGCGGACGGAACGCAGCCTGCCGCTGCCGAGCCGCGGGACACGCTTCCCCGTCAGCGCCGCGACGCTCCGCCGCACGAGGGGCCGACGGCTGCGCCCGCCACCCCTCCCGCGCGGTCGGGACGGCACTCCTAGACTCGGAGCATGACCGGGATCCACCCGGCCGTGAGGATGCGGCCGGTGGAGCTCGACGAGGACGTCACCCCGCGGCGGTGGCGCCCCTCGTCGGTGAGCGGTGCGCCCACCGCACCTGCCGTGCCCGCCCGTTCGACGTCCGGTGGCGTCTCCGAGTCAGGTGCTCGCACCCGCCGCTGGCCGTGGTTGAGCGCGGCCGCGCTGGTGGCGCTCGGTGCCCTGCTGGTCGCCGGGAACGCCGTCGACAGCCGCCAGCGGGCCGTGGCGGGCCGGATCGCCGCAGTGCCCGGTCTGGTGCGGCCGTTGCAGGACGCGCCCGTCGAGCTGTGGCGTGCAGCCGCAGCCGAGGGTCCCGACACGGTGCTGCAGGCGTCCGGCTCGGTGGTGCTGGTGTCGCTGCGCGCAGCCGTGTGGTGGGTGACGGCGTTCGAGCCACGCTCGGGCGCCCAGCGCTGGACGGTTCCGGTGGCGCCCACGACGGCGGGTGGCGGGCCCGTCACGGTCCGGTGCCCGTGGGACGCCGGCACCGATGACGGTGTCGTGCTGTGCCTCGCCGGTGGACCTCGCGACTCGGCGGCACCGGCCCGCGTGGTCGCCCTCGACGCGGTCGGTGGACGCCTGCAGGGCCGGTGGGCGGTGGACGGCCCGGTCATCGGGCTCGCACGGATCGGCGACGACCTGGTGCTCGGATCGGTCCGGCCCGACGGACGCGTGCGCGTGCAGCGCTCCGACGGGCTGACCGGCGCGGTGCGCTGGGAGCACGTCACGGCGGGGGTCGTCGACGACGCGGCGTCGGGGCGTGTCGCCGAGGTCCTCGTCGGCCCGCGCAGGACGGTCGTCCGCGGTGCGGGCTCCGAGGTGCTGGACGACGCGACCGGATCGGTCCTGGTCACCGCGCCGGTGGGCGTGGAGCTCCAGGTGGTGGACCTGCCCGGCGGCTTCGCGACCTTCGGAGGCATCCAGGGCGGCCGGCTCTACCGGGACGGCTCGGACTCGTGGGTGACTCTGCGTGGGAGGGTGGTCCAGCTGGAGGCGGACGACGGTTCCGCTCCTGGTCTGCTGGTGGTCGACACCGGCCCGCAGCTGCGCGGCGTCGACCGGGTGACCGGGACCGTGCGATGGCAGCTGCCGACCGACCTCGACGCGGTGGCGGTCGCGTCGGGCATCCTGGTCACGGCGGCGGACGGCGTGTACGGAGCGGTCGACGTGCGCACCGGGGCCTCCCTGTGGCAGGTGCGGGCCGGGCTGGAGGGTGGCGCGCGCACGTGGGTCCCGCGCACGGACGGCACGCAGGTCATCGGGCTCGAGGTCGCGTCGGGCGGGGCGTTGGCCATCGTGGGCCGGGGCCTGCGCGACGGGATCCGGACCTGGAGCGTGCCCGTCCCGGTGGGGACCGACCGGCTCGACACGGTCGGCGGTCGGCTGCTCGCGCGCGGGCCGGCGGACGTCGTCGTGCTCGGCTGAGCCTGGACGCGTTGCCGGGTCTCGCGAACGGGGGAGTAGGGTGCCAACCGTGCTCCGGAGCGTTCTCCTTCTTCGTCGCCGCGGCGAGGCCCTCTAGGCCGGATCCTCGTCGCGGTGTCCGCTGCGCCGGCTGAGCACCCGCCGCGACGACTGACGAGGAACCCCGATGACCGACGTAGCAGAGCGCAACCCCCAGCAGCCCTCCGGGATGCCGGTGCACAAGTACCGGCCCTTCCACGAGCAGATCCGCGTGGACCTGCCGGACCGGACCTGGCCCGACCGCCACGTGACCCGCGCCCCGCGCTGGTGCGCCGTGGACCTGCGGGACGGCAACCAGGCGCTGATCGAGCCGATGAACCCCGCCCGCAAGCTCGCGATGTTCGAGCTGCTGGTGCAGATGGGCTACAAGGAGATCGAGGTCGGCTTCCCGTCCGCCTCGCAGACCGACTACGACTTCGTCCGGATGCTGATCGAGGAGAACCGCATCCCCGACGACGTCGTCATCCAGGTGCTGACGCAGTGCCGCGAGCACCTGATCGAGCGCACGTACGAGGCGATCGCCGGCGCGAAGCAGGCGATCGTGCACTTCTACAACTCGACCTCGGTGCTGCAGCGGCGCGTCGTGTTCAACGCCGACGAGGACGGCATCCTCGACATCGCGGTGTCCGGTGCTCGGTTCTGCAAGAAGTACGAGGAGCTGGTCCCGGACACCGAGGTGTTCTACGAGTACAGCCCCGAGTCGTACACCGGGACCGAGCTCGAGTACGCCGTGCGGGTGTGCAACGCGGTGCTCGACGAGCTGGAGCCCACCTCCGACCGGAAGGTGATCATCAACCTGCCGGCGACGGTGGAGATGGCCACCCCGAACGTCTACGCCGACTCGATCGAGTGGATGGGCCGGCACCTGCACCACCGCGAGAACGTGGTGCTGTCGCTGCACCCGCACAACGACCGCGGCACCGCCGTGGCGGCCGCCGAGCTGGGCTACCTGGCCGGTGCCGACCGCATCGAGGGCTGCCTGTTCGGCAACGGCGAGCGGACCGGCAACGTCGACCTGGTCACGCTCGGCATGAACCTGTTCAGCCAGGGCATCGACCCGCAGATCGACTTCTCCGACCTGCCGCACGTGCGGTCCGTGGTGGAGCACTGCAACCAGCTGCAGGTCGCCGAGCGGCACCCGTACGGCGGTGACCTGGTGTTCACCGCGTTCTCCGGGTCGCACCAGGACGCGATCAAGAAGGGCCTGACGGCGATGGAGGTGGACGCCGCCGCGGCCGGTACCACCACCGACCAGCTCGAGTGGGCGGTGCCCTACCTGCCGGTCGACCCGAAGGACGTCGGCCGCAGCTACGACGCGATCATCCGGGTGAACAGCCAGTCCGGGAAGGGCGGCATCAGCTACCTGATGAAGTCCGAGCGCGACCTCGACCTGCCGCGCCGGCTGCAGATCGAGTTCTCGCAGGTGGTGCAGCGGCACACCGACACCCACGGCACCGAGGTCACCGCCGACGACCTGTGGCGGATCTTCGTCGACGAGTACCTGCCGGTGGAGATGGCGGCGGCGGCGCGCCCGCGGCAGACCGCCGGGACGGGCGACGAGTCCGGCCAGCCGCTCGACCCGTGGGGTCGGTTCTCGCTGCGCGGCACCCGGGCGACCAGCACGGAGGGCGGTGAGGACCACCTCGAGGTGGACCTGGTCGACCGCGGGGTCGAGCGGACCATCGTCGGCAACGGGAACGGCCCGGTCGCCGCGTTCGTCGCGGCGCTGCGGTCCATCGGCGTCGACGTCGCCGTGATGGACTACGCCGAGCACGCCCTGTCGTCCGGTGGTGACGCGACGGCGGCCGCCTACGTCGAGTGCGCGGTGGGGAGCGACATCCTGTGGGGTGTTGGCATCGACCCGTCGATCACCACGGCGTCCCTCAAGGCGATCATCTCCGCGGTGAACCGGCAGCAGCGCTGACGGTTCACCGTCCGGCCACCGACGCGCCGCGTCCTGCGCACCCCGGCGCGTCGGTGGTCCGGGGGAGAATGGGCCGGTGAGCCTCTACCGCGACGAGGCGATCGTGCTGCGCACCCATCCGCTGGGTGAGGCGGACCGCATCGTCACCCTCCTGACCCGCACCAACGGCAAGGTGCGTGCGGTCGCCAAGGGGGTGCGGCGCACCACGTCCCGGTTCGGCTCACGGCTCGAGCCGTTCATGCACGTGGACGTGCAGCTCAGCACCGGGCGGTCGCTGCACGTCGTCACCCAGGTGGAGACCCTCGGTGCGTACGGGCGGCCGGTGTGCGAGGACTACGCGCTGTACACGGCGGGCACCGTGATGCTCGAGACGGCCGACCGGCTGGTCGAGGCGGAGCACGAGCCGGCGGTGCAGCAGTACTGGCTGCTGGTGGGCGCCGTGCGGGCGCTCGCCGGCCGGGAGCACGCCCCGGGCCTGGTGCTCGACAGCTACCTGCTGCGGGCGCTGTCGGTGGCGGGCTGGGCGCCCAGCTTCGCTGACTGCGCCCGGTGCGGGGCGGTGGGTCCGCACCACTCGTTCGCCGTGGCGATGGGCGGTGCGGTGTGCAACGCGTGCCGGCCGGCGGGTGCGGCGGCACCTGCGCCGGAGACGTTCGCCCTGCTCGCCGCTCTGCTGGTCGGTGACTGGTCCACGGCGGACGGCAGCGCCGAGCGGCACCGCGCCGAGGGCAACGGGCTGGTGGCGGCGTTCAGCCAGTTCCACCTCGAGCGACGGCTGCGGTCGCTGCCGATGGTGGAGCGCGTCTAGTGGCCGCCGCACGCACCCCCGTCCCGCCGCCCCCGCACCCGTCCGGCGCCAGGCCGCCCGCGATCCCGCGCGAGCTGGTGCCGCGGCATGTGGCGGTGGTGATGGACGGGAACGGCCGGTGGGCCAACGCCCGCGGCCTGCCGCGGACCGCCGGGCACGCTGCCGGCGAGGCGTCGCTGCTCGACGTGGTCGCCGGCGCCATCGAGGTGGGCGTGGAGTACGTGTCTGCGTACGCCTTCTCGACCGAGAACTGGTCGCGGTCACCCGACGAGGTGCGGTTCCTCATGGGGTTCAACCGCGACGTGCTGCACCGGCGGCGCGACCTGATGGACTCGTGGGGCGTGCGGGTGCGGTGGGCCGGCCGCCGGCCGCGGCTGTGGCGGTCGGTGATCTCCGAGCTCGAGCGGGCCGAGGAGCAGACCAGGGACAACACCGTCTGCACGCTGACGATGTGCGTCAACTACGGCGGCCGGGCGGAGATCGCCGATGCGGCCCGCGCCATCGCCCTCGAGGTCGCAGCCGGCCGGCTCGACCCGAAGAAGGTCAGCGAGAAGACGATCCAGCGGCACCTGGACGAGCCGGACCTGCCGGACGTCGACCTGTTCGTGCGGTCGTCCGGCGAGCAGCGCACGTCGAACTTCATGCTGTGGCAGGCGGCGTACGCCGAGCTGGTGTTCCTCGACGAACCGTGGCCGGACGTGGACCGGCGGCACCTGTGGCGGGCCGTGGAGACCTACGCGCGCCGTGACCGCAGGTACGGCGGGGCGGTGGACAGCCCCGCCGCGACCTAGCGGCGAAGGCCTACTGGCGGCCCACCTGATCGGCCCGCACCGAGGCGTTCGGGTGCCGATGGGGTGCGGGTACGGGGACCTGGCACTCGTCGTCCGAGTCGGCCAGCAGCACGTCGTCGGCCATCTCGGGGTGCGGGTCGGAGGCCGCGGCCCGCCGGCGCACCATCGGCCGCAGCGCCGCCGAGACCGCGTAGACGGCGATCGCCAGCACCACGATGGTGGCCCCCGGCGGGATGTCGTTCCAGTAGGTGAGCACCAGGCCGACCACGCTGACCGTCACACCCACACCGCTGGCCGTCGCCATGGTCCGGCCGAAGGAACGGGCGTACAGCTGGGCGACGGCGACCGGCACGATCATCAGCGCGCTGACCAGGAGCAGGCCGACAACCCGCATCGCCACGGTCACCGTCACGGCGGCCAGCACGGCGACCACCATCGCCAGGGCGCGCGTCGGCAGCCCGCTGGCGCGGGCGAACTCCTCGTCGTGGCTCACGGCGTACAGCGCGGTCCGCAGACCGACGCCCACGACGAGCACCACCGCGGCCAGCGCCACCGTCCACACGAGGTCGCTCGGGGAGACCGTGGAGATCGAGCCGAACAGGTAGGCCATCAGGTTCGCGTTGGTGCCGCCGGCCACCTTGATCAGCAGCACGCCGCCGGCGATGCCGCCGTAGAACATCAGCGCCAGCGCGAGGTCGCCGGTGGTGCGGCCGCGTTCGCGGACCAGCTCGATGACGACGGAGCCGACGACGGCCGCCACCACGGCGCCCGGGACAGCGAGAGCACCGTTGGGCACCAGCCCGGCCCAGCTGCCGACCAGCCAGCCGAGCGCCACGCCGGTGAGCGCCACGTGCCCGATGCCATCGCCCATCAGCGCCATGCGCCGCTGCACCAGGAAGGTGCCGACGACGGGCGCCGCGGCGCCGACGAGCACGGCGGCCAGCATGGCGCGCTGCATCAGCGGCGAGGTGGCCATGGCCACCACCTGGTCCCAGAACGTCACGGGGTCACCTCCACCGACAGGCCGGATGCGGCGCTCGGCGGGTCGCCGTGCGCATGAGCGTGGTCGTGCGCCGGTCCGGCGTGCTCGACGCGGGCGACGGGTGGGGCGCCGTCGTGCACCACGCGACCGTGCCGGAGCACAACGGAACGCTGGATCAACGGTCCGAACTCGCCGAGCTCGTGGAGCACCACGACGACGGTGCCGCCGCTCTCGTGCATCCGCCGCACGGTGCTGACGAACGCCTCCTGCGTCGGCAGGTCGATGCCCGAGGTGGGCTCGTCGAGCACCAGCAGGTCGGGCCGCCGCACCAGCGCCCGGGCGATCTGGACGCGCTGCTGCTGCCCGCCGGACATCTCCTGGACGCGCTGACCGGCACGGGCCGCCATGCCGACCTCGTCGAGGGCGGCGAGCGCGCGGGTCCGCGCGTCCCGCGGCGGCCGCAGCGACCGGCCCGACAGCAGACCGGAGCGCACCACCTCGAGGGCCGTCGACGGCATGCCGGACGCGACGGGCACGCGCTGCGGGACGTACCCGACGCGCAGCCACGGGACACCGGGCCCGAGGGGCTCGCCGAACAGGCGGACGCTGCCGCCGCTGAGCGGGACGGCACCGAGCAAGGAGCGGATCAGGGTGGACTTGCCGGAGCCGTTGGCGCCGAGCACCGCCAGCACCTCGCCTCGCGGCACCTCCAGGTCGACCCCCCGGACGATCGCCAGCCCCCCGAGCGTCACCTGCAGGTTCACCGCCTCGATCACCGGTGCGGTGTCGGGGCCCGACGGCGCGGTCGCGGCGCTCATGCGCAGCCCAGCGCCGTGCGCAGCGTCGCCAGGTTGTCCTGCGCGACGGAGAAGTAGTCGGCACCCGGTGCGGTGATGGACTCCATCGGGTCCAGCACGGTCGCCTGGACGCCCAGGTCGGAGGCCAGCGTGCGGGCCACCTTCGGGCTCGCCAGCGTCTCGAAGAAGATCGTCGTCACACCCTCTCGTCTCACCACGTCTCCGATCTGTGCCAGCCGGGCCGGCGACGGTTCGGTCTCCGGGTCCAGCCCGGAGATGCCGACCTGCTGCAGGTGGTACCGGAGCGCGAGGTACCCGAAGGCCTCGTGCGAGGTGACCAGCACCTGACGCCGGCAGTCCGCCAGGCCGGTGCGGTAGGCCGTGTCCACGGAGGTGAACCGGGCGGCGAGCCGGTCCGCCGCCGCGCGGTAGTCCGCAGCGCCCGCCGGGTCGACCTGGCTCAGTGCCGTGGCGACGTCGTCCGCCAGCGCGGGCAGGCGGGACGGGTCCAGCCAGAAGTGCGGGTCGAGCGTGCGGGTGGCGGCGGTGCCGGCGCCGGTGCCCGCGAGCGGGTCGGCTCCCTCCGAGGCCTGCTCGGTGCCCAGGTCCATCAGGCCGGCGTGCAGCGCTGCGTCGAGCACGTGGCGCGGGCGCACCTGACGGACCGCGTCGTCCACCGCTGCCTGGAACCCGGAGAGGTAGACCACCAGGTTCGCGGTCTCGACGGCGGACACCTGGGCGGGGGACAGCTCGACGTCGTGCGGCTCCGCGCCCGGAGGTGTCAGGGAGTCGACGTGCACCCGGTCGCCACCGACCTGCTGCGCCACGAACTGGAGCGGGTAGAACGACGCGAGCACCCGCACCTTCCCGGCAGGTGCGCCGGCGAGGGTGCCGCCGGCGCCGGCCGTGCCGCACGCGGTCAGGGCGGAGAGCGCCACGACGACCGCCGCCGCCAGCCCGCCGATCCGTCGTCTGCTCACAGCGAGGATCTTGCCGAAGACGAGAATCATTGTCAAAAGGCGGCAGAGGGCGGTGTTGCCGCAGGCCGGTAGCCTGGGGCGGCTGTTCCCGCGGCACCCAGCCGCGGGCCCCCGACCCAGGAGTGCTCACCGTGGCCGCACCGTCCCGCCTCGACAACGCCATCGCCCTCGCCAAGCGGCGCGGCTTCGTGTTCCCGAGCGGCGAGATCTACGGCGGGACCAGGTCGGCGTGGGACTACGGGCCGCTCGGCGTGGAGCTGAAGGAGAACATCAAGCGGCAGTGGTGGCGGTTCATGGTCACCAGCCGTGAGGACATCGTCGGCCTCGACTCCTCGGTGATCCTGCCCCGGCAGGTGTGGGTCGCCTCCGGTCACGTCGGCGTGTTCACCGACCCGCTCACCGAGTGCCTGCACTGCCACAAGCGGTTCCGTGAGGACCAGCTGATCGAGGAGTTCACCGAGCGCAAGGGCCACGAGCCCGAGGGCGGCCTCGCGTCCGTGCCGTGCCCCAACTGCGGCACCAAGGGTCAGTGGACCGAGCCGCGCGACTTCAACATGATGCTCAAGACGTACCTCGGCCCGGTCGAGGACGAGTCCGGCCTGCACTACCTGCGGCCCGAGACCGCCCAGGGCATCTTCGTCAACTTCGCCAACGTGCTGACGGCCGCCCGCAAGAAGCCTCCGTTCGGCATCGGCCAGATCGGCAAGTCGTTCCGCAACGAGATCACCCCGGGCAACTTCATCTTCCGCACGCGCGAGTTCGAGCAGATGGAGATGGAGTACTTCGTCGAGCCGGGCACCGACGAGACGTGGCACCAGTACTGGATCGACACGCGCACCGACTGGTACGTCGGCCTGGGCATCGCCCGCGACAACCTGCGGCACTACGAGCACCCCAAGGAGAAGCTGTCGCACTACTCGAAGCGGACGGTCGACATCGAGTACCGGTTCGGCTTCCAGGGCAGCGAGTGGGGCGAGCTGGAGGGCATCGCCAACCGCACCGACTTCGACCTGTCGACGCACTCGCAGCACTCCGGCGCCGACCTGTCGTACTTCGACCAGGGCCGCGGTGAGCGGTACGTGCCGTACGTCATCGAGCCGGCGGCCGGCCTGACGCGGTCGCTGATGGCCTTCCTGGTCGACGCGTACACCGAGGACGAGGCGCCCAACACGAAGGGCGGCGTGGACACCCGCGTCGTGCTGAAGCTCGACCCGCGCCTCGCACCGGTGAAGGCCGCGGTGCTGCCCCTGTCGCGCAACGAGCAGCTGTCGCCGAAGGCCCGCGACCTGGCTGCCGAGCTGCGCCGGGCGTGGAACGTCGACTTCGACGACGCCGGCGCGATCGGTCGCCGCTACCGCCGCCAGGACGAGATCGGCACGCCGTTCTGCATCACGGTCGACTTCGACACCCTCGAGGACGACGCCGTGACCATCCGCCACCGCGACGACATGTCGCAGCAGCGCGTCGGGCTCGGTCACGTGTCGGAGTACCTCGCGCAGCGGCTGATCGGCGCCTGAACCGGGTCGCTCGCGCCACCGGCCGGACATGACATCCGTCATGTCCAGCCGGTGACGCGCGGCGTGGGCCGCTGACCTGGTACGTCGCCAGGATCGGTGCATGACCTTCACCGAGACCTCTCTCCGGCCACGTGCGGCCGGCGACGCCCCGCCGGCCATCGACCTGCGCGGGCTGCACAAGTCGTTCGGCTCCGTGCACGCCGTCGACGGCATCGACCTGGCCGTCGAGCCGGGCGAGGTCGTCGCCTTCCTCGGACCGAACGGTGCGGGCAAGACGACGACGATCGACCTGCTGCTCGGTCTGTCCGTCCCGGACGCCGGGACGGTGCAGGTGCTCGGCCTCGACCCGACGCGGGCGATCGCCGAGGGCCGCGTGTCGGCCGTCATGCAGACCGGCGGCCTGCTCAAGGACCTCACCGTCGGCGAGACGGTCGAGGTGACCGCCTCGTTCTTCCGGTCGGCCCGGTCCGCGGCCGAGGTGCTCGGCCGTGCCGGCATCGCCGACATCGCGGGACGCAAGGTCGGATCCTGCTCCGGCGGTCAGCAGCAGCGGCTGCGGTTCGCGCTGGCGCTGCTGCCCGACCCCGACCTCATCGTGCTGGACGAGCCGACCACCGGGATGGACGTCGAGGGCCGCCGGGAGTTCTGGACGGCTCTGCGGGCGGATGCGGCGCGGGGCCGCACCATCCTGTTCGCCACGCACTACCTCGACGAGGCGGACGCGTACGCCGACCGCATCGTGCTGGTGAGCCACGGCCGGATCGTCGCCGACGGCTCGGCCGCGCAGGTGAAGAACCTCGCGTCTGGCCGGCTGGTCTCGGCCACCCTGACCGACCTGACGCCGGCGGACGAGGCCGCGCTCCGCGGGCTGCCCGGGGTGCAGTCCGTCGAGCTGCGCGGAGACCGGCTGCTGGTGCGCACCTCGGACTCCGACGGGGTCGCGCGGCTGCTGCTCACCTCCACCACGGCCACCGACATCGAGATCACCGCACGCGGGCTCGAGGACGCGTTCCTCGCGCTGACGAGCGCTACCGCAGGGAGCCCCTCATGACCACCACCGAGACCGCCACCACCGCCACGGCGGCCCGCGGCACCGCGCAGCGCCCGACGGCGGCACCGGACCGGACGCCGCGCACGGGCCTGCTGAACGGCCGCTTCCTCGCCGTCGAGCTGCGCCGGCTGCTGCGCAACCGCCGCACGGTGATCTTCACGCTGGTGATGCCGCCGGTGTTCTTCCTCATCTTCGGGGCCAACGCCGGCTACCGGCACCAGTCCGTCGGCCACGGCAACGTGACCGCCTTCATCATGGTGTCCATGGCGCTGTACGGCGCCATGCTCGCCACCACCGGCGGTGGCGCCAGCGTCTCGGTGGAGCGTGCCCAGGGGTGGACCCGTCAGCTGCGGCTCACGCCGCTGCGTCCCGCCACCTACGTCACCACCAAGGTGCTGGTGGCCATGGTGCTCGGTCTCGCAGCCGTGGTCGTGGTCGGTGCGGTCGGGCTCGCCGAGGGTGCGACGGGGCAGGGCGGCGCGCTCGTCTGGTCGCTCCTGCTCGCCTGGGTCGGCTCGGTGGTGTTCGCCGCGTTCGGCCTGTTCATGGGCTACCTGCTGCCGGCCGAGAACGTCATGCAGATCCTCGGACCTGTGCTCGCGCTGCTCGCGTTCGCCGGTGGGCTGTTCGTGCCGCTCGGTGACGGGGTGTTCGCGCAGATCGCCAAGGCGGTCCCGACGTACGGGGTGGCGCAGATCGTCCGAGCGCCGTTGACGGGTGAGTCCGTGACGGGGTGGGCGGTGCTCAACGTGGTCGGCTGGGCCGTGGTCTTCGGGCTCGGGGCCGCCTGGCGGTTCCGGCGGGACACCGCACGGGTGTGACCCGCGGGCGGCCGGTGCCGGTGCGGCCGCCCGCTACCGTGGGCGCCGTGAGGCGCGGGTGGCCCGGCTGGGGCAGGCAGCCGGTCGCGGTGTCGGAGTCCGACGGCGTGGCACGGCCCCAGCACCGACCGGTGATGCGGGTGGTCGGGCCCGCCATGGGCGTCGTCTGGGTCGTCTTCCTGGTGCAGCCCTGGTTGGCGGCCTGGCGCAGCCACGTGGGGCTCGCCCGGGACGTGTCGCTCGCTGCTGTCGCGGGGCTCGCGGTCAGCTTCGCCTGGACCGTCGTGACGCGCGGCGGCGGCCGTGGTGAGCGGATGGGGAGCCGCGGTGTCGTGCTGGTGCTCGGCGGGCAGGCCGTGCTGGTCGGGCTGTCGACCCTGGCCGCTGCCGAGCAGGGGCTGGTCGGGCTCGTCTTCCTCTCCGTCTCGGCGGTCTTCCTGATCGGCCAGCCCCGCGCGCTGCTGGTGCCCCTCGGGGCGAGCGCCGTTGTGGTGGGCCTGCCGCGGGTGGTCCCGGGCTGGTTCACCATCGACGGGCTCGTGCTGTCCGTGCTGCTGGCGTCGTTCGCGGTGTTCGGGTTCACGCAGCTGGTGCAGCGCAACCGCCAGCTGCAGCTGGCCCAGGCCGAGGTCGCGGTGCTGGCCGTGGAGCGGGAGCGGGAACGGATCGCCCGCGACATGCACGACATCTTGGGGCACTCGTTGACGGTGATCGCGGTCAAGGCGGAGCTGGCCGGCAAGCTGTTCGAGCTGGACCCGGAGCGGTCCCGTGCCGAGATGGCCCAGGTGCAGGCGCTCGCCCGCGGCGCTCTCGCCGACGTCCGCGGGATGGTGTCCGCGACGCGTGCCGTGACGCTGGCGGGCGAGCTCGCCGGCGCCCGGCAGGCGTTCGACGCCGCGGGCGTCCAGGCGCAGGTGCCCGGCAGCGTCGACGACGTCCCGGAGCACCTGCGTGAGCTGTTCGCCTGGGCGCTGCGGGAGGGGACGACGAACGTGCTGCGGCATGCGGCGGCGAGCCGAGTGGAGGTGACCATGACGGCGGACTCCCTCGTCGTCGACGACGACGGGCACGGACCCTCGGGCGGTGCCGGCGGGGAGCCGACCGCGCCGGGGAACGGGTTGCACGGGCTGACGGAGCGTGCGCGGGCCGCCCGTGCTCGCCTCGAGGTGTCGAGGAGCCCGTTGGGCGGCTACCGGCTCGCGGTGATCGCGCGGAACGAGGGCCGATGAGCGAGCGACCGATCCGGCTGCTCCTCGCCGACGACCAGGCGCTGGTCCGCGGCGCCCTCGCCGCCCTGCTGGATCTCGAGGTGGACCTGACCGTCGTGGCGCAGGTCGGGCGCGGCGACCTGGTGGTGGACGCCGCGCGAGCCAACGCGGCCCAGGTGGCACTCCTCGACGTCGAGATGCCGGGCATGGACGGGATCGCCGCCGCCGCGGCTCTGCGTGCCGCCTACCCGTCCTGCCGGTCCTTGGTGGTCACCACGTTCGGCCGGCCCGGGTACGTGCGGCACGCGCTCGACGCGGGCGCGAGCGGGTTCGTGGTCAAGGACACCCCCGCCGAGCAGCTGGCGGACGCGGTCCGCCGCGTGCACGCGGGGCTGCGCGTGGTGGACCCCGACCTCGCGGTCGAGTCGCTGGCGGTGGGCGCGAGCCCGCTGACCGACCGCGAGCGGGACGTCCTCCTGGTCGCCGGGCGCGGCGGGACGGTGGCGGACATCGCGCGGGAGACGTTCCTGTCCGAGGGCACCGTGCGCAACTACCTGTCGGCGGCGATGGGCAAGACCGGTGGCCGGACGCGGGCGGAAGCGGTGCGCCTCGCCCAGGAGAACGGGTGGCTGCTGGGTTGAGCCGCGGGTCCGCGGCGCAGCAGGTGGAAGTGTCTCGGCCCACCGAGCGGGCGGCCTGCGGTGCTGCCAGAGTGGGGCCGTAGATCCGCATCGTGCGCAGGAGGTCCATCGTGTCCCGTGTCGTGCACTTCGAGATCCACGCGGACGACGTCGCCCGGGCCCGGGAGTTCTACGGGTCGGTGTTCGGCTGGCAGTTCCAGGACTGGTCGGGCGTGGCGGACGACGAGTACTGGGGCGTCACCACCGGCGGGGGTGACCAGGCCGGCATCGACGGGGGACTGCTGAAGCGGCGCGCCCCTGCGCCGGCCGCGGAGCAGGGCCCCAACGCGTTCGTCTGCACGGTCCAGGTGGACGACTTCGACGCCACCGCCACGGCGATCGAGGCCGCGGGCGGCCGTGTGGCGCTGCCCAAGTACGCGCTGACCGGCATGGCGTGGCAGGGCTACTTCCTCGACCCCGAGGGCAACACGTTCGGCATCCACCAGGCCGACCCCGAGGCACGCTGACCGCTCGGTCGTCGTCCGCACGCCGACGGCCCGCTCCCGGTGACGTACCGGCCCCGTGGGTCGCCCGCGGCCTGATGCGACACTGGACGGCATGCCCCCGGTCCTCGACGACGCCGACGCACGCCCGGCCGCCCCGACGGTCGGTGCGGCGCTGCCCCCGTTGCACATCGGTCCGATCGTCGTGGACACCCCCGTAGTGCTCGCGCCGATGGCCGGCGTGACCAACGCGGCCTTCCGGCGGCTGTGCCGCGAGTCGGGCGCCGGCCTGTACGTCGCCGAGATGGTCACCAGCCGGGCCCTCGTGGAGCGCAGCCCGGAGTCGTTCCGGATCATCGACTTCGCACCGGACGAGCGCCCGCGCTCCGTCCAGGTGTACGGGGTCGACCCGACGACGGTCGGCGCCGCGGTGCGGATGCTGGTCGAGGAGGACCGCGCCGACCACGTCGACCTGAACTTCGGCTGCCCCGTGCCGAAGGTCACCCGACGGGGCGGGGGAGCGGTGCTGCCCTGGAAGCGAGACCTGTTCTCGTCGATCGTGCAGGCGGCCGTGGCGGCCGCCGCGCCGGCCGGGGTGCCGGTGACGGTGAAGATGCGCAAGGGCGTGGATGACGACCACCTGACGTACCTCGAGGCGGGGCTGCGTGCTCAGGACGCCGGCGTGGCGGCGGTCGCACTGCACGGGCGCACGGCGGCGGACTACTACTCCGGCACGGCGGACTGGGACGCCATCGCGGCGCTCAAGGCGGCCGTGACGGACATCCCGGTGCTGGGCAACGGCGACATCTGGTCGGCGGAGGACGCGCTGGAGATGGTGGCGCGCACCGGGGTCGACGGTGTGGTCGTCGGCCGTGGGTGCCAGGGACGGCCGTGGCTGTTCGCCGACCTCGCGGCGGCGTTCTCCGGTTCTGACGTGCGGGTGCGCCCGGGACTCGGCGAGGTCGCGGCCGTGGTGCGGCGGCATGCCGAGCTGATGGTCGACACCTTCGGTGACGAGTCCAAGGCGCTGCGCGAGATGCGCAAGCACATGGCCTGGTACTTCAAGGGCTACGTGGTGGGCGGTGAGCTGCGGGCCCGGCTGGCCATGGTGTCGACGACGGCGGAGCTGGACGACCTGCTCGCGCTGCTGGACCACGACCAGCCCTATCCCGGTGCTGCCGCCGAAGGGCAGCGGGGCCGTGCCGGGTCGCCGAAGCGGCCCCACGTGCCGGACGGGTGGCTCGACTCGCGGGAGCTGTCGGAGGACTTCCGGCGGACGCTGCGCGAGGCCGAGCTGTCGGTGTCCGGCGGCTGACGCCGCCGCGCATCCGCCACCGCCGCGCATCCGCCACCGCCTGGCATCAGCCTCCGCGCGCGAGAGGCCGCCTGCGGGGTAGCGGCGCGGCTCAGTGCCGACGCACCCGCACCGAGGCCGCCAGCGCCGTCGCCTCCGCCCGCGTGAGGGACCCGGCGCCGAGCCCGGGCTGTGCGACGGCGAGCCCCGCGACGGCGGAGGCGAACGCCAGGCCGTCCGGTGTCGGCAGTCCGTCGAGGTGCGCCGCCAGGAGCCCCGCGAGGAAGGCGTCACCGGCCCCCTCGGCGTCGACCACCTCGACCGGAACGGCCGGGACCTCCCACCAGCCCTCCGCGTCGCGGGCCAGCGTGCCGGCGGACCCTGCGGTGCACACGGCCAGACGGGCCCCTGCGACGACCCGGGCGTCGAGGTACGCCGTCGGGTCGTCGAGCCGTGCCGCGCTGACGAGCAGCACGTCCGCCGCCTCCGCGAACGCCCGTGGGTACGGCGCCGCACCGTCGTCGTCGTGGACGTCGCACCACACGGGCACCCCGCTCGCCCGCGCGGTCTCGAGCAGCGGACGGGAGTGCTCCGCCAGGTCGAGGACCGCGACCGGTGCCTCGCGCAGCGCCGTGAGCAGGTCGGGCGGCGTGGGTCCCTGCACCTCAGGCAGCTCGAGGTAGATCGACATCCGGTCGCCGTCGTCGGCGACGAGGTTGAGGTGCTGCTCGGTACGACCGCGGGCCGCGGGACGGGCCAGCACGCGGAGCCGGGGCCGCTCCAGCGCCGCGCGCACCAGCGTGCCCGGATCGTCGTCACCCAGCACGGTCGAGAGCAGCACGTCGACGCCGAGCGCGGCCAGCGTCACCGCCTTGCCGGCGGAGGTACCGCCCAGACCGTGCTCGACGGAGCGGGCTGCGAGCGTCTGGGGTCGCGGCTCCGGCAGTGCGTCGAGCCGCACCAGGGTGTTCCACGACGCGGGCCCGTTGACGACGACGGCTGGCACGGCGGGAGCCTACGGCCCCCGTTGGCGGGCTACACTCGGCGCGCCGAAACTTGCTGCAACTCCTTGCGGCCCGACCTGGTGGTGACGATGACGCACCGCACGACGCCCTTCGCCCGCTCTCGGCGGTTGCTCCGGACCGCGACGCTGGCCGCCCTCCTCGCGCTGCTGGCCGCCTGCTCGACACCCGGCCGGTCCGCCTCCACGACGGCCGCTCCTGCCGTCCGCGACGTCGGCGTCCAGCTGTTCCAGTGGACCTGGCCGGCGATCGGCCGTGAGTGCACCGATCGGCTGGGACCCGCCGGGTACGGCTGGGTGCTGACCTCGCCTCCGCAGGAGCACGTGCTGGGCAGCCAGTGGTGGACCTCCTACCAGCCGGTCAGCTACCGGCTGGAGAGCAGGCTCGGTACCCGCGAGCAGCTCGCCGCCATGGTCACGGCCTGCCACGCCGCCGGCGTGAAGGTCTACACGGACGCCGTGGTCAACCACATGACCGGCCAGGACGCCCCGGGCGTCGGCTGGGCCGGCTCGTCGTACTCGCACTACGACTACCCGGGCCTGTACTCGGACGCCGCAGGCGACTTCCACCACTGCGGGCTCACGCCGGGCGACGACATCGTCAGCTACCAGGACGCGACCCAGGTGCGCACGTGCCAGCTGTCCAACCTGGCCGACCTCGCGACCGAGAAGCCGCAGGTGCGCCAGAAGATCGCGGCCTACCTCGCCGACCTCGTCTCGCTCGGCGTCGACGGCTTCCGCATCGACGCGGCCAAGCACATGGCGCCGGAGGACATCGCGGCCTTCACCGCGTCGCTCCCGGCCGGCACGGGCGTGGTCCAGGAGGTGATCCGCGGCAGCGGCGAACCGATCACGCCCGAGCAGTACCTGGCCAACGGGAAGGTGCTCGAGTTCTCCTGGGGCCGGGACGTCAAGGGCATGCTGGCCGGCTCGATCGGTCCGGTCCTCGCACTCGGGACCGGCGGCCGGTACGCGCCGAGCGACAAGGCGGTCGTCTTCGTCGACAACCACGACACCGAGCGGAACCGCTCCACCCTCAGCTACCGCGACGGCGCCACCTACCAGCTGGCCGACGTGCTGATGCTCGCAGGCACCTACGGCACGCCGCTGGTGTACTCCGGGTACGCGTTCGACGACCGCGACGCCGGTCCGCGCCAGGACGCCCGGGGTGCCGTGCTGGATGCCGCGTGCGGCGCCGCTCCCGGCCCGGGCGCCGCGCTGCAGCCCCGCGACTGGGTGTGCCAGCACGCGTGGCCGGCCGTGGCCGGCATGGTCGGGTGGCGTGCCGTCGCCGGCTCGGCAGCCGTGGCCGACAGGTGGTCGGAGGGCGACGCGGTCGCCCTCGGGCGCGGCGGTCTCGGCTTCGTCGTCGTGAACAACGGGGACAGCCCGGTGGCGACGAGCATCCCGACGCACCTGCCGGCCGGCACCTACTGCGACGTGCTGGCGGGTGGTGCGCCGGTGAGCGGAGGCCGGTGCACCGGGTCGTCGGCGACCGTCAAGGGCGGCGAGATCGCCGTCCAGGTGGCGCCCCACTCGGCGCAGGCGTGGGACGTGTCCGCGCGGCGAGGTTGATGCGGTCGCGCCCGCAGCGAGACGGTCGCCGCGCCGAGCGCGGCCGTCAGCGCAGCTCGACCCAGACCGTCGTGGCGGCCGGCACGGTGCGCTCGGCCCCCGCGGCCAGCGGCGCGGAGGACAGCAGCACGTGTCCGTCGTCCGGCAGCTGCACCGAGCCCTCCCCGAGGTTGGCCACCACCAGGACGTCCCGGTCGACGAATGCGAGCACCGTCGGGTCGGTCGACACCTCCGGCGCCCAGCTGAGGTCGCCCGAGCCCAACGCGTGGTCCCGCCGCAGCCGCAGGGCCGCCCGGTAGAGCTCGAGGGTGGAGCCCGCCTGGTCACGCTGGACGTCCACCGCGAGGCGCGCCCACTCGTCCGGCTGGGGGAGCCAGGTCGCCCCGGTCGGTGAGAAGCCGTACGCGGGTGCGTCCGCGCGCCACGGGAGCGGGACCCGGCAGCCGTCGCGACCCAGCTCGGTGCCGCCGGTCCGGAAGAAGGCCGGGTCCGTCCGGACGGACGGGTCGAGGGAGGTGTGGTCCGGCAGCCCCAGCTCCTCGCCCTGGTACAGGTACGCGGAGCCGGGCAGCGCCAGCACCAGGAGCGTCGCGGCGCGCGCACGCCGCAGCCCGAGCTCGGCGTCCGGCTGGACGTCGTCCGGCCCGATGCCGTTGGGCCGGCTGGTCGGGTCGGGAAGGCCCAGCCGGGACGCGTGCCGGACGACGTCGTGGTTGGACAGCACCCAGGTGGTGGGAGCGCCGACGGCGTCGTTGGCGGCGAAGGACGAGTCGATCACCCGCCGCAGCCGCGCTGCGTCCCAGCCCGTGACCAGCACGTCGAAGTTGAACGCCTGGTGCAGCTCGTCGGGCCGCACGTACCGGGCCAGTCGGGGGAGCGGGTCCACCCACGCCTCGGCGACCATCACGCGCTCGCCGGGGTACTCGTCCAGCACCCGGCGCCACGCACGGAAGATCTCGTGCACACCCTCCTGGTCGAACATCGGGTTGGTGCCGCCGGGGACGGTGCCCTGCTCGTCGCCCTCGATCATCGCGACGTGCCCCGACCAGTCCGGCAGCCCCTCCGCCTTGACCATGCCGTGCGCGACGTCGACCCGGAAACCGTCGACCCCGCGGTCCAGCCAGAACCGCAGCACGTCCTCGAACTCGGCGCGGACCTCCGCGTTCTCCCAGTTCAGGTCCGGCTGACCGGCGTCGAAGAGGTGCAGGTACCACTGGCCGGGGGTGCCGTCCGCCTCGGTCACCCGCGTCCACGCACGTCCGCCGAAGACGGACTCCCAGTTGTTCGGCGGCAGCTCGCCGTGCTCGCCACGGCCGTCCCGGAACAGGTAGTGGGCCCGCTCCGGGGAGCCCGGTGCCGCCGCACGGGCGGCCCTGAACCACGCGTGCTCGTCCGAGGTGTGGTTGGGCACCAGGTCGACGATCACCCGCAGCCCGAGCCGGTGCGCCCGTTCGAGCAGCGCGTCGGCGTCGGCCAGCGTGCCGAACAGCGGGTCGACGTCCCGGTAGTCGGCGACGTCGTAACCCGCGTCCACCTGGGGCGAGCGGTAGAAGGGCGACAGCCACAGGGCGTCGACGCCCAGCTCGACCAGGTGGTCCAGGTGGGCCGTGATGCCGGGCAGGTCGCCGATGCCGTCACCGTCCGAGTCGGCGAACGAGCGCGGGTACACCTGGTAGATCACGGCGGAACGCCACCACTGCGCGTCCGCCGGGGCGGTGTGCACGCGGACGCGGTCGGGAGCGGTGCTGGTCATGGAGGCCTCTCGGACGGTGCGGCGGGGCGCCGCGCGGGCGCGTCAGGACGCGACGGGGCAGGACGCGACGGCTCGGGCGGTGAGGTGCCGGCGGCACCGGACGGCCGGAGCCGTCGTCAGACTGCGGCGGCCCCGGGTCCGGGGAGCACCAGGGCACCGGCGGGCGCGGCGCCGGTGGAACCGCGCACGACCAGCTCCGGCTGGAACAACAGCTCCGCCCGGGAGACCGGGGTGGAGCGGATCTCCGCGACCAGCGCCGCGACGGCGGCGTGCCCCATCGCCGCCACCGGCTGCCGGATCGTGGTCAAGGGCGGGTCGGTGAAGGCGATCAGCGGCGAGTCGTCGAAGCCGACCACGGAGAGGTCGTCCGGCACCCGGAACCCGCGCGAGCGTGCGGCACGGACGGCGCCGAGGGCCATCAGGTCCGACCCGCAGATCACCGCGGTGTGCCCGGACTCGATCAGCTCGAGGGCGGCGGACTGACCACCCTCGACCGTGAAGAGGGTCGAGACGATGTGCTGCTCGGGCTCGGCGACGCCCTGCCGTCGGAGCAGCTCGGAGAACGCGTCGATCTTGCGGCGCACCGGCACGAACCGCGTCGGCCCGACGGCCAGCCCGATCGACCGGTGGCCGAGCGAGGTCAGGTGCCGGACAGCCTGCTCCATCGCGGCCGCGTCATCCGTCGACACCGTCGGCGCGTCGACCCCCTCGGCGTACCCGTTGACCAGCACGAGCGGGATGCCGCGGCTGCGCAGCCGCTGGTAGCGCTCGGTGCTGGCGGACGTGTCGGCGTGCAGGCCGGACACGAAGACGATGCCGTCCACCCCGTGCTCGAGCAGCATCTCGACGTACTGGTCCTCGGTGGTGCCGCCCGGCGACTGCGTGCACAGCAGCGGCGTGTACCCGCGGTCGGACAGCATCGTCTCGATCACCTGCGCGAACGCCGGGAACACGGGGTTGCTCAGCTCGGGCACCACCAGCCCGACGAGGCCGGCAGGCCGCGAGTGCAGCCTGTCGGGCCGTTCGTAGCCGAGCACGTCGAGGGCCGCGAGCACCGCCTGGCGGGTGTGGGAGGACACCCCGTGCTTGCCGTTGAGCACGCGCGACACCGTGGCGGTGCTGACACCTGCCTGTTCGGCGATGTCAGTCAGCCGGGTGCGTGCCGGCGGCAGCAGAGACACGGGACCTCCTCGTCCATCACGGGTGCGACGGTCAATCATGCCCGGCGCGTCGTCGGCGTGTCTCCGTCCGACGTCCCAGCCCTGCAAACCGTTGCCTGAAAGTTACCGTAACGAGTTGCTGATGCGATCACAAGCGCGTTACCGTCCCAGCCATCAGGCCATCGTCGGCGGGCGTCCCGTCGGCCGACGGCACGACTTCCACCGAGGAGCACACAACGATGCGACGGAGCATCCCCCTCGCGGCGATCGCCGGAGTGACCCTGGCGCTGGCCGCATGTTCGGGCTCGGGGTCGGGTTCCGGCTCCACCGCGAGCGCCACCGCGAGCGCGAAGCCGACGCTCAGCGGCACCCTGACCATGTGGGTCGACGAGACCCGCATCGACTCCATGAAGCCGATCGTCGACGAGTTCCAGCAGCAGACCGGCGTGAAGGTCGACCTGGTGCAGAAGGTGTCGGGCGACATCCGCACCGACTTCGTCTCCCAGGTCCCCACCGGGCAGGGCCCCGACGTGATCATCGGCGCCCACGACTGGACCGGTGAGTTCGTCAACAACGGCGTCGTCGCCACCGTCCAGCTCGGCGACAAGGCGAAGGACTTCAGCAAGTCCGCCGTCTCCGCGTTCGCCTACAACGGCCAGCAGTACGGCGTGCCGTACGCCATCGAGAACATCGCGCTGGTGCGCAACAACAAGCTCCTCAAGGACACGACCGCCAAGACCTTCGACGACCTGGTCACCCAGGCCAAGACGGCCAACACCCCGTTCTCCGTGCTGATCCAGCAGGGCGACAAGGGCGACGCGTACCACCTGTACCCGCTGCAGACCTCCTTCGGCGCCCCGGTGTTCAAGCAGAAGGACGACGGCTCGTACACCAACGAGATCGGCATGAGCGGCGACGCGGGCACCAAGTTCGCGGCCTACCTGCAGAAGCTGGGCAAGGAGAAGGTCCTCGACGCCTCGATCGACGGCGACAAGGCCAAGCAGGCGTTCCTCGACGGCAAGGCGCCGTACATCGTCACCGGTCCGTGGAACACCACCGCGTTCACCAAGGCGGGCATGGACATCTCCGTGCTGCCGGTGCCGAGCGCCGGTGGCCAGGAGGCCAAGCCGTTCGTCGGCGTCCAGGGCGCGTTCATCTCGGCGAAGAGCAAGAACCCGCTGCTCGCGCAGGAGTTCGTGGTCAACTTCCTCACCACCGAGAAGGTGCAGACCGAGCTGTACAAGAGCGGTGGCCGCCTGCCGGCCCTCACCGCCGCGGCCAGCAAGGTGGACGACAAGGTGCTCGCCGGCTTCAACGCCGCCGGGTCCACCGGGGCGCCCATGCCGTCCATCCCCGAGATGGGCTCCGTGTGGTCCTTCTGGGGCACCACCGAGGTGCAGCTGATCAACGGCCAGGCGGCCGACCCGGCCGGCGCCTGGACCACCATGATCACCAACATCCAGAACGCCATCGCCACCAAGAAGTGACGCCCGTGACCGGTCGCTGACCGGTCAGGGAGAGGCGGCCGCGGTCCCGCCGGGGATTCACCCGGCGGGACCGCCCCGCCGCCGGGCGGCCGCCAGGCGCCGCCGTCCGGACAGGACCACCATGAGCCGCAGACGACGACGTCACCCGGCCGTCCCGGCCGCCTCGAGGAGCACCATGTCCCACCAGGGAACCCAGGTAGAGATCCCGGACGAGGCGCCCCCGCGCACGCCGTCCGGCCGGCGCACCGGCGTGGGGGACACGTCCCACGCCCGCAGCTGGTCCCGCGGCTTCTTCGTCAAGCTGGCCGTCGTCGCCATCGCCGACGCCGTCAGCGTGTACGGCATCCTCACCGCGGTCGCCGTGCAGTCGTGGGGTGTCGCGGCGTTCCTGCTCGTGGCGCTCGTCGCCATCACGTGGGTGTACTTCTCCCGGCGCGGCCTGCCGGCCAAGTACCTGCTGCCGGGGCTGCTCTTCCTGCTCGTGTACCAGCTGTTCGTGATGGGGTACACCGCCTACGTCGCCTTCACCAACTACGGCGACGGGCACAACTCCACGAAGAGCGATGCGGTCGCCCAGATCCTGGTGCAGAACGAGAAGCGGGTGGAGGGCTCGGCCACCTACCCGCTCACCGTGGTGGACAAGGCCGGCACGGTCGGCTTCGCCGTCGTCGTCGACGGCAAGGCGGAGGTCGGTTCAGCGTCGCAGCCGCTGACCGCGGTGGACGGTGCGACCGTCGACGGCGGCAAGGTGACCGCGGTGCCGGGCTGGCAGGTGCTGGACTTCGCCTCGATCGCCGGGCGGCAGGACGAGATCGTCAACCTGCGCGTGCCGTTCTCCTCGAACCCGGACGACGGGTCGCTGCGCACCCAGGACGCGCAGAACGGCTACCTGTACAGGTCCGCGCTGACGTACGACGCCGCGGCCGACACGATGACGGACACGAGCACGGGGACGGTGTACCGGCCCGACTCGCGCGGCAGCTTCGTCTCGCCCGACGGGACCGCGCTGACCCCCGGCTGGCGGGTCGCCGTCGGCTTCTCCAACTTCACGCAGATGTTCACCGACAGCCGGTTGTCCGGGCCGTTCACCCAGATCCTGGTGTGGACCTTCGTGTTCGCGGGGCTCTCGGTGCTGACGACGTTCGCGCTGGGGCTGTTCCTGGCGATCACGTTCAACGACCCGCGGGTCCGTGGCCGGCGCATCTACCGGTCCCTGCTGATCCTGCCGTACGCCTTCCCGGCCTTCCTGTCCGCGCTGGTCTGGCGCGGCATGCTCAACCAGCGGTTCGGGTACGTCAACGAGGTGCTGCTGGGCGGGGCGAACGTGCCGTGGCTGACCGACGGCACGCTGGCCAAGGTCTCCGTGCTGATGGTGAACCTGTGGCTCGGCTTCCCCTACATGTTCCTGGTGTGCACGGGGGCGCTGCAGTCGATCCCGACGGACATCATCGAGTCGGCGCGGATGGACGGCGCGAGCCCGTTCCGCATCTTCCGGTCGATGACGCTGCCGCTGCTGATGATCTCCGTCGCGCCGCTGCTCATCTCGAGCTTCGCGTTCAACTTCAACAACTTCTCGCTGATCTACATGCTGACCGGTGGCGGACCGAGCTTCACCGGCACGCCGGTGCTGATCGGGCACACCGACATCCTGATCTCGATGGTCTACGCGGTGGCGTTCGGCAGCGGCCTGAAGCAGTACGGCCTGGCGAGCGCCGTCTCGATCCTCATCTTCATCGTCGTCGGCGCCATCTCCTGGTGGGGCTTCCGGCGCACGCGCACCCTCGAGGAGCTCTGACATGGCCGCGACCTCGACCCGGACCGGTACCGTCCTGCGGACGTCGACCAAGCCGAGCCGCTCGCTCGAGCACCACGCCCCCGTGCACGGGGTGCGGTGGTGGCGGGAGCTCGGCTGGCGGCACGTCGTCGCCGTCGTCATGGTGGTGGTCTGCGTGCTCCCGCTGCTGTACGTGCTGTCCGCCTCGTTCAACCCGGGCGGGACGCTGACCGGGTCCAACCAGCTGTTCCGGCACGTCTCGGCGCAGAACTACCAGAACCTGTGGGGCCGGTACTTCGGCTCGTGGCTGCTGAACTCGTTGCTGGTGTGCACCGTGACCGCCGTCGGCACGGTGCTGATGGGCGCGGCCGCCGCCTACGCGTTCAGCCGGTTCCGCTTCCGCGGGCGCCGGGGCAGCCTGACGTTCCTGCTGCTGGTGCAGATGTTCCCGCAGATGCTCGCGTTCGTCGCGATCTTCCTGCTGCTGCTCAGCCTGTCCAAGGTGTTCCCCGCGATCGGCGTGAACAGCCAGCTCGGGCTGATCGCGGTGTACCTCGGCGGTGCGCTGGGCGTGAACACGTTCCTGATGTACGGGTTCTTCAACACGGTCCCGCGTGAGCTGGACGAGGCGGCCAAGATCGACGGCGCCACGCACGCGCAGATCTTCTGGACCATCATCCTGCGGCTGGTCGCCCCCATCCTCGCGGTGGTGGGGCTGCTGTCGTTCGTCTCGTCGTACGGCGAGTTCATCATCGCCAAGATCGTGCTGCAGCGGCCGGAGAAGTGGACGCTCGCGGTCGGCCTGTACAGCTGGGCGGCCGACGAGAAGACCGCCCCGTGGGGGCTGTTCGCAGCCGGCGCGGTGCTCGCGGCCATCCCCGTGGTGCTGCTGTTCCAGTTCCTGCAGAAGTACATCGTGTCCGGGCTGACGGCCGGTTCGGTCAAGGGGTGAGCAGGGAACGCACCCGGCAGGTCCCGCGGCACCGGCTCGACCGGCCGCACCACGACGGCTCGGCGCTCCACGTGGCGCCGGGCACCCCGGCGCTCGGCGACGCGGTGCCGGTGCGGGTCCGCGTGCCTGCCGACCGGCCGGTCGACTCGGTGTGGGTGCGCGTGCTGCGGGACGGCGAACCGGTGATGGTGCCGGCCCGCGCGGACGGCGGCGGCGGTGACGGCGACGGCGGCGGTGACGGCGACGAACGGTGGTTCACGGCGGACGTCACCGTGCACAACCCCGTGACGGGGTACCGCTGGTTGCTGGACGAGCCCGGCGGCGCGCGGTGGTTGAACGGGACCGGCCTGCATGCCCGGGACGTCACGGACGCCGCCGACTTCCGGCTCTCGGTGCACCCACCGGCGCCGTCGTGGACGAGCAGCGCCGTGGTGTACCAGGTGTTCCCGGACCGGTTCGCCCGCGCCGACGGGTACGACGGGCCACCGGCCGGAGGGCCGGCATGGGCCGAACCCATGGCGTGGGACGTGCCGCCCGCGGCGACCGGACGCTCCACGGGTCGCCAGCTGTACGGGGGAGACCTCCGCGGGATCGCCCAGCGGCTGGACCACCTCCAGCGGCTCGGGGTGGACACCGTCTACCTCACGCCGGTGTTCCCCGCGCGGTCGGTGCACCGGTACGACGCGACCAGCTTCGACCACGTCGACCCCCTGCTCGGCGGGGACCAGGCGCTGGCGGACCTGTCCCGCGCGGTGCACGAGCGCGGGATGCGCCTGGTCGGCGACCTGACGACGAACCACACCGGTGCGGGCCACGACTGGTTCGAGGCCGCGCGGCAGGACCGCTCGGCGCCCGAGGCGTCCCTGTACTACTGGACGGACACCGAGCCCGGCTACGTCGGGTGGCTGGGCCACCCGTCGCTGCCCAAGCTGAACTACGGCGCGGACAGCACGTTCGAGCGCATGGTGTCGAGCCCGGGCTCCGTGACGGCACGCTGGCTGCGCGAGCCCTACGCGCTCGACGGCTGGCGGGTCGACGTGGCGAACATGACCGGTCGGCACGGGTCGGACGACCTGACACACCGGGTGGCACGCGAGATGCGGGCGACGATGTCGGCCGTCTCGCCGGAGACGGTGCTGGTCGCGGAGCACTTCCACGATGCGGGGGAGGACCTGCGGGCAGGCGGCTGGCAGGCGGCGATGAACTACGCCGGGTTCGCGACGCCGGTGGGCGGGTGGCTGGTGGACCCGTCGTCCGGCCTGACCATGCCCGGCATCCCCGTACCCCGCCCGCGGCGGCGCGGGAGGGCGATGGTGGCGACGATGCGCGAGGTGCTCGCGGCCGTGCCGTGGTCGGTGGCGGCGCACCAGTGGAACCTCCTCGGCTCGCACGACACGCCCCGCATCCGGACCCTGGCGGGCAGCGCCGCCGCGGTGGAGGTGGCCGCCGGGCTGCTCTTCACGTACCCCGGGACCCCGATGGTCTTCGCGGGGGACGAGGGGGGTCTGACCGGGTCCACGGGCGAGGGGGCGCGGGTGCCGATGCCCTGGGCCGACATCGACGGCGGCGGGTCCCGGTGGGACCGGGGGACGTTCGACGTCTACCGCCGGCTGATCGAGGTCCGGCGGGGCAGCCGGGCGCTGCGTGAGGGCGGTCTGCGCTGGGCGGTGGTGGACGACGACGCGGTGGCGTTCCTGCGCGAGACGCCGGACGAGCGCGTGCTGGTGCTCGTCGCCAGAGATCGCTGGTCGGGGGTGCGGTTGCCCCGCACCCTGCTGGCCGGCGGTTCGGCGCCCGAACGGCTGTACGGCGACGGCGAGCTGGAGGTCCGGCGCGACGGACTCGTCCTCCCCGGCGACGGACCGGCGGTCCACGTCTGGCGACTGTCCTGACCGGCGGGGTGCGCGGTCGCCTAGGGTTTCCCGCGTGACCGTCGTGCACCCCGCCGTGCCCGGCAACCAGGCCGCTCTCGTGCCCGGCTACGCCGAGCGGGACCTGCAGCGCTGGGTGTCCGAGGGGTCGAAGAACCAGGAGCGCACACCCTTCGAGCGCGACCGCGCCCGCCTGGTGCACTCCTCGGCGCTCCGGCGGCTCGGCGCCAAGACCCAGGTGCTCGGTCCCGCGTCGGACGACTTCGTGCGCACGCGCCTCACGCACACCCTCGAGGTCGCGCAGGTCGGCCGCGAGCTCGGCAAGGCGCTCGGGTGCGACCCGGACGTCGTCGACACCGCCTGCCTGGCGCACGACCTCGGCCACCCGCCGTTCGGGCACAACGGCGAGCGGGCGCTCGCCGACCTGTCCCGGCACATCGGCGGCTTCGAGGGCAACGCCCAGACGCTCCGGCTGCTCACCCGCCTCGAGCCCAAGGTGGTCGGCCCCGACGGCCCGGTCGGGCTGAACCTGACACGCGCCAGCCTCGACGCCTCGGTGAAGTACCCGTGGCGGTACGGGGAGGGGCCGGTCAGCGCGGCGAGCGGCCGACCGACGCACAAGTTCGGCGTGTACGAGGACGACCTGCCGGTGTTCACGTGGCTGCGTGAGGGGGCGCCGGCGGGCCGCAAGTGCCTCGAGGCGCAGGTGATGGACCTCGCCGACGACATCTCCTACTCAGTGCACGACGTCGAGGACGCGGTGGTGGGCGGCCGGTTCGACCTGGTGGTGCTGACCGACGACGACGAGCGGGCGCGGGTGGTCGAGGCGGTCGAGACCTGGTACGGCGACCAGGTGGACGCCGACGGGCTGCAGGCGGCGATGGACCGGCTCGTCGCGGCCGAGCTGTGGACCACCGGCTTCGACGGGTCGCGCGGCGCGCTGGCCATGCTCAAGGACGCCACGAGCCAGCTGATCGGCCGGTTCGCCGCCGCGGCGCAGCGGGCCACCCGCGAGCAGTACGGTCCGGGACCGCTCACCCGGTACGCCGCGGACCTGATCGTGCCGATCGAGACGGTGGCCGAGATCCTCGTGCTCAAGGGGCTCGCCGTTGCCTACGTCATGGCGCCCCGCGAGCTCGAGCCGCTCTACCAGCGGCAGCGCGAGATGCTCGCCGACCTGGTCCGGGTGCTGTCCGAGCGGGCGCCCATCGCGCTCGAGCCGCCGTTCGCCGCCGACTGGGCGGAGGCGTCGGACGACGCCGCCCGGCTGCGGGTGGTGATCGACCAGGTCGCCTCCCTCACGGACGTCTCGGCGGCCTCCTGGCACGCCGACCTCGTCGCACCGCCCTACCGCTGACGACCTACACTTCGCGCGTGGCGGGGCGCATCCGGCGGGAGGACGTGGAGGCGGTCCGCGAACGCGTCCGCATCGAGGACGTCGTCGGCCAGCACGTCGCGCTGCGGCCCGCGGGTGTCGGATCCCTCAAGGGCCTGTGCCCCTTCCACGACGAGAAGTCGCCGTCGTTCCACGTCCGCCCGCAGGTGGGCCGGTACCACTGCTTCGGGTGCGGCGAGGGCGGCGACGTCATCGCCTTCGTGCAGAAGGTGGACGGCCTCGGGTTCACAGAGGCGGTCGAGTACCTCGCGGCCCGGGTCGGTCTGCAGGTGCGGTACGAGGAGGGCGGCGCGCCACGGCCCGGGGACGAGCCGGGTCGGCGACGCCGGTTGCTGGACGCGCACCGCGTGGCCGAGGAGTTCTACCGGGAGCAGCTCGCGGGTCCGTCGGCCGCGGCGGGGCGCCGGTTCCTCGGCGAGCGTGGCTTCGACCGTGCCGCTGCCGACGGCTTCGGTGTCGGGTACGCGCCGCAGGGCTGGGACGCGCTGCTGCGCCACCTGCGCGGGCGGGGGTTCACCGAGCCGGAGCTGATCGCGTCGGGCCTGGTCAGCCAGGGGCAGCGCGGTGTGTACGACCGGTTCCGGGGCCGGCTGGTGTGGCCGATCCGCGAGGTGACCGGCGAGACCGTCGGTTTCGGCGCACGGCGGCTGTTCGACGAGGACAACGGGCCCAAGTACCTGAACACCCCGGAGACGGCGCTCTACCGCAAGTCGCACGTGCTCTACGGCATCGACCTGGCCAAGCGGGAGATCGCCCGCGAGCGCCAGGTGGTGGTGGTCGAGGGGTACACCGACGTGATGGCGATGCACCTGTCCGGCGTCGGGACGGCGGTGGCGACCTGCGGCACGGCGTTCGGTACCGAGCACGCGCGCATCGTGCGGCGGCTGATGGGCGACGCCGGTGGAGCTGGTGGGGTGCAGCTCGCCGGGGGCGGGTCCGTCGGAGGTGCCGTCGTCTTCACGTTCGACGGCGACGCCGCCGGCCAGAAGGCGGCGCTGCGCGCGTTCGGCGAGGACCAGTCCTTCTCCGCGCAGACGTTCGTCGCCGTCGAACCCTCCGGGATGGACCCGTGCGAGCTGCGGCAGGCGAAGGGGCCCGACGCGGTGCGGGCCCTCGTCGCGGGGCGGCAGCCGCTGTTCGAGTTCGTCATCCGCTCCACCCTCGCGAGCTTCGACCTCGGCACGGCCGAGGGCCGCGTCGGGGCGTTGCGTGCGGCGGCGCCGGTGGTCGCGGGCATCCGGGACGCCGCACTGCGGCCGGAGTACACCCGCCTGCTCACGGGCTGGCTCGGGCTGGGTGACGAGGCGCAGGTGCGCCGGGCGGTCGCCGCCGCCGGGCGGTCCGCGCCAGCTGGCGACCGCGCCCGGGGCGACGACCGCTCTCGGGGCGACGGCGACGGACGTGGGGGCCACCCGGGTCGAGAGGTGCAGCCCCCACCGGCCCCGCGGCTGCCGGTCCCGGACCGGCGCGACCCGGTCGCCTCCCTCGAGCGCACCGCCCTCGAGGTGCTCCTGCAGCTGCCGGCGCTGGTCCCGTCCGACGCCGACGACCTCGGCTCCGACACGTTCACCGTGCCGGCCTACCGGGCGGTGCACGAGGCGCTCCGGGCCGCGGGAGGACCGCAGGCCGGCCGCGTCGTGGCGGCCGGCGGGGACGCGACCGGGTGGGTGGGCCAGGTGATCGAGGAGGCGTCCGAGCCCGTCCGTCCGCTGGTCACCGAGCTGGCGGTGGCGCCGGTCCCGGAGGACCGTGCCGACGCGCTCGCGGACTACGTCCGCGGGGTGGTGCTGCGGCTGGTGGAGATCGGCTGCACGCGGCAGATCGCCGAGCTGCGTGGGCGGCTGCAGCGGATGGACGCACAGGCCGACGCGGCGGCGTACTCCGCCGCCTTCGCCGAGCTCGTGGCGCTGGAGGGTCGGCGCCGCACGCTGCGGGAGAGCGCCTGACGGCTGCGGCCGCGGGGCGTCGGGCTGCGGGCCGGCGGGTGCGGTGTGGCCGCCGCGAGCCCGATGGGCTGGTGGCCGCGGGGCGGCCGGTGGTGAGGTGGGCACATGGGCGTCCGCATCGACGTGTCGCACCTGACCATGACGTACGGGGCGCTGGTCGCCGTGGACGACGTCTCGTTCGCCGTCGAGCCGGGGGAGTTCTTCGGCCTGCTCGGGCCCAACGGTGCCGGCAAGACCACGGCTCTGGAGGCGATCGAGGGGCTGCGCCGGCCCGCCGGCGGAACCGTCCGGCTGGACGGTCACGACCCCTGGCGCCGTGACCCTTCGCTGCAGCGGCGCATCGGCGTGCAGCTGCAGGCGTCGTCGTTCTTCGAGCGGCTGACCACCCGTGAGCAGCTGCGGACCTTCGGCGCGCTGTACGGCGTGCCGCCGGCGCGTGCGGACCGGTTGCTCGGCACCGTCGGGCTGGAGGACAAGGCGGACGAGCGCACCGAGAAGCTGTCCGGCGGCCAGCGTCAGCGGCTGTCGATCGCCTGCGCCCTGGTGCACGACCCGGAGGTGGTGTTCCTCGACGAGCCCACAGCCGCGCTCGACCCGCAGGCGCGCCGCAACCTGTGGGACCTGCTGCGGGGCCTGACCGCCGACGGACGGACCGTGGTGCTCACCACCCACTACATGGACGAGGCCGAGGCGCTGTGCGACCGCGTCGCGATCGTCGACGAGGGCCGGCTGCTGACCCTGGACACCCCGGCCGGACTGGTGCGCGGTCTCGACGCACCGGTGCGGATCACCCTCGCCCCCGGCGCGCTGGCGATGGACCAGGTGCCCGGGATCGGCGGCGTCGCGAGCGCCGAGGAGGACGACGGCGGCCTCGTGCTCACCACCCGTGAACCCGCCGCGGTGCTCGGCCGGCTGGCGGCGCGCGGTGCGCTGACGGGGCTGAGCGTGCGCGGAGCGACCCTCGAGGACGTGTTCCTGCACCTGACCGGGCGGGAGTACCGCTCGTGACCGCGCTGCGCGCGCTCACCGCCGCGATGGCGAAGGCCTTCGTGCGGGACCGCATGACGATCTTCTGGTCGGTGGTGTTCCCGCTGATGTTCCTGGCGCTGTTCGGCGGCCTCTTCTCCGACCGGTCCAGCCCCCGCCTCGACGTGGTCGCCGTCGGGTCGGTGGCGGTGCTCGACCAGCTGCCCGCCGATGCCCGTGCCCAGCTGGACCAGTCGATCTCGGTCACGACGAGCGACGACCTCGGCGGCTCCCTCGCCCGGGTGCGGTCCGGCGCGGTCGCCGCCGTGGTGACGCAGGACGGCGGCACGGTGGACGTGCACTACTCCCGTGCCGACCAGGTGCGTGCCGCCCAGCTGCTGGCGACCTTCAGCGGGCTGGTGGACGCGACCAACCTCGCGGCATCGGGCGCTCCACCCGCCGTCTCGCTGCACACGGCACAGGTCGAGGACACGTCCCTCCGGACCATCCAGTTCGTCACGCCCGGCCTGCTCGGCTGGGCGGTGGCGATGAGCGCGACCTTCGGGTCGGCGGTGAACCTCGTGGCGTGGCGCACCAACGGGCTGCTGCGGCGGATGCGGCTGGCGCCGGTGTCCACGTCGTCGGTGGTGCTCGCGCGCGTCGGTGTCAGCCTCGCGGTCGCCTTCGGTCAGGTGGTGATCTTCCTGGCCGTTGCGGTCGCCTTCTTCGGGCTGAAGCTCACCGGCTGGTGGCCGATGGTCTTCCCGCTGACCCTCGTCGGGACGCTCGCCTTCCTGTCCATCGGCCTGCTCGCCGGCTCGGTGGCCAAGACGGAGGAGGCCGCGGTGGGGCTCGCCAACGTCATCGTGCTGCCGATGGCGTTCCTGTCGGGGTCGTTCTTCTCGCTGGCCGGTGCTCCCGGCTGGCTGCAGGCCGTCTCGCGCGTGCTCCCGCTGCGCTACCTGAACGAGGCGATGCTCGACACGATGGTCCGGGGGAAGGGCCCGTCCTCGGTGCTCGTGCCGGTGCTGGTGCTGCTCGCGTTCACGGCGGTGCTGACCGCCGCCTCGGCGCGGCTGTTCCGCTGGGAACCGTGAGTCGGCTGGTCAGCGGCGCAGCACGCGGCGCGCGAGCAGGTTTCCCAGCGCCTGCGCCAGCTGCACGATGACGACGATCACCGCCACGGTCAGCCACGTGACGGCGTAGTCGTACCGCTGGTAGCCGTAGACGATCGCGAAGTTCCCCAGGCCGCCGCCCGCGACGGCGCCGACCACCGCCGACATGTCGACGATCGCCACGAACAGGAACGTGTAGCCGAGGATCAGCGGGCCCAGCGCCTCGGGGATCAGCACCGTGGTGATGATCCGCACCGGCCCGGCACCCATGGCCCGCGCCGCCTCGACCACGCCGGGGTCCAGCGCCACCAGGTTCTGCTCGACGATGCGCGAGGTGGCGAACGTCGCCATCACGGCCATCGCGAACAGGGCGTACGTCGGCCCGTAGCTGGTCCCCGTCACGGCGATGGCGGCCGGCTGGACCGCGGTGACGAAGATGATGAACGGGATCGGCCGCACGGTGTTGACCAGGACGTTCAGCACCCCGGCTACCGCTCGGTTCGGCAGGAGGTTGCGCGGCCGGCTGACGTACAGCGCCACGCCGAGCACCAGTCCCAGCACGCCGCCGACGAGCAGCGTGCCGACGACCATGTAGAGGGTCTGTCCCAGCGCCTGGCCCAGCAGGGGACCGAGCTCGCTCCAGCTCATCGGGCCGCCTCCGTCCCCGTCGCCCTGCCTCCGGGACCGTCCGGACCGCTCGGCCCGCCGGGGGGCGTACCGGCACCGCCGTGGTCCACCACCTCGGTGCGGGCGGCCAGGTCGGCGATCGCCGTGCGGACGTCGTCCGGGGCGCCGGTGAGCTCGAGGGTCAAGGAGCCGAACGGGCGCGCCCCCACCTCGGTGATGCCGCCGTAGACGATCGCGCTGTCCACGCCGTGGTGCCGCAGGACGTCGGTGATCGCGGTGCTCGTCGCCGTCTCGTCGGACACGGCGACGGTGACGATGCGGCCCTGGTGCCGTTCGAGGAGCCGCTCCACCACGTCCGGTCGGGGCCGGTCGTGCAGGGCCGTCGCGATGAACCGGCGGGTGACCGGCTCGCGAGGATTGGCGAAGATGTCGTACACGTCGCCCAGCTCCACCACCCGGCCGCCGTCCATCACGGCGACTCGGTCGCACAGGTAGGTCACCACGCTCATCTCGTGGGTGATCACCACGATGGTGACGCCGAGCTCGCGGTTGACCCGGCGCAGCAGGTCGAGGACGTCCCGGGTGGTCTCGGGGTCGAGCGCGCTGGTCGCCTCGTCGGCGAGCAGCAGCGCGGGGGAGGTGGCCAGCGCGCGGGCGATGCCGACCCGCTGCTTCTGACCGCCGGACAGCTGGCTGGGGCGCTGCCCGGCCTTGTCCGCCAGCCCGACGAAGTCGAGCAGCTCCGCGACCCGGGCGGCCTTGCTTGCCCGGTCCCAGCCGGCGACGGTCAGCGGATAGGCGACGTTCCCGGCGACCGTGCGGGACGACAGCAGGTTGAACTGCTGGAAGATGAACCCGACCCCGGCGCGCGCCGGGCGCAGCCGGCGTTCCGGCAGGCCGGTGAGCACGGTGCCGTCGACGCTGACGGTCCCGGCCGTCGGCGCCTCGAGGGCGTTGATCAGCCGCACCAGCGTGCTCTTGCCGGCGCCGGAGTAGCCGATCACGCCGAAGATCTCACCCCGGTCGATGTCCAGCGACACGTCGTCGACCGCCCGCACCCGCGTGCGGCCGTCGGTGAACTCCTTGGTCACGCCGCGCAGCTCGACCATCGTCGTCACCGCGGTGCCCCTCTCCTCGTCGTGCGCCCGTCCCGTCGTGCACGCGCCTCCTCGGCACGTGCGAAGGTCCCGGGGCCGGCGCGCGGCCGACCCCGGGACCCCTGGCGTCAGCCCGCCTTGATCTGGTCCTGCAGCTTGGTGAGGATCGCCTGCAGCTCGGCCGGGCTCTTGTCCACCGAGACCGCGGTCCCCTTCGAGTCCGCCAGCAGCTGCTGCGTCACCTCGGGGGAGTGGTAGATCTGCACCAGCTTGGCGAAGGTCGGGTTGTCCTTGTCCTTCGCCCGGGCCACCCAGATGTTGATGTACGGCTCGGCGGCCTTGAGGTCCTTCAGGTCCGAGTAGATCGCCGTCGTCGGGTCGATTCCGGCGTCGGATGCGAAGTTGTTGTTGATCACGGCGCCGTCGAGCGTCTTCTCCTGCACGGGCGTCTGGTTGGCGTCCACCGGCACGACGGTCACCTTGGAGCCGGGCTGCACGTCGGCCGGGGTGGAGAAGGCGGTGCCGCCGTTCTTCAGGCTGATCAGCCCCGCCGACTGGAGCACCAGGAGAGCACGCGCCTGGTTGGTCGGGTCGTTGGGGATGGCGATCTTGCCGCCCGACGGGATGGCCGACGGGTCCTTGTAGCCCTTGGTCGTGTACAGGCCGAGCTGGTACACCGCCGTCGCCCCGATCGGCACCAGGTCGGCCTTCGCCTTGACGTCGTAGTTCGCCAGGAACAGCAGGTGCTGGAACTGGTTCAGCTGGAGGCCGCCCTGGGACAGGATCGGGTTCGGCTGCTGGTAGTCGGTGAAGTTCTGCAGCTTCACGGTGATGTCCTGCTTGGCGGCCAGGTCGACGAACGTCTTCCAGTAGTCCTTGCTCGCGTCCGTCACGCCCACGGTCACGGTGACGGGCTTGCCGGCCGCCGGGGTACCGGCGGAGGACGGCGTCTGGGCGGTGCCCGAGCAGGCCGCCAGCCCGCCTGCCAGGATCACGGCGGCGACGGCCAGGGACAGTCTGCGCTTCATGAGTTCATACCCTTCGTGTGGTGATTCCGGTCAGGTGCAGGGACCGGCCACGGCACGACGCGTCAACGCTCCGGGCGTCCCGAGGGGACGGCACGGCGGAGCACGACGAAGCAGCCAGGACCGGTGGGGAGCCGAGGACGGCTCAGGCCAGACGACAGCCGCACGGACAGCACATTCGCTCGCGCCGGAGGCGCGGGGCGACGTGCAGGTCCACGTGCAGCTCCTTGTCCTGGGAGTGGGATGCGAGGGACCGTAGCAGCGTCCGAGGGCGGACGACGACGCGTCCGTATGGCGACCCCGCCCGCATCGGCGGCCGGCGACCGCCCGAGCGGTCCGTCCGGGACGCTCCGTCAGCCGCCCACCGCCGTCGCCACGGCGAGCGCCCCCACCGCCAGGGCCCCTGCCGTCGCCGTCCAGCGTCGCGCCCGCGGGCCTGTGAGAACGCCTCCGACGGCCGATCCCGTACCGGCGAGCAGCAGCTGCCAGCAGGCGGAGCCGAGGAGCGCGCCGACGACGAACGCGGTCCGTTGGGGTGGGTTCGTGACGGTGCGGGCGGCCGGACCGGCCACCAGCGCCGCGAAGTACACCACCGTGGCCGGGTTCACCGCAGTCAGGCCGAGCACCGTCAGGTACGCCCGCGCGGGCCCGAGGGCCGACCGTTGCTCGGCCGTCGTGCTCGGTGCGGCACCGGCGGGGCGCCACGCCGGCCGGGCCAGCACCACCGCCACCGCCGCGAGCACGACGGCGGACGACCACCGCAGCGTCGTGCGGTAGGCCTCGATCAGCGGGGCCAGGGCCGCGCCCGCCACCAGAGCGACCGTCGCGTACGCACCGTCGACGGTCGCCGCACCGAGTCCTGCCGCGGCGCCCACCCGCCACCCGCGCTGGGCGGCGACCATGACGATCAACGTCGAGACGGCACCGACCGGCACCGCGATCGCCAGCCCGGCCACGGCGCCGGATGCGAACGCCGTCGCGAGCCCGCCGGGCGTCCCGGCGAGCGCCGCGACGGTGCTCGGCAGCCCGCTCATCGTCGGCCGACCGCGACCGCCAGGTACAGGGCGTACTCCAGGTCCCGTCCGTCGCGCCGCACGGGCAGCGTGACCTCCCGGCAGTCGGCGCCGGCGGTGCGCAGCGCGTCGGCGAGGGCCGGCGCCCGGTCGGCCGACCACACGGCCAGGACACCGCCCGGCGCCAGCAGGTGCAGCGCGGTGCGCAGGAACTGCGGCTCGTAGACGACGGCGTTGGGCGGGTGGATCAGGAAACCCGGTCCGTTGTCGACGTCCAGCAGCAGGGCGTCGAACGAGCCGGACCGCATCCTCGGCAGCAGGTCGACCACGTCGCCCACGGTGACCGTCAGGCGCGGATCGCTCAGCGCAGCCGCGGGCAGCGGCAGCATCCCGGCGCGCGCCCACTCGACGATCGACGCGTGGAGCTCCACCACGTGCACGGTCGCCACCCGTGGGTCGGCGAGCAGCGCCGCCGTGGTGAACCCCAGGCCGAGCCCGCCCACCAGCACCCGGGCCTCAGGGCGCCCGCCCGCGTCGCGCTCCTCGAGGCCCCGGCCGTCGTCCCCCTGCCAGCAGTCGAGCGCCAGCCGCGCGAGCGCGCGCTCGGTCCCCGTGTCGACCGTGTCCATCGCGAACACCCCGTCGACGATCAGCTCGGTCACGGCCCCCCGCCGCGCGAGCGCCACCTCGGCGCGCTCGTCCTGCACCCGTGCGACGACGACGCGGTGCACCTCCGGCGCGTCCGGCGTGCTCACGACCCGGTCCCGTGCCGGGGAGGGGCGGTGCTCGCGCGGACGACCAGCGGGGCCGGCACAACCACGCGCTCGGCGCCCAGGTCGGACCCGTCCCGGATCTGCCGCACCAGCAGCTCGACCAGCGCGGCGCCGACCCGCTCGAAGTCGTGCACCACCGTGGTCAGCGGTGGCCACAGGTAGCCGGCGAGCGGGATGTCGTCGAAGCCGACCACCGACACGTCCTCGGGCACCCGTCGTCCCGCCTCGAACAGGGCGCGCACCACACCGACCGCCATCTCGTCGTTGGCGGCGAAGACGGCGGTCACGGACGGGTCGAGCGCCAGCCTGCGGCCGGCCTCGTACCCGGAGTCCGCGCTCCAGTCACCCACCTCGGGCGGGGGCGTGCCGACGCCGGCCGTGGCGCACGCCGCGCGCCACGCGTCGCGGCGCAGGCGGGCCGGCACCGAGTCCTCGGGTCCGGCGACGTGGTGGACCTGACGGTGCCCGAGCGCGAGCAGGTGCTCGACGGCCGACCGCGCACCGGCCGTCTCGTCGGCGCCCACGGTGGCGTGCCGACCGACCTGACGCGGATCGGCGACCACGACCGGGAGGTGGGACGGCAGCGCCAGCGTCTCGGGGGTCGCCGTCTCCGCACGGATCACCACCAGCCCGTCGACGGCCTGGTTGTCCAACCGCTGCACGGCGTCGCTCACGTCGTCCGGCGACGGCGTCAGCACGTCGACCAGGGAGACCGTGAAGCCCTCGCGCCGGGCCGCCTCGACGACCGCCTCGAAGATCCGGGTCTCGCCGGTGCGTGGCAGGCGGTGCGCCACCACCCCGATCGCCTGGAAGCTGCCGTACCGCAGGGCCCGCGCCGCGTGGTTGGGGGCGTAGCCGAGGCTGGACATCGCCTCGAGCACCCGCGCCCGCGTCCCGGGCCGGACGGAGGCCGAGCCGTTCGACACCCGGGACACCGTCTGCAGCGAGACCCCCGCGAGGCGCGCGACGTCACCGATGGACGCGCGGCCGCCTCGGCCGGAACCGGTCGGGCTGGGCATGTGCCGAGCATAGGGAGGCTGCTGGGCACCCTCCGCCGTGCTGCTCAGACGACCCGCGCCCCCGGTGCGGCGGTGTCCGCCACCAGGAAGCCCGGCTCACCCCATCCCCGTGCGGCGTAGGCCGCCGAGACGGCATCGGCCACCGCGGCCACGTCGACGGTCCGGACCAGGGCGATCGCCGACCCGCCGAAGCCCCCGCCGGTCATCCGCGCACCCAGGGCCCCGGCCGCCCGAGCGGTCTGGACCGCCACGTCGAGCTCCTCGCACGAGACCTCGTAGTCGTCGCGCAGCGAGGCGTGCGACGCGTCCAGCAGCGGACCGGTGCCGGCCAGAGCCCCGGAGCGCAGCAGCGCGACGAACTCGCGAACGCGGGCGATCTCCGTGACGACGTGACGCGTGCGGGCCCGCTCGACGGGGTCGGTCAGGGCGAGCAGTGCCGCGTCGAGGTCGGTGACCTCCCGCAGCGAGCCGAGCCCCAGCTTCTCCGCGGCGGACTGGCACTGCTGCCGACGCAGCCCGTACTGCCCGTCGTTCAGGCTGTGCGGCGCACGGGTGTCGATCACCAGGATCGCCAGGCCGTCGGCCGCGGGAGCGAACGGGATGTGGTCCACCGAGAGGTCCTGGCAGTCCAGCAGCAGGGCGTGGTCGGCACGGGACCGCAGGCTGGCCGCCTGGTCCATGCCGCCCGTCGGTGCGCCGGCGATCTCGTTCTCCGCCCGGACGCACGCGGCCGCCAGGTCGGCACGCGCGGCATCGTCCAACGGACCGACGCCGGCCAGCTCGCGGACCGCCAGCACCACTGCGCCCTCGATGGCGGCCGACGACGACAGCCCGGCACCGAACGGCACGCAGGACGTGACGGCCGCGTCGAAGCCGCGCACCGGCACGCCCTCCTCGCGCAGCACCCACGCCGGACCACCCGCGTAGGCGGTCCACCCGGTCGCCCGGCCGGGCCCGAGGTCGTCGAGCGACCCCTCGAAGACGGCCCCGGGCGCCTGCGCCGAGACCAGCCGCACCCGGTCGTCGTCCCTCGCCCGGACCGCCGCGAACGTGCGGTGCGGCAGGGCCACCGGCAGGCAGAGCCCGGCGTTGTAGTCGACGTGCTCGCCGATCAGGTTGATGCGTCCGGGGGAGGCCCACACACCGTCGGGCGGGGTGGCGAACGTCTGAGTGAAGAGCTCGGAGGCGCGTGCGGCGCCGGTGGGGTCGTCCCAGGAGGGCTGGATGGCGCTCGACATCGGTGGCGGCGTCCTCTCGTGTCAGTCGGCGGCGGGGTGGGTCTGACGTGCGTGCCACGCGCTCGCCACCATGTCGGTGAGCGTGCGGTGCGGGTCCCAGCCGAGGTCGCGCGTGGCGAGCGCCCCGGAGGCGACGATGCGTGCCGGGTCACCCGCACGGCGCGGGCCGACGACGGGCTCGAACGGAGTCCCGGTCACCTGTGCGATGGCCGTCATGATCTGCCGCACCGAGACGCCGTCGCCGGCGCCGAGGTTGTAGACGGGCTGCAGCTGGGTGCCGGCGGACAGCGCCTGCGCGGCCGCGACGTGGGTCTCGGCCAGGTCCTGCACGTGCACGTAGTCGCGCACGCACGTGCCGTCGGGCGTCGGGTAGTCGTCGCCGTTGACCACAGGTGTGCGGCCGGCCAGGAGCGCGTCGAACACCAGGGGGAACAGGTTGTGCGGCGACGTGTCCACCAGGTCGTCGTGGCCCGATCCGACCACGTTGAAGTACCGCAGGGACGTGTGCCGCAGGCCCGTCGCGGTCGCCTGGTCGGCCAGCAGCCACTCGCCGATCAGCTTGCTCTCGCCGTACGGCGACTCCGGCCGCGTCGGGGTGGTCTCGGTGACGACGTCGACGTCGGGCGTGCCGTAGACCGCCGCCGACGAGGAGAAGACGATCGCCGTCACGGCGGCCGCCGCCATCGCCTCGAGCAGGTGCGCGGTGCCGGTGACGTTCTGCTCGTACGTGTGCAGGGGGCGCTGCACGGACACGCCGGCGTACTTGAACCCGGCGAGGTGCACCACCCCCTCGACGCGCTGCTCGCGCAGCGTGCGCGTCACCAGCTCGGTGTCCAGCACGGAGCCGACCACCAGGGGAGTCCCCTCGCTGACGAAGCGACGGTGCCCGGACGAGAGGTCGTCCAGCACCACGGCCTCGACACCGGCCGCCTGGAACGCCCGAACCACGTGCGAGCCGATGTACCCGGCACCGCCGGTGACCAACCACGTCATGTGCGTTGCGCTCCGTCTCGAGGTCGACGCCGTCGTCGAGGCAGCCGAACCCCGCCGGCACCGGAGCAGGACGACGGTGTACGCGCCCCGTCTGCGGTGCATGGCAACGTTAACACGGCCACCGGCCCGGCCCGACGAGACCCTTCGGAGACAGCGAAGAACCCCCACCAGGCAGCTGCCCGATGGGGGTTCGTGAGCGTTGCTCCCCCGACTGGACTCGAACCAGTAACCCTCCGGTTACGCCGGAGGCCTGGTCAGCGGCCTGCACAGCGTGGTGCAGGGGCCGTGGCAGCGTGACGACGAGCAGGGGGAGATGGCGGCATGAGCGTGAAGAACCGGCTGGGCACGGACGCACGGTCCAACTTCAAGGGGGCGGACATCACCACGACGGCGTGGGCACGCTGGAACGGCTCGGAGGATGGCGTCTGGCGTGGCGACCTCTGCGGCTGCCCCGACGACTGGTGCCGCGGATACCACCACGAGGTGGCCGACGTGTGCATGTGCCTCCACGTGCTCCTGCAGAGCTACTGCAACCAGCGCGAAGCGTGCGAGTCGCTGGCCGACCGCCGCTCGGGCCGGTTCGGCGTGTACTACCCGGTGGTGCCGCGCCTCGAGCTCGTCGGTGGTGCGCGGTGATCGCGCTCGCGCTGGCCGCGCTGCTGTACGCCGCCCCGTCGCCGAACTGGACGCCGGGGCCGGATGATCCGGTGTGCGAGCCGGGCCAGAGCGTGCAGGTAGACCACTGCGCGCAGGGCCAGCTGCCGGGCGAGACGACCGGCCGTGAGACCACACCTGCGCCGACGAACCCGCCAGCGGATCCGACCGCGGTGGTGCTGCCGGCGGCCCCGGTCGCGCAGGAGCCGACTGCGCCGGTCGTGGGGCGGCCGGCGCAGCTCGCGGAAACGGGCGTGCCGGCCGGCCCGTACGCGGCGATCGCGGCTGCGATGATCGCGGCTGGGGCCGGGCTGCTGCAGGTGCGCCGGCGACGAGCTGCACAGGAGGACGCATGACCGTCGCGGAACTGATCGCCGCACTCTCGGCGATCGAGGACAAGACGCTGCCGGTCGTGCTCGAGGGGTGCGACTGCTACAACCCGGCGGCCGGAGAGCTCGAGCTGGATCCCGCGCTCGACGGCCTCAACGGCCCGCTCCATGGCCCGTCTGTGGTCATCCGGTGCAACGTGGGTCGCAGCTGGTAGCACGAGCCACCGACACGCGGTGCGTTCGGGGCTGATCCGGACACCTGCTCACTACAGGCGTTCGCGGGGTCGAGACCAAGGTCCCACCCCCTTTGACGCGAGAGAGCCCACCCATGCCCAGCACCACCGCCGGCGACGTCTGGTCGTCGGCCCTGTCGGAGTACGTCGCCGCTGAGCGAGCCGCTGGCCGCTCCGCCGGCACGATCCGGCTGCACCGGCACTACCTGCGCCACCTCGCCGCGCAGGTCCGGGCGCCCTACAGCGTCACCCTCGCCCAGCTCGACCGGTACCTGGCGCACGGTGGGTGGTCACCCGAGACGCGCAAGAGCGCCCGGGGGTCGCTGGCGAGCTTCTACCGGTGGGCCGCCCGCATGGGCTACGTCGACGAGCAGCTGGCGGACCGGTTGCCGCACGTGCACGTGCCGGAGGGCCGGCCCCGCCCGGCACCGGAGACGGTGCTCGCCGCGGCGCTCCGGGTCGCGGACCACCGGACGCGGCTCATGCTGCTGCTGGCCGCGCACGCGGGGCTGCGGTGCTCGGAGGTGTCCCGGGTGCACTCGGACGACCTCGTCGGGCGCACCCTCTACGTCACGGGCAAGGGTGGCAAGACACGCACGGTCCCGGTGCTGCGCCCCGAGCTCGTCGCGGCGATCGCCACGGCGGACGGGTGGTTGTTCCCCGGCCGCACGAGCGGGCACCTGGCCGCGTCGACCGTGACGGCGCTCCTGTCGGACGCGCTGCCGGGCGGGTGGACGGGCCACACTCTGCGCCACCGGTTCGCCACCCGCGCCTACGCCGGCACGTCGGACCTGCTGGCCGTCGGCGAGCTGCTGGGTCACTCGAGGCCGGAGACCACCAAGCGCTACGTCCTGGTCCCGGACGAGCACCTGGCCGCGGCGGTCGCGGCCGCGGCCTAGCCCTCGGCCTCGTCCAGCTCGTCGTCCGGGAGCAGCAGCAGCGCGGACACCCGGGCCGGGGTCAGGCCAGCGGACCGGGCGATCGCGCGCTGGCTCATCCCGTGGTCGACCGCGGCGACGATCACCCGGTTACGGCGCTTGAGCGCGGCTAGGTAGAGGCTCCGGTTGTCCTCGACCTCCCGGCGGCAGGCCTCAAGGCGGGGGTTCATATCGGTGAGCACCGGCTCAGGCATGGCCTGACCTCGTCTTTCATGGTGAAACACACCCACGCTGTTCACTTCCGTGAACACCCGGCCCCGGTGTGAATCTACCCGGGTGAGTACACCCAGGAGAACGGTCCGCGTACGGGGAACGTGCGCGGCCGGGCACACAACGGAAGCGTTCAGCGCGCCGGGGCGGCTCACGTGGGAGGGCACCTGCTCGACGGCCGGCTGTGAGCTGCCGGTCAAGGGCCGGCGCGTCCCGCGTGACGTCCCGCCGGCCACGGTCGCCACCCCACCGGAGGCCGTCGAGCACGACGGCGCCGACGATCCCTACCGAGTGCGAGAGGTCCGCAGCTATGGCACCGAGAGCAAGCGTCCCGTCCGTCGACAGCCCGCAGGTGCGTCCGAGCGGCGGCCGCGGCCTGACGTTCCTGCAGCCGGACGACCAGGAGCCGGAGCTGGCGAGCCCGAGCGACCTGCCGAGCCCGTGGGCGGACCAGGAGACGACGAGCAGCGGCGACCAGCTGGGGGCCTCACCTTCCGAGCCCGGATGGCCCAGCGACGAGCCGGGCGAGCCGAGCGACGGACCCCGGACTTCCTCGAGGGGATCCTCGGCTAGCGCCCTGTCCAAGCGGACGCTGCGTGAGGCGATCCGCAACGGGGTGCTCATGGCCGGGTCGATCGCGCACCAGGTGCTCGCCCGGGAGGACGCGGCCGCGCAGGTCGGTCTCTACCTGGCCGACGAGGACGACGCCCAGGCGATCGGCGACCCGGTCACGAACATCGTGCACCGGCACGGGGGGCTCGGCGCTGCCGGTAACCCCGACGTCGCGGACGCGATCGCGGCCATGATCGGGCTCGCCCTGTACGCGGCGAAGCAGGCCGCCCGGTTCGCCGCGGCGCACCAGCTGCGCGCCCAGTCCGGCACCGCACCGCAGGAGACGCCGGACGACCCGACGGCGGAGGTCGACTGATGGCGTCCGAGGTCATCACGGACGCCATGACGAGCTGCACCGTGCGGGTGGGTTACCGCAACGGAGACCCGATGACGCTCGCCGAGCTGCGAGACGCCATCGCCGAGCTGCTGGCGATGGGCTACGACGAGGACACCAAGGTGCAGGGCTCGAGCGGTCTGACGCTGTTTCAGCGGCTCCCGCTCATGACACCGGCGCAGGTGCGCGAGCTCGTCGGGGGCGGTGCCTGATGGCCTCCGGGCGTTCCCTCGAGCTCGCGCAGCTCAAGCGCCGGCCGCAGCCGCTGACGACGAGCCGGACTGACCCGTTCGCGGTGATCGGGCCGGATCACACCTACACCCGCGACGAGCTCGAGGCCGCGCGGGAGGTGGTTCGCCTCACGGACGAGATCCGCCGGGAGGCTGCTGCAGAGCGGTGGGGGCGGTGAGCGAGCAGACCCCGGTGGGGCCGATCGAGCCGACGGTGGAGCTCGAGGGGTACCACGACCTTCCGGTGCTCGATCCGAGCAAGCCGACGCTGGTCTCGTCGTGGGGGCGTAAGGGGGCGGGGAAGTCGACGTTCAACCGTCGCCTGTTCGCGTCCTACCCGTTCGACAAGCTGACGATCGACGTGAACGGGGACGCGGACCCGGGGCCGTCCGAGCCGCTGCACCTGCCGCTGCCGGCGAAGTACCCGCCGGAGCCGATGCGGGCGCCGGGGATGCCGCGGGCGCCGCACCGGTCGCTGTACTGGCGGGCCGACCCTGGGTCGCCCACCTACTACGACGACCTCGACCGGGCGGTAGGGATGGCCCTGTTTCCGCAGGACCACCCGACGATGGTCTGGTGCGGCGAGGTGGGGGAATTCATGCCCTCGGCTCAGAAGACGGGGCCGAACATGCGCCGGCTGCTGCAGCAGAACCGCCACTACCTCGCGTCGGCGCTGTTCGACGGGCCACGACCGGTGCACGTGAACCCGCTGGTCCTGGCCCAGTCGGACATCATCGCGATCTACCACCTGCCGAACCCCGACGACCGGGAGCGGGTGGCGAAGACGATGGGCTACCCGGCGGCCCGGTTCCACGAGGAGTGCGAGAAGACGTGGGCGCGCGGCTCCTACTGGTTCCTCCTGTGGGTCGCCCACGAGCACGCGCTCTACCGATGCCCACCACTTCCGGAGGACTGAGGGATCCGGGCGGCCTGCGAGGTTGCCCCAGGACGGCCGAACGGGCCGCACCCGGTGTGGTTGGACCGGGGCGGCCCGTTCGTCGCGTCTGGCGGGCGTCTACGCGGTCGCGGCCTTCGTGAGGGTGGCGGCCAGCTCGCGGACGAGCTCGGGGCCGAGCGCGATCGCGAGGGCGTTGACGTCGACGTTCACGGTGGTGCCGGTGGGGTTGGCGGCGAGCCGCTCGGCGATGGTCTGGATCGCGGCGAGGCGGGCCTCGGCGGATGCTCCGCCGTCGACACCCTTCGCCCAGACGGACTCAGGTAGCGCGGCGATCGCGGCGAGGGCCTGGCCGGCCATCACGCGCGCGTCGTGCAGCAGCGTCCAGGCCGGGGCCATGACGTCGCTGCCGTCGGGGTTCTTGTCGCCGTTCGCCATCGGCTGGTCCCAGCTCATGTCGTCCTCCATGGTCGGTGCGGGTGGGTTGTCCGGGTCGGCCTGGTCGACCCAGTGCCAGGGCTCGCCGATCAGCCAGCCCTCGGTGTTCGTGAAGCCGTGCGCCGCCGCGATCGGTGCGAGCTGCACGTAGTTCGTGGCGGTGAACGTCGACAGCCCGTCGACGTCGATGGCGGTGCCCCAGCCGTGGTTCGAGGTGCCGGGGATCGCGGCGGGGGCGCCGGAGGTCCGCACGTAGCGGACGCTGGCCCAGCTGCGGACGTCGCCGAACGGGCCGCCGCCGGTGGTGGCGGGGGTGTACCGCTGCAGGAACAGCCGTTCCTGGTCGGCGAGGGGCCGGTAGGTGCCGCCGGCGATCGGGGCGGGGGTCCACCCGTAGGCGGCGGCGACCGCGGCCCGTACGGCGTCCCAGCGGGAGGCGGTGCCGGAGCGTAGCCGGCCCCCGTCGGGGGAGCCGGACGCGGCCACGAGCAGGGTGTCCGGCAGGGCGCCGTTGGTGATGGTGGGCATCAGTTCCCCCAGGCGATGTAGTTGATCCGGATGGGTGCGGAGCCGATGCCGTTCCCGGCGGCGTTCAGCACCCGGCAGCGGAACCGGTCGGGGTAGAGGTTGGTGATCTGCACCGTGGTGAAGGTCGGGGAGAAGGTGCCGTCCCCGTTGATCGCGACGACGTTGATCGTCGAGTTGGGGAACGGGGTGCCGTAGGGGACGTCGACGTTCCCGGCGACGTCTGTGGTGACGACGGCGGACGCCTGGCGGATCCGGTAGCCGCTCAGAATCGGGTCGCTGAGGGTGGGGGCGATCACGGTCCCGATGAGGTACAGGTTGGTGGCGGTCAGGGACGCGCGGGTGGGGGTGAGGTTGTCCCGGCTCGAGGAGTAGAGCCGCAGCTCGGCGGCGCCGGTGCCGCTGCCGATCTTGTTCGCGCGCAGCAGGAGCCGCCCCTGGTCGCCTGGGGGGTTCGCGGGCACGGCCAGCTCGACGTCGGCGAGCATCCCGCCGGAGGCGGTCTCCTGGGAGTCACCGGAGAAGGCCTCGATAGCGAGGGGGTTGGTCTGGGGGGCGGTGATCTGCACCCGCCGGCCGGACAGGGCCGTCTCGATGGTCGACCCGACGAGCGTGCCGGCCAGGACCTGGTCTGCGGCGATCATCACCCCGGTTCGCAGTGTCCCGGCGGTGATCTGCGAGGCGGCGAGGGTCAGGAGCGGGTTGCGGAAGCCCATGGGGTCACCGGCGCAGGGTGCGAGCTTGCAGGGTCACGGTGCCGATCGCGCCGGCGCTGGCACCGGTCCACTGGACGATCAGCGACGTGGTGGGCTGCAGCTGCAGCCCGTTGGGCCAGTCGGCGATGTCGAAGTTGCCGGAGCCGGACCCGTCCAGCAGGTTCAGGTCGAGCACGCTGCCCGCGTACCACCGGACCGTGGTCGGGGTGCTCGAGGTGCATGACACCACGGCGTGCGTGATGAGCCAGAGCTGGTTCTGGTCGAGCTCTGGCAGCTGGACCTGGCACACGCCGGCGGCCGCGGCGCTCGAGCGGGCGGACCGGGTGATGTAGTCGGTGACGGTCCAGCTCGAGGCCGGGGTGATGACCTGCTGGGGGGCGATGAACGACACGGGTCACGACGCCGCGGTGACGATCCGTGCCCACAGGGGCCGGCTCCGGCCGCGGGCCTCGAACGCCTGGGACAGCAGCCAGGAGCCGGCCACGACGCACAGCAGGCCGGCGACCAGGGCGGTGCGCCGGTCAGTGACGACGGGGCGGGCCATCACTCACCCGCGGGGGGGAACGTGGACGTGACGCCGCCGGTGGTGGTCGTCACGGTCGCCCCGGCGGGGGCCTGCGAGTACGTGACGGCGGCCGGGACGGATGCCTGGACGGGCACGACCGGGGCGGGGGCGGGTGCGGGGGTGTAGACGACGGTCTGCGCGGGGTTCGCGGCGGTGGGCAGTGCGATGCCGACGGCACCGCCGGCACCCACGAGGCCGATCGTGCTGAGCACGGGCGGGATGTCGACCTTGAGGGCGGCGAGGACGGCGATCGCGACGACGCACAGGGCGACGAGGGCGAGGGTGGCGATGTCGGGACGCTTCATGGCGTTCAGCTCCGATCGGTGGCGGTGTGCGGGGTGGGGACAGCGATCACGGTCGGCAGCGGCAGGCCGGCGCTGGTGATGGTGTTCGAGGCGGCCTCTTTCCACGCCTCTAGCACCCGGATGCGGTCGCCCTGGTCGCGGATCTGCACCTCGAGGGAGTGGATGTAGCCCTCGATACGACGGTCCGCGCGGCGGTCACCCAAGAGCACCTTCAGGAGTAGGACGACGCCCACGACGGCGACCCCGCCGCCCGTGGAGAGCATCGTGGCTAGCAGCTGGGACATCAGTCGACCGCCCCGAGCCAGACGGACCCCTCGAGGGTGCCGGCGCCGCTCACGACGGCGAACAGGCCCTCGACGAACGACACACCGCCGCCGGGGGCGGGGACTGTCTGGGAGGTGCCGGCGGCGAGCTCGATGGCGCCGATCGCGTCGCCGCCGCCGTCGCGGGAGTCGCGCAGGACGACGGTCACGGCGCCGCCGGTGGCGTGCAGGGACCAGCCCACGAGCCGCCCAGGGCCCGCGTAGACCAGGGGCCGGCCGCCGGTGCCGATCGGCACGTAGCGGGCGCCGCGCAGCCGGACGGCGTTCTGGTACTGCTGCACCCCCTCGGCCAGCTCGGTGCGGATCTTCTCGAACGCGAGCGGCAGCTCGCCGATCACACGGGTGAGGTCGTCCTGCCAGCTCACGTGAGGCTCCCAAGGGTGTTGGTGACGGCGGGGGCGGCGAGCTTGGTCGCGCCGATGAGGACCAGCGCCAGGCCGGCGCCGACGACGGCGACCTTCAGCGCGATGGTCTGCGCGTCGGAGGCCCAGCTGGTGGGGTTCACCAGGTTGGTCAGGCCCTTGACGGTCGACGCGGCGAACCCTGCGATCCCGCCGCCCGAGCTCGAGGACGCGCCGGATCCGGTGGTGCCGGTGCCGGAGGACGTCGAGCTGCCGGGGGCGGTGACGCGGCGGGCGGAGAAGTATCCCCACATGGGCCGCTCGACGACGACGGCGCCGGGCTTGGGGGACTCGATGATGTTCCCCCCGCCGGTGTAGATCTGGACGTGGCCGATGTCGGGGAACACCAGGTCACCGGGCTGCAGGTCGGCCTTGGACACCAGCGAGCCGGACAGGATCTGCTGGTAGGTGGTGCGCGGCAGGTTCACCCCGGCGGACTTGTAGGCGGCCTGGACCAGGCCGGAGCAGTCGAAGCCGTTGGGGCCGGTGGCGCCCCACACGTAGGGCTTGCCGAGCTGCGCGCGGGCGTAGGCGATCGCCGCGTCCGCGGCGTTGGCCGTCGGGGTCGCGGTGGTGTCGGCACCCATGAGGTAGGTCACTTGGCAGCCTGTGCCTCAGCGGACTGGCCGATCAGGGCGTGGATGTCGGCGAGGTTCTTCCCGCTGTTGTCCCACCAGTTGACGTCCGATCGCGTCGGCTCGCGGCCGAGCTGCGACTGGTAGTCGGTGATGATCTGCTGCCGGCGCGGGTCGGTCTCCGATGCGGTCCACGAGGGGGACGGGGCCGGTGTCGTGGGCGTGCCGGGCACGGGGACGCTCGAGTAGAGGCGCTGCAGCTGCTCGAGCTCCGGCTGGATCGCGTTGTAGACGTCGGACGCGGTCGAGTCGTAGGAGGTGCCACCGGAGGTGGGCGCGTAGGAGTACGGGGTGGGCGAGGTGCTGCCGGCGCCCGTGCTGTAGGTGGTCCCGCTGCTGCCGGGGGTCTTGGCCTGCGAGCGGGCACGCCAGGCCAGGCCCGCCACGGCGACGGCCCCGAGGGCCATCAGCGGCGTCTTGTTCTTCGTCAGGCCGGCCCTGAGGGATGCGAGGTTCATCGCCGCCCCCGAGCCAGCCGCTCAGCGAAGATCCGAAGCGCCGTGTCGTTGAGCGGGCTGGACTCCTTCTGGTCCTGCAGGGTCGCCGTGCGGTCGATCACCGGGGCGGCCAGGCCGAGGGGCGCCATGCCGGTGTACTGCTGCGGCGGGGCGGCGTACCCGGTGAAGATCGGCTGTGCGGCGTAGACGTGGGAGCCGTTCGTGCCGGCGTTGGACCGCTGCACGAACCCCGACAGGCGCGCGAAGAACGACCAGCCGCGCGGGTCGATGTGGTAGGTCGCGATCGGGTCGGTGGTCTGGTTGACCGCCGCGGCCGCGTCGGTGCGGGCGCTCACGGCGTCAGCTCCGACCCTGCAGGGCCTTGGTCAGCCCGATGCCACCCTTCGCGCCCGCGTCGATCGCGGTCCCGAATCCGGAGCTGTTGGCCACGACGAGGTACAGCGCGATCAGCGCCGCTCCGTACTTCAGTGCCTGACGGAACATGGGGTCCTCACTTCGTTCGGAGGTCGGGGATCGCGGGAACGTTCGGGTCCAGGGCCCGGGTCAGCAGCGCGTTGGCGCCGGCGAACGCCTGGGAGATGCGCGCGGGTGCGGAGGGGCTGGTAGCGGCCTGCAGGGCGATCAGCCCCAGCCACGCGCCGAACGCCCACGAGAGGGTGCCGCCCATCACGCACCTGCCGAGGGGATGACGTTGAGCCGGCCCAGGGCGTCACCGGCGAGCACCTGGGCCAGGACCCACACGCCGAGCACGACCAGGACCACACCGCCGGGGTTCACCAGCCACCCCCGGATGCCTTGGTGGTGGGCGAGCTCGAGCCGGCCACGCCGGCCCCAGCTCCGCCGGCACCGCCGCCGGTGATGAGGGTGAACCCCGATCCGGCGTTACCGACCCCGGGGGTGGTCGCGGTGCTCGAGTGGTCGGCCTTGGGGGTGCTGGCGCCGGTCTTGTTCAGGAACTTGGCCCGCAGCCACGTCTTGAGCCCGGCGGACCCGCCGCGCAGGTAGACCAGAGCGAGCACGTAGGTCAGGCCGCCGAGGATCAGGCCGCCGCTGGACGCGGCCGCGCGGGACACCGCCCGGGGGACCTGCACCCCGTTGCTCGAGCTGCGCGGTGCCGGGCCCGCCGGCGGGGCCGGCTCGTCGGGGGTCGGGGCCGGGGGGTTGCGGGTGCCGGCCGCGTCGAGCAGGTCGTCCGCCTGCCCACCGGTGGCCCCGTACTCGTCGGCCAGGGCCCGGCGGGCACGGCCGCGACCGGTCCCGGACTTCACGAGCTCGTCAGCGCGGGCCGCGGCCGTCTTGGTCGGGACCGTGACGCCGGTGGCGCCGACCTTGGTCGCAGCCGAGCGCGCGGAAGCCGCCCGGGTCGCTGCCGCACCCTCCGATGCGGCAGCGCCCCCGGCGACCTCGAGCGGGGCTGCGAACGCCATGACGACCCCTCAGGCAACCGGTGCGGTCGTGGGCGGCACGACCGGGTCCGAGCTGGTGACGGGTGCGGCCGTGGTCGGGTCGCTGGTCGGGCCGGACGCTGGCGTGGTCGACGGGTCCGCCGGTGCCGGCGCGGAGGCCGGGACGGTGGTGTTCGTCGGGTCCGTCACCGGTGCCGGGGCCGGCGTCGGGTCGACGAGCTGCGCCGGGGCGGTCGGGATCTGCACCTCAGCGGGCGCGACCTGCAGGAAGTAGTCCCCCACGGGCTGCACGATCAGGTGCCCGGCCTCGCCGACCTGCTCGACCACACCGCGACGGGTGGACTGCTGGCCGTTCATCGGGTCGGTGTAGGTGAACGTGATGACGTCCCCCACGGCCGCGACGGGGGCGGTGGTGGTCTCGCTCATGGTGGGGCTCACTTCCCGAGGGACAGCGCGGCCTTGGCGGGGCCGACACGTACGGACGTGGAGAACGCGGCCAGCCCGAGGGTGATCGCGGCGATGACGCCGAACCAGAGCAGCGGGTTCTCCGGGTTCAGGAGCTGCCCCGCGGCCGCGTCACCCACACCGGGGGACGCGACCGCGTGCAGCTCGGACTGCGCGGTGGTGGTCGGCGCGTCCGGGCTCAGGCCGTAGCGGTTGAGCCCGGACGGCGCCCACGTGGTGGCGGCGGCCATCGGTCAGGCCGCCTGACCGGCCCGGAACACCGACTCGATGACGTACTCGAGCGCGGGGCTCGCGAGCGTCACGCCGGACTGGATGGTCGAGACGAGCCGCAGCTCGGAGGTGGTGCCCATGTCGACGACGTCGCGGAACAGGTTCTCGTTGGCGAAGTCGTGGCACCCCACCCCCCACAGCCCGCCGACGTCGGAGCCGTAGTACCGCTCCTCGTGCACCCGCATGTGGGTTCCGTCGATGAACTCGTCCGGGGTCTCCGAGCTGGCGTAGCGCCAGGACTGCTTGCCGAAGTTGGCCGCGGTCATCGGGACCGGCGCTGTCGGGGTGCCGTTCCACAGCTGGTAGAACACCCGCAGCAGCGACTTGCCGGCGCCCTGGCCGACGAGGCGGACCTCGTTCTCGCCGTTCTGCAGCGCGGTGGTGCGCGACTGAATCAGCGAGTGGAACACCGAGAGGTCCGGGACCACGATCTGGCCGTCGGGGCCGACCGGGATGCTGAACTTCTGGGAGATGACCTGGAAGTTGCCGGTCAGGGTCACCGCGCCGTTGCCGGTCAGGGCGAACAGCTCGGCGATCGGCGCGTAGTTCAGCGTGAGGGTCAGGTCCGAGCTCGAGGTGGCGAGGAAGATCGCACCGGTGAGGTCGATCTCGTCCTCAGCGACCGGGAGGAACCACTCGAGGTCGATCGAGTAGTTGCCGTTCGCCAGGGCCGAGGTGTTGGAGCCGACGCCCCAGGACTCGGACGCCAGGGCCAGGGTGCCCTGCGTCTTGGACGCGCCGCCGACGGTCTGGACCACGCCGCGGTCCGTGAGCTCGCCGCGCTTCATCATCTGGCGGACCTTCAGCTTCAGGCCCGAGGCGTTGATGACGTTCGAGGCGCCGTTCGCGGTGAACTGGATGGTCTTGAGGAAGTCGTACGGCCAGCGGGCCAGCGACGCGACGGTGCCGGTGCCCGGGACCACGTTGATGTTGCCCGAGAAGCGGATGGTGACACCCGAGAGGATGTCGGACTTGCGCAGCTCGACCACGTCCTGGGTCTGGCCGGTGTAGGAGAACGTCTTCTCCTGCAGGATGTGCCGGCGCGTGCGACGGAAGAACTCCGTCGGGTTCACGCTCGAGGCGGGGACCGCGATGCCCTGCATGTAGCGGGCCGGGGCGGTCGTCGGGGACGTCGTGGTGGGCATCAGCCGTTCCTCCGGGTGACGTAGTCGTTGAGGGTCTTGAGCCCCGGAACGGTGCCGCCCAGGCGGTCCGCGGCGAGGTTGAACAGGACCGGCGCGATCAGCGACACACCGCCGACGGCCAGCCAGAAGGCGAGCTGCTTGGGGGGCGCGGCATGGTCAGGCGCCGAACTTCACCGCGGGGAGCTTCCCCTTGGACTTCTCGTAGGCGACGACGACCACGAGGGCGATGCCCGCGGTCAGCAGCAGGGACTTGACGCTCATTGCGCGCTCCGGGATCCGGGGAACAGGAGCCGGATGAGGCCGTGCGCGCCGACGAGCGAGCTCGGTGGGGCCGGGCCGCTCATCGGCACGCATGGCCCCACCAGGCGTGACAGGGCCGAGCGTCGCCACCAGCTGCTAGTCGGTCAAGGCACGCGACCCCGTTTCGCGCGATACACCCCGGTGTATTCCTGACGGGACCGGCAGGCCGTCGAGCTCGTCGCCCAGCTGGTCCGCGATCGCGCGGCACCGCCGCGCGAGCAGCGGCGCGTCCTGGGCGATCGCGTCGGCGTGCTCGAGCAGCGCCTCCACGCACCGCACGACGTCCGCCGGATCCGCGAACTCCACCCGCACGCTCACCGGGACCGCCACGACCACTTGACCTCGACACCGCCGTAGAGCGACGTCTGCGTGTCGTCCGGCATCCCCATCCGCTGGCATGTGGCGACGAGCTCGGCGAGCTCGGACAGGGTCAGCGGCTCGTCTTGGTGCTCCTCGAGGACAACCACGTGCTCCCAGGTTCCCCACGCGTTCGGATCACCCTCGACATCGCCCGTCGTGGATCGAACCGTCGTTGTGGTGGTGACGCTCAGGCTCATCGGGTCCTCCGGGGGATGCCGGCCAGGTGCGCCCGGATGGCGGCCAGGGCCGGGGACTGCTCACGCTCGACCGGGGCGAACACCGCGGCCGCCTCACGCTCCGCACGCTGCCGGGCCCGCCGCTCGACCGCGGCCGCGGCCTCGAGCTGTGCCGGCGACGGCAGGACCACACCGCAGCTGCGCCACGCCGCGAGCCGGTAGGTGGCCCACGCGCCGACGTTCCCGACGCCGGCGGCTCCGTCGTGCGCCCACCCGGTGCCGTCGGGACGCCGGTCCAGTGCGTTCACGAGCTCGGTCGTCGACCAGCCCGCCAGGGCGAACTCCCGGACGATCGCAGCCACGTGCCGGGTACTGATCCGGCGCAGCACCGGCACCCGGTTGCGCAGCTCGTCGGCCTGCGCTAGGCGCCAGTCAGGGCGCCGTGGCTCTTGCGGAGTGTCCGTGACCCGCCCTGGGACGTCGTCCCGCTCGACCGGCGCGGCCGGCGCCGCCGGGGCGCCGGACTGAGGGCCGCGCAGCGGCTCCGACGAGCCGTTGCTCGCGTGCGCATGCGGGGGGTGAGTTTCACTCACAGGGCTAGCGCCCGTGGGGGTGTCATCTTCGTCCACAGCAGACAGCGGGCTGGGTGTGCACAGCACGTACACCGCGGCCTCCGCCTGGCCGGCGTCCCGCGCGGCGGGCTGGTAGCCGGCGCTGCGGCCGGTCGCGACGATGCCGACCAGCCCAGCGGCCCGCAGGAGGGCCAGCGTGCGGGCCACAGTCGACCGTGAGCGGCCCGACCGCTCGGACAGCAGGGACCAGGTCGGACGGCTCGTCATCGTCTCCCAGGAGGCCGAGAAGGCGAGCTGCTGCGCGATCGCCCACACCGTGGCCCACCGGTCCGCCCGCAGCCCCGCCAGGGCCGGCGCCTCGCGCACCGCCGTCAGGAAGGCGACCTGGGACGCAGCTCGTGACGAGCCCTCCGGCACCGCGCGCATGTAGACGCTGCGCGCCCGCTCGCGCCGGCGCGTCGGACGCACCCGCCACCCGCCCGCGGGCACGACAAAAGCCCGCCCGGGGGCGGGTGAGTCGTTGTCCAGGAGTGCGGCGAGCGGGGCCGGCCTCACCGGCCCTTAGGCGCGCTGTACGCGGGCTTGTCGGTGAGCGTGGAGCGCACCAGGCGGGCGAACTCGACCAGCGCGGCGCACTCCTGGTCCGTCAGCGGAGCAGTGAGCTGCACGCGGATCGGGTAGCCGTCGACGTCCAGCACCTCACAGTGCCCGCTCACGCGTGCACCAGCCAGGCCGTGCAACCGCCCGCGATCGCGGCCACGGCGAGCACCAGGACCAGCAGTCGGCGGAACCCCGCCAGGACCCGGTCCCGCTCACGCTGCGCCTGCCGCGCCATCGCGTCTAGCACGAACGCTCGCACCGTCTCGTCGATCGCGTCGTCCATCAGGCGAACCTCCCCAGGAGGGCGCACACAACGGCGAGCAGCAGGACCGCAACGGCAGCCGCGAGCTCCTGCACGACCGTGGGCCAGCCCATCCGCTCGGCGCGCCGCTGCGCCTCACGGATCGCGCGACGACGCATCACGAGCGGCCCGGCCGCGCTGTAGGGGTAGCGCGTCACGTGTGGCTCACCAGCCACCCCGCGAGCCACAGCGAGCCTGGCAGGACAGCGCCGGCGACGGTCCAGAACGCGAACCGGACGGTGCCGCGCACGATCAGCGCGCCGCGGCTCATGCCCGGCTCCACTGGCGCTCGAACTCGGCGAACGTCACGCGCGGGTGCTCGCTCCAGTGCTCGACCAGCTCGTCCGAGGCGTACGCGTAGGCGCGCACCCGGTTCCCCAGGAACAGCGACTCCGACGAGATGCCAGCGACCCGACCACGGCGGTTCAGCAGCACGCCGCGGCAGGCCTTGTCGGCCGCCTCGTAGGCCGCCTCGAGGTGCAGCGCGTAGGCGTCCCGGCACTCACGCCACGCGTCGATCGCGCTCGCGAAGGTCGGCGAGGTCGTGCTCACGCGAGCACCACCCGCGGCTTGCCGTCGAACCCCTCGAGGACGTGACACACGTTCCGGAGGGGGAGGACGCCCGTCGTCTTCTGCTCGGCACGCTCCTTCGCGTACCGATCGCCGTTGCACGCGGCCGCGGCGACCGCCTCGCGAGCCCGGAACAGCTCGAGGTCGTCGCTCACCGGTCCACCAGCTCGGCCGCCGACTTGTGCGTCAGGCGCTCGGCCTGAGCCTTGCTGTGGAAGGCAACCTCCGAGCCCTTCCACTCGCAGTCCTCACACCGGGCCTGGTAGTGGCTCCGGATGTCGTTGGACCAGATGAGAACGATGTGAGGGCGCTTGCTGGACTCGTTCACCGGTGCCACCCGCGCTCGACGAGCTCGACGGCCACCTGGTCCAGCGAGACGAACTCGCGCTCGGCGCGAATCACCTGCAGCTCGTGCCGCAGGTCCTCCACCCGCTCGCGCTTCGTCTCGGCCTCGGTGTCCTTGACGGGGATCAGCGCCGTGACGCCACGCCCGCGGCCCATCAGGACGCCGCCCGCTTCGTTGCCAGCGTCTCGACAGCGTCGCGGTCGAACAGGTAGGCGCCGGTCTTGCCGGGCAACTTCTGCACGGGCGTCAGCACGCCGCGGCTCATCAGGAGGCGCACCCGCTTGCGCGAGCCCCCGAACTTGGCGACGACCTCGGCCATTGTGAGCGGGTCAACCTTGGGCATGGCACAGGATCATGGGGCCAAAGTTGGGCCTAGCGCAAGGACGCCACGCCGAACAGGGGAGGGCATTGCGCGATCGCGCGACTAGGGCCAAACTTGGACCATGACCACGGAACTAGTCCCGGGGGGCATCCCCGAATGGACGCTCGCCGACCGGTTGCGCAAGGCACGCGAGGCGGCCGGCATCTCGACGGCGGACTTCGCGACAGACCTCGGTGTGTCGCGGAACACGATCACGAACTACGAGCGTGGGCACGTCAGCCCGCGCCGCGGTGCGCTGCGGCTGTGGGCGCTGCGCACCGGAGTGCCGCTCGTGTGGCTGGAAACGGGGGCGAGCAACCCCGGCGATCCGGATGGTGGGGAAGGGCTCCCCCGGCTGGACTCGAACCAGCAACCCTCCGATTAACAGTCGGATGCTCTGCCAATTGAGCTACGGGGGATCGTGGGCAGAACTGTATCAGCCGGCCGGCGGCGCCCCGACACGCGGGAGGCCGTCCCGGTGCCGGTCAGGGGAGCCCGGCGGCCTCGCGCACCCGCGCCTCGGCCTCGTCCAGCAGACGCCGCACCTGCGGGTCCGACAGGTCGACGCGCGGGCCGCCCAGCACCTGCGTGAACAGCTCGCCGTCCTCCCCACGCCGCAGCGCCACCTGCACCTGCCCACCACCGGGGACCGTCACGGTCGTCGCATGCACCACCGACTGCTGGACCCGCTCCCGGAACGTGCGGGCGAACGCCTTCCCGTCGGCGTCCTCCGGCAGCTCGATGGCCGCCGTCGCCCCCGTCACCCAGTGCACCGTCAGCGTGTGGCTGGCGGTGTCGAGCGTGCCCCGCTCGATCGCCGACCACGGGACGTGCGCCACCTCACCGACGACTGGCACCAGGTGCAGCGCCCGACGGCTCGCCACCGCCCACCGCTCGTCGGTCATCCGCACGGCGACCAGCAGGGCGTCCCCGTGCGTCAGGTCGAGCCGCCGGCGGACGTCGGCGGGCGGACGGTGGGAGAGGCGGGGCATCGATACCTCCGTGCGTGCCGGCTGCGGGGCCGCGGGGCGGCGTCGCGGGCAGGGCCGTGGGTGGGTGGCGGGTGGGGCAGGTGGGGCTTGAACCCACGACCGACGGATTATGAGTCCGCTGCTCTGACCGGCTGAGCTACTGCCCCTGGTGCGAGGGCAGGCTACCGCTGCGCACATTTCACCCGGTATCGGCGGTGCGTAGAGAGGGCGGTTGTTGCGCAGATGTCCTGTTTTCGGGCATAGTCCCCTGCTGTCAGCGAAAAACGGCAAACCCACCGCAAGGCGGGGACGCAAAGCCACGGGACCCACGCAGGTCAGCCGAGCTACCGAACGACAAGGAGTGCCACAGATGGCAACCACCCACACCACGCTCCCGCAGGGCGCACTCCTCACCCCTGGTGAGGTCGCGGTCATGTTCCGGGTCGACCCGAAGACCGTCACCCGGTGGGCGCAGGCGGGCAAGCTCTCCGCGGTCCGCACGCTCGGCGGGCACCGCCGCTTCCACGAGGACGAGGTCCGTCAGCTGCTCGAGGGTGTCCCCCAGCAGCGCGTGGCGGACTGAGCCTCCCGGTCGCGTCGACCGAGAACCCGCACAGCAGTCGAACGCCGGTGGTGACCGCGAAGGTCACCACCGGCGTTCGTGCGTCAGCGGGTCACCGGATGGTGGCGAGCACGGCGTCCCGGACGTCCTCCAGCGACCGCTCCGGCTGGAAGACGAGCCACTCGAGGCCGGTGATCACCGTGGCACCGAACAACGCGGCCGCGGTGAGCGTCGCGTCCCGCTCGGGCCACGCCTGCGCCACCACGGTGCGGAACGCGCCGATCGAGTCCTCGCGGATGTTGCGGATGGACTCCTGCCACTGACGTCCCGTCCGGAACACCTCGGCGACCGCCAGCTTGGCGAAGTCGGGGTGGTCGCGGATGTGCACCAGCAGCTGCGTCACCATCGCCTCGACGGCCGCCCGACCGGTCAGGCCGTCGCTCGCCGCCTGCAGCGCGGCCGTCAACCGGGCGACGCCCTCGGCGATGATCGTCTCGAAGAGCGCCGACTTGCTGCCGAAGTTGTAGAACACGCTGCCCTTGGCCACGCCTGCGGCCGCCGCGATGTCGTCGATCGACGTCGCGGCGATGCCACGGTCCGCCACGAGAGCGAGTGCTGCCGAGACGATGTGGTCCCTCGTGGCTGCCATGTGCGGAAGCCTGTCAGATCGACAGCACGGGGTGCAGGCGTGACAGGGTCCACGTGCGCATCCGACCGGCGCGCCACGCCGTGATCGCGAGCGACCCGACCAGCACCCCGACCAGCACCAGCACCGCGACCAGCAGCCGCCCGTCGGCGCCGCCCGTGATCACCTCACGCAGCCCGCTGACCGCGTAGCTCATGGGCAGCCACGGGTGCACCGCCTGGAAGAAGGCGGGGGTGGTCTGCACCGGGTAGGTGCCACCGGAGGAGGCGAGCTGCAGCATCAGCAGCGCCAGGACCGCCACCTTGCCCCCGGCGGGACCGAGCACGGCCACCAGCATCTGCTGCAGGGCGAGGAACGCCGCGACGACGAGCAGGGTGAACGCGACGGTGCCCACCGCGGATGCGGGCTGCAGCCCCACCCCCCAGTGGATGACGGCGAGCATCACCGCGACCTGCGCGACGCCGATCACCATCGCCGGCAGGAACCCGGCGAACGTCGCGCGCCAGCCCGACGCCGGTGTGGCCAGCGCCCGCGAGGGCAGCGGCCGCAGCAGCAGCCAGGTGATCAGGGAGCCGACGAACAGCGCGAGCGGGATGAAGAACGGCGCGAACCCCTCGCCGAAGCCGGCGGCGGCGTGCACGTCGGTGCTCGTCAGCCGGACCGGGGTGCTGAGCGTCGCGGCGCGCGCCGCCTGCGTCCCCGGGTCGTCCGCCGGGATGGACGAAGCGCCGCTGTGCAGCGCGCCCGCCAGCGTGGCGGAGCCGGCTCCGAGCTGGTCCGAGCCTGCGGCGACGCGCGACGCGCCGGACGCCAGGGTGCTCGTGCCGCCGGCGAGCGTGGTCGCGCCCGTCGCGAGCGTCGCGGTGCCGGCAGCGAGCTGGTCGGCGCCGGCCGCGAGGTCGTGCGCCCCGGCGGCGGCCGACACCGCTCCGCCGGACACCTGCGCCGTCCCGCCGGCCAGGGCAGCGGCTCCGGAGCTGAGCTGCGAGGCAGACGTGCTCAGCGTGCCCAGTCCGGTGCTGAGCTGAGCCGCACCGCCGGCGACCTTGCTCGCGCCCGCCTGCAGCTGGGACAGCTGTTCCGTGGTCTGCGAGAGCTGGGAGGCCGAGGGCAGTGCGGCGGCGTCCTTCTGCATCCCGCTCAGGAGCGCGGCCGCGGTCGGGTCCACCGGTGCCCGGGCGGCGAGGTACGTCATGACGGAGGTGAGGCCCCCCGACAGGTCTCCGAGCTGCGTCGCCAGCGCGGACACCTGTCCCGCGGTGCTCGTGACGCCGGCGGACACCTGCGCCGCGCCGGTGGCGAGCGCGCCCGCCGACGTCGCCGCCGTCGCGCTGCCGTCGGCGAGCCGGGCGGCACCGTCCGCGAGCGTCCGTGCCCCCGAGGCGGTGGCCTGCGCGCCCGTGGCGAGCGTCGAGGTGCCGTCGGCCAGGGCGTGCGCCCCCTTGTCGAGCGTGGCCGACCCGCTCGCTGCTGCCGCGCTGCCGGAGGCCAGGCTCGCGGCGCCCCCGGCCGCGGCATCGGCACCGGAGGCCACCTGGTGCGCGCCCGACGACAGCGTCCCGGCCGCCGCCTGCAGCGTCAGCGCACCGTCCGACGCGCGGGCGAAGCCGTCACGCGCCGACCCGAGCCCGACCAGCACCTGGTCGGCCGCCTGCTGACCGATCGTCGCCCGGACGGCGTCGGACACCTGCGCCATCGCGCTGCGGCCGAGCGTGGTGGCCAGGAACGAGTTGGTGTCGTCGTACGTCACCTGCAGCTGGGCGGGGTGCGGCTCGCTCCCGCCGGCGGACACGACGGAGGCGGAGAAGTCGGCCGGGACGGTGAGCGCGAAGTAGTAGCGCCCGTCCCGCACACCCGCGGCGGCGTCCCCGGCGTCGGTGCGCACCCACTTGAGCGCCTTGGAGTCGACCAGCGCCGTGGTGACCTCGTCTCCCGCGTGCACCGGTGCGCCGTCGCGCACGGCGCCGACGTCGGAGTTGACCAGGGCGACGGGCAGGCGGTCGAGGTGCCCGGTCGGGTCCCAGAACGCCCACAGGTAGAGGGCGCCGTACAGCAGCGGCACCAGCACCATCGCGGCGATCGCGAGCTTGGGCAGCAGCCCGTGGCGGAACCGGCGCAGCTCGGTGCCGGTGGAGGTGAGGGAGGTCATCACAGTCCTCAGGAGGGTGGTCGGGGGTGTGGCGCAGCAGACGGGGGTCAGGCGGCGGCGGGTACGGCGTGCGGACCGGAGGAGAGCGCCACCCGCGTCGGTGGTGACGTCCACTGCATCCGCGCGAGCTCGTCGAGGGAGGCGACGGCGGCGACGACGGTGGTGCCGGACGCCGTCAGCGCCTCGAGGCAGCTCCACACCGTCTGGCGCCGGGTGCTGTCGTGGACCTGGTCGACGTCGTCCACCAGCAACAGGTCCGGTGTCTGCGCCATCGCCAGCGTGACGCGCAGCAGCATGGCGTCGACCTCGTCGAGGTCCCAGACCAGGGTGTCGACCTGGGGGAGCGGCCGCGGTCCGAACACCGGTGCCGCCAGCCGGCCGAAGTCGGCCTGGTCGACCCGCGGCGAGCGCGCCCACCACGGCCGCAGCCACGCCAGCCGTTCGCGCACGGTCGCGCCGACCGTCACCGAACCGTCGAGGTCGTCGATACCGGCGAAGCCCGCAACGGCGGCCCGTCGCTGCACCGCCCGCCGCCGACGGGGGAGCGGCTCGCCCAGGACCTCCAGCTGCGACCCGGCGTCGGGCACCATGCGGCCCGCCAGCGTGAGCAGCAGGCTGGACCGCCCGCCGCCCTGCGGCCCTTGCACCACGACGAGCCCGCCGCTCGGCAGCTCGAGGTCCAGGGGTCCGTAGACGGTGCCCCTGCTGCCGTGCAGCGCGAGTCCCGTGGCCCGGACGGCAGGCGGTACCTCCCGGGGCGCGGACGCGACGGCGGTGGTGTCGGGCAGATGGCGTGCGTCGGTGTTCACGGGGACCTCTCTCACACTGACCAGTCAGTACAAAGACACCGTACTCCGCGAAAGGGCCGGGACTCGCGCCTCGCCTCGTCTGGTGCGTCACATCCGGGCAGCGACGCAGTCGGGCGGCTCACCGGCGCCGCGTCGCTTCATGGGAGGATCGAGCCATGGCCCTGCGTGAGATCCGGATCGTCGGCGACCCCGTGCTGCGCACCCCGTGCGACCCCGTGACGACCATCGACGCCCGAGTCCGCGGGCTGGTGGAGGACCTGCTGGAGACCGTCGACCAGGAGGGACGTGCCGGCCTGGCTGCCAACCAGATCGGCGTGAGCCTGCGCGCCTTCTCGTGGAACATCGACGACGAGATCGGCTACGTGCTGAACCCCGTGATCGTCGAGCTGTCGGAGGACGAGTACCAGGACGGCGACGAGGGCTGCCTCTCGGTGCCCGGCCTCTGGTACCCCACGCGGCGCGCCTGGTACGCGCGGGTGGTCGGTACCGACCTCGACGGCCACGAGGTGGTGGTCGAGGGCACCGAGCTGATGGCCCGCTGCCTGCAGCACGAGGTGGACCACCTAGACGGGATGCTGTACCTCGACCGCCTCGAGCGGTCCGTGCGCAAGAAGGCGATGCGCGCGATCCGCGAGCAGCTGTAGCCGCTCGGAGCGGGGCGCGCCGCGCTCGCGCTGGCGCAGCCGGTGTGTCGTCAGGCATGCTGGCCCCGTACGCCGCGAGCGCCACGAAGTCTCCTGGGTGCTGAGCGAGGTCGTTGGGGAAGGCGAACCTCGATCCGCCCAGGAGGATGACATGGCCGGTGCTCTGACCCGCGGTGTTCTTTTCGTGCACTCAGCACCCCGCGCGCTGTGCCCCCACGTCGAGTGGGCGGCCGGCAACACGCTCGGGGTGCGCGTCAGCATGGACTGGACCGTGCAGCCGGCGGGGCCGGGCTTCTACCGGGCGGAGCTGTCCTGGCAGGGCCCGCAGGGCACGGGCGCACGGCTCGCGTCGGCTCTGCGCGGCTGGGCGCACCTGCGGTACGAGGTGACCGAGGAGGCGAGCCACGGCGCCGACGGCGCGCGGTGGAGCCACACGCCCGAGCTCGGCATCTTCCACGCCGCGACGGACGTGCACGGCAACATCGTCGTGCCGGAGGACCGCATCCGTGCTGCGCTGGAGCACGCCGGCGACGCCGCCCGGCTCCGTGCCGAGCTCGACCTGGCGCTCGGGCAGGCGTGGGACGACGAGCTCGAGCCGTTCCGGTACGCCGGTGCCGGGGCGCCCGTCCGCTGGCTGCACCGCGTCGGCTGACGCGAGCAGGCGAGGCGTCTCCCGAGGCGAGAACGACGACGGGCGCCGGACGACCTGGGTCGTCAGGCGCCCGTCGTGGGACGCAGTCAGGCGGGGTCGCGGTCAGGCGGAGGTGATCACCAGGGCCACGTTGTGCCCGCCGAAGCCGAACGAGTTGTTCACCGCGGCGATCTGACCGTCCGGCAGCGGCCGAGGCTCGGACCGGACCAGGTCCAGCACCAGCTCGGGGTCGGGCTTGTCGACGTTGATCGTCGGCGGCGCCTGGCGGTCGTGCAGCGCCAGCACCGTGAAGATCGTCTCGAGCGCTCCCGCGCCGCCCAGCAGGTGCCCGGTCATCGACTTGGTGGCCGACAGGGCCACGTGGTCCGCCTCGTCGCCGAGGAGGCCCCGGATGGACCGCGCCTCGATCAGGTCGCCGACCACGGTCGACGTGGCGTGGGCGTTGACGTGCACCACGTCCCGCGCCGCCACGCCGGAGTCCTTCAGCGCCGCGCTCATCGCGCGGATCTGGCCGTCACCGCTCGGCTCGGGCGACGTGATGTGGTAGCCGTCCGAGGACAGCCCGACACCGGCGATCCGGGCGTAGACCCGGGCGCCACGGGCGGCGGCGTGCTCGGCGCTCTCCAGCACCACGATGCCGGCGCCCTCGCCGAGCACGAACCCGTCGCGGTCGACGTCGTACGGCCGCGACGCGGCCTGTGGGTCGTCGTTGCGGAGCGAGAGGGTGCGAGACGCCGCGAACGCCGCGACGGGCATGGGGTGGATCGAGGCCTCGGTACCGCCTGCGACCACGACGTCGGCCCGGCCGCTGCGGATCATCTCCACGGCGTAGCCGATCGCCTCCGCACCGCTCGCGCACGCGGAGACCAGCGCGTGCGCCCCGGCCCGTGCCCCGAGCTCGAGCGAGACGAAGGCCGTCGGGGAGTTCGGCATCAGCATCGGGACGGTCATCGGGAGGACGCGGCGGGCGCCCTTCTCGCGCAGCGTGTCCCAGGCGTCCAGCGTGGTCCAGATGCCGCCGATGCCCGAGGACACCACGACGCCGAGCCGGTCACGGTCGACCTCGGGGGAGCCGGCGTCCGCCCAGGCCTCACGCGTCGCGATCATCGCGTACTGGGCCGACGGGTCGAGCTTCTTCAGCTCCGGCACCGGTAGGACGTCCCGCGGCGACACCTTGATGGTGGCCGCGAAGGTGACGGGGAGCCCGTACCGCTCCACCCAGTCGTTGTCGAAGGGTCGCGCCCCCGACTCACCGGCGAGCGCCGCGTTCCACGTGCTGGTGAGGTCACCGCCGAGGGGCGTGGTGGCCCCCATCCCGGTGACGACGACGTCGGGTACGGGTGTCATCGGATGCTCCTGGTCGTGAGGGGGACGGGGGTGTCACCGGCCGGTGCAGGCCCCGAGGGCGCCGGCACCGGCCGGTGACAGCGGCCGGAGCCGATCAGGCCTGTGCGCCGGCGATGAACGACACGGCGTCGCCGACGGTGGCGAGGTTCTTGACCTCGTCGTCGGGGATGGTGACCGAGAACTTCTCCTCGGCCAGCGTGACGATCGTCATCATCGAGAGCGAGTCGATGTCGAGGTCGTCGGTGAAGGACTTCTCGGGCAGGACGGAGTCGGTCGGCAGGCCGGTCTCCTCGCTGACGATCTCGGCCAGGCCGGCCAGGATCTCCTGCTCGGTGTACGCCATGGGGGTTCTCCTCGTGTCGGTGGTGCGGGTCGGACGAAACCTACAGCGGGTCGCGACGGCGTCAGGGCAGCACGACGACCTGGGCGGCGTACACCAGCCCCGCGCCGAAGCCGATCTGCAGGCACAGGTCGCCGGACTTCGCCTTGCCCTCGCGGCGCAGACGCTCCGTCGCCAGGGGGATCGAGGCGGCCGACGTGTTGCCGGTGTCGGCGATGTCACGTCCGACCACGACGGTCTCGGGCAGCTTCAGCTGCTTGATCAGCAGGTCGATGATCCGCATGTTCGCCTGGTGCGGCACGAAGACGTCGATCTGGTCGGCCGTCACGCCGGCGGCGTCCAGCGCCTTCTGCGCGATCGGGGCCATCTGCCAGACGGCCCACTTGAACACCGACTGACCCTCCTGCCGCAGCGTCGGCCAGCCGAGCGAGGAGTCCTCGCGCCACTGCAGCCACGAGTGCGTCTGCCGGATCAGCTGGGACTGCCCGCCGTCGGACCCCCACACCGTCGGGCCGATGCCGGGGAAGTCCGACGGACCGACGACGACGGCACCGGCGCCGTCGCCCAGCAGGAACGAGATGGACCGGTCGGTCGGGTCGACGAACTCGCTCATCTTCTCGGCGCCGATCACCAGCACGTTGCGCGCGGCTCCGGCCCGGACCAGGGCGTCGGCCTGGCCGATGCCGTAGCAGTAGCCCGCGCACGCCGCCGAGATGTCGTAGGCGGCGGCCGGCGTCGCGCCGATCCGGTCGGCGACGATCGCAGCGCCGGCCGGCGTCTGGTGGAAGTAGGTGACGGTCGACAGGATCACCGCGTCGATGTCCGCACCGGTCAGTCCTGCGTCGGCGATCGCGGCGCGGGCCGCCTCCTCGGCGAGGTCCAGCACCGAGACGTCGGCGCCGGCCCGGCGTCGGGTGACGATGCCGGTGCGCTGCTGGATCCACTCGTCGGACGAGTCGATCGGGCCGACCAGCTCGTCGTTCGGCACGACGCGCTCGCCGCGTGCGCCTCCGAGACCGAGGATCCGGCTGTGCGCGGCACCGCTGGACTGCGTCAGGGTGGGACGGGTCACTGCTGCTCCTTCGCGGTGGGCGCGGCGTGCCGGAGCACGAGGTCCCGCGCGGCGTCCAGGTCGGCCGGCGACTTCAGCGCGACGGTCTCGACCCCGGGCAGCGTACGCCGGGCCAGTCCGGTCAGGACGCCGCCGGGGGCCACCTCGAGCAGCCCTGTCACGCCCTGCTCCGCCATCGTCTGCTGGCACAGGTCCCACCGGACCGGACGTGCGACCTGCGCGACGACGCGTGCGAGGGCGTCGGCGCCGGACGAGACGAGCTCGCCGTCGGCGTTGCTGAGCAGCGGGGTGGTCGGGTCCGCGGGCACCACCTGGTCGGCTGCCGCCTGCAGGTCGGCCACCGCGGGAGCCATCACGTCGGTGTGGAACGCTCCGGCGACCTGCAGGGCGATGATCCGCGCCTTGGCCGGCGGCTCTGCGGCCAGCGCCGCGAGGCGGTCCAGCGGGCCGGCGGCGACCACCTGACCGCTGCCGTTGACGTTGGCGGCCACGAGCCCGTGCCGGGCGATCGCGGCCAGCACCTCCTGCGGGTCGCCGCCGAGCACGGCGCTCATCCCGGTGGTCGGTCCGGCAGCGGCTGCCCGCGCCATCGCGGCGCCTCGCACGGCGACCAGGCGCAGCGCCTCGTCGTCGGACACCACGCCCGAGATCGCCAGCGCCGCCAGCTCTCCCACCGAGTGCCCGCCGACGCCGCCCAGTCGTCCTGCGGCCACCTCGGTCCACCCGGCGGTGGGCTCGGAGGCGCCGAGGACCGCTCGCAACGACGCGAGCGCCGAGGCGACCAGCAGGGGCTGGGCGACGGCCGTGTCGCGGATGGTGTCGGCGTCCGACGTGGTGCCGTGGCGGACCAGGTCGACGCCCGTCACCTCCGCGGCGCGGTGGAGCGCGGGGGCCACGCCGGGCACCTCGAGCCAGGGGGCGAGCATGCCGGGGGACTGGGCACCCTGGCCGGGGCAGACGACGACGAGCACCCGACCACTGTGCCGGGTGACGTCAACCCGTCCCGGTCACGGCGGGCACCAACCTCGTCGGACGCCCTTGTGAGAGTCCTACAAGCCGATCAGCTCGCGGGCGCCACGCCGTCGAGGCGCCCGAGCGCGACCGACGTCTGGAGCACGTACGAGTCGCGTGCATCCAGCGGGTCCCAGCCCGTGATCTCCGCGACGCGACGCAGGCGGTACCGGACCGTGTTCGGGTGCACGTAGAGCGACCGCGCCGCCGCCTCGAGCGAACGTCCGGTGCCGAGGTACGCGGTCAAGGTGTCGAGCAGGGCGCCCTGGCCCGCGGCGAGCGGCGCGTAGGCGCGCGCGACCAGCTGGCGGCGGGCGGTGGCGTCCCCGACCAGGACGCGTTCCGGGAGCAGCTCGTCCGCCTGGACCGGTCGTGGGGCGTTCGCCCAGGCCGCGGCCGCCTGGAGGCCGGCCAGCGCCGCCCGGGCCGAGCGTGCGCAGTCGGCGAGGTCCTGGGCCGGCGGCCCCACCACGACGGGCCCTGGACCGAACCGCGGCAGCAGGCTGGTCACCACGGCACCGAGGTCCCCGTCGCCGGAGAGGAACACGACGAGACGGTCGCCCTGGATGCCCACGAGGACGTCGGCCTCGCGACGCGTCGCGCGGCGCAGGTCGGTGGCGCGAACCTCCTCCAGCGAGGACGTCGTCGTGCCGACCACCACGAGCATCGCGCCGTGGCCGCGCCAGCCGAGCGCGGCGACCCTGGACCGGAGCGAGTCGTCGACGTCGCCGCGGACCAGCGAGTCGACGACCAGGGCCTCGAGGCGGGCGTCCCACGCGCCCCGCACCTCCGCCGCACGGGCGTAGACGTCCGCCGCCGAGAAGGCGACCTCGCGGGAGTAGCGCAGCACCGCCTCGCGCAGCTCCCGCTCCTCGCCCGGGGCGGCGAGGCGGTCGCTGTGCGCCTCGACGACGTCCACGCCGATGCGCACCAGCTGCAGCGTGTGCTGCAACGAGATCGACCGGGTGAGCTCGGGCGGTGCGCCGGAGAAGATCTCCCCGGCTCCGGCCGGTGCGCGGGTCGGGTCCGAGAACCACTGCACGAAGGCGGTGATGCCCGCCTGGGCGACCAGACCCACCCACGACCGGTCCTCGGCGGGCAGTGCCCGGTACCACTCGAGGTCGGCGTCGAGGCGGCGCATCGTCGCCGCCGCGAGGTCGCCCGCGGCCTCCCGCACGCGGCGCTGCGTCTCCGGGCTGGTGGAGGGGGACGGGGCCACCCGTGGTCCGCGGGGCGGGCGGTGCGTGCCGTCGGGGCCCCGCACCGCTGTCGTCGACGTACGACCGTCAGCGGGTCCGCCACGGGGGCTCGCAGGGTTCATGCCCGGAGCATACGGGCGCACTTGTGGGGAGTCGACAAACTGCCCCGAACGCCTCGTCGGGCGGCGGAGGTCACGGCAGGTACCAGGCGGGCCTGCACGGGCTCCGCGTAGCCGGGTGCGGCGAGACGCCCTCGGCTATGGTCGCTGCATGGCACTCCTGCCTCGTCTCCGTCAGCTGATCCGACGCCCGTCGTCGGCATCACGCGTCGGAGCGCGTCGTCCGACGTCGAGCCAGCGTCGCGGCGACACCCTCCACGAGGACGCGCTGCGGTCCATGCTGGCGGACGACCCGAACAACGAGCGGGCCTTCCAGGCGCTCGCCGAGATCGTCCGGCGCCGCGCGGCGGAGTCGGTCGCCGACCAGGACCCGCTGACGGCGCCGGCCGACGAGCAGGAGCGGCGGCACGCCGCCGACCTCGCCGTCTGGGCGCTCGCCGAGGAGTTCGCCGGCAACCCGCGCGGGTGGTACCCACTCATCGAGCTGGCCCGGCTGTCGGTGCACGACGACCACGACGGGACCATGCGGCGCGTGGTGACGGCCGCCGAGCGCGACCCCTCCGGACGCGCCCTGGCCCAAGGCCTGGCGCTGCTGCGCGAGGCCGGTCAGCCGGTCGAGGCGCTCGGGCTCGGCGTGGGTCACTGGCGGCCCCGCGAGCACGATCCGGAGGTGGCACGGGAGCTGGTGCTCGCGTCCATCGAGGCCGGGCGGCCGCTGGACGCCAAGCAGCACCTCGACGCGTTGTCGCTCTACCCCGACCAGGCAGCCGTGCAGGCGCTGCGGGCTGAGCTGACCCAGACGATCGCCGAGGCGGAGCAGGCCCTCCCGGGCACCTGACCCCGGTGCCACGGCGCCCTGGCGCCGGTGCGGCTTCCCGGAGGCGCGGACCGTGGTGCGCTGCCGCCGACGGCACCGCGGCCCGCCCGGATGCACCGGACGGGCCGCGTCGTGCGACGGGTACGGATCAGCTGTCGCCGCCCGTGGTGCCCGAGGTGCCGGCCGTCACGTCGTAGAGCCGGTACCGCTCGATGGCCTGACCCGGCAGGGACGGGTCCACCGCGCCCTCGGCGACCAGCTGCTGCAGCACCCGCACGGCGACCGACGGACCGTCGATCTTGAAGTGGCGGCGTGCGGCGGCGCGCGTGTCCGAGAACCCGAACCCGTCGGCACCGAGGGTGGCGTACCGGCCCGGGATCCACGCGCGCACCTGGTCGGGGACCAGGTGGTCGAAGTCCGACGTCGCGACGAACGGGCCCTCCGCACCGGCGAGCTTGGCGGTCAGGTACGGCACGCGTGCCGGCTCGCCGGGGTGCAGGAAGGCGTGCTCGTCCGCGGCGAGGCCGTCGCGGCGCAGCTCGTTCCAGCTGGTCACCGACCACACCGCGGCGCGCACGCCCCAGTCCTCGGCGAGCAGCTGCTGCGCCTCGAGCGCCCACGGGACGCCCACGCCGGAGGCGAGGATCTGGGCGCGCGGCCCGTCGCCCTCGGCCGGGCTGACCAGGTAGATGCCGCGCAGGATGCCTTCGACGTCCACGTTCTCCGGCTCCGCGGGCTGCGGCATCGGCTCGTTGTAGACGGTCAGGTAGTAGACGACGTTCGGGTCGCGCCCGTCGGTCCCGTCGCCGTACATGCGCTCGATGCCGTCCCGCACGATGTGCCGGATCTCGTACCCGTACGCCGGGTCGTAGTGGACGACGTGCGGCATGGTCGCGGCGAGCACCGGCGAGTGGCCGTCGGCGTGCTGCAGCCCCTCACCGGTCAGGGTGGTCCGGCCCGCGGTGGCGCCGACCAGGAACCCGCGGGCCATCTGGTCGCCGGCGGCCCAGAACTGGTCACCGGTCCGCTGGAACCCGAACATCGAGTAGTAGAAGTAGAACGGGATCAGCGGCTCGCCGTGCGTGGCGTAGCTGGTGCCGGTCGCCTGGAAGGCGGAGGCGGAACCGGCCTCGTTGATGCCGGTGTGCATGATCTGGCCGGACGGCGACTCCTTGTAGGAGAGCATCAGCTCGCGGTCGACCGCCATGTAGTGCTGCCCGAGCGTGTTGAAGATCTTGGCGCTCGGGAAGAGGGCGTCGAGGCCGAACGTGCGGGCCTCGTCCGGGACGATCGGCACCAGGCGGGAGCCGATGGCCTTGTCCTTGACCAGGTCCTTGAACAGCTGGACCAGGGCCATCGTCGTGGCCACCTGCTGCGTGCCCGAGCCCTTGGCCAGCCGCTCGTACACCTTCGGCTCCGGCAGCACCAGCGGCTTGTACGTCGCGCGGCGCTCCGGGACGAAGCCGCCGAGCTGACGACGCCGCTCCAGCATGTACTGGATGGCCTCGTCGTCCGGACCCGGGTTGTAGTACGGAGGGAGGTACGGGTTCTCCTCGAGCTGCGCGTCGGTGATCGGCAGGTGCAGCGTGTCGCGGAGGGTCTTCAGTTCGTCGACCTTGAGCTTCTTCATCTGGTGCGTCGCGTTGCGGCCGGCGAACCCGGAGCCCAGGCCGTAGCCCTTGATGGTGTGGGCGAGGATGACCGTCGGCTGACCGGTGTGCTCGCGGGCCGCCTTGTAGGCCGCGTACACCTTGCGGTAGTCGTGGCCACCGCGCTTCAGCGCCCAGATGTCGTCGTCCGTCATGTTCTCGACGAGCTTCTTGGTCCGCGGGTCACGGCCGAAGAAGTGCTCGCGGATGAACGCGCCGTCCTCCGCCCGGTACGTCTGGAAGTCGCCGTCCGGGGTGACGTTCATCAGGTTGACCAGCGCGCGGTCCTTGTCCGCGTTGAGCAGCACGTCCCACTCGCGGCCCCAGATCACCTTGATGACGTTCCAGCCGGCACCGCGGAACTGCGCCTCGAGCTCCTGGATGATCTTGCCGTTGCCGCGCACCGGACCGTCCAGCCGCTGCAGGTTGCAGTTGACGACGAACGTCAGGTTGTCCAGGCCCTGCGACGAGGCGAGCTGCAGCATGCCGCGCGACTCCGGCTCGTCCATCTCGCCGTCGCCGAGGAACGCCCACACGTCCTGCTGGCTGGTGTCCTTGATGCCGCGCTCGTGCAGGTAGCGGTTGGTCCACGCCTGGTAGATCGCCGACGACGGGCCGAGGCCCATCGACACGGTCGGGAACTCCCACAGGTCGGGCAGCAGGCGGGGGTGCGGGTAGGACGGCAGGCCGCCGCCCGGGTGGGACAGCTCCTGGCGGAACCCGTCGAGCTGGTCGGCGCTCAGCCGCCCCTCGAGGAAGGCGCGTGCGTACACGCCGGGGGAGGCGTGGCCCTGGAAGTAGACCTGGTCACCGCCGCCCGGGTGGTCCTTGCCGCGGAAGAAGTGGTTGAGGCCGACCTCGTAGAGCGTCGCGACGGACGCGTACGACGAGATGTGCCCGCCCACGGCGACGCCGGGCCGCTGCGCGCGGGTCACCATCACGGCCGCGTTCCAGCGGATCAGGCGCCGGTACTGGCGCTCCATGACCTCGTCGCCGGGGAAGTACGGCTCGTTGTGCACCGCGATCGTGTTCACGTACGGCGTGTTGAGCGAGGCCGGGATCGCGACGTTCCGCTGCCGGGCGTGCCGCAGCATGCTCATCAGCACGTAGCGGGCGCGGGGACCGCCCTCCGAGTCGATCAGCCCGTCCAGCGACTCGAGCCACTCCCCGGTCTCCTCGGGGTCGATGTCCGGAACCTGGCTGAGAAGTCCGCCGATGAGGGGACCCGTCTCGTCGATCGACGCCACCTTCGCTCCTTGCGCTCTCGTGCGCGCCGGGACGTTGGTCGCCCCGGTGCGCATCCGGTCCCTCCGCGGGTGGCGGCTGTGGCCGCGGCGCATCGGGCAGTGCCCCACATTCTCCGCCGTCCGTGGGCCGAAAGTCACACGAGGACCCGCGCAGCAGCGTGACGTCGGCGACACCGGACGGCGCGCGGCGCCTGAGACCTCTTGCCGGGGCCAACGGGAGGTGCGTGGGCTAGCGTGTGCGGTCATCAGCAGGTCGGCCCGAAGGGAGCAGTCAGGTCGTGTCATCCACCGCGGACGACGCAGCCGCGCAGGCGGCGCATCTCGGTTTCATCTCCGGGCAGGTGATCCAGGAGTTCGGTTACGACGACGACGTCGACGAGGACCTGCGCCGGGGGCTCGAGGCCTTGACGGGTTCGGAGCTGGTCGACGAGGACTACGACGACGTCACCGACGGCGCCCTGATCTGGTTCCGGGAGGACGACGGCGACCTGACCGACGCCCTGGTGGACGCCATGACGGTGCTGGACGGTGCCGGACCGATCTGGGTGCTGACGCCCAAGGCCGGCCGTGCGGGCCACGTGTCGCACAGCGACATCGAGGAGGCCGCCACGACATCGGGCCTGCACGCGATGTCGACCTTCTCGATCGCCCCGGACTGGTCCGCCACCCGGCTGGCGACCCGCGGCCGGGGTCGCTGACCGTTCCGCAGGGACGCGCAGCGACGACCACGGAGCGACGAGGGTGGGCCCGGCCGGTCTCGAACCGACGACCTCCGCGGTGTAAGCGCGGCGCTCTGACCAACTGAGCTACAGGCCCCGAGGACGCCACAGCCTAGCGGTGCCCGGCTGGGCGATAGGTTGGCGGCGATGAGCGCCTCGAGCCCGCCGCCCCCAGGTACGCCGACGCTGGCGCAGGTGGTCAGCGCGCTCGACCGGCTGTACCCGCCTGCGACGGCACAGTCGTGGGACTCGGTGGGCCTCGTCGTCGGGGACCCGGAACAGGCCGTGCGGCGGGTGCTGTTCGCCGTCGACCCCGTCGCCGCCGTCGTGGACGAGGCGCTGGAGTGGGGCGCCGATCTGGTCGTCACCCACCACCCCCTCTTCCTGCGGCCCGTGCACTCCGTCGCCGCGACGACCTTCAAGGGGTCGGTCGTGCACCGGCTGCTGCGCGGCGGCACGGCGCTGTACAACGCCCACACGAACGCCGACGCGGCCGCCGACGGCGTCGCGGACGCCCTGGCGACGGCGGTCGGCCTCGTGGACACCCGGCCCCTGGTCGCGGACCCGGGACCCGCGCTCGACAAGCACGTGGTGTTCGTGCCCGTGGGCGACGCGGAGCACGTGGTCGACGCGATGGCAGCCGCTGGCGCGGGAGCGTTGGGCGAGTACAGCCGGTGCGCGTGGTCGAGCACGGGCGAGGGCACGTTCGTGCCGTCCGGGGAGGCGCACCCGGCTGTCGGGGCACCGGGCGAGCGGGCGCACGTCGTGGAGGCGCGGGTCGAGATGGTGGCGACCCGCGGCCGGCGCGCGGCGGTGGTCGCCGCGATGCGCTCCGCGCACCCGTACGAGGAGCCGGCGTTCGACGTGCTGGAGCTCGCAGCGCTGCCGGGCGGCACGGGTCTCGGTCGGGTGGGGCGACTGGCCACCCCGATGACCCTCGACGCCTTCGCACGAGCGGTCGCGGGGGCCCTGCCGGCCACACCCCAGGGTGTGCGGTACGCCGGTGCGCCCGACCTTCGCGTCGAGAGCGTCGCGGTGCTCGGCGGCTCGGGCGACAGCGAGCTCGATGCCGTCCGCGCGGCCGGGGTCGACGTGTACGTGACGTCCGACCTGCGCCACCACCCCGCCTCCGAGCAGCGCGAGCGCGCGCTGTTCGAGTCGCCGACGGGCGTCCCCGCGCTGGTCGACACCGCGCACTTCGCCTCGGAGTGGCCGTGGTTGCGCCGCGCCGCAGCGGCGCTCGAGCAGGACCTCGGCGCGGCGGGCGCTACCGTGAGCACCCGCGTCAGCACCCTGCGCACCGATCCGTGGACCGCCCGTGTGGACGGTCCGGCGCCGCTGGCCGGCGCACCCGAAGGAGACTCGTGACCACAGCCCCCGCCGCCGACCAGCACCACCTCCTCGAGGTGCAGGAGCTCGACACGCGTCTGGACCAGAACGCGCACCGCCGCCGGACCCTGCCGGTGCTCGAGCGGATCAGCGAGCTGGCGGCACAGCTCGCGGACCTGGACACGGCGCTGGTCACGTCACGCACGGCGGCCGGAGACCTGCGCCGGGAGCTGTCGAAGGCGGAGACCGACGTCGAGCAGGTGCGCAGCCGGGCCGTGCGGGACCAGGCGCGCCTGCAGGCGGGCGCCGGCGCCAAGGACGCGCAGGCCCTGAGCAGCGAGATCGAGAGCCTGGCCCGGCGGCAGGCCGACCTGGAGGAGGTCGAGCTCGCGGTGATGGAGCGCCTGGAGGCGCACACGGCCGCGCTGGCCGAGCTCGAGAAGGCGCGCGCGGCGCTGGTCGAGCAGCAGTCCGCGTCGGCGGCCGAGCGGGAGCAGGCAGAGCGCGAGCTGGACGACGAGGCAGGCCGGCTGCGGGCGGAGCGCCAGAACGCGGCGGCCGGCCTGGATGCCGGTCTGGTCGCGTTGTACGAGCGGCTCCGCGGGCAGCTCGGAGGTCGCGGGGCGGCGGCGCTGCGCGGCCGGCAGTGCGACGGGTGCCGGATGGAGCTCAACCCGCTCGACCTCGAGCGGATCCGGTCGGCGGCGGAGGACCAGGTGGTCCGGTGCGAGGAGTGCGGGCGGATCCTCGTCCGCTGACGGGTGCAGGCGCACGGCCGGGGCGCGGGGTGGCGTCGGCGCCCGACCGACGTCAGAGTTCGTCCGTGAGCTCCCTGCTCCCCGCGTCCGGGGACCCCTCGTCGTCCTCCGCGGCGGCCGGCACTCCGGCAGCCGACAGCTCCTCGGCTCGGCGCGCACCTCGCCCGTCCGGGGCGGGCGTGCGGTTCGACGAGGAGGAACCGGTCACCGTCGTGCTGGTGCGGCACGGGCAGACGGCGATGACCGTCTCACGCGGGTACTCCGGCTCGAGCGAGCCGGGACCGCCGCTGGACGAGACGGGCCGGCGCCAGGCGGCCGACGTGGCGGCGCTCGTCGACCGGGTCGGGCGGGACCTGTGGGGTGACATCGCCTACCCGAGCCGGGTGATCGCGTCGCCGATGGTGCGCACGCAGCAGACCGCGGCTGTGGTGGCGGAACGGCTGGGGCTGCACGTCGAGACCGACGCCACCTTCCGGGAGGCCGACTTCGGAGCGTGGCAGGGGCTGACCGCGGAACAGGTCGAGGAGCGGTGGCCCGGCCGGCTCGAGCCGTGGCACACGCTCGGCACGGTCCGACCGCCCGACGGCGAGTCGATCGCGGACGTCGGTGAGCGGGTGCGCGCCGGGCTGGACCGGCTCCAGGCGGCCGGCGAGGGTCGCACCGTGGTGGTGGTCAGCCACGCGGTGGCCATCCGGGCGATGCTCGGCGTGACGATGGGGGCCGCACCGGGGTCGTGGTCGCAGCTGCGGGTGGCACCGGCCTCCGTCAGCATCGTCCGGCTTTTCAGCGACAAGCGCGACGAGATCGCGGTGGCCGGGGTGCCGAGCGAGGGCTGGGCGCGCTGAGCGCGACGGCTCCTTCTCGTGGCGCCTCGCGCGCCGCGCCCGCGCCCGTCGCCCGCCCTCGGGCGCCCGCGTCGTGCACCGTGCCGGGCGCCGTCCCGCCGGGGTGCCCCGGGACGGCCGGTGGACGCGCCCCCTGTCGCGCCACCGGCCGCCGTTCCGGCTACTCCTGCGCGACGGCGTCCAGCACAGGGAGCCGCGCCGCGCGCACGGCGGGCCAGACCGCGGCGACCACGCCGACGAGCACGGCCAGCACCAGCATCCCGGCCAGGCTCGACCCCGGCACCGAGAGCTGCGACAGCCCCTGGTCGGCGTAGAGCCGGGGCAGCGAGGCGGCCAGGCCGATGCCGACCGCGAGACCGATCACCGTGCCGCAGACCGCGGTCAGGACGGACTCCACGGTGATCACGCCCGACAGCTGCAGCCGTCCCAGACCCACCGCCCGCAGCAGCCCGATCTCACGCGTCCGCTCGATCACCGACAGCGCCAGGGTGTTGACGATCCCGAGGACGGCGATCGCCACCGACAGGCCGAGCAGCGCGTACAGGATGGCCAGCATCTGGTTGACCTGCGCCGCGAGGCCGTCGACGAACTGCTTCGAGTCCATGACGGACACCACGTAGTAGGGGCGTGAGAGGTCGGTCAGCTGCGTCCGCAAGGCGTTCAGGTCCGCGCCGGCGGCCGCCTTGACCAGGACGGTCGTGTCCGGCTGCTGCGCGGAGGGCACCAGCGTGTCGACCACCGAGGGGGAGGCCCAGAGCGCCTGCCCGACGGCGCCCGACCGTGCGATCGCCCCGATCCGCAGGGACTTCTCGCCCAGCGGCCCCGTGACGGCCACCGTGTCGCCGATCTTCCAGCCCTTGTCCTTGGCGAGCAGCTTGTCGGCGACGAGCTCGCCGCCGGTGAGCGCCTGTGTCACCGAACCCTCGGTCGACGACGGCCGCAGCAGCGACCCGACCATCGTCGGCTCGACGGCGACGAGCGCCTGCCCGTCCGCGCCCGTCGGTGCGCGACCCACGGCGGCCAGCACGTGAGTCCACGGGAAGCCCTCCGCCTGCTGCACGGACGGCAACGCCCGCACCTTCTGCAGCAGCGCCGGCGCGACCGTGTCGCTCATCCCGGTCCGCAGCACGTAGTCCGCGCTGACCTCCGTGCTGACCAGCGATCCGACCGACGCCTGCGTGCTTGCCGCGATGACGGCGGCCGCACCGACCAGTGCCATGCCGATGGTCAGCGCTCCCGCGGTGTTGGCGGCGCGGCGCGGGTTCCGTACCACGTTCCCGCGGGCGAGCCGGCCGACCGGACGCAGCCACGCCACCGCGGGCGCGGCGAGCAGCCGCACCACGGCCGGCACGACGACCGGTCCGACCACGAGCGTCCCGATCAGGACGAACCCCGCCCCGACGCCCAGCAGGGTGCCGGCGGATCCGAGGTGGGGGCGGACGGCCGCCACCACCACGGCGGCCGCACCGGCGACGACGAGAACCAGGCCGGCCCAGGCGCGCAGCCGCAAGGACCGCTCGTTCACGGTCACCTCGTCCCGCATCGCCTCGACGGGCGGGACGACGGCGGCGCGCCGCGCGGGCAGCGAGGCCGCGGCGACCGAGACGCCCGTACCGACCAGCAGACCGATCAGCACGGTCGACGTGGACAGCGGCACGCGGGTGGACAGCGTCATGTCCATCCGCTGCAGCACCACGCCGATCAGCTCGACCAGCCCGAGGCCGCCGAGGACGCCGATGGCCGAGCCGACCACCCCGACGAGGGCGGACTGCGTGAGGATCGACCCGAACACCTGCCGCGGCGACGCGCCGACGGCCCGGAGCAGGGCGAACTCCCGCATGCGCTGCCGCACGGACATGGTGAAGGTGTTCGCGATGATGAAGGCCCCGACGAACAGCGCGAGCAGCGCGAAGACGAGCAGGAACGTCGACACGAAGCCGAGCTGCTTGGAGATCTGCGAGCTGGTCTCCGTGCGCATCGCCGCACCGGTCAGCGCCTGGGCGTGGGCACCGCTCGCGACGGGCGCCAGGCGGTCCACCAGCTGCTGCTCGGTCAGTCCGGCCGACCTGTCGGCGTACACCTGGAACGACGAGGTCGTCCCCGCCGGTGCGAACGCGGCCTCCTCCACGCTGGGGTCGAGCAGCACGATCGTCGCCCCGGCCATCGGCGCACCGAAGTCGACGGCTCCGACCACCGTGACGTCGTGGACGTCCCCGAGGAGCACGACCTTGGTGCGGTCACCGACGTGCAGGCCGGAGGAGTCCAGCGTGTGCCGCTCGACGGCGATCTCGTCGCGTCCGACGGGCGCCCGGCCGGTCAGCCCGGCGACCGAGGGGTCCCGGCGGTCGTAGGCCAGCGCGAAGCTGGGCGCCTGCGTGCTCCGGACGGCGGTGCCGCTCGCGCCGACCAGCGTGATCGGCCCGGACAGGGACGGGATCACCGCCTGCACACCGGGGACCTGCTCCAGCGTGCCGGCCAGGGAGAGCGGGAGGCCGGGGGCGGCCGACCGCTCGCCGGACACGACGTTCGAGCCGTCGTCGGGCACCCGGACGTAGGCGTCGGCGGTGGTGGAGGCGCCGACGATCTCGTCGAACGTCGACGAGAGCATCTCGCGCAGCGAGAAGGTGCCGGTGACGAACGCGACGCCGAGGGCCACCGCGACGATCGACATGGCGAACTGCCCGAGGTGCGCACGCACGGCGCGCCAGGCGATGCGCCTCATGACCGCGACCGCGCGGCGAGGCCCTCGAGGCCCGCCAGCATGTCCAGCACGCTGGCGGCGGTCGGATCGGTCAGCTCGGCGACGAACAGCCCGTCCGCGAGGAAGAGGACGCGGTGGGCGTACGAGGCCGCGCGCGGGTCGTGCGTCACCATGACGACCGACTGACCGAGGGTGTCCACGCTGCGCCGCAGGAAGCCCAGCACCTCGGCCGACGCGTGCGAGTCGAGGTTGCCGGTCGGCTCGTCGGCGAAGACGACGGCAGGACGGGACACCAGCGCGCGTGCGCACGCGACGCGCTGCTGCTGCCCGCCGGACAGCTCGGCCGGCTTGTGGGTCAGCCTGTCCCGCAGGCCGACGGCGTCCACGACCTCGTCGAACAGGCCGCGGTCGACCGGCCGCCGCGCGATGTCCAGCGGGAGCGTGATGTTCTCGGCCGCCGTCAGGGTCGGCACCAGGTTGAACGCCTGGAAGATGAAGCCCACCCGGTCCCGCCGCAGCTTGGTCAGCCGGCGCTCGGACATCGCCGAGACCTCCTGCCCGTCCACGACCACCGTGCCGGAGGTCGGCCGGTCGAGGCCGGCGAGGCAGTGCATCAGCGTCGACTTGCCCGATCCGGACGGCCCCATGATCGCGGTGAGCTCGCCGCGGCCCAGGTCGACGTCGATGCCGCGCAGGGCGTGCACCTCGGTGGACCCCGATCCGTAGACCTTGGTCAGTGCGCGGGCGGAGGCGATGGCGCCGGTGGCCGGTGCGGCCGCAGGCGCAGGGGAGAGCTCGGAGCTCGTCATGGGGGTCACGGGAACATCCTTCCGGTGGCGGCGCCCGCGACGGATCCGGGAAGTCCCTGGACGAACCCTGAGATCGCCGTCGGCTACCCTGGTCAGCGCGGATGAGTCAGTCAGGCGGCCGCGTCGGGACTCCGCAGGGAGGCCCGCCGAGGAACGTCCGGGCTCCGTAGGGCAGGGTGGTGGGTAACACCCACCCGGGGTGACCCGCGGGACAGTGCCACAGAGAACAGACCGCCGGCCCCTCCGGGGACCGGCAAGGGTGAAACGGCGGTGCAAGAGACCACCAGCGCACCGGGCGACCGGTGCGGCTCGGCAAACCCCACCCGGAGCAAGGCCAGACAGGGAGCGTTCGAGGGCTGCCCGCCCGAGCTCCCGGGTAGGCCGCTGGAGGCGTGCGGCAACGTACGTCGTAGATGGATGGCCGCCACCCGGTCGCGGGAGACCGTGACCGGGCACAGAACCCGGCGTATCGACTGACTCATCCGCAGCACCCCCGGTCCCGACCGGCGGCGCACGCCGCCGCGTGGTTCTCCGGCCATTCGGCGCGCGAGGATATGCGGGTGCACGAGCTTGCCGGCTGCCGGGTCGCGACGCCGAGCGGCGACGTCGGCGGCTACGTCACCGAGTACGCGGACGGCGTGCTGCGGATGCGCGCCGACGCTGCGCTGCCCGGCCTGCACCCCGGCGAGTCCATCGGGGTGACGGTGCTGGACCCGGTCCGGGGCGTGTGCTCGTACACCGGCCTGGTGGCGGCCGTCGAGGCACGCGAGGACGGTGCCGCGGTCGACGTCGTCGTCGTGGAGGACCTCGCCCGTCACCAGCGCCGGGCGGCGGCTCGGGCCGCCTACCGGTGCAGCTGCGTGGCGACCCTCGAGGGCGGGGCGAGCCCGGCGAGCCTGCGGGTCACCGTGCTCGACGTCTCGGCGACGGGCGCGCGCTTCATGGCGCCCGAGGAGCTGCACGAGGGTGCGACGCTCCGGCTGGGACTGCCTGTGGGTGAGGAGCTGGTCGACCTCCGGCTGCGCGTGGTGCGGCACGAGGTGTCCAGCACCGGGACGCGCTACGGCGCGACGCTCGTCGACCCCTCGGAGCGCACCCGGGACGCGCTGTACCGGCTCGTGCTGCGGCTGCAGCGGGAGCAGGCCCGGCACGCGGCCGAGCACCGGTAGGTCCCGGGCCCGGCGCAGCCGGGGTCCGCTCAGTGCGCCCGGGCAGCCAGCCGGGCGGCGCCGACGATGCCCGCCGCGTTGCGCAGGGCAGCCGGCACGATCGGCGCCCGCAGCGTCAGGCGGGGGAGGAACTCCTGGTACTTCTTGCTGACGCCGCCTCCGACCACGAAGAGGTCGGGCCAGAAGAGGTTCTCGACCACCGAGAAGTACCTCTGCAGGCGTTCGGACCACTGCTCCCAGCTCAGGTCCTCGCGGTCGCGCGCCGCGTCGGACGCGCGGACCTCCGCGTCGAACCCGTCGATCTCCAGGTGGCCGAGCTCCGTGTTCGGCACCAGCACGCCGTCGTTGATCAGCGCGGTGCCGATCCCGGTGCCGAGCGTGACGACGATGACGAGACCCGGCACGCCGCGTGCGGCGCCGTACTCGACCTCCGCGAAACCTGCGGCGTCCGCGTCGTTGACGGCCAGCACGCGCCGACCGGTGGCCGCCCGGAGCGTCTTCTCGATGTCGGTGCCGATCCACGACGGGTCGACGTTGGCTGCGGACTGCGCGACGCCGTGCAGCACCACCGCCGGGAAGGTGACGCCGATCGGCACCGTCCGGCGCAGCTTGAAGGAGTCCACCACCTCGGCCACCGTGGCTGCGACCGCATCCGGGGTGGCGGGCTGCGGCGTCGGGATCCGCACCCGGTCCGCGGCGAACTCGCCCGTCCGCAGGTCCACCGGGGCGCCCTTGATGCCGGACCCCCCGATGTCGATGCCGAACGCCGTGTGGATCTTGCTCTTGCCGAGGATCGAGTTGTCGCTCATGGCAGCGTCAGGATCTCCGCTCCGGTGTCGGTGACCAGCAGGGTGTGCTCGAACTGCGCGCTGCGCCGGCCGTCGGCCGTGACGACCGTCCAGTCGTCGTCCCACATCAGCCAGTCCGGGGTGCCGAGGTTGAGCATCGGCTCGATGGTGAACACCATGCCGGGCTCGATCACGGTGTCGTACGCCGGCGCCGCGTCGTAGTGCGGCACCACCAGACCGGTGTGGAAGGCCGGCCCGACGCCGTGACCGGTGTAGTCGCGCACCACGCCGTACCCGAACCGGGCTGCGTACCGCTCGATCACCCGGCCGATCACGTTGAGCTCGCGCCCCGGTGCGACGGCCTTGATGCCACGGGCGAGCGCCTCACGCGTCCGCTCGACGAGCAGGCGGGACTCCTCGTCCACGTCCCCGGCCAGGAACGTCGCGTTGGTGTCGCCGTGCACGCCACCGATGTAGGCGGTGATGTCGATGTTGACGATGTCGCCGTCCTCGACGACCGTCGAGTCCGGGATGCCGTGGCAGATCACCTCGTTGAGCGACGTGCACAGCGACTTGGGGAAGCCGCGGTAGCCGAGCGTCGACGGGTACGCCCCGTGGTCGAGGAGGAACTCGTGCCCGACGGAGTCGAGCTCGTCCGTCGTCACGCCGGGCGCCACGTGGCTGCCGACCTCCTGGAGCGCCTGCGCCGCGATGCGCGAGGCGACGCGGACGCGTTCGACCGTCTCCGGCTCCAGCACGTTGCTGCCCGTCCAGGGTCGAGGTCCCGGCCGACCGACGTACTCCGGCCGTTCGATGGATCCGGGGACGGTCCGGCGCGGGCCCAGCCGCCCCGGGGAGAGGGGAGCTCGTGACGCGTGCACCGGCGACATACCTGGCAGTCTACGAAAGACGAACCCACCGCCGATCCCTCGGAGGGAGCCCGCCATGGCCACCGAGTTCTACTTCAACACCCAGACGCACGAGGTGGAGGAGGGACGGCACAGCGACTGGAGCGTGCTGATGGGTCCCTACCCGACGCGCGAGGCAGCGGCCCAGGCCCTGCAGACCGCGCACGAGCGCACCGAGGCGTGGGACCGGCAGGACGAGGCCGATCGCGGCTGACGGGTCCGATCGCGGCTGACGGGTCCGACCACGGCTGACGGGTCCGGCGCTCAGGCGCCGAACTCGTGCTCCGCGTCCGGGAAGGCGCCGCCCCGGACGTCGTCGGCGAACGCGCGTGCAGCAGCACCGAGGGCGGCGCCGAGCTCGCCGTAGCGCTTGGCGAACCGCGGCGTCCACTCGGTCATGCCGGCCATGTCGACCCACACCAGCACCTGGCCGTCGCAGCCGGCGCCGGCGCCGATGCCGATGGTGGGCACGCGCAGCATCGAGGTGACCGACGCGGCCACCGGGGCGGGCACCATCTCGAGCACCACGGCGACGGCCCCCGCGTCGACCACCGCGACGGCGTCGTCGCGCAGCCGGTCGGCCCCGTCGTCACCGCGGCCCTGCACCCGCGGACCGCCGAGCAGGTTCTCGGACTGCGGCGTGTACCCCAGGTGGGCCACCACCGGGATGCCGGCGTCCGTCAGCGCCCGGATCTGGGCTGCGACCCGCCGGCCGCCCTCGAGCTTGACCGCGGCGGCACCGGTCTCCTTGAGGACGCGGACGCCGGTGGCGAGCGCCTGCGCGGGACCTGCCTCGTAGGTGCCGAACGGCAGGTCGACGACGACGAACGCCCGGCGGGCGGCACCCGCGACGGCACGTCCGGCGACCACCATCTCGTCGAGCGTGACCGGCAGCGTGCTGGCGTACCCGTGCATGGTGTTGCCGATCGAGTCACCGACCAGCAGCAGGTCGATGCCCGCCTCGTCGAAGATGCGCGCCGTGACGGCGTCGTAGGCGGTGAGCATCACCAGCCGCTCGCCGCGGTCCTTGGCGGCCTGCAGGTGCTGGACCCGCACGCGCTGCGGGGCGTTCACAGCTCGCGCCAACGGGTGGTGACGGGCAGGCGCCGGTCGCGGCCGAACGCCAGCGCGGTCACCTTGGGACCGAGCGGGTACTGCCGGCGCTTCCACTCGGCTCTGTCGGTCAGCTGCAGCACCTTGTCCACCACCTCCGGTGCGAAACCACGAGCGAGGAGCTCGGCCCGTCCCTCGGCGTTCTCGACGTACGCGTCGAGCACCGTGTCCAGCAGGTCGTACGGGGGCAGCGAGTCCTGGTCGACCTGTCCCGGGCGCAGCTCAGCCGACGGCGGCTTGGTGATCGACGACTCGGGGATCGGCGGCACCTCGTCGGGCCGGAACACGCCGTCGAGCGCGGCGTGGTTGCGCCAACGGGCGAGGGCCCAGACACGCGACTTGTCCACGTCCTTCAGCGGGGCGAAACCGCCGACCGCGTCGCCGTAGATCGTCGAGTAGCCGACGGCCAGCTCGGTCTTGTTGCCCGTGGCGAGCACCAGGTGGCCCTCGGCGTTGGAGAGGGCCATCAGCGTGACGCCGCGGACCCGGGCCTGCAGGTTCTCCTCGGCGAGCCCCTCGAGGTGCAGCTGCCCCTGGAAGGCGTCCACCATCGGCGCGATCGGCTGCACGCGGTAGTCGGCGCCGATCCGTTGCGCGAGGTCCGCGGCATCGTCCTTGGAGTGCCCGCTGGAGTACACCGAGGGCATCGAGACGCCGACGACGTGCTCCCCGCCGATCGCGTCGGCCGCGATGGCGGCGCACAGCGCCGAGTCGATGCCGCCGGACATCCCGAGCACCACGGAGCGGAAGCCGTTCTTGCGGACGTAGTCCGCCAGGCCCAGGACGAGCGCCCGGTACACCTCCTCGTCGGCGGTGAGCCGTGCCGCGCGCGGGCCGGGCACCTCGGGCTCGTCTTCCTCGGCCAGGTCCCAGAGGAGCAGGTGCTCCACGAACTGCGGCGCGTAGGCCAGCAGCTGCCCGTCGCGCCCGACCACGAACGAGCCGCCGTCGAACACCAGGTCGTCCTGGCCGGCGACGAGGTTGACGTAGGCGACCGGCGCCCCGACCTCGTGCGCCCGACGGGCCGCCAGCGCCGTGCGGACGTGCCCCTTGCCCTCCTCGTACGGGGAGGCGTTCAGCACGAGGAGCAGCGAGAGGTCCTCGTCCGCGAGGGCCGTCACGGGTCCGCCGTCCTGCCAGATGTCCTCGCAGATCACCACGGCGACACGTCGGTCCAGGACGTCCAGCACGCACACCTCGTGCCCCGGGGTGAAGATCCGGCTCTCGTCGAACACGCCGTACTCGGGCAGGTGGTGCTTGTCGTACCGGGCCAGCACCTCCCCGTCCCGCAGCACCACCGCCCGGTTGGTGGCCCGGACCGCGGCCCGAGCGGCCGCATCCGCCTGGGCGTCGTTGCGTGGGCCGAGCCGCCGTTCGCCGATGGTGCCGACCACCACGGTCAGCTCGCCCAGCCCCTCGTCGACGAGCCGGGAGGCGAGACGTTCGAGCCCCGCCTGGGCCCCGCGTCGGAAGGACGCCCGCAGCGCGAGGTCCTCGATCGGGTAGCCGGTGAGGGTCATCTCGGGGAAGACGACCACGTGGGCGCCGGCCTCGGCAGCGCGGCGGGACCAGGCGAGCACCGCCTCGACGTTCCCGTCGACGTCCCCGACGCACGTGTCGATCTGGGCCAGGGCGATGCGAGGTCGGGCCATGGCTGGGAGCCTATCGAGGGGTCCGGACGGTGACCGCCGCGCCGAGGTGCCGGGGGCGGCTGCACGCCTGGTCATAGGGAAGGATGTGCCCCATGGACAGGCAGCAGGAATTCGTGCTCCGGACGGTCGAGGAGCGGGACATCCGGTTCGTCCGGCTGTGGTTCACGGACGTGCTCGGCATCCTCAAGTCGGTCGCCGTCGCGCCGGCCGAGCTGGAGCAGGCGTTCTCCGAGGGCATCGGGTTCGACGGCTCGGCGATCGAGGGCCTGACCCGGGTGTACGAGGCCGACATGATCGCCCGCCCGGACCCGTCCACGTTCCAGGTCCTGCCGTGGCGTGGTGAGCGGCACGGCACCGCCCGGATGTTCTGCGACCTGCTCACCCCGGACGGCGCGCCGTCGCTCGCGGACAGCCGCCAGGTGCTCAAGCGCGCGCTGGACCGTGCCAGCGACAAGGGGTTCACCTTCTACACGCACCCCGAGGTCGAGTTCTACCTGTTCGAGGCGCCGGCCGACCCGGCGCAGACGCTCGTGCCCGTCGACCAGGGCGGCTACTTCGACCACGTCCCACGGGGCACCGCCCACGACTTCCGCCGGGCCGCGATCACGATGCTCGAGTCCATGGGCATCTCGGTGGAGTTCTCCCACCACGAGGCCGGCCCGGGCCAGAACGAGATCGACCTGCGCTACGCGGACGCGCTGACCACCGCGGACAACATCATGACCTTCCGTACGGTGGTCAAGGAGGTGGCCCTCGAGCAGGGGGTGTTCGCGTCCTTCATGCCCAAGCCGCTGTTCGCGGCGCCCGGGTCCGGGATGCACACGCACCTGTCCCTGTTCCAGGGCGACAAGAACGCGTTCCACGAGGCCGGCGCCGACCTCGAGCTCTCCAAGACCGGCCGGTCCTTCATCGCCGGCCTGCTGCGGCACGCGGCGGAGATCACCGCGGTGACCAACCAGTTCGTCAACTCCTACAAGCGGCTGTGGGGCGGCGCCGAGGCGCCGAGCTACATCTGCTGGGGCCACAACAACCGGTCCGCGCTCGTGCGGGTGCCGCTGTACAAGCCGGGCAAGGGCAACTCGAGCCGGGTGGAGTACCGGGCGGTCGACTCGGCGGCGAACCCGTACCTGGCCTTCGCGGTGCTGCTCGCCGCCGGGCTCAAGGGCATCGAGGAGGGCTACGAGCTGCCGGAGGGTGCCGAGGACGACGTCTGGGAGCTGACCGATGCGGAGCGGCGTGCGCTCGGCATCGAACCGCTGCCGACGTCGCTCGAGGCCGCCATCGAGGTGATGGAGCGGTCCGAGCTGGTCGCCGAGGCGCTGGGGGAACACGTCTTCGACTACTTCCTGCGCAACAAGCGGGAGGAGTGGCGCGAGTACCGCGCGCAGGTCACGCCGTTCGAGCTGCAGCGGTTCCTGCCCCTGGTCTGACCGATGACCGTCGGCACCACGCACGGCCGGGGCGCGTCCCTCGCCGCCCGGCTGTCCCGGGCGGGCGTTGCCGACGTGCCCCGAGGCGAGCGGCTGCTGACGGACCGCGCGCTGCTCGCCGTGTGGCCGCAGGCGCCCGACGACCTGCCGGAGCTGCTGGGTGCGGTCGCGGACCCGGACCAGGCGCTCCTGACCCTCGCGAAGGTTGCCGGTGCGGTCGGTCCGCACCCGGACCTGACGGAGGCCCTGGTCGCCGCCGTGATGGAGGCCGGCCCGGCGCGTGAGCGTCTGCTCTCCCTGGCCGGCGCGTCGGCGGCGCTGGGCGACGTCGTGGTCGCGCGGCCGGAGAGCCTGCGCGTCGTGCTCGACGACTCTCCGGGCGTCGACGTCGATGCGAGCTCCGTCCGCGCCGACCTGCTGCGCGCGGTGGAGGCGGACCCGTCCGCCGCGGTCCCCGTCGCCGGCCTGGCCGGTGCGCCGGGGGTCGACGCGATGCGTCGGGCCTACCGCCGGCACCTGCTCGGCATCGCCGCGGCGGACGTCACCAGCCCTGACCCGCAGAGCCGGTTGCCTGCGGTGGCGGCCGCGCTCGCCGACCTCGCCGGCGCCGCCCTCGAGGCCGGTCTCGCGCTGGCACGGGCGGAGTACCCGGACGGAGCGCCTGGCGTGCGGCTGGCCGTCATCGGCATGGGCAAGGGCGGCGGCCGGGAGCTCAACTACATCTCCGACGTCGACGTGGTGTACGTCGCCGAGCCGGCGGAGGGCACCGCCGAGGACGAGGCGATCGCGGTCGGTGCCCGGCTTGCCGCGGGGCTCGCACGGGCGTGCTCGACGCCCTCCGGAGAACCCGCGCTGTGGGCGGTCGACGCCGCGCTCCGCCCCGAGGGCAAGGACGGGCCACTGGTCAGGACCCTGGCCAGCCACCGCGCCTACTACGAGCGGTGGGCCCGGACCTGGGAGTTCCAGGCGCTGCTGAAGGCACGGCCGGTCGCGGGGGACGTCGAGCTGGGGCGCGCCTACGTCGAGATGACGCAGCCGATGGTCTGGGCCGCCGTGCGGCGGGAGAACTTCGTCGAGGACGCGCAGGCGATGCGGCGCCGGGTGGAGCGCCACGTGCCCGCCGCGGAGGCGGACCGCCAGATCAAGCTGGGTGTCGGGGGTCTGCGCGACGTCGAGTTCACCGTCCAGCTGCTGCAGCTGGTGCACGGTCGGGCCGACGAGTCGATCCGCAGCGGCAGCACGCTGACCGCGCTCGCCGCCCTGGCCGCGGGCGGGTACGTCGGCCGCGAGCACGCCGCGCAGCTCGCCACCTGCTACCGCTTCCTGCGGGTCCTCGAGCACCGCGTGCAGATGTGGCGGATGCAGCGGACCCACCTGCTCCCGCAGGCGGAGCCGGACCTGCGCCGGCTGGCTCGCTCGGTCGGGATGCGCACCGAGGGGGCCGAGGGTCTCCTCGAGCGGTGGCGGTCCGTGCGTCGCGACGTGCGGCGCCTGCACGAGGAGCTGTTCTACCGGCCGTTGCTCCCCGCCACCGCGCGGCTGTCCGAGGCGGACGTCACCTTGGCTCCGGAGGCGGCGCGGCACCGGCTGGAGGCGATCGGCTACCGGGACCCCGGCGGCGCCCTGCGGCACATCGCCGCCCTCAGCGAGGGGCTGTCCCGACGGGCCGCCATCCAGCGCCAGCTGCTGCCCGTGATGCTCGGGTGGTTCGCCGCGGGGCCGGACCCGGACGGGGGCCTGCTCGCGTTCCGGCGGCTGTCGGACGAGCTCGGCAGCACCCACTGGTTCCTCAAGCTGCTGCGCGACTCCGGCACGGCGGCCGAGCGGCTGGCCCGCGTGCTGTCGACGTCCCGCTACGTCGCCGACGCGTTGACGCGGTCACCCGAGTCGGTCGTCTGGCTGGACGACGACGCCGAGCTGGAGCCGCGCGACGCCCAGCGTCTCGAGGGGGAGGCCGACGCGATCCTGACCAGGTCGTACGAGCGCGTCGCGGCAGCCACGGCGCTCCGCGCGCTGCGCCGGCGGGAGCTGGCCCGCACGGCGACGGCCGATGTGCTCGGCGTGACCACGGGGACCAGGGCGTCGCACAGCCTCACGGTGGCGGCCGACGCGGTGCTGGCGGGTGCCCTGCGGGTCAGCCGGTGGGAGGCACGTGCCGAGCGTGGCCTGGACGCGGACCCGACGCGGATGCTCGTGGTCGCCATGGGTCGCCTCGGCGGGCGCGAGATGGGCTACTCGTCGGACGCCGACGTCCTCTTCGTCCACGACCCGCTCCCGGGGGTCGACCCCACCCTTGCTCAGGACTTCGCCACCGGCGTGGCCAGCCAGCTGCGCGCCCTGCTCGGTGACGTCGGCCCGGAGCCGTCGCTCGCCGTGGACGCGGACCTGCGGCCCGAGGGTCGCAACGGACCGCTGGTCCGCACGCTCGACTCCTACGCGGAGTACTACGGCCGCTGGTCCGCGACGTGGGAGGCGCAGGCACTGCTCCGAGCGCGACCGGTCGCGGGCGACGTCGAGCTCGCCGGGCGGTTCCGCGCCCTGATCGACCGCGTGCGGTACCCCGCCGGAGGTCTGGACCCGGCGGCGGTGCGCGAGGTCCGGCGCATCAAGGCGCGGGTGGAGGCGGAGCGGCTGCCGCGCGGCGTCAGCCCGGCCCGGCATCTCAAGCTCGGGCGGGGTGGGATCAGCGACGTCGAGTGGACCGCCCAGCTGCTCCAGCTGCAGCACGCGCACCAGGTCGAGGGTCTGCGCACCACGTCGACGCTCGAGGCGCTCACGGCCGCGACCGGTGCCGGGCTGCTGGCCGAGGAGGACCGCGCGGTGCTCGCGGCAGCGTGGGAGCTCGCCTCCCGGCTGCGCGACGCGAACGTGCTGTGGTCGGGACGCACCGACGGCCCGCACACGGACGTGCTGCCGCACGACCACACCGCGCTGTCCGGCGTCGCCCGCGTGATGGGGTACCCCGCCGGCTCCGGCGCGACGCTCGAGGAGGAGTACCTGCGCACAGCCCGCCGGGCCCGGGCGGTCGTCGAGCGCGTCTTCTACGGCTGACCGCTCGGGCCGGCGGTCGGGTCCCGCCGACGACGATGCCGGCCGCCGTGCCTGCGCGCTGGTCGGGACCGGTCGAGCCCGGCACGTCGTGCGCCCTGCGCGGCCGCCGGCCGGACGCACGCCGGCCCGGGCACCACGAGGGTGACCGGGCCGGCGGTACCGCTGGTCAGGGGCTCACGGGAGCAGCCGTGGCCCCTGACGATCAGACGTCGTAGTACAGCTCGAACTCGTGCGGGTGCGGCCGCAGCCGGATCGGGTCGACCTCGGCGGAGCGCTTGTAGTCGATCCAGGTCTCGATCAGGTCCGGGGTGAACACGTTGCCGGCGGTCAGCCAGTCGTGGTCCGCCTCGAGGTTGTCGAGCACCTCGGGGAGCGAGCCCGGCACCTGCTGGATGAGGGCGTGCTCCTCGGGGGGCAGCTCGTACAGGTCCTTGTCGACCGGCTCCGGCGGCTCGATGCGGTTCTGGATGCCGTCGAGACCGGCCATCAGCATCGCCGAGAAGGCGAGGTACGGGTTGCTCGACGGGTCCGGGACGCGGAACTCGATGCGCTTGGCCTTGGGGCTCGAGCCGGTGACCGGGATACGGATGCACGCGGAGCGGTTGCGAGCCGAGTAGACCAGGTTGACGGGAGCCTCGAAGCCCGGCACCAGGCGGTGGTAGCTGTTCACCGTCGGGTTGGTGAAGGCCAGCAGCGACGGCGCGTGCTTCAGCAGGCCGCCGATGTACCAGCGGGCGAGGTCGGACAGGCCGCCGTAGCCCTTCTCGTCGAAGAACAGCGGCTCGCCGTCCTTCCACAGCGACTGGTGCACGTGCATGCCCGAGCCGTTGTCGCCGAACAGCGGCTTCGGCATGAAGGTGGCCGTGCGGCCGTTCTGGTGCGCGACGTTCTTCACCACGTACTTGAACAGCTGCACCTTGTCCGCCGACTTGGCGAGGGTGTCGAAGCGGTAGTTGATCTCCGCCTGGCCCGCGGTGCCGACCTCGTGGTGGGCGCGCTCGACCTGCAGGCCGAGCTCGTCGAGCAGCAGCGAGATCTCGTCGCGGATGTCGCCGAACTGGTCCACCGGCGCGACGGGGAAGTAGCCACCCTTGTAGGGCGTCTTGTGCCCGAGGTTGCCACCCTCCTCCTCGCGGCCGCTGTTCCACGCGGCCTCGATGGAGTCGATGAAGTAGAACCCGGCGTCCTGGCGCGTCTGGAAGCGCACGGAGTCGAAGATGTAGAACTCCGCCTCCGGTGCGAAGAAGGCGGTGTCCGCGATGCCGGTCGAGCGCAGGTACGCCTCCGCCTTGGCGGCGATCTGGCGCGGGTCGCGGCTGTAGGGCTCGTCGGTGTAGGGGTCGACGATCGACATGTTGATGTTCAGCGTCTTCTCCACGCGGAACGGGTCGACGTAGGCCGTCGTCACGTCCGGGATCAGCTTCATGTCCGACTCGTGGATCGCCTGGAAGCCGCGGATCGACGAACCGTCGAACATCTGACCGTTGACGAAGAAGTCGTCGTCGACGGACGCCGCGGGGACGTTGAAGTGCTGCATGACGCCGGGCAGGTCACAGAACCGGACGTCGACGAACTTGACGTCCTCGCTCTTGATGAACGCCAGGACTTCCTCTGGCTTGCTGAACATCCGCTGCTCCTCGGTTGAGTCCAGCCCGTGTGCTCGGGCCTGCGCAGAGGCTAGGCGCACGTGATGACGCGCCGGTGCCACGTCTGTTTCGGCGGTGTTACGTGACGGCGCCCGGTGTGACCGCCGTGCGACGACCCGGACGGTTGTCCGGGACCTTTCTCCTAGGCTGGCGGCGTGGCGCGACGTGAGGACATGGGCTCGTGGCTTGAGGGCGACGCGGTTGCGGGGGCCGGTGCCGGCACCAGGCTCGGGCTGCCCGTGTCCGGTCCGGGATCGCCGGCACGGACCGGCCGCCGGGCGCTCGCGCTGGCTGTGGACTGGCTCGCCTGCCTGCTGATCTCGGGGGCGTTGTTCCCCGGCTCGCAGGCCGCGGCCTTCTCCCTGGTGCGCGGCGAGCCCATGGCCACGCTCGGCATCTTCGCGCTGGAGAACCTGCTCCTGGTCGGCACGGTCGGCCACACCCTGGGGCACCGGCTGTGCAACCTGCGCGTCAGGACGGCGCCGGTCGTCGGGCCGGGACGGGACGCCGACGGCCTAGCTCGGTCAGCCAGCGGCCCCGACCTCGGTCGCGCACCGGGGCTCCTGCGGGCCGCCGTGCGGACCGTCCTGCTGCTCCTCGTGATCCCCGCCGTCGTGCAGGACGGCGACGGCCGCGGCCTGCACGACCGCGCGGCCGGAACGGTGATCGTCCGGCGCTGAGCCGGTGGGTCAGCGCCCGCGCAGACCGCGCCGGTCGGGGCGCATCCGGGTCGGGTCGATGCCCTTCGGCATCGGCAGGCGCATCCCGCCCAGTGCCGTGAGCCGCTTGCTGACCTCGGCGACCTCGGCCTTGGTGAGCTGGGGGCGCAGCTTCTGCACCGCGCGGGGGAGCTTGCGCAGCGGCACCTGGCCGGGCTCGTCGCCCATCTGCATGACGGTGATCGGGGCACCCGAGATCACCCGCGCGGTCCGCTTGCGCTCCTGCTCGAGCAGCTTGCCGGCCCGGCTCGCCGGACCCTCGCTGACCAGCACGACACCGGCTCGGCCGAGCCCGCGGAACACGAGGTCCTGCGTGCGGGGGTCCACCGCCACGGGCTCCTCGGTGAAGGTCCAGCCCTTCCGGATCGTGCCGAGCGCGGCGCGCGACGCACCGGGCTGGCCTTCGATCTGGGTGTAGGCAGCCGTCTCCGCGCGCCTCGCCAGCACGAACATGGCGCCCAGCGCCGCGAACGGGATGCTGAGCACGAGCATGTAGACCAGCGAGTGCACGAGCAGGCCGACCACGAGGCCGATCGCGACGATCCCGAAGAACACCGCGAGGAGCAACCAGGTGATCGCCGGGTCGTGCTTGCGCGTCATCTGGTAGGCGGTCCAGACCTGGGTGTACCAGCGGACCTTTTTGGGGGCGGTGTCGGTGGTGCCGGCGACGCCCTTTGCAGGGCGTGACGGCGGTGTGCTCGCGCGGGCCATGGGACGCGAGTCTACCGACGGCCGAACGGCCTCCTGCGCAGCGGAGCGGGTCAGCGACCGGCGGTGCGGGCGAGCACCGAGGCTGCCTCCTGGCGTGCCGTCGTGGGCTCCGCCAGGTGCTCGAGACCGGCCGGGACGGTTGCGCCGCGCCGCGCCAGGGCCTGGGCCCACAGTCGCCCGGCCCGGTACGACGAGCGCACCAGAGGGCCGGCCATCACGCCGGCGAACCCGATCCGGCGCGCCGCGTCGGACAGCTCGACGAACTCCTCGGGCCGCACCCACCGGTCCACCGGGTGGTGCCGCACCGACGGCCGCAGGTACTGGGTGATCGTGATCAGGTCGCACCCGGCCTCGTGCAGAGCGACCAGTGCCTCCCGCACCTCGTCCGTCGTCTCGCCCATGCCGAGGATCAGGTTCGACTTGGTGACCAGCCCGGCCTCGCGGGCCGCGGTGAGCACGGACAGCGACCGCTCGTAGCGGAAGCCGGGCCGGATCGTCTTGAAGATCCGCGGGACCGTCTCCAGGTTGTGCGCGAGCACCTGCGGGGCGGAGCCGAACACCTCGGCGAGCCGCTCCGGCCGCGCGTCGAAGTCCGGGATCAGCAGCTCGACGCCCGTGCCGGGGTTCACCGCACGGATGCGGCGCACCGTCTCGGCGTAGAGCCACGCACCGCCGTCCGGCAGGTCGTCGCGGGCGACGCCCGTGACCGTGGCGTACTTCAGGCCCATCGCCTGGACGGACTCGGCCACCCGGCGCGGTTCGTCGGCGTCGAAGGGCTCCGGCCTGCCCGAGTCGATCTGGCAGAAGTCGCATCGCCGGGTGCACGTGCCGCCTCCGATGAGGAAGGTCGCCTCGCGGTCCTCCCAGCACTCGAAGATGTTGGGGCAGCCGGCCTCCTCGCACACCGTGTGGAGTCCCTCACGGCGGACGAGGTGCTTCAGCTCGTCGTACTGCGGACCCATCGTGGCGCGGGTGCGGATCCACTCCGGTTTGCGCTCGATCGGCGTCTCCGCGTTCCGGGCCTCGACCCGCAGCATCCGGCGTCCCTCGGGTGCGATCGTCACGAAGGTCAGACTAACCCGGGCCTCGGCCGTGCCTTCCCGCGGTCCGCGGCCCGGACCGTCGCAGGGACCTGGGTCCCGCGCACCCCGCCCCACCTCACGACACGCTGGGGAGGTTGGGCGCGGCGTCAGGGGAGGCCGAGCGGGGGGATCGCCCGGAAGGAGGCACGCATGCGCGTCTTGGTGTCGGTGTCGTCGCGCCACGGCGGTACGCGGGAGATGGGCCAGGTGGTCGCCGCGGTGCTGCGCGACGCGGGCCACGACGTCGCGGAGATCGGTCCGGACGAGGTCGAGGACGTGGCCGGCTACGACGCCGCGGTGCTCGGCTCCGCCGTCTACGTCGGCCGTCTCGCGCTCGGTGTGCGTGACCTCGTCGACCGGCGCGCCGGGCAGCTGCGGGAGCGACCCGTGTGGCTGTTCTGGTCCGGCCCTGTCGGAGAGCCGGCGACGGCCCCGGTGGTCCCGGACGACGTGACCGAGGTGGCCAAGGCCGTCGGCGCCCGTGGTGTGCGGATGTTCGCGGGCCGCCTCGAACGCGCCGAGCTGAACATCTCCGAGCGCGCGCTCGTCGCGCTGGTGCACGCCCAGCCGGGCGACTACCGCGACCTGGAGGAGGTCCGCGACTGGGCGCTCGGCATCGACGAGGAGCTTCGGGCGCTCGCGCAGGACGCCGACAGCGGCGCCTTCTGAGGCGGCGCCGACCGGTGGTCCCGAGCGGACCGCCGGGCCGAGGCGGTCGCACCAGGCGACGATCTACCCCCGTGCGAGAGCTGGCGCCGCGAGGAGCGGCTCGAGCACGGTGACGAGGTGACGGCCTACCAGGGGGGTCACCTCGTCGATCGTCACGGTGCGACCGGCCTCGGCCGAGAGGCTCGTCACGTCGGCGTCCGCGATGCCGCACGGCACGATCCGGTCGAACTGGTGCAGGTCGCAGCAGCAGTTCAGCGCGAAGCCGTGCATCGTCACTCCGCGGGCCACCCGGACCCCGATCGCCGCGACCTTCCGCTCGCGCCGAGCCGATGGCGTACCGGCCGGATCGGCCGGGAACCACACGCCGCTGCGCCCCTCCACGCGGACCGCGGTGAGACCGAGGTCCGCACAGGTGCGGATGAGCGCCTCCTCCAGCGCACGGACGTACGCGACGACGTCGACCGGCTCCGCCAGCCGGACGATCGGGTAGCCGGTGAGCTGACCAGGTCCGTGCCAGGTGATGCGGCCGCCGCGGTCGACGTCGACCACCGGGGTGCCGTCGACAGGGCGGTCCGCCGTGGCGGTGCGCTTGCCGGCGGTGTACACCGGCTCGTGCTCGACCAGGAGGACCGTGTCCTCCTGCTCCCCGTCGGCCACGCGGGCGTGCACTCGGCGCTGCAGGTCCCACGTCGGGAGGTAGGGGGAGAGGGCGCCACCGAGGTCCAGGGGTTCGAACCGCATGCCGGCAGGCTAACCCGCGCCACGCGCCGGACCGTGCGCAGGTCCCCGTAGGGTGGGCGGATGGAGTCCTTGCGGGTCGGTCTGGTCGGTTACGGCGGCTCGGGTCGGGGCATCCACGGGCGTCTGCTGCGGGAGCTCGGGCAGCGGGTGACGTGCGTGGTGACCCGCGGACGGGCGGAGCAGGTGCACGCCGACTGGCCCGGTGCTCGCGTGGTTCCGGACGTGGCCTCCCTGGTGCAGCACGCCGCCGAGCTCGACCTGGTCGTCGTGGCGAGCCCGACGGGCGACCACGTCAGCAGCGTCGCGCCGCTGCTCCAGGCACGGCTGCCCGTCCTGGTGGACAAGCCGCTCGCAGCGAGGGAGCACGAGGCGGCGGAGCTGGTGCGGCTGGCCAACGAGGTGGGTGGACGGCTGACCGTCTTCCAGAACCGACGGTGGGACGCCGAGCAGCTCACGCTGCGTGCGGTGCTGGCCGCCGGGGAGCTGGGCCGCGTGCACAGGTTCGAGCGCCGCTGGGAACGGTTCCGGCCGCAGCCCCAGCACCGCTGGAAGGAGCAGGACGTCCAGTCGGGTGGTCTGCTGCTGGACCTCGGTGCGCATCTTGTCGACTCCGCGATCCAGCTGTTCGGCCCCGCGGTCTCCGTGACCGCGGAGCTCCGCACGCTGACCACACCCGCGTTCGACGACGTCTTCCTGGCGCTCACGCACGCCCCGGACGCCGATGGGCACTCGGTCATCAGCCACCTGCAGGCCGGCAGCCTCGTCGGTGCACCTGGCCCCCGCACCCGGGTGCTCGGTGAGGAGGCTGCGTACCTCGTGACGCACTACGAGGGTGAGCCGACCCCGTTCGAGCTGCTCGACCTGTCCGTGGGCCGCCCGGGCTTCGAGGGCTGGCTGGTGCGCGGCAACGAGCGGACGCCGGTCCCGAGGGCGCCCGGTGGTCATGCGGACCTGTACCGGGACGTGGTCCGTTGGGTGACCGACGGAGGCCCGCCGCCGGTCGACCCGTGGGACGCCGTTCGCACCGCACGGGTGCTGGACGCCGCCCTCGTGTCGGCGCGCGAGCACCGGGCCGTGCCGCTCGCCTGAGGGCGAACCCTGTGGACGAGTGGCTCCGTCCGGGTCGGCGCTCCGCTTTCATGTCGGCGTGCCGGACCTGCCCCCGATCGACGTCGACCGTGCCCTGACCACGCTCGGACTGCTCGGGACGGGCGGGACGGGCACGGCCGGCGGGTGGCTGGCGCGGCGACCGGAGGACGAGTCGCCGGCGTTCGAGCTGCTGGTCCTGATGGCGGCCGTCGACGAGCGGCTGGTCGACCGCGTCGACCGGTTCGTGGGCCTCGAGCATCCGCACCTGGGCCAGGTGCGGGCCGTGACACCGATCGATCCCGGCCGTACGGGCGTGCTCGTCGACCACGTCGTCGGGGTCAGCCTCGGTGCGATCCGGCGTGCGCGCGCCCCGATGACGGACGGGGAGTGCGTCACGCTGCTCGTCCCCTTGTGCCAGGCACTGTCGGCGCTTGGCGCCGCCGGTCTGGCGCACGGTGCCGTGGAGGCGGACAACGTCGTGGTCCAGCCGGACGGTCGGCCCGTGCTCGTCGCACCACGACCGGGCCTGGTGGGCAGCGCGCTGCCCGGGGACGACCTGCCCCGGCTGCTCTCGACGGTCGTCGGCGTGATGCCCGAGGAGGACGGTGCCCTGCTCGCGGGGCCCGGGTCCGTCCCGCGGCTTCGACCGGTGCTCGACCAGCTGCTGGCCGGCGGGTGCTCGGCGGACGAGGTCGTGGCACGGTGCTTCGCGACCGCGGAGCCCGAGGCCGTGCGACTGCCGGACGCGGCGGCGCTGGCGGGTGCCTCCCTCGCAGGGATGCGGCGTCCGTTCCCGGTGTCGGCAGGGACCGAACGCCGACCGTTGCCGCGCCGGTCGGGCACCACGCGGACCGCCCGACGTCGACGGACTGCCCCGCGGTCCGCGCGGCGCCGAGTCACCGTCGCAGTCGCCGCCGGCGTGCTGCTGGTCGTCGCCGTCGGGATCGGAAGGCACGTCCTCGCGCACCCCCCGACGGCGGATGCCTCGACGACTCGCGAGCCCTTGCTGGACCGTAGCGACCCTGCCGGGGCGGCAGCAGAGCTGACCCGGCGCAGGGCCGACGTGCTGCGATCGGGTTCGGCCGACCGGTTGACGGACGTCGCGGTGACGGGCGGGCCGGCGGCCCGTGCCGACTCCGAGGTGATCGCATCGCTCGGCGCGGGCGGTGCCGAGGGGCTCAGCGCGCACGTGGACTCCGCCTCGGTGACCGGGACGCCGACGCAGGACGAGGCCGACGTGTCGGTCAGCTCGGCGACGTCCGGCTACGTGGTCGTGGGGGCAGACGGACGGCGGAGCACCGCCGCTGCGGCGGCACCCCGAACCGTGCTGCTGCACCTGCGGTGGACGAACGCCGGGTGGCGGGTGTGGTCCGTCAGCCAGCCGGGAGCTGCGCCCTGAGCCACGAGGCGGCCGTGGCGATGTCGGGGTGCTCCGGCAGGAAGCCCGACGCCGCGAGAGTCGTCGGAACAGCGCGCACCGAACCGAGCACCTCGGGGGCGAAGTCGCCGAGGATCAGCCTCAGGGCCCACGCCGGCGCGGGCAGGACCGCGGGCCGGTGCCACTCCGCCGCGAGGGCGGCGACCACGTCGCGGTTGCGCGCCGGCTCCGCGACCAGGTTGGCCGGTCCCGCGACGTCGCTGCTCAGCAGGTGGGTGATCGCCCGGACCTCGTCGAGCAGCGTGATCCAGGCCCAGAACTGCCGTCCGGAGCCGAGCGGGCCGCCCAGACCCCACCGGATGAGGGGGAGCAGCCGCCCGAGCGCCCCGCCGTTCGGGCTGAGGACGATGCCGGTCCGCAGGTGGACGACCCGCACACCCGCGTCCGTCGCCGGCTGTGTCGCCGCCTCCCAACGGCGCACCACCTCGGCGAAGAAGGTGCTGCCGAACGGCTCGGCCTCGCTGAGCACGTCGTCACCGCGGTCGCCGTAGGCGCCGATCCCGGAGGCCTGCAGCAGGATCCGCGGGGTGTCCGGGTTCGCGGCCAGCGTCGCGGAGATCAGGCCGGTGGTGCGCAGCCGCGAGCCGATCACCTGACGCTTACGAGCGGCGGTCAGCGGTCGGCTGCCGACGTTGACGCCGGCCAGGTTCACCACTGCGTCGACGCCGCGCAGCAGCGCCGGGTCGAGACGGCCGCCGTCCGGGTCCCACGGCAGCTCGTCGGGGCCGGTGGGACGTCCGCGGACCAGGCGGAGCACCTCGTGGCCCGAGTCCACGAGGTGGGGGAGCAGGGCGCTGCCGATCAGCCCGTGCGAACCGGCGACGACGACGCGCACGCCCTGCTCCTCCCTCGTCCGTCGGTGCCTACAGCCCCACCTCGGCCTCGAACGCGGCCTCCTCGATGCGGCGCTTGATCGCCATCAGGTAGCGGGACGCGTCCGCGCCGTCGACCAGCCGGTGGTCGTACGACAGGCACAGGTAGCACATCGAGCGGATCGCGATGACGTCCGCGCCGTCCTCGCCGGCGACGACGACGGGGCGCTTGACGATCGCGCCGGTGCCGAGGATGGCCGACGTGCCGCCGGGGACGATCGGCGTGTCGATGACGGCACCGCCGGAACCGGTGTTCGTCACCGTGAAGGTGGCGCCGCTCAGCTCGTCCGGGCCCACCTTGTTCGCCCGGGTGCGACCCGCGAGGTCGGCGATCTTGCGCGCCACACCTGCGAGGTTCAGGTCACCGGCGTCACGGATCACCGGCACCACGAGCCCACGCTCGGTGTCCACCGCGATGCCGACGTTCTCGCTGCCGTGGTAGGTGATCTGGTTGCCCTCGAGAACCCCGTTGACCTTGGGGTAGGCCTTCAGCGCCTCGACGGCGGCCAGCACGAAGAACGGCAGGAACGTCAGGTTCACGCCTTCGCGCGCCTTGAACGAGTCCTTGGCTCGTGCGCGCAGCCGGGCCACCTTGGTGACGTCGACCTCCACGACCGTGGTGAGCTGCGCCTGCGTGTGCAGCGCCTCGACCATCCGCTCGGCGATGATCTGCCGCAGCCGGCTCGCCTTCTCGGTGGTGCCACGCAGCGGCGAGACGGCCGGGACCGTCGCGGCGGCCGCGGGGGTGGGCGCCGCTGCTGCAGCGACCGGCGCTGCGGCTGGTGCGGCGGCCTGCTCCGCGGCACGCCGCGCTGCCTCCGCACGCTCCGCCTCGGCACGGGCCGCGGCCTCCAGGACGTCCTCCTTGCGGATGCGACCTCCGACCCCGGTGCCACGCAGCGCTGCCGTGTCGACGCCCTTCTCGGCGGCGAGCTTGCGCACCAGCGGTGTCAGGTAGGCGCCGGACGCCGTCTGCTCCACCGCGGGGGCGCTGACGGCGGGAGCCGGTGCAGCCGGGACCGGCGCCGGGGTCTGCGCGGGTGCAGCACTCGGGACCGGTGCGGCGCTCGGAGCAGGTGCGGATGCCGGCGCCGAGGGCTCGGGTGTGCCGGCGACAGGTGCGGCCGCAGGCGCCTGCGCGCCCTCGGGGGCTGCGGGAGCCGCGGCAGGCGCACCGGCACCGCTGCCGATCACCGCGAGGACCGCGCCGACCTGTGCCGTCTCGTCCTCCTGGACCAGGATCTGCTGGACGGTGCCGGCGAACGGCGACGGGACCTCGGTGTCCACCTTGTCGGTGGAGATCTCCAGCAGCGGCTCGTCCACCTCGACGGAGTCGCCGACCTGCTTGAGCCACCGCGTGACGGTGCCCTCGGTGACGGACTCGCCGAGCGCCGGCAGCCGCACCTCCTGGCCCGGACCACCGGTCGACGGAGCCTCCTCGGCCGCCGGCGCCGGGGTCGGCTCAGGGGTGCCGGCAGGCGCCGACTCCTCGTGCTGCTCAGCCGGCTGCTGCGGCGGCTCCTGTGCCGTCGGCTGCTCCGCGGCGGGCTCCTCGGCCGGCGCCTGCATGGCGCCCTGACCGGCGTCGCCGCTCGGTGCGGGGGCCGACCCGGTGCCGTCGCCGATCACGGCGAGGACCGCGCCGACCTGGGCCGTCTCGTCCTCCGGGACGAGGATCTGCTCCACGACGCCGGCGAACGGCGACGGGATCTCGGTGTCCACCTTGTCGGTGGAGATCTCGAGCAGGGGCTCGTCGACCTCGACGCGGTCGCCGACGTTCTTCAGCCAGCGGGTGACGGTGCCCTCGGTGACGGACTCACCGAGTGCGGGAAGCTGCACGTTCTGGGACATGACGACTCCGGTCTCCTTCGACTCTGCTCAGTTGTGCGCGTGCAGCGGCTTGCCGGCCAGCGCGAGGAACGCCTCGCCGATGGCCTCGTCCTGCGTCGGGTGGGCGTGCACCAGGGAGGCGACGTCCTCCGGGTAGGCCTCCCAGTTGACGATCAGCTGGGCCTCTCCGACCAGCTCACCGACGCGGGCCCCGATCATGTGGACGCCGACCACCGGGCCGTCGACCTTCCGGACCAGCTTCACGAATCCCTGGGTCCCGAGGATCTGGCTCTTGCCGTTGCCGCCCAGGTTGTACTCGAGCGTCACGACGTTGTCGGCGCCGTAGATCTCGCGCGCCTTCGCCTCGTTGACGCCGACGGAGGCCACCTCGGGGTTGGAGTAGGTGACGCGGGGGATGCCCGACTCGACGATCGGCGCGGGGTTGAGCCCGGCGATCTCCTCGGCGACGAAGATGCCCTGGGCGAACCCGCGGTGCGCGAGCTGCAGCCCGGGAACGATGTCGCCGACGGCGTAGATGTTCGCCACCCCGGTGTGCAGCCGCTCGTCGGTGAGGACGAAGCCGCGGTCCACCCGGACGCCCTGCTCCTCGTAGCCGAGGCCGGAGGTAGCCGGTCCACGGCCCACGGCCACCAGCAGCACCTCGGCGTCGAACGTCTTGCCGTCCTCGAGCCACACGTGCACGCCGTCGTCGTTCTGCGTCACGCCGGCGAACCGGACGCCGACGGAGAAGTTGATCCCGCGCTTGCGGAAGGCGCGCTCGAACGCCTTGCAGACGGCCTCGTCCTCGTTGGGCACCAGGTGGGGCAGTGCCTCGATGATCGTCACGTCCGCACCGAACGACTTCCACACGCTGGCGAACTCCGAGCCGATGACGCCGCCGCCCAAAATGATCGCGCTCTTCGGGATCCAGTCGAGCTGCAGCGCCTGGTCGGAGGTGATCACCCGGCCGCCGATCTCCAGCCCCGGCAGCGAGCGGGCGTAGGAGCCGGAGGCGAGGACGATGTGCTCACCGGTGAGCGTGCGGTCGCCGACCTGGACGGTGTTCGGACCGGTCAGCGTGCCCCAGCCCTGCACCACCTCGATCTTGCGCGAGGACACCAGGCCCTGCAGGCCCTTGTACAGGCGGGAGATCACGCCGTCCTTGTACTGGTTGACCTCGCCCATGTCGATGCGCTCGAGCGTCGCGTGCACGCCGACGTGCGCCCCGTCACGCGCCTCGTCCGCGACCTCGGCTGCGTGCAGCAGCGCCTTGGTGGGGATGCAGCCACGGTGCAGGCACGTGCCGCCGACCTTGTCCGCCTCGACGAGCGCCACGCTCTTGCCGAGCTCCGCAGCGCGCAGGGCAGCGGCGTAGCCGCCACTCCCTGCGCCTAGGACGACGATGTCGAAAGCGTGGGTGTCGGCCACAGGCTTGCTCCTCGGTTGACAAGGGATCTAGGTCCAACGTCCATCTTGTCATCACCGACCCTGGTGATCGAACCGGCGTCGGACCCGTGCTGGTGTGATCCCTGAGACATTCGTCCCATGTGTTTCTACCACCGGGAACGCCCGAAGTGCGCGCGTTGCGCCGTTACGCTCGCTGCATGGCCTGGTTCCGTCGATCTCGCCCGGCGCGCAGCGCGGAACCTGCGACGGTGCCCACCGACCGCAAGGCGCGCGAGGCGACCGTGGCCTACCTGCGCGAGTTCGTCGCGACCCGGGTCGGCGTCGAGGCGTACGTCGAGCCGGCGACCCACGTGACCCCGAGCACCGTGATGCTCGTGGCGACGGACGGTGAGTGGACCCGGCGGCGCGTCCCGGACGCTCGTGCGGCGGCCGCGATCGCCCGGGAGCTCGGCATCCCGGTGTACGACGTGCAGCGGACGGGATATCCGCAGCGCATGCGGGACTGGACCTCCCGGACCAGGGCGGCGCAGCGCCGCGGTGGTGACCAGCCGGCGGAGCGTCCGGGCAGCTGATCGGCCGCCGTTCGCGTGCCGCCCGGACCTCACCGGCCGGCGCGCGCCTCGATCAGCGCGAGCAGCGTCCGGATCCCGGCGCCCGTCCCGCCGAGCGGTGTGTAGCCGTGCGGTTCGCGGGAGTTGAAGGCGGGGCCGGCCACGTCGAGGTGGGCCCACGGGGTGCTCCCGACGAACTCCCGCAGGAAGATCCCCGCCGTCAGCATGCCGCCGAACCGCTCGCCGATGTTGGACAGGTCGGCGACCTGCGACTTCAGGCCTGCGCGGAGCTCGCCGGGCAGCGGCATCGGCCAGAACGGCTCGCCGGACCGGTCCGCGGCCGCCACGACCTCGCCACGGACCTCGTCGGACCCCATCACCGCCGACACCCGGTCGCCGAGCGCGACCACCTGGGCACCGGTGAGCGTGGCGATGTCGAGCACCACGTCCGGCTTCTCCTCGACGGCCGCCACCAGCGCGTCCGCCATCACCAGCCGGCCCTCGGCGTCGGTGTTGAGCACCTCGACGGTGGTGCCGCCGCGCATCGTCAGCACGTCCGAGGGGCGCTGCGCGGTGCCGGAGGGCATGTTCTCGGCGACGGCGAGCCAACCCGTCACCGCGACCGGCAGCCCGAGGCGCGCGGCCGCCAGCACGGTGTGCAGCACCGCAGCGGCTCCGGCCATGTCGGACTTCATGCCGACCATGCCCTCGGCCGTCTTGATCGACAGCCCGCCGGAGTCGAACGTGATGCCCTTGCCCACCAGCGCCACGTGGCCGTGCGCCCGGGACGGTGCGTAGGTCACCTTCACCAGACGGGGCGGTCGCACCGATCCCTGACCGACGCCCAGGATCCCGCCGAAGCCACCGGCGGCCAGGGCCTTCTCGTCCAGGACCGTCACCTTGACGCCCTTGACCTCCCGCGCCGCGGTGCGGGCCGCATCGGCGAGCGCCGCGGGGTAGAGCTCGTTCGGCGGCATGTTGACCAGGTCGCGCGCGGCATGGACGGCGGCCGCGAGCACCTGCGCACGGTCCAGCGCGGCTGCGGCCGCCTTGTCCTTCGCCAGGCCGGTGACCACCTGGATCTCGCCGACGGGCGACGCGGCGGACGCCGAGGTGGCCGTGCCCCGGTAGCGGGTGAAGGTGTAGGCGCCGAGCAGCGCACCCTCGGCGACCGCGGCGACCCGAGCGACGTCGTCCGCGGGCAGCGCCAGCGCGACCGAGCCGACCCCGGCGAGCTCGCGGGTCGCTGCCCCGGCCGCGCGGCGCAGGGCCTCGGCGTCCGGAGCCGCCGTCCCGGTCCCGGTCAGGACGAGCACGCGAGCCGACAGCCCCGTCGCCGGGACGCGCCGCACCTCACCCGTCGCACCCGTGATGCCGAGCGCCCGGGCGTCCGACGACAGCGCGGCGCGCAGCGACTCGGGCAGCCAGTCGGCCCCGAGCAGCTGGGGAGCGCCGTCGCGCTCGGCGGTGGCGACCACCAGGGCGTCGACGGACAGGCGTGCGGGGTCCTTGCCGGTCAGCGAGATCACCCCCGCATGCTAGTGCGGGCGTCGCGGCGGTCCCCGTCCTGAGGACGGGTACCGTGAGCCGCCGTGAGCATCCCTCTGGTCGTCCTGCTGGGCGCGCTGTGCCTGCTCCTGGCTTTGTGGGCGGGCTGGTACACCGTGCGCGACCGGCCGGTGGTGGCCCGGCAGCTGCTCGCGGCCGCCACGGTCGAGCTGGTGCTCCTGGTGCAGGCGGCGCTCGCGGGCGCCCGCTGGTCCGGGGTCGCGGCCCACGTCTCGCCGGGGTTGTTCTGGACCTACGTGGCCGTGCAGCTGTTCGTCCTGCCCCTGGCGGCCACCTGGGCGTTCGCCGAGCGGACCCGGTGGAGCTCAGTGGTGCTGCTCGCGGCAGCGGTGACCGTCGGCGTGATGGAGTGGCGGCAGTGGCAGATCTGGAGCGTCGTATGAGGAGGACCTCTACCGGACCGGGCCGCGCCCTGGTGGCGGTGTACGGCGTGCTCGCGCTGTCCGCCACGGCACGCGCCGTGTTCCAGGTGGCCACCAAGCTGTCGCAGGCGCCGGTGGCCTACCTGCTATCCCTGTTCGCGGCGCTCGTCTACATCGTCGCGACCGTGGCGCTGGCCACGTCGCGGCGGCGGCTCGCCTGGACCGCCGTGCTGACCGAGCTGACCGGCGTGCTGGTGGTCGGCACCGTCTCCCTGGTCGCGCGCCAGGAGTTCCCTGATGCGACCGTCTGGTCCGCGTACGGGCAGGGCTACGGCTACGTCCCGTTGCTGCTGCCCTTCCTGGGCGTGCTCTGGCTGGTGCGCACGGGTCGTGGCGACGGCCGATAGGTTGGGGCCGTGTACCGGCTGCTCTTCGACCTCGTCCTGCGGCGGCTGGATCCTGAACAGGCGCACGCCTGGAGCTTCGCGCTGATCCGTGGCGTCTCCGACGTGCCTGGCCTGCGGTGGCTGGTCGGCCGGGTGCTGGGCGGACCGCCAACGGGCGCGCTGACCCTGTGGGGTCGGCGATGGCCGTCTCGGCTGGGGCTGGCGGCGGGCTTCGACAAGGACGGGCACGGCGTCCTCGGCATGACGATGCTCGGCTTCGGGTTCGTCGAGGTCGGCACCGTGACCGCGCAGCCGCAGCCGGGCAACGAGCCGCCCCGGCTCTGGCGCGTGCTCGACCAGCAGGCGTTGCGCAACCGGATGGGGTTCAACAACGAGGGGTCGGCGGTGGTCGCCGAGCGCCTGCGCCGGCTGCGTGCGACCCGTCGCGGCCGGGCCGCGGTCATCGGCGTCAACATCGGCAAGTCACGCGTGACCCCCGTCGAGCACGCGGCGACCGACTACGCGACCAGCGCCGGCCGGCTGGCGCCGTACGCCGACTACCTGGTGGTCAACGTCTCGTCGCCGAACACGCCCGGCCTGCGGGACCTGCAGGCCGTCGACGCGCTGCGACCGGTGCTCGAGGCGACGCGGGTCGCCGCGGACGAGGCGACGGTGCGCGCGGGTCGGGGACCGTGCCCGCTCCTGGTGAAGATCGCGCCCGACCTGTCGGACGACGACGTGGACGCCGTGGCCGAGCTCGTCGCGGAGCTCGGGCTGGACGGAGTGGTGGCCGTCAACACCACCATCGCGCACGACCTCGGACCCGGTGGCCTGTCCGGACCGCCGCTGCTCAGCCGCGGCCTCGACGTCGTCGCACGGTTGCGCGACCGTCTCGGGCCGGAGGCGGTGATCATCGGGGTCGGTGGCATCAGCACCCCGGCCGACGCGCGGGGGTACCTCGCGGTGGGCGCCACGCTGGTGCAGGCCTACACCGGCCTGATCTACCGCGGTCCGTTCTTCGCGGCGCGCATCTCGCGGGCGCTCGGCGTCGACGCGAGCCGGTCGCGGACGGAGGTCTGATCCGTGCGACCGCGGTGGCAGTGGCGGCTGCTCGACGACACCGGCGTGGAGCTGGACCGGCCCTCGAGCCCCGTCTTCACGGCGCGGTTCGACGCCGAGACGTGGCTCGGTGAGCACTGGCGCGGTCTGTCGGCGCAGGGTGCCCGGACGGCGCGTCTTCTGCACGAGGGCGAGCCGGTACCCCCCGACGTCCCGCTGCCGGCCGTCTGACGGCCGTCGCCCGACGCGGTCCGGCGTCGGGACCGAGCGCCCGCGTCAGGCGGGGTACTGCCCGTGCTTGACCAGGGCCTTCGGCAGGCGGGTGGGGCGCAGCTGGAAGGCCCGCAGGGCGGCGTACATCGCCAGCCCCTTCGGGATCGCGGCCACGCCGAACTTGGCGACCAGCTTCTTGCGCAGGCCGCGCCACAGGACGTAGCCGTCGATGAAGGCGGCGATGACGTACACGTAGAGCGCGAGCGTCACGATCGTGAAGAACGCGGCGTTGATCCGCGCACCCACGGCGGCGAGCACCAGGAACGCCGCCGCGACCGGCATGAAGAACTCGCCGAGGCTCCACCGAGCGTCGACGTGGTCGCGCGTGTAGCGGCGGACCGGCCCGCGGTCCCGAGGCGGCAGGTGGCGCTCGTCGCCCGTCTGCATGGCCTTGTACTCGAGGTCCCGCTGGACGCGTGCCTTGGTCCGGGCGTCCTTGGCGGCGGCCTTGCGATCGGTCGGCACGAGCGGGCGCTTGTTGGCCGCCTCGGCCTCCTTGCGGGACGGCGTCGGCCGACCCTTGCCGCCGGCCACGCCAGGGTCCGTGGCGGAGGGCACGCGCGTTGCTGCCGGTTCGGCGTCGCGCTGGTCCTTGCTGCGTCCGATCACCCCGCAAGGGTAGTCGAGTACGGTGGCGGGTCGTGACCGCCGACGTGCCTCCCGCAGCTTCCGCAGACTCCTCGACGAGGGCGGAGCGCACGCCCTCCGCGGAGCGTGTCACCGCGCTGCGGGCCCGGGTGCACGACCTGTTCGGCGGGCTGCGGAGCGACCTGGAGGCGCTGGTCCGCATCCCCAGCGTCTCCAACCGGGAGTTCGACCAGGGCTTCGTCGAGCAGAGCGCCGAGGCCGTCGCCGCGCTGCTGCGGGGCGTCGGGCTGGAGGACGCGACGGTGCTGCGCGTGCCGGGGGGCGCTCCGGCGGTGGTGGGTCACCACGCCGCTCCGGCCGGCGCGCCCACGGTGCTGCTCTACGCGCACCACGACGTGCAGCCCGTCGGCGACGTGGGGGAGTGGCAGACGGCGCCCTTCGAGCCGACGGTGCGCGGCGACCGGCTGTTCGGTCGCGGGGCCGCGGACGACAAGGCGGGCGTGGTGGCGCACGTCGGCGCGCTGCGCGCGCTGGCGGGTGAGCTCGGCGTCGGCGTGACCGTGTTCGTCGAGGGGGAGGAGGAGGTCGGCTCCCCGACGTTCCTCGAGTTCCTGCGCACGCACCGGGAGGCGCTCGCGGCGGACGTGGTCGTCGTCGCCGACGCGACCAACTGGAAGGTGGGCGTCCCGGGGTTGACGACGTCGCTGCGTGGTCTGGTGTCGGCGGTGGTGGAGGTCGCCGTGCTCGACCACCCGATCCACTCGGGGATGTACGGGGGCCCGGTGCTCGACGCCCCGACGCTGCTCGCGCGGCTGATCGCCACGCTGCACGACGACGAGGGCGCCGTCGCGGTCTCCGGCCTGCTGCAGGGCCCGGACCCGGTGGTCGACGACGACGAGGACACGTTCCGCGCCGACGCCGGACTCCTGGATGGCGTGCGGCTGGCAGGCAGCGGGCCGATCACCGCACGCCTGTGGACCAGGCCCGCGCTGGGCGTGATCGGCCTGGACGCACCGCGCGTCGCCACCGCGTCCAACACGATCGCCCCGCGTGCGTCGGCGTTGCTGTCGTTGCGCGTGGCCCCCGGTCAGGACCCGGACGCCGCCCTCGCGGCACTCGAGCGGCACGTGCGCGAGCACGCCCCGTTCGGCGCCCCCGTGACGTTCACCGCCGTCGACCGCGGCCGAGCGTTCCAGGCGCCCGCCGACTCACCGGCGATGCGGACCGCGCGTTGGGCGCTCGGCGAGGCGTGGGGCGCCGAACCGGCCGACATCGGCGTCGGCGGGTCGATCCCGTTCATCGCCGAGCTGCTCGAGGTGTTCCCCGAGGCGGCGATCCTGGTCACCGGTGTTGAGGACCCGGACAGCCGTGCGCACGGCCCGAACGAGTCGGTACACCTCGGCGAGCTGGAGCGTGCGGTGCTGGCCGAGGTGCTGCTGCTGGAGCGGCTCGCCGGACGGTGACCGGTCGCTGACCGGCTGCCGACCCGAGGCTCAGACGGGCGGGTGCGGGTCGTACTGGATGCCGCGACGGACCCGTCGGGCCATCTGCGGCGACTCCAGCCGGGCGACGAGGTGGAGCGCCATGTCGATGCCCGCGGACACCCCGGCCGAGGTGACGACGTCGCCGTCGTCGACGAACCTCGCCTCGGTGTCGGCGAGCACGCTGGGGTCGAGGTCCGCCAGCTCGTCGAAGGCGTCCCAGTACGTCGTGGCGGGCCGGCCCGCCAGGAGCCCGGCTGCCGCGAGGACCAGCGCCCCGGTGCACACGCTCGCCATCAGCGGCGTCGTCGCGCGCATCTGCCGCACCCAGGCGAGGTGCTCCGGGCTCGCTGCGAGGGCACGGGTGCCGCGCCCGCCGGGGTAGACGAGGACGTGCAGGGGACCGAGCTCACCGGCGGGCAGGTCGGGGACGAGCGAGAGGCCGTGCGCGCAGCGCACGCCCGCCCCGTCGAGGGAGAACGTGACGACCTCGGGGTGCAGCTCCGAGTGCGCCGCCCACCACGCCAGCACCTCGAAGGGGCCGACGACGTCGAGCTCCTCCGCACCGTCGAAGACGAACAGCCCGATCCGCAGCGGGTGCCCGGTGCCCACGTCGACCTCCGTCAGTAGCCCGGCAGGGCCAGCATCTGGTCGAGGGCGACACGGGCCCAGTGCGCGTCGTCCGGGTCGACCACGATCCGGTGCGGCACCCGACCTGCCGCCAGCGACTCCAGCGCCCAGGTGAGGTGCGGGAGGTCGATGCGGTTCATGGTCGAGCAGAAGCAGACGGTCGAGTCGAGGTAGTGCACGGTCTTGTCCGGGTGGGCCAGCGCGAGGCGCCGGACCAGGTTCAGCTCGGTGCCGATCGCCCACGAGGTTCCCGGGGCGGCCGCGTCGAGCGCCTTGATGATGTACTCGGTCGAGCCGACCATGTCGGCCGCCTCCACCACCTCGTGCTTGCACTCCGGGTGCACGATCACCGTCGTCGCCGGGTCGGCCGCGCGGACCGCCGCGACGTTCTGCGCCGAGAAGCGCCCGTGCACGGAGCAGTGCCCCCGCCACAGGATCATCCGGGCGTCGCGCAGCTGCTGCGGGGTCAGGCCGCCGCCCGGCTTGCGGGGGTCGAACACGACGCAGTCGTCCAGGCTGAGGCCCAGCTGCCGCACGGCGGTGTTGCGGCCGAGGTGCTGGTCCGGCATGAACAGCACCTTGCCGGTGCCGTCCACGCCACCGACCCGGTCGAACGCCCACCGCAGGGCGACGTGCGCGTTGGACGACGTGCAGACGGTGCCGCCGTGCCGGCCCGTGAAGGCCTTGATCGCCGCGGTGGAGTTCATGTAGGTCACCGGCACCGTGGACTCGGCGACACCGGCGTCGGCCAGCACGTCCCAGGCGTCCTCCACCTGGTCGATGGCGGCCATGTCGGCCATCGAGCACCCGGCGGCGAGGTCCGGCAGCACCACCTGCTGGTGGTCGGCGGTCAGGATGTCGGCCGACTCCGCCATGAAGTGCACGCCGCAGAAGACGATGAACTCCGCGTCCGGCCGGGCGGCCGCCTCACGAGCGAGCTTGAACGAGTCGCCCGTCACGTCGGCGAACGCGATGACCTCGTCGCGCTGGTAGTGGTGGCCGAGGACGAAGGCGCGGTCCCCGAGCTGCGCGCGGGCCGCGCGCGCCCGTTCGACGAGGTCGGGGTCGCTCGCGGCCGGCAGAGCGCCGACGCACTCGACCCCGCGCTCGGACTGCAGGTCCGAGCCGCGGCCGAGGAGCAGGAGAGCGGACGGCATGGGCTCGACGAACGCACCACGCTCGGGCGTGACCAGGCTCATCGACCGATCTTCCCATACCGCCGGGCGGCCCCTCGAGCAGGTCCGGTTGCCGACGTGCCACCATCGCGGCGTGCGCGTGCTGCTGGCTCCTGACAGCTTCGGGTCCTCCCTGACGGCCCAGGAGGCGGCGGAGGCTCTGCGGACCGGTTGGTCGGCGGGGGCCCCGCACGACGAGGTCTCCACCTGCCCGCTGGCCGACGGCGGCCCCGGCTTCGTCGAGACGATCCACAGCTCGCTCGGGGGCCGGCTGATCCCGGTCACCGTCACCGGGCCGCTGGGAGCTCCGGTGCCCGCGGTCGTGCTGCTGGTGCCGGCGCACGACGAGGCGCCCAGCACCGCCTACGTCGAGACGGCCCAGGTGATCGGCCTGCCGCTGGTGCCGTCGGACCAGCGCGACCCCGGCCGGACGACCACCCGAGGGGTCGGGGAGCTCCTGACGCACGCCCGCGCGACGGGTGCGGCGCGAGTCGTCGTGGGTCTGGGTGGGTCCTCCACCAACGACGGGGGAGCCGGGATGTTCGTCAGCCTCGGGCTGCCGGACGCGGCCGGCCGGCTCGGCTCGGGCGGTGCGGCGCTGGCCGGGCTGCTCGCGGAGGACGTCGCCGGTCTGCCCGAGCTGCGCCGCGAGTGGGCGGACGTCGAGCTGGTCGCTGCGTGCGACGTCGACGTGCCCCTCCTCGGTCTGCAGGGTGCGAGCGCCGGCTTCGCTGCGCAGAAGGGGGCGTCGGTGCAGCAGGCGCAGGAGCTCGAGGCGGCGCTGGCGCACCTGTCCCGGCTGGTGGGCGATGCTCTGCGGCGCGACGAGCGCCCCGACCTGCTGTCCGGCGCTCCGGGGGCCGCGCGCCTCGCGGCGGTTCCGGGCGCCGGGGCTGCCGGTGGTCTGGGGTTCGGTCTCGCTGCGCTCGGAGCGCGACTGGTGCCCGGTGCGGCTCTGGTCGCCGACCAGGTCGGCCTGGCGGGCCGGATCGCGGAGGCGGACGTCGTCGTCACGGGCGAGGGCCGCTTCGACTGGCAGTCGCTGCACGGCAAGGTGGTGTCCGAGGTGGCGGCCCGGGCGGTGCCCTTCGCGGTCCCGGTGGTCGTCGTCGCCGGCGAGGTGCTGGTCGGCCGGCACGAGCTCGCCGAGGCCGGTGTGGCCGCCGCCTACGCGGTCGCCGGCGCCCCGGGGGAGGTCGAGCGGGCGCTCGCCGATCCGGCCGACACCTTGGCGGCGCGCACGGTGAGGGTGGCGCGGACGTGGTCGCCGACGCCACGCTGACGTGCGGCGGTGGGCCGGTGCGCCGGGCCGCGGAGGGCGTCGTACTCTGACGGGGAACATCAGCGCGCAGCCCGGTGTTGCGCGGAAGGTCGAGGCCGAGACCGGCCGCGCCGAGCACGCACCCTTTCGGGAGACAGCATGACCGAGACAACCCAGACCGCGACGCACGGCGTCCAGCTGACCGACGTGGCTGCCGCCAAGGTGCACAGCCTGCTGGAGCAGGAGGGTCGCGACGACCTGCGCCTGCGCGTGGCCGTGCAGCCCGGCGGCTGCTCCGGCCTGATCTACCAGCTCTACTTCGACGAGCGGATCCTCGACGGCGACGCCGTCAAGGACTTCGGCGGTGTCGAGGTGGTCGTCGACCGCATGAGCGTTCCGTATCTCGAGGGCGCGACGATCGACTTCGCGGACACGATCGAGAAGCAGGGCTTCACGATCGACAACCCGAACGCCGGCAGCTCCTGCGCGTGCGGCGGCTCCTTCAGCTGACCGGCGCACCAGCGGCTCGACGGGCCCGGCACCTCGCGGTGCCGGGCCCGTCTGCGTCCGGTCTCAGGCCGGTGGCCCGCCGGTCACCGGCCGCCGATCCGGACCGTGACGGCGAGCACACCGTCGTCCGTGCGCTTCGTGCGCACCACCGTGTGCCCTCGCATCCGTGCCCAGGCCGGGACGTCCACCTCGGCGGCGGGATCGGTCGCCAGCACCGTCACCAGCGTGCCGGCCGCAGCAGCGCGTGCGACGCGGGCCAGCCGCACGATCGGCGCGGGACACACCAGCCCGCGGGCGTCGACGACCTCACCGGCCTCGGCAGCCTCGGTCACAGTCCCACCACGCCGGCGCGGTCGCGCAGCTGCCCCACGACCTCAGGGACGACGTCGCAGAACCGTTCGACGTCGCGGCGCGTGGTGCCGCGAGGCAGGGCGATGCGCACGTTCCCGTGGGTGAGCACCCCCATGGCGGCGAGCACGTGGCTCGGCTCGAGGGCGCTCGAGGTACAGGCCGATCCCGAGCCGACGGCGAAGCCGCGCGCGTCGAGCTCCCTCACCAGGGACTCTCCGTCGAGGTAGAGGCACGAGAAGGTCACCACGTGCGGCAGCCGGTCCGTCGGCTCTCCCACCACCTCGACGTCGGGCACCTGGGTCGCGACGCGGTGGCGGATCACGTCCACCAGCTGGCGTCGAGCGGCATCAGCCCGGTCCCGGTCCGCGACCGCGGCCTGGAGCGCCACGGCTGCGGCGAGGGCAGCCGGGACGCTCACGCCGCCGGGGAACCACCGGTCCTCGTCCTCCGGGCGGTCCGGCGTGCGACGGACGCCGCTGCGGGTCACGAGCACGCCGATCCCGCCTGGACCACCGAAGTCGGCCGCCCCGGCGGCCAGCAGGTCCCAGTGCGGCCCCACGTCGACGTGCCCGAGGCTCGACCCGGCGTCGACCAGCAGGGGGACGCCGGCCGCTCGCGCCGCGGCGTGCACCGGGGCCACCGGCTGCAGGGTGCCGACCTCACCGTTCGCGTGCTGGAGCGCCGCCAGCGCGACGCCGGGCTGGGCCAGGGCGCCGATGAACGCGTTCTCGTCGACCCGTCCCGACCGGTCGACCGGCACCGTCACGCGCCGGCCTCCGGAGCGGGCCGCGACGAAGTCGGCGGCGTTGAGCACCGCGGCACGTTCCACCGCACCGACCACCACGTGGGGCCCGACCCGACGTCGCCCGAGCGCGACGTCGCGGACGGCGGCGTGCAGAGCCTCCGTGTGCGACGGGGCGAGGGCGACCTCGTCCGTCCGGGCGCCGACCACCGCCGCGATCGCCTCGCGGGCGCCGTCCAGCAGCAGGCGGGCCCGGCGGCCCTCGGCGTGCAGCCTCCGCGGGTCGGCCCAGCCCTCGTCGATCGCGGCGACGAAGGCCTCGCGCGCGACCTGCAGCAGCGGCGCCTGTCCACCGGCGTCGAGCACCACCCGAGACGTCGTGTCGTCCACGACGTGCACGGTAACGGGGTTCGAAGCCGCGTCGATCATGCTGACACGGCGTCGTCATATCGCGTCGCCGGGCACGACGGGGGGCCGCCCGCGCGCTACGCTGCACGCGTCGAAAGGACCAAGGTCCCAGGTGGCCGTCGTACGCGCGCCGTGCGCCCACCCGGAACCGTGAGTGGAAGGTTGCCCGTGCACCCGGAAAACCACCGCCGGACGCGCCGCAGGGCCCTCGTGGGCACCGGGCTGGTGCTCACGGCAGCGGTCGCCCTGAGCGGCTGCTCGGACACCGTGTACCGAGGCTGGCTGCCCGGCAGCACCCAGCACGAGGTCACGGACCAGACCGGTCGCGTCGCCAGCCTGTGGCGCGGCTCGTGGATAGCGGCCCTGCTCGTCGGCCTGCTCGTCTGGGGCCTGATCCTGTGGTGCGTCGCGGTGTACCGGAAGCGCAAGGCGGACAGCACGCTGCCCGTGCAGCTGAGGTACCACGTGCCGCTCGAGGTGATGTACGTGATCCTGCCGATCGTCATGGTCGGCGTGCTCTTCTACTACACCAACCGCGACATGACGGCGATCAACACCAAGACGGGCGACGCCAAGGTCCACGTCCAGGTGATCGGCAAGCAGTGGAGCTGGGACGTCAACTACCAGGACGCGGGCGTGTACGACAGCGGCCAGCAGGTCCAGGACCTGCAGGCGCCCGGTGCGCTCGACGAGCCGGTGACGATCTGGCTCCCCGTGGACGAGAAGGTGCTGTTCACGCTGAACTCGCGCGACGTCATCCACTCGTTCTGGGTGCCGGCGTTCCTGTACAAGCTCGACGTGATCCCCGGACGGACCAACCAGTTCGAGGTGACACCGAAGACGGTGGGCGAGTACCGCGGCAAGTGCGCTGAGCTCTGCGGTGAGTACCACTCGCGGATGCTGTTCAACGTGAAGGTCGTGACACGCGCCGAGTACGACGCGCACATCGCCGACCTGAAGGCGAAGGGCCAGACCGGTCAGCTCGGGCTCGACGTGAGCCGGGCGCAGGACCTCAACAGCGTGGGGAGTGCAGGCTGATGGTGGCGACGACCGAGCTGATCCCGGGCCTGGCGCCGCGTCGGCAGACCCTGGGCCGGACCGTCGTGAAGGTGATCACCTCCACCGACCACAAGACGATCGGGTACATGTACCTGATCACGTCCTTCGTGTGGTTCATCGTGGGCGGGATCCTGGCGCTGCTGATCCGTAGCGAGCTGTTCGCGCCCGGGATGCAGGTGTTCTCCACGCCGGAGCAGTACAACCAGGCGTTCACGATGCACGGCACGATCATGCTGCTGCTGTTCGCGACGCCGTTGTTCGCCGGTTTTGCGAACGTGCTGATGCCGCTGCAGATCGGCGCCCCGGACGTCGCGTTCCCGCGGCTGAACATGTTCGCGTACTGGCTGTACCTGCTCGGCGGCCTGATCGCGGCGGCGGGCTTCCTCACCCCGCAGGGCGCCGCCTCGTTCGGGTGGTTCGCCTACGCCCCGCTGTCCAACCAGGTGTACTCGCCCGGGGTCGGTGGCGACCTGTGGGTGTTCGGCCTGGCGCTGACCGGTTTCGGCACCATCCTCGGTGCCGTCAACTTCATCACCACGATCGTCACCATGCGGGCCCCCGGGATGACGATGTTCCGGATGCCGATCTTCACCTGGAACACCCTGGTGACGTCCCTGCTGGTGCTGATGGCGTTCCCGCCCCTGGCCGCGGCCCTGTTCGCGCTCGGTGCCGACCGGCGGCTCGGTGCCCAGGTGTTCAACCCCGACAACGGTGGGGCCATCCTGTGGCAGCACCTGTTCTGGTTCTTCGGGCACCCGGAGGTGTACATCATCGCGCTGCCGTTCTTCGGCATCGTGACGGAGATCCTCCCGGTGTTCAGCCGCAAGCCGGTGTTCGGCTACAAGGGCCTGGTCTACGCGACCATCTCGATCGCCGCGCTGTCCGTCACCGTGTGGGCGCACCACATGTACGTGACCGGCGCGGTGCTGCTGCCGTTCTTCTCGTTCATGACGATGCTCATCGCGGTGCCCACCGGTGTGAAGTTCTTCAACTGGATCGGCACCATGTGGCGCGGCAAGCTCACCTTCGAGACGCCGATGCTGTGGACGATCGGCTTCCTGGTGACCTTCCTGTTCGGCGGGCTGACGGGCGTGATCCTGTCCAGCCCGGCGCTGGACTTCCACCTGTCCGACACGTACTTCGTCGTGGCGCACTTCCACTACGTCGTGTTCGGCACGGTGGTGTTCGCGATGTTCGCCGGCTTCTACTTCTGGTGGCCCAAGTTCACCGGCAAGATGCTGAACGAGCGGTTGGGCAAGATCCACTTCTGGCTGCTGTTCATCGGCTTCCACACGACGTTCCTCATCCAGCACTGGCTGGGTGTGCGGGGCATGCCACGCCGCTACGCGGACTACTCGCCGGCGGACGGGTTCACCTGGATGAACCAGGTGTCGACCATCGGCGCCGCCATCCTCGCGATCTCCACGCTGCCGTTCCTGTACAACGTCTACACGACGTGGCGGAACGCGCCGAAGGTCGCCGTCGACGACCCGTGGGGGTACGGCAACTCGCTCGAGTGGGCCACCAGCTGCCCGCCGCCGCGCCACAACTTCGTCTCCCTGCCGCGGATCCGCTCGGAGCGTCCGGCGTTCGACCTGCACCACCCGGAGGTCGCCGCGATGGACCACGTCGAGCCGGAGCCCGGTCTGCTCGACTGGGAAGCGCAACGCACGGGCAACCCGGGCGACGCCCGTCAGCGCATGGCCGAGGGCACCGCGCAGCCGGAGCAGTCCAGCACCACGGTGATCGACGACCTTCAGGACCCGGAGGCTGACCGGTGAGGTTCGAGGCTCGACTCTTCGCGCTCGGTGTGCTCTTCTTCGTCCCCGTCGGGCTGGTCTACGCCTACTTCAGCCACGGGGAAGCGGTCGGCACCGTCGGGATCCCGCTGCTGGGCGGCCTGGTCGGGATGATCGGGGCGTACTTCGCCCTGCTGTCCCGCCGCATCGACCCCCGCCCCGAGGACGACGAGCTGGGCGAGGTCTCCCAGGGCGCCGGCGACCAGGGCGTCTTCAGCCCGTGGTCCTGGTGGCCGCTGGTGATCGGCTCTGCGGCCGCGCTGGCGTTCCTCGGGCTCGCCGTGGGCTGGTGGCTGCTCGCGATCGCCGTCCCCGTCGGTGTGATCGGCCTGGTCGGCTGGGTCTTCGAGTTCTCCCGCGGGCAGCACGCCCACTGAGCGGTCCGGGCCCGGGTCAGCCGGGCAGCCGCGTCGCCGCTGCGACGAAGAGCGGCATGTGCCGCACCGTCCCGCGCACCGGCTTGGGGTCGACGTACGCGGTGACGAGCTGGTCGACGTACAGCCCCGCGGCCCCGCACCACGACGAGATCTGTTCGTGGCTGAACCCGTCGTGACCGTCGAACGACGGCTCGTCGGCGTGGTAGAGACCGCCATCCGGCTCCAGGTCGGCGACGACGAGCCTGCCGCCCGGGCGTAGCAGACCGGCGACGGTCCGCAGCAGGTGCGGGACGTCGCGCACGTGGTGCAGCGCCATGGCGCTGTAGGCGACGTCGAGCGGCCCGAGATCGGCGGCGTGCGGCGCGGCTTCCACGATGGACAGGTCGACCCGTGCGGTGCGGACGTGCGTGCCGCAGCCGACTGCCGTGGCGGCGGCCGACACGTTGGCGCGGGCCAGCTTTAGGGCGTCCTCGTCGACGTCGAGGAGAACCAGCTCGTCGAAGAGGTCCACCAGGTGGGGGCTGATTCCGCCGGCCCCCGAGCCGATGTCCAGCCCGCGGCGATGGTGGCCGTCGCCGAGCACCACCCGGATGTGGGCGGCCAGTGCCGCGCTCCGGAGTGCCCGGCGGTCGGCGTCGGGATCGTCCGTCGGCGGCTGAGCGGGTCGGGGCGCAGGGGGACCGCCGGGCTGGGCCCGGTGTGCCGGGAGGTCGGTCGTCATGCCCCGCGACCCTAGCGGGCCGTTGGACGACGACGACGATCGAGCCCGGCCGGGGATGCCCCGGCCGGGCTCGATCGTCGTCCTGCGCCCGCGCACGTCCTCGCGGGGCGATGCTCGTCGTCAGGCGGGCAGGATCAGGCTCGTCGCACGGGCGCGGGCCAGGCGTGCCGCGGCGTCCGTCCAGTTGACGATGTTCCACCAGGCCTTGACGTAGTCGGCCTTCACGTTGACGTAGTCGAGGTAGAAGGCGTGCTCCCACATGTCGAGCACCACGATCGGGATCACGCCGAGCGGGAAGTTCGACTGCTGGTCGTACAGCTGGAACATCACGAGCTTCGAGCCGAGCGTGTCCCAGGCGAGGATCGACCAGCCGGAGCCCTGGATCCCGACGGCGTTCGCGGCGAAGTGCGCCTGGAACTTCTCGAAGGAGCCGAAGAACTCGTCGATCGCGGCAGCCAGCTCACCTGTGGGGCGGTCGCCGCCGTCGGGGGAGAGGTTCTGCCAGAACACCGAGTGGTTGACGTGCCCGCCGAGGTTGAAGGCGAGGTTCTTCTCGTGCAGGTTCACCGCGGCGAGGTCGCCCGACTCGCGGGCGGCGGCGAGCTTCTCCAGGGCGGTGTTGGCGCCCGTCACGTAGGCGGCGTGGTGCTTGTCGTGGTGCAGCTCCATGATCCGCCCGGAGATGTGCGGCTCGAGTGCCGCGTAGTCGTAGGGGAGGTCCGGGAGCGTGTAGTCAGCCATCGATCAGTGCCTTCCGTGCGTCGGACCGCGGTCGGTGCCGCGGGTGTTCGCGCGACGGCGGGCGTCGCCGAGGGCGGCGACCACCGTGCGCCTGTTCCACTCTCGCGCAGGAACCGTGATCCTGCCCGAGGTTCTGCTGTCGGCGTCGAGCAACGTGCCGCGGGACACCGGTCAGTGCACGCCGGCGCTGATCTGGGCGGCCTCCTCGGCCGGTTCCAGCACCGGATGGGCACCGTGCTCGTGGGCCGCGGCCAGCTCGCGGGGGGTGACGGGCTCGACGCGGTCCTCGTAGAACAGCTGCGACAGGCGCTGCCGGCGGCGGTCCGCCGCGTACCCCTTGCGGCGCACCCCGCGCGAGTCCTCGGCGGGCGCGATCTGCAGCGGGCGGACGGGCTCCTGCTGCACCCGCAGCCAGCGCTCGTCCTCGTCGAGGGGCGCGTGCACCTCGATGTACTCGCCGCTGGCGAACCGGACGATGCGGCCGGTCTCGTGACCGTGCAGCACCAGCTCGCGGTCCCGGCGCTGCAGGCCGAGGCAGATGCGCTTTGTCACCAGGAACGCGATCGCGGGTGCGACGAACAGCAGGACGCGGAAGGTCCACGTGATGTCGTTGATCGACAGGTGGAACTGGGTGGCGATCAGGTCGTTCGAGCCGGCGAGCACCAGGACGAAGAACGCCGTCAGCAGAGAGACGCCGAACGAGGTCCGGAACGTCGCGTTGCGGGGCCGGTCGAGCAGGTGGTGCTCGCGGTGGTCCCCGCTCGCGTACGCCTCGACGAATGGGTACAGCGCCAGCGCTCCGAGCAGGATCCCCGGCAGGATCATCGCCGGGACGATGATGTTGAGCGGCACCGTGAAGGAGCCGAGCACCACCTCGGTCTGGCCGGGCATCAGTCGCAGGGCGCCCTCGAGGAAGAGCATGTACCAGTCGGGCTGGGCGCCGGCGGAGACCGGTGACGGGTCGTACGAGCCGTAGTTCCACACCGGGTTGATCTGCATCGTCGCGCCGAGCAGGGCGATCACGCCGAAGACGACGAAGAAGAAGCCGCCGGCCTTGGCGACGTACACCGGGAACAGCGGGTAGCCGACCACGTTGGTGTTGGTCCGGCCGGAGCCGGGGAACTGCGTGTGCTTGTGCAGGAACACGAACGCGAGGTGCAGCCCGACGAGCGCGAGCAGCAGGCCGGGGATCAGCAGCACGTGCACGGTGAACAGGCGGGGGATGAGCGCCGTCCCCGGGAACTCGCCGCCGAACAGGGCGTACGAGGCGTAGGTACCGATGATCGGTACCGCCAGGGTGATGCCCTGGGCGATGCGCAGGCCGTTGCCCGACAGGACGTCGTCCGGCAGGGAGTAGCCGGAGAACCCGGCAGCCATCCCGAGCACCAGCAGCGTGAAACCGATCACCCAGTTGATCTCACGTGGCTTGCGGAAGGCACCGGTGAAGAAGATGCGCATCATGTGCGTGACGATCGCGGCCATGAAGATCAGGGCGGCCCAGTGGTGGATCTGCCGCATCAGCAGGCCGCCGCGCACCTCGAACGACAGCCGCAGCGTCGAGGCGTACGCCTCCGACATCCGCGTGCCCTGCAGAGCCGTCCACGGTCCGTTGTACGTGACCTCGTTGGTGCTCGGGACGAAGAACATCGTGAGGAACACGCCCGAGATCAGCAGCGTGATGAAGGAGTAGAGGGCGACCTCGCCGAGCATGAAGGACCAGTGGTCGGGGAAGATCTTGCGCGCCAGGCCCTTGACGGCGACCGCGATGCCGGTGCGCTGGTCCAGCCAGTCGGCGGAGGCCGCGGCGGGACCCTGCGAGCCGCGGGTCGCCGTCCGGCGGGATGTGGTCGTGGAGGTCGTCGTCACCGCAGCCGCTCCCAGAAGCTCGGACCGATGGGCTCGTGGAAGTCGCTCTGCGCCACGAGGTAGCCCTCGCTGTCCACCGTGATCGGCAGCTGCGGCAACGGCCGCTTCGCGGGGCCGAACACCACCTTCGCGCCGTTGGCCACGTCGAACGTCGACTGGTGGCACGGGCACAGGAGGTGGTGCGTCTGCTGCTCGTACAGGGCCACGGGGCAGCCGACGTGGGTGCACACCTTGGAGTAGGCGACGATGCCGTTGTACGACCAGCCCTTGCGGTCGTCGGCCTCGTGCAGGTCCCGGGGATCCAGCCGGATCAGCAGGACGATCGCCTTGGCCTTCTCGTCCATCGGGTTCGCGGCCTTGTCCAGGCCGTCGGGGATGACGTGCACCACCGAGCCGATGGTGACGTCCGCCGCGCGGATCGGCCGGCCGGAGGGGTCGGTCGTCAGGCGCAGCCCCTTCTTCCACATCGTGTGCTTGAACGTCGAGACGTTCCAGTTCCCGCCGATGTTGCCGATCAGGGGAACCACGATGGTGAGGGGGAACAGCGCGAGGGAGCCGATCATCGCGCTCTTGAGCAGGCCTCGCCGGCTCAGCCCGGAGTCGGCGGCGCCCGCCTCGAGGTTCGCGATGGCACCCTCGCGCACGGCCGGGCTCGACTCCATCAGGTGTCGTTCCTCGACCCGCTCGTGGTCGTTCATGATCGACTTCGCCCACTGGATCGCGGCGGTGCCGATGCCGAGCAGCGCGAAGGCGAGCGCGAGACCGAGCGTCATCGTCGACCGCTGGATGCCCCCGGCGTCGGTCCCGGTCGGCAGCGCGAAGTACGCGACGAGGAACCCGATGGTGCCCAGCGTCGAGAGGCCGAACAGGGCGAGCACGATGCGCTCGGACGTCTTGTCGGCCCGCGGGTCGAGGTCGCCACGGCGGGGCCGGTGCGGCGGCAGGCCGGGGTTCTGGAACCGGTCGGGCAGCTCCTCGGGTGCCGAGAGCTCGTCGGAGCCGCCGCTGTACCTGTCGATGGTGCTCACGAGGACTTCGCTCCGATCCAGACGGCTGCGCCGATCAGCAGCCCGATGCCGACGACCCACGCCCACAGGCCCTCGGTCACGGGGCCGAGGCTGCCGAGGCTCAGGCCACCCGGCTGCGTGCCGCCCTGCTGACGGATGAAGGCGATGATGTCCCGCTTCTCCTGCGGCGTGATGTTCGCGTCGTTGAACACCGGCATCGACTGCGGGCCGGTCAGCATCGCCTCGTAGAGGTGGGTGTTGCTGGTGCTCCACAGGTTGGGAGCGAACTTGCCCTGGCTCAGGGCACCACCGGCGCCGACGGCGTTGTGGCACATCGCGCAGTTGGTGCGGAAGATCGCCATGCCGTTCGCGGGGTCACCCTTGCTCGCGTCGACCTGCTCGGCGGTCGGGATGGCCGGGCCGGGGCCGAGGCTCGCGACGTAGGCCGCCAGCTGCGAGATCTGCTCCGGGGTGAAGACGACCGGCTTGCGCTGGGCCTGCGGGCCGCTCATCGCCAGCGGCATGCGGCCGGTGCCCACCTGGAAGTCCACCGCTGCCGCACCGACGCCCACCAGGGACGGAGCCGCGTTCGTGCCGGTGGCGCCCATGCCGTGGCAGGTGGCGCAGTTGGCCGCGAACAGCTTCTCGCCGTTGGTGACGTCGTTCGCCGATGCTGCCTGCGGTGCTGCGCTTGCCGGAGCGGGTTGCAGGGCGGCGTAGAGCCCGCCCACGAGCAGCAGCGCCAGCAGGAGCAGCACCACCGGCGCGCGCCGGTCGTGCCTGCGGGCCGCGAGTGCCTTCACTGATGGGTCCTCGTCTCGCATGGGGGAACGGGTGTCACAGGTGCACCAGCGGTCACTGGAGCAGGTAGATGATCGAGAACAGCGCGATCCAGACCACGTCGACGAAGTGCCAGTAGTACGACACGACGATCGCGGTGGTGGCCTCGTGGTGGCCGAAGCTCTTCGCGGCGAACGAGCGCCCGAGCAGGAACAGGAACGCGATGAGGCCACCGATCACGTGCAGTCCGTGGAAGCCGGTGGTCAGGTAGAAGACGGAGCCGTAGGGCGTCGAGGAGATGGAGATGCCCTCGTGCACCAGGGAGGCGTACTCGTAGACCTGGCCGCCGATGAACACCGCGCCCATCAGGTACGTCAGGGCGATCCACTCGTTCAGGCCCCAGCGGTTCACCTGCCACAGCGCCCCGGAGCGACGGGGCTGGAAGCGCTCGGCGGCCCACACGCCCATCTGGCAGGTGACGGAGGACAGCAGGAGCACCGTGGTGTTGACCACCGCGTAGGGCACGTTCAGGTGCGCCGCACCCTCGGCGAACACCTTGGGGACGGCCGCCCGGGTGGAGAAGTACATGGCGAAGAGCCCGGCGAAGAACATCAGCTCGGACGCGAGCCACACGATCGTGCCGACCGACACCGGGTTCGGGCGGTTGACGGTCACATGAGGTGTGGTGCGCGGGGCAGCCGTGGCGGTCGACACCGCGCCATTATGGCGGATCAGCGCTTCGCATGGGTCCTAAGGCCCACGACGGATGCCCGCAAAGTGTCACCTCGTCAGAATCTGGACGATGCCCGGGACGCGGCCGGACGGCGGAGCCTGCGATCGGGTGGGCGTGCCAAGATTCGCCTATCCCGCACGACGACGAACGAGGACGGCCCATGAGCAGCGTCGAGCCTGAGAACGAGGAGACCGTGACCGGTCCCCGGATCCTGCTGTACAGCGACGACGTCGACGCCCGCGGTCAGGTGCGGCTCGGCGTCGGCCGTCGTCTCGGGCGGGGCGAGCCGGACATCGAGTGGCTCGAGGTCGCCACTGCAGAGGCGGTCTACGCGGCCGTCGAGGCGGGCGAGCTCGACCTGGTGATCCTCGACGGCGAGGCGGACAAGGTCGGCGGGATGGGTGTCGCGCGCCAGCTCAAGGAGGAGGTCTACGACTGCCCGCCCGTGCTGGTGCTGACCGGCCGCCCGCAGGACGCATGGCTCGCCTCGTGGTCCAACGCCGACGCGGTGATCAGCCGCCCGCTCGACCCGGTGCTGCTGCACCGTGCCGTGCAGTCCCTGCTGACGGGCAGCGCGCTCGCCCGATGACCGAGACCGCCGCGACCTTCACGTGGCCGGACGTCCTCGCGGAGCTGATCGCGGGCCGCGACCTCGGTGCTGACCAGACGCGCTGGGCCATGGGCGAGATCATGCGCGGCGAGGCGCCGACCGCATGCATGGCGGGGTTCCTCGTCGCGCTGCGCGCCAAGGGCGAGACGGTGGAGGAGCTGACCGGTCTCGCGGACGAGATGCTCGCGCACTCCCAGCGGTTCGTCGTACCCGGTCGCTCGCTCGACATCGTCGGGACCGGTGGCGACCGCGCGTTCACGGTCAACGTGTCCACCATGGCCGCGTTGGTGATCGCCGGGGCGGGTGTCACCGTGGTCAAGCACGGGAACCGGGCCGCGTCCTCCGCGTCCGGGTCCGCCGACGTGCTGGAGGCGCTCGGCATCCGCCTCGACCAGCCGCTGGACCGGGTCGGTCCGATCGCCACCGAGGTGGGCATCACCTTCTGCTTCGCGGGGCTGTTCCACCCCTCGATGCGGCACGCCGGACCGGTGCGCCGCGCCCTGGGCGTGGCGACGGCGTTCAACTTCCTCGGTCCGCTGACCAACCCCGCGCAGCCGCAGGCCGCCGCCATCGGCGTGGCCGATGCGCGGATGGCCCCCCTGGTCGCCGGCGTGCTCGCCACCCGGGGGACCGACGCGCTGGTGTTCCGGGGGGAGCGCGACGGTCTGGACGAGCTCGCGGCCACCGGCCCGTCGCGGGTCTGGGAGGTGCGCGACGGCGTCGTCACGGAGAGCGTCGTCGACTGGGTGGCGGACCTCGGCCTCGCGCCCGTCACGCTCACCGACCTGCGTGGTGGCGACCCGCAGCACAACGCCGGCGTCGTCCTGGAGCTGCTGGACGGCAAGCGCGGGCCGGTGCGGGAGACCGTGCTGCTCAACGCGTCGGCCGGCCTGGTCGCCGACGGCACGCTGCCCGGCACCGCCGACGGCACTCTGACCGAGCGCTTCCGAGCGGCCATGGGCCATGCGGCGCGGTCGGTGGACGACGGCTCCGCGGCCGGCGTGCTGGACCGCTGGCGCAAGGTCGGCGTCTGAGCTGACGGCGCTGCGTCCTCGTAGGCGCTGGGTCGTGCACGTCCGGCCGGTGTCACGTCGGCCGGCCGCGGTACGGCCCGCGGTGAGGTGCGGAGCTCAGTCCTCGAGGCCGAGGGCGAAGGCCTTGTCCAGGTCGTGCTCGGAGTAGGTGCGGAAGGCGATGTACGTCTGCGTCCGCAGGACGCCTTCGACCTTGCTCACCTTGTCCGCGATGACGTCCGCCAGCTCGTCGTGCTCCCGCACCCGCACCATGGCGATGAGGTCCACCTCGCCGGTGACCGAGTAGACCTCGGTCACCCCGTGGATCTCCGCGATCGCGGCTGCGACCTCCGGGATCCGGGCTGCGTCGGTGTCGATGAGGACGATCGCGGTGAGCATGCCGTCATCATGCCGTGCGACGGGCGCCCTCCGCCGCATGCGAGCGCGTCGGACGGCCGGGCGGTCTCGCGCCGCTCGTCGCGGCCTCGGTGAGGTCGCCGACGAGGGTCTGGTCGCCGGTCGGCGGCACCGCGAGCGCGACCGCCACTGCCGCTGCTGCGTCCCGGACGGCCTGGGCCGAGGGGAGGGGGCACGACCACTCGTCGGAGATCTCCACGAGCCGTACCCCGGGCTGCTCGAGCCAGGCGAGCAGCAGGTCCGTCTCCTCCGGGTGCGCGGCACCCGCCGGCGCCACGGGAGCGTCGACGTGCTCGCCGGTCGCCTGCAGGGTGGCGATCGCCGGGCGCGGGTCGGCACGCCGATCGACGTGGGCCGTCCCTGCGAGCCGTCCGTGGCGGACGAGCACGATCTCCCAGCCGTGGTCGTCCGTCCGACGGGCCGCGACCAGCTCGGCGCACCGGGCCAGCGGCGTGGTGCGCTGCACGCGGGTGGCGCCGCGCAGGTAGGCCGTCAACCGGTCCCGCTCGGCGGCTGCCTCCTCGAACCGCTCCTGTGCGACCAGGTTGCCGATGCGGGTCCCGACGTGGCGGACGACGGCACCGGGGTCTCCCGTCATCGCGGCGCGCAGGGGCTCGGTCGCAGCGGCGTACTGGGCCACGTCCTGCGAGCCGATGCAGGGCGCACCGCAACGGCCGAGCTCCGCCAGCACGCACGCGGACGCGCCGGGTGCTGCGACCGCGGGCAGCCGGCGGGTGCACCGGCGGACCGGGAAGGTCTCGTGCAGCGCCTCGACGGCGAGCTGCGCGGCGGCACCGGAGGCGAAGGGACCGAGGTAGGCGGCTCCCGGCTCGTCCCGCACCTGGCGCACCACCGAGAGCCGCGGGAACGGCTCCGACGTCAGCCGGACCCACGGCATGCGCTCGGGGGAGCGCGACCGCCGGTTGTACCGGGGGGCGTGCTCGGCGATCAGCCGGAGCTCGCGCACCCGGGCCTCGAGCGGCGTGGCGCAGACGACGGGGTCGACGCGTACCGCCAGCCACACCATCTCGGACATGCGCGCACGCCGTTCGGCGGAGGTGAAGTACGTGCGGACGCGGCGGCGCAGGGAGGTGGTCGAGGTCCCGACGTAGAGCACCTCGTCACGTGGACCGCGGAACAGGTACACGCCCGGCGCGTCCGGCAGACCGTCCGCCAGCGTGCGCTTGCGACGGACGTCGGCGGGCACCGGGTCGGCGGCGTCGGCCAGGTCCTCCAGATGGGTGACGCCGAGCGGCCCCAACCGGTCGAGCAGCGCATGCAGCACGTCCACGGTCGCCCGTGCGTCGTCGAGCGCGCGGTGGTTCGGCGTCGTCGTGGCCCGGAACAGCGCCGCGAGGGAGGAGAGCTTGTGGTTCGGGGCCTCGTCCCGGGTCACCACGCGACGGGCGAGCCGGACGGTGTCGACCACGCGGAACCCGGGCCACGCATGTCCCGTCGCCGAGGCGGCGGCCCGCAGGAACCCCACGTCGAACGGGGCGTTGTGCGCCACCAGCACGGTGCCCCGGGCGAACTCGAGGAACGACGGCAGCACCTCCTCGATGCGCGGTGCGCCGATCAGCATCGACGTCGTGATCCCCGTCAGCACCTGGATGTAGGGCGGCACCGGACCGCCAGGGTCGACGAGCGTCTGGAGCTCGCCGAGCACCTCGCCGCCACGGACCTTGACGGCGCCGATCTCGGTGATCGCGCTGTCGCCCGGGCGGCCGCCGGTGGTCTCCAGGTCCACCACGACGAACGTGACCTCGGCCAGCGGGGTGCCGACGTCGTCGAGCGTCGGCTGCGTCGCCGTGGTCCCGGCCGGACGCGCGCCGACGGCCGCGGGACCGGCCCACAACGGTCGCGGGCGATGGTCCGTGTGCATGGCCGGCACGCTAGCCAGGGGCACCGACAGCCCGCCGAGGCGCGCCGGAAGGACGTGTCGGTGGCTCTCGTTAGCGTCGCGCCATGATCATCGACTGCGACGCGTGCACGGCGGGCCCCGCCGCGTGCGCCGACTGCGTGGTGACGTTCCTGATGGTCCCGGCCGGCACGCCGGCGGGCGTCGGAGGCCCGGTCGAGCTCGACGCCGGCGAGCGTGCCGCTCTCGACGTGCTCGCCGCCTCGGGGTTGGTGCCGCCGCTCCGCATCGACCTGACCGGCTGAGCGCACGGCACGCTCAGCCGTGCACGGGGCCCTCGTACAGGGCGTCGACCTCGTGCGCGAAGTCCTTGAGGACCTCAGCGCGTCGCACGCTGAGCTTCGGGGTCAGGTAGCCGTTCGCGATGGTGAGGTCGCCCTCGAGGATGCGGTACTTGCGGATCGACTCCGCGCGCGACACCGCCTGGTTGGTCCGCGCGACGGCCTTGTCCAGCGAGGCCAGCACGTCGGGATCCTTGGCTGCGTCCTGCAGGGACATCGCCGGCTTCCCGTGCGCGGCGAGCCACCCCGGGACCCCTTCGGCGTCGAGCGTGATGAGGGCTCCGATGAACGGTCGCTGGTCGCCGACCACCACCACCTGGCTGACCAACGGGTGCCCGCGCAGCCTGTCCTCCAGCACCGCGGGGGCCACGTTCTTGCCGCCGGCGGTGACGATGATCTCCTTCTTCCGGCCCGTGATCCGCAGGTAGCCCTCGTCGTCGAGGGCCCCGAGGTCACCGGTGCGGAACCAGCCGTCGACCAGCGCCGCGGCCGTCGCCTCGGGGTTGTTGTGGTACCCGCGGAAGACACCGATGCCGCGGACCTCCACCTCGCCGTCGGCCGCGATCCGCACCGACGTGCCGGGCAGGGCGGGCCCCACGGTGCCGATCTTCGACCGGTCCGGCAGGTTCACGGTCGCCGGTGCGGTGGTCTCGGTCAGCCCGTACCCCTCGAGCACGTGCAGGCCGGTGCCACGGAAGAAGTGCCCCAGCCGCTCACCGAGCGGTGCGCCGCCGGAGATCGCCCAGCGCGCCTGGCCGCCGAGCGCCGCCCGGATCCGCCGCAGCACCAGGACGTCGGCCACGAGGTGCTGGAGCTGCAACCACCGGCTCGGCCCGCCCGGGGTGTCGAGCGCCCGGGAGTAGACGATCGCCGTCTTCGCGGCGCGCTGGAAGATCTCGCCCTTGCCGCCGGTCGCCGCCTTCTGCTCCGCCGAGTTGTAGACCTTCTCGAACACTCGCGGCACCGACAGCACGAAGGTGGGCCGGAACGCCTCGAGGTCGGGCAGCAGCGTCTTGGTGTCGGCCGTGTGCCCGAGCGTGGCTCCCGCCGCGACCGTGAGCACGTGCACGAACCGCGCGAACACGTGCGCGAGCGGCATGAAGAGCAGGGTCCGTGAACCGTCTCCCTGCACCACCACGTTCAGCTTCTCGACGGCGTTGACCGTGAGCTCGTAGAAGTTGCCGTGCGTCAGTTCCGCACCCTTGGGTCGGCCGGTGGTTCCCGACGTGTAGATGATCGTGGCCAGGTCGTCCAGGTGAGCGAGGTGGCGGCGCTGCTCGACCTCCTCGACCGGCACCTGGGCGCCCTCGCGCACCAGCGCGGCCATCGCGTCGTGGTCGATCACCAGCACGTCGCGCAGCTGCGGCACCTCGGCGCGGACCTGGTCGACCAGCTCGGCGTGGGCGGCGGTCTCCACCACGAGGAGCGAGACGGAGGAGTCGGAGAGGATCCAGTGCACCTGCTCGGCCGAGGACGTCTCGTAGACCGGCACGGTCACGGCGCCCGCCCGCCAGATCGCCCAGTCGAGGAGCGACCACTCGTAGCGGGTGCGGGACATGATGCCGACCCGGTCGCCCGGTTCGACGCCACGGGCGATGAGCCCGCGGGCGACGGCGGTGATCTCGGCGTCGAGCTGGAGGGCCGTCGTCGTGGCCCACGGACCGCCGTCCGGTGACCGCCGCTCCATCAGGACCCGGTCCGGTGTCGCCGCGACCCGCTCCGCGAAGAGGTCGTTCAGGTTCCGCGACCGATCGACCTCGACCACGAGCGGGGTGGAGGACTCGTCCATGCTGACTCCAGTGGCAGACGACGACGTGTATCGCGAGGATACGGGACGTTCGACCCCCTCTCTCGGGCAGACCTGGCACTTGCCGCGGGGGGCCGCACGTCGTCGACGGCAGGCTGCGGCTCGCCCCGCCTCGCGGGCGCTAGCGTGGGCCCGCGCATCGGGACGTCGGTGCGGACGGACGAGGGAACGGGCACCACATGCACGCCATCGGTGTGGACATCGGCGGGACCAAGATCGCTGCGGGCGTCGTCGACGACGACGGTCGGATCCTGGCGCAGACCCGGCGGGACACGGACCCGACCGATGCGGCCACCGTGGACCGGGGTGTGGTGGACGTCTGCCGGGAGCTGATGGCCGACTACGAGGTGGGTGCGATCGGGCTCGCCGCCCCGGGGTTCATCGGCGCCGACCGTGCGACGGTGGGCTTCACGCCCAACCTCCCCTGGCGTGACCACCCGCTGCGCGACTCGGTCGCGACCGCCCTGCGGACCGACGTACCGATCGTCGTCGAGAACGACGCCAACGCTGCCGGCTGGGCCGAGTACCGGTTCGGGGTTGCCGACGGCGTCACCGACATGGTGACGCTCACGCTGGGAACCGGGCTCGGTGGCGCCATCGTCTCGGGCGGACGCCTGGTGCGCGGTCGCTGGGGTGTCGCCGCGGAGATCGGTCACCTCCGCGTGGTGCCCGACGGGCACGTGTGCGGGTGCGGGCAGCGCGGCTGCTGGGAGCAGTACGTGTCCGGCAGCGCCCTGGTGCGGGACGCCCAGGCGATCGCGCAGCAGCGCCCCGACCGCGCGGCCCGGCTGCTCGAGCTCGCGGGTGGGAAGTGGCGCAAGATCGCCGGCGTGCACGTCACGCAGGCCGCCGAGGAGGGCGACGAGCTGGCCATCGAGCTGCTCGCGGACATCGGCCGGTGGGTCGGGCAGGGCGCCGCCTCCGTCGCGGCGCTCCTGGACCCCGAGCTCTTCGTGGTCGGCGGTGGGCTGTCCGCGGCCGGGGATCTGGTGATGGCGCCGGCGCGCACCGCGTTCGTCGAGCACCTGTCAGCGCGTGGGTATCACCCGGAGGCGAGCTTCGCCATCGCCTCGATGGGCAACGAGGCCGGGATGGTGGGCGCGGCGGACCTGGCGCGCCTCGAGTCCTAGCCGGCCGAGTCCCTCAGACGACGGCCCCGGAGTCGTCGTCCTCGTCGCGCCGGTGCGGCATCCGCCAGACGAGGACGGCGAGGCCGGCGGCGAAGACCGCGGCCGCAACCGCGAGCAACCAGCCGGGCGCGTCGGGCCACGCGAGCACCAGGACGACGAAGAGCACCGGTACGCCGATCGTTGCCGTCCACGCCAGGGTGAGCAGCGGGTCACCGCCCAGCACGGGTCCGGGGTCCGGCGGGACGAAGTGCTCGGCGGCGTCGACCGCCGCCTCGGCCGCGTCCTGCTGGGCGGTGCCGTCCCAGTCCCGCCCTGTCAGATCCGCGGGCCCGAGCGGGTCGTGACCGTCGGGCGTGCGGTGCTCCCGGGCCGCACCGGTCCCGCGGGTGTCCGCTCCCAGCGGGTCCCCGGGCGGGTCGGTGGGTGCGGCCGGCGCGTCGAGGTCGGCGAGCTCCGCGACGATCTGCGCCCAGCGTGCGTCGACGGCGGCCTGGTCCGGCTCGCCGGCGTCGGCGTCGTCGTCGGGACGCTGCGGCATGGATGCACTCTAGAGTCGGACCCAGCAGTCGGCGTGGTGCCCCAGGGCATCGCGACAGGGACGTCGAGCTGCGCCGCTGCCCGGTCGAGGAGTTGAGCGTTGTTCTACTGGTTGATGAAGCGCATCTTCGTCGGACCTCTGCTGCGCCTGGTGTACCGGCCGTGGGTCCGCGGCGTGGAGAACGTGCCGACGGATGGTCCGGCCATCCTGGCGAGCAACCACCTGGCCGTCATCGATTCGTTCTTCCTGCCGCTCGTCCTGTCGCGCGAGATCGTCTTCATCGGCAAGCAGGAGTACTTCACGGGTCGCGGCGTGAAGGGACGGCTGACCGCAGGCTTCATGCGCGGCGTCGGGACCATCCCGGTGGACCGTGGAGGCGGCAAGGCGGGGGAGGCGGCGCTGCGCACGGGACTGCGCCGACTGGGCGAAGGCGGGCTCTTCGGGATCTACCCCGAGGGCACGCGGAGCCCCGACGGCCGCCTCTACCGCGGGAAGACGGGTGTGGCCCGGCTGGCGCTGGAGTCCGGCGCTCCGGTGATCCCCGTCGCAATGGTCGGCACCAACATCGCCCAGCCGATCGGTCGCACCATCCCCAAGGTGATGCGGATCGGCATCGTGATCGGCGAGCCGCTCGACTTCAGCCGCTACCAGGGCATGGAGAACGACCGCTTCATCCTGCGCTCGGTCACCGACGAGATCATGTACGCCCTGATGAGCATCTCGGGCCAGGAGTACGTGGACGTCTACGCGGCGACCCAGAAGGCGCGGATCGCCACCGGACACCCGGCGGTGACGGGGGACGCGACGGACCACCTGCCGGCCGCTCCCGGCGGGCGTCCGGTGCCCGACGTCCAGGTACCGGTCGAGCCGCCGACCGCGGAGCCCGGTCAGTAGGATGGCCGGCGCGCCTGGCGCGTCCCCGTGCAGCCTGCTGCTGCAGACCCGTGCTCGATCGAGAGGTGTTCCCCCATGTCGGTCCGTCGCGTCGCCCTCCTCACCGCAGGCGGCTTCGCCCCGTGCCTGTCCTCGGCCGTCGGCGGGCTGATCGAGCGCTACACGGAGATCGCCCCCGAGATCGAGATCATCGCCTACCAGCACGGCTACTACGGCCTGCTGCGCGGGGAGAAGATCGTGGTGGACGAGGAGGGCCGCAAGAAGGCCGGCATCCTGCACCGCTTCGGCGGCTCGCCCATCGGCAACTCCCGGGTCAAGCTGACCAACGCCAAGGACTGCGTCAAGCGCGGCCTGGTCAAGGAGGGTGAGAACCCGCTGCACGTGGCGGCCGAGCAGCTCAAGGCCGACGGGGTCGACGTGCTGCACACCATCGGCGGCGACGACACGAACACGACGGCCGCGGACCTGGCCGCCTACCTCGCCGAGAACGACTACCCGCTGACGGTCGTGGGGCTGCCCAAGACGATCGACAACGACGTCGTGCCGATCCGCCAGTCCCTGGGTGCCTGGACCGCCGCCGAGGAGGCGGCCGGCTTCGCGGCGAACATCATCGGCGAGCACCGCTCCGGTCCCCGGATGCTGATCGTGCACGAGGTGATGGGCCGTCACTGCGGGTGGCTGACCGCCGCCGCCGCGTCCGAGTACCGCAAGTGGCTGGACCTGCAGGAGTGGGTGCCGAGCCTGGGCCTGACGCGCGAGCGCTGGGACATCCACGCCGTCTTCCTGCCCGAGCTGGCTCTCGACATCGACGCCGAGGCTGCCCGCCTCAAGGCGATCATGGACACCCAGGGGAACGTCAACATCTTCCTGTCCGAGGGCGCGGGGATGAACGAGATCGTCGCCCAGAAGGAGGCCGCGGGCGAGGAGGTCGCGCGGGACGCCTTCGGTCACGTCAAGCTCGACACGATCAACCCGGGCCAGTGGTTCGCCAAGCAGTTCGCCGCCAAGCTCGGCGCCGAGAAGGTGATGGTCCAGAAGTCGGGCTACTACTCGCGCGCCGCGGCCGCGAACGCCGAGGACCTGCGGCTCATCAAGTCGATGACGGACCTCGCGGTCGAGTGCGCCCTGCGCGGCGAGGCGGGCGTGATCGGTCACGACGAGGAGAACGGCGACCGTCTGCGCGCGATCGAGTTCCCGCGGATCGCCGGCGGCAAGGCGTTCGACGTCACGCAGCCCTGGTTCGGCCGGCTGCTGGCGGACATCGGCCAGCCGCTGGTCGCAGCGGGTTCCCACGCATGAGCGTGGAGCCGGACCCCGGAGTTCTGGAGGGTCTGGACGCCTGGGAGGGCCTCTCGGCTGAGCAGCAGCCCTCGTGGCCCGACGGCACGCGGCTGAGGCAGGTGCGCGAGAAGCTCGCGACCCTGCCGCCGCTCGTCTTCGCCGGTGAGGCCGATGCGCTGCGGGCCAAGCTCGCCGCGGCGGGCCGTGGCGAGGCGTTCCTGCTCCAGGGCGGGGACTGTGCCGAGATCTTCGCCGAGGCGACCGCGGACCGCATCCGCCACAAGATCATGACGGTCCTCCAGATGGCCGTCGTGCTCACGTACGGCGCCAGCCTGCCCGTCATCAAGATGGGCCGGATGGCCGGTCAGTACGCCAAGCCGCGCAGCGCCGACACCGAGACTCGGGACGGCGTCACCTTGCCGGCGTTCCGTGGGGACATCGTCAACGGCTACGCGTTCACGCCAGCCGACCGCACCCCGGACCCGGACCGTCTGCTCGAGGCGTACCACACGTCGGCGTCCACCCTGAACCTCATCAGGGCGTTCACCACCGGTGGCTTCGCCTCGCTCTTGCGTGTGCACGAGTGGAACCGCGGCTTCACCGCCAACCCGGCGTACTCGCGCTACGAGGAGATCGCGGCCGAGATCGACCGGGCGATCCGGTTCATGGCTGCCTGCGGTGCGGACTTCGACGCCCTGCGGGCCGTCGACTTCTACGCCAGCCACGAGGGTCTGCTGCTGGACTACGAGCGGCCCCTGACGCGGATCGACTCCCGCACCGGCCTGCCGTACGACTGCTCGGGCCACTTCCTGTGGATCGGGGAGCGCACCCGCAAGCTGGACGGTGCGCACATCGACTACTTCTCCCGCGTGCAGAACCCGCTCGGCGTCAAGCTCGGCCCGACGACCACGGGTGACGAGGCACTGGCGCTGATGGACCGGCTGAACCCGAACGGCGAGCCGGGCCGCCTGACCTTCATCACACGGATGGGTGCGGGCCTGATCCGCGACCGGCTGCCCGCCCTGGTGGAGAAGGTGACGGCCGACGGTCGACCGATCACGTGGGTCTGCGACCCGATGCACGGCAACGGCATCGTCTCCTCCTCGGGCTACAAGACGAGGCGGTTCGCGGACGTGATCGACGAGGTCGCCGGCTTCTTCGAGGTGCACCGGGCCCTCGGGACGGTCCCCGGAGGGCTGCACATCGAGCTGACCGGTGACGACGTCACCGAGGTGCTCGGTGGCACCGAGGAGATCGACGAGGAGGGGCTGTCGCGGCGCTACGAGACTCGCGTCGACCCCCGGCTGAACCACCAGCAGTCGCTCGAGCTGGCGTTCCAGGTGGTGGAGCTCCTCCGCCGCTCCTGAGGCGCCGCTCGTACGACGAGGCCCCGTTCCCCCTGGTGGGCAACGGGGCCTCGTCGTAGTGGGGGACCGTCGTCGTTGAGGGGGCCCGGTCCGGCAGCGGCTGGGTCAGACCACGGACAGCGTGATCGTGGAGCCGCGCGGGGCCGTCTTCCCGTTTCCGCCGGACGGTGTCTGGTCGTAGACGGTGTTCAACGGGTGCGCGCCCAACGGATACGTGACCGCCACGGTGAAACCCGCGTCCTGCAGGGTCTTCGTCGCCTTGTCGGCCTTCATCTGGATCACGTTGGGCACCGGAAGCATCTCCTGGCCCTTGCTGACGGTGACCTGGACGGTGTCCCCGCGGTGTGCGGTGCTGCCCGCCTTCGGCGACTGGTCCATCACGGTGCCGGCCGGCACGGTGTCGCTGAACGCCTCGCTGGCGGCCACCTTCAGGCCGTCGGCGGCGAGCTGTGCGGTGGCCTGGTCGAGGGTCGCGCCGACGACGGTGGTCACCGTCACCGGTGCCGGGCCCTTGGACAGGGACAGCGTCACCGTGGTGCCGCGCTTCACCTGGGTCTTCGGGTCCGCGGCGGCACCGTCCGGCAGGGTCGCCGACAGCACCGACCCGACCGCAGCGGTGTCGTGCCACTGCTCCGGTCCGTAGGCGACTGCGAGTCCGGCCGCCTTCAGGGCCTTCTCGGCATCCGCCTGCATGGCTCCGACGACGCCGTCGGGGATCGTGACCAGGTCGACGCCGCGCGAGACGGTGTAGGTGACGGTGCCGGCCTTGCGCACCGGCTGCCCGACCGCGGGGTTCGCCCTGAACACCTGGCCGGCGGGAGCGACGTCGTCGTAGGCCTCGGTCCGGACGCCGTGCAGACCGTGGCTGGCGAGGACGGCGAGCGCCTGCTGCTCCGACTGGGCGGTGATCGGCGGGACGGTCGTGTAGGCGCCGGGCCCCTGCTCGACGTACCACCAGCCGCCGTACGCGATGCCGCCGACCAGCAGCACCGCGAGCAGGAGCGCCGGCCACCGGCGCCACCGTGACCGCCGTGGCGCGGCGACGTCCGTCGCAGCCGGCGACCCGCCGGACCCGCCGGCGGTCGGGCCGGGCGCCCCCGTCCCCAGCCCGATGGGCAGGGCGACGGTGCTGCCCGCACCGTTGACGGTGGCCAGGGTCGTGGTGACCTGCTCGTCGCGGCCGGCCGCGACACCGAGGCGACCGCCGCCGTCGCCCTCGCTGCCGAGCCCGCCCAGTGCCGACGCCAGGTCCTCGTCGGAGCTCTCCGGCGCGTGCTGCGTCGGGACGACGGGGGATACGTCCGCGTGCCGGCCCAGCACCACCGGGTCCAGCGCGGCGCGCGTGCGCCGCAGGAGCGCCAGGGCCGCACCCGCGTCGACGGGCCGGTCGGCCGGGTCTCGGGCCGTGAGCGCAGCGACGAGCTCGTCGACCTCGCTCGGCAGCCACGGCACCAGGTCGGACGGCGCCGGCACGTCGCTGTTCACGTGCTGGAACGCCACCTGGATCGGGGTCGCGCCGGTGAAGGGCTGGCGCCCGGTGAGCATCTCGTAAAGCAGGATGCCCGTGGCGTACACGTCCGTCCGGGCGTCGCTCGCGCCGCGGACGACGAGCTCGGGAGCGAGGTAGGCCACGGTTCCCAGCACCGTCCCCGTGGTGGTGGACGTCACCTCCGTGACCGCGCGGGCCAGACCGAAGTCGGCGAGCTTGACGCGGTCGTCCTCGGCTGCCAGCAGCACGTTCTCCGGCTTGACGTCCCGGTGGACCAGGCCGTTCCGGTGCGCCGCGGTCAGGGCGTCGAGGACCGCCTCGCCGATCCGCAACGCCTCACCGACGGTCAGGGCACCCTGCTCCCCGATCCGGTGACGCAGGTTCACGCCCGTGACGAGCTCCATCGTCAGGTAGCTCGTCTCGCCGTCGACACCCTGGTCGAAGACGCTGACCAGGCCGGGATGCGCCAGCCGTGCCGCGGTGCGGGCCTCCCGCCGGAACCGGGCGATGAAGTCCGCGCCGGACGCGCCGTCGGCCAGATGCGGATGCATCACCTTGAGCGCGACGTCGCGGTCCAGGCGGCGGTCGACCGCCACGTAGACCGTCGCCATGCCACCGCGGGCGAGGCGGGAGACCACCTCGTACCGGCCGTCGACCAGGCGGCCGACGAGCGGATCGGTGACGGTGGCTCCCACGGTGGCGAGTCTACGGGCGCGTTCCGCGGCCCCGGCGGAGGCGTGCAGCGCGGGCGCGGTCAGCGGAAGCGCGTCATCAGGGTCTGGACGTTAGCCACGTAGCGGCGCGTGTCGGGGAACATCCCGCTCTTCTGCACGGACGTGAGCCCCTGGTAGTAGCCGGCGATGGCGCTCGGCAGGTCCGGGGCGGTGCGGACGAGCGAGCGCAGGATCAGCACGCCGGCCGTGACGTTGTCCTGAGGGTTCAGCAGGTTGAGGGACCGGCCCGCCATCTGCGACGCCCACTCGCCCGACGACGGGATCACCTGCATGGTGCCGATGGCATTGGCGGGCGACACGGACGTCTGGTCGAACCCGGACTCCTGGTAGGCCACGGCGAGCGCGAGCGCCGGGTCAACACCGAGGGTGCGCGCGGTGGATGCCACCAGGGCGCGCATCTGGGCGGGCGAGGGCACGCCGGTCGCGAGCAGCGCGGCCTTGTTCACGTTCGCCGCGCCGACGACGACGGCCGGGTAGGTGCGTCCGGCGAACGTGTCGCCGACCAGCGGCTTCGCGGTGGCGACCGTGGCGCCCGGCACGTCCAGACCCTGCCCGATGCGGATGAGCCCGCGCGAGTCCAGGCCGTTGGCCGCCGCGACGGCCGCCACCGTGGTGCCGAACCGGGAGGCGATCGCCGACAGGGTGTCGCCGGCCGCGACGGTGTACCGGCTGACCGAGGTCGGGGCGCTGACGGCCTTGACCGTCGGGACGGTCGCGACCGTCGCCGAAACCGTGGTCACTGCGGCAGCCGGAGCGCCGCTGGCGGACGGGATGGTCAGGACCTGGCCGATCCGGATGAACGCCCTGCCGTCGAGGTGGTTCGCGGCGACGATGGCCGCCACCGAGCTGCCGGTGCGCGCGGCGATGTGGGACACCGTGTCGCCCTTGACCACCGTGTACGAGGTGCGGACCGTGCCGGTGGTTGCCGGGGCCGCGGCGCGGGGTGCTGGGGCGGTCGCCGCGGCAGCGGCGGCCCCGGGGATGCTGAGGACCTGCCCGGCGCGGATGCGCGAGGCGTCAGCGAGCGCGTTGGCCCGGCTGATCGCCGCCACGCTGACGCCTGCACGCTGCGCGATGTGGCTCACGGTGTCGCCGGTCCGCACCGTGTACAGCGTGTCGGCGTGGGCAGGCGCCGCCACGGCGACGGTGACGGCGGTGAGCGCGAGGGTGGCCCCCGTGCCGGTCGCGGCACGTCGGCGTGCCGTGGCACGCGCTGTTGCTGTGTCGGTCATGGCGAAGGACCCCCGGCGACAAGATGGTCGGCGCCACGTGACGCCTGTGACAGATGTGACAGATGTGCACGCTAGTGGAGGGTGGGCCGGTGTGAAAGGTCGAGGTCCGAAGCGTCCCGGTTCGCGGCGTCAGAAGGTCGCGCGGCAGCGTCACGCGCGGCTCGCCACCTCCGCTCTCGTAGGCTGACCTCGTGACTGACGCGCCTGCTGCGCCCGACGACCTGGTCGACGAGTGGCTGACCCTTCCCGACGTGGCCGACCGGCTGGGGGAGGACGTGGCCAAGGTGCGGCGCCTCGTCCAGGAGCGGCGGCTGATCGCGGTCCGTCGCGGGGAGCCGCCCGTCCTCTGCGTCCCGGCACGCTTCCTCGTGCCGGGTCACCTCGCCAACCCGGCCAACCCCGGCGTCCCGGGCACGGGTGCGGCGTGGACCGTGCTGGCGGCGCTGCAGGGCACCTTCACCGTGCTGGCGGACGTCGGTTTCACCGACGAGCAGGCGATCGTCTGGCTGTTCACGCCGACGGACGAGCTGCCCGGCACCCCCATGGACGCGCTGCTCGCAGGACGCAAGACGTTGGTCAGGCGGCTCGCCCAGGCCGAGCTCTGAGCGTGTCCGCCGTGGGCGCCCGTTCGGCGCCACGGCGCGCGTCCGGCGTCCTCAGCGCCGGCGGTCGACCGCCTGCCGCGCCAGCTCCACGAGGTGGGAACGGGCCGGTTCGCGCCAGCCGCTCGACTCGATGAGTCCGAAGGCACGCCTCGACAGCTCGTCGATCAGCCCTTCCACCTGGGCGGGTGCACCTGAGGCGGCGATGGCGTCCGCCAGCTGCGACGTCCGCGAGGCGTCCATCGTCGCGTCGCCCAGGTGCTCCGTGAGCATCCGGCGGGTCGTCTCGTCCCCGGAGGCGAGGGCCCGGGCGACCAGGACCGTCCGCTTGCCCTCTCGCAGGTCGTCACCGGCCGGCTTGCCCGTCACCTCCGGATCGCCGAAGACACCGAGCAGGTCGTCGCGCAGCTGGAACGCCTCGCCCAGCGGGAGGCCGATCGCCGCGCAGCGGTCGAGAGCAGCGGCATCGGCGCCCGCGACCGCCGCACCGAGCAGCATGGGCTGCTCGACGCTGTAGCGCGCCGACTTCGCCCGCAGCACCTGCCACGCGCGGTGCTCGATCACCGCGGGGTCGTCGCCCCAGGGCTGGACCTGCGCGGCCAGGTCCAGGTACTGACCGACCGTCACACCCGACGTCATGCGGGAGAAGAACGAGCGGACGGTTGCCGCGTCCGCCTCGGGCAAGGGTTCGACGGCTTCGGAGAGCTCGGCGTCGCAGGCCACGAGCGCGAGGTCACCGAGCAGGATCGCGGCGGACATCCCGTACCGGTCGCCGTCGCCGGCAAGGTGGAGCAGCGCGTGCCGCGCCGCGAACGCCCGGTGCGCGGTCGGGCGCCCTCGGCGGGTGTCGGAGTCGTCCATCACGTCGTCGTGGAACAGCGCCGCTGCCTGGAAGAGCTCGAGGGCCGCGCCGACGCGCAGGGCGCAGAGCTCCTCAGGGCTGCCCGTGACGCCCCCGTGCGCGCGCCAGGACCAGTACGCGAACGCTGCCCGGAGGCGCTTGCCACCGCTGAGCATCGTGCGCAGACCCTCGACGAGGGGCTCCGCCTCGTGCCCCGTCTCGGCCAGGTCGGCCTCGAGCCGGTCGAGGTGCGCCCGCAGCAGGCCGTCCACCTGGCGCCGCACGTCCTCGTCGTCGAGCAGGGGCGGTGCCGAGGCGCTCACCAGGTCAGCGTAGGGGAGCGGCGACCCGCCCCGGACGGCTCAGACGTGCACGCGGCCGCCGAGCGTGAGCGTGCGCACGCCGTCCCGGTCGAGCACGCCGACCAGGACCAGCTCGGTGCCGTCGGAACGGGAGAACGAGCTCTGAGCCGCGAGCCCGGGGTCGGGCTGGGCCGGCGGCGCCTCGTGGAAGCCCGCGGCGAGCAGCGGCCCGCGTACTGCCGCCAGCAGTCCCGCCGCGTCCTGGGCGCTGCGCAGGTTCAGGCTGATCTGCGTCAGGCCGCCGTCGATCGGCTGCGCCGACGAGACGAGCACGGTGGCCCCGTCCGGCACGGGGACCAGCTGGGTAGGGAAGCCCTTCACGAGGGCGCCGACGCTCGTCCCGCTGCCCGCCTGCTCCGTGAGCAGCGGTTCGGTCGGCGAGGGGGACGCCGCGCTGGAGGGGGACCCGAGTCGTGCCGGCGCGCTTGACGCGCACCCGGTCAGGGTCAAGGCCGCCGCGATCAGCGCACCGGTCACGACGATCGTCCGGGCCCCTGGCGGGGGTCCCGGGGCGGTCGTATGAGGCACCGGGACAGGCTACGCGGCGGGCCCAGCGGGTACCGCCGCGAGGCGTCGTAGGACGCCGGTCCGGCGAGGCCGCGGCACGTCTGGGGCCGAGCGCTGGGCCGCCGTGCGAGACGACCTCGACACCTGTGCACGACGGGGTGGCCGCCGGACCCTGTGGACGGAGCGTGGTCAGCTGGCGGGCCCGGTGTGGGCTGACCGCATGAGCCTCTCCACCCTGCGCGTGTCCGAGCCCCGTGAGCTCTTGGCGCTGATCCCGCACCAGCTCGGCTTCCGACCGGCGCACAGCGCCGTCGCCGTCAGCCTCCGTCCGCCGCGCGGGCAGGTCGGCCTGGTGATCCGGGTCGACCTGGCCGACCTCGCCGAGCGAGCCGACGGCCCACGGCTCGCGCGAGCTCTCGTCTCCCACCTGGACCGGGACGGTGCGGACCGCTGCGTCCTGGTGCTCTACACCGGCACGGACCCGCGGACCGGCAGCGAGCCCGCCGTCGCCCCGGCCGTCGAGCACTTCCGGGAGGCCGCGGCGGCGCCCTTCGGCGAGGTACCCGTGTGGGTGGTCACCGATCGCGGCTACCTCGCCCTCGACTGCGCCGACCCCTGCTGTCCCGTCGGGGGGCGGCCGCTCGCGGAGCTGGACGCCACGCAGGTAGGCGCGCAGATGGTGCTCGCCGGTTCGGCCGTCGCCGGTTCCCGGGACGACGTGGCGCGGATCAGGTCGGCCGGTGCCGACGCACGGAAGGCCGTGGCGCGGGTGCGGCGCCGCTGGGTCGCGAGACGGGCCGCCGCGACGTCGGACGCGGCGCTGGAACGATGGCGGCTGGACAGCGTCCGGGCCTGGCGACGTGCGGTGGCCGAGGCCGGCGACAGCACCGTGCGGATCGGTGGTTCCGCGCTCGGGCGCCTCGAGGCCGGTCTGGTCGACCCGCGCGTGCGGGACGCGGTGCTCGTGGCACTCGTCCCCGGGACGGGGTCGCTGCCCGAACGCTCGGTCACGGGAGCGCGGACGTCGGCGGAGGCGGATGCCGGTCTGGCGGACGCGCTCGCGCTGGTGGTCGATCCCAGCCTCGGTGTCAGACCGCCCTCCGGTGCCACGAGGATCCACGAACGCGCGCTCGAGCGCGTGGTGGCGCACGGAGATCGTGCGCACCAGGAACCGGCGCTGACGTTGCTCGCGCTGCTCGCGTGGTGGCGCGGCGACGGTGCGCGGGCTCAGCTCCTGCTCGCGCGAGCCTTCGAGAGCGATCCGTCGTACCGCCTGGCACACCTGATCGACGATGCCGTCGCCCAGGGGGTCCCGCCCGGATGGGTCCGTGCCGAGGCCTGATCCTGCCGGGCGCGACGCCGCGGGACCGGCTCGTCGTCGGGTCGGTGAACCGGTACCGTCGCCGCAGGTGGCGCGGTGGCCGCCGGTGTTCCGAGGAGGGCGCATGGCGATCGTGGTCGGGTACCTGGCGACGGCGGAGGGTCGGGCAGCGCTCGAGGCGGCGGTTCGGGAGTCCCACCTGCGCTCCGAGCGGATCGTCGTGGTGGTCAGCACGCGGCAGGACGAGCCACCGGCGCAGCGCGCCGAGGTGGAGCAGGCGCTCGCGGCAGTCGACCGCCAGCTGGACTCCGACGGCGTGGAGCACGAGATCAGGTTGCTGGACGGTGGCGACGTCGCAGACGACCTGATCGGCACGGCGGAGGAGACCGGGGCGCACCTGGTGGTGATCGGCCTGCGTCGCCGGAGCCCGGTAGGCAAGCTGATCCTCGGCGCCAACGCGCAGCGTGTGCTGTTCGACGCGCCGTGCCCCGTCCTCACCGTGAAGCCCGACCCCGCGTAGCCGACACCCGATCGTCGGCCGTGGCGATCGGGTGGTTCCGGCGGGAATCCTCGAGGGGCTCCGGTCGTTGGACTCGGAGGCCGCAGGTTCGCCGCCGTCGATCGCCGCCATGAGCGCGGTCACCGGGCCGTGCCCGACGACGGTGGTCGGTACAATATCCATCTGTCTCCACGGATCCGTGACTCGCGGCGCTGCCGCTGAAGTCGCCGAAAGGTCGTTCGTGTCGCCCCAGACCCCGCATCCCGCGCTCCCTCGCGAGTTCGAGCACCCTGCCCTGCAGCAGCTGGTGCGTAACGGCCGTACCCATGGAGCCGTGGACGCCGTCGAGCTGCGCACCGCCTGCGAGCAGGCGGACGTGCAGGACGCACGGCGCCTGAAGGCGGTGGTCCGCGCGCTCGGCACCGTCGGCATCGAGGTTCGCCACGAGCCTCCGGCGGCTGCTCGGCGTGCCGTGGCAGCCACGAGCGCCAAGACCCGTCCTGCAGCGACCGCGACCGTCGATGCCGACGCACCGAAGCCGACCCGCTCCCGGGCGGCGGCGACGGCGGGGAAGAAGCCGGCGGCGGCCAAGGCCGCTCGGCCGGTCGCGCCCGTGAAGTCCGCGCCCGCCGACGAGGTGGACGACGACGAGATCGAGGACACGGACCTCGAGCCGGGCGCCGAGCTCGAGGGCGGCGACGTCGAGGACATCGCGGTGGAGGTGACCGAGGTCGACGCCGACGAGGCGCCGACGGAGGTCGTCGCGGACGAGGAGGACGACTCCGAGACTGCCGCACCGGCCGCTGCCTCCGAGGAGGAGACCAGCGAGGACAGCGGTTTCGTCTACTCCGACGCGGACGACGACGACGCGCCGGCCCAGCAGGTCGTCACCGCCGGCGCGACCGCCGACCCGGTCAAGGACTACCTGAAGCAGATCGGCAAGGTCGCCCTGCTGAACGCGGAGCAGGAGGTGGAGCTCGCCAAGCGCATCGAGGCGGGTCTGTTCGCCGAGGAGCGCCTGAACTCCGGCATCGAGATGGATGCCAAGCTGAAGCGGGACCTGCAGTGGATCGCCCACGACGGTCGCCGCGCAAAGAACCACCTGCTCGAGGCGAACCTGCGTCTCGTCGTCTCGCTCGCCAAGCGCTACACGGGCCGCGGCATGCTCTTCCTCGACCTGATCCAGGAGGGCAACCTCGGTCTGATCCGCGCGGTCGAGAAGTTCGACTACACCAAGGGCTACAAGTTCTCGACGTACGCCACGTGGTGGATCCGGCAGGCGATCACCCGCGCGATGGCCGACCAGGCGCGCACCATCCGCATCCCGGTGCACATGGTCGAGGTGATCAACAAGCTGGCGCGGGTGCAGCGCCAGATGCTGCAGGACCTCGGTCGCGAACCGACCCCGGAGGAGCTCGCCAAGGAGCTCGACATGACGCCCGAGAAGGTCGTCGAGGTCCAGAAGTACGGTCGCGAGCCCATCTCCCTGCACACACCGCTCGGCGAGGACGGCGACAGCGAGTTCGGCGACCTGATCGAGGACTCGGAGGCCGTCGTCCCGGCGGACGCCGTGAGCTTCACGCTCCTGCAGGAGCAGCTGCACCAGGTGCTGGACACGCTGTCCGAGCGCGAGGCGGGCGTGGTGTCGATGCGGTTCGGCCTCACCGACGGCCAGCCCAAGACCCTCGACGAGATCGGCAAGGTCTACGGCGTGACGCGTGAGCGGATCCGCCAGATCGAGTCCAAGACGATGTCGAAGCTGCGGCACCCGTCGCGGTCGCAGGTGCTGCGGGACTACCTCGACTGAGGCGTACGAGCGAGCACGTCGAAGGCCCGGAACCGGATGGTCCGGGCCTTCGTCGTGCCGGCCCGCTCCTGATCCTCGCGGACGCGGAGGGCGTCCGTGCGCAGACATGGCACGAGGCCCGGACCGTGATGGTCCGGGCCTCGTCGTCTGTGGTCGCGAGGCCTGCTCAGGCCGCGGTCAGGCGGTTGCCGCTCCCGCCCCCGCGCCGTGCTCGGCGAGGAGTCGGTCGGTCTCGTCCTGGACGTGCGTCGCCACCGACGCCAGCTTGTCCGCGTGCTCGCGCGCGTGGTGCGCGCAGAACAGCAGCTCGCCGACGGGCAGCAGGACGCGGACGTAGGCCTGGGCACCACACCTGTCGCAGCGGTCGGCTGCGGTCAGCGGGGCGTGCGTCTGGGTCGCGTTCACAAACCCATAGAACCATCCCGGGCGCGGATCCATACCGCCGAGACCGGGTGGTTCGCTCATCGCGTACAGAATCGTCGAGCGGTGTGACCGAGCCGTGATGCCGACGTGACGGTCGAGTGACGTCGGACACATCGTGGACGTCTGCGTCCCGGGAGCCGAGACGGTGCGCGAGGGCCGTCCCGTCCGGCGCGCGTCGCGGCCGGCCTGAACGGGGCCGTCGGAGGCCGCAAGTACCATCGCCCCCGTGACGACCGTCTCCTCGCAGTCCGGCTACACAGCCCGGCACCTGTCCGTGCTGGAGGGCCTCGAGGCCGTCCGCAAGCGTCCCGGCATGTACATCGGCACCACGGACAGCCGCGGGCTGATGCACTGCCTCTGGGAGATCATCGACAACGCCGTGGACGAGGCGCTCGGCGGCTTCTGCCGGCACATCGAGGTCGTGCTGCACGCCGACTCCTCGGTGGAGGTGCGCGACGACGGTCGCGGCATCCCGGTGGACGTGGAGCCGAAGACCGGCCTGACCGGCGTCGAGGTGGTCTTCACCAAGCTGCACGCCGGCGGCAAGTTCGGTGGTGGGTCCTACGCCGCGTCCGGCGGTCTGCACGGCGTCGGCGCCTCCGTGGTGAACGCCCTGTCGGCGCGGCTCGACGTCGAGGTGGACCGCCACGGTCGCACGCATCTGATGACCTTCCACCGCGGCGAGCCGGGGCTGTTCGACGACTCGGCCGGACGCGGTCCCGAGTCGCCGTTCCAGCCGTTCGTCTCCGGCTCCGACCTGGCGGTGACCGGCAAGGTGGGCAAGGCAGTGACGGGGACGCGGGTCCGGTACTGGGCGGACCCGCAGATCTTCCCGTCCACGGCGGCGTTCTCCTACGACGAGCTCGCGACCCGGGCCCGGCAGACGAGCTTCCTGGTCCCCGGGCTGGAGATCGTGCTCCGCGACGAGCGGGGGCTTGCCGGCACGCCGGGGGAGCACGGCCCGCACACCGAGACCTTCGTGCACACCGGCGGCGTGGTCGACTTCGTCGAGCACCTCGCACCGGACCAGCCGGTGACGGACATCTGGCGCCTGGTGGGCTCGGGAGACTTCGTCGAGACGGTGCCCGTGCTGGACGAGCGTGGGCACATGGTGCCGCGCGAGGTGACCCGCACGTGCGACGTCGAGGTGGCGGTGCGGTGGGGCACCGGGTACGAGACCGACGTGCGCTCGTTCGTCAACATCATCGCCACACCCAAGGGCGGTACCCACGTCGCCGGGTTCGAGCAGGCGCTGCTGAAGACCCTTCGGGAGCAGGTGGCCGCGAACGCCCGACGGCTGAAGGTGTCCACCAAGGACACCACCGAGCGGCTCGAGAAGGACGACATCATGGCCGGTCTGACGGCCGTGGTCACCGTGCGGCTGGCCGAGCCGCAGTTCGAGGGGCAGACCAAGGAGGTGCTGGGCACCGGTCCGGTCCGGGGGATCGTGGCAAAGGTGGTCGCCACCGAGCTCGGCACGATGCTCACCTCGACGCGCAACCCCGCCAAGACGCAGGCCGCGACCCTGCTGGACAAGCTGGTGGGCGAGATGCACGCGCGCCTCTCGGCGCGCAAGCAGAAGGAGATCAGCCGGCGGAAGACGGCGCTGGAGTCGTCGTCGCTGCCGCCGAAGCTGGCCGACTGCCGGATCGACGACGTGGCGCGGTCGGAGCTGTTCATCGTCGAGGGCGACAGCGCGCTCGGCACGGCAAAGCTGGCCCGCTCCAGCGACTACCAGGCGCTGCTGCCGATCCGGGGCAAGATCCTCAACGTCCAGAAGGCCTCGGTCTCGGACATGCTGAAGAACGCCGAGTGCGCGGCGATCCTCCAGGTGGTCGGTGCCGGGTCCGGTCGGACGTTCGACCTCGAGGCCGCGCGCTACGGGAAGATCATCCTGATGACGGACGCGGACGTGGACGGCGCCCACATCCGGACGCTGCTGCTCACGCTGTTCTTCCGCTACATGCGGCCTCTGGTGGCCGACGGTCGGGTGTACGCAGCGGTGCCTCCGCTGCACCGGATCGAGCTGCTCGGCGGTCGCCGGGACGATCCCGAGCGGTACGTGTACACGTACTCCGAGGCGGAGCTGGCGACCACGCTGAAGAAGCTGGACCGGGCCGGGAAGCGGTACTCGCCGGACATCCAGCGGTACAAGGGCCTCGGCGAGATGGACGCGCAGCAGCTGGCGGAGACGACGATGGACCCGCGACGGCGGACCCTGCGCCGGGTGACGGTCGCGGCCGCCGAGCGCGCCGAGCAGGTGTTCGAGCTGCTGATGGGATCCGAGGTCGGGCCGCGCAAGGACTTCATCGTCGCCGGCGCCGACGCCCTCGACCGCAACCGGATCGACGCATGACCGCATGCGTCTGCCACGATAGGTGCCCGTGCCCATGACCCCCGTCCTCGACCTGCAGTCCGTGACCATCGTCAGAGGCGCGACCACCATCCTCGACGAGCTGTCGTGGACGGTGCAGGAGGGTGAGCGCTGGGTGGTCCTGGGCCGCAACGGAGCCGGCAAGACGACCCTGCTGCAGGTGGCGTCGGGCCGGATGCACCCGACGCAGGGCTCGGTCGACGTGCTGGGATCGCGGCTCGGGCGGGTGGACGTCTTCGAGCTGCGGCCCCGGATCGGGCTGTCGAGCGCGGCGCTCGCCGAGCAGATCCCGTCGGGCGAGACCGTCCGCGACGTGGTGCTCACCGCTGCGTACGGCATGACCGGCCGGTGGAAGGAGAGCTACGAGGACGTCGACGAGGCCCGCGCCGCCGACCTGCTGACCGTGTTCGGCGTCGACCACCTGGCCAACCGGTGGTTCGGCACCCTGAGCGAGGGTGAGCGCAAGCGCGTGCAGGTCGCCCGCTCGCTGATGGCCGACCCTGAGCTCCTGCTGCTGGACGAGCCTGCCGCGGGCCTCGACCTCGGCGGCCGTGAGGAGCTGGTCGGTGCGCTCGCGGAGCTCGCGCGGGACCGCCGGTCCCCGGTGCTGGTGCTGGTGACGCACCACGTCGAGGAGATCCCGCCCGGCTTCACCCATGCGCTGCTGCTGCGCGCGGGCAAGGCTCTGGCGGCGGGTCCGCTCGCGGAGGTGCTCACGGCGGCGAACCTCTCGGCGGCGTTCGACCTCGACCTCGACCTCGACCACACCGCGGGGCGCTGGAGCGCCCGCGCGCTCGTGGCGGAGGAGCACAGCGGCGCCCACTGACGCCCAGCTCCGCACCCGAAACCCCCGACGGGCCGACGCCCGCCGCCTAGGATCGATGGTGCGGCACCCGACCACCGTCGGGCGCTCGTAGGCGCCGAGGGGGTTGCTGACATGACGTGGCTGTGGTGGATCGGCATCGCGCTCGTCCTCGGCATCCTGGAGATGGTGTCGGTCGCGCTGGTGCTGGTGATGCTGGCGGGCGGTGCCCTCGCGGGGGCGCTCACGGCCGCGCTCGGGGCTCCGCTCGAGCTCCAGGTGGTCGTCGCCGCGGTCGTGTCCGTGGTCCTGCTCGTGACGCTGCGGCCGTGGCTGCTGCGGCACTGGCGCAACCGGGTGCCGCTGACCGAGACCAACGCCATCGGCTACGTCGGCCGGTCCGCCCAGGTGGTGTCCCCGGTGACCGACACCGAGGGGCGGATCAAGCTCGGCGGCGTGGTCTGGACGGCGCGGACCGCCGCCGGCACCCGCATCGAGCCTGGGCAGGACGCCGTCGTCGTGCGCATCGACGGCGCGACCGCGCTGATCGCCCCGCCGGACCTGGCCACGGGATCGGGCCCGGGCCGGGACCGCCAGGCGCCGACCCGTCCCTGAGCTCGCTCGTCAACCGCTCGCTCGACCCAGGAGGACCCATGAACGGCACGGACTTCGGCCAGGCCGTGGCCATCGCGGTCGCAGCGCTGGTGGCGATCTTCGTCATCACCGCCCTGTTCCGCGCCGTACGGATCGTGCCGCAGGCGTCGTCGCTCATCATCGAACGGCTCGGCCGGTACTCGCGGACGCTCGACCCCGGGCTGCACCTGCTGATCCCGTTCGTCGACCGCGTGCGCGCCTCGGTCGACCTGCGTGAGCAGGTGGTGACCTTTCCGCCGCAGCCGGTGATCACGTCCGACAACCTGGTGGTCGGCATCGACACGGTCATCTACTTCCAGGTGACCTCGCCGAAGGACGCGGTGTACGAGATCGCGGACTACATCCGCGGCATCGAGCAGCTGACCGTCACCACGCTGCGCAACGTGATCGGTTCGATGGACCTCGAGCAGACGCTGACCAGCCGCGACCAGATCAACGGCCGGCTCAACGGCGTGCTCGACGAGGCGACCGGCAGGTGGGGGATCAAGGTCAACCGGGTCGAGCTCAAGGCGATCGACCCGCCCGCGTCGGTGCAGGGCTCGATGGAGCAGCAGATGCGTGCGGAGCGTGACCGGCGCGCCACGATCCTGACCGCCGAGGGTGTCAAGCAGTCGAAGGTGCTGACCGCCGAGGGCGAGAAGCAGGCCGCGATCCTGCGGGCCGAGGGTGAGGCGCAGGCGACGATCCTGCGGGCCGAGGGCGACGCGCGTGCGATCCTGCAGGTGTTCGACGCGGTGCACCGTGGCGACGCGGATCCCAAGCTGCTGGCCTACCAGTACCTGCAGGTGCTGCCGAAGGTGGCGGCGAGCCCGTCGAACACGATGTGGTTCCTCCCTGCTGAGCTGTCCGGCGCGCTGGGTGCGCTGTCCCGGGCGTTCGGCGGCCCGGCGGAGCCGTCTGCAGACGGTGCGGGACCCTCGGTACCCACGTCCGGCGGTGCGCCGTTCGCCTCCGAGCTGCCGCCCGTCTCGTTGCCTGACCCCAAGGAGGCCCTTGCGGAGGCGCGGCGGGAGTCGGCAGCCGCGACCGCCGACGCGACCGGTGCGGGGACGCTGTCCGGCCTGCCGTTCGACCCCACCGCCGAGGCGGGTCAGCGCCCGGGCGGTGGCGTCGCCGGCGCCCCCGCTCCGCTGGTGCCGCCGAGCTCGTCCGGTGCGGCGCCCGTCGCGCCGGCCCCGGACGAGCCGCCGGCTCCCGAGGGGCCCACCACCCCGAGCACGGGGGACGCCACCGAGTCGTAGGCGCTACGCCGGGCGGTCGCGTCGACTGGACCGTCCGGGACCTGAGAAGTTGCTGAGTGAGTGCTCACTCATTTAGTCTGCTCGTCGTGATACCGACCCCGGACGCTCCTGCGGCACAGGCACGCGCCAAGGGCGGACGCGCGGCGCCGCTGCCTCCGGACGAGCGGCGCCGGGCGATCCTGCGGGCGGTGCTGCCCGTGGTCCGCGAGCGCGGTGCGGACGTGACGACCCGTGAGCTGGCGGAGGCGGCCGGCGTCGCGGAGGGCACGCTGTTCCGCGTCTTCGACGACAAGGCGTCGCTGGTGCGCGACGCGGTCGGCTCCGCCGTGGACCCGTCCGACCTGTTCGAGCTGATGGACGGGATGGACCTCGCCGCACCGCTGGAGGACCGGCTGACGCTGCTGGTCTCGGCCTGGCTGCGGCGGATGCAGGACGTCATGCTCTGGATGACGGTGCTGCACCAGCTTCGCAAGGACTCTGCCGACCAGCACGGTGACCAGCCGCACGCCCATCGCGACTGGGCACGGCGGCAGGGTGAGTTCGCGGCCGGCTTCCGGCAGCGCCTGCAGGCGATGCTTGAGCCCGACGCCGACCGCCTCGCGCAACCGGTCCCCATGGCCGCCGACCTGCTCGAGGTCGCGCTGATCGGCGCGGCCGCCCGGACCGCGGGCGCCGCCCGAACCGGCCAGCACGTCGAACCGGTGTCCGCCACCGCGCTCGTGGGCTTCGTCCTCAACGGGATCCTCGGTCCCGTGGACCGCCCCGAGCCCGCTCCTCGGCGCTGATCGGCGCCGTACCGCACCACAACCCAGCCCGCACGGCACAGCCCAGACCCAGGGGGAGTCCTGCATGTTGATCCGACTGCTCCGCGAGCACCTGCGTCCCTACCGGGGCGCGGCCGTCGCGGTGCTGCTGCTCCAGGTGGCCCAGGTGGTCGCCACGCTCTACCTGCCCTCACTCAACGCCGACATCATCGACAACGGCGTCGCGAAGGGTGACACCCACGAGATCTGGCGGCTCGGCCTGATCATGGTCGCCGTCAGCCTCGCCCAGGTCGTCTGCTCGATCGGCGCCGTGTACTACGGCGCGCGCACGGCGATGGCGCTCGGCCGGGACCTGCGCGGACGGCTGTTCGCGCAGGTGCAGTCCTTCTCGCAGCAGGAGATGGGCAAGTTCGGCGCCCCGACGCTGATCACCCGCACCACCAACGACGTGCAGCAGGTGCAGATGGTGGTGCTGATGTCGTTCACGCTGATGCTGATGGCGCCGATCATGCTGGTCGGCGGCGTGATCATGGCCCTCCGGCAGGACGTGGTGCTGTCCGGGGTGCTGCTCGTGGTGGTGCCCGTGCTCGTCGTCATCGTCGCGCTGATCGTCAGCCGGATGGTGCCCTACTTCCGGCAGATGCAGGGCCGGATCGACGCGATCAACCGCGTGATGCGGGAGCAGCTGACCGGCGTCCGGGTGATCCGGGCGTTCGTCCGCGAGCGCCGCGAGGCGGAGCGGTTCGACGTGGCCAACACCAACCTGTTCGAGGCCTCGCTGCGCACCGGCCTGCTGATGGCGCTGATGTTCCCCGTGGTGATGTTCGTGATGAACGCGACCACCGTGTCGGTGCAGTGGTTCGGCGCCCGGCGGATCGATGCGGGCGACATGCAGATCGGCGCCCTGACCGCCTTCATCACCTACATCATGTTCATCCTGATGGCGGTGATGATGAGCTCGTTCATGTTCGTCATGATCCCCAGGGCGATGGTCTCCGCCGAGCGGATCGCCGAGGTGGTCGACACCCCGACGACCGTGGTGCCGCCGCTGGTGCCGGTCCCGCTGCCCAGCGGGGTCGTCGGACGGCGGCTCGAGCTGCGGGACGTGGAGTTCCGCTACCCGGGCGCGGAGGACGCGGTGCTCCAGGGCGTCGACCTGGTGGCGGAGCCCGGGCAGACGACGGCGATCATCGGGTCGACCGGCTCGGGCAAGACGACGCTGCTCAACCTGGTGCCGCGGCTGTACGACGTCACGGGTGGCCGCGTGCTGATCGGTGGGGTCGACGTGCGCGACCTCGCGGCCGACCAGCTGTGGGGGCAGATCGGCCTGGTGCCGCAGAAGCCCTACCTGTTCTCGGGCACGGTGCGCTCCAACCTGCAGTTCGGCACGCCGGACGCCGACGACGACGCCCTCTGGCACGCCCTCGAGGTGGCCCAGGCGCGCGACTTCGTCGAGGCGCTCGAGGGGGGTCTGGACGCGCCGATCGCGCAGGGGGGCACCAACGTGTCGGGCGGGCAGCGACAACGGCTCGCGATCGCCAGGGCCCTGGTGCGACGACCGGGCATCTACCTGTTCGACGACTCGTTCTCCGCGCTCGACTACGCGACGGACGCGGCGCTGCGGACGGCGCTCGTGCCGGAGACGCAGGACGCCACCGTGCTCGTCGTCGCGCAGCGGGTGGCCACCATCCGCAACGCGGACCGGATCGTCGTCATGGACGAAGGACGGGTCGTGGGCGTCGGGACGCACTCCGAGCTGCTGGAGGGCAACCCGACCTACCAGGAGATCGTGTACTCCCAGCTGAGCGTGGAGGAGGCGGCGTGAGCGGGCAGACGCAGGACCGGGCGCCCGTGGCACCGCCGCGGCGCGGGCCGATGGGCGGGCACGGTCCGATGGGGATGGGCATGCCGGGGGAGAAGTCGAAGGACTTCGGCAGCTCGGCGAAGCGGCTCGCGCGCCGGCTAGGGCCCGAGCGGGTGCGGCTGACCGGCGTGATCGTGCTCGGCGTGCTGTCCGTCGCGGCCGCCGTCGCGGGCCCCAAGCTGCTGGGCCGTGCGACCAACGTGATCTTCGAGGGGCTCGTCGGACGACGCCTGCCCGCCGGGGTGAGCAAGGAGCAGGCCGTCGCCGCCCTGCGAGCGCAAGGGCAGGGCAAGGTCGCGGACATGCTGCAGGCGATGACGCACGTCGTGCCGGGCCAGGGCGTCGACTTCACGAGGCTGGGCAAGATCCTCGTCGTCGTCATGGCGGTCTACGTCGCCTCGTTCCTGTTCGGCTGGGTGCAGGGCCGCCTGACCGCGCGGATCGTGCAGAACACCGTGCTGAGGATGCGCGCGGACGTGGAGTCGAAGCTGTCGCGGCTGCCGCTGTCGTACTTCGACAAGCAGCCGCGCGGCGAGCTGCTGTCCCGGGTGACCAACGACATCGACAACGTCGCGCAGACGATGCAGCAGACGCTGTCGCAGCTGATCACCTCGGTGCTCACGGTGGTCGGCGTGCTGGTGATGATGCTGACCATCTCGTGGCAGCTGACGCTGATCGCGCTGGTCACCATCCCGGTGACCATCGGCATCGCCGGCGCGATTGCGGCGCGGTCCAAGCCGCAGTTCATCCAGCAGTGGCGGTGGACCGGCGAGCTGAACGCCCACATCGAGGAGATGTTCACCGGCCACGCGCTGGTGACGGTGTTCGGTCGGCAGAAGGAGGCGGCCGCGACGTTCGAGGACCGCAACCGCAAGCTGTTCGACTCCTCGTTCCGGGCGCAGTTCATCTCCGGGATCATCCAGCCGGCCCTCGGGTTCGTCGCGAACCTGAACTACCTGCTGGTGGCCGTGGTCGGGGCGCTGCGGATCACGTCCGGCGCGATGACGCTGGGCGACGTCCAGGCGTTCATCCAGTACAGCCGGCAGTTCAGCCAGCCGATCACGCAGATCGCCTCGATGGCGAACCTGCTGCAGTCCGGCGTCGCGTCGGCCGAGCGGGTGTTCGAGCTGCTGGACGCGCCGGAGCAGGGGCCCGACCCGGTCCCCGCTGCGACGCTGCCGACGCCGGTGCGCGGCCGGGTGGCCTTCGAGCACGTGTCCTTCCGGTACGACCCGGAGACGCCGTTGATCGACGACCTGTCCCTGGTGGCGGAGCCGGGTCAGACGATCGCGATCGTCGGCCCGACGGGCGCCGGCAAGACGACGCTGGTCAACCTGCTGATGCGGTTCTACGAGGTGGACGGCGGGCGGATCACGCTCGACGGCGTGGACACCCGGACCCTGACGCGGGACGAGCTGCGCTCGCAGATGGGCATGGTGCTGCAGGACACCTGGCTCTACGAGGGCACCCTCGAGGACAACATCGGCTACGGCGTGGACTCCGCGACGCACGAGCAGGTGGTGGAGGCGGCGGCCGCCACGCACGTCGACCGGTTCGTGCGGACCCTGCCCGACGGCTACGCGACGACGATCGACGACGAGGGCGGCACGGTCTCCGCCGGTGAGAAGCAGCTGCTGACCATCGCGCGGGCGTTCCTGTCCGACCCGACGATCCTGATCCTCGACGAGGCGACCAGCTCGGTGGACACCCGCACGGAGGTGCTGGTGCAGCACGCGATGAACGCGCTGCGTGCCGGGCGGACGTCGTTCGTCATCGCACACCGGCTGTCGACCATCCGCGACGCCGACCTGATCCTGGTGATGGAGCACGGCGCGATCGTCGAGCAGGGCAGCCACGAGGAGCTCCTCGCGGCAGGCGGCGCCTACGCCCGGCTGTACGCCAGCCAGTTCGCGGCGGCGACCAGTCCGGTCGACTGACGCCGTCACCGCGGCGGTGGACGCGAGAGAGGCCCGGTCGGCGGACCGGGTCCCTCTCGCGCGTCCGCCAGGGGATGTGGGCGCCGGCGCGCGGGGCACTAGGCTGCCCGCGTGGCAGTCGCATCGTTTCGACCTGAGGACGGGACGGTCCCTCGCCTGCGTCGCGACCGGCTGACGGTCACGCTCTACGGCTCGTTCGTCACGTGGGGCTGGTTGCTGTACAGCTTCAACCCGAGCGTGCCGCTGCTGGCCCACGAGCGAGGGCTCAGCTCGGCGCAGGCCGGCCTGCACGGCACCGCGATGGCGCTCGGCGGGCTGGTCGCGGCCGTGCTGGCACCGCGCTCGGTCCAGTGGTGGGGGCGGCGCACCGCCGTCGTGGCGGCCGGGGTGACCGTGGCCGTCGGCGTCGTCGGGCTGGTGCTGGGGCCCGCGCTGGTGTGGACCCTGCTGGCGATGCTGGTCCTGGCGACGGGCGGCAACGTGCTGATCGCGTCGAGCCAGGTGGGTCTGGCCCTGCGGCACGGACGGGTGGCGACGGCGGCGATCACCGAGGCGAACGGTGTGGGATCCGGGGTGGGGCTGTTCGGTCCGCTCGCCGTCGGTGCCGCGGTGGCAGTCGGCTGGGGATGGCGGCCGGCCGTGCTGGTCACCGCCGGGATCGCCCTGGTGGGAGCGGTCTTCGTGCTCCGGTTGCCGAGCTCCGCCGCGCTCAGCACGCGCGGGTCGCGGTCCAGGGCGCCGTCGTCGGACGGGACCGTCCTCCCGCTCACCGCACCGGTGCCGGTGGCGGTCGGAGCGGAGGCCGGGGCGCTGGACGAGGAGACCCTGCTGCTGACCCACGACGAGCCGGCGGTGCTGCCGAGCTCGGCCGTGCTGCCGCCGAGCGCCGTCCCGCACGTGCGCTACCGCCCGGCGGCGGCCGCGCTGCTCTTCATCGTCTCCCTGGTGGCCGCCATCGCCATCGAGAACGCGACGACCTACTGGGCCACCGCCCTGCTGATCGACCGCACCGGCGCCCGTGCCGGCATCGCGACGGCCGCTACCGCCGGGCTGGTCGCGGGCATGACGGCGACCAGGTTCGTCGTCGGACCCCTGTCGCTGCGGATGCGGCCTGCGGTGCTGCTGACGGGTGCCTTCCTGGTGGCGATCGCCGGCTGGGCCGTGGTGTGGAGCACGACGTCGACCGCGGTCGCGATGGCGGGACTGGTGCTGGCGGGACTCGGGTACGGAGCGCAGTACCCGCTGTCGATCGCGTTGATGCTCGGTGCGTCGCCCGGCCACGGTGACCGGGTGCAGGGCTACGCCACGCTCGCGGGGGGCGCCGCGATCGGCGTCGCCCCCTTGCTGCTCGGCGCGCTGGCCGACGCCTTCGGCATGCACACGGCGTTCGTCATCGTCCCGCTGCTGGCCTGCGCCGGTGCGGCCGCCGCGGCGCTGGGCGGCCGTGCGCTGCGCCGGGCCGAGGGCTGACAGGATCACGGTGTGCTGCACCCGGAGCTGCTGACCGTCGAGGACCCCGCCGATCCACGGCTGGCCGACTACGTCTCCTTGACCGACGTCGCGCTGCGCTCCCGGCACGAGCCGGCCAAGGGGCTGTACATCGCGGAGAGCTCCACGGTGCTGGCCCGGGCGCTGGCCGCCGGGCACCGACCCCGCTCCGTGCTGGCCGCGCCGCGGTGGGTGCCGGAGGTCGAGCGGATGCTCGCGGACGCCCCCGGTGCTGCGGATGCCGCGGTGCCGGTGTACGTCGCCGCCGAGCCCGTGCTGGAGGCGATCACGGGGTTCCACGTGCACCGGGGGGCGCTCGCCGCGATGCACCGCCCGCCGTTGCCCACCGTGGACGACGTGGTGGCGGGTGCGCGCCGGGTGGCGGTGCTCGAGGACATCGTCGACCACACCAACGTCGGCGCGGCCTTCCGCTCGGCCGCCGCGCTGGGGGTCGACGCGGTGCTGGTCACCCCGCGGTGCGCCGACCCGCTGTACCGGCGGTCGGTGCGGGTGTCGATGGGGACGGTGTTCCAGGTGCCGTGGACGCGGGTCGACCCGTGGCCGGACGGTGTCGCCGCATTGCGCACCGCCGGCTTCGTCACGGCCGCGCTGGCGCTGGACGACTCCGCGATCAGCCTCGACGAGCTGGCGGCGGACCCACCGGACCGGCTCGCCATGGTGCTCGGTGCCGAGGGGGACGGGCTGAAGGCGCGCACCGTCGCGGCGTGCGACCTCGTCGTGCGGATCCCGATGGCGGGCGGGGTGGACTCGTTGAACGTCGCGGCCGCGGCGGCCGTGGCGTTCTGGGCGACGCGCGTCGGACGTCCGGCGTAGCGACCCCGCCGCCCGTCCGGATCCGCACGCCGGTAGGGCGAGCGGGTGCCGCGGTGCCCGTGGGGCTCAGCCGAGGGCGAGCCCGTCGACCACCTCGACGCCGGGAGCGGACGCCAGCAGCGCGCCCGGGAGCAGCAGCTTCGAGCGACGCAGACCGCTGCCGATGATCACCGGCTCCCCGCTGTCGGGGTGGGGCTGCTGCACGGACGCGTCGACGAGCACGCGGTACTCGGGCGGCAGGCCGAGGGGCGTGATGCCGCCGTACTCCATCCCGGAGTCGGCCACCGCGCGGTCCATCGGGAGGAACGAGGCCTTGCGCACGTCGAGCAGCCGCTTCACGGCGTTGTTCACGTCGGCACGGGTGGTGGCGCGCACGGCCGCCGCCGCGATGCGCTCGTCACCGGCGCGCCGCCCGGCCACGAGCACGCAGTTCACCGAGGCGGACAGGGGCCGACCGTACGCCTCGGTCATGGCGGCGGTGTCCGCCAGGTCGGGGTCGATCTCGGCGACCCGGACCTCGTCCGCGACCTCAGGACGCGTCGACGCCCAGGACGTGAGGGCCGCGGCCGTCGAGGGTGCGAGCAGGTCGGGTCGGTCCAGGGCGCGCAGCCAGGTGAGCGAGACGGGAGCCATGGCGGGAGGGTAGCCGCCCGGTTCAGCGCTGGTAGGTGCCGACCAGGACGGCACGGGCGATCGTGTGGAACACGAGCGCGCAGCTGGCGGCACCGGGCGGGGTGTCGGCCGCGAGGCCCAGGTCGGCGGTGTCCAGCGCGTGCACGACGAAGTAGTAGCGGTGCACCTGGTCACCGGGTGGTGGGGCGGCGCCGACGTACCCGGGGACGCCGTCGTCACCACGCAGCTGGATGGCGCCGGAAGGGAGACCGTGGCCGTCAGGACGACCCGCGCCGCGGTCGAGAGACGTGACGTCGGCCGGCACGCCGAGCACGGTCCAGTGCCACCAACCGGCGACGCCCGGGGCGTCGGGGTCGAAGCAGCTGACGGCGAAGGCGGCGGTCTCCGGTGGGAAGCCGGACCAGCTCAGCTGCGGCGAGACGTTGTCGCCACGGGGGGTGTTGGTCGCGGCGTCGGGCAGGCGGGCGCCGTCGGTGACGTCGTCCGAGCGCAGCGTGAACGCCGGGACCTGCGGGAGGAGGGCGTAGGGATCGGGCGCGACGGGCCGGTTCAGGGAGAGTGCCACGGTCCCATGGTGACGGGTCGGTGGACGGTCCGCGCGGTGGCGCGGCGTCGGGGCGGCGGGGGTGTCCACAGGGGCTGAGCAGGCGGATTGACACCCAGGTCGGGACGGCGTGTACTGGTGCTGTTCGAACACACGTTCGAACGCATGACCGGCTGCAGCGCTGCACGCGGTCGGGAGGAGGAATTCTGACATGCCAGTCGCCCAGGATCGCGAGGAGCGGGCGGCTCGGGCCCGCGCCGCGCTGGCGAGGGCGGAGCTGCGCACCGGTGCGCGCAGCGTGCTCGGCATCGGTGGCGGGGTCGCGGCCGACGACGAGGGCCGTCCCGTGCAGCCGACGGCCTCGCTGCTCACCACCGAACGGCCACCGATGGACGTTCCTGCGGAGCTGGCGCCGGTGCTCCCCGGCGGCCTGCGACGCGGCGACACCACGGTGGTGACGGGGTCGACCTCCCTGGTGCTGACGATGCTGGCGCACGCCTGCCGGCACGGGGCGTGGGCGGCTGCGGTGGGACGGCCGGACCTGGGGCTGCTCGCTGCCGCGCAGGCGGGGGTGGACCTCGCGCGTCTCGCGATGGTGCCGGACCCGGGAGCACAGGCGGCGACGGTGGTGGCAGCGCTGCTCGACGGGATCGACGTGGTGGTCGTAGGAGCGGCGGCGGTGCTCACCGACACCGAGCGGCGGCAGCTGTCGGCTCGCGCCCGGGAGCGCGGCACCGTGCTGCTGCCCACCTGTGCCTGGTCGGGTGCGAGCACCGTGCTCTCCGTGCGCGAGCTCGGCTGGACGGGTGTCGGGGCCGGCGAGGGTCGTCTGCGCTCGCACCGGCTGCGGGTGCAGCGCTCCGGACGTGGTGGGGCCGCGGTGCCGCGCTCGCTGGACGTGGTGCTGCCGCTGGGCGCGCCCGATCCGGACGGGCCGGTGCCGGTGCGCAGCCCGGCCGTGGTTCCTGCGGGTGCCGGCACCGAGGAGCGGACCGACCTGAGGCTGGTCGGATGAGCACCCGGACGACGGTCGTGTGGGTGCCGGACTGGCCGGTGGTGGCAGCAGCCGCGGTCGCGCAGGTGCCCGGGCACGTGCCCGTCGCCGTGCACGACGGGCGGGCGGTGACCGCCGTGTCCGCGCTGGCACGTGCGGAGGGTGTGCGGCGGGGCATGCGCCGCCGCCAGGCGCAGGGATGCTGCCCCGAGCTGGTGCTGCTGCCCGCGGACGACGCGTGTGACGTGCGGCTGTTCGAGCCCGTGGCCGCAGCGGCGCAGACGGTGGTCGCCGGCGTCGAGGTGGCCCGGCCGGGACTGCTGCTGCTGCCGGCCGGTGGGGCCAGCCGCTACCACGGCTCGGAGGACGTGCTGGCGGCACGGCTGGTCGACGCCGTGGCGGCCGGCACCGGGTACGAGTGCGGCGTCGGCACCGCCGACGGGCTGCTCGCCGCCGTGCTCGCCGCCCGCACCGGGGCCGTGGTGGAACCCGGTGCCTCGCCGGTGTTCCTCGCGGCGCACGGGGTGGGTGAGCTGGTGCACGCCGCCGTCACCGACGAGCAGGCGACCGCGGTCGGTGAGCTGGTGGACCTGCTGCACCGGTTGGGGCTGCGCACGCTCGGTGAGCTGGCGGCGCTGCCCGCGGCGGCGGTGCACGCGCGGTTCGGCCGGCTCGGCAGCTGGGCGCACCTGCTGGCACGAGGCTCGGACGAGCGACCGCCGGTGCGGCACCGGCCCGAGCCGGACCTCGAGGTCAGCGCCGAGCTGGACCCCCCGCTGCACCGGGTGGACGCGGCGGCGTTCGCCGGCCGACGGCTGGCGGAGCAGCTGCACGAGGACCTGGTCAGGCGTTGCGTCAGCTGCGGACGGCTGCAGATCGCCGCCCGTACCGACGAGGGTGTTGACCTGGTGCGGACCTGGCGCACCGATCTCGGCGGATGGGGCGGGCTGACGCCGGCGCGCATCACCGACCGGGTGCGCTGGCAGCTGGACGGCTGGCTGACCGCCACCGCGGTCGCGACGGCACGTGACCACGCCAGAGACCGGTACCGCGGCCGGGCGGGCACGGTGCCCGACGGCCTCGCAGAGGCTGGCAGCCAGGTGCACGGGCGGTCGTGGTCGGACCGGCGGCGCGACGACGAACCGGCGCCGGACCTGCCTGGGACGGACGACGACCGACCCGTGGGCCTGGTCCGGCTGACCCTCACCGCGCTGGACGTCGCCGCCGCCGGCGCCGAGCAGGGGCGGCTGTGGGGTGGTCCGTCCGGCGGCGACCTGCGCGCGCACCGGGCGCTGGACCGGGCGCAGTCCCTGGTGGGCGGCAGCGGGGTGCTCACGGGGGTGCTGCAGGGCGGCCGGGACGTGCGGGAGCAGGTCTACCTGCAGCCCTGGGGCGAGCACACCGTCCCGCACCGGGCAGCGGACCTGCCGTGGCCGGGCAGGTTGCCCGAGCCGGCTCCGGCCAGCGTGCCGGCGGAGCCGGTGCCCGTGCGGCTCGCCGACCCCGCCGGTCTGGAGGTGCGGGTGGACGAGCGGGCCCGGATGAGCGGGCCACCCGCTCGGGTGCACTGGCCGACCGACGGCGCCGGGACGGTGGTCGGCTGGGCGGGGCCGTGGATGCTCACCGAGCGGTGGTGGCAGCACCCCGACCGTCCTGCGCAGGTACGCGTCCACCTGCAGGTGACGCTCGACGACGGCCGGGCGCTGCTCCTCGCCGGTGCGGGGGACGGCTGGGTGTGCGAGGCGACGTATGACTGAGCGGTACGCCGAGCTGCACGCCCACTCGGCGTTCAGCTTCCTGGACGGCGCAAGCCAGCCGGAGGAGCTGGCCGCCGAGGCGGCCCGGCTCGGGCTGACCGCGCTGGCGCTCACCGACCACGACGGCCTGTACGGCGTGGTGCGGTTCTCCCAGGCGGCCCGGGCCGTCGGGCTGCCGACCGTGTTCGGCGCCGAGCTGCACCTGCCGGCACCGGACGGTCGCCGCCACCCGCGCGAGCGCACCCGTGCCACCCCCGGTCGACCGGTGCTCGACCCGCCGACCGGTGTGCCGGACCCTCGGTCCACCCATCTGCTGGTGCTCGCCCGGGGACCGGACGGCTACCGGGCGCTGTCCCGGGCGATCGCCGAGGCGCACCTGCGCACCGGGGTCAAGGGTGCCGCCGACCACCGGCTCGAGGAGCTGGCGGCCGTGGCAGACGGGCAGTGGCTGGTGCTCACCGGCTGCCGCAAGGGTGCGGTACGGCGGGCCCTCTCCGGAGGAGACCCGTCCGGGGTGACCGGGGTGGCGCCGGGGGGACCGGCGGCAGCCCGTGCCGAGCTCGACCGGCTGGTGGCGCTGTTCGGACGTGACAACGTCGCTGTCGAGGTCACCGCGGCCCACGACGCGTACGACGACGACCGGGCCGACGCCCTGGCCGCGCTCGCGGCCGACGTCGGCCTGCCGCTGGTCGCCACCGGCGGGGTGCACTACGCCACACCGCGCGACGGTGACCTCGCCGCCGCACTGGCCGCGGTGCGGGCACGCTCGTCGCTGGACGACCTGGACGGCTGGCTGCCCGGTGCACCCGCCGCGCACCTGCGTTCCGCGGCAGAGATGACCGTGCTGCACCGTCGGCACCCCATCGCGGTGCCGACCGCCGCGGCGCTGGCCGCCGAGTGCGCGTTCGACCTGTCCCTGGTCGCCCCGAAGCTGCCGCCGTACCCGGTGCCGCCCGGTCACACGGAGGCGAGCTGGCTGCGCGAGCTGGTGCGCCGCGGGGCCGCGGAGCTGTACGGGCCGCCCGAGGCGGAGCGGGTGCCGGGCGCCTACGCCCAGCTGGAGCACGAGCTGCGCGTGATCGAGGACCTGGGGTTCCCGGGCTACTTCCTCGTCGTCTACGAGCTGGTCGACTTCTGCCACCGCAACGGGATCCTCGCGCAGGGCCGAGGGTCGGCTGCCAACTCCGCGGTCTGCTACGCGCTGCGGATCACCGCCGTGGACGCGGTGCGGCACGGGCTGCTGTTCGAGCGGTTCCTCGCTCCCGAGCGGGACGGTCCGCCGGACATCGACGTGGACATCGAGTCGGCGCGTCGCGAGGAGGTGATCCAGCACGTCTACGCCATGCACGGGCGCACCCACGCCGCCCAGGTGGCCAACGTCATCTCCTACCGGCCGCGCTCGGCGGTGCGGGACGCGGCCCGGGCGCTGGGGTACGACGTCGGTCAGCAGGACGCCTGGAGCACGTCGATCGAACGCTGGGGGAGCCTGCGCGGACCGCAGGCTCCGAGCCCGTGGTGGACCCTTTCGCGCTCTCAGCCGGTGGCCGCGGAGGGCGTCCCCGGCACCGTGACGGCGGACGGCCACGACGTGGTCCCGGCGCAGCGGCCACCGTCGGCGGCAGAGCTGGAGGAGATCCCCGACCAGGTGATCGACCTGGCCGAGCGGTTCCTGCGACTGCCCCGGCACCTCGGCATCCACTCGGGCGGCATGGTGATGTGCGACCGCCCGGTGATCGAGGTGTGCCCGGTGGAGTGGGCGCGGATGGAGGGGCGCACCGTGCTGCAGTGGGACAAGGAGGACTGTGCGGACGCGGGCCTGGTGAAGTTCGACCTGCTCGGCCTGGGGATGCTGACCGCCCTGCGGCTGGCGTTCACCCAGGTGCAGGTGCACGAGGGGGTCGAGCTCGACCTGCACGGGCTGCCGCACGAGGACCCGGGCGTGTACCGCCTGCTGTCCGCGGCGGACACCGTCGGGGTGTTCCAGGTGGAGTCCCGTGCCCAGATGGCCACGCTGCCGCGGCTGGCGCCGAAGAGCTTCTACGACATCGTCGTCGAGGTCGCCCTGATCCGCCCCGGACCCATCCAGGGCGGATCGGTGCATCCCTACATCGAACGAGCCCGAGGACGTCAGAAGGTCGACTACCTGCACCCGCTGCTGGAACCGGCGCTGTCCAAGACGCTGGGCGTGCCGCTGTTCCAGGAGCAGCTGATGCAGATGGCCATCGACGCCGCCGGGTTCAGCGCCGCGGAGGCGGACCAGCTGCGGCGCGCGATGGGGTCGAAGCGGTCGATGGAGCGGATGGAGGCGCTGCACGCCCGGCTGCTGGACGGCATGGCCGAACGAGGGATCGACCGCGGGACGGGTGAGCAGATCTTCGACAAGCTCAAGGCCTTCGCCGACTTCGGCTTCCCGGAGTCGCACGCGTACTCGTTCGCCTTCCTGGTGTACGCCAGCGCGTGGCTGAAGATGTACCACCCGGCCGCGTTCTACGCGGGTCTCCTCGCGGCTCAGCCGATGGGGTTCTACTCACCGCAGAGCCTGGTGGCGGACGCGCGCCGGCACGGCCTGCAGGTGCTGCGGCCGGACGTGCAGGCATCGGACGCGCTCGCCGTGGTGGAACGGCTCGGACCCACGCCCGCCGAGGGCGAGCCGCCGCTGGTGCCGCGGCCGAGCGGCACCGACGCGATGGCCCCCGTGGGGGAGCGGATCGGTGCCGATCGCTCGTTGGCCGTCCGCCTCGGCCTGGCGTCCGTGCGGTCGGTCGGTACCGAGGTGGCCGAGGCGCTGGTCGCCGAGCGGTCGGCGAACGGCCCGTTCGCCGACCTGCGCGACCTGGTCCGTCGGGTCCGGCTCAGCACCGCCCAGCTCGAGGCGCTGGCGACCGCCGGTGCCCTCGAGAGTCTGGGGACCACTCGTCGGGAGGGACTCTGGGCGGCCGGCGCGCTGGCCCAGGAGAGCCCGGACACCCTGCCCGGGGTCAGCGTGGGCGTGACGGCCCCGACGCTGCCCGGGCTGGAGGCGGTCGAGGTGGCGACCGCCGACGTGTGGGCCACCGGTGTCTCGGTGGACTCGTACCCGACGCAGTTCGTCCGTGAGGGCCTGGACGCGGCCGGGGTGCTGCGCGTGGAGCAGGTGTACCGCGACCCGGTGCCGACCGGACGCGTGGCGGTCGCCGGCGTGGTGACCCACCGGCAGCGACCGGGCACCGCGGGCGGAGTGACGTTCCTGTCCCTGGAGGACGAGACCGGGCTGCTCAACGTCATCTGCTCGGCGGGGCTGTGGCAGCGGTTCCGCCGCGCGGCGAGGACGTCCAAGGCGCTCGTCGTGCGCGGTCGGCTGGAGCGGGCCGACGAGACGACCAACCTGGTGGCGGAGCACCTGAGCCCGTTGTCGTTGCGGGTGCGAACCGCCTCGCGGGACTTCCGGTGAGGCGCCCGCCGGCGGTCCGGTCCGTCCCACCGCCACCAGGCTGCAGGACAGCTCCCGACCAGGGCCCTACTGCTCCTTGACCGGCTCGTCGTCGTCGATGTGCTCCGCCTGCTCCACCGGTTGCGCCTCGGCCTCCGCCTCCGCCTCGTCGACCATCGGCGGGTCCATCGTGCGCAGCTTGCTGAACACCGCCCAGCTCACCGCCACGAGCGGCACCGCGATCACGGCGCCGAGGATGCCGGCCGACAGCGTGCCGGTCGCAACCGCGATCGCGACGGCCACCGGGTGCAGCGACACCTGCTTGCCCATCACCAGCGGCTGGAGCACGTGGCCCTCGAACTGACCGATGCCGGCGATGCCCAGGCCGACGATGCCGGCCTGGATGGGACCGAGCGCGGCCAGCGCGACGATCATCGCCACGGCCATCGCCGTAGGTGCCCCGATCAGCGGGATGAACGCGCCCATCAGCACCAGCACGGCCAGGGGCGCCGCGAGCGGCACCTGCACCACGGTCAGCAGGATGAAGGCGAGCAGCCCGTCCACCAGGGCGATGATCACGGTGCCCCGGGTGTACCCCGAGAAGGTGTACCAACCGGCCCCTCCGGCGGTCTGCCAGCTCTCGCGCACCCGGGCCGGCAGCTGGTTGAGGAACCAGGTCCACATGTCCGTGCCGCGGGCCAGGAAGAAGATCGAGCAAAAGATCGCCAGGGCCAGCGCGGTGAACACCTCCACCACCGACGTGGCGCTGGCCGCGGCCTGCCCCGCCAGCTGTCCGGCGTGGTCCTGCACCCACTTGACCCCTTGGTCGATCCACGCCGCGGTCTGCGCGTTGGTGACCTGGAACGGCAGCCGGCCGCTCTGCAGGAAGTCGATGATCTGCTGGATGCCCGTGCCGAACTGCTTGGACAGCTGCTGCCACTGGTTGGCGACGGAGTAGACGACGTACGTCAGCATCCCGACGAACACCAGGATGCCCGTCAGCAGCGAGAGTGCCGTTGCCAGACCCCGCGGCATGATGCGCGACATCGCGCTGACCAGCGGCCGCAGCACCGCTGTGAACACGAAGGCCAGGAACAGCGCGATGAACACGAGCTGCACCTTGGAGGTCGCGAAGAACACGACGGCGATGGCCGCGACCAGCACGAGCAGCCGCCACGACACCCCGGCGGCCTTCTGCAGCCAGCGCGGCGCGGTCTCGTCGTCACCGGTGACGTGCGGGTTGTGCCGGCCTCCCGCGACGCGCCGCGCAACGGGGCTGACCTGGGACGGCGCGATCCGCGGCCCCCGGTCGCCGGTGCTCGTGCTGTCCGTCATGAACCCCCCTGGAGGTGCGCCGACGCTCTGCGCGGCCGGCGGCGATGCCGCAAGTCTGCACCGCCCTCCGGATGCGGGGGCGGCAGACGCTCCGTGCTATCTTTACCGCCGCACCCGGGCGCCGAGCGCTCGAGGTGTCCACCTGTCCGGGTGGCGGAATGGCAGACGCGCTAGCTTGAGGTGCTAGTGCCCGTATAGGGCGTGGGGGTTCAAGTCCCCCTCCGGACACTCGTTGAGACAGCGACCATCAAGGGCCTGAACCGCGCCACGTGCCGGTCCAGGCCCTTCGTGGTTCCCGGGAGCACGTCGCCCCGCCCGCGCCGACCGCCGGGCGGCCCGTGCGCCCCCAGGTGTTCACCTCCCGCCTGTTCACTTCTCTCCGTTTCGGTGCGACCGTGGGCGGCGTCGTGTGCAGTAACGGCCCCTCTTGCTGGATGAGGAGACACCTGTGACTCGCGTCTCGAAGCATCGGATCGTCTCGGCCGCCATGGCGGCGGCCGCTGGGCTGGCGCTCGTCGCGCCGGTCACCTCGGCGTCGGCGGCGCCGCCCGCCCCGGCCGACGAGCGGCGCCCCGCGGTCGCGTCGGGCTGCGACCTGGGCAACGGCGTCAAGCACGTCGTCAGCCTGGTCTTCGACAACGTGCACCTCGCGCGGGACAACCCGGACGTCCCCTCGGACCTCGAGCAGATGCCGCACCTGATGGCCTTCCTGCAGGGCAACGGCACGCTCATGTCCAACGTGCACACGCCCCTGATCGCCCACACGGCCGACGACTCGTTGTCGATCTACACCGGTCTGTACGGGGACCGTCACGGGCAGCCGGTGACCAACTCGTACCGGACCTACAACCCGGACGGCAGCAGCGACCCGGCGGGTTCCTTCGCCTACTGGACCAGCCCCGTGTACGACACCGCGGCGACACCGGCGCCGGGCCACGACACCACTCCGACGATGGTGTACTCCGACACGCCGGGCTCGACCGGCACGAGCCGGCAGACACCCGCCCCGTGGGCGGCGTTCACCAAGGCCGGCTGCTCCGTCGGCGACTTCTCGACGGCGAACATGGTCCTGGAGAACACCAAGCTGGACCTGCCGACGGTGTTCGGCGCCGGTTCGCCCGAGGTCGCGCAGTACACCGCGAACCCCGACAGCTACAAGAACCAGGAGACGGCGGACTACGTCGGCGTCGCCCTGCACTGCGCAGCGGGTGACCGCCTGTGCGCGGACGCGACAGCCGTGAAGTACGGCCAGACGGCACCGTCCCCGAGCGCCGTCGCCGACTCGCTGCCCACCGAGCCCGGCGGGTACGCCGGCTTCAGCGCGCTGTTCGGCCACAAGTACGTCGCGCCGGTGCTCGGTGCGGGCACGGCGAACCTGACGAGCCACGGCTACCCCGTCACGGACTCGCAGGGCCGTCTGACCGACCTGGACGGCAACGCCCTGATCAACCAGTACTCCCACACGCCTGGCTTCCCCGGCTTCAACCCGACGGCCACCCAGTCGCTGGCCTACATGGCGGACATGCTCGAGGCCGGCGTCCCGGTCACCTACGGGTACATCTCGGACCTGCACGAGCGGAAGCCGGGGACCATCGGCTGCACCACCGCGACCGCGACGGCTGCCGGCAAGCCCGTCGGACCGGGTGACGCCTGCTACGTGGCCAACGCCAAGGCCTACGACGCGGCGTTCGCGACGTTCTTCGACAGGCTCACGAAGGACGGCATCACCAAGGACAACACGCTGTTCCTGATCAGCTCGGAGGAGAACGACCAGTTCGCCGGCGCCAACGTGGGGCGCGCGACGGTGCCGACGCCCGCCGGGTGCGACGGGGTCACGGTCCCGTGCACGTACGCCGCGGGTCAGATCGGCGAGCTCCAGACCAACATCAAGGCCTTGCTCTCGACGACCGCCAGCGCCGGCACGCCGTTCCAGATCGAGCCGCAGGGTGCGTCGATCTACGTCGACGGCCGTCCGTCGCCCTCGGCGCCGGCCGTCCGGCAGCTCCAGCGGGACACCGCCGCGATGACGGCGGACAACCCGTACAGCGGCGCAACCGGTCAGAAGATCGTCACGTACCAGGCCGGCGCCGTTGAGCAGCGGATCCTGCACATGCAGACCGCCGACACGCTGCGCACGCCGACCTACTCGCTGTTCCCCGTGCCGGACTACTACTTCTCCACCTCCGGACCGGCGGTCAGCATCAACCCGAGCTACGCCTACGACCACGGGTACTACTCACCGAACATCGACATCACCTGGGCCGGTCTGGTCGGTCCCGGCGTCGCGGCGAAGGGTCTGGACGGCCCGGCCCCGGCCGACGGCAACCAGGCGCACGACCCGAACTCCACCCGGACGGTGCCGCAGGCGAGCACGGTGGGCACCTGGGTCGAGGAGGTGGACCTGCGCCCCACCCTGATGTACCTCGCCGGCCTGCACGACGCCTACACCAGCGACGGTCGGGTGATCTCCGAGCTGCTGTCGCACCCCAGCACGGCGCTCGTGGCGACGCAGGGGCTGGCGTCCGCCTACCACGCGATCAACTCGTCGGTCGGCCCGCTCGCCACGCTGACGCTGAAGGCCGACTCGGCCGCGCTGGCCAGCGGCTCGGCGACCGACGACGCCCGCTACCAGGCGACGGAGGCGGCACTCACCCGGATCTTGCGGGAGCGTGACGCACTGGCGACGCAGATGAAGGCGGTGCTGGACGCGGCGGCGCGCGGGGAGGACCGCGCCCGGGGGCCCGAGCCGGCGTTCGGCACGTCGCGAAGCCTCACGGCCCGGGCGGACAACCTCCTGCGGGAGGTGGACCGGCTCGGGTGAGACGGTCCGGGAGGCGCGGCCGGTTCAGGCGGCCGGCTTGAACCCGTTGACCGTCGACCCGAGCCACGTCAGCGCCGTCGGCACCGCATCGGCCCACACGCTGATGCGGTGCCCGGCGCTGATGTCCACCTGGGACTGGATCGACAGCGGCGCGTGGGCGGCCTTGAGCATCTCGGCGCTGCTCGAGTAGGAGAGGGAGTCCGCCTTGCTCGTCTGCAGCCACAGCGCGACGGGTGGGGGTGCCGTGGTGGCCAGCGACACGAGCTGGTACCGCTTCGCCGCCGGGTCGCTCGGGTGGAACGGCACGTAGCTGTTGCCGAAGATCGGCGCGAAGTACCCGCCGAGGATCACGCCCGCGCCGAAGACGTCCGGGTGCAGCATCGACGTCATCGCGGCGCACCAGCCACCCGAGGAGAACCCGAGCGCCGCCCAGCCGGTGCGGTCCCGGGACACCCGCAGCAGCGTCGCGAGGTGCTGGGGGACGTCGTCGGCGAGCCACGTCTCGACCTGGGGCTGACCTGTGCCTCCGTTGACGCACTCCGTGTCGGCTCCGGCCGGGAACTCGAGCTGCGGCGCGACGACGATGACGTCCGAGATCTTGTGCTGGCCGGCGAGCGAGTCGAGGGACGGCACGAGGTTGACGCCCTGCATCCACACGTCAGGAGCTCCCGGGTAGCCGTGGAACGCCATGATGACCGGGTACGTCTTGCGGGCGTTCGCCGGGTCCTCGTAGCCGACCGGAAGGCTGACCATCACCCGGCCGCTGAGACCGCTGCGCGATCCGGTGAACGTGAAGGTCTGGACGCGCTGCCCCGGCGAGGGGAGCGGTGGCAGGCTCGCGACCGGCACCGGGCTGCCGAGACCGGGCCCCTTGGGCTTGTCCTGCAGCGCGGCCTCCGCACTCGTGCCGCCCGAGCTCTGCCGCACCGTCGACGTCCCGCCGGTCCCGAAGAGATCGCCCCAGCTCGCGTACCACCCGTTCTGGTTGTTCATCACCACGGCGACGGACAGCAGCACGAGCGCGCTCACCCCCAGCTGCGTGAACAGGCGGGTCACGACGGTGGCGACGGTGCGTCGGCGCGCGGGCAGGCGCACCGCTCCCCAGACGAGCGCGGCCACCGTCAGCACGAGGACGACCAGGAGGAACGGGAGACCAGTCAACGACATCAGCAAGTCCCGAGCAGGAAGGGTGTGAGGGCACGAGCGGCACGAGCGACCGTCCGGACGGGCGACCTCCGGAAGGCTAAGGGTTCCGAGCCCGTCCCCGACGCTCTCGCCGGCGCGTGCCGGGTGAGGACTCGGTGCACGCTCGGTGAAGTGCAGACGTCCAGGTCGGGCTCCGTCGCGCGCGCCGACGACTGTCGCCGCTATACGACGAAGGTCCTAGGACCGGCCGCTGACCAGGCACTGCCCGGCGCGAGATCGGTCGGCGTTGGGCAGCGCAGCGGCCGGACGACTCAGAGCCCACGTTCGTCGGCCGATCGACTGGGTGATGCCGCCGCAGGGGAGGCCTCGAGCACCTGCAAGGGAGCACCATGTCGTCCACCGCGTCCGCGTCCTCGTCCCGTCTGCAGGGCGCCGTCCGGTGGTGGACCGACCGCGGTGTCAGCACCCGGATCCTGACCGCCGTGCTGGTCGCCGCGCTCGTCGCGCTCGCGGTGGGGCTCGTGGGCATCGTCTCGATGGCGCGCAGCAACGCCGCGACGGCCGAGCTGTTCCGGAATCACGTCCAGGGCGTCGAGCAGGCCTCCACCCTTCGCCGGGCCATGGTGCAGATGCGGCTGGACGTCAGCGACCAGGCTCTGGCCCTGGGGGCGACGGAGAAGAAGGAGGACGAGCGCGCGGTCGCGGACGACGAGAAGGAGGCGACCGACGCCCTCGCGGCCCTGAAGGCCCTGGATCTGTCGAGCACCCAGCGTGGGTACGTCGCCGACGTCGAGCAGCAGCTCGCCGCGTACGTCGCCGTCCGGGACGGCAAGCTCCTGCCGGCGGGCCGTGCCAACGACATCGCCACGTGGACCAACACGAGCAACGACCAGGCGACGGCGATCGTGATGGCGATGAACGCCGCGGTCACCAACCTGGTGGCGGACGAGAAGGCGGCGGCGAAGGCGGCGACGGATGCCGTGGCGGCCGAGTACCGGACCAGCCGGCTGCTCATGCTCGGCGCGCTGGCGATCGGCCTGAGCGCTGCCGTCGCCCTGGGCCTGTTCGTCGCCCGCGGCATCGTGCGCGGCCTCGGGCGGGTGAAGGCGGTATGCACCGCGCTCGAGCGCGCCGACCTCACGGTGACGACGGGCCTGACCTCGCACGACGAGGTCGGGCGGATGGGCCACGCGCTGGACGCCGCGATCGCCACGCTGCGGCTGACCGTGGGGACGATCGACGCGTCCTCCACCTCGCTGGCGAACGCGACGGAGCAGATGGCTGCGTCCGGCGAGCAGATAGGGTCCAGCGCCGAGGAGACGGCTGCGCAGGCCGGCGTGGTGTCCGCCTCGGCGGGCGAGGTGTCGCGCAACGTGCAGGCGGTGGCGGCCGGGTCGGAGCAGATGGGCGCGTCGATCCTGGAGATCGCGCAGAACGCGACGGAGGCGGCGCGGGTGGCAGGCCAGGCGGTCGCGGCGGCTGCGGCGACCACCGAGACGGTGACCCGGTTGGGCGACTCCTCCCGGGAGATCGGCAACGTCGTGAAGCTGATCACCTCGATCGCGGAGCAGACCAACCTGCTGGCTCTGAACGCGACGATCGAGGCGGCCCGTGCGGGTGAGGCGGGCAAGGGGTTCGCGGTGGTCGCCGGGGAGGTCAAGGACCTCGCCCGCGAGACGGCCAAGGCGACGGAGGACATCGCCCGGCGCGTGGAGGCGATCCAGGCGGACACCGACGGGGCGGTGACCGCGATCGGGGAGATCACCGAGGTGATCGGTGCGATCAACGACTACCAGACCACCATCGCCGCCGCCGTGGAGGAGCAGACCGCCACCACCAACGAGATGAACCGGGGCGTCACCAAGGCCGCCACCGGGGCCGAGGCGATCGCCGCCACGATCTCCGGCGTGGCCGATGCGGCCGAGCTGACGACGCAGAACGTCGCGCAGGCTCAGCAGTCGGTGACGGACATCGCCCGCATGTCGGTGGAGCTGCGCGAGCTGGTCGGACGGTTCACCGTCTGACGTCCGCGCCTGACGTCCGGCCGCGCGGCCGGGTCTGGGGTCAGGCGCCCGGCACGCCGCCCGACGGCAGCTCGCCGGAAGGGGCCTTGCCGGAGGGCACCTCGGCGGATGGCGGGTCGTCGGCGTCGACGTCGCCGTCGTCGTCGGCTGCGCGGCCGTCCCCGGAACGTCCCACCAGCAGGAACGCCATCGCACCGAGGAAGACCACCAGGCTGGTCCAGTCGTTCAGGCGCAGACCCAGGAAGTGGTTCGCGTGGTCGACGCGGAGCGCCTCCACCCATGCGCGCCCGACCGTGTAGGCGGCGACGTACAGGGCGAACAGGCGTCCGCGGCGCAGCTGGAACCGTCGCCCGGCCCACACCAGCAGCAGCGCCACGCCGACGTCCCACAGCGACTCGTACAGGAAGGTCGGCTGGTAGGTCGCGATGTCCGGGGTGTCCGCCGGCCGGTGCGCCGGGTCGATCAGCAGGCCCCACGGGAGGGTGGTCGGGCCGCCGAACAGCTCCTGGTTGAAGTAGTTGCCCCATCGGCCGATCGCCTGGGCCAGCACGAGCCCGGGGGCCACCGCATCGGCGAAGTCGGCGAGCCGGACCCCGTGCTTGCGGCACCCGATCCACGCGCCGACGGCCCCCAGGGCCACCGCGCCCCAGATGCCGAGCCCGCCGTCCCAGATGTACAGCGCCCGGATCGGCTGCCGCCCCGGCGCGAAGTACAGCTCGGGGTCGGTGATCACGTGGTAGAGCCGGCCGCCGACGATGCCGAAAGGCACCGCCCAGAACACGATGTCGAGCACCTGCTCGGGGTCACGGCCCCGAGCCGCCCAGCGTCGCTGCGTCCACAGCGTCGCGATGACGATGCCGAGCAGGATGCACAGCGCGTAGGCCCTGATCGGCACCGGACCGAGGTACCAGACGCCTTGCGACGGGCTGGGGATGTACGTCGGTCGCATCGTTCCTCACCACGCTGGGCCTCGACCGCCGGGTCCGCCGGTCACCGGATGCTCGCACATCGACCTGCGAGCCCCGCAACGGCGCGGCTCAGGGGAGCAGCGAACGCAGCGTGATGAAGGAGTACCCCCGCTCGCGCAGCCCCTCGATCACCGAGCCGAGCGCTGCGGCGTCGAGCGTGCTGCCGTCGTCCGGGTTGGCGCCGACGTGCATCAGGACGATCTCGCCGGGCTGCGCCGCACCGAGCACCCGCGCCCGGACCGACTCCACCGACTGGCCGCCGCTCGTGCCCTTCCAGCCGAGCGTGTCCACCGTCCAGCGGAACGGGACGTAGCCCGCGTCGTTCACCACGTGGATGTCCTCCGCGGTCCGCGCGCCGTACGGGAAGCGGAACAGCGGCTTGGCGGCGTGGCCGGTCGCGGCGCTGATCGACGCCTCCGCGGCGGCGAGCTGACGCTGGATCTCGGCGGTGGTGGTCTGCGTGAAGTCCGGGTGCGAGTCGCTGTGGTTGCCCACGGGGTGACCCGCGGCGCTGATCGCCCGGACGTCGGCCGGGTAGCGCCGGGCGAACTGGCCGGTGACGAAGAACGTGGCCGGCACGTCGTAGCGGGCCAGCGTCGCCAGCACCGAGGCGACCCCGGCGTTCGACGAACCGGCGTCGAACGTCAGCGCCACCACGGCTCGGTCGGTGGCGACGCGGCTGACGTCCACGCCGCGCCAGGCGGCCGGGACGCCGGTCGGAGGCGCCGGCGGAGGGACGGTGGGCGGTGCGGGGGGCTGTGGCGGCGGAACGGGGGGAGCGGGGGACGGGGACGGCGGCGGCGGGACCGGTGTCGGGGACGTCGCTGGTGGGCTGGCAGTCGCCGTCGGCGTCCCGGGTCCGGTGCTCGGGGTGGGGGTCGAGGAGGCGGTCGGCACCGGGGTGCTCGTCGGCGCCTGCGGTGGCGTGGTCGACGTCGTGCAGCCGGCTGCCAGCAGCACCGTCAGCAGCAGCCCGACCAGCGGGAGCGCGCTGCCGCGCCGGCGGCCGGGACCGGCGCCGACGACGCCGGAAGACAGGACGACCGTGCCGACGCCCATGACGACCTCCACGTCCAGGGTGTCGCGCCCGGGATGTGCCGTCCAGGGACCTCCGGCCGGTCGGACGTCGTCAGGTGCACGACCACCGGCGGCCTCGTCCGCTCAGACGAGGACCGGCACCTCGTGGTGACGCAGCTCCGCGATCGCCTCGAACAGCGCGCGGTTGAACGCCGCCGGGGCGTGGCTGTTGACGTCGTGCCCGGCGCCGGGCACGACCGTCAGCCGCGTGCCGGGGCGGGCCCGCAGGTAGCGGCGTTCGTCCAGACGCAGGGGGTCGCGGGCGCCGTTGACCAGCCAGACGGGCAACGTGAGCCGTCGCAGGTCGCCCAGGGGGGAGTACCCCGCCACCGCGGTCAGCATGTCCGTCACCACGTGCCAGGACTCGCCGCCCACGCTCAGCAGCCGGTTCGCGTGGTGCGCCAGCCGCCGGTAGACGCCGATGGGCTTGCCGCGCAGCTCCGTCGAGCACCCGGCCAGCACCACACCGGCGAGCCGGTGCTCGTGGCGGCCGGCGTAGGCGAGGGACGTGTAGCCACCCAGCGAGAGTCCGACCAGGAGCGGCGGGGTGAGGCACCCGGCGACGGCGTCGTCGATCGCCTGGATCGCTCCCTCGAGGGTGAACCGCTCGCCCCGGCGGGTGCCGTGGCCGGGGAGGTCGACGGCGACCGTGTGGTGCCCGCGCGCGCGGAGCGCCGCGACCTGGGGGTCCCAGATGGATGACGACGTGCGGGTGCCGTGCACGAGCACGATGGGGTGCGAGATGACGTCTCCTGCGAGGTCCGGCGCGCCGGGACGGTCCCGGCGGTCACGCTCGGCGCTGAGCGATCAACCGACGGTACGTGCCGAACCTGGGAACCGCCTTGGGACGGTGGTCGGGCTCACAGGTGCGCTTGGTCACAGTCCCGGAACGCACGCCCCCGTGCCGAGGCGCGCCAGCCCGGCCCGGTCGCCGTCCGCGAGGGAGGTGACGTTCACCGCCGCCGTCGGGTTCATCAGCTGGGTCGGGTCGTTCACGTGGCCCAGGCCCACCAGGTGGGCGAGCTCGTGCGTCACGACGCCCTGGGCGAGCGCGGTGCCGTTGGCCGAGCCGAGCAGCTGGGTGATCGCCGGTCCGTCGAGCACCACGATGCCGCTCACGTAGTGCGCCGTCCCGTGCAGCGTCACGGAGGAGGAGCCGGCGCTGCCGGCGACGTCGCCGGCGAGCTCCGGCGTCTCTGCCGGGGTGGACCACGCGATCAGGACGGGTGCCCAGCGGCGCCCGTAGCGATCCGGCTGGTACACCGGCCGGTGCTCCATGGGCGCCTCGGTGGTGCTGCCGTCGGCGACGAACTGCAGGCCGGTCGCCTCGGAGATGCGTGCCAGTCCCGTTGCGATCAGCACGTCGCCGCCGACAGGGGCGCCGTCCGTGCGGACGACGTAGTGGAGGGGGCGGCAGGGGTCGTAGGTGACGGGTGAGACGCCGTCGGACTGCGTCTGCAGGAAGCTGTAGGGACCGGTGGTCGGCGCACCGAGCGGGGGAGTGCCGAGCGGGACCGCAGACTCCTCACGCCCCGGCGGGGGCGCGTTGCGCGCGGCGGCGGCCGAGCCGAGCCGTCCGCTGAGCCACACGGTCGTCAGGGCCAGCACCAGCACGAGGACCACGGCCGGCCACCCCCGACGCCGGGGTGGGCGGCTGCCGAGCGGGACGGCGAGAGCCTCGTTGACCGGCGGAGCGCTCGACGCCCGGGACCAGTCCGACGGTGCGATGTCCCCGGAAGCCGTCCACGCGCGCTGCACGTCGTGCGGCCGGTGCTCCGGCCACCACGGCGGCTCGCTCATCGCTCCTCCGCCCGGACGAGCCCGCGCAGCTGCTCCACGTAGCCGCCGCCGAACAGCAGGGCGTGCACGCCGACCGGGTAGAGCTGGTGCAGCCCCACGCGGTGCTGCCAGCCGCGACGCAGCGGATGGACGTCCTGGTACGCCGCGAGCACCAGGTCGAGGTGCGGCAGGCCGAACAGCGCCAGCATCGCCAGGTCGGTCTCCCGGTGACCGCCGTGCGCGGCGGGATCGACGAGCGTCGCGCCCGCGGCGGTCCACACGACGTTGCCCGACCACAGGTCGCCGTGCAGGCGGGCCGGGGTGTCGTCGTCGTCCAGCGCACCGCTGCGCAGCCGGTCGGCGAGCCGCGCCAGGCCGTCGAGGGTCGTGGCGTCGACCGTCGACGAGCGGCGCAGCTCGGCCGCGAGCGGGAGGAGACGGCACTCCGCGAGGAAGGCGCCCCAGGACGCGTAGCGGCCGGACGCCATGGGCAGCGGATGCTCGAGCGGACCGAAGAACCCGTCACCCGACCACCCGTCGGGCGGTACGCCGAAGGCGTCGGCGCCGGCGTCGTGCAGGGCGGCGAGGCCGCGCCCCAGGTCACGTGCTGCGCGGGGTGACGCCGGTGTGGGGTCCAGCCGCAGGAGGTCCAGGTGGTCCTCCGCCACATCGAGCACCTCCACCACCGGTACGGCGTCGGCCGCGCGCAACCACCGCAGTCCCGCCGCCTCGCAGGCGAAGAAACCGCGAGGCGCGCCCGCACGTGCCTTGCGGTGCACGCCTGGGGTCATCGGGCGTCGGCCGGAAGGTGCAGGTGCTCGAACACCAGGCTGGTCTGGGTGTGGGCGACCTCCTGGCGCGTGGACAGGTGCTCGACGACGAAGGCGCGCAGGGCCTGCGAGTCGGCCACGGCCACGTGCACGAGCACGTCGTCCGAACCGCCGAGCAGGTACACGTCCTGCACCTCCGGACGTTCGGCCAGGGCACGCGCGAACCGGCCGAGCCGCGCTCGGGCGGCCGCCTGCAGCCGGACGGCGATGATCGCCTGCAGCCCGCGTCCCAGCGCCTGGGGGTCCACCTGCGCGGTGAAGCCGCGCAGCACACCGGACTCGCGCAGGGCCCGGACACGCGCGTGGCACGTGGACGGCGCGATGCCGACGCGGGCGGCGAGGTCCTTGTTGGACTGTCGGCCGTCGCGCTCCAGCTCGTGCAGGATCGCCCTGTCGACGTCGTCGAGGACCGCCGAGGATTCGGTCGACGCAGACCGTCGCGCAGAGCCCGACGACGACGATCCGACTGACATGGCGCGAACCTACCGAAGATCCTGCGGTGGTGACGCGCCGGAAACACGTGAAGTTCACAATCGTGTGTGACGTGAACCACATGGTGCACGTTCGGCCGGGACCTTCCGGCCGCAGCCCGGGCGACCAGGAGCACGTCGATGAAGGTGGGCATCCCCCGCGAGGTCAAGAACCGTGAGTACCGCGTCGCCGCCACCCCCGCAGGGGTGCACAGGCTGGCCCTCGCGGGCCACCAGGTGCTGGTCGAGGCCGGCGCCGGCCTCGGGTCGGCGATCGACGACGAGCAGTACCGGGCGGCCGGCGCCGTCGTCGTGCCGGACGCCGCCGCGGTGTGGACCGAGGCGGACGTCGTCTGCAAGGTCAAGGAGCCGGTGGAGTCCGAGTACGGGTACCTGCGGGACGACCTCGTCCTGTTCACGTACCTGCACCTGGCCGCCGACCGTCCCGCCACGGACGCGCTGCTCGCCGCGGGGACCACGTCGATCGCGTACGAGACCGTGCGGCTCGCCGACGGTTCACTCCCGCTGCTCGCGCCGATGAGCGAGGTCGCCGGTCGGCTCGCCACCCAGGTGGGCGCCTACCACCTGATGCGGAACGAGGGCGGCCGCGGGGTGCTGCTTGGAGGCGTACCGGGGGTGGACGGCGCCCGTGTGGTGGTGCTGGGCGGCGGGACCGTCGGCTTCCACGCGGCGACGATCGCGGTCGGCATGCGTGCGCAGGTCACCGTGCTGGACGTGTCGGTGCCCCGGCTGCGGCGCCTCGACGTCGAGCTCGGGGGGGCCGTGCGAACCGTTGCCTCCAGCGCCTGGGCGGTGGAGGAGGCCCTGCTCGAGGCGGACCTGGTGATCGGTGCCGTGCTGGTTCCGGGCGCGCGGGCCCCCCACCTGGTCAGCAACGAGCTGGTGTCCCGGATGCAGCGCGGGTCGGTGCTCGTGGACGTCGCGGTGGACCAGGGCGGGTGCTTCGAGGACACCCGGCCGACCACGCACGACGAGCCGACGTTCCCCGTGCACGGCTCGGTGTTCTACTGCGTCGCCAACATGCCGGGCGCCGTGCCGGTCACGTCGACGCGTGCGCTGACCAACGTGACCATGCCGTACCTCGGCGCCCTGGCGGACGACGGCTGGCGCGCTGCGCTCGCGGCGGACCCGGCGCTCGCCGCCGGCCTGACCACCCACGCCGGTCGGCTGTACAGCGAGCCGGTGGGCTCGGCGCACGGCTACCCGGTGGCCTCGCCCGCCGACGTCCTGCGGAGCACCACGGTCTAGAAGCGGTCGGGGGCGCCGCGTCGACCGCCTGCGACGATGACGTCGTGACCGACGCCCCCCGCCCGACCGCCGACGACGCCGTGCTCGACCCGAGCAACCCGTTCGCGTCGCGGTCGCCGCTGCCCTACGGCCTGCCGGACTACCGCGCCATCCGCGAGGAGCACTACCGACCGGCCCTCCTGGCGGGCATGGCGCAGCAACGCGCGGAGCTCGAGGCGATCGCGACGGACGCAGAGCCTCCGTCGATCGAGAACACGGTGGTGGCGCTCGAGCGGTCGGGTCGGCTGCTCGACCGGGTGACGGCCGCGTTCGACAACCAGCTCGGTGCCGACTCGACGGAAGCCCTGGAGCAGCTCGAGGAGGAGGTGGCGCCGCTGCTGGCGGCGCACCACGACGCGATGCTCCTCGACCGCCGGCTCTACGACCGGGTCCGGACGCTGGCGCAGGAGGTGGCCGACGGCCGCCTGGCGGTCGAGCCGGACACGGCGTGGCTGCTGCACCGGCTCGACCTCGACTTCCGCCGGTCGGGCGTCGGGCTGGGCGCTGCCGACCAGGAGCGGCTGCGGGCGCTGAACGAGCGGATCACCGCCCTGGACGCCCGTTTCGGCCGCGAGCTGCTCGCCGCCTCCAACGCCGCCGCGGTGCTCGTCACCGACGAGGCCCAGCTGGCCGGTCTCGCGCCGGACGCGGTGGCCGCCGCCGCGGCGGCAGCGGAGCACCGGGGGCACGCCGGCGCCTGGCTGCTCGAGCTGGTCCTGCCCACGACGCAGCCGGTGCTGGCGAGCCTGCACGACCGGGCGCTGCGGGAACGCGTGCATCGAGCGGCGGTGACTCGTGGGCTCGGCCCCGACCACGACACGCGACCGATCCTGCTGGAGCTGGCCCGCCTCCGCGCCGAGCGCGCGCGGCTGCTCGGCTACGTGCACCACGCGGACTACGTGGCCCAGGACGGGACGGCGACCACGTCGGAGGCGGTGACGGACCTGCTCACCGGCCTGGCACCCGCCGCCGTGGCGAACGCGCTGCGCGAGGCGGACGACCTTGCGGCCGCCCTGGCGGTGGACGTGCCCGGCGCCACCTTCGAGGCGTGGGACTGGCCGTACTACGCGGAGGCCGTGCGGCGCCGCCGTCGGTCGCTGGACGAGTCCCTGCTGCGCCCGTACCTCGAGCTCGACCGCGTGCTGGTCGACGGGGTGTTCTGGGCGGCGAACCAGCTGTACGGGCTGACCTTCACGGAGCGGACCGACCTCGCCGGCTACCACCCCGACGTCCGCGTGTTCGAGGTGCTCGACGCCGACGGCGACGGCATCGGCCTGTTCCTCGCGGACCCGTGGGCCCGGGAGAGCAAGCGCGGGGGCGCCTGGATGAACACCCTCGTCGACCAGTCGCGCCTGCTCGGCGAACGCTGCGTCGTCGTGAACAACGCCAACGTCCCGCGTCCTGCGCCGGGTCAGCCGGCCCTGCTGACGTGGGACCACGTGATCACGCTGTTCCACGAGTTCGGCCACGCGCTGCACGCCCTGGTGTCGGACGTGCACTACCCGTCCCAGTCCGGCACGGCCGTGCCGCGCGACTTCGTCGAGTACCCGTCGCAGGTCAACGAGATGTGGGCCTGGGACCGCTCCGTGCTCCGCCGGTTCGCCGTGCACCACGAGACCGGCGAGCCCATGCCGGCGCAGTGGCTCGACACGCTGGTGGAGGGCCGGCAGGACGGCGAGGGCTTCGCCACCACGGAGTACCTGGCCGCAGCGCTGCTCGACCAGGCGTGGCACCGCCTGGCGCCCGACGAGGTCCCGGCGGCCCCGGCCGAGGTGGAAGCGTTCGAGGCCGCCGCGCTCGAGGCGGCGGGCGTGGCGCTGCCGACGGTGCCGCCGCGCTACCGCAGCTCCTACTTCAACCACGTGTTCGGGGGCGGCTACGCCGCCGGCTACTACTCCTACCTCTGGTCGGAGGTGCTGGACGCCGACACGGTCGACTGGTTCACCGCGAACGGCGGCCTGCGGCGGGCGAACGGTGATCGCCTCCGCGCGGCCGTGCTGTCGCGCGGCGGGTCCCTCGACCCCATGCAGGCGTTCCGGGAGCTGGTCGGCCACGAGCCGCGGCTGGAACCCCTCCTCGCGCGCCGCGGGCTGACCCTCTGACGGTCCTGCTCGGCCGTGCCGCACCGGTGACCGGAGGCCGCCGGGCGCACCCCCGCGGCGACATCCCGCCCCCCGGTACCGTGACCTCATGCCCGATCCCGTGCCGACCGCCGGCGACGCCGCCACCATCGCCTCCGGCACACCGGCGGAGGCCGAGGTCGCGCGGATCTGCGCGGAGCTGATCCGGATCGACACCTCCAACTACGGCGACTCGAGCGGGCCGGGGGAGCGGCTGGCCGCCGAGTACGTCGTCGGCCTGCTGGAGGAGGTCGGTCTCGAGCCGGAGCTCTTCGAGAGCACGCCCGGCCGAGCCAACGTGGTGGTGCGGCTCGAGGGACGCGACCAGGACCGGCCCGCGCTGGTGCTGCACGGCCACACGGACGTGGTGCCGGCGCAGGCGGCCGACTGGTCCGTCGACCCGTTCGCGGGCGTCGAGGTCGACGGCGTCCTCTGGGGCCGTGGGGCCGTGGACATGAAGGACATGGACGCGATGGTGCTGGCGGTGGTGCGCCAGATGGTCCGCGAGGGTCGGCGGCCGGCCCGTGACGTCGTGCTCGCGATGTTCGCCGACGAGGAGGCGGGCGGGGTGCACGGCGCCCGCTGGGCGGTGGACAACCGGCCCGAGCTGTTCGCCGGTGCGACCGAGGCGATCAGCGAGGTCGGCGGCTTCTCGGTCGAGGTCGGCGGCCACCGCGCGTACCTGCTCCAGACGGCCGAGAAGGGGCTGGCGTGGCTCCAGCTCGTCGCCGAGGGGCGTGCCGGCCACGGCAGCCAGGTCAACCCGGACAACGCGGTGACCCACCTCGCGGCGGCGGTCGCCCGCATCGGCGCCTACCGCTGGCCCTACCAGCTGACCCCCACGGTCCGTCGGCTGCTGGAGGGCGTTGCGGACCTGACCGGCCTGCCCTTCGACCCGGAGGACGAGCGGGCGGTCGACGCCCTGGTCGACGCCCTCGGCCCGGCCTCGCGGTTCGTCGGCGCGACCCTGCGCAGCACCACCAACCCGACGCAGCTCGCCTCGGGCTACAAGGCGAACGTCATCCCGGGTTCGGCACGGGCCACCGTCGACGGTCGGTTCCTGCCCGCGCACGAGGCGGAGTTCGACGCCACTCTGCAGCAGCTGCTCGGTGAGCACGTCCGCATCGAGTCGCAGCATCGTGACATCGGCCCGGAGGCGCCCTTCGACACCGACCTCGTCGGCGCGATGACGGCCGCGGTCCAGGCCGAGGACCCGGGTGCGGTGGTCCTGCCGTACATGCTCTCCGCCGGCACCGACAACAAGTCGCTCGCACGGCTGGGCATCCACGGGTACGGGTTCGCACCGCTGCGGCTGCCGGCGGACCTCGACTTCCCGGCGATGTTCCACGGGGTCGACGAGCGCGTCCCGGTGGACGCCCTGCGCTTCGGCACCCGCGTGCTGGACCGCCTGCTGCAGACCTGCTGAGCCGCACCCTCGACGGGTGCGGCCGCTCAGTCGAGGTCTGCGCCGAGCGTGCTCTGCACCCGGATGATCTTGCGACGCAGCAGCACGCGACGCTCGCCGCCCACGTACATCCGGGTCCGGGCGAGCTCCCAGCGGCCGTACTCCGCCTCGTACGTCAGCAACCGTCGGGCGTCGTTCCCGTCGGTGGTCCGCGGGATCGTCAGGGTGCGGTACTCGTACTGGCCGCCCCGGGACAGGAAGTCGCCCCGGCCGGCCGTCGTTCGTTCGGCCACCCGCTCACCTCGTCTCTCGTCGCGTGGGTCCTACGGCGGTCCGCCCCTGCCGGCGCTGCACCCGCGCAACGACCGGCGCGGTGCCATTGTGCCCTGCGCGGCGATACGGTCTACGGCATGACCGTCGACCCCCGCGCTGCGCTCGACCGGCTGATCGCCGCGCTCGAGGCCCACTACCACGCCGTGGAGAGCCGCCACGGCGAGGACGACCCGGCGGTCGACGACGCGTACGACGTCCTCGCCGACGCCTTCGAGGTCTACGACGACGCCCTCGGCACCGTCTTCGGGGAGGCGACGCCCTTCTACCTCGGTGAGGAGGAGGACGAGTCCGAGGAGGACGAGGACGAGGACGACGACGCCGACGACGAGTCGGACGAGGACTGGTCAGCGGAGGACGAGGACGACGAGGCGCCCGTCTCCCGCTGACCCCGTGACGACGTGGCGGGACGTCAGCCGGCCGGTCGCTCGGGATAGCCGACCGGCGGGGCGCTGACCTCCGTCAACGCCCGCACGATCTCGTCCGGCAGCGTCAGGTCGTCCGCTGCCAGGCACGCGCGCAGCTGCGCCGGCGTCCGCGCGCCCAGCACCGCGCACGCCAAGGCAGGACGCGTGCGCAGCCACGCGAGCGAGACCTCAGCGGGGGAGCGCTGCAACCCCGTCGCCGCGGTCGCGGTCGCCTCGACGACCGCCGACGCCGGACGCGTGAGGTAGGGCTCGACGAAGCCCGCCAGGTGCGCGGACGCCGCGCGCGAGTCGGCAGGCACCGTTCGGCGGTACTTGCCGGTGAGGACGCCGCGTCCCAACGGTGACCACGCGAGCAGTCCGGCGCCGAGAGCGGCGGCGGCCGGCACCACCTCGCGCTCCACGCCGCGCTGCAGCAGCGAGTACTCGGCCTGCAGCACCCCGAGGCCGACGTCGGGCTCGAGCAGCGTCACCGCGCGCCCCACCTGCCAGCCGGCGTGGTTGGACAGGCCCACGTACCGAGCCCGTCCCGTGCTCACGGCGAGGCGGAGGGCCGAGCACGTCTCCTCGAGCGGGGTCCGGGGGTCGGGGTTCTGCACCAGCCAGACGTCGACGTGGTCCGTGCCGAGCCGCCGCAGCGACGCGTCCAGGCTGTCGAGCAGCGCGCCACGAGAGGCGTCCACCACCGAACCGTCGGGGGTGCGGCGGACACCCGCCTTGGTGCACAGCTGCACCTCGTCACGGGCGACCGCACCGCGCAGCAGGCTGCCGATCAGCTCCTCGGCACCGCCGTCGGCGTAGGACGCGGAGGTGTCCAGGAGGGTGCCACCCGCCTCGACGAACTCCCGCAGCAGCTGCGCCGCGTCGTGCTCGTCGGTGTCCCGGCTCCAGGTCATCGTGCCGAGGCCCAGCCACGACACGTGCAGGCCGGTACGTCCGACCCGGCGCTGCTCCATGACTGGTCACCCTAACCGCGGGGCGTCCGGGGCCCGGCGCGCCGCGCAGGATATGGTGCGCCCCGTGGCGAGCGGCATGGGCGGCGGCGAGGCGATCCTGCTCGGACTGGTGCAGGGCCTGACGGAGTTCCTCCCGGTCTCGTCCAGCGCGCACATCCGGATCATCAGCGAGCTGATCGGCGGCCGGGACGCGGGTGCCGCGTTCACCGCGGTGATCCAGCTCGGCACGGAGTCGGCCGTGCTGCTGTACTTCCGCCGCGACATCGTGCGGATCGTGTCCGCCTGGTGGCGGGCGCTGCGCGGCGACCGCGGCACGGACTGGCGGTCGCGTGCCGGCATGCCCGAGGGTGCCAGGGCCGACCACGACGCGCTGATGGCGTGGTTCATCGTCATCGGCTCGCTGCCGATCGTCATCCTCGGCGTGCTGTTCCAGCACTCGATCGAGAACGTGCTGCGCAACCTCTGGATCACGGTGCTCACGCTGGTCGGGTTCGCGCTGCTGCTGGGCTGGGCGGACCGGGTGGGCCGCAAGGAGCGACCGCTCGACACGCTGACGCCGCGGCACGCCGTCCAGTTCGGCTTCTGGCAGGCGCTGGCCCTGATCCCCGGCGTCTCCCGCTCGGGTGGGACGATCACCGGCGGTCTGCTGATGGGCTACACCCGCGAGGCCGCCGCCCGGTACTCGTTCCTCCTGGCGATCCCGGCGGTGTTCGGCTCCGGGCTCTACGAGCTGGTGACCAACCTCGACGGGTTCGGGCACGCGGGGGTACCGGGTCTGGGACTGACGCTGGTCGCGACGATCGTGGCGTTCGTCGTCGGGTACCTCGTCATCATCGTGTTCCTGAAGATCGTCTCGACCTACAGCTACCGCCCGTTCGTGCTGTACCGGATCGGGCTGGCAGCCGTCGTCGTGCTGCTGCTCGTCACCGGAGCCCTGGACCCCAGCGTGCCGGTCACGCCCTGAGCCCCCTCGTCACGGCAGGAGCGTCGCGCGCCGGCAGCGGCCCGGTCGCTACAGCCAGCCGCTGCGCTTGAACGCGCGGTACAACCACAGGCAGGCGACTCCCATGACGACCACCGCGAGCGGGTAGCCGTACGTCCAGCTCAGCTCCGGCATGTGGTGGAAGTTCATGCCGTAGAGCCCGACGATCAGCGTCGGCACGGCGATCATCGCCGCCCACGCGGAGATCTTCCGCATGTCCTCGTTCTGCCGGACCGACACCTGCGACAGGTGCACCTCGAGCATCGCTCCGAGCAGCGAGTCGTGGGCGTCGAGGTGGCGGTCCAGACGGTCGACCGACGCCTGCAGCCGGTGCAGCCACTGGCTGGTGCGCGCCGCGTGGCGGTCCTCGTCGTCCTCCAGCTCGGGGAGCACCGCCATCAGCGGGCTGAGGCTGCGGCGCGCCTCGGCGATCTCGCGCTTCAGGTCGTAGATGCGCTCCACCGGGTCCGAGCTGCCCGAGCTGAACACCAGGCGTTCGGTGTGCCCGACCGCGTCGCCGAGCCCGAGCTCCACCTCGCTGGCGCGCGCCAGGATCGTGAACAGCAGGGCGGCCAGCGCCTCACGCACGCCGCGGTCGGGGGTGGGGGCGCCCGTGGTCAGCCGGTCGGCCGCGATGTCGTGGACGTGCGCACTGCCCTGCTCGACCGACAGCAGCAGGTCGTCGCAGGCCACGGCGGTCAGGTCGCCGGTGTGCACGTCCCTGGTCGTGTCGTCGTACCACATCGTCGGGATCGACAGCAGGACGTCCCCGGTGCGCGCGTGGTCCACGTGCGCGAACAGCGCGGTGGTCGGACGCCCGGTCTCCAGTCGCCGGACCCGCTGCTGCGCCAGCGCCACGGTCATCTCGTCGGCGCCCCACGCCCGTGCAGCCGGGGCGAGGTCGGCCAGCCGCTCGAGCACCACCCAGGTGGGTGTGCCGCGGGTCCCGGGGCGAACGACGAGCCCGGGATCCCACGGCACCCGGGCCCATGCACCGTCCTGCTGCTGGTAGATCGCGAGCGGGACGACTTGGCGTCCCGGGTCGTCGGTGGCGGCCGTCACGTCGGCATTCTGACTCTTTCGCCCGCGCGGCCGGTCCCGCCGAGCCGGTTAGGCTTCCGGACGTGCTCACCTGGCCTGCCCCGCACGTCCCGCGGCTCCCGGGTGAAGGCCCCGTCGTCCGGGTCCACGACAGCTCCACCGGCGAGCTGGTGCCGGCCTCGTCCGGACCGACCGCGACGCTGTACGTCTGCGGAATCACGCCGTACGACGCGACGCACCTGGGGCACGCTGCGACCGCCGTCGCGTTCGACGTGCTCAACCGCGCGTGGCGGGACTCCGGTCTGAGCGTCCGGTTCGCGTCGAACGTCACGGACGTCGACGACCCTCTGCTCCAGCGGGCGACCGCGACCGGCGTCGACTGGCGCTCGCTCGCCGACGACCAGATCGCCCTCTACGCGGAGGACATGACCGCGCTGGGCGTCATCCCGCCCGACGTCTACCGGGGCGTCGTCGAGGTGCTCCCGGACGTGGTGGTGGCGGTCGAGGCGCTGCTCGAGGCTGGGGCGGCCTACCGCGTGCCCACGCCCGACGCGGTGGACGACGGGACCGGCCTGGGCGACGTGTACGCGGACCTCACGGCGGACCACGACTTCGGGGCCGTCGCCGGCCTCGACCGGGACACGATGCTCGCCCTGTCCGCCGAGCGGGGCGGGGATCCCGAGCGGCCCGGCAAGCGGGACCCGCTGGACCCGCTGCTGTGGCGGCGCGAGCGTGCCGGCGAGCCGGCGTGGGACGGCGGGACGCTCGGTCGGGGTCGTCCCGGCTGGCACATCGAGTGCGCGGTGATCGCCCGGGACGGCCTCGGGCTGCCCTTCGACGTCCAGGGTGGTGGGTCCGACCTGCTGTTCCCCCACCACGAGATGAGCACCTCGCACGCACGGCTGCTGGACGCGGGCCACGGCGCACGGGTCCACGTGCACGCCGGGATGGTGGGTCTGGACGGCGAGAAGATGAGCAAGTCCAGGGGCAACCTGGTGCTCGTCTCCACCCTGCGGAACCAGGGCGAGGACCCGATGGTGATCCGCCTGGCGCTGCTCGCGCACCGGTACCGGCACGACTGGGAGTGGTCGGCGGACCAGCTCGCACAGGCGCGCACGCGGTTGGCGTCCTGGCGGCGTGCGGTCTCGGGCAACGGCGGACCGGATGCGACGGCGACCCTGACCGCCGTGCGTGCGGCGGTGGCCGACGACCTCGACACGCCCACGGCCCTGCAGGCGGTCGACGAGTGGGTGGCACGTGCGGTGCGCGGGGCCGAGGAGCCGGTGGAGGGTGCACCCGGGGTGGTGGCCCGCGCGGTGGACGCCCTGCTGGGCGTGCGCCTCTAGGGCCTCCAGCCTCCAGGGCCTGCAGCGGGGCCTGCAGCCGGACCGGTCGTCCGTCAGCCGCCGTTGCCGGTGTCGCGCCGACGCAGGTAGCGCTCGAACTCCTGCGCGATCGCCTCTCCGCTCGCCTCCGGCAGCTCGGCGGTGTCCTTCGCCTGCTCCAGCTGGCGCACGTAGTCGCCGATCTCGGAGTCCTCGCCCGCCAGCTCGTCGACCCCCGCCTGCCAGGCCGCGGCGTCGTCCGGGAGCTCGCCCAGCGGGATCGACTCCCCGAGCAGCTGCTCGATCCGGTGCAGGATCGCCAGGGAGGCCTTCGGCGACGGAGGGTGCGCGACGTAGTGCGGCACGGCCGCCCACAGCGAGAGGGACTGCATGCCACGCGCGGCCGCCTCGTGCTGGAGCACCCCCACGATCCCGGTGGGGCCCTCGTAGGTGCTGGCCTCCAGGCCGAGGGCGGCGCGGACGACGGCGTCCTCACTGGTGGCGTTCACCGGGATCGGGCGGGTGTGCGGCACGTCCGCGAGCAGCGCGCCGACGGTGACGACGGTCCGGACGCCCAAGCCGGCGGCGATGTCGAGCAGCTCGTTGCAGTAGCGCCGCCACCGCATCGACGGCTCGATGCCGTGCACCAGCACCACCTGCCGTCCCGTGCGCGGGCCCCGCGCAACTGCGACGGAGGTGCTGGGCCAGCTGATCCGGCGGACGCCGTCCTCGTCCAGCGCGATCACCGGACGGTTCACCTGGAAGTCGTGGTACTCCTCGGGGTCCAGCTCGTCGATCTGCTCGGCGTCCCAGGCCTGGTGGAGGTGGGTCAGCGCCTCCGTCGCCGCTGAGCCGGCGTCGTTCCAGCCCTCGAACGCCGCCAGCATGACGGTGTCGTCGCCGGGCAGGTCCGCCGTCACATCGCTCACCCCGACAGCCTAGGCGGGGGCGGCCCGGGCGCAGGGGTCGCGCGCGCTCCGGTGTGGGCGTCGACGGGGGGAGTCACGTCGACGGCTCCGTACGATGGTCCGGTGCTCGAGCTGCCCGCCGCCGTCCTCTGGGACATGGACGGCACCCTCATCGACACCGAGCCGTACTGGATGGCCGCCGAGACCGAGCTGGTCGAGGCGTACTCCGGAGTCTGGACGCCCGCCGACGCGGTGGACATGATCGGGTCGTCGATGCCGGTGTGTGCCGCTGCCCTCCAGGCGCGGGGCGTCACCCTGACCGCGCTCGAGATCGCCGAGGCGCTGAACTCCCGCGTCGGGGCCGCGGTGGCCGCCGGCATCCCGTGGAAGCCGGGGGCGGTCGAGCTGCTCACGGAGCTGAACGGTGCCGGTGTGCCGCAGGCCCTGGTCACGTCGTCGCAGGCCGTGCTCGCCGCTCCGTTCGCCGAGGCGGTGGGGCTGTTCGACGTCGTGGTCGCCGGTGACCACGTCGCGAACTCCAAGCCACATCCGGAGCCGTACCTGACGGCTGCGCGCCTGCTCGGCGTCGAGCCAGGCCTGTGCGTGGCCGTCGAGGACTCACCGTCCGGCGTGGCGGCGGCCCTCGCCGCCGGTGCCCGGGTGGTGGCCCTGGCCTCGCCGTCGACGGTGCCTCCGGCACCGGAGCTCAGCCGGGTCTCCCGGCTGACGGATCTCGACCTGGCCGCGCTGGCCCGGGTCGGTGCCGGGCACGTGCTCGACCTGCGCGCCGCCTGACCGTCAGGCGACGGCTGCCCGTTCGGGCCGTACGCCGGTCGCCCGCTCGACCGCATCGTCCGACACCTCGGGCGTCGTGCCGCCGAAGGCCGGGCACAGCTGGCGGAACGAGCACCAGTCGCACAGCTTGGAGGTCCGCGGGCGCCAGTCGCCGCTGCGCGCCGTCTCCTGCACGCCCGCCCAGATGGACCGCACCCGCGACTCGAGGGTCAGCATCTCGGACTCGGTCGGTTCGTGGCGCAGCACGGTCCCGTCACCGAGGTACTCCAGCTGCAGCAGGCGGGGCAGCGTGCCGCGCGTGCGCCAGACGACGTAGGCGTAGAACCGCATCTGGAACAGGGCGTCGCCCTCGTATCCGGCGCGCGGTGAGCGGCCGGTCTTGTAGTCCACGACCCGCACCCACCCGTTGGGTGCGACGTCGACCCGGTCGATCACCCCACGGAGCTGCGGACCGTCGTCGAGCTCCGCGCTCACCTTGAGCTCACGGGCCCGCGGTTCGAGGCGGGTCGGGTCCTCGAGCGTGAAGTACGTCGCGAGCAGGCCCTCTGCGGACACGAGCCAGGCGTCGCGCGCCACGTCGTCCGCGAACAGCCCGGCGTACGCCTCGGACCGTTCGCACAGCGCCGCCCATCGCGGCTGCAGCAGCGCCCGGGCGGCGTCCATGGTCCGTTCGGACGCCGGCAGGTCGAAGAGGTGCTCGAGGACCGAGTGCACCAGCGTCCCGCGAGCGGCCGCCTCGGTGGTGGGCTCGGGAAGGCGGTCGACGACGCGGAGGCGGAACAGCAGCGGGCACTGCAGGAAGTCGTGCGCGCGAGAGGGTGACAGCCCGGGCGGCACGCGAGACGCCGACCGGTTCGAGGTGTCGGCCGCGTCCTCGATGGTCTCCTCGACCGCGACCTCCACGGCGGCGGACGCGACGTCCAGGGGGTCGACCGCGTCGTCGAGCTCCGTGATCTGCTCGGGAGCCGTCTCGTCCTGGTCGATGCTCACCCGCCGAGGGTAGGCGGCACCACCGACATCCCGACCTCGGCACGCGGCTGCCGCACGGTGCGCGCTGCGGGGCCACCTACGCTGAGCCGGTGAGCAGCCCGTCGGACCCGCGCCCGCCCCGCCAGCCCGGCTGGGTGATCGGCCACGTGGCCGGCGCGCCCGTGGTGCTGGCGCCCTCGTCGTTGCTCGCCGTGGTGGTGCTGACGGCGGCCTACGCGCCCGCGGTGCGGAGCGCCACCCGGCTCGGCGCCGGTGCCTACCTCGTCGCCGCGGTCTTCGTCGTGCTGCTCTTCGCGTCCGTGCTGGCGCACGAGCTGGCCCACGGCATCGTGGCCAAGCGGCGCGGGCAGCAGCCGACGGCGTTCGTGCTGACCCTGTGGGGCGGGCACACCTCGTTCGTCGGCGGCAGCGCGTCACCGGCGACGTCGGCGCTGGTCGCCGTCGTCGGCCCGCTGGCGAACCTGCTTCTCGCCGGGGCGTTCGCCGGCCTGAGAGTGGTCGCGCCGAGCGGGTCGCTGGCGGAGTACCTCGCATGGGCGGGCGCACTGAGCAACGGCTTCGTCGGCGTGTTCAACCTGCTGCCCGGTCTGCCGCTGGACGGTGGCCGCCTGCTCGAGGCGGCCGTCTGGGCCGGGACCCGTGACCGTTCGCGTGGCACGGAGGTCGCCGGCTGGGTCGGGCGAGCCGTCGCCGCCGGCCTGGTGCTGCTCGTCGTGGTGCTGCCGCTCTCGCAGGGCCTGCCGCCGTCGGTGTTCAACCTGATCTGGGCGCTCCTGATCGCGGCCTTCCTCTGGAACGGCGCGACGGCATCGATCCGGTCCGCGCGGCAGCAGCGGGTGGTGCACGGCCTGACCCTGGCGTCGGTCGCCAGGCCGGCGCTGGCGGTCGCGCCCGAGGAGACGGTCGCCGTGGCCGGTCAGCACGCCGTCGCGGCCGGAGCGAGCGAGGTGGTGCTCGTTGCGCCAGACGGTCGGCCTGCCGCCTACGTCGACGTCGACGCGGCGGGTCGCGTCCCGGCTCACGCTGCGGCGACGACCCCGGTGAGCGCCGTGGCCGTCCCGCTGCCCGTGGGGGCGTGGGTCGACGGACGGCTGGCGGGCGAGGCGCTGCTGGAGGCGCTGTCCCAGGCGTCCCGGCTCTCCCCGGTCGTCGCCGTCCTGGTGGACGGCCGCGTCGCGGGGCTCGTCCGGACGGCCGACGTCGTGGCGATGCTGCGGGTCTAGCACCGGCTCGCCGCACCGGACGGCGTTCGCGCCACCCTAGACTCGGGCGCCGTGACCGACCTGCCTGCAGCCAGCGGACCCGCGCCGACGGGCGCCACCCGCCACACCGGACCCTTCCGGTACGGCGACCGCGTGCAGCTGACGGATCCGCGAGGTCACCTGCACACGATCACGCTGACCGAGGGCGGCACGTTCCACACCCACAAGGGCTGGTTCGCGCACGCCGACCTCGCCGGTCAGCCCGAGGGGTCGGTGGTGCGCTCCTCCGGCGGGGTGGAGTACCTGGCGCTGCGGCCGCTGCTGGCGGACTACGTCGTCTCGATGCCCCGCGGCGCCGCCGTCGTCTACCCCAAGGACGCCGGGCAGGTCGTGGCGATGGCCGACATCTTCCCGGGGGCCCGCGTCGTCGAGGCAGGTGTCGGGTCCGGTGCCCTGACGCTGTTCCTGCTGCGGGCGGTGGGTGACGGCGGCCAGCTGCACTCGATCGAGCGGCGTGAGGATTTTGCGGCCGTCGCCCGCGGCAACGTCGAGGGCTTCTTCGGCGGCCCGCACCCGGCGTGGCGTCTCTCGGTCGGGGACCTCGCCGACGTCCTCCCGCAGGTGGCCGAGCGCGGCACGGTCGACCGGGTCGTGCTCGACATGCTCGCCCCCTGGGAGAACATCGAGGTCGTCGCGGACGCACTCGTGCCGGGGGGAGTGCTGGTCTGCTACGTCGCGACGACAACCCAGCTGTCCCGGCTGGCCGAGGACCTGCGCACCGACGGGCGGTTCACCGAGCCCGCCGCCTGGGAGTCGATGGTCCGCACCTGGCACCTCGAGGGTCTGGCCGTGCGTCCGGACCACCGGATGATCGGCCACACCGGCTTCCTCCTGACGGCTCGTCGCCTGGCGGACGGCGTGCAGGCGCCGCTCCGCCGCCGCCGCCCCGCCAAGGGCGCCTATCCCGTGGCGGCCGACGGGGCGCCCGTGGCGGACGCCGACCTGTGGACCGCCGAGGAGCTCGGCGAGCAGCCGGTGTCGGACAAGAAGGTCCGGCGGGCGCGACGGGAGGTCGGTCAGCCGCCGGAGACGCCCGCGGCGCCCTGACGGTCACCTACGGTCCGGGTGCTGAGACGGACCGGCCTGTGCGACGCGTCACAGGTGCGGTGTCCGGCCGTGTGGTTACTGTTGCCGGACCAGCAGGCACAGCGCCGTGCAGGATGGCTCCGAGCCAGACCAGCGACGTGCGAACGGAGGCCGACATGAGCGACCCGGTTGCTCCTGGACGCGACCTGCCCCGCGAGGTGGCGGTCCTCGCCGCGAAGAACGAGCGGCTGACCGAGGCTCTCGTCGCGGCACGGGAGCAGATCGTCGAGCTCAAGCGGCAGGTGGACGAGCTGGCGAAGCCCCCCGGCACCTACGCCGTGTTCCTCGGCGCCCGCGACGACGGGACGGTGGACATCATCTCCGCCGGCCGCAAGATGCACGTCGGGGCCAGCCCGTCGCTGGACCTCGGTCAGCTGCAGCCCGGCCAGGAAGTCATGCTCAACGAGGCCCTCACCGTCGTCGAGGCGGGTGGGTACGAGAAGGTCGGCGAGCTCGTCACCATCAAGGAGATGCTCGGCGAGGGGCGTGCGCTCGTCGTCGGGCGCGGCGACGAGGAGCGGGTCGTCCGCTTCGCCGGCCAGGTGGCGTCGAGCGGGGTGCGGGTGGGCGACGCGCTGACGATCGACTCGCGCAGCGGGTTCGTCTTCGAGGTGATCCCGCGGGCCGAGGTCGAGGAGCTGGTCCTCGAGGAGGTCCCGGACATCGACTACTCGGACATCGGTGGCCTCGGCGTGCAGATCGAGGCGATCCGCGACGCGGTCGAGCTCCCCTTCCTGCACCCGGAGCTGTTCCGCGAGCACGGGCTCAAGCCGCCCAAGGGTGTCCTGCTCTACGGCCCTCCCGGCTGCGGGAAGACGCTGATCGCGAAGGCGGTGGCCCACTCGTTGGCGGCCACGGCGGCGTCGGCGCGCGGTGAAGACCCCAACGCCGCCCGGTCCTACTTCCTCAACGTCAAGGGCCCCGAGCTGCTGAACAAGTACGTGGGGGAGACGGAGCGGCACATCCGGCTGATCTTCGCCCGCGCCCGGGAGAAGGCGTCGCAGGGGCATCCGGTCGTCGTGTTCTTCGACGAGATGGAGTCGCTGTTCCGCACCCGCGGCACCGGGGTGTCCTCCGACGTCGAGACGACGATCGTGCCCCAGCTCCTCGCCGAGATCGACGGCGTGGAGCGGCTCGAGAACGTCATCGTCATCGGGGCGTCCAACCGCGAGGACATGATCGACCCCGCGATCCTGCGCCCGGGTCGACTGGACGTGAAGATCAAGATCGAGCGTCCCGACGCCGAGGGTGCCCGCGAGATCTTCGCCAAGTACCTGACCCCCGACCTGCCCATCCACGCGGACGACATCGCCGAGCACGGCGGGTCCGAGGTCGCCGCCGTGGAGGCGATGATCGCGCGGGTCGTCGAGCGGATGTACTCCGAGAGCGACGAGAACCGGTTCCTGGAGGTCACCTACGCGAGCGGCGACAAGGAGGTCCTGTACTTCAAGGACTTCAACTCCGGCGCGATGATCCAGAACATCGTCGACCGGGCGAAGAAGTCGGCGATCAAGGACTTCCTCTCCACGGGTCACCGCGGCATCCGGGTCGACCACCTGCTGGCGTCCTGCGTCGAGGAGTTCCGCGAGAACGAGGACCTGCCCAACACGACGAACCCCGACGACTGGGCGCGCATCTCCGGCAAGAAGGGGGAGCGCATCGTCTTCATCCGGACGATCGTGCAGGGCAAGAAGGGTGTCGACACCTCACGCACCATCGAGACGGTCACCAGCACGGGTCAGTACCTCTGAGCCGAGCGGCACGGCACCGGGTGCTGTCCGGCGCACCGGTGGCATCCGGTCGCCCACGCTCGGCGCCCTAGGGTGAGGACGTGACCGTCCGGCGCATCATGGGGATCGAGACCGAGTACGGCGTCCTGCAGCCCGGGCACCCGCTCGCCAACCCGATGCTGCTGTCGAGCCACGTCGTCGCAGTGCACGCCGCCGCCCGCGAGGGCGCCAGGGCGAAGGCGCGCTGGGACTACGACGACGAGGACCCGCTGCACGACGCTCGCGGCTTCCGGCTGCAGCGCGCCTCGGCGCACCCGTCGCTGCTGACGGACGACCCGGCCGCTCCGGCGCCGTCGGGCGACGGCCCCCACCCGATGCCGCGCTCGACCGTCGAGGAGTACGAGGACCCCGGCGCCGCGAACGTGATCCTGACCAACGGGGCACGCCTCTACGTCGACCACGCGCACCCCGAGTACTCCAGCCCCGAGGTGACCAACCCGCTCGACGCCGTGCGCTGGGACCGTGCCGGGGAGCTGGTGATGCTCGCCTCCGTCCGCGCGCTCGCCTCCACGCCCGCTTTACCGGACGTCGTCCTGTACAAGAACAACGTCGACGGCAAGGGCGCGACGTACGGGACGCACGAGAACTACCTGGTCGAACGGTCCGTCCCGTTCGCCGATCTCGTCCACCGCCTGACGCCGTTCCTCGTGACGCGGCAGGTGTTCACCGGAGCGGGGCGGGTGGGGATCGGGCAGCGCGGCGAGCTTCCCGGCTTCCAGCTCTCGCAGCGGGCCGACTACATCGAGGCCGAGGTGGGGCTCGAGACCACGCTGCGGCGTCCGATCGTCAACACGCGGGACGAGCCGCACGCCGACCCGGCGCGCTGGCGTCGCCTGCACGTGATCATCGGCGACGCCACGATGCTGGAGCCGGCCACCTACCTCCGCCTGGGCACGACCTCCCTGGTCCTGTGGCTGATCGAGCAGGCGTTGGTGGACGGCGGCCCGGCTGCGCTCGCGGCCGTCGACCAGCTCGCGCTCGCCGACCCGGTCGGCGCCGTGCACCTGGTCAGTCACGACCTCACCCTCACCGAGTGGTTGGAGCTGGCGGACGGTCGGCGGTTGACCGCCCTGGAGGTCCAGCGGGTCTACCTGGAGTCGGTGCTCGCTGCGCTGGAACCGACGGGCCGGATCGACCCGCAGACCCGTGACGTGCTGGACCGGTGGACGTCGCTGCTCGACCGGCTCGGCACGGACCCGGCGTCGTGCGCCCGCGAGGTGGAGTGGCTGGCGAAGCTGCGGCTGCTGGAGGGGATGCGTCGGCGCGACCAGCTCGCATGGGACCACCCTCGTCTGGCCGCCGTGGACCTGCAGTGGTCGGACGTGCGGCCGGAGCGGGGCCTCTACCACCGGCTCGCCGCCGCCGGCGCGGTCGAGCTCCTCGTGCCCGACGACGACGTCGCGCAGGCAGTGCGGCACGCACCCGAGGACACGCGCGCGTACTTCCGCGGTGAGGCGGTGGCGCGGTACCCGGGGCAGGTGTCGGCGGCGTCATGGGACTCCGTCGTCTTCGACGTCCCGGGATCGCACTCGCTGCAGCGGGTGCCGATGCGGGACCCGGCACGAGGGACGCGGGCCCACGTCGGCGACCTGCTGGACCGCAGTCCGGACGCCGCGACCCTGCTCGCCTCCTTGGGAGCCTGACCTCGGCCTTGGCGGCCGCCGACCAGCTGGTCAGCGCATCGTCGCCACGAACCGCACCGCCTCACGGGCCTGTGCCAGCCGGCGCTCGTAGCGCAGGCCCAGTGCGAGCAGCAGCGTGCCGCAGAGAGCCAGGAGCACCCAGCCCTGCGTCTGCACCAGCACCCGGCCCGCCCACGGGCCGACCTGCAGCGCCGTCACCAGGACCAGCGTGGCCGCGCCGACCACGAAGGGCGCCTGCCAGCGCAGGGTGGCACCCAGCACGGTCGCGGCGACCGCGAGGACGACCACGACGACCGGCCGCCAGGGCGCGCCGTCCGCCGCGCTGACGAGCGCCGGGAGGACGACGGCCAGGAGGAGACCAGGACCGAGGGTCGGCCACGTACCGGCGGCAGGCTCCTGCGTCGTTCGGAGGAGCCCGAGCGCCGTGAGGAGCAGGCCGAGCGCGATCATCGGCACGTCCCACGACCACGGACCGACCGCCGCTGCCACGAACGCTGCTGCGCCTGCGACCGCTGTCCCGGCGCCGACCCCCCAGCGTGCGTCCTGCGCCACGGCAGCGCGCGACGCTCCAGAGCGCCGCAGCTGGGCGACGACGGCCAGCGCACCTCCGACGGTCAGGACCGCCACGAGCCGCACGGTCCCTGCCGCCGTCCTGTCGGACACCAGCAAGGTGGGCAGCGCTGCGAGGCCGAGCGCCGGTGTGACGAGGGTCAGCCGGGACGGGATCCCGTCCCGCCGAGGCCAGCCCAGCAGGCTCGCGGCCAGCACCAGCGCAGCCGCTGGGAGGGCCCAGCGCTCGGGCGGACCGCTCGTGGGCCCGGCGGAGTCCAGCCGGGGCGCGACGACGTACCACCACGGCCCGGCCGTTGCGAGTGCGGCGGCGAGCGCGGCGACGTACCGCACCGTCGTGGCGCGCCGCTGCTGGGCCCGGACCAGCCATCCGGCGGTCAGGAGCACGGCCGCGACTCCTGCCCAGGCAGCCGGCCGCCATGCCTCCGACCTCGACAGCAGGCTCGGGACCAGCAGCAGAGCACCCGATAGCGTCCGGGCTAGGTCGGCCGGCCTGGACCAGCTGGGTGGCCGTAGGAAGAGCGTCGTCACCAGAAGGAGGCCGAGCGCCGCCGGCACGACACCGCCGGGCGCTGCCGTGAGGATGCGGACGGCGACGAGAGCGCCCGCGGAGGTGATGAGGATTCCGACCCCCATCAGGTGACGGCCCCACGGGTCGTTCGCCCGGACCGGTACCGCGGAACCTGCGACCGCAAGACCCGCACCGACCACCACGAGGACGCACAGCCGGAGGCGGCCGGCCGGATCCGGCTCGGCCGCGAGCACGCTCGGCAGCACCGCGGCAGTCGTGACCAGCCAGGGCTCCGCCGCCCGCACCGGGCCTTGCACGGGACGGGGAGCGTCCGTGCCGGCCGCGCGGCAGGCAGTGAGCAGCAGGACGGCGGCGAGGGTCCCGAGCAGCTCGGGCAGCGCGCCGCTGCCCCTCGTACCGGCAGCGTCGACGGCCGCGCGTGCCGGGCCCAGGACGCTCAGGCAGAGGCCGAGACCGGCGAGCACCGTCGTCACCCCGGCCGGGCGTCGAGCTGACCGGTGTGCGGCGAGGAGGACCAGGACGACGGCGGCTGCGGTGGTGAGCACGCGACGGTCGGCGTGCAGCTGTGTGGTCAACGGAACGGCGCCGCCCAGGACCGCCGTCGGGAGCAGGCTCAGGGTCAGGCCGGCAGCCAGGAGCGTGACGCCGTCCGAGCGGCCCCGCCGTGCACGCAGGGCGCCCACCACGGCGACGACCACGGCGGTGGGCGCGGTGAACAGCTCCGGGGTGCCCTGCCCACCCGCGGCGAGCAGGGTCCACGACGCTGCGGTCGCCAGCGCCAGCGCTCCCCAGCGGAGCTCGGGACGCCGGTCGCGAACACCCGTGACGAGCGCCGCGACCGCGGCGACGAGCAGCACCGTGGCGGCGACCTGCGCAGACTGCAGGACTGCCGCGAGAAGCGCCGCCGCGAGCGTCGTCCAGCCCCCTGCCGCTGCGGCGCGACCGGCGCGGGCGCCGCGGCGCTCCCGGGCGACGACCGAGAGCATGACCGCGGCCGCACCGCCGCTCGCGGCGACGAGGACGACCCCGGTCGCGGCCTGCGTCGGATGCAGCACGACCGCCGTGGACAGAGCTGCGAGAGCCAGGACCAGAGGGGCTGCACCGGCGCCGAGAACGGCACCCCACTCTCCGACGCGGTCGGCGCCCGAGACGAGTGCGAGCGCGACGAGGCCGCACGCCGCCACGACGACGAGCAGGATCGAGCGGTCCCACCACCCCGGCACGACGGCGAGCAACAACCAGCCGATCCCGGCCGAGCATGCCGCCGCCGTGAGGGCGACCTGGCGTTCGTCGCGTGGTCGGTCGGGTGCAACCACGACGAACGACAGGAGCGCGGCACCGCCCGTCGCGGCGATCGCGACGGCATCCCGGATGCCCGCTCCCGCGGAGTGCGCCGCCACTCCGATCGCCGCGACGGTCCAGGGTGCCGCGGCAGCGGTCGACCTCGCGGCCCATGATCGGAGGACCCCCCACGTGCGTGCCCACACCGCGACGGCGGCGCACGCGGCGAGCCCCAGGGCGGTCGCCCAGCCCCCGCCGTGCGCAGCCACGAGCCCGACCAACGGGCTGCAGACGACCGCGATGCGGGCGGCCACGGCACGAGCCCCGACGCCGAGGGCGTCGCCCGACCGGCGGTCGACGACTGCGGCCGCGACGGTGAGCAGCAGGAGGAGGAGCACCGCGAAGGGCCCACCGGGAACGAGCGCACCGGCGCCGACCGAGATCAGCAGGGCCGCGGCGGGCAGCAGCGTCACAGCTGGTCGACCGAGGATCGCGCCGGCACCCGCCGCCCGGCCGGGGCCGGTGCCGACCGCCTGATCGATCCGACTGTCCCGGGACATGGCCCCGACCAGGCCGGAGACGCATCCGGCCGCGACGAGAGCCAGCGCCGCCCCGGTCGCGGGTCGGGCCAGAGCGGCGCCCGCGACGACGTCCACGGAGGCTGCGCCGACGAACGCGCACTGCCAGATGATCGCCGTCGACTCCTCGTGGGGAGCGGGAGCCGTCGCGCACAGCCAGGCCTGCACGGCGGCGGCCACGGCCGCTGCACCGAGCAGCACGAGACCGTCCCCGGGCGTGGTGCCGAGCGACGCCAGCGCGATCAGTGCCGCGACCGCCCACGCGAGAACAGAGCCCCCGGAGAGGAGCAGGGTCGCCGTCGCCGTTGCGTGGTCGTTCCCAGCCCGGGCGCGGACCTGCGGGACGTGCCGGACCCACCCCATCACGACGCTGCTCAGCAGCGCCCAGACCCAGCTCCGGGCCGACGGGTCCAGGGTCGCCAACGGGAGCGGAGCGGCGAACCACAGCACCGCGGCCCCGACGGTTCCGACCCGCAGGCGCGCCGCCCTGCCCCATCCCGCGAGCAGGACGGCGCAGACGAGCGAGGCCACGCTGGCATAGACGCCCGGCGCACCCGACCCGACGATCCCGGTGGTCCGCAGCGCCCAGGCGTCCAGGAGCAGCAGCACCGCCGCCACCGCCCCCACGGCTTCGGCGCCCTGCTTCAGACCCCGCCGCGCGAGGACCTGGGCCACGCCGAAGACCACGACGGTCCCGAGGGCCACGATCGCCGCACGCGCCTGAAGGTTCAGCACGCCCCACGAGAAGACGAGGAAGACGATCCCGGCCGCCGACAGGAGCCCCGCGCCGAGCGCCTGGAGCACCGATTGCACCCGCCATCGCGGGGTGCTGGCGGTGCGGCGCTCGTGCGGGGGAGGACCCCAAGTCGGAGCCCCGGGTCGCGGGGCTCCTGGTGCGGGGCGTGCGGCGCCGCTGCTCGGGGCCGCGACACGTCCTGCCGAGGAGGGCGGCGGACGGAGCGGCGAGCGCGGTGTCCCGGCCTCGACGGGCGTGGCGGCGGGCCTCGACGGCTGGCTGAAGCGCGCGTCTCGCTCGGCGTACAGGGCGCGGACTCCGACCTCACGGTTGGCGATGGCCTCCGCGGCGGCGACCGACAGCCGCAGGACCGCCTGTGCGGCAGGGCCGTCCAGCGGGACGCCGCACCACAGGCAACGCGGGCCGGACAGAGGCGCGCCGCAGGCCGGGCACAGCGAACGGTCGAGCAGGCTTGCGCGCAGGACGTCGAACCGGCCGGTCGTCGGAGCGGTCATGCCGGGATCCTCACAGGTCAGGCGGCCCGCCGCGGGACGTTGTGCACACAGGTCAGGGGTGTGTCAGCGCCGCACGGGGGCGCGCGGCCGTCACCCGGCGGTGTCGGCGCCAGGGCCTAGGGTGGGCACGAGCAGGCCACAGCAGGAGTCCACCCCCGGGAGGTCACCATGGCGGGAACCGAGCACGTCAACCGGCACCAGGACGACGTACCGGGCGACGAGCCCGAGGCCCCCACGCCCGCGGCACCGTCGGCCCAGGCGCGGGACGCGGAGGTCGATGCGCTGCTGGAGGAGATCGACGACGTCCTGGAGTCCAACGCCGAGCAGTTCGTCCGTGGGTTCGTGCAGAAGGGTGGTCAGTGAGCACCGACGCCCATCCGGCCGGGCGGCTGCCGGCAGCCTTCACCACGCCGGGGACCTCGTCCTTCGTCGAGTTCCTCGGCGGGTACGCCCCGCAGCTGCTGCCCGCCTCCCGAGCGGTCGAGGCGGGCGCTCCCGCCGCCGCCTTGAACGCACCGCACGGCACCACCATCGTCGCCCTGGTCTTCGACGGCGGGGTCGTGCTCGCGGGTGACCGGCGAGCGACCATGGGATCGATGATCGCCAGCCGGCACATCGAGAAGGTCTTCCCGGCAGACGACTACTCCGCCGTGGGCATCGCCGGCACGGCGGGCCTGGCCGTCGAGCTGGTGCGGCTGTTCCAGCTGGAGCTCGAGCACTACGAGAAGATCGAGGGCTCGCTGCTGTCGCTGGACGGCAAGGCGAACCGGCTCGCCACCATCATCAGGGGACAGCTCCCGCTGGCGCTCCAGGGGCTCGCCGTCGTGCCGCTCTTCGCCGGTTTCGACCTGGACCGACGCGTCGGCCGGATCTTCTCCTACGACGTGACAGGCGGTCGGTACGAGGAGCAGGAGCACCACGCGGTCGGGTCCGGGTCCGTGTTCGCACGTGGTTCGCTGAAGAAGCGGTGGCGCTCCGGCATGACGGCGGTCGAGGCGGTGCGCGTCGCCGTGGAGGCCCTCGTCGACGCGGCGGACGACGACTCGGCGACGGGCGGCCCGGACAGCGACCGCGGGATCTACCCGGTCGTCGCGACGGTCACCGAGGCCGGCTACCTCCGGGTGCCCGACTCGGAGCTGGCGGCGGCGACGGACGAGGTCCGCGCGGCTCGGCGCGAGGGACGAGGAGGACCGGCCCGATGAGCATGCCCTTCTACGTCTCGCCCGAGCAGCTGATGAAGGACCGCGCGGACTATGCCCGCAAGGGCATTGCGCGGGGGCGCTCCGTCGTGGTGCTGCAGTACGACGACGGCGTCGCCTTCGCGACGGAGAACCCGTCGCGCGCGCTGCACAAGGTCTCGGAGATCTACGACCGGATCGCGTTCGCCGCCGTCGGCAAGTACAACGAGTTCGAGAACCTGCGGGTGGCCGGCGTGCGGTACGCGGACCTTCGCGGGTACTCCTACGACCGGGTCGACGTCACGGCGCGGGGCCTCGCGAACGCCTACGCGCAGACGCTGGGAACGGTCTTCACCACCGAGTCGAAGCCGCTCGAGGTCGAGCTCGTCGTCGTCGAGGTCGGTCGTGAGCCGGCGGGGGACCAGATCTACCGCCTCAGCTACGACGGATCGGTCGCCGACGAGCACGGCTGGGTGGCGATGGGCGGGCAGTCGGACAGGCTGGCGGCGATCATCGGTGAGCACTGGCGGCCTGGCATGAGCCTCGCCGAGGTCCTCGAGCTCGGCGTCCGTGCCCTCGGCGCGCCGGCAGAGGACGGTGCAGCGCCCCGTGCCCTCGGTGCGTCGAGCCTCGAGGTCGCGGTGCTCGACCGCACGCGACCGCGGCGCGCCTTCCGTCGCCTGACGGGGGCGCTGCTGGAGGACGTCCTGGGCACCGGACCGACCGAGGCGCCCCGGCCGGGGTCGGGCTCGGCCGAGGCCAGCGGGGACGAGCACCCGCCTGGTCCGGAGGAAGGACCGAGCGCCGAGCAGCCGGAGGACCCCGCTCGCTGAGCGGCACGAGCAGTCCGGACCCGACGAAGGGAGGAGCCGCCGTGGACCGACGGATCTTCGGCCTGGAGACCGAGTACGGCGTCACGTGCGCCGCGGTGGACGGGCGCGGCCTCTCGGCGGACGAGGTGGCGCGCTACCTGTTCCGCAAGGTTGTGGCGTGGGGACGCTCCTCCAACGTGTTCCTGCGCAACGGGTCGCGGCTGTACCTCGACGTCGGCTCCCACCCGGAGTACGCGACGGCGGAGTGCGACGACTGGCGGCAGCTGGTCACCCACGACCGGGCGGGGGAGCGGATCCTCGAAGGACTGGTGCAGGACGCCCAGCAGCGGCTGGAGCACGAGGGTCTGCCCGGCAGCATCCACCTGTTCAAGAACAACACCGACTCTGCGGGCAACTCGTACGGCTGCCACGAGAACTACCTGGTGCGCCGGCAGGGCGACTTCGCCCGGCTCTCCGACGTGCTGGTGCCGTTCCTGATCACGCGTCAGATCCTCACCGGCGCCGGCAAGGTGCTGGCGACCCCACGGGGAGCGGTGTACTGCCTCTCGCAGCGCGCCGACCACATCTGGGAGGCGGTCTCCAGCGCGACGACCCGGTCCCGGCCCATCATCAACACGCGCGACGAGCCGCATGCGGACGCGGAGCACTTCCGCCGCCTGCACGTGATCGTCGGGGACTCGTCGATGGCCGAGACGACGACGATGCTCAAGGTCGGTGCCACCGACATGCTGCTGCGTCTGGTCGAGGCCGGTGTCCCCATCCGGGACATGGCGCTGGAGAACCCCATCCGGGCCATCCGCGAGATCAGCCACGACATGACGGGGCAGCACCCCATCACGCTGGCGTCCGGTCGCACCGTGACGGCGATCGACCTGCAGGAGGAGTACCTCGCGCGGGTCGCCGACTTCGTCGGTTCGGAGGTGGGTCCCTCACCGGAGACCAAGCAGGTCCTCGACCTCTGGGAGCGGGGGCTGCGCGCGCTGCGCACCGGTGACCTCTCGCTGGTGGACCGCGAGCTGGACTGGGCGATCAAGTACCGCATGATCGAGCGGTACCGCGCCAAGCACGGCCTGGAGCTGTCCGACGTGCGGGTGCAGCGCCTCGACCTCGCCTACCACGACATCTCTCGCACCGAGGGCCTGTACAACCTGCTCGCCGCCCGTGGCCTCGTCGAGCGGGTGACCACCGACGTGGAGGTGTTCGAGGCGACCGAGCAGCCGCCGCAGACGACGCGGGCCAAGCTGCGCGGCGACTTCGTGCGGGCGGCCCAGGACGCTCGGCGTGACTACACGGTGGACTGGGTGCATCTGAAGCTGAACGACCAGGCGCAGCGGACGGTCCTGTGCAAGGACCCGTTCCGGAGCGTCGACGAGCGGGTGGACCGGCTCATCGAGTCGATGTGAGGACCCGTACAGTGGACGGCCGGGCCGCGAGGTGGCCGTTGTCCGCACGGTGGACGAAGGAGGGACGAGGTGCGCCTGCGCGCTGCGCTGCTCGCGCTCCTCGCGCTGCTGCTCACGGCCTGCGCCGGACCGGCGTCGTCGGCCCCTGAGGTCTCCGTCTCCGGTGAGCCGGGCAGCAAGCCGATCCTCACCTACGTCGCCCCGCTCGATCCGGGGCGGACCTACCGGTCCACCATCTGGCCCGGCACGGGGCCTGAGCTGCGTGACGGTGAGCCGGTGCTGCTGAACTACTGGGTGGAGAACGCGCGGACGGCCACCGTCGTCGCGGAGAGCTACTCGGCGAGCCCCGTGACGCGCGAGCTGACCCCTGCCGCGCTCGGCGCAGACCTGTACCGGACGCTGTCCGGCGCTCACACCGGCGCCCGGCTGCTCCAGGTGAGCCCGCCGGGGACCGGGGCCGGGAACGACGTGCCCACCGTCACCGTGGTCGACGTCCTGCCGCTGCGCGCCACCGGCCAGCACGTCGACCCGCCGCAGGGCCTTCCCACCGTGAAGCTCGCCGCGGACGGTGCGCCGACGGTGACGCCGACCGGGACGGACCCGCCCACCTCGCTGGTCGCCCAGCCGCTGATCCGTGGCTCCGGTCGCCAGGTGACGCGGAGCGACACGGTGACGGTCCAGTACGTCGGCTTCTCCTGGAAGACGGGCGAGGCGTTCGACTCCACCTGGAGCCGGGGCTCGCCGTCGTCGTTCTCTCTCGTGGACGTCCCCGCGTGGGCCGACGGCCTGGCCGACCAGCCGGTCGGCTCGCAGCTGCTGCTCGTGGTCCCGCCGACGTACGCGCTGGGTGCGACGCAGAGCCAGGAGCTGTCCGGACAGACCGTCGTGTTCGTCGTCGACATCCTGGCGGTCGCCGCCGGAGGGACCTCATGAGCCTCGCCCTGCGTGTCATCCCGTGCCTCGACGTGGACGCCGGGCGCGTCGTCAAGGGCGTGAACTTCGAGAACCTTCGCGATGCCGGCGACCCGGTGGAGCTCGCGCGTCGTTACGACGCGGAGGGTGCCGACGAGGTCACGTTCCTCGACGTGTCGGCGTCGTCCGCCGGACGGGAGACGACGTACGACGTCGTGCGGCGCACCGCCGAGCAGGTGTTCGTGCCGCTGACCGTGGGCGGCGGCGTCCGCTCGGCGGAGGACGTGGACCGGCTGCTCCGGGCCGGTGCCGACAAGGTGGGCGTCAACACCGCGGCGATCGCCCGGCCCGAGCTCATCGCGGAGATCGCGCAGCGCTTCGGCTCGCAGGTCCTCGTCCTGTCCGTCGACGCCCGCCGCTGCACCGGCGAGACCCGGACGCCGTCGGGCTACGAGGTGACCACCCACGGCGGTCGGCGCGGAACGGGGATCGACGCCGTGGAGTGGGCCGCCCGTGCCGCCGAGCTCGGCGCCGGAGAGATCCTGCTCAACTCGATGGACGCGGACGGCACGGAAGCCGGGTTCGACCTCCAGATGCTGACCGATGTGCGGGCAGCGGTCAGCGTGCCGCTGATCGCGAGCGGCGGGGCCGGTACGCCGGCGCACTTCGTCGAGGCGGCGCAGGCGGGCGCTGACGCGGTGCTCGCGGCGAGCGTGTTCCACTTCGGGCAGCTGACGGTCCGCCAGGTCAAGGACGCGCTGCGCGCCGCGGGGGTCACGGTCCGCTGACGTGGGCACCCGCACCCGGGTGCTCCAGATGGACCGGGACCCGGCTGCCCGGCGTCGCCGTGGCAGGATCCTGGGGTGCCCGCTGAGCCCTTCGCCGCCCCGGCCGTCCCTGGTTCCACCGGTCTCGACCCGGCCGTCTCGGCGCGCCTCGCGCACGACGCGGCAGGTCTGGTCGCCGCCGTCATCCAGCAGCACGACACGCACGAGGTGCTGATGCTGGGGTGGATGGACGACGAGGCTCTGCACCGGACGCTCACCACGGGACGCGTCACGTTCTGGAGTCGTTCCAGGCGTGAGTACTGGCGCAAGGGCGACACGTCCGGCCACGTCCAGCTGGTCCGTTCGGTCGACCTCGACTGCGACGGTGACGCCGTGCTGGTGCAGGTCGAGCAGGTCGGCGCCGCGTGCCACACCGGGGCTCGTTCGTGCTTCGACGCCGGAGGTCCGCTCCCCGCCGTGGTGGGCGAATGAGCGCGCCCGAGCCGGCCGTCCCGGGGGCGACAGAGCCGGTCGACGCCGTCGAGGTCCCGTGGGGGTCCACCTGGCCGACGCTGGACGGGTTCCGGGAGCTGGCGCGGGACAACCGCGTGATCCCGGTGGTCCGGAGGCTGCTGGCCGACGCGACGACGCCCGTGGGCCTCTACCGCGCGCTGGCGGCCGGGCGTCCGGGGACGTTCGTGCTGGAGTCGGCCGAGGCGGACGGCACCTGGGGGCGGTGGTCGTTCGTCGGCGTGCGGTCGCGCGCCACCCTCGGGGTGGTGGACGGCCGTGCCGTCTGGTCGGGTGACGTACCGGTCGGCGTGCCGCGGGACGGGGACGTCCTGGAGGTGCTGGGCGCGACGCTCGAGGTGCTGCGGACGCCGCCCGTACCGGGACTTCCGCCGCTGACGGGCGGCCTCGTGGGTGCGCTGGGGTGGGACGTCGTGCGCCACTGGGAGCCCACCCTGCCGGCGGAGGCGCCCGACGAGCTCGGGGTCCCGGAGGTGACGCTGCTGCTCGCCACCGACCTGGCAGCGGTCGACCACCAGGACGGTTCGGTCTGGCTGGTGGCCAACGCGATCAACTTCGACGCGACGGACGACCGCGTCGACGAGGCCTACACCGACGCGGTCGCCCGGCTCGAGGCGATGCAGGCCGGCCTGGTGGGAGCCGCGGAGCCTGCCGTCGCGGTGCTCGACCCGTCGCTGCCCGAGCCGGAGCTCCGCTTCCGCACCAGCCGCCCGGACTTCGAGGCGGCGGTCCGCACGGGGAAGGCCGCGATCAGGGACGGTGAGGTGTTCCAGGTCGTGCTCTCGCAGCGCCTCGACCTCGACTGCCCGGCCGACCCGCTCGACGTCTATCGCGTGCTGCGGACCGTGAACCCGAGTCCCTACATGTACTACCTGCAGCTCCAGGATCCTCGCGGCGAGGACTTCGCCGTCGTGGGCTCCAGCCCGGAGACGCTGGTGAAGGTGACCGACGGCCAGGTGGTCACCTTCCCGATCGCCGGGTCGCGTCCGCGAGGGCGGACCCCGGACGAGGACAGGGCCCTGGCGGACGAGGTCCTCGCGGACCCGAAGGAGCGGGCCGAGCACATCATGCTGGTCGACCTGGCGCGCAACGATCTCGCGAAGGTGTGCGAGCCGACGTCCGTCGAGGTGGTGGAGTTCATGTCGGTCCGTCGGTACTCGCACATCATGCACATCTGCTCGACGGTGGTCGGCAGCCTCCGGGCCGGGGCGACGGCGTTGCAGACTTTCGTCGCGACCTTCCCCGCCGGCACCCTCTCCGGCGCGCCGAAGCCCCGTGCGATCGCGCTGATCGACGCCGTAGAACCCGCCCGGCGGGGGATCTACGGCGGCACGGTGGGCTACTTCGACTTCGCCGGCGACATGGACATGGCGATCGCGATCCGTACCGCTCTCCTGCGGGGCGGCACCGCGAGCGTCCAGGCCGGTGCGGGCATCGTGGCGGACTCGGTCCCGGAGGTCGAGTACGCCGAGACGCGGGCCAAGGCTGCCGCCGCCGTCCGAGCGGTGCAGATCGCGGCACGGCTACGTCCGGCGCAACGGTGACCGCCCGCGCGGGACGCGGGCGGTGGGTGGTCGTCCTGCTGCTCCTGGCCGTCCTCGTCTGGGCCGCCGCCGTCCCCACGTGGGTGAGCGCCGCCGGAACGTCCGTGCTGACCGGGACCGTGGAGGTGCGCGTCCCCGGTACGAGGGCCGCACCGGGGATGGTGGGCGCTGCGCTAGCCCTGGCGGCCGCCGGTGCGGCGCTCGCGCTGGCCGGTCGGCTCGGTCGGTGGGTCGTGATGACGGTCGTGCTGCTGTGCGGTGCCGTGGTCGCCTGGTCGGCCGTCGCGCTGCTGGCGAACCCCGGGCCCGTCGCTCGCCAGGCGGTCGCGGCTGCGACCGGCGTGGACCACCTCGTCGGGACGCCGCGGAGCACGGCCGCCCCGTGGGTCGCGACGCTCGTCGCGGCCGTCGTGGTCGTGTGCGGCGCCGCCCTGGGCCGCGCTTCGGCCCGATGGTCCGTGACGAGCGGCCGCCACGAGCCGGCACCCGCCCGTGCAGCGACGGAACGCGACATCGCAACGATGCGCCCCGAGGCTGGGGCTGTCGTCGGACAGAGCCAGGACCCGACGTCTGCGCGCACCGCCGCCGGATCGCCGGAGCGCGCGCTGCCACCGTCGCAGCCGGCGACCGGCGAACGGTCCGACGCGCCCGGCGAGCGGTCCGACGAGCCCGACGAGCGAGCCGACTGGGATGCTCTGACCCGCGGGGAGGACCCGACGTGATCGCCGCCGGCTCCGCCGGTGGGCCTCTCAGCTCTCCGCTACTGTTTCCGACAGCCGAGCACGAAGGGTACGAACCGATGGCAGACCAGCCTCTCGACGACCAGCCGAGCAACCGCATGCTCGGCGCCGGCCGCACCGAGGCGGTCCACCTGCCACCGGCGGCCGCGCCCCGCAACCACGGCCGCACGGTCGCGGCGTGGGTGACGACGCTGATCGTGGTGGTGGGTGCCGTGGTGGCAGGCCTTGGAGTCGCTCTCGCGGAGCCGTGGCTGGCGTGGGTCGGCGGCGGGGTGGTCCTCGCTGGGCTGATCGTCGGCAAGGTGCTCCAGATGATGGGTCTGGGCCAGCCGGGCAGTGCCCGGGCCCGCGGCGGCCACTGAGCCACCGCATCGGCGCAGCGGCCGGCGATCGTCCGGCCGAGGACGACCAGGAGGACGAATGTCCAGCCCCGAGGGACCCGACGGCGGCGCCGGTTCCGACCAGCCGCCCGCAGTGCCGGCGCAGCCGCAGGCACCCGCCTACGGAGCCCAGCCCCCCGAGGGCCCGGCGCAGCCCCACCCCGGGTCGCCGGTCGCGTACCCCGGTCAGCACGCGCCGGGGTACCCCGGCGAGGCTCCGACGGGTGCGGACGCCCCCTACGGTGGCGGCTACCCTGCCCCGGGTCAGACCTACGGGACCCAGCCGTACGGGGCCCAGCCGTACGGGACCCAGCCCTACGGGACCCAGCCCTACGGGACCCAGCCCTACGGGGCCCAGCCGCAGGCAGCCCAGCCGTACGGTTCGGCGCCCTACGGCGCTCCTTACCCCGGATACCCGGGATACGGCCAGGTGTACCCGCGCAACGACCTGGGGGTCTGGTCTCTGGTCCTCGCGCTGGCGGGGATCCTCCTCGGCTTCACGCTGCTGACCGGCATCCCCGCCGTGATCGTCGGCAGGCGAGCCCGGCAGGCGGTCGCTCGCGGTGAGGCGAACAACGACGGGATCGCGGTCGCCGGCATCGTGATCGGCTGGATCGCCACGGCACTCGGGGCGCTCGTCGCCATTCTGTTCATCGGAGCGATCGTCTTCGGCATCTTCGCCTCGACGTCCGGTCGCACGTACTGACGACGCACCCGCCGCGCGGAGGCTGACCGGCTCACCGGCCGCCCGGCCGCGCCGCCGTGGTCCGGGCGGGCGGTCCGGCGCCTCGAGGCAATCGGGTGGTACGCACCGTTCCATCCCATGACCCGCGGACGGACCCCCGGCGGGCCACCTTTACGATGGCCGCAACCGGACGGACCGGGCGGGAGGGGTGGGGGCCATGACCGTGCTGGACGACATCGTCGCCGGTGTCCGCCAGGACCTGGCCGAGCGCCAGGCGCTGACGTCGCTGGACGAGCTCAAGGAGCGGGCGCAGCGTCGGCCCTCAGCCCTCGAGTGCGTCTCTCGGCTGAAGGTCGAGGACGCCGTCACGGTCATCGCCGAGGTGAAGCGCTCGAGCCCGAGCAAGGGTGCGCTCGCCAGCATCGACGACCCGGCAGCCCTGGCCGCCGAGTACGAGAAGGGGGGAGCCGCCGCGATCTCGGTGCTGACCGAGCAGCGGCGCTTCCGGGGCTCGTTGGCGGACCTGGACTCGGTGCGGGCACGGGTGGACATCCCCGTGCTGCGCAAGGACTTCATCGTCACGCCGTACCAGGTGTGGGAGGCGCGGGCGCACGGCGCCGACCTGCTGCTTCTCATCGTGGCCGCGCTGGAGCAGACGGTGCTGGAGTCGCTGATCGACCGGGTGCAGTCGCTGGGCATGACGGCGCTGGTCGAGGTGCACGACTCCGAGGAGGCGCGCCGTGCGGTCGACGCCGGCGCCCGCGTGGTCGGAGTGAACGCGCGCGACCTGCGGTCCCTCGAGGTGGACCGCGGGACGTTCGCGCGGGTGGCCCCGAGCATCCCCAACCACATCGTCAAGGTCGCCGAGTCCGGGGTGCGCGGACCGCACGACGTCATGGACTACGCGCGAGCGGGTGCCGATGTCGTGCTGGTGGGAGAGGCCCTGGTCACGGACGACGCTCCCCGCCGGTCGGTGGCGGACCTCGTCGCGGCCGGTGCCCACCCCTCCCTGCGGGCGGTCCGGCAGTGAGCCCGTCCAGCGGCGGCCGTCCGGTTCCGTCGGACGCCCACGGCCCCGCGACCACGGGGCCGCTGTCCACGCACCAGGGGCCGTACTTCGGTCAGTTCGGCGGCCGCTTCGTCCCGGAGGCGCTGATCGCGGCGCTCGACGAGCTGGACACCGCCTACCACAAGGCGCAGGCGGACCCGGCGTTCGGCGCCGCGCTGGCGAAGCTGCACCGCACCTACACCGGGCGGCCGAGCCCCCTGACGGAGGTCGAGCGGTTCGCCCGGCACGTGGGCGGCGGGGCCCGGGTGTTCCTGAAGCGCGAGGACCTCAACCACACCGGTTCCCACAAGATCAACAACGTGCTCGGGCAGGCCCTGCTGGTGAAGCGGATGGGCAAGACCCGGGTGATCGCGGAGACCGGTGCGGGCCAGCACGGCGTCGCCACGGCGACCGCAGCAGCGCTGATGGACCTCGAGTGCACGGTGTACATGGGCGAGGAGGACACCCGGCGGCAGGCGCTGAACGTCGCACGGATGCGCCTGCTCGGGGCGGAGGTCGTGCCGGTCCGCCAGGGCAGCCGGACCTTGAAGGACGCGATCAACGAGGCGCTGCGGGACTGGGTCACCAACGTCGAGACGACGCACTACCTGCTCGGCACGGTGACGGGCCCGCACCCGTTCCCCGAGATGGTGCGCGACTTCCACAAGATCATCGGCGAGGAGGCGCGCGCCCAGCTGTTCGACGAGATCGGGCGGCTGCCGGACGCCGTCGCCGCGTGCGTCGGCGGAGGGTCCAACGCGATGGGCATCTTCAACGCGTTCCTCGACGAGCCCTCCGTCCGGCTGTTCGGTTTCGAGGCCGGCGGCCACGGGATCTCCTCCGGCGAGCACGCCGCCCGGTTCTCCGGTGGTGAGCCCGGCGTGCTGCAGGGCGCGAGGTCGTACCTGCTGCAGGACGACGACGGTCAGACGCGCCCCAGCCACTCGGTCTCGGCGGGGCTGGACTACCCGAGCGTCGGCCCGGAGCACGCGTGGTTGCACGACATCGGGCGGGCCGAGTACCGGCCGGTGGACGACGACCAGGCGATGGAGGCGTTCCGCCTGCTGTGCCGCACCGAGGGCATCATCCCGGCGATCGAGTCGGCGCACGCGCTGGCGGGTGCCCTGCAGCTGGGGCCGGAGCTCGGGCAGTGGGGCGTCGAGGAGCCGGTGCTGCTGGTGAACCTCTCCGGGCGTGGGGACAAGGACGTGGCGACGGCGGGCGCATGGTTCGGGCTGCTGGACGAGGAGCCCACGGTGCTGGCGGACCAGGGAGAGCAGCTGTGACCGGCACGGACGTCGTCTCGTCGACCGGAGCCCTGCTCGACGCGTTGGCGGAGCGCGAGAACCGCGCGGCGCTGGTCGGCTACCTGCCGGTCGGCTACCCGAGCGTGCCGGCCTCGGTCGACGCGGTGCGGACGATGGTCGACGCAGGCGTGGACGTCGTCGAGCTGGGCATGCCCTACTCCGACCCGGTGATGGACGGACCGGTGATCCAGCGCGCGGTCGAGGCCGCCCTCGCACGCGGCACGCGTGTGCGCGACACGCTGCTGGCGGTGGAGCAGGTCGCCGGTCGGGGCGCCCCGATCCTCGTCATGACGTACTGGAACCTCGTGCTGCGGTACGGCGTCGAGGCCTACGCGCGTGATCTGGCCGCCGCCGGCGGTGCCGGCCTGATCACCCCCGACCTCATCCCGGACGAGGCCGCCGAGTGGATCGCGGCGTCGGACCGCCACGGGCTCGACAGGGTGTTCCTGGTGGCACCCAGCTCGACCCCGGAGCGCCTCGCGCTGACCGCCGCGTCGTCTCGCGGGTTCGTCTACGCAGCCTCGACGATGGGTGTGACGGGGGAGCGGTCGACGGTCGGCTCGCGGGCGCAGCAGCTGGTCTCGGACACCCGCGCGGCCGGCGCTCGCCACGTGTGCGTGGGCCTCGGTGTCTCCCGTCCGGAGCAGGCGGCCGAGGTCGGTGCCTACGCGGACGGCGTCATCGTCGGCTCGGCGCTCGTCCGCGCCCTGGTCGACGCACCCGACGAGCGGGCCGGGCTCGCAGCGCTGACCGCGGTCACGCAGAGCCTGGCGGCAGGTGTGCGGAGCGCGAGATGACGTTCGCCGCCGTGACGGCGGCGATCCCCAGCCCGTCGCGCGGCGTGTGGCACCTCGGGCCGCTGCCTCTGCGCGCGTACGCGTTCGCGATCCTGCTCGGGATCGTCGTCGGCGTGGTGATCGCGCGACGTCGCTGGGTGGAGCGCGGTGGTGACGGCGACACCGCCCTCGAGATCGTCTACTGGGCGGTGCCGTTCGGGATCGTCGGAGGTCGGCTGTACCACGTGATCAGCTCGCCGGACGCATACTTCGGCCGTGGGGGAGACCCGGTCCGTGCCCTCTTCGTCTGGGAAGGCGGGCTGGGCATCTGGGGGGCTGTCGCGCTGGGTGGCCTCGGTGCGTGGATCGGCGCCCACCGGCAGTGGGTCCGGCTCGCACCGTTCGCCGACGCGCTGGCGCCCGGGCTGCTCGTCGCTCAGGCGATCGGCCGGCTCGGCAACTGGTTCAACCAGGAGCTCTTCGGCGGCCCGACGACACTGCCCTGGGGCCTGCGCATCGACGACGCGCACCTGCCGGCCGGCTACCCGTCCGGGACGCTCTTCCACCCGACCTTCCTGTACGAGCTGATCTGGAACCTGCTCGCTGCGGCTCTGCTCGTCTGGTTGGACCGGCGCTACCGGTTCGGTCACGGGCGTGCGTTCTGGCTCTACGTCGCGCTGTACTGCGCGGGCCGGCTGTGGATCGAGATGCTGCGGATCGACCCGGCGCACCAGGTCCTGGGCCTGCGGCTCAACGTCTGGACGGCCATCGTGGTCGGTCTCGGTGCGCTGGTAGCGTTCACCGTGGTCGGCCGCCGGCACCCCGGGCGTGACACGACCCTCCTGCTGGCCTCACCGGTGCGGCAGGACGACGAGAGGAACGCGTCGGACCCGACGCGGTGACCGCACCGCACCGTGGGACCACGCCTTGGTGTGCGATGCGGCCCCGGCCCGACCGGTTGGTAGTGTCACCCCACGCATGCGGGCCGACGGCGTCCCACACGCACCAGCTGTACGTGCGACCTTGTGAGGACGGTTTGATGTCGACACCGCACGTGACCCCAGGGAGCCTGCGGGCGCCCGTGGCCCACGGGCTGTACGACCCCGACGCCGAGCGCGACGCCTGCGGGTTCGCCTTCGTCGCCACGCTGCGCGGGACGCCGGGGCGCGACATCGTCGACGCCGGGCTCACCGCGCTGCTCAACCTCGACCACCGCGGTGCGGTGGGCGCCGAGGAGGACAGCGGCGACGGCGCGGGCATCCTCACGCAGATCCCCGACGCGTTCCTGCGGGACGTGGTGGACGCCGAGCTGCCGCCGGCCGGTCACTACGCGATCGGTCTCGCGTTCCTGCCCGTCGACGCCGACGAGCGCGAGCGTGTCGTCGCAGCGGTGGAGGCGATCGCGGCGGAGGAGAAGCTCGACGTGCTCGCGTGGCGCGACGTCGTGGTGACCGCCGACCTCGTCGGCCCCACGGCACGTGCCTCGATGCCCGTGTTCCGTCAGCTCGTCGTCGCGGACCCCGCGCGTGAGCTCGCCGGGATCGACCTCGACCGCCGCACGTTCCGCCTGCGCCGGCGTGCCGAGCACGAGGTCGGCCTGTACTTCGCCTCGCTGTCCGCCCGCACGCTGACGTACAAGGGCATGCTGACCACCGGGCAGCTGGAGCCGTTCTTCGCGGACCTGTCGGACCCGCGGTACGCCTCGGAGATCGTGCTGGTCCACTCGCGCTTCTCCACCAACACGTTCCCGTCCTGGGAGCTCGCGCAACCGTTCCGGATCATCGCCCACAACGGTGAGATCAACACGGTGCGCGGCAACCGGAACTGGGTCGCCGCCCGCGAGGGCATGATGCACAGCGACCTGCTGGGAGACCTCGCGCCGCTGCTGCCGGTGTGCACGCCCGGTGGTTCGGACTCCGGCAGCTTCGACGAGGTCCTGGAGCTGCTGCACCTCGCCGGACGGTCCTTGCCGCACGCGATGATGATGATGATCCCGGAGGCGTGGGAGAACCACGCCCAGATGGATCCCGAGCGGCGGGCGTTCTACGCCTACCACTCCACGCTGATCGAGCCGTGGGACGGCCCGGCGGCGATGACGTTCACCGACGGGACGCTGATCGGCTCGATGCAGGACCGCAACGGTCTGCGTCCCGGCCGGTACTGGGTCACCGAGGACGGGCTCGTTGTCTGCGCGAGCGAGGCCGGCGTGCTCGACCTCGACCCGGCGACGGTGGTGGCCAAGGGTCGTCTCGAGCCCGGGAAGATGTTCCTGGTCGACACCCGCCGCGGCCGGATCGTGGCGGACGAGGTGATCAAGGGCGAGCTGGCGGCCCAGCGGCCGTACGCCGAGTGGATGCGCGACAACGCGGTCCACCTCGAGCAGCTCCCTGAGCGCGAGCACGTGGCCCACTCGACCGCCTCCGTGCGGCGTCGGCAGCGGACCTTCGGGTACACCGAGGAAGAGCTGAAGATCATCCTGGCGCCGATGGGCACCAACGCCGCCGAGCCGCTCGGGGCGATGGGGTCTGACACGCCGGTCGCGGTGCTGTCGTCCCGTCCGCGGCTGCTGTTCGACTACTTCACGCAGATGTTCGCCCAGGTGACCAACCCGCCGCTGGACGCGATCCGCGAGGAGCTGGTCACGGCCATCGGTGGGGCCATCGGTCCGGAGCCGAACCTGCTGACCGACGGACCGGAGCACGCGCGCAAGCTGGTGCTGCCGTTCCCCGTGATCGACAACGACCAGCTCGCCAAGATCGTGCACGTCGCACGGCAGCCGGACCTCGGGTTCCGGGCCACGACGATCCGCGGCCTGTACCGGGTCGACGGCGGCGGTGCTGCGCTGCAGGCGCGGCTGGAGGAGATCTTCGCCGAGGTCGACGCGGCGATCGCCGACGGCGTGAGCTTCCTCGTGCTGTCCGACCGCAACTCGGACGCGGACCACGCGCCGATCCCGTCGCTCCTGCTCCTCTCGGCGGTGCACCACCACACGCTGCGCCGGCACACCCGCACGCAGATCTCGCTGGTCGTCGAGGCCGGTGACGTGCGCGAGGTGCACCACGTCGCGCTGCTGATCGGCTACGGCGCCGCTGCGGTGAACCCGTACCTGGCGATGGAGACCGTCGAGGACATGGCGCGCCGCGGCTACCTGCCGGGTGTCGCCCCGGAGAAGGCCGTCGCCAACCTGATCAAGGCGCTGGGCAAGGGCGTGCTGAAGGTGATGTCCAAGATGGGCATCTCCACGATGGCGTCCTACCGCGGCGCGCAGGTGTTCGAGGCGATCGGCCTGTCCCACGCGCTGGTCGAGCGGTACTTCACCGGCACCACCAGCCGGCTGGACGGCGTCGGGCTCGACGTGATCGCGGCGGAGGTCGCCGCACGGCACGCCGACGCCTACCCGGCGTCGGGCAACCGGCAGCCGCACCAGTCCCTGGCGGTCGGTGGCGAGTACCAGTGGCGCCGCGGTGGTGAGGAGCATCTGTTCGACCCGGAGACGGTGTTCCGTCTGCAGCACTCCACCCGCACCCGTCAGTACGACGTGTTCCGGCAGTACACCCAGCGGGTCGACGACCAGTCGTCCCGGCTGATGACGCTCCGCGGCCTCCTGCGCTTCAAGGACGGCGTGCGCCAGCCGGTGCCGATCGACGAGGTCGAGTCCGTCGAGTCGATCATCAAGCGGTTCTCGACGGGCGCCATGTCCTACGGCTCCATCTCGGCGGAGGCGCACGAGACGCTCGCGGTGGCGATGAACCACCTCGGCGCCCGGTCGAACACGGGCGAGGGTGGCGAGGACCCGGAGCGTCTGCACGACCCGGAGCGTCGCTCCCGCATCAAGCAGGTCGCGTCCGGACGCTTCGGCGTCACGAGCGAGTACCTGACCTTCGCGGACGACCTGCAGATCAAGCTCGCCCAGGGCGCCAAGCCCGGCGAGGGTGGTCAGCTGCCGGGCCACAAGGTGTACCCGTGGGTCGCCCAGACGCGGCACTCGACACCCGGCGTCGGCCTGATCTCGCCGCCCCCGCACCACGACATCTACTCGATCGAGGATCTCAAGCAGCTGATCCACGACCTGAAGAACGCCAACCCGAAGGCCCGCGTCCACACCAAGCTCGTCAGCGAGTTCGGCGTCGGCACGGTGGCCGCCGGGTGCGCGAAGGCGCACGCGGACGTGGTGCTCATCTCCGGTCATGACGGCGGCACGGGTGCGAGCCCGCTGACGTCGCTCAAGCACGCGGGCACCCCGTGGGAGATCGGCCTGGCGGAGACCCAGCAGACGCTGGTACTGAACGACCTGCGCGACCGCGTCGTCGTCCAGGTGGACGGTCAGCTGAAGACGGGTCGCGACGTGGTGATCGGCGCCCTGCTCGGTGCTGAGGAGTTCGGCTTCGCCACCGCGCCGCTGGTCGTCTCGGGCTGCGTCATGATGCGCGTCTGCCACCTCGACACCTGTCCGGTCGGCGTCGCCACGCAGAACCCCGAGCTGCGCGCCCGGTTCACGGGCAAGCCCGAGTTCGTCGAGACCTTCTTCGAGTACATCGCCCAGGAGGTGCGCGAGCACCTCGCGTCGATCGGCTTCCGGTCGATCGAGGAGGCGGTGGGCCACGTCGAGCTGCTCGACACCACCGCGGCGGTCGACCACTGGAAGGCCGCCGGGCTGGACCTCGGCCCGGTCCTGGCGGTGCCGGAGCCGAAGCCGGGTTCGTCGCTGCACCACGTCAAGGACCAGGACCACGGCCTGGAGCGGGCGCTGGACAACCAGCTGATCGCGATGGCAGCCGAGGCCCTCGACCACGGTGAGCCCGTCCGCATCGCCCTGCCGGTCCGCAACGTCAACCGCACCGTCGGCACGCTGCTCGGCCACGAGGTGACCCGGCGGTACAGCGGTGCCGGCCTGCCGGACGACACGATCGACGTGACGCTGACCGGGTCGGCCGGTCAGTCGTTCGGCGCGTTCCTGCCCAAGGGCGTGACCCTGCGCCTGTTCGGCGACGCGAACGACTACGTCGGGAAGGGCCTGTCGGGCGGTCGCCTCGTCGTCCGGCCGCACCGCAGCTCGGTGCTGTCGGGCCGGAACAACGTCGTCGCCGGCAACGTCATCGGGTACGGCGCGACGTCGGGCGAGGCCTTCCTGCGCGGGCTGGTGGGGGAGCGCTTCGGTGTGCGCAACTCCGGCGCGACGCTCGTCGTCGAAGGGGTGGGTGACCACGCCTGCGAGTACATGACGGGCGGAACCGTCGTCGTGCTCGGTCCGACGGGGCGCAACCTCGCGGCCGGCATGTCGGGCGGCACGGCGTACGTCCTGGACCTGCAGCCCGCGCTGGTCAACACGCAGGCGGTCGCCAGCGGTGAGCTCGCGCTCCAGCCACTGGACGACGCGGACGTCGTGCTGGTGACGGGCCTGCTGCGCCGGCACCTCGACGAGACCGGTTCGCCGGTGGCGGCGCAGCTGCTCGAGGACCCCGAGGCGGTGCGCACACGGTTCACCCGGCTGCTGCCGACCGAGTACGCACGCGTCCGCGAAGCCCTGTCCAAGGCGGCCGCCGAGGGGCTCGACCCCACGGCCCCGGGCGTGTGGGAGCGGATCCTGGAGGTGGCGCATGGCTGACCCGCGCGGCTTCCTCAAGGTGCGCGACCGCCAGCTGCCGCCGAACCGGCCGGTCGAGGTCCGCATCCAGGACTGGAAGGACGTCCACGAGCAGCTGCCGGAGGGTCAGCCGTTCCTGCGCGCCCAGGCGGGTCGCTGCATGGACTGCGGCATCCCGTTCTGCCACAACGGCTGCCCGCTGGGGAACCTGATCCCCGAGTGGAACGACCTGGTGTGGCGCGGGCAGTGGGCGGACGCGATCGAGCGCCTGCACGCGACCAACAACTTCCCGGAGTTCACCGGCCGCATCTGCCCGGCGCCCTGCGAGTCGTCCTGCGTGCTCGGCATCAGCCAGCCGCCGGTCACCATCAAGAACGTCGAGGTGTCGATCATCGACGAGGCGTTCGAGCGCGGGTACGTCACCCCGCAGGTGCCGCAGCGCCTCACCGGTCACACGGTCGCGGTGGTCGGCTCGGGGCCGGCCGGCCTCGCCGCGGCCCAGCAGCTGACGCGTGCCGGTCACACGGTGGCGGTGTACGAGCGTGACGACGCGATCGGCGGTCTGCTGCGCTACGGGGTGCCGGACTTCAAGCTCGAGAAGCGGCACATCGACCGCCGACTCACGCAGATGACGGCGGAGGGCACCCGCTTCCGGCCCAACGTCGAGATCGGCCGCGACATCACCTGGGACGACCTGCGGGCCCGGTACGACGCCGTGGTCGTGGCCACGGGTGCGACGGTGCCCCGCGACCTGCCGCTGCCGGGCCGTGAGCTCGACGGCATCCACGTCGCGATGGACTACCTGCACCAGGCCAACATCGTGGCCGCGGGTGGGACCGTGCCGGACCAGATCACCGCCGAGGGCAAGCACGTGGTGATCATCGGCGGCGGCGACACCGGCTCCGACTGCCTGGGTACCGCGCTGCGACAGGGTGCCGCCTCCGTCACGACGCTCGCGATCGGCAAGCGTCCGCCGTCGCACCGGACCGCGGAGCAGCCGTGGCCGACCGACCCCGTGCTGTTCGAGGTGTCGTCGTCGCACGAGGAGGGTGGCGAGCGCGCGTACCTCGCGTCGACGGTCGCCTTCATCGGCGGCGAGGGCGACGACGCCGGCGCCGTCCGTCACCTGCGCCTGGCGCGGACCGAGTACCTGCCGGACGGGACCCGGGCCCCGACCCCGGGCACGGAGCAGGACGTGCCGGCGGACCTGGTGCTGATCTGCATGGGCTTCTCCGGTCCCGAGACGAGTGCGCTGGTCGACCAGATCGGCGTGCGCGTGACGCGGCGGTCCACCGTCCAGCGCTCCGCCGACTTCGCCGTGGGGGTCCCGGGCGTGTTCGTCGCGGGCGACGCCGGCCGTGGCCAGTCGCTCGTGGTGTGGGCGATCGCCGAGGGTCGGGCGGCCGCCGCCGCGGTGGACACCTACCTGAACGGCCTGTCGGAGCTCCCCGCACCGGTCGAGGCGACCACCCAGGCGCTGCGCCCCTGACCAGCAGACGAACGCAGCACGACCAGCACGTGACACATCACACCCGCGACCGGGGATAACCCCTGCCCACAAGGCAGGGCCAGGACGTTCGGCTGCGGCCCGAAAACCGAGAGGGAATAGGCTCGAACCATGCGTAGAGCGAAGATCGTCTGCACCATCGGCCCCGCGACGGAGTCGCCCGAGCAGATCCAGGCACTGGTCGACGCGGGTATGGACGTGGCGCGACTGAACCGCAGCCACGGTGAGACCGAGGTGCACCAGCGCGTCTACAACAACGTGCGCGCAGCGGCGAAGGCGTCGGGTCGCTCCGTCGCCGTCCTGGTCGACCTGCAGGGCCCCAAGATCCGCCTCGGCCGCTTCGTCGAGGGCAAGCACTTCCTCGAGGTCGGTGACGTCTTCACCATCACCACCGAGGACGTCGAGGGCACCAAGGACCTCGTCTCCACCACCTTCAAGGGCCTGCCGGGCGACGTGAAGCCGGGCGACCCGATCCTCATCGACGACGGCAAGGTGCTGGTCCGCGTCACCGAGGTGGACGGCCCCCGTGTGGTCACGCGCGTCGAGGTGCCGGGCCCGGTGTCCAACAACAAGGGCCTCAACCTGCCGGGCGTCGCGGTGTCCGTCCCCGCGCTGAGCGACAAGGACGAGGAGGACCTGCGCTGGGCCGTCCGCGTCGGTGCCGACCTCATCGCGCTGTCCTTCGTCCGGAACGCCCGCGACTACGACGACGTGCGCCGGATCATGGAGGAGGAGGGCCGGGTCGTCCCGGTCATCGCCAAGATCGAGAAGCCGCAGGCCGTCGAGAACCTCAACGAGATCGTGCAGACGTTCGACGGCATCATGGTCGCCCGCGGCGACCTGGGCGTCGAGCTGCCGCTCGAGCAGGTGCCGCTGGTCCAGAAGCGGGCCGTCGAGCTGGCGCGCCGCAACGCCAAGCCGGTGATCGTCGCCACGCAGGTGCTCGAGTCGATGATCACCAGCCCGCGCCCGACGCGCGCCGAGGCCTCCGACTGCGCCAACGCGGTCCTCGACGGTGCCGACGCGGTGATGCTGTCCGGCGAGACGAGCGTCGGCGACTACCCGATCGAGGCGGTCCGCACCATGGCCCGCATCATCGAGGTGACCGAGGAGCTGGGTCGCGAGCGCATCGCGCCGCTCGGCTCGACCCCGCAGACCCGTGGCGGTGCCATCACGCGTGCGGCCGCCGAGGTGGGCGACGCGCTCGGGGTGAAGTACCTGGTCACGTTCACGCAGTCCGGTGACTCCGCCCGGCGGATGTCGCGCCTGCGGTCGGCGATCCCGCTGCTCGCCTTCACCCCGCTGGAGGCCGTCCGGAACGTGCTGTCGCTCAGCTGGGGCGTGCAGACGTATCTCGTGCCGAAGGTCGAGAGCACCGACGTGATGGTCTACCAGGTGGACCAGACGCTGCGCGCCCAGGGCCTGGCCGAGATCGGCGACGTGGTCGTGGTCGTGGCGGGTACGCCGGTGGGCGTGACCGGGTCCACCAACTCCGTGGTGGTGCACCGCATCGGTGGCGAGGAGCCGGAGCGCCTGCGCGTCCTGTGACGCGGGCGTCCTTTGACGCACCACAGCAACGAGAAGAGCTCGCCGCACGACCCCGGACGGGGCTCGTGGGGCGAGCTCGTCTCGTTCAGCGCCCGCTGAGGGCGACCGGGCGGTGGGCGTCGATCGACACGCAGTACTCGCAGCGCGGACGTTCGTCCGTGCCCAGCTGCTTGTTCCACCAGGGGATCTCGCGACCCGCAGGGCACTCGTCGTCGTCGTGGAAGACCTGGGGGTCGGACGGGTGTGCCGAGTGGTACGCCTTGACCTTCATCGCGCCGGCCTCCTTGCCGTCGAGACGTCTGACCTGCACGGTCAGTGGATGGGACGACGTTAGGGCCCTCTGTCGAGCAGGGCTGAGACTTAGGGCCCTGGTCCGGTGGACGGCCCGCACGGCGGTGGTCGGGTCGCCGCACCGCCTGCGTGCCGACAGGATCTCGGCATGAGCGGCGACGATCGGACGGGAGAGCGCGGGTGAACAACATCGACGTGCGAGACGCGGTGGCGGAGCAGCGTTACGAGGCGCGGCAGGGCGAGACGGTCGTCGGGGTGCTCCTGTACGAGCTGGACGGTGACGTGGTCACCTTCACCCACACCGAGGTGGAGCCCCAGGCCGAGGGCACCGGTGTGGGGTCGACCCTGGCCCGCCGTGCCCTGGACGATGCCCGGGCCTCGGGACGGCGGGTGGTTCCGGCATGCCCCTTCGTCAAGGCGTGGATCGGTCGGCATCGCGAGTACGCAGACCTGGTGCAGCCCTCCGGCCCGGTGCGATGACCTAGGGGCGCGGCGCCGTCCGTCAGCCCCGGACGGCGAACGTGGCGTGGAGCAGGTCGCGGTCCCGTGAGGACGGGCCGACGAGCAGCTCGAACTCGCCGGGCTCGACGACCCGCGTCGCGTCCGCGTCGACCAGCGTGCAGTCCCGTACGGGCAGCTCGAGCTCGACGACCCGTCGCTCACCGGGTGCCAGCGCCACCTGCCGGTAGGCCTTGAGCTCCTTCTGTGCCCAGGTCACCGATGTGACGACGTCGTGCAGGTACACCTGGACGGTCTCGAGGACGGGGCGGCCTCCGGTGTTCGTGACGGCGACGCGCGCTCGCACGGCGTCATCCCGGCCGACCACCGGCGTGGAGACGACGAGGTCGTCGTACGCCACGCTGGTGTAGCTGAGGCCCTCGCCGAACGCGAAGGCCGGGTCCTGGGTCAGGTCGGCGTACCGCGTGCCGTGCTGGCCGGGCAGCTGGTTGTAGTACGTGGGTTGCTGGCCGACGTGCCGGGCGAACGAGATCGGCAGCCGGCCGCTCGGCTCCACCAGGCCGAGCAGCAGCTCGGCGATCGCCTGTCCGCCGCGCATGCCCGGGTTGGCCGCCCACACGAGTGCGGCGGCCTCCAGGGCGGACGGCGGCAGGACCAGCGGCTTCGAGGCGACGAGGACGACGACCATCGGTGTGCCCGTCGCCGCGAGGGCGTCGAGCAGGGCGATCTGCCCGCCGACCAGCTCGAGGGTGGCCGTGGAGCGGCCCTCGCCGACCAGCTCGATGCGGTCGCCGACCACGGCGACGACCACGTCGGCGTCTCGGGCCGCCCGGACGGCCTCGGCGATCAGCGCCTCGTCGGGCGGGCAGGGCACCGCGACCGCCGGACGCGGCTGACCGTCGGGGAAGAAGGCACCCTCAGGGTCCGGGCCGACGGTGACGACGTCCGCACCGCGGGCGTGCGTGACGGTCCAGCTGCTCGGCGCGTGCGCGCGCAGGCCGTCGAGCACCGTGGTGGTCAGGTGCCGCGGGTGGCCGTCGGGCAGCCAGTCCGCCTGGCCGGACGCCCCGGCCCAGTCGCCGAGCTGCGCGTGCTGGTCGTCGGCGTTGGGGCCCACGACCGCGACCCGGTACGGGTGGCCAGTGGGGTCCGCGGCGCGTCCGGTCGCGTCGGCGGTGAACCCACCGGCCAGCGGCAGCGTGCCGTCGTTGCGGAGCAGCACCAGCGACCGGCGGGCCGTCTCGAGGTTGACGGCGGTGTGCTCGGGTGCGCCCACGACGGCGCGCTGGCGTGCGGGCTCGGGGCGGCGCGGGTCCTCGAAGAGACCGAGCTCGAGCTTCAGCGTGAGGATGTGGGCGACCGCGGCATCGATCTCGCTCTCGGCGAGCAGGCCTCGGGCCACCGCGTCCTGGGCGCCGGCGAAGAACTGCGGCGTCGTCATCACCATGTCGTTGCCCGCCCGGACCGCCCGGGCAGCGGCGTGGGTGTGGTCCGGCTCGATCCGCTGCTCCCACACCATGCGGCCCACGTTGTCCCAGTCGGTGACCAGCGTGCCTGTGTACCCCCACTCGCCGCGGAGGACCTCGTTCAGCAGCCAGTGGTTGACGGTGATCGGGACACCGTCGGTGGACTGGTAGCCGAGCATGAACGTGCGGCAGCCCTCACGTGCCACGCGTTCGAACGGCGGCAGGAACCAGGACCGCAGCTTGCGGCGGGAGATGTCGGCCTCGCTGGCGTCCCGCCCGCCCTGCGTCTCCGAGTAGCCGGCGAAGTGCTTGGCGGTGGCGAGGATCGCGGTCGGGTCGGTGAGGCCGTCCCCCTGGTAGCCGCGGACCATGGCCGAGGCGAGCTCGCCGATGAGGAAGGGGTCCTCGCCGAACGTCTCGTCGACGCGGCCCCACCGCAGGTCCCGCGCGATGCACAGCACGGGGGAGAACGTCCAGTGGATGCCGGTGGCGGCGACCTCCACGGCCGTCGCTCGCGCCGCTCGCTCGAGGAGGTCGGGGTCCCAGGTGGCCGCCATGCCGAGCTGGGTGGGGAAGATCGTCGCGCCCTCGAAGAACGAGTGCCCGTGGATGCAGTCCTCGGCGACCAGGAGCGGGATGCGCAGCCGCGTCCCGTCGGTGAGGTCGTGGGCCTGCAGCACGTTGTCGGGGGAGGCGTGCAGGATCGAGCCGACGTGGAAGTCCCTGACGAGCGGCTCGACACCGTCCTTGGCGTTGAGCTGCAGCATCTGCCCGACCTTCTCGGGCAGCGTCATCCGGGCGAGCAGGTCGGCCACCCGGGCGGGGACTTCGAGGCTGGGGTCCTGGTAGGGCAGGAGCGCGGTCACGACGACGGGTCCTCTCTCGGCCTCGGGCTTGGTCTCGAATCGATTCGACGGCGATTCGGCGGCCACTGTAGCCGTTTCCGAGGAGTGGCGTGGGAGCGTTCCCGCACGGCGTGGCGTCGCCGTTCGCGACGGCGGTCCGAGGCGCAGGCATGATGCGCGTGTGCGCTGGTTCACGGGGGTCGTCTTCACGGGGGTCGTCGTGGTGCTGCTGACCGGCAGCCTCGACGCCTGCACCGCGGGCACGCAGCCCGTCCCCGACAGCACCTCGGCTTCGCTCAGCACCGGCGCGGCGTCCGCGTCCTCCGGGAGCGGGACCTCGAGCGCGGCCGGGGCGCCGACGGCGGGCGTGCCGCCGACGTCGTCCCCCTCGGCACCGACCGGCAGCGGGCACGGCGTCGACCCGCTGTCCGGGTGGACGCTCGAGGAGAAGGTCGGCCAGATCGTCATGGTCGGCGTGAGCACGTCCGCCCCGCAGCGGTCGAGCCACGACGTCGTCGCGTCCGCGCACGTCGGGAACGTGTTCCTGCAGGGACGCACGTCGGCGGGCCGGCAACGCGTCGCCGCGCTGGTGCACTGGTTCACCGACCAGGTGCCGTCGGGCGCCACGCACGGCGCCCCCATGATCGTCGCGACGGACCAGGAGGGCGGTCTGGTGCAGACCCTCTCGGGTGACGGGTTCAGCGCCATCCCGTCCGCGCTGGAGCAGGGCGGGCTGCCGCCGGCCGAGCTGCGCTCCGCTGCCGCGTCCTGGGGTTCGGAGCTCGCGGCGGCGGGCGTGACGCTCGACCTCGCGCCGGTCGTCGACGTGCCGACCGAGGGCGGCGCGGCGAGCAACGCGCCGGTCGGGGCGCTGCGCCGCGCGTACGGGTTCGCCGCCGCGGACGTGGAGGCCCACGCCGATGCGTTCACGGACGGGCTGGCCGGTGCAGGGGTCGCGGTGGCGCCCAAGCACTTCCCCGGACTGGGTCGGGTCACCGGCAACACCGACTCCGCGGCCGGCGTGGTCGACGACGTGACGGACGCGTCCTCGGAGCAGGTGCAGGTGTTCCGTCACGAGGTCGCCCGCGGCGCACGGTTCGTCATGGTCGGGACCGCGAGCTACGCGCGTCTGGACCCCGGGACGCCGGCCGCCTTCTCGCCCGCGGTCGTCCAGGGGCTGCTCCGGGGGCAGCTGGGGTTCAGTGGCGTCGTGATCACCGACGACCTCTCGGGTGCGGCCCAGGTGGCGGCGTGGAGCCCGGGCGACCGCGCCGTCAAGGCGATCGAGGCGGGGTGCGACATCGTGCTCGCCTCCAAGGACCCCAGCGTGGTCCCCGCGATGGTGAGCGCCCTGGTGGAGCGCGCACGCACCGACCCGGCGTTCGCTGCACAGGTGGACCAGGCGGCCCGCCGGGTGCTCGCCGCCAAGGGCGTCGCGTGACGGCCGCCGGCGCACCGTCCGCTGCCCGCGCAGCCGTCCCACGGCCCTGGGGCGCGATGTCGATGTCTCCGCAGCGGTAGCGAGGCCTGCGGCAACGGGTGAAGCATCACCCCCGAGGCTGACCGGTAGAGGCGGCCCGGGGGACAACGCCACACCAGACAAGGGAGCAGCAGCCATGAAGGGCTTCAAGGACTTCATCATGAGGGGCAACCTCGTCGAGCTCGCCGTCGCCTTCATCATGGGCGCCGCGTTCGGCGCCGTGGTGACCGCCTTCACCAAGGTGATCATCGAGCTGCTGGCGAAGGCCGGCGGTGCTCCGAACTTCGACCAGTGGAAGCCGGGCGGGCTGGTGTCGGTGGGGCCCTTCCTCACCGCGCTGGTCGCGTTCCTGATCCTGGCGTTCGTCGTCTACTTCTTCATCGTCAAGCCGTACGAGGCGGCCAAGCGGCGGTTCGTCCGCAAGGAGGAGGTCGACGCCACGCCCGACGAGGACACGTTGCTGCTGCGGGAGATCCGCGACGCGCTCGTGCGCGGCGGTGAGGGTCCGGCGCGCGTGTAGCGGGTCGCTGAGCGGCGCGGTGCGCCGACCGGGCTGCGGTTGGCGAACCGCGTCCCGGTCGGCCGCCCGAGGGTCCGGCCGTCGAGGCATCGGCCGGCTCGGCACGGTCCCGCCGGACGCCATCGGGACCAGTTTCGAGGTGTGGCCCGCGCAGCGGCGGGACCATCTCGGCGGTCCGACGCTCGCACCGGTGTCCGTGAGCGTCGGTTCCGGCGGGCACGCTCCGGCGTCGATGCAACGTGCCCTCTCAGCTCACGCGGTTCGTGGTGTTCAACGCACGCATCATGCGGATGGTGCTGCGGGGGAGCCACTGACCTGACGGCCACCGTTCAGGCGGGTGCATCGTCCGGCGGGGTCGACGCGCGGTCGGTCGTGCGCGACCGCGGTGCCCGCGTGCCCGGGCTCGGCGACCGCTGCTCGGCGTTCCTCCAGGCAGGGGAGAGCCGGACGACGTCGCCGACGACCGTGACGGCGGGCGATCGCACGCCGATCCGTACGGCCAGGTCGGCGATCGTCGCGAGGGTCCCGACCGTCGTGCGCTCACCCGGACCGAAGCCGTCCTCGACGATCCCGACGGGTGTGTCGTCGGCGCGGCCCGCGGCCCGCAGCGCCTCGCAGGCCCTGCCGAGGCCGGCCACCGCCATGAGGAGGACGACCGTGTGGTCGCGTGCCGCGGGGACGGCGGCGATGTCGTCGTGCCCCGTCACCACCGTGAAGCCGGTCGCCACGCCGCGGTGGGTGACCGGGATGCCCGCGACGGCCGGGACCGCCACGGCGCTGGTGACGCCGGGCACCACCTCCACCGGCACGCCGGCGCGGCGGCAGACCTCGGCCTCCTCGGAGCCACGACCGAAGACGTAGGGGTCGCCGCCCTTGAGGCGGACGACCCGCCGACCGGCCAGGGCGTGCTCGACGAGAAGGGCGTTGATCTGGTCCTGCGGCACGGCGTGATGGCCCGGGGTCTTGCCGACGTCGACCACCAGCACGTCCGGGTCGAGCTCGGCCAGGACGGCGTGCGGGGCGAGCCGGTCGACGACCACGACGTCCGCCTCGGCGAGCAGCCGCCTCCCGCGGACCGTGAGAAGACCGGGGTGGCCCGGGCCGCCCCCGACGAGGGCGACCGAGCCGACCGCGTTCGGGGCCTGGCTCGCGCCGGGCGTGGTGGGGCGTCGCCTGCGCAGCGGCAGAGAGCCTGCCTTCAGGAGCGCGCCGATGGCGTCCCGCAGCCCGCTCGCGCGCCGAGGGTCGCCGCCGGCGTTCACCGCGACCACGACGTCGTCCACCGTGGCGACCGCCGGCACCCAGGCCGTCGCCTGGGCCGCATCGCCGGCGTGCACGCACCAGACCCGGGCGGCGTCCGCATCGGCGAGCACCTGCCGGTCGACGTCCGGGTCTCCCGTCGCGGTGTGGACCAGCCACGCGCCGTCCAGGTCACCGGCCTGGTAGCGGCGGCCCGACCAGGTGATGGTGCCCTCGGCGGCGAGCTTCACCAACGAGGGGTCCGCCTGCGGCGCGACGACGTGGACGGCGGCACCGGCGTCGACCAGGGTGCGTGCGCGCCGCGCCGCGACCGGTCCACCGCCGACCACCACCACGTGGCGTCCCGCGACGGACAGGGTGAGCGGGTACTGCGGCAGCTCCGTCACCGTGCGGTCTCCGCCGACAGCCCGCGCCGACGCAGCAGGCCGCGCTCGACCGGGGCGAAGAACGCGAGCTCAACGGTGACGCCCACCACGAGGATCAGCACGATCGCCGCGATCACGGTCGTCATGTCGCTCAGCTCGCGCCCCTGCTCCAGGAGGGAGCCGAGCCCGAAGCCGATCTTGCCGCCGACCGCGATGATCTCGGCAGCCATGAGGGAGCGCCACGAGAATGCCCAGCCCTGCCGCAGGCCCGCGACGTACCCCGGCAGCGCCGCCGGCAGGAGGACGTAGCGGACCTGCTGCCACGGGCCGGCCCCGAGCACGCGCCCCACCCGTCGGAACAGCGGCGGGACCTGGTCGACCCCCGAGACGAGGCCGTTGACGATCGAGGGCACCGCACCCATCAGCACGACGAAGTACACCGTGGCGTCGGACAGCCCGAACCAGATGATCGCGGCGGGTACCCAGGCGACGGACGGCAGCACTTGAAGGCCCGAGATCAATGGGCCCAGAGACACCCGCAACCAGCGCACCCGCGCGACCAGCAGCCCGACGGGGGTGGCGATCGCCACCGCGACGACGAAGCCGGCGAGGCCGCGTCCCAGGCTGGTCAGCAGGGCGGTCTGCGCGTCACCCGCGTGCCACAGGCCCAGCAGCGTGCCCGCGACGTCGGTAGGTCCCGGCACCACGTACCGAGGCTTGAGCCCGAGAGCGACGAAGCCCTGCCAGCCGGCGAGGAGCAGCAGCAGTGCGAGGGCCGGGGGCCACGCCCCGGTCAGCCGGCGGCGGACGCGACCGGCGCGGTTCTGGTCCACCGTCTGCAGCGCGTCGAGCCCGGCCTCGAGCCGGCGGTCCACGTCGGAAGGCTCGGTGGCCGGTGCTTGGAGCACCGTCCGGACGGTGCTGTCAGACGGCATGGCGGCGGATCTCCTTGCGCAGGTGGTCGGTGATCTCGACCGCGAGGGCGGCCACCTGGGGCGCCTCGATGCGCCGATGACCCTCGATGTCGACGGTCCACTCGCGCACGATGCGCCCGGGGCGGCTCGACATCAGCAGCACCCGCTGCCCGAGGCGAACCGCCTCGCGGACGTTGTGGGTGACGAAGACGACTGTCCGACCCGTCCGCTGCCAGATGCGCTCGAGCTCGTCGTGCAGCAGGTCGCGGGTGATCGCGTCGAGTGCCGCGAACGGCTCGTCCATCAGCAGCACCGGGCGGTCCTGGGCCAGCGCCCGCGCCAGTGCGACCCGCTGGCGCATGCCGCCCGACAGCTCGTGCACCCGCTTGGCGCCGGCACCGGCCAGGTGCACCAGGTCGAGCAGCTCCGCCGCGCGGGCCGACCGCTGGGCGGCGGGCACGCCGTTCAGCCGCAGGGCGAGCTCGATGTTGCGGGTGGCGGTGAGCCACGGGAGCAGCGCGGGTTCCTGGAACATCAGGGCGGCGCTGCCACCGGGCACGTGCACCGTGCCGGCCGTCGGCCGCTCCAGGCCGGCGAGGATCGACAGGAGCGTCGACTTGCCGCAGCCCGAGGCCCCGAGCAGGCAGACGAACTCGCCCGGACGCAGGGTGAGGTCGATGCCGTCCAGCACGGGTGCGCCGGTCCCGGCGAACTGCTTGCTGACGCCCTCGACGCGAAGGGCGTCCGCACGGGTGGGACGCGCGTCCTGGGAGGTGGTGGTCGAGATCATGGGTCACTCCTTCCCGAGGCCCGCGGCGGAGACCGGTGCGGTGGCGGACTGCCTGCGCAGCTCGTTGAGCAGGCGCAGGTCGTAGATGCCGTCGATCGAGGCCTGGTGCGCGGTGCCCGCGGCGACGGCGTGCGCGAGCGACGTCTTCAGCGTCGCCGCGAGCGGATCGGTGGAGAAGGCGGTCTCCGCGAAGGCCCGCGCCAGCACCTGGTCGGACAGGGGCTTGCCGCCGGTGGCGACGAGCTGGGCGTTGACGGCGCCGGCTGCGGAACCGGGGTTGGCGTGCAACCAGTCGACCGAGTCCTGCAGACCCTGCAGCAGCGCGCGGACCGTGTCCGGGTGGGCGGCCAGGTAGCGGCGCGACACGATCAGCTGCGTGGTGACGAAGCTGCCACCCGGCCACAGGTCCTTCTCGTCGACCAGCACGTGCGCGCCGCCCTCGAGCACCAGCCGGGACGCCCACGGCTCGGGCAGCCACGCCCCGTCGATCCGGTGGTCGGTGAACAGCTGGAACGTCTGCGCGTTGTCGGTGGGCGTGATCGTCACGTCTCCGCCGCCGCTGAGGGGGCTGCGGAGCCCCTGGTCGTGCAGCCAGGACCGCAGCGCGACGTCCTGCGTGCCACCGAGCTGCGGCGTGGCGAGGTCGGTGCCCACCAGGTCGTGCACCGAGGTGATCCCGGTGCGGACGACCAGCTGGGCGCCTCCCGACGTGCTGCCGGCGACGATCCGCAGCGCGTCGCCGCTGGACTGGATGAAGCCGTTGATCGCCGGGTTCGGCCCGACGAAGGCGGCGTCCACCGCGCCGGCGTTGAGCGCCTCGATCGCGGCGGGACCCGCGTTGAACACCTGGGTGGTCAGGGTCGGGGTGCCGGCTGCCTTCAGCCGGGCGGCGAACAGGCCGCGGCCGACGCCGACGAGCGCAGGGGCGTGGGTGACGTTGGCGAAGTAGCCGAGGCGCAGCTCGCCGGCCGGGCCGGTCTGCGCCGGCGTCGCGGCGCCCTCGGCCGGGCTGCAGGCGGCGAGCGTCGCGGCCACGACGGTGACGGCAGCCCCGGTCAGGAGGTGGCGCAACCGACGCCGTGACGATCTGCGCTGCATCGCGCCCCCGGTGGGGACGGTGGTGCGGGACATGGAGGTGCCTCTCGGTGGGTGTGCTCGGGCAGCAGGGACCCGCCTCAGATCGCGTCCGGATCAGATCGCGTACTGGACGGGCCGTGCGCCCGGACACCGCGCCGCGCTCAGCGGGGCGCCGACCATCCCGGCGGCGAGCGTCATGCCGTCGTGCGCGTCGACCAGCAGGAACGCCCCCGTCCGGCGCGCCACGACGTACTCCTCGGCGGCGACCGGCGAGGCGAGGCGCAGCCGCACCTGGCCGATGTCGTTCAGCTCCAGCGCGTCGGCCGGCTCGAGCTGCGCGGTGTCGAGGTCGAGACGTCCGTCGACCTCGCGCACCACGGCCTGCACGGTCCTCGTGGTGTGCTTGACCAGCACACGTGCGCCCGGCCGGAGCGGCCGGTCCGACAGCCAGCAGACGGTCGCCTGCAGGTCCTGCGTCGTGGTCGGTGCATCGACCGCGGCGGCGAGCAGGTCACCGCGGGCGATGTCGAGGTCGTCCGCCAGGCGCAGCGTGACCGACTGGGGCGCGAAGGCGACCTCGAGGGGACCGTCCGCGGTGTCGATGCCCTGCACGGTGCTGGTGCGACCGGACGGCAGCGCGACGACGGGGTCGCCGACCGCCACCACGCCGGCGGCGATCTGACCGGCGTACCCGCGGTAGTCCCGCAGCAGGGGGTCGCGTGCCGCGTCCTGCGGGCGCAGCACCACCTGGACGGGGAACCGGAAGGCCTCCGTCACCGGATCGACGCCGGCAGGCAGCTCCTCGAGCACCTCGAGCAGGCTCGGTCCGGTGTACCAGGGGGTGCGCGTCGACCGGTCGACGACGTTGTCGCCGTCCAGGGCGGACACCGGCAGGGTGCGGACGTCGTCGAGGCCGAGATCGGCCGCGGCGGCCTGCACCTGCGCCGAGACGTCGGCGAACACCGCCTCGTCGAAGCCGACCAGGTCGATCTTGTTCACCGCGACGACGACGTGCGGCACCCGCAGCAGGGACGCGACGGCGAGGTGCCGGCGGGTCTGCTCCAGCAGGCCCTTGCGCGCATCGACGAGCAGGACGACGACGTCTGCCGTGCTGGCGCCGGTCACGGTGTTCCGCGTGTACTGCACGTGACCCGGGCAGTCGGCCAGGATGAACGACCGGCGCGCGGTGGCGAAGTAGCGGTACGCCACGTCGATCGTGATGCCCTGCTCGCGCTCGGCACGCAGGCCGTCGGTCAGCAGCGCCAGGTCGGTCGCCTCGAGCCCGCGGTCACGGCTGACCCGCGCCACGGCGTCGAGCTGGTCGGTCAGCACGGACTTGGAGTCGTAGAGCAGCCGGCCGACCAGGGTCGACTTGCCGTCGTCCACGGATCCGGCGGTGGCCAGGCGCAGCAGCGTCGCCATCAGAAGTACCCCTCCTTCTTGCGGTCCTCCATGGCGGCCTCCGACAGGCGGTCGTCGGCACGGGTCGCGCCTCGTTCGGTCAGCCGCGTGGCGGCGACCTCGTCCACCACGTCCTGCACGTCGGTCGCGTCGCTCTCCACCGCGCCGGTGCAGGACATGTCGCCGAGGGTCCGGTAGCGGACCCTCCGGACGGTGACGGGCTCGTCCTCCCGGGGCTGGGTGTGCGGGCCGACCGCGATCCACATGCCGTCGCGCCGGAACACCTCGCGGTCGTGCGCGTAGTACAGAGCCGGCAGCTCGATGCGCTCGGCCGCGATGTAGCGCCAGATGTCCAGCTCGGTCCAGTTGCTGAGCGGGAACACCCGGACGTGCTCACCGGGTGCGTGGCGGCCGTTGTACAGGTTCCACAGCTCGGGTCGCTGGTTGCGCGGGTCCCACTGGCCGAACTCGTCCCGGAGGCTGTAGATCCGCTCCTTGGCCCGTGCCTTCTCCTCGTCCCGCCGGCCGCCGCCGAAGACGGCGTCGAAACGGTGGTCGCGGATCGCGTCGAGCAGGGGGAGCGTCTGAAGCGGGTTGCGGGTGCCGTCGGTGCGCTCCCGCAGCCGGCCGTCGTCCAGGTAGTCCTGCACCCGGGCCACCTCCAGACGCAGGCCGAGGCGGTCGACCGTCGCATCCCGGTACGCCAGCACCTCGGGGAAGTTGTGCCCGGTGTCCACGTGCAGCACGGGGAACGGCACGGGTGCCGGCCAGAACGCCTTCAGCGCCAGGTGCAGCATCACCACGGAGTCCTTGCCGCCGCTGAACAGCAGCACGGGGCGCTCGAACTCGGCGGCGACCTCGCGGAAGATGTGGACGGACTCGCTCTCGAGGGTCTGCAGCTGGGTCAGCCTGCGCGGCGGCAGCGACTGCTCGCCGGTCCGGCCGGCGGCCGGTGCGGCCGTGGCCGTGGTCGTGGTGCTCATCGGTGGATCCCGCATTCGGTCTTGGCGAGGCCGGCCCAGCGGCCGGATCGGGGGTCGTCGCCCGGGGCGACCCGGGCGGTGCACGGCTGGCAGCCGATCGACGGGTAGCCGTCGCTCAGCAGGGGGTTGAGGGGCACCTCGTTGGCCCACGCGTAGGTCAGGAGCTCGTCGAACGTCCACGCCGCGAGCGGGTTGATCTTCACCAGCCCGTGCGCCGCGTCCCACGTGACGATCGGCGTGCTCGTCCTGGTCGGCGCCTCCTCGCGGCGCACGCCGGTCACCCAGGCCTCGTAACCGGCGAGCTGCTCGGCGAGCGGCTCCATCTTGCGCAGCCGGCAGCACGCTGCCGGGTCCCGGGCGAACAGGTCCTTGCCGTGCGCGGCGTCCTGCTCCGCGACGGTCTGCCTGGGCAGCACGTCGATGACGCGCACCGGCAGCCGTTCGGCCACCACCTGTCGCGTCTGCAGGGTCTCGGGGAAGTGGTAGCCGGTCTCGAGGAACAGCACGTCCACGCCCGGCGCCGCCTGCGCGACCAGGTGGGGGAGGACGGCGTCGGCCATCGAGCACGCCACCGCGAGCAGCGGGCCGAACTCCTGGGCGGCCCAGGCGGCGACCTCCGTGGCGGGCGCCTCGGCAAGCCGGGGCGCGGCCTCCTCGACCACCGCGCGGAGCTCGTCGTCGGTGCGGCGGGTGCGGGTCGGTGCGGTCACTGCAGTGCCTCCTCGTCGGCGCGGTGGGCCCACTCCGCGAAGGTCTCGGGCCGGTCGGGACCATCGGCGCGGTCGGCGACGTACCGCCGGACCACGCGCTCGACGTACTCGGCGACACCGTCGACGGTCACCTTGAGGCCCCGCACGGTGCGGCCGAGCCCCGGCTCCTCGCGGTTAGCGGACGCCAGGCCGCCCCCGAGGTGAACCTGGTAGCCGGGCACCTGCCGGCCCTCCTCGTCCTGCACCAGCTGACCCTTCAGGCCGATGTCGGCGGTCTGGATCCGGGCGCAGGAGTTGGGGCAACCGTTGATGTGCAGGGCGATCGGTGTCAGGGCGTCGAGGTCCCCGAGCCGTTCCTCGAGCGAGTCGACGACGCGCACGGCCGCCGCCTTGGTCTCGACGATCGCGAGCTTGCAGAACTCGATGCCCGTGCACGCGATGGTCGACCGGCGGAAGGGGCTCGGTTCAGCCTCGAGGCCGTTGGCGCGCAGCCCGTCGACCACGGTGCCGACGTGCTCGGCCGGCACGTCCAGCACCAGGAGCTTCTGGTACGGGGTCAGGCGCAAGCGGGTCGAGCCGACGCTCTCCGCCAGGTCGGCCACGGCCAGCAGGGACGGCCCGGAGACGCGGCCGACGTACGGTGCCGCGCCGACGTAGAACCGGCCGTCCTTCTGCTCGTGGACGCCCACGTGGTCCCCGGACCGGGTCGGCGGAGGGGCGGGCGGACCGTCGGGCAGCGCGTACCCGAGGAACTCGTCCTGCAGCACCTGACGGAAGCGCTCGGCCCCCCAGTCCGCGAGCAGGAACTTCAGCCGCGCCCGGTTGCGCAGGCGCCGGTAGCCGTAGTCCCGGAACAGGCGCGTGACGGCGAGCCACACCTCGGGCACGCGCTCCTCGCTGACGAACGCCCCGAGCCGCTCGCCGAGCCGCGGCGCGACGCTCAGGCCGCCGCCGACCCACAGGTCGAAACCGGGGCCGAGCTCCGGGTGCACCAGGCCGACGAACGCGACGTCGTTGATCTCGTGCACCACGTCCTGGCTCGGGTGGCCGGTGAGGGCCGTCTTGTACTTGCGCGGCAGGTTCGACAGCTCCGGGTCGCCGATGTAGCGGCGGGCGATCTCGTTGATGGCCCAGGTCGGGTCGATGATCTCGTCGGCCGCGATGCCGGCGACGGGGCTGCCGAGGATGACGCGCGGCACGTCGCCGCAGGCCTCCGTGGTGCTCAGGCCGACCGCCTCGAGGCGGCGCCAGATCTCCGGCACATCCTCGATCTGCACCCAGTGCAGCTGGATGTTGTGCCGGTCGGTGATGTCGGCCGTGCCCCGCGCGAACTCGGTGGAGATGCGGCCGACCGTCCGCAGCTGCTCGGTCGTCAGCGCCCCGCCGTCGACGCGCACTCGGAGCATGAAGTAGCGGTCCTCGAGCTCCTGCGGCTCCAACGTGGCGGTGCGGCCGCCGTCGATCCCGGGCTTTCGCTGCGTGTACAGGCCCCACCAGCGGAACCGCCCGTGCAGGTCGTCGTCGGCGATCGAGTCGAAGCCCTGCCGTGCGTAGACCTGCTCGATCCGCTCCCGGACGTTGAGGCCGTTGTCCTGCGCCTTCATCGCCTCGTTGCTGTTGAGCGGCTCGCGGCCGTCCACCGCCCACTGCCCGTTGGGCTTGGACGACTGGTGGGCCGGACGAGCGGTGCGGGGTGCTCGGACGGCGCTGGTGGGGGACGAGGTGGACATGGATCTCCTCGGGTGACGAGCGGTTCAGCTCGCACGTGGCCCGTCCACCGGATCGGGGGCGGGGCGGGCGGGTGCAGCCGGCGAGGGGCTGGTGCGGCGCAGCGGCAGGCGCACGAGGGCGCTGCGATCCTGGCCGAGGACGCGGACGAGGGCCGCGTCAGGGGGTGGTCAGCGACAGAGCTGACACGAGCGCCGAGGCGCGCGGACGGCGCGGCCCGGCGCCGGTCGACAGCACGCCGTGGGCACGAAGGTGCTCACGGCGGCGGCGCGGGACGCGCTGGGTCGACCGGTCATGCTCCGAGGCTAGGAGCGGTGTCCACGATGTGTCCATGAGTGCCCACGGAGTGGGACGTTCGGCTCTGGTGGCCGAGCCTCGGCGCGCGGCGGCGCGGCCCCCGGGACACAGGGAGCGGACGGCGGCCGCACAGGCGGGCTCCAGGACCCCGTGCGACGGTGCCTCGATGCGTCCCTCGATCACACCCCGGGCCGGTTGGTTGCTCGCAGCCCTCCTGACTGTGGCGCTGACCGGTTGGGCACCGGCGGTCCAGCACCCGACGGCGGTGACCCCGACGCCTACCTCGTCCGCCGTGACCAAGGCCCCGGCTCGGCACTTCGTGTCGCGCCCGGACCTCACACCGCCCGTCATCACGGCCACCACCGCCGACGCGGGCCTGGCGCTGGCGCCTGCCGCCGAGAGCGCGGACGTGTTCCTCGGCCCGAAGGACCTGGACACGGGCGTCGCCATGCAGGGCGAGCTGATCGTCGACGCGCACGGCCAGCCGGTGTGGGTCGACGGCTCCAGCACGGGGACGTTCGACTTCCGCGAGCAGACATACCAGGGCAGGCCCGTGCTGACCTACTGGGCGGGGGCGTCCTCCTCGTACGGCCACGGGGACGTCGTCGTCCTGGACCAGACGTACACGCGGGTCGCCACGGTCACCACGGGTGGCGACCTCGGCGCCCACCAGGCCGACATGCACGAGACCACCATCACGCCGCAGGGCACGATGCTGCTGACGTCCTACCCGGAGGTCCGCGCCGACCTGAGCAGCACCGGCGGTCCGAAGGACGGCTGGGTGCTCGAGGGCGTCGCGCAGGAGGTGGACATCGCCACCGGACGGGTCCTGTTCGAGTGGCGCTCGCTGGACCACGTACCGATCTCCGACACCTTCCAGCCGCTGTCGCCCGGTCAGGGCACCCAGGCGAACCCCTTCGACTACCTGCACATGAACTCGGTGTCGCAGGACGGGCCCGACCACCTGCTGATCTCGGCGCGCAACACGCACACGGTGTACGAAGTCGCCCGGGGGACCGGTGCCGTCACGTGGCAGCTCGGCGGTCGGCACAGCAGCTTCACCTTCGGGCCCGGGGCCGCGTTCGCGTGGCAGCACGACGCGCGCAGGCAGGCCGACGGCACCCTGACGCTGTTCGACAACGAGGCGCCGCCGACGTCCTCCCGGGGCCTGCGACTGTCGCTCGACACATCGACCATGACGGCGACGCTCGTCGTGCAGTACCTCCCGCCCGCTGCCAGGGCGGCGGCCACGCAGGGCGACGTACAGGTGCTGCCGGACGGCAACGTGATGGTCGGCTGGGGTCAGGAGCCGTACTACTCCGAGTACACCGCCGGCGGTCAGCTGCTCTCGGACGCCACCTTCACCGCCGGCTCGAGCTACCGGGCGTTCGTCGCGCCGTGGACGGGCACACCGACGGCGCCGCCGGATGCCGTGCTGCGGCGCAGCGGATCGGCGGGGACCGTCTACGTGAGCTGGAACGGGGCGACGCAGGTGGCGTCGTGGCGCGTGCTCACCGGGAGCGACGCCTCCGATGCCGCGCCGGCCGCCACCGTGCCACGAGCGGGGTTCGAGACCGCGATCCCGGTGAAGCACCCGGGCAGCTACGTCGAGGTCCAGGCCCTCGACGCCGCGGGGACGGTGCTCCGCAGCGTCGTGGTTGGGTAGCGCCAGACCGTTTCGACGGGTCGGCTCAGTCCCGCGGCCGGCTGCTCAGCCGGACGCAGCAGAAGCCTGGTGCGGGCGCGAGCTCGGCCCCGACCCCCGGCACGGCCAGTCCCTCGATGACGCCGTCGATCAGCGCGAGGTTCATCGCGCACACCAGGTCGGTGTGCTCGGCGGCGAGCCGGTCGAAGGGGCAGTTCGCCAGGCACACGTCACCGTCGACCGTGCGTGGCTCGTAGCCGTGCTCGGCCAGCACCTGCGCCGTCCGTTCCAACCCGGTCCCCTCGTCCGTCGCCCCCTGCGCCGTCGACGCGGCCGCGAGGCGTCGTCCCTGCGCTGCTGCGGTCTCGCGGACGGCCTGATCGATCGGGGTCCCGTCACCGAGCGCCCGGTCGATGGCCGTGGCGAGCACGTCTCCGGCGAGGTCGTAGTGCCGCTCCGGCAGGGAGACCGAGACCTCCCGGTCGGAGCGGCGGTAGAGCTTCGAGGGCCTGCCCGCCCCGGGCCCGGACCTGCCGGACAGTCGGCGGAACTGGACCTCGAGCAGGCCCTCCTCGACCAGGCGGTCCAGATGGAACTTCGCCGAGTGCAGCGGCATGCCGAGGGCCGTCGCGGCCTGCTCGCGGCTGACGGCGTGCGGCTCGGACACCACGTAGCGGTAGAGCGCCCGCCGGGCCGGTTCGGCCAGGGCACCGATCGCCGAGAGGTCGTCGGCGAGCTCGTCCGGCACGACAGCCCCTTTCTATCGGAGATTCCCATTGACCTAAGACCGGGTTCGTTCTAACGTCCACAAAGTACACCGTTAGAGAGTTCAGGAGGCTGCCATGACCGAGACTCGCACCCGATCGCGGGCGACCGGTCAGGCCGTCCGACCACCGCTGACACGTTCATCGGCGCCGGTCGCACCGCGGATGGCATCGGCTGCACCTGGTCGGCCGGGCCGATGACGGGGGCCCAGTCGCTGGACCGCAGCGACGAGGCGTCGAACCTGTTGTCGTGGCGGCCCCGGGTGGCGCACGAGGCGGCGCCGGTGGACCTGGATGCTGCCGAGCGTGCGGCCGGTGCCCTGCTCGCCGCGCTCGGCCTGCCCGTGGACAGCGCCGGGATGGCGGAGACCCCGCGGCGGATGGCGACGGCCTACGCCGAGATGCTCGCGGCCCGTGCGTTCGACTTCACCACGTTCCCCAACACCGAGGGGTACGACGAGCTGGTCCTGGTTCAGGACATCCCCGTCCGGTCGGTCTGCGAGCACCACATGCTGCCGTTCGTCGGGGTGGCCCACGTCGGCTACCTGCCGCGCGACCGGATCCTCGGCCTGTCCAAGTTCGCGCGCGTCGTCGAGCTCTTCGCCCATCGTCCGCAGACCCAGGAGCGGCTGACCAAGCAGGTCGCCCAGCTGCTGCAGGACCGGCTGGCACCGCGCGGCGTCGGGGTCGTCGTCGAGGCCGAGCACACGTGCATGACCCTGCGGGGCGTGCGGGCAGCCGGCACCCGCACGGTCACCTCGGCCCTGCTCGGGGCGCTGCGGGAGAACGCCTCCTCGCGAGCCGAGTTCCTCTCCCTCACCCGCACGCACCTGGAGGTCTGATGGACACGTTCGTGATCGTCGGCGGTGGGCTTGCCGCCGCGACCTCCGTCGGCGAGCTGCGCGACCGCGGGTTCGACGGCCGCCTGGTCCTGGTGGGTGCCGAGCAGCACCTGCCGTACGAGCGCCCGCCACTGTCGAAGGGCTATCTCCTCGGGACCGCCCAGCTCGACGACGCCTTCGTCCACCCGTCGTCGTGGTACGCCGACCACGACGTGGAGCTGCGGCTGGGGACCGCGGTGACCCGCATCGACCCCGGCGCCCACACGGTGACCACCGGTCAGGACGCGCTGGCCTACGACCGGCTCCTGATCGCCACGGGCGCCAGGCCGCGTCGGCTCGGGATCGCCGACGACAGCGGTGCGCCGGTCGCGTACCTGCGCACCATGGAGGACAGCCAGCGCCTCAAGCCTGCTCTGGCGCCCGGTCGTCGGATCGTCGTCGTCGGAGGCGGCTGGATCGGCCTGGAGGTGGCTGCGGCAGCCCGCACGGCCGGCGCGGACGTCGTCGTGCTCGAGGCCCTCGAGCTGCCGCTCGTCCGTGTGCTCGGGCCGGAGGTGGCCGGGGTCTTTCGCGACCTGCACCTCGAGCACGGCGTGGACGTCCGCACGCGGGTGTCCGTCACCGGTGTCGCGCGAGACGGCGACCGTGCCGTCGTGACGCTCGCCGACGGCTCGTCGCTCACCGCCGACCTCCTCGTCGTCGGTGTCGGGGTCGCCCCCAACAGCGAGCTCGCGCAGGCTGCCGGCCTGGACACGGACAACGGCGTGCTCGTCGACGAGCGCCTGCGTGCCTCCGACCCGGACGTGTTCGCGGCCGGCGACGTCGCGAACGCCTACCACCCGGCCCTCGGGCGGCGGGTTCGCCTGGAGCACTGGGACACCGCGATCGAGCACGGGCGGACCGCCGCGCGCAACATGCTCGGGGGAGCGGAGCCGTACTCCCGGCTGCCGTACTTCTTCACCGACCAGTACGACCTCGGCATCGAGTACGTGGGCAGCGTCGGCCCGGACGGGTACGACGAGGTGGTCCTGCGCGGCGACGTGGCGGGCCGTCGGTTCACCGCGTTCTGGGTCAAGGACGACCGGGTCGTGGCCGGGATGCACGCCAACGACTGGGACGCCATCGAGTCCGTCCGACGCATCGTGACGGCCGGACGGGTGGACCCCATCCCCTTGAGCTAGTCCGGCTCGACGGCGCCGGGGCGTGGAGGACCCGTCACGCTCCGCCCTGGACGTGCTCCTCGACTCGCGAGGCGGACCCGGCCTGGGCGTCCTGCGGACTCGGCTCGGTGGCGCGCTGGTAGCGATCGGCGAGCATCCGGACGTGGTCGACGAGCTCCGTGGGTTCCGTCACGGTGAAGTCGACGCCGAGAAGGCCGAGATGGAGGGCGAGCGCCTCCACGCTGTCCGCGCCGCTGCAAGGCGGCGACGTGATTCGCGTGCCGTACGCAGAGGCGGCTTTCAGCGTCGTGCACGAGCGGGACGTCGCCGAGGTGGCCGCACGCATCCTGACGCGCGGCGGGCACGCGGGGCAGACCTACGACCTGACCGGCCCGGAGCCGCTGACCCAGGCGCAGCAGGTCCGCGTCCTCGGTCAGACGCTGGGGCGGCCGCTCGTCGTCGAGGACCTCGACCCGGAGCCCGTGATCGAGCAGATGAGTCAGTTCATGGACCGCGACCTCCTGGTCGCGCACTTCGCGCTGATGGCGAGAGCCGTCGGCAGGCCCACGCCGGTCAACGACGCGATCGAGCAGATCACCGGGCACCGGGCGCGCACGTACGCACAGTGAGCTGCGGACCACAGGGCCGACTTCGGGGGCTGATCGACGAGGCGTCGGCGGCGACGGACGCCCCACCCACTGAGACGGGCCCACGGGAGCAGCGGCATGCCGATGACATGATGAGCCGTGCCGAGCGTGAGTGTCGTCGTCACCGCCCATGACCAGGCGACTCTCGTCGCCGAAGCCGTCGCCTCGGCGTGGGCGCAGAGCCGGCCGCCGCACGAGGTGATCGTCGTCGACGACGGTTCGACCGACCCGGAGTCACTACGAGTTCTGGGCGAGCTGTCCGCATCAGGTCGGGCAACGGTCGTGCATCAGACGAATGCCGGAGTGAGCGCTGCCCGCAACGCGGGCATCGCGGCGGCGGGAACGGAGCTCGTCGTCGTGCTGGACGGCGACGACCGGATCAGCCCCGCATTCGTCGAGCGCACGGTTTCCCTGCTGGAGAGCGATTCGGCGATCGTCGCCGCCTCAGCATTCCTGAAGCTGCACGGGGTCGTCGAAGCGGTCGTGCGCCCAACCGGAGGCACGGCGGCGGACTTCCTGCACCGCAACGCATGCCCCGCAACCGCCCTGGTGCGGCGCTCGGCGTGGCAGGCGTGTCGCGGCTACGACGAGTCGATGCGGGCCGGCTTCGAGGACTGGGACTTCTTCCTGTCGATTCTCGGCACCGATCGGCGCATTGCGATCGTCCCCGAGCCGCTCGTGGAGTACCGCACTGCCGAAGCGTCGGCGAACGTCCGGTCGATGGCGCACCGGCTCGAGCTGTACGGCCGCCTCATCGACAAGCACAGAGAGGTGTTCGCCGCGAACCTTCGCACGGCCCTCCTCGCACACGAGTCTCACGCCATCGAGCTGCAGGACCGATGGGAGCAGCTCCTCGTGGCGGACCGGTCGATACCGGTCGGCGAGATCACCTACGGCGACGGCGGGATGGCCGCGGCGGTCCGAGTCGCGTCGGCCAGGCGGCGATGAGTGATCGCCGGCCGGTTCTTGTGGGGTGGGGACACCACGGCTCGGTCGTCGGGCTCGGTGCTGGGCGGCGAGCTGAGTAACCACTGCCATCAGTCTTGTGCCGCGCACATGACACGCCGGTACGTTCACGCAGGTCAGAGCGGTGCCCCGAGTGGGATTCGAACCGCCTCTGCGGGCAGCTGACGCTGGTGCTACGACCTTACCGGATATAGCCTCTGACGTGCAGGAACGGCCCGACAACCTAGGCGGATGAGGGGAACATCGGGGCCTGCTTACGAACCGCGTGGAAGAGAGATCTTCCACGTATCTTCCACGCCGAGGGGGCGGGCGGTGCCAGGACGAAGTTCATTCGGCTCTGTCGAAGCGCTGCCCTCGGGACGCTACCGGGCCCGCTACGCAACTGGTGTCGGCTCATGGAAGTCGGCCCCGACGACCTTCTCCACGAAGACCGCAGCACGGGCCTGGCTCGCCCGCACCCAGGTCTCGCTCGAGCAGGTCGCGGCGGGATCGCCGAAGGCGGTCCAGGCATCCCGGCCGCCGCGGCTGCGCGACTACGTCGCGGAGTGGATCGCGGAACGCCGGAACGGTCGCGGTGAGCCGTTGCGGCCGTCCACACGACGCACGTACGAGAGCTACCTGCGGCTCCATCTCAGCCCGAAGCGACTCGGTGGGATGCGACTGGACGAGATTTCCCCTGAGAACGTCCGCGCCTGGCACCACGAGCTGGATTCGGCGCACCCCACTGGTCGAGCACGCGTCTACGCCTTCCTGCGCACCGTGCTGGCCACGGCAGTGTCGGACGACCTGATCGCCGCGAACCCCTGTCGGATCCGAGGCGCCGGACAGGCGCGCGCCGTGACGCCTGTCGAGGTGCTGACCCCGCATCAGGTCGCAGACCTCGCGGAAGCGGTGGGTGAGCGCTACGCGGCAGCGATCCACCTGGGCGCATGGTGCCAAATGCGGGTCGGGGAGGTCTTGGCCCTCAGGCGGCGTGATGTCGACCTCGATACCCGGATCGTGCACGTCCGGCGGGGCGTGACCTGGATCGACGGCGTCGCCATGTTCGGGCCGCCGAAGACCGACGCCGGCATCAGGGACATCGCGATGCCTGACATCGTCGTTGAGGCACTCCAGCGCCACCTGATCGGAGTCGGGGGCAGTGGAGACGCGCTCCTCTTCGTCGGCCGCACTCCGGGGTCGCCCCCGCCCGTGCAGACGTTCGCCGACGCGGTGAAGCGCGCCGCGCGCCGGAGCGGGCTTCCACTGACCTTCCGCTTCCATCACCTGCGCCACGCAGGCTTGTCTCTGCTGGCCGAGGCCGGCGCCTCCGTTGCGGAACTCCAGGCCCGCGCCGGCCATTCCACGCCCGCCATGGCGCTGCATTACCAGCACGCGCGTGCCATTCGCGATCGTGACCTCGCCGCGCGCCTCGACGTCGTCATCGCGGGTGGGGCAGGCCAGATCAAACAGTAGACACAGGCAGTCAGCCCATCTTGCAATACGAACTCCTGGGAACATGTCGTGCTTGCCGCCCCACGGACCGAGTCCAGCGTGGCGGGTCAGCCACCTACCGGCTTCAGCAGGCCGCAGCCCAAGCGCCTTGACGGGGCCGAGCCACGGCGCCCGAGTGCGCCAGAGAGGTCGGAGTCGCCCCGCTGTCAGTCCTCCGCGGAGTCCACGTCCTCAGCCGTCCCGTCGAGAACGTCATGCCATGCCGCGGGCCTGAAGTCACCCATTAGCAGGAAAGCGTTCGTAGGATCCTCCGGATCCTCAATCCCATCCAGTCGCCGATCCCACAGCATCTCCACGTCGACATCGCCCACCAAATGGGGAAGGATTTCCTCGTACTTCCCGTCCCATTCCGGGTCGGTCGGCAGGGAGTTGAACTTCGCGGTCACCCCAATCAAGTCCGCAGTGTCGCGACCCCATTCCACATAGCTCGTACGGGTCGCCAAGGCGATCAAGACTTCTTCACCGACCGTACGAGGCTCAAGATCGTGCAGCGCACCGGTTCGAGCCGCCGTAAAGAGGCGATCGGCTGCATCACGCATCGGCACCCACCATTCGCGCGGCTGAGCCAGAACCGTCAGAGGCATGTCGTCACGCACAACTGAATCCACATCCTCGCCCCAGTCGGATAGGAGCGTATCCAGGTCGGCCGTCATTGCCAGCAACGTGATGTACAACTCGAACCGGTTCCTCGGGCTCAACGGCCCGCGTCCTTCCGTGTCCGAGTCGTCCTCCGCAGCGAAGCGCAGGAACACGTTCGAGTCGTCAATGAGTTGATCGAAGTGCTCGACGACGATCGTCGCGCTCGCCGAGTCCGGATCGTCCTCCTCCTGCACCCACAGCCAGTACGCACGGGAGACGAACGTCTCCCACACGGGGTCACGGAACACGTCGAGCAGGTCGTCCTCGCTTGGGTAGGTCCGATCGAGCAAGGGTGCGCCGTTGGGTGCAGGCAGCCATTGCGGCGACGGCGTGTATGGAACCTCCATCTCGTCCCCGAAGAGCGTGGCCTTCAGCCGGACATCGTCCGGAAGAGACTCGTTCGTGACCAGAAACTGAAGACCGAGCGTAATCCCGCTTTGCAGATGCTCAACAATCTCATCCGGCGACGTAGCGAAGAACTCGCGTACGACGGGCAAGTCAGACGGGACTGCGGGCAAGCCGACGCTAGAAGCCGCACGCTCCAAGGCCCGGCGGCACGCGAGCGCTACCGCTTCAGGCAGATCCGTGAGGTAGTCCTCGACCGAGGACCGATCACCGGAGCCGACGGAAGAATTGAGGTGCTGCACCAGGGCGCCAGCGTCCGTTGCTGAATCTGCCAGCGTCGTGACTTGCTCGAGAGCCGCGGGCGGGCTGCCCTCCGCAGCCGTCAGAAGGTATATCCGGGATCGCCGTTCAGTTGAAAGTGCTAGAAACAGGGGAGTGTTCACCGGGACAGAAGTCATCTCACGCCTCGCAGTTGGCGGACGGGCACTCCGTACACGGACGTGCCGCAGTTTCGATGGGCCGCTGGGCTAGTTACGGGCCAACCTGCTCGGCATCACCAACGGTATCAGCGTCGGTCCTGCGGACTGCGCCTCCAGACCGTCATCCGCTAGCGCCACAGCCGTCCCGCGACTGCGACTGCGGGGCCCATGGCCAAGGGCGGCGCGCTGTAGTCCGCGGTGGAGCGGGCAAGGACCTGATCTGCTTGAACGCAGATCAGCGCCATATTTGACTCATACGAGCTGGTTGCGTGTGTTCTTCGTTCCCTCCGAGATCCAGGTCTCGATGGGGCGAAGGACGTGGTCGACGTCCTCCTTGCGGAGACGGATCGAGCGCCGCCCGAGCCGCATTGCGGGGAGTGTGCCGTCGGCGATGAGCATGTGGATGTACCGGGTCGTCACCCTCAGCCGATCGGCGGCTTCGGCGACCGTGAGCAGCTCGTGCTCGACGCTGATCGTCATGGTTCCTCCTTCGTCGTGACGCGCGGCCGGCACCGTAGACGACCTCGGTCGTGTGGTCTGGCGACCGATCCGAGCTGCGTCTCGTGCCTGTACGAGACATCGACGGTCCTCTGCGGCCCGGTACATCGCGGTGACATCTGCGATGTCCTCGCGCATCCCCTGCCTGGGCGCGGTGACAATCCAGTGCCACCGCGCTCCGGGCACTCGATCAGGGGCCGCGCGGACCGGGACTCTGAAGTGACATCCGGCGACGCCGTGGCTCCTCGGGCGGCTTAGGATCCACACATGGGTTCGAACAGGCGTTCGAGTCGAGTGATCGCCTCGAGTTCGGCTGCGACGCGCGCCGTGCGAGCGGCCGCGTGGGCCGCCGCCAAGGCTGGTGACTCAGCGGCGTTGCTGCGGGTGGCGACCGACCCGACCGCCGACGACGAAGCCCTCGCGATCATCTGCCCGCCGATGAACGAGCTCGGGCGCCTTCCGATGGGTGTGGCTCTGGCGATCCTGGAGCATCCGCAGTGCCCAGGTGGCCTCGCGGACCGTCTCTCGAGGCATCCCGACGTGGTCGTCCGGCTCGCGGTGATCCGCCATCGCGGCTGTGGGGCGATGGCCCAGGCGTCGCTCCTCGGTGACGCCGATCATGCGGTGCGGGCTGCCGCGCGCGAGGTCTTTGCCGAGTGGACCGCACCTGGCGGTGACACCTCGGGAGGCCCGAGGACATTGAGGTGACATTCGGCCGCGAGGCCTGATGTCACCGCGTTGTACAGCGCCTCTGCGGAACGTCTCCCGTGTCCAAGCGACACGGGGAGGCGAGCATGACCATCGAGAACCAAGCACGGCAGCGTGAGGATGGCGAGCGGATCGTCCGCACGCGCGAGTGCCTGCTCAGCGTGCTGGCGAGGATCGACGGCGAGGGCTGGGACGGGGCCGCGGGCACCCGGCTGCTGACGTTCATCCGAGCCGACCTCGTCCGGCCGCTGGTCGCGGGTTGGGGCCTGCGGGGGTTCGCCGCTTCCCAGGCCGAGGCTTCCGCGTGGCAGGCGGCGTGGCGTGTGCTGACGACGGCCCGGCTGCGTGAGGCCGACTCGCCTTGGGGAGTGGTGTGGAAGGCCGCGAGCCGAGCGGTTCACGGCGAGGCCGCAGCTGCGCTGTTCGGCAAGGCCGAGCGGCGCTCATGGGAGTTGCTCGCGGGTCCTGCGGCGCAGCTGGAGAGCCTTGAGAAGTGGATCGACTTGGGTCTGGATGCGATCAGCGACGACTACCTCGCCGAGAGCGTCGACTTCACCATCGCGCAGGAGACGGCGGCGGCGGCGCTGTCCGCTGCCGGCTGGCAGCGCGATGAGGCCGACCACATCGTCGCGATGACCGTGCAGCTGCAGGCACTGCCCAGGGACCGTCGATGCACCGTGATCGGCTGGCGAACCATGGCCGACGAGCTTGGTCTGCCACCCTGGCAGGCCCGTCGACTGTGCGTCGTCCTGCTCGGCACGCCGGAGTGGCTGGGCCTGATTCCGCGTCTCGTGTTGAGCGGTTCCGGGGCACTTCGGACGCCCGGGATCGGCGCCGCGCTGCGGTCGACCCGGGTGCGTCGGCACCGCTCGCCCGTACTCGCGGCGCAACGCGCGGAGCGGCTGGCGGAGCCGACTTGTCCACAGCGGGCGGCGAGCTGAGTGATGTCCACAGATCTCGGGCCGACACCCTCGGTCGTGTCTGCATTGGCGCACACCAGTGCCATGCGATGCGCCGCAGTCAGGAAGCTCCTGACCTTTCGAGGGTTGGCCTATGACGGATCGGGGTGTCCAATGGGACAAACCGACACCGCCGTCAAGCCGGCCCGCCGTGCTTGTGGGCCGGACGGGAGCAGGTGTGCGCCGATGGGCAGTCGACAGAGCACCGCAGGGGGCGCGACCGTCGTCATGGTCGCGTTGCTCGTGGCCGCCTGCTCGCCAAACAGCGCCCCTGGCCCGGGCACGACGACATCGGGCGTGACAGCAACCACGGCAGCTCCGTCGACGGCAACCCCGACGGCCTCGGTCGATCCGGCCGTTGCCGCCGCCGAGGCGGCGATCCTCAAGGCCTATCGAGGCTATTGGGACGCCAAGGTCGCCCTCTACGCCGACCCACCCCAGACGATCGGACCTGAGCTTCAGACGTACGCCGTCGACCAGGCTCTCGCGGACGTCGGGCAGACGCAGTTCACCCTGCGGCAGTCGGGGATCGTCTTCCGGGGTTCACCTTCGATCCAGCCCACCGTGTCCGACGTCGTCCCCGGAGACGGCGGCAGCGCCAAGATCACCGACTGCGTCGACTCGACGAACTGGCAGCCCGTCTACGCCGCAACGGGGGCGTCGGCCGCGGCGCCGGGCCAAGCCGCGCGCTTGATCACGGATTCAACGGCGTACTTCTACGACGGTCGTTGGACGATCCGCGCGTCGGTCGTCAACCGGGACAAGACGTGCTGAGCAAGCTGGCGGCCACGGTCGCCGTCCTGGCCACGGTGGTTGTCGGCTCCGCGTCGCGCGCCGACGCCGCGGACCCGGTCTCGTGCCTGCCGGGCACTCAGGTCTGTGTCGTCCAGGTCACCCAGCCTGGGACCCAGCCGAGTGCCGGCACGCCGAACAGCGGAGTCGTTGCGAGCACCGGGCAACGGGTCTGCACCGTTCCCGCAACGGGCGCGCAGGTGTCTTGCTTCGACCCCGTCTGGGGATGGTGGAACGACCAGGACGGCTGCTACTGGAAGCTGGCCGATCCTCAGCCGGCGGACAACGTGTGGTGGGAGGGGCACTACCCGAACGGCGCGATCTGGGACGTGCTCTGCTTCCCTATCCGCCCGGGGAGCAGCGCAGGCGGGTGGACATGGCGCGCGTCGCCGCCGCCGGGCTATGGCGGCACGTCGGTGACGCCGGCGCAGCTGGCGCAGCAGGCGGTGGACCAGATGACGCTGTTGGGTCCGGAGATCCACCTGTCCATCCCCGCTGACAAGTTCGCCACGGTCGGGGTCCCGGTGTGGTTGTGGACGGGCGTGACGCCGGCGACGTGGGGCCCGAACTCGGCGACGGCCGCGGTGCCGGGCCTGTCGGTGACCGCAACGGCGCAGGCGCGCCAGATCGTCTGGGACACCGGTGACGGCCTCTCCGAGACATGCCGTAACCCCGGGACGGCGTACTACGCCGGCGGGGTGACGTCGCCGACGTGCCAGCACGTCTACCAGCGCTCGTCGGCCGAGCAGCCGGGGCTGGCGTACCCGATCAGGGCGACGACGACGTGGGACGTGACCTGGACCGGTGGCGGGGCATCGGGCTCCTTGACGGTCACACGGGTCTCGACCGGGCAGATACGGGTCGGTGAGGTGCAGGTGCTCGTGACGACGAGCTGAGTCGAACGGGGCCGCGTGCGGCTGCCGCGAAGGGGGACCGATGACGACGACAGGCGAACGCCGAGGGCTGGACGGTCGGACGGCCGTGGACGGGCTTCGACCGGTGAGCGTGGTCGGGCCGCGTGGTCGGCGTCGTCCGGGGCTGCTGGTCGCGGGTGTGGCGATGGTGGTCCTGGGTGCGTTGGCGGCGATCTGGCTGGTGTCCGCCTCCGGGCATCGGGTGCCGGTGGTGATGGTGGCCCGGGACGTGGCCTACGGCTCCGTGGTGACCCGTGAGGACCTGACGACGACGTCGGTCGCTGTGGATCCGTCGGTCGCCGTGGTGCCGGCCGGCCAGGCGAGTTCGCTGGTGGGGCAGCGGGCGACTGTGGAGCTGCGGGCGGGGGCCCTGGTGACCCGCGCCGATGTGACGTCGGCGGGCGTGGTCGGGGCTGAGCAGGTGCTCGTGCCTCTGCCGCTGGCGGCGGGTCGCGTGCCGGCCAGTGGCTTGTCTGCTGGTGATCGGCTGCTCGTGGTCGACGCGCCGGCGGCGGGGGCCGACCCGGCGCCGGGGGTGCCGCGCTCGTTCGCCGCGCAGGTGGTGCGGGTCGGGCCGGCGGACGTCAACGGCACGGTGGTCGTCGACGTGGTCGCCTCGGCGGGGGATGGTCCGGCGTTGGCGACCCGGGCGGCGACCGGCCGGTTCGTGATCGTGGTGCTGCCGGCGGTGACCCCGTGAGCGTCGTCGCGCTCACCTCGGCCCACGGTGCGCCGGGGGTCACGACGACCGCGTTCGCTGTGGCGTCGGTCTGGCCTGAGGTGCGTTCGGGTCGCCGGGTGCTGCTGATCGACGCCGATCCCGCGGGTTCGGGCCTGGTGAGCGGGCCGTTGCGGGCGGGGATCGCCGACGCCGCAGGGGTCTCGGTGCTGGCGGCGGCTCGCCTGCCCCTGTCGGGGGAGCGGGTGATCGGCTGCTGCGTGGCGCTGGACCCGGGCGGCGCGCGGATGGTGCTGCCCGGGATCGCCGACCCGCGTCAGGCCCGGCCACTGGGGCCGACATGGGCGGCGCTCGTCGATGTGGCGCGCGACCTGTCGGCGGGCGGTGTCGATGTCCTGGTCGACGTCGGGCGACTGGGGCATCGCTGGGAGCCGACGGCCTGGTTGGCGGCGGCCGATCTGCTGGCGGTCGTCGTGCGCGGCGAACTGGCCTCGGTGCTGCCGGCGACGGCCGCGGTCCGCGCTCTTACTCCGCAGCGACAGGGCGGCTCCGCACCGGTGGGAGTGGTGGTGGACCCAGGCCCGTACACGTCCGCGGACATCGCGTCCGCGCTCGGCGTGGGGGAGGTGCTCGCGGTTGTGCACGACGTTCGGGTGGCTCGGGCGCTGATGGAGGGCGGCTCCGGCGGGTGGATCGACCGGTCGGCGCTGATGCGCTCGGCCCGGTCGCTGGTGCGGCGGGTGGCCGAGCTGGTGCCGGACGTCGATCCGGTGGTGGCGCGATGACCGGCCTCGACGAGCGCCCCGCGCGCGTGTTCGCCCCCGCCGCGCCGGTCGTCCCGACGACGATCCCGGGGCTGACGGTGGGGGAGTCCGTGCTGGCGGTCGCGGACCCAACGCTGGTCCGGCAGGTGCGGGCCGTCGTGGCCGAGCGGCTGGCGGAGCGGTTGCAGAACGGGCCGATCCAGGCACCGGACGCCCGTCGCGAGCTGGCCCGTTCGCTCGTCGCCACGGAGCTGTCCGAACGTGGGCGTGACCGGGTTCGCCGGGGCGAAGAGCCGTGGCCGGTCGACGTAGAGCTGGCGACGGCTCGAGCGGTGATGGCGGCCTTGTTCGGGTTGGGCCGGTTGCAGCCGCTGATCGACGACCCGGACGTGGAGAACATCGAAGTCGACGGCTACGACCAGGTCTGGGTCTCCTACGCCGACGGCCGCGATGTGCGCCACCCACCGGTGGCGGACTCCGACGCGGAGCTGATCGAGGCCCTGCAGCTGCTGGCCGCCCGCACCGGCGGCGCGGAACGCACGTTCACCTCCGCGCATCCCGCGTTGCACCTGCGCCTGGAGGACGGGTCCCGACTGGCCGCCGTCGCCTGGACGACACCCAAGCCGCATGTGGTGATCCGCCGGCACCGGGTGCGGGACATCGACCTGGATGACCTCATCGCGCTGGGCACCTTGGACACGGTGCTGGCGGGGTTCCTGCGGGCGGCGGTCCGGGCGGGCAAGAACATCGTGGTGACGGGCCTGCAGAACGCTGGCAAGACGACATTGATCCGGGCGCTGGCGAACGAGTTCGACCCGATGGAACGGTTCGCCACCATCGAGAAGGAGTACGAGCTCCATCTGCACGACCTGCCCGACCGGCACCCCCGGGTCGTCGCACTCGAGGCTCGCGAGGGCTCTGCCGAGCACGACGCCGCGGGGCGCCGGGCCGGCGAGGTGACGTTGTCGGACCTCGTCGTGGACGCCCTGCGGCTGAACCTGCGCCGGATCATCGTCGGGGAGGTCCGCGGCCCCGAGGTCCTGCCGATGCTTGAGGCGATGTCCACCGGCGACGGGTCGCTGTGCACGCTGCACGCCCGCACCGCGGCGCACGCGATCGACCGGATCGTCACCTTGTGCCTGTCGGCCGGGGTGCAGATGACCGACACGTTCGCCTACCGGCTCCTGGCCGGCTCGGTGGATCTGTTCGTGCACATCGAGCTGCTCACCGAGCACGGCCAACGACATCGGTACGTGTCGCAGGTCCTGGAGGTCAACGGTCTGGGGGAGACCAACCGGCCCGCCACCACCGCGGTGTTCGGACCCGGTCCGGACGGGCGGGCCGTGCCCCTGCATCGGCCGGGGTTCTTGCACGAGCTGGTTCGGGCGGGGTTCGACGAGCGCCTGCTGGACCACCGCGACGGCACCTGGCCCAGCCCCGTGGGCGGTGCCCGGTGAGCGTCCTTCTGGCCGCCATTGCGGGAGCGGTGTTCGTCGCGGGGCTTCTCGTCACGGTGCTGGGCGTGCGGCGCACCGAACCAGCGCCGCCGAAGGCTCGTCGTCGGCGGGCACGGGCCGGGGCGGGCTGGTGGGGTCGGTGGCGGTGGCTGGTTGCCGGCGCAGCGGGGTTGACGGTGTGGGCGGTGACGCGTTGGCCGGTTGCCGGGCTGATCGTGGCCGCGGTGCTCGTGGGGCTGCCGTACTTGCTCGGCTCGGCGAAGGTCGCCGCCCGGGCGATCGACCGGGTCGAGGCGATCGAGGAGTGGACCCGCCGTCTGGCCGACGTCCTGGCCACCGGCGTCGGGCTGGAGCAGGCCCTGACCGTCTCAGCATCGTCCTGCCCACCGCCGCTGCGCACGGAAGTCAGCGCCCTGGTCGCACGACTGACCGCCCGGTGGCCGACCGAACAAGCCCTCCGGGCCTTCGCCGACGACCTGAACGACGCCTCGGGGGACTTCGTCGTCGCCTCGCTCCTGCTCGCGTCCCGACGCCGCGGCCCGGGCCTGGCGGGGGTGCTTACTGCCGTGGCCGGTTCGGTGGCTGACGAGGTCGCTTCTCGCCGCAAGGTCGAAGCAGAACGCGCTAAGCCCCGCTCCACCGCCCGGCTCGTCACCCTGATCACCCTCGGCGTAGCCGGAGTTCTGACCCTCAACGGCACGTACCTGGCCCCCTACGGCGACACCCTGGGCCAGCTCGTCCTGGCCGCGATCGCCGCGGCGTTCACCGGCTGCCTGCTGTGGATGCGGGCGCTGACCCTGACCCCGCCCGCCTCCCGGTTCCTCACCGGGCCCGGGATCGGGGCCGGGGGTCCGCGATGACCCCGCTGTGGCTGACCCTGCTGGCCGGGGGACTGGTCGGCGCCGGACTCGTCGTGATCCTCGCCGGTCTGGCACCAGCCCACCCCGACCTGGCCGACGCGGTGCACCGCCTCCTACCGGCCGACTCCGACCTACGAACACAACCCGCCGAGACGCCACGCGGCCGCCTCGGCCAGCTGAAGGCGCGGATCTTGCCCCAGGCGGTGCGGGAACTGGGCCTGGCGCGGTTCGCCCTGGACCTGCGCACCGTCCAGCTCCGTCCCGAGGACCTCGCCGCCAAGAAGATCGGCTACACCCTGGTCGGCCTGGCCTTCCCGCCGACGATGAGCACGGTCCTGCTCCTGACCGGCATCCAATTGCCGTTCGCGGTGCCGGCTGCGGGGGGCTTGCTGCTGGGCGGCGTGTTCTTCTTCCTGCCGGACCTGGCGCTGCGGCGAGACGCTGCGAGCACCCGCGCCGCACTGCGGGCGGCGACGTGCGTGTTCCTGGAGCTCGTGGCGATGGAACGCCTCGCCGACGCCGGCCCCACCGAGGCCCTCGACCGGGCCGCTGCTATCGGCGGATCACCGCAGTTCACCCGCATCGGCGACGCACTCCTGCGCGCCGAGCTGGCCGGCCAACCGTCCTGGACCGGGCTCACCGACCTGGCTGCCGAGACCGGGGTCAGCGAACTGGCCGACACCGCCGACATCATGCGGCTCGCAGGCCGGGACGGTGCCGCGGTCTACACGACCCTGCGCGCCCGCGCCGCGTCCCTGCGAACCCAGCTGCTCGCCTCGTCCACGACCCAGGCGAACGCCGCCTCCGAACACATGGTCGTGCCCGTCTCCCTGCTCGGCCTGTGCTTCATGGCCCTGCTGGGCTACCCCGCCCTGATGCGCATCCTGCTGACCTGAACGGAGAAGAAGATGCCCGTCCTGCTCACGCTCACCTACCTGCAGGCCCTGATCACCACCACCCGCGCGAACGTGCGCCGGCAGGTGAACAGCGACGTGGGAGCCACCACGCTCGAGCTGGTGATCATCATTCTCGGCCTTATCCTGATCGCCGGGCTCCTCGTCGCAGCCATCACCGCAGCCGTCCAACGGCGCATCAACCAGATCAACTGATGCCCGCCCCACGCCCGCACCAGCGCACCACCGGTGACCGCGGTTCGGTGAGCCTCGAGCTGGCCATCGTGTTCCCCGCGCTGCTTCTGATCGTCACCGCGCTGATCCAGTACGCCCTGTGGTTCCACGCCCGATCGCTCGCCCTGGCCGCCGCACAACAGGGCGTCAGCGTCGCCCGCGCCTACCACTCCACCCCGGCTGCAGGACGTGGCAGCGCGCTGGCGTTCATCGCCGACCACGGCGCCGACACCCTCCTCAACGCGGACGTCACCACGGCCAGCCCTGCGGCGGGGCAGGTGCAGGTCGTCGTCACGGGCCGATCCGTCTCCGTGCTGCCCGGCGTCGCTGGGTTCGCGGTGTCCCAGTCCGCGGCCGGGCCGCTCGAGCGGTTCACCACGGCAGGCGCTCCATGAGATGGGCGCGGTGCCATCACGACGATCGTGGGTCGGTCAGCCTCGAGCTGGCCATCCTGGCGCCGGCCCTGCTGCTCCTGCTGGGGGCGCTGGTGCTGGCCGGACGCGTGGAGACCTCGTCGGCTGCGGTCGAGCAGGCCGTACGCGCCGCGGCCCGCGACGCCTCGCTGACCCGCACTGCGGACGCCGCCCGCGCGACCGCCACGACGTCAGCCCAGCGCGAGCTGGCCGCATCGCACTGCGTCTCGACCCAGATCACGGTTGACACGACTGGATTCGCCGCCCCGCTGGGGGTGGACGCGGCGATCAGCGTCCAGGTGGTCTGCGTCGTGTCGTTGGCCGACTTGGCCATCCCTGGCGTACCCGGCTCACGCACCATCGCGGGGCAGGCGACCTCACCGCTCGACCGGTACCGGTCCCGATGAGCCGCCGGCCCGCGCCGTGGCGCACCGACCCGGACCGGGGATCGGTGACGGTCTTCTTCGCGATCAGCGCCCTCGGGCTGCTCGTCCTGCTCGGCCTGGTCGCCGACGGCGGCGCGAAGCTGCGCGCCACCCAGCAGGCCACCGCCACCGCCGCCGAAGCCGCCCGCGCCGGCGGCCAGGCCCTCGACACCGCCGCCGCCACCGCCGGCAGCACCGGCCACGTCGACCGCACCCAAGCCGTCCAGGCCGCCCAGCACTACCTCACCGCAGCCGGCGCCACCGGCACCGTCGAGGTCTCCGCCGACCGCACCCGCCTGACCGTCACCGTCACCCGCACCACCCCCACCGCGTTCCTGTCGCTGATCGGCATCGACCAGCTGACCGTCACCGCGCACGCCCAAGCCGTCCTCGTCGGAGCCATCACCGGAGGTGGCACATGACCACAACCCCCACCCGCCCGACCCGCGCAGACCTCGCCCGAGGACTCGGCGCCGCCATGGCCTTGCTCGGCTTCGTCGTCGGCGTCCCGACCGCCCTCGTCGCGCTCGCGCCGGTCTACCTGCCGGACCAGGTGCCCACCTGGGGGCAGCTGTGGGACCGGGTCATGTCACCGGACGACGGGTCCCTCCTCCTGGCCGTGCTCGGCGCCGTCGCCTGGGCCACCTGGGCCGCGTTCACCGGCTCGGTCCTCGTCGAGCTCGCCGCATCCGCACGACGCGTGCACGCGCCGCGGATCCCGATGCTCGGTGGCCTCCAGCGGACCGCCGCGCGCCTGATCGCCACCGCGGGTCTCCTGGTCGCCACCACGAGCGCCATCAGCACACCGGCCAGCCCCGCCGCCGCCAGCGCTCTGGTCGCTACCCTCACCCCGGTTGCGCCAGCAGACGCCGCGCCTCTCGCTGCGCCGGCCGCACCCGCGACGACACCCACGTCCGCCGCGGCGGCACCATCGGTGGCCCTGCCGTCGATCACTGTCCACCGCGGCGACACCCTTTGGGACCTCGCTGAGCGCCACCTCGGCGACCCGCTGCGATACACCGAGATCCGCGACCTGAACACCGGCCGAACCCAACCCGACGGTTCGCGGCTACGCGACGCGGACTTCATCAAGCCGGGCTGGACGCTCCTGCTCCCCGCCGACGCCACGGACCTCCCGCCCGCGGTGCACACCGTTGCCTCCACAGCCGCCGGTCCGTCAGTCGTCGTGACGCCGGGAGACACCCTCTGGAGCATCGCGGCCGAGCACCTGGGCGACGGCCACCGCTACCCCGAAATCGCCATCCTCAACGTCGGGATCACCCAGAGCGACGGAAGCCACCTCTCGGAACCGGACACCTTGCGACCGGGCTGGGTCCTGCGTCTGCCGACCACCGCACCGGTGCCCGAACCCCCGCAGCAGCCGAAGGTCGCGTCGGCAGCAAGGCCCGACCTTCCCCCATCACCGGCGCTGTCGCCCGCACCGACGGCCAAGCCCGCACCGACGCTCACCCGGACGCCTTCACCGGCCGACCTCACGACGAACGGCGGGTCGCAGGAGACTGCAACCGGCACGTCGATCGCCCGTGCGCACGAGGACGAGCGTCAAGCGGCGAGCGCCTGGTTCCTCGGCCTGGCTGCACTCGGCGCCGCCGGCATCGTCGGCGAGATCGCCCGCCGCCGACACCTACAGCAGCGAGCCCGACGCGTGGGGGAGACCATCCCCATGCCCGAGCCCACGTCGCCCGCAGCGTCCGCCGAACGCACCCTGCGCACCGCCACCACCCCCGTCAGCATCGACGCGATCCGCACCACCCTGCACAACCTCGCCTGCCGCTGCTTCGACGCCGGCCGCGAGCTCCCGCGGGTGGCAGCGCTCCTCCTCGACGAGCACCACCTGACCCTGCTGCTCCTCGAGGAAAGGCCAGACGCAGCAGCGCCGTTTACCGCGAGGAATCCGCGAACCTGGGTCGCGCCGACGGCTGACGTCGCCACCGAGGAAGCGATCGACGACCCCGCACAGGGCACCCCGTACCCGCTGCTCGTCACCCTCGGCCACACCGAGGACGCGACCCTCATCCTCAACCTCGAGGCAGCCGGGACGCTGACCGTCACCGGCGACGACACCACCGCCGATGAGGCGTTGCGCGCGCTGGTCATGGAGGCAGCCACCTCCGACCTGGCCAGCCAGCTCGCCCTCCACACCGACGACCCCTTCGCCGACCTGACCGACGCGTTCGAAGACTTCCGCCTGCGCGCCACCGACGAACGCGACGAACGAACCGGATGGGCCAAGTCGGTCTCCGACTTGCTCGCCACTCGGGGCCTGGCCGACGTCCACCAGGCACGCGCACGCCGGGAACTGGACGACGTGTGGCTGCCGATCGTCTCCATCGAATCTGGCCTCACCACGCCCCCGAGCCGGCCCTGGAGCGGCGCGGTCACCTTGACCCGTCAAGACGTCGACGACGCGTGGACCATCCGAGTCGACTCCGCGGGAATGGCCCGACTCGAGCCGCTCGACATCACCTTCCAAACCCAGCGGCTGACCTCGGAACAAGCCGACCAGCTGCGCGCGCTACTCCTCACCTCCTTGCCACCCGAACCACACGCCGCCAACGGAACGCCGGCGACCAGCGCGCAGGACGACGTTGCGGCACTACGAAGAGCCCATCTCATCGTCAACGAGCCAAACCTCATGGCCGCGGGGATCAGGCTCAACCTCTTGGGCCCGGTCCAGGTGGAGGGCATCGGCGGGCGACCACTTACCCCGCGGACCGTCGAACTGCTCGTGTACCTCGCGCTCCACGGCCCCGCTTCCGGCCCGGATCTCGACGAGATGATCTGGAAGGGCGAACGAGGCAACCCCAACACCCGCAACGTCTTCATCCGCCGAGCGCGCGAACGTCTCGGCGATGGCGTCCTGCCCCTGGTCGACGTCGATGGACTCTTCCGTCTCGGTGAGGGCGTCCGGACCGACTGGGCGCGATTCCAGCACCACCTCGCGCAAGCGGTGGCGTTCGAGGGGCAACAGCAGGTCGATGAGCTCGCGGCCGCGATGGCGCTCGTACGCGACCGCCCATTCAGGGGGATCTCCCCTACTGCCTACGTATGGGCCGACTACGACATCCAAAAAATGGTCGGCGCCATCGTCGACGCGGCGGGAATTCTCGCGCGGATCCACCAGGAAGCAGGCAGAAGCCGTGACGCAATCACGGTAGCGACCCTCGGTTTGCTGGTTGAACCTTGCTCCGAAGAGTTGCAGACGATAGCGATCAACGCCACTTTCTCGCATTCGGGGCCAAGGGAGGCCAAGAGTCTTCGACGCCGGTACTCCGAACTCATGGGGAGGCTCGATCCCGAACTGGCTTAGTCTGGCAATTTGGCGCATCTGCGTCATACACGGGCGCATTGTAGGGTGTGAGATCGTTCAGAATCCCCTGAACTCCACGATATGAGCCTTAGTAGACGCGGCGCGCTGCACGCAGGGCAGTGAGGCACGAAGCCCAAGATCCCCAGGTTGTGGAGGGTCGGTGCAGTCGGATCGGCGTTCCGTCCTTGTCGACGTGGTTGGCCGCGTAGGCTAGCTCGCAGGCCTTTGTGGTGGCTTCGCGGGCTCTCGCGGCCGATGGCGTCGAGGGCTGCCTGCCCGGCGTACAGGGCGTCGTAGGGCTCGCTGACGTCGACCCACGTGACGTCTATGGTGTTGACTTCTTCCGCGTGAATGGCCCAGCCGAGCAGTTCGTTGAGGTGGCGCCTATTCTCCTCGCCCGCGACCAGGTAGAGCCGATAGGCGACGACGCGGCGAACGACCGTGGAGCCCCTTATCTTCGCGGGCGTCATTGCGATCCTGGCCGCCATTGCGATCACGTCCTACCACGGCGTCACCTACCGGGATACGTCGAACGCCATCCATCAAACGGGCCAGGCACTATTGGTCAGCCGATGGCATTGGTCGCGTGAGGGTCCGGTGGATCAGTTCGGGGAGCACATCGAGCGCCTGACGGCACAGGTACTCGACCGCAGCCCCTTCGGCGCTGCGGTCGATATCGATGATCTGTGCCCAGCGGGTGGGCTCGTAGCGAACGAAGTGCGACATCACGTAGAGGACGGCCCACCACAGCAAGTACGGGTGGGCGGCTAAGTCAGAGCCAGGGACGCTCGGGTAGACCGTCACGTCGCGGCCGTCGCCATCGCCGAACGGTGCAAGTGCAACGTCGACTTCGTCGACCCCCGGATGCGGTCGGGTGGGCCATTCCAGTGGAACGGTTCTGTTGGCGCCCACCCCTCCGAGGTCGAAGTGGCCGAGCCCCCGCTCGACGAGCCTCGCCTCGCTCAGGGTTGGGTAGTGCGCCAAGCGGGCACGGACGTGTTCCTTGTAGGCGTTGTAGTCAGAGGTTGTTCGGACGCCGACTTCTGGAAGCTCGCGCGCCCACAACCCTGCGGGGACGGACAACTCAGCACGTAGGTTCGTTCGCGCGAGATCCAGAGGCCCCAAGCCGTCGGTAGTGAGTACGAGCGGTCCGTAGTCCGGTTCGTAGCCAGGTAGCGCGAACCGTGAGCCGAGTCGCCCAAGCCGGGTTAGCGCGCCAACGCTCTGGGCCACGGGCAGCGATGCCCGGTTCAGAGTCCGCGCTACGTCGCGAAACAGGCCCTTCCCTTGGTCGGCGACGAGCGTCGACGACAGTTGGCCGTCGACGGTTTCGCCATCGACCCTCAGACCGTGGCCGCCTGCACGCGCCCAGCGGTCCTCCGGGTCCGCGGCAGCTCGCAGCGCTCGCCCCGACTGTGAGAGGCCGTAGAAGAGCAGGAGGGGACGCGTATCAACGTCGCTCGCCTCGGCCGCGCGGAAGAACTGCTCGGACTGCTCCAGTGCGGCGCTGAACATCGCCCGACGCGCGGGATCGTCTGCGGCTTGGCGCGGCGGGTCGTGCCGCAAGGCCCTCAGCATCTGCCAGGAGGTATGGCGCGGTGTCAGCTCCAACTCGTCCCACGTGGTCCCGTAGTGCGGCTTCATGGTGCTGATGATTCACCGCCGTGTATCACTCGAGCGATCAGTTCCTCTGATGCGGGAGTCATGGCGTTTGCCGAGCACGGAGCAGGTCGAGCTGTCAGGTGCGCTCATCGAGCAAGTCCCGAGGCCGCGCAGCGCCATCTGTAGGGGGAGATTGGCTACTCGCCACGCTCGTCACGAGCACCGTCGCCATGCTGGCGTGAGGCGCATGGCGGTAGCGGTCTCCCCACGTCTGAGGGTGCTGTCGCATGAACGGCACCTTGGTCCTGAACGCCTCGCATGAACCTCTCTGCGTGATTTCGTGCGTCGAGCCGTGTTGTGACGACCTGCTGCACTCTGAGCACGTGACCTTGGAGGCTCTGTCGGTCGTACGGCTGAACCGCTACGTGCGCGTCCCTCGTCGCACGCGGGTGCCCATCACGCGGCGCGGGGTCATCGCACGGGACCGTGAGCGGCGCGAGTACTGCGCGGGTCGCGCTGACACGATCGATGATGTGATCCCCAGGAGCCGGTCGGGACCTCATGCCGGGGAATCCGTCGTCGCGGCGTGCGCCAGGTGCAACCACAGCAAGGCGGACCACCTGCTTTCCGAGATCGGCTGGACGCTGTCGTTCAAACCGGCGCGGCCCAGCGCGCCGTTGGCGGGCGTCTCCAGCCATCAAGGTCTGTCGGCGGACTGGGAGCCCTACGTCCTCGGATGGTCGGGGCGCGAGGAGTCCGTCGCCTGACGCCTACGCCCGTGACACTGCGGCCAGCAGCGGCGCTCGCGGCCTCGTTGAGCGCTCCTGCCACAAGCGAGCAGTTCGCCAACGCGCCGCGCTTGTCGCGGGTGAGGAACCGGGCGTCGGCAATGCAGCTTGAGTGGTGCGACTGTCAACGACGGCTGAATACGGACCCCCTGGCGTCGTGGTGGTTTCCAGTGGTCATCGCAACGGTGGGTGGTTTGCCGACGCTAGCAGCGTGGCGAAGAGAGCGGCCGGTGGTTGGTGTCCGAGGACTGCTCTGGGGCGTGCGTTGAGTTCGTCGGCGACGGCC